>BNJV01003081.1_pt1 | contig 2415418 bp, 2449 predicted proteins | sample 8540591 | NCBI WGS metagenome assembly BNJV01 (sample SAMD00202457, study PRJDB9452) | human saliva metagenome | host: Homo sapiens | reverse complement strand
GGGCGACTCTTCCTTCTTTTAACTGCTGCATGGGTGTCAGGATTTGGCAAGGTATTCTGCGTTGCGGCGTAGTTTCTCAAGTTCTCGATACTCTGTCTCACTGATCACAATAAGATTCTGATTGTGTGGGGATGGGAATTCTGAATTCTCCTTTCTTACGTGAGGGCACCTGTTTCGGTGCGTATTTCGGAGAAGGACAGTGTACTTATGATTTGTCCGGTCTCTTTGCTTCCACCACCGGCGCTCGAGCAGTCGCTCAAACTGGTTCAGGGTGTACCGACCAGACGCGGCGAAACGGCATGCGGACACCGCCCACGCACCGCCGACCAAGAAGGCGATTACGGTAACGGGTGGATGTCGATGCTGGTGCTCAAAAGTCGCACTGGATTAATCGTTGCCGTCGGTCTGAATCACAAAGAGACTACTGACGCGGCGGCCAAGGCGCCGCGTGTGATCGCCGTGAGGCGGGCAAGACCAGAGCGATGCTGCCGTATGAGCGACCTGAAGGGCCCCACGCGGGGAATCAGATTGCCGAGACCTGTCAGGATGCCGATGATGAGCCGTAGCGCACGCCGATGATGCTGGTGACACACTGACCGGACAGCCATGATGGGCGCATCCGTCACCTGGCGCGTTTAAAACACGGGCGTTCGCATCGAGAAGACTGACGCTGGTTGGTGCTTGCCGTGGGATCTTTGGAATTATTGCCAGAGGCAGGCAGAGGTACTGGAGGCAGAAGAAGGTTCGAGAAGAAGCTGCCCATGTTGTTGACGCTCGACGGCATGAATAAATAACTCCGCAATCATCAGGTTCGAACGGCGCCTTGCAGATAGGCCGTAAAGTCGTTTCCGGCGACCGGACGTGGAGAGCTTCTGCAGGAGGGTCCTGATAAGTTGAAAATCGCGAGGCTAAGCTCTTTGGTCATGCGCCGAGATCGCTCAAATTACGGCGAGCTGTACGCTGCTGCTGATGCCAGAGATGAGGAGAGAGCAGCAGGTGAACCTGGCTCGCTTACAAAGTGGGGAGGCGAGGTCCCCGGAGGGGCGCGGTTTCCCTGTTTGGGGCGGCGCGGTGCGCGCGCGCTTCTTGGGAGGTCCGGAATCCTCAGGCGCTGCTCGAAAAGTTCACTGCGGGGCTTAAGATAGCAGGCGCAAAGCCGGTAATCAGCGGTGCAGGACAACCCGAAACCAGTAGAAAAAGCCGGTGACAGCGCCCCGAATTTCGGAATATGGTCGATGGTGCGGCTGCCGCAGTAGAGCAGGAGCGCGGTAATTAAAACATAGAGCGAAATCGAATATGGCGAAAGTTGAATGATTTCAGTCCATAGAATTCTCAGAAAGTCTGTGTGCTTTGCCCCATTATAAGGGCTGGATTTTTTCTGACAATGGTCGTATAATCATAGAATACAAGGGGTACTTATGGGACAGATCAAAGTGACAACGCGATTGGTTGTATGCGATTGAGCCCACAGTGCACGGCGATGCGCTGACTGGAGACCTATAACCGCCGCACGCGATATATGGAAGGCGGGACTCAATCTGAATTTTGTTGCAGGACAATCAGTCGGCCTCAAGAAAGGGTGTGCTGCGCGGTCTTCACCAGAAGGAGTTTTCCGCAGGGCAAGCTCGTGTTGATGCCATTCGCGGCCGTGTCTTTGATGTCGCGGTGGTTGAAGACCAGAATTCGAAAGCCTTCGGGCAGTGGTACGGCATAAGGAACTCACCGAGAATAAAGAAGCAGTTCTATATCTCCAGAAGGCTTTAACACAACTTTCTGGTGCTCTCGACTATGCAGGTTCTGCTATGGGTAGCAGTTTCTATCACCCGGGCGATGAGGGCGGTCTCGCGTGGAACGACGATAAGCATTCGTGTATGCCAGGAGCGGTGGGAGCTTACACCCGGGCTCTGCAATGGTGCTTCAGGCTATGCGCTATCGGACGGCACACACACATCACGCTTCTGAGCGATAAGGATCAGACTTGGAGACTCTTAAAAACACGCATCACTTCTGGGAAAGGCGGCCGACTTTTGGGAGGGCAACGCGCATGAAACAGATATCTGAGGGGCGCATACCGGCAGATGATGGAGGAGCCGGTATGCGCGCTGATTCCGCGGCTCGCCCGTCCCAACCATCGTCTCCATGCTGGTCTGCCATCTATAACGTGGACACCTACTTTGTCCCAGCTCGGCACTTCCCGTAGCCCTCGGCGGCGGTCAGTGTGGTGCTTTTCGCTGATGACGGGTATTCAGGCTGTGGCATTCGCGGTAGGCGCTGAACACGCGGCAATGAGATAGCGCGCCTGCTCGGACGAAGGAGGTCGAAGAAGCCGAGCGCTATGTGGCGACAACCGGCTGTCTTGCGGGCTCAGTCGGCACCCTGCTTGCAGTTCTCGGCATCATGTTTGCAGGCGCTGGTCTGTATCCTGACTCGGCTCCACGCCGACCATAGCGCCCTACGCCGCGTCCTACACGCGCTATGTACTGCTGCTCGGTGTGCCTTTTTTTCATATTATAACCGGCATGAACAATATGCTCCTTTCGGGCAATTCGTTTTATTCCATGCTCGGAAGTAATCGCGACCGGGCGTCCTCAATATCTTGGATAACTCTCTTTATCTGTGTGTTTCGGCTGGGGCTCAGCAAATTGCGGCGATTGCGACGTCAGCCAGATTATTTCGTTCTTCCATCCTGGTTTGGCAGTGTAACTGTATACCGGCTTCTGTCTCAGTAGCCTGCGGCGGCGCTTTGCTGTGAGTCCAGCACTTCGGAATGTGTTGCGCTGGACTCTCTGACGCGCGCAGCAGAATTGCAAAACATCTCGGTCGTGTGTGGTCGCTTTGCGGCGCAGCTTCGGCGATACCGCGATTGCGGCGATGCCTGCCATTATGTCGCGGGTTGCCATGTTCATGAATTCCGCCATCATCGGGCAGGGCTTTCAGCCGGTCTGCGGCTTTAACTACAGCGCAAGTAATTATAAAGCGCGTGGAGCGGGCCTATAACTGGCCTTCGCGTTTGGCACCAGCGCCCTGCTGCTCTTCATGGGAGCTCTGGTGTGATGGCTTCAACGCGGGCGTGTGATGCTCTTTCGAAAGGATCCTGAGGGTCCTTGCGTTCGGAACGCTGGCCTTACAACTCCAGTCCCTCAGCATACCGCTCGCGGCGCAATTACCTGGCGATATGTTCTCGCAGACCTACGGGCTACAACTTCCGGGCGACTGTCGTGTGCCCTCCGCCAGGGCATGCCTGAATTCGATTCTCCTGATTCTGCCGCGCGTTTACGCTCGGCGTACGGGGCATTCAGGCCGCACAGCAACTCAGCGATATCTTTTCGGCGATCGTACCTTCTGATTACCAGAGCATCCTGGATGAGATGCGGCAAAAGACGGCCCGAGCAGGAAACCAGTGAATTCTTGAAAAGTGCTTGCACAATGGGGCGAAGTGTGATATTAAAATTGAGGCATGAAAACGCGGCCTGGGTGTGTGTGGTAGAACACCAGCCTTCAGAAAGCTGGATACGTGGGTTCGATTCCCATCACCTGCTCTGAGGTCTGTGGCTCAGATGAAGTGCTGACAGCTTCTAAGCGTGGATGCAAAAATTTCGAATCGTTGGGGATTCCCGGGGTCCCACAACATGGTGGTGTGGCGTTGTTGGCGCGCCAGTTGTGGATCTGGAGTCCGGTTTGAGCCCTGTACCCACCCGATGAAAGAGCACCGAAGGTGCTCTTTTTATAAAATAGAAACGAGCAAAACAATGACAATGCTTTGCATTTTTTTTGGTGAATAGCAATGTCATTATGGGGCAGTTGCATTAAGCAGGTACAAATCTTAATAATGAAGACCGATAAGATGTTAAGGAACAGGCAGAGCAGATTTTTGCGGGTTGGAATTAATATGAGTGCAACTGTTTTAAAGTTTCTTGATACGAGAACGGATTCCCTTTGCCTTAAGTTGGAAACGCCGATATGAGTTGACCAGCAGCTGCCATTGCCGAAGGTAGACGGATTGCCTCTGATGACAGGTGTAAAGGTTACAGATTGGATGATGTGAAACTTAAAGGCAGCTGGGAGTATGAAATACGAAATCAAGTACCGGTCAGTTTAAACGTGATTTACAAACAACGGGCGAAGAAACAGAACAGAAATTTGCGGATAAATTGTTTGAAGTTATCAATAATCAGCGAGGGTAATACTTTAGGTGCCAGAAGAAGTACCGAGATCATGTGAGCTGGCAGGTAATTATAGGGTAGAAGAATATGCATAGAGCGGACTGGTTATTGATGTGGCATGAAATGAAGAAGGTTGCTGATTCTTATATGCAGGAACACTCCGGAACTTTCTTTTCTAAAGTGACGAAGGAGTGGAAAATGTACTTTCAATCAGGCTTTGGCGGAAGAAAAGGATTGCTAGGTCTTACGCAATGCGTAGTATGTCGCGAAGAGGCATTTAAGCAGGCGCTTTTGAGCGAATTAGAAGATGAATATACATATGATATCGCTGCGGCTGCGAGAGGCGTGCAGGTACGAGAGGAAAGCGGGCGTGAGTCGGCCGATTTCGAACTGTGGAAAGGTGGTTGTGAAACGGTCTTGGCTGCGGCGGACAGTGGCGATCGCATCAGCGGAGATGAAATACGGAACCAGAGCCTCTCGGCTCTTTTTGATTCCATCTCTTCTTACTGCCTTGACTTCCTTCAGGCTCGTCGTAGAGCGCATCATATCTTCGCCGAGGTGCTGGAACACTTCACTGCGGGTCCATCGTCCGGGAAGAGCGCCTTGTTGTTCTATAATTTCCGGGAGAGCAGCTAAACTTCGCCTTGTTCAGGAATTGGTGGGTGATGTATGCTCAAGTTCTCCTTTTACGTGTCTGCGCGGCGAAGTCAATCTTCTCTGCGTTCTCGCCAGCGCGCGCGTTCTTCGGATGACCAGCTGTCAATCCAGACATTCGAAACCTTCCTTCAGATCCTGCCGAGGGTCCAAGGGTTGCGCGGAAGCCTTGACACCCTTCTGGACGGCCTCCATTTCGCCGGAGTAGATGATGACTGCGAGCGCTGCCTCGCCGCCGATCATCTTGTCGCGCGCACCTCAGTCAATGACATAGAGCCTGCACGAGCGGTTTCTGGGCAATCAACGCTCTTGACGACTCAAACTGGTCTTGTCGATGCAATGATGTCGTGGCGAGGGAGCTTCTCGCCGACGCGACATCGCGGACGAGTCCTGCATGAAGGTGTTCTGGTACTTGAGTTCCAGAGGATCCGGCCCAGCTGGTCGGCGCCTCGGACTCCGGCACCATCGAGGGTGTTGTAGAGGATGCCGACCGTCTGCTGATAGGGAACCGAAGTACTGTTCTCGGGTCAATGCCGGACTTTTCGAGATACTTCAGGTCAATGTTCTTGTAGTTCGGGATCTTATCAAAAGTCAATCGGCTGAATCAGATCGCCTGAATCATCTTCTGGATGATGTGTCGGAGGGGCGAACCACATCGTACGTACTGGACTGCGCCCGCCTCAATGATCAGGGAGCCATCTCTGCCATTGGTCTCGAAGGTGTCGTGAACGACCTTGATGCCGAGTCTCTTTCTCAAACTCCTTCACGACGCATTTTCGCGATGTACTCGCCCCAGTTGTGAACGCATGGGCGTGTTGTCATCCTTCATGACTTCTGACCGCAGCCGCTGTTGCCAGGGCCGACGCCGCGAGGAACCGCCGCCGAGCGCGCGCGTCAAAATCTTCTTTTTTGTCGCAAGTGAATCCCCTTATGCTTGCTTTGTAGATTTTTAGAGACGGCGGCATGAAGTTTGCGACGAGAAGCGAAGAAGAACTGCCGCAAAGATGATGGCCGAGGTGCATACATGCTGGGCGCAATGCCGCGCCGCCGCACCTGTGAGTAGATCAGCGTCACGACGGGGTATCGATACCCGCGCCCTTGGTGAAGTGGGTGATGATGAAATCATCGACGACGAAGGCGAGCAGTAGCGGAAACGCCGGGCACAATGTGTCGGAAATACGGTGTGAAAAGGGCCTGGCATGCGCCGAGATCCATAGCCGCCTCATAGGCGGGCGGTGGTCTGCTGCTTGTTCGGCGGCAGGCAGCGCCGGGCATTGATGATATGACTGATCGGCGCCGTGTGGAAGGCCGAGCGTGAAGCGGAACGCGATGACGAGCATCAGCGAGATGCCGGTCTGTCGGCGTCAACGCGCATCGGAATCGTTTAAACCTATCAGGTTGGGTTGCTGACGGTGCGCGCGCTTTCATCGCGTGGAGGCCGATGGCCGCCGCCGTGCCGAGCACGGTGTCACGCGATAAGGAAGCGGAGAGGAAGGCAATCGGCAGGGTGGTATAAAAGGCCCGCATGATGGTGGCGTTCGAAGAGTTCGCCGTACCAGCGGCGGCGGGCGTAAAAACCGCCCAGCGCGTTCGCGATTTACTCTCATTGGCGAAACTTTGTCATCGCAAAATAGAGTAGAAAGGAGCATGAGCACCAGATAAAAGTCCCGATGGCGTCATGCCGTTTGTTCATCAATCAGAATGCCGTCCCTCTCCGTTTTTTATCGTAGCGCGCGAGCACTGTCATGCTGAGCGGGATGGGGTCAGCATCACGATCGAGACGCTGCCGGGTTCCAGTTGCTCGCCTTGGCGGTCGGTCTCAATCACATTGCCGATCAGCGGAATCTTCCTGCCGCCGAGGAATGTTGGAAATCACAAGGTTGTGTGAGCGCGGGGACAAAGACCATCGTGACATGCGCTCACGATGCCGGGCGCACCGAGAGGGCAGTAGATGCGCCAGAGCGTCTGGGCGAAGAACACCTAATCCCGTGCGGCCTCGACCGCTGTCCTCAATCTTGCATCGTATTGGCAGAGCGGAAGCACCATGAGGCAGGAAGTTATAGACCATGCTGGGCTGATGCGTTGGCGTGTTGATAATGCGTCGGCGGCAGATGCAGCGCACCAAAGGTGCCGTTGATCACGCCGTTACACACACCGAGCAGCGTCTGCCGCGGTGTGCGAATGAAAGTTCATCACGTAAACGGGATGAAGGCGGTACATTCGCCCCTATCTTCTTGCCGGGGCCAGGCGCGAGCGAAGGCGAGCGAAAGCAGATCAGCGTGCTTACGAACGAGAGCAGCAGCGAGGCTTCGAAGGGCTTTCAGGTGGTTGTGCTCACAATCGAAATCACGTTGTCAGCGACGTACCCGCTCCGGTCGGTCAGACCGAAGACAAAAAGAACCAGCGCGAGCGAGATACGATAAACCCTATCATCCAGACCGAATGGGGAGAGCGAGGTCTTGCCTTCTTATTCATTGACAATCGCCTCCCTCGTCCTCGGGCGGGCTTATTCTGTCTGCCGGATGAAGGGGTCGACAGCGATGCCGACCGCCTGCCCGAGCTCGAACATGCGCGCGGGTGGACTGCACGAGCCACTCATGGCCGTTTTCGGTGGTCACTACATCTGTGAGTGGACGCCCTTGAAATCGAGTGGGTCACATGGCCGGTCAAATGCCGTCCTCCGGTTTCACGAGCTCATCCTCGGGCGAATCACGACATCGACCGGATGCAACGAAGCCCTTGTCCCGCACGCAGCGGAAGTTTGCGCGCCGAAGATACGAGCTCGTCATGCCATGGTCGCGCCGATGATGATGGTAGTCGCCGATGATGAAATCCGCGACGAAGGCTTTCCGGCTCTCGTTATCGTCTGCTCGGGTGTGCCCATCTGCTGGATATGTAGCCCTGGTTCATGACGACGATGGTGGCATCAGGACATCGTGAGGGCCTCTCACAATCATGGGTCACATATGAATAAGGTGATGCCGGTTCCTTTTCAGGCGGGATCAGCTCGTACTGCATGTCTGTGGCGAACTGGTCGAGGAGCGCCGGGCGGCTAAATCAGGAGCAGGAGGCGCGGCTCGTTCACAATGGCGCGCAATTGCGATGCGCGCTGCTGCTGGCCGCCGAGTCACGTCGCGCTTTCAAAGCGGAGGAGGTTCTGACTTTAAGGCATGTAGCGGATTTTTGTGTCATCGATGTAGGCCTTGCTCTTCCCTTGATTTTAGGGCCGAAGGCGATATATTTTCCGCGCGATGCTCATGTGTGCGGGGAAACGGCATGGCACTTCTGGAACACCGTGTTCAGCTGACGGCGCGGTTCGGCGGGAGAAAAGTGATATCTGCCCGTCAAACGCTGACCTTGCCGCTGTCGGCGTCGTAAAGCCGCCAAAGTGCGGAAGCGTCGGTCTTGCCGCAGCCGAGGGGCCGAGCAGGTCTGGAGCAGTTTTTCCGGGACGGTTGATTCGATAAACACCTTCTCCGTCAGAGACTTGGAGATATTACTGAATCCACAGTGACATAAACTTGTGATCTCCTCTCTCGATTCAAAAGGACGGCGGTGCGCTGACATGGTGGCGTGCAGCCAGTCCTGGAACGACATAGTGATTCTTTTTCAGACTGGTAAAAACTCTCTCGCCCTTTTTTTGACGCAGCGGGTCTCCATTGCCGAGGTGCGGTTCGAACTGCCGCTCAGCACGCCGAATTCCTCGCGCCAAAGCGTGCGGGGCGTCCTCCGCCATGCGGCCGCCCGTCAGGGGTCGGGCTGGGCTCCATCATATTTTTTCTGGGCGTTCGGAATGACCAGCAGATGTGGTTTGGCTCGCTGTCCTGCTAAGTAGTCCGTTTTCCCAGGAGCTAAGCTGCTCCGGTTCTTTCTCGCTGAAAAATCCGCGGGCGTGGTGCCGAGGGCACTGCAGTATGTCCATCAGCGTCGATGGACGGAAGTCAGATCGCGCTCAGTTGAGAATGAAGCTGGAAGCTCGGCGCGGTCGCAGTTCTTCCTGCGTCGAATTGTTCAGGATGCCCGGTCGCCTGATTTTCACCGATCTCCAGAACAGCCTCCTTAAGCTTTTGGTTTAGTAAGAAATAAACTCACCGGTACGATTATACAGGTTTCAAAGGTGTCAATGCAAATTTTCAGGAGGCTTGTGCTGAGCGGGAAGAAAGCAGACGGAAAATCGCGCCAGTTTTGCGCGCATTTGATGAGGAGACAATGAAAACGCGGCATGTGGGGTCCTCTATACGGGAAGGCAAGAGCATCACAATCTTCGATGTGTGGATGTGGGCGCGGCAGCTTCAAGAAGCGCGCGGAAGTGGAAATGGACAATGCGCGATATCGTCGTATCGGTGACCGGCACGCTCTGTGGAGGAGGACTACGGCGTGGTCGCGCGTTCCGCATTCTACGCGGACGGCGGTTTGGTGCGCGTCTCTCTCGAGCAAGGTGAACAGCATGTGACCGCACCTGCATATCTCTGCACGTGGATCAGGGGAGGCAAGTACCTCTATACCTCAGGCTATCACGACGGAAAACGCAAAATACTCCATATGCCTGGATCCGGTTTGTGGCTGGTCGGACCATTGTGGACGAGGTCTACATAAGGGCCTCAGCTCGATTGCGGGCGTTCGAGCTGCATCTCGGCAAACTGCGACATGCCCTGTGATGTCGACCGATCCAGCATTGATCAGATGACATCTACCGCGCACGGGGGAGATGGGGGTCGCTCGGTTGCGATCGGACGTATGCCGGCTCCTCGCCCCTATTTCTTTACACCTTCTCGGACAACCGCTTCTCTGCTCTTTGATATGACGAATGCGATTGATGTGCCGCTACGATCTCCGGGGACAGGGGGATGCCAGATTTACGAAGCTTCAGACCGTTTGCACGACGGGCGACAATGCGCCGGGCTCTAGACGCCGCGACCTGCGCGGCTTCCCGCGCACGACCACTATATTATTTTCGTGGGCAATGCCGGGCGATAACAGCGTGACGCTCTTCTCGCGGGATGCGGAACAGATTCTCACGGCGGGTCAATCTCCCGATCAGCGGCGATACCCGAAGGATATCGCGCGGTGTTCCAGACAGCGGGCAGCATATTGGCAGAGTGTAACCGAGCGGAACTCTCTCGTTCTTCAAGGTCTCGACTGACTTTGATTGTGTGAATACAAATACCTTCAGGTGAGCCAATGAACTGCTGCGTCGTAGTAATGCCGGTCGGAGGGATGCGTAAATGGCAGGCAGCATATTCGGAACCCCTACTGTGAAGGGACGCTGAGGGGAGTCGCACGGCACGCGCTCGGTGCGGTGATTGAGCGGCTGCCGGCGCAGGGGCTGCCGCTCTCATCCCGAGGAGATTCAGGCCTAGGCAGGAAAGCCCGGGCAGTCTGCGTTCGACCCCTGGGAGGGCGGATACCTGCGAAATTCTCTCGGTGTCTTTGAGGCCAAGACCCTCAGCTGGCACCCCGATTCTTGCGGTTCTGAAGGTGTGGAACAAAGTCGCACTCGGCGGACTATCGAGCCATTTGGGACTACTACCGCCCGGGGCGCGGACTTCGGTTTCGATCGCGGAAATTCGGCTTTCCCGGGATCCGCGGGGCGGCGAAAAGCAGAAAATCGGGGCGGAGACCATAGGCCGGGTGATCGGCGCGTTTGCGGCAAAGCTCTCGCGGGTCGGCATTCGCGCCTTCGCGCTTTATCATGAGTGCGGTCGGTGCAATCGAGGCGGCGACTGACGAAAAACTTGATTTGTGCGGAGAAACCTGCTCGGCCTGCCTGCCGGATGCGGAAGCAGCGGCGCTACGCGGGCAACGGAATATCACCCAAAAGAAGTGATGCCGGAACAGGGGTTCGCTCGGCGGCTGTTGATGATGAGCTGCCGCGTCACGAGGGGATGTTCCCGGGCCTCGGCGGCGGCGAGCCTGTTTTCGATAAGCTCGACGCAGGCTCGCGAGCGGTCATGGTATCGGCGCGGTGAAGGGCGTCGGGTTTGGCGACTTCGGCTTCGGGTGAGCGCAAACGCGGCAGCGAAGATAACGATGCCTTTTGCCCGGGCAGGCGGCATCGAAAAAGAAGCCACGCGGGCGTATGCTCGGCGGCATTTCGGACGGCAGCGACATTCTGCCAGGAGGCCGCCGTGAAGCGACGCCCTCCATCGGCTCAGAGCTCGCGTAAGCTCGCTGCAACGAGCCGGTTACCATCAATTCGAGGGGCTGACCGACCCATCTTACCGCAGGCTACTGCAGTGTGTCGAGTCATGTGGTCTGTTGCTCGCGGATCTATTCGAAACAGCGTGAGTACGGTCAGCGAGAAACTGAAGCGGGCGGCCGGTCGCGCCAAGAAAGCCTGAACGGAGAGCGGGAAAGGGCGTAAACTTGTAGAACTTGCGTGATTGCCGGGACGAGGTACCTCTTTTCTTCGTCAAACGCCGAATACCGCCAAACGCCGAACGAAATCGCGCCAACACGCCGAACGGAATACCGCCAAACGCGGACGAAAATCCGCCAAACGCCAGAACAATTCGCCAAGTCGCCGAGGCTGCGGAAAGCGGGACTAAAGTTACGAAAAGCAGGCATGCTGTTAGAACGAAAGCGTACATCGGAGGTGGCTTATGCCCTTACGCTTGGTCGAAACGATATCGCGGTGCGGGTGGATGCCGTTGTGAATGCCGCGAACGGTTCCACTCCTCTCGGCGGGGCGGGTGGACGGCATATCACCGCGCGGCGGGGCCCAAACTCCTTCAGGCTTGTAAAGTTGCATGGCTGCGAGACGGGGCAGGCAAAAGATTACGCAGGCTGTCGGCACCTGCAGGTATGTGATTCACGCGGTCGGGCCGCGCTGGCAGGAGCAGGCGCGGGGAAGAGGAAAAACTGCGTTCCTGCTACGAATCCTGAAACTTGCGGCCTTATCGGTGCGAGCGTGTACTCGCTGATTTCCGCCGATGTCTACGGCTATCCGAAGGCGGGCGCTTCCGCGTTGCAGTTGATACGATTGCCGCTTTTCTCGGAAGCGCGGAGCTCACGGTCTGGGTATTTTGACCGGGCGTCCTATGGGGTCAGCGCGGGCGTTTTCGGAATTGCGGTCTACCTTATCGACGGCGCTATGTGCGGATGCCCCTTGGACAGCGCCGTGCGGCGCCTCGACCGGGGAGCGGCTGCGACTAAGTGCTCGGAAGCGCCTACCAATGGTTCGCTGTCGCTGAAGGTCTCGCTGGAAGGAGACTTTGCGGCGAATCGGCGAGCTTTTCGGAAATGCTGCTCCGGAAAATCGACGGGAGTCGGTATGACGGCGGACTTTAAGTGCTACTCAAGGCGAATGAACCCGGGCTCTTCTCGAAGATACGCAGACAAGCATATCGGCCTCGAAAGCCACGGCCGTTACAACGCTGGAGCTTCCCTCCCGGAACTCGAGAACTCTCACCTCAGGCGGGATTTCTCGCGCGAGCAGGTTGACTTAATCGTTGCGTACTTTGTCTCATGAGACGCTTCTGATATCTTTGAAATCAACGAGCCCTCTTTGCCTTTGGTGAGAATCCGATCGAGGCGTGAGGAACAGCGGAGCAAATGTCGCCTGCGGGGCGACCTTTCCACACTAAAGCGCTATGCTCTCCTTGTCAGTGAGACAACTGCTCGGCTCTTTGAATTACACAGAACAGTGCGCGCATAAAACCTTGCAGCGGCGCTGATACAGAGCAGTCAAAAAGGAAAGCAGCAGCAGGAGGAAATAAAGAAGAAGAACAATCTGACCAATCGTATTTATCCTGGATCAGAAGCAGCTCTGAGCGGCTTGAAACAGGTCGAGGGCTTCAATACCATGCTGGGCGCCAGAAAAGGCGGAGGGCGAGCTCTGTCTCGACTCTCTTATTCAACAACTGCTGTGAGACAGAGTACTACGACGTAATGTATCAAGCGGGTGGAGCCCCTCAGCCTTCAAGCTACAGCGTGGCGGCAGAGTACCGCGCTGCTCGATGCAATCAGCGCGAAAAGTGCGATTCGGCACATCAATCTGCACCTGCTGGGATAACAAGCGAGACCGGCACACACCCTCTTTGTGATCACCACGGACGGGCGGAAAATGCGAGCCGTCGTTGCAGCTGTTGAGGCTCAACGGCGGCTCATGAAACAGCAGCAGAAGGAAGGTACGGCTGGGGTTCCTGTTTCTCGGCGCGAATGTCATATGGATCGTGGCGGCGGCAACCGCTTCTAAACATCGATGCGGACGGGCGGTTCGCGTACCACCACTGTGACAGCGCGGGCATTGCGCTGCAGATTACGAAAGCGGTCGGAGGCTATACTCACGCGCTCAAGCGGCGCTTGACCGGAATGGGGCGAGCACCAGGTTACCAAAGCGCGAAAGAGACATAGTCAGTTCACAATGAAAGGTTGACATAATTTTATAAAGGCGGCATGGTAGATGCGTATGGCGGCAAGCAATGATGCCGACGGGCAGTTCGAAAATTGCCTACGCGCGGCATATTATGGAAAGTAAAACTGAGAGACGAAATGCAGAGGCAAAGGCGCCAAACGACACAGCACAGAGAAGCGCGAAGGTGAAGTGCAAGAGACGAAGTGATGGCATCGGCGTCGACTGATAACGCAGAGCAAAGCACGAAGGCAAGCGCAGGAACAAGGCGCCAAACGACACAGCACGCAGAAATGATATTGCGGTGAGTGCAGGGGAACAGTGATGAAAGAATCCGGCGTCGACCGATGATAACGCAGAGCAAAGCACAGGCGGTAAAGTGCAGAGGTGAGGCGCAAATAGAGGATCGAAGCACACCACTTTACATAAAAAGGAGACACAGTCCCTGGGACTGTGTCTCTTCTTCTTCTTGCCCTGTTTACTTGGTGTGATGCTGCCGGGCCAGTGGCCAGACAAGGACTTTTGCGACAATCTCTTGTCCGGTAGACATAGTGATGGTGGTTTTTAAAGTAGCGCGTCCACCGAACCGTTCCGGTTGTCGCCCATGCAGAAGTAGGCGCCTTCGGGCACCTGAAATTCCTGTAACGCCGCGGGCTATTGGGCTCTTTACGATGTGTGGGACTCCTCGAGCGGCGTCTCGCGGAATCGTTTAAGTAGACATGGCCGTCCAGATCGTGACCTTGTCGCCGGCAGGCCGATGATGCGCGCTTCATAGAGGGTCTCCGGTTCATCGGGCGCGTGGAAGATGATGATATCGCCGCGCGGCGCCAGTCCTCAACGATAGGAGGGCGGGGAGCCCCGTCACGCGGTCGCCCGGCATGATGTGGCTCGCGGGCGGGCGCATTGGCAATAAGAAAGGTGTTAACTAGAAGCGAGGAACCGCCGCAACGGCAAAAATCTACGTAGTCGAGCCATGCAGGGGCGGGGCTTTGGTTTCGATTCGATTCGGAATCCGTCATAGTAACTCCTTTCCAAAATAAAAACCGTGACGGCATGGGCAGTGTTGTCATTTTCCGCGTCAGTGAATGCCCTTGATTCCCGGCAATGGCGGAACAAGAACCTTCCCGCGAGTATTTTGTTTTTGTAGACGTAGCTGTTTTCCAGTAGCGCGCGTCCATCGACTCGTTGCGGTTATCCCCCCATGCAGAAGTAGGCGCCCTCCGGCGCACCTGGAAGGTCTTTTGGCTCGACGACCATGGGTTTCGCGCGCCAGTGCCAGGGCTCCTCGGCGGGGTCTCGGAATCGTTCAGATAGACCTGCGCCCGTCCCGAATGGTGATGTCGCCCGGCGCATACCGATGATGCGCTTTGCGAGCATTTTTTCATCATCCGGCCAGTGGAAGATGATCACATCGCCCCGCTTCGGCTCCCGAAGCGATGGAAGGCAGAACCGATCACGCGGTCCCCGGTCATAATCGCGCACCGCGCATGGAGCGGCTGGAGCGCGGGAGTTTGCGATTAAAGTTGTTACGAGCACAAAGGCGACAACAGCGGCGATACAATAATCTGAATCAGCGAGCAGCTCTTGGAGAGCATACCCTCCTTGTCTTGTCCGGTTTTGGTCTGATTCCCGCTCCTTTTATTTTTCTACAAAGTAATAGTATAGTCGACCTTACCCGCATTAGGCGGCGAGCAGCCGTAAAGTGCATGAATGTTGCGTTGAAAACGCGTGGCCACGCTGTGCGAAATACGGTGGCTGCTGTGATAAACTAAGGACGTACAGACAAGCAGGAGGCTGCCGGGCGAGCTGCCAGCGGTGATATGGACTGGGCGGCGGTCGAAGGGTGTTTACTCGGAGTCACGCAGATCCGCACGCCATCTTGCAGGACGCATAAGACAGACAAAAGGCATACTCGTGCGGGCCTTTTTTTTGCAGGACAGGACAGGGTCCCTGTTGCAGCGCGGCAAGACCAAATGCCGATGGAATTGGCCCGATGAGAGCAACTTTGCCATACGTTCCGAGGAAAGGAAAGTCTGCGCTATCAGTTCTACTCCCGGAGGCAGACAGCGGCGGCAGGACGTGCCGGGATCGTACCGCAGCCTGCCGGAATTGGAGGTGGAGCTCCTGAGTTTAAGGCAACGACGGCGAGGAGCACGGCGGCGTATACTCGGCGCGCACACGGGAAGAGATGGGCGTGTTTCGGGCATCCGCTTTGCGATCTTTGCGCCGAGAATGCGTGCGCGGTCTCGGTCGGTCAACGACTTCAACAACTGGGACGGCAGGTCACGCAGGCTGCGGCGCATGGGAGACGAAATTTTTGCGCTCTTTGTGCCAGGGTGTGCAGCCGGGTGCTATCTATAAATACGAGATTAAAAACCTATGCGCGGGATTTTGTTCCGGGCGGATCCCTGCGCGCGCGCGGTTACGACACATGGGCGGCGGCGCGCTCGATGATTGCCGCAGCGGAGCCGGACTCTGGGAAGATCAGGCCTACCTCACAGAGCTGGGCACACAGCGCTGCAGAGGCCGGGGAGCGTCCCATCAGCCTCTATGAGTTGAATCTCGCGAGCCGCGGATGCCGCGCTATCAAACTCGCCGGAACTTGCCTGCGTATTTAAAGGAGATACTACGCATGTGTGCTCCTCATGCCGTTACTCGCGAGACGCGCGATGCGGCTTCGCTCAACTACCTGACCAGCGCTTACTTTGCGCTTGACACGGGCGCTCAGGACGGTCGACGGCTTCCGCGCGCTCGTCAATGCGCTTTCATCGCGAGGACATCGGCGTTCTGATGGACTGGAGTGCGGTCGCCACGGAACCGAAGAGGGCTCACTTTGACGGAACCCCGCTCTATGAGGAAAACGGCGGCGACACGGCGGTTCGCTTCGGCAGGCAGAGGTGCCGATCTTTTCAACGCTCGAATGTGAGTTTCTCGCAAACAATTCCCTCGACGGCGTCCGCGTGATTGATATGGCGTCGGCCCTCTGGTTTCGGGCAAACGAGAACCGGAACTGCTACGGCGGCGGCGAAAATCTGGACGGCGCGTCTTTCCTGCCTGAGCCTGCAGTACACACACAAGAAACTGCCAGACTTTCTTCTGATTGCCGACGGCAGCGCCAGGTGGCCGCTCACCTGGCGGCGGTCAAGGACGATGGTCTCGGCACGATTTTCCGCGTAACCGGGGCTTTACGGAGGGGCGCTTGCCTATCTCGGTGCGGACGAGGGCAGGCAGAGCGACGCCTGCAACCTTGCTCTCGTACGCTTAGCTCTGCCGGTACTCGGGCAGTACGTTCTGCCGCTCTCGCACACCTTCTCGGAACAGCATCCCACCTTGCTCAGGCGCCTCGGTTGTATCTCTCTGCCCTTTGAGGCAGTTGCGCTGCTCCGCGCCTTCTTCGGCTTTGTGTGACGGCGCATCCCGGCAAGAAGCTGCTGCAGAGCGCGCGGGAATTCGTGCTACAGAACCGCTGCGGGCGGACGGACATGAATTTTGCGCTGCTTGACTTCCCTCGCACCGGAAGCTAAGGACTGCTGGCAGGGCTGAATGCGTTCATCTCAGGCACCGAAAGCACTCTACGAGGGCGACGGTGACGGAGGCTTCACCTTCTTAAACTGCCACTCCTACGAGGAAAATGTGGTCCGTCTTTTGCGGCGCGCGCTGCGGAGGGAGGATATTCTGGTCGCCGTGAACTTCTCCGGCACGGTTATCCGCGCGCGCTTTAATCTGGGCGTGCTTAACCTATGCGAGGGGAGCTATAAGGAGATTTTTCTCGACCGACGCGACGAGCGTTTCGCGGTAGCGGCACGCTGAATCGCGCGTTGCCACGCGCGATGGAGGTCGACGACAAAATCGGCATCGGCATTCGCCTGCCCGCCTACAGTGCGCTCTTCTTTGCCTGCCTGCAGAAGCGGGAGGCGGAAGGAAAAGCGCCGCGCGCGCGCCGAGCAGGCGGAAAAACCGGCAAAGCAGAGACAGAGAGTCTTCTCGAAAAGGCCGCAGATGTGCGGGCGAGCAAGGACGCAGCGGGCAAAGAAGGCTGCGGGGGTTGCCGGAAGAAAGCTGCAGAATGCGCGGGCGCAACGAAGAAACAGTTGACCACCTGCAATGGGAATGGAGAAGAAAAAGAAATAGAACTTGTGCTGCAGGTATTTTGCTTCCGGTATTCAGTCTTCCGGGTGATTTCGGAATCGGCTCTTTTTCAATCGAGGCCCACTGGATTGACTGCCTGAAGCGGGGCAGTTACTGGCGAATTTTGCCGCTCGGACGACCGGCTGCGGCGCGCGCGACTCGCCGTACCAGTCGTTCTCTCGAGTTTTGCAGGCAATCGTATTTCATCGACCTCGAGGTGAAGGCGTCGGGCTGCTCACCGAGGAGGAACTTGCTGGCGAGCGGAACCCGGGCGATGCGGGCTCTGTTCTGACGTATTTACGAAGGTCGCGTGAAATGCTGCTCCGGCGCACTACAAGCGCTTTCAGGAAAGTCTCGGTACGGCGGTATCTGAGACGGGCTGTCCCGAAAACCAGGACAAAGGCGAGCTGGGGAAGGCTGTCGCTGCCCTACCCGAGACCAGGGTACTGCCTGTATCGCGCCATCAAAGATGCTGCGGAGGGCGGAAGAGAGCTATCTCAATGGTCAGAGCCTTTACTGCAGGCCGGGACGGTGCGGCACTGCGACTTCCGGAAGACGCACGAGGCGGAGATTGATTTCTATGCCTGACGCGGGTGCTGTTTGTTCCACGGCAGTGAAGCGCCTGAAAAGGACTATCGCCGACCGCGCACGGCATTACGATTATCGGCGACGCCGATTTGTGTCGCGCCGGATTCGGCGGATGCCTATGACGGGCGCATCCGGCTCTTTCAGCTCGACGCGGAGGGGTGAAAGCCGGGAGGCGTTGGCGAGCTGCCGCCGGTTGCTTCTCGCGGACGGACAGCTCTGGGGCGTCCGCTCTATGACTGGGACTATCATGAGAGAACCGGCCTGGTGGCTTCGCCCGGCCTCTCGATTTACGATTGCCTCCATGGATCACTTCCGCGGCTTTGACGGTGCACGATTCCGGCGGGAGCCGCGAAGATGGGCGGCTGGAAGAAGGTCAGTGTCCGGGCTCTTCAAGGCGCGCTCGCCAGGAGCAGCAAGCCACTGCCGATTATCGCGAGACCTGGAAAACTTTTACCGCCGGCGAGCGTCATTCAAATGGTGAAGGAGAGCGGTTTCCGCCGATGAAGGTGCTGGGTTGCCTGTTCCGATAGCAAATCTACCTGCGCACCATATAAGGCGGCTTTTGTGTGCTTTACGTGCACAACGCGCGCCGCGCTCATGGGTGGTTGCGGCGGTCAGGCGAGAGCAGACTCTTCATGCCGCTGCGCTACCGGGGTTCGGAGCACACGCGGGCGGATCTCTACTGGGACTGCATCCGCACCGCGTTTTCGAGTGTCATAAACACCGTCGTCATTCCGATGTGTGGGATTACCTCGGCTGCGGCAAGGAAGCGCGCATCAATGTGCCAGCGCAGCAGGCGGAAACTGGCGGTGGCGCGTACGCGGCTGGCTTTACGGAGCATCTGATCTGGCACTGCCATGTGCTCACGCGGAAATCTGCGGCAGAGAGCCGAAGCCGGTTCCCGTGCCGCCGAGTGGAGCCGCACTCGCCAGCGAGGCAGGGGCGGCGGCGACGGAAAACTGAGGAGGTGTGCGTGCCGGAGGGGTGAATGCCGCATCGGCAGCCCGGAGCGTACTGCAGGCCAGCCCGATGCCGTGAGTGCGGCGACAAAGTCGAAGAAGAGACAGCCGGGCTGCACTGAAACGGAATGTTGCTGCAAGGGAAGAAGTGATAAAAATCCCCGGTTGCCTTGGCGGCGGACCCTCTATTTTCTTTGCGAAGGTCGGGTGTCAGTGCACACCCGAGCGCGGATAACCTGGCCTTCTGCTGCCGGACTGCAGCCTCATTCCGGCGCCGGAGCCTTTGAGAAAGATCTCGACAGGCGCTGTGCAGCTGACCGCCGGGGCAGCGTTCACCGTGGTGTCGGCACCTGCCAGCGCAGTGGTCTCTGCGCAGGTTCTCCCGCTCGGCAGTCTCGGACGGTGATGGTTTCCGCAGGCTCGCGACAGTCTCTTCGCTGTGTCAGCGAGACTCATGACTTCGCTGCGGCGTTGCGCGCGGGCGCAAATCCCTGTGACACCGGTTCCCGCAGTGACGCCAGGCGGAAGTCTCAATGCTCTCGGCGCGTCTCTTCGAGCGAGCATTCTCTTCTTCAGGCCTTCTGTGGTTTTCGACAAGGGCATCGTCGTTTCTAAATCGCCGCCTGCGTCGCGGTTGACATCGGGATCGGCCTCGGTGGTGCCGTAGGTCTTCTCGGCTCGCTTCGCGCCGCGCTGTCTACCATTCAGGTTGAAAAGATCTTTTCGCCGCTGTCGCAGTCCACCTGCTCGCCGGTCGAACTCTTGAAGTACGCCTTGACGGATTCAGCTGTTCCCAGTCTTTCTCCGGCAAATCCTTGTGGATGTCGGTCATGATGATACCGCCAGATGCGTCCCGCGAACGGTAGCACCGTAGATACCGGGCATGGGCGCGCGGCAATTCCGCCATGGCGGCCGCCCCGGCCGCCGTATAGCGGGTAGCAACCGCAGAACCAGGTGTCCTTCGAGTCATTCGCCGTTCCGGTCTTCTTGCAGCTGCTGCCGTCAGTAACTCAAGACCGCGGCCCGTTACGTAAGTTGTCCATGGCGTGCCCTTCAGTGTCCCGGCGGTGATCATGTAGGCGTTCCCTCGGTGTGTAGACCTGGGTGCGCCGCGAGCCAGGGCACCTGCTGCTGCTCGGTGCGGTCACCAGACCTGGAGCGGGCAGGTCTTGTCGTCATAGACGCCCATGTTGCGAGGTCGAAAAGCCCTTTGCCATGTCGACGACCGCGCGTGCCGTAGGTAAAGCGCCGTCCGGACGGCCGCCGCCGTGCTGTCCTGCCAGGAGAAGGAAATTCCGGGGTAGGAGGCCGGTCTTCACGCCGATTTTCTGGAGGAGCTGCCAGGCCGGTGTTCCAGCGAGCGGTTCGGCGCGCGCCTGCACCTCGCGAGTCACGGAGCCGTGGTACTTGTTGCCGGAGTTCGCTGGGCCGCACCGTCAAACTCGTGTCAATTGCCATAAGACGGATGAAGTGACCGGTCTCCGAAGGCAGGTGCATGATCAATCGAGGCAATGGTGGAACCCGGCTGGCCTCTCGCGGAACCCGCGGTTATGATCGTCCGTGCCGCGGCCGCCCACAATCGCGACGACGGCGCGCGCTGCTGTCGTTGTCAGCTGACCACACCTGCGCCCTGGGCGAACTTGCCGTTTTCACTGCTTCTCGTTCGGAAGGCGGTCATCGAGCGTCTCGTCGAGACGCTTCTGGGCTTTGCTGGATGTGTCCGGTCTGGTCGTATAAATCTTATATAGCCACCGCGCAATTTTTCGCTCTTGTCGGCGTAGGCTCACCAGTACTCGGCCTGGTGCCCGTCATACTCCTCTTTGCACTTTGTTCTTGAGAGGTGCTTGAACTTAAAGCCGTCGGTCTTCATGAGCGCTGCAGTGCCGTGCAGTAGATATGGCATAGCTGGTCTACGGTAGTTTTTCGATCGCGGCGGCCACCTTGGTCTGCAGGGGAGACGTTTCGAGCGGCTTTCTTTGTGTTCGGCAGCTCTTCGGCCGTGATATCGCCCTGCTTATGGTGGCGGTCAGCACCCGTTCGCGCGGTTTCGGGTGATGTGACCGGCTCATATATGTCGCCGGACGGTTGCTGATGCCGACCAGCACGGCGGCCTCCCAAACTCCAAATCCTTGGCGCTCTTGTCAGAAATGTAGTAGCGGCTTGCGGCCTCCACGCCGTAGCAGCCGTAAATTGCCGTTGCAGTAGAACTCCGGTATCTTGTCCTTGCCAGAGCAACGCTACTCGAGCGCGCGCGAGGAGAATCTCGCGTGAATTTTTCGCTCAGCTGAGCGCTCCTGGGCCAGATAGGCGTTTTTCGGATGACCTGCTGAGTAATCGTGGAGCCGCCCTGGGCCGGGTACGCCGCCGGTGTTTGACGCAGAGAGTCCCGCGCGGGCAATGGCGAGCCAGCACCCACGCCGTGTACGGTGGTTGTCGCGCCGGTCCTCTTGCGCGACATAGGCTTTTCAGCCGAGGGCGCTATCGCTGCGCGCGCCGAGCAGACATAGGTGATGCTCCGGGCTGACGATGACGCCGATCTGCTTAGCATCGTCCCTCAAGCCAAAGATTTGCGGTCTGTCCGTCACGAGGCGGAAATCGTCCCTCGGACATGTGCCGATAGGTTTCGCAGGCGTGCTGCTGCTGGAGGGACTGCAAATCCGGAAACACCCCTGATGAAGAGAAAGAAAGCGACGGCCGCGATACAAGCAGAGCACGAAGACGAGGAAGCGGGGTCTTCGTGGATGCGGACGACGATATGCGCCTTCTTCTTTTTCGCTTACCTTGCCTGCTGTGCAGCACGGGTTTGTTTACCTCTCTGGATGCCTCTCACCCGGTGAGGGCTGCATACGAAAAGCGTATCAGTTTGCCAAGTACCGCAGGGCTCAGTTCCACCTGATAGCCGCGTTTCCCGGCGGAGATGATAATGCTCTCGAACGTTTCCGCGCTCTCGTCGACCACAGTCGGGAAGAACTTTTTCATGCCGATCGGCGAGCAACCGCCGTGCACATAGCCCGTGAGCGCCAAAAGATCCGTTGGAAGCATGCAATCGATTTTCGCTGACGCTGCCTATGGCCGGCTCTAAAGAGAGGGAAGCGGGGCGGAATCACGAAGACATAGTGCTGTCCGGATTTTTCCGACGGTGACTGGAGTCTTGAAGACCTGCGCCGGATTCTGACCGAGATAAGCTGCGACCTCCTCTGCGCTGACGGCCTCTTCCGGTGGATAGCTGTGTTCGACATACGAGAGCTTCTTGCCGTCCAGAAGGCGGCACACATTGGTTTTTTCATTATCTTTTGACAGACGGTTACTATAACACAGCCCCCCTGCCTTGTATAGAACGGCAAAATGCCGGTATGCCGCGCTTGCGTTCCTATGCATATAATCTTATAACCGACCGTAACTGATGGGAGGATGAATGAAAGAAGACAGAAAAGCGCAGGAAAAGCTGCCTATCTGCGATGGCTCCATATTTCCGCCGTGCTCTCGATATTGATGGCGGTATTGATTTGTTTTCGAATTGGGAGACCGGCCTGCTGGTCTTTTGCTCGCGCTGATTTCCGGCAGCATCTGCCTTTGGTTCTATGCGGTTTCCGGTGCGGAAACCAACCGGAGGCGATGATCGGTTTTCGGCGGCGACGGACAGCATGCAGGCGCGGCTTGCCGACCGGCTGATATCTGTTACGGCCTGCTGACAGGACGGGCGCCTCCCCTACCGGAATGCGGGCGTTGACGGAACTCCTTGCAGTGGAACACAGGACCTCTGCAGCAACTTGAGATTTATTTCCGAGCCTACGCGGAGAGGAGCTGCAAATAGATTGGTGCGACGCGGACTACCATCTGAGTCTCGGTGCGCTTCCGCGTGCGTATCGCTTCTGGGAGCAGATTGATACGGAGTCTGTCTGCCGTCTATTTTTATGATGAGACAGCTCTTACTCAAGCTCCAAGAGGAAGAAGAGAGCCGCCGCCTCACAGCGGGTCTTCCTACCTCGACAACTACGAAAGAGGCAGTGAGAGCGTCGACAGTACGGCGCCCGCTGCTCACCGCAATGATTGACCGGAAGATTGTCCGCTACTTCGACGGATGCAGGCCATATATGAAGAAGCTCGAGAAGGACAAGTACTTCTTTGTGATTGAGCGCCATATCTGCAGGGAACTTTTAGACAGCCAGTTTTGAGCATTCTGGAGCAGGCTGATCAAGCTGTGAATATCGGCAATGAGATGCGCATCACCGCTCTCCAGCATCGGCATCACGGCGACGGCGGCGGGAAGCTATGCACAGTGCTACGACTTTGCGCGCCAGGCGATTGACATGGCACTGGGGCGCGGCGGCGACCAGGCGGTTGTCGGGACGGCGGAGAACATCCGCTCCTGCCGGCAAGTCAACCCCAAGCGGAAAAAGACCGCACGCGTCAGGCGCGCGCCGTCAAGGCGCATGCATTCCGCGAGCTGATCGAGAATAAGACAGACTCGATCACGACATAAGCCTCGCGGACATCGACTCGCTCTGGCGCGGCAGTCGGCATCTGGCGCATTGCGACGACCCATGAAAAGCGCGAGGCGCACATCTGTCTCTTCGGCGGTCAACGGCGCAATCCGTCCCGGCGCTCGAACGCTTCTATAACGGCGACTATCCGGAAGACATGTTCATCCCGAGGAGGGCGCTGCAGCTCCTCGACGGAGGACTCCTGTGCTGGTGGTTGTGGATACCAACCGGCCTTCTATGGTCGAGGGCCCGAGGCTTCTGGATGTCGTCAAAAGACCATTGTGGGTGCTAGATCACCACCGCCAGAGTCAGGATTCCATTCGAACGCCCAGCTATCGTATGTCGAGACCTATGCGTCGAGCGCCCGCAGAGATGGTCGCGAGGTCGTGCAGTACATCCTCGGACGATCGGGAAGATTCGCGGCGGCGGCCGAGGCGATGTACGCCGGCGCATCGTGATTGACACCCACAATTTCCAGAACCAGACCGGTGTCCGAACCTTTGAGGCCGCGGCTTCCTCCGGCGACGGGTGCCGATGTGACGCGTCCGGAAATTGTTCCATGAGAAGCTCGACGACTCACCGCGCAGAGCGAGGCGATTCACAATGCGGAGATCTACCGCGAGAACTTTTGCGCTGAGCTACCGTGATGCGACGCTCGACAACCCGACCGTGGTCGGCGCGCAGGCGGCAAATGACCTACTCGATGTGATCGGCGTGAAGGCAAGTGTCGTCGCGACAACCTTCCGCGAGAAAGGTGCATCTCTCGCGCGCGCGCGCCATTGATCAGTCAATGTTCAGGTCATGATGGAAAAGCGCTGCGGCGGGCGGTCACCGCACCACTGCCGGGCGCTGCGCTCCGGGGCCACGCAGGAAGAGGCCATGAGCAGGTGAAACAGGTCATCGACGATGCTTTTGAAAGGAGAAATCTCATGAAAATTGTGTTATTACAGGATGTGAGTCGCTCGGCAAGGCCGGCACGCCCGTGGAAGTCTCGGAGGGCTATGCGCGCAACTTTCTGCTGCCGAAAAGCTTTTCGGCGCGGCGGCAACAGCCGGAGAATCTGAACACCCTGGAAGTTAAAAGCAGGCGAATGAGGCGAAAATTGCGGGTGAGCAGCTCGCCGAGGGCGAAGGCACTGCGGCAGATTGAGGCCGGCAGCGTGACCGTGCACACTCAAGGGCGGCGAGAAATGTAGACCTACGGTTCCGTCTCGACCATGGGAACTCGCGGAAGCCGTGAAGGAACAGCTCGGCCTGGAACTCGACTAAGAAGAAGATTGTTTTGCGGAGCCGATCAAGAACTTCGGCAGCTATGCGAGCGTAGTCCAGTTGCACTGCGAGTGCAGGCGTGACGCTCAAGGCCAATGTGGACAGCAAAATGACGGACGACAGCCAAATGTGTTAGAAGCAGCATCATGCCGCACAGCGAGGAGAGAGCGCCCCATCCTCGTGCGGTTTTGTGGATCAGAACAGTCTTGCTGTCGCGCTGGAACACTGCAGTGCGGCGGATTTTTATTCCAAGCAGTACGGTACGTTGTTTTTCGCGCAGGCGGCAGAGACTTTCAACGAGGGGTAAGCCGGTCGATATTCTGACGGTGCAGGGAAAAGCTAGAAGACAAAGATGTGCCGCTGAAATGCAGGGACTGGATTTTTGCGCGATTGCGCGCAGAGTGAAGCGACCGCCGCGAACATCCGAGAATACGCGAAGATTGTCCGCGCAAAAGTGCGGCGGTCTAAAGAGTTGATTCAGGGCGAGTGAGGAGTTTGCGACAGCTGTTATGCCTGACAGTCAGGAGCTCGAGACCTTGTTGCAGGAGACCGAGGAGAAGATGTTCCGCATATTGCAGCAGCGGAGCGCGGCGAATTCACCCTGATTTCGGAGATCGACCCTGCGGGTGCTGGAGAGAATCAGGAGGCCATCAGAACGGCAGCGGAGGTGACCGGCATTCCGATCGGTCTCATGAGACCTCGACCGGGAAGTTGAGCGGCCTGGCAGCCATCGGATCTCGTGCTGATTGCGGCGCGCCCTTCGATGGGAAAGACAGCCTTCGTGCTGAAACATTTGTCGAGCACACGCAGCCGTGCGGAACGGCCGTTCCTGCACGATTTTTCTCGCTCGAGATGAGCGAGGAGCAGCTGGTGAACCGCATCCTCTCGATGGAGTCGAGTGTCGACGCGCAGAAGATGCGAAACGGCGATCTCGAGCGGCGATTTCAGCAACATCATCGAGGCGGCCGCACATATCTCCGAGAGCAAAAATCTGGTGATTGATGACACGGCGGGCATCGGCATCGGCGAACTGCAGCCATGCCGGAAGCAGAAATTAGAGGCACGGGGTGGACCTCGTGATTATCGACTACCTGCAGCTCATGAGCGGCAGCGGCAAGTCCGGCGAAAACCGCCAGCGGGAGATTTCCGACATCTCCAGAAATTTAAAGGCACTGGCGCGTGAACTGCAGGCGCCGGTGATTGCGCTCTCCCAGCTCTCCCGCGCGGTGGAGCAGCGGCCGGACCATCGCCCGATGCTCTCGGATCTCCGTGAGTCCGGCGACCATCGAGCAGGACGCGGATGTCGTGATGTTCCTGTACCGCGACGACTACTACAACAAGGATACCGAGCACCGAACGAGGCCGGGTTATCATCGCAAAACAGCGTAACGGCCCGATCGGCACCGTCAGTCTGGTCTGGAAGCCGGATACCACGCGCTTTGTCAGTCATGGCGCGCTGACAAAAAGCGGCTGAGCGGACAAAAAGAAGAAAGACAGCTTCGCGTGCTTCACGATGTTTTCTTCTGAACAGACTGTTTCAAGCTCTTTTTGTCCCGATAACGCAAAAAGCTCTGAGCATTGCGCTCAGAGCTTTTTAATTGATTCTTCCAGTTTGCCTCAGAAATTGCGCCGACCGGGCATACTGCCTCGCAAGCGCCGCAATCGATGCAACCGGGACTCGTCGATCACATACTGCGTGTCTCCTGGGAGATCACACCAACCGGACATTCACCAGCGCAGCTGCTACAGCTGACGCAAGCATCAGAAATTCTGCGTGCCATAATCAAAAATCCTCCTATGATTCCTCTAAACTAGGGACAGCATCTTTGCTGTTTCCCACATTGTAAAACGAAAGAAGTCGTAATTACAAGCAGGATTTAGGCAAACCTGCGCTTTCAGAGGTACATCTTGGACAATTTGTTATAATTAACTAACAAAACTTAAGGCTTGCTATCAGAGCTTTGCGAGCGAAGTGAGCACATCCCTGAGGAGAATGCGTTCATGGTGCTCGTCGTAGAAGCGGCGGCGCGCGCCGGGCTCAGCAGCAGGGCTCGCCGTACCGCTGAGGCTGTTGCAGAAACGAGGGCGATGTGTAGCGAAAAACTGCCGTTTGAAGCGGAGAACCAGGTGTACAGACCGTTTCTCCGAGTTCGGTAGAGCGATTCCGCAACGAGCTCGGTCCGACAGATCTTGCAGGGGCGTGAGCGGCTGTGATGACAGCGTCCAGATTCGGGAAGCGGAAGCCGCGCACCAGATACTCGGAAGGTTCGGAATTTTTCGTCGAGCTTGACGGATGTGAATTCATCTCGCAAGGGAGGCACATTTTCGCAGGAGTTCATCCATCTCGTCGTCATCAGGACGATTCCCGCTCGTCTGTGTCCTGCAGGAAATCGGAGAATCCCATCCGGTCATCCTCATCCTCCTCGGTGTCCGTCGAGGGGACAAAGCGCAGCGCGCATCCAGTTCCTCAGGGATCGTCTACTTTGGTAATCAGTACCCGAATGCTGTCGTCGGAGAGCGGTATGGACTCCACGCGCAGCGGCATATCATCGACCTCAAGAGCCCAATTCAGAGGATGCCTGCTGCATCATCTCCCGCGAAGGCGTCTTGCTGCTGCCATACTGCGAGTTCATTGAGCCCAATGTCGCGCTCAATCAAATCAAACCGGACAGCGTGCAGCTGATCTGATACTCGCTGACGCGCGCTCTAATTTCATGGACTTCACCTCTTTCTGTTTTTGTTAAAGCATATACAACGGAATGCCGCGTTTGGCAATTGAAGATCGCGGCTTTTATTGCTATACTTTAAGCGGATGGAGAACAGGAGGCAGCGGTTTTAGATCTTGTCCCCAAGACAAAAGATTCCTTTCCGAAAACGGCGACACTCCGTCGCCGCATCGCACGCATCCGTGCGGTGCATTCCTAAAAATACTCAAAAATCCGGAGCTGTCCGGCGCTTTTTGTATGCGTGAACTACGCCATCCATCTCGCGCAGCGAGGGCGGCAACCCGCGGAATGCGCGATTCCGCCAGGATGTCACGGAAAATGTTTTGTCAACTGTATGCGTGCTGCCGGGCCTGCAAGTTTGGAGCACAGGCGGCGGTGCGCTTGTCACGGAGCGCACTGTCGCTTTTTGCTAGTCTTCACACAGAGTTCGCCGTTTTATGATATACTGTTCCGGAAATTATTTAGGGGCTCTCTTCCTACATTAATGGGATGTAACCGCACTTCAGAGGAGGATTATCTTGGAAGAAGGATGAAACAAAGGAGCTGCAGAGCGCGAGGCGGAGCCGGAAGCGAAAACGGCAGGAAAATCTTTGCTGCCCTTGGTGCTGTTGTTCGCGCTCGCGTCGCAGTGATTCTCGGGCTCTGGTATCGGCGAGTTCGGACCGACCCGCACCCGCATCAGCGAGAACAGCCTGTCTCGGCGTGCAGGGGGATGAAGTCGCCGTGCTCTATAACTATGAACGTGCAGAGCGATAAGGCGGTTCTTGAGAACGGCAGTGTCTATCTGCCGCTGACGCTTGTGAAGCGCGAGATGAACCAACGTTTCTACTGCGGACAAGGACGAGAAGTGCCTGGTCTACGCGGCGCGGCGGCGTCCGCACATTACGGCGGAAGAGGTGGACTACAGAGGCAAGCCGCTCTTTTTGTCAAAGACCAGGCGCTTTACCTCTCGCTGCCGCTGCTCCGCGAATTCACGCGAATGTCCGCACCGGAGGCCTATACGGACGGTGAGGTCAAGCGGCTTTTTGTCGAGACCGCACCGGAGAGCGATGAAGTGCGGGCGACAAAGCGATAAAACCGTACTCCGGAGCCGGCCGAGCGTGCGCGGCAGCATTGTCGCTGGTCGCGGCAAAGGCGGAAGCAGCTCCGCGTGATTCCGGACCATGCCGATGCAAAGACGGATACCGCGCGCTGGGTGCGCGTCAAGACCGACAGCGGTTTTACCGGGTATGTGCAGCAGAGAAGTCTTGCGGCGGCGGAGACGGTGCCCTATCAGAATCGTTTGCCGCACAGGACTACGGAACCCTTTCCCTCGGCGGCAAAGTGTTGCTCGGTTTCCACCTTGTCTCCAATCAGGCGGCAAAGCCAGGGACTTTCGACGCTTGTCGGCAATGCGAGCGGCATAGATGTGATCGTCCCGACCTGGTTCTCGCTTCGCGGCAACGAGGGCGACTATCGAGCTATGCCGACCGCGCCTATGTGGAAGCGGCGCACGAGAAAGGCCTCAAGGTCTTTGCGCTGCTCGATAACTTTGACAAGAGCGTCACGACGGGAGAACTCCTGAAAAAGACATCCGTGCGGAAAAAGCTGATTGACTCGCTGATGGCCGACGCCGATCTCTACGGCTTTGACGGCATCAATGTGGATCTTGAGCTCATCAAACAGGAGGCGATTGACCAGTATCTCGAATTTATCCGTGAGCTCTCGGTCGCCTGCCATGCCAAGCAGCTCTACCTCACGGTGGATGTTCCGAATCCCGCGAAGTTCAATGCCTACTACGACAGAAAAGAACTCGCGGTCTTCTGTGACTACATTATCAACATGGGCTATGACGAGCACACCGGCGGCGACGCACCGGGCAGCACGGCTTCGCTCGATTTTGTGACGAAGGGGCTCGACGCCTGCCTCGAAGAGATCCCGAAGGAAAAACTGATTCAGGCCGTGCCGTTCTACACGCGGCTCTGGACGGAGGACAAGAACGGCAAGGGTGTCGAGCGAGGCGCTCGGCATGAAGGCGGCGCGGGACTGGGTCCAGCAAGAACCAGGTCAGCCCTGACCTGCGACGAGACGCTCGGGCAGAACTACGGCCAGCGCTCGGCAAACGGAAGGCATTCAGTCCATCTGGATGGAGGGATGCCAAGTCGATGCAGGCGCGCATGCGAAGTGATACGGGCCAAGGATCCCGCCGGCATTGCCGTGTGGCAGCTCGGCCTTGAGACAACGGATGTATGGGGGATAATCAATCGGTAATGGAAACTTAGTTCAAAAATTGCGGAAAATCTTATCTTTGTCGGCGAGTTCCTGCTGATTGTCTTTCTCTGCTTCTTTGTCGCTTATCTCATCGAGAAGCAGAATTCAGCGAGCGGAGAGGGCAGAAGGAGCGCATTCTGAGTACCCGGAAGATGGCCATGATAGGCCTCTTCTCGGCGGCTGCGCGCTAGTGCTCATGCTGTTCGAGGTGCCGGTGCCGTTCGCACCGCCCCTTTTATAAGATCGATCTCTCGGAGCTCCCGATTCTGATTCTGAGCTTTGCCTACGGCCCGGTTGCGGGTGTGATGGCAGAGTTTGTGAAAAGTCTCATTGAAACTCGTGTTGTAAGTCCACCTCGACCGCCTTTGTCAGCGAGCCGCAAACTTTGCGGTGGGCTGTGCGCTCGTGCTCACAGGTATCTACTACGAGGAAGAAGACCAGCGCCAGCGCCTGCATGCGCCTCGAGCGTCGATCTGCATGACTATCTTCGGCTCGCTCCTCAATGCGGTTTACCTGCTCCCGAAATTCGCGGCGCTCTACGGCATGCCGCTCTGAGACCTACCGTGCAGATGGGAACCAAGGTGAACCCGCGCATTGTGAGCGTTGAGACCATGGCGCTCTACGCGGTCGCACCGCTGAATCTTGTCAAGGGCAGCGTGGACATGTTGCTACGATTCTTCTCTACAAGCGCCTGAGCCATGTGCTGAAAAGAGCAGGAAGGACGGCGCTGAGCATGGAGACAATCTACGGTCTGCTGACCGGGAAGCAGGGCAGAGCGAGAGGAAGCCTTGGCGCGCGCCGGAGAGATACTTCGCGAGCGGCGGTCCCGATCGTTCCCGACCGAGGACCGTCTACGGCCTCGGCGGCAACGCGCTGAGCGCTGCGGCGGCGGGAAAAAATCTACGCGGCAAAGGGACGGCCGAGTGACAATCCGCTGATTGTCCACATTGCCCGCGTCGAAGAGATGGAGCCGCTGGTGCGGAACATCCGGAGAGTGCCCGGCGGCTTGCGGCGGCCTTCTGGCCAGGGGCCGCTCACCATGATTTTGCCAAAGAGCGAGGCTGTGCCGCGCGAAAGCCAGCAACGGGCTCGACACGGTCGCAAAATCCGGCTGCCGCTTGACCCGAACGCAGAGCCCTGATTCAGGCGGGCGGGACTGCCGATGCGAGCGCCTTCGGCGAATACCTCGGGGCGTCCGAGGTCAGACGGCGGCGCGTCATGTCGCGGAGGATCTCGGCGGGAAAAATCGACATGATTCTGGACGGCGGCGCGCTCGCCGTGGGGCTCGAGTCGACCATCGTGGATCTGACCGGCAGTGTGCCGCACTGCTCCGCCCGGTGCGATTACGCCGGAAATGCTGGAAGGCGTGCTCGGAAGAAAATAGAGTTTGACCCGGTGCTCACAAAGCCGCCTCACGCCGGATATGCACCCCAAGGCGCCCGGCAGCTGAAGTACCGGCACTACGCGCCGCGCGCAGAGATGTTCCTGGTCGACGGGACACAGGCGGCGGTGATTCGGAAAATCAATGCCTGCGCTGCCGTAGCGAAGGCGGACAGGGCCAAAAAGGTCGGCATCCTCGCGAGTGCGGAAAACTTAGATGCCTACCGTGCCGATGCGGTCCCTCTGCCTCGGGGAACGCGCAAAACCGGCGGAGATTGCCCACAATCTCTTTGCCGCGCTCCGCGAGATGGATGCCCGCGCGGTCGATGTGATTTACGCCGAGGCGTTTCCGGAGAGCAGGGTCGGCCTTTGCCGTTATGAATCGCATGAACAAGGCGGCGGGATCATCACTATCTGCACGCAGAGGAGGAAAAATGAGCGGAAAGCGCGAAGACTATATCAGCTGGGACGAATATTTCATGGGCGTCGCCTATCTCTCGGCGCTCCGCTCGAAGGATCCGAACACACAGGTCGGCGCCTGTCATCGTGAGCGATGACAACAAGATTCTCTCGATGGGCTATAACGGCTTCCCGAGAGGCTGCTCGGACGATGAGTTTCCCTGGGGAAGGAGCACGAGCAGGATGACCCCTATCAGGCAAAAATACTTCTGTGCGACGCACAGCGAGCTGAATGCGATTCTGAATTACCGCGGCGGTTCGCTCGAGGGCAGCAAGCTCTATGTGACCTTGTTCCCCTGCAATGAGTGCGCTAAGGCAATTATACAGAGCGGTATCCGGACTCTGATTACGGAGAGGATAAGTACGGCGACACGGCGGCGGTTCGCGCGAGCAAGCGCATGCTGAACGCGGCGGGTGTCCGCTACTATCAATACACGAAGACGGGGCGTAAGCTCCGGATTATTGTCTGAGTTTTTCTTGCCGAAGGCGAGAGGACTATAGTAAAATGAAATTCAGCGGAAAATGCCGCAGAGACAGAGGTGAAGAAGATGAAAGATAAGCGTCGTAGAGTGGTGGCAATGATTGTGGCAGTGGTGCTCTGTGCTTCGATGGTGCTCGGCATGGCCGCGGCCGGCCCTCAGCGCTTTCCTGCATTGAGACAGAGCTATCGGAACTCGTCGCAGCCTGCTCGGCCGGAAACCTTGAGACTGCGAGGCTTTTAGAGGAATGCGGGTCGAAAAACGAAATATATGTTCGAGACCTTGTGGCGGCTTTTGAGCGGCTGAAAGCCGAGAAAGACGCCAGGAAACCGCCTGCAGCTGGGGCGGGAGACGGATGCGGAGGCGCTCTGCCTGCCCTACGGCAGAGGAGGGCTTCTCGCGGCAGTCTATCTCACCGCGCTTGCGCGGAGGTCCGGCGTCGAACCCGGCTCCGCGCGGTGCCGATTCGCCAGGAGACCACTAGCACTCGCGGAGGCGCTCGGCAAAAATCCCTACCGCATGGACGCGGCGGGCGTTTTATTTCTGACCGCGCGCAGCGACAGTCTGGTGCGGGCGCTCCCGCGCGGTAGGGATACCGGCAGCCTGCATCGAGCCGCCTGGTGCCGGGCCTTGACAAGTGCGTGGTCGATAAGACCGAGCGCGAATACATCAACCGCCCGGAAAAGGGCATCACATTGGAAGCGGAGTATTTGAGACAGAAAGGACGAAAGATGCGTGAAAAATCCTCGCGGTTCTCGAGAAGAACGCGCGTATCGACATCCACGAACTCGCAATGCTGCTCGGCGAGCGAAGTAGCGGTTGCGAACGAGATTGCGGACATGGAGAAAGAGAATGTGATCCGCGGCTATCACACCCTGATTAACTGGGAGAACACGAGTAATGAGCGTGTGGAAGCGCTGATTGAGGTCAATGTGACCCCGCAGCGCGGCATGGGCTACGACCGCATTGCGGAGCGCATTTACCAGTACAACGAAGTCGATTCCGTCTATCTGATGAGCGGGGCGTTCGACTTCATGGTGCTCCTCGAGGGCAAGACCATGCGGGAAGTCGCGCTCTTTGTCTCCGAGCGGCTGGCGCCGCTCGAGTCGGTGACAGGTACTTCGACGCACTTTCGTGCTGAAGAAGTACAGGATCACAGCACGGAGATGGAAGTGAAGAAAGAAGACGAAAGGCAGTTGTTCGCGGCATGAGATATCAACGAAATTTTAGCGAAGAAGACAGTTGCCCTGCAGCCCTCCGGCATCCGGAAGTTTTTCGACATTGTCCGCACGATGGAGGGCGCCATTTCCCTCGGCGTCGGCGAGCCGGATTTTTGACACGCCCTGGCCCATCCGGGAAGAGGGCATTTACTCGCTGGAGCGCGGACGCACTTTCTACACGAGCAATGCGGGCCTCAATGAGCTCCGCGAGGAGATTGCGCGCTACATTCAGCGCCGCTTCGGCGTTTCCATGAGCCGCTCAGCGAGATTACGGTGACGGTCGGCGGCTCGGAGGGTATAGACCTCGCCTGCCGCGCTATGCTGGATCCCGGCGACGAGGTTATTATCCCGCAGCCGAGTTATGTCTCCTACGAGCCCTGTGTGCGTCTCGCGGACGGCGTGCCGGTCATTGTGGAACTCAGGGAAGGACCGCTTCAAGCTGATGCCGGAGGATCTCGAGAGGCTATCACCCCGCGCACCAAGTTTTTGGTGTTGCCGTTCCCGAATAACCCGACGGGCTCGATTATGACAAGAGGGCTCGCGGCGATTGCGGAAGTCGCAATCCGCCACGACCTCTATGTGGTCTCGGACGAAATTTACACCGAGCTCACCTATAACGGCGAGGCACCGGCCTCAATCATTCAGATTCCGGGCATGCGGGAGAACCGTTCTGATCAACGGCTACTCGAAGGCGTACGCGATGACCGGCTGGCGCCTCGGCTATGCCTGCGGGCCGGAGCCGATACTCCGCCAGATGATCAAGGTGCACCAGTATGCGATTATGTGTGCGCCGACCACAAGCCAGTATGCGGCGGTCGCGGCGCTCCGCGACTCGCGACGCCGAGATTGCGCGGATGCGCGAGGCCTATAACCAGCGCCGCCGCTATCTCTTAAAAGCGGCTCGAGGAGATGAATATTCCCTGCTTTGAGCCGGAGGCGCCTTCTATATTTTTCCCGAATATCTCGAAATTCGGCATGTCCTCCGAGGAGTTTTTGCACGAAGCTACTGACCGAGGAAAGGTCGCGGTCGTGCCGGGCACGGCGTTCGGACAGAGCGGAGAGGGCTTTGTCCGCATCTCATACGCGTATTCGCTCGAACAGCTCCGCGAGGCCATGGGGCGCATTCAGCGCTTTGTGGAGCGCCACGCAAACTGAGAGAGTGATAGGGACAACAAAAAGAGTGAATAGAATCCCGCAACGCTGTCAGAATCAGGCGCTGCGGGGTTTTTGTCGTTTTTCCGCCTGCCTCCAAACGATGCTATAAGGCTAAGCGGACAAAAAGAGTTGGTGCTAGCTCCAGAGTTCGGGGTAGGGAGATGTCTTATGAAGCTCGCTCCATACTATTGCATCACCCCATGTCGGGATTGAACTTTCTATCTTTTTCTGCGGCGAGAGCCGTTTGTATATCTCCGCAATACTTTCATCCGTTGGCATTACCTTTAACAGTTCTTTTGCAGAAAGCGGCTCTGGTGAGTGCATGTGATATGTACCCAGAATTCTGGACACATTGACTATCGTTAGGCACCGCAACTGGATGCTATCCTGTATTGTACAGGAGGCATCCAGTTTGTTTTCTTCTGGATTCTCCTGTTGTTATAGTAATCAATATAATCATCGACTGCGGTAACAAATTCCTCAAAGGACTTGAACTCTTGCTCATGTCCATAGAACATCTCATTCTTCATCCGACCAAAGAACGACTCCATAATGCCGTTATCATGGCAATTCCCCTTTCTGGACATCGACTGTGTGATGCCATGCTTCTCAAGCTCGGTTCGATGGTAGGCGTGCTGATACTGCCAACCCTGATCTGAATGCATAATCAAGCCTGTTAACTTTGGGAACTTTGCAAAATGCCTTATCCAGCATGTCCTTAATCTGTTCCATATTAGGATGCAGCAGAAACAGTGTACGAGATAATCTCGTTCCCGCACATGTCGAGGATCGGAGAAAAGTAGCACTTCCCCCATCCCATGTTGAACTGAGATACGTCTGTTGTCCATTTCTCGAGGGGTGTGTCTGAAATAAAATCCTGTTTAAGGAGATTGTCAGCGGTCTTGCCCACCTCACCTTTGTAAGAATGATACTTCTCTTCGGGCGCTTGCCGAGCAGTTCCATGTCGTGCATGAGCCGCTGAACACGCTTGTGATTGACCTCAAATCCACGATTATGCAGCTCCGCCGTAATTCGGCGGACACCATATCGCTGCCGATTCTCATCGTAAATTCTGCGGATTTCTGCGGAAAGACCTGTATTCCTGATAGCAACTGCGTCAGTCCTGCCAAGTTCATAGTAGTAGGTGGACCGGGACATTCCCATTGCTGTCAGCAGGTACTTCAGTTTGTATCCTCTGTCGCGGAGTTCTTTGATGATCGCTGCTTTCTCGCCTTGAGTCGCGCAGCTTCTTTTCTTCTCTCAAGGCGATCTCTTTTTTTATTACTTCGTTCTCGGCCTTAATCAAGGCGTTCTCTTCACGAAGCCGGAGAAGCTCCTCGTATTCACTCTCCTGGAGTTTTCTGGGATTGTTGATATTTACTTTCTTCATCTTCACAGGATCCTTTGGCTTGCGACCTTTCTTCTTACTTACAAGTCCATTGTAACCGTAAATCTTATATTTTTGCACCCAGTCATAGAGCAGACGGCTCCCAATGCCGGCCTCTAGCGCAACGGACTGTGCCGTCCTCCCGGCGAGAACCTTTGTGATTAGCTTCAGTTTCTCTTCAGGCGTCCACGGATGCTGCTTTCCATGCTTTAGGACCTGGGAGCCATTTGCCTTTTCGGCACGAGCCCATCGACGAATCATGGCGTGAAAGTTACCCGGATCGTTATAACCCTCCGGTGTCTCTGGCCATTTCCCCTGTCGATACAGGTCGACACACATCTTCTTGAATTCATAATCATAGCGCATGATAAAACCCTCCTTACTGTGACACTTTCGTGTCCAGTAAAGAGGGTACATATCAATGTAGCACCACCAGAAAGCCGCTTTTATTCGTCTCTCTATGTTTAGACCTCTATGATCTCTAAGCATGGCTCTAAGCCTTGCATTTACACCCCCTTCGATCTGATTGTTTGTTGAAGGGATTTTTTCAATTGTACGCAACAACTCTTCATCCAAGTATGTAAATAAGGTCCCGTCACGAATCAATCGTATAAGCGAGTTTCGAGCCTTCAAAAGGCGTTCATGAGTCGGTCGACGTTGTCCATTCTCGTCTACTGTCATCTGGTTCAAAAAGGCTTGGTATCGTTCCATCCAGTCTATGAACCGATGAACCCATTTCTCTGCCTCGACTTTGTTTTTCAGATGCAACAGGTCTTTGGCTAGTATATATAACTCCATCGCAGCCAAGGTTTTAGGCCTGCTAGTCGTGTATCGTCTCACTTGACTGAACACATGGAATGTACACCGTTGAAGCTTGGCATGTTTCCAGGTTTGTCTCAAAGCTTTCGCAAAGCCGGTACCGCCGTCTGATACAACCATCCTAGGCTCTGCGATTCGTGATAATAACGCCTTATAAGCGCCTGAATGCTCGTATCTGCACAGATACCAACCAAGTACATGTTGCGCATCACAACAGATTAATACGCACGCTTTGCGCCCCATGTAGATACCATCTACAAAGACCACATCTCTTTCAGATTCAATCCGAGGAGGCATCGGCCATATATCCCAAAACTGTTTAGCTTTTCTTCGAAATGTTCTTCCTTCAGCAGGCATCTCACGTTGTGTCTGCTTGCCAAACAACCACTTTAAAAAGACTTGTAGCTGTTTTGCCGCATTATCAAACTTGGGCGTAATAATCATTGAGCAAGCATTGCAACGCCACCGTTGGGTTCCGGACTTATTCTTCCCGTATTTAATACAAGGCCCACCACAAGAAGGACAAATAGCATGCTTCATGACGTTTTCCTCCAAACATACTGTTTCAAGGAAGATGTAAGCAGAGAAAAAGCCTTGTATATCAAGGGGTTGAAAGCACTTTTCACCAACTCTTTTTGTCCACCCTTCATCTTGTTTCAAAGAAGATAAAAACCCCGCAACGCTTGATTCTACTAGCGTTGCGGGGTTTTTTACCAACTCTTTTGTCCTATAACTCTGCTATAAGCAGGCTATGAAGTCCGCCGGAAATGCCGGTGAACCGTGTCAAAAGCGGAGAAATATAACGGCAGAAATATTGCAAAGGATTTTGCAAGGAAGTCAAGACATCCGCCAGGGAAATGCCGGTGAACTGTGTCAAAGCGGAGAAATATAACGGCAGAAATATTGCAAAGGATTTTGTAAGGAAGTCAAGAAGTCCGCTCGGAAATGCGTTGAATCCGCGCATAGATAGGCAAAAACGCCTGCCGCACGTTTTGTGCGACAGGCGTTCTGTCACTTTGCTTATCTGCTCTGGGTCCAGACACCGCTGTTGTCAACGAAGTAGCGGTTGTTGTCAACCCACTGGTTGGTCAGCATCTTGCCGAGGTTGCTGCCGTTCTCGGTGCTGAGCCAGTACCACTTGCCGGTGAAGCGGCTCTTCAGCCAGCCGGTCTGCATGTAGCCGGACTTGTTGAAGTAGTACCAGCTGCCGTCAATCTGCTGCCAGTTGTCGGTCGTGTAAGAACGGTCTGCATTGCAGTACCACCAGCCGACATTGTCCTTCAGCCATGCGCCCTTGTTGCCGGAGTTCGATCCGTTCGGGCCGGTCTGACCGCCGTTGTTGGAGCCGCCGTTGTTCGTCTTGCCGCCGAGTGCTGCGAGGATATCGTCATCGACGCTGAACTCATCCGACTCGGTCCAGTTGCCCTTCGAGCCGTTGCCGTTGCCGACAATCGCGCGGACCTTGACGGTGTAATCGCCCTTGCCGCCTTCGCGAATCTGGCTGCGGAAGTCGTAGCTCGTGCTGTTTGTCGTGACCGACTCACGGATGGTGTTGTTCCGGTAGAGCTTCACTTCGTACTGCTTTGCGTAGTCCGCCTGATCCCAGGAAACCACCGGGCTGTCATCGTCACCCCAGGAGACATCTCCGACTTCGAGTGCATCCTTATCGGTGGAGCCGGTCTTCGGCAGGGTGAGCGTGACGGTCATTGCGCTTGCGCTCGTGACAATCTTGCTGACCTCGGCGCCTTTGCCGCCCTTGTCATTGAGTTTGACATTGCCCTTCGGCGTACCCTTGAAGGTGAAGTCGCTGTCGGGCTTCAGCTTCAGCGTGACCTTCGGCTTCTTGCCGAAGTCGGTGTTCGTGATTGAGGTGACCTTGACGCTGTCCACGCCTGCGCTGTCACTCTCGGCATCAATCTGACTTGCGGTCATGCCCGGAGAGAGGTCGTAGTCGAGATCAATCGTGACATTCTGTACAACGCCCTTTGAGGACTTTGCAAAGGCGACGCTTGTCATGCCGAGCAGCATAGCAGCGCTCAGAACAATGGGAGCAACTTTCTTTAACAGATTCTTCTGCATCATTTCTGTTTCCTCCGTTCCGCAGGATTTCCTGCTTGGTAATTTTTTCTGTTGACTCTATCCTAAACGATTTCGGCGGGAAAGAATAGTGGATTTCACTTACGGTTCTCTTTACTTTCCTGTAAGAAGATTATCACAAAAAAATTTAACGGCCTTTTGTGTAACCTTTTTCCAAAAACGGCACCGCAAAACCTGCGGTGCCGTTCTCCGATCCGTATCGATTCAACTCAGTATTTCGGGGTCCACTTGCCGTTGTAGTCGACGCGGTAGCCGTCCGGCGTCATTGTGCTGACAAGCATGGCGCCGTCATAGCCGACATAATAGTAGACGCCCTCTTCGGTCGCGCTCTTAATCCAGGCATTTGCCCACATAGTGCCGTCGCTGCCCGAATAGTACCACTTATCGCCGACCTGGAACCAGCCGGTCGCCTTCTGACCGTTGTTCTGCACATAGCTCCAGCCGCCGTTCTCGAGCGACACCCAGTGACCGGTTGCGGCAGCCGTGTTCTGCGCGCCGGTATTCTGTGTGTTGGCCGCCTGGGTCTGTGCGGCAGCATTCTGCGCGGTCGTGCTCTGGTTGGCGGCAGTGCTTGCGGCAGCGGAAGTCTTGGTCTCATCCGCATTGCCGCGGTTCTGCTTAATCATCATGATGTCCTCGGACGTGATGGTCTCGGCGCTCATGGCGGAAGCCGCGCGTCCCTGTCCCTGGCCTTCTTCTTTGCCGTGACCTGCGCGTAGTAGGTGCCGGCGCCGCGCTTTAAGACCTTGTCGGTGACGTCGGCCTTTTTCCGACGTATAGCCCGCCGTGACAGCCGTGCCGATCTTGTGCTTCGGTTTTAAATCCGAGGAGCTGTAGAGCTGCACCGTGTAGCTTGTGCGGCTGTCGCCGACCGACCAGTTGACATAGACGCGGTCGTTTGAGACATCAAAGGAGACATCGCTGACCGAATAGTCCTGCGGGTCGTCATCCTCCGTCCGCGCGAAGCTCACAGCACCCCTGTGAGAGCGTCATCGCGAGGCAGAGGAACAGGGCAGTTGCCCGTTTCAGTCGTTTCATCATAAAATACCTCGAATTCTAAAAAACTTCTATATAGCGAGTATAGCACAGCAAGCTTACGAATTCCTTACGACAGAATGACGATTCCCCTGTCAGTGGCGCAGGTTTTTTTCGTCAGCTTTCGGAAGTGTGAAGACAAAAACGGCTGCCGCCTTCTGTGCGCTGCGTCGCTTCCAGGCTCTCGCCGTGCGCGAGCATGACTTCCCGCGCAATCGCGAGGCCGAGTCCCGCGCCCATCTTGTCCTGCCCGCGGGAGCGGTCGCCCTTAAAGAAGCGGTCAAAGATGCGGGACAAGTCCTCGTCCGGAATACCGATGCCGCTGTCGCTGACCGAGATTTTCCATCCGGTTGCGGTGCTCCGTGCAGGCAATCTCAATCTCGCTGTTCTCCGGCGAAAATTTGATTGCGTTGTCGGTGAGATTGTAGAGGACCTGCTGGATGCGCAGGGCGTCGGCATAGACAAAAACTCTGTTCCTCGGCGAAGAGGAGGAGATGTGAATATGCTTTGCCTTTGCACTGGGGTTCAAAGCTCTCGGCTGTGGCGCGTATCAGCGCATTCAGCTCAAAGACGCTTCTGTGCAGCGTCTGTCCGGGATTCAGGGTGTTGAGACGCAGCATGTTTTCCGTGAGCTTGGAGAGGCGCTCGCTCTCGGCGATGACGCGCCGCATGTACTTTTCCCGCTGTTCGGGCGGAATGGTGCCGTCCAGAATCGCCTCGGAGAAGCCCTTGATCGAAGTCAAGGGCGAGCGGAAATCGTGGGAAACATTGGCGATAAAGCGCCGCTCATCTTCCTCGAGACGCGCGAGCTTTTCCGCCATTCCGTTCATGGTTGTCGCGAGATAGCCCATCTCATCCTCGGCGCGCACCGGAATCCGGTGGGTCAGATTGCCGTCGGCAAACTGTCGGGCGCCCTCGGTGATTGCGGCGAGCGGCCGGTATACCGCAAAAGTGAAAAAAATAAAGAGGAAGGTGAGGGATAGCAGAAAGACAATGCCGTAGCTGATATAGACCAGATTCAGAATTTGCATCGCATCTTCCCGGACATAGTTCATCCGAAGATGAATCACGACATAGCCGTAGGTCCGGTAATTGCCCGTGATCGGTGCGGAGACACTGAGGACGGTCTCCGGGAAGGAGCCGAAGTAGGAGCCGACCGTATAGGGAGCGATTGCCGGTTGCGGTCGGATCGAAAATCCGGTATGGTGCGGCCGTCCCAGCTGTGCGCGGAGTCAATGACAATCGCGCCGTTTTTGTCCATAATCCAGATTTCTGCCCGCAGATAGGTGGAGACAGCTTCGAGCTGCGGGTAGGCGCTCTGGAGCGGCAGCGCCTTGCCGTCGTAGACACCCGAGTAGGCGGCGGCAATCAGATTTGCCTCGTCGTAGAGCGTGCGCGCGCGGCTCTTGATCAGATAACTCTCCGTGAGACGCGCGGAGAGCGTCGAGACCGCGAGAAAGCCCGCGACGCCAAAGAGCAGATAACCGAGCAGAAATTTTAAGTAGAGAGAGCGGCGTATGAACTTCATCATGCGCGGAGGTCGAATTTATAGCCGACGCCCCAGACGGTGGCGATGGACCAGCTCGGCTTATCTTTCAGCTTCTCGCGGAGGCGCTTGATATGCACATCGACCGTGCGGGTATCGCCCGCATACTCATAGCCCCAGATGTGGTCCAGGAGCTGCTCGCGCGTAAAGACCTGGTTCGGGTGGGAGGCGATAAAGTAGAGGAGTTCAAGCTCTTTCGGCGGCATTTCGACCGGGCGCCCCTCATAGCGGACAGCATAGTTTGTGAGGCTGATTTCCAGGTCCTCGCAGCGCACCGCATCTGCGTCGGCGCGCGTGGACGGAGCAGCTTCCTGCGGCCGGTAGCGGCGCAGCACGGCGCGAACCCGCGCGACCAGTTCCTTCGGCTCGAAGGGTTTTATGATATAGTCGTCGGCGCCGAGCTCGAGACCGAGTACCTTGTCAAAGACCTCGCCCTTGGCCGAGAGCATGATGACAGGCGTCTGGGCACTCTTTCGAATCTCGCGACATACCTGGTAGCCGTCGACATGCGGCAGCATGAGGTCCAGGAGCACGAGATCCGGGGAGAGTGAGTGAAAGAGCGAGAGTGCCGCCGCGCCGTCCGGCGCAATGTGCGTCTCGAAGCACTCTTTTTCCAGATAGAGGGAGATGAGCTCTGCGATATTTTCGTCGTCGTCGACAATCAGTATTTTCTGTTTTCCTGCCAAAGAGACTCCTTTCTGCGGGTCAGCGGAAGGTGACCACGGTCACGGCCTCGCCGCCGTCGTCAAAATGGGCATCTTCGAATTTCTTGACATAGGGCTGCTTTTTGAGCCAGGCGAGCACGCCTTTTTTCAGCGCGCCGGTGCCGCGGCCGTGAATCACGCGGACCGAGTTCAGGTGCGCGAGGAGGGCGTCGTCCAGGTACTTGTCGAGCTCCCCGAGCGCCTCGTCCACTGTCTTGCCGATCAGATTGATTTCGGGGGAGATGTGGGAGGCCTTGCCGAAGGTCGGCGCTGCGCCGCTGTAGCCGCGCTTTGCGCCCTTTGCGCTTGCCGCGTCCTCCTCGATGAGGACCACATCGTCCGCGGAAACCTGCGTGCGAAGCACGCCCATGCGGACAAAGAGGCGGTTATTTTTATCCGGCAGCGTCGAGACAATGGCATCGTGGTCCATGCTGAGCACGCGGACCGAGTCGCCGATGTGGAGCACCGCGGGCTTTGCCGCTTTGACGGCCTTCTTTTTCGGCGCGGTCTTTTCGACCGACTTTAACCGTTCGCGGAGGCCGGTGCGCTCTTTTTCGAGTTCGCGGAGCAGACCGGAGTCCGCGCTCAGGCGGCTGATGCGCCGTATGCTCTGATCGGCGCTCTCTTTTGCTTCGGCGAGAATGCGCTCGGCTTCGGCGCGCGCCTTCTCGAGAATGCGCTCTTTGCGCTCGTCGAGGTTTTGATCCGCCTTTTCGTGCCGGTTTTTCAACTCTTCAATCTCGGTCCGGTACGCGAGAATTTCCTTCCGCTCGGCCTCAATCGTGCGGCGATCCGCCTCGAGACGGGTGAGGAGATCCTCAAAGGCCGCATCGTTCTGCTCGATGTGTGTCTTTGCCTCCTCAATGATATAATCCGGGAGTCCGAGCTTTTGGGAAATCGCAAACGCGTTACTCTTGCCCGGAATACCGATTAAGAGACGGTAGGTCGGGCGGAGTGTCGCGACATCGAATTCACAGCTTGCGTTTTCGACGCCCTTCGTAGAGAGCGCGTAGACTTTCAATTCGCTGTAGTGCGTGGTCGCGACCGTCCGCGCGCCGATATTCTGTAAGAACGACAGAATCGCAATCGCGAGCGCCGCGCCCTCGGTCGATCCGTGCCGGCGCCGAGCTCGTCGAAGAGGCAGAGTGAATCGCTGTCTGCAGACGCTAGAATCTCGACCACATTTTTCATGTGTCCCGAGAAAGTCGAGAGCGACTGCTCTATGCTCTGCTCGTCGCCGATGTCCGCAAAGACATCGCGGAATACGGCGAGGCGGCTCCCCTGAAATGCCGGGATGTGAAGTCCGGCCTGCCCCATCAGCGTAAACAGTCCCATGGTTTTCAGGGAGACCGTCTTGCCGCCGGTGTTCGGTCCCGTGATGATGAGGAGCGTGAAGTCGTCGCCGATCCGTATGCTAATCGGGACCACCTTGTCCCGCGGAATCAGCGGGTGGCGGCCGTCTTTGATTTCGACGATGCGCTCGGTGTTAAAGAGCGGTTTCGAGGCCTGCATCGAAGAGGCGAGCCGCGCCTTCGCAAAGACAAAGTCAAGTGCGGCGAGTATTTTCTGGTTTGCGAGCAGAGCAGCGGTGCAGGGCGTGAGAAGCGCGCTGAGCGCCGCGAGAATTTTTGTGATTTCCTGCTGTTCGGCAATGACCAGCTCGCGGTACTCGTTGTTCAGGCGCACGGCGACAAGCGGCTCGATGAAAACGGTCGAGCCGGTGGAACTCTGGTCGTGCACCACGCCCGGGAGTTTCGACTTGTACTCGCTTTTCACGGCGAGACAGTAGCTGCCGTTACGCATGGTCACGATGGTATCCATGAGATAGCTCTTGTGGCGGTTGATTTCCTCCTGGAGGGCGCTGTGCATGCGCTCGTCGGCCGTCTTCATCTGCCGCCGGATGCGCGAAAGCTCGGCGCTCGCCGCGTCGGCGACCAGTTCCTCCGAGAGGACGCAGCGCTTCAGTTCCCGCTTTTCTTTCGGGAGCGGGGAGAGCGCCGTGAAAGAGGCTTCGAGTGCGTCGGGATCCGGCTCCGCCTCTTCGTGCGCGCCGTAATTCCGGGCGCGCTCGCTTAAGTCGAGCAGGGTGCCGATGGCGTAGAGCTCGGAAGTGCTGAGAGTTCCGCCGACATCGAGGCGCTTCACCGAGGCGCTCACATCGCGGAGCCCTGCGAGGCGCAATTCGCCCTTCATGCGGATGCGGGAGAGCGCAGCCTCGGTCTCCGCCTGTGCGGTCTCGATGGCGCCGAGTTCCGTCATGGGCGTAAGGGCGCGACACAGCGCTTTTCCGGGCGCGCTCACGGCCTTTTCTTCGAGCAGCGACAAAATTTTATCAAATTCCAGAGTGTGCAAGGTTTTTTGGTTCATGCCTGATTATCATCCGTTTCTTCCGCCGGAGCGGCGGAGGTTATATCAAATTCAAATTGCGAAAATACGCCTATAGTATAACACAAAGCGCGCCGCGCGTTTCGAAAGCAGTGCTTTTATGCTATACTAAGGCATTATAGACAGACAGGACGGCGGAGGAGACTTCATGCAGGAAGATGAGTTTATCACACAGCATATCGCCGAGAAAAAGCAAAAGAGAAAAAAGCTGATGGCACTCGCCGGAAAAGCGGCGCTTGCCGGGGCGGGCTTTGCGCTCGGCGCTGCAGCCATCACCTGCGTCACCTGCCCGATACTCGCAAAAAAGTGGCGGCAGAGCACGGAAAAAAACAGTGTCAAAATCGAGCGGGACGAGAGCCGGAGCGAAGGGGAGTCGCGCGAGCAGCTGAGTTCTCCCGCGGAGGCCGAGTCCGGCAGCGGAGAAGTGAACGGGGAGGCCGAGAATCAGAACATCCGGGAGCAGGTCGAACAGGTCATAGAGAACCGGGATTACACGCTCAGCGACATCCGCCAGATGGCGGGAACGCTCCGGAAACAGGCCGACAGCGCCGATGCCGCGGTGGTCTCCGTGACGCATGAGCAGGCCGAACGGGACTGGTTTAACAATGCGCTCGAGAGTTCGGAGAATTACGCGGGGCTTGCGGTCGCAAAGACGGAGAGCGAGCTCTTATTTCTCACAACGACCGCCGCGGTGGAGGGCACCGACACGGTGACTGTCACCTTTGCCCGCGGCGATCAGATGAGCGCGACCGTCAAACTGCGGGACAGTGCGACTCATCTCGCGGTGCTCTCGCTCCCGATTACGGATGCGAACCGGGACAGCCTCGCAAAGCAGGCCGTGATTCCCTTCGGCAATTCCTACCGCCTGAAGCGCGGCGATCTTCTGTTCCTGATCGGCTCACCGCTCGGCATGATTCACTCGGTGAAGTACGGCTTTCTCTCGAATGTCCGGACCAATGTGAGTGTGATGGACGGTTATGCGACCGTTTACCTGCCGGATGTGAGCGGAGACGCGGCATCCGGCACCTGGGTCTTAAACGCGGACGGCGAGCTGGTCGGCTGGATGACAGATCTCTTCTCCGAGACGGAGGCGCAGAGCAGCACGGCGATTCTCGGCATCTCGGATTTGAAGCCCATGATCGAGCGGATGATGAACGGGAAGGAAACGGCGAAGCTCGGCATTTACGGCAGGCAGGTCGGCACAACGCAGCGCGAACAGGGGGATGCCGGCGGGCGTCTACATCTCCCGCGTCGAACCGAACGCACCGGCCTATGCGGCGGGCGTGCAGCCGGGGGACATTCTGATTTCGCTCGGCGACAGCAAAATCGAGACCATGCGCGACCTCGAAGCCGCGCTGGAAAAAGAGTGCGAAAGGGGAGAGCGTGCGCTTAACCCTCATGCGAAACGGCAGAGAGAAGTATGAGACCATCTCGGTCACCGCGACACTTGCGGGCAGATAAAGGCAAACCAGAAAGGACACACTATGAAATATATCGACGCACTCCGGGAGAACACCCATATTTCGGAGGTTTATCTCTGCCAGCAAAAGGCGACCTATCTCACCAAGAGCGGTAAGGAGTACGAGAGTCTGCAGCTCCGCGATAAGACAGGCGTGGTGGACGCAAAAATCTGGGAGCCCGGTAATCCCGGCATCGGCGACTTCGATGAGCTCGACTATGTCGCAATCGACGCGGATGTGATTCTCTACAACAACAAGCTGCAGCTCAAAATAAGTCGCATTCGCCGCGCCAATGAGGGAGAGTATAACCCGGGCGACTACATGCCGGTCTCTAATCGGGATAACAACGAGATGTATGCGGAACTCCTGGCACAAATTCAGTCGGTGCAGGATAGTTACCTGCAGACGTTGCTCCGCGCTTTTTTCGTGGACGATGCTGCCTTTGTGAAGCGCTTTCGCCTGAGCTCGGCGGCGAAGTCCGTGCACCACGGCTTTATCGGCGGCCTCATGGAGCACACATTAAGTGTCGCGAGACTCTGCGACTACTACTGTAAGAACTACCCCATTTTGAACCGGGACCTCCTGATTACCGCGGCGCTCTGTCACGACATCGGCAAGACCCGCGAGCTCTCGGCTTTTCCAGAAAATGCCTACACCGACGAGGGACAGCTGCTCGGTCACATTGTGATTGGTTGTGAGATGATCGCGGCGGCGATTGCAAAGATTCCGAACTTCCCCGAGAAGCGCGCGGCCGAACTTCGGCATTGCATTGTCGCGCACCACGGCGAGCTGGAATTCGGCTCCCCGAAGAAGCCCGCGCTGATTGAGGCCATGGCCCTGAATCTCGCGGACAATACCGACGCAAAGATGGAGACCTTTATGGAACTCCTGAATGCCGCCGGGGCAAATAACGGCTGGCTCGGGTTTAACCGTTTTCTGGACAGCAACCTGAGAAAGACCTCCGAGAGCGGCGTATAAGCGCGGAAGAATGCGCTGAGAAGAGAGAAAGAGAAGACCGCATGCGTAAGAATGATGAGTTTGAACTGGAAATCACGGCGCTCTCCGATGAGGGACTAGGCATAGGCAAGCTGGACGGCTTTGTCTGGTTTGTGAAGGGCGCCCTCCCCGGGGACACAGCGCGCTGTCTCGCGATGAAGCTAAAAAAGAACTACGGCTTTGCGCGCGTAAAGACGCTTTTAAAACCTTCGTCGGAGCGCGTTACGCCGCGCTGTGCGGTCGAGCAGCGCTGCGGCGGCTGCCAGCTGCAGGCACTCTCCTACGAGGCCGAGCTTCGCCTTAAGGCGAACAAGGTGAGAGAGGACCTGCTTCGCATCGGCGAAGTGCCGGCGGAACGGCTGGATGCCGTCACGGAAGCAATCGTCGGGATGGAAGAGCCGTCCCGCTACCGAAATAAGGCCCAGGTGCCGTTTGCAGCCGGCGAGGACGGAAAACCCGTTGCCGGCTTTTATGCTGCCCGGAGTCATCGCGTGATTCCCTGGCTTGACTGCGATATCGGCGCCGCTGAAAACGCGCGCATTCTGGAAGTGCTACTCGCCTTTACGGAGCGCTTCGGGATAGCCCCCTACGACGAAGAGAGCGGCAGGGGGCTGCTTCGCCGCGCCCTGATACGGAAGAGCCGTGCGACCAAGGGCTATATGCTCTGTCTCATTGTAAACGGCAAGGAACTGCCGCATTGGGAGGCGCTGCTACAGGACCTTCAGGCAGCGGATACCGCGGACGCGCGCCTTGAGACCCTGGTGCTCAACACCAACACCCGCCGCGACAATGTGATACTCGGCGACACGGTGCGCACCCTCTACGGCAAGGGCTATATCGAGGACAACATAGGCGATATACGCTTCCGCATTTCGCCGCATTCGTTCTATCAGGTGAACCCCGTTCAGACCGAGGCCATGTACGGCGCGGCTCTGGAATTCGCGGCGCTCGGCGGTAATGAGACCGTCTGGGACCTTTACTGCGGCATCGGGACCATCTCCCTCTTTTTGGCGCGGCAGGCAAAGAAGGTCTACGGCGTGGAAATTGTGCCGGCCGCCATTCGGGACGCCAAGGAAAATGCCAAGCGTAACGGCATTGCAAACGCGGAATTCTTTACCGGGGCCGCCGAGGAAGTACTCCCGGACTGGCAGCGGGAACACCCCGCGCAGCGCATCGATGTGATTACCGTGGACCCGCCGCGGAAGGGCTGCGATGAGACTGCCCTCCGCACTATGGTAGAACTTGCGCCGAAGCGCATTGTCTATGTGAGTTGTAACCCCTCGACCCTCGCGCGGGATATTAAGTACCTCCGCGCCAACGGCTATGAGTTAACGCGTGTGCGCCCGGTCGATAACTTTCCGCGGACCATGCATGTGGAGACGGTGGTATTGATGTCACGAGTCGAAGGAAAATAGCCGCGAAAGCTTAAGTATACTGCGCTTTTCGGGCAATCGGGTAAATTTGGCATCGAACAGGACAAACATTTCTCGGTAACTTATCCAAGGGCAAAAAGGTTCGAAAAGTGTGAGAGTTGAGTTGCCACGAGAGTGCTTACTACATTGAGTTGTATTTGCGGCGTTTTGAGCTGTGATTTCTCGGATATTTTGGAGATAATACCTGATGAAACCACCGAAAGTGAGGACAAAGTAAATGGCTGAAAAGAACACTGCTAATATTGGCTTTGAAAAACAAATCTGGGATGCGGCCTGCGTGTTATGGGGACATATCCCGGCATCAGAATATAGAAACGTGATAATTGGGCTTATCTTCCTGAAGTACATCTCTACGGCATTTGACAAGAAGTATCAACAGCTTGTAGACGAAGGGGATGGATTCGAGGATGATCCGGACGCATATCTCGAGGACAACGTATTCTTCGTGCCGGAGGATGCACGCTGGAATAAGATTGCGGCAGCAGCGCATAAGCCTGAAATTGGAAGGATTATTGATGATGCTATGCGTGCAGTCGAAGCTGACAATAAGAAACTCAAGAATGTACTTCCAAAGAATTATGCCAGTCCGGATCTGGACAAAAGAGTCCTCGGAGATGTCGTTGACCTCTTTACCAATATGGATATGGGAGAGACCGAAGGTAACCGAGATGTCCTCGGTAGAACTTACGAATATTGCATCGCTCAGTTTGCCGAAAAAGGAAGGCAAAAGGCGGTGGAGAATTTTATACACCGTCAAGTATCGTAAACACGCTGGTGTCAATTCTGAAGCCTTATTCAAACTGCCGTGTATATGATTGCTGCTGTGGCAGTGGTGGCATGTTCGTACAGAGCGCTAAGTTCATTCAAGCACACTCCGCTAAAAGAGGATCAATTTCAATATATGGCCAGGAAGCCAATCCGGACACATGGAAGATGGCCATCATGAATCTTACGATTCGTGGTCTTGATGCTGATCTTGGTAGTTATCATGCCGACACATTTACGAAAGACCTTCATCCGACATTGAAGGCAGACTTCATTCTGGCCAATCCTCCCTTCAATTATAATCCGTGGGGACAGGATAAGCTGATGGACGATGTTCGCTGGAAATATGGAATCCCGCCTGCAAGTAATGCCAACTTTGCGTGGATTCAGCATATGATTCATCATCTTGCGCCGAACGGTAAGGTCGGACTTGTTCTTGCAAATGGAGCATTGTCTTCCCAGAGTGGCGGCGAGGGAGAGATCAGAAAGAAGATCATTGAGGATGACCTTATTGAAGGCATCATTGCGATGCCTCCGCAGCTCTTCTATAGCGTAACAATCCCGGCGACGCTTTGGTTCATTTCAAAGGGCAAAAAACAGAAAGGCAAGACAGTCTTCATTGATGCCCGCAAGATGGGACACATGGTTGACCGCAAACACAGGGATTTCACGGAAGAGGATATTCAGAAACTCGCAGATACATTTGAAGCCTTCCAGAATGGCGCGCTTGAGGATGAAAAAGGCTTCTGCGCTGTAGCGACAATCCAGGATATCGCAAAGCAGGATTACGTTCTGACTCCGGGGCGCTATGTTGGTATCGAAGAGAAGGAAGATGACGGTGAGCCGTTCGAGGAGAAAATGACAAGACTGACATCAGAGCTTTCCGATATGTTTGAACGCTCTCATGAGCTTGAGGATGAGATTCGTAAGAAGTTGGGGGCGATTGGGTATGAAATATAGTAGGAGGAGACCGGAATGAGTGATTGGAAAACAAAAACTCTCGGTGAAGTCACATCGTACATTGCAAAAGGCATCCCTCCTAAGTATGTAGAGGAAGTAAACGATGATACGATTTGTGTGTTGAATCAGAAGTGCAATAAATTTCCGAATCTCGTATGCTGATTCAAGACTTCACAATAATGCAGCAAAAAAAGTTTCAGACGTTAAAATGCTGAAACCGGGTGATGTGCTGATAAATTCGACGGGTACCGGGACGGCAGGACGCGTTGCTCAAATTTGGGATATTGAAGCACCGACGACGATTGACGGGCACATGATTTTAATGCGTCCAACTGATGAGGTTGATCCTTTATATTATGGGTATGCTGTTAAGGCTTTTCAAGCTGAGATTGAATCTTACGCGGAAGGATCTACTGGGCAGACTGAAATCAATAAAACCAGATTACAGAACGAAACGATTATTATGTACCCTGTCGACAAAGGGGAACAGTATAGAATCGCGAGAATCCTTGCGGCTATAGATGAAAAAATATTATTGAATGAGGAGGTAAACAAGAATTTAGCGGCTTAAACGTCGATATTAGAGAGATCTAATTCGTCGGACATCAACCGAGGCAATAGAGCATCTCGAAGTTCAGCAAGTTTACCATTTTCAAGTAAATTTGCTTCATATTGTTCCATGAGTTGTCCGACAAGAGTCTCGAAATTCGAAAGAGTCTCTTTATCCGGTATTAGAATCGATACCTTGTTCATATCACCTTGAGTGATTAAGGGCTGTGTAGAACCGCGGTTCATAGCATGGTAATCGATTCTTTGCAAAATTTGGAAAGTATACTCGTAGAGGTCACTTGTTATAACCAGCGTGTTATCGGAAGTCCAGCAGGGCGAATTGAAACGCTGGACAACACCATGTGTTCCTACTCGACCGGTAACGAGTATTTTGTCGGTATGGTTAGCCTCTGTTGTATATCCCATTACCGAGGCTGCTCCAACAAGAGGAATGACAGCTGTGTCTGTTTTTTTAGCTGATTTGACCGGAGGCCGCTTTCCACTCGTAATGTCAGCGATATCAGATAGGGTTCCTTGCTTCCAAATAGGCGGGCAAGATCCATCTGAAAGGACAAAGTCTTCAAACCATGCTTGATATATTGAGGATGCTTGCTGAAATAAATTCTTGTTTAACATACAACCATAACTCTTGCGAGTGGCAAGAGTTTAAAAGAGGGATTGCCACTCCGTAGTCTTTCTCTACGATAGAAAAGGAGAAAAGACTATGAAACAGAAAGTAATCAACGAAGTTATGCAGGGCATGCTCGGCTGCCTCAATAATGTGCAGTTAGAAAGACTGCAGGAAGTACTGGAACACGCGCTGTTCCATAAGCAAGTAAGCGAGGCGGAGGAAGAAGTAAATGTGGCACTAACAAATGAACAGCTTCTGGATAATTTTCTCGCGGCAAAACGGATTGAGGGATGTTCTGAAAAGTCATTGACTTATTATCGGACTACGATAGAAACGATGACGGCAAAGGTTAAAAAGAATGTCCGAGAGATGGAAACGGATGACCTGCGTACATACCTGACAGAATATCAGCAGGAGAAAAACTCCAGTAAGGTCACTGTAGATAACATTCGTAGAATACTGTCGAGCTTCTTCTCTTGGCTGGAGGATGAGGATTATATCCTAAAGAGTCCGGCTCGCCGAATCCATAAGGTGAAGGCAGCTTTGACCATCAAGGAGACATATACCGATGAGGCCTTGGAGAAATGCGCGATAGTTGCGAGGAACCCAGAGATTTGGCATTGATAGATATGCTTGCCTCAACTGGAATGCGTGTCGGAGAGCTGGTTCTGCTTAACAGGGATGACATCAACTTCGAGGAGCGGGAATGTGTCGTGTTCGGTAAAGGCAGCAAAGAACGGATGGTGTACTTTGACGCACGGGCTAAGATTCATTTGCAGAACTACCTGCAAGAACGCACTGATGATAATCCGGCGTTGTTCGTATCTCTCCGGGCACCGCACGAGAGACTGAAAATTGGTGGTATCGAACGGAGGCTCCGGGAACTTGGTAAGAAGCTGGATATAAAAAAAGTGCATCCGCATAAGTTCCGCCGCACACTTGCTACGATGGCAATCGATAAAGGAATGCCAATTGAACAGCTGCAGCAACTTCTTGGCCATAAACGCATTGATACAACATTACAGTACGCGATGGTGAAGCAAAGCAATGTGAAATTGGCACATAGAAAATATATAGGTTAACATATTTTAGAGGATTAGCTGATGGAAACATGGAATGAAGTAAAATTAAAAGATTTTGCGGATATAAAAGGTGGAAAACGTCTTCCTAAAGGGAAACAGCTTGCTGGTTTTCCTACAGCACATCCATACATACGAATTCGTGATATCGGTAAGTCTAAGATTCTTCAGTTGACCTCAGAGTATGAGTATATCGATGACGAGACACAGAAAGAAATCTCACGCTATATAGTTTCCAAGGGAGACATTCTTATAAGTGTAGTAGGTACTATTGGTCTTGTAGGGATCGTAGGCAACACACTTGATGGTGCGAACCAGACTGAAAACTGTGATAGGCTGACGAATTTTAAGAACATAGATCGAGATTTTCTGTATTACTATTTGGTGTCTCCTCGTGGACAAGGAGAAATTGCTAAAGGAATAGTTGGTGCAGTCCAACCAAAGTTACCTTTGAAGAATATACAAGATTTTACAATGCGCCTTCCGTCGCTTCAAACACAGAAAAAAATAGCTTCTGTGCTGTCAGCACTGGACGATAAAATTGAAAAGAATACGGAGATAAACAAGAATTTACAAGAGCAAGCTCAGACAATTTATCGTGAGATGTTCGTCAATGCCAAGAACAATCAACGTCAAACTTGCCGAGCAGAAGAATACTTTGATATCGCCATTGGTAAAACTCCTCCTCGTAAAGAACATCAGTGGTTCACGACTAATCCGTCTGATGTGACATGGGTATCCATTTCGGATATGGGCAACTGTGACACGTTTATCCGTAGAAGTTCTGAACAGCTTACACAAAAGGCTGTTGACAAGTTTAATATCAGAGTTATTCCCAGCAATACAGTTCTCCTAAGTTTCAAACTTACGGTAGGACGCATTGCCATCACCTATGGTGAGATGACCACCAATGAGGCTATTGCTCATTTCAAGACGGACAAAGCCTTTATTAATGAGTATCTGTATTGCTATTTGAAGGACTTTAACTATCAGACATTGGGAAGTACATCCTCAATAGCAACTGCGGTCAACTCCAAAATCATTAAGGCGATGCCGTTTATCATTCCTACTGATGACGAGATATCTCGTTTCCACACTATAGTTGATCCGATTTTCAAGCAGATTCTAAACAATCAGCTTGAAAATGACTCTCTCGCGGAAATGAGAGGTGCTTTGCTACCTCGGCTTATGTCCGGCGAGCTTGATGTCTCCAACATCGACCTTTAAGCTGCTAAATTCTTGTTTGAAACGGAGCAAAGATGAATGAAAAACACCTCTGAGAAGAGGATAATGTAAGAAAATAAACGAAGGAGTGAGACTCATGTCAGGATTTTATACCGAAGCGGACTATGAGAATTCAATCATCGAATTATTCCAGAACATGGGATACAGATATGTCTACGCGCCGGATTTGGAGCGTGACTTCCGTAGTCCATTATATGAAGAAGAATTGCTATCCGCATTGCATAGGCTGAATCCGACTATGCCGGAAGATGCTATTACGGATGCACTGTTCAAGTTGAAGAATTTTGAAAATGCTGAACTTGTCCAGAAAAATGAACTTTTTATGGACTATCTTCAACATGGAATCGAAGTTCGGTACTTCGTTAAGGGCGAGGAGCGCTCCGGCCTCGTCTATGTTGTCGACTATAAAAATCCTGAGAATAACTCCTTTGTCGCAGCAAACCAGTGGACTTTCATTGAAAATAGTAACAAGCGTCCGGATGTGCTTCTGTTCCTGAACGGTCTGCCGGTCGTGCTTATTGAGCTGAAGTCGCCATCTCGTGAGGAAACAGATGTTTCCGAGGGTTATCTGCAGATCAGAAATTATATGCAGGAAATCCCCTCAATGTTTATCTATAACTGCATCTGCGTCATAAGTGATCATCTGACCAGCAAGGCCGGAACCATTACTTCCGGTGAGGATCGCTTTATGGAATGGAAAACAAAAGACGGTAGTTATGAAAATACACAATACGCTCAGTTTGATACGTTCTTTGAGGGAATGTTTGAAAAAGAGCGCCTGCTGGACATCATCAAAAACTTCATTTGCTTCTCCAATGAGGGATTGAAGAAGTTTAAGATTCTGGCTGGCTATCATCAGTATTTTGCAGTCCGAAAGGCTATTGAATCTACAAAAAACGCGACAGTAACTGATGGTAAAGGTGGCGTATTCTGGCATACACAGGGCAGTGGGAAATCTCTGTCTATGGTCTTTTATGCACACCTTCTGCAGGAAGCGCTGGACAGCCCAACTATCGTAGTAATTACAGACCGTAACGATCTTGATGATCAGCTTTACGGACAGTTTGCTAAGTGCAAAGATTTTCTGCGTCAGGAACCGGTGCATGCTACCTGCAGGAAATTGACAGAAACTTCAGGTAAGAATGATATAGGTTTGAAGGACTGGCTGGACGGTAGGCAGGCAAACGGCATCATTTTTACGACGATGCAGAAGTTTGAAGAATCATCAGAGCCGCTTTCAGAGCGCCGCAATATCATCGTTATGGCTGATGAGGCGCATCGTAGCCAGTACGGATTGAAAGAAAAAGTTGACGCCAAGACCGGCGAGATAAAGGTCGGAACGGCGCGTATCATTCGTGACAGCCTTCCAAATGCTACATATATTGGGTTTACCGGAACACCTATAGCTGCAAAGGATAGAAATACCCGTGAGGTTTTCGGTGACTATATCGATATTTATGACATGACGCAGGCCGTAGAGGACGGCGCTACGAGACCGGTCTATTACGAAAGCCGTGTTATCAAGCTGAAATTTGATGAAGCTACGCTTCATCTGATCGATCAGGAATACGACATTATGGCAAATAACGCTGATCCTGAAGTGGTTGAGAAAAGCAAGAAAGAGCTTGGTCAGATGGAGGCTGTTCTTGGAAATGATGCTACCATAGATTCGCTGGTTAATGATATTCTTGACCACTATGAGAATTGCCGTGCCGATCTCCTGACAGGAAAGGCGATGGTTGTAGCGTATTCTCGCGTAATCGCCATGAAGATTTATAATCGAATTCTTGAGCTGCGCCCAAGTTGGAAAGAAAAAGTCAAAGTCGTAATGACCGAGAGCAATAAAGATCCCGAAGAATGGCGTGCTGTTATTGGAAACAAGCGCCGCAGGGATGAGCTCGCTAAGGAATTCAAAGACAATAATAGCGAAATGAAGATCGCCATAGTCGTTGATATGTGGCTGACCGGATTTGATGTTCCTTCTCTTGCAACGATGTATGTTTATAAGCCTATGCAGGGCTATAACCTGATGCAGGCCATTGCCCGCGTCAATCGTGTCTTTCAGGATAAAGAAGGTGGCTTGATCGTTGACTACGTTGGCATTGCGTCAGCGTTGAAGCAGGCTATGAATGACTACACAGCTCGCGATAAAAAGAACTATGGAGATACCGATATCGCCAAAGTTGCATATCCGAAGTTTCTTGAGAAGCTGTCCATTTGCCGTGATTTATTCCACGGATATGACTATTCCAAGTTTACGAATGGCACCGATCTTGAACGCTCGAAGGCTATCACCGGAGCGGTTAACTTCATTGTAGGCACTGACAAGGAAAGAGAACGCGAAGACTTCATCAAAGAGGCACTGTTGTTGCATCAGGCCTTGTCTCTCTGTTCATCGCTGGTAGAGCGTGATCTACGAGTAGAGGCGGCATTCTTTGAATCTGTCCGCGTGCTTGTTATGCGCTTAATGAATCAGGGCGAGGGTAAGAAGATATCTCTGCCGGAAATGAACGCTCGTATCAATGAACTTTTGAAATCCAGCATCAAGAGCGATGGTGTTATCAATTTGTTCTCTGATGTTAAAGAAGAATTCTCCCTGTTTGATCCTAAATTCCTTGAGGAAATCTCAAAGATGAAGGAGAAAAACCTTGCTGTTGAACTTTTGAAAAAGCTGATCGCTGAGCAGATACAGATCTACAGACGATCAAATGTTGTCAAATCCGAGAAGTTCAGTGAAATTATTCAGGGCGTCATGAACCGGTATCTGAACGGAATGCTTACCAATGAGGAGGTCATCGAAGAACTCTTGAAAATGGCACAGCAGATTCGTGATGCGCATGAGGCCGGAAATGAGCTCGGTCTCTCGGAAGATGAGCTGGCATTCTACGATGCCCTGACAAAGCCGCAGGCGATTAAGGATTTCTATGAAAATGATGAGCTGATTGCTATAACGAGAGAGCTCACGGAGGCACTCCGAAAGAATCGTACGATCGACTGGCAAAAGCGCGATTCTGCAAGAGCAAAGATGCGTATGATGATTAAGAGACTCCTTAAGAAACATAAATACCCGCCAGAGGGCATGGATGACGCAGTGGCAACTGTAATGCTTCAATGTGAGCTCTGGACAGACAATAATGATATGGAGCATCGTGTGATTAACTATGCTGAGGCTTTCAGTAAAAAATCACAGGATTTACAGATGGTAGCGGAAGAACCTGTGCCATACGGAACAAAAAAGGAGGACTAACCAAATGGACGCGACAAAAGGTAATATCTACGCCATCTTAAATGGAAATAAGCAGTTTCTCATTCCTGTATATCAGAGATACTATAGTTGGGAAACGGAACAATGCAGTCGTCTTTGGAATGATATCGTTGAGATGCAGAAAAAGGACAAGGTCGGTCACTTTGTTGGCTCAATCGTAAATATTGCGGAGCAGGCGATGCCGACCGGTGTTCAGAAATATATGATAATCGATGGGCAGCAGCGTTTAACCACGCTGAGCTTGCTGCTGATTGCCCTCCGCGACTATGCGGAAGAACATCCGGAAGATGGCACCATTAATGCTCGTCGCATTGATAATATGCTTCTGAAGAATGAATATGAGGATGGTGACGAGAGGTACAAACTGCTTCTTACAGAAACTGACCGCGACCTGCTGATTAGCCTCGTTGAGAAGAAGCCGATCAGTGATCCCGGCCTGTCACGCATCCTGTCGAACTATAGCTTTTTTGCCGGTAAAATAGCTGATATGGAATTGCAGCCGAAAGATGTATATGAGGCTATCGGTAAGCTTCAGATTGTTAATATTACTCTTGACCGAAATGTGGATGATGCACAGGCAATTTTTGAGAGCTTGAACTCCACAGGTAAAGAGCTGTCTGAGTCTGACTTAATCCGAAACTATGTGCTTATGGGACTTGAACCGTCAGAACAGCGATATGTATATGAGCACATGTGGAGGCCAATGGAGCTGCTCTTTGATTATGAGAAGCAGGACTCTGTTATGGATAGATTTTTTTCCGTGATTATCTGACAATGAAGACTACGCGCATCCCGAAGATCGACCGAGTTTATGAGGGATTCAAAGCGTATCATTTGAATTGCGAATTCAGCACGATTCGGGAACTTTGTGCCGATCTGCTGACCTATGCTACCTACTATACAAACATGGTATTCCGCAGGAGTGATAAGGCTGTCTTAAAAATCTTTGTACTCAGATATAGGCGATCTTCGCATGGAAGTAGCATTCCCTGTTCTTGCTCAAAGTGCATAACGATTGCACAGAGGGTGTTATTACGGAAGATGATCTTATTGAGATTATCAAAATGTGTATCAGCTATGTATTTCGTAGAAGCATCTGCGACATTCCGACGAATTCGCTTAATAAGACGTTTGCGACGTTGCGTAATGAAATCAAGGCTGATGATTATATGAATTCTATTAAGGCCTTCTTCGTGCTACGCGATGACTATAAAGAGTTCCCGGATGATGAGAAATTTGAGAAGGCATTTGTGTCCCGTGACATTTACAATATGCGTTCCAGAAACTTCATTCTCAGCCACCTTGAAAACTTCGGGAACAAAGCTCCAATCAATATCGAGAATTATACGATTGAACACATTATGCCACAGAACAGCAATCCACGTGACGAGTGGAAGACTATGCTTGGCGCAAATTGGAAAGAGGTTCAGAAGACCTACCTGCATACAATAGGAAACCTGACACTAACAGCTTATAACTCGGAAATGAGCGATAATCCATTTATGGTAAAAATGGATATGGAGGGTGGATTCAAAGAAAGCGCTCTGCGCCTTAATGCCTATCTGGTAAAGCTGACAGAGTGGAATGAACAGCACATAAAAGAACGTGCAAAGTTGCTGGCCGAAAAGGCAGAACAGATTTGGACTTATCCTGAGATTACTGCGGCTGAACTTGCGCCATATCAGGTAGAGGAAAAGCCTGCCCAGAAATACACGATTGACTCTTATGATATCAATGCATTTACACGGACGCTTTTTGATATGCTCGACAGACGAATTTGTAATCTGTCACCGGATGTGAAGCGTGAATTTAAGAAGCTGTATATTGCCTACAAGTTGGATATCAATTTCGTTGATATAGTGGTTCAGAAACAGCGCCTTCGTATATCTTTGAATATGAAGTTTTCGGAGATTCACGATCCAAAGGGGCTGTGCAAGGACATCACCGGTCTTGGCAGATGGGGTAATGGCGATGTTGAGGTATTCTTTGAACATACGTCTGAGATTGACGACGTCATGGAATTGATCGAGCAGTCATACAGCAAACAGGCTGATGAATAAACTTTGAGTTTGGGAGATGATAACATGTCAGATATAGATTTTAGCAAGATAAAGTTGCCTCAGCCAAATTTTGATTACACAAACAATATGATTAGTAGTATTCAAAGAAGTCAAGAGGAATCATTAAGAGCTGTTCAGAAAGCCAGAGAGGAAAAGGAAGCAGAAGAACTTAGGCGGCACAATGAACTTGTTGCTGCCTTAAAAGAAGCTGGGGAAAAGGGTGCTACGATTGTTATTGGGGATAATGCAAATGGAATTCAGATTCAGCAGAATTCAGCTGGAGCCCAGCAAAAAATGGACAACGAACAGACCTTTAATTATGAAAAAGCGTCAGAGGTGTTAAAGGAAATAAGTACATACTTTGAATTCCCGCAGTTTCAACAGATATTTGGAGATAATACAGAAAATGTAAAAAATATTATCCAGAACACAATCGATGCTTTGGATAAAAAAGAAGATGAAGATCTAATAAAAAAATCGTTAAAGGTGTTAAAGGATCTGGCGATAGGCGCTGGCGGTTCTCTTATAGGATCTGGAATATTAGCATTGCTGGGAACTATCCCATTATAAAGGTCGAGGCGATGGGATTTCGGACTTGTTCCCTCAGAGCGTAGACTTGAGACGGTCGGCAAATTTGCCCGGTTCCATATTATAAGTAGGGACAACCACATCGACCTGTTTCCGCATACGAGCGTGGTCGAAAAATGGCTATTTTGAGGTCAAAAAAGTCTTTGATATATTCCCGAGAACGAACGGCTCAGTCCGGCGGATTTTTGACATCAATCTGGAGCAATCGAGCCATGTGGAGACGGTGGCGTTGATGTCAAGGTCTGAACAGCAGAGTGCGAAAAGTATAACCCAGGGAAGAAGAGTGCAAGGTACGAAGACTGAGATGTAGGTTGCGGACGTAGAAGTTGAGAGGGCGGATATACTAAATTGAATACTAAGAGGCTAGCCAAATTCCTTATAATTACATTTCTTGTTTCATGGACAGCGTGGTGTGGACTTGCTGCGTTAACGAGTCTCAATATTATTTCGTTTTCCCATCCTCTAGGTACTATTCTGCACATTATAGGAGGATTCGGACCGGCAATAGCAGCTTTATTTGTGTTAGAAGAAGATAATACGGTTAAATCTATAGTAAAATCTATTTTTGAGCACAGAAAAAAATCATTGAACTATCTGTTCCTGTTTTCTGCTTTTGAAATACTGACAATAGGTTTATCTTCAAGAGAGCTTAATTTTGCTTTAAAGATACATTGGATACCTTTAGTTTTTCTACGAGCAACATTTATATATGGTGGTGAAGAAGAATTAGGCTGGAGAGGAGTTATGCAGCCTTTATTAGAGCGACAATTGAGTTTTCCGATATCCGCCATCATTACAGGTACAGTGTGGGGGATTTGGCATATACCGCTTTGGTTTATAAATGGGTCTTCTCAACAAAACATGTCGTTAATCTTATTTTTAGTATTAGCTATTATACTCAGCTTTTGGCTGGCGACAATTTACAAAAAAACGCAATGTGTCTTTGCTTGTAGTGTTTTTCATGGATTGACAAATACTCTTTTATCTGTGTTTATCATTAAGTTGAATATTGTGCTTATAATAGGTGTCATTGCTATGCTTGTATATTCAATATATATATGGTACTACGGAAAGACGAAATCATAAAACAGACAGAATTACGGACATACTTAGTGTTCACATGTTTCGTGTGGAGGCAGTGGCGCTGCTTGGAGAGAGATAGGAACTGATTTTTGAAAATAGTGCGCTGGCTGTAAAAATCCCTTCTAGGAGTCGGCTTAATGAATATGCTATTGACGTTATTCCTGCAATTATTTCTTTGGATATGGTTTCTGGGATGTACAGTCACATGGCGCTTCGGAAAACACATTCTTGTTGAAGGAATGGGGATTCGGAGCACAGAGTTTTTCATGCTCTGTCTCTACAGCTTAGGACTGATCAGTTATCGATTTTTTCAGCCGACCGGCAAATGGATTTTGTTCGCCATTTTAGTGTTGTGGTTTATAATCCAGTTTTTTTGCCATTGGTACTACACCCTATTCGGCGCTTCCGAACAAAAACGGAAAGGCTACAATGAATGTTTCAAATGCACAGTAAGACTCATTCCTGTGAGTGAAAAGCGTCTGATACCGGATTTCTATCATATTGTGCTGCACCTATTGATTTTGGCAAACGGGATACTTTGTTTGCTGTCCGGTTTTCACGGTTAAATGCATACTTGCTTGCAGAAGCGGGAAGGATAGTTCTGATTACGATGCAGTCTGCGGTGGTATCGAAGATGACCGGCTGTTTCATACGGTTGAACCGTACTCTGCTCTTACTTGTTTGAGATATATGGTAATTATACCTTTTGCTTCGCAAAGGTGAAAAAAACAAAGATAAAAACGCAACGCGTACAGCAATGTATGCCAGAGCCGGTAGGTAGCCCGGCCGTCACGGCGTAGCCGTGGTAAGTAACCTGCCCTCCGGGTTGTCCGTTCTTTGTTCATGAATTGAATTTAGGAGGGATTGTCATGGACAAAGTAGTTATCAAGTTGACGGTTTATTTTGCCGATCCGTTTTGGGTTGGCGTAATTGAGCGGATTGCGGGCGGACAGTTATCGGCAGCAAAAATCACCTTCGGGGCAGAACCCAAGGACTATGAAATCGCCGGTTTCATACAAAGACACTTCTATGAGCTGCGCTTCAGTCAGTCTGTGCCGACGGAACGAAGGGAAGCAAAGAAGAACCCGAAGACAGCACAGCGTGACGCGAAGAGACAAATGCAACAGGTCGGAATCGGGACAAAGTCGCAGCAGGCGCTAAAACTGCAGCATGAAGAGAAGCGCCTGGACGGCAGGAAAAAGAACAGAGAGGAAAAGCAGGTAAAAGCGGAGCGCCTGTTTCTGTTAAAACAGCAGAAGCGAAAAGAGAAGCACAGAGGGCGCTGACAAAGGAAGCAGATGGACTATATACAGGATAGAAGCAGGCACATAGATATAAGCCTTCAGAATAGTCGTGTATGCGGCATTAAGTTCCATAATAAAACCCTGACGTTTAAGCTCGACCGTATATTCAGATTCGTCGAAGGCGAGGAAGTGGAATGCCCGGGCGAATTTCGCTTTGAGGGTTGTGACTTGGACTTGTGCCGCGCGCTGCTATTCAATAAAACGCTGGGAGAGGGGCGCTTTACCGGGAGAGCCCTCTCTCTGCGGGAGTTTATGGATGTATATGGGAATGCGGAATTTGAAATCGTGACCGAGGGCTATTTTGGCAATACGACCACTTATAGCGGGTGGCTCTGGGATGCGGAAAAAGCACCGGTATCCGCAATCCTGTATCTCTGGAATTGTGGGGATCGGATTTATCGAATTGCTGAGTAGTTGAGTAGTTGCTTTAATCCGGGGTGCGAAAACCGGACATTGGGGCAGTAAAACCGGACATTGAAGCAGCGAAACCGGACGTTATGGCCGAGTTCTTGCCAAAAACGGCCGGAAACATACGGAAACTACGAGAAGCATTTCCGGAGGGAGCGGTTTTCGGACGGACGGAAGTCATGAAGGTGCTTGGTTTAAAAACTTCCGGAGCGTCCGAACTTTTGATGAAATTGCGAAAGAGCGGCATTGTTGAAGTGGTTGGCGGTCTGGGGAAAGGAAAATATCGCTTCATTCAGTGTTCTTGAGTGTCAAACAGTTTTCTTGACTGTCAAGGTATTTCAAGGAATGAAGCCACCGAAAGGCACATCGCCCAATCTTACATGAGAGCAGTTTGACCTTTACAATATCCCGTTGCGGTATGAGGTGAATCAGGAAGTGCTGCGGGAGTATTGCGAAAAGAATCGGGGTATGCCGGAACGCTATCGGCAGCTGTATAGAAATGGTATGCGCTATCGAAAGGAAGCTTAGTATGAGAATTGAAGTGGAGCAATACGGCTCGGAGACCTGTGCGCCTTGCGTGGCAATCAGGCGCAAGCTCGAGGAATGGCAGCGGGTGTATCCTACGGTGAATTATAGCTATTTCCCGATTGAAGATCATCAGGAGGAGGCGGCTCAGAAAGGGATTTTATCGGTTCCGACAGTCATAGCCGTGATTGATGGTACGGAAGTCGTAAGAGAAGCGGGCTACTTTAGTTTGGACAAAATGCTTGCTCAACTGGAGCGATACATGAAAATGGCGGGAGAGGCAGAATTATGATCGGAACAGCGATAGCGAGGAAAAACAATGGTTAAGTCGGAGGAGATAAGAATGTTGAACGTATATTGCTACAGCCGCTGCAGCACCTGTAAGAAGGCCCTCAAATGGTTGGATGATAAGGGCATTAAGTATGAGTTGATTGACATCAAAGAAAATCACCCGAGCGAGAGGAACTCCGCAAGTACTATGCCATGAGTGGTCTGCCGTTGAAGCGCTTCTGGAATACCAGCGGCATTCCTTACCGGGAAATGGGTCTTTCCAAGAAGCTGAAAGAGATGAGCGAGGACGAACAGTTTGCGTTGCTCGCGACCGACGGCATGCTGGTGAAGCGGCCGCTGCTGGTGGGAGAGAACTTCGTGCTGACGGGGTTCAAAGAAGAGGAGTGGACGGAAAAGTTGCTGTGAGAGGGAGCGCGGCGGTGAACTGCGCTGTGAGACGGACGGGGATCGGGTAAAGCCGGCGGGAAAGGCTGTGCTTTATTCCGTGGATGAAATGAAGGAATCCGAAAAGACGGTGCGGAACAACGATTTGCTTTTTTGCGGTGCACCGCATCTTTTCATTGCGCATGAACGCTGTGCGGGAAAATGGGCGGAAGACAGTAAGGTAAACTGTAATATCGCGACAACGTATTTTGAACTGCTCTGCAATGCGTTTGGTTTGGGAACCTTGTCGGCTTTGGTTATCCCGAAATCACCTACGCGAGAGGGGTTCAGAAGGATAGAGCCGGGAAAATACAGCGCTACAGCGGGCAAAGCAGTATGGCGTGACCTAGCAACGAAAGGCCGAAAATCAAATGGAATGGGTGCGGCAGATGAACGCTTGCACGGCACAGGCAGAAGCTATCGTGAAGTTTGCGTTGGTTTATGATTGATACCGAAACCGCCCGGACTGAAAATGTTTGGGCGGATTTAATTGTGAATAGACTTTAGCTTTTCGAAGATATATTGACCTTTTTGGATTTGAGGCATATACTTACATCAAGAAAACTTGATTTGAGGTGAGGGCATGGAAAGAGATTATGTACAGACCGCAAGAGTGTACAAGGCTTTGTGTGATGAACGGAGGCTGCGTATTCTCGATTTGCTGAAAAGCGGAGAGAAGTGTGCCTGTGTGCTGACAGAACAAATGGATATGCCGCAATCCTCTCTTTCTTATCACATGAAAATCTTGTGTGAGTCCGGCATTGTTGTTGGGCGTGAGGAAGGAAAATGGACGCATTACAAAATATGCAGCTCCGGAAGTCAGCGAGCGATTGACTTGCTAAAGGAAATCACAACCGCACAGGTTTCTGTTGAGTCTTGTGACAAATGCGGTAAGTAAGAAGTCATCCCCATAGGGCGATGGCTTTTTACAGAAACTTCAAATCGAAATCTTTGGATTTAATATGAAAGGGAACTTGCGATATGCAAACAATTCAAACAGCCTGGGATTTCTTTCAAAATGAAGTTCTCGGAATGAAATGGCTCAACAGGCTAATAGGCAACATCGTTGAAGCTTGCGGATTAGACCCGGCAAGCAGAATTGGCGGTAGTGTTCAATTCTTTTTCTATGATGTTCTAAAAATCATGGCGCTTCTGGGTGTATTGATTATGATGATTTCCTACATTCAGAGCTATTTTCCGCCAGAACGAACCAGAAAGATACTTGGTCGGTTTCATGGTATCGGTGCAAACATCATTGCGGCACTGCTCGGAACAGTAACGCCGTTTTGCTCCTGCTCATCCATTCCCCTGTTCATTGGCTTTACCAGTGCCGGCTTACCGTTGGGGGTTACGTTTTCGTTTCTAATTTCCTCTCCGATGGTAGACCTCGGCAGTTTGGTATTGCTTATGAGCATATTCGGGTGGAAAATTGCTCTTTTGTATGTTCTCTTCGGTTTGGTCATTGCTGTTGCCGGCGGTACTCTGATTGAAAAGCTACATCTTGAAGGTCAAGTTGAGGAATATATCCGAAACGGAAAATCGATTGATATTCCGCAAGAACAGCTTCATTACAAAGATCGTATGAAATTCGCATGGGAACAAGTGGTCGCAACAGCGAAAAAGGTATTTCCTTATGTGTTGGTTGGTGTTGGAGTTGGTGCATGGATTCACAACTGGATTCCGGAGGATCTCATTGTAAAGCTACTTGGGGACAATAATCCTTTTGGCGTTATCATTGCTACAGTAGCAGGTGTACCGATGTATGCTGACATTTTCGGCACAATCCCGATTGCCGAAGCTTTGCTTGCAAAGGGAGCGTTGCTTGGTGCTGTCCTGTCTTTTATGATGGGTGTAACAACCTTGTCTCTGCCGTCAATGATTATGCTGCGGAAAGCCGTAAAACCGAAGCTGCTTGGCATTTTTGTCGGTGTTTGTACATTGGGAATTATCCTTGTGGGATACTTCTTTAACTTCATAGCACCATTTATTTTGTGAAAATCAGGAGGATATGATTATGGCATTGTTTAACTTTGGGAAGAAAAAAGCGGAACAGAAACACCTGCTTGTGCTTGCAACGGTGGGAGTCCTGCAAGCGAGGCGGAAAGTATGACACATTCCTGCTGCGGTGAAGCAGTAGATGGTATCTGCTGTATCAAAGTGCTGGGGTCGGGATGTGCGTCTTGTTACCGGCTCTACGAAAACACAAAAACAGCTGTAAAAAACATGGGGCTGTCCGCTGAGGTGGAATACATTACCGATATGGCAAAGGTCATGGAATATGGCGTCATGAGTATGCCCGCGCTTGTGATTAACGAGAATGTGGTAGCAATGGGGAAGGTCTTGAAAGCGAATGAGATCGAACAAATGCTCCACAAGTTGGGGTTCTGATACGGAAAGCATCTGATGAAACAGCTTTACGGCATTGATATGAAGCAGACGCAGTATGGCAAGACTTACGAGAAAATCCCGCTAGATTGCAAGATCAAGTAGGACAGTCTGAAATAATTCCTCCGGCGAACTGTAATGAAAAGATTTTCGGGGGAGTTGATTGATCCAGTCCTGAATCTCTCGTATTTGCTCATCCGTAACGACATCAAAAGAACGCCCCTTCGGCAAGAACCGGCGAATCAAGGAGTTCTGCTTTTCGTTCAGTCCGCGTTCGTAGGCGGAGTACGGATGAGCATAGTATATGGGTATCGTGGGAAGCAACTGTGGCAGTGAAGCAAATTCACTGCCATTATCACTTGTGATGGAGCGAAAAACTTGGCTGAATTGTTCTCCGTACAGCTCTCGGAGCGTTTTTAAACCTTGCTCAACCGCCTGTGTGCTTCTACCGGGTATCTTTATAATGTGTCGAAATCTTGTGGTTCGCTCATCCAGTGTCAACAAAACGGATTGCGATTCCCTTCGACCGACCACGGTATCAATCTCCCAATGCCCAAACTCTTCCCGCTGATTAACTACTTGGGGGCGGGCTTCAATACTCAGACTATAAAGCCGCTTATGCTGCGGATGTCCCTTACGGTGTTGTTTACGTTTGACCTTTAGCGTGAGATCGATATTTCGAGCTTTTAACAATCCACGCTCAATATAGTTATAAAGTGTCTTGCTGCAAACCATCTCGGTGAAACAGCCCTTTTCTTTGGCAAGACCGCAAATCGTATCAGGTGCCAGATGCTTTGTCAGTATCTGCTTTACTGCAAAAGACACGAACTTCTTAGCTTTCACCAGCTTCATGGGGCAATGACTATTTCGTCTTCGATGTTCGTAGACACGCTGTCCCGAATCTCCAAAGTAGCGCGTGTATGGCTCCAGATTCCGTCCTAACTGCTGTACAGTACCTCTGGCAAGTTCATTATATAAAGTTGACCTTGCAATTCCGACTTCGCGCGCGATGCGACTTTTGGGGAGCTTTAATTGCAGCAGCACTTCAATCTGTACGCGCTTTTCGCGTGTCAGGTGGCGATATTTTCTATTTGTGGTATACTCGTTCTGGGCCATGGCGAACCTCCTGGTGTGTTGGTGTGTGGTAGCTTCATCATACCACGAGTTCGTCATCGGCTCTTTTTTATTGTCCTAGTTCATCTTACAATCATCCTACGAGAAAATCCCTGCCCCGGATATTGCAATTTCAATGGGGGGTGATATTGGCTGTCCGTTCATTGACAGAGTCTTCAATAATAATTGGGGCTTGCCTGAGCTCGAATGTTTCGTCACGAAAGCGCTTATCCCCTGTGGACTTGCTGTCTGCAAAGGGTTTTGACAAACCGTTCGCCGCCGGCAAGTTTGAAAATACGGAATACCCAAAAACTGACCGTTGACTGGTCGCGATGTGCGAAAAGTTGACGGTCTTTTTTGACGCATTTTCAAAAAAGGAGGTCACGAAAAATGAAACAGGAAATCCTTGAACATGAAGCGGAACGGAAGCAGTTCTACGCAGCCGGATGCAAGCTGACCGAAAAGTATGAGGAGCCGGGACAGGCACATGAAATCACCTGCGGCGAGTTTAAAATGGTCAGGGACGATTTACACTGCCTTTGGAGGGGCAAGTCATGTGTAGATACTGCCGCCCGATTTAACGAGTGCACAGAGGAACTATCCAGATCGAGTCACAGCGGGCTTTTGGGTGCTCGAACGGGAGCGGTCTCTGTCTTGCTATTGGCGCAGAACATGATAGACTGAAGCTATGAAAACAGTCAAAGTAGTTGCAGCTGTCATCTGTGATTCGCTGCGGAAGAAACAGAGCATATTTGCGACAGCCAGAGGATACGGGGAATTCAAGGGACAGTGGGAATTCCCGGGCGGAAAGGTGGAGCCCGGAGAGAGTGCGGAGCAGGCGCTTCGGCGGGAAATCAGAGAAGAACTCGAAGTGAATATCATACTCGGAGACTTGATCGAGACCGTCGAGTACGATTACCCGGCGTTTCATCTCTCCATGGATTGCTTCTGGTGCGAGCTTTCGGGCGGAGCGCCGAAGCTACTGGAAGCCGAGGACGGCCGATGGCTCACGAAAGCCGAGTTGTATACGGTGCCTTGGCTCCCCGCGGACATCTCCCTCATTCGGAATATCGAGTCAAAGATGGGAGAGCCGGATCTCTTGCGGACGCAGGCACTTCGACTGTTGCGGCACCTCTGCGAGGAGCACATCCTCCCCGAGACCGTGTTTCATGCACCTGTGCCGGAGACGCAGAACTTCTCGGCATTGGTATCCCGCCTTAGGCTTGCACTGGGAGAGCGCTACCCGTCCACCAAGTTAAAGCGCATCATGAAGAGCGTGCATTACGCAAACGGCTTTTCCGATACGGACTTACGCGAGGCAGCCTTTACGCTGGATGAGGCGGAACAGTACCTGGTTCGGAACGGCTTCCTCGACCATGACCGCGGCGTTGCCTATTTTAACGAGAGAATCACGGCGCCTGATTTTACCGTTTCGGCGCAGTCCTTACTCGGTGTCATGATAGAGAGTTTGCTGCTCGCGAAGGCGGGGAAAGGTTAAGGCTTCAAGTTCGAACCCAAGGTTCGGATTTTCATCGACACAATTCACATTTATCTCGAAAGGAGCATCTATGACGACACAGGAAAAACTGAAACAGTACCGCGATTGGATTTTCAAATGCTCTGCCTACAGCATGGCGCTCAACATCATCGGCATTGACAAGCAGACGGTCGCGCCGAGCGCAGGTGCGGCTTACCGCGATGAGAGATCCTCGTATCTCGCGGGCGAGCTCTTTAGCCTTGAGACCGACCCGGAGATCATTGCGCTCTTAAAGGAGTTAAAGGACGACCCGGAGGTAGATGCCGAGACGAAGCGCGCCGTGCAGCTCTACTATAAGGGCGTCATGGACACCATGTGCATTCCGAAGGAAGAGTATGTGGCATACCGGAAGCTCTGCAACGAGTCCTTTGATGCCTGGATTCTCGCAAAGTCCAAGGCGGATTACTCGATTTTCGAGCCCTATTTAAAGCGGGTGATCGAGAGTCAGAAGAAGCTCTACGGCTACCGCGACAGCAAGCTCTCGGTCTACAATCAGATGCTGGATGACTTTGAGCCCGGCATGACGGAAGAGAAGTACGATGCCTTCTTTGCGGCGCTGAAAGAGCGTCTGGTCCCGTTAATCCGCAAGGTGACACAGGCAAAGCAGATCCGCGAGGACTTCCTGCACCTCGAGTACCCGGTCGAAGAGCAGAAGAAGTTTATGAATGAGCTTCTTACTTACCTGCACTTTGATCCCTCCTGGGGCTATCAGAATGAGTCCGAGCACCCCTTTACCTCCTGGACTTGCGAGAACGACTGCCGCACCACAACCAAGTATGTTCCGAACAGCGTGGTCTCGGCGATTTTCTCGACCGTGCATGAGGTGGGACACGCGTACTATGAGCACGATGTGGATCCGAAGTACGACGGCATGATACTCTCGGAGGGCATTTCTTCCGGCATGCACGAGTCCCAGTCCCGTCTCTGCGAGAACTATCTGGCGCGCACCGAGGCTTTCTGGCGCTATCACTACCCGAAGCTCAAGGCGCAGTTCCCGAAGCAGCTCGGCGATGTGAGCCTTGCGGACTTCCTGAAAGCGGTCAATGCTTCCAAGCCCTCCTTTATTCGCACCGAGGCGGATGAGCTCACCCTATCCGCTGCATGTCCTGATTCGCTATGAGATCGAGAAGGGGCTCTTTAACGGCACCATCTCGACCGAGGGCCTCGACAAGACCTGGAACGCGAAGTACAAGGAGTATCTCGGTGTCGATGTGCCGAATGCGAAAGTCGGCATTCTGCAGGATGTGCACTGGTCCGACGGCAGTTTTGGCTACTTCCCGACCTATGCGCTCGGCACGGCGTTTGCGGCGCAGTTCGTGCACACCATGCGGAAGGAACTGGATGTGGACAAGCTGCTCGAGAACAATCAGTACGATGTGGTTATGGGCTGGTTAAAGGAGCACATCCACAAGTACGGTTGCCGCTATGACGCGCCCGAACTTATGAAGCTGGTCACGGGCGAGGACTTTGATGTGAATTACTTCCTTGACTACATCGAAGAGAAGTATACAAAGCTGTATCAGCTGTAAATGTTCCGACTTTGATGTTTGGGGCGGTGTCCGGTGGGATGCCGCCCCACTGTTTTACGGTATAAGAGGTACAGTCGCACGGGCGACCATTGTGTGTTGTTTGATTGTGATGAAAGGAAGTCTGTTTTGCTGAATGGTATCGTTGTAGCTATGGGAGGAGCAATAGGCGCAGTGCTCCGTTATCTAATCGGTCTTTTGCCGCTGAATCCGCAGAACGGGTTCCCGCTAAAGACCTTTTGTATCAATGTAATCGGCGCCTTTGTAATCGGTCTGGTTGCGGCGCTGAGTGCAAGAGCAAGTCTCAATCCGCGCTTCACGCTGTTCCTAAAGGTGGGGATTTGCGGCGGTTTTACGACCTTCTCTTCGTTTGCGCTGGAGACAGAGACTTTGCTCGGAAAAGGGAATCAGACCATAGCCCTGCTCTATGTGGTGTCGAGTCTGGTCTGTGGCGTTCTGGCAGTGGCAGTGGCTGAAAGTCTGGTATAAACGTTCACAAAAGGTTCACATAATATTAGCACTCAACTATTGACAGTGCTAACAACAGAGGTATAATGAGCACTGTAAAGAGGAACAGAGAGTAAGCGATAAAGTGTGAACCCTCTTTCCCCTGAATGACGTCCGGCCGCGCGGTCGGAGATAATGAAGGAGGTAAAGAGTATGTTAGTACCGAGTCTGTTTGGCGAGAATTTATTTGATGATTGGTTTGATTTCCCGGCATTGAAAGGAGCGGACCGGACGGAGCGGAAGTTGTACGGTCGCCACGCGAGAATGTTGATGAAGACCGATGTGCATGAGAAAGAGGACAGCTATGAGCTGGACATTGATCTGCCGGGCTTCAAGAAAGAAGAGCTCACGGTGGAGCTGAACAACGGTTATCTCACGGTCAGTGCCGCAAAGGGGCTGGACGAAGAGAAGAAGGATCAGAAGGGCAAGCTGATTCGGCAGGAACGCTATTCGGGTTCCATGCAGAGAAGCTTCTATGTGGGCGCACATGTGAAAGAAGAGGATGTGAAGGCGAAGTTTGAGCAGGGTGTCCTGAAACTCAGTATTCCGAAGAAGACAGAGGCAAATCTGCCGGAGAAGAAGACCATTCTGATTGAAGAATGATTGCGTGAAAAACAAATGTGAGTTCAGGTGGAGTGGATGCCACTAAAAAAGAAAAAGCTGCCGCAGTATTGCGGCAGCTTTTTTTGTTGAAGCTTTTGGCTTTAGCCTGCTGAGTATGGTTCGCTTGCAAAGCAAGTGAACCGTTGCGAAGCAAAAAACACTTGCTATGCGGGTGGAGACAAATCGTTTAACAGGGAAATCACCTTTCCGTACAATAGAGGTGTCCAAGCCACTACTGAGAAAGGAAAGGTGATTGCAAAGCCAAAAGGCTAATAGTGCTGCACATACCAAATGGCTGTGCAAGTACCATATCGTCTTTACGCCAAAGTATAGACGAAAAATAATCTACAATCAATACAAGAAGGATTTGGCTCAAATCCTGCATGATCTTTGCACATACAAAGGCGTAGAGATTATAGAAGGACATTTGATGCCAGATCATGTGCACATGCTAGTGAGCATATCGCCGAAGATTCGTGTGTCGTCATTCATGGGCTACCTGAAAGGAAAAAGCTCGCTGATGATGTTCAATCGGCATGCGAATCTGAAGTATAAGTTTGGGAACAGGCACTTCTGGGCAGAGGGATACTATGTAAGTACCGTCGGATTGAATGATGCGATGGTAAGAAAGTCTATCTTGACAAAATACCTCTATATGATTATAATTATGTTCATAATCATATGGATGCTAAACTTCAGATACAAGTTACAAAAATAAGGAGGTATGGTTATGGCCACAAAAAATATTTATGTTGCAGAAGCAGATCTACACTTATTTGATGATGCTGCCAAGTACGCCGGAAGTGTTTCTGCCGCTGTGATACAGGCACTTCAGGACTTTCTAAGTGTTCAACGCAACAAAAGCGAAGGATATGACAAGATTGAGTTAAACCTCTATGAAAAAGGGGTAAGAAGAAAGGTAATGTTCTATGGTATGGAGATTGCTCGTGTAGAACGTCCGGTAGACGGTGGAATAAGGATTGACACGATTTATAAAACTGCAAAAGGGCAGCTTGCAGTGGCAACCAAGGTTCGCAAGGAGCTTCCGAATTGGGCGAAAGGAAATCCACACGTATGGGAAAACCCGCAATCTTGGTCACATGATTTTTGGAATCTGGGGGACAGAGTGTTAAACGTATATCCGGACATAGAGAGCCTAAAGGAGAAGGATGCGTATCTTGCCGAGTGCTGCGAATCTTCTCTTTCGGAAAAGCCTTATGAGTTTTTGGATATTTAGATTAGGTATAAATACTAGACCATTCTGATTGAAGAATGATTGTGTGAAAACAAATGCGAGTTCAGGTGGAGTGGATGCCACTGAAAAAGAAAAAGCTGCCGCAGTATTGCGGCAGCTTTTTTTTGAAGCTCTTGGCTTTAGCCTGCTGAGCATGGCGGGGCGAAGTCTGGAACGGATCAAAGGTAATTGAGCCAATAATTGCCACTTTAGGAACAGCCGGATGATAAAAGCCGGCGCTATTAGACGCTGGCTAGTAACGCGGGCTTATAGCCTTCATCTCTAAACCACCCGTTTTACGGGCGGGGTGATCGCGAAGAAAATGGATCTTAGCTACATTCTAAAATGCACTCAAAAGTTATGGTTTACATGGCAGATCTTGTCGAAGACGTTTTGCTCAATATCATGCATAAAATTCGAATGGATGTTATAAGATTTGTTACTGTCAACAGAGGTAAAATTCCGGAGATGAAATAAAAGCATGAAGATTGCTCGAAAGTCCTGTAAATGATATAATTTTTAAACAAACACAGGTCGTAACAGAACTGTTTTGTTATGTTGTATTTCGGAGTCAGACAAAGGGACCGGTGTAAACAAGTTTTGACGGAACCTCGTTGTCGCCACTGTATGAGTGTAGGAGGAAGCATAATGATTGTTCCGCACTATTATGAGGACTTGGATGTATTACACGAGGGTACCTGTCCGGACCGAGCCTATTACATTCCGGCTTCTCGGAGAATGGATGATTTGGTTGAAGAGAGAGAAAAATCAGATCGTTTCCAACTCTTAAACGGCAAGTGGAAGTTTCGTTATTTTGAGAGCATCTACGACCTAAAAGAGAGTTTTTATCGCGAGGATTATGGGGCGGAAGACTTTGAAGTGGTTCAGGTGCCCGGGGTATGGCAGAACTACGGCTATGACCGGTATCAGTACACCAACATTCGCTATCCCTTTGCGGCAGATCCGCCCTATGTTCCGCAGGAGAATCCTTGCGGCGCTTATATCCGCCGCTTTCAATATCAAAAGGATGCAAATGCCCCGAGAGCCTTCCTCGAGTTTGAAGGGGTGGACTCCTGCTTTTACGTCTGGCTGAATGGACGCTACTTGGGATACAGTCAGGTATCACATGCACTGAGTGAGTTCGAAGTGACAGATGCGCTTTGCGAGGGGGAAAATGTACTTGCTGTCCTTGTCTTAAAGTGGTGTGATGGAAGTTATCTGGAAGATCAGGATAAGTTCCGGATGAGCGGCATCTTTCGTGATGTCTATCTTTTGAAGCGGCCGGAGCAGGGAATCTTTGACTATTTTATCAATACCGAGCCCAAGGGTGAGACGGCAATCCTTCGTATCAGGGCTAGTTATCTGGATGGTGCGGTGCCGATTACCGCGACCCTTTTGGACGCGGAGGATGAGCAGATAAGCTGCGTTACATTTGAACACGAGGCGGAATGGGAGCTGCAAAATCCGATGCTCTGGAACAGTGAGAGCCCTTATCTCTATACCCTGATTTTGGAAACGCAGGATGAGGTTATTACAGAGCGGGTCGGAATTCGCGAGATTCATATCGAAGGCAATGTTGTATACATTAACGGTCGTCCGGTGAAGTTTCGCGGCGTGAATCGCCATGACTGCAATCCGGTGACCGGTCCGGTGATTTCCGTCGCACAGATGAAACAGGATTTGGAACTGATAAAGCAGAACAATTTTAATGCAATTCGAACCAGCCATTATCCGAATCAGCCGATGTTCTATCAGCTCTGTGACCAATACGGTTTTTGTCATTGATGAAGCGGACAATGAGAGCCATGGTCCGTGGAACCTCTATTACCGAGAGGATACGGATGAAGAGCGCGCAGCCCGTTGGAATGAAATGATTTCCGACAACCCCCTATTCAATGAGGCGACGCTTGACCGTACACGCAAACTTGTGGAACGTGATAAAAAAACCGTCCCTCTGTCATTGTCTGGTCCATGGGGAATGAGGGAGGTTATGGCTGTACCTTTTGAGAGAGCCTTGGAATGGACCAAGGCGTATGACCCGAGTCGTCTGACTCATTATGAGAGTGCATATTACCGGGGCCGGGCGCGAAAGTATGACTATTCCAAGATAGACCTCTACAGTCGCATGTATCCGTCCTTTGAGCAGGTGCTGGAGTATGTTGAGGGATGGCTGACAAACCTTATCTGATGTGTGAGTACTGCCACTCAATGGGAAATGGAGCAGGTGATTACGAGGACTACTTTGAGCTGATTGAGCAATACGATTGCATCTGCGGTGGCTTTGTCTGGGAGTGGTGCGACCACGCGATTTACAAGGGCAAGTCTGAAAACGGAAAGCCCATGTATTGGTATGGCGGAGATCACGGGGAGTATCCGCATGATGGCAATTTTTGCATGGACGGACTGGTATACCCAGACCGTAGGCCGCACAGTGGTTTGAAAGAAGTGAAAAACGTACAGCGCCCGCTTCGAGTTCTTTCTTATGACCGCAGTACGGCAGTTCTGGTTCTGAAGAATGAGCTGAATTTCACAGATGTGAAGGGGTATTTGGACATTGTTTATGAATTGAGCTGCGACGGTCGACGCGTGAGTTCGGGACGCATTGCGGCGGATGAACTGCCGTCGATTGCGCCGCATGAGACGGGAGAACTTATCTTGCCGTTGAATATCCCTGAGGATGGACGCGTTTTTCTGAAATTCAGCTATCGCCTGAAAAAGGCGAATGCGCTCTGCCCGATGGGACATGATTTGGGGTTTGATGAGCTTTGGCTTGCAAATACCGACAGCCGAAATCAAGACGTCTGTGCCTTCGAGCAGGCGGAGCAAGTTCGGAATGTAGCAGCGGCGGCGTTGTCTGTAGAAGAGAATGAAAGGCAACTGCTGATTTTTGGTGAGGGATTTTGCTATACCTACAATAAGCTTCAAGGCGTGTTTGAGCAGATGAGACTCGGAGAAAGGCACTCTTTGATCGGCCAATGGAGCTGAACATTTGGAGAGCGCCGATCGATAACGATATGTACATCAAAGTAGAGTGGCAAAAGGCGATGTATGACAGGGCGTTCAGTCGGTCGTATTCAACGGAGTATACGCTGAAGGCGAAGGAGTTGGTTATTCACGGGAAGCTTGCCATCTTAGCAGTGACAGTTCAGCGCATCATGAATATTGATGTAACTTGGAAGGTCTCCGCGAGCGGTAAGGTTTCGGTACATATGGATGTGGAACGCAATCCGGAATTTCCGGAACTTCCGCGTTTCGGCCTGCGTCTCTTTCTACCCGCAAATATGCATGCGCTTCATTACTTTGGACTCGGACCGGAAGAAAGCTATGTAGACAAGAGAAGGGCAGCTTCGCACGGCATTTATCGCGCAGAGATTTGTGACTTACATGAGGATTACCTGAGGCCGCAGGAAAACGGAAGCCATGACGATTGCGACTATGTTGTGCTGGAAGGCGAAGGCTTAAAACTGCGTGTTTATGGATCATCAAGCTTTTCTTTCAATGCCTCGAACTACACGCAGGAGGAGTTGACGGAAAAGAAGCACAACTACGAACTGGAGCCTTGCGGAAGCACAGTGCTCTGCCTCGACAAGAAGCAGAACGGAATCGGATCGAACAGTTGCGGACCACGCCCGAAGGAAAAATACAGATTCGTGGATTCTGGTTTCAGTTTTGATTTGAGCATGGTGCTGGAAGAAGGCTAAGGGGAATGTCACGATGGAAATGAGAGAAAAGACCTATTTGAAATGGTATAACAAGATTGGCTATGGCTCAGGTGACATTGCCGGCAATGTGATTTATGCACTGCTGTCCGCCTTTGTCATGATTTTTCTGACCGATACAGTCGGGATGAACGCCGGTATCATCGGCAGTCTGATTGCAGCCTCCAAACTTTTGGACGGTGTTAGCGATATTTTCTTCGGAGTTCTGATTGACAAGACAAGTACAAAAATGGGTAAGGCGCGTCCTTGGATGTTCTACGGATACTTTGGCTGCGCAATTTGTTTGGTTGCAATCTTCTGTATTCCGGCGAATATTAGCGCTTTTGCGCAGTACACCTGGTTCTTTGTTGCTTACACTGTTTTGAATGCAGGCTTCTATACCGCAAATAACATCGCGTATTCCGCCTTAACCGCGTTGATTACCAAAAACAACCAGGAGCGTGTAGAAATGGGCTCCATCCGGTTCATGTTTGCCTTTGGTACCAGCATGTTGATTCAGACAATTACGGTATCTTTTGTGGCAGCTTTTGGCGGCGGGGCAGGTGCCTGGAGAACGGTTGCAATCATTTATGCGGTTGTTGGTTTGATTTCCAATACGATTTCTGTGATGTCAGTGCGTGAGCTTTCTCCCGAAGAATTGGCAGGGAATGAAATTAACCCGGTTGTCTATGACAAGCAAATCAAAGAGGGAGAGCTGGAACAGGTTGCCGAGGAACTAAAGGGGGAGGCACAGACAGGGGAGGAAAAATACAGCTTAGGTGCTGCGTTTAAACTCCTGGTTCAGAATAAGTATTATTTGATGATTGTGGTTTCCTACTTGCTCATGCAAATTTATTCCGCAACGCTGAACATGGGTATTTACTTTATGTCCTATGTTCTGAAAAAAATGCCAATCTGCTCGGCGTTTTTTCCTGGGCAATCAATATTCCGATGATTGTCGGACTTCTGATGACACCGATGCTGGTACAGAAGTGGGGAGGAATGTTCCGGCTCAACAAGATGGGATATATCATCGGAAGTCTGGGACGCATCTTGGTAGTTGTCGCGGGTTATATGGGAAGTGTACCGCTCATGCTGGCCAGTACTGCCATTGCAGCGTTGGGCATGAGTCCTCTTCAAGGCAACATGAATGCGCTCATTGCGACCTGCTCGGAATACACCTATCTGACTACAGGGAAGAGGGTTGACGGAACCATGTATTCTTGCACGTCCTTCGGAACAAAGGTGGGCGGTGGTATCGGTACGGCAGTTGCCGGCTGGCTACTGGCGTTGTCTGGCTATGTGGGAGGGGCTGAGGTACAGTCCGCGGCTTGCATGAACATGCTCCACATTCTTTATCTTTGGATGCCCATGGTCCTTACCATCTTGATTACACTGATTCTGCGTGGATTGAATGTCGAGAAAGCAGTTGTGGAGCAGAAGGAAAAATAAGAATTAGGCCCTTGTGAGTCGTTTTTCTCGCAAGGGCTTATTATTTCTGATTTCCAAGCAGTCCGTAATGCAGAGCGGTGGGGAGGCTCTTCCGGAAACAGAATCCGAAAATGTTGAACTCGGATATTAGAGTATGGTGTTCGACGCGGTCTTGCTGTAGCTTTTTATGCCTTGCCGTTATGTTGAAAAAGCCCCGCCGAACCGTTATGATACATAACAGATTGATAACCATGGATGTAATTATGCTGCAAACCGTTCCACAGGAGAGTTTGGTCTGATTTTGTAGGCGTAGTTGCTTTGCCCCGGCTGCGCGTTGTTGCGGCCGGGGCTTTGTATTTCCGAGAAAGCGGATTGGAGGAAGATGAGCAGAGTATTGGTGACCGGCGCATACGGTTTTCTGGGACGCTATGTGGTGCGGGAGCTGCTTGCGCACGGCTATGAAGTGATCGCTTTCGGGCGCAAGCGGGATAAACTCGAAGCGCTGCGCGCGGACGGTGCGGAAGCCGCAGAGCTCTTTGTCGGGGACTTTTGCCGGCAGGAGGACATCACGGCGGCGACGAAGGGTGTGGACTTTGTGATTCACGCGGGAGCGCTCTCTACGGTCTGGGGCAAGCGCTCCGACTTCATGGAGACCAATGTGCGCGGCACGCAGCGGGTAATCCGCGCCTGCAAACAAAATAAGGTAAAGCGTCTGGTCTTTGTCTCTTCGCCGAGCATTTACGCCGGGAAATGCGACCGCCTTGACATACGCGAAACGGACTGCGACGCGTCGAATTGTCTGAACTACTATATCGAGAGCAAGATTTTGGCGGAGAAAGTGCTGCGGGAGCAGCGGGGCGTTCCCTGTGTCATCATACGTCCGCGGGGGCTCTTCGGCGTCGGGGACAGCAGCATCATCCCGCGGCTCATCAAGGCAAATCGGCGGAGCGGCATTCCGCTCTTTCGGGGCGGACAAAATCTCGTGGATATCACCTGCGTGGAAAATGCAGCGCTCGCCCTGCGGCTTGCAATCGAGAGCGAGGCCGCGGCAGGGCAGGTTTATAACATCACGAACGGTGAGCCGCGGGAATTTCGGGCAATTCTCGAGGAACTTTTTCATGCGCTCGGCGAAAAGCCGCGGTATCTACGCCTGCCGCTCGGCTTCCTGTACGGTGTCGCGTGCTTTGCGGAACGGATTTACCGCCTGTTCCGCTTGGACGGAGAGCCGCCGTTTACGCGTTACACGATATGTACGCTCGGCTACAGTCAGACCTTGAACATTGAAAAAGCGGAGCGGGAGCTCGGCTATAGGCCGATGATCAGCCTAAGCGCGGGAATTCGGAAGTATGCGAAGGGAGAGCAATGACAGCATTCAAGTCCATTGAGAGTATCCGCTACTATGCCTGCGGATACTGCACCAATGATTTGCACACGGTGTTTCGGGGATACCCGCATGAAAAGCGACAGTTTCCGGCGGGCGTCTTTTTAATTCGGCACGCGAGAGAGGGGTATATCCTCTTTGACACCGGCTATAGCAGCGAAATCTCTACCTTAGGGTTACAGGGGCGGCTCTACCATCTGTTCAATCCGACCTCTGTGCGCCCGGCGGATGAGATTCAAATCAACTCATGGCGGACGGCATTCAGCCGGAGGAGATACGCTACCTCTTTTTGTCTCACCTGCATCCGGACCACATCGGCTGCGTGAAGCACTTCAAGTCGGCGCGGATCGTGCTGAGCCGGGATGCCTTTTTGCGTTATCGCCGCAACCGGCTCGGGGATTTGATTTTTCAAAGGCTCTTGCCGCCCTGGTTTGCGGCGCACTGCACGGTGCTTCGGCGGGAGCAGCTTCGGGAAGAGAAGAATGCGTATTTTTCTTACTGTGATTTTTTCCGGGACGGGAGCCTACTCTTAACGCAGATGGACGGGCACGCGCGGGGACAGCTCTGCTGTCTGGTGGAAAATAAAATCTTTCTCGGGGCAGATGCAAGCTGGGGCAATGAATTCGTGGGGCGGGCAAACGAACTCCGCTTTCTTGCGCGGCTTGTGCAGGACGATATGCGCGCCTATCGGGCAAACGATCGCATTCTTTCGCGCATGCGCTCGGACGGCATACGGCTTTGCTTTAGCCATGACCGCGGAATCGAGGAGGTCATCCGGGGATGAGAGAGCGTTTGGCGGTTGTTTGGTATTTTATCCGGGCGCGCTACTTACAGCGTTTCCGCACGAGAAAGGCGCTTAGGAGCTATCAAAAGCAGCGGGTGCTAAGGCAACTCGCCTATTTCAAAGAGCATTCCCCGTATTTTAAGGCGCTTTCCGTTCATAGCTTCGAAGACTTTCGGAAACTGCCCCTGATGAACAAAGAGTTCATGATGGAGCATTTCAATGCGCTGAACTGCGTCGGCATAGACCGGGACGAGGCGCTTTCCCTGGCAATCGACGGCGAAAAGCAGCGGGAATTTTCGGAGAAACTCCGCGGTATCTCTGTGGGGCTATCCTCGGGGACCAGCGGGGCGCGCGGACTCTTTTTGGTGAGCGACAGAGAGCGGGCGCTCTGGGCGGGTACGGTGCTCGCCAAGTTTTTGCCGAAGGGAAAACTTTTCGGGCACCGCATCGCCTTCTTTCTTCGCGCGGACAATAATCTCTACGAGACCATAGATTCCAAGCTGATCCGGTTTCGCTACTTTGACCTCCTGAGAGACATGGGAGAGAATCTTTCGGAACTTGCGGACTACCGTCCGACTTTGCTGGTCGCGCCGCCGTCGGTCTTACTCGGCATCGCGCGGGCCATGGAGCGCGGAGAACTTAGAATTAATCCCGAAAAAGTGATTTCGGTTGCGGAAGTGCTGCGCGCGGAGGATGCCGCCTACCTAAAGGCGCAATTCGGGCTCTCTGTCATCCACCAGGCCTACCAGTGTACGGAGGGCTTCCTCGGCTATGTCTGCGAATGCGGGAATTTTCATTTAAACGAGGAGCTTGTGCTGATCGAATGGGAGTATCTGGATGCGCACCGCTTTGTGCCCATCGTCACAGACTTTACGCGGCAGTCGCAGCCCATCGTCCGCTATCGCCTGAATGACATTTTGGTCGAGAAAAGGGGGCACTGCCCCTGCGGGAATCCGGCAACGATGATTCGATACATTGAGGGAAGAGAAGACGATGTCTTTTACTTTGCGGGCATACGTCAAAAAGAGGTTGCGGTCTTTCCGGACTTTATTAGCCGCTGTGTAATTTATGCGGAAGGAGTGCAAAATTATAAGGTTGTGCAGGATGGCAGAGCGCATGTGACGGTCTTTCTGGAGCGGGAAAGTTCCGCTACCTCGGCGCAAATTCGGCGGGAATTTGTGCGCCTCGCGGAAAAGATGGAGTTTCACTGCCCGGAGATCGCGTTCTCGCCCTATGTGCCTGATTTTCACAGAAAGATGAAGCGTGTGGAGCGAAAAATCGGAGGCTGAGAAAAGATGTGTCGCCGGATAACAAAGCGATTCCGAGCGTGTTTATCGTGGGTTTTGCGTAACAATGAAAAGCGGTGAAGCGCCTCCCGAAATACAGGAAAAAGCGAGCAATGCAATCGATGAGAGATCAAGTTGTATGCGAAGCAAAGGTTAAAAAGTGAGCACTGCGGAACGAGACGGAAGCGTTGGACTTGGAAAGGAGAGCAGGCAGAGATGAGAAACATCAGAATTGCGGGCTACGGGAAGTATGCGCCGGAAAACACGATGGAATTTCACGGGGAGTGCCGCTACCGCGCAAACGGCAGCGAGACCCAACTCGATATGGCGGTCAAGGCGGCGCGGCGTGCCCTTGCGAGAGCAAAGATGCAGATCGAGGAGATTGACTGCATCGTCTCTGCGAGTGCGGTTATGATGCAGCCCATTCCTGCAATGCGGCCTTAATTCACGAGCAGCTCGCAAAAGGCAGCAATATTCCTGCAATGGACATTAACTCTACCTGCACGAGCTTTGTGACGGCACTCGATACGATGTCTTACGTAATCGACGCGGGGCGTTACCAGAATGTCCTGATTGTCTCGAGCGACATTGCATCCGAGGGCTTGAATGAAAAGCAAGAGGAGAGCTATGAGCTCTTTTCGGACGGCGCCGCGGCCTTTGTCATAAGCCGCACGGAAAACGAGAAGCAAGGCGTCATGGACAGCATTATACGAACCTATTCCGAGGGGGCGCATTCCACCGAGATTCGCGGCGGTGGAACCTTGCGCTCCGCCATGAAATATCGTCCCGAGGACAGGGCGGATTACTGCTTCGACATGAAGGGAAAGAGCATCTTAAGTCTCAGCGCGAAAAAGCTGCCGGAACTCTTCCGGGAGTTTGAGGAGAAGAGCGGCATTTCCTGTTCGGAGGTCGATATGATTGTGCCGCACCAGGCGAGTAAGGCGCTCCCCTTTATCATGAGCCGCCTCGGCATCCCGGCGGAAAAGTATGTGGACCGGGTGAGTCAATACGGCAACATGGTCTCGGCTTCGATTCCCTATGTGCTCTGCGCGCTCCTTGAGGAGGGCAGGCTTAAGGAGGGAAATCGTGTGCTTCTCTGCGGGACGGCGGCGGGACTCACTTGTAACCTGTTGCTGTTACAGCTCTGAGGCAGGGGAAATGCAAAGCGCAATGAGAGGCAAACGGGTGGTCTTTTTTTTTCGACCCCGGCATACGGGCACCTGCAGGCTGTGTATCCGGTGCTCGCGCGGCTTGTCAGGGCAGGCGTTCGGGTAGACTGGTATTGCACCGAAGCGTACAGGGAGTTAGTCACGGCGACGGGCGCGCATTTTCATCCCTATTGTGTGGATTTTTCGCGCTATCCGCTCGACCGGCTGACGGCGGACTTTTTTTCACTCTACCGCGGACTGCTCACACTGAATCGGCGCTGCTATCTGCGCTACAGACGGGAAATCCGAGAGAATCCGCCGGACCTTTTGCTCTATGATTCGATGTGTTCGTTCGGAAAGAACCTCGCGAAACAATTCAGGGTGCCGTCCGTCTGTCTCTGCACGACCCTCGCCTACAATCTGCCTGTGCTGCTCGGGACCAATTTGCTGCTCCCGAGTCTGAAATTAATCGGACAGCATCTGCCGCAATTTCTAAAGCTATACCGGCGCGAGCAGCACTTTCGCAGACGGGAAGGACTGCCGCGCTGTCATCCTTTGGATCTCTTTGTCAATGCGGGCGATAAGACGCTGGTCTTTACGCCCCGGGCGCTGCAGCCGTTTGTGCGGAGCTTTCCGCGCTCCTTTGTCTTTGTCGGAACCACGATACGCGACCGGTGCGGGAGGGGGACTGCCTATGAGACATACGATATTTACCTCTCGCTCGGCAGTATTTTTGCGGCGCGCGCAGGCGAACTGGAGCGGCTCTTAGAGACGCCGCTGTTCCGGGGGAAAAAGGTGATTGTCAGCGCAGGGGACGCCGCGGAAGACTTACAACAGCGTCTCGGGAGTCGGCAGCTTTGCTTTGTGCGTCGCACGGAGCAACTTTCACTGCTCGGGAAGACGCGTCTCTTTGTGAATCACGGCGGTTTAAACAGCGTCTATGAAAGTTTATACTTTGGAATCTTTCAGCTCTGCCTGCCGCAGCAGGAGGAGCAGAAGCTGACCGCGCTGGTGGCGGAGCGAAAGAAGTTCGGCCTCTATGTGAGAAATCTTGGCAATCTCACCGCAGAGGAAATCGAAAAACGGCGGCGCGCATGGCGGCCGCAGATACAAAAATACCGGCGGATTCTTCGCGCCGCGGACGGGACGACACAGGCCTGCCGGGAAATTTCGAAACTGCTCTTCTCTACAGGATATCCGGACAGAAAAGCCGTATACTTATAAAAATACAACTGCCCTGTAAGAAACACGCAAAAAACCGACGGGGCAATTCTATAAAATTGTACAAAAGAAAGGGCTTAAATTTGTGCAGATGGACGGATAAAACGGTGTTATTCGTGTGGGACATAGCAATTATACACCACTAACCATAGGAAGGCATTGCCGCTATGGGGAAATGAGGTATTATTCTAGTAACGCTTGGGTTATGTGTATCAAGACCACGGAGGATAAGCATGAAGTTCAAGGAAATGCAATACGAGCGGATTTCGGTTGAGAGCATCGCCGAAGAAGAGAAGAAGCTGATCAAAGCGCTGCAGGAGGCAAAGACTTTCGCAGAGGCGGAGGCAGCGTTCCTTGCAATCGACAAGCTGGACAGACATGTATCGACGATGTACGCCCTTGCCTCGATTCGCCATTCGATTGACACAACGGACAAGTTTTACGACGAGGAAGAGAACTACTGGAACAATGCCTCGCCGCAGATTCAGGAGTACAGCCAGGAGTGGACCAAGGCTCTGCTCGCTTCTCCCTTCCGCAAGGAGTTTGAGGAGAAGTACGGCAGCATTCTTTTCACCAATGCGGAGCTCGCGCTGAAGACTTTTTCTCCGTCGATTATCCCGGAACTTCAGCAGGAGAACGAGCTCGTCACCGCTTACGAGAAGCTGCTCGCGAGCGCACAGATTCCGTTTGAGGGCGGTGTCTATACCATTTCGCAGATGACGCCGTTTAAGAATGACCCGGACGATGCGAGACGCCTCGCAGCCTGGAAGGCAGAGGGGCAGTGGTATAAGGACAACCAGGAAGAGCTCGACAGACTCTATGACAAGCTGGTGCACCTTAGGGATACCATCGGCAAAAAGCTCGGTCACGACAATTTCCTGCCGGTCGGCTACTGCCGCATGCAGAGAAACTGCTACGACAAGGCCGATGTCGAAAAGTTCCGCGAGGCGGTGCAAAAGTATGTGGTGCCGGTGGCGGTCAAGGTCTACGAGAGACAGGCAAAGCGCCTCGGCAAGACATATCCGATGAGCTACGCCGACAATGCGATGGAGTTCCGCTCGGGCAATCCGAAACCGCAGGGCACACCGGACGACATTGTCACGGCGGCAAAACATTTTTACGAGTGGCGTTCCCCGGAGACCGCCGAGTTCTTCAATCACATGATTGACGATGAGCTCATGGATCTGCTCTCCACCAAGGGCAAGCAGGGCGGCGGCTACTGCGCGGAAATTGCGGATTACGATACGCCGTTCATCTTCGCGAATTTCAATGACACCCAGCACGATGTCGAGGTCATGACCCACGAGGCCGGCCACGCGTTCGAGAGCTACCTGAATCGCCACCGCGTGCCGATGGAGACCATCACGCCGAGCCTCGAGGCCTGCGAAGTGCACTCGATGTCGATGGAATACTTTGCGGAAGCTTTTGCCGAGGAGTTCTTCGGCAAGGATGCCAAGAAGTATCTCTACTCCCATCTGACCGGCGGCCTGACCTTCATCCCCTACGGCACGATGGTCGATCACTTCCAGCATATCGTCTACGAGAACCCGGATTTGACTCCGGCCGAGCGACACGCCAAGTGGAAGGAGCTGATCGGTATTTACCAGCCCTGGATGAGGCTCGACGGAGATATTCCGTTCTACGCCGAGGGACAGAACTGGCAGAGACAGCATCACATTTACTCGCTGCCGTTCTATTACATCGATTACTGCCTCGCACAGACAGTCGCGCTCCAGTTCTGGAACCGGATTCAGAAAGATCATAACGACGCGTGGAAGCATTACATGGCGTATACGAGTCAGGGCGGCAGCGTCGTCTTCACGGAACTTCTGAAGAACGCGGGACTCGACAGCCCGTTTGAGGGGGACTGCTTAAAGCAGGTCTGTGAGACAGCGGCGACTTATCTGGACAATTACGATTTGTCGGATCTTGCCTAATGGGAATGTTCCGTACGCCCTATGACCGGGGCGGTGCTCTCTCGAAAGAGGCTATGCAGGAGAGGGCGGAGCGTTATCTGGATATGCGGGAGAAGGAGAACGCAAAGCAGGAGAACCGGTTGATTGCAATCCGTTATCTTTGCTCTGGCCGTTCGCGTTGCTGCCGGGGTTTCTTCCCAAGGTGGCGGTCACACATACGGCGTTGCTCCTTTTGCCTTACGCGCTGGAACTGGTCTGTATGCTGCTCACGGGGATTACCTTGGTCGGCTTCGTACAGAATGCCACGGGCAGCGTGAACGGACGGCTCTATAAACAGCTGTTTACCGGGTTGCAAATGCGGGCGGCACTCGCCGGTCTGTTCGGCGCACTGTTCTTTCTCGCACAGCTCCTCTGTATGTTGCTGAACCATAGCGTACGGACACTGAGCGAGGGACTGGTGCTCCTGATGCAGTTCCTGTTTTTGCTGACCTTTGTGTTATTTTTCCGGCAGACGGATCGGGTGATTCGCAACTGGCGTCTGACGGAGTTATAAATCGGTATCACCGGAATGACCCTGCAAGGGAGGGGCGTTCTGTTTGCAAGTCGTCGTGCATACGGTATGTGCGGCAACCAACAATCCGAAGGAGGAGAAGGGTATGAGAAAGACAAGACGAGTCGTTGCTTCCCTTTTAGCAGCGACCATGGCAGTTTCGCTTCTGGCGAGTTGTTCTTCAAAGAAGGACACGGGAGCCTCGGACGGAACACAGAAATCGGGGGATTCGCAGGCGGGTAATACCGGCGACAGCCTGGTATACGCAAGCGGTGAGTTCAACGGTAAGTTCTCGCCGTTCTTTTACGAGACTGTGCCGGATTCGGATATGGTCATGCAGTGCACGGCCGGCCTTCTTACCACAGATCGAAACGGCTCCGTTGTCCTGAAGGGCATTGAGGGCGAGACCAGAGAGTACAACGGCAAGCAGTATACCTACCACAGCATTTCGGATTGTACGGTCACGGAGAACAGCGACGGGACCGTCTACTACGACTTTAAGCTGAAGGACGGCGTCAAGTTCTCGGACGGCGAGCCGCTGACGGTTGACGATGTGATTTTCTCGATGTACGTCTACTCGGATCCGACCTATGACGGCTCCACGACCTTCTTTACCCTTCCGATTCAGGGCATGAACGAGTACAGAACCGGTGTCGACACCCTCTTTAACCTGATGGTCAAGGCGGGTGAGAACAACACGGACTTCTCCAAGTGGACCGAAGATCAGCAGAAGAAGTTCTGGGAGTCCTATCACAAGGCTGCAGAGGCGTTTGTGAAAGAAATCGTGGATTCCTGCATTGCGAGCGGTACCAACAAAGAGGGCGACTCGATTGCGGCTGTCGCTGCGAACTACGGCTATCCGGATCTCAAGGCGGATGCAACCGCAATGGATTTCTTCAACGCAATGCTCGCCAAGTATGACGGCAGCGTGAAGGATATGTCCGACAAGGAGAGTGCGGGAACGCCGTTCTCCGAGCTCATGGATAATTACCAGGATTTCGCAATCGGTGTTGAGACCGGCACTTCCGCACCGAACATCAGCGGTATCCAGAAGACCGGTGACAATACATTCCGCATTGTCACGACGAAGGTTGACGCACAGACCATCTACCAGATCGGCGTCGTAGTTTCGCCGCTTCACTACTACGGCGACAAGGCGCAGTACGACTACGCAAACAACAAGTTCGGCTTCCCGAAGGGCGACCTCAGCCTGATTCGTTCGAAGACTTCGAAGCCGCTCGGCGCAGGCCCGTATATCTTTGACAAGTACGAAAACGGTGTTGTCTCGCTGAAGGCAAATCCGTACTACGACCAGGGCGAGCCGAAGACCAAGAATCTTCGCATGAGCTACATCAACCAGTCCGACTACATCAACTCGATTCTTGCCGGCACGGCAGATGTCGCAAATCCGTCCTACACGAACGAGATTGCGGATGCCATCAAGAAGGCAAACAGCAACGGCGAAGTTTCGGGCGACAAGATTTACACGGTTGCGGTCGATGCATTGGGCTACGGTTACATCGGCATGAACTCGCACAACATCTCGGTCAACAAGGAGCCGGGCAGCGATGCTTCGAAGAACCTGCGCCGCGGCTTCGCGACCATTTTCGCAGCATACCGCGACCTCGCGGTCAGCACCTACTACGGTGACAGAGCGAGCGTCATCAACTACCCGATTTCCAACACCTCCTGGGCGGCACCGCAGCCGACCGACGACGGCTACGAGATTGCATTCTCGAAGGATGTAAACGGCAACCCGATTTACACTTCCGGCATGTCGGATGAGGACAAGTACGCAGCGGCAAAGAAGGCGGCACTCGGCTTCTTTGAGGCGGCAGGCTACAAGGTTGAGAACGGCAAGATTGTCTCCGCACCGGAAGGCGCGAAGATGGAGTACACGGTCATGGTGCCGGGCGGCGGCACGGGAGATCACCCGTCCTTCATGATTATGACCGAGGCGCAGAAGGCACTCGCAGACATCGGCATGAAGCTCACCATCAACGACCTCTCCAATGTCTCCGATATGTGGAACAAGATTCAGGCCGGACAGGCTGAAATCTGGTGCGCGGCATGGCAGTCCACGCCGGATCCGGATATGTATCAGGTTTATTACTCCGATGTTGCAAACGGCGGCAAGCAGCACGGCGGTTCCACCTATCACTACCAGATTGAGGATGCAGACCTCGATAGCATGATTCTGCAGGCGAGAGAGTCGACCGATCAGGAGTACAGAAAGACCCTCTACAAGGCTTGCCTTGACAAGATTGTCGACTGGGCTTGCGAGGTTCCTGTCTACCAGAGACAGGAAGTCACGACCTTCTCGGCAGAGCGCATCAAGACCGACACGATCACACCGGATATCACGTCCTTCTACAAGTGGTATGCGGAGATTGAGAACCTGGAGCTGAGCAAGTAAGTAGCTACGGAAATCCGTAAATGTTGTTTTCGGGCAGTAACCGCATCCCCCGGTAACGCGAGGGATGCGGTTTTCCCGATATAGAAGCAGGAACCGCGAAGAGCGGTCGCCTGACCTGTATGGAAGAGCGGGTTTTTTATGAAAAAATACATTATCAAACGACTCTTATGGTCTGTCGTGATTTTGTTTATTGTCTCCTTTCTGATTTACGCGCTGATGCGGTGTCTTCCGACTTCGTATCTTGAGCAGATTGCGAGACAGAAATCACAGCAGCCCGGATCCAAGACTTTTGACGAGTGGATGCAGCAGCTCTCGGCTACCTACGGTATGGACAAGGGCATTATTCCGGGCTTTGCTTCCTGGCTTTCGAAGGCAGTCCGCCTCGATTTCGGCGACAGCTGGAAGTACACGGTTCCGGTCACCCAGAAGTTTGCGCAGGTTGTCGGCATTTCGTTCTGGATGAGCCTGATTGTCATGGTTCTGGAAATTCTGATTTCGATTCCGCTCGGCATCATCGCGGCGACGAAGCAGTATTCGACCACCGACAACGTGATTTCGGTCATCGCGCTGGCCGGTATCTCCCTCCCGACCTTTTTCATTGCATCGCTGCTGAAGCTGATTTTCTCGGTCAACCTGAAGTGGTTTGATCTGAACGGTCTGATCGGCAGAAATCACGATTTCCTCTCGCCGATGGGGCAGAGATGGGACATCGCGATGCACCTCGTGTTGCCGATTATGACGCTGACCATCGCGAGTGTCGGTGCTTACATGCGTTTTATCCGCACCAACATGCTCGAAGTTCTGAACTCCGATTATATCCGCACCGCAAGAGCGAAAGGTCTCTCCGAGCGTCGCGTCATTTATCACCACGCGTTCCGGAACACCCTGATTACGCTCGTGACCCTCTGGGGTACTTCGCTGCCGGGTCTGTTCTCGGGCGCCATGATTACCGAGCAGCTATTCTCGATTCCGGGTATCGGCTACACCTCTTACCAGGCCATGGTATCGGGCGACATTCCGTTCTCGATGTTCTACCTGGTCTTTATCGGAATTCTGACACTGATCGGCAACCTGTTGACCGATATTCTGTATGCCGTGGTTGACCCGCGCGTGCGCATTGAATAAGAAGGGAGGAACTTGTATGTCTGAAACAGAGAAGAAGGCAGAGCAGAATCAGCAGAAAACGACTTACTCCCTGAATGATGATCGCCGCGTTAAGACTTTGTCGCCCGGTGCGATGGTCACCAAGCGCTTCTTCCGGAACCGGATTGCCGTGCTCGGCATGTTCATTCTGATTGCGATGTTTTTATTTTCCTTTGTCGGCGGTGCGATTTCGCCCTACGGCGAGTCGGAGCTCTTTTATCGCACGGACAAGCAGACACAGAAGTATGCGGGCGTCAAGGTAAATACGGAGCTTCGCTACCAGCAGATCGAGAAGAACGCATTCCCGGCGCTTGCGCAGGCACAGTTCGTGCTCGCAAAGGGCAAGGGAACCCCGGATTTTGCTGCGGGCAATGTGCAGTACAGCTATGAGGAAGCCGGCAAGGACTTCTATGTGATTTACAAGAAAGGCGCAAGCGAGCCGATTGCTTTTGCTTCGCTCGCGACCGTGACCTCGGCGTCCGGCAATGAAGCGCTTCCGTTTGACACACAGCTTGCGATTCTGAAGGCGGTCACGAACCAGGAGACTTCCTTTACGCTCGGCAGCGACACCTATACGGTGGATGAGGACGGCACGGTCTCGAAGGACGGCCAGCCCTATGCGTATGCAAGCCGCTATGTGATCAATGCGATCATGAGCGACGTCACCTTCTCGAAGCAGTTCAAGGAAGAGCTGATTGCCGAGATTGAGGCGGGCAAAAAGGAGTTCACCTTCAAGGATGCCGACGGCACCGAGGCGAACTACACGCTCGAGTACGATGCGCCTTCGAAGGCTTACAACATCATGCAGGTCAAAGAGCAGCGCGTCTATGACACCTACTCTTCGCCCTCTAAGGCACATCCGCTCGGCACCGACAAGAACGGCATGGATATGCTGACCCGTCTCATGTACGGCGGCCGCGTGTCGCTATACATCGGCTTCATCGTCGTGATCATTGAAACCGTCATCGGTATGATTATGGGCGGTATTTCCGGCTACTTCGGCGGCTGGGTCGATATGCTCATCATGCGCATCGTCGATATTTTCTACTGTATCCCGAGCATCCCGATTTACATCATCATCGGTGCGGCGATGGACGCGCTGCATGTGGATCCGCAGATTCGTATGATTTATCTGATGATGATTCTCGGCTTCTTCGGCTGGCCCTCCATCACCAGACTGGTCCGCGGTCAGATTCTCACGCTCCGCGAGCAGGAGTTCATGACGGCGGCGGAGGCAACCGGTATCAAGCCGGTCAACCGCATTTTCCGGCACCTGTTGCCGAATGTCATTCCGCAGCTCATTGTCACCTGCACCATGAGCCTCGGCGGCGTGATTCTGACCGAGGCGACCCTGTCCTTCCTGGGCCTCGGCGTCAAGTTCCCGTTCGCATCTTGGGGAAATATCATCAACGATGTCAACAATACCTATGTGCTCAGCAACTATCTGTTCATCTGGATTCCCGCCGGCATCTGCCTGCTCCTCACGGTGCTTGCCTTTAACTTGGTGGGCGACGGACTCAGAGATGCCTTTGACCCGAAGATGAAGCGCTGATCGCGAACGAAAGGAAATAAGATGGCAAGAGATGACGGCTATCTGTCCGCGCGGGAGTCGCGGCGGATATCAAAGGAAAACAGAAAGATTACAGCAAAGCTCGAGAAGGTGAGAACCCGTCGGAATGTGCCCGAGAGCGAGTACATGACCGAGATGAAGAATCCGGCGAATGCCGTGGAGTTTGAAAACCTCCACACCTTCTTCTTCACGGACGCGGGAACCGTTAAGAGCGTTGACTCCGTGAGTTTCGAAGTGCCGCTCGGCAAGACGGTCGGCGTTGTGGGTGAGTCGGGTTGCGGTAAGTCCGTGACCAGCCTTTCGCTCATGCAGCTCTTACAGCGCCCGCAGGGTCAGGTGGTGGAAGGCTCCATTCGCCTGAACACCGGGGACAAGGTCTATGAGATTACGAAGACCCCGGAGAATGTCATGCAGCATCTCCGCGGCAACTTTATGTCGATGATTTTCCAGGAGCCAATGACCTCCTTAAATCCGGTCTTCCGCATCGGCGACCAGATGGACGAGGTGACCATGCTCCACAAGAAGAGCGAGTATCCGACCAAGGAAGCGGTCAAGGGACGCACGATCGAGCTTCTCAAGATGGTCGGCATTGCAAACAGCGAGGGTATCTACAACATGTACCCGCACGAGCTCTCCGGCGGTATGCGGCAGCGTGTCATGATCGCTATGGCACTCGCCTGCTCGCCGAAACTCATCATCGCCGACGAGCCGACCACCGCACTGGACGTGACGATTCAGGCGCAGATTCTGGATTTGCTCCGCGGTCTGAAGGACAAGATCAATTCGTCCATCATGCTGATCACCCACGACCTCGGTGTCATCGCGGAGATGGCGGACTATGTTGTGGTCATGTACTCCGGCCGTGTGGTGGAAGCGGGAACCGCAAAGGAAATCTTTTCGAGCCCGGCGCACCCCTATACCATCGGCCTCATGGCGTCGAAGCCGGTCGTCGGTAAGCACCAGGACAAGCTCTACTCCATCCCCGGCAAGGTGCCGAACCCGATTAACATGCCGAATTACTGCTACTTCCGCGACCGCTGCGACAAGCGCGAGGGGTGTTGCGACGGCGCTTATCCGGGCGAGATCTGGCTCTCCGAGACACACCGGGTCAGCTGCTACCGCTATGATGAGGCACACATGGGTTCCGGGCAGAGCAAAGCCTGAGAGGAAACGAGGAAACGATGGAAAATATCGAAGAGAAGGCATTGACGCCCCTCGTGCACAACGAAGAAAATATCCTGGAAGTCAACGGTCTGAAGAAATACTTCCCGATTAAGGGCGGTTTTTTCAACAGCGTAGTCGGTCAGGTCAAGGCACTGGACGGCATTTCCTTTCATATCAAACGAGGAACCACCATGGGACTGGTGGGAGAGTCCGGCTGCGGCAAGACAACGGCCGGCAGAACCATACTTCGCTTAAACGGCGGCAAGACCGCCGGACAGGTGCTGTTCAACGGCAAAGAAGTTTACGACATTCCGAAGAACGAGCTGAATGAGCTCCGCGTGAAGATGCAGATTATCTTCCAGGATCCGTTCTCCCTCGCTCTCGCCCCGACTGCCGGTCGGCGAGATCATCGGTGAGGCAGTGCGTGAGCACCATCTGGTGCCGAAGAACGAGTACGAGGACTATATCGATCAAATCATGGACAACTGCGGTCTGCAGCCCTTCCACAAGGATCGCTATCCGCACGAGTTCTCCGGCGGTCAGCGTCAGAGAATCTGCATCGCGAGAGCGCTTGCGCTGAATCCGGAATTTGTGGTCTGCGACGAGCCGGTTTCGGCCCTCGATGTCTCGGTGCAGGCGCAGATCATCAACCTCCTGGAGGACTTACAGGAGAAGTACAACCTGAGCTATCTCTTTATCTCGCATGACCTCTCGGTGGTCGAGCATATCTCGGACACGGTCGGCGTCATGTACCTCGGCAATATCGTGGAGTTCGGCACGACGGAGGAGCTGTTCGCAAATCCGCTGCACCCCTACACGAAGGCCCTGTTCTCCGCGATTCCGATTCCGGATCCGGAGGCAAAGATGAAGCGCATCATCCTGGAGGGAAGCATTCCCTCGCCGGCCAATCCGCCGTCGGGCTGCAAGTTCCATACGCGCTGCGCGCAGTGCATGGAGAAGTGCAAGACCCAGGTGCCGGAGCGGAAGGATATGGGAGACGGACACTATGTCTGCTGCCACCTTTACGACGATGTGAAATAAGAATCCGGCGAGCTTGCCGGAGCATACAAAAAACGCCCGTGTCATTGCACGGGCGTTTTCCGCATTGTGACGGATTGAAAAGAATGCTCTGGACAGTCCTGCCGCACGCAGGATTGCAAAACACAGAGGGAAAGACTATGCTTTGTTTGCAGTGAAATGAACCGTACCGGTATTGCGACAGAAAGGACGAAGAGATGACACCACTAAAAATCATGAAGACCGCATCGCTTGTCAGTTTTATCGCTCTGGCAATCGCAGTGACACTGTATCATCTGAGCAACTACGGTATATTTAAGACCCTGGCCGTTGCGGCCGGCACTGCTTTTTATCACTTCTTTGTGCGGCTCGTTGTCGGCATCTATATCGACAAGGTGAAGCAAAACCGCGCGGACATCACGCGCAGCTGGTACCGCATTCGCCCGTGGGAGACAGCCTTTTATCAGCGCATCGGTGTGAAGAACTGGAAGGATAAGATGCCCACATCGTTTCCGGAATATTACGATCTCCGGAAGCACACGCCGCTTGAACTCGCACAGGTGACCTGCCAGTCGGAAATCATTCACGAAATCAATGTGCTTATCAGCGCGGGGGCTCTGCTCGGCGCGATTCCGTTCGGGATGTTTCCGGCCTTTTTCCTGAGTTCGCTCGCGGCAGGCTGCTTTGATATGATTTTTGTCGTGATGCAGCGCTACAACCGGAGTCGCCTCATGCCGCTCGTGGAACGGCAGCGGCGCACAGCCGGGAAGACAGGTAGCGGCACTGTGCAGGGCAACAAAATAGGAGGAACAAGATGACGGTGACAGAAAAGAACGGGACGGACAGAAATAAGCTTTTGCTGGTCAATGACCTCGCGGGCTACGGCAAGGTAGCGCTCTCCGCGATGCTGCCCATCCTCTCGCACATGGGGTTTGAGCTCTTTACACTCCCCACAGCCTTAGTTTCCAACACGCTCGACTACGGAAAATTCGAGATTCTGGACACGAAGGACTATATCCGGGAGACACTTCGCATCTGGCAGGAACTCGGTTTCTCCTTTGATGCGGTGGCGACCGGCTTTCTCGCGTCCGACGAGGAGGCGGAACTACTCGCGGTATTCTGCGCGGCGGAGCGGAAAAAGGGTACCTTGATTTTTGTGGATCCGGTCCTCGGAGACGACGGAAGTCTCTATCACGGCATCGGGGAAGCGGCGGTAGAGAATCGGAAAAAAAGCTGCTCTCGGTCGCGGATATCGTAAAGCCGAACTACACGGAGGCCTGCCTCCTCACGGGAAGCGCCTACGACGAGACCGGCATCTCTCGCGCGGAGGGGAAACTTTGCTTCGGAAACTGTGCGCGGCGGGAAAAAGCTCGGTGGTTATCACCTCGGTTCCGGTGCGGGAGGCGGACGGGAAAGAAGTGCTGCCTCGGCTATGACCGCGAGAGCGGGCAGAGTTTTTGCCTTCCGTATGAGGAAATCAAGGTGCGCTTTCCCGGCACCGGTGACATTTTCTCCTCGATTCTGCTCGGCGATTTGCTGCGGGAGAGAATCTTGAGCGGGCGACTGCCCGCGCGATGCGGCTGGTGCGGGCTATGATTGCGGCAAATGCGGACCGCGCGGACAAGTACCGCGGGATTCCGGTCGAGTGCTACCTCGGCGAAATTTGAGTGAGACAGGCGGAAAAGGAGAGAGAAGAGCATGAATTGGTTGCAAAAGAATGGGAGAGGTCTGCTGGTTTGCCTCGCGCTGGCGGTACCGTCCTGGATCATCGGAAAGCGGTTTCCGGTGATCGGCGGCGCGGTTATTGCGATTTTACTGGGGATGGGAATCGGGATGGTCTGGAGCGATAAGGGACAGGCCGCGGCCGGAATTCGCTTTACCTCGAAGGTGGTGCTGCAGTTTGCGGTTGTGCTGCTCGGTTTCGGCATGAACCTCGGCGTGGTGGTAAAGACGGGCAGCCAGTCGCTCCCGATTATTGTGTGCACCATCGGCACCGCGCTGCTGCTCGCCTGGCTACTCTGCCGCCTGCTTCGCATTCCCCGGCAACACCGCGATTCTGGTCGGCGTCGGCTCCTCGATTTGCGGCGGTTCCGCGATTGCGGCGACAGCGCCTGTAATCGGCGCGGACGATGATGAGGTCGCGCAGGCAATCTCGGTCATTTTCTTTTTCAATGTGCTCGCGGCGATTTTCTTCCCGATGCTCGGCCGCGCCCTCGGTTTCGACACGACAAGCGGCGAGAGTTTCGGTCTGTTTGCCGGAACCGCCATTAACGACACTTCGTCGGTGACGGCAGCGGCCTCGACCTGGGACAGCATGTGGCAGCTCGGCAGTCAGACACTCGACAAGGCCGTGACCGTGAAACTGACGAGAACACTTGCGATTATTCCGATTACGCTGGTCTTAAGCCTGCTCCGCGCGAGAGCGGCCGGAAACGAGGCGGGGAGTTTCAGCTTCCGCAGAGCCTTCCCGATGTTTATTCTCTACTTTATTCTCGCGGCGCTCATCACGACCGTCGCGGTACAGGCAGGGATTCCGGCTTCTGCCTTCCGCCCGTTAAAGGAACTGTCCAAGTTCTGCATCATCATGGCCATGGCGGCAATCGGCCTGAACAGCAATCTCGTGAAGCTCGTAAAGAGCGGCGGCAAGCCGCTCCTGCTCGGCGCGATTTGCTGGGGCGGAATTACGGCGGTGAGCCTTTTCCTGCAGAAGATCATGTTTTGAGAAAAAGAGCAGCGAAGTCGCTGCTCTTTTTTTAAAGGAGCTGCCTAGCGCAGCTCCTTTCCGTTTGCACTGTATGCGGTAAAGCCGTTCTTCTCACAATAGTCTTGTATTTCCGCCGCAAGCTTTGCGGTCGGACGGTATTCGAGCAGATAGACCTTGAGTCCTGCCCTCTTTGGCGCGCGTCAGGTAGTCCAGGTAATAGGCGCGGGTATCGGCATCCTGTGCGGCATAGCGGTTTTTTCGCAAAGTCGATTTTCGTAAAGACGCTCTCCTGGTTTACGCCGTCAAAAGAGCGTCCGGGCAGTGCCGTTTTTCGATGCAGGCGCTCACAAAGACATCGCCGCCGTTTATGATGCAGGGCTTTTGGTAGCGGCTCAGGCCGCGGAGCATGGTCGTGAGCCCGTTGAAAGATATCTTCGCGCGGGTAGAGTGGCGTAGACATCGCAGTTGTCGAGGAAGAAGCCGTCCAGCCCGAGAGCGGCATATGCGGCCCCGAGTTCATCGACCACAAACGTTTGCCAGGTGGGGGAAGAGACATCCACCCAGTGTTCCTCGGGCCAGTTTTCATAGGGGGCAAGGGTGAGGCTTGCAAAGCGTTCGTAATAGGGGCGGTAGTTCTCGAGAGAACCTAAGTTTAAGTAGCCGTAGACGCTTTTTCCCTCGGCTTGCAACGCTTTGATTTGCTCTGCGGAAAAGCTGCTCGGCTCAATCACGACCGTGCGGTAGGGGCGAAGGCGTTTTAGGTCCGCGGTCTCGAGCCCTATGAATACGCCGTAGGGCTTCGAATTGGCGGCGGGTTCGGGGCGAAAAGGCTGCAGGCAGAGCAGGCAGAGCAAAAGGAGCGGAAGCGGAAAAAAGCGAAGCAATTTGCGCAAGGGTGTAACCTCCGTTCAAAATGAGGGCGAAAGTCTGTGTTGCGTGATTATATGATAGCATGAATCGGTCGAGGGAAAGCGGCTGATTAAGGGTGGGTTAGAGCTTGCAGCGCACGAAAAAAAGTTGTGCGAAGGCAAAAATCAGTTGATATAATTATTGGCATTACAATAGCGTTGTATTACACTGACAGCAACAGGGAGGTGAGAGCCATGGGACCGAAGCAACAGGAAGCGCGTTTGAACGCACTGCTCACATATTTCATCGGGGAGTCGGCGGACTACTGTCACTTGGAGATACCGGAGCGCCGGGGAGAGAGGCGAAACTTACTGCGTTCGTTGATGAATGTGCGCATGCCGCGGCCGCTGCCGGAGGAGATACGGGAAACGCAGGACGCGTATTTGCGAGAGGATGCGGAAATGAAGGGCATTGTGGATGGAAACGCACTGCGGCCGGTATCGGAAACGTTTGGGCAGTGAAAAAGCCCGCGGCAAAGCAGACGGTGCTCTGGCAGGGGGACATCACCCGCCTCGCGGTCGATGCGATTGTCAATGCGGCAAATTCGGAGATGCTTGGGTGTTTTATTCCGATGCACAGCTGCATCGATAACTGCATTCATACGGCGGCGGGCGTTGAACTGCGGGAGGATTGTAAGCGGCAGATGAACCGCCTGCGCATTCAGTACGGGCGCGACTATGAGCAGCCGACCGCATTGCCGATGCTCACAGATGCCTATAACCTTCCCGCAAAGAAGGTGATTCATGTCGTGGGGCCCATTGTATCGGGTGCGCTCACAAAAGACAGCACGAAGAAGAACTGGCGAGCTGCTACCGCAATGTGCTCTCGCTCGCGGCGGATGAGGGGTTAAAAAGTCTTGCCTTTTGTTGCCTCTCGACCGGTGTCTTTCATTTTCCGGGGAAGCGGGCGGCCGAAATCGCGGTGGAAACGGTGCAATCTTGGCTCACGGAAAATCCCGGCGAGATAGAGCGTGTTATTTTCAACGTGTTTCGGGATAGGGATAAGGAGTACTATGAAGCAATTTTATGAGGGACAGCCGAACGGCTATCAAGAGAGCATTGAGAAAGGCCTGCGCGCGGTCCACGGTTTTCAGCGTTACGTTGGCGGAAGCGGAAGTCGGAAGGCGCAGCTTCAAGCGCTGGCAGAAGTGCTCCGAACGAGCGAGAGCGTAATCATCGGCGCGGGCGCGGGACTCTCGACTTCTGCGGGCCTTACATACAGCGGTGAGCGCTTTCGGCGCTACTTCTATGACTTTGCGGAGCGCTTCGGCATAAGTGATATGTACAGCGGCGGTTTTTATCCCTTCCCGGATGAGGAGACACGCTGGGCCTGGTGGGCGCGCCACATTTACTTTAACCGTTATGTTGAGCCGCCGAAGACAGTGTACCGGGAGTTGCTTTCGCTTCTTCGGAACAAAGACTACTTTGTGATAACGACCAATGTGGACCATCAATTTCAGCGGGCGGGCTTCGATAAAAAACGGCTCTTTTACACCCAGGGGGATTACGGTCTCTTTCAGAGCGCGGATCCTGCGGATCGGAATACTATGACAACGAGACTTGGGTGCTTCGCGCCATGGAAGCGCAGGGCTTTGTCCGGGACGCGGGCGGAAGCTTTCAAGTGCCGGAAACGGGAGGCTTAAAGCTGCGTCTTCCGAAGGAGCTGATCCCGACGGTACCGGAAACGGGGGCAGCGGTCAGTATGAATCTTCGCGCCGATGAGAGCTTTGTGGAAGATGCGGGCTGGAAGCGCGCTTCACTCGCGTATGCGGACTTTTTGCGCCGCCATGAAAAGCTTCCGGTCCTCTATCTGGAACTCGGTGTCGGCGCAAACACGCCGGTCATCATCAAATATCCCTTCTGGGCTTACGCGCTCTCCAATCCGGCGTCGCGCTACGTCTGCGTGAACTACGGGGAAGCCTTTTGTCCTTCGGAGCTCTCGGATCGAAGCATCTGTATCGACGGCGACATCGGGGAAGTCTTGCGGGAACTGATTGCGCCGGGAAAGTAAAGGGAGAAATGCGCGGACAGAAGTTCGGCTGAAAGAAAAAGGCAGGGCATTATCGGAAAACGAAAAAGCAGCATCCGCATGTGCGGGCGCTGCTTTTTCGTTGCCGTTTTCGGCCTTGCGTGTCTTTTATTCGGAATCTGTGTCATTATTCGAGGAGACATAGACCACGGACTCGTGTGCCTCCGGTCCGATCGGGTAGGAGACATTGAGAAGCTGCCGGTTCTTCATGAGGCCGTAGATGGTCGGAAGCGCACCGCAGAGCATCGCGAAGTAGTAGAGGGCCAGATTGCGGTAGTAGACCGGAAGCAGTTCGTTCGCCTTGACCACCTCGTTGACGACCGGGAACGCATCGAAGACATTTGCCTCGTAGGCGCGCGCAATCGTGATTGCCCAGTCGAGCTGATTGCCGAGGTAGGTCATACCGACCATGATGAGAATACTGCACACAAGGCCGACGGTATCGAACTTGCCGGAGAGCAGCTCATAGCCCTTTGCGACGCAGACACCCATGACCAGGCCCGTCCAGGGGGAGACATAGCCGAGCTGACCAATCAGCACCATTACAACTAGACCTGCGAAACTTCCGATTAAGGCGCCGACAATACCGGCAATCGGGTTGCCGCGCTTACTATTCTGTTCATTAAAGGAGGACTGGGCGCGATTGCGCTCCGTGTCGTATTCATCACGGGTCAGGAAGCGGAGACCGCCGCTCACATAGTAGCAGCTGCTTTCATCCGGGCGGCCGCTCAGCTCACTGCAGTCGCGGAGGCAGTTTGCCTTGAGGAATTCGGTGAGCACAGCGGCAGCGGCGGCGCTCCGCTCGAGCTTGCCTTTGTCGGAGATTGCGCTCGGAATGGAATAGGTCGCGCGGTAGCCCTGAACAGAAGGGTTGGAGAGAACCTTCTTGTTCTCCTTGTGTACCTGCTTTAAAATCTCCTTCTCCGGCATTTGGCCTGTGCCGTTCGAAACCGAGACGACAATTTGGCGCAGATTGTTCTGCATGATGAATGCGATGTGGTAACCGTTGTAGAAGCCTGCGACGATTCCGCTCTCGCGGTCGTAGTTGAGGCCAAGCTCAGTGGCGAGCTTCTGATTGACGCTGATGACAGACATGGGAGCTCCTCTCCGATCGTTTATTCTAAAAAGCTTCCGAAACAGTATAGGGGGTATTTCGAAAGAAAACAAGGCTGAATACAGGAAAAACAAACGGTAATATATAATTGACAAGTGTTCAAAAGTTCCTTATCCCCGGAACTTGAACTATAAATGACCTTACATCGTGATTCTTCGGAAGGATCGAGGCCGAGCTACGTGGTGAGCTTTTGCTGCCCTATAAACTTTTGATGGCAAAAAGTAATATATACTTGACACAAATAAAATGTGGTGCTATCCTGAGTATGTAATATATAGACGACATTGTGTCGCTTATATTTTGAGAGGAGGACAGGGAAATGAGTTATTATTATGTCGGGATGCTTTGCGGTATGCTTGGGGTAGGCGTGCTGCCCTATTTTCTGAAGTGCAAGCGGAATCGGGAAGGGGCTGTGGTCTACGATGAGCGCCAGCTGATTGCGCGCGGCCAAGGCTTTCAGTATGCCTATATGACCCTGATTGCGCTGCTCATGCTCTATGCGGGCTTTGAGGAGCAGACGGAGCGCTTTGTGTCGCCGGGTGTCATCCCGATTGCGATTTTGCTGTTCTCGGGTTTGATACTCTTTGGCTACTGCCTGTTTCACGATGCCTATTGGAGCTTTCGCGGGGAGAAAAAGGAAAGCGCGTGCTGATCTTCTGGCTTGTCATGGCTTTGCTTTCGCTTCTGCAGAGCCGCAATCAAATACTGGACGGCGGGCTCAGAACCAACGGACGTTATTCGGCGCCTGCCCTGCTCCCGCTGTTGCTCGGCATCTTCTTTTTGGGTATGCTTTTATTGCAGTGTATCAAGTACGTGATGAACCGCCGGGAGGAGGAGCAATGAAGAATCTGCGCCTGAAAGCCGCGCGCGCGGCAAAAGATTTATCGCAGCAGCAGCTCGCGGATCTAATCGGTGTGAGTCGTCAGACCGTCAACGCGATTGAGAAGGGAGATTATAACCCGACCATACGGCTCTGTCTCGCGATTTGTCACGCGCTGGATAAGACCCTCGACGAACTGTTTTGGGAGGAATAATCGGAACCAATAAGGAGACTCTGCACCGGCATTTTGCAAGGGCGCTGCGGTATCGCAGTGCCCTTTCCCGTGTTATACTGTGAGTAATCGTCGTATGCTTTGCGGCACCTTTAGATGACTGAGAATTCGGGCAGAAGGCCTATTGACGGAGGAGGTACATATGCTGACTTATCGGGAATTCGGCGCGGAATGCCTGGCGGAAGTGCGGAAATCTACGCGGCCTGCGGCTGGACAAGCTATTTGGGAGATGAGGAAAAGTTGCGGAGGGCACTCGAGCGCTCTCTCTTTTTGCTCGGCGCTTTTGAAGACGGCGCTTTGGTCGGCTTTGTGCGCTGCGTCGGCGACGGGGAGCATATTGTTTATGTGCAGGACTTGATTGTAAGACCCGCCCTGCAGAGAAGAGGCATAGGGCGGGAGCTCATGCGACAGGTTTCGGAACATTTCGCCGGTGTGCGGCAGTTTCTCTTAATCACGGATGCGGAAGATGCGGTCTCGAATGCCTTTTTACCGTGCCATCGGACTTAAGACCACGCTCGGCGGCTATCCCTGTACCGCATATTTTCGCGATTTGCCGGAGGCTTGACGGCAACGCGGCCGGACTTCCGTGCGCGTTTGCGTACCTTTTAAAATTAAGAAACAGCATGCTTGCGGGCATGCTGTTTTTGTTGTATTCGGGACTTAAAAAGCGAGAAGAACTGTGTTATAGTAAATAAAATAACATTGAAATGACGGGGCGAACTTTTACGGAGAAGCGATATCATCACGGGGGAAGGGTATGGCGGAAATCTCTATCGAACGGCTGCATTTATCGGTTCGCGCGAGCAATGTGTTACATCGGATGGGAATCCATTCTGTCGAGAAGTTGCAGGTAACACCGATGGAGAAGATTGCGGCGCAAAGAAACATCGGGGTCAAGACACTGGGGGAGATTCAGGCCGCGCTGCGGGATTTGGATGCTTTGCTTGAGCAGCCTGTGACTTCGAAGCGGCGCAACGTGCGCCTCGAAGAGGACTTGCAGGCTGAGGAAGAAGAAAGGGTCATAGCGCTGACGGAAAAACAGCGGGAAGAGTTGTCGAAGCATTCAATCGAAGAGCTCAATCTGTCTGTTCGCTCTTATCGTGTGCTCTGTCGGGAGGGCTGTCGCACACTCGACCGGGTCGTACTGGCAGTGCCTGTTTTTTCGACCCTGCGGGGACTTGGGAAAAAATCCGTCGATGAAATCAAAGAGGCTGTCGCGCGCTGGCTAAACGAGCATTTCGAAGAGGCCGGGGACTTATCCGAGGCGACGGTGGAAGAGGGACTGAAAAGCCGCCTGCAGGAACTCAGCACGGAACTGCATCCGGTGGCGGCACTTCGCTGGGAACAGCTGTACCACTATCTGGAGGCCGAGCAACTGCTGCAGCAGGCGCAGCAGTTTGAGAAGCAGGAGCTGCTGCGCACGGTGCTCTTACTGCCGCAGCTGAAAAGACCGCTCCGGTCCTTTTGGGAGGGGCTCTCCCGCCACGGCGTGATTGCGGAGGCCATACTCTCGGAGCGTCTACGGATTTTAGAGCTGCCGTTTGACTCGACTATGCTGCTTGAGACTTCGATCGAGAGCGGCGTTCTGATCAAAAACAGAGGGATGGTTCTCCTGTATCGCGATAACTTCGAGGAGGCCTACCGTAAAATTCGAAAACAGGATGAGCGCGCGGCACAGATTCTCCGCCTCCGGGTTGAGGGGCAGACATTGCAGGACATCGGGGATCGCTTTCAGGTGAGCCGTGAGCGCATTCGGCAGATTACGGCGCGCATGATGCAGAAATTTCCGCTGCTCTTCGAAGACTATTTTTCGGAGCCTTACCAGCATTTTTATCTGCCGAAGTCCCGCTTTTTACAGGCGTTTCCGGAAGTGAGCGCGGAGGGCTATGAGTTCCTCTCACTTCGTTATCCGCACGGCAAAGCAGAGCCGGACACGGAGTCGCTATCGACCTACACCGGTCTCTGGCGGCGCAGACTGCGGGAATTTCTGGCGGAGGAGAATGCAAAAAATGCGCGGGAAAATATCTCGAAGGCCGAGGTGGTCAAGCGCGTACTGATTGCAAACCGCAATACGCCGCTCAGCATCGAAGAACTGGAAGAGAAGTATTACCGCTATATCAAATCCAGAGGCTATCAGAAGGAGCGGCTGCAGTTCAATATCCGCACCCTCGAAAACTATCTGAGAAATGCGCCCAATATCGTATACAACCGCGAAAATCTGATTCGCTGGTGTCCCGTTCGGGCCTCGCGTCTCTTTGAGGCGATTGATTTCAGGCGGTATCAGGATATGGCGATTTCCGCCGATCTGATTTTCCGCGATTATCCGGACTTGATGGAGGAACTTGGCATTCTGGACAGTCATGAGCTCTTCTATGTCATCAAGTCCGCGGTTGCTACGCAGACCTCGCTCGCGTTTCGCATCTGGTGCCGCCGGGTGCCCATGCTGGTGGTCGGCGAGGCCTCCGAAGATGAGCAGGCGCTGAAGTTGCTGCGAGAACTTTCGCCGGTGTCCTATCAGGCCTATTATGCGGCCTATGAGGAGCGCTACGGCGTCAGGCGGGAGAGTTCCCAGCGAAATCCGCTGATTTACAATACCGTTAACCAATATTACACCGACGGAATGTATGTGATTGATGTGCCGGGCATCGATCCGCGGGATGTCCAGCCGTTGCGCGCGGCGCTCGCCAAAAAACAGATCTGGTTCATTGACGAGCTTGAGACCTTGTTTTTGCGGGTCTGTTCGCATACTTCGGAGGAAGCCATCAATGCCGTGGCGTTTCGCGCCATCGGCTATACGCTGAACACCACCTATGCCTATGACGGCGCCCACGGCACGGCGCTTCACTTTTTTGAGCAGTTGGTGTTCACGGCGGATAAGATTAATCTCGAGCTGTTGGACCGGCGGATTCTGGATCTCGCCATGTTTGCGACCGTGCTCGAAAAAAAGAAGCAGAATCTGGACTATATCGAGACCGCACCGCGCGTTCTGATGTCACGGCGCAAAGTCGAGGAGGTGTACGGACTCAAAGTTGAGGACATCCGGGCCATCCAGACCTTGATGTCTGCCTACTATGAATTGCCGTATTTTAACGGCAGAAGTCTCTGGAATAAAGTCAAAAAATTCCCGCTGATACGGCGGCTTCGGGGCAATGACTGGATGCTGACCTGTATCATGCGCCAGCAGGCGGGCATATCTTCGTTTTCGGTGGCGGGCGGGCTCATCCTGTCGCGAAACAGCGCGTCGCTTAGCTTAAGCCGGATGTGTGAATGGCTCGCCGCTGTCCGCGGGCGCATGTCCCTGCAAGTGCTGGAAAAAGAGCTGAACGGCCTGTTCGGGACGCGCGTTCCGGCCTATAAACTGGCGGAGAAACTGCGGAACAGCGGGAACTGGAATCAGGTTCTGACAGACACGGAGGAGCCGTACGGTAGTGACGAAGCCTGAAGGGTCAGCGCACAAATTGCCGCAGAAGGTCGATATAGGCGAGCGTCAGATCACTGGTCGGGCGTTCTTTCGGCAGAACATAACCGAGTTCCATGTAGTCATCGACCGCAAGCGGACGCGCGACAATGTTTCGCCGTTTAACTCGGTGTTGATGATGCCGGAACAAATGGTGTAGCCGTTCATGCCGATCAAGAGGTTAAAGAGAGTCGCGCGGTCACAGACCACGATATCTTTTTCGGACTCGGCAGCGCTCTGAATTTCCTCGGAAAAGTAAAACGAATTGTGCTGCCCTTGCTCATAGGAAAGGCGGGGATAGTCGCGGAGATCTTCCATCGAGATCTCCGCTTTTTTTGTGAGCGGATGCTGTGTCCCGAGGAAGACATGCGGTTTCACGCGGCAGATGGGCGTGAAGGAGAGTTTCATCTCCTGAAAGTTTCGCTGCAACACCGCTGCGTTGAACTGATTCCGGTAGAGAACGCCGATTTCCGAGCGGACCTTGGCGACATCTTCCAGAATGCGGTAGGTCTCGGTCTCCCGCATGTGGAATTCGTACTGAGAGCCACCGTAGGCATTTAAGAGGGCCACAAAGGCCTCGACCGCAAACGAATAGTGCTGGGAGGAGACGCAGAAGTGGCGGCGTCCGCGCGCTTCGCCGGTGTAGCGCTGCTCGACAAGGGACACCTGATCCAGAATCTGGCGCGCGTAGCCGAGGAATTCCTCTCCCGCCGGAGTGAGCGTGAGTCCCTTTCGGGAGCGGAGAAAGAGGGTGATGCCGAGCTCCTGTTCGAGTTCGCGGAGGGCGGCAGTCAGCGAGGGCTGGGTCACAAACAGGGCTTCGGCGGCGGCGGTCAGAGAGCCGCGCTTGGCAATCATATCGATATAGCGGAGCTGACGCAGAGTCATGGAACACACCTCGTTTCATAGGAATTAGTTATGCTTTTCAAGATATTATAAATATTTTTCAAGAGAAGAACAAGTCGTTACAATAAGGGACATGTGAAACAAGCAAGGAGGATTCAACAATGAGCAAGAGGACAACACCCTTTCGATATGACTATGTCGGGAGCTTTTTGCGCCCGGAGATTTTAAAGCAGGCGAGAGCCGATTGGAATGCGGGAAAGATTTCCCGCGAGGAGCTTCGCAAGGTGGAAGATGCCTGTATCACGGATTTAATCGAGAAGCAGAAGGCACTCGGGTACCACGTGATTACGGACGGCGAGTTCCGCCGGAGTTACTGGCACCTCGATTTTATGTGGGGACTCAACGGCATCGAGGAGATTGAGCTGGATCACGGCTATTATTTTAAGGGCGAGGAGACCACGCACGGTTCCTGCCGCATGACGGGAAAAATCAGCGGTGAGAACCACCCGATTGTACAGGACTTTCTCTTCGTGAAGCAGTTTGAGGACGAGAACACGATTGCGAAGCAGACCCTGCCAGCTCCGGCGCAGACCCTCGCCGAGCTCTTCCGCGAGGACAATGCGAGGATTACCCGTGAGTTTTATCCGGACGAGGAAGAGCTGCTTCGCGACCTCGCGGCGGCCTATCATAGGGTCTACCTGGATCTCTACGCGGCGGGCTGCCGGAACATTCAGCTCGATGACTGCACCTGGGGCATGATTGTGGACGAGGAAGGCTACTGGAAAATGCGCGAAGGCGACGGCGCAACACTTGAGCAGGAAGCGGAACGCTACCTGAAGGTCAATAACCTCTCCCTCGAGGATTTGCCGGAAGATCTGGTCGTGAACACCCACATCTGCCGCGGCAACTATCACTCGACCTATGCGAGCAGCGGCCCCTACGACAAGGTGGCGCCCTATGTCTTTGCGCAGGAAATGTCCATGCGTTTTATCTCGAGTTTGATGACAAGCGCTCCGGCAATTTCGTGAGCTTAAAAGAGATTCCGCGCGGCAAGAAGGTAGTGCTGGGCCTCATTACGAGTAAGCGCCCGGAGCTTGAATCCAAGGAACTGGTGAAGCGCCGTATCTATGAGGCCGCACAGTATGTGCCGCTCCGCGACCTCTGCTTGAGCCCGCAGTGCGGCTTTGCCTCCTGTGAAATCGGCAACAAGCTGACCGAGGAAGAACAGTTTGCGAAACTCCGCCTCGTCAAGGAAATTGCGGAAGAGGTATGGGGGAAGGAAGAGGCATAAGCGAGCGGGAATCAGTGTATCGAAAGAAGCGCGGGAAATCCGCATTGCAGACAGCTGTCAAAAGACAGCTGTCTTTTTTTGTGTGAAAAATTACGAAAGCTCCAAGGAAGTGTGTTGCGGTTTGTGGGAAAGCCATAAATATAAAGGTGTATCGGCTTTGAAAATTGGAATAAACATTGACACAAATATGTACAAAAGTTAAAATAAGTATATTGTAACTGCAACTAAGTGGTGAACTTCGGTCAAACGGATAGGAGGTCGGAATGAGCTGTCGGTGTGAGGATATACGCCGTTGTAAGGCAGAACGCATACGTCTGGAGGCATGCTATCACAAGTCGGTGTCCTTAAGTAATCTGCTGGGCGGAGAACGGGAGGCCGGTGATTCCATTCTGGCGAGGGAAAAAGAGGCGTTCTATGTGTCGGATTTCCTGCGGGAGCAGCTCTGGCAACGGCTTCGCGGCATTACGAACGAGGAATTTGAGCGCCACGCGGACCTGAATCTCTCCATGCGGAACTGGATGGAGCAGTTGCGGCAGGAAATCGAGGACCTCGAAGCGGAAGATGAACGCTACCACGAGGATGAGGACGATGACGACTGAAGAACTCGGGCAGGAGGAACAGGAGCGCAGGCAAAAGAAGCGGATAAAGCGCATCTTGCTGCCGCTTTTGGCGCTGTGGCTGGCGGTGCAGCTGGGAAAATGCGTCTATCGGGAGGAAAAACGACGCCTCGGGTATGCCCATGCTGTGGAACAGTATATGAACCGGAAGTATCGGAAATTCGGGGATCGGTTTCAGCTTTTTCGGGAAAACGAAGAAAGACCGAATGGCGTGAGCACTGTGGAATTTTATTCGGAGAAGTTTCCGAACGGAGCCGACTATTGTTATTATCCGATTGAGCGAGATTACTGGTGGGATGAAAACGGTGCTCACTACCGAGATAGCTATATGTGTCTATGGTATCAGAAAAAGATGTGGGAAGCTTATGTCCCCTTCTTTGATGAGGCCTTTGGCAAGGGGCAGTATACGATAGACGGTGGCGCCATACTGATGCCGGACTGGCAGGATTACGGACCGGAAACCGGACTGGAGGAATATCTCAATACAGCCGAGGGTTTTTCAATCGCACTGAATGTAAAGGGCGATTTTACAAAAAGCGAAGAGGCCATCGAGGTACTGAGAAAACGCATGGTAGAGCGTAATTGGGGATTACGGCTATATATCAGATATGTTGATCAAGATGGAAATGAAATTGCCTATGATAGAGTGGGTATCAATACTCATTCGGTTGGGCGGGTTAAGCTGAGATGGGACTATAAAAATGCCGAGATGAAAGAAAGGTGGGAGCATGTCAGCGCCGGTATATAGCAGACACAGAGCAGAAAATTATTTCAAGGAGAAATCATGACGACGGAAGAACGCGGGCAGGAGGAACAGGAGCGCAGGCAAAAGAAACGGATAAAACGTATCTTGCTGCCGCTTTTGGCGCTGTGGCTGGCAGTTCAGCTGGGAAAGTGTGTCTATCGGGAGGAAAAACGGCGCCTCGGGTATGCCCATGCTGTGGAACAGTATATGAACCGGAAGTATCGGAAATTCGGGGACCGGTTTCGCTTATTTCGGGAAAACGAAGAAAGACCGAATGGCGTGAGCAGTGTGGAATTTTATTCGGAGAAGTTTCCGAATGGAACCGAATTCTGTCACTATCCGATTGAGCGAGATTACTGGTGGGATGAAAACGGCGCTCACTACCTGGATAACTATATGTGTCTGTGGTACCAGAAAAAAATGTGGGAAGCTTATGAACCCTTCTTTGATGAGGCCTTTGGTAAGGGGCAGTATACGATATCCGGTGGTGCCATACTGATGCCGGACTGGCAGGATTACGGACCGGAAACCGGACTGGAGGAATATCTCAATACAGCCGAGGGTTTTTCAATCTCATTGAATGTACATGGTGATTTTACAAAAAGCGAAGAGGCCATCGAGGTACTGAGAAAACGAATGGTAGAGCGCAATTGGGGGCTTGATTTGTATGTTCGCTATTTTGATCAGGAAGGCAAAGTAATCGGACATAGCACGAACGATATTAATAGGTTCTCTGTCGAGCCTATTCGGCCAATATGGGAATATGAGAATATGGAGATGAAAGAGAGGTGGGAGCATGCAGGGGATAACAATGAGTGAAGAAGAACGTCGCAATCGAGAAGAATTACAGATTCATACCTGCGATTTGGTGCTCTATATGCCGCTTCAAGAACTAAAATTGGGAGAGGATGGATTTGCAAATGATCCCAAATCAATACGGGAAATCGTTTCGAAGATAGACGAAAGACTTGCAAAGAATCCCAATTTTCTTAGCGAGGCCGAAAAGCACGAATTTGCCACCCTGAAGGCCTGCATCAGCGAGGAGAAGGGCTATCCGGAACTCGGGGAGATTATGGTCTCGAACATCAGCTGCTATATAGATGAGGATACGCTGAAAGCGCAGGGACTTTCGGACAGAGAAATTACGCATATGACCAGTACGGATTACCAGCTGAACGCTGTCTTTCAGTACGAGGGCAGTGAGGCGCAGGGCTTCAAGCAGGGGTACCGCATCGGGTTTCGCGGGACGACGGCGCGGGACTGGCATGATCATGCGAACAACTATGCACTCTGGACGGGGCGCTGTGAGCACGGCGACAGAACCTTTGAGGCGGTTTCCTCGATGACGGTTCCGACTATGCAGTATCTCGAGCTGCTCCACGATGCGCCCGGTGTAGATCCCAGGTTTCAGCGGGAATTTCGAAACTATCGGGTTGAAGTACTGGGGCAGTCGCGCGGCGGGCTCATGGCGGAGATGGCGGTTTGCATCTACCCCGGGTGGATTCCCAGAGCCTATGTGATTGATGCGCCCCAGACCTCCCCGGAATTTGTCGAGGATGTGGTATATCAGGACGGCATGGCGGCGTTTCAGAGTTACCGCGATAAAATCGTGCTGATTCGCGGGAGCAACGATCCGGTCAGCGCGCTCGGATACAACCCGCGCTACGGCTATATCGCCGGTGAGTGCGTGGTGCGGCAGTGCGCGGACTATAATATGCTGGAGGCGCTCCTGGATCCCTTCCACGACCATTATCCGGACGCCTTTCTGGTCGAGGGGCCGGACGGGAAAATGCGGGTCGCGCCGATTGCAGCGGAACCGGACGGACCGGTACATGTCCTGGTGCGGAAAATTTCCGAGCGCATTATGCTGGAATTGAGTCAGGAAGAACGAGAACTTGTCATACAGGCACTCATGCTGCTCGCGCAGGAGTTCATGGGCGGCGGTAAGCGCGGCGCTGATGATGTAAAGACGGCGGCCGAGAATGCGAAATCATTGAGGAGGGCATGACACTCTTTTTCCGGATTACGGAAGAGGTGATTCTGGAGGAGGGACTCTTCGACGGATGCAAGGAGGAGTTAGAGCGGGATCTGGACAGCCTGAGAAGCAGACTGCAGAAAGAGAATCCGATGTTTGCGGAGTGTCTCGACTATGCGGTGCAAAGGGCATTTCAGGCGAGTCAGACCAGACTGCGGCTTTCGATTGCGGAGGCGGATAAGGAGGCGGGATGGGACAATGCGATGCGGGAACTTTCCGCCTTTTTCGCCTTAAAGCGGAGTCTTCTGGGAAGCGGTATGCTACTCAGCGCCTCGGTAATCGACTATTTTGTGCTGGAGAAGCATTCCGTCAAGGAACTGCTTGAGATTAAACTGGGACAGTACAAAAAGCTCGCGGAGAATTTCCGGAAAAGACTTAGGATGAATCGGTTCGGCGCGATTGTCACAAACGGCATCGCGGACGGCCTGCAGAGGGATCTGGATGAGTTGAATGCGAATCTGGCGGGGGCTTTGACGACTGCCTACACGCTGCACGGCTTGCAGAGCAAATATTTTAAGAAGAAAAAAGACGGAAAGACGCGAAAAGCGCCGAGACAATGCCGGACGGCATCGGTCTCCGGGATGCGCTCGAAATCTGGGCGCTCGCTGTGCTGCGGAAAGGAGCGAAGGACAAGCCGGGCGAGACGCAGAAGCTGGATGAGCTGCAGAGTTTCTGCAGAAAGAATGCGGCGGCGTGCGGACAGATGGCCGGTCTTACCTGCGGCATGCTGGCGGAGGATCTTGAAGCGCTGAAGGCACATCCGGTGCTGCAGGCGCTGAAAGAGCAGAATGAAGTGGGGGCACATGACATAGAGGGCAAGATAGCGGCCGCAGAGGAGAGCAATGCGCGTCTCGGCGAGATCTTCGGGAACCTGGCGGACAGTATGGAACTCAAACTGCCGCCGCTCGGCAGCCCTATGCCGCGGCGCCTGCCGCTCGAGGCGTTTCCGGCCATGCCGCGGGATCCGCTCGCGGTGCGAAGCGGAAGGCTCTCGATCGATCTTGAAAAGTCGAGCGAAGTGATAGGACTTCTGGACAGTTATATTGAACGCGCAGAGCAGCGGGAAGCGGCGCTCCGGGAGCTCTGGGCAAAGCTTCGCGGCATCCGCTTCGGCTTCGGGGTGTGCTCAAATCTCGAGGATATGATGGCGGTCACGGACAAGCGGCGCGAGCAGTTTGCAAAGCACCGGGATCACATTGCGGAATTCCGGCAGCACTGTGCGGACTGGGACAGTGCCGCAAGCGCAGCGATGCAGGCAGAGATTCTGAAGAGGAAAAGACCATGAGGATACGACGAGGGGGCAAATACGCGGGATGCGCGGCGGCGCTCTGCCTGCTTGCGGTCCTAGCGCTTTGCGGCTGTCAGAAGAAGCAGGCGGCTCTGCCGCCGGATTTCGGTGGAAAAAAGGTGCTTCGCGTTGCGGTGGTGCAGCCCGGCGCTTGTCTCGATGTGCAGCGCTCGGACAATCCGGAAGTTTCTCTGATTGCGGATGAGGTCGCGGAGGGTCTGTTTCGCTTTATGGACGAGCGTCTGCTGGAGCCTGCGCTTGCGGAGGATTTCCCGGAGATTTCGGAGGACGGGCTCGAATATCGCTTTGTCTTGAAGCCGGGGCTCTGTTTTTCCGACGGCACGGCGCTGACCGCGGAGGATGTGCGTTTCAGCCTGACGAGGCTGTTGTCCCCGGAGACAGCATCGCCCGCGGCAACGTATTTTTCGATGATTGACGGGGCTTTAGAAGTGCAGCGCGGGGAGAGCAGCGAACTTCGCGGCATCACGGTGCAGGATGACAGGCATTTCACCGTACGGCTGCAATATCCCTATGCGCCCTTTTTAAAGAATCTCGGGCTCTCGGCAGCGGCCGTGTATCCGAAGGCGGCCTGCGAGGCGGCGGGTGATGGCTGGGGCAAACAGGGGAAATTGCTCGGGGCGGGCCCGTTTTTGCTGAAAGAGCAGGGGGACAGGCAGTGCGTTCTGGTCCGGAACGAGAAATACCACGGCACGGCAGCCAAGCTGGATGAGCTCCGCGTGCTGTACTATAAATGATGGGCAGCGCTTTGCCGCATACCGGCACAACAAGGTCGATTTTACGGCGATCAATGCGGCGCAGTACCGGAGCTGCAAAAAGACCCTGGAAGATGAGGTGCACATTCATCATCCGGTTGCGCTGATTTCGCTTCGTATGAATCCGCGCAGTGCAAAGTTGAAGAACGGTCGGCTCCGCTGGGCCATGACCGTAGGGCTGGCCCGCAGGCGCTGCATTGACAAGGCGCTTGACGGTGCGGGGCTGCCTGCGAGTTCCCTGCTGCACATCCGCGTGCCGGGGCATAACAACGCAAGAAATCAGAATTATTACGACTATAAGAGAGCGAGAGAGGCGGTCGAGGAAGCAGGCTATTACGGCGGGCAGATTACGCTCACCGCGGTGGTGCCGCGGCAAAATATGAACTTCATGCGGGAAGTGAAGCGGGAGTGGGAAAAGGTCGGCATAGCTTGCAGCTCGAGGGGGCAGACGAAGCGCGCTGTGCGGAAGCACTGACCGACCCGCAGGTGGATCTCGTCTGGCAGGAGAACTGGTATCCCTACCCCGAAGGCGATCAGGCGCTGTATCCCTATTTTCACAGCGCGAATTTACCGGCGGATGCTCTCTTCGGGCGAAGCGCCGAGGTGGATCGTTGGCTCGATGAAGCGAGGCGCGAGCCCTATGAGCCGGACCGCGCTGTCTTTTATGCGAAGGCAGATCAGCTGCTCTCAAAGGATGACTGCATGGCCATACCGCTCTACTATCCGCAGTGCCAGTATCTGATGAAGCCTTATGTCCAAAAGCAGTGGTCGGGAAATCTGATTTACCATTTCTGGGATACGGACATCGAAGAGACATCGCAGGAAGTAGCGAAACCGTAACGCATTGCGCGCCGAAATATTCCGGGCAAGACCCGGAAAAGATGCTATACTGGCAGGCATGGCGGGACAGTGTCGTGTTTGCCCGCGTGTCAAAGGAGAAAAATGCAATGAGAATTATCATGCGCCAGCGTCTTTTGTCGATTCTGGATCACTATGAGATTTGATGAGGCAGGGCAGCTGCTCTTCAAAGTCAACGGAAAGGTTGCGATTGCGCCGGAGCTTCGCATTCAGAACGCCGAAGGCGAAGAACTCGGCTATACAAAGTTCGAGATGTTTCACCTCTTGCCGCACTACAATTTCTTTGCGGGCGGCGAGAAGATAGATCGGATGGCCAAGAAAGTCACGCTCTTTCGCGCGCGTTACGAATTGGAGGAGTCCGGCTGGACGGTGCAGGGCAATTTCATGGACCACGAGTACCAAGTGACGGATGCGGAGGGCAGAGAGATTGCGAATATCTCCAAGGCGTATCTCAAAGTTCGCGACACCTATGCAATCGACGTGCCGGATGAGAGAAATGTGCTCCGCGTACTGATGATTGCGCTGATTGTCGATTCGGTACAGCATCCGGAACACTGACGAAGGTCGGAAAAGCTTCACAGAAAAGATATGGAAAAAAGTGGAGAGGATTGCTATACTATAGCGACAGGACATCCGGTCCTGTCGCTATTGCTTTTTGATAGCGCTTGAGAGGCAGCAGGCTGCCTCGGAAAGGAGACAATCATGGATATCAACAATCTGACCAAACTCGCAGAGCTCTTCAAGCAGTACCCGTTCTTAAAGGATGAGCTTGTCAAGTACAGCGACAAGTTCGCGGCGCTCAACAACCCGCTCGCAAAGGCGGTTGTGAGCCAGGTCAATCTGGAGCAGGTGTCGCAGACTTCCGGTCTCGATGTGAATACACTGATTGCGAAGATCAAAGAGATCATCGCAGCCCACCAGGCGTAATGCGGGCGGGCAAGAGAGCACTCAGCCTCGCAGCTGCGGGTTTCATGGGGCTATGCCTCATGGCCTGCAGCTCTTTTCATAAGAGCGGGCGCGTGAGTGAACCGGTTGAGATTAATTTACAGGAAGAGAGCGGACAGGCGGAAGTGCGGCAGGCGCTCAGCGATGCCGGGATACCGGCGGAGGACAGTCAGGAGTTTTTCCGCGAGGTGGAGCGCTTTCAGAGTGCGGTCGGCGATGCCACGGATGAGGATGTGATGGCAGACCGCTGGGAGAAGGCCTACCCCGACTTTGTCGGAACGAATTGCCGGATTACCGCGTTCATGCTCGCGCGATCCCTCGTCAAGGTCGAGGGCGGCACGGCGCCGGCGGAGAGCGCCGATGAAAATTTGTTTCTGGATCTCGAGGCAATCCGAAAGGCGCCGGTAGAACTCTGGAGCGGCGGGGACAACGGCAAATTTGAGCGTCTCTTTGCGGAAGTGCCGGCGGCCGATACCAAGGACACGAGCATACAGTGCGAACAGGTGCAAAAAGCCTGGAAGGAGCGAGGCATTTCCTTTGCGGACGGAAAAGCGAGCATTGTTACGGTCTGGCTGCACTCGAAACTCACGCCGGAAGAAAATATTTTGTTTCCGGGTCATGTGGGGGTCTTGGTGTCGGAAGACAGCGGAAAGCTCCTGTTTGTCGAGAAACTGGCGTTTCAGAAACAGTACCGCGCGCTGCGCTTTGAGAACCGCGCGAGCTTAAATGCCTATCTCATGGGACTCTATGATTTGGATGAGAACCAGCCGACGGCACACACCTTCCTGATGGAGAACGATCGGATGATGCCGGAGTATCGCGTTTGAAGAAGGGGGCGTGAGGGAAATCGAAGAGAAGACCTTTCGCGTCAGACACTTGGAACTGCTCCTCGAGGCCGTCATTGCCCGCGCGGGCCTGGTAAAGACAGAAGTCACGGACTGCAGGGCAGAGCGAAACCGCGTCGCCTTCCGGATGGGTGGGCACAGTTACCGCCTGTTCGTCACGCAGTATGAGGACGATGTATTCGGGGAGACAGTGACCTATCTTTTGTTTGACGAGACAAATGCGCTCCTCGCGCGGGCTTCGTCCAAGCTCTACCATTTCGAGATCGATGGCAGGCGTTTTGAGCAGCTGGTGCCGGAGGAGCTCTCCTGTGAGCTCTGTACCGGCGGCTGCCCGGACTGTCTGAAACTGCGACAGCAATAAAATTCTGGCAAATACTACACAAGCATTGTGCGTTGTGTTAAGATAACTTTTGCAAATTGACGAAATGCCCCCTGCCGGGCATCCTATTTTTTTGTGAGGAGGAATGGTATGTCTCAAACATTGAAATATTTACAGGAAATTTTGGCAATTCCCTCTCCGACCGGCTTCACGAAGGAAGTGCAGGAGTACCTGCTTGCAACGACAAAGAAATTCGGTTTCCCGGTGAAGCATACGGAAAGGGACTGGTCATTGTGACAGTGAAGGGCAAGGACGATGAGCACCAGCGCATGGTGACGGCACATGTCGACACCCTCGGCGCAATGGTGCGCGCGGTGAAGCCGAGCGGACGCTTAAAGCTCGCGCAAATCGGCGGCTATCCCTGGAACATGATTGAGGGAGAGAACTGCCTTGTGCACACGGCCGACGGCAAGAAAATCGGCGGCACCATCCTGATTCATCAGACCAGCTGCCATGTCTATAAAGACGCGGGCACGGCCGAGAGAAACCAGGACAACATGGAAGTGCGTCTCGATGAGAAGGTGACGAACGAGGCGGAAACCAGAGCGCTCGGCATTGAGGTCGGCGACTTTGTCTCCTTCGATCCGCGCACGCTGATTACCGAGAAGGGCTTTGTGAAGAGCCGTTTCCTCGATGACAAGGCGAGCGCTGCGATTCTTCTTGACATTCTGGACCGCATTCACAGTGAGAAGATTGAACTGCCGTACACGACACACTTTGCATTCTCGGTCTATGAGGAAGTGGGCCACGGCTGCAACTCCTCGATTCCGGAGAAGGTCGTCGAGTTCCTCGCCTGCGACATGGGCGCGATGGGCGACGATCAGCAGACCGATGAGTACACGGTTTCGATTTGCGCGAAGGACAGCTCCGGCCCCTATCACTACGCATTCCGCCAGAAGCTCGTGAACCTCGCAAAGGAAAAGAAGATTCCGTATCGCGTGGACATCTACCCCTACTACGGCAGCGATGCTTCCGCAGCGATGAACGCGGGCGCGGAGATTAAGCACGCGCTGCTCGGCGCAGGCATTGAGTCGAGCCACTCCTATGAGCGCACCAACAAGGAGTCGATTGATGCGACCGAGGCTCTCGTGATGGCTTATCTCGAGAGTCCGCTGGTGGAAGACTGAGAGCGGTCCGAAAAGAACAAGCGTAAATAGCGAACATAAAAGAGAGCTTTCCGCTGCGGCGGGAAGCTCTTTTTTCGCTGTGAAAAATACTTGACTCTTACCTTGGCAGAGCAACATTACTCCCCAACCCCATGAACAATCGATTGGCTGTGCATGATAAAAAACCAATGACAAAATGACGGAAATAAAGTCTTGCCATTCCGTAAAAACTCTGATTGTTTATTGACAATAATGTGCCTTGAGTATATATTGTGTATATACGGAATACACAGTTGAGGTGCGAAATCATATGAACATAATTGTATCCAATTCATTGGATGTTCCGCTGTATATACAGATCAAAGAACAGATTAAGGAAGCGATTTTAAAAGGTGAGCTGGAGGATGGAGAACTCTTACCATCCATTCGAAACTTTGCAAACGATGTCCATGTAAGCGTCCTGACGATTCGCCGTGTCTATGAGGAATTGGAAAAAGAGGGTTTTGCTTTCAGTCAGGCGGGCAGAGGAACTTTTGTCTCAATGGGCAATCCGGAACTGCTTCGGGATTTCAAACGACGCATCATCGAACAGGATTTACAAAAGGCTGTTCATAACGCGAAGCTGTTTGACATTGCAAAAGATGAGCTGTATGCGATGGTGGATATTTTGTATGAGGAGGATTAGCCATGGACAATATTCTGGAAGCGAATGGTCTTGTGAAAAGGTATCCGACTTTTACGCTTGATAGCATTTCTTTTTCCTTGCCGGAGGGATGTGTCACCGGCTTCATCGGAGCCAACGGTGCAGGGAAAACCACGACGATACGTTCCATTCTCAATTTGGCACATAAGGAATCTGGGACAATAAAGATTTTTGGCTTAGACGCGGACAAGCATGAACGGGAAATCAAGGATCGCCTGGGCATCATCATGGATGGCAGCTATTTCTATGACGGCCTGTCCATGGAGGATATGAAAAGCATTGTTGCTCCGGCCTATTCCAAATGGAGTGATGTCGAGTACCGCATTTATATGGAAAAGTTCGATCTTGACCCAAAGCAAAAGATTTCTACACTCTCCGGCGGGATGAAAATGAAATTTGCCCTTGTGCTGGCGCTTTCCCATCAGGCTGAACTTCTGATTATGGATGAACCTACAAGCGGACTTGATCCACTTGTGCGAAGGCAATTCCTGGAAATTATCATGGACTACATGAAAAACGGAGGAAAGGGAGTTTTCTTCTCAACACACATCACCTCTGATTTGGATAAGGTCGCAGATGTACTTATTCTCATTGACGGCGGGAAAATTGTATTTCAGCAGAGTAAAGATGAGCTCCTTGATACATTCCGCATCGTGAAAGGCAGTGTCGCATTACTAAACGACCGAAACAAAAGGCTAATCAGAAATCTGAAGATCTCAACTTATGGATTTTCGGCATTAACAGATCGGATTGCGGACGTCAAAAAAGAAATGCCGGGCGTGTTGTTTGAAAAAGCAAGCATTGAAGATATTATGCTCGCGTATGTCGGAGGGAAGAGTGATGGTCGCTAATCTTGTGAGAAAGGACTTTTTGTTGGTAAAAAAGATGGCAGCGGCGTTTTTAGCTGTCAGCATTCTCGTTCCGATTATCTTGATGGTTAATGCAGCACAAATGGCGGGGATTGAAATAATATCCTGTTTATACATGGTCATTTTGACAGAGATTCTTTTTATGCAATCTGTTGCAATGGAAGAAGAAAAGAGCCCAAAAGCAGTAGCGCTTCTTTGTGCAGCGCCATATTCCCGGAAAAGCTACATTATCGCCAGATACCTCTGTTATTTAATCTTCTATGGCGCAAGTCTTGCTATTTACTCAGTTATCGCAGCCGTTTATCCTCGGTTCAATTTCTTGAATGTTACGGAAGCTCTGACGGTCTTTTTGATCAGTACTGTTCTTTACGGCATATATACTCCGATTATGATCAAATACGGGGCTACAAAAGGACAGCTTGTGATTTCTGCTGCTATATTGCTTGTTTCAATGGGACCTACTTTTCTTGTACGCTTATTTCACCCCGATTTGCATCATATCATAGAGTTTCTGCAAGGTTCGTCAAATCTTATGACTGCAATTGTTGTCGGCATTTCCGGCGTTGTAATATTTACGCTGTCTATGATCTTGTCTATCCGTATCTTTTCCCGGAAGGAGCTGTGAACATCTTTACTGATTGATGTCAAGGAAAGGGGATTAACATGTCAAAATTGAAGGTGTCAAATGAGATTTATTTCCTCGGAGCCATTGCGGTAATAGCCTTTCTGTTCTGCGTCTACAATTTGGTCAATCTCCTGTTGATTCAAAATAAATCAGCAACAACAACCGGCACAATTATATCCTATACGACTGCAGTTCCGAGCACGACTGCTTTTCACAATTCAAAATGGGCACAGCTTACTTATAAGGTTAACGGGAAACAGTATGTCTCTCAAAAAAGCATACAAGTTCCGTTTTCCTCTGAAATTGGAAGCACCGTGCAGCTTCGTTACGATACACAGCACCCGGAAAGGTTATATAGTTTTACCCCGGCAAGAATTCTGATCTCGCTCGGAATAACGGCTGTCTGCATAATTGCCATTGTATTTAGGCTAATCTAAGCGATGGGAGTATGGGTATCTGCTATTTTTTGAAACCGGGACGTTGAATAACTTGACTGAAAGTCGCAGCCCGTCCGCGCATAAAAATTGGAAGGCTCTTTCGCGATAGCGCCAAAAAGCAGTAAGTCTTGAAAAAGATTTGCTGCTTTTTTTGTATCCATCTTAGGAAAACCGCATCGGCTCATCGCCTGAAGTGCAGGAATAAAAATGGAAACCTTGCGAAACCTTGTACTGACAAAGAAAAAGGAACGGTGCGGGATGCAGACCAATGCCCGGTAAGACGTGCATCGGATATTACTGCTGTAAACGGCTTAAGTAAGAAGGTCTGTATCGTTTTCGGTATACTCTCGCACCTAACGGCATTTGAAGCAATCTTCCGGCAGAAGATGAAGAAGCAGGAAGCGCTTTACGAAAGCCGACGCATGGAGCTGTCCCGTTCCGAAGCTGCGGAATGCCGGCCTGTTTTAGGGTGACAGCATTGAAGTGATGATTCATCCGAAAAAAAATTTGAAAAAAATGATATAACCATTTACATTACATCTACCGCGTGATACAGTGTGCTTGCGAGATGAAATCAAAAAGATTACAACAAAAAGTCAACGCGCAGATTTTTGAGGAGGATACGAACATGACAAACAAAGAAAAAGCACTGGCTCTCATCAACACATTCGCAAGCGGAGACAGCGAGAAGGCGAAGGCGCTTCTTGCTCCCGGCTACATTCAGCATAACCTCGCCTATGGCACCGGCGCGGACGCATTCGTAGGCAGCGTTGCCTACCTCGCAAGCGCTCCCGTAAAGACCACCGTCAACAACATCCGTGCTTTTGAGGATGGAGACAAGGTCTTCCTGCAGACCGTCTACAATTTTGCCGGAGCTGGTGAACAGGTCGCTTTCGACATCTTCCGCTTCGATGCCGACGGCAAGATTGCCGAACATTGGGACAACCTCGCGGCAAAGGCTGAACCGAATCCGTCCGGTCATACGCAGGTTGACGGATACAATTCTTTGGAAGATCTCGATAAGACCGAGGAGAACCGCGAGCTCATCAAGAACTTCCTGCACGATGTCATGCAGGGGAAAGCTCCCGAAAAAACAGCTTCCTACTTTGACGGCGATACCTATATTCAGCACAACACAGGCATTGCGGACGGTCTTTCCGGTCTCGGCGCGGCGCTTGAAGCGCTCGGCAAGCAGGGCATTCAGATGATTTACGATACCGTGCATCAGGTTCTTGCCGAGGGGAACTATGTTCTGGCAGTTTCCGAAGGAAGCTTCGGCGGCGCTCCCACTTCTTACTATGACTTGTGGAGAATCAAGGACGGTAAGATCGCGGAGCACTGGAATGTCATGGAAACCATCGCTGAGAAAGATACATGGCAGAATCAGAACGGTAAATTTTAATATAGCTGCCCAAATTACATCCGTTTGGATGTAGAACGGAAGGCAAGCCGGAACGCTACGGAAGATGCAATAAAGCAATAGCAGACCTGCGAACGGGAATGTGGGATATTCTTGCAAAAGAAACCCGACGTAAAAGGGAGATGCCGGTTATGACTGCAAAAAACTATCTTGAATATATCGTCAGAGAAATACACACCACAATCGTAGCGACCGTTGATGATGAAGGTCTGCCCGTTACCGCAGCCATCGATATGATGGCTGCGGATGAGCACGGCTTATATTTTCTGACGGCGAAAGGCAAGGGGTTTTATGACCGCTTGGTCAAGCGGCAATATCTTGCGCTGACTGCCTTGAAGGGCGAGGATACCATGTCCTGCGTAGCCGTATCCGTTCGCGGTAAGGTGCGTGAACTTGGGAACGAAAGAATACCCGAATTGTTCGAGCTGAATCCCTATATGAAAGAAATCTATCCGACAGAAGAATCCATGCAGGCACTGACGGTGTTTCAAATTTATGAAGGTAGCGGCGAGTGGTTCGACCTGTCGAAGAAGCCGATAGAAAGAGCTTCCTTTACCTTTGGCGGAGCAGAGAAAAGAGCAGAGGGGTATTTTATTACCGACGCCTGCATCGGCTGCGGAAGTTGTGCGGCGGTCTGTCCGCAGAACTGCATCTTGACAGAGCGTATTCCCTATGTGATTTCGCAGGAACATTGTCTGCATTGCGGGAACTGCCTGACGGCCTGTCCTGTCGGCGCGGTGGAAATATCTCGAACCGGCCGGAAGTGCAAAGATCACGCCGGCCTATAATCTGTCCGCTGATTATGTGATTCACACCGTCGGTCCCATCGTTCGGGGGCCGATCACAAAAGAACACGAACGGCTGCCTGCCTCCTGCTATACTTCCTGCCTGAACATGGCCGCGCAAAACGGCCTGAAAAGCATCGCATTCTGCTGTATCTCTACGGGGGTATTTATGTTCCAGAACCGGCGGGCAGCGGAAATTGCGGTGGAGACAGTCCGCAAATGTCTTGCGGAGACGGGCAGTAATATCCGGGTTGTTTTTAATGTCTGTAAGGATGAGGATTTGAGGATATACGAGAGGATTTTGAAGTGAATAAAGTTTAAGATTGACGGCCGGTGGAGCGTGATGCTCTGTTGGCCGCCTATTTTGTTTTCAGAAAAAAGACGTAGCGATATAATAAACATGACATACTTATGTCGTGTTATCTTTGTTAACGTATGAACGGAGCGTGAAAAACAATGAAGATAGACAGGCTGATCGGGATATTGTCGATCTTGCTGCAGAAAGAGAAGACAACAGCGCCCGAACTGGCGGAGCGGTTTGAGGTTTCCAGGCGGACGATAAACCGGGATATCGAGGACCTTTGCAAAGCCGGAATCCCGATCAGGACGATGCAGGGTACAGGCGGCGGTATCGGCATCATGGACGGATACCGCATGGACAGGACGATTCTTACATCAAAGGATATGCGGATGATCCTTGCCGGTCTCCGGAGCCTTGACAGCGTGAGCGGAAGCAGCTATTACGGGCAGCTGATGGAGAAGATTCAGACAGGCTCATCCGAATTTATAAGTGGCAGGGATTCCATGCTTATCGACCTGTCCTCGTGGTACAAGAGGACGCTTGCGCCAAAGATTGAGATCATACAGGAAGCGATAGAGAACAGGCATCTGCTTGATTTCAAGTATTACGCTCCTTCGGGTGAGAGTGTCCGCACGATAGAGCCGTACTATCTGGTATTTCAGTGGTCGAGCTGGTATGTATGGGGCTGGTGCTTAAGCCGCAGGGATTTCCGTCTGTTTAAGCTGAACCGTATGGACGGACTCTCAGACACGAGAGAGACCTTTCTATGTCGAGAAGTTCCAATGCCGGATCTGTCCAATGAGAAGATATTCCCGGGTGGCATCGCGGTAAAGGCTCTTTTCACACCGGATGTGAAGTGGAGACTTGTGGAAAAGTTCGGTTCTGAATGCTTTACCGAGATGGATGACGGGCGGCTGCTCTTTTCTGCGGATTATACGGATATGGAGAACCTTGTCACATGGATACTGACGTTTGGTGGCAAAGCAGAGGTTCTGGAACCGCCGGAGGTTCGCAGGGCGATTAGGAAAGCTGCTGAGGAAACATTAAAAAACCACATGGAGGATAATGGAGTATGAGATTAGGGCGGCGGTGGAGAACGGTGCAACGCCGGTACCGGAGCCTGAACCGGAGCCGTGGGGTCAGAGAACCTGCTATATCGCCGATCCCGAAGGGAACCTGATTGAGATCGGTTCATGGAACAAGCCGTATGAAGAAAAAGATCAATAAGCCGGAGGAAGAACAGATGGCATTTGATTATAAAAAAGAATATAAAGAGTTTTATATGCCGAAGGCAAAGCCGGAGATTGTCACGGTTCCGAAAATGAACTATATTGCCGTCCGCGGAAGCGGAGACCCGAATGCGGAAGACGGCGATTACAAGGCGGCTATCGGGCTTTTATACGCGATTGCTTTTACGATTAAGATGAGCAAGAAGGGCAACCGTAAGATCGATGGGTATTTTGATTATGTGGTTCCCCCGCTGGAAGGTTTCTGGTGGCAGGATGGCTTGTCCGGGGTCGATTACAGTCATAAGGAAGATTTTCAGTGGCTCTCCGTGATAAGGCTTCCCGACTTTGTGACAGAAGAAGATTTCAAGTGGGCGGTGAATGACGCAACAAATAAGAAAAAGCAGGATTTCAGCAAGGTGGAGTTCCTTACGATTGAAGAAGGACTCTGTGTGCAGTGCATGCATATCGGGGCTTACGATGATGAGCCTGCCACGGTTGTCATGATGGATCGGTATCTGGATGAAAACGGATACGAGAATGATCTGTCCGATGACAGGCGGCACCACGAGATTTATCTGTCTGATGCGAGGCGTGTTGCACCGGAGAAGCTGAAGACTGTTATCAGGCATCCGATCAAGGCAAAGGGAGATTGATATGGCATCAACGAAAGAATATCTGGATTTCGTCATAGAACAGCTATCGGGAATGGACGAAATATCCTATCGGGCGATGATGGGGGAGTATATCCTGTATTATCGCGGCAGGGTGTTTGGCGGCATATATGATAACCGACTCCTGGTTAAGCCTGTTACGACGGCGGTGAAGCTGATGCCGGATGCGCCAATGGAGCTTCCGTATGATGGGGCGAAAGAGATGATCTTGGTAGATGATGTGGATAACCGAGAGTTCCTGTGTAAGTTGGTCGAGAGCATGTGGGAGGAACTGCCGGAGAGAAAAAGGAAGAATCGGAAAGTCCGGTGTGTTATACCTTTGCAATGATAACGGCAGCCTGAAACAGCGTGCGCCCCTTGAACGCGCGGTCTGTTTCAGGCTTTTTTTTGCGAAAGGTTGGGCCGAAAAGAAGTGAACTCGGGAATGACAGGTTCTGATTCATAACGGAAACACCGGCACGCATCGTATCATCCCGGTATCGTGCGAGCAGTGAAATCAAATGGGGAACTTTGAATGTTCCGGCAGCAGATTCAGCGGAAAGCCCAAGCTCTTCGGGAAGTCCGTAGAGACCAATCCGGCTGGCCGGTTCCGCCCGGGTAATATCATTATCTTTTATCAAATCCCGGATACGCTGTCGCGTATCGCCGGGGAGATAGGCCTAGAGCATAACAAGCGGCGGCGGGGGCAATCCCGTAGAGTGTTGCTATGTCTTTCAATTGATACTGGAGCGCGGTAGCCGCTTCTTGTTATAATGGCAATGTTACCGGGAAAACCAGGGAGGAAAGCGCGATGAATGAATTTCAGAGACAGTATATCGAATGCTCGAAACGCTACCGGGAGAAAGAGGATGCGGACAGCGTGCGCGCACTCTATGCGTTGAAGGAGAGCCTGGAGGCGGAGAGCGAGCCGGAAGCCAAGCGTGTGCTGGTCGATGTCTACGATCTCCTGGACTTTAAGAAGAGCGCCTATGAGCTTTTTTCCGCCCTTGCAAGTCAGAGCGATCGAAAGGACTTAAAGCGTCTCGGGAGCCTCAAGGAGTACGCCGAGAACTGGAGCGATACCTTTGCGGTCAAGTGTCCGGAAACGGCAGGGGAAGCAAAGCGGCAGAGCGAAGCGGAGGCGAATCTCCCGTTTTTCCGCTACCACCCGCATCCGCTGGAGACCGGTGTGTTTCAAGAGGTAAAAGAGGAGATTTCCTGTGATTGCTGCGGAAAGCCGACCAAGATTTACTACGAAGGGCCCTTTTACGGCTTTCACGCGGACAGTCATTTTTGTCCGAACTGTATCGCGAGCGGAGAAGCCGCACGGAAATACGACGGGGAATTTCAGGATCCGTTTTCCGTCGATGAAGGGGTTTCGGACCCTGCGCGTCTCGATGAGCTGATTCACCGCACGCCCGGTTACATCGGCTGGCAGCAGGAGCACTGGCGCGCGCACTGCGGTGATTTCTGCGCCTACCTCGGCGACGTGGGCGCAAAGGAGATGAAGATACAGGGCGTGCTCGAAGAAGTACTGGAAGACCCCATGTGGGACGAAAACGAAAAGCAGTGGATACGGGAGTCCGTAAACGGCGGCTCCATGCAGTGCTACCTGTTCCGCTGCCTGCACTGCGGAAAGCACATGGTCTGGATGGATTTTGACTGAGGCCCAGGTAAGCGAAATGTGACCGGCCGGAAAGAAGGAAGTATGATGTATATCGCGCACGCGGATTCACCCGTCGGAGCGCTGACTCTCGCGAGCGCCGACGGCGCGACACTCTCGGGGCTCTGGATTGACGGGCAGAAATATGACCGCGCGCTCTTAAAAGGCGAAACCGTAGAGGAATGTACGACAGACGAACTCCCGATTTTTCGGGAGACCGCGCGCTGGTTAAAACTCTATTTTTCGGGACAGGAGCCGAATTTTTACCCGCGGCTTTCATTCAGCGGTTCCGAGTTTCGAAAGAAAATTGCGCGGGAGATGCTCTCGGTCCCCTACGGGCGTACCGCGAGCTACAAACAGCTCGCGGAGAGCCTTGCCGCGCGGCAGGGAAAAAGCTATGTGTCGCCCCATGCGACCGGCGGTGCGGTTGCACATAACCCCTTGCTCCTTCTGATTCCCTGCCACCGCATCATCGGTGCGGACGGGCGCCTGACCGGCTATGCGGGCGGACTTGAGCGGAAGAAATATCTGCTCGCACTCGAAGCGGGGCAGTTGTGAAAGCGGAATGCGGCACCTTAAGAAAGTTTAACTGTTTTGTTATTTTAAAATAGTAAAAATTAGGATATAATAACGGAAGTTTCTTGGCATCAGTGGAAGCACAACAGAAACGGGGAAAAGAGAAGGGAGTTCGGCATGAAGATGAGACAGAAGACAGTGTTACTTTCACTTTCTCTGGCGGCGGCGCTGGCGGTTTCGGGCTGCGGCGGCAAAAAGGATGCGTCGAAATCCGGCAATCAGAGCACTGCGGCAAAGGCGGAGACTTCCGAGGCTTTAAGCAGCGAAGCGGCGAAGGCGAGCGGCAGCGCAAGTGCATCCGGCGGGACAACTGCGGCGAGCAAGGCGAGCGAAGAGGACAGCAAGTTCCCGACCGAGGTGAGAGCAGCCTTTACGGAGGTCAGAGACGTCAACTACGACGAGAAGAAGAGCAGCGCAAAGAAGCCGGAGGGCGAAGTCCTGACACTCACTTCGGGACCCATCACGGCGGAACTTCCGGCCAAGGGCTTTCAGCGCTCCAACGATCCGGAACAGGCAAATTACGAGGTCTGGGCGGTCACGGAGGACGGACAGGGACGCGCAGCGACGATCACGCTCGATGTTACGGCGGGGCAGGGACCCGGTGTGCGGCGCGGCGCAGATCGCGTGCGTTCGCTCGAGATAGGCTACAGCTATCAGGATTACACGGACATGAAGGCCAAGGTCATCAATGTGGGCAAGCAAAAGTGGCTCCGCCTTTCCTATCGCTCGGACCGCGGGAAGGAGAAGAGCCGGGTAGTCCGGGACTTTGTCGACTACATCGGCTTTCTCGCAAACCGCGAGGTAGTGCTTCGCTTTGAATACGGTACGACTGCGGAGGAATACAGGGGAAGAACCGAGTCTCCCTTCACCGAGGAACTGATGGAGCAGATGGTGAAATCCATCGCGACGGTTCCGGTGAAAGAGTATAACCCGGCCGGAATCGACTTAAATCCGTATGTCGATAAGGCAAATGTCAAGCCGAATACGGTGACCGGTGTAGAAGAATTCATGCAGCCGGTGCCGCTCAGCCTCGATGCGGGCGAACTCAAGAAGATGCGGAAGGGCGTCAGGGTGCTCGGCGATGCGTATCTGCAGAAAATGAAGGAACTCGATTTAAGCGCGGTGGACGACTGCTCGTCGTTCAGCGGCGAGACTGTGGTACTCCACGGCAACGAGGACAATGAAAGCATCTCAATCCGGCTCCCGGCACAGTTTAACTCGAGTCAGAATGGTCCGCTCTATCACCGGCACCTGAATGTTGCGGACTACAACACCGAGTCCTACATCGAGGTCACAACCGAGGTGAACAGCGGAAATGCGCTCGAGAGATCCATTTTCAGCGCGAATGCGTACATCTCCCAGTTTGTCGAGGCAGAGCAGGTGGGCGTTCAGATCTACGGCGACAAGCCCTTCTTTGTGACCCTGCAGCTGGATAAGAGCACCGAGCCCTTCGGGAAACTCCTCAAGAAGAAGGCTATCCTCTGCGTGCACAACACCCTTGTCACGGTGGAGTTTGTGGGACGCGGAGAGGAACTCACTTCGTTTACGGAGGGAGAAATCGAGGTTCTCAAGTCGCTTGCCGTAAACGGAACCGGCGAATAAGAGTTTCGCTTGCAAAATCCGCCGGAAGCGGGTAAACTGATACCAGAACAAAGTTCGCGGAACGAATGTTTGCAATGCGGCTTCCGCGGTTTGACTTGAGAGAAGAGGTGCGGCATGGATCAGGATGCAAAGAGAAAAGCGCTCGATGAGGCGTTAAAGCAGATTGAAAAGGATTTCGGCAAGGGCGCGGTCATGAAACTCGGCGACCCGAGCAATATGATGAATGTGGAGACCACGCCGACCGGATCGCTGAGCCTGGATCTCGCGCTGGGACTCGGCGGCATTCCGAAGGGACGCATTATCGAGGTCTACGGCCCCGAGTCCTCCGGTAAGACCACGGTCGCGCTGCATATGGTCGCGGAAGTGCAGAAGCGCGGCGGCATTGCGGGCTTTATCGACGCCGAGCACGCGCTGGATCCGGTCTATGCAAAGAATATCGGGGTCGATGTCGACAACCTCTACATCTCCCAGCCGGACACCGGTGAGCAGGCGCTCGAGATCACCGAGACCATGGTGCGGAGCGGCGCCGTGGACATCATCATTGTGGACTCGGTCGCGGCGCTCGTGCCGAAGGCGGAGATTGAGGGCGATATGGGCGATCTCCACGTGGGTCTCCAGGCGCGCCTCATGAGTCAGGCGCTCCGCAAGCTGACGAGTATTGTCAGCAATACGAACAGCACCGTGGTCTTCATTAACCAGCTGCGCGAGAAGATCGGCGTCATGTTCGGCAGCCCCGAGACCACGACAGGCGGCAGAGCCCTGAAGTTCTACTCCTCGGTGCGTCTGGATGTCCGGAAGATTGATGTTTTGAAGCAGGGCGGCGAGATTGTGGGTACGCGCGTCCGCGTAAAGGTCGTGAAGAATAAGATTGCACCGCCGTTTAAGGAGATTGAGTTCGACATCATGTTCGGCAAGGGCATCTCGAAGGAGGGCGATATTCTGGACCTCGCGGTCAAGGAGAATATTGTCGAAAAGAGCGGCGCCTGGTTCTCCTACGAGGGCAATAAGATAGGGCAGGGCCGTGAGAATGCCAAGAGTTTCCTGCACGAGCACCCGGCGCTGGCAGCGGAGATTGAGAATCGCGTCCGCGAAGCGCACGGCCTCGTGCCGGTTGAGACCGAGGCGCTCCCGGAAGGCGCCGAATTCACACTGCCGCTGACGGAAGAGCGGGATGCGGAATGATTATCACGGAAATTCTGCCGCTCGGCGCGAAAAAAAGCAAAGTCCTCACCGACGAGGACTTTGCTTTTTCGCTTTACCGGGGGGAAGTCAAAAAGATGGAACTGGAAGTCGGGCGGGAACTCACGGCGGACTTTTTACAGACAGAACTTTATCCTTTGCTCATTCGGCGCAGTCGGGAGCGGCTTCTCTATCTCTTAAAGCAGAGAGATTACACCGAGGCAGAGCTCCAAAGAAAGTTTCGGGAGGGCTTTTACCCGGAGGAAATCGCGGAACTCGCGCTCGACTACGGGCGGAAACTGCACTATGTCGATGACCGTCGCGTCGCAGAGACCTATATCCGGACACGGAGCGGCGAGAAAAGTGCGCGCTACTTAAAGACCGCCCTCTTAAACCGCGGGGTCGACAAGGAGCTCATCGAAGAGCTGCTCGAAGCCGAGGCACCGGACGAAAGCGCACAAATCTGTCGGGAACTTAAGAAACGGCGCTACTCCACCGAACTCGACAACAAGGCGGAACAGCGTATTTATGCAGCTCTCCTGCGTAAGGGCTATACTTACGGCGCGATTCGGGATGCAATACATACTTATACTTGCGATAATTCTTAAGATTTGCTAGTATATTCATATTGCCATGAAATCGAAGCGCAATATAGGGAAAAGATTGTACCATGAAAACTGAATAAGGAGGTGCTCTGTGTCACAAATCATCATTGCAGTTGTCATTACGGCGGTGATTGTGGCTTTTTTGAGCTGGAATCTTGCGATTGCATATCGGAAGCGTACTTATGAAAGCAAGATCGGCAGCGCGGAGGTGAAATCCCGCGAGATCATCGAAGAAGCCTTGAAAACTGCGGAGACAAAGAAGCGTGAGGCCATGTTGGAAGCCAAGGAAGAAGCGCTCCGGACCAAGAATGAACTGGAGCGGGAAACCAAGGAGCGTCGCGCGGAGTTGCAGCACTATGAGAATCGTGTCCTCAGCAAGGAGGAGAATCTCGACAAGAAGCAGAATGCGCTTGAAAAGAGAGAGCAGACCTTGCAGCAGAAAGAGGAGAGCATTGCGGCGAGAAGCCGTGAGTGGATTCTCTCTACGACAGAGGGATGGAAGAACTGGAGCGCATTGCCGGACTCTCGGTGGAGCAGGCGAAGGAATTCCTGCTTCGTTCGATCGAGGACGATGTGAAGCACGACAAGGCGCGCATGATTCGCGACCTTGAGAGCGCCGCAAAGGAAGAGGCAGATAAGAAGGCGAAGGAGTATGTGGTGAGCGCAATTCAGCGTTGCGCCGCAGACAGCGTCGCGGAATCCACGGTCTCGGTGGTACAGTTGCCGAACGACGAGATGAAGGGACGTATCATCGGCCGCGAGGGCAGAAACATCCGCACCCTTGAGCAGCTGACCGGTGTGGAACTGATTGTCGACGACACGCCGGAAGCGGTCGTGCTCTCGGGCTTTGACCCGGTGCGCCGTGAAATTGCGAAGGTTGCGCTTGAGAAGCTGATTAACGACGGCCGCATTCACCCCGCGCGCATCGAAGAGATGGTTGAGAAGGCGCAGCGCGAGGTCGATACCCGCATGCGTGAAGCGGGCGAGGCTGCGGTGCTCGAAGTCGGCGTACACGGCATTCATCCGGAGCTTGTGAAGCTCATCGGACGCATGCGCTACCGCACGAGCTACGGTCAGAACGCCCTGCGTCATTCGATTGAGGTCGCGGAACTGTCCGGCATACTGGCGGCAGAAGTGGGCGTCGATGTGCGCATGGCGAAGCGCGCGGGTCTTCTGCACGATGTCGGCAAGGCAGTCGACCACGAGATCGAGGGCTCCCATGTGCAGCTCGGCGTGGAACTCTGCCGGAAGTACAAGGAGAACCAGATTATCATCAACACGGTGGAGTCGCACCACGGCGATGTGGAGCCGGAGAGTCTGATTGCCTGCATTGTCCAGGCGGCGGACACCATTTCGGCGGCGCGCCCGGGTGCAAGACGCGAGACCATCGAGACCTATACGAACCGTCTCGCGCAGCTCGAGGAAATCACCAATTCCTTCGAGGGCGTCGAGAAGTCCTTTGCGGTGCAGGCGGGCCGTGAGGTTCGCATCATGGTCGTGCCGGAGAAGGTCACGGACGACGACATGGTCATTCTGGCGCACAATGTCGCAAAGCGCATTGAGCAGGAGATGCAGTATCCGGGCCAGATTCGCGTCAATGTGATTCGCGAATCGCGGGTTCAGGATGTCGCAAAGTGAGATAGCGGGAGTGCCCGCGCTCTGTTTTATGCAGGGCGCGGGCACTTTTTGTTTACGGCGAGCATACGGTGCGGTCAGAAAAATGTAAGCTCTTTGTTATTGACGATATAGCGGTTATCGGGTATTCTATAAGCAGTCCGATTAGAAAAAATGTAGAAAAAGCATCATAAGGACTGGATAAGTTCTGTTCACTTTTTCCGAGGACGAAAATCAAGAGCGATTCAAAGGGGGAAATGGCAATGAAACATGTCGTAAAGGGAACCGTTCTGGCAGGAGCTCTGATGCTCTTCACGGCGGCATTCGGAATGACCGCTTATGCAGACAAAGCGATTAAGACCGTCGGCATCAAGGTGACGGGAACCGTAAATGCAGGCAGTCCGATCGGCGACGAGAAACTGGAAATCAAGCCGCAGGGCAGCCGCTATACGGTTAACCACTACGAGGTTCTGAACGAAGGCCCGAGCTGGAAGGAGACGGATGTCCCGGACATCAAGATTCACCTGCAGGCGGAGGACGGCTATTACTTCCGGGTCAATGCAGCAAGCCAGGTTCACATTGACGGCGCGGAGTATGTGACCGCGACGCGCGAGGACAATGCCTACGCGCTGATTGTCGAAGTCAAGCTCCCGAGCCTTGCACTGCAGGCTTCTAGCATCAATGAGGCAAACCTCACGAACACCACGGCGAGCTGGACCGAGTCCCTCGGCGCAGGCTCTTACGAGACCAAGTGGAAGAGAGACGGCAAGACAATCGGTGTTGTCAGAACCGTGCAGGGCACCTCGCACGATGTCAGCTCGTTCTTCACCAAGGCCGGCGTCTATTCGTTCCAGGTGCGCGGCGTGAGCGCACAGAATCCGGATTTCCGCGGACCGTGGACCGAGTCGAACGATATTGTCGTCACGGAAGAGATGGCAAGCGCGCAGCGCGCAAAGAATGCGGCTGCCGAGAGCGCAGGTACCTGGGAGGCAAACGGCGACAAGTGGAGCTTCCGGCTTCCGGATGGCAGCTATGTGAAGAGCGCTTGGAGAAAGATTAACAACGAGTGGTATGTGTTCGACGCGAACGGCCACATGATCACCGGCTGGTTCAAGGACGGCGACAAGTGGTACTACCTCGACGAGAGCGGCAAGATGCTCTATAACCGCGTGACGCCGGACGGCTATCAGCTCGACATCAACGGTGTCTGGGTTGCACCGCTCGCAAAGGCACAGTAAGACGAATACGGATATTCAAAAGACGCTGTATTTTTCAAGCTTTCTTGAAAAATACAGCGTCTTGTTTTATTATGATGAGAAAAGTTTTTCCTGAGAGAAAGCTTTTTGGAATCCCGAGGACAGGCACAGGAGGAGACTACTGTGGAGAAGAAAATTGTTTTAATTCCGGGCGACGGCATAGGTCCGGAAATTGTGAGAGAAGCAAAGGCTGTGCTCGCGCATGTCGCGGAGAAGTTCGGACATACGTTTTCGTTCACCGAAATCGACATGGGCGGCTGCTCGATTGACCGCTACGGCGAGCCGCTGACCGATGAAATCTGCAAAAGGCAAAGGAGAGCGATGCTGTGCTGCTCGGTGCCGTGGGAGGAAACGCTGAGACGTCTCCCTGGTACAAGCTGGCACCTTCCCTGCGCCCGGAGGCAGGCCTCCTGAAAATCCGGAAGGAGCTCGGTCTCTTTGCGAATCTGCGCCCCGCGTTCCTCTATCCGGAGCTTGCGGCGGCCTGCCCGTTAAAGCCGGAGCAGCTTGCAAACGGCTTTGACCTCGTAATCGTGCGAGAGCTCACCGGCGGCCTCTACTTCGGCGAGCGGCACACGGAGAAGGTAAACGGCGTCGAGACCGCGGTCGACACGCTGGTCTACACGGAGCCGGAAATCCGGCGCATTGCCATCAAGGCGTTCGAGGCCGCGGCAAAGCGCAGAAAGTCCCTGATCAGCGTGGACAAGGCAAATGTCCTCGACACTTCGCGCCTCTGGCGGCGGGTCATGGAGGAAGTCGGCAAGGACTATCCGGAAGTCAAGCTCTCGCACATGCTGGTCGACAATGCGGCCATGCAGCTGGTCTACAATCCGGGACAGTTTGATGTCATCGTGACCGAGAACACGTTTGGCGACATTCTGTCGGATGAGGCGAGCATGGTGACGGGCTCGATCGGCATGCTGCCGAGCGCCAGCCTGAACGAGACGAAACTCGGCCTCTATGAGCCGAGTCACGGTTCCGCGCCGGACATTGCGGGACAGGATAAGGCAAATCCGCTCGCGACCATACTTTCGGCGGCAATGCTGCTCCGCTACTCCTTTGACATGGAGACCGAGGCGCGCGCCGTGGAGAGCGCTGTCGCAGCGGTGTTGCGTGACGGCTATCGCACGCCCGACATCTACACCGAGGGCGCGAAGAAAGTCGGCACCCGGGAGATGGGCGCACTCGTCAGAGAGCGCATCTGAACTTTTATCATCACGAATGAGTCGTTTCAATACGATTTACTGCAAGACAACTTACTACAACGTTACAGCCGGAAAGAAGGAAGTATTATGTTAAGCGATCACGTCAAGACAGGGATGCAGCAGGCACCCCACCGTTCTTTATTCAATGCACTTGGATTCACCCCGGAGGAGATGAAAAAGCCACTCGTCGGCATCATCTCTTCCTACAACGAAATTGTGCCGGGTCACATGAACCTCGACAAGATTGTCGATGCCGTGAAGCTCGGCGTCGCAGAGGCCGGCGGCATGCCGGTCGTGGTGCCGGCGATTGCGGTCTGCGACGGCATTGCGATGGGGCACACGGGCATGAAGTACTCTCTCGTCACGAGAGACCTGATTGCGGACTCGACCGAGTGTCTTGCGCGGGCACACCAGTTTGACGCAATGGTCTGTGTCCCGAACTGCGACAAGAATGTGCCGGGCCTCCTCATGGCGGCGGCGCGCGTCAATATTCCGACCATCTTTGTGAGCGGCGGTCCGATGCTTGCGGGCCGCGTGAAGGGCGAGAAGCGTTCGCTCTCCAGCATGTTTGAGGCGGTCGGCGCCTATGCGGCCGGCAAGATGACGGCGGACGATGTGGCCGAGTTCGAGGAGAAGGTCTGCCCGACCTGCGGCAGCTGCTCCGGTATGTACACCGCAAACTCGCTGAACTGCCTGACCGAGGTGCTCGGCATGGGTCTCCGCGGCAACGGCACGATTCCGGCCGTCTACTCGGAGCGTCTGCGCCTCGCAAAGCACGCGGGCAATCAGATCATGGAGCTCTACCGGAAGGACATCCGTCCGCGCGACATCATGACCGAGGACGCGTTCATGAACGCGCTGACCGTCGATATGGCACTCGGCTGCTCGACGAACACGATGCTGCATCTCCCGGCAATCGCGCACGAGGCCAAGGTGAACATCGATGTGAATGTCGCGAATGAGGTTTCCGCGCGCACGCCGAACCTCTGCCACCTCGCACCGGCGGGTCACACCTATATGGAAGATTTGAACGAGGCGGGCGGCGTCTACGCTGTCATGAAGGAGCTCTCGAAGAAGAATCTCATCAACCTCGGCTGCCTGACCGCGACCGGAAAGACGGTCGGCGAGAACATCGAGTATGCGAGAAATCTGGATCCGGAGGTCATCCGGCCGGTCGAAGAGCCGTATTCCGCGACGGGCGGTATCGCGATTCTGAACGGCAACATTGCCCCCGAGTCCTGCGTCGTGAAGCGGAGCGCGGTCGCACCGGAGATGTTAAAGCACAGCGGTCCGGCGCGCGTCTTTGACTGCGAGGACGATGCCATCACGGCCATCAAGGGCGGCAAGATTGTGCCGGGCGATGTCGTCGTGATTCGCTACGAGGGCCCGAAGGGCGGCCCCGGTATGCGCGAAATGCTGAACCCGACTTCGGCGATTGTCGGCATGGGTCTCGGCTCTACTGTGGCACTGATTACGGACGGACGCTTCTCCGGCGCGAGCCGCGGCGCTTCGATCGGCCATGTGGCCCCCGAGGCGGCGGTCGGCGGTCCGATTGCGCTGATTCGGGAAGGGGATATCATCGACATCGACATCGACAACCACACGCTGAACGCGCGCGTCTCCGAGGAGGAGTTCGCAGAGCGGAAGAAGACTTGGAAGCCGCGCATCAATGAGGTGGACGGCTATCTGGTTCGCTATCGCGAGCTTGTGACCGGCGCACCGCAGGGCGCTGTGCTCTCGGTGGAAGGCTGGCACCATGACTAAACTGAGCGGTGCGGAAATTGTAATCGCCTGCCTCAAGAACAGGGCGTCGATACCGTCTTCGGTTATCCGGGCGGCGCGATTTTGAATATTTATGATGCACTTTACAAGCACCGGGATGAAATTCACCATGTGCTGACCAGTCACGAGCAGGGCGCCGCACACGCGGCCGACGGCTATGCGCGCGCGAGCGGCAAAGTCGGCGTGTGCCTCGCAACCAGCGGCCCCGGCGCGACGAACCTGGTCACCGGCATTGCGAGCGCCTACATGGACTCTTCGCCGATTGTCGCAATCACCTGCAATGTTGCCAATCCGATTCTCGGAAAGGACTCGTTTCAGGAGATCGACATCACCGGTATCAGCATGCCGATTACCAAGTACAACTTCATTGTCAAAGATGTGCGGGAGCTCGCAGGCGTGTTGCGCCGCGCCTTTCGGATTGCGCGGAGCGGCCGTCCGGGGCCGGTGCTGGTCGATATCACAAAGGATGTGACGGCGGCGGTGACCGACTATGAGGCGGTTTCGACAGCGGCCGAGGCCCTGCGCCCGCTTCCGGCGGAAGAGAAAATCGAAGAAGCGCTTGCGCTCCTCAAGGCTGCGAAAAAGCCCTGCATCATGGCGGGCGGCGGCGTGATTTTGTCGAATGCCGCAGAGGCGCTCACGGCTTTTGCACATCGCCTCGATGCGCCGGTCTGCTGCACCTTGATGGGCCAGGGAGCCTTCGACCAGAACGACCCGCTCTACACGGGTATGGTCGGCATGCACGGTACCAAGACCTCAAACTACACGGTCTCGGACTGCGATTTACTCGTGGTGGTCGGCGCGCGCTTTTCCGACCGTGTCGCGGGAAGCCCGAAGCAGTTTGCGGCAAAGGCGAAAATCCTGCAGATTGATATTGACGAGGCTGAGGTCAATAAGAACATTCATGTCGCGGCTTCCCTGGTCGGCGACGCCGCGGCCTTGCTCACTTGTCTGACAGAGAAATTGCCGGCACAGCGGCACGCGGACTGGGTCACGGAGATTCAGGCGCGGAAGGAGCGTTTCCCGCTGCAGATTGGCGAGGGGCTCACGGGGCCGCGCGTGATTCGGGAGCTGGATCGGCTCACGCCGGACGATGCGATCATTGTGACCGAGGTCGGCCAGCACCAGATGTGGGCGGCGCAGCACTATGCGTACCACAGCCCGAGAACCTATCTCACGAGCGGCGGTCTCGGCACCATGGGCTTCGGCCTCGGTGCGGCCATCGGCGCGCAGACGGCGAAGCCGGACAGCGTGGTCGTGAATGTCGCGGGCGACGGTTGCTTCCGCATGAATATGAATGAGCTCGCGACGGTCGCGAGAGAAGAACTCCCGCTCATTGAGCTCATCGTAGACAACCATGCACTCGGCATGGTGCGGCAGTGGCAGACGCTCTTTTATGAGCAGCGCTACTCGTCGACGGTGCTCAGAGACCGGGTGGACTACTGCAAGATTGCGGAGGCCATGGGTATTAAGGCCTACCGCGTGACGACGGTGGAGGAATTGCGGACAGCGCTCCGCGAGGCTGTCGAGAGCCGGAAGGCGGCCGTGCTGGATGTGCTCATTGATTCGGATGAGAAAGTCTTCCCGATGTGCCCGCCCGGAGCGGATCTCAAGGAAGTTTTTGATGAGAGCGATTTGTAACTTCAAAATCACCCGAAATATGGTACAGTAATATTAAGCATTTGTTTCGTTTTGAGGATTTGCAGACAGAGAGGAGAAAGGATGGCACGCGTATTTAATTTCAGTGCCGGTCCGGCGGTACTTCCGGAGGAAGTGTTGCGGGAAGCGGCGGAAGAGATGCTCGATTACAAGGGGACAGGCATGTCCGTGATGGAGATGAGCCACCGCTCCAAGATGTTTCAGGATATTCTGGATGACGCAGAGCAGGATTTTCGGGAGCTCCTCGGAGTCCCCGCAAACTATAAGGTGCTCTTTATTCAGGGCGGTGGCCATGTGCAGTTTGCGATGGTGCCGTTAAACCTCATGAAAAACCGCAAGGCGGAGTACATTGTCACCGGACAGTGGGCCAAGAAAGCCATGCAGGAGGCAGCGCTCTACGGCGATGTGCGCGCTGTCGCGTCGAGCGAGGATAAGGTTTACAGCTATATTCCGGACTGCACGGATCTGCCGATTCGGGAGGATGCGGACTACCTCTATTTCTGCAAACAATACGATTTACGGCACAGTCTTTCATGAGACGCCGAATGCCAAGGGAAAGACCCTGGTCGCCGATGTCTCCTCCTGCTTCCTTTCGGCGCCCGAGAAGGTCACGGATTACGGCATCCTCTGGGGCGGCGTACAGAAGAATGTGGGACCGGCCGGCATGGCAATCGCGGTGGTGCGCGAGGATCTGATCGGGGACTGCCTGCCCGGCACGCCGACCATGTTGCGCTATGAGACCTATGCGGCACACGGCTCGCTCTACAACACACCGCCCTGCTATAACATCTACATCTGCGGCAAGGTGTTCCGCTGGATCAAGGAAATCGGCGGTCTCACGGCCATGCAGAAGCGGAACGAGGAGAAGGCGGCGCTGCTCTACGATTTCCTCGATCAGTCGAAGCTCTTCTCGAACCCGGTGCGGCGTGAAGACCGCTCTGTGATGAACGTGACCTTTGTGACGGGCAATGCGGCGCTCGACAAGAAATTTGTCGAGGAGGCAAAGGCCGCGGGTCTTGAGAATCTGAAGGGACACCGGACCGTCGGCGGCATGCGCGCAAGTCTCTATAACGCAATGCCGAAGGAGGGCGTGCAGCGCCTCGTCGACTTTATGGCGGCATTCGAGAAGCGGGAGGCCTGAGTTATGTTTCGGATTTACCGGAAGAATGCAATTTCGGAGGAGGGGTTAAAGAGCCTGCTCCCGCATTTTGCGCTGACCGACGCACAGGAAGAGGCAGAGGGCATTCTGGTGCGCTCCGCGGACATGCACGAGGAGAAACTCGGCGCGGCGACCCTCGCCGTTGCGCGCGCGGGCGCAGGTGTCAACAACATCCCCCCTGGAGCGCTTTGCCGAGGAAGGCGTTGTCGTCTTTAATACCCCCGGGGCCAATGCAAACAGTGTCAAAGAACTTGTGCTCTGCGGACTTTTACTCGCCGCGCGCAATGTGCTCCCGGCGGTCGAATGGCTGCGGGAAAAGAAAGGCGAGGCGGATATCGCAAAACTTGCCGAGCAGGGGAAAAAGCAGTTTGTCGGCACGGAAATCCGCGGCAAAAAGCTCGGCGTCATCGGCCTCGGCGCCATCGGCGCGGAAGTCGCGAATGCGGCGGTTGCGCTCGGCATGGAGGTCTACGGCTACGATCCCTACCTCTCGGTAAACGGCGCCTGGAGGATCACAAAAGAGGCGCGCCATGCGACTTCTCTCGAGGAACTCTGCAGACAGTGCGATTACATCACGATTCACGTCCCGCTGACCGACAAGAACCCCGGTATGATAGGCGAAAGAAATCGCGGCGATGAAGGAAGGCGTGGTCTTCTTAAACTTTTCGCGCGATAAGCTGGTCGATGAGCAGGCTATGGGGCGGGCACTCGAGAGCGGCAAGGTGCGACTCTATGTGACCGATTTTGCAAATCCGCTCTCCGTGACTTTCCCGCAGGCAATTGTGACGCCGCACCTCGGCGCTTCGACCGAAGAGGCCGAGGATCACTGCGCGGTCATGGCGGTCAAGGAACTCATGGACTACCTCGACAACGGCAACATCCGCAATTCGGTCAACTACCCCGACTGCGACATGGGCGTTCCGGCAGGCGAGCAGCGCATTGCGCTGCTCCACAAAAACGTACCGAACATGATAGGCCAGATCAGCAGTGTGCTGGCAAAGCAAAACATCAACATCGACAATATGACAAACAAAAGTCGCGGCGCGTATGCCTATACGCTTCTGGATCTCGAGACCTGCCTCACGGCAGAGGATGAGGCGGCTCTCAGAGCCATTCCGGGCGTGATACGTTTCCGCGCGGTGACAGGAGGCTGATATGGCAGAGGTCAAGGCGTTTTGCGCCCTTCGTCCGAACGAAAAGCAGGCGGCGGAGGTTGCGGCTCTCCCCTATGATGTCTACACGAGAGAGGAAGCGAGAGCTGCGGTACAGGGACACCCGTTCTCCTTTCTGAATATTGATCGCCCGGAAACGCAGTTTCCGGAAACTGCGACATGTACGCGCAGGAAGTTTATGAGAAGGCGCGGGATATGCTGCGGGAGCAGACAGCGGCGGGCGTCTATGTGCGCGAGGAGCAGCCGGTCTACTACTTCTATGAGCTGACGGTCGAGAGCGGTGTGCTCGCGCCGCTCTTACAGGGACACAGCCAGACCGGTGTGGTCGCCTGCTCGTCGGTCGACGACTATCTGAATCAGGTAGTCCGAAAGCACGAGAACACGAGAGAGGAAAAGGAGCAGGACCGCATTCGCCACGTGGATATTGTCAATGCGCAGACAGGTCCTATTTTCCTGACCTACCGCGGTACGGAGGCCTTAAAGGCTTGCGAAAAGCGCGCCAAGCAGCAGCCGCCGCTCTACGACTTTGTGAGTGAGGACGGCATCCGCCACCGCGTGTGGCGTGTCGCCGATCCGGCGGAGGTAGAAGCTATTACCGAGGGATTCCGCGAGGTGCCGACCACCTACATTGCGGACGGCCATCACCGCGCGGCGTCGGCGGTCAAGGTCGCGCTGAAGCGTAGAGAGGAGCACCCGGATTACAAGGGCACGGAGGAGTTCAACTACTTCCTCTCGGTCTTGTTCCCGGAGAAGGAACTCCGGATTCTTCCCTATAATCGCGTGGTCGCCGATTTAAACGGCGAGAGCCCCGCGGATTTACTGCTCGCGCTCGATCAGGCATTCACGATACGCGACAACGGCGAGACCGTGCCGACGCTCGGTAAAAAAGGCGAAGTCGGCATGTATCTCGACGGTCACTGGTATGCGCTCTGCGTGCGGGAAGAGCTGCGCGAGGAGGATCCGGTCGAAGGACTCGATGTCTCCTTCCTGCAGAACCTGGTGCTCGCACCGCTGCTCGGCATCGAGGATCCGAGAACCTCGGAGCGCATCCGCTTTATCGGCGGCATTCGCGGCAGCGAGGAATTAGAGCGGCTGGTCGATCAAAAGGGCGGCGTTGCTTTCCTCATGTACCCGACGCAGATGGAAGAGCTGCTCTCGGTCGCGGATGCGGGGCTCTTGATGCCGCCGAAGTCCACCTGGTTTGAGCCGAAGCTCCGGAGCGGTCTTTTCATTCACACCTTGTGACGGATCGGACTCCTATGACGAAGCAGGAATTTTTAGACGAACTGGCACTGCGCCTCCGAGAGGAGGGTGCAGAGCGTCTGGTCGCGGAAATGTGGAGTATTACCGAGGTTATATTGAAGGAGAGGTCGCAAAAGGACGGCGCGAAGAAGAAGTGCTTTCCGAGCTCGGAAATCCCGCGCTGATTGCGCGGTCTATTCTGGATGCCGCGGGCTACCGGGTGGACGGCGTTCCGGATCGGAATCCGGACGGTGACCTCGGTGAAAACGCGGGCAGCTATTACCGGACACAGAGCGAGGAGAGAGAGCGGCAGGAAGACCGGAATATCCATGTCGAAGTGCGGCAGGTGAATTCCTGGATTGCGGGGATTCTGTTTCTTCTCTTTGTCGTGCTTCTGGTACTCGCCGTTTTGGGCTTTATCATCTGGGCGGCGCCCGTTATTCTGGCGTTGTTGCTGCTTAGCTTTATGTACCGCGCGCTGATAAGTTTCTTTCAGCGCTGAACCTACCAACAGAGCGATAAAAGGAGGAGAGGACATGTTTAGTTCAAAGAGCAAGACAGAGCCGGTCGCACCCGTGTCCGGGAATAAGATTGACACCATTATCGGCGAGAAGACGCGGGTAGAGGGCACGCTGCACACCCAGGACACGACGAGAATCGACGGTCGCATCAAGGGAGAGGCGATTTCCGACGGCTATCTCATCATCGGCGCGAACGGCTATGTGGAGGGTGACGTCCGGAGCGAAAACATGCTGATTGCGGGAACCGTGCAGGGCAACATTTTTGTGCGGGAGCGCCTCGAGGTCACGGAGAGCGGCAAGATTATCGGCGATATCACGACCAAGTCTCTGGTGATTGCGGAGGGCGCATCCTTCGCCGGAAAGTGCACCATGACCTCGCTGCAGAAGGTACAGGCGGGCGAGCAAAAGGAGGCAGAGAAGCATGTTGCGGAAGCGAACCGGAAGGCCCCGGAGACAAAGTAAGAAGGACACGGGTTTTACCTTGCTGCTGCTCTCGAACAGCGAGAAAAAACCCGTGCAGTTCCAGCTTCCGCCTCTCTTCTTCAAGGCCTGCTGACGGTTACATTGCTTCTCATCGGTCTGACCGGCTACGGGCTTATTTCGGCGGCACTCTTAAAACCGGTGGCGCGCCAGAAGGTTGTGCTCGAGCAGGAAATCGCGCAGCTTCGCGCGGAGCAGGACAAGATACGCACGGAGAATCAGAACCTGCGGGCCTACAGCGCCCAGCAGGACAAGGAGATGCAGAACCTGCAGGAAGTGTCCGCCGAAATCAAGAACAACATCGAAAACCTGCAGGGAAGAGACAGTGAGATTCGCGGAAAACTCGGTCTTCCGGCAGAGAGCGGCGCGGCGGAGAGCAGTGCTGCCGGAAGCGGTGAGACAGCGCAGGCGGAGACGCAGGCGAGCGAGACGCCGGTCGGCGAGGCAAAGACCACGGAGGATTTGCAGCCGCTCATGCTCGGTGACGCCGGCGAGTCCGATATCTACGATACGACCGCGGGGACACCGGCGGAGAATATTTTGCAGCGGGAGAGCAATATCCAGCTCTCGGTGCTGATGGGTGCGCGTCAGCGGCGCAACACCATGCAGCTCGCGGCAGAACTGGAGCAGTCGCGTGCCATGCTCTCCGAGGCCTCCGACAACTACGACCAGTATGAGGGCGTGATTCGCTCGCAGGAATTCCAGGAGGAACAGCGGAGAGAGCGGGCCACGCAGCGGCGTCAGAGCATTCGCGCCTATGCGCTTTCCTTCCTCGGCGGCCGCTATGTCTGGGGCGGTGAGAACCCCTACTCCGGTGTGGACTGCTCGGGCTTTACGCGCTACATCCTGAGCCACGCGGGCGGCGTGTACATCAACCGCACGGCGGCGGAGCAGGCACAGCAGGGCAGAGAGGTCTCGATTGACGAGGCAAAGCCCGGCGATCTGATTTTCTACAGCAACGGCAGCCGCGTGAACCATGTCGCGATGTACATCGGCGACGGCAGAGTGGTGCACGCCTCCAATGAGAGAAACGGCATTATGGTGTCGCGCTGGGATTACCGCACGCCGGTGCATATCCGGAATATGATAGGCGAGTAACAGTGTTGTAACACATTTGTAACAATTCAGAGAGAATCCTGTGCGTCCGTTCGCACGGGATTCTCTTTTTTTGGGCGCGGAGAAGCGCGGTTTCCCGTGAGGCCGAAAGGTAATTGTAAACATTTTGTAAAAAACTTGACGCGAGAGTCCCGCCGGAGTATACTGTGCAATGTAATAATTCCGTAACAAGTAAGGAATTGTTCCGTAATAAGAACAAGAAAAGAGTATGAGAGAGCGTCCAAGACGACTATGCTTTTACACGGAGGGACAATCGATGAATCGTTTTAAAGGATATCTTGCAATGGCGGCACTTGCTTCTTTCATTTCCGCGGGAAGCGCAATGACTTCGATGGCGAGCACCAAGGTCACGAAGAACACGGCAGCCTGGGTTGAAGAGGCAAAGAAGCAGGAAGAGGAAGCAAAGGCGGCGGAAGAGGCGAAGGCTGCGGAGGAAGCTGCGGCAGCCGCTGCGGCAGCCGCTGCGGCAGAAGCTGCGGCTACACAGAAGGCAAGTGTCCGTCAGCAGGTGGTTGACTACGCGCTCTCGTTTGTCGGCGGCCGTTATGTCTGGGGCGGCACGGATCCGCATACCGGTGCGGATTGCTCGGGCTTTACGCGCTACATCTTAAGCCATGCGGGCGGTGTTTCGATTAGCCGCAGCTCGGCGGAGCAGGCCGGTGAGGGCAGAACCGTGACGGCGGACAGCATGCAGCCGGGCGACCTGCTCTTCTATTCCAAGGGCGGCGGTGTGAACCATGTCGCAATGTACATCGGCAACGGTCAGGTGGTGCACGCCTCCTCTTCGAAGACCGGCATCATTGTCTCGGCTTGGAATTACAGAACGCCCGTGCGTATTGCGAGCTATCTCGATTAATTAACATTTGTCGTTAAAAAATAAAGAAATCATAAAGATTAGAACGTTGACTTTGCCAATAGCGCAACCTATACTGAACCTATATTTGCAACAGATTGCAACATCTTCGTAATAACTATCGATATTCGGGGGAATCATCAGATATAGGGGGACACTGCTGTGAAAAAGAAATTGGGAGTTTGTGCGGCTCTGGTCATCTGTGCATCGATTGCGGCGACTGCGCCGGCATTTGCCGCGAAGGACGATGCGATTTTTGTCGAGGCTCTTGACCAGAGCAGCGGAAGCGGAGCAGAGAGCGGCGAGGTCAACGGACTTGTGCCGGAGTTTCACGCCGAGGAGGCGGAGGATTCCGACAGCGAGGGCAGCGAGCGAGTGGAGTCCGCAGTGGTCGGCGATATGAAGCCGGTCAAGCCGGTGGAGGCAGTCGAGGAGAAGAACGAGAGTCTCTCCAACACGTCGGCTGCGGTTGTGCGCCAGGGTGTGTCCCGCAAGTCGGAGACCGAGAAGGCACAGCAGTCCGACAGCAGTGCGGGACCGAACGGCAAAATCCGGGCGAAGCTCAGCGGAAACAGCTCGGATCCGGTGACGGCACAGGCCAAGACTTCGGGCGGCGCGGGCAAGAGCTCCACGGACTGGAGTAAGGTCAGCAAGCTCAGAAAGGCCATTGTCAGCTACGCAAAGAGCCTCGAGGGAAGCCGCTATGTGTTCGGCGGCATTGATCCGAAGACCGGCATTGACTGCTCGGGTCTCATCATGCATGTGATGCGCGAACAGGCCGGCCTCGATCTGGATCACTATTCGGCAGCGCAGGCGACCGAGGGTGTCGCAGTCAGCGCAGACCAGATGCGCCCGGGCGATATCATCGCTTACGACGGACAGCCGCGCGACGGCAAGGTCAATCACATCGCGATTTACATCGGCGACGGCAAGGCGATTCACGCGAGAGGCAAGAAAGAGGGCGTGCAGATTACCGCGTGGGATTACGCGACACCGCTTGCGATTCGCAATGTCATCGGCGACTGAGTGAAACAATCGAATTTGAAAAATCCGTCAGCTGCGGCTGACGGATTTTTTGATGGAAAATTACCGCATTCAACGAGCTTCGGCTTGCAGTGACTTCCTTTTTCGCGTACACTTTTCCTATGAAGATGACATATACATTGACGGCGCCCTGCCACTTCGGCTTAGAGGCGGTCTTAAAGCGGGAAATTACAAATCTGGGTTACGAAATCAAAGCGGTCGATAACGGCAAGGTGAGTTTCCTCGGCGATGCCGAGGCGATTGCGCGCGCCAATTTATGGCTCCGGACCGCGGAGCGCGTCCTCCTGGAAATCGGGCGCTTTCGGGCGACCAGCTACGAGGAGCTGTTTCAGGGCACACTCGCCCTGCCCTTCGGGGACTTTCTGCCGAAAGACGGAAAGTTCTGGGTCACCAAGGCGACATCGGTGGAATCCAAGCTCTTTTCGCCCTCGGACATTCAGTCCGTCATGAAGAAGGCGATGGTGCGCTCTATGGAGCGCTATTACGGCGCTGTGCCCTTCCTTGAGAACGGCGAGAGCTTCCCCTTCCGTGTGAGCATTCAGAAGGACATGGTGACGGTTTCGCTCGATACGAGCGGCATCTCGCTGCATAAGCGCGGTTATCGCACGGAGACGGCGCGCGCGCCGATTACCGAGACCCTCGCAGCGGCGCTGCTCCTTTTGACACCCTGGCACGCCGACCGCATTCTCGCGGATCCGTTCTGCGGCAGCGGCACCTTCCTAATTGAGGCAGCGATGATGGCGTCCAATATGGCGCCCGGCATGAACCGCGAATTTTTGAGTCAGACCTGGGAGCACCTGATTCCGAAGAAGGTCTGGTACCGCAGCTTCGATGAGGCACAGGAACTTCTGATTCCGCATCCCGAGACCGACCTCCAGGGCTTTGACATTGACGGCAGCGTGATACGCCGCGCGAAAATCAATGCGGAGCAGGCGGGCGTCAGCGAGCTGATTCATTTCCAGGAGCGGGATGTCTCGCAGTTCAGCCACGCAAAGAAGTACGGCTTCATCGTGACCAATCCGCCCTACGGTGCGCGCCTCATGGGCGAGAGCGGCGAGGAAGCGGAGGTTGCGGCGCTCTACCGCACCCTCGGCGAGCGCTTCCGCGCGCTGCAGGACTGGTCGCTCTATCTGATTACGGCATTTCCGGACGCCGAGAAATGCATCGGCAGAAAGGCGGATAAGAACCGCAAAATTTATAACGGCATGATGAAGACCTATTTTTACCAGTTCCTCGGCAAGAAGCCGCCAAAGCGCGAGAAGCGCCAAGAGAAGCAGGGAGAGTGAGATGCGGGAGATTATTTTCGCGACCGGAAATGAGAATAAAATGCGGGAGATTCGGGAGATTTTTGAGGGTCTTCCCTTTGTGATTCACTCGCTCAAAGAGGCGGGTCTGGTTTCGGACCCGGAGGAGAACGGCGCGACCTTTGCGGAAAATGCTTTTATTAAGGCAGAGGCTGTGCATGCGTTGCGCCCCGATGCGATTGTGATGTCGGATGACTCCGGCCTCTCTGTCGACTATCTGAACGGCGAGCCGGGCGTCTTTCGGCGCGCTGGCTCGGGCGTGATACCTCGTATACCGAGAAGAACGCGGAGCTGATTCGCCGCCTGGAGGGCGTCGAAGGGGACGCGCGGAGCGCCCGCTTTACCGCTGCGATTGCCTGCATCCTCCCCGACGGCACCCGGCTTCTCACCGAAGCGCATATGGAAGGGCGGATTGCGACGGCACCTGCGGGCGAAAACGGCTTCGGCTATGACCCCATCCTCTACCTGCCTGAATACGGAAAATGCTCGGCCGAGCTCAGTGAGCATGAGAAAAATGCAATCAGCCACCGCGGCAAGGCACTGCGGCAGATGCAAGAAAAACTGCGGGGCATCTACGCCGACGCCGCGGACGGAAGGGCGTAATTCGGATTTACATTTTTCGGAGAATACAGTATAGTAGAACCCGTGCGGGGTGTAGCCCAGCCCGGTAGGGCGCCTGCTTTGGGAGCAGGATGTCGCAGGTTCGAATCCTGTCACCCCGATGAAGAGGAAAAGCGGAAGGCTTTGGAGACAAAGCCTTCCGCTTTTTTTGCGTGGGAAAAATCGGTGGAATGCGGGATGCGAGAAAATCAGAAGTCTATGGTCTGCTGCAGGCGGCGGGCAACTTCGGCGAGTTTTGGATAGATCTCTTTTTTGCGGCGCGCAATCGTGACGCTCATGCCGGTGAGGCTCAGGGTCGCAAAGAGGTGATTGTCCTGGCTCGAGTAAATCGGGACGGAGAGTGCACCGACTCCCTCAAAGAGTTCTCCATTCTCATAGGAGAATCCTTCTTTTCGTATTTTTTCGAACTCATTCTGCAAAGCATCCGCTGAAGTGCGGGTTGTTGCGGGGTGGGATTTTTTCTGTCAAAAATAGCTCCCGCCCTCTTGCAAATACAGTTAGTTAGTGCTATCTTCATATCAGATGGATTAGCTTAAACTAATTAATGTTGAAACGGAGGAAAGAATTGTGAACAGTGTGCAGGTGATTCAGAGAAAGTTGTGGAAGTTCGGATTTGCGTTTCTCGTGTTGCTGGCACTTGGGGCTTGCGGACAGAAGAGCAAGGCGACGGAGAGCAAGGCCGAGGACGGAAAATTAAAGGTGACGGTCACGACGACCTTTTTGCAGGACATGACGGAACAGCTTGCGGGCGATTATACCGATATTGCACTGGTCATCCCGGCGGGCGAGGATCCGCACAGCTATGAGGCAAAGCCGGAGGATAGGGAGAAGTTTAAGAGTGCGGAGCTTGTCCTCTACCATGGTCTTCACTTTGAGGGACACATGACAGAGCTCCTGGAGGCGGTCAACGGCCATGCGGTCACGGCTTCCTTTACCCAGGATGATATTCTGTCGGCGGACAGCAGCATGGGCCTTGCGGCAAATGCGGCGGATCCGCATTTCTGGTTCGATGTGAAGCTCTACGAGAAGGCCTGCGACGAGGCAGCCAAGGCGCTGATCGAGAAGATCCCGGCGCATGAAAAAGAGATTCAGGCAAACCTCAAGGCATACCGGGAAAAACTTGAGGCTTTGGATGCGGAGATTCGCACAACGCTTGCGGAAATCCCGGCGGAGAGCCGCATTCTGGTCACACCGCACGATGCCTTCCATTATTTTTCGAGACGCTACGGCATTGAAGTGAAGGCGCCCCAGGGTGTCAGCACGGATGCGGAGCTCTCGACCAATGATATGGCGGAGACGGCGGACTTCATTGTCGCGCACAAGATTAAGGCAATCTTCGCGGAGTCCACGACTGATCCGGCGCGCATGGAGAAGCTGAAGGAGAGCTGCGCCGCGCGCGGGTTTGCGGTCGAAGTGGTGAGCGGCGGAAGTGATGAGCTTTACAGTGACTCGCTCGCGCAAAAGGGCGAGGACGGAGACACATATATCACGATGGTGGAACACAATGTGAAATTGATTGCGGCGCATCTGAAATGAGCGCAAGGAGAAAGAATGAACAAAGAGAGAGCGGCGGTCGCAGTGCATCAGCTGTCTGCGGGATACGGAAAGCGGACGGTGCTGCGGGACGTCGCTTTTTCTCTGCCCGCGGGAGAGAGAATTGCCTTGATCGGTCCGAACGGCGCGGGAAAGTCCACGCTTTTAAAGACCATGCTCGGCTTTTTGAAGCCAAAGAGCGGGACTGTAGAGATTTTCGGGGAGCCGCTTGAAAAGGTCAGGTCGCGTATCGCCTACATGCCGCAGAGCGCGGAGGTAAACTGGAATTTTCCGATTACCGTGGAGGGTGTCGCAGAGATGGGACTCTTCTTTTCGCTCGGGTGGTTTCGGAAGCCCGGTAGGGCAGAGCGGGAGCAGGTGGAACAGGCACTCGAAGAATTGGGACTCACGGATCTAAGGAAGCGTCAGATTTCGGAGCTCTCGGGAGGTCAAAAAAAAACGCGTCTTTTTGGCGCGCGCGCTGGTGCAGAATGCGGATTTATTTTTTCTCGATGAGCCGCTCGCCGGTGTGGATTATCGGAGCGAGCGCGCCATCATGGAAAAACTGGAGGCGCTTGTCGGCGCGGGGAAGAGCGTAGTCGCCGTGCACCACGATGTTCACACGATTACGCGCTATTTTGACCGCGCGGTGCTCCTCGACGGCGGCACGGTACAGGCGGTCGGAGAGGCGCGGGAGGTTGTGGTGAGCGAAGCCATGCGGAAGTGCTACGGCGAGGTGTTTCAGGCGGAGAAGTGGCTGTGATGCGCGTATTATTTTCCTACGATTTTTGGGTGGTCGCGAGCGGCGCTGCTCTCCTCGCGGCGATTGCCGCGGTGATAGGCTGCTTCAGCGTATACCGGGGACAGAGTTTAATCGGCGACGCACTGGGACACGCTTCTTACCCGGGCGTGGTACTCTTTTTTATGCTGTTCCGAACACGGAATCCGCTGATTCTATGCCACGGTGCGGCGGCGAGCGCCGCGGTTTCCTATGCCCTGATACTCTGGTTGCAGGCGAAAAGAAACTCGCGCCGGATGCCGTGCTCGCGACAGTGCTCGCCGGGATGTTCGGCCTCGGCATGGTATTAAAGACCTTTATTCAGGGCAATCCCGCGTTTCGAAATGCCTCGCAGTCGGGACTCCGCGTCTATATCTTCGGCTCGGCGGCCTTTATGACGAAGCGGGATGTGCTTCTGCTGCTTGTCGGAGCGTTGCTGCTCGCACTGCTTCTCGGCTTCTTTCGGCGGCCGCTCCGGTACTCGAGCTTTGACCCGGGGTACGCGGCCTCGCTCGGTATCCCGGAGCGACTCATGGGAACTGTCATGCTGTGCCTCACGGTCGCCGTCATTGCCCTCGGTATACGGACGGTCGGCGCGGTGCTGATTTCGGCTTTTTTGCTGTTGCCCTGTGTCGCGGCCTCGCAGTGCGCAAAGACCCTTCCCGCAGTGCTGGGGCTCGCTGCGCTGATGGCGGTGTGCAGTGCGCTGCTCGGCTGCGCCGTGAGTACAGGGATGGCCGGGATTTCGACCGGACCCATGATTATTGTCTGCATGGGTGTATTTACATTAGCGGCATTTTTATTCCGCCTCGGAAAGGAGAGAGGATGAGAGATGTCATTTTGGTGCTGCTCAGCACCTCGCTCTGCCTCGGCGTTCCGGGCTGCTTTCTGGTGCTTCGCCGCCTCTCGATGACGGCGGATGCGATAAGCCACGCGGTGTTACTCGGCATAGCGCTCGGCTTTTTCTTTGTGCGGGATTTGAATTCGCCGGTTCTCATTGTCTCGGCGGCACTCTTCGGCCTCTTTAGCATCCTTCTCACCGAATGGATTGCACTGCGCTGCAATGTCGCGCGAGACGAGGCGCTCGGTCTGGTTTTTCCGGTCTTTTTTGCGCTCGGGGTCATCCTGGTGACGCGCTGTTTTCGGAATGTGCACCTCGACACGGAACTTATCCTGATGGGAAATCCGCTGTTTGCGCCTTTTTTGCAGAGCTTTGGCTTGCCGCGCGCGGTACTCTTCAATTTGCTGCTCTTTGCGGTAAACTTGACTTTTGCGGGTCTCTGCTTCCGGCCGCTTTGCTATGCCTGCTTTGACCCCTCTTATGCGACCCTGCTCGGTCTGCCGCTTCAGCGAATCTTCTATGCACTGCTCACGCTGAGCGCGTTTAGTGCGGTGGTCGCGTTTCAAAGTGTCGGCGCAGTTCTCTCGATTGCCTTTTTTGTCGCGGCTGCGGCCGCGGCAAGTCTGCTCGCGCGAAGTCTCGGCGAGATGCTGTTTCTCACTTTAGCAATCGGCGCCGCGGTTGCGGTGCTCGGCACCGTGGCGGCACTCCGAATGAATGTGTCGCTCTCCGGTATGTGCGCGGCACTGTTCCTGTTCGTTTTGCTCTTGCTTCGTCTCTCAGCGTTCCTCCGCAATCATCAGCACGACGCCGACAATCAGAAAGATGGGGCAGAATAAAATGGCTTTGATGCCGAAAATCGGGGACAAATTGCCGCCGACACCGGCGCCGAGACCAAAGATCAAAATGACGCCGAAATAGTAGAGGGCGCGCTCCAGCTGTTCCTTTTTTTCTTGCTGCGGAGATAACCGGAGACGGCAGCCGTGCCGCTTCTGAGATTTCCGATGCACATGGTGCTCGCATAGGCATTGCCGTTTACCTTGCGGAAGGATTGTACCTGCATGGCGCAGGCAAAGGAGACCAGCATATTGGCCTGCAAATTCCATTCCTCTCGAGAAACCCCACAATGCCGAGCAGCAGAATTTCGAGCAGCAGAATACTCTGCCGCCAGTGCAGTCGGCGCGCCTGTTTGAATCTGGCCTCAAACTGCTCCGCCGCGAAAATGCCGCCGGCAAAGGCAAAGAGCGGGAAGAGATAGCGGATGCCGCCGCTGAAATCACCCGCGAGAAACTTGGTCGACATCAGGACAATGTTGCCGGTCTGCGCATTCGCAAAGACATGATTGCGGACAATGTAGGTATAGGCGTCCTGAAAGCCGCCGCTGAATGTGAGAAAGGCGGTGAGCAACATGGTGTCGGAGACCTGACGCCTGGTGGGAGTCGTGTGGTTCTGCATGAGAAGTCCTTTCTTCTGCGCGTGAGACAGAATCGTTGGTTCTTCAAGCATAGTAAGTTTTCTTCGGCGGTGCAAGGCTCGGACGGCGCTTTCCGGCGAAGGCACGCGAAAAAGTGCACAATTCCGCGATTTTGCGCTGAAAATCCCCGGAAAGCCTTGACAATTCGTGCTTTGACCAGTATAAGTCTTAGTAAATGCTTGTGGATTGCTTAAGTATTTCTTAAGCCTCAAAACGAATAAGGAGAGTGGAAATGAGAAAAGAGATTTGCATTCGCTCTGACCGCAGCGGTTTCGATTGTCGCTGCAGGCGCTGCCATCGCAGCACCCGGAAGCTCGACGAGTGTTTCGTCTACCTTTGCAACCTCTTCCGTTGCGACCCCGTCGGCGGGCAGCGGCATTGCAGGCGGCGGCGGTGGCGGCGGCAGAGGCGCACGTTCCTCCGGCGGCCGTATCGGCGCGAAGGGTGTCTGGACGAACAGCGCGGCACCGCAGACCGGCGCAGGCGAGTGGGTGCAGTCCGGCAGCCGCTGGTGGTATCGCTATTCGAACGGCGGCTATGCGACGAACTGGGCAAAGCTCAGCTTTAACGGCCGCACCGACTGGTACTTCTTCGACAACAAAGGCTGGATGCAGACCGGCTGGCTTGAGGACAATACCGGCAAGTACTATCTGAACCCGGTTTCGGACGGAACGCAGGGCAGAATGATTACCGGAACCTACACCATCAACGGTGTCGAGTATCACTTCGAGACCCAGGCAGGCAACATGCAGGGTCACCTGATTCAGTAATTGCGACAACAAAAAAAGCGGCGCGAGCCGCTTTTTTTGTTGTCCGGTTTTCGGCTTTTCCGCCTGCTCATTCGTGGAGCTCGAGCGGAAGGCCGTCCGGGTCAAAGAAGAAACACATCGCTTTGCCAGTGTACGCATCGGTGCGGAGGGGCTCCACGCGGACGCCTGCCTTTCTGAGCGTCTCGGCGGTTTCCGCAACCGAGGCGACCCGAAAGGCGAGATGGCGAAGCCCCTGTGCTTCCGGGTAGCTTGGTCTCGGCGGTGCGTCGGGTTTTATAAAGAGCTCCAGTTCGGCATCGCCGAGCTGCAGGTCGATTTTCCAATCACCCTCTGCCTCGCGCCTGTGTTCACGGATTACGGGGAGTCCCAGAAGCTCCGCGTAAAAATGTCTGCTGCGCACATAGTCCGTTCCGATGACGGCGACATGGTGAATCGCCTCGAGTTTCAGGCTCATTCGACGGTCACGGACTTTGCGAGATTTCTCGGCTTGTCGACATCGAGCCCCTTCGAGACCGCGAGATAGTAGCCGAGGAGCTGGAGCGGAACCACCGCGAGGCTGTCCGCAAAGTGTTCGTCGGTCTTCGGGAGGAAGAACGCGAAGTTCACCGTGTCCTCAATGTCGTAGTTCCCAGAGGTCGTGAGGCCCATGAGGTAAGCGCCGCGGCTCTTCACTTCGACGAGATTCGAGAGCGTCTTCTCATAGAGCTCGGACTGGGTAAGCACGCCAATCACGAGGGTGCCGTCCTCAATCAGGCTGATGGTGCCGTGCTTTAACTCGCCCGCTGCATAGGCCTCGGAGTGAATGTAGCTGATTTCCTTCATCTTGAGGCTGCCTTCCATGCAGATGGCATAGTCGATGCCGCGGCCGATGAAGAAGACATCCTTTGCGTTGCTGAACTTCGCGGCGAACCACTGGAGCCGCTCCTTGTCGTCGATGATGCGCTGTACCTTTTCGGGCAGGGCTGCGATCTCGGCAAGCAGACGCTGCTCTTCGCGCTCGTCAATCAGGCCGCGCGCCTTGCCGAGGCAGATGGCGAGCAGGTAGACACCGATCAGCTGGGTCGAGTAAGCCTTGGTCGTCGCAACCGAAATCTCCGGTCCCGCATAGGTGTAGAGCACAAAGTCCGCCTCGCGGGCAATGACGGAGCCGATCACATTGACAATCGCGAGGGTCTTCAAGCCCTGCTCTTTGGCCTCGCGCATTGCCGCGAGCGTGTCCGCGGTTTCACCCGACTGGCTGATCACGACGACCAGGTTGTTCGGGTCGATAATCGGGTGGCGGTAGCGGTATTCCGAGGCGAACTCGACGCGGACCGGGAGCTTTGCGAGATCCTCTATCACATACTGCGCCGTAGCGCCGACATGGTAAGCAGAGCCGCAGCCGATAATCGTGACGCCGCTTAGCTTTGAATCAGCTCGTCCGTCAGACCGAGCTTTGCGAGATCCACGCGGTAGTCGAGTTTCTTCCCGTCCGTCTCGTCGCTTAAGTAGGCGCGGAAGGTGTCGGCGATTGCCTTCGGCTGCTCGTGAATTTCCTTCATCATGAAATGCTCATAGCCGCCCTTTTCGGCTGCGGTCTCGTCCCAGTCAATCAACACCGGTGTCTTCTCGACGACATCGCCGTTTAAGTCGTAGAAGGTGACACTGTCCTTGGTCACGCAGCCCATCTCGAAGTTGTCGATATAACAGACGCGGCGGGTGTACTTCAAGCAGGCGGACGGATCCGAGGCGATGAAATTCTCACCCTCACCGAGCCCCACAATCAGGGGGTTATCCTTTCTGGCGATGTACACCTGCTCCGGGTAGTCGCGGAACATGATTGCGAGCGCATAGCTGCCGCGGACGCGGACCAGGGTCTTTGCAATCGCGTCAATCGGGCCCATCTTGTACTTCTTATAGTAGTAGTCGATGAGATTCACAATCGCCTCGGTGTCGGTCTGCGAGTAGAAGCGGTAGTTGTGGCGCGCGAGCTTTTCCCGGATTTCCAGATAGTTCTCAAAGATGCCGTTGTGGACTGCGAGCACGGAGCCGTCCGTCGAGACATGCGGGTGCGCATTGGTCTCCGAGGGGACGCCGTGGGTCGCCCAGCGCGTGTGCCCGATGCCGCAGCACCCCTTCAGCGCATGGCCGTTGTCGGTCTTATCAGCGAGGACGCGGAGCCGTCCCTTGGCTTTGACAACAACCGGTTCTTTGTCGCCATCGCGGACAGCAATGCCGGCGGAGTCATAGCCGCGGTATTCCAGCTTCTCCAAACCCTCCAGCAAAATGGGGGCAGCCTGCCTGCTGCCGACGTATCCAACAATTCCGCACATAAAAATCCTCCTTTTCAATGTGCCTATCATACCATGGAAGGGCAAGTGTTTGAACCTCTTGTAAAGCTATGCTAAAATAAGCGGAAAAAAAAAACGGAAGAGGAGTTGCATGGGAAAGATATTTTGTTTTGGCAGCGACGTGGACACGGATCAGATCATCGCGTCGCAATACCTCCTGTACCCGAGTGTCGAGGAAATGGCACCGCATTGCTTTGAGTCCCTGGACGAGAACTTTGCGTCGGCGGTCAGAGAGGGGGGATTTTGTGGTGGCGCGCGACAATTTCGGCTGCGGCTCATCGAGAGAGCAGGCACCGGCTGTCTTAAAGGCACTCGGCGTGCGCGCCGTGTTTGCCAACAGCTTTGCGCGCATCTTCTTCCGAAATGCGATTAATATCGGTCTGCCGGTTATTGTCTGCGAGAATTTGATTGAGCGCGTGAAGCCCGGAGAGGAACTGTCGCTCGACCTCGAGAACGGCACAGTTACGGTGGGCGGACAGAATTACCGCTGCACCAAGCTGCCGCAGAAGATGCAGGAAATTCTGGACCGGGGCGGACTCATTGCGGCGCTGAATCGGGAGGAAGCATAATGGCTATGACGATGGCAGAGAAGATCATTGCGCGCGCTGCGGGAAAGCCGGAGGTGCACGCGGGCGATATCGAGACGGTAACGCTCGACTATATGATGTCAAACGACGGCACAACCCACCTCACCATCGGCATGTACGAAAACTTAAAGCACCCGCGCATTGCGGATAAGGACAAACTGGTCTGGATTGTAGACCACAATGTACCGGCGGATTCGGTGAAGACCGCCGCGTCTCATAAGAAGATGCGCGATTTTGCGCGCGCAAACGGCATTGCCTTCTACGAGGGTGAGGGCGTATGTCATCAGATTATGCTGGAAAAGTACGTGTCCCCGGGGCAGTTTATCTTCGGTGCGGACTCGCACACCTGTGCCTACGGCGCGCTCGGCGCCTTCGGAACCGGCGTTGGCTGCACGGACTATCTCTATGCGATGGTCACGGGGCAGAGCTGGGTTCTGGTGCCGAAGACCCTGCGCTTCGAGCTCCGCGGCAAGCTGCGCCCCGGTGTCTACGCGCGCGATCTGATTCTCACCATCATCGGCAAGATAGGCGCAAACGGCGCGAATTATAAGGCCATGGAGTTCGGCGGCGAGGGCCTTAGAAGCCTCGGTATTGCGGACCGCGCGGCGCTCTGCAATCTCTGCGTCGAGGCCGGCGCAAAGACCGGACTCTGCGAGGTGGACGAGATGACTCTCTCCTATTTAAAAGAGCAGGGCAGGGAGCCGCTTGCTGTCTTAAATCCGGATGCGGATGCGGACTACGAAGAAGTGTTTGAAATCGATCTTTCGGAAATTCGTCCGATCGTCGCAAAACCGCATTTCGTTGACAATGTGGTCCCGGCGGAGGAATGCAACGGCATTCCCATTGACGAGGCCTTCCTCGGCTCCTGCAACAACGGCAGAATCGAGGATCTTCGCGTGGGCGCGGAACTGCTTCGCGGCAGAAAGGTTGCGGACAGCGTGCGCTTTCTCGTGGTGCCGGCGAGCCGCGCGGTCTATGAAGAGGCGCTCCGCGAGGGTCTCCTGAAAATCTTTATGGACGCGGGGGCCATTGTGATGAACCCGAACTGTTCGGTCTGCTGGGGTTCCTGCCAGGGCGTCATCGGTGAGGGCGAGACCCTGATCAGCACGGGTACCAGAAACTTTAAGGGGCGCTCCGGTCACAAGGATTCTTACGTGTACCTTGCGAGTGCGGCGACGGTCACGGCGAGTGCCGTGAAGGGCGAAATCTGCACGGCAGAGAGTCTGACAAAGTGAGGCGGCAGATGGAAGAATTTCAGGGAAAAGTTTGGAAGCTCGGAGATGATATCGACACCGACATCATACTCCCGACCGAATATCTGGTCTTTCCGACCATTGCGGAGATGAAGCCCTATGCATTTTCGCCGCTCCGCCCCGAACTTGCCGGTAAAATAGAGCCCGGCGATATCATTGTGGGCGGCGAGAACTTTGGCTGCGGTTCCTCGCGCGAACAGGCACCGGAGGTCGTGAAGGCGCTCGGTGTGCGCGCGGTCATTGCGAAAAGTTTTGCGCGCATCTTCTTTCGGAATGCGATTAACAACGGCCTCCTTTTAATCGAGTGCCGGGAACTTCCCGACGAGGTGTGTGAGGGCGATACGCTTACGGTGACGGTCGGCGAAAAGATACACGCAAACGGCAAGGACTACAAAATCGCGGCCCTGCCCGAAAATCTCATGGAGATCTTGAATGCGGGCGGACTGGTCAAGGCGATGCGGAAGAGAAATGGGCTTAACTGAGATGAAAATGACAATGATAGAAAAGCTGATTGCCGCAAAGGTCGGGCACGCGGTAAAGCCCGGCGACATTGTGACGGTCGGCGCGGACCGCGTGATGCTGGACGACATCATGATGCCCTTCATCGCGGCAAAATTTGAGGAAATGGGCTTTCAAAAGCTCTGGGATCCCGAGAAGGTCGTGATTATCTGCGACCATCTGGTGCCGGCAAGTCAGGTGGACGATATCAGAGCCTACAAGCTCTCAAACGAGTTCGCGGCAAAGTACGGCGTCCCGAATTTGCACCGGAGCGACGGCATCTGCCACCAGCTCATGACCGAGGCGGGCTATGTGAAGCCCGGCGACTTGGTCTTCGGAACGGACAGCCACACGACAACCTACGGCTGTGTCGGTGCGTTTTCAACCGGCATCGGCTACACGGAGATGGCGGCGGTGCTCGGAACAGGTGAAATCTGGCTCCGCGTGCCGGAGACCATACGCATTGAAATCAACGGGAAGCTCCCGGCAAATGTAATGTCGAAGGACGTGATACTCCGCATCATCGGGGACTTGACGGCGGCAGGCGCAACCTACCGCGCACTCGAGTTTACCGGCGACACGGTAGAGGCAATGAGCCTCTCTCCTCCCGCATGACCATGGCAAATATGGGAATTGAGGCGGGGGCAAAGTGTGCGCTCTTTGCGCCGGATGAGAAGACCGCGGCATATCTCGGAATCGAACTCACGGAAGCGGAGCGTGCCCTTGCGGGCGATGCGGATGCGCCCTGCGAGCGGGTACTTCGGTACCGTGCGGAGGACTTTGTGCCCGTCATGGCGCTGCCCTCGAATGTGGACCATGTCGCACCGGTAAAGGAACTTGAGCCGGTGGCCGTTGACCAGGTTTTCCTCGGTTCCTGCACGAACGGGCGGCTTGAGGACCTGATGGCGGCTGCGGAAGTGTTGAAGGGTAAGCACATTGCGCCCTTTGTGAAACTCATTGTGACCCCGGCCTCCCGTAAAATCTGGGAGGAGGCAGAGGCAAACGGCACCTTGGCAATTCTCTCGGCGGCGGGGGCCATGATTACCCATCCGTCCTGCGGACTCTGCTGCGGCCGCACCGGCGGCATCCTCTCGGACGGCGAGCGCGTGGTCGCGACGAATAACCGAAACTTCCTCGGCAGAATGGGTAGTTCCAAGGTGGAGATATATCTCGCGTCCCCGAAGACCGCGGCAGCCTCGGCGCTCGCGGGAAACTTACGGAGGCAACATGTTAAATCAGTTTTCGAGAACGCAGCTCTTGCTCGGTGTCCCGGCGATGGAGAGACTCAAGGCGTCCCGCGTCGCGATTTTCGGACTCGGCGGCGTGGGCGGCTATGTCGCGGAGGCACTGGCGCGGAGCGGTGTCGGCGCACTGGACTTAATCGATGACGACAAGGTCTGTCTCACGAATTTAAACCGCCAGATACTTGCCCTGCGTTCAACAATCGGCAAATATAAGGTTGAGGTCGCGGCAAATCGAGTGGCGGAAATCAATCCGGACTGCCGTGTGACCATGCACCGCATGTTCTATCTGCCGGAGACCGCGGATCACTTTGATTTTCGCAATTACGACTATGTGGTCGATGCGATCGACACCGTGACCGGTAAGATTCAGCTCATTTTGCAGGCAAGAGAAGCGGATACCAAAATTATCAGCTGCATGGGCGCGGGCAATAAGCTGGACCCGACGCAGTTTAAGATTGCGGATATCTATAAGACCAGTGTGGACCCGCTGGCGCGCGTCATGCGCCGCGAGTTAAAGAAGCGTGGCGTCCGGAAATGCAAGGTGGTCTACTCGACCGAAGCACCGGTCAGACCCCTGGAGGATCCGAGCATCAGCTGCCGGAGTCACTGTGTGTGTCCGCCCGGCACCGAGCGGAAGTGCACCGAGCGCCGGGATATCCCGGGCAGCACGGCATTTGTCCCGGCAGTCGCGGGACTGATAATCGCGGGCGAGGTGGTGCGTGAGCTTGCGGGAGAGAGAGAAGCATAAGTTTTATTTGGCTTTGCGGGGGAGAAAGGCTAGAATATAGTTGAGCGGAGGATATGACGATGAAAGTCAGACGAGTAATAATTTCTTTTGCGGCAGCGGCGGTTCTTTCCACGGCGCTCCCGCAGGCGGCGGAGGCCGCGACCATAACCCGCGGCAAGCGAACCGTGGCATCCGACAAGGTTTTTGTGCTGGATCGCTATCGTGTCAATGCGCGGAGCGAAAAGGCGGCGGCAAATCAGAACCTGTCACAATTTGCGGGAAGCGAAAGCGGCACAAACGGCGCGGGGACCTTTTCCTATGAGACCCTGACCGAGGCCTATCGGAACAGGGCGCCGTTTTTAAAGAACAGACAGGACGACAACGGGCGGCCGCTGACGGTCGTTTCGGACTGCGGCAGCTACTATGAACTCGACTTTGTCTCGCTCTACGCAGCGGTCAAATACGATGCGGAGGCGGTTGAGAGCCTGGCGGTCGGCGATACGTTCCCGCTCGACGGACAGAGCTATGTGCTCACGGCAGTGCGGGAGGACGGCACGCGGGTCTTTTCTCGGACGGGATTTGCGACCGAAGAAGAGATGTCGCTTCGGCATGTCGCGCCGAAGGGGAAAAAGCATATTACATTGCCGATGAGAGCGCGGCACTCTACTATACCGGCAAGGTGCGAATCAATAAGGATGCGGTGATTCACGCGGGCGACAAGACGCTCACGGCGGCGCAGTACCTGACGGCAGCCGGAAACGGGCAGAGAGAGGGTTTCCGGGGCGGCTTTAACGAGCGTGAGCAGTGGGTTTCTTTAAACGGCAGCTTCACCCTGGACGCAGCCGGTAATATCGCGGACTTTACGGAGCGCTGAGGCGAATGTTTCTCTTTGAGACAGCGCCGGACGGCAGCTTAGTGCTCTCGGGCGTGCAAGATGCCGGAGTAGCGCTCACGGTGCCGGACAGCCGGGACGGCGCGGCTGTCCGTCGCGTCGCGCGCGGGGCTTTTCGGGAGCTTTCCGGCGTTAGAACGCTTGACTTCGCGCCCGGGATTGCGGAAATCGGCGATTTTGCCTGTTACGGCATGCCGGATCTAATCAGCGTCTCGCTCTCCGAGACGCTGACCGAAGTCGGCGATGCGGTGTTTCGTGCCTGTGATGCCCTGCAGAGCGTGCACTACGCCGCGCCGCAGGGCAATTTTTATGCGCTCCGTGCGCTGCTCTCGGAGCCGGAACCGGCGTTTCGCTGCGAACTGAAACTCTCTGACGGCGAGGCGGAACTCTACTTTCCGTCATTTCAAAATGAGTTCGATGAAGACACCATGGCGCGCGCGATTCACCCGCGGATTGAGGGCTGCGGCTACGCCTTCCGGGAGTGTGTGACACGGCGGGAAATCGATTTTTTCCAGTATGACCGCCAGTTTGAACGGGCCGCGGCGGCGGAGCGGGAAGTTGCCTGCCGCATTGCAATCGGGCGCCTCCGTTACCCCTATCGGCTCGCCGAAGTGCGGCGCAAAGCGTACAGGGACTATCTTGCGGCCGAGAGCGAGACCGCGGCAGAACTCGCCTTCCAGGACTGGGAGCGGAGCGGAGACCGGGAACGGCTGCTTCGCGTCCTCTCCTGGCTTCGGCGGGAGCGGTTACTCTCGGACGAAGCGCGGCGCTATGCGCTTCATGAGGCGGGAAAGGCGAAGCTCCCGGAACTCTGCGCCGAACTCATGCAGGGCAGGGAACAAAGGCAGAGCACGGATTTTTCGCTCTGAGAGAGGAGAAGACATGGGCGGCAATCGCGAAGCGCTTACGGCGGCAGGCGAAAAGATATGGAATTATACCGTCACGGAATTGAGCCTCGCGCTGCCGTTTCTTCGCAGTGCCTTCTTTCTGCTTCGCCCGCAGATGGATCTGCGCATTCAAAATATAGGAACGGACGGAAGTGCGGTCGCCTACCAGCCGCGCTACCTGTTGCAGTGCTTTGTCGACAATCCGAGGGCGCTACGGCGGACCTGCTTTCACCTCTTTTTGCACTGCATCTTCCGCCATGTCTACCATGTGCCGGCGGCTGCGGCGGACAGGGAAACTGGGACCTCGCGGCGGATGTCGCGGTCGAGTACCTCGCGGACTCTCTGGATGAAGACATCCTAAGAGAGACAGAGAGCGATACGCGGCGCGCCTGGTATGAGCGCTTTCTTGCGGAGAGCCGCATCATGACGGCGGAGCGCATCTACCGCAGTTTACAGGGCATGGACTTAAGTTACGACGAGCGGGAAGAACTTCGGAAAACCTTTTGGCGTTGCGACCACAGTCTCTGGAAAAATCCGGAGACCAAGCCGCCGAAGACAGAGGAAAAGTCTCTGCCGGCCGAGGAGAAGCGCTGGGAGGATGCGGCGGAACATGTCGAAAAAATGCTCCTTGCCGCCGGAAAAGAGGCGGGTAAGGGCGCGGAGAGCTTTCTCCGCACTCTTCGCGTGCAGGGAGAAGCGCGGCTCTCCTACGGGGAAATCCTGCGCCGCTTTGCGGTTGAGCGGGAGGTCATGGAGATCGACCCGGACGCTTTTGACTACGGGTTCTACTACTACGGCATGGAGCACTACGGCAACATGCCCTTAATCGAGGAAAACGAGTACCGCGAGGAGCGGCGCATCGCCGCCCTGGTCATCGCCATCGACACTTCGGCCTCGACGCAGCACGGGGATGTGGAGCAGTTCTTTGCGGAGACCCTCGGCATATTCCGGGAAGAGCAGGCCTTTTTCCGGGATGCGGAGATTCATCTGATTCAGTGCGACGAGGCGGTGCGTGAAGACAGGCGCTGCCATAGCCTCGGCGAACTCGAGGCCGCGCGGGACAGCCTGCAGCTATCGGGCGGCGGCGGAACGGATTTTCGCCCGCTGTTTCGCTATCTGGAGGAACTGACGGCGCAGGGGGTCTTGTCGGGGCTCCGCGGTGTATTTTATTTTACAGACGGAGAGGGACAGTTTCCGGAACGGGCGACACCCTACCAGACCGTCTTTGTATTTCCGGGGCGCGAGGAGAGCGTGGAACAGCGCGTTCCCGCCTGGGCGCTCAAGGCATATCTGGAGGAGAAAGGCGTGAACATTCAAGAGGCAAAAGAGGAAATTTCCCGCGCAATCGATGCCTATTTGTGGAAGGATGAGAGCGGGCATTATCGGATTCCGCGGGAGCGGCAGCGCCCCATCCTCCTGATGGGTGCACCCGGTGTCGGCAAGACTGCGATTATGCGTCAGCTCGCCGAGGAGAAGGGGCTCGCACTCGTCTCCTATACCATTTCCCACCACACGCGCCAGAGTGCCATCGGCCTTCCGGTTGTGACCGAGCAGCTCTTTGACGGCAGACCGCAGAAAACCACGAACTACACCATGAGCGAGATTGTCGCCTCGGTCTATGAGATGATGGAGAAGAGCGGCAAGCGGGAGGGCATCCTCTTCCTCGACGAAATCAACACAGTCTCCGAGACGCTTGCGCCGACCATGTTACAGTTTCTCCAGTACAAGACCTTCGGTACCCACCGCGTGCCGGACGGCTGGGTCATTGTGACCGCAGGCAATCCGCCCGAGTATAACCGCGCGGTGCGGGACTTTGACGTTGTGACCAAAGACCGCGTGCGCGAGCTTCGCGTGACGGCGGACTTTGCGGTCTGGAAACGCTATGCCCTGGAGCGCGGCATTCACGGCGCGGTACTCGCCTTCCTGGAACTTGAGCCCGAGGCGTTCTTCTTTGTGCGCGCGGGCGAGGCGGGCAAGCGCTTTGTGACCGCGCGCGGCTGGGAGGATCTCTCGGATTCGCTGAAGGCCTATGAGGCGCTTCGGCTCGATGTGAGCGGGGCTTTCACGGCTTCCTTTTTGCAGGACGCGGAAATCGCGGATAAGTTTACCGCTATTACCTGCTCTATCGGAAGTATGCGGCGCTCTACGATATTGCGGGCATTCTCTCCGGGAAAGAGGAGGCGGATGCCGCGCAGCTCAAAAAGACCGGCTTTGACGAGAAACTCAGCTTTATTGCGCTGCTCTCTTCGGCAATCGGGGAGCGCGTCCGGAAGTGGCAGGAGGACTTCCGGGTACAGCAGGAGGTCTTTCGCATTCTGAAAGAAATCCGGGACGCAGAGGCAGCGGGACAGGCAGTCGTCACGGAAGCACTCCGGGAGGCGCGCTTTGCTGCCGAGCAGCGATTATTGCGGGAGCAGGCAGCCGAGGCGCTCTCGCCCTCGCGGGAGCGGCAGCTCACGGCAGTTGTCACAAGGCTTCGACACTATGAGACTTTAGCGGATGCGGCAGAGCCGAAAGACGCCTTTGATGCGCTGCGCACAGCCTTTGCGGCCGACGAAGCGGCCAGAAAGCAGCGTGAGGCAGAGACCGGCGAAGCCCTGTCACGTGCGCTCCGCTTCATGGCGGAGGGCTTCGGCGAGGGACAGGAGCTCGCGCTCTTCCTGACCGAGCTCAACGAAAACAGCGCGGTGCTCGCCTTTGCGGATGAGACAGGTCACGCGGACTATGCGCGCTACAATCAGCTCTTACTGCTGAGAGACCGCAGGGAAACTTTAAAAGAGGAGGTCATGCAGTTCCTATGAGATTTGTACTGCAATGTGTGAGTCAGGCGTCCTGCACGGTCGAGGGGCGCGTGACCGGCGCAATCGAGAGAGGGTACCTCATTCTGGTTGGCATCGCGGACAGCGACACCGAGGAGACCGCCGACCGTATGCTCAAAAAAGTGGCGGGGCTTCGCATCTTCCCCGATGAGAACGGCAAGACAAACTTAAGCCTCGCGGAAATCGGGGGAAGCATTCTTCTGATTTCGCAGTTTACACTCTACGCGGATTGCCGGAAGGGAAATCGCCCCTCGTTTGTGAAGGCGGGCAAGCCCGAACACGCGGAGCGGCTCTACCGCTATCTCCTTGAGCGCTGCCGCCGGGAAGGCATCGGCAAGACGGTGGAAGAAGGCGTATTCGGCGCGGACATGAAAATTGCGCTTGTGAACGAAGGACCGTTTACGCTGGTGCTCGATTCGGAGGAACTGCTCCGCAAATAAAAAATATTTCAAAAAGCAATTGACAGCAAGAGACAAAACGGGTATACTCTCTTTGTTCTTGTGATTGGGCTATCGCCAAATGGTAAGGCAACGGACTCTGACTCCGTCATTGTGAAGGTTCGAATCCTTCTAGCCCAGCGAGTAAAACCGAGCCGTCCGGCTCGGTTTTTTTGTATCTGTTATTTTGACCGATATGCGGCTATGATTGAGACAGTGCGTTGTTTCGGGACAAAGAATATTCGGATTTCATCATTCGCCGAGAGGCGATTTTCGGAAAGGCGGTAGGGCATGAAGTATTTAAAACTCGGCGTCATGCAGACTTTGGTAATCGAGAGACAAAAGGAGTTCGGTGTCTTTCTCCGCGCGGCAGCGGACACGGCGGGCGAGGAGACTGTGCTGCTCCCGAAGAAGCAGCTGCCTGCGGGCGCGGTAGCGGGCACGGCACTCGAAGTCTTCTTATACAAAGACAGCTCGGACCGTTTGATTGCGACGACGCGTCGCCCCCTGCTCACGGTCGGCGAAGTCGGAAAGCTTGAGATTCGGGAGATCACGAAAATCGGCGCGTTTCTCGACATGGGCCTCGAGCGCGATGTGTTGCTTCCGTTCCGGGAGCGGGTCGGGGAAATCAAGCCCGGCATGCAGGTGCTGGTCGCGCTCTATGTCGACAAGAGCGACCGCCTTGCCGCGACCATGCGGGTGTACCGTCATTTGAGAGCGGCGGAGGGAGTCGCGAAGGAACAGGTGGTGCGTGGTACCGTCTACGAGCTCGGCGAGCCCGGCATCTATGTCGCGGTCGATGACAAGTATTTCGGCATGATTCCGAAGGCCGAGGCCTACGGCAATTTCTCGGTCGGACAGGAAATCACGGCGCGCGTGATTCGCGTCCGCGAGGACGGAAAGCTGGATTTAAGTCCCCGGCGCAGAGCCTTCGAGCAGATGGATGAGGACGCGGAACTGCTGCTCAAAAAACTGGATGAGGCGGGCGGAAGTCTGCCCTACCACGACCGGAGCAATCCGGCGGAAATCGAGGCCGCGCTCGGTCTTTCCAAGAATGCGTTTAAACGAGCATTCGGGCGCCTCTTGAAAGCCGGGAAAGTAGTCAAGACGCCACAAGGGATACTGAAAAAATCATGAATATTGCCTAAAAGTTGGCCCTGTTCCCAGCTTGTATGCTTGCTATTCTTGTCAAACTGCCTTATGATGGTTCTGATTGAATGTGAAATTCTTTGAAAACACGGTAGCAGCGGAGCTGTGTCACCGCGATTGAAAGGAGACAGGGATGATATCGAACCAAATTCTGCAGTCCACCCTGGAGGGAATGAAGGCAATTACCCGCGTGGATCTTTGCATCACGGACACCGAGGGCAGTCTGCTGGCCGGAACGTTTCCGGAGGCGGAGACACAGGAAGCCGCAGCCTATACCTTTGCCAATTCGCCGGCGGACGCACAGGTGCTCGGCAACTATCAGTTCTTCAAGATTTTTGATGACAACCAGCTCGAGTACATTCTGGTTGCCTGCGGCGCAAGCGAGGATGTTTACATGGTCGGAAAGCTCGCGGCCTTCCAGGTCGAGAACCTCCTGACGGCTTACAAGGAGCGCTTTGACCGCGACAACTTCATCAAGAACCTCCTGCTCGACAACCTTCTCTTAATCGATATCTACAACCGCGCGAAGAAGCTCCAGATCGAGGAGCAGGCGCGTCGCGTCTGCTTTGTGATCGAGACCGAGGCGGGCAAGGAGATGAATGCGCTCGAGACCGTGCGCAATATCTATGCAAATCGCGGGCATGACTTTGTGACGGCGGTCGACGGCCGCACGATTATTCTGGTGCGCGAGGTGCGCGAGGGCGAGAGCTTTGAAGAACTCGACCACGCGGCGCGCGAGGTGATTGAGGGGCTCCGCGCGGCGGAGATTCTGGACGTCAACATTGCCTACGGCACGATTGTGAAGGACATCAAGGATGTGTCCCGCTCGTACAAAGAGGCTATGATGGCGCGGGAAGTCGGCAAGATTTTCTATCCGGGCCAGACCATTGTCGCCTACAACAAGCTCGGCATCGGCCGCCTGATTTATCAGCTGCCGTCTTCGCTCTGCAAGATGTTCATCAGCGAAATCTTCGAGGGCAAGACGCCCGAGCAGTTTGATGAGGAGACCCTGCAGACCATCAACAAGTTCTTCGAGAACAGTCTGAATGTCTCGGAGACCTCGAGACAACTTTATATCCACCGAAACACTTTGGTGTACCGTCTCGACAAGCTGCAGAAGACAACGGGCCTCGACCTCCGCGTCTTCGAGGACGCCATCACATTCAAGATTGCGCTGATGGTTGTCAAGTATATGAGTTCCAAGGAAGAGGTATTTGATGGCAGAAAATTCTGAGTGGAAGAACGACGAAGAGGAAGCCCGCGCCCGGAAAGAGGCGGAGGCGGCCGTGCGACATGCGCGCGATTATCACATGCGGAAGCAGGGCTACTGGAAGGGCTTTTTCGTCGGCTTTTTTGCCTGCGTGGCAGTGCTTGCGGTTGCGGCCGCGGTTCTGTTTTTCCGGGTGAGCGGCAATCGCCGGCCTTACCGGGCGGACAAGACGACGCAGGCCACCCCGGCAGAGGCGAGCGCCAATCCGAAAGATCTGAATTACGATAAGATTGAGGCAAAGATGCGTCTCCTGCAGAATGTGATATACAAGAACTATCTCTTTGACGAGAAGGAGACGGATGTCGAGGACGGCATCTATAAGGGCATGATGTCGGGTCTCGGCGATCCCTACTCGGTCTACTACACGGCGGACGAGTACAAGAAGCTGACCGAAGAGACCAGCGGGCAGTATTCCGGAATCGGTGCCGTGCTGAATCAGGATCCGGATACGAAATCAGCCGCATTGTGACCGTGTTCCCAGGATCCCCGGCCGAAGAGGCGGGCCTCAAGCCCGACGACATTCTCTACCAGGTCGCCGGAAAGGATGTGTCCGGAGAAAATCTGGATGTCCTGGTCGCGAGCTATATCCGCGGCGCAGAGGGAACCAGCGTCGAAATCAAGGTGCTCCGCGGCGACAAGCACGAGGAACTCACATTTAACGTGACGCGCCGCAACATTGTGATGCCGACGGTCGAGTCGGAGATGAAGGCGAATAAAATCGGCTACATCCGCGTGCTCCAGTTTGACACCGTGACGCCGGATCAGTTCAAGCAGGCGGTCGATGAGCTCCAGAAGAAGGGTATGAAGCGTCTGGTCATTGATCTCCGCAACAACCCGGGCGGCGTTGTGGACTCCTGCATCTCGATGCTGGACTACATGCTGCCGGATGGTCTCCTGGTCTACACGGCAGGGCGGGACGGTGTCGGTGAAAAGTATTACGCGACCGACGGACACGAGGTGAATCTGCCGACTGTCATTCTGATCAACAAGGGTTCGGCGAGCTGCTCGGAGATTTTTGCGGGCGCTTACCATGACTTCGGCCGCGCAAAACTGGTCGGCACGACAAGTTTCGGCAAGGGCATTGTCCAGTTCGTGATGCCGCTCGGCGACGGCTCGGCGGTAAAACTCACGACACAGCATTATTATACACCGAACGGCTTTGATCTCCACGGTAAGGGAGTCGCGCCGGATGTCGAGGCAGAGTCCGAAGAGGGCGATGTGCAAAACGGCGAAAAGGACGCACAGCTCACGCGTGCGCTGGAAGTTGTACAGGAAGAATAAGAAGAAAACGAGACGAGACAGACCGACCGGAAATTTTTGGCGTCTGTCTCTTTTCTCATTCAGAATGCATAAAAATAAGTTTTATAGATTATTTTTACAAAAATGGCTTGCCTTTTTCGGGACAGGCCGTATAATGGAGCAAGAGAAAACGAAAACCGGATTCAGGAGGGGAAAAAGATGAAATTGAAAAAAGTTGCGGTGGCAGCGGCAATCGGACTGATGGGCATGGCACTTATGGCTTGCGGCGGCAAGAAGAGCGAGGAGAGCAGCGCGGCAGCGGGCAGCGAGAGCAGTGTATCGTCCGGCAGCGTGGCGGCGGATGCGGCAAAGGTAAAGACCGTGAGCGCCGGCAAGCTCACAATGGTCACGAATGCGGAGTTCCCGCCCTACGAGTATCACGAGGGCAATGATATCAAGGGTATCGATGTCGAGATTTGTCAGGCAGTCGCCGAGAAGCTCGGGTTGAAGCTGGAGATTGAGGATGTCGCCTTCGATGCGATTATTCCGGAGGTGACTTCCGGCAAGGCGGATCTCGCGGCGGCAGGTATGACCGTCACCGAGGACCGGAAGCAGAACATGGACTTCTCGGACACCTATGCGAGCGCCAAGCAGCTGATTCTGGTGAAGGACGACTCGACACTTGCGGGTAAGGATGACCTGAAGGGCAAGAAAATCGGTGTGCAGCAGGGCACGACGAGCGACCTTATGAGTACGGAAGACTTCGGCGATGACGCAGTGGTGCGTTTCTCGAAGAGCATGGAGGCCGTACAGGCGCTCACCCAGGGCAAGATTGATGCGGTTATCGTGGACAGCCAGACCGCAGAACAGTTTGTCAAGGAAGTGCCGGGCATCAAGGCGCTGGATGCAAGCTATTCGGACGAGTCCTATGCAATCGGCGTAAAGAAGGGCAACACCGAACTTCTGAATGCTGTCAACGGCGCACTTTCGGAGCTCAAGTCCGAGGGCAAGCTCGACGAGATTGCGGCGAAGTACACGAAGGCAGAGTGAGGAAGGAATGTTTCAGACATTTGCAAATGATTTCCAGCGGAACTTTATCGCGGATCACCGCTGGCGCTATCTGACCAACGGACTCGCGGTCACGCTGGAAGTCACCTTCTTTGCGGTGTTGCTCGGCGTGGTGCTCGGCTTCTCGGTCGCACTGGTGCGCGAGGCACACCGCAGTACCGGTAAGTTTCGCCTGCTCAGTGCCATCGGCGGTGTCTACCTGACCGTGATTCGCGGAACGCCGGTCGTCGTGCAGCTCATGCTGATTTATTTCGGCATCTTCGCGTCGGTGCGCATTCCGCAGATTCTGGTCGCGATTATCGCTTTCGGTATCAACTCGGGCGCCTACCAGGCGGAGATTTTCCGGACCGGCATCGAGGCTGTGCCGCGCGGTCAGTACGAGGCGGGGCGCAGTCTCGGCTTCAGCTATTGGAAGACCATGTGGCGCATTGTGATGCCGCAGGCTGTGCGCAATGTGATTCCGACCCTGGCGAATGAATTTATTGTTCTGATGAAGGAGACTTCGGTCGCGGGATATGTCGCGCTGAACGATCTCACCAAGGGCGGTGACATCATCCGCAGCCGCACCTATTCGGCCTTCATGCCGCTCCTCGCGGTGGCGCTGATTTATCTCTGCCTCGTGATGATTTTCTCCGCGGGCGTCAAGTATCTGGAGAGGAGGTTGAAGACCGGTGAGCGCTAACGCTTTGATTCAGGTAAACGAACTCCGGAAAGCCTACGGAAAGCAGGAAGTTCTGAAAGGCATCACGACAGAGATTCAGACGGGCGAGGTGGTCTGTGTGATCGGCCCCTCAGGCTCGGGGAAATCGACCTTTCTCCGCTGCTTAAACCGCCTCGAAGAAGCGAGTTCCGGTCAGATTCTCTTTGAGGGCGTGGATCTCTGCGACAAGAAGACAGACATAGACCGCGTGCGGCAGCGTATGGGCATGGTCTTTCAGCAGTTCAACCTCTTTCCGCACATGAACATTTTGCAGAATCTGACCCTCGGGCCCATGGAACTGCAGAAGCGGAGTCGGGAGGAGGCCGAGGCCTATGCGATGGAACTGCTTCACAAGGTCGGACTCGCCGAGAGAAGCGAATGCCTATCCGCAGCAGCTCTCGGGCGGGCAGCAGCAGCGCATCGCGATTGTGCGGGCGCTCTGCATGAAGCCGGATGTGATGCTCTTTGACGAGCCGACCTCGGCGCTAGACCCGGAGATGGTCGGCGAAGTGCTGAACGTGATGAAGGACCTCGCCGCGCAGAAGATGACCATGGTCGTTGTGACCCACGAGATGGGCTTTGCGCGCGAAGTGGCCTCCCGCGTCATGTTCCTTGCGGACGGCTATTTCCTCGAGGAGGGAAGCCCCGCGGAGCTCTTCGGGAATCCGAAGAACGAGAGATTACAGAGCTTTTTGAGTAAGGTATTATAAAGCACGGCGGGATACGCGCTGTGAAAAAGAGGAAGCAGGCCTTTTCGGCTTACGCTTCCTCTTTTTCTTTCGCTTGACGCGAAGTGAGTAAGAGTCTATGATACTTTTTAGGAATAATTCTTGTTTTGAGTTTTGCATCTGTAAGGAGGTACAGTGATGAGAGAATATAAAAACCTGATTATCGGCTTCGGCAAGGCGGGCAAGACGCTCGCGGGCTATCTCGCGAAGAAGGGCGAAAAGACCGCTCTGGTCGAAGAGAATCCGCTTCGCTACGGCGGCACCTGCATCAATGTGGCGTGCATCCCCTCAAAGTCTCTTGAGCACAGCGCGGCGCTTTCTGCGACCTTCGGCGGCAGTTTGACAGAGAAGAAGGAGCGCTACCGGGCGGCCATTGCGGAGAAGCAGCGCCTCACGGGCTTTCTTCGTCAGAAGAATTACGAGAAATCGCATCGACCGGCGCGGAAATCATTGACGCGCGCGCGGTCTTTGCGGATGCGCATCATGTAAAGCTGCAGTTTCCGGATGGCCGCGTGGATGAGGCAAAGGCAGAGCGCATCTTCATCAACACCGGAGCGGTCACGGTAATTCCGCCGATTGCGGGCATCGAAAACAACAAGAAGGTATTCACGAGCGAGAGCATGATGGAGCTCAGCGAGCTTCCGGAGAAGCTGGTCGTCATCGGCGGCGGCTACATCGGCCTCGAGTTCGCGTCTTACTACAATAACTTCGGCTCCAAGGTAACGGTCATTCAGGACAGCGAGCAGTTCATCCCGCGCGAGGATAAGGAGATGGCGGCGCTGATCGAGAAGACCCTCGTGGAGAGCGGCATTGAGATTATTAAGGGCGCAAAGGTCGAAGAGATTCAGGGCGGCAGCGTGCGCTTTACCGTGGGCGGCAAGGCAGAGGAGAGAACGGGAGACGCAGTGCTCCTTGCGACCGGCAGAAAGCCGAACACCGCAAATCTCGGCCTTGAGCATGCGGGGGTAGATGTTACGGCGCGCGGCGGTATCATCACTGACAAGCAGTGCCGCACGAGCGTCAATCATATTTTCGCGATGGGCGATGTGCGCGGTGATCTCCAGTTTACCTACATCTCCCTCGATGACTTCCGCATTGTCCGCGATGCGCTTGCAGGGAAGGAAAGAACCACCGAGAACCGAGGCGCGGTGCCCTATGCGGTCTTCCTGACCCCGCCCTTTGCGAGAGTCGGCTTAAGTGAGGAGGAGGCAGTCGCAGCCGGAAAGAAGTTTAAGAAGACCCTGCTCCCGACCGCAGCAATCCCGAAGGCACAGGTGCTCCGCGAGACCCGCGGTGCGCTCAAGGTCCTGATTGAAGAGGGCACCGGCCTCATTCTCGGCGCGCACCTCTTCTGCCCGGAGTCCCCGGAGATGATTAACCTCGTGAAGCGCGCAATGGACAGCAAGATTCCGGCTTCCGAGCTCGCAGAGCAGATTTATACGCATCCCACGATGACCGAGGCATTCAACGACTTGTTCGCATAAACAAATGTTCTCTTTTCCCTTGCCGTGGGACGGTTCTGCCGCTATACTGAATATGTGATTTGCGTTTTGCGCCTCTTGCAAGGGAAGAGGCGCTTTGTTTGTACCTGCGACAGGCGATAGAGGAAGAAATGGCAAAACAATATATTAAAATTCGAGGCGCGGCGGAGCACAACCTAAACATGTGGACATCAACATCCCGCGAAATGAGCTTGTGGTTCTGACCGGCCTCTCGGGCTCGGGTAAGTCGAGCCTGGCCTTTGATACAATTTACGCCGAGGGACAGCGGCGATACATGGAGTCGCTCTCAAGCTATGCGAGACAGTTCCTCGGCCAGATGGAGAAACCGGAGGTGGAGAGCATAGAAGGACTCTCCCCCGCGATTTCGATTGACCAAAAGAGCACGAACCGGAATCCGCGTTCCACCGTGGGCACCGTGACCGAAATCTACGACTACCTGCGTCTCTTGTACGCGCGCATCGGTATCCCGCACTGCCCGAACTGCGGGCGGGAGGTGCAGCGCCAGACCATAGACCAGATGGTGGATCAGCTGCTTGCCCTGCCGGAGAAGACCCGTGTGCAGATTCTGGCGCCCGTGGTGCGAGGCAAGAAGGGCAGACACGAGAAGGTGCTCGAAAAGGCAAAGCGGAGCGGCTATGTGCGCGTCCGCGTCGACGGCAACCAGTATGAGCTGAGCGAAGAGATTGCGCTGGATAAGAACATCAAACACAACATTGAGATTGTCGTGGACCGCATCTCGATTCGAGGCGGCATTCAGCAGCGACTCACCGATTCGCTCGAGGCAGCGCTCGCGCTTGCGGACGGCCTTGCCGAGGCAGAGATTGTGGACGGCGAGACCCTGCGCTTTTCGCAGAACTTTGCCTGCCCGGACTGCGGCATCTCCATCGAAGAGGTGGAGCCGAGAAGCTTTTCCTTCAATAATCCCTTCGGCGCCTGCCCAGAGTGCGCGGGACTCGGCTACAAGATGGAGTTCGACCCGACGCTCATGATCCCGGACGAGAGTCTCTCGCTCAATCAGGGCGCAATCATTGCGCCCGGCTGGAACTCGAGCAGCCAGAAGGGCAGCTTTACGAACGCGCTCTTAAACGCGCTCGCGGAGCACTACCACTTTTCGCTCGACACGCCGTTTGAGGACTATCCCGCATCCGTGCGGGAACTCATACTCTACGGCACCAAGGGGAAAGAAGTGCCGGTTTTTTATAAGAGCCAGCGCGGCGAGGGCACCTATCAGGTTGCCTTTGAGGGCCTTATCGAGAACGAAAACCGCCGTTACCGCGAGACCTTCTCCGACACCATGAAGCAAGAGTACGAGAGCTACATGCGCATTACGCCCTGCAAGGCCTGCGGCGGCAAGCGTCTCAAGAAATCGAGCCTCGCGGTCACGGTCGGCGGCAAGGATATCTACGACGCGACGGATATGTCGATCGTCAAGTTCCGCGACTTTGCGGACGGCCTTGCGCTCACGGAGACCCAGCGAAAAATCGGCGAGCAGATTTTAAAAGAAATTCATAACCGCGTGAGTTTCTTAATCGATGTGGGACTCGACTACCTGAGTTTGAGCCGCGGCACGGCAACCCTCTCGGGCGGCGAGGCGCAGCGCATACGCCTGGCGACCCAGATCGGCTCCGGTCTCGTCGGTGTGGCCTACATTCTGGACGAGCCGAGCATAGGCCTCCACCAGCGGGACAACGATAAGCTGCTGGCGACCCTAAAGCACCTGCGCGACCTCGGCAACTCGGTCCTCGTGGTCGAGCACGATGAGGACACCATGCGCGCCGCGGACTGGGTCATCGACATAGGCCCGGGCGCAGGCGAGCACGGCGGACAGTGGTCGCGGCGGGAACCGCCGAAGATCTCATGAAGAACCCGGACAGCATCACGGGACAGTACCTCTCCGGTGCGAAGAAGATTCCGGTGCCCGCGGAGCGGCGAAAGTCCGATCAGTACCTCACAGTGAAGGGGGCTGCCGAAAACAACCTGAAAAAGCCTACGGTCAAGTTCCCACTCGGTGTTATGACCTGCGTGACCGGTGTCTCCGGCTCCGGCAAGTCCTCGCTGGTCAACGAGATTCTCTATAAGTACCTCGCGAAGAAGCTAAACCGCGCACACGAACATCCGGGCGCGTTTCAGAGCATCGAGTGGGACGGCAAGCTAGATAAGGTCATCGCGATTGACCAGTCCCCGATCGGCAGAACGCCGCGCTCCAACCCCGCAACCTATACGGGCGTCTTTGATTTGATTCGCGACCTCTTTGCGGCGACGCCGGATGCGAAGGCGCGCGGCTATCAGAAGGGGACGCTTCAGCTTTAACATCAAGGGCGGCCGCTGCGAGGCCTGCGCGGGCGACGGCATCGTGAAGATCGAGATGCACTTCCTTCCGGATGTCTATGTGCCCTGCGAGGTCTGCGGCGGCAAGCGCTATAACCGCGAGACCCTCGAAGTGCGCTACAAGGGCAAGACCATCTACGACGTGCTCAACATGACAGTCGAGGAGGCCTGCAGCTTCTTCGAGAACGTGCCGAGCATCGCGCGGAAGATGCAGACCCTGATGGATGTGGGTCTCTCCTACATCCGCCTCGGGCAGCCGAGCACCGAGCTCTCGGGCGGCGAGGCACAGCGCATTAAGCTCGCGGCCGAACTTTCGCGCCGCGGCACCGGGCGCACGGTCTACATTCTGGACGAGCCGACCACCGGTCTCCACTTTGCGGACGTGCATAAGCTCGTGGACATCCTAAGACGCCTCTCGGAGAGCGGTAACACCGTAATCGTGATAGAGCACAATCTGGACGTCATCAAGACGGCGGACTACATCATAGACATGGGACCCGAAGGGGGAGATGGCGGCGGCACCGTGGTCGCCGCAGGTACCCCGGAAGAAGTGGCGGCGGTCGAGAATTCCTGGACCGGACGCTATTTGAAAAAATACCTTTGAATTGTTTCATAAAGCCGCCAAGGCAGGAGATACCGAAGCTTTGGTTTAACCAAGATGCATACTTGTTTTGCACGGAGAAACATGATTGCCGATTGTTGCGCCGCACGCAAATGTGATATGATGACGGGAGATTATTCAGAGAGGAGAGCGACGTGGGACTCGAACAACAGGAAAAGATTATAGTCTTGGATTTCGGCGGGCAGTATAACCAGCTGATTGCACGGCGCGTGCGCGACGAAGGCGTTTATGCGGAGGTCTATGCTTCCGACATCGATTTGGACAAGTTAAAGGCAATGCAGCCGAAGGGCCTCATTTACGGGCGGACCGCAGTCCGTCTTTAAAGAGGAGAGCCAGCACATCGATGCCAAGGTATTTGAACTCGGCATTCCGATTCTCGGCTTCTGCTACGGCGCACAGCTGATTGCGCACACTCTGGACGGCAAGGTTGAGACCGCGCCGGTCAGCGAGTACGGCAAGACCAAGACGGAAGTAAAGACAGATGCAACCTTGTTCCGCGGTGTCCCGGCTGAGATTTCCAGCTGGATGTCCCACACGGACTATATCTCCAAAGTGCCGTCCGGCTTTACCGTGACCGCACACACCGAGAACTGCCCGGTTGCGGCCATGGAGGATACGTCTCGTCACATCTACGCGACCCAGTTCCACCCGGAAGTGCAGCACACCGAGTACGGCAAAGAGCTGATTCACAACTTCCTCTATGATGTCTGCGGCTGCAAGGGCGATTGGAAGATGGACAGCTTCGCAGAGGCAGAGATTCAGCGCATTCGCGAGACCGTGGGCGACGGCAAGGTGCTTCTTGCGCTCTCCGGCGGCGTGGATTCCTCGGTCGCGGCGACCTTGATGGCAAAGGCCATCGGCAAGCAGCTCACCTGTGTCTTTGTGGATCACGGCCTCCTTCGGAAGGACGAGGGCGATGAAGTCGAAGCTGTTTTCGGACCGAAGGGAAAGTACGACTTAAACTTTATCCGCGTGAATGCGGGACCCGAGTACTTCGAGAAGCTTAAGGGAGTCGAAGAGCCCGAGCAGAAGCGGAAGATTATCGGCGAGCAGTTTATTCGCATCTTTGAGCGCGAGGCAAAGAAAATCGGCGCAGTCGATTTCCTCTGCCAGGGCACCATCTACGCCGACGTGGTCGAATCCGGCCTCGGCAAGGGTGCGGTGATTAAGTCCCACCACAACGTGGGCGGACTTCCGAAGAACATCGAGTTCCGCGCGATTATTGAGCCGCTCCGCAACCTCTTCAAGGACGAAGTGCGAAAGGTCGGCTTAGAGCTCGGCCTTCCCGAGGCGCTTGTGTACCGCCAGCCCTTCCCGGGCCCGGGCCTCGGCGTTCGCATCATCGGCGAAGTCACGCCGGAGAAGGTTAAGATAGTCCAGGAGGCAGACAGCATCTACCGCGAGGAAATCAAGAAGGCAGGCCTTGCGCGCGAGCTCAGCCAGTACTTTGCCGCCCTCACGAACCTCCGCTCCGTCGGCGTAATGGGCGATTTCCGCACCTACGACTATGCCGTGGCGCTCCGCGCCGTGAAGACAGACGACTTCATGACCGCCGAGTGCGCGGAGATTCCGTTTGCGGTGCTCCAGACCGTCATGAACCGCATCGTGAACGAGGTGAAGGGCGTGAACCGCGTGTTCTACGATCTGACCTCGAAACCGCCGGGGACGATTGAACTCGAATAAGTCCGACTTAAAAAGAGCAGGCTCTACCAGACTGTATGTCGGGTGGAAGCCTGCTTTTTCTGTTCCGAAATATTGTCTCGCCTGATGCCGGCGCAAATGATGAAGTATGCCGGATTGTGAATTCAGAGCGTATTCGGATATTTTTCCGTTGTAAGACAATTCAACGTAGGATACGAAAGAAAGTCTACCGCTATGCGGGACGGATCTCTATCATTTACTTCTCTGATGAACACTGGGAAGTATGGTTAGCGTAAAATGTTACATTCTAAAAATGATAAGGAGGCTTTCAGAAATGCCTGAGGAGAAGGAAGTTCATATGACGGTAGAAGAACGAAAGGAAAGCTGGAAAAGAGAGGAGGAAATCGCCCGTATTTACGGATGGGATTTCTCATATTCATGGCAGGTATACGGAAGAAGATGATTTACCGTGGGATTTTGGAAAGATCATTCAGAAATATCGGAACGACAGCATGAAACTGATGGATATGGAAACCGGTGGCGGAGAGTTTTTGCTTACTTTCCGACACCCCTATGAAAATACGGCGGCAATCGAAGGCTATCCGCCGAATGTGGAACTGTGCAAAAAGGTTTTGCTCCCGTTGGGAATTGAGTTCAAAGCGGCGGGAGGAGGAGATAAGCTTCCGTTTTCCAATCAAAGCTTTGATATTGTCACCAACCGGCATGGAGACTATGACGCTGCAGAACTGCAGCGGGTATTAAAACCAGGAGGGCTGTTCCTAACACAGCAGGTAGGTGCCGAAAATGATCGGGAATTGGTTGAGCTTCTGCTTCCTCAGCTCACAGAAGTACCATATCCAAAGCAATATCTGGAGGTTAAAAAAGCGGAACTTCTCGAACATGGTTTTGAGATACTGGAAAGCGGAGAAGTCCGACGGCCGATTCGTTTCTTTGATGTCGGAGCTCTTGTTTGGTTTGCAAGAATTATCGAATGGGAGTTTCCGGGCTTTTCCGTTGAAAGCTGCTTTGAACATTTGCTTGAGGCACAGAAAAGCATTGAAAGAGACGGACTGCTTGAGGGGAGCATTCACAGATTTTATATTGTGGCCAAGAAGAAGTAGTTGCTAGATTGCAAGATCAGGCAGGACAGTCTGAAATAATTTCTCCGGCGGACTGTAATGAAAGGATTTTCGAGGGAGTTGATTGATCCGGTTCTGTTCTTCGTTTGGTCCGCGTTCGTAGGCGGAGTACGGCTGGGCATAATATATGGGTATCGTGGAAAGCAACTGTGGCAGTGAAGCAAATTTCATCATACCACGAGTTCGTCAGCGGCTCTTTTTTATTGTCCTAGTTCACCTTACAATCATCCAAACTCAGACAAATAATAAAGGGGTTGACAGTAAAGCAAGCAGAATATAAACTGAATGTGTGGGATATCCCACTTGTTTAAAGGAGGTGATTTTGTGGAAGTTGTAAAAGATTACGATGTGCATATCGACAGTAAGAAGCGCGTAACCCTTCGCGGCGCGAAATATCAATATTACAATGTTCGTGAATATGAGAATGGCTGCATTATGTTGGAACCTCGGGAATTGGCCACACCGGAGACGATTTCGGAAAGAACGCTTGAGTATATGGATCAGGCCATCCGTAACTTTAAGAGGGGGAAAGTATCGGCACCGATCGACATTTCCGATTTCTGAGGTATAGAGAAATGCAGTTTCTTATAAGAATGGGCATACCGGAAATGGAAGATTTGTGGTCGAAGTTGCAAAGCAAATACCGCTCCGGCACCATCAGCAAGAAGGATACATCACTCTACAAAAAGTGGGGCAAGGCGTTAAAACTCTTATCAGATAATCCGAGGCATCCGGGTCTGCGGACACATGATATCGAGGAATTGACGGAGCGCTATGGGGAACGCGTTTGGCAGTCTTATCTGGAGAATAAGGCGAGCGGTGCTATGCGGATGTACTGGGTGTATGGGCCGGATCAGCAGTCTATAACCATCATTGGTCTGGAGCCTCACCCGGAGGATAAAGAATGGTGCCTACAATAGAATTGCTCTGTCGCAGTTGCCGCCGATTGAGTGATCCATCAAGGTGATTATTTGCGTAATTCTATGAAAGTGGCAATACTTTGGCAACAGAAAATCAGATAGCAAGTGGAAATAGTCTAATTCAGAGAATAGCGATACGTCAGTTGATAAGACATAGCATATTTGCTTAGAATTTGAGCAAACAGAATTGAGTTGGAATAAGTCTGACTTAAGAAGAGCAGGGTCTACCAAAGCGTATGTGGGGTAGACTCTGTTCTTTTTATATTTCGAAATATCGTCTCAATCGATGCAGAGCAAATGATGGAATATTGGCATGCAGCCCCGGATTAATGAAGGCGCGAGGCATGTTTGAACAAGCGAGTCAGGATGTAACATAGCACCTTTGTCCTTTTAAGGTGTAAAAGCACATGAAAAGCACTTTAAAGACACTCCTTATGATGCTATGCTTTGTTTAGGAGGTGAGTGAAATGGCTAAGACAGCGGAAATGTCCAACTTCACATTTAAGATGGATAAAACAACGAGAGAGCAGTTCAGTTCGCTATGCAATGAATTGGGACTTACGATGTCTGCGGCTGCCCTAGCACTGATTAAGCAAGCGGTTCGCAATCAGAGCATGAGCTTTTCCCTTCGCGATGAAAATGGTTTCACGCCGCAAGAGGCCGCAGAACTCATGAGGAGAATCCGAGAAGTCAGGAACAACGAGGCGGTTCGCCATGATTTAATGGAGACCTGATGTGAGAGATCTGTATTGGCAATCGGATGCATGGCTAGAGTATGTCGATTTACAGGGAGACAAGGTTCTTTGTAAAATGATTAATAATCTAATTAAAGAAATTTTGCGGAACGGGTATCAGGCCGGTTCCGGGAAGCTTGAGTTGCTGAAGGGAAACATGTCCGGATATGCAAGCGTTTGCATTGATAAGAAGCTCAGTGCGGAGGCCATTACGATGATCATTCATAGGGCGTAAAAGCGCTATGATAACATCCTGTGATAACGATTTGATAACAACAGTTCAGATACCCTGTAGAAGAAGGATAACCGGAAAAAGACCGAAAATGAAATGTATTATGGCAGAGCTGATTGTTCATAAGAAAAGAGCAATCAACTCTTTTCTTATAAGTGAATCTCAGAAACCATTAAAGGTCGGAGAATAAAAATGGTCAACTTAATTGAGCTAAACGAAGAGAACTGGCCGGACTTCGCCGGACTATCCGTTGATGAAAGTCAAAAAACATTTCTTGCAAGTAACATCGGTATCATAGCAAGAGGGTATGTCTATCGTAATTCCCGCGCAAAAGTCATTGGCATTGTTGCGGATGGAACTCCCGTGGGCTTGGCTATGGTACGGGATATAGATGATGAACCGGCTTGCTATGAATTGCAGCAATTTATGATCGACAAGAATTTTCAGAGAAAAGGATATGGCCTTAGGGCATTAGAACTAATTCTTACCGCGCTCAAAGCGGAACAGAAATATGCTTGTGTTGAAGTATGCGTAAAAAAAGAAGATGCGCAGGCAATCCATGTCTATGAGAAAGCCGGATTCGTTGATTCCGGATACTTGGATGATACCGTTCCCGATTGCTTGCATTTCGTATATCACTTTGCAGCTGACAGCGGTACACCGGATGCTGCCGGCATAAGAATTGTCAGCGTGGAGGAAGCGGCAGAGAAGCAGAGGATTTTCCGAACGGTACTGGAAGCACTTCCCGAGTGGTTCGGTATTCCGGAAGCAAGAGAGCAATACATAAAAGAAAGTGCCGCGCAGCCGTTTTTTGCGGCCTTAGATGCGAGAAAAAGCATCGGTTTTCTTGTCTGGAAAGAGACGGGAAAAGAAACCGTAGAACTTTGTGATATGGGCGTCTTAAAAGACTATCAAAGAAGAGGCGTAGGAAGAAAACTATTTGAACAAGCAAAGAAAGTAGCCGAAAATCTCGGATATTCGTTTATGCAAGTTAAGACAGTACAAATGGGACGTTATGCCGAGTACGATGCCACGAACCGTTTTTATCGGTCGCTCGGATTCAAGGAGTTTGAGCTGCTCGACTTATGATGAACGGAATCCCTTGCCAGATATATGTAATGTCTCTTTGATAACACTTCCGTGAGAACGATTTGATAAAAAACCGAATCGAGGCAAATTCTAACAGAAAACCGGAACCATTCGGATTTGTTTCTGTGTTGCACAGGCAAAAAAGAAGAGCAGGCTCTACCAAACGCTAAGTTCGGTAGAGCCTGCTCTGTTTGATTCGAAGTGCGGCTCCGTCGATTCATCGAAGGAGCCTGCGGAGGATAGTCTGACTCCATATTGCCGGGTTCGGGTAGTCCTGATTTTGCTGCGAAGCCCGGCGACAGGCGATGTCAAACATGCGTGCGTACATCCGACTTTTTTAGGAAGATGATGCTGCATGTAAGTGCCGCAAGGACATAGAAGCAGCAGGAAGCGAGAAGCACGGGAACATTCACTTCTCCGGTAATCGAGCTGCTTCCCATTCCATAAATCAGCATCGAATACGGAACGGCATAATAAGCACCTTTGACGGTCAGCCAAAGACCTGCAATGCTCCCGACAAAAGCAAGTGAGATGGGTACAGCGAAGGAGCGGAAAATCATAGACAACATGCTCTGCACGGCGCTGACGGCAGAGAGGCAGACAGCGGCACCCAGCATCCGAATCCAAAACAGTTCGGGTACCTCTCCGGGAAGTCTCAGTATGATTTTTCCGGTGAAAAGGTAGATGAAAGCAATCCACAAAATGCAGACGGATGAGAGAAGTACAGCCGTCATCCACTTATCCTTGACCAGTTTCTCGGGTGTGGTGACTGTCAGAATCAGGTTCCAGTTGCTGTCTTGATGCTCCATTCGCCATAGAAGGCTGCAAAGAATTCCAACCAGAGGTGAAAGGAAAAATATTCCCAGAAACAGGGACTGCTGCGTCCAGAGATCTTCCCAGGTGTTTTGTAAAATGCCCTGATTCTGCGTGAAATTAAAGGTTCCGATCACTGCGGAAATCAGCGGAATCAGAAGAAAAGGAATCCATATGGGATTGCGCTTCAGTTTGATCAGCTCCACAGGGAGTCCGCTGTGAACGGACTTGGATGCTTTGCGCCTGCCTGTGCCTATGCTGAGTGCCCCTTGTTCTGTTTTGGTAAAAAGATACAGACCCAACAGGAAAATACCGAAAAGGTAAACGAGCGCAGTCAGAATCTCGAGCGGCGTAAGCTGTCTAAGAAAAAGCGTCATGGTTCTCGTTGCACTCTGATAATCCATACCGATGGGACTCAGGGAGAGGAGGACAGACCAAGGAGTCCAGGCCTTGGTGCTCACATAGGCGAGGAACAGACCGGTCAGCGTGCCGCCGAAGCCGATTGAAAGCGCTGCGAACTGACTGGGAAACAGGAGTGACAAAAGGCATTGAAGCTGATAGACAATCATTCCGCTGACCAGCTCTGCCAAAAAGGTGATTCCGATCAGAGAAAACGGAATATTGCCCTCATATCCGAGCTTGACCCCCATCAAAATCACCATTCCCATCTGTAGTAAGCAGAACAAGGTCAGGTGTATGAACCCGTAGAGGATCTTGCCGAGATAGACAGATGCTCTGCTTTCCAGTGTCGGCAGGAGATTCCACATGTTACCTTTGTGTTCCATGTCCACCGACTGACTGGCAAGGACAGCCATCAGGACAGACAGAATCAGAGTATTGATCAGCGGAATGGCATAGAACACATTGTACCATGCCTGACGATCGGGCGTATTTCCGTGGAACAGATAAAAATAATTCAACACAACAGCTATCACAAGCAGTAAAAGAGAGTGCTTATGCCGAGATTTTTAAACTCAACAGTGACCGACTTTGGAAATGCGGCAAGCAGATTCATAAAGACTCCTTCCCGCCGGTCATTTCAAGGAAGACATCTTCCAGATTGTCTCCCTGGGTTTCCAGATCGGCAAGAGTACCCTGGTAGAGCATGCGACCGTGGTGGATGATGCCGACTTGATCGGCCATCTGTTCGATCTCGCTGAGGAGATGGCTGGAAATGATAACGGTCATATTTCTTTCTTTCGGGAGGGAACAGATTAACTGACGCATTTCCTGGATACCGGCAGGGTCGAGACCGTTGGTCGGCTCGTCCAGAATGAGTAGCTTCGGATTCCCCAAGATTGCCATAGCGATACCGAGCCGCTGCTTCATGCCGAGAGAATAGTTGCTGAGTTTCTTATCGCGTTGGTCATAGAGGCGTACGGTCTTCAGAGCGGGAGCAATTTCTGCCTCACTGACTCCTTTCAGTTTCTGTATGATCTGCATGTTCTCAAGACCGGTCAGATGTCCGTATCCGCCCGGGTTTTCGATCAGGCTCCCCGTTTGCCTGAGAATAGACAGCCTGTTTGCGGAATTCATGACCTTTCCAAAGAGTTTGATGCTGCCCTGACTCGGTTGAATCAGTCCGAGAATCATCTTGAGCGTGGTGCTTTTGCCTGCTCCGTTCGGCCCGAGAAAGCCGTAGACACAGTTCTCGGGAACGGCCATGGAAAGATCGTTTACGCGGTAGGTGTTACCGCTCTGTTTACTCAGATGGTCTGTTTCCAGGATGTAGTTCATCGTATCTTGTCCTCCTTTTTGGTTTTACGATGACAGGATATCCGGTGAAGACTATGAAAACCTTGCGCTGACCTTATGCTTACATTAAGAAAGCGCAAAAGCCTTGGGAGATATTTCGGGATACAGTATAGTAAAAGCACCGGGGCGTGCGGAAGCGTGTCGTGTGAACCATGCGTAAGTACACTCGAGGCGTTCAAATCATTGTATGAAAAAGATTCGGAGGTCTGCATATGGATAGAAGTGAATGCAGAATATTAGCGATAGACGATGAAAAGGAACTGACAGACATTGTAACGGAACTTCTCAAAAGAGAAAATTATTCGAAGGTCGATGTTGCCTCCGGCTGCAGAGAGGCGAAAGAAAAGCTTCGGAAACAGCATTACGATCTGATTCTGCTGGATGTCATGCTGCAGGATGGGAACGGATTTGATTTCTATGCACGGATGAAAGAGACAGGGGATCTGTATGATGCGCCGGTAATCTTTTTGTCGGCGCGAGATGAGGACACAGCTCGTTTAAAGGGGCTTGGACTCGGCGCGGATGACTACATCACCAAGCCCTTTCTTCCGAAGGAATTGCTGCTCAGAATCGGCGCGGTACTGAGACGAACCTATCATTTTGAGGAGAAGGGACAGTCGGCTCGTCTTGGGGAAACGCTTGTTTCAATGGATGCCGGCACGGTTACACGGAATGGGAAGGAGACTGCGCTGACCGCAAAGGAACTGGCACTCTTTCATGTGCTCTTCCGAAACCGGGGAAAAATCGTCACAACAGACGCACTGTGTGACGCCCTCTGGCCGGACGGCAGTTTTGGATTGGAGAGTTCGCTGATTGTCCACATGCGTCATTTGAGAGAAAAGGTAGAGGCAGAGCCGTCAAAGCCCAAATATCTGATCACGGTACGGGGGCTCGGCTATAAGTTGGAGAAGGAATCATGAAGCGAAGAGTGGGAAATAGGCTGCAGCTGCTTACGGGAATTGTGCTGATGATGATTTTGCTTCTCTTTATGGATTTACTGATTTTTGGGCTTGCGGTGATTCGATTTCATTCGGTCGATTATCAGAATCCGCCGGAGATACTGACACATCTGTCGGTAAACAACGGAACATATGTGTTGGATGAGCAAGAAGCGGAACGTCTTTTGAAGCACGGGCAGTTTGCCATGATATTAGGCAAAGACGGAAACATTCTGTGGAGCGAGGCGCTACCCGAAGAGCTCAGAAAGCTATACCTTACAAGATGTCGCCAAGTTTACCAGATATTATCTTGAGGATTATCCGGTTCACACCTATGTTTTCGAGCAGGGCCTGCTTGTAGTCGGAGGAAACAAAGATCAGGTATGGAAATATACCCTTGAGTTTGATGTGAACCTGATCAATTACCTTGTAAAGATATTTCCCTTGCTGCTTTTATCCAATATCGTTGTGCTGGTGGTAGTTCCGACCCGGATACAGAAGCGGCGCGCAAAGCAAAGGGAAGAGGAGCGTACAGAGTGGATTGCGGGCGTATCACATGATATTCGCACCCCGCTTGCAATTGTAATGGGCAACGCGGAAATGATAGCCGCTTCAACCGGGGAGGAAGAGGTCAGGCAAAGAGCGAAGTCCATTGAGACACAAGGAATCCGGCTCCGTCGGCTTGTGGATAATCTGAATCTTTCCGGTAAACTGGAGTTTGGCGCAGGGAAGTTTGAAAAAAAGAAAGTGAGAATCAGCCGCTTTCTCCGAAAGACCATAACCGATATCATGAATCAGACGGAGGATGAGAGATATCGCTTCACGCTCGAAATCGAGGACAGTCTTCAGGATCTGGAACTTTACTTTAACGAAGATCTGGTGGAGAGAGCGGTCATGAATTTGCTTCATAATGCGATTCGGCATAATGCGGACGGATGCGAGATCGAAATGAGGCTGTATCAGGATCGGAAAAACCATGTTTTTCTGAAGCTTAGCGACACCGGAAAAGGTGTATCAAAAGAACTCCTTAGCAGACTGAACAGTAGTAGCTATGCGTGGGAGTCTGGCACTGGGCAGCATGGTCTTGGGTTAAAGATTGTCAAACAAGTGGCGGATTGGCACCGCTGGAAACTGTCCTTTGTAAACGGCGAACAGGGCGGATTGGCTTGTACCATACGGCTGCGATGAGAAGCTAGGCAAATTCGAAGCATCACCGAAAGGATGCGGACACTTGCTCCATAAATATCCGGATAATCAAATATCTAAATGCAATCGAACTAAGAATAGCGAGATATATTTCAAGATAAGCGTATGATAAAATAGAAGCGGGATGATTTCAGAGAAACGCTTGCATAGGAGGAGGGGGAATATGCCCGCACTTGTGATTGTATTGGCCTTTTTCGGCGTTAACATCGCCCTGAGCGCCTTCGGCTTTATCATACTGTATATGCCGTATGTGGTCGGATTTCTTGTGAGCCTAATTTTGTGCAATACGAATCCCGCAATTCAGGCATTGATTCCCGGACACCCGTGGATGAGCTTTGTTTCGGTGTTGGCACTGACAGAAGCGCTTATAGCAATCCTGACACACATCAAACAGATTTCCTGTTCCTTTATTATTTTCAGCTGTAGTGTTTTTACCGGACTTGTCGGTGCAATTGCGTTTGAAAGCATGAATCCGGATTCTGTTGCCTATTGCATCTTTGTCTCTGTTGTTTACCTGCTTCTCACAGGATTCGCACTCCTCCTGAATATGCGCAACCTTCCGGAAGCGATCGATCATAAGGCGTTGCCGATGCGTCTTATTTCCGGCATTTTCTACGGCCTGTCGGTGGCGATTATATTCGGCGTTCTGACGCGGGGAATTTGGAAACCTTATTTTGTCAACAGTGGAAGTGATACAGAAAGGGTTGTATTTCTTCTGAATGTGGTGTGTGGCGTACTGGCGGGTGCTGCTTTGCTCTTCACGGTATTCTCCCGGAGCGGAAACACGGAAGATAGGGGCAGTGAAGAGGTGAATTCGTAACACACTGTCTTCGTGGCTTTTCATACCTTACCACCGCTTTGCAACAGTGTGCTTGTCGGAACATGTTACGAGGCGCACATTCTGTCCTTCTCACGGAGAGCCTTGTATTGGGAGCCCTTTTGCTGTAGCAATACAGAAGAGGGCTTTTTTAGATGCTTGTGTTCTTCTTTTTCAAGGCCTAAGAAAATAGCACTCCAAAATAAAAGTGAAATATTTCTAATATTTTGGATTGACTCACCCGAAATGAAGTGATATATTTATCACATGAGTTACAAATACATCACTTTTTGAAAGGAAAGTCACATGAAAGAGTGTCGTTAGCGGAGCAGTTATTCATTACCCCCGCCTTTATACTGGTTCTATGCTGGCAGTATTGGCTGTGGTCCAGAACAGATTGGAAACCGGAGTATGCGCACACAAAGTGGCAGCTTATCCCGCTATTCCTTCTGGTGATTCTCGTTTGGCGCGGACTGAGCTATCAAAAAGAGCAGCTTGATGAACTTGCAAGCACAAATATGAAGCGCTGCGATGCCATCTGTTACAAAGTGGCATTTTGCCTGCTGCTTGTGATTGCCTTTGCCGGGGGTATTCTCTCCCACGTAGAGCTGATAAATGCAGTGAGTATGGGCTGGATGATACTTGGAGTGCTATTTACCATGAGCATTTTAAGAACGGCTTTATTCGTGCTTTTCGATAAGAAGGGAATGTAATTATGGCGCTAAAAACCAAGATAAAGCAATATCGCGAGGAGGCGGGCTATAAGCAAAGCGAACTGGCGGAGATGGTCGGAGCCAGAAGAGAAACGATAGTCCATCTCGAGAACGGCAAATACAATCCCTCTCTGAAACTTGCCATGGATATCGCAAAGGTATTCCGTAAAAGCGTAGAGGAACTGTTTGAATTTGAAGAAGAGTGAAGAGCGGAACACTTTGGTGATTCAGTGTAAATGTAAGCAAAAACATTTCAAAACGGCAATTGAAGTCTGAGGGGGAAGATATCACATGGGGCTGGAAGCAAGCTATCGGAATATCAGTGATGGGAATCTGAAAAAGCTGAAGTCTGTATACGGAATTGAAGATACATGTCCGGTTGAAGTTGAGAGCAGAGAGCAAGAACGGGACATTGTGCTCGATATCGGGAAACTGTGGGAGCTTCTTCATTTTGTCTTTACGGGAGAAGGCAGAAACAAGACGACAGGCACTTCTCCGCTCGGCATGGCAGTTATGGGTGAAGTTGTCGTCGAGGGAAGTTCGGAGCTGCTGATGTACACGACAAAATCAAATATTAAGGACATTGTTTCCGCGCTTGAAGCGTTCGATATGGAAGAGGCGCTGAAAAAATTAAACTTGGAAGCGTGTATCACCGCCAATTTATATCCGGGCATCCGGAGTCAGGCGGACTTAGATGGAATCAAACCGGAGTTACGAACTTGCTTTGACGCGATGAAAGCGTTTTATCGAAAGATACTGGAAGCCGATACCAATGTCATAATTACGATTAGCTAGAGCATGAATCAATCCGGGCCAAGAGAGAAATATACCTTGAAGAAAAAAGAAATCCTTCTATAAAAAATTGGAGAAAGTAGTTTTTCTCCGGATTGCTTGCGTCGCCCTTGACGAGACTGTTTGGAGAAAGGGGGAGGAATTGCCTTGAAAACTCTGGTCGTATTCTATTCTTATTCCGGCATTACAAGAAGATTGGCGGAAGATATTGCCTTGCTGACAGACGGAGAATTGAGAGAGCTGAAGCCTCAAAAGCCGTATTCGTACTCCTACAATACAGCTGTGAAAGAAGTCAGAGGAGAAATCGAGAGAGGATATTGCCCGCCGCTCAAAGAGGGGGCAGAGCCTGTTGGGGATGCAGAGTTGATTTTCATAGGTTCTCCGAACTGGCTTCACACCTTTGCACCGCCGGTGCTGTCTTTCCTTCGGGCTGTTAATCTGAGCGGAAAGACCGTGATTCCCTTTTGCACGCACGGAGGCGGCGGTTTCGGGGATATGCCGGAGCGCTATCGAAAAGAGTGTAAGGGCGCTGTACTAAGGGACGGTATTGCCCTGAAGGGGGATTACAGCTTTGATGAGTTGGAAGCCTGGATTCGCAATTTATAAGCGGTATCATTCTTTTGACGAAGTTTCTGATGAATGTACCTCAGAGAGTTGAATGTACTCCGTGAACTGCGCCGCAGCAAATGCATTTCACATTTGCTGCGCTTTTTGTTGTTCTTTGAAGAATTACGGTAGGCGTGGCATCCGGAAATGCAATGGGGTACAATAGGGTTTGATGAAAACAAATCGACAAACCTTGTTATGGGAGGCCTATGATTCAGTATATCTGTAAACAGTGCGGCGCACAGCTGGAACTCGGCAGTGCGGGCGGCTTTCGCTGTTCGTATTGCGGGGCAAGAGCCTTTTTGTCGGACGCTGAGCTAAAAGGGAATACGGAATTCCGGAAGAAGCTTCTGTCCTACTATAAGGCCAAGGCGGATGCGAAGGAGCAGGACTACAGCGGAGATACACTGTGGGAAGAGAACGGCAGCGTAAGTTATCGCATGCAGAACGGGAAAACGCTGACGCTGTCCTACATGGACCGCTATTCCTATCCCGAGCTTGTGTGCTACCTTTGCCGGGAAACGGTGGTCTATGTATTCGATCGAGAGGAAGGGGCAAATGCCTTTTTGAGCGGGCTTTCTAAACTCGCTTTTCCCGCGGCGGATGTGAAGCTGGTCCGTTGTTTTCCGCAGTTGAAGAGCAAACTCTATCTGGACGAGGGGAAGCTTGGCCTCGTCTATACGCGGAAGCCGTATTTCTATCCGGCGGAGGTATTTGCGCCGTTCGCATCGGAGCATTTGGCTTGGGTTATCTCCCGCATGGAAAATATCTGCTGCGCTCTTGAGTATTCGGAACTGGAGCACGGGAACATCACGGCGGCGAGTCTTTTTATCAACCCGATTACGCATGAGGGCATGCTCTTTGGCGATTGGCGAGATGTAAAGAAGAAAGAGAGCAGTCGGGATTTGCGGGATCTCCGGGAGGCAGCGAAGTCGGTTGCGGAAGATGTGCATCACCCGCGGGAGCTGGAAGCATTTCTTCAGTCGGAACCCGCAGCGGATGCCTATGCGGACTTTGCGGCTTGGGATAAGGTGATTGAAGACGGCTTTGGCGGCCATCGTTTTACAAAAATGGATTGAGGCAGGAGGAAAGTATGGGTTACGGAAGTTATTCGGCGGCGGATTGGCAGAAACTCAAAAACAGCAGAAAACTCTCCAACGGGCAGAGCGTGGGAGAGGTCTTCAAGAGAACGGAATGCAACCCGAAGATGGATCCTAAGTTTATCGGCACGCGGGAATGCTTGACTCGGAGGAGCATCCGAATACCACGCCGATTGTGGTCGGTTTGGACGTGACGGCTTCGATGGGCTATCTCGCGGTGGAACTTGCGACCGGTGCGCTGAATGAGTTGATTACCAAGCTCTACTCCACCGGCGCGGTTGAAGATCCGGCGCTCATGTGCGCGGCCTACGGTGATTTTCAGGATAAGTCACCGCTGCAGGTTACGCAGTTTGAATCGGACATTCGAATTGCGGAGCAGCTCTTGGAACTCTATTTTGAAAACGGCGGAAGCGGAGAGGTGGTTCCCACCTGCCTCTGGGCGTTTTTGGCGAGACACACCAACATTGATGCGATTCGGAAGAGAAAGCAGAAGGGCTTTTTGTTTACCATAGGGGATAATGCGGAGATTCGCAGCGGGTCCGTGGGAGCTACGGTAGCGCGCGTTATCGGGGATGCGCTTCCGGGGGAAGTCACGAGGGAGAGTCTTTTAAAAGAGGTAGAGGCTTCCTTCCATGTGTTCCATATTATGATAGGGCACGAAAACAAGGAGAATGCGGAGCTACTGCCGGGGCACTGCATGGTGCTGGATCGCGAGAGCACTGCTTGCCTGCCGGAAATCATCATCAGCACCATTCAGCTTCAAAAGGGCGAGGCGCGGGAGGATGTTATATCGCGCTGGGATGAGCTGAACCGACCGGTCATCAGCGCGGCGCTTGCGCAGCTCTCGCTGCAGGCGGACGCCGACATTCAGTTATGAGGAGCATTGCGGTCATCGGAAAAAATTTCGGAGATGAGGGAAAGGGGCTTGCGGTTGCAAGCCTCTCTCGCGTTCTCGGGAAACCGCTGATTATTAAACACAACGGAGGTGCGCAGGCCGGGCACACCGTGGAAGATGCGGAGGCCGCTTGGCGCTTTGTACACCACCAGATCGGCGCCGGGGCAGAGTACGGCGCGCCGACTCTGTTTGCGGAACACTATATGCCGGATCTCTACCAACTCGGGAAGGAAGTCGCGGACTTTACGCAGCTTTTCCGCTTTGTGCCCTTGCTCTATTCCGAGAAAACAGCGCGCGTCACCACCATAGACGATGTGCTCCTTAACATGGGCGCGGAAGCCGCCCGCGGCGATGCGCGGCACGGTTCCTGCGGCATGGGTATCGATGAATGCGTGCAGCGAAACCGCGCCGGGTATGGGCTCAGTGTGGAGGAAGTCGCTGCTTGGAACGAGACAGAGCTCTTGCAGCGACTGCGGGAGCTGCGGACACGCTACACAAAAGAAAGAGCGGCTGTGCTCAGCATAGACCGCGGGAATCCGTACTTTGAGCTGTTAAGGAATGACACGGTGCTTCAAAATTACGTTGCGGAAGTGAAGACGAATATAGGTCTCTTGACTTTGGTGGATGCGAATCCGGATTGGCTTTTGCAATTTGAGCATCTCATTTTCGAGAGCGGACAGGGACTTCTCTTAGACGAGGACCATGAAGCCTATGCGCCGCATTTGACTTCCTCAAAGACAGGGATGCACAATCCGGCCTCTTTCCTTGCAAAACTGGGTCTCACGCTGGATGAGGCAATCTATGTGACGCGGAGCTATGTGACGCGACACGGAGCGGGACCGCTGCCCTGTGAGACAGCACGCGATAAGCTCCCGGGAGTGGGAGCAGATCTTACCAATCAGCCGAACGAGTGGCAGGGAACACTCCGTTATGCGCGGCATGAGAGTATGGAGGCCTTCTTTGCGCCGGTGGAGCGGGATAAAGACTCGGTTCAAATGTTCTCAAGCGCCCGCGATACCAAACTCTCGATTCTGATTACGCACTTAAACGAAACGGGAAATCGGCTGTATTTTGAAGAAGGAGACGTTTCGTTTGAGCGGGTGAGAGAAGAAGGGGAGAGAAGGGGGATACGGTGCATAGAGAGATATTGAAAACGGAACTGTAGTGTAGATATGTGAAATGGGTTCTTAAAGCGAGCAAATGCAAAATAAATAGAGGGATTACAAGAAACAATAGAGAAGATATGAGCTATTTACTTCCCGCAAAATATATTACTTTGGAAGGGGAGATTCTGGGGTGTGGCATTCAGAAACGGGGTCCAAACAGTTCTGTTATTTTTAGAGAAAGCTAATATAATTGTATGAGAGTCCCTGATTATCACATAACAGATGTATCGGATATCGAGATGACGAAGAACAAGGAGTAAGAACCATGACGGATTCAGAGCAGAGAGAGGCGGCCAGACAGTTCGCAAATCGTTGGAACGGCAGGGGAAATGAGGATGAGGATGGCAGATCCTATTGGTTAGAGCTTTTGACCGAAGTTCTGGGTTTGGAGCATGCAACAGCACAGGTGAATTTCGAGAAAAAAGTTGTTGTGAATGGAAATACCAAACGCATAGATGCGTATCTGCCGGAGACCCATGTTTTGATAGAGCAGAAGAGTCGTGGAAAGCGTCTGGATCAGAAGATTCATAACTCCGGAGACATCGAATTGACTCCTTATGAACAGGCAAAGCGCTACAATGATAACTTGCCCTATGACGAAAAAGCGCGCTGGATTATCACATCCAACTTTGAGGAAATTTGGATTTATGACATGAATCTCCGGATACCGGAACCTGTGAGAATATTACTGATGGAGCTCCCGAGCAAATACCCGTTGCTTAGTTTTTTGGTTAGGCAGGATGTTAAGAAACTCTCACGTGAGATGGAAGTTTCAATTCAGGCGGGAGATATAGTCGGTCTTCTCTACGATGCCTTTTTAAAGCAGTACAAAAATCCAGAACGAGAGGAAACGCTAAAAAGTCTCAACGTGCTATGCGTCCGTCTGGTGTTTTGTCTTTATGCGGAGGACGCCGGGATTTTCGGCCGGCGGGCGATGTTCCATGACTATATGGCTGCATTTGAAACACCGCATATGCGTTCAGCGTTAAAAGATTTGTTTCGGGTTTTGGATGAGATACCGGAGAAGAGAGATCCCTATTTGATACCTTCTCTTGCAGAATTTCCGTATGTTAACGGTGGTCTCTTTGCGGATGAGACGATTGAGATTCCCATGTTCACAGATGAAATCAGAGAACTTCTTCTTGTGAAGGCAAGTGAGAACTTCAATTGGTCTGAAATCAGCCCGACTATTTTCGGAGCGATTTGAGTCGACTTTAAATCCGGAGACTCGACGTTCCGGAGGGATGCATTACACCTCGATTGAAAATATCCATAAGGTGATAGATCCGCTGTTCTTAGATGATATCAGAAAAGAGCTGGAAGAGATTAAGGCGATTTCTGTCGTAAAGACAAGAAACCAAAAGCTTGCGGACTTTCAGTCTAAGCTTGCGGCAATGGAGTTTCTGGATCCGGCATCCGGTAGCGGTAATTTCCTGACTGAGACTTATGTTTCGATTCGTAGGTTGGAAAATGAAGCCATCAGTGCGCGCTTCGGCGGACAGATGACAATAGGGGATGTATCGAATCCGATTCAAATCTCTATTCGTCAGTTTCACGGAATTGAAATCAATGACTTTGCTGTTACTGTCGCAAAAACAGCGCTTTGGATTGCCGAAAGTCAAATGATGCAGGAAACTGAGAACATTCTGTATGGCAAGCACTTGGAGTTTTTGCCCCTCAAGACCAATGCCAATATTGTTGAAGCGAATGCGCTCCGAATCGACTGGAATAAGGTGATTCCTGCCGAGAAGCTCGATTATATTATGGGAAATCCTCCGTTTGTAGGGGCTCGTCTAATGGATGCAAGCCAGAAAGAGGATGTAAACAGTATTTTCGAAAACTGGAAATGCGGGGAATTTAGACTATGTCTGCTGCTGGTACAAGAAAGCGGCGGATTATATGACCGGAACAAAAGTCACAGCGGCACTTGTATCTACCAACTCGGTCGCACAGGGAGAAAATGTGGGCAATCTTTGGAAGCCTTTGTTTGAAGAAGGAGTACAAATCAGATTTGCTCATAGAACATTTCGATGGGACAGTGAGGCGGCTATCAAAGCACATGTTCACTGCGTCATCATAGGTTTTACTAAAGTTGCGGTTGTGAGTGATAAGAAGATTTATGATGGTGACGAGATAACACAGGCAGATAATATAAACGGATATCTCTTAAATGCAGAGAACATTTGTGTGGAAAGCCGAAATCGGCCTATATGTAATGTACCCGAAATCGGAATCGGAAATAAGCCTATTGACGGTGGCTATTACCTCTTTGAGAAGGAGGAGATGGAAGCATTCCTAAAAATAGAACCTGCTGCCAAAGACTATTTTCGCCCTTGGTATGGATCCAGAGAATTTATCAATCAATCTCCCAGATACTGCTTGTGGCTTGGCGATTGTACTCCCGGTGAATTGCGTAAAATGCCGGAGTGCATGAAACGTGTGCAAGCTGTGCGCAATTATCGTATGCAAAGTACGAGTGCAGGTACAAGGAAATTGGCAGAGCGTCCGACTCGTTTCCATGTTGAGAACATGCCTGAAACGACCTATATCATTATACCTAAAGTATCATCCGAACGCAGACGTTATATACCGATGGGATTTATGACTCCGGATATCCTGTCGAGTGATCTGGTATTTATTGTTCCGAATGCAACGATATACCAGTTTGGAGTACTGCAATCCAATATACATATGGCTTGGATGCGTACCGTTGCTGGGAGATTAGAAATGCGCTATCGCTATTCTGCTAAGATTGTATACAATAATTTTCCTTGGCCAAATCCCACAGGTGAGCAGTTGCAAAGAATTGAGACGACAGCGCAGCAAATTTTGGATGCGAGATTACTTTATCCGGAGAGTAGCTTAGCAGATTTGTATGATCCGATTGCAATGCCAACGGAGCTAAGAAAGGCGCATATTGCAAATGATAAGGCGGTCATGGCAGTCTACGGATTTAGTACGAAGATGTCTGAAGAAGACTGTGTTGCGGAGTTGATGAAGTTGTATAAAAAGCATGTTGACAACAAGCTTAACTAATGGGGGAGAGCTATGAGTAGAAGTTATGCAGAGTTCATGGATTCTAGTGGTACAGTGAATTTGTAACACCTCAGCCTGATAGATTATAGTGTCAGCAGAGAAGAAAAACACATGACTCGAATATCAGACGAAAACAGACGAAAAATTGTTCGTGCGCACATTCTGGATGTGCCCACGATTACCCGCCTTGTGACTGAGTACTGCATATTCAGAGCCACTGTTTCCAACTGGGGACGCTCGTATCGCGAAGAAAACTAAAACAACGATGAGGAGAAGTCAAAGTTGTAGATGATGTAAGAACTTCGTCGTCTTCGACGCGAAATAACCGAATTGGAAAAGGAGAACAACTTCTTAAAAAATCAGCGTTTTCTTGTTTATGTAAAATCGTTGACGGTTGTTGCCGAGACTGATACACTTTTAGCAACATCAAAAAGACGTTGAGACTTTTTGTAAGACCCCTGCATTCGTGCCGGGGTCTATTTTTTTGTATGAGTGCTCTGCCGGTTTCGGTTCGGAGGCTCGGAATATAGGCATACGAGCGCCTGGCGGAAGGGCTTGTCGAATCTGTCAAAGAGGCGGCTGGAGAACCGGAGTCTGCGAGTTTTTCGGAAGCCCCGAAGTTCGCGGCGCGCATACTCGCGTTAAGATAAGTATGCTCTGAGTTGCGACCTTTCCCCGCTATCGGAGTTTGGGAAAGCGGTGTAGAATAGAAGTCTGCGAACTCGATTGCTTTTTGCCGTATCGGAAACGATGCCTACGGTTTTGCGGAGCGGCAATTGGGAGAATGGCATTACGGTGTTAAGGAGAGTCAATATGTGGTCAACGGAGAGTGTGTTTTATCAGATTTATCCCCTTGGTTTTTGCGGCGCCCCGAAGGAGAACGATGGCGTGCTTGTGCCCCGAATTCGGAAGGTCATTGAGTGGATCCCACATTTAAAGCGCTTGCATGCGGATGCGGTCTATTTTTCGCCGGTGTTTGAATCTGACCGCCACGGCTACGATACGCGGGATTATGCGAAGATTGATTGCCGTCTCGGCAGCAATGCGGATTTTGCGGAAGTCTGTAAGGCACTCAAAGAGAACGGCATTCATGTGGTCTTGGACGGCGTCTTTAACCATGTGGGGCGTGGCTTCTGGGCTTTTCAAGATGTGCTTCAAAGCGGGAGCAGTCTCAATATAAGGATTGGTTTTACATCCACTTCGACGGAAATTCCAATTATAACGACGGCTTCTGGTATGAAGGTTGGGAAGGGCACTTTGAGCTGGTTAAGTTAAACCTTGATAATCCGCAGGTGACGGATTACCTTTTCTCCTGCATCAAAGCCTGGATTGAGGAATTTCAGATTGACGGCCTGCGCTTGGATGTGGCCTACTGTCTGAACCCGAACTTTATGCGAAAGCTCCGCGCGTTCTGCGATTCCGTGAAGCCGGACTTCTTCCTGCTCGGGGAGATTCTGTTCGGCGACTATAAGCGCATCGTGAATCCCGAGATGCTGCATAGCTGCACGAACTACGAGTGCTATAAGGGGCTGTACTCGAGCTTTAACGACCTGAACCTCTTTGAAATCAACTATGCGCTGAACCGTCAATTCGGCAAGGAGAATCATGCCATCTATAAGGGGGAGCATCTGCTCAGCTTTGCGGACAATCACGATGTGACCCGCGTCGCGAGTATCCTAAATGAAAAGCGGCATCTGCCGCTGCTCTACTGCCTGCTCTTCGGCATGCCGGGCATCCCCTGCATCTATTACGGCAGCGAGTGGGGCATTTTGGGTGAAAAAGGCCATGGCAGTGACGATGCCCTCCGCCCGGAGCTCGCTTCGCCCGAGTGGAACGAGCTCACGGATGCAATCGCCTCCTTTGCGGAGCTTCATAAGAGCCATAAGGCGCTCACACACGGCGATTATAAGAGCATTGTGCTCACGAACCGTCAGCTGGTATTTGAACGCGAATTTGAGGGGGAGCGAATTTGGATTGGTTTAAATGCCGAGGACAAAGAGTATTACGCGCACTTTAACGGGGCGGATGCAGGTACGGCGACGGATCTTTTGCGCGGAGAGCAGGTAGCCTTGAACGGCGGATATCAAATGCCGCCCTTTGGCTACTTCATCTGGAAGCTCAATTAAGCTGTGAAACAGAGCTCGAATCGGAAAAGCCCCCGCAAGTCTGCCTTCTCGGAGACATGCGGGGGCTTTAGATTTCCCTGTAAGCGCGGACAGCGGTGCGAAGGTGGAAATATCATGGTTAGTGAAGGGAACACTTAGAGCATTTTCATTTCAGGAGGTACAGCCATGAGAAACGAAAAAATCATCCCTCTGTACGAGCGTTTGAGCCGCGATGATGAATTGCAGGGCGAGAGCAACTCCTTATCCAATCAAGAGAAGATGTTGGAGGAATACGCCCACCGGAACGGACTTCCGAACCCTACCCACTTCACGGATTATGGAATTTCTGGAACCCGTTTTGACCGGCCCAGTTTTCTGGCGATGATGGAGGAAGTTGAGGCTGGACGGGTGGAGGCCATCGTCATTAAGGACATGAGTCGGTTAGGGCGCGACTATCTGAAAGTCGGTCAGGTCATGGAGATTTTGCGGCAGAAAGGCGTCCGGCTGATCGCCATCAATGACGGTGTGGACAGCCTGAACGGGGACGATGATTTTTTATTGACATAGTTGCACGAAACTCGTATCATGTAAGTGTGGTTGCACAACCGTCGTATCATGTAAGCGAGGGGTTGCACAACGCTCTCTATTTATAATATAAGGAGGTCAATAATGTGATTATAATATAAGGAGGTGCTACATGGCGCGGTGGCATATTTCCTTACAGACACAATGACGCCTGTTCAGGTTGTAGGAGAGATGAATCAGAGAGAAGTGGGCAGAACTACATTTGAGATAGCGGAATGTGAGGTAGCGGAATGATAATAAAGATTATGACATGGAATACTGCTTTGACAGAGGGCAGTAACGTTGATGACGTACTGAATTATATCAAGGACTTCCTTAAGGAAGATAATACGATTGCTGTGTTGCAGCAGATTCCATACAAGGATCCTAAAAAACGCTGGGCTGAAAGTGCATCATATAGGTCGTTTGTTGAAGCGTTTCCAGAAACGGCATACAAAGTCTTCAATAAATGGGGTACTGAAATCATGTACACCGTCATTGTGACAAAGATGAAAAATGTCGCAGAGGCGGCCGGCATCGAGACTACCAACAGGGAAGTTGCCGTATGTGTTGATGGCTCTATTGTTATTTATGGACTTCATGCCATGAGTAGAGAATATAATAAATCCTATCTGCAGTCGTTGAACTCAGTGCAGGCAGATATCCTGCTTGGTGATTTCAATGCCGGTGATTATGCAGAATGCGAGAATAAGTCAACTTTCAGGGGTATTCTTAAGAACCATGTCTGCATATGCAATATGCCAACCAAAGAAGTAAGGAATGGAGATTCAGTTACTCGCCGTACATGCATTGATCATATCTTTGTGAAACGTGAACTTATAACCAGGTGCTCGGAACTTTGTGTCTGTGAGGATATAAAATACTCAGACCATTATCCGATTACCTTTAGCATTGAGATTGATAAACAATAGGCCTATGCCGGAGGTGGTGACAATCCTTGGTTAGTACAGAGACTTTCAAGGAATATATGGAGGAATCATTACCTCGACGAGATGATGAAGCGGACACCTCGAGGTAAACAACCAAACCCCAAAGCCACACTACCAAACCCTTGAAAAATTGTACCTATTTCGATTTTCAGGCACGTTTTTATAGCGATTTGACCATCCAGGGCTTTCCGGCGGATATCTCCTATCCCGAGAAGCCCAATTTTACGGGCTTTCTGCGGATATGTGGATTGTATCAAGATAGATTTTATAGGGATGATGGAATTTCTGGAACTCGTTTTGACCGGCCCGGTTTTCTGGCGATGATGGAGGAAATTGAGGCTGGACGGGTGGAGGCCATCGTCATTAAGGACATGAGCCGGTTAGGACGCGACTATCTGAAAGTCGGTCAGGTCATGGAGATTTTGCGGCAGAAAGGCGTCTGGCTGATCGCCATCAATGACGGTGTGGACAGCCTGAACGGGGACGATGATTTGTATTGACATAGTTGCACGAAGGTCGTATCATGTAAGCGTGGTTGCACAACCGTCGTATCATGTAAGCGTGGTTGCGCAACGCTCTCTATAATGTGATTATAATATAAGGAGGTGCTAACATGGCGCGTATTAATCTATCTATCGACGACGATCTGTTTAACGCACTTGAAACAGATGCCAACAAGCATAACTGCACAGTCAACGTTTACCTGATAACGCTTCTCGAAAAACTGTATAAACAGAACCCTTTTGATTATGAGGCTGCTCTGAATACACTTGAAGAGGAAGCAAAGCTCAGCCATTAAATACAGACTTTACGCTGGTGGATCTTCCTTCCTTTAGTGAAATATCTGTAGCGAGAGCCGAACAGGCTAATCTCCAGCCTTCTATTGTTCGGGCACGGTTAGGTAGGATGTTTAATAGACGTGTTGCTAATTGCATGGTCGGTGATGTATCACGCGCATCCGATTCATCCGGGAATTTAAAGTTCAATCATCGCGCGGCTGTATATATACGCAGATAAAGGAGGTTGCCTTGAATGGTTATAAAGCCAAGAAGTTAATAGTTGATTATCTTCACTCGCATAATATCCGATTCACAGAAGATCTTGATAATACTGTTCCACGCATCACCATGGTATTCACTGGGTACGATTCCTGCCCCAGCAAGATTATAGAATCCTGCATATGGTTTTACGAAGACGACATGGAAGCCCGCATTTATTATTCGGAACTTGGAGCCAAGATTTGCAAAGAAAGCACACACATCGAAGGCCTTATGCGTTTATTTAACTTCATTCATGCTCGTGTTTTTCCTTGCACTTCTGATGGGATGGGGGGATCGCTATATGCCCCGCATCATCTATACACCCCTTCAATTTACGTTACTGAGGATGATTGCTACGACATAACGCTAACAACCTTCATTAACAACGACTTCTTTGAGGTTGCTCCGCTTGAGACTGAGGATTATATAACAGCAGCATGTCCGGAGCTTATGGGTTCTTTGGCTCCAGCAATTTTCGGTCTTCTTTTGGGAAAAATCAATACAGACGTAGCCATCGAATACGTAAAAAAAGAAATATTACACGAAGCAAACTGACGCTAGATTGCAAGATCAAGTAGGACAGTCTGAAATAATTCCTCCGGCGAACTGTAGTGAAAGGATTTTCGGGGGAGCTGATTGATCCAGTCCTGAGAGTTCTGGGCAGAAGCATCGAGGAACGGCCAGCCAGCATCGAAGATCGTACGGAGTTCGGACACTGGGAGGTGGACCTGGTCATCGGGTCAAATGCGGTAACGATGACGCACTACTTACTATGATTGAACGGAAGACCCGCGAATACTGGATGATCCGCATACCGGGCCGCGATCCGAACGGAGTCATGGAAGCGCTTCGGGAGGCCAGATCCCAGTACGACGAACACTAGGATGATGTCTTCAAGACGATCACCACGGACAACGGCTCCGAGTTATCACTGTTGTCTGGACTGGAGGACCTGAGCAATACACTGGTTCTATTTTGCCCATCCGTATACCTCTTGTGAAAAGGGGTCCGTAGAGCGTCACAATAGCCTAATCCGCAGATTCTTCCCCAAGAGTTGCAGGATTGACAGCTTCACGAATGAACAGATTTGCCAGATCGAAGTCTGGTGCAATAGCCTTCCGAGGAAGATATTTGGGTACAGTACCCCGGATGAGCTCTTTGAGGGCGAACTGGACAGGATATACATCGTGGTCGCGTAGCGTTCGGTAGCACAGGCTGACTGCCCGTCAAGGCAACCTCTGAAGAGGCGCCTGCGGCGGCCTTGGCTGTCTGCTCGCTCTGTGCTTATGAACATATAAGAGGAATGTAACCATTCCTCCAGGATCACCATCCTGTGTGCTTAGGACTTATTCAACTGTCAATGTTCAACTTGTTATTGCAATGTGCGATCTAAAAGGGGTTTAGCAAGTCGGAAAAATGTAACGGATGAATGACATGGTGGCAAGCTATCAGAACTGATTGATAAAGCGGCGAAGACATCAGTGCTATGGTGAGGTTTGTGGCTTATGCTACCAGAAAATCTTTTGTGATAAGGAGGGATGACGTATCACTTATGCGATGAGCGACATTCATGGAATGTACGATTCCTATAAAAGAATGCTGTCCAAGGTAGACTTTTCTGAGGACGATACTTTGTATATTCTTGGAGATACAATAGACCGCGGCACGGAAGGATTAAATCCTGCTTGATATGTCCGCTCGCTCGAATGTTTATCATCTTGTTGGCAATCACGAGTATGTGGCTTGTGCCATTCTACCTTGGCTTATGCAGGAGATCACCGAGCAAAACACTGACGAGAACGTCTTGATGGACAGGCTTTCCATCATTGAAGCTTGGATGAAAGACGGCGGAAATCCTACGATAGAAGAATTCAGCAAGTTATCGCAGGAGCAAAGAGAATATGTCGTTGACTACATAAATGACATGACTGTTTATGAAGAAGTTAATGTAGCGGGAAAGAATTATCTCCTTACTCACGCAGGGTTAGACAATTTCCAAATCGGAAGAGCATTGGATGACTACGCACTGGGAGATTTTATATATACCAGCCCAAAACTGTCAGACCACTTTTTTGATGATAAACTGCTTATTGTCGGGCATACGCCTACTCCCTACTATTATGCTCAGTTAAATGGAACAAATCGAGGAGAAGCGAAGATTTTTCGAACGGAAAGTTTTTTAGATATTGACTGTGGGTGCTGTTATGACGGTAGACTTGCTTGCCTTTGTCTTGATACGATGGAGGAATTTTATGTGTAGCGACATCTTTTTAAAGAACAGGGAGGTATTTGCGATGGGACTTGAAGATTATAAACCGGAGTTAAGCGAGGAAGAATTAGACTTTTTGGATGGCTGGATTGAGGACTGTGGAGGGGATGAAGAATGGTCTGAGATATGGGACGGCTGTGATATGTGAATTGCGCAGAAATTACACAGAACTGTGGCACCTCGCTTCGGCGGGGTGTTTTTTTGCATATCCAGTCCGTCAATGAAGCGGCCGGAGAATTGGCGACCGAGGGCTTTGTTGATAGCGTTCCTAGCTATCGGAGTTTGGCAAAGCGGTGTACAATAACGGCATCACAGTGTTAAGGAGAGTCAATATGTGGTCAACGGAGAGTGTGTTTTATCAGATTTATCCCCTGGGCTTTTGCGGTGCGCCGAAGGAGAACGACGGTGTGCTGGTTCCCCGAATTCGGAAGGTCATTGAGTGGATTCCGCATTTAAAGCGGCTGCATGCGGACGCGGTCTATTTTTCGCCGGTGTTTGAGTCCGACCGCCACGGCTACGATACGCGGGACTATACGAAGATTGATTGCCGCCTCGGCAGCAATGCGGATTTTGCGGAAGTCTGCAAGGCACTCAAAGAGAACGGGATTCATGTGGTTCTGGACGGCGTCTTTAACCACGTGGGGCGCGGCTTTTGGGCTTTTTCAAGATGTGCTTCAAAAGCGGGAGCAGTCTCAATATAAGGACTGGTTTTACATCCACTTCGACGGAAATTCCAATTATAACGACGGCTTCTGGTATGAAGGTTGGGAAGGGCACTTTGAGCTGGTCAAGTTAAATCTCGAGAATCCGCAGGTGACGGATTACCTTTTCTCCTGCATCAAAGCCTGGATTGAGGAATTTCAGATTGACGGCCTGCGCTTGGATGTGGCCTACTGTCTGAACCCGAACTTTATGCGAAAGCTCCGCGCGTTCTGTGATTCCGTGAAGCCGGACTTCTTCCTGCTTGGGGAGATTCTGTTCGGCGATTACAAGAGAATCGTGAATCCCGAGATGCTGCATAGCTGTACGAACTACGAGTGCTATAAGGGACTGTATTCGAGCTTTAACGACCTGAATCTATTTGAAATCAACTATGCCTTGAACCGTCAATTCGGCAAGGAGAATCATGCCATCTATAAGGGCGAGCATCTGCTTAGCTTTGCGGATAATCACGATGTGACCCGCGTGGCGAGTATTCTAAAGGAAAAACGGCATCTGCCCCTCATCTACTGCCTGCTTTTCGGCATGCCGGGCATTCCCTGCATTTATTACGGCAGCGAGTGGGGCATTTTGGGTGAAAAGGGCCATGGCAGCGACGATGCCCTACGCCCGGAACTTGCTTCGCCCGAATGGAATGAGCTCACGGATGCCATCGCCTCCTTTGCGGAGATTCATAAGAGCCACAAGGCGCTCACGCACGGCGATTATAAGAGCATTGTGCTAACGAACCGTCAGCTGGTATTTGAGCGGGAATTTGAGGGAGAGCGAATTTGGATCGGTTTAAATGCCGAGGACAAAGCGTATCACGCGCACTTTAACGGGGCGGATGCAGGCACGGCGACGGATCTTCTGCGCGGCGAGCAGCTAGCCTTAAACGGCGGATATCAAATGTCGCCCTTTGGCTGCTTCATCTGGAAGCTCAACTAAGTTTTGAAAGAGAACTCGCATCAGAACCGAAATAGAATCAAAAAAGAACCCGCAAGTCTGCTTTTTGAGACTTGCGGGTTCTCTGCGTTCATTTTCTTTACCACATCCAAGTTTGAGACTGCGTGAAAACGGGTGCAGATCTTGAAGTAGGAACAAAGGTAATGGCGGCGGACGGAAGCAAAGTGCAATCCCGAAATGGGAAGGCGAACATTTGGAGCTAACGCTGACTCTTTTCGCTTAGGCTAAAAAACAAGCTGCAGTAAGAGCATATAGACGACCGTGCCTGCGGCAATGGAGAGCAGCATTTGCTTTTTCCATAAGTGCAGGGCGGCGGTAACTGCGATTGCGATGAACTCCGGAATTCCGTGAGCGCCGGAGAAAACGGAGACGTGCTTTAGGCAGTATACCACCAAAAGACCGAACACCGCGCAAGGCAGCGCCTTGCCGAGATACTGAACCGTTTTCGGCGTGGGTTTTTTGGAGGAAAAGATGAGGAAGGGCAGAAACCTTGTCAGCATGGTGCCGAAGATACAGATGGCGATGGTGGCAATTTGTTCGGGTAAGCTCATGGGACTCATTCGGATGCGTCTCCTTCCGCGTAGGCTATCTCAATCGGTTTTCGGAATACCGTTAGGAGAAGTAAAATCACAAGCATGGCAGGGAGCATGAAAGCATCCGCACCGAAGAGGAGTAAGCAGAGTAGACTTCCGCCGATTCCGATGAGGCCCGTGTATTTTTTCTTCTCCTTCATCCATTGGTTCATAAAGATGGTCACAAACATGGCAGTCATGACAAAGTCGAGCCCCTCGGTGTTAAACTTTAAGAGAGAGCCGATCAGACCGCCGAAGGTTGCGCCGGAAACCCAGTAGATTTGATTCAGCAGGGTCACAAAGAACATAAACCAGCCGCGGTCCACATCTTTCGGGATATCCGCCGTATAGTTAATCGAAAAAAAGTTTCATCGCACATACCGAAAAATCAGATAGAACTTCTTCCAACCCATTCCTTTGAAGCGGTCCAACATGGTAATGCCGTAAAAGAGATGCCTTGCCTGCACCAGAAGAGTCACTGTAAACGCTGTGAGCGGCGCAAAGGCAGACATCAGCATGGAGACAGCGATGAATTCCAGGGAGCCGCCGTAGATGAGCAGACTCATGAACATGGGGTATACAAAGGAGAAGCCGTTTACATTCATGAGGATGCCGTAGGCAAGCGCCAGGAACCAGAAACCGGCAAAGATTGGTAGCGTATAGGGAAAGGCAGCTTTCAGGGCTTTTTGTTTCATCATCCCCCTCCTTGAAACCAAAACGAACAAAGTGTAAAATAAAATGAATGGGAACAGAATACCACTGAAAAATAAAACACACAAGATGTAAATTATAATTTTTAAATCACGGAGATGCCATGGAAGCCGGAGAAATCATCGCATACAATCTGAAACGCTTGAGAAACGAAAAGAACCTGACCTTGGGACAGCTTGCCAATCTGGCGGGGGTCAGCAAGGTGGTCCTCTCGCAAATTGAAAAGGGGGAGGCGAACCCCACCATCAATACGATATGGAAGATTGCGGGAGCGCTGCAGCTGCCGTATTCCGCGCTCTTGGAAACGCAGGAAAAGGCTACGGTTCAAATTCGGAAAAAGGAGATTTCCGCGCTTTCGGAGGACAAGTACCATATCTTTCACTATTATGCGAAGACCGCGGATCGAAACTTTGAGCTGTACCAGATGGAAGCAGAGCCGGGCTGCGAGCACACTTCCGTCGGGCATTCCACGAACAGCTTTGAGTATCTGATGGTGCTGAAGGGAGAGCTGATTCTGGAAACCGGAGGTGAGGAGTACTTCCTAAAGAAAGACGATGCCATCTGCTTTGATGGCTCCGTATCCCATTCCTATAAGAATGTCGGTAAGAAGGACGCCAAGGCTGTGATGTTGATTCATTACCGATAAAGCGAAAGCAGAGTTTCTGTTCGGAAGCGGTTTTATCGGATAAGTCTACAGTAAGTCTATAGGAGGGGCGATATGAAGTTGTTGCTGACAGGCTTTACGCCGTTTGCCGGCGAGACGATTAACCCGGCGCTGGAGGCGGTGAAGCGCCTTCCGAATGAAATCGCGGGCATGGAAATCGTGAAGTTGGAGGTTCCGACGGTATTCGGAGAGTCCGTCCGGATGGTTCAGGAAGCGATAGAGCGTGAGCAGCCCGACTTTGTGCTCTCGGTCGGCCAGGCGGGCGGAAGGGCGGAAATCACGCCGGAGCGTGTTGCCATCAACGTGGACGATGCAAGAATCCCGGACAATGCGGGACAGCAGCCGATCGATGTTCCGATTTTCGCGGACGGTGAAAACGCCTATTTTGCGACCCTGCCGGTGAAGGCGATGGCAGAGGCCATACAAAAGGCGGGCTTGCCCGCTGCTCTCTCTCGAACACCGCGGGAACCTATGTCTGCAATCATCTGATGTACGGCGTTTTGTATCACATGAATCGACATCATAAGGCCGCCAAGGCCGGCTTCATTCATGTGCCCTATATCCCGGAGCAGACAGTGGATAAACCCGGCGTCCCGTCCATGCCGCTTGACGATATTGTGCGGGCCTTGGAGGCAGCGATTGCCGCGATACCGGCACATGAGACGGATATAAAAACGGCTTACGGAAGAGAGTGTTGATAACAATGATTGAGAAAATCAGCGGCGACACAGCGTACTTTGAAGCGGCGCTCACGTCGGAAGACTTGGCGGATTTGTTGGCGGATGTCGGGATACGGCTGATCCGCGCCTGGGGAGGTTATCGACCGAGCACGGCGGATTTGGAAAAGCTCAATGACTTATTTCGCCTTCGCCCGGAAATCGAATTTTGTGCGACGGAGCCGGGGCAGCTTGTAGATCTTCCGGAATTGCAGCGGGTTAGCGAAGCGGTCTCGGGCTGCTTCGGTGAGGGACTTTCGGACTTAAAAGCGCTGAAACGATTGCGTAGCCTCGGTCTCACGGAACCGAATTTCACGGCGCTCCCGGAATATGCGGATACGCTGGAGGAACTTAGCCTTTCCGGCAGAATAAGTAAGAAGAGCGGCGCTTGCCTTTCTAAGCTTACGCGGCTTAAGGCACTCTCGCTGAGCGGAACCACACTGGAGTCTTTTGCTTGCATCGGAAAACTGCAGCTCACGTCCCTCTATGTATACGGCAACCGGCCGAACAGCCCTGCCGGACTGGAAGCACTGTCCTCGCTTCGGGCGCTTCGCGTGAAAAACAATTCCTCCTGGACGGATTTTTCGTTTCTGACAGAACTCAGGAACTTAGAGTCGTTATGCCTGGAGTACTGCGCCAAGTTGCGGACGCTCGTTCCGCTCGACGCTTTGCGTCAACTGAGATATGTAAGGCTCGGGAACTGCGACAACCTCGAAGACATTTCGCCTCTCCGGAGCTTGCCGGAGAACTGCGAGGTCTTCGCGACGGGAAGAAAACTCTTGCAGGCGGGGATTGCCTACGAATACAGTCCGAAACCGGCGTAGCGGAGTGGTGCAGAGAAGTTTCTCTCAATCTGCCGGCGGAGCTTCTTGCGCGCGGGAGAAAGGTACAGTAGTAAGGCGGCGAAAACCCGGAAAACGGCCGATAAGCCGGTCCGCAGGTCCTATTTCACACGGATTTGCGGGCCGGTTTTTCTTTTGAGCTATCTCTCTGTTCGGACTTATTTTTCTGCTCAGAGCAGACTGTCAAAGTGCATAAAATGATTGCTGATTAAGCAGTATCATTGTATAATAAGCCCAAACACGGAGCTTAAATCGGGTCATGTTGCAAGGAAAGGCAAAGGAAGGTCACGGAAGCGCAGACCCTTTCATGGCGCCGGGGATAAGGAGGAGGGGCATGAAAATCACGGAGATTCGGCTCGGAAGCATTTCGGTTCCGCTGCGGGTGCCTTTTAAGACAGCGCTTCGCACGGTGACGCGTGTCGAGGACATCATCCTCGAGATTCGCACCGACACGGGAGCGGTGGGCTACGGCGAGGCACCGCCGACGGGCGCGGTGACCGGGCACACCACAGGTGCCATAGTCGGGGCGCTGAAGGATCACATTATCCCGAACCTCCTCGGCAAAGATATCGATGCGTTTGAAGATTTGATGCAGCTTGTTCAGTCCTGTGTACACGGAAACAGCAGTGCGAAGGCCGCGGCGGATATGGCACTCTGGGATCTCTATGGACAGCTTTATAAGCTTCCGGTCTACAAACTCCTCGGCGGCGCGCGGAAACAGCTGGTCACGGATATCACCATCAGCGTGAACGCGCCGGAGGAGATGGCGCGGGATGCCGCAACGGCGATTGCGCGCGGTTATGACTGCCTGAAAGTAAAGGTCGGCGCAGATCCGACGCTCGATGTGGCGCGGCTCCGGGCAGTGCGTGAGGTTGCGGGCGCCGACATCCGCCTCCGCATTGACGCGAATCAAGCCTGGGAGCCGAAGCAGGCGGTGCGCATCTTAAATGAGATGCAGGAGCAAGGACTAAAACTCGAATTTGTCGAGCAGCCGGTCAAGGCACACGATATCGAGGGGCTCAAATACGTGACCGAACATAGCTTTGTGCCCGTCCTTGCGGATGAGAGTGTATTTTCCCCGCGCGATGCGATGCGGGTACTGGAACAGCGGGCGGCGGACCTCATCAACATCAAACTTATGAAGTGCGGCGGTATCTATAACGCGTTGAAGATTGCGGCAGCGGCAGAGGTTTACGGTGTGGAGTGCATGATCGGTTGCATGCTGGAGGCGAAAATTTCCGTGAATGCGGCGGTTGAGCTCGCCTGCGCAAAGAAAGTCTTTACCCGCATCGACCTGGACGGTCCGGTGCTCTGTAGCGAGGATCCGGTACTGGGCGGTGCGCGTTTTGAAGAGAAGTTTATCACGGTTTCGGATGAGGCCGGCATGGGCATCCGCGGCGTGGAGGGCTTGCGTTACCTGGATTGAGCATCAAACAATAAAAGATGGGGGATAAAGAGATGATCACCAACGGGTTTACCTACATTGCGTTTCTTATTTTCCTTGCCGGGATGCTGCTGTTCCTGGAGAAAAAGACCAAGGCGAAGATCTTCAATGTGGTGCCGCCGCTGGTCTGGATTTATGTGCTGAACATGGTCTTTTGCACCATGGGGCTCTACAATTCCGAGGCCTGCGCAAACACGTATTCTGCGCTCAAAAACAACATTCTCTACGCGATGATTTTTGTCATGCTGCTTCGCTGCGACTTTAAGAAGCTCTCAAAGCTCGGCGGGCGCATGGTGGCAATCTTCCTCGGTTGCTCGCTGACCTTGGCAATCGGCTTCCTAATTGGCTACCCGATTTTTAAGGGCACGCTCGGCACGGATACCTGGGGCGCGGTTGCGGCGCTCTATGCTTCCTGGGTCGGCGGTTCCGCTAACATGGCGGCCATGCAGGCGGCGCTTCCGGTCGATGCGGGCGCATACAGCTGTGCGCTCGCTTTGGATACCGTTTGCTACTCCGTCTGGATAGCGCTTCTCCTGCTCGCGGTCAAGTACGCGGGGCGCTGGAACACTTCAGTCAAGGCGGACACGTCTACACTACAGGCCATTGCAGAGAGTGCAAATGCCGAGGTCGCAAAGGAGAAGAAGGCTGCGACCAGTGCGGACTGGATTTCCTGATCGGTCTTTCGCTCATGGTTTCGGCGCTCTCCCAGATGGTCGGAAAGAGCTGCAATGCGGCACTCTCGAGTGTGGGACTCGGTATGTTTGACAAGGGAACCCTGACGACGGTCTTTGTCAGTATCCTGGGATTAATTTGCGCGGGCACTTCGCTCGGCAAGCTCCCGGCGGTCGAAGAGCTCTCCAATGTATACCTTTATGTGGTGGTCTCGCTGCTCGCATCGACCGCGTCGGTATCCGATTTGCTCTCGGCGCCCATGTGGGTGGTATACGGACTTTTCATCCTGGTCATCCATGTGGTGCTCATGTACCTGCTCTCGAAGGTCTTCCACTGGGATCTCTGCATGGTATCGACGGCATCGCTTGCAAACATCGGCGGTTCCGCCTCCGCACCCATCGTGGCATCTGCCTATGACGCTTCCTATGCGGGCATCGGTGTCCTGATGGGCGTGCTCGGCGCGGCAATCGGAAACTTCATGGGACTCGGGATGGGCGCCCTGCTGCGCTTATTTCTATAGGCTTTGATTGAAACGAGGGAGATGCCGGCACAGGCGGAAATTCGTGAAACGAAACCCCTGTCCTGTGCGCAGTTTGCCTCATAATCGTAACGTATACCCGGGATGCCCGAATTGCGGGCATCCCTTTGCCGTTAAAAAAAGGAGAGTGCAATGGGGAAGAGTCTCTTTGAAAGCATGTACCTGCCGCTTCCGTCTCCGGTGCAGCAGATGAAGGAGCGCGGAAATTTAGAAGAGGCAGAGGCGTATTTACAGCATTTGCTGGAAACGGGAGACTGTCTCCCGGAGGAGCGGCGGCGCTTCCGCGCGGAGCTGGAAATACTCCGCCGTTTGTCCGCGGAATATCCCTATACAAGGGCGGAAGCGCTGGAACTTGTGCGGCGCTATGTTCCGAATTTTTCGGAGGTGGACTTTGATTCCCTTCTCATGAAAGGCAAAATTTTTTGGCGTTATCTGGACGGGGAAGCACGCTTTTTCGGGCGTTTTTTTGACTCGCTCTGTAAGGCCGATCCCTTCTTTGCCGTAGCGGCGGAGAAGCAAGGGCACCATGTTCCCGGCAGTGACCGCAAGTTGCTTAGCGAGAGCGCGGAAAAGATGCGGGCACAGGGAGAACTTTCTGTGCGTATCAACGTGCGCGCGGAACTGGAATTGGAGGAGGCAGTTTTCCGGGAAGGGGCTCTTGTTCGGGCTTACCTTCCTCTGCCGCGCGTTACGGAAGAGCAGAGTGAGCTTGCGGTCGAAGAGATGAGCGCCGGCGGGCAGCTCGGCGCGGAAAGCGCGGCGCAGCGTGTTGTCTTTTGGGAGGAAAGGCTCGGGGAAAACCATCCCTTTATTGTAAGCTATCGCTTTCGGCATACCGAGTGCTATCGCGATGTCTACGGGCTTGCGGAGCGAATGCAAGCCGAGGGTAGAGCAGAGGAGCGGGTAGAGCGCGAAGCAAACAAACAAGTGCGGAACGCAGAAAATACGGCTGAGAACGGAATGAGATCTTGTGTAGAGAGCGGATATGACAGTGCCTTGTTTCCGCCGAGCGCATATATGAAGAGCCTTGCGGATGAGCTCACCGCGGGTGTGACAGAGCCCCTCGTCAAGGCAAAGTGCTTCTATGACTTCATCACAAAGAAGGTGCGCTACAGCTTCATGCCCTCTTATTTTTGCTTGGACAGGATGGCGGAGCGCTGCGCGACGGACCGCGTTGGCGACTGCGGCATTCAGGCGCTCTTGTTCCTATCGCTCTGCGAGGCAGTCGGAGTCCCGGCGCGCTGGGAAAGCGGGCTAAAGACAGAGCCTAAGTTTATCGGCGCCCACGACTGGGTGCGCTTTTTCACGCCTTCTTTCGGTTGGCGGGCCGCGGATTTATCCTACGGGGGTTCCGCCTGGAAGCGCGGAGATGAGCTCTTGCACCGCTTCTACTTTGGCAACGTGGACCCGTGGCGCATGGCGGCAAATGCGCGTATACTGGGGGAGACGGGCTTCCCGGAGCCGGAATTTCGCGCAGACCCCTATGACAATCAGGTCGGGGAGATGGCGCTTGACGGGCGCGGCCTTCGCTACGAGGAATTCCGCCGCCGAAAAGAAGTGCTGCGGGCAGAAGAAATACAGCAGGTGATACGTCCGTAAGGAGCGGGAAAAGATGAGGGACAGGAGTTTTAACAGCTGGATGCAGCGGGTTCTCTTTCAAAACTACGAAGACTGGCATATGAAGGAGCCGAACTATAACCGGAACGGCTTTCATATAATCGGAATCGATAACACGCTGAAAGCGATGCAGGACGGATACATTCCGTACATGGAACTGACCCCGCCGCAGGCAATTCAGGGTTGCACGCGGATGAAGGTGACTGTCAACAAGAAAAAGGACTGTGTCGACTTACATCTGGATGTGGATGGCAGATTCTATATGATTCCGGAACTCGCTTATCCGGAGGCGGTGCAGATTCTGCGGAACTTTGTGAGAAGCTTAAAGCTTCCGGAAGCAAGCAGATATATCGAGGTGCAGCGTGTGGACGGCAAGGCGATTCAGGCGGATTTTCGAGAACTCGCTCTCCTGTTGCTCGGTGACAGCGAGCGAACCAAGCGCTTTTTAAAAAAGCATAAGCCTGACACCCTCGAAGCGGCGGAAGAAGCGCGGAATGCGCTCTACGAGGAGATGCTGGAGCAAAGAAGAGCGGTCGAGCTTGAGTGGAAGTGTGATAAGGAAAGCTTCCTTACGCTGGTCGGAAAGCTCTGCAAAGGGTATCGGTTGGTAATTCGAGAAGACGGTTTGCACGATGCGCCAGGCGACATAGAAGGCTGGTGCCGGGAGCTGAGTGCACAGTGGAGCGATTACTGCCTTGCAGAGCTCGATATGTTCAGCGAGACGCATGGCGTATTTCTGCTGAAAAGGGAACACTGTGATGAGGCGGTACGGCTGGCGGAGAAACTGTTACTGACCGTCAAGATATACGGAAACGGGGAGGAAGCACGAAATGTTTGATTCACTGAAGAATTTTTTCGGCGGCAAAAAGGAGCCGGACGGATCGGAACAACAGCAGCCGGAAGCACAGCCTGCAAATGCGCCGCAAAAGGAGCCTGCTCGCTTCACGCTGATGGCGGAGCGAGTTGTGCAGGAGGCCGGGGAACGCTTTTATGCCGAGGGAGAGCTCTTCGGCGAGGCCGCGGTCGGGGAGCGGGTCACGGTTTTACACCGCGACGGCAACATCTCCCACCCGGTCTTAGCGGAGATAGAGGGGAGCGGCGCGAACACGAAGCTCTTCTTTTCGGGGAAAGAGGGCTTATCCCTCGATTGGACCTACGCTCTGATTACGAATATTCCCTATCAGATTGAGGTCGATGTGAACCGGCCGATTGAAAACCCCTATCTTCTGGGGCTCACGCGGGTCGTATTTCGCTTTCAGCAGGAGTGGGATTTTCTGAACCTCTTTTTCCGTGAGCTGGTGCGAAGCCACTACCTGCTCGCGGTGCAAACGGACGGAAGCCTGCCCGAGGGGAGCGGCACGGTGACCTTGAAAAAGGGCATGCAGTTCGGCATTGCCCGCGTCACCCTGGATCAAGGAGAGGAAGCCCTGCCGGTCTATACGGATTGGGACGCCATTCGACAGATGGAAGCGCAGGGCGCAAACGGCTGGAAGCGGGAGACCATGGTTCTTCATTTTCCGCAGCTCGTCGGGATGCTGCGGGAAAACGAGGGCTTTGTGATCAATCCCTACGGGCCGCAATTATTCTACGTCTCGCCCGACATCATCCGCAGCATCAAAAATTCCCCCGGTTATCAGAGTGAGTTCGGGGAGGCCAAGATGCAGAGCAAAACCGTCGAGCGGGATAGCAAGATGATGCTCGGCTACCCGGCGGAAAACGAAGAGGTGACGGCTCTAAAGAGCGCACTGCTTGCCTATGCAAAATCGCGGCGGGAAATTGCCATGCTGGACTTGCTTCTAAAGAGCGACGAGGACGGAACCCAGTCTTACCTTATCGTCTTGGACGTGCCGGAGGAGAATTGTCGCGCGTATTTTCAGGAGATTTACAATGCCTGCCGTCATCTTTTGCATCGCGTCTGCTATATGGATTTTGTGACGCAGAGGCGGGCGGGATTCGCGGACGGCGTGCGGACAGAGCCGCCGCTCTATGTCCGAGAGAAGGAAGGCTGAGATAGCAAGCAAACAGGGTTTACAAGCTGCTTGTCGCTTCGAATCGAAAGAGACATGATAATAGAGCGAAAAGCGGCTCGGAGAAAAAGGAATCGGTGAAGGAAAAGCGGATTCACGAGAACGGTTGTAAAAAGCAAGTCTTTTTTAAGGCTTGCTTTTTTGCTGTGCAAACGAATGCACCTTCTCATTTGTCTGCGTTAATGAGATACTAATGTTTCCCAAGTATAATCGATGGGATTGAGACAAAGGAGGACGGTAGTTGTGAGAATCCTGATTGCGGAAGATGAACGCAGCCTAAACGAGATCATTGCGAAAAAGCTCACATCGGACGGGTACAGTGTGGACTGCTGCTATGAAGACGATGACGGCAGAGGCGTGTACGAGATTGATGCACACTCCGGCGCGATACTGGAGGCAAGTGCGAAGAATGATTGAGATTAAGATGGATGCAAGAGAAATGACCGAAGAGCAAATCCGCGAAAAGCTACGGAAAGGCTATGAAGATTATCAGAACGGAAACGTAAAGGATGCAGCAACGGTGTTCGAACGCTTCCGAGAGAGTCACAAAACTTAAAGGCAGTCGCAGACCTTAATACGAGGTCTGCGACTTTTTTCGTGTTTCTTGCTCCCTTGCCCTTTGCTGGAGCGGCTGTCATACCTGTGCTAAAATACAGGTATTGGGCAGTGGTTTTTGTAAAAAACACCGAACGATTTGTTTGTCGATGCGGATGAAAATAAAAGGGGAATGGAAGATGAAAGGCTATGCGGAAAACAAGGCATACGGAACAGTAGAGCCAATCAAGGGTACGAATCCGAGGCAGCTTTATGAGCATCAGAAGCAGGCCATGGAGAATCTGAGTATCATGGATACGGAAGAGAAGTACAGTACTTTGGTTGTGCTCCCGACCGGAGGCGGTAAAACCTATACGGCTTCGACTTGGCTCTTAAAGCATGCGATTGACCGCAACAAGAAGGTTTTATGGCTGGCACATCGCCACACCTTGCTTGAGCAGGCCGCGGAGTCATTTCAGAAGTATGCGTATGCGACAACAATTCCGCACACGAGCTCCTTTACCTATCGCATTGTATCCGGTGCGGTGGTTCACGACCGCGCGGTTGATATCAAAGCGAAAGACAATATTCTGATCGCAAGTAAAGACAGCATAGGGCGCAATCTTCCGGCCTTGAATTCATGGCTGAAGGGGGAAGAGGAATTGTACCTCGTGATTGACGAGGCACACCACAGTACGGCAAAGACCTATCGCAGGGTGATTGAGTACCTTCAAAAGAAGGTCAAACATCTCAAATTAATCGGCTTAACCGCAACACCGTTCCGAACGGGCGAGGAGGGCGCGGGACAGTTGGGAAATCTTTACCTGAACGGCATGCCGGAGCACAGGGGGGATTGCCTATAAAATTGATTTAAAGGAGTTAATCAAGCGTCGCATTCTCGCAAAACCGATTTTTACAACCTGTCTGACCGATGAGTCCTACGGACAAAACCTAGGCCTTGATGATTTGGAGAAGATTCAGCATTTCGATACACTTCCCGAGGAGCTGGCCAAAACGATTGCGGAGAGCGCGGCGAGAAACAAACTGATTGTAAATACGTATCAGAAAAATCAAGACGAATACGGGCAGACCCTTGTTTTTGCGGTGAATGTGGTACAGGCAATTACGCTGTCGAAACTCTTTAACAAGGCCGGGATTCCGGCTGATTTGTGGTGTCCGCGATTCGGGACGAGTTGACCGGAGCCAACATCAACCAAGAAGACAATGAGCGGAAGATTCGGGCATATCAAGAGGGGAAGTTAAAGGTTCTGGTCAACGTGATGATACTGACGGAGGGCGTGGATCTTCCGCAGACCAAGACCGTCTTTTTGACGCGCCCCACGGTATCGACCATTTTGATGACACAGATGATAGGGCGCGCGCTGCGAGGAGAGGCTGCCGGAGGTACCGCGACGGCGCATATTGTATCCTTTGTAGACAACTGGAATGAGCACATCGCCTGGGTCAATCCTGAGAGCTTACTTGCGGGCGGTGAGGATACCGACAAACAGGCAGAGCGTGAAGCAAGAGCAATACGCATGATTTCGATTAAGAAAATCCAGGAGTTTGCAGCTATCATGGATGATTCCGTCGATACGACAGTTATAGAGAGAGTGCCTTTTGACAAACGAATTCCGATCGGCATGTATATGATGTCGTATCAGGAACAGGAAGGTATGGATTTGAGCTGGCAGGTGATGGTCTATGACAGCACCAAGAAGGCATATCAGAGGTTGATGAAGGCGCTGCCGGACTTGTTCGAATCCTACGGAAACGATGACGAGTACCCGCCTGTCGAACTCATCGATGAGATGGAAGAGCAGTGCAGGGCAAGCTTCTTTACCGGCGATATGATTCCTTCGTACGACCCGGAAGATATTCGCCACATTCTGATGTATTATGCGCAGCACAGCGAAATACCGTCCTTCTATACCTTCGATGAGATTGAACACAGCAAGCTCGATGTGGCGCAAATCGCGCGACACATCATTGAGTCGGGTATGAACTATCTCGAGCAGACAAAGTATTTAAATGAACTCTGGGAACAGGGGGATGAAAATTTGCTGCGCCTGTTCTTCGGGATGAAGAGCTATTTTAGACGCCAGGTTGATATAGAGCTTCAGAGAATCGTGGAGCCGGAGACCTTCGAGACGAAAAATGTCAGTTACGGGAAGCGCCGCTTTGAGGATATGCCGCTCAGTGAGATGCGCAAATATCCGGGAGGTGCGGAATATGAAAAGACCTTGCGTGAACAGGCCTTTGCGAAAGCCAAGATGAAGGGCGGCAAATACACCTGCGCTTGTTGCGGCAAGCAGTTTCGAAACCGCATTTACTTACAGGTAGACCACATCGTCCCCATGAATCAGGGTGGAAAAAGTGTTCCGGAGAATCTACAGGTTCTGTGCAGGACTTGTAACGGGGTAAAGGGAGATCACTGATGGAGGTCTGCCTTACCCCGCTTGAGATGGCCTGTATTGAGGAAAGTATAGGGTTGGCAATAAAAGACACCTATGCGCTGGAGCGGCTTGTGTGGACCTTTGAGAAGAACTTGCTTCCGGAGATTTACCGCGACAATCTAAAGAACTGGATGCTGGCCGTTCATTTTTGCGGTGCCTATCTTCACGACAGGGCTGCGCTTGCGTCAGAGTTTCCGCTCATCAGGAAAGAACTGCAAGAGATTAATGCGAAAAACGACTTGAACCTTCTCAGAGCGAAGCAAGCTCTGTTTGAGATGGAGTTTTATGAGCTTGAGTTTTATCTGAAGCGCATGCGTATTGTGATTTTGTACCACGGGAAACAGGATTATGTTCGTGTGAAGCTCAGGACGCTTTTGCGGGCATACGGGTATCAGCGCAGAAGTGCAAAGCTCATGACATTTCTCAAGCAAGGCATGGAGCGCTACGGCCTGGTTCCTTCCTGCGGGGCAATCAGCGTTGTGACATCGAAGAGATTCGTTTGGATGATATGATTAGTTTTCGCGTGATGAAACAGTGAATACAAATGAATAGGGAAGGTTCATATGACATTGGTACTTCTATTCAAACGAAAGAAGAGCATGTTCTTGCTGGTGTAGTTCACGCTGGAGATGACGAAATTCTTTCATCATCTCCAACTGAGAGGTCTCCTCATCATTGTTTTGGCATTCTTCTCGACACGAGCGTACCCAGCTGGAAACAGTGGCGTTGAATATGCCGTACTCAGCTACAAGGCTGGTAATCGTGTGTACATCCGGAATGTGCGCAAGAACAACTTTTTGTCTGATATTCGAGTCATGTGCGTTTCCCCTCGGCTGACAATATAAACTATCAGGCAGTTGGATAAATTCACTGCACAATAACATGACAACTCACCGTATTAGGCAAGATATTGAAATGGAAAATGAAATAGTGTATATTTAGAGTAAACAGAGGTTGGGGAGATGACTATATGAAACAGACACAACAGATATATGAGAGTCAAAAAAGAGCTGCTCTTTCTATAGTTGATCTCGTGCGAATACATAGAATATTTAAAGAAAAAGGTTGGCCTGTCCAAGATTCATTTGAAGATAATGTTTTTGAGAATTTTTGCTGCTTATTAGCGGAATTAGAACCTGAAGAGTGTGATTTGCTGTTGAAAATCACCAATAACTTCCGGTGGATACGAGAAGGGGAGTATGTGAAGTGCTTTTCAGAAGTTTTTCAGAAGTTCGTTGATCAACGCTCTTTTAACCGAGGGAAGAGGATTTTTCTTTGTCCACTTCTTTCTAAAAGTGATTTGGGGCAGACTAAGAGTTCAGTAGCTGTGCTTTATCTAGTAAAAGCGCACATGTATGCAATTCAAAACAAGTACAAAAAGCAAGGACTTAAGATAGGCTATAAAAATCCAAAGGATTTGTTTGGAGATAAATTTATTGATTCAATTAAACAAGATGGTGGAATACTTTGTCTGATAGATGATTTTATTGGTACTGGTAACAGTGCCGAAGGTGCGATTGACTATTTTTTGGAAAAAGGAATTAATCCCAATGAAATAGTGATTTTATCTTTGACAATTATGGGAGAAGCAATAGATAGATTGAAGGCTAAAGGGGTTGACGTGTACTTTAATGAACTCTGTAAAAAAGGAATTTCGATATATGAGGATATACCTCAAGTTGATGTCGATACCATGAGAAAGATAATGAAGAAGATTGAATCGAAGATAAATGTCAAAGATGAAGACAGGTTTGGGTATGCTGCTTCTGAAGCTCTTGTCAGGATGATACGCACACCGAATAATACATTCCCTATATATTGGCTTTGGCATAAGAAAAGTAATAGATTTGCACCATTTCGGAGGTAAGAGCATGCCCCCCACAAAAACTCCAATAAAACCAATGCTGCTGAAACTAATTGATGAAAAGGCGACTACTTTGTTACTGCTTGAAGTAGGGCTTAGTTATTTGGAAATAGTTGAGAAGATTGAAGAGCTGGTGAAAGAAGAAATGATTACAATAGAAAATGAGGATGTTTCGCTGACGGATAAAGGTCGTGAGTATTTAGAAGAAAACGGCTATAAGTTAGGTCAAAGGAAGAAAGATCAATGGATTATGCGTAGAGAACACATGTATACAGAACCGATTTCCAGGAACATAATTGTATTAGCTAAGGAGGTTTCGAATTAATCATTAATTTATAGTATCTTGCAGACCACACCAGAACGTATTCTACAGAATACAGATTGGCGAGTCGTCAATCATTTATGAACCGGATTTCAAGCCATGCATCACTTTTAACTTCCGCCGGAAGCGTAACTTAAAAGTGATGCACCTTCGCAACATATGCATGTTGCGAAGCACACAACTCATAAATGAGTTGTGTGTAGATATGTTTAGTGGTGTGGCCTGCAAGGTATTATATAGAGGAGAAATTGAATGAAGTGGGAGATTGTTGAACAAAGAATAATAAACGAATGTGCATCTAACAAGAAGAGTATCAGGTATACGGATAGGTTTGTTGCTTACTGTAAAAGGCTGTTTGAAAATAATGTCCCGATAATTTCTTCTCCAAAACATTTTTCTATGCTTGTCGGAATGAACCACAAATATATTTGTAGTATGGCAAATGCTAGTGGGCATTTTTATAGAAGCTTCACTATTCCCAAGAGTAATGGGGAAAAGAGATATATAGATGAGCCATTACCGGATTTGAAGTTTGTACAGGATTGGATTTTAAAGAACATTCTGGAAAGGTGTAAAATAAGTGATTATGCAAAGGCATATATCAAGGGCCGTACATTAAAGCATAATGCCAGATTCCATAGAGCCCAGCCGGTATTGGTAACTATGGATATTAGGGACTTTTTCTCCTCTATATCGCTAAACGAGGTTACAGCGATTTTTGAACACATGGGGTACTTTCACAAGTTATCGCGTTTTTGGCTCACTTGTGTTGCTTGAAGAATGTCCTTCCGCAAGGAGCACCGACAAGTCCTTATTTATCAAATCTCAGAATGATTGCGTTCGATGATAATGTGGCTAGTTACACATCAAACCTTCATATTAGATATACGAGATACGCAGATGATTTAACATTTTCAGGGGAATTCAATCCACATCATCTAATTAAGGATATAAGCGATTTTGTCTTTAAAGAAGGATTTTCGATTAATTCAGAAAAGACCAGAGTTGCTCGAAGTGGTGCCAGGCAAGAGGTTACTGGGATTGTAGTCAATTCGCATATGCAAGTGGCAAAAGATAAACGTAAGCATATACGACAGCAGGTATACTATATAAGGAAATACGGAATCGAATCACATTTGGAACGTATTGGAGAGAAGCGGGCAAATTATTTGAATCATCTTTTGGGTCAAATTAATTTTGCGTTATTTGTGAATCCAAGAGATTCAGAGATGAAAGAGTGTTTTGCTGTAATAAAGGATGTTTTACAAAGTCAAAAAGATTGATGAAACGGTCTGCGTGGAGCAGACCGTTTTTTGCAAAGGATATATCAAAACTTAGGAAAACGCTATTTATACGGTTGAACAGGTGAGAATTAATCTGAAATTAGCTAATCAAGAACTTTTGTATGATATTTACGAGGCGCGTGTCTGATTTGGAAATCAAGTATGTCTTTATTACTGAAGAGGATGGATTGTGTAATTAGACTGTTGGACTATACAACTAAGCTTACCCAATTTGACACATCCTCGCAAAAGGTCTACGCTCACCCATATAGAGTCTATTTACGCTCACATTCAAAATCGCCAAGGGGAGGGGTATCGACGTATGAAACAAACCAAGGACTGGAAGCTTGTCACGAGGGAACACGTTATCTGTGCCATAAAGCGCTTTGTGGAAGAAAGGCCCGAGTATCCGGCGGCGCGTTCTACCTATCTTATCTACGAAGGAAAGAAATACCCGGCAAAACACATACGCGGAATGGCCTATCGAGAGGCTTTCGGAATTGAGATTGGCAAGGATGAGTATTCGGGCGGTATGGAAACGGTGCGTTTTTTCGAGAGGCTCGGATTTGAGACCTTACACATCGAAAAAAAGAGATTGGAAGAAAGTCCGGATGAAGCAAAAGAAGAAAGCAATCTTTCCGACAAGAAAGTCAAACTAAGAGTCTGCATGTATCTCCAAACGGAGGGGGAGAAGGAACGGAAGCCGTTCGAGAAGGCGATGCGTGTCGTGAAGGACAACAAGATTGATATTCTGGTATTTCCCGAGTTCTGCTATGTGCCGTTTTTAGCGGATGTGTGCTTCCCCAATATCCTGTCGGAGAGAGATTATCATTCCTTTGTCGAGAAGGCAGAACGCCTCAGCAGAGAGCTCGGTTGTGCACTGATTGTCAATGCTGAAGATATCAAGGGGCATATATACAGCATCTATGTCAATGCAGGGGCAAAGAAGAATGAAACCCGGCATGCCCTTTACATGAAGCACACTAAGACGGGATGCTCTGCATTTGAGACGGAGAATTATCCGGAAGTCATTGAAAGTTTGTTCCGTCCCATTGCGCTCAAGGGCTATAAAATCGGCATGTCGATTTGTTATGACTGCAATCATTCCCTGTTCGGCAGAATTTACGGTCTTCAGGGCGTGGATTTGATTTTGAATTCCACCGGGGGCGATGTTGTTTATTCGAAATGGTATCGCTATAACAAGGTCAGAGCGATTGAGAATCACTGCTTCAATCTGGTCACGATGGGTGGAAAAGAGAAAAAAAATTATGTTTATGGCTTTAATCGCCTCGGCGGAGTGATGGAGCCGGTATGTTTAGATCGGCAGGCGGTTGATGCAGAGATTCCCGCAGGGCTCTTTTTGTTTGACCTCGAGAAAGACGATGCTCATATGACTGCGGAAAGGCTCAGCTTGCGACCGAGAACAAGTACCAAGCGTTCAAAGCTCCGGCAACAAGCGTACATCGGCTGCTGCAATCGGCAAAGCGACTTTCTCAAGGTTTATATGTCCGAGCCCATGAGGATTGCAATCTTGTCATTGCCGTCTTAGAAGGGGACGATATTTTAAAGGCCGAAAGAGTTCTGCCTTTGTTGTATTCCGATGCGTTGAAGCCGATTCCGAACAAGAGATACATTTTGGTCAGTCATTATGAGCATTTGGATGAGGATAAGTTCCGCAATCAGCTTTCCACAGTCCTAAAGGTGAGGGCGATGGAAAATTTCTGCGCGGTGCTTCTCTATTCGGACACAAAAAATGTTTGCTATCAGACCGGAAAGGAAAAAAATCCGCAGGAGCTGAAAGCTGTCCGCGGGATGTACGGAATTGACCTCGGCAGAACAAGCGGTCCGGAAGCAATCTGGAGAAATAAGGAAGGCTGCAAAGCCGTCTGGCGAAAAAACTTTGAGCGACTCATCGCATATTGCAATCAAAGTTTAAGTAAATCGTAACGGAAACTTACTTTGCTTTCGAAGTCAAAAGAGAGACAATTTACTTGCAGCAGTTTCAAAGAAAACAGAACTTTGTACTTAAGCGTAGGCGCTTTGGAATTCGGTTTCACGGCGCAGAGCGCGGTACCTTATTTGCTTCCGCGGGAGTGTCCGGAAGTCGAGGAGGAGCAATATAAAAGTCATTCTCATCAGGCATTGCAAAGTAAAATATGACTGGCGCAGCTTTTATAGCTCGGCGGAATTTGATCGGGCGTGCAGAGAGTACGATACGGCGCCGATTGAAGTCGCAAAGCCGTCAGCCATTCAAGAGACAGTGGGCGCTGTTTACATCAGTCGCTTAGAGCGAAGCAAAAGCACTGCATTTTGTCTCTATCGCAAAGTGGAACCAAAAGAGACAGAGCTCTTGGATGAGGTTCCGCTAAGATCCGGTTTTGATACGGAATTACGGCTGCCGCTCTGGTTTTGGAATCTGACGGGGAGAATCCAGTGGTTTCTGAATCATCCGAGGCAAGTAGAAACCAGACGTCTCACAGAGCGCCGCGCGAGAAAACTGGTCGGGAAAGTATGCGCCGCGGGCGAAGACTGCGTCCTTGTAACGCACGGATTCTATATGCATACTCTGGTGAAAGAATTTCAAAAATGCGGGTTTCAGACAAAGCAGCAAAGAGCGCATTACCGAAACGGGCAAGGGATCACACTGTGGCTGCCGAAAGAGAGACAAACATGAGCAATCATATTCCGGAACAGGACGAACAACTCACCCGGTTTTTGGGGAGCTTTCAAAATAAACTTAGATGCATTCTGGGCGCTAAGCTCATCGGCATCTATATCCACGGTTCGGTGGCGCAGAATGCCTTCCGCTGGGAGCGCTCCGATGTGGATGCGCTCGCGGTGGTTTCGGAGCGGCTCAGCGCGGTCGAGCGCCTTCGCTTTGTAGAGGAGATGCGAGCGCTCAGTGAGGAGGGGCCTGCGAAGGGAATTGAAGTTTCCGTACTCACGGAGCGGGAGCTTATCGAGGGGGAGCATCCCTATGTCACGGAATGCCATTATTCGCCCTTTTGGGATGAATATGTCCGCGAGGCAGGTTGGGAGAATTGGGATGATGAATCGCGCAGGGATGAGGATATCACAAGCCATATCTTTAACCTGAGGCAGAGGGGCATAGTCCTCGAAGGGCCGGAGATTACGGCGCTCTTTCCCGTCATCTCCCGCGAGACTTTTACGGAGAGCATCGCCTACGATGAGCACGATGCGCCCGTGGATATGGTGGATTCCGTCATGAACCTCTGCCGCTATCATTGTTTTTTGCGGAGCGGGGAGCTTCTTTCCAAGGAAGAGGGCTTACAGCGAATGCTGCCCGAACTTCCGGTCTATGAAGCGTTTCTTCGGAGAATACTGCGGGAATTTTACGAGGGTACCGTTTACTTAGACGAAGCGCTGACAGAAACGGCGGAGCGCTTCAAGGAAGAGATGCTTACCAAACGAGCGAAAGAACGGATTGCACCGAAGCGAAAATCACCGGCAGAATAAGGAGGTAAGCCATGAAACATTTCCGGAAAAAGAGTCTTGCAATGCTGACGGCGCTGACCCTTTCCGCGTCCGCACTTTCGGCCTGTGTGCCGACGGCTGCGTTGAAGGCGGTGGAGGCGAATTACCCTGTTCCGGCGGCGGAGGAGAAGAATGCGCAGACGTTTGCGGAAAGCCAGGAGTATCAGGACTGGCTCAAGTTCTATCAAAAGAAGATTGCTCTGTCTGAACCGTATCAGACAGAACTCCGCGGCTATTATCGGAGCTTGCTGCCGAAGCTTTTGAATGAGTCGGATGATAACACCGTCGGCTCCCCGCTCAATATTTATATTGCCCTCGGAATGCTCGCAGAGGTCTCCGACGGAGAGACCAGACAGCAGATTCTGAATGCGCTTGAGGCGTCGGACATTGAAGTTCTGCGGAGTCGCATTACGGCGCTTTGGGAGAGCAACTATGTTGACACGCCGCTCATCAAGAGCTTACTCGCGGATTCGCTCTGGCTCAACAATTCCGTGAGCTACAACGAGGAAACTCTGGAGAGGCTCGCGAAAATCTACTATGCGTCTTCGTTTCGCGGAAAGCCTGGTTCGACGGAAATGGATGAGGCTCTCCGCAAGTGGACAGATCAAAACACCGGCGGACTTTTGACGGAGTACACCAAGAACTTAAAGCTCGAGCCGGATACGGTTTTGGCCCTGGTCACGACCATCTACTATAAGGCAGCGTGGGTGGACGAGTTTTATGCCGCGGGCAATACAAAGGAGACCTTCCACGGGACCAAGGGCGATGCGACGGTTGATATGATGCATCAAACCGACACAATGGGCGTCATGGAAGCGGAGAAATTTACCGCAGTGCGCCTGCCGCTGAAGGACAGCGGCGACATGTATTTTTATCTGCCGAAGGAGGGCGTTGCGGTCAATGAACTCACGGAAGATGCGGCAGTCTTTGATGCTTTGCCGCCGACGGACACAGCGCAATGGACTTCGTACCGTGTGAATCTGACTTTGCCGAAATTCAAGGTTTCCGAGGAGACAGATCTCATGAAGACGCTTGCTGCCATGGGAATTACAGATGCGATGGATAGCGGCAAGGCGGACTTTAAACCGCTCACGGATGCAAGCAACAATTTCTTCCTGAATCGCGCAACACACGCGGCCATGGTAGAGGTGGATGAGCAGGGCGTGACCGGAGCGGCCTATACCATGCTGGCCATGGCGGGAGCGGCGATGCAGATGGACGAGCCTCTGGACATTACGTTCGACCGCCCCTTCCTCTTCCTCGTTGTCGCGGAAGATGGTTCGCTGCTGTTCTCGGGCGTGGTACGGAATATCGAATAAGATAGGTTCTTGCAGTGCGTCTTTGACGAGGCTTCGGCTTCGGAGCCGCTTGCTTTTGAAAGAGATAGCGCAATCCGACTTCTTCATGGAGTCGGATTGCGCTATCTCTTTGCCTGCATCTTCCGCTGCGCTTAGGAAACGGTCAAAGATGCAAATTAGAAGAGAAAAAATTCTGTTGAAAACACTCGGTAAGTTGATATAATGTACATATACAATAAGTACACTTTGACAAAGGAGGTGATGCGGTTTGGACATTGTGATCAGCAACAATACCGGAAAACCGATCTATGAGCAGATCACAACACAGGTAAAAGCCATGATCATAAGCGGGGAGCTGAAGGCGGGAGATGCGATTCCCTCCATGCGTGCGCTGGCAAAATCAATCCATGTGAGTGTCATTACTGTTCAGAGAGCGTATGAGGAGCTGCAAAGAGATGGCTTTATAGAAACCACGGTTGGCAGAGGCAGTTTTGTTTCCGCACAAAACAAAGAGTTCTATCAGGAAGAACAGCAGCGCATCGCCGAAGAACATTTGCAAATCGCCGCGGAAATAGGCCGAACGAACCGAATTTCGCTTGAAAAATTGAAGGAGCTATTGGCGCTGTTCTATCTGGAGGACGAATAATATGGAAAATATATTAGAGTTGCGGCAGGTCTCCAAGTCATTTCCGGGATCGAGTTTTCGTTTGGAGGACATCAGCTTTTCGCTGCCGTATGGCGCTGTGTTGGGCTTTGTCGGAGAAAACGGAGCCGGAAAGACGACCACAATCGGCTGTATTCTAAATACGATTGCGCAATACAGCGGCAGCATCAAATTATTTGGGAAAGAGATGCGGGATTCCGATACGGATATCAGAGAACGGATTGCTGTCGTCTATGACGGGGCTAATTTTCCGAGTTATCTGAATGCAAATCAAGTGTCGGATATTATGGCGGGTGTTTACAGGCATTGGGATAAGAAGCTGTTTCGCCACTACCTCGAGAAGTTCAAATTGACGCCGACGCAGAAAATCAAACAGTATTCCAGAGGAATGACGATGAAATTGGCGATTGCAGCTGCCTTATCGCATCATCCGCAGCTGCTTGTTTTAGACGAGGCGACTAGCGGACTGGATCCCATCATGCGGGATGAGATGTTGGATGTGTTTCTGGATTTTGTGCAGGATGAGCGGCACTCTATTTTGCTGTCATCTCACATCACGAGTGATTTGGAAAAGATAGCCGATTACATTACCTTTATCCACAACGGGAGACTGATTCTCTCCGCAATGAAAGATGATTTGCGCTATAACTATGGTGTGATGCGCTGCAGCGAGAAGCAATTTCAGGCCTTGAACCAAGAGGATATGATGGCTTATCTGAAACGGGATTATCAGGTCGATGTGTTGCTTTCCGACAGCAAGCCGCACAAAGAAAGTACAAGGATGCTGTGATTGACCATGTATCCATTGATGAGATTATGCTGCTGCTGATTAAGGGAGAACGGATATGAAGGGACTGTTGAAAAACAATTATTTCGCGACCTTGGACAATGCGAAGGCAATTACAGCTCTTATGGTTTTGCTCTGTGCATTGGGTATTGTTATGAAAAATCAAATGCTCCTCATTTCGTTTACCCTGTTTTGCATGGTCGGATTTTCGCTCATCTCGCTTGTGGGAAGCCTGAAAGAACGGGGCTTTAAGTGGGACAAGTATAAGCTGTCAATGCCGGTAAGGAGAGCTGAGATTGTGAGAAGCTACTTTCTGAGTATGCTGATCTGGCTCGTTTTCGGAATGTTGCTTGCCGGAAGCGGTATTGGTTTATCGCTGGTAATTCGGGGCTTTCTATTTGACAAACCCACAGATGTCTTTAATCTGTATGTTGGCGGGATTGGTGTCAGCTTGTTTGCGGGAGCAATCTTTTTTCCGCTGTATTGCTCATCGGGAGGAGAGGAAAGAGGCGAAGCCCTGTTGGTTATCAGCTTGCTTTTGGGCTTTGGCATCATTGCGGCAATCAGCAGCTTCATCAATGCACGCATCCCGACCCCGCTGACAGCGCGAGGAACGATTGCAGTCGGAATTATGATATTGTCAGCTGCGGTGTGTGCATTTGTTTTTTCGTACGCACTGACGATCCGTATCTACCGGCGGCGGGACTGCTAGACGATTTCAGGAAACAGAAGGGAGAGTTCACCATGGGGTTTGACATCACCTATCATGCAATTCGCAGGGATGAGATGGAGCGCTGCTTTTTTGCGCCGATAAAGGCGTTAAAGGAGGGAGACAGCAGCGTGGCGGAGCGCTTTGCGGCGGCGTATCAGGCGGAACACGAGTCTTTTTACGGGGAGAAGTACTTAGACATTATGAAGACCGTTGCGGCCTGGGATATCCGGAGGGCCAGTGAGAAGGGCATACTCTACGGAATGGCGGTGGTCAGCGGTTTCTTCACCGAATATCAGTATGTCCGCGGCTCGGCTTACTCGTTCCTCATTGAGGAACATCCGGAGATGAAGCGTTACTGCAGTCCGTGGAAGAGCTTCGTGCCTGAGTGGATTCCGGAACCCGACCATGACATCTTAAGTGAAAATTACGCGGCCGGCATCTACATGGCTCCGGAACAGGTGAAGTCCTTGCTTCGGGATTACGAGGGCGATGCAGACATGCGGAACTGCCTCGAGATCTTTTTCGGGGATAACCTAGCGGTATTTCTGACTTCGCTCCGTCAGGCGAGTGCATCGGAGAGCGGTCTCATGGAGGCGGCCGAGGTCATGGAGGTAAATCCCTTTGATCTCAACAAGTCGACTTGCTACTCAGACATTCGTCTCTGTGACCCGCAGGGTGCATTCATCTACCAAAAAGTCGCAATCGAGCAGGTAAAAGCCGCGAGCGGGATGGAGGCGGAAGAAATCATAGAAAAAGTGAAGTACGAAAAGCGCCATTACGATATCCCGGCAGAAGAAACAGAGGCGGCAGAGGAAGCGGCGCGAGAGCCCGAGAAAGCTACAGAGAAAAAGCCCGGTTTCTTTGCAAGACTTTTCGGGAAAAAGTGACGCATGAGAATCGAACATGTGGCGCTCTATGTCTCCGACCTGGAGCGCGCGCGGACGTTCTTTGTCCGCTATTTCGGCGGAAGTTCGAATGCGTTGTATCACAATGAGAAGACCGGCTTTCGCTCCTACTTTATATCCTTTGCGGACGGCGCGCGTTTAGAGCTCATGACAAAGCCGGACTTGGTATTACAGGATAAGGCGCTGCATCTCGCGGGCTATGCACACCTTGCCTTTTCGCTCGGAAGCAAAGAAAAGGTGGATGCCCTGACAGAGCAGTTGAGAGCGGCGGGCTGTGAAGTGATCAGCGGGCCGCGCACCACGGGGGACGGGTATTATGAGTCCTGTATTCTGGATTTTGAGGGAAACCAGATTGAACTGACTGCGAACTGACAGACAACCGTAGGCAGATGATGATTCCCGGAGCAGACTTACCGGGAAGGGGGGAGTTTCATGAATCAAAGAGAAAAGATAAACTTGTGCGGACATGTTCTTTTGCTGCTGTTTGAACTGCTGGTGGTGATTCACGCCTTCGCGGGCGAGGGTTTCGCCACGCTCCGCTTTTATACGACGGACTCGAATTTGCTCTGCGGCGTCGCCTCTGCGCTGTTCCTTTTGCAGCGCGGCAAACCGGATACGATGGTGCGCTTGCTCCGTTTTATTGCGACGAGCTGTCTGCTCGTGACCTTTACCGTGGTGCTTCTGGTTCTCGGACCGCAGAACGGCTATGCGCATGAATTCCTCGGCGGAACGAGACTCTTCAGTCACTTGCTCTGCCCGTTTCTTTCGCTTGCGTTGTTTTTGACGGGAGAGGAGCGCGCACCGCAGCGCTGGGTCGGGTATGCGCTTTTCACCACGCTGCTCTATGCGATTCCGATGATTGCATTAAACGGCCTGGGGCTGGTCTCGGGCCCCTACAGCTTTTTAAAGGTGCGGGAGCAGAGTCTTGTCTCGACGTTGTTCTGGATTGTCGTGATTCTCGGAGGAAATGCACTTTTGGCTCGCGCCGCAGTCCTGTTGCAAAAAAGGTTTTTTAAGAGATAAAATATACATAAAAAGCGAATTAAAGCATCGATTAATTGTGCGCTTTGCTGATAAGCGAGAGATTGCCGCATCATCGTTATAAAATTGACAATACAGTGCAAATGCCAACATTTACCGCTAAAATAAGATAATGGCAAAATTTGCAAACAATTTTGCGGTGATTCATTGACGCTACAGGAAATACCATGTTACCATGACCGTAGTTTCAGAAGGGCATTACAAAGAAATGGAGGGGTCATGGGTTTCATTCAGGGTTTGGGCACCAATGGGGTGTTCATGATTTCTGACGCTGGTATGCGGTTATGCATTCGGCAGGATTAATTTTGCAGGTGTGAAGTTCGGCACATCCGGCGTTCTGGTGATGGCGTTGATTTTCGGCGCACTGGGAATGGAAGTGCCGGCCATCATCGGAACGGCCGGTCTGGCACTGTTCCTCGCGTGTGTCGGTCTCTCGGCGGGACCGTCGTTTGTCACGAATCTGAAGGCAAATTTCTGGGGCTTTATTGCGACGACCGTTGCGATTCTGGTTGCCGCGGGCGGTACGGTCATCATGGCGGTCAAGATCTTCAAGCTGCCGGTTGACCTTGCACTCGGCGTCATGGCGGGCGCAATGACCTGCACTGCGAGCCTTGCGACGACCAAGGAGCTCTTCGGCGATAAGTCCGCGGCCGGTGTGGGCTACGGTCTTGCCTATGTGTTCGGCATTATCTCGGTCGTGATGTTCGTCCAGCTGGTGCCGAAGTTCCTGAAGGCGGATGCCGATGCGGAAAATGCAAAGCTGCCGGACGCACCGGTCTCGAAGAGCGCGGACGACAAGTCGCTGCTCACGGTCGACGGCCCGGGCGTGTTCGTAGTCTGCGTTGCGATTGCTCTCGGCGCGCTGATCGGTGCTATCAAGGTTCCGCTCGGCGGCGGCACGACTTTCTCGCTCGGCACAGGCGGCGGCGCTATCATCGCAGGTATTTTGGTCTCGGCAATCGGCCACTGCGGCAAGATTAAGCTGACCGCGCCGAAGTCGACGTTGATGCCGCTCCGCGATCTCGGCATTGCATGGTTCCTTCTGCAGAATGGCGCGAGTGCAGGCCCGAAGTTTGTGTCGACGCTGCAGCAGTACGGCGTTATGCTGTTCCTGGTCGGTGCGGTCATGAGCGTGGTCGCTATTCTCTTCGCGTATGTGGTGGCGAGATATCTTTGCAAAATGCCGCTCTTCGGTGCCCTCGGCGCAACGACTGGCGCTATGACTTCGGCGCCGTCCTTAAATGCGCTGATTACCGTGACGGGCAATGACAAGGTGGCTTCCTTCTATGCGGCCTGCCAGCCGGTTGCGACGGTGGGACTTGTGATTCTGCCGAAGCTTCTCGTGATGATGCTCGGATCCTGAGCGCATTGTACGAGAGCAAAAACAGGAATTTTGAAACGCTGTTTCGTGAGAACGAGACAGCGTTTTTTTTTGACGCGAATTCGCCTTGACAGGCTCTGCGGCGTGCCGGAAGATAAGGACAGGAAGTGACAGAGAGGAGGTTAGCCATGCTCCAAATTAAAAGTCTTACCATAGAACATCGTCGTGACTTGCGTGTTATTCTGGAGAACTTTAACCTGGTTCTGAATACAGGCGACAAGGCGGTTATCATCGGCGAGGAGGGCAACGGGAAGTCTACCCTGCTCAAGTGGATTTTTGACCCCGCCCTTGTCGCGGCCTATGCGGAGTGCAGGGGAGAACGCATCTTGGGCGCGGAGCGACTTGCTTACCTGCCGCAGGAACTGCCGGATGAACGGAAAGGCCTCTCGGTCTATGAATTCTTTTCGGCTACGGATGCATTTTTTGACTGCAGTCCGAAGGAGCTCTCGGCGCTCGCCGCACGCTTTCGCCTGTCTCCGGAGTTCTTTTACGGAGAGCAGCGCATGGATACGCTCTCCGGCGGCGAGAAGGTGAAGGCACAGCTGCTTCGTATCTTTTTGGAGCGGCCCACGGTGCTTTTGCTCGATGAGCCTTCGAATGACTTAGATCTTGCCACGCTCGAATTATTGGAAAGTCTGATCAATGAGTGGGAAGGCATGGTCCTCTTCACTTCCCACGATGAAACCTTGATTGAGCGGACGGCGACTGTGGTGATTCACTTAGAACAGCTGAAGCGGAAAAGCGAGAGCCGCTATGCGGTGGTGCGGGACAGCTACCTTCGCTACCGGCAGCAGCGCGCGGAACTTTTTGCCAGGAAGACCCAACAGGCGGAGAATGAGCGCAAGGAGAAGAAACTCCGGGACGAAAAGTATGCGCGGCTCTACAACTCGGTGGAGCGGGCATTATCCGGTGTTTCGCGTCAGGCACCGGGCGAGGGGAAGAACTTAAAAGACAAGATGCATGCGGTGAAGGCCATGGGAAAGCGCTTTGAAAAGGAAGATGCGGAGATGACCGAAATGCCGGAGCAGGAAGAGGCAATCTTCTTCCGTCTCGGCGGCGAAGCGGCAGTCATGCCACAGGGAAAAACGGTGATCGACTATGCCCTTCCGGAATTGAAAACACCGGACGGTGAGCGTCTGTTGGCAAGGGACCTTCGTCTCAAACTGCGCGGTCCCGAAAAGCTCTGCATCATAGGAGAGAACGGCGCGGGAAAGACGAGCTTGCTGCGAAGAATCGCGGCGGATTTGCTCGCGCGAGCAGATCTCCGCGCGCAGTATATGCCGCAGAACTATGAGGACTTATTGGAATTAAAGCGAACACCGGTCGACTTCTTGGACAGCAGCGGCGATAAGGCGGTACGCACCAAAATTCGCACCTATCTGGGGGCGCTTAAATTCACGGCTGAGGAGATGGATCACCCTATGCGGGAACTCTCCGGCGGACAAAAGGCCAAGGTCTTGCTTCTTAAAATGAGCCTATCGGATGCGAATGTTCTGATACTCGATGAGCCGACGCGCAACTTTTCGCCGCTCTCGGGCCCTGTGATTCGTAGCTTGTTGGCCGCGTTTCCCGGGGCTGTTATCAGCATCTCCCACGACAGAAAATATATCGATGAGGTCTGTACGCGCGTGCTGCGTTTGACGGAAACAGGATTGGTACCTGCGCCGGAATTCGGCAAACAGAATTGAATGTGCGGTGAAAGGAACGAAATCGGCATACGGACAAAAGCGGCGGAAGCGCAACGAAGCGTGCTCCGCCGCTTTTTTGCTGCAAGCATGCTCCCGCATTTGCACAGAAAAGCCTACAAAAACACTAGGGATTAAAATCCGAAACTGGCGGCAATTCACAAAAATGCAAAAGCGGTCTCTAACTTGGCGCGGAACGGTTGACGCTGAGAAAACGCTCGCATATACTAATAATAGTTCTTAATATTAATTTAAATTTTCGGAGGGGTCCATGGACTTCATACAATCTTTGAGCGGCAATGCCGTGTTTATGATTTTCCTCACGTTGGTGCTCGGCTATGCGCTGGGACGTATCAGTTTTGCGGGCATTGAGTTCGGTACTTCGGGTGTTTTGATTGTTGCGCTGATTTTCGGCGCGCTCGGCATGGAGGTGCCGTCTGTCATCGGCACGGCGGGACTGGGACTCTTTCTGGCCTGCGTGGGACTTTCGGCCGGGCCTACCTTTTTCTCGAATTTAAAGGCGAATTTCTGGGGTTATATCGCGACGACGGCAGCGGTGCTGGTCGGCGCAAGCCTCACGGTTACTCTGGCGGTGAAGGCCTTCGGTCTGCCGCTTGACCTGGCGCTCGGTGTGATGGCGGGCGCAATGACCTCGACCGCGAGCCTTGCGACCACCAAGGAAGTCTTCGGCGATCAGTCCGCAGCCGGTGTGGGCTACGGTCTTGCCTATGTTTTCGGCATCATCTCGGTTTTACTCTTTGTGCAGCTGCTTCCGAAGCTCTTAAAGGTGGATATCGCGGCGGAAAATGATAAGCTCCCCAAGCTTCCGGCAGCGAAGGCAGGGAAGGAGAAAGCGCTCACGGAGATTGACGCTCCGGGCGTGTTTGTTGTCTGTCTTGCGATTATGCTCGGTGCTCTCCTCGGCAGCTTTAAGCTTCCGCTCGGCGGCGGTGCGACCTTCTCGCTCGGAACGGGCGGCGGCGCTATCATCGCGGGCATTGCGGTATCTTCGATCGGTCACATCGGCAAGATTAAGCTGACGGCACCGAAGTCCACCTTGGTGCCGCTCCGCGATCTCGGCATTGCCTGGTTCCTTCTGCAGAACGGCGCGGCTGCGGGCCCCAAGTTTGTATCGACCCTCGAGCAGTACGGTGTCATGCTGCTCCTAATCGGTGCGCTGATCAGCTGCGTATCCCTGCTCTTTGCCTATGCGGTGGCGCGCTTTGTGTTCCGCATTCCGCTCTTTGGCGCACTCGGCGCGACGACCGGTGCCATGACGGCGGCGCCCTCCCCTGAATGCGCTGATCGGCGTCAGCAAGGATGACAGAGTGGCTTCCTTCTACGCAGCTTGCCAGCCCATTGCAACCGTCGGTCTGGTGGTCCTGCCGAACTTTCTCGTAGCGGTGCTCGGAGGCTGAGTTCCGGTCGGATTTAAGTGCATCGTCAAAGTTAAGATGGCGGGAGCCGTGCGAAACGCACGGCTCTCTTTTTGTCGGGGCAGATATGAGAGTTTGGGGAGAGCGGAAAGCAGAGAGTGAGAAGAAAAAAGTGAGAAAAGAAAAGTAAGTCAAACAAGCGGATACGATGAAAAAACGAAGAGGGTAAGCCACGGTAAGCCCCGAGAAAGCGAAGAACGAGAAAACGAAAAGTGGAAACGAAAAACAGAAAACAAAAATAGCGGAAAAGGAAACCGGCGTGTCGAGCAGGGAAGAAGGAGATGCGGAAGGGGAAAGTCGCGCAAACACGCAGAATCAGCTATAATAAAAACATCGAGCATCGATAGAAAGAGGAAAGTATGTCGCGTTATATCGCTTTTGATGTGGAGACACCGAACCGTTTCAGCGACCGCATGAGTGCCATCGGCATTTCCGTGATTGAAACGGCGTCGTGGCGGATTCCTACTATAGTCTGGTCAACCCGGAAACACATTTCGACTATTTCAATGTGCAGCTCACCGGCATCAGCGCGGAGAGCGTGCGGCACGCGCCGACCTTCCCCAAGGTATGGGAGGAGATTGCGCCGCTCATGGAGAGCGGGATTCTGGTCGCGCACAACGCCGTATTTGACATGGGTGTACTCAGGAAATGCCTGAATGCTTACGGAATCGCGTGGAAGCCCGAGGTGTCCTATCTTTGCACGGTACAGATGGGAAAGCGCCTGTTACCCGGCATGAGCCATAAGTTAAATGTGCTCTGCGAATACTACGGAATCGAACTGGATCACCACAAGGCGGACAGCGACAGCCGTGCCTGCGCGGAGATTTTGCTCCGCTACCTGGAGAGCGGCGCGGATCTCCGACCCTTTATCCGTAGCTGTTCCCTGTAGTTTCGAGAGCTTTGAAAAGCAATGCATACAGGCAGGTAGATGCAAGATGAAAGTCGGAACCGAGCGAAGCCTGTCTTTCGCAAATGCCGGAATCAGCTGACATGAAAGAGGAGACAGAGGGAAGAAAGCGGCAGGCACAAAGCGATAAGCGGATCGTGAGACACAGTGAACAGGACAGCACAACAGAGTAGCATTGACAGCGGCAGAGGAGGAAGACATGGACGACTTCTATGTGTTTGGCGGGATATTCGGTGCGGTATTTACTCTGATTTTTATTGTGGCCTTTGTTTTGATCATTGCAAGACTTGTGCAGGGCGTAGGAACCTGGCATAAGAACAATCAATCGCCGAAACAAACGGTTTTCGCAGTTCTCGTGGGAAGCGAACCGCGGTCTGGGGACACAGCGGCACCAACACGGTCGGGAGTACGAATACCGCGTATTTCCTCACCTTTCAGACAGAGGGCGGTGAGCGCACGGAGTTCAATGTGGACGGCAGAGTCTACGGTATGTCGGCCGAGGGTGACCGCGGACAGTTAAGCTTTCAGGGAACGCGCTTTCTCGGCTTTGCGCGGCAGCAGGATAAGTATTCAGGAGGTGCGACATGATTGCGAGATACCGCCCTACCATTAAGCCGCCTTTCAGCCTGCACGACAGAATCGTACAGGAAATTGCGGATGCGGGGACTTCCGTGTGCCTCTTTTTTGAAGAGGGAAGTCTCACGATTGAGGATGTAGACCCGGATTTTGTGGCGGTTCTTTTGTTGCGCCCGGAGAAAGAGCGCGGAGCGTTCGTAGGAAAGCGGATGTCGCTCAAACACTTTCTGGAGCGCTATCACGAGTACAGTTTTGAACTGGTTGATGAGCTCTACGGCTATCACACACTCACCTACAGCGGATATCTGAATTTGCCGGACGATGACAGCCTGATCGAGATGTCCCTGGAAGTCTACTATAGCGGCGAGCTGGTCTACGATACGGAGAGCTGAAACGGAAAGCCATGCGAACTGCATGCGCAAAGAAGAGTGCAGGAGAAACGATAGGGGCATTTCGTTGGAGGAAGCGTCTGCACCTCGTTGCGATCGGAGACAAGTAAACGCCGCGAGAACAAGCGCGGCGGCTACATGCGCGATCGGGATGAAGGGATACAGGCAAAATGCCGCTTGACCGTTTGAAGAGGGGGCGAGAGATGAACAAGGAAGAACGGGCGGAAAATTGGTTTCGGAATATACCGGGGGAAGAAAAAATCCCCATGGAGAAGAAGATTGAACTCTGCGGACGGGTGACGATTCCCATCATACTGATTTGTCTCGGAATCTTTATCGCGGAGTATGCGTTGCTTCGTATCTTCGGCGGCGGAACGCTCATTGACCGCGTTGCGGATTTTGTCAACGAAATTGCGCGTTCAAAGGGCAGAACACACTATACGACGCTTGCATTGATTGCTGTGATTATGATGTTTCCGTTTGCTATTTTGCCGGTCACGGTGAGTACGCTTTACCGGCGAAGCTGGCTGCGTAAGCAGGCGGAGAAATGGTTGTCCGAACATACGCAGAACGAGAACTGAGAAAACAAGGAAGCAAAAACAGCGGGTGCAACTGACTCTTGTCAGCTGCACCCGCTGTTTTTTGTGTCGTTATGTCTTTGCTTCTGTCGAATCTTTACGCCGCCACGAGGTACAGAATGACTGCGACAATCGTGGAAGTGAGGCCGATCAATGCCTCAAAGGGAATCAGCTTCATGCGGTTCTTGATGTCCATGTAGACGGAGCCGCCGGTCGCGTGGAAGAAGGAGCCGTGCGGCAGGGAGTCAAAGGACAGTCGCACCTGCGTGAATCATAGCCGCTGCCGAGAGCGCGGGGACACCGGCGGAAAGCAGAGTGCCCGAGAAGGTCTGAGAGGCAACGGTGGAACCCGCGGTGGTAGAAGCGGTTGCGGCTGCCATCAGGATACCGGAGAGCGGTGCCAGAATGAAGGCCGGCATGTTCATGGCACTGAGGAGTGCGGTCATATCCTTCTGGAGCGCGGAAGCCTTGATGATACCCGCAATCGTGCCGGTTCCGATCAGAAGAATCGCGACGCCGATGACCTTCGAGAGACCGAAGTCCGTGTACGGAATCAGGTTGCGGATGTTTCCGGTTACCAGAATGCAGACCAGACCGCCGAGCGGAAGCGCAATCAGCGGGTCCACCGAAATCTTAGCGAGCGGGCGAAGGGCGAGGAGCACAATCACAGTCAGCGGGCCCGCAAACGCCTGCAGGGCGTTCGGGAGCTTTTCCGCGGGAGCTGCCTCGAGATCGTTCTGCGAAATGCCGTCGCCCGCCTTCTTTGCGAGGAGGGAAGCGAGGACAATGGTCGCGATGAGCGCGCAGAGCGCCGGAATCAGGTTCTTCATCATCACAGCCGTGAGGTCAAGCTTAAAGGCCTCGGTCACGGCAATGGTGTTCGGGTTCGGGGAGACAATGTTGCCGGCCTTGCCGCCGCCTATCATTGCAAGCAGAATGCCGCTCTTCGAGAGACCGGCGCGCTCACCGATTGCAAGGGCAATCGGCGCAACCGTGATGACAGCGATGTCAATGAACACGCCGACCGCGCAGATAATCATGGTCGCGACCGCGAGTGCCGCAATGGCACGCTTTTCGCCTATCGTGTCGACGATGGTCTCTGCGATTTTCTGTGCCGCGCCGGTCTTAATGAGCGCGCCCGCCAGAATACCGCTGGTCAGAATGCGGAGCACCGAGGACATCATGGAGCCCGCGCCGCTCACCATCGTGGAGACCGTGCCCGCGAGGCCGCCGCCGCCGATCAATCCGCCGATTAAGGCGCCGAGAATCAGACCGTAAGCCGGCTGTACCTTTTTGATAATCAGAAGAATGGCGACGACCAGTCCGATCAGTGCGCCGAGTGTCGTGAATTGTAAGTCCATGGGAAACCTCCGTTTTTATTTGAGCAGGAACAGGCGCAGTGCCTGTTCGACCGTATCTGTCATATTCTGTCTCGCATTCTCGGGCTCCATCGCCTCCTGCAGTGTCGAGATGCGGCGCAGTATCGGGAAAGGCATCGATGCCGTGTGCATTGCAGGCGGTCGCATCTGGGGTGACCGCACCCGCGAAGGCGATGACGGGCTTTCCGTACTGCTTTGCGATATGCGCGACGCCGATCGGCGCCTTGCCCATGACAGTCTGTCCGTCGAGCCGCCCCTCGCCGGTAATCACGAGGTCGGCATCCTTCACATAGTCCTCGAGGCGAGTCTCCTCAAGCACAATTTTGATGCCGGATTCGAGCTGCGCATCGGTGAAGGTTAAGAAGGCAAAGCCGAGGCCGCCCGCCGCGCCCGTGCCCGCCTGCCGCGGATTCGCCTTCTCGTACTTTTCGCGCGCCAGTGTCGCATAGTAGGCGAGCCACTTGTCCATCTGCATGATCATGCCGGGATCGGCGCCCTTCTGCGGGCCGAAGACCGCGCTGCAGCCCTGATCGCCGCAGAGCGTATTGGTCACATCGCAGGCCACGCGGAAGGTGCAATCCGCAAGCTCCGGAATGACCTTCTCATCCGTGATGCGGTCCAGAACCTGCAAGCCCTTGGCGCCGAAGGGAACTTGCTTGCCCTCGCTGTCAAGGAGCCCGTAGCCGAGCGCCTGCAACATACCGATGCCGCCGTCATTCGTCGCGGAACCGCCGATGCCCACAATAAAGTGGCGGCAACCCTTCGCAATCGCATCCCGTATCAGCTCTCCGACCCCGTAGGTCGTCGTATTCAGCGGGTTGCGCTCCTTTTCATCGACGAGGGTGATGCCGGCAGCCGCAGCCATTTCGAGAATCGCGGTTTTGCCGTCCTGCAAAATGCCGTAGACCGCCGTGACCGGCGCGCCGAGCGGCCCTGTGACGCGCACCTCTTGGAGGGTGCCCCCCATACCTATGGTGAGCGCCTCCACCGTGCCCTCGCCGCCGTCAGCGAGCGGGCGCACCAGGACTTCGGCGCTGCTGTCCGCCTTAGAATTCCGGCGCGGATGGCATCGCCCGCCTCAAGAGAACTGAGAGATCCCTTGAGAGAATCAATGGCGACCACTACTTTCATCTCATTTCCTCCTTGCTTTGTTTTCGGATGCTGATCGACAGCCGGGACTGTCTGTCTGTTCTTAGAATAACGAAATCGTCCTGTCGAATCCATGTGTCAAAGGACAAGAAGTGCTATACTTGAGATACAATTATTGGTACGGAGAACAAAGAAATGGCGGAAATCAGTAAAAAGACAGCGCAGCAGATTGTGGACAGCGTGAAAGATGTCTGCGGGCACGATGTGAACTTTATCCGGCCGGACGGCAGCATACTTGCGAGCACGAACCCCGAGCGGGTCGGCACCTACCATGAAATCGGGCACCGCGCCGCACAGGAAGGACAGCCGATTGAAGTCATGAAGAACGACAGCTTCTACGGCACCCAGCAGGGCGTGAACCTGCCCTTTTCGCACCACGGGACCATAGTCGCGGTCATCGGCATTACCGGCGTTCCGGAGGACGTGAGAAAGTATGCCTACCTCGCCCAGCGAATCACGGCGCTCTTGCTCCGCGAGCAGGAGTACGATGCGAGAAACCGGAACGAGCAGGTGGAGACCGACTATGTGGTGCGGGCGCTGAGTTCGGGGAAGCCCATGAATCACGGTTTTTACCTTGACTTCCTCGCGTCCCACGGTCTCAGCGAAGAAGTGCGCTACCGCACCGTACTTGTGCGTCTCTCAACGCGTTATAACCCCGCGAACCTCTCGATGGTGGAGCAGAAAATACTGACTGTGTTCCGTGAGACCGGGAGCCCGCTCTTTACCTTCCGCTTCCCGAACGAGTATATTCTGATACTGCCGAAGGGAGACTATCCGCCGAGACAGCAGCCATTTGAGCGGCTTGCCGCAGAGTTCCGGGAAATTCTCTCGGTCGGTGTGGGGGCGGACCACAAACTGGTGCACCAGTACCGCTCGTTTCGGGAGGCGCAGATTGCGGCCCGCGCGGGCGCTGAGAGAGGCGGTTACGCGGACTTTGAGCAGCTCGATTTGGAACTGCTGAGCGGCTCCATTCCGGTCGCGGTTCGCGAGAGCTATGCGGCGCGAACGCTCGGAAAGCTGAGCGAAAAAGAGAGACACATTTTGGAGATTTACTTTGCCGCGGACTGCAGCTTAAAGACAGCGGCAGAGAAGCTCTACATCCACAAGAACACGCTCCAGTATCAGCTCGATAAGATACACACGCTGACCGGCTACGACCCCAGAGTGTTTCGCGAGGGTGTAATCCTGTACCTCGGGCTGCAACTGGGGTTCGGGAACACCGAGATGAATGCAGCAGGGGCTGCGGCGGAAAACACCTTGGGAACGACATCGGGGTTCTGACGGGGCAGAGTTAAGAAGGCCGAGGGCAGCGTACGGGAAGAAGAAAAAGGAGAAAGCCGAAAAGGAGAAAACCGGAGCGGCTCTATTCGTCTTTCGGAACCGAAATCTTGGGCGAAATGTGTGATCGGAAGCGCAAGCAGGTAATCTGTATACAGTTAATCGGAAGTCGGTACTTTAGAAAAAGTGCCGAAACAGGTGCGTTGGCTTGAGATTTGCGGGGCGGAATTCTATAATAAAAAGAATGTGAACCATAGTCACGGTAGGGTAATCCGGAAAGCCAAGGAGGCAGAGAAAAAGTCATGTCAGACTTACGTATCAACTGGATTGACGAGTGGGAAAAGAAGGACGTGGATCTCGAAGAACTGCGCCGCGCGCTGGAAAGCGGGGATTCCGCGCGCTACAGCGGAAAGGCGTTTCGAGACATCGGCGGCAAGTGGAAGAAGTACGCAAAGCGCGGCGTGTCGAATCTGTACCTCTTAAAGAGACCGAGGACGATAACGACGGCCTTGCAAACGCCTACTACGCCTACTCGATTACGGACGGTGTGATTGCCGATGAGGACCTCGAACAGGTTCGCGCGGTCTGCGCCGAGAACCTCGGCACAAGCGAGATGCGTGCGGTCTGCTCCTTCTGTAAGCCGAACGAGTGGTGGGATACCAATCCGAGCTTCCACACGAAGCAGGCGGAAAAAGGAGAGACGGATTCCCTTTATAGCTTCCTGATTGCGAAACTCTTCCCGGCAGGCATTTTGCTTACCTCGCGGAGCGTCAAAAAGAAAGAGTCGCAGCGCCTTGCCTGCTCTGCGATTGCCTGGGGTCTAAAGGAGGGCGGTCTTTTTAAGAAGGGCGCCTACATGAGCTATACCATTGACAACGAGCTTCTGTGAGTTGGCCGGAAGCAAAATAGAGGAGAGAAGAGATGAAGACATATTTTGATGACGGCGCTACCATGGAGTTTTCCGAGAAGGGCATGCTCGGTGCGGGCCATACCCTCCGGATTGCGAAGGACGGTTTCAGCTATAAGACCTTAAACGGCAAGGTCGATGTGGATATGAAGTTTGCGGAGATCGGTTCTCTGTTTCTGACCAACTACTGGAGCCAGAACTTCCACTACAGAGTATTGCTTCGCGACCTGAACATGAAGAATATGAGCGTCCCGGAGCTGGATCTCGATACCAGAACCTGGAACAACGGCCACAACGTTCGCGAGACCAAGCCGCTGCTCCTTGCCTTTGCCGCGAGCAAGTTGGGAGCGGAATTCCCGAACAATCTGGACAGTCTCGAGACAGAGCTCGGCGCAACGCTGGGTGAAAAAATCATCCGCCTCTCGGGCGGCGTCATCATAGGCGCAAAGCATCAGGTGAAGCTTGCGGACATCAAGAGAGTCAAGTGCGTTTGCAACGGTGCGCTCGGCACGCTCTGCGTTTACACGAAGGCAAAGGGCGGCTTCTTCGACATGCCGGATATGAAGCTCCCTCTGAGCGAAGTCACCCTGCCGCTCCTCGAGGCCGTGATGACCCGGAATACCGGAAACGGCATTGACTTTAGCCAGGGCAACGGCTTTGACCAGAAGAATTCGGAGTACATCATCATCCGCTACATGGATTCCGGCTTCTTTGTAAGCGGAGACGGCAGCTTCCGCGAGCCTTGGCAGGAGATCGCTTATCGTCGCATCAAGGCATACAACTACGATGTCAACGAGCACTGGGGCGAGAAGATGGGTTAAAGATCCAATTAAAAGTACACTAACAATGAAGAGCGGCTACCTCGAAAGAGGGGCTGCTTTTTCATACAAGAAATGAATGGGGAAGGGAAAATGCACAGCGAATCCTTACGACTACGGATGTCGTGCGTGCAAATTCAGTTGATATATCTATACCACTAAGTTCGATCGAACAATGACTCAAAGACTGTCTTGCATAAGGAGAGGAAATGGAACTGGGATCTTTCTGGGAAACTGCTGCGAATTTTGCGACGGTAATGGGTGCAATAATTGCGGTTGTGATGGCATGGTGTCGTTACAAATTTTCTACACCATTAGAAAAGCTTTTTATGGAAGGTGCAGATAGAGTTCTTATTCAGCTGGGAGCAATTGTCAACTACATAGGGATAGTTATTCTCTGGATGGCAATTATGAACGCGGGTGGACTATTGATATCATCGCTCTTATCGTCAAATATGCTAAATGAAAAGCTAAAAGAAATGACAAAAGCGGACGGCGCGGATATTTATAGTAGCATATTTGCGATGTTGGGACTACTTTTCTTGCTGATTTGGACGCAAACATTTAGATTAAAAAGCGATTCAAATGATTACCACATGGATAAAAAGACTATGAGGTTGGCTGAAAAATCTGAGACTGCCGGATTTAACGATCTGATAAAAATTGGAATAATTACAGGCGAGATTGCGACGATAATTGTATTGATTTTTATTATTTGGAGTAGGATTATAAATCGGGCTGCTATTGTATTTATTCCGATAAAAATAACACTGGATTTAGTGTCCGATGTTATTTGCCGTATTAGGTATAGGTGGATCTGGAAATTGATAGGTGAGTATACGTTTGCAGGATCAAGCACAATCGGTATATTGGTGTGTGTTTCTGATTTCGCCTATTTGTTCTGCTTGTGTTTTGTTGGCAAAATACAGGATAATTTTTTGGGAAATCTAGCGACTATTATTTTTTGCTCTAGCGCTTTCACTTTTCTTAGAATGAAAGAAAATGAACTAAAAGACTCAAACAGTGAATCGTTTAGCCAATTTAAAGTTGAGTATACATCGCTTTTTCTGCTTTATATTGGGATGCTAATGGTTCCATATTCCCTCAGGTATAATGGCATCGATATGTCTAATATAATGGCTTGCATAATGGGAAAATCGTCTTTAAGTTTGAATATGAATATAAAAATGATATTACTCGTGGAAATGGTGGTGATATTGCTATCACTTGGAGGCATAAAGTCGATCAAAACCAGCGTAAATATTCAAGAAGTTACACTGAGACTTGTAAATTTAAGCACCGGGAAGTCATACTTTGCATATAGAGTTTGTGATGGACAGTTGCTGTACGGAGAGGATAGAGAGTATAGGAATCAGAGCTCATCACACTTCATTCCAATGGCTGATATTTATGCTGGAAAATATACTTTGATTGACGCCAACATAGAGCTAAAAGAACTTTGCATTGATGAGGCTGAGGCAAAGAGGAGAGCCAAAATTTTTGAGATAGATGTCAGCACTATAGAGGCGAGAAGAGATAAAGGACATAACTCCATTGAGGGTTCTTTATCTGATGATTCCCTCAGGGGAAAGTGGGGGGCGTGAATATATCCTTGATTGAAGACCGATTACAAAACAATCAAATTGATAAAGAGTCCGAGATTTTAGTATACTGTGAAGAAGAACAACGATTACAGATGGCAGCCTGGAGATTAATTGCGATGGGATACAAATCGGTTTATATCTGCAAGGCCAGAAAAATGCTGTCGATGGTCTTGGGATGGTAAAATACTCTGTGCGGAATTTGTACTTCGTAAATAAGTTCGAGTCGTGACTGTTGCGAGTACATGTAAATACTCTATAGTTGTGTCTGTAGTGGTTCATGGAAGAACTTCATCGGCTCCGGTGTGAAAAAGCGAATTAGAAAAGGAGAACAGCAGGGGTTCGGATTGAGATGGATTTTTGTTGTCAACGGATTCAAGCACTTTATCATGATTCTCACGGTGTCGTGGGGCACCGTAACGTGGGGCACCGTATAATGAAGGCGTTTCTGCAAAGAGAAGGAATCTCATTGAGCAAAACAACAGTCCACAAGTACATGAATCGTGAACTACACTCCATTTGTCGCCGAAAGAAACCCGCATACCATCGGGGATTAGCCCATAAAATTTTCCCGAATCTATGAAAGCGGAATTTTTCTCTTGAGTGGCCGAATCGTGTGTGGTATACCGAAGAGAGTGGAGTGTACCGTTAAGCAGTGGTGTTACAAAAAAAATTGACCACTACAGGAAAGCAGCTGCTTCGATAGAGGCAGCTGCTTTTGTATGCGAAGGGCTCTTTCTATGCCGGCGGCGTTGTGCTATCCTAGAATAAATACCGAATCAAATTCGGAATATTTCAGGAGGAGCGTATGGAGTACATTCATCGGCAGCTTGAAGATGTGGTGTGTAAAGCGGCGCAGAGTTTTAAGGCGGTGCTGATTACCGGTGCGAGACAGACGGGAAAATCAACGCTTTTACGAGAGTTGTTCCCGGAGCGGAAACAGCTCTCCTTTGACGACCTCTTTCTTGAGGAGCAGGCAAAGGAAAATCCGGAGATGTTTATGATGCTGCATGAACCTCCGGTCATTATGGACGAAGTGCAGCGGGTACCGGATTTATTCCGCTACCTGAAGTTGCACTGCGATGGCAGCGAGGCAAAGGGGCAGTTTCTGCTCTCGGGCTCGCAGCCTTTTTCGCTGATGCGGCTCGCCTCCGAGTCTCTGGCCGGAAGGGTTGTGGTTCTGGAACTCTCGACCTTATCGCTCCGGGAACTGGCGGGCGACAGCTTCAGCGCGCCCTTTGTGCCGGGCCTTGACTATCTGCGGGAGCGGCAAAAGACAGTCGTCAAGCCGAAGAATATCTGGGAATATATCCACCGCGGCGGGTATCCGGGCGTGCAGGATGCGACCGTAGACTGGCAGATGTACTTCTCAAGCTATGTGAAGACCTATCTTGAGCGGGACGTGCGCGAACTCTCGGCGGTGCAGGATCTGGATGCGTTCCGGAAATTTATGATTGCCTGTGCGGCGCGAACGGGTGAGATTCTGAATTACAGCAACATCGCAGGAGAAATCGGGAAGGATGCCGATACGGTGAAGCGCTGGCTCTCGATTCTTGAGGCGTCGGGCATCATCTACCTCTTAGAGCCATACACCGCCTCGGTGTTAAAGCGCGCCATCAAGACGCCGAAGCTTTATTTCCGAGACACGGGCCTCGCTGCCTATCTGACCAGATGGCTCACGGTTGAGACACTGGCAAACGGCGCAATGAGCGGCGCCTTTTTTGAGACCTTTGTGATTTCGGAGATTTAAAATCCTATGCAAACCGCGGTCTCGATTACCGCTACTTTGTCTCCTATTATCGCGGACGGGATTTGAAGTCTACGACTGAGTCTGAGATTGATTTTATCATCGAGGAGAACGGCATTCTATATCCGGTGGAAATCAAACAGAGCAGCAGACCGAAGGCGGATATGACGGCGGCGTTTCAGCTGCTCGATACCATTCCGGAGAAGAAGCGCGGCATGGGCGCCGTGGTCTGCCTCTGCCCGGAGCCCGGTGTGTTGCGTGACAATGTGCTTGCACTTCCTGTCTGGTACATTTGAATTCCGGAGTCCCGTGGACGCAAGGAGGGCACTCTCTTTCAGAAAAGAGCCTGTGTGCGCAATCCCATTGACGACGCGCTTCTGTGTGCGAAGCCGGATGCCGGAACAAAGAGGTGAATAGATGAAGACATATTTTGATAACGGCGCTGCCATGGAGTATTCGAACAGAGGCCCGCAAGGCGCCGGGTATACCGTTCGGATTGCAAAGGAAGGTTTCAGCTATAAGAGCTTAAACGGCAAGGTTGATGCGGATGTGAAATTCGCGGAAATCGGAGCGCTGGATTTGACGGACTACTGCAGCCAAAATTCCGGCTACAAAGTTCGCCTTCGCGGCCTGAACATGAGGGATATGGGACTTCCGGAATTGGAGCTCGATACCATCCCCTGTGACAACGCCCACAACATTCGCGAGTCCAAGCCGCTCCTCATCGCCTTTGCCGCGAGCAAGTTGGGAGCGGAATTCCCGAACAATCTGTTCAGCCTCGAAACAGAGTTCGGCGAAACACCGGGCGAGCAGAGGATTCGCCTCTCCTACGGTGTGATTATAGGCGCCAAGCATCAGGTGAAGCTTGCGGATATCAAGAGAGTCAAGTGCGTGTGCAAGGGAGCACAGGGCGAACTTTGCGTTTACACAAAGACAAAGGGCGGCTTCTTCGATATGCCGAATATGAAGCTTCCGATGAATGAGATTACCTTGCCGCTCCTCGAGGCCGCAGTGACCCGGAACACCGGCAAGGGCATAGACTTTAGCAAGGGCAGGGGCTTTGACCGGAAGGACTCGGAGTATGTTATCATCCGCTACATGGATTCCGGCTTCTTCCTCTGCAGAGACGGCAGTGTACTCGAGCCGTGGCAGGAGATTGCTTATCACCGCATCAAGGCATACAACTACGATGTCGATGGGCGTTGGGGTATTGGGGATATTGCGGAACAGATCCGTAAGATACGGGAACAGTCTGATCACACACAAGAACAGACAACTGCGTCATCGGCAAGCCGGAAAGCGCAGGTGCAACAATTCGTGTATCTACTGGAGCGGTTGAAGGACGAGAAACAGAAAGCAGATACAGATAGAGGATACATTTGAATCCCTGTTTCTTTTTCCGACCAAAGTGGTATACTATAAGTGAATTTCGAACCAATTTCGAAATTGATGCATCAGAGCGAAAGTTTGAGAGAGCAATACGGTAAAAGGAGGAAATTAGCCATGAAGAAGAGACGCTACCTCCTCGCAGTTGTTGCGGCACTTGCACTGCCGCTGCTGGTATCCTGCGGGAAGAAGGCCGAGTCTGCGGAGACAAGTAAGGCAACAGAAAGTGCGGTATCGATGGCGGCTGCCGAGACAAGCAGCAGCGCTTCGATGAGCACAACAGGCGAGAGCAAGGAGGAACAGGAGACCATGGGCTATCAGACAATCGATCAGGATACGGCGCGGGAGATGATGAAGCAGGACGACGGTCACATCATCCTCGATGTGCGCACCAAGGAGGAGTATGACAGCGGTCACATTCCGGGTGCGGTGTTATTGCCGAACGAGGAGATCAACGGAACGAGACCGGAAATCCTGAAGGATCTGGATCAGCCGATTTTTTTATCTACTGCCGCAGTGGGCATCGGGCTGGACTTGCGGCGGAGAAATTATCAAAGCTCGGCTATCGGAAGGTCTACAACTTTGGCGGCGTCATGACATGGACGGGGGAACTGGTAAAATGACCATCTATCTCGCAGGCGGATGTTTCTGGGGCTTACAGAAGTACTTTGACCAGTTCCCGGGCGTGCGTGCGACCGAGGTGGGCTATGCAAACGGTCCGGACAGTGCTCCTACCTATCGGGAGGTTTGCGATAGCAGCGGGCACGCGGAGACAGTGAAGATTGAGTATGACCCGAAGGAGATTTCGCTCCGTGAGCTACTCGATAAGTACTTTTTGGTGATCGATCCGCTTTCCGTAAACAAGCAGGGAAATGACAGGGGCATTCAGTACCGCACCGGCATTTACTATGCGGATCAGAGCCAGCTTTCGGAAATTCAGGCGGTTTATGACGAGCAGGAGGCAAAGTACGGCACGAAACTCGCGGTCGAGCTAGCGCCCATAAAAAACTTCTATTCGGCGGAGGAATACCACCAGAAGTATCTCGATAAGAATCCCGACGGCTACTGCCACATTCCGCAGAAGATGTTCCATCTTGCGGAAGAGGAGAGCAAGGAGACGCTCCGCAAAAAGATCGGAGACCTCTCCTATGAGGTCACGCAGAACGCCGCGACCGAGCGCCCCTTCACCGGGGAGTACGATGACTTCTTTGAGAAGGGTATCTATGTCGATATCGTGAGCGGCGAGCCGCTGTTCAGCTCCCTCGATAAGTTTGATTCCGGCTGCGGCTGGCCCGCTTTTTCAAGCCGATCGAAGGAAAGGAACTGAAGGAGACCACCGATCGCTCGCACGGCATGGTCCGCACGGAGGTGCGCTCCAAAGAGGGAAATTCGCACTTGGGTCATGTCTTTAACGACGGTCCCCGCGAGACGGGAGGCCTCCGCTACTGCATCAATTCCGCCTCACTCCGCTTTATTCCCTATGACAAGCTGGAAGAAGAGGGCTACGGGGAATATAAGAAATTATTTGAGCGTTGAGTGGCAAAAAACACGTGCTCAAAAGTAAATAGCTGATGTGAAAGCCCCCGCCGGGTCGAAAGACACGGCGGGGGCTTTGCTGTGTGCGGAAAGAAAGCAGAGAGGACGAATGGGAAGGTCGAAACCGAAGCGGCATTGTAAGCAGTTCGGAAGATGAAAGAACCGCTGATAAGCGGGAAAACGATACGGATGCCGATGTCATGACAGGCGACTTGGCGGAGCGCTGTCACCGGAGAGGAATTTCAAAACTTGCGCCGGAAGAAAGCCGTAAAAGCCCGGACTCCTGTTCGGAACAGTATCGTGCAGAGCGCGGAAAGGATGACGATACCGAGGCTCTCGAGGAGATTCAGATACCAGGAATTCCAAGCGCGGATGTGCGGATAGAGCGTATGATCAAGGACGGTGTAAAGTAAAAGATGTAAGAAGAAAATGCCGAGCGTATGCTGCCCGATGACGCGTCCTATCCACTGTTCCGGTGCGGAGACAGCGGTCCGGCCGACAAAGAGAAGCATGAGTCCCGCGGCAATCAGCATGGTGGAGGCGTAATAGTAGCCGCTTACAAGGTGCACGCCCTGCCAGGACCATAGACCGCTTTGCAGATATTTGATGAGCAGTAGCCCGGCGAGGCCTAGCACAAGGGCGACCGGCGCAAAACGCCGATAGCGGGCACATTTTCCGCGTTCCGCATACATGCATTTTCCGAGCAAGAGGTAGAGGATATAGACCGCATAGGTCGGATGAAACGGACTCAGGGTCGTGAGAAGCATCATATCCGGGATATGCTTTCCGGATAGTTTTTGCAGCAGCCGGAAGCATAAATCCAGATCAAAGGTCACGCAGGAAAAGCTGAAGAGTAGCAGCATGAGATAGAGCAGGAGCTTTTTCTCGCGGCAGAGGCGTAATAGCGGCAGGATAAAATATAGGGCAATCAGCGCCTGAAATACCAGAAATGCCCCGTGCTGACGCCCGGGATTTCCTGAAAGAGAAAGATGTAATTTACGAGATTCGAGAGACTGCCGTCAATCGGCACCGCGTAAAAAAAGTGCATGAAAGCCGCATAGAGCACTTTCCAGCAGATTACAAGCGCGTAGAGGCGGCCAATCGACATGAGATGCCGCCTGTAGTTTATGCTGCCTGTCCGGTTTAACTGAATGGCTCCCGTGACCATGAAAAAGACGGGGACTGCACTTGTACAGAGCATCATAAAGGCGTTGTCGATCACACTGCCCGGATTCAGCTGTGCATTGTGGAGAAAGACGACCAAAGTGATGGCCAGGGCCTTGAGTAAATCCAGCCGGACGGCCCGCTGTCCGTTTTGTTCCGTATTCATTGATACCCTTTCCTGTTGTAAGCCGCACTGCCGCCCCGGCAGGCGCTTTATGTCCATACTACATGGAAAAAAGCCGAAACGCCACAGACACTTTGATTTTGCGGCAGCGCGGGAAATGCGCTATCATGGTATGGATCTATTATTTTGAAGAATAAGAGGAAAACGCTTTGCATGTAGAACAGGGCAGGCCGCAGGACTGCGCCGATAGAACGGCGCGGGAGCTTGCGGTCTATGATTTGTTGGATCGACTGGACATTCCGTATGCGCGCGTGGATCACGCACCCGCAGAGAACATGGAGGTCTGTGCGGACATCGACACAGTGTTAAACTGCCGCATTTGCAAGAACCTGTTTCTCTGTAACCGGCAGCAGACCGCTTTTTATCTCTTGATGATGCCGGGGGATAAGCCCTTTAAGACCAAGGAACTCTCGGCGCAGATCGGCTCCGCACGCCTTAGTTTTGCGCCGCCCGAAAAATGATCGAGTACCTGGGGCTTTACCCGGGTTCGGTGAGCGTCATGGGGCTGATGAACGACAGCGAAAACAAGGTACAGCTTCTCGTGGATCAGGACCTCTTTCGGGAGGAGTACATCGGCTGCCATCCCTGTGTGAATACATCCTCACTCAAGTTGCGGCGCACGGATATCTTTGAGACCTTTTTGACGGCGGTCAAGCACAGTTACCTTTCCGTGGAATTGCACGGGGAATGAAGTGCAGGGGAGTTAAGAAGATAAGAGAGTTGGTTACACGGTATTGTATCTTTGAAGAGAAGAGAAGGGGGAGGCAGTTGCGGAAGCAGCGGCCTCTTTTTGTGTCCGGAAATTTTGAAAAGGAAGCGTGAGTGAATAATGGAGTCCCGAAATTCGGACAGGTGCTGTGGTAAAGTAAAAAAACAGAGCTGAGGGCGTGAGGGAGCGCAGTCGAGAACCCGAAATATCGAAATGCATAGAAATGACGGTTCAAAATTTCGGGAGATGATATAACTGCATCAAAATAGATAAAATTTAGATGAGAATACAAGCAAAAATATGCAATTATAACTTGAAATCAAGAGTATAAGCGCTAAACTGTAAGAGAATGTTAAGAACTCGGGGAGGAGAGCATGAATGTAAGCAAGCTGATGCGCAGTCTTGCGGCAAAAACCAATCCGAACGACAGCGCACAGTGGCTGCCGCTCTGGATGCACGCGCGGGACACAGCGGGAATCATGGAGAAACTCTGGAAGCATTGGCTTCCGGCTGCCGTTCGGCGAGAAATCTGCGGCGGCAGCGAGGAGGCTCTACAGGAAAACGAAGCGCTGTTTCAAAAGGTATGCGTATTCCTCGGGATGGCGCACGATATCGGCAAGGCAACGGCCGTGTTTCAGGCGCGCATTCTGGAAATGTTGCCGGAGGTGCGGGAGCGGCTTGCGGAAGAAGGGCTGGAAATAGCGGATATAAACTTTTACCGATCCCTCGGCAGTCGCGCATGCGTTGGCCGGTCAGGTGATTTTACAGCAGCGGGGTGTGAATGAAGGAATTTGTGAGATTGTCGGCGCACATCACGGAAAACCTCAGGAGGCGGTGAGTGAGGCCACGTTTGACGGACATCTCGTCAACTTCAGAGGCAAGGATAATGATGCCCCTCTGTGGGCTGAGATTTGGGATGTCTTTCTTCGATACGCCTTAGAAGTAAGCGGCATTCAAGATTTAACTATTATCCCGGAACTCTCCGGGCCGCAGCGTGTTTTATTCTCGGGGCTTCTTGTCATGGCGGACTGGGTCGCGAGCAATCAATTCTACCACCCGACGATATCGATTGACGAGTTGGGGAGGGAAGACCTGTATCCCAAGCGGACCAGCAGTGCTTGGAAAAAGTTAAAGCTTCCGGCTGTCTGGTCGGCCGAGCTTGGCGGAATGGACGAGGTAGCTTTTGCGGAGAACTTTGGTTTTCCACCCAATGAGCTTCAAAAGGCAGTGCTTGAAATATCAGATGCTGTCATCTCGCCGGGTATCCTCATTGTTGAGGCACAAATGGGCGTCGGTAAAACCGAAGCGGCACTCGCTGCTGCCGAAGTATTTGCCGGAAAGTGCGGAAGCGGCGGGCTCTTTTTCGGCCTGCCGACACAGGCGACGGCAAACGGTATTTTCCCGCGCATCCGGACTTGGGCGGAGGAGCAGGTTGCGGTTCAGGGGGAGAGCAGGGAGAAGCTCTCGATACGCCTTGCGCACGGCAAAGCAGAGTTAAATCAGGACTATGCCGATTTGCTGGAAGCAGGGAAGGGAGAGTTCACGGGGGAAGCGTGCATCGGTGAGGACGAAGATAAGGCGCTGGTGGTACACAGCTTTTTCCGCGGCCGCAAGCAAGTATTACTCTCCGATTTTGTCATTGCAACGGTGGACCAGATTTTGATGGCCGCGCTGAAGCAAAAACACTTGATGCTCAGGCATCTCGGCATGGCGGGAAAAATCGTGATTATCGATGAGGTACATGCCTACGATGCCTACATGGGCGTGTACCTGGAGCGCGCACTCTGCTGGCTCGGCGCCTATCATGTGCCGGTGATTCTTCTCTCGGCTACCTTGCCCGCTTCAAGGCGCATCGACTTTGTGGATGCCTATCTGAATACATCCAAGCGAGAAATCCGTGAGCGCGAGAAGCGGTTTACGCAGGGAGAAGAAGCGGATTGGAGATATTCGCGCGCGTATCCGCTGCTCACCTGGACCGACGGAAAAAAGGTTCATCAAAAGGGACTGCAACTACAGAGTGCATCGCGAAGCGTAGCGATGCGACGAGTCAAAGAATCGGAGAGGATTCAAACATTGAGAGAAAGGCTGCGGGACGGTGGCTGCGCAATCGTGATATTAAGCACCATACGACGAGCGCAAGAGTTTGCGAAGGAAGTAAGAGAGCACATTCCGGACGTGGATATCATTCTTCTGCACAGTGCGTTTGATGCCAGACCGCGCAGCGCGTGAGCGTGAATTGTTGCAAAAACTGGGAAAGCGCTCCACCAAAACGGAACGGAATCATTTGATTGTAATCGGAACATCGGTGCTCGAACAAAGTCTGGACATTGACGGAGATGTGATGCTCACCGACCTCTGCCCTATGGACTTACTCCTGCAACGTTTGGGTCGCTTACATCGCCACCCGGTACACGACGTTATGCGGCCGGAACAGCTGAAGGCAGCACAATGCTATGTCATAGAGCCGGATGAAGATGTGTTTGAGTCCGGAACACGCGCCATTTACGGGGATTATCTCCTCATGAGAACTAAAAAGCGTTTGCCGGACAAAATCACTCTGCCGGCGGATATTCCGAATTTGGTGCAGGATTGTTACGACGACCTGGAACCTGATTGGGAAACCGAAGCTGAGAAGGAAATGTACGGAAAAGCGAAAAAGGAAGAGGCGAATAAGACCGGACATAAAAAGACGAAGGCAGATTCCTATTGCCTTGATAAGCCCAGAAGAAGTCTTGAAAACTGGATCAGCAATGTGGAGACCAAATTGGACGAGGAGGAAGCACAGGCGCAGGTGAGAGACTCGGAGAACAGTATCGAGGTGCTCTTATTCGTACAAAAAGGAAACGAAATTCACTATCTTCCCTGGCAACATGAGGGACGGAGACTTCCGGTGGAACGAATTCTCTCCCCGGAAGAGAAGCGAGACTTGTTGCGGCAAAGTGTAAAGTTACCCGGTGCGCTTTGCCGTGAATATCAAATCAAAAAGACTCTCGAAGCGCTGAAGCCGATGAATGAGCTTGTTTTATCCGGTGAGTGGAAGCACGATCCGATGTTGCGAGAGGAGTCATTTCTCCTGTTGAACGAACAGTTGGAAACAGAACTTGCGGGTTTTCGTCTATGGTACTCGGAGGAGGAAGGCCTGTTTTATGAGAAAGGAGCTGCGGATGATAAAACCTGAGTTTAACCTGCTGGATGAGCCGTGGATACGGGTTCGAACACGAGATTGCCGTATCAAAGAGGTATCGCTAAAAGATGTCTTTATCCATGCGCATGAATATGAGGATTTGGCCGGTGAAACGACTGCGCAGGATGTGGCTATGCTGCGTCTGCTACTTGCAGTGCTTCACTGCACCTTTTCTCGGGTAGATGAGAACGGTGAAGAGAACTTACTGTTTGATTTGGAGGACGATGAGTTAGAGGATGAAGTGTTTCGGCGCTGGAAAGCACTGTATGCCTTGGGACAGTTTCCGGCAGAGCCGATTCGAGACTACTTGGAACAGTGGCGGGAAAGGTTTTGGCTGTTTCATGAGGAGAGGCCGTTTTGGCAGGTGAAAAATGTAAAGGAAGTTTTGCAAGCGAAGGAGTCAAAGCTATATCCGGCGTGTAAATTGAACGGAGAGCTTTCTCAGAGCGGAAATAAAGTAAGACTTTTTCCTGTGTGTAGCGGTGTGTCTCGGGATTCTCTGACATTTGCGGAGGCGAGCAGATGGTTGGTATATCTCAACGCGTTTGATGATAGTGCCGTAAAGCCTGCGGTAAGAGGAAAAAAGACGGAGGAGCAGGATAACGATACAAAGAAAAAGAAAGGTAGTAAGGGGCCGGGACTTGCATGGCTAGGTAAAATGGGTGTTGTTTCCGCGGCCGGAAGAAATCTGTTTGAGACTTTATTGTTAAATTTGACGCTTTTGAAAGACGGAGATGAATTCTGGAAAGAGGAGAATAAGGCTATTTGGGAGAAACAGATAATGAGTTGTCCAAAGAAGAACGACAACTTTATCCGCTTCCCGAGAATCAAGCAGAATTGTTGACCTGGCAATCCAGAAGACTGCTTTTAGAGCGTGGAGATAGCAGTCATATCAAAGGATATTGGGTTCTGAGCGGAGACTATTTTAATCCGGAAAATGCTTTTACAGAGCAAATGACGGTTTGGAAAAATCGATCCGCAGAGTGGGAAAAGAAGTGGATGATTCCAAAGACACATGAGCCGGATCGTCAGATGTGGAGAGAGTTTGGAAGCATATTCTGTGAGAATGAAGACGGACATATGCCGGGCTTGGTTCGTTGGAATCAGTTGCTTTACAGAAAGCTAAAAAGCACCACAGATTTAAAATGCAGATTTAAAATTGTGTCTGTGCAATACGGAGATAAAAATGCGACCGTAAAAGATACATTTTCGGATTCATTGGCGTTTTCATCCGGAATTTTATCCGGAGCAGCTGAGCGTTCCCAAAGAGCTTGGGTTCTTCGGATTAAAGAAGAAATTAAGAAGTGTGAGTTACTAACAGAAACATTCGGAAAGTTCTTTTATAATGTTGCGCTTGCCGGAGGATACAGTACGGATAAGGATCTGCGAAAATCGGTTGTTGACGCGGGGAAAGAGACTTGCTACGCATCGTTGGATGTTCCGTTTAGAAGATGGTTGAATTCTATTGACTCGAATTGTCTTGGAGAGACAATGGAAGAAAAAGTGTTGGAGTGGCAAAAGATTGCGAAGCAAATAGCGCTGGACCTGGGAAGAGAAACCATCCGAAATGCCGGGATGAGAGCACTAACCGGAAAAGAAGTGGATAAAAAGCATTATGCTTCGCCGATTGCATTTGAGGTAATGATGAGAGAGCTTCATAAGCTATACCCTGCTCTGCGGGGAAGAAACTCATAATTGAGGAGGTATGCATGGAAGAGAGGAGTAAGACAGAGTCACGACAGAGTGATATCGCTGTATTTGTAAAGCGCAAACTTATGAGTTTGCAAAGCAATCCCAACGACGCGGCAGTACGAGCGATTCTTGCGAAAATGCGGCGCGGTGTCGGGGAACAGCCGGGTGCAATACCGGAACTCTGGGACATGCTCTTTACAGATTTGCCTGAGTCCTTAGAGGGGCGAGGTAGCAAGCCAAGTCGTGCGGAATGGGCTATTTTCACAGCACTTACATTATTTTCTTTGCACCAGCAGGGAAAGAGAAATCTTGAAAGCGAGTTTATGTTCCAAGAGAAAAACACCTTCGGACGAGCAGTTGCACAGTTAATCAGTCGCAATTCGGATGACAAGGAAGCTATTATAAAGCGATTTAATGTGGCGGTAAGCACAACGGATTTGACAGGGTTTAGTTGGTATTTACGGAGCCTTATTAAGCTTTGCAAACGAGAAGATATTCCGATTGATTACGCAGCTCTTGCAAAGGATCTGTACGATTATCAGAATCCTGATCGGATTGACGGAGTGCGGCTTAAATGGGGACGCGATTTTTACAGAGAACTATCCTCCTTTGAGTATTCAGAAAAGGATGGAGCAGCAGGAATGCCGGAGACGGGTAGTAACGAATAAAAAGGTAGAGCGGTAAGCTCCTATGGGGATTGGTATTTGAGAATTCAGTCAAGGATGGATTCAGCATGTTAAAGGTCAAACAGACCGGAAAGGAAGATAGTATGGATGAGAAGAGATTATTTGTGGATTTTCATGTGATTCAGACAGTGCCGCCGAGCTGCATCAATCGCGATGACACGGGAAGCCCTAAGACCGCAGTCTATGGGGGCAGTATGCGTGCGCGTGTATCTTCACAGGCGTGGAAACATGCGATGCGTGATTATTTCAAGCTGAGTATTCCGCAAGAGGAATTGGGCGTCAGAACAAAGTATGTCCGTGGTAAGATTGCGGATGAAATCCAGAAGTTGAACGGCAAGTTGAGTCGTGAGCAGTGTGAAGATTTGGCCGGAACGATTTTGGGCAAAGGAGCAGCGAGACATAAGGAAAAGGACAAGGAAAAAAAGCAGGAAGACAGTTACAACAAAGAGGAATTGGATACGCTTCTTTATATCAGCTGGAAGCAGATAAGAGAGTTGGCAAAGCTGGTAGTGGATTCTATTACAGAGGATGGGAGCTTAGGAAAAGAAGAAGAAAAAAAGTTAAAAGACGATGCGAGAAAGAAGCTGATGGACAATCCAAGCTTTGAAATGGTATTGTTCGGACGTATGGTGGCGACAGATTCTTCTCTTAAGTATGATGCAGCGTCACAGGTTGCCCACAGCATTTCGACGCACACCGTACACAATGAATATGATTACTTTACGGCGGTCGATGACCTTAAAGTGGGAGACAGCTCAGGTGCGGGTCATCTGGGAACGGTTGAATTCAACTCTTCTACCCTCTATCGCTATGCAACTGTCAGCTTAGCTGCATTTAAGGAGTGGGTTGGAAATCCGGCGAAAGTTATCAGGACGTTTGCGGAAGCCTTTATCTATTCAATGCCGACCGGAAAGCAATCTTCATTTGCGAACAGAACTGTTCCGGATACTGTTTACATTACCATTCGAGAGGATCAGCCGGTGAATTTTAGCGGTGCTTTTGAAGATGCGGTTGTGAGCCGCAATGGCTTCAGTAAACCCTCTGCCGAGCGTCTTGTGGAGTATGTGAAAAAGAGTTATCAGAACTTTGTTGAAGTACCTACATATGCTTTAGGTACCGGAGAGTGCATGGAGAAATTGTGCGATGAGCGACCGATGAAGGAGAATCTTGATTTACTGGAAAAATATGTGCGCGAGCTGCATGGTAATGCAGGAGAGAATTAATGAGTACACTTTTATTGCGTCTTGCGGCACCGCTGCAGGCGTGGGGTACCGAGTCTAAATTTGAGAGCAGACGAACACAGCGAGAACCATCGAAAAGCGGCGTAATCGGAATGCTTGCAGCGGCATTGGGGCTACGGCGTGATGCTGATTTATCGGAACTCTCAGCATTGCGTTTTGGAGTTCGCGTGGACCGAGAGGGAGAAGTCATAAGGGACTTCCATACCGCACAGGCGGTGAAGGTTGAAAAGAAAGCGAAAAAAGAGAAAGATGAAGAACCCGAAAAAATAGGATATGTAACATCGCGATACTATCTTTCGGATGCCGTTTTTCTGGTGGGATTGGAGTCAGAAGATGTTGCATTTCTTAAAAAATTAGAGGTAGCGTTACGGACCCCCTGTTTTCCGCTGTTTCTTGGGAAGACGCTCTTGTCCACCAACCTTACCCTTGGTTCTGGGACTTCGAGAAAAAGACTTAGAGACTGCACTCCGGGAAGAAGAAAATCAGAATCAAAATGCGAAGAGCATTAAGCGGACGCATCGATATATCCGTTTAGACAGCATGCCGGACGAATTGGAAGGTGCTGTCGTGCGGGATTTGCCGATTTCTTTTAGTCCTTATAAACGCGAATTCGGTTATCGACGCGCAAAAGAAATTTGGCTTCGGGATGATGTAAATACAGAAGAATCGGCAGAAGAACATGATGCCATGGCTGAACTGTGAGAGGAGAGAAGGAATGTATCTGACACGTATGGAACTGGATACAGACAGAAGGAGCACAAGGAAACTCCTTACTTCTCGCAGTAAAATTCATGGAATGGTAGAAGGCGCCTTTTCCGGAGGCAGAGAACGGAGACTCTGGCGTTTGGATTCACTCGGGGGTAGGCTCTATATCCTTGTACTCAGCGAAGAAAAGCCAAACTTGGAGGCTGCGGTACGTGAATATGGTAATCTAAAAGAAGGCTTTTTGACGAGAGAGTATGAGCCGCTCTTGGCACGTATCACAGAGCAGAGCCAGTGGCGTTTTCGACTAGTCGCGAATCCCACGCAGAGCATTTCGCGTGCAAGTACCGGGAAACGTGGTGTGATAAAAGCTTGTGAGGGCGTGAAGGAGCAAGAGAAATGGCTTAGGAAACGGGCTGAAAGAAATGGGTTTATGCTGGAGGAAGGAAATTTTCGTGTTGTCGGAAACGACTGGCATATCTTCCGCAAACGAGAAGAAAAAGACCGATCTGTTTCTCTCCGTGAAGTAAGTTACGAAGGCATCTTAACGGTAACGGATGTAGAAATTCAAAGAGCTTCTGTGCCGCGGTATGGGCAGAGGAAGAGCTTACGGCATGGGACTGCTCACTATTATGCGTCTGCCCTGAGGTGAAAGATGAAGGGGATTCCAGGTATCATACGCCCGGAATTACAACAGTTACCACAGGTCAAAGATCGAATGACCTTCTTATATCTGGAGCGTTGTAAATTAAATCGGCGCGACAGTGCGATTGAAGTGATAGATGATGACGGTACGGTAGATATCCCGGCAGCAGCCATCTCAGTACTGATGTTGGGACCGGGCAGTAGCATTACCCACCGTGCGATGGAACTAATCGGAGATGCGGGTGTTACTGTCATTTGGGTTGGAGAGCACGGCGTTCGCTATTATGCGAGCGGACGCCCGCTCACTAAGCGTGCAGGCCTTCTGTTACAGCAAGCGAAATTGGTCAGCAACCAACGCTTACATCTTGCAGTTGTCAGGAAAATGTATGCGATGCGCTTTCCCGGAGAAGATGTAAGCAAATTGACCTTGCAACAACTTCGAGGAAGAGAAGGAAGTCGAGTACGGGAAATATACCGCAAGTGCTCGAAGGAGTACGGAATTCCTTGGAACGGAAGAGCATATCAAATGGGGGATTTTGAGGAGAGTAATGCGATTAACCAGGCACTCAGTGCGGGACATGCGTGCCTTTACGGTCTGGCACATGCAGTGATTGTTGCATTGGGCTGCTCTCCGGGACTTGGTTTTGTTCATGTGGGAGGCGACCTTTCGTTTGTATATGATTTCGCGGATCTCTATAAGGCGGAATTTACGATTCCGATTGCGTTTGAGGCCACTGCTGAAAATCCTCCGGATTTGCCTGCGTATGTAAGACGAATGGTAAGAGATACAATGTCTCGCAATCATTTGTTAGAACGTATGGTGCGGGATTTACACTATTTACTATCAGAAAGCGAGGAGATTGCAGAAGACGAGGTTATTTATCTCTGGGATAATCGTGAGGGAATGGTTCGCCATGGTATCTCGTATAGCGCGGAGGAGCAGGCATGATAGTGATTACCTTGACGGATTGTCCGCCCAAGGTGCGAGGAGATTTGTCTAAATGGCTGCTTGAAATTTCGACAGGCGTTTATGTTGGGAATCTCAGTGCACGTGTTCGCGATGAACTTTGGGGACGCATTTGTGAGCACGTCAAAGATGGCAGAGCGACCATGGTTTACAGCAGCAACGGAGAGCAGAAACTAGACTTTGCAATTCATAATACCAGTTGGCTGCCGGTAGATTACGACGGCATCAAGCTGGTGAAAAAGCCCGGGATAAAAAAAAGAGAAAAGAATTCCGAACAAGTTGAGACAGAAAAGGCTGCGATGAGCCGTGCGGAGAAGTTCTATCAGGTGCAGCAGATTCAGAAGCATCAGGCACGCAAACGAAGTACGGCTGAATATGTGGTGCTCGATTTGGAAACGACCGGCCTTAATATAGCACATGACCAAATAATCGAAGTTGCGGCTATCCGAGTAGAGGAAGGGCGAGAAGTATCCTGTTACAGTAGCTTGATTTACTGCGATGCTGTACCGGAGACAATTGTTGAATTGACCGGAATTACATCGGATAAGCTTAAAAGCGAGGGAAAGCCGATTGAACAGGTGCTCAAAGAACTACTGGAGTTCATCGGAGATACACGAATTGTGAGCCACAATGCGAGCTTTGACTGGCGCTTCCTGCAGCAGGCTTGCAAGCAAAACGATATTTTGCCGGGTCATCCGCACATTACCGACACGCTGAATCTTGCGCGGCAAAAGGTGGATGAGGTGGAAGATTACAAACTCTTGACCTTATCAAAGTACTTTCATTTTGCTATACTGGAGCCGCACAGGGCGCTCGCTGACTGCCGCTTGACGCATCAGCTCTACGAGAAGTTAAAGAGGATTGAGGCTGAGGACTAGGATCAACCACGGAAATACGCCATTTCCGAAGTGTTTTCCCCGCATGCGCGGGGGTGATCCGGTGTCCAACGCCTCCCCAAAAATCCCGGCTTTGTTTTCCCCGCATGCGCGGGGGTGATCCGCTTGATAAGATCGAGAGCGCGGAGGGCGACGGGTTTTCCCCGCATGCGCGGGGGTGATCCGAGGGCGGCAGGCTTATCGCGATTCTGCCACACGTTTTCCCCGCATGCGCGGGGGTGATCCGCCTCATAGCACTTCTCTGCCATTGCCCGCGACGTTTTCCCCGCATGCGCGGGGGTGATCCGTGCATCCATCCAGTAGTCCCATAAGGGAATGTGTTTTCCCCGCATGCGCGGGGGTGATCCGCCGTGGGTGAATCCTTTACAGACTGATGTAAGGTTTTCCCCGCATGCGCGGGGGTGATCCGTGTTGGCAAAGTTCCGAAAGTGCCGCTAGTAGTTTTCCCCGCATGCGCGGGGGTGATCCGCAAGCTGTTCGCAAACCTGCTTTGCTTGCTCAGTTTTCCCCGCATGCGCGGGGGTGATCCGTACATCGGCGGTCGCTGGTACGTCTTCGACAAGTTTTCCCCGCATGCGCGGGGGTGATCCGCGCTTGCCCCTGACACGACCATGACCGTGCCGGTTTTCCCCGCATGCGCGGGGGTGATCCGTCAAAAGCCGCCGCGTTCAGCTTGTGCTGCAAGTTTTCCCCGCATGCGCGGGGGTGATCCGACCCCGCTCCGCGGGGATGTCGTGTATTTCTAGTTTTCCCCGCATGCGCGGGGGTGATCCGCCCCTAGGGCAGGCCCTTCCCTTACAGGCAATGTTTTCCCCGCATGCGCGGGGGTGATCCGCTGATGACGGGAATCGGACTTGTCAATAAATAGTTTTCCCCGCATGCGCGGGGGTGATCCGGCTCTGCGCAAGCAGGCCGGAGTTGATGAGGCGTTTTCCCCGCATGCGCGGGGGTGATCCGACAGGAGGAGAGACATGGGAACCAAGAAAGAAGTTTTCCCCGCATGCGCGGGGGTGATCCGCCGTGTGTTCGTATGCATCCATGACTCTTTGTGTTTTCCCCGCATGCGCGGGGGTGATCCGCTCTACCCGAGCGAGAAAAATTACGAGTCGCTGTTTTCCCCGCATGCGCGGGGGTGATCCGATGTGGCTGCGATTACATACAGCCCGGAATACGTTTTCCCCGCATGCGCGGGGGTGATCCAGCACCTTGTGGTGCAACTCCGCGACATGCTGGGTTTTCCCCGCATGCGCGGGGGTGATCCGCCATGAGCGCGGAGAAAATCGCGGCGGGAGAGGTTTTCCCCGCATGCGCGGGGGTGATCCGGACTTCACGGCGCTCACGCTGGGGCTTGCCGAGTTTCCCCGCATGCGCGGGGGTGATCCGCGCTGTAGCGTCTCCAGCGGCGCGAATATCTCGTTTTCCCCGCATGCGCGGGGGTGATCCGGGGAGAGGCGAAAGCCCCTCCCCCGTTTTTCTGTTTTCCCCGCATGCGCGGGGGTGATCCGTACATCCTCGAGGATCCGGCTCCATTCATACTGTTTTCCCCGCATGCGCGGGGGTGATCCGAAAAATAGTTGTTGACGCTATGAGTGCAGAGTGTTTTCCCCGCATGCGCGGGGGTGATCCGCCCGCCCCTTCTTTTTTTTGAAAGGAGATTTAGTTTTCCCCGCATGCGCGGGGGTGATCCTAGTCTTTTCGGAGTGTGACCTAATGACACGCGGTTTTCCCCGCATGCGCGGGGGTGATCCTGACGGATGAGAGAATTGAGAAGGCAATCGAGGGTTTTCCCCGCATGCGCGGGGGTGATCCTGCCGAAAATGGTCGGACGCGATATCGTAAACCGTTTTCCCCGCATGCGCGGGGGTGATCCCCGTTCCAACGATTTCCCCTACAAGTTCCTCCGGTTTTCCCCGCATGCGCGGGGGTGATCCTAACGGTCGTTCCCATAGTTACGGAACCTTGTCGTTTTCCCCGCATGCGCGGGGGTGATCCTAATACGCTGTCCATCATCTGTAACAGTCCAGCGTTTTCCCCGCATGCGCGGGGGTGATCCTAGATTCAACAATCCTTCGTGTCCTTTGCATCCGTTTTCCCCGCATGCGCGGGGATGATCCTGCGGGCAGCAGATTTCGGACCCGATTGCGACGGTTTTCCCCGCATGCGCGGGGGTGATCCGTATCGGGGAACAAAGTTCTGACTTTCCAGAACGTTTTCCCCGCATGCGCGGGGGTGATCCTTATCAACCCATGTTAAAATCGGAATAGAATTGGTTTTCCCCGCATGCGCGGGGGTGATCCTTTGTCTTTGTACGTTTCCCAGTAGTCAAGGGCGTTTTCCCCGCATGCGCGGGGGTGATCCTATGCTTCTCAAGGTGAGCATCCAGTACAATCGGTTTTCCCCGCATGCGCGGGGGTGATCCCAGAGATGAAGAGATATTTAACCGAGGCGGATTGTTTTCCCCGCACACGCGGGGGTGATCCCTCTGTGTCGCTTTCCTTGCCTGATAACGCGCGGTTTTCCCCGCACACGCGGGGGTGATCCCGCTAAGCTGCAACCCTTTCTCAGCCATCTGTCGTTTTCCCCGCACACGCGGGGGTGATCCCTGCACAACGAAGACATCATGAAACAGCTTTCCGTTTTCCCCGCACACGCGGGGGTGATCCCGAGTTGAGAAAGCAGGCGGCACCGGCAACGCAGTTTTCCCCGCACACGCGGGGGTGATCCCAGGATGCCCTTGTAAGGGCAGGCGTGAGCCGCGTTTTCCCCGCACACGCGGGGGTGATCCCGTATATGGGACACCGGAAGAACAGCTGAACACGTTTTCCCCGCACACGCGGGGGTGATCCCCTGCAATCCGACTACCGCCTGCTCGAGGCTGTGTTTTCCCCGCACACGCGGGGGTGATCCAGTACAGCGCGCTGCAAATCGCGGCCGCTTTTGGTTTTCCCCGCACACGCGGGGGTGATCCCAGTTCAACATCATCAGCGCGATGCATCTCTCTGTTTTCCCCGCACACGCGGGGGTGATCCCTTGCCGATTGCCGCATTTGACGTGGGCGCCTTGTTTTCCCCGCACACGCGGGGGTGATCCCTCTTCGTAACTCTCCCAGTATGCCATGCTCTCGTTTTCCCCGCACACGCGGGGGTGATCCCGCCATACCCTCACCTCCAAACCTCGTTTTTTAGTTTTCCCCGCACACGCGGGGGTGATCCCGCGCACACGCTCTGGATGGAGATACCACATCGGTTTTCCCCGCACACGCGGGGGTGATCCCTGGGCGCGGATGCGCGCGACGAGGTATTTCGAGTTTTCCCCGCACACGCGAGGGTAATCCCTTATCGCCGCCAACCCCCAACTTGCTGCCAAAGTTTTCCCCGCATGCGCGGGGTGATTCTCTTCCGCCGAGTGTCCGAGAGGCGCTGCGGGGAGTTTTCCCCGCATGCGCGGGGTGATCTTTTGCTGTGAACCGGTTATGATAGTAGGATAAGAGTTTTCCCCGCATGCGCGGGGTGATCCCCTTGTCCGAGAGTGCTGTAATACGTTTGTCGAGTTTTCTCCGCATGCGCGGGGGGAGGTGATTCTGAGCTGTGGACACAACGGCGCGGCGTGTGCTACTATATATGAGGAGATAGGAGGGACGGCATGGACGATAGAGCGAGCAGGACGCAGAAGATTAACACATACAAAAAACGCACATACAAGCGCGTGCCGCTAGAGCTAAAAATCGCAGACTATGAGCGCCTACGCGACGCGGCTGACGCGGCGGGCGAGACGGTGAGCGGCTTTATAAAGCGCGTGCTCGCGGAGCATATAGGCGATACGGCGGATCGGGGTAGACCAGAGGGGCGTTAGTTTTCCCTGCACACGCGGGGGTGATCCTCCGTCGGGGTAGCGCTTCATGAGCTTGTCAACGTTTTCCCCGCACACGCGGGGGTGATCCTATCCGGATAACAAATACTACAAAATGGAGACAGGAGGTGAGAGTGTGGCTGTTAGCGAGGCACGCAAGCGTGCGACATATAAATACATAGCGAAAGCATACGATAGGATTGTACTAAACCTGCCGCGCGGAGAGCGGGACGGGATAAAAAAGGCCGCGGAGGAGGCGGGTGAGTCGGTCAACGCTTACATAAAACGCGCAATATCTGCACAGATGCAGAGAGAAAGGAAAAACGAAGGAACGGACGAGGAGCAGAGGGGCAAGATTTCTGACTGAGAAAGATTTTATAGATATATGCGGAATTCCACGCACTCGAGGGAGCTTCTAGTACCTCTCAACCTCTATGGATATCCCTGTTGCAGTGACGTCTTCAACCGAAGCATTCAATGAATAGCATTCTCAAAAGAGATCCCTTTTAAGCGCTGCAGTACTTCGTAGTCTCCTTTCTGCGTGTTGTTTCGCAACTTTATGCTACCAGAGGACTGCAAACCATGTCTTCTTTATATGATTTTCAGTTTTCACAACTTTGCATCTCTTATTGCAGTTAATCTTTCCATAGTTGATATAAATAAGAGTTGGTGTTTGGACACGGGTTCGACTCCCGTCATCTCCATGTGTTGATTGCGCGCCGGTTTACCCGAAAGACTTTTTGCTTTGTTTGGATATGGAGAAAACAGAAGTGCTGATTGAGTCTGAAATTTCGGACAGATGATGTGATAGACTTAGTACATAGAAAAGTTGTGGAATTTCCCCGCACACGCGGGGGTGATCCGCGGGCTCCGTCAAAAGGGACGCAGGTTGCCGCGTTTTCCCCGCACACGCGGGGGTGATCCCTGAAAAGTGGAGCGGTCGGGTCGGTCTCCCCTGTTTTCCCCGCATGCTCGGGGGTGATCCTTGGCTATAGGAGGGTCAAGAGATGACTGTAGATGAGTTCAAGGCTAAAAGGCTGGAGTTGGTTATACAATGTTGTGATGAAGAGGCCGCTATAGTCGCCAAGGCAATGAAGAACGGCACATGGAAGCCCGGTCTTGACTCAAATCGGGCTCTTTTCAAATCCCTTGAGGAGACGTATAGGAAAAAAGTTGCCGCGCTTGAAGCGCAGGCGGCTGCAGAGGGTCTTTTAACCGTGTCTGCCGAGGCTAGATGAGGCAGACACGTTTTCCCCGTACACGCGGGGGTGATCCCTCGCGGAGCTCTTCGTCTGTGTCCCTGTCGATGTTTTCCTCGCATGCGCGGGGGTGATGCCGGCGGCAAGGGCTGGGAAAGATGCTGTGAATGGTTTTCCCCGCACACGCGGGGGTGATCCGTCTATGTTGTTTGGCGGAAAAGTCTAAGTTGTCTTTTCTCCGCATGCGCAGGGGTGATCTTTGTAGATTGTCAGAAGTTTCTTGCGCTCTGCCGTTTTCCCCGCATGCGCGGGGGTAATCCCTTGCTTCATCATGCTTTTCACTTTGGGATTCACCACTGCACAGTTTAGTGCTTCTTTTAACCGCTCCCGGACCTCTTTTTTCGCCTTCTGGATTTCCCGGAGGCAATGCCGCCATTTCGCCTTCGCTTCCTTGCTTCATCACTGCTTCGAATCGGGCTCATGTTCTTTTCATTATTCATCCTCTCACCAGTTCATTTTCTCTGTTTCTCGGGTTATCTATACCCCATATTTTCCTCTTTTCTGCACGGCAAAAAGGACCGCATCTCTGCGATCCTTTACGCAAATCCCCGGATTCGCACCGGGCTCCAATGGCATTCCTTCGTATGCTAGTCTTTGCTTTTCCTAATGTCCCACACTCTTAAAATAGTGTCAAGTGTTTTTGCTCCCTCACTGATAGACTTCGCTTCTTTCCATCATGCATATAACCCAAATGTGTATGTAGTGTGGGAATAACCACATCGCCGATGCGATGTGCGTTGCCGCTGATATCAATTTGCTTTCGCTTTTTACCTTGATAGCAGTCTCAAAAGGGGTCTCTTTTGAGCGCTGCACTACTTTGTAGTATTCTTTCTGAGTGTTGTTTCGCAACCTCATTCTTTCAAAGGAGCGCTAATCATGTCTTCTTTTTGTGATTCTCAACTTGCGTAACTAACCATACCTTATCGAACCGGTATTTGGACACGGGTTCGACTCCCGTCATCTCCATGCGTTGATTGCGCCTGTTTGCTTGAAAATTTTCTCTTTGCTTGGAATTAAGGAAATCGAAGTTTTAATTGAGTCCAAAATTTAGGACAGGTAATATGATAAAATCAAAACAAAGAGAGAGTTGAATGGTTTTCCCCAATCACGCAGGAGTGATCCCAATCTGTACATTGGAGAGTGTAATAAACAAGGGGGCTACAGTAAATTCGCGGAAGGCGGCACTTCTGCAATTAAGTAATGCGTACAACATGACAGGGAAGGAGGATAGATGAGGAAAAGAAGCAAAGTTGTAGAAGTAATTAATGACGATTTCAAACTTCCGGAGTGGATAAAAAAGATGACCCGACAGGAGATGCAGGATGAAATTATAAGAATTTTGCTGGAAGAAGGCAAAATCAAAGAGGGCGAGTATAGCCGAGAAGATTTGTTTTCTGTGCCTTCTGAAGAGGAGTTGAATGATTAAGAGTAGTTTTCCCCGCACACACGAGTGCTTCTGGCCTCGTGGATCCTGGATATAGGGATCTACCGTATGACCGGTGTATAAGTCACGAATAGGGAGCAAAATAATGGAACAGTATCCGCAGTATTCTAAAGTCATTTTGAAAGATGGCAGAACAGCTACAATCGTAGAAATCCTAAAGGAAAATGTCGAGTACATTGTAGACGTGGATCTGGAAGGGCCTGACTGGGAAACGATTGAAGTCAGTGCGGATGAGATTTCAGGACGGAGATAGTACTGATGCGTTAAGAGGGCATGAGGCCTCGCGACGAGTGCAAGAGATGAGGCAGAAGAAAGGAGACGGGGATGCTGATTAGACATACAGAAGAGGAGCTCAAATTAGCAGCTGTTTTTGAGCCCTACCTGGTAGCCGGAAAGCTACAAGAAAACGCACCACAAGAGGTAAAAGAAGCTTTAGAGCGATACGACGCGTTATTCGAAGAGAGCTACCGAAGAGCATTCGAAGACACGTATGGCTGGAGTTGGAAAGGATAATTTTAGCACAATTTATCGGGTTCTTCTTCTTGAAAAAGCCATAGATTGCGAGGAGCTTGACCGGAGATAATGCTGAAGGGGCTGGGGCTGTTTTCCCCGCACACGCGTGGTGATCCGCGTATGCATTGCATCAATCAGCTGATTAAGCCGTTTTCCCCGCATGCGCGGGGGTGATCCTCGCTTTCTTATGGATATTAAAATCAAACTGAAGTATTCCCCGCACACGCGGGGGTGATCCCATGCTTGCCGTGACATCTTGTATCTCCGCCCGGTTTTCCCCGCACACGCGGAATGAGCTAAAAATGAGTCCTGATGTATTCACACACAAAAATCCGAGAAGTTGAAATAGGCAGGAGCTATTCTTAGGAGAGAATACAAAGCCTATCGCGTCAGAAATTTGGGACAGGTCCTGTGGTAGACTCTCAATATAGAAACGCGTTGGGATAGTCTAAGGAGGTAGCACTATGGGATATGCGGTAATTATCTATTTAATCGGCTTTTACCTGTTTATCGGCGCCGGGATAAGCTCATACCTTTCGGATATCGAATATAAGCTGACCGGTCACAGAAGGAATCGCAATATCGCGCTCAGAGGGTTGCTTTCGTTTTTCTGCTTTTGGCTGGGGACTTTCATCGTGATGCATCTGTGAGATGTTACTGATGCCGGGAGGGAGCCTGCCTTTACATTTGTTCGGCTCATGAGTAGAATGATAACTGCTAAGGTTACTTGAAATTAATCGATAATTTCAGAACAGGGGGCAGAGATGAAGAAGAACGTTTTCCTTGCGGCGGCAGTGACACTCGGTACTGTGCTGATGGCTACGCCTGTTTGCCGGCAACTACGGCTGGAATCGGGACGGCCGCGGTTGGTGGTATCAGCTCCTGAACGGAAGCTATGTGAAGTCTTCCTGGCTTTCGATCAACGGCACCTGGTACAGTATGGACAGCGCCGGATACATGGAGACCGGCTGGGTGCGGGATGGCGGCGGCTGGTACTTCATGGACACCGAGAGCGGTGCGATGCGTGTCGGCTGGGTTAATGTGAACGGTAACTGGTATTACCTGAATCCCGCAGACGGCGGCCGCATGCTTGCAAACAGCTATACGCCGGACGGTTATTATGTCGATGGCAACGGCGTATATCAGCCGCAGTCAAAGAGGCAGACTACGACTGTCAATCGCACTGTCACCGACAATACCGATACGTCCGCGGATGATGCAGCTACTTGGCAGCGTTCGAATGCGGGAAACGATTCGGCTTCTCCGGAAGAATACGAGGATCAGGTGATTGAGCTTGTGAATCAGGAGAGAGCAAAGCAGGGACTTTCGCCGCTCAAAAAGGACACAGCTCTGATGAGTACGGCAGATGTGCGCGCGGAGGAACTGGAGACGCTGTTCTCGCATGACAGACCGGATGGCACAAAGTGCTATACGGCGTTTCCGGGGGGCTACAGTGCTCGGGGCGAGAATATCGCCATGGGCCAGCAGGATCCGGTTTCGGTCATGGATTCGTGGATGCATTCCAGCGGACACAGAGCCAATATTCTGGATCCGAATTATGATTCGATTGGTGTCGGCTATTCGGCACAGGACGGAACGCCGCACTGGGTTCAGAACTTCGGCAGAAAGAACTGAGGCAAGTGTTTGTCTGCCGGTGTGCAGAAAGTAGGATAACAAGGGTCACATATCCCACTGATATTTTTTGAGAGGTACATGTGTTGCGTCGATTAGCGTAACGCCTTCTGCCTGTAAGAGCGTGGCCTGCGCTGCCCAGCCGGGGGCCAGGCGACCTGCTGCATTCACTACACGGTGGCAGGGATAGTCGCCGTAATATTCCGCATGCGAGAGAACGCGCGCCACGAGGCGCGCGTTTTTGGATACCCGATCAGGCGGGCAAGCTGTCCGTAGGTCGCGACGCGTCCTTCCGGAATTTCCGCGACGGCGGAGAGCACGGCATAGGCAAAGTCATCGGTCAGCACAGTGTTATCGGACATGGAACTCCTTTCTCTGTCAGCGAAACATGGGAGCGGCTTACATCTCCCGCAAGATGCGCAGCCCGAGTAAGAGGGCGTCTTCGTGCGCATCCCGCCCGAAGTTTCGGGCATCGTAGTCATGGATGCAGGCGAGGGAGTCGGCGGTAAAGAGTAGCTGCCCGAAGGCAGCGCCGCGAAGGCGGGCACAGGCGGCGAGCGCCGCACACTCCATCTCGACGCAGAGACAGCCTTCGCTTCGGCGGTATGCGACCATATCCTTGGTCTCGCGGTAAAAGGCGTCGGTGGTCCAGCTGGTGCAGGGGACAAAGGGGAGGCCTTCTGTCTTCAGTACGCTTTCTATGGTCGCAAGGACTTCGCTGTCAAGTTCGATATAGCGGGAAGCGGGCAGATAGTGGTAGGAGCTGCCCTCGTCGCGAAGCGCACGGGTCGGCACCAGAAAGGCATTTTCCGGGAGCTTTTCCAGTACGCCGCAGGAGCCGAGCGCCAGGATGTTGCGGCAGCCGCTCGCAATCAGCGCATCCAGCATGGAGCTTGCGGGCGGCGCACCGACCGGCGCCTGCGCAAGGCAGATTTCTTCGCCGTTCTCCTCCAATACATAGATGGGATAGGTGGCGGAGACGGTGCGAAACTCGCAGCGTTTTTCCGCATGCTTTGTCTCGGCGTAGCGGTGGATGGTATCGCCGAGAAAGGCGAAGAGGCACTTTTTCGGAAAGCGGCAGTCGCCGAATTCATGAGCGGGAGGAATCACTTCGGGAGAGGTCGCATCGTATTCAAAGAGCGGGATTTCGTGTCGTTCTATCATGGCAACTCCGTTTCTTGGAAGAATTTTTAGCAGTCTAGCAAAGCGCCGATCTGCTGTCAATCCGGACGCGCGAAGGGCTCACTTTATGCTATGATTTCCTTTGAGGAGGCGCGAATATGATTGAGGCAATCAAGGCGCGACGCAGCATACGGCATTTTTTGCCGACACCGCTTATCAAAGAGCAGTTAGAAGAAATTGTAAGAGCAGGCATGGCGGCGCCGTCCGCGAAGAACTTGCAGCCCTGGCACTTTGTCGTGACCGAGGGAAAAGCAAAGGAGAGAGTCTGTGCGGCCATGGAGGCGGGAATCGGGCGGGAGCGGCATTCCCCCCATGCTGCCGGACACGCGCCACTATCTGGATGGGGCGTTTGAGACCCTGCGGGTGATGCGGGAGGCGGCAGCAGTTATCCTGATCACATCGCCGATTGCGCGGCCGCTATCCGCAACCATGACGCTTGACCAGCGGGTCACGGAAATCTGCACGGCGCAGTCGGTCGGTGCGGCCATCGAGAATATGTGTCTGCAGGCGACAGCACTCGGTATCGGCAGTCTCTGGATTTGCGACAGTTTCTTTGCGCAGGCGGAGTTAAGAGCGGAGGCGGGCGGAGACAGCGAGCTCTACGCGCTGTTGGCGCTCGGCTATGCGGCGGAAGAACCGGCCGCCCGGCCGCGGCGCGTCCTTTCGGAAAGTTCAGAGTGGAGAACGGAATAACAGGCCTTCATGAGACAACTGCTTTGCCGGAACCGCCGTGTGTTACGGCAAGGAACGAGATTTTTTAGGCATCGGGATAGCCGGTTTCATAGATGGGTTTAACAGATAAAAGGAGAGAATCATGCGGAAAATCTTAGTGGTCATTGACATGCAACGCGACTTTATTGACGGCGCACTCGGAACGGCGGAAGCGCGCGCCATTGTCCCTGCGGTTATCGAGAAAATCAAGAGCTATGCGCCGGAGGATGTCTTTGCGACGCGGGATACGCACGGCGAGGACTATCTGAATACGCAGGAAGGGCACTATCTTCCGGTGAAGCACTGTATTCGCGGAACGGACGGCTGGGAGCTGGATGAAGAGATTGCGGCGTTGATTCCGAAAGACCATATCTTTGACAAGGGTACCTTTGGCTCGACGGAACTCGCGGCGGCTGTGAAAGAGCTTGCGGCGCGGGATAGCGTGGAACTTGAGCTCATCGGCCTCTGCACGGACATCTGCGTGGTTTCGAACGCGCTGCTCTTAAAGGCGTCGCTCCCGGAAGTGAAGATTTCCGTGGATCCCGCCTGCTGCGCCGGTGTGACGCCGGAAAAACATGCGGCGGCGCTGGAGACGCTGCGCTCTTGTCAGGTTCAGTGCGGCTGAGTTCCGGGGTTTCGTGTTGTCGCGATGCTTAGCTGTGGAAGCAGTTAAAGAGAGGAAAGAAATGAGAGTCATTGATTTAACCCATACCATCAAAGAGAATATGCCGGTTTATCCCGGCACGGAGACGCCTAAGCTGATTCCGGCAAACACTTACGAGAAGGACGGCTTTAAGGAAACCTTGATGCAGATGTACACGCACACGGGCACGCACATGGATCCGCCGGCACATCTCTTTCCGGGGCGCACCACGCTGGACGAATTCCCGGCGTCGCAGTTTATCGGCAAGGCACTTGTGATTGATTGCAGCAGCCTGAAGGAAGGGGAAGAGATTACGCTTGCGCACATAACCCGCTACGGGGAGAAGGCCGAGAAGGCGGATTTTCTGCTCTTTTATCTCGGCTGGGACAAGCGTTGGGGGAGCGAGCGCTATTTCGGCGACTACCCCTGCCTCAATGAAGAGGCACTCGACTTTGTAATTCGGGGCGCGTATAAGGGCATCGGTTTTGATGTGATTGGCCTCGACCCGATTGCGGATGCCGGACTGCCGCGGCATAAGAAGCTGTTCCGCGAGAAGGATATCGTGAACATCGAGAATCTCAAGAATCTGGGGCTCTGCGGCGAAGAGCTCTTTTCCTTCAGCTGTTTTCCGCTGAAATTGGAACATTGTGACGGTTCGCCGGTGCGAGCGGTCGCTTGGTTCGAGGAGGAAACTTGACAGGAACATATGTTTTGGGTACACTGAATCCAGAACATATATTCGGAGAAGCGAGCTGTGCGACTGTCGGAACTCACAAATTATGCGCGGGAGCGCCATCATATCGAAGAGCTGCACAAGTGGCGGGAGATGCCGGAACTTTCGGTCTTAGTCTCCCCGGCAAGCGGAAAGTGGATTGCGCTGCTCATGCGGGAGCGGGATGCGGGCGGAAGAATCCGGGAGCGCTGTGATTTAAAGTACAGCGCGTTTCGCGAGCTGCCCGCGCGGGACTATCTCACGCAGGGCTTTCGCATGCCGGGCTGGCTCGGGGTTCGCTTCGGCACGGAAACGGAGCGAGAGTTCCTATTACATGTGTTTGATCTTGCAGTGGAGGAAGAGGCAGAGAAGGTGGAAGGGTATTACCGTGAGACGGCCATACCGGGGCGCAGTGAGCTTCCGGCGCGGATAGAGGCAATCTATGCCTGCGAGGACTTTCTATCGGCGGCACGGGCCATGGAGGACTATGAGGACGATTGCCCCCTTTGCGGGCACGGTGCCGCTCTATCAGCCGGAGTATCGCGATTTGACGCCGAACGAGCTCCGCGGTTATTTCACCTGGCGCGCGGCGCTTCGGCGAGGAGAGTTCTCTCCGCACTGCGATGCCTTTGTGTATCTCTATCTCAGCGAGCTCATGCTGGGTGTCGGCGCGGCGAATGCCGCCGAGGCGCTTAATTGCATGGATGCCTTTGCGTCTGCCTATTTTTCCGCGGGCTACGGGAGCGAGGCTCTGCAGCGGAATTTTAAAAATTGGCGCTTTGAATATGCGGTGTTAAACCGTGTGGATGCGGCGCGCGTGCGGGCATATGAAAACCCCGCGCTGCGTCACTGGGACGAGGCACTCACCGTGCTGCGGGAGCCGGAGACGCAGAGCGATGAAGCTGTTTTTGCGGCGCTCGCGGAGTTGGGCGGCAAGAAGCTAACGGAAGCGCGGAGCGTCAAGGGACTCGGGGACAAGGCAGCGTTTTACTATGCCGCAATCTGGAGAAGCTCAGCGCCGCTTTTATTTGCGGCCTGCTTCGGAACACGCGCATGCGCGAGTGGAAGCCCTTTTCGGACGCGCCGCGGCTTAAGGCGGTTTGCGAGAATGCGGGACAAGGCTTTTCCTATCAACTGAACGAGCTGCGCAGTTTCGCGGCGACGGGGAACGGCTTTACGGAGTACAGCTATTTGCGGCAGCAGTTTGACAGCAAGCGCTTCTTTGCCTTTTTAAAAGAGGCGGATACAGCACTTCGCGTTCGTTTTCTGCGCGGCAAGGCTTCGAAAACCGCGTCTGCAGCGCAGGATATCGCACTGCAAGAGGCCTTTTCTCGCGCGTTTGCAAGTTGTGAGGCCACGGAAGCGGCGAAAAAGCTTGCGGCGGTTCCCGTGCGGCGGGAAAAGCTCGCGGATATCCGCGCGGCGGCCGAGATCACGACGGCGGCTCTTCTCACCGAGGCAGAGACCGGGGCCGAGCGGGAAGAACTACGGCAGCGGGAAGCGCAGAAACTTCCTGCGAAGAAGGACAGTGGTTTAGCCGAGCTTATCAATGGCGCGGATTGCAAACAAGCAGATGGTGCGTTTGTGCAAGTCGAGGCGGCGGAATGTAGTGAAGCCGCAGAACGTCGCAAGCTCTGTGCGAACGATGTATCTCGGCGTGGTGAGTCTGCTGCATGTGCGGAGGCAGCAGAGAGCAGCTCGCGCGGAGCGGGCAAACAGGGCGAAACGGAGCAAACAGACCAAGCGGGCAGAACAGAAATTTTAGATGCGCTCGAACGCCGCTGCCTTGCGGCCTTGCTCCGCGGGGAGAGCGTGCGCGCGGAACTGCGCGCGGCGCATTGTTTGACCAGCCTCTTTGCCGAGCAGGTCAACGAGAAACTGTATGAGCGCTTTCAGGATATTTGCCTTGCGTCCGAGGGAGAGGAACTTTTCCTCGTGCCGGATTACCGGGAAGAGCTGGAGACTTTATTGCGGGAGACAGAGAAATGAGTGATACGGGACGCGCTGTACCGCGGCGCATTGCACAGGCAATTTTAAATTCCCTGCAGAGCGGCGTGGTGCCGCGCGTCGGCTTGCCGTACATTGCGGTCGGGAGGAAGGAGGAGATTGCGGCGCTGCTTCGCGACACGGAACTCATTGCGGAGGGCGGCGCTTCCTTTCGTTTTCTGATCGGAAAGTACGGCGCAGGCAAGAGTTTTCTCTTGCAGACCATGCGGAACTATGTCTTTGAGCAGGGCTTTGTGGTCGCGGATGCGGATTTATCGCCCGAGCGACGGTTGCAGGGCAGCAAGGGGCAGGGTTTGGCCACCTACCGAGAATTGATTGCGAACCTCGCGACCAAGACCAAGCCGGAGGGCGGCGCGCTGCGCCTTATTTTAGACCGCTGGGTCTCTCAGGCGGAGCGGGAAGCCGCAGAGGAACAGGGCGGCTTCCGGGAGGACAGCGCTTTCTTTTCGCTGGTCGAAAAAAAGATTGCGACTGCGGTCGATTCGCTGCAAGACATGGTGCGCGGCTTTGAGTTTGCCAAGCTCCTGCGAGGCTATTATCTCGCGGGGGCGGAGGGCGACGATGAGAAAAAAGAACGGATACTCAAGTGGTTTCGCGGGGAGTATGAGAACAAGCGCGAAGCGCGGGAGGCGCTCGGCATTAACCTCATTGTGAGTGATGAGAACTGGTACGATTACATCAAACTCTTCTCGCAGTTCTTTCGCCGCGCGGGTTATGCGGGCACGCTGATTCTGCTCGATGAGGCGGCGAATCTCTGCAAGATACCGAATGCGATTGCAAGACAGTATAACTACGAGGTGCTGCTCACCATGTACAACGACATGATGCAGGGCAAGGCGCAGCACATCGGCATATGGATGGGAGCCACGCCGGAGGCGCTCGAGGATAAGCGCCGCGGCCTCTTTAGCTACGAGGCACTTTCTTCGCGGCTTGCGGAGAGCCGCTTTTCCCGGGCGGGCAGCAAGGATTTGTTTTCACCGGTGCTCCGCCTCGAGGCGCTCACGCCGGAGGAGATGCTGGTGCTTACGGAGAAGCTCTCTGCCATACACGCGGCGCTCTATGGGGATGCACGGTGCTTCCGCGCCGATGAATTAGAGCTCTTTGTGCGGACCTGTTATGCGCGGGTCGGGGCGAGCGCACAGCTTACACCGCGGGAGATGACGCGCGACTTTATTTTTCTTCTGGACGCACTGCATCGAGAGCCGGAAAGCAGCATGGATCAGTTACTTAAGCCGGAAACGGGCAGCGCGGCATTGGAGAGTGTTGCGAGCGAGTTAAGGGAGACGGGCGGCGGGGACGATGCGCCCTTTGATTTTTCCTTTTGAGGACAGTGCATGGATATCTTTCGGCGCTATGCGCCTTTCATTCAGGACTTTATTTACCGCGAGCGCTGGCAGTCGCTTCGTGCCGTGCAGAATGCGGCGGGAGATGTACTCTTTAACAGCGGGGATAACCTGCTGCTCTCAGCGGCCACAGCCTCCGGAAAGACGGAGGCTGCTTTTTTTCCGATTTTAACCTTGCTCTCGGAGGAGCCCTCTGCTTCGGTCGGCGTGCTCTACATTGCGCCCTTGAAGGCTCTCATCAACGACCAGTTTGAGCGCCTCGACAGGCTTTGCGAGCGCGCGGACATACGGGTTACCAAGTGGCACGGAGATGCCTCGCGGAGCGCAAAGGAGAGGCTGATTAAGCACCCGGAGGGGATATTGCAGATTACGCCGGAGTCGCTGGAAGCCCTGCTTCTTCATAGAAAGGCGGCGGTTCCGACTCTCTTTTCGGATTTACGCTTTGTTGTGATCGATGAGATTCATGCGCTGCTTCGGCAGGACCGTGGGCGGCAGACCTTTTGCCTAATTGAGCGCCTCATGCGGCTCTCGGGCTGCAGACCGCGGCGGGTCGGGCTCTCCGCGACCATAGGCAACCCAAAGGAAGTGGGGCGCCTGCTCGCGGCGGGAAGCGGACATGCGACCGCGATTCCGCGCATGGAGCCCGGCAAAGAGCATTGGCGCTTATCACTTGAGCACTTTTGGAAGATAGGGCCGCAGTCTGGTTCAGCGGATACGCGCTTTCCCACGCTGCCGCTTGACCGGGCGTTAGAGAGCGCGCCGCGGGGGGCGGATCCCGGTCTCGGCTATATTTACGCCCACAGCGCCGGCAAAAAGTGCCTCATCTTTACGAACTCCCGCGAGGAGTGCGAGCTGGTCTGTCAGGAGTTAAGGCAGTACTGCGAGGCCATGCGGGAACAAGATCGCTTTCTCATTCACCATGGGAATCTCTCTGCCTCCTACCGCGAGAGCGCGGAGGAGGAGATGCAACGCGCGGACTCCTTAAAGAGCATCTGCGCGACGGCGACCTTAGAGCTCGGCATTGACGTGGGCAGGCTGGAGCGCGCCTTTCAGCTCGATGCGCCGTTTACGGTCTCCGGTTTTTTGCAGAGGCTCGGCAGAACGGGGCGGCGCGGTGCCCCCGCGGAGCTCTGGTTCGTGATGCGGGAAGAACCCGCGGAAGCGAGGGCTTCCCTCCCCGAAGCCTTTCCCTGGTATCTTTTGCAGGGCATTGCCTTAGTGCAGCTCTACGCGGAGGAGCGCTATGTGGAGCCGCCGGACACGCGGCGCTTGCCCTACAGTCTCCTCTACCACCAGACCATGAGTACACTTGCCTCGGAGGGGGAACTCACGCCCCGGGAGCTTGCGCTCCGCGTCTTGACGCTCACGCCGTTTGAACGCATCTCGAAGGAGGAGTACGGCCTCCTCTTACAGCATCTACTCCGCATCGATCACATCAACCGCACGGCGGAAGGCGGGCTCATCATCGGCATCGCGGGAGAGCGTGTGGTGAACAATCATAAGTTCTATGCGGTTTTTCAGGAGAATGTGGAGTACACGGTGCGAACCGGGAGTGAGACCCTGGGCACCATTGTGAAGCCGCCGCCCGCGGGCGAAAAAATCGCGATTGCGGGGCGGGTCTGGGCCGTGGACGAGGTGGATCATAAGGCGCACACCGTGCTCTGCACCTTAATCAAGGGCAGGGTTCCGGCGTACTTCGGCGATGTCGCGGGTTCGATTGAAACGCGCATTCTGGAGCGCATGCGGAAGGCGCTTCTCGAAGAGCAGATTTATCCCTATCTACAGAGGAATGCGGCGGGGCGGCTTTTGGAAGCGCGCACGCTGGCGGCGCGCACGCGGCTTAAAAAGACTGCGCTCTTACCGCTCGGCGAAAAAATATGGGCGCTCTTTCCCTGGCTCGGGAGCTATGCCTTTCTCGCGCTGGAGCGCTTTTTAAAGCTGCGCTGTAAGGAGAGGCTCGGTCTCAGGGGCTTCACCTCCGCGCGGCCGTATTATATGATGTTTTCGATGGAGGTCGGGGAAAAGGAGTTCTATGAGATTCTGATTGATGAGGCCCAAAAAGAATTTGCGCCGGAAGAGCTGCTCTACGAGCGCGAGGTCCCGGTCTTTGAAAGTTTGACTGCTATGTCCCGGAGAGCTTAGTGCGGCGCGGCTTTGCGCGCGGCGTTCTGGACATAGAGACCATGCTGCGGCGCGTGCGGGGGCGTTTCGCATTGCAAGATTGTGATAGACCTGCTATAACAGGCTGAGAGAGACCCGTGTCGGGTACTCGGAAAGGAAAGGCATATGCAGCGGGAATTCAATGCAAAACAGTCGATTATCACGCCGGAGGCCGTGTTCATCATCGGTACTTACGATGAGAACGGTGTTCCGAATGCGATGAATGCGGCATGGGGGATGCAGAGCGACTACGGTGAGATCACGATACAGCTCGCGAAGCATAAGACTACGGACAACCTGAAAAAGACCGGAGGATTTACAGTTGCGTTTGCGACTGAGAACACGGTGCTGATCTCCGATTACTTCGGCATTGAAAGCGGCAACAAGGTCAATAAAATCGAGAAAGCGGGTTGTCATGTGCGGAAGAGCGCGCATGTGAACGCGCCCATCATAGAAGAGTACCCGGTTACCTTAGAGTGTAATGTAAAGAGTTACAGCGATGAGACCGGTGTTCTGGTCGGCGAGATTGTGGCGATGCAGGCGGAGGAAGCGGTCTTAACGGACGGCAAGGTGGACTATGATAAGCTACGCCCCATCATCTTCGATATTTCGAGCATGAGCTACCGCGTGATCGGGCCGGTGGTCGGGAAAGCTTACCGCGATGGTCTGGCGCTGAAAAAGTGAGGAGAGAGATGAATACAGCGAGGGAACGCCATGCGCTTATTTAACGGAACGGATCTCGTGCTGTATTTCTTTTTCTATGCGTTTGCGGCCTGGGTGCTTGAGACCTTGATTTTCAGTCTGCGGCGGCAGCGCTTTGTGAACTGCGGCATTCTGGATTTGCCGTTGTTACTGTCGCACGGTACGGCGATGGTCATTCTGATCATTGTGAGCAGCGGCGACATACCGTACCGTTCGCAGGCCGTGTTTGCGCTTGTCATGACCTTGACAATCGGCTACCTCGGAGAGGGAATTGCGGAGAGAGTGCTTCGCAAAAAGCGAGCGGCGCTCGGCAAGCTCCGGCTGCGCCCCAATTTTAAGTTGCGCTTTCTCTGGGCGGTACTGCTTGCGGCAGTCTATGAGTCGCTGGTCATTGTGGTGCAGCCGCTCTTATTTTCGCTGATTTCTCTGTTGCCGCCGCTTATCGTGCATGTCACAGCGCTGGTGCTCTCCGGCCTGCTATTTGTGGATCTTTTGCTCGTCTCGGTGCTTGCGCGCCACTTGCCGATGTCTGCGGAACGGCAGTTTCTGCAGCAACATAAGAAAAAGCTCGGCGAACGGCTCAGTGAGCAGCTCTGGGAGCGGGTGTACCGCAGCTATCCGAGCCTCCGGCAGTCGGAGGGGAGCGGCATTGAGGCCGCGGAACAGGAATTGAAGGCGCAGGGCATTGTCTTCGCGCGGGGCATTAACTTCGAGAAGCTGGTATGGATGTTGTTTCTCTGCGCTATGATCGGGGACGGCATTGAGACTCTCTATGTCTTTTTCACGGCAGGGGTCTGGATGCGGCGCTCCAGTCTGGTGCTCGGCCCGTTCAGCATTGTCTGGGGGCTCGGCGCCGTTGTGCTGACGCTGGTGCTGTCCCGCATCGAGAGACAGAATATATTCAGCATCTTTCTGACCGGCTTTTTCTTCGGCGGTGCTTTCGAGTACCTCTGCTCGGTGTTCACCGAGGCGTTTTTCGGCATGAAGTTCTGGGATTACAGCCATATTCCGCTGAACATCGACGGGAGAACCAATGTGCCGTTTATGTGTTTTTGGGGCCTGCTCGCGGTGCTCTGGCTTCGCTTCGCCTATCCGCCGCTCTCGGCGCGGATCGAGCGGATCAATCCGATACTCGGTCTGGTTCTCGGCTGGGGCATCGCGGTGTTTCTCTGCTGTGACATGGCTGTCACGGCGGCTGTCATGGTGCGGGCACATGCGCGCATGGCGAAGCCGAAGGCGGAAAATGTCATTGAGGCCTTCATTGACCGCTATTATCCGGATGACAGAATCCGGAGGCTCTGGCCGAACATGAAATTTTTGAATTCGTAAGGGAGGGTAGGACCATGCCGTTTCTTATTTTTGTCGTGCTCATGTGGCTCATTATGAAATGCACGGGGCTTTTGTTCCGGGTAATCGGAAAAGCGCTCAGTCTGACATTCGGCGTTCTGGGCTATTTGCTGCTCGGTGTGATTGGTATCGTTGGCTTTGGCGTGAGTATTCTGGCCGGTGCGGTGGTTGTGATTGCCGGAATTCTCGCGTTGATCTTTGTGTTCTTGCTTTAAAATATGACAGCTGGAGGAAGGTAAGGTGCAGGAAACGGGAAGAAGGCTTTTGAACTGGAGGTTTGCATTGACAGCGTGGAGTCCGGTATCGCGGCCGAGCGGGGCGGCGCCGACCGGATTGAGCTCTGCGGCAGTCTGGAAATCGGCGGCATCACCCCGGGGCTCGGCTTCTTTGAACAGGTGCGGCGGCAGGTGACACTGCCGCTTTTTGTGATGCTGAGGCCGCGCTTCGGCGATTTCTGTTACAGCGAGGAGGAATGTCTTGCGCTGCAGGCGGAGGCAGAGCGCTTTGCGGCGGCTGGTGCGGACGGCTTTGTGCTCGGTATCCTGAAGCCGGACGGCAGCTTGGACCGCGATCGGATTGCGGCGCTGATGGAGTACTGCGGCGGCAAGCCGGTCACACTGCACCGCTGCTTCGATCTCTGCAAGGATCCGTTTGATGCGCTCCGCACGGCGGAGGAACTCGGCATTGCGCGCATTCTGACTTCGGGACAGGCGAATACGGCGGCGGAGGGCAGAGAGCAGCTCGCCGCATTGCAGCGAGAGGCAAAGACAGTGCGCCTCATGGTGGGCGCCGGTGTCTCGGCGGAGAATATTCAGGCACTTTATCGGGAGACCGGAATTCTCTCTTACCATATGTCCGGGAAGGAAACGGTGGACAGCCCGATGGTATACCGGCGGGAAGGAGTCTCGATGGGACTGCCGGGCTTCAGTGAGTACAGCCGGAGCGTGACCTCGGCCGCAAAGGTTGCGCGCGCCCGGGAAGTTTTGGACAACATAGAGCGGGAGAGTTGTCCGTCCGACTGGAGACCGTCACACGAAACGGAGACAGAGATTCAAGCTGCGTTCCTTGCGCGGATGCGGACAAGTGAGGCGCTCCGAAAAGGGTATCGGGAGTCGCTCGCTATGGCAGGCCCGATGACCGCGGGAGAGAGAACGGCACTCCGCTATCTCTATGCCGTGCTGCCTGAGGCGGATCTCTGTGGCTATGATTTTTCGCCGGAGACGCTGCTCTCCTTCCTTCGCCCGGCGCTCGCACTTTACCGCGAGCGGGCAGAGGTACGGGCGCTCCCGGAGAGCTACTTCCTCCAGTATGTGCTGTTGCCGCGTGTGAACAACGAGGAGCTTCGCCCGGTGCGGGAAAAGCTCGCGGCGTGCATTGCCGCGCATCTCCGGGAGAACGGCGAGGAAGCACTGACCGGCGCGGCGCTTGCGCGCGCGGTCAATTATGCCTGCGCGGCAGAGGGCAGCTATGTGTCGAGCGACGGCAGAACCATTTCCGCGGCCGGCTTTTTGGAGTCCGGTCAGGGGCGCTGCGGCGAGGAATCGGTTTTTTATGTCAATGCGCTTCGTGCGGTCGGCATTCCGGCGCGCCAGGTCTATGCGCCGTGGTGGGCGCACTGCGAGGACAATCATGCCTGGGTCGAGTACTGGGTGGACGGCACCTGGCACTTTGCGGGCGCCTGCGAGCCGGGCGAACTGGATGACACGGGCTGGTTTGTCGCGGCGGCAGGTCGCGCCATGCTTGTGCACTCGCGTTTCTATCCGCTGTTGCCGGGCGGAAAGGCAGCGCTCGATGCGGCAGCGCTTCGAAATGAGGAATATATCGGCGAATACAACGGTTTACTCTACTTAAACCAGCTGTCCCGCTACGCGGATGCGGTGAAGCTCCGCATTCAGGCAGACACGGCCGAGCGGGTCACACTCTATCTCTTAAACAGTGCGGGACTCAGGATGATTGCGACCTTTGTGCCGGAACCGGGCAGGAAAAGGAGCTCTCGCTCGGACAGGGCAGTGTCTACCTGCGTTTTCAGGGAAAGCAGGGGACGCGCGCCGCAATGTTGGATCTCCGGAGCGGCAGTCAGCGCATTGCGGAGTCCGAATGCGAAACAGAGGCGGCCGAGCAGGCCTTCCGCTTCTTTGCGCCGAACGGCGTGCGCACCGCACCGCGGGCGAGCGCGGAACAGATTTCGCTTGCCGCCCGGAAATTCGCGCATTGCAGTGAACAGTTACAGGCAAAGCGCGCGGCGCGGCGCGATCGCACGGCAGCCTTTTTGCGGCGCGCCGTGACGCCGGAAGAGCGCATGTACCGGCGGGCGTTTCTCGCCTCGCTCTCGGAAAAGGATATGATCGATGTGCGGGAAGAATTGCTGGAGCCCGAGTATCAGGCGGCCATGCGACACCGGAAGCGGGTGCCGGTCGCAGCCTTTCTCGAGGGCATACTGCCGGAGCGTTTCGGCCTTGAGCCGCTCGCAGCATTCCGCGGGGAAAGCACGGCGGCGGCGCTTGCGGCGGCGCGGCGCAGCCTCGCAAAGGGCAGTCGGAGCGAGGCGGAAATTCTCACGGCGCTTCGGACACTCCGCGGCAGCGGCATTGCGGTAAAGCGCAGGGAAGAGGACGGCGCGCCGCTCTACTTTGAGGACGGTGCTTTCCATCCCTTCTGCGCGGAGGATGTCGCGCGGAATGTGCTGCTGCTCCGGAAGGGCGATGCAGAGCTCCGCTACGAGCAGCACTGGACGCTCTACGGAAACGGAAAAGAGCTGGATCTCGAGAAGAGAGCGTGGGAAGGGAATTGTCTCACCTTGCGCCTGCCGGACGGCGACTATGAGCTTTTCACCGAAAAGCGCCTGCCGAACGGAAACGCCTACGGAAAGCGGCTTGCTTTCACACTTGCGGGCGGCGCGGAAAAGGAGCTTACGCTCAGCTTCCCGGAAGTTCGCGCGGAGGAGTTACTCGGCGACATCCGGCTGCCTGCAATCGGCGGGATTGCAAACGAAAGTCCCTTTGCGATGGAATTTTTGCTTTCTCCGGGTGAAGAGCCGAGCGAACATATTGCAAACGAAATTCTGGCGGAGCGTGATACGCTGCGGGCGCTCTGCGCAGAAAAAAAGCTCTCCCTGCGCTTTTTCCTGAAAGAGGAAGCGGCGGCAGAGAGAGGCAGTTGTAAAGCACTGAAACAGATTTTTCCGGAGGCCTTTTATCGCCTCGCGGATTTCGATGCCTGCGAGGAAAGCCTCGCGAGAAAGCTTTTCCTCGAGCCCGGGCAGCTGCCCCTCAGCATTCTGAGAAGAGGCAGAGAGAGCGCTGTCTTTTCTGCTGCCGGGTACCGGGTCGGACTCATTGACCTCATGCTGGAGCTCCGCTCGGTCGGCGAGAAGGGCGCGTCTTCTCTTTGAGACGCGTCAGCATGAGAACATCGCCCGCCAGAATTTCGGTCTGACCGTTCGGAATAATACTTTGATTACCGCGTTGGATGAGAAAAATAATCTCTCCGCGCGGTAATTTTATGTCCCGAATGCGGCAGTGGAGATATTCGCTCGACTTGTCAATCTCAATCTCCGAGAGCTGCATGGCGTTTCGCGTCTGAATCGCGGGGGCGCAGAGAATCAGAGAGTCGCCCGCTTCCAGCAGTGTGCTGCCCTTCGGAACCAGCTTTTGCTCGCCGCGCACAATGAGAAGAAACAGGAACTGGAGCGGCAGGGAAAGCTCGAAAATGCGTTTTCCGACCCACTCATTGTCCTCGGCGAGTGTGAGCTGAATGAACTGTACCGGCAGCTCCTCGCTGTAGTCGGTGAAGGTCTTCATGACATCGTTGCTTAAGTCGATCATGTCAAAGCGCTGCGCTGCAAATGGCAGGAGACTGCCCTGTAAGAGAAGCGAGAGCAGAACGACAAAGAAGATGATGTGGAAAAAGCGCGTGTCGCTCCTTAAGGTCTGCACCGCCATAATCGCAAAGACAATCGAGGAGGCTCCGCGGAGCCCCGCAAAGGAGATGAGGCGGCTCTGCCCCTTGCTCGCGCGGAAAGGCAGAAGCAGGAGTTTCACCGCGAGCGGGCGCGCAATCAGGGTGAGGAACAGAAACACCGAGACTGCGGAGACCAGAACACTCGGGAGCAGCGAGGGCGTCGCGAGCAGGCCGAGCAGGAAAAAAACCGCTATCTGCATGAGGCCGGTCAGGCCGTCGAAGAAGTGGACAATGTTCTTCTTGCCGCTCATTTTCACATTTCCGAGGATGATGCCGGTCAGGTAGTTGAGAGATACCCGTTGCCGCCGAGCGCCGCGGAGAGCGCATAGGAAAAGAGCGCAATGCCCGCGATGAAAATCACATCGAAGCCGTCTACCTCAAAGGAAACGCTCTTTAAAATGCGGTAGGACAGAAGGCCGCAGAGCACGCCGATTGCGATACCGAAGACAAGCTGTGCGGTCAAGAGGCGGAGTATGCTGCCGACATCGGCCTTGCCGGTCAGAAAGGAGAGGCAGACCAGTGTCAGCATGTAGGCCATGGGGTCGTTACTGCCACTCTCAAGTTCCAGAATCGAGGCGGTATTCTCTTTTAAGTCCAGTTTCCGGGAGCGGAGCACCGAGAAGACGGAGGCCGCGTCTGTGCTGGCGAGGGTTGAGCCGGTCAGAAAGCAGAGCCAGAGTTCGCGCCGAATGAGGAGAAAGAGGAAGAGCCCGAGAAAGAGAGCGGTCAGAAACACGCCCGCCGTCGACAGCAGTATGGATTGGCGCGCCACCGGGCGCGCCATTTTCCAATTGGTGCCGAAACCGCCGTAAAACATGATGAAAATCAGGGCGACAGAGCACACTGTCTCCGAGAGCGCAAAGTTATCGAAGGAAATGCGCGCAAAGCCGTCGCTTCCGAAGGCCATTCCGAGGAGAATAAAGACAAAGAGAGTCGGAATGCCGAAACGGAACGAGATTTTATTGAAGAAGATACAGGAAAAAATAATCAGTGTAATCAGCAGTAAATTGAAATTCATGAGCACGGTTCCTTTGCGCCCGCGTCAGAGAAAGAGCGAGAGATCCGGCTTTTCAAGGCGAAGCGCATCGCGGAAGTCGGGGTGTGCAATCGCAATCATGGCCTCGCGGCGCTCGGCGAGGCTCTTGCCCGCGAGATGTGCAATGCCGTACTCGGTTGCGACTGCCTCAATCAGCGTGCGCGGTGCGGAGACCGTGCTGCCGCCCGGAATAAAGGGGAGTATGTTCGACTTCCGGACGCCGTCCTTCGTGAGGCGGGAGGAATTGATGCAGATATAGCCGCAGCCGCCCGCCGAGCGGAACGCACCCTCGAGAAAGTCCATCTGGCCGCCTATGCCCGAGAGCTGCATGCCGTTTGCCGATTCGGCGTTCTCCTGCCCCATGAGATCCACCTGTACGCCGCCGTTGATGCTGATGACGCGGCTAAGTTTCCCGATGCGCGCCGGGTCGTGGATGTAGTCAATCGAGTCCGGGCGGAACAAGTCCGGATTCTCGCGGAGCCAGTCGTAAAAGTCTGAGCTGCCCATCGCGAGATTAAAGCTGCTGCGCCCGGTGTCGAACTCCTTCCTTGCATTCGTTAGCTTGCCCGCGAGGTAGAGTTTCCGATAAGCATCGCTGATGGTGCCGGTGTGGCAGCCGAGGTCTTTTTTGTCGGAGTCCGCGAGGGCAGAGGCAATCGCAAACGGAACCGTGCCGACGCCGAGCGAGAGTACAGCGCCGTCCGGAATCTCGTTCACCACGAGCTCCGCAATTCTTCGGTCAATCTCCGAAGGCGCGCGGTAAGTGCGCTCGGATAGCGGCGCGTGTGTGCCCTCGACTATCATATCCGCTTCATCGAGGCGGCAGAGGTTGGAGCCGTCCACACCCGGCAGGAAGGGAAGGTGTTCGTTAATCTCAAAGATGACCGTCCTTGCGCAGTCGATGATGGTCTTCCAGAGGTAGCAGCCTGTGCCGAGACTCACATTACCCTCGGCATCCGGACGGGATACCGGGACAAAGGCGACATCCGAGCGGAATTTTCCCTGCCGATACAAAAACGGAACCAGGCGGAGAGCAATCGGTACAAAAGCAATGCGCCCCGCGCGGTACTGTTTCCGCTCGTAGTCGCCGAGGTGAATGCTCTCATAGCGGAAGGACTGTCCCTCCGGATCGGCCTCGAGAACGGCAATTTTCGGAGCGATGACCAAACCGCCGCGCACAGTCACACGGCGGACGGAACCTGTGCGCGCGGCAAGCGCGCTGTCCAGAAGTTCGGGAAAACTGCCGCCGAAACCGTAGTCGATATAATCACCGTCCCGCACGGCGGCGACAGCCTGCGCGGGAGAGACATAAGTTGCTGCTCGCGTCATATTGTGAAAATCTCCTTTTTTTATTGTCAGAATAGCGGGAAAGCCGTGGAAAGTCAACGCAGACGGCTTGCGGAAGAGGGAATAAGCTTGACTAAAGTAAATAAAAGTCATAGAATGTTGATATAAAACAGACTCAATAGTACAAGATTACGAATGAATTTCGGGAAATAAACAGAAGAGTGATTGCGCCGTACGAGCAAAACGGGAGAGAGACCGGGCCGAAAGGCAGATGGTTGAAAGGGGAAGCGGAATGGGAAAGAACTGCGCGCAGGGATGGAAGAGAGGCGTCGCCTTGACAATGGCGGCGCTGTTTTTGTGCACAGCGGGAGGCTGCGGTACGGTGAAGCAGCCAAAGGACACAGCTGCGGTACAGACCGATGAGCAGGTTTCGGAGGCACTTGCAGCGGCGAAGGAGCAGACAGCCGAGTATCTGTCCCGGAAATACGCGAAATACGGCGACACACTGACATCTTATTATGAGGCAGAGTATACGCCTAAGACAGCGCCTCATACTGCCCTTTCCGCGACCTTTCAGACAAAGAGGTATGCCGGGACCAATCAGCTGGTCAATGTTTATTACAGTGGGAATCCGTTGCGGGAACAGGATAACTATATGTCCTTTGTGTATCGCGAACGGGTTGAGACAGAGTATCAAATCTGTTGGCCGAAGTTTACGGTGCGGACCATGTGAAACTGGTTGCAGAGCCGGTTGCCTACATCTGGACCGACGAAGAAATCGACGGCGATACGAGCTTTGAGACCTATATGCAGCTTGTCGACGAGCAGGAAATCATCGCGCTGGTGAGAAAAGACGAAAAGGAAAAGAAGCAGGATATCCAAAAACTCGGGAAACTCCTGAAGGCACGAGACCTCGGTGTGAATCTGCTGCTCTATTATGTCGACGACGAGCAATTCGGTGCCGCCGACATGGCAGAAGTGTTAGCGCAGGGACAGTATGACGGCAACTGCCTCTGCAAGGCTGTGGTGACCTGCAATCCGCAGCGCGGGGAAGCGTGCAGGGCCGAGTGGAGAGCCGGAAATTATATGCCGGATCTCTGGGCACTCCCGGAGAGAGGCTTATGCGGATCCGGAGAAACAGAAGACGCAGGACGAGATTTATCGCGCGGTGCTGAAATTGCCGCTCAAAAAAATGGGCGTCAATACCGGTTGGACATTGGACGACATCCTGCGAAAGGCAAATTACCGCAAAGACCGATTTAACCGGGAGGAGCTGTTTGCCTATGAGAGCATTCGCGCGAAGCTTGGGCAAGCCAAATATAAACCGCTTCGAAAAAGCTATATTTTGCTGCTCTCGTACCGGGCGGGGCACGGAGGCCCGCTTGTCAAAGAGGGAGAGGATAACCGGACGGAATTGTGGAAGGCGAGCAATGAGCACATCCGCATGTATCTCGAATTCTGGCCCGGCAATGATGACGAAGGCGGGTTTCACGAAGGCACAGTGTTTGCATCGTCGGAATCGTAAAAGGAGGGAAGATGGATCTCTATGTGAATTTGCCGCAGCTCGAAGCGGCGCGGGAAAAGACACATGTTCTGCAGCGCCGACTCGCTTGCGCGGCGCGGGATATCCGGGCGCTGGAGCGCGGCATGGATCAGAGCGTCTGGAGCGGCAAGGGAAGAGATGGGTTTGTGCGGCTCTTTCGGCTTTTTGAGCAGGCGCTGGACGGCATGCAGGCTACGTTGGATGAGAAGCAGACTTTGCTTGGCGAGGCTGCTCTTGAGGCAGGACAGTGTCTGCAAAGTGAAACCGAAGGCTTTTGTGAGGCGTTTACGGCTGCGGAGAGCTGAGGGGGAAGGCCATGAAAATAGAGTTACGCCATGAGGCTTTGCAATTGCTGCACGATCAGTGGGGCTTACTCGGAGAAGAATTGCGGGAAATTTGGGATGGGGTTCAAGCGGTAGATGAAGACCTCGCGCAGATGTTCACGGGAGACATGCAGAGTGCCTATCGGGCAGCTGCGGAGCGCTCGACCGCGCAGGCTTCACAGCTCTCGGATATTTTTGAATCGCTGCTCGCACAGCTGGACGAAGTCAACCACACGGCAGAGGACTTTGACCGAGCACTCGGGACGATGATTCAGAGAGGAGGAAGGAAAGCATGAGCTGTCGTTGTAGCGATATTCGCGACTGTGAGCGGGATTTGCATGTGCTGCAAAGAGCGCTGCGGGATAACGGACAACTGGGGCAGCGCATCCGTACACTTGCGGCGAGCGGACACGCGGGAGAAGAACAGGATGAAAGAGCCTATCCGGTTGAAGAGAGCCTGCGGGCACGGATGCGACAAAAAACGGAAGAATTCTCTGCGCGGGCATTGGAAGCGCAGCAGAGATACCAGCGCTATCTGGAAAATTGTATTTGGGCGGCAGAAGACGATCTTGCGGCAATGCAGGAGGAAGATGACGCCTACCACGAGGATGATGATGACTGAGAGACAGAAAACAGCCGGAACATCCCGGCAAAATACAGCGGGAGAAACGCAGGATAAGCACTTTTTTCAAAGACCGGCTGCTTGCCGGGAAGCAGAAAGCGGGTGTCGGATTTCACATAATGCAGCGGAAATCCGTCAGCGGGAGATATCAGGTCATGAGATACCGGATTTGCTTCGCTATCTTGCTCTGTACCGGTGGGGGCTTCTATGCGAGGGAAATACGGATGAGAGTTGCCTTCTGATGAGATAAGAGGCATAGGAAGGAGAAAACAGACATGCAACAGGACATGAGAGAACAGACAGAGGCAAGTAGAGAGGAAAGCGGCGGAAAAAAAGAGACATCTTTGGCTTCGCTATCTCCCCAAAGTAATCCTTGGCCTGGGCGTTCTTGCGGTCTATTTCAGCTGGCATGACTATCACCGCAAGCTGAGCCAAAAGGAACTGGATACAGCCCTGACCAGATACATGCGGGGAAAGTATGCGATATACGGAGATACCCTGACACCGAAGGGAGAGGGAAGTGTAACGTATCTGGCGAGTGATATTTTCTATTCGACCAGCAATACCTATGAACTCGCGTTTACTTCCGAGAAGTATCCGAAGAAAGAAGAAAAAGAAGAAATCGTCCTTGACTATGATTATGAGAAGAATACGCTGCGTGACAACTATATGAGCTTTGTATTGCGCAATCAGGCGGAAGAAAAGTTCCGGGAGATCTTTGATCGAATCTATGAGCCGGGAACGTACGAGCTTGCCGTAGCGATATCCATAGCACCGTATAACGGTCGTGAGCAAAATGCGACAGAAATAATTACAGAATACTTGAAAATGATTCCGTGGAACTATGTCAATGTTTGCGTGATACGAGAGCCTGAAAAAAGAGAAAATGACATGCAGTGTCTATTGAATGTGTTAAAGAATACGGATATGATATGAATGGACGTATTTATTATGTTACGCAGCAGCAATTCGATAGCGAGAAGAGAAAGGAAGAATGGATTGGACCTAGAGAATTTCCACGTCAACTTTCTGTAAATGTTTGCTGGAATAGAGGGGATGACTCATATTATATATACTCTTGGGAGGAGAGTGGAAAGAAGTGAATGAGAAAAAATATTATGGAAAAGAAGAAAACAATAAGCAAGCAGTATTCGGAGAGAATCCGAGCGAACAAGAGGTAAAGCAGGAGATTATCTATAATCTTGTGTCATATTTGCCTCTAAACGAAATGAAAATTCAAGATGGAGATAAAATTAGCTATATTGTAAAGACCGCACGGGATTATAAGAATGCAAATGGTAAGGTGGAGGATGGTGCGTTAGAGACCTTAGAAGCCTGCCTCAAAGAGGAATCCGGTATCTCCGATATCGGCAATGCGACAATACACTATGCAAGTTTCAACAAAAATACCAATGACCTGATTGCGCACGGAGTCACGCGAAAGGAAGCAGACTCTATCACAGACGCAAAGGCAATTTCAGCTGTGGTTTTTATTTATAAAGGTAGTGAAAAACAGGGAATCAAAGAAGGCGTGAGCATGGTATTTCGCGGGACGCCGAGAGCAGCCTGGAGTGACAATGCAAATATGGAGAGTGACTGTACCGGTCATTTCCAAAAGGACGGATTTGCTTACGAGCGGATTTCTCCGCTTGACAGAGCAAGTTTATTGAACGTGCAGGATACCTTACGGCAAATCGAAGAAGGAGATGATGAGACTGCCCGGGTGTGCAGGCAGTTCATGCAAGAGAATAAACTGATCCTCAGCGCACATTCGCAGGGAGGGAAACGTGCGGTTACCGCAAAGGGAGTTTTTCCGGAATTGCAGAATACGCGCTGCTATGTGTTTGATGCGCCGGGAATTCCGCCGGAACATTGGGATGAGCTTGTGCAACACTGGGGCGCGGAAAAAGTAGAAGAGATGCGCAATGATATATATAGTATCTATGCCGATAATGATATTGTACACGGAATCGGATATACAGAACAGCGAGGATATTTGCGCGAAATCAGATGGCCTTAGATGTGCCGGAAGTAGATAATGACCGGAATGCAAATGTAATGGCATATCACTATGCATTTCGGCTGCTCCATATCGACGGAGACGGGAGCGTGAGGTTACAGGAGAAAGTAGAAAAGGAAGGGAATTGGGCCGAATATGCCAAGGTTGTTTCGGATGAACTGATGAAACTCCCGCCGGACAAGCGGGCTGATCTCATGCACCCCACAATGGCGCTGATACAGGTATTTCACGCAAACTCACTACCGCATAATTATAATTTTATTGAGCACCTCAAACTCGGCGGGAGAACAATGAAATTTCTTCCTGACATTATTCCGCTGTTACATTTTTCTGCCTATCGATTTTATTCTGAAATTTACTCAAAGGAGCACCCATTTGAACGATGGCCGGCAGGAGCCGGGGAAATCGTACTAAAACTGAAAGGGAAGCTTCCCAAAGACATACAGAACGGTTTAAATGAAGCGGGGGATGCCTGGAATAAATCTTTGGATTTTTATCGGGAAGGAATCGGATGCGTTATTGGATTGCCGGGGGTATTGAGTCGATCTATGAGCAAATTCATAGTAGAAAAATTGGAGGCAACGAAGCAACTGGCTGACAATGACGGTATAAGGCCGAACTCATTCTATCGGGACGAAGGCGGATTGCCGATGATACGCCATGATCAGACATTTAATCGCTGTACCATCGGTATGCTTCAGTTTGGAATCGAGGCGTATAGTAAAGCGATTACAGGAGCTTGTGATTGGGTGAAATCCGCATGGATGGATGTCACACAAGCGTATTATTTGGATGATTATAGGGTGTTTTGCAATCTGAATTATCCGTTTAAGCAGGTGTCAGATCCGATTTCGGGGTGCATGAGCAGAGGTGGATATCCCGGACTTTTGAGATTCCAGGCGCCGCCCTCTCTTGCGCTGAGCAAGAATGTTGCCTATGTCTGCCGAAGTGTAGATCAGACAATCGGAAGCTGTGAGGAGAGCTGCTATCCGCTCTTTTGGATTCCGGCCGGGGCACAGTATCCTTGGAAACTGGCTGAACTTTTGCGGAAACAGCATACGGCGGAAATTCAGGCAGGCGTTGATAGCTTAAAGCGTGATAAGGCAGCGCTGGAGTCTTGCATTTTGGAAGCCTGCGGAATTTCCGCGCTGGAAGAGCTCAAATCGGATGTGCCGGGTAAGAGACCGCTGTTTGCGCTTGCCAAGCGAGTTCTTTACGATGCGCGCGAGACCGAAGAGATTCTGTTGCACTACGCGGCACGCCTGGAGAAGGGATTACAGGCACAGTTTGCGCTTCTTCCCACGGGGAGGGCAGCAGGGGAGACAGCAAAGGTGTTTGATACAGAGGGCTTTCTCGCGAAGGAACCGGCAGACAACAGCAGTACTTACCGGGGAGAAGTCGGTATCTCTTATGCGGATGCCGGAGAGTCTATGCAGAACTGTGAAGAGATGGCTTTGCAGTGCAATTACATTCTAAGCGATATCGGCGAACTCCGGCATACGCTTTCCGGGCTTCGCTATGTCTCGGTGTCGCATGACGGGCTTGACGAAATGACGGGGATCATAAACCGCTGGCGGGCACAACAACTGCATCACAGGGAAGCACTCGGAACCTATATGCGCCGCTGTCAGGAAGCAGAGACAGCTTTCTGCGAGTGTTGCAACCGAATTGCGGTAAATTAAGCCGAGCGATCAGAGATGTAAGTCGCAAGGGAGGACGAGGAATGCAGCAAGAGCACAAAAAGAGTCCCCCGGTGGAAACGACGTCTCCTGCCGAGCCAAAAGGAACCGGACACAGCCCTGACCGGATACATGCGGGGAAAGTATGCGGTTTACGGAGATACATTGACGCCGAAGGGCGGGGAAAGCCCTATGAGCTTTGTACTGCGCAACCAATAGGAGAACCATACACAATGTTTCTTATCAAAAATTTGGAGACGCCAAAATTGACGCTTCGTTCTTGGCGGAAATCCGACAAAGACTTTTACCTTATCTCTGTGGGGTGACAGAGAAAACGGAAAGTACATGAGCGATCCCTGTCCGTGAGAATATGGACGAAGCGTATCTCAAATGTGTCGATGAGATGGAGGACAATCCGGAGGGATATTATCTGCTTGCCGAACGGAAAGCGGATGCGATGCCTGTCGGAACTTGTTGTATATTCCCCGAAAACGGGAATTATGATATTGGGTATTGCATTGCAAAGGAATACTGGAGAGAAGGCCTCGGAACCGAGATGGTCGATGCCATCCTTCGCTGGGTGAAAGCAAAAGGCGGGAAGTCCGTTACGGGAGAAGTGGCCGATGGTAATCTTCCGTCAATCGCGCTTCTTCGCAAATTTGGATTTGCGGAGGACAGAAAAGACGCGCTATCGGAAAAAAGTGGGGCGAAGAGACCTATTTTGACGCCCATTATTATAAGTTGAATTTAGACAGCGCTGCCGATTCCGTTACAGTGCAGACTCTGTCGTTATCAGGGACGAAAGCCTCTTTTCCTTGGCGCGGTAACGCGTTTGCGGAATAAACCGGTAGCGCTCAGAGCCCTGTTCGTCTGCCGCTCATGCAACAGGTAAAGGCGTGACGGGGCTAAATGGCACTGTGCCGGACTTACGGAGATGAAATTTCAGCTTTTGTTGCCGTAATCACGGTTTTTTGCGGGAGATATGCTATAGTGGAACAGTAAGGAAGAACAAACCACTTTGGAGGCATATCCATGGAGAAAATCATAGATTTCAGAAAAACAGTGTACGAGCTCGCAACGGAGTACCCGGAATTCAAAGAGATTATGGCGAGTGTCGGCTTCAAGGAGATTACGGAGCCGGAGATTCTGGCTTCGGCGGGTAAGGTGATGACGGTGCCGAAGGGCTCCCGCATGAAGGGCATCCCGATGGAGAAGATTGTGAAGGCCTTTGAGGCGAAGGGCTTTCAGGTGAGCGGAGCAGACGGCGCGCCGGTGCCGCCGACCAAGCCGACGCCTCCCACGCCGCCGACTGCCCCTGTCAAGCCGCCGGTGCCGCCGACTGCGCAGTACAATTTTCCGAATGCAAAGCCGGAGAGAGCGGAGGCATTGAAGAGCTATCTCACGCGTCTCAGTCAGGGTGAGTCGCTCGACACGGTGCGGGAGGATTTCCGGAAAGAGTTCCACTCGGTCGAAGCGTCCGAAATCATGCAGGCGGAGCAGCAGCTCATGAAGGACGGCATGCCGCTCGAGGAAGTGCAGAAGCTCTGCGACATTCACTCGGCACTGTTCCACGGGGCAACCAAGGAAGAGCGGATTGCGAATGCCGAGCGCGAAGTCGCGGCGTCGATGATTCGCATTGCCGACCATGAGAAGGCGGAACAGCAGGCGCAGTACGGCGACAAGAATGCGCTCGCTGCAAAGTTGATTGCGATTCCGGGACATCCGCTCGAGACCCTGACGCGGGAAAACCAGGCGCTCTCACAGCGCATCGAGAGCTTCCGCGATGCGGCAAAACTCGGCGTCTCCTTAAAGGATGCGGTGCACGCAATCCGCGAGGTCACGGTGCACTACGCAAAGAAGGGCGACTTGCTCTATCCGCTGTTAAAGGTAAAATATGATGTGACGGGCCCGTCCTCCGTGATGTGGACGGTGGACGATGAAATCCGCGATGAGTTGGGGCGCCTTGATAAGGCAGAGGTCGAGGACGACGCCTGGAAGGCGGCGGCAGAGGCTGTCGTGCAGCGCGCGGACGAGATGATTTACAAGGAGACCAACATTCTGTTCCCGATTTGCGCCGTGAATTTTCACGGAGGATGAGTGGAAGCAGATTTACCGCGACTCCAAGGACTATGAGAACTGCCTCGGCGTCGTGAGCAAGGTCTATGAAGCGGCAGAGGAAGATAAGCCTGCGGCAAAGGAGACGGAAGTGCAGGTTGCGGTCGATACGACGGAGACAAAGCGCCGCAGCTCTTCCTTTGTCGGCGAGATTGTGATGCCGGGCGGTCACCTGAAGTTGGATCAGCTCGAGTGGCTGTTGAATACGATTCCGATGGAAATCACCTTTGTCGACGCCGACAACATCAACCGCTACTTCAACGAGAACGAGGGACAGAAGGCGTTTAAGCGCCCGAAGATGGCGTTGGACCGCGAGGTGTTCTCCTGCCATCCGCCGAAGGTAGAGCCGCTGGTGCGCCAGATTATCGGAGAGTTCCGCGCGGGACGGCAGAGCAGTGTCTCGATTTGGGCCGAGAAGGGCGGAAAGACCATGCTGGTCAATTACCGCGCCGTGCGGGATGCGGAGGGCAACTATCTCGGCACCGCCGAGTTTGTGCAGGATATGGAATTTGCAAAGAGACATTTTCAGCAGGGAGGAGAGAAGCAGAATGATTAAGGTGTACGGGATGCCGAGTTGTCCGGATTGCGCGGAAGTTGCGGCAAAAATCAAGGCGAGCGGCAGAGAGAGCGAGTTTGAAATCATCAATATCGGCGAGCATGTGGCCTATCTGAAGGCATTTTTACAGCTGCGCGACCGCGAGGAGGCATTCCGACCGGTCAGAGAGGGCGGTTATGTCGGCATTCCCTGCTTTGTCCGGGAAGACGGAACGGTGACGCTTGATCCGGCGGAATTCGGTCTCTGAGAAGGCTTGACATCTGGCACTGACTCTGGCAAAATAGGAGTAGTTATTGATTTTGTGCATGAAATCAGACCCTAAGGAGGTAGTGCGATGGAATATCGTTTCACAAAAGATAGTTTTGAGAAGGAAGTTCTGGAGTCCAAGGAGCCGGTGCTCATTGACTTCTACGCGGATTGGTGCGGCCCCTGCAAGATGATGGCGCCGGTGGTTGAGAAGCTCGCGGAGAAGTACGAAGGCAAGGTCAAGGTCGGCAAGGTCAACTCGGACGATGAGCCGGAGCTTGCACAGATGTTTCAGGTCATGAGTATCCCGAACTTTGTCATCATCAAGGACGGCAAGGTTGTGGATCGCGTGATCGGCGCAGTGCCGCAGCAGGCACTGGAGGAGAAGCTGGACGCACAGCTTTGAGACGAAAGCGGACAGGGAGCGCCGCACTGTGGGGTATCACCACAGTGCGGCGCTTTTTCCGTTCCGAAAGAGACGAAACCAGAATTGTGCGTAAATTCCTGATAAGTTTGGGGTACTTTCTGTGCAAAATTCGGCATCTGTTAAAATGAGGTGGTAAGTTTATGTTGTCCTTGCTATAATGAGGACACTTAAAATCACAAAGGGGGTAACTTAGCATGAACATACGCGACATTATCCTCCCGAGAGAGAAGACAAAAAACCTCAGATGGTTTGATGTCATCATCATCACTCTGATTCTCTTCGGGAAGTTTATTGTCATCTCCACGCAGATGTACCTCGCGACCCTGAAACCGGCCGTTGAGGCGGCTGCGACAGCGGTCACGGAAGCTGCAACGGAGGTCGCGGAGACAACAACAGATGTGGCAACCGAGGGTGCCGCCTACTCCAGTAACCTGAGGTATCAGGCGACCATGCTGGCGATTGTCTTCATCTACCTCTTTATCCGGAACTTTGACTTTCAAGCAGGTCAAGTTCAAGCTGAACTGGAAGATTATCCCGCAGTACCTGGTGCTCTTCATCATCATGGGTCTCAGCGCAGACATTCTGTATCTGATTTTCGACAACGGCTACAACTACTTCTCGGCGGAGAGCCTGAGCCACATCAACCTGCTCTCGGTATTCCCGAAGTTTGCGGCGCTCTCCAAGGTCGCGATTATTTACGCGCTGCTGAACGCGTTCTATGAGGAGTTCTACTTCCTCGGTTTGCTCGGCACCGTGCAGGAGAAGTACAAGTGGGGGACCCTGGTGTTCTCGACGATTATCCGCGCTTCGTTCCACACCTACCAGGGCATGGCTTCGGCGCTCATCATCGGTATCTTCTTTGGTCTGCTCTACTATGTTTCCTACCACAAGTTCATCAAGAACCTGCTCCCGATTGTGCTGGTTCACTCGATGGCGGATATGTTCGGATCGGGTCTCATCTACCTGATTTCCCAGTGGTAATCACTTTCGGAAAAGAAAAGCGCTCTGCATCGCTGCAGAGCGCTTTTTGTATGCGTTGTTTGCGGGGCCACTCAGTCGGAGAGTAAATCCGCCGGATTTCTGCCCTGGATACCGGGCTTCGTCATGGTGTAGGGATCGAGGATGGTCTTTAACTGCTCCTCGGAGAGCAGCTTCTTCTGCAGAATCAGCTCGCGGACGGACTGATTGGTGCGGAGCGCTTCCTTTGCGATGTTCGCTGCCGTCTCGTAGCCGACATAGGGGCAGATGGCGGTGATGATGCCGATGGAACTCTCGACCATCTCGCGGCAGTGCTCTTCGTTTGCCGTGATGCCCACAATGCAGTTGTCCACGAGGGTCTGGACTGCATTGCTGAGGGTCTGAATCGACTCGAAGAGGTTATAGAAATGATGGGCTCAAACGCGTTCAGCTCGAGCTGACCTGCCTCGGCCGCCATGGTAATCGTCACATCGTTTCCGATGATGTTGAATGCGACCTGGTTCACAACCTCGGGGATAACCGGGTTAATCTTACCCGGCATAATCGAGGAGCCGTTCTGCTTTGCGGGCAGGTTGATCTCGCAGAAGCCGGTGCGCGGGCCCGAGGACATGAGGCGAAGGTCGTTACACATCTTCGAGAGGTTCACGGCGCAGCTCTTCACGATACCCGAGACCATCGCATAGCTGTCGAGGTTCTGGGTCGCGTCGATGGTGTCGTAGCTCTGCACGAGTTCCTCGCCGGTAATCGTCGACATGTTCTTGACGACGCGGTGGAAGTAGGTCGTATCTGCGTTTAAGCCGGTGCCGATTGCGGTGCCGCCCATGTTGAGGGAGCGGATTTCTTCTTTTGCGTTGTCAAAGCGGCGAATGTCGCGGCCGATGGCGCTCGCATAGGCGTGGAACTCCTGGCCGAGACGAATCGGCACAGCGTCCTGAAGCTGGGTGCGGCCCATTTTGATGACAGCGTCGAACTCATCGGACTTCTCGAGCAGGGCCTTTTCGAGGCGCTTCAGCTGAATCTGCGCGCGGCGGAGCAGCGTGAGAGCTGCCATTTTGCCGCAGGACGGGAATACATCGTTGGTCGACTGGCCGAAGTTTACGTGGTCATTCGGGTTCACAATGCTGTAGTCGCCCTTGGTGCCGCCGAGAATCTCGATGGCGCGGTTTGCGATGACCTCGTTGGCATTCATGTTGAGAGAGGTGCCGGCGCCGCCCTGAATCGGGTCGACAATGAACTGGTCGTGCAGCTTGCCGTCGATGATTTCGTCGCAGGCTTTGACGATTGCGCTTGCGCGCTCCTTCGAGAGCTCGCCGACTTCAAAGTTCGTGATGGCAGCGGCCTTCTTGATCTGGGCAACGCTGACAATGAGCTCCGGATGCATCTTGAGCCCGGTGATGTTGAAATTCTCATGTGCGCGGAGCGTCTGCACGCCGTAATAGGCGTCAATCGGGACTTCTTTTTCACCGATCGAATCGTGCTCCAGGCGATACCCTTCTCTTACTTCCGTCATGGTAAAACCTCCCTAAATAGGTTTTTTGAAGTGCTTGTCTCCAGTCTAACAGAGCGCTATACTATTCACAAATATCAATAAAGTGATATAAGATATTCGTAAAAAGAAATGTAACCGTCGACAGATAAAAAGTATAAAAAGGAGAAATGTCAGGCGAAGATATGTTTCAGGGCATGCGCTATGTCTATGAAGTATACCGAGAGATGAGTTTCTCACGCGCGGCAAAGAAACTCTTTATTTCCCAGCCCTCGCTCAGCAATGCGGTCCGAAAGACCGAACAGCGGCTCGGCGCGCCGCTCTTTGACCGGAGCACGAATCCGATCGGTCTCACCGATCTCGGGCGGGAATATATTCGCGCGGTCGAACTGATTCTCGACGTGGAAAACGGCTTTGCGACCTATGTGCACGACCGGAACGCCCTGCAAAACGGGGCAGTCTCGATCGGCGGGACCAATGTCTTCACCTCGTATGCGCTGCCGCCGCTGGTCTCCCAGTTCACCGAGCAGTTTCCGCAGATTCACATAGAGCTCGTGGAGGCCGTGACCTCGGAACTGAAGGAGAGGCTCTCGGACGGCTCGCTGGATTTGCTGATCGACAACACCGAGCTGAATGCAGCGGCCTATGAGAAAAAGTTCTTCCGCGAAGAGCATCTCCTTCTCACGGTGCCGAAGGCGCTTGCGGTCAATGAGAGAGTGCGGAACTATGCGCTGACTGCAGAGGATATCAAGCGCAACGCGCACTTAAATTCCCGCATTCCCCCGGTGCCGCTGCAGGAATTCCGGGAGGAGCGCTTTCTTTTGCTCCGCGAGGGCAATGACACGAGAGAGCGGGCGGACCGGCTCTGCCATGAGGCCGGATTTTCGCCGAAACTGCGGCTTGAGCCGGAGCAGCAGGTGACAGCGTATAACTTCTCCTGCTACGGCATGGGCATCTCGTTCAACGGCGATGTTTTGATTAAACATGTTCCCGACGATACCAACCTTTGCTTCTACAAGCTGAACGCGCGAGAGGCCGTGCGCGAAGTCAATTTCTATTTCCGCCGGAATCGCTACATGTCGCGGGCGGTGCGGGAGTTTCTCAAACTTGTGTAAGCATAAGTCTATAAGAGGTATAGCTTTTGAATGATAACAAGTGATTTCGAATTAGAACTGGCGGGAGAAGCGGGGTTTATGCTATTCTGAAGCAATTCAAAAAATCTATTCCGGTAGGAGGTGAATGATTGAATCCGAACACACAACTTCTGATTCTGCATGGCATTCAGCTGTTTTCGCTGCTGCTGATCGGAATCTTTATCTATGTGATGGTGAAAGAGCCGCGCACGCTCTGGAGCGGGGTTAGCTTTCTGTTCGCGCTTGCGGGGCTCGGCATCCTATTCCTGTTGCTGATATTCCGCTATTCGGATTGGCTGCAGGCGCATACGCCGATCCGTTTTTTACTCTTGCTGCTCATGATTCTTTTCATGCTGGCGGTCGTGCTGTTTCCGTTGCTTCTGGTGCTCACCTTTTTCATTCAGGGCATACAGGTATTGCGGCGCGAAGGACTGCGTCCGCAGAACGTGCTGTCCCTGCTCTTTGCAATCTTACTCTTTGCCTATCTGATTTTCTGGCCGCAGCTCGGCGACTGGCAGAGTAACTTCGCGGGCCGTATGGTCTATGGGGTGGTGGGACTCTGGATTACGTACGGACTGCTGCTCTTTGCAATCTATGCCATATCCGCCCTGCTGAATCTGATTCACCGGCGAGACAATCAGAACTTCGATTATATTGTCGTGCTGGGCGCGGGCATCCGGGGGGAGCGTGTCACACCGCTGCTCGCGGCGAGACTGGACCGCGGCATTGCCCTTCTAAAAAAGAATAAGAAAGCACTGCTCATTCTGTCGGGCGGACAGGGGCCGGGAGAAGATATCACGGAGGGCGAGGCCATGGCGCGTTATGCGCTGTCAAGGAGGGTTCCGCCGGAAAAAAATACTGGTCGAAAAACAATCGAGAAATACGAGACAGAATCTGGAATATTCCAGAGAACTGATGGAGCGAACTCATCCGCGTGTTGCCGTGGTGACGACGAGTTATCATGTGTTCCGGGCCTTGCTGATCGCGCGGCGGATGCATCTTCCGTGCAAGGGGTTCGGGGCAAAAACCAAGTGGTACTATACGCTGAATGCCCTGATTCGCGAGTATGTGGGTTATGTTAGTTTGAGCTATCGTTTGCATATCTTTGTCTTGGTGATTTTGTCCGGCCTGTTACTTCTTGCGAATATTTTGCCGCGATATTTGCACTAAGCGCTGTTAGAGATTTCAAATAAGTTTATTTTGCACTTTCCGAAAAAGACGGTAAACTATAGACAATGAATTTCAACTTAGGAGGTAAGAATGATGTTTGGTACAAAGCAGCTGTTTAAGCTTGGTCTGTTTATCGGTGGTACGGTGTTCGGTACGGCAGGTATCACGATTCTGAAGTCGAGAGACGCAAAGTGCGCTTACACGCATGCAACCGCAGCGGTGCTCCGCGGCAAGGACTGCGTGATGAAGACTGTCTCCACGCTTCGCGAGAACTGCGATGACATCTATGAGGATGCAAAGGATCTGAACGAGCGCCGCTATGCAGCGGATGCGGAGAGAGCTTACCAGGAGGCAAAGGCTCTGGTTGAGGAGCACGAGGCAGCGACGGAAGCATGAGATATACGATACGCCACGAATCCAGACGCGTAATGCGTATCCACCTCGCGGGGACGCGTATGTCCCTCGGCGAGGCGGATATTCTGGAGTACTACCTGCGTGACCTGCCCTTTGTGGAAGATGTCAAGGTCTTCGAGCGGACGGGCGACGCAATTGTGAAGTACAATCGGGAGGCGGACCACAGAGAGCGGCTTTTAGACGCTCTCTGTGGTTTTTCATACCAGGATGAATACGCGCTCTCGTTAGTGCCCGAAGACAGCGGACGCGCACTGACGCGCCACTACCAGGACAAGCTGTTCTGGAAGGTTGTGGGACGTGCGGCGACCATGTTGCTCCTGCCGGCGCCGGTGCGCGCGGTCTGGACAACGGTCAAGAGTCTCCGCTATGTGGTGCACGGCCTCGGCTGCCTGCTGACGCGCGGCCTCGAAGTGCCGGTGCTGGATGCGACCGCAATCACGGCGTCCATTCTCCGCAGTGACTTTGACACGGCCTCTTCGGTCATGTTCCTCTTAGAGCTCGGTGAGATCCTCGAGGAGTGGACGCACAAGAAGTCGGTCGGCGATCTGGCGCGCGCCATGAGCCTCCAGGTCGAGAAGGTCTGGATGAAGACCGAGGGCGCCGATGTCCTGATCGATGTGAAGGACGTGCAGGTCGGCGACCGCATTGTGGTTCGCACCTCGAACGTGATTCCGCTCGACGGCACGGTGCTCGAGGGCGAGATGACCGTGAACCAGGCTTCGATGACAGGCGAATCCGTGCCGGTCGAGAAGCACGCGGGTGCCTATGTCTATGCCGGCACTGTTGTCGAAGAAGGCGAGTGCGTGATTCAGGTCGCAAAGGCAAAAGGCAGCGGTCACTACGACAAGATTGTCAAGATGATTGAGGAGTCCGAGAAGTTAAAGTCCAACACCGAGGCGAGAGCCTACCACCTTGCGGACAGCCTGGTGCCGTACTCGCTCGGCGGCGCGGCGCTGACCTTCCTGCTCACGAGAAATGTGGCAAAGGGCCTGGCCTTCCTGATGGTCGACTTCTCCTGCGCGCTGAAGCTCTCGATGCCGCTCTCGGTGCTCTCCGCAATTCGCGAGGCGGGTGATCGGAAGATCTCCGTGAAAGGCGGAAAGTTCATGGAGGCGATTGCCGAGGCCGATACGATTGTCTTTGATAAGACCGGCACGCTGACCCGTGCGACGCCGACCGTCATGCACATTGAGACCTTCGGCGATATGGAGGAATCCGAGGCACTGAAGATCGCAGCCTGCTTAGAGGAGCATTATCCGCACTCGATTGCCAATGCGGTCGTCGCAGAGGCGAAGAAGCGCGGCATCCGCCACAAGGAGATGCACTCCAAGGTGCAGTATGTGGTTGCGCACGGCATTGCCTCCGAGATTGACGGAAAGAAAGCCTTCATCGGCTCCTATCACTTTGTCTTTGAGGATGAGAAGTGCAAGCTCTTAAAGCGCGACGAGAAGAAGCTCGAAGCGCTGCCGGACGAGTACTCGAAACTCTACCTCGCAATCGACGGCAAGCTCTGCGCAGTCATCTGCATCTTTGACCCGATTCGCGAGGAGGCGCCGGAGATTATCGACGGCCTGCGGAAACTCGGCATTTCGAAGATCTGCATGATGACCGGTGATGCGGAGAAGACAGCGGCGGCCGTGGCCGCACAGCTACACCTCGACGAATTCCATGCGGAAGTTCTGCCGGGCACCAAGGCGGAGTTCGTGCGGAAGGAACACGCGGCGGGCCGTAAAGTCATCATGATCGGCGACGGCGTGAACGATACCCCGGCGCTCTCCGAGGCGGATGTCGGCATTGCGATTTCGGACGGCGCGGCGATTGCGCGCGAGGTCGCGGATGTCACAATCGCTGCCGATAATCTGCGCGAGCTGGTCTTCCTCCGGAAACTCAGCATGGCGTTGATGCGCCGCATTCACTCGAACTACAACTTCATCATCGGCTTCAACGCGCTGCTCATAGCGCTCGGTGTCGGCGGAGTCCTGCCGCCCGCGACCGGCGCACTCCTGCACAACGGCTCCACCATTGTGACAGGCTTAAAGAGCATGACCAACCTGCTCGACGAGGAAGAGAGCGCGTAAGGCGAAGCATTAAAAACAGAAAAGCAAAGAAAAAGAGTCCGCCGGACAATACGAGAGTATGGTCCGGCGGACTCTTTGTAGAAAGCAAGGCATGTTTCAAGGCTGTGCTTATGAATCCAAGGAAAACATATGATACATCTCGGTAATATTCTTTTCATGAATCACCGGTAGATGTGCCTGTATCAAATAACTGGGAAACTCACTGGACGAGATGCGTGCATGACGGATGTCCGTTACGATTCTGGCAATAGACTCGTAGCTATAGGGGTGAAGAATTGTAATGGGCGGCATGAGAAACTGGAAGTCATTCATATCGATAAAGAGCGGATTAAAAGAGTCTTCCGGATAGTCAAGGCACAGGATGACATAATCGTCACTGCAAAATCTACTCCACAGAATACTGATGACGTTCTTTTTTTGCTTTAAAAAAGCTGCGAACTCATAGACATCTTGAAAGTTACGGATTTGGGAGCCTTCTCGGTAAGCGAAGCCGAAAATCAGGCCGTTCAAACGGAAATCATTTGCTTTGTTGAAGGCATCTAACAGGAAACGGTACAGTTCTTCCCGGGGAGGATTTTCCATCACAAAAGGACTCTTGGAAATATCGGCCTGATAGAATCCGTTCATTGCCACTACATCGAGGACAGATTTGTGTTGCACGGTCCAAAATCGAAACATGTTTACACCTCACATAGGATGATAACTGCGTATAGTAACCATTTAGCATAGGATGGGACGCCTGTAAAGCCTGTTTTTTGCTGCGGCGAGTGGCGATACCTGTTGAGAAGGTGATTGTCACAAAAAAAGAGGGCGGCGACACATCTGTCGCTGCCCTCTTTTTGCACCCTCTCAAAAACGAACTACCGTACTATACAGAAATTATGAAGTGATGTCAATCAAAAATAAGTTTATTTTTCTGACTCATGTAAGAATTGTCTGGTTTTACGGTGAAAATTTGTGGAAGCATACCTGATACATATCGAAAATGGGAGATTAGACCAAAAAGATATGTAAAATTTGACAAATGTGGGAATTGCATTCTGTGGAAAATTGAAGCAGAATGGGTGTATTCCAAAGAAAAGGAGGTACAACAGGTTGAGTAAGAAGAAACCATCAAAACCAGCACTTGTGAATCGGCAGGTCTTCAAAGATCAGCTGAAACAGACGCCGGTTGCGGAGCGGCAGCGTATTCTGAAGCAATTCTTTGAGAGCGCGGGCTGTACGCTGCCGGGCTACTCGTTGAAACGGGCGCATTTGATGCCGCTGCCGATTATCTATCAGCAGATCGACCGATCGCCCGAGTTTGAGGCTGCGTTACAGGAGCTGTATTACAAGGAGGTGAAGGCGGATGTCTCCGGTGCGATATTGACGGATCCAAAGGAAACAGACAGCACAGGACAGACAACAGAAACGGAAACAAGAAAGCAGGAGGAAGACGTGGACGAAACGACTTTACAGGGAAAGATAGAGGTGCTCCAACAGCAACTGGCAGCGTTACAGCAGGAGTTCCAGGCTTATAAGAAGCAGAGCAAAGAGGCCAAGCAGGAGTTTCGCATACAGCTCGACAATGAGCAGGGAGAAAAGCGAAATCTCGAAAAGCAGGTACGGCGCCTTGAGGCAGAAAAAGAGGAGCTTAGGTCCGACTTCGAAAAGGAGCTCGCAGTGCGGGAAGAAAAGGTCCGCGAGGCGATGGACAAAGTAAAGGCTGCGGAAGATGAGAAACAGGAGCTGCAAAAGCGACTGGAATTACTGAAAAAGTACGAGGAAAAGCAGCTCCGGGAAAAGAGCAAGCTCCCGAAAATTTTAATCTTCTCACGCGTGGATATCAGCGAGGAGGCAGAGGATTTAAACTGTGATCTTCGCTCGGATCTGACGGGGTTAGAGAAACTGCCCTGGAAAGAATACGAAGAAATCTGGAATGTAAGCGGAACCATGAGCTACGCGGACAAGCTGAAACTCAAACCCTACACAAGCCTTAAGGTACTTAGCATCGGTAACTTGAAAAATGCAATCGAGGAGATGAAACGGAAATGAACAAGAATTATCGGGAATACATCGGACGTCTGGCGCGGTATGATCAGTCGGGGCGCAGCTCTATCTTCATTAACCGCATGAATATCATTCAGTATAATGTAAAGACATTGCTCCTGCCGGATGCCGCGACTTCGTTTGTCACGGGTTTCGGAAATCTGCTGCCGGATTTTTCGGATGACATCTACGCGGGAGATGATGCGCGCATCGACAATTTCGAGGCGTTCATGGAGAATCAGCTCTTTATCTTTAAGGTTCAGACCAAAAACGTCAACGGCATGGAAGTGCGCAGCATGACGGATGTGCATCTGGTGCCGGTGCCGAAGTCCTTCGACCAGAGTACGGAATTCTATGCGGTGCCGGTCTTCTGCAGCAAGAACGATGAAGAGGTGCGCGACTGGGAGTACAACAAAAGCTGGAACCTGTACCGGAATTACGATACCCGCGCGGAGTTTCTCGCGGATATCAAGGTCGGGGAGCAGCTCGGCAGTCTCTACGGCTATGACATTGAGAGCTCGGCCCCCGCGTTTGTGCTCTGGCGGGATGCGGACGGAAAGCTCTTCGCGGCCGGCAGCATTGAGAGCGCGGAGACGGATCCGGTCGGTGCCTGCGTGTTGCAGGGAAAATATCTGTTCACGATTGATATGAGCGAGTACATCGAGAACTTTGTCTACGATGACAGCTATAATCCCTGCGTGAGCTATGTGCCGGCCGACATCTACCGCAAGATTGACAACCAGTTAAAGAGCGCTGTGTTGCAGGCCGAGAAGGACGAGGAAGAGGCGCGGCAGAAGGCTGCCGCGGAGCGCGTGGCGGCAGAGGCGGCGCTGCGGGCAGCGGAAGCCGCGGGCAGGAGAGAAGAGAGCGCGGCGGAGGAGACAGAGGATACGGCAAGTCAGTCCGCAGCGGGGCAGGAGCTGAAGGAACAGCTCGACGAAACGGAACTCGAGAAGATCGCGACGACGGAAAAGAACGAGGCGCTGATTTTCGACATGATGGAGTACTACGCGCAGAAGAGCCGCTGCTACTATAAGCGGAGCGACTTTGTGAACTTCCACACGGCGGTGAAGTGCAGCGATCTTGTGATTCTCTCGGGGCTCAGCGGCACCGGAAAATCCTCGCTCGTCAACATCTACGCGAAGGCGCTCGGCCTCAATGCGAGCGCAGACCTCGAGGACAGCCAGATGCTCATGGTGCCGGTGCGCCCGTCCTGGAGCGATGACGCCGATCTTCTCGGCTATGTGGATCTCGCGCATATGGTTTACCATGCGGCAGACTCGGGCTTTGTGGACTTTCTGGTGCGCGCGCAGCGGGAGGAGAATAAGAATAAGCTCTTCCTGGTCTGCTTCGAGGAGATGAATCTCGCGCGGGTCGAGCACTACTTCAGCCAGTTCCTCTCGATTCTGGAGCGCCCGGCGGGGCAGCGGGAGTTACAGCTCTATGACAAGCAGTACATGGGCAAGCTCTACAACGCGGCGGACTATCCGTTCCAGATTGAAATCGGCAACAATGTGAAATTCATCGGTACCGTCAATATCGACGAGACGACGCATCACTTCTCGGACAAGGTGCTGGACCGCGCGAATGTGATTGAGCTCGAAGTTCTGAATTATGCGACCGAGTGGCAGGACAAGACCTTTGCGGCGGTCGGTAAAACACAGATCTGGAGCACCCAGGATTATGAGAAGCTGATTGTGAAGGAGCAGATTCCGGATGCACGGGAGGTGCGAAGCCTGCTCTGGGAGGTGCACTGCGCACTGCAGCGTCTGAGCCCGAAGTACGGCGCGGGTCCGCGTGTCGTAAAGAATGTCTTAAAGTACCTGAGTAATCTGCCGAAGGAAGAGGCGCTGGATTTTGACCGCGCGCTCGATCTGCAGCTGGTACAGCGTGTGCTGACCAAGCTCCGCGGTGTGGAGAGTGTGGTGGGACCGGCGCTGCAGGAGACCGGCGAGAGCAGTCTTCTTGCGGTACTGGATAAGTATCAGTCACTCTCGCAGTTTGCGAAGAGCCGGGCACTGCTCGCGCAGAAGAAGAAGGAAGTTGAGAGCTATGGTTACTGCAACTAAACTTCCCTTTTCGCTGTCGGTGATCCGCACGCTCGCGTACGAGCCGGGCGGACAGGCTGTGACAGCAGAGAAAGAGGCCACGAAATTTGTCCTCCTGCCGGGGGCAAACAGCCTGACAGGCGCTGCGACGGTCTTTATCCGGGAGAACGAGGGCGTGGAGCTCGTATTCGAGTCGGCGGATGCGGGGGCAAGGCTCTATCTCCCCTGTCTGGATGTCGCGGAAGATGCGGGCCGTGTGTTGCATGACGATGCGGGCGACTATATCGCGCCTTCGGCAGAGCGGTTCCGGCTCTGCGGCGCCGGCAAAGAGGGACTTCTGGTGGAGCGCATGGCATTTTTTGTCCTCGCGGAGGGCACGCGCTACTACGGCAGTTTTGAGGTGGCACCGCGGCAACTCGATCACAGCGAGTGGAAGATTATGCAGCAGGAGCTCGAGGCAGAGTTCGAGGGGCTCAGCAGAAGCTGGAAAAAGGGACAGGCGGGGCGCGGTATCGGCGGTGAGCAGGCGCTCCCGCTCCGCGCATTCCGGGATCTCGAGCGCCTCGAGACCGAAGAGAGCCAACTCTTTGCCGCACTTCTTGAAATCAGAGAGCAACCGCGCTACGAGATTAAGACTGTCTACGAGAAGGAGCCCATAGAAGCGGGCGGTCGCTTGGATGAGAAGAGTTTGCGCGCCGATCTGGCGCGCGGCGGCGTGTCGCATGTGCAGCTGATTCCGAAAAAGCGCCTCGACTATGACATCCCCGAGAATCGGATGCTCCGCATTATGGCGGATGCCTTTGCCGCGAAGCTGACGGAATTTTCGCGGTATACCGAGGACCCGCAGCTCAGTGGCGGTCGCATGTACGCGTTCACGAAAACCGTGCGGCGCTACCGGCACATGCTGGAAGAGCTTCGAAGCAGCCATTGGTATCAGACGGTATCTATGACCGAGCTGTATACCGTGCCGCAGGGGATTTTGGCGGACAGCCGCTACTACATGGTTTACCGGCTGCATCTCGCGCTGAAACGGGATCATCTCGGCGTGACCATGCAGGAGCTGTACCGCCTGAGTTATCAAAAGAGCAGTCTGCTCTATGAGCTCTGGTGCTACTTTAAACTTCAGCATGTGCTGGAGGAATTCGCGACCGAGACCATCCGCGAGGAGAGCTATGCGGTCGGCGAGGGCGGCGGGCTTTCCCTGCGGGACGGCAGTCGGGTCGGCTTTGAAAACGACACGGCGCGCTTTACGCTGGTCTATAACCAGACGCTGGAGCAGCGAAACCGGGACACCGAGCGGGATCCGCTCTACTTTGCGGCAGACCACAACGGCAGCAGCCACAATCACCCGGATTTGCTGTTGCACATTTTCAGCAAGCGGACGGGTTGGTATGTCGGCAGCATCATCCTCGAGTGCAAGTACCGGAAGATTTCGCAGATTTGGAGCGGAAAGCGCTCGAGTCTCGGTCAGCTGGAGACCTACTATAAGAATGCATGCAGCGATGAGATTTACGGCGGCAGAGGAAAGGCGCTGAGAACCAATCCGGTGCGCCGCGTGATTGCCCTGACCCCCGATACGGTCACTTTACCGCTCTCTTCGGAGAGTTTTCCGCTTGAAACCTTTGCGCTGCGCCCCGGCAAAACAAACCGCACGCGGGCGGCGCTCTCCGAACACATCCGGCAGCAGATTGCGGAGGCACTGGAAGCAGAAAAAAATTTCGCACCGGCGGCACAGTCGAAGTAGTATACTGAAAGAAACTGTTGATGGATGCAGAGAGGAGATATCTGGTATGAAGAAAGCAATTGCAACCCAGGCGGCACCGGCGGCCATCGGCCCCTACTCGCAGGCGATTGAGGCAAACGGCACCCTGTTTATTTCGGGACAGATTCCGCTGGACCCGGCGACCGGCGAGTTCTCGGCGGATGATATCAAGGGACAGACCAGACAGGTGTTCCGGAATATCGGTGCGATTCTGAAAGAGGCGGGTCTCGGCTTTGAGCATGTCGTGCAGGCGACGGTTTACCTCGCGGACATCGCGGATTTTGCGGCGATGAATGAGGTCTACGCGGAGTTCTTTGCGGCACCGTATCCGGCGCGCGCGGCATTCCAGGTCGCGGCACTCCCGAAGAATGCAAAGGTGGAGATCGGCGTCACGGCGGTGCGCGCATAAGACGCGGCATTTGCGGCGCAGCGGAACTGTGGTTGCGATGCAGGTAAGTGACGGAAGGTAACAGAGACAGGCAGTGCGCGTTGATTTAAGAAAGGAGCAAACCTATGGCTTTTGACATCACCCCTTATATCGACAGGAAACCCTCTGAGGTTCGGCGGCTGATTCGGGAGGGGAAGATTGACTTCCCGACCGCCGGGATGTGCCGGGGCTATGCCCAGGCGAACTTGGTTATTCTGCCCGGAGAGTACGCGGCCGATTTTGAGCGTTACGCCGAGAAGAATCCGTTTGCCTGCCCTGTGCTGGAAGTGATTAAAGGAAGTCCCGAGACCCACGCGATGGGCGAGGGCGGAAATATCTGCAGCGATGTGCCGCGCTACTGGGTCTATGAGAACGGCGCGGTGACGAAGGAACTCACCGATGTCTCTGCCTACTGGAAAGAGGGCTATGTGGGATTTCTGATCGGCTGCTCGTTCTCGTTCGAGGAAGCGCTGATGGCGGCGGGGGTTCCGGTTCGCCACATTGAGATGAAGCGGAATGTCCCCATGTTTAAGACCAATATTCAGACTGAGAAGGTCGGGCCCTTTGCGGGTCCCATGGTCTGCTCGATGCGCCCGATGACACCGGAGCAGGCGAAGAAGGCCTATGACATCACGGTGAAGATGCCGAATGTCCACGGCGCGCCGGTGCAGATCGGCGAGCCGGAGAAAATAGGTGTTCGGGATGTGATGAAGCCGGACTACGGCGACGCGGTTGAGATTCGCGAGGGCGAGATTCCCGTGTTCTGGCCCTGCGGCGTGACGCCTCAGGCGGCAGTGGAGCATGCAAAGCCGCCGATTGTCATCACCCATGTCCCCGGCCACATGTTCATCACGGATATTGTCAATGCCGAGCTGAACGATTATCTGGAGCAGCGAAAGAACAGGTAATTGTTTCAGGCAGGCCTCCGTACCGGCAAGTGTGATTTGCCTTACAGTTCGAATAGAGACAGCGCCCGCACCAACCGAAAGGATGGTGCGGGCGCTGTCTTGCACTCCTGTTATTCATCACTATTATAAGTTTTTGTTCATTAAAACCCACTTTATATCTTAAGTGATTGACAATAAGCTTAAAAATTTCTTCATATAATATTGAAAATCATTACAAACCCGTCTAAAATATTAAGAAGAGCTTATAGCAGGCTAGTGTAACAAGGAGGATAGCATATGAGAAAACGAAGGAACTGGTCAAAGCGTCTGCTGGCCGGAGTGCTCAGTGCGGCGATGGTCGCCCTGAACATTTCGACGGCGACGCCCGCTTTCGCAGCGCCGTCTGCCGAGGAGTACCGGGAGGATGCCGAGCTCATCAATGACCTCGCGCTTCCGAAGGACGTACAGCGGCAGATGGCGCAGAAGGGCAGCGCAAGCCCCTCCGATGCGGCGGCGAAGGAAAAGAAGGCAGAGGATCTGACTGCCGGTTCCGCGCGCTGGGGCACGCCTTCCAATGCGGCGAAGGTGCTGCACACGCAGCTGGACGGCGTCGAGATTGAAGTCAGCGCCCCGGCCGGTGTGCTCCCGGAGGGCGCGACCCTGAAGGCGCGGAAACTCAGTGAAGAGGAAGAGAAGGAAGTGCTCGAGAAGATCAACGAGCACGCCGAGGCAGCGGGCAAGACCGCGACGACCCAGTTCCTCTGCGATCTCACAGTGCTGAATGCGGCAGGCGAGCCGATTCAGCCGGATAATGCGAAGGGTACCCTCGCGGTTTCGTTCCGGAACATTGCGATTGTCTCGGCGGCGAGCGCGGAGACGGGTACCGACGCGGCGGAAATCGAGAAGAACGCGGTCTCCGTCCTCCATATCGACGAGACCAACGAGAAGGTCGACACGCTCCGCGAGGGTCTCAATGAGAACCTGCCGGTCTTACAGGCTGCGGCAGAGCACTTCTCGCCGTTCGCGGTCGTGAACTATACGCCGACCTCCCCGACACCGCTGCCGCTCTCGGTCGCGTTTAAGCGTCTCGACTACGACGACGACAATCGTCTGGCCTACAAGTTAAAGGACGTGACGGTCACCGACACACCGGGAACCGGTATCACCTCGATGAACTTCCAAGTCGATGTGGGCAGCATTGAACTTCTCGGCACGCCGACCGGTGTCCAGACCTTTACGGACATTCTGAGCGCGCACAAGTTCTACCAGATTATTTTCCCGACGGCTCTGTCCGCGGCAGACGCGCAGACCTTTATCGAGAACAATATCAAGTTCCATCTGCCGAGCGCAGGGGCTACGCAGCAGGTCAAGATTACGCTCGGAAACGGCGCGAACAACCTGCCGAGCGGTGCGACCATCACCAAGGCGACGATTCCGAATCCCCGGACGGACAAGGGCGATACGGCCGAGCACTACTATATGTATGTGGAGCCGAATCCGGGTCAGCTGATCAGCTGGGCGGACAGCTATAACCTCGCAAAGACCTATCGTCTGAACGGCATGGTGGGCTACCTGGTCACGATTACTTCCGCGGATGAAGATCAAGTGCTTGACAACATCACGACAGTCGGTGCGTGGTCAGGCGGTAACCGCTGGGCGCCGCTGAACGATGCGGACAGCATCACGCCTTGGCCCGACAACAGCGCAGCACTTCGCGCACCGGGGCAGCCGTATGATGCACAGGGTTACAGTGCAAGTGCGGCAGGAACACCGGCGACCTATAAACGATTCCGCTGGCAGGACGGCCCTGAGTCAGGGGTGGAATATTATGATCAGACAACCGGAGGACCGGTGAATGGCATGTATGTCCACGGCTCTAACTGGGCAGATTCCGCACCTGGTACTGCCGGCGTTACGGTCAATGGTTACGAATCTGTCATGCAGGTTCATGCAGGGACACACTGGAACGACCTTCACAACTTAACCGGCTACGATTTTGCGCCTTACAATGTACACGGTTTCTTCGTCGAGTTCAGTGCTTATAAGCAGAGCGGCACGACGGTCAACCAGTCGATTCCGCTCGTCACGAGCGATGTCGCCTATGTGGTTGTGAACGGCCAGCGGCAGTACTTCAGCAACCTCGACGATGCGATTGCCTGGTCGAACCAGAACGGCAACCCGCCGATCACGCTGACCAACAATACGACAGTGACCACCAATATTCCGGCTGGCGTTGTGATCAACACGGGCGCGCACACGCTCGGCGTTCCGGCGGGCAGCAATGTCACAAACAACGGCACAATCAATGTGGGCACAGGCGGCTCGTTTGTGGCACAGGGGACAAACGGCGGCTTCACCAACGCGGGCAGCGGCGCGGTCAATGTGCCGCTCACGATTAAAGTGAATCCGCGCAACGTGACGGCGACCGAGCCCCTGACCTGGAGTCCGTCCGATGTGACGGTGACGGGTCTTATCGGCAACGACCGCGTGACGGGCGTCACCGTGAACTTTGACAACAGCCAGCCGGTTGCGACCACAACGACGGACAATGCGACGCCGCTTGCGCCGACCACCCTTGATAACGGCACGGCGGGTAGCACGGCCATCGGTACCTATACGATTACCTATGTCCCGGGCCTGGTGACAAGAAACCCGCACCACTATACGGTCAAGTTTGTCGCAAACGCACCGGCGGGCCAGACCGCGACGGGCAGCATGCCGGATCAGACGATTACCGGCAGCACGGGAACCGCAAACCTCACGAACCACTTTGCCGTGAACGGCTATACTTTTAACGGCTGGACCGGTTCGAACGGCCAAACGTATGCGGACGGCGCGACCCCGGCAAACCTCGTGACCACGAATAACGGCGTGATTACGATGACCGCAAACTGGACGGAGAACCAGTATGACATTCACTACCATGAGAACATTCCAGCGGGTTCCCGCACGGCAGCCACGGCAGTGAACCCGAACACGATTGCGCACTACAAGGTCACGGACCCGAATGTCACGCTGGCGCCGATGACCATGACCGGTTACACCTTTGACGGCTGGTATGACAACAGCAGCTTAAGCGGCAGCCCCGTGAGTCAGCTGGTCACCGGCGCGGCACCGGCAGGGAACCGCGACTACTACGCAAAGTGGACGCGGAAGAACTATACGCTGAGCTATGATCTGCACGACAGCACTCCGGCAGGTCATCCGGCTTCGAACCCGGATTCCGGCTTCACGACCTATACCGTCGAGACGCCGAATCACACCTTCGGCACCCCGACCCGCCCGGGCTACACCTTCCTCGGCTGGTATACGGATGCAGGCTATACGACACCGGCTCCGGCAACCCTCGACACGACGCAAGGCGATACGAACCCGACACAGCTGCACGCAAAGTGGAGTGCGCCGCTGCCGTACACGATCACCTATGTGATGAACGACGCGGCACCGGCGGGCCATCCCGCGACCAATGACGCGGCGAATCCGGGCGGCTTCCAGGTCACGGATTCGGTCATCACGCTCCGGCAGCCGTCCCGCCCGGGCTACGATTTCCAGGGCTGGTATTCGGACGCAGCACTCACGACGCCGGTCGGAACCATTAACCCGGCAAGCGCAACGAACCACACCGTTTACGCAAAGTGGAGCGCCGCAAAGACCTATACCGTGCAGTGGACGCTGAATGACGGCGCTCCGGCAGGTCACCCGGCGACGAACCCGAATACGATTTCGAGTTATACGGTCGAGGACGCGGATGTCACAATCGCGCCCGCAACCCGCACCGGTTATAACTTCCTCGGCTGGTTTACGGATGCCGCGCTCACAAACCCGGCACCGGCAGCTCTCCACACGATGGACGCCGAGAATAAGCACTACTATGCAAAGTGGGACAGCACGCCGATCAGCTACCCGGTTACCTATGTGCTGAACGATACGCCGACAACCCCGGCGACCAACCCGGCGGTGAACCTCACTTCCTATACGGTTGAGACGCTGCCGTCGCCGATCACGGTTGCGCAGCCGCTCCGAAACGGCTACACCTTCCTCGGCTGGTACGATAATGCGGCGTTCACCGGTACGCCGGTCACGCAGTTCTCTGCGATGGACGCGGCGCCGAAGACCTTCTACGCGAAGTGGAGCAACGCAAACAGTTATCCGGTAAACTTCCACCTGAACGATGCGGCTCCGGCAGGTCACCCGGCTTCGAACCCGAATACGGTTACGAGCTACACGGTTCTGGATTCCGATATCGCGATTGCTCCGGCAACCAGAACCGGCTACGACTTTGAGGGCTGGTACGATAACCCCGGGTTAACCGGCACGCCGGTCACGACCCTTCACACGGCGGATGCCGCAGCGAAGGATTACTACGCAAAGTGGAGCGCGCCGAAGACCTATACCGTGCAGTGGGATCTGAATGACGGCACCCCGGCAGGCCATGCGGCTTCGAACCCGAACACGGTTACGAGCTACACGGTTCTGGATCCGGACACAGCAATTGCCCCGGCGACGAGAACCGGCTATGACTTCCTCGGCTGGTACGATAACCCCGGCTTCACCGGCGCACCGGTCACAAATCTCCACACGATGGACGCCGAGAACAAGCACTACTACGCGAAGTGGAGTGCGGCAAGAGCTATACGGTGCAGTGGGACATGAACGACAGTGTCCCGGCAGGCACCAGCGGCACGAACCCGAACACCGTGACGAGCTACACGGTCGAGGATCCGGACATCGCAATCGCAGCGCCTGTCAGATCCGGTTACACCTTCCAGGGCTGGTTCGATAATCCGACCTTCATGGGAAGCCCAGTCACGAACCTCCACACGATGGATGCTACCGACAAGCACTACTACGCGCGCTGGAGTAACCCGAACGACTATCAGATTTACTATCACGCGCATGACACGGCGGCACACCCGGCGACCAACCCGAACACCGTGACAAGCTACAATGTCTTAAGTTCCGACTTTACGCTCGCCCCGGCGACGAGAACCGGTTATACCTTCGAGGGCTGGTACGCGGATGCGGCGTATACGACCCCGGTGACCGGCCTCCGCGTGCAGGATCTCGAGGACAAGAACTTCCACATGAAGTGGAGCCCGGCGATTGTCTATCCGATCACCTATGTGATGAATGACAAGCCGACAAGCCCGGCAAGCGCAGTCACGCCGACCTCCTACACGGTCGAGGACGCGGACTTTGCGCTCGGCATTCCGACCCGTAACGGCGCGACCTTCCAGGGATGGTACGACAATGCCGCATTCAGCGGTTCGCCGATTACGACCCTGCATACGATGGACGCGGCGCCGAAGACCTACTACGCAAAGTGGCAGCTCACGAACTACAATGTGAACTACAACTTAAATCCGGGCGGCGGCATCGGCACGCCGACCAACCCGACCAACAATGTCCCGACCTTCACGGTCGAGGATGATGTCCCGCTGGCTCCGCCGGTGCGCCGCGGTTACACCGGAAGCTGGACCTCGAACGGTCAGACGATTACGAGCATTCCGGCAGGTACGACGGGCAACCAGACGATTACGGCAAGCTGGACGCCGAACCACTATGCAATTAACTATGACCTCGGCGAGACGAGAAACAGCCCGATTCAGGGCCTCGGTAACCTCCCGACCTCGTATACGATTGAGGATCAGACGATTACGCTGCCGACTCCGAGCCGCGTCGGTTACACCTTTGTCCGCTGGGAGAAGAGCTCCGCACCGGGCGTCGCGGACAACCAGATTACGGCGGAGAGCGACGGCGAGGTGAGCTTCAAGGCAGTCTGGGAGCCGATCCGCTACCACATCACCTACGATACGGCGGGCGGCATCAACAACTCGCAGAACCCGACCACGTTCACGATCGAGGACGAGATTAACCCCTACGGTGCCGTGAAGCAGGGTGTCCGCTTCTGGACCTGGCAGGTGGTCGGCGGCAAGTTCCTGAACACGATTCCGGCCGGAACCACGCACGACGTGGCCTCGTTGCGGTCTACCAGAAAGATCAGGATACCGATAACGTCGGCGGAGGCGGCGGAGGCGGCGGTGCCGGTGGCGGCGGCGGAACCAGAAACGGCGGACACCGCGCGACCATCAGCCCGAACAATGTCGCGCCGCTTCCGGCGAACCACGCAAAGCCGTCCGAGACACCGACAGTCGACAACAAGCCTGCCGAGGCGGAGCCGACCCCGCAGAAGAACGCGGACCGGCAGGGCGACGGGAAACTCGGGGAGAAGAACGGCGGCAAGAAGCCGACCGCAGCGCAGGGTACCGCGCTGCAGGGCAGAAAGCGCCGTCTCCCGAAGACCGGTGAGGCGCCGCTCGCGCTGAACTACGCAGGTCTTGCACTCGGCATGCTGCTCGCAGGTTTCGCGGTCGCGAAGAAGAAAGAAGAGCGGTAAAAGCCGGAGAGCCGAAAGAGCTACCGGCATTTGCAGGCAAAACAGGTAAGAAGAGAGGCGCTGTGCGAAAGCACAGCGCCTTTTTGCGTGCGTAGTCAGGATAGTTTGTCCGCTTAGCCTCAATAAAGTTGTTGATACGGGCGCTTCTTTGTCTTAAATCAGCCTTTTGCCGAAGCAGAAATGCAGTTCGTTCGGCAATATCGGTCAGGCTTTATAGACGTTATTCCTGTGTCCGGCTTCGATGACGAGAATGATCAGTTCCGTGTCCTCATAACAGAAGGTAGAAGGTGAGAAATGCAATGAGACATAGAAAAACTGTCTGAAACTTCCGCGAATCGCGCCTTGCGAAAAACACGGTTTCATCGCAAAATAATAAAAAAGGACAGCAAAGTGAGGAAATGGGTTTGAGAGGAAATACCGCGAAGGGAATTTTATTCATTGTGCTCGCTGCGGCAGGGCTTTTTCGCTGATGGCGGTTTTTGTGCGACTTGCGGGGACATTGCCGGTCATGCAGAAGGTCTTTTTCCGGAATCTGGTCGCTGCGCTGGTCGCAATTCTTATGTTGCGGCGCGCGGGAGAGCCGTTCCGAATCGGGAAGGGCAATCGCCTGGCGGTGTTTCTGCGCTCGTTTGTCGGCATGCTCGGTGTCATCGCGAACTTCTGGGCCATCGATCATCTGCCGATTGCCGATTCGACGATGCTCAATAAAATGTCGCCGTTTTTTGCGATTCTGATGTCGCTCTTTATTTTGCGAGAGCGGCCGGTGAAGCGGGACTGGTTCTGCCTGCTGGTCGCGCTCACGGGGGCCGTTCTGGTCATCAAGCCGGGAATCGGTCTCGCCTCGGTGTCGGCGCTGGTCGGTCTCTTCGGCGGTTTTTGCGCGGGCACGGCCTATACCTTTGTCCGGAAGGCGGGGCAGGGCGGTGTCAAGGGACCGGTAATCATCCTCGCGTTTTCGGTGTTTTCCTGCGTCACGGTGTTGCCGTTCATGCTTGCGGGATATGAGCCCATGGGGACGCGGCAGCTCGCGTTTTTACTTCTGTCCGGCTGCGCGGCTGCGCTCGGGCAGCTCGGCATCACGATGGCTTACACCTATGCACCGGCCAAGGAAATTTCGGTCTACGACTACATTCAGGTGGTGTTTGCGGCGCTCTTTGGGTTTCTCTTATTCGGAGAATTGCCGGATCTGCTCAGCGTATTCGGCTATGTGCTAATCATCGGCACGGCGGTGTACCGTTTTCTCGCAAGCAAAAAGACCGCCTGAATCAGGCGGTCACGGTCATGTATTCGTCGAGCAGGTAGCGGCGCAGGCGCTCAAAGAGTTCGGGAGCCTTGCCGCCGACTGCTTTGCCGTCAATCCGGTCGGCGCGAATGCAGAGGTTTGAGGAACTCGTGACAATGACTTCATCTGCCGCGAAGAGCTCTGAGAGCGTAAAGGCGGTCTCATCGGTCGGAATCGAGAGAGCCTCGCAGGCGCGGAGCAGATGGGCGCGGGCAATACCGCCGAGAATCAGGTTGTCGGCCGGGTGGGTTTTCAGAACGCCGTCCTTTAAAATGTGGACATTCGAGTGCGCGCACTCGGTCACGAGTTCGCCCGGGCGGTACAGAACCGCTTCGGCTGCGCCCGCATCGCGCGCTTTTTCGGAGGCCATGACGGACGGAATCAGGTTCAGTGTCTTGATGTTGCAGTGCAAAAAGCGGGTGTCCTCGCAGGTAATCAGGGACACGGGCTCTACGCCGTCGGAAATTTGTTCGGTGTCAGGGTAACCCAGAGTTTTCCGGGCACGCCGTGCTCGTAACAGTGGGAGCGCTTCTGAACGGTAGGATTGCCGCGCGTCACCTGGTAGTAGACAAAGAGCTCATCGTCATCCATTTCCCGGAGCAGGCGCTGTAAGAGCGCTTTCAGCTCGTCTTTCGTGAGCGGCATCGTGATGTCGAGAAGGGATGCGCTCCGGAAAAAGCGATCCACATGTTCATCGAGTGCGAAGATAACGCCGTGCCGCGCGGGACCTGCGTCGTAGACGCCGTCGCCGAACCAGGAGGCGCGGTCACACATGGGAATTTGCATCTCGCTGAGGGGACCGAAGTTGCCGTCGTAATAGCCTAGTTCTTTCATCTTATTTCCTCCTGTAAAAGCGGGCTGCCGCCGTATTTTGACACTTCTATTTTACCACAGACTTGCTTCCGATGCGGGGCGGAAGTGCATAAAAACGCGACAAGAAGGGCCTCTCGTGTTACACTGAGAGAACAATTTCTTCAAACGACGGAAAGGATACAGGGAGAGATGAGACGGGCAATGCGGGTGGAGCGAAAAACAGAGGTGCGAAACGGCATCAAGCGCGGCTTGTTTGCGGTCTTCGCAATTCTGCTTGAGTTAATCTGGCTCTATGTGATGATTCGGGATCTGACGGGCGATTACCCCTGGATTCCGGTTCTGATTCACACCCTCGCGTTCATTCTGGTGCTCGGAATTTACGGGCGGCATATCAACGCCGCGATGAAAATGCCCTGGATTTTGCTGATCGCCGCGGCGCCGTTTTTCGGTGTCCCGCTGTATCTTTTGATCGGCTTTAACGGCGCGACCCACCGCATGCGGCTGCGCTATGAGAAATCGAGGAGCGCTTGTTTCCGGCCATGCCGCAGCAGGGCGGTATTTTAGAGGAACTCGAGACGGTGGACTACGGCATCGCAAACCAGTTCCGCTACCTCTCGGACCGGCTCGGCTATCCGGTGTACCGCGACACCGACATCTGTTTTTATCCGACGGCGGAGGAAGCCTTTGCGGCGCAACTGGAGGCGCTCAAAAAAGCAGAGCGTTTCATCTTTATGGAGTACCACGCGATTGAGGAGAAGAGCGCGTTTGAGCGCCTCTTCGAGGTCCTCGCGGCGCGCGCGGCCGCGGGGGTGGAAGTCCGGCTCTTCTACGACGACATCGGCAGCATCTGGTTCATCGACCACGATTTTATCCGGCGCATGGAGGCGGCAGGCATCCATACGAGAGTCTTTAATCCGATGACGCCCTTTTTCAATGCGTTTCTGGATCACCGGGATCACCGGAAAATTACGGTGATCGACGGAAAAGTCGGCTTTACCGGCGGCTACAATCTGGCCGAAGAATATTTTAACATCACGCATCCTTACGGGCATTGGTTTGACACGGGCATACGCCTGACCGGAGAGGCGGTGCGCAGCCTGACCGGCATCTTCCTCGAGAACTGGAATGCAATCCGGAAGGGCGGGGGAGAGGTTGAGAAGTTCGAGGAATACCTCGCGCTGCCGGACTACTGTGCGGCAGAACCCGGCTACTGCCAGCCCTATGCGGATTCGCCGCTGGACCACGAGCAGACGGGGGAAAATGTGTACATGAACCTCGTAAACCACGCGAAGCGCTATGTCTACTTTATGACACCGTATCTCATCATCACGGACGAGATGAGTCAGGCTTTCTGCCTCGCGGCGAAGCGGGGCGTGGATGTGCGCATCGTCACGCCGGGCATTCCGGACAAGAAGATGGTCTACCAGGCGACGCGCTCCTACTACAATGTGCTCTCGCGCGCGGGTGTCCGGATTTACGAATACACGCCGGGCTTCATGCACGCGAAGCAATGCGTCGCGGACGATGAAATTGCGACCTGCGGGACCATCAACTTAGACTTCCGTTCGCTCTACCACCACTTTGAGAACGGCGTCCTCTTTTACCGCTATCGCGCGGTTCTCGACATCAAGCAGTGTTTTCTGGATACTTTCCCGCAGTGCCGCGAGGTCACGGAGCGGTATCTCCACGGCAGAACGCTGTTTCAGCGGGCAGAGCACTGTCTGCTCCGCCTGATTTCGCCGTTACTGTGAGGAGGCAATCATGACAGATCAAGTCGGACAAGTTTCGAATGCGGTCTCGGAGGCGGTCACGGAGAAGGTGACTGAGCATGTGACCTTTGTGCAGTGGTTCTGGCACAATGTGCTCTGGAAACCCGGAACGGGGGAAATGCTCTGGGGGATGCTGCTCCGCGTAGTCTTTGCCGCGTTGCTCTGGTGGATCGGCACGCGCCTCATCCGGAAGATTCTGGGACTCTCGCTCAGATCGAAGATGCAGCTGCCGATGGACAGAACCATGCGGCGCTTCCTCCTGAATGCGACCCGGACGGCGCTCTACGCACTGCTGGTGCTCGCGGTCATTGCGGTGCTCGGCATTCCGATGGCTTCGGTCACCGCGGTCGTCGCTTCGACCGGCGTGACCTTAGGGCTCGCGATGCAGGGGGCGCTCTCGAACCTCGCGGGCGGTATCATGCTGACGCTCACGCGTCCGTTTGCAATCGGCGATTATATCGAGGCAGCGCAGGTCGGCGGCACGGTCGATGAGATCGGGCTCTTTTACACGGTGCTCGTCGGCATCGACAACAAGAAGATCACGGTGCCGAACGGCAGTCTGATGAATGCGAACATCACGAACTACAGCTCCATGGCAAAGCGCCGCCTGGATCTCACCTTTCTGGTCGGGCGGAACGAGGACCCCGAGCGCGTCAAAGAGATTTTGCGGGCGGCGATTGCGGCGGAGAGTGCGGTCTTGCAGCCGCCGGACGCAGTCGCAGCGCCCTTTGTCGCGCTCACGGAACTGCAGGAAAAGGGCCTGCTCTTTACGCTGCGGGTCTGGTGTAAGAATCCGGATTACTGGAACTTAAACTTTGCGCTCACGGAGCGCATTGCAAAAGCGTTTCAACAGGAACACATTTCCCCGCCCGCGCAGCCTTACCGCGCCGTGGCCGAGAATGAGGAGAGGTAAATCATGAAGACAGCGATTGTGACAGATTCCAACAGCGGTATTTCCCAGGCAGAGGCCGAGCAGCTTGGCATTTTTGTGCTGCCCATGCCCTTTATTGCGGGCGAGGAAGTGTATCACGAGGGCAAGAATCTCACACCGGAGCGCTTCTACGAACTTTGCAGAGCGATACGGTGCTTCGCACCTCGCAGCCCTCGCCGGGCGAGATGGCGGCGCTCTGGGACCGCGTGCTCGAGGATTACGAGGAACTGCTCTTTATTCCGATGTCCTCGGGGCTCAGTGCCTCCTATGCTTCCGCGTGCCTGCTGGCCGAGGACTACGACGGCCGGGTTGTGGTCGCGGATGCGCACCGCATTTCGATTACGATGCGGCACAGTATCCGGGATGCACTCGCGATGCGGGAAGAAGGGCTCTCGGCGCAGGAGATGAAGGAAGAAATTGAGAAACTCGCCTTTCTCTCGATTGTCTACGTCGGCGTGGAGGATCTGAAATATCTGAAGCGCGGCGGCCGGATTTCGGGGGCGGCTGCCACGGTCGGCAGTATTCTGAACATTAAGCCGCTCCTGGTCATCAAGGGGGAGAAGGTCGAGCCGTTTGCGACGGTCCGCGGCACCAAGCACTGCAAGAAGCGGGAAGTCGAGGAGATTGTCAAGGCAGCCGCGGAATTCCGCGCGGAGGGCAGAAAGATATGGGTCGGCCAGACCGGAAGTTTCTTAGAGGCGGCCGATGTCGCCGACTGGCAGGCGCTCGGACAGGCGGCCTTCCCGGAGGAGACCGTGACTTACGACCCGCTGTCCTACAGCGTCGCCTGCCACACGGGGCCGAATGCCTTCGGCATGGGCGTCTCGGTGCGCTGGGAACCCGGCATGCGGAACTGAGGAGGAGCGGAATATGTATCCCTGCAAGGTGACGGTGAAAAAGGAGCGGCCCGGAGTTTTAAGAGCGGCGGCGCCTGGATTTATGACAACGAAGTGGAGCGGATCGAAGGGGAGTTTACGAACGGCGACCTCGTGACGGTGCTGGATTTTGACGGCTATCCGCTCGGCAACGGGTTTCTGAACATACACTCCAAGCTGCGCGTCCGCATGATGACGCGGCACGCGGAGCAGCAGATTGACGAGGCGTTTTTAAGGCAGCGCCTTCTGGACGCCGTGCGTCTCCGGAAGCAGGTCATTGACACCTCGGCCTGCCGCCTGATTTTCGGAGAGGCGGATTTTCTGCCGGGACTCACGGTCGACAAATTCGGCGATGTCCTGGTGCTCGAGAGTCTGGCGCTCGGCATGGACAGAATGAAGGAGACCGTGCTCCGGCTCCTCCTGGAAGTGCTCTCCGGCGAGGGGTTGCCGATACGCGGCGTCTTTGAGCGGAGCGATGCGAAGGAGCGGCTCAAAGAGGGAATGGAGCGGCAAAAGGGCTTCCTCTCGGCGCCCTTTGACACGAAAGTCGAGATTCGGGAAAACGGCGTTCGCTATCTCGTGGATGTCGCAGAGGGACAGAAAACAGGTTTCTTTCTGGATCAGAAGCTGAATCGCCGCGCAATTCAGCGGTTTGCGCCGGGCGCCAGGGTGCTGGACTGCTTCACACACACGGGGTCCTTTGCTTTAAACGCGGGTCTTGCGGGCGCACGGGAAGTGCTGGGGGTCGATGCCTCGGCGCTCGGCGTCGCACAGGCCACCGAGAATGCCGCGTTAAACGGACTCTCGGCGCGCGTGCGCTTTGAGACCGCGGATGTGTTTGAATTGCTGCCGAAACTGGAGGCCGCGAAAGAGCGCTTCGAACTTGTGATTCTGGATCCGCCGGCCTTTACCAAGTCGCGGGAGACGATTAAGCGCGCGGTCAAGGGCTATCGGGATATTAACCTCCGCGGGATGAAGCTTGTGAAGGACGGCGGCTTTTTGGCGACCTGTTCCTGCTCGCACTTCATGGATCAGGAGCTGTTTGCGAGAACGCTTCAGGAAGCGGCGCGCGGCGCGAGAAAGCGCCTCCGCCAAGTTTACTTTTCCACCCAGGCACCGGACCACCCGATTCTCTGGGCAGCCGGGGAGACCTATTACCTCAAATTTTTCATTTTCCAGGTGCTCGACGAAAAATAAAGGTGCGCACGGATTGACAGCCGGGTAAGGCTTTGCTACTATGAATATGCAAACAGGATGCAAATATGAGCGCCTCAAAGTCGCAAGAGCCTCCCTGTTCCACATCCTGTGTCCGCTCCGGCGCACTGCCGGAGCGTTTTGCTGAGAGGAGAAAAGCCATGGCAAATTCAGGAAGAACGCGCGTCACCCTTGCCTGCACGGAGTGCGGGGACCGGAACTATACCACCACGAAGAACAAGAAACTCCACCCGGAGCGCATGGAGGCAATGAAGTATTGCCCGAGACTTCGGCGCTATACACTGCACCGGGAAGTGCGCTGAGTGCGAAAAAGAGAGCCGCCGCGTAGCGAAAATGCTACGCGGCGGCTCTCTCCGATATTACGGAATATGTGAGCCGAAAGCGTTATACCGATGAGTCCCTCGGTCATACCGGCGTTTGACGTTGCGTTTTTGTCTTAGTCATCGGGTCCCTCATAGATTCCATTTGAAAGGTCAATATCCTCTTCCGCGATACGCTTGACAACGGCACGGAGTTCCGGATGCGAACAGTAGCTGTCAATTTCGTAGAGGTATTTTTTTTCATCCATACAGTTTCTGTATGCGAGTTCACGTTCGAGTTCAATCGCATATTTCTCATATATTTTATTGCACTCGGAAGCATAGTTGTAGGCATTCGGATTGAGGGCCGCAATCTCTGACTGAATCGAGGAAAGTTCCAGATTGAAAAAGTCCTGCATGTCGCTGAGGAGGTATTGTCTCACAAGTGCAAGCTCTTCAAAGGTCATGGTCGTACCGAACTGATTGAAAATCGGTTCCGCAAGGGCGAGCGAAGGCCCGCAAAACCAATATTCAAAACGGGCACGAGCATAGACGATATTTCGGTTGATTTTGGGAGTTCCGATAGGCACCGCTCTGCTGAAATCACGGACCAGGATGAGCAATTCCTCTGTGTAATCAGAGAGAGAGGGATAGATGCCGGAGCGAAGGCATTGTTCTGCGTCTCCGACACGTTCAATCAGATCCCGGGCTACGGTTGTGAGTGCATCACGTCCGGCTTCCCACGGGTGCTCGTGCCAGTAGTTACCGCGCACCTCTTCAAATACGTAGCTGAGCCGCGGCGTATTTTCACCCGCAGGTGCCTTGAAAACGGCGTAGTGCGGGAGATCACGAAGCCAGCGGCTATAGACACGGTCTTCCGCCTCGAGCAGCTTTTTGTAAGCTCCTCAACCTGTGCGGGATTTAACTTCCAGCTTGCGGCATTTTTCGCAATGTCGCGATGGCGGTATCCGTCTGCCCACAACTCAAAGCCTGTGTAATCCATGATGTAATTGATGTCCATGCGTTTTCTCCCTTCGTGTGCGGTATTCTCGGCTTTTCTATGGGTCAATGATACCATCCGGACGTGTACACGTAAATGGTCAATACCGTCAAAAAATAGCGGCTGTACTTGTACAAAATGACGTGTACACCCCGGCCGAAAATCGGCTATACTATCATCAGAAAAGGAGGTACTCGGATGACAACAAGAACGCAGCAAAAGACTGCATACAAAAAAGCAAATTATAAACGCGTACCGTTGGAAATGCGTCCGAACGATTACGAACGCCTGCGTGCCGCTGCGGATGCGGACGGTATGTCGGTGAACGGCTGGATTAAAAGTCTGATCGAAGAGCGCCTCGAAGCGTATACGCTGAATGATGATGATGATGATGAGCTGATTTGAGCCTTGCAGTGTCATACGGTTGCGGCTCCTCCGTCTGTGATTCTTTATGGGTACTGGAGAACGTCCGTAAATCATGATATGATTATTTATCGTATTTTTGAGTGTTTCATCATCAAAGCAAAGAGAGGATGGCAAAACAGGTGGCCGCAATTCAGAATGACTGGCTCCCGGCGCTTCGGGCGGAGTTTAAAAAGCCGTACTATGCGAAGCTGTATCACTTTATCGAAGAGGAATATCGGACAGAGACGGTATACCCGGCGGCAGATCGGATTTTCGAGGCTCTGACGCTGACGCCGCTTGAAAAGGTCCGCGTCGTGATTTTGGGGCAGGACCCCTACCACGAGCCGAACCAGGCGCACGGGCTCGCCTTTTCGGTGTTGCCGACGCAACCGGTGATTCCGCCTTCGCTGAAGAACATTTACCGCGAACTGCACGATGAGCTGGGCTGCTATATTCCGAACAACGGGTATCTCAAAAAATGGGCGGAACAGGGCGTGCTGCTCCTAAACACGGTGCTCACGGTGCGCGCCCACGCGGCTTTTTCCCACCGGAATCAGGGCTGGGAGCAGTTTACCGATGCGATTCTCGCCGCGGCAAATCGCTCTGATCATCGTCTGGTCTTTTTACTCTGGGGGCGCCCTGCACAGGAGAAGCTCCCGATGCTTGATACATCAAGACATCTCGTATTGACCTCGCCCCACCCCTCGCCGCTCTCGGCGAGTCGCGGCTTCTTTGGCTGCGGGCATTTCCGGAAGACCAACGAATTCCTGCAGTCGGTCGGCGAAGCGCCGATTGACTGGCAGATTGAAAATATATGACGCCGTAAGGCAGATTAACGAAAAAAGGAGAACAGAAAAGACGCATGCGCATCATAGAAATCCTGAAAGTCATAGTGCTCGGCATGGTGGAGGGTTTCACGGAGTGGCTCCCCATCAGTTCGACCGGCCACCTCATTTTGATCAATAAATTGATTCAGCTGGATGTATCGCCGGAATTCATGGAGATGTTTCGCGTTGTGATTCAGCTCGGCGCGATTCTCGCGGTTGTGCTGCTCTACTTTGACCGCCTGAATCCTTTGAGTCGCTCGAAACGCGGCGACCAGAGAAGGGTTGCCCTGATCCTCTGGAGTAAGATTATTGTGGCCTGCGTACCTGCGGCCATCCTTGGCAAGCTGCTCGACGACTGGATGGACGCGCACCTCTACAACGGCCTTGTGGTCTCGCTGATGCTGATTCTGTACGGTGTTTTCTTCATTCTGGTGGAGAACCGGAACCGGAAGACGGAGCCGCAGATCACGAAGATGTGGCAGCTGAACTACCAGACGGCGCTCTACATCGGCATGTTTCAGGTGCTCGCGCTGATTCCGGGAACCTCGCGTTCGGGCGTCACGATACTCGGTGCGGTGCTGCTCGGCTGCTCGCGCGCAATCGCTGCGGAATTTTCGTTCTTTGTCGGCATCCCGATTATGTTCGGCGCGAGCCTCTTAAAGCTCGCGAAGTTCGGATTTCACTTCAGCAATGCGGAAATCGTGTATCTGGTACTCGGGATGCTCGTCGCTTTCCTGGTCTCGGTCTACTCAATCCGTTTTCTGATGAGCTGGGTCAAGAAGAATGACTTCAAGGTCTTCGGTTATTACCGGATTGTGCTCGGCGTCATTGTCCTGATCTGGTACATCATGTCCACGCTGATGGGACGGAGCATGGGGGCGGCGTGATGTGGTACTATCGCCTGATTGCCTGTCTGACGGCGCTCGATCTGATCGGGAAAAGCGCAATCGAGGGTCTGCCGGATAGCTCGTTTCCGCGGGAAATGCCGGACGGGAAACCGGTGTTGCTGCTCAAAAAATTTCGGAATCGCGGCCTGCCGCTCGGGTTTCTGGAAAAGCGCCGGGAGGTGGTGAAATACGGGCCGCTGCTGGTCGAGTGTCTTGTGTTGCTCCGCTTCTCGCGCCTCTTGCCGAAGCGCGGGCGGAAGATTGAAAAGACGGCGCTCGCGCTGGTGCTTGCGGGCGGCGGGAGCAATTTGTTTGACCGCTTTTTCCGGGGCTATGTGGTCGATTATTTTTCGTTTACGCCAAAAAAACTGCGCCATCTGGTCTTTAATCTGGGAGACCTCTACATTGCCGCCGGTATGGCTGTCCTGTCGGCGACGGAACTTGTGCGAGGCCTTCGGCGCATCGGAATAAAAGGAGTGAAACATTGAGTCATCAGGATCTTGTCGAACTATGTATGCTGATTGCCCTGCTTGTGCTCTCGGCGCTGTTTTCTTCTTCGGAGACCGCGCTCACCACGGTGAACCGCATCCGCATCCGTACCCTCGCGGGACAGGGGGATAAGCGCGCCATGACCTTGCTCGCGGTGTTACAGAACCCCGAGAAAATGCTCTCGGTCATTCTGATCGGCAACAATGTTGTGAATCTCTATGCCTCCTCGCTCGCAACGACCGTGACCCTCTCGCTCTTCGGCAGCAAACTGGTCGGCGTCGCGACGGGCATCCTGACCCTCGCCGTGCTGGTCTTCGGTGAAGTTGCGCCGAAGACCATGGCAAGCCGCAACGCCGAGCAGATTGCGCTCCGCGCGGCGGGACTGTCAAATGTCTGATGTGGCTGTTTACGCCCCTGGTCTTTGTGGTCAACAATCTGGCGCGGCTCGTGATGAAGCTCTTCGGCGCGGATCGCCCCGGCAAGCGGGAACTCATGACCGCGGAGGAACTGCGGACCATTGTGCAGGTCGGACATGAGGACGGTGTGATCGAGAACAGCGAGCGGAAGATGATTGACAATGTGTTCGACTTCGGCGACCGCAGTGCGCGCGACATCATGATTCCGCGCATCGATATGACCTGTATCGATATGGAGGCCGGCTACGACGAACTCATGGAAGTGGTGCGCGAGGAAAAGTATACGCGCATTCCGGTCTACAAAGAGAGCGCCGATACCATCGTGGGCATTCTGAATATCAAGGACCTTTTGTTCCGCGCGCAGGATAAACCCTTCCGCATCGCAGAGCTCATGCGGAAGCCTCTCTTTACCTATGAGCAGAAAAAGACTTCGGAGCTCATGGTCGAGATGCGGAAAAATTATACGAATCTCGCGATTGTGCTCGATGAGTACGGCGTGACCGCGGGCATGGTCACGATGGAAGACATTCTCGAGGAGATTGTCGGTGAAATCCGCGACGAATACGACCGCGACGAGGAGAAGAGCATACGGCGCATCGCCCCGAACACCTATCTGATTGAGGGCAATGTGAAGATTGACGATGTGAACGAGGTCCTGCAGTTGCACCTCGCATCGGAAGACTATGAGTCGATCGGCGGCTATGTGCTCGAGCAGCTTGAACACTTTCCGAAGGAAGGAGAGTGTGTGACAAAAGGCGGCATCAGCTTCACGGTTACGCGCATGGAGCAGACCCGAATTGCCGAGGTGAAGCTCTCTTTGGCACCGGAGAAAGCCGTTGTCAAGTAATTTTTCGTATGCTATACTTTTTTCAATATCACGGAGAGGAGGATTAAGAAGATGAAGCATGTTATGACGCTGAATGAGAAGCCTCTGAAGGCAAGCATGGCGCACGGTGGTTGCGGCGAGTGCCAGACTTCCTGCCAGTCCGCGTGCAAGACTTCCTGCACCGTTGGAAATCAGAGCTGCGAGAACGAGAACAGATAAGATCCCGGAGACGTCGGGAGACCCCTACAGTCTGAAGAGGATTGTAGGGGTTCTTATCTTGCGGAGTATTTTTGCGGTCTGCGCGCGGCGGAGACCGCATAGAGATAGATATAAGTTTGTTTTGAGTAGAGATAGAAAGCAGGTAAAGGCTTGATTCATCAGTTTATTAACAACGGCATTGCCATCGTGATGGATGTAAACTCCGGCTCGGTGCATGTCGCGGACCCCGCATTTTACCGCGCCGTACAGGTGACGGAGCCTCTGGTCGGAGAACTGGAGCGACCGGAGCCGCTTCCGGAGGCTGCCAAGGAGGCAGTCCGGAAGGAACTCGGCGGTGAGTTCCCGGCGGAGGAAATCGAAGAGGTCATCGAGACCATGCAGGCGCTCATCGACGGCGAAGAGCTGTTCACCAAGGACAGCTACCAGACGTTTGTGCGCGACTTCAAGGCGAGAAAGACGGTTGTCAAGGCGCTCTGTCTTCACATTGCACACGACTGCAACCTCGCATGTCGCTATTGCTTTGCGGAAGAGGGTGAGTATCACGGCAGAAGAGCCTTGATGAGCTTCGAGGTCGGCAAGAAGGCGCTTGACTTCCTTGTCGCGAATTCCGGTGCAAGACGGAATCTCGAGGTCGATTTCTTCGGCGGCGAGCCGACCATGAACTGGAAGGTCGTAAAGCAGCTCGTCGAATACGGGCGCTCGCTCGAGAAGACGCACGACAAAAAGTTCCGCTTTACGCTGACCACGAACGGCGTGCTCTTAAACGATGAGATCACGGCGTTCTGTAACAAAGAGATGTCGAATGTGGTCCTCTCGCTGGACGGCCGGAAAGAAGTGAACGACCGCATGCGTCCGACGCGCGGCGGGCAGGGCAGCTATGACATCATTGTCCCGAAGTTCCAGCGTTTTGCGGCGGAGCGGGACAAGGAGCACAAGGACTACTACATCCGCGGCACGTTTACGCACAACAATCTGGAGTTCTCCGAGGATGTGCTGCACTTTGCGGATCTCGGCTTCAAGAAGATGAGCATGGAGCCGGTGGTCGCGGACCCCGCGGAGCCCTATGCGATTCGCGAAGAAGATCTGCCGATTATCCTCGAGCAGTACGACAAGCTCGCGGCCGAGTATGTGAAGCGCCGCCGGGAGGGCAAGGGCTTTGTCTTTTTCCACTTCCAGATCGATTTGAAGCAGGGACCCTGTGTCGCGAAGCGCCTCTCCGGTTGCGGCTCGGGCACCGAGTACCTCGCGGTTACACCCTGGGGTGATTTTTACCCCTGCCATCAGTTTGTCGGCAAAGAGGAATTTTTGCTCGGCAATGTCGATACCGGCATTCAGCGCAGCGATATTTGCGACGAGTTCAAGCTTTGCAATGTCTATGCAAAGCCGAAGTGCAAGGATTGCGAAGTGCGTTTCTATTGCAGCGGCGGCTGCGCGGCAAATTCTCAGAACTTCCATCACAATCTGACGGATGCCTATGAGATCGGCTGTGCGATGCAGAAAGCGGATTGAGTGTGCCATCATGATCAAAGCGGCTGAAATGCTGGATGCCGCGGCGGCGGAGGAAGCAAAGGCAATCTGACAGTTTAGGGAGGATAGCTAGTATGAAGAGCGAAAAGGGAAAGGGTGCGCTGCGCCTTCTGGTGCTCCTGGCAGTGCTGGTCGGCTTCTTGTATCTCGCATTCGACAGTATGCGCGGAAACAAGATTAAGCTCGGCCTCGATTTGGCGGGCGGCGTCAGCATCACGTATCAGGCGAAGGAAGAGAATCCGAGCTCGCAGGACATGAAGGATACCATCTTCAAGCTCCAGCGGCGTGTGGAGACTTATTCCACCGAAGCGCAGGTCTATCAGGAGGGACGGAACCGCATCAACATTGACATTCCGGGCGTCTCCGATGCCAATCAGATTCTCGAGGATCTCGGCCGGCCGGGTTCGCTGACCTTCGTGGATCCGAGCGGCAACACCATTCTGACCGGCGATCAGGTGAAGAGCGCAAAGCCTGCGCAGATGCAGAACAAGACCACGGGACAGAGCCAGTATCTCGTGGAACTCGTCTTCACCGAGGAGGGCTCGAAGGCCTTTGCCGAAGCGACGAGTAAGCTGGTCGGTCAGCACATTGCGATTATCTACGACGGCAGAACGTATTCGAACCCCGTGGTCAAGGAAGCCATCACCGGCGGCACCTGCCAGATTGACGGCATGCAGAGCTACGATGAGGCGGATCAGCTCGCGTCCACCATCCGCATCGGTTCGCTGCGCCTCGAGCTCGAAGAGCTCCGCTCGAATGTGGTCGGCGCACAGCTCGGCCAGCAGGCGATTCACACCAGCTTGAAGGCCGGTGCAGTCGGTTTCCTCGCGATTGTCGCGATTATGGTCGGCATCTTCTGGCTGCCGGGTCTCGCGGCTTCGCTCGCACTCGCACTGTACATCAGCCTCACGGTCTGCCTGATCAGCGCGTTTGATATCACGATGACCCTTCCGGGCATCGCGGGTATCATTCTCTCGGTTGGTATGGCGGTCGATGCGAATGTCATCATCTTTACCCGTATCCGCGAGGAAATCGGTCTCGGAAGGAGTGTGCACGAGGCGGTTAAGTCCGGCTTCCACAAGGCACTCTCCGCGATTGTCGACGGAAATATCACGACGCTGATTGCGGCGGCGGTTCTCTACATTATGGGCACCGGTACCATCAAGGGCTTTGCGACGACCCTCGGACTCGGCGTTGTGGTCTCGATGTTCACGGCACTTTTGATTACGAGAAGCTGGGTCACGGCGTTTCTGGAGCTCGGCCTCGATAAGAAGGGACTGTTCGGCGCAGTCAAGGAGAGAAAGACCTTCGACTTTATCGGCAAGAGAAAATTCTTCTTCGGCTTTGCGCTGGCCGTCATTGCCTCCGGTTTTATCGGCATGGGCGTCTACCAGGCAAAGACCGGCAGCGCGCTGAACTTCGGCCTCGACTTTAAGGGCGGTACCTCGACCAATGTGACCTTCAATCAGGATATGTCGCTCGAGCAGATTGATGCGGAAGTGAAGCCCGTGGTCGCGGCTGTAACCGGTGACAACGACATTCAGGCGGCAAAGGTGCAGGGCACCAATGAGGTCATCATCAAGACCCGCGCGCTGAGCGTCGAAGAGCGCCAGTCCCTCGACCAGGCACTCGCGGAGAAGTTCTCGGTTGACCAGGAGAAGATTACGGCGGAGAGCATCACGGGAACCATCTCCGGCGAGATGCGCCGTGACGCGGTGCTTGCGGTTGCGATTGCACTGCTTCTCATGCTGATCTACATCCGCTTCCGTTTCTCGAATTTCCGCTTCGCGGCGTCGGCTATCATGTGCCTCTGCCACGATGTGCTGGTTCTGTTTGCGTTCTATGTGCTGTTCCGCTGGAGCATCGGCTCCTCGTTCGTGGCCTGCATGCTGACACTGGTCGGTTACTCGATTAACGACACAATCGTTATCTTTGACCGCATCCGCGAGAATCAGAAGCTCTATCCGCGCATGGACAGAAAGGAACTCGCAAACAAGAGTATCACGGAGACCTTCTCGCGCTCCGTTCTGACCTCGCTCACGACCTTTGTGACGATTTTCATTCTGTTCCTGCTCGGCGTATCGTCGATTCGCGATTTCACGCTGCCGCTCATGGTCGGTACGATTTTCGGCACCTATTCGTCGATTGCAATCGCGAGCCCGCTCTGGGATCTCATGGAGACGCGGCACGATAAGCAGAAGGCGGAGGCTGAGGCCGCTGCCAAGGACGCGGAGAAGGCTGAAAAGGCTGCGAAGAAAAAGAAAAAGTAAGGGAACAAGAGAGCCGGGCTCTCGAACAGACGGCAGAGAAAGAGGAGGAGCAGAGCTCCTCCTCTTCTTGGCAGAGAGGAAAAAGAGTGAAATACAAATTCTGGCAAGCGAGGGAAGAGCAAAGCGCGCACATATGGAGACGGTGCACGGCAGCATTGAGACTCCGGTCTTTATGAATGTCGGGACGGTCGCGGCTATCAAAGGTGCGGTCTCGACCGACGATTTGAAGGAAATCGGCACGCAGGTACAGCTCTCAAACACCTACCATCTCCATGTGCGCCCGGGCGACGGAAAGGTCTCCGGCGACCGGCTGATACACGAATTCGGCGGTCTGCACCGCTTTATGCACTGGGACAGACCGATTCTCACGGACTCCGGCGGCTTTCAGGTGTTTTCGCTGTCGGGCATGCGGAAAATCAAGGAGGAAGGCGTCACCTTTCGCTCGCACATCGACGGCAGAAAGATTTTCATGGGACCGGAGGAGAGCATGCAAATCCAGTCGAATCTCGGCTCTACGATTGCAATGGCTTTTGATGAATGTCCGCCGAGCCTCGCGGAGCGAAGCTATATCGAGCAGAGTGTGGACCGGACCACGCGCTGGTTAAAGCGCTGCAAAGCGGAAATGGCGCGGCTCAATGCCCTGCCGGACCGCGTGAATCCGGAGCAGCTCTTATTTGGCATTAACCAGGGCGGTATTCTCGAGGATGTGCGCATACGCCACGCGAGAGAGATACGCGAACTGGATCTCGACGGCTATGCGGTCGGCGGGCTGGCGGTCGGCGAGAGCGCCGAGGAGATGTACCGCATTCTGGACGCCGTGGTGCCGGAGCTGCCGCGCGAAAGCCGACTTACCTGATGGGCGTCGGGACGCCGCAGAACATCCTGGAGGCGGTGGAGCGCGGTGTGGACTTCTTTGACTGCGTATACCCTTCGCGAAACGGCCGCCACGGCCATGCATATACAAACAGCGGCAAGATTAATCTCTTCAATAAGAAATATGAGCTGGATCCGAGGCCGATTGAAGAGGGCTGCGGCTGTCCGGCCTGCCGCTCCTATTCCCGCGCGTATATCCGCCACCTCTTAAAGGCGGGGGAGATGCTCGGAATGCGGCTTTGCGTCTTGCATAATCTTTACTTCTATAATACAATGATGCAGGAAATCCGTGACGCCATCGAAAAGGGTGAGTTCCGGGCATACAAAGAGAGAAAAATAAAAGGTATGGAGGCAAAAGCATGAGCGGAGTCTTACTGGCAGGCGGGACGAACAACATCCTGTTCTGGGGTGTTTACATTGTATTTTTCGGTGCGCTGATTTATTTCATGGCATACCGCCCGCAGCAGAAGCAGAAGAAGCAGCAGGAAGAGTTGTTTGCGAGCATCGCAATCGGCGATTCGGTGCTCACGACGGCGGGCTTTTACGGCGTTATCATCGACATGACCGATGACACCGTGATCGTTGAGTTTGGCAACAACAAGAATTGCCGAATCCCGATGCAGAAGTCTGCGATTGTCCAGGTGGAGAAGCCGGGCGAAAATTGACGAGAGACAAAAAGAGCGTCGGCACAGTGCCGACGCTCTTTTGCTATCTCAAGGATCAGGACCGGGTCAGAGTCCAGTTCGGCGGTAACAGGGTGGAGGAGCCGAAGACAATGAAGCGCTCCGCGAGCGCGGACATATCCTCCGGCGACAAATCGGTGTCGTTTTCAACCCAGCGGCGTATCATGCCGATTGCGCCGTCGATGACATAGGAGTAAAAATATTCATACTCGTAGGAAGAGTTGCCGTCGATGGCAGCCCACCACGGCACCAGAATTTTCTCCTGAAAGACCGCGCGGAGCTGGTCGAGAAAATGCGGGTCGCCGTTCACACCGAGCAGAATCCGGAACAGATCTGCGTTCTTCTGGACAAAGTAGAGCAGGTCAATCAGAAGTTTCCGGGGACTGCCCTTGACTTCCTGGGCGTCATGGCGCTCAAGGAGCGCGGTGAACTGGAGAAACATCTCCTCCTCCAGATTTTTCAGGAGGTCAAAGACATCGTGATAGTGCAGATAAAAGGTGCCGCGGTTGATGTCGGCGAGCTCGGTGAGCTCCCGTACGCTGATATCCTTGACAGGCTTTTTCAGGAGAAGCGCACTGAGACAGCGGCGCAGTGCCGCACGTGTCTTTCGGATTCTTCGGTCTGGTCTGTCTTCACTCATAAAAAAAGCTGCCTCCTCTGCTACAAATCTGCTAACCTATAGAATAACATTTCGCTTGTCGTTTTACAATCACAGAGCCTGAAAGAAGAGAGAAGTTATGTCAATTACGATGAATCATGCGCCAAAAAGAAGATTGCGCTTCCGTTTGCTGCTTTTTTTCCTGCTCTTTGCGGTGGCGCTCACGGTCTGGTTCGCGCTCTCTCTGCGGGAGCAGCGGAAGCAGCGCGAGGGGGGAGAGAACTTATCTCGCGGAGCCGGTACTGCCGGTGGTCTGGACGGAGACCCTGTCGCGCCGCATGGATGTGCTGCGCGCCTACAAGAATCCGACCGATGCCGACATCGCCTATGACAGCCTGATTATCCTGCCGGAGGACCGGAAGCTGCCGCTCTCGGTGGAGAGCGGTGCGGTGACCGTGACGGGCATCCGCTACGAAATCCGCTCGACCGACTTAAAGGATCTGATTGAGCGGACCGAGATTACGGACTGGGAGACACAGGATAAAAACGTAAAAGTGGTCCTGCCGATTCAGAATCTCGTGCAGCCGGGGACGGAGTATCGCCTGGATCTCACGGTGAAAACCGCGGAGGCCGGTGAGCTGCACTACTACGCGCGCATTCTGCTGGATGCCGCAGGCCGGGCGGGCGACTTTGTGGCGCTCGCGGAGGGCTTCAGCAACCGGAACTTCGACTATGACAGCGCAAAGGAAAATGCTGTCTTCCTCGAGAGCGGCGACGGCGGCGACAATACGAGCCTCGGACATGTCGATTTAAAGTCCAGCTTTAATCAGCTGACCTACGGGGGGGCTCAAACTCACGATTACGGGCGAGGCGGATCTTCGTCTTCTCGAGTACAACGGGAACACGGCCATTGTGTCGCGGAGTTTTCTTGCGTCGCGGGACAGCGAGGACCAGAGCCAGATGCAGTTTGAAATCAGCGAGAATTTCGTGATGCGGAAGGGACCGGAGCGCATTTACCTCATGGACTACACCCGCACGATGCACGAGATTTTCCTCGGCGATCAGTCCGGTTTTTCCGGCAATAAGATGTACCTCGGCATCAGCGAGGACGGCAGTGTGCAGGCGGAGAGCAGCAAGGGCAAGCGCTGGAAAGCCGTGGTGTCAAGCGGCGACCTCTGGCTGCTCGACGGCGCGCGCAGCCTCTACACGCGCATCTTCTCCTTCCGAAGCGGTGTGGACAGCGGTATCCGCGCGGGTTACCGGAAGCACCGCCTGAAAATCCTCTCGCTCTCCGACAAGGGAGACATTGATTTTGTGCTCGCGGGGTATATGAACCGCGGCGAACACGAAGCGAAGTCGGCATCTCACTGATGCACTATGACAGTGCAAAGAGCGCGGTCACGGAACAGGCGTTTATTCCGAGCACGGAGAGCTTTGAGGAACTCTGGGCGGATATGGAAACGCTCTCGGCGGAGAGCGGCGGCTCGATGTTTTATTTCAAGCTCGGCAATGCGGTCTACGGACTCGATCTGCAGAGTAAGGAGTACATTGTGCTCTGTGCCGATGCGGCGCAGAGTAACCTGCAGGTCAGCGCCTCGCAGGAGGAACTCGCCTGGCAGGACACGGCAAATCGCTTCGGCGCTGCGACGCTGGTACAAATGCAGGTGGCCAACCGAAGCCGGACCAATATTAATGCCGGCACAGGGCAGTTACTTCGCCCGCTCGGCTATCTCGGACACGATTTGACGGTCGGTCTCGCCGAAGAGGGAAATACCTGGGATTTGAACGGCATCACGCGGGAGCTCCCGCTCTCGGCGCTCGAAATTACGGATAACTATGCGAAGACGCCGGATCCGACGCGCTATGAGGAGAACGGTGTACTACTCTCGGATATCGATGTGACCGGTTCGCGCGTGCACCTCGAGAAGCTGTCGAAGACCGGAGACCACAGCTTTCGCGTGATCGGCAGCGATACCATCGTCTCGAATTCGCTCGAAGAGGTGGCGCCGCGGGTGCTGACGGAGAACAGCGCGGAGAAGGAGAAGGTCTATTACACGGCGACACCGCGCGGTTTCCAGGACAGAAGAGCCCGCGCGGCGGCCTCGGACGCCGTGAGTTTTGACAGTGCGCCGCGGATGCAGGTTGACAAGCAGAGCGATGACGGCGCGCGCTACGAGGCGTACGGTCAGGGCAAGTATCTTGGGCGCTTTCAGACTGCGGGCGAGGCCATCAATGCGGCCTATGAGAGCCGGGGCTATGTGCGCGCCGACGGCAGCATGCTCTACTGCCGCGCGGGCACGGCAAGCGCGCGCAATATCAAGAGCCCGGAGCAGAGTAAGGATGCCCTTTTGGCAGCGCGGCAGAACGGCACAGCGCTGGATCTCTACGGCACAGATCTCCGTGCGGCGCTCTACTTTGTCGCAAACGGCATGCCTTTGCTCGCCTATTCGGACGGCGGCGCGCCGCTGATTCTCTACGGCTACGACCGCGCGACCGTTTCGCTGTACCGGATTGACGACGGCACTTACTTTAAGCTCACAATGGAGGAGGCAGAGCGCATGTTTGAGAACGGAAGATGTGACTTTACGGCGCTCCCGGCCGCGCGCTGATTTACGAACCAAGAAAGCTGTGATATACTCGCACTGACCATGTTCTGGCGACAATACGCCAAAAGGAGTGAAATGGCACAATATATCATGAAAGGCGGAAATCCGCTGGTCGGTGAAGTCACGATTAGCGGCGCAAAGAACGCGGCGCTTGGCATACTCGCAGCATCCGTCATGGCCGATGAGGATGTGTTGATTGAAACTTACCGGACGTCCGGGATATCAATATGATGCTGGAGGCAATCCGGGAGATCGGGGCGGAAGTGACGCGTCTTGACACGCACACCGTGCGCATCAACGGCAAATCCATCTCTGCGCTCTCGGTGGAATCGGAGAATATGAAGCGGATTCGCGCCTCGTATTATCTGATCGGCGCCCTGCTCGGCAAGTACCGGCGGGCGGATGTGCCGATGCCGGGCGGCTGTGATATCGGACAGCGCCCCATAGACCAGCATTTGAAAGGCTTCACGGCACTCGGCGGAGAGGTGGAACTTGTCAACGGAAGAATCTGCGTTGCGGCGAAGAGACTTCGCGGCGAGCATATCTTTTTCGATGTTGTCTCGGTCGGCGCAACCATCAATGTGATGATGGCAGCGGCACTCTCGGAGGGAAGAACCATACTCGAGAATGCGGCAAAGGAACCGCACATTGTGGACGTCGCAAACTTTCTGAACAGCATGGGCGCGAATATCAAGGGCGCCGGCACCGATGTGATTCGCATTGTCGGTGTGCCGCGGTTTCACGGCACCACTTATTCGATTATCCCGGATCAGATTGAGGCAGGTACTTTCATGTTCGCGGCGGCAATTACGCGGGGCGATATCCGCGTGAAAAATCTGATTCCGAAGCATATGGAGGCAATCAGCGCAAAGCTCTATGAGATGGGCTGTGAGCTGGTCGAGTCCGACGACGAGATTCGTGTCATCGGGACGCCGCGGCTTCGCGCTGTCAATGTAAAGACGCTGCCCTACCCGGGCTTTCCGACCGACATGCAGCCGCAGGTCGGCACGGCGATGTCTCTGGCGCGCGGCACAAGTGTGTTGACCGAGTCGATTTTTGAGAGCCGCTACCGCTATCTGCAGGAACTCCGGCGCATGGGCGCCTGTAACAAGGTGGAAGGCAATACGGCCATCATCAGCGGCGTCGAGAAACTCAGCGGCGCGGAGATCAAGCCTGCGATCTTCGGGCAGGTGCGGCACTGGTGCTCGCGGGTCTTGCGGCCGATGGCATCACAACAATTTCAGATATCCATTTTATCCAGCGCGGCTATGAACATTTCGAGGAAAAGCTCCGCGCGCTCGGCGCCGTGATTGAATTGGCGGAGAACGAGCGGGAGGTCCGGAAGTTTAAGCTGGTCGCCGGATGAGCAAGCAGTAGAGGAGAGAGAGAATGGAGAGAAGATTATTCACTTCGGAGTCCGTGACCGAGGGACATCCGGATAAAATTTGCGACCAGATTTCGGACGCGGTTCTGGACGCACTGCTCGCCGAAGATCCCGAGAGCCGCGTGGCCTGCGAGACCTCGACGACGACCGGCCTCGTTGTGCTGATGGGAGAAATTTCCACAACGGCGCGGATTGACTATCAGCAGTTGGTGCGCGACACCATTCGGGAAATCGGCTATACGAGAGGCAAGTACGGCTTTGACTGCGATACCTGCGCCGTGCTGACCGCACTCCACGAGCAGTCGCCGGACATCGCGCAGGGCGTGAACCACGCGCTCGAGGAGCGCGAGGGCGAGAAGGAGTGGGATCTGAACCAGGGCGCGGGCGATCAGGGCCTCATGTTCGGCTATGCCTGCCGGGAGACGGAGGAGCTCATGCCTTATCCGATCAGCCTCGCGCACAAGCTCTGCCGCAAGCTGACAGAGCTCAGAAAGACAAAGAAACTCCCGTATCTTCGCCCGGACGGCAAGAGCCAGGTCACGGTTGAGTACGATGAGAACGGAAAGCCGGCGCGCCTTGACGCTGTCGTGCTCTCGACCCAGCATGATCCGGACGTGAGCCAGGAGAAGATTCACGCGGACATCAAGAAGTATATTTTCGACGAGGTGCTGCCGGCGGAACTGGTCGACGAGCACACGCGCTTCTACATCAATCCGACCGGCCGCTTTGTGATCGGCGGGCCGAACGGCGATGCGGGTCTCACCGGCAGAAAGATTATTGTCGACACCTACGGCGGCTATGCGCGCCACGGCGGCGGCGCGTTCTCGGGCAAGGATCCGTCCAAGGTGGACCGCTCGGCAGCGTATGCGGCGCGCTATGTCGCAAAGAATCTGGTGGCCGCGGGACTCGCGGACAGCGTTGAGATTCAGCTCTCCTATGCGATCGGCGTCGCGACGCCGACTTCGGTCTCGGTGAATTCCTTCGGAACCGGCAAGCTCTCGGACGAGCGGCTCTGCGATATTGTGCGGAAGGAGTTCGATCTCCGGCCGGCCGGCATCATCCGCATGCTCGACCTGAAGCGTCCCATTTACCGGCAGACCGCCGCGTACGGCCATTTCGGCAGAGAGGACCTTTCGCTTCCGTGGGAGAAGACGGATCGCGCGGAACAGTTGAAGAAATATCTCGCCTGAGATTTTGAATAGCTTTGCTCGGAGGGACTGTCTGTGAAGCAGACCAGAATCAGATTATTCGGTTCGGTCCTGATGATTATCATCATCCCCATGGCACTTTTCATTTTGGGCGTTTGGAAGAACAGCGATTCCTATCTGACCACGCAAGTGTTCATCTCGGGAATTGCTGTTCTTGTTATAGTGGCTTTTTCGATGGCGTTCTGGTTCTACGGTGCGGTGATTTTGCCGCTCGAGCGTCTCGAGCAGGCGATGCGGGAAATTAAAAACGGAAATTTTGACGCGCCGCTGAACACCGAGGACGTGTCGAGCGAGATGCGCGGCCTCATGGATGACTTTGAGGAGATGCGGCTTCGCCTGAAGGAGAATCAGGAGGAGAAGCAGAAGGCGGACAGCGACGCAAAGGAATTTTTAAGCAACATCACCCACGACTTAAAGACCCCGATCACCTCGATCAAGGGCTATGTGGAGGGAATTCAGGACGGCGTCGCGAGCAGTCCCGCGCAGATGGACCGCTACATCCGCACCATCTATAACAAGGCAAACGAGATGGATCATCTGATCGACGAACTCACCTTTTATACCAAAATCGATGCGAATCGCATTCCCTATCACTTTGCGATTCTGCCGGCGGCCCAGTTCTTTGCGGATTGCGCCGAAGACCTGCGGCTCGAGACCGAGGCGCAGGGGTTTCTCTTTTCCTATGCGGCGGCACTCGGCAGCGAGGTCAGAATCATTGCCGACGCCGAGCAGATGCGGCGTGTCATCAACAACATCATCAGCAATTCGATTAAGTACTGCGACAAGAAGCCGGGACAAATCCGGATGCGCGTGATGGACGACGGCGATTTTGTGCGCGTGGAACTGTCCGACAACGGTCCCGGCATTTCGAAGCAGCAGCTGCCCTATGTGTTTGAGCGCTTCTTTCGCGCGGATGAGGCGCGGAGCTTTAAGGGCGGCAGCGGCATAGGCCTCTCGATTGTGAAGAAAATCATAGAGGATCACGGCGGCAGGGTCTGGGCGCGCTCGGAACCCGGGAAGGGCATGACGATACTATTCTCGCTCAGAAAACATATGGAGGATATGACTTGAAACGCATATTGATTGTCGAGGACGATGAGAGCATAGCGGAGCTGGAGCGCGACTATCTGCAGGCGAGCGGCTTTGAGACGAAACTCTGCTTCAACGGGCGCGAGGGCATGCAGGAGGCACTGAGCGGCACCTACGATTTGATGATTTTGGATCTGATGCTGCCGGGGGAGAGCGGATTTGAGATTTGCCGCGAGGTCAGAGAGCGTTTTAACACCCCGATTCTGATTGTGAGTGCCAAGCGGGACGATATCGACAAGGTGCAGGCCTCGGGCTCGGCGCCGATGACTATATCACGAAGCCCTTCTCGCCGCGGGAACTTGTGGCGCGCGTGCGGGCGCATTTGAGCCGCTATGAGCGCCTGGTCTCCGCGAAACAGGGCGATGTCCTCGTGATCCGGGGGCTGAAAATAGACCGGAGCGCGCACCGCGTCTTTGTAAACGGCGAGGAGCGCACGCTCACGGCAAAGGAGTTCGATCTTCTGAACTTCCTCGCCTCGAACCCGAATCGCGTGTTCAAGCGGGACGAATTGTTCCGTGAAATCTGGGGCGAAGAGAGTATCGGTGAAATTGCGACGATTACAGTACACATCAAAAAGATACGGGAAAAGATAGAGGTGGACAGCGCAAAGCCGCAGTACATCGAGACCATCTGGGGTGTCGGCTATCGCTTTCGCGTATGACAAGGAGGAAGAGGAGCTATGGCGACGGAGACAACGATACTGGTTGTGGACGATGAGAAGGAGATTGCGGATCTGGTCGAAATCTACCTGGTCAGCGACGGCTATCAGGTGGTCAAGGCAAACGATGCCGAGGAGGGGCTCCGACTCTTAAACGAGTACGAGGTACAGCTCGTGCTGCTGGACATCATGATGCCGGGCATGGACGGCCTCGAGATGTGCGCGAAAATCCGGGAGACCAGAAATATTCCGATTATCATGCTCTCGGCAAAGAGCGCGGATATCGACAAAATCAAGGGTCTCGGCACCGGCGCCGACGACTATGTCACGAAGCCCTTTAATCCGCTGGAGCTCACGGCGCGCGTCAAGAGCCAGCTGCGCCGCTACACGCAGTTCAATCCGCGGAGCAGCGAAGAAGAGGTAAGTCCGAAGAAAAAGGGCGAGATTTCGGTGCGCGGGCTCATCATCAACCGCGACAATCACAAGGTCTCGGTCGACGGCAAGGAGATTCGCCTGACGCCGATTGAATTTGACATTCTCTATCTGCTCGCAAGCAACACGGGGCGCGTTTTCTCGACGGATGAGATTTTCCAGAATGTCTGGAACGAGCGTGTCTACGAGGCGACCAACACGGTCATGGTGCACATTCGGCGCCTCCGCGGCAAGTTAAAAGAGGACAGCCGTGAGGACAAGATCATCACGACGGTCTGGGGCGTGGGCTACAAAATAGAAAAGTAAGGCGACTGTACCGTGACGAATGTGAAACCGGTTTTGTCAAACAGACAAGAGGAGGATATGAGCATGGACAAGAGCAGACGGAGAGGGACAACAGCAAGAAAAGAAGGGGCGGTAACGGGAAAAGAATTTTGGAAACGCTTTTTCGTTTCGCTGTCCTTAAGCCTATTGGCGACCGCGGCGACACTTTTGTTGAGACGGCACAGAGGAGGCGCGGCGCAGCGTGAAATCTAAAAAGACAAATGCGGGGGAGAGCTTTCAGCGGAAGGTTTTCTCCTCTCTGCTTTATAGCCTTTTGCTCACTTTGACGGTCGAATATTTTGCGGCAAGGAATCTGCTCGCCGTCGCCGACTATGAGGTGCAAAGCGGTTCCCATGCGGCACTGTTTCAGCCGATTGCGGATTTCCGTCTGTTGACTCTGCTTTTGCTTCTTGGCGGCGGCATTCTCTTTTTCTGCCTGGTCTTTTGCATTCTGCAGAGAAAGTCTTTTGCCTATATCGGCGCGCTCTCGGCGGCCATGCGGAACATGGCGGAGGGGGATTTGCGGGCTGCGGTGCACATCGAGGGAGACGATGAGTTCTCGGAGATGGGCGCAAATCTGAACCGGCTCGGCGAAGAGTTGCAATCTCTCATGGAGCGGGAGCGGGAGGCGGAAAAGAGTAAGTCGGAGCTGGTCACAAACATCGCACACGATCTCCGGACGCCGCTCACCTCGATTGTCGGCTATCTCGATATTCTTCGGACCAAGCGAGACAGTCTGGATGCGGAGACTGCCGTGCACTACACGGAGATTGCCTATGAAAAGTCAAAAAAGCTCGAGAAACTGATCAACGAGCTCTTTGGTTTCACGAAACTCTCGGGCGGTGAGCTGGTCATGCATGTGAGAACCCTGGATCTCGTGCAGCTGCTGGCTCAGCTCCTTGAAGAGTTCTATCCGAGCTTTTCGAAGGCGGGACTCCACTACGAGCTGATTGCGGACCGGGAGAGCCTCTCGCTGGAGGGCGACCCGGAACTTCTGGCGCGGGTCTTTGAGAATCTGATCGGAAACGCAATCAAGTACGGCGCCGAGGGCAAGCAGCTTCGCGTTTTTTTGAATACGGCGGAACAGTTTGTGACCGTGCGGGTCGTAAACTACGGCAAGGTGATTCCGGCGGAGGAGCTGCCCCATGTGTTTGACCGCTTTTACCGCGTCGAACAGTCCAGAAATACCAAGACGGGCGGCACGGGACTCGGACTCACGATTGCCAAAAACATTGTCGAGATGCACCGCGGCGAGATTTCCGTGACGAGCGATCTCACCGGCACGGCCTTTATCGTGCGGCTTCCGCGAACACTGGATTTCACAAGGGAAAATTTTGCCAATGCGTACCATTGAAGTGCAATACGGTTATGAGAACCGCGTAAAGGGCGGCCGGAACATGCCGGTCACTTTGACCATAGACAACCGGGACGGGGCTGCAATGGAGGGCAGTGTCGAGTTTGTTTCGCCAGGCAGACGGCGAACGCTATGCCTATGCATATCCGCTTAAGCTCTCGGCAGGCGAAACGAAGCAGAGCTCTTACATTGTGCCGCTCAGTGCGGGAGCGGATGCGTTCTGGGTGCGCCTTAAGAATGAGGCGGGAGAAATCACCGAGGTACAGCAACTGGACCTCACGCAGAACAGCGGAGACTCCGAACTCTTTGTCGGCCTTCTCTCGGACACGCCGGAACTGCTCTCTTACCTGAACGGCGTCTCGGTGAATTACGGGCAGATGAAGACGCGGACCTTCACACTCTCGGCGAGCAACTTTCCGAAGGACAGGCGGCAGCTTGACTCATTCGATCTCATTGTCATCAGCAACTATCAGGTCTCGAAACTCGGCGTGCAGCAGGTGCGGGCACTGATGCAGTGGATGCGAAACGGCGGCGTGCTGCTCTTCGGGACGGGCGAGCGCGTCAATGACACGCTCGGGATGTTCGCGCCGGAGTTTCTCGACGATATGTACGATCAGCCGGAGAAGCGCGATTTGCCGCTCGCCGCAACCGACGGGCTGACAGTGCAGACGCCCGGCACGGAAAATGAGGCCGAGGCACCTGCCTCTCTGCCCTATGTGCACATCAATCTGCACGGCGGCAGCGTGATCTTCTCGGCCGGTGACAACCCGCTGATCACAGCCGCAAATAAAGGGAAGCGGCACGCTTGCCGTCGCTTCAATCGATCTGACGGCACTCCGCGACTATGCGTCCGCACATACGCTCTACACCGATCAGCTGCTCACGCGCGTGCTGGGCAGCGCCAGACTGGAGCGCCTCGCCTCGGAGTCCTATGTCACGCGCTACGGCGACGACTGGACGGCTGAGACCCTTGTGGATAACGGCAGCGCGCAACTTTTGCCGAATCTCCTTGGTTACGGTGCCGTCCTCTTTCTCTATCTCCTGCTGATGGGGCCTGCGCTCTACTATGCGCTGCGCCATCGGAAGGCAGAGAGACTGTATCGCCGGGCGGCGGTCTCGGTGAGCCTTGTCTTTGCGGCGCTGCTCTGGCTGATGACGGGCAGAACGCGGTTTCGCACTAGCTTTTACAGCTATGCGAGCATCCAGGAGGCCGGCTCGGACATGCTGTCGGAGACGGTCTATCTGAACTTAAGAAATCCGCGGCATAAGAGTTATCATCTCGCGCTCGAACCGGGGAGCGAGATTGTGCCGCTCGCGTCCGCGCGTAAGGCGGTCGGCAAGACCGCTCTGACGGGGCGGGAGGACGCGGAACTCACCATTACCGAGCGCGGCGATGCGCGGGAAGTGTCGGTCAAAAATCCGCCGGCCTTCAGCGAAAAATTATTCCGGCTCGAGAAGAGTATCCCGAATGAGGAGGCGCTCGGCTTTCAGGGAGAGCTGTCTCTCTTCGGCGACAAAGTCAGCGGCACAGTCACAAACCGCTATCCTTATGCCGTGAGCGATGCTTTCCTGCTGTTTTACGGAAAGGTAGTCGCGCTCGGACACATGGACGCAAACGAGACGGTGGATGTCTCGGAGCGAACGGTATATAACATTCCGATCAACAACAAGCAGACGGTCGCAGCCTTTTTAACCGGCGTCTATGACGGCGGCAAGACGGAGGCAGAACGCCTTCGCGCGATGGAGCGGGCGGGCTTTCTCTCGTTTTACCTCTCAGAGACAGCGGGCAACTATACGCCGGATGCGCGCGTCGTCGCTTTCTCGGCGGAGGAAAATGCCGGAAAGGCGGTGGAGACTAAGGGCCTCCGGCACTTTGGCATGAATCTGTTGACGACGGTTTTGACTGTTGAGGCAAGAGAGGGCGACCTCATCAGTCGCTCGGCGCTGATGCGTTCGCCGGAAGTGCTGAGCGGCGATTACATTGCCTCAACCAATTCCTTCTACCGGGGAGATCCCGTCGTGCTGAGCTATAAACTCGGCAAATTTCCGCACGGAGGAGCTGCTAATCGAGTCGCCGGATGCGATGTTTGAGAGCAACGACCGGGGCGTCGGCACGGCGGAGTTCCGCGGTGTGATTTCTTTTTACAATTACCGGACCGGCAACTTTGATGACATTGCATCGGGCAAGACACACTTCACGGCAGAGGAGCTCGCGCCGTATTTTGCGCTCGACCATACCCTCACGGTGCGCTATGCCGAGGAAAAGAGCGAAAATTCGGAGCGGCTCGACATTGCGCTGCCCTGGCTCACGGTCATAGGGGAGGACACATAATGCTCGTATTTTCTGATGTCCGGAAGTCTTACCGGAATCTGGAGGTGCTGAAGGGGCTCACGCTTTCGGTGCCGCGGGGGTCTCTCTTCGGGCTCATGGGGCAGAACGGCGCCGGTAAGACGACGCTGCTCCGCATTGCGGCAGGGCTTCTCGCACCGGATTCGGGGGAACTTCTGGTGGGCGGCATTGACGTGCGCCGCGACCCGGCGCGCGCAAAGCGGCTCATTGGCTTTTGTGCCGGACGGCTTCGGCGCCTATGACAATATGTCGGTGGCCGAGTACATGAGTTTTTTTGCGAGCTGTTTCGGACTGTACGGCCGGAGCGCGCGACTTAGGACGGAAGATCTCCTGCAGCGCGTCGGTCTCTCGGCGCGGCAGGACAGCCTGGTCACCGAGCTCTCGAAGGGCATGCAGCAGCGACTCTCGCTGGCACGCGCCCTGATACACGATCCGGAACTCCTGGTGCTCGACGAGCCGACCAACGGGCTGGACCCGGGCAGCCGCTTTTCGCTCCGCGAACTGCTGGGCGAGCTCTCGGAGAGCGGAAAGACCATTCTTTTAAGCTCTCATGTGCTCTCGGAGCTCTCGGAAATCTGTACCGACATTGCGGTACTCGACAAGGGACGGGTGCGCGCGACCGGCGAGGTGCAGGAGATCCTGCGGCAGATTGCGAACTCCAACCCGCTGCGGGTCGCTGTGTTGAACGGCGAGAAGACAGCGCTCCGGATGTTCCGCACAAATCCCTGCGTCCGCGCCGTGATGCAGGAGGGAAAACAGTTTCATCTGGAATTTATCGGGAGCCCGGAGGACGAGGCCTCGCTCTTACAGCAGCTCATCGACGCCGAAGTGCCGGTCAAGAGCTTTGTGCGGGAGCCGGGTACCCTGGAGTCCTTTCCTGAACATGACAGTCGGCCGAGAAGAGAGGATTATCGTACATGATGAAGATGAATCCGATATGTGAGAGAGCCGCCCGCGCGGCCGCCAGGACTCCGCGCTTCAGCGCCGCACTGTTCGGCGGCAACGCGTTGCTCGCCGCGCTGGCGCTCTTTATGCTGGGACTGGTGTTTCAGCGCGCCGGTGAGACCGGCGAACTGCGCTATGCGGAAATGCTCCGCATCTTCCACACGCTGGTCTGGGCGGAACTCATCCTGGCCGCGCTCCTGGTGCCGGCGCGGGCGGCAGGCGCCGTGAGCGGCGAGAGAGAGCAGCGGACGTTGGATCTTTTGCTCGGGACTGCCCTGTCGCCGCGGCGCATCATCCTCGGGAACCTGTTGCAGAATCTCGTTGGCGCCGGCATTTTTGCACTCTCGGGTCTGCCGGTACTGCTCACGGCGCTGCTGTTCGGCGGTGTTTCCCTCGCGGATGTGGCACTGCTCTTTCTCGGCATCTTATTCTCAGCGGCGCTCTCGGGAAGTCTCGGGCTATTCTTCTCGGCGACGAACCGCACGACCGCGGTCGCGATTGTCGAGACCTATGCGGCGGAAGCATTGCTCTTTCTGGCGCCCTTCGGTATTCTCCTACTCACGAAGAGTTTCGGCAGCGCGGAAACCGCGGTTTCCTGGCTGATTCTCCTTTCCCCGGTCAGTCTGATGGAGAATCTTCTGTTTCACGCGACAGGGCTGCACGATTTCGCGGCGCTCGCCGAGAATCCGCTCTTACAGCAAGGTTTAATCCCGGCGGCGCTCCTCGAATTCCTGTTGATGGCACTGCTCTTACTCGCAGCGGTGCGCGCCATCTCGCCGCGCCGCAGAAAACGTAAGTTTACAACGGAACAGAATTTGATAAAATGAATAGGTATTTGTAACCGAAAGCAAAGGCATAACAATACAGGAGGTGTGATATGGGTCTTATCAAAGCAGCAGTCTCCGCAATCGGCAGCGGTCTTGCGGATCAGTGGCTTGAGTTCCTCGAAGCGGACGAGATGGGAGAAGGCACCGTTTTTACCGGAGCCAAGGCGGTTCGCCCGGGCAAAGGCTCCAACACGAAGGGCAGTGCGGACTATGTGAGCAACGGAAGCCGCATTGTCGTCCAGAAGAACCAGTTCATGATGCTGGTGGACGGCGGAAAGATTGTCGACTACACGGCGGAAGAGGGCTATTATACCGTCAACAACTCGAGTGCCCCCCTCGCTTTTCAACGGACAGTTCGGTGAGTCGCTCGGCGATGCGTTTAATCGTATCAAGTTCGGCGGTGTGCCGTCCGGCAAGCAGCAGGTGTTCTTCATCAACCTCCAGGAGATCAAGGGGAAATCGCTTCGGCACACCGACGCCGATGAACTACTTTGATACTTTCTACAACGCGGAGCTCTTCCTCCGCGCGCACGGTCACTACTCGATCCGGATCACGAATCCGCTGCAGTTCTACGCGGAGGTCATTCCGCGCGACGCGACGCACCTGCAGTTCTCGGACGTTGCGGAGCAGTATCTCGCGGAGTTCCTGCAGGCTTTCCAGATTTCGGTCAACAAGCTCTCCGCGGAGGGCGAGCGCATCTCCTTCATTCAGTCGAAGATTAAGGACAGACTGAATGCAGAGGTCGATGCCGAGCTCGATGAGAAATGGGGTCCCCGCGGTTTTGAGTTGGTCGAGATCGGTGTCGACGGTCTCTCCTATGACGACCAGTCGCAGGAGCTCATCAACATGCGGAACCAGGGTGCCATGCTCTCCGACGCGACGATTCGCGAGGGCTTCGTGCAGGGGCAGATCGCGCAGGGCATTCGCTCCGCGGGCGAGAATCCGAACGGCGGCGCTGTCGGCATGATGGGTGTCGGCATGGGCATGAACGCCGGCATGGGATTCATGGGGCAGGCGAGCAATACCAACTACCAGCAGATGCAGATGCAGCAGCAGGCGCAGCAACAGGCACAAGCCCAGGCGCAGGCCCAGGCTGCCGCACAGGCACAGCAGATGCAGGCGGCTTCGCAGGTTGCGGCCGGCGGCTGGAAGTGCCCGAGCTGCGGCGCGGACAATACCGGTAAGTTCTGTACCGAGTGCGGCGCAAAGCGCCCGGAGAGCAGCGCCTGGAAGTGCCCGAACTGCGGCGCGGAGAACAGCGGTAAGTTCTGCACGGAATGCGGCAATCCGCGCCCGTAAGGACTGAGGCAGATCATGGCAGGAAGCATATCCTATAAGTGCCCGAACTGCGGGGGCGAGCTCGTCTACGCCCCCGAAAAGGGCGGCTTTCATTGTCCGTATTGCAGCTCGGATTTTACGGAAGAGAAGATTAAGGCGCTCTATGAGCAGCGGGAGGAGGCAGAGGCCGCAAAGGGGCAGGCAGCCGAGGAAAAGGCAGCCGCGCGCGATGAGCTGGTTCAGTACAACTGCCCGAACTGCGGCGCTGTGATTGTGACAGAAGAGAGCACGGCGGCAACATTTTGCTATTACTGCCACAACCCGGTGGTTTTGGTCGGACGCCTCTCCGGTGCGGAGCAGCCGCAGTATGTGCTGCCCTTTGCGATTGACCGGAAGAAGGCACTCGACATCTTCGGCGCCTGGATCAAAAAGAAAAAATTTGTGCCGCGCGCCTTCTACGATGAGAAGCAGATTGAGAAATTCACGGGGGTCTACTTCCCCTATCTGCTGTATAGCTGTGAGGCACATTCGAACCTCGAAGGCGTCGGCACGCGCGTGGAGCACCACGAGCACGGCGATATCGAGGAAATTGTGACCAGCAAGTATCAGATTCAGCGGCACGGCGATTTGCCGGTGAAGATGGTCGCGCGAAACGCCCTGAAAAAGGCAAACCGCGTGCTGGCCGAGAGCGTGCAGCCGTTTGCGACCGAGAACCTGAAGCCGTTTTCGCCGAGCTATCTCTCCGGTTTTGTCGCGGAGCGGCGGGACATGGAGAGCGACGCGATTCAGACGGAGACCCGCGAGGAGGTGTCGCGCTACGCGCTTGCGAGCCTCAGGAATTCGGTCTCGATGTACCAGGGACTTCCGGTCGACGCCGGGAATGTAAGCCTTGACCACGAGAAGCTCGAGTACGCGCTGATGCCGGTCTGGACCATGACCTATCGCGAGCCCGGTTCCTCCAAACTCTACTATTTCTCGCTGAACGGGCAAAGCGGCAAGGTGGTCGGCGAGCTGCCGGTGGACAACGGCAAGTTGTTCCGCTATTTTCTGACAATTTTCATACCGCTGTTTATCGCGCTGCTCGCGCTAATGTACTTTATTTCGTGAGGAGGCGGCATGAGAGAAAAAACCATACGACATATTTCGGTTGGCGTCCTGTTCGCCTGGCTGTTTCTGTTTTTTGCGCTTCTTGCCCCGGCAAGGGCTTATGCGGCCGAGACGCGTGTCTTTGACCAGGCGAACCTTTTCAGCGCAGCGGAAAAGCAGGAACTTGAGCGGCAGATTGCGACGGAACGGGAAAAAATGAAGCTGGATCTCGTGGTCGTGACCACGAATCAGGCGGGAGGCAAGAGCGCCGAGGCCTATGCGGACGATTTTTACGATCAGGGCGGCTACGGCTACGGCGCAAAGAAATCCGGCGTCCTGTATCTCATCGATATGGACAACCGCCGCATTCATGTCAGCACGGCGGGCGGCGGCATTCAGCTTCTCTCGGACAGTGAAATCGAGAAGCTTCTGGATCTCGGCACGCCGGGCGTCAAGTCGGGAAACTATGCGGAAAGTGCGTCCCGGGTGCTCTCCGGCATTCAGGACTCCTATCGCAGAGCGCAGCGGAAGGGGTGGGCTTACGACGCCGAGAGCGGTGTCTGGACCAAAAAGAAACACCTGTCGCCGCTCGCGGCGCTCGGGTCTCTTGCGGCCTCTCTGGTCGCGGCGCTCGGCGCAGTGACCGGTGTCAAGCGGAACTATAAGATGCAGGACGGAGAAGCGCGCCGCGCCTCGACTGTCGCGGGCATCATCGCGGCAAGCGGCGCTGCCTTCGATTTCGGCGAAATCACCGACCGGTTGCTTGACCGAAACCGCGTTGAGCGGCGCATACGCCGCAGCAGCGGCGGCTCCGGCGGCGGCCGCAGCAGCGGACCGCACGGCAGCAGCTCGACGCACACGAGTTCGGGCGGCAGCTCGCACGGCGGCGGCGGCAGGAGTTTTTAAACGGCTATACGCGTATCTTTGGAAAGTAAGGAGACAGAAGAATGAGTGAATTGCTTTATAACAGCACGCGGGGCGGCGAGACCGGCTGCACAGCGTCACAGGCAGTGCTGAAAGGCCTCGCAAAGGACGGCGGACTCTTTATGCCCGACCGGATTCCGGCGGTTGATTTTGCGCTTCCGGAATTAAAGGATGCTTCTTATCAGGAAGTGGCCTATCGCGTGATGCGTCTTCTGCTCACGGACTATACCGAGGAAGAACTCCGCGCCTGCATCGAGGGCGCATACGACGAGAAGTTCGATACGCCGGAAATTGCGCCGCTGACCTTCGCGGACGACGCCTACTACCTCGAGCTCTTCCACGGAAAGACCATTGCGTTCAAGGATATGGCGCTCTCGATTCTGCCCTATCTCATGACCACGGCGGCGAAAAAGAACGGCGTCACGAACAAGATTGAGATTCTGACCGCGACGAGCGGCGACACCGGCAAGGCCGCGATGGCGGGTTTTGCGGATGTCCCGGGCACCGGCATTGTGGTCTTTTATCCGAAGGGCGGTGTGAGCCGCTTCCAGGAACTCCAGATGCTCACGCAGAAGGGCGATAACACGGCAGTTGTGAGCATCGAGGGTAACTTTGACGATGCGCAGACCGCGGTCAAGCAGATTTTCGGCGACCGTGCGTTTGAGGCAGAACTCGCGGAAAGACAGGTGCAGCTCTCCAGCGCGAATTCGATTAACATCGGCCGCCTGGTACCGCAGATCGTCTACTATGTCCACGCGTACCTCGAGCTCCTGAAGGAGGAAAAGGTTGCCGAGGGCGAAAGCATCAATGTCTGCGTGCCGACCGGCAATTTCGGCAACATCCTCGCGGCTTACTTTGCAAAGCGCATGGGGCTGCCGATTGACAAGCTGATCTGCGCGTCGAACGACAACAAGGTGCTCTTTGACTTCTTTGAGACCGGTGTCTACGACAAGAACCGCGAGTTTATTTTGACAACTTCTCCGTCCATGGACATCCTCGTCTCGAGCAATCTGGAGCGTCTTCTCTACTTGAGCGCAGGCTGCGATGCGGCAAAGACCCGCGAACTCATGGAAGCACTCAAGACGAGCGGAAAATATGCGGTGACCGAGGAAATGCGACAGGCGACCCGTGATTTTGCGGGTGGCTATGCGACGCAGGAAGAGGTCGCGGCGCGCATTCGTTCGCTCTATGAAAAGACCGGTTATGTGATTGATACGCACACGGCGGTCGCCTCCAAGGTCTACGAAGACTACCGGAAAAAGAGCGGAGACAAGACGCCGACCGTCATTGCGAGCACGGCGAGTCCGTTTAAGTTCTCTCGGGCTGTCATGGAAGCCATCGCAGGCGATGTGAGCAAGCTCGATGACTTTGCGGTCCTCGAACTGCTCCGCGACAAGGCAGGGGTTCCGTTCCCGCCGGCGGTCGAAGAAATACGGCATGCGGAGATCCGGCACAACCGGAGCTGCAAGCCGGCTGAAATGGAAGCAATGGTTCGGTCTATCTTATTCGAGTAAGTGATAGCGATTCATTCATAAAATGAATTGCGAAAAGGGCACCGTTGAATTGACAACGGCGCCCTTTTTCTTTACAATGTTGAAAACCACTTACCTAGTAATTAGGTATGTAGTTAGGGTTTAAGGGCTTTGCCCTTGGAAGTGAGGACAGGATGAGCGGAGAGAACAGAGAACAGCACAGTCACGAGGCAGCGCAGGAACATGCGCACAGCCACGAGCACACGCATACACACGAGCATACCCATGCGCATGCACACGATCACGCGCATAGCCATGCACACGGTCATGTGCACGATGACGAAGGTCCCGCGCACATCCACAGCCACAGAAATATCATCGGCTTGACAAGCACGGTGTGCCGACCGTGGTTTTGAAGGCGGATCATCAGGATGAGCAGGATGAGAACGAGTTTATCCGCGACTACATGAACGCGGTCGCCGAGTATAAGAAAACCTTCCCCTCGAAGCAGGATGTCATTGACAACACGCCGGACCCGGCGGTGCGTGAGATGCTGCTCCGCGCGGAACAGCTCGGCTTTGACACGACTTTTGACCGCTTTGACAAGCAGAAGCCGCAGTGTAGTTTCGGTCTCGCCGGGATCTGCTGCAAGATCTGTAACATGGGACCATGTAAGATCACGCCGAAGAGCCCGAAGGGCATCTGCGGCGCGGATGCGGATTTGATTGTCGCGAGAAACCTGCTTCGCTCTGCGGCAGCGGGTGCCGCGCAGCACGGCATGCACGGCAGAGAGGTCATTCTGTCGCTCAAGTGGGCGGCGGAAGGGAAACTCGATCTTCCGATTCTCGGCCAGCAGAAGATTCGCGACACGGCAAAGGCCTTCGGCATTAAGACCGAGAGAAGAAGCATTAAGCGCATTGCCTCCGAACTCGCGGACAAGCTGCTCGCGGATATGTCCAGAACCGTTCCGGACGACTACGAGGTCATCAAGGCCTGTGCCCCGGCGGAGCGCCAAAAGGTCTGGAAGGATCTCGACATCATTCCGATCAGTGCCTACCACGAGGTCTTTGAGGCTTACCATAAGAGCGGCGTCGGCACGGACGGCGACTGGAGAAGTATCATGCAGCAGTTCCTTCGCTGCGGCCTTGCCTTTACCTTCTCGGGTGTCGTCTCGACCGCGATTGCGACCGACAGCCTCTTCGGTGTCGGCGACCGCGTGACCTCGAAGGTGAACATCGGCGCCCTTCAGAAGGGGTATGTGAACATCGCGGTGCACGGCCATCTGCCCACCCTGGTCAGTCAGATTGTCAAGGTCGGTCAGGAGGAGGCGTTCATTGAGCTCGCAAAGAAGGCAGGCGCAAAGGGCATACGCTTCTACGGCATTTGCTGCTCCGGCCTCTCGGCGATGTACCGCTACGCCGGCGTGATTCCGCTCAGCAATGCGGTCTCCGCGGAGCTGGTGCTCGGAACCGGTGCGCTGGATCTCTGGATTGCGGATGTCCAGGACGTGTTCCCGTCCATCATGGAAGTCGCAAAGTGCTTCCAGACGACCGTCATTACGACTTCCGAGTCGGCGCGTCTGCCCGGTGCGGAGCGCTTTGAGTACGATCACCACCATTCGAACATCGGGGAGACCAGAGAACTCGCGGAGCGCATTGTGAAGCGCGCCATCGAGAGCTTTGAAAACAGAAAGGGTGTTCCGGTCTACATTCCGCCCTACGAGGTGGATGCCGAGGTCGGTTTCTCGGTCGAGTATGTCCACAAGCGTTTCGGCAGCATGGCACCGCTCGCGGAGGCTGTGAAGTCCGGTAAGATTCTCGGCATTGTGAACATGGTCGGCTGCAACAACCCGAAGGTGCTCTACGAGAAAACCGCACTGGATGTCGCGGACATCCTCTTGCAGAACAATATTCTCATTCTGACCAACGGCTGTGTCTCCTTCCCGCTCATGAAGATGGGTTACTGCAATATGAAGGACGGGCTGCCGAAAGCGGGAGAATCGCTTCGGAACTTCCTCTCGCCCGACCTTCCGCCGGTTTGGCATGTCGGCGAGTGCATCGATAACACCCGTTCCTCCGGTATTTTTGCGGGCATTGCGAATGAGTTCGGCAAGGACTTAAAGGACATGCCCTTTGCCTTCACTTCTCCGGAGTGGAGCAATGAGAAGGGCATCGACGCTTCGCTCGGCTTCCGGCTCATGGGAATCAACTCCTATCACTGCGTGGAGGCACAGATTCACGGTTCGAAGAATGTCATTGAGTTCCTGAAAGAGGGGACCCGCGAGACCCTGGGTTCGGTGATGCACGTCGACACCGATCCGAAGGCACTTGCGGAAAAGCTGGTTGAGGACATCAAGGCAAAGCGCCGCGCGCTCGGCTGGGTCGTTCCGGGCGAGAAGCGCAAGGCGGTTGCGCCGTAAACGGCATACAACTTACGACAAAGCTGTGACAGGAGAGTCTCGAAACAATTTCCGGAAAATATAAGCTGAAGAAAAGCCGAACGGTAAAGGAAAAAGGAGGTCGCGCATTGCGCGACCTCCTTCGCTTCTGTTGTAACCGTAAAACCAGCGGAACGCTGAATGAACTTCAGACGCGCGGCTCAATCAGGCCGTAGCTGCCGTCGCGGCGCTTGTAGACAACTTCCACATTGCCGCTGTCTCCGTTCAGGAAGACGAAAAAGGCGTGGCCCAGCAGTTCCATCTGGAGGCAGGCCTCCTCGGGCGTCATCGGGTGAAGCTCAAACTTCTTGTTCTTCACGATGCGGAGATCGGCCTCGGTCTCATCCTCCGTCTCGTCGAGGAAGAGATCGGAGAAGGCGAGCGCGGACTGCTTTTTGTCCGTGAGCTTCGTCTTGTATTTCTTGATCTGGCGCTCAATGGTCTCTTCCGCGAGATCAATCGAGGCAAAGAAGTCATCGGTCGCCTCTTCGGCACGGATAAAGCCGTTGCGGGTCGGAATCGTGACCTCGATAATCTCGGCATCCTTCCGGCGGCTCAGAACAACGCGCGCCTCGGTATCGGGAGCAAAATACTTCTCGAGTTTTCCGAGTTTTTTGTTCACCTGATTCTTCAGTCTGTCGCCCAAATCCACGTTTCTTCCGCTAATGGTGATACGCATACTGTTCTGCTCCTTTCAAGTTTGATGCGAGTGTGCAGCTTATTTTCCGACACTTTGACGAAAAATGCTGCGATGTTGCTGATTTCAGTATAGCATAAATCATGAAAAAGAGAAGTGAAAAGCTACAAAAATAACGCACAGTCGCTCCATTGCGCAATAGAAACAGAGGTGATAGAATAGAACGGATATACGGGATTTTACAGGACGGAAAAGACGAACAAAACTTTATTTCTGCGAACAGCGGGAGAGAGCGGGAACATGAATTTAATTGAGAGTATTTGGAACACACAGCCAGCGCGAACTGAAGATGATTAAGCCGCAAGTCGACAAGATTTTATCGCTCCGCGACACAATGGTTGCGATGAGCGACGAGGAGCTGAAGGCACAGACCGGAAAGTTTAAAGAGCGCCTCGCGGCGGGCGAAACCCTTGACGATATTCTGCCGGAAGCGTTTGCGACCGTGCGCGAGGGTGCGCGCCGCGCGACCGGCGTGAAGCGCGCGGACGGAACCTATGAGGGCGGCATGGAGCACTATCCGGTACAGCTGACCGGCGGTATTGTGTTGCACCAGGGCCGCATTGCGGAGATGAAGACCGGTGAAGGTAAGACCTTAGTCTCGACCGCGCCGGCGTACCTGAACGCACTCGCGGGCAAGGGCGTTTTAATTGTCACGGTCAACGACTACCTCGCTTCGCGTGACGCGGAGTGGATGGGACGCATCCACCGCTTCCTCGGCCTCACGGTCGGCGTCGTCACCAACGCGATGAATTCCGAGCAGAGACAGAAAGCCTATGCCTGCGACATCACCTATGTGACGAACAACGAGCTCGGATTCGACTACCTGCGCGACAACATGGCCATCTACAAGAACCAGCAGGTGCTCCGGAACCTCGACTACTGCATCATCGACGAGGTGGACTCTGTCTTAATCGATGAGGCGAGAACGCCGCTCATTATCTCCGGCCAGTCCGGCAAGTCGACGCAGATTTACGATGCCTGCACGACGCTCGCCAATATGCTGGAGCGCGGTGAGGCTTCGGGCGAGTTCACGAAGATGAACGCAATTATGGGCGAGGAGATTACCGAGACCGGCGACTATGTGGTCGATGAGAAGGACAAGGTTGTGAATCTGACCGAGGACGGCGTCGCGAAAGTCGAGAAGTTCTTCGGCCTCGAGAACTTCTCGGATCCGGAAAACCTTGAGATTCAGCACTGCGTGATTTTAGCGCTCCGCGCGAAGGAGCTCATGCACCGCGACAAGGACTATGTCGTGAAAGACGGCGAGGTTCTGATTGTCGATGAGTTCACGGGCCGCATCATGCCGGGCAGACGTTTCTCCGACGGTCTGCACCAGGCGATTGAGGCGAAGGAGCATGTGGATGTGCGCCAGGAGTCGAAGACCCTTGCGACCATCACCTTCCAGAACTTCTTCAATAAGTTCAAGAAGAAGGCCGGCATGACCGGTACCGCACTGACCGAGGAGAAGGAGTTCCGCAACACCTACGGCATGGACGTCATCGAGATTCCGACCAACACGCCGGTTGCGAGAAAAGACGAGGCGGACGCGGTCTTTAAGACCAAGAAAGAGAAGTTTGACGCGGTTGTCGAGGACATCCGCGAGCACCATGCGACGGGCCAGCCCTTGCTGGTCGGCACCATTACGATCGAAACCTCGGAGATGCTCTCGAAGCTCTTAAAGAGAGAGGGGATTCGGCACGAAGTCCTGAATGCGAAGTACCACGAGAAAGAGGCGGCAATCATCGCCCAGGCAGGTAAGATGGGTGCGGTCACGATTGCGACGAACATGGCGGGCCGCGGTACCGATATTCTGCTCGGCGGCAGCCTCGAGGCAATCCGAAAGGATCTGATTGACGAGCTTCCGAAGGAAGAGAGAGAAAAGTACGACCCCGAGAGCGAGAACTACGATGCCGATGCGTTCGCAGCGATGGATGAGCGCGCACGCGAGAAGTCGAAGGAACTGCAGGCGAAGGTCAGAGAACTCGGCGGCCTCCGCGTGATCGGCACCGAGCGCCACGAGGCGCGCCGCATTGACAACCAGCTGCGCGGTCGTTCCGGCCGTCAGGGCGACCCGGGCTCGTCCTGCTTCTACATCTCCCTCGAGGACGATCTGATGCGTCTCTTCGGCTCCGAGCACTTAATCGGCATGTTCAATGCTCTCGGCGTGCCGGAGGGCGAGCGCATTGAGCACAAGATGCTCACGAATGCGATCGAGAAGGCACAGATGAAGATCGAGACCAACAACTACGGCATCCGCGAGCAGCTCTTAAAGTACGACGAGGTCAACAACGACCAGCGCGAAGTGATTTACGCGGAGCGCGAGAAGGTGCTGACCGGCGAGAACATGCGGGAGACCATTCTCAGCATGGTATCTCATGTGGTCGAGAGAGCCGTGAACCGCGCAATCGGCGAGGACACGCCCGCGAAGGACTGGGACTATCAGGAGTTAAACCACCTGTTGCTCTCGATCATTCCGCTCCAGCCTGTCGTGTATACCGAGGACAAGGTCGGTATGACGAAGAAGGAACTGCTCGACGAACTGCAGAAGCAGGCGCTTGCATTCTACGAGAAGAAGGAGCAGGAGTTCCCGAGACCCGAGGACGCGCGCGAGGTGGAGCGCGTCGTGCTGCTCCGCGCAATCGACGCGAAGTGGATGAACCACATCGACGACATGGAGCAGCTTCGCCAGGGCATCGGTCTCCAGGCTTACGGCCAGAGAGATCCGCTGGTTGAGTACAAGATGGAAGCTTACAACATGTTCGAGGAGATGATTGCCGGCATCGAGGACGACACGGTTCGTCTGCTCTGCCATCTCCGCTTAGAGCGGCAGGATGAGTTGGAGCGCCGCCAGGCACCGGTCATCACCGGAACGAACAAGGACGAGGGCGGCCTCCGGAAGGCGCCGATTGTCAACGAGCAGAAGAAGATTATGCCGAACGATCCCTGCCCCTGCGGCAGCGGCAAGAAGTTCAAGCAGTGCTGCGGCCGGAAGCTCTTCCAGCAGAACGGAGAGCAGGGTCCCACACCGGTACAGCTTTAAACAGTAGGAGGCAGCTTTGGTCGAATTAGATAATATGAAATACACCCTCTCCACCTATCAGAAGCCGCTTCAGGAGGTGGAGGGCTCCCTGGATCTTGAGAACAAGGAGAAACGCATCGCAGAGCTGGACCGCATGATGGAAGAGCCGAATTTCTGGGAGAACCCGGAGCAGTCGACCAAAATCGTGCGGGAAAATAAGAGCCTGAAGGACACCGTGGAGCGCTTTCACAAGCTCTCGAGCGCCTATCAGGATATTGCGGACATGATTGAACTCGGCAACGAAGAGGGCGATGAAGAGCTGATTCCGGAGATCCGGGAGATGCTGGACGGCTTTATCCACGATCTGGAGGCGCTGAAGGCTGAGACGCTGCTCACGGGCGAGTACGACGCGAACAATGCGATTCTCCGCCTGAATGCGGGCGCGGGCGGCACGGAGTCCTCGGACTGGTGCTCGATGCTCTACCGCATGTATACGCGCTGGGCCGAGAGCCACGGCTATTCGATCGAGGTGCTCGATTACCTCGACGGCGATGTCGCGGGCATCAAGTCCGTCACGATTCAGATTAACGGCGAGAATGCCTACGGCAGACTCCGGAGCGAACACGGCGTGCATCGCCTGGTGCGCATCTCGCCCTTCAACGCGGCGGGCAAGCGCCAGACTTCGTTTGTCTCTTGCGATATTATGCCGGAGCTCTCGAATGAGATTCATGTCGACATCAACCCCGACGATATCCGCGTCGACACCTACCGCTCGAGCGGCGCAGGCGGTCAGCACATCAATAAGACCTCCTCGGCAATCCGCATCACGCACCTGCCGACCGGCATTGTCGTGACTTGCCAGAATGAGCGCAGCCAGTTCCAGAATAAGGACAAGGCCATGCAGATGCTCGAGGCCAAGCTCTACATGCTCGAGCAGCAGCAGCAGGCGGAGAAGGCGGACGAGATTCGCGGTGTCGTGAAGGACAACGGCTGGGGCAGCCAGATTCGCTCTTATGTATTACAACCCTATACGATGGTCAAGGACCACCGCACGGGCTTTTCGACAGGAAATGTGGACGCTGTACTGGACGGTGACCTCGACGACTTTATGACGGCTTATCTCACCTGGGTGAGCCTCGGCAAGCCGGATATGAAGGGCGCCGGCAGCGACGATTAATGCAACGAATCCCGGCGGGCGCGCCGGGATTTTTTGATGGGCACAGCGGGATTTGCGTGCGATAACTTGCACTTCCCGCCGCCGCGTGTTAGAATGCGCCCTGTGAGAAACAGTTGTATCCGGAGGACGCACAGATGGAAGAAGAGGGTAGATACTATGTGGTTCGCCGCAAGGCGGTGCCGGATGTTCTGCTCCGCGTCGTCGAGACCAAGCGGCTGCTCCGGGCGAACCGGGGCATGTCGGTCAGCGAGGCGACCGGACAGACCGGAATCAGCAGAAGCTCATTCTATAAGTACAAAGAGGACATCTTTCCGTTCGGCGATACGGTGAGCGGACAGAAAATCACGCTTTCCATTGATATTCTGGATGAGCCGGGGCTGCTCGCCGATTTACTCGGTGCAGTGGCGCGCTTTCACGCGAATATCATCACGATACACCAGTCCATCCCGCTAAACGGCATGGCGACGGTCTCGCTTTCGCTCGAAGTGCGGCAGGAGACCGAAGATCTCAGCGGCCTGGTGGAGCAGATGGAAGGCATGCGCGGTGTCCGCGAAGTAACGATTTTATCGAGGGAGTAAAAGAGAAATGATCAAAGCAGCAATTATGGGATACGGCACTGTCGGTGCGGGTGTTTACGAGGCGGTTGTGACCAATCAGAAAGTCATCGCCGCGGAGATCGGCGAGGCGCTCGAGGTGAAGCGCATTCTGGATCTCCGGAAGTTCCCGGGCGATCCGGCGGAGCAGCTGATTACCGACAAGTTTTCGGACATCGAAGAGGATGAGGAGATTTCTTTGGTTGTCGAGACCATGGGCGGTACGACGCCGGCCTATGAGTTTGTCAAGGCGGCCCTCTTAAAGGGCAAGCATGTCGTGACGAGCAATAAGGCTTTGGTTGCGGCGCACGGCACGGAGCTCTTACAGATTGCACGCGATCGGAAGGTCAACTTCTTCTTTGAGGCGGCGGTCGGCGGCGGCATCCCGGTGATTCGGACCCTCGGCACGGGTTATCAGGGACAGGTGATCACCGAAATCACCGGCATTTTGAACGGCACGACCAACTATATCCTGACGCGGATGGACCGCGAGGGCGCGGAGTTCGGCGATGTGCTCGCGGATGCGCAGCGCCTCGGCTATGCGGAGCGGAATCCGGAGGCAGATATCGAGGGCCATGACACCTGCCGGAAGATTGCGATTCTCTCTTCGCTCGTGACGGGCAAAGAGGTGAATTTCGAGGATGTCTACACCGAGGGTATCTCGAAGATTGACAGCACGGACTTCCGCTATGCGCTGGAACTCAAGGCTTCGATCAAGTTGGTCGGCGCAGCGCAGTTTGCGGGCAATCAGGTCACGGTCAGCGTGTTCCCGCTGCTTGTGAGCGATGAGAATCCGCTCTACGCGGTACAGGGTGTCTACAACGGCATTGTGATCAAGGGCAATCTCCTCGGCACGACCATGCTCTACGGCAGCGGCGCGGGTAAGCTCCCGACCGCAAGTGCAGTGCTCGCCGACATGATGGAGGCGGCAAAGCACAAGAACGAGAATGTCCGTTTCGGCTGGACGGCGGAGAAGCAGGCAGTCACCTCGCACGAGAGCGAAAAGCACCGCTACTTTGTGCGTCTTTCGGGCGATGCGGCTTCGCTCGCGGCCGCAAAGGAGCAGTTTGAGGCGGAGCGCGTGATTCAGCTTCCGGACCTCGAGGAGGTCGCGATTGTCAGCGCGCCGATGACAGAGTTTACCTACCGTGAGAGAGCGGCCAAGGTGCCGAATATCCTCGCGATGATTCGCGCGGAGCTTTCGGAGCGATGAACGTCACGCGGGAGAGCCGCTCGGAGGAAGAGACCGAGCGCTTTGCGGCGGAACTCGCGCGGGAGGTCCCCGGGGGGACTGTCATACGGCTCGAGGGGGATCTCGGTGCCGGAAAGACTGCTTTTGCGCGCGGGTTTGCGCGCGGACTCGGCATAACGGAGCCGGTGACCAGCCCGACCTTCACGATTCTGCAGGGCTATGAGGGCGGCCGCCTGGCGCTCTGGCACTTTGACTTATATCGCCTCGAGGACGAGAGCGAGATGGATGAGCTCGGCTACGAGGACTGCTTTTACGGCGACGGCGTGAGCCTCGTCGAGTGGGCGTCCCGCATGCCGGACTTTTTACCGCGGGATGCGGCAAAAGTAGAGATTACTCGAGCGCCGGAGAAGGGGGATGATGTTCGCATCATCCGCGTCTCCGGCTTTCCGGCAAAGGAAGACAGGCATGAAAATTCTGGGAATTGAGAGTGCGGCGCTGACTGCCTCGGTTGCGCTCGTGACCGATGGGATACTGACCGCGGAATATACCGTGACCGACAAAAAGACGCATTCGCAGACCTTGCTGCCCATGCTGGATGAGCTGAAGCGCTCGCTCGGCCTGGAGCTCGAGACACTCGATGCGATTGCGATTTCGGCGGGGCCGGGTTCGTTCACGGGACTTCGGATCGGCGCGGCGACGGCAAAGGGACTCGGGTTGGTGCTGCAAAAACCGCTCGTCGCTGTCTCGACGCTCGAAGCGCTCGCCTACAATCTGGCGGGGAGCAATTCGTTGCTCTGCCCGGTCATGGATGCGCGGCGCAGTCAGGTGTATAACGGCCTGTATCGCCGGAAGGCGACAGAGGACGGCGATTTTTCGTCCGGCGGTTCGCTCGAGACAGTCATAGCGCCGCGCGCCGTTTCGGCGGAGGCGCTCATCGAAGAGTTGAATGCGCGGGGAGAAGCAGTGATATTTGTCGGCGACGGCATCCCGGTGCTATCACGCCTTGCGGCGACCCTCACGGTGCCCTATTCGGTCGCGGCGCCGAATAACAGCCGCGCGCGGGCCGCTTCGGTCGCGGCGCTCGGAGAAATTTACGCGGCTGCGGGAAAGACCGTTTCCGCGGAAGCCTTTGCGCCCGAATACCTGAGAAAGAGTCAGGCGGAGCGCGAGCGCGAAGAAGCGATACAATACGATTTGGAGCGGGAACTCGCGGCAGGCGTGAGCCCGAAAAAAGCGAGGGCAGAGCGTTGAGCGCATTGCCTGAATTGCGACCTGCGGTCGCAGCGGATCTGGAGGCAATGGCGGAAGCGGAGCGCCGTTGTTTTCCGGATCCTTGGTCTTTTCGGCTGCTTTCGGATTTGCTAAGCTCTTCGTATGACAGTGTCTTTGTGCTTGCCTCCGAGGACACACTGCTCGGCTATGTAAACGTGCGTGTGCTCGGCGATGAAGCGGAACTTATGCGCATTGCGGTCGTTCCGGAGGAGAGGGGAAAGCGCTACGGGCTTACACTGCTTCGCGCGGGACTTGTTGAAATGTGCGCGCGGGGCGCGGAGGCGGCCACGCTTGAGGTGAGAGCGGGGAACACAGCTGCGATTCAACTCTATGAGAAACACGGTTTTCTGCTTGCGGGCAGAAGAAAGAACTACTATGAAACCGGTAGAGGATGCGCTCATCTACTGGAATCGGACTTTATCTGTTTGGAAAGAAGAGGTTACGGATGCTTGATATTTGTCTCCTTGGGACAGGCGGCATGATGCCGCTGCCCTATCGCTGGCTCACATCGATGATGGCGCGCTGCAACGGCTCTTCGCTGCTCATTGACTGCGGCGAGGGCACCCAGATTGCGCTCCGGGAGAAGGGCTGGAGTCCGCGCCCCATCGATGTAATCTGTTTTACGCACTACCATGCGGACCATATCAGCGGGCTGCCGGGCCTGCTCCTCACGATGGGCAATGCCGAGCGCACGGAGCCGCTCCTCATGATAGGCCCAAAGGGGCTGGAGCGCGTGGTGACAGCGCTCCGGAGCATTGCGCCGGAACTTCCGTTTCCGATTGTCTTCTCGGAACTCACGGAGGCGAGAGAGCAGCGGACGGTGGGCCCCTATGTGATCGATGCCTACCGCGTGAATCACAATGTTCTCTGCTACGGCTACTGTATCAGCATTCCCCGCATCGGCCGCTTTGACGCGGCGCGGGCCAAAGAGCAGGGCATACCGCTGAAATTCTGGAACCCGCTGCAGAAGGGACAGACCATCACGGACGGCGACAAGGTCTATACGCCGGATATGGTGCTCGGCGGCGCGCGGCGCGGCCTTAAGGTAAGCTATTGCACCGACACGCGCCCGGTTCCGGCCATTGCGGAATATGCAAAAGATGCGGATCTCATGATTTGCGAGGGCATGTACGGCGAGGCCGACAAGCAGCAGAAAGCGCGGGAACATAAGCACATGACCATGCAGGAGGCGGCAAAGCTCGCATCGGAGGCAAAGCCGAAGGAGCTCTGGCTCACGCACTACAGCCCCTCGCTCAACTACCCGGAAGAATATATGGCGGGAATCCGGAAAATTTTTCCGGCGGCAAAGGCGGCGAAGGACGGCTGGACCATGGAGCTCGTTTTCCCGGAGGAGGCATGACAGGGATGGAACAGATAGCAGCGGAACAAAAAGATATTCGCATTCTCGCAATCGAGAGTTCCTGTGACGAGACGGCGGCGGCAGTCGTGGAAAACGGCAGAACCGTGCGGTCGAACGTGATTTACTCCCAGATTGCGACGCATACGCTCTACGGCGGTGTCGTGCCGGAGATCGCATCGCGCGCGCACATTGAAAAAATCAATCAGGTCGTAGCGCAGGCGCTTCGGATGCCGATCTCACATTGGCAGAGATCGACGCAATCGGCGTGACTTACGGACCGGGCCTTGTGGGCCCGCTCTTAATCGGTGTCTCTGCGGCCAAGGCCATGGCCTTTGCGGCGGAGAAACCCTTGATTGGGGTCAACCACATCGAGGGTCATGTCTCGGCGAATTTTATTGCAAATCCGGACTTAAAGCCGCCCTTCCTCTGTCTCATTGTGTCGGGCGGCCACACAAATCTCGTGATGGTCGAGGACTACGGCAAGTTCCGCATCCTCGGGCAGACCCGGGACGACGCGGCGGGCGAGGCTTTTGACAAGGTGGCGAGATCGGTGGGACTCGGGTACCCGGGCGGGCCGAAAATCGACAAAAAGGCGCGGGAGGGAAACCCCGATGCCATCAGCTTTCCGCGCGCCAAGGTCGCGGATTCGCCCTATGACTTCAGCTTCAGCGGCTTAAAGAGTGCTGTGTTAAATTATCAGAATCACGCGAAGATGACGGGAGAGGAGATTCCGGTCGCGGATCTCGTCGCCTCTTTCCAGAAGGCGGTCGTCGAAGTGCTGGTCTCTCACACGATGGAGGCCGCGCGGGATTTTAACTGCAAGACGATTGCAATGGCGGGCGGTGTCGCGGCGAACTCCGCGCTCCGCGAGGCCATGCGCCTTGCCTGCGAAGCCGCGGGCTATACGCTTACTTACCCGGAACTCGGACTCTGCACGGACAATGCGGCCATGATCGGTTCCGCGGCTTACTATGAGTATTGTACAGGCAGAAGAAGCGGCTGGGATCTGAATGCCGTTCCGAATCTGAAACTCGGGGAGCGCTGAGATGGCGGAAACTAAGACGGCAGCCGTTCTGCTTGCGGGCGGACACGGGTCGCGCATGCAGAGCAAAATTCCGAAGCAGTTTTTGCTGCTCGCGGGGCACACGGTGCTCTGGCACGCGCTAAAGGCGCTTTCGGAGAGCGAGATCGATGAAATCGTGCTGGTTACGCCGCAGGGAGAGGCGGAAGCCCTCTACCGGACTTACCGGGAGGAGTACGGCTTTCGCAAATTGGTCGCTGCGGTAGAGGGCGGCATAGAGCGCTGTGACTCGGTTGTCGCGGGACTCGCTGCGCTTCGGGGGCGCGGGACAGAGCTGGTTTTTATCCACGATGCCGCGCGCCCGTTTGTATCGCAGGAACTTTTAAAGCGCATGCGGGAGGCGGGAGAGCGCTACGGCGCGGCGATTCCGGCGCTACCGGTGAAGGATACGATAAAGCTCGGGAATTCGGAGGGCTTTGTGCAAGATACCCCGCCGCGCGCCTTGCTTTTTGCGGCACAGACCCCGCAGGTCTTTTCTTATACAGCGATTTGCGCTGCCTATGAAGCCTATGACAGGGCGCGTGCGGCGCAGGATGCGCGCGCCCTGCTCGCGACCGATGACGCGCAGGTCATGGAACTGTTCGGCAGCTGTCAGGTCAAACTGGTAGAGGGCGAGGAGCAAAACCAGAAGCTCACGACGCCAACGGACATGGCGAGAGCGGAACAGTGGTTGCGGGAGCGGAACAGCCTGCACAGGAAGGAGACGGAAGAATGAAACAGAATAAGTTTTTCCCGGAGATTCGCGGAAATTTCGGCTTCGGCTGCATGCGGCTTCCGATGAACGGCGAGGAGGTCGATCATGCGGAATTCTGTCGCATGGCCGATGCCTTTATCGCGGCGGGCTTCAATTATTTCGACACGGCACACGGCTATATCAAAGGCAAATCGGAGACGGCAATCGCAGCGTGCGTGTCATCCCGTTATCCGCGCGAGCGCTTTCTCCTGACGAATAAGCTGACCGAGCCGTATTTCGAGAAGCAGGAGGACATCCGCCCGTTTCTGATGCAGCAGCTTGCGCTCTGCAAGGTCGACTACTTCGACTTTTACCTCATGCACGCGCAGAACAAAAAGAACTATCAGAAGTTCAAGCGCTGTCGCGCCTATGAGACAGCTTGGGAGTTAAAGCAGGAAGGCTACATTCGCCACCTCGGACTTTCCTTTCACGACAAGGCGGAAGTGCTGGACATGATTTTAAACGAGCACCCGGAAATCGAATTCGTACAGATTCAGTTCAACTATCTGGACTATGAGAGCGATGAGGTGGAGGGGCGCAAGGTCTATGAGGTCTGCGAGAAACATCAGAAACCCGTCATGGTCATGGAGCCCGTGAAGGGCGGCAGTCTCGTGAATCTGCCGGAAGAGGCGAACCGGATTCTCCGGGATTTGAACGGCGGCAGCAATGCGAGCTATGCAATCCGCTTTGCTGCGAGCTTTCCGCAGATTGCGGTGGTGCTCTCCGGCATGAGCAATATGGAGCAGATGGAGGATAATCTCGCCGCAATGTGTGACTTTAAGCCGCTCACGGAAACCGAGACGGAAGCGCTCCGCAAGGTCTGCGCGGTGTTCGGCCGTCTGGATCTGATTCCCTGCACGGCCTGTCACTACTGCGTCGAGGAGAGTGCCTGTCCGAAGAACATCCGGATTCCAGAGATTTTAGGCGCTTCGAATGCGTATGAGTCGTTCCGTAACCCGAATACAATCAATGACTATCGGAATTTCATGACTGCGGGAGACCACGGCAAGGCGGCCGACTGCATTCGCTGCGGCAAGTGCGAGAAGGTATGTCCCCAGCACCTCGAAATTCGGGAACTCCTCGCGAAGATCTCGGCGGTATTTGACCGGCAGTGAGTGCGGTCACAGTGTAAGCTTTAGAAAATGAGAGAAATGAAATGCAGAGACAAATCAGAAATTTGACACTGGCGGCGATGCTACTGGCACTGGGGCTCATTCTCCCTTTGGTGACCGGTAACATTCCCCGCGTCGGCAATATGCTGCTTCCGATGCACCTGCCGGTATTTCTCGGCGGACTGTTGCTCGGCTGGCAGTACGGACTGATTCTCGGCGCTGTTTTGCCGCTGATGCGGTCTCTCCTCTTCGGGATGCCGCCGCTCTATCCGGTCGCGCTCGCGATGACCTTTGAGCTCGCGACCTACGGCGCCGTGGCGGGGGCACTCTATCGGCGCTCGCCGTGGAAGTGCCTGCAGGCGCTGTACCGCGCACTGCTTTTCGCAATGTTTGCGGGGCGCGCAGTCTGGGGCCTTGCGGAAGTCGCTCTGCTCGGCATGACGGGGAAAGCCTTTACCCGGCAGATGTTCCTCGCGGGGGCGTTTTTTAACGCTGTCCCCGGTATCCTCCTCCAGCTTATCCTGATTCCGAGTGTGATGCTTGCGTTGCATCGAACGGGGATCAGCGGTTTGTTTGGCGCCGATGCCGGTGTGCGCGCTGCCAATGGATAATTTTACGCGTCTTTTTGATCTGCTGTCCGCGCACCCGGGGGGCGGATTTCTGCTCGCGCTCGACGGGCGCTGTGCTTCCGGGAAGACAACCATGTCTGAGAGACTGCAGCGTGTTTTGCCTTGCAACGTGATTCACATGGACGATTTTTACCTGCCCTTTGCAAAGAGAACCGCGGAGCGCATGGCAGAGCCGGGCGGACATATCTGGGTTGAGCGTCTCCGGACGGAGGTTTTGGAGCCGCTCCGCGCGGGAAGGAAAATCAGCTATCTCCCCTATGACTGCCATGCCGACCGTTTTTTGCCACAGCAGAAAGCGGATCCCGCGCTGCCGACCCTTGTGGAAGGCTCCTACAGCTGCCATCCCGCACTGCGGGCACTGTATGATTGCTGTGTGTTTCTGGATATTACGCCCGAGTATCAGCGGGAGCGGCTGCTCCGTCGAAATCCGGAGAGCTTCGAGGCATTTCAAACGATGTGGATTCCCAGAGAAGAATACTTTTTCAAGCACTGTGAGATTCGGAAGCACTGCGATTTTGTCCTAATGGCGGAGTAATGCCCCCGGCGGTAGCGGTTTGACGGCGCAGAAGCTGTCAAATACCGATCGTACGGTGACCTATCAGTACGAGCCCGGTTGGATGATATCACGGGGCTTCTCGTATTCCGTTTTTCGGAGGGAGAAGAGGGATTTGAAATAATAAAAGAGCCTGAAAAGGCTTCTCCCTGGGAAGTACATGTGATGCGCAAGAAAATTTCCTATGAGATTGGCTGAAAACAGTCGAAAAAAAGCGCGTATCCGAGCCGTTTTTTGGCTCGGATACGCGCTTTTTGCCGCGGAGAAGATGGGATTGTGTACGTAGGTCACCGGGGAGACCGCGTGTGCTGCGAACCTTGCGGTGTGGGAATCGTGTTGCAATATAGGGCATTTTTTGTGTTGCATTCGTGTTGCATGTGTTCCTAATTTTGACCGTTTTCCCATCGGTTGCAGCCGATTTTTCGGCACAGAGAACATAGAAAAAGCACGCATCTAAGCCATCTTTGGCCTATTTGCGTGCTTCTTTCTTCGCGGAGAGGATGGGATTCGAACCCATGTGCCCCGTAGGACTAACGGTTTTCAAGACCGCCTCGTTATGACCGCTCCGACACCTCTCCAGTATAGCAAGCAGAGTATACATGAAACGAAAGAGAGTTGTCAATCTCCGGAGAATTTGGAAGTGCATTTTATTGCTAGAATTCCGAAAACTCATTATAATGTTAAGAAAAAACGAGAGGGCATTTTTATGGGAAAAACAGAGGGACAGGCAGAGGAATTTAGAGCGCGCCTTGGCAAAAGGCTGGATGAACTGAAGTGGTTGTACTCGGAATTGTATCACAATGACGAAAATGCCTTTCAGTACTTTCTCTCGATGCTCTATCGGATGTATGAGTCCAGACCGGAACCGATGAAAAAACTGGACCGCGAGCGGGAGGCAAATCCGGACTGGTGCAAGAGCAATGAAGTCCTTGGCGTGATGCTGTATACAAATTGCTTCGGCGGCACGCTTCGCGGGGTGCGGGAACATCTCTCTTACCTGAAGGAGTCGGGTGCGACCTACATTCACCTGATGCCGTTGCTCGCCAGCCCGAAGGGGCGGTCCGACGGCGGCTATGCGGTTGCGGACTTCCGCACGGTGGAGCCGGAGCTCGGCACCATGGAGGACTTTGCGGCATTGGCGGCCGAGTGCCACAAGAACGGCATGAGCGTTTGCCTTGATTTTGCGATGAACCACACCTCGGAGGATCACGAGTGGGCGAGACGCGCCCGTGCCGGCGAGAAGGAGTTTCAGGACCGCTACTTTTTCTTTGACAACTGGAATATCCCGAATGACTTTGACCGCACGGTGCCGCAGGTGTTCCCGACGACTGCGCCGGGAAACTTCAGCTGGTGTGATGCGGTGCAGAAGGTGGTCATGACGACCTTCTATCCCTATCAGTGGGATTTAAACTACGCGAATCCGACGGTCTTTAACGACATGACCGAGAATTTGTTCTTTCTCTGCAACCAGGGGGCGGACATCATCCGCCTCGATGCGGTGCCCTACATCTGGAAGGCGCTCGGCACCACCTGCCGGAATTTGCCGCAGGTACACACGCTGGTTCGCATCATGCGGATGGCCGTGGAAATTGTGTGCCCCGCGACGCAGTTGCTCGGCGAAGTGGTCATGGGGCCCTCGAAAGTCGTGCCGTATTTCGGCACGCTCGAGAAGCCGGAGTGCAATACGCTCTACAATGTCACGACGATGGCGACGACCTGGCATACGGTCGCGACTCGGGATGTGCGGCTCATGAAGCACCAGCTCGGACAGATTTTCGCACTGCCGAAACAGTATTTATTTCTCAACTATCTGCGCTGCCACGATGACATCGGCTGGGGGCTCGACTACGGCTTCTTAAAGCAGTTCGGCGACGATGAAGTCGGCCACAAGCGCTTCTTAAACGACTTTTTCCGGGGCTATTTCTACGGCTCCGACGCGCGGGGCGAGCTCTACAATGACGATCCCCGCATCGGTGATGCAAGACTCTGCGGCACGACAGCCTCGCTCTGCGGCATTGAGGCAGCGGAATATGAGGGCAACCAGTGGAAGCTGGATCGCGCTATCCGCCTTGACATCATGCTGCATGCCTTCCTGTTTACGTTGTCCGGCGTGCCGGTGATTTATTCCGGTGATGAGATCGGACAGCGAAACGACTACAGCTATCATGAAGATCCCTACAAGTGGGACGATTCGCGCTACCTGCATCGCGGGAATTTCTCCTGGGAAGATGCAGAAAAGCGGAAAGACCCGACGACCCGGGAGGGAAGAATCTTTACGGCACTCCGGGAGCTCGAGACAATACGCGCCACACATGAGGTGTTCCGCACCGAGGCCGACACCTGGATTATGGAGACCTATAACGACCACATTCTCGGCATAGGCCGCTACTATAACGGCGAGAAACTGGTGGCGCTCTTTAACTTTGATGTGCAGGACGGCACGGCCTGGATTAACGAGCCGGAGGAGTATCGGAATCTCTTAAACGGCGACCGCTGCCGCGCTACGGCCTACGGACTTCCGGCCTTCGGTTTCGTGTGGCTCTACTGGAGCAAAGAAGAGGAAATCGAAGCGGCAAAGCAGGCGGAGGCCGCGCGCGAAGCAGCGGAGAAGCAGGCGGAAAAAGAGAGAAAAGCTGAAGCACGAAAGAAAGCCGCGGAAGAAAAGAAGGCGGCAAAGGCGGCGGCCGAAGAGGCAGCAGCCAAGGAAGCAGAGGCAAAGCAGGCGGCTGAGGAAGCAGCGGCAAGAGCGGCAGCCGAAGAGGCAGCAGCCAAGGAAGCAGAGGCAAAGCAGGCGGCTGAGGAAGCAGCGGCAAAGGCGGCGGCCGAAGAGGCAGCAGCCAAGGAAGCAGAGGCAAAGCAGGCGGCTGAGGAAGCAGCGGCAAAGGCGGCGGCCGAAGAGGCAGCAGCCAAGGAAGCAGAGGCAAAGCAGGCGGCTGAGGAAGCAGCGGCAAAGGCGGCGGCCGAAGAGGCAGCAGCCAAGGAAGCAGAGGCAAAGCAGGCGGCTGAGGAAGCAGCGGCAAAGGCGGCGGCCGAAGAGGCAGCAGCCAAAGACGGTCGAAGCGATTATGAAGACAGAGCGAGCTGCAAAGACAAAGCGCACAGCAAAGAAAAAAGGGTCAAAGAAATGAGCAAGCTGATTTTTCTGGACATTGACGGAACCTTGACGGAGGCAGGAACCAATACGCCTCCGGACTCTGCGGTGTGCGCCATGGCAAAGGCGCGGGAGAAGGGGCACAAACTGTTTCTCTGCACCGGCAGAAATCCGGATATGTTAAAGCCCCTGCTTCGCTATCCCTTCGACGGCATGGTCGCGAGTTCCGGCGGCTATGTGAAGGCCGGAGACAAGGTGCTCTACGACCATCCGATTGCGCCGGAGACGCTCAAAATCGCACTGGATGCCCTGCACCGGAACGGCGTTTTCTGCACCATAGAGGGCACGGAGGGCTCTTTCGGCGATGCGAATTTAAAGGATTTTCTCGACAGCACCGAGGGCGGCAACTCCGAGATCGAGAGATGGCGCAAGGCGCTCTCCGAGAGCCTCGGTATTCGCCCGATGGAAGAATATGCGGGACAGCCGATTCATAAAATCGTGATCATGGCGCGGGAGGCCTCTCAGCTCGAAGAGTGCAAGCGCCTGCTCGAGAAGGACTTTCACTTTATCATCCAGGATGTCCCGGCGCACGGCTGTGTGAACGGCGAAATCGTGAGCCACGACTTTGACAAGGGCAAGGGCGTGCGCCGCATTGTCGATTACTTCGGCGCGAAGATTAGCGATACCGTCGGTTTCGGCGACAGCATGAACGACCTTGAGATGATGGAGACCGTCGGCTATGCGGTCTGCATGGAAAACGGCTCGCCGGCACTCAAGGAGCGCGCGGACTGGGTCTGCCCGGCGGTCACGGATGACGGTATCTATCGGGCTTTTGAAACTGAATTTATTGTAACTGCGGTTGTTGTAAGAATAGAACAGCGGGCGCTGATTACACTGTTCGAAAGAAACGGGTGTCGGATACAAATGGATATGCGGAATCAGGGTACCATATGTGTCATGAGCGTGCGCAATCATTTCTCGAAGTTTCCTGCCGAAGGCAGAAACGAATGATACAGCGAGCGCTCCCGCCTGTCGCGGGAGAGTCTCCGAAAAGGGGGAAGGCTTATGGCACTGGATTACAGGAAGTGCGCACAGGAAATCGTCGACCACATCGGTGGGCGGGACAATGTCGCACAGGCGGCGCACTGCGCAACGCGGCTTCGGCTCGTTATCAAGGATAACAGCAAAGTCGACAAGACCTACCTCGACAATGTCGAGGGCGTCAAGGGCATGTTTGAGTCGAACGGGCAGTTGCAGCTCATCATCGGCACGGGAACAGTCAACAAGGTCTATGACGAGTTCCTGAGTATCACGGGTATGACGGCGGCGACGAAGGACGACGTGAAGGCAGCGGCGGCAGCGCAACAGCCGCTCTGGAAGCGTTTGTTAAAGCCGATCGGCGATGTCTTTGTGCCGATTTTACCGGCGATTGTCGCCTCGGGTCTCATGATGGGACTGGTAGAGGCGCTCGCCAAGATTCCGGGACTCGGCTTTGCGGGTTCCGACTGGTTTGCGTTTCTCGACATGGTCGCGAATACGGCCTTTGCCTATCTGCCGGTCATTGTCGCAATTTCGGCGGCGCGTGTGTTCGGCGGCAACATTTTCCTCGGCGCCGTTATCGGTCTTCTGATGATTCACTCCTCGCTGACGAACGGCTGGAACGCGTCACAGGGATATGATGTCTGGTATCTGTTCGGCCACATCGAGATTTTCCCGAACTATGCACTCGGCCAGATTAATCAGCTCGGCTATCAGGGCCATGTCATTCCGGTCATTCTCTCGGTCTTCTGCATGAGCAAAATCGAGAAGTGGTTCCACGACCATGTGCCGGAGATGCTGGATCTCTTTATCACGCCGCTCTGCACCGTGATGATTACGGCGCTCCTCACCTTTATGATTATCGGACCGATTTTCTCCGGCCTCGAGACGGTGGTCTTACGTGCGGCGGAAATGCTGGTGCATAACCCGCTCGGTGCAATGGTCATGGGCGCGATTTACCCGGCGACTGTCGTCATGGGTCTCCACCACATGTACAATGTGATTGAGGCAGGTATGCTCGGCTCTGTGGGCTTAAACACCTGGATGCCGATTGCAAGTGCGGCAAACTTCGCACAGTTCGGTGCCTGCCTCGCGGTCGGCATCAAGACCCGGAGCCAGAAGACCAAGAGCATTGCGGTTCCCTCCGCACTCTCGGCTTCTCTCGGTATTACCGAGCCGGCAATCTTCGGTGTAAACATGCGCTTCTTTAAGCCCTTTGCGGCAGGCATGGCGGGCGGTGCGGTCGGCGCTCTGGCCGGTGCGCTGATGGGACTCGGCGCGACGGCTTACGGCGTGACGGGTCTCCCGGGCTATCTCACCGTCAATAAGCCTTTGCTCTATACGGTGATGCTCGCAATTTCCGGCGGTATTGCCTTTGTCCTGACCTGGTTCCTCTTCAAGGAAGAGCAGCCGGCAGCGGCGGCAAAGCCGGAGGAGAAGAAAGAAGAGAAGGAAGAGACTTTTGTCGGCGAGACAGTCATCCGCTGCGAGGCAGGCACGATTGCGGCGCCGGTGAAGGGACAGTTTGTCAAGCAGGAGGATATTCCGGATGAGACGTTTGCGCAGGGCATACTCGGCGCAGGACTCGGGATTCAGCCGGAGGAGGGCGTGGTGTATGCGCCGTTTGACGGTACGATTTCCTCTGTGGCAGAGTCAAAGCACGCAATCGGCATCAGCGGCGCCGGTGATATGGAACTGCTGATCCATGTGGGCGTTGACACCGTGGCAATGAATGGAGACGGCTTTGAGCCGTTGGTTTCCGAGGGCGACAGCGTAAAGCTGGGGCAGCCGATACTCCGCTTCTCCCGCGAGAAGATCAAGGCAGCGGGGCATCCGGACTTTGGTTGTCGTGCTGCTGACCAACTCGGATGACTATACCGACGTGGAAGTTCGTTGACAGAACCCGTAAACTACAACAAGAGAAGGAGCAAACACCATGAAAGAATTCACCTACACCATCACTGACCCGAACGGAATTCACGCGCGCCCGGCCGGCCTCTTGGTCAAGCAGCTCAAGGCCTTCAAGAGCACTGTGACCATCTTTAAGGGCGATAAGAACGTGGATATGAAGAAGCTGCTTGCGCTGATGGGACTCGGTGTGAAGCAGGGTGATGCAGTGACAATTAAGGTCGAGGGAGAGGACGAGGAAGCCTGCGCAGCGGCACTCGAGAAGTTCCTGAAGGAGACGTTCTGATTCTAGGAGGCACAGAATGCAGGTAGCTACCGGAAAGAGCGTCTTAAACGGCATTTCGATCGGAAAGATCAAGGTGTATAAGGCGCCGAAACTTGAAATTGATGACAATCTGATCGATGACGTCGAGGACGAGCTTGCTCGCTTTGACAACGCAAGGGAGCGCGCCATCGAGCAGCAGAATGCGCTCTACGAAAAGGCTGTCATTGACGCCGGTGAGGACAGTGCGGAGGTGTTCTCGGTGCACGCGATGATGCTCGAGGACGATGATCTGATTGATGCGACCAATGAGATTATCAAGACGCAGAAGCACACGGCGGAATATGCGGTCAAGATTGCGTTTGACAACCAGGCGAAGGTTTTCGCCGAGATGGATGACCCGTATATGAAGGAGAGAGCGGCGGACATCTACGACATCGAGCATGCGGTGCTCGGCTATCTCTTCGGCATCAGCGGGGACATTCTGCAGGGCACGGAACCCTGCATTCTGGTTGCAAACGATCTGACGCCGTCCGAGACGGTGCGCCTCAATAAGTCGCTCTTGCTCGGCATTATCACGCGGGAGGGCTCGCTCAACAGTCATACGGCCATCCTTGCTCGCTCCATGGGCATTCCGGCTCTTGTGCAGTGCAAGGATGTCAACGAGGACTGGGAGGGGAAGCCGGCAATCATTGACGGCTACAACTCTTGTGCCTACATTGAGCCGACCGGAGACCTCGAGAAAACGCTCCGGAAGCGGAAGGAAAAGGACGCGAAGCAGAGAGCGCTCTTGCAGGAGCTGAAGGGCAAGAGCAATACGACAATCGACGGCAAGACCATTCAGGTCTATGCGAATATCGGCGGTCCCTCCGACATCGGCCTCGTCCAGCAGAACGATGCGGGCGGCGTGGGTCTGTTCCGCTCGGAGTTCGTCTATCTCAATGCGAGAGATTATCCGAGCGAAGAGGAGCAGTTTAACGCCTACCGCCTCGCAATCGAGACGCTCGCACCGAAGCAGGTCATCATCCGCACCTGTGACATCGGCGCGGACAAGCAGGTTGAGTATATGGGCATGGAGAAAGAGGAGAATCCGGCACTCGGACTCCGCGCAATCCGCATCTGTCTGACACGGAAGGCTTTCTTTAAGACCCAGTTGCGCGCCTTACTTCCGCGCTTCCGCCTACGGCAATCTCGGCATCATGTTCCCGATGATTATCTCGATGCGGGAACTGAGAGAGTGCAAGGAGCTGCTCGCCGAGTGCGCCGAAGAGCTGAAAGCAGGGCGTGAAGATCGGCAAGTATGCGGTCGGCATCATGATTGAGACGCCGGCGGCCGTGCTGATTGCCGATGAGCTCGCGGAAGAGTGCGACTTCTTCTCCATCGGCACCAACGACCTCACACAGTACACGCTGGCCATTGACCGGCAGAATGCGGCGCTGGATCCGTTCCTCGCAAAGCATCATCCGGCCGTGCTTCGGCAGATCAAGATGACCATTGATGCGGGACATCGTCACGGCACCTGGGTCGGTATCTGCGGCGAGCTCGGCGCGGATCTCGCGCTCACGGAGACCTTCCTTCGTATGGGCGTCGATGAGCTGTCGGTGAATCCGGTTTCGGTTCTGCCGCTTCGAAAGACTATCCGCGGCATCGACCTCCGGAAGGAACCGGGCGCAAGTCTCAAAGACGAGACGGAAGCGGTGAGCACCGAACCGACCGAGTAAAACCGTCGCCTTTTTCAAGACATACAAGCAAAAAAAACATAAGAGCGTGTCCGCCGAGACATCCGGAAACGGGTGCCGAGGCGGGCGCGCTTTTTTTGCGGAAGAAGGACGGGAAAAAGACAAGCGGGCAACCTGTCCGAGAGGGAGAGGTAAATCGATGCGGAGAAAGGGAGAACTGTATCGCGAAGGTGTCTGTATCTTAGCGGAAAACGTCTCGAATTTAACATGAGTCTCGTGAGAGGAGAAATCGGAACAGCCGGTTACGGATTGTCGGTTCGCGGAAGAGGCTCTGTGCGCTGCGGAAAAGAGCGGAACGTCCGACTATGAATCATTGGGGCGCGGTGTAAGTCTTGTGCGAAGAGAAATAATCGAAAAACGAAATGTGGCTGCCGCGAAGTCTGCAGGAGCGGAAACAGCCCTGTTTCGACAGCAGTGTTTCGATAGGAGAAGAGGCACACAAAGTAAGCGTGCGGCTTCTACTGCGTGACAACATAATGTGCTACAATGAAGGAAATCATTCGACACAATGACAGGAATGTGAGGTCGGGGAGGCCGTGTATGAAACAGTTGTTTTATCTCTTGGTGCCGCTCGGCGCAGCCATGCTGATTTTCAGCATACGCGGGCTGATAGGAGCCGTGAAGGCGAAGCTTCTCTATGAGCAGCCCTATATAGAAGACAGCGGTAGTTTTACTGTCACGGAGGCAGGCAACTACGGCATCTGGTTAAACGGAAAGCAGTTCGGCAAGTCGCCGTACGGAGAATTCGGTTTGCAACTCTCAATCAAAGAGACGGGGGAGATGATTCCCCTCTCGAGATCGCTGATGCGAACCACTGTGAAGGGCTTCGGAACCGCGCGGATGGAGCTCTACACCTTTCATGCGGATGCGGGCAACTATACTTTACGGCGGACCGATGAGGCAAATCTCGGGGACAGGATGCTGTCCGGCATCGGTAAGGTTCTTAGCAGATACCCTGTCGACTATGCGCAATTTTCATTCCGCATTTACCCGCACCGCGCCGCCGCGCTCGGCGTTGTCTATAGTTTCGGCATTACCCTCAGCTTCATGCTCATACTTTGGGGGATACTGCTGCCGCACTATCTCTAAGCCAGGGCGAAGCCCCGCCGGATGCTTGCGCGATCGCCGGAACCCTGCTCTTCGGTAGGCGGGATGACGATTGTAAGCATACCTTTGTTGCGCTGTTAGGCAGGCATAGCTTTGATTTCGAGGAAACGGTCTCGGCTTTGCACCGATACAACTGTTGGCAGCGTGAAGTTTGCAAATCCGGACTTGGAAAAGAGTCGGAGATTTATGCTATACTGTAACCGATACGTTCTTCGAATCACTTCCGAGAGCGATGCTTCGGAACGAAGGAATAAGAGGACAAAGTCAAAAAGAATTGAAAAAAGTCGTTGACATTTGTCGGTGCAGTGGCTATACTAACTAAGCTGTATCGAGCGGCAAGCAAGAGCGCCGCGACAACTGAAGAAGGTTTTGATTCAGGCACAGTACTTTTTGCAGAAGTACCCAAGTGGTTGAAGGGGCTCCCCTGGAAAGGGAGTAGGTCGTTAATAGCGGCGCGAGGGTTCAAATCCCTCCTTCTGCGTCGCCGACTCGGTCGGCAAGAACCTTGAAAATCAAAGATCAGACAGTACAAACAACCCTGAAATCTCTGTAAAAACAGAGGGTTCGCGGACATCTTTCGAATGTGTCCGTGAGCTTCCAAAAGAATTTCAAAAAAGAACCAAACCAAGTAATAACGGGTAAAATAACTGAGAAAGACCAACGTTATTTTGACCGGAACGAACAAACTTAAATTTGAGAGTTCGATCCTGGCTCAGGATGAACGCTGGCGGCGTGCTTAACACATGCAAGTCGAACGAGAAGTGGAGACGGAAACCTTCGGGCGGAAGACTTTGCTTCGAGTGGCGGACGGGTGAGTAACGCGTGGGTAACCTGCCTCATACAGGGGGATAACAGTTGGAAACGACTGTTAATACCGCATAAGACCACAGCACCGCATGGTGCGGGGGTAAAAAAACTCCGGTGGTATGAGATGGACCCGCGTTCGATTAGCCAGTTGGCGGGGTAACGGCCCACCAAAGCGACGATCGATAGCCGATCTGAGAGGATGACCGGCCACATTGGGACTGAGACACGGCCCAAAACTCCTACGGGAGGCAGCAGTGGGGAATATTGCACAATGGGGAAACCCTGATGCAGCGACGCCGCGTGAGTGAAGAAGTATTTCGGTATGTAAAGCTCTATCAGCAGGGAAGAAAATGACGGTACCTGAGTAAGAAGCCCCGGCTAACTACGTGCCAGCAGCCGCGGTAATACGTAGGGGGCAAGCGTTATCCGGATTTACTGGGTGTAAAGGGAGCGCAGACGGCTCTGCAAGTCTGAGTGAAAGCCCGCGGCTTAACCGCGGGACTGCTTTTGGAAACTGCAAGGCTTGAGTATCGGAGGGGCAGGCGGAATTCCCTAGTGTAGCGGTGAAATGCGTAGATATTAGGAAGAACACCGGTGGCGAAGGCGGCCTGCTGGACGAAAAACTGACGTTGAGGCTCGAAGGCGTGGGGAGCAAACAGGATTAGATACCCTGGTAGTCCACGCGGTAAACGATGAATACTAGGTGTTGGTGCCCGAAGGGCATCGGTGCCGTCGCAAACGCAATAAGTATTCCACCTGGGGAGTACGTTCGCAAGAATGAAACTCAAAGGAATTGACGGGGACCCGCACAAGCAGTGGAGCATGTGGTTTAATTCGAAGCAACGCGAAGAACCTTACCAAATCTTGACATCCTTCTGACCGCACCGTAATGGGTGCTTTCCTTCGGGACAGGAGTGACAGGTGGTGCATGGTTGTCGTCAGCTCGTGTCGTGAGATGTTGGGTTAAGTCCCGCAACGAGCGCAACCCCCTATTGCCGGTAGCCAGCAGGTAAAGCTGGGCACTCCGGCGAGACTGCCCGGGATAACCGGGAGGAAGGCGGGGATGACGTCAAATCATCATGCCCCTTATGATTTGGGCAACACACGTGCTACAATGGCGTTAACAAAGAGAAGCGAGAACGCGAGTTTAAGCAAAGCTCAAAAATAACGTCTCAGTTCGGACTGCAGTCTGCAACTCGACTGCACGAAGCTGGAATTGCTAGTAATCGCGAATCAGCATGTCGCGGTGAATACGTTCCCGGGTCTTGTACACACCGCCCGTCACACCATGGGGAGTCAGCAACGCCCGAAGTCAGTGACCCAACCGCAAGGGAGGGAGCTGCCGAAGGCGGGGCGGATAACTGGGGGTGAAGTCGTAACAAGGTAGCCGTATCGGAAGGTGCGGCTGGATCACCTCCTTTCTAAGGAAAAAAAGTAAGGGTTGCTTGTGCTGTCTGGTTTTTGATCAAAGGTTCACACCGGATATCCGGTGTCGATGCGTCTTCTTGAAACACCCGTTCCCATCCCGAACACGACGGTTAAGAGGAAGACGGCCGAAGGTACTATGCTGGTAACGATATGGGGAGAATAGGCGGGCGCCGGATTTTTTTCTTTTTTTCATAAGCGATCGGAACGCTTGAGCCGAAAGGCTGGAACGCTCCTATGGCTGATGAAAATCAGCTTTTGCACCTTGAAAATCGCATACAGAATGAATATTCAATTTTTAGAATATCTAGACATCCGAGGTGATACGACGAAAGTCGTATCCAAAGATATAAACGTATGCTCTGTGAAAGCAGAGCGACCAACCCGCATGTTCTTACGCTAGAGAACATGTAAGAGGTTAAACAAAAAAGAGCGTAGGGCGGATGCCTTGGCACTAAGAGCCGATGAAGGACGTGATAAGCTGCGATAAGCTGCGGGGAAGAGCAAATATCTATTGATCCGCAGATTTTCGAATGGGAAACCTACTGCAGAAGAGCTGCAGTGACTGTGCGTGAATCCATAGCGTACAGCCGGGAACCCGCTGAACTGAAACATCTAAGTAGGCGGAGGAAGAGAAAACAACAGTGATTCCGTAAGTAGCGGCGAGCGAACGCGGAAGAGCCCAAACCGCAGTGCGTGCACTGCGGGGTTCGGACTGCACACGGGAATTGAATCGTTACCGGAAAGACTTTGGAACAGTCTGCCAGAGAGGGTGAAAGCCCCGTACGGGAAAACGAGTCATGACTCAGCAGGATCCAGAGTACCACGAGACACGTGAAACCTTGTGGGGAATGCGGGGGACCACCCCTAAGGCTAAATACTACTTAGTGACCGATAGTGCATAGTACTGTGAAGGAAAGGTGAAAAGGACCCCGGGAGGGGAGTGAAAAAGAACCTGAAACCCTATGTTTACATGCAGTGGAAGTGCGATACATGAACGCACAACCGCGTACTTTTTGTAGAACGGTCCGGCGAGTTGCCGGTGCTGGCAAGGTTAAGGACTACAGGTCCGGAGCCGAAGGGAAACCGAGTCTTAATAGGGCTTACAGTCAGCATCGGCAGACCCGAAACCGGGTGATCTATCCATGTCCAGGTTGAAGTCCCCGTAAAAGGGGATGGAGGACCGAACACACATCCGTTGAAAAAGGGTGGTGATGAGGTGTGGATAGGGGAGAAATTCCAATCGAACCCGGAGATAGCTGGTTCTCCTCGAAATAGCTTTTAGGGCTAGCCTCGACTTAGTCAGACGGAGGTAGAGCACTGAATTCCTGAGGGGCGTCAAAAGCCTGCCAAGGGATATCAAACTGCGAATGCCGTCCTGATGATGGTCGGGAGTCAGACTGCACGAGATAAGTTGGGCAGTCAAAAGGGAAAGAGCCCAGACCTACAGCTAAGGTCCCAAAAATACGTGTTAAGTGGAAAAGGATGTGGGATTTCGAAGACAGCTAGGATGTTGGCTTAGAAGCAGCCACACATTCAAAGAGTGCGTAATAGCTCACTAGTCGAGAGGTCCTGCGCCGAAAAATTTCCGGGGCTAAAAACACGATACCGAAGCTTAGGAATGTAGCAATACATTGGTAGAGGAGCAATCTCAGAGTGCCGAAGCGCTACCGCAAGGAAGCGTGGAGTTCTGAGAAGAGAGAATGCCGGAATGAGTAGCGAGAATGATGTGAGAATCATCATGGCCGAATATCCAAGGATTCCAGGGTAAAAGCTGATCTGCCCTGGGTAAGTCGGGACCTAAGGCGAGGGAGAGATCCGTAGTCGATGGACAGCAGGTTCATATTCCTGCACCTGACATGATCAGAACTGTGGGGACACAGGAACAAAAACCGGACCCGGGAGAGCAAAGACCGGGCGAAGCGAAGCTAGGAGTGCGGTAGGCAAATCCGCCGCACAATCCGAAAAGCGTGATAGGGGAGCGAAATATAAGTAGCGAAGCCGGTGGAGGGACTGTCGAGAAAAAGCCGCTATTGTATCATGTCAGCCCGTACCGCAAACCGACACAGGTGGATGAGGAGAGAATCCTAAGGCCGACGGGAGAAGCATTGTTAAGGAACTCGGCAAAATGACCCCGTAACTTCGGGAGAAGGGGTGCTGCAGAGATGCAGCCGCAGAGAAAAGGCTCAAGCAACTGTTTAGCAAAAAAACACAGGTCTATGCGAAACCGTAAGGTGAGGTATATGGGCTGACGCCTGCCCGGTGCTGGAAGGTTAAGAGGAGAGGTTAGCGCAAGCGAAGCTTTGAATTTAAGCCCCAGTAAACGGCGGCCGTAACTATAACGGTCCTAAGGTAGCGAAATTCCTTGTCGGGTAAGTTCCGACCCGCACGAAAGGCGTAATGATTTGAGCGCTGTCTCAACAATGCACCCGGTGAAATTGAAGTACCAGTGAAGATGCTGGTGACCTGCGCCAGGACGGAAAGACCCCATGGAGCTTTACTCCAGCTTGATACCGGGATTCGGTGTTACTCGTACAGGATAGGTGGGAGGCTAAGAAGGAAGGACGCCAGTCTTTCCGGAGCCGCTGTTGGGATACCACCCCTGTGGCACTGGATTTCTAACCTACATCCGTAATCCGGATGGGGGACAATGTCAGGTGGGGAGTTTGACTGGGGCGGTCGCCTCCGAAAGTGTATCGGAGGCGCTCAAAGGTTCCCTCAGAATGGTTGGAAACCATTCGAAGAGCGCAAAGGCAGAAGGGAGCTTGACTGCGACACCGACGGGTGGAGCAGGTACGAAAGTAGGACTTAGTGATCCGGTGGTATAAAGTGGGATTGCCATCGCTCAACGGATAAAAGCTACCCTGGGGATAACAGGCTTATCACTCCCAAGAGTTCACATCGACGGAGTGGTTTGGCACCTCGATGTCGGCTCATCGCATCCTGGGGCTGAAGTCGGTCCCAAGGGTTGGGCTGTTCGCCCATTAAAGCGGTACGCGAGCTGGGTTCAGAACGTCGTGAGACAGTTCGGTCCCTATCCGGCGCGGGCGTAAGATATCTGAGAGGAGCTGTCCTTAGTACGAGAGGACCGGGATGGACTGACCACTGGTGCACCGGTTGGGGAGCAACCCCATGGCCGGGTAGCCAAGTCGGGACGGGATAAACGCTGAAGGCATCTAAGCGTGAAGCCCCCCTCAAGATGGGATATCTCATGCGAAAGCGGTAAGACCCCTTGAAGACGACAAGGTAGATAGGAGAGAGGTGTAAGCGTGGCGACACGTTCAGCTGACTCTTACTAATCGGTCGAGGGTTTAACCAAAGGGTTTGGGAAAAGAGATGAATAGATAAAGAATTCTGTGTGCGATTTTCAGGGTGTAAAGATGGCCCCATGGTCAAGCGGTTAAGACATCGCCCTTTCACGGCGGTAACACGAGTTCGAACCTCGTTGGGGTCACTAGAGTTTAGGAACTCACCTTGGAGCTTTAGCTCAGCTGGTTAGAGCAGTCGGCTCATAACCGATCGGTCCCGGGTTCGAGTCCCCGAAGCTCCACTTCAGTAGTATTCCTTGTTAGCTCAGTCGGTAGAGCACGCGGCTGTTAACCGCGGTGTCGTTGGTTCGAGTCCAACACGAGGAGTTTTGGCCCGATGGCTCAGTTGGTTAGAGCGCCGCCCTGTCACGGCGGAGGTCGACGGTTCAAGTCCGTTTCGGGTCGCTGCATCAGGCGTTGATGCGATTTGCCGGCGTGGCGGAATTGGCAGACGCCCAGGACTTAAAATCCTGTGGTCAGTGATGACCGTACCGGTTCGACCCCGGTCGCCGGCAGGATTCAACACAGAACTCAGAGCGTAAGCTCTGGGTTTTTTTGTTGCATTCACCGCGGAATTCTTTTACAATAATGCCATAGGAACTTGTCAAAAGGAGGAAGCGTTATGCAAAATACAAACGATACAAAGGTTTATACTGCCGGCTGTGATGCACCTCTCAAGATCCGCAAGGGGCATTTTGCCTCGAATCACGCGCACATTAACTACTACATTGATGTGACGACCTTAAAGACAAGAAGCGGCGAGGCCAAGGAAATTGCGCGTTATCTGACGGGCACTTACCTCTTCGGTACGGTGATTGACACCATTGTCTGCATGGAGGGGACGGATGTGATCGGCGCGTACCTCGCGGAGGAGCTGACCAAAGAGGGCTTCCTCTCCACGAATGCGCATAAGACCATGTATGTGGTGCACCCGGAATTCAACTCGAACTCGCAGCTCATCTTCCGCAATAATCTGCTCCCGGAGATTGCGGGCAAGAACATTATGGTGCTGATGTCAAGCATCACGACGGGGCGCACGCTCGACAAGGTGCTCGAGTGCATTCAGTACTACGGCGGCACGCTGTCGGGAGTCTCGGCGATTTTCAGCGCCTGTGAGACCTATCACGACATCCCGATTTCGGCGGTGTTCGGCAAGAAGGATATTCCGGACTATGCGTCCTATGACTATCGGGAGTGCCCGCTCTGTAAGGCCGGCGAAAAGCTGGATGCGCTGGTGAACGCCTACGGTTTTGCGACGCTCGGCGACAATTAAATCGATTGGCAAACAGTTCAAAGAAGCTATCCGCAAATCTGCGGATAGCTTCTTTTTTTCACAGAGTCTTCACAGAAATGCCGGTTTCTTTCAGCTTCCTTTCAGCTTCGCTTGGTAAAGTGTGGCCATCAACAAACAAACACCCGAAGAAATTCTTCGGTGCCATGATTTGGCGGAAAGGAGTAATCTTATGAAAAAGAAACACCTTGTACTGACGGCGGCAACCCTCTCCCTCGCAATGGCGCTCGGCGCCTGCGGAAGCTATGCGGGCGCGGCTACAAGCCTTGCGGCGCGGAGTGCAACGGAGGCGAATGCGGAACACAGAGAAGGTACTGTGGAGAACACGGCCGATGCAACCGTCATCAACGCGAACGGCGGTGATATCACGGTTACCGGCGACGGCGCGGTTGCTGCAGACGGCACAGTGACCATTCAAAAGGCAGGCACCTATGTACTTCGCGGAAACTTCGCCGAAAGTCAGCTGGTGGCGGATGTAGAAGAGGGCGCGGAAATCAAGCTGATTTTTGACGGCTTCACAATCAGCAATTCGACCAATGCGCCGCTGGTATTCGAGAGCGGTGCGAGTGTCACGATTGTCCTGCAGGATGGCACGGAGAATGCGGTCTCGGATTTGAGAAACAGCGCGGAGGACAACAAGGCAGCCATCTATGCAAAGTCAGACCTCACGATTTCCGGAAACGGTACCCTGGCGGTACAGGGAAATGCAGAGGATGCGATTCACAGCGAGGCGAATGTCACCGTGGAGGGCGGCACGCTCACTTTGAAAGCGGGAGATGACGGCATCCACGCGGATGAGACTCTGACTGTTCGAAACGGCAATATCAATGTCACAGAGTCGGAAGAAGGCTTGGAAGGCCTGGTCGTAGACATTCAGGGCGGTGTCATCACGGTGACCGCAAAGGATGACGGCATCAATGCCTCCGACGGTTCCGGCAGCGACGCGGCACCGGGGCAGGCAACTGAGGGCGCAGCTGTTCGCATCAGCGGCGGCATGGTCACCGTCAAGGCAGGCGGCGACGGCATTGATTCGAACGGAGATCTTACGATCAGCGGCGGCACGGTTGTGGTCGACGGTCCCTCGGACGGCGGGAATGCGCCGCTCGATTACGACGGCAAGGGCGTTATTACCGGCGGCACTGTCTTCGTGACGGGAGACAGCGGCATGTTCCAGACGCTAAACGACAGCGGTTCGACGCAAAAGAGTCTGGTTGTTTCCCTCAATTCGACGCAGGGGGCTGGGACTAAGGTGACGATTGCGGATTCGAAGGGCAATGTGGTATATGAGAATACCGCTACGACGCAGGCGTTTAATACCTTGCTCTTTAGCGCCGCGGATCTGAAGCAGGATGAGAACTACACCGTGACCGTCGGAAGCGAGAGCCGGACCGTGACTGTGAGTGACAGTGCGAATATCAACAGTGAAAATGGCGGAAACCACGGTGCTCCGGGCGGCATGCAGGAAGGACGCCCGAACGGACAGCGCCCGGAGGGCAGACCGGAGAACGGCGGTCAGCAGGGCGGCAGAGGTCAGCAGGGCGACCGTCGGAACGGTAGAGGTGAGCGGAACGGTCGGCCGAGTAATAGAGGACAGCAGAACGGCGGCGCATTCGAAGAAGACAGAGACGGAGAGGTGCGCGATGACCGCGGCGTAGAGCAGCGCGGCGAAGGTAACCGCCCGACCGGCAGACCGGAGAACGGCGGTCAGCAGGGCGGCGGAGACCGGCAGAACGGCAAGCGCCCGGCGGGCAGATCGGAGAACGGTGGGCAACAGGACAGCAGAGGTCAGAACGGTAACCGTCCGGCGGGCAGACCGGAGAACGGCGGTCAGCAGAACGGCGGAAGCCGGAACAGTAACCGCCCGGAGGGCAGACCGGAGAACGGCGGACAGCAGGGCGGCAGAGGTCAGAACGGTAACCGCCCGGAGGGCAGACCGGAGAACGGCGGTCAGCAGGGCAACAGAGGACAGAACGGTAATCGCCCGGCGGGCAGACCGGAGAACGGCGGTCAGCAGGGCAGCAGAGACCGGCAGAACGGAAACCGTCCGGCGGGCAGACCGGAGAACGGAGGTCAGCAGGGCGGCAGAGGTCAGAACGGTAAGCGCCCGGAGGGCAGACCGGAGAACGGCGGACAGCAGGGCGGCAGAGGTCAGAGTGGTAAGCGCCCGGAGGGCAGACCGGAGAACGAAGGTCAGCAGAACGGCGGAAGCCGGAACAGTAACCGCCCGGAGAGCAGACCGGAGAACGGCGGACAGCAGGGCGGCAGAGCTCAGAACGGCAAGCGCCCGGAGGGCGGACCGGAGAACGAAGGTCAGCAGAACGGCGGAAGCCGGAACAGTAACCGCCCGGCGGGCAGACCGGAAGACAGAGGTCAGCGCCCGAGCAGTATGCGTCCGGAGGGCAGACCGGAGAACGGCGGTCAGCAGGGCAACAGAGGACAGAACGGTAAGCGCCCGGAGGGCAGACCGGAGAACGGCGACCGGCAGGGCGGCAGAGATCGGAACGGCAAGCGTCCGGAGGGCAGACCGGAGAACGGGCAGCAGCAGGGAAAACAGCGCGGAAAGAGAAGTGTAGACGATAACGATAAAAGCAAGGGCACATGCAGTTGCAGCGCGGATTGCAGTTGCCGGGCGAAGTGAGAAAAGCCGCATGGACAAGAGTAGAAGGGAGGCGGTATAATAGAACATACTATCGAGTGGAGGAAGGCGCATGACAGAGGCAGAGATGCAGCGACAGGAGGCAGTGGTAGAGGCGGTGCTCTTTACCATGGGGAAATCGGTTGAGACCAGTCTGCTGGCAGCGGCGCTGGAATGTACGGCAGCGGAAGCAGAGGCTGCGGCCGAACGGCTCGCGGCGCGATATGCGGAAGCGAATCGCGGGGTACAGCTGCTCCGCCTCGAGAATGCCTGGCAACTCGGCACAAAGCGGGAGTTTTACGACGCCTTGATTCGCGTCGCAAAAGAGCCGCGGCGGCAGGTCCTGAGCCAGGTCGTGCTCGAGACCCTCGCAATCATTGCCTACCGTCAGCCTGTCACCAAGATGGAAATCGCAAAGATACGAGGTGTGTCCTCCGATCATGCAGTCAACAAGCTGATTGAGTACGGACTCATCTATGAAGCCGGAAGGCTGGACGCTCCGGGGCGTCCAGCCCTCTTTGCGACCACGGAAGAGTTTCTCCGGCGCTTCGGTGTGGATTCCAGACAGGACTTGCCCTCGGTCACGCCGGATCAGGAGGCAGAGATTCAGGAAGAGGTGAAGCGGGAGTTAAACTACCGCTTCGGGACGGAAGAGGGAAAGCTCGGAGAGGACAGCGAAGATGGAGATTAAAATCAAATATTTCAGCGAGCGCATCGAACGCCTCCGCTATATCGACGGCAAGAGTGACTGGGTGGATCTCCGCGCGGCGGAAGAGGTGAGTCTCAAGAAGGGAGAGTTTCGCCTGATTCCGCTCGGAATTGCGATGCAGCTTCCCGCGGGTTATGAGGCACATGTGGTGCCGCGGAGCTCCACGTTTAAGAACTTCGGTGTTTTGCAGGTCAATTCGATGGGCGTCATCGATGAGAGCTACGGCGGCGACGACGACCAGTGGTTTTTTCCGGCACTCGCGGTGCGGGACACGGAGATTCATGTGAATGACAGAATCTGTCAATTCCGCATCACGGAGCATCAGCCGCGTCTTGTCTTCCGGGAAGTCGAGAAATTAGAGGGCGAAAATCGCGGCGGTTTTGGCAGCACGGGGATTCAGTGAGGAACAGAGTCATGCAGAAGAGACAGGGACTGGTCATTGCCCTCCCGGTCGCGCTGCTGCTTTTCAGCGGTTGCGGCGCGCGCGGGCAGGCAGTCAGAAAGTATCGCTCGCTCGGCATTGCGGAGATGCAGAAACAGAACTATGAGGCCGCAATCGACGCCTTCCCGCCATGCGACCGATTATTACGGTACGGCACAGCAGGACAAGGAGGAGGCGGATATTCTCGGTTATCTCGCCGAGGCGGAGTATCGCGCGGGCAAGTATGAGGACGCGCTGACGCACTACGAGCTTCTGCTCCGAAAGGACGGCCGTAAGGCGGCGTATCTGGATCTCGCCTGTGCGGCGGCCGTTAAGGCGGACAAGGGCTGGGATACAGCGCTTGCCTACTACGAAGAGGCGGAGAAAGCGGGCGGAGACCGTGCGCTGCACCTTGAAGCGCTCTATCTGCTCGGCGAGACAGCGCGGAGTAAGGGGAGCGCCGCAGAATTGGAGACCATACGCGCGGCGTACGAAAAAGCGTATCCGGGCGCCAAAGAGGACAGTCGCTTTTTGCTGCACTACGGCGACCTCCTGGTCAGCGCAAAGAAGACGGAGGAGGCATTTGCCGTGTTTGAGGCGGGCGAGAAGCTCACAGCGGCGAATGCGGAAGAACAGGCGACATTCCGGGAGCGCGAGGCTGTCTGCCAGGAATATCGCGGGGAGTATGCCGATGCGCTGCAGCGCTTTACGGCCCTCCTGGAGAGCGGCCTGGGCGACAAGGAAATGCTGGAGCACGAAATTGCGTTTAAAGACGAGAGTAGGAGGAAATGATGGCTGAACTGATTGTCACCGAAGAGGCCAAAGAGCGGGTTGTTCTGATCGGCATTCAGCAGCGCGAGCGGGACGGGAGCGAGGAATCGCTCACGGAGCTCGGCGAACTCCTGAAGACCGCCGGCGCAGAGCCGGTGGGGCGCCTCCTGCAGCCGCGCGAAGCGCCGGATCCCGGCACCTATTTCGGAAAAGGCAAGGTGGAGGAACTACGAGAGCTGCTTCTCAGCCTGGAGGCCGATGCGGTGGCGGCCGACGATGAGCTGTCTCCGGCGCAGATGAAGAACTTAAGCGAGGCGCTCGGCGTCAAGGTCATGGACCGCACGATGATTATCCTCGATATTTTTGCGCAGCACGCGGTCACGGCCGAGGGCAAGCTGCAGGTGGAACTCGCGCAGCTCCACTACACCCAGGCGCATCTTCTCGGCATGCACAGCTCGCTCTCCCGCCTCGGCGGCGGTGTCGGCACCCGGGGACCGGGCGAGCAGAAACTGGAGCTCGACCGCCGCGCCATTCGCGCGCGCATCAGTTTTCTGCGCGACAAGCTCGGGGAGCTGAAGCGTCACCGGGAAGTTTCGAGAGCGCAGCGGGAGAAAAGCGGCAGCTACATTGTCGCGCTGGTCGGCTATACGAATGCCGGCAAGTCGACTTTGTTAAACCGGCTCACCGATGCCGGGATTCTCGCGGAAAACAAACTCTTTGCGACCTTGGATCCGACCACCAGAAAACTCGCGCTGCCGGGTGGCGAAGAAGTTCTCGTCACGGATACAGTCGGCTTTATCCGAAAGTTGCCGCACCAGCTGATTGAGGCGTTTCACTCGACGCTTGAGGAGGCGCGCTATGCGGATCTGATCCTCCATGTGGTCGATGCGTCCTCGCCGGAGGCGGACACACAGATGGCCGTGGTCTACGAGACACTGCGGGAACTGAAGGCGCTGGAGGATCACAGCATCATTGCGGTCTACAATAAGACGGATCTTCCCGGCACGGAGACACTGCCGAAGGACATTCATGCGGCAGCTTCCGTCCGGATTTCGGCGGCGACCGGCGAGGGGATTGCGGCGCTGAAAGAGCTGATTTCGGCGGAGAAAAAGAAGAGCCGCCGGGCGTTTGAGGCGCTGTTCCCCTATGCCGCGGCGGGCCGCATTCAGAGCATACGCCGTCAGGGTAAACTCCTTGAGGAGCGCTATGAGCCCGAGGGTATCTATGTGCGCGCCGAGGTTCCGGCGGCACTTTATGAGCAATTGATGCAGGAACAGCAGTCGCAATCAAACTGAGGAGGTTTTGCGTGGCGTATTCCTTTTATCTCGGTTCTTCCGGCAGTGAAAAAACCGAGCGCGCTTTTCTGGACATGATCGAGGCTTCCCTCGAGGCTCCGGAAGAGCGCTTTTTTTGTCCTGGTGCCGGAACAGTACAGTATGCTGGTACAGAAGAAACTGCTCGCCCTGCACCCGCGCCATGCGTCGCGGAATCTGGAGGCTTTATCGTTAAACCGACTCGCCTATCGGGTGTTTCAGGAGCGAAATATGCAGCTTCCGCCGATTATGGATGAGAGTGGCAAGGCGATGGTCGTGCGGCGCGTCGGCAGTCTTCTGGAAAAGGAACTGACACTCTGGAAGGGCAAGGTCAAAAAGGCGGGCTTTGCGGAACAGGTGAAGTCCATGATTTCCGAGTGCCTGCAATACGGCGCGGCGCCGTCGCGCTTTGCGGAACTCGCGGAAACGGAGAAAAAGCGGCAGCTCTCGATGAAACTCCGCGACTTTTCCCTGCTCTATCAGGGCGTTCGGGATTTGTACAGGGCAAACAGCTGCCGAAGGAAGAAATTCTCGGTTGCTTTGCGGGCTGTATCGCAAGTTCGGAGTTGCTTCGCGGCGCACATATTCTGCTCGTTGGCTTTGTGGGATTTACACCGGTGCAGTATCGCGTCCTCGAGGAATTGCTTGCCGTCGCGGCCGATGTGCGCTTTGTGGTCTCGCTCGACACGGCGCTGAATCCCTACCGGCAGCTGCCGGAAGAAGAGCTGTTTCATCTCTCGACCGAGTATATCCGCCGCATCGGGGAAATCGCGGACCGGGTGCGCGTTCCGCACGGGGAAGACCGCAGCTTTCCGGGCGCCGCGCGCCTCAAGGCGCCGGAACTCGCATTTCTCGATGCGCATGCGCTCCGTTACGACGGCGCCGTCTATCCGGACAAGGTGCAGGCCCTGACGGTCGCGGCACAGGAGTCCCCGGAGGCAGAGGCAGCGGCGCTATCGAGACATATCCTCCGCCTCGTGAAGGATGAGGGATACCGCTATCGGGACATTGCGGTTGTCGTCGCGGATTTTCAGGGGCTCGGCGAATTCTTTTCCGAGGCCTTGCTTGCGGCCGGGATTCCGGCCCATCTCGACGAAAATCTGACGGTGCGCGCCAATCCGCTGCCCGAACTTCTGAATGCCGCCCTGCTCTGTGTCCGGGAGAACTTTTCGCCGCGCACCTTTTTCCGCTTTCTGCATAATCCGCTGGTCACAGATCAATGGAAACTGACAGCGCTGCTCGAAAACTATGTGACCCTGACCGGCGTCCGGCATTTGAAACGACTCCGGGAGCCGTTTTCGTACTGCCCGAAGGAACTGGAGGGCGCCGATCTGGAGGCGCTGAACCGGTTTAAGGAGGAGATGCTGAACCTGCTCCTGCCGCTTCGGGAGGCTTTTTCGGAGGGGGGAGGCAGATGTCGCGGTAATCGCCGCACTTCTCGAAGGGCTGATGGAACAGCTTGCGGTCGACGAAAAGCTGCAGCACGCCGCCGAGCGGTTTCTCGCGGCGGGCGAGGCGCCCCGTGCCCGGGAATTTTCGGAAGTCTACCCGGAGACGCAGCGCATTTTGCGAGAGATGCGGGAGGTGCTTGCGGGAGAGCGACTGTCCCGCGCGGACATGGCGGGTGTGCTGGAGAGCGGGCTCAGAGAAATTCACATCGGACAGATTCCGGCCTATGCGGACCGCGTCACGCTCGGCGATTTGACGAGAACCCGTTTCCTCGATGTCAAAGTGCTCTTTCTGCTCGCAGCAAATGACAGCGTGCTCCCCAAGCGCCGCGAAGAGGGCGGTGTGCTCAGCGAGCGGGAGCGGGAGGCGCTCCGGGCCGCAGGGCTTACGCTCGCGCCGGGCAGCAAGGCGCAGCTCTATGAGCAGCGGTTTTATCTCTACCGCCTGCTGACCGAGGCGTCCGAACAGCTTCACATCAGCTATTCGACGGTGGACCGGAGCGGTAAGGCGCTGCGCCCCTCCTTTTTTGCTGCGGCATTTAGAGCAGCTGTTCCCGAGACTCCGCGCTGCAGCGCCGGAGACGGGAGAGCGATTTTATTCGACGCCCGAGGCCGAGCAGGCGCTGATCCGGGCGCTCCGCGCGGCCCGAAAAGCCGCGGAGGAAAACGAAGATAACAGCGCGGCCGCCTCGGCCGCTTCCTGCTCTCTGCGTTTGCGGCGGACACCGAGAGAAAGCGCGAGGCCGGGATGCTCGCGGATGCTGCCTGCGCCCTCTATGCCGAGGGGCAACTGTTCCGGGAGACTGCGCTTGCGCTCTACGGCGAGGTGCTGACCGGCTCGGTGACCCGCGTTGAAGAGTATTTCCGCTGCCCGTTCCGCCACTTTGCGAACTACGGGCTGCGCCTCAGACAGCTGCCGGAATTTCAGATCGCGCAGCAGGACCTCGGAAGTCTCGCACACCGCGCGATTGAGCTTGTGTTCCGCGCGGCGGCGAAGGCAGAGAAGAGCCCTGCGGCGTATTCGGACGAGGAACTTCGCGCCGCTGCCGCCGATGCGGTGCGAGAGGCGGTGGAGGCGGATGCGAGCGGCCTCTACAAGGACAGCGCAAAGAACCGCTGGATTGTCGGAAAATTAACGCGGATTGTGACGCAGAGCATCCTTGTAATGGCAGAGCAGCTGAGACGGGGCTCGTATCGGCCGCTCGCGGAGGAACTGCGCTTTTCGAGCAAGGATGCGCCCGAGAGCACACCGGCGCTTTCCGTCGGCAGCATGCAGCTCCGCGGCAACATTGACCGCGTCGATACGGCGGAACACGAGGGAAAACTCTATGTCAAGGTGGTCGACTATAAGACAGGGGCCACGAGCTGGGAGCCCTATAAGATACTGAGCGGCTCACAGTTACAGCTTTTGATTTATCTCTCCGCAATCACAGAGCTCTTTGAACGGCAGTATCCGGACAAGGAAATATTGCCGGGGGCCGTTTTTTACGCGCCGGTCGGCGATGCGTTTGTGGACCTCGAGAAATCCGGACAGAGGAGGCGCTACGAAAGGCAAAGTTAAAAGAACTCACGCCGAGCGGTCTCATAAACAGCGACGAGACAGCGCTCACCTTGCTCGCGGGCGACGGCGAAGACGCGGCGGATTTTCTGCCGGTCCGGACCAGCGAGGGAAAAATTCGCCTCGGTGAGAATACGGTGGATGCCGGCCGCTTCTTCAAATTGCAGGCCTACGCAAAGGAAAAACTCCGGGAGGCCGGCGAGGCGATACTCGGCGGCAACGTTCGGGTGTTGCCGCTCGAGGAGGACGGGCATACGAGTTGTGAGTACTGTCCCTACCGTGATGTCTGCGCCTTTGATGCCAATCTGACCGGCTACAAGGTGCGGCGGAACAAAAAGCAGAAGGCAGAGGAAGTCTTTGCCGAAATTGACCGAGCGGCGGGAGAGGAGACAGGGCGATGACACGTTGGACCGAAGAACAGGAGAGAGCCATTGCGCTCTCCGACCGAAGGCTTTTGATTTCGGCGGCGGCGGGCAGCGGAAAAACCGCGGTTCTGACCGAGCGCATTGTCGCGAGAGTCCTGGACCCGAAGCATCCGGTCGATATCGATGAACTGCTCATCATGACCTTTACCCGCGCCGCGGCTGCCGAGATGCGGGAGCGCATCCGGCGCAGGCTTGAGGACTGCCTGCAGCAGGCGCTTCGAGACGGAGAGTCCGGAATCGCGGCGCGCGCCAAGCGGGAACTCGCGGAACTGGATGCCGCGCGAATCACGACGATAGACAGCTTCTGTCTGACCGTGCTCCGGGAGCATGCGGACCGCCTCGCGGTCGATCCGGCGTTCCGCGTCGGCAGTGAGGAAGAGCTGCGCATTCTGCAAAACGATGTGCTGGAAGAGCTTTTGGAGGAACAGTACGAGAAGGCGGATCCGGCCTTTCTCCGCTTTGCGGATGCCTTTTCGCAGGGCAAGGCAGATCTCGGCATCGGCGAGGAGATACTAGCGCTCTATCGGTTTGCGGAGAGTCTGCCCTGGCCGGAGGAGTGGCTTTTTCGCGTCGAAGCGGAAGCAGAGCGGACGGACGGCAATCTATCGGAGAGCGCCTATCAGCGTTACATGGCGGAAGAGCTTCGAAAGCTCGGCGCCGAACTCTGCGGCTTTGCGGAGGAGGCACAGCTTCTCTGCGAAGAGGGAGGCCTAAACGGCTATGAGGGCGCGGTGCAGAGCGACCTCGGCAAACTGCAGCGCCTCCGGGCGGCGGAGGACTATCCGGCCGCCTGCCTTGCGCTCACGGCCTTTCAGACTTACGACAGACTCGGGAGGAACAAAAAGGACAGCGATCCGGACTGCGCATCCCGTGTCAAAAGCCTCCGGGAGTTTTGGAAAAAGGCGCTCAAAAAACCGCTCGAAGCCTTCGGGCGGGGGGACGCGGAAGCTGCGGACAGGGTCGAAGACGCCGAGACCGTGCGCACATTAATCGGATTGGCGCGCGACTTTTCGGCGCGCTTTCTGGCAAAGAAGCGGGAAAAGAACCTCCTGGATTTTTCCGATCTTGAGCACGAGACTCTGGCGCTCTTTTGGGAGAGTGACGCCGTAGGAAAACGGCACCCGAGCGAAATCGCAAGGGAATATCAGGCGGCATTTCGGGAAATCTATGTCGATGAATACCAGGATTCGAACGGGGTGCAGGAAGAACTGCTCCGCGCCATCGAGACCGGAAGACTTTTTCTGGTCGGCGATATCAAGCAGTCGATCTACGGTTTTCGCCACGCAAAGCCCGAGCTCTTTGCGGAGAAATACCGCAATTACCGGAAAGATGACGGCGGCGCAGCGGAACCCGGGATTGACACGCGGGTGGATCTCCGCAAAAATTTCCGAAGCCGCGAAGCGGTGCTCGCGAGTTGCAATGCCGTTTTTCGTATCTCATGCGCGAAGAACTCGGCGGAGTCCGCTACGATGCGGATGCGGCGCTCTATCCGGGGGCGGTGTTTCCTATACCTGAGGGCAGCGAGGACAGCTATGCGACCGAACTTATGCTGGTTGAGAGGGATGCAGAGGGCGAGGAGACAGCGGCGGTTGTCGAGGCCGAGGCCATCGCAACCCGCATCCGGGAGCTGCTTGACCCGGCAAAGGGGCTTCGGATTTCGGACGGCGAAGGCGGCCTCCGAGCGGCTACTTACGGTGACATTGCGATTTTACTCCGCGCGACTTCCGGGCAGGCGGAGCGCTTTGTCGAAGTGTTGATGAGCCACGGTATTCCGGCGCTCGCAGAGCAGAAGACCGGTTACTTTGACGCGACGGAGGTCAGAACGGTGTTGAGCTTACTCCGCGCGATCGATAATCCCTTCCGCGATATTCCGCTCGCAGCTGTGCTCCGCGCGCCGATCGGCGGTCTCAGCGAAGAGGAGCTTGCCTCTCTTTGCGGCAAAGGGGGAGGGCGTGAGTCTCTACGAGCGCCTCGAAGCGGCCGTCGCGACAGCGCCTGAGAGCACGGCCGCGGTGAAAGCCGCCGCGCTCTTCCGGAAACTCGAGGCCTGGCGGGAAGCGGAGAGCTATCTCGAGCTCCCGCAATTTCTGCGACTTTTGTATACAGAGAGCGGCTACCGGAACGAGGAAGCGGCGCGCCCGGGCGGTGAGCTCCGCTTTGCGAATCTGCAGATGCTGATTGTGAAGGCCGAGGAGTTTGAGAGCATCGGGTACCGCGGACTCAGCGACTTTGTGCGCTATATTGACAATCTGAAAAAATACAACGCCGACTACGGTTCGGCGCAGCTTCCCGGCGAGGAGGCAGCGGCGGTCCGCATTATGACCGTGCATAAGTCAAAGGGGCTGGAGTTCCCGATTGTCTTTTTGGCCGGACTCTCGAAGCGCTTTAACCAGCGGGATTTGAGCCGCGGCATTCTCTACGACGAGAAACTCGGCATTGCGGCCGATGCGGTCGATTACGACTTGCATGCCAAGGGCGGCACGGCGAAGAAGGCGGCGTTTGCCTGGCACCTCAGGACGGAGGCGCTCGGGGAGGAACTCCGCGTGCTCTATGTCGCGATGACGCGCGCCAAGGAGAAGCTGATTCTGGTCGCCGGTTTCAAGGAGGGAACAGAGCCGTTGCCGGACGGTGAGAGCAGCGACGAGCCGCTCTGCACGGCAGAGCTCCGCAGCGCAAACAGCTATCTCGAATGGATTCTCATGGCAATGGCGCGGGACAAGGCGCTTTGCCGGATTGTCCCGCGGAAGGTGAGCAGTGAGGCTGCGGCGCGTGAGATTCTCGAGACGGGTGAGAAGGTACTCCGGCTCCGGGAAGAACTCCGAAAAGCCGAAGAGACCCCACCGACAGAGACAGAGGTCGCCCGCTTTGCGCCGCTCATGAAGCCCTATGCCCACGCGGAAGATGTGCGGCTTCAGGTCAAGTGGAGCGCTTCGGAACTGAAGCGGCTCAGGGAAGAGCGGGAGGAGGGGCTCTCCGCGCCGCTCTTTTCCCTCCCGCAGGACGGGGGAAGCGAGGTCGCGGCGCGGCGCGGCACCGCCTACCACAAACTGTTTGAGCGGATTGATTTTACCCGGTCCTGGACAGAGGAGGGGCTTCGGGATTTTCTGAAAGAGCTGGCGGAGACCGGCGCACTGCCGGAAGAAGACGGGACGCTGATCGCCCTGCCGCCTGTCATCCGTTTTCTGCAGAGTGCGCTCGCGGCGCGGCTCGCGAGCGCGCAGCGCGCCGGCACCTTGCACCGCGAGACTTCTTTTGTGATGGCGATACCGGCGCGCGAGGCCGACCCGTCCAGACAGAGCGAGGAACCGGTGGTCGTGCAGGGCGTGATTGACGCCTGGTTTGAGGAGGTAGGGCAACTTGTGGTGCTCGACTATAAAACCGACAAGGCGACGGAGGAAGCACATTACCGCGAGAAATATACAGCACAGCTTTCTCTCTATGCGCGGGCGCTCGCGATGACGGAGGAGAAGACGGTCGCCGAGAAGCTCATTTACTCGACAGCGCGCGGCGAGGTTCTCGCCTTGTGAATCGCGCCGAATTGCGCTATACTTCGACTAAGTATGTGCTTTGGAAAGGATAGGAGATGACAAGACGAGCGCTCAGAGAGCATTGCTTTAAAATGCTGTTCAGCACCGATTTTTGCGCGCCTGCGGAGGCGGACGGGCAGATTGATGCGTATTTATGCGAAGTTCCGGACGAAGAAGACGAGAGTCCGGAATTCAGTGAGGAAGAGCGGAAAATATGCCGGGAGCGCGTCAAAGCCGTTCTCGACAAGCGCGAGGAGATCGACGGCATTCTGCAGCAGGCGTCCTCCGGCTGGAGCCTCCGGCAGATGGGGCGCGTGGAGCTCACAATACTCCGCCTCGCCTGCTTCGAGCTCCGTTTCGACGAGAACATCCCGGAGAAAGTCGCCATCAATGAGGCCGTGGAGCTCGCAAAGAAATTCGGCGGAGAAGAGGCACCCTCTTTTGTGAACGGCGTCCTCGCAAAACTGGTCTAAATGGCAACGATTTATACGGTGACGCAGCTCAATGCCTATGTGGGCAATCTGTTCCGCGAGGATTTCTGCTCGCGGGACTTCGCGTGCAGGGCGAGCTCTCCAATGTGAAGTATCACGCGAGCGGGCATATTTACTTTACCTTGAAGGACAGCGGCGCGGAACTCCGCGGCGTCATTTACCGGCAGAATGCACTCGGCCTCGGCATGCGCCTTGCGGACGGCATGCAGGTGGTCTGTACGGGAGCTGTGACCGTCTACGAAAAAGCGGGCGTCTACCAGCTGAACACGAAAACCGTCGAGAAACTGGGGCAGGGTGAGCTCTATGCGCTCTATCAGGCGCGTCTCCGCGCGCTTGAGGCGGAAGGCCTCTTTGACGCGGCGCACAAGAAGCCACTGCCGCGCTTCGTTTTGACGCTCGGCGTCGTGACGAGCCCGAGCGGCGCGGCGATTCATGACATTCAGACCGTTGCCCGCCAACAGAATCCCTATGTCAAATTGTGCTCTATCCGGCGCTGGTGCAGGGAGAGGGCGCGGCAGAGAGCATCGTGCGGGGGATTCAGACCCTCGACCGGCGCGGCGTGGATCTCATGATTGTGGGACGCGGCGGCGGTTCACTCGAAGATCTCTGGTGTTTTAACGACGAGCGGGTTGCGCGGGCAGCCTACGCCTGCGAGACGCCCCTGATTTCCGCGGTCGGGCACGAGTCGGATGTGACCCTTCTCGACTTTGTCGCGGATCTCCGCGCGGCGACGCCTTCGGCGGCGGCGGAGCGCGGTGTGCCGAATCTGGCGGCGCAGCTGGCCCTGATTGCCGGCCTGCGGCAGCAACTGTCCCGGGGGCTTCGGGAGAAAGTGGGGGATCTCCGCGCGCGCGCAAGAGGGGCGGGCTTCCGGCTCCGGCTGAACGCGCCCGAGGAATTGCTCAGCGCGAGACAGCAGCGCGTCTTCGCGCTGCGGCAGGGACTCGAGGCAGGACTGAACCAAAAGATACAGGCGCGGCGGGCGGCGTTTCAGCTGCTCGCGGCGCGTCTTCGCGCGGCCTCACCGCTCAATCGTCTGACCGGCGGCTATGCCTACGCCGCCCATGCGGACGGCACAGCCGTGCAGAGCGCCGCAAGCCTCTCGACGGGAGAGCGGCTCAGCCTTCGTTTCCTGGACGGCGCGGCGGAGGTCAGAGTCGAAGAAATCAGGAGAGAACAGCAGGAGGAGAGCCATGGACGAAAAGCTTGAGCAGGAGAAGAAGCAGGTGACGGCAAAGAAGAAGAGCAAGCTGTCGGTCGAAGCGAGCATGGAGCGCCTCGAAGCGCTGCTGGAAAAGCTCGAGGCGAGCGATACCAGCCTCGAGGAGGCCTTTTCGCTCTACGAAAAAGGCATGAAGCTCGCGGGTGAGATCAACGAGCGACTCACCTTTGTCGAAGAGCAGATGGAAGTTCTGGAGGATCGATATGCCGACACTTCCCTATGACAAAACGGAAATCGAAGCGCTGATTCGAGCTGCGCTGCCCCGCGAAGAGGGGTTGCAGCGCACCGTCATCCGGGCCATGCGGGAGGCTGTCGAGAACGGCGGCAAGCGCATACGCCCGATTCTGCTATTTGAGACCTGCAGATGTTTTGCGGCGCGGCGCGGTGAGACGGGCTGGAAGGAAGAAGCGGCGCCCTTCCTCGCGGCGCTTGAGATGATACACAGTTTTTCGCTGGTACACGACGATTTACCCTGCATGGACAATGACACGCTGCGCCGCGGCAAACCGACGACCTGGTATGTCTACGGCGAGGCCATGGGCACACTCGCGGGCGACGGACTGGTGTTGGAAGCGCTGACCGTGGCCGGACGCGCCGTGGGGCAGTCCCGCCATCCGGAGAGAGCGGCGCGGGCGCTCGCGATACTCGGCGAGAAGAGCGGTGTCGGCGGCATGCTCGGCGGGCAGTCCGTGGATGTCGAGAAGACCGGAGAGCACCTGGATGCGACGACGCTCGACTTTATCTACCGCCTGAAAACCGGCGCCCTCCTCGAGGCCACCTTTATGATGGGCGCGGCCCTCGGCGGGGCGAGCGAGGCAGAGATTTCGTGTGCCGAGCAGATCGGCAGGGCAGTCGGTCTCGCGTTCCAGATTCAGGACGATATTCTCGACGAGACCGCGACCGAGGCGGAGCTCGGCAAACCTCTGCACTCGGATGAAAAAAATCAGAAGACGACCTATGTCTCCCTTTTTGGGCTGGAAGCCGCGAGAGAGGCTGTCAGACAACAGAGTGAAGCGGCAGAGCAGCGCCTTCGGGAGTTCCCGGGCGAGACAGAGACACTCGCGGCGCTCATTGCTTATCTCACGGACCGTCGCTTCTGAGGACGGAGAGAGTTATGAGTCGATTGGATCAAATCAACGGACCGGCGGACATACGCCGTATACCGGCAGCGGAATGGGGGGCGCTCGCGTCCGAAATCCGGCGCTTTCTGATTTCGCACTGCGCGGAGTCGGGCGGACATCTCGCGAGCAATCTCGGCGTCGTGGAGCTCACGATGGCCATGTATTTGAGCTTCTGTCCGCCGGAAGATAAAATCATCTGGGATGTCGGACATCAGTCCTACACGCATAAGATTCTGAGCGGTCGCAAAAAGGATTTTGCGGGGCTTCGGCAGTTCGGCGGCATTGCGGGTTTTCCGAAGCGAAACGAAAACCCGTGCGATGCGTTTAACACCGGACATTCTTCCACCTCGATTTCGGCGGGGCTCGGCATGGCAACGGCGCGGGACCTTCGCGGCGAGCACCATGCGGTCATTTCGGTCATCGGTGACGGGGCCCTGACCGGCGGCATGGCCTATGAGGCACTGAACAATGCGGGGCGCATGAAGTCGAATTTCATCATCGTGCTGAATGACAACCGCATGTCCATCTCCGAGAATGTGGGCGGCATGTCCGCCTATCTGAATTCCATCCGGACTTCGGCGGGCTATAACCGCCTGAAAGAGAATGTCGCGGAAGCGCTCTCGGCGATTCCGGGGCTCGGAAAGCGCATGGTCGAGAGTCTCAGGACCACCAAAAACGGCATCAAACAGCTCTTTGTGCCGGGGATGCTCTTTGAAAATCTCGGCGTGACCTATCTCGGACCGGTAGACGGACATGACATTAAAAAAATGATGCGCGTCTTTGAGGAGGCGCGGCGCTTAAACCGCGCGGTTCTCGTGCATGTCATCACCGAAAAGGGCAAGGGCTACCGCCCGGCGGAGCGGCATCCGGACCTCTTTCACGGCGTCGGCCCATTTGAGCTCGCGACCGGCGTCCCGAAAAAGAATAAGCACTATCCGGACTACACCGATGTCTTTTCGAAGACCCTGATTCAGCTCGCCGCAGAGGATTCCCGCATCGTCGCGGTCACGGCGGCGATGCCGGAGGGCACGGGGCTCGCAGCGTTCGGGCGGCGCTATCCGCAGCGCTATTTGACGTGGGCATTGCCGAGCAGCATGCCGTGACGAGCGCTGCGGGCCTTGCGGCGGGCGGCATGAAGCCGGTCGTCGCGGTCTATTCGTCCTTTTTACAGCGCGGCTTTGATCAGGTGCTCCACGATGTCTGTATCCAGAACCTGCCGGTGGTCTTTGCGATTGACCGCGCGGGACTGGTCGGCGCGGACGGCGAGACCCATCAGGGTGTCTTTGACCTGTCCTATCTCGGCTGTATTCCGAATATGACCATACTTGCGCCGAAGAATTGCTGGGAGCTCGAAGAAGAACTCCGCTTTGCCTTTTCCTACGGCGGTCCGATTGCGATACGCTATCCGCGCGGCCAGGCCTATCGCGGTCTCGGAGAGTACAGGGAACCGATACGCTTCGGCAAGGCGGAGCTCCTGTTCCGCGAGGAGAAGACAGCTCTGCTCGCGCTCGGCAGCATGGTGAGCACGGCGGAGCATGTCAGAGAAAAGTTAAAGGCGCTCGGCCAGCCCTGTACGCTTGTCAACATGCGCTTCGCGAAGCCGATTGACCGGGAGCTCCTTGCGGAACTCGCAGAGACGCATCAGAACTTTGTGACGCTCGAGGAGAATGTGCTCCGCGGCGGCTTCGGCCTCGAGGTGGCCGAATGGGCTTCGTCGCAGGAGAAAGAACTCTCGGTGACGCACATTGCTCTGCCGGACGCCTATGTGGAGCACGGCGACGTGTCGGTGCTCCGGCAGCACCTCGGCATTGATTCGGATTCGATTGTCCGCGTGTTGCGGGACAAGTATCACTGGTGAGTGGAGAGGAACGGAATGAAAGAGAGACTGGACGTTATGATGACGGCGCGCGGCCTCGCGGAGAGCCGCGAAAAGGCAAAGGCGCTCATCATGGCCGGCGTGGTATTCGTGGACGGACAGCGGGAGGACAAGGCAGGACAGAATTTCCGCCGGAAGTGACCATCGAGGTGCGCGGCAATCGCCTGCCCTATGTGAGCCGCGGCGGCCTGAAACTCGAAAAGGCAATGAAAGAGTTTCCGCTCTCGCTCACAGGTAAAATCTGCATGGATGTCGGCGCTTCGACCGGCGGTTTCACGGACTGCATGCTGCAAAACGGGGCGCTTAAGGTCTACGCGGTCGATGTGGGCCACGGCCAGCTCGACTGGAAACTCCGGAACGATACGCGTGTCGTTTGTCTCGAGAAGACCAACATTCGCTATGCGACCCGGCAGGAGGTGCCGGAGGAAATTGCCTTTTCCTCGATTGATGTCTCGTTTATCTCGCTCGAGAAAGTGTTGCCGGCGGTGCGAGCGCTGCTTTCCGCAGAGGGCGAAGTGGTCGCGCTTATCAAACCCCAGTTTGAGGCGGGGAGAGAGCAGGTCGGCAAGCACGGCGTGGTGCGGGAGCCGAAAATCCATGTCGAGGTCATCGAGAAAGTGCTCGGCTATGCGGCGGCTTCGGGCTTTGTGCCGCACGGCCTAAGTTTTTCGCCGATCCGCGGGCCGGAAGGCAATATCGAGTATCTGATCTGGCTTCGCACCGCGGAGGAAAGCGTGGGAGCTCCCGCAGTGACGCCGGAGTCCGCGCGCGCTGTGGTTCGCGCGGCACATGAGACTCTGGCGGGAGGAAAAGCATGAGACGGTTTTTACTTTTCCTGAACCGCGGCAAGGAGCACGCGGCGGAGAAGGCCGCGTCGATCCGGGAGCAGCTTCTCTCGCTCGGCGCCGAACTGGTCGACATCAAAGAGCACGATATCGCGGGGATTCGCGGCGAAGACTACGACTGCGTGCTGACACTCGGCGGCGACGGGACGCTGATTCGCGCGGCGCGGGGGCTCGCCGGGAGCGGTGTGCCGCTGGTCGGCATCAACCTCGGGCACCTCGGCTATCTCACGGTGGCGAGCAGCGACGAAGAAATCCCCGGGGTTTTGGAAAAACTCATCGCGGACGACTATGTCATCGAAGAGCGGATGATGCTGAACGGCAGGGTCATCCGGAATGGGCACGAGAGCCCGCGCGACCACGAGTGGCTCGCGTTGAATGAGATTGTCGTCTCGCGAAAAACGAGCGCCGGTCCGGTGCATTTCCGGATTTATGTAAACGGGGCTTTCTTGAATGAATATAAGGCAGATGGTATTATTATCTCAACACCGACCGGTTCGACGGCCTATAATCTGAGCGCCGGAGGACCTATCATTGATCCTGCCGCGCGTATGACGGTGCTGACACCGATTTGTCCGCACTCGCTGTATCGCGCGAGCATTGTGCTCCGCGCGGAAGATGTCCTTGAGGTCTGGATTCCGGAAGAGGAGCGGGGCATTCAGAGCGCCGATTTCGACGGCGCCGCGACCGAAGAACTGCTCGGGGGAGACCTCGTGCGCATTTCGGAGAGTCAGCAGACCACACCCGTGGTCCGCATCGGGGGAGAGAGCTTTTTGGCGCAGCTGCGCAGTAAGATGGCGGCGCTGTGAGGGGGGCGACAGATGAAGCTGGAGAGACATTCAAATTGTCGAGTTGATTGGAAAGAAGGAAATTGAGACGCAGGAGGAGCTGGTCGAGGAACTCAGAAAGGCCGGTTTTCGCGTGACGCAGGCCACGGTATCCCGAGACATCCGCGAGATGCGGCTCACCAAGGTCGCAACGGATAGCGGCAAGCAGCGCTACACCGTCATGCAGAACGAGGATCCGAAGATTGAGAAATATGTCCGGATTCTCCGGGACAGCTATCAGGGCATGGACAGAGCCCAGAATCTGCTGGTCGTAAAGACGGTCTCCGGTATGGCCATGGCGGTCGCAGCCTCGCTGGATGCGATGCACCTCCACGAAGTTGTGGGCTGCGTGGCCGGTGACGACACGGTATTCTGTGCGACGCGCTCCACGGACGACACGCTGCTTCTCATGGAGCAGATCAGAAAAATGCTTCTGGGCTGAGGTGAACCATGCTGCTGGGATTGCGGGTGAAGAACTTTGCACTGATCCGGGAGGCGAGCCTCTCGTTTGATACGGGCTTCACAGTGCTGTCCGGCGAGACAGGTGCCGGAAATCCATACTGATAGATTCGATTTCCGCCCTGCTCGGCGCGAAGACAGGGCGGGATATGATACGAAACGGCGAAGAGGCCGCCTATCTGGAACTCATCTTCTCGGTACGGCAAAAAGAATTGCGAGAGCGTCTCGCGGCCCTCTCGATTGTGCCGGAGGAGGACGGAACCGTCATCGTGAGCCGGAAGATTCAGAAGACCCGTAGCATATCCCGGATTAACGGCGAGGCGGTCACAGCGCGGCAGTTAAAGGAACTCGCGGCCTTGCTCATTGACATTCACGGGCAGCACGAGGTGCAGACTCTTTTCTCGACCGAGATGCACGGACGGCTGCTCGACGAACTGTTGCCGCCTGCGGGGCAGGCAGCCCGGGAAGCCTATGCGGAGGCCTATCGGGCGTATCGGCAACTGCTCCGGCAGGAGCGGGAGAGCGCGGACCGCGCGGCGCTGCTCCGTGAGGCGGATTTACTCGCCTTTGAGATCCGGGAACTCTCGGAGAGCGGGATACACCCGGGCGAGGAGGCAGAACTCGCCGAAGCGTATGCGAGCGCAAAACACGCGGCGCAGATTGAAGAAGCGCTCGCCGAGGCAGAGCGCGCGCTTCAGACCGACGCGGTCTCGGAAGCGCTCCGCGCGGTGCGCGCCGTGGTGCGCTACGCGACATCGCTCGAGGCGCTTGCGGGGCAGCTGACCGAGCTCGACGCACTCGTCCAGGATGCGGCCGAAGCCGTGCGCGGGGAGCAGGGAAAGGTCGAGAGCGATGAGGAGACTTTAAACCGTCTCGGCGAGCGGCTCGATTTGCTGCGCCACCTCGAGGCGAAGTATGACTGCGATGAGGAAGGACTGCTTTGCCTGCTTGCGGAAAAAGAGGCGCGCGCTGCGGCAATCACCGCACTCTTGCGGAGCGCCGAGACCGTAACGCAGCAAAAGGAAAGCGCACGGCAAACGCTCTGCGCGGCCGCGGCTGCGCTGCGGGAGTTCCGGCATCGGGCGGCGGAAAGCCTTGCGACGCGGGTCGAGACCGAGCTCGCGGCGTTGAATTTCAAGGGCGCGCGCTTTGAAGTCCGGTTTGCGGAGCTTGCCGATTTCGCGGAGAGCGGCAGTGAGAGCGCGGAATTCTATATCAGGACCAATCCGGGCGAGGAAATCAAGCCGCTCCGCCAGATTGCGAGCGGCGGCGAGCTGTCCCGCGTGATGCTCGCCCTGCAGACCGTACTCGCGGCAAAAGATCGGGTGGAGACCCTGATCTTTGACGAAATCGATGCGGGCATCAGCGGGCGCACCGCGCAGCTCGTCTCGGAGAAACTGATGGAAATCAGCCGGACCCGTCAGGTGCTCTGTATTACGCATCTCCCGCAGCTCGCAGCCATGGCGGATCACCACTACCTGATTGCGAAGGAGACGGACGGCAGCAAGACGGAGACGGAAATTCGGGAAATCACGGGAGAGGCGCTCTACCTGGAACTGGGACGACTGATCGGGGGCGCCGAGATTACCGCAGGTGTCCTGAAGACAGCAGAGGAAATGAAACAACTTGCAGAGAAAAGAAAGGAAGAAATGAGATGAAGAACATCTTGTTTGCTGCTTCGGAAGCGGTTCCGTTCATTAAGACCGGAGGACTCGCCGATGTCGCCGGATCCCTTCCGGCCTGTTTCGACCGGAGATACTTCGATGTGCGCGTCGTGCTGCCCAAATATCTCTGCATTCCGGAGAGATACCGGAATCAGATGGAATATGTGACGCATTTTTACATGAACTTTAACGGCGCGGACCGCTATGTCGGCGTCTTAAAGCTGGTAGAAGACGGCATCACCTTTTATTTCATCGACAATGAGAGCTATTTCGGCGGACTGCGCCCCTACGGCGACTGGCTCTACGACCTCGAGAAGTTTGCTTTCTTCTCGCGCGCCGTGCTCTCGGCTCTTCCGCTTCTCAATTTCCGCCCGGATCTGATTCACTGCCATGACTGGCAGACCGGCCTCATTCCGGTCTACTTAAAAGAGCGCTTTGCGGGCGGCGAATTTTTCCGGGGCATCAAGTCCGTGATGACCATTCACAATCTGAAATTCCAGGGAATCTGGGATGTCGAGACCATTGAGCGTATCACCGGTCTCTCGGAATATTTCTTCACGCCGGACAAACTGGAGTCCTATAAAAACGGCAACTTTTTGAAGGGCGGCATTGTCTATGCGGACGCTGTCACGACCGTGAGCCCGACCTATGCGGAGGAAATTCAGATGCCGTTTTACGGTGAGGGCTTAGACGGCCTCATGCGGGCGCGGCGCAATTCGCTCCGCGGCATCGTAAACGGCATTGACTACCGCGAGTTCGACCCGGCGACGGATCCGAAGATCGCGGAGCGCTACGACGTGAAGAACTTCCGCCACGAGAAGAAGAAAAATAAGGCAGCGCTCCAGGAGCGCCTCGGACTGCCGGTCGACGACAAGAAGTTTGTGCTCGGCATTGTGTCCAGACTCACAGACCAGAAGGGTTTCGATCTGATTCAGGGCGTCATCGAGGAGCTTTGTCAGGAAGATCTCCAGTTTGTGATTCTCGGCACGGGAGAGGAGCGCTACGAGAACCTGTTCCGCCACTACGACTGGAAGTATCACGACAAGCTTTCGGCGCAGATTTACTATTCGGACGATGTGGCACATGCGATTTACGCGGGAGCCGACGCCTATCTGATGCCTTCGCTCTTTGAGCCCTGCGGCCTCTCGCAGATGATAGCGCTCCACTACGGGACGCTTCCGATTGTCCGCGAGACCGGCGGTCTGAAGGACACGGTGGAGCCGTACAATGAATTCGCCAATACCGGTACCGGCTTCTGCTTTGCCAACTACAATGCGCACGAGATGCTCGACTGCATTCGCTATGCGAAGCGGATTTACAGCGAGAGACGGCGCGACTGGAACCGCATTGTGGATCGCGCGATGCAGGCCGACTACTCCTGGCAGCAGTCGGCGCTCAAGTACCAGGAGCTCTACGACTGGCTCATCGGTTACTGAGCGGGCAAACGGACAGAGAAAGGGTTACATGAGTATATTTCATCAATTGCGGGAAAATCAGGTGCTGATGAGCGCGGTCATCGCGTTCTTTGCGGCCCAGCTCGTCAAATTCCTGCTGGAGTTCTGGTCGACGGGGACGGTGAAATTTGAGCGTCTCCTCGGCAACGGCGGCATGCCGAGCTCGCACAGCGCGACGGTTTCGGCGCTTGCGCTCAGCGCGGGCTATTGTTACGGCGCCGCTTCGTTTGAATTTGCCGTGAGTTTTATCCTCGCGATGATTGTGATGACAGATGCGATCGGCGTTCGTCAGGAGACCGGAAAGCAGTCAAAGCTTCTGAACAAGATGATGGAGACGGATTTCTGGAAACAGGAGGACCCCGATTTACTGCCGGTCAAACTCAAGGAGCTGGTCGGACACACGCCGTTGCAGGTCGCCGCGGGTGTGGTGGTCGGCATTTTAGTGGCGCTCGTCGCGGAGTACGGCTTATACCGCTGAGGAGGATGGATACGAAATTGATGAGAGAGAGAACGAAGCAGGCGCGGAAGCGGGGTGGGCAAATCCTCACCCTGCTTCTTGTCATGTTATGCTGTCTTCTGCTCGCGGCCTGCGGGAAGAAGGAAGAGAAGGCAGCCGAGAGCACCGCACTGCCCTATTCCGAATCGCAGCTTTTGCTGGTCATCGCATCCGCGAGACAGGAGACGGAGGAAGTCTACGGGAAGGAAATCTGGGACAAACGCGTGAGCGGCGGACGGGAGACCTTCTCGGAGGCTTACTTCGATGAGCTGAAGGAGTTTTTTTATGAGCTCAGCGCGATGAACGGCATGGCGGAGGAGCGGAATGTAAAGCTCGACACGGAGGAGATGAGACGCCTCCACGAGGCGGCGGAGCGTTTCTATACGGCTTCGGTGCAGAACCAGCCGTCCTTCGGCGGGCTCAGCGAAGAAGAAGTCGAGTTTATGTTTCAGCAGTATGCGCGCGCGCTGAAGCTCCGGAAGACGATGCGCGAGGACAGAAGGGCGGAGGTCAGCGAGAGCGAGGCAAAGGTGATACGGCTGCAGAGTGCCGCGTGCGAGAAGCGGGAAGACGCCGAAAAGCTCCGCGATGAGGCGCTCGCCGGCGGCGATTTTCGGACACTCGCGCGGAAATACTGCAACGCGGATGCTCCGGTCAAGAAGGTGGCGCGCGGCGACCTCGCACCGGCGCTCGAGCGGGTCGCATTCGCGATGGAAGACAATACCGTGAGCGCCGTGACGGACCTCGACGGCAAGTATTATGTGTTCAAGTGCCCGGTGAGCTATGACACCGAGGCGACCGCGGAGCGGCGGAAGAGCCTGCAGGATGAGAGACTGCAGAATCTGGTGCGCGAGGCCTATGAGCGTTACCTCAGCGCCCACCCGATTGCGGAGAATACGGGCCTCTGGGACAGCATTGAGGGAAAAGTCAGCAAAAATTACAGCGGCAGCAATTTCTTCACTGCCGTGCGGGAGGCACTGCGCTATGAAGGCGTATAAGGCAGAGGAGTTGCGTGCATTTACCGGGGCCTTGTTCCGGAGCGAGCGCTTTGACGCTTTTCTGCTCTGTGAGGCGTCCTTCCGGACAGCGTTTTCCCTCGAGATTGACGGCAGGCGCAACAAGGACTGGTACAGCGCGGAAGAGGAACAGGAGCTGGGGGCGGAGGACTTTGTCCGCTGGGGCGAAGTCCGGGAACTTGCGTTTCAGGCAATCCGCGGCAAGAAAGCGCCGAAGGCCTTTCGCCTGGTGCTCCGCTTAAACCGGCAGGAGAGCACGGCTTTTCTTGCGGAGAGCGGGAGCCGGCTGCGCCCGGAAGAGGTGAGCGGCTTTATTGGAATTTGCAGTATGAGGAAAAGACGCTGCGCCTTGTGAGCGGCGTGAGTGTGACGGCATTTCCGGGGGACAAGGCCCTGGAACAGCTCTGGGATCAGGCAACCGTGGCGCGCCTTCGCGCGATGGGACTGGTCATCAGTGAACTCTGAGGAGGCGGCTATGAGACGGGCAGGAGAGCTCTCCGGCGGGAGAGAAGAACAGATACAGGCAGAGACCGAGAATGAGGGCATGACAGGCGCAGACCTGCTCTCGCTCTATCTCGAGGAATTAAAGCAGATTCCGGCACTGGAGGCCGAGGAGGAGGCAGCGCTCCTCGAAAAGCTTCGGGCGGGCGATGCGCGCGCCAGAAAGCGCCTCACGGAGGGCTACCTCGGCACCGCGCTTGCGGAAATCCAACCTTTTGTCGGTAGTATGGAGGCGGGCGAACTGATCGGCGTCGCGAATCTCGCGCTGACCGCGGCGCTCTGCGACGAAAAAATATTGGAAAGCACTGTACTTCGTGATACCATTAAACAGAAAGTGCATACAGCTTTGGAAGAAGCCGTGCGGGAGAACCGGCAGAGCGATACGGGCGAGCAGACACTTGCGGACCGCATGAACGCGCTGACGGAACTGTCTTCGGAACTCGCGGCAGAGCTCGGCAGGGAAGCGAGCCCCGAAGAACTGGCGTCGCGGCTCGACATCCCGCTCGACGAGGTACAGCGGCTTCTGGCAATGAGTATGCAGGCACTGGAGTGAGGCAATCGGTAATCCGGGAGGAAATTCAGAAATGGGCGTTAGAAGAATCTATGTAGAGAAGAAGAAAGCGTATGCCGTGCGCGCGGTAGAACTGTTTGAGAACATCAAGACCTATCTCGGCATTTCCGATATCGCGGGTGTGCGCGTGCTGGTTCGCTATGACATCGAAAATCTGGACGACAAGACCTTTTCGGAGGCGCGCGGCACCATCTTTTCCGAGCCGCCGCTCGATGAGCTCTACGAAGAAACATTTCCGAAGGAAGCGGGCGACACCGTCTTTTCCGCGGAGTATCTGCCGGGACAGTTTGACCAGCGCGCGGATTCCGCGGTGCAGTGCGTGCAGCTGATCGACAAGGATGCGGCGCCTGTCATCCGGACGGCGACGACCTATGTGCTCTCCGGAAAACTCAGCGCGCAGGAAATCGAAGCTGTCAAACATTTCTGCATTAATCCCGTCGACTCCAGAGAGTGCGCGGAGGAAAAGCCGGAGACGCTCACGCAGAACTATCCGGCGCCGGACGATGTGAAGACCGTCGAAGGCTTCACTGCGATGCCGGAGGATGATTTCCGGGCGCTCTATGCCTCCTTCGGTCTCGCGATGACATATGAAGACTTCCTGGAGATTCGTCATTATTTCGAGAGCGAGAAGAGAAACCCGACTGTGACCGAGATTCGTGTCCTCGACACCTACTGGTCCGACCACTGCCGCCACACGACCTTCCAGACCGAGCTCACAAAGGTGAGTTTCCTCGACGGAGACTTCCGCGAGCGCCTCACGAAGACCTACGAGCGCTATCGCCGCGACCACGAGGATTTGCTCGGCGGCAGAAGCGATAAGTTCATCTGCCTCATGGATCTCGCGCTGATGGGCATGCGCCGCTTAAAGAAGGACGGCAAGCTCACCGACCAGGAGGAGACGGATGAAATCAATGCCTGCTCCGTTGTCGTGCCGATTACGGTCGACGGCAGGGAGGAGGAGTGGCTTGTCAACTTTAAGAACGAGACGCATAACCACCCGACGGAGATTGAGCCCTTCGGCGGCGCGGCGACCTGCCTCGGCGGCGCCATCCGCGACCCGCTGTCCGGCAGAACCTATGTCTATCAGGCTATGCGCATCACCGGCGCGGCGGATCCGACCCGTCCGCTCGGCGAGACGCTGCCGGGCAAACTCTCGCAGCGAAAGATTGTCAGAGAGGCAGCGCACGGCTATTCCTCCTATGGAAACCAGGTCGGTCTCGCGACCGGCTATGTGAAAGAAATTTATCACCCCGACTATGTCGCAAAGCGCATGGAACTCGGCGCGGTCATGGCTGCTGCACCGAAGAAGAATGTGGTGCGCATGAGTTCCGACCCGGGCGATGTGATTGTGCTGCTCGGCGGCAGAACCGGCCGCGACGGCATCGGCGGTGCGACGGGTTCCTCTAAGATTCACACGACTGCTTCGATCGAGAGCTGCGGCGCCGAAGTCCAGAAGGGCAACGCGCCGACCGAGCGGAAGATTCAGCACATGTTCCGCCGCCCGGAGGTGAGCCTCTTAATCAAGAAGTGCAATGACTTCGGCGCGGGCGGCGTCGCGGTCGCAATCGGCGAGCTCGCACCGGGTCTCACCGTGGACCTCGACAAGGTGCCGCTCAAGTACGCGGGGCTCGACGGCACGGAAATTGCGATTTCCGAGTCGCAGGAGCGCATGGCCTGCGTGCTCGACCCGAAGGATGTCGATACCTTCCTGCGGTACGCGAAGGAAGAAAATCTCGAGGCGACGCCGGTCGCTGTGGTCACGGCGGAGCCGCGCCTCGTCTTAAACTGGAGAGGCAAGGCGATTGTCGATTTGTCCCGCGCCTTCCTCGACACGAACGGCGCGCATCTGACCGCAGAGGTCGAGGTGGAGCTGCCGAAGCGAAGCGAGAATCCCTTCGGCTATGCGGCCGGAGAGTCGGTCAGAGACAAGTGGCTGAAAGTGCTCGGCGATTTGAATGTCTGCTCGCAGAAGGGCCTGGTCGAGATGTTTGACGCCTCGATCGGCGCGGGCACCGTCACGATGCCCTACGGCGGCAAGTACCAGCTGACCGAGACCCAGAGTATGATCGCAAAGATTCCGCTCTTAAAGGGACATACCGATGCGGCGACTGTCATGAGCTACGGTTTTGACCCCTATCTCTCGAGCTGGAGCCCCTACCACGGCGCAGTCTATGCGGTCTGCGACTCGGTCGCGAAGGTCGCTGCGGTCGGCGGCGACATCGATAAGATTCATCTGACCTTCCAGGAATTTTTCCGCCGCATGGACGACAACAAGCCGGAGAGATGGTCGCAGCCGTTTGCGGCGCTGCTCGGTGCCTACGAGGCGCAGCTGGAGCTCGGCCTCGCTTCGATCGGCGGCAAGGACTCGATGTCCGGTACCTTTAACGAAATCGACGTGCCGCCGACGCTGGTGAGTTTCGCGGTCGATGTCGCCTCGGTGAAGGATATCATCACGCCGGAACTGAAGGCTGCGGGCAACCGTCTCGTGCTCCTCACGGTAAAGCGCGACGGCGACCTTCTGCCGGACTATGAGGATTTGAAGGCACAGTACCGCGCGCTCACCGAAGACATCAAGGCAAAGCGCGTGCTGAGCGCCTATGTGTTGGAGCGGCACGGTGCGGCGGAGGCTGTCACGAAGATGGCGCTCGGCAACGGCCTCGGCGTGAAGTTCGCGGACAGTGTGAGCGAGGAGACCTTGTTTGCGCCGGGCTGGTGCAACCTCCTGCTCGAGGTGCCGGCAGAGGCGCTCGGAAAGCTCTCCTGCCGCACGGAACTCTTCGGTGAAGTGACGGCAACGCCCGTACTTTCCTACCACGGCACCGAAATTTCGCTCGCGGAGGCGGAAAAGGCCTGGACCGGAACCCTCGAGGAGGTGTTCCCGACCCGCGTTACCGAGGGCGGCGAGATTCTGGATCGCCCGCTCTACCACGCGGCGTCCGTCGCGGTCTGCGGTCACAAGATCGGCACGCCGCGCGTCTTTATCCCGGTCTTCCCGGGTACGAACTGCGAGTACGACTCGGCGCGTGCGTTTGAAGAGGTCGGCGCCGTTGCGAGCGCACCCATCTTCCGCAATCAGAACGCGGAGGACATCGCGGCTTCCGTGGAAGCATACCGGAACGAAATCCGGAACGCTCAGATTGTGATGTTCCCGGGCGGCTTTTCGGCGGGCGACGAGCCGGACGGCTCCGCGAAGTTCTTTGCACAGGTCTTCCGGAATGAGGTCGTGAAGGAGGAGCTCTTAAAGCTCTTAAACGAGCGCGACGGTCTGGTACTCGGTATCTGCAACGGCTTCCAGGCGCTGATTAAGCTCGGCCTCCTGCCGGATGCGAACATCAAGGAGCAGGCGCCGGATGCGCCGACGCTCGCGATGAACCGGATCGGCAGACACTTGAGCCGTGTCGTGAACCTGAAAGTGGTCTCGGACAAGTCCCCGTGGCTTCGGAAGGCGGAACTCGGCGGCGTGTATGCAAACGTGATTTCGCACGGCGAAGGACGTTTTGTCGCGCCGCAGGAGACCATTGAGGCGCTGTTCCGGGCAGGACAGGTCGCGACGCAGTATTGCGATCTGGAGGGCAGAGTCTCGACCGACGAGCTCTGGACGCCGAACGGCTCGTATGCGGCGATTGAGGGCATCACCAGTCAGGACGGGCGCATCTACGGTAAGATGGCGCATCCGGAGAGAATCGGAGAACACATTAACAAGAATATTCCGCTTCGCCAGGACCTCGGCATTTTCGCCGCGGGCGTAGCGTATTTTCGCGGGTGAGCTCTCCATCCCAAAAGAAACAGACAAGTAAGGAGAGTAGGAGTGCATGAAAAAGGTAGTAAAATTTGGCGGTAGTTCCCTCGCCAGTGCGGAGCAGTTCAAGAAGGTCGGTGAGATTATCCGGAGCGATGCGGCGCGGCGTTATGTCGTGCCGAGCGCACCGGGCAAGCGCCACAGCGGCGATACGAAGGTGACCGATCTCCTCTATCAGCTCTATGACAGCACGGAAGATGAGGCGCTCTTTCAGGAGACGCTTGAGGAAATCAAGGGGCGCTATCAGGAGATTATCGACGGGCTCTCGCTGGATCTGGATCTCAGTGCGGAATTTGCCGAGCTCGAGAAAAACTTCCGCGCGCAGTGCGGCAGAGAATATGCGGCGAGCCGCGGCGAGTATCTGAACGGCCATGTGATGGCGGCGTATCTCGGCTTCCCCTTTGTGGATCCGGCGGATATGATTTTGTTCCACAACGACGGAACGCTGAATGCGGAAGAGACCGAGAGTGCGGTCGCCGAGAGACTGAAGGACTATGACTGCGCGGTCGTCCCGGGCTTTTACGGGCGCAAGGAAGACGGCAGCATCGCGACCTTCAGCCGCGGCGGCTCGGATGTCACGGGTTCGGTCATTGCGGGCGCGATTCACGCCGACCTCTATGAGAACTGGACGGATGTGTCCGGCTTCCTCTGTGCAGATCCCCACATTGTCGAGGATCCCGCGGTCATTGAGACCATCACCTACCAGGAGCTCCGCGAGCTCTCCTACATGGGCGCAGGTGTCATGCACGAGGACGCGATTTTCCCGGTGCGGAAAGAGGGCATTCCGATCAACATCCGGAACACGAACCGCCCGGAGGACAGCGGTACCATGATTGTGAGTTCCACCTGCAGAAAGCCGCGCTACACCATCACCGGCATTGCGGGCAAGAAGGGCTTCTGCTCGATTACGGTCGACAAGGACATGATGAACTCGGAGATTGGGTTCTGCCGGAAGGTTCTGCAGTCTTTGAGGACAATGATATCAGCCTCGAGCACATGCCTTCCGGCATCGACTCGATGACCATAGTCGTGCATCAGTCGGAGTTCCTGGACCACGAGCAGAAGATTGTGACCGGCATTCACCGCGCGGTGCATCCGGACCAGATTATTCTGGAAGACGATCTCGCGCTGATTGCGGTGGTCGGCAGAGGCATGAAGGACCAGCGCGGCACGGCGGCGCGCGTCTTTGCGGCACTCACGCACGAGCGCATCAATGTAAAGATGATTGACCAGGGGTCTTCGGAGTTCAATATCATCATCGGTGTCAAGGGGCGCGATTTCGAGAATGCGATTCGCGCAATTTACACGATTTTTGTATTGACGCAGATTTGAGTGGATTCATGAGACAAATTATCGTAGTGGGCGGCGGCGCAGCGGGCATGATGGCCGCAGCTGCCGCCGGAGCTGCGGGCGCGCGCGTCACGCTGCTCGAAAAGAATGAAAAGTTAGGGAAAAAAATCTATATCACCGGCAAGGGGCGCTGCAATCTGACGAATGCGGCGCCGATGCGGGAAGTGCAGGCGCAGGTTGTGAGCAACCCGCGCTTTCTCTACAGTGCGTTTCAGGCATTCACCAACGAGGACACGATGCGCTTCTTTGAGGCGGCGGGCTGCCCGCTCAAGGTGGAGCGCGGCGACCGGGTATTTCCGGTCAGCGACCACGCCTCGGATGTGATTCGTGCGCTTGAGCGGGAGATGCAGGCGGCGGGCGTTCGCGTCCGCCTGCATGCGGAAGTGCGAGAACTTCTCTTTGCGGGAGAGGGCGAGATGCGCACGGTTGCGGGCGTCGTGCTGACAAACGGCGAAGAACTTTCGGCGGACGCTGTGATACTCGCGACCGGCGGGATTTCCTATCCGGCGACCGGTTCGACCGGCGACGGCTATCGCTTTGCGGAGGCCGCGGGCATGGCGGTCACGGAGCGTTACCCTTCTCTCGTGCCCTTAATTTTAAAAGAGCAGGAGAGCTGTGCTGCGATGCAGGGACTCTCGCTCAAGAATGTCACGATTACGCTGAAGGACGGTAAGAAAAAAGTCTACGAAGGCTTCGGCGAGGCTCTCTTTACCCACTTCGGGATGAGCGGGCCCCTGCTGCTCTCGGCGAGTGCGCTGGTCGGGCCTCTGCTCCGAACAAAAAAGGAGCTGGAACTTCGGATAGACCTAAAGCCGGCACTCACGGAAGAACAGCTCGAGCAGAGGCTGCTCCGCGAGTTCGACGCAAACAAAAATAAGGACCTCAAGAACATACTGCCCTCGCTCTTTCCGCAGAGTCTCATTTCGGAAGTGCTTCGGCAGAGCGGAATTTCCGGCGAGAAGAAAGCGCGAGATATTACAAAGGCAGAGCGCGCCGCGCTTCGACAGGCGACCAAGAGCCTCCGCTTCACGGCGACCGGTCTCCGCGGGTATAACGAGGCGGTCGTGACGAAGGGCGGAGTCTCGGTGCGTTCCCTCTCCCCGGCAACCCTGGAGAGTAAGACTATGAAGGGACTGTATCTCGCGGGCGAGCTCCTGGACTTAGACGCGATGACCGGCGGCTTCAACCTGCAGATTGCCTGGTCGACCGGCATGCTCGCGGGAAAAAGCGCGGCAGAGCCGAAATGAGCGGGAGGAAAAGATGGATAAAATAAAAGCACTCGGAATCGACGGACCGGCCGGCGCCGGCAAATCCACGATTGCGCGGGCGGTGAGTCAGAAACTCGGCTGGATCTATGTGGACACCGGGGCGCTGTTCCGGGCGGCGGCACTCTCGCTGCTCGAACAGGGAACCTCCCCGGAAGACAGCGCAGCGGTTTCGGCGGCGGCGCCGAAGCTAAGACTGGACCTCAGCATTGCGGACGGGGTGCAGCATGTCTTTGTCGATGGGCGCGATGTGAGCGGCGAAATACGCCGCGAGGAAATCGGCAAGGCGGCGAGCGCGTTTGCGCGCGAAGATGCTGTTCGGCAGCGGGTTCTTGTGATCGAGCGGGAGATCGCCGCGCGGGAACCGGTCGTCATGGACGGTCGGGACATCGGCACCGTGGTGCTGCCGAATGCGCTCGCAAAAGTCTTTCTGACTGCGAGCGTCGAAGTGCGCGCCAAGCGTCGCACGGCGGAACTCCGAGAAAAGGGCATAGAGGCGGATTTCGAGGAAGTGAAGCGGGACATCGCGGCGCGGGATGAGCAGGATAAGAACCGGGCGGTCGCACCGCTTCGACAGGCAGAGGATGCCATCCTTCTCGACAGCTCGACGCTCACCATCGCGGAAGTCGAGCAGCGCATCCTCGCGCTGGTCAGAGAGAAGGAAGCAGAGTGACAGAGCGAAGAAAGAGAGAGAAGTGATACTCGCCGAGAGCGCGGGCTTTTGTTTCGGCGTCCAAAAGGCGGTCGAGACCGTGTACCGCGAGGCCGAGGAGAGCAAGGATACGGTATACAGCTACGGCGCTATCATCCACAACGAGGAAGTGGTGCGGGATCTGACCGAAAAGGGTGTGGTCGTCTTTGAGGACGAGGATGCCGCGGCGAAGGTACATGCGCTGCCGGAAGAGGCGGGGACGATTATTCTCCGCTCGCACGGCGTCGGACCGGAGGTCTACCGCCTCTGCGAAGAGAAGAAGCTTCGCATTGTCGACACGGCCTGTCCCTTTGTCAATAAAATACATAAAATCGTCGAGGCGGAAAATCGAAAGGGGCGGCGGGTATTGATTGTCGGTGATCCGAAGCACCCGGAAGTGGAGGGAATCCGCGCGTGGGGCAGAGCGGATACGGCGGTAATCCGGGACGAGGAAGAGTTCCTCGCCCTGCAAATTCAAAAGGACGTGCCGCTCTCCGTGGTCGCGCAGACCACGTTCCGATTGCCAAAGTTTAAAATGCTGGTTGATAAAATCAGAGAGTTAGGTTATGATATAGCTTGTTTTAATACGATTTGCAATGCGACGCAGGAAAGACAGGCGGAGGCGAAGAAAATTGCTTCCGAGGTCGATGCTATGATCGTGATCGGAGGGAAAAACAGTTCCAATACGAGAAACTTGTGGAAATCTGTTCTGCAGTTTGTCCGCATACGTTTTACGTCCGGACCGCGAGCGAATTAGATCCTGAGCTTTTGGCGCCCTTTCAGCGAATTGGTATTACAGCGGGGGCATCCACCCCCAAACATATCATTGAGGAGGTTCAAGCCATTGTCAGAGCAGAGTTTTGAACAGATGTTGAATGAGTCTTTTAAGACGATTCACACGGGAGAAGTTGTATCGGGAACAGTACTGGATGTGAAGGAGGATCAGATCATCCTGAACATCGGCTATAAGTCAGACGGCGTCATCACCAGAAACGAGTACACGAACAACAACAGCCTCGACCTCCGGACTGTCGTGCATGTTGGTGACGAACTGGAAGCCAAAGTCATGAAGGTAAATGACGGCGACGGACAGGTTTCCCTCTCGTATCGCAGACTCGCGGCGGACAGAGGCAACAAGCGCCTGGAAGAGGCGTTCAACAACCACGAGGTTCTGAAGGCGAAGGTAGTCCAGGTACTGAACGGCGGACTGAGCGTGCTGGTCGACGAGGCGCGCGTGTTCATTCCGGCAAGTCTGGTATCGGATTCCTACGAGAGAGATTTAAATAAATATGCGGATCAGGAGATTGAGTTCGTGATTACCGAGTTCAATCCGCGCAGAAGAAGAATCATCGGCGACCGCAAGCAGCTCATGCAGGCTGCAAAGGCGGAGCTGCAGAAGGAGCTCTTTGCGCGCATCAAGGTCGGCGATGTGGTCGAGGGCACGGTCAAGAACGTGACGAACTTCGGTGCATTCGTGGATCTCGGCGGCGCAGACGGTCTTCTGCACATCTCCGAGATGAGCTGGGGCAGAATCGAGAACCCGAAGAAGGTTCTGAAGTCCGGCGATCGCGTCAGAGTCTTCATCAAGGAGATTTCCGGCACGAAGATTGCGCTGAGCTTAAAGTTCCCGGATCAGAATCCGTGGATCGATGCGGCTGAGAAGTACGCACAGGGCAAGATTGTCAGAGGCCGTGTGGCGCGCATGACCGATTTCGGCGCTTTCATCGAGCTCGAGCCGGGCGTGGACGCACTGCTTCATGTCTCCCAGATTGCAAGAAAGCACATCGACAAGCCGTCGGATGTCCTTGAGATCGGCGATGAGATTGAGGCAGAGATTGTCGAGTTCAATGCGGAGGACAGAAAGATCTCCCTCAGCATGAAGGCACTCGAGAACATGCAGGGCGATGAGGTTGTCTACGAGGACGCTGCACCGCAGGATGAGCAGTAAGACAGAGAATTGAGAGAGGCAGGGGGCTGTCCCCTGTCTCTCTTGTTATATATAAATAAAAAAAGGATACAAAATGGAAGGCTTACAGAGAAAAAAGACAGGGGAATTTGCAAGCTTTTCGTACACAGAGCGGGGCAGAGAGCTCGCGGAACGCGTCTCGGCGCTGCTCACGGCGGCCGGTTATCGGCCGGTGGAAGTTGCGGTTGATGAGGCATTTCGTCGCTGCGATTTGCTGGTTTTTGTCGGCGCGAGCGGCATTGCGGTCCGAAAAATCGCCCCCTATGTGCGGGACAAGTTTCAAGATCCCGCGGTACTCTGCCTCGATGAGTACGGCCGCTTTGTGATTCCGCTGCTCTCGGGGCATGTGGGCGGAGCCAATGCGTTTGCGCGCTTTTTGGGGCGGAAACTCGGCGCGGCGGTCGCCGTCAGCACGGCGACCGACCTGAATCGACGCTTTGCGGTCGATGTTTTCGCCGTACAAAACGGGCTCCGGATCGGAAGCCGCGAGAAGGCGAAGCGCGTGAGCGCGGCGCTGCTCCGCGGGGAGGAGGTCGCCTTTTTGACCGACTTTCCGCTGCGGGACACGGAAACTGCCCGAAGGGCTGGTCGCGAAAGCGCCTGCCGAAGGACAGCTCTGCATACGAATCAGCGCGGCACCGGACGCGGAGACGGAAAACTGTCTCGTGCTGACGCCTCCGATTTATTGTCTCGGCGTGGGCTGCCGGAAGGGGACGCCGGTCGAAGCGTTTCGCAGTGCGGCGGAGCTGTTTCTAAAGAAACAAAACATTACAAAAGAGGCCCTCTTTTCGCTTGCGAGCATTGATTTAAAGCGGGAGGAGACAGCGGTCCTCGCGCTTGCCGAGGCCTTTGCTGTGCCCGCTGTATTTTTTACGGCGGAAGAACTCCGCGCAGTCCCCGGAAATTTTGAGAGCTCGGCCTTTGTCGAAAGACCACCGGTGTCGGCGCGGTTGCCGCGCGCGCGGCCGCAAGCTGTGCGCCGATTCGGGTCGCGGGGAAGACCGTGGTAGACGGTGCGACCTTTGCGCTCTACCGGCGCGACTTTACCCCTGTCTTTCCGGAGAGCGAAGATACGGCAGGATTTCTCTTTCTCGCCGGTGCGCGCTATCAGGGTAAGCGCGCCTTTGCCGCTTCCTTGCAGCGGGAGGGGCGCGTTTCGGCGTATCGCGAGGTCCCGAAGCAGTGGATTGACTGCCTCACGGCGGCGGCGCTCCGGGAGGACAACGCTCTGTTTACGGAAGAACTTAAGCGCGCTGTGACAGCGCTCGCGGCAGAGGCGAGAAGTCGCCGGGAAGCACTGCTGCTCGACAGCATCGGCGGAGGCCTGGTGCCGATTGACCGCCGGGAGAGAGCCCTCCGCGACGCGGTCGGACGCCTCCAGTGTGCGCTCGCGGCAGCGGGCGGACGAAGTCTATCTTCTCGAACTCGGCATTGCGAGACCGCTTAAGAAGTTCGGAGAAAGTGTAGAGAAATTGTAAGAAGTTTGCAAATCATTTGCAGAGCCTCTCCGCTATAATAGCAGGAGGCAAAGGAGGTAATACAGCAAGATGAGAAACGAACAGAAATGGACGCGGCGTCTCAAAGCGCTCGCGCTTACGCTCGGCTTCAGCGCACTCTTTGCGCTGCCGGCATTTGCGGAAACCGCAGAGATTCATGCGAATGCGACCAAGGATCAGGTGACTGTGAGCGGCATCGTGAGCGGAGACAGCACCTCCGAGGACGGCAAACTCTATTTTTTTGCGCTGGATCCCTATAACGACAGCATCAAGGAGGCAAAGCCCGTTGCGAGTGCGCCGTACGGCGCGAACTTTCTCGTTCACCGCACCGCTGCAGGACGGCACGCCGGACACCAGACTCTACGACCAGTTTGCGATTGCGGTCTGGAAGAACGGTCGCTATTACGACATCGGCCGCCGCGCCTATATCACGAACCCGGAGGTGGTCGCAAAGAGCGACAAGCCCTATGAGCAGCCGCTCACGAAGAAGGGGCTCCTGGTACAGCTCGACATGTTGAGCGATGCGTTCGAGCTCGGCGTGAAGCACGTGAACGTGAACTTTAATTTTGCACAGATTACCGCGGGCACGGGCATTGACTACACTTACGAAGGCAAGACCTATCACTTTGACAAGAACCAGATTGCCGAGTACGACAAGAACATCAGCGCTTTCTCCGGCAAGAGCATGATGGTCACGGCGATTGTCTTAAACGGCTGGAACGACAAGATGCCGGAACTCATCTACCCCGGTGTCAAGAAGACGGACGGCGCCCTCTACTACGGCTTCAATGCGGCGACCAAGGAGGGCTATGAGACCACGCGCGCGCTGATGAGCTTCCTCGCACAGCGCTACAACGGCGAGAACCCGGCTTACGGCCGCGTCTCGAACTGGATCATCGGCAACGAGATCAACAACGGCAGAAACTGGAACTACATGGGCAAGATGGACATCGACAAGTATGTGACCGAGTATGTCCGCGCCTTCCGTGTCGCCTACACGGCCATCAAGGCACAGCAGGCCAGCGCCCATGTCTTCTTCTCGGTTGATATGAACTGGAACGACCCGAATGCGGATCAGAAGACACAGTACTCCGCGAAGAATATCATTGACAAGATCAATGCCGAGATTAACCGGAACGGCAACATCGACTGGCAGCTCGCCTACCATCCGTACCCGTATCCGCTGACAGAGCCGGAGTTCTGGGACGACCACACGACCGGTCTCATCGCACAGGATGAGAGCTCGAAGATTATCAACTTTGAGAACCTGCATGTCCTCACGGATTATCTGAAGGCGTCGAACTTTAGGAACCGCGCGGGCGAGGTGCGTCACATCATCCTCTCGGAGCAGGGCTTCAGTGCGAAGAGCCCCTCGCGCGGCGATGTCGAGACGCAGCAGGCAGCGGCCTTTGCCTATGCTTACTACATTGCGGACTCCAATCCCTATGTGGACGCGCTGATTCTGAGCCGTCAGGTGGATGCGCCGGTTGAGGTGAGAAGCGGCGCGGCCTTCGGTCTCTGGGCTTGCCGCATGGATGCGGGCGATGCGATTATTGCGACCAGAAGAAGAAAGATCTGGGCGGTGTTCCGCGACATCGACAAGAAGGCAAAGACCCTGGAGGCTTCCGAGTTTGCGAAATCGGTGATCGGCATCCAGAAATGGTCGGATGTGGTTCCGGACTTCCGCTGGAGAAGCCTTGAGAAGTAAGGAAGAGAACTTGACTTTTTGCGGTCCTCAGCTTATGCTGGTTCGGAATTGAATCAACAAATGCAGTGAAGACGCACAGTAGCACCGGCAGAGCGCACAGAGAGCGGGAGTAAGCTGAGATTTCCGCCGCGACACCGGAGGGCGAACCTTCGCGTCGGAGCAGCGGAGCCGAACGGGCGTGCCCCAGTAGGTTTCGACGTCTTTCCGCGTCAAGGAAACAATGAGCGGTCCGCGGCACAAGCGGATAATGCGGGTGGTACCGCGGGTTACATAACTCGTCCCGGATACAGAGAGCTTGCTCTCTGTATCCTTTTTTTATTTCCCCGCGCAGTCAAAGAAAAGGAGAGAGGCATGGACAAGAAGCAATTTGAGGATTTAAAGCAGCGCTTCGCCGAGAGAGCCGAACAGATACAGGAAAAGAATTCCGAGACCCTGTACGCGCTCCGGAAAGAATTTCTGGACCGGAAGGACGGCCTGGTCAGCGGACTCATGAAGCAGATGAAGAGCGTACCGTCGGAGGAAAAGGCGGATTTCGGCAAGAAAGTGAATGCGCTGAAGGACTGGGTGCTTGAAAAGCTGACCGCCCTTGAAAGCAGGCGAGAGAGGCAGAGCTGAATCACCGCTACGAGACAGAGAAGATTGATGTCACGCTGCCGGGCACGGAAATTCCGCGCGGCAATCTCCACCCGGACACGCTGGTCAGAAATCAGATGATCGAGGCGTTTGCGGGCATGGGCTTTGAGATTTACGAGGGCGCGGAGATCGAGACGGATTACTACAACTTCACCGCGCTCAACACGCCGCAGGACCACCCGGCGCGCGACATGCAGGATACTTTTTATCTGAGCGATAAGTTCCTGCTCCGCACCCAGACCTCGGCGGGGCAGATTCACGTGATGGAAAAGCAGAAGCCGCCGATTAAGATTCTCTCCCCGGGCAAGGTGTTCCGCTCGGACGACGACGCGACGCACTCCCCGATGTTTACCCAGATGGAGGGCCTCGTGGTGGATAAGGGCATCACGCTCTGCGACCTCCAGGGTATGCTCGACAAGTTCGTCGAAAAGTTCTTCGGCGCGGGTGTGAAGACCCGCCTCCGTCCCTCCTACTTCCCGTTCACGGAGCCCTCGGTCGAGGTCGATGTGAGCTGCTTCTCCTGCGGCGGCAAGGGCTGCCGTCTCTGCAAGGGAACGGGCTGGATCGAGATTCTCGGCGCGGGCGTCGTGAATAAGAAGGTGCTCGAGAACTGCGGCATCGACTCGGATGTATACTCCGGTTTCGCCTTCGGAATCGGCATCGAGCGCGTCGCAATGCTGAAGTACGGCATCGGTAACATTAAGTATCTGTTCGAGTCGGATCTCCGCGTGCTCCGGCAGATCAATGAGTAAGGAGGCAGAGAGATGATAGCGCCGCTCAGTTGGCTTAGAGAATATGTAGATATCGATTGCACCCCGCAGGAACTCGAGGAGAAGCTCTTCTCCTGCGGTTTTGAAGTGGAGAACTTGGAGGAAGTCGGCGCGCGGATTTCGCGCGTGGTTGTGGGTCTTGTGACAAGCTGCGAGCCCATCGAGGGCACGCATTTGCATCTCTGCGAAGTGGACTGCGGCAGTGAGGGCAAGTTCCAAATCTGCTGCGGCGCGGACAATGTGGAGACGGGCAAGAAGTTCCCGACTGCCCTGGTCGGCGCGACGGTTTGTGAGACCAACAAGGAGAGAACGGAGATTGTCGGCACCGCGACCATTCAGGCGGGCAAGCTCCGCGGTTACGACTCCTTCGGCATGCTCTGCTCCGGCATGGAGCTGGGTCTTAACGAGGACCTGTACCCGGGCGCGGGCTATAACGGCCTTCTCGTGTTGCCGGACGATGCGATTCCGGGCGCGGATGTGAAGCCCATCGTGGGTCTCGACGACTGGCTCTTTGATATCGCAATCACGGCAAACCGCCCGGACTGCCAGGGTATTTACGGCATTGCGCGAGAAGTGGCAGCCGTCCTCGGCAAGGAGATGAAGCCCCTGCCGCTTTCCTACCGCGAGGAGAAGACCGAGCCGCACACGCTTCAGGTTGAGGTGGAAGCGCCGCAGTACTGCCCGCGCTATGAGGCGCATGCGGTGAAGGATGTGAAAATTGCGCCCTCTCCCGCGTGGCTTCGCCGTCGCCTGAGTCTGGTCGGCGTGAGCGCGATTTCCAACATGGTGGACATCACAAACTATGTGATGCTGGAGCTCGGTCAGCCGATGCACGCCTTTGACCGCCGCGACTTAGCGGGCGACCGCATTGTGGTGCGCACGGCGAAGGAAGGCGAAAAGCTCGTGACCCTCGATGAGCAGGAGCTGACGCTCACCGAGAGCAATCTTTTAATTTGCGACGGTGAGAAGCCGGTCGGCCTTGCGGGCATCATGGGCGGTCTCAATTCGGAGATTAAGGATACGACGACCGCGGTCGTCTTCGAGGCGGCAAAGTTTGCGCGCGACAACATCCGCCGCAGTGCCCGCGCGCTCGGAAAGCGCACCGATGCGAGCGCGCACTTTGAGAAGGGCACGGATGAGTACACGGTGGAACTCGCGATGAAGCGCGCCCTTCACCTCACCGAGGCGCTCGGCGCCGGCACAGTCACGGATGAGTGCGCAGGCAAGAATACGGGCAACAGCATTGAGAAGCGCCCGCTCACGGTGAGCCTGGCCCGCGTGAACGGCGTGCTCGGCATCGAGGTGCCCGGAGAGGCAGTGTGCCGCATCCTCGCAAATCTCGAGATGGAGCCGAAGCTCGAGGGCGATACGCTGAGCCTCAAGATTCCCGCTTACCGCGAGGACATGGAGAGCTATCAGGACGTCGCGGAAGAGGTGATACGCTTCTACGGCTACGAGCACCTTGTGCCGAGCTTCTTAAAGAGCGCGGAGGTCACGAGCGGCGGTCTTAACGAGAGACAGCGGCGTGAACTCAAGTTAAAGGAGACCCTCGCGGGCGGCGGTATGTATGAGGCTGTCCACTACTCCTTCTTCTCCCCGGCGGACTTAAAGCTGTTCCGCTATCCCGAAGGGAGCGAGGCACTCCGCGCAATTCGCATTTTGAACCCGATCAGCGAGGAACTCTCGCTCATGCGCACGGTGCTCTCGCCCTCCATGGCGAATGCCGTGATGCGGAACCAGAAGGCCGGAAATCTCTCCGGACGCCTCTTTGAGCTCGCAAAGGTCTTCATCCCGAAGTCCCTGCCGCTCACGGATTACCCGGAGGAGAGAGCGCACTTGGCTTTTGCGTTCTTCGGCAAGGAGGAGAGCTTCTTTACGCTGAAGGGAGCCCTGGACCTCGCAGCCGAGAGTTTGCATGTCAAGTTCCGCTACGAGGCATCGACCGAGCCGTTCACGCACCCCTATCAGACCGTAGCGGTCTATGTGGGCGAGGTGAAGGTGGGTTACCTCGGCAAGCTCGCTTACGATATTGCCGGGGAGCTGAATCTCCGCACGGATGCCTATCTCGCGGAATTGGACCTCGACACCATCGAGAGCCTGCCGCACGAGCCGGTTTACTTTACGCCGCTCCCGAAGTTCCCGGAGGTGCAGCGTGATTTGGCGCTTGTCATGGACAAGGCAATCAGCTGCGAGCAGGTCGTGAATCTGATTCAGAGCTGCAGCCCGCTGATTCGTGAGGTGAAGCTCTTCGATGTCTACGAGGGCGCACCGATTCCGCCGACGAAGAAGAGCCTCGCGTTCACTCTGACCTTCCGCCCGGAGGAGAAGGCGTTCACGCCGGAAGAACTCGACAAGCTGACGCAGGAGATTCTGGAGAAATTAAAGGCAAGCTGTGACATTGCGCTCCGCGTCTGAGGAAAGCGCGCTTAAAAAGAAGAACCGTCATCGCCCCATGCGGAACAATAAGAAGCTGTCCTTCCGCGGGCGAAGCAAAAAGCTGCGTGCAGATGCACGCAGCTTTTTGCGTAAGGTTTCTTATTCTGCCCGTATGTCATATAAAGCCCACTGCAAGAAGGCCGAATAGCATGCTTTCTGACATTTTCCTTCAACCATACTGTTTCAAGGAAGCGGTAAGCAGAGAAAAGCTTTGTACCGCAAGGGCTTGAATTGCCGACTCTTTTTGTCCGCTCAGCCGAAAAATCCGAGATGAGGTGAAATGGATACGCACCTCATACAGGCGCAAGCGGAAATATCCAAAATCTGTCATATGAGGTGCATCATCTGATCCGAACGGAGATATAACAAAGTATTTTAGTTTAGATTACAAGAGTCAACTGAATTCAGATAAAGAGCTGCGTGACCATCCGCATCACAGGGGGGAGGACATGTGCCCGTACGGAGAGCGAAAATACACGAATGCTGCCGTTAGGAGGCGCATCATCCGGTCTGAAAGGCGACCGAGCGAAGCGTTTCGGTTCAGTCTTTTTTCTTCGGATTTTTCGGGAACCAGCCCTTTTTGACGCGCTCCTCTTGCTCAAAGAGTTCGAGGATACTCCAGAGGCAGCTCACGCCGAAGACGGCTGTGAGAGCGCTCGGAACCGTCCCGCGGAGAAAGAGGGAGACTGCGAGTGCCGCGACGCCGAGCAGGGCAAAGAGCGGCCAGATTTGTTTGCCGATATAGTATTCGCTCTTTATGACGATGGGGTGAAAGGCGCCTATCATCAAAAAGGCACCGAAACCGATCAAGAGGCCGTTCAAATTCATGGGACATCCTTTCTCTTCACAGCAATACCACGAAAGGGAAGCAGTTTCATACTGCTAATCAAGATTGACAGGATGAGAATAGCAGAGCACGGTAAGAAAAAAAAGTGCCGTGGCAACAAAAAGAAAAATTATGATACGAAGAAAAAGAGAATCAAGAGACAAGGAAGTAAGAAGCGAGAGAAGTAAGAGGCAAGAGAAATAAGAGGCGAGAGAAACAAGAGGCAAGAAAATCAAGGGGCGAGAGAGAAGTACGAGGCGAGAGAAGTAAGGGGCAAGAGAATCAAGGGCGAGAGAAGCAAGAGGCGAGAGAATCCAGGGGCGAGAGAATCCAGGGGTGAGAGAAGTAAGTAGTGAGAGAATCAAGGGGAAAGAGAAGTAAGGGGCAAGAGAATCAAGGGATAAGAAATTCGAAAAAAGCAAAAAAACAAGAAGACAAAGGAACAAAAAAATCCCTGTCTCGCGCGGCCTGATGTATCGCGGGCGGAGCGAGACGGGGATTTCAATGAATTGCGTCAGACTCAGAGCATCAGCTCATAGTAGCGGAGCGAAGTGGTCTCCCGGAAGCCGTTTGCCGTATAGAGGCGGACTGCCGGCGTATTGGAAGCCGTGACCTGCATGGTCGCTTTTTTGTAGCCGAGCTTCTTTAAGAGCCCCAGGAACTGCGGGAAGAGCTCGCTGCCGACACCCTGTCCCACTAATTCCTTTCGCACCGAGACGCGGTGCAGGTAGGCGTTATGATCCTTCATCGGCGTCACAAAGCAGCGGAAAGCCGGGCGCTTCTCGTTCGGGCGGAAAATCTCATAGGCGCGGAAGCCTTCCGCCGAGGGCTTGGACTCGCGGAAACGGTAGCGCGGATCCGGGGTCTCTTTGTCCTCGAGGCTGCAGGCCATCTCGGTCTCCTCCTCGGCGAGGTGGGCACCGATCGAGAGCAGCACCGGCAGAGCATCCTTGCAGGCGCTGTCCACGGCAAAGCGGACAATCGGCACGGAGCCCTTTAAGCTCTTGCCTGGGAAGGTAATCTTTGCCTTTTCCCAGAGACGGTGGAAATAGCCCTGTCTGCGGTGATCCGGGTCCGTGAAGGCATAGACCTCAAAAATCTGGTCACCGAGACCGCAGAGTGCCATTGCGGCGCAGAGCTCCTTGGAGTCCTCGTCCTCATAGGCGAGAAGGTACTTGGTGCCGGGCTCGCGGAGCGGGAAAGACATCGAAAAGGCTTCCTTCTCATGGCAACGCTTCAGGAGAGCCAGGATTCTGTCCTGCTCCCCATGGTTGAATCGATCTTGTTCTGTTAATTTCATAGAGCTCCCATCTGCATCTTCTGCATGACATATCAGGTCGTAAATTTTTTCCATTATAGCATAGATTTGTGCCCTGTGCGACGCGGAGAAAAGCTGTAAGAAAACCGTAAAGAGGCATCCCGCATTGCACGGCGGGGCAAAAAAACATATAATGGGAAAAACATGTTTGTTGCCGCCGACAGGAGGAAGCGATGATTACAACTTTACTGAATAAAATCAAAGAGACCAAGGCACCGGTCTGCGTGGGTCTGGATCCCATGCTGGCGTATATTCCGGACGAGGTAAAAAAAGCCGCGTTTGCCGAAAAGGGCGAAAATTTGGAGGGAGCGGCCGAGCCTGCTGGCGCTTTAACGAGGCCATCCTCAAGGCGACGGCAGATTTGATTCCGGCCGTGAAGCCGCAGATTGCGATGTACGAGCAGTTCGGAATTCCCGGCCTCATCGCCTATGAAAAGACCGTTCGCTTTGCGAAGAAGCTCGGGCTCATCGTGATTGCCGATGTGAAGCGCGGCGACATCGGTTCGACCTCGGCGGCGTATGCGGAGGGACACCTCGGCAGCATCACCATCGGCGAGAAGCAGTTCTTCCCCTTTGACGCGGATATGGCGACCGTGAACCCCTACCTCGGCAGCGACGGCGTAAAGCCTTTCCTTGAGGTCTGCGGACGCTGTGACAAGGGTATTTTTGTGCTCGTCAAGACTTCGAATCCTTCGAGCGGCGAGTTGCAGGATCAGCTGATTGACGGCGAGCCGCTCTATGCGCGGGTCGCGGATCTCACCTCCGCCTGGGGCGAGTCCCTCATGGAGGGCGCGTGGTCCAATGTCGGTGCGGTGGTCGGCGCGACCTACCCGAAGATGCTTGCGGAGCTCAGAGCGCGCATGCCGCACACGTTCTTCCTGATTCCGGGCTACGGCGCCCAGGGCGGCAAGGCGGAGGATCTCGCGGTCGCATTTAACGCGCAGGGCGAGGGCGGCATTGTGAACTCTTCGCGCGGCATCATTGCGGCGTGGAAGCAGGAGAAATATCAGAACTTCGGCGCAGAAGCCTTCGCCGACGCAGCGCGTCAGGCGACGGTCGACATGATTCTGGATTTGCAGCGTTGCATCCGCTTCTGAGACAGAAAACGGGAGAAGCACAACATGGCGAAAGTGAGAGAGCGCGCGTCCGTACTGGGACAGCGCGCGTTATGTCCGGGCGTCTATGACCTTCGGCTCCTGGCGCCGCAGATTGCGGCTGCGGCACGCCCGGGACAGTTTGTAAATGTATTTCTGAATAACGGCGCGCACATCCTGCCGCGCCCCATCAGTCTCTGCGGTATCGACAGCGAGAACGGTATCCTGCGCCTCGTGTACCGCGTGACGCGGGAGGGAAGCGGCACCGAAGAGCTCTCTCTCGCTATACGGCGGGCACCGAGCTTTTGCTCCTCGGCCCGCTCGGGAACGGGTTTCCGACGGAACTCGACAATGCCGCCGTGGTCGGCGGCGGCATCGGGATACCGCCGCTCCTTGAGCTCCTCTGGGCGCTCCCGGGGAAAAAGACCGCTCTTCTCGGCTATCGCAGCAAGTCCCAGCTCTTTTTGCTCGAGGACTTTGCGGTCGCGGCCGATGAGGTGAAGATTGCGACCGAGGACGGGAGTCTCGGCATCCGGGGCAATGTTGTGGATCTGCTCCGCGCGCTTCCGGAAAAGCCGAAGGCGATTTTAAGCTGCGGCCCGCTGCCCATGCTCCGCGCGCTGAAGGCGTACGCGGCAGAGGAAGGCATTCCGCTCTGGGTCTCCATGGAAGAGCGCATGGCCTGCGGCATCGGCGCCTGCCTCGGCTGCATCACCGAGAGCGCGGAGGTTGATGCGCACTCGAATGTTAAACAAGCGCGTCTGTGCCGACGGACCGGTGTTTCGCGCAGAGGAGGTGGTGCTTTGAACAGTTCAACGGAAGTGAGTCTCGCGGGCATCACCCTCAAAAACCCTGTGATGACGGCGAGCGGCACCTTCGGGGTCGGTGAAGAGTACAGTGAATTTGTGGACTTAAATAAGCTCGGCGCGGTCGTGACCAAGGGGGTCGCGGCCGTGCCGTGGGCGGGCAACCCGACGCCTCGCATCGCGGAGACGCCGGGCGGCATGCTGAATGCGATCGGCCTCCAGAATCCGGGCGTGGATGTTTTCCTCGAGCGGGATTTGCCCTTCTTAAAGCGGTTTGACACCCGCGTCGTGGTCAATGTCTGCGGCCACAGCGAAGAGGAGTATGTCGAGGTCGTGGAGCGGCTCCGCGAGGCGCCGGTTGATTTTCTTGAGCTCAACATCTCCTGCCCGAATGTCAAAGAGGGCGGCATTGCCTTTGGCACGCAGGCAAAGGCGGTCGAGCACATCACCCGCCGCGTGAAGGAGAGGGCAGCGCAGCCGTTAATCGTCAAGCTCTCGCCGAATGTCACGGATATCACCGAGACCGCGCGCGCCGCGGAGGCGGGCGGCGCGGATGTGCTCTCGCTGATCAACACGCTGACCGGCATGAAAATCGACATTATGCGGCGCAGCTTTGTGCTCGCAAATCGCACCGGCGGTCTCTCGGGACCCGCGGTGCACCCGATTGCGGTGCGCATGGTCTATGACTGCGCACATGCGGTCAGATTGCCGTTAATCGGCATGGGCGGCATTTCGACCGCCGCCGATGCCATCGAGATGATACTTGCCGGCGCGACGGCGGTTTCGGTCGGCACCGCAAACTTTTATAATCCTTGCGCTTCGGAGGAAGTCGCGGCGGGGATTGCCGCTTATCTTGAGCAGACAGGAACCGGGGATATCAGAGAACTGATCGGCGCAGTGCGCTGAACAAGGGGGGAGACGATGGAACAGTACAAGCAGGAATTTATTGAGTTTATGATTTCGTGCGAAGTCTTAAAGTTCGGGGACTTCGTGACCAAGAGCGGCAGAAAGACGCCGTTCTTCGTGAACACCGGCTTTTACCGCACCGGAACGCAGCTAAAGCAGCTCGGCGCCTACTATGCGCGCGCCATCCACGCGGCGTTCGGCGAGGAGGCGACCTTGCTCTTCGGACCGGCGTACAAGGGCATTCCGCTCTGCGTCGCAGCTTCAATCGGCATGAGCGAGCTCTATGAGCAGGAAGTGGGCTATGTCGCAAACCGGAAGGAAGTCAAGGACCACGGCGACAAGGGGATTCTCCTCGGCGCGCCGATCAAGGACAGCGATAAGCTCGTGATTGTCGAGGATGTCACGACGGCCGGAACCTCGATTGAGGAGACCATGCCGATTATCAAGGCGCAGGGCAACGCAGAGGTACTGGGCCTTGTGGTCAGCGTGGATCGCTGCGAGAGAGGCAAGGGCAAAAAGAGCGCGCTCTCCGAGATTTCGGAGCGCTACGGCATCAAGACGACAGCAATCGTCACGATGAAGGAGGTCATTGAACACCTCTACCGGCGTGAAGTGAACGGCAAGGTGATGATCGACGATGCGCTGATGGAGAGAATCGATGCCTACTACCGTGAATACGGTGCGGAGGAGGACTGAGCCTGTCCATGGATAAAATCCGATGGAAACATCGCCTGCTCGGAACCCTGCTTTTTGTCATTTATCTCGCGGGGCTCAGCTATTTTCTCTTCTTCGCCGAGGCACTCGGCAGGCAGGGGAGGAGCAGTGCGAATCTGCGCTACAACATTGTGCTGTTCCGGGAAATCTGGCGTTTCTGGCATTACCGCCACATACTCGGCTACCGCGCTTTTATCCTGAATACCTTCGGCAATGTCTTTGCCTTTGTGCCCTTCGGCTTCTTTTTGCCGATTGTGAGCGGAAAGCGTCACAGCTTTTTTCGCAGCCTGATTGCGGGGATGTTGTTTTCGGGGCTCATTGAGACAGCGCAGCTTCTGACCCGGCTCGGCAGTTTTGATGTCGACGATATTTTTTTGAATACGATCGGCGTTGTCATGGGATATTTTATTTTCCGGCTGTTTCTCTGGAGGTTAAATCGTGCGTCTGCCTAATCCCTTTCGAAAAAAAGAATATAAATTTCTGACGCCGGTCGCAAAGAGCGACGACTCGATTCTGGAGCGCCCGGAATTTCTGCCGGAAGAAGAGCGGGTGCGCCGCAGCAAGCAGCGGCGCCCGAAAAAGAAAGGCAAACAGAATCAGCAGCTCTCTTCGCTGATCAGCTACCTGAAGAAGCCGCACTCCGAGACCGGGCTCACGGCACTTTGCGGCGGCGTTGTCGCTGTGCTCTTTACGGTGCTCGCCTTTTTCAGCATGATACAGGCAGCGGGGGAACCCTCGCTCACGGTTTCGGCAGCGGTCATGAGTGCCATGCTGGTTTCAATCTACGGCATTTACCTCGCGGTGACCGCGCTCCGCGAAAAGGAAAAAAATCAGCTTTACACCTGGATCGGGCTCTCGCTCTGCGGGCTGGTGCTGGTGACTTGGTTAATCGCCCAGTTCCTCGGGCTCAGCAGCTGATGGAGCGGGAAACGCTGCTCGGCGAGCGGTTTTGGCTCGCAAGGGAGCGACTCGCGGAGATACCGGCGGAGCGCTTTGCGACCGAGCGCTTTCGGGGGTTTTTCGGTCGGGAGGCGCGTGCTCTTCTGACGGCCGCAGAGGAGAGCGGAGAGGCGCGGAGCAGGGCACTCTGCCTTATGTTGCCCGGCAATACGGAAGAGGAGGCACTGCTCGCAGCCCTGTCTTCCGTCTGTAGCCGCGCGTTTTCGCCGCAGTGCGACACGGCGCTTATTGTGCGCTGCCTCGAGTTGTTTCTCCAGTGCTACGGGCTGCTTGCCCGGGGCAGTGCGCCAGGGTGAGATACGGACAGCGATATATTACGATTTATTCGATTACGCGGAAGAGGATGTGCGGCAGCGTTTTTCGGCGCGGGCAGAGGGACCCTTTAGTCTGACGGTCCTCTTACCCGGAGAGTTGCCCTGGTATGCGGACCGGTATCCGGAGGTCGCCGCAGCGCACGCCGAAGATTTATCGCTTTTTCTCGACAAAGCGCTCCGGGACAGACTGCGCCCGCTCATCCGTGAAACGGCGGACGAAACGGTGCGTGAAAAATGCCTTGCGGCGATTTTGCGGTATCAGCGTGTGTGCGGAAAGGACACGCGATATTCCGTGCGACAACAGGGCTGGCTTCGCGAGCTCTATGCGCCGGACAGCAAATAAAAATTGGGATTGAGCTCAAAGAAGAGCGCCGATATAATACAAGTGAAACGAATCAATAAGGAGGGTGCAATGGCAAAAGTCGGAATTGTGATGGGCAGTGATTCGGATATGCCCGTGATGGCACAGGCAGCGGCATTTTTGGAGAAAATGGGGATTGAATACGAGATGCGCATTATCTCGGCGCACCGCGAGCCGGATGTCTTTTTTGAGTGGGCAAACGGTGCCAGAGAGCGCGGTCTCTCGGTCATCATTGCGGGAGCGGGCAAGGCGGCGCATCTGCCGGGCATGTGCGCGGCGCTCTTTTCGCTGCCGGTCATCGGCATCCCGATGAAGACCTCGGATCTCGGCGGTGTGGATTCGCTCTACTCGATTGTGCAGATGCCGAGCGGCATTCCCTGCGCGACGGTCGCAATCAACGGCGGCAAGAACGCGGGCATTCTCGCGGCAAAGATTCTCGCGGTCGGCGACAAGGCGCTCGAGGAGAAGCTGCAGGCATTCCAAAAGGAAATGCGCGATGAGGTTGTCGGTAAGGATGAGAAGCTGCAGCGCGAGGGTTACCAGAGTTTTCTCAAGTGAGAGGAGCCGCAATGGATTACAGAAAATCCGGAGTTGACATTGAGGCGGGCTATGCGTCCGTCGAACTGATGAAACAGTATGTAAAGCGCACGCTGCGCCCCGAAGTGATGGGGGGCATCGGCGGCTTTTCGGGTGCCTTCTCCCTTGCGGGCATCAAGAACATGGAGGATCCGGTGCTTCTGTCCGGAACCGACGGCGTCGGCACCAAATTAAAAATTGCGTTTTTGCTGGATCGCCACGATACAATCGGCATTGACTGTGTCGCGATGTGCGTGAACGATGTCGCTTGCGCGGGCGGCGAGCCGCTCTTTTTCCTCGACTACATTGCCTGCGGCAAGAATATTCCGGAGAAGATTGCGACAATTGTCTCCGGTGTCGCGGAGGGCTGCGTGCAGGCGGGCTGCGCGCTGGTCGGCGGTGAGACCGCGGAGCACCCGGGTCTTATGCCCGAGGACGAATATGACCTCGCGGGCTTCTCGGTCGGCGCCTGCGACAGAAAGGACCTGATTACCGGCGAAGAACTGAAGCCGGGCGATGTCCTGATCGGCATTGCGTCGAGCGGTGTTCACTCGAACGGTTTCTCCCTGGTTCGCAACATCTTTGAGATGAGCAAGGAAAATTTGACGCGCTTCTATCCGGAACTCGGCGCCACCCTCGGCGAAGTGCTGCTCGCGCCGACCCGCATCTATGTGAAGGCATTAAAGAGCGCGAAGGAGGCGGGCGTTCGCATCCATGCCTGCAGCCATATCACGGGCGGCGGTTTCTACGAGAACGTGCCGCGCATGCTGAAAGACGGCGTCCGTGCGGAAATCCGGAAGGACTCCTATGAAGTTCCGGCCATTTTCCGCCTGATGGCAGAGAAGGGCGAAGTCAGCGAACACGTCATGTACAACACCTTTAACATGGGTGTCGGCATGGTGGTCGCGGTCGATCCGGCCGATGTCGAGAAGACCCTTGAGGCCTTCCGGGCAGCGGGCGAAAAGAGCTTTGTGATCGGCGAATGCAAGGCGGGCGAAAAGGGTGTCGACTTATGCTGAGAGTCGGCGTGCTGGTGAGCGGCGGCGGGACCAATCTGCAGGCAATCCTCGATGCCGAGAAAAGCGGTGTGATTCGCCATGCGAAGGTGGTCTATGTGCTCTCGAACAATGCCTCCGCTTACGCGCTGACACGCGCGGCGGCGGCGGGGATTGCGAACGAGTGCATTTCCCCGGCGGACTTTCCGGACCGGGAGGCCTTTCACCGCGCCCTACTCGAGGCGGTGGAGCGCGAAAAGCTGGATCTCATCGTGCTCGCGGGCTATCTCGTAAAAATTCCGGATGAGATGATACGCCGCTATCGCGGCCGGATTTTAAACATTCACCCCTCGCTGATTCCGAGTTTTTGCGGCAAGGGCGCATACGGCTTAAAGGTGCATGAACAGGCGCTGCGGCGCGGTGTCAAGGTGACCGGCGCGACCGTGCATCTCGTGGACGAGGGGCTCGATGAGGGGCCGATACTCCTTCAGAAAGCGGTCGAGGTGAAGCCCGGCGACACGCCGGAGATCTTGCAGCGGCGCGTCATGGAAGAAGCAGAATGGATTTTATTGCCGCGTGCCATTGAAGAGATGGCGCGCGAGGCAAGTGAGAGAGGGGACAGGGCATGAGAGTACTGGTAGTCGGCGGCGGCGGCAGAGAACATGCGATTTGCCGGAAACTGCGGGAGAGCGGACGGCTCTCGAAACTCTACTGCGCGCCGGGTAATGCCGGCATCGCAGAAGTCGCGGAATTGGTGCCGATCGGCGCGATGGAATTCGAAAAGATCCGGGACTTTGCCCTGCGGGAGAAGATTGATCTTGTTGTGATCGGCATGGACGATCCGCTGATCGGCGGACTCGCAGACTTTCTGGAAGAAGCGGGACTCAAGGTCTTCGGGCCGAAGAAATGCGGCCGTGCTCGAGGGCTCCAAGGCCTTCGCGAAGGAACTCATGAAGAAGTACGAGATTCCCACGGCGGCCTACGAGAGCTTTACGGACTACGAGGCGGCGAAGCGCTATCTCGAGACCTGCAAGATTCCGGTGGTGCTCAAGGCGGACGGTCCGGCGCTCGGAAAGGGCGTTTTGATTTGCGAGACCCGCGAGGCGGCCGAAGAGGGACTGCGGGAAATGATGCTGGAGCGGAAGTTCGGCGCCTCCGGCGACAAGGTGGTCATTGAGGAGTTCATGACGGGTCGCGAGGTCTCCGTGCTCTCCTTTGTGGACGGCAAGACCATACGCATCATGGCGAGCGCGCAGGACCATAAGAGAGCCAAGGACGGCGATCAGGGTCTCAATACGGGCGGCATGGGAAATTACTCGCCGAGCCCCTACTACACGGATGAAATCGCGCGGTTTTGCGAGGAGAAGATTTATCAGCGCACGGTCGATGCGATGGCGGCAGAGGGCAGACCCTTCCGGGGTGTCATCTTCTTCGGACTCATGCTGACGCCGGACGGTCCCCGCGTGCTCGAGTACAATGTGCGCTTCGGCGACCCGGAGGCACAGGTTGTGCTCCCGCGCATGGAGAATGACCTCCTCGAAGTGATGCTTGCCTGCGTTGAGGGGAAACTTGACGAGGTACAGCTCAAGTTCTGCGATAAGGCCTGTGTCACGGTCGTACTTGCGAGCGAGGGCTATCCCGTGAAGTACGAGAAGGGACTGCCGATTTCGGGTCTTGAGAGCCTGAAGAGCGAGCCGGATGTCTACTGCTATCACGCGGGCACGCGCTTTGACGACGAAGGGCGCGTTGTCACGAACGGCGGCCGGGTGCTCGATGTCACGGCGCTCGGCAAGACCATACGCGAGGCGAGAGAGAGAGGCCTACGCGGCGGCGGAGAAGATTTCGTTTGCCAACAAGTATATGCGGACGGACATTGCCCTTGCGGGTGTCGCGGCCGAAGAGGCACAGCAGGCGTGAATTACTGATAAGAAAAAGCCAAATCGCAACAAAACTGCGGTTTGGCTTTTTCTGCTTTTCAAAATAGGAGGCGGCATGAATCAGGAACAGCGGAAATATTTGAGTTTGCTGGCAGAGAAATTCCCGACACGCCAGGCCGTATGCACGGAGATTATCAACCTCGCGGCGATTATGAATCTCCCGAAGGGCACCGAGCATTTCATGAGCGACATTCACGGCGAGTACGATGCCTTTTTGCATATCATGAACAACTGCTCGGGTGTGATTCGCGAAAAAATCGAGATGATTTGCGGATGTGCTGAACGACACCGAAAAGCGGGCGCTGCGCACGCTGATTTACTATCCGAAGGAGGCGCTGCAGCGTCTGCACGACGAGGGGAAAATTTCGCCGAAGTGGTACCGCGAGACCCTCCGGCACATGATTGAAATTGCGCGCGTGCTCTCCTCGAAGTATACGCGCTCCAAGGTCAGAAAGGCGATGCCGAAAGAATTCGGCTATATCATCGATGAGCTGTTGCACGCTCTGCCGGACGAGGACGGCAACCAGCTTGCCTACCACGAGCGCATTCTGGACACGATCGTCGGCATTCAGAACGGCGATGAGTTCATCATCGCACTCGCCGCACTCATCAAGCGCCTCGCGGTGGATCACCTGCACATTGTCGGCGACCTTTTTGACCGCGGCGCAGACGCCGATAAAATCATTGAGCTCTTGCTCGACTACCCCTCGCTCGACATCCAGTGGGGCAATCACGATGTGCTCTGGATGGGCGCTGCCGCGGGCAATGAGGCCTGCATCGCGAATGTCGTCCGGAACAATGTGCGCTACAACAACATTCGTATCTTGGAGAGCGGCTACGGCATTTCGCTTCGCCGCCTGCAACTCTTTGCCGAAAAGACCTACGAGGGCACGCCGGCGAAGGCCATGGTCAAAGCCATCAATGTGATGATGTTCAAGGCGGAGGGAGAGTTGATTCTCCGGCACCCCGAGTTCGAGATGCAGGACAGACTCCTGCTCGACAAGGTGGACACGGAGAAGGGGACAGTCACGATTGACGGCGTTGAATATGCGATGAACACGATGGAATTCCCGACCGTCGATTGGAGCGATCCTTACCGGATGACGCCGGAAGAGCGGGAAGTCATGGACGACTTAAAGCGCTCGTTCTGCCAGAGCCCGCAGCTTCGGCGCCACATCGAATTTCTCTATGCGGTCGGCAGCGTCTACCTCAAAATGAACGATAACCTCCTGTTCCACGGCTGCGTGCCGCTGACCGAGGACGGGCAGATGGAGGAGGTCAATTTCTTTGGGCAGTTCCTGCGCGGCAAGAGTTATTTCGAATTCTGCGAAAAAGCGGCGCGCCTCGCCTATAATACCGGCGAAGCGCGCTATGTGGACTTTATGTTTTATCTCTGGGGCGGCCCGAAGTCGCCGATGTGCGGCCGCGTCGTAAAGACCTTTGAACGCAGCTACCTCGACGACAAGGCGAGCTGGAAAGAGCCGCAGGACCCGTACTACCTGTTCCTCGATTCCGAGGCGACAAGCCGCATGATACTCCGGGAGTTCGGCTTAAAGTCCGACCTCTCGCACATCATCAACGGGCACACGCCGGTGCACGCCTCGGCGGGCGAAAATCCGATCAAGGCGGGCGGCAAACTGATTGTAATCGACGGCGGCTTTTCGCGCGCCTACCATAAAACCACGGGCATCGCGGGCTACACGCTGATCTATAACTCCCACGGCATGCGCATCAAGAGCCACATGCCCTTTGAGTCGGTGGAGCGCGTGATCAGTGAGAACCTGGACATCGAATCCCGCGCAAACCAGTTTGAGATCGAGCCCTATCGCGTGATGGTCGGGGATACCGACATCGGCAAGCGGCTCGCCGCGCAGATTGAAGATCTGAACGAGCTCCTCACCGCCTACCGGGACGGCTCCATCTTAGAGCGCGTCGAGTGAGAGCTCAGAGCTCCCCGCGCTTAAAGCGCTGAATCAGCTCGTTGCCGACACTGGCGGTCGTCGGATTGTCGGGATTTCATCCCGCGGCACAAACGAGGCCTCGCAGAGTTCGTTCTCATCGAGGCGGATGCGGTCGGAACCGTCGAGCTCCGCGGTATAGGCGAGCATCAGCGAGTCGGAGAAGGACCAGGGCTGTACGGCATAGGGACGGATGTTCTTGACCTTGAGCCCGGTCTCTTCCATGACTTCGCGTTCCACCGCCTGTTCCGGGGTCTCACCGACCTCCACAAAGCCTGCAACCAACGCCTTCCGGCGATAGTCGGAGGCGTTTTTTGCGTAGCGGGTCAGGAGCAGGCGATCGCCGTCCCGCACCGCGACAATGATGGCAGGGCTTATTTTCGGGTATTCTATGAGACCGCAGTGCTTGCAGCACATCGCGCGCTCGTGTTCGGAATGTGTCATCGGCGCGCCGCAGCGCCCGCAGAATTTCCGCTGGTCGTAAAAGCGGTATAGCTGTGTCGCGGTAATCGCGGCAAAGGCGAGATAGCGGGGGCTCAGGTCCCGGAGCTCCGTCGGGCTGAGAAAGCGATAGCCCTCGCCGAGTTTTCCGGCGGGCAGGGCGCTCGCAGGCAGCAGAAAGAAAAAGTCCTCGTCGATCGCAAAGAGATAGCGCGCCTTCTGACAGAGGGACGGAAACGGGAGACTCTCTGTCTCGAAATCGGCGAAGCGCGGCAGCGTAAAGCCGTCGTCCGTTGCCCGGAAGAGCACACCCTCCCGGGCGACCAAAACAAGGAAAGAACGCCGCGCGGGCGTTCTCTCCGTGTGATAGCTTACATCATAGTGATGCGGTGCAATATCCTGAATCATGCTTATTCAGATACTCCTGTCTGATACTGTTCCAACAAACCGGTTTTGACATTCCAGAGCTTCCGCGAGAGATCCACATAGGTCTGGTGCGGGTACTCGAAGCGCTTTGACTCCTCCCAGAGGGTCGCAAGCTCTTCCTTGCAGTGCTGCCGGATGTCCATGACCTTCGGGGACTCGTAGACACAGCTGCCCTTTTCAAAGACAGGAACCAGGAGCTCTTTCATGCGGTAGGAACCGCCGGGGAGCAGCGTCTTTTTCCAGGTCTCGATCGGGTCGAAGAGTAGCAGCGGCTCATCCGCAGAGAACTGTTCGTCCGCGAGCGCAATGAGGTCTGCGACTATCATGCCCTGCAGGTCGTAGATGCGATACACTTTTTTGTCGCCGGGATTGGTGATTTTCTCGGCGTTTTCCGAAATTTTGATTTTCGGCAGGAAACGCTGCTCCTTCTCGCTCCAGATGGCCGCGAGTTTGTAGACGCCGCCGAAGGCCGGGCAGTCCTTCGAGGTAATCAGGTTGGTGCCGACACCCCAGGAGTTGATGGTCGCGCCCTGCGCCTTCAGAGAACCGATCAGGTTCTCATCGAGATCGTTGGAGGCCGAGATAATCGCATCGGTGAAGCCCTCGGCGTCGAGCGCGGCCTTGACCTTTTTCGAGAGGTAAGCTAAGTCGCCCGAATCCATGCGGATGCCGTAGCGCTTCAGGTGTATGCCTTTTTCGCGCAGTTCCTTGAAAACCTGAATCGCATGCGGCAGGCCGCTGTCCAGCGTGTCGTAGGTGTCGATTAAGAGGATGCAGGCATCCGGATAGAGTTTTGCATAGGCGCGGAACGCAGAGAGCTCATCCGGGAAACTCATAATCCAGGAGTGCGCGTGCGTGCCGCTCACGGGGACATCGAAAATCTGTCCGCAGAGTACATTCGAGGTGCCGACACAGCCGGCAATCATCGCGGCGCGCGCGCCGTAGATACCGGCATCCGGGCCCTGGGCTCTGCGGCAGCCGAACTCCATCACACCGTCGCCCTGCGCCGCGCGCACAATGCGGGCTGCCTTGGTCGCAATGAGACTCTGGTGGTTGATGATATTCAGAAGCGCGGTCTCGATGAGCTGTGCCTGCATAATCGGCGCGATGACCTTGACGAGCGGTTCGCGCGGGAAAATGACGGTGCCCTCCGGAATCGCGTAGATATCGCCGGTGAAGCGGAAGTCCCGCAGATAGTCGAGAAAGGCGGGCTTAAAGATACCGAGGCTCTCCAGATAGGCGATATCCGCCTCCGTAAAGTGCAGGTTCTTTACATAGTCGATGAGCTGGTCGAGTCCCGCACAGATCGCATAGCCGTTGCCCTCGGGGTTCGCGCGGTAAAACATGTCGAAGATGACGGTCTTGTTGACATCCTCGTTTTCAAAATAGCCCTGCATCATCGTGAGCTCATACAGGTCTGTCAGTAGGGTCAGATTTCGCATTTGTTTTTGTGCCGCGTCAGGCCTGTTTCTTGCCCTGGTTCGCGACTGCCTCCATCTTTTTCTTCAGTGCTTCCTGGTCGCCGAGATAGTAGTGGCGAATCGGTTTGAAGGAATCGTCGAACTCGTAGACGAGCGGGGTGCCGGTCGGAATGTTGACCCCGATGATATCCTCCTCGGAGATGTTGTCAAAGTACTTGACGAGGGCGCGGAGAGAATTGCCGTGTGCCGCGATGATGACGCGCTTGCCGGCCTCCATCTCGGGGCGAATCACTTCGTTGAAGTAGGGAACCACGCGCTCAATCGTGGTCTCCAGGCTCTCGCAGTCGGGGAGCAGCGCCGGGTCCACATCGCGGTAAGCCGGGCTCTTCTTTGCGCTTCTGTCGTCATTCGGATCCAGCACCGGCGGCTTGGTCGAGAACGAGCGGCGCCAGATCTTGACCTGCTCCTCGCCGTACTTCTCGGCAGTCTCCGCCTTGTTGAGACCCTGGAGGGCACCGTAGTGGCGCTCGTTTAACTTCCAGCTCTTCACGACCTCGAGCCAGTCGCGGTCCATCTCGTCCAGAATGTGGTTCAGCGTGTGGATTGCGCGCTTTAAGTAGGAAGTAAAGCAGATGTCAAAATCATAGCCCTCAGCCTTTAAGAGCTGACCGGCAGCCTTTGCCTCCTCGTGGCCCTTGTCCGAGAGGTCCACATCCATCCAGCCGGTGAACAGATTTTTCTTGTTCCACTCACTTTCGCCGTGTCGCACCAATACGAGTTTCATCATCGCAATCGCTCCTTTCGTAAGCCCTGACTCCGCGTCACAGTCGGCGTATTTACCAGGCTTTAGAGCATGATAACACAAAGCGGCGGGCTTTTCCATGCGCTATAGCGAATGGGGCAAAGCGCATTGAGTTTTTGTGCCGCTTTTGTTAGAATTAGACATTATGACGAAAACGGAGGCTGCTATGGGCAAAAATTGCTGTTGATTAACACGGGAGGCACCTTTTCTTCGGTGCCGAGCGAAAAGGGACTTGCACCGGGCATCAACCTCGAGGAAATTATGAAAACCATAGGTCCGATCGGCGACGGACACACCTTTGAGTTAAAGGACTATGCTTCCCTCGACTCGGCGAACATTACGCCGGAGGACTGGGTTGCGATTGCGAATCTCGTTGCGGCGGCCAGAGAGGACTGTGACGGTGTGGTCATTATCCACGGCACGGACAGCATGTCCTACACCTCCTCGATGCTCTCGTTCATGCTCCAGAATATCGAGATGCCGGTCATTCTGACGGGAAGCCAGCTGCCGCTCCGCGCGCCCCTGACCGATGCAATCGATAACCTCCGCTGCGCGATTACGGCGGGCTTAAGCGGCATGCTGCGCGGCGTCTACACGGTCTTTCACCAGAAGCTCATTCTCGGCTGCCGTACCTCGAAGGTGAGAACTGTCTCGTTCAATGCCTTTGAGTCGGTCAACTATCCGCTGATCGGCGAATTCAATGCGTTCGGCATGCAGGTCTTAAAGGAGCCGCTCCGCCGCGCGGCGTTTCAGCTCTCGCCGGAGTACTCGGAGAACATCGCGGTGTTAAAGATTTTCCCGGGCATGCACGCGGATATCTTCCGCTATCTCTACGACAAGGGTTGCGAGGGCGTGTTTGTCGAGGCCTTCGGTCTCGGCGGCGTGCCCTTCCTTCACAATAATATCCTGGAGGAGATTGACCGCGCGAGCAGCAAGGGCATGAGCATTTTGGTCGGCAGCCAGTGCCGCTACGAGGGCAGCAATCTCGATGTCTACGAGACCGGTCTTCGCGTGCAGGAGAGCGGCGGCATCCCGGTCTTTGATATGACCCAGGAGGCGACGGTCACAAAGCTCATGTGGGCGCTCGGCAGAAGCAAGGAGAGAGAAGATGTGCGGAAGTCCTTCTTCACGAACTATGTGGATGAGGTCACTTTGCCGCGCCTCCGCTGAGGGAAAGCGTGTTTCTTCCTTGACAGAGAAAATCAGGCTGATTATACTGGAAAAAACCTATAGCCAAAGGCGTTGACAAAGAGAGTAGACACGGAAAACAGCAAAAGAGAGTCGGGGACGGTGGAAGCCCGGCGCCAAGTACCCGTGTTGAAAATCACTTTCGAGCCGCTCTCCGGAGCCGTAGCGCAAGCTGCGGGGTAGGGAGAGACGTAGGCCCCACGTCACGGGGAAAAGCGAAATACAGGTGGTACAGCGAAAGCAGAGAGCGTTCGTCCTGAGAGGGGCGGGCGCTTTTTCTTTTGAGACAGGAGGATGGAGCAGTGTACAGAAAAGTCCCAACAGACATGAACTTTGTGGCGCGCGAGGGCGAAGTCGAGAAGTTCTGGGCCGAGAATCAGATTTTTGAGAAGTCCGTCGAGCAGCGCGAGGGCTGCGAGACCTATATGTTCTACGACGGGCCGCCGACCGCAAACGGCAAGCCGCACATCGGCCACGTCGAGACCCGTGTCATCAAGGACATGATTCCGCGTTACCACGCGATGAAGGGACAGTATGTCCCGCGAAAGGCGGGCTGGGACACCCACGGTCTGCCGGTCGAGCTCGAGGTCGAGAAGGAAATCGGCATCGAGGGCAAGGATGAAATCGAGGCGTACGGCGTCGAGCCCTTCATCAAAAAGTGCCGCGAGTCCGTGTGGCGCTACAAGGAAATCTGGGAGCGTTTTTCCGGTAAGGTCGGCTTCTGGGCGGACATGGAGCACCCCTATATCACCTGCGACGACAACTACATCGAGTCGGAGTGGTGGGCCTTAAAGGAAATCTGGAACAAAGACCTGCTCTACAAGGGCTTTAAGGTGGTTCCCTACTGCCCGCACTGCGGAACCCCGCTCTCCTCGCACGAGGTCGCGCAGGGTTATAAGGCAATCAAAGACAGAACCGCGATTGTCCGATTCCGGGTGAAGGGCGAAGAGGCTTACTTCCTCGCCTGGACCACGACGCCCTGGACGCTGCCCTCGAACATCGGCCTCTGCGTGAATCCGCACGAGAGCTATGTGAAGGTCAAGGCAGCGGACGGCAACACCTACTATCTCGCGGAGGCGCTTCTTGAGAAGGTGCTCGGCGAGGGCTATGAAATCTTAGAGCGCTACACCGGCAAGGAGCTGGAGCATAAGCCCTATGAGCCGCTCTACAGCTGTGCGGCGGAAGCGGCGGCGCGCCAGCATAAAGAGGCTTTCTTTGTCTACGCGGATGAGTATGTCACGATGACCGACGGTACCGGCATTGTCCACATCGCCCCGGCCTTCGGTGAGGACGATGCGCGTGTGGGCCGCCGCTATGACGCGCCCTTTGTCCAGATGGTGGACGACAAGGGGCAGATGAAGCCGGAGACCGGAAAGTTTGCCGGCATGCGCTGCAAGCCGACCGAGAAGGAGATCGAAGAGGGCGCTGTCTCGGCAGATCCGGAAGTGCTTCGGGATCTCGAGGAGAGAGGCCTGCTCTTTGCCTCCCCGAAGGTCGAGCACGACTACCCGCACTGCTGGCGCTGCGGCACGCCGCTCATCTACTATGCGCGCGAGTCCTGGTTTATCAAGATGACTGCGGTGCGCGACGACCTCGTGCGGAACAATCAGAAAATCAACTGGGTGCCGCAGTCCATCGGCGAGGGACGTTTCGGCAACTGGATTGAGAACATTCAGGACTGGGCGGTCTCGAGAAACCGCTACTGGGGCACGCCGCTCAATATCTGGGAGTGCCCGGACTGCGGCGAGAAGCTTGCGGTCGGTTCCCGCGAAGAGCTGGCAGCGCTCTCCGGCGACGAGAGCGCAAAGACCGTCGAATTGCATCGCCCCTATGTGGACCGCTTTACGATTCCCTGCCCGAAGTGCAGCGGTAAGATGAAGCGCGTTCCGGAGGTGGTCGATGTCTGGTTTGACTCGGGCGCCTGCCCCTACGCGGAGCTTCACTATCCCTTTGAGAACAAGGAACTCTTAGAGCAGCAGCTCCCGGCTTCCTTCATCTCCGAGGCAGTCGATCAGACCCGCGGCTGGTTCTATTCCCTCCACGCGGAGTCGACGCTGCTCTTTAACAAGCCCGCTTTCACGAATGTCATCGTGATGGGTCTCGTGCTCGATGAGAACGGCAATAAGATGTCCAAGTCGAAGGGCAATGCGGTCGATCCGATGGAGGCACTCGATACCTTCGGCGCCGATGCGATTCGCTGGTACTTCTACACGGCGGCCGCGCCGTGGCTCCCGAAGAAGTTCTCGGAGGATGCGGTTCGCGAGGGACAGAGAAAGTTCCTCGGAACGCTCTGGAACACCTACGCGTTCTATGTGCTCTATGCCGACATTGACCGCTTCGATCCGACGCAGTACAAGCTCGACTACGAGAAGCTCTCGGTCATGGACAAGTGGCTGCTCTCGAAGATGAACAGCATGGTGCGGGATGCGGACAAAAATCTCGCGGCATATAAAATTCCGGAGACCGCTGCGGTGCTCCAGGAGTTTGTCGACGACATGTCGAACTGGTATGTGCGCCGCTGCCGCAACCGCTTCTGGGCAAAGGGCATGGAGCAGGATAAGATCAATGCGTTCATGACGCTCTACACGGCGCTGGTCACGGTCGCGAAGGCGGCTGCGCCGATGATTCCGTTCATGAGCGAGCAGATTTACCAGAACCTGGTTCGCACAGTCGATACATCTGCGACGGAGTCCGTGCATCTCTGCGACTACCCGGTTGCGGACGAGGCGCACATCGACGCGGAACTCGAGAAGAGCATGGACGAGGTGCTGAAAGTGGTCGTGCTGGGTCGCTCGGCGCGTGAGGCTTCCGGCAGAAAGAACCGCCAGCCGCTCTCGATGCTCTATGTGAAGGCGCCGGAGGAACTCGGCAGCTTTTATCAGGACATCATCCGCGATGAGCTGAATGTAAAGGCGCTCGAGTTCACGGACGACGCGGAGCGCTTTGTGAATTACCTCTTCAAGCCGCAGTTAAAGACTGTGGGACCGAAGTACGGCAAGCATCTGAATGCGATCAAGGAGCATTTAAGGCACTCGACGGTCAGAAGGCGATGGCGGAACTCAATGCAAACGGCAGCCTCGGCTTTACCCTGCCGGACGGCACGGAAGTATCGCTTTGCAGAGAAGATCTCTTAATCGAGAGCGCACAGTCGGAGCGCTATGTCTCTGCGCAGGACAACGGCATCACCGTGGTGCTCGACATTGAACTCAATGAGGCACTCATCGAAGAGGGCTTTGTGCGCGAGCTGATTTCGAAAGTGCAGACCATGCGAAAAGATGCGGGCTTTGAGGTCACGGATCATATTGTGCTGAACATTCGCGGCAACGAAAAGATTGCCGCACTCGCCGAGAAGTACGAAGAATTGTTGAAGAATACGGTTCTTTCCGATGAGATTCATAGTGAATCGGACGAAATCGTGAAGATTTCACGAAAGAGTGGAATTTGAACGGTGAACTCGTTACACTCTCGGTGAGACGTGTCAAAGCGCAGTGAGAAATGGAGGAGATTGAGTTGGTAGGAGTTATCAAGAAGTTGGATAAAGAGACGCTGAAGCAGGAGATTATCAACAACCTGAAGACGCTCTACCGGAAAGATGTCAGTGAGGCGACGCTGCAGATGGTCTATCAGGCAGTCGCCTATGCGGTCAAGGAAGATGTGATCGACAACTGGATTGCGACGCAGAAGGCATACGACAAAGCGGACACAAAGAAGGTCTATTATCTCTCGATGGAGTTCCTGGTCGGCAGAGCGCTCGGCAACACGATGCTCGCACTCAAGGAAGAAGATGTGATCCGCGAGGCGGTCGAAGAACTCGGCTTTGATTTAACGGAGATTGAGGATGAGGAGAGAGACCCGGCGCTCGGCAACGGCGGTCTCGGTCGTCTCGCGGCCTGCTTCCTCGACTCGCTCTCGACCCTCAACTACCCGGCTTACGGCTGCGGCATCCGCTATCACTACGGCATGTTCCGCCAGAAGATTGAGAACGGCTACCAGAAGGAAATTCCGGATGACTGGTTAAAGAACGGCTATCCGTTTGAGATTAAGCGCGATGAGTATGCCTGCGAGGTCAAGTTCGGCGGCTATGTCGCGACCCGCATGGAGAACGGCAACCCACATTTCTGCCAGGAGAACTACCAGTCGGTTCGCGCGGTGCCCTACGATCTCCCGATTGTCGGCTACGGCAACCATATCGTGAACACGCTCCGCATCTGGGACGCGGAGGCGATTACGAGTTTCCGCCTCGACTCCTTTGACCGCGGCGATTATCAGAGAGCCGTGGAAGAGCAGAATCTCGCGAGAACCATCTCCGAGGTCCTCTACCCGAACGACAACCACTACTCCGGTAAGGAGCTCCGCTTAAAGCAGCAGTACTTCTTCATCTCGGCGTCTCTTCAGACCGCAATCAAGAAGTTCCTGCAGGGCCACGACGACATCCGCGAGCTCCCGAACTATGTCGTGTTCCAGATGAACGACACCCACCCCACGGTCGCGGTGCCGGAACTCATGCGCATCCTGATGGACGAGCAGGGGCTCGGCTGGGAAGAGGCGTGGGCAATCACGAGCAAGGCTTGCGCGTACACGAACCACACAATCATGACCGAGGCGCTCGAGAAGTGGCCCATTGAGCTCTTCTCCCGCCTGTTACCGCGTATCTACCAGATTGTCGAGGAGATCAACCGCCGCTTCCTGCTCGAAATCGAGCACAAGTTCCCGGGCGACCAGGCGAGAAAAGACCGCATGGCAATTATCCACGACGGTCAGGTGCGCATGGCATTCATGGCCTGCGCGGCTTCGTTCTCGATTAACGGCGTCGCGAAGATTCACACCGAAATTCTTGAGAAGCAGACGCTCCGCGACTTCTACGAGCTCTCGCCCGAGAAGTTCAACAACAAGACCAACGGCATTACGCAGCGCCGCTTCCTGCTCCACGCAAACCCGCTGCTTTCCGACTGGATCACGGAGCGCATCGGCGACAAGTGGATCACGGACCTCTCCGAGGTGAAAAAGCTCGGCGTCTATGTGGACGATGAGAAGAGCCGCCAGGAGTACATGAACATCAAGTACAAGAACAAGGTGCGCCTCGCGAACTACATTCTCGAGCACAACGGCATTGTTGTGGATCCGCGTTCCATCTTCGATGTTCAGGTCAAGCGTCTGCACGAGTACAAGCGCCAGCTCATGAACATTCTCCATGTCATGTACCTCTACAACAAGATTAAGGACAACCCGGATATGCCGTTCTATCCGCACACCTTCATCTTCGGTGCCAAGGCGGCGGCAGGGTATCACCGCGCGAAGCTCACGATTAAGTTAATCAATGCCGTGGCGGATGTGATCAACAACGACGCATCGATCAACGGCAAAATCAAGGTTGTCTTCATCGAGGATTACTGTGTCTCGAGCGCAGAGATTATCTTTGCGGCGGCAGATGTCTCCGAGCAGATTTCGACCGCAAGTAAGGAGGCGTCCGGCACCTCGAACATGAAGTTCATGCTGAACGGCGCACCGACTCTCGGCACCATGGACGGCGCAAACATCGAGATTGTGCACGAAGTCGGCGAGGACAATGCGTTCATCTTCGGTATGTCGGCGGACGAAGTCATTCACTACGAGCAGAACGGCGGCTACAACCCGATGGATATCTTCAACGCGGATCAGGAGATTCGCCGCGTGCTCATGCAGCTCATCAACGGCTTCTACTCGCCGGATGATCCGGAGCGCTTCCGCGACATCTACAACTCCCTGCTCACCGGCTCGAACGGAGACCGTCCGGATGTCTACTTTATCCTGAAGGACTTCCGCGCCTATGCCGAGGCGCACGAGCGCGTGGACAAGGCGTACGCGGACGAGGAGAACTGGGCAAAGATGTGCATGCGGAACACCGCAGCGGCAGGCCCGTTCAGCTCCGACCGCACGATTGAGGAGTATGTGAGAGATATCTGGCACCTGAAAAAGGTCGAGGTAAAGCTCTGAGCCTTTTACGGGGAAAGACAAACAAAAAACAGCGTTCCGGTTTATTCCGGGACGCTGTTTTCTTATGTGCTGTTTGTCCTATCACGCTGCTTTATGCGCCGAGCAAATCGAGGAGTTGTGTGAGATCCTTTTTGCCGAACTGCGGCGGCTCGTCGTTTACGAGGAAGCAGGGCACGCTCATCACTTCGTACCGCTCGCGGAGTGCCGGGAAGCGGTTCAGGTCGAAAACCTCCGTCGTGATATGCGGGTTCAGCGTCGCGAGGCGCTGCGCACTCGTCACGAGCTCCGGGCACATGGTGCAGGAGAGACTCACGAGAATCCGAATCCGAATGTCCCTGTCGATTGCGGCAATGCGGGACAAGGCTTCTTCGGCGACCGGCTGCCCCTTGCTCCCGGCATTGTAGAGTCCGAGCACGAACGAAGTAAATTCGTGGCCGCCCGGCACGCCGTGGAAGCAGAGCCCCGCGTAGCTGCCGTTCTCGCGGAAAATGCGGACATAGGGCAGGGCAGCGTCCGTATCGCGAGAGGCGAGCGGATCGGGCGCGCTCTCTTCGGAGAGCGTGAGCTTATCGCTGAGGGCGGTGAGCGCCTCCAAATAGTGCCGTAGTTCGGAGGAGACTGCGCCCTCGTCCGTGTAGAGCTTCAGTGTGAGCCCCTCGGTGAGCCGTGAAAAGACTGTGTTCAGCTGCTGTATCATTGCGCTGTCAAAGGGCGTATCGCCGCTCTGTACCGCCGCGGTCGCCGGTGCGCTGTCCTGCGCTGAGTGGACAGCCGCGCGGCGGGTCTGAATATCCGCTTTGACGCCCGTCTCTTTCTGGCGCTTTGCGATGTATTTTTCGAGCTCGGTCGCCGCAACCGCGCCGTCTCCGGTCGCGGTCACAACCTGGCGCAGGTTCTTTTCACAGACATCGCCCGCGGCGTAGAGACCGTCCAGACTGGTTTTCTGATTCCGGTCGGTCGGCACATATCCCTGCGCGTCAAGCTCCGCAAGCCCCTTTAGAAGCGAAGAGGAGGGCGCATAGCCCGCAAAGACAAAGACGCCGAAGCTGCCGCCGTCCGCGGGGCTGAATTCGGTCACCTCGCCGGTCTTCGTGTTCCGGTAGCGAATGCGGCGCAGCATGCCGTCGCCCGAGACCTCCTCGACTTCGGTGTCGTATTTTATCGTAATTTTTTCGTGCTGCTTCGCGGGCTCTGCGACCTTCGCGGCACAGGTAAATCGGGCTCGCGAATCAAAATGGTCACATGGGACGCGTACTTTGTGAGGAACACCGCTTCCTCTGCCGCGGCAAAGCCGCCGCCGACCACAAAGACCTCGCGGCCGGTGAAAAACTCGCCGTCGCAGGTCGCGCAGTAGGCAATGCCGTGGCCCTTATATTCTGCCTCGCCCGGGAAACCGATCATGCGCGGATGCGCGCCGGTCGCGAGAATCACACCGTGGGCGCGGAAATCACCCTTCGGTGTCCTGACGACAAAGAAGCCGTCTTCTTGTTTCAGTTCCGTCGCTTCGGCGAGCAGAAATTCCGCGCCGAAGTTTTCCGCCTGGCGGCGCATCTCGGCAGTCAGCGCCTCGCCGCTCATCGGCGCGGCACCCGGGTAGTTCACAACCTCGGCGGTAATCGTAATCTGGCCGCCGAACTTTTCCTGTTCCAGAATGAGGACGCGGTAGCAGGCTCTCGCAAGATAGAGACCGGCGGTCAGCCCCGCAGGGCCGCCGCCGATGACTACCGCGTCATAGAAAGAAGTTCTCTCTTCTGACGTCATACCGTATTCCTTTCCGTTTGCGTCACAGCGCACCGACGAGGTCCAGGCTCGGCTTCAGAGTCTCCGCGCCGGGGGTCCACTTTGCCGGGCAAACCTCATCGCCGTGCTCGCGGACAAACTGGCAAGCCTGCACTTTGCGGAGCAGCTCCTCCGCGTTGCGGCCCACATTGCCCGCGTTGACCTCGTAAGCGACAATCTTAAGATCCGGATCCACAATGAAGGTGCCGCGCTCCGCAAGGCCTGCCTCCGGAATCAGGACCTCAAAGTCGCGCGCGAGTGCCTGGGTCGGGTCAGCGAGCATGGGATAGGTGATCTTCGAGATCTTCTCGGAGTGGTCGTGCCAAGCCTTGTGGACAAAGTGGGTGTCGCAGGAGACCGAGTAGATCTCGCAGCCTGCCTTCTGGAAGGCAGCGTAGTTGTTCTCGAGGTCCTCGAGCTCGGTCGGGCACACAAAGGTGAAGTCCGCCGGGTAGAAGAAGAAGACGCTCCACTTGCCGCGGAGATCCTCGCGGTTCACGGTCTTAAAGCTGTTGTTCTGGAACGCCTGTGCGCTGAAATCGCTGATTTCCTTGCCGATAAGGGACATGTGGTTTCCTCCTTGTATGAACTGTGAATGTGAATTAGAATGAACTTATAAAGATTAGATGATTGAAAATCATCTTGGCTACAGTTTACCATGTCTTACTCAAATGTCAATAATAATTCCTATTTTTATCTGAATGTATACTTTCCGAGAAATCCTTGTCCCGCCGCAACATTTGTGGTATTATATCGGAAAATGTGTCCGCGTACAGACGAATTGCGGCACAGGCTGGAGGAACGGGATGATTATTTTAAACAGAATTTTATCCATTGTTTTTGTCATTGTCTGCGTGTTTCTCTCCGGTGTCGTTCTGATGCAGGAGGGAAAAGATCAGGGACTCGGTGCAATCGGCGGCATTGCGGATTCTTACTGGGGTAAGATTCGCGGACGCTCGGTGGAGGGAACACTTGAAAAGCTCACGGCAGTTGCGGCGGTGCTGTTCCTCGCCCTTGCATTTGCACTGAACTTGATAAAGTAAAAGAGAGGAAGCTCCCGCAGAACGCGCGGGGGCTTTTTTTCACGGTCTTTTTTGGCGACAGATTCAAAGAAAGAGGAGAAATCGGGAGCGTATGACGCACGAAGAGTTATTGAAGAAGAGAGAACAGGTGCTGCTCAAGTTGATGGAAGACCCGATGTACCAGCCCATGCGCCTCCGGGAAATCGCATTGTTTCTGGATGTGCCGAAGTCCAAGCGGCGGGATCTCGAGGAGACGCTCGATGCCCTCGTGCGGGAGGGCAGAATCCGCATCTCGAAGAGCGGCAAGTACGGGAAACCGGAAAAGGAGGAGAAGGAGGGCATCTTCGCGGCGAATGCGAAGGGCTTCGGCTTTGTCCGCATTCCGGGCGAGGAACACGATGTCTTTATACCCCGCGACAAGACGAGGGGCGCACTGCAGGGCGACACCGTCCGCATTCTGATTCCGCGCGGGCAGCAGCTCGAGCGCCGCGAGGGGCGCGTCGTGGAGGTTGTGGCGCGCGGTGTGAGCCATCTGGTCGGCTACTACCGGCGCGAAAACAACGGCGGCGTCGTGATTCCGGACAATGCGCGCTTTGCGGCGGATGTCGTTGTCCCGAAGAAGGAGTCGCTCGGCGCGGAGACCGGCCAGAAGGTCGTGGTCGAAATCACGCGCTATCCGAAGGAGAAGGGCGAGGCGCTCGAGGGGCGCATCACCGAATTGCTGGGCCGGGCGACGGCGCCGGGGGTCGATCTGACCTCGATTGTGCGGAGTTTTGACATTCCGGACAGCTTTTCCGAGGAATGTCTGATTGAGGCGGCGCATGTCGCGAAGCGCGGCAGGACAGAGGAGACAGAGCTCAAGGGGCGTCGAGATCTTCGCGCGCTCTGTACGGTCACAATAGACGGCGAAGACTCGAAGGATCTGGATGATGCGATTTCGCTCGACCGCCTCGAAAACGGCAATCTTCTGCTCGGCGTCCACATTGCGGATGTCAGCGAATATGTGAGAGAGGGCGGAGCGCTGGACCGCACGGCCTTAAACCGCGGCACCAGCGTGTATCTCCCGGACCGCGTGATTCCGATGCTGCCGGTCGCGCTCTCGAACGGCATTTGTTCGCTGAACGAGGGCGAGGATCGCCTCGCGCTCTCCTGTCTCATGGAGTTCACGCCGACCGGCGAACAGGTGAGGCACGAAATCTGCGAGTCGGTGATACGCTCCGACCGCCGTCTCACCTATACGACGGTCAATCAGATCGTCACGAACCACGAGCCGGAACTCTGCGAGCACTATGCGGAGCTCGTGCCGATGCTCGAGGAGATGGATGACCTCGCGCGTGCACTCCGGGAGCGCCGCAGCGAGAGAGGCTACATCGACTTTGATTTCCCGGAGAGCAAGGTGATTTTGAGCCCCGCCGGCAAGCCGCTCGAAATCCGCGCCTATGAGCGGAACGAGGCGACTCGCCTCATTGAGGACTTCATGCTTGCGGCCAATGAGACAGTCGCAAAGACCTACTGTTTAAAGCACATTCCGTTCGTATACCGCATTCACGAGGCACCCACGACAGAGAAATTGCAGGTCTTAAAGACCTTTGTCGCGAACTTCGGCCTGAACCTGCCGCTCAAAAACGGAGAGGTCACACCGCGCGAAATTCAAAAGCTCCTGCTCCGCGTCGAGGGCACCGAGACCGAAGACCTGGTGAGCCGCATGGCGCTCCGAACCATGACGCAGGCCAGCTATTCGGTGGACTGCGTCGGGCACTTCGGTCTGGCTTCCCGTTACTATACGCATTTCACCTCGCCGATCCGCCGCTATCCGGACCTCCAGATACACCGCATCATCAAGGAGCATCTGCGAAACGGCATGAACGCAAAGCGCACGGAGCACTACCGCGCTGTTTTGCCGGGCGTCGCCGAGCAGGCGAGCAAGACCGAGCGGAGAGCGCAGGAGTGCGAGCGGGATGCCGTGAAGTTCAAAAAGTGCGAGTACATGGAGCAGCACATCAACGAGGTATTTGACGGCATTATCAGCGGCGTGACGCGCTACGGCATCTATGTGGAGCTCAAAAATACCGTAGACGGCATGATACGGATCTCGGAGCTGCGGGACGACCGCTATCAGTTTAACGAGGAGAAGGCCGAGCTGGTCGGTGAGTTCACGAAGAAGCGCTATCGCCTCGGCGAGCCGCTCCGCGTCCGCGTGACCGGCGCCGACAGGTTGCTCCGCACCGTCGATTTTATCCCCGAACCGGCGCTTCCGACGGACGAGGAGGATTAAAGGAGGAGAAGAGGAGAGGCATGGGAAAAGAGAGCAAAAAACTCATCGCGAACAATAAAAAAGCCCGCTTCGACTATTTTATTCTTGAGACTTTTGAGACCGGAATCGAGCTTTTCGGCACGGAGGTCAAGGCGCTCCGTATGGGGCACTGCTCCGTGAAGGAAAGCTGGGTCGATATCCGGAACGGAGAAATTTTTATTTACGGGATGCACATCAACCCCTATGAGAAGGGAAATATTTTCAACAAAGACCCGCTCCGCGTGCGGAAGCTGCTCATGCATAAGAGTGAAATCCGCCGCCTGATCGGCACCATCAAGGAGAAGGGACTCACGCTCGTGCCGCTCGAAGTGTACCTGAAGGGCAGACTCGTCAAAGTGGAGATCGGCCTCGCACAGGGCAAAAAGAAGTATGACAAGCGCGCGACCATTGCGAAAAATGACGCGAGACGGGATTTGGAGCGGAATTTCAAGGGAAGCGTGCGATATTAAAACGATAGCCGGTGACAACCCGATATTTTCAGACAATGATTTTCGTCACCGGCGCGGAAAATGCTAAAAAAAAGATAAACTTCTTTAAGAATCGCAAAAAGCGCTTGTTTTTCAAAAATAAAACGCTATACTTGTTTTCATTGCAAGCGGAGTTTTCCGCGGGCATATAAAGGAGGATAAAATCATGAAGAAGAATGTAGTTCGCGCACTTGTGTTAGGAACTGTTGCAGCAGCAGCTCTTGCATTCACCGCTTGCGGCGGCAGCAAGAAGGAAGAGACCACTGCAGCGAAGCAGGAGTCTTCTGTCGAGACCACCAAGGCCGGCGAGACCACCAAGGCTGGCGAGACCACCAAGGCTGGCGAGACCACCAAGGCTGGCGAGACCAAGGCTGATGCTTCCAAGAAGGATGACAAGGCAGCTGATGCCAAGGAGTCCACGATGGTCGGCACGCTTGACGAGGTGAAGGACTTTGCATTCACGCTTGTCGATGAGAAGGGCACGGCTTATCAGTTCACCTTCGAGCAGGGCAAGGCACCGGAAGGCCTTTCCGATGTCAAGGCAGGCGACAAGGTCACCGTTACCTACACGGGCACGATCTCCGAGACCAATCCCTTCGAGGGCACGGTTGTCTCCGTCAAGAAGGCTTGAGAATCATAGAAATCGCGAACAGCTCCGGGCAACCGGGGCTGTTTTTTTGTCCGGAAACTTCTTTTGGCAGAAAAGTTTGACGCGCTGTGGTACACTGTAACTGGCAGCAGAATCACCAAAGTTCAACTGTCACAAGGAGTAAAACACATGAATATTTTCAATATCATCGGGCCCGTGATGATAGGGCCTTCGAGCTCGCATACGGCCGGCGCGTGCCGCATCGGGCGCGTTGTCAATAAACTCGCCGGCGATGCCCGCATTGTCCGCGTGCGCATTCAGCTCTCGGGATCCTTCGCGCGCACCTATCAGGGACACGGCACGGACCGCGCGATTCTCGCCGGCATTCTCGGCTACTACAGCTGGTCGGAGGAGCTCCGCGACTCGATGCGCATTGCCGCAGAGCGCGGTCTCTCTTATGAATTTGTGCCGGAGGATATTCCGGGCACGCATCCGAACACGGCGCGCGTCTACTACGAGTGCGACAACGGCAAGCAGGGCATGGTCGAGGGTGCGAGCATAGGCGGCGGCAACATTCAGATCACGAATATCGACGGCATGGAGGTAAATTTCACCGGCGATAACAACACCCTCTTAATTCTGCACCTCGATCGCCCGGGCGTGATTGCGGCGGTCACCCATCTCATGTACGAGAAGTACGGCGACCTGAATATCGGCAACTTCCGTCTGAGCCGGAAGGAAAAGGGCGGTGAGGCGCTCATGATGCTGGAACTCGACCAGATGCCGCCGGAGAGCGTGATTGAGGATCTCAATAACATCAAAAATGTGGAGCGCGCCATTCTGATTCGCGCGCTTGGTTGACGGAGGGCAGAATGATTCAGTACAATTCCATTCGGGAAATCGTGGAGGCAGCCGAGAAGGCAGGCCTTAAAATCAGCGAGCTCTGTCTGAAAGACCAGGCGCAGCAGCTCGGCATCACGGAAGAAGAGCTGTATCGGGAGATGGAGAAGGACTTTGATGTGATGATCGAGGCGGCGGACTGGGGACAGCAGCCCGGCAGAATTTCGCGATCAGGCTTAACCGGCGAAGAGGGCTACCGCATGAAGCAGTACGCCGAGCATAAGGGCGGCTTAACGGGGACGCTGATGACCAAGGCCATGGCGCGCGCGCTTGCGGTGAGCAACTGTAACGCGGCCATGGGACGCATTGTCGCGACGCCGACCGCGGGCAGCTGCGGCATTTTGCCGGGCTGTCTCGTGCCGATGTACGAGGACAGGAATTTTTCGAAGCGCGATGTCGTGATGTCCATCTTCACGGCGGGGGCGTTCGGTATGGTCATTGCGACCAACGCTTGCATCGCGGGCGCGCAGGGCGGATGTCAGGCCGAGTGCGGTTCCGCGGCCGGTATGGCGGCGGCTGCGCTGGTTGAACTCATGGGCGGCACGCCCGCGCAGTGTGCGGATGCGCTCGGCATGGTCATTGTGAATGAACTGGGCCTGGTCTGCGACCCGGTCGCGGGCCTGGTCGAGATACCCTGTATCAAGCGAAATGCGGCAGGCGTGATTCTGGCCTACGCCTGCGCCGATATGGCACTTGCCGACATCGGCCTAAAGATTCCGGCGGATGAGTGCATCACGGCGATGAAGGAAGTCGGCGACCGCATGTCGTCCGATCTGAAGGAGACCGCGGGCGGCGGTCTTGCGACAACGCCGACCGGAAGAAGACTTAAGGAGCAGGTCTTCGGAAAAGAGTAAGCCGGAGAACGCGAACATAGAACACACGGATAACAGGAGGAAGATATGAAAAAATTTGTGACATGGACCCTTGTGCTGAGCCTTGCGCTTCCGCTCGTTGCCTGCGGCGGCGGCAAAAAGGCGGAGACAAAGAGCGAGACCGTAGCGGCAAGCGAGGCGAGCGGTGAGGCAGAGAAGCCCTTTACCATCCAGCCCTTTCAGGCGGTCGACAAGCAGGATTACGGCATCCGCGTCGACGGGTATATGACGGACCCGAACGACAATGGGTTCATTTCCTTCACGCTGCAGAACAAAAGCGAGACGGTATCGTATCGCTTCCTCTTGGATTCCTTCACCGGAGACGGCATCCGCCTCTATGGCCCGATTAACAAGGTCGTAGAGCCTGGGCAGGAGGTTCCGGTACAGCTCCCGATTCGGACGAACCCGGACTATAAACTTCAGGATTTCGGCGACCTCGAGTTTCGCTTCCTGGTTCAGGATTCGAAGCTCTCGGTCTATACGCCGGAAAAGGATGAGGTGTTCCACATCTACCCGAACGGAGAGAATAGCAAGGTTCACTACACTTGGAAGGAGAAGGAGGGCGATAAGCTCCTCGATGAGAACGCGTACTTCAAGGCGACGAACACCGGTGTCACGAAGGACAAGTACGGCAATTATGTCCTGAACCTCTATCTCGAGAACCGCTCCGATAAGCTGATTACCCTGTATATTCAGGGCGGCGCAGTCAATGACACCCCGATTGAAATGAATAACTACCATGTTGTGGGGGCGGGACAAGCTGCGTTCATCCCGATTTTCTGGGATCATTCCTATGTCGAGGACACGAAGGTCGAGGAGATTCGGAATCTTAGCTTCAATCTCTTTGTGGACGAGGGAAATACCTTCGTGCTGTCCGAGCACCCGGCGCTTGAAAAAACCTATACCGTGGAACCGTAAACCGTAAGGCAGTCCTAAGGGGCTGCCTTTTTTTATCCGGGAACGGTCAAAGACTTTGAACTAGGCGGAGGTAAAGAGAGTTGCGGGGGGCGATATTGTAAAGTCAGCCCCCGCGTGCTATGCTTTTTCGGTAAAGTGACAGGCATCGCAAAACGGAGGAGACTGAGGGATGAAGAGACGCACGGCACTTGCACTGGCATGTATTTTGGCACTTTCCCTGACGGCTTGCGGCGGCAAGAAAGCGGCCAAAGAGAGCGCAGAGACAACTGAGATGACAGAAACCGCAGAGAGCGGGGCCGGAACCGAGAAGCAGGTGAAAGCCGAATTTCGCATTACGCCGTTTCAGGCCATCGATAAAGAAGACTATGGCGTGAAATCGACAATTACGGAAATGTCGGCGAGGATCAGGAATACCTGCAACTCAGCTTGCAGAATAAGAGTGAGGACAAGAGCTATGTCTTTGTGCTTCTGAATCTGGAGGGCGACGGCATTGTGCTCAGTACGAGCGGAATCAGCGAGACCGTAGAGCCCGGACAGGAAAAGCAGGTCAATCTGATTTTCCAAAAGAACAGCACATATAGCCTGAAGAGTTTCGGCGATTTGACCTTCCGCTTTGCTATTCGGGATAGCAATGCGCAGAATCAGAAGGGGGAGACCGATGTGTTCCACATTTACCCCTACGGCGAGAACAAGGAAGTGAGCTATGTCTTTGCGCCGAATGATAGCTACAAGCCGCTCGATGACAATGAGATTTTTGAAGTGGGTGTGACAGAGTGCAAGCAGGACCAATTCGGTAACGAGAATGTGTTTTTCTATCTCCGGAATAAGACAAACAAGCGGCTCTATATCAACAGCGAAAAGGGGAGCGTGAACGGACAGACGCGTAGCACAACGCAGTACTTTGAAGTGGGACCGGGGCAGTCCCTGTTCGGAGTACTCACGTATCAGGATCTCACGATGCCGGAGACGGAGATTAAGGAACTGCAGTTCAATCTGCGGGCGCAGGATGTCGACAATCTTGCGGGAGGACCGCTCCTCGATAAGACCTATACCGTCACGCCGTAAACAAGAAAACAGCAAAAGAGCAGCCGGAGGACGGCTGCTTTTTTGTTGGGAGAAATATCAAGTTATAAATATTAAGTATATAAATACTTGTGCGAAATGTTGAGAGAGTGGTATGCTTTTTGAGAATCGTTGCGTGCACAGCCGGAATCTGTGCCGCGGCAGCGGCACACGAAAGAGACAACAGGAGGAAGGCAGATGAAAAGACACCGGAGCGCGGCAATCCTGCTCGCACTGGCACTCTCCGTGAGCGCCTGCGGACAGAAGGCAGAGAAGCGGGCGGAGACAGCGGAAACCACAGCCTTAGAGCCCTTCACCGCGGCGGATCGGGAGATGTACTCGATTGCCGTGGATGGCATACAGGCCGAAGAAGACGGGGCGTATGCGGTTCTCGTGACCTTGAAGAATAAGACAGCGGATAAGACCCTCAAGTTTTCGCTCGAGCATGCAAGCGGCGACAAGCTGGTGCTGGACAGCTATCTCGGCGCAGAGCTTGCGCCCGGCAAGACCGTCAAAGAGAACATCGAGTTTCGCAAATCGCCGTATTACGCGTTCTCTGACTTCAGCGACATCCGGCTCGATTTTGAGGTGGAGGACGAGGCAGATCCGCTTGCACGCCGCAATCAGCGGGACGAAGTGCACATCTACCCCCACGGCGGGAACAGCGGCGCCCGCTTTGAGCGGCAGACGAAAAAGAAAGATAAGGTGATTGCGGAAGAGGATACCTTCAAGGTGGTCTTCCTTGGCGGCGAATTCAACGACAGAAAAAACTATCTGATGCACTTTTATCTCGAGAATAACGGCGGGAAAGAGATGCGCTTCGCAATCGACTACCCGTCGCTGAACGGCAAAATGATTGCGAATGTCATGACCGTGTATCTGGAACCCGGCGAGCGGCGCTTCGATACGCTGCGCTTTAGCAAATCGAAGATTGAAGAGAATCAGATTACGGCGGTGCACGACGCAGAATTTTCGCTCAAAGTGACGGACGGAAAGAACATTTCGAGCGCGCTGCTCTTTGACGACACGATTCGTTTGAAGCCCTGAACAAGGTAGCGAACTCGACAGGAGGTACAGCATGGGAAAAAAGCGGTTGGCAGCGGCACTCGTTCTGGCGCTCGCGGTAACGCTCGGCGCCTGCGCGCAAAAGCAGAGCACGGCAAAAAGAGCGGCGCGGACAGCGGAAAGCACGCGACAGCGCCGCAAATCGAGTCCTTTCTCGCAGTCGATCAGGAGTGGTATGCGATTACTGTGGAGGGCATTGAGAAGGGAAAGCGCGATCAGTATATTGTGGATCTCAGCCTTGAAAATAAGACAGACGATAAGGAGCTCTTATTCCGGATGACTGCAGTGAGCGGCGACGGCCTGCTCCTCGAAGCCTACTGCACCCCGAAGGTGAAGGCCGGAAAGACAGTCAAAGAGCAGGTGGTGTTCCGCGAGAACCCGAACTATGACATGTGGGATTTTCGGGACTTAAAGTTCACCTTCGATGTCGAGGACGCGGCGGATATCGGCGCGCGCCGCGATACACCGGATGTGTTTCACATCTATCCCTACGGCGAGGGGAGCGGCACGAGCTTTGTGCGTCGTGCCGGAGAAAACGAGCGGGTGCTCGAAGAAAATGAAAATTTCCGGGTGACCTTGCTACATACAGGGTTTGAGGACGGCGCGTACTGCGCAAACCTCTATCTTGAAAACATTGGGGACAAGCCCTATTTCTTCGAGTTTGACAATGTCTCCGCCGATGACTGCATGATGCATGAGAGCTTTGACGAAAACCTGGACGTCGGGGAAAAGACCTTCCTGACCGTTAGCTGTGAGGAAGAGGAACTGAAGAAATATCAGCTGACGGAAGTGAAGAAGCTCGAATTCACGCTGCGGGCCGGGGAGGGGCGGTACTTCTTCGACGAACCGACCTTTGAAAAAACATTCACCTTGACGGCGGGGAAGGAAACATGAAGTATACCGGTCAAAATGAGGCCAGCATCAACGCTTGGAAGGAAAAGTACGATTTGCCCTGGATGAAGCCTCTCACAGAGGCAGAGTTCCGCGCGGCGGCGCGCGGAGAAGCCCTGCTGACGCTCACGCCGAACCGGAAGGTGCCGTTTTCCTGGTATGAGGACTGCAAGGGGAAACAGGTGCTCGGCCTTGCGGCGGGCGGCGGCCAGCAGATGGCTGTCTTGTCAGCCCTCGGCGCAGCCTGCACGCTGTTGGATTTTTCGGAAGAGCAACTGACCGCAGACCGGCTTGTGAGCGAGCGGGAAGGATATGCGATTCAGCTCTGCAAGGGCGATATGACGGAGCGGCTTCCGTTTGCGGATGAGAGTTTTGACTATGTGGTGAACCCGGTTTCCAACCACTATGTCGAAGAGGTGTTGCCGATATTCGCCGAGATATACCGCGTGCTGAAACCGGGCGGCGTCTTTCTCGCGGGACTCGACACCGGAATTTACTGGGCCTTTTGGGGCGAGGAAGATACGACCGTCAAGCGGCGCCTTCCCTTTAATCCGTTAAAAGATGAGGCCCTCAGACAGGAACTGCTCGCAGAGGATATGGCGCTGGTCTTTTCGCATACGCTGGAAGAACAGATCGGCGGACAGCTAAAAGCGGGTTTTCTTTTAAAAGACATATTGGAAGATACGAACGAAGCCGGGCCGTTTTTCGAGTACAACATTCCGACCTTCATTTTGACCAGGGCGGTCAAGGCCTAAGACAGACAGAGCATCACCTCCCATCGCGGCATAGGGCAGCGAGGGAGGTGATTTTGTTTGCTTGAGAAGGAAGAAGGGAGAGGCAGCACTTTGGCTATTGCAGAGATCGCGACAATATGCAGAATAATTGCTCTTTTGTATTTAACAAAATGAATTAAAATTTGGATAAATTGAAAAGTATAGTAAAATATAATGTTGAAATATTTGTAACATAATGCTATTATTTACTCGTACGGTCGGTACCTGTTTTGACAATACAAAAGGAGAGACAAACGGATGAGAAAGCGGATTGCACTGGCACTTGCACTGGGTTTGGCACTGACAGTTTCTCTTAGCGCCTGCGAGCAGAAAAAGAGCGCGAAGAAGGCGAATCGGGTCTCGACCGAGCAGGCGGACGAGGACGAGGACGATGAGGATGAGCGCCGGGACATCGAAAAGAACGCGAGTCTGGATGTCGAGAGGGGAAATCGCAGCGAAACAAGCGAGAGCAAGCGCGACCAGGCTGCGGACAGGGAGACAGAGAGTAAGAGCAAGGTAAAGCCGAAGCAGGCGGGCGAGCAGACGACCGCGAAGGCAAAAAGCGAGGCGATAGAGCCCGTCCTCGCGGCGGACAATGAGATGTATTCGATTACGGTTAACGGCATCGATTTTGAGGCGGACCATCGCTGCGCAATCCGCGTGGCTTACGAGAATAAGACGACGGATAAGACACTGAATTTTATGATCGGGTCGGTAAAAGGCGATGATTTAGATCTGAACGGTGTTATGTTTACGGATGTCACGCCGGGCAAGAAAGCCAATGAAGTGCTGTATCTCAGAGACACCCGCAACTATACGATGCAGGATTTCGGCGATCTGAAGCTGACCTTTGAGGTCGAGGACATAGCGGATCGCGTTGCAAGGAGAGACCAACCGGATGTGGTTCACATTTACCCCCACGGCGAAAACAGCGGGATTCGCTTTGAGAGAGCGCCCGGCGAGAATGACCGGGTGATTTTGGACAATGATACGCTGAAGGTGACGATGATCGGCGCCGGGTACAATGAGCTTGGCAATTATTCGATGGACTTTTACGTTGAAAATCCCGGTGACAGCGCGGTGCGCTTCTTGATGGAAAAGACCTCTGTCAACGGCTATATGACGGATGCCGGGTGCATAGAAGGAATCAACGCGCACGAGAGAATGTTTGCGAGTATTAAGTGGCGCAAGTCCGATCTCGAGAAGAATCAGATTTCCAAGGTCGAGACAGCGGAGTTTACGCTGAAGGTAGAACCGGCGGACTATTTCACAACCGAAGTCTTATTTGAGCAGACCTTTACGGTTGGGGTAGAGTGACAAAGTTTTGAGTGCTGCGCCGACCGGAATGTCGGACAAAAAAAAGCTCCCGTCCTTATAGGACGGGAGCTTTTTTGCCCGGAAAGCGTATTTTCACAGCACGTCGCCGAGTTTGCCTCTTTGATGCCGTGCTTTTCCGCATAGCCCGTGAGAATCAGGGTCAGAGCGCCGTCGCCGGTCACATTGCAGGCGGTGCCGAAGGAATCCTGCAGTGCGAAGATGGTCAGCATGAGCGCCGTGCCGGTCTCGTCAAAGCCGAGCACGCCGGTAATCAGACCGAGGGACGCCATGACGGTGCCGCCGGGCACGCCGGGTGCGCCGATTGCGAAGACACCGAGCAGCAGACAGAAGAGCACCATCTTGCCGACGGACGGGAATTCGCCGTAGAGCATCTTCGAGACTGCCATCACGAAGAAGGTCTCTGTCATCACGGAGCCGCAGAGATGGATGTTCGCAAAGAGCGGAATGCCGAAATTCACGAGGTCATCGCGGAGAGTGGGCTCCGACTTTCTCGCGCACTGCAGTGCGACGGAGAGTGTCGCGGCCGAAGACATGGTGCCGACTGCGGTCATATAGGCGGGGCCGTAGTGCTTCAGAATGTTCAGGCCGTTCCGACCGGAGTAGACGCTCGCGATGCCGTAGAGCAGGGTCAGCCAGAGATAGTGGCCGATCATCACGATCACAATGATAATCAGGAAAATCGGAAGCTGCTTTGTGATGCTGCCCTCATAGGCGAGGGTGCAGAATGTCGTGCCGATTAAGAGCGGGAGCACCGGAATCAGGAACTTCGTGACAATCGAGAGCACAATCTTCTGGAATTCTTCGAGCAGGTTGGTCGTGTACTCCGCATGATTCCAGACCGCCGCAAGACCCACCGTGACCGAGAAGAAGAGAGCGGTCATAACCGTCATAACAGGCGGAATCTGCAGCTGGAAGATGACATCCGGGAGCTCGCGGAGTCCGTCCACGTTCGGGTTAATCGAGAGATGCGGCAAAATCGAAAAGCCCGCAATCGTTGAGCTGAAGGCCGCGCCGATCGAAGAGACATAGGCAATCAACAGCGCGACACCGAGCATGCGGGACGCGTTATTTCCCATGCGCGTAATCGAAGGTGCGATGAAACCGATGACAATCAGCGGGACACAGAAACTGATGAACTGACCGGCAATGTATTTGACGGTGACAACAACATTGAGGATGCCGGTGAGTAGCGCGGAATCCTCCATTCCGTTCATGGCGAGTCCGGCGACAAGACCTATGACGAGTGCAAGAACCAGCCGGAACGGCAAACTGTGTAGAAAGCCCTTCTTTTCCATAAAAACTCCCTCCTTATGTTTGAAGCTCAGACGCAAGCATTGACATCAACTTTGTCAATCATGACATTCAGAATCTCGTGGTCGGTGGGTTTCATGCCGACTTTACCGATGTAGCCTATATTCCGTATGGTCTCTTCGACATCTTCCTCTACGATGCCCTCGCCGGGCTGAAACTGCTGGTCGCGCATGCTCATCTGGTAGGCCAGAATCGCCGCGTGCACCGAAGAAGCAATCTTCGCCGCACAGCTCGGTTTTGCGCCGTCGCAGACAATGCCGCCGACATTGCCGAGGGTGTTGGTAATCGTACAGGCAATGCGTTTTTCATCACCTCTGCCATGTAAGTAATTGCCGCGCCTGCGCCGCAGGCTGCACTGACGGCACCGCAGAAAGCGGAGAGCGGGCCGATAAAGTGTTTGATGTAGATAGACACCAGGTTGCTGACGAGCAGCGCGCGGTACAATTTCTGTTTTGAGACTTGAAACTCCTCTGCATAGACCAGAACCGGAAGGGTTACGGTGATGCCCTGGTTGCCGGAGCCGGAATTGATGACGACCGGCAGAGCACAGCCGCTCATGCGGGCATCGGAACCGGCGGCCGCCCGCGCAATCGCCCGGGTCTTCACATCGCTGCCCCAGCTTTCCAGCATGGTTTTGCCGATGCGGGCGCCCCAGCCGTTGTCGAGTCCCTCCTGGGAAATGGCCCGGTTATAGCAAATTTGTCGCTCGAGAAGTTCGCTCACTTCCGAGAGATCCACCCGGGCGGCGTAGTCGAGCAGTCCCCGCAGGGTCATTTTGCTGCGGTCGGCGCTTGAAAGAGCGGCATTTTCCGGGTAAGCGGCGGCATTTGCCTGCTCAAAGACCGTGACGCCGTCGCGCGCCATGCGGACAATGTTGGTGTGGTGCTCCGCAATCACGACTTCCGCCGTGTGCGCGCTGCCGCGGACTTTTGCGGCAATGTAGAGATTTGGGACATCTTCCGCAAAATTGACCTCACAAAAGCCGGCATTTACGAGCTCCCGACAGCGCGCGCGTGCGCTGTCATCCGCGGCGGAAATGACTTCGAGCTTCTTCTCCGCCTGCCCGCCGGTGATGCCGAGGGTCGCGGCGACCTTGATGCCCTTTTGTCCGCCCGAGTTCGGCACGGTGACGCCCTTTACGTTTTTGATGATGTTGCCGGAGCAGTCCACCGTGATGTGGAGCGGCTCCTCCCCCAGCAGTTCCTTCGCCTTTGCCGCGGCATAGGCGATTGCAATCGGTTCGGTGCAGCCCATTGCGGGCACCAGCTCTTCTCGCAGGATTGCTGTGTAATTGCTGAACGATTCCGGATTTTCAACGAACATAACAGGCCTCCTCTCACAATGATAATACCACTGATATTATCAGAATCAAGTGATTTTGACGAAAAAACCTGCAAAATTTACAAGAAATATCGGAAACATAAAAAGACCCTCTTTCCCGCAGGGACAGGAAAGAGGGTAGTCAACAGAACAGACAGCGCTTCGGCTCAGAGGCCCATATACCCGCCGAAGTCGCGGAGATCGTCGCGGATGTCCCGCACGAGTGCCTCCGGATCTTTCCTGGCGAGGTCGGCGATGATCAATTCGTGGTGTTTCGTGTCATAGGAGAGGAGGCGGTCGGCGCGCCGGTTCCAGTAGAGCTGGGAATAGGCGCGGAGCAGGCGTGACATGCAGCGCTTTACATTCATCGTGATAAAGGTATTGCCGCAAAACTCCATCAGTTTTTCGTGGAAGTCCATATTGAAGCGCCAGTGCTGAATGGGATCCACATCATCCCGCTGACAATTCCGGTTCAGCTGTTTCAGCAGCTCGATTTCGGTTTCGCCGAAGCGCTTGTAGTTCTCGCGCAACGCACCGCTCTCCAGAAATTCCCGGTACTGAAGCATTTCATAGATGTCGATATGCGTCAGGCGTATGACTTCATAGCCGTAGCGCGGAATGCTCTGGACAATGCCGTCCGCGCAGAGAGCAATCAAAGCATCCCGGACGGGAGATTTGCTGACTTCGTATTTCTCAATGAGTTTCTTTTCGTTCAGAATATCGCCGGGCTGATACTTGCCGGAGATAATCTCCTGAAGAACCGCATTGTAGACCATTTCTTTGAGGTTTGTGTATTTCTCCATGGTTTACGCTTACCTCCCTGATGAACTTTATTATACCGAAAACAGCGGAGAGTATGAAAGGGGAAATCTTCTCCTGTTTCAATCTTTGCCCCTGCGAAGCGGTGGGCTGCGGACAGTCTCACCCGCACGGCAGGTCTCGGAACGCTGCCTGATGACAGGCTCCTCTTCGCGGAGGAGTATACAAGTATCCCCCGCATGCGATAATTGTTTGTCGGGAGCAAAGGACTTGTGATGTATGAGAAGCATGTCACAGAACGCTGCCTGATGCGTGGTGTGCAAATGCGGTCGGTCGCCTGCGCTGAGTATCTTGGAAACGCTGCACTCCGCACGGCGGGTCTCGGAATGCTGTCTGCCGCACGGAGGGGATATGTAGCCGCTTGTGCCGAACGGCTCGAGAACATTGCCTTCTGCGCGGCGCCTGCATGCGGGTATCCCCGCCTGCATCGCATGTCTCGGGAACATTCCGCGCGTATACGAAGAGCGAATGCGGGTAGATGCACTGGCACGGCATGACGCAGGGAAGCTGTCTGCTGCGCGGCATCAGGTAGCGGATAAGGACAGTTACGATATACCGCTCTGAATCGAAAGCAAAGAATTTCGGGCGTATGAGAAGTGTGTCCCGCAGAGCGGAAAGAGAGGTGCGAGCTTTTGTTTGTATTTAGACTTTTTTGTCGTATAATAAAAGTCAGTGTTTTCGCAAGAAATTGAGCCGGACAGAGAAAAAGAAGGGGGAAAGAGAGATGGGTTTAAAGGATTTGTTAAAGAAGGCACTGACGGGGGCGTCCGATGAGGACAATCGGAAGAATAAGGCAAAGATGCGGGAAATTTTCAACTCGCTGGTTGCGGACGGAGATGCCTACACGCTCATTTACTGCCACATGCAGGATTCGCACAACGCAGTCGTTGTGGAGGTCAATGTGCACAGCAATTACATTGTGGGCTACAAGCCGGGTGAAGTTGTGATTGTGCCGGTAAACGCGCAACTTACCGAGTGGGGCGAGGCCGAGGTCTTCAATAAGGAGAACGGCGGCAAAATCGCGTCCAGCTGGACAGGCTATTGCTCGGCGTCCAAGGAAGGCGTTCACTATCAGCTGGAGCCCGTCACCTATGATCCGGGCATCAAGGCTTCGGCGAAGTACTCCGTCGCAGTTACCCAGTCCACGGCGGAAGTCGCAGAATTCCGCAAGTTCTTCAAGGCCGGTCTCTGAGATTGCGGGCATGCATTGCGACCCGCGGCAGCTTCTTGAACCGAGAAAAGGCATTGTGGGACGGAACGGATTAAAATGACTGAAAAAAGCCCCGGGACGAAAGTCCCGGGGCTTTTTTGCGGCTTACGGTCAATCCGCCTGTGTGTGAGAAGCGACAACGGACAAACGATATGGGGCAAATTTGCCGTGTGGGCGGGAGCGGACGAAGAACAGATACTGTACTGTGCTTGTGGATTCACGGTGTTTTTCTGTAGGGGGCGAAGAGCGTGTAGCGGTTTCCGGAGACCGAGAGCAGGCCGTCCCTCTCCATTGCGGCAAGCTCGCGGCAGAGCGAACTCCGGTTCACATTCAGGTAGTGCGCGAGTTCCGACTTGTTGAGGGGGAGATCTACAGTCTGCGCGACAGCGGCTGTCGGCGGCAGCCCGGGTGGTGCCTGAAATCCTTCCGGACGGAGTTCTAAGTAGGAGAGGATTTTCTCCCGAAGCGTATCTTTTGAGAGAATGTCGAGTGTCTGCATAAGCTGCCCGTTTTTCTTTGCGAGGAGCTCATACATATTTTCGTTCATGATGCGGTGAAAGCGACAGCGATGCTCACAGCTTCGCATGATTTTTCCGAGCGGCAAAAAGAGAGCGGTCGTGTTCCGCGCGGCGAGAAAGGAGACATGGGCCGGCGTCTTTTTCTTGCGGAGCGAAAAAGATTCGCCGAAGAGGTCGCCCGGCAGCATGTAATTTAAGAAAGACTGGTGGCCGTTCTCATCTTCCTTCAGCATGAAAATCATGCCGGAGAGCAGCATCCCGACATAGGGGACCGTGTCCTCATCGAGAATCAGGAAGCTGTTTCGCGGATAGGAGCGGATGTAGCCGTCCAGACAGGGGAGCAGTGCTTCGAGCTCACCGGCGGTGAGTCCCTCAAAGAGCGGAAAACGGGTTAAGGCCTCTAAGCTGAATTCAGCGGATTCCATGGTAATACCTCATACAAGACCAACAAAAAACTGTTGCATAGGAAACAGTCTGCTTTTTCCTTTAGTATAAACTGGATTGTGAGAAGATGGTAGAGGGCGGAGAAGATTGTTATAGAAATAACAATCTCGCCGTCCCTCGGCTTGTGTTCCGGAGAAAGGAAGATGATGAAGAAGAAAAAGAAACTGGCTGTATTTGGCACTATGTCTATTGTTCGGAATTCTGTTCTGTGTCGCCTGCGGCGGGAAACAGCAGACAGAGACGACGACAGCCGCGAAAGCGGAGAGCGGTTCTCAGGCTGCGGAGAGCACTGCGGCGGCAGAGGAAGGGCTCTCGGCGGATTCGCGCGTGGTGGCACTGTCCCGCTCGGTCGGTGAGATGTGGCTCCTTGCCGGCGGAAATCTGGTCGGCGCGACCGACGATGCGATGGATCTCGAGGGGCTTTCGAAGGCGTGCACTTCGGTCGGCAAACTTTCGGCGCCGAGCGCGGAAGCGATTCTCGCGCTGCACCCGGCACTCGTGCTGACGGCGCCGGACATTCCGGCACAGCGCGAAGTGCGGAAGACGCTCGAGGCAGCCGGTGTCCGCTGTCAGGCGGTCGATATCAATAACTTTGCCGATTATGCGTCGGTGATGCAGAGCTTTACCGCTGAGACCGGTCGTGCGGATCTCTACGAGAAGAATGTCACCGCGGTGCAGCAGAAGATTGACAGCGTCAAGGCAGCGCTGCCTGGCGAAATCAAAGGAAAAACCTTCCTCGTCATCCGGGCTTCCGCGGCAAAGACCAAGGTGTTAAAGTCCGATCACTTTACGGTTGCGATGCTCGAGGATCTCGGCCTCACGAATGCGGCGCCCGAGAGTCTTTTGGATCAGCTCAGCATGGAGGGTATCACGGAGGCAAATCCGGACTATTTATTCGTGATTTTTCAGGGAGAGCCGAAAGAGGCAGAGGCAGTCTATCAGGAGCTGATCGGCGGACAGCCTGCCTACGACCAGCTGAAGGCTGTCAAGGACGGCCACACGGCGGTATTGCCGAAGGACCTGTTCCAGTATAAGCCGAATGCGCGCTGGGGCGAAGCCTATGCAAAGCTCGCGGAGCTTCTCGGGGGTACGGCGGCAAAACAGTGAGAAAAGGATCCTTTGTGTCCGCGCTACTCTTCGGGCTTGCGCTGACCCTGCTTTTCACCTGGTTTTCGGTGTTCTTCGGCCTGCACGGCGCGGCGGGGGATGTGCGGAGAATTCTCTGCTATGTGCGGGTGCCGCGCACCCTCGGGGCCTTGCTCTCCGGGGCAGCGCTCGGGGCGTCGGGCTATCTCATGCAGGAAGCGTTGCACAACACACTTGCTTCCCCGAGTGTCATGGGCGTCAACGCGGGCGCGGGACTGTTTGCGCTGCTCGCCGCTCTTTTGTTTCCGGCGGTGACGGCGGCCCGCTTTGTGCTGGCTTTTCTCGGGGCCTTGCTCTCGATTTCGCTGGTACTGCTGATTGCGAGAAGGGCGGGCTACAGCCGGAGCGTGATTGTTCTCTCCGGCGTTGCGGTCTCGGCGCTCATGGGCGCGGCGGTGAACGGTCTCGTGACTTTCTTCCCGCATGCGGTCGCGGACAAGCAGGCTTTTACGCTCGGCGGCTTTGCGGGCTTACAGTATGACGGGCTCTTCTTTTCGGCGGTCTTTATTCTGCCGGGGTTACTCGCGGGAGCCCTGCTCGGCGGCGGCATAGATCTCTTTGCGCTCGGCGACGAGGTCGCCCAGGGACTCGGATTATCCGTGACGAGACATCGCCTGCTCACGATGGTGACCGCGACCGTGCTCGCGGCAGCGGCGGTCTGTATCGGCGGACTGATCGGATTTCTCGGTCTGATTGTGCCGAATGTGTTGCGGCGGTTTTTTTTTCGGGGCGGATGTCGGCGCGGCAGATGTTCACGCTCTCGGGGCTCTACGGCAGCGCGCTGCTTGTCGCGGCCGATTTTCTGTCGCGGCGTCTCTTTTACCCTTATGAGCTGCCGGTCGGGCTACTCTTAAGCCTTCTCGGCGCACCGTTTTTTATCTGGATGCTGATGCACAGAAAGCGTGGCATATGATTGAAGTCAGAGAGCTGACGGCGGGCTATGCCGCGCCGGGAGAGAGGGGTGAGCCGCCTGTCATTTCGATTGCGGCGGAGACCTTTTCCGCCGGCAAGATAACGACTGTGATCGGAAAAAACGGCTCCGGCAAGTCCACATTTAAAGACACTCGTGGGACTCTTGCCGTATCGGGGCAGCATACGCTGCGACAGGCGGGAGCTTAAGAACCTTTCGCCGAAGGAGCGCGCTGCCTGTATCGGCTATCTTCCGCAGACACTCACAGCGCCGCACATGGATGTGCGGACGCTGGTGGCACACGGTTGTTTTCGCCGGAAAAAGATGTTCCGGTCGCTCGGGGAGAGCGACAGAGAGCAGATTGCGGCGGCGCTCCGGATTGCGGACCTCGCGGCGTACGGCGATAAGCAGGTGCCCGCCCTGTCCGGCGGAGAGAGGCAGCGCGCGTTTCTTGCGATGCTGATTGCCCAGGACCCGGCTTTCTTTCTGCTGGATGAGGTGACATCCTATATGGATATTGCCCACCAGAAGGCGACGGTCGAGCTGGTGCGCTATCTCGCGGCGGCAGGCAAGGGCGTGCTGATGACCTCACATGACCTCGCGCTCAGCTTTACGGTGAGCGACCGGATTCTGGTCATGAACGAGGGGCGCATGATACTCTCGGGGACACCGGAGGAACTGCTCGAGGAGCGGGATACGCTGCGGCGCTGTTTCGGCATTTGCCTCGGGAAGACAAACTCCGCGAACGCCCTCTACGCATATGAATTGCAGAACTAACATTTCCACAAGGAGGAATTTCAATGGGTTACATACTGACAGAAGAAGGATTTCAGGACGCTCTGAAAGAACTTCGGAAAGAGTACCGCATTTTTGCACCGGTTCGCAAAAAGGGAGCGGGGCGCTTCACGGACATTGACGCCGTGATTTACGACGAGGTGGAAGAGGGAACCCCGATTGAACTCGAGGCGAAGTCCGATTACTCCGCAAAAGAGGCGCTGACGCCGCTCTCGGAGACCCTGTTCTTCTTCACGGAGGAGCAGTGTAAGGAGGCGGATATCGACACGAGACCGGTGCTCCTCTTCCTTCGGAGCTGCGATCTGCAGGCGATGAAGCGCCTCGACGACATGTACCTGCACAACGGGCGCGAGCAGGACTGGTTCTATCAGAGACGCCGCGAGAAGCTTCACTATGTGCTGATCGGCTGCGGCCACAGCTATGAGAACTGCTTCTGTGTCGACATGGGGGCGAATATCACGAAGGACGGCTATGCTTTCTCGGTCGATAAGGTTGACGACAGCTACCGCATCCATGTGCTCGAAGAGGCGGTGCGCAGCGCATTTGCATCGAGCAGCGAGCGACAGGAGGAAGTGGTGCCGCGCTATGTGACCGAGAACGAAGTCCGCGTCACCGTGCCGGAGAATATCCCGATTGAAATCGTGAAGCATCCGCTCTGGGATGAGTACAACACCCGCTGCATCGGCTGCGGACGGTGCAATTACGCCTGTCCTACCTGTTCCTGCTATACGATGCAGGACGTCTACTATACGGACAACGGCAAAGGTCGGTGAGCGCCGCCGGGTCGGCAGCTCCTGCATGGTGGACGGCTACACAAATGTGGCGGGCGGCGGTCAGTACCGGAAGACGCAGGGCGAGCGCATGCGCTTCAAGACCCTTCACAAGATTCGCGACTTCCGGAAGCGCTTCGGTTATGACATGTGCGTGGGCTGCGGCCGCTGCGACGATATCTGCGGCGAGTACATCAGCTTCTCCAACATCATAAACAAGGTGGCAGCTGCGGTCGAAGAGATGGAAAAGGAGGGCAGCAAGAATGCGTAATCCGTATATTCCCTATCCTTCCAAGATTTTGGAAGTTATCCGGCACACGGAGAAAGAGTTCACATTCCGTATGGAATACAAGGGCGAGGAAGAAGTAAAGCCCGGACAGTTTCGAGGTTTCGATGCCGAAGTACGGCGAGGCGCCGATCTCGGTCTCGGGTATCGGCGAGGGCTTCGTGGATCTCACCATCCGCAAAGTGGGCCGTGTGACGAACGAAGTTTTTGAGAACTATGAGGGCGATACCCTCCTGCTCCGCGGCCCCTACGGAAACGGCTTTGACACCGAGCTCTACCGCGAGGGTGAGACCGTGGTCGTGGCAGGCGGCACGGGTGTGTCCCCGGTGCGCGGTGTGATTGAGGCGCTGAGCGGCTTTGAGAATGCCAAGCAGAAATATGTAATCGCAGGCTTCCGCAGCCCCGCGGACATGCTGTTTCGCGATGACCTCGCGGACTGGAAGGACAAGCTGAATCTGATTCTGACCGTGGACGGCGCGCCGGAAGGGTATGAGGGCAACATCGGCCTCGTCACAAAGTACATCGCAGATCTGCCGCTTGCGGATCCGGCAAAGGCAAAGGCCGTTGTGGTCGGCCCGCCGCCGATGATGAAATTTACGATCATTGAACTCCTGAAGAAGGGCTTCCGAGAGGAGAATATCACGGTCTCCTACGAGAGAAAGATGTGCTGCGGTCTCGGCAAGTGCGGACACTGCCGTGTCAGCGACACCTACATCTGCCTCGACGGACCGGTGTTCAACTATGTGGAAGCCAAAGAGATGATTGACTGAGTCAGAACGGAGAGAAGAAATGGGAGCTTTAGATATCAATTTAGGAAAACTGAAGAAAAATGCATTCCGTTACTCAAAGGTGCGCGGGGAGACGGCTTCCAGAATCCGTATTCCGGGCGGCGTCATTGACGCGAAGTCTCTGGGCCGTGTCGTTGAGATTGCGGAGAAGTACGGAAACGGTCAGATCGACATCACGAACCGTCAGGGTATCGAGATTCCGGGCATTCGCCTCGAGGATATGGACAAGGTCAATCAGGAAGTGCAGCTGATCATTGACTCGCTCCGCATCAACCAGCCGGAAAAAGGCAAGGGCTATCCGGCATCGGGTACGCGCAATGTGATTGCCTGCCCCGGCGCGAGACTCTGTCCCTTCGGCTGCTACGACACAACGGCGTTTGCGCAGAAGATGGAGAACGAGATTTTCCCGAACGACCGCCATGTGAAGGTGGCCTTCACCGGCTGCTCGAACGACTGCGCAAAGGTGCGTCTGGCGGACTTCGGCATCATCGGCATGACCGAGCCGCAGTACGACCCGAACCGCTGCGTCGCCTGCGAGCAGTGCATCAAGTACTGCAAAAAGCGCTCGGTCAATGCGCTCTCGCTCGTGAACGGCAAGATTGTCCGCGACACGAAGAAGTGCATCGGCTGCGGTGTCTGCATCACCTACTGCCCGACCAGAGCCTGGACGAGAAGCAAAGAGCACTACTTCCGTCTGGTGCTGCTCGGCCGTACCGGCAAGCGGAACCCGCGTCTCGCCGAGGATTTCATCAAGTGGTGTGACGAGGAGAGCATTCTCCGCATCGCGGCAAATACCTACGCCTACATCGAGGAGTACATCGATCCGGATGCGGTTGAGCACAAGGAGCACATCGGCTACATTGTGGACCGCACCGGCTTCGAGAAGTTCAAGGAGTACATCTTCAAGGATGTGACACTCAGCGAGAAAGCGGAAGTCGCTCAGCAGGTTTACTGGGGCGGCAAGCACTACGACCGTTACGGCGGCTGATTCGACCATAGGAAAAGGACAGCCCTGCGTGAAAACGCGGGGCTGTTTTTGTGTCGCGTTTTTGCTACAATCGAAACAAGCTGAGAAGTACGGAACCGGAACTGTTTGCCGCATAACGAGGTATAGCCCGGTAAGGGCTGAGACAGCCTTAGAAAGAGAGGTTTTACATGGCAGTATATGAGGGACTCAGAAAGAGAAGAAGTTATTATCGGTTGAATAAAGAGCTTCCGGTCTCGGAGGAGGCGGTGCGAGAACTCATCGAAGAGACGACAGAGCTTGTTCCGGATGCCTTCAACATGAAGAGTGCGCGCGTCGTAGTGGCGCTCGGAGAGAAGCAGGATGAACTCTGGGATCGGATTTACGATGCCTTTCAGGGTAAGGTTCCGCGGGAAAAGATTGACGGCTTCAAGGCGGCGGCCGGGACGGTGCTCTATTTCTACGAAAAGAATACCGTAAAGGCTTTGCAGGAGAAGTTCCCGCTCTATGCGGACAATTTCCCGGTCTGGGCAAATCAGGCGAACGGCATGCTGCAGATTAACATTTGGAGCGGCCTTCGGGAGCTCGGTATCGGCGCAAATTTGCAGCACTATAACCCCGTGATTGATGATACAGTGCGGGAGCTCTTTGATCTTCCGAAAAGCTGGAAGCTGCTCGCTGAGATGCCCTTCGGCGGCATTGTCGAGGAGCGGGAGTCCAAGGCGAAAGAGAAGATTGAAGAGAGAGTGAAGTTCTATCGTTGAAGGCGGAAGCAAACCGGCTGCCAAATGGCAGCCGGTTTTTTCTGTATCGTAAAGGGACAGAATAACGCTTGATTATATGAGTTATAACTCATATAATCAAATTAGCAAAAGTCAGACCACGTGAAAGGACAGGAAGTGTTTGAGCTTCACTTGCACAAGCCAGACGAGCGGACTGGCTTAGGCGTTATGGGAAAAAAGATACGGTGGATTAATAGAGTGCGAGAGGATAATTGCAATGAAGCTAAGTGAATACAAAGAGAAGAAATTTAAGGACCCGAATTATGTGCGGGCATATCAGGAAGTTCAACCGGAATTGAAGGTGATTCGCGCAATCGTAGAGGCCAGGGCTGCTCAAAATTTAACCCAGAAGGAGCTGGCAGAGAGAACGGGAATTGCGCAGACGGAAATCAGTAGGCTTGAGAACGGTAGTAGAAACCCGAGTATTAAGCTGTTGCAGAGGTTAGCAGAAGGAATGGGGCTGGTTCTGAATATCAGTTTTGTTCCCAAGGAAGAATAAACCGGTAAGAAGCCCTGAGACTTAGTCTCAGGGCTTCTTTTGCGGATACTGCGCGGCGAGGCGCTGCACTTCGGACGTCATCCGGTCGACGACAGCCTGCGGTGCGACTATCTTCACATCGCCGCCGAGTCCCATAATCCAGCCGAGGAAGAGGAGACTCACCGCGACGGTGACATGGCAGCGGAAGTGTCCCTCATCAATCGGTAAAATCGTGATGTCCTTTCCGAAGCGGTCTATCAGGATTCCGACCTTCTCATTGGTCGCTTCGAGTGTCACAACGGTCTCTTCGCCGCCGTTCATGCCAAAGAGACTCTTGGAATAGCGCGCGGTGTTAAACTGCCGAAAACGCGCGAGACCCTGCCGCCTGTCTTCCACCACAGAGATTCGTTTCATTTTGTCGACGCGGTAGTGCTTGATTTTATCACTCTCGGCCTCGTAAGCGACGAGATAGTAGTATTCGCTGTCCCAGACGAGGGCCCAGGGACTGATCTGATACCAGGCGCCGTTTCGGCGGAGCTCCATCTCCTTTTTGAGGTTCCACTGAAAGTACTTGAAGCGAATCTGACAACCGGCGTTGATGGCCTCGTGAATCGCGTCCACATTGTAATAGACGCTCGTGTTCATGGTCTTGATGCGGTCCGAGATGATGACCTGGCGCTGCAGCTGCGTTGCCTCATGCCGGCTCACAAGGGACTCGAGTTTCGCAATCAACTCCTTGGATTTTTGTCGGTGATAAATTTGGCCGACTGCACCGAGTCCACGAGGAGCTTAAGCTCCGGAAGCTCAAAGCGCCGCGACGAAAGGCGGTATAGCGTGTTTCGTCCCGCCTTCACGGCTTCGATGTCCATGCCGAAATCCTGTAATTCCCCGAAGTCCAGATACAGGGTCTTTCGATCGGCATTGACGCCGCAGTCTGCGAGCTTTTCAATGATTTCCGCCATGCTGAGCGCGTGCTGCGCATCGGTCTCCTCCGTAAAGAGTTTGGCGAGATACAGGAGCTTTTGCTTCTGATGTTCTCCGCGCCGCTCATTTCCTGCCATAGCCTTACCTCCCGCTGAAAGTCGCACATATGACTGCGGCTTTTTCTGTTTTCAATATAACAGAAGTAAAGCGGCAAGGGAAGAATCCGGTCCGTTTTTCCGGACAGAAAAAGAGCGGAGAAAAAAAAGGGAAAAAAAGAAATTGCGGCGCCGGTTGACACGGAAAAAGCCGAGTTATATACTACTAATATATAGTTAAATAATACAAACTTACGCACGCCGCTGCCTTAAGTTTCCGAAAAAATGACCAAAACAGCTTAGGCACGGCGGGCTTGAAACAAGAGGAGGGTATAAATGAGTCAGAGTAAGACGAGGTTGGAAGTCAGGGATTTGGTGACCATAGGCGTGTTTGGCGTAATTTATTTTGTCTGTATGTTTGCGGTCGGCATGATGGGCGTGGTACCGATCCTCTATCTGCTTTATCCGACGGTGTTCGGCGTGGTGGGAGGCCCCATTGTTCTGCTCTTTATGGCAAAGGTACAAAAGCCCTGGGCACTCGTGATTTTCGGTATGATTACACCGATTATTATGTTTCTCTTCGGACATACACTCCTGGTGCCCGGCGTAGCGCTTGTTACGATGCTGGTCGCGGAGGGCATACGGCGTATCGGAAAGTACCGCTCTCTGCGCTATAACATGCTCGCCTATGTGGTCATGGCGACCATTCTCTGCAGTTCTCTTCTGCAAATGCTCGTGATGAAGGCGCGTTATTTACAGCTCACCGAGGCGGAGATGGGAAGAGAGTACACGGAAGCCCTTGAAAAACTAATCAGTGTCCGAAACATGGGGCTCGTATACCTCGGCGCCGTGCTCGGCGGCATTGTCGGCGCATTACTCGGGCGAAAGCTCTTAAAAAAGCATTTCGAAAAGGCAGGCATTGTCTGATGGAGCGACAATTAAAACCCTGGGAAACGCTGCAAAGTCCTTTCAATCCGAATCCCATAACGAAATTGCTCGTTATGGGATTTTTGGGCATTAGCTTAGTGCACCCGCTCCACCCCTATGCGGAGTGGGGGATTGTTTTCTTGCTTTCGCTCTTTTATCTCTTAAACGGCGACCGGAAAAGCGCGGTGCAAAACACAGTTATCTTTGCGCTGCTCTGTGCTTTTCCGGGGTTTCCGAAGCTCTATGCCTTGCCCATTGTCTTAAAAATGTTCCTGTCCGTGTTCTATATGCTCCGGCTTGTCTACTTTCCCGTTGCGAGCGGGCGTTTTCTCATGAAGACTTCGGATGTGGGGAGCATACTGGCATCCATGGATTATCTGCACATTCCGCAGAGCATCTCCATACCGGTCGCGGTGATGTTTCGCTTTTTCCCGTCCTTTGCCGAAGAGCGGCGTAACATTGCGATGGCCATGAAGATACGCGGCATCCGAACGCGGAATCCGCTACGCTATCTCGAGTATGTGACCGTTCCGCTGCTCATCATCTCTTCCAACATCGCGGAGGATATCGCAAAGGCGGCGGAGTGTAAGTGTATCGAGAATCCGGTGCCGAAGACAAGATATACGACAGCGCGCTTACAGCCGGTGGATGCCGTGTATGCGCTCTCCATGGGCGGGCTCATGCTGCTCGGTTGGATTGTGTTGCGCTAGGAGGGATGCCATGCTTGAGATAGAGAATTTTTCACTTTCCTACGGGGAGGGAGAGCCGGTCTTACAAGACATCAGCCTCTCCTTAAAAGCCGGGGAGTGCCTGGTGGTCACAGGGGAGAGCGGCAGTGGTAAGTCCTCGCTGATTCACGCGATCAACGGCCTCACCTTTCACTATCATCAAGGCGTGGGAAAGGGACATATCCGCTTCGAAGGGGAGAGTATCGAAACCCTGCCGATTTATCGGATTGCGCTGCAAATCGCGAGTGTATTTCAGAATCCGAAGACACACTTTTTCAATGTGAATACAACGCTGGAACTGCTCTTTTACATGGAGAACATGGGGCTTGACCGCGCGGAGATGGACAGGCGCATGGAGGATTTACTGAAGATATTCCCCATAGAACATCTCCTCGGGCGAAATATATTTGCGCTCTCCGGCGGCGAAAAACAGATAGTATCGGTCGCCTCCTGTTACCTCGCGGGCTGCAAGCTCATTGTCATGGATGAACCCTCTTCCAATCTGGACGAGGCCTCGATTGCGGTTTTAAAGAAAATGATGCCGATGTTAAAGGAAAGGGGCATAGCCCTCCTCATCGCGGAGCACAGGCTCCACTACCTGACGGAACTCATGGATCGCCTGATTTTCTTGGAGACGGGGAAGATAGACAGGGCGTTCTCGCGGGAAGCGTTTCTCGCGCTTTCCGAGGATGAGCTTGCGGATATGGGACTTCGGAGCAGGGAAAAGCCCGTGCTTCATGTCTCCGCGTGGAAACGAGGGAGAGCTGACCGTGGAAATGCTCTGCTGCCCCTTCCGGCAGGGCGAAGAACTAAGGCTCAGTCAGGTCTCCTTTTCCTTCGGAAAAATCTACGGCATCATCGGTGAAAACGGCTGCGGAAAATCCACGCTGCTCCGCGCAATGACGGGTTTGGAGGCGCCGAAGAAGAGTCGCATTGCGCTTCGGGGAAAGCCGCTGTCCGGGCGTGAGCGCATATCACGCTCTGCCTTGGTTATGCAGGATGTCAACAGTCAGCTGTTCACGGATTCGGTCGAGGAAGAATTGCTGCTCGCATGGAAGGGGAGATACCGGAGAGAAAAGACGGCAGGAGAATCGCGAGAAAAGGCAGCGGATGAGGCAGCGCGGCGCGAAATCGAAACTCTACTGCAGGCGTTAGGTCTCGCGGAGTGCAGAGAGCGCCATCCCATGAGTCTTTCCGGCGGACAAAAGCAGAGACTGGCGCTTGCGACCTGCCTCCTTAAGGACGCGAACTTTTTCTATTTTGACGAGCCGACCAGCGGCATGGATCGTAAAAACATGCTGCGCATCGCGACACTCTTAAAACAGCAGCAGCGGGAGGACAGAATTCTCTTTGTGGTTTCGCATGACACCGCCTTTTTACAGGAGGTCGCGACGGAATGCCTGGATTTGGAGACATTTCGGAAGCGCACAGCGGAAACACATGACAGAGGAAACGGCTCGGAAAGCTAAGATTGAATTACGGCGAAGTTGAGAGCAAAAGGCGGACCGGCGGACTGTTGAAAGGCAGTCCGCTTTTTGTTTTGATTGTGTCCGTTTTTCGGGACATGCGGGGTGGTAGACTGGAAGCATCAGAAAAGCAGAGGAGGCAGCAAGATGAATCCGATCTATTTCACCGTTACGGGGACCAATTACTACTACGGAAACGAGTATTTTAAGCCGGAGATGAAACTGCGACTCATCAAGGAGCCGGATAACAAGGCGGATAAAGAGGCAATCCGCGTGGAGCTCGAGGGGCTCGGGAAAGTGGGCTATGTCGCGAACAGTCCGCACTCCGTAATCGGAGACAGCTATAGCGCAGGGCGCCTCTACGATAAATCGGAGACTCTGCGGAGGGGAAAGTGCTCTATGTCCTGCCGCAGGGAGTGCTCTGCACGCTTGTGCAGGGAGAAGAAGGAGATAAAGAAGAGCAGGGGGAAAAGGCGTGACCGAAGTGATTTTGTTTCCGTCCTCTTTTCTGAATCCTCGAGAGGCGGATGAAGACCTTGCGGAAGAATATCGCGCGGCGCGTTTGGCAGGCGGTTTTGAGACAGTGGTCTTCGACTACCAAGCCTGGTTTCGGGAACAGCGACTTAGGTTAAGTTACGTTCCTGAGCGGGAAATCACAGCTGTTTATCGCGGCTGGATGATGAAACCGGAACAATACGCTGTCTTTTACCGGGAGCTGCTTTCGCAGAAGATACGACTGCTCACAACGCCCGAGATGTACGAGAAATTACATTTGTTTCCGCGGGTGTACCCGGAGCTTTTGCCGGTTACCGCGCGTATGCTTACATTTCCGCTACATACCGAGATCGATGTGCGGGCATGTCTGAAGGTGTTTCCTCGTTTCTTGGTGAAAGATTATGTGAAGTCCGTGAAGGGCAGCGAGTTCCCTGCCTATTTTGACGAGAACTGCTCGCAGGAAGCATTCAATGTATGGATGGAGCTTTTTTACCGTTACCGAGGAGACTTGCTGACAGGCGGAATCTGCATTAAAGAGTTTCTGAACTTAAAGCGCTATGAAGGCAGGACCAACGAGTACCGCGTGTTTTATGTGAACCATGAGCCGATTTGCATAAGCCGCAATTCCGGGCAGGAGGGTAAGGTAGCGGAGCCGCCGACAGAATTGGTGCAACGATACCGGAAACTTGGCAGCGTTTTTTACACCCTGGATTACGCAGAACTGTCCGACGGAAGCTTTACGATACTGGAATCCGGAGACGGTTCGGTTTCCGGGCTTGCCTTGGGGGAGGATGCAGCGAGCTTTTATCGAAAACTGTACCGGGCGCTGAATCAAAATCAGATATAGTACGAGTTCTTTGCGCTAATCGAAACAATAGGCAGCGTTTTCTCCTTACCACAATATGCGTTGCGCCCGAAAAAGTAACACTTCGGGCGCATTTTTGTGCGCCTCTTGTGCTAAACTGAAAAGAATGAATAAGTCGAGAGGCTGAGTAAAAGCGGAAGAGAGGAGATTCTACAGCATGGAAAGTTGACGATTGCGGAGGCAAAACGAATCAATGACACTATGGTCTCCGAGGCGCATTTAAAGCTGCATGCGGCGAATGTAGCGGCATGCATGGGCGCGATGGCAGCGCATTTCGGTGAGGACAGGGAGCACTGGGAGGCGGTCGGCTATCTCCATGATTACGACTACGAGAAGTTCCCGGAAGAACATCTTTTGCATACCGAGAAAGAGCTGCTAGCCGAGGGCGTGCCCGCGGAAGATGTGCGCGCCATTTTAAGCCACGGCTACGGGCACCGGAACGAGGTCGAGCCAAAGAGCAAGATGGAGAAGAGTCTCTACACGGTCGATGAGCTGAGCGGCATCATTCAGGCGGCGGCGCGCATGCGCCCGAACGGCATTGCCGATATGGACATCAAGAGTTTTATGAAAAAGTTTAAAAGCAAGGGCTTTGCCGCAAAGTGTAACCGCGAGATTATCCTGAAAGGTTGCGAGATGCTCGGTATGGACATCAAAGAGGTCGCGGAAATTGCAATCGCGGGTATGAAGGAACACGCAGAGGAACTGCAACTCACCGGAAATCAGGCCTGAATCGTACCCTCCTTGCGTGGCTCTCTCTGCGGAATTATAATGAGCCTCAACCGTTTGCGGATAAAAGAGACACGGAGGACAACATGGGACAGAAGAGACCTAAGATTAAATTGACGGTCATTGACCGGCGCGGCAAGATGGGCTGCCATCGCGGTCACCGGATCGGACAGACCTTTGACTATGACACGGAGCGGGGCGAACTCTGTCCGATGGCGATGCACTGCGCCTTTCCCTATATTGATATTCTTCGCTACGGCGGCAAATTGCCGGGACAGCCGGAAGGAGTTGCGGAGTTCTGCTGCTCCGATGCGGACACGATTATGGTATTCCGGGCGGAAGTCGTGAAAGAGGAAGAAAATCGACCGTGACAGGAAACAGTGAGATACGGAAACGAGCAGACGCGGAAAAGTGTCGGTGATAAGCCGGCGCTTTTCTTTTTAGGCGGCGGAAAGAGCGGGCAAGGCAGGCAAAATTCTGTTAAAATGCAAGAAAAATCCGCAGCGAGCGGATGCGGGATTTGTTGACGGAAAGAAGAGAAATTGCTGCCTGAGAGCGGAGAGGGGATAGAGAGATGCGGAATGTATATTTTGTGCGGCACGGGGAGACGGTCTGGAATGTGGAAATAAAATCTGCGGGGCTACGGAAAGTGCTCTGACGGAGCGGGGCCGGGAGCAGGCACGCGCCATCGGCAGAGAGATTAAAGCGCGCATAGAAGCAGGCGAATTGCAAATTGACCGCATGCTCTGCTCGCCGCTAAGCCGCGCGCGGGATACCGCGCAGGAAATTGCGGACATACTCGAACTGCCGCTTGCGGTCGAGCCGCGCCTCCGGGAGCAGAACTTCGGCATCTGGGAAGGGACAGCCCGGGACGGCGAGGGCTTTCAGCGCGCCAAGGAAAACTTTATTGACAGCTTCGGAACGGGCGAGTCCATGCTGCGGCTCGCACAGCGCATCTACAATCTGCTGGACGATGTGCGGGCGGATGCCGACCATACCTACCTGCTGGTCGCACACAACGGCATCTCCCGCATGGTGGAGTCGTATTTCCGGGATATGGACAATGCGGAATTTGCGGCCTTCGGAATACGGAATGCCTCGCTCCGAAGCTATACCTTTCCGGAAGAGAAGACAGAAGTCTGAGCGGGGAATATGCTTGACAATTTCAGAATAACACCATAATATCTTCATAAAAGCGTAAGAAAATCGATTCCGGAGGATGTAGAAATGAAGAGAGCGAAACTCGTTCTGGCAGCAGCACTGGCAATGTCCCTGACCGTCGGTGCGGCAGTTCCCGCGCTGGCGTTTTATCAGCAGCCGCAGAGTAAGAAGGGCTTGCTTCTGTCGCAGCAGACCGCAGATATGCTCGCCGACATCGGAAACCTCGGTGTAAAACAGGTCATTGTGAACATGGGAACCGATCAGGACTTGAATACCTTCGACCCGCTTGCGGCATACTGCACGCAGAACGGTGTCACGCTGACCATGATTGTCATCAACCGCCCGGGCGCTCCGGCAGGGATGATGCCGACCGCGCCGACAGCAGGTGTCGGCACCTACGGCTTCAATGTGCAAAGCGCGGAGGGACAGGCTGCGGTTCGGAATTACGCGAGAAGCCTTGCGGCGCGCTATAAGAACTCCGTGTCCAACTGGGTCATCGGCAACGAGTGAACGATGCGATTCACTGGGACTATAACGGCGAGATGGACATGCAGGCGCACGCGGAGAGCTATGCCAAGGCCTTTCGCATCTTCTACGAGGAGATTAAGGCGGCAAATCCCGAGGCAAAGGTGCTGATCCCCTTTGACATGCGCTGGAAGGCAACCACCGGAGAGCCGGGCTGCTACCCGACGGCTGAATATCTGCCGCTTCTAAATAATAAGCTCCGCGACACGGACTACGGCATTGCTTGGCATCCGTATCCGGTGCATTTCTTCACGAAGCCCGAGTTTCAGGACGATGACGGCATTTCGGCAGATGTCAACACGACACCGAACATCAATATGAAGAACATCAACGTGCTCACGGATTATCTGCAGACCGCGGATATGCGCACGCCGAGCGGTGAGGTGAGACCGCTCTTCCTCACCGAGATGGGCTTTACTTCCGCCGTTGAGAACGGCGAGGCGAGACAGGCCGCTGCGATTGCCGAGGCCTATCGCATTGCGAAGGAGAATCCCTACATTCAGGGCATGTACCTGTCCCGCCAGGTCGACGCAGCATCCCAGGTCGCGGCAGGCGGTGCTTTCGGCCTCTGGAGACGGAACGAGAGCGCAGGCCGCGATGAGATTCCGGCAGCAAAGAAACAGGCCTGGGAAGTGTATAAGAATTTGCAGTAAAAAGGATCAGGAAAAGAGAAAAGACCGCGAAAGCGGTCTTTTCTTACGGGAAATGGTTTCATTGACAAAGGGGATTGTTTTCGGTAGGCTGAAAGTGTAATGTAAATGTAAAGCCATCTTGTTTCAGATTCATGCTGTGAGAGGGGATCAGAGTTTGGACTTAAAAATATGTCAGTTATTATGTCAAGAGTCCAAAATCATGTGGACGAAACACTGTTTGGAACGAATGCAGGAAAGAGATATCAGTCGCAATGATGTTAAAAGCGGGATAGCGACCGGAGAGATCATAGAAGAATACCCGGAGGACTATCCGAATCCAAGCTGTTTGATATTTGGGTACAGCGTGAATAAGCGTATTTTGCATATTGTTGTCGGATGTGATACGATGAAACTGTATATCATAACGGCTTACTATCCCAGTATAGATAAGTTTCAGAGTGACTTGAAAACAAGGCGAAAGGGGGACTGAGGATGTGCATGTTCTGTAAAAACGCAACAACTTTTCCAAGCATTACGACACATGTAGTGAATTATAAAAACAGTATCATTGTGATTAAGAATGTCCCTTGTCTCGAATGCGATCAGTGCGGTGAAAAGTATTATACGGATGAAGTGGCTGAAAAATTGGAAGTGATTGTAGACATGGCAAAAAGGCTGATGCAGGAAATTGCGGTCATTGATTACAAGCAGACCGCATAATGCTTTGCTGAAATCAGTCCCGCCCCGACGGTTCTCCACCGCCGGGGCGTTTTTTTCTCTGTTTCGAAAGAGTCACCTTTGCTTCCGCTTGGTGGTATGATAAGCGGAGCGGATCTTAGGAGGAATCTAGCCATGACCCGGCAAGAATTGTTTGCGCTCGCCGCAAAGCGTTACGGCACTGCGCCGGACTATCCCTGGCAGGATGATAACGCCGTGCTCCGGCGGAAGGACAACGAGAAGTGGTACGCTGTGGTTTTGCGCGTCGCCGCTTCGAAACTCGGACTTACGGAAGAGGGAGAGATAGAACTTCTGAATGTGAAGTGCGACCCGGTATTGCTTGCCTCGCTCCGCACGCAGCCGGGCTATTTTCCCGCTTACCACATGAACAAGGAAAAGTGGCTCAGCATACGCCTCGGAATGTTGGAACTCGATGCTTCCGTTGTCGACTTGCTTGCGCTGAGCTACGAATTGACGGGACCGAAACCGCGCAGCGGAAAGGGGATGAAGAAAGCCGATGGACAGAGATCAAAAAGATAAATTTGAGAAACTACGGGCGAAACAGAGCGGAAATGAGGGACTCTATCTGGAATTTGAGGACAAGGAGTGGCCGCTTACCTACACGGATCACGACAGACAGATTGCGAGAGCCATCGTGGTGGATGACGAAGAGAATTACTACTTTGTGCGCATGGAGCGGGCGGATGAATTCGGAACGGTGACGCTGGTTGAGACCTCCGGCGGCGGTGTGGAAGAAGGGGAGTCGCCGGAAGCGGCAATACGGCGGGAACTCAAAGAAGAACTCGGCGCGGAGGTCGAGATACTCTGTGAGCTCGGGCTGGTCAGCGATTACTACAATCTCGTGCATCGCCACAACTTAAACCACTATTTTCTCTGCCGGGTAAAGTCTTTCGGTGAGACCAAACTCACCCGGGATGAAGAAGAGGAGTTTCATCTGAAGAAAATAAAACTTCGCTATGAAGAGGCCGTGGCAGCGTACGAGGCGGGCCTTAACAGCCGTCTCGGTCGCCTGCTCGCGCAGCGGGAACTTCCCGTGTTGCGGCGGGCAAAAGAGCTTCTCGGCTGAAGTGCGGAAATTTTGAACATAAAAATAACACGGGTCGGAAATATAAGAGCTGTATTTCCAACCCGTGTTTTATTTATTTGAGAATTCCGCTTCCGTAAAGAATGCAGTAGAGCAGAAAGAGCAGCAGAAAATACTTCCAGGAATTTCTCACGAGATAAATCGTGATTTTTTCCAGGCGATAGGTGCGCGGATAAATCTTTCCACTGTTCGCTGGTATGATAATTCTTGGTGAACTTACCGGTGAACCACTTGTCTTTGTCAAACAATAAAGTGATTATCCCGGAAATAAGCATCGGAACAAAGAGCCACTGTTCCACAAAATGAATGGGCTGCGCCAAGGCCTGCAGGGGAATCAGAGAAATACACCAGCATAAGTACATGCAGCATACACTGAGGAGGCTCACAAAATAAACGCGAGATAAAATACGGTTTCTTGACATGCTTTGCTCCTTTCTGAAATTTCGGGTTTTCCGGTACCGAAATAATGCGACGAACTCTGCTTATCTGTATTTATTGTAGCATCTATTGCAAAAAAATGGGGGGAAATCAGCGCACGTTTCTCACAAAAATCGTAAGTTTTGGTAAGAAGTCTGAGGAAGCTTCCGCGAAGGCTTACGATACTCTGTAAAGATTGTGTTTACAGCTTAGCTGCGTTAAAATAAGAGCATGTGATTTCAGACGCAAAGGAGTAGCCATGCAAATATCCAGTCGTTTCAGCATTGCCCTTCACATCTTCGCCTGTGTGGATGCGTTTCAGGCGACCCACAAAATGACCAGTGACTTTCTGGCGAGTAGCATACAGACGAATCCGGTTATCATCCGGAACATTCTGTCGCAGCTTCGGCGCGCAGGGGCTTATCCGCATTGCGCGCGGCACGGGCGGCATCACCCTCGAGAGGGCGCTGAAGGATATCTCCTTCTACGATGTCTATGCGGCCATTGAACCGGTGGAGCGCGGGGCGCTGTTTCGCTTCCACGAGAATCCGAACCCGAACTGTCCGGTCGGCAGGAACATCCATGCGATTCTGGACGACAAGTTCTCGGACATCCAGCGCGCCATGGAGGCAGAGATGCGAAAGTACACGCTCGAGGACATTCACCGTGATCTTGAGAGGATCAATGTTTTGCAAGAGGAAAGTCACTCTGTCTGAGTATGTAACTTGAAGGAGACACATTTTAATTTTGAAAAAAAGAGTTATAGCATGAATTTTGTAACAAGGGGCATTGCGCTCCTTACGGCGCTGGAGTTTTTCTATATCTTTTATTTAGAGACAGTTATAACAAGTTCGGCAAAGACCGAAAAGGTTTTCGGGATGAGTGAGGAAGAATTATCCCGAAGGAGTGTGCAAATCTTATTTAAAAATCAGGGGGTGTACAACGCACTCTTGGGTGTTCTTTTGTTGCTTGCAAGTTTTGTATTCGTAAGCGGAACGGCGCTTATGTGCCTGTTTCTCTACATTGTTGCGGTCGCGGCTTACGGGAGTTTCACGAGTAGCCCCAAAATCATTTTCATGCAGGGCGGACTTCCGATGATCGGGCTTGTTACACTGCTCTTGTTACACTGAGATTATTTCATCCAAGTAACACTACCGGGGCGTATCCCGGAGAGAAGGGGGAGGAAAAAAAACATGTTAAAGTATTTGATCATCGGCGCGGGCGGTGTCGGCGGCACGCTCGGCGCATATCTGCTTCGCGCGGGGCTTTCGGTGAGTTTTCTGGCACACGGCAAGACCTTGGAGGCACTGAAAAAGAAGGGACTCACGCTGGTAAAGGACAGCGGCGAGGAGACATTTTCGCCGGTCGCCGCGTTTGATGAGGCGAGTTACAACGAGACGCCGGATGTCATCTTTCCTCGCGCTGAAGTCCTATTCGATTGAGAGTGTCCTGCCGTTTCTGGAGCGCATTGCCACGGAGAACACGGTCATCATCCCGCTCTGCAATGTCTTCGGGACGGGAGAGAAGTTACAGAAAAAGTTGAAGAAGCCGCTGGTCACGGACGGCTGTATTTATGTGATGGGCAATGTCGAGGAAGCGGGCAGAATCCGGCAGCTCGGCAAGCTGATGCGCGTGGTCTACGGCGTCCGGAAGCCGGAGGAGGCACGTCCGGTCCTTGAGGAAGTGAAAGCGGAGCTCACGCGGGCGGGGGTAGAAGCCGTGCTGAGTGACAACATCCGCCGCGACTGCATGAAGAAATTTGCCTACCTCTCGCCGCACGGTGCGGTCGGGACATATTTCTATATTACAGCGGCACATTTGCAGCGCGAGGGCGAGTACCGGAACTTTTACCGCGGGCTGGTGCGCGAGGTACTCACGATTGCGGAGAAGATGGGCATCGCCATGGACGGCTACAGCGAGGCGGACAGCCTTAAGGTGGTGGACGGACTGGCGCCCGAGATGACCACCTCGTTTCAGAAGGATGTCGCGGACATGAGAAAGTCCGAAGTCGACGGGCTCATCTATGAGGTGCAGCGCCTCGGCGCGGCATACGGCGTCCCGACCCCGTATTACGACGAGGTGATTGAGGCGCTCCGCTCGCGCGGCGTGGAGTGAGGTATGGGAAGCTGGGAGAAGAAAAATACAATCTGGCAGTATCGCGAGAACGGCGAACTTGTCACGGGCTGGAAAGAGATCGACGGGAAGTGGTATCTCTTCGGCAGCGGCGGCAATATGCTGCTCGGCTGGCAGAAGAGTAAAGACCGCTGGTACTATTTAAAGCAGGAGAGCGACCGGAAGGCGGGCGAGGCGAAAAATGCCTACGGCTTTATGCTGACCGGCTGGCAGCAGCTGAACGGAAAGTGGTACTTTTTCCACGAGGACGGCAGCATGGCGGTCTACGAGTGGGTCAAGGACAAGGACAAGTGGTATTTCTTCGAAGTAACGGCGAGATGGCGCGAAACCAGATGCGTTCCTACAAGGGAAAGAGCTATTACTTTAAGGCGGACGGGAGCATGGCGGTCTCCGAAGCCGTGTCCTGGAACGGCGAGCGCTACCGGGCGGATCAGGACGGCGTGTGTCTTGAGGAGAGACCTGCGCCGGGCGGCCACAATGTGAGCCGCTTGCATCCGCGCTTAAAGCGTCTCCAGAAAAAGCTGATTGCGCAGTGCGCGGCGCGGGGCTTACCGATTCGCATTACGCAGGAAGTTCGCACTGCGGAAGAACAGGATGCGCTCTACGCGCTCGGGAGGACGGCGGGCGGCAGCATTGTGACGAATGCGCGCGGCTCTTCGTATTCGTCGCACCACCAGTGGGGCACGGCGTTTGATTTCTGCCGGGACGACGGCAAGCCGCCCTACGAGGACGGTGACCGCTTTTTTGAAAAGGTCGGTGCAATGGGCAAGGCGCTCGGTCTCGAGTGGGGCGGCGACTGGAAGTCGATTGTGGACAAACCGCATTTTCAGCTGCCCGACTGGGGCAGCGGGACAGCAAAGTTAAAGGAGCTCTACCATTCACCGGAGCGCTTTGAGAAGACATGGGAGGCTTGAGAAAGGTATGAATCAGAAGTTGAGAGAAGCGTTTGCGCGCTGCCCGGAGGCCGCCGCGGCACTTGAAAAACTAAAGGCGGGCAATGCGCGCTTTGTGGCGGGAAACACAGGAATTGCCGCGCGACAGCGCACGCCGGGAGAGCCTCGCGCGCGAGGGGCAGTACCCCTACGCATTTTTGCTGACCTGTTCGGATTCGCGCGTCGTGCCGGAATTTATTTTCTCGGCGGGACTCGGTGAGCTCTTTGTGACGCGCGCCGCCGGCAATGTGCTCGGCACTTCGATACTCGCCTCGGCGCAGTACGCGGCGCAGGATCTCGGCGCGAAGCTCTTTGTGGTGCTCGGGCACAGTCAGTGCGGCGGTGTGAAGGCGACGCTCTCCGGCGAAGAGCTCTCGGGCGCACTCGCGCACATGGGACAGCGGATTCGCGCCGGTATCGGGCGGGAGACCGACTACCTGCGCGCCGTCGAGCTGAATGCGAGAGCCGAGGCGGCCGATCTTGCGGCGCGGCTTCTCGAATACTGTCCCGAGCAGAAGCTCGTTGTAGTTCCGGCAGTCTATGACATCGAGACCGGCAGCGTGCGCTTTCTGGAAGATTGAGCGGTATAGGACAGAAAATAGAAGTTATAAAAAACCCCGCAGCGCGAGTCAGAGCAGGCGCTGCGGGGTTTTTCTGTTTTCTCGTGCCAATGACGCAACAAAAAAGAATCGACGACAAAGGGGGAGGTCGTCGACTCTTTTTTGATGGCGATATACTCGCCATCGTGATGCATTGACTCAGATGTTCCGCTTCTTTTCGAGCAGCAGGGCCGAAATCACAAAGTAAGCGGCGGAGAGCAGAAGGCTCACAAGAACCTGGCCGAGGGCGCGCATGCTGATATAGGAACCCGCAAAGGGGAACAGCATGTAGGAAGAAAACGGCAGGTGCATGAGAATCGTCGTGCTGAGATACATGAGCAGGAGATAGAGAACGAGAATCACAAAGCCCGAGCCGCGCTTCCAGTGGAGGAAGGTGGCCTGCAGCACAATCGCAATCACCGCGATGCTCTCAAACTGCAGGAGACCGGCGAAGAAAAGGAAGCAAATCTGCAGGACAATCTGGAGCGTCTTCGGCGTGAGCGCAACCTGTACGAGTTCGTTGAGTCTGGCCATGACATCGGGAGTGAAACCGAATGTCACATGAATAAGGAGCAGGGTGTCTATCGTTGCGAAAGCAACAGCGAGCGCAGTCCAGATGACGGTCTCCATCAGACTGAGAATCCACTTCGCGCCGAGAATGGTGAAACTGTTGTGCGGCGTCAGGTAGAGCATGTAGGCTTCCTTGCAGTTCAGCTCCCGCTGCAAGAGAGAGAGGTTTTGCAGAATGCTGATAATGGGGGAGAGCATCAGTCCGAGGGACAGAATGAGAATGCTCACGTTCATAGCGAGCGAATCAAAGTCTCTGGTGAAGGCACAGTATAAAAAGATAGCCTCGCCGATCAGCACGACGGCAAGCAGAAACAGTTTCAGAAAGAGTGTTTTTTTCCACTCGTATTTGATGAGATGCATCATAGTAGATCGGTTCCTTTCCTGCCTACAAGGCAAAGCATTACGGGCTCAGGCGAGCAGCTGCCGGTACTTCTCGGCGAGCGAGAGTCCTTCTTTGACGCGGAGCTCTTCGACATCGAGATCCGCAATCATGTTGCCGTCTTTTACGAAAATAGCCTTTGAGATAAAGCGCTCCATCTCTTCGACGAGGTGGCTCGAGAGCAGCAGTGCCGACTCATGTCCCGCGCGGGAGATGATGAGATCCATGACCTGGTCGCGCGCAATCAAGTCAATGCCGTTCAACGGCTCGTCGAGCAGGATGACATCCGCCTTCCGGGACATGGTGACGGCGACCTTCACCTTTGCCATCATGCCCGAGGAGAGACTCTTGGTGCGGAGATTCGGATTCAGCTGAAAGGCGTCCAGAATCTCGCGGTAGGTCTCCTGCGAAAAGTCCGCGAAGAAGTCGCGGTAGTATTCGCCGACATCTTTAATCTTCATATAGGGATAGAAATAGGGCTCGGTCGACATATAGGCGATGTGCGCCCGGCTTGCGGCGGAGACCGGTGTTCCGTTCAGGAGTATCTCGCCGCTGTCCGGCAGAATCAGATTGGCAATCAGCTTCATCAGCGTGGTCTTACCGCTGCCGTTTGCGCCGAGCAGACCGTAAATTTCACCCGGCTCCAGCACACAGCTGAAATCCTGCAGTGCTTTCTTGCCGCCGTAGCTCTTGTTGACATGGTTTACTTCCAGCATGGAATAACCTCCTTGGTTCAAATGAGCGTCCGCATTTCTTCCTCGGTAAAGCCGATTTCGGACATATCCTTTTTAAAGCGGGCAATGAAGTCCGCCGCGAGTTCCTTCCGCAGGCTCACATTGACCGCGGCATCTTCTGTCACGAAAGTGCCGAGTCCGCGCTTCGTGAAAGCGACACCTTCGGCCTCGAGAGTCTGGTAGACGCGCGCCGCTGTGTTGGGGTTGATGTGATACTCGAGCGCGAGTTCCCGTCCCGACTTCAGCTTCTCGCCGTTTTTCTTCTGACCGGTGACAATCTCTTTTTTAATCTGCAGAACGACCTGCAAATAAATCGGTTGCGATTCGTCGAATTGCATCGAAGCTCCTTTCTGCAAGACTGCACCTGCGAACTACATAGATAGTACACTAGAAATTACTGAGTGTCAAGAAAATCGGAAAAATATTTGTGTGATACTTGACAGGGTCGGTGGGCAATGCTATCATACGAAACCTTCCAAGTGAGTAGGAAAAAGGGTTTAATAAGACAAGAGAGGAGAGCGCAGATGGATCTTTCATTTATGGAGCGGTTTTTGCCGATGTATGTGACGGCGGCACAGCTGACCCTAAACATCGCTTTGATCGGCATTGCGATTTCCGTTGTGATCGGCATTGCCGCGAGCCTTGCGCTCTATTACCGGATTCCGGGGCTTAGGCAGCTGGTCGCGGTCTATGTGGAGCTTTCGCGCAACACGCCGCTCCTTGTGCAGTTATTTTTCCTTTACTTCGGACTTCCGAAGATCGGCATACGCCTGAGCCCGGAGATCTGCGGCATCATAGGCTTAAGCTTTCTCGGCGGCGCCTATATGACGGAGACCTTTCGCGCGGGGCTTGAGACGGTCGAGCGGATTCAGTCCGAGTCGGCGCTCTCGCTCGGCATGAGTCAGGCAGCGACCATGCGCTATGTCATCTTGCCGCAGGCAATGGCGGTCTCGGTGCCGTCTCTCGTCGCAAATATGATCTTCTTAATCAAAGAGACCTCGGTTTTCAGCGGCATCGCCCTCGCAGATCTCATGTATGTCACCAAAGACCTGATCGGCATTTACTATCAGACCCCGGAGGCACTTTTCATGCTGGTCATGGCCTACCTCGTGTTACTCTTGCCGATTTCGCTCTTTGGCAGCTGGGTAGAAAGGAGGCTTCGCTATGCAGGCTTTGGCAATTAATACAGCGAGTGCATCGCCGCTCTCCATTTTGCTCGCAGGCAACAATATGCAGCGTCTGCTCGGTGGACTCGGCGTCACCATCAAGATCAGTCTGATTGCCGTGGTACTCTCGATTCCGCTCGGCATTCTCTTCGGACTTTTCATGACAAGAAAAAATCCGGTCACGAAACTCTTAAGCCGCATTTACCTCGACTTTATCCGCATCATGCCGCAGCTCGTGCTGCTCTTTCTCGTCTTTTTCGGAAGTGCGCGCATCTTCGGGCTAAGCTTAAGCGGAGAGTTCAGTTCGATTTTTGTCTTTGTGCTCTGGGGCACGGCGGAGATGGGAGATTTGGTGCGCGGCGCGCTCGAGAGCATCCCGAGACATCAGTACGAGAGTGCCGCGGCGCTCGGCTTAACGCCGGGACAGTGCAGCCGCTATGTCATCATTCCGCAGACCTTGCGCTGTCTCTTGCCGCTCGCGATTAATCTTGTGACGCGCATGATTAAGACCACCTCGCTGGTTGTTCTGATCGGCGTCGTAGAAGTCCTGAAAACGGGACAGCAGATCATTGACGCGAACCGCTTTCAGTATCCGACGGCGGCACTGCCGATTTACGGTGTCATATTTCTCCTCTATTTCCTGGTGTGCTGGCCCGTCTCGATGCTGGCGCGCTACCTGGAAAAACGCTGGGCAGTCTGAGTGTTTCGGGAGAGAAGGGAAGGTAGACAGATGAAGGAATTCAAGCAGGAAGTACAGCTCAGCATACGCGGGCTGAAGAAAAGTTACGGCGATGCGGAGATCTTGAAAGGCGTGAATCTGGATGTGCGGCAGGGAGAGGTGGTTGTGATCCTCGGGCCGTCCGGCAGCGGCAAATCGACCTTTCTTCGTTGCATCAACGGCCTCGAAGAGATTCAGGGCGGCGAAGTCCGGCTGGACGGCGAAACCATCAGCGGACTCAAAAACAGTGCGCTGCCGGCGGTGCGGCAAAAGCTCGGCATGGTGTTTCAGAGCTATGACCTGTTCCCGCATATGAATATCCTCGATAACATTACGCTCGCGCCCACAAAGGTGCAGAAGAGAAGCCGGAAAGAGGCAGAGGCCGAAGCGAGAGAGCTCCTCTCGCGCGTGAATCTCGCGGACAAGGAAAAAGCCTATCCGCGCATGCTCTCGGGCGGGCAGAAGCAGCGCGTCGCAATCGTGCGCGCCCTCGCGATGCATCCGGAACTCATGCTCTTTGATGAGGTCACGGCAGCGCTCGATCCCGAGATGGTTCGCGAAGTGCTGGATGTCATCATGGAACTCTCGGAGCAGGGGCTCACGATGCTCATTGTGACACACGAGATGAGTTTTGCCCGCGCCGTGGCCGATCGCATTGTCTTCATGGACGGCGGTCACATTGTCGAGACCGGCACGCCGGAGGAGTTCTTCACGGCGCCGAAGACCGAGCGTGCGCGCACCTTCCTCAACAATTTTCAGTTTATCGCAAAGAGTCGGAAGGAAGAGAAGAGCGCATGAGAGCATATACAATGAGAACAGAGCGGCTCGGAAACCGCCTCGGGCGCACGGACCGATGTCACCGCCGGGTGAGGCAATAAATTCGAGAGACGGAAAGCAGATTATCTAGAAGAGACGAAAAACACAGGCAGGAACAGACGGAGGAAATAAAGATGAAGAAGACTTTGGTATTGGCGGCAGTGACGGCACTTGCACTCGGCGTGCTCGCCGCTTGCGGCGGCAGCAAGAAAGCAGACGGCAGCGCAGCGGAGACGAGGCCGCGAGCAGCGGAAAGACGACCTTCCGCACCGTAGATGAGATTAAGAAGTCCGGTGTGATTCGCATCGGCGTGTTCACGGACAAGGCGCCGTTCGGCTATGTGGACGCAAACGGCGTGAATCAGGGCTATGATGTGGTCTATGCGCAGCGCATTGCGCAGGATCTCGGCGTCAAGGTGGAGTTCACCTCGCTGGATCCGGCGGCGCGCGCGGAATATGTCAACACCGGCAAGGTGGACATTACCCTCGCGAACTTCACGGTCACGAAGGAGAGAGCGGAGCAGGTCGACTTTGCAAAGCCGTACATGAAGGTCGCGCTCGGCGTCGTTTCGCCGGAGAAGGCGGTCATTCACTCGGTCGATGAGTTAAAGGGCAAGACGCTGATCATTGCGAAGGGCACCACGGCAGAGACCTATTTTGAGAAGAATCACCCGGAGGTAAAGCTCCAGAAGTATGATGCCTATGCGGACGCTTACAATGCGTTGCTTGACGGCAGAGGCGATGCGTTCTCGACCGACAACACCGAGGTCATCGCGTGGGCCAAGTCGAACCCGGGCTTTGAGGTCGGCATTGACAGCCTCGGTGATTACGATACGATTGCGGCGGCAGTCGCGAAGGGCAATGAGACGCTCCTCAACTTCCTGAACGAGGAGATTGTGACGCTCGGCAAGGAGAACTTCTTCCACAAAGACTATGACGAGACGCTGAAGCCGGTCTTCGGTGACGCGGCAAACCCGGATGCGATTGTCGTGGAGGGCGGAGAGCTCGGCGATACCAAGCAGTAAGGCAGTAGAAACAAAAGAGGAAGTGCGGTCGCGACCCTGCGGCTGCGCTTCTTTTTTCTTTGGTTTACGCGTGCGCGCGATTTGAAAACTGCTTGCGGATATGCTATATTTTTTTTGTTACCCGGTAACCTGACACAGCAATCAGAGGAGGCTTTTATGGCATTGCGGTACGAGAATGAGGTGAATGAAATTGTCGGCTATGATGAAAATGGCGTGAAGCTCGCCTGTGTACAATTTCCGGCGGTGAACAGCGACACAGTGGATGTGGAGCACACGGAAGTGGATCCGTCTCTGCAGGGACAGGGCGTGGGCGGTGAGCTCATGGAGCAGCTCGCAAAGCGCCTCCGGGACGAGAAGAAGAAGGCGGTATTGACCTGCCCCTATGCGCAGCACTGGTTCGACGGTCATCCGGAGAACAAGGATCTGGTCGCAGAGTAAATCAAGAGATAAGGAAATCGAAACAGCAATGGAGTTGACAGAGATTCGAAACAAAATTGATGCACTCGATGAGGAGATCAAGGCGCTCTTATTGCAGCGCCTTGCCTGCTCCAAAGAGGTCGCGGAGGCAAAGGCTTCCGAGGGAGAGACGAAGATCTACCGCGCCGACCGGGAGGAAGCCATTTTGGAGCGCCTCGGAAACGATGTGCCCGAGGTAGTGCGCCGCGAGTATCTTGCAATTGTGCGGAAAATCATGGAGACCAGCCGCATGTATCAGTACGGCCTGCTCTATGACTGGAATCCCGCGCAGTACGAGGGGCTTTTTTGCGAATGTCCCCTACGAGTTCCCGAGCCGCAAGGTCAAAATCCTGCTGACGCGCCCGAACCGCCCGAATGCAATGTCTTCGATTCTCAGCATGGTCGGCGATTACGGCTACAATATGGAAAAGATGGAGCTCCTGTCCTATACGGAGGACAGGCAGGCGGTGCGTTTTTTGCTGACTGTGCGCGGGGATTTGTCCGAGCGCCACATGCAAAAACTCATGGTGCAGCTCGCCGGAGAGAGTCGGGATTTCTGTATCATGGAAGTGCTGCGCTGAGCGGCGCAAAGACGAAAATAAAAAACAAAAAAAAGTTGTTGACAAAGCACGAGGATAGCTTTATACTCTGTACTTGCAATAAGCAATGAGTGTGTGTAGCTCAGCTGGATAGAGCACTTGGCTACGGACCAAGGTGTCGGGGGTTCGAATCCTCTCACGCACGTATAACCCTCAAGCCCGTGTGGACTTGAGGGTTTTTGTGTTGTAAGACAGAAAGTTCAAAGGCAAAGGCGGAAAACCATGAAAAAGCTTTTTGGGGGGCAATGTATGTCCTGGCGGCCGTGATGGTTGCCCTGACGATTTATCTCTATGTGGTACCGGAGGGCGAGATTATTCTCGGGGATGACAAGCTTGAGCAGACCACCGAGCAGCGTCCGGTGCCGGTGGTCAAAGTGGGCGGTGTCGAAGTCGAAGTCGGTGAGACCAAGCTCTCCGCGCTCCTTGACGCAGGCTTTCGGTTAATGTATGAGGACAGCGACGGTAACTTTGTGCCGCTTCAGTCGGATGTGACGGCGGATGCGGCCATGCAGTACAGTCTGGTGCTGGTCAAGGACAACAGCTATGTCGCTAGCATCAAGTACAGCAATGCAAACGCCTACAGCATTCCCCTCCCGTCCTGCACCGTTGACGCGCTGACCTTTAACACCGAGGCTGAGGGGTACGGCAAGACCGAAGTGGAGCTCTCGGGTGTCAATATGACCAACGGTCTCGAGATGGGCGAAGTGCCGGACAAGTTTAAGGACTTTACGAAGGCGAGCGGCGACACAGAAGAGTACAGTAAGACTGTGCTGACCGATCAGCAGTTTGTGGTTGCCTATGTCCGCGCCTCCGATCTGCAGAGTGACAAGGTCGGCGAATTCGGCGTTGTGAATTATCAGCCGGGCGATGAGGGCACAGGCGGCGGCAAGAGCGCAGATGCCGCAACGGAAAAGACAGCAGAGAGCACGGACACGGCTGCGGAGACGACAGGCAGTGAGACCGCGGCGGAGGAGAGCAATGGCAATCATTGAGACGAAAGAGCTCGAGTTTGACTATGTCACCCGCGACGAGGAGGCAAAGGTCACGGAAGTGGACCGCGCAATCGACGGCGTGAGCCTTCAAATCGAGGCAGGGAGTTTTGTCGCGGTTCTCGGACACAACGGCTCCGGCAAATCCACCCTGGCGAAGACGCTGAACGGCATTCTCCTGCCGAGCGGCGGCACGGTGCTGATTTCCGGTATGGATACCGCGGACGATGCAAACCTGCTCAACATTCGCCGCGAAGTCGGCATGGTCTTCCAGAATCCGGACAACCAGATTATCGCGAATCTCGTCGAGGACGATGTGGGCTTCGGCCCCGAGAATCTCGGTGTGCCGACCGAAGAAATCTGGCAGAGGGTCGATGCCGCACTGAAGGCTGTCGGCATGACTGCCTTCCGGCTGAAGTCGCCGAATCATCTCTCGGGCGGACAGAAACAGCGTGTCGCGATTGCGGGCGTCATGGCGATGCACCCGAAGTGCATCGTCCTCGATGAGCCGACCGCGATGCTGGATCCGAACGGCAGAAAAGAAGTGATACGGACAGTCACGGAGCTCAACCGCAGCGAGGGCGTCACGGTCGTGCTGATTACCCACTACATGGAGGAAGTAATCGGGGCGGATCGCCTGGTTGTGATGGATGACGGAAAAGTCATCATGGACGGAACGCCGCGGGAAGTCTTTGCCCGGGTGGAAGAATTGAAGCGCCTGCGCCTCGATGTGCCGCAGGCAACCGAACTCGCATATGAGCTGAAACAGCGCGGCGTAAGTTTACCGGACAGTGTCCTCACGATGGAGGAACTCGCGGAAGCTATACTGCCGCTTTGGAAGGAGAACTAAGCTTTGGGAATCCGCGCAGAACACCTGAGCTATACCTACGGAGGAGGGACTGCCTTTGCGCAGCCGGCACTCCGCGATGTGAGCTTTGATATTCCGGACGGACAGTTTGTGGGGCTCATCGGGCACACCGGCTCCGGGAAATCCACACTGATCCAGCATCTGAACGGTCTGATTCGCGCGACGGAGGGCAAGCTCTTTGTCGACGGCGAGAATATTTACGAGAAGGGGTACAACATGCGCGCGCTCCGCACCAAGGTGGGGCTCGTGTTTCAGTACCCGGAGCATCAGCTCTTTGAGATCGATGTGTTTCAGGATGTGTGTTTCGGGCCGAAGAACATGGGACTCTCGAAGGACGAAATCGAACAGCGCGCAAGAGAGGCGCTCGGGATGGTCGGGCTTCCGGAGAGCTTTTACAAGAAGTCTCCGTTTGAACTATCGGGCGGACAGAAGCGCCGTGTCGCGATTGCGGGTGTCCTCGCGATGAGACCGAAGGTGCTTGTTCTGGATGAGCCGACCGCGGGTCTCGATCCGCGCGGCCGCGACGAGATTCTGGATCGCGTGAAGGAACTGAATCACAGCTGGGGACTCACGGTCATTCTTGTGTCCCACAGCATGGAGGATGTCGCCAAGTATGCGGACCGGCTGCTCGTGATGAGCGACGGGGAGAAGCGCTTCGACGGCACGCCGAAGGAAGTCTTTAAGCATTATGAAGAACTGGAGGCGCTCGGACTCTCGGCGCCGCAGGTCACCTATCTTGTGCAAAAACTCCGCAAGGCGGGTATGCCGCTCAGCGATGAGATTACGACAGTCGCCGAAGCACGGGATGCGCTCCTTCCGCTTCTGAAAGGAGGTGCACCGTGCTGAAAGATGTGACGCTCGGCCAGTACTATCCGGTCGATTCCGTGCTGCACCGCCTGGATCCGAGAACCAAACTCGCGGGAACCCTGATTTACATTGTGGCTCTGTTCTGCTGCGACAACTGGCAGAGTTACGCGCTCGCAACGGCCTTTCTCGCGGTCAGCATAGGCCTGTCCCGCGTGCCGCTCTCCTATATGTTGCGGGGCTTAAAGGGCATTCTCTTTATTCTGTTAATCAGTGTCAGCTTTAACCTTTTTTTAACGGACGGCAAGGTGCTCTGGCAGTGGAAGTTCATTAAAATCACGGAAGAGGGGCTGGTGCTCGCCGGGTTCATGGCGCTCCGGCTCGTCTACCTCGTCGTCGGTTCCACAATCATGACCCTGACCACGACGCCGAATGCGCTGACCCAGGGCATGGAAAAGGGACTCGGCTTTCTGAAGGTGTTCCGTGTCCCGGTACATGAGATTGCAATGATGATGAGCATAGCGCTCCGCTTCATTCCGATTCTCATGGAAGAGACCGATAAAATCATGAAAGCGCAGATGGCGCGGGGCGCGGATTTCGAGAGCGGCAACATCATTCAGAAGGCGCGTGCCATGGTGCCGCTCCTCGTGCCGCTCTTTGTCTCGGCTTTTCGCCGCGCGACCGATCTCGCAATGGCGATGGAGGCGCGCTGCTACCACGGCGGTGAGGGCAGAACCCAGATGAAGCCGCTGCACTATCGCCGCGCGGACCGGATTGCCTACGCGATTCAGTTTCTCTTTCTGGCCGCGGTGATTGCCTGCCGCCTTCTGTTCTGAGGAGCTCCATGAGAAGAATTCGTTTGATCGTGAGTTACGACGGAACAGCCTACTTCGGCTCCCAGATGCAGCCGAAGGCTGTCACCGTAGAACAAAAACTCACCGAAGCCGTGCAGGGACTCACAAGAGCCCCTGCACAACTTATCTTGGCGAGCCGCACGGATACGGGCGTCCACGCGCTCGGCAATGTCGCTGTGTTCGACACCGGCTTCCCGATGCCGGCCGAGCGCTTTGCGACCGCGCTGAATGCCTACCTGCCGCCGGACATCCGGATTCAGGCGGCCGATGAAGTTGCTTTAAACTGGCATCCGCGGAAACAGCACTGCGAAAAGACCTACGAGTACCGTATCTGGAACGGCCGCATCATGAATCCGCTGCTTCGGAACAGCGCGGCTCACTGCTATGCGCCACTGAACCTGGCTGCCATGCGTGCGGCGCTGCCCGATCTCCTCGGCGAGCATGACTTTGCGGCTTTTTGCGCGAGCGGTTCGGCGGCGTCGCACACCGTGCGGCGCATATACCGCGCGGAACTCACGGCAGAGTGTGAGACTGCGGGCGCGTATGCGGGACTCATCACGTTCCGCATCACGGGAAGCGGTTTTCTCTATCACATGGTGCGGATTCTGGCCGGGACACTCCTCGAAATCGGGAGCGGCAAAAAGGAGGCGGCGGCCTTCCGAAAAGCGCTGCGAAGCCGTGCGCGCCGCGATACCGGTCCCGTGGCCCCGGCAGCGGGGCTCATTCTGCGGGAAATCCGCTATCTGCCGGTTCCGGAGCGCTATGTCGCGGACAATGAAGACTGGTGCTACGAACTCTCGCAGGAGAATCTCGCTTCGACCGGAGTGAGCCGCCTCACGGTGGAACACTGTCGCCCGGACGACTATGCGGGACTCATGACCCGGTTGCTCCACGAGAGTCACCGGGACGGAGCGCGCTGTATTCTACTCCGTGACACGGAGGACAGCGCCCGCCTTGCGCTAGGGCAGCGCTACGGTTTTTACGAGATACGGGAAAATACGAATCCGGAGAGCAGGAACAGTTTCCCCTACCTTGCAACAGAGGCGGAGAGCGGCGCGAAATAAGCGCGAAGAGAGTCAAATTGCACCCGCAACGGAACAATAAAAAGTGCCGCGCAGCGTTGACAAAACAAGGACAGGTACCTATAATATAAAGCTGTGACGCCTAGGCTAAGCTTTTACCAGCCCCGGAGAAGTAGGCTGTGGCACTTCACGTATAATCAGGTCAGGAGACACGGATCTTTGCTCCCGTGTCCTACTAGGAGGATAATCATGAAGAGTTTTATGGCGAATCCGGATACCGTTGAGAGAAATGGTATGTGGTCGATGCGGATGGAGCCACCCTCGGACGTCTTGCTTCGGAGGTTGCTGCTGTGCTGAGAGGCAAGAACAAGCCGATTTTCACCCCGCATGTTGACTGCGGCGACTATGTCATTGTCATTAACGCAGATAAGATTGCGGTCACTGGCAAGAAGCTGGATCAGAAGGTTTACTATTCCCACTCCCTCTATGTCGGTGGCATGAAGGAGACCACGCTTCGCGAGCTCAAGGCGAAGAAGCCGGAGAAGGTGATTGAGAACGCAGTGAAGGGCATGCTCCCGAAGGGACCGCTCGGCGCGCAGATGTACAAGAAGCTGCATGTCTATGCAGGAGAGAATCACAACCACCAGGCACAGAAGCCGGAAGTTCTGACCATCAAAGGCTGAGAGGAGCGTGTAGAAAATGGCAAGTGAGAGATATTACGGAACCGGAAGAAGAAAAACTTCTGTTGCCAGAGTCTATCTGGTGCCGGGAACTGGTAAGATTACGATCAACAAGAGAGACATTGAGGACTATCTTGGCCTTGAGGTTTTGAGAATGACGGTTCGTCAGCCGCTTGTTGCGACTGAGACCAGCGAGAAGTTTGACGTCTGCGTCAATGTCATCGGCGGCGGTATGGCCGGACAGGCAGGCGCTATCCGTCACGGCATCTCGAGAGCACTGCTTGAGGCAGATCAGGACTATCGTCCGGTGCTGAAGAAGGCAGGCTTCCTCACGAGAGACCCGCGTATGAAGGAGAGAAAGAAGTACGGTTTGAAGGCAGCTCGCCGCGCACCGCAGTTCTCCAAGAGATAATCGACAACTTCAAAATGCTAAAAAGCCCGGAAAGATGCTATTTTCCGGGCTTTTTTCTATGCCCAAAATGCTGCCCGGACTGTTCGGTTTTGATGGAAACCGTTGGACAATAGGAGCAGATGAAGTCCGAGTTTTCCATCGACGGACGAACACATACCTGACTGATTTACATAGAGCCTTGGCTCATTCTTTGAAAACGAGAATGGGTAGAGGCTCTATTTTTTTTCGCCCGAAATCCGGCGAGACAAATTTGAGTAGGAGGTAACAGGTATGACGGATTTCAATCAGATGACCCATGACACCGATGTGGGCAGTCATGGCGGACAGTCGAGGCAGATGACGGAGGTGTTCGAGAACCAGGAGTTTGGTTCGATCCGCGTGTTGCAGGAGGCGGGCAAGACATTCTTCTGTGCAAGTGACGTGGCGAAAGCGTTGGGGTATGTAAATCCCTACGCCGCAGTGAAACGCCATTGCAGAGGCTCCCTAACGAAACGCGAGGGGGTCGTTCAGAAGGTGAATCAGTATGGGGATGCTGGAGAGCAGGTCGTTGAAATCGCCTTTATCACAGAAGGCGATGTTTACCGGCTGATCGTTCACAGCAAGCTGCCATCGACAGAACGATTTGAACACTGGGTGTTTGATGAAGTTCTCCCGTCCATCCGAAAGCATGGTGTGTATATGAGCGATTCCATTTTGGATCAGGTGATTCAGCATCCGGAGGTCATCTACACCCTGGCACAGGAGCTTGTAGCCGAGAGGGAGTAGCTTGAGGGTATCCGCAAACAGCTGGATGCGGCACAGCCCAAGGCAGACTACTTCGATACCTTTGTGAACTCGGAGGATTGTACCTGCATCCGGAATTTCTGTAAGGAAATCGGAATCCCGGAGAAGACGGCAGTAGCTCTCTTACTGGATCATCGCTATCTGTACCGCAGTCCGAGTGGCTGGCTGATGCCTTTTGCAGACAAATCTGCAAGGGGCTATTTTATTGTCCGGGATTGCTACGGCAGAAGCGGAAACTGGTGCAGCAGACGAGAGTGACCTGCAAGGGAAAGAATCATCTCTTCAAGTTGTTTAAGAAATGGGGTGTGATCGAATGACGCTTTTTACAGAGGGACGCCTTCAGGCGTTTGAACGCATGATGCAGGATACCGGCAAATACCATCGCCGGGAGGACAGCGAAGATCGTCCGCGCAAATGTCCGAAGAAAAAGCGGAGCCTGCGAAAAAGGATGGTGAGCACCATGCCGGTATTCAGGGTTGAGAAGAACAGCAATTACACAACGATGTGCAATTACCCCCTGCGGGATCATGGTCTCAGCCTGAAAGGGAAAGGACTTCTCTCCATGCTGCTCAGTTTGCCTGACACATGGAACTATTCGGTACGGGGACTATCTTCGATTACGCCGGACGGCGTAGATGGAGTGCTTACGGCTTTGAAGGAGCTGGAGCGTCTTGGGTATCTGGAAAGGAACCAGCAGCGTGAGAGTAACGGTCGGATGGGCTGAGCGGAGTATGTGATTTATGAGATGCCATGGAAAAAGCCGTATACGGTAAATCCGGATACGGACACACCGGTTACGGAAAATCCCGCGCAATTAAGTACTAATAGAACAAGTCCAAACCAAAAGTTGCATTTATCTGTATCCATAACTCCTGCCGCAGCCAGATTGCGGAGGCATTGGGCAAAGCGCTGGCGTCCGACGTGTTTGAAAGCTATTCTGCCGGAACGGAAACCAAGCCGCAAATCAATCAGGATGCCGTGCGGTTGATGAAGAAGCTTTATGGCATCGACATGGAGCAGACGCAGTATTCTAAGATGATTTCTGCGATTCCTGAACCGGATTTTGCAATCTCGATGGGATGCAATGTAGAATGCCCTTTTATTGGTAGACCATTTGATGATAACTGGGGATTGGAAGACCCGACTGGAAAAGATGATGCTGCGTTTAAGGATGTGATTATGCAGATCCATCAAAATATCATAGCATTGAAAAATCGCCTTCAAACTATATAAATTTGCTTGTCAAGAGGGCTGGCACCGTCCAGCCCTCTCTCTTTTTGCAAAAGTTTCCCTCAATTTTTCTTGCAAGCTGCCGAAAATGACACGCTTTCAAAACTTTTTGCTGACACAGCTCGATTTTTGTGGTAATCTATCCCAACAATTGAATATAACATATTTTTACATATTTGTTCCGGCCTTGCGGGGCTGAACATCTTGGCTTTCAGCCGTTACATAACCGACTAGCATGACCTTCCAGAAAAAGCGAAGGCAGGGGTGGTCTGTTTTGTGACGGCTTTTTTGTTGCCGTTTTGCCCGTTGCACCTTGAAAACCGCATGACCGTCTGCATGGGATACCAGGCGATGACCCTGAGAAGGAGAGCCGGAAAACGCCGCCGGAAGGGGGCAGGAAAGCCATGCAGGGAGAATGGCAGGACGTTGATTTCCCAGTTGCGGAGAAAAACGATGTGCTCAAAATGAGCACATCGTTTTCCGTAACGCCGATGAAAGGATGGAATGCCTAACTGCTGACGGCGTAGAATCTTGGTGGCTAACTTGGTGGATATCTTGATGGGTGTCATCCTCTAAGTTATCATGGGTTGCATCATAGGACTTATCATTGGCTGTGCCTGTCTTATGTTGCTGATGGAACATCCGCGTCGGTTATCCACAGATATTGATATTATTGCCGAGCCAGGGACAGATTTGGATAAGTATTTAGATCGTGCATCGGAGATTTTTCCTTTTAAGGATGTTGAGGAACAGAAGCGGATTGGAAAGAACAATATCGAAAAAAGGCATTTTAAGTTCACCTATGATTCACCGATCAATAACAGGCCATTCTACATTCTTTTGGATGTTTTGTTTGAACACAATCATTATTCGGAGTTGGTTCAAAAAGAAATTCAGAATGATCTTCTCTTGACAGAACCGGAATACCTTACTGTTTCCCTACCGTCAGCAAACTGTATGAAGCTGCAAGGATTCAGCTTGGATATTACATTCCGGAACAAGCAGAGATAATGTGGAACGTCATGCAGATGGAAGTGTGACAAGAAAGCCAAAACGGTATACTGGGAAAAAAGATTAAGAAAAGAATAAAGAGCTGGTTTTAATTGTAAAATTTATGGGGAACTAACATCAGCTTATTGACATGAATTTAAAAATAAGTATAATAATAGTTGAGTAATTGTTCAACTATTATTATTTGGAGGTGAATATATGCCAAAAACGTCTTATATTTGTAATTGCGATGTAATTCATGAGGATATTGTGAATGATGTGAAATCCAAGATGCAGCCAAAAGATGATTATATCCAGTTGGCTTCTTTGTTTAAGCTATTTGGAGATGGAACTAGAGTACAAATCTTACACGCTCTAGAACAGAGTGAGATGTGTGTATGTGATCTTGCAGTGCTACTGGGGGTAACAAAATCTGCAATTTCGCATCAGTTAAAGGCATTACGCCTTGCGAATCTGGTAAATTCCGTAAAGAAGCACAGATAGTTTACTACTCGCTGGCAGATGATCATGTGAAAGAGATTATTGACAAGGGATTTGAGCATCTTTGGCAGAGATAATATTTTTTAATATTATAGTTGAGTGATTGAACAACTAAACAAATTATAAGGAGATTATCATGAAACGCATATTTCTATTAAAAGGGTTGGACTGTCCAAATTGTTCCGCAAAAATTGAAAAAGAAGTCGGAGAATTGGATGGAGTACAATCCTCAGTGGTAAATTTGATGAAGCAGACGCTGACAATCAATGTTGCTTCAGCTGCCGCAAATACAATAGCCAGTCAGATTGAAACGATTGTCCACAGCCATGAGCCGGGTGTGGAGGTTCAGGAAGAAACAATTATCCCCGTTACAAAGAGTTATTTGTTAAAGGGCTTGGACTGTCCGAACTGCTCCGCAAAAATTGAAAAAGAAGTCGGAGAGTTGGATGGAGTGCAATCCTCAGTGGTAAATCTGATGAAGCAGACGCTTACAATCAATGTTACTCAGACAGCCGCAGATACGATAGCCAGTCAGATTGAAACGATTGTTCATAGCCATGAGCCGGATGTGGAAATTTCTGAAATTGTACAGGAATCTTATATACCGGAAAAAAACCAGGAGGCCAATGAATCCTATAACAATGAGGATAAGAAGTTGACAGTTCGTTTAGCGACTGGTGCAGCAATCTATGCCATTGGTATGGCATTGACTGTTTTTGCGAAAGTGCCACTGCCTATCGAGTTAGCTTTTCTCATTGTTTCTTATGTTATTCTTGGTGGAGATGTTGTATGGCAAGCTGTGAGGAATATTTCAAAGGGACGTGTGTTTGATGAACATTTTTTGATGAGCGTTTCTACGATTGGTGCTTTTGTCATTGGTGAATATCCGGAAGCAGTTGCTGTTATGCTATTCTATCAAGTTGGTGAATTTTTCCAGTCATTGGCTGTTAAGCGTTCCAGAAAATCTATATCAGATTTAATGGATATACGTCCGGATTGTGCTACAGTCAGAAGGAACGGAGAATTGATTACCATATCTCCTGAAAGTGTTGCCATTGGTGAGATTATTATTGTAAAGCCTGGTGAAAAAATCCCATTAGACGGTGTGGTATTGGATGGAGATTCTATGCTGGATACGAGGGCTTTAACTGGAGAATCGGTTCCGAGAAGCGTTCATAAAGGAGACGAAGCACTTTCCGGTTGTATGAATCAGACGGGTGTTTTAACGATTAAGACAACGAAAGCATTTGGTGAATCTACGGCTTCAAAGATTATTGATCTTGTGGAGAATGCGTCCAGTAGAAAAGCACCAACAGAAAATTTCATTACTACATTTGCACGTTATTACACTCCTGTTGTTGTAATCTTAGCAGCTATTCTGGCAATTCTGCCACCGATCCTTCTTGGTGGAGGTTGGACAGAATGGATTCGCAGAGGATTTGTTTTCCTTGTGGTATCTTGCCCATGTGCATTGGTCATTTCAATCCCGTTGACTTTCTTTGGAGGCATTGGTGCGGCATCTAAACGAGGTGTTCTTGTAAAAGGAAGTAATTATTTAGAGGCGCTTAATAATATCAGCATTATTGTGTTCGATAAAACTGGAACACTTACAAAGGGTGTTTTCAATGTGACTGATATTCTGCCTGCAAATGGATTTTCAAAAGAACAGGTTCTGGAGTATGCGGCCCAGGCAGAGAGCTTTTCTAACCATCCTATTGCAAAATCCATTCTCTCTGCTTATGGAAAAGAAATTGACCAATCAGTTATCTCTGATTACAAGGAAATTTCCGGATATGGAATCAGTGCCATGGCAGGAAAGAAGAAAGTTTATGCTGGCAATACGAAACTTATGGATTCAGAGCATGTGGAGTACACAGCCTGTGAAAAAGTTGGTACAAAGGTTTATATAGCAGTAGATGGTCAATATGCCGGATGCATTTTGATAACAGATGAAGTGAAGCCGGACAGTAAAAAAGCAATTTCTGACCTGAAACATATCGGCGTGGAAAAAACAGTCATGCTTACCGGTGATGATGAAAAAATTGGGAAGTCCGTTGCAGAAGAATTGCAGTTGGATGAATATTATGCACAGCTGCTTCCTGACCAAAAAGTGGAAAAGGTTGAGCTTTTAGATAGTAAAAAGAGACCGGGAAGCAAATTGGCTTTTGTTGGTGATGGTATCAATGACGCTCCTGTCCTTGCCCGTGCAGATGTTGGTATTGCAATGGGTGGGCTTGGTTCGGATGCGGCCATTGAAGCAGCAGATGTAGTTCTGATGACAGATGAACCGTCTAAGCTGGTGGACGCGATTGAAGTAGCAAAAGCGACAAAACAGATTGTCATGCAGAATATAGTGATTGCTCTTGGGATTAAGAGTGTGTTCCTGATTCTTGGCGCTCTTGGTATTGCGGGAATGTGGGAAGCTGTATTTGGCGATGTAGGCGTTACCATAATTGCTGTTTTAAACGCAATGAGAATTTTGAAAAAATAGGAAATGAGGTGGGAATGTGAAACGAAAACTGATTCTGTTAGTTGTTACGATTGTTTTTCTTGTAGGGTTTGGTGCCATTTTACATTCATCGCTTTCTATGATTGATGCAGTCACAGGAGCAACACCGAAGTCAAAAAAGGCGGCTCAAGCCTCCGCACAGTTGGAAGGCTCTTATGTTCTCGGTATTAATATGATCTCAGATGGTCTCGACAACGAGAACACCCGGAATAAATTAAAAGAATTGGCACTGGACGATTCGGAAACAAATGAAACAGATTTCATGAAAACGGACATTAGTTTTCGGTTATATGTATCTGAGACGGATTATCCGCTTGTCAGTTATGCTAAGAAACTCTGTGACAGGTTGAAACAGGCCGGTTTCTCCGTAGATCTGAAAGAGTACAGTAACACAATGATGCTATCAAGAGTGGTAAGTGGAAAGTATGATGTATTCCTGGCATCGGATGATTTTATTGACGTTACAACGCTAACACAGATGGACTATATGATCATGGACAGCGAAGAAATGAGGTGAGCGGGAATTTATGAGAAATGGAATACGATTTTGTCTGTTTTAATGCTTCTCATTTTTATGATTCATGGAATCATGGGCAGCTTTATGCTGAACGGAGTTGGAAGTAGCGCAGGGAAACTTCTTGCATGGATTGGTGTTGGTATTCTTGTTGTGCATACGGTGATTGGTGTCATCCTGACAGTTCAGAGTTTACAGACAGCGAAGCAATCCGGAAAAATGTATCTGAAACAGAACGCCATATTCTGGGCGAGACGAGCCAGTGGGCTGGCAATACTGATCCTGCTGTTCTTCCATATTGGCTTGTTTGGAAAGGTGCAGAATGGGACATATATTTTGTTCCCTTTTACAACGGTAAAGATGGTAACTCAGCTTTTGTTCGTGGCGGCAATCTTTGTTCATATTTTTATCAATATCCGCCCATTGCTCGTATCGCTGGGAATCATCAGTTATAAAGAACGAAGGGGTGATATTTATTTGATTCTTTCGGTGCTCCTTCTGTTTATAGCGGGCGCAGTTATTTTCTATTATATTGGGTGGCAATATCTATGAGTAAGACAATTATTATTATAGGTGCTGGACTGGCAGGACTTTCAGCGGCTTTGCAGGCAGCGGAAAATGGATGCAATGTAAAACTGGTTTCCTCCTTTCCATCAGAGCGGGCGCAGTCTGTTATGGCGGAGGGCGGTATCAACGCAGCTTTGAATACAAAAGATGAAAACGACAGTCCCGAAGAACATTTCACAGATACAATAAAGGCGGCTTGCGGTCTGGCAGACCCAAATGCAGTTTGGGGAATGACACAGGCAGCACCGGAGCTGGTGCACTGGCTGTTAAAACTTGGAGTTCAATTTAACATGAGCGGCTATGATGATGTGGATCTGCGGAATTTTGGCGGGCAGAAAAAGAAAAGGACTGCTTTTGCGCAGAGCGATACCGGGAAGCAGATCATGACAGCTATGATAGACGCTGTTCGCAGGAAAGAAGCATCTGGTATGGTAGAACGGTTCAGCCATCATTCTTTCCTAACACTTCGTCTGTGTGACAATATTTGTTGTGGCTGCGTAATCAGGATGAATACAGTCAGGAGACTGTGGAATTACCGGGGGATGCGGTTATTGTTGCCACCGGTGGTATGCACGGATTGTTTGGAAATACAACGGGTTCGCTGAGCAATACAGGAGAAGTCACCGCAGAATTGTTCCGGCTTGGTGTTTCTCTGGCAAATGGCGAGATGATCCAGTATCATCCGACAACTGTGAAATGTGGTGGAAAACGCATGCTCATCAGCGAGGCGGCCAGAGGGGAAGGTGGCAGGTTGTTTGCCATGAAAGATGGAAAACAATGGTATTTCATGGAGGAAAAATACCCGGAGCTTGGAAATCTGATGCCACGAGATATTACCGCCAGAGAGATATGGAAGGTCAGCCATGAATCAGAGGTATTTCTTGACATGACGGAAATATCGGACGAGATTATTTCAAATAAGCTATCTGGTCTGGCAGACGATTGTATGACCTATCTGCATAAAGATATACGAAAGGAACCGGTGTCTGTTTTACCGGGAATTCACTATTTTATGGGAGGCATTCTGGTGGATGAGCAGCACAGAACGCCGATTCAGAATCTTTACGCTGCCGGAGAATGCTGTGCCCAATATCATGGTGCCAACCGTCTTGGTGGAAATTCTCTGTTAGGAGCGTTATACGGAGGACGTGTTGCGGCAAAATCAGCATGCGAACAGGCAGATGTAGTAGATCTATCTTGTGCGACACAGATAGATTTTCCACCAGCGTCCCAAATTTCAGAAATAAAGCAATTAAACAAAGTGATGCAGGAGACTATGGGCGTTGTCAGAAATGAGAATACGTTGTTAAATGGGATTCAAACGGTACAAGCGCTGACAGGAAATCTTCCATTGCTTGGCATGGCAGTTCTAAAGAGTGCTCTTGCAAGAAAGAAAGCCGTGGTGCACACTGGCGGGAGGATTATCCGAAGAGCAATGACGATGATTACCTTAAAACAACGGTAGCCAGATTTGATGGAAAGCAGATACAGATTTCCTTTGTACCTGTTCCAGAAAGGCGGTGATTCACTTGGTATATAAAATAAGAATCAGGCGGCAGGAGAGTCAGAAAGCAGACAGTTATTGGCAGGAATTTGAGGTTGACGGAAGCAGAAACAGCTCTGTTGCTACTGTTCTAAAGGAATTGAACAGTAGAACCCCTTTGAAAGATAACTCAGGGAATATAGTTACTCCCATCAGCTGGGAATGTAGCTGTATGGTGCGAAAATGTGGGGCTTGCGCCATGCTGATTAACGAACGTCCGAGGCTGGCATGCTCTACATTTCTACATACGTTAAAAGGTTCTACAATTACCTTGGAACCTTTAAGCAAATTTCCGCTTGTAAGAGATTTGATCGTTGACCGGTCAAATCTGTTTGAAAATTTGAAAAAACTGAACCTTTGGCTTGAAAGTGAAGCTTATATGAGTTCGTGGACACATGAACCGAGATACCAGTCGGCACGCTGTCTGATGTGTGGCTGCTGCCTTGAAGTGTGTCCTAACTTCTCTGCAAATGGGACTTTCGCAGGCGCTGTTGCTGCAGTCAACGCATTTCGGATTCTGAATGAAGAACAGGAAAGCACTCATTTGAATGAGATTTCTGCTGAATATAAGAAGAAATATTTTGAGGGATGCGGGAAGTCGTTATCTTGTCATGATATTTGTCCGATTGGTCTGCCTGTGGAAGAACTGCTTGTAAGGTCGAATGCAGCGGCTGCTTGGGGCAAATAAAATGGATGATAAAAGCTATAATGAATGTATGAAGGGGCTGTTGCACAAGGAAAAAAGTCCAAGTGCAGCAGCCCCTTTACGGTTAAATGCCTCCAAAAGCACAAAAACGCTCGCCATAGACCCCCTAATTCCCCAAAAGCAGATAACTCAAACAGGCCCTTCTGAATAACGATTGTTTTCCAGAGGAGCCTGTTTTCCAATTCCAAGCTGGTGTATACGATGGACTTCAAGGTGACTCCGCACATGCTGCGGCACACCTACATCACCAACCTGATTTACAAGGGTGTTGATCCAAAGACGGTGCAGTATCTGGCAGGCCATGAGAACAGCAAAACGACTATGGACATCTATGCGAAAGTCAAGTATAATAAACCTGAGGATTTAAGCAGCGTTGTGAATGCTGCATTAGGGCTGCGTTAAAATGCACCAAAATTTCGCGATTTCGTGGGTTTACCTATGGGTTTACTGAGAGAGGAAAGCCCGAAAACCCGCATGAATGCTGGACTTTTCGGATCAAGGTCAGGTGAGTACGGCTTGAAGGCAGCTCGCCGTGCACCGCAGTTCTCCAAGAGATAATCGACACTTCAAAATGTACAAAAACCCCGGAAGCATATGGCTTCCAGGGTTTTTTCATGCCCAAAACAGTTTGTCGTAATTTGTTCTGATTTGGCCATTTTTCAGTTATAAGACAAATTGAGTCAGTAAAAAGGGCTTCAAATCTTTGATATAGAAAGATTTTTCTGCTTACTTTGCTCTTCTACTTGACTTATTCGTGTGTTTATCATACTATAAAGTAAATATCGGAGGTGAATTGAAGAGATGAGTAACTTGTTTTGTGCCGTTGTACCCATTGCAAGAAAGTTAAAAGTCTATTCACTCGATATATTATAGTTGTATCACTTTTAATGAGAGTGACACTGTTATGTTATGCCGAGCTGCAAGAATTAACTTTCTTGCAGCTCTTATTTTATGTCTTCACTCACGGAATAAAGGAGAAATACAATATGTCAATGATTCGGGTCGAGAATCTTAGTTTTTCCTATCCGAGCAGTTATGATACTATTTTTGAAAATGTAGATTTTCAAATTGATACAGATTGGAAGCTTGGGTTTATTGGAAGAAACGGCAGAGGAAAAACAACTTTTCTAAATCTCCTACTTGGAAAGTATGAATACCGCGGGAAAATACAAGCCTCTGTGCAATTTGATTATTTTCCATATGCTGTTAGCGACAAAAATAGATTAACCACGGATATTCTTTCGGAAGTTTGCCCGTTTGCGGAAGAATGGGAGCTGTTGAGAGAATTATCTTATCTGGAAGTCCGTGAAGATGTGCTTTGGAGGCCTTTTGTTACGCTTTCCAATGGCGAGCAGACCAAGGTGCTGCTTGCAGCGCTATTTCTGAACAGCGGACACTTCTTGCTGATTGATGAACCGACAAACCATTTAGATATGAAAGCCAGGGGAATTGTTTCGGACTACCTGAAACGGAAAAAGGGATTTATTTTAGCCTCTCATGATCGTTGCTTTTTAGATGGATGCGTTGACCATATTTTATCCATTAACCGATCAAACATTGAAGTGCAAAGCGGAAATTTTTCTACTTGGTTTGCTAACTTTCAGCGCCAACAGGAATTTGAACGCAATCAAAATGTAAAATTGAAAAAAAACATTGATGCGATGCAAAAGGCTGCTCAAAGAACTTCGGTTTGGTCAGAGCGGATTGAAGTGTCAAAATATGGAAACGGTCCGATTGATCGGGGATATATCGGTCACAAGTCCGCAAAAATGATGAAGCGCTCAAAGTCGATTGAAGTACGGCAGCAGCGGGCAATTGAGGAAAAGTCGAGACTTCTTAAAAACTCGGAAACAGTTGAAGCTTTGAAAATCAATCCACTTTTCTATTTTGCGGATACCTTGGTGACATTTTCTGATGTTGTACCGATTTTCGATGGTAAAGAAGTCTGCCAACCAATCTCTTTTGAAGTAAAACAGGGAGAGCGCATTGCTCTTGACGGAAATAATGGTTCCGGAAAAACAAGTCTACTAAAGTTGATACTGGGGCGACAAATAGAATATCAGGGTGTGATTTCGGTTGGTTCCGGGCTCAAACTGTCCTATGTGCCGCAAGATACTTCTACGCTGAACGGCTCTTTATCTTTGTTCATAGAAACCAACAAAATTGATGAAAGTCTATTTAAAGCAATTTTACGAAAAATGGATTTTTCACGAGTACAGTTTGAGAAAAAAATAGAGGATTTTTCAGAAGGGCAAAAGAAAAAGGTGTTAATAGCAAAAAGTCTTTGTGAGCAAGCACATCTGTATGTATGGGATGAACCACTTAACTACATTGACATTTATTCACGAATGCAAATTGAAAAACTAATCAAGGAGTTTTATCCCACCATGATTTTTGTGGAACATGATCGGGCTTTCAGAAACACGATTGCAACCAAAAGCATACAATTGACTGTCAAATGACATGTCTTTATATTCTCCGTAAAACATCCGGAACAGCTGTTGTGCAAACTCATTCTTTTTTTCTGCAGATGCTGATATCGACCACAATATTCCTCGGAAGCACTGACATGGCAGAGCACTCCTTAAGAACGCGGAAGAAGCGTGGTGGGAGCAACTCCTACTCAGCGCGGCCGATGTAAGCGAGCCGAAATCGGAGGTCAGAAGCTCGACGCCACAAACGGAAACGCAATTACCGGATACGTTTTCGATGGGGAAAGCCTATGTAGACGCCCCGGAACCGTTTCTACTGTTTCTGGAAGCGCTGATACGCGGGCGCTACGGAAATATCATTCGTGCCAAAGGCCTGATTCCTGCAGGGGCTTGCGCGCTTCGCTTTGACGTGGCGGACGGACGCTACAGTGTGCGCCTCGAAGATCCCGACTCTGTACAAGAGACAGATCAAAACGCCGTCGCGGTCTTCATAGGGCACGGAATCGCGAAGCAGGCGATACGCCGTGTGATACATCAAAAAAACATAGCGCAGCGCGGAAAGATACGATTTACCGCCGCAGCCAATCAGAGATAAGAGACTTTCCGATCTACACGTTCGCAGGGTGGCAAGAGGTAGGGGGAGGGTCTCTTTTTTATGTTATAATTTAAGTAGAATGTGACTAAAGGAAGGACGATGCACAGACTGCGGGGATGACTGAATGTCAAAAGATGAATATTTGATCACAGATGCGCCACTCAAGGCGCTGACAGTTTTTGCGATGCCGCTGATTCTCGGCAGCTTCTTTCAGCAGGTCTATAACATGGCCGATTCCATTATAGTCGGTCAATTTGTGGGATCGTCTGCCCTCGCTGCAGTCGGTGCCTGTGCGGCGCTCACGAATGTCTTCATCTGTGTGGCCCTCGGCGCAGGTGTCGGTGCCGGTGTGCTGGTGAGTCGCTGTTTCGGCGCCAAAGAATATGACAAGATGAAGACCATCGTGTCGACTTCGCTCATCAGCTTTTTGCTGCTCAGCATAGGCCTCGGCGTCATCGGCGTTTGCTTTCCAAGCGGATGCTCCGCGTTTTACAGACGCCCGCAGACATTCTGGATATGGCCGCGCTGTACCTTCGCGTCTATTTTGCGGGTTTTCCGTTTCTCTTCATGTATAACATTCTCTCCACCCTGTTCACGTCTATCGGCGAATCGAAGATTCCGCTCGGACTTCTGATTTTCTCTTCGCTCTTAAATATAGGCATGGACCTCTGGATGGTGGCGGGACTGGGACTCGGTGTATTCGGCGCAGCGCTTGCGACCTTAATCGCTCAGGGCATTTCCGCAGTGTTATCACTCCTTCTTTTTTTGAGCCGGATGAAGCGTTATCAGGGAAGTTTTCGTCGCTTTGACCGGCAGGAATTACGGACCATGTTACGTATCGCGGTCCCTTCGGTACTGCAGCAGTCCACCGTCTCTGTCGGGATGATGATTGTACAGGCGGTTGTGAATCCCTTCGGAACCCAGGCGCTCGCAGGATATGCGGCCACCATGCGGGTAGAAAATGTCTTCTCGTTGATCTTTGTGTCCATCGGCAATGCGGTATCGCCCTTTGTCTCCCAGAACCTCGGCGCCGGGAAGACAGAGCGGATTCGAAAGGGGTATCGTGCCGCGATATTGCTGGATGCTTGCTTTGCGCTCCTGGCGTTTCTGATTATTGAAAGCTTACACACCGGCATTTCAGCGTTGTTTCTGGGAAAAGACGGAACGGAACTCGCGTATCGGGTGTCCGGGGAATACATGAAGTGGCTCGGGTATTTCTTCCTCTTCATGGGAATCAAAATGGCGACGGACGGCGTGCTTCGAGGGCTCGGCGTCATGCGCCCGTTCCTACTCGCGAATCTGGTGAATCTCGCGATTCGCCTCTCGGTTGCGTTGCTGTTTGCCCCGCGTTTCGGCATCGCCTTTGTCTGGCTTGCCGTTCCGGCCGGCTGGTTTGCGAACTTTCTGATTTCTTATATCGCGCTCAGGAAGGCATGGCCCGAAAAGAAAGCGCAGGCCTAAGCACCCGGAAAACCGATTACGTTCCATTCGAGACAGCCTCTTACAAAAGAGAGGGGCTGTCTTTTTGATGTGGCAACTTTGATCGGTGCGCGCTGATTTTCCGCTGGAAAGACAGGACGCGATGCGTTAAACTCTAATTAGTAATATCTAACTAATTGGCGGAGCGTTGCCGAGGACCGGTATTGAAATTCCGGTTAGGTTTTGCCTCGGAGAACAGTGCGGCATGATTTGCGGTGAAGCTTATCGTGAATGAGGTGATACGATGAACGATGATTTAAGAGAAGTTTATGAACGGCTCGGAAAGCTTTACGAAACAGGGCGGGAAGAAATGCCGGTTTTGGAGGAGTTTATCCTTGAGTACCGCTGGTTCATGTGTGCCGATACGAGAGGCAGAGTTTCGCAGTGCTTACGTGTGGGCAAGGAGAAGAGTCCGGAGGCGTATCAGGCGGTATTGTCAAAAGAGCTCGGGAAACCGGTCAATCAGGTGATTGAGAACTTTTTTTGCGGCAGATGATGAGACGCTTCGGGAGCCGCTTGTCGCACTCTTGAATTTGATGAGCAAGCCCTTCAATACACCGGAGCATCTTATGGAGCAGGGAATTGTGCGCGAGCCGGGTTTGCAGTTTCCCTATGAGGTTGCGGGCAAGAAAGTCGGCATTATAGGCTATGGACTTTATAATCAGTTCTTCCTCGGAAAATGCAAGGAGTTTCATGCCTTTGATTTGCGACCGGAGAAGGGGCTTTTGAATTACCGCATCGGGAGAGAGGACATGAAAGTCTATCCGGAGGGAATTCACTGGCATCTCGGGAAAAGCGCGGTCGACTATGCGGAGGTGCTGAAGACCCTGGACATGGTCATCATGACGGGATGCACGATCGTCAATGACAGTTACCGGGATATCCTGGCCTGCTGTGAGAAGGCAGAGATTCGCGGCATTTACGGCCCGAGCAATGAACTTTGCCCGTCGTATCTCTTCGATCTCGGGTACAACTATATTTTCAGCGCCTCGGTGCGCGACAAGGAGAGCTATTTACAGGAGCAGCTTGCGCCGCTACCCGTGGGGGAGGATTTAAAATTCATGGATTTATATATTCTGCGCCGGAAATAATCCGGGGGTATCAGGGCAGTCCGATAAAGGGCTGCCCTTTTTGTATGTTTTCGCATCAGAGCAGGTATACAAGCATTTCCTGCTTTCCAACTTGACGGAAGTCTGTACAGGAAGTAAGGTAAATATGAAAGAATTATGAAGAAACGCGCCAAAGTGTAAGAAAAAAACAGGCATTTCGCAGGGGCGCGGGACGGAAGAGGGGGAGTTCTGTGAAAGAGAATGAGCGGGAAGAATTGCGCCCTTTGCTCTTTGAGGCGCTGCTGAATCTCCAAAAGCATGATTACGGTTGGGTCGGCACGGACAAATTAGAACAAGAATTGCGGAAGGTAGGGGTTCGATATCAGGAATACGGCGCAGAGACGTTGCGCGCCTTTTTGGAGTTCTTTCCGGAAGACCTCGCCATCACGGACAGTGCTGCCACACAGGCGGGAGAGCCGGAAAGAAGCTATGTCATTTTGCGGCAGTACCGTCAATTAAGACGTCAAAAGAGGCGGCAGGATGGCAAGGTCCCGGATGAAAAGAAGCCGGCTTTGGCCAAGCTGCTTCTGGATATCTTGCAGAATTTGTCGCTGGAGCAGGGCGAATGGATTTATATCACGCAGGTCGGGAATGCCGTGGCTGCGGCGGGCATCAACTATAAAGAGTATGGCTTCATCCAGCTGAATCCGTTTCTGCAGCAGTTTGCGGAACAGATTGAGTTGCAATCTTCCGATCCGTCCGGGAAAAAGGCGGAGGCAGTGGTGCGGCTTCGCCGCTTTGAGATGAGCGTTCCCCGCAGGGCGGAAAGCACGGCGGCTTGTGAGAGCGAGCCGGAAAGTCCGAAATTTGCTCTTGACGATTGTGAGAGAGAACGGCTTGAAAAAGAGATTTTGAAACGGGCACAACAAATTTCCGTCGAGGAAAACAGGTGGAGAGCCGCAAAATCCTTTCTCGAATTCTTGCGACAAACCGGCGTGGATTATAAGAAGTACGGCACCGGTGACGGCATCTTGTTTTTAAAACAGTTTCCGTCTCTGCTCGATGTTCGGATGAAGGCAAGCGCCAACGGTAAGAGCCTCTATCCTGTGGTCCGGCTGCACCGTGAAGAGCGAGCGTCCGGACAAACGCCGCGAAAAACGGAGGCAGAGCGCATCCCCGAAGACAGGAGGGCTTCGGAGGCACCTGAAGCCGCTGCGTTGCGGGATGCGCGCCCTTTCGCCAAGGCGTCGAACGAGAGGTTACAGAGACTTATGAAGCTCCTGCGCCCGGAGCGCTGGAGCTACGGAGAGAGTGCTTTACCTGTCTCGGTGACGGCTCCCATCCTCGGCAGATATATGGAGAACCACATTTCCCGGATATGTGCCGAGCATAAGTTCCGGTATTGCCGGGAAACCTTGCCCGGCTATCAAGATGTGCAGTACGGAATCTGCCATACCGGGCTAGTCACGGCGGATTTCAGACCGATTTATGCGTTCTTTAAAAATAACCTATTGAAGACCGGTCCGCGCTGGAATCTGGATAGTTTTGCGGCCGTCGGGACACAGGCGTTTGAGGATGTTTCCCGTCACTTTGAAACACTCCCGCCCGCAGCCGCGTATGAGGTTCCGGAGATACAGGCTTTGTCGGACGGCGCGGCGCTGTACTGCGATTACCGGCGGATACTCACGGAGCAGACGGAGAGACTCCCGCTCGAATTTTTACAGAGCGTTTGCACGCGGGAGATGCTGACAGGCGGGGACAGTACAGCGGAAGAGGTCTATACGCTGCATCCGGAAACGCGGCGCGAAACCGGTATTTCGCGAACTTAGGCAGACGAATCGAAGAAGCGCCGGAAGTATCGGAGGCGATGAAGCAGGCGTTCGGACAGATTGTGAACCGCAGTCTGCGGGAGTTTCGCTGGAACCGGAGCGTGGCACTGCCCGGCTATGATGCCACGCGAAATGTCTGTGATATTCTGTTGCCGCTCCGATTTGCGGAAGGAAGGGAGCCGGAACGCGCGATAGCGGTAGAGTGCACAGAGGCAGGCGAGTATATCGCGAGGGAAGTGCTCTCCCTCTCGAGCGCCTACCGCAGGTGCCGCGTGGTTCTGTACCCGGAGAGTCAGTGGCTCTCGGCGGAGAAAGCGGTTGCCTACGACCTGGGATGAATATTGCGAGAAGTGCAGCGACAGCAAGCTGCAGACAATGTTGATAAGCCGAATGAAGAAGGGAGATTGGATTAACAGCGCTGGTTACCGGGGCAAAGTTTCGAGAGGCGGATTTTTTGGCAACAAGATGAGAAGAAGTCGGCGAAGGGTCTGCGCCAAACTGTCAGGTATCATTGCGGCGCAGATAAGCAGCTAAGAGAAAGGGGGATGTGTCATGAAAAAGAAGTTTGTGGGGGTCTTGTTTCTTTGCTGTATCGCAGCGAGCGTGGCGTGCGGCGCAAAGTCGCAGGAGGTTAAGGCAGCGGGACAAACGACGGTCGCGGCCAAGGTGAAGAAAAATACGCTCGCTGCGAGTCATGCGGCCGCTGTGACAGAGAGCGGCGCGGCAAGCACTGCCAGCACAGCAGAAACAACCTCTGCCGCGAACGAGACTGCCGCAGAGCCCGCATCAACCGCGGAAAAAAGTGAAGCGCCGACGGAAGCGCTGGCCGCGGAGACTTATCTCTGCTTTCAGAGCAGTCGCTATACCTACGGGGAATTTCAGCGGGATCTGAGTCAGTTGCAAAAGCAGGCGGGGAGTGCGCTGCGGGTCGATGTGCTCGGCAAGACGGTCGACGGCAATCAGCTCTATGACCTTCGCGTCGGGAATCCGGAGGCAAAACATCATCTGCTGGTCTTCGGCGGCATTCACGCGCGGGAATATATTACAGTGCAGCTTGTGATGCGGCAGGCTGTGGAACTGCTTGCGGCGCAGCAGAAAAACGGCAGTTTCCGTGATGCCGCAATCAGAGATTTGCTCGCGGACACGGAAATCCACTTGATTCCGATGGCAAACCCGGACGGTGTCAGCATCAGCCAGCTCGGCATGGACGGCATTCACACGGAAGCTGTGCGGGAGACAGTACGGAACATCGCGACGAAGGACGGAAAGCAGCTCACAGCGGGCTATTTGCAGCAGTGGAAGTCGAATGCAAACGGTGTCGATCTGAACCGGAACTTCGATGCGCTCTGGGAGTCGTATAACGATCATCTCGGTCACGCCTCTGCGGATCACTATAAGGGAACGGCGCCGGAGTGTGAGATTGAGTCGAAGGCGCTGGCGGATCTGACCCGGCAGGTCAAATTTGACGCGACCCTCAGTTACCACACGCAGGGCGAAGTGATTTACTGGAACTTCGGGCAGGAGGGGGCGCTTCGCGACATGACCCTGGCCCTTGCAAGCGAACCGCGGAACTGACCGGCTACCGCGTGGACGGCAATTTTCAGGCGCTCGACACAGCCGGATATAAAGACTGGGCCATCTCGAAGATGGGTATCCCGAGTCTCACGATTGAGGCGGGCCACGGCGGCAACCCGGTGGATCCGGCGCAGATGGAAAGCATTTGGCGCGAGAATAAGGATGTGGTGCCGATGACACTGGAGATGATTGTAAAAGGCGAAGTACACCGTATCAGTGAAACAAAATAACCGGGGGAGCAAACGAAATGGCAGAAGGAAAGGGCAGAACGCATATTGTGGCGCTCGCGGCGGCGGGAGTTGTGGCTGTGGGAATCGTGGCCGGCGTATTGATTGCGAGTCAGAGACCGGAGAAGCGCTTTGAGGCGGCGGCGCTCGAAACAGAGACCCGTGAAACGGAAATGCACCGGGAGACGGAAACAAGCGCTGCGGAGACCGAGACGGCGGCTATGACAGCGGCGACAGCACCCGCAACGACCGCGGCGACAGAGGGCGCGCCGCCCGTGACAGCGGTAGCGACCGCCGCACCGGTGGCGGTAACCGCCGCGGCCACTGTAGCTGCGGACTACTCGCGCACCATGTATGTCTCGCACTGCGCGCAGTCGATTTCGCTGCGCGAATCGCCGACCACGGCGGCGCGCGCCGTAAAGCAGATTCCGTTTGCGGCGCCGGTGACAGTGCTGGAGACCGCAGATAACGGTTTTTACAAGGTCATCTACAACGGAACCACAGGGTATTCGCTCGCATCGTACCTCATCAACTACCAGCCGGATGAGTCGGAGCGCCTGGACAAGCCGGTCGGCGCGGTAGAGACAACCGCTGTTCCCGGCCCGACATACCGGACTATGTTCTGTGTGAACTGCAAAGAGTATATTACGCTTCGCAGCGTGCCGGACACGAAGGGCGCGGATCTCGCCCATATTCCGCTCGGCGCTTCGGTCAGCTATGTGAGGACAGCCGACAACGGCTTTTACGAGGTGATTTATAACGGCAAGCGCGGCTATGCACTGGCGCAGTATCTGAGCTACTGAGAAGGTTGTGTTTCGGTGACGGGGGAAACGATATGAAAAAGCAACAAATCGCGGGCGTTGTGCTCGCAGCCGTACTGGTGCTCGGCGGTGCAGCGTTTGCGGGCTACCAGAGCACGCGCTATCCGCGGACTATACAGGCAGCGAATCAGGCGGTACAGGCGGGGCAGGAGGCAGAGGCGGTCGCACTCTATGAGAAGGCAGTGAATGTAAGCCCCGGGAAAGCGGAGGCGTATCTCGCGCTCGCGGATATTTACGAGAAACACGCGCAACATGCGGACGCGGTGTCTGTTTTAAAGAAAGCCGCTGAAGCTATACCGGGGAAGTCCGGCGAGGCCGCAAAGATTCAAGAGAAACTGGAAGAACTGAATCCCACGGTCACGGCATCGCAGGAATCGGGAACCTATCAGGATCCGGTGGAGTTGAAACTCGAGAGTAAGAGCGGCAAGGAGATCCGGTACGAGCTTTCGGAGGCGCCGGACAGTACGGATAGCGCCCCGCAGAGCTATACGGAGCCGCTCAGCTTCCGGCGAAACGGAACCTATCGGATTAAGTGCTATGCGATGAATCAGAGCGGCGAGGCGGGCGAGCCGACCGAGCTGAACTTCACGATTCAGCTGGACCCGGAGAAATACCACATGAACAGCTGGTATCAGGGCAAGGACGGCGGCTGGTATTACAACAACGACGCGGGCGAGCCTGTGATCGGCTGGCGCCTCATTGACAACAACTGGTACTACTTCGCGGACAACGGCAGAATGAAGACCGGCTGGATGCAGCTGGACGGCAAGTACTATTACCTCGATGACAACGGCGTAATCGCAAACGGCTGGCGGCAGTTTGACGGGCGGTATTACTACTTTTTAAGCGACGGCAGCATGGCGGCAAACCAGTGGGTCGACGGCGCCTACTATGTGGGAGCAGACGGCGTGATGCTGGTATCGACAACGACACCGGACGGCAAAAAAGTCGGCGCCGACGGGAAAAAGGTAGACGAGCGCTGGAAGGATGTGATGATTGCCAGTTTGTCGGGCTATGTTTTTGCGGGAGAGGGCTCATCTGATGAATATGCGAAGCAGTATAAAGGCCTTGGAGATATAAACAGCGATGGAATCCCGGAAATCTTTTATGGGGGTGGGATAGATGCATCGGGAGGAATATATTACTTTGATGGGACCCAAATGGTAGATCCGCTGGAGGAGATAAATGCTTATTTGATTTTCTATGCCCACGGCTATCGTATCCATAACGGAATGCATGTGAATGTGATTGATGAGGTTGTCCGTTATAAAGGATCAAAGTTTGAACCTGTAGCAAACGGAATGTGGGACATGTCGGAAAGAACCGGAGAAATTGAAACGGAAAATAAGACATTTACATTTACCGATGTGGATGCATATGCAAGTCAATTAGTGGAACTGGTAGGTGGCGGGGAACCGATTGAACCGAAGATGATGTATCCGAATGCATCTCGCAGCGAACTGATTCAGATCATCCGGAACTGGTAAAAGGCTTTGGGGGAAACGATATGAAAAAGCAGCAAATCGCGGGCGTTGCGCTCGCAGCCGTATTGGTGCTCGGCGGTGCAGCGTTCGCGGGCTACCAGAGCACGCGCTATCCGCGGACTCTGAAGGCAGCGAATCAGGCGGTACAGGCGGGTCAGGAGGCAGAGGCGGTCGCACTCTATGAGAAGGCGGTGAATGTAAGCCCCGGGAAAGCGGAGGCGTATCTCGCGCTCGCGGATATTTACGAGAAACACGCGCAACATGCGGACGCGGTGTCTGTTTTAAAGAAAGCCGCCGAAGCTATACCGGGGAAGTCAGGCGAGGCCGCAAAGATTCGAGAGAAACTGGAAGAACTGAATCCCACGGTCACAGCGTCGCAGGAATCGGGAACCTATCAGGATCCGGTGGAACTGAAGCTCGAGAGTAAGAGCGGCAAAGAGATTCGATATGAGCTTTCGGAGGCACCGGACAGTACGGATAGCGCCCCGCAGAGCTATACGGAGCCGCTCAGCTTCCGGCGAAACGGAACCTACCGGATTAAGTGCTATGCGATGAATCAGAGCGGCGAGGCGGGCGAGCCAACCGAACTGAACTTCACGATTCAGCTGGACCCGGAGAAATACCATATGAACAGCTGGTATCAGGGCAAGGACGGCGGCTGGTATTACAACAACGACGCGGGCGAACCCGTGATCGGCTGGCGCCTCATTGACAACAACTGGTACTACTTCGCGGATGACGGGAGAATGAAGACCGGCTGGATGCAGCTGGACGGCAAGTATTACTACCTCGATGACAACGGCATAATCGCAAACGGCTGGCGGCAGTTTGAGGGTCGGTATTACTACTTCCTTGCTGACGGCAGCATGGCGGCAAACCAGTGGGTCGACGGCGCCTATTATGTGGGAGCGGACGGCGTGATGCTGGTGTCGACAACGACACCGGACGGCAACCAGGTCGATGCGAGCGGCAAGAAGATTGAGAAGAGCCGGAACGAGAAAGCGGTAGAGGCTTACAGGAAGGTGCTTCTTGACAGGAGCTGGAACGGAAGAGGATTGCCGGGAGGTCAGTTCGCAGTTGTAGATATTAACGGAGATGGAGTATGGGAAGTGCTGACAGATTTGGATGCCGGTTGGGATGATAGCATTGATCGACTGCTGTACTTCACAGATAGTCTTCAGCAATATGCCCTCGATCAAAAGTATGATGACACTCCGTATAATATAGAAATTTGGTCGTGCTTTATTCCGGCAAATAAAACAATTGTGATTGGACGCAGACGCGGAAAAAATTATACAAGAGCAATTGTGTTTGATCAGAATCAGAAAGTGTTAGAACCGGAGGAGGCACGCATTGGTTGGGCATATATTTCCAGGTATTCTGATACGAACGATTATTCTGTCACAGAGGAACAACGTCAACTGTTGGAACAATGGAAAATCGGAGTGAAGAAATATTATGATGCGCCCTGCTATTTGCTGGATTTTGTGGAAATTAATGAGGCAAATGTCAATAAATATCTGAGCGGCAAAGGGCAGAGTACCGGTATGGAACTGGGAGCTGATCGATATCCGGATATAAGACTATTTTAAGAGAATCAATCCTAAAACAGGAGAGAGCCAAGTTGGGTTAGTTAGATAGAAGTTACAGCCGGACACAGTGCGGTTATCGATTACTGCATGGTTAGAGGATGAAATCGTAAGCGGAATAGAAGGGAACTTACCTTGAGTGGATTGGCGGACAGCTACCCTTTCGGAAAGTTATACCGGTGCGTGCGGAATGACTTGTATCCGGACAACGGTTTGTTGTATACTGAAACAGAACCAAATAGGAGGGGAGCTTGTGTGACAGGCTGAGAGGAAGGATGACCTTCGACCCTTATACCTGATGTGGGTAATGCCACCGTAGGAACTTCTTTTGCTCTGTGACTTTGACAGGAGGATGCCGCTGGTGGCTTCCTCCTGTTTTTTGTTCAAAATTTCGGTGAAAGAGAGAGAATCAAAATGAAGCGGCTTGATATCAGGAAAGTGGCCTTGGCCGGTCTATTCTGTGCGGTGGCGGTATTGGGAAGTCTGTTTTCGTTTCCGGCTTTCGGGAGCAAATGCGCACCGGTGCAGCATGCGGTGAATATCCTCTGCGCGGTGTTGCTGGGGCCCGGATATGGCCTCGCTGTGGCATTTTCGGCTGCGCTGATCCGCAATGTGCTCGGCATCGGCAGTCTCATGGCATTTCCCGGCGGCATGTTTGGCGCGCTGCTTTGCGGGCTCGTGTATGCAAAGACGAAAAGTATCCCGGGAACACTGTTCGGAGAAGTGTTTGGCACGGCGGTGCTCGGCGGTCTCTGCGCCTATCCGGTTGCCATCTTTTGGATGGGAAAGAGCGCTGCAGGGCTTGCCTTTTATGTATTTGTGGTTCCGTTTCTGATTTCTACAGTCGGCGGTGCGATTCTGGCCGCGATTCTGATTTACAGCTTGCAGACGGCCGGACTCCTGCGACATATGCAGGTAGCGATTCATGGATGAGGAGGAAAAGTATGTTTCAGACGATGTTTGCCAATGTGAGAAAGGTTTGTCCGCTCGTGCACAACATCACGAACTATGTGACAGTCAATGACTGCGCCAATATGTTGCTTGCCTGCGGCGCTTCTCCGATTATGGCGGATGATGAAGAAGAGGTCGAGGAAATCACCGCGCTCTGTGCGGGTCTCAACATCAACATCGGCACCCTGAACCGGCGAACCATAGCATCGATGCTGCTCGCGGGAAAGCGGGCAAATGCGCTGGGACATCCGGTTGTGCTGGATCCGGTCGGTGCCGGTGCCTCGAAGCTGCGCACGGAGACGGCCGAGCAGCTTTTGAAAGAACTGAAATTTACGGTGATTCGCGGCAACATCTCCGAGATTAAAACCCTGGCGTACGGCAGCGGCACCACGAAGGGCGTGGATGCGGATGTCGCCGACAGCGTGACAGATGAAATCTCCCGGAGATGGTCGCCTTCGCGAAGGCATTTGCGGCGAAAACCGGCGCTGTCATTGCCATTACCGGTGCGATTGATATCGTGGCGGACAGCAGTCGGGCGTACTGCATCCGGAACGGGCATCCGATGATGGCTTCGATTACGGGAACAGGCTGCCAGCTCTCTGCGATGACTGCGGCTTTCGTTGCGGCCAACAGAGAGCAGGCGCTCGAAGCTACTGCGGCGGCCGTCGCTGCGATGGGCTACGCCGGGGAGCTCGCCTATGAGAGACGCAGTGTGACCGACGGCAATGCGACTTACCGAAACGGCATCATTGATACGATTTACAACATGACACCGGAGAGCTTGGAGAAAGGCGCGCGCTATGAAATGTACTGAGGAGATGATGCGGCTCTACGCCGTGACGGACAGAGCCTGGATTGGAAAACAGAGCCTCGCGGAACAGGTGGAGTCAGCACTTCGGGGCGGCGTGACCTGCGTCCAACTCCGCGAAAAGGAGCTGGATGAGGAGCGGTTTCTCCGGGAAGCCGAGGAGATTTTTGCGCTCTGCAAGCAGTATCGCGTGCCCTTTTTCATCAACGACAATGTCGCACTTGCCCTCCGCTGCCACGCCGACGGTGTACATGTGGGACAGGACGATATGGATGTCGCGGCGGTGCGCCGTCTGGTCGGTCAGGAGATGATGATTGGTGTTTCGGTGCATACCGTCGAAGAAGCGTGTGCGGCGGCAGAGAGCGGTGCGGACTACCTCGGCGTCGGCGCCATGTTTGCGACATCCACCAAGACGGATGCAAGTTTGGTGACCAAAGGAGACACTCCGCGCAATCTGTGACGCGGTTTCGATTCCGGTAGTCGCAATCGGCGGAATCAACAAGTCGAATCTGCTCGAACTCGCGGGCACCGGTGTCGACGGCGTCGCTCTGGTCAGCGCAATTTTCTCCGCGGCAGACATCGCGGCAGAGTGCCGCCTGCTCTACGGCTTGTCGCAGGAGATGGCAGAACTCGGAAAGTGAATGGATTGAATGAGAAACGAGCGGAAGGAGGATATGACATGAAAGTACATACAGCGCTCAGCATTGCGGGGAGCGATTGCAGCGGCGGTGCGGGAATTCAGGCGGATCTTAAGACCATGACCATGCAGGGAGTCTATGCGATGAGCGCAATCACGGCGCTGACGGCACAGAATACAACCGGTGTCCGCGCGATTCAGGAGGTGAGCACAGAGTTTCTGGGGCAGCAACTGGACGCAATCTTCGAGGACATCACGCCCGATGCAGTCAAAATCGGCATGGTGGCCTCCGGCGAACTGATTCATGTGATTGCGGAAAAATTGCGGCAGTACGGGGCGGTCAATGTGGTTCTGGACCCCGTAATGGTCGCGACTTCCGGCGCGCCGTTATTGAAAACAGACGCCGTGCAGGCGTTGACGGAAGAGCTGTTTCCGCTCGCCCTGCTGGTGACACCCAATATTCCCGAGGCAGAGCTGCTTTCCGGTTTGACCATTCATACCGAGGAAGATATGCTGCGGGCAGCGGAGAGCATCGGAAATCGGTATGCCTGTGCCGTGTTACTGAAAGGCGGACATCGGGTCAATGAGGCAAACGACCTTCTCTACCGACAGGGAACTGTACAGTGGTTTCGCGGAGAGCGCATCCGGACCGAAATACCCACGGCACAGGCTGCACCCTGTCGAGCGCGATTGCCGCGAATCTCGCGAAGGGATTTTCACTGGCAGAGTCCGTGGAGCGCGCCAAGGCCTATCTCACCGGCGCGCTGAAGGCCGGGCTTGACCTCGGCAAAGGCTCGGGACCGCTCGCACATTTTTATGGCCTGACCAATGCGTGACCGTTGTCAAAGAGGCCAATTATGAAACGATACGAGGCAGAACCAACCCCGGAAATCCTGGAAAAACTGATACGGCTGTCCGCGCAGTGGGCGGCGGAACAGAACTGTTACGGCTATTACCCGAATACGGAAGCGGACATCGCGGGAAAACGGATTTTTCTTGCGGAAGATGAAGACGGCATCGAAGCGTATCTGCTCGGCAAGATTGAGACCGCGAAGAACATGAAGTCCATTATGGCAGAGGGAACCGTGTACTTCGAAGTAGAGGAATTGTATGTTGTCCCGGAAAAGCGCTCGCAGGGAATCGGCGAAGCGCTGTTTCGCTTTGCGGAAGAAACAGTCAAGAAGGACGCGCAATTTATCATGCTCAGCACTGCAAGTAAGAATAGCAAGGCAATTTTACATTTTTACTTGGATGAACTGGGGATGCAGTTCTGGAGCGCGCGGTTATTCAAGAAGGTGGGAGAATAAGCAAAGGTTATTTTCACTCGTTTATAGTTGCAAGTGGAACGATATTTGATCTTGAGGTTTCGATGAATCAGGGCCATAATTTAATCAATAGAGCTATCAGATAGCCATGTATGAATATGGCTATTGATACAATAGGGAAAATATTGAATCAGCGATTTGCACCGGGGGAAAACGTGCTACACGATGGAATCTACGAACAATTAATCAGCAAGGGCTTGGAACGCGAGCTAGAGAAGAGCGATAAATATCGCTTGACGGAACCAATCGATACCGCGGAGGCCTCTAAGGTTCTTGCCAAGTACGTAGCCACGGTCGTGGAGCGCGGTATGGAGAACCTGAAAGATCAAGGGGCTGATTTGCAGGAGCAGGTAGCACTTGCAAATCACTTGATTGATGCCATTTTGGAAAGAACCAAGGAGGCTGATTTTGCTGCGCTTTCTGTAGCGGAGCACGCGGAGCAATTACTGGCGCTCTTTGACCGGAAGAACAGCATACTTGCGCTGGATGAAAAGGCGCAGCTCGTGAGACCGGAGACCTCGATTGCGCAGTCAAGTCTCTTTACCGGAGCCGTACATGAGCCGCAGATGTACAGCGAGCTCAAAAAGGAAATCGTATCCAGCAATCGCATTGACATCCTGGTCTCGTTTATCAAATGGAGCGGCTTGCGGCTCATGATGGACGAGCTGAAGCACTTCACCGAAAATGGTGGGGAACTGCGCTTTATCACGACCTCTTATATGGGCGCAACGGATGTTAAGGCCATTGAGGAGCTCCGGAAGCTCAGCAATACGCAGATTAAAGTAAGCTACAACACGAAAATCACGCGACTCCACGCGAAGGCATATATTTTTTATCGTGACAGTGGTTTTACCACTGCTTATGTGGGCTCTTCAAATATTTCCAATGCGGCTCTGACGAGTGGTCTTGAGTGGAATACCAAGATTACCAAGCAGGATTTACCGGAGACCATAGCAAAAGTCGCAGCTACATTTGAGTTCTACTGGAATGACAAGGAATTTGAATACTACGATGAGGGGCAGAAAGAGCGTTTAAGCCGCGCCTTGCAGGCTGAGAAGTACAGTGGAGAACAGCCGACCGAAGTTTACACGATGGACATTCAGCCCTATTCCTATCAGCAGGAGATTCTGGATAAGCTGGAGGCCGAGCGGACCATCCGGGGCTATACCCGCAACCTGGTTGTGGCGGCAACTGGTACGGGTAAGACTGTGATTTCTGCGCTCGATTACCGCCGTTTTCGGAAGCAAAATCCCGGGAAACCCTGCCGACTTTTGTTTGTCGCACATCGGGAGGAAATTTTAAAGCAGAGCCTCTATACCTTCCGTGCGGTATTAAAGGATGCGAACTTCGGCGAGTTGTTTGTCGGGAATCATAAGCCGGATTCAATCGATCACCTCTTTCTCTCCATTCAGACCTTCAGCAGTCAGGCATTTACAGAGAAGACTTCGGAAGACTTTTACGATTACATCGTAGTGGATGAGTTCCACCACGCAGCGGCGAAGAGTTATCAGAGTTTACTTGCATACTACCAGCCGAAAATTTTGCTCGGACTCACGGCAACACCGGAGCGTATGGATGGGAAGAACATTCTCGCCTATTTGAGTAACCGGATTGCCGCAGAGATACGGCTCCCGGAGGCCATTGACCGCAAGCTCCTCTGCCCCTTCCAGTATTTCGGCGTGACAGATAGTGTGGATCTTGACGATTTAAAGTGGGCTGCGGGCGGCTACGATAAGACGGCACTCTCAAACATTTACAGCATGAGCGGCTATGTGGCGAAGCAGCGCGCCAACTTAATTCTGTCCTCCATGCTGAATTATGTGACGGATATTAACGACGTAAAGGGACTCGGTTTCTGCGTGACGGTGGAACATGCGGAATTTATGAGTCGCTTCTTCAATGAACATGGCATCCCCCTCCCTGGCATTGACGGGAAAGTCACCGGAGGAGGAGCGCCGCAGCGCCGGAAGCGCACTGGTTTCCGGCAAGCTTCGTTTCCTATTTGTCGTTGATATCTACAATGAGGGTGTCGATATTCCCGAAATCAACACGGTCATGTTCCTCCGGCCAACGGAGTCACTGACTATCTTTTTACAGCAGCTGGGACGCGGACTCCGGCTCGCGGAGGGAAAAGAGTGCCTGACGGTTCTCGACTTTATTGGACAGGCAAACAAAAAGTATAATTTTGAGGATAAATTTGCCGCCTTGCTTTCCAATAGCGGTCAGAGCGTGGCACGGGAAATCAAACGGATTTGTCTCAGCGCCGAAGGGCTGCTATATCCAGCTTGAGCGGCAGGCAGCGAAGTATATCCTTGAGAATATAAGAGCGTCTTATGGCAACACAGCGGGCCTGGTGGCGCGGATTGCCTCTTTTGAGGAGGACAGCGGTTTGGCGCTGAACCTTGCAAATTTCCTGACGTACTACCATTTGGATCCGCGAAGTCTTTATAAGTTTGCCTCTTTCTCGCGGCTGTCCGTGCGTGCCGGTGTAAGGGACGAATTCGCGGAGCCCTTGGAAGAAATCTTAACCAAGGCGATGGCAAAATTCGCGGTTGTGGATTCCAGACGTTGGATTCAGTTCATCCTGAAGCTACTCGAAAACTTGCCGACGCTCCAAGTCGAGGAATTCTCTGCTCTTGAACGGCGGATGTTTCGCATGTTCTATATGACCATTTGGGGCAAGGCCTTCGATGAGGAGAGCCGGGAAGCGTTGGCAGAAAAGCTGACAGCGCTTGCGGGGAGTCCGGTAATGGTGCGGGAATTGCAGGAACTCCTTCGCTACCGGTATGACCAAATCGACTTTATTGATGAGCCGGTTGATCTTGGCTTTGACTGCCCGCTTGACTTACATTGCAGCTACAGCAGAGATCAGATTCTGGTAGCGATGGACTTTTTAAAGCCCGCAACCGTCCGCGAGGGTGTCAAATGGCTGCCGGAGCAAAAGCTGGATGTCTTCTTTGTGACCCTCAATAAGTCCGACAAGGACTATTCGCCGACCACCATGTACAACGACTACTCAATCAACGAGACGCTCTTCCACTGGCAGAGCCAGAGCACCACGGGGGAGCAGTCCGCGACCGGTCAGCGTTACATCCACCACAAGGAGCGCGGCAGCCGTATTCTACTCTTTGTCCGCGAATTTAAGTCGGATCGCATCAGCAATACGGCTGCAGCCTATACCTACCTCGGGACTGCGAACTATGTAAAGCACGAGGGCAGTAAGCCGATGAACATCACCTGGCGTCTGGATGCGCCCATCCCCGCAAAGTACCTGCGAAAGACCAATAAGCTGGTGGTGGGATAAAGCAGCTTTTCTGTTGCCGCACTGTTGAGAAAAGATATTTTCTTTGATGGCGGTATCTTTGTGAGTCGTTTGCACCGCGATTTGCGAAAGCCAGAGCTCGAAACTCCATGGTTTCGGGTCTATTCGCATTTGCAACTTGACAAAAAACAGCCTTGGATAAGTTCTTTTCATGGATAGAGGAACGATAAAGGGGGAAATGTAAGGTGGTTGTTAAGGAAAAAGAGTTCCAACTGAAAGATGGACGTAATGCTTTTCTTCGGAGTCCTTCGGGGGATGATGCGGAAAATATGCTTCAGTTCATCATAAAGGCATCGGGTGAGACAGATTTCCTGATGAAGTTTCCGGAGGAGTTTGCTGGTTTTACGCTTGATCAGGAAAAAGCCTTTCTTCGGGCGAACTGTGATAATAAGAACGGACTGATGATCATCTGCTTTGTAGACGGCAGGATTGCGGGAAGCTGTCAGATTTCTTTTCGTGCGGGGAAAAAAGATCGTCACAGGGCTTCCGTTGCGATTGCCCTTCTGCAAGAGTTCTGGAATCTCGGAATCGGAACAAGGATGTTTGAAGAGATGTTTCAAGTAGCCGGAGAGCGTGGCGATGTCCGTCAGATTGAACTTGACTTTATAGAGGGTAACAAGAGAGCGAGGGGGTTATATGAGAAAATGGGATTTCGGATTACAGGGGTAAAGCCGGATGCCATACGCATGAAGGATGGATCGTTTGTGAATGAGTATATGATGGTGAAACGGCTATAACAAGGCTGCGACCCATACCTATCTCGGGACTGCGAACTACGTGAAGCACGAAGGCAGTAAGCCGATGAAAATCTTTGTGCGGCGCTTGGCCCGTGATTTGTGAAAGTTGGAGCTCGAACTCCCATGGGTTCGGGCTCTTTTCGCATTTGCAACTTGACGAAAAACGGTTGCGGAAGTATGGTAATTTATGAATATTTTATGAAAAGAAGCAGGCCTTGGTGCGGGAAATCAAGATTTGAAAGAGGCGAAACGCACCGCAGAGCGCGCTACTCTTTATTAGGAAGGTGGAAACGCAGTATGCATCCGGAAGAAAAAAGAAGATGGGAGCCGCAAATCCGGAAGATCATTCGGGAGCGGCAGGCTTCGGCCTACAATATGGTGGACATTGCGACGCTCGAACCGCTCTTTGCGGCAGAGGGGCTTCGCTATGCGGACTTCGGTTTTGCGAGCCTTCGGGATTTTTTGAATGAATTCCGGACAGTTTTAAATCTGGTGGACGGAGCGCCTGCGGGCGGTGGGCTTCCCGCAAAATCCTATGTGCAGTTGAAGGACTTTGAGACTTCAGAAGCGACAGTAGAGCAGAAAGCGGAAGCTTCCGAACAGCCGTTACGGCCGGTCTCGCCGGAAGAACCTGCACAGCCGGAACTTTCCGCGGAGGTGAAGGCAGTGCTTGCGCCGAAGATTCAAGCTGCTTTTCGAAGTGCGGCTTCCAATGAAGGGGGCTGGGTGAACCTCGCGAGTCTCGGTGCCCTGCTCAAAGAAAACGGGGCGGATGCCAAGCAGTTCGGGTTTCAGAAGATTTTCCAGTTTCTTGAGCAGTTCCCGGAACTGCTTGCGGTAAAGCGGGAGCCCACGCCGAGCGGCAAGGCCTGGGTCGTCTATGCGAAGCTTCGCGATGCGGCGTCCGCGCGTTCGACGGAAGGCGCAGGACATACGCCTGTACAGCATGCGGTGCGTGCGGATGCGGTACACGCGGCCACTGAACCGTCCGTGCCGCCTGCGGGCACCCGGACAGCGAAGGCAGCTTCGGGAAGCGAAGAAGCATTGCAAGCGGAACTCTCTGCGGAAGAGAAAGCGGCGCTCGGCCCGAAGGTTTGCGCGGCGGTTCAGGGTGCTGCTTCGGATGAAGCGGGTTGGGTCAACTTAGCCGGAATCGGGGAAGCGCTCAAAGGAAACGGAATCGATGTGAAGCTGCTCGGTTTTCAGAAGATTTTGCCTTTCCTCGAGCAGTTTCAGGAACTGCTTGCTTTAAAGCGGGAGCCCACGCCGAGCGGCAAGGCCTGGGTTGTCTATGCGCGGCTCAAGGCGGATGACAGAAGAGAGGGCGCCGGAAAGACTGCGAGAGCGACAGTCAGGCCGCAGTCGACTTATGTTCCTGTGTCGGCGCACAGAATCGTGGAGGGGGAAATTTCCGACCAGGGATTCCTGGCTCTTTAACTGGGCCAGAATTCCGAATGCAAAAATCAAAGAGCTCGCGGACAAGGCGCTGGAGGAAAAGTGGTATTACGGCGCGGCGAATGCCGCCGAGGCCGAGAATTACCCGATTTTAAAGAACTATCTCGCCTACACCTTCAAGCGGCTTGCAATCGAGGACAAGATTTTATTCGGGAATACCACGGATCCGGAGCACGCCGGGGAAGAGTATGCGGCGTTCAATACGGGACTGGTTGACAAAAAGTACGAGTATATCTACGCGCTCTTTAAAAAGAACACGATGTCGCCGCAGCCCTACTGGTATCTCCTCGACTTTGTGGTCGCGGGAGAGCAGTCCGGAAAAACCTTGGCAAGGCTCTTTTATCCGCTGCCGAAGCGCGCCGACTATTTTGAGAACAAGTTTCAGAACATGGTCTATGACACTTCGACGCAGTTGCTCTGCGACTACACACACATCATTGTGGAGCGCATCAGCCGCTTTCCGCTTCGCTTCCTGCAGGAGAATTGCCCGCCCGATATGCTTGAAATCGACGGTGTGAAATTGGAAGAGGTCTATCCGAAGCACGCCAAGGACAGCGAGAGAAAGCGCTATTTCGAAGCGCTCGGCGAGCGCATCAACAATACGCCCGTGGTGCTGAACAATTTGAAACCGGCTGGAGGCGGCCATTCATCTCACCTTAAAGCGTGTGGAGTGGAATTATAAGACGGCGATTCCGGTGTATTTTCCGACCAGAAATCTCTGCTCGCTTTTGCTGCCGCTCTGCCTCTCGGAGGAAGGACAGGTGGATTTGGCGCTTGTGGTCGAGCATTTGCAGTCGGGCGCGTATCAGGGGCAGACGGTACTGCCGCTGGATCTTGCCTACAATAACAGCCGTCTTCTCACCCGGCCGGACAGCGACTGGCTCCGGACCGACAGCATTCAGTCGAACGGTTCGGATGACGAGGAGGAATAAAACAGACAGGCGGATTATTCGCCGACCATGATTGTCTCAAACGGTGCGGAGTCGATTTCGCTCCGTGAATCTCCGTCCACGCAGGCGCGTGCCCTGCTGCAGAGTCCCTTCGGGGCACCTGTCACGGTGCTTGAAAGTGCGGAAAACGGTTTCTACGAGGTCATTGATAACGGCAGACGCAGCTATGCGCCGGCGCAGTATCTGAGTTACTGAGCGGCTGAAATGTCATTGAAAGGGGGATGAGAGATGAAAAAGCAAAAGCTGGTCGCTGTGGTTCTCGCAGCGGGCGTGGTTCTCGGCGCAGCGGTCTTTGCGGGCTATGAGAGCACGCGCTACACACGGACGGTGCAGGCGGCCGAACAGGAGTGGCAGCTCGGAGACACGGAAGAAGCAATCCCGATCTATGAAAAGGCAATCCGAATGAAGCCGAAGCGTGCAGAGGCCTATCTCGCGCTCGCGGAGATTTATGAGAGGAACAAGCGGCACGCGGATGCGGTCTCGCTTTAAAGACCGCCGGTGAGGCGATGTCCGGCAAGACTTCGAAAGATGCGACGCTCATTCAAGAGGCACTGGAACGCTACAATCCCACGGTCAAAGCATCCCTCGAATCCGGCAGTTATGAGGATCCGGTGGAGCTCGAACTGACGAGTAAGGGCGTTTCGATACGCTATACCCTTTTGGAAGCGCCTGAAGGCGAGAGTGCGGAAGAGCAGGATTACGAAAAGCCGCTTCGCTTCCGCAAAAACGGAACCTATCGCCTGCAGTGCTATGCGGTGAATCAACAGGGGGAGGCCGGTGAGCCGGTGGAGTTTAGCTATGTAATCAAACTCGATCCGGAAAAGTATCATATGAACAGCTGGTATCAGAAGGACAACAGCTGGTACTACAACGACGATACGGGGGTGCCGGTGGTCGGCTGGCGGCAGATTGACGGCAACTGGTATCACTTTGCCGAGAACGGCGAGATGATGACGGGCTGGTTGGAGCTTGGTGACAACTTCTACTACCTCGATGAGAACGGTGTCATTGCAAACGGCTGGCGCAATCTGGACGGAAAGTACTATTACTTCCTCGAGGACGGCAGCATGGCGGTGAACCGTTGGGTGGACGGGGATTATTATGTCGGCGCGGACGGTGTTATGCTGGTCTCGACAACGACCCCGGACGGCTATCAGCTGGATGAAAACGGCAAGAAGATTGAGAAGAGCCAAAACGAGAAGGCAATCGAAGCCTACCGAACCATACTCCTCGACCGGAGCTGGAACGGCAGAAAGCTGCCCGGCGGACAGTTCGCTGTTGTGGACATCAACGGCGACGGGGTCTGGGAGTTATTGACGGAGTTGGATACAGGATGGGATGATAGCATTACACGCTGTTTCTACTATACGGATAGTTTACAGATGTACGCATTGGATTCTAATGAATATGATCCACCGAGCAATCTCCAAATTTGGGATGTATTTATTCCGTCGAATCATACTGTGATTATTGGGCGTAGGCGCGGGAAAGCCTATACGAGTGCGATGGTACAGAGCAATAATCAGACGATTTCCGAGCCTGAAGAAGGAAAAATCGGATGGCCGTATGTAGAGCGCTACAAAGAGGAGAGCGGTGTTACGGCGGAGCAGAAAGAATTTTTGGAGCGTTGGCGCGTGGGAGCAAAGAAATATTATTCGGCACCCTGCTATTATCCGAACTTTGCGGACATCAACGCGGCGAATATAGACAAGTATCTGAGCGGACAAGGGCAGAGCACGGGGATGCAGTATGCGTTTAGCGAGTATCCCGGCGTGGAAGAACTTCGGTGACAGGTTCACTGCCGTGAGCCGCAAGATGCCCTTGACAACGCCTGCCCTAGAGCGTAAAATAAGGCTTAAATCATAAACGTTGAGACCGATGTCTCGACAGAGTGAATAGACGATTAAGCACAGGATTCGTCTACCCATTTTTACTCTGTTGAGGCGTCGGTTTTTTGTTTTGCCTCAAATCCTGTGGCACCTTGACAAGTGAATCCGCAGCTGTTTCGAGCAAGCGCTCGGGGAAGCACGCCGGGATCTGCGAGAGCAGAGAGCGTGCCAAGGCGAGAATCCGAACAGACTGCGACCAAGAAACAAAAAATACAAAGTAAAAACAACAGCAAAGATAAAGGCAAAGAGACAGCAAGCAGACAAGAAACGTTTGCATACAGGAAAGTGAGGCAAAGCTATGAAGAATATGAATGATAAGGTGTTCGGTCGTCAGGAAAACGTTTCGGTGTTTACGCCGCAGCTGCCCGTGGACGGTAAGAGTACCCCGGGTCAGGCGGCGGGTCAGTCGGCAGGGCGTTTTTTGCAGGCTTCGGCGCTGCTTCCGGAGGAGGGCTTTCTCGGGATGGAATTCAGGCCGGAGCGGGGCGTAAAGCAGGAAATTTTCCTGTTCGCGGCGCCGGATACGGCGGTGCGCGATGCGGACTACGGCTGGATTTTTGAGGATTGCGCGGAGGAGGCGCCGACGGCGTCGAAGACGCTCGAAAGTCTCTTTGCGGAGGGGCGCAAGGTATATGCGCTCGCCGAAACCGCGAGCGGCGAAGGCATAACTTTGGATGCAGAGGCGTCTTCGGAGAACGCAAGTCTCTATCGGAAATATACGGAAGAGCGTTCCCGCGCGGATTTGACCGCGCAGTTTTATAAGCTCCTCATGGAAGAAGGCGGTCTGCTCCGCATGGTGGCGGGAAGTTCGGTGGGAAGGGAGAACCCGGCGTGTACGCGCGGTCGCATTTTCCTGAGTTTTCCGCATGCAATCAGTCTCCGTCTTCGCACCGCGATTTCGCTCGCCTTTCCGGGAACGGCGCTCGAAGAGCTTTCGGAGCATGCGGAGACGGAAGCCTGTGTCAGCGAATCCTATCTCTTTGAGGGGCTGCTCCGCTTCTTTTTACTGCTTTCTGCCATCGAGCGGCGGCAGCAGAGACGGAATGAAGAGGAGGTTCCCGAAGAGTGGAAGGAGCCGGAGAGCCCGGAAGGGGCTGCGTCGAAGATGGAGGTGCGGAGTTACTGCTACAATCCGATTCTCATTGAGGATCTGGAACTCAGTGTGCGCAGCTATACCTGTCTCAAGAAGGCCGGTATTCTTACGGTTGAGCAGCTGAAGCGTCTCAGCGCGGATGAGCTGCTGCGCATCAAAAACATGGGGCGTAAGAGTGTGACGGAGATTCAAATGAAACTGGAAGAAATACAGCACTTCCCGGCGGTAAGTTCCCTTCCCGAAAAGGATTACCTGGCGGAACTGGACGCTCTGATCGGCCTCGAGGAGGTTAAGGCGCAGGTCAGAAAAATTGCGGCATTTGCCAAGATGAAAAAAGATTTCGAGACGCGGGGGAAAGGAAAACTCGGTGTGGCGCTCAACATGGAATTCAGCGGAAATCCCGGCACGGCAAAAACCACGGTGGCGCGCATTCTCGCCGGAATTCTGAATCAGATCGGCATTCTTCAGAGTTCCGAGCTCATTGAAGTGGGGCGCGCCTCCCTGGTGGCAGGCTATGCGGGACAGACCGCGGAGCGGGTCCGGGATGTGTTCCGGAGTGCTGAGGGGAAGGTTCTCTTTATCGATGAGGCCTACTCGCTGGTCGAGCACTGGGAGGGTGGCTACGGCGATGAGGCCATCAATACCATTGTGCAGGAGATGGAGAATCGTCGGGAGAACACGGTCGTGATTTTCGCGGGCTACCCGCAGCAGATGGAGGAGTTCTTTGCGAGAAATCCGGGGCTTCGTTCCCGCGTTCCGTTTCAGCTCAACTTTCAGGATTACGCGGTCGAGGAGTTGCTGAAAATCACTGCGCTGGAGGCAGCGCGGTACGGTTTTGCGCTTTCGCCGGAGGCGGAAGAGGAGGTTCGGAAACTTGCGGCACCGTGCGCAAAGGAACAGAGTTTCGGCAACGGCCGCTTCTGCAGAAATTTGGTCGAAAATGCGCTGCTCTCCTATGCACAGCGTGTCTACGGCGAGGAAGAAGGGACTGGGACGGAGGCGGCACATGATTTCGTGTTGCGCGCGGAGGATTTTTCCGCGCCGGATGTACAGGCTGCGGCAAAGAAGGCTGTCATCGGATTTCAGCCCTGTGCGGCGTAAGACGGCGTATAATAGAGATACTTAATTACTCAGGAAAGCGAGAAAAAGCAGGATTTTGCACGGAAAGGAGCGGTGACATGTCAAAAAAGGCTACGGCGTTTCAGCACAAGTTTATGCGTTGGATGTACCGGGGCAAGGGGATTTTTAACCCTTTGAACACGGGTTGGATCGATGAGCACCTGGCCTGTGTGCGGGAGTGGGTCGCCAACGTGTTTTTCTACCGAAAGGGCGACACGGTGCTTATGATCGATGCGGGCTATCATTACGAGCGGCTCGAAGAAAAGATGGGATGGCTCGGCCTAAAGCCCGCACAGATTTCCCATGTATTGCTCACGCACCTCGACACCGACCACATAGGCGCGGTCGAGGCGGACGGCGGCGGTCTCTTTCGGAATGCGACCGTGTATCTCGGCGAGATTGAAAACCGTTACTTAACAGGAGAGCGGAAGCGCCGCGTGCTCTACCGGCTCGGCAGCTTGCCCCGCGTTCGGATTCCGAACGAGAAGGTTTTACTTCGGGACGGGCAGGTTTTCACAATCGGCGACATTCAAATCGAGTGTTTCTGGTACCGGGTCACACCTGGGGGCATATGGTCTACTTGTTGGACGGACGCTATCTCTTGACCGGCGATGCGATATGGCTCGGCGCGGACGGCGGCTACAGCTTTTTGGCTTCGCTCGCGGAGGATAATCGTCTCGCGGTTCGCGCCCTCGCGGCTTTTGAGGCAAAGCTCCGTGCGCGGGGCTTAAGGCCTCTCGTCATCACGGGGCACACGGGGTATTCATCGGACCTTGACTTTGTCTTTTCACACTGCGACCTCTGCTGCAAGACCTCGGACAAGCGGTATTTTAATCCCGCGGCACCCTACGATGCCTATGATGAAAGCGAGGACACAGAAGCGCGGGCGGCTGTCCCGCTGTAATCCGGCGGCGTATGCTTCCCGGGCGGACAGGTTGTGGCAGAGAAAAGCCCGCAAAACTCTAAGGAAATCGACAGATTTGCCGTCTTTGTGTGAATAGACAACAGTTTGCGGCTCTGTTATGATAGGCAAATATCAAAGCTTAGGGAGGATCACAGATGAAGAAAACAATGCTCTGCGCGACCGTTCTGGCACTCAGCGTTGCGGCCACAGGCTGCGCATCCGGCAAAAAGGCAGAGAGCAGTGCGGCGAGCACTGCGGCAGCGCAAACCGAGGCCGCTTCGACCACTGCGGCGGGCAAGGCAGCCGAGACAACAGCGACGGCGGCTGCTGCTTCGGACATGGCGGTGCCGGGGTATGCGCCCGGTCAGATTCCGGAGATTCCGGCAATCGTCCTGCCGGAGCTCGGCATTTCGGAGAATCCGGCCGCAAAATCACGCTCGACAAGACCAAGGCGCTCAGCTCGGTTCCGGGCATTACGGTCACGCCGGTCAGAGTCGAGAACAATCAGATTCAGCGCGGCTCCACGGTCATGCAGCTCGGCAGCAACGGCGAGGGGCAGTATAAAGACGGAAATTTGACCGTGCAGACCGACGGCAACGGTGCGGGGCAGTATGTCGACGCAGAGCGCGGTATCACGATTCAGCGCGACGATGACGGTTCGGGTCAGTACCTCGACAGTAAGCTCGGCATTTCCCTCCAGGTGGATGATGATGGCGCGGGCAGCTATAAGGATGATCGCTACGGCATCTCGCTGATGGTGGATGACGACGGCGAGGGCCTGTACACAAACACGCAGAACGGGGTCACCGTCACCGCGGACGATGATGCGATGAGCTACCGCGCGGGTAAGGTGAAGATTACACAGAAAAAGGACGGATCGGGCAGCTATTCCGATGCGGAGAGCGGGCTCAAAATCGAGAACGACGGCAAGGGTAAGGCAACCGTCACCAAGGGAACGCAAAGGCAACCGTGGATGCGGCGCCGCTCGGCACGCTGCCGCGCCTCCCGCGGCTCGGTGCGGTTCCCGCTGTCCCGAGTCTCGAGGCAAACAGTCTCCTGATTACTCTGGATTCCGGCGTGCTCTTCGATGTCGACAAGTACGACCTTCGCCCGGAGGCACAGGAGACCTTAAATCAGCTCGCCAAGCTCCTCACGGAGGCAGGGATTACGGCCTTTGAAATTGACGGGCACACGGATTCCAACGCGGACGATGCTTATAATCAGACGCTCTCCGAGAACCGCGCGAATGCGGTCAAGGAATATTTGAAGGCGCAGGGCGTGACCGCGGAAATCACAACGCAGGGCTACGGCGAGAGCCGTCCGGTCGCGACCAACGAGACCGCGGAGGGCAGACAGCAGAACCGCCGTGTGGAGATTATCATCCCGACGGTATAAGCGGCGGATGAGAGCGGCTCAAAACCACTCATCATAGAACTCGATGACAAAGTCCCACAGGAAGCGCTCGCGTTGTTCCGCGATGACTTTTGCGGCCTCGGTATTCATGAGGTCTTTTAACGTGAAGAGCTTTTCAAAAAAATGATGCAGAGAACTGCCTTTGTGATTGTGGTAGGCTTCGCTGCTGAGGCCTAAGGCAGGCGCTTCGGTCGGGTCAAACATGGCTCGGCCCCTGGATCCGCCGTAGGCAAAGGTTCTCGCAATGCCGATGGCGCCGAGGGCATCCAGGCGGTCGGCATCCTGTACGATTTTTCCTTCGAGGCTGTCCGGGGCAATGCTGTCCGTGCCGTGGAAGGAGACCTGGGAAATAATAGAAATGATGTTCGCTGTCATCTCTTCGGAGATGGCAGCTTTTTTCAGGATGCGGCGGGTATTCCGGTAGTCATTTCCCGAAAAGAGCTTCGGGTCATCGGCGTCGTGGAGGAGAGCGGCGAGAGCCACCAGGGTTTCATCGCAGGGATACGCTTCGGCGAGACGCCGCGCGAGGCGGTACACGCGAAGTGTGTGCCAGTAGTCGTGGCCGCTCGCATCTCCCGCAAAAAGGGTCTTGATTTCTGATTGAACAATTGCAACGGATTCTGTCATAGTAACTCCTGAATTTGAATGTCTGTCATTGTATACCGGTGGAAGCTGTGTAGCAAGTGAGAATGATTGCCGTTTTTTCACAATACACGGGCAAAATAGTTATAGAAATCTAACAGTTTTTCTTGACATTGCCTTCGTTTCGGGCTAGAATTGCAAACATATTGCAAATGGAAATAGTTTGCAAATATCAACCAAGGGGATAACAGAGGAGGCATATGAAAAAGTTCGGACAGTTTCTTTTGGTCTCCGCGCTTTCGGCAGCATTATTGGCCGGCTGCGGCGGAAGCAAGAAGGCAGAGAGCAGCGCGGCGGGAAGCAGCGAGGCGAAGACAGAGAGCACGGCTGCGGGCGGTCAGAAATTAAAGGTTGTCACGACCATTTTCCCGGAGTACGACTGGGCAAAGGCTGTGCTTGGCGACAAGGCGGAGAACGCGGAACTCACGCTGCTCTTAAAGAACGGCGTGGATTTGCACAGTTTCCAGCCGAGCGCGGAGGATATCGCAAAGATCAGCGAGGCAGATCTCTTCATCTATGTGGGCGGCGAGTCCGACGGCTGGGTCGACGATGCGCTCAAAGAGGCGAAGAACAAGAACATGAAGGTCATCAACCTCATGGAGACCCTCGGCGACAAGGCGAAGGAAGAGGAGATGAAGGAGGGCATGCAGGAGAGCGAAGACGAGCATGACCACGACCACGGCAAGGAAGTCTCTACCTTCGAGGACAGCGAGGTAAAGGACAGAACTCTCGCCGACTGGAAGGGCGACTGGCAGTCCGCTTACCCGCTCGCAAAGAGCGGCGCGCTCGACGCGGCATTCAAGGAGAAGGCCGAACAGACCGGAAAGATGACCGCCGACGAGTACAAGGCCTACTATACGAAGGGCTACGAGACGGACATCGCGAAGATCAACATCGACGGCGATACGATCAGCTTCACGGACGAGAGCGGCAAGACCGTGAAGTCTCCGTACAAGTATGTCGGCACTTACATCCAGAACTGGTCCACGGGCACCAAGGCTGCGATGTACCGCTTCGAGGCGGAGGATAAGAATTCCGGTGCGCCGATTTATGTGGAGATCAATGACCACATGATTGAGCCGGCGACAGCGGAGCACTTCCACATCCGCTTTAGCAATGAGAGCTTCGATGCAATCAAGGATCCCGAGAATTCCTGGCCGACCTTCTATCCGGCGGCGCTGACGGGGGAGGAAGTCGCCGATGAGCTCGCGGGTCACGACCACCACGAGGAGACCGAGTACGACGAGCATGTCTGGCTCTCGCTGAAGAACGCGGAGCTCTATGTGAACAAGATTGCCGAGGATCTCTCCGCGCTCGACACGGCAAATGCAGAGAGTTACAAGAAGAACGCAGAGGCTTACAATAAGCAGCTTTCCGAGCTCGACACGCAGTATGCGGATGTCGTGAAGAAGGCTACCAATAAGTATCTGCTCTTTGGCGACCGCTTCCCGTTCCGCTATCTCGTGGACGACTACGGCCTCGACTACAGCGCGGCGTTTGTCGGTTGCTCGGCAGACACCGAGGCGAGCTTTGAGACGGTTCGCTTCCTCGCGGACAAGGTGGACGAGAAGAAGCTCGGCAGCATCCTTGTGATTGAGAATTCCGATCAGAAGATTGCGAACACGATTCAGCAGAACACCAAGGAGAAGAACCAGAAGATTCTGGTCCTCGACTCCATGCAGTCCGTGACCGAGAAGAACATGGCGGACGGCGAGACCTATCTCGGCGTGATGAAAAAGAACCTCGAGGTCCTGAAGCAGGCGCTGCAGTAAAGCGACTTTGCGCCTGGGAATCGGGAAACAGAACAAAAAGCGGGAGGCACCTGCAAGTTTGCAGGCGCCTCCCGCTTTTATCTATCCTTACGGCTCGCTGACTTCAAACAGCATGTCGCCGTAGCTCGGGAGCGGCCAGAGATCCTTGTCAATTACGGTCTCGAGTGCATCGGCGCTCTCGCGGAGAATCCGCATGTCCGCGACAATCTGTGTGTGGTAGGCTGCGGCGCGCGCGGCCGGGTCCTGAATGGAGGCGGCGAGATCGGTATCGCTCTGTAACTTCTCGCGGCTTCGCTTCATATCGCTGAGGAGTTCGCTCGCGCGGAGCAGCAAATCCTCCTGTGCGCTCACATCGGCTGCGGCGCAGGCGCTCTTCACCTGATTCACCGAGGTCGCAAGCCGGGTCACATAGTGAATCGCCGCGGGAATCAACTGCTTGCCGGAGATATTGATCATGGCGCGCGACTCGATGTTGATGCGCTTTGCATAGTTCTCGTAGGCGACAATGCTGCGGCTCTTTAACTCGGTCTCGGAGTAGATGCCGAAGGCAGAGAAGAGTTCCACGGCCTTTTTGCTTGTGAAGGCGGGAATCGCGTCAATCGAGGACTTTAAGTTCGGGAGCCCGCGCCGTGCCGCTTCCTGTACCCACTCCTCGGAGTAGCCGTTGCCGTTGAAGACAATGCGCTGATGCTTGCTCAAGAGTTCGCGTATCAGTTCCCACGCCGCTTCTTTGACGGAAGAGGCCTGTTCGAGGCGGTCGGCCGCGAGGCGAAACTGCTCGGCGAGTATCGTATTCAGGACAATATTGGCGCTCGCGATGCTGTCGCCGGAGCCGACCATGCGGAACTCGAACTTGTTGCCGGTGAAGGCGAAGGGCGAGGTGCGGTTTCGGTCGGTCACATCGGCGTAGAGATTCGGGAGCGTGTCGACATGGGTCTCGAGGCTCTTTCCGGAGAGCGAGCTGCTCGCGACGCCTGTCTCGATAATCTGCGCGACAATATCCTCGAGCTGGCTGCCGAGGAAGCAGGAGATGATGGCGGGCGGCGCTTCGTCCGCGCCGAGCCGGTGATCATTGCCGACATTTGCCGCGGAGAGACGCAGGAGGTCGGCGTGCGTATCCACGGCTGCGAGCACACAGGCGAGCGTCAGGAGAAAGAGCTGATTCTCGTGCGGGCGCTTGCCGGGGTTTAAGAGGTTTAAACCGGTGTCGGTCGAGACGGACCAGTTGTTGTGCTTGCCCGAGCCGTTGACACCGGCAAAGGGCTTCTCGTGCAGCAGACATTCGAGCCCGTGGCGACCGGCCTGCTTCTGGAGAATCTCCATGGTCAGCTGGTTGTGGTCGACCGCGAGATTTGCCTCTTCAAATCGGCGCGAGCTCGTGCTGGCAGGGCGCGACCTCGTTGTGTTCGGTCTTTGCGCTGACGCCGAGCTTCCAGAGTTCCATGTCCACATCGCGCATAAAAGCGGCGATGCGCTTCCGGAGTACGCCGAAGTAGTGGTCGTCGAGCTCCTGGCCCTTTGCGGGCATACTGCCGAAGAGCGTGCGGCCGGTGTAAATCAGATCCTTCCGCTTCAAATACTTTTCGCGGTCAATGAGGAAATACTCCTGCTCGGCGCCGACCGAGGGCTTGACCCATTTCGCGTCGTCTATGCCGAAGAGCTTTAAAATGCGAAGCGCCTCACGGTTTAAGACCTGCATGGAGCGGAGCAGGGGCGTCTTCTGGTCGAGCGCCTCACCCGCGTAGGCACAGAAGGCGGTCGGTATACAGAGCGTCACGCAGTCGCCCTCTTTCCGGAGAAAGGCAGGGCTCGTGCAGTCCCAGACCGTGTAGCCGCGCGCCTCAAAGGTGGCGCGGAGACCGCCGGAGGGGAAGGACGAGGCATCGGCCTCGCTCCGGACCAGGTTCTTGCCGGAGAATTCAAGCAGGGCGCGCCCCTCGGAATCCACGCCGGAGAGGAAGCTGTCGTGCTTCTCGGCGGCGACGCCGGAGAGCGGCTGGAACCAGTGGGTGTAGTGGGTCGCCCCGTTCTCGACGGCCCATTCCTTCATCGCCTGGGCGACGGAATCCGCAATCGCGGGCTCCAGCTCGTAGCCTTCGGTCATCATTTCCCGCACGCGCTGGTAGACGGCCTTCGGCAGGCGCTCCCGCATCACGCGGTCGCCGAATACATTTTCACCGAACAGTTCCGCAATGTTTACCCTTTCGCGTTTTTCTTCCATTGGTTCCTCCTTGTATGCAAGTGAACATGTTTGCGTGACTGTACCACAGGAAAAAAGCGCTGTAAACAGAGGCAACCGAATTTCAGTAAAATGCATGGATATTTATGCGATAGATAACAGCGTTTCAGTGAAAATCGTAGGAGAGGCGGAGTGTATTTCCGCTTCGTGCGACGGTCGCAAGGGCACCGCTGACCAGCGGGAGTGCCGGCGGGAGATGTCCGAAGTCCGCATCCATGATGATCGGAACGCGGTATTTCGAGGCGGTGAAGGACAGCCGCGTATTGGTCGAGCCCGAAGAGCGGCTCGTCAAAGTGCAGGGGGCGCCCGATCAGAAAGCCGCCGACGCGGGAGAACCAGCCGCAGTGCGCGAGCCGCCAGAGGACGCGCTCCATGTCAAAGACATTGAGGTCGCAGGACTCAAAGAACCAGAGTATGGGTTCGTCCGGATAGCGCTTTAAAAATTCTTCCACGCGGTCAAAGGAGGTTCCCGCGAGCCCGCCTAGGATATCGAGGCAGCCGCCGAGCAAGCGCCCGCGGAGCGTGAGCGGAGAAGCGGTCTCCCGCATTTCTCCCGCGGCGTCCGGCTGAAAGCAGCGCAGCTTGGTTTCGCGGTCCAAGTTGTAGGGGAGCAGCGGGTGTTCTTCGTCGCGGAGCGCCGCATACTGCCAGCGGTCATAGTTTTCAAATGCCGAGCGTTTGCCGGTGAGTAAATCGAAGGCATCGAAAAGTGCCGGGTGCCAGGGCTCCATGCCGAAGGCCGGGGCATTCGGGCCGTAGACAGCCGCCGTGTCGCAGAGGGTCGGCAGGAGAAACGTGAGGTTTGTGTTGTCTGAAAATCCCATAAACCACTTGGGGGAAGCGGCCGCAATCGCGGGAAAGTCGACCGCATCCAGAATGGTGCACATGAGCTCGCCGCCGCCGAGTGACATAAGGATGTCGGTATCTTTTCTTGTAAAAAAGTCATTGACCTCTGCGGCGCAGGCTTCCGGCGTATTGCTGATGCCGACGCCTTCTTGCACAAAGGCATTGGGACCGGTCACGCAGCGGTAGCCCAAGGCTTCGAATTTGGCGCGGGCATTCAGAAAGGCGGAACGGTAGGGTTCCGTGGCAGCGCCGAAGGAAGGGGAGATAAAGCCGATGCTTCCGTTTTCGGGTAAAAAATGAGGGTAACGCATAGGGACCTCCTAAGTACAAAGCGGTTTTCGGAAATAAACCGTTTTCGGTTGAACTCTATTATGCCACCGAAGCCGCTTTCTTGACAGGGAATTACAGGGTAAATTAAGATGAGAATATCACAAGGAGAGATTTGGAAGCGGGAGGGCATACTGTGAGCTGGAGCGGCATGAGAAGCAAACTGGAAAACGAATATCTGGCGGCGTCTCTCCGCGGGCATATTCAATATTATGCGACGAGTTACAGTAAGAGTCCCGATCACGAGGGACGCGCGGCGATACGCTTTGACGGTAAGGAGATCATTGCGGGCTGCTATTACAACAACTGGCTGAAAGCCGAGCTCTTTCCGCGGGATGCGCGCTACGAGAGGCGGATGAAAGAGGAGATGGCTTTTACGGATGACACTGCGGTGCAGCTCGGGGTCTTTGATCAGCGGAGCTTTTACGAGGCCTTTTCAATCTTTGACAATCAGAGCATTGAAGAGAGCCTATCAAGCGAAAATATGCTGGTCCGCATTTTCGCGATTCTGGACCGCAGGGTAGGAAAACGGAGACTTGAAAAAATAAGGCGGGAAATCGAAGGGGAAGAAAAAACGTTTTGCGAATTTTTTGCGATACGGGCAGCTGCGGAGGGACTGCGCGCGGAGAGGAGAGGGGAGGAATGAAGAGAGAGATGAAACAGGTCGCGGGACTTCCGCTGCCGCTTTACCTCGCCGTGCTGGGCCTCCTGTTTCTCGCGCTGCGGCGCGGTGTGATTCCGGCGGGGCTGCCGGGCGGCTTATTTTTACTTTTGGTGCTCGGCGAGGGCCTAAACGAACTCGGAAAGAGCGTTCCGCTTGTTAAAACCTATTTCGGAGGTTCGGTGGTCTGCGTGCTCGGCGGTGCGGCGCTCTCTGCGCTCGGGCTCTTTCCCGCGGGCAGTATGGGCTTACTCGATCGCTTTGTTCAGCAAGAGGGCTTCTTGATTTTTTACATTGCGGCGCTGATTACGGGCAGTCTCTTTCAAATCGATCGGCGACTCTTGTTTCGCGCTTCGCTGCGCATTTTGCCGACGGCGCTCGCGGGTGTCGCGGCGGGGACGGCGGTGGTCGTGTTGCTCGGGCTCTTGCAGGGATTCCGTCCTGCGGAGAGCCTGCTCTATATCGCGATTCCCATGACTTCCGGCGGCATGACCGCGGGCGCGGTGCCGCTCTCCGGCATTTATGCCGAGGCGACCGGGATTCCGGCGGGCGAGATTTTAACGCGAATTGCGCCGGCTACGGTGCTCGGGAATATTGTGTCCATCCTCTTCGGGGCGCTCTCGGTGCAACTCTCAAGAAGGTTTCCGAAAATCAGCGGCGGCGGGCAGCTGCTTCGCGGCGAGACGGCCGAAAAAAGCTTGGAAACACCGCGCATCGACTTTTCCAAGCTGCTCGCGGGGCTTCTGCTTTCGCTCGCCTTCTACATGGGCGGGGCCTTGTTACACGGCTTTGTCCCGGCTCTCCCCGCCTATGCGGGCATGATACTCTGCATTATGGCGGCAAAGGGCTTTTCGGTTCTGCCGGAAGAGATGGAAGAAGCCGCGGCGCTCTGGGGGCAGTTTGTGATACGTGCCTTTACGGCGGCGGCGCTCACGGGGATAGGCATTGTGCTTCTCGATTTAAACCGGCTCGCGGCTGTGCTGACGCTTCCGTATCTCCTGACCGTTGTGCTCGGTGTGCTCGCAATTACCCTGACCGCGGGTTTTGTCGGCAGCAGGCTCATGGGCTTTTATCCCCTCGAGGCTTCGATTGCGGCGGGCATGTGTACGACCAACATGGGCGGTTCCGGCAATGTGGCCGTACTCTCTGCGGCGGACCGCATGGCGCTTCTCCCCTTTGCGCAGATTGTGACCAGGAGCATAGGTGCGCTCATGCTGACGCTCGGCGGAATCTTGATGGGACTGCTTACGGGCTGACGGTGCATTGCTTGCAAAAACTATATCAGCGTGCTATAACTGACATCAGTCGCAAAAAAAATACGGTTATGAAAGAGAGGTTTATATTTGAGCATTAAGCAGAAAATTAATACGGCAATCGGCAGTGTAGGAGCGTTTCTCGGTGTGTTTGTTTTCGTCGCCTATATTCCGCAAATCCTTGCGAATTTGCACGGCGTCAAGGGACAGCCGTATCAGCCGCTCTTTGCGGCGGTTTCATGCTTAATCTGGGTGCTCTACGGGTTTACCAAAGAGCCGAAGCGAGATGTGATTTTGATGATTCCGAATTCGGTCGGTGTTGTTTTGGGTCTGGCAACTTTCCTGACCTCGCTCTGATGATTGGCGGGCTGGATTGTCGCAAACCTGAAGATATGCTATGATAAAAGATAGCGCTAATCATAACGCGGAGTTCTCGTTCGGAGGACTCCGCGTTTGCAACATGAGAGAGGGGGGAGAAGGTCATGGAAATCGATCCGCGGGCACTGACGGAAGACGGTTATTTAAAGGATCAGGATTATCTCAAAAATTTTCCCTACGGTCGCTATCCGACTTCGTTTAACGGTTGCGGCTGGGTAGCGATTTACAATGTCGAGCATGCGATCGGACAGAGCATTGCGGCGGAGGCGGTCTACGAGGTGATGCATAAGATGCTCCCCTATGACGGGACCCAGGGGACGCCGTTCCCGACCATGGTGCGCTACTATGCGGAGCGAAATATTCCCGTGGCGCGCATTTACGGGAGCGGAGAAACTTTGATTCGGGCGGTGAAAGAGCACGGCGCACCGCGGGGGATTCTCCGCTATATGGAGGGCAGAGAGCCGCACTACATTGCCTTTGTACTGGTCGATGCCGAAGCGCCCGCCCGCTATCGCTTTTTAACGCGGCGGACGGCAAAGAGGATTTTATCGAGACCATGGAATATTTTCGGTCGGAACACATACGCGGGCGGCGTATCGTGAGACTGCTGCTGCCGGGGGAGGAGAGAAACGATGCACGAGCGCGTGGCAAAAACCATATTGTCGACGCAAAATGGTCTGAACATTTACCGAGGCGGCGTGTGCAGTATCCTGTCCTGCGATGCAAAGCTGGCATCGAGCCGCTTTCGGGAGTCGGACGGGGAGCTTGAGGCAAAAATCAATGCGCCCGATCTCCTTGAGATGACGCTTCGGCGAAAACAGAGCCGCTGCATGATTATGGTGGGCTCGGCGAGCGAACCCTATCCGAAAGAGGAAGAGGAGACCTTGCTCATGCGCCGCTCGCTCGAGGTGATCGACCGCATGGAGTTCGGGGTCTCGCTCCGCACCAAGTCGCTTCGCATGCTCCGGGATCTCGATATTCTGGAGAGCATCCAGCGGAAAACCCGCTGCGTGGTCGAGGTTATGCTGACCACGGCGGACGAGGCACTTGCTTCGCGCCTTGAACCGACGGAGAGCACGGTCGGGGAGCGGCTGGAATTATTGCGGGCGCTCCGCGACGCCGGGATTCCGACGGTTGTGACGCTCGGTCCCGTACTGCCTTATCTGACGGACAGCCTTGAAAACCTTGAAGCCCTGCTCGGCGACTGCGTCGAGGCGCGGGTCTACGGTGTGATTCAGAACGGGTTCGGCGTGACGCTCCGGGCGGGTTCCTCTGCCTATTTCTTCTCCTGTCTCCGGGAGCTTGACCCGGAACTGCCGGAAAAATACGAGGCCCTGTTGCCGCCCGGCAAGCCGAGAAAGGCGGGCATGTTTCTGTCGCCGAACGCAGCGGCACTTGCCGACTTTTTTCAAAAGAGCACGGCGGCCTGCCGGCTGGTTACCGATCAGGAGGCCTTGTTTGCCTATCGCCATGCGTTTCTTGACAGGCGGGCGGGACAGCAGCTATCTCTCTTTGATCTCTTCGAGACCTGAGGCGGCTTAAAGTGCCCAGCCGCCCGAGAGGGTCAGTATGTTGCCGGTGAAATAGGCGGGTGCCGCTGCCAGCTGACAGACCAGCGCAGCGACTTCCTCGGCTGTACCGAGCGGCCTGCCGGAATTTCGTCTTCGAGGGCACAGCGTTCTTCGGCGTCGAGCCAGGCATTCATGTCCGTGTCGATTGCGCCCGGCGCAATCGCGTTGACCTGAATGTTAGATGGCGCGAGTTCTTTGGCGAGCGCCCGGGTAAAGCTGTTGACGCCGCCTTTGGCCGCGGAATAGGCAACTTCGCAGGAGGCGCCGCGGCTGCCCCAGACGGAGGACAGAAAGATCAGCTTGCCGCTGCCGGCACGCAACATGCGCGGAATCGCGAGCCTCGAGAGATAAAAGCAGGAACTTAAATCCGTGCGTATCATATGATCCCAGTCATCGGGGGTCATGTCCTGCAGGAGACCGAGGTGGGAGATGCCGGCGTTTGCAACCAGGAGGTTCGGTGCGGGAAAGTGCCGGTCAAAGTCCGAGAAGACCTCGGCGCAGGCCGCGCTGTCGCTGACATCCGCGAGTCGGGTGACAACGCGCGCACCGGCCGCGCGGCAGAGTGCTGCGCAGTCCTCGAGCTTTTCCTGCTCTTTCCTTGCGAGCAACAAGAGGTCGTAGCCGGACTGTGCAAGTTGCAGGGCAATCGCGCGGCCTATGCCGCGGGAAGCGCCGGTCAGGAGAGCTGCCGGACGGCGGGAAACGGAAGTGTCCGGATTCGGATTTGAGATTTCTGTCATAAGGGGAGCTCCTTTGCATGATTTGAATGAGACCAGTGTAGCATAGCGGCGGGGCTTGCGCCAATTCCTAGTGCTGTGCTAGACTATGGGCGTGTAGTTCACACGCCCTTTTTGTATACGAAAGTGAGGCAGTATGAGTCAGATTTACGATATGATTATCATCGGGTCCGGCCCCGCGGGACTGGCGGCGGCGGTTTACGGACAGAGAGCAAAGTTGGATTTGATTGTGATTGAAAAGCAGATGATCAGCGGCGGTCAGATTATCAATACCCTGGAAGTGGACAACTATCCGGGACTGCCGGGCATCGGCGGTTTTGAGCTCGGACAGAAGTTCCGGGAGCATGCGGAGAAGCTCGGAACCGCATTTGTGACCGACGAGGTAAAAGAGGTCCGCATCAACGAGGACGGTACCAGAACCGTGGTCGGCGCGGAGGCGGACTATACGGCGAAAACCGTCGTGATTGCGAGCGGCGCGGAGCACTCCCTCCTCGGCGTGCCGGGCGAGAAGGAGCTGACCGGCAGCGGCGTCTCTTACTGTGCGACCTGTGACGGCAATTTCTACCGGAACAAGGTCACGGCCGTGGTCGGCGGCGGCGATGTGGCGCTCGGCGATGCGCTCTATCTCGCGAGACTCTGTCGGAAGGTCTATCTGATTCACCGGCGCGACAGCTTCCGCGGCGCCAAGGTACTCGAGGACAAGGTGCGCGCGGCGGAGAATATCGAGCTGGTGCTCGACTCGACGGTAGAAGAAATCCGCGGCGAGGGACAATTAAAGTCCATCCTCGTGAAGAACAAAAGAGCGGCGCGGAGACCGAACTCGCAATCGACGGCCTCTTTATCGCGGTCGGCATTGTCCCCGAGTCAAAGAGCTTCCCCTTCCTCAAGACGGATGAGCGCGGCTATGTGCTTGCGGACGAGACCTGTGAGACCAATGTGCCCGGTGTCTACGCCGCGGGCGATGTGCGGAAGAAGCAGCTCCGCCAGGTGATTACGGCGGTTGCGGACGGCGCGAATGCCGTGGAGAGCGCCGTGCGCTATCTGACCGAACAATGAGAGAGAAGCTGATGCGGGGGCTTCGGCGCCTACTGGTACTGCTTCCCGTTCTCTTCCTGCTGGTTGGCTGTGCGGCGCAGGGAAGCGGTGCGGAGAGCCGGGCGGAAAGCCAATCCGAGCAGACGGCACTTGCAACGGAAGCGGAGAGCACGCAGAGGGAAAGTTCGGAGAGCGGCACCGCGAAGTCGAAGAAGAAACAGAAGAAGTCCAAAAAATCCAAGAAATCCAAACAGTCCGACAAGCGGCAGAGTGACAAAGCAGCGACAAGTGCCTCCGAGACCCTGACCGAAGCAGAGACGAGCGAAGCACTGTCGAGCACAGCCGCCGAGGAGACGCGCGCCGCAAAGAAGAGTGCTACCGCGACGCGTGCGTCGGAACGCGGTACGGAGGCGGGAAACGGCATCCGCGAGGACGGAAGCTATACTTCTCGCGATGAGGTTGCGCTTTACCTGCACACTTACGGAAAACTCCCGAAGAATTTCATCTCGAAGAAAGAAGCCGAAGAACAGGGCTTCCGCTTCGGAGAAGGAGATTTCGGCGAGGCCTTTCCCGGCATGAGTGTCGGCGGATCCCGCTTCGGCAATTACGACGGAAATCTCCCGGGGAAGAGCGGGCGACGCTACTACGAGTGTGATATCGACTATACGGGCGGCAGGCGGAATGCCAAGCGTCTGGTCTACTCGAACGACGGGCTCATCTTTTACACCGAGGATCACTATAAGACGTTTACGCAGCTCTATTAGATAGAGGAGAACTATGCGAGAAACCAGATGGAAGATTTACAGCAAGCGGGCCGATTTCGGAGCGATTTCGACCCGCTTTTCCGTGTCACCGATGCTGGCGCGGATTCTGATTAACCGGGGCGTCGCGGAAGAAGAAATCGGCGAATACCTGTCCGGTACTTTGGATGACATACCGCGCGGCGCGCTGCTGCCGGATATGGCGGAGAGCGTCCGCATTCTGGCGGAGAAGATACAGAACAGAGCGCCGATTCGCATCATCGGCGACTATGACATTGACGGCGTCTGCTCGACCTACATTCTGGTACAGGGTCTGCGGGCGCTCGGCGCCGCTGCGGACTATGATATTCCGGACCGCATTGCGGACGGCTACGGGCTGAATTTGCGCCTGGTGGAGCGTGCGGTCGCGGACGGCATTGATACGATCGTGACCTGTGACAACGGCATTGCGGCGCGACGTGAGGTTGCCGCCGCGGCGGATGCCGGGCTGACCGTGATTGTGACCGATCACCATGAGGTCGCGCACGGCGAAGACGGGGCAGAGCTCTTGCCGCCGGCCGATACGGTGGTGGACCCGAAGCGCGAGGGCTCAAAGTATCCGTTTGCCTCGATTTGCGGAGCGGTGGTTGCCTGGAAACTGATTGAAGAGCTGTTTCTGTTCTTCGGGAAGCGACGGGAGGAGGCGCGCGTCTTTCTGCCCTTTGCGGCGATTGCGACGGTCGGCGATGTGATGCCGCTAAAAAAAGAGAACCGCATCATTGTGCGCGAGGGCTTAAAGGCAATCGGAAGTTGTGATAACCTAGGCCTCCGAAAGCTGATTGCGCGCTGTGAGTTGAATCCGGAGGCGCTATCCGCCTACCACATCGGTTTTGTGATCGGACCCTGCTTAAACGCGGGCGGGCGCCTTGAGAGCGCAAAGCTCGGACTTTCGATGTTACTGGAAACCGGGGAAGAGAGCGCCGAGGCGGCGGCCGAGTGTCTGAAAGCGCTGAACGACCGGCGAAAGCAGATGACGGAAGACGGCATCCGCGCGGCATCGGCGGAGATTGACGCGCTGCCCGAACTTCCGAAGGTACTGGTGGTGTACTTAAAAGCTTGCCACGAGTCGGTCGCCGGTATCATCGCGGGGCGGCTCAAAGAAAAGTATTACCGCCCGAGCTTTGTCCTGACGGACAGTCAGGAGGCCGGATTCTTGAAGGGATCCGGGCGGAGCATAGAGGGCTATCACATGTTCCGCGCGCTCGAGGAAGTGGCGCCGCTGCTCACAAAGTTCGGCGGACACCCGATGGCGGCGGGGCTCACGCTTCCGGAGACCGAACTGACGAGCTTCCGAGAGGAGCTCAATCGGAACGCCGTGCTGAGCGACGAGCAGCTCACAGAGACGCAGTGGATTGACATTGCGCTCCCCTTTGCCTATGCGAACGAAGAGCTGGTCACAGAGCTCTCGCGCATGGAGCCGTTCGGTCAGGGCAATGCGCGCCCCTGCTTCGGGCAGAAGAATGTCGGAATCCGCGCGGCGCGAGTACTCGGAAAAAACCGGAATGTCGTGAAACTTTCCCTGCAGGATGAGGCGGGAACCGTGCGGGAGGCGCTTGCCTTCACCGACGGCGATGCGTTTCTCGCGGAGATGGAGGGAAGCCGTTCGATCGCTGTCTTGTATTATCCGGAAATCAACGAATACATGGGCAGGCGGAATTTGCAACTTGTGCTGAAAGCATGGAAATTTGCGCGCTGAACTGCTATAGTAAGGGCTGAAATTTGCGCATTTGGAGGAAAAGCGATGAAGACAGTGGCGGATTATATTCGCACCATTCCGGACTTCCCGGAACCCGGTGTCATGTTCCGGGATATCACGACAATTTTGCAGGATGCGGAGGGCTTGCATCTCGCGGTCGACGGCCTTCGCGAAGCGCTGCGGGGCGTTGACTACGACCTTGTTGTGGGTCCGGAATCCCGCGGCTTATCTTCGGTGTGCCTCTCGCGTATGCGGAGTACAAACCGTTTATTCCGATCCGGAAGCAGGGAAAACTGCCGGCAGAGACTATCTCGGAGACGTATGAACTCGAGTACGGACATGCGACGATTGAAATCCACAAGGACGCAATCAAACCGGGACAGAAGGTCGTGATTGTGGACGATCTGATTGCGACCGGCGGAACAACCGAGGCCATGGTCCGCCTGATTGAGAAGCTCGGCGGCGAGGTCGTGAAAATGCTGTTCGTGATTGAGTTAAAGGGGCTGCACGGCAGAGAAAAACTGAAGGGCTATCCGGTCTTCTCGCTGGTGAGTTACGAGGGAAAGTAAGATAAGGCGCTGTCCGCTTCGGGCAGCGCTTTTTCTGCACGGAGAAGGCCGAACGGGAAAGGCGGAGAGGAAAAGATGAGAGCTTGTATCCATATTTACACCGGAGACGGCAAGGGAAAGACCAGTGCGGCCATGGGACTTGCGCTCCGCATGGCGGGACACGGAAAACGCGTACTGCTCGCGCAGTTTTTAAAGGACGGGAGCTCGGGGGAACTGCTTGCGCTCGAAAAGCTGCCGGAACTGCACTGCCTCCGCATGGAGGAGCACTTCGGCTTTTTTTGGACGCTCAGTGACGCGGAGAAGGAAAAAGAAAAAGCGGCGGTGCAACGCTACTTCGCGGAAATTTTAGAGGCGGTCGAGCGGGAAAAACCGGCGCTTCTGATTCTCGATGAGAGCATAGCGGCCTACCGGCTGGGCCTCATTCCGCGGGAGCGCTTTCTCGACTTTCTGGACCGTAAGCCGGAGGACCTCGAGCTCGTGTTGACCGGGCGGGATGCACCGGAGGAACTTAAGTCCCGCGCGGACTACGTTTCGGAGATTGTGAAGCGAAAGCACCCCTTTGACAAGGGAATCCCCGCCCGGGAGGGGGTGGAGTTTTGAGGAGCGAGGCACTTGAAAAAGCGCTCGCCCCCTATGCGGCGTTTGAGGACGGCAAGCGGCTCCGCGCGGGGTTCACGACGGGCACGACAGCTGCGGCGGCGGCACTGGCGGCAGCGACACTGTTTTTTTCCGGAGAGCGGTTAGAGGCGGTTTCAATCCGGACGCCGGTCGGTGCCGTGCTGCCGATTCCGATTGAATCGCTGGAGCTGGTGACGGAAGACGGCGTAACAAGTGCGGTCGCGGCCGTCCGAAAGGATGCGGGCGATGACCCCGATGTGACGGACGGACTCCTCTTTTACGCGCGCGTCGACATGGAAGAAAGCGCGGGAACCGCCGCTGCGGAGGATACCGAGATTCCGGTGGTGTTTCGCGCCGGGACGGGAATCGGCACGGTGACCAAGCCGGGGCTTGACCAGCCGGTCGGTGAGGCGGCCATCAACCGCGTTCCGCGGAATATGATTGCGGCGGCCGTTCGGAGCGCCTATCGGGAGAGCGGTTTGAAAAGTCTCTCGAATAAGACGAGAATCGTGGTGACCCTCTCCTGCCCGGAGGGAGAGGAGAAGGCAAAGAAGACCTTTAATCCGAAGCTCGGCATACAGGGCGGGCTCTCGATCCTCGGGACCGAGGGCATTGTCCGGCCGATGAGCCGGAGAGCGCTGATTGAGACCATCGTGACGGATGTGAAATTTCATCTGAGCGCGCGGCCTTACTTCCTCGCGGTGCCGGGGAGCTACGGGCTTCACTTTCTGGAGGGGCATTTCGGCGTCGGGGCGGCGGATCCTGTCGTGATGAGCAATTTTATCGGCGAGACTCTCGATGCCGCGGTACAGTACGGCGCAAAGGGCGTGCTGCTCGCGGGTCATATCGGAAATTCGTGAAACTGGCGGGCGGCATTATGAATACGCACTCGCGGGAGGCAGACTGCCGTCTCGAGCTCTTCGCAATTCATGCCTTCCGGGTCGGCGCGCCGAAAGAACTTGTGACAGCGGTTTTGCAGGCGGGGCTCACGACCGAGGCCGTGCGACTGTTGAAAGAGTCCGGCTTTCTGGAGGCGACTTCGGAGAGCCTGCTTGCGGCAATGGAGCGTGCGGTCGCCGTGCGGACCCGTGGAGAGACAGAGGTCGGTATTTTATTCTATACCTTGGAGGACGGTGTACTCGCGGAGAGCGAAAACGCGCGGCGTCTGATGGAGAGGAGCACGGAAACATGAAACAGGACAGTGGAAACAGAGTGCTGCTTTTTGGCGGCACGACAGAGGGAAGAGAGCTTGCGCTCTGGCTGAGAGATGCGGGCATTCCGGCGCTGAGCCATGTCGCGACGGATTACGGCGAGGCGCTGCTTCGGGAGGAAGCACTGCCCGCAGAGTACGGGCGGCTCGATGCGGCCGAAATGGAGCACCTGCTTCGGACCGGCGACTTTTTTTGCGGCCCTGGATGCAACCCATCCGTTTGCGACCGAGGTGTCTAAGAATATCCGCGCCGCGGCAGCGGCGGCGGGCGTCCGCTATTATCGCATTTTGCGGGGCGAGGGCAGTGCTTCGGAGGCGGAAGAGGCAGAAGAGATAGAGGCGCGGCTTCGCGCGCGCGGTTGTTTTCACCTCTTTGACAGCCAGCAAGAGGCGGCGGACTGGCTGGCGAAAACGGAAGGACCTATTTTTCTCGCGACCGGCAGCAAGGAGCTGAAGGCCTATGCGGCGCTGCCGCGCGAGCGGCTCACGGTCCGCATCCTGCCGGGAGAAGAAGCGCTTCGGAAAGCTGCGGAAGCCGGCATTCAGCCCGATCATATCATTGCGATGCAGGGCAGAAGCTCAGTCGGGCTGAATCAGGCCTTACTACAGCAATGTAGTGCAAAGTTTCTGGTTACAAAGCAGTCCGGGAAACCGGGGGGCTATCTTGAAAAACTGCGCGCCGCGGAGGAACTCGGCATCTGCTTTGTCGCAATCCGTCGGCCGGCAGAGCGGGAAGGATATACCCTTTCCGAAATCAAGGCGCTCCTTCGGGCGCAGTATGCGGCGTGTGTGACACCGGAGAGGAGAGAGGGCATGCAAGAAGAAAGCCGAACAGAAATCCGAAAAGAGAGCAAAGGGGAAGCCGAGCCCAAAACGGCAGCGGAACCCAAAACGGAAGGCAAGGCTGAAGCGGAAGCCGAAGCGGGGAAAAAGCGGGTTACGATTGTCGGCATAGGCCCGGGCGAGACTTCACAGCTCACCTTTGCGGCCGGTCAGTGTATCGCGGAAGCCGGTTTGATGATCGGTGCGTCCCGGATGAATGCCGTCGCCGGGGCGTTTCTGCGGGAACTGGGTCTCGCGGTACCGCCGATGGTTGCGAGCTACAAGCCGGAGGAGATTGCGCGCCTGGTCGCAGAGAGCCGGGCGGAACACATTGTGCTGCTTTGCAGCGGTGACACAGGATTTTTCTCCGTCACAAAAAAGCTGCGGCGCGCCTTGGCGGACGCAGGCCTTGGGGAGCCTGTCGTGCTGCCGGGTATTTCCTCCAAGAGCTGTCTGGCTGCACGCCTCGGATTTTCGGCGGAGGCAGTGCCGGACCTTCGCCTGCACGGGAAAAAGGATGCCGTGCTTCCGGTCTTATTGCGGGCGCGGCGTGTGTTTGTCATCTTGGAAGGCAGTGCACAGCTCTCGGAGCTCCGAACACTCGCGGCAGCGCTCTGCAGGGCGGGCGCCGGGGAAGCGGAATTTCACTTCGGTGTGAATTTGTCGTTGCCGGACGAAACCGTGTTTTCCTGCAGCGCGGCAGAGCTCCGCGAGGGCGCGCTCGAGGCGGAATTTGCGGCCTTGCCGCCGCACGCTCTGCTCTGCCTGTACCTCGCCCTGCCGGACAGCTGCAAGGCGCGGCCGCTTGCGGCCGGCATCCCGGATGACTGTTTTCTCCGGGAGAAGACACCGCTCACCAAGCGGCAGATTCGCGCAGCCGCGATTTCGCTTCTCGGCGTGCAAGAGGACAGTATCTGTTATGACATCGGGAGCGGCACGGGCGGTATGACCGCAGAACTTGCGATGGCCGCGCCGCGCGGCAGTGTCTATGCCGTCGAGTGCGATGCGGATGCCTTTTCGCTCACCGGAAAAAACATGGAGCGCTTTGCGCTTTCGCAGGTAGAACAGGTCTTCGGCCATGCGCCGGAGGCACTCCGAGATCTCCCGGCGCCGGACTGCGTCTTTGTGGGCGGCAGCACGGGTAAAATCGGAGAAATCTTCGGAACCGTTTTTGCAAAGAATCCCGCCGCGCGCGTGGTCGCGACGGCGGTGAGCCTTGAGACTGTCTCGGAGCTCTCGTCGCTCAGCGCGGCTTATGAGAGCGTGGGGTACCGGACGCAGTGCCTGCAGCTCAGCGCGGCCGAGACCAAAAAGATGGGGCGCTACCACCTCTTGTTCGGGCAGAATCCGACGCTGCTCTTCCTGATAGAAGGAGACGGAACATGCAAAGATTGATGGTCGCGGCGCTCACCTCCGGCGCGGGCAAGACCAGTGTCACCATGGGGCTTGCGGCGCTCTGGCGGCAGGCAGGCAAGACCGTGCAGGTTTATAAGACGGGGCCGGATTACATTGACCCGCAGTTTCACACCGCAATCACCGGCCGTCCCTGCATTAACCTGGACCCGTATTTTCTGGATGCCTCCGAGCTTCGCGAGACCTTTTCGCGCTATCAGAGCGAGGCGGATATTCTGCTCATCGAGGCCGCGATGGGGCTCACGGACGGAATTGCCGGACAGGGGGACAGGGCCTCGGCGCTCGAAGTCGCGCGGGCGCTGGACGTCCCCGTGCTGTTGCTGGTCGCGCGGGGGCAGGAAGACGAGGCGACGCGAAAAATCGAAGCGCTGACGCCGGAGGACCGCGCGCGACTCACGGGCATACTCTTAAACGAGGGCGGCAAGGACGGCGCAGCGTCTGAGGACTCGCTCCCGGCAGAGCTCGCCGGGGTCAAGGTGTACGGCTGCCTCCCGTCGCTTCGGAGCCATGAACTGAAGAGCCGTCATCTGGGCCTCGTGGTGCCGCTCGAGACCGAAGAGATTTGTCGCTTTGCGCGGCAGATGGCGGAGGCACTCCGAAAGACGCTTCCGACCGAGTTCCGGACGGGCGCGGGGGCGGCAGCGGAGACCTTTCGCCTCGGCATTGCGCGGGATGCCGCGTTCTCGTTTCTGTACCCGGAAAATCTGCGCGTGCTGACCGAATGCGGCGCAGAGCCGGTCCTTTTCAGCCCGCTTTCGGACCGCTCGCTGCCCGCCGGGCTCTCGGGGCTCTGGCTGCCGGGCGGCTACCCGGAGCTCTATGCCGAGGCACTCAGCAACCAGGTCTCGCTCCGGGAGGATATTCGGGACGCCGTGCGGGGCGGGCTTCCGACGGTCGCCGAGTGCGGCGGCTTTATGTACCTGCTTGAAAGTCTGGAGGACATGAACGGCATACCGTATGAAATGGCGGGGGCGCTCACCGGCCGCGCCTTCCGGACAGAGAAGCTGCAGCGCTTCGGCTATATCGAAGTCCGGGCGGAAGAGGAGACTCTGTTGCTCTCACCGGGCGAAAGTCTCCGCGGGCACGAGTTCCACTACTGGGATGCGACGGAGAACGGCGGGAGCTGCGTTGCGACCAAGGCAAACGGCAGTAAGTCCTGGCCCTGCGTGCGGGGAAGTGCGACGCTCTTTGCGGGCTACCCGCACCTTTACCTCGCGAACGCGGCGGGAAGAAAGGCGGCGGCGCGCTTTGCGGCTGCCTGCCGTGCCTTCCGGCGAAGCCGCGAGGAAACAACATGCTAGTGCTCTACGCAGGCGGCAGTGCGAGCGGGAAATCCGAGGCGGCGGAAGCGGCGGCCGCCGCCGCAGCGCGAGAAGCGAAGCGTCCGCTCATTTATCTCGCGACCATGAAGCGCGGCGGCAGGGAGGCGGCGGCGCGGATTGAAAAGCACCGGGCGCAGCGCGCCGAGAAGGGCTTTGTGACCGTCGAAAAAGCGCGCGCGGTGCACGAACTCACGCTGCCCGCGGACGCTGTGGTTCTTTTGGAAGATCTCGGCAATCTCGTCGGGAACGAGCTTTTTTCGCCGGAGGCGGGGGCGCGAAGCGAGGAAACCGTGCTCTGTGCGCTGCGCGAGAGTCTGCTTGCGCTCGAAAAAAAGTGCGGGCAACTCATTCCGGTCGGCGCCCTGCTCGCGGAAGAGCCGCGATACGGAGATCCCGATACCGAGCGCTACGTGCGCATCTTTTCCGCGCTGCAGAATGCGCTCGCCGCGCGTGCGGATGCGGTGTATCTCGCGGAACTCGGAGCGGTGCGCTGTCTCAAACGGAAGGAGGGGCCATGAAATATCTCCGCGCTTTTTGCATTGCCGCGGCAATGTACTCGCGGCTTCCGGTGCCGAATGTGCGCTGGGATGAGGAGAGCAAGGCGATGGTGCTCTTTTTCTTTCCGCTGCTCGGCGTGATCGAGGGCGGGCTCTTATACGGCATCGCGCGCTTCCTGTTATTTGGCAGGGTTTCGGCACCGCTCTCTGCCTTTGTCATGACGGCGGCACCGCTACTCTTCACCGGCGGCATTCACTTTGACGGCTTTCTGGACACGGTCGATGCGCTCGGCTCCTGGAAGGGCAAAGCGGAAAAGCTCGCGATTCTGAAGGATGTCCACGCCGGTTCGGCCGCCGTACTGCAGGGTGTTTTGCTGCTTCTCTCTGTGTTTGCCTCCTGGGAGACTGTATTTTCGAGCGGGGCGGCAGTGCGGCTACTGCCGCAGGTGCTCTGCGGTTTTCTCCTAAGCCGCGCGCTCAGCGCACTCTCGATTTTTGTGCTCCCGAATGCGCGGGGCGCCGGTACGGTTTACGACTTTACGGCCGAGAAGCAGCGGCAGAGGGGGCGGGGCCTCTCGCTTCTCTATCTGTTTCTCGGGAGCGGATTGCTCGTTCTGACCGGGACAAGGCTGACAGGCTTTATAATCCTGACGGCCGTGCTCGCCGCCGCGCTCTACAGCGCCTGCCGCGCCCGCTTCTCGTTCGGCGGCATGACGGGGGATCTCGCGGGCTTTTTGCTCACGAATTGCGAGGCCGCGGCCGTGTTTGCCGCAGCTTGCATTTCATGTTTGAACTCTTTATAATTGAAGCTTACTATATCCGAAAGCGGAAGAGCAGTTCAGAAACAGCGCCGGGGCTTTGCGCGGCGCCGGGAAAGGGGGGAACCGGACAAGATGGAAGAGCGAAACCTGAGAGAATTGGAGAATCCGGCAGAGTTTACAGACCCGGATTTACTGTATGAGGAGCTGATTGCCGCCATTGAGCGCTATCATCCCTCGGATGACACCTCGCTGATTCACCGCGCCTATATGACCGCAAAAAATGCGCATATGGACCAGAAGCGGAAGTCCGGCGAGCCCTATATTATTCACCCGCTCTGCGTCGCGATTATCTTAGCGGATTTGGAGCTTGACAAAGAGACCATTATCGCGGGTCTCCTGCACGATGTCGTCGAGGACACGATACTGACCAGGGCGCAGATTTCCCGCGTGTTCGGCGAGGATGTCGCCGTGCTTGTGGACGGCGTGACCAAGCTGACCCAGATTACCTGGACCACAGACAAGCTCGACATTCAGGCGGAGAATCTTCGGAAGATGTTTCTCGCGATGTCGCAGGACATCCGCGTGATCCTGATTAAACTCGCGGACCGCCTCCACAATATGCGGACGCTCCAGCATATGCGGCCGGAAAAACAGCGCGAAAAGGCAAAAGAGACGCTTGAAATCTATGCGCCGCTCGCCGACCGCCTCGGTATCAGCCGCCTCAAGGTAGAGCTCGACGACCTTGCGCTTCGCTATCTCGAGCCGAAAGCGTACCGGGAGCTCGAGGAAAAAATCGAGGAGAAGAGCCACAGTACGGAGCGTCTGCTCGAGACTATCATCGCGGAAGTGCAGGGCATCATGAACTCGTCCAAAATTCCGAGCTCGGTGATCGGGCGCAGAAAACACATCTTCTCGATTTACAAGAAGATGGTGAATCAGCACAAGACCTTTGATGAAATCTACGATCTCTTTGCGGTCCGCGTGCTCGTGCAGGATTTAAACGACTGCTATGCGGCGCTCGGTCAGCTCCATGTGCACTTTACGCCGCTCTCGGAGCGCTTCAAGGACTACATTGCGCGCCCGAAGCCGAACCGCTACCAGTCCTGCACACGACGCTTCTGTTCCACAACGGGACGCCGTTTGAGGTGCAGATTCGCACCTATGAGATGGACAAGGTCGCAGAGTACGGTATTGCGGCGCACTGGAAGTACAAGGAGAAGGCAAAGGGTGAGAACCCGACCCTGACCGGCGGCGAGGCCGAGAAAATGCGCTGGCTCCGCCAGATTCTCGAGTGGCAGCGGGAGATGCCGGACAACAAGGAGTTTCTCTCGGATGTGAAGAACGAGCTGAACCCGTTTGCCGACATGGTCTATGCGTTTACACCCGGCGGCGATGTGAAGACGCTGCCGACCGGCTCGACGCCGATTGACTTTGCCTACTCGATTCACTCGGCGGTCGGCAACTGCATGGTCGGCGCGCGCGTCAACGGGCGCATGGTGCCGCTCGACTACCAGATTCAAAACGGCGACCGCATCGAGATTCTGACCTCACAGAACTCGCGCGGACCGAGCCGCGACTGGCTGAAGCAGGCCAAGAGCTCCCAGGCGCGGAATAAGATTAACCAGTGGTTCAAGACCGAGCTCAAGGAAGAGAACATTGTGCGCGGCAAAGAACTGCTCGCCGCCTATGCGAAGAGCCGCGGGCAGGACTGGAATGAGTTAAACCGGCCGGAGTACCAGGAGAAGGTGCTGCGCCGCTATTCGATGCACGACTGGGATGCCGTGCTCGCGACCGTGGGACACGGCGGCCTGAAGGAAGGCCAGGTCGTGAACCGCATGATTGAGGAGCGGAAAAAGGTACTCGCAAAGCAGATTTCCGATGAGACGGTGCTCGCCAACATCGAGGCCTACAACAAGGAGAATACGGAGGCGACGCTCCGGAAGTCCGGCAACGGCATTGTCGTAAAGGGCATCCACGACCTGGCTGTTCACTTCTCGCGCTGCTGCGCGCCGGTGCCGGGCGATGAGATTGTCGGCTTTGTGACGCGCGGCAGAGGCATTACGATTCACCGCACGGACTGCATCAACATTCTGTCGCTCCCGGAGGCGGAGCGCGCGCGCCTCATTCCGGCCGAGTGGCAGGTGCCGGAGGGCGAGGCGACAAAGTATCTCGCGAGTATCCGCGTCATCGCGCACAACCGCACGGGTCTCTTTGTCGACATCACCCGCGTCTTTACCGAGCGCGGCATAGACATCAAGGCGATTAACACGCGCACTTCGAAGCAGGACATCGCGACCATGAACCTGAGCTTTGACATCGGTTCGGCAGAGGAACTGCGCTCCCTGCAGGATAAAATACGGCAGTGCGAGGGCATCATTGACATTGAGAGGGTTTGAGCCATGGAAGAGAGCAGACTTTCGATTCTTTGTATGACACTGGGCATGGTGGAGACCAATTGCTATCTGATCTGGAATAAAGAGAGCAAGGAGGCTCTGCTGATCGATCCCGCGGACGATGCCGCGCAGATCGAGAAAGTCATCCGGGAGCGGGACCTTTCGCTCAAGGCACTCTTGTTGACCCACGGGCACTTTGACCATGTGCTCGCGGCGTCGGCGCTCCGGGATGCCTTTCATGTGCCGCTCTGCGCTGCCGAGACCGAGGCAGAGACACTGCGGAATCCGGAATTAAACGGTGATGCGAGATGGCTTCGGCAGGGACTTTCGCTCAAGGCGGACCGCCTGTTTCACGACAAGGAAAAGCTTTCTTTCCTCGGCACCGAAATCGAAGTGCTCTTTACGCCGGGGCACACGGCAGGTTCCTGCTGCTATTACTTTCCGGCAGAAAAGCTGCTCTTCTCGGGCGATACCTTATTCGAGGGCTCGTTCGGGCGTGTCGATTTGCCGGGCGGCAACATGGCCAGCTTAAAGCGCTCGCTGGATCGCCTGTTCGAGTTGCCGGCGGACACGCTCGTGCTCCCCGGCCACATGGGACAGACCAGCATAGGCGAAGAGCGAAAGAGCAACCCGATTTTCTATTACTGAGACAGGGTAAAACAGATGATATCCTTACAATTACAGGACGTCCCCTTCGAACAGGACGTCCGGGAACTTTTCATGGCGTTTTTTCCGGGACAGAGCTTCAGTCATGTGCCGGAACAAGACGCCATGATTTCTTGTATCATGACGGCGGAGGCGGAGGCCGGGAACGAAGAGACCGGACGCCTCGGAACCTATCATGCCACCTTGCTGACGGACCGCGGCGAGCGGCTTTCGTTTGAGAGTCCGTGGTTTTCCGAGCGGATTGCCGGCAAAAACGAATTAAAGCGGGCGCTCTACCGGACTCTTTCGGCGCTCACGGGAAAAGAACTCCCCTGGGGCACCCTGACCGGCATACGCCCGGCGAAGCTCGCCCTTAATCTGTTGCAGCGGGGCAAGACGGCAGAGGAGATTCGCGCCGAATTTAAACGCGATTTCTTTTTGAGTGATGCGAGAAATGCGCTCTGCGTGAGGACTGCGGAAAATGAGCTCCGCGCAATCCGGGGGCTCGACTTTACGACAGGCTACAGTCTCTATATCGGCATTCCGTTCTGCCCGACCACCTGCCTCTACTGTTCTTTTCCCTCCTATCCGGCGGGAAAAAACAAGGCAGCGCCCTACCTTGCGGCGCTCCGGGAGGAACTCCGTTTAACGGCGGAGATGATGGCGGGCAGGCGTCTCGACGCGGTCTATGTGGGCGGCGGCACGCCGACCAGCCTCTCGGCCGAGGAGCTCCGCGCGCTGCTTCTGTTTGTGCGGGAGACCTTTGACTTCTCGGCCTGCCGGGAGTTTACGGTGGAAGCCGGGCGGCCGGACAGCATTACCCGCGAGAAACTGCTCGCGCTTCGGGAGGCCGGGGTAGACCGAATCAGCATCAACCCCCAGACCTTAAAGCAGGCGACGCTTGACTTAATCGGGCGCTTCCACACGGTCGAGCAGTTCACGGAGAGTTTTGCGCTGGCAAGAGAGCTTGGCTTTGACAACATTAACACCGATCTCATTATGGGGCTGCCGAACGAGACCGAGGCGGATGTGCGGCGCACCATGGAGGGCATACGCGCGCTGTCGCCGGACGATGTGACCATCCATAGCCTCGCCTTAAAGCGGGCGGCGCGTCTCAACACGAAGCGCGAAGATTACCGGGATGTCCGCTACGGCGATGCCAATCAGATGGTGGAACTCGCTGCCTCTTACTGCGAGGAGATGGGGCTCTCGCCCTATTACCTGTACCGGCAGAAAAATATGGCGGGCAATCTCGAAAATGTGGGGTGGTGTCGTCCCGGCAAAGAGGGACTCTATAACATTCTGATTATGGAGGAACTTGAGACCATTGTGGGCTGCGGCGCGGGTACGACAACCCGCGTGATGCGCGGCGAGGGGCAGTATGACCGCCTTGAAAATGTCAAGGATCCGGCGCTCTACGTCGAGCGCTTACCGGAACTGCTCGCAAAAAAGCAGCGCGCCCTCGCGGGAGATGTGCTAGGATAAAGAAGATAGGGTTATAACAGCCGAAGAGAAAACAAGGAGGGCAAGGCGATGAGTTTAAAAAAGCAGCCGGTCACCGGAATGAAAGATATTCTGCCGGACGAGATGACACTGCGGGATTATCTGATCGGTGTGATCAAGGAGACTTACCGGAGTTTCGGCTTTACGCCGATGGAGACCCCCTGCGTGGAGCACATAGAAAATCTGACGAGCAAGCAGGGCGGCGACAACGAGAAGCTGATTTTCAAGATTTTGAAGCGCGGCGAGAAGCTTCGTCTCGCGGACGCGGCGGGCGAAGAGGATCTCTGCGACAGCGGCCTCCGCTATGACCTGACGCTTCCGCTGACCCGCTACTATGCGAACAACGCGGCAAAGCTACCGAGCCCCTTAAGGCGCTGCAGTGCGGTTCGGTCTGGAGAGCGGACCGCCCGCAGAAGGGCAGATACCGGCAGTTCACGCAGTGCGATATCGACATTCTCGGCGAGGAGAGCAATCTCGCGGAAATCGAGCTGATTCTCGCGATTGCGAAGACCCTGAAGAAACTCGTGCCGGAGAATGACTTTCTGGTCCGCGTGAACGACCGGAAGATACTCCGCGCGATGGTGGCCTTCGCGGGCTTCCCGGCGGGGCAGGAGGACGGCGTCTTAATCACGCTCGACAAGATGGATAAAATCGGTACCGACGGCGTGCGCGCGGAGCTCATTGAGAACGGCGCGTCCGAGGCGTCGGCAGATCAGTATCTCGGTCTGTTAAAAGACCTCGGCACCGACGCGGCGGCGGTTCGTTCTCTCGGCGAAAAGCTCGGCGATTTCCTGGAGCCCGGTACGGCGGAGGGACTCGCGGAGATCATGGAGGCTGTGCAGAGCGTGAGCGGCGGCGCGGTCAAGGTACAGTTCGATCCGACTCTGGTGCGCGGCATGGGCTATTACACCGGTACCATCTTCGAGTTTCGATGGAAGGCTTCGGCGGTTCGGTCGCGGGCGGCGGCCGCTACGACAAGATGGTCGGCAAGTTCACGGGCACGGATGTCCCGGCCTGCGGCTTCTCGATCGGTTTTGAGCGCATCATTGCGATTCTCATGGATCAGCAGTATGTGATTCCCACGCAGAAAGAAAAGGTCGCGATTCTGCTCGATAAGAAGCTCTCTGCAGCGCGTCGCACCGAAGCGCTGCAAGAAGCCGAAGCACTCCGCGCAGAGGGAAAAGACGTGCTGGTCACGAAGATGGCAAAGAACAAGAAGTTTCAGCGGGAACAGCTCTCGCAGCAGGGCTATACCGTATTCCGGGATTATTTTGAGGCATAAGAGGGGAGATACAGTATGTCGGAGTCAATGAGAGGTTTAAAGAGAACACATCGCTGCGGGGAGGTTGTCGGCGCAACCCTCGGCAGCGAAGTCACGGTCATGGGCTGGGTGCAGCGCAGCCGCAATAAGGGCGGCGTCGTGTTCACCGATCTCCGCGACCGCAGCGGGATTCTGCAGCTTATTTTTGAGGAAGATGACTGCGGCGAAGAGGTGTTTCACAAGGCGCAGAGCTTAAAGAGTGAGTACTGCATCGCGGTCGAGGGACGCCTGGAGCGCCGCTCTGACCCGAACCCGAAGCTCCCGACCGGTGAACTCGAGGTGCGGGCCAAGACGCTTCGCATTCTCTCGGGAGTCCGAGACGCCGCCCTTCCCGATCGAGGAGAACACGAAGACCAGGGAAGAGCTCCGCTTAAAGTACCGTTTCTTAGACCTTCGCCGTCCGGATCTGCAGGCGAGAATCATGCTGCGCTCGAAGATTGCGGCGGAGATTCGCCGCTTTATGACCGGCGAGGGCTTCCTCGAGATCGAGACGCCGACACTCATTAAGTCGACGCCCGAGGGCGCGCGCGACTATCTCGTGCCGAGCCGTGTCCACCCGGGCAGCATGTACGCGCTGCCGCAGTCGCCCCAGCTCCTGAAGCAACTCCTCATGTGCTCCGGCTATGACCGCTACTTCCAGCTGGCGCGCTGCTACCGCGACGAGGATCTCCGCGCGGACCGTCAGCCGGAGTTCACACAGGTCGATATGGAGCTCTCCTTTGTGAACGCGGACGATGTGCTCGCGGTCAACGAAAAGCTCCTGCACACGATTTCAAGGAAGTGCTCGGCGTCGAGGTGAAGCTTCCGATTCAGCGCATGACCTGGAGAGAGGCGATGGAGCGCTACGGCTCCGACAAGCCGGATCTCCGCTTCGGCATGGAGATCACCGATGTCTCCGAGACGGTGAAGGGTTGCGAGTTTGCGGTCTTCTCGGGCGCGCTCGATGGCGGCGGCAGCGTTCGCGGCCTGAATGTCAAGGGACAGGGCCACATGCCGCGGAAAAAGATCGATGCGCTCGTCGAGTATGCGAAGGGCTACGGCGCAAAGGGTCTCGCCTATGTCGCAATCCAGGAAGACGGCAGCGTAAAGTCCTCGTTTGCAAAGTTCCTGAAGGAAGAGGAGATGCAGGCGTTAATCAAGGCGATGGGCGGCGAGAACGGCGACCTCTTGCTCTTTGCGGCGGACAAGAACAAAGTCGTCTTCGATGTGCTCGGCGCACTCCGGCTCGAGCTCGGACGGCAGCTTGAACTCTTCGATAAGAACGAGTTCCGCTTTGTCTGGATCACAGAGTTCCCGCTGCTTGAGTGGTCGGAGGAGGAGCAGCGCTTCAAGGCAATGCACCATCCGTTCACGATGCCGATGGAAGAGGACTGGGATAAGATTGACAGCGATCCGGGTGCGGTTCGAGCCGAGGCCTATGACATTGTCTTAAACGGCAATGAAATCGGCGGCGGCTCGGTTCGTATTCACCGCTCGGACATCCAGGAGAAAATGTTCGAGGTTCTGGGTCTCACGAGAGAGGTCGCGGAGGAGCGCTTCGGCTTCCTGCTCGAAGCCTTCCGTTACGGCGTACCGCCGCACGCAGGTCTTGCCTACGGCCTGGACCGCCTCGCAATGCTGATGGCGGGGGCGGATACCATTCGCGATGTCATTGCCTTCCCGAAGGTCAAGGACGCCTCGGATCTCATGATGAACGCACCGGATGTGGTTGAGGAGAAGCAGATGGAAGAGCTGTCCCTCTGCTTCCGGGAGAACAAGGCGTGAGCAGCGAGAACAGAAATTCTGATTGCGGACGATGAGGCGCGCATGCGCGCGCTGGTCCGCGATTATCTCCGGATGAAGGGCTTCCAGGTGCTGGAGGCGGAAAACGGCAGAGAGGCGCTCGAAGTATTCCAGCGGGAACCGGACATCGCGCTGATTCTCCTCGATGTCATGATGCCGGAGATGGACGGTTTTGAGACTTTGAAAGAACTTCGGCACATCTCGGATGTGCCGGTGCTCATGCTGACCGCGCGCGCCGAAGAGCAGGATGAGCTCCAGGGCTTTTCGCTCGGCGCAGATGAGTATATTGCAAAACCCTTCAGCCCGAAGGTACTGCTCGCGAGAATCGACGCGATTCTGAAGCGCACCTCCACGGGGGCGGGCGACGAGCAGCTTGAAGCGGCCGGTATCTGCCTCGACGAGCGCGCCCATGAGGTCACGGTCGACGGCAAAAAGGTGGAGCTCAGCTTCAAGGAATTTGAGCTGCTTCGCTACTTCCTCGAGAATCAGGGCATTGCGCTCTCGCGGGAAAAGATTCTGAACCATGTCTGGAATTACGACTACTTCGGCGACGCGCGCACCATCGACACGCATGTGAAAAAGCTTCGCGCAAAGATGGGGGAAAAGGGCGCGCTGATCCGGACCATCTGGGGCATGGGCTATAAGTTCGAGCCGGAGGAAGCGTGAAACACTCGATACGGCTCCGCTTCACCGCGCTGATCTTCGCGGTGCTCACGGTGCTCATGGCAGTGCTGTTTCTCGTGAACAGCTTCGGGCTCGAGCGTTTCTACCGGCGTCAGAAGGTGCTGGATCTCGAGAACGCCTACCATACACTCGATGAAATCGCGGCGTCGAAGGGAACGGCGTCCGCGGAGATGGAAGAGCTGCTCCGCTATTACAGCAGCCGCTATAACATCACGGTGGCGCTTGTCGACTCGGCGAATTCAAACTCCTGCAGAGCACCGAAAACGGCAAAAGCCGCCTCTATCAGCGGGTACAGCGCTATCTGTTCCGGCAGGATGAGGACGGCAAGACGCTCGTCCTAAAGAAGACGGAGAGCTATACCATACTGCAGGCCTACGACGACGGCAGCCAGAGCGCGAATATCGACTGCTTTGCCTATCTCTCCGACAACCAGACCCTGCTCCTCATGACCACGCCGGTCGCCAATCTGAAGGAGAGCGTGCGGCTCGCAAACCGCTTTCTCTTTTATGTGGGAGCGCTGACCCTCTTGTTCGGCGTTTTTCTGGTCTGGGGCATGACCTCCCGGATCACAGGTCCCATACGCTCGCTCGCGGCGATCTCCGAGAAGCTGGGACATATGGATTTTTCGGTGCGCTACCGCGGTCAGAACGAAGATGAAATCGGCGTGCTCGGCAACAACATGAACAGCATGGCAGAGCAGCTGGAAATAGCCGTTTCGGAGCTCAGGGAGGCAAACCGGAAGCTCCGCGACGACCTCGCGCATCAGGAGGAGATCGACCGGATGCGGCGGGAATTCATCGCGAATGTCTCGCACGAGCTGAAAACCCCGATTGCCCTGATACAGGGCTATGCGGAGGGGCTCGAGGACGGGCTCTGCGAAGAAAAAGAGATGCGCGAGCAGTATCTCGGCGTGATTCTCGACGAGGCGGGGCGCATGAACAAACTCGTGCGCCAGCTCCTCACACTTTCCCAGCTCGAGTCCGACAAGCCGGATCTCAATATGGAGGTCTTTGATCTCCGGGAGAGCGCGGAGAGTGTGCTCCGGAAGACCAAGGTGCTCGCCGAAGAGAGCGGGGCGAAGGTTTCGCTCGAGGCGCCCGATACAGGCATTTCGGTGCGGGCGGATGCGTTCCGGATAGACGAAGTGCTGATGAACTATGTGAGCAATGCGTTCCACCATGTGGAAGAGGGCGGCGAAGTCATCGTGCGTCTTTTGCCGCGGGGGGAGCGGGTGCGCTGCGAGGTCTATAACAGCGGGAAGCGGATTCCCGAGGAGGATCTCGGCAGACTCTTCGAAAAATTCTACAAGGTCGACAAGGCACACACCCGGAAGTACGGCGGGAGCGGAATCGGGCTCTCAATCGTGCGCGCGATTATGACCCAGCACAATATGCCCTGCGGCGTCGAGAATTGTCCGTCCGGCGTGCTGTTCTGGTTTGAGCTGCCGCGCGCGCAGCAGACAGACAGCAAGGAACACAAATAAGGGGAAAAAGTTTCGAAATAAGAAACTATATGTGGTAGTTCGACGAAAGGATGCGAAAAAAAGCTTGTGTATTTTTGCCGATTGCATTTTGATTCTTGTGAACTCTGCCGATTTCCGTAGCACGAAGGCGCGCGTTTTGGTCGGGCGTTTCAGCGCTTTGCCATGTTCCCAATTCTGCCAAAGCAAGGTAAACTATAGGAGCCCCATTTATGGGGCTTCTATTTTATTTTGAATCCATATATAGTGTGGACCGTGCTTTTAGAGAGGAAATCGGGATGGAAACCAAGGTCAGAACCAATGTAATCAAGCGCAACGGGCAGGAAGTGGAATTCGATATCACCAAGATTGTCAATGCGATCGAGGCTGCCAATCGCGAGGTGGATCCGATTCACCAGATGAACCCCTATCAGATTCAGGCCATTGCCGACAAGATTGCGGCGGAGGTTGTGAAGATTAAGCGCGCCGTCAATGTCGAGGACATTCAGGAGATGGTCGAGACCGGCATCATGGAGATGCGCGGGTTTGAGGTCGCGCAGAAGTATATCCGCTATCGCTACAAGAGAAGCCTGGCGCGCAATGCGAATACGACGGACGAGGGCATCCTCTCCCTGATCGATCAGGCGAACGAAGAGGTGAAGCAGGAGAACTCGAACAAGAACCCGGTCATCAACTCGACCCAGCGCGACTACATGGCGGGCGAAGTCTCGAAGGATCTGACGCGCCGCATTCTGCTCCCCGAGGAGATTGTGAAGGCGCACGAGGAGGGACTGATTCACTTCCACGACTCCGACTACTACGCGCAGCGCGAGCACAACTGTGACCTCATCAACCTGGAGGACATGCTGCAGAACGGCACCGTGATCAGCGAGACCATGATTGAGAAGCCGCACAGCTTCTTCACGGCCTGCAATGTCACGACCCAGATTGTCGCGCAGGTCGCTTCGAACCAGTACGGCGGTCAGTCCTTCACGCTCTCGCACCTCGCGCCCTTTGTCGACGTGAGTCGTCAGAAGATCCGCAAGGCGGTCCTCGAGGAGAGAGAACTCTGCGGCGAGTCTGCGGACGATGAGATTGTGGACCGCATCACTGAGCGGAGACTGCAGGAAGAGATTCGAAGCGGTATCCAGACCATTCAGTACCAGCTGATTACGCTGATGACCTGCAACGGCCAGGCGCCGTTTGTCACGATGTTCATGTACCTCGATGAGGTGCCGGAGGGTCGCCTCCGCGACGATCTCGCGAGCATCATCCGCGAAGTGCTGCTGCAGAGAATGCGCGGCGTGAAGAACGAGAAGGGCGTCTGGATTACCCCGGCGTTCCCGAAGTTAATCTATGTACTCGATGAGGACAATATCACCGAGGACGCGCCGTACTGGGAGCTCACCGAGCTCGCGGCGGAGTGCACCTCGAAGCGTCTCGTGCCGGATTACATCTCGGCAAAGAAGATGAAGGAGTACAAGAACGGCGATGTGTTCCCGTGCATGGGCTGCCGCTCCTTCCTGACCCCGGACCTCAAGGGGCTCGGCGAGAACGGCAAGCACAAGTACTACGGCCGCTTTAATCAGGGCGTTGTGACGATTAACCTCGTCGATGTCGCCTGCTCTTCGTACGGCGACATGGACAAGTTCTGGGAGATTCTCGAGGAGAGACTGGAGCTCTGCCACCGCGCGCTCCGCTGCCGCCACGAGAGACTGCTCGGCACGGTCTCCGATGTCGCGCCCATCCTCTGGCAGCACGGCGCACTCGCGCGCTTAAAGAAGGGCGAGACCATCGACAAGCTCCTGTTTGACAACTACTCGACCATTTCGCTCGGCTATGCGGGTCTCTACGAGATGTGCATGCGGATGACGGGCAAGAGCCACACCGATGAGGAGACCGGCCGTCCGTTCGCACTCAAGGTCATGCAGCGCCTGAATGAGAAGTGCGAGGAAGTGGAGAGCTGCCGAGAATATCAGTTATTCGATTTACGGCACGCCGATGGAGTCCACGACCTACAAGTTCGCAAAGTGCCTGCAGAAGCGCTTCGGCGTCATCCCGGGCGTCACGGACAAGAACTATATCACGAACAGCTATCACGTCCATGTGAGCGAAAGTCGATGCGTTCCAGAAGCTTTCGTTTGAGGCGGATTTCCAGAAGCTCTCGCCGGGCGGTGCCATCAGCTATGTCGAGGTGCCGAATCTGCAGAACAACATTCCGGCGGTGCTCTCGATTATGCGCTACATCTACGATCACATCATGTATGCGGAGCTCAACACGAAGAGCGATTACTGCCAGGTCTGCGGCTACGACGGCGAGATCAAGATTCGCGAGAATGAAAACGGCAAGTTGGTCTGGGAGTGCCCGAATTGCGGCAATCGTGACCAGGAGAAGCTCTTTGTCGCGCGGAGAACCTGCGGCTACATCGGCACGCAGTTCTGGAACCAGGGAAGAACGCAGGAGATTCGCGACCGCGTCCTGCATGTCTCGACCGCAAAGCGGGAGGCGGGCTGCAAGAGCGTCGCAGACTGAGACATTGAGGAGAAAGCATGAACTACGGACAGGTCTTTTATGCGGATACGGCGAACGGCATAGGCGCGCGCATCTCGCTCTTTGTGAGCGGGTGCACGCACCACTGTCCGGGTTGCTTCAATGAGGAAACCTGGGATTTTAATTTCGGAGAGCCTTTCACGAGAGAGGTCGAGGACGACATCATAGAGCACCTCCGGCCCTCCTATATCGACGGACTTTCCTTGCTCGGCGGTGAGCCGATGGAGGCGCAGAACCAGCGCGCGCTCTTGCCGTTTTTAGAGCGCGTCAAACAGGAAGTGCCGCATGCCACGATTTGGATTTACTCAGGCTACACCTTTGAGGAGTTGTCGGACAGCGAAAATCCGCGCTGTCACACCGAGGCGACCGAGCGCATTCTGGAGCTCTCGGATATCCTTGTGGACGGCGAGTTTATCCTCGCGGAAAAGGATGTGAACCTCCGCTTCCGCGGCAGCAGAAACCAGCGCATTCTGGAGCTGAAAGAGAGTCTTCGGGCACATGCCCCCGTCCGCTCGCGCTATGAACAGCCGCGCAAGCATTTGTATTAAAAGAATGAATCGATTGCGATAATATAAAGGCATTAGAAAATTTGCCCCTCCCTGTGCTACAATAAGGCGATTACAGGGAGGGGTATTTTGTTATGAAAATCAGTCATTTATTGGAAGAGAAACCCGTTACGCTTTCGCTCGAAGTATTTCCGCCGAAGACTTCGGAGAAGTACGAGGCAACCGCAGAGAATGCCAAGAAGATTGCGGCGCTGCACCCGGATTTCATGTCGGTGACCTACGGCGCGGGCGGCGGCACGGGTGATTTTACGGCGGAGATTGCGGCGGAGATTCAGAACGGTTACGGTGTTCCGACGCTTGCACATCTGACCTGTGTCTCCTCCTCGCGGGAACATGTGACCAAAATGCTTTCCCTGTACAAGGAGAAGGGCATTGAGAATATTCTGGCGCTTCGCGGCGATTTGCCGCAGGACGGCACGCGCTCGGAGGACTACCGCTACGCGGTCGAGTTGATTCGTGACATCAAGGAGAGAGAGGGCGACACCTTCTGCCTCGGCGGAGCCTGCTATCCGGAGGGACATGTGGAGTGTGCGCACAAGGAAGATGACCTCGGTTATCTCAAGGAAAAGGTCGATGCGGGACTTGACTTCCTGACGACCCAGCTTTTCTTTGACAACAATATTTTTTATAACTTCCTCTACCGCGCGAGAGAGAAGGGCATCTCTGTTCCGATCATCGCGGGCATTATGCCGATTACCAGAGCAGAGCAGTTGAAGCGCTCTGTTGCGATGTCCGGCACGGAGGTGCCGCAGCGCTTCCGCGCGATTGTGGACCGTTTCGGCGAGCGAAAGGGCGCGATGGAGCAGGCAGGTGTCATCTATGCGGCGGAACAGATTGTCGACCTGATTGCAAACGGCGTCGGGCATATCCATGTCTACACGATGAATCGCCCGAAAATCGCAAAGGCAATCTTAGAGCAGCTCTCGGAGATTCTGGACTGATGGACGCACGCGAGTTAGAGCTCGACTACAGCGAGGTATACCGCTACTTAGGCTACCGGAAGGGCGTTCCGGAGGGCGAAGTGAGACATGTGGTCGAGCAGTGTGTGGAAGATCTGGTCAGTCAGGCAGAGCTCAAGTCGGTCGCGCGGCGGTTTCCGCTCAAGTTTCTCGGCGACAATCGCTTTCTGATCGGCGACATGGAACTTGAGAGCCGGGCGCTCTCGAGGAATATGCGCGGCTGCGACGAGGCGTATCTCATGGCGGCGACCATAGGCTTTGCGATGGACCGGCTCGCGGCGCGCGCCGCGGCAATCGGTCGCATGAGCCGCGCGGTCATCTACCAGGCGGCAGGCGCGATGCTGATTGAGAGTTATTGCGATGCGCTGAACCGGAAACTCAAGGAAGAGGCGGCGGCCGAGGGCAAGTTCCTTCGCCCGCGCTTCTCACCGGGGTACGGTGATTTGCCGCTCGCGATTCAGCCGGAGCTGTTCCGCGTACTGGAAATTCAGAAGCACACCGGCATTACGCTGACCGAGAGCCTTTGATGATGCCGACCAAGTCGGTCACGGCACTGATCGGCGTCTCGCCCGAGGATTCGCACTGTGTCCTGCAGGGCTGTGAGAGCTGTAGTAAGACCAATTGTAGTTTTCGGAGATGAGAGAGATGGAGAAGAGAAGTTTACGCGCCTGTCTTGGAAAAGAGTGGCTTTACTGCGACGGCGGCACAGGATCGCTGTTGCAGGAGAAGGGGCTAAAGGGCGGCGAGCTGCCGGAGCGGTGGAACTTAGAGCGCCCGGAAGATGTGATTGAAATCGCGGAATCCTACTTCCGCGTGGGTGCCGACATTGTCAATACGAATACCTTCGGCGCAAACCGCCTGCACTATCCGGACAGGGCGGAGCTCGAGCAGATTGTCCGCGCGGGTGTGCGCCATGTCCGGGAGGGACTTGCGCTAAGCGGTCGCACCGACGGCTTTGTCGCGCTGGATTTGGGCCCGACCGGACGCCTCCTAAAGCCGATGGGCGATCTCGAATTCGAAACCTGCGTCGAAATTTTTGCCGAGGTGGTGCGCTGGGGCAAGGAAGAGGGCGCCGACCTCGTGCTGATTGAGACGATGTCGGATGCGATGGAAGCGAAGGCGGCCGTGCTCGCGGCCAAGGAGAATTCGAACCTGCCGGTTTTTGTCACCGTCGTCTTCGACGAAAAGGGCAAAACGTTGACCGGTGGCACGGTCGAGAGCGTCACGGCGATGCTCGAGGGACTCCGCGTCGACGCACTCGGTGTGAACTGCGGTCTCGGCCCGGTGCAGCTCTATCCGATTGTGAAGAAGCTCACGGAAGTCTGCTCGATTCCGATTGTTGTGAATCCGAATGCAGGACTGCCGCACGCGAAGGACGGCAAGACCTATTACGACCTCTCGGCGGAGGAGTTCTCGGACGAGATGAAAAAGATTGCGTCGCTCGGTGTGCAGGTGCTCGGCGGCTGCTGCGGCACGACGCCGGAACACATCCGCCTGGAAATTCAGAAGACCGAGGAGCTGCCGTTTTGTGAGCCGGTGAAGAAGCACCGCGCTGTGGTCTCTTCGTTCTCGCAGACGGTGGAGCTCGGCAAGCGCCCGATTATTATCGGCGAGCGCATCAACCCGACCGGCAAGAAGCGCTTTAAAGAGGCGCTCCGAAACGGCGACATTGAGTATATTCTCGAGCAGGGCATTGAACAGGAGGATGCGGGCGCCGATATGCTCGATGTGAATGTCGGCCTGCCGGAGATCAACGAGCCGGACATGATGGAGACTGTGATGACCAGACTCCAGGGCGTCACGGCACTGCCGCTCCAGCTCGACACGACCAATTTGGAGGCGCTGGAGCGCGGCCTTCGCCTTTATCACGGCAAGGCCATGATTAACTCCGTGAACGGCAAGGAGGAGAGTCTTGAGACCGTGCTCCCGCTTGTCGCGAAGTACGGCGGCGTGGTTGTCGGCCTCGCGCTCGACGAGGGTGGTATCCCCGAGGATGCGGAGGGGCGCATCCGCGTCGCAAAGAAGATTTATGCGCGCGCGGCGGCGTACGGCATTCCGCCGGAGGACATCATCATCGACGGCCTCGCGATGACCATCTCGACCGACGACAATTCGGCGAATGTGACACTCGAAGTGCTGCGCCGCGTCCGCGACGAACTGCACGGGCACTCGATTCTCGGCGTCAGCAATATTTCCTTCGGCCTGCCGCAGCGCGAGTTAATCAACAGCTTCTTCTTTGCGCTTGCGATGAAGAGCGGCCTCTCCTGCGCCATCATCAACCCGAACAACGAGGCGATGATGGCGGCTTACCGCTCCTACCTTGCGCTCTCGGGATTCGACCGGCAGTGCCAGGGCTATATCGCGGAATATGCGGGCAAGGCCAATGTGTTTGCGGGCAAGGGCAAGGTTGTTGTCGCGGCGGAAGGCGGCGAGAAGGCAAAAATCGGCAGTGCGGAACTCCCGGAGGGCATGCAGGGCTCTCCGCTCATCGACGCGATTCGCTTCGGCCTCGGCGAAAAGGCGACCGAGGAGACAAAGCGCCGCATCGAAGAGGGAGAAGCGCCGCTTGACATTGTGAACCGAGAGCTGATTCCGGCACTCGATGTGGTGGGCAAGGGCTTTGAAAAGGGCACGCTCTTCCTGCCGCAGCTTCTCATGTCGGCAGAGGCAGCCAAGGCGGCCTTCGAGGTCATCAAGAGTGCGATGAGCGGCACTGCGCGGAAGGAGCGCGGCAGCGTGATTCTCGCGACCGTGAAGGGCGATATTCACGACATCGGCAAGAACATCGTGAAGGTGCTCATGGAGAACTACGGCTACAAAGTCTACGATCTCGGCCGCGATGTGCCGGCGGAAGCTATCGTCGAGACCGCAGTCGCGCATGATGTGAAGCTGATCGGCTTAAGCGCGCTGATGACGACAACCGTTGTCAACATGGAAGATGCGATCAAGCTGATTCGCGAGAAGAAACCGGACGCAAAGGTTGTGGTCGGCGGCGCCGTCATGACCAAGGAGTACGCGGACGATATCGGTGCGGACTGCTACGCGAAGGAAGCCATGGATACCGTGCGCTACGCGGACACGCTGTTCCCGGAGGCATAACGAAAGAGCGAGACAGCAAGAGCTGTCTCGCTCTTTGCCGGAGAAGCGGAAAGCAGTAGCTGCAGAGTTGAACAGAACGAATTTGAGAAGAAACGGAGAGAAGAGGCTATGTCTTTATTGCATCCGAGGGGTGAGAAACTTGCATTCAATCATAAGAGAGCCTGCGGCCTCTGGCTGATTGCGGTGTCCCAGGTTATTTTTGCGGCCGCGTTGATCGGCGGGAAGCAAATCATTAATATGACGGTGTTCAGCCTGGGCTATATCGCAGCGTTTCTTTCGATCAATGCCAATCAAAGTCTGCAGAGGCGTTTTTCCGAGGGACCCTCGAGTCCGTTTCAAAGGAGAGCGGGATTTTACGCAGTCATTTCGCTGTTTGTGTTGATGTCTTTGTTCGGCGGACCGTATTTCGCGGACGAGAACTGGAGACGCATCTGGCTCGGCGCCTTTCTGGCCACCGCGCTTCATTTCCTGCCCTTTTATTATGTGCACGGGAAATCGATGCTTGTTCTGAGTCTTGTTTCCACCGTGAATGTTGCGCTCGGCTATGCCTTTCCGGAACTTCCGCTGGTCTATACCGCTTATGCGGATGCGGCAATCAAGCTCGGCTTCGGCGTGTATCTCTTTTGCTTCTCGAAGCCGTCGAAGCAAAGCTAAAGTGACGGGACAAAGAGGCGGTAAAGAGGAAAGGGCGAATCAAAAGGAGTGGAATACAAAAAGGCAGAGCGATTTCGCTCTGCCTTTTTCGTCTCGTAAAGCGGATTTACTTGGTGCCGAAGATGCGGTCGCCCGCGTCGCCGAGGCCCGGGAGAATGTAGGCGTGCTCGTTCAGCTGACGGTCTAAGTGGCCCACATAAATCTGGATATCGGGGTGCTCTTGCCGGAGGCGCTCCAGACCCTCCGGCGCTGCGATGATGCACATGAACTTAATCTTTCTGCCGCCGTGCTGCTTAATCATACGAATGGCGTCGCAGGCGGAACCGCCGGTCGCGAGCATGGGGTCGGTGACCACAATGGTGCGCTCCTCAATCGGCGTCGGGAGCTTACAGTAATACTCGACCGGCTTGTGGGTGTCAGGATCGCGGTACAGGCCGATGTGGCCCACCTTGGCGGTCGGAACCAGCGCCTGAATGCCGTTCACCATGCCGAGACCCGCGCGGAGAATCGGCACAACGGCCATCTTCCGGCCCGCAATGACCGGAGAGAGCGTGCGCTCCAGCGGCGTCTCGACCTCGATGTCCTCGGTTGCCAAATCGGCGAGCGCCTCATAGCCCATCAGCATGCCGATTTCTTCGACGAGGCTGCGGAACTCGTTCGTGCCTGTTGTCTTGTCGCGCAGTCGCGTGATTTTATGCTGCACCAGCGGGTGCTTGTTGATAAATACTTCGCCCATGTAAGACCTCCTGTCATGGCTCTCCAAATTGTTCCGAAACCGGAACACTTCCGGTTATTTTAGCACGGCACACAAGCGGTGACAATGAGAGTTCCCCTGTGCTATACTGAAATGCAACGAACGGAGGTTTTTTATGCTGCGCGAAGACAAGATACGTCTGATGCACAAGATTGCACAATACGAAAAGAGCGCGGAAGAGTACGAGCGCCCCGCAAAAGAGTACTTTCGCGGCGATTATCTCAGCATGCATCTTTTGCAGTCATTTTTCAGCTATACGCTGAGCTATCTTCTGATTCTGGGTGTCTTTTTGCTCTATTTTCTGGAGCGCATTCTGAACGCGGTCAATGTCTCGATTGTGCTGCGCTTTGTGCTCCGCTGCGTCGTGATTTATGCCATAGGCCTTCTGCTTTTCGAGCTCGTGACCTATTTGGTGTTCCGGCGGCGCTATGAGGAGTCGGCAGCGCGGCGCGAAGAGCATCTGCGCTGCTTAAAGCGCCTGAAAAACGCTATGACACCGAGGAGAGAATCAAGGAACTCGAGAAGGAGGAGAGCGCGAATGCTTAATCTGATTCTGTTTCGCGAAAAGCTTCGCGCGTTTTACGCGCGACACGGGAATGTCATCATTCCTGTATTGCATTTTGCCGTGGCGCTGCTCGCCCTCGTTCTGCTGAACAACGGCATGGGGTATGAGAGACGGCTTCGCGCGCCGATTGTGGTGATATTGCTCTCGCTGGTTTCCGCCTTTCTCCCCTGGGGTGGGATTTGCGTGCTGCTCGGCATCTGTGTGCTGCTCAATATTTTTGCGGTCTCCGCGGAGTTCGCGCTGATCACGCTTGCCTTCCTGCTGGTCGTCGCGCTGCTCTACTACGGATTCTCGCCGCGGGACAGCATCATCCTCATTTTGACGCCGGTGCTGTTTGAATTAAAAATCCCCTATGTGCTGCCCATTCTGGTGGGACTCGGAGGCTCGGCGTTTTCGCTGATTCCGCTCTCCGGCGGCATCGTCCTCTCATATATTTTGAATTATGTGCACAACAATGCGGCGCCGCTCACCAACGGCGAGTCGGTGGATGTCGCGCAGAAGTACCTGCAGATGCTGAACGGGGTGCTGCTTGACAAGACCATGTTGCTCTACCTGCTCGCGTTCTCGCTGTCGCTGCTTGTCGTCTGGTGTGTGCACCGCCTGTCGGTGAACAATGCCTGGGACCTCGGGATTCTCGCGGGCATTCTCACGATGCTTTTTGTGTTTTTCCTCGGCAACTTCTGGTACAGCGTCGGCGTCAAGATTATTCCGCTGCTCGCGGGGCTGTTGCTTTCCGGCGTGCTCGCGGAGATTTACCGCTTCCTGGTGTTCCATGTCGATTACTCCAGGACGGAATATTCGCAGTTTGAGGATGACGACTACTATTACTATGTAAAGGCAGTGCCGAAGATTACGGTCGCGGCGCCGGAACCCAAGACACAGACCATCAATACGCCCAAGCGGCCGCGGAAGAGTGCGGACGAGGGCGAGACAAAGAGGTAAGCCATGCAGCTCTTCTTTCACAATCTGGGAGCCGGAATGGAATTTATTCCGCGGCTCACGCTCACCGGCATCATCGAGATTCTGATTATTTCCTGGATGACCTATGCTTTTCTCACCTGGGTCATGGACACCAAGGCGTGGATTCTGCTGCGCGGTCTGCTGCTGATTGTCGCCTTTGTGGGCTTCTGCACCCTGTTCCACCTGAACACGATACTCTGGCTCATGGGGCAGGTCGCAACCATTGCGGTGACGGCGCTGATTATCATTTTTCAGCCGGAGCTCCGCTCGGCGCTCGAGCAGCTGGGCAACCGGAACTTCTTGGTCTTTTTAAACAGTCTGCTCGGCGACACGAAGCAGGAGAGCCTGTTCAGCGCGCACACGGTCAATGAGCTGGTCAAGGCCTCGTTTGAGATGGGCAAGGTGAAGACCGGCGCGCTGATGGTCATTGAGCAGAAGATTTCGCTGAATGATATCGTCCGCACCGGCATCGACATCGACGGCATTGTCTCGAACCAGTTGCTCATCAACATCTTGAGCACAATACGCCGCTGCACGACGGCGCTGTCGTGATTCGCGGCAATACGATTGTCTCGGCGACCTGCTATCTGCCGCTCTCCGAGAGCATGCGGATTTCGAAGGATCTCGGTACCAGACACCGCGCAGCCATCGGCGTCAGCGAGGCGACCGATGCCGTGACGATTGTGGTCTCCGAGGAGACCGGACGTGTCAGTGTCGCGCGGAGCGGTCAGCTCCGCGTTATGCAGACACCGGAAGAACTGCGCGCGCTGCTCTTGTCGCTCAGTGATGCAGAAGTGCCGACGAAGCATTTTACGTTTAACGGCTGGGATTTCCTGAAGGGAAAAGAGAAGCATGAAAGAGAAAATACTCAGTAATTGGCGCTTTAAGCTGATTTCTTTGCTGGTGGGCTATGTGGTCTGGATGCTGCTGGTCAACATCTCGAACCCCGAAGTGGTGCGGACCAAGACAGTGCCGCTCAATGTGTTGAACGGCAGTGTGCTGACCCGCGCCGGTAAGACCTACAGCCTGCAGAATGCGGAGACCGTCACAATCAGCTATCAGGTCCGGACACGGGACGCCTATAAAATTCAGGCGGATGATTTTCATGCGAGCGTGGATCTCGAGAACCTCTACGATATTACGGGCGCCGTGCCGGTCACGGTCGAAGTGGTGGGCAACCGCGATCTGATCAGCGGTACGCCGACGGCGCGCCCGGGCGTGGTGCGCGTTGCGACCGAGAATGTGCAGAATAAGACATTTGCGCTCGACACGCACGAGGACGGCGAGCCGCGCGAGGGCTACGAAGTCGGTTCGATTACTCTGAGCGCCGACGCGGTTAAGGTCAGCGGTCCCGAGTCCGAAGTGGGACGCATCTCTTCGGTCGGCATCAGCATTCCGACTTCGGACGCGACCGAGAGCTTCTCGGGCAAGGCTTCCGTGATGTATTACGATGCGAACGGCAATGCGATTTCTCTGAGTGACGAGCGGCTGACCGTCGAGCCGAAGGAAGTGAATTACGAAGTCGAAATGCTGCGGGGCAAGAGCCTGACGCTTCGCTTCCAGACTTCCGGCGAGCCGGCCTCCGGCTTCAATCTGACGGGAATCGAGAGCACGGTGCGCGCGATTCCGGTGACTTCTTCCGACAGCGCACTGCTCAACAAGACGACCGAACTCAGTATCCCGGCCTCCGCGCTGAACATTGAGGGCGCGAAAGAGGATAAGACTTTCCAGCTGGACCTCTCGAGTTATCTGCCGAGCGGTATCTCGGCGACCGGCAACACCAATATCAGCGTGACGGTCAAAATTACGGCGACGACAGAGCGAAACTTCCCGCTCAGCGCGAACAACGGCATTGCGCTCCGGGGTGCCAAGGCGCAGTACCGCTACACGCTGACACCGGAGACGGTCGCTGTCGCCGTGCGGGGGCTCTCGACGGATTTGCAGAATATGAATGCAGCGTCCCTCGGCGCGTATCTCGAGGTCGGAAGCCTCGGCGAAGGCGCGCATCTGGTACCGCTCCATCTGACGCTGCCGAAGGGCATCACAGCGACCGCCGTGCCGGAAGTTACGGTGACGGTGAGTCTGCCGGAAGCGGAGACCAAGCAGAGCAGCGAGAGTAGCAGCGAGAGTGCGACGGCGGGGACGACCGCCGAGAGCAGCAGCGCGGAGCCTCGGAGCACGGAGCGACAGAGCGGCGAGAGCGGCAGTACGACGGCGACGACCGCGGCCGCGACCGAGCGAAGCACCGGCGAGAGCAGCAGTAACAGCACGGAGGAAGCAAACCCGTGATCGTATACCTTCTCTGCTATCTTGCGGCAGTGCTCTTTGCGAGAACACAATATTATTTGCTCTCCGGAACAGCGCTGCTCTTTGCAGCGCTTGTTCTCTTTTGGAGGGAAAAGCGGCGAAACGGCGGGAGAGTCAACCTCCTTGCACTCCTCTCGCTCTTCTTTGTCGGCGGCGAGGGAATTTCCTGTCTGAAACTTTCGCGCCTGCAGGGTCCCTGGGAGCTGCAGACATTTGCAGCCTTTTTCCTCGCCTACGGCGCGTTTCGCCTGGCCTTCCTCTTTGGCGGCGGCAGAGAGCAGGACAGTCGGAGAGTGCGGGAGGGGCGCCTCACCGAGATTCGCGCGAGACGGCTCTTTGCGGCCGTCACCGGTCTCACGGTGCTCTCGGCCGCGGCTTTTCTGGCGGAAGTGCGCATCATCGGCTTTGTGCCCTTTCTGGTCCGGCACATGCCGCATGCCTACTCCTACTTTCACGTGAGCGGCCTGCACTATCTCACGGTTTCCTGCGTGCTGGTGCCTTCGCTCGCACTTCTGTATGTCAATGTCGTGCACCACAGAAGCACGGTTACAAATCTCGGCCTTCTGGCTGCGGTCGCGGTATCGTTGCTGATTCCGGTGCTCTGTGTGTCCCGCTTTCAGCTTCTCCTCGCAGTGCTGATGGCGGCCTTTACCTGGCTTAACTTCCGGCGGGAGCCCATACCGGCGCCGCTTGCCGGGCTTGGGCTTGTCTGTCTGCTCGGCGTCTACGGCATTCTCAGCATGGCGCGGGGGCACAGCGTCTCTTACTTAAACGGCATTTTCGAGATGAAGCGGAATTTCCCGATTTTTGTGAGTCAGCCCTACATTTACATTGCGAATAACTACGACAATGTGAACTGTCTGATTCGCGAGCTTCCGTCGCACAGCTTCGGGCTCAAAATGCTCTTCCCGTTCTTTGCGCTGACCGGACTCAAGTTCCTGCGGCCGGAGCTCGTGAATTTTCCGATTTATGTGACCAAGACCGAGCTAACGACCGTCACCTTGATTTACGACGCCTGGTATGATTTCGGCATCCTCGGCGTGGTCCTCTTTATGGCATTGCTCGGCTTCATCGCCGCGCGCTTTGAGAAAAACTGCGCTCGGTGCACAGTCCGGTCTTCTGTATGCTCTATGCGCAGCTCGCCATTTATCTCATGTTATCGTTTTTCACGACTTGGTTCTCGAATCCCGCGACCTGGGTATACTTCGGGGAGACAGCGTTCGTGCTTTGGTTTGTCGGAGGAAAACAACAATGGAAATGATTTCAAAGTCGATGCAGGCACTGCTCTCGCAAAATTCCGTGATTCGTGCAATGTTTGAGGAGGGGGAGCGCCTCAGGGGAGAGTACGGCAGCGATAAGGTCTATGACTTCAGTCTCGGCAATCCGAATGTGCCGGCACCGGCGGAAGTGGAGCAGGCCATTCGCGAGGTGCTCGCGGAGGAGCCGAGCGTCTCTGTCCACGGCTACATGAACAATGCGGGTTTTGCGGATCTCCGCGCGGCGATTGCGGACTCCCTGCAGGAGCGCTTTGGTTTCACCTATCGCGCGGATCAGCTGATCATGACGACCGGCGCGGCGGCGGCGCTGAACATTCTCCTTAAGACGGTGCTGAATCCGGGAGATGAAGTTCTGACCTTTGCGCCCTACTTTTCGGAGTACAAAAACTATGTGCAGAATTACGGCGGTGTGCTCCGACTTGTCGCGACCGATCCCGAGACATTTTTGCCGGATCTCGATGCGCTTCGCGCGGCAATCGGCGAAAAGACGCGCGCGCTCATTCTGAATACGCCGAACAATCCGAGCGGCGTGGTCTATTCGGAGGAAGTGCTCCGCGGCATTCAGGCGGTGCTTGCGGAAAAGGAGCGGGAATTCGGAAGCTGTATTCTCGTCATTTCGGATGAGCCCTACCGCGAGCTTGTCTACGACGGCGCGATGGTCCCGTGGATTCCGGCGCTGATGCCGCACGCGGCGGTGGTCTATTCCTATTCCAAGACACTGTCACTCCCGGGCGAGCGCATCGGCTGGCTGCTCCTGCCGGACAGCATTCCGGCGGCGCGCGAGCTGTATGCCGCAGCGGTCATTGCGAATCGAATCTCCGGTTTTGTCAATGCACCTTCGCTGATGCAGCGCGTGCTGAAGCGGACGCTCGGTTGCCGCGCGGACTTCTCGGTCTACGAGCATAACCGGGCCCTGCTGCTTCGGGAGCTCCCTAAGATGGGGTATCGGCTGGTAAAGCCGGAGGGCGCTTTTTATCTTTTGATTCAGGCACCGGAGGGCGATGACGCCGCCTTTGCCGCGACATTAAAAGAGGAGCGCATCCTCACCGTGCCCTGCAAGAGCTTTGCCTGCCCGGGCTATGTGCGTCTCGCGTACTGTGTCGCAGAGACGACGGTTCGGAATGCGCTCCCCGGTTTCCGGAGAACGGCGGAATCTTATAAGGCGAAGGGCTTACTGTAAGGCACTCACTTCGCGTCGGCATCCGGCGTGTCGCCCGATGCGGCGGCCTCGGTTGCGGCAGTGCTCTTAGCGGCTTCGGCGTCACGCTTTGCGCGGCGTTCCGCCTCGCGCGCGTCTGCCGCCGCCTTTCGCGCTGCCTCTGCCTTGGCGCGGTGCTTTTTCCGGAAGTGAAGCAGCACGAAAATCAGGATGAGCACCGGAATCCAGATCGGCGAGAGGCCGAGCAGCAGAACCAGAAGCGTGGTGCAGACGGAAAAGCCGAAATAGAGACTGTTCTTAAAGCCGGTTTTGACGCGCGACAGAAAACTGTCGGTTTCGGCGACGCGGTACTCGCGCACTTCGCTGAGCGAGAGATTCACAGTCGCATAGCTGACGGCGTTGTCGTAGTGCCGGAGCTGGGACTCGTAGGAGTCAAGCTGGGAATCAATCTCGCCGATTCGCTGCTGAATCGAGAGAATCGCGTCGGTCGAGGCCGCCTGAGAGAGCAGTTCGTAGAGACGGTCCCGCTCGGCGCTCAGCGCTTTCTTCCGGCTCTCGACATCGGTATAGTCGAGGGTCACATCCTGGACAGAGCTGTTTTCCGAGAGCACATTGGCATTCTGCTTGAGGCGGTCCACATAAGCTGCGAGCGCTTCTTCGGGAATGCGGGCCGTGAAATAGGCGGAGCGCGTTTTTCGAGGGCATCGTAAGAAGAGCCTGTCATCGAAGAAGTCTCGAAGTAGCCGCCCGCGTCGGCGGTTGCCGCTTTCAGCTCCTTGAGAAAGCCGTCGAGGTTCCGGGTCTCGAGATCCAGACTCTCGGTCGTAATCAGTTTCTGCCCCTCTTTGGCGGTCTGTGAGAGGGCGTTGACAGACAGGCTGTCGGAGGAACTGTCTGCGACTTCGGCGACAGCGCCGGTCGCCTCGGCTGCGTAGTTTGCGTCGTATGATTTCTGTGCGGCGGCAGCTTTCGAATCGGCGTGTTGCTGACTGCCGCAGGCTGTCAGCGTGAGCGAGAGCAGAAGAGCGGGAAATAACAATAGATGTCGTTTCATCAGGTATCCTTTCTGCCGCAACGGCAAAACAGTTTACGGTTATTTGTCTGTATTGTACTAAAAGTAATACAAGAATGCCACTTGAGAGGAAGTGTTCACATGAAATTCACAAAGATGCAGGGGCTTGGCAACGACTATGTCTATATCGACTGCTTTTCGGAGCAGGTTGCGAAGCCCGAAGAACTTGCAATCCGCATTGCCGACCGTCACTTCGGCGTGGGCGGTGACGGCCTCATCTTAATCTGCCCCTCGGAGATTGCGCCGGTCCGCATGCGCATGTTCAACGCGGACGGCTCCGAGGGAAATGTGCGGTAACGGCGCGCGCTGTGTGGCGCGCTATGCCTATGACCACGGCCTTGTCACGAGCAGAAGCTTTGACATCGAAACGGGGGCCGGGATTCGCCACGCGGAAGTCGGTGAATCGCTGGTGACCATTGATATGGGAGAAGCGGTGCTGGACGGCGAACTCGAAGAAGCCATTACGGTGGACGGCAAGGCGACCCGTATGACACCGGTCAATGTGGGCAATCCGCACGCCGTCTATCTGGTCGACAGTCTTGAAACCCTGCGGGGACTCGACCTCGACAAAATCGGTCCGGCCTATGAGCACCACCCGCGCTTTCCGGAGGGTGTGAATTCGGAATTTCTCTATATCGAGAGTCCGACCGAACTCCACATGCGGGTCTATGAGCGCGGCAGCGGAGAGACGCTCGCCTGCGGTACCGGCGCGACTGCGGTCGCCTTTGCGGCGATGCGGCTCGGGCGCGCAACCGAGAAAGTCACGGTACACCTTCTCGGCGGCGATCTGATGCTCGAGCGACTTTCCGACGGACATTTCCGGATGACGGGGCCGGCGGTCGAAGTCTTTTCGGGGAACTATTTCTCAGAGTGACAGCGGGCTCCTTTTTTGCTATAGTAGGTCGGAAGAAAATGGTGTGATAGGCGCAGTATAAAGAAAGGAATGCAGATGAAAGCGTATCTCTTACTGGAAGACGGCACTCTGTTTACCGGGAGAAGCATAGGCGCGGTCAAGGAAGTGGTGAGCGAAATCGTATTCAACACTTCGATGACGGGCTACCTCGAGGTGCTGACAGACCCGAGTTATGCGGGACAGGCGGTCGTGATGACATATCCGCTGATCGGTAATTACGGCATATGCCGCGAGGACATGGAGTCGGGACGCGCGTGGCCGGATGCCTTCATTGTCCGCGAACTCGCAGAGCTCGCATCGAATTTCCGGAGCCGCGAGACCCTGCAGCAGTTTTTGCTGGAGGAGGATGTGCCCGGCATCGAGGGCATTGATACGCGGGCGCTGACCAAGATACTCCGGGAGCGCGGCACCATGAACGGCTTTTTGACCACGAATCCGGACTTTGACCGCGAAGAGGCAATGCGGCGGATGAAGGCGTATCAGGTGCTCGGCGCCGTGGCCCGGGTGAGTTGCAAGGAAAAGTATGTCATTCCGGGCAAGGGCAAGAAGGTCGCTATCATCGACTGCGGCATTAAGCGCAACATGCTCCGGGAGCTCAGTAAGCGCGGTCTGGAACTCACGGTCTGGCCGCAGGATGCGCGAGCGGAGGATATCCTCGCGGAGAAGCCGGACGGCATTTTCCTGACGAACGGCCCCGGCGATCCCGCGGAAAATGTGGGACTGATTCGGGAGATCAAGAAGCTCTACGACTCGGAAGTGCCGATTTTTGCAATCTGTCTCGGGCATCAGCTGATGGCGCTCGCGACCGGCGGCAAGACCTATAAGATGAAGTACGGCCACCGCGGCGGCAACCATCCGGTGCGGGATCTGGAGAGCGGCAGAGCGTATATTTCCGCGCAGAACCACGGCTACGCGGTCGATGACAAGAGTCTGGATCCGAAGATTGCCGAGACCCGCTTTGTGAACGTCAACGACGGCACGAACGAGGGTCTTGCTTACTGCGGCAAGAACATTCTGACCGTGCAGTTCCACCCCGAGGCCTGCCCCGGACCGCACGACACTTCGTATCTCTTTGATCACTTTCTCGACATGATGGAGGTGCAGCATGCCTAAGAATCCGGAAATCAAAAAAGTACTGGTGATCGGCTCCGGCCCCATCATCATCGGACAGGCGGCGGAGTTTGACTATGCGGGCACCCAGGCCTGCCGTGCGCTCCGCGAAGAGGGCATCGAGGTTGTGCTCTTAAACTCGAACCCGGCGACCATCATGACAGACAAGGACATTGCGGACCATGTCTACATCGAGCCGCTGACCGTCGAGGTGTTGGAGCGCTTAATTCTGAAGGAAAAGCCGGACTCCGTGCTCCCGACCCTCGGCGGTCAGGCGGGCCTCAATCTTGCGATGGAGCTCGAGGAGAGAGGCTTTTTTGCGGAGCACAACGTCCGCCTGATCGGCACCACGGCGCTGACCATCAAGAAGGCAGAGGACAGAGAGCTCTTTAAAGAGACCATGGAGAAGATCGGCGAGCCGGTCGCAGCGTCGAAGGTCGTCGAAAATGTCGAGGACGGCATCGCGTTTGCCGAGGAAATCGGCTATCCGGTCGTGCTGCGCCCGGCATACACGCTCGGCGGCAGCGGCGGCGGCATCGCGGAAGACCGCCGCGCCCTCGTCGAGATTCTGCAGAACGGCCTTCGCCTCTCCCGCGTGGGACAGGTGCTCGTGGAGCGCTGCATTGCGGGCTGGAAGGAGATTGAGTACGAGGTCATGCGCGACGGCGCGGGCAATGTGATCACGGTCTGCAACATGGAGAACCTGGATCCGGTCGGCGTGCACACGGGCGACTCGATCGTGGTTGCGCCCTCCCAGACCCTCGGCGACAAGGAGTACCAGATGCTCCGCAGCTCCGCGCTCAACATTATCACCGAGCTCGGAATCACCGGCGGCTGCAACGTGCAGTACGCGCTGAATCCGAACAGCTTTGAGTACTGCGTCATTGAGGTGAACCCGCGCGTCAGCCGTTCCTCTGCGCTCGCTTCGAAGGCGACCGGTTATCCGATCGCAAAGGTTGCGGCGAAGATTGCGCTCGGCTACACCCTGGATGAGATTAAGAACGCGGTGACCAAGAAGACCTACGCGTCGTTTGAGCCCATGCTCGACTACTGCGTAGTCAAGATGCCGCGCCTGCCCTTCGATAAATTCATCACGGCAAAGCACACGCTCGGCACGCAGATGAAGGCGACCGGTGAGGTCATGGCCATCTGCACGAACTTTGAGGGTGCGCTCATGAAGGCGATTCGCTCGCTCGAGCAGCATGTGGACAGCCTGATGAGCTATGATTACACCGCGCTTGACGATGACGAGCTCCAGAGAGAGCTTCATGTGGTCGACGATCGCCGCATCTGGGTCATCGCCGAGGCACTGCGCCGCGGCTTCTCCTACGACGATATTTTTGCCGAGACAAAGATTGACCGCTGGTTTATTCATAAGCTGGACCGTCTCGTCCACATGGAGGCAGAACTCCGCAGAAGACCGTTGACCGAGGAACTGCTCCGCGAGGCGAAGCGCTTTGAGTTCCCGGACCATGTGATTGCGGCGCTCAGCGGCAAGACCGAGGCCGAGGTCAAGGAAAGCGCGATGAATTCGGCATTCACCCCGGCTTTAAGATGGTCGATACCTGCGCCGCGGAGTTTGCGGCGGAGACCCCGTACTACTACAGCGTCTACGACGGCGAGAACGAGGCGGAGGAGACGAAGCCGAAGAAGAAGGTACTCGTGCTCGGCTCGGGCCCGATTCGCATCGGCCAGGGCATCGAGTTCGACTTCTGCTCGGTGCACTGCACCTTTACCTTCCGGAAGGAAGGCTACGAGACCATTATCATCAACAACAACCCGGAGACGGTTTCGACCGACTTTGACATTGCGGACAAGCTCTACTTTGAGCCGCTGACCCCGGAGGATGTCGAAGCGATTGTGAACTTTGAGAAGCCGGACGGCGCGGTCGTGCAGTTCGGCGGCCAGACCGCCATCAAGCTGACCGAAGCCCTCATGAAGATGGGCGTTCCGATTCTCGGCACGGCAGCGGCCGATGTCGACGCGGCGGAGGACAGAGAGCTCTTCGACGAGATCTTACAGCAGACCGGCATTCCGCGCGCGGCGGGCGGCACGGTCTTTACGGCGGAGGAGGCAAAGGAGATTGCCCACCGCCTCGGCTACCCGGTGCTGGTGCGCCCCTCCTATGTGCTCGGCGGCGCAGGTATGCGCATCGCGATTTCGGACCACGATATCGACGAGTACATCGGCGTCATCAACCGCTATGCGCAGGAGCACCCGATTCTGGTCGACAAGTACATTCAGGGTATCGAGGTTGAGGTCGATGCGGTCTGCGACGGCAAGGATATCCTGATTCCGGGCATTATGCAGCACATCGAGCGCACCGGCATTCACTCCGGCGACTCGATTTCGGTCTACCCGGCGCAGTCGCTCTCTAAGACCGTGAAAGAGAAGATTGTCGACTACTCCGAGAAGCTCGCGCGCGCGCTGCACGTGAAGGGCATGATTAACATTCAGTTCATCGCGAAGGGCGATGATGTCTATGTGATCGAGGTGAACCCGCGCTCGTCCCGGACTGTCCCGTATATTTCCAAGGTCACGGGTATCCCGATTATTCCGCTTGCGACCCGCGTGATTTGCGGTCACACAATCCGCGAGCTCGGTTACGAGCCCGGTCTCCAGAAGGAGGCGGATTATATTGCGGTCAAGATGCCTGTCTTCTCGTTTGAGAAGATTCGCGGCGCCGACATCAGCCTCGGACCGGAGATGAAGTCGACCGGTGAGTGCCTCGGCATTGCTAAGACCTTTAACGAAGCGCTCTACAAGGCTTTCCAGGGCGCAGGGGTAAAGCTTCCGAAGTACAAGAACATGATTATTACCGTCCGCGATGAGGACAAGGCGGAGATTGCGCCGATCGCAAAGCGTTTTGAGGCGCTCGGCTACCGCATCTTCTCGACCCGCGGCACGGCGAAGGTCTTAAAGGAGGCCGGCATCAAGACGCTCGAAGTCAGAAAGCTCGAGCAGGAGCATCCGAACATTCTGGATCTCATCCTCGGCCATGAGATGGACCTCGTGATTGACACGCCGCCGGAAGGCGCAGACCACGAGAAGGACGGCTTCGAGATTCGCAGAAACGCGGTCGAGACCGGCGTCAATGTGCTGACGGCGCTCGACACGGCGGAGGCTCTCGCAACTGCACTCGAGCAGAAGGCAGAGGAGCTTACGCTGATAGATATCGCGACACTTTGACGTATGAACTTGCCCCGCCGCTTGGCGGGGCAAGTTGTCTATGAGGAGAACGCATGCGAACAGTCATACTATCGGATTTGCACGGCGAGGCGACAACGCTCGGCTGTATGCTGGAGGAATTGAATTTCGATCCGACCACAGAGGAATTGGTGGTGCTCGGCGATGCCCTTGATTACGGAACTTCCCCGGCGGGGACTTACATTGCTCTCCGGAACCTCGCGGAGCAGATGGAAAAACGCTTTGTCTACATCCGCGGTGAGCACGAGCAGATGCTCCTCGACGCCTGCTCTTAACAAGGGGGCAGATTGCAAACGGCCTGCTGTGGAAGCAGAACGGCGGCAAGGAGACGCTTGAATCCCTGCAGGAGAGAAGACTTCCGCCCGGCAAGACGGCGCTCTGGTTAAAGGACCACACCCGGACCTGGTACGAGTGCCAAGACTTCATTGCCGTGCACGCGGACATTGCGGATGAGGTCATCTGGAACAACGAGCCCGAGACCTTTCTCTGGGGCAATCGCTGCATCGAAGAGAACAACTACGCGGGCAAGCTCACGGTTTTCGGGCATCACCGCGTCGAGTTTCCGACCTATTTGGACGGGAGCGGCGTCGAGAGCCGTTTTCACCCGAATTATGGCACCTGGTTTCAGCTGCCGCGCACAGGCGCAATTGCGTTGGACACAGGCTGCGGCGAGGAAAACGGCTACCTCACGGCGATGATTGTTGAAAACGGCATGATGCGCTTTGAGAGAATTTAAGTGCCGTGGTATACTGAAAAAAATCAGATTTCGGAAAGAGGAGAAGAAGAGATGAATTGCTACGATGAGCTCAAGGCCCGCGGGCTGATTGCACAGGTGACCAACGAGGAAGAGGTGAGCCGCCTCGTGAACGAGGGCAAGGCGACCTTCTATATCGGCTTCGACCCGACCGCGGACAGTCTGCATGTGGGGCACTTCATGGCGCTCTGCCTGATGAAGCGCCTGCAGGACGCGGGCAACAAGCCGATTGCCCTGGTCGGCGGCGGCACGGGTATGATCGGAGATCCCTCCGGCAGAACCGATATGCGCAGCATGATGACGGTCGATCAGATTGACAAGAACTGCGAGAGCTTTAAGCGCCAGATGTCCCGCTTCATCGAGTTCGGCGAAGGCAAGGCGAGAATGGTGAACAATGCCGACTGGCTCCGGAACTTGAACTACATTGAGTTTATCCGCGACATCGGCCCCCATTTCTCGGTCAACAACATGCTTCGCGCGGAGTGCTATAAGAACCGCATGGAGAAGGGACTCTCTTTCCTCGAGTTTAACTACATGCTCATGCAGGCCTTTGACTTCTATGAGCTCTTCCAGCGCTACGACTGCAACATGCAGTTCGGCGGTGACGACCAGTGGTCCAACATGCTCGCGGGCACGGAGCTCATCCGCCGCAAGCTCGGCGAGGACGCGCACGCGATGACCATCACCCTCCTCTTAAACTCCGAGGGCAAGAAGATGGGCAAGACCGTCGGCGGTGCGGTCTGGCTGGATCCGAACAAGACTTCACCTTTTGCCTTCTACCAGTACTGGAGAAATGTCGGCGATCAGGATGTGTTAAAGTGCCTCCGCATGCTGACCTTCCTGCCGCTCTCGCAGATTGACGAGATGGATCGCTGGGAGGGCGCTCAGCTGAACGAGGCAAAGGATATTCTCGCTTATGAGCTCACGACGCTTGTGCACGGCGAAGAGGAGGCAAAAAAAAAGCGCGAGAGGGCGCACAGGCACTCTTTGCGGGTGGCGGTGCCTCGGCACATGTCCCGACCGCGGAGCTCACGGATGAGGACTTTAGCGAGGGCAAGGCGGACATTTTGACTCTGCTCGTGAAGTCAGGGCTTGCGGCCTCCCGTTCCGAGGCGAGACGCAATGTCCAGCAGGGCGGTGTCAGCTTGGACGGTGAGAGCGTAAAGGATATCGCGGCGAGTTATGACGCGGACTTCTTTGCCGGCGAGGGCAAGCTCTTAAAGCGCGGCAAGAAGAATTTCGTGAAGCTCGTCAAGGCATAAAACGAATCAAGACAGAAAACGGTTCGGACAGGACAAACGGATTGCGGTCTTTAAAGCGAAAATGTGAAAACCGTCAAACATCGGAGACGGGAGACGGGATCACGGAAAGGGAGGATTCCAATGCAGAAATTTGTATATTATGCGCCGACGGAAATTGTGTTCGGCCGCGGCGAAGAGGCGAGAGTGGCGGAGCTCGTGAAACATTACGGCGGAAGTCGTGTATTCGTTGTCTACGGCGGCGGCTCTGCGGTCAAGAGTGGTTTACTGGGCCGCGTGGAGGAGATACTTCGCACGGCGGGAATTGCCTTTTCGGCGAGCGGCGGCGTGGTGCCGAACCCGCTGGTCTCGACCGCGCGCCGCATGATCGAGGAGGCGAGAGCCTTCCGTGCGGACTTTATTCTGGCCATCGGCGGCGGCTCGGTGATTGACACAGCCAAGGCGGTCGCCGACACCGTAGCTGCGCCGGGGAGCGATGTCTGGGAGTTCTGGACCGGGCGAAAGGTCGAGACAGCGCTGCCGATCGGTGTGATTCTCACGATTTCGGCGGCGGGCTCCGAGACCAGCAATTCCGCGGTGCTCACAAACGACACCCTGCCGCAGCACACCAAGCGCGGCATCAATACCGACCTGAACCGCCCGAAGTTTGCGATTCTGAACCCGGAACTCACCATGACCTTGCCGAAGTGGCAGATCGGCGCGGGCGCCGCGGATATTTTCATGCACACGGCAGAGCGCTACTTTGCGCCGATTCTCGGTAATCACCTGACCGATGAGATTGCGGAGGGCTTGTTCCGGGATGTCGTTCACTTCGGGCCGCTCGCGGTGCAGAATCCGAGGGACTATGAGGCGATGAGCGAGCTCATGTGGTGCGGCTCCGTGTCCCATGTCGGTCTGACCGGCGTCGGTGCCAAGGGGGATACGGCGCGCGAGGGCGACTGGGCCTGCCACCAGCTCGGCATGGCGCTCTCGGCCATCGGCGACTATACGCACGGCGCAACGCTGACCGCTGTGTTCCCGGCCTGGGCGCGCTATGTAAAGGACGCGAATCCGTCCCGTTTTGTCCGCTTTGCGGAGAAGGTATACGGCATCAAAGAGGGCACGGAGGAAGCGCGCATCGAAGCCGGGATTCAGGCGACGGAGCACTACTTTCGGTCGCTCGGTATGCCGGTCACGCTGACGGAACTGCTCGGTCATACGCCGGAGAAGAAAGAACTCGAAGCCTTTGCTTTGGAGTGCAGCTATCAGAAGACTCGCAGCATCGGCGGCTTCAAGGTGCTCGGGTATGAGGATATTCTGAATGTTTATGAGAATGCAATCTGAGAACGGTCTTGCGAAGCAGCGGAAACAGTGCTAGAATTCTGTGAATTCGTTCACCAGGTCCTGAAAGGAGTAGCTAATGAAACCATACGCAGAGATGACGCGGGAAGAGCTTTTGGAATTGAAGAAGGAGTTGAAGGGCAAGTATAAGGATATGCAGGCACTTGCATTAAAACTCGACATGAGCCGCGGTAAGCCCTGCACAGCCCAGCTCGATCTCTCAATGGGAATGATGGCGGTGCTGAACGAGGACACCGAGCTCCGCTCCGAAGACGGCACGGACTGCCGCAACTACGGCGTGCTGACCGGCATCCCGGAGGCGCTCGAGCTCATGGGCGATATGATGGAAGTGCCCTATGACCACATCATCCTCTACGGAAACTCGAGTTTGAATGTCATGTACGATACCATTTCGAGGTCCTACACGCACGGCGTCATGGGCTCGACGCCCTGGTGTAAGCTCGACAAGGTGAAGTTCCTCTGCGTCGTGCCGGGCTACGACCGCCACTTTGCAATCACCGAGTACTTCGGCATCGAGAATGTCCCGGTGCCCATGCTGCCGACCGGTCCGGACATGGATATGGTCGAAAAGCTGGTCGCGGAGGATGAGTCCATCAAGGGCATCTGGTGCGTCCCGAAGTACTCGAACCCGACCGGCAACTCCTATTCGGACGAGACTGTGCGCCGCATGGCGCGCTTAAAGCCGGCGGCCAAGGATTTCCGCATTTACTGGGACAATGCGTATACGATTCATCATCTCTATGACCACGACCAGGATACGATTATCGAGATTCTTGCGGAGTGCAAGCGCGCGGGCAATCCGGATCTTGTCTACAAGTTTGCTTCGACCTCGAAGGTCAGCTTCCCGGGCTCCGGCATTGCGGCGCTCGCTTCGTCCCTCAATAACCTCGAGGACATCAAGAAGCAGCTGAAAGTCCAGACCATCGGCCACGACAAGGTGAATCAGCTGCGCCATGTCCGTTTCTTTGAGGACATCCACGGCATGGTCGAGCACATGAGAAAGCACGCGGACATCCTGCGCCCGAAGTTTGAGATGGTCGAGGAGATTCTGGACAGAGAACTTGGCGGCCTCGGCATCGGTACCTGGACCAAGCCGAAGGGCGGCTACTTTATCTCTTTCGATACCCTCGAGGGTTGCGCGAAGAAAGTTGTGTCCCGCTGCGCGAAGGCCGGTGTGATTATGACGAGCGCCGGTGCGACCTGGCCGGGCGGCAAGGATCCGCACGACTCGAACATCCGCATTGCGCCCTCCTTCCCGCCCCTGAACGATTTGCGCATCGCGGCGGAACTCTTTACGCTCTGCGTGAAGTATGTGAGCGTCGAGAAGCTGCTCGCGAATATGGACGCGGCAGAGGGAAAGTCTGCGGAAAAGGCAGAGGCATAAAATAACGGCGGCAAATCCGTCCTGTCGCAGCGAAAAGCGAGGGAAAGGCAGTTCGGCCGAACAAGAAAAGAGGCTGTGCAAAAGCACAACCTCTTTTCTTTGCGTCTTATTCCGCCGTTGGGGGCTCTCAGTGACCGCCCTGACAGCGGCGGTGGGCATCCTCGGGGACGGGGGCTGCCGTAGTGGCGAGCGTCTGTTCCTCCTGCAGTAAGTCCGCGAGCGTGATATGGTCAATGACTTCGTTGACCGCCGATTCAATGCGCGAAAAGACGGAGCGGGACACGCAGCGCTCCGCGAGGTCGCAGGCGACGGAATCCTGTCCGAGACAGACCACAGGTGCCATATTGCCCTCGGTCAGACGGAGAATATCGCCGACCGAGTAGTCCTTCGGCGCGCGGGTCAGGAGATAGCCGCCCTGGGCGCCGCGTATGCTCTTCACAAAGCCGGCCTTACTCAGCACGGCCACAATTTGCTCGAGGTATTTCTCGGAGAGTTCCTGCTTTGCAGCGGCATCCTTCAGACGTGTGACTTGCTCCGGCTGTCTCGCAAATTCCATCATCAGGCGAAGTGCGTAGCGCCCTTTTGTGGATATTTTCATGACAACTCCTTCCAGTTTTTCTTTGCCAGTATTTCCTAGCAATTCACTCGGGATTTAGGATAACAGGAAAAAAGCGCTTTGGCAAGCCAAACCTTGCGAAGTATGCTATACTGAAATGAAACAATTGGAGTATTGTCGCCAAAAAAAGGAGGAAGCCATGCAGTTTATTCCGGGAGTTATTTTGTTTGTCATAGTCGTCGGCATTCTTGCGAACGGTATCAGCATTGTGCCGCAGGCACAGGCTCTCATCATTGAGCGTCTGGGCCGCTACCATGCGACCTGGGATGCGGGCGTGCATCTCATGATTCCGTTTGTGGATCGCATCGCAAAGCGCGTCAACCTGAAGGAACAGGTCGCGGATTTCCCGCCACAGCCCGTGATCACGAAGGACAATGTCACGATGCGCATTGACTCGGTTGTCTTCTTCGTGATTACCGAGCCGAAGCTCTATGCGTACGGCGTCGAGAATCCGATTTCCGCCATTGAGAACCTGACGGCAACCACGCTCCGCAACATCATCGGTTCCATGGATCTCGACACGACGCTGACTTCCCGCGAGACCATCAACACCGAGATGCGCTCGCAGCTGGATGTCGCGACCGACCCCTGGGGCATCAAGGTAAACCGCGTCGAGTTAAAGAACATTCTCCCGCCGGATGCGATTCGCGAGGCCATGGAGAAGCAGATGAAGGCAGAGCGAGAGAAGCGTGAGCTCATCACCCTGGCACAGGGTAAAAAAGAGTCCGCGGTCCTGAACGCACAGGGTAATAAGGAAGCGGCTATCCTGAATGCGGAGGCGGAAAAGCAGACTGCGATTCTCCGCGCGGAGGCAGAGAAGGAGAGAAAGATTCAGGAGGCGGAAGGTCAGGCAAAGGCAATTCGCGCCGTCAAGGAGGCAGAGGCAGAGGGTATCCGTCTGATTCGCGAGGCGGGTGCCGATGAGGCGGTTCTGAAGCTGCGCAGCCTCGATGCATTGACTCGCGTCGCGGACGGCAGAGCCACCAAGATTGTGATTCCGTCCGACATTCAGAATATGGCGGGACTGGTGACTGCATTAAAGGAGACCGCTTCGGTGGCAACGCCGGGCGATGGGAGTGAGAAGAAGGCATGAGAGACGGATTTATCCGCGTCGCCGCCGCGACGCCGGAGGTGAGGGTCGCGGACCCCGCTTATAACCGGGAGCGGATGGCGGAGATAATCCGCGGGGAAGCAGAGCAGGGAACCAAATTACTTGTCTTTCCGGAACTCGCGCTGAGCGCCTATACCTGCGGCGATCTGTTTTTACAGGATACGCTGCAGGAGGTGGTGCGCCGGGAACTGAAAAATCTGCTGGATCAGACAGCGGACACCGAAGTGCTCTGCTTTGTCGGTTTGCCCTTTGCCTTTGAGAACCAGCTCTACAATGCGGTTGCGGTCTTTCGGAAGGGAGAGCTGCTCGGCCTCGTGCCGAAGCTGCACATTCCGAATTACGGCGAGTTCTACGAGCGCCGTTACTTTGCGCCGGGCTTCCGGGCTCCGGTTCTCGTGCCGTTCTTCGGCGAGCAGGTGCCTTTCGGCGCGAGACTGCTCTTTTCCTGCGGGAGCTTGCCGGAACTCAAATCGGCGTCGAAATCTGTGAGGATCTCTGGGTGCCGAATGCACCTTCGATCGATCTCTGCGCGGCAGGGGCTACGCTCATTGTGAACTGCTCGGCTTCGAATGCGCTCGCCGGAAAACGGAAGGCGCGGCGGGAGCTTGTCAAGGCGCAGAGCAGCAAGCTCCTCGCAGGCTATATCTATGCGAGCGCGGGCGAGGGCGAGTCGACGCAGGATCTTGTGTTCAGCGCCCACAACCTGATCGCGGAGGCGGGAGAGGTACTCGCCGAGTCTCCGCTGCTCACGAACGCGGTCATCACGTCGGAGCTGGATTTGAAAAAGCTGCTCTTCTTAAGAAGACGGCAGAACAGCTATCCGCAGAGAGACAGCGAGTCGAATCTGTACTGCGGCGTCGATTTGACCTTCGTCTCACGGAGACCGAACTCACGCGGACGGTCAATCCGGCGCCCTTTGTGCCGGCGGATGCGGCAGCGCGCCGCGAGAGATGCGAGGAAGTGCTACAGATTCAGGCGCTCGGTTTAAAGAAGCGCCTCGCCCATATCAACGGCAAGCGGGCGGTGCTCGGCCTTTCGGGCGGACTCGATTCGACGCTTGCGCTCCTGGTCGCGGCCCGGAGTTTTGATGCGCTCGGCCTTCCGCGGAGCGGCATTGAGGCGATTACGATGCCGGCCTTCGGCACGACGGACAGAACCTACCGGAATGCCTGTGCGCTCGCCGAGGCCATCGGCGCTTCGCTCGAGGAAATCTCGATTCGCGAAGCGGTGTTACAGCACTTTCGGGACATCAAACAGGATCCCGAGAAGCACGATATCACCTATGAGAATTCACAGGCGCGCGAGCGCACGCAGGTACTCATGGACATCGCAAACCGGGACAATGCGCTTGTCATCGGAACCGGTGACCTCTCGGAACTCGCGCTCGGCTGGGCCACCTATAACGGCGACCACATGTCGATGTATGCGGTCAATGTCTCGGTGCCGAAGACCCTGGTGCGCGTCCTTGTCGAGCATGAGGCGAGCCTTGCGGGCGGAAAGCTTCGCGAGGTCTTACTCGACATTCTCGACACGCCGGTGAGCCCCGAGCTCTTGCCGCCGAAGGACGGCGTCATCAGCCAAAAGACAGAGGATTTGGTGGGACCCTACGAGCTCCATGATTTCTTCCTGTTTCAGATGCTCCGCTACGGCAGCAGCCCGCGGAAGATTTATCGCCTTGCGTTGCGTGCCTTTGCGGGTGTCTATGACGGAGCGACTGTCAAAAAGTGGCTGATCACCTTCCTCCGCCGTTTCTTCACGCAACAGTTCAAGCGCTCCTGTCTGCCGGACGGCCCGAAGACCGGAAGTGTGGCAGTGTCGCCGCGCGGCGATCTCCGCATGCCTTCGGACGCGGTGAGCCGTATCTGGCTTGAGGAGGCAGAGTTGCTATGATTACATCGCCCGCGAACAAAAAAGTAAAAGAAGTGCGCGCACTCTTTGAGAAAGCGTCTCTTCGCGCGGAGCGGGGATTATTTCCGGTCGAGGGTGTCCGCATGTTTCTGGAAGCACCTGCGGCGGAAATTGAGGAGCTCTATGTGAGCGAGAGTTTTGCGGTGCGCGCCGAGGGAGAAGTTCGGGAAAAGATAGAGGCACTCGGGGCAGAGACAGTCGCCGACAATATTTTTGCGAAGATGTCGGACACAAAGACGCCGCAGGGCGTGCTCGCGCTGCTTCGTATGCAGAGAAAGAGTCTTGCCGAAGTATTGGTGAAAGGCGCAAGCTGCTTCCTTGCGGTCGAAAGCCTGCAGGATCCCGGAAACCTCGGGACCATGCTCCGGGCGGGTGAGGGAGCCGGTCTCTCGGCCATCCTCGCAAACCGCGGCACCGTGGACATTTATAATCCCAAGGTGATACGCGCGACGATGGGCAGCATTTTCCGCGTTCCGGTGGTCTATGCGGACGACTGGCTGCGGCACTGCGAGAGCTCTCCGCAAATCATGTTTCACTCTATGCGGCGGCTCTTCAGGCCTCCGTGCCCTATGACAGCATAGATTACCCGGAGAAGACTGCCTTTTTGATCGGCAATGAGGCTGCCGGACTCACGGCTGAGACAATAGCTATGGCGAATCAAAGCATCCATATTCCCATGCTCGGGCAGGTGGAATCGCTGAATGCGGCTGTTGCGGCGTCCGTTCTGCTCTATGAGCGCGCAAGACAGCGGAGAAGGGGGACAAGATGAAGGGAAGTCTGATCAGTCAGAATCATTTCTGGCTCGATGTCCTGCATGTCTTTGTGGGCATTGCGGTCACTGTGCTTGCGGTCTTTGCTTTTTTATCACCGGAAGAGTATCCGCTCTTTTTCTCTCTGATTTTCGGCCTGGCGGGACTGCTGACGCTGGTCAACGGTCAGGTCCGTTTTACCGCTCTTCGGCGCGCACACCGGAAAAAGGGCAGTGCCGTCGTTGTGATGCTGCTCGGCGCGATACTCTTAGGTCTCTGCGCGGTCAGCGCAGTCGTGATGCTCTGAGGGGGTTCCTTTGCTGAAGGATGATATTTTAAAGGCACTGCTCGAAGCGGGTGATTACTGCTCCGGACAGGCGCTCTGTGAGCGCTTTCATGTGACCAGGACAGCGGTCTGGAAAGCGGTCGCCAGGTTGCGTGACGAGGGCTATACCATAGAAGCGAGACAGAATCGAGGCTATCGTTTGCAGAACACAGAATATTTACTGAGTCAGGCGTCGCTCGATGAAGCATTTGCGGCGCAAAATTTCTTGAAACGCTGGGTCTTTTTGCAGCAGACCGACTCGACGAATCTGGAGGTGAAGCGAGCTGCCGCTGCCGGAGACCCGGGGCCGACTCTCTTTGTCGCGGAGGAACAGACCGCCGGCAGAGGGCGGCGGGGGCGCAACTGGAGCTCTCCGCCGGGGAGCGGCATCTGGATGTCTCTCTTACTGCGGCCAAAGCTCAGGCCGGAGCGCGCATCTATACTTACTTTGGTCACGGCACTGGCTGTGACGGACGGCATACGCGAGGCAACGGGACTCGAGGCGGCCATTAAGTGGCCCAACGATGTGGTCGTAAAGGGGAAAAAAGTCGCGGGGATTCTGACCGAGATGAGCACGGACATGGATCGCATCGAATTTGTCGTGATCGGCATCGGCATCAATGTGAATACCGAGAGCTTTCCGGAGGAAATTCAGAGCGTTGCGACTTCGCTCGCGATCGAACAAGGCAAGCGGGCCGCGCGGACGCCGATTATTGCGGCAATCTGGAAGCACTTTGCGGCCTATGAGCGTCTTTTTGAGGCGACAGGCTCTTTTGCGGCGCTGAAAGAGCGCTATGAGACCTTACTTGCCAATCGCAACCGGGAAGTGCGGGTGCTGGATCCGGACGGAGAGTACACGGGCACGGCGGTCGGCATCACGGAAGAAGGCGAATTACTGGTGCTCCGGGACAATCAAAGTCTAACGGCAGTGCGAAGCGGCGAAGTCAGCGTGCGCGGAATTTACGGCTATGTGTAATTTCGTGTCTTCAGGACATCGAGAACAGGAGGAATGAATCCAAATGGCGGAAGCGAAGAAGAAAACGGAAAAGAAGAGCGCAAAGAGCAAGAAGGCTGAGTCCGAGAAGCGGGAAATTCAGGAGCAGGAGCTCCTGCACGGACTCATGCAGTTGGTCGAGCAGGCCAAGAACAAGGACTCCAAGCTGGATGTCGATGAGATCAATGACTACTTCCAGGACTATAATTTGAGTCCCGAGGGCATTGAGCATATTTACAGCTATCTCGAGGGCAATAATATCGAAGTGCAGCACCACCAAGAGGAGGAGCCGCCGGAGGATCTCGAGACCAGCGGCAAGGGCGATGCGATGCTCGATCTCGACCTGGATCTCGACGACGACCTCGACGCAGAGGATGAAAACGGAGAGAAGATTGAGGGCGAGGAAATCAATCTGAACCCGGTGGATCTCCTCGAAGGCGTCGGCACCGAAGATCCGGTCAGGATGTACTTAAAAGAAATCGGCACCGTGCCGCTGCTCACCGCCGAGGAGGAGATGGAACTCGCGCGCAGAAAGCAGGCCGGCGATGAGAAGGCGAAGAAGAAGCTGATTGAGGCAAACCTTCGCCTCGTGGTCAGCATCGCAAAGCGCTACACGGGCCGCGGCATGAGTTTCCTGGATCTCGTACAGGAGGGAAACCTTGGGCTCATCAAGGGCGTCGAAAAGTTTGATCCCGAGAAGGGATTCAAGCTCTCGACATACGCGACCTGGTGGATTCGCCAGTCCGTGACGCGCGCGCTCGCGGATCAGGCGAGAACCATACGCGTGCCGGTGCACATGGTCGAGACCATCAATAAGATGAGCAAGATGCAGCGCAAGCTGACGCTGGAGCTCGGCTATGAGCCGAGCGTCGCGGAACTCGCAAAGGCGCTCGACATGACCGAGGAAAAGGTCATGGAGATTATGCAGATTGCGCGCGAGCCCGCTTCGCTCGAGACGCCGATCGGCGAAGAGGACGACTCGAACCTCGGCGATTTTGTCGCGGACAACAATGTGCTGACACCCGAGGACAATGTGGAGTCGGTCATGCTGCGCGAGCACATCGAAGCGCTGCTCGGCGATCTCAAGGAGAGAGAGCGTCAGGTCATTGTGCTCCGCTTCGGCCTCGAGGACGGACACCCGAGAACACTCGAGGAAGTCGGCAGAGAGTTTAAGGTGACCAGAGAGCGCATCCGCCAGATTGAGGCAAAGGCGCTCCGGAAGCTCAGAAACCCGGTGAGATCCAAGAGAATCAGAGACTTTTTATGAATCAGAGAAATTATCAGCGCGAGCTGGACAATTTGGTCAAACAAAACGAAGCTTCGGGCACAGTCCCGAAGCTTCTTCTTCACGTCTGCTGTGCACCCTGCTCCTCCTTCTGTCTGGAGAGTCTTGCGCCGCATTTTGACGTGACGGTCTTTTTCTGTAACCCGAACATCGATGACCCGGCAGAGTATCACCGGCGCGCCGCGGAAGAGCAGCGTCTGCTTGCCGAGATGAAGCTGCCGCGCCCGGTCGGTTTCCTCGAAGGAGAATACAGCCCGGAGCGCTTTCACGAAGCGGTGCGCGGCCACGAGACGGATCCGGAAGGTGGGGAGCGCTGTGGCATTTGCTTTGAACTCCGTCTTCGCGAGAGCGCAAAGGCTGCCAAGGCGGGGGACTTTGACTACTTTACGACGAGTCTCACGATTTCTCCGATGAAAAGCGCCCCCCCGACTGAATGCAATCGGGGAGCGCATCGGCGCGGAGGAGGGCGTTGCCTTCCTGCCGTCGGATTTTAAAAAGAAAAACGGGTTTCTTCGTTCGACCGAGCTCTCGAGAGAGTACGGGCTCTACCGCCAGGATTACTGCGGTTGCTCCTACTCAAAGCGGGAGGCGGCGGCGCGAAAAGCTCAGTGCAGCTCTGCGGCAAAGACCGACTCGGCAATCGTGTCGGCGAGCGAGAGCAGCTGCAGGCGCTGTTCCTCGTGACCGCGGGACTTTAAGGTGACCGTGTCCTGCAGGAAGTTCATGTTCTTCATCGAGGAGAAGAGTTCGCTCATCTTCTTGCCGGAGACCGGCGCCCAGGAACCGTTTTCCACGAGGGCAATCGAGCGATTCTGCACATTGTGCGCCGCGAGGTCGCGAATCAGGTTCTCCATGTAGGGGAAGATTTCGTTGTTGTAGGTCGCGGAGGCAAAGACCAGGTGGCTTGCGCGAAAGCCTCGGAGACCAGGTAGGAGACATCGGTCACGGAGACATCGTACATCTTGATGTTCTTGACCTTCTTGGCGCCGAGCGCATTGGCGAGCACTTCCGCCGCATTCTCGGTGCCGCCGTAAATCGAGGCATAGAAGATAACCACTTCATTGTCCTCGGGGCGGTAAGTTGCCCAGCGGGAGTATTTCTCGATGAGCCACTGAATCTTGTTTGCGACGCGCCACACGGGACCGTGCAGCGGGCAAATCATCTGAATGTCAAGCCCCGCGGCCTTGTTTAAGAGTGCCTGTACCTGCAAGCCGTATTTACCGACAATGTTCGAGTAGTAGCGGCGCATCTCGGAGAGTTCAAAGTCGCCGAAATCCAGCTGGTCGGCATAGAGATTGCCGGAGAGCGCACCGAAGGTGCCGAAGGCATCGGCCGAGAAGAGAATCTTTTCGGTCTCATCGTAGGTCACGGTGACTTCCGGCCAGTGAACCATGGGAGCCAGAATGAAGCGGAAGTTGTGATGACCGGTCGAGAGCGTATCGTTCTCCTTGACCTGCATGACCTTGCCCTGCAGATTGAGGTCTCCGAAGAACTGCTTGATCATCGCGTGGGTCTTTGCGCTGCCCACGACAGTCGCCTCCGGATAGCGGAGCAACACTTCGGCAAGCGTAGCGCAGTGATCCGGCTCCATGTGGTTCACGATGATATAGTCGAGCGGACGACCGTTTAAGACGGACTTGATATTCTCGAGGAATACGCCGCAAATCGAATGATCTACCGTGTCGAGAAGAACAGTCTTCTCATCCATGACCAGATAGGAATTGTAGGAAATGCCGAGCGGAACCGGGTGGCAGTTCTCAAATTTCGCAAGTCTTCGGTCGCTGGACCCGAGATACCAGAGCGTATCGCTCATCTGAATTGCCTGGTGCATAAGTTCTCCTTTTCTGACAATTTGCGCAGACGAATCATTGCGCCACAATCTTTCTTCAGTTTCTTCGCCGACAGTATAGCACAAAGAGCGGCAGGCTTGCCACTGCTTGCGGAATGCTTTGGAATGTTGTAGACTGATTTTGTTTTGATTTTCACAAAAGAATGGAGAGTTGTGTTCTCCTGCGAGGTAAATTTATGTCTGATACATGTAATTCTGCGCCCCAGGGCATGCCGGAGCCGCCGAAACCGAATTTTCAGGTTCCGAGCAACGAAAACAGCAATATCTGCCATGTCATCGCGATTATGAGCGGTAAGGGCGGTGTGGGTAAGTCGCTCATGACCAGCCTGCTCGCTTCCCGCGTCAGCGAGGCGGGCTATCGCGTCGGCATTCTGGACGCCGATATCACCGGCCCCTCGATTCCGAAGGCATTCGGCGTGGACGGGCAGAGCCTTCACTCCCGCGAGAATCTGATGGTGCCGGCCGAGACAAAGAGCGGCATCAAAATCGTGAGCTCGAACCTCTTGCTCGACGACGATACGGAGCCGCTCATCTGGCGCGGACCGATGATTGCGAGCGTCGTGAAGCAGTTCTGGAGCGATGTCTACTGGGGCGATGTCGACTATCTCTTTGTCGATATGCCGCCGGGTACCGGCGATGTGCCGCTCACGGTGTTCCAGTCGCTGCCGGTTGAGGGCATTGTCGTGGTGACGAGCCCGCAGGAACTGGTGTCGATGATTGTCGAGAAGGCTGTCAACATGGCGCGCCAGATGAACGTGCCGATTCTCGGCCTGGTTGAGAATCTGAGTTATTACGAGTGCCCGGACTGCGGTAAAGCACATTCGATTTTCGGCGAGAGCCATATCGATGAGATCGCAAAGACCTACGGGGTCAAGGTGCTCGCGAAAGCGCCAATCGACGCGAACATTGCCGCTGCGGTCGATGCGGGCAAGGTGGAGACTCTGACCGTTCCGTGGCTGGATGGCGCAGTTGCCGCGGTCACAGGAGACAAGACGGAAAAATGATGACAAACGGCGGCGATCCGAACAGTGAGCTGGAGCGCGCCGTACTCCGGGGACCCGGTGCCTTCCGGGTGCCTGAGAGTATGGTCGCCTGGGCGCAGCAGTTTCAGGACGCCATGATGATGTACAATTGTGCCATTCGGGAGGTTAAGACAAAACTGGAAGTCCTGAATGACGAACTCTCGGTCCGGAATCAGAGAAATCCGATTGAGATGATCAAGTACCGGATCAAGCAGCCGCATAGCATCATCGAAAAGCTGAAGCGGAAGGGCTTTCCGCTTACCTTACAGTCTATGACGGAGAACCTCGATGACATTGCGGGCGTGCGTGTCATCTGCTCCTTCGTGGACGATATTTACGCGCTCGCCGGTATGATGATGCGGCAGGACGATGTGCATGTTCTTCAGATTAAAGACTACATCAAGAATCCGAAGGACAACGGCTACCGCTCCTATCACATCATTGCGGAGGTGCCGGTCTACTTTTTCGGATCAGAAGAGTTTTATCCGGGTCGAAATCCAGATTCGAACGATTGCGATGGATTTCTGGGCGAGTCTCGACCACGAACTCAAGTACAAAAAAGAGATTCCGGATGCCGAGGAAATCTCGGAGGAACTCCGCGCCTGCGCGGATATCATTGCGGATACCGACGAGAAGATGCTTGCGATTCGTCGCCGCATTGAGCAAAAAGAGAACGAACGCTGAGGTTTCGGCCAAAATCGTGAAGTATGCGGTATGCACCAAAAAGGCGCTGTGCGAAAGCACAGCGCCTTTTTGCATGTCCCTATTTTACTATACTAATAAAATGTTCATTAAAACCCAATTTATATCTTAAATGAATAACAACAAAATTAAAAAGTTCTTCATATAATCTTGTAAAGACTCACAAACACAGCTAAGATATTAAGGAAAGCTTGTGGCAGGCTAGTGTAACAAGGAGGAAAGCATATGAGAAAACGAAGGAACTGGTCAAAGCGTCTGCTGGCCGGAGTGCTCAGTGCGGCAATGGTCGCCCTGAACATTTCGACGGCGACGCCCGCTTTCGCAGCGCCGTCTGCCGAGGAGTACCGGGAGGATGCCGAGCTCATTAACGACCTCGCGCTTCCGAAGGACGTACAGCGGCAGATGGCGCAGAAGGGCAGCGCAAGCCCCTCCGATGCGGCGGCGAAGGAAAAGAAGGCAGAGGATCTGACTGCCGGTTCCGCGCGCTGGGGCACGCCTTCCAATGCGGCGAAGGTGCTGCACACGCAGCTGGACGGCGTCGAGATTGAAGTCAGCGCCCCGGCCGGTGTGCTCCCGGAGGGCGCGACCCTGAAGGCGCGGAAACTCAGTGAAGAGGAAGAGAAGGAAGTGCTCGAGAAGATCAACGAGCACGCCGAGGCAGCGGGCAAGACCGCGACGACCCAGTTCCTCTGCGATCTCACAGTGCTGAATGCGGCAGGCGAGCCGATTCAGCCGGATAATGCGAAGGGTACCCTCGCGGTTTCGTTCCGGAACATTGCGATTGTCTCGGCGGCGAGCGCGGAGACGGGTACCGACGCGGCGGAAATCGAGAAGAACGCGGTCTCCGTCCTCCATATCGACGAGACCAACGAGAAGGTCGACACGCTCCGCGAGGGTCTCAATGAGAACCTGCCGGTCTTACAGGCTGCGGCAGAGCACTTCTCGCCGTTCGCGGTCGTGAACTATACGCCGACCTCCCCGACACCGCTGCCGCTCTCGGTCGCGTTTAAGCGTCTCGACTACGACGACGACAATCGTCTGGCCTACAAGTTAAAGGACGTGACGGTCACCGACACACCGGGAACCGGTATCACCTCGATGAACTTCCAAGTCGATGTGGGCAGCATTGAACTTCTCGGCACGCCGACCGGTGTCCAGACCTTTACGGACATTCTGAGCGCGCACAAGTTCTACCAGATTATTTTCCCGACGGCTCTGTCCGCGGCAGACGCGCAGACCTTTATCGAGAACAATATCAAGTTCCATCTGCCGAGCGCAGGGGCTACGCAGCAGGTCAAGATTACGCTCGGAAACGGCGCGAACAACCTGCCGAGCGGTGCGACCATCACCAAGGCGACGATTCCGAATCCCCGGACGGACAAGGGCGATACGGCCGAGCACTACTATATGTATGTGGAGCCGAATCCGGGTCATCTGGTCAGCTGGGCGGACAGCTATAACCTCGCAAAGTCCTATCGATTGAACGGTATGGTCGGTTACCTGGCCACCATCACATCCAGTGATGAAGATCAAGTGCTCGATAACATTACCATGAAGGGAGCCTGGGCAGGCGGTAACCGCTGGACGCCGATCGGTGATGCGGACAGCATCCCTGCTTGGCCCGACAACAGCGCAGCAATGCGTACGGCGGGTTCTCCCTATGAAGCGCAGAATTACAATGGCGGCAGTGCATCAACACCGGCGACATATCGAAAATTCCGGTGGCAGGACGGTCCCGAGGCGGGCGTTGAGTACTATGAGCAGGGTGTAGGCCCTCTGAATGGTATGTATACGCACTTTAATGCAGGCGAACCCAACTCTGCAAACGGCATGACAGCAGGTCCCACCAATCAATGGGGACTCGAGTCTACGATGCAGGTGCATAACGGCGGCGGCTGGAATGATTTGCACAATCTGAGTGATTATGTGGGCAACGGACTTGATGTTAAGGGTTTCTTCGTCGAGTTCAGTGCTTATAAGCAGAGCGGCACGACGGTCAACCAGTCGATTCCGCTCGTCACGAGCGATGTCGCCTATGTGGTTGTGAACGGCCAGCGGCAGTACTTCAGCAACCTCGACGATGCGATTGCCTGGTCGAACCAGAACGGCAACCCGCCGATCACGCTGACCAACAATACGACAGTGACCACCAATATTCCGGCTGGCGTTGTGATCAACACGGGCGCGCACACGCTCGGCGTTCCGGCGGGCAGCAATGTCACAAACAACGGCACAATCAATGTGGGCACAGGCGGCTCGTTTGTGGCACAGGGGACAAACGGCGGCTTCACCAACGCGGGCAGCGGCGCGGTCAATGTGCCGCTCACGATTAAAGTGAATCCGCGCAACGTGACGGCGACCGAGCCCCTGACCTGGAGTCCGTCCGATGTGACGGTGACGGGTCTTATCGGCAACGACCGCGTGACGGGCGTCACCGTGAACTTTGACAACAGCCAGCCGGTTGCGACCACAACGACGGACAATGCGACGCCGCTTGCGCCGACCACCCTTGATAACGGCACGGCGGGTAGCACGGCCATCGGTACCTATACGATTACCTATGTCCCGGGCCTGGTGACAAGAAACCCGCACCACTATACGGTCAAGTTTGTCGCAAACGCACCGGCGGGCCAGACCGCGACGGGCAGCATGCCGGATCAGACGATTACCGGCAGCACGGGAACCGCAAACCTCACGAACCACTTTGCCGTGAACGGCTATACTTTAACGGCTGGACCGGTTCGAACGGCCAAACGTATGCGGACGGCGCGACCCCGGCAAACCTCGTGACCACGAATAACGGCGTGATTACGATGACCGCAAACTGGACGGAGAACCAGTATGACATTCACTACCATGAGAACATTCCAGCGGGTTCCCGCACGGCAGCCACGGCAGTGAACCCGAACACGATTGCGCACTACAAGGTCACGGACCCGAATGTCACGCTGGCGCCGATGACCATGACCGGTTACACCTTTGACGGCTGGTATGACAACAGCAGCTTTAAGCGGCAGCCCCGTGAGTCAGCTGGTCACCGGCGCGGCACCGGCAGGGAACCGCGACTACTACGCAAAGTGGACGCGGAAGAACTATACGCTGAGCTATGATCTGCACGACAGCACTCCGGCAGGTCATCCGGCTTCGAACCCGGATTCCGGCTTCACGACCTATACCGTCGAGACGCCGAATCACACCTTCGGCACCCCGACCCGCCCGGGCTACACCTTCCTCGGCTGGTATACGGATGCAGGCTATACGACACCGGCTCCGGCAACCCTCGACACGACGCAAGGCGATACGAACCCGACACAGCTGCACGCAAAGTGGAGTGCGCCGCTGCCGTACACGATCACCTATGTGATGAACGACGCGGCACCGGCGGGCCATCCCGCGACCAATGACGCGGCGAATCCGGGCGGCTTCCAGGTCACGGATTCGGTCATCACGCTCCGGCAGCCGTCCCGCCCGGGCTACGATTTCCAGGGCTGGTATTCGGACGCAGCACTCACGACGCCGGTCGGAACCATTAACCCGGCAAGCGCAACGAACCACACCGTTTACGCAAAGTGGAGCGCCGCAAAGACCTATACCGTGCAGTGGACGCTGAATGACGGCGCTCCGGCAGGTCACCCGGCGACGAACCCGAATACGATTTCGAGTTATACGGTCGAGGACGCGGATGTCACAATCGCGCCCGCAACCCGCACCGGTTATAACTTCCTCGGCTGGTTTACGGATGCCGCGCTCACAAACCCGGCACCGGCAGCTCTCCACACGATGGACGCCGAGAATAAGCACTACTATGCAAAGTGGGACAGCACGCCGATCAGCTACCCGGTTACCTATGTGCTGAACGATACGCCGACAACCCCGGCGACCAACCCGGCGGTGAACCTCACTTCCTATACGGTTGAGACGCTGCCGTCGCCGATCACGGTTGCGCAGCCGCTCCGAAACGGCTACACCTTCCTCGGCTGGTACGATAATGCGGCGTTCACCGGTACGCCGGTCACGCAGTTCTCTGCGATGGACGCGGCGCCGAAGACCTTCTACGCGAAGTGGAGCAACGCAAACAGTTATCCGGTAAACTTCCACCTGAACGATGCGGCTCCGGCAGGTCACCCGGCTTCGAACCCGAATACGGTTACGAGCTACACGGTTCTGGATTCCGATATCGCGATTGCTCCGGCAACCAGAACCGGCTACGACTTTGAGGGCTGGTACGATAACCCCGGGTTAACCGGCACGCCGGTCACGACCCTTCACACGGCGGATGCCGCAGCGAAGGATTACTACGCAAAGTGGAGCGCGCCGAAGACCTATACCGTGCAGTGGGATCTGAATGACGGCACCCCGGCAGGCCATGCGGCTTCGAACCCGAACACGGTTACGAGCTACACGGTTCTGGATCCGGACACAGCAATTGCCCCGGCGACGAGAACCGGCTATGACTTCCTCGGCTGGTACGATAACCCCGGCTTCACCGGCGCACCGGTCACAAATCTCCACACGATGGACGCCGAGAACAAGCACTACTACGCGAAGTGGAGTGCGGCAAAGAGCTATACGGTGCAGTGGGACATGAACGACAGTGTCCCGGCAGGCACCAGCGGCACGAACCCGAACACCGTGACCAGCTACACGGTCGAGGATCCGGACATCGCAATCGCAGCGCCTGTCAGATCCGGTTACACCTTCCAGGGCTGGTTCGATAATCCGACCTTCATGGGAAGCCCAGTCACGAACCTCCACACGATGGATGCTACCGACAAGCACTACTACGCGCGCTGGAGTAACCCGAACGACTATCAGATTTACTATCACGCGCATGACACGGCGGCACACCCGGCGACCAACCCGAACACCGTGACAAGCTACAATGTCTTAAGTTCCGACTTTACGCTCGCCCCGGCGACGAGAACCGGTTATACCTTCGAGGGCTGGTACGCGGATGCGGCGTATACGACCCCGGTGACCGGCCTCCGCGTGCAGGATCTCGAGGACAAGAACTTCCACATGAAGTGGAGCCCGGCGATTGTCTATCCGATCACCTATGTGATGAATGACAAGCCGACGAGCCCGGCAAGCGCAGTCACGCCGACCTCCTACACGGTCGAGGACGCAGACTTTGCGCTCGGCATTCCGACCCGTAACGGCGCGACCTTCCAGGGATGGTACGACAACGCTACGTTCAGCGGTTCGCCGATTACGACCCTGCATACGATGGACGCAGCGCCGAAGACCTACTACGCAAAGTGGCAGCTCACGAACTACAATGTGAACTACAACTTAAACCCGGGCGGCGGCATCGGCACGCCGACCAACCCGACGAACAATGTCCCGACCTTCACGGTCGAGGATGATGTCCCGCTGGCTCCGCCGGTGCGCCGCGGTTACACCGGCAGCTGGACTTCGAACGGTCAGACGATTACGAGCATTCCGGCAGGTACGACGGGCAACCAGACGATTACGGCAAGCTGGACGCCGAACCACTATGCAATCAACTATGACCTCGGCGAGACGAGCAACAGCCCGATTCAGGGGCTCGGTAACCTCCCGACCTCGTATACGATTGAGGATCAGACCATCACGCTGCCGACCCCGAGCCGCATCGGTTACACCTTTGTCCGCTGGGAGAAGAGCTCCGCACCGGGTGTCGCAGACAACCAGATCACGGCGGAGAGCGACGGCGAGGTGAGCTTCAAGGCAGTCTGGGAGCCAATCCGCTACCACATCACCTACGATACGGCGGGCGGTGTCAACAACGCCGCAAACCCGACCACGTTCACGATCGAGGACGAGATTAACCCCTACGGTGCCGTGAAGCAGGGCGTCCGCTTCTGGACCTGGCAGGTGGTCGGCGGCAAGTTCCTGAACACGATTCCGGCCGGAACCACGCACGACGTGGCCCTCGTTGCGGTCTACCAGAAAGATCAGGATACCGATAACGTCGGCGGCGGCGGAGGCGGCGGTGCCGGTGGCGGCGGCGGAACCAGAAACGGCGGACACCGCGCGACCATCAGCCCGAACAATGTCGCGCCGCTTCCGGCGAACAACGCAAAGCCGTCCGCGACACCGACAGTCGACAACAAGCCTGACACGGTCGAGCCGACCCCGCAGAAGAATGCGGCCCGGCAGGGCGACGGGAAGCTCGCGGAAAAGAACGGCGGCAAGAAGCCGACCGTAGCGCAGGGCACCGCGCTGCAGGGCAGAAAGCGCCGTCTCCCGAAGACCGGTGAGGCGCCGCTCGCGCTGAACTACGCAGGTCTTGCACTCGGCATGCTGCTCGCAGGCTTCGCGGTCGCGAAGAAAAAAGAAGAGCGGTAAAAGCCGGAGAGCCGAAAGAACCGGCACTTGCAGGCAGAAACAGGCAAGAAGAAAGGCGCTGTGCGAAAGCACAGCGCCTTTTGCGTGCGGATGCCGAAAGAGCTTGGAAGGACAAATAAAAGAGGCCGCGCGTGCGCACGGCCCCTGAAACATTGGTTCTTACAGTCGCTTGATAAAGTGCCCCTCGATGCTGACCTTCTCGTTGATGACGACAAAAGCCTGCGGATCGATGCTGTAAATCACAGTCTTCAGCTGGCGCACTTCGTACTTCGAGACGGCGCAGAAGAGAACACGGGTCTCTTCATTCGTGTAAGCGCCATGTGCGCCCCAGGTGGTGACACCGCGTCCGAGCTGCTTTAAAATTGCCGCTTCGAGCGCGTTATCTTTGCTCTTCGTGATAATCGTGACCAGAACATTGATGTTCTGGGTGTGCATTCTGTCCTCGGCGACCGTGCAGACTGCCGTGCAAATCAGAGAGTAAATGACAATCTGAGCGTTGAAGAGGAAGAGGCAGATGCCGTACAGCACGACATTGACGCCGATGCCGACCTTGGCGACGCTGAAATCCTTTTTCCACTTGATGAGCAGCAGCGCAATGACATCCATGCCGCCGGCGGAAGCGCCGTTACGGAGCATAACACCGAGGCCGAAACCGGAGACCAGACCGCCGACAATGCAGGTGGAGAGCATATCATCCATCACGTGAACCACGGGAATCACGGAGAGGAAGAACGAAATCAGCGTGGTTGTGAACAGTGTCTTCCAGAAGAACTTTTTGCCGATGGCGCGCATCGAAATTAAGAGCACCGGGAAGTTGACGCAGTAGTAAATAATACCGGCGATATCAAAATCTCCGGTGTTGAGGTGAAGCAGTGAGACCAGTCCGGTACGTATCAGCTGGCACATACCGAAGAGGCCGCCGGAGTACAGTTTTGCTGGGACAATAAACCAGTTTGTCGCTGCGGCATAAATCAGGGCGCCTACGGTTGCGCCGAGCAGCTGCGAGAGCAGCGCCTTTTGTTCCGCGCGTTTTTTATCGAGTTCCATGAGTTGTTTCCCCCTTTTTGTTCGTGGAAGTATCATATCATAAGAATTTCTGTAAAGATACAGCGGAAGCGGCTTTTTCACTTGCAAAAGCGACGGTTCGAAGATTGTTTTTTCCAAAGGGCAAAGCAGCTTTTTTCTTGAAATGAAATAGACAGAATGTTATAGTTTCAGTGTATGTCTTAATAAGAGTAACAGTTATAACGAACGATAGAAGAGAAGGAGGTGACCGGGATGAGTGACAGTGATGGTGGAGGTCGAAGTAAGATCGCAGCGGACAGGATGTTCGCCGGAATGTGCCTCGCACGATATTCCGGGAACCTTTTGCATTTTCGGAAGTAGAGGAAGGCTTTTGCCGCTCTCTCCTGTTCGCCGCGCCTCCGGTTTGACTGTCAGTGCGCAACCAGTCAACGAGCTGCCGTAGCAGCTTAGAAGAACAGAGAGGAGAGAGTATGGGAGATAAGGGCATGAAGACCCGTGAAGAAATCCAGCAGGAAATTCTGGAAATTCTCCGCGGGCGTAAATCACCGAAAATTATGCGCGATGAGCTCGACGAATATCATGCGGGCGATCTCGCGGCAGCGCTGGATCAGATTACGATTGAAGAGAGAGAGCGCTTTTATCGCCTGGAGAGCGATGAAGACCTCGCGGAAGTGCTGGAGCACTGCGACGAGGCGGATAAGTACCTGGAAGAAATGAGTCTGCACCGCGCGGCCAGCGTGCTCGCAAAGATGGAGCCGGACGTTGCGGTTGACCTCATGAAAGAGACCGACTCCGTCAAGAAAAAAGAATGGCTCGAGCTCATGGATGCCGAGTCGAGAAGCAGACTGCAGAGTCTCGCATCCTTTGATGAGGATTTAATCGCGAGCCGCATGACGACGAACTTCGTCTGGCTGTACAGCAATATGACCGTGCGGGAGGGCATGAAGTCTCTTGTCGAGCAGGCGGAGGAGCACGACAACATTTCGGTGCTCTATGTGCTGGACCCGCAGGGCGTTTTTTACGGTGCAATCAACTTAAAGGATTTAATCATTGCCCGCAGGGACACCGAACTCTCGGACATCATCATGACACAGTTCCCGTATGTCTACGCCGATGAGCGCATCGAGGATTGTATCTGGATTATCCGGGATTATTCCGAGGAGAGTATTCCGGTCCTTTCTTCCGACAACCACATCCTCGGCGCAATCACCTCGCAGGAAATCGCAGAGGTGGTCGGCGATGAGATGGGAGAGGACTACGCAAAGTTGGCAGGTCTCTCCGCGGAGGAAGATCTGAACGAGCCGCTGCAGCAGAGTGTCAAGAAGCGTCTGCCCTGGCTTATCCTGCTCCTTGGCCTCGGTATGGTCGTCTCGACCGTAGTGGGACTCTTCGAAGGCGTGGTGGCGCGCCTCACGATTGTCATGGCCTTCCAGTCCCTGATTCTGGACATGGCCGGAAATGTCGGTACCCAGTCGCTCGCTGTCACGATTCGCGCCCTGATGGACGATCAGCTCACGCCGAAACAAAAGTTGAAGCTGATTCTCAAAGAGGTCAATGTCGGAACACTGAACGGTGCGGTCCTCGGCGTGCTCGCCTTTGTCGGTGTCGGTGTCTACATCGCGTTCTTCAAAGGCATGCCGATTCACTACGGCTTTGCGATTTCCGGCTGTATCGGCATCTCCCTCGTCGTCGCAATGCTGATCTCGAGTCTGGTCGGCACTGCCGTCCCGATTTTCTTCAAGCACATTCATGTAGACCCGGCAGCGGCTTCCGGTCCGTTGATTACGACCATCACCGACTTGGTCGGTGTCGTGACCTACTACGGTCTTGCGTGGCTCCTCCTGCTGGAGTTTATGCATCTTTGAACATAAGATAATAAACAGAAAAGAGCTGTTCTCCCTTTGCCCGGAGAGCGGCTCTTTTCTTAACTCTGTTGACTTCTTCCGTTGACTCTGCAATCCCTGCACGATGATTGCTGTATCAATTTCTTTGTCCGCTTAGCCGCTTTTTCACACGACAACGGTATGTTGAGAAAATGTGAAAACAGCCGTAAGTTCTTAGACTTATCAGAAGATACATGCTAAACTGTAATTATTACAAACTGTATCGGGGTTTCTTGGGAGGTGCTTATGAAAGTGTGGAGGAGATTTGTGTGTGTGCTGTCCGTGGCCGCGGTTTCCGCGGCGCTGGCTGTCCCGGCCTTCGCCGACGGCGCGCAGTGGAAGCGAAACGACCGCGGCTGGTGGTATGAGGAGGCAAACGGCGCCTATCCGACCGATGCGTGGCGTCTCATCAACGGCAAGTGGTACTATTTTGATGCCATCGGCTATATGGCGGAAGCCGCTGGATCGGCAACTACTATGTCGGCGCCGACGGCGCAATGCTTGCAGGCACCTGGACGCCGGACGGCTACTATGTGGATGCGAGCGGCAAATGGGTCGAGGGTCTTCGCCACCCGGTGCCGGTTGTAGAGGCAGAGCCTGTCCGGCGGGTCGGCAGCGGGGGTAACCGAAGCACCGGCAGAAGCGGCGGTGGCGGCGGAAGCAGAAGCGGCGGCAGAAGACGCGGCGGTTCCGGCGGCGGCTCGGGCAGCGGTTTTGGCGGCGGAAGTACGACAGGCACGACGGTGACGGCATCGACGCAGGGACAGGAAAGCGGTAATGCTTCGAATACGACGGTGAGTGTAAACACGGCCGGTCAGAACGCTGCAAATACAGCTGCGGCGGCACAGACCGAAAGCGAAGAGACGAGAGTCATTGCAGCTCTCCGGGCGCAGGGACTTACCGAGAAAGAGGCGAAGCTCTACTACGATATCAATGCCTACCGCGAGAGCCTAGGCTTGCAGAAATTATCGTTCTCGAAATCGCTGACCACGGTTGCGAGAACGCATGTGGTGGATGCCAATGCTTACAACCCGAAAGATCAGGTCGATGCGAGAGGTGTGCAGGGAAATCTGCACAGCTGGTCTTCGCACGGCAACTGGACACCTGTGGTTTACACCGGCGACCACCTGTATGCGTCCGCCATGTGGAGTAAGCCGAGGGAGCTGACTTCCTATCAGGGCAACGGCTTTGAGAATTCGGCCTGGTCCAGCGGACTTCTTACCCCCGAGGTGGCTCTGGATCTCTGGCAGCACTCGGAAGGTCACAACGCCGTCATGACAACTCAGGGCGCTTGGTCCGATTTAAAGACCATGGGCGTCGGCATCGACGGCAATTACGCCTTTGTGTGGTTTGGCAAAGACGCGGATCCGGCCGGGTACTACGATGTTCCGGATTATCAGGTGCTTCGCCCGTAACAAAAACAACTTGCTTTCTGAGCTCGCTCTGCTATAATAAAATGCGTGTTGCGGGGCGTGGCTCAGTTTGGCTAGAGCGCACGGCTGGGGGCCGTGAGGTCGCAGGTTCAAATCCTGTCGCCCCGAGTTGAATCAAACAGGAGATTCCCGAATCTCCTGTTTTTTTGTTACAAGTCGCAATGTCCGCGCGGTTATTTTTATTTGCGATAACTAAGTTCGCGGGCGCATCTCTGTATTTTTGCGGGAACACATGGTATAATTGCACATGTGTCAGCGCGATAAAGGATTTTTTTCTATGAAAAAGATGGTAGCCTTGATTTTGACAAGACACTCTATGACCACAAGGCGCTGGAGATTCCCGCGAGCGCAAGAAGAGCGCTGCGGGAACTGCGGGAGCGGGGACAGCTGATTGTGCTTGCGACAGGTAGAGATATGTCAACGCATTACTCTCGCCCGTTTCTGGATCTGGTCAATGCGGACGCCCGCGTGGAGCAGAACGGCGCAAAGGTGGTTGCCGACGGCAAAGTGCTCTTTGAGCACTTCATTGACCGCGCGCTCCTTCGGCGTATGCTGGACTACGCAGAGGAGACCGGAATCGGTTTCGGTGTCACCATAGAAGATGAGGACTACTACATAAACCCCGAGCGCATCCGCGAGGCAGAGATGAAGCGCTGGGGGCAGTGCGGTCGGCAGTTCAAGGACGCGTGGGCGCTCCTCGACAAAAAGATACGCACGGTCAACTTTATCGGCACGGAAGAAGAGGCGAGAGCCATGGAGCGGGCATTCCCGACTTTACAGCTTCGCATGTTCTCCGTGAACTACGGCGCGGACATCATTGAAAAAGGCATCAGCAAGGCAGAGGGATTAAAGAAACTCTGCGCGTATTACGGCTTGGAAATGCGCGATGTCTATGCGTTCGGCGACTCCTTTAACGACAGCGAGATGCTCGAAGAGGCCGGTGTCGGCATTGCGATGGGCAATGCGAAGGAGGAGCTGAAGGCCATTGCGGACTATGTCACAAGCCCGATTGACGAAGACGGTATTTGGAATGCCTGTAAGCACTTTCAGCTGGTGTGAGTGCCCGGGAAAAAAACAAGGAGGCCGATATGAGAGAAGAACTGAAACAATTTCGCGAGGCGATGAAGAAGCGTGGAGTCACGGTCTATTATCAGCCGTATTCCGATGCACACGGCAGTGAGGACATCAGTGCCCGCGATCAGAGCGTGCGTGAAATCAGCGGTTTTACCGGAGATTCCTGCACCTTGGTTGTTCTGGAGAAAGAAGCATACATCTGGACCGACAGCAGATTCTTTGTGCAGGCGGAAATAGAATTGAAAGACAGCGGCGTCGGCCTCATGAAAGCGGGCGTCCCGGGCACCCCGTCGATTACCGCTTATCTCGAAGAGAAGTTCCCGGAGGGCGGCACGCTCGCTTTTTATGCGCCGCTGCTCGGAACTAAGACCGGCAAGGAGTTGAAGGAACTCGTTGAGAAGAAGAAAGGCAAGCTGATCACCGACCTTGACCTCGTCGACGATATCTGGAAGGATCGCCCGGAGAGAAGCCATGAGCCGATTTGGGTGCATGAGCTGAAGTACACCGGCGAAGAGGCGAAGAGCAAGATTGACCGTGTGCAGGAGGCTATGAAGAAGCTCGACAGCACAGTCTTCCTGACCGGCAGACTGGATGAGATTTCCTGGGTCACGAACCTGCATGGCTCCGACATTGCCTGCAACCCGGTCTTTCTGTCCTATCTGATGGTGAAGCCGCGCTCCGCAAAGCTCTTCTGCCAGGAGAACGCACTCACGGAGGAGGCGAAGAAGTATCTCGCGGACCAGGGTATCAAGACCGGTTCCTATGACGATTTCCTCGCTGAGGTCGGTAAAGCTGAAGGACGAGCGCGTCCTGACCGATCTTCGCGATTTGAACTATGCGGTCTACAATGCGGTTGTCGATAAGAATACGATTGTCGATGCGCTGAGCCCGATTTCTCTGATGAAGATTGTCAAGAACGAGACCGAGCTGCAGGGCTTCCGCGACTGCCACGTCCGCGACGGTGTGCACCTCACCAAGTTCCTCTATTGGCTGAAGAAGACCGTCAAAGAGGGCAAGGCGGACAACTATACGGAATACGATCTCGGCGAGAAGCTGGATTCGTTCCGCGCAGCGGATCCGAAGTACATTGAGCTCAGCTTCCCGACCATTCCGGCTTATCAGGCCAATGCGGCAATGGCACACTATATGCCCTCCAAGGAGCAGAGTTCGGTTGTGAAGCCCGAGGGACTGTTCCTCGTGGACTCCGGCGCACACTATCTGGACGGCACGACGGATGTCACGAGAACCATTGCGCTCGGCGATATCACGCCGGAGCAGAGCCGCGACTATACGCTCGCGGTGGTCGGCATGCTGAATCTGATGTTTGCGGTATTCCCGTACTATGCGACCGCGCCGAACCTCGACACCTATGCGCGTCAGACCATGTGGAGATACGGCAGAGACTTTGGCCACGGCACCGGTCACGGCGTCGGCTTCGTGAACAATGTCCACGAGCTTCCGGTCTCGGTGCGCCCGTGGGTACATCCGGACTACAGAAGAGAGGTCGCTTTTAGAGCCGGGTATGGTGACGAGTGACGAGCCGGGCGTCTATGTTGACGGCGGTTACGGCATCCGCATCGAGAATATGTTGATTTGCGTGAAGGATCCGGAGCACGAGGGCTTTAACCGCTTCGAGAACCTGACCTGGGCACCGCTCGATCCGGACGCTCTGGATCTCAGTGTCATGTCGAAGGACGATATCCGCCGCTTTAACAAGTATCAGAAGCGCGTCCGCAAGACCATTGCGCCGCTGCTTCCGGAAGAAGAGAGAGAATGGCTCATTCATGAGACAAGAAAAATCCGCCGCGAGAAAAAGCACTGAGCGGCACAGTAATCCCGAAAAGAAGGCGCTTTTGAAAAAAAGCGGCGCAGCGAAATCCGCTGCGCCGCTTCGCGCTGTCTCCGAGACAGCGCGCTGTCCCCATGAGAAGCGCTGCGGCGGCTGTTCTTACAGCGCCCTGCCCTATGCGGAACAGCTTCGTAAAAAGCAGAGAGAAGCAGAGAAGCTGCTCGGCAAGTTCTGTAAGGTCGAGCCCATCGTGGCGGCGCCCGAGCCGCTGCACTACCGGAACAAGGTGACGGCGAGCTTCGGCTTTCAGAATAAGAAGCTCGTGGTCGGCGTGTACGAGCGGGACAGCCATAGGGTTGTTCCGATTGACCACTGCCGCATCCAGAACCGAACGGCGGACCGCATCATTCACATCATCCGCGATTTGGCGGTTTCCTTCCGCCTGAAGGCCTATGACGAGGATCTTAGAATCGGTACGCTCCGCCATGTTCTGGTTCGCACTTCCGAGGCGACCGGACAAATTATGGTGGTGATTGTGACCGGCACGCCCATATTCCCGGGCAGCAAGAACTTCGTCACGGCCCTCAGAAAGCAGTGTCCGGAGATTACGACCGTCATCCAGAACATCAACCCGCAGAAGACCAGCATGATACTCGGCGAGCGCGATAAGGTACTCTACGGCAAGGGCTACATCGAAGATGAACTCCTGGGGCTCACGTTCCGCCTCTCGCCGGCCTCCTTCTATCAGGTGAATGCGAAGATGACGGAGAAGCTCTACGAGACCGCGCTTTCGTTTGCGAATTTGACCGCAAACGACACGGTGCTCGATGCCTACTGCGGTGTGGGCACCATAGGCATGGCGGCCTCCCCGCAGCGCGGGACAGGTAATCGGCGTGGAACTGAACAAAGCGGCCGTGCGGGACGCAATCGCGAATGCAAAGCGAAACGGCATCGAGAACATACGCTTCTTCGCGGACGATGCGAGCGATTTTCTGTTGCGCGTCGCGGAGAGCGGCGAGAAGCTCGATGTAGTGATTATGGACCCGCCGCGAAGCGGCAGCACCGAGCGCTTCCTGCAGAGCGCCTGCAAGGTGAAGCCGAAGCGCATCGTCTATGTCTCCTGCAATCCGGAGACTCTCGCGCGGGACCTGCAGCTCTTAAAGCGCTGGAACTACCACTGCGAGCGCATTGTGCCGATCGATAACTTCCCGCTCACGGAGCACCTGGAGTGCGTGGCGCTGCTGGAAAAGAAGTCGTGAGCATACAGAAGCCTTGAAACAAAAAGGCCTTCCGCTGTCTCTTGCAAGAGAGTATGGCGGGAGGTCTTTTTGTCGCTCTTATGAAAAGGGCAGTGGTATCGACTTTTATGACGGGAAGCTATATGATTGAAGCGTAGCGACAATCATAATGTTATGATTAAAAACCGTAAATGACGGATTTCAATTTCGATATCGAAGTCAAATTGTGACTGAAACGGAGGGTTCCTTTGCTGAGACTTTGTTCCGAAACCGAATTTGAACGGTATGCCGATTTGCGTATGAACTGGCGAGCGACTTAACAAAGTCCGGATATCCGACCTACTGTGACGGGATTAAGACGAAGGACATGTTTCTGGAACGGGCAAGAAGAGCATTTGCATGCGAAGAGGAGCAGATGCTGCTCTTTGAATCGGAAGGAAGGGTTCAGGGGTTCATCCTCATGGATTGGCTTCCGAAGGACCGTTATCTTTCTACTTCGCTGTTTTTAACGAATACGGAGACCGAAGGGGCGCTTTCCGAGTTTCTGGCCTACACCAAAGACAAGTTTAAAGGCTATGATTTATTTCTCGGCTTTCCGGCTGAGAATCAGTCTGCGATCAATTATCTTGAGCGCCAAGGTTTTACTTGTATCGAGGATGACTACAACAACACCGCCTATCTTGAGCACCTCGCCCCCGCAGTTGATAACTGGGAAGTTCTGAAAATCGGGAGAGAGAATTACACGCGTTTTCGGCTGTTACACAGTCAGTTCGAAGAAAACATGTATTGGAATTCGGCGCGCATCTATGAAAAGCTTGAGAACTGGAGTATTTTCCTGGAAGAAAAAGACGGGGAACCGTGCGGCGCCGTTTACTATACTGTTGTGGGGGATGCGTGGTATGAGATTTTCGGTGTGGATATGAATCGGTGTGAATACGACCCGCAATTGCTGAAAAATTTGTTGAATGCGGCTTTATTGGATGCGAAGTGCAAGGGTGGAAACGTGATGACCTTCTTTTGTGATGAAGCATATGAGGAGGCCGCGAAAGAATGCGGATTTCACTGTGTCGGAAATTACCGTTGCTATCAGATGCATTTGACGTGACGAATGAGAGGTGTTTTTACAGGTTGATACAGTCGTTCGGAGGAAACGATGGACACGCTAAATATTCGACGCTTCAAGGAAGATGATCTGCAAGCCTTATATGAGCTGCTTTCGGACGAAGAAGTGATGCGCTATATAGAGCCTCCCTATTCGTTTCCGCAGACGGAAGCTTTCTTGCATTCCGCGGGCTTGGCTCTGTCGCCGCTCATTTATGCCGTTGAAACTGCGAATCATGATTTTGTCGGCTATGTGATTTACCATGACTATGACGAAGAGAGCAAAGAAATCGGATGGGTACTGAGAAGCGCTTTTTGGGGCAGGGGATACGCGGGCAAACTGACAAAACAACTGATTGAAAAGGCCTATGCCGAAGGAAAGTCAGCGGTACTCGAGTGCAGCCCGGCACAAGCCGTGACAAAGCATATCGCGGAAAAGTTCGGCTTCTCCTACCGCAAGCGGCGAGACGGCTGTGAGGTCTATCAGCTCGATTGTGACGCCTGGTTTCACGTTGCGTGCATCGACCCGCAGACCTTTGTCATCAGTGAATACCGGCATCCGGAAGAGCCGCACTGCTATCTGCTCTGCGGGGAGACGGAGGCTGTGCTGATTGACACGGGACTTGGTATTTCCGATCTCAGAGCCATCGTGGACAGCCTGACAGGGCTGCCGCTCACTGTGCTCACCACGCATGTTCACTGGGATCACATCGGAGCTCACCGATTGTTTGCGCGCTTTGCGGTGCATGAAGCAGAGAAGGATTGGATAGCGGATCGCTTCCCTTTGTCAACGGATCGGGTGAAAGCGCAGCTCTGTTCCGAGCCCTGCTTGTTTCCGGCCTCCTTTGCCCCGGAGTCCTATCGAATCTTTCAAGGAGAGCCACAGCTTATCCTGCATGACGGGGACCGCTTTGATTTGGGCGGGCGGACGGTCGAGGTCATACACACGCCGGGGCATTCTCCCGGGCACTGCTGTTTTTATGAGCCGGAGAGAAAATACCTGTATTCCGGCGATTTGATTTATAAGGGATGTCTGGACGCCTTTTATCCCTCCACGGATCCTCAGCTCTTCTACCGCTCGGTTAAACGCCTGCGCGACTACGAGATCCTAAGAATCTTTCCGGGGCATCATGACTTAGCACTTCCGGTTTCTCTGATTGAGGAGATCGAGACAGCCTTTTCTCTCCTGGAGAGGCAGGGAAAATTGAAACAGGGAAAGGGCGTATTTGAGTTCGGAGCGTTTCAGATTCATATCTGAGAGTACAAGAAAACGCCTAACGGCCATCCGTGGCAGCAGGAGGCTGTCCCAATGAAACGGACGGAACTGCGGATGAAATTCCGACGGCTCTTTCGTATCATGGATGAGAATAGAGGTGAAATCAGATGGAGCTCTTTGATTACTTAAAGTGGAGAAACGACGTGAGTCTAAGGGCAGCGCCGTTTAATGAAATCGACAATGTGCTTTTGTCTTATCTCGCCTATGCGGACTTCGGTGAACTCTTGCATGAACCGAAGCGGCGTGCGAGCATCGAAACCTGCTTCAAACGCTTTTGCGAAAAGCACGACATGGCGGAAGTGCGGGAGAGCAAGCACTTTATCGAGAGAGCGCCGCTGTTACTCGAAGAGATGGTACGCGGGGCGCGCTTTCGGGGAACCAAAGTTGTGCACTTCAGAGAGGTCTTTGACAAGGAAAAGGTGCAGCAGTTCGCGGCGCTCGTCTTTTTGCTTCCGGACGGGACTAAGTATGTCTCGTTTCGCGGCACGGATCTAAGTATCACCGGTTGGAAAGAGGACTTTTTGATGAGCTTCACCGCGGAGACCGAGGGTGCCAAGGAGGCGGTTTCCTATCTGAACGAAGTGGCCGCCTGTGTTGAGGGTGACTTAATCCTCGGAGGACACTCAAAAGGCGGCAACTTTGCGATGTTCGCGGCTGCTTTCTGCGATGATGCGGTCAAAGAACGGATACTCAAAGTCTATAACAACGACGGTCCCCGGCTTTTCGGGAAGAGATTGTGCGCTCGGCAGCGTACCGAGAGCTGTTGCCGAAGATTACCAACATAGTCCCGCAGACCTCTATCATAGGCTCGCTTACTTTCGAACGAGGCGGCGCATACCGTCGTAAAGAGCAATGCCGCAGGTATCTTTCAGCACGATGTGACGACATGGGAAGTGACCAAGGACAAATTTGTCCGCGCGGAACCGGATGCCTTCAGTGATTTTGTCGAGAAATCACTCGGAACTTGGCTCGAAACCATGGACGACGAGGCGCGGAAATCTCTGGTCGAGACGGTCTTCTCCATGATTGAGATGACGGAGGCAGAGACCTTCGCGGAATTCGGAGAGAATCTATTCAAGAATACCGGGCTCATCATAAAAGGGCTTGGGAGACTTCCGAAAGAGAAGCGGAGCGAACTGACGGCGGCGCTCGGGGGCCTTGCCGAGGCGGGCAGAGCAACCGTGCTCGACAAGATACCCAAAATCACCTTGCCCGGCGTGGAAGCAAAGTCTCGTGAGGAAGCAGAAGAGCGAAGCGGGCAAAATTGATTTATATGATGGCGTTCACGCGGCGTGGTTTGCTCTCGGCACAGGATAATCCGTATCGGAGAGAGTATGCCGAGATAAGAACAAACTTTACGTAAATCTTGCACTTTCAGTGGATTCGTGTCTATCGTAGTGATAGATAACTTTGTTTTCGAGTTCGGATAGGAGGGACGGATGAAAAGAAAAATCTGGGATCTGTATGCGCCCATCTACAGCCGGGCCATGCGGGCGGAGGAGAGAAGTTATGCGTTTCTGTATCGCCGCATTCCGAAATTGGTTCGCGCCAAGGAAGTGTTGGAGCTTGCCACCGGGCCCGGCGTGCTCGCGAAGCGCATTGCGCCGGTCACGAAGCGCATGCTCGCGACGGATTATTCGGAGGGCATGATTGCGGAAGCAAAAAAGGGTGCCTGCCCGAAAAACTTGCGCTTTGAGGTGGCGGATGCCCTATCCTTGCCCTATGCGGACGCGAGCTTCGATGCCGTGATTATTGTGAATGCCCTGCACCTTTTGCCGGAACCCGAGCGCGCGCTGCGAGAAATAGCCCGCGTGTTGCGCCAGGACGGTATTTTGATTGCCCCGAATTTTGTGAAGAAACGAGAGCGCCTTGTCGGTCGTTGCTGGGAAGCTGTTCTGGGGCTGGTCGGTGTGCGGTTCGAGCATCAGTGGACGGCGGGGGAATATCTTGCTTTTTTCAGAGATAATGGTTGGGAGCCGCTGTTTTATAAGGAAATGCAGGCGAGAATGCCCTTTCTCTATGTAGAATGTAGGAGAAGTTAAGAATGGGACGAGAGGTGTAGCATAGTCTTTGCCTCTTCGATGCCGCTCTTGGTGCGAAAGACAGACTTAAGCGCCTGTCTCGCGGCCGAGGGCGGCGTGTGATTTTCGAGCGCGTTTGCAATGTAGTCGGCCTCGAGGAGTATCTGATAGTCTGTGCCGTCGACCGCATCGTAACTGTGGTGATGCCCGACCAGAAAAACGATGCGCTCTAACAGGTCGTCCGGAATCCCGGCGTCCCGTAAAAAAGTGCGCACCAGAACAGCACCTTCGCGCTCCTGGTTCTTGCCGTCGGTATTGCCGTATTTTTCGCGGCAGAGCGGGCAGGCGATGTCATGTGTGATGGCCGCGATCTCCAGCACATAGCGCTCGCGCTTCGAGAGACATTCGCCGTCGGCAATGTCCCGCGCATAGCCCCAGACACGGAGAAAGTGGTCGATGTCATGCAAATTTCCCTTCGAGTAATAGGCCATATCCCGTGCGATTTCTTTGACTGTTTTCATCCGTGAGTACCTCCGCATTGTTCTTGTATGCATTTTGGAACAAAGCGCGAAAAAAGTCCAGTGCTTCCGCAGAAAGCGCTGTCAAACGGTTGCTTTTAACACTCTGCCGAAAAAGCGGGGAAGGATGACAGTGTCAATTAGTCAACATTACCTTGACAAGCGTGCCAATCGGTGATAAAAGTGAGCGCGTATTTTATTGTTCCGGTGTTGTGAAGAGAGGCAGGAAATGAGGCATCGTTCTGAGATTATGCAAAACCTTTTGCTGCTGAGCCAGTTCGGTCTTTCTCTCGCGGCGCCGCTTCTTTTATGCCTTTTTTTCTGTCACTATCTGGTCGCACGCTGGCAGGTCGGCGCGTGGGTGTATATTCCGGGCTTTTTCTTTGGGCTCGGAGGCTCTTTCACGACGGCATGGAAACTGTACCGGCGGGAATGTGAGCGGACAGAACAGGAAGAGAAGGAAAAGGAAACGCGCATTGCGAGCAATGACCATCGCTGACCGGGAAAAGGAGCAGAACTATGAAGGTACAGGAAGCTGTCCGGCGTGAGACCGGGAGAGTGGCACTCCATGTAGTGCTCATGACTCTTGTCATGCTGGCAATTTTTTTTGCGCTGCACCTGGCATTTCCGAAGAAAATCGGCTTTTCTTACGGCACAGTTTTCTCTGCCCTGCCGGGAGCAGCGGTGGGAATATTAAACTTCTTTCTGATGGGACTTACGGTGCAGCATGTCGCAGGTCTCGAAGACCCCAAGGAGGCAAAGCGGTTCATGCAGAAATCCTATGTGAATCGCAATACCATGCAGATTGTGTGGATGATATTGGCGGTGGCAGTGCCTGTCATTCATCCCGGTCGCGGGTATTCTGCCGCTGTTTTTCCCGGGGTTTTCCGTGCGGCTGCAGGGCATCTTCCCGCCGAAGGAAGAGCAGAAAACCAAACAAGGGGGTGAGATCTAAGCTATGAATTTTGATATTTCCGGCGCAAAGATTTTCTTCCGCATTCCGACACATCTGCCGCTCATCGGTGACATTGTTGTCTCGGAGACGGTGGTTGTCTCCTGGCTGGTGATGCTGATTATCACGGGACTCTGTATTTTTCTGACCCGCGATTTAAAGGTGGAGCACATCGGAAAACGGCAGGCACTCGCAGAGCTCATTGTGGAGAGTGCGGAAAATCTGGTGCGGAATAACACAGGGCGGAAACAAGTTCGACTATCTGATTCCGTTCGTCGGCGCGCTGTTTTCCACGAGTGTGATTTCGAACCTGATAAGCCTCGTCGGACTCAGAAGTCCGACGGCCGATTTGTCGGTCGAAGCAGCCTGGGCTGTAACCGTTTTCACGATGATTACGCTGAATAAAATCAAGGCCGGCGGCTTGCTCGGCTACCTGAAGGGCTTCACGACGCCGATTCCGGTGATGACGCCGTTTAACATTCTCTCCGAGATTGCGACGCCGATCAGTATGGCGTGCCGTCACTTCGGCAATGTGCTCTCGGGCGTGGTCATCAACGGTCTGATTTATGCGGCGCTCGGCGTTGCCTCTGCGGCACTCTTCGGATTAATTCCGGGAGCGGTCGGAGACTTCCTGTCGCGCATCCCGATTCTCGCAGTCGGACTTCCGGCTATCATGTCGTTTTACTTTGACTGGTTTTCCGGTATCATGCAGGCATTTATTTTTACCATGCTAACCATTATGTACATTGCGAATGCGTCCGAAGGGTAAGACGGCATTTGCAATCACCAACATTTAGGAGGATAGAGTCATGACAGATTTTCAGTTTCTTGCAAGAGGTATCGCGCTCATGGGTTGCGGCATCGGTGCGGGTTGCGCACTGATCGCCGGTATCGGACCCGGTATCGGTGAGGGCAACGCTGTCGCAAAGGCACTGGAGGCCATTGGCCGTCAGCCGGAGTGCAAGGCGATGTGACGAGCACCATGCTGCTCGGCTGCGCTATCGCAGAGACCACGGGTATTTACGGTTTCGTCACGGGCCTGCTTCTGATCTTCGTGGCACCGGGCATGTTCATGAATTTCCTGAAGTAAATCGGGAGGAGCGGAATGGATACACAGGCACTGGTAACCATCGTGCCTTCGACCTTTATTCTGACCATCCTGAATCTCTTCATTCAGATGTTTCTGATGAAGAAGTTCCTGTTCAAACCCATTCGGCGCGTCCTCGAAGAGCGCCAGAAGCGGGCGGATCAGAACATACGGGCAGCGGAACAGGAAAAGGCCGAGGCAGAGGCTGTCAAGGCAGAGTATACAAAGAATATGGCGCAGGCACGCGAAGAGGCGGCCGGCATCCTGGAGCGCGCAAAGCAGGATGCGTCCCAGCAGGCGGATGAGCTGCTTCAAAGTGCGCGCAGCGAGGCGCAGGCACTGAAGGCGAAGGCGGAGAGCGATATCCGCCAGGAGAAGAAGCGCGCACTGAACGAGGCGAAGGATGAGATCGGCGGCCTCGCAATGGACATCGCGGGACGTGTCGTGGAGCGTGAAATCCACGAGGCGGATCACCGCGCGCTGATCGATGACTTTCTGCAGAAGGTTGAGGATGCGTCATGATGCGCGCGGCCGAGCTCTACGGTGAGAGTCTCTACGATCTCGCGGCAGAGGAGAAGCAGGAGCAGGATATTCTGACGGAGATGCAGGACATCGGAACGTTACTGCGGGAAAATCCGAAGTATGCCGCACTGCTCTCCGAGCCGAGCATCCCGAAGGAGAAGCGCTTAGAGCTCCTCGATCAGGCGTTCCGCGGTGAAATCAGACCCTATCTCCTGAACTTTCTGAAGCTCATTACCGAGAGAGGGCTCCTGTTTCAGTATGCGGGCATGTGTCGTGCCTTTGAGCGGCGCTACAATGAGGCACATAATATCGCCGTGGCTCTGGTGCGCACGGCAGCGGCGCTCGACGAGAGCGAAAAAACCAAACTGCGGGAAGCGCTCGAAAAGCAGAGCGGAAAGCAGGTGGTGCTTAACGAGCGGGTGGATGCAAGCCTGCTCGGCGGCATTGTAGTCGAGATGGACGGAAAGACCCTGGACGGCAGCGTCGCGGGCCGTCTCCTCGCAATTCGCAAAAAAGTGGAAGAGATAGTACTGTAAAAAGGTGGGCATAGAATGGAATTAAAGTCAGAAAGATCTCTGAGGTCATTCGAAGCCAGATTAAATACTACGAGAATGCCATCATTCAGAACGAGACCGGGACAGTGCTCACGGTCGGCGACGGAATTGCGAGAGTTTCCGGTCTTGCGAACTGCATGTCCGGTGAGCTCCTCGAATTTCAGGATGGCAGCTTCGGTATGGCACAGAATCTGGAGGAAAACAGCGTCTCGGCGGTGTTGTTCGGCTCGGATGTCGGTATTCAGGAGGGACAGACCGTAAAGCGCACGGGGCGCGTGGTCTCGGTTCCGGTCGGCGAAGCGCTGCTCGGACGCGTGGTCAACGCAATCGGTCAGCCGATTGACGGCGCAGGTCCGATCGCAAGTCAGGAGTACCGTGCGGTCGAGAGTCCGGCGCCGGGCATTATTGAGCGTCAGCCGGTCAAGGAGCCGATGCAGACGGGCATCAAGGCAATCGACTCGATGATCCCGATCGGACGCGGTCAGCGTGAGTTGATCATCGGTGACCGTCAGACCGGAAAGACGACGATTGCACTCGACACCATCCTGAACCAAAAGGGCAAGGATGTCATTTGTATTTATGTTGCAATCGGTCAGAAGCGTTCCACCGTCACAGCACTGGTGAATACGCTCAAAGAGGCGGGCGCGATGGACTACACGATTGTCGTCGCGGCAACGGCTTCGGAGCCGAGCCCGCTGCAGTACATCGCACCCTATGCGGGCTGCGCGATGGGCGAGTTCTTCATGAACCGCGGTCAGCATGTGCTGATTGTCTACGACGATCTCTCGAAGCACGCGGTTGCATACCGCGCGATTTCGCTGCTGATCCGGCGTCCGCCGGGCCGTGAGGCTTATCCGGGTGATGTCTTCTATCTGCACTCGAGACTTCTTGAGCGCGCGGCGAAGCTCTCCGCGGAGAAGGGGGCGGGTTCGATGACGGCGCTGCCGATTATCGAGACCCAGGCGGGCGATGTCTCGGCCTACATTCCGACCAATGTAATTTCGATTACCGACGGTCAGATTTTCCTCGAGACAGAGCTCTTCCACAGCGGCGTTATGCCGGCAGTGAACCCGGGTATCTCGGTGTCCCGTGTCGGCGGCAACGCGCAGGTCAAGGCGATGAAGAAGGTCGCCGGAACCCTGAAACTCATCTACTCGCAGTACCGCGAGCTGCAGAGTTTCGCACAGTTCGGTTCCGACCTCGATGCGGATACCAAGGCGCGTCTCGCGCAGGGTGAACGCATCGTGGAAGTCTTAAAACAGGGCAAGTCCTCGCCGGTTCCGGTCGAAAAGCAGGTCGCCGTTCTCTATGCGGTCGTCAATAACCTGCTGACTAAGATTCCGGTCGAGGAAATCCGGGCGTTTGAAGAGGAGCTGTACCGCTTCCTCGACAGAGATCCGGACGCTGTCGCCGTGATGGAAGAGATTCGCAAGACCGGTGCATACAGCGCAGAGGGCGAAGAGAGACTGAAGAAGGCGCTCCAGCGCTGCACAGAGGAGTTCTTACAGAGAAAACAGACGAGCGGAACACAGGCTTAACAGGAGGAGACGATGGCTGCAGCAAATATGAAGTCCGTCAAACTCCGGATTAAGAGCATCCAGAACACGATGCAGATTACGAAGGCGATGGAACTGGTCGCGTCTTCGAAACTGCGGAGGGCCAAGGAGAGAGCCGAGGCGAGTGCGCCGTACTTTTCGGCGTTGCGGCAGACATTGAGTAACATTGCCGCGGAAAATACGGATTACACCAGTGTCTATGCGCGGGAAAATCAGAGTGAACGCCACTGCTATATTCTGATTGCGGGTGACCGCGGTATGGCGGGCGGTTACAATGCCAATTTGTTCCGCACCTTTGAGGCGGAGAGCAAGGGCAAGGATTTTGTTGTCCTGCCGCTCGGCAAAAAGGCGGAGGACTATGTCGCGCAGAAAAAACTTTCGCGCCTCGAGGGTGAGAAGCTCCTGGTCGCCACCGTCCATGTCTCGGATTGCTATGCGATTGCGAGACAGATTTGCACGCTGTTTCGCAGCGGCGCGTTCGGACACGTCTCGCTTGTCTACACAGACTTTGTCTCGCTGATGAAGCAGGAACCGGGCACGACGTGCCTGTTGCCGCTCGCCGATTTCAAGGATGAAGCCTGCGAAATTAGCGGCAAAGAAGGAGAAGAGAAAAAGAGAGCGCAGAATCTGATTCTCTACGAGCCGAGCGCAGAGGAAGTTTTTGACGCCATTGTGCCGGAGTATCTCGCAGGTCTTTTGTACAGCGCGGTCGCAAGCTCGCTCGCAAGTGAGTATGCGGCGCGCCGCACAGCCATGGAGGCTGCGACGGACAATGCGGGTGAGATGATTGACAAACTGAGCCTCTATTACAACCGCGCACGCCAGGCGAGCATCACGCAGGAAATCACGGAGATTGTCGGCGGCGCAGAGGGCAGCAACGGATAAGCGCTTATGAAGGAGAAGCTTTGATGAGTGAGCAGCATGTAGGTAAAGTCGTTCAGGTGATGGGCGCTGTGCTCGACGTCCGCTTTGCGGAGGGAGAACTTCCGGCGCTCCTCCATGCGATTGAAGTAGATATGCCGGAGGGCAAAAAGCTCATTGCCGAGGTGGCGCAGCAGATCGGAGACGAGACGGTTCGCTGCATTGCAATGAGTTCGACCGACGGCCTGGTGCGCGGCGCTGCCGCGCGCGATTTAAACGGCCCGATTACGGTGCCGGTCGGCGATGCGTGTCTCGGACGCGTCTTTAACTTGCTCGGCGAGACGGTCGACAACGGCCCGGCCGTGGAGACAACGGAGCGCCGCAGCATTCACCGCCCCGCACCCTCGTTCGAGGAGCAGACGCCGGCAACGGAAATTCTGGAGACCGGTATCAAGGTTGTCGACCTGATTTGCCCGTACGCAAAGGGCGGTAAGATTGGTCTTTCGGCGGCGCAGGTGTCGGCAAGACCGTCCTCATTATGGAGCTCATCCACAATGTCGCGACGGCACACGGCGGCATTTCGGTTTTCACCGGCGTCGGTGAGCGCACGAGAGAGGGCAATGACCTCTACGGCGAGATGAAGGAGAGCGGCGTCCTCGATAAGACCGCGCTGGTCTACGGTCAGATGAATGAGCCGCCGGGCGCAAGAATGCGCGTGGGTCTCTCGGGACTCACGATGGCGGAGTATTTCCGCGATGAGAGAAACCAGGATGTGCTTCTCTTTATCGACAACATTTTCCGCTTTACCCAGGCGGGTTCCGAGGTGTCGGCGCTGCTCGGCCGCATGCCCTCCGCCGTCGGTTATCAGCCGACTCTGGCGACGGACATGGGTGCTCTGCAGGAGCGCATTACGTCGACCAAGAAGGGCTCGATCACTTCGGTGCAGGCGGTCTATGTCCCGGCCGATGACCTGACGGACCCGGCACCGGCGACGACCTTCACGCACCTCGATGCGACGACGGTTCTCTCGCGTGACATTGCGAGTAAGGGTATTTACCCGGCCGTGGATCCGCTGGATTCGACGAGCCGCATTCTGACGCCGGAAGTCGTCGGAGAAGAGCACTATGAGATTGCGAAGGGCGTGCAGCAGGTGCTGCAGCGCTACAAGGAACTGCAGGATATCATTGCGATCATGGGCATGGACGAGCTCTCGGAAGAGGACAAGGTCACGGTGTTCCGCGCGCGCAAAATCCAGAACTTCCTCTCGCAGAGCTTCTCGGTCGCAGAGCAGTTCACGGGCCTCAAGGGTAAGTATGTCTCCCTCAAGGAGACGCTCCGCGGTTTCCGTATGATCTTAAACGGTGAGTGCGACGAGCTTCCGGAGAGCGCCTTCCTTCTGGTCGGCGGCATCGACGAGGCTTTTGAGAAGGCAAAGGCATTAAAGAACGCGCAGTAAGGAGGAGAGCGCATGGCGAACTTCCATTTGGAAATTGTCACGCTGGACGGGCAGAAATACGCGGGTGAGGTGGAGCGGCTCACGCTCCGCAGCATCACGGGTGACCTCGCCATTCTCGCGCATCACACGAATTATTGCACAGCAGTCGGTATGGGCACGGCAAAGTTGCGTTTTACCGACGGCACGGAGCGCGAAGCGGCCTGTGTCGGCGGTATGCTCTCGGTGATGGACGGCGAGTGCCGGCTTCTGCCGACCACATTCGAGTGGAGCGATGAGATTGATTTGCACCGCGCGGAAGAGGCAAAGCAGAGAGCCGAGGAGCGGCTCAAGGCGAAACTCTCGGACGAGGAGAGAATTCAGGCGCGGGCCAAGTTGTACCGCGCGCTGATTCGCATCCAGACGGCGGGACAGCCCAAACACAAGCTGTGAGCGGCGAAGGCAGGTCGAAACAATGAAGAGGACAGGGGAATCTGTCACGGAAGGCGAAGGCGTTCTGTGACAGATTCCCCTGCTTGTGTTATACTGCAAGTTCAGGATTCCTATCAAACCGAACGCAGGTTCACGGAGAGGAGGGGTGATTTTGGCGCAGAAAAAGGGCGGAAGCAGACGGCGTACCGCGACAACGGCAAAAAACAGAAAACGGAGCAGCGCGACTGTGCGGAAAAAGCGGCAGTCGGCAGCGGAGCAACCCTTATTTTTGCGGGAGGAAGCGCTGCCCCTTTTGTTCGGTCTTCTGGCAGTCCTTTTGCTGCTCGGCAATTTCGGACTTTGCGGTGCGTTCGGTGCCGTGCTCCGCGATGTGCAGCTGGGTCTCTTTGGCAGTCCGGGTCTCTTGTTTCCGCTGTTGCTCTGCGGGATCGTGATGCACAGCCTGCTCTCGGGCGACAAGGAGAGAGCGGCCCGGAAAAACACGGCGCTTCTTCTCTCATATGTATTTCTGATTGTATTGGTACATCTGCTGCAGGGGACAGAGGGCGGCGATCTCGCCTATCTCTATGCCGGCAAGCGGGGCGGCGGTGCCGTCGGCGGCCTGCTCGCCGGAGCACTTCGCGCGGTTCTGGGGCAGGTCGGCGCTGTGCTGATTGTATTGGTGCTCCTGATTCTCTGCCTCTCGTATGTCACGGAAAAATCGTTTGTCGCGCTCGTACAGCGATATAGCGGCAAGGCCTATGTGCGCACCCGCGAAGAGCTTGCGAGACGCCGCGCAGAGAGAGATCAGCGAGAGGCTGCGCTTTCGGCGGAAGTTGCGGCGCGGCTTGAAGAGCTCGAAGCCGAGAAGGCGGCTCTGGAAGCCGGAAATCCGGGCGCTGAGGACAGCGAGGCGGCGGAGACAGAGAAAGTCCCCGCGCCCAGAACATCCTGGAAAAAAATGATTGACGCCATACAGCCGGACAAACAGACGGCGGCGGAAGAAACGGATACGCTGCCGCGCGAGGTCATACGGACAGAGCTCACGGATGACTGGGAGGAGCGCCGCAGTGCAAGGCGGGAATTCCGGGAGGAAGACGAGCCGGAAGTGTTGCATTTTTCACGGGACTTGTTCCCGGCGAAAGAGACTGTGACAGAGGAGGCACCTGCCGCACCGCCGACGCCGGACCTGTACGCGGACGGCGATCCCGCCCTCCTCGAAGCATTGCGCCGTGCGGATGAAATTTTAAGACGGGATGACAGTCCGGCCGAAGAGACAGCGGTTTCACGGAAAGAAGAGATGTATGACGAACCGATATATGACGAAGCGGCCTCTTTCGGTGAGGCATACGAGACGCCGGAGACAGAGCTGAGCGAAGCCGAAAAGGCAGAGAAACTCGCGCAGATTGAAAAGAGTGAGGCTGCCGAGTGGAACCGGGACGACGAGGAGGAGGTACCGCGCTCCATCGAAATTGCCGAGGCCGAGCCGCTGCGTCCCCTTTCGTTCCGAACGGAAGAAAGCAGTGTCGCGACAGGCATAGCGCCGGCTAGGACAGCGATGCCGCGGCAGGAGACAGCCGTGCGGCAGCAGAGCGCGGACAGACAAGTCAGCGCACCGAAGAGACCTGCGCCGCCGAAAAAGTACAAGACGCCGCCGCTTGACCTTCTCGAAAAAGGCAAGGAAAGCGGCAGGAGAGCGACCTCGAGTACAGGACAACGGCGCTGAAACTCGAGGAGACCCTTCACAATTTCGGTGTCGATGTCAAAGTTACGAACTTCAGTTGCGGTCCGGCCGTGACGCGCTATGAGCTTCTGCCCGCGCAGGGCGTCAAGGTCGGGCGTATCGTGGCACTCGCCGATGATATTAAGCTCAGTCTCGCAGCGGCGGATATCCGCATTGAGGCGCCGATTCCCGGCAAGTCCGCAGTCGGCATCGAAGTGCCGAACAAGGAGAACAATACGGTCTATCTCCGGGATCTCCTGGAGAGCGAGCGCTTCAAAAAGGCGAACGGCAAGATCAGTTTCGCGGTCGGCAAGGACATTGCGGGACAGACTGTGGTCACAGACATCGCGAAGATGCCGCATCTCCTGATTGCCGGTGCGACGGGCTCCGGTAAGTCGGTCTGTATCAACACGCTGATTATGAGCATCCTCTACCGCTATCGGCCTGAGGAAGTGAAGCTCATCATGATAGACCCGAAGGTCGTGGAACTCTCGGTCTACAACGGCATCCCGCACCTCCTGATTCCGGTCGTCACGGACCCGAAGAAGGCAGCGGGTGCGCTCAACTGGGCAGTTGCCGAGATGACGGACCGCTATCGGAAATTTGCGGAGACCGGCGTTCGCGACCTGCGGGGCTATAACGAGAGAATCCGGGCAGCCGCGGCGAGCGGAACCGTGAATCAGGAGGATTTGCCGACGCCGTTACCCCAGCTTGTCATCATCATCGATGAGCTTGCCGACCTCATGATGGTCTCCAAAAATGAAGTGGAAGAGGCTATCTGCCGCATCGCGCAGCTCGCTCGTGCGGCCGGCATGCATCTCGTAATCGCAACCCAGCGGCCGAGTGTCAATGTCATCACTGGCCTCATCAAGGCAAATATTCCGTCCCGCATCGCGTTCGCGGTCTCCTCGGGTATCGACTCGCGGACCATTCTGGACGGCGTCGGCGCGGAAAAACTGCTCGGAAAGGGTGACATGCTCTTTTTCCCGCAGGGAATCCCGAAGCCGGTGCGCGTGCAGGGCGCCTTTGTCTCGGATCAGGAAGTGCAGAAGGCAGTCGAATTCATCCGGGAGGAGGAGATTCCGCTCTCGTACTCGGAAGAGATTGAGGATAAGATTTTGCGCTCGGGTGACAGTCCGGCGGTTCAGGCTGCCGACAGCGGACGAGATCCGCTCTTTTTCCAGGCGGGGCGCTTTGTGATCGAGAAGAACAAGGCTTCAATCGGAAATCTGCAGCGTATGTTTAAAATCGGTTTTAACCGCGCGGCGCGCATCATGGATCAGCTCGCGGCGGCAGGTGTGGTCGGCGAAGAGCAGGGCACCAAGCCCCGTGAGTTGCTGATGAGCATGGAAGAGTTTGAAGCAATGGAGCAATGAGAGGAAGAGACATATGAAATTACTGGAACTTGCGATGTCGGAGCTCAAGGGAGAGCTCCTGCAGGGCGATATGGGCGTGGAACTCGGTGCACTGGTGTATGATTCGCGGAAAATCAGTCCGGGCTGTCTGTTTGTCTGCATGAAGGGCGCCAATTTTGACTCTCACGAGCTGCTTCCCGAGCTTCCGGGCAAGGGCGTTGCGGCGGTAGTCATTGACCGCGAAGTCGAAACGCTGCCGGAGGGGCTTACCGTGTACCGCGCGGACAATGCGCGGGCGGCCCTGGCGGCGCTCTCGGCGGCATACTTCGGTTTCCCGGCGCGAGAACTTCTCACCGTCGGCGTGACGGGCACCAAGGGCAAGACGACAACCACCCACATGATACGCGCGCTGCTTGAGGCGGGCGGTATTCCGACCGGACTCATCGGCACTAACGGTATCACCATCGGCAAGGAGCACATCGCGACCAAGAACACGACACCGGAGTCCTATGAGATTCAGGAGAGTTTCCGGAAAATGGCGGATGCGGGCTGCAAAGCTGTGGTCATGGAGGTCTCGAGTCAGGGGCTTATGTTGCACCGCACAGGCAGCATTCTGTTCGACTACGGTGTTTTTATGAACATTGCGCCGGATCACATCGGCCCGAACGAGCACAAGAGCTTTGAGGAATACCTGTTCTGGAAGTCACAGCTCTTTTTGCAGTGCAAGACGGGGCTGATCAATGCGGACGATGTGCACTCGCTCTACATTGAGAAGATGGCGACTTGCGAGAAGCTGTACCGTTTCGGCGAAAAGAATCCGGCGGACTTTACGCTTCGAAACCTCTCCCATACGGCAGACCCCGATTTTGTCGGTATGCGCTTTGATTTTGCAGGGGTGGGACGGGAAGTCGCGGATGTCAAAGTCGGTATGCCGGGGCGTTTCAACGCGGAAAACGCACTCGCGGCGCTCTCGGTCGCGGCACTTTCGGGGGTGAAGGATCAAGTGCTCCGGACCGGATTAAAAAACATACGCGTGAACGGCCGCATGGAGATTGTCAAACTGCATCCCTACACGGTTCTGGTGGACTATGCGCACAATGCGGTCAGCATGGAGGCTCTGCTCGACGCCCTGCGCGAGTACCATCCGAAGCGCCTTGTCGTCGTGTTCGGCTGCGGCGGCAACCGCGCCAAGGAGCGCCGGACTTCGATGGGAGAAATCGGCGGCAAAAAGGCGGATCTCTCGATTATCACGGCGGACAACTCCCGCTATGAAAAAGTCGAGGATATTCTCGCCGATATTCGCGAGAGCATCGAGAAGACCGGCGGCGCCTTCATTGAGATTCCGGACAGACGGGAAGCCATCTACTATGCGGTGCAGAAGGCGGAACCCGGCGATATGATTGCGATTATCGGCAAGGGACACGAGGACTACCAAGAGATTTGCGGTGTGCGCACGCACTTCTTGGACCGGGAAGTGGCGGAAGATGCGCTCCGCGAGATGGGAGAGTGAGATGCGCGCGCTGAGCATAGAGAAATCAGAGAGGCGACCGGCGGCGAGCTGCTGCTTGGTCGCGAAGACATAAGGATTTCGTACATCAGCATTGATTCGCGGGATGTGAAGGAAGACACGCTCTTTGTGCCGCTCGTCGGCGAGAAGGTGGATGCGCACCGCTTTCTGGAGCAGGTGATTGCGGCAGGTGCAAAGGCAGTCTTCACCGCAGAGGATTTGACAGAGGCACAGCGCGAGGCAGCGGCGAAGACAGGGACTGCGGTCATTCGGGTTCCCGATACGCTCCGTGCTTTGCAGGCGCTTGCGGGCTGGGTGAGAAGCCGCCTCTCGCTGCCGTTAATCGGCGTGACCGGCAGTGTCGGCAAGACCACAACCCGCGAGATGATTGCGGCCGCACTCTCGGCAAAGTACCGGGTGTTTAAGACCAAGGCAAATCACAATTCGCAGATCGGCGTACCGCTCACGCTGCTCGACATCGAAGATGAGGAAATCGGCGTGATCGAGATGGGCATCAGCCGCCCGGGCGAGATGCACATCATCAGCGAACTTGTGCGTCCGGCGGCGGCTGTCGTCACCAACATCGGCACGGCGCACCTCATGGAACTCGGAAGCCGGGAAAATATACGGGATGAGAAATTAAATACAGGACGGCATGCAAAAAGATGCACTGCTGTTTCGGAATGCGGACGATGCGATGCTGCTCTCGGGCCAGGTTCGAGCCGGAATTACGGCGCGCACCTACGGCCTCGCGGAAGGCGCGGACTGTCGCGCGGAGAATGTCGGCTTGGTCAACGGCTGTGCCGAATTTACGGCTAACATACGCGGTAAGCGCGTCGCCGTGAAACTCGGTGTGCCGGGCGAGCATCAGGTGTGGAACGCTCTCGCGGCGCTCGGTGTCGCGGAAGCGTACGGCGTGCCGCTTGCGGGAGCGGCCGCGGAACTCGAGAAATTCAAGGGATATCGTCACCGGCAGCAGATTTTTGAGCGCGACGGCGTGCTGGTGATCGATGACAGCTATAACGCCAGCCCGGCTTCGATGCGGGCGGCGCTCTCGATTCTCCGCGAGATGAAGAATCGCCGTCGCATTGCGGTGCTCGGCGATATGAAGGAGCTCGGCGAAGCGGAGAAAGAGCTGCACCGGGAAATCGGCGCGGAGCTTGCGGTCGCGGAAGGCGCGGAATGCCTGTATACACTCGGCGACCTCGCGGCGGAACTTGCCGCAGCGTGCCGGGAACGCTGCGGCGCGGACTATCGCCCCGAACTTCGCAGCTTTTCGAATCGGGAGTCGCTCTTTGCGGCACTGAAAGAGACAGTGAAGCCGGGGGATGCCCTTTTATTCAAGGCCTCGAACAGCATGCGGTTTTCGGAACTCGCGGATTATTTTTCGGGACAGGGAGGGCAGGAAGCGCATTGAGCGAGCGCTATGCGGATATCATTCTAAACATCAGCCATGAGAGCGTGGACCGCCCGTTTACGTATAGGATTCCCGAGGATTTGTGCGGAAAACTCACACCGGGGACTGCGGTGCAAGTGCCCTTCGGCAATGCGAAGGAAGCAAAACTCGGCTATGTGCTCGCGCTTCGGAAGGAAGCACCGACCGGATTTCAACTCCGCGAAATTCTTGGGATTGCCGAAAAAAAGGTCGGCGTGGAAGAGAGACTTCTGACCCTTGCGGTCTGGATGCACGAGCACTACGGCTGTATGTTAAACCAGGCGCTGAAACCGTGCTGCCGGTCAAGGAGGCTGTGAAGGCGCGGCCGCGGAAGACCGGAACGACGGGGCGCAGCGAGGCAAAAGACGCTTTGCTGTCGCGCGAACTCACGGCAGAACAGCAGGCTGTTCTCTCGGAACTTCGGCGCGCGGAGGCAGAGAAAGCGGGCGGCAGCTACCTGCTCTTCGGCGTGACCGGCAGCGGAAACAGAAGTCTACATGCGCTGTATCGAAGAACAGCGCCGCCTGGGGAAACAGGCCATTTTACTGCTGCCGGAGATTAACCTGACCTTCCAGACCGTGCGCTATCTGGAAGAGCGTTTCGGCGAGGAAGTCGCAATCATCCACTCCAAGCTCTCGAAGGGCGAGCGCTATCGTCAGTTTCTCCGCGCGGCGCGCGGTGAAGCCGCTGTCATGGTGGGACCGCGTTCGGCGCTCTTTGCGCCGTTTCCGAATCTCGGACTCATCATCATCGACGAAGAGCACGACGGCGCCTATCGGAACGATGCCGTGCCGCGCTATGACGCGCGGGAGGTCGCAGCAAAGCGGGCCGAACTCGCGGGGGCGCAGCTGATTCTCGGCTCCGCGACACCCTCGGTCGAGAGCTGGCAGCGCGCGACGCAGGGTGAGTATAGTCTGCTTCGCCTCACAAAGCGCGCGGTTTCCGGCGCTGTCCCGGCGGAGGCGACCGTGGTGGATCTTCGCGACGAGCTGCGGGAGGGCAACCGCTCGGTTTTTAGCCGGGCGCTCAGCGAAAAAATCATGGTGCGGCTTTCGCGCGGCGAGCAGGTTATGCTTTTTATGAACCGGCGCGGTTATGCGCGATTTTTGTCCTGTCGGAGCTGCGGCGAGGCGCTTCGCTGCCCGCACTGCGATGTGACATTGACCCTTCACGAAGACGGCAGCCTCCGCTGTCACTACTGCGGATACCGGACCGTGAAACCGGAGCGCTGCCCGAGCTGCGGTTCTCCGTATCTCGCCGGCTTCGGCATGGGCACGCAGCAGCTGGTCGAGCAGACCGGACGCATGTTCCCGGCGGCGCGCATCTTGCGGCTGGATGCGGATGCGGTGCGGGGCAAAGACGGCGGACAGAGCATCCTGGAAAAATTCCGGGCGGGCAAAGCCGACATCCTGATCGGCACGCAGATGATTGTAAAAGGACATGATTTCCCGAATGTGACGCTGGTCGGGGTGATGGCGGCGGATACCGAACTCTATGCAAATCGCTATACGAGCGCGGAGCGCTGCTTCCAGCTCTTGACACAGGCTGCGGGGCGCGCGGGGCGCGCAAACAAACGAGGAGAGTTTGTCATTCAGACCTATCGCCCGGAACACTATGCGATTCAGAGTGCGGCGGCGCAGGACTACGAGCGCTTTGCGGCGGCGGAGCTCGCTTACCGGCGCGCAGCCGGGTATCCGCCGGTTTTGCACATGCTGACCATACAGCTCGCCGCAAAGACGAGACTGCACTCACACGGGCGGCGGCGCTCTTTGCGGACTGTCTCAAAAAAGCGACCGCGCTTGCTGCGGAGGAACCGCAGTGCATCGGGCCGGTCAACGCGGGCGTGTACCGCGTGCAGGACTATTTCCGGAAGATGATTTACATGAAGCATGCGTGCTATGATATACTGATACAAATCAAGACAGCGGCAGAGGAGGCGTTCCGGGCACAGATTCCGGGAGGTATTTCGCTTCTCTACGAGTTTGTCTGACGGAGAGGAGAACAAGTGGCACTTCGTACAATCAGAGAGATCGGTGATCCTATTTTAAATCAGCGGGCCAAGGAGATTCAGAGCATGACCCCGCATCTAAAGACGCTGATTGCCGACATGGTGGAGACCATGCGGGCGGCAAACGGCGTGGGGCTTGCGGCGCCGCAGGTCGGCATCCTGAAGCGGCTCGTCGTCATTGAGTGCGAGGAGGGCGAACTCCATGTGCTGATTAATCCAGAGATAACGGAGCGGGACGGTGAGCAGACCGGCTATGAAGGCTGCCTCAGCGTTCCGGGCAAGACCGGCATTGTGACGCGTCCGATGCACGTCATTGTCAAAGCACTGGATGAGGAGATGCAGCCTGTCACCGTCGAGGGCGAAGAGTTACTCGCGCGGGCACTCTGCCATGAGATCGATCATCTGGACGGACATCTCTATACGGAAGTCGCCGAAGAGCTCTATACGAATGAGGAACTCGAGGCGATGCAGGAAGAAGAGGCGGCAGAGGAGCGGGAATGAGAATTGTCTATTTCGGAACACCGGATTTTGCGGTCGCACCGCTTGTCGCGCTGCATGAGGCGGGACACGAGATTGTGCTCGTTGTGACCCAACCGGACAAGCCGCGGGGCAGAGGACACGCATTACAGTTTCCGCCGGTCAAGGAAGCCGCGCTTCGCCTCGGAATACCGGTTGCGCAGCCGGAGAGAGCGCGAAATGCGGACTTTATCGAGCTGCTCCGTGCGCAGAAGGCGGAGCTCTTTGTCGTGACTGCGTTCGGTCAGATTTTGCCGAAAGAACTTCTCGAACTGCCGCGCTACGGCTGCGTGAACATTCACGCGTCTCTGCTTCCCGCTTACCGGGGAGCGGCGCCGATTCAGTGGGCCGTTATCGACGGACAGAAGGAGAGCGGCATCACGACCATGCAAATGGACGAGGGACTGGATACCGGCGACATTCTCCGCCGGTATCCGCTGCCCATCGGTCCGGAGGAAACCGGCGGGAGCTTGTTTTCGAAGCTTGAGAAACTCGGCGCGGAGGCAATTCTCGACACCGTCAAGGGACTCGAGGCGGGCAGCATCGTCCCCGAAAGCAGGGTGAGACGACAACCGCGTATGCCAAAATGCTGCGGAAAGAGATGGGAAATCTCGACTTTACCCGGGATGCTGCGAGTCTGCTTCGCCTGATTCGCGGACTCGACCCGTGGCCCGGTACTTTTACCTATCTGCACGGAAAGCTCCTGAAAATCAAACAGGCAACGGAGGGCGGAGAGGCATCCGGTAAGGTGCCGGGCGAGATTCTCGCGGCGGATTCGCGCGGTATTTTTGTGCAGACCGGCGCAGGTGCGCTCTGCATCACCGCGCTGCAGCCGGAGGGCAAAAAAGCAATGGCGGCGGCCGACTGGCTCCGCGGCGCCAAGGTGCAGCCGGGAGACCGCTTACAGCGCAGTCGGGACGCAGAGAACAAGGGATAAGACAGAGAGGAGGGTATCATGTACGGCTACTACGGATTGGATTGGACTTACCTTCTGGTACTCTTAGGCGTGGGACTGACGCTCGGAGCCCAGGCCTTTTTAAAGAGCACCTTTGCCCGCTACGCAAAGGTGCAGAGCAGCACCGGACTCACGGGGCGGGAAGTCGCGGAGCAGATTCTCCGGGCGAACGGCATCTACGATGTCACGGTGCAGGCAATCGGCGGACAGCTGACCGACCACTATGACCCGGCGAAAAAGACCGTGAATCTCTCGGAAGTCATCTACGACTCCCGGAGCATTGCCGCGCTCGGCGTCGCGGCACACGAGTGCGGCCATGCGATTCAGGATGACAAGAGCTATTTCCCGCTCCGCTTCCGGCATGCCCTGGTGCCGCTCGCAAACCTCGGTTCTCAGCTTGCCATGCCGATTATCATCATCGGCCTTATGCTCAGCAACGGCAGAAATTTTCTGGGACCGCAGCTTTTGAATCTCGGCTTGCTTGCGTTCTGCCTTGCCGTGCTGTTTCAGCTGGTCACACTGCCGGTGGAGTTTAATGCGAGCCACAGAGCGTTGATTCAGCTCCGTGAATTACATATTCTGCCGCCCAAGGAGGAGGCGCAGGCGAGATCTGTCCTGTTTGCCGCTGCGCTGACCTATGTGGCGGGCGCTGCGTCCTCGCTCTTACAGCTTCTCCGGCTCTGGATTCTGTTCGGCGGAAGAAGGCGCAAATGACTGCGCCGAACGCGAGAAGTATTGCCTTGGACTGCCTGCTCCTCATCACAGAGGAGGGGCAGTTCTCGCATGTTGTGCTTGCGGCCGCGCGGGATAAATTCGCCTGGATGCCGGAGGAAGAGAGAGAGCTCTCACCGAGCGCCTCGTGCACGGCAGCGTCGAGTACCTGCCGCAGCTCGACCGGCTGATTGCGGCGCGCTCTAAGACGCCGTTCCGGAAACTGAAGCCGGTGATCCGCTGCATTCTGCGCCTGTCGCTCTACCAGCTTTTATATCTCAGCCGGATTCCGGCGCACGCCGTGGTCAATGAGGCTGTGAAGCTGACAGAGCGCCGGGGGCTTTCGGCCTGAAAGGCTTTGTCAACGCGATGGTGCGGCGCTTTGTGCGCGAGCGGGATGAAATCAGGGCGGAACTCGACGGGAGTCAGGACTTTGCCCTCCGCTATGCCTTGCCGCCGTGGCTTGCAGAGCGCTTCACAGCGCAGTTCGGCAGAGAAGAGAGCGAAAAAATCGCGGCGCGCTTTCTGGAACCGGCACCGCTCACACTTCGCCTGAACCGAACCAAGTTCATCGCGGCGGGAGAACCTGCCGGGATGACGGAAGGACTCACGCAGTCTCCGTACGCGCCGGATAGTTTTATTGCGGAAGAGGGACTCACAGAGCCCATCCGGCAGCAGCTCGAGGAGGGAATGTTTTTTGTGCAGGATTTGAGCTCTTCGCTCGCGGTACAGGCGGCTCGGCCAAGGCCCGGTGAGCGGGTTCTGGATCTCTGCGCCGCGCCGGGCGGCAAGAGCCTCGCGGCAGCGGATTGCATGCGGGGCGAGGGCAGCATAGTCAGTGCGGACCTCTCCCCGCAAAAGGTGGAGCGCATGAGAGAGAATGTGGCGCGCACAGGCTTTTCCGGCTGTGTGCGGCCGCTACAGTCGGATGCGGGCGTGTTCCGTCCGGACTGGGAGGAAGCCTTTGATCTCGTCATCGCGGATCTGCCCTGCTCGGGACTCGGCGTTCTGTCGAGGAAACCGGACATCAAGCTGAGGCTCCGCGAAGAGGATATTATTTCGCTCCGTGATTTACAGCAGCGCTTTTTAGAGAACGCAGTCCGCTATGTCCGTCCGGGCGGGCGGCTGCTCTACTCGACCTGTACGCTGACAGAAGAGGAAGATGAGGCGAATGCGGCGTGGATTGCGGCAAAGTTTCACGACTTCACGCCGGTTGATGTCGCTGCAGAGCTGTCGCTCAATGGCTCGGAGGCACTTCTCTGCCCTGCGGGTGCGGTCAAAATTTTGCCGTCCCGTCTGCCCGCCGACGGCTTTTTTATCTCCGTATTTCGAAAGGCGGAATGAGATGGCAACGGAACTGGATCTCTGTTCGCTGAGTCAAAGCGAACTCGGCGCGTATCTCAAAGAGCTCGGAGAGCCGGGCTTTCGCGCAAAGCAGCTTTTTTCCTGGCTGCATCAGAAAAAAGCACAGCAGTTTGAGGAGATGAGCAATCTCCCGAAAAGTCTCCGCGAAACTTTAAAAGAACATGCGAGACTGCCGGGGTTGGTGCAGGAGGTCGTGCAGGTCTCAAAGAGCGACGGCACGGAGAAGTATCTCTTCTCGTTGCCGGACGGCAATATGATTGAGAGCGTTTTGATGCGTTACAACTACGGCAACTCGGTCTGCATCAGCTCCCAGGTGGGCTGTCGCATGGGCTGCCGCTTCTGCGCATCGACCGTGGACGGCCTCGCGCGGAATCTGACCGCCGGGGAAATGCTGGCACAGGTCTATGCGATCGAGCGAAAAATCGGGGAGCGCGTTTCGAATGTCGTCGTGATGGGAAGCGGCGAGCCGATGGATAATTACGACAATGTGGTTCGTTTTATTAGGCTCTTAAGCGACAAGGACGGCTTAAACATTTCCCAGCGAAACATCACGGTATCGACCTGCGGTCTGGTGCCGGAGATACGGCGTTTTGCCGACGAAAAGCTGCAGGTGACGCTTGCGCTGTCCCTGCACGCAGCGGACGATGCGACGAGACAGCGCCTCATGCCGATTGCGAATCGCTATGCGCTTTGCGATGTGCTGGATGCCTGTGCGTATTATTTCGAAAAGACCGGGCGACGCGTCAGTTTTGAATACAGTCTGGTTGCGGGGGTCAACGATACGCCCGCGGAGGCTTCCAAGCTGATTGCGCTTTTGCGGCACCGGAAGGGACATGTGAATCTGATTCCGGTCAATCCGGTTGTGGAGCGCAGTCTCAAAGAACCGAGTCTCGCGGCGGTACACCGCTTCCGCGATACACTCGAAAAGAACGGCATCAATGTCACAATTCGAAAAGAAATGGGGAGAGATATCGACGGCGCCTGCGGTCAGCTGAGACGCCGGTACCGGGATAAGAGTGAACAGGGAGATACCAAAGAGGAGTAGCAGATGAATGCAGTCGCACTGACAGACAGGGGAAGGGTTCGGGATTCCAACCAGGATACTGTGTTTGCGGAAAATCATCCCGTGGGAGCACTGCCGAACCTTTATATCGTGGCAGACGGAATGGGCGGGCACCGCGCGGGCGATTATTGTTCCCAGACACTGACCGCGCGTGTGGTTTCCGCCGTGCGGGAGAGCGAGGGCAAGTTACCGCTCCCGGCGCTTCGGGATGCGGTCTTGCTCGCGAACGAGAGTCTCTTTACGGAGGCCAAGCGTCATGCGGAGCTTGAGGGCATGGGCTCCACGCTGGTCGCTGCGTTTCTGGAAGAGCAGAGCGCAACGGTTCTGAACATCGGTGACAGTCGCTGCTATGCCGGTTTTGCGGACGGCAGCTTCCGCCAGGTCACACGGGATCACTCCTATGTCGAAGAGATGGTGAGCGCGGGGAAAATGCAGCGCGGCAGCGAGGCGTACAAGAAGTCCAAAAATATCATCACGCGGGCCATCGGTGTCAGCGCGGAGGTGCAGATGGATTTGTTTGAGCTTCCGGTCGAGAGCCTCGCCCTGCTCTTACTCTGCACGGACGGACTCACCAATATGCTCGAGGATGCGGAAATCCGGGAAATACTCAGTGAGACAATCACGCTGAAGGAAAAGGCCGAAAGCTGATTCAGGCGGCAAATATGAAAGGCGGGCGGGACAACATCTCCGTGGTTCTGGTTGACCTTAGAGAGGAGGCGGGTGCGCAATGATTTTGAGATTAGGTTCCTATTTGCAAGATCGCTATGAGATTCAGGCCATAATCGGCACCGGCGGCATGGCGGAAGTGTATCGCGCTTTCTGTCACAAATTGCAGCGCACAGTCGCCATCAAAGTTCTGAAGCAGGAATATAACGGCAACGAGGACTTTATCCGCCGCTTTACGCAGGAAGCGCTGGCAGCCGCCAAAGTCAATCATCCGAATCTCGTCAATGTCTACGAGGTTGAGCACACGGACGGCGTCTACTACATTGTCATGGAGTTTGTGGACGGCATCACGCTGAAGGAGTACATCCGCCAGAAGGGCAAGCTCGAACAGCAGGAGGCCATCGGCATTGCGATTCAGGTCGCAAACGGCCTCGGCGAAGTGCACCGGCAGGGCATTGTGCACCGCGATGTGAAGCCGCAGAACATGATTATTTCGAGCGACGGCAAGGTGAAGCTCGCGGACTTCGGCATTGCCCGCGCGGCCTCGACCGAGACACTCTCGCAGGAATCCATGGGTTCCGTGCACTATATTTCGCCGGAACACGCGCAGGGAAAACCGACCGACGCGCGGAGCGACCTCTACTCGCTCGGCATCTGCCTCTATGAGATGGTCACGGGGCGTGTGCCCTTTGACGGCGAAGAGGCGGTCACCGTGCTGCTTGCGCAAATCAATCAGAAGCCGGTGTCACCGCGCTCGCTGAATCCGGAGATTTCGGAAGAACTCGACTATATTATTTTAAAGAGTCTCGAGAAACGCCCGGCGGCGCGCTACCAGAGTGCGGCCGAGCTGATTCAGGATCTGGAGGCAGCGTCCAGGAACAGCGGTGACATGTTACCCCGCGGGCCGGAGACGCACGGAACGGGCGGTGACACCATCCTGTTTCACACGGCGGATGTCACAGAGCGCGCGTCACAGGTCGACAGCGCGCGAGAGGAGACTGCGGAAGGCGAGGAAGAAAATGAGGACGAGGAAGCATCGCCGACCGATCGCCGCCTCAATAAGCTGATTAAGGGCGTCGGCTTTGTACTGCTGGTGCTCTTACTCGGCGGCGGGGTCGCGGCCGGACTCATACTCTCCGGGATGCTAAGGAAAGAGCCGACAGCCTCGGAGAGCGAGAGCGCCGAGACCGAATCGAGCTCCGCACTCAGCGAAAAGCAGACCTATGTGCCGTATCTGATTGCGCTGAGCAGCGACGAGGCCGAGGAAAAACTCCGCGCGGACGACCTGACGCTTGTCATCCAGCTCCGGAAGAATTCGGATCAGTTTGAAAAAGATGTCGTGATGGAGCAGGAGCCGAAGGCAGCACCGTGGCGCAGAAATACAGCAAGGTCTATGTGACGCTTAGCCTCGGCACCGCGGAAACCGAGCTCTCGGAACTGAATCTGGTCGGCACGGACGGGGAGAGCGCAAAGAAGACGCTCACAGAGAAGGGCTTTTCCGTCGAAGAAAAGAGCGAATACTCCGACACGATGGAAAAGGGCAAAGTGGTTCGCCTGAGCCCCGAAAAAGTGAAAAAGGGCGATACCGTCACGCTGGTGCTTTCTCTCGGCAAGGAGCCGGAGAAGGTCAAGATGCCGGATCTTACCTACAACACGGAAGACAGCGCGAAGCAGGCACTCACGGAAGTCGGCCTGACGCTCGGCACCGTGACCAAAGAGCACTCGGACACCGTGCCGCAGGGACAGGTGATACGCCAGAGCGTGAGCAACGGGACGGAAATCGAAAAGGGCAAGAGCGTAGACCTTGTGTTAAGCGACGGGCCGAAGATCACCTCGGTCGAGTCCACGCAGGCGAGCGAGGCCGCGTCCCGCTATGTCGCTTCGATTGACACGAACTTTACGCTCTCGAATCTGATCGGACCGGATTCCGGCGCAACCAGCGTCACAGTCATGGTGCGTCTTCGCCAGGATGTGAACGGTCAGACCGTGTACCGGACGCTCATGGAGCCGCGTACCATCCGGGGCGATGCGATTCTGCCGCTCCGCTTCCGTACCATTGAGGGCGCCTACGGCGTGGACACGGGCTATGTGGAGATTGTGCGGACGGATAACGGCCAGGTGCTGCAGAGCTTCGATGTGCAGTTCTTCAAGGTGCAATAAGTTATGCAGGGAAAAATTATCAAAGGCATTGCCGGATTTTATCTCGTGGACTGCGGCGGTGAGGTCTTGACCTGCAAGGCGCGGGGCCTTTTCCGGAAGCGGGGCGAAAAGCCGCTGGTCGGCGATCTCGCGGAAGTCGAGGCGGCACAGACCAGCGAGTCTGAGGCAAATATCGTAACCCTGTTGCCGCGGAAAAACCGCCTGATTCGCCCGGCCGTCAGCAATGTGGATCAGGCGCTGGTCGTGATGGCGGTGCGGACACCCGACCCGCAGTTCTATCTGCTTGACCAGTATCTGGTCACAATGGAACTGCAGGAAATACCGGCGGCGATTCTGTTCACCAAAGAAGATCTGGACAGAGGCGAACTCGCGGACTACCGAAGTCGCTACGAAGCGGCGGGGTATCCTGTCTTTTCGGTGAGCGCCGAAAACGGTAGCGGCCTCGAAGCGCTGCGCGCCCATCTCGCGGGCAAGACTACGGTGCTCGCCGGCCCCTCCGGGGTCGGAAATCAACCCTCACGAATTTACTCTGCCCTGCGGCGAACATGGAGACAGGAGAGCTGAGCCGCAAGAATTTGCGCGGCAAGCAGACCACGCGTCACACCGAGCTTTTTTGCCTCGGCGAGAACAGCTATCTGCTCGACACGCCGGGCTTTACGGCAGTCGAGGTATGGGGCGATACGGAGGCATTCAAACAGGCGTTTCCGGAAATCCGGGCTTTGGAGGGACAGTGCCGCTTTACCGGCTGTAACCACGGGGCGGAGCCGGACTGCGCCGTCAAGGCAGCGGTTGCCCGCGGCGAGATTGCGGCGAGCCGCTATGAGAGCTATCGGAAGATGGCGGAAGAGAGCGCAGAGAGGAGAAAATATTGAAGACATATCGTTTGGCACCGTCCCTCTTGTCGGCGGATTTTACGGAACTCGGCAGTCAGATTGACCTTCTCAAGTCCCTGGGGGTTCGCGCCCTGCACTGCGACATTATGGACGGCGATTTCGTGCCGAGCATTTCCTTCGGCATGCCGGTTCTCAAATCCATTCGAAAGAGAACGGATCTCTATCTGGATGCGCACCTCATGGTGACGGAACCGGACCGCTATATCGACGCCTTTGTCGAAGCGGGCGCGGACGGCATTACGGTGCACGCCGAGGCCTGTCGGCATCTGGACCGCACGGTGCAGCACATCAAGGCCTGCGGCAAGAAGGCGGCGGTCGCTCTGAATCCGGCCACACCGCTCGTCGCGGTCGAGGACATTCTGCCGGAACTCGACATGGTCCTTATTATGTCGGTGAATCCGGGCTTCGGCGGGCAGAGTTACATTCCCTACTGTACGGATAAGATTCGCAGACTGCGGGCGCTCGCAGATCAAAAACAGCCGGAACTCTCGATTCAGGTGGACGGCGGCGTGAACCGGAAAACACTCGCGGAAGTGCTCGCTGCGGGAGCGGATGACATTGTCGCGGGATCGGCCGTTTTCGGCGGAAATATCGCGGAAAATGTCGCCTTTTTCCGGGATGCGTTCCGACAGGCGGAGGCAAAAGAAAAGGCATGAAGCGGGCGCTGTTAATTGCGAGCGGTCATGTGGACAAATATTTCGCGGAGCGGGTCATAAGCGCGCTGCGGGAAATCGAAAATCCGCTTATGTTTGCGGCAGCCGACGGCGGCCTCAGAACCTTTGATATGCTCGGCTTACGGCCGGCACTTCTGGTCGGGGATTTCGATACGGTCGAGCCCGAGATTCTCGCGCGTTATCTGAACCGCCCGGACATTGAAGTGCAGCGCCATAATCCGGTCAAGGACGACTCCGATCTTGCGCTCGCAATCGGCGCACTTGCGGAAAAAGGTTGTGCGGAGATTTATGTGCTCGGCGCACTCGGCGGCAGGGCAGATCACAGCCTCGCCAACATGCGTCTCTGCTATGCTTACAAAAAAAGAGGTGTGTCGCTGTATTTGCTGGATGAGCAGAACCGCATCCGCTGCGTTTTGGCAACCGAGCGGCATTTTTCGCTTCGTCGGGACAGGCAGTGGGGAAAGTATCTCGGCTTTTTCCCGATCGGCGGAACCGTGGAAATCAAGAGTCTGAGAGGCGTGCGCTATCCGCTCACCGACTTTTCGCTGAGCGATGCAACAGCGCCGACATTGACCGTGAGCAATGAAATCAGCGCCGACAGTGCGGAACTGGAACTTTCGGGAGACCCGGCGGCGGGACTCCTCCTGATTGAGAGTTGTGACAGAGAGGAGTCAAAATGGATCAGGTCGTAAACTGGTTTGCGACAACCGTAGGAAGCAGAATATCGGCGGAGGCAGTCACCTTTATCGTTTCCCTTTTGCCCATACTGGAATGCAGAGGCGGATTATTGCTGGCGTCTATCCTCAAGGTAAACCTGCTAAAGGCAATACCGCTGGTCATTGTCGGGAATATACTCCCGATTCCGTTCGTGCTGCTTTTTATGCGTCGCATTCTGAATTTTATGCGCTGTTTTTCGGTGACACGTCCCTTTGTCGAGTGGCTCGAAAAGCGCGCCAAAAATAAGTCGGCAGGTTTAAAGCGCGGTGAGTTCTGGGGGCTTTTGCTCTTTGTCGGAATACCGCTGCCCGGAACCGGCGGTTGGACAGGCGCACTGGTTGCCAGTTTAATGGAGATGGACTTTAAAAAAGCGATGCTCGCAATTTCGCTCGGCGTATTGCTTGCGACCTTTATTATGGCAATTGTCTCTTACGGACTGTTGGGTATTTTTGTTTCACTGAGAGGCAGAGACAAGCGGGGCTGTGCCCCGGCTTGTCTTGTTTTTCGTTTTCGGTGTATAATCGGTTAAATCTTTTTGCGGGCGGACAAGCGCTTAGGAGGAGTAGGCATGATTGATATTCGGTTTCTGCGGGAAAACCCGGAGGCGGTGAAGGAGAATATTCGGAAGAAGTTTCAGGAGCAGAAGCTCCCGCTGGTGGACGAAGTCATTGCGCTCGATGAGGAGAGCCGCAAAACCCAGGCGGAGGCCGATCAGCTTCGCAGCGACCGAAATAAAAATCTCAAAGAGCATCGGCGCTCTGATGGGACAGGGCAAGAAGGACGAGGCCGAGAAGGCGAAGGAAGAAGTCGCAAAGATTAACGAGCGCCTCGCGGCACTCGAGCCGAGAGAGGCGGAAATCACGGCCAGAATCCGGGAGATTATGCTGACCATCCCGCAGATCATGGATCCGTCGGTTCCGATCGGCAAGGACGATTCCTGCAATGTCGAAATTCAGCGCTACGGCGAGCCGGTGGTGCCGGACTTTGAGATTCCCTACCACACGGATATTATGGAGCGCCTGCACGGCATTGACTTAGAGGCGGCCGGCAAAGTCGCGGGCAACGGCTTCTACTACCTGCTCGGCGACATTGCGAGACTGCACTCGGCGGTGCTGAGTTACGCGCGCGACTTTATGATTGACCGCGGCTTCACCTATGTGATTCCGCCCTACATGATCCACTCCGATGTCGTGACCGGCGTGATGAGCTTCCCCGAGATGGACGCGATGATGTATAAAATCGAGGGCGAGGATCTTTACCTCATTGGCACGAGCGAGCACTCGATGATCGGCCGCTTTATTGACAGCGTGAACGACGAGGCAAAGCTCCCCTACACGCTGACTTCCTATTCCCCCTGTTTCCGCAAGGAGAAGGGCGCACACGGCATCGAAGAGCGCGGTGTGTACCGAATTCACCAGTTCGAGAAGCAGGAGATGATTGTCATCTGCAAGCCGGAAGAGTCGATGGACTGGTATAACAAGCTCTGGCAGAACACCGTGGATTTCTTCCGCAGCCTCGATATTCCGGTCAGAACGCTCGAGTGCTGCTCCGGCGATCTTGCGGATCTCAAGGTCAAGAGCTGTGACGTGGAGGCGTGGAGCCCGCGCCAGAAGAAGTATTTCGAGGTGGGCAGCTGCTCGAACCTCGGCGATGCGCAGGCGCGTCGTCTCCGCATTCGCGTGAAGAGCGCGGATGGCAAGAAGTACCTCGCCCACACCTTGAATAACACCTGCGTCGCACCGCCGCGCATGCTGATTGCGTTCCTCGAGAACAATTTGCAGGCGGACGGATCGGTCCGCATTCCCGAAGCACTTCGTCCCTACATGGGCGGCAAGTCTGAGCTGAGAGCCTGAAAGGAGTAAAGAGATGGCATACTATTTTGAGGAACCGTCGAGAACATTCGGAGAGTACCTGCTGGTTCCGGGATACAGCTCCGCGCAGTGTGTCCCGACCGCTGTGAGTCTGAAAACGCCGCTGGTGCGTTTCCGGAAGGGCGAGGAGCAGTGCCCGATTGAAATGAATATCCCGATGGTCTCTGCCATCATGCAGTCGGTCTCCGGCGATAAGCTTGCGATTGCGCTCGCAAAGCAGGGCGGCGTGTCCTTTATCTACGGCTCCCAGAGCGTCGAGGATGAGGCGGACATGGTGCGCCGCGTCAAGCAGTACAAGAAGGGCTTTGTGACTTCGGATTCGAACCTGCCGCCGACCGCAACCCTGGCGGATGTGCTCGAGCTGAAGAATGAAACCGGCCACTCGACGGTCGCCATCACGGATGACGGCACGGCGCACGGCAAGCTCCTCGGTATTGTCGCGAGCCGCGACTACCGCCTGTCCCGTATGCCGATGGATCTCAGCGTCAAAGAGTTCATGACGCCGCTCGAGCGCCTCATCACGGCGCCGGCGAGCACAAATCTCCACGACTGCAATGACATTATCTGGGACAACAAGATTAACTCCCTGCCCCTTGTCGACGACGAGGGCAGACTTCAGTACATGGTGTTCCGCAAGGACTACGACAGCCACAAGGAGAATGTGAACGAGCTTCTCGACGAGAACAAGTCCTATGTGGTCGGCGCGGGCATCAATACGCGCGATTACGAGACTCGCGTACCGGCTCTGGTCGAGGCAGGTGTCGATGTGCTCTGCATCGATTCCTCCGAGGGGTATTCCGAGTGGCAGGAGAGAACCATCTCCTGGATTCGCGCAAACTACGGCGACCGCGTCAAGGTCGGCGCGGGCAATGTTGTGGATCGCGAGGGCTTCCTCTTCCTCGCGAAGGCGGGCGCCGATTTCGTGAAGATCGGCATCGGCGGCGGCTCCATCTGCATCACCCGTGAGACCAAGGGTATCGGCAGAGGTCAGGCGACGGCAGTCATCGAAGTCGCAAAGGCGAGAGATGACTACTTCAAGCAGACCGGCATCTATGTCCCGATTTGCTCGGACGGCGGCATTGTCCACGACTACCACATCACGCTGGCGCTTGCGATGGGCGCCGATTTCGTGATGCTGGGTCGCTATTTTGCGCGTTTTGACGAGAGCCCGACCGCAAAGCTCCGCATCAACGGCAACTATGTCAAGGAGTACTGGGGCGAGGGTTCGAACCGCGCGCGGAACTGGCAGCGCTACGACCTCGGCGGCGCACAGAAGCTCTCGTTCGAAGAGGGCGTGGACAGCTATGTCCCCTATGCGGGTACCCTCGCGGAGGGCGTGCAGACGACACTCTACAAAGTGCGCTCGACCATGTGCAACTGCGGCGCGCTTTCCATCGAAGAGCTGCAGGAGAAGGCGAGACTGACCGTTGTCTCCTCGACCTCGATTGTCGAGGGCGGCAGCCACGATGTCATTCTCAGGAACAATAACCAGACGAACTGACAGGGGGTTCCGTGAAAAAGAAATCCCTCGCGGCGCTGTTCCTGATCGCAGTGCTGCTACTCGGAATTCTTTGGCGCCTGCAGGCAGAGCGAACGAACCGAAAGCCGCTGGAGCGCAGCGGCTTTCTCTTTGACACCGTGATTGCGGTCTCGCTCTATGACAAGCAGGACGAGACTGTGCTCGATGAGGCCTTTCAGCTGCTCGAGCACTACGAGGAAGTGTTTTCGCCGACGAAGACCGACAGCGAGCTGTACCGCATGAACCACCGCGGCAGCGGCGTCACAACCTGGAAGGCGAGCCCCGCAATGCTCGACATGGTAAAGCTCGGACTCCGCTACAGTGAGCTCTCCGACGGCGCCTTTGATGTGACGGTGCTTCCGCTGAGTTCGCTCTGGAACTTTTCGGGCGGCGATCCCAAGGTTCCTTCCGAGGCAGAGATTCAGGCGGCACTCGCAAAAGTCGACTATCGGCGCGTGCACATCGAGGGAGATGTGATCGACTTCGGCGATGATGTCACGCAGATTGACTCGGGCTCCACGGCAAAGGGATACATTGCCGACCGCCTGAAGGATTTTCTGGTCGAGAAGGGCGTCAAGAGCGCCATCATCAACCTCGGCGGCAATGTGCTCTGCATCGGCGAAAAGGCGAAGGGCAAGCCCTTCCAGATTGCCATCCGGAAACCGGAAGAGCACTCGAATGATGTCGTCAAAATTCTGGATATCGACGGGCTCTCCGTCGTGTCCTCGGGCGTCTATGAGCGCTTTTTCGACATTGACGGCGTCCACTATCACCATATCTTGAATCCGCGCACAGGCTACCCCTATCAGAACGGCATCACGTCCGTGACCATTGTGGGACCGAGCTCGGCGGAGTGCGATGCGCTCTCGACGACGGTATTTTCGCTGGGGCAGGAGGCCGGTATGGCGCTGCTCAACCGCACAGAGGGCTATTACGGCTATATGATTCTGGAAGACGGCACTATGCTGACTTCGGAGGGCGCACAGCCCGGTAAGAATCCGTAACATTTTTGGGGAAGGAGTTAAAACGGCCGATGACGATGAAACAGAGACGTTCTCGTAGGAGGATTTTTGCTCCTTTCCTTTTTTGTGCCGCTTTTTGCGCTGCTCTGCCTGTTTGTGCAGCGCGGCATTTTCCCGTTCGGCGAGGAAAGTTTTCTCCGCACCGACCTTTACCACCAGTACGCGCCCTTTTTCTCCGAATTCCAGTACAAGTTACAGCACGGCGGCAGCCTCCTGTACAGCTGGGATATCGGCCTCGGGGTGAACTTCACGGCGATTTACGCCTACTATCTCGCGAGCCCCTTAAACTGGTTCGTGGTGCTGTTTCCGAAGCGCTATGTGATTGAATTTGTGACGCTTCTGATTGTCGTAAAGACAGCGCTCTCCTCGGTCAGCATGACCTACTATCTGCTACGTCACAGCAGCCGGGACGGGCTCTTTGCGCCGATTTTCGGCATTCTCTATGCCTTTTCGGCCTATATGGCAGCCTATTCCTGGAATGTCATGTGGCTCGACTGCATCGTGCTGTTTCCGCTGATTCTGCTCGGCACGGAGGAAATGGTGCGGGGCGAGAGCTCAATGAAGTACATCCTCTGCCTCGGCTTGAGTATTCTCTCGAACTACTATATATCCATCATGATCTGCCTGTTCCTGATTTTTTATGCGGTCTTTCAGGCAATCACGGCGGAACTCGGTTTGGCAGAGACCGGAAAGGCGGCGCTTCGCTTTGCAATCGCCTCACTGATCGCGGCGGGACTTGCGGCAGTAGTGCTCCTGCCGGAGATTTTCGCGCTGCGCTTAACGGCTTCGGGCGAGATGAACTTCCCGAAGACCTTTGAGAGTTACTTCTCGATTGTCGACATGATGGCGCGCCAGCTCCCGTTCGTGGAGTGCGAGATCGGTCTTGATCACTGGCCGAATATTTACTGCGGTATTTTCACGCTGCAGCTTTTGCTCCTGTACTTTTCGAGTCGCGAAGTGCCGATCAAACAGCGCGTGGGCTATGCACTGTTTCTGCTCTTTTTCTTCGCGAGCTTTTCGGTCAATGTGCTGAACTACATCTGGCACGGCTTTCACTACCCGAATTCGCTCCCCGCGAGACAGAGCTTTATCTTCTGTTTCCTCGTGCTTTATCTCTCGTTTCAGGCGCTGGAGCGCTTCCCGCGCTTTTCGCCGCGCGAAATTTTCCTGAGCTTTGCGGCAGTGGTGCTCTTTATTCTGTTTGCCGAAAAGCTGGTCACGGAAGAGCATTTCCATTTCTGGGTCTTTTATCTCGCGTTTCTGCTCGCGGCGCTCTACGGGCTCATATTCCGCTCCTATGCGACGGGACAGTTTGCGAGAGAGCTCTATTTCTGCATGCTGCTCATCCTGGTCACGCTGGAGTCGACTCTAAATCTCGCCTATACGAGCATACCGACGACGAGCCGCACCGAATACACCGCGGACAATGCGGATATTCGGCTGCTGAAAAAATCGGTTCCCGAGACGCCGTTTGTGCGCTTCAAAAAGTACGAGCGGAAGAGTAAGGACGACGGCGCTTTCTTGAACTTCCACTCCGTCTCGCTCTTTAGCTCGACCGCCGATAAGTCGCTCACGGACTTCCTGCGCTCGGTCGGCTGCGAGGCTTCGGTCAACGCCTATTCGATCACCGGTTCCACACCGCTCGTCGATGCGCTGCTGGATGTCGGGTACGGCTTTGTCTCGGACGAAAAGTACGACGAGAGCCAGGAAGAGGTAGGGCGCTCCGGCTCGACCGTGCTCGTCAAACCCTGACACGCTGCCGCTCGGCTTTGTGGCAGAGCACGACTTCACAGACAGCTGGAGCCACACCTTTGAGAATCCCGCCGATGTGCAGAACGATCTCTGCAATCTGTTCAATACGCCTCCCGTGCTGATTGCGTACGACACCAAGCCGAACGGCAGTCAGGAGAGCATGACCGTGGAGCAGGACGGCCTTTACTTTGCCTTTGCGACCAATGCGAAGGCAAATAAGATCAAGTTCTCGTCGGATGACAAAGACAAGACCTTCGACAATCTGAAACGCCGCTATCTGATGGAACTCGGTTACCGGAAGGCGGGCGAAATTCTGAACTTTTCGGAGATTTCCGACGATAAGCCCGAGCCCTCGGTCGTCGTGTACCGCTTTGATTTCGACGCACTGAAAGAACTCCGGCAGGCCATGCTGAAGCACGGGATGCAGATAGACAGTTATACGGACAACACAATCAACGCAGAGGTCGAAGCGGAGGGGCCGTCCCTGCTCTTTACGAGCATCCCCTATGACAAGGGCTGGACAGTCTATGTGGACAGGAAGCCAGTCAAGACCGAAAAGGCCATGGATGCCTTTCTCGCCTTCCGCGTCCCGAGCGGAAAGCACTACATTCATTTCCGGTATTTCCCGGAGGGGCTGAAGCTCGGTGCGCTTGTGACCTTTTTGTCGTTCCTCGCGCTCGTGTTCTTCCGGCGCTTTGAAAAGGACTATGAGCGGCGCTTCCGGCTGCGCGTCACAAAGCGCTACGAGGCGCTCTATCAGGAGATGCAGGAGGCCTCCCTCCGGATGCGCGCCGAGAGCCTTGCGGCCCGGCAGGCGGACGCAGAGCTGACTATAGGGCCGGCTATAGAGCCGGAAGAATCTTCGACAGCCGTTTTTCCGGAAGCTGCGGCGGAAGATGGTGTACAGCTCGTGAATTTTGATGAGCTCTGAGGCTTGCGTTCAAGAAACAATACACAGTTAAAAACAAGGCCTGCCCTTCTCGGCAGACCTTGTTTTTTTGCGCGCTTTTTATTCCTGTTCTCCCTGATTCAGATACCGCCACAGTGTTGTCCGGCTGATGCCGAGTTCTCTGGCTGCTGCGGCGCGGTTGCCGCCGTGGGAGGCTACGGTTTCCCGGATGATTTCCAGAATGCGCTGGTCGAGTGTTTCGACGCGGACGGTTGTTCGGCTTGCTTTACCACCGGTTCCGCCGTGCGGAGCAGGCGCTCGCGCTGTAAGAGGTCCAAGACAGTGCTGCTCCGGATATAGGCGCTGTCGGAGAGCGCGGCGAGAGAACGGAGCAGGTTCTTGAACTGTGTGTAGTTATTCGGCCAGGAATAGCTGCGGAGCAGCTCCAGCGCACGCGGCTCGAAGGCGGAAATCTGTTTGCCGAGTTCCAAGTTCAAGTTGTTCAGGTAGAGACTTGCAAGCGAAGGGATTTCATCGGCGCGATTTCGGAGCGAGGGGAGTCTTAAGCTCATACAGCCGAGGCGCTCGCTGAAGAGCCGCGTCATCTCGCTGACCGGCGCATTGTCCGCGACGGCAGCCGAAAAAAGCAGACGCACCCGGCGGGCAAGGCCGGTGTCCTTGATTGCGGAGAGCAATGCGTGCCCCCGCGCTTCCGGAATCCGCTCAAGATTCTGGAAATAGACGGTGTTGCCGCTGTCGCAGAGCGGTGAGTTGTAGTGATCCAGGAGGAAATCCCAGCTCTTGTCCGATGCTTCGGCGCAGTCCACGACGACGAGCGGATTGTTGGCGAGCAGACTGTGCAGGTAGAGATAGCGCGCAATCTGTTCTTTGCCCGTGCCGCTCTCGCCGAGGATCAGTAAGGGCTGTTGCAGGCGTGCCAGAGCCTTGATTTCCGTGCCGAGCGATCCCATGGCACCGCTCAGGCTGTAAAAACTGTTGGAGAATAAAAACTCACACTCCCCTTTGCCGAAGGTTCGTATGCCGGTGTTACGCCGGTGCAACGGAATGCGGGAGGGCATACAGTAGAAGAGAGAGTGCGCTCCGCGCGGTCCAGAAACACCTGTTTTGCGGTAATGTGGAAGAATTCTCCGCGGTCGCTGTGATAAAACCGGAGCGTGCCGTTCCGCGGCACTTCGCGCTGTACCGCGTGCAGTTTTTGCAGGAGTGCATCGGGAAATTCCGCGAGGCTGCTGTAGAAAAGAGTCCCGTCATCGGAGAGCACGGCAACGAGGGCTCCCTGTCCTTCGGTCACGCTCTTTAAAAGTGTATTCTCTTTGCGAAGGCGCACAAACCAGGCACTCAAGGTGAGCGCCTGATCAATCGCCGTGTGAATGCTCTCGGTTCCCGAGGTAATCAGGAAAGCGTCCAGACCGAGCTGTCTTGCGGTGGTGTGCGCTATCATATCGCAGACTACCATGTGGTAGCCGTCCTGTTGCAGCTTTTTGAGGGCGGCAGGAACCTCTTCGGCACCGGCAATCGTGAAGATATCAAGCTCCAGTCCGAGGAGTGCGGAGAGCGTGTGTGCGGGCTCGGTGATGCTCTGAAAACCGACAATCGCATAGCGCTTGGTGTAATTTTCCGCGAGTTTGATGGTGCGGAGTATGTCATAGATGGAAATCGGAATCTCCACGACCGGAAGTGAAGTCTTATTCCGAAGCAGCTCCGCCGTCCCGCCGCGGGAGATGATACAGTCATAGATACTCATGTCACCGGCCTCCAAGATGGCAAGTGCCGCATCGAGGTCGGCGGTGAAAATATCGAAGTCGGCCTGCGGATAGGCCTCTGTGGCGTGCTGCAGTGCTGTATTCATTCCTTCATAAGGCGCAATCGCAAGGATGCGGATATGCGGCTGTTCATTGTTTGCTGTCATGGAAACACCTCCTCCGGATTTCAGTATACCAGCTTTGCCGGAAAGAAAAAGAAGATTGTGTTTCAAATGAGAACCCTAAATTGATCTGGACAAGTTCAAAAGGAACACTGTGTCAAATTGAAACACTTTTTCCGCATTTGCGTGCAATCTCCGCGGCAATTTCGCATAATGAAACCATACCTTGGCAATAACCGGAGAAAGAGGAGGAGACATGCTTCGCTTGCTGATTCTTGCGGATGATTTTACCGGTGCGCTGGACACCGGGGTGCGCTTTGCCGCGCGCGGCATCCCGACCCAGGTCCTGACCGCTAAGGCGCATCATTTTACAGAAGAAGACGCGGAGGTGCTTGTAATCGACACAGAAACCAGACATCTCAGTCCGAAAGAAGCAGGCAAGATTGTGCGCGCTCTGACGGAGAGTGCGATACATGCCGGTGTCTCCTGCGTCTATAAAAAGACAGATTCCGCGCTCCGCGGCAATGTCGGCGCGGAACTGGAAGCCGCGCTCTCGGGGAGCGGCGAGTCTGTGCTTCCCTTTCTCCCGGCATTTCCGGAACTCGGACGGACAACGGTCGGCGGGCGCCATTATATCAACGGAATACCGGTCAATGAGAGCCCCTTCGGCAAGGATCCGTTCGAGCCGGTGCGGACGGCGGAAGTGGCGGCTCTTCTCGGGCTGCAGAGCAAGCTCCCGGCAGAGAGTTTTCCGCCGCTCATGGCGGATGGCACCGTGCCGTCGAAGCGCGGTATTCTGATTTTTGATGCGGCGAGCGAAGAAGAGTTGTTTGCAAGCGGCAGGGCACTGTTTCGGGACACCGTACCGCGGGTGCTTGCCGGTTGTGCCGGTTTTGCGGCTTATTTGCCGGAATTACTAGGACTCGGCGCGCGAGGGGATAACAACTTACCGGAGCTGTCTCCGAGGCTTCTGGTTCTCTGCGGGAGCGTAAATCCGATTACACGCCGTCAGCTTTCCGTCGCGGCGGATGCGGGCTTTCGGCATGTGCATCTCACGCCGCAGGAGAAATTATTGCCGGACTTTTTTGTGACAGCGGATGGCAGCAAAGCGCTTCAAGCACTGCGGGAACAGCTGAGAGAGCATCCGTATCTCATCATTGACAGCAATGATGCGGGTGAAAATACGGCTACAAAAAACTATGCGGAGAACTTGGGACTTTCCCTCGAAGAGTTGCGCTGTCGCATTGCAAACGCGCTCGGCACCGTGCTCACGGGGCTCATAGAAGAGCCCGCACTCGGCACTTTGCTGCTGACCGGCGGCGACACGTTGTTGCAGTGTATGAATGCGCTCGGTGTACGGAAGGTGGAACCGATCGGCGAATTGGAAAGCGGGATTGTGCTCTGTCGCTTTTCCTATCGCGGAAAAGAGCATGCCGTGATTACCAAGTCGGGCGGATTCGGGGAAGAAGATTTGTTGCCGCGCCTTGCGCGCTTTTTGGAAAAGAAAACAGAAGGAGAGAAGAGATGAGCAAATTTCCGAAACTGCCGGGACTTTCGTTTGACGGCACGGTGTATGAGGACGAAGAAATGGGCGTGTTGGAGGCCTTGCTGCCGACCGGCGGTTTCCCGACGGCTCACGCACCGGCTATGGTGGAGTTACCGAACGGCGATCTTCTCGCCTGCTGGTTTGCGGGAACCTATGAGGGCAGTGCGGACATTCACATTGTCTCTTCGGCGCTCAGAAACGGGGAGACCAAGTGGTCGGCTGTCACAGACCTCTCCCGTGATCCGAAAAAAAGCGAGCAGAATCCGTCCCTCTTTCTGGGACCGGACGGCGCTGTCTGGGCCATGTACACCGCGCAGGATGACAGGGAGAGCGGCAAGGACAATATGCAGTTTACGGCGGAAGTGCGCTGCCAGAAGAGCTTTGACGGCGGAAGAAGCTGGGGCGAGTATGAGACCGTGTTTCCGGAGCCCGGAACCTTTTGCCGCCAACCGATTCAGATTCTCTCGAACGGTCGCTGGATTTTCTCCAACTGGCTCTGCACGGATTCGCCGGACGGACTCGCAGGCGATCCGACGGGATTTCGCATCTCGGACGACCAAGGGAAAAGCTGGAAGCTCGTGATGATGCCGAAGAGCAACGGCCATGTCCATGCAAATGTGATTGAACTGGAGCCCGGACATTTGGTCGCTTTTATGCGGCACCGCGAGGCAAAGCGCATTCACCGGAGCGAATCCTTTGACTGGGGCGAGAGCTGGTCGGAGCCGGTTCCCACGCCGCTGCCGAACAACAATTCCGGCATTAGTGCGGTGAAACTGAAAAGCGGCCGCATTGCGATCGCCTATAATCCGACATCCGCGCCGGAAAGTCAGTCCGGCAAAGCGGCCTGGCCGGGACTGCGCTGCCCGGTCGCGGTGGCACTCTCCGAGGACGGCGGCAAGACCTTCCCGCTGATTCGCTGGATGGAACGGGGCGAGGGCTTTATCGGTGACGAGAACCGCACGAATAACCGCCAGTACGAGTATCCCTACCTCATGCAGAGTAAGGACGGTATGCTGCACTTAGCCTATGCCGCGAGAACCCGCGAGGGCATCAAGTATCTCCGCTTCCGCGAGGAAGATGTCGCCGGGAAAAAGCGCGAGACCATGGGACTTTATAACCCGACCGCGGCACAGAGCCGCTGAGTTTTAGGCGTGGCAGTCAGAAAATCAAAGGAGGAAGCATTGTGTTAAAGCAGTACAGTTTAAAATTACCGCATGCTGTCTACGGCGGCGAAAACGCGATGGAGCAGATTACGGAAATTCTGAAGACAAACGGTGCCAAAAAGGTTGCAATCTTCACGGACAAGGGAATTGAAAGGCAGGTCTCTTCGCGCTCCCGGAGGCGGCGGTCAAGGCTTCCGGTGCCTCTTACTATGTGTTGGACGAGCTCCCCGCGGAGCCGAGCTATGAGGCTGTGCAGAAGCTGATTGATGAATTCAAGCGTTCGGGCGCGGACTTTATTGTGGCCTGCGGCGGCGGTTCCGTGATGGACGCCGCAAAGCTTGCGAGCGTGCTTGTGACCGATGACTACGGCGTCAAGGAATTGCTCGACACGCCCGGCATCGCAAAGAAGTGCGTTCCGATCATCCTGATTCCGACCACAGCGGGAACCGGTGCGGAGGTCACGCCGAATGCCATCGTCGCGGTCCCGGAGCGGGAGCTCAAAGTCGGCATTGTCAACGAGAATATGATTGCGGACTATGTGATACTCGATGCCAGAATGATCAAAAATTTGCCCCGTCCCATTGCGGCAGCGACCGGCGTTGATGCGCTTGCGCACTGCATTGAGTGCTTTACCGGCAATAAGGCGAACCCGTTCAGCGATATCTATGCGCTCGAGGGTCTGGATTTGATTCTCAATAACATCGAGAAGGCCTGCGATGACCCGGAGGCAATGGAAGAGAAGAACCGGATGCAGATTGCGGCATACTACGGCGGCCTTGCGATTACGGCTTCCGGCACCACGGCGGTACATGCGCTGAGCTACCCGCTCGGCGGCAAATATCACATTGCGCACGGTGTGTCGAATGCCATCCTGCTGGCACCGGTCATGCGCTTTAACAGCGAAGATCCGGAAGTAAAGAAGCGCCTTGCGCTTGCCTATGACCGCTGCTGCCACGGAGAAAAGAATTGTGAGACCGTAGAGGAGAAGTGCGCGTGGATGATACGCCGCATTGAAGAAATCGTAGAACATCTCGATATTCCGAAGAGCTTAAAGAGTTTCGGTGTTCCGGAAGAGGATTTAGAGGGCCTCGTGCAGGCGGGTATGCAGGTGCAGCGGCTGCTCACCAACAACAGACGCCTTGTCACCGAGGCGGATGCGAGAGCGCTTTACTTAGAGATTATGTGAGAAGCCGAGAGCGGAGAGAAGGAGGAGACAGCGTGAAGACCAGTGAGATCAGAGGAATTATCCCCCCCGGTTATTACCCCGATGAACAACGACGCAGAGCAGAGCGTCAACTATGCGGAACTGAGAAATCAGGTGAACCGTCTCTTAGCAGGCGGTGTGCACGGCATTTTCCCGGCGGGCACAAACGGCGAGGCCTATGCGCTCTCGCTTGCGGAGCGCGAAGAGATTTTTGCGACCGTCATCGACGAAGTGCGCGGCAGAGTGCCGGTCTATGCGGGCACGGGCTGCATCACGACCGCGGATACGATACGCCTCAGCAAGCGCGCCGAAGAGCTCGGTGCGGATGCGCTTTCGATTGTGACCCCGAGCTTTGCGCTCGCGTCCCAGAAGGAACTCTACGACCACTATGCGGCGGTCGCAAAAGAGGTGCATATCCCGATTATTCTCTACAACATTCCGGCGCGGACCGGCAATAAACTCCTGCCGGAAACGGTACAGGCGCTCTGCCGCGATATCGATGTGATTGTCGGCGCCAAGGATTCGAGCGGCGATCTCGAGAACCTGAAGGCATATATCCGTCTCACCAAGGAACTTTCCAAGGAAGTTGCGATTCTCGCGGGCAATGACGGCGCAATTCTCACCTGCCTCAAGGAAGGCGGCGCGGGCGGCATTGCGGGGCGCGCAAATATCTGGCCGAAGACCCTTGCTAGCATCTATGACAAGTGGATTGCGGGCGATGTTGCGGGCGCGGAACAGGCGCAGGAGGCGATTTCCGCGCTGCAGAGCATCTTCCGCTACGGCAACCCGAATACGATTATCAAGACAGCGGTCGAGCTCCTCGGATACCCGGTCGGCAAATGCCGCGCGCCGTTCTCCTATGTGCCGGAAGAGGGAATCGAAGCATTGCAGGCACTGCTGGATCGGAACAAGGCGCTTGGCCTCGCCTGAGGAGTCAGTATGGAAAACAGACCGATTGTCGGTATCACTATGGGAGATCCGGCCGGAACCGGCCCGGAAATCAGTATTAAGGCGCTCGCAGACCCGGCGCAGTATGCGTTCTGCCGCCCGATCATCGTTGGCGACGCTGACATCATGGAGCAGGCCAAGGGCTTTGTGGGCCATCCGGAAATTCGGATTCACCGCTGCGAAACAGTTGCGGATGCTCTTTTTCAGCCGGGAACCGTTGACGTGCTGCATCTGCCGCTCATTGCGGATGTAAATGCATTCGAGCTTGCCAAAGTCAGCGCCGAGGGAGGCAATGCCGCGTTCCAGTGTGTGAAAAAGGTCATCGAACTTGCCATGGCTGGCGAGGTGGATGCGACCTGCACGAATGCGCTGAACAAAGAGGCCATGAATCTGGCGCTGGAACAAGATAAAGGTGCGCGCTCGGACGGCTACACGCATTTTGACGGGCACACGGAGATTTATGCGACCTACACCGGAACCAAGAAGTACACGATGATGCTCGCTCACCACGATTTTCGTGTGGTGCATGTCTCGACGCATGTCTCGCTCCGCGAGGCCTGCGAGCGCGTGAAGAAGGCGCGTGTGCTCGAGGTCATTGAGATTGCAAACCAAGCCTGCAAAGACATGGGCATCGAAAATCCGCGCATTGCGGTTGCCGGGCTCAATCCGCACTGCGGTGAGAACGGCCTTTTCGGGCGGGAGGAAATCGAGGAGATTACCCCCGCAATCGAGGCGGCGAAGGCTGAGGGGATTACCGGTGTCACGGGGCCCTGCCCGCCGGACAGCGTGTTTTCGCAGGCACTCGGCGGCTGGTATGACATTGTGGTCTGCATGTACCACGATCAGGGCCATATTCCGTTAAAGACAGTCGGCTTTGTCTACGACCGCGAAAAGAAGGACTGGAAGGCTGTGGAAGGTGTCAATGTGACGCTGGGCTTACCCATTGTCCGCGCGAGCGTGGATCACGGCACCGATTTTTACCACGCAGGCAAGGGCAACGGCAACGAGAAGAGCCTGATTAACGCGATGAAGTACGCGACGCGCATGGCAATCGGCAGAGCAAAACAGAAAAAAAACTGAGCGTGCTGCGCAGTGGAAGAGAGAGCTGTTCCAAACAGGGACGGCTCTCTCTATTTATCCCAAGTATATGTTTCAAAATAGAACAATATTTTGGACTGTGCAATAAGAAAAAGAAATGGTTCAAAAAGGAACAAATATTAGAAACAGTGCAGTGGGAGAGTCAACGGTATATCGGTATACTTGGAACAAATGAACGAAACGTTCTAAGGAGGATTTCGGTATGACAACACCCATGATACTTGCGCTGGCAATTACCGTTCTCATGATCGTCCTGATCATGGTAGACAAGTTGCCGTTCGGCGCGCCGCCGCTTATCGCTCTGCTCCTCATGGTGGTGCTCGGCGTCACGGACATCAAGACAGCCTTCGGCGGTTTCTCGAATTCCACGATTGTGATGCTTGCTTCCTTCATGGCAATCATCGCGGCGCTGCAGAAGACCAGCCTCCTGGTCCGCTTTAAGGAGACCATGTTCAATCTCGCGGCACACGGCGGCTTCAAGGCCTATATCCTCTTGATTCTGGTTGTCATGCTGGGTTGCAGCCTCTTCGGAACCGGTTCCACCGCTTACTATGTACTGGTAATCGGATTGCTCTCGAACCTTCCGGATTCGAAGGCTTTGCCGCCGTCCCGCGTCCTGATGCCTGCGGGTTTTGCGGCAAATCACCCGCTGCTCCCGTTCAACACGGCGCTCCAGTACGGCATTGTGATTGCGGTGTTGCAGAGTGTCGGCATCAATTCGAATGTGAACCTCGTGAAGTTCTCGCTTGTGAACCTCTGTCTTTCGCTCGGTTTCTTCGCTTGGTGTGTCCTTGCGTACCGCATCATGCCGGATCACCCGATTACCAGTCAGAAGGCGGATGAGAGCAAGCTCGAGAAAAAAGTCACGCTCGACAGCCGAAAAGAAATGATTACCTATGTGAGCTTTGTAATCGCAGTGGTCGGCATGGTGCTGCAGAGCAAGATCGGCGATGCGGGCTACGCCATTACGGCGCTCGCGGTCGCGGTGCTCCTGATTGCGGGGGTTCTGAGCTTTGATGAGGTGAGAAGTGCCATCAGTGCGCCCATCATCCTGATGTCCGCCGGTGTGATCGGCATTGCGGATGCACTCGGCAATACCGGCTTAACGAACCTGGTCGGTCAGACCGTCGCAAACATGCTCGGCAACAATGTGAACCCCTTTGTCCTGATTTTCGCCTTCTGCATCCTGACCAGTGTGCTCGCGACACTGACCGGATCCACCATCGGTACGGTCTATGTCTTTGCGCCGATGGCAATCGCAACCTGTGTAAACCTGGGACTCGATCCGACCGCAGCGGCGGCAGCCATCGTGATTTCCGGCTGGTGCGGACACTTCCTTCCGATTGACGGCATGCCGGCCATGATTATGGGCGCAGGCAATTATAAGATCGGCGAGTTCTGGAAGTTTACGGTCCCGCAGTACTTTATCCGCCTGCTTGTGCTGACCGCAGGTGCCGTAATCCTCTTCCCGATGAAGTGAGGTAGGCTATGAAAAACCAATTTGCGCTGGAACATATCGGCATCAATACCGCAAGCCCCGAAGAAGCGGAGCAGCTCGCAAAGCTTTTATCGCTCCTCTTTAATCTGGAACCCCGCCACGGTCAGAAATCGGAATTTGCGGGCCCCTACTTTGAATGCATGAAGCAGCCCTTCCTCGGCAGCAAAGGACATGTCGCGATGCGCACCGAGAACCTGCAGAGCGCGATGGAAGAGCTCAAGGAAAAGGCTTTTCCTTCCGCATGGAGACCGCCGCGTATTTCGAGGACGGCAGTATTAAAAATGTGTACCTCGACGGCGAGTACGGCGGCTTTGCGATTCATATCATGCAGAAGTAAATATTCTATAGCCCCCACCCCGGGCAGCCCTCTGTGAACGCAGAAAAGCGTTCGCGGGGGGCTGTTTGCCGTATGTCTGTTTGGCGGAAAGATACCTTTCTTTGAAATGACTCTTTGAATTGTTGTGCTGAGGATGTAGAATGACAGAAAGAAGCGAGGTGCCAGAGATGAGGGAAACACAGGAACTTGCGGACGCGGCATTGAAAGCAGCCGTTCGAAGCATTCTGGAGCAAGCGCTGTGTGCGGTGTCGGATGCGAGGCAAAATCCGCGGGACGCTTTCAAGGACGGGAGATTGCTGGCTTACTATGAGGTTTTGGATACCGTTAAAAATCAGTTGGAAATATACGACTCGGATGCAAACGATTTTGGTCTCGGCATGAATTTGGATGTGCTTTTGTCACCGCGCTGAGAGCGATGTTTTTTTGAACCTCCGGGGAAGAGAAAGAGAGTAGCAGCTATGCGGAAGCTAACAGATGACGAACTGCAATTTATCATCGGGCGTGTGATGACCTATGCCCTGGAGGCGGCGGAAGAGGCGAGAGAGGAACCGTACAGCGATTTTAAAGACGGGAGGGCATTGGCCTTCTACGAAGCCCTGGACACGATTCGAAATGAACTCCTCGCACGTGACTGTGATCTAAAGTTTTTTGGTTTGGATTGCCCCCTCGAGCGAGTCCTGTCTCCGCGCAATAGGCGGAATGTAAGAGAATAAAAAGCAGCCCTGTGCAATCAAATTCGCACAGAGCTGCTTTTTGTTTCCTTCGTTTATTCCTCTTCCTTCGCCATCTTCTCCGGCTGGAAGACTTCGTCAAAGCGCTCTTCGCTGAGGAAGCCGAGTTTTACGCAGGCTTCTTTCAGGGAGATGTTCTCCTTGAACGCGAGCTTCGCGGTCTTGGCCGCGTTCTCGTAGCCGATGTACGGGTTCAGGGAGGTCACGAGCATCAGGGAGCGGTGCAGATTTTCGCGCATCTTCTCGCGGTTCGGCTCAATGCCCTCGCAGCAGTGGATGCGGAAGGAGCGCATGGAATCCGTGAGGAGACGAGCGGACTGCAGGTAGTTATAGATCATGACCGGCATGAACACGTTCAGCTCAAAATTACCCTGGCTTGCCGCAAAGCTGACCGCACTGTCGTTTGCCATGACCTGAACCGCGACCATCGTGACGGATTCGCACTGGGTCGGGTTCACTTTGCCGGGCATAATCGAGGAGCCGGGCTCATTCTCCGGAATGTGGATTTCGCCGAGGCCGCAGCGGGGGCCGGAAGAGAGCCAGCGGATGTCGTTTGCAATCTTCATGAGATCCGCCGCGAGTCCCTTCAGTGCACCGTGGGAGTAGACCAGTTCCGACTTGGAGGTCAGCGCGTGGTACTTATTCTCCGCCGTGCGGAAGGGCTTGCCGGTGAGCTCGGAGACTGCCTTCGCGGATTCCGTGTCAAAGCCCTTCGGCGCGTTTAAGCCGGTGCCGACAGCGGTGCCGCCGAGCGCCAGAGAGGAGAGCGGCGGAATGCTCGCGCGAATCAGCTCGCGGTCGGTCTCGAGAGAGCTTCTCCAGCCGCTGATTTCCTGGGAGAAGGAGATCGGAACCGCATCCTGGAGGTGGGTTCTGCCGGACTTCACGATGCCCTTATAGCGGGTCTCGAGCTCTCGGAAGCAGGCAATCAGCGCGTCGAGCGAGGGCAGAAGCTTATCTTCCAGGGTGAGGACCGCCGCAATGTGCATCGCGGTCGGGAAGGTGTCGTTCGAACTCTGGGACTTATTGCAGTCATCGTTCGGGTGCAGCAGCTTCTCGCCCGCAATTTCGTTTCCGCGGTTTGCAATGACCTCGTTCACATTCATGTTGGACTGGGTGCCGCTGCCGGTCTGCCAGACTGCGAGCGGGAAGTTGCCCTGTAATTTGCCGGCGCGAATCTCTTCGCAGACCGTAGAGATCAGCTTTTCCTTCTTCTCGTCCAAAACGCCGAGGCGGAAGTTTGCGAGAGCGGCCGCTTCTTTCAGATAGGAAAAGGCGGTGATGACTTCGGCGGGAATTTTTTCGTCCCCGATTTCAAAGTTCTGGAAGCTTCGCTGTGTCTGCGCGCCCCAAAGTTTGTCTGCGGGGACTTTGACTTCCCCCATAGAATCATGTTCGATGCGGTAATCCATTGATGTACCTCCTTCTTCTTGCGCTTCTTTGTCGTATTGTAACAAAAAAAAGAGGCGCTGGCGAGGCTTAAGCGTTAAAATGACAGAAAGAATACGGGAAAGAAACGGGAGGAGGTAAAAGCATGTGGCTTTTTTTTGCGATGCTCTCGGCTGTGTTTGCGGCGTTCACGGCGGTACTCGCAAAAATCGGCATCGACGGGGTCAACGGAACACTCGTGACGGCAATCCGCACGGCGGTGGTGCTTGTCATGGCCTGGGGCATGGTATTTCTCACGCATGCGGGGCAGGGGATTTCCGCAATCAGTCAGAAGAGCTGGCTGTTTCTCATTTTGTCGGGGCTCGCGACCGGAGCTTCCTGGCTCTGTTACTACCACGCGCTGCAACTCGGGCGCGTCAATCAGGTCGCGCCGATTGACAAGCTCTCGATTGTATTCACGATTTTCTTTGCGGTTCTTTTTTTGCGGGAAGAACTCACGCCGAAAAGCGCGCTCGGCTGTGTGCTGATTGCGCTCGGGGCGGTGCTCATGGCGCTGTGACCCCAGTGCGCGCGATGCAGCGGCGGGGATTGTAGATAAGTTTACATAAATTAATTATGTTTAGATTGCGTGACATAAAGAAGCAGCAGCCCGCCGAAGCGAACTGCTGCTGTTTTTATGCCGGAAAATGTTTACTTCTTTTCGGGCGCTTTTTTCGCGACTTTTCGCGTCACTTTTTTGGCACCTGTCTTTTTCTCAGCGGTCTTTTTGGCGGTCTCTTTCTTCACTGCCTTTTTCTTTTCCGGGGTCTTTTCGCCGCTCTTTTTCTTCTCGGCGACTTTGCCGACCGCCTGCTTTTTGTCGGCCTTTTTCACCTTGCTGACGGTCGTCTTGACCGGCAGCGGCAGCGCCGGGAGCTCCATGAGGGTGGATTCTTCCTCTGCGACGCCTGCGCGCTGCAACATTCTCGCGCGGAGCTCAAGCGGCAGTCCGAAGAGGGCTATGAAGCCGTCGGCGTCGCGGTGGCGGTACAGAGATCCGGTCGTGAAGGAGGCGACATCTTCCGCGTAGAGCGAGAAGACGGAGCTTGCGCCGGCGCGAATCAGATTGCCCTTATAGAGGCGCAGTCTGACCTCACCGCTCACGGTGCTCTGTGTGCTCGCAAAGAAGGCCTGCAGGGCTTCGCGGAGCGGTGTGAACCACTTGCCGGCATAGAGGAGCGAAGCATACTTTTCGCCGAGCGGGCGTCTGGTGGCAAGGGTATCGCCGTCGAGCACCAGGGCTTCTAAGCTCCGCTTTGCCTCGAGCAGAATTGCAATGCCGGGAATCTCGTAAATGCCGCGCGCCTTCATGCCGACGACGCGGTCTTCGACGATGTCAAAGATGCCGATGCCGTTCTTGCCGCCGATTTCGTTCAGCTTGCGGAGCAGATCGGAGAACTTCATGCGCTTGCCGTCAAGGCTCACCGGCACGCCCTCCTCAAAGCCGATGCGAAGCAAGGTCTCGGTGTCGGGCGCCTGCTTCGGCGAGACGCCGAGCCGGAGAAGTTCCTCAAACATGGGCTCCTGCGCGGGATCTTCGAGTTCCAGACCCTCGTGGGAGCTGTGCCAGAGGTTTCTGTCGTGCGAATAGGCATGGCTCGCGTCAAAGGGAAGGTCAATGCCCTTCTGGCGACAGTAGGCGAGCTCGTCCTCGCGGGAGCGGAAGGGCCAGAGTTCTGTCATGCGCCAGGGGGCGATAACCTTGAGTTCGGGGGCGAGGGCTTTCACGCTCAGCTCAAAGCGAACCTGGTCGTTGCCCTTTCCCGTCGCACCGTGGCAAATCGCAACGGCGTGTTCCTTTCTTGCCAGTTCCACGAGTTTCTGGGCTATCAGCGGGCGGGACAGCGCATTGCCGAGCAGGGCTGCCTGTTCGGTGTCGAGTCCGGCCTGCAGACAGGGTAAAATATAGTCGTCTGCGAAGCTGTCGTTTTCATCGAAGAGATAGAGCTTGGAAGCGCCGGCAAGTTTTGCGCGCTCTTCGAGGTCGCGGAGCTCGCTGTCCTGACCGCAGTCGACACAGCAGCAGATGACCTCATAGTCAAAGTGCTCCCTGAGCCACGGGATAATCGCTGTGGTGTCCAAGCCGCCGGAATAAGCGAGAACAACTTTTTCCTTTAATTTCGCCATGAAAATCCCCTTTCAGACAGGTATTTCTGTGTGCAGATAATATAGGTATATGATTTATAACCGTACAACGATTTCCCAAAAGACGCAAGCAATAAATGCCGGGCGGCAGTCTGAAAAATCCGTTTTCGGAGAGAAGCAAAATCGGGCGGTGACGAGCGAAATAAATAAACATAATTTAATTATGTAAATCAAAGGTTCCTGTTTCGATTTTCCGCGTTTTAAGGTATACTAGACTATTGTTGCGTGAGCAGAAAGAAACAGAGAGGATGAGAGCAGTATGAGGGAACTCACAGGACAGCAGGTGGTGGATGCCATCCGGGCGGAGACGGAAAAAACCCTGGAGGCGCTGGGCGGTTATGTGCCGACCCTTGCGATTGTGCGGGTCGGCGAGAATGTGCCGCAGCTCTCCTATGAAAAAGGCGCGAAAGCGCATGCAGAATTTCGGGCTGGACGTCAAGACTTTTGTGTTTCCGGAGGATGTGACGCCGGAGGTTTTCTTTCAGCGCTTTCGGGAGATCAATGCGGATTCGGCCATCGACGGCGTGCTGTTGTTAAAGCCGCTGCCGGAGCAGCTGGATGTGCGGCGGGCCGAGCAGATGATTGATCCCGAAAAAGATTTGGACGGTATTTCGCCGGTCAACATTGCCCGCGTCTTTGCGGGGGAAGAGGCAGGCTTTGCGCCCTGTACGGCGGAGGCTGTGATGGAGACGCTCCGCACCTATGAAGTGCCGGTGCACGGAAAGCGCGCGGTGGTCGTGGGGCGCAGTCTCGTCGTGGGGCGGACGCTCGCGATGCTCCTTCTCCGGGACAACGCGACGGTCACTATCTGCCATACCCAGACCAAGGATCTGAAGGAAGAGTGCAAAAAGGCGGAGATTCTCGCGGTGGCGGCGGGCAGAGCAAAGCTCATTGACCGCGACTATGTATCGGCGGGCTGTGTGATTCTCGATGTCGGCATCAACGCGGATGAGAACGGCAATTTGTGCGGCGATGTGAACCCCGAAGGGCTCTCTGACCTTGCGGCGGCGCTCACGCCTGTGCCGCGCGGCATCGGTGCGGTCACGACTTCGGTGCTCGCAAAGCATCTGGTGCAGGCGGCAGCGCGACGGTTGTTGTAAACCGGGCACGGGCGCTTGAGTTTCTTCCAATAAGTCGGTACAATAAGAGTGCAGGCTCGGCAGCTCCGAGAGGAGGCTGTCGTGTTTCGAAAATGGAAAAAGAAAAAGCTGCTCTACCTGATTCCCCTACTTTTGCCGGTCGTTGCCTTAGGTTTATTCTTCGGGTTGCGGCAAAGGCCTTCTGCGCTTGACGGCAGTCTGCACTGTGAGACATACGCGGATGTCACGGCAGAGAGCGAAGCGGGCGTAAAATCGGCGCGCGGCAGGAAGGACACAGCGGCAGCAAAGAGCGGTGTCACGGAGAGCAGTGCGGCAGAGACCGCACAGAGTGCCGAAAGTGCGGCGCAGAAGGTCAGTATTTACCTCTGCGGCGCCGTCGCGCATCCGGCTGTCTACGAAGTTCCGAAGGGGGCGCGCTTACACGAAGTCTTGGCGCTTGCCGGCGGTTTTTCGGAGAATGCGGCGCAGGATGCCGTGAATCTCGCGGCGGTGGTCGAGGACGGCAGCATGGTCCGCGTGCCGACCGCAGAAGAGGCAGCCCGCGGTACGGCCGAAGTGCCTGCGGAGGAGAGTGCCGGGAGCGGCAAAGTGGATTTAAACCGCGCGGACAAGGAAGCACTCATGCGTCTCCCGGGGGTCGGCGAGCGGAAAGCGGAACAGATTCTTGCGTACCGGAAGGCACACGGGAAATTCAAAAGCACGGAGGAAATCAAGAAGATTCCGGGCATCAAAGAAAAGGCGTTTGAGAAGTTAAAGGACAGTATCACGGTCTCAGAGTGAGGAGAGGGAGAATGACTAAGATTTTGGTTGTAGACGATGAGAAACTGATTGTGAAGGGAATCAGCTTTAGTCTGCAGGCAGATGGGATGGAGGTGGATGCAGCCTATGACGGGGAGTCTGCGCTGCAAAAAATCCGGGAGAAGTCCTATGATCTGGTGATTCTCGATCTCATGCTTCCGGGCATGGACGGCATGGAAGTCTGTCAGGCCGTGCGCGAGTTCTCGGATGTGCCGATTATCATGCTGACGGCAAAGCTGGAGGACATGAATAAGATTCTCGCGTTCGACAAGGGCGTCGATGATTACCTCACCAAGCCCTTCAATATTCTCGAAGTCAAGGCCCGCATCAAAGCCATTCTCCGCCGCAATCAAAAGAACCAGCGGGAAGCCGAGAACAGCTCGCAACTCACGGCGGGCGAGCTTTCGGTCGACACCGAGTCGCGGCGGGTCATGCTCGGCAAGCAGGAGATCAATCTGACCGCGAGGGAGTTTGACATTCTGGTGTTGCTCATGAAGAATCCGGACAAAGTATTCAGCCGGGAAACTGCTGGCGGCAATCTGGGAGAACAGAAACACCGAGACGGGCGATGTGCGAACGGTCGATGTCCATGTGCGGCGTCTCCGCGAAAAGATTGAACCCTCACCCTCGGCGCCGCGCTATGTGCATACCAAGTGGGGCGTCGGCTACTACTTCCGGGCGACAGAATGAATGTGACTTTACTTACGGTCGGCAGCCTGAAGGAGCGGTACTGGCGCGAGGCTGTCGCGGAGTATGAAAAGCGGCTCTCCGCCTACTGCAAGTTCCGCCTGATTGAGGTGAAAGATGAAAAGACACCGGACGCCATAGACAGCGCGGCTTCGCGCCGCGTCCGGCAAAAAGAGGGCGAGCGTCTGCTCGAAAGGATTGATGCCCGTGCCCTCGTCGTGACCCTAGAAATTCAGGGCAAAAAGTTTGATTCGGAAGGCTTCGCAGCGGAAATGGAAAAGCTGGAAGAGCGGAGCCGCGGAGAGCTCTGTTTTGTGATCGGCGGTTCTCTCGGACTCTCTCCGGAAGTGAGCGCGCGCGCTGCTTTGCATCTCAGTTTTTCGGATTTTACCTTTCCGCACCAGTTGATGCGCGTGCTGTTTCTCGAACAGCTCTATCGGAGTTATCGCATCCGGACGGGCGCGCCGTATCACAAATAGTATGTACCGACACGATAAATTTGCTATACTAAACAGAGCAAAGCAGAATTTCGTTTGACAGGAGGACGACGGCAGATGGAAGAGAACAACACAGAGAAGAACATCGGAGAAGTTTGCATTGCGGACGAGGTCGTCGCTGTGATTGCGGGACTGGCGGCGACGGAAGTGGAAGGCGTGGATTCCCTCGGCGGAAAACTCACGAAGGAGCTCGCTTCCCGCCTGAATTTTAAGAATGCGTCGCGCGGCGTGAAGGTGGAAGTCACGGAGGAGCATGTCTCTGCGGAACTCGCCATCAACATCAAGTACGGCTACAATATCCCGAAGGTGACAAGGGAAGTGCAGGACAAGGTCGTCGCGGCAATCGAGAACATGACGGGACTCAAGGTCATCGAGGTGAATGTCTCGGTGGTCGGCGTGAACATTGCCTGAATCAAGGCGGAGCGGAAGCATGAGAAGAGGGGGACAGTCGGCAGCCAACGCGGCCTTCGGAATTTTGCTCGCGCTTGCACTGTTGCTGAGTTATGTGGAAGTTTTACTGCCTCTCTCAATCGGCATCCCCGGTGTCAAGCTGGGGCTTGCGAATCTCGCGAGTCTGGTCTGTCTCTATCTATTCGGCATTCGGCGCGCGGCACTGCTCTCTGTGCTGCGCATTGTGCTGACCGGCTTTCTGTTCGGCAATATGGCTGCGATTCTCTACAGTCTCTCGGGTGCGGCGCTCAGTCTGACGGCGGCCGCCCTCGCGAAGCGGAGCGGCGGATTCAGTGAGCTCGGCGTCAGTGTGCTCGGCGCTGTCTTTCACAACCTGGGGCAGCTGATTGTCGCAAGTCTGGTCGTACAGAACAGGGGACTGTTCTGGTATTTTCCGCTCCTTTTGCTCGCGGGTGTCATCATGGGCGCGCTGATCGGGCTGCTCACAGCGGAAGTTTTAAAACATTTGCCTGCCAGCTTGTGCGGGGCGAGAGACTAGTCAAAGCATAGCACTTGTGCTATGCTTTATTCATTCTATGAGGAGTAGAACAAGAACGGAGGAAACAGAGATGGCAAAGACCAAGGTAGATATTATTTCGGGCTTTCTCGGCGCGGGAAAGACAACCTTTATCAAGAAACTGCTCGCGGAGGCGCTTTCCGGCGAGAAGGTGGTGCTGATTGAAAACGAGTTCGGCGAGATCGGCATCGACGGCGGCTTCTTAAAAGATTCCGGCATTGAGGTGCGGGAGATGAACTCCGGCTGCATCTGCTGCTCGCTTGTCGGCGATTTCGCGAGCTCGCTGAAGGAAATCCTCACAAAGTATACGCCGGACCGCGTGATCATTGAGCCCTCCGGTGTCGGCAAGCTCTCGGATGTGATGCGCGCTGTCGCGGATGTCGAGGAAGAACTCCCGGTCGCTGGCAATTCCGCGGTCACGCTGGTCGATGTGAAGAAGGCGAAGCTCTACATCAAGAACTTCGGTGAGTTCTTCAACGACCAGGTGCAGTATGCAAAGACCATTGTGCTCTCCCGGACGGATGTCGCAGACCAGAAGAAGATTGACGAGGCCATTCAGCTGATTCGCGAGATTAACAAGGACGCGACGATTATCACGACGCCGCTCGCAGATTTGTCCGGTGAGAAGCTGCTTGAAATTCTCGAGCATCCGATCGATTTGAAGGCAGAGCTTTTTGAGGAGCTTGCGGAGGAGCACGAGCATCATCATCACCACGATGAGGAAGAGCACGAGCACTGCTGCCACCATGATGAGGAAGAGCACGAACACTGCCACCATCACGATGAGGAAGAGCACGAGCACTGCTGCCACCACGATGAGGAGGAGCACGAGCACTGCCACCACGATGAGGAAGAGCACGAGCATCATCATCACCACGATGAGGACGGTCACTGCTGCTGCGGCCATCACCACCATCACCACGGCCACGATGCCGATGAGGTATTCGACAGTGTCGGCCTTGAGAATGTCCCGGCCTTTACCGAGGATAAGCTGCACGCACTGCTGATCAGACTCGCGGAGAGCGAGGAGTTCGGCAAGGTGGTGCGCGCAAAGGGCATGGTGCCGAGTGCGGACGGCGGCGCATGGTTCCACTTTGATCTGGTGCCGGGCGAGACTGAGATTCGCCGCGGGGCAGCGGAAGCAAGCGGCAAGGTCTGCGTGATCGGAAGTGAGCTCAAGGAAGAGGCAATCACAAGGGAGTTCAAGGCATAAGCAATGGCAGAGCAATTTGAGAGAGAAGAAGAGAAGACACCGGTATTCGTGATCAACGGCTTCCTCGAGGCGGGAAAGACACAGTTTCTCCGCTTCACGATGGAGCAATCCTATTTTCAAACAGAGGGTAAGACTTTGCTCCTCGTCTGCGAGGAGGGCGAAGAGGAGTATCCGGAGGCCCTGTTAAAGAAATACAATACGGCAGCGATTTACTTTGAGAGTCAGGAGGAGTGCACCAAAGAGGCGCTCCGCGCGCTCGGCGAAGAGTTTCACCCGGAGCGCGTCCTGATTGAGTGGAACGGTCTCTGGCGGCAGGACAGTCTGGAACTGCCGGACGAGTGGTTTTTGAACCAGCAGATCAGTATTTTCGACACGAGCACGCTGGACCTCTATCTGAAGAATATGCGGGCGTTTCTCGGCCCGATGTTGAACGATACGGAGCTCATCATCTGCAACCGCGCGGACGATATTTCGGAGGAGAAGCTCGGAAATTATCATCTCTCCCTGAAGGCCATGGCGCCGGATGCCGAGATTGTGTTTGAGGGAAAAGACGGCGAGATTCGCGGCGATTTCAGCATTGAGCTGCCCTATGACTTAAAGGCAGATCATCTGGAGCTTAGCCCGGATATGTTTGCGATTTTCTATGTCGATGCGATGGACCGGCCGGAGAAGTATGACGGCAAGGAGGTCAGTTTCACCGCGGAACTGATGCGTCCGAAGGGGGTACCGGCCGATGTGGTGATTCCGGGCAGAAGGGTGATGACCTGCTGTGAGGCGGATATCCGCTTCTGCGGTCTGCTCTGCCACTATGCGGGCGCACAGAATTTCAAGACAGGAGACTGGGTAAAGGTTCGCGCCAAAATCCGGAAGGAGAATGCGCGCGAGTACGGCGCCGAGGGCCCTGTTCTGTACGCGGAGGAACTCACGCGGACAGGCCCGATTGCCGAAGTCGCGACCTTCGGCTGACGCGGAGGTAGAGGGATGAGTGAGACAAAACGCTATCGCGCGGCTGTCTTTGACATGGACGGCACGATTCTGGATACCATCACAGATCTGACGGTTTCTTTGAATGAGGCCTGCCGTCTGACCGGACATCGCGCGGATTTTACAAAGGACGATGTGCGTCACTTCTTCGGAAGCGGCGCGGAAGTCGCTGCGCAGCGCGCGCTCGCGGTCGAGAAGGGGTATTCTCTCCGGGAGGTCGGCGCGCTCGGCGTGACAAAGAGCGCAGCGGCATTCGGCATCACGGACGAAGCGGCAAATGCTGTGATTGCGGCCTTTGCTGCCTATTACGGCGAGCACTGTGACGATGCGACGGGGCCTTACCCCGGGATACTTGCCCTTTTGAAAAAGCTGAAGGCGGCAGGAGTCCGCATTGCCGTGGTTTCCAATAAGCTGGACGAGGCGGTGCAGGTCTTAAACCGCGTGCACTTTGAGGGGTTGTTTGAAGAGGCAAAGGGCGAGCGCCCGGACATTCGCCGGAAACCGGCGCCGGACATGGTATTTGCTGTTCTCGAGTCTCTGCAGGTCAGACCGGAAGAGGCTGTCTATATCGGTGACACCGAGGTGGACATGCTGACCGCGAAGAACAGCGGCATGGACTGCATTTCCGTGGACTGGGGATTCCGGAGCCGTGAGGCGCTGGAAGCACTCGGCGCCAAGCGGATTGCGGATTGCGCGGAAGAAGTCTTTGATCTGATTGTCGGAAACGAAGACGCATAACAGATAAAAACAAAGAGCCCGGTTTTCACTTGATTTATCAAGTGAAAACCGGGCTCTTTTGCGACTCTTTTGAATCAATCAGCCTCCCTTGTAGTCCGGAACCGGTGTCGGTCTGTCCTTATCAAAGATATCCGAGGCATTGAACAAATCACTGGTGTGATTCTTGACGGTCATATCCTGCCAGAGTCGATAGCCGTCCAGATTTCGTCTGCCCTGGCGCAGGTAATCCTGACCCTTCTGCACATAGTACTGATTCGAGTCCACGTTGCAGAAGTAGCGGAAGCCGCTCTTATAGAGATACTGGAAGCGCTCGTTGTCATCCTTGTAGGGATGCCAGTCGCCGATATCCGCGCCGAAGGGGAAGATGAGAATGTCGGTGCCGCCGATCAGCTTACCCACATAGTCCTGCCACTTCTGGTTATCGGTCTCGAGCTCGGCAAACGGAATTTTTCCGTAGTTCCGGTGTCCCCAGCTGTGGGAGGCGAGCTCCCAGCCGTCATCCCGGAGGCACTGGGCAACTTCGCGCACCTTCTGTCGATCCGCTTCAATGTTCGGATTCTTGCCCTCGTAGGAGGGATCGGTGCGGTAGCCGAAGACGCCGTTGTAACCGGTCACGGCAATGATGCCCTTTGCGCCGCGGTAGGAGAAGTCCGGGTGCTTCTCAATAAACTCGTCGAGAATCGGAACCAGGTCGTAGGCGCCGACCGAAACGGAACCGTCGTCCATGACCATCTCGTTCATGGGCTTTCCGTTCGGCCCGACTATGATATCCTTCGCAAAGCCATCTCCGTTCATGTACTCGTAATAGTTGACATCATCCTGAGAGAGTACAAAAGCGGTCTTGCCGGGCGGAAGCATAATATCGCCCCAGACCATCTTCTTGCCGCCGGTCGCCGGATCGTCCTCCTCGTGTGCGACATCGTGAATCCGGACTAAGACATAGCCCTTGTCGTACATCGCCTGCATCATCTTCTCGAACTCGGACTTCGTCGTCATGACATCGTTATAGCCGTTCTGACGGTCATCGCCGTCAAAGGCCTTTTTGTTGTCCATGATGAGCGTATGGAAGAAGACATGGGTGATTTTCTGCGGATCCTGGCGTACCAGGGTTCCCTTGACTTCATTGTACTTCGCAATCGCAGCCTGTCCGGCCTCGGACTGCGCCGTCTTTCGTCTGCCTGAATTGCGGCAATCGCAGCGTCGTAATCGTACTGGGCAGCCTTCTTTTCGGCATCCGCGAGGATGTCCTCGGATTTCACCTCCGCTGTCGTGCTCTCCTCGGTAGACTGCTTGGCGTTCGCATGTGCCGCGGAAGGTTTATCTCCCTTCGGGCGACGCAGGAAGAATGCAAGCGCAACTGCCAGGAGTGCCAGTACGAGCACACCGAGCAAGAGCGGAAGCGGCAGCGCTCTGTTTCTGCGGCGTCTCGAATGAAACCGACGTCCGCCGCCGCCGTAAGAATAATTGGGCATAGCTAAGACTTCCTCCTCATTTCTTCTTTTAACGATTAACATTTCTACTATAGTACAAAGTGCACGCGCTTGCAATGCCTGCTTCGTCCGGTTTACTTCAATGCGCTGTCGTGCTACACTCGAAAAAAAACGCAGGACGAGAGGACGGAACATGAATCACAAGCTGCATTCGTCGGCGGCGGACCGCCTGTTTGATGCCATTTTGACTTTGCAAAACCGCGAAGAGTGTTATCAGTTTTTTGAGGATATCTGCACAGTGAATGAACTGCTCTCGCTGTCGCAGCGCTATGAAGTGGCCTTTATGCTGCGCCGCGGCAGAACTTATCTTGAAATTGCGGAAGAGACGGGCGCTTCCACGGCGACCATAAGCCGCGTGAACCGCGCGTTGAATGCGGGAACCGGTTTTTGCGATTTGAGTCTGCAGCGTCTGGGACTCATGCCCGGAAAGGAGAAGTGTGACAGTGACAAGTCAGATGAATGAACGACAGCGCGAGGCGATGGAGTGGACGGAGGGCCCGGAACTGATTCTCGCGGGAGCGGGATCGGGCAAGACGCGCGTGCTGACACATCGCATTGCCTACCTGATTCGGGAGAAACAGGTATCGCCGTGGAATATCCTCGCCATCACCTTTACGAACAAAGCGGCTGCCGAGATGCGAAGCCGCGTGGACGCGCTGGTCGAGAGCGGCGCGGAGGCAATCTGGGTTGCGACCTTCCATTCGAGTTGCGTGCGCATTTTGCGGCGCTTCATTGACCGGATCGGCTACGACAATCACTTTACGATTTACGATGCCGATGATCAGAAGGCCGCGATGCGTGAAGTGTTAAAGCAACTGCAGATTGATCCGAAACAGCTGCGGGAGAGGGTCGTGCTCTCCGCGATCAGCGCGGCCAAAAACGAGATGGTTGACAGCGTGCGGTACGAGAGCGAGGCGAAGGACTTCCAGACGGCCCGCATTGCGCGCTGCTATCGCGCCTACCAGGATTTACTTCGGAAGAACAACGCGCTGGATTTTGACGACCTCCTGTTCAAAACGGTGCAGCTCTTCGAGGCGGATGCCGATGTGCTCGCCTACTATCAGGAGCGCTTTCGCTATATCATGGTGGATGAGTACCAGGACACAAACAGCGTGCAGTTCCGTTTCATCGAGCTGCTCGCAAAAAAATACCGGAATCTCTGCGTGGTCGGCGACGACGACCAGTCGATTTACAAATTTCGCGGCGCGAACATTCACAATATACTGAATTTTGAGAAGGCTTTCCCGGGGGCCAAGGTCGTGAAACTCGAGCAGAATTACCGCTCGAGCGGAAATATTCTGGAGGCGGCCAACGGCGTGATTCAGAACAATGCGGGGCGGAAAGAAAAGCGTCTCTGGACGGCGGCGGAGAGCGGCGAGAAAGTGCGGTGCAGGCGCTATGCGAGCGCCGCGGAAGAGGCAGAGGAAATCGCGGCCGAAATCAAGGCGCGGGCTGTCGGGGGCGATTACGGGCGCTTTGCCGTTCTGTACCGCACCAATGCGCAGTCCCGCGTGCTGGAGGAGCGCTTTGTGGCAGCGGGCATTCCGTATCGTCTGGTCGGCGGCGTCAACTTCTATCAGCGGCGCGAGATCAAAGACATTCTCGCCTATTTAAAGACCGTTGCCAATGCGGCCGATGATCTCGCGGTGCAGCGCATCCTGAATGTGCCGAAACGCGGCATCGGCGCGGCGACGGTTACAGCGGTCTCCGCGTTTGCGGCGGAGCGGGATCTGCGCTTTTTCGAGGCGCTTCGCGAGGCGCCGGCCGCCGGTGTGGCGGGACGCGCCGGTGAGAAAATACAGCGCTTCGTGAATCTGATCGGGGAGTTCCGGAAGGCTGCGGAAAGCTGCTCGATTGCCGAGTTGATTCGCCTCGTGCTGGACAAGTCCGGTTATCTGGAGGCGCTCAAAGAGGAGGGCGAAGTGGAGGCGCAGTCGCGCCTTGAGAATATCGACGAGCTGATTTCCAAAGCGGTGGACTTTGCGCGCGATACGAGTGACCTGTCCGACCGCGCGGACGGGGAGCTCCCGCCGGATATGCCGCCGCTCGATCGTTTCCTCGAGGAAGTCGCACTGGTCGTCGACATTGACCGCACGGAAGAGGGCGAGCGCGTGACGCTGATGACCTTACATGCGGCGAAGGGACTCGAATTTGACGAAGTCTATATCAGCGGCATGGAGGAAGGACTGTTTCCCGGTAACCGGAGTATCGGCGATGACGAGGAAATGGAAGAGGAGCGGCGGCTTTGCTATGTCGGCATTACCCGCGCGAAGAAACGCCTCACCCTGAGCTCGGCAAAGTCTCGCGTTGTGAACGGCGAGCTTCACTTTCACCCGGAGTCCTCCTTCCTCGCGGAAATTCCGCGGGAGGTGCTTGCGGAGGAGGGGCGCGCGCAAGGTCGAGACGATCTGCATGCCGCGAAGGAGCCGCGCCGCACGGAGACACTGTTCACGCAGATGAAACCCGCGGCCTTTGGCAAGGTGTTTCAGGTGGTGCACATGAAAACGCTCCCCTATGAAGTCGGCGACCGTGTCCGGCATGCGCGCTTCGGAGAGGGGAGCGTTACGGAAATCAAGGATGGCAAAAAGGATTATGAAGTGACGGTAGACTTCGATGAGTTCGGCGTGCGGAAGATGCTCGCGTGCTTTGCGAAGCTCGAAAAACTTACATCTTAATCCAGCCGAGCAGACTTGCAATCGAGCTGAACAGGATGATTGCGACAAAGAACGGGCAAAGATACTTAATCATAAAGTTGAAGATCAGGCGGCGCTTAAACGGAGCGCCGTCTTTTGTCACTTCCGCCGCGACGGTGTTGACGCCGACCACGCGGACTATCAGGAGGCAGGTGGTCATCGCGGCAATCGGCATCATCACGGAATTGGTCAGGAAGTCAAAGAAGTCGAGCAACTGCATGCCGATGATGCGCACCATGGCGAGCGGGCCGTAGCCGAGGGCGCTGAGACTGCCAAGCACGAGCATCAGGGCAAAGACGACCAGGCTGGAACGCTTCCGGCTCCAGTGCAGCTCATCTTCGAAGGTGGAGACAGCGCTCTCCGCGAGTGCGATTGCCGAGGTCAGAGCCGCAAAGAGCACCAGCAGGAAGAACATGATGCCGGCCGGCTGGCCGAAGCCCATGCTCGCGAAAATTTTCGGCATTGTGATGAACATGAGTGAGGGACCTGCCTTTAAGACATCCGGATTGCCGCCCGAAAGGCGAAGACAGCCGGAATAATCATGAGGCCTGCGAGAATTGCAATCGCGGTGTCAAAGAGCTCCACATGGCGCGTCGCCTCTTCGATTGAGACATCGTCCTTCATATAGGAGCCGAAGGTCATCAGAATGCCCATCGCAATCGAGAGCGAGTAGAACATCTGCCCCATCGCGGCGACGACGGTCATCCAGGAGAAGTTCCGGAAATTCGGCACCAGAAAATAGGAGACGCCCCGCAGGGCGCCGGGACGCGTGACTGCGTAGACGGCAATGACGACGGCGAGCACAATCAGAATCGGCATCATAATCGTCGAGACGCGCTCAATGCCGTTCTGTACCCCCATATAGATGATGAACATTGTGGTCGCGCTGAAGAGGAGAAACCAGAATTCGGTTTTTCCGCCGCTTGTGATGAAGCTGCTGAAGTAATCGTCGCCTGCGAGAGCCGTGACCTCTCCGCGGCAGTAGGCATAGAGATATTTGGAGACCCAGCCGCCGATGACCGAATAATACGGGACAATCAGAATCGGTATGACGGCGTTGATCCAGCCGCCGAAGCGGAACATCCAGTCCTTGCCGTAGTGTGTAAAAGCGCCGACCGGGCTCTTTTTGGTGCGCCGCCCGAGGGCGCTTTCGGCGACAATCATGGTATAGCCGAAGCTCAGAACCAGGAGCAGGTAAACCAGTAAAAAGATGCCGCCGCCGTATTTTGCGGCGAGATACGGGAAGCGCCAGATATTCCCCAGTCCGACGGCAGAGCCTGCCGCAGACAGCACGAAGCCGAGGCGGGAGGAGAAACTGCTTCTCTCAACTTTTGACGACATTCAAAAAACCTCCGATGTTGAAATCTGTAAAAAATGCACAACAAGCTTATTTTAGAGAGGCTCGCTCTGCTTGTCAACCAAAAGGCTTATGCTATAGTGAAGCTGTCAATCATGCATTGTGTCAAATGACATAGAGAACTTGGGAGGAGAGTATGGACAATTTCAGCGCATTGATGAAACTGGATGAGCTTGTGAGTTCCATGAAGAAGAAAGAGGAGAAGAGCAAGACGCGTGATGCGATTGTCATTGCGCTCGCAATTCTCGGCATTGTCGCGGCGGTCGCAGGCATCGCCTATGCTGTTTATCGCTTTGTTACGCCGGCGGAAGATGAGTTTGATGATGATTTCGACGACGATTTTAACGACGACGAGTTGATTGCTTTCGGTGACGAGGACGAAGAGGACGAGAAGGACGCCAAGGCGGAAGATAAGGAATAAGCAATACAAGCGGAAAATATGGTTTAGAGAGGGCGCGCCGAAAAGACGCGCCCTCTTTTTGAAAGAGAGAGGACAGAAGGCATGAAAAAGGGAGAGGAAGCGCGCGGCATCATTTCGGAGTACCGATTTCCGGATCGCGGCTACATTGTGCGGGAAGACGGGAAGGTATTGGTGAAGCACGCTGTGCCGGGACGGGAAGTGGCATATCGTGTGACCAAGGCGCGAAAGGGGAGTGCGGAGGGCAGAGTGCTGGAAACTCTGCAGCCGGGCGGCCGTGAAACGCGGGAGAGCCGCTGTCCGGCGGTAGGCAGTTGCGGGGGCTGCCTCTACCAGACGCTGCCCTACGAAGAGGAACTGGTGCTAAAGAGTGAGCTGTTAGAGCGCCTTCTCGGGGAGGCTGTGCGGGAGGATTTTCTCTGGGAGGGACTCACGCCGAGCCCGCTCGCGGAGGGCTACCGCATGAAGATGGAGTATTCGTTCGGAGATGCCTATCGGGACGGCCCGCTCTGTCTCGGCATGCATAAGCGGGGCAGTCACTACGACATTGTGGAGACAGATCACTGCGAACTGGTGCACGAGGACTTTAATCTAGCGCTTCGGGAGACACTGCGGTTTTTCCGAGAACGCAATATTCCCTACTATCATAAGATGCGCCACGAGGGGTATCTCCGCTACCTGCTTGTGCGGCGCGGCACGCATCGAAAGGAATTGCTGCTTGATCTGGTCACGAGTTCCCAGTTGCCGAAAGAGGAGGAAGAAGAATTGCTCACGGCCTGGCGGCAACGGATGGTCGGTCTTCCCTTTGCGGCAACCCTGAAGGGCGTGCTCCATACGGTGACCGATTCGGTTGCCGATGCGATTAAGGACGAGCGGACGGAGGTGCTGTTCGGTGCGACGCAGTTTGAGGAGGAACTTTCGGGACTACGCTTTGTGATTACGCCCTTTTCTTTTTTCCAGAACAACGCGGACGGCGCGGAATTGCTCTACGCAAAGGTGGGACAGTATGTCGGCGAGACCGGCGGTAAGGTGGTATTTGACCTCTATTCCGGCACAGGCACCATTGCCCAGCTTGTCGCAAAACACGCGGAGCGTACCGTCGGCGTAGAACTGGTTGAGGAGGCCGTGATTGCCGCAAGGGAAAATGCGGCGCGAAACGGCGTGCGGAATTGCCGCTTTATCGCGGGCGATGTATTAAAGTGCTGGATGAAATCGAAGAGAAGCCGGATATCATCATTCTGGATCCGCCGCGCGAGGGCGTGAATCCGAAGGCGCTGCGCAAGCTGATCCGCTACGGTGTACCGCGTATCATCTATGTCTCCTGTAAGCCATCGAGTCTGCTCACCGATCTCGAAATCCTGCGCGAGGGCGGGTATCACACAACCCGGGCGGCCGGCGTCGATATGTTCCCGCGGACGCCGGGGGTAGAGGCAGTGTTGCTGCTGGAAAAGAAGTGAGTTGCCATTTATATTTATACGGAGGGAAGCGGAATGGAGAAGAGCAGTCAGGAGCTCGCCTTAGAGCGCGTCAGAGAGATGGAAGAGATTTTACAGTCCCAGCGCGAGGAACTTGCCGCAATGCAAAACGCGCTGAGAATCTTTGCGGATTCACAGCGCGCCTATCGGAAACTGGTCAAATATTACTATAGCCGCAATTTCACGGCAGACAACAAGCGCTTCGACCGGGGCGAGCTGTCAGTGCTTTCGAGCGCCGAAGTGCTGACCGAAGATGCTGTCTATGATATGATGGGAGAGCGCTACGAGCTGACGCTCGATATGCTGGAGCTCGCGACAAAACTGATTCGCGAGCGTTAAAGCGTCTCTTCGCGAAAGCGAATGCCGTGTTCTGTGTCCATCTCTTCGACAATCGCGAGAGAATGGAGATCGATGCCTGCCTCACGGATGCGCTTACCGCCGTCCTGAAACCCTTTTTCAATCACGACACCGGCGCCGACGAGCGTAGCCCCCGCCTGTTCAACGAGCTTTGCGAGTCCCAGGATGGCTTTGCCGTTTGCGAGGAAATCATCGACAATCAGGACACGGTCCCCGGGGGACAGGAATTTTTTGGAGACGATGATATCGTTGGTATTCTTGTGCGTGAAAGATTCCACCTTTGCCGTATACACATCTCCCGCGATATTCAGAGAGCGCGTCTTTTTCGCAAAGACGACGGGAACCTGAAAATAGCGGGCCGCAATACAGGCGATGGCAATGCCGGAGGCCTCGATGGTCAGAATTTTGTTGACCGTCTGTCCGGCAAACTGGCGGTGAAATTCCTTGCCAATCTCTTCCAGCAGAGAAACATCAATCTGATGGTTCAAAAAAGAATCCACCTTTAAAATATTGCCCGCCTCAATCTGACCGTCTTTTACAATGCGCTCCTGTAATAATTTCATCTGCATGAAGCCATCCTCGCTTTCAGGGTTCAATAAATTGGAATCAGTTTAGCACAGCTCTGCCGGATAGGCAAAGAGAAAGCGTAATTCGTTTGACAAAGCGAGATTTGAATCTTATAATCCAGACTAAGATCTATGAGATGTATAGATTTGTAACCGGTTCGCTTTGGCACAGAAAACGGAGGGAATGAAAATGGCAAGCAAAAAGGGACAGCGTGAAGAGAAAGTGGAAGAACTCAAGAAATCCGTGGAAGATCTGAAGGAACCTGTGAAGGCATTTGCGGAGCGCGTCAAGTCCGCGGTCGGCAACGAGGCAAAGTCCTTTGCGGAGGATGCAAAGGAACTTGGCAAGGAGGCAAAGAAGCAGGGCAGCAAGGTCAAGGAAGGCGTCGAGAAGGCAAGCAAAACGGTCAAGTCCCGCGCCAAGAAGGTCGGTGCGACACTGAGCGGCAAGAGACAGCCGTGAAGGTGTTTGTGGAGTTTGAGGGCAGACAGCTCGCGGTCGAAGAACTCACGGCGCGCGCTAGGGAAGCTTATCTCGCGGAGAATCCGGCGGCGGAAATCGAGAGCCTTGAGCTCTATGTGAAGCCGGAGGAGAATGCGGCGTACTATGTGGTAAACGGCGACGCATCCCCGTCTTATAAGCTCGCATTGTAATAGAAGAAACAGCGAAATACTCCCGGCAGGATTCACTTCTTGCACGGGGGTATTTTTTTGTGTACTATAGGAATTAGACAATTAATCGGCTGAAAAGCGTTTGGATTCAGAGAGGTATTTTATGTACGATCAGCAGGCAGTATGGGTGGGCAGCAGCGGCGACAAGCATTGCAACCTGCGTTTAAAGCAGGCAAATCGCCACGGCCTGATTGCGGGTGCCACGGGAACCGGTAAGACCGTCACACTCAAGGTGATGGCGGAATCCTTCAGCGATGCCGGCGTGCCGGTGTTTCTCGCAGATGTGAAGGGAGATCTCGCGGGCATGTGTCGGCCCGGTGAGGACAGTGCGGATATGCAGGCGCGCATTGCACACTTCGGTCTGCAAGAAGCCGGATTCCGCTACCGTGCTTATCCGACGGAATTCTGGGATATTTTCGGCAAGCAGGGACTTCCGCTTCGCACGACGGTCTCGGAGTTCGGGCCTCTCCTGTTTGCGCGTCTTCTGGATCTCAATAAGATTCAGAGTGACTTGCTTGAGATTATTTTCCGCATCGCGGACGAAGAGGGACTGTTGCTCCTCGACATGAAGGATCTAAAGTCCATGGTGCGCTATGTCGAGGAGAATGCCGATGCCTACCGGGAGCAGTACGGCAACATCGGAAAGAGCAGCACCGGTGCCATACTTCGCGCTCTCGTTGCCCTCGAGGGAAAGGGCGGCGCGCAGTTTTTCGGCGAGCCGGCACTGCAGATTTCGGACTGGATGCGAGTCGATGCCGACGGCAGGGGCTATGTCAACATTCTGGACTCGACTTCCCTGATTCAGGATCCGACCATTTATTCGACCTTCATGCTCTGGATGTTGAACGAATTGTTCACCGAGCTCCCCGAGGCAGGCGATCTCGAGAAGCCGAAGATGGTATTTTTCTTTGACGAGGCGCACCTTTTGTTTGACAATGCACCGAAGACTCTGCTGGATAAAATCGAGCAGGTCGTAAAGCTGATTCGCTCGAAGGGCGTCGGCGTCTATTTTATCACGCAGAATCCGTCGGATATTCCGGGCGGCGTTTTGGCGCAGCTCGGCAACAAAGTTCAGCATGCGCTTCGCGCTTATACACCGGCAGAGCAGAAGGGGGTCAAGGCAGCGGCCGAGTCATTCCGAAAGAATCCGGCTTTTGATACGGCGACGGCGCTCCAGGAATTAAAGACAGCGGAGGCTCTGGTTTCCTTCCTCGACGAGGGCGGCGCACCGGAAGAGGTGCGGATTGCGTCCATTCTGCCGCCGCAGTCCAAGTTCGGCGCGCTGGATGCCATTACCAGACAGGCGGCAATTCTGGCGAGCGGTCTTCGCGATAAGTACGCGGAGGAGGTCGACCGGGAGTCGGCGTATGAGCTTCTGCTGCAGCGGGTCGATGAGCAGGCGGCCGCTGCGGCCAAGGCGAAGGAAGAAGCGGAAGCCGAGAAGCAGGCAGCCAAGGAAGCGGCCGCTGCGGAAAAGCAGGCGGCAAAGGAAGCGGCGGCAGCCGAGAAGCAGGCAGCCAAAGAAGCAGCCGCAGCGGCAAAACAGGCGGAGAAGGAAGCCGCTGCCGCTGCGCGGGAGGAGAAGAAAAAAGCGGCGCAGCAGAAACGCATCTTCGCCTCTATCGGCGGCTCGGTCACGGGAACCATAGGAAGAGAAGTCGGCAAGCAACTCGGAAAGAGCGCGGGCGGCAGTTTCGGCAAGCAGCTTGGCGGCAATGTGGGTGCGAGCCTCGGGCGTGGCATTTTGAAGACGCTCTTAAAGTTCTGATGGAACCGAAGGCGGTTATCTTTGATCTTGACGGCACCTTGACGGAGTCCGGGGAAGGGATTATAAAAGCTGCGATTGCCGGACTTGCGGCGGTCGGACGAGAGAGCGGCGGAACAGAGAAGTTGCAAAAGTTAATCGGACCGCCGCTCACAGAGGGATTTTCCGAGGTCTACGGTCTCACAGAGGACGAGTGCAAAGAGGCGGTGCGCGCCTTTCGAGCCTACTATGAGACCAAGGGAATCTTTGAAAATGAACTCTATCCCGGCGCACTGAATCTGCTCCGGACATTGCGGGAGCTGGGAACAGCACTTTACCTTGCGACCTCCAAACCGGAACTGCAGGCGCGGCGCGTCCTCGCGGCTTTTTCGCTCACGGCATATTTCAAGGGAATTGCGGGGGGCGATGATACCAAGGACGGCGGCAACAAAGAAAAGATTCTCGCGCGACTGGTACAGACACAGGCAATACCGACAGCTGCGGCGGTTATGGTCGGCGACCGCGCCTACGATATTTGTGCCGCTAACGCACTCGGCATTGCGGGTGTCGGCGTGACTTACGGCTACGGCAGCCGGGAAGAATTGGAAAAGGCGGGAGCAACCCATATTGTTTCTTCCATCGATGCTCTGACAGACCTGCTCCTGAGGGATCTGTGAGAATAAAAGCGAACAGAAAGGGAGGCTACAGATGATAGAGCTTGGCGCTATGAAACGGGAGAGTATTGCAGATCTTTGCAAGGACAGCCGCATTTCACTGGTGCGTGCAGCTGCAGAGGGCAGAGGGCGGGCGTTTGTTCCGACGCTCGACAGTCCTTCGTTTTGTCTGGTTCTGACGGGTGGCTTTTCTTATCTGGTCGGAATGCCGCCGCGCGGCGAGGCTTCGATCGATCTCTATCACCTGCTTGCGCGGGAGTGCGGCGAGACCAGTATTCTTGCCGAGGACGAGTTGTGGGATAATTGGGTGGAGAAGCGCTTTGCCGGCGCTTTCCGGACGGTGTCCCGCTACCTGCTCCGCGCGCCGGAAGGGATGAAGGCAGAGACGCTGCAACAGCGAACGGAACTCGACGAAACCTACCAGCTGCGCCCACTCACGATACGACTCTTAGAGCGTCTCAGAGAGTTTTCCTTCAGCGAGAACCTGATGAGCAGCTTTGCTTCACAGGAGGCGTTTGAAAACTACGGGCGCGGCTATGTCGTGCTGAAAGACAATGAGCCGGTCAGTGCCTGCCTGGCCTATGTTCACAGCGAGGAGATTATGGATGTCAAGGCGGCAACCGAGAAGGCTTTCCGCCGCAGAGGACTCGCCTCGGCGGTCGGCGCCTCTCTGTTGTTGTCTTTCCGGGAGAGCGAAAGACTTCCGGACTGGGACACGGACAGCCTGTTTTCCGCAAGCCTCGGTGAGCGCCTCGGTTACCATGCGGAGCGTGAGTACAAGGTCTATCAAATTGCGGTAGAATAAAAGAACTTTACGCACAGGCAAAAGCGTCGTATAATACAGCTATAGCAAACAGCTCCTGAGATGTGCGACAATCTTACCAATTTTGAACCTGCAAACTTCTGACAGGGAGACATAAGATACAAAGCCGGATGTCAGGCCGCAACTCGTTGAGAAAATAGCGGAAGACAAATGGCCTTGTTCAGTCACCCACCTGGCATTGCCAGGCGTCAATAAGTAAGACCGGCATTTTGGGGCTGTTTTTTGGATTGAAAAGAGGCAGCGCGAGCTGCTTTTTTTGTGAACAGGGAAGGGTTATGATTAACGATCGGAATCAAAAGTATATCGCCTGGGGGCTCACCGCATTTGCGGTGGTCGCTGCGGCTCTTTTTTTCTCGTTTGTGCTTGAGCACCTGGGGCCGCTGGCACTTTTTCTGGGGAAATCGTTGAAATTCTGATGCCGTTCATCTACGGCGCGGTGATGGCATTTCTGATGGCACCTACCTACCAGGCGCTCTCTGTCTTTGTCACGAAATGCCTGCGACCCGGAGGCCTACAGGGTCCCACGGAGGTCAAGATGGGCAAGCGCGTCCTGGTCAAATTCCGCGGGAGCAGCAGCGCCAAACTTTTCACCGAGGCGGAGCGACTCCGGAAAGAAAAAAATGCGGAGCGCATCGGGAAGATGGTGGCCACCTTTGCCTGTATCATCGTCATTCTCGCGGTGCTGACCGCGCTGATTGCGATGCTGATTCCGCAGCTCATCAGCGGCGTTTCGGACCTCACGAGTAACTTGCCGAAGGGTACCAATTCGGTCAGCGGCTGGATTCAGGTGCTGTTTCACGGCAGAAATCCCGACATGGAACAGATGGTTCTGGAGGGCTATCGCCAGATTTCCGACAGCCTCATGCAGTGGATTTCCGCGGACTTCATGCCGAATCTGAATAAGTATCTGACCCAGATGACCAGCGGGGTGATGCGGCTTTTTGTGTTTCTGAAAAACTTTTTCATCGGCCTCATTGTGATGGCCTACGGCCTCAATATGAAGGAGGCGCTCGCGGCACAGAGTAAGCGCTTTCTTTTCGCACTTCTGCCGCGACGCGTCGCAAACGACACGATTACAGAACTTCGTTATGTAAAGTGGGTGTTCTCGAGCTTTATTGTCGGCAAGATTATTGACTCCGTGATTATCGGCATCATCTGCTATATCTGCATGAGTTTCATGAAAATGCCCTATGCGCTTTTGATTAGCGCCTTTGTCGGCGTGACAAATGTGATTCCGTTTTTCGGACCCTTTGTCGGTGCGATTCCGAGTGCATTTATCCTGCTCATGGTTTCGCCGATTACGACGTTGCAATTTCTGATTTTTATTCTGGTGCTGCAGCAGTTCGACGGCAATATTCTGGGACCGCGCATCCTCGGGTCTACGACAGGCATGTCGAGTTTCTGGGTTCTCTTCGCCATTCTGTTTTTTGGCGGAATCTGGGGCATTGTCGGCATGGTGGTCGGCATTCCGACTTTTGCGGTGCTCACCAGATTTACGGAGCGGGCGCTCGCGAATGTCTTAAAGAAAAAGAAGCTTCCGGTCGAGGAAGGCTGCTATGATGCGCTGGATTATATCGATACGGAAGACGGCAGTTTGCACTACGGGCGGCGGGATAAAAAGGAATGAGCTTATTTGCAATTCGGACCGAAGTAGGCTATAATGCGACTAAAATCACGGGAGTGAGGGTGAACTTATGACATTATTAGAAGTTTGGAGAACCAAAGCATACGGTGACCAGCTCAGCAAAGAGGAGCAGGAAAAGCTCTGGAAGGATTATTTTCTGGTTGAGAAGGGCATCTACGAGAAGCTGCTCGCCGATGTGAGCAAGGTGGAGCGCGGCACGGTGAAGGAACTCGCCGAGAAGTACGGCACGGATATTCAGACCATGACGGGCTTCCTCGACGGCATCAGCGAGAGCCTGAAGCAGGACATTCCGACCGAGACCATGGATGAGAATACCGAGATTGTGTTGGAAATCGATCCGGAGAAGCTCTATTACAACATGGTAGAGGCAAAGGCCGAGTGGCTTTACGGTCTGGAGGCCTGGGATCACATTCTGAGCGCGGAGAGAAGAAAAGAGCTGTACCGCGAGCAGAAGCAGAGCGGTACGATTCGCAAGGAAGTCAAGGTCGGCAGAAACGATCCCTGCCCCTGCGGTTCCGGCAAGAAGTACAAATACTGCTGCGGCAGAAACGCATAAGTTTGGCTCCGCTCTTCGGACAGAGGAGAGCGGAGCATTTTTCATATTCGGAAGGGATAGGAGGCGCGCGGAATGGCAGCTTACCAGAGTTTTGCAAAACTCTACGATCTTTTTATGGACGGCGTTCCCTATGACGCCTGGTGTGAGCAGACTGTGCGACTCCCTCGCGTCCTTCGGTATTACCGACGGGATTGTCGCGGAACTCGGTTGCGGCACGGGAAACTGCACGGAGCGGCTCGCGGCGCGGGGCTTTGATATGATAGGGATTGACAATGCCGAGGAAATGCTGGAAGAGGCGCTTCAAAAAAAGATAGCGAACGGCAGTAACGCGCTTTACCTCTGTCAGGATATGCGGGAATTTGAGCTCTACGGCACTTGCCGCGCCATCATAAGTCGCTGTGATGCGATGAATTATCTCTGCGGCACGGAAGAACTCTCTGAGGTGTTTCGGCTGGTCAACAACTATCTGGATCCGGGCGGCATCTTCCTCTTTGATATGAATACCGTTTACAAATATGAGCAGCTACTCGCGGACAATACCTTTGCGGAAAATCGGGAAGAGGGCAGTTTCATCTGGGAAAACCACTATGACAGTGAGACTGCGGAGAATATCTACGACATGACCTTTTATCTCCGGGAGGAGGGGGATTGTTACCGTCGCGCGGAGGAAACTCATGTGCAGCGCGCCTATACACTGGCGGAAGTCAGAGAAGCGGCAGAGCGGGCAGGTATGGTCTTTGTCGCCGCAATGGATGCGGAGACCGAGGGGACACTAACGGATGAGAGCGAGCGGATGTTAATTCTGCTGCGAGAACAGGGAAAGGAAGTAAATAATGAGTGATTATATCGTGAGAGCATTTGCGGAAGGCGGCATGGTGCGCGCCTTCGCGGCGACAACCGGAGATCTGGTGGAAGAGGCGAGACGCATTCACAGCACGAGCCCCATTGTCACGGCTGCGCTTGGGCGTCTCATGACGGCCGGACTCATGATGGGGGCAATGATGAAGGACAAGCAGGATCTTCTGACCATCAAGATTGACGGCGACGGTCCCATGCGGGGAATGTTGGTCACGGCGAACAATGCGGGCGAGGTCAAGGGATATCCCTATGAGCCCGCGGTGATTCTGCCGGCCAACCAGCTCGGGAAACTGGATGTCGCGGGTGCGGTCGGCAAAGGTACCATGACCGTCATCTCGGATCTCGGCTTAAAGAGCCCTATGTGGGGCAGGTCGAATTGGTCTCCGGTGAAATCGCGGAGGACATTGCCTATTACTATGCGTCGAGTGAGCAGGTGCCGTCCGGCGTGGGGCTTGGCGTGCTGATGAATCAGGACAACACGGTTCGCTGTGCCGGCGGCTTTATTGTGCAGCTTATGCCGGGTTGCCCCGAGGAAGTGATTACGGCGCTCGAAGACCGCCTCAAAACAGTGGGATCTGTGACGAGCTTCTTAAAAGAAGGAAAGACACCGGAGGATATTCTCGCCTGGATTTTTGAGGGCAGAGAGCTCAAGCTCACGGATAAGCTTCCGTGTCGCTTCCACTGCGACTGTTCGAGAGAACGGGTCGAGAGAGCGCTGATCAGTCTCGGCAGCAAGGAATTAAAGAGTATGGCGGAAGAAAAAAAGCCCGCAGAACTTCATTGCCAGTTCTGCGGGAAGTCGTATCTGTTTTCGCCGGAAGAACTCACGGCGTTGGAGCGGGAAGCTCACTGACGCACGGGCTGTTCTCTGCGCTCATAGAGTGCGGGGTGACGGCGCAGCCAACGCATATAGCCGAGCGTATAGTGTTCTCCCTTGTCGCGGAGCATATAGAGGAGCTTTTCGAGAAGTGCCCGGGTTTCCGGGTGTAAGAGGCGCCCCTCTTGTTTGGAGAGATAGTAGCCGAGCGGCACGGCATCGGTGTAGTCCTGTCCGCTGTACACTTTGGAGGCGGCAATGCGGTCGCAGACCATCTCGAGCACAAAGCGGAGCGGCATTTTCAGGCTGACCCAGCCGCGCTTTTTGTCGACATCCACCCAGTACTCGTAATGGTGACGGTTGCGTCCTTTGTGGTGCAGCCAGGAGCGGGAATAGCCGAGTTCCTGGCGCTCGGCGGCGTTTGGGGAGCGTACGCCCTGGAAGTAACGGACACCGGTCATGAATTCGGTCGGGGAATATTTGGAGAGATCGTGTGCCAATCCCTGACGTATCAGGCCGACTTTGAAGCAGAGATCCATGACAGTCAATTTGTGTTTTGTGATGGTGCAAAAGTGCTGTATCGCGTTTTTGGCGTAAAAAAGAGGTCTCATCGTAAAAACTCCTATGAATTGTCGAAATAATTTGACAGTAGCCTTAACGTATGCTATTGTAGCGATGGTTGCAGAAGTCTGCAAGCCACAGATTATTTTTTCGGAGGAACACCGGTTATGAGCAAGGGCACAGTCAAGTGGTTTAACAACCAGAAGGGTTACGGATTCATTTCGGATGAGGGCGGAAACGATGTTTTCGTGCACTATTCCGGTCTGAAGATGGATGGGTTCAAGACCCTCGAGGAAGGCGCAAAGGTCGAGTACGACATTGTCGACGGCGCTAAGGGACCGCAGGCTACCAACGTCTTGGTGATTGAGTAAACCGGTTCCCCCGTGGGAAACGACTATTCATGAGATCAAACAAAAAGAACCGAAGTTTGCATTTTGCGGCTTCGGTCTTTTTTTATTTCCGCAGAGAAAGAGAAGAGAGCAGGGTGTTCAGATATTCGCCGCAGAGTGCCGGCGTAGCGGCAAAATCGGAGAAGGGCAGGTAGAGCGGTGTGCTGCGCGCGGTTCGCTGAAAACAGGGCTGCTTCGGTTTCATGCGCCCGGGGAGTGCCAGAAAGGCATCGTGCTTCGGCTGACGTGCGGTATCGCGGGTGGCCTTTTCCTTTGCGGCGGCATCCACAAAAGCAGCCAGACTTTTGTGGAGCAGGCTGCCGTCTTCTTTCAGAATATAATAATTCCGATAATCCTTCCAATAGTGAAAGAGTGTGTCGGTGAGAAGCGGCAGTGTGGCGGACAGAGCGTTCCCCTCGGCGTTCAGAGAGACGGTCTCCTTTTCCAGCGAGAGCGGAAAGGGAAGTGCCGTTTCACTGCGCGCGGACAGCCTGGCGACCGTTTTCTCACGCGTGAGAGTCAAGTCTTGAAATGTTCCGCAAAAAAAAGCGGGAATCGCAAGGAGGGATAGCAGAGAAGGCAGTGCGACGACATCGGCCGCATTATGCGCGAGCAGAGCCTGAAGCAGAGCCTCGTCATGCGTTCGTTGCCAGAGGGAATAGGTTTCAATCAGCTCGGCACCGGTGAAGGGATCTTCCCGGGTGAGACCGAGTCGAGCTTCAAGCGCACGCTGGGTGAGGCGCTCTCCGGCAAAGAGTGCGCGGTACGGGGAGACAGCCGCATAAAAGTCCAGGCTCTGCTTTTCGGTGAGAGGGCAGGGCAGATGATACTGCGCACTGCACTGTGTGAGAAAAGGCAGATCAAAGCGCGCGCCGTTAAAATGAACGAGCGTCGCAAAGGGGGCGGCAAAGGCGAAGAAACTGCGCAGCAAGGCCTGCTCTTCGCTGAGAGAATCGGCGAACCATTGGTGCAGGACCGCATCGCCCGCATCCGAAAAAGAAAGTGCGCCGATCAGATAAATCTGCGCAGAGGCCGGGGAAAGACCGGTGGTCTCAATATCAAAGAAAAGCAGGGAGGAAGGAGCTGTCCCGGCGGGCAGCGTGGAAAGAATCTGCGCATAGTTGTCGCGCGATACCTTTGTTTCGAAGGAAACCATACAACTTCTCCTCTCTCATTTCGGTACTCTAGTATACGCCTTCCTTGTTAGATTGAAAAGGCTGTGCTAAACTAGACAACAGGGAAAGTTTCGACAGAGCAGGAGGGTTTATGATTTCTTATATCAAGGGAACGCTTGCTGCGGTCGGTGAGAGCGAAGTGATTGTTGAGGCGGGTGCTTTCGGCATTGCCGTAAAGACCTCCCGCGCAGTCATCGAGAGACTGCCGACGAAAGGCGCGGAGCTCTTACTCCATACCTATTTAAAGATGAGCGAGGATGCGGTTTCGCTCTATGGTTTTGACAGAGAGGCGGATCTCCGCCTCTTTCGTGCGCTGCTCGGTGTGAGCGGCATAGGGCCCAAGGGGGCACTTGCCGTGCTGTCGGCGCTGGAGCCTGAGGCACTGAAGCTTGCCGTGCTGACAGGCGACGCAAAGGCAATCGCAAAGGCCCCGGGCATCGGCGTCCGGACAGCGGAGCGGATTATTCTGGAACTCAAAAACCAGGAGGTTGTGCAGACGCTTTCGGCGGACACGGTGCCCGGCGGAAATGTTTCCGGCGCTGCTGCGACGGAGGCAATCGATGCGCTGGTGCAGCTCGGCTATGGCATAGGCGAGGCGACGCGCGCGGTCCGGGCCGTTCCGGAGGCAGAAAAGAAGGACAGCGAGACACTCTTACGGGAGGCGCTCCGGCAGTTCTGAGCCTGAGAGGAGAATATGGAGCGTAGAATCATAACAACAGAACTTGCAACCGAGGAGACACGATTCGAGCAGTCGCTTCGGCCGCAGCGCTTACAGGAATATATCGGACAGAAGAAATTAAAGTCTATGTTGCAGGTCTATATCGACGCGGCGAGACAGCGGCGAGAGTCTCTGGATCACGTGCTCTTTTACGGGCCGCCGGGACTCGGCAAGACCACGCTCTCCGGCATCATTGCGAATGAGATGGGCGTGCACATGAAAATTACTTCGGGGCCTGCCATCGAGAAGCCGGGTGATATGGCGGCAATCTTAAATCATCTGCAGGAGGGCGATGTGCTCTTTGTCGATGAGATACACCGCTTGAACCGTCAGGTGGAGGAAGTGCTCTATCCCGCGATGGAAGATTTTGCAATCGACATTGTGCTCGGCAAGGAGAGCAATGCCAAGAGCATACGCCTCGCGCTGCCGCACTTTACCTTAGTCGGGGCGACAACAAGAGCGGGTTTGCTCTCCGCACCGCTCCGGGATCGCTTCGGCGTGGTACAGCGCCTTGAATTTTATGAGCAGGACGAACTGCAGGAGATTGTCCTCCGCTCGGCAAAAGTACTCGGTGTCGAGATTGATGCGGCGGGCGCGGCGGAAATTGCGCGGCGCTCCCGCGGAACTCCGCGGCTGGCTAACCGCCTACTGCGGCGCGTCCGGGATTTTGCGGAAGTTAAATACAGCGGTGCCGTTACGGAAGCAGTGGCGCGCGATGCGCTGAATCTTTTGGATGTCGATACCTGCGGCCTCGACGCAGGGGACAGAACCATATTGAATCTCATCATTGATATGTTTCACGGCGGCCCGGTGGGACTGGATACGCTGGCTGCGGCGCTCGGGGAAGATGCCGGCACGCTGGAGGAAGTCTATGAGCCCTATCTCCTGATGCAGGGCTTTTTGATTCGGACACCGCGCGGCAGAGTCGCGACAGAATACGCATACAGCCATTTGAATCGAAAAAAGGAAGATGAGGAGCAAGCAGATGCGTGACGAACAGAGTAGACAGCGTAGTACGGAAGTCATCATTGACGGCAAGGTAATTCCGCTCGCCGGGGGCGACAGTGCGTATCTTCGCCAGGTTGCGGCTTATATCGACAATAAAATTGCGGAGCTCAGGCAGAACCGCGCCTATGCGCGTCAGAACAGTGAGCGGAGGGCACAGATTCTCTGGCTGAATCTTGCGGATGACTGTCTGCAGGCGAGAGCGGAGAGTGCGGAACTCAAGGAAGAGGCGGCAGCGCACGCCTCCGAAGTCTATGCCCTGAAGCGAGAACTTGTCGAGCAGCGTCTTCGCATGGAGACCTTGCAGAAAGATGCCAAGGATGAGGCGGCAGAGACTTCGCTTGCGGCAGAGAAGCAGAAGCTCGAAGAGCAGCTTGCCGCCGCTGAAAAAGAGAAGGAGTCGCTGCAGGCGGAAAAGGAACGCCTCACTGCCAACATACACCGTCTCGAAGAGGAACTGGAGGCAGAGAAGAAACGCAGCAAGGAACTGGAAACAGAGCTGGATGAGCTGCTTTCCAAGTAAACGGACAGATTAGGACAGAATGAGGAATAAGATACCAGAACTTTTGGCACCCGCAGGCTCGATTGAAAGCCTGCGGGCGGCAGTCAATGCAGGCGCAGATGCCATTTATGTCGGCGGTGCGAAGTATGGCGCGAGAGCTTATGCGGAGAATCCGGAGGAAGCGGATCTCATCGGGGGGGCTGCGCTATGCGCACCGCTTTGGTGTTCGTATCCATATGACGGTCAACACCCTCTTAAAAGAGGCGGAACTTCAGACTTTGCCGGATTATATCGCACCCTATTACGAAGCGGGATTGGATGCTGCAATTGTGCAAGACCTGGGAGCGCTGGCTCTGCTGCACGAGCATTTCCCGCTTCTTTCCCTGCACGCAAGTACCCAGACTACCATTACGGGGCCGCATGCCGCAGAGCTATATCGGCGTCTCGGCGTGAGCCGTGTGATTCCGGCGCGTGAATTGAGTCTCGAAGAACTGGTGCGCATCAAACGGGAGACCGGATTGGAGGTAGAGAGTTTTGTGCACGGCGCACTCTGTTATGCCTACTCCGGACAGTGTTTCATGTCGAGCCTTCTCGGTGAGCGCTCGGGCAATCGGGGGCGTTGCGCCCAGACCTGCCGCCTGCCCTATAGTCTGCAGCGCGAAAATCAGAAATCGTCCGGACAGGGACTGTTCCTCAGCTGTAAAGATCTCTGCAGCCTGGATTTGATTCCGATGCTCGCAGAGAGCGGCATAGACAGTCTAAAAATCGAGGGGCGTATGAAGAGCCCGCGCTATACGGCCGGTGTCGTATCCATCTGGCGGAAGTACCTGGACCTCTACGCGAGGGAAGGGGCAGAGGGATTTCAAGTGGAAGCGGCGGACAGGGCGCATCTCTTGGACCTTTTTGACCGGGGCGGTCAGACAGAGGGGTATTATCGCCAACACAACGGGCGCGAAATGATAGTCCTGCAGGAGAAGAAAGAGAAGCGGAAGCAGAATATTCCGTATGAAGAGGAAATCGAAGAGAAGTATCTAAAAACGGAGCGGGAGTTGCCGCTCTACGGAAAGTTTGTGCAGCGGGACGGCGAGCCGATGTATTTGGAACTCAGCGCCTCCATTCCCGGAGCGGGGCAACTCAGTGCCGAAGTCACGGGCGAAATTGCCGAGCGGGCGAGAACGGCCGGGAGTACGGCGGAGGCGGTGCGGGAGCGGCTTCAGAAAACCGGGGGCACGGGCTTTCGTTTTGCAAAGCTGGATGTCTCAATCGAAGAGGGCTTTCTTTCCGGTGAAACAACTGAATGAGCTGCGCCGAAAGGGAATCGAAGCAATTTCCGCAAAGATTGACGCGGCCTTTCGACGGGATTTTGTGCGTGGTACAGAGACTGTTCACGCGGCAAAGACAGACAGCAAAGACAAGATTGTCCGCACGACAGATATAGAACAGACAGTGCCGGAACTCCATGTGAGCTGTGACAGCTGGGAGCAGATACAGACGGTTTCCGCGATGGAAGAGGTCGCCGCGATCTCCTTCGGCGCAGACAGTATTCCGGCGGAGAGGTGGCAGGCGGCGGTCCGCTGCATACAGAATGCAGGCAAGCGAGCGTATCTGCTCTTGCCGCAGATTTTCCGGACAGAAGCAGAGCGCTTTTTCCGGGAGCAGGCGGAACGGTTGGTCGATTTGCCGCTGGATGCTTTGATTATCCGGAATCTGGAAGAGCCGAGCTTTTTTGAGACACTCTACGGAGAACGGAACAGGCGCTGTCCGGCCTTCTATTTTGATTTTCAAGTCTACGGCATGAACAGGACAGCGCAGCTCTGTCTCAGAGAGTTCGGTGCCGCGCGTCTCACATTGCCGATTGAGGAAACAGCGCGAGAGCTCAAATCTCTTGACACGGCGGGACAGGAGATGGTTGTCGCGGGGCGGCTGCCGATGATGGTGTCGGCGAACTGTCTCAAAAAGACAGCGGCGCGCTGTGATCATAAACCCGAGTATATGAAACTCAGGGACCGTCGCATGATGGAAATGCCTGTCAAGACGCATTGTACCTTCTGCTATAATACAATTTACAATGCGGCGCCGCTCAGTCTGAGCGGTGTGGCTGCGGAGCTTACCGGGCTCAAGCTTGGCGCGGTGCGTCTCTTACTCAGCAATGAGAGCGCTGCAGAGACAAAGACGGCGGTGCGCTCGATTTACCGGAGCTTTGTTCTGGGGGAGCTGGGCGTCCCGGAGGCATACGAAAACTTTACGCGCGGGCATTTTAAGCGCGCGGTCGAATGAGGCAACGGGACAGGGAGAAAGGGCTTGTGCTGCAAGCTGTCAGTAGTACACTTACATTTGTTTGGGGATATGCGTCGCGCAGGAGGGATTGCAAATGGTCGAAGCAACGAGCTGTGGCGGCATCGTGATCTTTCACGGAAAGATCCTGCTGCTCTATAAGAATTACAGAAACCGCTATGAGGGTTGGGTACTCCCGAAGGGCACCGTAGAGGCGGGCGAGAGCTTTGAGACAACTGCGCTTCGCGAGGTAAAAGAGGAGACAGGAGTCAGTGCTCATATTGTCGAGTACATCGGCAAGAGCGAATATACATTTAACGCCCAGGCAGAGCAGGTCGACAAGAGTGTCCACTGGTATCTGATGAGCGCGGAGAGCTATTATTCCAAACCGCAGCGGGAAGAGTTTTTTATGGATTCCGGCTATTACAAGTATCACGAGGCATGGCATCTTCTGAAATTTGCAAATGAAAAGGCAATGCTCGAAAAGGCCTATGCGCGCTATCAGGAACGAAAGCGAAATCGCATCAGCGAGTCTGACTGATGTGCAGCTATTATAATAGGAAGAAAGAGGGGTAACGCCATGATTCAATTGGAACGCAGCTCTGTTATGAATCTGGAAAATGCGATGCGCGGCGCGAGAAATCCGCTGAATTCCTGGGCAAGAAGTGACAGCTACTACGACGAAGCCGGAAATTATATTCTGGGAGAGAACGATCTCGGTCTGGCCATGCGACTCAGAAAGGCCGGGAGCGATCATCGGAAGTATATGCGTCAGATTTTTGTCTCGGTCGATATCACGGCGCCGCTCTACTGGTGGAAGGAATATGACACCTATAAAGTGGCGACGGTGGCAAACTCCACTTCGACTATGCACAAGATTCACAGCAAACCCTTTTCACGGGAGGATTTCTCTCACGACCATATGACAGAAGAGGCGCTCGCTGCGCTGGATCGGATGATTGAAGTTCTGGAGCAGTTGCGTCTTCGCTTTGTCGAGACCAAAGAAAAAGACGCATGGTATTCGATGATACAACTGCTTCCCGAAAGCTATCAGCAGCTTCGCACTTGCAGCTTTAACTATGAGACGCTGGTGCATATTTATTTTTCAAGACGCGATCACAAGCTGGCCGAGTGGCACACGTTTTGCGATTGGATTACTTCGCTCCCCTATGCGAAGGAACTGATACTCGGAGAAGAAGCATGATTTTGATTGCGGCGGTGGACAGCGCCTGGGCCATCGGAAAAGGCGGTAGGCTTCTGGTCAAATTCCCCGCGACCAGAAACTGTTTCTGGAGGAGACGCTTGGCAAGACTGTCATCATGGGGCGGAAAACTTTTTTGGATTTACCGGGACAGCAGCCGCTTTACGGCAGGCGCAACATTGTGCTGAGCCGGAGTCCGGAGTTTGCACCGAAAGGTGTGACTGTCTGCCACAGCATCGGGGAGGTCTTGCGGGAAGTCCGGGAACTTCCCAGGGATGAGGTCTTTGTGTGCGGAGGTGAGAGCATCTACCGAGATTTTCTGCCGTATGCGGACAGCGCGGAAATCACAAAGATTGACTACCTCTATGACGGAGATCGCTTTTTCCCGAATCTGGATCGGGATTCGGAATGGGAACTGACCCGGGAGAGTGAAGAGGAGACCTATTTTGATTTGCCGTTTTCTTTCTGTCGCTACGAGCGAAAGAGTGGCGGCATGCGGATAGAATAAGTGCGCGAAAACAAGACTTGATTCGGTAACACGGTATTACAGCAATGGAGAATCCTTATGTATAAATCCTGAAGAAAAAGAAACTTGCAGAGCAAATTTGGCTCATGGATGTCGAGGCACCGCGCGTCGCCGCGAAGTGTCTGCCGGGAGAGTTCCTGATTGTAAAAATCGATCGCTACAGCGAGCGCATTCCGCTGACCATCTGCGACTATGACCGCGAGAAGGGCACCGTGCTGATCGTCTTCCAGGTTGTCGGCGCGAGTAGCTACCGGATGGCGGAGCTGAACGAGGGCGATTTCTTTGAGGATGTCGTGGGACCGCTCGGATGTCCCTCGGAGCTCACCAAAAAGACGCCGGAAGAACTCCGGAAAATGAACATTCTCTTTGTGGCCGGCGGCGTCGGCACAGCGCCTGTCTATCCGCAGGTCAAATGGCTGAAGGAGCAGGGTGTCACGGCGGATGTCGTGCAGGGCGCAAAGAATAAGGATTTGGTGATACTCGAGGATGAGATGCGCGCGGTCTGCGGGGACCACCTCTATATCACCACCGATGACGGGTCTTACGGATTCCACGGTCTTGTGACCGCAAAAGTCGAGGAGCTGGTGGAAAAAGAAGGCAAGCGATATGATCTCTGTGTCGCAATCGGCCCCATGATTATGATGAAGTTTGTCGCGATGCTCACCGAGAAGCTAGGTATCCCGACGGTCGCCAGCATGAATCCCATTATGGTGGACGGCACGGGGATGTGCGGTGCCTGCCGTCTGATTGTCGGTGACGAAGTCAAGTTTGCCTGTGTGGACGGTCCGGAGTTTGACGCGCACAAGATTGACTTTGACCAGGCGATGAAGCGCGCCAGAATGTATGCGAGCGAAGAGGGCAGAGAGTATCTGAGAGAAAAAGAAGGCAAGACGCACCACGGCGGCTGCGGAAATTGCGGAGGGCAGCAGTAATGGACATGATGAAGAGAGTTCCGATTGCGGAGCAGACACCGGAAGAGCGCGCCAAAAATTTCAAAGAAGTATGCCTCGGATATACAGAAGAAGAGGCGAGAGCGGAGGCATCCCGCTGTTTGAACTGTAAGAATCCGCGCTGCGTTGCGGGATGTCCGGTTTCGATTAATATTCCGGCATTTTTACAGCAGGTCATCGCCGGACAGGAGGCAAAGGCTGCGGGCATCATCGCCGAGAGTTCGGCACTTCCGGCAGTTTGCGGCCGCGTTTGTCCGCAGGAAACCCAGTGCGAGGGCGTCTGTATTCGCGGCATCAAGGGTGAGCCGGTTGCAATCGGTAAGTTGGAGCGCTATGTGGCAGACTGGGCACGTGAGCATAAACTGGAGCCGGAGAACCATTCCGAGAAAAACGGGCAGCGCGTCGCTGTGATCGGTGCGGGGCCGGCGGGACTCACCTGTGCGGGCGATCTCGCAAAGCTCGGCTATGAGGTCAAGATTTTTGAGGCGCTCCACGAACCGGGCGGTGTGCTGGTTTACGGTATCCCGGAATTCCGACTGCCGAAGGACACGGTGGTTGCGCATGAAGTCGAAAATGTCAAAAAACTCGGCGTGGAGATTGAGACCAACACGATTGTCGGAAAGTCGGTCTCGGTAGACGACCTTCTCGACAAAGAGGGCTACGATGCGGTATTTATCGGTTCGGGCGCAGGCCTGCCGATGTTCATGCATATTCCGGGCGAGACGGCGAGCGGCGTCTTCTCGGCAAATGAGTTTTTGACGCGCAATAACCTCATGAAGGCCTTCCGAGAAGACTATGACACGCCGATTTTTGCGGGCAAGCGTGCGGTTGTCGTGGGCGGCGGAAATGTCGCAATGGATGCGGCGCGGACGGCGCTTCGCCTCGGTGCAGAGACGCATATTGTGTACCGCCGCTCGGAAGCAGAGCTTCCGGCGCGCGCGGAGGAAGTGCATCACGCAAAAGAAGAGGGCGTCATTTTTGATTTGCTCACCAATCCGGTCGAGATTTTGCAAGATGAAACGGTTGGGTTCGCGGCGTCCGTGTGATACACATGGAACTCGGGGAGCCGGATCAGTCGGGCAGAAGAAGACCGGTCGAGATTCCGGGTTCCGAGGAGGAAATCCCGGCGGATACGGTTATCATGGCACTCGGCACATCGCCGAATCCCTTGCTTTCTTCAACAACGGAGGGACTTGAGACAAATCGCAAAGGTTGTCTGATTGCGGATGAGAAGACCGGTCAGACCACGCGCGAAGGTGTCTTTGCGGGCGGCGATGCCGTAATCGGTGCGGCCACCGTGATTCTGGCGATGGGAGCCGGCAAGCAGGCGGCGCGCGGCATTGACGAGTATCTCCGCGCAAAACGGGCGTGATTGTAATCTGTTCGGATATAGTATATAATAATCAAGGGATATAAGCCCGATTATTTTGTGCATTTGCACGAGCGGAGGATAGAGGAGGAAAGGTACATGAGTAAACTTGATTTGAGCAAGTATGGCATTACCGGAACAACAGAGATCGTATACAATCCGTCTTATGAATTGTTATTTGAAGAGGAGACCAAGGCGGGTCTGGAAGGCTTCGAAAAGGGGCAGGTGACCGAGCTCGGCGCAGTCAACGTGATGACCGGCATTTACACGGGGCGCTCTCCGAAAGACAAGTTTATCGTCATGGACGAGAACTCCAAAGATACGGTCTGGTGGACCTCCGATGAATACAAGAATGATAACCATCCGGCTACCGAAGAGGCTTGGCACGCAGTCAAAGAGCTTGCAAAAAAGGAGCTCTCCGGCAAGCGCCTCTTTGTGGTTGACGCATTCTGCGGTGCGAACCCGGATACCCGCATGGCAGTGCGCTTCATCGTCGAAGTTGCATGGCAGGCACATTTCGTGACCAATATGTTCATTCGCCCGACGGCGGAAGAGCTGGAGAACTTCGAGCCGGACTTCATTGTCTATAATGCGTCGAAGGCAAAGGTTGAGAACTACAAGGAACTCGGCCTCAACTCCGAGACCGCGGTTGTCTTCAACATCACGACCAAGGAGCAGGTCATTCTGAATACCTGGTACGGCGGCGAGATGAAGAAGGGTATGTTCTCGATGATGAACTATTACCTGCCGCTCCGCGGCATTGCATCGATGCACTGCTCGGCAAATACCGATATGGACGGCAAGAACACGGCTGTGTTCTTCGGTCTCTCGGGCACCGGTAAGACCACGCTCTCGACCGATCCGAAGCGTCTTCTGATCGGCGATGACGAGCACGGCTGGGATGATTCCGGTGTCTTCAACTTTGAGGGCGGATGCTATGCCAAGGTCATCAACCTCGACAAGGAATCCGAGCCGGATATTTACAATGCAATCCGCCGCGACGCACTCCTCGAGAATGTCACGGTCGATGCAAACGGTAAGATTGATTTCACCGACAAGAGTGTCACGGAGAATACCCGTGTTTCCTATCCGATCGATCATATCGAGAAGATTGTAAAGCCGGTTTCCCACGGCCCGGCAGCGGAAAATGTGATTTTCCTCTCGGCGGATGCGTTTGGCGTATTGCCGCCGGTCTCCATTCTGACGCCGGAGCAGACCAAGTATTACTTCCTGTCCGGCTTTACGGCAAAGCTCGCGGGAACCGAGCGCGGCATCACCGAGCCGACCCCGACCTTCTCGGCTTGCTTCGGTCAGGCTTTCCTCGAGCTGCACCCGACCAAGTATGCGGAAGAGCTTGTGAAGCGCATGGAGCAGAGCGGCGCAAAGGCTTACCTCGTGAATACCGGCTGGAACGGCAGCGGCAAGAGAATTTCGATTAAGGACACGAGAGGTATCATCGATGCCATTCTGAACGGCGATGTGCTGAAGGCACCGACCAAGAAGATTCCGTTCTTTGACTTTGAGGTGCCGACCGAGCTTCCGGGCGTGAATCCGGCCATCCTTGATCCGCGTGATACCTATGCGGACAGCGAGGAGTGGAACAAGAAAGCAAAGGATCTCGCAGAGCGTTTCATCAAGAACTTTGTGAAGTATGAAGGCAATGCAGCCGGCAAGGCTTTGGTTGCGGCAGGTCCGAAGACCGAGGCATAACGATATAGACGAAAAGGAAACCATGTATTGGCATGGTTTCCTTTTTTTTTGCGGATATCGGCAGAACCTCCGGCGCCGATATTCAGCCGCTGCCAATCGGAACAAGACGCCGATTCCGAGTCATTGCGCTGATATAAGATTTACATAATATTATTATGTAAAAATGTGAAAATTTCGCATTGTACGAATTCGGATGCCGAAGCGCTACATCTTTTAATTTTAACAAAAAAATAAGAAACGGAAAACATAGATACGAAACATTGCAAAGTGCGTGCGCATCTATATATTTTAAGAGAAGTTTAAGATTGAGCTATACAAACGGAGGACAACGAATGAGCAAACGAGGGAACAAGTCAAAGCGCTTGCTTGCGATGATGCTGAGTGCTGCCATGACAGTGCTGAACATCTCGACGGCAGTGCCCGCTTATGCAGCGCCATCCGCAGAAGAATATCGGGAAGACGCAGAGCTGATCAATGACTTGGCTCTCCCGAAGTCTTTGCAGCAGCAGTTGCAGGCAAGGGGAGCAAGCCCTTCTGACGCTACCGGGCAGAACAAGGTAGCAGAGGACATCCTCGCGGGCACAGCGCGCTGGGGGACACCGTCCAATGCGGCGCGTGTGTTACACACCCAGCTCGACGGCGTAGAGATTGAAGTCAGTGCACCGGCCGGTGTGTTGCCGGAAGGGGCGACGCTCCGTGCGCGGAAGCTGACCGAAGAAGAAGAGCAGGAAGTGCTCGCGAAAATCAATGAGCACGCCGCGGCGAGCGGCAAGACGGCAACCGCGCAGTTCCTCTGCGATTTGACGGTGTTAAACGCAGCGGGAGAGCCGATTCAGCCGGATACCGCGAAGGGTACGCTGGCGGTTTCCTTCCATAATATAAGCATTGTCTCCGCAGAGAGTTCGAAGACAGCGCCGGAAGAAGAGAATGAAACCGAGAAGACGGGCGTTTCCGTGCTTCATATTGATGAGGCAGCCGAGAAGGTCGACACGCTTCGCGAGGGACTCGACGAGAACCTGCCGGTTTTACAGGCAGCGGCAGAGCATTTCTCGCCCTTCGCAGTCGTCAACTATCAGACCGGCAACACCCAGCTCGGCGTGTCCTTTAAGCTTCTCGACTACGACGGAGACGCGACGCGCCAGACTATAAGCTCGGCGATGTGACTGTGGTTGACGGTGTCGGAAACGGCATTACCTCGATGAACTTCCAGGTCGACACGGGTAACATTATCGACATGCCTGCGAGCGGTACGGTTGTCGGCAGCAAGACCTACCAGAGCTTTACGGATATCAATCCGGCGGGCAGCCATCTGTTCTACCAGTTCATTTTCCCGACCGCATTGACGGCGGCCGAGGCAAAGGACTTCATTGAGCAGCAGATGAAGTTCAAGCTTGCGAGCCCGGGCGCAAATCAGCAGTTAAAGATTACGCTCGGTAACGGTCAGAACAACTTCCCGACCAACGCGATTATCAAGATTTCGAAGAAGACGATTCCGAACCCGATGCCGGGAGACAGTGCGGAGCACTACTATATGTATGTGGAGCCGCAGCCGGCAGGGCTTGTGAGCTGGGCGGACAGCTACAACACCGCAAAGCAGAGCTACCTGGACGGTATGCGCGGCTACCTGGTAACGATTACCTCCGCGGTAGAGGATCAGGTGCTTGACCAGATCACCTCGCCGACCACCGGAGCTTGGTCCGGCGGTGCGCGTTTCGAGGGCATCAACGACGCGACGAGTGTTCCGGCTTGGTCCGATAACTCGGTTGCGGGACGCACCGGCACCGTTTTTGCAAACCAGAACTTGAATGCATCTTCTACCTCGACGGCGACTGCGGCAAGACGCTTCCGCTGGCAGGACGGACCGGAGAGCGGCATTGAGTACTATGAGCAGGGCACCGGCGGCGCGAATCCCTTAGGAAACGGAACGCCGCTCGTGACGCCTTACTCCGGCGGAATTCCGGCGTACACGCACTTCCGTCCGACCGGTGAGCCGAACTCTGCGGTAGGACACGGCCTCGCGGTCAGCGGTTACGAGGGTGTCATGCAGGTGCACAACGCGGGCTACTGGAATGACCTCCATAACCGGAGTGACTATACCGGCGGCGGTCTCGATGTCAAGGGTTTCTATATCGAGTTCAGCGGTTACAATAAGACCGGCGACACCGCTGATGAATCTGTTCCGCTGGTCACGGCACCCACCGCGACGGTGATAGTGGGCGGTCAGACCTATTACTTCAGCAATGCGGACGATGCGGTTGCGTTCTCTTCGCAGAACGGCAATGCACCGGTGAGTCTGATCGGTAACACAACGCTCACGACGAATGTGCCGGCCGGTGTGACCATAGACCTGAACGGTCATACGCTCACGGTTCCCGCGGGCAGCACGGTCGTGAACAACGGCACCATCAACGCGACGAACCCCGCAAGCAATCTGCTGGTGCAGGGCGCGAACGGCAACTTTAGCAACGCGGCCGGCGGTCAGGTGACGCGCACGCTCACCATTCAGATGAATAACCGCACGGTCACGGCAACCGAGCCGCTCACTTGGGCAACCACGGATGCGACGGTTACCGGACTCATCGGCAACGACCGCGTGAGCGCACTCACGGTAAACTTCGACAACAGTTCGACCGCGGATGTGAATCCGACGCTCCCGGTCATTGCGGAAAATCCGACAAGCTTCGACAACGGAACCGCAGGCAGTGCGGCAATCGCTACCTATACCATCAACTATCTGCCGGGTACGGTGAACAGAAACCCGCATCAGTATACGGTGAAGTTTATCGCAAACGCACCGGCGGGGCAGACCGCGACCGGTACCATGGCGGATCAGACTATTATCGGCAATGCGGCTGCGAACCTGACGAACGGCTTTGCTGTGAACGGTTTCAGCTTTGTGAACTGGAGCGGTTCGAACGGTCAGACCTATGCGGACGGCGATATGCCGACGCTGCTTTCGACGCAGAATGGCGCGGTTGTCACGATGACCGCAAACTGGAGCGAAAACAGCTATCCTATTCAGTACACGACGAACGTGAACCCGGCATCCCGCACCGCAAGCGCTGCGGTAAACCCGAACACCGTGACAAGCTATAAGGTCACGGATCCGAACGTCACGATTCAGCCCATGACCTGGCCGGGCTACACCTTTGACGGCTGGTACGACAACCAGTTGTTCACGGGCATGCCGGTCTCGACCCTGCTCACGAGTACGGCGCCGGTGGGCAACAAGCACTACTATGCGAAGTGGACCGCAAAGAACTATAATCTCGCATATCGCCTGAACGATTCCGCGACTCAGCCGGCAAATAACCCGGATGCGGGCTTCATAAGCTATACGGCAGAGGATGCGGATCACACCTTCGGAGCACCGACCCGTCCGGGCTATACCTTCCTCGGTTGGTTTACGGATCAGGCTCTTACAACCGCGGCACCGGCAACGCTGTTGACTGCGCAGGGCGATACGAACCCGACCATACTCTATGCAAAGTGGAGTGCGCCGCTTCCGTATTCGATTACCTATGTGCTGAACGATACGACCCCGGCCGGACACCCGGCAAGCAATCCGGCGACCAACCCGGGCGGCTTCGATGTGACGGACCCGACCATTAACCTGCAGGCGCCGACCCGCACGGGCTACACCTTCCTCGGCTGGTATGCGGACGCCGGTCTCACGACCCCGATTTTTTCGATCAACCCGGCGAGCGCGGTGAATTACACAGTCTACGCAAAGTGGAGTGCGCCGAATGCTACAATGTACAGTGGACGCTGAACGACACGGTTCCGGCGGGTCTCACAGCGGCAAACCCGAATGCTTCGCTCACGAGCTATACGGTTGAGGACGCGGATTACACCCTGCGCCCGGCAACCCGCACCGGCTATACCTTTGAGAACTGGTATGACAACGCAGCACTCAGCGGCACACCGGTAACGACACTCCGCACGATGGACGCGGAAGACAAGCATTACTATGCAAAGTGGGGCAATGCGCTGAGCTATCCGATCACCTATGTGATGAACGATTCGGCGACCAGCCCGGCAAGCGCAGTCACACCGAATTCCTACACAGTTGAGGATGCGGATTTTGCACTCGGCATTCCGACCCGAAACGGCGCGACCTTCCAGGGGTGGTATGACAACGCGGCCTTCAGCGGCACGCCGATTACGACCCTTCACACCGCGAATGCGGAAGCGAAGACCTACTACGCAAAATGGCAGCTCGCAAACTACAGCATCAACTACAACTTGAACCCGGGGACGGGCATCGGAACTCCGACCAACCCGGCCTCCAATGTGCCGAGCTTCACGGTCGATGATGCCGTGCAGCTTGCACCGCCGGTGCGCCGCGGTTACACCGGCAGCTGGACCTCGAACGGTCAGACCGTCACGAGCATTCCGGCAGGTACGACGGGCAACCAGACCATCACGGCAAGCTGGACGCCGAACCACTATGCGATCAACTATGACCTCGGCGAGACGAGAAACAGCCCGATTCAGGGGCTCGGTAACCTCCCGACCTCGTATACGATTGAGGATCAGACCATCACACTGCCGACGCCGAGCCGCATCGGTTACACCTTTGTCCGCTGGGAGAAGAGTTCCGCACCGGGCGTCGCGGACAACCAGATCACGGCGGAGAGCGACGGCGAGGTGAGCTTCAAGGCAGTCTGGGAGCCGATTCGCTACCACATCACCTACGATACGGCAGGCGGCATCAACAACTCGCAGAATCCGACCACATTCACGATTGAGGATGAGATTAACCCCTACGGTGCCGTGAAGCAGGGCGTCCGCTTCTGGACCTGGCAGGTCGTCGGCGGCAAGTTCCTGAACACGATTCCGGCCGGAACCACGCACGATGTGGCCCTCGTTGCGGTATACCAGAAAGATCAGGATACCGATAATGTCGGCGGCGGTGGTGCCGGTGGTGGCGGCGGTGCCGGTGGCGGCGGCGGAACCCGAAACGGCGGACACCGCGCGACCATCAGCCCGAACAATGTCGCACCGATTTCGAATCACAGCGATACGAAGCAGGATACGGCAAATACGAATCCGGCTGACAACACAACGGTTAACACGAGCGACGACCGCACAGAGCCCACGCCGCAGAAGAGAGCGGACCAGAGAGAGGGCAACAAGTATGTGTCGGACAACGACGGCGCAAAGAGAACGGTGAATCAGGGTGCAGTGAATCAGGGCACGGTCCGGAAGAGCGGCAAGCGTCGTCTCCCGAAGACCGGTGAAGCACCGCTCGCGCTGAATTATGCAGGCCTGGCACTTGGCATACTGCTCGCAGGCTTCGTAGTGGTAAGAAAGAAAGAAGAGCAGTAAAGCGAGACAGCGAATCGCGGCAAAAGCGGTATTCGCGAGAACAGAGAGAGAGGCGCTGTGCGTGAGCACAGCGCCTCTTTTATATCTGTAGCTTGTCAGACAGAGAGGTACAAAGTATACTTAGAAGGTTGATTTTAGAACAGATCGGAGAGGAGACGAGCGATGAAGACAAGAATATACCGCTCCAAATGTATACTGACTGCACTGCTCAGTGCGGCTATGGTTGTATGGAATGTTTCTGCGGCACTGCCTGTCTATGCCGCTCCGGCGATTGAGGATTTTCGGGAAGATGCGGAACTAATCAATGATTTGGCATTGCCGGCGGCATTGCAGAAAAAAACACAGAACAGGAATGCGAGTCCCTCCGAAGCGACAGCTGTCAAGGAACAGCAAGCCCTGTTTGCGGGTGCCGCTGGTTGGGGGACACCGTCGAGTGCGACAAAGATATTGCGCACGGAGCTCGATGGCGTTGCAATTGAGGCCAGTGCGCCGGCCGGTGTGTTGCCGGAAGGGGCAGTGCTTAGAGCACGGCGGCTGACCGATGAGGAAGAGAGAGAAGTACTCACCCGAATAAGCGAACACGCGGATACGGAAGGCAAGGCTGTGACGACACAGTTTCTCTGCGATTTGACGGTATTCAATGCGGCGGGCAAAGTTGTGCAGCCGGATAGCAGCAGGGGGGAAACTGGTGGTTTCCTTCCGGAATGTCGGCATTGTTGCTGCCGACTCGACCGAAATGGGGGAAGGCAGAGAGTATAACGCGGATGCCGAGGTCTCGGTACTTCATATCGATGAAACGAACAACAAGGTCGATACGCTTCGCGAGGGACTGGATGCCAACCTTCCCGTTTTGCAGGTAGCTGCGGAGCATTTTTCGCCCTTTGCGGTTGTCAATTACAGGCCTGCGACCACCCCGACACTCGGCGTGGAATTTAAGATGCTGGATTACGACAATGATAATCGCCTTGATTACCGTTTGAAGGATGTGACTGTTTTGGACACGGCCGGTAACGGCATCAGCTCTATGAGCATACAGGTGGACTCCGGTTATATTGATTCCATTCCGGACTATGTGCCGGGGGCAGACTCGCATGACTACAAGCTGTTTACGGACATCAATGCGAACCACTTGTTTTATCAGATTATCTTTCCGACGCCGCTCACCCCGGCAGAGGCGAAGATCTTTCTCGAGAACAAGCTTCACTTTCACCTCGCGAGTCAGGGAGCCAATCAACAGCTTACAATCAGTCTTGGGAACGGCCCGAGCCGTTTTCCGCAGAATGCGACAATCAAGCTCACAAAAGCCACGATTCCGAATCCCATGCCGGGCGACAGTGCGGAACACTACTATATGTATGTAGAGCCGCAGCCGAAGCGTTTAATCAGTTGGGCGGAGAGCTATAATCTGGCAAAGCAGACTTACCTTGACGGTATGCAGGGCTACCTGGTCACGGTCACTTCGGCGGTAGAGGACGATATTCTGAATCAGGTCACGGCGACCAATATCGGAGCCTGGTCCGGCGGCGCACGTTTTGAGGGCATCAACGACAGTGATTCGGTGCCGAACTGGACCGATAACCTGGCTCCCGGCAGAACAGCCGGTTCTGTTTGCCAACCAAAGTCTCAGCGGCTCTACGGGCAGCGGGGCGCATCGGCGTTTTCGCTGGCAGAACGGACCGGAGACGGGCATTGAGTATTACGAGCAAGGAAACGGCGGCTCCACGCCTACCGGCAACGGTCATGCGCTGAACACGCCCTACGGCACTTATTCTCATTTCGAGCCGACAGGCGGTATGACCTATGAGCCGAATTCATCGGGGGGCATGCACGGCGGCCCGTATGTTTCGGGCTATGAGTCCGTCATGCAGGTACACAATGCGGGACACTGGAATGACCTCCACAATGTGAGTGAATACACGGGAGGCGGTCTGGATGTCAAAGGCTTTTATATTGAGTTCAGCGGTTACAAGAAGACGGGCTCCACAAGTGAGCAGGTAGTTCCGTTGCATACAGCATCGACGGTGTATGCCGAGCAAAACGGACAGCGATATTATTTTCAGACTGCGGATGAGGCCGTGACCTGGGCGGGACAAAACGGTAATGCGCCGCTTACCCTGATCGGTGACACAACACTGACAGGCGATATCCCGGCCAATGTGAGCCTGGATTTAAACGGACACACACTGACCGTTCCCGCTGGAAGCAGTGTGGTAAATCATGGCAGCATAGATGCAAGCAATCCGGCAAGTCAGCTGTATATTCAGGGAAGTTACGGAGGCTTCCGCAATATGGGAAGCGGAAGCGTGACAAGACAGCTCACAGTTCGAATGAACGACCGAACGGTGACAGCGACCGAACCGCTTACCTGGAGCACGGCTGATGCTACCGTCACCGGCCTCTTGGGCAATGACCGCGTGTGTGCGCTCACGGTGAATTTTGACAACAGTTCGACCGCAGATGTGCATCCGACCTTGCCGGTCAGTGCGGAAAATCCGACCGGCTTTGACAACGGAAGCGCAGGCAGCACTGCAATCGGGACATATACCGTCACCTACTTGCCGGGTACGGTCACACGAAATCCGCATCAATATACAGTGAAGTTTCTTGCCAACACGCCTGGCGGTCAGACAGTCACAGGAACTATGCCGGATCAGCATATGGTCGGTAACGCATCGGCCGATTTACAAAACCGCTTTGCCGTCAATGGGTATACCTTCAGCGGATGGACAGGTTCGGACGGTCAGACTTATGCGGATGGGGCGACACCGTCATTGCTCTCGCGGCAAAACGGCGCCGTTGTCACGATGACGGCAAATTGGACGAAAAACACCTATACAATACGGTATACAGATAATGTGCATCCAGCCTCCCGGACGGCACCCGGCACAAACCCAAACACCGTGAGCAGCTATGAAGTCACGGATACCGATATCAATCTTGCCCCCATGGTCTGGCAAGGGTATACGTTTGACGGGTGGTATGAAGATCCGGCGTTCACCGGTGCGCCGGTCACAAGGCTTATCACGAACCACACACCGGCGGGAAATCGTCACTATTATGCCAAGTGGACACAGAAGCGCTATGCGCTCACCTATCACTTAAATGATGCGACACCGGCCGGACACCCGGCGAGCAATCCGAATGCAGGGTTTACGGGGTATACGGTTGAGACGCCGAATTACGCACTCGCAGCGCCGAACCGGGCGGGGTATCCCTTTGAGGGCTGGTTTACCGACGCCGCCCTGACTGTTCCGGCGCCTACAGTGATTGATACAACGCAGGGCGACACGAATCCGACCGACTATTATGCGAAGTGGGGCGCTGCGCTCCCGTATGCGATTGAGTATCATCTGAACGATGATACCTCGGCAGGGCATGCTGCGCGCAATTCCGCGTCGAATCCGAACGGCTTCCGGGTCACGGATCCGGACATCTCTCTGCAGGCACCGGTTCGGACAGGGTATGTCTTTGAAGGCTGGTACAGAGACCCTGGTTTTACGACTTCTATCCGGACCATTCACCCTGTCAGCGCACAGGACCACACGGTTTATGCGAAATGGAGCAATCCGATACGCTATACGATACAGTGGGATTTGAATGAGGGGACACTGTCCGGACCTCCGGCAGTGAATCCGAACGGCGGGATCACAGGATATACGGTGGAAGATGCGGATTTTGTGATGCAGCCGGCAAGCAGACCGGGTTATGCTTTTGAGGGCTGGTACGACAATGCCGCACTGCTCGGTGCGCCGGTCACAGCGCTCCGCACCATGGACGCAGAGAACAAGCATTATTACGCGAAGTGGAGCGCACCGCTGCAATATCCGGTGCGGTATGTGCTGAATGATTCCGCAGCGAATCCGGCAACCGTCCCGGCGAGTAATCTGCTGCGGTATAGCATTGAGACCAACGGGGGCGGCACGATTCATCTGAATCCGGCCTTCCGTCAGGGCTTTGATTTCCTTGGATGGTACGATAATGCCGCTTTTGCGGGCGGGCCGGTCACAGATTTCCCGGCAACGGACGCAACGCCGAAGACTTACTATGCGAAGTGGCAGATCAAATCATATCGGTTGCAGTATCATCTGAACGGCGGTAGCGGCAGTCATATGCCAATCAATCCGGCAGTCAATCCCGACAGGTATACGATTGAGGGTGCGGGGCCTCTTGTGCCGCCGCAGCGACAGGGCTATACCGGTATTTGGGTTGAGAACGGACAGACCGTCACAAATATTCCGGCGGGGAGCACGGGAGACAGAACGCTGACTGCCGTCTGGACACTGAATCGGTATCCGCTTCACTATGAGCTCGGCGAGACGGTAAACAGTCGTGTGGAGGGACTTTCTGCGTTGCCGCAGTCCTATACCGCGGAAGATGCCGACATCACCTTGCCCACGCCGCATCGCATCGGGTACACTTTCCTCCACTGGGAGAAGAACGGCGCCCCCGGCGTTGCGGACAATCGGATTCAAGCGGGTAGCGCGGGAGAGCTGACCTTCCGTGCAATTTGGGAACCCATACGCTATCGCATTCATTATGACACGGCGGGCGGCACGAACAACACGCAAAACCCGACCACTTTTACCATCGAGGATGAAGTTTCTCCTTACGGATCGGTGAAGCAGGGCATGCGCTTTTGGACCTGGCAGCTTGTCGGCGGAAAGTTTATTCACACCATACCGGCGGGAACGACACACGATATCGCGTTGGTGGCGCGGTATCAGAAGGACCGGGATAGCGACAATATCGGCGGCGGTAACAGCAGCGGCAGTAACAATAGCGGCAGTGGAGAAAGGCAGCAGCAGCCTTTACCGGACGGAGTCGTGAACAAAAAAGATCAGGAGCGGAAAACAGTGAATGCAGGGAGCGAGGACGGCGAGAGGATAGAGCCGGTGCCGCAGAAGAGAGCAGATGCGCGGGCAGAGGTACTGCATGAAAGTGTCTCTCCGGAACATGGGGAGAGAAATGCAAAACTCGTGGCCGCAACAGAGTCTTTCGAGCAGCATAGGCACGCCCGACTGCCGAAAACCGGAGAGATGCCGTTCCGAATTCCCATGGTTTTCCTTTTGTTTGTTTCTTTGCTTGCAAGCAATCTGAGCTATGTCTTGTACATGATTTGTGGTTTTGGAAAAAAGAAGGCGGAATGGTTCTGATTGTTTGGACAAATCGACATATTTCGGCAAGGTTTGAAAAAGAGCTGTGAATTCCTCACAAAGCCGAGAGAGAAAGTACCGGGAAAGACAGCAAAACGCGGCAGAATGGTCAAGAGGATGACTGGGGGGCAAGTTGACTTTTTTTTGCCCCGTTGCTATCATATTTTGCGTATACACGGAGGAAATGCAGATGAGAGTCGTTTTTTCGCTTTTGATGGACAATACGCCAGGCGTTCTGAGCCGCATTGCGGGTCTGTTTACGCGGCGGGGTTATAATATCGAGAGCATTACGGCGGGCGTCACGGCAGATCCGCGCTACACAAGAATGACGGTAGTCTCGAACGGCGACGATGATGTGCTGGAGCAGATTGAGAAGCAGATTCGAAAGCTCGAGGATGTCAAGGATATCAAGCGTCTGCCGGAAGACAGAAGTGTTTACCGTGAGCTCATGATGGTCAAAATACGTGCGAATGCGGGACAGCGGGAGTCTGTTCATGCGGTTGTGCAGATTTTTCGCGCGAGTATTGTGGATGTGGGCAAGAGCTCTCTCACGATACTGCTGACCGGGGATCAGAGCAAGCTGGACGCACTGCTCAAGCTGCTGGAAGAGTATGAGATTCTGGAGCTTGCAAGAACAGGTATCACAGGACTTTCGCGCGGTGCGGAAGATGTGAGATATCTGCCGTAAATTCGGTTATCAGAACTGGGTTCTTTCGCGGACTGAGAGTCGCAGAATTCGGTCTTTTTTGATAATGCTTTTGTTGATACGGAAAAGATGGAGGAAAATAGTATGGCACTGAAGATTTATTATCAGGAAGATTGCGATGTTTCCGTTTTAAAGGGACATAAGGTTGCGATTATCGGTTACGGCAGTCAGGGGCACGCACATGCGCTGAACCTGAAGGATTCCGGAGTTGATGTTTGCGTGGGTCTTTACGAGGGCTCTAAGTCGAGAGAGAAGGCAGAGAAGCAGGGTCTCACGGTGAAGACCAATGCCGAGGCTGCAAAGTGGGCAGACATCATCATGATTCTGATCAACGATGAGCTGCAGGCGGATATGTACAAGAAGGACATCGAGCCGAACCTCAACGAGGGCGACATGCTCATGTTCGCACATGGCTTTAACATTCACTTTGGTCTCATCACACCGCCGAAGTTCGTCGATGTCACGATGATCGCGCCGAAGGCACCGGGTCACACGGTTCGCAGCGAGTTCCTGGAGGGCAAGGGCGTTCCGATGCTGATTGCGGTGGAGCAGGATGCAACGGGCAAGGCACTGGAGAAGGCACTCGCATACGGCGCGGCAATCGGCGGCGCGAGAGCGGGTCTGCTGGAGACGACCTATCGCATCGAGACCGAGACCGATCTCTTCGGTGAGCAGGCTGTCCTCTGCGGCGGTGTTTGCGCACTGATGCAGGCAGGTTTCGATACGCTGGTTGAGGCGGGCTATGATCCGAGAAACGCATATTTCGAGTGCATCCACGAGATGAAGCTCATTGTCGACCTCATCTATCAGTCCGGTTTCGAGGGCATGCGCTACTCGATTTCCAACACGGCTGAGTTCGGTGATTATGTTTCCGGTCCGAAGCTCATCACGGATGAGACGAGAAAGGCAATGAAGAAGATCCTTTCCGATATTCAGGACGGAACCTTTGCAAATCAGTTCCTGCTTGATATGAGCCCGGCCGGACGTCAGGCACACTTCAAGGCAATGCGCAGAAAGGCTTCCGAGCATCTTTCGGAGTCTGTCGGCAAGGAGATCAGAAAGCTCTACAGCTGGAACAACGAGGATTCCAAGCTGATCAATAACTAAAACGGATTTTACAAAAAGGGCGATGGAAGCAGTGTTTCCGTCGCCCTTTTTTTGAACTGTATACATTTTCGGAAATGAATACATAATAAAGAAAAAGTTTACAATTTGTTTACAGTTCAGGCGCAGTCGTAGACTTCCCGTCATATTTAGAGTATGCTTTCTTGCGGATATCTTAAGGGTATGAGCAGAGACATTTCAGGAGTAAGGACATGAGAGATAGTATGGATTTGATGATCCAGTGCCTGGAAATCTTGAAGGAAGACAGCACAAGGCGGGGGCTGGAGCGCTTTTTGCGCACGGCAGCGCGCGGATTAAAACTTCCGGCACTGGCGATTCACCTGGAACAGGGAGAACGGAGGCGACAGTTGAGCTGTCGGACCGCGGGATCGCGGGCGGTCAAGTTTGTGTTCCGCCTTCCGCTGGAGAGTCGCGGTGTGACCTTTGGGACGCTGGTCGTAGGTTGCAATTCTCTGTTTCAAAATCTCCGTGTCCGAAAAAGTTGTCGTTCTCTGGCTCTTCTGCTCTCGACAGAGCTCGGTTACCGGAGAAGAGAAGAGAGCTTGCGGCGTGCGGCGCATGCCGATGCGTTTCTGAAGGTTAAAAACCGGAATGCAATGGAGGCGCATCGAAGGGCGCTGATGAAACGGAATGCGCCGCGTTCCGTCGGGGTGGTTTATCTCGATTTGAACGGACTAAAACAGACAAACGACCGATACGGCCATAAGGCGGGCGATCGTTTGCTGCAACGGGCGGTGAATTTCTTTGCCGCTTATTTTCCGCGTGAACATATTTATCGCGCGGGCGGAGACGAATTTGTCATTTTGGAATCCGGTCTGCAAGAGGCGAGTTTCTCGGTGCGTGTCCGAAATTTGAAGAAGGCACTCAAAGCGCATACGGCGCCGCAGGCTGCAATGGGAGCGGCGTGGCGCGCGAGAGAAGGCTTGATACAGGAAGCGCTGGATGAAGCCGATGCCGAAATGTACCGCGATAAAAACGGTGCCGGACGGTTCCGTGGTACCAAGAAACAAAAACAGATATAAAAGGGGAAGCGCATGGTATTTTCCAGCATCACATTTTTGCTCTATTTTTTGCCGATTGTTTTTCTGGTCTACTATATTCTTGCGTTTTCTCGCCCCTTGCAAAACATATGGCTGGTCATTGCGAGCCTTCTTTTCTACGCCTGGGGTGAGCCTATCTATGTGTTTTTGATGCTCGCGTCCATCACATGCAACTGGCTTTTCGGAATGATGTTGCTCTGGATTCGGAAAGATAAGGTCAAGGCGCGGCGTCTGGTTTTGATCATTGCCTGTGTTCTGAATCTGGGCATGCTGGGTATTTAAATACTCGGGTTTTGTGGTTGAGACGGTCAACGGCATTATGGAGCGCCCCTTTCTCCCGTATCCGAACATTGTCCTTCCCATCGGTATTTCCTTCTTCACTTTCCAGGCTTTGTCTTATGTCATAGATGTCTATATGGGGAATGCAGAGCCTCAAAAAAATCTGCTGGACATTGCGCTCTATGTCGCCTTTTTCCCGCAGCTCATTGCGGGTCCGATTGTCAAGTATTCGGCAATCGCAGAGCAAATCAAAACGCGGCGCACGGATTTGACCATGCTGACCGAAGGTATATGCCGTTTCTGTGAGGGATTCTGCAAAAAGATTCTGATTGCGAACAATCTCGCGGTGATTGCGGATACCGTATTTAATCTGACCAAGGGCGGCGATTCCACAATTCCGGTGCCCATGTTGCTCGCCTGGCTCGGCGCGGTGAGTTACATGTTCCAGCTCTACTACGATTTCAGCGCCTATTCCGACATGGCAATCGGACTTGGACTCATGTTCGGTTTTCGCTTTTCCGAAAACTTCCGCTACCCGTTTGTGAGCCGCTCCATCCGCGAGTTCATGACGCGCTGGCATATCAGTCTTGCATCCTGGTTCAGCCAGTATGTCTACAAACCGCTCGGCGGTGCGAGCAGCAAGAAAAAGGACGTCATGATACGAAACCTTTTCATCGTCTGGCTGCTGACCGGTCTCTGGCACGGTGCGAACTGGACGTATATCTGGTGGGGCTTGTATTTCTTTATTTTAATCATCTTCGAAATCCTGTTCCGTCTCGATGAGCGGGAGGGACATGAAGTACTGCGGCATGTCTATGTGGTCGTCGCAACGGTTTTTGCGATGGTCATTTTCCGCTGCGAGACAGGAGAGCAGATGTCTCTCTTCTTTGCGGACTTGTTCGCACTCGGCGGAAACGGTTTTTACAGTCCGTCGGTCGTCATGTTCCTAAAAGAGTACGGGATTTCTCTGATTGGCGCCGTGCTGTTTGCGCTGCCTGTCCGCAATTACATTCTGGAGAAAACAGAGGACAGCGAGGGACACGAGATTTTCTATCGGAGCTGCGGCGTCATTTATGTGATTTGCCTCGGAGCCTGCATGATTTTTTCGATTGCGATACTGGCAAAGGGCGGCTACAACCCGTTCATTTACTTCAACTTCTAAGGAGGAGACGAAACGATGAAACGATATCAGGCAGTCTTCTCAGCACTGTTTCTCGCGGGCTTGTTTTCGCTCTCGGCGTTGAATCTTTACCGGGAGCGAGATGCTCTGCAAAAGAAAATCCAGGACATTGAAAGACCGAAGGCGGCGTCCGAATACAAGAAGTACACAAAGCAGCTTGACGGCATTCTCTCGCAGACCCTGGTCGGCGGTCACCGCTGGAACGAACTCTACGGTACAGTGTACCGGGCACTCGGCAAAAACGAGGAGAACTCATTCAAGTATGTGAGAGATGAAGATTCGGTGCTCTATTCGGGAAACTTCTATAATAATTCGAATCTCAGTGCCCCCGGCATTGCGGGGCGTATGCGTCGCTTACAAGACAGCCTGAAAGATAAGGGCACAAAGCTGGTAGTCATTATGTATCCGACCAAATTCCGTGAGGACTGGTCGAGAGGATATTACGGCATACCTTATAACAATCTGAATGCTTACGGCGATGAGGTGCTCCGTTACCTGCGGCGTTATGATGTGGATTATGTCGATGTGCGGGATGTCTTTCGGGACGCCGATATGAAGGCAAAGGATATTTTCTACCACACCGACCACCACTGGACCGTTCCCTCGGCCTTTATGCGACCGGAAAGATTATTGACCATCTGAATCAAAAGTTTGAGGCAAATCTGGACCCCGATGGGTATTACCGGGATTTGAACAACTATACGATTGAGACCTACTCGCATATCTATATGGGGTCGCAGGGCAGAGATGCCGGTCTGATTTATTCGCGGAGACTCGATGATTACAGTTTCCTCTACCCGAAGTTCGCAACCAATTACCACTACTATTCGCGCTACAAAGGCGGCAAAGAGGCAAATAAGGACGGACCGATCGATCGCACACTGATCGATCGCAAGTACCTGGATTATGCCGATCCCTACGATCGCGAGATGAATAACAGCTACTTGCAGGGTGTTGTCCGTTTTGACCAGATTGATAACAAGCTGAATCCGAACGGACCGACGGCGCTCTTTATTCGAGATTCCTACTCCTCGCCGGTCGCGACCTTCCTGTCGCCGATGTTCTCACGCATCGAACTGCTCTGGTCCCTGCACTTTAGCCCGACGGGAGACGGAAGCATTCAGAAGATGCTCGAGAAAAAGCATTTTGACTATGTCTTCGTGGCGCTTGCGCTGGATAACTTTACCAACGAGGGTACACCGTTCTATACCGATGACCCGAAAGCGGCGGAAAACGGAGATGCCGATGTGGCCGCGCAGGGACAGGATCCCGCTGCGCACTGAGAGAGGAGGGGATAGAACATGAGCATTGCGGCAGAAGTAAGCCGTGTGGAGCGAAAGTTTGTCTTGCCGGTCAAAATGGCGGAAGACCTCTACGGAAGACTCCGATATCTCTTGCCCGGCGATCCGTTTCAGGGGTATGAGCCTTACAACGTGCGCTCGCTCTACTTTGACTCGTTTTACAACGAGGACTATGTCGATAAGATGGATGGTCTTGAAGACCGGAAAAAGATACGCATCCGAATCTACCATCCGACGGACACCAAGGCAAAACTGGAACTCAAGCAGAAGCAGGGGGAGAATCAGCATAAGCTCTCGCTCGGTATTACGCGGGAACAGGCAGAGGAGATGATAGCGGGAAATTATGACTGCCTGCTCGAAGAGGGGTCGGAACTTGCCGAAAATATTTACGGTATCATGCACAAGGAGCAGTACCGACCCGCCGCATTGATTCAATACAAGCGCAGAGCCTTTGCCGTGCCGATCAATAACATCCGTATTACCTTTGACAGCCACATTGAGACTTCCGAGGGCAACTTCGATTTATTTTCGGCCCGCCCCGGAATCTTTTATCCGGCGGACACACAAAGTTTTGTCGTGCTGGAGGTCAAGTACAATAACTTTTTGCTCAGCTATATCAAAGATGCGCTGCAGCTCGCAGATCTCACGGAAGAGAGCTATTCCAAGTATGTCGCGGGCAGACGCTATGGTTTGCTGCCGGTCATCGGCAGAGTGTAAAGGGGGAGAATTATGAGAAACGCACTGTATCAGTACTTGTCCGCACAGTCGGGCACCTTGTCCACCGGCGAAATTCTGATGAGCTTCATTGCGGCCATTGTGATTGCACTGGTGATTTTTGTGAGCTATCAGTTTTCACATGCGGGCACTGTCTACAGCGCCAAGTTCAATGTATCGCTGGTTATGCTGACCATTGTGACGACGCTGGTCATGAGTGTCATCGGAAACAACGTTGCTTTGTCGCTCGGCATGGTCGGTGCGCTTTCGATTGTTCGTTTCCGCACCGCCATTAAGGATCCCAGAGATACGGCGTATATTTTCTGGTGCATTGCGGCGGGCATTTGCTGCGGCATTCAGGACTTTAAGATTGCAGGTATCGGTTCGGGTGTGATTTTCCTCGTGCTCCTGGTACTCGGCAATGTGCGCTCCAATGACCGCTATCTCCTGATTGTGCGGGGCAGCGGTAAGAGCGATGAGATTATGAAGACGATCAATGAGTACTATGAACATAAGGCGCAGTTCCGCGTGGACAATTCGGAGAAGAACCGGATTGAGCTGATTTATGAGATTTCCGGAAAGCTCCGCGAAAAGTGCCTGCAGAAACATGAGGGCAGAGAACTGAAAGACGTACTTTTCCAGATTGAAGGTGTAGAGGCAGTGCATCTCGTCTGCCAGAACGACGAGATTACGCGCTGATTGGCGGTAGCATGAGAACTCCAACAAGAAAAACGCTGATTACGGCGGCGGTTGTCTTGGCAGTGCTGACGGTTTTTGTCACAGCTTTTTCCTATTTAAAAGCGGCACTCTCGATGCACTATCGCAGTTATCAGCATGAGGTACATCAGAACGCGGACAGCAGTCTGGGACCGGATAGTATGCCGGGGGATGGCAGCGTCGATGTCGCTACCTTTGAGACACATTTGCCCATTGTCGTTCTGGACATGAACGGAGAAGAGCCGAAGGATATTTACAAGATGGTCGGTGACGGGCAGAAGCGGGAGTACAGGGATCCGAATGTGACCGACCCCTGGATCCCCATGACCTTCACTTTGGTAGATAATCCGAACGATCACAACAAGATTACGGATGCGCCTTCTTTCGTGAATCACGGCAAATCAAACTTCGAGGCGCATCTTCGCGTTCGTTCCAGAAGAAACAGTATGGCATCAAGCTGCTCGACGATGAGGGCAAGGAGCTTGAAGCGCCGCTCCTCGGCATGGATGCGGATGAGGACTGGGTGCTCTCCAACAGCATTCTGGATGCGAGCCAGATTCGCAACTATATCGCCTACAATCTGGCCGGTCAGCTCATGCCGTTTACGCCGGAGTGCCGCTTCGTCGAGATGTTTATCAAAGACGGGGACAGCTATAATTATCGGGGGCTCTACCTCCTGACCGAGCCGGTTAAGCAGGGCAAGGGACATGTGGACATTCAGGACTACAATCCCAGGGACAAGCGTCCCGCAGTTATTCTGGTGCGTGACCGCGCCGATGACACCAAGACGACGCTTTCGACCTGGGCTTCCGATCAGCAGCTCACATACGGCTGGTTCACCATCAAGTATCCGAAGGACTCTTTGCTGACGCCGGAAGTAAAACAGAAACTGGAGACTGAACTCACGGAAATCGAGAAAACGCTGTACAGTGATAACTATCGCCAGTTCTTAAGCTATCCGCATCTCATCAATCTGCCGAGCTTTATTGATTACTTTGTCATCAACGAGTATTTCATGAACTATGACTCAGGTGACAATTCGACCTACTATTACCAGGATCCGGCGCATCAGCTCAGTATGGGACCGCTCTGGGACTATGACAACTGCTGGGACAACTATAAGTTTGCGGCTGGCGGCGCAGAGTATATGGTCATGCCGGAGCGCCCCTGGTTTGAGCGCATGGTGCGTGATCCGGATTTCGATGCGAGAGTGGTGCAACGCTATAAGGAACTGCGGAAGGGAATTTTCTCCGACAAGAATGTGATGCAGTTCATCGACAAGACAGTTGCGTATCTCGGCAACGCCTCGAAGCGCGACCGCAGCCGTTGGAGAGAGGTCTATAAGGAGAATCACCAGCTGGCGCTGGTCGAGGAGGGGCACGGCTATACAATTGACCGAAACCGCGAGACCTATGCGGAGGAATTGGTGCGCTTAAAGGACATGATTAAGGGACACGGCAAATGGCTGGATCTCTATATGGGAGATTATCTGAACGGTTTTATTCAGGAGCCGCTTGCGGAACGCAGCCGTGAGACCTACGCAAATCTGGCACTTGCTTTCCTGTTGCTCTTCATTGCATCCGCCTATCTTCTGGGTAAGAGAGTGAAATAACATGTACGAGAAACACGAATTCAAACTGCAGACCGAGAAGATTCCGCTGTATACGCCGCCGGAGTCAGCCAACATCACACTCAAGAAAAAGCAGCCGCTCTGGCTTGCGGTGCTGGTCGGCATTGTGATGGTGGGTTACGGAATCTGGCGTATCGGATTCACCCTGCCTTCTGCCTCACAGTATGGCTGGCTGGCCTTCATCGGCGGTATCTTTCTTCTGGTCGCGGAGCTTTTGTCCTCCTATGAGGCACTGTCACATTACCTGTCACTCCGCGATGTCTATGAGCCGGAGATGCCTGATGTGCCGCACGAACTGTTTCCGGATGTTGATGTCTTTATTTCGACGCACAACGAGGAGACGGATATTCTGTTCAAGACGGCAAATGCCTGTGCGGCAATGGACTACCCGGATCCCTCGAAGGTGCATGTTTTTCTCTGTGACGATACCAATCGCCCGGAGGTGGCGGCACTTGCGAAGGAACTCGGTGTGGGGTACTTCGGCCTCAGCAACAACAAGCACGCGAAGGCAGGCAACATCAACAACGCGTTGAGTCGCACAAGTTCTCCGCTGATTGCAACCTTTGATGCCGATATGATTCCGAAGAGCAACTTCCTGATGGAGGTGGTTCCGTATTTCTTCCTGCCCATTATGGAAAAGAAGGAGGACGGCTCTTGGGTTGTAAAACCGAAGGAAGCGCAGAAGGACTGCGGAAAAATCGGCTTCATTCAGACGCCGCAGGTCTTTTACAATGCCGACTTGTTCCAGTATAACCTCTACGCGGAGGACAGGGTTCCGAATGAACAGGACTACTTTTTCCGTGAGGTCAATCTCGGCAAGAATCGCAACAATGCTGTGCTCTATGCGGGTTCCAATACAATGATTTCGCGCGAGGCCCTGGAAGGCGTCGGCGGTATCGCAACGGGTACAATCACCGAGGACTTTGAGACGGGACTTCGGATTGAGGCGCTGAATTATCGCTGCTATGCAGTCAAAAAGCCTCTTGCCCAGGGGTTGGCGCCGATTACCATTTCATCGCTGATCAAACAGCGTGTGCGCTGGGGGCGCGGTTGTATCTACTCGCTTCGCCGCGTACATCTTCTGAGCAATCCGGCATTTTCGCCGAAACTGAAACTCAGCTACTATGCCTGCCGCATTTATTGGGAGAGCTTTCGAGACGCCTGGTCTACATTTTGTCACCGGTGCTTTTCCTATTACTCGGCATTCCGCTGGTCGTAATGGATCTCAGACAGCTTCTGTTCCTCTGGCTTCCCTATTACCTCTTTTACAGCTTTTTGCTCACAAAGGTGAGTTCGGAAATCCGCGATACGCGCTGGAGCAATACCATCGATACCATTATGTTCCCGTACCTTCTCATTCCGATTTGGGCGGAGTTCTTCCATATCAATGAGAAAAAGTTCTCGGTTACGGCAAAGTCCCGCTCCTGGAATGACAGCAATGAGTTCTATCTGGCAATTCCGCATATCTGCCTCTTTGCGGTCTCGGTCATTTCGCTGATTTTTGCGGTACAGCAGCTCATCATCAATCGCGCCTTCGGTCTGATTATCATGATCATGTGGATGCTGATTAACTCGTTCAGTTTGCTGATGGCTGTTTTCTTTATGCGCGGCCGCGTCAATGAGCGAGAGTTTGAGCGTTTCAACTGCGACCTCGAGATGGAGGTACGCCAGGAGGCGGAGCAGGAGGAGAGCTTTGCGGCGCGGGTGGTTAATATCTCAGAGGGTGGTTTTGCCTTTGAGCGGAAAGAACCGCTGCCGTTCCCGACAGATCGCGGGACAGTGTTGCATTTTGTCATCAAAGATCGGAAATATTGCGCGTCGTTGCGCGGCAAATCATTGCCGTCAGTAAGCCGAAGCGCGGTAAGGTATGGACTTACCGGGTACAGCGCGTCGGCGAGATGAGCACGGCTGAGAAGCGAGAGTTCTTCCAGATTGTCTATGACCGCCTGAATCCGTTGCCGGAGAAACTCGCCGAGGATACCAGTTATTTCGACGACTTGTTCCGTGTTATGGAAGAGGGCAACAAGGAACGGGCGCCGCAGCGCCGCACAATGCCGCGTTTCCGCGTGAGAAGCAAGGAGAAACTCGCCGACGGTACGGTCGTCATGGTCGAGGATCTGAACTTCAAATATGTGCGTTTGCGGCTCGTGAAGGGCGAAGCGCTTCCGGAAACATTCACGCTGTTTGAAGGAACAGAGTATCCGATGCACTGCGAAAAGAGTGAAATTCGGGAGGGATTGTATCGCATCCGAAACAGTGAAGCGCTCCTGGAAAACCCGGCGTTTTTAGAGAAAATCAAGGAGTGGAGTAAGAAATGAGCACAGCGAAGCATCAGTCAAAAAAAGCGGTCGTCGTTGTGCTCGCCGGGATTCTGGCCAGTGTACTCGCAGGCGGCTTTCTATGCCAATGCGGAAGAGGGCTATCACGGGGTAAAGTCCTACGGACAGCTCAGTGTCCGCGACGGGAAAGTGTACAGCGAGAAGGCCAAAAAGACGGTACAGCTGCGAGGCATCTCGAGTCACGGGCTCAGCTGGTATCCGGAATTTACCACGCGCGAGGCACTGCGCAGTGTCAAACAGTGGGGAGCTAATTTGTTTCGTGCGGCCATGTATACGGATCAGGAGGGAGGCTATCTCTATGAGCCGGAAGCAGCCAAGAAAAGGCTGTACACAGCGGTGGACAATGCGCTCGCGGAAGATATGTATGCGATTGCGGATTGGCACACGTTAAAGGACAAGAACCCGCTCGATCATGTGGAAGAAGCGAAGCGCTTTTTCCGGGAAGTATCGGCACACTATGGGAACAATCCCGGCGTGATCTATGAGATTTGCAATGAGCCGAACGGCGACACGAGCTGGGAGGATGTGAAGCGTTATGCCGAACAGGTGATTCCGGAGATTCGTGCAAACGCGCCGCAGGCACTCATCCTATGCGGGACGCAGGATCACTCGGCGAATCTCGACGGCCCGCTGGGGGATCCGATTGACGATCCCAATCTCATGTACGATCTTCATTTCTATGCGGATGTCTCGAAAGAGAAGCATTTCGATGCGGTCTATGAAGAAAAGCTGCTGCGGGCGAAGCTTCCGATTTTTGTGAGCGAATGGGGTATCAGTTACGGCAAGCTCGACGATACCCACATCAAGAGCCCGCAGGACAGCCGCCTCTCGTTTCAGGAGGCAAAAGAGTTTGCTGCCTTTTTGCGGAAAAATCAGATTTCCTGGACTTACTGGTCGCTCTCCAATAAAGCAGAGGCGCACAGCATTGTGTTGCCGTCTTCTTCAAAAAAGAGCAATTGGGAGAGCAGAGATTTGACACCGTCGGGAATTCTGGTTCGTCGGCTGCTTTCAGAAAAGGAGTAGTGTGTTGAAGAGCAAACATCTTTTTACGCTTGCCTCAGTTGCGATGTTTGTATTCGTGTTGCTTGTCGGTATTCGCATATACCTGGCAGGTGGCGCAGATCGTCGCGACCGGGCTTATTGGAAGAAACTGGATCGGATTCTCAGCGATGCAAAGTTTGAGGGGAGCTACCTGCTCGCCAGAGACGGCAAGATTATCGCTTCCGGCGGAAGAGGAACCGTTTCGACGGACAACCAGACGCCTATCGGGCGAGATTCGACAGTGGCAATCAACTCGCTGACCAAACAGTTCACAGGTGTTGCGATTTATCAGCTTTGAATGAGGGAAAGCTTCGTCTGGACGCACCGATCGGCACATATTTGCCCGATTGCCCTTACGGCAGTCAGGTGACGGTGCAACAGTTGCTCGAGATGAAATCAGGCCTGCCGAATTTCTCGGATGAGCAGTCGCTTCGAGACAAGTACGGAGACCAGATATACAGCGGCATGGATCAGGCAGCTTTGCGCGCAGATGTTTGCGTTGCAACTCAAGACAACACCGGGAGAGACTTTCGAATACTCCAATACGAACTACTATTTACTGGGACTCATCATTGAACAGCTGAGCGGTGAGAAGTATGAGGATTATATTCAGAAGAACCTCATCCAAGCGGTGGGAATGCGACACACGGGCTTTAACTGGAATGATGCGGAGGTGAGACCCTTTGACCCGCAGAAGAACGGAGACGGCAGAGAGTTTGCACCGGCATTTACGTTCTCGGCAGGTGAAATGACATCGACTGTCGTGGACCTCTATCTCTGGCAGAACTATCTCTACGGCGGCGGATTTTCCGGCATTGTGCCGCAGGACTTGTTCAAGGAGAACGGATATCATATGGGACTCAACCGAAAGGACGGTGTGTTTCGGCATGCCGGTGCGACACATCTGTATCGCTCCAATATGCTCTATGACACGAACACCAAAGAGCAGGTCATACTTCTCGGGCGAAGGCCGGAGAGCGATTTAAATGAGCTGACCGATGCCTTGAAGGAGTGGCTGACCCACGAAGAGGCGTCAAGACAATAAGCAGCTGGTAACAAAAGGATTCAGAATCGAAAGGAGACAAACAGTATGGAACGCGAAGAAGTCATTGAGAAGGTAATCGCAGTCATTCGGGATGTGATGGATGTGAATCAGGTCGAGATTGACGAGGACACGGAGATGCAGGGGGATTTGAACATCGATTCACTGGATTTCTACAGCCTGCTCGGTGCGCTGGAATCCAATTTCCACATCCGCATGCCGGAGAAGGAACTTGCCAACACGGAGACCATTGGTGACATTGCGGACGCAGTGATTCGTCGCATGGGGAAGTAAAGCATGGTATTTGTCGACATTTTAGAAGAGCTTGTTCGTGCTTATCCGGAGCGGGAAGCTTTTCGCTATCGGGATGCGGAGAGCGGAGAAGTCCGCTCCGTGCGCTTTGACCGTTTTCTGGAAGATGTGTCGCGCGCAGCGGCATACTGGAGTGAGAAGCAGAAAAGTCTGTCGCCGGAGGAACCGTTCCGCGTCGGCATCGCGGCCGACAACTCCTATCCGTACTTTGTCGAATATCTCGGCGTAATTGCGGCGGGCGGTGTTTTCGTCCCGCTGAATCAGAGTTTCGGGGCCGCACGTGTGTTGGAATTTGCGGCGGAAATCGGCATTCCCTATATGTTGGCGGGGGCTGCGCAGCTTGCGGACAGCGAGTACGCGGCCGAACTTACGGCTGCGTATCCGCCGGGGCGTTTGTTGCCGCTCGATGAGGTCTTTGCGGCGAGCGAACAGTGCGAGCCGCTTACAAACTTGTACAAGGGCGAGCCGGATGACACGATACTCATGCTCCTTTCTTCGGGCACCAGCGGTCGCTCTAAGATTGTCGAGATTACAAACGAGAATCTTTCCGCGTATCCGAACGAAGTGTTTGAACAGCTTCGCCCAGCGCGTGAGAGCGGTGAGCTTCATCACTATGAGAATTTAATTGTGTTGCCGCTGTTCCACATCGGCGGAGTGATTCCGATTATGGGAGAACTGGCGCGCGGCAACTGTCTCTTTATCAGCAATGCGCGACAGTTTCTGCAGGATCTCAGCGCGCGGCAGTTCGGAAAGCTCATTGTCGCACCTGCGATGATGAAGCGGATTCTGGAGCGCGCCGAGAAATGAGAAAGTCGCGAAGACGCTGGACTCCGTACATGAAGCGCTTTGCCTCGGCGCCGCAATGAGCCCGGTGCTCATCCAGGCTCTTCATGCACGCAACATTATGCCGCGTACCTATTACGGTCTTACCGAGACTACCGGTACGGTGACATATCGCGGTCCCTATCGAGACGGCGCCTGCTGCACGGTCGCTGATTTCTGTGAAATCAAGATTGAGGACGAAGAAATCTGTATCCGCGGCAAGAACGTGATGAAGGGCTACTATAACAACCCTGAAGCGACGGCGGAGGCAATCCGCGACGGCTGGTTCCATACCGGGGATTTAGGCCGCATTGATGAGGACGGCTATCTCTTTGTGACGGGGCGGCGTAAAAATATCATTGTTCTCTCGAACGGAGAGAATGTGAGCCCGGAAGTTCTTGAGGATAAGCTCTATGCCTGCCCACTGATTGACGAGTGCATTGTCTTCGGCGACGGCGAAGAAATTGCGGCTAATATTTTCTCTGTGGCAGCGGCGGCAGAGGAGAGCAAGGCAGAAGAGGTTCGGGAATTCATCAAGGAGCTGAATCGTACACTGCCGAGAGCGGAACAGATTCGGAAAGTCAATTTATCGGCAGAAGAGTTGCCGAAAAACAGCACAGGAAAGCTCCTGCGATAACATGACAGAGAGCGGTTTTGGGGCCGGAAGCGGAATTCAGGGTCTCGAGACCGCTCTTTTTGCATGCAGGAGACTGTGCATTCCTGCTTTCACATTTATGACAAGTTATACGTGTAAAACAGAGGTGATATTATGCAAAAAGCAAACTACATGAATAAATAGTCTTTCTATATCTGTGAAAAACATGCATTTTATGAAAAGAAAGCAAAAAATATTTTATTCCAAGCAGATGCTATGGATAAAAATTAATAAAAATTAAGATGCCTCTGTGTTTTAATGGACAAGGAAAAGCAGAATGTGGTATTCTATCCCGAGAATATCAAGAATTAGTATTAATTACTGATTCGGAAAGAAGTCATAGAGAAGAGTTTGTCTCTGTGGCGGCAAAGAAGAAGGAGGATCGGAAGATAGATGAAAGAAGGAAGAAGGAGAGGGATATGGAGAGTTGTAGCGCTCGTTCTGGCGGTTCTGCTCATTGTAGAATCCATGCCCTTGAATGCGCTGGCAGCGGCCTATCACCGCTACAGCACAGCGGGAAACAACAGCTATATCCCGTTGGTTTCATCGCAGGATGACGATGACGGCTGGGATGAGGAGGACCGAGACGGTGATCTCATAGATGACAGAGATCTCAGTGCTCTGGGCACTTTGTCACTCGGCTGGAATAACCGCCTGGCATCGGGAAGCAATGCATCGATGAGCAATGCGCTTCTCATGACTTCGCTTCTCGCCATGCCGGCCACTGCGACCAATGCCTATCGCAGCGGTGACTGGTCCGGTCCGACAGAGGGCGGTGTGCTGACGGCGGCAAATAACTATATCCGTCTGGACAGTGCCAATACCGTGTTAAAGCAGCCCTCCGACTTTGCCATCGGTAAATACGGAGAGCGCACCTTTAACCTTGAATTCGGCGTTCGACCGGAGGAGATTCCGGCGGCAGACCGGTCCAATGTCGGAATTGAGATTTTGATTCCGGCGGGATTCAATGTGCAGTCGGTCCCGACGCCGAACGGATCGCCGTTCACGAAGCAGAATACGGCAGACGGTCAGGTTTTGATTGCAAGGCCGAATGTGGCAGTCGCGGGTGTGTCGGGTCAGATTACGCTGCAGCAGAATGCGTTGCAGTTAATCAATGATCTTGCGCTCACGGAGGGTAAGTATCGGTTCCAGATCCGCGTGTTCAAGAATTACGGCACGCCGCAGCAGACGCTGCTCACAACGACGACCGAGACCATTGAGACGGCTTCGCTTTCGCTTGAGACAAGCAACCAGAATCCGACCTATACGATTACGAATGACTCGGACAGCTTCTCCTGGATGCCGGGTGATATTTCGTTCGCCAATGTGGGTAGAAGAGCAGGCTCTACGAACTCGGGGACGACAAGTGCGGACAGCGATGCGAAGATGCTGCTTGCTTCCGGCAATTACAGCAATGACAATCTGGTCACACATCAGCGAAAGGGTTTTCAGGTCTCTGTACATAAGACAGAGGGCTATGTCGGTCCCGGTGCACAGTTTGAGTTCAAGCTTCCGGATGAGGGAAACCTCTTTGAGAAGCGCGGTGTCTTGTTCTACTGGTTTGAGAGCGATGACGGCATCACGCTGCCGGTGCGACACGTTGGCGATTATAATTCGCCGTTAACTGCGACCGTGCCGTGGAGTGACGGCATTTACCGCTTTGACGCCAATACGCTCTATACAAGATTCAACGGTACGGACTATGCCAAGGTTGAGAGACAGAACGCGAATGTCTCCAATGTGGACTTGTTCCGCAAGGCAGGCACCTTTCACTTTATGTTTTTCCCGATTGTTCGCTACAACCAGCTCTATACGGGAAACTGGTCAGCGACAAATCACACGGCGGCAGTCGGTTCAGAGTTCAAGGCACCCGACAACGAGCTGCTCGGAGATGTGAGTGTAACCGGATCGCCGCTCAAGTTTAATTTCATTCAGGGAACACAGCCGATTACGCTGGATAATCTTACCCTGCTGGATGCCGGACTTGCGGGTACATTTAACGGCAGCAATATTAACAGTTTGCCGCAGTATGATTCGACACATCCGGAGTGGGCCGATTCCAGACTGTTGGAGGCACAGGCCCGTTTTAACGACGGCACAAATAATTTCAAATTCAGGATGACCTGAAAGTTGTTTATGATTTCGGAGAGGAGCTCGCGCCGGTTCACTTTGAGAATCTGGGTACCGGCAAAGATAACGGCCTCAGTTATCGCTTCTATATTAAAGATGCGGTGACCGGTGCGATTCGCCTAAAGACCATACTTGCAGAAGGCCTTTCCGCAAGCTATACGCCCCAGACGGTCTCTTATGACGGCGTAAACTACTCCGAAAATGCGGCGAGTATTGTCGACGGCACGGGTGTGACGAGCTATGACTTTACCGAGGCTGACAACACTTCAAATACGGAATATATTGCCCGTGTTGAGGTGTTCAAGGATATTTACGGTTACAATACGCGCGGTGCGTACTATAACCGCGACTATGCGAGTATTCCGGTCAATGTCTGGTTCAACTATAAGCTCCGCGCCTATCACCACAGAATGTCGAACGGTCAGGATATCCCCGACAATTTTGCGGCGCATGTAAACCGGAGCATCAGCTCAAAGCAGATTCTCGAAAACGGCGGACAGCCGCTCACCAAGGACGTTACAATCAAAACACGTCATCTGGTGGACCGCCTCGACGTGGTTCCGCTGAACACCTATGGCGTATTTGAGGTCAACAAGCACTCTGAGATTAATCCCATCCTGCGCTTCGGTGTGACCAAGTACGCCGAGACCATGGATTACAATGTGGACACGAACGGTAGTGCGTATGTCTACGGCGATCCGAACTATAATCCGCCTGTCGTGGGAGGTTTCCGGTGCAGGCGTTGAAATTACGGATCATCTCGAGAAGGCAAACCAGCGTCTCCTCGGTTTCTGGGACGAGAACGATGTCTACCATGATTTTCAGGCAGACGGCTTTGACCCGGATCAGCCCGCGTATCTGAAAGACGGTGTCAGTATGTATTCGGACACCAAACTCACGGTCATGGGAGATCCGAACGATACCGGTGCTTTTGAAGGTCAGGTCTATGACCTGGAGGCGATTTTCAATCACTACGGTGTTCGCTACGCTAAGCGACTTGTTCTTGCGCAGGAGAAGTTAAACGACTGGAAATCAGCGGACTCTTTGAGACACGCTGGACACGTCTTTTCGCGCAGCAGGTTGCCCCCGGACATCTGAACTATGACAATGTAATCGGCACGAACGGCGCTGCGGATCTTCCGAAGCGCGTTACCGCAGAGGGCAGACTCTACTGTGAATACAGCGATTACAAGTCGGAGCGTGTCAACGGCGGTCCTCCGCACGATGCGAATAAGCCGGGCGGCACACCGTTCGGTCACGGCACGGCCTGGCCGCAGACCTTGCAGAGCGCGCAGTTTGTGCTCGGTGACAAGGCAAAGGGAATTTCGGTCAAGGATTTTGATTACTACATCAATCCGTTTACGCCCGTTACGACCTATTATAAGCAGACCGATCTTGTGAATCCCGGAACAGCGACCGAGTACGACCGCTCCAAGATGAAGGTCAATACCGAGGGTCTCGGTGCGGATCAGAACGCCGAGGATGTGGTCGGCAGAAGAGAGATTGAGCTCACGCGAATTGCCGTCGATAACAGTGATGTGCCGACGAACTATAATGTCACAACGAAGGCGCAGCTTGCATATCGCAATGTCGTATATGATTTTGCAGGGACGGATGCGAGACTTTTGTCCCTGACGAATGTGGTGAGTTTTGGTCCCTTGCTCAGCAACCGCTATTCGGTGCCATTTGAAATCGAATACACGCTTTCGAACGGACAGACCAAGACAATCTCAGATCTTGCGAAGTACTCCTATGCACCGAATTCGCACGGGCGCATGTTCGTGCAGTTGCCGGATGTAGATATTGCCAACGGGGTCTATGTGACGGCCCTGAAGGTGAAGGTGCCGAGCGACTACAACTGGGGACAGAACACCCAGAAGTACGGAAAGGATCCCGCAGAGAACTCAAAGCGCATGCTGCCGGAAATCGGCCTCGGCATGTACAATGTCTCCGTGCCGAAAAAGTATCCGGGCACGAATGATAAAATCGGTTCCGTCAGCGACCATGAGAGCGACGATTCCTACGACAAGCTGACCGTTAAGGCGAAGCTCAGCTTCGAGGATGTCTTTGGCACAACCACTTCGTATGACACGACGGGAACGTCCGAGCGAATTGCGGGGCAGAGAGTGCTGGTCGATCACATGGGACTTTCGGTGAGCTACGGTTCTACCAATACCTATCAGGGTAATATCCTCCAGGTAGGTCTGATCAACGGCTTTACCGCCAGTGACACGACCTCGTCCATTGTGAAGGCACAGGCGCTGAAGATACGGCCGACTTACTATTATAAATCGACAAGAGCTTTAACTATGTCGACGGCTCACTGGTAGCGACTGCAGGGTTGAAGAACAACAATAATCCGCCGGGCCTCAATCCGCGGACGGTTCCTTCGGGAGTTGTCACGCACTTTGTGCCTGCCGGAACGGGTGTCGGCCAGTCCGGTAGCGATGACTATGGAATTCTCGTGGTCTCGTATGAGAATGTGCCGGAGGCAGACCTCGCATCGGGTGAGGTTCAGCTGGAAAACTACAACGGAACCGCGCTGTACGGCGGTTATTACAGCCTTTCATTTAAATTGCAGGCAAAGTACAATGCGGATCCGGTCAATGTGAAACCTGTCATGGGTGTCTGGCTGGATACGGATTTTGATGCGGACCGCGACGGAACCCAGGGCGGAAACCCGCAGGGGATTGCGGTTGAACTCGCCAACAGCCGGAATCAGCTCGTGAACGACGGCCCGGTCGGCGCAGACTTCTTTAACCAGGGCACCGCAAAGATTTCGGCGGCAACAGGAAAAGCCGAGATGCTCTATGCGGACACAACGACGCTCCACAAGATTAACCAGCAGGCGATTCTCGGTTTACTTGCGTATGCGCAGTCCACGATTCCGTTCAATGAGTCGTCGACCGAAGTTTCGAGTCGTGACATTCGCTCGAACGACAATATCTTCAGCACGAAGGTCTACATTACGGGCGATAACTCGCAGAATACGAGTCACTGGGAACTCTATATCCCTGTTATGAAAAAGGGAGAGCGCTACAGCTATACGAGCGGCGGCACGACCAATCAGACCGCACCCAATGAGTACGAATTGGATTATTACGGCATCGATACTTCAACGCTTGCGGGTTTAAACTATTCCGTCGCGTATACGACGGATCCGAACCCGGGAGCCGGCGGCTATGCGACAGCCAAGGCGGCAAACTATTCGGCGACAGTTCCGGCCAATAAGGCGGATGTCACGATGGTCCGCGTGAAGATTGACAATGTGAATCCGAGCAAGAAATCGTTTGTCAAGGTTCAGTACAAGCTCCATGAGCCGAAGTCATATCTCGGAAACATGAAGAACCAGAATGTCGTGTTTGGTAACTTCAACATGGGCTCCAGCACGACGCCGTACTTCGGCTCAACCGGCCAGGCCAGCCTTCCGCTCACCTATACGCTGAAGGATATGGAAATCAGCGGTTTTGCTTGGGATGAGACAGACCGAAACTCGACCTACAATGCCGGAACCGACAGTCTCTTGCAGAACGTTCGCTTCCGCGTGTATGATCCGGCGACCAATACGCAGGTGCAACTGAACTCTGCACCGAACGGAGATTTTCTGGTTAACAGCAGAGCAGACGGTAGCTATACAGTTTTGGTGCCGCACGACGGGAACTGGATTGTGGAAGCGGATACGAGAGGTCTTGCGGCGGAAAAGAAGCTGGTGCTGCAGAATAAGAACGGCAGACCGGCGATTGACTCCGCGTTTGACCGCGAGACGAATCGCGTGACGACTTCGGTGGTTGTTGATACCTTCCGAAATCTTTACAGCAGAGAGAATGTGAATGCAGGCTTCTATACGGCGCCGAAGATTACGGTTCCCAATCTCGAAATTCCGGTTGGCGGCGGTGCGACACCGATTACGGCAGTCGTCACGGATCCGGTGACACCGGGCGTAACCTTCAGCATTCCGAGCGGCCAGCCGACGGATATTGTTACACTCCAGAATTCCGGAACCACGACCGGCAGTACAACACCGCAGAAGACCGGTACGGTCACAGTCACGGCGGAGACAGACGACGGGTACGGCGGCAAGGTGAAGACCACGGCGACCATTCGAGTCTACACCGACATCGAATATGACGCGAACAACGGAATGGGTACGGTTTCTCCGAACGGAGATCAGCTTTATCCTTCCACGGACAACACGGGCGCGGATGCACACACCGATGAGGGCACCGCAAAGTCGGTCAGCGGAACGGGAACGGATACGGGCTTTACGCGCCCGGGCTATCTCTTTACGGGATGGAATACCGCGGCCGATGGCAGCGGTCAGAGCTATGCACCGGGTGCTACCGTGAAGACTGGGGCGAGAACGGCACCGCTGAAGCTCTATGCGCAGTGGCAGCAGCTCACGCCGGTGGCTGAGGCATTTAAGATTAAGAAGAATGTCTCCGGTGACTGGGGAACACTGCCGAATACGGAAGTGTCGCCGTTGTTGCCTTCGAACTTCAAGTTCGTCATGACCAGCATCAGCGCGAATGCACCGATGCCGGCAGGTGCAACGAGTACGACCAATCCGTCGAATGTGACGGGAGCGGTTGACTCGGTGCTCTTCAGCATGAGCAGCAGTGATTTCTCGGCGACCGTCACAAGCAAGGAAATTGCAACCGGCCTTCTTACCTTCACGATGCCGGGCACCTACAGTTATGTGGTGCAGGAGCTGAATGACGGTGTAACGAATTATTCCTATGATTCGACACAGTACAAGGTGACCTACACCGTCACGACAGGTGTCGGCGGTACACTTGCCGCTCAGCGGAGCATTGAGAATCTCACGACGAGCGCAGTCAGCGGTCAGGTGGTCTTCGACAATGCTTATGACCTTCCGACGTATCAGGTGACTTTTGATCCGCAGGGCGGCGATGTCACCCCGACAACGCAGACCGTAAAATACGGACACTATGCGGGTGAGCCCACCACGCCGGCAGGTAAGAGCAGCTCGGCAGGAGACAAGACAGGGTATGACTTTAGGGGCTGGGTCTACGAAGTTCCGGATCCGGTAACCGGCGCCATGACGGAAGTGCCGTTTGCATTTGCAACCACTGCGGTCAAGCAGAATTATGCGCTCAAGGCGAAGTGGGAGCTTCGGAAACTCGTCGTTGTGGTGACGGACGCACCGGATGCGGACGGAACACACGCGAATGAGGAAATCTTCCGGAAACGATGTCCCCTACGGTACGACAACGGCAGAGCCGACACGTCCGTCGAATAAGACAGGCTATCATTTCGATCGTTGGCTCGACAATACGAATAATCCGTACGATTTCACGCAGCCGGTCACCAAGAATGAGACCATCCACGCGACATATCTGCCGAATGCCTACAAAGTTCGTTACAATGCAAATGCGGGCGATGCGACAGGTACGATGACGGATTCCGACCATGTGTATGATGTGGCCAAGAATCTGAACAGTAATGCGTTCAGTCGTCCCGGTTATGTCTTTGACGGCTGGAATACCGAGGCGAACGGAAGCGGCACAAATTATACCGATGCACAGAGCGTGATGAATCTGACCACGCAGGACAATGCGGTTGTCAATCTCTACGCGAAGTGGACGCCTGTGACCCCGGCCGTTGCGAATCTCACGATTCAGAAGACGCTGACCGGAGACCGCGGCCCCATTGCGACCGGTGAGACAGCGCCGCTCGTGGCCGAGACCTTCAGCTTTACGCTGCAGGCGAAGTCGGCCGTAGCCGGAACTACGTATCCGATGCCGACAGGAACGGCGGCGGGTGCACAGAGTCAGACCTATACAATTCCGACTTCGGATCTTGCAAGCGGCAGCGCGAGTGTCCGGACCGGCAATATCAGCTTCCAGTTCCCGGGTGTCTATGAGTACGAGGTGACAGAGTCCCAGGGAAGCGCGACCGGTTATACATATGACAATAAGGTGTACACAGTGCGCTATACGGCGACGCAGACCGGTGCCACGATTCATGTGACAACAGAGTTGCAGGACGGTGCCGGCGCCACTTTCACCGCAGTGACGAGCGGCGATGCGACAGCGGCTTTCACGAATGACTATCAGCTCCCGAAGTATCAGGTGGAGTTTGATGCGGACGGTGGCAGCGTGACGCCGAGCACACAGACGGGAATTAAGCGCGGCGGTACGCCGACAGAGCCGACTGCCGCAAGTCCGAGCACATCCCCGGCAGGAGACAAGACCGGCCACCACTTCGTGGGTTGGTTTGAGGAGGATCCGAGCGGCAATATCTCGTCGACGCCTTACGACTTTACGGCGCCTTTGACCGGAAATAAAAAGCTGAAGGCGAAGTGGGCTGTCAACGAGTACAAGGTAAAAGTCAAGGATGCCCCGACTGCCGACGGAACCCATGCAAACGAGGTGATTCACAGCGACGATCATGTCCCGTACAACGGACAGATTCCGTCTCAGACAGCGCCGAACAATAAGACCGGCTATCACTTCAACGGCTGGGTGGATGAGAGCGACAATTCGCCTTACACCTTCGGAACGCCGGTGCAGCGCGATACCACGGTGGTCGCAACTTATGCACCGAACAACTACAAGGTTCACTACGAGCCGAACGGCACGAATGTGAGCGGCACGGTGACGGATTCGAACCATGTCTATGACGTGGCGAAGAACCTGAACCAGAACAACTTCACCCGCCCGGGTTACACCTTCGGCGGCTGGAACACCCAGGCGAACGGCGGCGGCCAGTCCTATACGGATCAGCAGTCTGTCACGAACTTGACAACAACCGACAACGGCACGGTCACGCTCTATGCGGTCTGGACGCCGGTTGGCGGTGCGACAGAGGCATTCAGCGTGAAGAAGACCCTGACCGGCGATGTGGGTCCGCTCGCAAACGGCGAGACGGCACCGCTCACGGCAGAAACTTCCGCTTCGAGTTAAAGGCAGTCAGCACGACGGCCTTCGGCCTGAGCGGTGCGCTGCCGATGCCGGCAGCGGCGGCAGGCCAGCAGACCTATGTGATGCAGGTCGGAACCGCAGGCCTCACGCTGGTTCGCGGCGTGACGGACACGCAGGCAGGCGAGAGCAACGGCACCGTGACAAGCGGCCCGTTCAGCTTCACGATGCCCGGCGAGTACGTCTACGAGGTGAAGGAGCTTGGCAACGGCGTCACGGGTTACACCTATGACAGCAAGGTCTACACCTTGAAGTACAAGGTGCAGCAGGTCGGAACCATACTCACGGTGACGAAGGAGGTCAGCGAAAACGGCGGCAGCTTTACGGCCTTCACGGGTGCGCTTGACTTCACGAATGACTACCAGCGCCCGCGGTACACGGTGACCTACGATGCCGACGGCGGCAATGTGACGCCGTCCACCGAGACCGTGAAGCACGGCAACAAGGCGACCGAGCCGCAGACACAGACCGGCCACACCTCCCCGGCGGGAGAGAAGACGGGTTATCACTTCGGCGGCTGGATCGACACGGCGACCAATACACCGTACAACTTCAACACGCCGGTGACAGGGAACAAGAACCTGAAGGCAAAGTGGGACATCAACCAGTACCGCGTCATTGTCAAGGAGCCGCATGATGCGGATCCGGGCATGCGGGATCATGAGTACCTGAACAATCCGAATGTGAACCACGGCGACACGGTGACCGCGCCGCCGACGCCGAACAATAAGACCGGCCATCACTTCAACGGCTGGGTCGACCAGGGCGGCAATCCGTACACCTTCGGCACGCCGGTCACGGGTGACACGACCGTTACGGCGACTTACGCGCCGAACAACTACAAGGTTCACTACGAGCCGAATGGCACGAATGTGAGCGGCACGGTGACGGATTCGAACCATGTCTACGACGTGGCGAAGAACCTGAACCAGAACAACTTCACCCGCCCGGGTTACACCTTCGGCGGCTGGAACACCCAGGCGAACGGCGGCGGCCAGTCCTATACGGACCAGCAGTCTGTCACGAACCTGACGACAACCGACAACGGCACGGTCACGCTCTATGCAATCTGGACGCCGGTTGGCGGTGCGACAGAGGCATTCAGCGTGAAGAAGACCCTGACCGGCGATGTGGGTCCGCTCGCAAACGGCGAGACGGCACCGCTCACGGCAGAAAACTTCCGCTTCGAGTTAAAGGCAGTCAGCACGACGGCCTTCGGCCTGAGCGGTGCGCTGCCGATGCCGGCAGCGGCGGCGGGCCAGCAGACCTATGTGATGCAGGTCGGAACCGCAGGCCTCACGCTGGTTCGCGGCGTGACGGACACGCAGGCAGGCGAGAGCAACGGCACCGTGACAAGCGGCCCGTTCAGCTTTACGATGCCCGGCGAGTATGTCTACGAGGTGAAGGAGCTTGGCAACGGTGTCACGGGTTACACCTATGACAGCAAGGTCTACACCTTGAAGTACAAGGTACAGCAGATCGGAACCATACTCACGGTGACGAAGGAGGTCAGCGAAAACGGCGGCAGCTTTACGGCCTTCACGGGCGCGCTTGACTTCACGAATGACTACCAGCGCCCGCAGTACACGGTGACCTACGATGCCGACGGCGGCAATGTGACGCCGTCCACCGAGACCGTGAAGCACGGCAACAAGGCGACCGAGCCGCAGACACAGACCGGTCACACCTCCCCGGCGGGAGAGAAGACGGGTTATCACTTCGGCGGCTGGATTGACACGGCGACCAATACACCGTACAACTTCAACACGCCGGTGACAGGGAACAAGAACCTGAAGGCAAAGTGGGACATCAACCAGTACCGCGTCATTGTTAAGGAGCCGCATGATGCGGATCCGGGCATGCAGGATCATGAGTACCTGAACAATCCGAATGTGAACCACGGCGACACGGTGACCGCGCCGCCGACGCCGAACAATAAGACCGGCCATCACTTCAACGGCTGGGTCGACCAGGGCGGCAATCCGTACACCTTCGGCACGCCGGTCACGGGTGACACGACCGTTACGGCGACCTACGCGCCGAACAGCTATACGGTGCAGTACGACAAGAACGCAAGCGATGCGACCGGCACGGTACCGGATTCCACGCATGTCTATGATGTCGCACGGAATCTGAACAACAATACCTATACACGTCCCGGTTATGAGTTTGCCGGTTGGGCAACTACCCCGACCGGAACGGTCACATATCCGGATCAGCAGAGCGTGATTAATCTCACGAACCAAAACAACGGTGTCGTGAAGCTCTATGCGGTCTGGACGCAGGCTACGCCGGCAACGGAGGCGTTTGGCATTCGGAAGACACTCTCCGGCGATGTGGGACAGTTGCCGAACGGTGAGACGGCACCGATTGTTGCGGATACCTTTACCTTCCGTTTGACGGCAAAGCAGACCAATGCGCCCGGACTGACTGCACTGCCGATGCCGCTTGGCACGGTGGCAGGTGCGCAGACCGCAGATTTCACGATTTCCAGTGCGGGATTAAGCTACGGCAGCTTCGGAACAGCGGCGACCGGAACAGCGGCGAGCGGTCTGATTACCTTTACGCTACCGGGCGACTACTACTATGAAGTTACGGAGCTTGCGGGCTCGGCAGCCGGTTATACTTACGGCGGCGCCTCCAAGGTCTATACGCTTCACTACAAAGTCACGCAGAGCGGCACAACGCTCTCTGTGACAAAGGAGATCAAGGAAGGCAGTGGTGCGTATGCGCCGTTGACCGGAGCACTGGCCTTTGACAACAGCTACGCACTTCCGAGCTATACGGTCACCTTTAACGCGCAGGGCGGCGATGTGACGCCTGTCACGCAGACCGTGAAGTACGGACACTTTGCGACAAGACCGCAGACGCAGGCGGGCAAGAGTTCTCCGGCAGGAGACCTTGCGGGCCATACCTTCCAGCATTGGAACAAGCAGGGAGATCCGGCGACCACGGCTTACGACTTTGAGCACACGCCGGTCACGGGCAACATCACCCTCAACGCGAACTGGAGCACGAACAGCTATACCATCACGGTTACGGATTCGCCGGATGCAAATCCGCCGCATCAGAACGAGGTGATTTCCAATACGACGGTGACGTACAACACGCCGTCCACGGAACCGAATCGCCCGAATAACCGCACGGGTTATCACTTCGACCACTGGGAGAAGAACAATGACCCGTCACACACGCCTTACACCTTTGGCACACCGGTCACCGGCAATGAGACCATTCATGCGGTCTATGCGCCGAATCGTTATACGGTGCGTTACAACAAGGATGCGGCGGACGCGAGCGGTACGGTGGCGGATTCGAGTCACACCTATGATGTGCCGCAGAACCTGAACAACAATGCGTTCACACGTCCGGGCTATGAATTTGCGGGCTGGTCGAGAACGCAGGGAAGCACAACGGTGGATTTTGCAAATCAGGCAAGTGTTGTGAATCTGAGCGATACCGACGGCGCAGTGGTAGATCTCTATGCAGTCTGGACCGCGGCAACGCCGGTGACGGCAAATGTCACGATTCAGAAGACTTTGACGGGTGACATCACGACAACACCGGGCGGACTTACTTCTCCGGTTAGCCCGGAGACCTTCCGTTTCGAACTGAAGGCAATCAGCACGACGGCCCCCGGCATCACGGCATTGCCGATGCCGGCAGCCGCAGCAGGGGCGCAGACCGCAGTTCTCACGCTCAGCACCAACGATCTCACGGCTGGAAGCGGCAGTGTTCAGATCGGTAACATTACCTTTACGATGCCGGGCGAATACATCTATGAGCTGAAGGAACTTCCGAGCACAACTGCGGGCTTCACCTTCGACCAGACGGTCTACGGACTGAAGTACACAGTGACGCAGAGCGGTACCACCCTTTCGGTGGCGGCGCAGAGCAAGACAGGCAGCAATGCTTATCAGAACTTTGCGGGAACGGCAAGCTTTACGAATGATTACCAGTTGCCGAAGTTCCGCGTCACCTATGACTCCGACCTCGGCAGTGCTACGCCGCCGACGGAGAGCAACATCAAATACGGTCATTTTGCGACGCAGCCCGGCAATGCGGTGGGAACTTCCTCCCCGGCGGGCGACAGAACAGGTTACCACTTCCAGCATTGGATTGACATTCAGACAGGTCAGATTTTCAACTTCGGAGATCCGATTACGAGAGATGTCAATTTGAAGGCAGTCTGGGCGCGGAATACCTACACGGTCACGGTCAACGACGGACCGGATGCGACCACGCCGAATCAAAATATTTCGACGCAGACCGTAACGCACGGTGATCCTTCCACGGAGCCGAACCGTCCGAATAACAAGCCCGGCTATCATTTCGGTGGCTGGCAGACCGGCAGTAATACGCCGTATACCTTCGGTACGCCGGTCACAGAGAATCAGACGATTCATGCGACCTATACGCCGAATCACTACACGGTGCGCTATGAGCAAACGGCAGCAATGTGAGCGGCACTGTGGCGAACTCGCAGCATACCTATGATGTCGCGGCTCCGCTCACACAGAACAGCTATACGAGACCCGGCTATCAGTTTGGCGGCTGGGCAACCCGGCCGGACGGAACGGGCACGCAGTATACGGATCAGCAGTCTGTGATGAATCTCACACAGGTGGACGGTGATACCGTATCGCTCTATGCGATTTGGACACCGGTTACACCTTATCAGCTGGATCTCGGTGTGCAGAAACTTCTGACCGGAGAGGTTGGCCTTTCCCTGGCAACCGGAGAGACTTCGCCGCTGAATACGGAAGCCTTCCGCTTCAAGCTCAGCGCAGTCAGTACGACCGCAGCGGGAGGGAGCGCACTGCCGATGCCGAACGGCACCGTCGGCGCACAGGAGACGGAGATCAGCATTAACGGTGCCGGAACCGGAACTTTCGGTCCGATTGACTTCGTCTATGAGGGCGATTATATTTACCGCCTCACAGAGGTACCGGGTGCAGCGACAGGTTACACGTACGATCCGGCAGTCTATGAGATTACCGTGCGGGTGAGCCAGTCCGGTATTACCATGAACGGCACAGCAAGCGTCAAGAAGAACGGCGGCACAGCAACAGCAGTCGCGGGAAATCTTGCGTTCAGCAACGATTATCAGTTGCCGCGTTTCAATGTCAGCTTCAATCCGGATGGCGGTTCGAATACGCCGAATACGCAGACGGTACGCTACGGCGATCCGGTCGTGACACCGGGAAATGCGCCCGGGACCAATAGTCCGGCCGGCGACAAGACAGGCTATCACTTTAAGCACTGGGCAAAGCCGGACGGCACGCCGTATCATTTCGGTGATCCGGTGACGTCGGATACACCGCTCATCGCAATCTGGGAGATTAACCGCTACACGATTACGGTTACGGATGCGCCGGATGCGAATCCGGGTCATCAGAACCGGATTATCACGACGGACAATCAGGTTCCGCACGGCACAGTGCCGACAGAACCCACGCACCCGGATAACAAGACGGATTACGTCTTTGATCACTGGGAGAAGCCGGATGGCACGCCGTATCGCTTTGACGAGCCGATGACGGGTAACATTACCGTCCACGCGGTTTACCGTCAGAAGCAGTACAATGTGACCTTCGAGCAAAACGGCAGCAATGTGATCGGCAACATGCCGAATCAGCACTTTAACGGCGGTGAGACCAAGCCGCTCACCGGCAACACCTACGCGCGTCCCGGCTATGTATTCAGCGGCTGGGGAAGAACGCCTGTGGCTGCGACACCGGATTTTGCGGATGGACAGACGGTCTCGAATCTCACGGGAACGGACGGTGATACCGTGCATCTCTATGCAATCTGGACGCCGGTTACTCCCGCGGTGGTGTCGGTGCCCACAGTCATCAAGCAGATTACCGGAGATACGCCGCACAATGCGGGGCAGTTCAGCTTTACGCTGACAGCAGTCAGCTCCACGGCTTCCGGCAGCCAGACGGGTATCCCGATGCCGGCTGCGGCGCAGGGAGATACCGACCGGATTACGGTTAACGGTGCCGGACAGGGGAACTTCGGAGATATCACATTCCGACTCCCGGGCACTTATGTGTACCGTATTGCGGAGCTTCCGGAGGGCAGAAAGGGCTTCAGCTTTGATCCGGACGAAGTGACACTCACCTATATCGTGACGCAGAACGGTCTTAACCTGAATGTGACAACGAGCGCGCAGAAGAACGGAAATCCCGTTACAGATGCTACGTTTGTGAACCGCTTCACGGTGCCGGACTACAAGATTACCTTTGACGGAAACGGTTCCTGGATTCGCATTCCGACGCAGTCGGTGCGCGAAGGCAACCACGGTACGGACCCGCAGACCACCATGCTGCGGACGGAGGGCAAGTTTATCGGCTGGTACTTAAACGGTCAGCCGTATGACTTCAATACGCCGGTCTATGACGACATCACGCTGGTCGCAATGTACGAGTACAAGCCGAGCGAAGACAATTCCGGCGGCAGCGGCGGCGGTGGAAACGGCGGCGGCGGTAACGGCGGCGGAGGCAAGTCTTCCCACCAGGGCGGCAAGACAACGCCGAACACGAACCCGTTGAATCCGGGTATTTCGGATGCGACGGTGGTGCCGCCGGTATCTCCGACGGAGCCGTCACCGGACCTGCCTGCAGAGGAGAAGCGCACGCCGCAAGGCGAGGCGATTTCCCCGACAGAGCGCCACAAGACAACGGTGGTCACAGGTACCTCGAAGAGAAGCAAGCGGGGCAAGCTGCCTAAGACCGGTGAGGCGCCGATTTCAAACCCGCTCCCGCACCTAGCAACGCTGACGCTTGCGGCTTATGCACTGCTCGCGGAAGAGAAGCGCAGACGGGAACAGACAAAGTAACAAAACATCTCGGTCTCAGAAGGAGGCACTGTTTCGACAGTGCCTCTTTTTATGTGTTTTTTTGTATACTTGCTTCAAATCATTGCTTTCGCTTGAAGAAAATGAAAAGAAAAGTTAAAATAATTTTAAAAATATACGCGCGAATGCAAGTCGTTTTCAGAGAGCTTTGCGCGTGATGCAGGTGGGAGGTTTTCATGTTGAAGGGATGTCGGAAGGTCGGAAGACGGGCCCTGGCCGTTTTGACAGCATTGATTTTGACTTTGGAGGGAATGCCGCTACAAACCATGGCTGCCATTGGGCGAGACAGCTATATTCCTTTGGTTCGAAGTCAGGATGAGGACGAAGAGGAGGACTACACCGAGGACGCCGAGCTACTGGATGACAGACCGCTTGGTGCGCGGATGCAGCTATTCTCTGCGGGAGGCTTGCGTGCCTCCGGTTCGAATGCGTCTATGAGCAATGCGCTGTTTGGGAATATGTTGCTCGCAACCCCCTACAGTGCGTTCCGACAGGCAGCGGGCGGTTATGCCCCGTGGACAGGGGCGGTAGAAGACGGCACCATCACAGCGGGGAATAACTACTTGAAGCTCGATCCCGCAAACGCGGTGTTTCATACGCCTTCCGACTTTGTCATCGGAAAGTATAATTCCAGAACCTTCAGCGTGCAGTTTGCTTTCCGTCCGAGTGAGATTTCGGATACGGTTCGCAACAACCTGGTTATGGAGCTCTGGATTCCGGCCGGCCTCGATCTCAGCGGAACACCGAGTCTGACCGGTGTGAGTTTCTCTTCGCGCCGTCTCGCGGACGGAAGTTGGGTACTCATCGCAAAACCGGATCCGACCACAGCCAGTGTCAGCGGACAGATTACGCTCGTGCAGGATCCGAGTCGCCTGATTAAGGATTTACCGCTCACACAGGGGGAGTTACCGATTCGGATGCGCCTAATCAACAACTACGGCTCGACCAATCCGGCAACTCCGCCGACACTGTATACCTTAAATAGCGGTGATCACGACAAGACAACCGCGCTTGTGTTTCAAACCCCTGCGACAAATCCGACGATGACCTTTAGCAATCCCTCCGACAGTTATACATTCATGCCGGGAGAAGTAGCGGGTGTGGTCAATGTGAATGCGGGAAGTCCTGCCGGTACCCCGGTGGGACGCCGTATGGTTTCCATGACGGATCGGGAGACTTCCGCGACCGAAAGTGCGATGGAAGCGCTCGGTATGGGCGGTTGGATTACCTATGGTTTCGGTGGCACGAATCCGAATTTTCCGCGAAAGGCACTGGAATTTAAGGTGCATAAGACCGAAGGCTATCTCGGCGAAAGCGACCATCCACATGGTTCTTCCGGAAGAGGGGACCCTGTTCGAACAGGGCGGAACCGCTGCCTGGACATATGTGACGGATGACGGCTACCAGCTTGAATGGAATCGAATCGGTATTTTTCAGGATCCGCCGACACCCGGAAACCGGGATGTTGTGGTTGATTTGCGTACCCTCTATTCCCGTATGACGAGCGGAAATTTTCAGGAAGCTGTCCCGGGTTCGGGCTTGAGCTATATTGATATTTTCCGGAAACCGGGAACTTTCCATGTCAAGTATTATCCGTTGGTGCACTACAATCGTCTTTATCAGGGCAACTGGACAACCACGGATTACACGGCGGCGACCGGATCGACGATTGAATATGCGGACAATACCGCCTACGGCGCGACGAAGCAGGACAGCGGCACACCGCTGCATTTTCACTTTGTACAGGGCACCGATCCCGTTCGGATTAAGACTGCTTACGATTATCTGGATATGACCTATGGCGGAAATTATCTAAGATACAATCTGGATGCCGTGCCGCAGTACAGTGCAGCTTCACCGGAGTATACAGATTCCGAGGAGGTGAAATCCGGTTTCCGCTTCGATGATGACAACAATGGGTTTCAGATTCAGGATGATTTATCGATTACCTATGATTACGAAGAGGCGCTCTCACCGGTCTATCTGAACCAGCTCGGACTCGCACCGGAGTACGGCCTCGGTTACCGGCTGTATGTAAAAGATGCGCAGACCGGTCAGGTCGAAATCCGCACCTTGGTTCCCGGAGATGTCTATCCGACCTATACGCCGCAGAGTATCACTTACGACGGACAGACCATCACCGAAACGGTCACGGACGGCACCGGTATGACAGACTATACCTTTGCCGATGCCAATCTGCCGGGAAACAAAAAGTACATTGCCCGCGTTGAGGTGTTCAAAAAAGAGTATGAATATAACCAGCGCGGCAGTTTTTCTTTCTTTGTCGCAAATTCGCCCTTCGGAGGTGAGAATAAAAACTGGTTTACCTTTCGGATGCGCGCATACCATCATCGCCTTTCGGACGGCACGGATATTCCGGACAACTATGAGGCGAAGGTAGTGCGCAAAGTCGCATCGAAGCAGATCCTTGCAGAGAACGGTGGACAGCCCTTTACCAAAGAATTCAAGATTAAAACCCGCCATCTTGCGGACAATGTATGGGTACAGAGTACCCACGGCGGCACAATGGAAGTGAACCGTCATTCGGAGATCAACATGTTCGGCGGATTCCGTATCATTAAGAATCCGAACACGATGGATTACAATGTGGACAGCACAGGGCAGACAATTCCGTTCGGTGCAGCGGGCTATGACCCGGTTGTGATCGAAATTGCGGGCGATGCCGTCACCCTGACCGAATATATGGAAAAATCGGATTTGCGTCTGCTCGGTATCTGGGACAGTGCCGGAAATTATCACGACCTGCAGCAGGCCGGCATCGACCCCGAACAAGCTACCTATTTGAAAGACGGACACTCCATGTATTCCGATACAGCGGAGAGCGTGTTTTCCACTTCCAACGACTACGGCAGTTTTAACGGCAAAGTCTATGATCTGAATGCGATTTGTCAGGCTCTCGGCACACCTTATGCAACGCGCATTGTTATGGCTGCTGATCAGATTAATTCGTTCCGCAGTAATATCACGAACGGATTCCGGCAATATAATTTCTTTGTTCAAAAAGTCTATCCGGGGCATATGAATTACGATGGGGCAGTCGGAACCGGCGGCGCGTCGGATTTACCGAAGACCTTAGCGTTTACAAGCATGCTGTACTGTCTCTATAGCGATTACAAGAGCGAACAGGTAGATCATAACCCGGCGCAGGACAGTACCATTCACGGCATCAGCCCCTCGCATGGTTCTGCGAAAGTCGAACGGAAGATCTGCGACACTGGTGGTCGGCGGAAGCGCCAAAGGAATTTCTGTATTGGACCAGGATTACTATGTGAACCCATGGTCCGGAACCGATAAGTTGCACTACGGCGAGGAGTTTCTGAATCCTGCCTGGCAGAGCTATCTGACACGCTCGCGTTATAAAATCAATGCCATCGGCCAGGGAACGGGAAGCGCGGGGCCGGTTGCGGGTTCTCGGGAACTTGAGTTGACCCAGATCGAAGTTGATAATACCGGAATCGCCACTCCGGAGATTTCCTATCAGAATGCGAGTCTTGATTTTGCCGGTACAAGTCCGCGGCTGTTGTCGCTGACCAATGCAGTGAGTTTCCAGATTCATGACCCTAAAACTTATCAGGACTTTATCCTCGATGCAACGCTCTCGGACGGAAGTGTGAAGCACATCGAGGACACCGCCTATTATTCCAATATTTACAATTCAGGTCGAAAGGGACGCATACACTATGTGATTCCCGGTGTCGATGTGAAAAACGGTCCGTATATCACGGGCTTGAAATCAGTTTTCCGAACGAGCGAAATTGGGGTACCAATACCAGTAAAATGGAGGACTACGGTGGCACGGGCGGAAACCGTGTGTTGCCGAGTGTGGGGCTTTCGTTGGTGGAGCAGGATATTCCGAAGTATTATCCGGGTACTACAATTGCAGTCGGCTCACTGAGTGAGAAAGATAGTGATCCGAAGTACGACAAACTGACGGTCAAGGCGAAGCTTCACTACGAGAACATTTACGGCGATGATTTGACCACAGATCTCAGTCACTTTGCGACAGAAGGTGCGAGTGACCGGATTGCCGCGCAGCGGGTGGAAGTGCCGTATCTGTTAAACCAACTCGGCTACGGAAGCACAAATACCTATCAGGGACGCGAGCTCACGGTAAGCGGGCGTCTGCCCTTTGCGCCGAATGCGAATACAAGAAATCTTGTCACCGCGAAAGGGCTCAAGGCGCGCCCGACCTATTATTTGAAGATTGACAAGAGTTTTACCTATGTCGACAACAGTGCGGAGGTACAGGCATATAGCACCAATCCCTCCGGCAGCGGAGCCGGCTGGAACGTGGTTCACGGTATCGGGGTCAACTTTATCCCGGCGGGCACAGGGGCAGGTCAGTCCGGCCATACGGATTACGGTGTACTCGTCGTTACGACCGATCAGTCGCCGGAGAGTGAACTCGGACTTCCGAATCAAAATTTTGCGTCCGGTATGTACGGTTGGAACTACAATGTCAGATTTAAGCTCCAGGCGGACTACTCTGCAGACCCGGTAGTTCTGAAACCGGTTCCGGGTGTCTGGCTCGACACCAAGTTTGATGCCAACCGCGACGGCAACGGCGGCAACGCACAGGGGGTGGATGTCGAAACCACAAACGACAACAATCAGCTGGTGCAGGACGGACCGCGCGGTGTGCAGTTCGGCAATGCGACAGCGGCAAAACCCGGTGCAAGCGCAAATGAAGCGGAAATGCTGTATGCCGCAAACGATACGACGCATAAAATTAACCAGGTGACGGCACTCGGTCTCCTCGCGCTCGCGCAGGCGACCACGCCGTTCCAGGAGAGTTCGACCCGCGTGACAAGCCGGGATCTCAACAACAACCCGAAGATTTTCAGCGCGAAGGTTTTCCTGACCAGCGATGACACGAATCCGACCAACGACTGGGAGATTTATATTCCGGTTCCGAAGGCAGGAGAGCAGTACAGTTATCAGAGCGGAGGTGTGGCTCAGACAACACCGGCGGCGCAGTTTAGCATGGATTACTATGGGGTCGATACCTCGACACTCACGGGACTCAACTATACGGTCTCGTATACGACAGATCCGAATCCGGCCGCAAACGGCTATACCAGTGCAAAGGCAGCCGCCTGGATCACGACCAAACCGGCGGATGCCGATATCACCATGGTGAAGCTGAGTGCCACCAACATGCCGCCGGGCAGAAAGGCTTCGGTCACGTTGCAGTATCAGCTGCATGAGAGGAAGAATAAGCTTCTTGACCGGCTGGACGCCGTGGTTGCTTACGGAAACTTCCACATGGGAACGAGTCCAACGCCGTTCTACGGTGCGGCGGGTCAGGCGAGCAATAAGCTCGAATTTCTGCTCACAGACCTGACACTGGACGGTTATGCCTTCCAGGATGTAAACTTCAATTCTCTGTATGACGCGGGGACAGAGGCGCGACTTGCCACCGTACGGATGAAACTGCTCGAAGCGGACGGCGTGACCGACGTACTTCGAAGCGATAATAACCAGACACTGGTAACAGCGACCAACGGGAGCGGTTACTATAAGCTCAATGTGCCGCACGAGGGCAACTGGGTCGTGCAGGCGGACAGCTCGCTATTGACACCGCTCCGGAAGCTCGTCAAGAAAGACCAGGGCACCGATCAGAGCATCAATTCCCGCTTTGACCGGAATACCAATCTCGCTGCGGTGACCGTCACGGCAGATGTCCCGGCAGGCAGATATAACCTCCCCAACGTGAACGCGGGTTTCTATAACGTGCCGCAGCTTGACCTTGCGGACCAGGTGCTGCATGTCGGGGACAGCGCGACGACCGTGACGCCGAGTCTTCTGAGTCCGGTGGATCCGACGAATCCTGTTGTCAACTACGGGATTGCGACCGGTGCGCCGACAGACCTCGTGACAGCAACCGGCAGCGGCGCGGTGAGCGGAACGCTGACGCCGCAGAAGACAGGCATCACAACCGTGCGGCTCACAACAGACGACGGGTACGGAGAACTGGTAACCAAGGATGTAAAGGTCACGGTCTGGGCCGATGTGAAGTACAACGGAAACGGCGCGGACAGCGGCAGCATCTCGGCAAACGGTGAACAGCTCTACCCGTCGACAACGGCTGCGGGCGCGGATGCGCACACGGATGAGACAACGGCGAAGAGTTCCGCCGGAACGGCGGGTGTGGACACCCAACTCATGCGCGCGGGCTACTACTTTGATGGCTGGAACACAAAGCCGGACGGCACAGGCACCGCGTATGCGGCGGGCGCTGCGATTAAGACCGGTAAGATTGACGGGGATCTCACGCTCTATGCAGTCTGGAGACCGGTGACCCCGGCGACGGATAGCTTTAACATTGAGAAACTTTTAAAGGGGGACTACGGCCTCCTGCCGGACGGACAGCGCGCCCCGCTCACCGCAGAGAACTTCAGCTTCACGCTGACCGGCACCTCCTTTACGGCGGCGCATGTGACGGCAGAGCCGATGCCGACCGGTTCCGCGAAAGAGAGAGCTCCCGCGATGAGACGCCGGGGCAGAACCCGGTTGTGAACTATACGCTTTCCTCCAATGACCTCGCGCTGATTACACCGGGTTCCCCGGTCTTGACTGAGAATGCGACGGCGGGTGCTACCTTCCCGAGCGGAACCTTCAACTTTACGATGCCCGGTACCTATGTCTATACGCTGAAAGAGAACAGCGGCAGCGCACAGTACTACGGTTACAATTCCCGCGTCTACACGATTACCTATGTGGTGACGCAGAGTGGCAGCGGTCTCGGCAATACACTGAGCGCGGTTAGAACGATTTCGCACATCGATCCGACGAGCGGCGCAGCGGTGACCGATACACAGGCAAGTTTTGAGAATACCTATACCTTGCCGCGCTACACGGTTACCTTCGATCCGGATCAGGGCAGCTTTACGCCGCCGACCCAGACGCATCGCTACGGCGACCGCGTGACGGAGCCGCCGGTTCAGAACAATGCGGCAGGCGTTGCGACCTCCCCGGCGGGAGAGCGCTACGGCTATCACTTTAAGCACTGGAAAGCACCGGATGGCACGCAGTTCCAGTTTGTCGGAAGCTCTGTCAGAGCGAATCTCACGCTGACCGCTGTCTGGAAATCAATACCTACCCGGTCAAGGTGCTGGATTCCGCATCGGCGGATGCGCCGCACGCGAACGAGGTTATCTTCGATAACGGCGGTGCACAGATGGCGCACGGCACGGTGCTGACTGCGCCGACCGCGCCGGAGAATAAGACGGGCTACCACTTTGATCACTGGGAGAACGACGCGGATCACAGTACCTTTACCTTCGGCAATCCGGTGACGGGACCGCTCACGATTCGCGCGATCTATGCACCGAATTCGTACACGGTGAAGTACGATAAGAACGCGGCAAGCGCAAGCGGCACAACGGCGGATTCCGCGCATGTCTATGACCAGACGCGAGCGCTCACCGCAAACGGCTATACGAACCCCGGCTACTACTTTGCGGGCTGGAGCCGCACGGCGGGCGGCACGACGGTCGACTTCAATGACGGCGACAACGTGCTGAATCTGACGAGCCAGAACAACGGAACGGTGACGCTCTATGCAATCTGGCAGCCGGTTACCCCGGTCAGCGACAGCTTCGACGTGAGTAAGCTCCTCTTCGGAGACTTCGGTGCATTGCAGGGCGGTGAGACCGCACCGTTGGTGCCGGATACCTTCCGCTTTGTCTTACAGTCTGTCACGACCCCGACCGGAGCCACGACAGTGCTTCCGGTGGTTCCGGGCGGCGGTGCCGCTTCCGGCATCACGGTGACCCCGGGTGCGGGAACCATAGGCTATGCGCTTCCGAGTGCGCAGCTGCAGGTTCCGGCAGCGGGCAGCGCAGTGGCGACCGCAGGGGCGGCAGCGGTTGCAAACTTCCCGGCAGGCCTCTTTACCTTTAGCTTCCCGGGTACCTATGTCTATACCCTCAAGGAGACCGCGGGCTCCGCACAGTACTACAGCTACGATCCGGCGGTCTATACAATCACCTTCACGGTGACGCAGAGCATGGGCGCACTCGGCGCGGGAACGGGAAATTCTCTCACGGTGACGAGAAGCATCACGAAGCAGAGCGGCGGCGCGAGCACTGCGGCGACCGAGCTTCAATTTGAGAACCGTTACACCCTGCCGCGCCTCACAGTGCAGTATGACGCAGAGGGCGGCAGTCACACGCCGGCAAACGAGAGTGTTCGCTACGGCGACTATGCAAGCGTGCCGCCGGTTCAGAACAATGCAGCGGGCATCCCGACCTCCCCGGCGGGAGAGAAGACGGGCTATCACTTCCTCTACTGGACGGATGCGGCGGGAACCCAGTTCCCGTTTGCGACGACGCCGATTCACAGCAATGTGACGCTCCACGCAAAGTGGGAGATTAACCGCTATACCGTGACGGTGCAGGATGCGCCGGATGCGGATGCGGGGCATCAGAATGCGCAACTCGCACAACACAACAATGTGCCGCACGGGTCGACTGCGCTCACGGCGCCGACCGTACCGGACAATAAGACCGGCTACCACTTCGATCACTGGGAGGATCAGAACAACACGCCTTATACCTTCGGATCTCCGGTGACAGGCGACACGACCGTGCACGCAGTGTATACGCCGAACACCTACACGGTGGTCTACGAGCCGAACGCGGGTGGGACTACAGTAAACGGCAACATGCCGAATACGAGTCATGTTTACGACACGCCGCAGAACCTGCCGCCGAACGGCTTTGATCGCCCGGGCTATCAGTTCATGGGCTGGGGCACAAGTCCGACAGCGACCACACCGACTTATTATGACGGCGTCTCGGTCAACAACCTGACGCCGACCAACGGCGGTACCGTACATCTCTACGCTATTTGGGCAGCCGTAACACCGTTTGACCACGATCCGGCACTCACGAAGATACTCGGCGGAGAGGCACACCGGACACTGCTGACCGGTGAGACCACGCCGCTGACACCCGAGACCTTCCGCTTTGAGCTGAGGGCAGTCAGCACGACCGCACCCGGCATGACAACTCTGCCGATGCCGGTCAATGCACACGGCGCACAGACCTACACCGTGACGCATACGGGGGACGGCACCGAGCAGTTAGGTTCGATTCGCTTCCTGTTTGCGGGTGACTATGTCTATGAGCTTCGCGAGCTTGCAGGCACAGCGCTTGCCGGCAGCCCGGCGGCCGCGCAGGGAAGTTATACTTACGATAACGCGGTGTATCGTATCACCTACCACATCACGCAGACCGGAACGGTGATGAACGGCAGCGTGACGGTTGAAAAGCAGACGGCCGGAGGTGCCTTCTCGGCACCGGTCGCTTACAGTACTGCAACGGAGCCTACATTCACGAACGATTACCTCCTGCCGCGCTATACGGTGAGCTTTAACGCAAACGGCGGCAGCGTAACGCCGCCGCAGCAGACCATCGTCTACGGAGACCCGCTTGTTGCACCGCCCACGGTCGGCGGTTCCCCGGCGGGTAGTCGCACCGGTTATACCTTTACAACCTGGCAGAACCCGGACGGCAGCCCGGTGAACTTTGCGACACCGGTGACCGGCAACCTGATTCTGACGGCCGGATGGACGCTTCGCCACTATACCGTGACGGTGCAGGATGCGCCGGATGCGGACCCGGGGCATCAGAATCAGATCATCACGCAGGACACGAATGCCGTGCACGGCAGCACACCGACCGAGCCCGCGCATCCGGACAACAAGACAAACTTTATCTTTGACCACTGGGCAAAACCGGACGGCTCGACCTATAACTTCGACGAGCCGCTGACCGGAGATCTCACGATTCACGCAGTCTACCGACAAAAGCGCTACACGGTGCACTACGATTCGGGAACGCCGCATTCCGTTGGCAGCATGACGGATTCGCACTTCGGTGGCGGAGATACGAATCCGCTGTCACCGAATCAGTATGCGCGCCCGGGTTATACCTTCGGCGGCTGGAGCCGTACACCCGGCAGCAGTACGACAGACTTCACGGACGGTCAGCCGGTCACGAACGTAACGACTTCGGACGGCGCGACAGTCACGCTCTACGCAGTCTGGGTGCCGGCAACACCTGCGGTCCTTCACGACCCGCCGGTGCAGAAGATCATTACCGGCGGAACGCCGCACAATGCGGGAACCTTTACCTTCCTGCTCCGCGCGGTCAGCACGACGGCCCCGGAGGCGGCAGGGATTCTCCCGATGCCGCTCGCGGCAGGAAGTAACCAGGAGATGCAGCTCGAAATCCAGGGCGCGGGGACCGGAGAGTTCGGAGACATCAGCTTCCGGCTGCCGGGCACCTATGTCTACGAAATTCGGGAGTTGCCGCTCGGCAGAAAAGGTTTCACGTTTGACACGGAGCCGGTGACCGTGACCTATGTGGTCACCCAGCAGGGCAATGTGCTGACGGCAAATCGGAGCATGGAGAAGGCAGGGCAGGCTGTGACAGGCGCGGTCTTCACCAATGAGTTCGAGAAGCCCTACTACACCATCACCTTTGATTCGAACGGTTCCTGGATCCGGATTCCGGAGCAGTCGGTCAAGGAGGGAGAGCACGGAAAGGATCCTAAGCAGCGTATGCTTCGCACCGAGAGCAAATTCATCGGCTGGTACTTAAACGGACAGCCGTATGACTTCAATGCGCCGGTCTATGACGACATCACGCTGGTAGCGGAGTATGAGTACAAGTACAGTCCCGACAATGGCGGAGGCGGAGGCGGCGGAACCGGCGGAAAGGGCGGCGGGAAACCCGCGGCCAAGCCGATTACGCCGGTTGCACCGGTTACGCCCGGGACAACGGAAGAAAAGCCGACCGGGGAGAACGGAGAGGAGGAGAGCAGGCAGACAGCAGAAACCGTAGCGCAGAGTGACACGCGGGGACGAGAGAGACAGAAGCGGCCTGAGAATACCCCGGAGAAAGGCAGACGAAAGAAAAAGCGTCGCCTGCCGAGAACGGGAGAAGCAGGCGGGAGCACGGAGCTTCCCCTGCTTGTCGGTCTCGCACGCACAACCTTTGTATTCTTCACAGAAGAAAAGCGAAGAGAGCAGTAAATGAGGCAGTAGAAAAGGATACCGTTCAGCGGAGGTGTTGCCATAACAACATCTCCGCCTTTTTTGATATTTTTGGTCTACTTTACGGTGGACAGTCGTATAAAACTATGATAAATTAATATTAGATTAAATGTATAATGCGGTGGTATCGCCGTGCAACAAGGAGGTTTTGATGAAAGAAGGATGTCGAAAGTACTGGAAGCGTGCGCTCGCATTGCTTCTTGCGCTGCTTCTCGGATTAGAGGGATTGCCGCTTCAGACATTTGCGGCTCCCCGGTGGGGAAGCTACATTCCGCTGATTAGCAGTCGGGATGAAGACGAAGAGGAGGATTATACCGAAGATGCCGAGCTCGTTGATGACAGGCCGGTGCTCAGTGCCGGTACGCAACTGTTTTCACTCAGTGCGTTCCGTGCCTCGGGCTCCAATGCCTCAATGAGCAATGCACTTTTTCGCAACATGTTGCTTGCGACACCGTACAGCGCATTTCGCCAGGCTACCGGCGGATATGCGGCCTGGACGGGACCGGTGGAAGATGCCAGTCTCACGGCAAGCAATAACTATGTTAAACTGGATCCTGCGAATGCAGTATTGAAGACGCCCGCGGATTTTGCCATCGGCAAATACGGCGAGCGTATTTTCAGTGTACAGTTTGCGTTTCGTCCGAGTGAGGTCTCGGATCTCGTCAGAAACAACCTTGCGATGGAACTCTGGATTCCGTCCGGTTTTAATTTAAACGGCATTCCGAGTTTGAACGGCGTGTCTTTTTCGAGTGCACGTCAGGCGGACGGAAGCACGGTTCTGGTGGGAATTCCGGCGCCGACGACAGCCAGTGTCAGCGGTCAGATTACCGTCACACAGGATGCCAATAAACTCATCAATGAGCTGCCGATTTCCGGCGGTGAGTTGCCGTTCCGGATGCGGATCATCAACAATTACCGTTCGACCGATCCGAGCAAGCAGCCGACCCTCTATGCTTTGAGTAGCGGTGACCATGATAAGACCGCGGAGTTGAAGCTCACAACAGTCCATGGGAATCCGACGATTACCGTTACGAATCTCTCGGACAGCCAGACTTTATGCCCGGCGAGATAACCGGTGCCCAAAGCGCAAGTGCGACATCTGCCGGAAACATGATAGGACGTAATATCAAGACAAGTCAGGATTATCGCGCATCTGCGGAGGACAATGCCTACTACATCCTCGGCGATGCAAATATGGGACTCAAAGGGCCTTGGAGACGCAAGGGATTTGAAATTACGGTGCACAAGGACGAGGGCTATCTTGCGGACGGAACAAGAATCCACTTTGTCTTACCGGATGAGGGCGTGCGTTTTGACCAGGGCGGTGTGCTCTATTGGACTTACAAGACCGATGACGGAATCGAGCTTCCGTGGACGAATCTCGGCGACCGCAATACCTTTGCAATCGGCGGAAATATTCGCGACCTGACCATCAATGGTGTCTCGCTCTACAACCAGCAGGTTGCAGCAAATGCATACCGTGAAGCGGTTCCGGGATCGCAACTCAGCTATGCGGACATCTATCGAAAGCCGGGTACTTTCCATCTGCGCTATTATCCGATGATGTATTATAACCGTCTCTATGAAGGCAACTGGGCGAATACGACTTATACAGCTGCATCCGGTTCCTATCTGGAGCAGCCGGATAACACGAACTTCGGTGCAAAGGCAAAGACCGAAGGTTCCCCGCTTAAGTTTACCTTAGTACAGGGAACCACGCCGATACGTTTGAGAAACGATATCCTGGATCATACGCTCGGAGCCGATTATATTCCGACGGTGCTGAACTCTGTTCCCCAGTACAGCACGACTTCTCCGGAGTATGCCGACACCGAGGAATTGAAGGCTTCGTTCCGCTTTGACGATGCGGACGATGCGTTTAAAATTCAGGACAATCTTTCCGTCAAGTATGATTACGAGGAAGCACTTGCTCCGTACTACCTGAATAACTTGGGACTTGATCCGAAATACGGGCTCAGCTATCGGCTCTACATCAAGGATGCCGTGACGGGGCAGGTAGAAGTGAGAACGCTGGTACCGGGAAATGAGTATCCGACTTACACGCCTCAGAGCATCAGCTATGCAGGGCAGACCGTTACCGAGTCCGTCATAGACGGCAGCGGCATTACGGACTACACCTTTGCGGATGCCGATGCGGCGGGCAATAAGAAGTATATTTCCCGCATTGAAGTCTTTAAGAAGAAGTACGACTATAACCACAAAGGAAGTTACAGCCTCTGGCAGTGGGGAGTCGGCAACGACAAGAATTGGTTTACCTATAAGCTCCGCGCCTATCATCACCGCCTCTCGGACGGCACCGACATCCCGGATAATTACGAGGCAAAGATTCAGCGGAGTGTCACCTCCGATCAGATTGCAGCGGAAAACGGTGAGGCGCAGTTTGCCAAGGAGTTCAAAATCAGAACGCGTCACCTCTCGGACAATCTTCGAGCGACTATAGACGGACTGAACCCGATGGAGGTCAATAAACATCCGGAAATCAACGCCTTCGGCCTCTTCGGTGTAGTCAAGTATCCGGATACGATGGATTACAATGTTGATGCGAACGGCGCACCGATTGCATTCGGACAGCCGAACTATGATCCGGTTGTCATGGATATTGCGGGAGATGCCGTCACGCTCGCGGAGTACCTAGAGAAATCCGATCTCCGTCTCCTCGGCGTTACGGATCAAAACGGAACTTACCACGACCTCGCGGCAGAGGGCATTAACTCCGAGGATCCTGCTTATTTAAAGGACGGTATTTCTCGTTATTCGAATACGCGCGAGACGGTATTCACAAATGCAAATGACAACGGTCCCTTTGAGGGTAAGGTCTATGATTTAAAAGCAATCGCAAATCAACTCGGAACCGGTTACTTTACCGGAATGGTGGTTGCGCTCGAGAACATCAACAGCGTAAAGAGCAATACGGTGGGCGGAAACAAGCAGAATTATCGTTTTTTCACCCAGAAGGTATATCCGGGTCACATGAATTACGATGCGGTGGTCGGAACCGCGGGTGCCGCGGATTTGCCGAAACAGCTGCGCTACTCCAATGCGCTCTATTGCCGTTACAGTGATTATAAGAGTGAGGTGGTAGATCACAATCCGCCGCAGGACACCACGATTCACGGCATCAGTCAGTATCACGGTACGGCAAGAAAGGCGAACGGAAACTCTGCAAAATTAATTCTCGGCGATAGCGCCAAGGGAATCTCCGTGTTGGACCTTGATTACTATGTGAATCCCTGGTCTGTGATCGACGAATCCAGACTCGGACAGGAGTTTTTCCCGGCCGGCGCTGCGACGGATTTGGACCGGACGCGCTACAAGGTCAATGCCATCGGGCAGGGCCTCGGTCGACCGACCTCGAATGAGGCCAATTTCCGAGAACTGGAGCTCACACGCATCGAGGTGGATAACACCGGCGTGACGTATACCAACAGCGCGCAGCCGGAGATTTATTACCAGAATGCAAGTCTGGATTTTGCAGGCACCAGTCCGCAGTTGCTCTCGCTGGTCAATGCGGTCAGTTTCGGCGTGCAGTATTCCAGAACTTATCAGAACTTTATCATCGATGCGACGCTTTCGGACGGAACGACTAAGCACATTGAAGACACCCTGATGGGACAGGCGACGAGTGGTTTTAACGGACGACTCCATTATGTGATTCCCGGTGTCGATGTCAAAAACGGCCCCTACATCACGGCGCTCAAGATCAGTTTTCCGAACGAACTTAACTGGGGGGTTAACGGTGGCAAGATGGCGGCGGACGGCGGAATCGGCGGAAACGGCCTCCTGCCGACGGTCGGCCTCTCCTTGGTAAAACAAGACATTCCGAAAAAATATCCGGGGACCACGATTCCGGTCGGTTCGCTGAGCGAAAAAGACAGTGATGCGAACTACGATAAGCTGACCGTCAAGGCAAAACTCCACTTTGAGAATGTCTACGGCGACGATATGACGACGGATGCAAGTCGTTTTACCGTCGAGGGAGCTTCCGAGCGAATTGCGGGGCAGCAGGTCAATGTCGGTTTTTTGCAGAACTGGCTCAACTATCAGGCAATTACAACCTACCAGGGACGAGAGCTCCCCGTAGCGGGCGAGTTGCCCTTTGCACTCACGCCGAGTACCTATAACTACGCAATCAGCAAGAATTTAAAGATACGCCCCACCTATTATATTAAGGTCGACAAGAGCTTTACCTATGTGGACGGCAGCATGGTGGTTAAGGCCTATCAGAAATCCCGCGGGAACTTGGATCTGGGGGCAGAGCAGTGCAAGTGTGAACTTTGTCCCGGCCGGAACAGGGGCCGGAGAGTCCGGTCATGCGGATTACGGTGTTCTGGTCGTCTCTATGGATCAGACGCCAGATTCCGAACTCGCCATTCTCGGCAGAAATCTGGGCTATAGCAACGGATTGCTCTGGATGGGAACTTCCTATCAACTTAACTTCAGGTTACAGGCAGGTTACTCCGCGGACCCGGTCAATGTAAAGCCGCTGCCCGGCGTTTGGCTCGATACCAAGTTTGACGCAAACCGCGACGGCAACGGCGGCAATGCGGACGATGTCACGGTCGAGACAAACAATGAGAACCGGCAGTTGGTACAGGACGGACCGCGCGGCGCGCAGTTCGGAAATGCGACGGCGGCAAAGGCAGGCGCGAGTGCGAACGAAGCGGAGATGCTCTATGCCGCAAACGACACGACGCACAAGATCAACCAGGTGACGGCACTCGGCCTACTCGCGTTTGCGCAGGCAACCAAGCCCTTCGCGGAAAGCGCAACGGTTGTGGAGAGCCGTGACCTGAACAATAATCCGAACATCTTCAATGCGAAGGTTTTTCTGACCAGTGACGATGTGAATCCGACCAACGACTGGGAGATTTATATCCCGGTGCCGAAGAAGGGAGAGCAGTTCAGTTATCAGAGCGGCGGAACAACGCAGAGCACACCGGCTTCGCAGTTCACAATGGATTATTACGGGGTCGACACCTCGGCGCTCACAGGACTCAACTATACGATTTCATATACGACGGATCCGAATCCGGCGGCAAACGGTTACACCGGTGCAAAGGCTGCGACCTGGACCACGACCAAGCCTGCGGATGCCGATATTACCATGGTCAAGGTGAATGTGAGCAACATGCCGGCGGGAAGAAAGGCATCGGTTACGCTTCGCTATCAGTTGCATGAGCGAAAAAATAAGATTCTCAACATGGACGACTATATCGTGACCTACGGAAACTTCCGTATGGGTACGAGCCCGACTCCTTTTTACGGTGCAAGCGGTCAGTCCAGTAATACGCTGCGCTATATTTGCGCGACTTGACCTTGAACGGTTATGTCTTCCAGGATACCGATTTCAACTCGGTGTATGATGCCGGGACAGACAGCTATCTGAGCGGCATCCAAATGCGTCTTCGCGAGGCGGACGGTGTCACGGAAGTGCTGCGAAACGACAACAATCAGGTGTTTGCCAACGGAACCAACGGCTTAGGGTATTACAGTCTCTACGTTCCGCACGAAGGCAACTGGACGGTCTGGGCTGACCGTTCCGGGGTATCGCCTGCGAGAAAGCTGGTCAAAAAGGATCAGGGCAGCGATCCGAGTGTGAGTTCTCGCTTTGACCGGAATACAGATCTTGCAACGGTCACGGTGATGGCAGATATTCCGGCGAGACAGTTTAATCTTCCCAATGTAAACGCGGGCTACTATAACGTGCCGCAGCTTGACCTCGCGGACCAGGTACTCCACGTAGGCGATGCCGCGACCACGGTGACGCCGACACTCACGAACCCGGTGGATCCGACGAACCCGGTCGTGAACTATGCGATTCAGACGGGCGCGCCGACGGACCTCGTGACGGCGACCGGCAGCGGCACGGTAAGCGGTACATTGACGCCACAGAAGACAGGTATCACAACTGTGCGACTCACAACGGACGACGGTTACGGAGAACTGATTACCAAGGATGTAAAGGTCACGGTCTGGGCCGATGTGAAGTACGACAGCAACGGCGCGGACAGCGGCAGCATCTCGGCAAACGGTGAACAGCTCTACCCGTCTACGACAGCCGCGGGCGCGGATGCGCACACGGATGAGACGACGGCGAAGAGTTCAGCGGGAACGGCGGGCGTAGACACACAGTTAGTCCGTGCAGGCTACTACTTTGACGGCTGGAACACAAAGCCGGACGGCACAGGCACCGCGTATGCGGCAGGTGCTGCAATCAAGACCGGAAAGATTGACAGCGATCTCACACTCTACGCCGTCTGGAGACCGGTGACGCCGGCGACCGACAGCTTCAGCATCGAGAAACTCTTAAAGGGCGATTACGGCCTCCTGCCGGACGGTCAGCGCGCCCCGCTCACCGCAGAGAACTTCAGCTTCACGCTGACCGGCACTTCGTTTACGGCAGCGCATGTGACGGCACAGCCGATGCCGACCGGTTCCGCGAAAGAGAGCTCTCGCGATGAGACGCCGGGGCAGAACCCGGTTGTGAACTATACGCTTTCCTCCAATGACCTCTCGCTGATTACACCGGGCTCCCCGGATGCGACGGTCAATGCGACAGCGGGTGCTACCTTTACAAGCGGCAATCTGACATTTACGATGCCCGGCACCTATGTCTATACGTTAAAGGAGAACGCAGGAAGTGCCCAGTATTACGGCTACGATGCGAAGGTCTATACGATTACCTACGTGGTGACGCAGACGGGTGCCGGACTCGGCAACGGCCTGACGGCAGTCCGAACCATTTCGCACATCGATCCGACGAGCGGCGCAGCGGTGACCGATACACAGGCAAGTTTTGAGAATACCTATACCTTGCCGCGTTACACGGTTACCTTCGATCCGGATCAGGGCAGCTTTACGCCGCCGACCCAGACGCATCGCTACGGCGACCGCGTGACCGAGCCTGCTGTACAGAACAATGAGGCAGGCACAGCGACCTCCCCGGCGGGAGAACGTTACGGCTATCACTTTAAGCACTGGAAAGCACCGGACGGCACGCAGTTCCAGTTTGTCGGAAGCTCTGTCAGAGCGAATCTCACGCTGACCGCCGTCTGGGAAATCAATACCTACCCGGTCAAGGTGCTGGATTCCGCGACGGCAGACGCACCGCACGCGAACGAGGTTATCTTCGACAACGGCGGAGCACAGATGACACACGGCACGGTGCTGACCGCGCCGACCGCGCCGGAGAATAAGACCGGCTACCACTTTGACCACTGGGAGAACGACGCGGATCACAGTACCTTTACCTTTGGGAACCCGGTCACGGGACCGCTCACCGTGCGCGCGGTCTATGCACCGAATGCATACACGGTGAAGTACGACAAAAACGCGGTAAGTGCGAGCGGAACCACGGCGGATTCCGCGCATGTCTATGACCAAACGCGGGCCCTCACCGCAAACGGCTATACGAACCCCGGCTACTACTTTGCGGGCTGGAGCCGCACGGCGGGCGGCACGACAGTCGACTTCAATGACGGCGACAACGTGCTGAATCTGACGACGCAGAACAACGGAACGGTGACGCTCTATGCAATCTGGCGGCCGGTCACACCGGTCAGCGACAGCTTCGATGTGAGTAAGCTCCTCTTCGGAGACTTCGGTGCGTTGCAGGGCGGCGAGACCGCACCGCTCGTTCCGGATACCTTCCGCTTTGTGGTGCAGTCGGTCACGACCCCGACAGGTACAACAATGGTACTTCCGGTCGTTCCGGGCGGCGGTGCCGCTTCGGGCATCACGGTGACCCCGGGTGCGGGAACCATGGGCTATGCGCTTCCGAGTGCGCAGCTGCAGGTTCCGGCCGCGGGCAGCGCGGCGGCGACCGCAGGCGCGGCCGCGGTTGCAAACTTCCCGGCGGGTCTCTTTACCTTCAGCTACCCGGGCACCTATGTGTATACCCTCAAGGAGACCGCGGGCTCCGCACAGTACTACAGCTACGACCCGGCAGTCTACACGATCACCTTTACGGTGACACAGAGTGCGGGTGCGCTCGGCGCGGGCACGGGAAATTCCCTTACGGTGACCAGAAGTATCACGAAGCAGAGCGGCGGCGCGAGCACAGCGGCGACCGAGCTGCAGTTTGAGAACCGCTACACCTTGCCGCGTCTCACGGTGCAGTATGACGCAGAGGGCGGCAGCCACACCCCGGCAAACGAGAGCGTGCGCTACGGCGACTATGCGACGGTACCGCCGGTCGTGAACAATGCAGCGGGCACGCCGACCTCCCCGGCGGGAGAGAAGACGGGCTACCACTTCCTCTACTGGACGGACGCGGCGGGAACGCAGTTCCCGTTTGGTTCGACGCCGATTCACAGCAATGTGACACTCCACGCAAAGTGGGAGATTAACCGCTACACGGTGACCGTGCAGGATGCGCCGGATGCGGATGCGGGGCACCAAAACAATCAGCTCGCGCAGCACAGCAACGTGCCGCACGGCGACACGAGCCTGACCGCACCGGTGCAGCCGGAGAACAAAACCGGCTACCACTTCGATCACTGGGAGGATCAGAACAATACGCCTTATACCTTCGGTTCTCCTGTGACCGGCGATACGACGGTACATGCGGTGTATACGCCGAATACGTATACGGTGGTATTTGAGCCGAACGCAGGCGGGACTACGGTGAACGGAAGCATGCCGAATACGAGTCATGTCTACGACACGCCGCAGAACCTGACGCCGAACGGTTTTGACCGCCCGGGCTATCAGTTCATGGGCTGGGGTACAAGTCCGACAGCGACGACACCGACTTATTATGACGGCGTCTCGGTCAACAACCTGACCCCGACCAACGGCGGCACTGTGCATCTCTACGCCATTTGGACCGCCGTGACACCGTTTGACCACGATCCGGCACTCACGAAGATACTCGGCGGAGAGGCACACCGGACACTGCTGACCGGTGAGACCACACCGCTGACACCGGAGACCTTCCGCTTTGAGCTGAAGGCCGTCAGCACAACCGTGCCCGGCATGACAACGCTGCCGATGCCGGCCAATGCACACGGCGCACAGACCTACACCGTGACGCATACAGGCGATGGTACCGAGCAGTTAGGTTCGATTCGCTTCCTGTTTGCGGGGGACTATGTCTATGAGCTCCGCGAGCTTGCAGGCACAGCGCTTGCGGGCAGCCCGGCGGCCGCGCAGGGAAGCTATACTTACGATAACGCTGTGTATCGTATCACCTACCACATCACGCAGACCGGAACCGTGATGAACGGCAGCGTGACGGTTGAGAAGCAGACGGCGGGAGGTGCTTTCTCGGCACCGGTTGCCTATACAGCGGCGACAGCTCCGGCCTTTACGAACGACTACCTCCTGCCGCGCTATACGGTCAGCTTCCTGCCGAACGGTGGAAGTGTGACGCCGGCACCGCAGACTGTTGTTTACGGCAATCCGCTTGTCGCACCGCCCACGGTCGGCGGCTCCCCGGCGGGTTCCCGCACGGGCTATGACTTTGGCGGCTGGCAGAACCCGGACGGCAGCCCGGCGAATTTTGCGACACCGGTGACCGGAGACATGGTGCTCAGTGCAAGCTGGACCATGCGTCATTACACGGTGACGGTGCAGGATGCACCGGATGCGGACCCGGGACATCAGAATCAGATTATTACGCAGGATACGAATGCCGTGCACGGCAGCACGCCGACCGAGCCCGCGCGTCCGGACAACAAGACGAATTATGTCTTTGACCACTGGGCAAAACCGGACGGCTCGACTTATAACTTCGACGAGCCGCTGACCGGAGATCTCACAATCCATGCAGTCTACCGGCAGAAGCGCTACACGGTGCGCTACGATTCCGGCACGCCGCATTCCGTCGGCAGCATGACGGATTCGCACTTCGGCGGCGGAGATACCAATCCGCTGTCACCGAATCAGTATGCGCGCCCGGGCTATACCTTCGGCGGCTGGAGTAACACACCCGGCAGCACTACGACAGACTTCACGGACGGCCAGCCGGTCACGAACCTGACGACTTCGGACGGCGCGACCGTCACGCTCTATGCGGTCTGGGTGCCGGCAACGCCGGCGGTCCTTCACGACCCGCCGGTGCAAAAGATCATTACCGGCGGCACACCGCACAACGCGGGAACCTTTACCTTCCTGCTCCGCGCGGTCAGCACGACAGCACCGGAGGCGGCAGGGGTTCTTCCGATGCCGCTCGCGGCGGGAAGTAATCAGGAGATGCAGCTCGAAATTCAGGGCGCGGGAAACGGAGAGTTCGGAGACATCAGCTTCCGGCTTCCGGGCACCTATGTCTACGAAATTCGGGAGTTGCCGCTTGGCAGAAAAGGTTTCACGTTTGACACGGAGCCGGTGACCGTGACCTATGTGGTCACCCAGCAGGGCAATGCGCTGACGGCAAATCGGAGCTTGGAGAAGGCAGGGCAGGCTGTGACGAGCGCGGTCTTCACCAATGAGTTCGAGAAGCCCTACTACACCATCACCTTTGATTCGAACGGTTCCTGGATTCGGATTCCGGGGCAGTCGGTCAAGGAGGGAGAGCACGGAAAGGATCCCAATCAGCGTATGCTTCGCACCGAGAGCAAATTCATCGGCTGGTACTTAAACGGACAGCCGTATGACTTCAATGCGCCGGTGTATGACGACATCACGCTGGTAGCGGAGTATGAGTACAAGTACAGCCCCGACAATATCGGCGGCGGTGGCGGCGGCAGAGGAGGTAACTCCTCCGGACATCGCGGCGGTGCAACGCCGAATTCCGATCCGTTGAACCCCGGCATTTCGGATAACACGGTTGTACCGCCGGTCTCCCCGACGGAGCCGACGCCGGATCATCCGGCGGAGGAGCAGCGTACGCCGCACGGCGAGGCCATCTCTCCGACAGAGCGACATAAGACGACTGTGATAACCGGTACATCGAAACGAAGCAAACGGGGCAAGTTGCCGAAGACCGGAGAAGCTCCGATTTTAAATTCGTTTCCGAAGTTCATTACGCTGGCGCTTGCGGCTTACGCGCTGTTTACAGCGGAAAAGCGCAGACGGGAACGGATGGTGTAACAGAAGAATGGATCGAAAGGGAGGCTCTGCTTCGGCGGAGCCTCCCTTTCCTATAAGTGCTTGCATATTCTTTGTATACTTGCATGAATCTGCCGCAAACTGTTGAAGAACAACATGAAAAAAGTTAAAATAAAATTAAAACTATGTGCCCATACGCAGAATCATTTGCACAACTTGGGAGAGCAAAACAGGACAGGAGGTTGTTCATGTTAGAAAAATGTCGGAAGCAGGGAAGGCGAATCATTGCCCTTCTGACAGCATTCATTTTGACTTTTGAGGGCATGCCTTTGCAAACTCTGGCTTCGGCGCGACAGGACAGCTACATTCCGCTGATTTCAAGTCGGGATGAAGACGAAGAAGAGGACTATACCGAAGATGCGGAGCTTATGGATGACAGACCGCTCAGCGCGGGAATGCAGGTATTTCACTGAGAGGTTTACGCGCCTCCGGTTCAAATGCCTCTATGAGCAATGCGCTGTTTGGCGGTATGTTGCTTGCAACTCCCTACAGCGCCTTTCGTCAGGCACCCGGCGGTTACGCGGCGTGGACCGGTGCGGTACAGGACGGTATTCTCACCGCGGGCAATAACTATGTAAAATTGGACCCGTCCAATACTGTTTTCCATACTCCGGCCGATTTTGTAATCGGCAAATACAATACGAGATCGTTTAGCGTGCAGTTTGCCTTCCGGCCGAGTGAAGTGCCGGACAGTGTGCGCAACAACCTCGTTATGGAGCTCTGGATTCCGGCCGGAATTGATCTGAGCGGTACGCCGAGTCTGAACGGTGTTGCTTTTTCATCGCGGCGTCTCGCAGACGGGAGCTGGTTACTCACGGGAAAACCGGATCCGACAACCGCGAGCGTCAGCGGACAGCTCACCTTGATACAGGATCCGAATCGTCTCATCAAAGACTTGCCGCTCGCACAGGGCGAGTATCCGATTCGGATGCGTCTCATCAACAACTACGGCTCGACCAATCCCGCCACGCCGCCGACACTTTACACTGTGGACAGCGGTGACCACGACAAGACCACCGTATTACCGCTAGCCGTGCCCACGAACAACCCGACGATGACCTTCAGCAATCCGTCCGACAGCTATACATTTATGCCCGGCGAGATAGGCGGCGTATGGAGTGTTTCGGGAAGTACACCGCTCGGGAAACCGGTGGGACGGCGTATGGTCGCGCACAATGCCTACGATCCTTCGGCTGCCGAAGATGCGTTGGCAGTGTTAGGCACGGGAAATCTGATCAGCAGTAATTTTGTCGGCAATAACCCCGTCTGGTATCGGAAGAGTCTGGAATTCAAGGTTCATAAGACGGAAGGTTATCTCGGTGAGAGTGCAACCATCCATATGGTGCTTCCGGGAGAAGGAACGCAGTTTGAACAGGGCGGCACGGCAGCCTGGACCTATGAGACAGATGACGGCTATCAATTGCCCTGGATGCGAATCGGAGCTTACCAGGATCCGCCGACACCGACGAACCGGGATGTCGTTATCAATTTGCGAAATCTGTATACGCAGTTTACGAGCGGACGCTTTACGGAAGCCGTCGCAGGATCCGGCCTGAGTTATATCGACCTGTTTCGGAAACCGGGAACGTTTCATGTGAAGTATTTTCCGCTGGTATACTATAACCGCCTCTATCAGGGGAACTGGACTGCGACGGATTATACGGCGGCATCGGGTTCGTATATCGAATACGCAGACAATACGACCTATGGCGGTACAAAGCGAGACAGCGGCACGCCGCTCCGGTTTCATTTCATCCAGGGAACAGATCCTGTCAGAATTAAGACTTCAAATGACTATCTGGATATGACCTACGGCGGTGATTACTACAGATACAATTTGGATGCAGTGCCGCAGTACAGTTCGACTTCGCCGGAGTATACGGATTCGGAAGAAGTGAAATCCGGATTTCGTTTTGATGATGACAGTGATGCGTTTAAGATTCAGGATAATCTTTTGATCTCTTATGATTTTGAAGAGGCGCTTTCACCGGTCTGGTTAAATCAGCTCGGACTCGCACCGGAATACGGACTCGGCTATCGAATGTATGTGAAGGATGCCCAGACCGGACAGACGGAAATCCGGACGCTGGTTCCGGGTAATCTGTATCCGACATATACGCCTCAGACCATCAGCTATAACGGACAAAATATTACAGAGACTGTCATTGACGGCTCCGGTATGACAGACTATACCTTTGCGGATGCCAATATTGCCGGAAACAAGAAGTATATTGCCCGCGTCGAAGTTTTCAAGAAAGAATACGATTATAACCAGCGCGGCAGCTTTATTTTCTGGAATATTTATAATGCCGGAAATTATAAGAACTGGTTCACGTTTAAAATGCGCGCGTACCATCATCGCCTTTCGGACGGCACGGACATTCCCGATAACTATGAGGCAAAAATTCAGCGAAACGTATCCTCCGATCAAATTCTGGCGGAGAATGGCGGCCAGCCGTTTACGCGGGAATTTAAAATCAGAACCCGTCATCTCACGGATGATATTCGGGTGCAGAGCACCGGGGGCGGCACCATGGAGGTCAATCGCCACCCGGAGATTAACCTGTTCGGCGGGTACCGGATTATCAAAAATCCGCAGACCATGGATTACAATGTGGATAGCAACGGACAAGCCATTGCCTTCGGAGATACGGGATATAACCCGGTGGTCATCGAGCTTTCCGGTGATGCGATTACGCTGACAGAGTATCTGGAAAAGGCGGATCTTCGTCTGCTTGGGGTTTGGGACAGCGCCGGAAACTACCATGATCTACAGCAGGCCGGCATTGACCCCGAACAAGCGGCCTACTTAAAAGACGGCATCTCCATGTATTCCGACACGGCGGAGAGTGTTTTCTCCAATTCGAATGACAACGGCGGATTTAGCGGTAAAGTCTATGATCTGAATGCAATCTGTCAGGCTCTCGGCACGCCGTACGCAACGCGGGTTGTAATGGCAGCGGATCAGGTCAATGCGTTCCGTACCAATGTGAACAGTGGCTATAAGGATTATCGTTTCTTTACACAGCGCGTGTACCCCGGGCATTTAAATTATGACCAGGCAGTCGGAACCGGAGGTGCCGCGGATCTTCCCAAGCGGCTTGATTTACGAGTATGCTCTATTGTCAGTACAGTGACTATAAGAGCGAGCGGGTGGATTTGAATCCGGCACAGGACAGTACAATTCACGGCATCAGTCCCTATCACGGAGAATCCAAGAAGTTTGCGGGTAAATCAGCGGAACTGGTTGTGGGAAACAGCGCCAAGGGAATCTCGGTTCTGGATAGGGATTACTATGTGAATCCTTGGTCCGTGACAGATAAGACATACTTCGGCGGGAATTTCTTAGATCCGACCAAGGCAAGCTACCTGGATCGAAATCGTTATAAAGTCAATACCATCGGGCAGGGAACTTCGAGTGCGGGAGAAGTTGCGGGACAGCAGGAATTGGAACTCACCCGAATTGCGGTCGATAATACCGGTGTTATCTGGAACAACACCAATATCCCGGAGATATCTTATCAGAATGCCGGAATTGATTTTGCCGGCACCAGTCCGCGGCTCTTGTCTCTGGTCAATGCTGTGAGCTTTGATATTCAGGCGCCGGGGACATATCAGCCCTTTGTCATTGACGCGACACTCTCGGACGGAAGTGTCAAACACATCGAGGATACCGCCTATTATCGCTATACTTCGGTTGGCGCGGGGCGTATGCATTATGTGATTCCCGGCGTTGATGTCAAACGGTCCGTACATCACAGCAATTAAAGTGAGTTTTCCGAATGAACTGAACTGGGGAAATAACCGGGCCAAGATGGAGAACTTCTCACCGACCGGTGGCGTCCAGTGGCTGCCCAGTGTGGGATTGTCTCTCGTGGAGCAGGATATCCCGAAGAAGTATCCGGGAACCAATATCTCAATCGGTTCACTCAGCGAGAAAGATTCCGATCCGACATATGATAAACTGACGGTCAAGGCAAAGCTCCACTATGAGAATATTTACGGTGAGAATCTGACCACAGATCTCAGTCACTTTGCGACAGAGGGAGCGAGTGACCGCATTGCCGCACAGCGCGTGGACATTGCTTTCTTCCAAAATCAGCTGGGCTACGGAGCAAGCAACACCTACCAGGGAAGGGAATTGACTGTGGGCGGACAACTCAGGTTCGCCCCCACCACAGGTACCAGAAATCTCGCTACGAGCAAAAATTTGAGGGTTCGCCCTACCTATTATTTTAAAATCGACAAGAGTTTCACCTATGTCGACAACAGTGCCAAATACAGGGATTTGTTCCGAATGCTGCCGGAACGGGGATGACATGGTCTGCGAGTAGCAGTCCGGATGTCATTTTTATCCCGGCGGGCACCGGCGCAGGACAGTCCGGCCATGCGGATTACGGTATTCTGGTGCTTTCAGCCGATCAGATACCGGAGAGCGAATTGCCGGTTCCGGGACAGACGCTGGGAGCCGGCTGGTATGGCTATATCAACAATGTTAGCTTCAAGCTGCAAGCGGACTATTCGGCGGATCCAGTCTATGTAAAGCCGGTACCCGGTGTCTGGCTTGACACAAAGTTTGATGCAAATCGAGACGGCAGCGGCGGCAATGCGCTGGGCATGGATGTTGAGACCACGAACGACAACAATCAGCTCGTTCAAAATGCGCCGCGCGGCGCGCAGTTCGGCAATGCGACAGCGGCAAAACCCGGTGCAAGCGCCAATGAAGCGGAAATGCTGTATTCGGCCAACGACGTGACGCACAAGATTAATCAGGTGACAGCGCTCGGCCTTCTTGCGCTCGCACAGGCAAAGAAGCCGTTCCAGGAGAGTTCGACCCGCGTGACAAGCCGGGATCTCAACAACAACCCGAATATTTTCAGCGCGAAGGTTTTCCTGACCAGCGACGACACAAATCCGACCAACGACTGGGAGATTTATATTCCGATTCCGAAGGCTGGAGAGCAGTACAGTTATCAGAGCGGCGGCGTCGCACAGACAACACCGGCGGCGCAGTTCAGCATGGATTACTACGGGGTCGACACTTCGACACTCACGGGACTCAACTATGCGGTCTCGTATACGACGGATCCGAACCCGGCCGCTAACGGCTATACCAGTGCAAAGGCAGCCGCCTGGACCACGACCAAACCGGCGGATGCCGACATCACCATGGTGAAGCTGAGTGTCACCAATATGCCGCCCGGCAGAAAGGCTTCGGTTACGCTGCAGTATCAGCTGCATGGGCGGAAAGATAAGCTCCTGAATCAGCTGGACGCTGTGGTTGCCTACGGAAACTTTCACATGGGTACGAGTCCCACGCCGTTCTACGGCGCAGCGGGTCAGGCGAGTAACAAGTTAGAGTACCTGCTTAACGACTTGTCTCTGAACGGTTATGCCTTCCAGGACGGCAATTTTAATTCCCTCTATGATGCGGGAACAGAAAATCGGCTTGGCAATGTTCGAATGAAGCTGCTCGAAGCGGACGGCGTGACAGATGTATACCGGAGTGACAACAATCAGCCTTATGTTGTTGCAACCGGCGGAAACGGAGATTATACACTTTATGTGCCGCACGAGGGCAACTGGGTCGTGCAGGCGGACAGCTCGCTGCTAAGTCCGCTCCGGAAGCTCGTCAAAAAGGACCAGGGAACCGATCAGACCATCAATTCCCGCTTTGACCGGAACACCAATCTTGCTGCGGTGACAGTCACAGCGGATGTCCCGGCGGGCAGATATAACCTTCCCAATGTGAACGCGGGCTTCTATAACGTGCCGCAGCTTGACCTTGCGGACCAGGTGCTGCATGTCGGGGACAGCGCGACGACCGTGACGCCGAGCCTTCTGAGTCCGGTGGATCCCGCGAATCCTGTCGTCAACTACGGGATTGCGACCGGTGCGCCGACAGATCTCGTGACAGCGACCGGCAGCGGCGCGGTGAGCGGTACATTGACGCCGCAGAAAACGGGCATCACGACCGTGCGACTCACAACGGACGACGGCTACGGAGAACTGATTACCAAAGATGTAAAAGTCACGGTCTGGGCCGATGTAAAGTACGACGGAAACGGCGCGGACAGCGGCAGCATCTCGGCAAACGGCGAACAGCTCTACCCGTCTACGACAGCCGCGGGCGCGGATGCGCACACGGATGAGACGACAGCGAAGAGTTCCGCGGGAACGGCGGGCGTGGACACACAGCTCATGCGCGCGGGCTACTACTTTGACGGCTGGAACACAAAGCCGGATGGCACAGGCACCGCATATGCGGCGGGTGCTGCGATCAAGACCGGAAAAATTGACGGTGATCTCACGCTCTACGCAGTCTGGAGACCGGTGACCCCGGCGACCGACAGCTTCAACATCGAGAAACTCTTAAAGGGCGATTACGGCCTTCTGCCGGACGGGCAGCGCGCCCCGCTCACCGCAGAGAACTTCAGCTTCACGCTGACCGGCACTTCGTTTACGGCAGCGCATGTGGCGGCACAGCCGATGCCGACCGGTTCCGCAAAAGAGAGCTCCCGCGATGAGACGCCGGGACAGAACCCGGTTGTGAACTATACGCTTTCCTCCAATGACTTCGCGCTGATTACACCGGGCTCCCCGGATGCGACCGTCAATGCGACAGCGGGTGCTACCTTTACGAGCGGCAATTTGACATTTACGATGCCCGGCACCTATGTCTATACGCTGAAAGAGAACAGCGGCAGTGCGCAGTACTATGGCTACGATGCGAAAGTCTACACGATTACCTATGTGGTGACGCAGACGGGTGCCGGACTCGGCAACGGTCTGACGGCAGTCCGGACCATTTCGCACATCGATCCGACGAGCGGCGCAGCGGTGACCGACACACAGGCAAGTTTTGAGAATACCTATACTTTGCCGCGCTACACGGTGACCTTCGACCCGGATCAGGGCAGCTTTACGCCACCGGTCCAGTCACATCGCTACGGCGACCGCGTGACCGAGCCGCCGGTACAGAACAATGCGGCAGGCACAGCGACCTCCCCGGCGGGAGAGCGCTACGGCTATCACTTTAAGCACTGGAAGGCACCGGACGGCACGCAGTTCCAGTTTGTCGGAAGCTCTGTCAGAGCGAATCTGACGCTGACCGCCGTCTGGGAGATTAATACCTACCCGGTCAAGGTGCTGGATTCCGCATCGGCGGATGCGCCGCATGCGAACGAGGTTATCTTCGATAACGGCGGAGCACAGATGACACACGGCACGGTGCTGAATGCACCGACCGCGCCGGAGAATAAGACCGGCTACCACTTTGACCACTGGGAGAACGACGCGGATCACAGTACCTTTACCTTCGGAAATCCGGTCACGGGTCCGCTGACCATACGTGCGGTCTATGCACCGAATGCGTATACGGTGAAGTATGATAAAAATGCGGCAAGCGCAAGCGGCACGACGGCGGATTCCGCCCATGTCTATGACCAAACACGGACCCTCACCGCAAACGGCTATACGAACCCCGGCTATTACTTTGCGGGCTGGAGCCGCACGGCGGGCGGCACAACAGTCGACTTTAACGACGGCGACAACGTGCTGAATCTGACGACGCAGAACAACGGAACGGTGACGCTCTATGCAATCTGGCGGCCGGTGACGCCGGTCAGCGACAGCTTCGATGTGAGTAAGCTCCTCTTCGGAGACTTCGGTTCTCTCCAGGGCGGCGAGACCGCACCGCTCGTTCCGGATACCTTCCGCTTTGTGGTGCAGTCGGTCACGACACCGACAGGCACAACGATGGTACTTCCGGCAGTGCCGGGCGGCGGTGCCGCTTCCGGCATCACGGTAACCCCGGGTGCGGGAACCATGGGCTATGCGCTTCCGAGCGCGCAGCTGCAGGTTCCGGCAGCGGGCAGCGCAGCGGCGACCGCAGGGGCGGCCGCGGTTGCAACCTTCCCGGCGGGTCTCTTTACCTTTAGCTACCCGGGTACCTATGTCTATACCCTTAAGGAGACCGCGGGCTCCGCACAGTACTATATCTACGACCCGGCAGTCTATACAATCACCTTCACGGTGACGCAGAGCGCGGGTGCGCTCGGCGCGGGAACCGGCAACAGCCTGTCTGTCACCAGATCGGTGCAGAAAGCAAGCGGCAGCGCGAGCGCTGCGGCGACCGAGCTGCAGTTTGAGAACCGCTACACCTTGCCGCGCCTCACGGTGCAGTACGACGCAGAGGGCGGCAGCCACACCCCGGCAAATGAGAGCGTGCGTTACGGCGATTATGCAACCGTGCCGCCGGTCGTGAACAATGCAGCGGGCACGCCGACCTCCCCGGCGGGAGAGAAGACGGGCTACCACTTCCTCTACTGGACGGATGCGGCGGGAACCCAGTTCCCGTTTGGCTCGACACCGATTCATGCGAACACAACTTTGCATGCGAAGTGGGAGATCAACCGCTACACAGTGACCGTGCAGGATGCACCGGACGCGGATGCGGGTCATCAGAATGCGCAACTTGCACAGCACAACAACGTGCCGCACGGGTCGACTTCGCTCACGGCGCCGACCGTACCGGACAATAAGACCGGCTACCACTTCGACCACTGGGAGGATCAGAACAACACGGCTTATACCTTCGGCTCTCCGGTGACCGGCGATACGACGGTACATGCGGTTTATGCACCGAATACATATACGGTAGTATTTGAGCCGAACGCAGGCGGGACTACGGTGAACGGAAGCATGCCGAACCTCAGCATGACTTACGACACGGCACAGAACCTCACACCGAATCAGTTTGACCGCCCGGGCTATCAGTTCATGGGCTGGGGTACGAGTTCGACAGCGACGACACCGGCTTATTATGACGGCGTCTCGGTCAACAACCTGACGCCGACCAACGGCGGTACCGTACGTCTCTACGCCATTTGGGCAGCTGTGACACCGTTTGACCACGACCCGGCACTCACGAAGATACTCGGCGGAGAGGCACACCGGACACTGCTGACCGGTGAGACCACACCGCTGACACCGGAGACCTTCCGCTTTGAACTGAAGGCAGTCAGCACGACCGCGCCCGGCATGACAACGCTGCCGATGCCGGCCAATGCACACGGCGCACAGACCTACACTGTGACGCATACAGGCGATGGTACCGAGCAGTTAGGTTCGATTCGTTTCCTGTTTGCGGGTGACTATGTCTATGAGCTCCGCGAGCTTGCAGGCACAGCGCTTGCGGGCAGCCCGGCGGCCGCGCAGGGCAGTTACACGTACGATACGGCAGTGTACCGGCTGACTTATCACATCACGCAGACCGGAACCGTGATGAACGGCAGCGTGACGGTTGAGAAGCAGACGGCCGGAGGTGCTTTCTCGGCACCGGTTACCTATACGACGGCGACAGCTCCGGCCTTTACGAATGACTACCTCCTGCCGCGCTATACGGTGAGCTTTAACGCAAACGGCGGCAGCGTAACGCCGCCGCAGCAGACCATTGTCTACGGCGACCCGCTTGTCGCGCCGCCCACGGTCGGCGGTTCCCCGGCGGGTAGTCGCACCGGTTATACCTTTACAACCTGGCAGAACCCGGACGGCAGCCCGGTGAACTTTGCGACGCCGGTGACCGGCAACCTGATTCTGACAGCCGGATGGACGCTCCGCCACTATACCGTGACGGTGCAGGATGCGCCGGATGCGGACCCGGGTCATCAGAATCAGATTATTACGCAGGATACGAATGCCGTGCACGGCAGCACACCGACCGAGCCCGCGCGTCCGGACAACAAGACAAACTTTATCTTTGACCACTGGGCAAAACCGGACGGCTCGACCTATAACTTTGACGAGCCACTGACCGGAGATCTCACGATTCACGCAGTCTACCGGCAGAAGCGCTACACGGTGCACTATGATTCGGGAACGCCGCATTCCGTTGGAAACATGACGGATTCGCACTTCGGCGGCGGAGATACCAATCCGCTGTCCCCGAATCAGTATGCGCGCCCGGGCTATACCTTCGGCGGCTGGAGCCGTACACCCGGCAGCAGTACGACAGACTTCACGGACGGTCAGCCGGTCACGAATGTAACGACTTCGGACGGCGCGACAGTCACACTCTACGCGGTCTGGGTGCCGGCAACACCTGCGGTCCTTCACGACCCGCCGGTGCAGAAGATCATTACCGGCGGCACACCGCATAACGCTGGAACCTTTACCTTCCTGCTCCGCGCGGTCAGCACGACAGCACCGGAGGCGGCAGGGGTTCTCCCGATGCCGCTTGCGGCGGGAGGTAACCAGGAGATGCAGCTCGAAATTCAGGGCGCGGGGACCGGAGAGTTCGGAGACATCAGCTTCCGGCTGCCGGGTACCTATGTCTACGAAATTCGGGAGTTGCCGCTCGGCAGAAAAGGTTTCACGTTTGACACGGAGCCGGTGACCGTGACCTATGTGGTCACCCAGCAGGGCAATGCGCTGACGGCAAGTCGGAGCATGGAGAAGGCAGGGCAGGCTGTGACAGGCGCGGTCTTCACCAATGAGTTCGAGAAGCCCTACTACACCATCACCTTTGATCCGAACGGTTCCTGGATCCGGGTTCCGGAGCAGTCGGTCAAGGAGGGAGAGCACGGAAAGGATCCTAATCAGCGGATGCTTCGCACCGAGAGCAAATTCATCGGCTGGTACTTAAACGGACAGCCGTATGACTTCAATGCGCCGGTCTATGACGACATCACGCTCGTGGCCGAGTATGAGTATAAATACAGCCCCGACAACGGTGGCGGCGGCGGCGGTGGCGGCGGAACCGGCGGAAAGGGCGGCGGGAAACCCGCGGCCAAGCCGATTACGCCGGTTGTACCGGTTACGCCCGGGACAACGGAAGAAAAGCCGACCGGGGAGAACGGAGAGGAGGAGAGCAGGCAGACGGCAGAGACCGTAGCGCAGCGTGACACGCGGGGACGAGAGAGACAGAAACGGCCTGAGAATACCCCGGAGAAAGGCAGACGAAAGAAAAAGCGTCGCCTGCCGAGAACGGGAGAAGCAAGCGGCGTCATGCGACATTCGTAAGACCCGAAGCAGCAACTCGCGCTCGTCAGAGAATAGCTGATATCGAAAAAGGCAAGTACCTCGGAAGCACCGAAGTACTTGCTTTTTTTATGCAAAACTTCTAAAATATTACCGATGACAATCGGTTAAAATTGTATAACGGAGGTTGCAATATGAGTCATATCAATGATTCGACGGCGGCCCGGAGAATCCGCGAGATACTGGATCAGGACAGTTTCGTGGAAATCGGCGCTTATGTGACGGCGCGGAGCACAGACTTCGGCGCAGCTTCTGAGGAAGCAACGTCGGACGGCGTCGTGACCGGCTACGGCACCATCGATGGCAAGCTCGTATACATCTACGCACAGGATCCGGATATTTTCGGAGGCTCTGTCGGAGAGATGCATGCGAAGAAGATTCGCCGGTTATATGGACTGGCGGTGAAGATGGGAGCGCCTGTTATCGGGCTCATCGACTGCGCCGGTGTGCGTCTGGCGGAAGCAACGGATGCGCTGTTTGCGTTCGGCACGCTTTATCGGGAACAGGCACTGGCAAGCGGCGTGGTTCCGCAGATTCAGGCTGTCTACGGACTTTGCGGCGGAAGCCTTTCGGTCAGTGCGGCACTGGCGGATTTCACCTTCATGGAGAAGGATGCAAAACTCTTTTTCCATGCGCCGAATGCAATCTCCGGCAACACCGAGGCAGAACTCGACACAGCATCGGCAGAGTTCCGGAGTGAAGAGAGCGGTACGGCGGATTTTGTCGGCACGCAGGAAGAAATTGCGGCAGGGATTCGTGCGCTGGTCGGGGTGCTTCCGTCCAGCAACGATGACGATGATACCTACGGTGACTGCGAGGACAGCTTGAACCGTCTGGTTCCGGAAGTTGTGCAGGCTTCCGGCGCGGGCGTGCTTCGCGCGATTTCGGATGACGGTTTTGTCTGTGAGCCGGGACAGCACTACGGCTGCTCGGTGACCACAGCATTTATTCGTCTGAACGGTTGCACGGTCGGTGCAATTGCGGCGGCATCCGGAGAAGTCTGTTTCCGCGGCGTCGAGAAAGCGGCGCGCTTTGCAAAATTCTGTGACGCGTTCAGCATTCCGCTCCTCACGGTCGTGAACAGCGCGGGCTTTGAGAAGACGCTCTGCAATGAGAAGCGTCTGCCGCAGGCGGTTGCTGCATTGATTAACGCTTATGCAGAGGCAACCGTACCGAAAGTGACACTGCTGAACGGCACGGCACACGGTCTGCTGGCAAATGTATTTGCGCCTCGGGCGGTCGCAGACATTGTTTATGCTTGGCCGAATGCGGAGCTGGCGCTGATTGATGCCGGCGCAGCCGTCAAGATTCTCTACGCTTCCGAGCTTGAAAAGGCTGAGAATAAGACCGCTTTCTTCGAGGAGAAGAAGGCACAGTATCTGGAGAAGCAGGGATCGGCGATGAGCGCGGCAAAGCGCGGCTATGTCGATGATATCATTGCACCGGAAACGACGAGAAAGCGCGTTATCGCAGCCTTTGAGATGCTCTTCACGAAGAATGAGGAAATTCCTGCCAAGAAACATGGCACGGTCTGAGCGGGGTGTCGGGATGAAGCAGAGAATAAAACAGTTTCTTCTCACCGCAGTTCTGTGCCTCACGCTGGCAGTTCTGATTCCGTTCTCCGCCTTTGCGAAGATTGACCAGAAAGTACTGGATTCCGCAGAACAGGGCGCTAAGAAGAATATCAGTGCCATCATGAGCTTTGATGAGGCTATGCTGCAGAACTACATCGACCAGTTTGAGGCAAACGGCGAAACCAAAATGGCAGACGGCTTGAAAAGCTGGCAGACCATTCGGGAAGATGTTGGTGATGTGACAGCGGTGGATGATGCCGTAGCCAAAGAAGTGGATGACGACAATATTCTGGTCACGGTCAAGGCGCACTGCGGTGATCGTGAGGTCGTTGCGCACCTGGGGTATCAGGTTTCGAGCGGTGATATCACCGAGCTGAATTTCAGCAAGGTTGAGACACTCGCGGAGAAATTCGAGAGCGCCGGACTCAATCTGATTATCGGAATGGGTACTGTCTTTGCGGTATTGATTTTTATTGCCTTCCTGATCAGTCGTTTCAAGTACATCCACGATTGGGTGAGCCGGAAAGAGGCCATCGAGAAGGAAGAAAGGAATATAAAGAGAAGGTGGCTGCGATTCAGCGCATGCCGAAGAGCGCCAAGAATGTCTCTAAGCGAATCAGTGCGGAGCAGGTCAAAGCGGCACAGGTGCCGGAAGGCACAAAAGTGCAGTGCATCTCCGCGCCGGAAGAGACCGCGGTTGAAAGCGAATCCGTTCCGGCTGAGACGGTCGCCGTGCTGGCGGCAGCTGTTGCAGCAAACGAAGAGCCGCAGTTGGATTCACAGATGCTCGCGGTTCTGACAGCGGCGGCACTCGCGGCAGAAGGGGAGGACCCGGGACCTGACGGTCTGGTTGTCAAATCTCTCAGAAGACGCGGTAACAGCAAGAGAAGAAGACATTAAGAGATACAACACAGCAATTACACACATTTAAGGACAGACTGAGGAGGAAAATACAATGAAGAATTATACCATTACCGTGAACGGACAGGTTTATGTTGTGCAGGTTGAAGAGGGCATCACCGCAGCGGCACAGGGCGCACCGGTTGTGACGCTTCCGGCGGCACCGGTATTCCAGCAGGCACCGGCATTCCAGCCGGCGGCACCCGCACCGGTAACACCGGCACCGGCAGTAGCACCTGCCCCGGCAGCAGCGCCGGCACCGGCGGCAGCACCCGCTCCGGCAGCAGCACCGGCCGGCGTAGCAGGCAGCATCACAGTCGAATCCCCGATGCCGGGCAAGATTCTGAGCGTCGAGAAAAAGGTCGGCGACAGCGTTGAGGCAGGCCAGACCATCATGATTCTTGAGGCAATGAAGATGGAGAACGAGATTGTTGCTCCGGAGGCAGGTACCATTGCGAGCATCAATGTGAGTGTCAATCAGTCCGTAGAGGCAGGCGAGGTGCTGGCAACTTTGAATTAAGCGGGCGGTGCCGGACGGCACCCCAAAGAGGAGAGAAAATAAGATGGCGTATTTGACCAATACATTCAGCAATCTTATCCATCAGTCCGCATTTTTCTCCATCACATTCGGAAACCTCATCATGATTGCAGTGGCGCTTTATTCCTCTATCTTGCTATCGCAAGAGGATTTGAGCCATTACTCCTTGTTCCGATTGCGTTCGGTATGCTTCTGGTGAATATTTATCCTGATATTATGCTGGATCCGGCAAAGTCTGCTGACGGTAGCGGCGGACTTCTGCACTATTTCTACCAGCTCGATGAGTGGGGAATTCTTCCGCCGCTCATCTTTATGGGTGTCGGCGCGATGACGGACTTTGGCCCGTTGATTGCGAATCCCATGAGCTTTTTGCTCGGCGCAGCGGCGCAGTTCGGTATCTACGCGGCATATCTGCTGGCAGTTCTGCTCGGCTTTAACGGCAAGGCGGCAGCTGCAATTTCGATTATCGGCGGCGCAGACGGCCCCACCTCCATTTTCCTTGCGAACAAGATGGGGCAGAGCGAGTATCTCGGTGCAATCGCAGTGGCAGCGTACTCTTACATGTCGCTGGTTCCGATTATTCAGCCGCCGATTATGCGTCTGCTGACGACAGAAAAGGAGCGCAAAGTCCGTATGGCACAGCTCCGTCCGGTCTCGAAGCTCGAAAAGATTCTCTTCCCGATTGTCGTCACGGTGATTGTGAGCTTGTTGCTCCCGACAACTGCGCCGTTAATCGGCATGCTGATGCTTGGAAATCTGTTCCGTGAGTCCGGCGTCGTGAGACAGCTGACGGATACGGCAAGCAATGCACTGATGTATATCGTAGTCATTTTGCTGGGTACCTCGGTCGGTGCAACGACCAGTGCAGAGGCCTTCCTGAAGGCAGACACACTGAAGATTGTCTTCCTCGGATTGGTCGCATTTGCCTTCGGTACCGCAGCCGGTGTTTTGCTCGGTAAGTTGATGTGCAAGCTGACAGGCGGCAAGGTGAACCCGCTGATCGGTTCGGCCGGTGTTTCGGCGGTGCCGATGTCTGCGCGTGTCTCCCAGAAGGTCGGTGCCGAAGCGGATCCGACCAACTTCCTGCTGATGCATGCCATGGGACCGAACGTAGCGGGTGTCATCGGCACGGCAGTGGCAGCCGGGACCTTCATGGCCATTTCGGTGTGAAATAAGCGCAGCATGAAACTATCTTTCGCGTGAGACAAGCGCAAGGAGAATATAGATGAATAACGAGAAGAAAAAACCGGTTCAAATTTGTGAGACCGTGCTTCGCGACGCGCACCAGTCTCTCTTTGCAACCAGAATGACGACAGAGGAGATGCTGCCCATCATCGACAAGATGGATGCAATCGGCTATCGCTCGGTTGAATGCTGGGGCGGAGCGACGTTTGACTCCTGTCTTCGCTTCCTCCATGAGGATCCGTGGCAGAGACTTCGTCTCTTAAAGCAGGGTTTCAAGAACACCAAGTTGCAGATGCTGTTCCGCGGTCAGAATATCCTGGGCTATAATCATTATGCGGATGATGTGGTCGAGTACTTCGTACAGAAATCCGTCGCAAACGGTATCGATATTCTTCGCATTTTTGACTGCCTGAATGATCTTCGCAATCTGGAGACGGCGGTCAATGCCTGCAAGAAAGAGGGCGCGGAAGCACAGATTGCGCTGTCTTATACCCTCGGAGATGCCTATACGCTCGAATACTGGGTGGGACTGGCAAAGCGCATCGAGGAGATGGGGGCGGATTCCATTTGTATCAAGGATATGTCCGGTCTTCTGACGCCGTATGAAGCGTATGACCTTGTCAAAGCCTTGAAGGAGTCTACCAAACTGCCGATTGATATTCATACACATTACACCTCCGGTGTTGCTTCGATGACTCTCCTGAAGGCAATTGAAGCGGGTGCGGACATCATTGACACGGCAATTTCGCCGCTTGCGCTCGGAACCAGCCAGCCCGCGACGGAAGTCATGGTACAGACTTTAAAGGGTACGCCCTATGACACCGGACTCAATATCGAGAAGCTCTCCGAGATTGCGAAGTATTTCACCAAGATTCGTGAGAAGTACATCGCGAACGGCCTGCTCAGCCCGAAGCTGCTCGGTGTCAACATCAATACGCTGCGCTATCAGGTGCCGGGCGGTATGCTCAGCAATCTCTTGAAGCAGCTCACCGAAGCACATAAAGAGGACTTGCTTCCGGATGTGCTTGAAGAAGTGGCACGTGTTCGCAAGGATTTCGGCGAGCCGCCGCTGGTTACGCCGTCCTCTCAGATTGTCGGTACGCAGGCGGTCATGAATGTTCTCATGCACCAGCGCTATAAGATGGTCCCGAAGGAGTCCAGAAAGCTTGTGATGGGTGAGTTCGGACAGTCTGTGCGTCCGGTGAATCCGGAGATTCAGAAGCAGATTATCGGTGATGAGAAGCCGATTACCTGCCGTCCGGCAGATTTGATTCCGCCGCAGCTTCCGAAGTTTGAGGAAGAAGTCGGACCGTGGAAGCAGCAGGAGGAGGATGTTCTCTCGTATGCACTGTTCCCGCAGGTCGCGCTTGATTTCTTCAAGTATCGGCAGGCACAGCAGAGCGGTGTGGACATGAACAAGGCAGATACGGCTAACGGCGTTTATCCGGTCTGATCGGAGCTATGAAAACGACTGCCGCACTGGAGTGTTTTCTTCGGGGCGGCAGTTTTCTGTATTTCTCGGGAAATGAGAGAGAGGAATGAAGCGCAGTGAAAGGAAAGAGAGCAAGGCGAATCGCGCAAGCCGGGATTTTGATTTTGAGCCTCTTGACGCCGTTTTTACCCACACAGGCGTCACAGTGTTTTGCGGCACAGAAGAGCGACGCACAATTCGAGCAACAGCTCGCGGCGGAAGGGTTTCCGGAGTCCTACAAAGATAAACTGAGAGAACTTCACGCAAAATACCCGAACTGGGTATTTAAAGCACAGAAGACGGGGCTCAGTTGGCAAGAAGTTGTGTGGGAAGAGAGCAAGATAGGTAGAAACCTGGTACATACAACAAGTAAAGACAGCTGGAAGTCGAGGGACGGTGCGGCTTATAATGCGGCGACCAATAGCTGGAAGGGATTTGATACGAGTGCCTGGGTTGCTGCAAACTCAAATATCATCAGCTATTATATGGATCCCAGAAACTTTCTGGACAGTCGCTATATTTTTCAGTTTCAGACCCAGGGATATGATCCGGACAGCCAGAATGCAGAGGGTGTCCGCATGCTCGCATCCAACACCTTTTTAAGCGGAAGCGGCGGCACCAGCTGTCACCTGCGCAGCCGACCAACAGCAGTGTAACCAATGCGGCTGTTCCCGGTTCCGGAAATAGCACGGGGACGACAGCTTCCGGCGGCGGAAGCACACAGGTTGCAAGTGCGAAGGGGAAGAGTCCGAGTGCTGTGACCTGGACCGCACCGGGCACGCCGAGAGACAGCAAGAAAGCTGAAGTCGGTGCGGCACCGCTGTCTGCGGAAGAACAACAGCGCAAAGCGAAAGCGAATGCCACACAACCGGCTGCCGTGACACGCGGCGATACGGGAAGTGCAAAAAAAGAGAAGGCCATCGGTATTCTTGCGGGAGCGCCGCATGACAAGCTGGTCAAACCGGAAGATACTGCTTTGACCGACGAAGCATCTGCGGATGAGCAGTCTGCAACTGTAGCGGCGGAAGCTACAGACAGCACAGAGCCTCAAGTCGGCGCCGAAGAGACCGATAGCGCAATCGAAGCAGAGACGGCAACGGAAGCGGAGTCCGAGGTGGCCGGAGAGACAACAGAAACTGACCTGTCTGCCGAGGTGCAGGATGCCGCAGAAGCGGAGGATACCTACGAAGCCACAGAAGTCGCTGCTTCCGACGAGAGTACAGACGAAGCACCTGCGGCAGTGGAAGATATTGCACCTTATCAGCTTTTGGAAGAAGAGGACGAAAATCAGCAGTTCGGGGGCGATGTGCAAGCGGTTATCCGCCGCGGCGCAACCGGTGCTATCGCCAACACAGGTAAGACGGATAACCGCAACAGCGGAACCCTGTCCGGCGATGGCAGCGGATCGAATCCGAGCGGCGTGGATTACATCACAACGATTATGACGGCTGCAAGCAGCTCGGGTGTGAATCCGTATGTCCTGACGGCAATGCTGATTCAGGAGCAGGGAAGAACCGGCGGTAGCGGTCTGATCAGCGGAAAGAACCCGAAATTCCCGGGATTCTATAATTACTTTAATGCGCAGGCTTTCCAGGACGGCGATAAGACGCCGACCGAGCGCGGCCTCTGGTGGGCAAGTCAGGTGGATGCGACCTACGGAAAGCCTTGGGATACGCCGGAGAAAGCTATCATCGGCGGTGCGAAATATTACGGTGACAATTATCTGAAGCGCGGTCAGGATACATTTTATCTAAAGAAGTTTAATATCACGGCAAACGGACGTTACGAGCACCAGTATATGACCAATGTTCAGGCGGCAGCGGAAGAGGGTAGAAAGCTCGGAGAAGCTTATACGGAAGCACTCAAGCAGAAGAAACACACCTTCCGGATTCCGGTCTATACGGATATGCCGGAGAATGCGGCGGCACTGCCGAATTAATTAAACTCTGATACCCGGAAGCCTCTGTGAAAACAGAGCCTTCCGGGTGTTTTTGGATGATACAGGATACTGAATCGCTGTTCGGTGACACCGCGAGTTCTTCCGTTCACCATTTTCGAGTTATAAGACACAAAAAAGGTTGTGAAAAGTGATTCGACCCCTTGCTATACGAGGCTTTTCTCTGCATACATCTTCCTTGAAACAGTATATTTGGAGGAAAATATCAGGCAGGATGTTATCTGTCCTTCTTTTGGCGAGCCTTGTATGAAATACGGGAAGAATAAGTCCGGAACTTAGCTGTGGCGCTGCAATTCTTGCGCAAGGATGATTACACTCAAGTCTGCATTTGCGGAAAAACAGATGCGGAAAGTTTACTCCCGATTAGAGAGGATGCAATTACAAGAAACCGGCACCAGCGCTTTTGGCGCTTAACCCTACTTCACTGCTGTAACACGTATATGGAAACCCTACAGAAATATCGAGCGGACAGGCAGGGGTAGCTTGTATAAATCAGTGGTTTGTGCTAAGATAATACAGATTATATTTCCCGGTGAGCGGGACGGAAAGAGAGGCAAGCACAGAATGAAGCGAAGAAGCGTGACACGGGGAATCCTTTGTGGCACAATGGCCGCGATGTTCAGCGCAATGTTACAGCTGAGCGCCTTTGCCCTGAGCGCAAACATTCAGTTTTCTGACCCGAGCGCCAAGGTTGGCGAAGAATTTACTGTTTCCATGCACGTGCAGGGTGACAGTGCGATTTCCAATACGGACATTGTTCTCAGCTATGACAGTGAAAAGATGGAGTTTGTAAGCGGAGACAGTGCAAGCGGCAGCGGCGGTGAGCTGACGGTCAAGAACAGCGGCGGTGAGGGACAGTCCGATGTTTACTACAGCCTTCGGTTTAAAGCGTTAAAGGACGGCTCGGCATCGGTACAGGTGAAAAGCGCCAAGTTGGCGGACAGCAGCCAGGAGGCAACCATCGCGCATCAGGGAAGCGCGGCAATCACCATTGCCGCGGCCGATGCTACGGCGGGAAGCAGCGCGGCCGAGACCGCGGCGGCACCGACGGAAGCGACCGGACCTCTCAGCAATCTGAGTTTGAATCCGGGCACCTTGACGCCGGCATTCAGCGCAGGCAATACGGCTTACACCGCAGTGGTCGGGGAAGAAGTCACACGCATTGCAGTCAATGCGGTGCCGGCGACAGAGGGAGCGAAGGTCAATGTGACCGGAAACGAGAACTTAAAGCTCGGCGAAAACAAGATTGAGGTCAATGTGCTCGGTAGCGATAACAGTGCGCTTGGTACCTATACGATTGTCGTGACCAAACAGCAGGGTACGACACCGGAAACGGCGCCGATTGAAGACAGTACACATGTGACCATCGGAACGACAAGTTATACCATTGCGGACAGCTTTGATCAGGCTCTGCTTCCGGCAGGCTATGAAAGCGAGAGCTTTATCTACGGAGATCGGACGGTGCAGGCAGGTAAGGGACCGGACGAGCATCTGCATCTGATTTATCTGCTCGCAGACGGCGGAAGCGGAAATCTTTATTTTTATGATGACACGAGCAGAACTTGGTCACCTTATGTACAAGTCGGCGCGACAGCCAAGGCAGTGTCGGTTGTTCCGCTGCCGGAGGGCGTTGCGGTTCCGGAGGGACTTCTGGTCAAGCAAGTCACGCTGAACGGGAAAACCGTTGACGGCTACATCGGTCAGAAGGATCAGGGACAGAATTACTGCGTGTTTTACGGTATGAACAGTAAGGGGGAGAAGGGATTTTATCGCTTCGACCTGCAGGAAAAAACATTACAGCGCTATTTTCCGGGCGACGGCGCGGGGCAGAGCACCGCGGAGCAGCTGAGAGCGCAGTACAAGGTTTCGCACCGTAAGATTGTGGGACTCACCTGTGCACTGGTACTTGCAATCGGAGCGGCTATCTACGCGTTTCTTCGCGGTGCGCGTCGAAAGTCGCCGGAACTTGCCGAGCGAGAGCGCCGGAGAGCCGAGCGAAAGGCTGCGCGCGCGGCGGAAGAATTGCTGCAGCGTCAGGAACAGGAAGCCCTGCAGAAGACAACTTCCGAAGAGGTGGAGAGCCATACGGAAGAAGTACTCGCAGGCGCAGCGGAACAGGCAACGGAAGCCGAGGAGCCTTCTACGCAGCAGCCGGAAGAAATTGTGCTGGCAGATGATCAGGTCGCAGTGGTTCCGCCGGAAGATACAGCTGCCGATTCTGCGGCGGACGATCTCGGCGCTACGCGGGTGTTGCCTCAGCTTGATATGAGCGAACATGTGAGAGAAACGCTGGAAGAAGCGAGAAACACGGCAGATGCCATCACGGCACAGGCACAGGCGGTCAACGGGAAAGAATACATCCGGAGATGAAGTGTTTGAGGATATCGATCTCTGATTTTCAGAACGAAGGGCGGGCAGGTTGCGAAGCGCAGCTTGCACCGCTCTTTTTTCTTGTCATGGTTCTGATTGACGGCATCGGAAGGCTGTTATATAATCAGTGTAACAGTTTGAGCAGAGAGGTGTGGATATGAAATTATGTATTGATTTTAACAGCGATGAAGCTTTTTATATCCAGCTGATCAACCAGATTATTCTTGGCATCGCGATGGAGCAGTTCCACGAAGGAGATTCTCTTCCCTCCGTGCGTCAGATGGCAGATTTGGTCGGCATCAACATGCATACCGTCAACAAAGCGTATACGATTTTGCGCCAAGAGGGCTTCATCAAACTGGATCGGCGGAGAGGTGCCGTTATCTCCATCGATGTAGACAAACTGCGTGTAATTGAGGAGATGAAACGGGAACTTTCCGTATGTCTGGCGCGCGGTATTTGTAACGGTGTGAGTCGCAGTGAGGCTCACCAGCTGGTAGACGGTTTGTACGACGCTTTCAGTAAGTGTGAAGCGGAGGAGTGAGTCATGTTATGTGAGCGTTGCAAGAAGAGAGAGGCGACCATTCTATACCGGGAATTCGGGATGAATGGCGAAAGAACAGAGCTTCATCTCTGTGAGTCCTGTGCGCGGAAGATGAATATCGGCGGAGATTTTGGCGATTCCGATGATACTTTGTCGCTGGGCGTTATGCTGTCTGCTATTTTCACGGGGCAGAGCGAAGAGCGAAAAACAGACTATGACAGAGTGGTCTGTCCGGATTGTAAGACCCGATATTCCGATTTTGTGAGAGATTCTCGTTTCGGCTGTCCGACTTGTTACGAGGTTTTTGATGTGCTCATGCGGGATAATATCAAGCAGTTACAGGGATCTGACATGCACAAGGGCAAGCATCCCAAATATGGTTTGCGCATACGCCCGACCGCGGAGGCGCAGGATATGGCGGTCAACGAAGGCAGTGAAAAAGATGCTTCCGTCTCTCCGGTCACCTCGCCGGAAGTAGAGCGCCGCATTCAAATCCGCGGATTGCGCGTCAAGCTGAATGCGGCTATCCGGGCAGAAGATTATACAAAAGCCGCGGAAATCCGTGATCAGATTCGGCTGCTGGAAAAGGAGGACACGGATGCTTAAATGGTATGAGCAGGTCCGGATGGAGTCCGGAAAGTACTTTGTTTCAAACCGCATCCGACTCGCGCGCAACTGGGCTGAGTATCATTTTCCGCGTCGTCTTCGCAATGAGGAAGCGAATGAGATGGTACAGCGCATGCGCGACGCCCTGCAGGAACTTGCAATGCAGCAGCAGGAAAATGTGAATGACTGCCTTCTGACGGAAATCTCAGAGATACGCCGCATGGCGATGCGGGAGCGCCGCGTTTTGAGCGCAAGTATTTTGGAACGAAAAGCACCGGTTGCACTGTTTTTATCGGAAAGCGAGAGCTTATCTCTGGTTCTGAACGGTGATGACCACATTCGTCTGCAACTCATGAGCCCGAACCTTCACATGAAGGAACTCTATGAGAACATCAACCGGCTGGACGACTATATGAATCGTCAGTTTGAATATGCTTTTGACCCGCATTACGGGTATTTAACCTCGTTTCCGACCAATGTCGGAACCGGAATGCGCGCCAATATTGTGTTGCATTTGCCTATGCTGTCCCAGAGTAAGCAGTTTTCCAAGATCCTTGAGTCAATGGGGCAGATTGGCGTCAACATTCGCGGTGTCTACGGAGACGGAAAAGAAAATCACGGCGACCTTTTTGATCTCAGCAATGCGCGGACGCTCGGCGTATCGGAAGAAGAAATTATGGCGCTCGTTCAGAAAACGGCAATGCGCCTAAACAACGAAGAAGAGAAGATCAGAGTCCATTCGATAGAACGACACAGACTTGCACGCGTCGACAGTATGTTCCGCGCCTACGGTTTCCTGAAGTATGCGAGACGCGTCACAATCCGGGAAGCTCTGCACAATCTCTCGGCCGTGATGGCAGGTATCACAGACGGCTTGGCAAAAACCGAACAGGATATCAGCATTTACGCGCTGTATCTGGGAGTGCAGCCCTCCAATCTGATTGCGGCGGAGAAGGGGCCGGTTGACCGCGAACAGATTGATGTGCTCCGTGCAAATTATTTGAGAAGAGTATTACCCGAGTTGCTCGAGCGCTGAGATTGCGCAAACAGGCAACAGGAAGGAGTTTTTATGGCAGATTATTTTTCCGAACAGGCGCAGGAAGCGTTGGAGTATGCGCACCGCGCAGCTGAGGAACTGCACAACAGCTACATCGGAACCGAGCATTTGCTTCTCGGCCTGGTTCGCCAGGGCAGCGGCGTTGCGGGACAGGTATTGATTGCAAACGAGGCGACAGAAAAGCGTGTTCTCAAACTGATGGACAAGATGCTCGCCTCTGTGGAGCGCGTCAAACTTGCGGAAGAGCCGAAATACACGCCGATGTCACGCCGGGTGCTGGAATACAGCAAGGCGGCCGCAGAGCGCTTCCAGGCACCGCAGGTCGGCACCGAGCACATTCTCCTCGCTATTTGAAAGAGAAGAATTGTGTAGCGAGCAAATTGCTCTATACGATGGGCGTCAACATTCAGAAACTCTATGTAGATTTGATGCATGCCATGGGTGAGAAGCATTCACCGGAGGACATGCCGCAGCAAACACAGGGCAGCGGTGTTGTGAGCGGCTCCGCACAGCCGACGCCGACCTTGGATCAGTATTCGCGCGACCTCACGGAATTTGCGCGTCAGGGTAAACTGGATCCGGTGATCGGACGAAGCGTTGAGATGCAGCGCGTTATGCAGATTCTGAGCCGCAGAACGAAGAACAACCCCTGCCTGATCGGTGAGCCGGGGGTCGGAAAAACAGCGGTTGTCGAGGGGCTTGCCCAGTTAATCGTAAGCGGTGAAGTTCCGGAAACCCTGGCGGACAAACGCCTCGTGACCCTGGATCTCTCGGGTATGATTGCGGGATCCAAGTACCGCGGCGAGTTCGAAGAGCGAATCAAAAAGGTTCTGCAGGAAGTGATGCAGGCCGGAAATGTATTGCTCTTTATCGATGAGATTCACACCATCATCGGCGCCGGCTCGGCTGAGGCACCATGGATGCCAGCAACATTCTGAAACCGTCTCTGGCGCGCGGCGAGTTGCAACTGATCGGCGCAACGACCATTGAGGAATACCGGAAACATATTGAAAAGGATGCCGCTCTGGAGCGCAGATTCCAGCCGATTACGGTGGACGAGCCCTCGGAAGACGAGTCCGTTCGGATTCTGGAAGGGTTGCGGCCTCGCTACGAAGCGCACCATAAGGTCAGCATCACAGATACGGCAATCAAGGAGGCGGTACAGCTCTCGGCGCGTTATATTTCCGACCGTTTTCTACCGGACAAAGCAATCGATCTCATTGACGAAGCGGCGTCCCGTCTTCGCCTTGCGGATTATGCGGAGCCTGCGGAAATCAAAAAGCTCTCGGAAGAAATTACCAAACTCGAGAGTCAGAAGGAGGAAGCGGTCCGCGCAGAGGAATTTGAGCGTGCCGGTCAGTTAAAAAAGAAGCAGGAGAAGAAAGAAGAAAAAATCGCCAAGATTAAGGAAGAGTGGATTAAGGCGAGACGGGATAAAAAGCTCGTGGTCGGTGAAAACGAAGTTGCCGATGTAGTATCACTCTGGACCAGAATCCCGGTTAAGAAACTGACCGAGGAGGAGAATGAGCGCTTGAAGAAGCTGGAGTCTGTGCTTCACGAGCGTGTCATTGGGCAGGACGAGGCAGTGAGTGCGGTATCCCGCGCTATCCGGCGCGGAAGGGTCGGCCTCAAAGACCCGCACCGCCCGATCGGTTCTTTCCTTTTCCTCGGACCGACCGGTGTCGGAAAGACCGAACTCTCCAAGGCACTTGCGGAGGCTATGTTCGGCACGGAACAGGCTCTCATTCGGGTTGACATGAGTGAATACATGGAAAAACACTCCGTCTCGAAAATTGTCGGTTCGCCGCCCGGCTATGTCGGCTATGAGGAAGGCGGCCAGCTCTCTGAGAAGGTGAGAAGAAATCCCTACTCGGTGATTCTGTTCGATGAAATCGAAAAAGCACATCCGGATGTCTTCAATATTTTGCTGCAGGTGCTGGATGACGGACATATCACAGATTCGCAGGGCAGAAAGATTGATTTCAAGAACACGGTTCTGATTATGACGAGCAACGCAGGTGCATCTCGCATTGTTTCGCCGAAGACCTTGGGATTTGCGGCGCGTGAAAACAAAGAGACCGACTATAAGAATATGAAAGACGGCGTAATGGATGAAGTTCGCCGCCTCTTTAAGCCGGAATTTTTGAACCGCATCGATGAGATTGTCGTATTCCATCAGTTGGATCGCGACAATATGAAGCAGATTGTGGATATTTTGCTCGGAAACATTGAAAAGCGCAGCGAGAGTCAGATGGAAATCAAACTGTCGTTCGACGATGCCGCACGGGAGTTCCTGATCGAAAAGGGCTATGACCCGAAGTACGGCGCACGTCCGCTCAGAAGAGCCATTCAGAATGAGCTCGAAGATAAGCTCGCGGAGGCTATGCTGGATGACAAGGTGAAAGCGGGAGATGAAGTGCTCGTGACCTGCCCGACCGTGCCGGAGGGCGAGGAAGCCAGCCTTGTCTTTACGACGAAACGAAAAACAAGGCGCAAGTCTTCCGCAAAGAAGGAGCAGGTGAACGATTGAAGCGAAGCACAGCTTACTTTTGCACGGAATGCGGTTATGAATCGCCAAAGTGGGCGGGGCAGTGCCCCGCCTGCAAGGCGTGGAACACTTTGGTAGAAGAGCCGACAGCACCGAAAGAAAAGCTGCGCGCCAAATCACAGACCGCACACGCCGTCAACTTAAGCCGGTGGATCTTCGCGAAATCGATGCGACAGCGGAATGTCGGATTGACACGGGTTTTTCGGAATTAAATCGCGTACTCGGCGGCGGCACCGTAGAGGGCTCTCTGGTTCTCATCGGCGGTGATCCCGGCATCGGTAAATCGACCATTCTCCTGCAGGTTTGCAGGAACTTTGCGGTACTCGGCAAACGGGTACTCTATATTTCCGGCGAGGAATCGCTCAGGCAAATCAAACTTCGGGCGGAGCGTCTCCGTGCTCTGGAAGGTGATCTCCGTTTTCTCAGCGAGACGAACCTGGATTCCATCCGTGAGGTTCTGCTTCGCGAAAAACCGGATATTGCAATCATTGACTCCATTCAAACCATGTACTGTGACGATATCAGTGCGGCGCCGGGATCGGTGAGCCAGGTCAGGGAATCTACCAACGCTTTGATGCAGCTCGCGAAAGGGAGCGGCATTGCGATTTTTATTGTCGGACACGTGACAAAGGAGGGGCAGGTAGCGGGGCCCAGAGTATTGGAGCACATGGTGGATACCGTCTTGTATTTTGAGGGCGAAAAGAGTTCTTCCTACCGGATTCTGCGCGCGGTCAAGAATCGCTTCGGATCGACGAACGAAATCGGCGTTTTTGAGATGACGGAGCGCGGACTGGAAGAGGTAAAAAATCCCTCCGCCTATATGTTGGAGGGAAGGCCGCTCGGTGCGAGCGGCGCTGTTGTCGCTTGCTCGCTGGAGGGAAGCCGCCCCATTTTGCTGGAAGTCCAGGCACTTGTGACAGAGAGCGCATTCGGTATGCCGCGCCGCACAGCGGCGGGAATCGATTATAATCGCGTGAATCTCCTGATGGCGGTACTGGAGAAGCGCTGTCGCTTACCGCTGTCGCGCTACGATGCTTATGTGAATATCGCGGGAGGTATGCGGATGAATGAACCGGCCGTGGATTTAGCGGCCGTCATTGCGATGATTTCTTCCTTCCGGGACAAAGCGGTAGAGGCAGATACCGTAATCTTCGGAGAGGTCGGGTTATCCGGCGAGGTGAGAGCTGTTCCGCTCGCGGAGTATCGTGTCCGTGAGGCGGCAAAGCTCGGATTTACCCGCTGTATTCTGCCAAAGTCCAATGCAGAAAAGTGTCGCGGTGTCGGAGACATTGCTTGTTGCGGTGTCTCCAGCATTCAGGAAGCCATGCACTTGCTTTTTTAAGCAGATTTTATACGCTAGATTGCAAGATCAGGTAGGACAGTCTGAAATAATTCCTCCGGCGAACGGTAATGAAAAGATTTTCGGGGGAGTTGATTGATCCAGTCCTGAATCTCTCGTATTTGCTCATCCGTAACGACATCAAAAGAACGCCCCTTCGGCAAGAATCGGCGAATCAAGGAGTTCTGCTTTTCGTTCAGTCCGCGTTCGTAGGCGGAGTACGGATGAGCATAGTATATGGGTATCGTGGGAAGTAACTGTGGCAGTGAAGCAAATTCACTGCCATTATCACTTGTGATGGAGCGAAAAACTTGGCTGAATTGTTCTCCGTACAGCTCTCGGAGCGTTTTTAAACCTTGCTCAACCGCCTGTGTGCTTCTACCGGGTATCTTTATAATGTGTCGAAATCTTGTGGTTCGCTCATCCAGTGTCAACAAAACGGATTGCGATTCCCTTCGACCGACCACGGTATCAATCTCCCAATGTCCAAACTCTTCCCGCTGATTAACTACTTGGGGGCGGGCTTCAATACTCAGACCATAAAGCCGCTTATGCTGCGGGTGTCCCTTACGGTGTTGTTTACGTTTGACCTTTAGCGTGAGATCGATATTTCGAGCTTTTAACAATCCACGCTCAATATAGTTATAAAGAGTCTTGCTGCAAACCATCTCGGTGAAACAGCCCTTTTCTTTGGCAAGACCGCAAATCGTATCAGGTGCCAGATGCTTTGTCAGTATCTGCTTTACCGCAAAAGACACGAATTTCTTGGCTTTCGGCAGCTTTATGGGGCAATGACTATTTCGTCTTCGATGTTCGTAGACACGCTGTCCTGAATCTCCAAAGTAGCGCGTGTATGGCTCCAGATTCCGTCCTAACTGCTGTACAGTACCTCTGGCAAGTTCATTATATAAAGTTGACCTTGCAATCCCGACTTCGCGCGCAATGCGACTTTTTGGGAGCTTTAATTGCAGTAGCACTTCAATCTGTGCGCGCTTTTCGCGTGTCAGGTGGCGATATTTTCTATTTGTGGTATACTCGTTCTGGGCCATGGCGAACCTCCTGGTGTGTTGGTGTGTGGTAGCTTCATCATACCACGAGTTCGTCATCGGCTCTTTTTTATTGTCCTAGTTCATCTTACAATCATCCAGCAGATTTTATACGAAAGTGCTTGACGCAGAGAAACAGACCGGTTATAATTGCTCCTGTGCTTAAGAGCGCGCTCTTAGACACAGAGGAATAGTTCAGTGGTAGAACGTTGGTCTCCAAAACCGAAGACGGGAGTTCGAGCCTCTCTTCCTCTGCGCATAGGCGGCAGACAGTGATGTCTGTCGCTTTTTTGTTATTCACAAAGCAATATACGCATATTTTGCACCATAATACCGCAGCTGTCAGTATGGTTTCGTGATTTTAACAATTAGAGATGGGCGTATCAGGGATAAACGCTAAAAAATATATGAAAATGCTTGAAATCAGAAGCATAAAAGAGTAATATTGCCAAGTCTGCGCAAATGGCATTGGAATTAGAATCCAAACACGACGGATATTTTGACGCCATATTTTTGCAACAAATTCTTAAAAAAACGGCGCCTGTCTTGCAAAGCAAAAATACGAATGACATACTACTCCCGCATCCTGCATCTTGTCGAAGTATTGAGATACGAGAAAGGGACTATGAGAGAAGATATCAAAGTATGGGTTCAAAATCATTTGGAACAGCATCGCCGCGCCCTGGCTTTATCCTGCTTGGTCGGCGTCTTTCTGATTTGCCCTTTGGCGTGCGCAAATTCTGCGAAACGCCGGAACGTGACATCCGGAAACGGGCGGAAGAGGAGGCGCGCCGCGCAACATCGGCAGCTCAAATAATCACTCCGGACAGCGAGACACCGAGCGCGTCGGCGATTCTGCTCAGCGCAGTTACCACCGGTTGGAAACAGGACCAGGCCGGATGGGTTTATCTCAATGCAGCGGGTGAGCGAGAGAGAGGAAGGTGGATTCTCGGAGCCGACAACCGCTATTATTATCTGAATGCTGCAGGTATCATGGAATACGGTGAGTTTCTCCAGCTCGGAAGTTCACGGTATCACCTGGAACAGGGTGGTGCAATGAGTACAGGGCGCTTTTACCAGGGAGATCGGGAATACTATGCTGCGCCGGACGGCGCGCTATACCGGGATACCTGGGTTCAGGACGGTGAGAATTGGTGCTATGTCGATGCAGCCGGTCGTATCTTAAAGGATCGCATGACGCCGGATTCTTACTATGTGGATGCAAGCGGCTATCTGGTAGCGGCACCCGGTTCTCGTTTCGAGGGCTTCACTTATGAAAACGACGGCGCACATCAGCTCTATCTGAATCTTGGGACAGCGGATGTGATCCGAAGCTATCTGAAGGCGCGCGGCTGGACCGAGAGTTCCATTGCAGGTCTCCTCGGTAATTTCCAACAGGAAAGCGGCATCAACCCTGCGCTGGAAGAAGCCGGAACGCACTATGGATATGGTCTCGGACAATGGAGCTTTGATCGCCGAGAACGCCTGGAAGCATATTGTCGCGACCGCGGGAAGCCTTATGACGATTTAATCACGCAGCTTGAGTTTCTGTTGCAGGAGCCCGGAGAGCACGAATTCGTGTCTCGCTATGCGAAAACCAACTGGAGTTCCCCGGCTGCCGCTGCCATTGAATGGGGCATACGCTGGGAACGCTATAATCTTTCGGATCTTTCTATGAGTCATGTGCGCATTCCGTATGCCGAGGCCTACTATGCGCACTATGTGCACGGCGTATCGTTCTTGGTTTCAAATACAAAGTACGAAGAGCCGAAGGCACTGATGGCGGTGGCGAGCGCGGCAAATGCCGAGGTGAATGCCGAAGCGGTGAGAACAGAGACGGATGTTCCGGCAAGTGCGGAGGAAACGCAGACACCCGAGGGCGAAACAGCGGCAGAGAGCACCGCAGCGGCAGAACAGAGTTCCGGGGTAAGAGCGACGCCGCGCGGCGGTTCCGGCAGTATTGTCCGAAAGGCAAAAGAAGTCACAGCATTCGAAACGGAAGAAGACCGGGGACCTGGCGTCGAGACAGCAGCGGAAACGGCCGCAGCTTCGGAAGAGAGTACACAATAGCCTCAGAGTTCACAAGGTGTTCATAATTTTTCGCTTGCATTGAGAAATGCTGTGTGCTATTATGCACCCAATCTTAGGAAACGTTCCTAGGATTGCTTGATAGGAGGTTAGAAATGCAAGAGAAACGCATCAAGTTAAACTCGGTTGCGGATATCAAGATGTTTGTCAGAGCTGCTGAAAACTGTCCTTTCGAGATTGATGTCTGTTACAACCATGTTTGTGTTGACGGCAAGTCCTTCCTGGGCCTTATGGGAATGGATTTGAATCAGATATTACGCGTACAATATGACAGTGAAGGCGAGAATGCGGAATTCGAAAAGGTTCTCGCAAAATTTGCAGCTCAGACACACGATGCGGCATGAGTGCGGAAAAGAGGAGAAGCGCAGGTTTCTCCTCTTTTTTCGTTGACATGTGTTCTATATGTAGTATAATAGATGTAAAAGTAAAGGCGGGTGATACAAATGGAAAACAGACAGGGAAGTTTATCGATTCACAGTGACAACCTTTTTCCGATTATTAAAAAGTGGCTCTATTCCGATCATGACATTTTTGTGAGAGAGCTGGTCTCAAACGGCTGTGATGCCGTAACCAAGTTAAAGAAGCTCGCACTGATGGGTGAGTACCGGACACCGGAGAATGAGACCTATCGGATTCAGGTGGAAGTGAGCCCGAAGGAGAAGAGTATCCGTTTCCTTGACAACGGCGTCGGTATGAGTGCCGAAGAAGTGGAGAAGTATATCAATCAAATTGCTTTTTCGGGAGCACAGGATTTTATCGAGACTTACAAAGACAAGGCGACGGAAGATCAAATCATCGGACATTTCGGGCTCGGATTTTATTCCGCCTTCATGGTTGCCGACCGTGTGGTGATTGAAACCAAGTCTTATCGCGAGAACGAAACAGCGGTGCACTGGGAGTCTGACGGCGGTACCGAGTATCGGATGTCGGACGGCACCCGAAGGAACACGGGACTGCGATTACCCTTTATCTTGCGGAGGAAAGTCAGGAGTTTGCTTCCGAAGCACGTCTTCGGGAAGTACTCGAGAAGTATTGCGGTTTTATGCCCGTTCCGATTTATCTGACCGATGTCGATGCCGCCCCCGAGACCGAGTTGATTGACCCGGAAGACCGGCGGGAGGATGATGTGGTCCTCGAGACCATTGTCGAAGAAGCCAAGACAGAGGAAAAAACGGGAGAAGACGGCAACAAAGAGATTGTCGAAGTCTCTCCGGCGCGGGAACGACTGAAAATTCAGAAGAGACCGCAACCGATCAATGATACCAATCCGCTTTGGAGAAAACACCCGAACGAGGTGAGTAAGGAGGAGTACGAGGCGTTTTACCGCAAGGTGTTCATGGATTACCGCGAGCCTCTCTTCTGGATTCATCTGAATATGGACTATCCGTTCCGGCTCCAGGGGATTTTATACTTCCCGCACATTGATCTCGAATATGAGGCAGCAGAGGGAAAAATCAAGCTCTACAACAATCAGGTCTTTATCGCGGACAATATCAAAGAGGTTATTCCGGAGTTTCTGTTGCTTTTAAAGGGTGTAATCGACTGCCCGGATTTGCCGCTCAATGTATCGCGCTCCGCTCTTCAGAACGACGGCTTTGTGAAGAAGATCAGTGCTTACATCACCAAAAAGGTCGCGGAAAAGCTGACCGGTATGTGTAAGACCGAGCGAGAGAACTATGAAAAGTATTGGGACGACATTGCACCGTTTGTACAGTACGGCTGTCTGAAGGACGAAAAATTCGAGGAGAAGGTGAAGGATGCAGTGCTCTTCAAGAATCTCGAAAAGAAGTATCTGACTCTGGAGGATTGCCTCAAGGAAAATGAAGCACGTTTCCCGAACCGTATTTTTTATGTGACGGATGAAAAGCAGCAGAGAAGCTATATCGATCTTTTCAAGAGCCAGAATATCGACGCGGTTATTTTGCCGCATGCCATCGACATGCCGTTTATCCAGAGCCTTGAAGCAAAAAATAAAGACTTAAAATTCCTTCGAATCGATGCGGATTTAAACGAGGCGCTGTGTGAAAAGGAAGAGGCTTCGGATGAGGCGAGAGAAACCAGAGAAAAAGCGCTTGTTTCCGCGGTGCAGAAAGCTATTGGTGAGACAGCTCTGCAAGTGAAATTGGAGAGCTTTAAATGCCGAAGTTGCGGCAATGCTCACCCTCTCCGAGGAATCCAGACGTATGCAGGATATGATGCGGCAGTACGGTATGTCTGACAGCGAAGGCATGTTCGGAACTGCGGGGCGGACACTGGTGCTAAACCGCAAGCATCCGTTGGTACAGTATCTTCAGGAACAGGTTGTGGTGCGCGACGGCAACAAAGCCGAAACTGCCGGAAATGAGGCGCCTAGTGAGAGCGCAGAGGCGAACGGGAATGCGGAGCGTACAACCAAGACCAAGGGACTCACAAAGCAGCTCTGTGAACAGCTCTATGATCTTGCCTGCATTCAGCAGGGCAGCTTAAGCCCGGATCGTATGAATGCGTTTATCGTGCGCAGCAATGCGCTGATGGAGGAACTTACAAAATAAACGATTGCTTTTTCTTGCGTTTCAGGCGCAAACATGTTACAGTCTACAATGTACACAGGTAAATGACAGAAGTGTGGGCCGAGCGGTCCACACTTTTTATGTCATACTGAAAGGAGGTCTTCTTTGGGCAAGCGCGAGAGCTATGTGGAGCGTACGGAGAAGTTTCTCGCAGAACTACAACGTGAGAAACAATTTGAAGTGGTGGACGTCGATTATGTGAGGGAGGCGGGCACATGGTATTTGCGTATTCTCTGTGATATGCCGGGCGGTATCGGCATTGAAGACTGCGCAGACATCAGCCGCGCGGTTTCCGCCTGGCTGGACAGAGAAGATTTTATTCCGGATGAGTATATTCTGGAAGTAAGCTCTCCGGGCCTTTCCAGGAGTCTGAAGAAAGAGAAAGACCTTGTGCGAGAGCAGGGAAAGGACGTGGAGTTGAAGCTCTTCAAGCCGTTGGACGGTCAGAAAGAGTTTTCGGGCGTGCTGCTCGGACATACGGCAGAAACTGTCACACTGCAGTCGGAAGAAGGAGAAAGAACCTTTCAGCGCAGCGAGATTGCCGGCATACGACTTGCGCCCAAATTTTAAAGAGCAAATTCGGAGGACACGACAAAGATCATGAGAAAAACAAGTAAAGAGCCGGTAGAGAGTGGCAATGAGCTGAAAGAGGCGATTGAACTCCTTGAAAAGGAGAAGAATATCAGCAAGGACTCACTGCTGGAGGCGATTCAGAACTCTCTGCTCAGTGCCTGCAAGAATAATTACGGAACTTCCGACAATGTGGAAGTTTATATCGACAGAGACAGCTGCCGTTATCGCGTAATCCAGAAAAAAATCGTAGTGGAGGAGTTGCCTTCCAAGGTGCGGGCGGACGAAAAACCGCTGTATATCTCCCTCGCCGATGCCAAGATGATTGATCCGCATTATGAGGTCGATGATGTGGTCCCGGTCGAAATTAAATCGCGGGAGTTTGGCCGCATCGCGACCGGCATCGCAAAGAATGTGATTCTGCAAAAGATTCGCGAAGAAGAGCGGAAGGTCATCTATAACGATTACTTTGAAAAAGAGCATAATCTGGTGACTGGTATCGTGCAGCGTCTGAATGTCAACGGCAACGGCATTTCCATCAGCCTCGGAAAATGCGATACCGTGTTGCCGGAGTCGGAGCAGGTGAAGGGTGAGGTGTTCCATCCGACCGACTACATCAAACTCTATGTGGTCGAAGTCAAGGACACGCCGAAGGGTCCCCGCATCGCGGTTTCGAGAACGCATCCGGATCTGGTGCGCTGCCTCTTTGAACAGGAGGTCAGTGAGGTCAAGGACGGCACCGTCGAAATCAAGGCAATTGCCCGCGAGGCGGGTTCCAGAACCAAGATGGCGGTCTACTCGAACGATGAAAATGTGGATCCGGTCGGTGCCTGCGTCGGCGTGAACTATGCGCGTGTCAGCGCGGTCGTCGACGAATTACACGGCGAAAAGATAGATATCATCAAGTGGGACAATGATCCGGCTCTTCTGATTGAAAATGCACTGAGCCCGGCAAAGGTTATTCTGGTGCTTGCGGATGAAGAAGATAAAGAGGCGATTGTCATCGTTCCCGATTATCAGCTTTCGCTGGCAATCGGCAAGGAAGGCCAGAATGTGCGCCTCGCAGCGAAGCTGACCGGATATAAAATCGATATCAAGTCGGAGACACAGGCGAGAGAAGAGGGGCTCTTCGAGGAGTACGGCATTGACTACCAGGCGGGAGATGCCGGAAACAATGCTGAGGAGCAGTCCGGTGAGGAGGAGGCCTGACGCGTGAAGCAGGAGACGATGCGCAGCTGCATCGGCTGCGGCGCGAAAAAGCCTAAAAAGGAATTAATCCGGATTGTACGGGAACCGGATGGCAGCATTCATCCGGATGCAAGCGGTCGCAGCAACGGCAGGGGGGCTTACCTTTGTCGGGACAACGCCTGCCTGCAGCGTTGCCGGAAAACCAACGGATTGAACCGCGCCTTTCGCGAACAGGTCACAAGCAGTGTATATGCAGCGTTGGAAAAGGAGTTCACAGAGCTGAATGATGGACCATGTGAATCAGACTGAGCTGTTAAAAACAAAGGTGTTGCGATCCCTCGGCATGGCACAGCGCGCGGGCAGGCTCGCGAGCGGTGAGTTCATGACAGAAAAGGAAATACAGTCTTTTCGAGCGACGCTGGTCATCGTCGCGGAGGACGCATCGGAACAGACCAAAAAGAAGTTTCGCAATAAATGCGAGTTCTATGAAATCCCCTTTGTTTGTTTTTCAACCATGGGGGAACTCGGAAAAGCCATCGGAAAGGAGCAGCGGGCTTCGCTGGCACTCTTAGACGAGGGATTTACCAAAGCAGTTCTGACAAAGTTGGAACAGATCGGAGGAATGCAGCATGAGAATTAACGATCTGTCAAAAGAAATCGGTAAGAGCAACCGGGAGCTGTTGTCGTTCTTGGAAAAGCAGGGGAGGAAAGCAGCCCCCATGTCCAATGTGACGGCGGAAGAAGCGAACCTGATTCGAGATTATTTCAAGCCGAAAAATACGGAGGCATCGAGAGTGGATAAAAGCAAGACACAGCAGGATGGGGCAGAGAGAGCAGAAATGCAGGGAGAACAGCCCAAGAAGAAAAAGAAGTTTACAGCCGTTTTCCGCCCGGAAAACGCACAGCAGATTCGCGTGAAAAATAGCGGCAACGAGGGCGCTAAGCCGCAGGAAAAGGCAGTGCCCGAAAAGGCTGCAGAGAAGACAGCGGAGAAGCCGAAGGAGAATGTCGAGAAAAAGCCCGAGACTGCGGCACCGCAGAAGAAGCCGGCAGATTCCCGTCCGCCGATTAAAACGGCTGTTTCCAGTCGTCTTCCGCAGGGAAGAAGTGCGGAAGAAACCAGACTTGCGATTCAGAGCCGTTTAAATGCGCTGGGCAACAGCGGTCCGCGTAACGGCGGCCAGCAGCGCCAGGGTGGTTACGGCAACCGGAACGGCCAGGGTAACGGCAGTTACGGCAACCGAAACGGCCAGGGTGGTTACGGCAATCGAAGCGGCCAGGGCAACGGTTACGGCAACCGGAACGGCCAGAGCGGCGGTTACGGCAACCGGAACGGCCAGAGCGGCGGTTACGGCAATCGCAACGGCCAGGGCAGCGGTCTCCGTACCGGGCAGGGCGGCTTCAGTGCGCGCCCGGGTCAGGGTAACGGCGGCTACGGCAACCGCGGCGGTTCACAGGGCGCTGCGGCATCCGGTGACAGCGCTCTGGTGAAGAAGACAGTTTCCAGCAGACCGAATAAGAATAACTTCAAAGATAAGAATGACAAGCGCCATAAGACAGAAGACGGCTTTAAGTCCGGCGGCAGAAACGGAAGAGCGACGCGTCATCCGTTCATTATGCCGGAGAAGCCGAAGGTCGAGAAGGTAGAGGAAGAAATCAAGGAGCTGATTCTTCCGGATACGCTGACCATCGGCGAGCTCGCGAAGATGATGAAACGACCGGCTTCCGATCTCATCAAAAAGCTCTTTGCGAAGGGTGAAATGTATACGATGAACTCGGAAATCTCGTATGAGAAGGCCGAGGAAATCGCACTTGAATACGATATTCTCTGCACAAGAGAAGAGAAGGTTGATGTCATTGAGGAGCTGCTCCGTGAGGAAAACGAGAATCCCGAGGACATGGTTCCCCGTCCGCCGGTCGTCGTTGTCATGGGTCATGTCGACCACGGTAAAACTTCACTTCTCGATGCCATCCGCAAGACCTCGGTCACAAGCCGTGAGGCCGGCGGCATTACGCAGCACATTGGCGCTTATCAGGTCAAGGCTCACGACAGACTGATTACCTTCCTCGACACGCCGGGTCACGAAGCCTTCACGGCAATGCGTATGCGCGGTGCCGAGGCGACGGATATCGCGGTTCTTGTGGTCGCAGCGGACGATGGCGTGATGCCGCAGACCATCGAGGCAATTAACCACGCGAAGGCGGCAAATGTCGAAATCATCGTCGCCATCAACAAGATTGATAAGCCGGATGCCAACATCGACCGCGTCAAGCAGGAACTCATGCAGTACGAGCTGGTCGCAGAGGATTGGGGCGGCAGCACGATTATCTGCCCGATTTCCGCAAAGACCCACGAAGGCATCGATAACCTTCTCGACATGATTCTTCTCACGGCAGACGTGAAAGAACTGAAGGCAAATCCGAATCGCAACGCAAGAGGCCTGGTGATTGAGGCACAGCTCGACAAGGGCAAGGGACCGGTTGCTACGATTCTGGTGCAGAAGGGTACCCTGCATGTCGGCGACTATGTCGCGGCAGGTGCCTGCTCCGGTAAGGTGCGCGCTATGCTGAATGACAGAGGCATGCGTGTCAAGGAGGCAAAACCCTCTACGCCGGTTGAGATTCAGGGCCTGAATGCCGTGCCGAATGCCGGCGAAATCATGGTTGCCATGGATACGGATAAAGAGGCGAAAGATTTTGCGGCGACCTTTATCTCCGAGGGCAAGAATAAGCTCATCGAGGAGACCAAGGCAAAGCTGTCTCTCGACGATGTCTTCGGACAGATTAAGGCCGGCGAGATGAAGGAACTTCCGATCATTGTCAAGGCGGATGTACAGGGTTCTGTCGAGGCGGTCAAGCAGTCGCTCTCCAAGCTTTCTAACGACGAGGTACAGGTCAAGGTCATTCACAGCGGCGTCGGTACGATTTCCGAGTCGGATGTGGCGCTCGCAAGCGCAAGCAATGCGATTATCATCGGCTTCAATGTGCGCCCGGATGCGACGGCAAAGTCGACTGCCGAGCACGAGCAGGTAGACCTTCGCCTCTACAAGGTCATCTATCAGGCAATCGATGATGTGGAGCGCGCACTGAACGGCATGCTCGCACCGGTCTACGAGGAGAGGGTCATCGGACACGCAGAGGTTCGCGCTATCTTCAAGGCTTCCGGAGTCGGTACGATTGCCGGATCTTACGTTCTCGACGGTAAGATTCAGCGCGGCTGCAAAGCCCGCATCACAAGAGGCAAGGATCAGATCTTTGACGGCGAGCTTGCATCGCTGAAGCGCTTCAAGGATGATGTCAAGGAAGTCGCGGCCGGCTACGAATGCGGTCTTGTCTTCGAGAAGTTCAACGATCTCGCAGAGGGCGATCAGGTCGAGGCATATGCGATGGTTGAAGTACCGAGGGAAAAAGCATGAAAAAAGGCAGTATCAAAAACACAAGAATCAACGCTGAGGTGAGAAAGGAGATCCAGAATGTCGTGATGAACGGCATTAAGGATCCCCGCATCTCGGCGATGACCACTGTGACCGATGCACGTGTCACAGCGGATTTACGCTATTGTACCGTTTATGTGAGTGTGCTGGGCAGCGAACAGGAGGCGGCGGATACGCTCGCCGGATTAAAGAGTGCCGCAGGTTTTATCCGCAGTGAGCTCGCCCACAGTGTAAATCTCCGCATTACACCGGAACTCAAATTTGTCCTGGACGAATCCATGGCTTACGGCGCACATATCGACAAAGTGCTGGAGGACTTGCATCTCTCTGAGCAGGCGGAGACAGAAGAGGATTAAAACCATGAATGCAATTTTGACGGAAAAGCTCGAACGGGCGAAGAACATTGTCCTGCTGGGACATGTGCGCCCGGATGGGGACTGCGTGGGTTCTGTGCTTGCGCTGTACCTCTATCTGAAAAAGACAGCGCCGTCCAAACAAGTTACAGTTTGTCTGGAAAGCCGCTTGAGAAATTTAATTATCTCAGCGGCTTTTCTGAGATTGTAACGGATGCGGACGCTGTGTCGGCACCGGATCTTGCCGTCGCGCTGGATGTCTCCGATAAGGGGCGGCTCGGCGGTTTCCAGCGGCTCTTTGACGAAGCAAAAGACACTTTGAATATCGATCATCACATCACCAATCCGCATTTTGCCGCAACCACGATTTGCGAACCCGAGGCGAGCTCCACCTGCGAGCTTTTATATACTTTGCTGGATTCCGATCAGGTGGATGAGCCCATTGCGGCGGCGCTGTACACGGGAATCGTGACGGATTCCGGTGTCTTCAAATACGGTTCCACCTCGGCACGCACCATGCGTATAGCGGGGGAACTGATGGAAAAAGGAATTCCGTTCGGCGAAATTATTGACGGTGCATTTTATCGAAAGACCTTCGTGCAAAATCAGATTATGGGTCTTGCCCTGTTACACGCGGTTGAGAATGCCGATAAAACCGTTATCTATTCGATTGTTACGGAGGAAGAACAGCGCCGCCTGGGAACGGTACATGCCGATCTCGACGGAATTTCGGAACAACTCCGGCTCACTGCCGGTGTCAAATGTGCGGTCCTCTGCTCTGAGATGGAGCCCGGCAGCTGGAAACTCTCACTCCGTTCGCTGGAACCGGTCGATGTCGCTGCGATTGCCATGCGGTACGGCGGCGGCGGCCATATTCGCGCGGCAGGCTGTACCATTGTCGGAAAACGTGCCGAAGAAATCATGGAGGAAGTGGTTCGCGCAGCGGAGGCGCAGCTCCATGTTTAACGGCATCCTGAATGTGAGGAAAGAAAAGGGCTTTACCTCGCATGATGTTGTCGCTAAACTCCGCGGTATCCTGCATCAGAAAAAGATAGGACATACCGGGACCCTGGATCCGGCGGCGGAGGGCGTTTTACCCGTCTGCCTCGGCAGCGCGACCAAGCTGGTGGAGTTTCTGACCGACCGGACCAAAACATATCGCGCCGTACTTCTGCTCGGCGTTGAGACCGACAGTCAGGACATGACGGGGACTGTACTCCGCACGCAAGAAGTATGTTGCAGCGAGGAAGAACTCCGCGCCGCAGCGCAGAGCTTTGTAGGTGGCTATGAACAGATACCGCCGATGTACTCGGCCAAGAAGCAGGGCGGTAAGAAGTTGGTGGATCTTGCACGCCGGGGGATTACGGTGGAGCGCCCCGCACATCGAGTGGAAATCTCGGATATTCGCCTGGAAGAAATCGCTCTTCCGCGCGCGGTGATGACTGTGAATTGCGGGAAGGGAACCTATATCCGCACGCTCTGCCATGACATCGGCGAAAAGTTGGGGTGCGGCGGTGCCATGGAAGCTCTGCTCCGAACAAGGGTGGGTTCTTTCCGACTGGAGGATGCCTATACGCTCTCGGAACTGGAGGTAGCGATGCAGGCCGGTGAAATCGAAGATAAGATCGTTTCGATTGAAGACTGTCTGGGGCTCTATCCCGCGCGGAAAGCCTTGCCCGAAGCGGATGCAAAACTGAAAAACGGCAATACGGTGGCGGAGACTGTCATCGAAAACGGGACGGATGAAAACGGCACCCTGGTTCGCCTCTACTTAAGTGACGGCAGTTTTGTCGGCCTGTTTCAAAAGCGAGGCAGGCAGTATTGGGCGGAGAAAATGTTTTTAGAGCGAGGTGACGCTTGAAGGACTGGATCAATCAAAAAACATTTCATCTCCCGGAGGACACAGTGGTTGCGGTCGGAAAGTTTGACGGCGAACACCGCGGACACCAGAAAATCATTGCGACTATGCTGACCGTGGCGCGGGAACAAGGGCTAAAAACAGCAATCTTCACCTTCGGAACGCCGCCGGCTGCCGTGGTTTCCGGGCAGCGGCGACCGCAGATTTTAACCAACGAGGAGCGGCGCGAAAGGCTGCATCAAGCCGGTATCGACTATATTGTCGAGTATCCGTTTGATGCGGAGATAGCCGCAATGGACGGTGAGGATTTCGTGCGGGAGATCCTGCTCGGCGCAATGCGCATGCGAGCCATTGTCGGCGGAGAAGACCTGCGTTTTGGAAAAGCCGGCGCCGTAAATGCGGCTAAGTTAAAATCGCTCGGAGAGCGCCTGCATTTTTCGGTGTACATCATCCAAAAGGAAACGGAAGCCGGGGAGGAAATCAGCTCCAGTCTGATACGTGAGGCCCTTGCGGCCGGAGATATGGCGAAAGCAAACACCCTGCTCGGCATGCCGTATACGGCGGAGGGCGTTGTGCAGCACGGCAACGGAATCGGCAATCGTATTCTCGGCTTTCCGACCATCAATCTGTTACTGCCCGCCGGGAAACTGTTGCCGCGCCGGGGGGTATACCAGACGGAGACGGTGCTGCCGGACGGAAGAACCTTTCGGAGCATCACAAATGTCGGAACCAATCCCAGTGTGGAACAGGACCATCTTTCTCATCGGCTGCGCCTCGAAAGTTTTCTTCTGGATTTTTCGGGCAATCTCTACGATACCCGCGTTCGTCTGCGCTTTCTCAGATTTATTCGACCGGAGAAGAAATTTGCATCGCTGACTGCATTAAAACAGCAAATTATGGCGGATTTGAGCTCGATTGATTGACAGTTTATCCTGTTTTATGCTAGTATAACCGCGTAGTTTAGCGCCCAAGGCTATGACTTCGGGGTACTCCGCCGAAGCCGCAGTTTCGGGTCAGACCAAGAAAGAAGGAGAACACTATGATTTCGAAAGAGAAGAAGGCAGAGCTCATCAAGGCATACGGCAGAAAAGAAGGCGACACAGGTTCGCCGGAGGTTCAGATTGCAATTCTGACCGAGCGCATCACGGAGCTCACCGAGCACCTGAAGGCGAATCCGAAGGATCACCATTCGAGAAGAGGTCTTCTCATGATGGTTGGTCAGAGAAGAAGCCTGCTCGGCTATCTGAAGAAGACGGATCTGGATGGTTACCGCGCTCTGATTGAGAAGCTCGGACTCAGAAAGTAATAAACAGGAAACTTTCTTGCTCAGGGTGGAATTTATTCCACCCTGTTGTTGTGTAAGAACAAAGAGAGTCGGAATCGGGAGAAGAACGGGAGAAGAAGAGGAGAAAACATGAGCAAAGAGTTTAAGAGCTATAGCATGGAACTTGCCGGCAGAACCCTGACGGCAGAAATCGGAAGAGTGTGCGCACAGGCGAACGGCGCTGTGCTGATGCACTACGGCGATACCGTTGTGCTCTCCACGGCAACCGCTTCGAAACAGCCGCGAGAGGGCATCGACTTCTTTCCGCTTTCCGTCGAATACAATGAGCGTCAGTATGCCGTCGGCAAGATTCCCGGCGGCTTCATGAAGCGTGAGGGCAAGCCCTCCGAAAATGCGATTCTGACAGACCGCGTCATTGACCGCCCGATGCGTCCGCTGTTTCCGAAGGATTACCGGAACGATGTGACGCTCGAGAATCTTGTGATGAGCGTAGATCCGGATTGCTCGCCCGAGCTCACGGCCATGCTCGGCACCGCACTCGCGGTCACCATCTCGGATATTCCGTTTGACGGTCCCTGCGCAATGACTCAGGTCGGTCTGGTTGACGGCAAGTTTGTCATCAATCCGACCAACGCGGAAAAGAAAGTTTCCGATCTTCAGCTTACGGTCGCGAGCACGGCAGAAAAAGTAATCATGATTGAAGCGGGCGCGAAGGAAGTTCCGGAACAGGTCATGATTGATGCGATTTTCGAGGCGGACAAGGTAAATAAGCAGCTCATCGAATTCTTTGCAAAAATTCGCGCAGAAATCGGCAAAGAGAAGCACAGCTACGAATCGGCGGCGATTCCGGAGGAGCTCTTCAGTGCGATTCGCGAGGTCATTCCGCAGGAAGAGATGGAAGTCGCTGTTTCAACGATGACAAGCAGAGCCGGGATGCCGCGGTCGATAAGTTGACCGAGCGCTGCAAGGCGGCATTTGCCGAGAACGAGGAGTGGATCAAGCTCATTCCGGATGCAATGTACCAGTACGAGAAGAAGACCGTGCGCAAGATGATTCTGAAGGATCACAAGCGCCCGGACGGCCGTCAGATTACGGAGATTCGTCCGCTCGCTGCTGAAATTGACCTTCTGCCGCGCGTTCACGGTTCGGCGATGTTCACGAGAGGACAGACGCAGATTCTGGATGTCTGCACCCTGGCACCGCTCTCCGAAGTGCAGAAGATTGACGGGCTGGATGTCGAAGTCAAGAACAAGCGCTACATGCACCAGTACAACTTCCCGTCCTATTCGGTCGGTGAGACGAGAGTTTCCAGAGGCCCGGGCAGAAGAGAAATCGGCCACGGTGCGCTCGCGGAGAGAGCGCTACTCCCGATGATTCCGAGCGAGGAGGAGTTCCCCTACGCAATCCGTTGCGTCTCCGAGACCATGGAGTCGAACGGTTCCACCTCTCAGGCTTCTGTCTGTGCTTCGAGCCTTGCGCTGATGGCTGCAGGTGTTCCGATTGCGCGCCCGGTGGCCGGCATTTCCTGCGGTCTTGTGACCGGCGACACGGACGATGATTATCTGGTTCTCACAGATATTCAGGGTCTTGAGGATTTCTTCGGCGACATGGACTTTAAGGTTGCCGGAACCGAGAAGGGCATCAATGCCATCCAGATGGACATCAAGATTCACGGCTTGACGCGCCCGATTATCGAAGAGGCGATTGCAAAGACCCGAGAGGCGAGAATGTACATTCTGAACCAGATTATGAATCCGGTCATCTCGGAGGCTCGTCCGGATGTGAGCCAGTACGCGCCGAAGATTGTGCAGATTAAGATTGACCCGAAGAAGATCGGCGATGTGGTCGGCAAGCAGGGCAAGACCATCAACAAAATTATTGATGAGTTCGGCGTCACCATCGACATTGAGGAAGACGGCAGCGTGAATGTCGCGGGTCTTGACAGAGCGCAGATCGACAAGGCGGTGCAGACCATCAAGAATATCGTGACCGAGATTGAAGAGGGACAGATTTTCACCGGAAAGGTCGTGCGTATTCTGGAGTTCGGTGCCTTCGTGAACCTGACTCCGAATAAGGACGGTATGATTCACATCTCGAAGCTCGCTGACCGCCGCGTCAACAAAGTTGAGGATGTCGTGAATATCGGCGACGAAGTGACCGTCAAGGTTATTAAAGTCGACCCCGTGAAGGACAGAATTGATTTGACGCTCCGCCCCTCTGATTTGAAGGCTGAGGCAAAGCAGGAGTAAGAGGATTAAGAAGGACAAGGAAATGGATAGAGAAGCATATCTTCAGGTATATCGCCACTCTCTGGCACATGTGCTCGCAAAAGCGGTCATTGAAATTTTTGGCAGAGAGAATGTGCAGTATGCAATCGGACCGCAGATTGCGGATGGATTTTACTACGACTTTGTATTGCCGAGAAATCTGACCCAGGATGATTTCCCGATGATCGAGAATAAAATGCGCGAGATTTTGAAGCGCAAAGAGGATTGGAGCGTGAAAGAGTATTCCCGCGACGAGGCGAGAAAACTGTTTCACGATCAGAAGTTCAAGACCGAGCTGATTGATGATCTCCCGGAGGATGCGGTTCTCACCGTATATTCGACCGGTGATGACTACCAGGATCTCTGCCGCGGTCCGCACGTTGCGAATTCGCAGGAGCTTCTCGGTGCCGCTTTTCAGATTAAGTCGGTCTCGGGTGCCTATTGGCGCGGCGACGAGAAAAGAGACCGTTTACAGCGAATTTATGTCTATGCTTTCCCGAGCAAGGAAGAGCTGAAGGCACATCTCACGCTGGTTCGAGAGGCCCTGGAGCGCGATCATAAGAAACTCGGCAAAGAGCAGGAACTCTTCATGTTCGATGAGACCGCGCCCGGCATGCCGTATTGGCTGCCGAGAGGTTGGAAGCTCTATCAGGCTCTCTTAAAGTACAGCCGCGAGGTGCAGGCGCGCCACGGTTATACCGAGATTTCCGCGCCGCTCATCAACAATAAGAAGCTCTGGCTGATTTCCGGCCACTGGGCACACTATATCAACAACATGTTCATGGTGCCGGGCGTCTCCGGCTGGCTCGCGGCCGATGCCGAGATTCCGGGTGTGCTTGAAAACGCCTCGGAAGAGAACAGTGAGAAGAAGACTGTCAAGATTCAGGCGGGTTCTGTGCTCTACAGCCGTGAAAATCTCGACACGATGGCAGCGAAGCCGATGAACTGCCCGAACGCGATGCTCACCTTCAAGCGGAAAAACCGCTCTTATAAAGAGCTCCCGATTCGTTATTCGGAGTATGACGTGCTTCACCGCAAAGAGAAGTCCGGTCAGATGAACGGTCTGTTCCGCGTCCAGGAATTCCGTCAGGACGATGACCACACCTTCGTTGCGGAAAATCAGATCGAAGCAGAGATTGCGGATATCATCTCGATTGCGGATGAGGTCTATTCGACTTTCGGCGTGACCTACCGCGCCGAGCTCTCCACGCGCCCGGATGACTTCATGGGTGACATCGAAGTCTGGAATCGCGCGGAGGCAGCTCTCAAGAAGATTCTCACCGACAAGTACGGTGAAGGCGGCTTTGAAATCAACGAGGGTGACGGCGCCTTCTACGGCCCGAAGATTGACTTGCAGATTAAGGACGCGCTCGGCAGAGAGTGGCAGTGCGGAACGATTCAGCTGGACTTCCAGCTTCCGCATAACTTCGGCCTCAGCTATCAGGCAGCAGACGGCACCACGGCGATGCCTGTCGTCATTCACCGCGCAATTTACGGCTCGCTGGAGCGCTTTATCGGCATTATCATTGAGAACTTCAAGGGTATTTTCCCGTTCTGGCTCTCGCCCTCTCAGGTCGGCATTGTGCCGATTCGCGAGGAGCACAATGCATACGCAAAGCGCGTCTTCGATCTCTTACAGAAGAACGGTATTCGCGCCGAGGCGGATTACTCCGACCGGAACATGAAGGAGAAGATTAAGAACTACAAGCAGTTCAAGACCCCGTACATTCTGGTTCTGGGTGACCGCGAGGCGGCGGAACAGACGGTTTCGATTAATGTCCGCGGCTCGAACAAGCAGATTCAGAATGTCCCGCTGTCCGTGTTCCTCGACATGTGCGACACGCTGAACGAAGAGAGATCTCTGGAACTTCTCAATGAAGTTCCGGCAGAGTATCAGACCGAACAGTAATAAACCTTATTGACAGCAAATCCCGGAAGCGTTTGTGCTCCCGGGATTTGCTGTTTTCTGTTGGGATCGTACTGCGTTCAGTAACACAGAAATATGAACAACTGTCAAAAAAAGTCCTTGCCTTTTATGTAGGGGTGTCGATAAAATATAAAAATACATGTATATCATTATTCTTGGATGACAAGAAGGAGCCTAGCTGATATGGGACACCGAAAGAACTGGCCGAAGCGCTTGCTCGCAGGATTACTCAGCACTGCCATGCTGACTTTAAATATAACCACCGCAATGCCTGCCTTTGCGGCACCCTCCGCAGAAGCGTTTCGAGAGGACGCCGAGCTGGTGAATGACTTGGCATTGCCGAAAGAAACACAGCGCAGGCTTCAGCGCGAGGTAGGAGGAACGGATGGCGCGAGCCCGTCGGATGCGAGTGAAAGCAGCGCGGATGCGGAGGTAGGAGAGCTCCCGGCAGGTTCTGTCCGCTGGGGAACACCTTCCGATGCGCAGCAGATTCTGCACACAAATCTGGACGGCGTTGAGATTGAAGTGACCGCTCCGACGGGAGTTCTGCCGGAAGGCGCAACACTCCGCGCGCGTCACCTCACAGAAGAAGAAGAGAAAAAGAAGTGCTCGCCAAGATAGCCGAGCATGCGGACACAGAGGGAAAGACGGCGACTGCCCAGTTCCTCTGCGATTTGAGTGTCTTAAATGCAGCCGGTGACGAGATTCAGCCGGATAGTAGCAAGGGCACACTTGCGGTCTCTTTCCGAAATGTGAGTATTGTCTCGACCGAAACCTCCGATATGAACACTGACGCCGAAGAGACAGAAAGCAAGGGCGTATCTGTGCTTCACATCGATGAGGATGAGAAAAGGTGGAGACTCTCGAGGAGGGACTCGATGAAGAACTCCCGATTTTACAGGCGAGCACCGAGAGCTTTTCGCCGTTTGCGGTTGTGAATTATCAGTCAGGCACATCGCCTCTCGGCATTGACTTTAAGCTGCTGGACTATGACGGCGATACATCCAGAACCAGTTATAAATTGAAGGATGTTACCGTCAAGGATACTGCGGGACGAGGCATTACTTCGATTAACTTTGAAGTGGATGACGGCAGCATCGATACGTTGCCGGAAACCGGAACGGCAGCGGCGGGTAAAACCTTCCGAACTATTACAGATATTTTGCCTGCACATAAGTTCTATCAGATTATCTTCTCAACACCACTCACGACAGCCGAGACCAAGGCGTTTATTGAGAACAACTTGAAGTTTAAGCTGACGGCAACCGGTGCGAGCCAGCAATTAAAGATTAATCTCGGAAACGGGACCAATAATCTTCCTCCGGCATCCAATACAACGCTTACCAAGCGTATTATTCCGAATCCGGTCTCCGGAGATAGCGCAGAGCACTATTATATGTATGTAAGTCGCGGTTCGGCAATCAGCTGGGCAGAGAGCTATAACCTCGCAAAGAGCTATTACCTCGAGGGCATGCGCGGTTATCTTGTCACCATCACTTCCCGGGTCGAAGATGAAGCGCTGGATCACCTCACCACGCAGCCGGCATGGTCCGGTGGTGCACGTTTTGTCGGCATCAACGATGCAGCCTCGGTGCCGCAGTGGTATAACAACAGAGCACCAAGAAGAGGCGTCTTCTCAAACCAGAATGTAAGCGGCGCTTCCGGTGCTCTTGCGAACCGGACATATCGTTGGCAGAACGGTCCGGAAACGAATCTGGAGTATACAAGACAGGGCTACGGAACTCTCAATTTGGCCTACAACAATTGGAACCCGGGTGAACCGAACTCAGCGCGTACTTTTTTGGATGGCTACGAATCCTGCATGCAGGTTCATGACGGTTCTCGCTGGAACGACATGTGGAACTTGCATTCCAGCGTCACAGGCTTTTTTGTCGAGTTCAGCCGTTATAATCAGACCGGCCAGACCAACAGTAACCCGGTTCCTGTTGATACCAATCATAAAGTTTCTGCGGTTTCCGGTGGACAGACATATTACTTCAATAATCTGGATAACGCGATGGCCTGGTCTCAGCAGAACGGCAATGCACCACTTACTCTGCTCGATGACCTGACACTGACGCAGGATATTCCGGCGGGCGTCAGCATCAATCCGGACGGTCACACGCTGACCGTTCCGTCGGGGGCGAATGTCGTAAATAACGGCACCATCGATCTGACGAATCCGTCGAGTCAGCTTCAGGTGCAGGGATCTAACGGCAATCTCAGCAATGCGGGCAACGGACAAATCACGCGGAAACTCACCGTCAGAATGAAGGATAGACACGTGACGGCGGGAGATACGCTCACATGGGCGCTCACGGATGCGCTTATCACGGGCAATTTAATCGGCAATGACCGTGTCAGTGCCATCCATGTGGATTTTGACAACAGTTCTACGGCAGTGGAACATCCCACCCTGCCGGTGACCGCCTCGGACCCGACGAGTTTTGATAACGGCACGAACGGCAGCAGAGCCCTCGGTACCTATATCATTACCTACCTGCCGGGAACCGTGACCAGAGATCCACATCGTTATACCGTTAAATTTGCCGCAAACGCCCCGGCGGGCCGCACGGCGAGCGGTTCTATGCCGGATCGCACGGTAATGGGCGGTGTGAATGTGGATCTCACGAATCTCTTCAGCGTCGACGGTTTTGACTTTGCGGGCTGGACAGCCTCCGACGGAAAGACGTACGGGAACGGCGCGACGCCGAAGGATTTGACCAAAACAAACAACGGGGTCATTACGCTCACGGCCAACTGGACGCCGAAGAACTATACCATTCAGTATACGACCAATGTGAATCCGAGTTCGCGCACTGCGGCACAAGCGGTGAACCCGAATACGGCGACTTCTTACCGCGTGAGCGATCCGAATATGACGCTTGCGCCCATGACCTGGCCGGGCTATACCTTTGGGGGCTGGTATGAAAATGCCGCGCTCAGCGGAACGCCGGTCGCACATCTGATTACAAGCAGCATTCCGGCGGGCAATAAGCACTACTATGCAAAGTGGACGCCGAAAAACTACACGCTTACTTATCAGCTCAACGATACGTCGGGCACAGCCGCGGTGAATCCGAATGCGGGTTTCACTTCCTATACGGTGGAGACTGCAAATCACACGCTCGCTGCACCGACCAGAACCGGTTACAACTTCCTCGGATGGTATCGCGACGCAGGCTCACGACGCCCGCACCGGCGGTCATTGATACGACGCAGGGTGATAGCAATCCGACCCGCGTCTATGCAAAGTGGAGCACGCCGCTGCAGTACAGCATTACTTACTACATGAATGACAGCGCCGGACAGCGGGCAAGCAATCCGGCATCGAACCCCGGCAGCTTCAATGTGACCAGCCCGAACATCAATTTTGCGAATCCGACGAGAAGAGGCTATACCTTCCAGGGCTGGTATACGAATCCCGGACTCACAACTGCGATTTCCGGAATCAACACGAGCAGTCCCGCGAATATGCACAACTTCGTTCTCTATGCGAAGTGGAGCAGTGCAAACAGCTATACCGTGCGCTATCACCTGAATGACAGCACCCCGGCGGGACATCTCGCAAACAATCCGAATACGCTGACCAACTATACGGTGCTGGATTCGGACACTGCGCTTCGTCCGGCCACACGAACAGGTTACAACTTCCTCGGCTGGTACGATAACCCCGGCTTCACGGGAAGCCCGGTTTCTACGATACGCACGGCGGATGCGGCAAATAAAGATTTATGCAAAGTGGGATACAACGCCGATTTCCTACCCGATTCGTTACCATCTGAACGACAGCACCCCGGCGGGACACCCCGCGAGCAATCCGACTGCGAATCTCACGAGCTACACGGTGCTCACAAACGGCAGCGGCACCATCAATGTGCTTCCGGCGCTTCGGAACGGCTACACCTTCCTCGGCTGGTATGACAATGCAGCGCTCACGGGCACGCCGATTAGCAGCTTCTCTGCGATGGATGCGGCGCCCAAGAACTTTTATGCAAAGTGGAGTGCACCGAAGAGCTATACGGTGCAGTACAGCCTGAATGACGCTGCCCCGGCGGGACACCCGGCGGTGAATCCGAACACGGTCACGAGCTATACGGTGCTGGATTCGAATGTGACCCTTGCTCCCGCAACGCGCACCGGCTATGACTTTGAGGGCTGGTACGATAACGCTGCGTTCTCGGGTTCTCCGATTACCGGCTTCAGCGCGAGCGATGCGGCGAACAAGCACTATTATGCGAAGTGGAGCGCTGCGAAGAGCTATACGGTGAACTGGCATTTGAATGATAGCACCCCGGCGGGACACCCGGCGACCAATCCGAACACCGTGGCGAGCTATACCGTTCTGGATTCGGATGTCACGATTCAGCCTGCAACGCGTACCGGCTTTAGCTTCCTCGGTTGGTACGACAATCCGGGCTTTACGGGTACTCCGGTCACAACGCTCCGCACCATGGATGCGGCAAACAAGAACTACTACGCAAAGTGGGATGCGACGCCGATTTCCTATCCGATTAACTATGTGTTGAACGACGGCTCGCCGGCGGGACACGCGGCGAGCAATCCGGTCGCGAACCTCACAAGTTATACGGTGCTGACAAACAGTGGCGGCAATATAAGCCTCTTACCCGCGCTTCGTAACGGTTATACCTTCCTCGGTTGGTATGACAACGCAAGTTTCACGGGTTCTCCGATCAGTACCTTTCCCGCGTCAGACGCTGCGGCAAAGACCTTCTATGCAAAGTGGAGCAGCGCAAACAGCTACACGGTCAACTATACGCTGAACGACGCGACACCTGCCGGTCATCCGGCGACCAATCCGAACACCGTGACAAGTTATACGGTGCTGGATGCAAATGTCACGCTTGTGCCCGCAACGCGGAACGGCTATGACTTTGAGGGCTGGTATGACAACGCCGCGTTTACCGGAACCCCGATTACCGGCTTTTCGACGAGTGATGCAACGAACAAGCACTATTATGCAAAATGGAGTGCGGCAAAGAATTACACGGTGCAGTGGCACTTAAATGACAGTGCACCCGCGGGACACCCGGCAAGCAATCCGAATACCGTTACGAGTTACAACGTCCTGGATGCGGATCTCGCCCTGCAGCCCGCCACCAGAACCGGTTACGATTTCCTCGGCTGGTACGACAATGCCGCGCTCAGCGGTTCTCCGATCACGACACTACGCACCGCGGATGCCGCGGATAAGCAGTACTACGCAAAGTGGAGTGCCGCAAAGACGTATACGGTGCAGTGGAATTTGAATGACAGTGCACCTGCGGGACATCCGGCAAGCAACCCGAACACGGTTGCAAGCTATAGTGTTTTGGATGCGGATATCACCGTGAGTCCTGCGACGCGGCCCGGCTATACCTTCCTCGGCTGGTATGATAATCCGGGGCTCACGGGAACACCGATCACGACCCTCCGCACCATGGACGCGGAGAATAAGAGCTACTATGCGAAGTGGGATACCACGCCGATTAACTATCCGATTAACTACGTGCTGAATGACGGCACGCCGACGGGGCATCCGGCGACCAATCCGGCGGCAAATCTCACGAGCTACACAGTGCTTACAAACGGCGGAGGCAATATCAACGTCTTGCCCGCGCTTCGAAACGGCTATACCTTCGGGGGCTGGTATGACAATCCGAGCTTCTCGGGTTCTCCGATTAACAGCTTCTCTGCGATGGATGCTGCACCCAAGACCTTTTATGCAAAGTGGAGCAGTGCAAACAGCTACACCGTCACGTATACACTGAATGACGGCACGCCCGCCGGGCATCCCGCGACCAATCCGAATACGGTGAGTACCTATACGGTACTCGATTCAAATGTCACGCTGCAGCCGGCAACGAGAACCGGCTATGACTTTGCGGGCTGGTACGACAACCCGGGCTTCAGCGGCACGCCGATAACGGGTTTCAATACCGCAGACGCCGAAAATAAGCACTACTATGCAAAGTGGAGCGCGGTTAAGAATTACAACGTGCAGTACCACTTAAACGACAGCACGCCTGCGGGTCATCCGGCAAGCAATCCGAATACGGTCACCAGCTATACCGTACTGGATGCGGATGTCGCTCTGCGCCCGGCAACGCGCACCGGCTATGACTTTGAGGGCTGGTACGACAATGCGGCGCTCACGGGAACGCCGGTCACAAACCTGCATACCATGGACGCGGAGAATAAGCAGTACTACGCAAAGTGGAGTGCGGCTAAGAATTATACGGTGCAGTGGGAGTTGAACGACAGCGTGCCTGCGGGTCATCCGGCGACCAACCCGAACACGGTGACAACTTACACCGTGCTCGATGCCGACGTGGCAATTCAGCCGGCGACGCGCACGGGTTACAGTTTCCTCGGCTGGTATGCGGATCCCGCCTTCACGGGCTCTCCGGTCACGAATCTCCACACCATGGACGCGGAGAATAAGCACTACTACGCGAGATGGAGCACACCGGATTCCTACAGTGTCACCTATCATCTGAATGATGCGACGCCTGCGGGACACCCGGCGACGAACCCGAACACCAAGCTTAGCTACAGCGTTACCGATGCGGATTTCGCAATCGTGCCTGCGACCAGAACCGGTTATACCTTTGAGGGTTGGTATGATAACCCGGGCTTTACGGGCACGTCGATTACCTCGCTGCGCACCATGGACGCAGAAAATAAGAACTACTACGCAAAGTGGAGTGCGGCGCAGAGCTACCCGATTAACTATGTGTTGAATGACAGCACGAGCCATCCGGCGACCAATCCGGCGGTCAATTTGACGAGCTACACGGTTGAGACCTTGCCGAACCCGATTGCGGTTGCAAATCCGCTGCGAACGGGCTACAGCTTCCAAGGCTGGTACGACAATCCGGGCTTTACGGGCGCGACAATCAGCAGTTTTACGGCCATGGATGCGGCACCCAAGACCTTCTATGCAAAGTGGAGCGCACCGCTTTCTATACGGTGCAATATACGCTGAATGACGGAACGCCTGCGGGACACCCCGCGACCAATCCGAACACAGTGACGAGCTATACCGTAGTTGATCCGAATGTCACCTTGTCCTCGGCGACTCGCCCGGGTTATGACTTCCTCGGTTGGTACGAGAATCCGGCGCTTACAGGTACGCCGGTTACTGGCTTTGCGGTCAGTGATGCCGAGAATAAGCATTACTATGCAAAATGGAGTGCGGCAAAGAGCTATACCGTTCAGTGGAACCTGAATGACGGTACCCCTGCGGGACACCCGGCGACCAATCCGAACACGGTTTCGAACTACACGGTCGAAGATGCGGACATCACCGTCAATCAGGCCACTCGAAACGGCTATACCTTCCTCGGTTGGTATGACAACGCGGGCTTAGCGGGTACACCGGTGACGCGTATCCGCACCATGGATGCCGAGAACAAGCAGTACTATGCAAAGTGGAGTGCGGCCAACAGCTATACGGTTGCATATACGCTGAATGACGGCACACCGACCGGACACCCGGCGACCAATCCGAATACCGTGACAAGCTACACGGTTCTGGATTCCAATGTTACTCTGGCACCGGCAATGCGCACCGGTTACGACTTTGAAGGTTGGTATGAGAATCCGGCATTCACGGGTTTCCCGGTCACGGGCTTCCCGGTCAGCGATGCGGCAAATAAGCATTTCTATGCGAAGTGGAGCGCGGCAAAGAACTATACGGTTCAGTGGAACCTGAATGACGCTGCCCCTGCGGGTCATCCGGCGACCAATCCGAACACGGTTTCGAACTACACGGTCGAAGATGCGGATATTACGATCAGTCCCGCGACGCGGACCGGCTATGGCTTCCTCGGTTGGTATGACAACGCGAGCCTTACGGGAACCCAGGTTACGAGTCTTCGCACCATGGATGCCGAGAACAAACAGTATTATGCAAAGTGGAGCAGCACACCGATTTCCTATCCGATTGTATATACACTGAACGACGGAAGCCCTGCGGGTAACCCGGCGACCAATCCGGCGGCAAATCTTACGAGCTACACGGTTCTGACAAACGGCAGCGGCAACATAAGCCTCCTGCCCGCAAGTCGGAACGGCTATACCTTTGAAGGCTGGTACGACAATGCGAGCTTAACGGGTTCCCCGATTACCGGCTTCCCGGCGATGGATGCGGAGGCAAAGCACTACTATGCAAAATGGAGTGCGGCCAACACGTATACGGTTGCATATACGCTGAATGACGGAACACCGGCGGGCCACCCGGCAACCAATCCGAACACGGTTACGAGTTATTCCGTGCTGGATCCGAATGTCACGCTGGCTCCGGCAACGCGCACCGGATATGACTTTGAGGGCTGGTACGAAAACCCGGCGTTCACGGGTTCGCCGGTGACGAGCTTCTCAACGAGCGATGCGGCGAACAAGCATTTCTATGCAAAGTGGAGCGCAGCAAAGAGCTATACGGTACAGTGGAGTCTGAACGACGGAACCCCTGCCGGCCACCCGGCAACGAATCCGAACACGGTGACAAGCTATACCGTACTGGATGCGGATGTCTCGGTTCAGCCCGCAACGCGGACGGGGTATGACTTCCTCGGCTGGTATGACAATGCGGCGCTCACGGGAACGCCGGTCACGAATTTGCACACCATGGATGCCGAGAATAAGCAGTACTATGCAAAGTGGAGCGCGGCAAAGAATTACACGGTGCAGTGGAACTTAAATGACGGTGCACCGGCGGGCCACCCGGCAAGCAATCCGAATACGGTGACAAGTTACACCGTGCTCGATGCGGATGTCACGATTCAGCCTGCAACGCGGACGGGCTATACCTTCCTCGGCTGGTATGACAACGCAGGCTTCTCGGGCGCTCCGGTCACGACGCTTCGCACCATGGATGCGGAAAATAAGCAGTACTTTGCGAAGTGGGACAGCACGCCGATTTCCTATCCGATTAACTATGTGTTGAACGACGGAAGCCCTGCGGGATATCCTGCAAGTAACCCGGTGGCAAACCTCACAAGTTATACGGTTTTGACCAACGGCAGCGGAACCGTGCATCTCTTACCGGCCCTCCGGAGCGGCTACAGCTTCCTCGGCTGGTATGACAATCCGGCGCTCAGCGGTTCTCCGATCAGCGCTTTCTCCGCGATGGATGCGGAGGCTAAGACTTACTACGCAAAGTGGAGCAGTGCGAACAATTATAGCGTTACCTATACGTTGAATGATGTTACGCCTGCGGGGCACCCGGCGACCAACCCGAACACTGTGACAAGCTACACGGTGCTGGATCCGAATGTCACCCTGGCGCCTGCAACGCGGACCGGCTATGACTTTGAGGGGTGGTACGATAACCCGACGTTTACGGGGACAGCGGTCACCGGTTTCCCGGTGAGCGATGCGGCAGATAAGCACTATTATGCAAAGTGGAGTGCGCCGAAGAGCTATACGGTGCAGTGGAACCTGAACGACGGAACACCGGCAGGTCATACGGCAACGAACCCGAATACGGTGCTCAGCTATACGGTGTTGGATGCGGATGTTACCATTCGCCCGGCTACACGCACCGGCTACGACTTTGAGGGCTGGTACGATAATCCGGGGCTCACGGGAACGCCGGTCACGAATTTGCACACCATGGATGCCGAGAATAAGCAGTACTACGCGAAGTGGAGTGCGGCCAAGAGTTATACGGTGCAGTGGCATCTGAACGACGCTACACCGGCAGGTCATCCGGCAAGCAATCCGAACACGGTGGCAAGCTATACCGTTCAGGATGCGGATGTTACGATTCAGCCGGCGACGCGCACGGGTTATACCTTCCTCGGTTGGTACGACAATGTAGGCTTTGCGGGCGTGCCGGTCACGACGCTTCGCACCATGGATGCGGAAGACAAGGCATATTATGCAAAGTGGGATACCACGCCGAATTCCTATCCGATTAATTATGTCTTGAATGACGGAAGCCCTGCGGGGCACCCGGCGACCAACCCGGGCACCAATCTCACAAGCTATACGGTGCTCACCAACGGCGGCGGCAGCATTGCGCTGCAGCCGGCGAGCCGAAACGGCTATACCTTCCTCGGCTGGTATGACAACGCAAGCTTTGCGGGCACTCCGATTACCGACTTTCCGGCGATGGATGCGGCGGCCAAGACCTTCTATGCAAAGTGGAGCAGTGCCGATACCTATACGGTTGCATACACGCTGAATGATGGAACCCCCGCGGGACATACGGCGACCAACCCGAACACCGTAACAAGCTACACGGTTCTGGATTCGAATGTTATCCTGGCGCCTGCAACGCGGACCGGCTATGACTTTGAGGGCTGGTACGATAACCCGGGCTTTACGGGAACTCCGATTACCGGCTTTCCGACAAGCGATGCGGAGAATAAGCACTACTATGCAAAGTGGAGTGTGGCGAAGAGTTATACGGTGCAGTGGAATCTGAACGACAATACACCGGCAGGCCACCCGGCAAACAATCCGAATACCGTCGCAAGCTATACGGTGTTGGATGCGGATGTCACCATTCATCCGGCGACGCGGACAGGCTATACCTTCCTCGGCTGGTATGATAACACGGGCTTTACGGGAACTCCGGTCACGACGCTTCACACCATGGATGCAGAGAATAAGCAGTACTTTGCGAAGTGGGACAGCACACCGATTTCGTATCCAATCAACTACGTGTTGAACGACGGAAGCCCTGCCGGGCACCCGGCGACCAATCCGGCTGCGAACCTCACGAGCTACACGGTGCTCACAAACGGCAGCGGCAATATAAGCCTCCTGCCGGCGCTTCGAAACGGTTACACCTTTGAGGGCTGGTATGACAATGCGGCCTTCTCGGGAACGCCGATTAGCGGCTTCCCGGCCATGGATGCGGCGCCCAAGACCTTCTATGCAAAGTGGAGCAGTGCGAACAATTACAGCGTTACCTATACGCTGAATGATGTCACGCCTGCGGGCCATCCGGCGACCAATCCGAACACGGTTACAAGCTACACGGTTCTGGACCCGAACGTGACCCTAGCTCCGGCAATGCGGACCGGTTATGACTTTGAAGGCTGGTACGATAACCCGGGCTTTACGGGCACGCCGATTACCGGCTTCTCGTCGAGCGATGCGGAGAATAAGCACTACTATGCAAAGTGGAGCGCGGTTAAGAATTACAACGTGCAGTACCACTTAAACGACAGCACGCCGGCGGGGCATCCGGCAAGCAATCCGAATACGGTCACAAGCTACACCGTACTGGATGCGGATGTCGCGTTGCGCCCGGCAACGCGCACCGGCTATGACTTTGAGGGCTGGTACGACAATGCGGCGCTCACGGGAACGCCGGTCACGAACCTGCATACCATGGACGCGGAGAATAAGCAGTACTACGCAAAGTGGAGTGCGGCTAAGAACTATACGGTACAGTGGGAGTTGAACGACAGTGCTCCGGCGGGGCATCCGGCGACCAACCCGAACACGGTGGCAACGTATACCGTGCTCGATGCCGACGTGGCGATTCAACCTGCGACGCGCACAGGTTACAATTTCCTCGGCTGGTATGCGGATCCCGCCTTTACGGGCTCCCCGGTCACGAACCTGCAAACCATGGATGCGGAGGATAAGCACTACTACGCGAGATGGAGCACACCGGATTCCTACAGTGTCACCTATCATCTGAATGATGCGACGCCTGCCGGACACCCGGCGACCAACCCGAACACAAAGCTCAGCTACAATGTCACCGAGGCGGATTTCGCAATCGTGCCTGCGACCAGAACCGGTTATACCTTTGAGGGTTGGTATGATAACCCGGGCTTTACGGGCGCACCGATTACCTCGCTTCACACCATGGATGCGGCAAATAAGAACTACTACGCAAAGTGGAGTGCGGCGCAGAGCTATCCGATTAACTATGTGTTGAATGACAGCGCGAGCCATCCGGCGACCAACCCGACGGTCAATTTGACGAGCTATACGGTAGAGACCCTGCCGAGCCCGATTGCGGTGGCAAACCCGCTGCGCACGGGCTACACCTTCCAAGGTTGGTACGACAACGCTGCCTTCACCGGTACACCGATCAGCAGCTTCCCGGCCATGGATGCGGCGCCCAAGACCTTCTATGCAAAGTGGAGCAGTGCGAACAATTACAGCGTGGCCTATACGCTGAATGATGTCACGCCTCCGGGCCACCCGGCGAACAATCCGAACACGGTCACAAGCTACACCGTGCTCGACCCGAATGTGACCCTGGCTCCGGCAACGCGGACCGGTTATGACTTTGAAGGCTGGTACGATAACCCGGGCTTTACGGGAACGCCGATTACAGGTTTCCCGACCGGCGACGCGGCCGATAAGCATTACTATGCAAAGTGGAGCGCGCCGAAGAACTATACGGTGCAGTGGAACTTAAACGACAGTGCCCCGGCGGGTCACCCGGCGACCAATCCGAACACAGTTGCAAACTACACGGTGTTGGATGCGGATATCGCAATTCAGCCGGCGACGCGGACAGGCTATACCTTCCTCGGCTGGTACGACAATGCGGCGCTTACGGGAACTCCGGTCACGACGCTTCACACCATGGATGCCGAGAACAAGGCTTACTATGCAAAGTGGGATGCGACGCCGAACAGCTACCCGATCAACTATGTACTGAATGACGGCACGCCTGCGGGTCACCCGGCGACCAATCCGACCGGAAATCTCACAAGCTACACGGTGCTGACAAATGGCGGCGGCAACATTAACCTCTTGCCGGCAAGCCGGAACGGCTATACCTTTGAGGGCTGGTACGACAACCCGGGCTTCTCGGGCGCGCCGATCACCGCCTTCCCGGCGATGGATGCGGCAGCCAAGACTTTTTATGCAAAGTGGAGTGCGCCCAACAACTATACGGTTACATACAGCTTGAATGACAGTACCCCCGCGGGACATCCGGCGATTAATCCGAACACGGTGACAAGCTATACCGTGCTGGATTCGAACGTGACTCTGGCGCCTGCAACACGAACCGGCTATGACTTTGAGGGCTGGTACGACAACGCGACGCTTAGCGGCACACCGATAACGGGCTTTCCGGTCAGCGATGCGGCGAATAAGCATTTCTATGCAAAGTGGAGCGCGCCGAAGAGCTATACGGTGAACTGGAACTTGAACGACGGTACCCCGGCGGGGCACCCGGCCACCAATCCGAACACGGTCACAAGCTATACCGTCACGGATGCGGACATGGCCATTCAGCCGGCAACACGCACAGGCTATGACTTCCTCGGCTGGTATGATAACGCCGCGCTCACGGGATCTCCAGTCACGAACATTCACACCATGGATGCAGAGAACAAGCAGTACTTTGCGAAGTGGAGTCCGGCAAAGAGCTATACGGTGCAGTGGAACTTAAACGACAGTGCCCCGGCGGGGCACCCGGCCACCAATCCGAACACGGTCGCAACTTACACCGTTGAGGATGCGGATGTTACGATTCAGCCCGCAACGCGGACAGGCTATACCTTCCAGGGCTGGTACGACAACGCAGCACTTACGGGAACCCCGATCACGAACCTGCACACCATGGATGCAGAGAATAAGCAGTACTTTGCGAAGTGGGACAGCACACCGATTTCCTATCCGATTAACTACGTGTTGAACGACGGTACACCGGCCGGCACGACGGCAACCAACCCGGCGGGAAATCTCACGAGCTACACGGTGCTCACAAACGGCAGCGGTAACATAAGCCTCCTGCCGGCACTTCGAAACGGCTATACCTTTGAGGGTTGGTATGACAATGCGGCCTTCTCGGGCACGCCGATTACCGGCTTCCCGGCCATGGATGCAGCCCCCAAGACCTTCTACGCGAAGTGGAGCAGTGCGAACAATTACAGCGTTACGTATACGCTGAATGACAGTACGCCTGCGGGGCATCCTGCGACCAACCCGAACACGGTCACAAGCTACACCGTGCTGGATCCGAATGTGACCCTGGCTCCGGCAACGCGTACCGGTTATGACTTTGAGGGCTGGTATGACAACGCAGCACTCAGCGGCACGCCGATTACGGGCTTCTTGTCGAGCGATGCGGCCGATAAGCACTACTATGCAAAGTGGAGCGCGCCGAAGAACTATACGGTGCAGTGGAACTTAAATGACAGTGCACCCGTGGGGCACCCGGCAATGAACCCGAACTCGGTCGCAAACTATACGGTGTTGGATGCGGATATCGCAATTCAGCCGGCAACGCGTACCGGTTATACCTTCCTCGGTTGGTACGATAACCCGGGGCTCAGCGGTTCCCCGGTCACGACACTTCACACCATGGATGCCGAGAACAAGGCGTACTATGCAAAGTGGGATGCGACCCCGAACAGCTACCCGATTAACTATGTGTTGAACGACGGAACCCCGGCGGGTCACCCGGCAAGCAATCCGGCAGCAAACCTCACGAGCTATACGGTGCTCACCAACGGCAGCGGCAACATCAACCTCTTGCCGGCAATCCGGAACGGCTATACCTTTGAGGGCTGGTACGATAATGCAGCCTTCTCGGGAGCGCCGATCACCGCCTTCTCGGCGATGGATGCGGCAGCCAAGACTTTCTATGCAAAGTGGAGTGTGCCCAACAACTATACGGTCACATATACCCTGAATGACGGCACACCCGCAGGCCATCCGGCGACCAACCCGAACACGGTCACAAGTTATACCGTGCTGGATCCGAACGTGACTCTGGTGCCTGCAACGCGAACCGGTTATGACTTCGAGGGCTGGTACGACAACGCGGCACTCAGCGGCACACCGATTACGGGCTTCCCGGTCAGCGATGCGGCGGATAAGCACTTCTATGCAAAGTGGAGTGCGCCGAAGAGCTATACGGTGAACTGGAACTTGAACGACGGTACCCCGGCGGGTCACCCGGCCACCAATCCGAACACGGTCACAAGCTATACCGTTACGGATGCGGACATGGCCATTCAGCCGGCAACACGCACAGGCTATGACTTCCTCGGCTGGTATGATAACGCCGCGCTCACGGGATCTCCGGTCACGAACATTCACACCATGGACGCAGAGAATAAGCAGTACTTTGCGAAGTGGAGTCCGGCAAAGAGCTATACGGTGCAGTGGAATCTGAACGACAATACACCGGCAGGCCACCCGGCAAACAATCCGAATACCGTCGCAAGCTATACGGTGTTGGATGCGGATGTCACCATTCATCCGGCGACGCGAACAGGATACAGCTTCCTCGGTTGGTATGCGGATCCCGCCTTCACGGGATCCCCGGTCACGAATCTGCACACTATGGATGCGGAGAATAAGCACTACTACGCGAGATGGAGCACACCGGATTCTTACAGTGTCAGCTATCATCTGAATGATGCGACGCCTGCGGGTCATCCGGCGACCAACCCGAACACGAAGCTCAGCTACAATGTCACCGAGGCGGATTTCGCGATTGCGCCGGCGACGCGTACAGGTTATACCTTTGAAGGCTGGTATGATAATCCGGGCTTTACGGGCGCGCCGGTCAGCTCGCTTCACACCATGGATGCGGCAAATAAGAACTACTATGCAAAGTGGAGTGCGGCGCAGAGCTACCCGATTAACTATGTGTTGAATGACAGCGCAAGCCATCCGGCAACCAACCCGGCGGTCAATTTGACGAGCTATACGGTAGAGACCCTGCCGAGCCCGATTGCGGTGGCAAATCCGCTGCGTACGGGCTATACCTTCCTCGGATGGTACGACAACGCTGCCTTAACCGGAACGCCGATTACCGGCTTCCCGGCCATGGATGCGGCGGCCAAGACCTTCTACGCGAAGTGGAGCGCACCGCTTTCCTATACGGTGCAGTACACGCTGAATGACGGCACGCCTGCGGGTCACCCGGCGACCAACCCGAACACGGTCACAAGCTATACCGTGCTCGATCCGAACGTCACGTTGGCACCTGCGACGCGGACTGGCTATGACTTTGAGGGCTGGTACGATAACCCGGGCTTTACGGGCACGCAGATTACGGGATTCCCGACGAACGATGCGGCCGATAAGCACTACTATGCAAAGTGGAGCGCTGCAAAGAGCTATACGGTGCAGTGGAATCTGAACGATAACACCCCTGTGGGTCACGCGGCAAACAATCCGAACACAGTCGCAAGCTACACCGTTGAGGACGCGGATATCACCGTACATCCGGCAACGCGGACCGGCTATACCTTCCTTGGCTGGTACGACAATCCGGGCTTTACGGGGACACCGGTCACAAGCCTGCACACCATGGACGCAGAGAATAAGAACTACTACGCGAAGTGGAGTGCTGCGCCGAACAGCTACCCGGTTAACTACGTGTTGAATGACGGAACGCCCGCGGGGCACCCGGCAACCAATCCGGCAGCGAACCTCACAAGCTACACGGTGCTCACAAACGGCAGCGGCAATATTAACCTCTTGCCGGCGCTTCGAAACGGCTATACCTTTGAGGGCTGGTACGACAATGCTGCTTTCTCCGGTGCGCCGATTACAAGTTTCCCGGCCATGGATGCGGCGGCCAAGACCTTCTATGCAAAGTGGAGTGCGCCAAACAACTATACGGTCACATACAGCTTGAACGACGGAACCCCTGCGGGGCACCCGGCGACCAATCCGAACACGGTGACGAGCTATACCGTGCTCGACCCTAACGTTACCCTGGCGCCTGCAACACGAACCGGCTATGACTTTGAGGGCTGGTATGACAACGCTGCGCTTAGCGGCACGCCGATTACGGGCTTCCCGGTCAGCGATGCGGTCAATAAGCACTTCTATGCAAAGTGGAGCGCGCCGAAGAACTACACGGTGAACTGGAACTTGAACGACGGTACACCTGCGGGTCATCCGGCAAGCAGTCCGAACACGGTCACAAGCTATACCGTAACGGATGCGGATGTGACCATTCAGCCGGCAACACGCACAGGCTATGACTTCCTCGGCTGGTATGATAACGTCGCGCTCACGGGATCTCCGGTCACGAACCTTCACACCATGGATGCCGAGAACAAGCAGTACTATGCAAAGTGGAGTGCGGCAAAGAGCTATACGGTGCAGTGGAACTTAAACGACAGTGCACCGGCGGGTCACCCGGCAAGCAATCCGAACATGGTCGCAACTTACACCGTTGAGGATGCGGACGTCGCTATTAACCCGGCAACGCGTACGGGCTTCACCTTCCTCGGCTGGTATGACAACGCAGCACTTACGGGTTCCCCGGTCACGAATCTGCACACCATGGATGCCGAGAATAAGCAGTACTTTGCGAAGTGGGACAGCACGCCGATTTCCTACCCGATCAGCTATCAACTGAACGACGGAATGCCAGCGGGACACCCGGCAAACAATCCGGCTGCCAACCCGACGAGCTATGATGTGCTCACAAACGGAGGCGGAAACATTAGCCTCCTGCCCCCGAGCAGAAACGGCTTTACCTTTGACGGTTGGTATGACAATCCCGCGTTTAGCGGAACGGCGATTACCTCGTTCCCGGCCACGGATGCGAGCCCGAAACAGTTCTATGCGAAGTGGAGCGCGCCGCTGAGTTACACGGTGAGCTACGATTTAAATGACGGCACACCGGCAGGTCACCCCGCAAGCAATCCGAATACGGTGACAAGCTATACGGTATTGGATCCGAATGTCACCTTGACTCCGGCGTCACGCACCGGCTACGACTTTGAGGGCTGGTACGATAACCCGGCATTCACCGGAACCCCGGTCACAGGCTTCCTGACCGGCGATGCGTCGAATAAGCGGTTTTATGCAAAGTGGAGTGCACCGAAGACTTATACGGTGAACTGGAACTTGAATGACGCTACCCCGGCGGGTCACCCAGCAAACAATCCGAATACGGTCACAAGCTATACCGTTCTGGATGCGGATGTCGCGCTGCAGCCTGCAACGCGAACCGGTTATGATTTTGAGGGTTGGTATGACAACGCAGCACTCACCGGCACGCCCGTCACGAGCCTTCACACCATGGATGCTGAGAATAAGCAGTATTATGCGAAGTGGAGCGCACCGAAGAACTATGCGGTGAACTGGGATCTGAACGACGGAACACCGGCGGGGCACCCGGCAAGCAATCCGAATACAGTCACCGGCTATACGGTACTCGATCCGGACCTTGCACTTTTGCCGGCAACGCGCGCGGGCTACACTTTCCTCGGCTGGTTTGATAATGCAGCTCTTTCGGGCACGGCTGTCACAACGCTGCACAGCATGGATGCAACCGACCGGCACTATTATGCGCGCTGGGGCAGCCCGAACAGTTATCAGATTTATTACCATGCGAACGACACAGCGGCAAATCCGGCGACGAATCCGAACACGGTGACTTCTTACACCGTCCTGAGTTCCGACTTTACGCTCGCAACGCCGACCCGCCCGGGTTATACCTTCGAGGGCTGGTTTGACGATGCCGCACTCACGCATCCCGTGACAGGACTTCGGGTTCGGGATCTTGAGGACAAACATTTCTACATGAAGTGGAGTCAGCCGAGTGTCTACCCGATCAGCTATGTGCTGAACGACAGACCCGCAAGTCCGGCAAGCACCGTGGGGCCGATGAGCTACACCGTCGAGGATGCGGATTTTGCACTCACGGTGCCGACTCGAAACGGAGCGACTTTCCTCGGCTGGTATGACAATGCCACCTTCACGGGAACGCCGATTACGACCCTGCACACGCATGACGCAGAGCCGAAGACCTACTATGCAAAGTGGTCGCTCACTTCTTACAGTATGAGCTATGATTTGAATCCGAGCGGCGGCATCGGTGCGCCGACTTCTCCGGCGGTCAACATTCCGAGCTTTACGGTAGAAGATGAGGTCAACTTGGATCCGCCGGTGCGCCGCGGTTATACCGGCACCTGGCTCTTGAACGGTCAGCCGGTCACGCGCATACCGGAGGGAACCACGGGCAACCTGAATCTCACCGCGGGATGGACGGTCAATCATTACGGCATACGTTTTGAAACCGGTGAGACCGGAAACAGCCCGATTCAGGGTCTTTCGAATCTTCCGACCTCCTATACCATTGAGGATGCGGCGATTACGCTGCCGACGCCGTCCCGCGCGGGCTACACCTTTGTCCGCTGGGAGAAGAGTTCCGCGCCCGGCGTCGCAGTCAACAGTATCCCGGCGGAGAGCGACGGTGATGTGACCCTCCGAGCGGTTTGGGAGCCGATTCGCTATCGCATTACCTATGACACGGTGGGCGGCATCAACAATTCTCAGAATCCTACCAGCTTTACGATTGAGGATGAGGTGACTCTTTTCGGCACGGTAAAAGAAGGTGTTCGCTTCTGGACCTGGCAACAGGTCGGCGGCAAATTCATCAACACGATACCGGCCGGCACCACGCACGATATTGCACTTGTGGCGCGCTACCAGAAAGACCAGGATACCGATAACGTCGGAGGTTCCGGCGGCGGCGCAGGCGGTGGCGGAACGCATACCGGCAAAAACGGCAGCGGCTCCGGTCAAAAGCCAGGAGCAGGAACGGAAGGACTAGCTCCATCCGCAACAGACGGGGCGGATGTGCCCGATACGGTAGCGCAACGAACCTCGGAACCCGAACCGGTTCCGCAGCAATTTGCGGGACAGACCGAAGAGAACAGGCTTACGCCGAGCAGTTCCGGTAAGAAATATTCCCCACACGGGGCAAGACTTCGAACGGGAAGACGCGCCGCCTGCCGAAGACCGGTGAGGCAGCCGCTACCGACGGCCTGCGGAGCTCTACACTCGGACTTCTGCCCGCAGACATTGCGGTTCGGCGAAAAAGAGAAGAGCAGTAACACGGAAGGAGCTGTGCCTCGGCACAGCTCTTTTTGTGCTGTTCTTTACACCCTGCGTTGTTTCGGTATATACTCTCTTAGAAAGTGATTCTGCGTAAGGCTGGCAACAAAGCATCATAAAATAGTCGTCGAGATTGAAAAAAGAGTTGACAGCGTTCGGAAGTATCGCTATACTATCATCGTTGTACTTATCAAGAAAGCAGGCTTGCCTCACCTCGGCACATATCTGTGACCCGGGTTCATAAAGTGGATTCATCTTTCCTTTTGATGACCTTTACTTTAGACATGGCAGGAACTGCTGCCATGTCTTTTTTATTGCAGCAGCAGCTGCAGCATAAATGGAGGTGTTCAGCTATCAGCGAGTCATTGGTTAACGGACAGGTACGTTTCCGTGAGGTTCGTCTCATCGGGACAGACGGAGAGCAGCTTGGAATTATGTCCTCGCAGGATGCTCTGAAAATTGCGGAAGAAGCAGAACTGGATTTGGTCTGCATCTCCCCGATGGCAAAACCGCCTGTCTGCAAGATCATCGATTACGGGAAGTATCGCTATGAGATGATACGACGGGACAAGGAAGCCAAGAAGAAGCAAAAGATTGTTGAATTGAAGGAAGTGCGTTTGTCCCCCAATATCGACACGAATGATCTGGCCACAAAAACCAATGCTGCCAGAAAGTTTCTGGAGAAGGGCAACAAAGTAAAGGTAACGCTGCGCTTCCGCGGCAGAGAAATGTCGCACATGAACCAGTCGAGATATATCCTGGATGATTTCGCGAAGTCACTCGCTGATATCGCCGTGATTGACAAGCCTTCGAAAGTTGAGGGCAGAACGTTGGTCATGTTTATGAGCGCAAAGAAGAACTAAGGAGGAAAGTATCATGCCGAAGGTAAAGACAAGCAGAGCAGCAGCAAAGCGTTTTAAAGTTTCCGGTAGCGGCAAGCTGATTCGGAACAAGGCGTACAAGTCTCACATCTTGACGAAGAAGTCCACGAAGCGCAAGAGAAATCTGAGAAAAGACATCGTGACCGACAGCACGAACTCGAAGGTCATGAAGAAGATTCTGCCGTATTTATAATCGGACTTGACGTGAAGAAGGAGGAAGCAAGATGGCAAGAGTGAAAGGCGCGATGCACGCGAAGGCAAAGCACAACAGAGTTTTAAAGCTCGCTAAGGGCTATAGAGGCGCACGTTCCAAGCAGTACAGAATTGCAAAGCAGACTGTCATGAGAGCGCTGAGCACAGCGTACGAGGGCAGAAAGCAGAGAAAGAGACAGTTCCGTCAGCTCTGGATTGCAAGAATCAACGCAGCTTGCAGAATGAACGAGATTTCTTACTCGAAGTTTATGTTCGGTCTGAAGAAGGCTGATGTCGTTCTGAACCGCAAGGTTCTCTCCGAGCTCGCAATCAACGACGCTGAGGGCTTTGCAAAGCTCGTTGAGACTGCAAAGAAAGCGCTCGCATAAGTAACGGCGATAAAGACAAACAGACTTTTGCCTCCGGCAACGGAGCGGCAGAGGTCTGTTTTTTTATTCCGAACCAAGTCAACCGCAGTTTCATACCACTCACCGCGCCGAAATCTCTGCTTGGCGGAAAGAATAAGACAAGACTTAGGACTTTCGCTATACTGCAGTTACAGAGAGAGGAGGAAAGAATCGCATGAAGGTCGAAATCAAGTTACAGCCGGAGTTAAAGCTCCCCTTTGCCGTGATTCATACGGGAGAAGTCACAGCCGAAGTACAACGAGCCGCGGCGATGCTCTCGGAGGAAAGAGCCGCTTTGATTTCCGCAGGTGAAGACGACAAAATCGTGATGCTCCATCCGGAGGATATTTATCTGGTGCGTGTGGAGGCAGAAAAAACGGTTATTCACGGAGACAAAAAGCAGTACCGAAGCGGCAAACGGCTCTATGAATTGGAGGCCTTGCTGGGGCCGGATTTTATGCGCGTTTCCAAAAGCACAATCATCAACCTGCACTTGCTCGATTATGTCGCCCCCAGCCTCGGCGGCGTCATGGTTCTGGTTATGAAGAACGGACTGCGGGACTATATTTCCAGAAAATATCTACCCGCTTTCAAACGATATTTGGGGATATAAAGAAGGAGGTCGCTTCTATGAAAGAACAGAAACATACGTTATTTTCATCCGCTCTGTACGGAATCGGTTTTGCAGCAATTATCTTTGTGCTGACCGGAGTCATTTTTGATTGTATCAACGGCGGAACAACGGCTCTATATCACTACGGTTTTACCAAAATGGCATTGGGCACACTGGTGGTAGGACTCGGTTTCGGCTTGCCGGCACTTGTCTATGAGAGAGAGCAACTGTCTCTTCCCGTACAAATTATGATTCATATGGGAATCGGGTGTATTGTCTTGTTGCTTACCTCATGGGTTGTGGGCTGGATTCCACGCGAGCAGGGCTTCCTTGGGATTGCCAAGATAGCCGCAGAACAACTTTTGATTGCCTTTGGCATTTGGTTTGGGTTTTACCTGAATCAGAAAAAGCTGGCACGGAAAATGAATCAAAAATTGAGCGAGCTGGAACATAAGACAAAGTAGGTGAAAAAAGATAAAAAAACAATTGACAGTGTTTCGCCTCTCTGGTAGAATCTCCTTTGTTCGCAGAGATGGCGGAATTGGCAGACGCGCACGGTTCAGGTCCGTGTGACAGCAATGTCATGAGGGTTCAAGTCCCTTTCTCTGCACGAAATGAGCACCGGAGAGTCCGGTGCTTTTTTGATTTTAAAGTAATTGACAGCTTCTCTCTGCTCTGGTAAAATCTCTTTGTTCGCAGAGATGGCGGAATTGGCAGACGCGCACGGTTCAGGTCCGTGTGACAGCAATGTCATGAGGGTTCAAGTCCCTTTCTCTGCATGAAATGAGCACCGGGCAATCCGGTGCTTTTTCTGATAGAATGAAACTGTGGAATCGCCGGAGAGGAGGTAGTGATATGACCATACGGGAAGAGCTGGAAGAGGAAGAGAGCCGCTTTTTATCGAAGTATGCAACGCTCAGCCGGGACTCGGTCGGAAGAGAACGCTTAGAGGCCGAAGATGATTTGCGCCCCTGTTTTCAGCGCGATCGCGATCGCATCCTGCACTGTAAGGCGTTTCGCCGCCTGAAACACAAGACGCAGGTGTTTCTCGCCCCCGAGGGCGATCACTATCGCACGCGTCTCACACACACGCTGGAGGTCTCACAGATTGCGCGCACCATCGCGAAATGCCTGCATCTCAACGAAACCCTCACGGAAGCCATTGCGCTGGGACACGACCTCGGTCATACGCCCTTCGGTCATGCGGGAGAACGCGTTCTGAACGGCCTCTGCCCGGGCGGGTTCAAACACAGCGCACAGAGTGTGCGAACCGTCGAATTCTTAGAAAAGCGCGGAAAGGGGCTCAACCTGACGCTGGAAGTGCGCGACGGTATCCGAAACCACGGAACGCACAGCACACCGCGCACCTATGAGGGGGCTGTTGTGCGGCTTGCGGATAAAATTGCCTATATTAACCATGACATCGACGACTCGATTCGCGCCGGTATCTTTCGGGAAGAAGATATCCCCGCGGAATTCACGGATGCGCTCGGTCACAGTGTGAGAGACAGGCTCAACTGCATGATACGGGATGTGATTCACACCAGTCTCGCTGCCGATTCTGTCAACATGAGCGCAGAGCGCTTTCAAATTATGATGCAGCTTCGGGCATGGCTCTTTCAGCATGTCTACCGGGGCAGTGCGCCCAAAGCGGAGGAGGGCAAGGCAGAAGCTATGATTGCACGCCTCTATGAATATTTTTTAAACTATCCGGAACAGATGCCGGAAGAGTATCGGTACTTTATGTCCGAACTCGATCAGCCCATCGAGAGAACCGTCTGCGACTATATCGCGGGAATGAGTGACCAGTACGCAGTCCGCATTTTCAGAGAGCTTTTTGTACCGCGTGCCTGGACCGTGTTATAAGCAGTTGCATTGAGAAAGCAGGTTTAAACTTGTATTATTCCAAAGAGGTTATTGAAGAAGTACGCGCACGAAATGACATTGTGGATCTTGTTTCCGAACACCTCGCGCTGAAACGCCGCGGCAAAACCTATGTGGGACTTTGTCCCTTCCACTCGGAAAAACGCCCTCCTTCTCCGTATCTCCGGATCGCCAGACCTATCACTGTTTTGGCTGCGGAAAGGGAGGCAACGTCATCGGTTTTGTGATGGACTATGAAAATCTTTCCTTTCCGGAAGCTCTGCGCTCCCTCGCCGCGCGTGCCGGTATGCAACTGCCGGAGCGCGAAGCGAGCAAAGAAGAACTGCGGGAGCGCAGTTTAAAAGAACGGCTGCTTGAAATTCATAAAGTTGCGGCAACACATTTTTATCAGTTGCTGCACACCGAAGAAGGTCTGCATGCCTACCGGTATCTGAAAGAACGAGGCCTCAGCGATGAAACCATACGGCATTTCGGCCTTGGCTTTTCGAGTAAACGCCCGGGCGAACTCTATCACTACTTAAAGAGTAAAGGTTATACGGATGCGGAACTGCGAGAATCGGGTCTTGTGACCATCGAGGAGCGGGGCGCCCGGGATAAGTTCTGGAATCGCGTGATGTTTCCGATTATGGACAGCAACAGTCGTGTCATCGCCTTTGGCGGGCGAGTCATGGGAGACGGAGAACCGAAATATCTGAATTCACCGGAGACAAAACTGTTTGACAAGAGTAAATCTCTACGGGCTCAACTATGCGCGGCGCAAACGCGAAGCGTATATTATTCTCTGTGAAGGTTATATGGATGTGATTGCTCTGCATCAGGCGGGCTTTGCGAGCGCGGTCGCTTCTCTCGGGACAGCTCTCACGGAGCAGCAGATTCTGCATCTCAAGAGAACGCTTCCAAACGCGAATGTAACAATTTTAAGCTATGATTCGGACAATGCCGGCATTAAGGCAGCGCGCCGTGCCATTCCCATGATTCGGAATGCCATGTTGCAGCCTCGGGTTCTCTCGATGAAGCCGTATAAGGATCCGGATGAGTTTATCAAAGCACTCGGCCGGGAAGCCTACGAAGAGCGCATTCGGGAAGCGCGCAATGCGGTTCTCTGGGAAGTACAGATTCTGGCCACACAACACGACCTCCGGGATCCGGCTGAAAAGACGCGTTTTTATGAAGAAATCGCAGCTCTGCTCGCAAGTTTTTCCGAACCGCTCGAGCGCAATAATTATATCGATGCTGTGGCGAGAGAGCAGATGATTCCGGCTGATGCTCTCCGGCAGCTGGTCAACCGCGTCGGTGCTTCCGGCATGGCAGCGGGCGGTGAGGTGGATCCGAGACCGGGTCCGGGAACGCAACGCAATGTTCGGAAGGACAGAGAGAATGCCTCACTGAAAAGTCAGAAGCTGTTACTCGCCTTTCTTGCGGAAGAGCCTTCGCTGTATTCCCAGCTTTCGGCATGGATTTCTCCGTCCGATTTTACGGATGCCTTTTATCGGGAACTCGCCGAAAAGGTCTTTGCAATGTTGCAGAACGGCAAATCCGATATCGGCGCTCTTTTGAACGACTATGTGGAGGACAGTGAAAAGGAAAGCCTCGTGACTTCCGTTTTTCACACAGCACCCGGGGAAGCCCTCTCTGTCGCCGAGAAAGATCAGGCGATTCTCGACTGTATCCGCAGTATACGAAAAGATGCGGCCGACCGTAGGCTTCGAAACAGCAGTACAGCCGAAGAATTGCAGGCTGCCATGCGGGAAAAAGCGGCGCTCCAACACTTAAAACTTACCATCCGGAGGTGACACATGGGAGAAGAGCAATTACATTTATCCGCACGGCTCCGGGCACTCGCCGATCTGATCCCTACCGGTTCCGTACTCGCAGACATCGGAACAGACCACGCCTGGATTCCGGCAGATCTCTTACAGCGCGGTCGCATCCAAAGTGCCATAGCGCTGGATATCGGTGTAGGGCCGCTGGCGCGCGCTGCCGCGAATCTCGCTTCTCTGGGCCTCTCCGAAGTTGTTTCCCTGCGGCAATCCGATGGCTTTGTCGCCCTGAAACCCGGTGAAGCAGACTGTGTGCTGATTGCGGGAATGGGCGGGCAACTCATGCAGAACATTCTGACACGCGGCCTTTCGGAAGGCGGACGGCCGGGGCCTGCTTTTCGGGAGTCTGTAAAGCGCTATGTATTCTCGCCGCACACCGAATGGAAGAGCTTTCGAACCTATCTTGCCGCACATGATTTTCAGCTTACGGACGAGCAACTGCTCGTTGAAGACGGCAAATACTATGTCATTCTGGTCTGTGAAAACGGAGACGGGGAAGCCGCCTATCGCGAGGCCCTTACCGCAGGATTTTCCGTCGCGGCTTCGCGCTGTTTCGGCCCCAGACTGCTGCTTAAGCGACATCCGCTGCTTCGCACTTATTTGCAGGAGCGACTCCGGAAAGAGCAGTTCATTTTGGCGCAGCTGCCGGATGCGTCAACACGCCCGGCCTTGGCAAAAAAGCGAGAAGAACTGTGTGACAGCCTGACCTTGCTCAGAGAAACGCTGGCGCGCTTTGAGGATTGAGAGATGAGACAACAACTAAAATTGAGACTGGACGGAAAAACATTCGAAGTTCCGAAGGGCACTCGTTTTCTGGAGCTTGCAAAACAGTTCTCGTCCGGATATACTTCGCCCATTCTGCTTGTGACGCTAAACGGTATTCTGCATGAGCTCGGAGCAACCGTGGAAGAGGAGGGAGAACTCCGCTTTTTGACCATACGGGATAAGGCGGGATATCAGAGTTACGAGCGCAGTGCGATTTTACTTCTGCTCGCCGCCTATCATAAACTCTATGGTGAAAGAAGCACAGCCGTCTGGATTGACTATAAAGAGAGCGGCGCCTTGCGCTGTCGTATTGCCGGCAGACAGACGGTGACGGAAACAGAGCTCGCACGTCTCGAAGCGGAAATGCGCGTCCTGGCCGCGGCCGCACATCCCATTGAGAAGCGCAGCGTTCCGACGCGTGAAGCGGTACGGCTCTTTGCGGCGCGCGGCATGCAAGATAAGGCGGAATTACTTCGCTTTCGCATATATTCCTCGGTCAATCTATACCGCCTCGGCGAATATGAAGATTACTTTTACGGTTATATGCTGCCGGACAGCTCATATCTCACCGACTTTTCACTGCGCCCGTATGAAGACGGCTTTGTGCTCTGCCTCCCCGCACAGCGACTTCCCATGCAACTCGCTGCGTTTCAGCCTTCGCAAAAAATTTTCCGGGCAATGGAAGAGAGCCGGGAGAACCTTTCCCGGCAAAAGATTGAGACTGTCGGCGCTCTCAATGCGCGCGCGGCTTCCGGAAAAATGAAAGAACTCATTCTCTGCGCGGAAGCCCAGATGGAAAAACGCATCGGGGATCTCGCGGAAAAGATTTGCAGCCGAAATGCCGTGCGGATTGTACTGATTGCAGGTCCCAGCTCTTCCGGAAAAACAACCTTTGCCCGCCGCCTTGCCACCCAGCTATTGGCACTCGGCAAGACACCGCATGCGATTGAAGTCGACAACTATTTTAAAAACCGGAGCGATACACCTCGCGATGAAAAAGGGAATTTCGATTTTGAGTCCCTCGGAGCGCTGGATGTCGACTGTTTTAATCGCGATCTGAATGCACTGCTTCGCGGAGAACGCGTCGAATTGCCGCGGTTCGATTTATTTCGGGCGAGCGGCGCTACAGCGGAGACTTTTTACAGTGTTCACCGTCCGATATTCTGCTGGTCGAAGGGATTCACTGCCTCAATGAGGCGCTGTCTTTTTCGATTCCGGCCGAAAAAAAGCATAAAATCTATGTGAGCTGTCTGACACAGCTGAATCTGGATGCCCATAACCGCATTCCGACCGGAGATGCCCGTATTTTACGTCGCATTGTGCGGGATGCGAGACTTCGCGGCAACAATGCGGCCGAAAGTCTGTCGCGCTGGGCTTCCGTCAGCGCGGGAGAGACACGCTATATCTTTCCTTATCAGGAGAATGCGGATGATGTCTTTAATTCAGCCCTGCCCTATGAGACAGCAGCTCTAAAGCCCTATGCAGAGGCTCTGCTCTTTGACATCCCGGAGGAGCATCCCTCTTTCCTGGAGGCAAAGCGACTCCTGAAATTTTTGAGCTACTTTCTGACTTTTCCGTCCGAAGAAATTCCGGCGACCTCCTTGCTGCGAGAATTTATCGGCGGCAGCGCTTACGGTGCATAGTCTGTATACGAACATCGGAGACTGTGCTATAATGTATGCCGAAAGACGGGCAGGTGATCGCGGCTGCAGAGACGAAAGGCTGCAGGTGAGGAAAGTCCGGGCTTCAAAGGGCAGGATGCCGGATAACGTCCGGTGGAGGAAACTCCCAGGAAAGTGCAACAGAAAAGAACCGCCGGCCAAGGCCGGTAAGGGTGCAAGGCGGTGTAAGAGACCACCGCCCGGGTGGTAACATCCGGGGCACATGTAAACCCCATCCGAAGCAAGACCGAACAGGACAGATCGGCGGCCCGTCGGTTGTCTCTCGAGACAACACTGTCCGGGTAGGTTGCTCGACTGTGCCGGTGACGGCACAGCTAGATAGATGATCATCCACGACATAACCCGGCTTATCGCCTGTCTTTCTCTTAAACCAAAAAACAGAGCGAATACAGTGACTGTATTCGCTCTGTTTTTTTCGTTCAATCGATTACTTCAGCATATTGCCAAGGAACCAGAGATGCTTGTCATATCCCGTGACATGATCCTCCATCAGGTTGCTTAAAACAAAGCAATCCTCCTTCTGCGCCTCTTCGCGAATCGTCAGCGCAAGTGCGCGCATGGTCTCGATATACTCTTTTGCGAGTTCGATTGCTTCGCGCGGGCTGTATTCCGCATTGCCAAGCTCCTTCAGACTGGTATTCTCCAGATAGTCCTTGGCAGAGGCGAGCACCGGAAGTCCGAACTGCTTCTGCAGTTCCGCGACCTCGTCATACTTCTCAAAGCTGTCCTCGTAGAGAGTCTCCAGATACTCATGCACGGCCTTAAATGTGAGCCCCGTCACATTCCAATGCAGGTTGTGAAGCTTGATATTTCCGATCATCAGATTGGAAAGGTAACAATCCAGATTCTTCATGTCATACCTCCTGACACAATGTGAGATAGCCTTTGCTAATTAGTATTGTATAACACGAGGCAGAATCTGACAAGTACTTTACAAAAAGGAACCGGGACTCAGCGCGTCTTGTCGGTGTAGCGCTCGTCACAGTAGCGGCAGCGATAAATTTCCCGCTCCGGATCGGAGAGATAGAAGATATGCGGAAGCTCCTGCTCGATCGAAGTAATGCAGCGCGGATTCTTGCAGTGAATCACATTGGTAATCTGTTTCGGAAGCCTAAGAACACGCTTTTCGACAATCTTGCTGTCGCGGATGATGTTGACCGTAATACTGTGGTCAATGTAACCGAGGACATCGAGGTCGATGCGGTCGAGCACATCCCCCCTCCACCTTGATGATATCCTTTCTTCCCATTTTCTGGGAATGCGCATTCTTGATAATCGCAATCTGGGAATCCAGCTTGTTGAGACCGAGCTGATAGTAAATATCGAGGCTCTTGCCCGCCTTGATGTGATCGAGGACAATGCCCTCCGAGAGGCCGCTGATATTTAACATGTCTCTTTTACCTCCAAAAGCTTCATGATAAGCGCCATGCGGACATAGACACCGTATTGCACCTGTTTGAAATACGCTGCACGGGGATCCTTGTCCACTTCCACCGCAATCTCATTGACACGCGGCAGCGGATGCAGGATGAACATATCCGCCTTCGCATTTTTCAACTTTTCTTCGGTCAGAATATAGCTGTCCTTCAGGCGGATATAGTCCTCCTCGTTGAAAGCGCTCTTTCTGCACGCGCGTCATATAGAGTATGTCGAGATCCGGCATGGATGCCTCCAGACTGTCGACCTCGGTAAACGGAATCTGATTCTTTTCGAGCACATCTTCCCGGATATAGCCCGGAATCCGGAGTTCCGGCGGCGAAATCAGCACAAAGCGAATGCCGGGGTAACGGATCAGGGAACTGATCAGCGAATGAACCGTGCGGCCAAACTTCAGGTCGCCGCAAAGTCCGACCGTCATGTGATCAAGCCTTCCCTTCAGAGACTGTATGGTCATGAGATCTGTCAGAGTCTGTGTCGGATGCTGGTGGCCGCCATCACCCGCGTTGATAATCGGTACGCGAGAAAACTCACTGGCAACCATCGGTGCACCTTCCTTGGGATGACGCATGGCAATAATGTCGGCATAGCAGGAAACGACGCGAACCGTGTCGGCGACGCCTCTCTCCTTTGCTCGCAGAACTCGCATCGGCGGACTGGAAACCTAGAACCGATCCTCCGAGGTTCAGCATCGCTGCCTCAAAGGAAAGACGTGTTCTGGTGCTCGGCTCATAGAAGAGTGTCGCGAGCTTCTTTCCCTCCATTACCTTTGCATAGGCAGCTCGATTTTTTTCAATGCGCCCGGCGAGAGAGAGCAGTTCGGCGGTCTCCTCGACGGAAAAATCCAAGGGCTTCAGCATGTGTCTCATGACTTGACAAGCCTCCTTCCGGAAAAAACGGTATAGTGTCGTTCCCAATCATAAAATACAGACTCTAAAATGTCCACGCTCCGAGAGCAATTCTTGAAGGAAATTGCAGGGGGTGTTATGATACAGGCGAAACTGTGCGGTAGACAGGAAGGAGACCTTTTCATGGAAAAAAGTTCCCTGTATGAGGAGCTCCGGGGAAATCGGTACCCGGGCAGAGGCATAGTCCTCGGAAGAAGCAAAGACGGAAGCAAAGCAATGCTCGCCTATTTCATCATGGGGCGAAGTGAAAATTCGAGAAACCGGATTTGCCCGCACCGCGGACGGAATCCGTACAGAAGCCTTTGATCCGGCAAAGCTCTCCGACCCGTCGCTGATTATCTATGCACCGGTGAGATGTTTTGAAAACCGTCTGATTGTCAGCAACGGCGACCAGACAGATACGATTTATAAGGGATTTCGGAACGGAAAGAGTTTCGCGGAAGCGCTTTCCGCGAGAGAATTTGAGCCGGACGCGCCGAACTATACGCCGCGTATTTCCGGTGTACTCTACTTTGCGGACAGAGATTTTTCCTATGAGCTCAGCATCCTGAAAAGCGATCGCATGAATCCGGCGCAGTGCCTCCGCTTTACCTATAGCTATCCGACGCCGCTCCCGGGAGAAGGACATCTGATTCACACGTATATCGGTGACGGCACCCCCTTGCAAAGCTTCTGCGGAGAACCGAAATCCGTTTCCGTCGATGACGAACTCGAGCCGTTTGCCGCAAAGCTTTGGGAAGCCCTGGATTCGGACAACAAGATTTCACTCTATGTCCGCGAGACAGATTTTGCAAGCGGCGCCGTCAAAGATATTCTGATCAATCGACACGAGAAGATGAGCGGAGGTACAAAATGAGTGAACTCTCTCTGAAATACGGCTGCAATCCGAATCAAAAGCCTGCGCGCATTTTTATGCAGGACGGACAGGAACTTCCGGTCAAAGTGCTCTCGGGCACTCCCGGTTACATTAATTTTCTGGATGCCCTGAACGGCTGGCAGCTGGTGCGTGAATTAAAGGAGGCAACCGGACTTCCGGCAGCGACTTCGTTTAAGCATGTATCACCGGCGGGAGCCGCCTGCGGGCGTCCGCTCTCGGATACCCTGAAGAAAATTTACTGGGTTGAAGATGACAGGGAACTCAGCCCGCTCGCCTGCGCTTACGCGAGAGCCCGCGGTGCCGATCGCATGTCGAGTTTCGGAGACTTCATTGCCCTCTCGGATGTCTGCGATGCGGATACCGCACGTCTCATCAAACGCGAAGTCTCCGACGGCGTGATTGCCCCCGGCTATACCGAGGAAGCCCTGACCATACTTCGTGAAAAAAAGAAGGGTAAATACAATGTGATTGAAATTGATTCCTCGTATCGTCCCGCAGCAACGGAGGTCAAGCAGGTCTTCGGGGTCTGTTTCGAACAGGGACGAAACGAGTTGCCGCTCACGCGGGAGCTGCTTAACAATGTCGTGACCGAAGCAAAAGAGATTCCGGAATCCGCAAAGACCGACTTGCTGATTGCACTGATTACACTCAAGTACACCCAGAGCAATTCCGTCTGCTACGCACTGGACGGACAGGCAATCGGCATCGGCGCCGGACAGCAGTCGCGCGTTCACTGCACACGGCTGGCGGGGCAGAAGGCCGATAACTGGTATCTCAGACAGTCGCCGAAAGTATTAAACCTTCCCTTCCGCGCGGATGTAAAGCGCGCCGATCGCGATAATGCAATCGATGTCTACATCGGTGAGGAGAGTGAGGATTTGCTGCGGGACGGAAGCTGGGAACGCGTATTTACCGTCAAGCCGGAAGCGTTCACGCGGAAAGAGAAGCGTCAGTGGCTCGATACGCTGCACGGCGTCTCGCTCGCCTCGGATGCCTTCTTCCCCTTCGGCGATAACATTGAACGAGCGCGGAAGAGCGGTGTCTCTTATATCGCGGAACCGGGCGGATCCATTCGCGATGACCAGGTCATTGAGACCTGCAATCGCTACGGTATCGCCATGGCATTTACGGGCATTCGTCTCTTCCACCACTGAGAAGCAGACTACGGATAAAAAAATTCATTTTGAGAGGAGCAGTTTGCTATGACAGTTTTAGTGACCGGAGGCGCCGGTTTTATCGGCAGCCACACCTGTGTGGAACTTTTAAACGCGGGCTATGAGGTCGTCGTCGTCGACAACCTTGTCAATTCCAGCAAAGAGGCACTGAACCGCGTGATGGAAATTACGGGAAAGAAGTTGCGCTTTTATGAGCTGGATCTTCTGGACAAGAAGAATCTGGATCAGGTTTTTGAAAAAGAAGATATTCAGGCGGTCATTCACTTTGCCGGTTTAAAGCTGTCGGCGAGTCCGTCTATAAACCGCTCGAGTACTATCACAACAATATCACAGGCACCCTGGTGCTCTGTGAGTGCATGCGGAAGCACGGCGTCAAGAATATTGTCTTCTCCTCGAGTGCAACCGTCTATGGCAATCCGGCCTTTGTTCCGATTACGGAAGAGTGCCCGAAGGGAGAGGTCACGAATCCCTACGGCAGAACCAAGGCGATGCTCGAGCAGATTTTGACCGACCTCCACACCGCGGATGCGGACTGGAATGTCATGCTGCTCCGCTACTTTAACCCGATCGGCGCACACGAATCCGGACGCATGGGAGAGAACCCGAAGGGGGTGCCGAACAACCTGCTTCCTTACATCACCCAGGTTGCAATCGGAAAGCTGGTCTGCCTCGGTGTCTTCGGCAATGACTATGAGACCAAGGACGGCACCTGCATTCGCGACTATATCCATGTCGTAGATCTCGCAAAGGGTCATGTCAAAGCACTCGAAAAGATGGTCAAAGAGGCACCTGAAGTCAGAATCTATAACCTCGGAACCGGAACCGGCTATTCGGTGCTGGATGTCATCACGGCATTCGAGAAGGCAAACGACCTCAAGATTAACTATGTCTTCAAGGAGCGCCGCGCGGGCGATGTTCCCGCTTGCTATGCGGATCCTTCGAAGGCAGAACGGGAACTCGGCTGGAAAGCGGAAAAGACGCTGGAAGAGATGTGCCGCGATTCCTGGAGATGGCAGAAGAACAACCCGAACGGCTACGAAGACACGGGGCTTACCATCCGAAAGAAAGGCGAACTGCGCTGATTAAAAAAGAGCTGTCACCTCACAGTACTTATCTGTGAGGTGACAGCTCTTTTATCAACAAACGCTGTAGTAATTTGCCGAGAGCTGCTCGATATACCCTTCGAGTTCCAGTTTTAAGAGACAGCGCATTACCGTACCGATGTCATAGCCGCTCCGCTGCAACAGCCGGTTCAGGAAACAGGCTTCCTCCCGAATGAGCCGGTACAAGTGCTGTTCCTCCGGGCTTAGGGATTCGACCGAGCGAATGCGCGGTGTCAGCATGCAGCGAAGTCTGAGTCCCAGATAGTCGAGAATATCCTGCGGACTCTGCAACAGATTGGCGCCGTTCTGAATGAAGACATGGCAGCCGCGACTCAGAGGATCTGTGATGCGCCCCGGCAGACAGAAGATTTCCTTCCCCTGTTCAAGCGCCGAACCTACGGTAATGGAGCTGCCGCTCTGCTGTTCGCGCGCCTCCAACACGCAGAGACAGTCGCCGAGCGCAGCAATCAGGCGATTTCGATCCGGAAAATGCCAGGCGCGGGAGGTGGTGTCCGGCGGAAATTCGCTGAGAATTCCGTTTCCGTTTTCGCAAAGCTTTGAAAAGAGCGCATAATTTTCTTTGGGGTAACAAATATTGACACCGCAGCCGAGCACGGCAAAACTCTTTCCGCCCGCCTCGATGGCAGCTTCCTCCGCGCGACTGTCAATCCCTGCGGCGAGACCGCTCACAATCGAAACGCCCTTTGCCGCGAGTTCCGCGGCGATAAAATCTGCCATGCGGAGCCCGTAGGAACTGGCGCTGCGGCTGCCTATCATGGCGACAGTCGGGGTATATTCCGCCGGCAGTTCTCCCCGGAGATATAGCCAGAGCGGCGGATCCTCCAGGTAGAGAAACGCTCCGGCCAGTCGGTATCCTCTGCGGTCAGGAAGCGTATATGCCTGATATACAGCGCTTCTTCAATTTCCCGCAAGGCGGCGGAAAGCTGTGATACGGTATCGGGAAGCTGTTCCAGTTTGTGCTGTAAGCCGGGCGGCAGAGTGTCAAGGAAACTGTCCGGCAGATTCAAAAGATCTTCGGGAGCACAGATATCCCCCGGAAGTTTTCTGACCTCAGTCCGAGTCAGACGGAGCTCACAGGACAAATAGAGATAAAGAGCCCGCCGTTCCATCTCAGTGCTGCCTCCTTGTATGCGGATATCGAATTGACTGACGCGCCAGTTTGGAGATACTCCCCCAGTATTTTTCTTCCGGAGAGCGATAGGCGAGCGCCTCGGCGAGATGTGCGCGTTGGATTTCGGCAGATCCATCGAAATCGGCTGCTGTTCTCGCAACTTTCAGAAGTTTATGGAGCGCACGCGCCGACATTGCCCCCGTGTTGTAGAGCGATTCCAGAAAGGCCGAGTCTTCCGGGCAGAGCGAACAATAGGCTTCGATCTGTGCGGGAGACATCTCGGCGTTAAAGTGAATGCCGCTTCCCTGGAAGCGACGCTCCTGAATATTGCGGACGCGCTCCACAGCTCGTTGCATGACGGGGTTTTCTTTGGGGCGTTTCTTTTGTTGTAGCGCGGCGAAGGGAACAGCCTCCGTCTCCGCACAGAGGTCAATGCGGTCAAGGAGCGGCTTTGAAATGTGACTCAGATACGTTCTGACCTGCGATTCCGTGCAGCGGCAGCGATTCCGGTCGGGCCAGAATCCGCATTTACAGGGATTCATCGCGCAGACCAGCTGGAAATTCGCAGGAAACGTATAATTTCCGCTGACACGCGCGATGTGTACGAGATGCTCTTCCAAAGGCTGTCGCAACACTTCAAGCGTCGCCGCATGGTATTCCGGAAGCTCGTCGAGAAACAGAACACCCTCATGGGCGAGGCTGATTTCTCCCGGACGCGGTTTCTGCCCGCCGCCGGACAACGCAAGCCCTGTCACAGTGTGATGCGGCGAGCGGTAAGGGCGCTTTGTCATTAACGGTCTGTCGGGTGGCAGAAGACCGCTGATGCTGTATATTTCGGAGACACTGAGCCGCTCTTCCCTGCTCATTGCGGGAAGAATGTAGGGCAGACGTGAGGCAATCATACTCTTGCCTGTGCCGGCGGGCCCGATGTATAAAATGTTGTGGCGACCGCCTGCCGCAAGCAAGGTGGCACGCTTGACAAGCTCCTGTCCCGCGAGATCCGAAAAGTCAGGCGTCTCTTCGAGGGGAAGGCTTTCTTCCGAAAAAACAGCCGGTTCGGGCAAGGGCGTTCGTCCCCGGAGCAAGGCCGAGAGCTCTGCGAGTGTCGACACACCGTAGCAATCGATTCCGCCGATGACACTGCCTTCCCGCAAATTCTCAAGCGGTAAAAAGCAGCGCTTCAAACCGGCAGCGGCGGCACAGCGCACCATCGAGAGCACACCGCGCACGGGAAGGATTTCACCGCTCAGCGAAAGTTCTCCGGCAAACAATGTATCGGTGAGCAGGTTTTCCGGCAGTTCTCCATAGGCCGCCAGAAGAGAGACGGCAATCGGAAGATCATAGGCACAGCCTTCTTTTCGAAGCTCTGCGGGACTCAGATTCAACGTCACGCGGCGAGGCTCCAGATGAAAACCGCTGTTCCCGAGTGCCGTGCGAACGCGGTCGGCTGCCTCGCGGACAGAAGCCGCAAGCGAGCCGATGAACGTAATGGTCGGAAAGCCTTGTTCGACATCTGCCTCACATCGAACAAGGACACCTTTGGTGCCAATCAGGGCTGCGCCGTAAATTTTCTTTAACATTATGTACTCCTATGGGATTGAAAGGGGAAGGGAAACGAAGCTGGGAATAGATTTAAGACGAGAAGAGGTACAGACGACATTTTCGGTGAGAAGAGAAGACAATCGAAATTTGAAGACCGAGATGAAACCGAAGGTGCAACTGTATTGACTTGTATTGAATTGTAAATGTGCTATAGATATAGAATTATTTTCGGTAATGCTATCTATACTTATTTTATCAGTGCTGTCCCGGCGTGGCAAGGTTTGACTTGTTCTTTTGAGAGACGTATAATAAACTGATTATCACATAAAAGGCAAAATGGAAGGAAATGCTGTGACTGAGAAAAATAAGCGAGGTCTGCTCGTCGTCGTATCGGGGTTTTCCGGCGCCGGCAAAGGCACTTTGATTCGGGAATTGTTGCGACAATATCCCAATTATCGTCTCTCGGTATCCGCGACCACCAGAGCACCGCGCGCGGGCGAGGAAGACGGAAAAGATTACTTTTTTGTGAGCCGCGAGCGCTTTGAAGAGATGATTGCCGGACATAAACTCATTGAATATGCATCCTATGTCGGAAATTATTACGGCACACCCAGGGATTATGTCGAAGAAATGCTGACAGCCGGCAATGATGTGATTCTGGAAATTGAAATTCAGGGCGCACTGAAAGTCAAAGATATCTTCCCGGAGGCGGTGTTTGTCTTTGTTGCGCCGCCGGATGCCGAGACACTGGAACAGCGTCTCACGGGGCGCGGCACGGAGAGCCGCGAGCAGGTTCTCGCCCGTCTGAAACGAGCAGCCGAGGAGAGCCGCTGGATGCCGGATTATGATTACCTTCTGGTCAACGATGACCTCAGCGAGACTGTAGCGCGTCTGCGCGCACTCCTGGAGAGTCAACACCTCAGCATGCGCCGTCATCGCGCATTCGCAGAGGAAATTCGAGATGCTTTGAACCGCTTTTACTTAAAGGAGGAAATAAATGTTACATCCGTCTTATACAGAAATCATCGATGCCGTCAACAGCGAGGTGGAACCGGGCGAACAGCCGGTCGTGCAGAGTCGCTATTCGATTGTCATTGCGACCGCAAAGCGCGCGCGACAGCTGATTGCCGGGGAGATTGCAGAGGTTCCGGATTTCAAGAAAAAGCCTCTCTCCGTCGCGATTGAGGAGCTTCACAAGGGCAAGGTAAAGATTGTCTCGGAGGATGAGACCGAAGAGACGACAGACGAGCAGAAACAGGACGAAGAATGAAGATATGCATGATCTCTCTGGGCTGCGATAAGAATCTCGTGGACTCGGAGATGATGCTCGGCTATCTGAGGCGGGACGATGTCTCGCTGACAGACGAGCAGGCGGAAGCAGATGTCATTATTGTGAATACCTGCGCGTTTATTCTGGACGCCAAAGATGAGAGTATCCAGACCATGCTGACTGCGGCGCGCTATAAAGAAGAGGGACAGCTGAAAGCGCTGATTATGACAGGCTGTATGGCAGAGCGCTATAAAGATGAAGTGCTGCGTGAAATTCCCGAAATCGATGCGGTTGTCGGCACTTCCGCCTACGATAAAATCAGCGCTGTGCTGGAGCGCGTCCTGGCGGGCGAGAAAGTCACGGAATTCGAAGATTTAAACCGTCTGCCCGTCATCGGCACCGAGACAAGGCGTGTCCGGACTTCTCTGGCTGCTTACGGTTATCTGAAAATCGCCGAAGGCTGTGACAAGCATTGTACCTACTGTATTATTCCTTCCCTGCGCGGCGCCTATCGCAGTTATCCGATGGAAGCGCTGGTCAACGAGGCAGCTCGCATGGCGGAAGAGGGCGTAAAAGAGCTGATTCTTGTCGCACAGGAGACCACGCGCTACGGCATGGATCTCTACGGCGAAAAGCGTTTGCCGGAGTTGCTGCGCCGTTTATGTCAAATTGAAGACATTCGGTGGATACGAATTCTCTACTGCTATCCGGAGGAAATCACGGACGAACTGATTCAGATTATGGCGGAAGAGAAGAAAATCTGTCACTACCTGGATTTACCCATCCAGCACGCAAGCGATCCGATTTAAAGCGCATGGGGCGTAGAACCTCTCGCAGAGACCTCGAAGAAATCATCGGCAAACTGCGTGCCGCCATGCCGGACATTGCGCTCCGCACCACGCTGATCAGCGGGTTTCCGGGGGAAACCGAAGAAGACCAGGACTGTGTCCTTGATTTTGTGGAGCGGATTCATTTTGATCGCCTCGGCGTGTTTCCGTACTCGCAGGAGGAAGACACGCCTGCCGCAGCCTTCCCGGATCAGGTGCCGGAAGAAATCAAGGAAGCGCGTCGAAATGAGATTATGGAACTGCAACAGCGGATTTCCCGCGATAATCTGCAGCACAAGGTCGGCACTGTGCTCGATGTCTTTGTCGAAGGCTATCTCCCGGAGGACGATGTCTATATCGGACGCACCTATATGGATGCCCCCGATGTGGACGGCTATCTCTTTTTCCCGGGAAACGGAATTGAACTGATGTCAGGAAGTATGGTTCCTGTTCTGGTGACCGAAGCATCTGAGTATGACTTAAAAGGAGTGCTCTATGAAGATGACTCTGCCGAATAAACTGACTCTGTTGCGTATCATAATGGTTCCTTTTTTTGTGGCCGCCCTGCTCTATCGGGACGGGACCGATTCGTTAGCCCGCTGGCTTTCACTCGCCCTGTTTCTGATAGCAAGTTTTACCGACTTTCTGGACGGCTATATCGCGAGAAAGTATCATCTCATCACCAATTTCGGGAAATTCATGGATCCGCTTGCCGACAAGTTACTTGTCTGCTCGGCGCTCATCTGTTTTGTGGCGCTACAGGACCTCAATCCCTGGATTACCCTTGCAGTCATCGCGCGTGAGTTCATCATCAGCGGCTTTCGCCTCGTGGCAGCGGAACGCGGTATTGTCATCGCTGCGGGCATCTGGGGCAAATTGAAAACCGTATGCCAGATGATTTTTATTGTGTTGATGCTGTTGCAGAGTAACCGGGGAATTCTCAGCATTCTCACCGCTGTTTTCATGTGGCTGATGCTGGCACTCACCGTCATTTCTCTTGTGGATTATATATGGAGGAACCGTGAGGTTCTTCAGGAAGGATGAGCATGGAACTCTATGATTCCGGAAGCACTGCGGATTTGAATCGCCTTGCGGATGCCTGCGTGGCGTTACTGCAAAAGAACCGATTGACCGTCACGACGGCAGAGTCCTGTACCGGCGGGATGCTGTCCGCAAAATTGGTGGATATTCCGGGTGTCTCGGAAGTGTTTCAGGAAGGCTACATCACCTATTCAAACAAAGCGAAGCGTCGCCTCTTGAATGTCAGTAAAACAACACTGAAAAAATACGGCGCCGTGAGCACGCAGACTGCGCGGGAAATGGCCATCGGCGCTGTTTTCGCGGCAAGTGCGGACATCGCGGTTTCGATTACCGGCATTGCAGGACCGGACGGCGGCGATGATGAGAAACCGGTCGGCCTTGTGTTTATCGGCTGCTATATGAATGATCGCGTGACCGTGGAAGAGCATCGCTTTCAGGGAGATCGCACTGCCGTGCGAACCCAGTCCGTGCAGAGCGCTCTGCGTCTGCTGCGCGCAACCATCCTCGAAAATACCAAGGCCTGAGCGGTATGCGCATTTCCAGACAGCTTTATGCGGGACAGTATGCCGCTCCGAAGCGCGCGGAAATTCTCCGCAAACTGCAACACGGCGGCCCGCTTCCTTTCGTCTATGTTCTGACCAGAGCAGCCGCAAAAGAGGAGCTGATAGATATCTATGCCGTGCGTGACTTTCGGAGCGAATCGGTACAACGCGATAATCCGCTGCTCATCGGCATAGCCATCGGAAAGAAAGAGGCCTTTCAAGTTGTACAGACCATTATTACAGAGCTGTACGCGAGAAACGGAACGGTGAATATCGATGCCAGCTTTGATACCAGCGATACTTAAAGGAATACTTTTTCTCTTCCTGTTTCTGATCGGTCTATTGTTGTTTCTTCTGTTGCTTCTGCTTTTTGTTCCGTTCCGTTATCGAGGCAGCGGTGCGCGGGAAGAGAAACAGCTCTCGGGTTGTTTTTCGGTCTACTGGTTATTTTCTCTGCTTCGTTTCAGTCTCTCCTATGCGACGGAAAAAAAAGCCGAATTTTTGTTCTGGGGTTCCGTGTCTATCACAGCGATGAAACAGAAGATACGGCGGATGCGGCGGAAGAGAATGATTTCAACTATCCGGAGTCTATGGCTTCGGAGGATTTCGAACCGGATACAGCAGAAACGACAGTTGTCGAACAGAAAAAGGCAATTACCGAACAGGAGGAGATTTCGTCGGAACGTTTCGAAGTGACGGAGCCTGTTTCGGACGGAAAAAAATTATCACCGCAGCGAGAAGAGAAACAGCGGCAGAACGTTTCGGAAGAGGAACAGTGCGCGATGCGATGTCGCGGCCGAAGTCGCCGCCGCTTCCGGAAGCAGCGAGACAAGCTTTCGGCGGGCATCCGAAAGTTACAGGATTTTATCCGGTCGGCCGAGACCCGGTTTGACTTCTTTCAGGATGAGAGAACACAGCGATTCCTGCAATTTCTGAAGCGAAAAGTATTCCGCTTTTTGCGGGAACTTTTACCGCGGCGCATGTCCGGCGCACTTCGTTTCGGCTTTGCAGACCCCGCTCTGACAGGACAAGGGGCCGCACTGGCGGCCATGTTACTGCCACTGTACCGGGACAACCTGGAAATAGAGCCGCTGTTCGACCGCGAAGAGCTCTCGGGAAAGCTTGCCTTCCGCGGACGAATACAGCTTTTTGTATTTTTGCTCGGCGCAGCACAACTTTGGTTTCATCCGGATTTCCGCTTTGTCTACCGGCATCTACGCGGAAAGAACAAGAGAAAGAATAGGGAGGACACACATGGCTGACAATCAGTTTGCGGAACAGGCAGAGGCTTTGTTCCGAGGTATGAACGCATTTGTCTCAACGAAGACAGTCGTCGGTGCACCGCAACAGGCGGGAGACGCCATCATCATACCGCTGGTAGATGTCTCTTGCGGCATGGCGACCGGTGCATTCAGCGGCAAGAAGAGCAGTGACGGCAACGGTGCCGGCGGCATGAGCACCAAAATTTCTCCGGCCGCGGTGCTGATTATTCAGAACGGCGCCACCAGATTGATCAATGTGAAAAACCAGGATGCTGTGACGCGCGTCATGGATTTGGTGCCGGATGTCATCAACCGCTTTACCGCAAATTCCAAGATTTCTCCGGAGGCAACGGAGCGGGCTACACAAGTTTTTGCGGAAGAAGAGAGCGAAGCGCATTAAAAAACCGCCCGGGTAACCGGGCGGTTTTTTAATCATCACGAAAAATTATGCTCTCTCAACGAAGTTCGAGCGAAGGCAGGAAGTGCAAATATACATCTTCCGCACGCCACCTTCCGTCTTGACCTTAACGGACTTGACGTTTGCCTTCCAGATGCGATTGCTTCTTCTATGAGAATGGCTCACGTTATTTCCGAAGTGAGCGGCCTTTTCGCAAATAGCACACTTTGCCATGGTAACACCTCCTATCTTCTTTGGGTTTTGTGGTCGCAAAGCCCATATCGTTCCTCATTTTAACAGAACAGCATAGTGAATGCAAGTAAATTCTTCAGACTTCCTTTTCACGCCCAAATAAGGTATACTTTTCGTGAAACCGATGCGTGCATAGAGGGCAGCGCAGGCAACTGCGCGCAAGGAAGGAAATCATATGGTCAAGGGACGACTGAACAATGAACTGGGACAGATTGAAGTGAGACCTGAAGTGATTGCTGCCTATGCGGGGTCCGTTGCCGTGGAATGCTTCGGCATTGTCGGCATGGCATCTGTCAATATGACAGACGGACTGGTTCGCCTGTTGGGCAGAAATAAGCTCGGACAGGGCATCCAGGTCCTGATCACCCCGGAGAACAAGCTCCGGATTGCATTTCACCTGATTGTCGCCTACGGTGTCAATATCAATGCAGTTTCCGACAATCTGATTGAAAATGTAAAGTACCGGGTGGAGGCATTTTCCGGTATGGAAATCGAGAAAATTAAAATCTACGTAGAGGACGTCAGATCCATCGACTGACACGGGAGGAGTTTGAGCTTTGGAAATTCACGAGTTGAATGCCTTTGTGATTCGCAAGTGCTTTTTGGCCGCTGCCAACGAGCTTGCATCCAAAAAAGAATGGATTAATGAACTGAATGTATTTCCGGTTCCGGATGGCGACACAGGCACCAACATGACCATGACGATGATGTCGGCCGCCAAGGAAGTCGCAGCGCTTGAGACGGACGATATGAAAGTGCTGTGCAAGGCAATCGCCTCCGGTTCGCTCCGCGGCGCGCGCGGTAATTCGGGTGTCATTCTCTCGCAGCTGTTTCGCGGATTTACCCGCGAGTTGGCTGCGGCGGAGAAGAGTACCGTAGAGATCCCCCTGCTTGCGGCTGCTTTTGTCCGGGCAACGGAGACCGCGTATAAGGCGGTTATGAAGCCTAAGGAGGGCACCATCCTCACTGTGGCGCGCGCCATGAGTGACAAAGCGGAAGAGTTACAAAACGGTGCGACGGATATCATCGCCTTTGCGAAGGATATCATTGCAGCCGGTGATGCCGCCCTAGAGCAGACGCCGGAATTACTGCCTGTCTTAAAACAGGCAGGTGTTGTGGACTCCGGAGGTCAGGGTCTCATGACGGTCATGCACGGTGCGTTTCAGGCGCTGAGCGGAGAAATCGGAGAAGTGTTCCTTGAGAATTTCGATGCCGCACAGGCAAGCGAGAGCAGAGAGGCACATCCGATTGACACCTCTCATCTGGATACCTCCGAGATCCGTTTCGGTTATTGTACGGAGTTCATTGTCAATCTGGAACATCCGCTCTCCGATGACGAGGAACAGGCCTTTAAGTCTTTTCTGGAATCTATCGGCGATTCGATTGTCTGCGTCGCCTCGGAAGATATGGTGAAGGTGCACGTCCACACCAACGACCCGGGACTCGCAATTCAAAAGGGACTCAGCATGGGATCTCTTTCCCGCATGAAAATCGACAATATGCGCGAGGAGCACAATGAACGCCTGATTCGCAACGCCTCGCAGCTTGCGGCGGAAGAGAAGCGCAAACAGGCAGCGTCGGCAGAAAAGAAACCCTACGGTTTCCTGAGTGTCTCCGTGGGAGACGGTCTGGACCGGATTTTCAAGGAAATCGGCGTAGATCAGTTGATTTCCGGCGGTCAGACGATGAATCCCAGCACCGAAGACATTCTGAACGCCATCGCAGCAATCAACGCGGACACGATTTTCATTCTCCCGAACAACAAAAACATCATTCTCGCGGCGCAGCAGGCGCGCGATCTGACCGAAGGGAAGAATGTCGTGGTGGTACCGACCCGCAATATTCCGGAGGGCATCACCGCAATGGTAAGTTTCCTCCCGGAGAGCAGCCCGGAGGAGAATCTGGCCGCAATGCAGGAGGCCATTCGACATCTCGCGACGGCAGAAGTCACTTATGCGGTGCGTGACACCACGATGGACGATTTTGAAATTCACGCCGGTGATTTCATGGCAATCGGACAAAACGGTATGCTGACCGTTGAAAAGAAGGTCGAAGACGCTGTGCTGAATGCGATTGAAAAGCTCACGGCCGACGGCAAAGAACTTGTCACCCTCTACTACGGCAGCGATGTCTCCGAGCAGAATGCGAAACTCGTCAAGGAGCTCGCGGAAGCGCGTTTTGAAGACTGCGAAGTGGAGTTAAACTACGGCGGCCAGCCTGTCTACTATTATTTCATCTCTGCGGAGTGAGCCATCGCATACAGTCTGTTTTGAAAAGGATTTCCCGATGGGAAGTCCTTTTTTCGCATCAAAGAGAGGAATATCTATGCCGGAACAAAAGACAGTACCGACGCAGCGCGTGTCTGTATTGCGCGGCGTCGGTCCGAAAACCGAGACCCTGCTGCAACGCATGGGCATTGAAACGCTCGCGGATTTATTCGCTCACTATCCGCTGCGCTTTGTCACATATCCGGAACTCACGGAAATCGGCGCGCTCAGCGCAGACGATGCAGGCACGCCGGTGGCCGTCTGTGCGGAGCCGGTCCGGGAACTGGTGCGACGCAGCGGACGCGGTATGCAGCTCTGTACAGGCACATTTAGTGACGGTTCGGGAGAGCTCTCCGCAACCTGGTTTCATATGCCCTATCTGCGCGAAACGCTTCGACCGGGCAAGCGCACCGTACTCTTCGGAAAAATTCAACCGAACGGAAATCGCCTGCATTTACAGCAACCGCAACTCTTCACAAGAGAGCAATACGAAAAGTTGCTGCATCGCCCCGTTCCCCAGTACGCACTGCCAAAAGGAATCAGCGAGAAAACCTTTGGGGCTTTGATGGAACAGGCTCTTTCTATAACGCCGCCGATCTCGGACTGGCTGCCGCCGTCCCTTCGGGAACGCTACGACCTTCTCCCGGAAGATACAGCAGTGCGGGAAATTCATGCGCCGCGCGACATGGAAAACTTTGCCGCTGCCAGAAAGCGCATCGTATTTGACGGCTTTTTTCGCTTTCTCTATGCCGTGCGTCGTCTGAAGGAGACGCTGCGCAAAGAAAAATCCTTCTATACATTTGATGCGCGTGCATCCCTGGTCGAATTCCAACGGTATCTGCCCTTTTCCCTGACAGCTGCCCAGCAAAAAGTATGCGATGATTTTTGCCGAGATTTTGCTTCGGGGACGGTGATGAACCGTCTGGTACAGGGAGATGTCGGCTCCGGCAAAACCGCTGTCGCAGCCGCCGCCCTGTTTGCGGTGTGTCGCGCCGGTTATCAGGGAGCGCTCATGGTGCCGACAGAAGTCCTGGCACGTCAGCACTATGAAACACTTTGCACCCTGTTTGCAAAGGCTGAGCCCGCCCTGCGTCTCGCCCTGCTGACCGGTTCCACGCGCTCGCGGGAACGCCGGGCGCTTCTGGAACAGCTGCAGCGCGGAGAAATCGATCTTTTAATCGGAACCCACGCCTTACTGGAAGAGACTGTCGTTTTTTCGGCACTTGCACTGGTTGTGACGGATGAACAACACCGCTTCGGCGTCTTGCAGCGCGAGAAGCTGGCTTCCAAAGGAAAGTTGCCGCATGTACTGGTGATGAGCGCGACACCGATTCCGCGGACGCTCGCTGTGATTCTCTACGGAGATCTCGACAGCTCTGTGATTGACGCGCGCCCCGCCGGGCGCAACCCGATTAAAAACGCCGTCATTGAAAAAAAGGACAGACCGAAGGCACTGCTGCACATCAAACGGGAAATCGCCGCCGGGCACCAGGCCTATATTGTCTGCCCACAGGTTGAACCGAACCCCATGACGGATTTGGAAAATGTAGAAGAGTACAGTGCGGCACTCCGCAAAAGTTTTCGCGGCGAAATTACCGTGGCTGCTCTGCACGGGCGCATGAAAGAGGCGGAGAAGCAGGCTATTATGGAGCGCTTTGTGTGCGGTGAGATCTCCGTGCTGGTTGCGACGACAGTGATTGAAGTCGGTGTCGATGTCCCGAACGCAACGGTTATGATGGTTGAAATGCGGAGCGCTTCGGCCTGGCAACCCTCCATCAGCTTAGAGGCCGCGTCGGCAGAGGAAAGGACCAGGCCTACTGTATCTTCGTGCAGGGCAAAAAGAGTAAGGACGGAACCGAACGGCTCTCACTCTTGCAGCGCAGCAATGACGGATTTGAAATTGCAGCGGAAGATTTGAAACACCGCGGCCCCGGCGAGCTTTTCGGCGCAGTCCAGAGCGGAGAGTTGACATTCGGTCTCGGGGACATTTATAATGATTATTCAGTGCTTCAACTTGCAAAAGAAGCAGTGGATGCGCTAGCACAAGCGGATTTTATTCTGCCGGAAGTTCATACAAAGGTTATATTATAGGGAGCAGATTGAATGGATGAATTATTGGGGAAGGCGGGCGAAGACCCACTGATTGAGGATTTGGATCTCGGAGAGGCGCCCGCCTCCGGAACGCGAATCACGACAGAGACGGAAGTGCAAGAGCCCGATACCCCGGATGCGGTGCTTCCGGAAGACGATGAGCCGATTCCCGTCACGGTCAATGAAGACAACGGGGATGCCCTGCAGTGGGAGAGTTCCGACAGTGCGGCAGCGGCGCTTTCACATGCAGCGCGTGTCAAGGCCGATGACGGTGTACAGGAAGAGAAGGAAGCTGTATGGAGCGGCATGAAACCGGAGACCGAAGCCGATAATTTCTATGTAAACACCGACACTTCGGCAACAGAAGACCCCTCGGAAGAAGATGAGACAGTGACAGAGAGCGCAGCGGTTCCGGAAAAAGTCGCGTCGTTTTCGCGTGACGAAAATCCGGAGTTGCCGCCCAAGCGCGGTTCTTCCGCCGGAAAGAAAATATTGCTGACCGCAGCGGTGCTCCTCGCAGTGACCGCTGCTTCGTATACCATTTACGGTCAGAAATACCACCGCGTCTTCCTGCCGAACACAGTCATCAACGGGGTGGATGTCTCCGGCAAGAGCGCTGTCGACGCGGAGAAGCTGATGAACGCCGGCATTGCGGATTACAGTCTGAAAATCAAAGCGAGAGAGTCCGCCGATGCCGAAATTCACGCGTCGGATGTGGATCTGCACTATGACTTCGGCGATACCCTGAGTAAGCTGATATCCGAACAGAGTATTTTTTCGTGGGGGCCGCGTTATTTCTCTCGCCATGAGGAAACGCTCGATACGATGGCTAAGCTCGACGAGACACGCTTTCAGGCTGCCGTTGATGCCCTGCCCTGCTTCCAGGCCTCGGCGTTCAAGAAGCCGGTCGACGCCCACATCTCAAGCTATCAGAGCGGACAGCCTTTTACCGTTGTCAAGGAAGAAGAGGGCACTGAGTTAAAGACGGAAGAGGCGACAGAGAAGATAAAAGAAGCGGTCTGCACCCTGCAGCCGGAGATTGATCTCGATCAGGAAAAGCTCTACACGGAACCGGAGATTCGCGCTGACAATGAAGCTCTCGTAAAGTCCGCCGCAGCGATGAATCAGTACTTAAAGACAGATATTTCCTATGCCGGTGATTCCGGAATTGTGTTAAACGGCGAACAGCTTCACAACTGGATTTCACCGGACGGCAAGGGCGGCGTCAAGCTGGATGAGAGCAAACTGAACGAGTTCATTAAGAATCTCGCAGCCAAGTACGATACCTATAACAAACCGAAAAGCCTCAAATCCAGCTGGGGGGCAACCGTCACCGTGCGAAGCGGTTCTTATGGCTGGAAGGTGAATCAGGACGCCGAAAAGAGTTGGCTCCGCGAGGCCATCGCGTCGGGAACCAAGACGCAGCGCACGCCCGAGTTCTCCCAGAAGGCAGCTTCTCTCAACGGCTCCGATTTCGGCTCTACCTATGTTGAGGTCAATTTGAGCGCGCAGCACCTTTATTTCTATAAGGACGGAAAACAGCTGATTTCTTCTGATTTCGTATCCGGCAACGAGGCAAAGGGCACGGTCACGCATCAGGGTGCCTATGCGATCAGCTATAAGCAGCGCAATGCCACGCTCCGCGGACAGGGATATGCCGCTCCCGTTGATTACTGGATGCCGTTTAATAACGGCGAAGGTTTCCACGACGCTCCCTGGCGAAATGCCTTCGGCGGAAGCATCTACCTGACCGGCGGCTCGCACGGCTGTGTCAATTTGCCGCCGGCAGTTGCAAAAACGCTTTTTGAGAATGTGACGGCCGGAACTCCCGTGCTGGTCTACACCCTGCCCGGTACAGAGCCGAAAAAGCCTGTCCAGCCGCAGCCGAATCCGGCGGAGAGCAGTTCCGCCGCGGATGCCACGGCAAATCCGTCCGACAGTTCTGCGGCAGCCGCTCCGACCACCGCACCGGCTACAAAGGCGACCGAAGCGAAGAAAGGGCCGGGCGAGACGGAGAGCGGTTCTCCGAATCCCAGCATCTCGACAGGCGCACCGCAGAAAAACCGGGCACCGGATCCGTACAGCCTGCGCCCGGTGACGGAGGAAAGCGATGAGAGTAATCGCAGGCAGTGCAAGAAGACTGCTCCTCAAAACCCTGCCAGGCGATGAGACTCGTCCCACGACGGACCGCATCAAAGAAACGCTCTTTAATATGCTCCAGGCGGAAATTCCGGGTTCGCGTTTTCTGGATTTATTCGGCGGCAGCGGCGGAATTGCAATCGAAGCTTTATCCCGCGGTGCAAGCCATGCTGTCATCGTTGAGAAGAATCCCAAGGCTGCCCGCATCATCCGCGAAAATCTGGAACACACCCATCTTGACAACAGAGCCGAGCTGCTCACGATCGATGCTTCCGCTGCCGTTACCAGGCTGGCAGGTCGCGAGAGTGCGGCATTTGATTTGATTTTTTTGGATCCGCCTTACGGACTCGGTCTGGAAGACCGGGCGCTTGCGCAGCTTTTGTCCACAACTTTATTGCAGGCGGATACTCTCCTCATCGTCGAAACAGATATTGAGGCAGATCCCACCCGTTTTGAGGCCTTGGGGTATTCGGTTCTCAAAGTGAAAGAATACAAGACCAATCAACACATCTTTCTCCAGAGAAGGTATGACGAGACATGACAACTGCGGTCTATCCGGGCAGCTTTGATCCGGTCACAAACGGACACCTTGACATCATCAAACGCGCTTCCGAAATGTTTGATCATTTGATTATCGCCGTCCTGAATAACAAAGCAAAATCACCGTTGTTCACGACAGCAGAACGTGTTACAATGCTATGCGAAATAACGGCAGGTATCAAAAATATTGAAGTCGAGAGTTTTGACGGACTGTCGATTAAGTACTGTCATGAAAAGGGTGCACAGGTGATGGTACGCGGACTGCGGGCTGTGACCGATTTTGAGTACGAGCTGCAGATTGCGCAGACCAATCGTGTGATTGCACCCGATATTGACACCGTATTTTTGACAACCAATTTGAAGTATTCCTATTTGAGTTCCAGCATCGTCAAGGAGATTGCAGCCTATCAGGGCGATATCAGCGCCTTTGTAGACAGCCGCGTCGCCGCGAAGATTATGGAAAAATACAGTCATAGTCAGAATTGTGGAAGTGGAGCAGAGGCATGAGCAGAATAGAGCAGGTGATTTCTGAGATTGAAGATTACATTGAGGAGTGCAGACCATCGGCCTTTTCCGCCTCAAAGATTATTGTCCAGAAAGAAGAGTTAGAGGAGAAGTTATCCGAACTCCGCATGGCGATTCCGGAAGAGTTGGATCAGAGCAAAAAGATTCTGAGCAATCAGAATGCTATTATGCTGGATGCCCAGGCTCGCTACAATACCATGGTCAATGAGGCTTCCAAAAAGACAGAGCAACTGGTCAATCAGTCCGAGATCGTCCAGAAGGCGACGGCAACTGCCAATGAGATTTTGCAGAGTGCAAGAGCACAGGCCCAGAGCATTGTCGATGCCGCACAGGCAGAGGCAAACGGCATACGACTCAGTTCGATTCAGTATACGGATGAGTTACTGCTGAATGTCCAGAATATCATCGGGAATGCCTCCAGAGAGGCAGATGCGAGAATCAGGCCTTGCAGCTGGCCTTCCGGCAGAGCTTTGATCAGATTGCAGCCAACCGTCAGCAACTTGCCGCGAGCAACGAAGCTGCGCAGGCGGTAGAACAACAGCAGTAATCAGCGAAAAGAGTTTGCCTCCGTGCAAACTCTTTTTATACATAGGAGGAATACCTTTGCAAATCGATCGACTTCCCCGGCCTTTTCTCGAGGAAATGCGTACCTTGCTCGGCGAAGTCGAGTATGAAGCCTTCCTCGCTTCCATGGATGAAGTGCCGCTCTCGGGACTGCGCGTCAACCGTCTGAAAGTCAGCACCGAAAAGCTGACGGAGACCTTCGGCGCCTTACAGCCAGTCCCCTGGACAAAAAACGGTTTTTACTGCGAACCCGGCGGGGAATATACCTCGCATCCTTATTATTATGCAGGTCTTTACTATATGCAGGAGCCTTCCGCCATGTCTTCGGCCGCGCTGCTCGGCACGAAACCGGGCGAGCGCATTCTGGATCTCTGTGCGGCACCGGGCGGAAAGAGCACGCAGATTGCGGATGACTTACAGGGGGAGGGTTTCCTCCTCTCCAATGACCTGAGTGCTTCGCGCGCCAGGGCTCTGCTCAAAAATATTGAGCTCATGGGCATCGGAAACTGCTGTATCAGCTGCGAGGACTCCGGAAGATTAAAGAACGAGTACCCGCTTTTTTTTGACCGTATTCTGGTGGATGCTCCCTGCTCCGGAGAAGGCATGTTCCGAAAACATCCGGCCGTCATCAAGGCCTGGTTGGAGCACGGCAAGGACTTTTACTGTCCCGTGCAGTCCAAACTGCTCGACGATGCGGCGGATATGCTCCGCCCGGGCGGAACTCTGCTCTATTCGACTTGCACCTATAACCGCAACGAGAATGAAATCAGATAGCCGCCTTTCTGGACCGCCACCCGGACTTTTCCGTTGATCCGATTCCGGCGACGCACGGGCTCACAGCTTCTGCCTTTTTGCCGGGAACCGTGCGCCTGTTCCCGCATAAGGCACGGGCCGAGGGGCATTTTGTCGCACGTCTCAAAAAGTCCGGAGAAGCACAGCCAATCGGCACAGCAAATACTGCCTTTCCCGGAAAAAAGGAAACGCAGTTGCTGCGGCAGTTGCAGCCGGCGCTCGACGAGTTTTTTTCCGCTTCCTCCCGGAAGCCGGATCCGTCGCGTCTCAAGTTGCAGGGTGACTATATTTTACAGCTGCCGGAAGCCACTGTCCTGCGGGCGCCGCTCCGCTATTTGCGGACGGGGCTCTTGCTCGGACAGATTTCTCACGGCAGATTTAAACCTTCTCAGGCGCTCGCCATGTACCTGCGCGCCGAAGACTTTGAAAATCCGATTTCCTATTCGGCGGATGATCCTGCCGTGCGTCGCTATCTTCGCGGCGAAACGCTGGAAGCAACGGACAGCGGCAACGGTTTCCGTTTGTTCTGTGTCGACGGTTATCCGCTCGGTTTTGTCAAGCAGGATAAACAGCGCTACAAAAACCTCTACCTGCCGGGATGGAGGATGCAGCGATGACTTTGATGCGGGCAGATAAACTGCTGGCTTCTGCCGGCGTCGGAACAAGAACAGAAGTAAAAAAGATAATAAAAGCGGGGCGTTTCAAGCGAGATGAGGTTCCGGTGCGAAATCCGGAAGAAAGCTGGATCCGGAAACTATGAAGCTCACACTGGATGACACGCCTTTTTGCTTTGCCGCAAACGAGTACTGGGTCCTCAACAAACCGGCAGGTGTGCTGAGCGCAACCGAAGACCGGCGACATGAAACAGTCATCTCCTATATGGGCTTACAGCGAAAAGGGCTGGCTCCCTGCGGCCGCCTCGACATTGATACCGAAGGACTGTTACTCGTCACAGACGACGGTGCACTGGTTCATCGTTTACTCGCGCCGTCCAAACGGGTGCCGAAACAGTACGAAGTGCATTACACGGGAACGCTCCCGCCGGATGCAGCCGCGCAAATCGCAGCCGGCATGACGCTCGAAGACGGAACTCGGTTTTTACCCGGGCAACTCGACACAAGCGACAATCCGGCTCTGCTCACCATCTTCGAGGGGAAATTTCACGAGGTAAAGCGCATGTTTGCGGCACTCGGTTGTCCGGTCGAAAAGCTGCGCCGTCTCTCGATGGGGCCGCTGCGTCTTTCCGATCTCGGCCTGAAGACAGGGGAGTTTCGAAAGCTCAGTCCGGCAGAAGAGAGCAGCCTTCTCGCTTTTGCGGCCGCAGGCAATGCCGAGGTTTCTTTTTCCTTCGAAGCGTATGACGCTGTCATTTTTGATCTCGACGGCACGCTTGTGGATTCGATGGGACATTGGAAAGAAATTGACCGCATTTATCTGGCGCGTTTCGGAATCGAAGCCCCGGAAAATTTATCCCAGCTGCTCGGCGGCATGGGCATCGGCGAAGTGGCCGACTATTTTCAGAGACACTTTCATATTCCGGACAGCAAGGAAAAAATGCTGCGCGACTGGGAAGAACTTTCGATGGAGCGCTACGCAAAGGATACGCCTCTGAAACCGGGAGTCCTTCCTTTCTTGCGAGAGCTTCGGCGCAGAAAGTGTAAACTCGCCATTGCAACCAGCAATGCGCGCCCCATGGTTGATGCTGTGCTTAAGGCACACGGAATCGCCTCCTACTTTGATGCGATTGTCGTGGGCACCGATGTGGAAAAAGGAAAACCGAATCCGGAAATCTATCTCCGGGCAGCCGAGCGCCTCGGTGCGGAACCGTCTCGTTGCGCTGTCTTTGAAGACTTACCGGAAGGGATACAGGCGGGACAGCGCGCAGGCATGCGTGTCTATGCCGTCGAAGACAGCTTCTCGGAATCGCTGCGCGCGGAAAAAATGCAACTGGCTTTTGCTATGATTAAAGACTACAGAGAGTTGTGGCAGACAAAGGAGAACACAAGATGAAAATCGTGAAAAAAGGCATGTATGGTTACAGACGTTGGCACCAGTTCCGTCTCATGGCAAGCGGTATTTTACTCGGCCTTGTGATGTACTTCTTGTTCATGCTGTCCCTTAGAATCAGCAAATTACCGAGTACCATACTCACGGTCTTCATTGTTCTGGCCGTCATTCCGCTTTCGCTCGCTATCGTGATGTCTTTTATCGCATCCCGCGCAAAGACACCTTCCGAGGAACGCCATGCTTACGCACAGCGCATCGAAGATCGCGGCATTTTGCTCTACGACTGCATTTTTATGACCAAAAAAACCGGATTCCCGGTGGATTTCCTGCTGATTACCGACGGCAAGTGCTATGTCCAGAGCTGCGGCAACGCAGCGCAGCAGGCTGATTTGAAGCAACATCTCGAGCACTATATGACGGTAGATCACATCGGTTTTAAGATTGTTCTGGGCTATGGCGACAAGGGATTCTTTGAAGCGGTTGACAACCTGCCGCGCTTCTCGCTGGACGCGCTTCCGAAGGAAAGACGGGAAAAGGTTCTGAAGTGCAAGCGCACTTTGCTCGGTCTCTCATTCTGAGGAGGATAGGACGCATTGAAGGAATATAAAATCGCAGCTGCCGCAGCGGGACAACGTTTGGATCGTTTCCTTGCAAAAATTCTTCCCAAGGCAGACACTGCTTTTTTACACCGCATGCTCCGCAAGAAAAACATCACCCGCAATGACAAAAAAGCAGAGGGCAGCGAGAGAGTGGAGGCAGGCGATGTAATCCGTCTCTGGTTTTCGGAGGAAACTTTCCGGAAGTTTGCCGGAACGCAGCCGGATTCCCGGAGCTATCCGCGCTGGGACGGTTTTCCCGCCGCGGTCATCCTGGAAAATGAGGTGCTTCTGGCCATCAATAAGCCGGCCGGTATGCTCTCCCAAAAGGCAACGCCTGCGGATGTCTCTCTCAACGAGTACATGCTTTCGTATCTTATCTCCCGGAATGAATTTCAACCGGAAAACCCGAACGGTTTCCGTCCGGGCGTTGTGAACCGCCTGGATCGCAACACCTCAGGGCTGGTACTTGCCGCAAAAACACGCGCTGCGGCCGAAGAACTTTCCGTGCAGCTCCGGGATAAAAGGCTTCAAAAATACTATCTTGCATGTGTCAAAGGAGAAGTCAGAGAGGCCGAGCGGCTCTCTGCTTTTCTGTATAAAGACAAAGAAAAAAATCAGGTGCAAATTCACAGCCGAAAAAGCTGTGCGGAAGACAAGGAAATTCAGACCGCCTACCGACCGATAGCGGTGCAAGACGGCATCAGCCTCCTGGAAGTGCAGCTCTTGACCGGGCGTTCTCATCAGATTCGCGCACAACTGGCTGCCGTCGGTCACCCCATACTCGGAGACCCGAAGTACGGAGATCCGGCGGAAAATGCCCGCCTCGCGAAACGCCTTGGCGTAAGACACCAGCTCCTGCACGCCTTTCAGGTACAATTTCCGGAGGAGACCGGTGTGCTCGGCGCGCTGCATCGGCAAAGCATCCTCGCGCCGCCGCCCGATCCTTTCCGTCGGCTGTTTCCGGAGGCATTTTAAATGGGAACCTGGAACAGCCGCGGGCTTCGCGGCTCCCTGCTCGAGGAACTCATTAACCGCAGCAATGAGGTCTATCGGACACAGGGACTTGCGCTGGTACAAAAAATTCCGACCCCCATCACGCCGGTCGAAATGAGCAAAAATCATCGCTGTATTACCCTCGCCTATTTTGAGAAGCAGAGCACCGTCGACTACATCGGTGTCGTGCAGGGAATTCCGGTTTGCTTCGACGCAAAGGAATGTGCGAGTGATACCTTTCCGCTCGCCAATATTCACGAACATCAACTTGCCTTTATGCGCGCCTTTGAGCAGCAGCGCGGTATTTCCTTTTTGCTGATTTCTTTTACGGCGCGAGAAGAGCACTACTTGCTCCCCTACGAGGAGCTCGGTTGTTATGCGGCGCGCATGGCAGCCGGCGGCCGCAAGAGTTTCACCTATGCGGAAATGAATCGACAGTTTCGCATCCGGGAGACGGCCGCGGTGCCGCTGCACTATCTGGAGGCGTTGGATCAGTATTTACAAATGCGGGAAGACCGCGAGAGGAATGAATTATAATGCAAAAACTCGCTTTGGACGAAGAGATTTTACTGCAGGTTGAACAGCCGGCGCGCTACATCGGCGGCGAAATCAACAGTGTCAAAAAAGACCCCGACAAGGTGAAACTCCGGTTTGCCATGTGCTTTCCGGATGTCTATGAAATCGGCATGAGCCATCTGGGGATTCAGATTTTATACAGCATGTTCAACCGCCGCGAGGATGTCTACTGTGAGCGTGTCTTTTCGCCGTGGACCGATTTGGATCGCATCCTGCGCGAAAGAAAGATTCCGCTCTTTACGCTGGAGAGTCAGCGTCCCGTGCGGGAATGCGATTTTCTCGGCATCACACTGCAATACGAGATGTGCTATACCAATATCCTGCAGGTCCTGGAACTCTCTGAGATTCCGCTTCGCGCCGCGGACCGCAGTGACAACGATCCGATTGTAATCGGCGGCGGCCCCTGCACCTATAATCCGGAGCCGATTGCGCCGTTCTTTGACCTGTTCTACATGGGAGAGGGCGAGGTCATCTATGATCAGCTTCTGGATCTCTATCTCGCGCACAAAGAAGCGGGTGGCGACCGAAGCTCTTTTCTCAAAAAAGCGGCTGCCCTGCCCGGTATCTATGTACCTTCCCTCTATGAACCCCGCTATCGGGAAGACGGAACGCTTTTCTCCTTTGAACCTCTCTGTCCCGAGGCGCCCGCGTCCGTTCGCCGTCTCGTCATGTCCGTGCTGGACCGGGCAGACTTTATCGACACCCCGCTGGTGCCCTTTATCCGCGTGACCCAGGACAGATCCGTCCTCGAGCTCATGCGCGGTTGTATTCGCGGCTGCCGTTTCTGTCAGGCCGGCAATGTATACCGCCCGCAGCGCGAGCACTCGGTCGAGTACCTGAAGCGCTATGCGGAAAAGCTCCTGAAAATCACAGGCAACGAAGAGATTTCTCTTAGCTCTCTGAGTTCCAGCGACTACTCTCGCTTGCAGGAGTTTTTGGAATATCTGATTCAGTACACAAAAGAGCGCAAAATCAACATTTCACTGCCGTCTCTCCGCATTGACGCCTTTCGCTCGATGTCATGCAGCGCATTCAAGACGTCAAAAAAAGTTCTCTGACCTTCGCGCCGGAAGCCGGCACCCAGCGTCTTCGGGATGTCATCAACAAAGGCATCACGGAGGAGGACATTATGCGCGGTGTCTCCTCGGCCTTTCACGGCGGCTGGACCAAGGTTAAATTTTACTTCATGCTGGGACTTCCGACGGAGACGGAGGAGGACAGAAAGGGAATTCCGGATCTCTGCGAGAGAGTCGCAGACCTCTTCTACGATGAAATCCCGAAGAGTGAGCGTGTCGGCAGGGTACAGATTTCCGCGAGTTCCTCTTTCTTTGTGCCGAAACCGTTTACGCCCTTCCAGTGGGCTCCCATGTGCTCGGCTGAGGAGTATAAAGAGCGCGCCCGTTTTGTGAAAGAGACTTTTAAGCAGGAGAAAAACTGGAAGAGTCTTCGCTACCAGTATCACGACGTCGGCACCACCCTGATGGAGGGTGTCTTTGCGCGCGGCGACCGCCGTGTTGCCGATGTCATTGAGCGCGCATACCGGGACGGCGCCATCTATGATGCCTGGACCGAATACTTCGATGCGGAGCGCTGGGCCAATGCCTTTGCGGCTTGCGGCGTGGATCCGGACTTTTACACGCAGCGCACGCGCAGCACGGATGAACTTCTCCCCTGGGATTTTATCGACTGCGGTGTGAGCAAGGAATTCTTAAAGCGAGAGTGGAAGAGCGCCTTGGAGGGAGTGACACCCAATTGCCGCGAGCACTGCTCCGGCTGCGGCGCAACGTCTTATCAGGGAGGAGTCTGCTTTGAAAACAAGAATTAAATTTTCCAAGGAAGGGAATCTCCGCTTTGTCGGGCATCTGGATATGATGCGCTATTTTCAGAAGGCAAATCGGCGTGCGGAGCTCCCGGTCGCCTATTCGGAGGGCTTTCACCCCCATCAGATTATGAGTTTTGCGGCTCCTCTCGGCATGGGCCTCGAGGGAAAGGCGGAATACTTTGATCTTCGCATCACGGAAGAGGGCGCAGCCACACTGCACAGCGCGGAGGCTGCCGAGCGTTTGAACCGGGAGATGGCGGAGGGCATCCGGATTCTCTCCTTTTTGCGCCTTCCCGACGACTCGCCGAACTGTATGTCGATTGTCCATGCGGCGGATTACGAAATCTTATTCCGGGCTGTTGCACCGGAGGACAAAATCGCAGGGCAGTTTGTCGACGGCAGTGGCTATCGAAGCCTGACCGGAGACGAAGAGCGTTCCCTTCGCGCAGCAGTCGAAGAACTGTTACAGCGCGAAGAAATTCCGGTGCAGAAAACCGGAAAAAAAGGGAATCTCCGCGAACTCGACCTTCGTCCCATGATTCATGCGCTGCGCTGTGAGGACAACCGCCTGCGCTGCACGGTCGCCCAGGGCAGTGAGGCCAATTTAAAGCCGGAACTTCTGCTCTCGGCGCTGTTTTCTCTGGATATAGCGCGCCCGTTTGCCGCAATGCCGCGCCGTGTGGTCCGCACCGAACTCTATGACAGCGCCGGAAAGACACTGGAAAGTTATGGAACAATCTTCTGACAAACTGATTGTGTGCGGCTTTCGCGACGGGATTCTGACCGCCTGGTTTCAGGACGCAAAGCCTGTGGAACTAGCCTTCTCGCGGGAGAATGAAAGCGAGGTCGGCGCCATCTATCTGGCGCGTGTCTCTCATGTACAAAAAAATCTGAACGCTGCGTTCCTGGATCTCGGCAAGGAACAGCCCGCCTATTTAAATCTGGAGAAGGGCCGCCTGCCGCGACTCGCAACCGGTGCACTGCCCTCCAAAATTACCGAGGGCACGGAGCTCCTCGTGGAAATCCGGAAAGACGCACATGCGAAAAAGGGATACAGTGCCCGGGCGGCTACCTTCCGGAAAAATGACCCCGTATTGGCACGTGCCGCCTTCCTGCAGGCGCCGCGCTGCTTAAAACCGGCTCCGAGACAGTGGGAACAGATTCTCGCTCAGTGCAGACGGGAAAAACGGAGCGTCGAACTGGTCACAGATCTACCGGATATCTACGAAGAACTGAGCGGAAATCCCCCCACTGAGATGCCTGCGTATCAAAAAAATCTGCCGGAGCGCTTTCGCGGCGAACCGGTGAACGCCGTCGCTCTCGACGCATATTGCTCGCTCCGCCTGTATACTGACGAGAAGCTCAAACTGGCCTCTGTCTATAGCCTTGAGACAACTGTGCAGTCTGCTTTGTCCCGCCGCGTGTGGTTGCCGAGCGGCGGCAATATTGTCATAGAGCGCACCGAGGCCCTGACGGTAATCGATGTGAACAGCGGCAAGGATGTGCGCGGTAAAGATAAGGAAGCCACATTGCGTCGCACCAACCGAGAGGCCGCGGAAGAGCTGATGCGTCAGCTGAGACTCCGGAACTGTCCGGCATCATCCTCGTAGACTTCATTGACTTTGCGGACGAAGCCGATGTCACGGCGCTCACGGAAACTCTGACCGCGCTCGCCGAAAGGGACTCCGTGGCGACTCGCTTTGTCGATATGACACAGCTCAACCTCGCGGAATTGATTCGTCCGCGCCGCGGTAAGAGTTTACAGGAACAATTCTTTTTGCCAAATTCTTGACAGAATGGATTTAATTCGGTAATATGTACGAGTATGCCGCACAACAAGGTTTAAGTTTTGTCTTTCGGCAGACACCAAAGTTGGCGAGTAATGATTGAAGGAGGTACCAATATGTACGCGATTATTGCGACTGGCGGGAAGCAGTATAAGGTATCGGAAGGTGACATCATTAGAGTTGAAAAGCTCGGCGTTGAAGCAGGTCAGACAGTTACGTTTGATCAGGTGCTTGTTGTCAACAACGGCGAGATGACTGTCGGTGCACCCACGGTGTCCGGCGCAAGTGTCAGTGCGACTGTGCTGAGAGAGGCAAAGGCGAAGAAGGTCGTTGTCTACAAGTACAAGGCGAAGCTCGGCTATCACAAGAAGAACGGCCACAGACAGCTTTACACCCAGGTGAAGATTGACAAGATCAATGCCTGAGGCATGATAGAAGTACACATTTTACGCGACAAGAGCGGAAAGGCAGTGGGAATCCACTCCCTCGGTCACGCAGACTACGGAGACGGAACCATCGACATTGTCTGTGCAGCCGTTTCGGCGCTGGAACTCAATTTTGCGAATTCCGTCGAGGAATTGACGGATGCCAAGTTTGAAGTTCATCTCGGTGAAGAAGACGGCAGTTTTGATTTTAAGCTCTTGGGCGAGCGCAACGCAAAGGCCGAACTTCTTTTGCAGTCTCTCCTCTTGGGATATCAGACTGTTCAGGAAGCGTACGGCAATTCATATTTGATGATCAAAGATCAGGAGGTGTAATGATGTTGTTCAAGATGAACCTTCAGCTGCATGCTCACAAGAAAGGTGTCGGTTCGACCAAGAACGGTCGTGATTCCGAGTCCAAGCGTCTTGGCGCAAAGCGGGCAGACGGTCAGTTTGTTCTGGCCGGTAACATTCTTTACAGACAGAGAGGCACGCACATTCATCCGGGCGTCAATGTCGGCAGAGGCGGTGATGACACCCTGTTTGCTACGGCAGACGGTGTCGTAAAGTTCGAGAGATGGGGCAAGTATCGCAAGAAAGTTTCTGTCTACCCGAAAGCAGAAGCTGCTGAGTAAAACTGAACGAAAGCTGTAGTGTAAGACCGGGCTTCATACTGCTAAGTATGAAGCCCGTTTGCATTCCCACGGAATACAGCTTGTCATGCGCAATGTGCACAGGAGAGAACGATGTTTACAGATAACGCCAAAATATTTATTCAATCCGGCAAGGGCGGCGACGGGCATGTGAGTTTTCGCCGCGAGCTATATGTGCCGGCCGGCGGTCCTGACGGCGGTGACGGCGGCAGAGGCGGCGATATCATTTTTGAAGTCTATGACGGTCTGAATACCCTGGCGGATTTCCGTCACGTCCGGAAGTATGTCGCGGAAAACGGTGAGCCCGGCGGCAAAAAGCGCTGCCACGGTGCCGACGGAAAGGATCTCGTGATTCGCGTTCCCGAGGGAACTGTGATTCGCGACGATGAAAGCGGAAAGGTAATCGCCGATATGTCCGGTGAAAACCGGAGACTGGTCGTATTGCGCGGCGGCCGCGGAGGCGTCGGCAATATGCACTTCGCCACAGCGACTATGCAGGCGCCGAACTATGCAAAGCCCGGTCAGCCCGGCAAGGGTATGTTTGTGCGCCTGGAACTGAAGGTCATAGCCGATGTGGGACTGGTCGGATTTCCGAATGTCGGTAAATCCACCTTGCTTAGCCGCGTCAGCAATGCGAAACCCGAAATTGCAAACTACCACTTCACAACCCTGCGGCCGCATCTCGGCGTGGTCGATTTTGATGACGGTGAAGGCTTTGTGATGGCCGATCTCCCGGGGCTCATCGAGGGTGCTTCGGAAGGTGTGGGACTCGGTTACGATTTCCTGCGCCATGTGGAGAGAACCAAGGTTCTGGTTCACGTCGTGGATGCCGCTTCGACGGAAGGCAGAGATCCGGTAGAGGATGTGCACCGCATCCGGCATGAACTGGAAAAATACGATCCCGCACTTCTGACCCGGCCACAGATCATTGCTGCCAATAAAATTGACAGCATCCAGGTCGAAGAGGGAGAGGAAAACCCGATAGACCGCCTGCGCGCGGCTTTTCCGGACCTGCCGCTCTATCCGATTTCCGGTGTCACCGGCGAAGGTATTCGTGCATTGACCTACGGCATTCTGGAAATTCTTCGCAATATGAAGCGCGAAGTCACCGTCTTTGAGCCGGAGATGGAAATTTCGTATCTCTCCGATCGGGATTTGCCCTATACCATCGAGCGAGACGGGGATGTCTTTGTCGTGGAAGGACCGCGCATTGAGAAAATGCTCGGCTACACCAATCTGGAGTCGGAGAAGGGCTTTAACTTTTTCCAGAATTTCCTGAAAGACAGCGGAATTCTCGAGGAACTGGAACGCGCCGGTATTCAGGACGGCGATACCGTTCGTATGTACGGACACGAGTTTGATTATTATAAATAAGGGAGGATGCCTTGAACAGCAAACAGCGTTCGTTTTTAAAGGGAATCGCAATGACAACCGAGCCTCTTTTCCAAATCGGAAAGGCCGCACTCACACCGGAACTCACAAAGGCCGTCAATGAAACACTTGAGAAGCACGAACTGCTCAAGATTTCCGTGCTTCAGAATTGCCTGGAGGATCCGAAGGATATGGCAGCGCGCCTCGCAGCCCGCACCAAGAGTGAAGTCGTGCAGGTCATCGGAAAGAAAATCGTGCTGTACCGGCAGGCCAAAGAAGAGAAGCACCGCAAGATTGTGCTGCCGCGCGACTAAACGGCCATGCGACAGATTGCAATTCTCGGCGGAACTTTCGATCCCATTCACAACGGGCACTTGAAACTCGCGGAAGAAGCCTGCTCACATTTTCCGCTGGATGCCTGCTGGTTCATGCCGGCGGCGGCGCCGCCGCATAAGCAGGACAGAAAACTGGCAAGCTACGCACAGCGTCTACGGATGGCAGAACTTGCAACGGCACCCTACGAGGCGTTTTGTGTCTCTGACTTTGAAGCAAAACGGAGAGGCCTCTCTTATACCAGTGACACCTTGGCCTTACTTCGCGAGACCTATCCGGACTGCGCTTTTTCGTTGATTCTCGGCGCGGACTCGTTCTTTCAGCTGGAATTCTGGCATGCACCGGCCGACATCTGCCGCGATGCGCGCCTGCTGGTCGCGGCGCGGGAATATGCGGACCGGCATACGAGTCTGCATGAGCACGCCGAGCACCTCCGGGCGCTCTTTGGCGCGCGGATTGAACTGATTCCGGCTCCGCTCATTGATATTTCATCCATGCACATTCGCGCCCTGCTCGCCGCCGGTAAAAAAAGTGCGGCGCAGTACCTTCCGCCGGCTGTCTATGACTACATCCGGACAGAAGGCCTGTATCGCCGTTAGAAAGGAGGCTCGCCATTAACCGGAAAGAAATGGCCGAAATACGCCGCAAACTGGAGAAATCTGAGCAACAACCGTTATCAGCATACGCTTGGCGTCGCTTATACGGCAGCAGCGCTTGCAATGCGCTATCAGGCATCTATCGAAGATGCGGAGCTTGCGGGGCTGTTGCACGACTGTGCCAAGGAGTATGACAAAAAGGAATCGCTCTCAATCGCGGAAAAATCCGGCATCCGCTTTTCGGCAGCGGATATGGCCGCGCCGCAGATTTGGCATGCCATCATCGGCCCCGTTGTCGCCGAAAAGAAATACGGCGTCGCGAAACCGGAAATTCTCTCCGCCATTCGCTGGCATACAACCGGACGGCGAGAGATGTCTCTGCTCGAAAAAATTGTTTTTACGGCCGACTATATCGAGCCGAACCGCGACCGCGCCGATAATCTTGCGGAAATGCGTCATCTGGCATTTCAAGACCTTGATTTTTGTGTCTATCGCATCACAGCGGATACCCTCCGCTATCTCGCATCGAAACAGATTCGCGCAGATCAAAAGACAGAAGAGTGCTATCAATGGTTAAAGGAGGTAAAGAAATATGACGACAAATGAGCTCGTTGCCTACGCAGTCACCGCAATGGAAGACAAGAAGGGCACAGAAATTTCGGTGATTGACATCTCCAAAGTCTCGGTGGTCGCCGACTATTTCATGCTCGTCAGCGGCACCAACCAGAAGCAGACCCAGGCAATTGCCGATGAAATCGAGGAAAAGCTTGCAAAGCACGAGGTATTTCCGCGCCAGAAAGAAGGATATGCCGGCGGTACCTGGATTCTTCTCGATTACCAGGACGTCGTGATTCACATCTTCAACGGTGAAGATCGTCGCTTCTATAATCTGGAGCGTATCTGGGCGGACGGCATCACCGTCGACCCGAAGACATTCCACATTTCTGAAGAGTAACGGCACAGAGGTTACATAATTTAATTCTGTAAATGAATAGGGGGAACTTGCATATGGAACAGTTTTTTCACCTGAAAGAAAACCGCACGACTGTGCGGACAGAAGTGATTGCGGGTATCACGACCTTCATGACCATGGCCTATATCCTCGCCGTAAACCCGAATCTACTGGGAAAAACCGGTATGGACGGCGGTTCTGTTTTCACGGCGACCGCACTCGCCTCGGCAATTGCATCCTTTGCGATGGCTTTGCTCGCGAACCTGCCCTTTGCACTGTCGGCCGGTATGGGACTGAACGCCTACTTTACCTACACGGTCTGCATGGGCATGGGGTACAGCTGGGAAGTTGCGCTTGCCGCAGTCTGCGTGGAGGGTCTCATCTTTATTGTCCTCTCGCTGACCAATGTGCGTGAAGCCATCTTCAATGCAATCCCGGGCGAGCTGAAACTTGCGGTCTCGGTCGGCATCGGTCTTTTCATCACATTCATCGGTCTTCAGAATGCCCACATTGTGGTCGACGGCGCGACACTGGTCACTCTGTTTTCCTTCAAGGGTTCGGTCACAAGCGGCACTTTTTCCTCGGAGGGTATCACCGTGCTGCTCGCACTGATCGGCATGCTGATTACCGCGCTCCTCGTCATCAAAAACGTGAAGGGCAACATTCTCCTCGGGATTCTGATTACCTGGGGCCTCGGGATTCTCTGCCAGCTGTTCGGTCTCTATGTACCGAATCCCGATGCCGGCTTTTACAGTCTGATTCCGTCTTCTCTCATTGCAATGCCCGCATCGGTGACGCCGACTCTGTTTAAGATGGATTTCAGTGACCTTTTGTCACTGAACTTTGTGGTCGTTGTGTTTCCTTCCTCTTTGTCGATATCTTTGATACACTCGGCACCTTGATCGGCTGTGCTTCGAAGGCAGACATGCTCGACAAAGACGGCAAGCTGCCGCGCATCAAGGGCGCACTGCTCGCGGATGCAATCGGAACCACGGTCGGCGCTGTACTCGGTACTTCGACCATTACCACCTTCGTGGAGTCCTCCTCCGGCATCGCAGAAGGCGGACGCACGGGACTTACCTCGATTGTCGTAGGTTTCCTGTTCCTGCTGAGTCTCTTTTTCTCGCCGATTTTCCTCGCGATTCCGTCCTTCGCGACGGCTCCCGCGCTGATTATCGTCGGCTTCTTCATGATGCAGCAGGTCAGCAAAATTGACTGGAGCAATATGCTGACCGCGATTCCTTCGTTTATCTGCATCTTTGCAATGCCGTTTGCATACTCGATTTCCGAGGGCATCGCATTCGGTATCATCAGCTACACTGTACTGCACCTCGCAGCCGGTAAGGGCAAAAATGTCACGGTGCTCATGTATGTGCTCAGTTTCATTTTCATCCTGAAATATATTTTCCTGTAAGACAGGAGATACCTGTCACGTAATCGGAGAAAAGGATTGATTACAGCCCCCGCAACACCTGTTTCTATCGGTGTTGCGGGGGCTGTATTTTCATTGATATGAGAGGAGAGGCGTTCGCACGCCTGCCGCTTAGCCTGTTTTCCGGACTGCAAAATTTTCGCTCCGCCAAAAAAAGGATGCCATCCTGCATCATTCAGAATGGCATCCTTTTTGACTTTATGACAGACAGCCGACACTTGTTATCAAAGATTCCGGTAGAGCGCCACAACCTTGCCGAGTACCGTGACATCCTTGACGATAATCGGTTCCATTGCGTCATTCTCCGGCTGCAGGCGATAGTGGCCGTTCTCCTTGTAGAAGCGCTTGACAGTCGCCCCGTCTTCGACAAGCGCCACAACGATTTCACCGTTTCGCGCCGTGGACTGGCGCGCGACAATGACCAGATCTCCGTTCAGAATCCCGACCTTGACCATAGAATTTCCCTGTACCTTCAGCATGAAGGTCTCCTGGTTCGGAAGATTCTCGGCAGGAATGGGGAAGTAGTCGCTGATATTCTGTTCCGCAAAAATGGGGAGTCCCGCCGCAACGCTTCCGAGAATCGGTACATTGACGACCTCACGACGCGACAAATTAAAGGCCTCGTCCACAATTTCAATGGTGCGGGGCTTTGCCGGATCGCGGCGAATGTAGCCCGCCTCTTCCAGAGCGCCGAGGTGCGCATGTACCGACGAGGTGGAGCGAAGCTTTACGGCACTGCAAATTTCGCGCACGGACGGCGGATAGCCCTTCTGCAAAATACAATCCTTGATAAATTCAAGTATTTCTCTCTGTTTCTCTGATATGGTATCGCGGCTCATAACTTTTCCTCCGGGACTTCCAGCTTTCTCGTTAAAAGTGTAGCACGAAGCGCCCCAAAAAGCAAACGATTGTTCGCGAAATTTTGTTCGCTTTTTCGCTTGCCGAACCTCCGTTCGTGTGGTAAGATGCAAACAGATGTTCAAGAACAAAGTTTCGAAGGAGGATAACCCATGCGACAGACAGACAACAGAATGAATCACCGGGTATCGGAGCCTCAGAGGAGCTATGGTCGCATTGTGCGTCCGCGTAGACAGAACAAGCGCGGCTTGCTCGGCTTCCTGCTTCCTTTTATCCTTCTGCTTGCCTTTTTTGCGGGGCGCGCCTCTGTGGCGCGCGCCGGAGAACTCCCGGATCACAGCGAAGCGTATCGCTACCGCGCGGTTAAAATTCAGGTGGGAGATAAGCTCGACGATTTCGCGACACGCTATAACCGCGGACTGTATCGCTCCGATGATTCCTATCTGGAGGAGTTGTGCCGCGTCAATCACATTGACCGGAATACCCGCCTGTATCCGGGCTGCTTTCTTACCGTCCTGGAAGCAGTGGAAGAGTAAGTTTACTCTTCCTCGCGCAGCCGCACCTTATTGCGTGCGCTGCGCCGGTGATCTTCCTGAATTGCCGCATAGTGCTTTTTGGTGGTATTGACATCGCTGTGCCCCAGAACATCGGCGACCAGATAAATGTCTCCGGTCTCGCGGTACAGCGTTGTGCCGTAGGTGCTGCGCAATTTATGCGGTGTGATATGCTTGAGAGGTGCTGCGGCGAGCGCATATTTTTTGACCAGTTTTTCGACGCTCCGCACAGAGAGCCGTTTTTGCTGCAATGACAGGAAGAGCGCCTGCTCCTGAAACTCCTCTGTGAGCAAGGCTTCCCGTTCCTCCATAAAGTTTAGCAGCGCCTCCTCAACTTCATCTCCGAAATAGACAATTTGTTCCTTGCCGCCTTTCCGGTGTACCCGGATTCCGTCATTTTTAAAATCCACATCATTGAGATTTAAGCCGACACACTCGGAGACACGAATGCCTGTGCCAAGCAAAAGTGTGATCAGCGCCAAATCCCTGAGCTTCGTTTTTTCATGGTAGCGACGCTGGCGTTCGCTCAGCTTTTCGCCGGACTCAATCTGATCCAGCAACTCCGCAATTTCGTCGACATCCAGACGGATAATTTCTTTTTCGTGCAGCTTTGGCAGGAGTACACGGTCTGCCGGATTGCTCTCAATCATTTCTTTCTGATAGAGATATTTGTAGAAACTGCGCAGGGAGGAGAGTTTCCGCTTGATGCCTGTTTCCTGGTTCAATTTGCCTTCCCCTTGCTCTGTGGGTCTATACTTCAGATACTCCATATATTCCTCGAGGTCGGTCGCACGGAGCTTTTCCAGAAGAGAAAGCGGGATTTCCTTGGCTGTGCCATAGCGTGCAGCCACAGGATTTTCGCGCATCAGATATTGAAAGAATACGCGCAAATCATAGGCATATGCAATGCGTGTGCGGGATTGTGTTCTTGGTTCAATGCCGCGGAGATACGTTTTGCAGTAGTCAGGAAGCTCTGCAAGCAATTCCCGAAGATGTAAAATGTTCGCGCGATCCAGTTCCGCAAAATAATCGTTATTTTTTTGTGTTTTGTCAGCCATACGAAAGACCTCCGAAATGCCTCAATTTTCCCGTTCGGCAATAGTATACGACATAACTATTCGTTAAACAAGCATTTCGCGAATAGTTATATTGCGAAGTTTTACTGCTCTCAAGGCCTGTTTTCGTTCCTGCCTTGCTATTTTACGCACGAATTGAATGGTCGTCTCAAGTTGAAATAATTTTTCTTTTGCATTCATATCACCGAACTGTCTGCCGCGCAAAGCTATATCCGTACCGCTTTGATATGCTTTGTTCTGTTATTTCTTTGTTGTAACGCTGTATCCGCTTTATCTTTCCCGGATGTGTATCTGCGCCGCACGGCCATCCCTTTGCCCCGAGGCTTATCCGGCTGAATCTCTGTCATTTCCTCATTTTAACGTTGTATCAGCTCATCCTGTCTTTCTCGGATAAGCTTCCCCAAATCTATCCGCACAGCCGCTGTCAGGCTGTATTCATTCGTTTCCTGATTTCAATGCTGTACCGGCTCATCCGGCTGTTCCCATATGTATCTGCGTCGCAGAGCCATCTCTATGACCTCATGACCTCAGTTCCTGTGGCCGGATTCTCGTTATTGCATTTCATGGCTTGTCAGGCTGAATTTACGTCGTTTCCTTATTCTAAGTTGTAACGCTGAATTCGCTTGCGAGCATCCGGAGGTGATTAAGCTGTATTGGGGTGCTTGCATTCATCTGTTTCTTCATGTAAGTATTACGATTACATTTTTTTCATCACATATTCGCTCAAATCCGCTTGTCCGTAACAGATCACTGCTCATTGGATTCTCTTGAAACCGCCGTTCTTTATAGGTTACATAACATATTTCCGTAAACTTTTAACTCTTACGAATTTACGCGTTTCACAACAGATAAACAGAGTCCGGATTTTCTCCGGACTCCGCAGATAGGATGTCTGATCTGTGAGCTTACTTTTTCCTTCAGTAACCGAGTTCTTTGATCAGGGCGGGCACTGTGGTCATTTTCTTCATTCTGCCGACATTCTCGCCGGTAAAGAAAAGTCCCGTCTCCAGATTGCCTTTGACCGCCTCAATCAATGCATTCGTGATGCAAAACGGCACCTGTGCGGGATTGCATTTCTTGATGCAACGAGAGCAGTGGACCGGAGGAATTCGGCCCGCGAGGCTTAGCTTCTTTAACAGCGGGGTCTGCACAGCGCGTCCCGGCATACCGACCGGACTGTGGATGATAGAGACATCTTCCCGATTTGCCCCGAGCAACACATCCTTATAGGCCTGAGAGGCATCGCATTCCTCGGTCGCAATAAAACGGGTTGCCATCTGCACACCGGCCGCCCCCTGTTCCGTGAGCGCCTGTATGTCTTCCCGGTTCCAGACACCGCCTGCACAGAAGACCGGGATGTTGCGCTTTGCCGCATCGACAAAGGGGCGAATATTCTCCAGCACATCTTTCAGAATGGCCGCGAGAGAGGGGGCTTCATCTGCCAGCAATTCATCCTCCTTGAACCCGAGATGTCCTCCGGCCTTGGCGCCCTCGACGACAATGAAATCCGGAAAGCGATTGTACTTCTTCATCCAGGACTGCAGAATCAGCTTTGCCGCACGCCCGCCCGACACAATGGGTGCAATCAGAGCGCTGCCTTCCGGCACCAATTCCGGCAACTGCAGGGGTAAACCGGCACCCGAGATCACCGCATCAATACCCGAAGCGACAGCCGTCCGGATGGCCTCGGCAAATTGTTGTGTGGCGACCATCGCATTGATGGCGAGCAGACCGCGTCCGCCCGAGATGTCACGTGCATCCGAGATTTCCTGCCGTAGCGCGCGAAGATTTGCCTCTTCCGGATTCTTATAAAAATCAGGTTCCCGATAGCCGCAGTCTGCTGTGCTGATGCAGCCCATGGCACCGCAGGCTGCCACACTGCCTGCGAGGCGCTCCAGCGATACTCCAACCCCCATGCCACCTTGCAGCAGCGGAATTTCCAATTCTCTATGGTTAACAGACAAGTGAAGTTCTTCCGACATGGCTGACCTCCTCAATATCAGTAGCGTGCTTAGACAACACCAAATCAGTAGCGTGCTTAGACAACACCAAAATTCCAATTCCATTCCAAAATTCCGGCAATCCGCCGGAGCCGACTCTATCCTAAGTCATTTTTAGACTTAGGTCAACTGGTATTTAAAACTAGATGTGATTGATGCGGGCTGTTACAACAGTCATTCGGCAGTCGCCCGATTATTGATGTATATTAATACCGATAATTCATCTTAAATGCATACTCGTTATTTATGTATATATTCATATCATATGCACCGCTATCCTCTTCTCTTCCTCTCACTTCCACACTCTCCCGCCATCCAATGACTTTTCCTGCGCACTCTCTTCTTCGAAGCTTCTCATCCATGCCTCTTATCGGCCAATTATCATTTCCCTGAATTCATCCCCTCGAAACTCTCTTTTACCAAGCATTCATGCAAATCTTACTCGACGCTGCCGTAAAGCCGTATCCGCCATACCAAATCTGCTTCTGCTTTTCTCCGTTTCTCATCTGTGCTTCCCCCTCCGATTACTGTTTCCCTGAACTGCTTCTCATGAAACTCTCTTTTCCTAGTGTCCATGGTCCCATGCCGGACTCTACCGCAAAACCGAACCTGTTGTATCAAATCCCCTTCCTCCTTTTACCGGAAATCCTTTACTGAGAAATCGGAATTCTGCTTTCTCTGACTTAATTCTCATGGGAATCAGCGGATGTACCGCACTCGAAATGACATAAAAAATCCCCCTTTGCCGGAAATACCGGTAAAAGGGGGGATTGATACCGTCGAAACGATTTCGCGATTTAGTTGGCCGGCAAACCGGCGCCGGGCCCCTCAAGCTCAGTCTCTGCACTACTAGTCGCGCTGTGCTTGTTTTCCTGGACGCCGGATCCCGGACCGCGCTCGGCCTCACTGTTCTCACTGTCATTGGAATTATTTTTGCCACCGTTCGGTTGCACGCGGCCGCTGTGGCTCTCCACGGTTTCGACGGCCGCAGCGGTTGTGCTCTCCGCGCGACGCTTTTTGCGGCTCTCGGTCTCGGCAGCTGTTGTCGTCTCCGCAGCGGTCGTTTCCGTCACGGCGGTCTCCGATGTAGCACTTTCCGCCGCACTGCTGCTCTGCTTGTTGCTCTTCTTCTCTTCGCGCGCAGTCTCGACTTCCGTGTTTTTCTTTGTCTTTTCTTTGACCGGACCGGTATTGCCGACGGCACCCGGTTTGTCTGTCTGAATATCGACCTTTTCGCCTTTGCCTTTCATGCCGGTCCGCTTAACGATATAAGCACTCACCTCTTTCACGGAGGCGCTCGGCTGATAATCTTCCTGCTGATACAGGAACTGGTGCAGGCTCACAACATTGCTCTCAAGCGTAATCGGCACCACACAGTCCTTTTTCTCAACCCAGGCTGTGTCGCGCTCAAACGGAAAACCGGAACTCTCCGCGATATGGTACTTCTTGATATCCTTCGCGTAGGCCAGAACATCATCGATTCCCATGCTGGTCTTGGTCTCCGGCAACACGGAGGTCACAAGCTCAATGCGCTTTGCCGCATCGGCCGCGTGAATTTTATCCATCAGAAGTGACACGACCTTGCGCTGGCGCTCGGTGCGGTTGTAGTCGCTGTCCATAAGGCGGAGTCTCGCATAAGCAACAGCCTGTACACCGTCCAGATGATTCATCCCTGCGTGCGTGAGCTGCACCGATCCGACTCCCGTGGACTTCACCGTCTCCGTAATGAAGGAATTGATATATTTGAATTCCGCGGGTGTAACCTCAAGATCCACCCCGCCCATAATGTTCACGGCATCGACCACAGCCTTCCAGTTGAAGGTCACATAGTCATCCGGCTGAATGTCGAGATTATAACGCATCATCCAGAGGGACTGCTCGGGCCCGCCCTGAAAATAGGCTTCATTGAATTTATGGTGCTTACCCTTTTTATCAATCTGTACAAAGGTATCGCGGAAAATGCTGCAGATGCGGATATCCCCTGTCTCTTTATTGAGGCTCACCAGCATGTTGACATCGGAGAGCGCACCTTTTCCGAGGTTACCGTTCCGGGAGTCCACGCCAAACACCGCGACTGTATAGAAGCCGGTCTCGTGCGTCTTCTGACCGAGCAAGAGTGTCTTGCCTCCCCAGACAACCAGAAAAGCACAGAGGAGGCCGATCAGGACCAGAAGGGGATTTCTTTTTTTTTCGCTTGACGGTCGTGGCCTTGCTTTCTTTCGCCTGCCGCTGCGGTCGGCGTGCCGTTTTCCCCGCCATCTCTTCCTCCTCGTGGTGCGCTTCACGCACCCCTTCTCTTTCTGCGAATCTTCCCACCGGAATCTCTTCCGGCGCTTCTTCGACTTCCTCCTCCGCTGCTTCCTGCGCTTCCGCTGACTGCTGTTCCGCCTGTCTGCGGGAAGCCGCCTCCTGCCTTCGCATGTTATCGAGGACGCGTCTCAATCTGCGCTTTTCCTGTTCCTCTGCAGAAAGCTGCGGCTTCTTGGAAGCGTCCTCAGCTTCCTCTGTCACAGGCGCACCGATCTCTCTGTCCGTTTCTCGGCTCGGTCGCTTTGCGGTCTCCCTGTGAACAGGAAGAGACGCGGCGTCCTCCACCGCGTCTTTCTTCTCCGTTCTATGTTGGTTTCGAAGTGATTTGAGACGAGCGAGCTCCTTCAGATATTGCTCGCGCTCGTTCTTGTCATCTGTTGCCATTCCGGAATTCCTCTTCCCTCTTTAAGCTGTCAAGAATCAGCTGTACCGCACCTTCCAGGCCGAACTTGCTGCTGTTGATGCAGAGATCATAGCTCTTGGAATCGCCCCAGCGCTTGTTGGAGTAATAGTTGTAATAGCTGGAGCGCCGCTTATCGGTCTTTAACATAATCTCACGCGCCTTGTCGCGGCTGATGTTGCCGCCCTGGTAACTCTGTACACGTGTGATTTTATCCTCCTCCGCTGCGGAGATAAATACCGAGAGTACGCCAGGCATGCCGTCCAACGCATAGTCGGCGCAGCGACCTACAATCACACAGCTCTCCTGCTGCGCGAGGTTTCGAATGGTATCGAACTGTGCGAGGAAAATCTTCTGATTAATCGGCATATCCACATAGGGCGAGGAGGAATAGCCGAGAGAATAGGTATCCATGACCAGGGAATAGAGAAAGCTGTTCGTCGGCTTCTCGTCGTTTGACTCCAGCAATTCTCGGCAGAGACCACTCTCTTTTGCGGCGCGATCCAAAAGTTCTTTGTCATAGCACTTAACGCCGAGTTTTGCGGCGAGCATCTCTCCGATTTTATGACCACCACTTCCGGTCTCACGTCCCAAGGTGATGATTCTCTTTGTCTCCATAAGGCACCTCCCACAGAAATGCTAAAAATACGGGTTTCTCTGTTCTTCTATTGTAACATTTTGCAGGGAAAAGGTAAATCTATGCTTTTTGTCGAAACTTGTCGAGCAGTGCTTCAAATAGGTCGGGAGCGGCGCCGTGAACTCCAAATAGCGGCCGTCCGCCGGATGACGGAAGCCAAGCACCGCCGCATGCAGACATTGTCCCTCCAGATGATAGGGGTTTTTCCCGCTTCCGTAGACCGTGTCGCCGAGCAACGGATGGCCGAGTGAGGCCAGATGTGCTCGAATCTGATGTGTCCGTCCGGTCTCCAGACGACACTCGAGATACGTTGCCGATGCAAAGCGCTCCAGCACCCTGTAGTGGGTAACCGCATGCTTGCCGCCGATGATACCGCTTTTCATGCGTTTCCGGTTCTCCGGATCACGCCCGAGCGGTGCGTCCACAGTTCCTTCCTCTTCCTGCATCCTGCCCTGTGCCAGTGCAAGATAACGGCGCGTAATGCTGTGCGCCTTCAGCTGTTCGGCAATGCACTGATGCGCCCTGTCATTTTTGCAGGCAATCATCACACCTGTCGTGTCCTTATCGATGCGGTGTACAATCCCCGGCCGAAGAATCCCGTTGATGCCCGACAAGCTGTCTTTACAGTGGTACAGGAGGGCATTGACCAGTGTTCCGCCGGTATGCCCGGCTGCCGGGTGAACCACCATACCTTTGGGCTTGTTGATTACGATGACATCCTTGTCTTCATAAAGAATGTCGAGCGGAATATTCTCCGGAAGCACCTCTGTCGCCTCGGGTTCCGGCAAAGTGACCGAGAGGCGTTCTCCCGCTGTCAATGGATAGCTCGCCTTGCGCAGCTTGCCGTCGACCAGAACGCCTCCCTCCTTAATCAACTTCTGAGCATGTGCGCGTGTCAGCTCCGGAAAGAGCAGGGAGACCGCTATGTCCAGTCGCTTATTCGCAAGTTCTTCCTGAATAATGAGCTCCTCCAAACCTGTCTCCTTTTATTTTAAGAATGAAAATTCTTCCTCTTTATAATAAAAACAAAATAACAGAATAAAGACGGCTGCCGCACAGGTCACGAAAATATCCGCGACATTAAACACCGGAAAAGAGATCGGAATAAATGAGAAAAAATCGACGACGGATCCGCGCATGACGCGGTCACATAAATTCCCCAGTGCACCGCCGATTAAAAACGCCATATTAATGACTAACGGTATATATCGTTTCTTTGCCGGCAAGCGATAAAGCACATAAACGACAAAAAGACAAATTGCCGCCGTAATACCATAAAAGAAAATCATCTGTCCCTGCAACATGCCAAAGGCCGCACCGTGATTTTCTATCCGAATCAGCTCGACCAGTCCCGGCAGAAAGGTCTTGCGGTTTCAAGCGGCAAGTGTTGCAGCGCAAGGCGCTTGGTCCACTGATCCAGCAGAACACAGAGCCCAACAATCACGGCAAACAGCAGCGACATCCTCGCCTTAGAGCAAGCGGTTTCGGTTTTCTCTGTCATAGTAAAATCCTCTCTCAAACGAAATATGCGATGTCCACATACAGGCGCCCACTCCGCGTGGTGCGCGGCTCTGCGTCGCAGAGCCTGAACTTCCCCTTGCCGCGAAGACTCATAACATCTCCGGCCCGCAGAAGCTCGGCCGGATTACTGAGCTCCGTGCCGTTTCGCAGCACCTTTCCCGTCGAAAACGCTTCTTTGGCCCGCGTGCGGGATAAATTCCAGACTGCGGCGACCAGAACATCGGCGCGGAGCGAAGCCGCATTGACGCTGCGAACTTCGGTGCGACGCACGGCACTGAGCGCCTCCCGCGGCATTTCCCGCACTTCGATGCGGGTATGCCGCACTTCCGTCAATTCGCGCTCTATGAGCGCTTTGACGGCAGGCAGCGCGACCAGTTGCGCCTTGTTTTCCGTTACCGTAATATCCCCGAGCATCTCCCGCCGTATGCCGAGTCCCATCAACGCGCCGAGAAAATCGCGATGGCTGAGCGGCTCCGCAAACTTCGGTGCACGCGGTGCAAGCTCCAGACAAATCAGCTCGTCCTCCGGCGGTTCTTCGAGATAGGACGGCAAAAAAAAGAGCACCTTTCTCTCAGCGTCACAAAAAACGCCGTCGGAAATCACACGGATTCCGGCGACGTTCGGTAAACATTGCGCTGCGAAACGTTGCTCTTCCACAGTCAGAAAATAGCTGTGCGTCGGCACATTCCGATCCTCGCACTGCCGGGACAAGTCCAGCAGGCGATTGCGAAACAACTGCAACTCTCTCTCGTTCATCAGACAGACTTAGAGCGCGGCATCTGCACCGTCTGGCTCTCGAAATCATCAAAATCACCGGAGAGTTCCACATTCTTCGGCACCAGGATATAGATGGACTCGGATACCTTGTCGAGATGGCCGTTGACACCGCCGGCAAGTCCGATTGCAAATGAAACGAAATTCTGCGCCTCTCCACAGTTCTCGAGGTTTAAAATGATGGTGCGTCCGTCATCGCGAATCATCTGAATGGCCTTATGCATTTCGTCATCCTCAAAACGATCGGGCGTCATCAGTGAGATGTTGAGATTCGAGCGTCCCGTGACCGGTGTGATATTGCCGCTCTGCATCTTTCTGCTCTGCGACTTTGTAGCGCCTGTCTCTCTTCCGCTCTTTTTACTCGATGCGGACGCATAGTTCTCAGCATACGGATAATCATCGTCTTCCGTGTAAAACTGTTTCGTACCGCCAAAGACATTGACTTTTTCGTCATCATCTTCACCGCCGAAATTATCCGGACCTCCCAGCCCTTCCGGTCCTTCCGGTCCTCCCAGTACTCCGTCATCCGGCCCAATCCCCAATATGACCCTTTGAACCAGTCTATCGCACTCATTGTCCGTCCTCCCCTAAATTCCGCGCGCCAAACAGCCCTGTCCCCACCCGAATCATGGTGGCGCCTTCTTCAATCGCAACGCTGTAATCTCCTGTCATACCCATAGACAAGATATCCATACTGATATTATCCAGTGTATTCCATCTTGTGTCAATCGATATTTCTTTCAATTTCCGAAAGACGGCGCGATTATCTTCTTGATTAATTGTGAAGGGTGCAACTGTCATGAGGCCGCGAATTTTGAGATTTTTATACTGACAAAGCCGATTCAGGAGTCCCCAGAGTTCTTCGGGTAAAGCCGAATTTACTCTCCTCTTCCGCGACGTTTACCTCGAGCAGACCTTCCACGGTAATGCGCTGTTTCATGGCCTCAAAATCCACCGCATCGAGAAGTTTCAGAGAATCCAGCGAGTGAATTAATACCGTCTTGGAGAGCACTTGCCGAACCTTGTTAGTCTGCAGATGTCCGATCAGATGCCAACGGATATCTTCCGGCAGCTGCGGCTCTTTGCCGAGCATCTCTTTCACCTTGTTCTCACCGAAATCGCGCAGTCCGAGCGCATAGGCCTCTTCGATTGCGGAGACCGGCTGGGTCTTGCTCACAGCGATCAGTCTGACGCTCTCGCGCGAGCGCCCCGCCCGCGCACAGGCGCTCTGAATATTGCTCTCGATTTCTTCTAAATGCTCACGCAGCATAGGTACCTCCTCAATAAACCATCTCGCCCTCTCGACCCTCGCTTCCGTTCAGCAGAATGCGGTCATAGGGATTGATACTGCCGCTGATACCGCGGTGTACAATGGCATATTCATCATTCTCTTCGATAATCTCGACCTTGCGGAATACCGCAACGCCGCCGGTTACGCTGTAGACGCCCGGCAATTCTCCGGTCTCTCCGACCTGGACCTTCTGGTCTCTGGCGTCGTTGATGAGCCAGTCGCCTTCCTTCAGCGACGCGTTCTCATCCATACTGACATAGAAATATGTATCATCGCGGTGGACAACCGTGACCGGCACATCGACCGCCTGCTCTTCTCCGTTCTCCATCTGCAGGCGATGCACCACATTGCCGTTGTTTGCGCCCCCGCGTGTCAGGTAGAGCAGCGGAATCGCATAATACTTCTTCTTGGTGAGCGCGGTCTTTTGGATTTTCAGGCCGTCTTTTCTTCCCTCGACAATGCGAAATTTTACAAAGCGATCTTCCAGAAACTGAATCATGTAGCGTTGAAACGTCAAGACACCGTAGCGCTGATTGGCATCTTCATCCTTCCCGGTAATTTCATGGTAGTCTCCGCTCATGCTGATATTGCTGCCCATGAAACTGACCCGGAGGCTCTTCGTATTTTCGCGGCTCTCCTTTTTATCGAGCGGAAAGACGACTTTCCACTCCTCGGAGGGCACAATCCGGTAGACAGGATCGCCCGCGTTCACAAAGGTCTTTTTGCTATCGGCCGCCGCGGAAGTCGTATCCTGATCGAAGAGCGCCGCGGTGATATTGTCCTCCGTCACGGTACTGTAATTGTCCAGACGAAAGGAGACAACACCCGAGAGCGGCGAAGTGACATCCGTCAGCTCGATTCCCTGCTTCTTCATCTCCTCGTCCAGATTGCCGAGCAGGCTCAGCGATGCGTAGACGAGAGCAGAGACTGAATGCTGTTCTCCGCCGTATAGTTCTGCGCGTACTGGTCGCGGTCATAGCTTTTCCGGTAGGCGGAGAGACGATTCTTAATCTCATGGATATTGTCGGCGCCGAGCGGCGCATTACCGCCTAAATTGCTTGCGAGCTGCGGCGTCACATCGGTTGCGGAGAGCGCATAAATGCGATTGCCGACGGCGGCGCGCTTCCCCTCCTGCAGGTAGTAAATCGGATAGCCGCCGCGCGGCGCTGTCTCAATCTGCTCATCACGCAGTATGATGCCGGTATAGTAGTGATTGCTCACAATCTCGCCCGGCTCAACGGTTGTGACGCGCGGATGTTTTCGCATGACAGGGGTACAGATGGTATATAGAAGATAAACGACTGCGGCAATCAACAGAATATATTCCGGGCGAAGTACGGAATTCGCCTTCTGCTCATTGTCCGCTTTTTTTTGATTCGCCAAAACGACCTCCGCTTGCGCTGAAAATGCCTGTACACAAGGACGGACAGCCCGGAAAGGGCTGTCCGTAAATTCTCTTTGCGCCTATCGGTCAGAGCGCGACGACAACGTCTTTCTTCGCATTCTCCGGAAGATCGGCCGCATCCATCGAAACACTGAGCACGAAGTTCACATTGTACTTCTCACCGATCTTTTCCAGTGTGTCAACGACCGGGGTGATATCGCCGCCCTCTAAGTTCGCAAGCTTCAAGAAGCTGTCGAGGAACATGGTCTCCAAATCGTGATCCTGCGAAATGATGCCGGAGACAAAACCGGTGAAGCCGTCGCTGCTCATAATCTCGTAGTCATTCACATTGATCAAACGAATTTTATTGCTGAGCTCATACATGTGCTTTGCACTCTTGTCAAGGTAGACGACCGTACCCTTCGCATTCTTGACAGCCTCATTTGCCATCTCAAGAAGTCGCTTGGTCTTTCCTTTTCCCTTGACGCCCACAATAATCTGAACCATGTGTCTACCTCCTTGGTTTCTGTCTGTTATAGTAATTATACGTTAGCACTGAAAAAAGTTCAATGCACTTGTGCGCTTTTTTGCAATAAGAGGCTGGTGTCCTGATAAAGCACATCGTGATTCGGCGATTTTAGAACGACCGAATAATACTGCTTTCCGGACTCCGACGCCGTGAGCTGCGCGAGGCAGGCTCCCGCCGCCAGTGTGGTTCCGGTCTTTGCCGCGACCACGGAAAAGCCCTCGGGGAGCTTCGCCTTGCCCACCAGGTAGTAATTGGTGTTAAACCACTTTTTCTGCACCGGCTGCCCGGCCGCGTCCACATAGTCGGCTGTGTAGAGCTTCTGACTCGCCAGTTTCTGAAACTCCGGGTACTTCATCGCCTCGTGGAGTATCAGATACAGGTCATACGGCGTCGTATAGTGATCGGGATCGGTTAAACCGTGCGAATTGGTGAAATGCGTCCCGGTTGCACCGAGTTCTTTTGCGCGCGCATTCATCTTCTCGACAAAGGCCTCTTCACTGCCGGCCACCTGTTTTGCAATCATATTGGCCGCGTCGGCGCCGGAGCGAACCATGAGACAATAGAGTACCTGCTCTGCCGTGAGCTTGTCTCCCTGCTGGAAGCCGCCCATGCTGGCGCCAGGTTCCGAGACGACAATCTCCGGACCGGCCGTCCACACATCGTCCATGTGGATGTCGCTGTCTTCGAGTGCGAGGAGACAGGTCATAATCTTTGTGGTCGAGGCCGGATTCATGCGCGTATAGGCATTGCGCGAGAGCAGTGCTTTTTCATTGGTCCCGTCAATCAGAAGCACACCTTCGGCGCGGACATCGCCGAGCAAGTCGGTGCCGCTGTCGGCCTCCGGAACCGCGAGATCCGCCGCAAACGGTTTCAGCGCCGAGGCCTGCGCCGTACTCTGTAAGAGTGCGCTGCCGCGCGTATTCGGCGCATAGCGATTCGAGAGCAGGGAGCCGAACTCCCGATAGGCGAGCGCCGCACACAGCAGAGCGAGCAAAAGGAAGAGGCGGATGAGCGGCAGGCCGCGCTTTTTGCGTCGCCTGCTACTCCGCCGCCGTCTCGACGCGTAGTCAGCGCCGGTAGTAATTTCGGAATTCAAAATCGCCACGCTCCATGGATTTAATCAACAGCTCTGCTGTCGCAAGATTGGTTGCGACCGGAATATTATGAACATCGCAGAGCCTAAGGACATTGCTGACATTGGGCTCGTGCGGTTTCGGCTGCAGCGGGTCGCGAAGAAAAATCACGAGATCCAGGTCATTGTCCTCAATCTGTGCGCCGAGCTGCTGCTCACCGCCCAGGTGTCCGGCGAGATACTTGTGAACCGTGAGGTTGGTGACCTCTTCAACGAGGCGTCCCGTTGTCCCGGTTGCAAACAGCGTGTGCTTCGCAAGTATTCCTCGGTAAGCGACACAAAAGTTCTGCATCAACTTCTTTTTTGCATCATGTGCAATCAATCCGATATTCATACTGCTCATTCCTCATTCTTTCTTTGAAAGGTGCTCAGCGGTATTGCCCTCCGAACCCAACTCTGCCACGCGGCATATCATCCTCCCGGTAGATATCCCGCCGTTGTAGCCCGACATTCAGTACCAGTCCGATCTGCACATAAAAGGCGAGCAGTGAACTGACACCATAGCTGATAAAAGGAAGCGTAAGCCCCGTATTGGGGAAGATACCCGTTGCCACAGCAATGTTGCTGAACCCCTGAAAGGCAATGAGTGTGCCGACACCGGTGCAGAGAATACGTCCTTCCATGTCGCGCGCTTTGCCGGCGAGATAATAGCACTCATAGACCAGAATCGCATAGAGCAATAACACGAGCAGACAACCCACAAAGCCCATTTCTTCTCCGATCACGGCAAAAATGAAGTCGGTCTGTTCCTCGGAGAGGAAATTACCGCTCTTCACGGAGGCGAGCGTGTTGTTGTTCAAGCCCTTGCCGAAGAGCTGCCCGGATCCGATTGCCATGATGGAGTTGTCCTGCTGCCAGTTCGCATCCGCATACTGTGCCGGGTACAGAAAGGCCAGAATGCGGCGCACCTGATACTCCTTCAGGAAAGGCACCATGCCTCGCTTCAGCAAAAAGACGGTGCTGACGGCAAAGGGCACGGCGACCAGCAGCGCAAGGCCGATCCAGCGGTAACTGATACCCGCCGCAAACAGCATGGCGGCAATACTGACTGCCACGACGATGGTTGTCGAGAGATCCGGCTCCGAGCTGATGAGTCCGATCGGAATCATCGCAAAGGCTGCAAACAGTAGCAAAAATCGGGGCTGATTGATACTCTCGTAGTTTTTGCCGAGTAGCCAGGAAAAGAACATCGCAACACCGATTTTTGCAAACTCCGACGGTTGCACCTGTCCCAGTGCCGGCAGGACAATCCACCGCTTTGCACCGTTGACGCTCTTACCGAAGAAGCGAACCATGAGGAGCAGGATTGCGCAGAGCACAAAAACCGGCACCGCATAGCGCAGCAACTTCTGATACGGAACAAAGCAGAGCAACGCGATGACCGCGATGCCCAGGACCATTCCGGCAGCCTGTCGCCCGACATAGCTCATGTTCTGGTTTGTCGCACTGTTAATCGCCAAAATGCCAATGACATTCAGCGCACAAACTGCAAAAAGCAAGCGGAAGGAAAATACCCGCAAAAAACGTTTTACATCCATTCCGCGCGAGCCTCCTCAAATTCTAACGGAAAAGCCGGAATATTTCCAGTATTTTTATCTAAAATGTCGAAATTTTTCAATCTTTAATCCTCGATATTGGCATCACTGACACGTTGCGCACCCGCATTCAGGATCTCGTCCACATTGGTATAGCCAAAGCAGAGGCGGTATACATTCTTTGCGACGGAAGCGGCATTCGCCGAGGTGTAACCGTAGGGGATATTGACCGTGACCGCGAGCTTCGGACTCTCATAGGGGCCGAACGAGATGAAGAACGCGTGGTTGGCTCTCGTTTCGACTCCTGTGCCGTACCGGTCTTACCGGCGATATTGACCTCGAAGCCCTTGAAAATACGGCTTGCGGAGCCCGACTCGACCACGCCGCGCATACCCTGCTGTACGGCGTCCCAGTTCTCCGGTTTGACTTCCATGGTGCGGATGACATTCGGATCATAGCTCCGGATTGCCTCGCCCTGCCAGTCGGTCACACGGTCGAGCACCGAGAGATCAAAGACTGTGCCGCGGTTTGCGAGCGCCGTGACATAACGCGAGAGCTGCACATTTGCGAACGAGTTGGTACCCTGACCGATGGCCGACTGCTCCGGACTCTGATCGGAAATCATGGGGTCGTTCTCGATAATTTCGACGCCGGACTTCTGGTCCAGACCGAACATGGTCGCGTATTTATTGAGACGCGCAATGCCGAGTGCGGGATCGTACTCGCCCTGCGGGTTCGTCGCGAGACGATGTCCGAGGTCCGCAAAGAAGACGTTACAGGAATTCCGGATACCGGCAACGATGTTCTGGACGCCGTGGCGACCCGGATAAATCCAGCAGTGCAGCGGCGGCGTAATCGCATCGTAAATACCCGTACAGTTGACGGTGTCATTCAGTCCGCAGACATTTTCCTCGAGTGCGGCAATCGCGGTAATCGGCTTAAAGGTAGAACCCGGCGCCTTTCTGGCCTGTGTCGCATTGTTATAGAGCGGCAGAGATTCATCCTTGACCAGCCGGTTATAGTATTTCGCATCCATCGTATTCGTGAGGCGATTGTTATCATAGCCGGGATACGACACCAGCGCTTTTACCTTGCCCGTCGTCACATCGGTCACGACACAGCCGGCCGTACAGGGATCAAGCGCGAGCTGCGCCGGTGTGATTTTGAGCTCCGAGACCAGACGGACAAAAAAGCTGTAGGCATAGGCCGGACCGCCGGCAGCGAGCTCCGCCTGGGCCGCGGGATCCGGTTCCAGCACACCCTGGTCATAGAGCGCGAGGCAGAGTTCCCTGCCGCCGACCAGATTATTCCGTATCATGTACTGGCAGAGCAGCTTTTCAAAGTCCGGATCGGTCTTCAGCGACTCGAGCGAAGAATTGACGAGCGCCTCATACACCTCTTCCGCCCCTGCGTACTTTTTAATGCCTTTGATTGCGGTGGTATTGACCCAGCCGTCCTTGATGCCATCCTGCAGGAACTCGCGAAGCGAGATGGAATCCGCCTTCCAGCGCGCATAGTAGTCCTTGTTGCTGTCTATCTTATCCTTGGAGATGACACCGCTGTCCGCGGAAGTCAGACTCGTGTACATGAAATAGAGAAAGGCGCGCTGATCGTTCGGAAGCTCCGCCATGTTGAGCGGCGACGGGTTCATGAGCTGCTCCCGCATTGCGGCGAGCGAACTCTCGCTGTACGCGCTGAGACGCTCCGCAATGTAGCGCTCTGTCTCGCTCGCGGAATCCCCCCTTCATGTGATCCAGCGAAAGCACATTGTTGCCGATCAGCTGATAATAGGCGTCTTTGACCGGAATGAGGCGTGCGGTCGAGTCCGTTGTCTCTGTGTTCGGATTGTCCTCATTGACCAGTTTTGCCGCGACAATACCTGCGAGGTGCTGCTCCAGCTGATGGTAAATGCCGACCTGCAAATCGCGGTCAATCGAGAGGTAGACATCGTTTCCGGCGACGGGCTCCGTCTCGCTCTCGACTTCCATCACATGGCCCACGTTGTCGACATACATGGTGCGGGATCCCTTTTTGCCGTGCAAATCCTGCTCCATGTACTCTTCGATGCCCGTGCGGCCTATGGTATCGCTGAGCGTATAGTCCGGATTCTTTTCACGCAGTTCCTTTAGCTGCTCGTCCGGCATCTTGCCGACATAGCCGATCAGCGAAGAAAACGGAACCGCGTCGTTATAGACGCGCTCGGTCGTCTGTTCGCAGTTGACGCCGAGCAGTTTCGCCTGGTTCTCGAGGATATCGACTCTCGTCTCATCCTTGACGTGCGTCACCACCGTTGTGCTCTCATAGCTTCGATAAGCCGTGAGACCTATGGTGTAGCGGATATTCACGAGCTCCAGTTTCTCCAGATTGCTGAGCGTGACCGGTTTGCCCTCCGCATCGGTCAGAAGGTTCAGTTTGTAGCTCAGAAAACGCTTGTTCAAAAGTTCTTCGGCCGAAATTTCGGACGGATACTTGCCTCCGTCGCCCGTCAGTTCGCTCACACGCTTTAAACCGTAAAAGTCTCGGAGGAAACGTTTCCGCGCCTCTTCATTGGCACTCGTGTAGTAGAATTCGTTGTTCTCATTCAGCCCGATTTCGAGACGGCCCGTCACGGTCTCACCGTGCGCGTTCAGAATCTGAATCAGGCGATAATACATCTGATTCCGCTGCAGAGCCTTCCGATACTCGCCGCTGTCTTTGATTGTCACATTGTACGAAAGGCGGTTATAGGCGAGCAGCTTGCCGTTTGCATCGAAGATATTGCCGCGCGTCGCGGGAATCGCGACAGTCTTCTCCGTCTTTTGCAGATAGTTTTTCTGATAGGACTCTCCATTGATAATCTGCAAATGATAGAGCCGGAAGATCATGATGCAGAGCAGGCCCATGTAGCCGAAGCCGAGCAGAACAAGACGCGAGGCCTTGAAGTTCTGCTGCAGCCGCTCAAAACGATCCCGCAAAAATTCCAGAAAATCTCTCAGCACTGATTTCTCCTCAGGTCGTTGCTCTTCTCTGATCCAGGAACTCCAACTTCCGGTTGTACCAGAGGAAGAAGCGGTAGATGATCAGCGTAAACAACAGTGAAATGATAATCTCGGGGAAGATGATGGTCCGAAAATAAAACGGAAAATCAAGCTTGCCGCGAATTACAAACGGAAGACGTAAATATAAAGATTATACAGAAACTCATTGACGGTGCAGAGCAGGAGAGGCAGGGTGATGTAGCTCTCGTAGTAATACTTCGAGAGCGAGCCGTTTAAAAAGCCGATCCAAACAAAGAAAAGCGTAAAAAATCCGAACGCACCGGAATGGAACAAATCCACCAGCAGTCCCGCCGCGAGCCCGTAGAACATGCCTGCCCGCTGCCCGTAGATAAAGGCGTAGGCAAAGGTAAAGATCAAAATCAGATTGGGCGTCGCCGAGAGAAAGGGGATGAACGGAAAAATACAACTCTGCAGCGCAAAAGCCGCAATCAGCACAAGGAGGTTTAAAAGTGTGCGTTTCATCCTACCCTCCTCACGGATTTTTCGGCAGACTCTCTACGGTCTGCGCCGGCTCGGTTTGCGCGGCCTGAGTTTCGGGCGGCTGTGTGGCCTGGGTCTCCCGGCGCGGCGCTTCGGTCTCCTGCCGCCTTCTCTCCGTCGAAGCCTCGGTCTCTCGCCGACGGGTCTCGCGCGCTTCGGTCTGCCGCTCGGTCTGCCGTCTGGCAGCCGTCGTCTCGCGCTGCGTAGCTGCGGTGGTTCTGGCGGCTGCCGTCGTGCTGCGCGCCGTAGTCTCTGCGACGGCTGTGCTCGTCTCGGGTGCCGCGGTACTGCTCTCCGCCGCGCTGCTCTCTATGGCACTGCTCTCCGCGGCAGCGCTCTCTGCCGTACTCTCCCCGGCAGTTGTATCCGCTTCCGAAGCGCCGCTCTCCTCCGAGGCTATCGTCTCCGGCGCAGTCAGACTGTCCGCATCCGGCAAGGTGGTGCGCGGCGTCTCAAAGGAGCCGTCCTCCCGCATCTCCGACTTCAAATCGAGTACGACCAGCACATCCTGAATGGTCTCGAAATCGGCGACCGGTACCAGGGTGCCGCTCCGGGTCAGACGATCCGGGTCTGTCTTCAGGTCGCCGACATAGCCGATCAGAATGCCCGGCAGGAATTTGGAACTCACGGTGCTCGTCACAATCGCATCGCCGTCCTTGATATCCGCCGTATCGGTGATATCGCTGAGTTTCAACTTGCCCGAGGCATAGAGCTGCAGACTGCCCGAGACAATGCAGGTGTCGTTTGACTGTATCGCCATGGCGCTGACGCGGCTCACATCGTCAATGATAGAGCGCACCGTCGCGTAGTTGTCGCCGACATCCGTCACAATGCCGATGAGTCCGCCGTCTCCGACCACATTCATGTCAGGCTTGATGCCGTCGCGCGCGCCCTTGTCAATGCGGAACACATGGAACCAGTTGCCGGTGTCCTTTGCTATGACGCGGGCCCCCGTCATGCGGTACTGCCCGTAGGTCTGATTCAGCTCATAGAGCGCGCGCAGACGGCGCAGCTCATAGCTGTCGCTCTGCAGGCGCGTATTCTCCATCGTGAGCGAAGCGACCTGCTTGCGGAGGGCCTCGTTGTCCGAGAGTGCCGTCCGCATCCGTTCCTGGTTCTTGAAATTCGTATAGACCGCGCTGCCCACGCGGTTCACACCGGTCTGCACCGGCATGAGCAGGTAGCCGACCGCTGTCCGGAGCGGACGCAACTGCTCGTTTTTGATTGTCGTAAGTCCTATCATGCCGACGCAGGATACGCTGAGCACAATGAGAACCAGGCGGTTATTCGATATTTTCACAATAGACCCCACTCCTTAAACTGTAGTAGGCATTATCTCCGATGACAATATGGTCTTCCAGCGGAATGCCGATGAGACGCGCCGCTTCCTGTATTTCGGCAGTGACTTTCTGATCGTCCTTGCTCGGGCGCGGATCACCGCTCGGATGGTTGTGAATCAGAATCATACGAACGGCGCGCGCGCGGAGCGCCGCAATCATGAGCTCCCGCACGGATACCACCGAGGAATCGACCGAGCCGCGACTTAACAGACGGTCACAGATCAGCCGCAATTTGGTGTCGAGAAAGGCGGCATGGAGCTCCTCCTGTTCGAGATGGCGGAGGGCCTCCATGTAGTAACGCGCGCAAATCGAAGGGTCGGCGAACGCGGCAGTCAGATTCTTCGCCGCTTCCCGCCGCCAGATGCGCTTCGAGAGTTCACCGATTGCGACGAGCTGCAAAGCCTTTGCCTCGCCGACGCCGCGAATCCGCATATAGTCCTGCATGCTGTTGTGCAGGAGTCCCAGCAAGCCCTCGCGGCGTGGCTCTAAATCAAGCACCAGCGCCGAGAGTTCCGTGACATCCTGTCCGCTGCAGCCGCTGCGGAGCAGCAGCGCCAAAAGCTCCTGGTCATCCAGGCTCGCAATGCCGAGACGCCGCGCCTTCTCCGCAGGTCTTTCCTCCGGCAGAATATCTCTCAACTTTCTCATTTGTTTTCCTCCCGAGCTCTCCAGGCACAGCGAGGAAATACAAGTCTATTATAGCACAGTTTATACGAGTCCGGCGTCCGCGAGCTTCTGGAGCGACATCAGGACACCGATTTTCGCATGGGCATAGGTGAGACCGCCCTGGAAATACGCGGTATACGGCGGACGCATGGGGCCGTCTGCCGAGAGTTCGATCGACGCGCCCGAGACAAAAGTTCCGGCCGCCATAATGACCGGTTCCTCATAGCCAGGCATGTCCCAGGCCTCCGGTTTCACGAAACTGTCGACCGGAGACGCTGCCTGAATGCCGATACAGAAGGCAGAGAGCGCTTCGGGGGACTTTAAGTCGACCGACTGGATGATGTCATGCCGAAGTTCCTCTGCGCGCGGATTGACCGGGAAGCCGAGATTCTGATAAAGCTGCGCCGCAAAAATGGCTCCCTTTTCGGCAGACGCCGTCACGGTCGGAGCGAGAAAAAGCCCCTGGAAAAACTGTCTGGTGACGCCGAGCGAGGCCCCGAGTTCCTTGCCGAGCCCCGGCGCCGTTAAGCGGTAGGCCGCATTTTCAATCAGCTCCCGCTTGCCTGCGATATAGCCGCCGATCGGCGCGAGACCGCCGCCCGGATTCTTGATGAGGGAGCCCACCAGCAAATCCGCACCGAATTCGCTGGGCTCTCGCCGCTCCACGAACTCGCCGTAGCAGTTGTCGACCATACAGATCACATCCGGTTTCACCGACTTGACAAAACGGATTAACTCCGCAATCTCTGCGACCGAAAGTGTTTTTCTGGCCGCGTAACCCTTGGAGCGCTGAATCTCGACCAGTCTGGTTTTCTCGTTGATGCTGTTCCGAATCGCGTCAAAGTCAAAACTTCCGTCCTCTTTTAAGTCCGCCTGACGATAGCTCACGCCGTACTCTCGGAGACTTCCGCGCTGCGGGCGTATGCCGATGACTTCATCGAGCGTATCGTAGGGCTTACCGACCGGCGAAAGGATTTCATCGCCCGGGCGGAGATTTCCGAAGAGTGCGACCGTCAGCGCGTGCGTGCCGCTGACAAGCTGCGCTCTGACCAGGGCGTCCTCCGTCCCGAAGACCGAGGCGTAGACCGCCTCCAGCGCATCCCGCCCGATGTCGTTGTAGCCGTAGCCCGTACTCGGCGAGAGGTGTGCTTCGCCGATGCGGTGCTCGCGGAGTGCGTTCAGCACTTTCATCTGGTTGTATTCCGCAATCGCATCAATTTCCGCAAACCGCGCCTTGCACTGTGCCTCCGCTGCCTCTCCGAGCGCTAACACGCGTTCGGACAGCCCCGCCGCGCGGTACATATCCAGTAAACTCTCGTCCAATCCTGCACTCATCTCGTCTCTTCCCTTCTCTTTTCCACGCGGCGAAGCATCTCCGCTGCGATGGCCTGCTCCGAGGCATAGTCTTCCCGGAGAAACCACTCCGCGTCCCGCTCCCTGCGAAACCAGGTGAGCTGACGCTTGGCAAAATGCCTGGTATCCAGCTTGACGCGCTCCTTGCAACGCAAAAGATCCGCTTTGCCGTCCAGATAGTCAAATAACTCATGGTAGCCTATGCCCTGCATCGATGTCGCCGTCCGCGGCACCCCGCGCGCCGCGAGCGAACGCACTTCCTCGACCAGTCCCGCCCGAAACATGGCTTCTACCCGCGCATCGATGCGCCGGTAGAGACTCTGTCTCTCCATATTCAGCACAAAGTAAGAGAGTTCATAGGGGGACTGCCGCTCTCTCGCCTCTGCATTGTGGCGGGAAATCCGCTCGCCGCTGCTGAGGAAATATTCGAGGGCGCGAAGCACTCTCTTCTCATTGTTCGGATGAATTTGCGCCGCGGCGTCCGGATCGACTGCCGAAAGTTCCGCGTAGAGCGACGCAATCCCCTCGCGCGCCCTTCGCTCCGTCAGCGCCGCATGTACGGCCTCATCCCGACTCTCCTCGGAAAAAGGAACCTCATAGAGCACGGTCTGCAGATAAAAGCCGGTGCCGCCGACCAGAATCGGCACCTTGCCGCGCGCCTGTATCTCTTCGATGGCCTGCTTTGCGAGTTTCTGGAAGCGCATTGCGTCGAAATTCTCCTCCGGCTCCAGAATATCGATCAGGTGATGCGGCACGCCCTGCATCTCCGCCGCCGTGATTTTTGCGGTTCCGATGTCCATGTGCCGATACACCTGCATGGAGTCGGCGGAGATAATTTCTCCGTCGAGCGCTTTTGCGAGTGCCAGCGAGAGTGCGGTTTTGCCGACTGCCGTGGGGCCGGTGAGCGCGACCAGCGTCTGTTTTTCACACAATGCGCTTAAACCTCCGTTCCAGCTCTGTCTTCGTGAGTTCTATGATGGTAGGTCTGCCGTGCGGGCAGTTGTAAGGATTCTCGAGCGCAAAGAGCTCGTCGAGCAAGGCCTCCGCCTCCCGCTGTGAGATATGCTGATTGCCCTTAATCGCCGCCTTGCAGGACATGGACGCGGTCTTTTCGATGATGAGGAGCGGCACATCGTCGGCGCGCTGCCCCGCGAGCAGGCTCGCAAACATCGTTTTCAGGAGTTCTTCCTTTAAGACCGAGGGCAAAATGTCGGGCACGGCGCGGACCGCATAGCTGGGGCCGCCGAAGTGCTCGATCGAAAAGCCAATTTTTTCAAAGCACTCATGCTGCTCCGTAAGGAGCGCTGCCTCCTCCGCGCTTAGCGTGAGGAGGAGCGGCGGCTCCAGGCGCTGCGCGCTCACAGCCTGCTGCCGGTAGTCCCGCAATAACCTCTCATAGTTCACCTTCTCATGCGCCGCATGCTGGTCGATGAGATACATCGAATTGCCGCGCTCGGCAATCCAGTAAGTATCGAAGACCGCACCGACCAGCCGGAGATGCTGCCGCTCCTCGGGGCGAAACAGCGCATACTGTCCGCCGCGCTCCACGGTCTCAAAGGCCGGCTTCTCTTCGGCGACAGCCCTCTCTGTCTCGCCGCCTGTCTCCTGCTCTTTGCGCTCTGCCCGCTCTTCTTCTGCCGCACCCCGCTGCAAGGGCTGCTCTGTCTGTTCCGGCCGATTTGTACTGCGCTCTGTTTCCGCGCTCTGATTCAACTGCCGCTGCCCGTAGGCCGAGAGAAAAGAGGAAAGAGAGAGTTCTTTCTCCGCTTCTTCCTGCTGTCTCTCTGCCTGTAAGCGCTTCGTCTCAAACGGCTCCGGCGGCTTTTCCGCCTTTTTCCGGGATACGTCCGGTACGGTACGCCGCTCTTCCGAGAGCGCGGAGAGGCGAATCAACTCCGCGCGTTGCAGTGCCTCCTCGACTGCGGCCCGGAGAAAGAGATACAGCGCCTGACCGTCCGAGAAGCGCACCTCCCGCTTGGTCGGATGCACATTGACATCGACAACCTCGGGCTTTGTTGTAAGAAACAGGACAGCAAAGGGGAAGTTATGCTGCATCATGCGGTCACCGTAGCCGTCCTCGATGGCCTTCGAGAGCAGCGGGCTCTTGATATAGCGCCCGTTGATGCAGTAGTGTTCAAGCGCGCGACTGCCCCTTGAAATCTCGGGCCTTCCGATAAAGCCGTGCACCGAGAGCCCCTTTTCCTCCCGCTCGACGGGAAGGAGTTTGGTCGCAATCTCTCTCCCGTAAAGCTGGTAAATAATGTCCTTCACTTCCCGGTTGCCGCTCGTGTGGAAACGGCTCTGGCCGTTCGCGAGAAAGCGAATCGAGACCTCCGGGTGTGAAAGCGCAAGCTCCTCGGCGAGCGCCGCGACATGGGCGGTCTCCGTGACCGCTGCCTTTAAGAAGCCGCGACGAACTGGCGTATTGAAAAAGAGATCGCGGGCAATCACCGTCGTCCCGGCCGGTGCGCCGATTTCCTCGAGCGCCGTCTGCTGCCCGCCCTCCGCCGTATAGCGGACGCCGGTCAATGCCTCCCGCTGCTTCGTGATGAGCTCGATTCGCGCGACCGCCGCGATGCTCGCGAGCGCCTCGCCGCGAAAGCCGAGACTCTGTACATGGTGAATGTCCTCCGCCGTCCGGATTTTCGAGGTCGCGTGGCGAAGAAAAGCGGTCGGCACCTCGGCGGCGGCAATGCCGCTTCCGTTGTCCGTCACCCGTATCATCGCGATGCCGCCGTCGCGAATTTCAATCGTAATGACACTCGCATCGGCATCGATTGCATTTTCCGCGAGCTCTTTCACAATCGAGGCCGGGCGCTCAATGACTTCGCCTGCCGCGATTTTGTTGATGGTTGACTCGTCGAGAAGCTGAATGCTCATAGCGCCTCCTGCAACTGATAGAGAAAATCAATCGCCGCACGCGGCGTGAGTTCCGAAAGATCGGCTTTCTTGAGTCTCTCGAGAATGTCGCGCTCCGCGGGCTGTAAGGGCGCCTCACAGGGCGCATGTTCAGCCCGGAAGGCTGCGGTCTCCTGCCCCCGCGCCGCGAGTTCCTTGGCGCGCGCCGCAATGTCCGCGCCGGAGAGCTCTGCCGCAATCTCCTGCGCTCTCGCCGTCACCGTCTCCGGCACACCCGCGAGCTTTGCGACCTGAATGCCGTAGCTCTGATCCGCACCGCCTTTTACGATTTCCGGAGAAAGGCAATCGTGTCGCCCTGCTCTTTTACGGCGATGCAGTAGTTGTGAACCCCCGGAATGCTGCCCTCGAGCTCGGTCAGCTCGTGGTAGTGGGTCGCAAACAGGGTCTTTGCGCCGGCAAGGCGCCCGGTCGCGAGATATTCGACCACCGCCCAGGCAATCGAAAGTCCGTCAAAGGTCGAAGTGCCGCGGCCGATTTCATCGAGAATAATCAAGCTTCGCTTCGTCGCATTGCGGAGAATGTTGGCGACCTCCGTCATCTCCACCATGAAGGTAGACTGCCCGGACGCGAGGTCATCCGAGGCGCCGACGCGCGTGAAAATGCGGTCGGAGATACCGATCTCCGCCTCGGTTGCCGGGACAAAGGAACCTGTCTGCGCGAGCAGGGCAATCAGAGCCGTCTGGCGCATATATGTGGACTTTCCGGCCATATTCGGTCCCGTGATGACGGCAATGCGATTTTCCTCGCTGTCGAGCAAGGTGTCGTTTTCGACAAAGCGGCCGCTCTCCATCATGCGCTCCACCACCGGATGCCGCCCGCCCACAATGCGGAGCGGACCGTCCGCCGTCAGTTTCGGGCGCACATACTGATAGCGCTCCGCGACATCGGCAAGCGAAAGCAGGGCATCGAGATAGGCAATGATGCCGGCGCTCGTCTGAATGCGCGCGACCTCTGCCGAAAGCTTCTGTCTTATCTCCTGGAATAAATCAAACTCGAGCGTCAGGAGCTTCTCCTCTGCGCCGAGTATGCTCTCCTCGAGTTTTCCGAGCTCTTCGGTCGTATAGCGCTCGGCGTTCGCAAGCGTCTGCCGCCGCTGAAAGTAGTCCGGCACCTGGGAGAGCGCCGACTTTGTGACCTCGAAATAATAGCCGAAGACCTTATTGTATTTGATGCGGAGATTCTTGATGCCGGTCTTTTCACGCTCCCGCTCCTCGAGCTCGGCGAGCCACTGCTTGCCCTCGGTGCTTGCGCGGCGATAGCGGTCCACATCCTCGTGATAACCGTCTTTGATGATATGCCCCCTCACGGAGTGTAAGCGGCGGATCGTCCGCAATGGCACGCGCAAGGAGCGCGGAGAGATCCCTTAAGTCGTCGAGCGACTGCGAAAAGCCCCGGAGAAGCGGTGCCGAAAAACTCTGCAACAAGTCCTTGATCGGTGGCAGCGCCGCAATGGAACTGCCGAACGCCAACATATCCCTCGCATTCGCGCTGCCGAGCGTGATGCGCCCCATGAGCCGCTCCATATCGTAAATCGGCGCGAGATATTCTCTCAGCTCTTCGCGGTCAATGTAGCGGGACAGGAACTCCTGAATCGCATCCTGTCTCGCCTCAATTTCCGGTATACCGAGCAACGGCTTTTCCAGAAGATTTCTTAAAAGCGCGCCCCCATCGCCGTCTTCGTTCGATCCAGCACCCAAAGCAGAGACCCGTGCTTATTCTTGTCGCGAAGGGTCTCTGTGAGTTCCAGATTCCGTCTGGAGGCGGCATCGATGAAGAGATAGGCGTTTCCCCGGTAGGCTTTCAGCTCGGTAATCAGTTCGCAGCGGTTTTTCTGTGTGTCGTAGAGGTAGCGAAGCGCCGCGCCCGCCGCGAGTGTGCCGAGCGGATAGTCGGAGAGACCGAGCGCCTCCGTGGTCGCCGCGCGGAAATGTTCGGTGAGCAGCGAAACCGCATTGTCCCGGAGGAAAGCGCTGTCCGGCAGCTCGCTGATTGCAAGCTCCTCCTCATGCCGGAGGCAGCCATCGAGCGAAAGATTCTTTCTTTTCAGCAATTCCGCCGGATGAAACTCTGCCAGAATATCCCCGAGCTCCTTCCGGCTGTCCGCTTCCGTCACGAAAAAGCCTCCCGTCGAAATGTCCGCAAAGGCAAGGCCGTAGCGACCGTTGTCCTCCGAAACCGCGGCGAGATAGTTATTTTTCTCCTCCTCGAGAGCGCCTGCCGCCGTGACGGTGCCGGGTGTCACGACGCGAATCACTTCGCGCTTTACAAGGCCCTTTGCGAGCTTCGGATCTTCCATCTGCTCGGCGACCGCGACTTTATAGCCCCGCTTCACCAGGCGGTTGATGTAGGAGTCGGCGGCGTGAAACGGGACACCGCACATCGGCGCTCTCTCCTCGAGGCCGCACTCTTTTCCCGTCAGCGTGAGTTCAAGCTCCTTTGACGCAAGGCGCGCGTCTTCAAAGAACATCTCGTAGAAATCGCCGAGGCGATAGAACAAAAGGCAGTCCGGATAGGCCTTCTTGGTCTCCAGATAATGCGTCATCATCGGCGAAAGCGCCACTTTAGTCTCTCCTCTCTCCCATGTAGTAAAAGCCCTTGGACTCCGTAAGCAGAACCGGAACCACCTGCCCGATTAAGCTCTCATCACCCGGAAAATGAACCATCAGGTTATTTGAAAGCCGTCCGGTCACATAGCCCGCGCGCTGCGGATTCACTTCTTCGACAAGAACCGGTTCCACCTTGCCTTCATCGCGGTCGGCCGCCTTCGAGGCAAACTGCTGCACCAGCGCAATGAGCCGCTGCATGCGATCCGCGACAACATCTTCCGGCACCTGATCTTCAAACTCCGCGGCCGGTGTTCCGCTCCGCTTGGAGTAGATGAAGGTGAACGCCGCCTGGTACCCCGCGCGGGACACGACCTCGAGCGTATCCTGAAAATCTTCCTCGGTCTCGCCGGGGAAACCGACAATGATGTCTGTCGTGAGACCGACCTCCGGGAGTTCGCGGCGAATTTTATCGACCAGGGCGAGATAAGACTCCTTGGTGTACCGGCGATTCATGCGCCGCAAAATCTTACTGCTGCCCGACTGGAGCGGCAGATGAATATGGCGGCAGATTTTCGGATTTCGCTTGATGACCTGAATCAGCTCATCCGATAAATCCTTCGGGTGCGGTGTCATAAAGCGGACGCGCTCTAAGCCCTCGACCGCGCAGACCCGCTCGAGAAGAGAGGCAAAGGTCTCGCCGTTTGAAAGCCCCTTTCCGTAGGAATTGACATTCTGGCCGAGCAGCATGATTTCTTTACGCCATCCTCGACGAGCGCCTTCACCTCGCGCACAATGTCCTCTGCCTCACGGGACTGCTCTCTGCCGCGCACATAGGGGACAATGCAGTAGGTGCAGAAGTTATTGCAGCCGTACATGATGTTTACGCCGGACTTAAACCAGATTTTGCGGCGCGCCGGCATGTGATCTCGGAATCCGTTCCGCTCCTCCGCCGTGTCAATGACACGCTGATTTTCGGCCTCGACCGCGTAGAGCAGCTCCGGAAACTTCCAGATGTTATGCGTGCCGAAGACAAGATCCACAAAGCGATATTTCTTCTGAATCCGGAGCACCTCGTCCTTTTCCTGCATCATGCAGCCGCAAATCCCGATCAGCATATCCGGATTCAGTTTTTTGAAATGCTTCACGATACCGAGATGCCCGTAGAGCTTCTCGTTGGCATTTTCCCGCACCGTGCAGGTATTAAAGAGGAGAATGTCGGCGTCTTCGGTCGGAATCTCCTCACAGCCGATTTCCGCGAGAATGCCGGAGAGCTTCTCCGAGTCGCGCGCATTCATCTGACACCCCATCGTCGTGATGTGGTAGCGCACGGGACGGCCGAGCCGCTTCTTCTTTTCCTCTATCGTATCCTTTAACTGCGCCACAAAGAGCGACTGCTTTTTGCTTTCCTCCATAGACCTGAGACCTTTCTGCCACACTTGAAACATAATATTTTTATGTAAACCATTTTACACAAAACCAGCACCTTACCACGCCGGACAATACTGCGCAATCACCGCTTCGGCGACCTTGAGCCCGTCCATTGCCGCGCTCGTAATGCCGCCGGCATACCCCGCGCCCTCGCCACAGGGATAAAAGCCGCGCACATTCGCCTGAAACGCCGCATCCCGGAAAATCCGAACCGGCGAGGAGGTGCGGCTCTCGACACCGGCAAGTATCACCTCCGGCGCATCAAACCCCTTGATTTGCCGCCCGAAGCGCGTCATTCCCTCGACAAAGGCTGTCTCGAGCGGCGCATCGAGGATGCCGTTTAAGCGCGAAAACCGGTACTGCCCCGCAAAACAGGGCTGAATGCCGCCAAAGCTCTGACTCTCTCTCCCGGAGAGAAAATCGCCGTAGAGCTGCACCGGAATTTTTCCCTGCCCTGCGAGAAACGCGCGTTTTTCCAGTTCTTCCTGGAAGGCAAGACCTGCGAGTGCGCCCGTGCCGTAGCGTTGAAAGTCTTCGGGCGTGACCGAAACGATGATTGCGGCATTGGCATTCTCCGACCCGCGGTCGGCATAGCTCATGCCGTTTACGACCGTGCCGCCTACTTCGCTCGAGGCATTGACCACATAGCCGCCCGGGCACATGCAAAAGCTGTAGACGCCGCGCCCGACGGAAGTTTTCGCCGCGAGTTTATACGGTGCCGGCGGCAAAAAGTCCGCCTCGCGTTCTCCGTACTGCGAGAGCGAGATGTCCTTTTGGCGGTGCTGCACGCGAAAGCCGACCGCAAAAGCCTTGGCTTCCATCGAAAACCCGCGCGAGGCAAGCACACGAAAGGTATCCCGCGCCGAGTGGCCGGTCGCGGCAATCAGCACCTCCGTTTTCAGTTCGTAGCGCGTGCCGTCCGTCGTTTCAACCATCACCGCCGATAGCTTGTCCGCTTCGACGCGGAAATCCACGGCGCGCGAAGAAAAACGGACCTCGCCGCCGAGGCGCAGAATCTCCTCCCGCATTGCTGTCACAATCGAAATCAGGCGGTCGGTGCCGACATGCGGCTTCTGCTCGTAGAGAATCGAGCTGTCCGCGCCGAAGCGGCAAAAGAGCTCCAGCACTTTCCGGTTCCGCCCGGCATTGTCCTTGACGAGCGTATTCAATTTTCCGTCGGAAAAGGTGCCGGCCCCGCCCTCGCCGAAGGAGACATTGCAGTCCGGATTTAACGGTTCTCCCGCCCAGAACGCATCGACAATTTCCTTTCGCGCGGCGGCGGGCAGACCGCGCTCCAGAAGAATGGGCTGATACCCCGCCTCGGCGAGCATGAGTCCCGCAAAGAGACCGGCCGGTCCCGTGCCGATGATCACAGGGCGCGACGTGAGACGGGCTTCGCCCCGCGGCGGCAACACATAGGGCTGTCTCGTGTCGAGCGTGACATTCGGAAGCTTCCGGAAACGCTCTTCTTTCGGGAGGCAAAGCCGCAGCAAATAGACATAAAAAAGCTCCGGCTTTTTTCGCGCATCTACGGAGCGCCGCACAATTTCAATTTCGCCGAGCTCCCGCAAAGACAGGTGTAAGAGTTTCGCGACCTTTTTCCGGAGCATTTCCTCCGTATGCCGCACAGGGAGCGTCACATTGTTGAGCAGAACGGCCATCAGAGCACTTCTCCCGTCATGGTCTCATGTTCGGCGCGGATTGCGTCGTAGAGCTCGCGGAGTGTCCAGCCTGCATTGGTCTCGGTGAGCGCTGCCTTTAGCGGCAGGCGAAGCTTCTGCTTTCTGGTCTGTGCGAGAAAAGCGTCGAGCGTTGCACCGCTGAACCCGCAAAAGAGCACAAAGGGCTCGGCGTGCTCTCTCGCGCGCACTTCATCCGGGACCGCCTCCGCCGCGCGGTGCGCTTCGGCGCTCTGCGTTTCCGCTCACCAGCGCGCCGATTCGCTCATCCAGCGCCTCGCTCCCGACCTCCCGGTATTTAATCTTTAAAAGCGCACAAATGGCACCGATCCCCGGTGCCGCTTTGTCGTCCGGGACATAGCAGAGCAGCGTCCCGCCTTTTTGGTTTGAAAAAATGCGATTCATATCCTTACCTCGTCACTGGCGGCGCCCTGCCCGGCCGAGAGGCCGCTCGCAAAGCACCAATGGAGATTATAGCCGCCGCAGGGGCCGGTCACATTCAGAATTTCGCCCGCCGCATACAGTCCCGGAACACGCCGGAACGAGAGACTCTGCCCCGAAAGTTCCGAGAGGGCAATGCCGCCGGCCGAAACCTGGGCTTTCTCAAGCGAACCGAGCCCCTGCAGCGTAAAGCGGGAAGCCGTGAGCGCTGCAGAGAGTCTTTTTGCGAGCTCCCAATCTCCCCGCTTCACCGCCTGCTGCGGCGTGAGTGCTGCGCGCCGCAGCAATGCACCCCACAAATTTTTCGGCACCAAACCATTGCCGACCGCCTCTAAATCGGTCGCAAACGGCAGGGAAAGCCGTCTTGCAAAGAAGTCTGTATCTGCCGTAAAGTCCGCTAGGAAGTTTATGCATAGCTCTGTCTTTCTCTTTTCCGCGAGCGCGCGCCCGGCGAGGAGAGAGAGCTGAAATACAACGATGCCGGAGAACCCTTCTTTGGTGAGCTGCAATTCGCCGCTCTCCCGTCCCCGCGCGGCATTGTCGACCAGAAGGGTCAGTTCCGCCGGTACCCGCACGCCCTGCGCCGCGCGGAAAAAGGGATTTTCGCGCTCGGTAGAGCGGAGCGGGCAGAGAGCCGGCCGGGGAGCCTCAAGTTTAAGCCCAAGTTCTTCGGCATAGCGAAAGCCGCTCCCGTCGGATCCCGTCTTTGCGAGCGCACTGCCGCCGAGCGCCAGAATCACGCGGTCTGCGTACAAAGCCTTCTCTTCCGTCCGAATCCGAAACCCGCCCTTCTTTTCGCGCTGAACGCCGAGAACGCGGGTGCCGGTCCGCACTGCCACCTGCTCCCGCTCGAGCGCTGTGCGAAGTGCGTTCAACACGGCTGCCGCCTGCTCTGCGTGCGGATAAATCCAGCCGCCGTGCCGCGAGAGGGGCGGAACACCGAGTTCTTCGAGAAAACGGATGATGGCCTTTGGCGGATAGCGTTTGATTAGCTCCCGCACAAAATCCGGACCATCGGTGTCATAGCGCGCTGCGTCGAGCTCCAGATTCGTATAATTGCATTTACCGTTGCCGGTCAGCAGTAACTTTTTTCCGATGCGCTCGTTTTGCTCAAGCAACAAGACCTCAGCGCCCGCTCTCGCCGCAGCGAGGGCGGCAGTCATTCCCGCGGGGCCGCCGCCGAGTACCAGAACCTTCATGGCTTTCTCCTATCCGAGTCAGATGAGATGCAGCTTACGCGCGAGGCGGCAGAGACTCTCTCCCTTCGGGAAGCGCAGCAGTTCTTTCTCACGGATTGCACCTGTCAGCAGCAGCAGCGCGCCGTAGACCGCGACCGCGAGAAAAATCGGCACCAGGGTGTAGAGCACGACGCGCCCCGTAAAGCGCTTTAAGAATATCTTGGCGCCGGCCGTCACGAGGCCCATCAGCGCCGCACAAAATGCTGGCAGGAAGAAACTTCTGCGGATTTCCTGCCGGTAGTGAAGGAGCGAGTGAAGGCTCGCCGCATTCAGAATGCACATGCTGAGCGCAAAGACCATGTCCGCGATCACGACGCCGACGATGCCGAGCTCAAAGATGCGAAGCAGCACCTCAAGGGTCAGCACATGAATCCCGAGTGACAGGGCAGCGTGCATAACAGGCACCTGCATGTGATTGGTGCCCTGCAAAATAGCGTTGCTGACGGTCGAGAGCGAATAGAGCACCACACTCAGACAGCCGAGCTGCATGATGTGTACGGCGAGCTCACTCTTTCCGAAGAGCAGCGGAATCAGCGGGTCTGCCATCACACCGAGGCCGACCGCCGCCGGAATCGCAACCACCATCGAAAAGCGAATCGCAAGTGTGATGTTCCGCTTGACTTCTTCTCCCCGCCTTGCGCCGACCGCGCGACTCAAAGCCGGAACGAGCGCCGAACCTAAGGAATTGGCAATCATAATCGGGACATTGAGTAAGAGCTTATATTTGCCGGTGTAGACGCCGTACTGCTTCGCAATCTCGCTCTGCCGCCCGAGATCGTACATGGCCTGTCCGAAGAGCGCATTGTCAAGGATGCCGCTCACATTGTAAATGGCGGTCGAGAGGATCACCGGTACGACCGTGAGCACGAGAAGGCGTGTAATCTCCTCATAGCTCTCCTCCCGGTGCTGCACGTCGAGATGCACCCGTCGCGCTCTGTGTCTGCCGCTCAGCAGGAACAAAACGACAAAGAGTAACAGCGCGGAGGCCGCGCCGACACCGGTGCCGATGGTGCCGCCGGTCGCGCCGAACGCACGCGCCATTGACTCCTCATTGCCCTTCGCCACCGCCCACTTCATCAAAAAGTAGGCTGCGCCGACACTGACCACGGCATTCAGAATCTGCTCGATAATCTGGGAGAGCGCGGTCGGCACCATGGTCGACTGCCCCTGCCAGTACCCGCGGCACACGCCGAGATAGGACACAATCCAGACAGTCGGCGCGAGCGCGCGGAGCGGGTAGGCCGCCTCCGGAATCCGGAGAAGCGAACCTGCCAGCCAGTCCGCGCCGAAGAAAATCGCCGCACAGCCTATGCCGCCGACCACCGTCGCATAGAGCAGAGAGGCGCGCAGGATGCGCTCGGCGTTCCGGTAGTTCTTTGCGCCGACCCGCGCGGAAATCAGTTTGGAGACCGCGAGCGGCAGGCTGTAGGACGAGAGCAGCAGAATAATCGCATAGATATTAAACGCCGCCGCGTAGTAGCCGTTGCCCTCGTCGCCGATGATTCTGGTCAGCGGCATGCGGTACACGAGCCCGATCAGACTCGAAATCACACCCGAGGCCGCGTAGATGGACCCCTGTGCCAGAAAGCCGCCGGATTTTTTCGGTTTTCCCGCTGCCGCGCTGCCCGTTCTTCTCTCTTCCATACTGTCCCTCAGCGCCGGTAGCCGAGTCCGTCGAGAATGTCTCTCTGCCTGGACTCCATGCAAAGGCGCTCCTCTTCCTCCATATGATCGTAACCCATCAGGTGCAACATGCTGTGCGCCAGTAAAAAGGCGAGTTCCCGCGTCTCACTGTGGCCGTACTCCGCCGCCTGCGACTTCACGCGACCCACATTGATCACGATATCGCCGAGCGGCACTTCGTCGGTGTCCGGATTTTTGTCCTCTTCGCCGATCTCCGGAAACACGCCGGGTGCTTCGAATTCGAGCATCGGGAACGAGAGCACATCGGTCTCGCGGTCAATGTTCCGAAACTCCCGATTCAAGCTGCGGATGGCCGCATCGTCCACAAAGCTGAGCGAGACCTCCGCCGCAAACGGGCAGTGCTCGGCCGAAAGGCAAGCGGCAATCACCTTCTCCGCAATCTCTTCGTAGGGAAGATCCAAGGTCTCTTCCGTCTCATAACAAAGCTCGAGGCTCATTTCTTTTCCCTCCGCGCGCGGACATCCCGCTTTTCTCTCTGATAGGCCGCGCGGCGTTTCTTTTCGGCGCTCTCCTTTTCCTCGTACTTCTCATAGGCATCGACAATCTGCTGTACGAGCGGATGCCGCACGACATCGCGGCTTGTGAGGCGGCAAAAGCCGATTTCCTCGATGTTCGAGAGCACGCGGGACGCCGTGTCGAGACCCGAGACGGCATCCGCCGGCAAATCCTTCTGGGTGAGGTCACCCGTGATAATCGCCTTCGAGCCGAAGCCGATGCGGGTCAGAAACATCTTCATCTGCGCGGGCGTCGTATTTTGCGCCTCATCGAGGATGATGTAGGCGTTATCGAGGGTGCGGCCGCGCATATAGGCGAGTGGCGCGACCTCGATCAGTCCCTTTCCGCGTTGTGGAGGTAACTCTCGGCGCCCATAATCTGATAGAGCGCATCGTAGAGCGGCCGGAGATAGGGATCAATCTTACTCTGTAAGTCGCCCGGGAGGAAACCGAGCTTCTCGCCCGCCTCCATCGCGGGACGCGTTAAAATAATGCGCTCGCAGTCGCCGTCGCGGAACGCGCGGATTGCCATGGCCATGGCGAGATAGGTCTTGCCGGTACCCGCAGGGCCTATGCCGAAGGTAATCATGCGCCGCGCGATGCTGTCCACATACGCCTTCTGTCCGAGTGTCTTCGGTTTGACCGGGCGCCCGGAAGCGGTGCGGCATATCATCTCGCGGTCAATCTCAAGTATCTTCTCCTCGCCTTCGGCAAAGGACAGGGAGAGCGCATAGTTCACCGTCTGCTCCGAGATGGTCTCACCGCGCCGCGCGAGCGCGACCAGGTTCGTAAACACGGAGATGGCTTTCTGAACCTTGCTCTCTTCGCCCATCACCTTGACGCTGCCGTCGCGCTCAATCATCGTGACCTGCAAGGTGCGCTCAATTTTATGGAGGTTCACATCCATGTGCCCGCAGACATTCTTCTCAAGCTCTGCGGGAATATCAATCGTCTGCTCTGTGCTTCCCATCTTCTCTCCCTCATAAGTGCAAGACGCCCGGTCTCGTTGAGACCGGGCGTCAAATATGCATTAGTTGAATTTACGCTTTCTTGCAGCCTCGGACTTCTTCTTGCGTCTGACGCTGGGCTTCTCGTAATGCTCTCTCTTGCGAATTTCCTGCTGAATGCCTGCCTTCGCACAGTTTCTCTTGAAACGTCTCAGTGCGCTGTCCAGACTTTCATTTTCTTTCACAATCACGTTTGACATGAAACGGCCTAACCTCCCTCCCGGTTGTGAAATTGAAATCCTGTTTAGTATAGCACAATTCCGGAAAGCGTCAAGGGGTATTTCAGGCTTCTCGCCTGCCCTCTTCGCTCCCCGCAACAAAGCCCCGGTTTTGCCGGATAAAACCGGAAACCGGGGCTCTTATCATCAAGTCACTGTCAGACCGATCGGAACTTATCTCTTCTCGGACTTGTTCTGCTTCACAAGGTAGTTCGGGTTGCCCGCATCCTTGCCGACATTGAACTGATCCCAGAGGAAGTCGATGCTGACTTCGACAGCCTTCTTCTGGCTTGCCTTGTCGTCGTTCTTCGCGAGAACCGTCGTGGAACCGGTCGTGTAGACACCCTCGGCGTCCGGATCCATTGCGACCGCGAGGAACAGATCCATTCTGTTGTCCGTTGCCGGGCTGCTGAGAATCGTCGCATTCGTGATGACCTTGCGAATCTCTTCATCGGAGAGCTTCTTCAGTGCGGACAGTCTGATGAAGTCCACGCCGCCGACCGTGAAGTAGTCGCCCTCGCCTGCGAGCGAGTTCACGAGCTTGAAGACCGGCTTGCCCTCGTCAATCGTCGGATGATACTGCTCGCCGTCCATGTAGAGCGCGATGCCGAGCATATCCGCCGCCTTGCCGCTGTCCTCGAGACCCTTCACATTGAACTTCAGGCTGCTGAGCTTTGTCGCGATGCTGCCGACATTCAGGACATCCGTGCGGAATGCCTGTGCGTAGCCCGGATACATCTGGTTGATCGTGATGTTGATCTGGTGGCTGCCCTTCGTGTTGATCGTGTTGTACGGTCCGACATTCTTTGCGATTGCTTCCGGCTTCTCGAACTCTGCGCTGAACTCGACGCTGTTGTAGCCCTTCTGGTGCTCCTTGTATGCGTCAATGCTGTAGTCGCGCGCAATCTTGTTGTAGTCCGCGGTCGCTCTCGTGAAGAAGGTGTCATTGACATAGGCCTTATCGCCGATGCCGTCGACAATGCTCCAGCCGTTCGGCGTCATCTCGTTGCCGTACTGCGCATAGAGGCCGAGGTCTGCGAATGTCATGCCAAAGTCGCCCGTCGTCGCCTTGGTGGTGACATTCAGCGTATCCGTCCAATACGCATAGCCGGTTCCCGCGAGAACCATGGACAATGCAAGGAGACCGCCGATGATCGATTTCTTACCTGCTCTTCTCATACCCACTACCATCCTTTCTTTCCGTTGCCTGTAGCCCTTCCGGCTTCCGTTTACAAGCTTAGTTTAGCGGAAAGCGGCTGCCCGGGAATCCGGCGAAGGTTCCGCCTTTTCGGAACTTTGGTGGGGCTTTTTCTACGCCGAAAGTGGTATGGATGCGTTTCACCGCGCCTCTGTCCGATAGAAGAAGCACTGATTTCCGTCCTGTACCGTGAAGAGGCCGTCCGCCGGAAGTCCCGCTTTGTCCGGACGGCACAGGACAGGCTGCCGTCTCTCTTCCCCGAGTAATAGAAGGCTCTCGAGACTTGTCACGGAGACCGCGTCATCCGGCAGCGGAAGGGCTGCGTCCGTAAAGACCAGACGGCTCCCGTACTTCCGAAGGAGGCGGCTAAGGAAGAGCGCCTGTACCTCCTCCGCCGTCGGCTTTCTCGCAATCCAAAAGGCTGTGAGCAGAAGAACGAGACCGGAGAGCGCAAATATCACGCCGGCAAACAGGCGGAGGATGGGCAGCGCCGCTGTCTTCCGCTCTTTGGTTGTGATACTTCCCTGTTCGGAACAGTCCGCGTCCGGCTTCAGCTGGTAAAACGTGTTCTTGCTGTCGACCGGCAGGGAGAACGCAAGGGAAAAGGGCTGTTCCGCGGTCTTATCCGCGCACTGCAGCGAAAAGGTCCCCGAAAAGACCAGTTTACAGCTCCGCTCAAAGCTGCCGCCGAGTTCTTTTTCGATTTCCGTTAAGTTCTCGCTGTAGTCCGCCGGACGAACCTGCACGGTCTTTTGAATCTCCGCTGCGCCGTCCTCTTCCGCCGGAATCTCGCCCTCTTCGAGCGGGAACTGCCGGGTAAAAATTGTCTTTTTCCCGCCCTCGGTGCTGTAATAGCCGGACAGCTCCACGCCGATCGTATAAGTCCCGCTGATCACCGCGCGCGCAGCGCCGCTGCCCGCGAGCTTCGCGTTCAGCTGAAACTCGATATAGTCGGTGAGGCTCGCCGGATAGACCTCGCTGTTTTCAAGCCACTCCCCCGGATAAACCGAATTTTCGAGGAGATGCACCCTCGGTGTTCCGGTCGCGCCGACCGTATAGCTGTAGAGCGTTTTTTCTTCCAGGCTGCTCGGACGCCGCAGCGCGTTTAAAAAGAGCAGCACGCCCGCCATCAAAAGCAATATGCCGAGCAGCGCTGCCGTGCAGCGCCGCCGCCCGTCAAATACAGGTCTCTGCCATCCCGCTTTTCTCTCCATGTAGCCCCCCACGATTCCTGCTTCCTGTCTCAAGTTCCTGTCTTTCTCCCGCAGTCCTCTCTGAATCTCCTCCGGCACTTCCCGGCTGCTGTTTAAGAGCAGCACCGGTATGCCGATCCGCGGCACCACGCGAATCACTCTTCCCGCAATCTGATTCGGCGAGACGGGTGCCGCATCGGCCGAAGCATTGTTGTCGCCCTTGGTGATAAACTGCCGGTTTCCGGCCTCATCCTCCCGGATTTCCAGAATCCGGTGGGTGATGCTGATTTTGTCCCGGTGATAGCTGATCACCGTGCCCGCCGAGAGCGTGTCCAGCTCTTCCTCCGAGCTTAACTTCCGCACCAGAATCACATCGCCCGGATGAATGCCGGGCTCCATGCTCCCTGTCAGGATGACGGTCGGATAGACCGGAAACACGCCGATGCAAAACCAGTAGAAGGCGACCGCACACAAAAGTTCCGCATACCAGGCAAACGATACCCTCTGCCGCTCCGTCCGCGCGCCGTATTCCTCCCCGCGGTACTGTTCCCGCAGATAGAGGAGAAAAAAAATCGGAAAGCAAAGGCCGATTGCGCTGCTCGCAAGCCAGGGCAGATCCGGCAAAAACGGAAAGACATGCTGAAACACACCGATGGCACCAGCGTATAACACCGAAGCGCCCATGCCGCCAAAGAGCACAAGGGCGCTGCGAACCGCGCTGTCCGCCAGTGTCGGCAGCACGGTGCTCGCCGCAAAAATAAAGCAGTCTTCCGCACTCCCGAGACGAAACACCCTTGAATAATTCAGCTCCGTCAGTGCCAAAAAGAGGCTCAGCAGTACCGCTGCCAAAGCGCGGCCGCGGATATGCCGCCTGCTGAGCCCGAGTCCGTAGCTCCGCACCCACTCCTTTGCGAGAAGCGGCGCAAAGAGCCACAGCATATTTTTACCGATACCCGGCAGCGAAGTGTCATACGGCGTCGCCGACAAACACTTCAGACAGACCCCTGTCAGAAAACGGAGTGCCAGAAACACAGCCGCGCCGGACAGCGCATAGAGCCGCATACTCCGCCTAAGCGTTTCGCGCCTCTGTACCGAAACCCGCGGTACACTCGCATACAGCACGCCCCCCGACACGCCGTAATACAAGAGACAGGCAGCTGCGCTGCTCTCCGTCAAAGCCCTGACTGCCGGTATCAGACTCCCCGCTACCATCGCGAGGAGCAAGAGAAAGGCAACATTCATGGCGCGCCTACCGCCGTGTCCTGTGCCTTCCGGGCATTTGCCGCGGTCGCGCGGTCATCGAACAGCGTGCCGTCCGGTATCACCTCGCCCGCCGCATCATAGAGCAGCAGATTGACCGGAACATGTACGGCTGCCTTGCCTGTGAGTTTCAGTCTGTCCGTCCAGTACGCGTAGGCCGTGAGCGCGCCGAGGCCTACCGTTTCCGCTGTCTGTCCGCCCTGCGCCTGCTCGAGCAGTAAATCGGTCTCAAAGGCATAGGATACCCAGATGCCGTTCTCCGGAAAATCGCAGTCCGAAAGCGGCAGGGCCGTGAGCTGTTCCTCTGTCACGGCGAGCTGCTCGGGTAGCTCGACCGACTCAGTCTCTTTTGCCGCGCGGAGATACAGGCAGGCATAGAGCGTACCGTCTGTCTCTTCCGCACTCTGATAGAGTTCCGCCGTCCGCGCCGTCATAAAGCGGGCATCCGGCGTAGTAAGCGTGTATATGCCCTCCGGCAACGCGAGATAGACGGCCTCCGGCGTCAGCGTGACTTTCTCTCCTTCCTTCGTAAAATCCGGCTCCCCGGTCTTAACCTTCACGCCCTTTTCCGCAATCGGGCAGCGGATGCAGAGCTCTTTCTCGCCGTTAAAAAAACTCTCCGGCACGCCCTCCGGAAACGTGAGCGCCGTGCTCTTGCCGTCGGCATCCACGTTCACCTGTACCGGCACTTCCTCTGCCTCTGTTCCGTCCGACTTGCGGATTTCCGCCGTGACACTTCCGGTCTCCGAAAACGTGCAGTCAAACTCGCCGGTCGAGAGCTTCTCTTCGACCCGCAGATTGCCGTTCCAATAGGCATAGCCGGTCCCGACAACCGCAAGGCAAAGCGTGAGCACTGCCCCGGGCAGCAGTTTTTCCGGTCCTCCCCGTCTTCTCATCTCTCCGGTCCTCCTCTCTCAGGCCTCAGTCCTGCAGGGCGAGCAGGCCGCCACATTTTCCGGCGAAGACCGCCGCCTCGACCCGGCTCTTTAAGTCGAGCTTTCCGAGTATGCTGCTCACATGCTTTTTGACGGTGCCGAGTGTGATGAAGAGCCGCTTTCCGATCTCCGCATTGGAGCAGCCCTGGCTCATTAGGCAGAGCACCTCGACTTCGCGCTCGGTCAGACTCTCGAGCTTTTTCTCCTCTTCGGCCGCCAGATTCAGCTTTTCCATCAGCGCGCTCGAGTAAAACTTACTGCCGCGCTGCACGGCGCGGAGGCCGAACATAATCTCTTCGATAAACGCATCCTTCAGGATATAGGCGTCCACACCCATCTCCCGCGCGCGGAAAAAGTCGCTCTCCCGGGACGAGGACGTGATGCAGATGGTTCTCACCTCGCGGCGGCTCTCCTTGAGCCATTTTAACAAATCAAACCCGCTCTCTTCGCCGAGGCGGAGGTCGACAAAAGCGATGCTCACCGCGGATTTGTCAAGACAGGACATAGCCTCGTGCACCGTGCCTGCCTCCAGAATCTCCTCCTCCGGATAATACATGTGTATAATTTGCTCCAACCCCTTGCGCGAAACCGGATGGTCATCCACGACCAGATACATATGCTCTCCCCCTCTTTCCCGTGCTCACCGGCAAGGTGAGCCTGATTTCCGTCCCCTCGCCCGGCGCGCTCTTCAGCGCGAGCATACCGCCGAGCAGTGCCGCAACCTTCTTCATACTCCGGATGCCCTTGCCCCCCGTTCTTGCCGGGCGTCCTTCCCGAAAACCGCTGCCGTTATCCCGAACTGTCAGCACATAGCCGTCGTCTTCGGCGTGTACCTCAACCGAAATTTCCGTCGCGCCGCCGTGGCGCGCCGCATTGTTGACCGCCTCGCAGGCCACGCGGTACAGAACCGTCTTCTGGGCTGCCGAGAGAGTCTCCGCACCGGCATCTACCTCAATCGGAATTTCGACCTCGTACTGCCGCTCTGCCTCCGCCATGTAACTGTTCAGGCGTCCGGTAAAACTCTGTTCGCCGCTCTCGGCAAAGTTTCGCCCGTAGACCGTCTCCCGCAGTTCCCGCATCGTGAGCGCCGCCGTTGTTTCGAGCGTCAGGATACGCGCCAAAGCATCCTGCCTCTTTGCCTCGTCGCCCTTCACAAAGAGCTCTAACTCCTTCAAGCCGCAATTTAAGCCGAACAACTTCTGAATGACCGTGTCATGGATTTCGTCGGCAATCCGGTTCTTCTCTTCCGCCGAGATATAGGCCTCCATCTGGCTCTGCATGTCAAGTCCGCGGAAAATGATGCCGCAGAGCCGCACATAAAATTCTCGCTCCCGGCGCGTCAGCTCGGCCATAATCGGCCCTTCCGCTTCGAGATCGTCGGGATTTGCGACTTCCATCATCAGAATGCCGCCGCCCCCGCTGCCCTCGAGCGGAAATACCTCATAGGTCTGTCCGCTCGACCCGAAGCATCGCCGGACAGACTTCCTGCGAGACAACGCGCGACACGAGCTCTTCCCCCTGCTTTTGCGGCATGCCGCGGATGATGACTTCCTGTATGGTCTGTTCCTCGCTCCAGCGAAGCAGCACGGCGCCGTGCGGCGAGACACTCCCCGCGACCAGAGTTGCAAGCTCGCTGAGCACCCGCTCGGCATCGTTCATCGCCATGAGGGAAAACCCCTCGTACATGTCGGCGACCCGCGCCAGTGCGCGCTCGGTGCGCCGGTTTTCCTCGACCAGGCAGAGATTTAACGCCTTCAGCTCTTCGCGCCGCGCGCGGACGGAATTTTCGGAGCTTCGCAGCACATAGAAAGCGCCGAACATGACGAGCACCCCGACCAGAATATTGCTCTCGAGGCGCACCGGATTGCCGTCGCTCTTGCCCGCAAGCGCGCAGCCGAAACACCAGAGTACGGCGACGAGGGAAATGCGGCTGCCCAGATTGCCGCTCAGACTGATCAGAATGCAGCAAAAACCGTACCAGAGATAGGAGCTCGAGAGACCGCCGCTCATATAAATAAAGATGCCGTAAGCCGCGAGTTCAAGTCCCAGAATCGCGCCGATTGCGCGGCGGCTGCGCTCTTCTTTTAAAGTCTCCGCCCGCAGATAGAGCGCATTTCCCAGGAGACAGGACAGCAACATGCCGATGACGATACCCCAGGCGGACGGGTTGTAAATGCCGCGCGTCTGCATCCCGCGGAGGTAAACCGCCGTCGAGAGTAAGAGTGAGGCCAGTCGAAGGCGTATACAGAGCTCCAGATACTCGTCCCGTTTTTCTGTCATATCCCCCATACAAGTCCCCCGGTTTCCCCTCGGCTTCAATTTTGTCGATTTTCTTAAGTGTAGTTTGTCGCCGCGTTTTGCATTTATGTATACAAAAAAAGGACAAAAAGCGCTTTCTTTCGGCAAAACATTCGATTTACTCTATTTTCCCCAGTATATCGTAAATCTTAAATTATTACAAATAAATGAAGGTCATCTCGTGTATCTTACTGTACACTATCACGCTATTATGTCGCTTTATTCACCGAAATACAGGCATTTCCCACAAATTTACATCTTTGGAACCATTTATCCGGTGTACAAAAGACGGGGCTGAAACCCATGCCTTGCGCACGCAAAAAGGCGCTGTGCTTTCGCACAGCGCCTTTCTTCTTGCCTGTTTCTGCCTGCAAGTGCCGGTTCTTTCGGCTCTCCGGCTTTTACCGCTCTTCTTTCTTCTTTGCGACCGCGAAGCCTGCGAGCAGCATGCCGAGCGCAAGACCTGCGTAGTTCAGCGCGAGCGGTGCCTCACCGGTCTTCGGGAGACGGCGCTTTCTGCCCTGCAGCGCAGTGACCCTGCGCTGCGGACGGCTTCTTGCCGCCGTTCTTCTCCCGCGAGCTTTCCCGTCGCCCTGCCGGTCCGCGTTCTTCTGCGAGGGTCGGCTCGACCGTGTCAGGCTTGTTGTCGACTGTCGGTGTCTCGGACGGCTTTGCGTTGTTCGCCGGAAGCGGCGCGACATTGTTCGGGCTGATGGTCGCGCGGTGTCCGCCGTTTCTGGTTCCGCCGCCGTCCGCCGCCGCCACCGACGTTATCGGTATCCTGATCTTTCTGGTAGACCGCAACGAGGGCCACGTCGTGTGTGGTTCCGGCCGGAATCGTGTTCAGGAACTTGCCGCCGACCACCTGCCAGGTCCAGAAGCGGACGCCCTGCTTCACGGCACCGTAGGGGTTAATCTCGTCCTCGATCGTGAACGTGGTCGGGTTTGCGGCGTTGTTGACACCGCCCGCCGTATCGTAGGTGATGTGGTAGCGAATCGGCTCCCAGACTGCCTTGAAGCTCACCTCGCCGTCGCTCTCCGCCGTGATCTGGTTGTCTGCGACACCCGGTGCGGAGCTCTTCTCCCAGCGGACAAAGGTGTAACCGACGCGGCTCGGGGTCGGCAGCGTGATGGTCTGATCCTCAATCGTATACGAGGTCGGGAGGTTACCGAGGCCCTGAATCGGGCTGTTGCTCGTCTCGCCGAGGTCATAGTTGATTGCATAGTGGTTCGGCGTCCAGCTTGCCGTAATCGTCTGGTTGCCCGTCGTACCTGCCGGAATACTCGTAATCGTCTGACCGTTCGAGGTCCAGCTGCCGGTGTAACCGCGGCGCACCGGCGGAGCCAGCGGGACATCATCCTCGACCGTGAAGGTCGGGACATTGTTGGTCGGGTTGGTCGGCGTGCCGATGCCGCCGCCCGGGTTCAAGTTGTAGTTCACATTGTAGTTCGTGAGCTGCCACTTTGCGTAGTAGGTCTTCGGCGCTGCGTCCATCGTGTGCAGGGTCGTAATCGGCGAACCGCTGAACGCGGCGTTGTCGTACCATCCCTGGAAGGTCGCGCCGTTACGGGTCGGAATGCCGAGCGCAAAGTCCGCGTCCTCGACTGTATAAGAGGTCGGCGTGACTGCGCTTGCCGGGCTCGTCGGCTTGTCATTCATCACATAGGTGATCGGATAGACAATCGCCGGGCTCCACTTCATGTGGAAGTTCTTGTCCTCGAAATCCTGGACGTGAAGGCCTGTCACCGGAGTTGTGTACGCCGCATCCGCGTACCAGCCCTCGAAGGTATAACCGGTTCTCGTCGCCGGGGCGAGCGTAAAGTCGGAACTTAAGACATTGTAGCTTGTCACGGTGTTCGGGTTGGTCGCCGGGTGTGCCGCCGTGTCATGCGCGTGATAGTAAATCTGATAGTCGTTCGGGTTACTCCAGCGCGCGTAGTAGTGCTTGTCGGTAGCATCCATCGTGTGGAGGTTCGTGACCGGGCTTCCCATGAAGGTCGGATTATCGAACCAGCCCTGGAAGGTGTAACCGGATCTGACAGGCGCTGCGATTGCGATGTCCGGATCCTCGACCGTGTAGCTGGTCACCGTATTCGGGTTCGTGCCGCTGGTACCTGCCGGGACACTGTCGTTCATGTCCCACTGCACTGTATAGCTCTTTGCCGCACTCCACTTTGCGTAGTAGTGCTTGTTCTCGGCGTCCATCGTGTGGAGATTCGTGACCGGGGCGCCGGTGAAGCCGGGGTTATCGTACCAGCCGAGGAAATCATAACCGGTTCTCGTCGCCGGGGCAATCGTGACATCCGGGTCGAGAACCGTGTAGCTCGTCACGGTGTTCGGGTTCGTCGCCGCATGGCCTGCCGGGGTGCCATCGTTCAAATCCCACTGCACGGTATAGGTCTTCGGCGCACTCCACTTTGCGTAGTAGTCCTTCGCAGCGGCATCCGCCGTGTGAAGCGTCGTGACCGCTGTGCCGCTGAGACCCGGATTCTCATACCAGCCCTCAAAGTCATAGCCGGTTCTCGTTGCCGGGGCAATCGTGATATCGGAATCCAGAACCGTGTAGCTCGTCACCGTGTTCGGGTTCGTCGCCGCATGGCCTGCCGGAGCCGCATCGTTCAGGTGGAAGTTCACCGGATAACTGTTTGCATTGCTCCACTTCGCGTAGAAGGTCTTCGGCGCCGCATCCATCGCAGAGAACTGCGTGACCGGCGTACCGGTGAACGCTGCGTTATCGTACCAGCCGAGGAAGGTGTAGCCGTTCCGGAGCGGCTGCGCAACCGTAATCGGCGACGGCAGGGTCTCAACCGTATAGGAAGTGAGGTTCACCGCCGGGTTGGTCGCCGGGGTTGTCGGCGTATCGTTCAGCACATAGGTAACCGGGTAGCTGATCGGCGTGCTGTCCCACTTTGCGTAGTAGTGCTTATTCTCGGCGTCCATCGTGTGGAGAGCTGCCGGTGCCGGGTTTGTGAGCGCGGCATCCGTAAACCAGCCGAGGAAGTTGTAACCGGTGCGGGTTGCGGGCGCGATTGCGACATCCGCGTCCTCGACCGTGTAACTCGAAATCGTATTCGGGTTCGTCGCCGGGTGGCCTGCCGGGGTGCCGTCATTCAACGTCCACTGCACGGTATAGGTCTTTGCGGCGCTCCACTTTGCGTAAACGGTGTGGTTCGTCGCGCTCGCCGGGTTAATGGTTCCGACCGGCGTCGTGAGTGCCGCGTCCGAATACCAGCCCTGGAAATCGTAACCCGGGCGGGACGGCCGCCGGAGCGTGATGACCGGATCCGTGACCTGGAAGCCGCCCGGATTTGCCGCGTCATTGGTCGCGGGATGCCCCGCCGGTGTCGCGTCGTTCATCACATAGGTAATCGTGTACGGCAGCGGCGCACTCCACTTTGCGTGCAGCTGCGTCGGGTTCGTATCGCCCTGCGTCGTGTCGAGGGTCGCCGGAGCCGGTGTCGTATAACCTGCATCCGTATACCAGCCGAGGAAGGTGTAGCCCGGGCGGGTCGGAGTGCCGAAGGTGTGATTCGGCGTCTCGACGGTGTAGTCGTAAAGCCGGAATCCGGGTTCGAAGCCGGATGGCCTGCCGGGGTGCTGTCGTGCAGATCATAGCTAAGCGTATAATTCTTCCGCGTCCACTTTGCATAGTAGTCGCGGTTTCCTGCCGGTGCCGCGCTGGTGACCAGCTGGCTCACGGGGCTGCCGCTTAAGCTGCTGTTGTCATACCAGCCGTCAAAGGTGTAACCGGTCATGGTCATCGGCGCCAGCGTGACATTCGGGTCCGTGACCTTGTAGTGCGCAATCGTGTTCGGGTTCACTGCCGTGGCTGCCGTGCGGGAACCCGCCGGAATGTTCTCATGGTAGTGAATGTCATACTGGTTTTCCGTCCAGTTTGCGGTCATCGTAATCACGCCGTTATTCGTGGTCACGAGGTTTGCCGGGGTCGCGCCGTCCGCATACGTTTGGCCGTTCGAACCGGTCCAGCCGTTAAAGGTATAGCCGTTCACGGCAAAGTGGTTCGTGAGGTTTGCGGTTCCCGTGCTGCCGGTAATCGTCTGATCCGGCATGGTGCCCGTCGCGGTCTGGCCTGCCGGTGCGTTCGCGACAAACTTGACCGTATAGTGGTGCGGGTTTCTTGTCACCAGGCCCGGGACATAGGTAATCGTATAGGTACCGATTGCCGTGCTGCCCGCGGTGCCGTTGTCAAGCGTGGTCGGCGCAAGCGGCGTCGCATTGTCTGTCGTCGTGGTCGCGACCGGCTGGCTGTTGTCAAAGTTCACGGTGACGCCCGTCACGCGGTCGCTGCCGATAAGACCGGTCACCGTCACATCGGACGGACTCCAGGTCAGGGGCTCGGTCGCCGTCACGGTGCGCGGATTGACTTTTATCGTGAGCGGCACATTGACCGCACCGCTGCCCGCGTTGGTGAAGCCGCCGTTTGTCCCCTGTGCCACAAACGAGCCGCCTGTGCCCACATTGATTGTGCCGTTGTTTGTGACATTGCTGCCAGCCGGAACGCCGAGCGTGTGCGCGCCCGTGTTGATCACGACACCAGCCGGAATATTGGTGGTCACTGTCGTATTGTTGGTCAGCGTGATCGGCGGATTGCCGTTCTGGTTCGACCAGGCGATCGCATCGTCGAGGTTGCTGAAGTACTGCCGCTGGCCGTTCACAACCACATAGGCGACATCGCTGGTGACGAGCGGAATCGACTGGTTGACCGTCGTGCCGCTCTGCTTATAGGCACTGAACTCGACGAAGAAACCGTGTACATTGTAAGGCGCAAAATCGTAGCCGGTTAAGTTGTGAAGGTCGTTCCAGTGTGTCCCTGCATGAACCTGCATGACAGATTCGTAACCATTGACCGTAACGCCGGCAGTACCAGGTGCGGAATCTGCCCAGTTAGAGCCGTGGACATACATGCCATTCACCGGTCCTCCGGTTGTCTGATCATAATATTCCACCCCTGACTCAGGGCCGTCCTGCCAGCGGAATCGTTTATAGGTCGCCGGTGTTCCTGCCGCACTTGCACTGTAACCCTGTGCATCATACGGCTGCCCCGGTGCGCGAAGTGCTGCGCTGTTGTCGGGCCAAGGCGTGATGCTGTCCGCATCGTTCAGCGGCGCCCAGCGGTTACCGCCTGACCACGCACCGACTGTCGTGATGTTGTCAAGCACTTGATCTTCATCCGCGGAAGTAATCGTGACCAGGTAACCGACCATGCCGTTCAGACGATAGGTCTTTGCGAGGTTATAGCTGTCCGCCCAGCTGACCAGATGACCCGGATTCGGCTCCACATACATATAGTAGTGTTCTGCCGTATCGCCCTTGTCCGTCCGCGGATTCGGAATGGTCGCCTTGGTGATGGTCGCACCGGTCGGCAGATTGTTCGCACCGTTTCCGAGCGTAATCTTGACCTGCTGCGTAGCCCCTGCGCTCGGCAGATGGAACTTAAGGTTGTTCTCGATAAAGGTCTGCGCGTCTGCCGCGGACAGAGCCGTCGGGAAATAATCTGGTAGAACTTGTGCGCGCTCAGAATGTCCGTAAAGGTCTGGACACCGGTCGGCGTGCCGAGAAGCTCAATGCTGCCCACATCGACCTGGAAGTTCATCGAGGTGATGCCGGTTCCCGGTGTGTCGGTGACCGTCACATCCTTTAACTTGTAGGCCAGACGATTGTCGTCGTCGTAGTCGAGACGCTTAAACGCGACCGAGAGCGGCAACGGTGTCGGGGAGGTCGGCGTATAGTTCACGACCGCGAACGGCGAGAAGTGCTCTGCCGCAGCCTGTAAGACCGGCAGGGTTCTCATTGAGACCCCTCGCGGAGCGTGTCGACCTTCTCGTTGGTCTCGTCGATATGGAGGACGGAGACCGCGTTCTTCTCGATTTCCGCCGCGTCGGTACCCGTCTCTGCGCTCGCCGCCGAGACAATCGCAATGTTCCGGAACGAAACCGCGAGGGTACCCTTCGTATTATCCGGCTGAATCGGCTCACCGCTCGCATTCAGCACTGTGAGGTCGCAGAGGAACTGGGTCGTCGCGGACTTGCCCGCCGCCTCGGCGTGCTCGTTAATCTTTTCGAGCACTTCCTTCTCTTCCTCTTCACTGAGTTTCCGCGCTTTCAGCGTTGCCCCCTCCGGGAGCACACCGGCCGGGGCGCTGACTTCAATCTCGACGCCGTCCAGCTGCGTGTGCAGCACCTTCGCCGCATTGGAAGGTGTGCCCCAGCGCGCGGAACCGGCAGTCAGATCCTCTGCCTTCTTTTCCTTCGCCGCCGCATCGGAAGGACTTGCGCTGCCCTTCTGCGCCAGCTGCCGCTGTACGTCCTTCGGAAGCGCGAGGTCATTGATGAGCTCGGCATCCTCCCGGTACTCCTCGGCAGACGGCGCTGCGAAAGCGGGCGTCGCCGTCGAAATGTTCAGGGCGACCATTGCCGCACTGAGCATTCCGGCCAGCAGACGCTTTGACCAGTTCCTTCGTTTTCTCATATGCTTTCCTCCTTGTTACCCTTGCCTACCATAGCTTCTTCTTAATATTTTAGCTAGGTCTGTAAGGATTTTCAATCTTATATGAAGAAATTTTTAAGTTTATTGTCATTCACTTAACATAGGAATTGAGTTTTAATCAACACTTTCATAAATAGTGTTGATTAACTTGAGCCGAACGCGGGGATTTTTGCACGAAAAAAGCGCCGTGCTCCCGCACAGCGCCTTTTTTGTATTTTTTATTTTTCTTCCGACCGCTTTACCGCAGTTCCTCGGCGAGCGCTTCCGCTGCCTTGGCGAGTGCTGCCTGCACGCCCGCGGGGTTCTTGCCGCCCGCCTGCGCGATATTCGGTCTGCCGCCGCCGCCACCGCCGATCAGCGGCGCAATCGCCTTGATGAGCTTTCCGGCATTGGCGCCCTTCTCTTCCGCCGCCTTGCCGACCATCACGAGAGGTTTACCTGCGCCTCATCCGCGCTCGCGAGCACGGCCACGCCGCCCTCGGTCTTCCGGAGCAGACTGTCGCCGAGGTTCCGGAGCTCGTTCATCTCGATCTTTGCGAGCGCGGTCGTGAGGAGCTTCACGCCCTTCACTTCCCGCACTTCTTCGCCTGCATTCGCCGCGGCATTCCGCGCGAGCTCGGCGCGAAGTTTCTCGTTCTGCTTCTCGCTCTCGCGGAGTTCCTGCTGCAGCTGCTGAACGCGCTGCGGCAGTTCCGCGCGGTTGGTCTTTAACTGCGCCGCGAGCTCTTCGAGCTCCCGCACCGCAGCCTCGTAGTAGGCGGTCAGCGCGTCGCCGGTCAGTGCCTCAATGCGGCGCACGCCCGCCGAAATGCCGGTCTCGGAGATAATCTTCATCGCACCGATATTCTCGGTATTCTTCACATGGGTGCCGCCGCAGAGCTCGGTCGAGAAATCACCCATCCGCACCACGCGGACCTCGTCGCCGTACTTTTCGCCAAACAGCGCCTTTGCGCCCTCCTTCTTCGCTTCTTCGATACCCATGACCTTGGTCTCGACCGGATGTGCCGCCCGAATCTCGCGGTTCACCAGCGTCTCGACCTCTTTGATTTCTTCCGGGGTGAGCGCCGCAAAGTGCGTGAAGTCAAAGCGCAGTCTGTCCGCGCTCACAAAGCTGCCCGCCTGGTTCACATGATTGCCGAGCACCTCGCGGAGCGCCTCGTGCAAGAGATGCGTGCCGGAGTGGTTCTTCGCCGTATTCTCGCGATTTGCCGCATCGACCGTGAGCGTCACGGTCTCGCCGATCCGGAACATGCCGGAGAGCACCTTGCCGGTGTGGCCTACCTTGCCGCCCTTTAAGTGAATCGTGTCGCGCACCGCAAAGCGGTTGTTGCCGGCTTCGATCACGCCGACATCGCCCTGCTGGCCGCCCATCGTCGCATAGAAAGGCGTCTTGTCGGTCACAATCGTGCCCTCATCGCCCTCTGCGAGCGCTTCGGTAAGCGCCGTTGCATCCTCCTCGCTCTCGTCGGGGAGAATGCGAACCATCGCCGTAATCTTGCCCTCGTCCGTCAGCCTGTCATAGCCGGTGAACTCGGTCGTGAGCTTCGGATCGATCTGCTGGTAAGCGGTCTGCGCCTCGCCCATATAGTTCGTGGTCTTTCTCGCCTTCCGCGCAGTCTCCCGCTGCACCTGCATCGCCTTCTGGAAGCCCGCTTCATCGACCGTGAAGCCGCGCTCGGCGAGAATCTCCCGCGTCAGATCGAGCGGGAAGCCGTAGGTGTCGTAGAGCTTAAACGCGTCCTCGCCGGAGAGCTCGGTCTTTTTCTCCGCGGAGAGCGTCTCCTCGAGTTCCGCGAGAATCGAGAGACCCTGGTCAATCGTGCGGTTGAACTTCGCCTCTTCCTCGGTCAGCACCTTTAAGATCATCTCACGCTTCTCTTCGAGCTCCGGATAGCCGTCCCTCGAGGAGGCAATCACGGTCTCGGCGAGCTTGCCGAGGAACGCGCCCTCAATGCCGAGGAGTCTGCCGTGGCGCGCCGCGCGGCGCAGGAGCCTCCGGAGTACATAGCCTCTGCCCTCGTTGCTCGGCATGATGCCGTCCGAAATCATAAAGGTGCAGGAGCGCACATGGTCGGTAATCACGCGAAGCGAGACATCCTTCTTCTCGTCCTCTTTGTACTGCGTCCCGGCGAGCTTTGCCGCCTCGTCGAGCAGGGCGCGTATGGTATCGACCTCGAAAATCGACTCGACATCCTGCACGACAACCGCAAGGCGCTCAAGACCCATGCCGGTATCGATGTTCTTCTGCTTGAGCTCGGTGTAGTGCCCGTGACCGTCGTTGTTGAACTGGCTGAAGACGTTGTTCCAGACTTCCATGAAGCGGTCGCCCTCGCCGCCCATCACATCCTCGGGACCGGTGCCGTAGGCTTCGCCGCGGTCATAGTAAATCTCGGAGCAGGGGCCGCAGGGGCCGGAGCCGTGCTCCCAGAAGTTATCCGCCTTGCCGAAGCGGTAAATACGCTCCGGCGCGATGCCGATCTCATCCCGCCAGATTGCGAAGGCCTCGTCATCCTCCTCATAGACCGAGGGATAGAGGCGGTCCGGCTCGAGTCCCACCGTCTTCGTCAGAAACTCCCAGCTCCAGTGAATCGCCTCGCGCTTAAAGTAGTCGCCGAACGAGAAATTTCCGAGCATCTCGAAGAAGGTGCCGTGGCGCGCGGTCTTGCCGACATTGTCAATGTCGCCCGTGCGAATACACTTCTGACAGGTCGTCACGCGGCGGCAGGGCGGAATCTCCTGGCCGGTGAAATACGGCTTTAACGGCGCCATGCCGGAGTTGATGAGCAACAGGCTGTTGTCGTTGTGCGGCACCAGGCTGAAGCTCTTCATGATCAAATGTCCTTTGCTCTGAAAGAACTCCAGATACATCTTGCGGAGTTCGTTGACTCCGTATTTCTTTGCAATCATTGCACTGCCCCTCTGTGTTTAAATTTTCGAATTTCCTAACTTTCTATTTTAGCCGTAAACTGCCGTTCTGTAAATCCGCTTTGTGCTGTCCCTACGGCAGTCTGTCCTTGTACTGCTCCAGGAGCTGATAGGCGCGGGCGCGCGTATTTCCGCCTGTTCCCGCACAGAGAGCACAGCGCCGCTCTCCGCCGGGACATCGCGCTTTCTGCGCCAGTCCTGCTGGTCTTTCGTAAAAGGACGCTGCCTCCTGCTCGCTCAACACGGCCGGGAGCACCTGACAGAGCGCATTGAGCTGGGTCTCCCAGTAGCGGAGCTCTGATGTCGCAAAGCGTGTCTCGCTGTCCGCGCGGCTGTCCTTCTTCGCCTTTTCCCGGAGTATCGCTATGGTTCTGTCCGTGTCCTCAAACTTCTCCCGGAAATCCCGGTAACTTCGCCCGGTGACGCCCGTGTCGGCGAGTGTCCCCGGTGACGCTCATCTCGGCAGCCCGCGCCGCTGCCGCGCGCCGCTTTTCGCGGAGCACTGTCTCTGCGAGCAGCGTAAACGCGATACCCGCAAAAAGGACAAAGCAAAGGAGACGCCATCTCTCATGCCGTCTCATTGACTTTGTCCTCCAATACAGCGCGGTGATCCGCCGCGTCGGTCGCGAGGGCATCGCATCTCTCATTCTCCGGATGCCCCGCATGTCCTTTGACCCAGCAAAATGTCACCTTGTGCGGCGCCATTGCCGCAAGGAGACGCTTCCAGAGGTCTATGTTCTTCACGGGCTCATTCTTTCCCCGGGTCCAGTTTTTCTTCTGCCAGCTGTCGATCCAGTGCTGATTGAACGCATCGACCAGATAGCGGGAATCCGAATACACCGTGACCTCACAGGGACGCGTCAATGCCTCGAAGCCCGCGATACAGCCGAGGAGCTCCATGCGGTTGTTGGTGCTCTTTTTGAACCCCGCCGAGAGTTCTTTCTCGTGTTTCCGCCCGCTGCCGTCTATGACCTGCAGAATGGTGCCGTAGCCCGCAGGCCCTTCGGGATTGCCGCGCGCCGCGCCGTCCGAAAATAGATTTACGCTCGTCACTGCTTTTTCCCCGCTGTCTTTTATTCGCTGAGGTAAGCGCTCTTCACCTCTGCATTGTGTAAGAGTTCCTCGGCCGTGCCGGAAAGGCGGATGGTACCCGTCTCGAGCACATAAGCGCGGTTTGCGATCGAGAGCGCCTTCTTTGCGTTCTGCTCGACCAGGAGCACCGTGGTGCCGCTCTCGTGAATGGATTTGATGATGTCAAAAATCTCATTCACATAGATCGGCGAAAGTCCCATCGAGGGCTCGTCGAGCACCAGCATCTCGGGCTTACTCATGAGAGCGCGTCCCATCGCGAGCATCTGCTGCTCACCGCCGGAGAGTGTACCGGCGAGCTGATTTTTCCGCTCCGCAAGGCGCGGAAAGCGGCGATATATCTCTTTGAGGCTCTCCGCCTTCTCCTCTTTGCTGTGCCGCGTAAACGCGCCGAGCTCCAGATTCTGTAAGACCGAGAGCTGGGAAAAGACTCTTCTGCCCTCCGGCACATGCGCGAGACCGCGCCGAACAAGCTGATAACCCGGCACATGGGTGATGTTCTGTCCGTTGTAGACAACCTCGCCGCCCGAAGACGGCAGGAGGCCGGTAATCGTGTGGAGCGTTGTGGTCTTGCCGGCGCCGTTTGCGCCGATCAGGGTCACAATCTCGCCGCGCTTCACCTCAAACGAGATGCCGCGGATTGCGTGTATCATGCCGTAATAGACATGTAAATCTGTCACTTTGAGCAATTCGTCCATATGCCCTCCTCACTCGCCGAGGTAAGCCTTCACGACCTCCGGGTCGTGCAGCACTTCCTGTGTTTCGCCTTGTTTCAGCACCTTGCCGAAGTTCAGAACCGTGAGGCGCTCGCAGATGCCGGAGACCAGCTTCATGTCGTGCTCAATCAGGAGTATCGTCATGCGGAAACGCTTCTGCACCAGCTGAATCGTCTCCATGAGCTCTGCCGTCTCATTCGGATTCATGCCGGCCGCCGGCTCATCGAGCAGTAAGAGCTTCGGCTCGGTCGCCAGTGCGCGCGCAATCTCCAGTTTCCGCTGGGAACCGTAGGGCAGGTTTTTGGCTCTCGTATCCGCGAACTGTTCCAGATGAAATACTTCCAGCAACTCCGTCGCGCGGCGGTTCATCTCCTTCTCCTGTGCGCGAAACCGCGGCAGGCGAAGAATGCCCTCCAGGGTCGTGTACGGATAGTGGTTGTGGAGACCCGCCTTTACATTATCAAGCACCGAGAGATTCGAGAAGAGCCGGATGTTCTGGAAGGTTCTCGCGATACCCGCCTGGTTGATTTCAATAATCGACTTGCCCGTCAGCTCCTTGCCGTCGAGGCGGATGCTGCCCTTGTCGGGGCGGTACACGCCGGTCAGGAGATTGAAGATGGTTGTCTTGCCTGCGCCGTTCGGGCCGATCAGACCCGAGAGTTCATTCTCCTCCAGGGTAAGCGAGAAATTGTCGACCGCCTTCAGGCCGCCGAAGGAGATGCCGATATTTTTTACTTCTAACATTGCCATGGTATCGCCTCCTTAAGCCTGCTTGCCGGGTTTCCGGAAACCGGAGAAAAGCCGCTCCCGGTACTGAATGAACGAGGGTGCCGAAGTAAAGAGCATCATGAGAATCAGGACAACCGCATAAATCAGCATACGGAAGTCGCTGAGGCCTCGGAGCAGCTCGGGCAGCGCCGTCAGAACCACTGCGGCAATCACCGAACCGCGCATATTGCCGATGCCGCCCATCACGACAAAGACCAGAATCGCAATGGACATATTATAGCCGAAGTTCTTCGGCAGAGCCTGCAGCGTGCTCAGATTGTGCGCATAGAGCACACCGCCGACACCCGCGAGCGCCGCCGAAATCGTGAAGGCGAGGAGCTTATAGCGGGTCACATGGAGGCCGACCGACTCCGCCGCAATCTCGTTGTCGCGAATCGCCATGATAGCGCGCCCCGTGCGGGGAGCGAATCAGATTCTGCACAATGAAGAGCGAGAGCAGCAGGAGGATAATGCCGGCAAGGAAGGTCGAGAGCCGCGGCGTGCCGGTAATCCCCTGCGCGCCCTTGATTAAAATCTTGCCGCCGGCTTCGAGCTTCAGCGCCGCCGTGTCTTTCAGCGAGACATGCACGCCCTTCGCATCCACGCCGAGATAGAGCGCGTTGATGATATTCTTCACAATCTCGCCGAACGCAAGTGTCACAATCGCGAGGTAGTCGCCCTGCAGCCGGAGCACCGGGATGCCGATCAGGAAGCCGAAGAAGGCCGCCACTGCCGCGCCGATCAGCACGGCGAGCACAAAGTCGAGACCGCCCGGGAGCTTACCCGCCATCAGATTCGTAAAGAGCGCGGAGCTGAAGGCACCGACACACATGAAACCGGCGTGTCCGAGGGACAATTCGCCCGAAATGCCGACCACCAGATTCAGACTGACCGCGAGAATCGCATAGGTGCAGAGCGGCACCAGAAGGCCCTTAAAGAGGGAACTCACCGCGCCGCCGTTTACCATCAACTGCACAATCACAAAGGCGAGAATCACAAGGCCGTAGGTGATGCAGTCGTTTATAAATGCTTTCTTTTCCGATGTTCTGTTCATATTACACCTTCTCTCTCATCTGTTTCCCGAGTATGCCGGTGGGCCGCACCACCAGAACCAGAATGAGCACCGAGAAAACAATGGCATCCGAGAGTTTGGAGGAGAGATATGCCTTCGAGAGGTTCTCGAGCACACCGAGCAGGAGGCCGCCGATTAACGCGCCGGAATCGAGCCGATACCGCCGAGAACCGCCGCGACAAAGGCCTTAATGCCGGGCATGGCGCCGGTGGTCGGCGTGAGGGTCGGATACGCCGAGCAAAGCAGCACGCCCGCAATCGCTGCGAGCGCCGAGCCGATGGCAAAGGTCAGGGCGACCGTCGCATTGACATTGATGCCCATCAGCGTCGCAGCGCCTCTGTCCTCCGCGACCGCAAGCATCGCCTGGCCTGCGCGGGTCTTATTGATGAAGCTGGTCAGCGCCACCATGATGATAAAGCAGACCGCAATCGCCGCGACCGTCTCGCCGGAAATAACCAGCTGGCCGTTTGCAAAGCTCATCGATTTGATCGGCACCACCGAGCGAAAGCTCTTCGGGTTAGCGCCGAAGATGAGCAACGCGAGGTTCTGCAACAGGTAGGAGACGCCGATTGCCGTAATCAAGACCGCGAGACTGTTCGCGCCGCGGAGCGGCTTGTAGGCGACCGCCTCGATGATGACGCCGAGTGCCGTGCAGAAAAGAACAGAGAGCAGCACAGCCGCGGATGCCGGCAGGTTCAGGGCTGTCATCGCCGTGAACGCGACATAGCCGCCGACCATGATGATATCGCCGTGTGCAAAGTTCAGCATCTTCGCGATGCCGTAGACCATCGTATATCCCAGCGCGATAATCGCATAGATGGAACCTAAGCTGATTCCGCTGAGCAAATAAGACAAAAATTTCATGACTGCTCTCCTTTATGATAAAGAAAGGGCTGCAAATTACGCAGCCCTTTCGCTCTTCTCTTCCGTATGCGCTCAGTTCTCGATCGACTGGTAAGCGCCGTCCTTGATCACGACTGCCTTCGGCTCCTTGGACGGCGAACCGTCCGCATTCCAGGTGATGGTACCGGTGAGGCCCTCGAGCTTGATCTCCGTCATCGCCTTCTCCATTGCCGTGCCGAGTTCTTCCACCGACATCGACGGGTTCAGATTTGCCTTCTCCGCCGCTGCCTTAATTGCATACATACCGTCGTAGGTATCCGCCGCGAACTGAATCGGAACCTCCTTGAAGCGCTCCTTGTACGCCGCGACAAACTTCTGGGTCTTTTCATCCTTCGCATCCGCGGAGAACGGCGTCAGAAGCATGAGACCCTCTGCGAGCGACTTGTCGAAGCCCTCGAGGTTCAGGATACCGTCCATGCCGTCGCAGCCGAAGAAATCGGGCTGTAACCCATGTCCTTGCTCTGCTTCAGAACAAGCGCCGCCTCGGTGTAGTAGAACGGCAGGAAGACAAGCTCTGCGCCCGCGTTGCGGATGTTCTGGAGCTGGATGTTGAAGTCGGTCTTATTGTCCGCCGTGAACTGCTCGTCCGCGACAATCTGAAGACCGTTCTTCTCGGCATTTGCAACAAAGCTGTCGTGAATACCGCTCGAGTAAACATCGGAGGAATCGTAGAGAATACCGATCTTTGTCGCAAGCTTGTGGCTGCCGATGTACTCGGCAGACTTCTCACCCTGCTGCGGATCCGAGAAGCAGACCGCAAAGGTGTTGGAGTTTGCAATGCAGTCCGGTGCGGAACCCGACGGGGTCAGCTGGAACATGTTGTCCTTCACGGACTCGTTCGAAACCTGAATACAGGGTGCGCTCGTCACCGTGCCGAGCAGCATCTGCATACCCCAGTCCTTCAGGTGGTTGTATGCGTTGACCGACTTCTCTGCGTCGTGCTCGTCGTCGTCGAACTCAATCTCGACCTTGTAGCCGTTGATGCCGCCGGCAGCATTGATCTCATCGACCGCAATCTGCTGCGCGTTCTTGCAGGCAAGACCGTAGACTGCCGCGCCGCCGGTCACCGGGCCGATGCCGCCGATTTTCCAGACCGCGCCGTCCTTACCGGCTTCGCTCTGTCCCTCTGCCTTGCTCTCACCTGCTGCCTTGGTCTCACCCGCCGCCTTGGTCTCGCTGCTCTTCTGCTGACCGCAGGCTGCAAGTCCGAAGACCATGGAAGCTGCTAATAATACAGATATCGCTTTCTTCATAACTTTTTTCCCTCCCAAACAACATACCAAACAGATATGTCGAAAATTATAAAGAGCATATCTAGAGATGTCAACCGGCAGGGCGCAAAATATAGCGATTCAGCAGATTTGATATACACCGTTCCGGATAATAACGACTTTCGGTTCCTTTGACGGCGCGCCGTCCGCACTCCAGGTAATCGTTCCGGTCACCCCCTGTAACCGAATCTCGGTCATGGCCTGCTCCATTGCGCTGCCGATTTCCGAGACCGACATTGCGGGCGTGATATTTGCCTTCTCCGCCGCCGCCTTGATTGCATACATACCATCATAGGCATCGGCCGCGAACTGATCGGGCGTCTCGTGATATTTTTCGCGGTACGCCGATGTGAAGTGCTGTGTCGCCGCATCCTCCGCCTCCGCAGAGAACGGCGTGAGCAACATGAGCCCCTCGGCGAGCGACTTGTCAAACCCCTCGACATTCAGGATACCGTCGATTGCATCACAGCCGAAGAAGGTCGGCTGATAGCCCATCGCATGGCTCTGCTGTAACACGAGTGCAGCCTCCGTGTAGTAGAAGGGGATAAAGACCACATCCGCCCCCGCATTCCGGAGATTTTGCAGCTGAACGGTAAAATCGGTTTTATTGTCCGCCGTGAATTGTTCATCGGCGACAATCGAAAGACCGAGCTTCTTCGCATTCTCCGCAAAACTGTCGCGGATTCCGCTCGAGTAGACATCGGACGCATCATACAGGATTCCGATTTTGGCTCCGTCCATGCGACTCTTCATATATGCCGCGGATTTCTCCCCCTGCTGGGCACTGGAAAAGCAGACCGCGAAGGAATTCGGATTCGCGATGCACTCGGGCGCCACGCCGCAGGGGGTCAACTGAAACAGATTGTCCTGTACGGACTCATTGGAAACCTGAATACAGGGGCCGCTGGTCGGCGTGCCGAGCAACATCTGCATGCCCCAGTCTTTGAGTTCGTTGTAGGCATTCACGGACTTCTCGGCATCGTGCTCGTCATCATCATATTTCATCACGATCGGGTAGCCGTTGATGCCGCCGGCCGCATTGATTTCCTCAACCGCGAGCTCCTGTGCGTTCCGGCAGGAGATGCCGTAGACGGCTGCGCTGCCGGTCACCGGGCCGATGCCACCGATCTTCCAGACAGTACCGGCTTCCGCCGTCGTACTGCCGTCTGTGCTCTCACCGCCGCTCTGCGTATTTCCGCAGGCCGCGAGACAAAGCGCCACCGAGACTGCCAAAGCAGTCGCAACCAGTCGTTTCATAGAGGGCTCCTCCTTCTCAATTCATTGATGTGAATAATTTTTGCACAGTATAGTCACATCGGATTGAATTGTCAAGAAAAAAAGCCCCTCGATTATTTTTGAATATTTATAAATGATTCCACTCCGCAATCGGATCCCGCTCCATGAGCATGCGCACAGCTTCCGCCGCCGGCAGCTCCGAAAAGAGCACGCGGTTCACAACATCCACAATCGGCATTTCGACCTGCTCCCGCTCGGCGAGCGCAAGCGCCGCCTTTGCGGAGTACACGCCTTCCACGACCTGTCCGACTTCCCGCATGGCCTCTTCGACCGGCTTTCCCTGACCGATCAGGATTCCGGCTCTCCGGTTTCTCGAGTGCATGCTCGCACAGGTCACAATCAGGTCGCCGATGCCGGTGAGACCCGCAAAGGTCTCCCAGTGCGCGCCGATTTTCACGCCGAGACGTGCGGTCTCCGCGATGCCGCGCGTTATTAACGCAGCCTTCGTGTTGTCGCCGTAGCCGAGACCGTCTGCGATGCCCGCCGCGAGCGCAATCACATTTTTGACCGCGCCGCCGAGCTCAATGCCCTTCACATCGGTCGAGGTGTACACGCGGAACACGCGGTTCATAAAAAGCGCTTGCACCTGTTCCGCGACCGCACTGTCCGCCGCTCCCGCGACACAGGGTCGTCGGAGGCGTCTCGCGACCTCTTCCGCGTGGCTCGGTCCCGAGAGGCAGGCAACGACCGCATCCGGAATTTCTTCCTGTACCTCGTCGGTCTGGAAGAGGAGGCTCTTCTCCTCAATGCCTTTTGCGACACAGACGAGAAGCTGCCCTGTCTTCACATAGGGGCGCAGCTCTCGCGCGACACCGCGCGTATAGACCGAAGCGGTCGCAAGGACAATCGCGTCCTGCCTCTCGCCCGCCTTTTTCATGTCGGACGTAAACTGCATCCCTGCCGGCAGCTCGAGGCCGCCGAGCGCGGACGATTTCCGCGTGCGGCGCAGTTCCTCCGTGTGCTCCGCAAAGGGAGACCAGAGCAGTACCTCGTGGCCGTTGTCCGAGAGCAACATGGCAAGCGCCGTACCCCAGGCGCCGGAACCCAGAACCGAAATTTTAGCCATTATTTTTTCACCTCCATGCCGCGCGTAAACAGATGTAACTGACTCTCTTCGCCGCGAAGCAGCCGCCCGATGTTCGCGCGGTGGCGGAAGATAGAGAGCAGGGGATTAAACAGGGCAAGAAGCAGAAACTCTGTCTGAAATGCCGCGCCGACCGGCAACGCATGCCGGAAAAAGAAAACCAGTGCGAGCACCAGTAATAAGAGCATCGACAGAATCGACGAGAGCGAGACATAGTGAAACAGATAGCAGGTCACAATGAAGAGGAGGCACCAGGCAAGTGCCAGTCTCCAGTCGAGCGCAATCAACACACCGACCGTGCTCGCAACGCCCTTGCCGCCGCGAAAGCCGAGATAAAACGGATAGTCATGCCCGAGCATCACGCCGGTCGCGGTCCAGAGCACCATGAGAAGCTGAAGCTCTGCCTGTCCCCGGAAAAAGTGACGCGCGAGCACACAGGGAATAATCGCCTTAGCCGCATCGAGGAGCAGCACCAGAATCCCGGCTCCCGTCCCCATGACACGGAGCGAATTGGTCGCGCCGGTCGAATGGCTGCCGTAGTTCCGGACATCCAGTCCTTTCGCTCTGCCGAGAAAATAGCCGCTCTGAAAACTACCGCAGAGATAGCCGATCAAAAGCCAGAGAAGTCTCTCCATAGGTCACTCCTTGTCCTTTCCCTGTCGCTCCCGGATAAAGAAGCGCAGCATGGTTCCGCGGAACCCGAAGGCCTCACGGATACGGTTCTCGAGATAGCGCTGGTAGGAGAAATGCATGAGTTCCTTACTGTTTACAAAGAACACAAAGGTCGGCGGCTTCACCGCAACTTGGGACGCGTAGAAAATCTTCAGGCGGTGCCCCTTGTCGGACGGCGGCTGCTTTAAGACAGTCGCCTCGGTGATAATCTCGTTCAGCACGCCCGTCCGGATGCGAAGCGTCTGCGAAGAGCGTATCATGTCGATCATCTCGAAGAGCTTGTTCATGCGCTGACCGGTCTCGGCGGAGACAAAGAGGAACTCGGCATAGCTCATAAACGAAAGCGTGCTCTTGATTTTGTCGGTGAACTCCTTCATGGTCTTATCCGTCTTTCGACCAGGTCCCACTTGTTCACGACAACCAGGATGCCCTTGCCTTTCTCGTGCGCGACACCGGCAATCTTGGCGTCCTGCTCGGTCACGCCCTCGCTCGCATCAATCACGAGCAGCACGACATCGGCCCGCTCGACCGCTGTCACCGTGCGGATAATCGAGTATCTCTCGATGTCCTCGTGAATTTTAGACTTTCGCCGTATGCCGGCCGTGTCGATGAAGACATATTCCTGTCCGTCGTGTACCACAACCGTATCGATTGCGTCGCGCGTGGTGCCCGCAATGTCGGAGACAATCACGCGGTTCTCGCCGAGCAGGCGGTTGATAATCGAGCTCTTGCCCACATTCGGCTTGCCGATCAGTGCGACCTTCGGGCGCTCATCCTCTTCCGCTTCGCTCTCTTCGACCTGCGGGAAGTAGGCCTCGACAGCCTCTAAGAGATCGCCGATGCCGAGGCGGCTCGCCGCCGAGACCGGAATCGGGTCACCGCAGGCGAGATTGTAGAATTCATAGATATCATTCTGAAACTTGCTGAAACTGTCCACTTTGTTGACCGCGAGCACGACCGGCTTCTTTGCGCGGCGCAACATATCGGCGACGCGGTCGTCGGCGTCGGTGACACCGGTGCGGACATCGGTGAGGAAGATGATTACATCCGCTGTCTCAATGGCAATCTCCGCCTGTTCCCGCATCGACACCAGCAGTTTATCCCGGGATTCCGGCTCGATACCGCCGGTGTCAATCAGCGTAAAGTCGCGATTTAACCAGGTGCAGTCCGCATAGATTCTGTCCCGGGTCACACCCGGAATATCTTTGACAATCGAAATCGGCTCTCCCGCAATGGCGTTGAAGAGCGAGGATTTGCCGGTATTGGGCCGCCCGACAATGGCGACAATCGGTTTACTCATAGCTTTCTCCTTTTTTTCAAAGCACAGGGGCGTTAGCCTTTGTGGAATTTCTCGGTCGCGAGCTCATAGGCGCTGCCGCCGCCCGTAAAGCGGTATTCCCTGTCATTGATTGCGTCCACAAGATCATCCCCGCCCATGCCGATGATCACGCAGCGAACACCGAGCTCCCGCTCAAGGTCTGCGCGCGTCATGTCGTCGAGCAGCACTTCCTCGCCGCTCCGAAACACACACTGCGGGAGCAAGAGGCGGTCGCCGAGTGGCTTCCCTCTGAGACCGTCCAGAATATCCCGCCCGGTCAGAAGCCCTGTCACCGTGATTTTTCTCGCCGAAGAAATGATTCTCCAGCGGGTAGAACAAAAATCTTTTTGGCGGGGAGTTTCTCCCCGATTCGCGCAAGTTCCCGCGCAAGACTCGGCGCGGCGAGGAGACCGCTGAAGGTACTCACGGTTTCCGTTTGCGCCGACGGCACTACCGCCGACAGCGCCTCTCCGATTTCCTCGTGTAAGAGGGTCAGCATACCGACGCCGTTTTCCAGCTGCGGATAGCCGTCGTAGCGCGAAGGCTCGGGGAGCGGCCTGCCCGCCGTCAGATAAAATTCATCCGACGCCTGGACAAAGTGAATCCCGCACTTTTCCATGGCGCGGCGCTGGATGTCTTCAATTATATCGATTGCATTCGCGCAGTCCTCGGGCCCGAGGAGCTCTAACTTCTCTAACTTGTCGCGATAGTTTGTGAGGCCGACCGGCACCACGGAGACCGACTGCATGAGCGGCGCATAGCGGAGCAAATCCGTCAGGGTGCGCTTTAACTCTTCGCCGTCGTTATAGCCCTTGCAGAGCACAATCTGCCCGTTCATCTGTATACCCGCGTCGTAGAGCTTATCGAGATAGCGCAATTTTTCGCCCGCAAAGCGATTTTTCAGCATGCGGACGCGGAGCGAGGGGTTTGTCGTATGCACGGAGATATTAATCGGTTCCAGGCGATATTGAATGATGTGTTGAATATCCGCCTCTTTCATATTGGTGAGCGTCACATAGTTGCCCTGCAGGAAACTGAGGCGCGAATCATCATCCTTAAAATAAAGCGTATCACGCATTCCGCCCGGCATCTGGTCGATAAAGCAGAAGATGCAGCCGTTTGAGCAGGAGCGATATTCACTCATCAGACCGTTCTCAAAGACCAGCCCCGGGTCCTCGCCGCCGTTCTCGATCTCGTACTCCCACTCCTCGCCGTCCGGCTTCAGAACGAGCAGGGTGATGACTTCCGCACTCACCTGATAGCGGTAGTCAAAGACATCGGCGACCGTTTTTCCGTTTACTTCCAAGAGGCGGTCTCCCGCCGCGATTTCCAATTCCGCCGCCGCACTTCCCGGCTCCACGGCAGCAATTAAATGTCCCTTGTTTTCCGCCACAATCAACTCCTTTACTTTCTCGCATTTTACATGAATTATGAACGCTTTGCAACGCAGCCTTGCGGCAGGGAAACGAAAATGCTATGATTTAAAAAATATGCCATGTCTCTGACAGACCCAGCTGTTTTTTAGAAGGAGAACGAAGAAAGATGTCCAATCAGTCCACCGAAAAACAATCGTCTTCCCGTTGCGCCGCTGAAAATCGCAGCGCTCGAGGCTGCCGCGATCTCGCGGAAAAAAAGTCAACGCTCACCTCGTGCGGATGCGCGCTGCGGGCGCGGAAGCGACCGATGAGCGCCGCCGCTCCCTGCACTACCGCGGCTATGACGCCGATTCCTATCTCCTCTCCATCAACTGCCCGCGTTTCGGCACCGGTGAGGGCAAGGGCGTCATCAACGAGTCCGTACGCGGCGCCGACCTTTTTGTGATGGTCGATGTCACCAACTACTCTCTGACCTATAAGGTGGACGGCAATGAGAACCACATGTCGCCGGATGACCACTTCCAGGATTTAAAGCGCATCATCGCGGCGGGCGGCGCGGCAGCGCACCGCGTGAATGTGATTATGCCCTTCCTCTACGAGGGCCGTCAGCACAGAAGAACCAAGCGGGAGTCATTAGACTGCGCCTACATGCTGACCGAACTCGCGAACATGGGCATCGAGAACTTCATCACCTTCGACGCACACGACCCGCGCGTCCAAAACGCGACCCCGCTCTCCGGCTTTGACAACTTCATGCCGACCTACCAGTTCATCAAGACCTGCTTCCTGAACATTCCGGATATGAAGGCGGACAAGGAGCACCTGATGATTATCAGCCCGGACGAGGGCGCAATGGACCGCGCAATTTATATTTCGAACATTCTCGGGGTCGACATCGGCATGTTCTACAAGCGCCGCGACTACTCGAAGGTCGTCGACGGCCGCAACCCGATTGTGGCCCACGAGTTCCTCGGCGCGAGCGTGAAGGACAAGGATGTGCTGATCATCGACGATATGATTTCCTCCGGCGAGAGCATGATGGACACCGCGAAGAATCTGAAAGACCGCGGCTGCAAGCGCGTCATTGTCTGCGCAACCTTCGGTCTCTTCACAAACGGTGTGAAGAGCTTCCGCGAGAAGTACGATGCCGGCATCATCGACTATGTCTGCACGACAAACTTAAACTACCGCAGACCTGAGCTCCTCGAGGAGCCCTGGTACCTCGAGGCGGATATGAGTCCCTATCTCGCCTACATCATTGACAGTCTGAACGCCGACGCCTCCTCGGGCGACAAGCTCTCTTCGACGCGAAAGATTCAGGACTTCTTAAAGAACCTGCAGAACGAGGAATACCAGTACTTCGGCTCTGTCATCGAATAAACCCACAGAAAGCGGAGCGCGGCTTTTGCCGCGCTCCCGCTTTCTGTCTCTGTATGCTGTTTCGTCGGACCGTTCGCCTCTCGCTACGCGTTTCCTCCCTCTTCCGCCTCGCTTCGAATGTGCCCTGCGGCGATGTGCCGCTGCAATATCTCATCCGTAACCCGGAAGAGTTCCGCCGAGCCGAGAGAGGTGCGGCGCTGCCTGCCGTAAACCTGGGAGGCCGTGACCGCGTGCTCTTTCCAGTCGCCGCCGTCATTGCTGTCGTTTAAGAGGAGCGGCTGGAGATTGTCCATGGCGCGCGCAAAGCGGGCATCGGCACTCTCTCCGGCGTCAAACTCCGCAAAGAGCGCCCGGAACTCGCCCGCCTGATCCTCGGGCAACAGTCCGAAAATACGCTCCGCGGCTGCCGCCTCTCTGGCAGCCTGGCTTTCTTTTGCCGCCTCGTCGTAGGCATAGGTATCGCCGGCATCGATTTCGACCACATCGTGCAGGAGGCACATCAGCATGACCCGCGCAATATCGACCGGTTCATTCGCATACTCGCGGAGCAGATAGGCCATCAGCGCCATGTGCCACGCATGTTCGGCATCATTCTCGCGCCGCCCGTGTCCCGTCAAGTGGGTCTGCCGGAGTACATTTTTCTCTTTGTCGAGCTCGAGCGCAAAAGGCAAGCTGACGCCCGAGGCGCTCGTTCATCGCGTCTCTCCCGGCCGCGGCGATGCGGAATCCGCGATGCCGATAAAAGCGGCGTTTAAGCCGCGCTTCGGCCCCTGGGCGCGGTGCGAAAAACAGGCGCTTTGCATTCCGGTAGGTGCAGACGCCGCTGTCAAAAATTTCCTGTACGCCCGCGTGCTCGAGGAGAAGGCGGTTTGCGAGCGCGAGATCCAGCTGCCAATGCCGCGCGCCGTCCTCTCCGGTGTGCGGCGCCGTGAAGATTTTTTCGATGTCCCGCTCGGGGAAGGTCGCCGCAAACTGAATCCGCACGGCCTCGCTCGTCTCATAGCAGGCCGCCGAGATGCCCGGACCTATGCCCGCAATCACATCCGAAGGTCTGGTTCCGTAGGGCCTCCTGCATCTTCTCGAGACCGCAGAGCGCAATGCGATCCACCGTGCCGCGCCAGCCCGCGTGCAGCAGGGCAACCGCCTGGTGCGCGGGATCGTAGAGATAGAGCGGCAGGCAGTCCGCGTGGTAGGTCACCAGCGTGATGCCCGGCACATTGGTCATAATCCCGTCGACATTGTCATAGGGGCGCGGAAAGCGGACGCCCGCGCCGCGCTCGGCCATCGTAATTTCTCTGATATTGGTCGTGTGCGTCTGTTTTGCGACGGTCAGAGAGTCGTAGCTCACGCCGAGCGCCGCGGCCATGCGGCGGTAATTTTCCCGCACATGCTCCGGGTCGTCGCCGCGGTCAAACGAAAAATTCATGGTGCCGAGATAGTCCTCGCTCACGCCGCCCTGCCGGGTCGAAAAGCCGTGGCGGAGTTTCGGATAGGCCCGAAAGGCCGGAAAATAGAGATAGCTGAGCTCGCCTACCTCGGCTACCTCCATCTGATGCCCTGTCTCAAACTGCCAGGGGGGAAGCTGATAGTCTGCCATGCGATACACTCCTTTCCTTTGCCTCCACTGTACACCTATGCGCGCCGGGCGTCCACTGTGAACTAGAGTCTTGTCTCCCGAAACGCATCCCGAAGCCAGGTCAACTCCTCGCCGAGTATTCCGATGGCGTCAAAGCGCACCGGCGTGTTCTCGGGTAAGTGCTGCCGATAGAGGTACTGCCGCGCCGCGAGAAAGAGCCGCCGCCGCTTCCCGCTGTCGATGGCGGAAAACGGAATCCCGTCTTTTTTGCTGCTGCGATACTTGACCTCGAAGAAAATGAGATACCTGCCGTCACTGCCGATCAGATCAATCTCGCCGCCCCGGCAGTAAAAGTTCCGGGCGAGAATTTCAATGCCCGCGGCACTGAGGTATGCCGCCGCCTTTTCCTCATACCGCGCGCCGATGTCGCGCGTACTTTGCCGCCTCATGCCTCCTCGCCGCCGAGTTCAAAGTGCGTGAGAAAGGTCTTCCGGTGCACCGGCGTCGCGCCGTATACACGCAGCGCTTCGATGTGTGCCGCCGTCCCGTAGCCCTTGTTCTTCGCAAAGCCGTAGGCCGGATAAAGGGCATCCAGACTGATTAAGAAGCGGTCCCTTGTGACCTTGGCGAACACCGAGGCCGCCGCAATGCTGAGACTCTTTGCATCACCTTTCACAATGGGCAGCTGCGGAATCGCGACGCCGGGAATGGTCACGGCGTCGTTCAGACAAAAATCCGGCGGCGGCGACAATTTGCCTATGGCCTCCCGCATTGCCTCGTAGGTCGCCTGCAATATGTTGATTTCATCAATCCGCGCCGGAGAGACACTCCCGATGCCGTAGCTCACGGCTTTCGCGCAGATCTCATCAAAGAGTGCCTCGCGCCGCGCTTCCGAGAGCTTCTTCGAGTCATTCAGGAATAAAATTTCCGCGCCGGGCGGCAAAATCACGGCTGCCGCGACGACCGGCCCCGCGAGCGGTCCTCTTCCGGCTTCATCAATGCCGCAGATTGCCGCATAGCCTTTGGCAAGATATTCCTCCTCGTATCTCCGGAGTGCGGCAAGCCGTGCCTTCTCCGCCTCGAGCTTCTCACCTTTCAGCGTTCTGAGTGCCATCTGTCTTCTCCTCTTCCGGTGCCTCGAGAGAAATGCGCCCGAGCGCCCCGCTCCGGAATTCGTTGATCACGATTGCCGCCGCCTTTTCCGTATCCGCCGCGCCGCCGGCCCCTAAGCAACCGCGGCGTTCCGCAATCCGGCAGAGCATCTCCGCCGGGCTCTCTGTACCGGTGAGCGCATAGCGCTCCGCTGCGCCCGCGAGTTTACCGTTGGCCTGAAGAAAGCCGAGCAGCGTCACGGCGAGCTCTGTCTTATCCACAATCATCTCGTTGATCGAGCCGAGGAAGGCTATCTTCTCGCCGATGGCAGGATCCTCAAACTTCGGCCAAAGTATGCCCGGCGTGTCAAGAGCTCCACCGACTGGTGAAAGCGTATCCACTGGTTGCCGCGTGTCACGCCGGGCTTATTGCCGGTCTTTGCCGAACTTCTGCCGGACAGCATATTGATGAGCGTTGACTTACCCACATTCGGGATGCCGGCGACCATCGCCCGGACCGGGCGGTTCAAAATGCCGCGCTTACGATCCCGTTCCCGCTTTGCCTCCGCCGCCGCGTCTATGGTGCGCATCAAAAGTTTCCGGTTGCCGCTGCCGCGCGCATCCATCGCAACACAATGTGCGCCCTCTGCCTGAAAGGCGCGCTGCCAGGCCGCTGTCGTCGCGGCATCGGCGAGATCCGCCTTGTTCAGCACAATCACGCGCTCCTTGCCCTGTCCGAGCCGCCGGATCTCCGGATTACCGCTGGAATACGGCGCTCTCGCGTCCGAAGCTCAATCACCATGTCGACAATGCGCACATCGGTTTCCATCTCGCGGCGCGCCTTGGTCATGTGCCCCGGGTACCACTGTATATTCATCTCGTTTCCTCTTCTCAGCGAATGTGCCCCAAACTTCGCAAGGGCTGCATTCGGAACCATATTCTGCCGCGTATCATTTTTCCGCGTAACATTGCCCTATGCTCTCGGGCGGGAATCCTCACCCGACTCCAGATTGTCGCTCAGCACAAAGTACTCATCTCTCCCGAGCGAAATGCTCTCGTCGACCCGGCCGGGGCTCGTAATTTCCCCGAACTTGAGATGGGAAGGGCTCTCGAGAAGCTTGCCGTTCACATAGAGCTTGCCGTCCCGGATCACAACACTCTCGCCCGGCAGCGCGACAATGCGCTTGATGTTGGTCTGTCCGCTATCGCTCTTGAAGAGGACAATGTCAAAGCGCCTCGGCCCGAACAGCTTGAACCCGAAGCGATCCAGGAGCAGGCGGTCGCCGTCCTCAAAGTCGGGCGCATGCTCTGGCCGTTGTTCACGACCTGAGTCCCGAAGGAATAGACAATAAACCACGCAAAGGCTATGACGGTGACAATCTCCACCAGGAGGCGGCATATACGCCGCAATAAGCTATCTTCCACTTCGTACGAAGGACGCATGAGATCTCCGTTCTATTCAAAAACAGGGCTGTGCCTGTTGTTCTTTTCAATGATCCGTTCATTTCGTGTATTGCATACTTTAGTATACCATAAGAAACATACCGCTATACTTACGATTCCATGAAGCCGACGCCGGTTTTTCGCAACAAAAAGGAAGAACCATCATTTTCCCTTGAAAGATGACAGTTCCCCCCTTGGTGTTCTGTATGAATTTTAGATGACCTCTTTGACCTTTGCAGCCTTGCCGGAGAGCTTTCTCAGGTAGTTGAGCTTTGCTCTTCTGACCTTACCGCGGCGGATTACATCCACCTGGTCAACGAACGGCGAGCTGAACGGCCAGGTCTTCTCAACGCCGATGCCGTTCGAAATCTTGCGGACCGTGAAGGTCTTTCTAAGTCCGCCGTTCTGAATCTTCATGACGACGCCCTCGAACATCTGGACTCTCTCGCGGTTGCCCTCTTTGATCTTGTTGTGGACACGGACGGTGTCGCCAACCTCGAACTGACCCGGCACGCGAATCTGCTCTGCTTCAATCTTCTCTAAAATCGGATTCTGTCTCATTTTCTTTTCCTCCTGCAACATTCGACGTTCTTGCGCGCAATCGTATGCCGCAGCGGAACATCTCTTCATAAACAGCTTTACCAGTCTAGCATAAACCGCCCGATTCCACAAGCGATTTTTCAGGTTTCATCCGCACTCCGCTCTGCCTGCGCCTGCAAAAATTTACGGTCCGCCTTGTTAAGCTCTACCTTGGCAAACAGATCCGGGCGGCGCTCCCTGGTTCGAAGCAGAGCCTGCTCCCGCCTCCACTGCGCGACCTTTTTGTGGTCACCCGAGAGGAGCACCGGCGGCACACGGAGCCCTTCATAGACCTCGGGGCGTGTGTACTGCGGGTATTCGAGGAGATTGCCCTCAAAGGACTCAATCTCGCCGCTCTCTTGATTCGAGAGCACGCCCGGCACCATGCGGCTGATGGCATCGACCATGACCATGGCCGGTAGTTCCCCGCCGGTCAGCACATAATCGCCGATTGAATAGGGCTCGGCGCCGAGAAGCTCGAGGGCGCGCTCATCGACCCCCTCGTAATGCCCGCAGAGAATCAGAAGAGTTTCCTCTGCCGCGAACATCTTGGCGTCCGCCTGCGTGAACTGTCTGCCCTGCGGCGTCACATAGATGACCCGCGGTGCCTTCGGCAAATCCGCCGTCGCGCTGCGGTAACAGCGGAGAATCGGGTCCGCCTGCATGAGCATCCCCGCGCCGCCGCCGTAAGGCGCATCGTCCACATGGCCGTGCCGCTCGGTCGTATAGTCGCGGATGTTCCGGATGTCAAACGAGATGAAGCCCCGTTCCTCCGCCCTGCCGAGTATGCTGGTCGAGAGTCCCTGCCGTATCATGTCCGGAAACAGTGTCAGTACGGTAAAGCGCATCAGAGCAGCCCCTCCATGAGGTGCACCTTCAGAAAGCCCTCTTCCGGATTCACCTCGAGAATGCAGTCCTTGATATAGGGGAGCAGTAACTCCTCTCCGTTTTTCCGCTGCACCGTCACGACTTCATTGGCGCCGGTCGGCCATATCGCTTTGACCGTGCCGAGTGTCTCGCCCGCGTCGGTAATCACCGGGAGTCCGATCAGATCCGCGACATAGAACTCGCCCTTCCGGAGCCGTATGCCCTCTTCCCGCGGCACCCAGAGCTCCATGCCGATGTATTTCCGGATTTCCTCCGGCGTATCAATTCCCTTAAATTTACAGATGGCCATGCGCTTAAAAAAATGGACCGAGCTGAGTTCCAAGAGAACTCCGTCCCGGTCCGTTTTTTCCCCGGTGCGCGTTGCACCTTTCAGGTGCAGTGCGCTCTCCGGGCTTTGCGCATGCACTTGTTTCAGCCTGCGAAAGCGTTCGGGCTCGTCGGAGGTCACAAAGACCTTCGCCTCACCGCGTATGCCGTGCACAGAGCTGATGACACCGATTCTAAACTTGTCTGTCACGCGCGTTCCTCACTTCTTTGTTTCAGTCAATGTCCAACAGGATGTGCTTTGACCGGCGAGCGGAAGCCGCTCTTAAGACAGCGCGAATGGATTTCGCAATCTTGCCGCCCTTGCCGATGACACGCCCCATGTCCGCCTCAGCGACCGAGAGTTTCAGCACAATCGCGTCCTCTCTCTCCTCCTCCGTGACACGGACTTCCTCCGGCCTGTCAACCAGCGCCTTTGCAATGACTTCCACCAACTCTTTCATCGTCTTATTCCGTGATGCCTGCGAGCTTAAGAGCTTCGCGACGCGCGGTGTCGGCTGCACGCCGTTCTTCAGCCACTTCTTCGCCTCTTCCTCTTCGAACTTGATCACGCTCGGCTCCTTGGTCGGATCGTAGAGGCCGATCTCTGCGATGAAGCGACCGTCACGCGGGCTTCTCTCGTCCGCGATGATGATGCGGTAAAACGGTGCCTTCTTCTGTCCCATTCTGCGAAGTCTCATCTTAACTGCCATTGTAGTTTCCTCCTAAAAATCGTTGATTTGTATTTGCAATGCAAAATTTGCAGTGATACCGAACTTAAAAACCGAGCTTTCCGAACAGTCCGCCGAGCCCGCCGCGACCGCCGCGGTTCTTACTCTTCATCATACCCGGGAGCTGTTTCATCATCTTCCGCATCTGCTCGAACTGCTTGACCATGCGGTTTACTTCGTTGATGTCCACGCCCGCGCCCCGCGCAATGCGGTTCTTCCGCGACGGGTTCAGAATCGACGGGTTGGCTCTCTCTTCTTTGGACATCGAGAGTATCATCGCCTCGACGCGGCCCATGTGGCTCTCGTCGATCTCCGGCATGCTTGCGCCGGCCGTCGGCATCATCGCCATGATACCCGCGATGCCGCCGAGTTTCTTGACCTGCTTCATCTGGTCCAGGAAATCGTTGAAGTCAAACTCCGCCTTCTTGAGCTTTTCGCTCATGCGGCGCGCCTCGGCCTCGTCGACCTCCGCCTGCGCCTTCTCGATCAGCGATAGAATATCACCCATGCCGAGAATGCGGGATGCCATGCGATCCGGATAGAACTGCTCGAGGTCGGAGAGCTTCTCGCCCATACCGACAAAGAGAATCGGCTTGCCGGTGACCGCCTTGATCGAGAGCGCCGCGCCGCCGCGCGTGTCGCCGTCGAGCTTGGTCACAATCACGCCGTCCACGCCGACCTTGTCCTCGAAGGTCTTCGCGACATTGACCGCTTCCTGACCGGTCATCGCATCGACCGTGAGCAGCGTCCAGTCCGCGCGCAGCGCTTCTTTGATGCGTCCGAGCTCTTCCATCATCTGCTCGTCAATCTGCAGGCGACCCGCGGTATCGACAATCAGGATATCGTTGTGCTCCTGCCGCGCCTTCTCGAAGGCCGCGCGGGCAATGTTCACGGGATCCGCACCGCTTCCCATCGAGAAGACCGGGACACCGACCTTTTCACCGTTCACGCGCAGCTGTTCGATGGCCGCCGGGCGGTACACGTCGCAGGCCGCGAGCAGCGGTCTGTGTCCCTTCGCCTTTAACTTTCCGGCGAGCTTGGCAGCTGTGGTCGTCTTACCGGCACCCTGGAGACCCGCCATCAGAATCACGGTGATTTCCCTGTCCTGTGCCATCTTAATTTCCGTCGTCTCGGAGCCCATGAGCTTAATCAGCTCTTCGTTGACAATCTTGACGACCTGCTGCCCCGGCGTCAGGGACTCGAGCACCTCGGCGCCGACCGCACGCTCTTCGATGCTCTTCACAAACTGCTTGACGACCTTGAAGTTCACATCCGCCTCGAGAAGCGCCATGCGCACTTCCTTGAGCGCGGCCTTCGTATCCGCCTCGCTGAGCTTTCCCTTGCCGCGGAGGTCGCGGAACACGCGCTGTAACTTTTCGGTTAAACTCTCAAATGCCATAGGCTTCCTCCTTAGCGCGCTGTGAGCTGCAAGAGCTCGTCCGTGAGTTTCTGAATTGCCGGGAGCGCCGTCTCTCTGTTGCCGCCCGCACAAACGGCTTGAATCGCGGTGAGGATGCGCTGCTCTTCGCGGAACTTTTCCGCGAGATGCAGTTTCTCCTCATACGCGTAGAGCTGCTCTTCGGTGCGACGCACGAGATCCGAGACGCCCTGGCGGCTGATGCCCGCCTCCTTCGCGACTTCGCTGAGAGAACAGTCGAGAAAGACGACCGCCTCAAATATGTGCCGCTGGTGCTCGGTCAGGAGCTCCGCGTAAAAGTCAAAGAGAAGGTCGCGATCCGCGAATTTCTCTGCTCTTTCTTTTCCCATGCGTCCCAGTATAAGAAAAACCGGGAGTGCTGTCAAGTATTTTCCCTTGACACTCCCGGTTCCTTTTATTCTTCCGTTTCCGCGGTGCCCTCCGGAATATTCCAGAGTTTCTCGGCCCCTTGCGGTTGATGAACATCGCCTGGGTCTTCGAGTAGGGGAACTTCTGGCTCGTGTAGAGGCCGTAGTAGCCCGACAGCGTGAAGCAGACGGCAATCGCAAAGGCATAGTACGGCATGCCCGCAAAGCCGAATATCTCGAAAGTCATGAGTAACGAGGTGAAGGGGCTGTTCGTCATGCCCGCGAAAAAGGCCGCGACGCCTATACCCGTGTAGAGCGGCACCGGCAGGCCGAACCAGCCGGCAAAGGCCGCGCCGAAGCAGGCGCCTATGGTGAGGGTCGGCACAATCTCGCCGCCCTTAAAGCTGCCGAAAAGGCAGGCGCAGGTGAATATCATCTTAAAGAGAAAGCTGTACCAGGCCGCCTCGCCCCGATAGGCCTTCTCAATCAGCGCAAAGCCGCCGCCGTTAAAGTCGAGTGCGAGCGTGAAGAACTGCTGGTTCAGCGCCGTCAGGCAGAGCAGCGCGACCGCGCCGACCACGCCGCGCATCCACGGATTCGGGAAACGCTCCGCCGTATAGCGGTGTCCGCGATACAGAAGAATGCTGAAGGCCATCGCGAGAACGGCGCAGAGCACCGCAAAGAAAAATGACCATGGCCGCGCCGCTCAGGTTAAACGCCGGCACTTCCGTGACCGGGAAGGCCTCGCCGTAGACACCGAAGCGCACCGAGACATGGGCCGCGATAAATGCCGCGAAGAGGCAGGGAATCAGCGCCGCGTAGTACATGATGCCGATGGAAATCATCTCCATCGGGAAGATGGCCGCCGCTAAAGGCGTCCCGAAAATCGCGGCAAAGCAGGCAGACATGCCGCACATAATCGCGATGCGCTTGTCCTTCTCGTCCATGCGAAACGCCTTTGAGAGCGCCTCGCCGAGGCTTCCGCCGATCATGAGCGCCGCGCCCTCTCGTCCGACCGAAGCGCCGACCAGATGCGAGAGCACCGTCGAGAGAAAAATGAGCGGCGCAGTCTGCACCGTGATGTGTTTGCCCTCGGTGATCGAGTCAATGACGGTGTTGGTGCCGCCGTTTTTCTCCTCGTGTAAAAGCTTCTCAAGCCCCACAATCAGCATCGCCGAGAACGGCGCGAGCAGCAGAAACTGCGGATGTGCCTTCCAGTTTGCGGTTCCGAAATCAACGCCCTTCCGGAACAGCATGCCGATAAAACCGACCAGCAGGCCGGTGACAATCGCGTAAAGCGTCCATTTTACGAAATAGAGCAGATTGCTCTTTGCCGACTCATTCACCGTAGGGTCCCCTTCGAGCGCACCAGTTTCGGGCGATACCCTCTTTCTTCAGGCGCTCACAAATTTTTTTCTTTGTGTTCGGTGCCAAAGGCCTCCATCGTGATGCGAGTTCCACCGCCGCATTGCGGTTGATGCTCACAAACTGGTTGTGCTCGAGCTTAATCACATTGCCGCTCTCCTCGGCGATGACCTCGGCGACGCGCGCAAGCTGGCCGGGCTTATCCGGGAGCAGCACCGAGACTGTGAAGATGCGGTCTCTCTGAATGAGACCGTGCTGAATCAGCGACGCCATGGTGATCACATCCATGTTGCCGCCCGAAAGAATGCTCACAATCTTCTTGTTCTCGACATCGAGGTGCTTCAGCGCCGCGACGGTCAGAAGACCCGAGTTCTCGACGATCATCTTGTGGTTCTCGACCATGTCGAGGAAGGAGACAATCAGCTCATTGTCCTGAATCGTGATGATGCCGTCCAGGTTCTTTTGGATATAGGGGAAAATCTTCTCGCCGGGGCGCTTCACCGCAGTGCCGTCCGCAATCGTGTTAGCACTCGGCAGCGTCACGACCTCACCCGCCGCGAGCGAAGCCTTCATGCAGGCCGCATTCTCCGGCTCCACGCCGATCACATGGATGTTCCGGATTCAACAGTTTCGCGAGAGTCGAGACGCCGCTCGCGAGGCCGCCGCCGCCGATCGGCACGAGAATGTAGTCGACCGTCGGCGGCTCTTTCACGATTTCCATCGCGATGCTGCCCTGGCCGGTTGCGACCGTCAGGTCGTCAAACGGATGCACAAAGGTGGCGCCGGTCTCGGCCGCAATCTCATAGGCGCGCTTTAACGCGTCGTCAAAGACATCGCCGGAGAGCACAACCTCTGCGCCGAGCGCCTTGGTGCGGTTAATCTTCATGAGCGGTGTCACCGTCGGCATGCAGACCGTCGCCTTCACGCCCGCGAGCTTTGCCGCAAAGGCGACGCCCTGCGCGTGGTTTCCCGCCGAAGCGGTAATCAAGCCTTTTTCCCGCGCACTCTCATCCATCGTCGAAATCTTATAGTAAGCGCCGCGCACCTTGTAGGCGCCGGTCTGCTGCAAATTCTCCGGCTTAAAGTAGACCTTGTTGCCGCTCTGCTTGGAAAAGAAGTCCGAGTAAATCAACTTGGTTTCCTTGGTCACCTCGCGGACTCTGTCGCTTGCCTCTTCAAAAGCCTCCAATGTCATCGGTTCCATACTGCTTATGCCTCCTCTTCACTCTCTCTGTCCGGCTCTCTGGCGAACAGCGCCTCGACATACTGCCCTGCGTCAAACTTTCTGAGATCGTCAATCTTCTCGCCGACGCCGATGTACTTGACCGGCAGCTTTAACTCCGCCTGAATCGCAATCGCGACGCCGCCCTTCGCAGAGCCGTCGAGCTTGGTCAGCACGACACCCGAGATATCGCAGATGTCGCCGAACTCCTTCGCCTGCTCGATTGCGTTCTGGCCCGTCGTGCCGTCGAGCACCAAAAAGGGTCTCTCTCCGGTACTCCGGCAGCTCCCGCTGCACCACGCGGTCAATCTTCCGTAGCTCCTCCATCAGATTCTTCTTGTTGTGGAGCCGGCCCGCCGTGTCGCAAATCAGAAGATCCGTGCGCCGCGCGCGCGAAGCCTGGCAGGCGTCGAAGACGACCGCGGCCGGGTCTGCGCCTGCCGTCGCCTTGACCATCTCGACCCCGGCGCGCTGCGACCACGCCTCCAGCTGCTCGATGGCAGCCGCGCGGAAGGTATCCGCGCCTGCGAGCAGCACGCGTCTGCCGTCCGCCTTCGCCTGCGCCGCCATCTTCCCGGCGGTCGTCGTCTTGCCGACACCGTTCACACCGATTAAAGAGCAGCACGGAGGGAGTCTTCTCAAAGTCATAGGCATTTTCGCCGAGGTCCATTCTGGACTTGATGCTCTCAATCAGAAGATCCCGGCAGGCGCTCCGCGCCCGCACATGTCTTTCCTCTGTCATGACGCGCAGCTCTTCGAGGATTTCCTCCGTCGCGCGGACGCCCACATCGCCGGTAATCAGAATCTCTTCGAGTTCATCGTAAAAGTCATCGTCCACTTCGCCGGGTCCGTTGAACAAATCGTCCAGGGCCGTAGACCACCGCCTTGCGGGTCTTCTCGAGTCCCGCCACCAGGCGGCTGAAAAATCCCTTTTTCTCTTCTGCCATTGTTCCTCCTACTTGTCCAGCTGGTCTTCAATGAGACTCACCGAAACCAGCGCAGAGACGCCCTTCTCCTGCATCGTGATGCCGTAGAGGCGGTCGGCCGCCACCATGGTGCCGCGCCGGTGCGTGATCACGATAAACTGCGTGTTCTTTGCGAGCTTTTTTAAATACTGCGCGTAGCGATCCACATTCGAGTCGTCGAGCGCTGCCTCGATCTCGTCGAGGAGCGCAAACGGCGAGGGCTTTAAGTTCTGAATCGCAAAGAGCAGCGCAATTGCCGTGAGCGCCTTCTCGCCGCCCGAGGCTGCATCATGTTCTGCAGCTTCTTGCCCGGCGGCTCTGCGATAATCGCGATACCGGCATCGAGCAAATCGACGCCCTCTTCGAGCCTGAGCTCTCCCTTGCCGCCGCCGAAGAGCTCGCGAAATACCTGATTAAAGGCGCGCTGAATGCTGCGAAAGCCCTCGGCAAAGCGCTTCCGCATACCGATGTCCAGCTCTTCAATGACTTTCCGGAGTGCGTCCTCGGCGCGCTGCAAATCCTCGCACTGTGCGCTGAGGAAGTTGTGCCGCTCCGAGACCTCCTTGTAGTCCTCGATTGCGTTCACATTGACATTGCCGAGCGCGCGCATCGCATCTTTCTTCTCGCGTATCGTGCGTCGCGTCTCCTGCATGTCGCCGAAAGACGGATCTCTGTACTGTCTCGCGCCCTCCTCGGTGAGATTATACTCACTGAGGATGTACGCACACTGTGCATCCGCTGCTCGGTCTCCTTGTCCCGCTGCGCATTCACGCGGAACAAATCTTTTTCGAGCTCGGTGCGCCGTCGCCGTGATTTCATCCCGCTTCTCAAAGCGTTTCTTCTGCTCGCCGCTGTGATTGCTCTTCTCGGTCTCAAGCGCCTCGGTTCGCCCTCCAGGGTCTTAAGCGTAGCTTCGAGACCGGTCAGCGCCTTCTCCTCTTCGGCGGCGCTCCGCTGTTTCTCGGCCGCCGCCTGTCTCGCGGCCTCGCTCTCCCGCTCGAGTGCTTCGACTTCGGCAGCGTAGCGCGCGACCTCATCGGCGACACGGCGCAGATTTTTCGCGGAGATGCCGCTGCTGCTCGCCGGCGAGGGCTCGCCGCAACCGCGGTCTCCGACTGCTGCGCGAGCACGGCGCTGTAGGCCTTTCGCTTCTCGTCGAGGAGATCCTGTAGCCTCCGAGTCTCTGCCTCCGCCTCGCGCTGCTTCTCCGCAAGGCTCTGCAAATCGCCCTGCAGGCCGCCCCGGTTCATCTCGAGTGCCTCGAGACTGCTTGTGATTTCGCGCCGCTCGGTGCCGAGCTCGCGGAGCTGCACTTCGAGCTCCTCCTTCTTTTTCGCGGAGGGTCTGTCTCGAGAGCTCTGCCCGGTTTAAGTTTAGCGATACCTCGTGTTCCCGCTCGCTGAGCGCCTGCAACGCTTCCGTCGCAAGGCGAAGCGTCTCGCGGAGCTCTTTTAACTCCTTCTCCTCGGCCTCGTTCCGGCTTACCAGCTTCTCCTGCGCCTGCCGCAGTTCTTCGATTTCGCGGCGGCGGCTCAGGAGATTCGAGTTATTCCGGAAGGTACCGCCCGTCATGGAGCCGCCCGGATTCAGCTGATCGCCCTCCAGCGTCACGAGGCGGTAACTCTGACGATATTTTTTTGAGATTGCAATCGCGTGGTCAATCGTGTCTACCACAATGTCCCTGCCGATTAAGTTCTCGATCACGACCCGGTAGCGCTCATCGGTCCGCACAAGAGAAGCCGCAATGCCGAGCACGCCCGGTTCTTTTAAGACCGCGCCCGGGTCAAAGGGGCGCGGGTGCTGGGCGCTCTGCGGCAGAAAGGTCGCGCGGCCGTAGCGATTTTTCTTCAGAAATTCAATGAGCTGCTTTGCCGTCTCCTCGGTGTCGACGACAATGTTCTGCATTCTTCCGCCGAGCGCAATCTCGATTGCCTGCTCATAGCGCTTGTCGACCGAAATGAGATCCGCGACCACGCCGAAAATACCGCGCACGCGATCCCGGACGCCCATGACGCGCTGCACACTCTGTCCGAAGCCCTCGTAGCGCTCCGTAAAGTTCTGTAAAGTTTCGAGGCGCGCGGCATTCGACTGGTATGCCTTCTGCGTCTCACGGAGCAGCATAAGCAACGCGCTCTCGGCTTTCTTGCTCTCCGCAATCTTCTCGTTTCGGAGCGCCCTCTCCGCCGCCGCTGCCGTTCTCTCATCCTCCAGTGCCTTCGTCTCGGCCTCGGCGCGCTGCAGCGCGCTCTCGATGCCGTCAAAATCGGTCTTCAGCTGGAGCAGGCGCTGTGCGCTCTTCGAGGCGCGGATATTCGCTTCCTGCATCATCGCCTCATAGCGCGCGCCGCGGGAACTCATGTCCGCGCGCTCGTTGATCAGCGAAATGACCGCATCTTTTTTCGACTGCAACTCCTCTTCGAGCGCCTTGACGGCAGCGTCCGCCGCCGCTCTCTCTTGCTCTGCCGAAGCTGCGCGGGCGGTCGCCGCCTCGGCTGCCGCCGCCGCTTCCGCCTGCTGTGTACCGAGCGCGGCTCTCTTCTTCCCGGCGGCGGCGTTCTTCCTCGCTCCGCGCCCGCCGCAGGGCAATCTCTTCGACCTTCGCCTGCTCGGCCTTTGCCTGTTCGTGCAGCACGGCAATGCGGCCCTCCGCGGCGCCGCGCCCGGTTCTCAGGTCCTCGATTTCTCGCCGTTTTTCCGGCAATCGCGCCGTCCAGTTCTTCGAGCAGCCGGTCAAGAGACTCATACTGCCGCTTCAGGGCCTCTTCTTCGCCGACCGCCCGGTCCACTTCGTCCCGCAAAATGGCCGCCCGCTTCTCGATTTCGGCGAGCACCTTCCGCGACGCGTCGCTCTGGAGGAGGAATAAGTTCAGGTCAAGTGCTTTCACCTCATCCCGGAGTTTTAAATACTTCTCCGCGGTCTCCGACTGCTTGCGGAGCGGCTCCACCTGTTTCGAGAGCTCCTGCAGGATATCGGAGACGCGCACCAGGTTGTCGTGCTCCGTCTGGAGCTTCTTCTCGGCAGCCGCCTTCCGCTTCCTGAATTTCGTGATGCCCGCCGCCTCGTCAAAGAGCTCACGCCGCTCTTCGGGTCTGCCGGACAGAATCTTCTCGACCTGGCCCTGGCCTATGATCGAATACCCTTCCTGCCCGATGCCGGTGTCCATAAAGAGCTCATTGACATCTTTCAGGCGGCAGGGACTGCCGTTTAAGCGATATTCGCTCTCGCCCGAGCGGTACAGCCGCCTGGACACCGTGACTTCGTCGTAGTCGAGAGACAGCGCGCGGTCGGCATTGTCCAGCGTAATCGCGACATAGGCAAAGCCCTGCGGCTTCCGGTTCGCCGTGCCCGCAAAGATGACATCCTGCATGTTGCCGCCGCGAAGACTCTTTGCGCTCTGTTCGCCGAGCACCCAGCGCACCGCGTCGCCGACATTCGACTTGCCGGAGCCGTTCGGTCCCACAATGCCGGTCACGCCGTGCTGGAACGAGAAACAGATTTTATTTGCGAATGACTTAAAGCCCTGTACTTCTATGCTCTTTAAGTACATGTGCCGCCCTCCGCAATGCCGAGCGCAAGGAGCGCCGCATAGGCCGCCCGCTGCTCCGCTTCCTTCTTGCTGCTGCCTTCGCCCTCGGCGAGCGGCACGCCGTCCCGGAGCGCCGCGACCGTGAAGCGCTTCAAGTGCTCCGGTCCCTCCTCGCCGCGCAGTTCGTACGAGAGCACGGCATCCTTGTCCTTCTGAATCTCCTCCTGAAGTATGGTCTTTGCGTCGTAAAAATAGCGCTTTCCCTCAATGTCATTCAGGATAAAGCGGTCAATGTAAGCGCGCGCCGGTGTGAGACCGCCGTCCAGATAGATCGCGCCGATTACCGCCTCCATCGCATCGCTCACGATGCTCGGGCGCAGTCTGCCGCCGGTCATCTCCCTCGCCTCTTCCGAGCAGCAGATAGGGGCGGAAGCGGAATCTGCTCCGCGCAACAGGCGAGTGCCGGCTCACAGACAAAAGCTCGCGCGCAGTTTCGTGAGCTCGCCCTCGCTGAGTTTCGGTTTTTTCCCGGTAAAGAAATCGGAGCTCACGAGCTCCAGCACGGCGTCCCCAGAAATTCCAGTCTTTCGTTGGAACCCAGATGACCGCTGTGCGCCCTCATTCGCAAATGAGGTGTGTGTGAGTGCCAGAACCAACAGTGACCGGTCCCGGAATGTATAGCCAATCTTTCCCTCCAACGCCTCAATGGTCTCGGAATTCAAATCCTTCTCCTCTCATCGCCCGGCAGGGAGCGCGCGAATGGCGCGCTCCGCGAGACTCGACAGACTGAATCTTGTCGAGCGCTTCGGGCGGAAAATGCAGGTCAAAGAATGTTTCGAGTGCGAGCACAATGCGGTAGCGCTCCAGGGAGTCCGCGAAATAGACTTCCGTGAAGCTCGCGCCATCATCGAGCTCTGTGAGCGGGAGTTCCAGTATCTCTGCGACAATGCGCCGAATCTCATCCCTCTCTGACATTCACTGCCTCCGCAATACTCTGTAATACATGCTGCCTCTCAAAGGTCTCGCACTGCAGCACAGCGTTGCAGACCTCCGCCGCCTTTGCGTTGCCGTGCACCTTGACCACGAGGCCGCGGAGTCCCAGCATCGGCGCGCCGCCGTAGCGGGAGGCGTCAAAACTCTGCAGCGCCTCTTTGAGCGCCGGCTTCAAAAGCGCCGCACCGATTTTACTCCGCAGATTCGACATGGCAGCCCGCTTGATGATGTGCTGGAAGGTAGATGCGGTTCCCTCGATGGCCTTCAGCACCATGTTTCCGGTAAAGGCCTCCGCGACACAGACATCCGCCTGCCCGTGCAACACTTCGCGCGCCTCGATGCTGCCGATAAAGTTGATCCCGGGCGTCGCCTTGAGGAGCGGATATGTCTCCTTGACAAGCGCATTGCCCTTCTCCTCCTCGACTCCCACATTCAGGATCGCGACGCGGGGCTTTTCAATGCCGAGCGCCTTCTCCATGTAAAGCGAACCCATCTCGGCAAACTGCACGAGATGCGCCGCCTTCGCGTCCACATTCGCTCCGGAATCGAGGAGCAGCGTCACGCCGCCGTCTTCGGTCGGAATGAGGGGGGCAAACGGCGCGCGCTCCACGCCCGGCAATCTGCCGACCAGCACCTGTCCGCCGACCAGGATTGCGCCGGAATTGCCGGCCGAGACAAAGGCATCCGCTCTCTCCTCGCGGATCAGCTTCATACCGACCACGAGAGAGGAATCCTTCTTTTTTCGCACCGAAACGACCGGGACATCGCCCGTCTCAATCACTTCCGACGCCGGTACAATTTCGAGGCGCTCCGCCGGATACTGCTGCCCCACCAGCTGTCTCAGAATTTCTTCCTTGCCGCAGAGCAGAATCTTTACCGCCTCACTCTTTTGAAGTGCCAGAAGGCAACCCTTCACAATTTCGCCGGGCGCATTGTCGCCGCCCATTGCGTCCACTGCAACTCTCACCATATGATTTCACCTCTGTGTACCTAATGATAAAGCAAAGCACCCTGCCCCGCAAGTTGTAAAGAAAACCGCCCCGGACTTTCGTCCGGAGCGGTTCATGCATTATTTCGCAGGAAGAAAGGCTCAGTCAGCGACTTTCACGATCTCCTTCTTATTGTACGTCCCGCAGTTCTTGCAGACGCGATGCGGCATCATGAGCTCGCCGCACTTCGGGCACTTGACAAGGTTCATCACGCCCATCTTCCAGTTGGCTCTTCTCTGATCTCTGTGGCCCTTGGAAGATTTATTCTTCGGACAAATCGACATCCTGAAACACCTCCTCACCTCGTAGCGTTAACGGTTATAAACCGCAATCATCCATTTCTGGCATAACAGGCTTAGTGTAATATACAACATCTATCCTGTCAAGCTGTTTATGACACTTATGCGAGCGCTGCCGTCACAATCGCCATCGAATAGACCTCGAGCGCGTTGCAGCCTCTCGAAAGGTCGTTGATCGGCGCATTCAGACCGAGCAGAATCGGGCCGTAAGCGTCGAAGCCGCCGAGTCTCTGTGCAATCTTGTAGCCGATGTTACCCGCATTGATGTCCGGGAAAATGAAGGTGTTCGCATAGCCTGCGACCTTGCTGTCCTTTATCTTGGTGCGCGCGACGGTCGGGGAAACCGCTGCGTCAAACTGCATCTCGCCGTCGATTGCCTCGTCCGGGAAAGCAGCCTTTGCCTTTGCGCAGGCATTTCTCATCTTGTCGACATCCTCGCCGGAGCCGGAGCCCACGGTCGAATAGCTGAGGAAAGCAACCTTCGGGTCAATGCCGAAAATCTTTGCGCAGTTCACGGTCTCGCCGCAGATCTCGACGAGCTCGTCCTCGGTCGGCTTGATGTTGATGGCGCAGTCTGCCATCGCGAGCAGCTCGTTGTCACCGGTTGCGCTCGGGCGAACCAGGATGAAGCAGGAGGAGACAATCTTGTTGCCCGGCTTGGTCTTGATGATCTGGAGCGCCGGACGAACCGTATCTGCGGTCGAGTACGTTGCGCCGCCGAGCAGAGCAGTCGCCGATGCCCATCTTGATCAGCATGGTGCCGAAATAGTTCGCACCGGAGAGAATCTTCTTGGCCTGCTCCGGGGTCACGCCCTTCGACTTTCTGATCTCGCAGAACTTCTCGACCATCTCGTCAAAGCGGTCAAAGTTCTCCGGATCGACAATCTTAGCGCCACGGATGTTGTAGCCCGCATCCTCCGCCGCTGCCTCGATTGCCGCCGGGTTACCGACCAGAATCGGCTTTAGAAGTTGCTCGCCAAGAGGCGCGATGCCGCCTCGAGAATACGCGGATCCGTACCCTCCGTAAACACGATGGTCTTCGGGTTCCCCTTGAGCTTGTTAATCATAGTGCCGAATGTATACATAAGGTTTTCCTTTCTCCCGTTCCGGGATGAACCTTGCCGGGGCGCATTGCCCCGCCTGTTTTACTTGGTCAGCTTCAGCGTATCTCTTGCGATTGCGAGCTCCTCGTTGGTCGGCAGGAGATACACCTGCACCTTCGAGTCATCGGTCGAAATGAGGCGCTCTTCGCCGCGGACATTGTTTCTCTCATCGTCAATCTTGACGCCGAGGTAGCCGAGGTAAGCGCAGATATTCTTTCTCATGAACTTGTCGTTCTCGCCGACACCTGCCGTGAAGGCAATCGCATCGACGCCGTTCATCGCCGCGACATAAGCGCCGATGTACTTTTGCGACGCGGAGCGTGTACGCCTCGAGTGCGACCTTCGCAAGGTGATTGCCGCCGTTTGCCGCATCGTCAATGTCGCGGAAGTCGGAGAAATGCCGTTGCTTAAGCCCAGGACACCGGACTTCTTGTTCAGGACATTGGTCATCTCTTCGACCGTGAGCTTCTCATGCTCGCAGATAAACTGAATGATTGCGGGGTCAATGTCGCCCGAGCGGGTGCCCATGATGAGACCCTCGAGCGGGGTGAGACCCATCGAAGTGTCGACACACTTGCCGCCGATCGAAGCCGAGACCGAAGCGCCGTTGCCGAGGTGGCACGACGACCTTTGCGCTCTTCGGATCGAGGCCGCCCTTCGGATCACCTCACCGGCGACAAAGTTGTGGCTGGTGCCGTGGAAGCCGTAGCGACGCACCTTGTACTTCTCGTAGTACTCGTAGGGGCAGTGCGTGAGATATGCCTTCTCCGGCATGCTCATGCCGAAAGCCGTATCGAACACAGCGACATTCGGCTTGCCGGGCATAGCCGCCTCGCGAGGCCCTCAATGCCCGTGAGGGTTTGCCGGATTGTGAAGGGGAGCCAGGTCAAAGCAGTCCGCGATTGCCTTCTTCACGTCCTCATTGACCAGCACAGACTCGTTGTAATATGTTCCGCCGTGAACCACGCGATGGCCGATTGCCGAAATCTCGTCCGTGCTCTTGATGACACCGTGGGACGGATCTACCAGCGCCTGCATGACGAGCTCAATTGCCTCCTTGTGGCTCGGCATAGCTGCCTCGACCTTATACTTTTCGCCGCCCGCCGGTGTGTGGGTCAGCAGAGAACCGTCGATGCCGATTCTCTCGCAGAGTCCCTTCGCGAGCACGCTCTCATTCTCCATATCAATGAGCTGATACTTTAACGAAGAGCTGCCGCAGTTCATGACAAGAATTTTCATTGTGTGTTTCCCCCTTCAACTTTATATTAGTCACAATCTCTGTTATTATAGACCAATGAATAAACGAGTGACAAGACGGAAGGCTTTTTTTTTCAAAATACAGGAGAGACTATGATTAATCTTGCGCAGGTTGTCGGGATTATTGCTGAATATCATCCGTTTCACAACGGCCATCTCTACCAGATGCGAAATGCGCGCGCGCTGACCGGCGCCTCCTACTGCGTGGTTTTCCTGAGCAGTTACTTTGTGCAGCGCGGTATGCCCGCGATTTATTCGCCCTTAAAGCGCGCCGAAGCCGCACTCCGCGCGGGTGCCGACGCGGTCTTTGAAATTCCGACACCGTTCAGCTCCTCCTCGGCCCGCGACTACGCGGCCTACGGCGTGAGCCTGCTCGCGGGACTCGGCATCCCGAATCTCTGCTGCGGCACGGAAGATGTCTCCGCCGAGGAGCTCTCGATGCTCCTCGAGGTCATTGACGAGAACTCCGAGGCCTTTCAGCACAGTCTCCGCGAGGGTTTAAAGACCGGGCTCTCCTACGCCGAGGCGCGGGTCAATGCGATTGCCGCCGACCTCTGCCAGGCGGGTGCGGACAACACCCTTCTGCTCCGCACGAGAGAGCTGCTCTCGAAGCCGAATAATATTCTCGCCTTTGAATACGCGCGCGCGGCGCGCGCCGAGCGCATTCCGATTCGCCTGACGACCGTCTCCCGAAAGGGGAGCGACTACCACGACCCGATTCTGCAGGGCGATTTCAGTTCCGCAACCGCAATCCGCACCCACATTCTAAACGGCGGCTCCTGGGACGATTTGTCCCGCATGGTGCCGCACAGCGTACAGGAAGTGCTCGCCGAAACGCCCTATCTGAACCCCGACTGCCTCGTGGGGCCGCTCGAGCGACGCGTTCTGGATCTGCTCTACGAGGGCACGGCGCTCTCCACCTTCTCCGATGTCTCGGACGATCTCGCCGATCGCATTGCCAATACAAGCTTCCGCGAGGACGGCTTTGAGGCCCTTGTGAACAGCCTGAAGACCAGACAGTATGCGCACACCCGCGTGGCGCGCGCGCTGACCCACATCTTCCTCGGCATACGGAAGTCGGATGTGCTCCGCTGGAAGAATGCCGCGCGCGAGAGGCGCTCGCCAAAAGACAACTCGGAAGGGACGGAAACCGCGGTTCCGCCGATCGGCTCCGCTCCCTATGCGCGCCTGCTCGGTTTCCGGCGGGACTCGAGGACCTGCTCTCGATGTTAAAGCAGGCCGCCACCATTCCGATTGTGAGTCGCCCGCTGCCGCGGGCTCTCTGCTCCGCTCCCCGCCGCCCGCGACCTCTTCCAGGCCGAGGGTGCACGCTGCCGATCTCTGGAATTCGCTCTATTTCTGGGACAGTGGCATGGCGTTGCCGTCCTATCTCCGCCAACAAATCGTCATTGTGTGATAAAGCGTAAGTTCTTTCCCAAGTCATTTTTGTGGAAAAGAGATTTTTATCAAAATTGTCGGAAAAACTCCTTTGGCTGTGTTACACTGGTAAAAGGAGGTGGACTATGTATCAGTTAAACGATATTGTTGTCTATGAAAGTTCCGGCGTGTGCCGCATTTGCGACATCCAGGAGCTCTCCTTCTCCGAGGATACAGCACCGAATACCTATTACATTCTGGCGCCTCTCTTCTCGCCCGGCGACGTCATTTACACCCCGGTCAACAGCACAAAAACCGTCTTCCGCCCCGTCATCTCGAGAGAAGAAGCGCTGGAGACCATACGCGCGGTGCAGGGAGAAGAGATTGCGAGCTACGAGGGCATGCGCTCCTCGGAACTGGAGTACCGCTACCGGCGCGCCCTGCAGGGCTTCCGCTGGGGCGACTTACTTTCGTCTGTTGCGCGCCATCAACCGAAAGATGCAACGCGCGCGCCGTTCCGGCAAAAAAGGCAGTGAAGTTGACCGCCGCTTTCAGCGGCGCCTCGATTTTCTCGTGACCGGCGAACTCGCGGTCGCACTGAACCTGCCGCGGGAGGAAGCCAGGACCCTGCTCGAGCGGGAACTCACGCTCGCCTGAATCCGTTCATCAAAAAAAGACTAGCGACATCGCTAGTCTTTTTCTGATTCAATCATTAAGGTGTAGAAAGTTATTGCCGTCTTTCATGAGAAAACCACCCTTGCGCAAGAGCTTGACTGCATGGCTGACGCTCGGCTTAGAAATACCAATGGTATGAATATTGCTTTCAGGTAATCCTCCTCAGAAAGTATGGAGTTTCATCAGGCTCCTCCTGTATTACAACAGCCCGGCTTTCTCAAAATATTTTTTCAAAATTCGGGTGGAAAGCACCGCACCAAGGAAGCTGGTTACAACCGTTAATGCTACCATGATAAAAAACATAGGCCATGTGAACATCTTTTAAGTAAACAGCGAGGGCTTCATCAGTCAGATGAAAAAAATCTCCTGCCTGTCGATCAAGTATTGCGCATTGGACAGGGTACATAGGAAGTGTATATCCGGCAGAATGAAGTGTGCAGCCGAGAACATATGCAAAGATCAACACCTTTTTATTCTTATAGTGATTGGCGCTTACTACGATCTCTGCCATGAGCCAGCCGACAACGGATGCTATAACACCGATCACATTTGCAGCCATAAGACCCGGAAGCGCGCTGATTGTTCCCATAATCAGAAAGGTTCCTCTTTTTCTGACCTTTGAAACGAGCAGCATGTAAGCAATAGACGTGAAGAAAACGGTTATAGGGTATATTGGCAACCGTTCCAATGAGCGTCATTCCGGCGGCTCCGCCAATTACAAAAAAAGATAACAAGACTGATGGCGGCAAAAAAATTCCAATGGTAATAAAAATCACGGGTGTCCAACTTTTCTGTTTTTGATAGTGCTCATTTTGAATACCTACTCATTTGAATTGTAAATAGAATAGTACGGCAACGATCAGAGTTGATACTATCCCAATGATGTAGTCAAGCGTTTTCAGCTTTAGCGGATAAAGAATCGTCTGTTCATTCATGTGTTCAAAGCCTCGAAGCAGTGCGGACGCCGCTAATTCATCCGATGTGCGGAGGCTTTTTCATCAGAATCGGTATGAACAGGTATTCCACCATTCGCACGGGGTGAATGACAAATTGCATCGGTGACAGGGAAACCTTACGAATCCGCAGGCTGTCCTTTAGATTGTGATAGTCCTCCCGTATCGTTGGAAAGAAGCGCAGCGCCACCATAATCGGAATGGCGGCAGCGTCCGGTATCTTCATCTGCTGCATGGCGGACAGCACATAGGGAAATGTAGTCATTCTGACAAAGAAACTGCCCATCATCAACAGAACGACCAGCTTTTTGAGCGAAATAGCTGAGTGATACGACAACAAGCATGGCGCTTGTGTTATGAATCTTGTCCACGTTCGCCATGAGCAAGGCAATGGCAATGTAGATGAAGAGATACAAGGCGAACGGCTTGTATGCCTTTGCGGTAAGCAGATAAACTGCGGCTACCACGCAGATGATATGCGCGGTCATGGCCTTGTTCATAAACATGGCCGTTGTTCCGAGCAGAATTACTACAAATCCAACAATCCGCGGGTCTAATGCAGGCTTAGTCTTATCCAGAAGAAGCACCCCCTTTCCGAAGCAGACAGAGCACCCTGTCTTTGCTGTTTTCTGTCAAAGGGAAGTCCTGATCTATTTTCCCTTCGTTCAGATAGAGCACGCGATGGCAGGCTGTCAAGATAAATTCGTAGTCGTGTGTAATCACGAAAACTACACGGCTTTCCCTCGCAAGCGATTCCAACTCCGCAGCGACACGAAGCATATTCCCGCGATCCAAACCGCTGGTCGGCTCGTCAAAGAACAGTACGCGGCTGTCCGCTTTCAAGGCTCCGGCTATCGTGAGCCGTTGCTTTTGCCCTCTGGAAAGGGCGGCGGGATGATCCTCTCTTTTTTCCCAAAGAGAGAGCTTTTCCAATATGGCTTGGTCTTCTGTATCATCCGATTTCTTCCTACTGGCTCCGATTCGCAGCTCGTTTAACACGCTGTCACCAAAGAGCTGATAATCGGAATCCTGCATAACAAAGTAAATCCGGCCGATGCGCTTTTTCGTGAAAGTTGTCTTTCATAGATAGCGATTGTCCCGGCGCTTTCTTTCAGCAGCCCACAGCACAGTTTAGCAAGGGTTGTTTTTCCCGCTCCGTTATCCCCGATGATGCCTATGATTTCTCCGCTGTACGCATCAAAAGAAATATCATGCAAAAGTGCAACCTTCGCCTGTGAGCACCTCTTGCGCCGCCCATAGTCAAAGGACACATGGGAGAGGGATAGAATCGGTCTTGCTTCCTTCTGCAAATCTGACGGATGTGGATAAGGCATAAGTGCATCGAGACTGAAATTCCTCAATTCGAGCCGCTTAAGATCACTGTCGCTTAATGAAAGCGTTTCTTGCCTGCTGAAATCGTCTCGTATGACGCCATCCTTCAAGAAAAGCATGCGATCCAAAAGGTCGGCTAAATAAAAAACCCTGTGTTCCAGTACAATCAAGGTTTTTCCCTCGCTTTTCAGCTCCGCAAGAATATCGTGCAGCTCCATGATTGCTCGAAAGTCCAAATTCGCAGAGGGCTCGTCGAATACATAAATATCCGGGGTCATAGCGTAACAGGAGGCGATAGACACCTTCTGCATCTCTCCGCTGGACATCTGAAAAAGGCTTTTGCCTATTAGTTTGGATATATTGATTCTTTCGATACTGTTCTTTGTTCGCTCCCATACTTCTTCACGCGGCAGCTTCATGTTGACGCAGCCAAAGGCAATCTCATTTGTCGTGTCCGTCATAAAAAACTGACTGCGCGGGTCTTGGAAAACAGAGCCAACGATTGTTCCAAAAGTCGCGCAAAGCAAAAATCCTCAGTATTCCTGCCGTTCAAAATAGACCTCTCCGCTAAAAGTGCCCTCATAGAAGTGCGGAACAAGCCCATTGATGCAGCGGGAAAGCGTTGTTTTCCCGCTACCGCTTGCGCCGCTTATCAGTACAAAAGAGCCTTTTTCTATTTTGAGGTCAATATCGTGAATAGCAGACTGGGAATGACCCTGATACTGATACGATACGTCCCGCAGCTCAACCGCATAATTCTTCATTCGCGCTGCCCCCCTTGCTGCCGCGAGCGTTCCACAGCTTGTGGTAGTATCCGCCGGTATCCGATAGCAGGGTTTCGTGCTGCCCTGACTGAACGATATGTCCGTCTTGCAATACCAAAATCTGATCTGCGCTGCGGATTGTGCTCAAATGATGGGCGATTACCAAAACTGTCCTGTCTCGTGCAAGCTCCGAAATGGCCTCCTGAATAAGAGCCTCGTTGATCGGATCGACATTGCTTGTGATCTCGTCCAAAAGCAGGATTGGGGCGTCTTTCAAAAAGGCTCGCGCAATAGAAATCCGCTGCTTCTGTCCGCCGGAGAGCCCTACACCGTTTTCTCCGATCATGGTCTGATACCCATCGGGAAGCGACAGGATAAAGTCGTGGATGCGGGCCTTTTTTGCAGCTTCAATGATTTCTTCCTGTGTAGCTGCCGCCTTTCCCAACCGGATATTCCCCTCTATGGTATCCGCAAAGAGCTGGACGTTCTGCATGACGATGCTGACAGAGCCTAAAAGCTCGTCGTAGCTCATATCCCGTACATCCACGCCACCGATACGGATTGCTCCGTTCGTTACATCCCAAAAGCGCAACAGTAGATTTGTAATCGTTGTTTTGCCGGAACCGGAACCGCCGACAAGCGCGGTAATTGTTTGCGTCGGGGTGTGGAAAGAAATGCCATTCATGGTAAAGCCGCCTTCCTCATAAGAGAAAGTCACATCTTCAAAGTCAATCGAGTATTCCGAGGGGGAAACAGGGGTTTTCGGCTCCGTGACAGTTTCAGCTTCGGTAATCTTCTTGATGCGGCGATAGCTGTCTGCTGCCATCAGATAGTTCGCCCAATGGCTTTCCAACGCAAGGAAAGGCTTGTAAAACTCCCTGCTGATGAGTGCAAAAAGCAGAAAACCGTAAACAGGGATACTGCCCTCCAGTATCAGGAGCAGCCCCGCAGCGAGCATAATCCAAAAGGATACATCTATTAGGAAGCCATAAACAGACAAGACCGCCGCCCGATTTCTGGATACGGCTTTGCTGCTCTGTCCGAAGTCGCGGGCTGTCTGCTCAACCTTTTCCTCAAAGTGGCGGCTTTCGGAAAAGGCTTTCAGGAGAGGAATCCCTTTTACATATTCCACAAAGACACTCACCATATCGGCAAGATCATTCCCGGCTTCTTTTTCTAATCGCTCCCCGCGCTTCAAGCCCAAAACGAGAAACAAAATCGCGACAGGCAAGGCCGAGACCATAAGCAGCGCCATTTTCGGGCTGTAAATAACCAGCGCCGCAAGTAAGACAGCAGACACGATAAAGTCGGCAAGCATCCGCGTCCATATATGGCCGACGACCATTTCCATCTTGTCTACATCTTTATGAATGATGGTACTGATTTCACCCAAACGCTCGTTGGTATAAAAGCCAAGCGAAAACTCCTTCAGGCGACAGATGATATTTTTGCGTATCTGAAAGACAATATCAAAGCCCGCGTGGTGTTTTTGTACATCCGCAAGTATATTGCTGCCGCCTTTTATCAGTAGGCAGGCGACCAATGCAACCCAGTACCACATCAACACGCCGTTGCCTGACATGACGGATTCCAAAGATTTGAGAACAATGTACATCATAGCGATCCCTGAAAGGGCATACAGGGTAAAACCTGTGACGGAGAGCAATAGAGAGCGTTTCCCGCTGGAGGTAAGGGTATTCCAGATTTCCTTAATCAAAGGGACACCTCCTTGATTTTCCAATTATCCACCTTGTTTTGATTCTCCACCATCTTCCGATACAGGGCGCAGCGGTCGAGCAGCGCGTTATGCCTGCCAGTATCCACAATCCGTCCGCTGTCCATGACGACAATCTGATCTGCGTCACGGATGGTGTTTAAGTGGTGAGCAATCATAATGACGGTTTTATCGCGGCTCAAATCGTCTATTGCTGCTTGAATATATGCCTCGTTTTCCGTATCTACCGCTGCGGTTGCTTCGTCCAAAATGATGATTGGTGCATCCTTCAGAATCATACGGGCAATGGAAATACGTTGTTTCTCTCCGCCGGAGAACTTGATGCCTGCCTCTCCCGCCATGGTCTGATAGCCGTTTGGCAGTAACATGATAAAGTCGTGGATGCGCGCTTTCTTTGCAGCATCCATGATTTCTTCTATCCCGGCATCCGGCTTTCCAATCCGTATATTCTCCTCCATACTTAGGTTAAATAGAAAGACCTCCTGTTGAACGATAGAAAAGAGGCGGTTCAACTGCTTCTCAGAGAAAGATGCAGCATCTTCTCCCGCTATGGTGATATGTCCATCTGTCGGTTCCCAAAAGCCCATAAGCAGGTTTGCCAGCGTACTTTTACCGCAGCCGGAAGCTCCGACCAGCGCGGTTTTGCTGCCTTTCGGAAACGAAGATTGATGTCCTCCAATACCTTACCGCCGCTATTATAAGAAAAGTTCAAATCTGAAATAGCGACTTCGCCATTGACCGGTTCTTTGCTTTGCTCCGGTCTGTTTGATACAGAGACGCCCAGAATCGACCAAATCCCTTTCATGGCCTGCTTGAACACGATCCCGTAATGCTGGAAGGTTGCGACCTTGGTAATAGAGGATGTAAACAAGCCTCCTAAAACAATCGCAAGAATCAGTCGCGGAAGCTCTATCTGCCCGACAGAGAGAAGATAGGTACCGAGAATCATCACAAGGACAACGCCGGATTCCATGAACAGGATAATCAATCCCATTGGGACAGAAATCCCTGCCATGGATTTTTTAACCCAGTAATCATAGTCTTTAGCGGACTGAATCGTTTTTTCTGTCTTGTTTTCTTCCTTGCCAAAGGCTTTAATGACGGAAATATTCGATACATACTCCATGACGTTTTCTTGCATTTTTGTCACGGAATCCGCATATATTTTGAAATTCTTTGTCCAAAGCGGAGCAGAGATTCTTTTTGTGATCCACATCAACGGAAGCCCTACAATCATTACGAGAGCCAGACGCCAATCCACCCATAGCATAATGAGGAAAACGGCAGCGGGAAGAATGGTGGCGGACATGATTTCCGGCAAGCCGTGAGCAAGATACCCTTCCACCTGTTCTACGTCATGCTGCACGATATTTGTCAGGTCGCCCGTCTTTCGTTCCTGAAAAAAACCGAGAGAGAGTTTTTTCAGATGTTGGATAATTTGCAGTCGTAAGTCCGTCAGACAGGTATACGCTGCTTTGTGGGCTGTCCATGTCGCAGAGTAGGCGCAGACAGCTTTTCCTATAAAACAGATCAGCATTGCCCCGCATTCAAAAAATATATGCTTTCTCGTTAGTGAAGCGGCAAAATATAAGCCAATCATGTGGATTAAAAGCACCTGTGGGATCAGATCAAAAACTGTTTTGCAGCACAACATAATGTTAGACAGCCTGTTTTTCCCCGTTACCTGTCTTACAAGTTCCGGTTGGTTTATCATGTATTACAGCCCCCTTCTTTAATATCGAATCGCAATTCGGTATTTGCCTAAAAAAATAGTTATTCTCCCATGACGCGCCGGTGAAAAAACAGGGTCTATGTTTCTCCAAAATGAGTAAGCATAAGACCCTTTTATAGAGAGTTTACTCCCTCATAATAGCACTTGGTTACCAGAGAAAGCATAGTTTGAGCAAACTCACGATCTTTATAGTGCCTTGCGACCTCCAAAATGCCTTCCGCAAAATTGCTGGCAAGGATATGACAGAGCATGTCATTATAGGAGACATGCGTTTTTTTGTCGAGTTGTCGATGGATATGCTGTTCAATAGCGTGAATCAGCTGATCTTTCACGTATTCATACTTTGTCCCCTGACTTTTTATCCATGAGAATTACAAAGATTTTGTGATTCTCCAACAAATCAAGGATATAATCTTCAGCAACATCCCTGTACCTTTCCGATGGGAGTCCCGCAGCTTGCTCTTCTTCTGCAGCAATTTTGTCAAAGTTTATCCGTAAAGAGGAAGCAATCTTATCAAACAGTTCTTCTTTGTTTTTATGGTAATTGTAAATCAAGCTGACCGGGATTCCTGCCTTGTCAGCTATTTCTTTCATTTTTGCGCTGCGATAGTCTTTTTCATAGAACACATCTACACCAGCTTGGAAGATACGCTCAAAAACTTCGTCTTTTAATACTTGCGGCATAAAACCACTCTCTTTCAAAACCGAATATTGATTCGCTTTTTATGGTACAGTATAATTGGGCTAAAGTCAAGAGGGTTCTCGAACCTTAACAAAAGGGTATAATCCCAATCCTCTGGCAAGGACATCATTTGTGAAAACAGCTCCTTTGCCTTTAGAGAAAGCTCCCTGTTTCGTAAATGGTAGTTGCTCATTACGGTATAGCCCTTATTTCGCTCTCCCCGGAAAACTGCCATCGTCTCACCTTCTTTACTCGTTTGGTTGTTACGCAATAGAACGATGGTTTTGAGGAAGTAACGGTAGGCGCGAAAAAAGCGACATAGACTTCTGACTGAAAATCTACGCCGCCGGCAAAAACGAAAAGAGATGCTCCTTGCGGAAACATCCCTTTTTCACTCGATTATTCGATTTTGCCTCACCTGTTTGCCCACTGCCATAGAGTAATCGCGCATATCCGCTAGTCTTTTCTGTTGCCATGCCATATCCCAGAACTTCAGTTCATAGCGGGAACAATTGACAAAGATCTCACGAAGACGCTGCAGTTCAGTTTGTGAAGCCGTCTTCGTCACGGCATTCAGCGCAGCAATGAGTTTCTCATTCTCCGCGGCGTAAGCTTCCGAGGCGTATTCCCGCACCCATGCGCCGTAAAACGGATCGCTGCCCGCCTTCGGATTCTCCGCGAGCATGCGCTTTGCAATCACCTCATAGCTGTAGGCGCAGGACAAAATCGCCGCCAGAATTTCAGCCTCCCCGCCCTCATAGCCGATGCGGAGCATATACGAGGTATAAGACAAGTTGTCAAGCGAGCGCGCCGTGGTTCTTAGCTCCTCCTCGCTCACCGAGAGTTGCTCGAAATACCCGCCGTGCACCGCTCTCTCGCGGTTGATTGCCGATAGGTACTCCGAAAAGAGCAGCGCTGTCGAAAGACTCTCTGCCTTTGCCGCGCCGAGCGCAAACACTTTCGCGTATTCTTCGAGATAGAGAGCGTCCTGCATCAGGTAAAAGCGAAAACGCGCCTTGTCGAGCGTCCCGTCCCGAATGCCTCGCACGAACGGGTGCCGAAAATAAGCGTCCCAGATTTCGGCGGACTCAGCGAGCAAATCCTCTGCGGTATTCACTTTGTCTTCTCCTCTTCTTCCAGATAGCCCGGTAACAGCGGGCGGTTTAGACGGTTCACGCCGACCGGCGGTATCTCGGTGCCTGTCGGCTCTTTTACGCGCTGCAGCGGCGTATCCGCCGGGAGCACGGGGATGCCCGCTTCCCGGGCGGCAAACAAAACGCCGCTCTCATCGTTTCCACCCTCCGAGAGGGAAAGTTTTTGCACGCTGAGCCCCTCGCTCTCCATCGTCAGCGCAAGACAGCGATAGGCCGCCGGAAACGCGCTCGGCGACACGGTCTCGACCGCGAGTGCGCCGCCCTCGTTCAGGTGATTCGCACACATACGGTAAAACAGATTCGTATAGGCGCGGTTTTCCGCCTCCGTCTTCGGCGCGGCAAGGGCGACCAGAATAAAATCATAGTGCTTTTCGCGCTTTTCGAGAAAGCGGAACGGATCTTCGGTATAGCGGTGCAGGCGCGCGCTCACCGTCCATACAAACTGCTTCTCCGGTGTGACGAAATCCACATCCTTTGCGGCGCAGTTTCTGAGTAACTCCTCCGCAGCTGCGGCGCTTCCGAGCACGAGCACATGCTCGTACGAGGCTGCCGCCGCCGCAATCGGACGATAGTGCGCCGCCCGGCGACTCCTCACAAATCCGCAGGCCGCAAGCATCAGACAGAGCAGGACAGCGGCGGCATACAGAGCTGTCCTGCGCGCTCTCCTCCCCCTTTCCATCAGTTTTTGAAGGAGTGGATGGGCGCCGGAATACGGCCCTCGCGCTTCACAAAGTCCGCGCAGCTGTAGGGATTCACCGCAATCACGGGCGCGTGGCCGAGGAGACCGCCGAATTCCACCTCGTCGCCGACCTTCTTGCCCGCTGCGGGAATCAGACGCACCGCCGTTGTCTTCTGGTTAATCATGCCGATTGCCGCTTCATCCGCGATGATGCCGGAAAGCGTCTCGGCCGAGGTGTCCCCCGGCACCGCAATCATATCGAGCCCCACGGAGCAGACACAAGTCATGGCCTCGAGCTTTTCAAGCGTCAGTGCACCGCGCTCCGCAGCCCGTATCATGCCCTGATCCTCGCTGACCGGGATAAACGCGCCCGAGAGGCCGCCCACATAGGACGAAGCCATGACGCCGCCTTTTTTCACCTGATCGTTTAAGAGCGCAAGCGCTGCCGTCGTGCCGGGCGCGCCGACCGACTCGAGCCCCATGCCCTCGAGAATATCCGCGACCGAGTCGCCTGCCGCCGGGGTAGGCGCGAGCGAAAGGTCAATGATACCGAACGGCGTGTCGAGACGGCGGCTCGCCTCCTTCGCAACCAGCTGCCCAACGCGCGTAATCTTGAATGCGGTCTTCTTGATGGTCTCGCAGAGCACCTCAAAGCTCTGCCCCTTGGTCTGCTGTACCGCCGCGCGCACCACGCCCGGTCCCGAGACGCCGACATGAATCACGGCATCACCCTCGGTCACACCGTGGAAGGCACCCGCCATGAACGGGTTGTCATCCGGCGCATTGCAGAAAATCACGAGCTTTGCGCAGCCGAGAGAGCCGTTATCCGCGGTTCTCTCCGCGGTCTCCTTGACCACCTGTCCCATGCGGCGCACGGCGTCCATGTTGAGTCCTGTCCGCGTGGAGCCGACATTCACCGAACTGCAGACGCGCTCCGTCCGCGCGAGCGCCTCCGGAATCGAGTCAATCAGCAGACGCTCGGCGTCCGTCATCCCCTTTGCGACCAGGGCCGAGTAACCGCCGATAAAGTTGACGCCGATTTCCTTTGCCGCGCGGTCCAAAGTCTCCGCAATCTCCACAAAGTCCTCAGTCGTCCGGCAGGCCGCGCCGCCGATCAGCGCAATCGGCGTCACGGAGACACGCTTATTCACAATCGGAATGCCGTATTCTCGCGAAATCGCCTCGCCGGTCTCGACGAGCTTGCCCGCGCGCCGACAAATCAGTTCGTAGATATTCCGGTTCAGTTTGGTTTTGTCGCTGTCAATGCAGCCGAGGAGGGAAAGCCCCATCGTAATCGTGCGGACATCGAGCAGGTCCCGGTCTATCATTGTATTGGTTTCCAGCACTTCCGGCATATTTAACATGGCGCTTCCCCCTTAAATGCGGTGCATGGCTTCGAATATTTCTTCCCGCTGCACATGAATCCGAAGCCCCACTTCCTCGCCGAGTTTCTGCATCGCATCCATGAGTTCCTCGAGGCTCTCCTCGGCCGCCGAGATATCGACGATCATCATCATGTGGAAATAGTCCTGCACAATGGTCTGGTTGATATCCAGCACATTGATGCGCTCCGCTGCGAGATGGGTGCACACCTTCGCGATGATGCCGACCGAATCCTTGCCGAGTACCGTGATAATTACCTTGTTCATCGTTTCCTTTCCGTCGCCTGTCAAAGACCCAAATCAGAATTCGTACAGTTTCGAGCAGCAGTCCCGCGCCGCAACCGCAAGCGGAAGCTCTTCCGCTTCTCCCTTGCCGTGCATCAGGCGCAGTTCACAGCGCACAGTTTCATAGGCGAGTTCCGGCAGATTGTTCTCTTTGCTGAGATGCCCGAGCAGCACCTGTTTGAGGCCGCCGTGGCAGAGCAGCGAGAGCAGCCTGCCCGCACTCTCGTTCGAGAGGTGCCCGCAGTCCCCGAGGATGCGGCGTTTCAGCGGGTAGGGATAGGGGCCTGCCTCGAGCATACGCACATCGTGGTTGCTCTCGAGCAGCAGCGCGTCGAGATTCCGTAGCGCTGCCTCGAGTTCCGGCGTCGCGTGGCCGAGGTCCGTCAAAAAGGCCGCGCTCTTCACGCCGTCTGTCACCCGGTAGCCGACCGGCTCTGCGGCGTCGTGGTCAATCGAGAGCGGAAGCACGGTCAAATTGCCGAGCGAAAAAGCCTCTCCGCCCCGTATCACATGAATCCGCTCCGCCGGGTAATCGTCCAGCATCCCCTTCTTTTGGATTGCTGCCAGGGTGCCGGCGGTCGCGTAGAGCGGCACCGGATCTTTTTTCAATAAGATCTTCAAGCCGGTCACATGATCCGCGTGTTCGTGCGTGAGAAGGACCCCCGCCAGATCCGCAGGCTTCAGGTCCGCGGCCTCAAGCCCCTGGACAATGCGCCGTCTGCTGATGCCGGCATCGATCAGAAGATGCGTGCGCTCGCTGCCGAGATAGCCCGCATTCCCGCTGCTGCCGCTCGCAATGGTCATAAGTCTCATCGGAGCTCCTTTCCGGCGAGGCGCGCGTCAATGCGGCGGTAAAGGCTTGCTTCGTCCGCATCGTTTACGAGCGTCCAGTCCGCCATACCAGCATAGGCGGCATCGCTCAGCTGTTTCTCCATGATTTCCGCCGCGCGCTCTCTCGTGTAACCGCGGGAAGCCATGAGACGCTGTATCCGCAGGTCGCGCGGCGTAAAGACATACCAGATTTCATTGTAAATATGATTGCGCTCTCTTGCGGGCAGCGCAGTTTCCACGACCAGAAAACGCTCTTTTTTGCTTTGCGCAAGCGCCTCCACGCGGTCATAGACCAGGGGGTGCACCGTTTCATCGAGCAAAGACAGCAGAGACGGCTCCCGGTAGAGGCAATCCGCCATCGCGCTTCGATTCAGCTGTCCGTCCTCGGCAAGTATCTTCTCTCCCATGAGTTCCAGCGCGCGGCGATAGCCCGGCTGTCCCGGCTCGTAGAGTTCATGCGCGAGCTCGTCCATACCGACAATGCACGCGCCGTACTTTTCCCGCAGATAGGCGAGCACAAGGCTCTTTCCCGAGCCGACGCCGCCGCAGACTTCGAGCACCATCAGTGCGCCTCCAGCCAGGACGCGCCGATGTGCGCATCGACCTCGAGCAGCACGCGGAGCTCTGCGGCGTGCCGCATGGTCTCTTTCAGGAGTTCCAGGACGCGGGGCGCCTCGGCCTCCGCCGCTTCCACCAGAAGTTCGTCGTGAATCTGAAGCACAATCTTTGCGTCGAGTTTCCGCCGCGAGCGCACGCCGCACCTTGACCATCGCAATCTTCATGATATCGGCTGCGGTACCCTGAATCGGCGCATTCATCGCGACGCGCTCGCCGAACGAACGCTGCATGAAATTCGAGCTCTTTAACTCCGGCACCGGGCGTATTCTGCCGAACAGTGTCCGCGTAAAGCCGTATTCCTTCGCCTCTTTGATCTGGCGGTCCAGGAAGTGCTTTACCTCCGGATAGGTTGCGAAGTAGCGGTTGATGTACTCCTTCGCCTCGTTTCTCGAGATGCTTAAGTCCTCCGAGAGACCGAAGGCCGAGATGCCGTAGACCACGCCGAAGTTCACGGCTTTCGCGTTTCGCCGCTGTAAGGGCGTGACCTCCGAGAGCGGTACATGGAAGACCTGCGACGCCGTGACCGCGTGGACATCCACCGCGTCGCGGTAGGCCGCAATCAGATTCTCGTCGCCGGAGAGCGCCGCGAGGATGCGAAGCTCAATCTGCGAGTAGTCGGCATCCACAAAGACCTTGCCAGGCGAGGGCACAAAGACCGCGCGCACGCGACTGCCCATCTCTGTCCGGATCGGAATATTCTGGAGATTCGGATTCGCGGACGAGATGCGCCCCGTCGCCGTGATGGTCTGGTGAAAGGTGCCGTGAATTCTGCCGTCCGCCCGAATAAAGCCCGCGAGCCCGATCGCATAGGTCGAGTTCAGCTTGGTCAGCATGCGGTAGCGGAGTATTTTTTTGACGACCGGATATTCGGGCGCAAGCTTCTCCAGAATGTCGGCCGCGGTTGAATAGCCGCTCTTGGTCTTTTTGCCGTAGGGAAGCTTCATCTTCTCGAATAAAATTTCCCCGAGCTGCTTCGGCGAATTCAGGTTAAAGTTCTCGCCGGTCTCCTCAAAAATTTCGGTCTCGATCCGGTGAATTTCGGTTTCGAGTTCCTCCGAGAAGGCCTTTAATTTTTCGGCATCCACCCTGACACCGGTCTCTTCCATCTCGGCGAGCATGAAAATGAGCGGGCGCTCAACAGTCTCATACAGCGCTTCCATGCCGAGCTCTTTCACCTTGTCGCAAAGCGGCTGCCGCGCCGCAAAGGCAACATAGCCCGCATAGGCGGCAGCGGCGACCGCATCCTCTTTGGCACTCGGCAGGAGAAGGGACAGGTAGTCCCGCGCGAGGTCCTCGCTCTGATAGCTCTCTTTGAGCGGATTCACGAGGTAGGCGAGCACGCCGAGATCATCGACATTCTCGCGCTCCGCCGTGCCGACCTCTTTGACGAGCTCCTTCAGAGAGAGCGCCGAGACCCGCTTTGCCTGTTGAAACAACTCTTTCAGAAAGTCTTGTTCCGCGGTCTCGGAGAGCACCGTACCCTCGCCGGTTCCGGCGAGCGCCTTCATTTTTTCGCGCTCGGCTTCCTCCGGTTCGCGCCGATAGAAAAGCACAGCTTCCTCCGCGCGGAAGCAAAGAGAAATCAGGAGATCGTCCCGCGCAATTCCGATTTCCGGCGCCTCTGCCGCCTGCCGCAACACTTCCCGAAGCTCTGCCGCGCTTTGCAGGAGACGGAGCTTCGGCTTTTGCTGCGCGCGCATATTCTCCCGCTGCACTTCGCTCCCGAAATGCTTTAAGAGCGAGCGGAATTCAAGGCGCTGAATCTGTTCGTAGGCAGCCGCCGTATAGATTTCGCCGAGTTTCAGCGACGAGAGATCCAAGTCGAGCGGAGCGTCAAGGCAGATGGTCGCGAGCCACTTGGAAAAGACAGCGTCCTCGAAATGCTCTTCGAGCGCCTTTTTGGCACGCGGCGGCTTCACTTCGTCCAGATGCTCTTTCAGATTTTCAATCGAATGAAAGCTCTGAATCAGCGCGGTCGCCGTCTTTTCGCCGATCGAGGGGACGCCCGGGATGTTGTCGGAGGTATCGCCCATCAGCGCCTTGACATCAATGAACTCCTCCGGCGTGACCCCGTAGGTCTCCCTGACCGCCTCCGGCGTGAAATCGAGAATCTCGGTCTTGCCGCGGCTGGTCTTCGGCAGACGAATCAGAATGTGGCGATCCGCGAGCTGCAGAAGATCCCGGTCACCGGATACGACCGTGACCTCGTACCCCTCCTTCTGGCAGCGTTTTGCGAGCGTTCCGATCACATCGTCCGCCTCAAAGCCCTCCAGCGAGACCGTCTGAATGTTCATTGCGCCAAGGAGCTCTTTTAAGAGCGGAACCTGTTCCCGCAGTTCTTCCGGCATCGGCTTCCGGGTTCCCTTGTACGCTGCATAGCGCTCGTGGCGGAAGGTCGGCGCAGGCAGGTCAAACGCGACCGCGAGATAATCCGCCTGCTCTTCCTCCAGAAGTTTTAACAGGATATTTAAAAAGCCATAGACCGCATTCGTGTGCAGGCCCGCCGAATTTGTGAGCTCCGGCACGCCGTAAAACGCGCGATTCAGAATGCTGTGGCCGTCAATCAATACAACTTTCTTTTGTGCTTCCAATCCGTTTTCTCCTCTTTCAGCCCGCATGCCAGTATAAGATGCGGAGCAATAAAAGTCCTGCGACTGTGACGCCGGCACTGGTCAGCGCATCCATCACATAGCGCAGGATTTTTCGAAGGCGCGCGCGGCGAAGTCGCAGAAATTCGTAGCGCAACTCCCGATTCATGGCTCTCGTCCCGTCGAAGTCGTCGCTATCCGTGTCGAGAACGCGCAGCCCCTCCAGCAGGAAAAAATTCGTCTCGAGCTCCCGGCGACAGACACTGCAACAACGGATGTGCTCTAAAAAGTCAGCGGTCTCTTCCTCTGTGAGCTCCCGCTGTATAAAACGTGACATCTGCCGTTCCGCTTCTCTGCAGTCCATTCCGCCTCCTCTCTTTGCAGCAATTTTAGCACACTCCCCCGCAAAAAGGGCAGTAAAACAGAAAGAGAACGGAGTTTTCGCCCCATTCTCTCTCCGCTCTCTCCTGAACTTCCCTCTTTACTTGGTCACCATGTCATACTTCATCACGACCACATTGCCCATGTCCTGCGGCACCGAAATTGAGAAGTAAATCTCGCCGTCCTTCACATAGCTGAAGCTCTCCGGCCACTGAAGCTTGCCGTTTTCGCCCTTTTTCAGCGGAAAATCCGACGCCGCCAGCTTCTCTTCGAGCGACTTCTGCAGCGCCTCCTTGCCCGTCGACTGCACCCAGGCCTTGTAGGCATTGACCTCGCTCTCGCCCGCGTTGTCGAGCTCAAACGCATCGCCGAGCGCGTAATTCACCATGCTGTCGGCATCCACCGCATCGCGAAGGCCGAGATCCTTCAAGGTCTTCACCGCGACCGTATTGGTATAGAAGAGCTTGACCGGCGCCGCATCGCCGCTCCGCTGCATTTCGCCGCGGTACACGACCACAACGCGGTCCGCATCCGCCGAGACGACTTCCGCCGTCACCGTGAGCTTATCCTTTGCCGCGTCGGTGAGCAGCGCTTCAATCGGCGAGAGAGCGCGTTCTCCTTTAAGTGCGCATTCAGCTTCTCCTGCTGTGCGCTGTCCGTGAGGCCGTTGACCACCGGATAGCCGATCGAAACATTGTCCTTCTGATAGGTTTCGACCTTTGCGGAAATCAGCGCGCGCTTTTCGGTCGTCGCCGCACTGCTGCCCGCCGCCGCACTGCTGCTCTCTGCGCTGCCGGAGGTCGCCGCGACACTCGCCGCTGTCTCGGCCGCGCGATTTTCCGCCGAAGTCTCCACAACCTTGGAACCGCTCTTCTTGCCGCAGCCGGTCACGGCGAGAGCCGCCGCCAGTGCTGCCGCACAAAAGAGCCCCACTCTTCTGTTTCTCATAGTCCACCTCCGCTGTTCGTTTCCGTGTTACCCGTAAGTATAGGCGGGAAGGCGCTTTCCGTCAACCGAGAGGCATACCTGCCCGCGCGTTGCGCCGATTACCGCGCGTGCAAAGTAAAAATGTGCAACGTAAAAACCGGCTGCTCTCCCAATTCAGGGAAAACAACCGGTATTCTCTGCCTGCCGACAGTGGGACTTGAACCCACACGCCCTTGCGAGCAACAGATTTTGAGTCTGCATCGTCTGCCATTCCGACATGTCGGCTTACCGGCAGAGTATAGCATTTCGGGGGCGGCAATTCAAGGGCTTTTTGCCTGCCTTTGAGTATGCGACTAAAACATGCGCGGGAACAATGTCCGGCGCATCACTCATACTTTTCGCAACGGCATTGCTCGATCACCCGCTTTCCGAGCAAGGTAATTGCCTTCTTCGGGCACAAACTGATACAACGGTAACACATGGTACACCGATTCCCGGAAACGGCCCGCTTGCTTTGCATTCGGATATTTCCCATGGGACAGACCTCACTGCACAAGCCGCAACCGATGCAGGCGTCACTTATTTTCAGCTGATCCATGTATCCCGCCGTCTTTCGATAAAACCATAGTCTCTGCCCAAACAACCCCTTGAAGTGCGCTGTCATCGACAATCCTTCACGCGGATAATTTCCCTTTTGTATTTGTTCCGCTGCAAGCGCTATGCGCTTATCCGCCTCCCGGACAATTCGTCTGTTCTCTTCCGTATTCTTTTTAAGAGCCTGCTGTCACAAACGGAATCCGGCATTTTGATTTGCAGACCGCCGAGAACGGTCGCGCCGTACTTCTTCAGAAGTCTCGCGGTACATCCGGTTCCGTCACCGCTGAACAGTCCCATGGTATTGAGTATAAAAATCGCTTTCCCGTTCCACAGTGAGCGGTGTTTGTCAATAAAATCACGCACCGCAAACGGTGCATTGGAAAACTGGGTCGGATACCCCAAAACAAGGCTGTCATGCTTGGCGATTACATCCTCAACCTCGACATATTCAATCGGAAAACACTGCGCCGAATCGTCGAGCAAAGAAATCAGCTTTTCGACGCAGTGCTTCGTATTCCCGGTTCCGCTGAAATAAATTCCTATCATGAATGTCTCACTTCCCCGCCGCAACCCTTGACGGGTACCAGTTTTGGAACCAGGCCGTAAAGAGTCCCATGAGAATCGGCATCGCCTGCACTACGATGCTGAGCACCAAAGCCGGTACCTTCCCGCTCAGATAATAGCTGACAATCGCAATCACGACATAGACCAAGCCCCAGGCTGCTGCAAGAATGTAATTGGTTCGCATAAAGATGGGATTTTGGAGCGCATCCTTCCCGTAGCTGTACTTTACATAGGCCGCGCAGAGCGGCTCTTTTGTGAGACAGGAGCCAAGCCACAGGAGGCCGAACACGAGATACCCGGCGTTCACGGCGACAAAGCCGTTTCCTGTGACCACGGCATAGACGGCGAGTCCTGCCACCAGCGCAAACGAGAGTCTGTCGTAGCGGCATAATTCATAGCGCTCCGTGATAAGCGGCAACAACGAACATACCGCGAGAGTGATGAGCGCTCCCATCCTCGGCTCTACCGATACGGCGACCCAGAGTGCAATCCAGGCAAACAGCATGTTTTGCATGCGCGGGGGCTTTTTCTCTGTCACAAGCATTTGGACGGGCTTGCGATCCTCAGCCTGCTCCTCCGTGCCGAAATAGCGGTCCCAGTTCATCATGAGCGAAATCGCCGCTCACGGTATACAGGTGTTTCGCGAGCGCCTCGTCGCCCCGCATCTCTCCTCTTGAAAGAGCAAGCCAGACCGAAAAGGGCGTGTCAATGCGGGTGGTGGCACGGAGACTTTCGTCCGTCAGTACCTCTGCGCCGTCCTTTCCGAGTTTAATCCGATAGGTTTTTCCGAGATCCGTATAACAAATTTCGAGCACCCGCTCCCGTCCGTCAAAGCGATCTCTGTTGTAGAGTGCCGCCATCTGCCGCGTAAAGATAAGACTTTCGTCTTCCTTTTCGCCGTTATCTTTCGAAATCCCCCAGCTCGCATCCGCCATTTTTTCAAAGACCTCTCGCGGATACAAGAGTGCCTTGAGCTTGGTTTCGGTCTCCTCTCGGATGCGTCCGCCCGCGTATTCTTTCCCGGCCTGCCGCACCGCAGCGAGATAGGCATCGGTTCTCGCGGAGAGTTCTTTTACGCGGAACAATTCGCCCTGCCCGCAGAAGATGCTCGTGTACTTTCCCTGCCCCAGCACATGGTCAAACATCCGCGTCACACTGTCGTAATTGCCCTCGGCCGAATAAAAGCCGCAGGTCGAAATGAGCACATGTTTAATCCCGCTTCTGTCATAGCGGGAGGGATGCCCGCCGCTCCCGTTCCCGTCTCTGCTCTCGCACATAAACGGCAGGCTCATGGGCAGCTGGCGGTCAATCAGGTTTTTGAGCGGCCCCGGAACACTGTAGTAATAGAGCGGGAAGCTCCAGATGACCAGATTTGCGGAGAGCAACCCCTCAATCACGGTCTGCATATCATCTTCCATGCAGCAAGTTCCGGGCGTCTGCTTCCAGCAGGCAAAGCAGCCCTTGCAGGGCGCAATCCGAAGAGTGTTCAAATGCAGCTCTTCGACCTCGACCGCCCTCTCCCGTTCGCTCTCATGGTCGCGTATGCCATCGAGAAAGCTGTGTGCGAGACGGAGCGAGTTACTCTTAGCCCCCTTGGGACTTCCGTTAATCAGCAGAATCTTCATGTTTGAAGCCCTCCAATTCTCGTATGCACTCCTCACACCAGGCGCGCACCATCTCCTCATACATGACGCCGAAGCGAATCGTAAACTTCCAGAACAGCGCTTTTTCCGGCAGGTTTAGCATATCCCGATATTGGTCGCTGACCGCCTCCGCTTCCCCACTCTCTTTCGTAAAGAGACATTCCCGTTCCGGCAGGGACTTAAAATAAGCGATGTTCTCATCCAACTCACATTCGCCGCGAAAAAAGGTCTTCATGAGCATGGCATTGCGGATCAGACTCCTTTGCGTATCCTCCCGAAGCCAGCGAAGCAGCTCTTCTCGTCCCGCTGCGGTAATCGATAAGACATTCTTATCCGGTTTTCCCGCCTGCTCCACATGCACCGCCGCAATCCACCCGTTCTTTTCGAGTCCCTGCAGTTCCCGGTAAATCTGACTCGTCTGCGCGACCCAGAAGTGGCTCAGAGAATCCCGGAATACGGTCATAATCTGATACCCCGTCATATCTCCGTAGCTCAATAACCCCAGAATGCCGTGCTTTAACATCGATTTTCTCTCCTTATTTCATTCCACTTGTGGAATAATTTCACCTTCAATATAGTTCCACTTGTAGAATATGTCAAGAGACAAAAATTGCGCCGATGTCCCAGCGCATCCCGGGAAATCGGCGCAAGAAGCTTTATTCTCAACCTTTGTTAATCAAAAGTAACCCCAGTCCGCAGACCAGAATGCCGGCGAGCTGTTTGATGCTGATGTGCTCCCGGTAGACCAGAAAACCGATCACCAGCAGCGCCAGGGAGAGACACATACTCGATGTCAGCGCACCGTTACTCACTTTCCAGCCGGAGCGGTACAGAAACACATACCCGACCTCGATTCCCACAATCGAAAGTCCCAGGACATACGAAGTCCAGTTCGCCTTGCCAAGTTCATGGACATACGCCGAGGGTTTGACGCTCGCCGCAAACAGCACCGCCGAGAGCACCCCCGCCGCCAGATAGGTGATGGTCAGCGCGCCGAAGGTATTTGCGCCCTTCGGCATCGATTTTGTGCAAATGTTGTAAAAACAGTTCGATCCCACAATCAAGAGCAAAGGCCAAAGCATCTCCCACATCTTACTACCTCCGAAGATTTCCTCTTTCTCAAATTTCCCGTCAGATACACAGCGAAACACCTCACAGAAACGCGTTTGCCCCCTATTTCCGGACAAAAAAAGAACGGTCTCGCAATGTGTGACCGTTCTTTCCTATGGCGTGAGACGAAAACGTGTCACTCATGTAACCGTTCCTTATCAAAGTTAAGTCCAAACCGCGTTCGTTTGCACTTTTTATAACAGCGATCAGTGTTGCGTATCCGGGAGCTATCTCCTGCGCAGAAAGCTCCGATTTCCTATCTTCATTATAGTTTCAACCTATAGACAAATCAAGCGCTATGCGAAGCAAAAGTGAAATTTTCTTACGCAAAAACAAAATTTGTCTGCGTCAACTCCCGGGAACCTGCCTGAAACGCAGCGGCTCGGTTCGCTCTCCCTGTGCGCACATGTTTTTCGCGCAAGCGGAATCTGCGGTGCCTCCGCTTCCGTCTCCGCATACAGTATTTCAAGAAGAAAATTGCAGTATTGCAGTATTTTATCGCTTTTTATCCTTAATGAGCTCGGACAGTACACCAAATGGCGTGAGCAGCAACGCAATCAGAATCATCGTTCCCAGCCCTATATCCCCTCTCTTTTGCCGATTTTTCTCTTGCATCTTTTTAATCTCGGTTCCAAGGCGCTCGAGATAGCTCTCCGCCTCGCTCGGGGGGATGGGCTCACGCGGCAAAAACGGCTCCCGCTCGGGATAGCGCTTTATAATTTGATTTCTCAGTTCCGGCACTGTCGTCCTCAAGTTGCCGAGCCAGAGGAAGGGATTGTGGCCGGCTGCTCTCACACAATCAAAGCAGACATAGTAATGCCCTTTGACCATAACTTTATTGAATTGAACTTGCTGACCGCAAATGGCGCAGTACGGAATTTTTCCGCACCAGTCCCGAAGATGCTTGGCCTCTGTCTGCGACCCGCGTGTAGCTTCGGGCTCGCGCAGCAAAAACGGCTCGCGCTCGGGATGAAACTTTATAATTCGTTCCCTCAGTTCCGGCACTGTCGTTATCATATTGCCGAACCAGGTGAACGGATTGTAGCCTGCCGCCTTCACACAGTCAAAGCAGACACACTTAAACCCTTTGACCAGTACCTTTTTGAATACGACTTTCTGACCGCAAATCGCACATGTCGCCATCTTTGATCCTCCTGTCTCCGCGCTTCGAAGAGCCGCATGCACTGCCCTGTTTATCTACTCTACTCCCAAAAGTCGCAAGACTCAGGCAATGTCATCGTTGAAACAGGGACTTTCCACCGCAACGATATCCTCAATCGGAATCCGGCTCCCGTCCGTCAGGTATATGCATCGCGGAAAGTCCGTTATCTTTTTAAGCCGCCCGCTTACCGTAAAATAAGCGCCGCCCGCCTTGCGCGCATCCGGCACAAAGTACAGGAGACTTAATTCCGGCTGCTCCTGCTGCCGCTTAGCAAGCGCAGCAAGCCGCTCCCCGAGGCGCTCGGCCTCCTGCGGGTCGAGCTCGATTCTCTCTTCGGTGAGTCTTGCGGTCTCCGAAACCGCGGCGTCGTAGCCTGTGAGCGCCGCAAAGGGCGAAAACTGTGCGGCTCTATCCTCCATCGGCATGGGCCTATGTTTCTTTGACTGCGGACGGGCAAAATGCAAAATATCATCGTACGCGCCGCTCACGCCCTGTGTCCTCCAATCTGCTCGTTTCTGTCCCTTCCGGTCGCGCCGTCCAGGAGACTGCGCCCTCTCAGCAATGCGTTTTTCCCGAACTTTTTCTTGATGGCGAGCGTCGCCTCCTGTAGTTTCCGCTCGCGCGCTCTCTGCCTGTCTGCCTCCGCTTGCTTTGCTTCCTCCGCCGCATAATCGGTAAACAGGTCAAGCTGCACACCATCGTTTTGCGTTTTCGCCGCCTCCTGTTCCGGGAGGACACGGTTTGCCGTGAGCGAGAGTCGCCGGATTAAGAGTGCGGGATTCACAAGGCGGTCAAAGAGCGCGGAAACCGCGGCAATGATTTCCCGCGACGAAGAACTGTATCCGCGGAGGGTTTCGCTCCCGTGCGCGTGCTTCGGAAGCTGCCTTCCGTAGTAGTCCGTGACAATCTCGCCGCGGTAGTGTTTGCGGCGTTCGGGATCGGTCAGATTCTCGCGGTCGTAGCCGACCGTGAGCACGAGTTGGTCGGTCACAAGACCTTTTTCGACCAGTTGGAGCGAGAGCGCATCTGCCATCTCGAGTGCCACAATTCTTGCCTTTTCGGCTGCATAGGCTGTCTGCAACACCTGTCCCTCGCCGAGACTTTTGCTCGCGGGGCGATAGGCCTTTACCTCTGCCATGCCGCAGGGCTCATAGCCCCAGGCGTGATCGATCAGGAGCTCTGCATTCTTTCCGAAAGCCGGTAGAGTAAGTCCTCGTCTTGCAGGGAACAGCGGGCAATATCTCCCATCGTATAGATGCCATAGGCCTCGAGTTTTCGCGTATAGCCACGCCCGACGCGCCAGAAGTCCGTGAGCGGCCGGTGAGACCAGAGTTCTCTCCGGTAATTTTGCTCATCTAAAACCGCGATGCGGACGCCGTTCTCATCCGCTGTACAGTGCTTTGCCAGGATGTCCATCGCGACCTTTGCGAGATAGAGGTTCGTACCGATGCCCGCCGTCGCCGTGATGCCGGTGCTCTTAAGGACATCCAGAATCATCTTCCTCGCAAGTTCCTTTGCCGTAAGGCGGTAGGTCTTTAAATAGGCCGTCACATCCAGAAAGACCTCGTCAATCGAGTAGACGATGATGTCTTCCGGCGCAATGTACTTCATGTAAATCGCATAAATCTTCGTGCTGTAGGCCATGTAGTGCGCCATGCGCGGCCGCGCAATCAGAAAGTCCGCCGAGAGCGCCGGATTTGCCGCGAGCTCGGACGCAAAGTGAGAGCTGCCTGTAAATGCCCTGCCCGGCAGGTGTCTTCGCCGCGCTGCATTGACCTCCTTAAGCCTCTGCTTCACCTCAAAGAGGCGGGCGCGCCCCGGCACACCGAAACTTTTGAGAGAGGGCGTCGCCGCAAGGCAGATGGTCTTATCGGTGCGGCGCTCATCCGCAACCACAAGATTCGTGTCCAGCGGATCCAGACCGCGCTCCCGGCACTCCACGGAGGCGTAAAACGATTTCAAATCAATCGCGATGTAGGTGCGCGCTTCCATATCCTCTTCTCCTCTCTTTGTATAACTCCATTATACGCGAAAGGAAGCCGAAAGGCACCTATAAATTCGAACAAATGTTTTATGCGCCGATGGTCACCTTTGTCCCGAGCGGCACATACTGCCACAGAATATCCATGACGCTGTCCGGAACCGCCACACAGCCGGCGGTCGAGAAGTTCTCGGTGTAATTTCCGTGTATCATCACATAGCCGCCGAGAGCGGTCTTCCAGGGCGGACATCCCCCCTGATCAATCGCCGTGTAAATCGCATCCTTTTCCGCTTCTGAAATGAGTCCCTGCGCGAGCCCCCGGTCCGCGTCCGACTTGTCGGGATAGGACAGTCCGAGCGAGAGATGATAGTTGCTCTTCGGATTCCGGAGACAGATATAATACTCGCCGCTCGGCGTAATCCGGTCGCCCTCAACCTGTTTTTTCCCCAAGGCCGAATTGGTGCCGATATTGCACGCCCAGACGCCGATCACCTGATGGTTCACATAGAGCGTGAGTTCTTTTTTTCCCTTGCTCACATAGATTCTGGTCGGCGGTTCGTTCTCTTCGACTGCTGCGCCCGTCTCTCTTGTCGTCCCGGCTGTCTCCTCTGCCGAGGCCTTCGCCGCTTCCTCTTCCCGCAAGGCTGTCTCCTCCTTTTCTTCCGCACTTACACTGGCGCTGACCTTGGTGACGGTCGCCGCATAGACCGTTCCCTGCATGGCCAGCACAGCAAGCAGTGCTGTCACCGCAATAAGTTTTCCTTTTCTCACATGGATACATCTCCCTTCTCTCTGTCAAGACAGGCACAAAACAGACTCTGCTATCTCTACTCTAGGCACGGCAGGGCAGGATTTCATCCTGCAAAGGTAGGCCTTTTCTTGGTTCTTTGGTATACCTCTTTGCGTCGTGCCGCAATCGCAGACAAAAAACAGGGGCGGACTTTCGTCCGCCCCTTCCGTAGGATCGCATACAGCGTTTGCTGTCTTCTATTATTCGGTCTTGCTGTCGTCGTAAAGTGCGACCAGCTTCTTCAGGTACTCGTAGCGAGCCATTGCATCCTGCTCGTTCTTCGTGAAGAGCTGCTCCGCTCTCTCCGGGTTCTTCAGCATGAGGGAGTTGTAACGCACCTCGCCCATCAGGAAGTCTCTGTACTCGCCTTCCTTCGGTGCCTTGGAATCCAGCGTGAACTTCTTCTCGGCAGCCGGGTTGAAGCGGAAGTTGTTCCAGTAACCGGACTCAACCGCGAGCTTCTCCTCGGTCATAGCCTTGTTCATGCCCTTCTTGATACCGTGGTTGATGCACGGCGAGTAAGCGAGAATCAGGGACGGACCCGGATAAGCCTCTGCCTCTGCGAGAGCCTTGAGCGCCTGGTTCATATCCGCGCCCATGCTGATCTGTGCGACATAGACATAGCCGTAGGTCATCGCAATGCCTGCGAGATCCTTCTTCTTGGTCTCCTTACCGCCTGCCGCGAACTGTGCGATTGCACCGGTCTTGGTGGACTTGGAGGACTGACCGCCGGTGTTCGAATACACCTCGGTATCGAAGACGAGGATGTTGATATCCTTGCCGGAAGCGAGAACATGGTCCACACCGCCGAAGCCGATATCGTAAGCCCAACCGTCGCCGCCGAAGATCCACTGGCTCTTCTTGTTCAGGTAATCCTTCTGCTTGAGGATCTCCTTTGCAAGCTCGCTGCCGTCCTTCTCGAGTGCCTCGACCAGTGCATCCGTTGCTGCGCCGTTCGTTGCGCCGACAGAGTAGGTGTCAAGCCAAGCCTGGCAAGCCTTCTTGGTCTCGTCGTTCGAAGCGGTCTCGTTGAGCTCCTCAACCTTGCTCTTCAGACCGTCGCGGATTGCGCGGTTTGCAAGCAGCATACCGTAACCGAACTCAGCGTTGTCCTCGAAGAGGGAGTTGTCCCAAGCCGGACCCTGGCCCTTCTCGTTCGTCGTGTACGGCGTGGACGGCGAGCTGTTGCCCCAAATCGAGGAGCAGCCGGTTGCGTTCGAGATGTACATTCTGTCACCGAAGAGCTGGGTGACAAGCTTTGCGTACGGTGTCTCACCGCAGCCTGCGCAAGCGCCCGAGAACTCAAGCAGCGGCTTCTTGAACTGAGAGCCCTTGACAGTGCTCATCTTGAACTTGTCGATGACTTCCTGCTTCTCCGGCAGCGTAACAGCATAGTCAAAGAACTTCTGCTTGTCGGCATTGTCCGCGAGCGGCTGCATGACGAGCGTCTGGTTCTTCACATTGCCCGGGCAGACATTTGCGCAGCTTCCGCAGCCCGTGCAGTCGAGAACGGAGACATTGATGGCGAACTTGTAGCCCGGCATCATCTTGAGGTCGGTCATCTTCATGCCTTCCGGTGCGTTCTTCGCCTCTTCCTCGGTCATAGCAACCGGACGAATTGCAGCGTGCGGGCAGACATAGGAACACTGTGTGCACTGGACGCAGGTGTCCGGATTCCAGACCGGAACATCAACCGCGATACCACGCTTCTCGTAAGCAGCCGTGCCGTTCGGCGTGGTGCCGTCCATGTAATCCATGAATGCGGAAACCGGAAGGTTGTTGCCCTCCTGCGCATTGACCGCAGACTGAATCGTGTTGACGAACTTCTTGACTGCCTCCGGACCGTGAGATGCGTGCGTGAAGTCGAGACCCTCGTCCTTCGCATCCTTCCAGCTCTCCGGAACCTCAACCTTGTGAGCGCCCGAAGCGCCGGCATCGATTGCGTTCCAGTTCTTCTTGACGACATCCTCACCCTTGCGGCCGTAGGTCTTCTGCGCAGCATCCTTCATGAGGGTAATTGCCTTCTCCTCCGGGATGATGCCGGTCAGCTTGAAGAATGCGGACTGAAGAATCGTGTTGATACGGGTCGGGCCCATGCCGGTCTCGATACCGATCTTCACACCGTCAATCGTGTAGAGGTTAATCTTGTGGTCGTAGATGTACTTCTTGACCTGGCCCGGCAGATGCTCCTCAAGCTCTGCATCGCTCCAAGCGCAGTTCAGCAGGAAGGTACCGCCGTCCACAAGTTCCTGAACCATGTTGTACTTGCGGATGTAAGCCGGGTTGTGGCAAGCCACGAAGTCTGCCTGGTGAATCAGGTAGGTGGACTTAATCGGCTTGTGACCGAAACGGAGGTGAGACATCGTGACACCGCCGGACTTCTTCGAGTCATAATCGAAGTATGCCTGCGCATACATGTCGGTGTTGTCACCGATGATCTTGATGGAGTTCTTGTTTGCACCGACGGTACCGTCTGCGCCGAGACCCCAGAACTTGCAGTTCGTCGTGCCTTCCGGCGTCGTGACAAGGTTTGCACCGGTCTCGAGGGACAGGTGGGTCACATCGTCCACGATACCGACCGTGAAGCGCTTCTTCTCGGTGTTCTCGAACACTGCGACAATATCCTTCGGCGTCGTGTCCTTGGAACCGAGACCGTAGCGGCCCGTGAAGACCGGAACATTTGCAAACTCGGTGTCGCGGAGTGCAGCGACCACATCGAGGTAGAGCGGCTCACCGATGGAACCTGCCTCCTTGGTTCTGTCAAGCACTTCGATGCGCTTCACAGACTTCGGAAGAGCCTCGACCAGAGCCTTTGCGCTGAACGGACGATACAGGCGAACCTTCACGAGACCGACCTTCTTGCCCTGCTTCAGCAAGTGATCGACAGTCTCCTCAATCGTGTCGTTGACGGAACCCATCGCGATGATGACAACTTCCGCATCCTCTGCGCCGTAGTAGTTGAAGAGCTTATAGTCCGTGCCGAGCTTTGCGTTGACCTTGTCCATGTAGTCCTGCACGATCTCCGGCAGCTTGTCATAGAACTGGTTTCTCGACTCGTTGATCTGGAAGAAGACGTCCGGGTTCTGCGCCTGGCCCTTCTCCTCCGCGTGGTTCGGGTTCAGAGCCTTGTCGCGGAACGCCTGAATTGCGTCGAAATCAGCCATATCCTTCAGATCCTCGTAATCCCAGATCTGAATCTTCTGAATCTCGTGAGAAGTGCGGAAACCGTCGAAGAAGTTGATGAACGGAATTCTGCCTTTGATTGCTGCGAGATGTGCGACCGGCGTCAGGTCCATGACTTCCTGCACGGAAGACTCACAGAGCATAGCACAGCCGGTCTGACGACATGCGTAGATGTCCGAGTGATCGCCGAAAATGCTGAGTGCGTGGGTTGCAATGGCACGCGCGGAAACATTGAACACGCCCGGGAGCATCTCACCTGCAATCTTGTAGAGGTTCGGGATCATGAGAAGCAGACCCTGCGATGCGGTGTAGGTCGTGGTCAGAGCGCCTGCGACGAGGGAACCGTGAACGGCACCTGCCGCACCTGCCTCAGACTGCATCTCCGTGATCTGAACCGTGTGACCGAAGATGTTCTTCAGACCCTGCGTTGCCCACTCATCCGTGTGCTCAGCCATCGGAGAAGAAGGCGTGATCGGATAGATAGCCGCGACGTCGGTGAACGCATAAGACGCATGCGCCGCCGCCTGGTTACCATCCATGGTTTTCCATTTTCTTGCCATGTGATACCTCCCAAGTGAAATTGGAACTCAGAAACACTTGTTTCTGAATTTTTATAGCGTCTGACAATATTATAACAGGCAGCTGCGCCAAAATACAATGCGCAACTGCCTGTTTCATGTATCTTATGGGGTACACATTTTTTAATTCTGCGGTGCCGCCTGCACGGTTTCCTCCGTAGAAGGTGCCATGGTCGGTCCCTCCGAGATGTTTGCGCCGGGTCCCTTCGTGGTCTCGGCCGCCGGTGCCTTCGTCTCCGCGCTCTTGGAGGTCTCGGTCGCCTTCGTCTCGCTGTTCTTCGGCTCAACCTTGCTCGCCGCGCTCTCGGCTGCCTTACCCGGATTCACCGCCTCGGTCGGCGATGCGGTCGCCTGCCCTGCCGCTGTCTCGGTGTTCTCGGTGATGGTCATCGCATTTGCCGCCTGCGTCGCCGTGACCTTGCCGCTCGTGTTCCGCGCAATCTTCTTCGAGTGTCCCTTGTAGCTCGAATTGTGGAAGAACTCGTCCGAAGTCACCTCACCGTTTTTCTTGGTCACAATGTTCGTGACCCAGCGGCTGCCGATGGTGCCGTCCGCAATTTTCTTCTCGACACCCGGCTTCAGGGTCGTGTCCTCGACATATTCCACACCGCCGTTATCCATGTCCTCGAGTTTCTTCGAGACCATAGAAATCGTGACGCCGTCGTCCAGAATCGGAATACCGACCAGCGAGACCGTCACGGTCTTTGCCTTCGGGTCAAACTTTGCGCGAATGGCCATCGCGTACTTGGTCGTATTGATAAACTTCATGTCCGGACCGGCATAGCCGTCGTAGCTGACTGCCGCGTCCTCACCCGGCGTCACATAGGTCGGCGCAAAGGTGTGCGCGTGACGCTCGGTCGGCATGATACCGGCCTTTACCACCGTGTTGTACAGCGTGGTCGAAACCTGGCAGACACCGCCGCCCGGCTCCAGCACAACCTTGCCCATCTGGTAGGCACCGGCAGGCTTGTAGCCGCGCTCCAGCGTGCGGTTGCCCGTCGTCTGGTTAAACGAAAACTCGTCGCCGACTTTCAGAATCTTGCCGTCCAGCGCCTCGCAGGCGAGCTTTAAATTGTTGTTTCGATCCGCATTGTCGGTCGCGGTCGTCGTAAAGGTCGCGATGACCTTGTATTTGTCCTTTGCGTCTGCGGTCGTCAGTTCCGGTTCCGTTATCTCTGCCTTGAGCGGAAGCACGGCTTCGTAATTCTGATTGTTCATCGCAGCCTTGATGGCATCCGCCATGGCTGTCTCGTCCACCTTGCGTCCTTCGGTGGAATCGCTGTACGAAAACGTATTGGTCGTCTTGTCAAAACTCTTGAGTTCCGCACTCTTGGCGCTCCGGTTCCACTTCTTCGCGATGTTCTGCACCTCGGAAGCGATTTCGGCATCCATGCTCTCGGCGTCCAGCACGTAGCTGTGGTCTTCCTTCTTATCGCCCTCGTCGTAAATCTCCGTGAGCACTTTCTCAAGCTTCCCCTTGAGAAGGTCCGCGACCGCATAGTCCGCATCGTCCGCGCTGTCCTTGGCGGTCGATGTCTTTGCGCCCGAACTTGTCTCCTTCTCCGCCGCCGTCGTGTTATCGGCAGTGCTGCCGTCCGCCGCACCGCTCTCGGTTACGGTCTCCGCCGCAGCGTTCTCGGAAACCCGTAAATTCCACTTGTACTTCTCGAGCACGGCCTTTCTCGCCGCTTCCTTTGTCATGCCGGAAATATCGACATCGTTAATTTTGCAGCTGCCCTTCAGTTTCTCATTGCTCTCCGTACTCGCAACCGCCGTGCTGCCCTTATCCCGTTTGCCCGCCTGCACGATGCGGGAAATGCCGAAATCGAAAGAGAAACGACAAGAACCGCCCCTGCCGCTCCGATTATGACTCTCCGCTGCCGATCCCGCAGTCTCCGCTGCCGCTGTCTGTAATAGTGACTCCCCTTATCGCCTCTCACACTCATCGTCCGCTCTTCTCTATCTTTCAGAAATTCTTCACAAATTCGATTTTCAGGTACACGCGCCGCACCGCGTACAGCGCAACGCAATATTAAGAAAAGTATAACATAGTCTGCGCGAAAAAAAAGAGTTGTTCCTGTTACGAGAAGTTACAATTTCATTACAACAGCTTGTGCCTACTGGTAACTCTGCACAAGAGTCTTGTGTTTTCCCGCGCCCCGTCACCGAAGTAATCCGGAATTCTTACTCTCTTTTATCCAATTTGCAATTCACTTGCTTTCCTCTTTTGAACATGTTGCCGAATAGCCGCCCGAAAAAGATTGTATTCCGATTAGAAGAGCGCGGTTTTCACCGCGCTCTTTCCGTCTAACGACTTCTATATTGACCCTCAGACTGCATCCGCAATTCTGACATGGGACACGTACCAGCGGCGCAGTTTCACAAAGCCCCAGGGCGCGTAAAGACCGCAGGTCACGATGCTCAGCAGGAGTACCACAAAGTACTGACCGAAGAGTTCGGCACCGCTTCCGTCAAAACGGAGGCGATGACCGGAAATGCGGGCATTCGGCGCATACCACTTGTTAAAGCTGCAGACCACCCACGGAACCGCAATGCCGCAGGTCAGCGTCGCTGCCAGTGCGGTGACCAGGTTATAACCGATCCACTCAAACATATTGCCGTCAAACCCGGAATTCGGGAATACATCCGCGTTATTCGGATCGCTCACTTCATCCGCAAAGGCCGTGTGACTCAGAATCCACTGTTCCAACTTAAGTCCCATGACAAAGCTGTAAAGACCGCAGGTCACGATGGTAAGCAGGAGCCAGATAATCCACTTACCGAAGAGCTGCATGCCCGTGCCGTTAAAGACCAGCCGTCTTCCGCTGTAAACACTGTGTCGACGCTCCCAGCCGACGGCATAGCAGATAACCCAAGGAGCTGCCAGGCCGAGGGTTACCATACAAAGCAAACCGCCGAACAGGTTGATGATAAAATACTCGAGGCCGCTTCCGTCAAACACGGACTTGCTCGGATCCAGTATATCCCTGCTCACAGCTGTTGTCGCCGCGCTTTCAGCCTTCATCTCCGCCGCAAACTGTTCTGTCTTCTCTCGCGGGTTCCCCGCAAAGCTCTTGAAAGCCTCGAAGTCCTCACTCGGCTGAATGTCCGATTCGATGCCGGTGCCGCGCAAAAAGACGCGGGACAGCGCATCGAGTGCAAAGAAGGCCAACGCAATGCTGAGAAGGGTAAAGAAGAAGTTCCCCCTGCCGAACAGGCGAAGAAGCAGGATGATCAGCGCGAGCACATTGGCGCCGAGGCACACCGCCATGCCGCTTGTCTGCTTCTCTTTCCTGCCGTAGAGCTGCACGCTCGCCGCAACGCCGGCGAGGGAGAGCAAACAGAAGAGCAGTTTGCTTACATTAAAGATAATTCCGAGCATGCCGGACAGACCGTACGCAACGCCGTAGAGCGGCAAAATGTTCGCAAAAATCAAATAGAAAATTCCGCGCAAAAAGTAAAGTATGTAGCCGAGTACCACCGCGGCAAAAGCGGCAAGCGGCGCTAACGCCGCCAGGCGCTCCATATTGCCCGGCGTCCAATGTTGCTTCAGCGCCTCGCCCTGTCTCGCCGCTTCCTCAGCGGTTTCACGCGCGGCCCGTGCGGTGCTGTCCGCCGCCCGATTCGCCTCCCTGCCCGGCCTGTTCCGCTTTTTCTTTTTGCATACTTGGCGGTATCCTCGCTTGCGCGGCGCGCCTCCTCGGCAGCCTTTTCCGCAGCTTCCCGGGCGCGCGCCGCAGCTTCTTCGGCATCACGCTCAAACCGGCTCTTTTCATGCGCCGCTTCGCCGTTCGCAGCGGTGCTCTCATCCGCGGTGCTCTCCGACTGCTGCGCCGCTTCGCCGTTTGCAGCTGCGCTCTCACCCGCGGTGTTCTCCGTCTGCTGCGTTGCCTCGCTGTTCTCAGCCGCGCTCTCATCCGCGGTGCTCTCCGTCTGCCGCGTTGCCTCGCTGTTCTCAGCCGTGCTCTCACCTGCGGTGTTCCCTGTCTGCTGCGTTGCCTCGCTGTTCTCAGCCGTGCTCTCACCCGCGGTGTTCCCTGTCTGCTGCGTTGCCTCGCTGTTCGCAGCGGTGCTCTCATCCGCAGTGCTCTCCGTCTGCTGCGTTGCCTCGCTGTTCTCAGCCGTGCTCTCACCCGCGGTGTTCTCCGGCGCAAACTCCAGCTTCTCCCCGCAGTTCGGGCAGAACTTTGCCCCGGGTACAATTTTTGTGCCGCAATTCGGACAATACATCGTTCCCTCCCCTTTCCTCATTCAAAGCGATGTCTACAGGTTCCTGAGCAGCCAGAATAGCAGAACGACCGCCCAAAGGACGCCAAGAAACAGAATTTCCCATCCCTTGAAGTCTGTGCGCGCAGTCCGGATATAGACCTCGGCGCGATATGTGCCGTAGAACACCAAGAGCGGCACAACCGTGAGACTCAGCGGATTTTCCCGCCAGGCCGTGCGCGGCTGTCCGTGCAGCAATGCCATCGCCGCGTGCGTCATGCCGCACCCCGGGCAGCGATACCCTGTCACCAGGCGAAACAGACAGGGTATCCCGATGCCCGTGCACTGAATAAACAGCGCGTAGGCGAGCCCGAGCAACACAAGGCGGACAGTGAGTCGTCTCACTGCCCGCCTTCGCTCTTTTGCTCCCCGAATCTCCGCAGCTCTCATACCGCCTCCGTCTTTGCGCATATAACGGTGTCAGTATATGCGAAAACAGAGGTGAGAAAAAGGAAATTCAGAATATTGTAAGCAACTCGGAACGCTGCATCTCTCACCCCGCATAGCGCATGCCGGAGAATACATCCTTGTCGTAATACTTGCCCTCTACTTTCCAGAGCGAACCGTCCGGCCCGTTTTCATCCGAAGCGATGTGCACGCGGACCACTCTGTCGTCCTCGAGGCGGAAGTCCACATAGCTCTTTCCGTCGCCCGCATAGAAGAAGAGTTTCGTGTCCGCCGGGAGCTCTACGGTCTCACCGCTCTCCTTACCGTTCTTCACGAGAGACAAGGTAAGCGCCTGCTTCGTGTGAAGCTCTGTGACACCGAGGTACTGATAACTGCCTTGCGCCTCGAGCTTGCCGCCCTGTCCCACAGAGACCGGCAGGCTCGCGGTCAGCGTACTCAAGGTATCGAGCCGCGCATTGAGGAAGAGCGTCGCCGGATCGGTGACCCGCTGCAGGTCAAAGCCTGTGCAGAGGTCCGGGGTGCCGAGCTCTGTGTTTTCGCTCATGTCTGCCATATTTACTGCGACAAGCTGCGAGTCATCGGCGATGTCCCCGACGAATTCGCAGTAAAGATAATCGCCCTCTGTCGTCTTCACGAAGACAAGGCTCAGAAGGTCGCCCGACTCCTCCGATTTTTTGAATTTGTACTCCTTGTTGTCAACTTCGACGGTAAAACTGCCGCTTTGTCCGCTCGGCGCGCTGACATGAATCCGCTTGCCGTCGACATAGGCCTGCTGATTCGGACCAAGAACCGCCGCGTACTGCGCGGGACGCGCTTTCACCCGGTCCGCGAACAGTTCCGGAAAACTCTCATAGGAGAGCACCACGCGAATGTACATCACATAGTTTCCGTCGCTCTTCGGAAGATAGAGTTCCAGCCCCTCGTTGCCGAGTGCCCAGATCAGCTTATTCGCCGGGAAGCCCTCTTTTGCAAGCGCCGCAAGCTCTGTCATGCCGATCTCCTGCGTCACCTGATCGACTGCGCTGTCGAACTGCTTCTCATCGCGCACAATCTGTGTGAGCAAAACGCGCTCACCGGTCTTGCTGTCATAAGTATAGCCCTCGGCATCCGCAGAATAGCTGTCGGTGCCGCGCACAAAGCTCAGATAATTGCTGTCGCTCCGGGTCAGGCGCACATCGCCCGCGTACCGATTCAGTAACGAGTCATCCTCTGCGCTGTTTTGATGTGCAGCCGCATACGCCTCGAGTGCCTTTTGCTGGGTGTCCGCATATGCGTCGAGCGCCTCGGTGAGCGCAGCGGTTGCGCCGTCCGGGACGGTCGGAAGCATGGCCCAATTCGGATACTCGTAAACCGGTCCTGACTTCCCATACCGGTCTCGCCGCCCGACTCGCGCTCCCGCGTCGAACGGATGCTCTCGATGCTCACGCGAAGCTGCTCAGGCGCCGCTGCCTGCTTGTCATCCTCTGCCTCTGCCTGCTTGCTCTCCGCCGCCGTGCTCTCCCCGGCAGACGCCGCACTCTCTGTCGTGGCTGCCGTGCTCTGTACGGACTTCGTGTCCTTAGCCGCACAGGCCGTCGCGCCAAGCGCAAGCAAGGTGACCCCGAGAGCCAATGCCTTCTTTGACTTTTTCATTTCCGATCGTCCCCTTTTATATTTAGTATTATATTTAGTACCTTACTACGATGTTCAATAATCAATAATAGCCGCCGAAATTCTGCACCCAGTACATCTGCCCGTTCTCATAGCGGACACCGATGCCGATTTCCGTGAACTCCGGTCGCAGAATGTTCTCGCGATGTCCCTGGCTGTTCATCCAGGCCGTGACCACCGCCGCTGCGTCCGGCTGCCCCATTGCGATATTCTCACCCCAGCGACCGTACCCTGTCGCGCCGCGCTCCTGGTAGAGCGAGTCAAAGCTCTGTCCGTTCGGTCTTGTATGATCAAACAGTCTGATGATTTCCGACGCGCGCTGATCCGCAATGCCCTCGAGCAGCGGGTTCTCCGTGAGTTCACCGAGTCCGCGCTTCCGCCGCTCCGCATTGACGAGGCGCAGCACTTCCTGCCGCTCTGCCTCTATATTTGCTGCTCTCCTGCACAATCGGCACGCGCTTTGTGTGAACCGTGCCGTTTCCGTCCACCCAGGCACCGCTCTGATTCACACGGCAGTTGTCCGGTGTGACCGTATTGGTCAGAAGATAACCCGCCTGATCAAAGTAATAGCACTCCGCAATTCCGTTCCGGTCACCGTCAATCCACATCCAGCCGTTGACAGGGTACTTGCCGCCGTCCATTTGATACCACCATCTGCCGTTGGTCTGCTGCCAGGCAGATGCCCATGCTGTCAGAGGCATTGCCGCCGCAACGCCGAGCGCCGCAAGCATCCCTACAATTTTCTTCATGTCTCTCTCCTTGTTGTGCTATATGATTCCGAACCTGAATTGTAGTTTTTTTCAGACAGAATTGCAAGTTATCTTCTTTACTTTGATTTTACATTCTTTTATAGACAACTGTACTGTATTCGGCTTTTCGTCGCTTGTTCCGCCGCCTGTCTCACTGCCTGTTTTCCTGCGGGCTCAGTAAGTTTTGATACTCTTCCGCACTCAAATCCTTGCCGTAACAGGTTTTAAAGTACTGCCGGATTTCTTTCTCGAGGTCAAAGTTCGCCTGCTTCGGATATAAGGTGTTCGCGAGCCAGATTGCGCCGATCGGATACTGCGCGGGCGAAAGGACCCAGGAATGCGGCCGCGACGGAATCAGATAGACCTGCGTGTTTTTGATGGCCGGAATTTCCTGCCAGCTGCTGTCGCTGTTCATCTGATTCAAAAAAATTCGCCGTGTCCGTCAGAATCACATCCGGATTCAGCTGCTTCACATCGGCCGCCTCAAGTATCATGCTGCCGCCGCGCTGCTGCGCTTCGGTTCCCTGCATCTCGACGACATTGTCCGCGAGAAGATTTATGACCTCACTCGTCTTGGCGCTCTTTAAAAGCACTTCATTTTCCATGCTCCCGCGGAAGCAGATGAGCTTCTTTTCTTTCTTCTTTTCCTTCTCCGCGACAGCCGTCACGCGCCGGTATACATCGTCCGTGTAGGCTGCGAGCTCTTCGCCCCGCTCCCGCTTGCCGAGGAGATCGCCGAGCATGCGAAACGCATTGCCCTGTCCCGCGAAGCTCGAGTCGATTTCGACCACCGGCACACCGAAATCCGCCTGGAGCTTGTCCGCCATCGCACCGGTTCCGGTCTCCTTCTCATTGCCGTTCGACATATAAAGGATGACTTCCGGCTGATAAGACAGGAGCGCTGCCTTCTGGTCGCTCGCCTTGTTCTTTCCGATTGCCGGGAGATTTGCATAGGCCGCGGGCACATAGTCCTCTGCTTTCGGCTCCTGCCAAACCGAGACAAGTTTCTCCGGCGCAATCATATAGAGGTAGGACTGCGCATCGGTCGAGAGCACCGCGACTTTCGTGAGATCTTTTTTGACACTCACATCGCGTCCCGCGGCGTCCTTGAAGTGACGAAGACCGTTACTGTCCGCCTCTTCCGACTGATAAGCATAAGTCTCGCGCGCCTCGTTCGCGCTCTCCGCCTGCGCTGTCTCACCGCTGTTTGCGCTCCCTTGCCGGTTTGCCTTCTGTCCGCAGCCGGCAAAAAGGAGCGCAGTCGCAAGCGCCGCGGCCGATAAAACCTGTATTCCGTTTGTTCTGTTTCGCATGATTCTTTCCTCCGTCCGGTCACACCGGTGCCTGAATCCGTGGTTGCTTCCACCGGTGACCGCCTCTATTTTCGCACGAAGCAGCGCGAAACTCCAGCCGGAAGGCGCTTACTTTTTTATGACTTCAATGAATTTTCTCAAAATAAGACCTTACATGTTATTCCGCAAAGCCTCCGAATTTCTCTCAGTTCTTCATCTTCATCACGGTCCTTAATCTTCATCTTGATTCTGATAAAAAATGGCATCCCGTATCGTCTCAATCGCAAGACCTTCCTCATCCGGCTCATTATCATGAGCGAGAATGTTATCGATCACGACATTGTCCACGGCATCCAGGACCTCTTGAACGTCCCCTGCCTCCACAAGTGCTTCGATTTCCGGAATATAGGGTTTCAACCGCTGTATCTGCTCTTTTGTCACAATCATTCTATTCTCCTCTCATTTCCCGGCGGTACAATGCTTTCTTCTATAATTTGTACTCGTTTCGTTTAAACCGGGATTCCTAAAGTATTTTTTTCTTAATCGGATCAAAAAGGAAATCCGCAACTGTATGGCCACTGTACCAAACTTGTGTTGCGGGCATCGCTGTGTCTCCGCCGGGGTGCAGACCGATTCTTCTCTTATGCTGAAATGCAAGCCCCCTCGAAAAAAGGACAGCTTGCATGCTACATTACATTTCTCCCAACCATACTGATGAAGACTGGTGTAGGCAGAAAAAATCCCCGGCACTTTTCGGTGCCGGGGATTTGCGCTTCTTCTTACTCTTCGTCGCCCTTCAAAAGCGAAGCTCTCGCCTCGACCTCACGCTTCTGCACATCGCCCGGGCACTGCTCATAGCGACTGAACTCATAAGAGAATTCGCCGAGACCGCCGCTTAAGGAGCGGAGGTCTGCGCCGTAGCCGTAGAGCTCGGACGCCGGAATGTCCGCGTGAATCAGCTGTCTGCCGTGGTGATCGGAATCCATGCCGAGCACTCTGCCTCTTCTGCGGTTCAGATCTCCCATCACATCACCGGTGTTCGCATCCGGCACGCGCACTGTGAGCGCCACAATCGGCTCGAGCAGTACCGGCATCGCCTCGAGGAAGCCCTTCTTAAACGCGATGCTCGCCGCCATTTTGAATGCAAGCTCGGAGGAATCGACCGGGTGATAAGAACCGTCGAGCAGCACCGCCTTCAGGCCGACCACCGGGTATGCCGCAAGCGGTCCCTTCTTGCAGCATTCCGCAATGCCCTTCTCAACCGCCGGGAAGTAGTTCTTCGGAACCGCGCCGCCAAAGACCTGCTCCTCGAACACATAGGCCTTTTCAAGGTCGCCCGAGGGCTCAAAGCTCATCTTGACATCACCGAACTGGCCGTGACCGCCGGACTGCTTCTTATAGCGTCCCGCCGCCTCAACCTTCTTCCGTATGGTCTCGCGGAACGCAAAGCGCGGCTTCTCGAGCACAATCTCAGCCTTATAGCGGCTCGCGAGTTTGCTCACGACAATTTCAAGCTGCTGGTCGCCGATGCCGTAGAGCAGGGACTGACGATTTTCCGCATCGACCTCGGTGCGAAGCGTGCGATCCTCTTCCATGAGTTTCGCGAGACCGGAGGCAATGCGATCCTCATCGCCCTTATTCTTTGCGACATACGCCTTATAAGTATAGGGTTTCGAAATCTGCGGCGGATTGTAGAGAATCGGCGCCTGCTTCTTCGCGAGCGTGTCGCCGGTCTCGGTCTCGTTCAGCTTTGCCATCGCGCCGATATCGCCCGGACGAAGCTCGGTGACTTCGATTGCCTCCTTGCCGCGAAGCACATAAATCTTGCCGCTCTTCTCCTCAACTTCCTTGCCGGTATTGAAGAGTTCGCTGTCCGGACGGAGTACGCCGGTCAGCACCTTAACCAGGCTGTACTTGCCGATGAACGGATCCGCGATGGTCTTAAAGACCTTCATCGAGAGATTCACATCCGGCTTATAATTGGCGATCAGATGCTCGCCTGTCGTCAAATCCACGCCGCTGTCCCGCGCCGCTCTCTCGGGCGAAGGGAAGTAGCGGACAATCGCATTCATCAGTGCGTTTGCGCCCTGCGCGTTCACACCGGAGCCCATCATGACGGGAACCATGTCACCGGTTGCGACCTGTTCGCGGAGCGTCGTATAAATTTCTTCCTCGGTAAAGCTCTCGCCGGAGAAGTAGCGCTCCATGAACGCTTCACTCGACTCCGCAACCGCTTCGAGCAGCGCCTCACGCGCAATCTTTAAGTTGTGCTCGGAGTAATCCGGAATATCGGAATCCGTGTACTCTGCGCTGTGCTCCGCAAAGCGGCGGCCCTTCATCTTGACGACATTGACAAAGCCCACGAACTTTTCGTTCTCGCGAATCGGCAGATGCAAGGGCGCGACGCGCTTTCCGAAGCGGGACTCGAGCTTTAAGAGCAATTCGCGGTAGCTCGCCTTGTCATCGTCCATATTGGTCACAAAGAAGATGCGCGGCAGGCGGAGCTTCTCGCAGAGCTCCCAGGCCTTGATGGTGCCGGGCTCCAAGCCGGCCTTGCAGTTGACCACAATCACGGCCGCATCCGCCGCCGCGACCGCCTCTTCCACCTCGCCGACAAAGTCAAATAGCCGGGGGTGTCGAGGAAATTGATTTTCACCGGCTCTGCGTCCTGATCCGTATATTCGACCGGAATCAGCGCTGTGCTGATCGAGAAACCGCGGCGCTGCTCTTCCTTATCGTAATCGCTGAGCGTTGTGCCCTGCGGAACGCTTCCCATTTTCTTAATCGCACCGCCGACAAAGGCGCAAGCCTCTGCGAGCGTCGTCTTACCGGCGCCTCCGTGTCCCATGAGCACAACGTTTCGAATCTGTGAAGTCTCGTAAACTTTCATTGTGAACAGCTCCTCCTATTCGTTGATATCCCGATAACAGCTGTTTTGGCCGAGCTTTTATCTCTGATTATTCTACTAATTTTAACAGAAAATTGCAAGGCATTTACAGCATAGCGCACAATTTTGCCTTTGTTGACAGTCAAAGTCAGAGCCGATAAAATAGAAGAATTGCCAGGAGGTTACATATGACTTACGGTTTCATCGGTCTCGGACTCATCGGCGGTTCCATCGCAAAGGCACTGAAAGCGGGGGAGCCGGACTGTCAAATTTATGCCTACATGCCCTCGCGGGAGATGTTGGAAGAGGCGCGCGCGGACGGTACGGTAGACCGCATTCTCACCGGCACCGAGCCCTGCCTCGCCGACTGTGACGCGGTATTTCTCTGCGCGCCGGTGGAGACCAACAGCAGTTATCTCACCGCACTCCGCGACATTCTGACAGCGGACACGCTGATTACCGATGTCGGCAGCAGCAAACAGAGCATAGAACGGGAAGTGCTGCGCCTCGGCCTCGGCGCGCAATTCGTGGGAGGTCACCCGATGGCCGGTTCCGAAAAGAGCGGTTATATCTATTCGGATGCCCTGCTCCTCGAAAACATCTTTTATCTGCTCTGCCCGACCGCCGAGACGCGCCCGGAGATGCGCAAGCGAATGGAAGCGCTCGTACACCGTATGCTTGCGAACCCGTATGTGATTGACGCCGCGACCCACGACCGCGCGGTCGCAACGATTTCCCATCTCCCGCATCTCATTGCGGCTGCGCTCGTAAACCTCGTGAAGGACACGGACAACGAGGCGCACACCATGCGCTCGCTCGCAGCCGGCGGCTTTAAGGACATTACCCGCATTGCGAGTTCTTCGCCCATCATGTGGCAGCAGATTTTTTCTGCCAACCGAGACGCTGTGCTCACCGTCCTTGACCGCTATATGGATGCGCTCGCGGGAATCCGCACTGCCCTGCGGGACGACAATATGCAGGCAATTCACGAGCTCTTTCTGAAATCCGGACGGTTCCGCGACCAGTTCAGTGACGCCGCAGGCTTACTCAGCGCGCAGTACTCGTTCTCGGTGCATGTCGCCGACAAGCCGGGTGCGATTTCAATCATCGCCGCGATTCTCGCCGCCGAAAACGTAAATGTCAAAAATATCGGCATCAACCACAACCGGGAGAGCGGCGACGGCGCGCTCCGCATTGAATTCTATGATGCCGACAGCTGCCAGAAGGCCGCCGCTCTCTTAAACGGCTACGGCTTTGAACTCGAGATGAACCGCTGATCTGCTCTGCGCAGAGAAAGGAGTTTTCCATGCACTTATCCGCTTCCACGCCGCTCCGCGGCTCTCTCTCGTCATTTCCGGTGACAAATCCATCTCGCACCGCGCCGTGATGTTCGGCTCGCTCGCGACCGGCACGACCGAAATCGAGGGCTTTCTGCCCGGCGAGGACTGCCTCTCCACCATACGCTGCTTCCGCAATATGGGTGTCCGGATTGAACAGCGCGGCAGCTCTGTGACGATTCTCGGGCGGGGACTCCGGGAGCTCATGCCGCCTGCGGAGGCACTCGACTGTGGCAACAGCGGCACAACCACACGACTCTTAAGCGGCGTGCTCGCCGCGCAGCGCTTCTCTTCCGTTCTGACCGGCGACGCCTCGATTCAACGCCGCCCGATGAAGCGCGTCATCACACCGCTTTGTGCGATGGGCGCCGATATCAAGAGTATCTCCGGAAACGACTGTGCGCCGCTTTCGATTCGCGGCAAACAGCTCTACGGCGTTCACTTTAACTCGCCGATTGCCTCTGCCCAGGTGAAATCCGCCGTGCTGCTCGCCGGACTCTATGCCTCCGGACAGACCACGGTCACCGAACCCGCGCTCTCCCGCGACCACACCGAGCGCATGCTCCGCGCCTTCGGCGCCAAGGTCTCGACCGGCAGCTTCGAGGGGCGCCCCGCCGTCACCGTCTCCGAGACCGAAAATCTCTACGGCACCGAAATTTCCGTGCCGGGCGATATCAGCTCCGCTGCCTTCTTTCTGGTCGGCGCAAGCATCGTGCCGGGCAGCGAGGTGGTTCTCCGGAATGTCGGCATCAACCCGACGCGGGACGGCGTTATTTCGGCACTTCGCGCAATGGGCGCAAAGATAGAGGTTCTGGATGTCCGGAACGAGGACAGCGAACCGGCGGCCGATCTTTTGGTGCGCTACGCGCCGCTCCACGGCACCGAAATCGGCGGCGAGCTGATTCCCCGCCTGATCGACGAACTTCCGGTACTCGCAGTCGCCGCAGCCTGCGCCGAGGGACGCACCGTGATTCGCGATGCCGCGGAACTGAAAGTGAAAGAGTCGAACCGCATTCACACCATGGCGGAGGGTCTAAGCCGCCTCGGCGCTAAGGTCGCGGAGACCGAAGACGGTCTCATCATCGACGGCGGCGCTGCGCTTCACGGCGGCGAGGTCGAGAGCTACTTGGATCACCGCGTCGCGATGAGCTTTGCGATTCTCTCGCTCGTGACCGACGGGGAAGTGAAAATCACCCATCCCGAGTGCGTCAACATATCCGCGCCGACCTTCTACGAAGACCTCGAGAGTCTCCGGAAGTAAAGGCATCGAACTGCACTTTTTCAGCTCTTCACAAAAAGCACTTGCATTCTGGCGCCGATGTGCTATTATAGATAAGTGCTTTGCGGGATCGTAGCTCAGCTGGGATGAGCGTTCGCCTCACACGCGAAAGGTCAGGAGTTCGAGCCTCCTCGGTCCCACGAATGAAACTCTGCCGATGATCGGCAGAGTTTTTTTGTTTCCTTCCCGCGCGGCCGCCTCTCTATGTAGCATTTGCCTCTGCCTTTCCCCCTGTACGCTCGTCTTCAACGGCGCACCTTTCCTTTTCCTGCTCACTTCCCTCTGCCTTGCTTGGTTCGCATTCTTGCTTTGCCGATTTCCGCCTTTTCCGATCTGTCTTCCCTCTACGGAAGCACCGGATGCGTTCATTTCTAATCTTTTGATAAACTTTTTACACCATCTCTTGCTTATCCTGTACGCTTGTGCTACAAACTATATAACATATCAAAGCAAAGGAGAAACCATGCAGGAGAACAAGAATCCCAAACAGCCCACACCGCTGATTCCCAATCTGTACTTTGTGATTCTTCTGATCACCCTGATTCTGAACGCGGTCATTGTTCCGCAATTGCAAAATGCAAGGGTCAAAGAAGTTTCCTACAATGTCTTCATGGATCTGACCTCGCAAAAGAAAATCGATAAGGTCCAGGTTGACACCAACCAGATTGTCTTTACGGAAAAGGGGCAGAGTGCCATCTATAAGACCGGCGTCATGACAGACCCCGATCTCACCCAGCGACTCTACAATGCGGGCGCGGACTTCCGCACCGACATTGTCCATGTGCAGACGCCCATGGAGAAACTCCTCTACAACTGGGTCATCCCGATTATCTTCATGATCATTTTCTGGCAGATTCTGAGCCGCCAGTTCAGCTCGCTCGCCTCCAAGATGGGCGGCGGCATGGGCGGCGGTCTCGGCGGCAGCCCCTTCGGCAACTTCGGCAAGAGCAATGCCAAGGAATATGTGAAGTCCACGGACGGCATCCACTTCCACGATGTGGCCGGGGAGGACGAGGCAAAAGAAAGTCTGCAGGAGATTGTGCAGTATTTAAAGGATCCGAGCCGGTACACCGCGATCGGCGCGCAAATGCCGAAGGGCATCCTGCTCGTCGGCCCGCCCGGAACCGGTAAGACCCTGCTCGCCAAGGCTGTTGCCGGCGAGTCGAACGTTCCTTTCTTCTCGATTTCCGGCTCGGAATTCGTCGAGATGTTTGTCGGTATGGGCGCCTCGAAGGTGCGCGACCTCTTCCAGCAGGCCAAGGCGAAAGCGCCCTGCATCGTCTTTATCGACGAGATCGATGCCATCGGCGGCAAGCGCACAGCAGGTTCGATCGGCGGCAATGACGAGCGCGAGCAGACCTTAAACCAGCTGCTCACCGAGATGGACGGCTTTGAGGGCAATTTCGGGTGTCATCATCCTCGCAGCGACCAACCGCCCCGAATCTCTGGACCCGGCGCTCCTCCGCCCCGGCCGTTTTGACCGCCGTATCCCGGTGGAACTTCCGGATTTAAAGGGCAGAGAGGAAATCCTAAAGGTGCACGCCAAGAAGGTGCGCCTCGCGGACAATGTGAACTTCCACACGATTGCGCGCATGGCCTCCGGCGCTTCCGGCGCCGAGCTCGCCAACATCATCAACGAGGCAGCCCTCCGCGCGGTCCGAAACGGCCGCAAGGTCGCAAACCAACAGGACCTTGAGGAAAGCGTGGAAACCGTCATCGCGGGCTACCAGAAGAAAAACGCAGTGCTGACCGACAAAGAAAAGGCGACCGTCGCCTACCATGAGATTGGTCACGCTTTGGTTGCGGCTCTGCAGAGCCACTCCGCACCGGTGCAGAAATCACGATTATCCCCCGCACCTCCGGCGCGCTCGGCTACACCCTCCAGGTCGAAGAACACGACAAATACCTCTACAGCAAGGAAGACCTGCTGAATAAGATTTGCACCTACACCGCAGGCCGCGCCGCCGAGGAGGTCGAGTTCGGTGTGATCACGACCGGCGCCTCGAACGACATTGAGCAGGCGACCAAGATTGCGAGAGCGCTGATTACCCAGTACGGTATGGATCCGCAGTTTGGCATGGTCCAGCTCTCCCAGCGCGACAGCCGCTATCTCGGCGACGAAACGCACTCGACCTGCTCGGAAAAGACCCTCGAGGAAATCGATAAGCGCGTCGTAACCCTGGTACAGGAGCAGCACGACAAAGCCGTTGCCCTGCTCCGCGAGAACAAGGACAAGCTAAACGAACTCGCACAGTTCCTCTATGAGAAGGAGACCATCACCGGCGAGCAGTTCATGGACATTCTGAACCGCCCCTCGGCCTACGCTTCGCTCGCAAAGCCGTTCCACAGCGACGAAAGCCTGCAGTAAGCCATAGCCCACGAACAGGGCACGAAACGCACGGCCTCCCGCAACGCTTATATTTTGTAATATGAAAAAAGCAGCCTTTCGGCTGCTTTTTCTTTTTCAGAATTATAATTCTTCCTGACTCACACCTTCCAAAACAATATGACCTCCCGGGAGAAGTGCTCCGCCGCAGCCGTCAACACGTTTTGTGCCGGCAGCATAAACTCTCCATCTACATTCATAACACTGTTGAGCATCGTGCTCATTGCTTGGTCAACCGGGACCGGCACAATCTTGTGCCCTTTCTCTTGCAATATCTTTCTCGTGTCTCCCGAGATTCCGTACTCGACTTCGAGGCCCTGTGCCTTTGTTAAGCAGTTGATATACGGCGCATTCACCAGTTGTTCAGGCGTCATCTCAAAGTCGATTGCATTGACAATCCCCTGCAGGGTGCCTGTGATGATTCTCGGTCCTCCTGCAGCACCAATCACAAGAAACGGTTTCCCATCCCGGAACACGATGCTCGGCGACATGCTGGAAAGCGGTGTCTTTCCGCCTTGAATCGCATTGGCACTTCCGTAAGCAAGCCCTTGGCTTGTCATTGCGCCGATTGCAGCTGAAAAATCCGACATCGCATTGTTTAGTACAAAGCCAAGTCCATCCACTACAATCCCGCAGCCAAACCAGTCCCGAATTGTCTGCGTCTGTGAAACTGCATTGCCCGCGCTGTCCATGATTGCAAAGTGAGATGTATTTCCCGGATATTGCTTTGCCTCAATCGCTTCAGCCGATGCAAATTCTCCCGCTTTCTCACTAAGAAGTTCATATCGCTCGTTCGCGAATCTTTTACTGATTAGTCGGTCTACATCGACTTGTACAAATCCGGATCACCGAGTGCAACACTTCGATCTGCAAAGCCGAGTTTCATAGATTCCGCAAGTGCATGAAGACTCTCCGCAGTATTGTGTCCCATAGCTCTGAGATCATAATTCTCAAGAATATTCAACATTTCAAGCAAGGCGCAACCACCGCTCGGCGGCGAAAAAGCATAGACATCATAGCCTCTGTAATTTGCTTTTACCGGCATTCGGAATTTCGGCACATATGTTTTCATATCCGAGATTTCAAAACAACCACCGCGGAGAGTGATTTCTTCAACAATCCTATTTGCCACCTCACCCTTATAGAAATAGTCCACACCTTGCTTAGAGATATGCTCCAGAAGCTCCGCAATCCGGGGATTTCTTTGTCTCTCTCCAAATCGGTAGAAACTTCCATCGGATTTTAAATACAATTTCCTGAATGACTCCGAGAGGCGCATCTTTCGCTCAACCGAGTTGTCATACATGGTCAGTGCTTCCGTATAGCTCGTACCGAACCCTTCTCGTGCGCATCGAATAGCAGGTGCCAAAACTTCCTCCAAAGACATGGTCCCATAGTTCTTCAACATAATATCCATCGTCTTAAGGAGACCCGGAAGAGCTACGGACTGTCCTCCAAGATCCTTCCATTCATCCTGCACTTCGCCGTCTTTGAGAAACAGCGTCGATGTGGCCTTTGCAGGAGCAATTCCACGCCCATCAATGCCCTCTGTTTTTCCTGTCCTCGCGTCGTATAGCAATGTGAAGCACCCACCGCCTATCCCCGAATGGTGAGGTTCCACCACTGACAGAGTAAGCGATACTGCTACCGCGGCATCGAAAGCATTTCCTCCCTTATTGAGAATCTCAAGACCGGCTCTGGTCGCATAGACATTGTTCGTGCTGACTGCCCCCATACTTCCGTGCGCGACCGGCTTTCCCCAATACGAAGGCCACATATAGATTTGTTTTTCATGTTCTCTGCCATATTCACACCAGTTCTTCATCCTTCTTATTCCGATATGTCATGAGCGATACGGCTATGCCAACACCATAGGTAATCAAGAAGACCGGATATACAGCCTCAACAATATCCGTAAGTTTTAGGAGCATCCAAGTGATGCCTGTCACCATTCCGGTCAGCATACTCCAGAATGCCGCTTGTTTTGTCGTTTTCTTCCACATCAGTCCTGCCAAGATAGAGAAGCTGACCGGTGCAGCAGCGACATGTTGCAATGTCAAAAACAGATTCGTCAATGACTTGCTCGGAATCAGGAAGGCCGGAATCAGCGTCATATAGGCAAATATAAATGTGATAGTCTTTGAGAGTTTTAAGACTTTGACATCATCTACCTTGGGATTGATCTCTGTCTTATAAACATTTGTAATGATGGTTCCGGTCGCCAACATCATCGTTGCCATCGTTGCCGCAATAATCATAGTCGCAAATGCGAAGATGATGCCGGCAAAGATCGGACTGCTAAATGTCTTAATCGCATAAGCAAAGCAGTGGAACCGTCGCCCAAATCTGCCCCACTCGCTTTTGACAGCATGCCGCAAGTCGCAGTAAAGAAACAAATCGGTGCCGCAATCAAATAGCCGAGAACAGAACCCGCTCTCGCTGCTTCCGGACTCTTGGCAGAAAGAAGCGGCTGAAGAACCGCCTGCATAACCGCCGTGCTGATACAACCTCCCACAATCCACGCAATAATGCGCTGCGTCGGCATATTCCCCATCGAATCATAGTTCTCCGGAAGAGACTTGAGGAGTCCACCAAAACCTCCGAATCGAGGCAGTGTCGTAAACACGAAACAAATTAAGAGAACGTAGATTCCTATGCAGACAACTCGTCCGACGGCAGAAGCTCCTTTCATTCCTGAAAAGCTTGTGTAAATCACCGCGATGGTCACACCGATGAACATGGCTGCCATTATATTCAAGCCCGGAAGCACAATCTGAATGATACTTGATACTGTCTTTAGCTGAATCGGAATATAGAGAAATCCGTATACAATCCAGGCGTACGAATAAAGTCTTGTGGTACGGATGTCATATCGGGTTTGCAGATAGACCGGAACAGATTCACCCGGCATCCTCTCGCGGATGATTTTCGCAAATACTGCAAGTGCAATAAAGTAGAAAGAACCGGCGATGGAATACCAAGAACCGGAAATTCCAAGGTTATAGCCGTTCTGTGCCGCACCTACGACGGCCATACCGCCAATCTGCCATGCCGCAAAAACACACCCAAGTGTCAGGGCTCCCATGGTCTTATCGCCGCCGGACCACTGATTTGCAGACTTAATCTTCGTACCTGCATACACACCTATGCCAATGATCAAACAAAAGGTAATAATCCAAATTGCCACTAACATACATCGTCCTCCTGTCAAAAACCAGTTTCCAGCCATAGAAAAGCTGCTGAATCTGACTCAAGTCTGTGTGTTACATGTGTTGACAATGCAATGGTTCCCTTTTCATTATGCTAAATCTGGTTCAATCGTTTTGCCCCTATTTTCTGCTCTCCCTATCTTCTGTTCTTTCAACCTCCTCCCTCTCCACTTGTTTGCTCGAACAACACTTATTCTCTCCTTACGCAAAACCTCTCTTCTGTATTCTATGTCACTTATCTACCATGTGACTCCTTATAGTAATATATTACACATTACATATTTTATATAAATAGTACAATTTTTCGCATTCTATGTCAACATAATTAGTCTAAATAGTTGATTTCTCTTCAAAATCCACCTATACTTGAACAGAAGTCCGCTGTTTGCTAATGTTTGATTTAGTACAGCGAATTTTTATTTCCCAGCGGATCGTAAACTCATGTATTCTTTGTATCAAGAGGTACCACAGCATGGAAGAACATCAAACCGGGCTTTTAGGTGATGGCCGAATTCATACAGCAACCTATAAAAAACAAGCCTATGACCTAATCAAGGATGCCATTCTCTATAATCGCTTCCGCGTCGATGCCATCTACTCGCAAGAAGCTATCTGCAACGAACTCGGAATCAGTCGTACACCGGTCCGTGAAGCACTACTAGAGCTTCAAAAAGAGGGGTATGTCAGTTTCTCCCGTGGTAAGGGTGTCAAAGTCGTCCCTATGACAAGACAAGATGCCCGAGACATCCTGGAAGGTCGAATTTTTCTGGAGTCACACAATGCAAAACTCGCCGCGATGCGTGGAACGCCTGAAGAAAAGCAAGCGATTATGAACTGCTTGCTTGAATTAAAAGAGAATCTGACAACACTTGATAGCCGCCTCCTCTATCGAATTGACCATCAATTTCACAGATTGGTTGCCGCAGCCTCTCATAATGATTGGTTTTCAAGGCAGACCAGCTTGATTCTGGACCATTATCTCCGCTTCGAGGTGAAGTCGGTATACAATAATTCCATCGACGGGAAACTCGTGTATAAGGAACATCTCGCAATCGGAGAAGGAATATTAGCGAACCAAGCCGAAAAAGCCGCTGCCGCCATGCAACAGCACCTCTCTAACTCCTATACACGCACACTGGGTGAAATTTGGAAGAATGTACCGGAACGGTAAGTCACAAAAAAAGCAGCCTTTCGGCTGCTTTTTTCGTTCTCAAATCATTCCTCACATCTCGGCGGACAGGCGCTTCAACACTTCCGGGAGCTCGGCGAAGCGTTGTATCCGCTCCTCTTCTTCCGGGTGCGCATTCTCCGGGTCAAAGAGCAGGCCTGCATCTTTGCCGCATGGGCGCCCTCGAGGTCGTGTTTTACGGAGTCCCCGACAAAGAGTATCTCATTCATCTCGATGCGCTCCGCTCTTCCCGCGCGCGCCAGCGTATCGTTTGCCTTCTTCGCGCTGTACTTGAAGAAGTGGCGAAGCGGCTTGTCCACGCCGCACTCTTCGCTCGTCACGATAAAGTCGACCATGTCGCCGAGCCCCAGTTTCTCAATCTTCTTGTACTGCACATAGGCGGTCATATTCGTGCCGATGCCGATCAGAAAGCCTCGCATCTGCAAATCCCGGAGCATTTCGACGGCACCTTCCTGCGGCACCATCGCATCCAGCAGTGCCTGCCAGTAGCGCTCCGCGAGCGCGGTCGCATGCGGAAAGACAGGGAGGTTCCGCTTCGAAAGCCAGAGTTCCGCGCGCAACACGCGGTTATGAGACGCCGCGATGGGTCCCATTTTCTCTGCCTGCTCGGCAATCAGCTCTTCTATTTCGCGGCGCGTCTGCTCTTCGGGGAGCTGAAACTGTTCTCTCGCATAGGCTGCCCAGGCGTCTGCGCCTGCCCGATGAGCCGCCTTGAAGTCGTAGAGCGTATCGTCGAGATCAAAAATAATTGCTTTAATCATGCTTCCTCTCAAACTTCATGCCGCAGGATGCGGCAGATTTCGTCCACGTCCGCGCATTCCAAATCCGCATAGAGCGGCAGGGTCAGCACACGCCTCGAAACGGCCGCCGCAATCGGCGTGCTCTCCGGCGTGTAGCGCTGTCCGAGGAAGGGAAACGCGTTGGTGCAGGGATAAAGTACTTCCGCGGGAAGTAGCCTCTCGCCTGCAGGCGCTCTGCCGCCTCATCCCGCGTCTCCCCGTAGGCGTCCAGGAAGACGACGGGGAAGTAGGCGTAGTTCGGCGTCACATTCGCCTGTTGCGGCGGGAGCTTGAGCCCTGTGACACCCGTGAGACGCTCCCGATACCGCTCATAGACCTGCTTCCGCCTGGCAATCTCCTCGGGAAAATGCCGGAGGTTGCAGAGCCCCATGGCCGCCTCAAATTCGTTCATCTTGCCGTTGCCGCCGATACAGTAGGTCTCGTTCTCCTGAATGCCGAAATTTTTGAGTCGGAACAGTTTCTGACTCAGTTCCGGATCATGACAGCAGACCGCGCCGCCCTCAATCGTGTGAAATACCTTGGTCGCATGGAACGAGAACATCGCGACATCGCCGAACGAGGCCGCACTCTTTCCGTCTTTTTTCACCCCGAATGCATGCGCCGCATCATAAATCAGCGGGAGATGATGGCGCGCCGCAATCTCCGCGAGCGCGTCGGTATCACAGAGCGTGCCGTAGACATGGACAGGCAGAATTGCCGCCGTGCGCGGAGTAATCAGCGCCTCGAGTTTTGCCGGATCCAGCGTGTAGGTCTCGGGGTCAATGTCGCAAAAGACCGGTGTGAGTCCCGCGCGGACAATGGCCCAGGTCGTCGAGGCAAAGGTAAAGGGCGTCGTAATCACTTCGCCGCGAAGACCGAGCGCCTGCAGGGCAAACTCGAGCGCGAGATGACCGTTCTGAAAGAGCGTTACCTCCGGCACATCAAAAAAGCGGCGGAGTTCCTCGGTCAAAGCCTCGTGCTTGACTCCCATATTGGTGAGCCAGCGACTCTCAAAAATATCGCGAATCTCTTCGACATACTCTTCGAGCGGCGGCAGCGAAGAACGCGTCACCAGTATTTTTTTCTCCATTCTCTCCCCCTGCCTCTCAGGCCTGTGGCGGTCTCTGTTCCGTTACGCGAGAAAGGCCTTGACCGCGCTGTACACACCCTCGCCGTCCAGGCCGTAGTGATGAATCAGTGCCTCTGCGGGGCCGGACTCCGTGTAACGGTCATAGACGCCGACACGCTTCAACTTTGCCGGGCACTGCTCTGCGAGCACTTCCGCAACTGCGGAGCCGAGACCGCCGATGACCGAGTGCTCCTCGACCGTGACAATCTTGCCGATTTCCTTGGCTGCGCGAAGCACTGCCGCCTCATCGAGGGGCTTAATGGTGTGCATATCGATGACACGCGCTTCAATGCCCTCGGCCGCGAGCTTCTCCGCAGCCTCCATCGCAGAAGCGACCGGCAGACCCGCCGCGATAATCGCGACATCCTTGCCCTCGCGCATTGTAATCGCCTTGCCGATCTCAAACTTGTAAGTCTCGGGATTGTTGAACACCGGCGTCGCAAGGCGGCTAAAGCGCATGTAGACCGGTCCCTTGTGCGCATACGCGGCGCGCACCATCGCCTCGGCCTCAACATCATCCGACGGCACCATGACCACCATGCCCGGGATGGTGCGCATCAGCGCAAAGTCCTCGTTGCACTGGTGGGTCGCGCCGTCCTCGCCGACCGAGATGCCGCCGTGGGTCGCCGCAATCTTCACATTGAGCTGCGGATAGCCGACGGAGTTCCGAATCTGCTCATAAGCTCTGCCCGCCGCAAACATCGCAAACGAGCTCGCAAACGCGACGCGCCCGGTCGCAGCAATGCCGGCTGCGACACCGATCATGTTCTGCTCCGCGATGCCGCAGTTGATGTGGCGCTCCGGAAATGCCTTGCGGAACACCGCGGTCTTTGTGGAACCCGCGAGATCGGCATCCAGTACGAGGAAATCCTCATGTTCTTTTCCAAGTTCCGCGAGGGTTCTGCCGTAGCTCTCGCGGGTCGCAATCTTTTTTCCCTGACTCATAACATCTCCTCCGCCTTATCCAGTTCCGCCAGAGCCTTTGCGAGCTCCTCATCGTTCGGGCCCTTGCCGTGCCAGCCGACCTGATTTTCCATGAAGGAAATGCCCTTGCCCTTCACGGTCTTCATGACAATGGCCGTCGGGCAGCCCTTCGTATTTCTCGCCTCCGCGAATGCCGCGCGGAGCTGATCAAAGTCATTGCCATCCTCCACATTGATCACATGGAAGTTGAAGGCCGCAAACTTCTTGTCAATCGGATAGGGCGAATTCACCTCGTCAATCGGGCCGTCAATCTGCAGATTGTTGTTGTCCACAATCACCACGAGGTTGTCGAGCTTCCGAAAGCCCGCGAGCATGGCTGCCTCCCAGACCTCTCCCTCTTCAATCTCACCGTCGCCGAGCAGCGCATAGGTGCGATAGGACTCGCCGTAAATTTCGCCGCGAGTGCCATGCCGACCGCCGCGGAGATGCCCTGACCGAGCGAACCGCTCGACATATCGACACCCGGAATGTGCTTCATGTCCGGATGACCCTGTAAATAGGAGCCGATGTGGCGGAGGGTTAAAAGATCTTCCTCCGGGAAAAAGCCTCTCGCCGCGAGCGCCGCGTAAAGGCCGGGTGCACAGTGACCCTTCGAGAGCACAAAGCGATCTCTCTTCGGATCCTCCGGGTTCTTCGGGTCAACGTGTAACTCCTCAAAGTAAAGCAGCGTGAACACTTCCGTTGCCGAGAGAGAGCCGCCCGGATGCCCGGACGCAGCCGCATGTGTGGCGCGGAGTATACCTCTCCGCAGCTTTAGCGCATATCGTTTCAGCTCCTGATTATCCATGTAATTTGTCTCCTCCTGTCCCCAAAGTCTAAAACAGACTTTGGATTCAGTATAGCAAAAGCTTCTATATAAGAGAAGAACCTATCTTGCGAAAAAAAGCTTGCGCGAATCGCGCTGAAACAGACATCAAAAAAGCTCAGGCTTACACCTGAGCTTCATCGAGCTTTCGGCCGGACTCGAACCGGCGACCCACGCATTACGAATGCGTTGCGCTACCAACTGCGCTACGAAAGCAAAGTGACCGATCCGGGAATCGAACCCGGGTTTGAGCCGTGAGAGGGCTCCGTCTTGACCGCTTGACCAATCGGCCTTGCCTTGTTGCTACCCTTTTCAGGGTGAATCGAGGCGACAAGATTCGAACTTGCGGCCTCAGCGTCCCGAACGCTGCGCTCTACCAAACTGAGCCACGCCTCGATAAATATGGTATATCTTTTCTCCGAGCTTATACTCGAAATGACCGATCCGGGAATCGAACCCGGGTTTGAGCCGTGAGAGGGCTCCGTCTTGACCGCTTGACCAATCGGCCTTACCTGTTGCATGCTCTTTTCAGAGCGAATCGAGGCGACAAGATTCGAACTTGCGGCCTCAGCGTCCCGAACGCTGCGCTCTACCAAACTGAGCCACGCCTCGAACTGTTTCCTCAATGCTTTGACAGTATACTGGACAGCCGCAAACTTGTCAACAAAAATTTGAAAAGAAAAAGGGAAGGATGATTGTAAGATGAACTAGGACAATAAAAAAGAGCCGATGACGAACTCGTGGTATGATGAAGCTACCACACACCAACACACCAGGAGGTTCGCCATGGCCCAGAACGAGTATACCACAAATAGAAAATATCGCCACCTGACACGCGAAAAGCGCGCACAGATTGAAGTACTGCTGCAATTAAAGCTTCCCAAAAGTCGCATTGCGCGCGAAGTCGGGATTGCAAGATCAACTTTATATAATGAGCTTGCCAGAGGTACTGTGCAGCAGCTAGGACGGAATCTGGAGCCATACACGCGGTACTTTGGAGATTCGGGACAGCGTGTCTACAAACATCGAAGACGAAATAGTCATTGCCCTATAAAGTTGGCGAAAGCCAAGAAATTCGTGTCTTTTGCGGTAAAGCAGATACTGACAAAGCATCTGGCACCTGATACGATTTGCGGTCTTGCCAAAGAAAAGGGCTGTTTCACCGAGATGGTTTTGCAGCAAGACTCTTTATAACTATATTGAGCGTGGATTGTTAAAAGCTCGAAATATCGACCTCACGCTAAAGGTCAAACGTAAACAGCACCGTAAGGGACATCCGCAGCATAAGCGGCTTTATGGTCTGAGTATTGAAGCCCGCCCCCAAGTAGTTAATCAGCGGGAAGAATTTGGGCATTGGGAGATTGATACCGTGGTCGGTCGAAGGGAATCGCAATCCGTTTTGTTGACACTGGATGAGCGAACCACAAGATTTCGACACATTATAAAGATACCCGATAGAAGCACACAGGCGGTTGAGCAAGGTTTAAAAACGCTCCGAGAGCTGTACGGAGAACAATTCAGCCAAGTTTTTCGCTCCATCACAAGTGATAATGGCAGTGAATTTGCTTCGCTGCCACAGTTACTTCCCACGATACCCATATACTATGCTCATCCGTACTCCGCCTACGAACGCGGACTGAACGAAAAGCAGAACTCCTTGATTCGCCGGTTCTTGCCGAAGGGGCGTTCTTTTGATGTCGTTACGGATGAGCAAATACGAGAGATTCAGGACTGGATCAATCAACTCCCCCGAAAATCTTTTCATTACAGTTCGCCGGAGGAATTATTTCAGACTGTCCTACTTGATCTTGCAATCTAGCAAAGAAAAAGGGAAATCTCTCGCCGGATTGCAAGACCGGGTAAGCCAAGCTGAAATCGGACATGGCGAACCTCTTACAATCATCCGTCTGTTTTCCTCTGCAAACTGCTTGTCTTATCATAAAACGCGTGCCAATCAACAAATACCGAAATCGTTCGGCAGTATACCAGTACGTCTTTGGCATATGATCGCCCTTGATCAGGAATACTCTTAGTCCAAAGACGTTTCGCTCTCCATCCGGTTCCGATACCGGTCCTGTCTGTTAACAGACTGCAACGAAACAAAATAAACCGCTCTCCCCCTGTCTGCTTCCGCAGGCAGGGGGAGAGCGGTTCTTCTTTCGCTATTACTTTACCACGAGGTTCACAATCTTATTCGGCACATAGATTTCCTTGACGAGGTTCTTGCCCTCGAGTGCGGCCTGCACTTTCTCGTCCGCCTTTGCGAGTGCGAGCGCCTCGCCCTTCTCGCAGTCGGTCGGGATGGTCACGGTCGCTCGGAGCTTTCCGTTTACCTGCACGCCGATTTCGATGCTCTCGTCGACGGTCTTTGCCTCATCGTGCTCCGGCCAGGAAGCAAGCTGCAGCGAGCCCTCGCCGCCCTGATTCTGATAAATCTCCTCGGCGATATGCGGCGCAAACGGATTCAAAAGCTTCACGAAGCAGAGCAGCTGCTCTCTGCCGATCTTCTTCTCCTTGCCGACCTCATTCAGGAAGGTCATGAGCGCAGCAATGGCTGTGTTATACTTCTGCTCTTCGATGTCCGCCGAAACTTTCTTGATGGTCTTGTGGAGCGAAGCCTCGAGCGACTTCACTGTCTCCGGCACCACGATATCCTGCAGCGCAAACACGCGCTCCAGGAAGCGGCGGCAGCCCTTGACCGAGCTGTCGTTCCACGGCGCCGCGGAGCCGTAATCGCCCATGAAGAGCACATAGACGCGAAGCGTATCCGCACCGTACTGCGAAACGATGTCCAGCGGATCCACAACATTGCCCTTCGACTTACTCATCTTCTCGCCGTCCGCGCCGAGTATCATGCCCTGCGCCGAGCGCTTCTTATAGGGCTCCGGCGTATTGACCTCGCCGAGGTCATAGAGGAAGTGGTGCCAGAAGCGCGAATAAATCAGGTGACGCGTCACATGCTCCATGCCGCCGTTGTACCAGTCGACCGGCATCCAGTAGTTAATCTTCTCTCTGTCCGCGAACTTCTCGCTGTTGTGCGGGTCGCAGTAGCGAAGGAAATACCAAGAGGAACCCGCCCACTGCGGCATGGTATCGGTCTCACGCTTTGCCGCACCGCCGCACTTCGGGCAGGTGCAGTTCACGAACGACTCGACCTTCGCGAGCGGCGACTGACCGTCCTCGCCGGGCTTAAAGTTATCCATATCGGGCAGGCGGAGCGGAAGCTCCTCGTAAGGAACCGCGACCACACCGCAGTTCGGGCAGTGAATCAGCGGAATCGGCTCTCCCCAGTAACGCTGACGGTTAAAGGCCCAGTCCTTCATCTTGAACTGCACGCCCGCGTGGCCGATGCCCTTCTCCGCGAGGAATTCGAGCATGCGTGCAATCGAATCCTTCTTGTTGGTCATGCCGTTCAGGAAGTCGGAGTTAATCATGACGCCGTCGCCGCTGTAGGCTTCCTTCTCGAGATCGCCGCCCTCAATGACAGGGATAATCTCTACGCCGAAGCGCTTTGCGAACTCGTAGTCGCGCTGGTCGTGCGCCGGCACCGCCATAATCGCGCCGGTGCCGTAGCCCATCATGACATAGTCCGAAATGAAAATCGGAATCTCCTTGCCGCTGACCGGATTGACGGCCGTAATGCCTTCGATGCGGACACCTGTCTTGTCCTTGACGAGCTGGGTGCGCTCAAACTCGGTTTTACGGGAAGCCTCCTCGCGGTAAGCGAGCACGGCGTCCATGTTTTTGATCTTAGACGAGAACTTGTCAATCAGCGGGTGCTCGGGCGCAATGACCATGAAGGTCACGCCGAAGAGCGTGTCACAGCGCGTCGTATAAATCTCAAGCTTCTCATCGAGATCCTTTAACTGAAACTCGACGAAAGCACCTGTCGACTTGCCGATCCAGTTGACCTGCTGCTGCTTGATGTTCTCGGGATAATCCACCTCGTCGAGACCGAGGAGGAGCTTATCCGCGTACTTCGTGATTTAAGTACCAGACATCCTTCGGGAGCTGAATGACATCCGAGTGGCAAATGTCGCACTTGCCGCCCTGGCTGTCCTCATTCGAGAGCACGACCTTACAGGACGGGCAATAGTTGACCAGGGTCTTATTGCGGAATACGAGTCCCTTCTCAAAGAGCTTTAAGAAAATCCACTGGGTCCACTTGTAGTAGTCGTCGCGGGAAGTGTCGATGACACGGGTCCAGTCAAAGGAGAAGCCGACTCGCTTCAACTGCTCCGAGAACTTCGCAATGTTCTTGTCCGTGATTTCGCGCGGGTGCGTGTTGGTCTTGATCGCATAGTTTTCGGTCGGCAGGCCGAAGGCATCAAAGCCGATCGGGAACAGCACATTGTAGCCCTGCATTCTCCGCTTTCTCGAGAGCACTTCGATGCTCGAGTACGCCTTGATGTGGCCGACGTGCATGCCGGCGCCGCTCGGATAAGGGAATTCCACGAGGCCGTAGAACTTCGGCTTCTCCGAGAAATCCTCCGCGTGGAAGATGCCCTCTTCCTCCCACTTTGCCTGCCACTTCGGCTCTATCTTCTGAAACGAGTAGTCCATCGCCTTTCCTCCGTCTTCTATCGGTATCTGAACTTAGATTGTAAATTTTCTGTTTTTATTTGTCAAACGGGGCACTCACATGAGATCAAAGAGCGAGAGCTGGTTCGACTCCGGGAGCTTGCCGAGGATACCGAGTTTGTCGAGCAGATCGCAGATGGTCTGCCCCACGCCACTCCGCGCGCGGAAATCGTCCTTCGAGATAAACTGCCCCCCGGCCGCCGCGCGCACAATCTGCTCCGCCGCACTCTCGCCGAGTCCGTCGATCGAGGTGAGCGCCGGCATAATCTTTCCGTCCACAATCGTAAACTGCGTTGCCTTGACGCGGTAGAGGTCGATCGGCAGGAACGAGAAGCCTCTCGCATACATTTCCTGCGCAATTCTGCCGTCCTTGACCATATCCTCTTCCTTCGGCGTCAGCGGATTCACGCGGTTGCCGCTGTAGTCCCGCTTCTTTAATTCGGCGAGCAGGAATTCAAGCCGCTCCTTGCCCTGGCACATACCCTCATAGCTGAAGCCGGTCGCACGGATGGAGAAATAGGCCGCGTAGTAGGCGAGCGGATAAAAGATTTTGCAGTAGCCGATGCGCCACGCCATCATGACATAGGCCGCGGCATGCGCCTTCGGGAACATGTACTTGATCTTTTTGCAGGACCAGATGTACCAGTCCGGCACCTCGTGCTCCCGCATGTGTGCCTCCCAGTCCGGCGTGAGTCCCTTGCCCTTTCGGACGGACTCCATGATTTTAAAGCTCTCCTGCGGGTCCATGCCCCACTGAATCAGCGAGAGCATGATGTCGTCTCGCGTGCAGATGGCGGTCTGAATGGTCGCCGTGCCTTCGGAAATCAGCACTTCCGCATTGCCCTGCCAGACATCGGTGCCGTGCGCGAGTCCCGCAATGCGGACCAGGTCGGAGAAGCCCTTCGGCTTGGCCTCGATGACCATGTTCATCGCGAAGTCGGTGCCGAACTCCGGAATGCCGAGCGCGCCGAGCTGGCAGCCGAGGATATCGTCCGGTTTCACGCCGAGCGCCTCGGTGCTCTGAAAGAGGCTCATGACCTCCGGCGAATCGAGCGGGATGTCCTTCACCGGATCGATCTGCGTGAGATCCTGCAGCATGCGTATCATGGTCGGGTCCTGGTGTCCCAAGATATCGAGTTTCAGGAGGTTATGGTCAATCGCATGATACTCGAAATGTGTCGTGATAATCGGCGAAGTCGCATCGTTCGCCGGGTGCTGCAAAGGCGTAAAGGAATAAATCGACTCGCCCTTCGGCAGGACGACGATGCCGCCCGGATGTTGCCCGGTGGTGCGCCGCACGCCGACACAGCCCTGCACGAGGCGGTTAATCTCGCACTTTCGCTTTCTTGTTCCGTGCGCCTCAAAGTAATTCTTCACATAGCCGAAGGCCGTCTTCTCGGCGAGCGTGCCGACCGTTCCGGCGCGGAAGGTCTGTCCCTTGCCGAAAATGACCTCGGTGTAGGCATGCGCCGAGCTCTGGTTCTCACCGGAGAAGTTTAAATCGATATCCGGTTCCTTGTCGCCCTTAAAACCGAGGAAGGTCTCAAACGGAATGTCAAAGCCGTCCTTTCTAAGCTTCGCGCCGCAGTGCGGGCAGACCTGATCCGGCATGTCGCAGCCCGCGGTCCCCGCGAACCGTTTCGGAATCTCGGAGTCGAAGTCCGAGTATCGGCAGTTCGGGCAGACATAGTGCGGCGGCAGGGGATTCACCTCGGTGATGCCCGCCGTGTAGGCGACAAAGGAGGAGCCGACCGAACCGCGGGAGCCGACCAGATAGCCCTCTTCGTTCGAGTGTTTCACAAGTTCCTGCGCAATGATGTACATGACGGCAAAGCCGTTCTTGATGATGGAGTTCAGCTCCTTTTCGAGCCGGTTCTTCACAATCTCCGGGAGCGGGTTTCCGTACTGCGCGTAGGCCTTGCCGTAGCAGAGTTCCGTGAGCTTTTCGTCCGAGCGGTCAATGACCGGCGGGCTCTTGTCCGGACGCACCGGGGAGATGCGCTCCACCATGCGCGCAATTTTCTGCGTGTTCTTGATGACCACCTCTTCGCACTTCTCGGGGCCGAGGTAGGCAAATTCTTTCAGCATCTCCTCGGTAGTCCGGAAATAGAGCGGCGGTTGCTTGTCGGCGTCTTCGTATTTGTTGCCGAAGAAAATCATGCGCCGGTAAATCTCATCTTCCGGATTCAGAAAATGCACGTCGCAGGTCGCTACCACGGGCTTCTGGAGCGCATCGCCGAGCGCCACAATGCGGCGGTTTAAGTTTTTTAAATCCTCCTCGGTGTCCGGGGCAAAGCGGTCGCTGTCCAGCATGAAGAGGTTGTTCTCGATCGGCTGAATCTCCAGATAGTCGTAAAAGCCCGCGATGCGATTCACCTCTTCCTCCGGCGCGTCGCGGAGCAGCGCCTGGTAGAGCTCGCCTGCCTCGCAGGCGGAACCGATGATCAGCCCCTCGCGGTAGCGCTGCAGTTCGCTTTTCGGAATGCGCGGGCGCTTCTGAAAATACTTTAAGTGCGAGTCCGAGACGAGGCGGTACAAATTCACCCGACCGAGCTCATTCTTTGCGAGAATGATCACATGGTAGCTGTTCATCTTCTTAATCAGCGCTTCGGAGCTCTCACCGAGCGCCGCAACTTCGACCAGAGTATGCGCCCCCTGTTCCTTTAGCATCTCCATGAACTTTAAGAAGATGCCGGCCGTGCACTCGGCGTCATCGACCGCGCGGTGATGGTTTTCGAGCGACACGCCGAGCGCCTTCGCGACCGTGTCGAGCTTATAGCGGTTCAGCTTCGGCAGCAGGACATGTGCGAGACTCACGGTGTCGAGAATGGTCGGCGCATAGGAAAGCCCCTGCGAACGCGCATTCTCGCGGATAAAGCTCGTGTCAAAGCCCGCATTGTGTGCGACCACGGCGGCGTCGCCGCAAAAGGCGAGGAAGTCGGGCAGCACCTTCCCGATGGGCGACGCGGTTCGCACCATCGCATCGTTAATTCCGGTCAGTTGCTCGATATGATAGGGAATCGGCAGCTCCGGGTTCACAAACTGCGAAAAGCGGTCCACAATCTTTCCGCCCTCCAGTTTCACCGCGCCGATCTCGATGATTTTGTTTTTTCGCGGCGAGAAACCGGTGGTCTCAATGTCAAAGACCACAAAGCTGTCGTCGAGCGTCCTTTCTCCGGGCGAGATGACGAGTTCCTTCAAGTCATCGACCAGATAGCCCTCGACGCCGTAGATGATTTTCGGATTGTTCTCCCGGTCATCGGAAACCGTGTGCCAGGCCTCCGGGAAGGCCTGCAAATTGCCGTGGTCCGTGATGGCGACCGCCTCCATGCCCCAGCGCTTCACCTGCTTGATGATATCCTTCGCACTGCTCACGGCGTCGAGATCGCTCATTTTCGTGTGACAGTGCAGCTCCACCCGCTTCTCTCTCGCGTGATCCTCCCGCTTCGATTCCTCAAAGGGTTCGGTCTTCTTCAGTCCGCGCACGGCGCCGAGAATCAGCTCGCCGTCCCGGCTGTCAATCGTCGTCGCGCCGCTAAGTTTGAAAAAGGCACCGACCTTTAAAGCCCCCTTCAGGCGGTCCAGCTCCTCGCCTTCACCGCGCACAAAGAGTTTCGCGGTGATCGAGTCCGTATAGTCCGTGACGGAAAAGACAAAGAGCGTGCTGCCGCTCTTTTCGATAAAATGCGTGTCCAGTTCAAAAATCTTGCCGCGCAGCGTGACTTCTCCGCCGACTTCCGTGATCTCCGAAATCGGCGTGCACTCGTCGTCGAAATCCCTGCCGTAGAGCACATCGGGATTGTCCGAGCGGCGTGAGGAGCGCGAATACTCGCGCCGCTCGCCGCGAAACTTGTCCCCGGAAAAACGGCTTTTGCTCTCGCTGCCTTTTTTCTCCGCCGGATTCTTTTTCGGCGCGGCGGCTTTGTCGCCGGCCGGCTGCTTCGCAGGGGGCGCACTGTCCGGCTCTCCCGGCAGCGTGTCCGCTGCACCTTCCGCCGGGAGGAAGAAACCCTCTTCTTCCTCTTCTTTTTGCCGCACGGCGAGCGCCTCCGCCGGCACTTCGGCAAGCTGCTTCTTTTCAAACGGCACAAAATTCGGCCGAAACTCCATTTTGAGCCCGCAGCGGCCCTCAAAAACCTCTTCTTCCAGATAGCGGCGCAAATCCTGCATGACCGAGCGGTTTAAAGACATATCTTCGACATCGCAGAGCAACACATTCGGCGAAGGGAAACGCACCTTGCCGCGCTCCAGAATCCGTGCGGCGAGAAGCGAACGCCCCCTGAGTTCTTCCAGGAGACTGTCTTGATAGGCCCGGAACAGCTGCTCCGCGGTGAAATCGCCGCCGAGCTGAAAGCGCTCTCGCACCTCGACCTGAATGTTTCGCTTCCCGAAGAGCTGCTCTCGCATCTCCTCCGCGAGCGCCCGAAACGCAGCGCGCTCGGCAAAGCTTCGTGAGACCACATAGACCGTCAGACGGGCCATGTCGTCCGAGACCACAACCCGCTCCACAAGCAAGCAGGCGACAAGCGCCTGTTCTGCCGCTGTCGCCTGAAAATGCGGAAATACTTCGGAAAATGCTTTCATCGCCGTTCCGCCCTGATGCGCTGCAGTTCCGCCTCCAGGGCCGGGAGCAGTTCGCTTTCGGGCATGGTCCGTATCACCTCGCCCTTTCGGATCAGAACTCCCGCACCCTTGCCGCCTGCCACACCGAAATCGGCCTCCCGCGCCTCACCGGGACCGTTCACGACGCAACCCATGACCGCGACGCGGACATCCAGATCGCTGTAGCGCTCCACGAGACTCTCGACCCGGTTCGCGAGGCCGATCAGATCGATTTCCGTGCGGCCGCAAGTCGGGCAGGACACAACTTCGACGCCGCCCTTCCGGAGTCCGAGACTCTTTAAAATTTCGCGCGCCGCCTTGATTTCCTCGAGCGGATCCCCGGTCAGCGAGACGCGTATCGTGTCGCCGATGCCCTCGTAGAGAATCACGCCGAGTCCGACCGCGGACTTCACGGTGCCGCGGAGCAGCGTCCCCGCCTCGGTGATGCCGATGTGCAGGGGATAATCGGTCTCGGCCGCGAGCAGCTCATGCGCCCGGATGCACATCAGCACGTCCGAAGATTTGATGCTGATGACCAGATTCTCATAGCCGAGTTCCTCGATGCGGTGCACCTTTTCGAGTGCGGACTCCACAATGCCCTCGGCAGTCACGCCGCCGTATTTTTGCAGCAAATCTTTTTCGAGCGAGCCCGAGTTCACGCCGACCCGAATCGGAATATTCCGCTCTTTCGCTGCGTTCACAACTTCCCGCAGCTTCCAATCCTCGCCGATGTTGCCGGGGTTAATGCGTATCTTATCGGCCCCGTGTTCCATGGCCGCAAGTGCCAGACGATAATCAAAGTGGATGTCCGCGACCAGCGGGATTTTGATCTGCCGCCGAATATCTCCGATGGCTTCCGCCGCCGCCACGGTCGGCACGGCGACCCGCACAATCTCACAGCCTGCCGCCGTGAGCGCGCGAATCTGCGCGACTGTCGCTTCGACATCCTCCGTCTTCGTATTGCACATCGACTGGATGCGAATCGGGTTCTCGCCGCCGATTGCGACGTCGCCGATTCGCACCGCCCTTGTCTTATGACGTTCTCTCATCTCTTCTCCTTAGAAGCCCGTGTGCTGCACAATGCGCATAATGTCATTCCAGAGCACATAGAGCATGAGTCCCATCAGCAGGACAAAGCCTGTCAGGTGGACTGTCGCCTCGATTTTCCGGTTCAGGGGACGCCGTATCACGGCTTCAACCGCCGTGAGCAACGCTCTGCCGCCGTCCAGCGCGGGGAGCGGCAAGAGGTTCATGACTCCGAGGTTTGCGCTGAGTAAAAGGCCGAACGAAAACAGCGAGAGCAGCATGACGCGAAGTCCGTAGGGGCGCGCCGCGTCCATATTCTCGCTGATGGCCTGGACAATGCCGACCGGCCCGGTCAGATTTTTCGGAGATACCGCTCCCTTGACGAGCATGCGCACAGACTGAATCGCCATGCGGATGTTGAGTCCCACTTCTCCGGCCGCATAGTAGACGAGCTCCGCCGGATTTTTGACCGGCACGCTTCCCGCCGACACGATGCCCGTATAGTAGCCGTCCTGTTCCTTTAAGTATTTCGGCGTCACCGTGACCGTGCGCTTTTCACCCGCCGGCGTCTCATAGCGGAAGGTAATCGGCTCGCCCGCGTGGAACCGGAGCGCCATCGAGACATCGCGGAAAAAGACTGCCTTGCTGCCGTTGACCGCGAGAATGCGATCCCCGGCTTTCAGTCCCGCTTCCTCCGCCGGCATGCCGGGCATAAGCTGTCCGATATAAGGCTTGTCGACACCCGTCTGCATGACCAGGACAAGTCCGAGCAGAAACGCGAGCAGGAAATTAAAGCAAGCGCCGGCAATCAGAATGAAAAAGCGCTGCCAGGGCGCATGGGCCGTAAAGTCCCCCGGCCTCGGCTCTCTCTTGCTTTCATCTTCTCCCTGCATCGCGCAAAAGCCGCCGAACGGCACGGCGCGAATCGCATATTCGGTATCGCCGCGCTTCTTTGCGATAATCTTTGGTCCCATGCCGAGCGAGAAGCTGTCCACGCCGACGCCGAAGAGGCGCGCCGCAAGAAATGCCCGAGCTCATGAAAGAAGATAATAAACCCAAAGAGTAAAACGGCCAGAATGATATTGACAAGCTGATGCACAAACTCTCCTCTCTATCCGATCTATCGTTATGCGAGGTGATAACGCGCCTTGAGCCACGCCTCCGTGGACTTCTGAAGCGCAAGTATATCCGAGACGGCCGGCGACCCGAGCAGCCCGACCTTCTCGTGCTGTTCCATCGCGTCTTCTATGCAGGACGCAATTTGCAGATAGCTGATTTTCTCATCGAGAAAGGCGCGGACGGCGACTTCATTTGCCGCGTTGAAGACGGTCGGCAGACTGCCGCCCAGTCGACCCGCGTGGTAGGCGAGCTTTAGACCCGGGAACGCCTTGAAGTCCGGCGCCGAGAAATCCAGCTTGCCGAGCGCTGCGAGGTCCAGGCGCTTGCTACCGGCGAGCTTTTTGCGCTTCGGATAATAGAGCGCATACTGAATCGGGAGTTTCATGTCCGGGGTGCCGAGCTCCGCCATGACCGCGCCGTCCATAAATTCGACCGCGGAGTGCAGAATGCTCTGCGGCTGCACGAGCACCTCGATTTCATCAACCTCAACATCGAAGAGCCAGCGCGCTTCAATGAGCTCAAGTCCCTTGTTGACCATGGTCGAGGAATCAATGGTCACCTTATGCCCCATGTTCCAGGTCGGATGCCGGAGGGCGTCCTGCAAGGTCACCTTCTCGAGCTGCTTTCTCGTGTAGCCGCGGAACGGACCGCCGGAAGCGGTCAGCAGAATCTTCCGGATCCGGTTCTTCTTGTTGCCGCGGAGACATTGAAAGATGGCCGAGTGCTCCGAGTCGACCGGCAGTATCTTGACGCCCTCACGCGCGGCGAGCGGCATGATGATGTGCCCCGCACAGACCAGCGTCTCCTTGTTTGCGAGCGCAATGTTCTTGCCCTCGCGAATTGCCGCGACGGTCGGCTCAATGCCTATCATGCCGACAATCCCTGTGACCAGCGTCTTTGCCTTGGCCTCGGTCGCAACTTCGATTAGGCCCTCCTGCCCGGCGTAGACCTTGGTTCCGGTGTCCGCGACCTTGATTTTCAGCTCTGCGGCCTTCGCTTCATCGTAGACGCAGACCGTGCGCGGGTGAAATTCACGGATTTGCTCCTCGAGCAGCGCAATGTTTCCGCGCGCCGCAAGCGCCTCAATGCGGATGTCGCCGTTGGCGCGTGCCACCTCGAGAGTCTGTGTGCCGATGGAACCCGTGGAACCGAGAACGGAAATATGTCTCATATCTTGCCTCCTCAATGACGGACAAAGTAACTGTAGAGAAACAGCGCAAAGAAGATTGCCGGTGCGGTGAAGAGCAGGCTGTCAAACCGGTCCAGAATACCGCCGTGTCCGGGAATCAGATCGCCGTAGTCCTTGACCTCGTGGTCGCGCTTGATCGCCGAAGCCGCGAGATCGCCGATCTGCGAAATCACCGCGCTGAAGGCGCAGGCAAACAGGCAGGCAAAACCCGGATTCCCGAGTTCCGCGAGCTCCGCGCGAAGGAAAAAGCCGAAGGCCAGGCCGAGAAGCGCTGCCCCCGCGACGCCGCCGATTGCGCCCTCAACCGTCTTTTTAGACTGAGGACCGGCGCGAAGTGATGGGAACCTGTCAGCATGCCGACCACATAGGCACAGGTGTCGCAACCCCAGCTCGAGATGAAGATGAGCCAGACCAGATAGGCGCCGTGCGGCATGCTGCGCACGCGGTACACATAGGAGAACATCACGGTTGTATAGAGCACGCCCATGAGCCCGACCGCAATCTGCTCGGTGCGATAGCGCGGGTAGCTCAGCACAAAGAGCGCCATAAGCGCCATCAGCGTGCCGATCATGAGCGGCATGCCGTAGTCATAGTGCCGTGCGAGCAACAAGAGGTAATACGCAATACTCGAGAGATAGCCGACGATGCCGAGCGGCTCTCGCTCCGTCTTGACGACGCGATACAATTCGAACTGCCCGATCAGCGAGATTGCCATCATGCTGCAATAAAGCACCATACCGCCGCGCCGCAGCGCGAGAAATGCGAGCAGCACCAGTACAATGCCGCTCAAGAGACGCAGGTGGAACTTCCGGCTGCCAAGGATATTCAACAGGCGGGACATGGCATACTCCTCCTTTTGTCTTAGCGGATGCGGCCGCCGAAACGGCGCTCTCTTTGATTGTAGGCGAGAATCGCATCTTCGAGTGCTTCCATCGTGAAATCCGGCCAGTAGAGCGGCGTCACATAGAGTTCGCTGTAGGCGAGCTGCCAGAGCAGAAAATTCGAGAGGCGAAGTTCACCGCTCGTGCGAATCAAAAGATCCGGATCCGGAATTCCCGCCGTATCGAGACTGTTTGAAATCTCCTCTTCCGTGAGACTCGTGTCCCCGCTCGCCCGCTTTTCGTCCAGAAGGCGCAGAAACGCACGGCGCAACTCATCCCGACCGCCGTAATTGATTGCAATCACAAAGGTCATGCCCGTATTGTCCTTGGTCTCCTCGACCAGACGGTCAATCGCCGCCACAATGTCCGGCGCAAAACGCGACTTGTCGCCTATCATCTTGCAGCGACAGCCCTCCTCCTTCGCGACCTTCAGGAGCTTTTTTAAATACAGGCGGAAAAGATGCATGAGCGCACCGACCTCTTCTTCCGAGCGCTTCCAGTTCTCCGTCGAAAAACCGTAGACCGTGAGGTACTTGACGCCGAGCGCCGCACAGTCGCGCACGGTTTGTTCCACCGCCTCGCAGCCCGCCTTATGCCCCATCGCGCGCGGCAGGGACCGCTCCGCCGCCCATCTGCCGTTTCCGTCCAATATGATTGCAATGTGTTCGGGAATCACCTTCCCCGCAAGTCGCTCTGTCATCCTGCCTCCTCATGTTCAAAAAAGGCGGTCCTGCTCGGACCGCCACTCTGCCAAACTTTAACGGTGTGTCAGACTGTCATGAGCTCCTTGTCCTTGACCTCGACCGCCTTATCAATGCGTTCCACCGCCTTATCCGTCAGCTTCTGCAGCTTCTCGTTTGCGTCAGAGAGATCATCCTCGGTGATCTCGTTTGCCTTCTCCATTTTCTTGAAGACATCTGCGCCGTCGCGGCGGATGTTGCGGACGGCAACCTTTGCCGCCTCTCCCTTCTTCCGAATGTCCTTGGTCAGCGCCTTTCTGCGCTCTTCGGTGAGCTCCGGGAACAGGAGGCGAATCACCGAGCCGTCGTTCGTCGGGTTGATGCCGAGGTCCGAGGTAAGGATTGCCTTTTCAATCTCTTTCAAGAGGCTCTTGTCCCAGGGCTGAATCAGAATCATTCTTGCCTCCGGCACCGAGACATTGCCGACCTGCTGCAGCGGCGTCTGCGTGCCGTAGTAATCGACCGTGATGCGGTCCAGAACATGCGGGTTGGCTCTGCCGGCGCGAATTGCCGAGAACTCTTCCTGCATGAACGAGATCGTCTTGTTCATTCTGTCTTCCAGCTCTTTGAGTGTATCCTTTAAGTCTGCCATCTCATCCTCCAGGGTATCTAAATTTATACCGTCACCGTTGTGCCGTGAATCACGCCGCGGAGTGCATCCGCGATTGCGTTGTCGCCGTGCAAATCAAAGATTGCGAGCGGAATCTTATTTTCCATGCAGAGCACGCTCGCCGTCAGGTCAATGACCCCGAGCTTTTTGTCGATCATCTCCTGCATGGTCAGGGTGTCGTAGCGCTTTGCATTCGGGTCGAGCTTCGGATCCGCCGTGTAGACGCCGTCAATCGACTTCGCGAGCAAAATCTCATCGACGCCGAGCTCTGCCGCCCGGAGCGCAATCCCGGTGTCGGTCGAGAAGTACGGATGTCCCGTGCCGCCCGCAAAAAAGAGCACCTTGCCCGCCGCAAAGAGCGCATTCGCCTTGTCGACCGAAAAGAGCTCGGTCATCGCGCCGCAGAGGAAGGGACTGAATATCTCCGTCTCCATGCCCTCGCCGCGGAAATCTCCGAGACATAGATGCAGTTCATGACAGTCGCGAGCATCCCGATCTGGTCGGCCTTCACGCGTGCAATCTCTGTCCCGGTTCTGCCTCTCCAGTAGTTGCCGCCGCCGATCACAATGCCGACCTCGACACCCGCATCGACCGAGCGCTTGACCTGCCGCGCAATGTCCCGGACCACCGCCTCGTCATAGCCCTTGCCGTTCGCATTCGCAAGCGCTTCGCCGGAGAGTTTCAGCATTACTCTTCTCTTTTTCATGCCTGTTCCGCCTTTTCTCTGTGCATTTTTATCTGCAAATATCATAGCACGCGGGGCGCGGCTTCTCAAGCTTGCTTTCCCGTATACAGACGGTAATAGCGCCCCTTCTTCTCGAGCAATTCCTCGTGATTGCCGCGCTCGATGATGCGCCCCTGCTCCATAACCATGATGCAGTCCGCATTTTTAATCGTGCTTAAGCGGTGCGCAATCACAAAGGTGGTGCGCCCCTTCATCAAAGAATCCATACCGCGCTGCACCAGCTGCTCGGTCCGGCTGTCAATCGAAGAAGTCGCTTCATCAAGGATTAACGCCGGCGGATCCATGACCGCAGCCCGCGCAATCGCGAGGAGCTGCCGCTGTCCCTGCGAGAGGTTTGCGCCGTTGCCGCGGAGCATGGTCTGATACCCGTCCGGCAGGCGGTTGATAAAGCCGTCCGCATTCGCGAGCTTTGCGGCTTCGATGCACTCTTCATCCGTCGCATCCAGACGTCCGAAGCGTATATTCTCCATCACCGTGCCGGTAAAGAGATTGGTGTCCTGCAGCACGATGCCGAGCGAAGCGCGGAGATCCGCCTTTTTGATTTTCGAGATATTGATGCCGTCGTAGCGAATCTTTCCCTCCTGAATCTCGTAAAAGCGGTTGATGAGATTCGTGATGGTCGTCTTGCCGGCGCCGGTCGATCCTACAAAGGCAATCTTCTGTCCGGGTTCCGCAAAGAGGCTGATGTCGTGAAGCACGGTCTTCTCCGGCACATAGCCGAAGTCGACATGTTCGAGTTCCACGCGTCCTTTCAACTCAATCAGTTCCACGCGGTTATCTGCCTTATGCACATGCCGCCACGCCCAGAGACCGGTGCGCTGCTTGGTCTCGGTAAGCGAACCGTCCGCATTTCTAATCGCGCGGACCAAGGTCACATAGCCCTCGTCGGTCTCGGAGGGCTCATCGAGCAGTTGATAGATGCGGTCGGCACCGGCCGCCGCCATCGCGACGGAATTCAGCTGGGTCGTAATCTGCGTGATGGGGCGCGTGAAGTTCTGGTTCATAGTCATAAAGGCGACCAGGGTACCGATGCTGAGTCCAAAGTTCCCGTTCAGCGCAAAGACTGCGCCGATTGTCGCAATCAGCACATATTGCAGGCGACCGAGCTGCGCCGCAACCGGCAACAGGACGTTCGCAATGCCGTTCGCTCTGGCGCTCGCGTCCCTAAGCTTTTGGTTTCGCTCTTCAAACTCCGCAATGCTCTGCGCTTCATGGGAGAAACTTTGATGACCTTCTGTCCCTCCATCATCTCCTCAATGTAGCCGTTTAAGCCCCCGAGTTCCTTTTGCTGAATGCCGAAGTATTTGCCGGAGATATTTGCGACCTTGCCGGAAATAAAGAGCATGAGCGCCGTCAAAACAAGCGCAATCAGCGTGAGCGGAACATGCAAAAGAAACATGCTCGCGAGGACCGTAATGACGGAAAGAGTCATACTGGCGAGCTGCGGAAATACATCGACAATCAGCTGGCGCAGCGTGTCCGTGTCGTTCGTATAGACCGACATAATGTCGCCGTGCGCATGCGTGTCAAAATAGGATATGGGCAGCGACTCCATGTGCGCAAACAGACGCTTTCGGATTTTGAGGAGCGTCCCCTGGCCCACATAGACCATGAGTATCGAGTAGATGTAAGTCGCAACCACGGAAATCAGATAGATGAGCGCGATATGCTGAAGCGCCGCGAGAAGCGGCGCAAAATCGCGCTGCTCGGAATGTAAGAGCGGCGTGATATAGTTGTCGATCAGCTTCTGAATAAACAGCATACCGTAGGCATCCGCCAGAGCCGCCGCAATGACACAGATCAGCACGATTATCATCTGCAGTCCGTAATCCTTTAAAATACCGGAGGTCAGGCGGCGCATGCTTCTCGATGTGATATTACCCAAATTTGCTTTTCTTTGTGTTTGCCATCGCGTCACGCCTCCTCTCTCTCGTCAAAGTCGCCGCCGCCCTCTGTCTGCGCGGCAACCACAGAGGCGTAAATTTCGTTGTTCTTCAACAATTCTTCGTGGGTGCCGAAACCGCTCACGCGCCCCTCCTCGAGCACCAGAATGCGATCCGCATCCTTTACGCCCGAAATGCGCTGGGAGATGATGAACTTCGTCGTATTCGGAATCTTCTCACGGAACGCCTTGCGTATCGAGGCATCCGTCGCGGTATCGACAGCGCTGGTCGAGTCGTCGAGAATCAGAATTTTCGGCTTCTTTAAGAGCGCTCTCGCAATGCAGAGGCGCTGTTTCTGTCCGCCGGAGATATTGCTGCCGCCCTGTTCGATCCAGGTGTGATAGCCGTCCGGGAAGCTCCGCACGAATTCGTCGGCGCAGGCGAGGCGACAAGCCTCCTCGCAGTCCGCATCGCTCGCATCGGGATTTCCCCAGCGGAGGTTGTCGTAGATGGTGCCGGAAAACAGCGTGTTCTTCTGGAGTACCATGCCGACCGCGTCGCGGAGCGCCTTTAAGTCGTAGTTCTTTACGTTTTTACCGCCGACCAGAACCTCGCCCTCCGTCGCGTCATAAAGGCGCGGAATCAGGCTGACCAGAGAAGTCTTCGAGGAACCGGTTCCGCCGATGATGCCGATGGTCTCACCGGAGCGCACCGAAAGAGTAACATCGCTCAGCACAAAGCGCGGATTCGCTTCCTCTCGGAAATCCGGATCCTGCCGCATTGCCTCTTCCCGTGTCATGGTCCCGTTCTCAACGGCTGCCATGCGCTCCTGCTTTCCTTCTGTCTTCTGACTTCCTTCGGGTTATCCCAGTCGACCGGCTCCTCGCGCTTTCCGTAGGAAAACGAGACCTGCGAGAAGACCACCGAGCCGTCCTTCACTTCCGTGACCGGCTGCTCGGGTGTCTGAATCTTCGGGATTTCCGAGAGCACCTCTTCAATGCGCCGTCCGCTTGCGACCGACATCGTAATCATGACAAAGACCATTGCAAGCATCATGAGCGACATCAGAATGCTGATCATATAGGTAAAGAAGGAAGTCAGCTGTCCCGTGGTGAGCGAGCCTGCCACAACTTCATGTGCGCCGAACCAGGAAATGCCTATCATGCAACCGTAGACCGCAAGGTAGAGCGCCGGGAAAATAAAGCAGACCAGGCCCTCCGCCTTGACAAAGAGCTTGTAAATATTCTCGGCGGAGACTTTAAATCTTCCGATTTCAAACTCTTCGCGCACAAAGCTCTTTACCACACGAATGCCGGTCACATTTTCCTGGACGCTCGCATTCAGCGCATCGTATTTCGAAAACACGCGCGTAAACGCCTTATCCGCAAATTTAATGACCAGGATCAGTACAAGCAGAAGAAAGCCGAGCGCGACCAGAAAAATCATCGAGAGTTTCCGGCTGATGCTGAAGGTGAGCGCCAGGGTAAAAATCAGCGTAGCCGGCGCACGCATGCAGGTTCTCAGTATCATCTGATAGGAGTTTTGGACATTCGAGACATCCGTCGTGAGACGGGTCACGAGACCCGCAGTCGAGTACTTGTCGAGATTGCCGAACGAAAAGCGCTGAATGCTTCTGTAAATCCCGCTCCGTAGACTTGCGGCAAGTCCCGCCGCCGCATCGGCCGCAAAGTAGCCGCCGATCGAACCGAAGAGCAGGCCGAAGAGCGCGAGCGCCACCATGAGTCCGCCCGCCCGGAGCACGACATTAAAATTCTGCGCCTGTATCCCGTTGTCAATGAGATTTGCCATCACGAGGGGCACCAGATTTTCAACCACCACTTCCATGACCATGCCGAAACAGCGAGCAGGGAAATGAGGCGGTATTTCTTCCCCAAATATTTACCGAACATTTTAATCATATGATTCCTCCGCGCGTCTCTTCCGTCGCGAGTGAAAGTGCCAGTTCCGCCATATCCGTAAACCCGGCTTCTCGCTCCTCTGCGGAGAGCGTCTCCCCGGTCAAAAGGTGATCGCTGACTGTCAGGATGGAAAGTGCCTTGGCCCCGAGAGAGGCAGCGGTCGCATAGAGCGCCGCCGTCTCCATCTCAACGGCGAGAACTCCCATCTTGCTCCACTTTTCAACGGCAGCCGTGCTCTCCGCAGGACCGTAAAACATGTCGCTGGTCAGTACCGCGCCGACCGATACACGTTTGTTCAGGGCCGAAGCGATACGTGCCGAGCGATACAGCAGTTCGAAATCCGCAAGCGGCGCAAAGGTCCCCGGAAGTTCAAAGAGCGCCGGAAAGTTTGAATTGGTCGATGCGCCCTCTGCGAGAACCAAATCGCGCACAGCTATGCTTTCCTGTATGGCACCGGCCGTGCCGATTCGAATCAGTCGCGCTGCGCCGTAAAAGCGAATCAGTTCGTGGGCGTAAATTCCCATCGAGGGGCAGCCCATGCCGGTTCCCATGACCGAGACCCGCTTTCCGCGGTACAGCCCCGTAAACCCGAGCATATTTCGCACTTCGTTAAAGCAGTGCACCTCTTCCAGAAAGGTTTCCGCAATCCGCTTTGCGCGTAGCGGATCGCCCGGCAGTAAAACCGTCTCTGCGATTTCCCCCCGGCAAAGCCGCAATGTGCGGTGTCGGCACAGAGGCCTTTGCTTTTCTCTCCTCCTGCATCTCTCCTCCTCTCCGAAGCACTTCGTAATTCCGTATCCTGTGTTCGCGGAAACACAGACAAAGTCCGCAGTTCGAAAAGAAGCGCTGAACCACTCAGCGCTTCTCCCCTGCCATTTAAGCTTCGCCCTCGACGCGCTTCAGCTCCTCCAGATCTTTGTGTCCGTCGCGGTGCATCGAGAACTTCTCCATCGGATAGTTTCAGGTTGTCGAGCACCTTTCTGTCGTCCGCGCGCTTTAAGAGCGTCTCGCGGGACCGCTTGATTTCAATTTCCGTCTTGTGTTTCGACGGTCCGCCGACGCAGCCGCCCGGGCAGGCCATGCCTTCGATAAAGTCCTCCGCGACTCTGCCGAGCTTTAAGAGCTGGAGTGCCTTCTTGCACTCCGCACCGCCGGCGCAGCGGAGCAGTTTAATTTCGGAGACATCCTCGCCGCGCTCGCTCATGCACTCGAGCACCGCATTTGCGACGCCACCCGAGGTTGCAAAGCGCTTGCCGAAAATCGAAGCCTCCTGCCGCTCGGTTTCCTCCGGCTCCAGTTGAACATCTGCCGAGCGGAGGAAAGCGTTAAACTCACCGTAGGTCATGACATAGTCCGCATTGTCCGGAACCGACTTGTCCGCCGACTCGGACTTCTTCGCGACGCAGGGACCGATGAAGACTGTCACACAACCCGGGTGCGTCGCTTTCAGATAGCGGGACACCGCACACATCGGAGAGACCGTCGTGGACATATTTTCCTCATACTGCTGCGGGAAGTGCTTCTTTAAGAGGTTAATGAAGGCCGGGCAACAGGACGTCGTCATCTTCTTGCCCTCTTTTCTCGCCTCCGACCACTCGAGCGCCTCATAGGCAGCCGTCATATCGCCGCCGAGACCGACCTCGACCATATCCGCAAAGCCGATTTTCTTCAGTGCATTGCGAATCGAACCCATGCCGATCTTTTCGCCGAACTGTCCCTCGGTCGCGGGCGCGCACATCGCAATGACCTCCTTGCCCGCCTTGATTTCCTGAATCACATTGACCAGATAGCTCTTTGCGCTGATTGCACCGAAGGGGCAGCTGTGGATGCAGCGGCCGCACTCAATGCACTTCTGCTCGTCAATGACACAGAAACCGTACTCATCATAGGTAATCGCATCGACCGGGCAAGCCTTTTTGCAGGGGCGAACAAGGTGCACGATTGCGCCGTACGGACAGTTCTGCGCGCACATGCCGCACTCCTTACACTTCTTCGAGTCGATGTGAGAGCGGAATTCTCCGATGGTCACCGCGCCGAAATGGCAGGACGACAGACAGGCCTTGCCGAGACAGAGACGACAGTTGTCCGTGACGGTATAGCTCGAAAGCGGACACTCGTCGCAGGCCGGCTTGATGACCTGCACTTCATTCTTGGAATCCAAGTTTTCCATCAGATTCTCGCCGCAGGCAAGTCTCGTCCGATGGCGCACAATCTCTCTCTCTCTTTATAAATGCAACATCTTCCGATTGCCGGCTTCGGACCCGGAATGATTTTATAAACCATCTCCTCTTTGTGCTCTTCATCCAGCTGATCGTTCCAGGCGAGACGGCAGGTCTCTTCCAGCACCAGATGCCTTGTTTGGATCAGTGCCTCGTCGTTGTTAATCATCGTTTTCCTCCTAGGATTACAGTCACATTATTTTACCATATTCGCCGAAAAATGCCACGCGCTATCTTGTCCTTTTCGGCGTACCGTCTGTGCCGTACCGCCCGCTCCCGCAGAGCGCGCGGAGGAAAAACCGGAGCACTGCCTCCGCGAGACCGGCGAGCAGCACAATGCTGAGTGTCCAGGCAAATATTTCGCCGGTCTCCAGATAAATTTTAGCGCGGTACAGCCCGTTCCCGAGCGAGAGCGCCGGCTGCCCGATGAGCTCCGCCGCAGCACCGGCCTTGAAACTCACGCCGACCGAGAGGCTCAGGGCGCTCTCGAGGAAAGGAGAGAGCACCGGCAGATACAGCGCCCGAAGCCTTGTGCCGCGCGACAGCCCGTAGAGCCTTGCGACTTCAAGGAGATCCCCCGGCACGGCGCCGAGGCCGCCGAGTGTGTTGAGATAAAAGACCGGCAGGGAGACAAAGAAACAAATAAACAGAGAGGCGTTGCGATTTCCGACCCAGAGTAAAAGCAGCACGACAAAGCTTGCGACCGGAACCGCCTTGATCACACTGACAAGGGGACCCAGAATCCATCTGAGTCCCCTTCTCGCCTGTGCCGCCGCCGCCAAAGCCGTGCCGAGCACCGCGCCGAGTAAAAAACCGCCGAGAATACGCAGCGAGGAGTTTCCGACTGCCTGCCAGTATGCGGGCTTCGCTGCCATATTCATGAGCGTCCGTACGGTCTCGACCGGTCCTACCAAAAGAAACTTGTTGCCGATCAGCCTTGCCGCCACCTCCCAGAGCAGAAGCCAGAACAGCCATCTGAGCGGCTCTTTGCCGTCGCGTAGCAACACATTTCGAATTGCGCCGATCAATCCGCTCACTCCGCCACGATGTAGAACGCGTCATCCGGCAGCTTGCCGCCGACTGCCTTCGGATCTGCGCTGTACAGAACCTGCAGATAGCCCGAGAGCGCCTGCTTCATCTCCGCGCCGTCCAGATTCGTGATGTTGCAGGCGGGCAAAGCCTTCTTCGCGATGCCCTCGTTTTCCAGAATCCCGAAGGCGACAACCGCCTTTGCCGCTGTCTCCGGATCCTGTACCGCCGTCGCCGCGCTTCTCGCCTGCTCTTCCCGGAAGGTCTTGACCGCGTCCGGCTGTGCCTTTAGGACTTCCTGTCTCACCACCGTGACGCCTGTCACGAGGCGGGAGCCGTTGTTCAGCGCATCCCAGCTGTCACTCAGCGAAAAGGCCGTCTTCAATTTGTCATTCTTTGCCTCCGCGACCGTCACAAAGGGCTGCGGAAGCACGGCAATCGCTGCGGGATCCGCCGCGAGCGCCGAAGCAATCTCGGTCGGCTCGGACTTGAACTCGAGCGTGCAGTCCGTGACGCCGTTCTCCTGCAACAAATAGCGGAGCACATACTCGGGCGTCGCGCCCTGTCCCGTCGTGAGCACCGTCTTGCCCGCGAGATCTTTCACGCTGTGAATGTTCTCGTCCCCGGTCACACAGTAGAGGACGCCGAGCGTGTTGATGTTGAGTACCGCAATCTTTCCCTCGGTCTTATTGTAGAGCGCCGCTGCCATATTGGCCGGGAGCAGGGCGATGTCGAGATCGCCCGAGACAAGCTTCGCCGCAATCTCATCGGGCTGCGCCGCGACCGTGAACTGATAGCTGCCCTCGCTCTTGCCGTCCTGACTCTCCTGCATCAGCGCGGCAAGCCCCATCGCGGTCGGTCCCTTCAGGGCGCCGACCCGGAGTCCCGTCCCCGTCTCTGTCTTTGCCGCCGCAGTGCTCTCCGCCGCCGTACCGGTTGCCGCAGTGCTCTCCGCCGCGCTGCTCTCCGCCTTCTTTGCGCCGCAGCCCATCAGGCTCACACCGAGCAGCAGCGCTGTCGCTGCCGCGACTACCGATTTCTTCCAGTTTTTCATAGTCCCTCCTGAAACCTTTCGCGCTTTTTTGCGTCTTTCTAGGTGAAAGAGATGATTTGTCTATCTTTCCGGTCGATTATACCATGCTATCTTCTTTTAGACCAGGCAAATACAGACTGCCGCCGCAACACGCCGCATATCTTACGACACAAATACCGATATGCTGTTTTTTGCAAGAAAATCTTCCTTGTTTTTCTCGAGGCGCTACTCTAAGCTAAGACAAGGATCGGTTTTCGTTTCGCACGGCAAGCGGATACGGCGGCCGAAACGCACGCATGAGAGGAGGAATCATCATTTGGCAGAACCGATTATTTCCGTGCGCGATTTAAAAAAAAATATACCGTGTCGGCGACAGCGAAGTACACGCGCTGGACGGCATCAGCTTCGACCTCGAACCGGGGCGCTTTCTCGCGATTGTGGGCACCTCGGGTTCCGGAAAATCCACCTGTCTGAACCTGCTCGCCGGCCTCGAACCGCCGAGCAGCGGCAGCATTCACATACTCGGCGAGAAGCTCGAAAAGATGAATGAGCAGCAGCTGGTGCGCTTTCGGCGGAACCATGTCGGCTTTATTTTCCAGAGTTACGGGCTGATTCCCACGATGAATGCCGAGGAAAATGTGGCCCTCCCGCTCTTGTTCCGCGGCGTCGACAAGGAAGAAAGACAGCGCACCGCGCGCACCTATATGGAGCGCATCGGCATCCTGGATCAGGCGCTGCACATGCCGGGGCAGATGTCCGGCGGCCAGCAGCAGCGTGTCGGCATAGCCCGCGCGCTCGCGAGCAAACCGGAACTCATCTTCGCCGACGAGCCGACCGGCAACCTCGACTCCCGCACGACGGAAGAAGTGCTCTCGCTGCTCCGGGACATCGTCCGGGAACAGCACGTGACCCTCGTCATGGTCACACACGATAACTCAATCGCAGCGCGCGCCGACCAGCAGATACGCATTGTCGACGGCAAGATTGTAGAACGGAAAGGATTTACTCATGCAGACTAAACTTCAAAAAACATCTCTCCTGCTCCGCGTCCTGGCGCTGGAGGTAACGCTCTCGCTGTTACTCTTTTTCCTGTTGCCGCCTCGCACGGCACAGGCCTCCTATGTCAACACCAATCTCAACACCTTTGTGCACGACGCCAACGAACTGCAGGTCGGTTATCCCGGTCAGGACATGAATTTGAGTTTCCGCGTCGGCTATAACAATACGAGCGGCATGAAGAACCCGAAGACCGCCGAGATTCAGAATGTCATTGTCCGCCTCTCGAACGACCAGAACTATCTGAAGCAGGACAAGGACCCGGATCAGAACACGACGGACCAGAAGAATCCCTACGACAAGGACGATGAGAGCGAGCTCTACGACGCCTGGAGAGCCGGTCAGAAATCCGGCATCGACAAGGCCTACGGCGGCAATTCGGCTTTCACCGTGGACGGCGGCAACTATCCCTTTGAAATCAATGCGACGACTTTCACCGAGGAAAACCGCTTTGCCTCGCTGAAAGCCGGCGAGTATAAGACCGTGACCTTGCATGTCACCGTGCGCGCCGACGCAAAAGAAGGCTACTACGGCGTCCCGATTGCGTTCTACTACGCGCTGCCGGGCAGCAACACCGCGGATTTCCGCGGCCCCATGCAGGTTGAATTCATCAATGTCTACATCAAGGCTTCGGGCGAGGTTGCAAATCCCTCGACCGCAACCGGTGACAAGAGCTTTGCGCTCGGCGAGGGGGCAGGAGACACCGGTCGGCACCGCGCCCGGCGTCATGAACTACAGCTTAAAGTTCCGGAACCAGCGCAAGGTGCCGCTGTACCGCATTCAGGTACACATGAACACCGCGCTCGCGGACGGCGCTTCACTGCAGGCGACCGCGCAGAACAAGTCCCAGGCCGCAACCGGTTTCCCGTTCAATCTGAACGACGCGAACTACGACCGGAACTTCGAGACCGCCCAGCCGGATGAAGTGCTGAGCGCCGACTACTCGATGGCGATTATGCAGAATGCGGCGAACGGCTACTATCCGCTGAGCTACACCGTGAGCTATAAGCTGACGCCCGATGCGACCGTCTCCTACCAGGAAACCTATGTGAGCTATGTGCGCATCAATAACCCCTCGATGGTCGAGCAGCCCCCGGCAGAGGACAATAAGCAGGGCGACTTCAACGCGAACGACCGCCAGAAGGCCCGCATCATCCTCGACGGCTATCGGACCGAGCCCGAGAAAGTCTTTGCCGGACAACCGTTTACGCTCGTGCTCAGCGTGAAAAACGCCTCGGGCGATATTTCGGCGAGCAATATTCTCCTCTCGGCGGAATCCGAGAAAGTCGACAACTCTTCGGTCTTCTCGATGGATGCCGGCTCCGGCTCCTTTGTCATCAACAGTCTGAAAGCCGGAGAATCCAAGGAACTGCGCCTCGCGATGGAGGCTTCCGCGGGCGTGGATCCCCGCTCCTATACGCTCACCTTGAACGAAAAGTTTGACTCCCCCGCCTTTAAAAACGCGGAGGACAAGCTGACGCTCGATATTCCGGTCTTCCAGGTGGCGCGCTATTCGATTTCCACGCCGGAACTCTCGCCCGACAGCATTGAGGTCGGCAAGGAGAGCAATGTGATGTTCAATCTGAACAACACCGGCCGCGTAATGCTCTACAATGTGCAGGTGAACTTTGAGGGCGATGCCATCAAGAAAACCAGTGCCTACCTCGGCAATATCAAGTCCGGCGACAGCGGCAGCGTCGATGCGATGCTTGGCGGCGTGAAGGCGAGCAGCGACGAAGACAATATCACGATGACCATTCAGTATGAGGATGTAAACGGCAATGTGACCAAGGAGGAACAGAAACTCACGCTCGCCGTCACCGAGCCTGCCCCCGATGTCCCGGCCACCGATGCCGACGCGGAAAGAAACCGGTCAAAAAGCCGTCGCCGCTCCCGCTGCTCCTGATTCCGGTCGCCGCAATCGCTGCGGGCGTCGGCGTCCGCAAATTCCGCAAGAAGAAGGCTGACGGAGGCGATGCGGCATGAAGTTCGGAGATCTTCTCTCGCTCGCCCTCCGGAACCTCTTCCGGCGAAAGACAAGAACGGTTTTGACCGTGCTCGGCGTCATCATCGGCACCTCCTCGATTCTCGTGATGATGAGCCTCGGCCTCGGTATGAGCCGCCAGACGAGACAGCTCTATGAGTCCGCGGGCTCCATGAAGACGATTACCGTCTACTCCTTTAACCAGAAGGGCAACGAGACCGAGATTACCGATGACACCATCAAGCAGCTGAAACAGCTCGCACATGTGGACGATGTGAGCCCGCAGCTGGACGCATCCGTGACAGCGAAATGCGGCCCCTACGAGGGGTATTTATCCCTGACCGGTGTCTCCCAGCATTTCCTGAAGGAACTGCCCTTAAAATCCGGAACTCTGCCGCCCGCAAACGCGGATACTCTGAGCCTGCTCTACGGCAACCATTTTCAGGATAACTTTTACAAAGTCTCCAAAAACAGCTCGGCAAACTTCGGCGGCGGCAACGGCGGCGATGTGCACATTGATCCGCTGAAGGACACCATCTTTTACATCTTTCCCGAGGGCTATAAGCCCGCGCCGAAGAATAACACCAGCAACAGCGGCACTTCCGGCGGCGGTGCTTCCGCTGCGGCCGCGCCCGCCTCGGTCGCAACCGAAACCTCCGATAAGCCCCAGAAGAAGTATATTCTGGACACAGCAGGCATTCTGGACGGCGGCAGTAGCGGCTATAACAGCTACAGCTATTCGGTCTACTGCGACATTGACACGCTGAAAAACTTTTTGAAACAGCGCTACCGGAAGTATCTGGTACCGGAGCCGAAGCTCAACAAAAAGGTAAGCCAGTCGACTACTATGTCTATTCGCAGGCCTATGTCTTTGTGGACGACATGAATCATGTCTCCGAAGTACAGAAAAAAATTGCGGAACTCGGCTATCAGGCGGACTCCAATATGGAGTGGCTCGAACAGTCCAAGCAGTTCACCGGCATGGTGCAGGCCGTGCTCGGCGGCATCGGCGCGGTCTCGCTCCTCGTCGCGGCCATCGGCATCATCAACACAATGATGATGTCCATCTACGAGAGAACGCGGGAAATCGGCGTCATGAAGGTGCTCGGCTGCGAGATGACCAACATCCGCGACCTCTTCCTCGTCGAATCGGGTTTCATCGGCCTGCTGGGCGGTATCATCGGCACGGTCCTGAGTCTCCTGATTTCGCTACTCATCAACTTTCTCGCGGCACAGGGCGGCAACGAACAGCTCTCCGTCTTCTACCAGAATGCGGAAGGCGGATCCATCTCCTATATTCCGCCCTGGCTCGCACTCTTTGCGATTGTCTTTGCGATTTTCATCGGCGCGGCCGCCGGTTACCTCCCGGCAAAACGCGCAATGCGCTTAAGTCCGCTCGCGGCAATGCGAAACGAATAAACGCAACTCAGCACAGCAAAAAACCGCTCCGGCTTACAGCCGGAGCGGTTTTGCGTTGTCACACTGCTCTTCAATCCAGGCGATGGCCTCTTCAAGTCCCTCCGCACTGTACGGAAAGTCCCGATACCGCTTCTCTTCTTCCGTGTCATGGTAGGAATACGGCCCCTCCCAGACATAGGCGCGGAGCGTGTGGGGCGCTCTCTTATCGACAGGCGTCCAGTGCACATTCTCGAGCGGCTCGATGCCGAGGCGGTAGTAAACCGACTGGTAACTGCCGTAATAGGCCTCGCCGTACTCGTAGTGGTCCAGATGGTAAAAGAGACTGTGATCAAGCTGCATACGCCCTCCTAAAAAACATGCTATACTCTAAAAAACAGAAAGGAGTGTTCCCTATGACAAATACCGATTCCGGCAGACAGGTTCTCCTCACGGTCGCCATGGGCAAGCGCCTGCTCGGCGATGCCCTCGCAGCCGATCCCGCAATCCTCGAAGCCGCAAAGCACCACTGCCTCGTTGTGATTCTCGGCAGCACCAACGCACAGGTCGCTACATCGATTGCGGCGGCTCTCTCGCTTCCCTTCTCGCCGAAGGGCTTTCACCGCGGCCTGCAGCGCGGTAATGAACAGGTCTCGAATCCCACACCCCCGCAGACGGCGGACTTCATCGTAAAAGAAGGGCAGCGCCTCGAGGGCAAGACCATCTTTGATGTGGTAGATACCCTCGGTCCGGACGACATCATCCTGAAAGGCGCCAATGCGATTCACCTCGAGAGCCGCACCGCCGGTATCCTGATCGCAAGCCCGGTCGGCGGCACCATCATCCCGATTACAAGTGTCGCAGTCGGACGTCGCACCCGCCTCATTCATCCGGTCGGCCTTGAGAAGCGTGTGGAGCGCCCCATCTCCGAACTGGCACGCCTCGCAAACCGGAGCGGACAGAAGGGCCTCCGCCTTATGGAAAGCTGCGGCGACATTTACACCGAGCTCGACGCTGTCCGGGATCTCTTTTCCGTCCGGGCAACTCTGCTCGCAGCCGGCGGCGTCCTCGGCGCGGAAGGCAGTGTGCTCTTACAGCTGCACGGCAACGAGGAGAATCTTTGCAAAGCGGAGACCTATTTCCGCTCCATTCAGGACACGCCCTCGTTCTCGCTCTGAGTTCTCCGGAAAACTCCGGCCTCGGTAATAACAGCGTCCACCGGCTGGTCATGTGCTTCGCGCGGAATGTCGTCGGAGAGCAGGCGCTCCCGGATTAAGAGCGCGCGAAAGGCCTTTGTCTTCGGCAGATAGCGGTCGTAAAAACCGCCGCCGTAACCGAGGCGTTCGCCCGACCGGCTCGCACTCACGCAAGGGAGGAGAATCAAATCCAACTCTTCGGGCGCTAGCACCGGCGCCTCCGCCGAGGGCTCAAGGATACCCATGGTTCCCGGGCGCAGTTCCGCGAGACTGCGGATTACATGGGCGTGCATCACGCCCTTGCCCGCGCAGCGCGGCACGGCGACCCGCTTGCCCGCGCGAAGCATTTCCTCAATCAAGCTAGCTGTCTGAATCTCCGCCTGCATGCCGACAAAGCAAAAAACTGTTTTTGCGTTTCTGTATTCGGGCAGGCCGAGAACAGCCGAAAAGATTTTCCCGTCCGCCTCGCGGCAATAGTCCTGCGGCAGCGCATTCATCTTCTCGATGCAGCGCTTCCGCAGTTCTTTTTTTTCTGTCATGACAACACCTCCGCTCTTTCGTTCCAGTGTAACAAATTTCGTAGGACTTTTCCACGCGCGGGAATCCGCCGCTGCCCCCGCTTTCCTATTCATGATATTTTCCTACAAGCCGGGCTAAGCGGACAAAATTTCATACAAGACCCACCACAAGAAGGACAGATCGCATGCTTCATGACTTTTTCCTCCAAACATACTGTTTCAAGGAAGATATAAGCAGAGAAAAGCCTTGTGTATCAAGGATTCGAAGCGCTTTTCACCAACTCTTTTTGTCCTATAACTCTATAACGCGATTTGTGATTTTGATGCAGCATAGTAAAAAGCGCCCGCCCGATAATGATATGTACCCAGAATTCTGGACACATTGACTATCGTTAGGCACCGCAACTGGATGCCATCCTGTATTGTACAGGAGGCATCCAGTTTGTTTTCTTCTGGATTCTCCTGTTGTTATAGTAATCGATATAATCATCGACTGCAGTAACAAATTCCTCAAAGGACTTGAACTCTTGCTCATGTCCATAGAACATCTCATTCTTCATCCGACCAAAGAACGACTCCATAATGCCGTTATCATGGCAATTCCCCTTTCTGGACATCGACTGTGTGATGCCATGCTTCTCAAGCTCGGTTCGATAGTAGGCGTGCTGATACTGCCAGCCCTGATCTGAATGCATAATCAAGCCTGTTAACTTTGGGAACTTTGCAAATGCCTTATCCAGCATGTCCTTAATCTGTTCCATATTAGGATGCAGCGAAACATTGTACGAGATAATCTCGTTCCCGCACATGTCGAGGATCGGAGAAAAGTAGCACTTCCCCCCATCCCATGTTGAACTGAGATACGTCTGTTGTCCATTTCTCGAGGGGTGTGTCTGAAATAAAATCCTGTTTAAGGAGATTGTCCGCGGTCTTGCCCACCTCACCTTTGTAAGAATAATACTTCTCCTTCGGACGCTTGCCGAACAGTTCCATGTCGTGCATGAGCCGCTGAACACGCTTGTGATTGACCTCAAATCCACGATTATGCAGCTCCGCCGTAATTCGGCGGACACCATATCGCTGCCGGTTCTCATCGTAAATTCTGCGGATCTCTGCGGAAAGGCCTGTATTCCTGAGAGCAACTGCGTCAGTCCTGCCAAGTTCATAGTAGTAGGTGGACCGGGACATTCCCATTGCTGTCAGCAGGTACTTCAGTTTGTATCCTCTGTCGCGGAGTTCTTTGATGATCGCTGCTTTCTCGCCTTGAGTCGCGCAGCTTCCTTTTCTTCCCTCAAGGCTATCCTTTTTTTTTATTACTTCGTTCTCGGCCTTAATCAAGGCGTTCTCTTCACGAAGCCGGAGGAGCTCCTCGTATTCACTCTCCTGGAGTTTTCTGGGATTGTTGATATTTACTTTCTTCATCTTCGCAGTATCCTTTGACTTGCGGCCTTTCTTCTTACTTACAAGTCCATTGTACCCGTAAATCTTATATTTTTGCACCCAGTCATAGAGCAGACGGCTCTCAATGCCGGCCTCTAGCGCAACGGACTGTGCCGTCCTCCCGGCGAGAACCTTTGTGATTAGCTTCAGTTTCTCTTCAGGCGTCCACGGATGCTGCTTTCCATGCTTTAGGACCTGGGGGCCATTTGCCTTTTCGGCACGAGCCCATCGACGAATCATGACGTGAAAGTTACCCGGATCGTTATAACCCTCCGGTGTCTCTGGCCATTTCCCCTGTCGATACAGGTCGACACACATCTTCTTAAATTCATAATCATAGCGCATGATAAAACCCTCCTTACTGTGACACTTTCGTGTCCAGTAAAGAGGGTACATATCAGACCCGGGCGGGCGCTTTCCTTTTTTCCTGTTTCAACCGAAAAGACCAAAGAATCCCTTTTTCTCGTAGGGCTCCGTGCGGAGACCCTCGTAGTGGTAGCCGGTTTCATCGATCATCTTTTTGACGGTTGCCTCATCCGCGGGTGTCTCGGTGACGAAGCTCGCCTCCTTCTTCCCGTGGGATGCACTCACCTTCTTGGCATCCGGAAACTGCTTCCGAATCGCATCGCTCACATGCGCCTCGCACATGCTGCAGGCCATGCCGTCAATCCGAATGATATTTTTGACCATAGTTCTACCTCCTGACTTACAGATGAAACATTGCTCACTTCTTCAGACGGAAGCGCTCCGGTACAGCCGCCTTCTCCTCTTCGAGGTGAGAGCAGCTCGAGCAACCTGTCGGCGCGCAGTGATGGCCGCTGCCGTGACCGCTGCCGCAGGAACCGCTGCAGGCGTCACAGGAACCGTGGCGCATGCAATAACGGACCGCAAGGCCGATTAAGACGAGCAAAATAAGAAATACTATAACAGTTGCCGGATTCATTGTAATTTTCCTCCTTTCCTGACGGAACGGAAATGAATCTCCGCCGCCGCTTCTCTGCCGCTCTCCAAGGAGACGGCAGAGACCGGTCAGCGTACGTTACATTTGACTTTATGCGTTTGCGCGAACGGCACTCACATTTTCCTTCTTCACGTGCTTCGGTGCCGGACGGAAAATGAAGTAGAGTGCGGCAAGCACCAGAAGAATTGCGACTGCAGTCCAGAAAGTGAAGCTGCCACCCTGTGCGAGCGTTCCGAGCTGGAACACGCAGAGCGAGAGACAATAGCCGAGTCCCATCTGGAAACCGAAGGTAATCCAGCCCCACTTCGCCTGCCCCTGCTCACGGAACGCGGTTGCGATTGCAACCAGGCAAGGTGCGTCAAAGATGTTGAGAAGCAGGAATGTGAGACCCTTCAGCTGACTGCCGTCAAACATGTTGAAGATAGCTGCCGAGATATCCGCCTCGCCGTCGGATGCCGCGTGTGCGAGCATACCGAGGGTACCGGTCGCCTGCTCCTTTGCGAGCTCCGCGCTGACGGTTGCGACTGCAGCCTGCCAGTTGCCGAGGCCGAGCGGCGCGAAGATGACCGCAATTGCCTCACCGATGACCTTCAGAATGCTGTCATCCAGATTGTCCGCGACATACTGGAACGAGGTGTTGAAGTGCATGAGCACCCAGAGCAGCACGCAGACGATGAAGATAATCGTGCCGGCCTTAATCATGAAGGCCTTTGCTCTCTCCCAGACGTGAATCATGACACCCTTGAAGGACGGCATGTGGTAAGCCGGGAGCTCCATGACAAACGGTGCCGGATCCCCCGCGAAGTAATTCATCTTCTTCAGCGCGATACCGGATAGAATCACGATGGCAAGGCCGAGGAAGTACATACCCGGCGCCACAAAGTGGTTGGTCGGGAAGAAAGTCAGTGCCATCATCGCGACGATTTCCATCTTTGCCGAGCAGGGCAGGAAGGTCGAGAGGATGATGGTCATACGTCTGTCCTTCTCGTTCTCAATGGTTCTGGACGCCATGATAGCCGGAACGCCGCAACCCGTGCCGACCAGCATCGGGATGAAGGACTTACCGGAGAGACCGAAGCGACGGAACACGCGGTCCATGATGAACGCGACACGCGCCATGTAGCCCGAGTCCTCGAGGAAGGACAGGAAGAAAAACAGGATCAGCATCTGCGGCACAAAGCCGAGGACCGTACCGACGCCGCCGATGATGCCGTCGACAATCAGGCTCTGGAGCCAGTCTGCGAGGTGGAAGGTCGCAATGAAGTTATTCGCGGCATCTGTCACAATTTTGCCAAAGAAGACATCGTTCGTCCAGTCTGTGAGCGGCTTACCGATTGCAGTAACCGAGATGAAGTAAACAAACCACATGATAAACGCAAAAATGGGCAACGCCAAGAAGCGGTTTGTGACAATGTGGTCAATCTTATCCGAAGTCGTGAGCTGACCTTTGACTGCCTTTTTCTTCACGCAGTCCGCAACAACCTTCTGAATGTACTCGTAGCGCTGGTTCGTGATAATCGACTCGGAGTCGTCATCCATTTCTTTCTCGCAATCCTTGATGTGCTGCTCAATGTGCTGCTTCGTCGCAGCGTCGAGCTGCACCTTTTCGATTGCCTTCTCGTCGCGCTCAAAGAACTTGATTGCAAACCAGCGGAGGTTGACCGGATCAACCTTACTCTCAATCGACTCCTCGATGTGCGCAATCGCATGCTCCACGGAACCCGTGAAGACGTGCGGAAGCGCGCCCTTTCTGTGCTCCTCCGCGAGCTTGAGACACAACTCTGCGGCGTCCTTCGTGGACTCGCCCTTCAGTGCACTCATCTCGACCACCGGACAGCCGAGCTCTTCCGAGAGCTTCTTTAAGTTCAGCTCATCGCCGTTCTTCTTCACGAGATCCATCATGTTGACAGCGATGACAGTCGGAAGACCGATCTCCAGCAACTGGGTCGTGAGATACAGATTTCGCTCAATATTGGTGCCGTCGATGATATTCAGAATGGCATCCGGCTTCTCCGTCACAAGATAGTTTCTGGTGACCACTTCCTCGAGCGTATACGGGCTCAGCGAATAAATACCGGGTAAATCCTGGATGATGACATCCTTATGCCCCTTTAAGCGGCCCTCTTTCTTCTCGACCGTAACACCCGGCCAGTTACCGACGTACTGGGTGCTTCCGGTCAGGTCATTGAACAGCGTTGTCTTACCGCAGTTTGGATTTCCTGCCAGTGCAATCTTAATTGCCATCTAAATCCCCCTTCTTTCCTTACTGCATTTCCAGAATTTCAGCGTCCGCCTTGCGGAGCGAAAGCTCATACCCTCTGACCGTGATCTCAACCGGATCACCGAGCGGGGCCACCTTGCGGACATAAATTTCCGTGCCCTTCGTGATACCCATGTCCATAATGCGTCTTCTGAGCGCACCCTCGCCGTGAATCTTCACGACCACGCTGCTCTCGCCGACCGGAATGTCTTTCAGTGTCTTCATCTCTGCCTCCTCTCCTGCACTCAATTCTTCGCTGCAGGCTGCACTTGAATCTTCTGCGCCATCTCCCGCGTAATTGCGAGTCTGGAATCCTTGACATTGACGATGATGTCACCGCCGTGCGCCGAAATGACAGTCACATAGGCGCCGGGCACAAAGCCAAGGTCGCTTAAGTGTTGTTTTGCCTCGTCATTTCCGCCGACGCGAACCACTTCAACATAATCTCCGGCATTCGTAAAAGCTAAGGGCAGCATACAAACCTCCTTCAAGGCCTTTGTTAGAAGAATCTATCTCTTACATCTTAGTGATTCTAAATTCATGAATTAGATTTGTCAATCTCTTTGTGAAAAGAATGACATAAGACAATAAAAAAAACGTTGAGATGCTTCAAACATCTCAACGTCTTATGTCAACGTTGTCGGAACGCTCAGAGAAGCGATGCGCCGAGCTCTCTGCAAGCCTTGAGCGCCGCCTCATCCGGCTCTTCCTTACAGATAACCGGCTCATGCTGCATGAGGACACCGGCCTCCTTGCAAGCTGCCGCCCAGTCGTTCATCCATGCGCCGTTGCCCCAGCCCCAGGAACCGAAGAGTGCAACCTTCTTGCCATGCAGTGCGCCCTTCACGCGATCGAACATCGGCTGAAACTCGAGCTCCTCGAGGACCTCAGCGCCCATCTGCGCGCCGTATGCCGGGCAACCGAACGCAATCGCATCAAAAAGCTGCACTTTTGCGCCGTCAAAATCAGCCGGTGCAAACAGCGTGACCTCTGCGCCCTTGCTCTCTGCGCCTTCCTTCACTGCCTCTGCCATCTTTTTCGTGTGTCCCGTACCGCTCCAGTAGACAATTGCAACCTTGCTCATAGGTTTCTCCTCTCTTTTCTCGTGCTATCTGCACTACAGTTATATTCTATCACGCGACAGAAGGCATCGCAATGACGAAGCCGGAAAGCAAACCGCGCCGCGGCTCTCGCCGCAGCGCGGTTTCCCGTACAAAAAAGGAAGGAGGGGTCTTTTGCAACCGTTGAAATTCAGACCAAGGATGCGCCGAGCTCTTTGCACTCTGCGAGCGCCGCATCGTCCGGTGCCTCCTGGCAGATAACCGGTGCGTGCTGCATCAGAACGCCGGCGTCATTGCATCTCGCCTCCCAGTCGTTCATCCAGGCACCGCCGCCCCAGCCCCAGGAGCCAAAGAGGGCAATCTTCTTGCCGTGCAATGCGCCTTCGACCGAAGCGAACATCGGCTCGAATTCCTCTTCCTCGAGGACCTCTGCGCCCATCGAGGGGCAGCCGAATGCGATTGCATCGTAGAGCGCGACCTGGTCTGCGCCGAACTCGCTCGGGCCGAGCACCGTGACCTCTGCGCCCTTGGTTCTTGCACCCTCGGCGACAGCCTCTGCCATAGCCTGCGTGTTGCCGGTTCCGCTCCAAAATACCACTGCGACCTTGCTCATTTCGATAGTCTCCTTTTTCTGTGAATTTTTCTCCGCCGTCTGCGGAGCGCATAGGACTTACGCGATTTTCTCGCCGCCCGAAGTTTTGTAATTTTCCTGTCTCTTTGCTGTGCAGCGGACAATCAGTGCTTCCAGTTTCCGCCCGCGCTGCACATTTCCTCAAACACTTCCCGACAGCGCTGAAAGCGCCAGAAAGCAGCCCGCGCTCTCGCTTCGTCGCCGTATACCTTCCAACAGCCGACACACTTCACGCCCTCGCGGCTGCTCTTCATGAAGCCGAGTACATCTTCCGGCGGATAGCCGAGGAAGAGGCCTACTTCATGCGGAAACGCCTCCTTTTCCCGCATCATCCGCGCAAGAAAGGCGACGGAACGGTTCACACTCTGCGGCTCATAACCGAGAGATTTGAGAAGACGTGTTGCCTCTTCGCAGCCTAGATCTCTCTTTAAGAAATCCGGCCGATACAGATAGACGAGAGCAAATTCCGCCGTCATGCGCACCGGCACCGCACGAAGTCCTTTCTTCTTTAAGATGCCGTTCAATTCACGAAGCTCCTCGCGGAACGCCTCGATGTCCGCATACGAGATGCGAAACAGATTTCCTGTCTTCAGGCCGGCGAAAGTCGGCGCACAGTGTTCGACCAGAAATGCGTCCGACATGGTCTTATGCCGTGTGCTCTGCGAGTATGCCCTTCAGTGAGGACATGGAACTCGTGTGCGAGCGCACCACACAGGTATCTTCGCCCGCGGAGTTCAGCGCGTATTGCACCATCTTATGCGAAACCGTGTGGGTGAACAGAATCATGAGATCGGGCTTACCGATTCTGTCCCGCATGCCGTTCTTAAATTTGCAAAAGACCTTTGCCTTACATCCGTGCTTGGTACAGAGATCGCAATACTGGCGCTCCATACACTCGTTTCCGCCGATGATCACTACGTTCATGAGCCCGCTCCTTCCGGTTTCGCGTGTATTGTCGCAACTAACTACCGTGTCAAGGAAGAGCCCGCATTGCTGCGGGCTCCAGGTTTTTGTTTGCTAGCAAAGATTAGCCTCAACTAAAGGTTAGTATAGCATAATTCTTTTGCAGGTCAAGCATTTTTCACTTTATTTTTGCACAAGTTTGTCATCGGCCGCAAAGAAAGGCGCAACGCGCTCCCAGAGCTCTGCGACGCCGCCTGCGTTTTCCGCCTCGAGGTTCATCGGCAACACCGGGTCGTGCAGGGACTGCCGAAGCAGAATCCAGCCGGTTGCGGCGCTGTCACTGCAACTCACACGGACGCCCTCGTAGTTCGGCTCGACTATGGTAAAGCGCGCATCCTTCGCGACATAGTCGCGAAAACGCGCGAGCACCTCCGCGCCGTAGGTCTTGAAATCCGGATCGAGAATCTGGAAGCGCCGTTCTTCCTCTTCCGCCGGGTTCTGCAGTTCTGCAATCATGTCCTCGATGCGCTGTCCCTTTTTCCGGAGAAGGGCAAGACGGCCGATGATTTTGGCCGCAATGTAGGCACCGTCATCCGAAAAATGATTCTCTTCGAAAGCACCGTGACCCGAGGTCTCGATGGCGAGCGGGCAGTCCTCGCCGTTCATTGTGAGCTCAAATCCCTTGTCGATCACGTTCTTATAGCCTCTGCGATAGCGGAAATGCCGGAGCCCGAGCGTTCCCTCGAGGAAACGCGTCAGGCCGTCCGAAGTCACCGAATCGGTCACAATGACCGCGTGCGGATGCGTCTCGGCTTCAATCGCAGCGAGCAATGCAATCAGCTTGTTCCGGTTCACTTCCGTGCCGTCCGAAAAGACCACGGCAGCTCTGTCGCCGTCACAGTCAAATCACGCCGAGGTCCGAACCCGAGGCCTGTACCGCGCGCTTTGCCGCGTCCATGGCCCGCTTGTCCTCGGGATTCGGCACATGGTTCGGGAAATTTCCGTTCGGCGCAAGAAACACACTGCCGCTCACATCCGCGCCGAGCGGCTCGAGAATCTCGGTCGCAAAGAAACCGGCTGCACCGTTGCCGGCATCGACCGCAATCTTCAGGCCTTCGAGCACTTTGTCGCCCTTCTTGCCGCCCGCCTCTTCGCAGATAATGTCGCGCATATGGGCCGCATAGATGCCGCGCAACGGAAAGTCGGAAGCAGGCGCATAAATCTCATAGGCGCGCCGCAAAATGCCGTCGAGTTCCTTACCGGAGAGCGCACCGCCCACAGTGAAAAACTTCATGCCGTTCCGCTGGTAGGGGAGGTGACTTGCCGTCAGCATGATAGCACCGTCAAACGAGGCCTCGTCCAGTATGGTCGACTGGAACATGGCCGGTGTCGTGATGAGCCCGCAACGGCTTCTCTGCACGCCTCTGAGTCCTTCCAGGCAGGCTTCTTCCATCATCTCCGCGGAGACACGGCTGTCATGCCCGACGGCAATCCGAAGCGTCTCCCGATCCATCTCCGGATCGTCCGAGAGATAGTCGGCAAAGGCCGCCGCGATACACTTGACCATCTCCGGGGTCAGTGTAATCTCCTCGTCCGCGGTTTCAATGACCGTGCCGCGCACATCGTTCCCGTTCTTGACGCGCAAAAAATCCTCGAGTTTCAGTTCTTCTCTCTCCATACGAACGCATTTCCTTTCTGTTTCACCAATATACTTCTTCTTCGCCGAAGCGCTTTCGCAAGCAAAAGCAATTCTCTTCTTAAGATTATAGCAAAAGTCGCACGACTGCGCACAACAATCAAAGGAGGATTCGTCAAGTTCACCTCTCCTGAAACTCTGCAATGGCGCTATCCTTTCTGACCGGGTGGACATCTTCCTAACAATTATAATCTGCGGCTATTTCGCGGTATCCAATTCTGACTCTACGGGACAGGCCGCGTAAAAGTTTCGTGTCGAAGACATATCCGACCATCCGTAATCGGTTCCAATCATAATGCGTCACCACATCTTGCCGGTTTTCTTTGTGCTTTTCCGGCAGGTGGTCTTTTGATCCTGAAAAAAGCAGAACACCGAAGAATCCTGTCCGCAAAAAAACACAGCTATGTATATCCGCAAATCGATACGCATAGTTGCATTCTGTCATCTTTTATCCCGCTGATTATGTGCGAATCGCAACAGTCGGAATGACCCGGTTGCTACTTCCGCTTTTCGGTATAACAGAGCTCTCCGCTTTGCGCAAAAAAAAAGAACTCCCCGCGCAGGGGAGTTCTTTTTTATTTTTTACATCACAGACCTTTTCGATTGATTGCATCGACAACCCGGTCCGTTTGTTCCCGAACATTGGTATCTGACATGCGATTCGAAATCATCGCATGAATCTGTTGCTCCGCAAGAACCGCCTTATCTTTGTCAAAGATAAAGAAATCGATTCGTTTCACTGCGCCGGATGTAGTGATGAGCGTTAAATCAATCTCAAATGCATCGAGAATCCAGTTGACGGCAAGAATTAAGATAATCAGTCCCGGAAGAAAAGCGCCGGGCTGGCCGAATAGGCCAAATCCGAAAAGAAACGCCAGGATGCCGCAAACTAACTTTCCGAGTTTCAACCGGAAATTCGTAGACACAGACGCAATCTGATGCACCGGTATTCTGTCCGTGTGCTTGCCCAGCGGAATCAAGCCCAAAACGGTATTCGGCTCCTGAAACACGACAAAATTCTGCTCACTTCTAATCTCTCCCTTGAGATAAAATGTGAGCAGCGATACTACATATGTTACTGTATTCATAGCCCTCCCCCCGAAAAATAATTCTTCTTCAAGTGACAAAACTTTGGTCGCTGTGAAATCACTGCCGCCTAACCGATTTTGATTCAAATCAGAAAAACGCTCTGCTTCCGCAGGGCGCTTTTTTCAGAGAGCGATAGACGGGACTCGAACCCGCGGTCTCGACCTTGGCAAGGTCGCGCGTTACCAACTACGCCACTATCGCATACTTACACCCTGAAAAATCGCACACAGAATCTTTTATCTATTCATCTCTTTCCCAAACCCTTTGGTTAAACCCTCGACCGATTAGTAAGAGTCAGCTGAACGTGTCGCCACGCTTACACCTCTCTCCTATCTACCTTGTCGTCTTCAAGGGGTCTTACCGCTTTCGCATGAGATATCCCATCTTGAGGGGGGCTTCACGCTTAGATGCCTTCAGCGTTTATCCCGTCCCGACTTGGCTACCCGGCCATGGGGTTGCTCCCCAACCGGTGCACCAGTGGTCAGTCCATCCCGGTCCTCTCGTACTAAGGACAGCTCCTCTCAGATATCTTACGCCCGCGCCGGATAGGGACCGAACTGTCTCACGACGTTCTGAACCCAGCTCGCGTACCGCTTTAATGGGCGAACAGCCCAACCCTTGGGACCGACTTCAGCCCCAGGATGCGATGAGCCGACATCGAGGTGCCAAACCACTCCGTCGATGTGAACTCTTGGGAGTGATAAGCCTGTTATCCCCAGGGTAGCTTTTATCCGTTGAGCGATGGCAATCCCACTTTATACCACCGGATCACTAAGTCCTACTTTCGTACCTGCTCCACCCGTCGGTGTCGCAGTCAAGCTCCCTTCTGCCTTTGCGCTCTTCGAATGGTTTCCAACCATTCTGAGGGAACCTTTGAGCGCCTCCGATACACTTTCGGAGGCGACCGCCCCAGTCAAACTCCCCACCTGACATTGTCCCCCATCCGGATTACGGATGTAGGTTAGAAATCCAGTGCCACAGGGGTGGTATCCCAACAGCGGCTCCGGAAAGACTGGCGTCCTTCCTTCTTAGCCTCCCACCTATCCTGTACGAGTAACACCGAATCCCGGTATCAAGCTGGAGTAAAGCTCCATGGGGTCTTTCCGTCCTGGCGCAGGTCACCAGCATCTTCACTGGTACTTCAATTTCACCGGGTGCATTGTTGAGACAGCGCTCAAATCATTACGCCTTTTCGTGCGGGTCGGAACTTACCCGACAAGGAATTTCGCTACCTTAGGACCGTTATAGTTACGGCCGCCGTTTACTGGGGCTTAAATTCAAAGCTTCGCTTGCGCTAACCTCTCCTCTTAACCTTCCAGCACCGGGCAGGCGTCAGCCCATATACCTCACCTTACGGTTTCGCATAGACCTGTGTTTTTGCTAAACAGTTGCTTGAGCCTTTTCTCTGCGGCTGCATCTCTGCAGCACCCCTTCTCCCGAAGTTACGGGGTCATTTTGCCGAGTTCCTTAACAATGCTTCTCCCGCCGGCCTTAGGATTCTCTCCTCATCCACCTGTGTCGGTTTGCGGTACGGGCTGACATGATACAATAGCGGCTTTTCTCGACAGTCCCTCCACCGGCTTCGCTACTTATATTTCGCTCCCTGTCACGCTTTCGGATTGTGCGGCGGATTTGCCTACCGCACTCCTAACTTCGCTTCACCCGGTCTTTGCTCTCCCGGGTCCGGTTTTGTTCCTGTGTCCCCACAGTTCTGATCATGTCAGGTGCAGGAATATGAACCTGCTGTCCATCGACTACGGATCTCTCCCTCGCCTTAGGTCCCGACTTACCCAGGGCAGATCAGCTTTACCCTGGAATCCTTGGATATTCGGCCATGATGATTCTCACATCATTCTCGCTACTCATTCCGGCATTCTCTCTTCTCAGAACTCCACGCTTCCTTGCGGTAGCGCTTCGGCACTCTGAGATTGCTCCTCTACCAATGTATTACTACATTCCTAAGCTTCGGTATCGTGTTTTAGCCCCGGAAATTTTCGGCGCAGGACCTCTCGACTAGTGAGCTATTACGCACTCTTTTGAATGTGTGGCTGCTTCTAAGCCAACATCCTAGCTGTCTTCGAAATCCCACATCCTTTTCCACTTAACACGTATTTTGGGACCTTAGCTGTAGGTCTGGGCTCTTTCCCTTTTGACTGCCCAACTTATCTCGTGCAGTCTGACTCCCGACCATCATCAGGACGGCATTCGCAGTTTGATATCCCTTGGCAGGCTTTGACGCCCCCTCAGGAATTCAGTGCTCTACCTCCGTCTGACTAAGTCGAGGCTAGCCCTAAAGCTATTTCGAGGAGAACCAGCTATCTCCGGGTTCGATTGGAATTTCTCCCCTATCCACACCTCATCACCACCCTTTTCAACGGATGTGTGTTCGGTCCTCCATCCCCTTTTACGGGGACTTCAACCTGGACATGGATAGATCACCCGGTTTCGGGTCTGCCGATGCTGACTGTAAGCCCTATTAAGACTCGGTTTCCCTTCGGCTCCGGACCTGTAGTCCTTAACCTTGCCAGCACCGGCAACTCGCCGGACCGTTCTACAAAAAGTACGCGGTTGTGCGTTCATGTATCGCACTTCCACTGCATGTAAACATAGGGTTTCAGGTTCTTTTTCACTCCCCTCCCGGGGTCCTTTTCACCTTTCCTTCACAGTACTATGCACTATCGGTCACTAAGTAGTATTTAGCCTTAGGGGGTGGTCCCCCCGCATTCCCACAAGGTTTCACGTGTCTCGTGGTACTCTGGATCCTGCTGAGTCATGACTCGTTTTCCCGTACGGGGCTTTCACCCTCTCTGGCAGACTGTTCCAAAGTCTTTCCGGTAACGATTCAATTCCCGTGTGCAGTCCGAACCCCGCAGTGCACGCACTGCGGTTTGGGCTCTTCCGCGTTCGCTCGCCGCTACTTACGGAATCACTGTTGTTTTCTCTTCCTCCGCCTACTTAGATGTTTCAGTTCAGCGGGTTCCCGGCTGTACGCTATGAATTCACGCACAGTCACTGCAGCTCTTCTGCAGTAGGTTTCCCCATTCGGAAATCTGCGGATCAATAGATATTTGCTCTTCCCCGCAGCTTATCGCAGCTTATCACGTCCTTCATCGGCTCTTAGTGCCAAGGCATCCGCCCTACGCTCTTTTTTGTTTAACCTCTTACATGTTCTCTAGCGTAAGAACATGCGGGTTGGTCGCTCTGCTTTCACAGAGCATACGTTTATATCTTGGATACGACTTTCGTCGTATCACCTCGGATGTCTAGATATTCTAAAATTGAATATTCATTCTGTATGCGATTTTCAAGGTGCAAAGTGGAGATGGAGAGATTCGAACTCTTGACCCCCTGCTTGCAAGGCAGGTGCTCTCCCAACTGAGCTACACCCCCATAATAATCCGGCGCCCGCCTATTCTCCCATACCGTTACCAGCATAGTACCTTCGGCCGTCTTCCTCTTAACCGTCGTGTTCGGGATGGGAACGGGTGTTTCAAGAAGACGCATCGACACCGGAAATCCGGTGAACCTTTGATCAAAAACCAGACAGCACAAGCAACCCTTACTTTTTCCTTAGAAAGGAGGTGATCCAGCCGCACCTTCCGATACGGCTACCTTGTTACGACTTCACCCCAGTTATCCGCCCCGCCTTCGGCAGCTCCCTCCTTGCGGTTGGGTCACTGACTTCGGGCGTTGCTGACTCCCATGGTGTGACGGGCGGTGTGTACAAGACCCGGGAACGTATTCACCGCGACATGCTGATTCGCGATTACTAGCAATTCCAGCTTCGTGCAGTCGAGTTGCAGACTGCAGTCCGAACTGAGACGTTATTTTTGAGCTTTGCTTAAACTCGCGTTCTCGCTTCTCTTTGTTAACGCCATTGTAGCACGTGTGTTGCCCAAATCATAAGGGGCATGATGATTTGACGTCATCCCCGCCTTCCTCCCGGTTATCCCGGGCAGTCTCGCCGGAGTGCCCAGCTTTACCTGCTGGCTACCGGCAATAGGGGTTGCGCTCGTTGCGGGACTTAACCCAACATCTCACGACACGAGCTGACGACAACCATGCACCACCTGTCACTCCCGTCCCGAAGGAAAGCACTCATTACGGTGCGGTCAGAAGGATGTCAAGATTTGGTAAGGTTCTTCGCGTTGCTTCGAATTAAACCACATGCTCCACTGCTTGTGCGGGTCCCCGTCAATTCCTTTGAGTTTCATTCTTGCGAACGTACTCCCCAGGTGGAATACTTATTGCGTTTGCGACGGCACCGATGCCCTTCGGGCACCAACACCTAGTATTCATCGTTTACCGCGTGGACTACCAGGGTATCTAATCCTGTTTGCTCCCCACGCCTTCGAGCCTCAACGTCAGTTTTCGTCCAGCAGGCCGCCTTCGCCACCGGTGTTCTTCCTAATATCTACGCATTTCACCGCTACACTAGGAATTCCGCCTGCCCCTCCGATACTCAAGCCTTGCAGTTTCCAAAGCAGTCCCGCGGTTAAGCCGCGGGCTTTCACTTCAGACTTGCAGAGCCGTCTGCGCTCCCTTTACACCCAGTAAATCCGGATAACGCTTGCCCCCTACGTATTACCGCGGCTGCTGGCACGTAGTTAGCCGGGGCTTCTTACTCAGGTACCGTCATTTTCTTCCCTGCTGATAGAGCTTTACATACCGAAATACTTCTTCACTCACGCGGCGTCGCTGCATCAGGGTTTCCCCCCATTGTGCAATATTCCCCACTGCTGCCTCCCGTAGGAGTTTGGGCCGTGTCTCAGTCCCAATGTGGCCGGTCATCCTCTCAGATCGGCTATCGATCGTCGCTTTGGTGGGCCGTTACCCCGCCAACTGGCTAATCGAACGCGGGTCCATCTCATACCACCGGAGTTTTTACCCCTGCACCATGCGGTGCTGTGGTCTTATGCGGTATTAACAGTCGTTTCCAACTGTTATCCCCCTGTATGAGGCAGGTTACCCACGCGTTACTCACCCGTCCGCCACTCGAAATAAAGTCTTCCGCCCGAAGGTTTCCGTCTTCACTTCTCGTTCGACTTGCATGTGTTAAGCACGCCGCCAGCGTTCATCCTGAGCCAGGATCGAACTCTCAAATTTAAGTTTGTTCGTTCCGGTCAAAATAACGTTGGTCTTTCTCAGTTATTTTACCCGTTATTACTTGGTTTGGTTCTTTTTTTGAAATTCTTTTGGAAGCTCACGGACACATTCGAAAGATGTCCGTGAACCCTCTGTTCTCACAGAGATTTCAGGGTTGTTTGTACTGTCTGATCTTTGATTTTCAAGGTTCTTGGCTCGCCCTCACGAGCAAGCTTGTGTACTATACCATCCCTGTATCAGGGCGTCAAGCTTTTTTCAAAACTTTTTTCGTTTTTTTTGCTAGATTGCAAGATCAAGTAGGACAGTCTGAAATAATTCCTCCGGCGAACTGTAATGAAAAGATTTTCGGGGGAGTTGATTGATCCAGTCCTGAATCTCTCGTATTTGCTCATCCGTAACGACATCAAAAGAACGCCCCTTCGGCAAGAACCGGCGAATCAAGGAGTTCTGCTTTTCGTTCAGTCCGCGTTCGTAGGCGGAGTACGGATGAGCATAGTATATGGGTATCGTGGGAAGTAACTGTGGCAGCGAAGCAAATTCACTGCCATTATCACTTGTGATGGAGCGAAAAACTTGGCTGAATTGTTCTCCGTACAGCTCTCGGAGCGTTTTTAAACCTTGCTCAACCGCCTGTGTGCTTCTATCGGGTATCTTTATAATGTGTCGAAATCTTGTGGTTCGCTCATCCAGTGTCAACAAAACGGATTGCGATTCCCTTCGACCGACCACGGTATCAATCTCCCAATGCCCAAACTCTTCCCGCTGATTAACTACTTGGGGGCGGGCTTCAATACTCAGACCATAAAGCCGCTTATGCTGCGGATGTCCCTTACGGTGCTGTTTACGTTTGACCTTTAGCGTGAGGTCGATATTTCGAGCTTTTAACAATCCACGCTCAATATAGTTATAAAGAGTCTTGCTGCAAACCATCTCGGTGAAACAGCCCTTTTCTTTGGCAAGACCGCAAATCGTATCAGGTGCCAGATGCTTTGTCAGTATCTGCTTTACCGCAAAAGACACGAATTTCTTGGCTTTCGCCAACTTTATAGGGCAATGACTATTTCGTCTTCGATGTTTGTAGACACGCTGTCCCGAATCTCCAAAGTACCGCGTGTATGGCTCCAGATTCCGTCCTAGCTGCTGCACAGTACCTCTGGCAAGCTCATTATATAAAGTTGATCTTGCAATCCCGACTTCGCGCGCAATGCGACTTTTGGGAAGCTTTAATTGCAGCAGTACTTCAATCTGTGCGCGCTTTTCGCGTGTCAGGTGGCGATATTTTCTATTTGTGGTATACTCGTTCTGGGCCATGGCGAACCTCCTGGTGTGTTGGTGTGTGGTAGCTTCATCATACCACGAGTTCGTCATCGGCTCTTTTTTATTGTCCTAGTTCATCTTACAATCATCCGTTTTTTTCGGATTTTTTTCACCCTCCAGATGATGATGCTTTGTCGCCCATTTGGAAACCAGATATAGTAGCACCAGCAAGAGTAACGCCGCCGCAATCCAAAGCGGATTTGCGGCCCGCTGCAGGCTCTCACCGAGCAGTGAAAGCGACGCCACCATGACGGCCTTTGCGGGCAGCATGACGGCGAGATACCGCCGTCCCCGGTAGTGACTGACACCGCAGGCAAAATTCACGAAGGATGATGGTGTAAACGGCAACATAATAATCAGAAAAAGGGCGAGCGGTTTCAGACCTCCGATCAGTTTTCTCGCCTTTTCTATCTTGTCTCGCCCGAGAAAGCCCCGTACGGCGGGCAGTCCCGCGACGGCGCGCACCGCAAAAAAGACGAGCGCGCTGCCGACGGCACTGCCGATCCAGCTGTACAGAAAGCCGAAGACAGCGCCGAACGCCGCCACATTCGCCGCGACGACTGCCGTCAGCGGTATCGGCGGAAACAGCGATTCGAGCGCTGCCATTCCGACCGCGACCCAGGGGGTCATATGGTGAATCCACTGCATGAGTTGCATCCAGATTTGCATGAAAAATCCTCCGTTCCGTCGAACGCCATGATTCTACCACAGCCGATGCCAAAAAGCGTGTACGACAGACGAAGGATTTGTGAAGAAAATCTTACAGACGGCTTTCATATTCCGCCCTCTCCCGCTTGCGAAGAGAAAGTACGGCGCTGCAGGGCGCGAGCAGTCCCGCGATGAGAAGCACGGCGAAGAAAAGCAGCGCTATGTGAAGACTTGCGGGTGCGAGATAGGGGAGCCCCAATGCATTCTGCAAAGCCGGCGAAAACAGCATGCCGACGGCGAGCGCAAACAGGCAGCCGACACTTGCCCCCGAAGCGCCGAGAAGCAAGCTCTCCCAGACGACCAGGCGACGGATATCCCGTTTTCTTGCGCCGAGAACATAGAGCGCCCGATACTCCGCGCAGCGCTCGCGGAGCAGGATGCCGTAGAGAAGCCTTAGCAAGAGACAGCCGAGCAGCCAGATGAGTCCGATCAAAAGATAGACATAGAGCAGCATGCGGTCCACATTGCCCGCGACCTCGCGCATCATATTTTGCGCGGCGAGCACATAGACGCCCTGTCCGCTCCAGCTCTCCTGCAGGCTCTTTCTCAGCGCATCGACGTCGGTGCCCGGCTTTACCTTTACCATGACCGAGGAAATCAAGCTGTCATCGGCGCCGATCGGGCTGTTCAGCAATTTCTCGTATTCCCGCGCCAGACTTCGCACCTCCGGCATCCCCATGAACACCGAGGTGTCAAAACCCATGCCCGTTTTGGCGAGTTTGCCCTTGATGCGATAGGTCTTTCCGAAGAGGCGAATCTCATGCCGGTAATCCCCCTCCACGCTCGCGCCGACCAAGACCTCATCGGCCGCAAGGGGAAGCTTGGCGCTTGCCTTGAGCCAGGGAACCACGGAAAAATCCGAGTCGAAATCGAGACCTATAATCTGCAAGGGATAGGAACAGCAGCCGGCCGTAAGGGAAGCCAGATAGAGCTGCGGCGCAGCCTCTTCCACTGCCGGATTTTCCCGTATCTTTTCCAGCACATCCGTGTGAAAGAAGAAACTGTTCGGCTCTCCGCGGAGTATCGCACCGCTGATTTTGCTGTCATAGCCCTCCGGCACCAAAATCAAATCCGCCCCCATGCGCCCGGAGAGCGAGCGCAGCCCGTTCTTTAAGCTCAGCATCCAAAGCTGCTTAAAAAGAGCATGAGTGCGAGCAGCGCGGAGAGCGCGGCGATCCCAAAGGAACGTCCACCCCGAACGCGTATGTTCTGCAGCGCCAGTCCGCGCGCATCAAGCCACTTTTCATCCTGCATTCGCATGAGACTCCTTACTTTGCGCCGTCCAGCGCAGCCTTGGCCGCCTGCACAAAGGCTTCGCGGGAGAGCGTCGCGCCGCTCACGGCATCTATGCTGTCCGGATCCTGGCTGTCTACAAGAAGGCCCGGGAGCTTATCGGTCCCCAGAATCGAATTCTGCGCGATGCTGTAGAGTCCCCGATTCAGAGGCTCGCTCTTTCCGTAGTCCTCACCCTTTTCCTTGCCCTCGCGGTCCAGATTCTGCATATCCACAGTCGCGATTTTGCCGCCCGAAACCGTGATGTCGAGTTTAATGGTTCCGCCGACTTCCTTAACCTCGGCCTCTCCGCTGTAGGTTCCGTCCTTATAGCCCTGCGCGGTCTTGCTCTCCGTGGTCTTGCTCTCTGCGGTCTTGCTCTCCGCGCTCTCCTTCTTGCCGCAGGCCGCAAGGCTTAGCAGCATAAGTGCCGCAAGCAGTGCGATTCTTTTCTTCATCGTTGCTTTCCTCCTTTATTCCGCGATGACCGGTCTCTGCCGCTTTCTTCTCCTCGCGGGCAATGCGTCCGTGCTCCAGCACGATCATGCGCTCGGCCTCGTCTCCGACCTCCGGGTCATGTGTCACAACGATGATGGAGCTTCCCGCATTGTGAAGCTTCTCGAAAATATCCATGACGAGATATTCGTTCTTTTCATCGAGATTACCGGTCGGCTCATCGGCGAGGAGTAACGCCGGATGATTGATCAGAGCGCGGGCAATGCAGACACGCTGCTGCTCACCGCCCGAGAGCTGGTTCGGCAGGTGCTTTGCGCGGTCCGCAAGCCCCACTTCCCGGAGTGCTTCCATGGCCTCCTCTTCATCCGGCATCGAGTGGTAATACTGTGCCATCATAACATTTTCAAGCGCTGTCAGGTAGTTCACCAGGTGAAACTGCTGAAACACAAGGCCTATCTTGTCGCGCCGCACCTCAGTCAGTTCCTTCTGGCTGCGCTTGGTGATGTCGGTTCCGTCGAGAATCACCTCGCCGAGCGAAGGCTTATCCATGCAGCCTATGATGTTCATCATGGTCGTCTTACCGCTGCCGGAAGGGCCCATGATGGCAATCCACTCGCCTTTTTCAACCGTCAGATTGATTTGATCGAGGGCCTTTAACTCCCCGTAGATTTTGGAGACATCTCGTAAGCTTAAAATATCCATCTTCTCTTCTCCCACTCACTTATTCACCGCGCAGCACAAGCGCCGGATCGATTTCCACGGTCTTTCTGACCGGAATCAGGCAGGCAACCACCGCAATCAGCGCCGAAACCAAGATGGTAATCGGCACCAGCGCAAAGAGGAAGTGTACCGTGCGCGAAAAGACGCTCAGGCTCACGCGAAGCGCAAACAGATAGCCGAGGCCTGCGCCGAGCGCACCGCCGAGCACACCGAGCATGGCACCCTCGCCGAGAAAGTCCTTGACCACACTCTCATTCGATGCGCCGAGCGCCTTCTTTAAGCCGATTTCCTTCCTGCGCTCGGTCACGACCGCCATCATTGTGGTCGACACGCAAATCATCATAATGCAGAGCACAATGACCGTGACGATCCAGACCAGAGCCTGCAGTTTTTTGAGGACCGTGTCCTGGGAGGCCGTGACACGCTTTACCGCCTGGGGAAGCAGGCCGGAATCCGCAGCCGCGATTTTTGCACCAGCTGATTCAATTCCGCCTGCTCCATCTCGACACTGCATTCAATGACATCCGGTCCCTGATTGCCGACGATACCGGTCAAATCTTCCATGCTCATAAAAATGAGCTCTTCCTCCTTCCCGCCGGTTGTCACGGTTCCGGAAACGAAGAAATCGGTCGCGGTCTCTTGACCGTCCCCCTTTGAGGTGTTCACCGTGAACTTGTCACCGATATCGAGTTTCAAGGTCTTTGCGATTTCATGGCCGAGCAGAACTTCCCTCGACTTTTCCGGCCAGTTTCCGTGAATCAACCAGTAGGGACTGTTTTGCTTTGCGCCCGCAAGATCCGTGCCCGCGAGCAGGTAGGGCTGTTCGCGCACCTTGGCATTTTGATAGAGGTAGGGCGCCATGCCGACCAGCTTGTCCGCCGGTATGGTGTCTCGTACTTCTTTGACCTGCGCCTCAGTGAGAGAGCCGCCCGACTCTGTCGGCATAATCAGTAGATTCGCGCCGTAGGAACGAAACTCCTTGCCCATCTGGCGCGGAATGTCATAGTAGATGGTCACGAGGCCCGAGAGCACCGTGGCCCCCATCGCAATCGCGAGGAGTGCGGTAACCATGCGGGAGCGCCGTCTTGCAAGCGAGGCCATCACCATGTGAAAGTACATGCGTCGGCGGCTCATCTTCCGCTCCCGCGGCTGTTTCTCTTTATTTTCCATGCAGAACCTCCGTCGGATTCAGATGCAGCAGGTAGCGAATGGCCGGTATGCTGCCGAGCAGGGTCACAAAGAAGATCAACAGGGCGACAATCGGAATTACCATAGCCGCCAGCGGAATGGCAGAGCCGAACACGCCGAAGCCGATCAGCTGGGTCAGCATGAGGCCCACGAAATAACCTGCCACGCCGCCGATCACGCCGGTCAGCATAATTTCCGTGAGTATGGTGCCGATGATGCGCCCGTTGCTCGCACCGACTGCCTTTTCAAGGCCTATCTCGGTGCGCCGCTCCATGACGGCAGCCGTCACCAGGTTTGAAATGCCGAGCGCCGAACCGAGCAGGCTGAGCACCGTAATCAGTACCATGAGGAGCGTCGTCTTATTCAAGATATCGCCCTCGGACTCCGCAACCTGACGTATGGGCTTTGCGACCGAATCCGGAATGACTTCCTGAATCTGATAGCAGATGGAACTCACATAGGCCGTGCAGTACCAGACTTCCCACTCTTTGACCGTAAGGCTCAGCGGATTCTGCGCCGCCTTTCTGGCGAGCTCATTGTCCGGGGTTGTGAGCGCCGAGACTTCGATGCTGCTCACCACATTTTCCTTGCCCGCAAACGCCTGGGCAACCGGGAGCACGCAGTAAATGTACTGATCCTCATCGCTTCCGGAGCTGAAAATGCCTCTGACCACCATGGTCTTTGTCAGCGCATTGCTCTTTAACTCCAATTTGTCGCCGACGGACAAATTGTTTCGGAGCGCGTAGATCGATCCGACCATCACGCCGTCCGAATCCGCTTCGTCAAGCCACTCGCCGTTCATCTCCCACCAGCTCTTTAAATGCTGCATGCCGGTGTCCACGGATTCGCCCGTCGGCAGATCCATGTGATGTTTGACCCAGGTTCCGACCAGCCTTGTTTGCTCCGCATTGCCGTTCACCTGCACCGTGGTGTTGAAGTAAGGGGTGTAATCGACAATGTTAAAGGCCCAGAATATGGTCTTGATGTTTCCGAGTTTCGACTCGTCGAGATAGCTTCGCTCAGCACCCGTTTCGTCGCCGATGCCGTAGAGATCGCCGAGCAGAGAAGCATCCTTCGGCACGACATTGATGTTTGCGCCGTAGGTTTTTAATTCCTGGTTCACCTTATCGCCGACGCCGAGCATGGTGTTCAGCATCGCGGTCGAAAGGCTCACGCCGAGCGCAACGGTAAACGCAATCATGAACATCTTGCTCTTTTGCCGGAATACGGCTCCCAATACCATGCGTAAAAACATAGCGCCCCCTTTACTTGAATACATAGGACAGCTTGTCAAGATCGGCCGTCTCTATGTATATCTTTTGGTCGTGCACCAGATAGGGGAAGGGAATGGGATTGCATCCGCCGGAAAAGCCTATGGTGCCCTTGTTCATCACGACATCGCAGAGTTTGCAGACCACCTCGTTTTTCCGCTCGAAGTAGCCGGTCGGCCCGCAAATTTCGCAGGCGTCGAGGCCCACACCGTAGGCGCTCTGTGATTTCTTGATCAGAATAAAGCGCATCTTGATGCCGTCCTTCGCCGTGTACTCATAGCGGTGCAGGTGTTCGTCCTGCAGACTCTCGAGCGGCACGACAATGCGCCCGTCCTCAATTGCATAGTCCTCCGGTGCAGAGAGTGGAATTTCTCGCCCCGCATAGGACTTGAGCGCCGTGATGCTCGAGAGATCAAGCGCAAGAAGCAGGGCAAAAAATGCGGCCCAGTGGCGCACGCGGCGGTGTCCCGCCTTCAGCTTTCTGAGTTCCGCCCGATTTCGATAACTCTCCGTTACTCTTAGGTGCCGAAGTATGAGCGTAAGCGGTATCACCAGCAGCAGAGCAAACAGAAGTGCGTCGAAGATGAGGCTGTGATTGATGACAAAGCTGAGTCCCTCAAAAAACTTCGGATTGCGCGGAATGATGCGCAGCGAATAGAGGCGCTGCAAAATGAGTGCGGCCTGCGAGACGCCGCGGAGCAAAAGTACCGGCGGAAGCAGCAAATCGAATTCCCGCTCTCCGAGGCAGAGGCCGCAGCGGAACGCCGCAATCCCCGAGAGCAACATGACGAGAATCGCGAGACTGTAGCCGATGACACGGAACAAAACCGCCGTGCTGACCGCGCTCTCTCCGTAGCTCACAAAGCTGCTCACATTGGTCATGATCAGCGGGAGATACGAGAAAAACGAGGCGAGACTGTATAGAACCACAGCGAAACTCAGCAGGATTTCGTATGCCTTCCGCTGTTTTTTTCGAAGATAGGAGCCGAACAGAATGAGTAAGAGCAGCAGCAACATGCTCCCGACAACGGGCAGCATGCTATAGAAGTTTAAGGCGGTTCGGTTTAAAAAATTCGGTATCGAGCGCAAATACGCCGAGAGCGCCGCGGCAAGAAAGCCGCCGATGACGGAAAAGCCTATGATGCGAACGCGCTTGGCTCTCTCCTCATAGCGCAGTAAGGAAAACAAAAGACCCATGGTGACCGAAAACGCAATTCCGCCCTCCATGATTTTGACAAACAACTTTAGGATAGAATCACCTTCCCTCTCGAGTGCTATACATGGCAATACAGGCGAAGGGTTGCCCCTCCGCCCGTACTGAAGTCAAAGCGTTCTTTTTATTACCACTGCGGTCCGTTCCACTCGAAGTCCGGCCACTCCGCAACCAGCGGCTCGGTCCAGAAGCGACCCGTGACACCGGTCTCCTTGTCGACGTGGAGCAGATAGTCGTTGCCCGGGGCGCTCACAACGAACTTGACATCATAGACGCCGACACCTTCCGGGAACTTGAAGTTCGCACCGTAGTGCGGGCCGTCGGAAGCGTTCATCGGCATGAAAGCGACCTCGGTCGGCTCCTTGTCGGAACCCTTCTTCTGGATGATGGCCTTGACCTGCAGCCACGGCACAAAGTCACCCTTGCCGTAGCCGAGGGTCGTGCCCTCCTGGCTTGCCGTGATATCTGCCTCGATGTGGCAATCGGAATCCGCCTTCGAGAGCGAATTGCCCGCCGGCTCCATGTCGACCGGCTGGAAGTAAACGCCCGAGATAATCAGCGGGCCGACCTCCTGATCGTCACCGATCGGGAACTCCTCAAAGCCGGCATCCTCACCCGGCGCCTTTGCCTCTGCCTTGGTCTCCCCTGCCTTGGTTTCGCCCGCAGCAGCCGTGGTCTCACCGGCCTTGGTCTCCGCACTGCTCTCCGTAGCGCTGCCCGAAGCCTTGGTCTCCGCGCTCTTGCTTCCGCCGCACGCACTCAGCGCAACCGCGGCAATAAGCATCGATACTGCCAAACTTCTCTTCATCATGACTCTTTACCTCCCTGTTTTTGTGTTTTTGTTTTTACCCAGCTGGCGACGGTAGGTGAAGATTGTCAGCGCCAGCAGAATAAGCTGAGGAATGAGATTCTCGTAGCGGTCGTAAACGCCGAGAAGCTCGAAATTGAAGCCGTTCATCCACGGGATGACGGTTCTGCCGATCACATCCGCCTCCTGAAGCTCATAGACACCCTTGCCGACAAAGGAAATGCAGAGGATGAACATGAGCACACTCGTGAAGGTGAAGAAGGGCTTTAAGGGCAGGCGCACCGAAAGTTTTGTGATTGCAAAGTAGACAATCACGAGAATCACAACTGCAAGCGCAAGTCCCGCCCAGAGCATATGCGGGTTGTTCGTAATATTTGCGCGCATGCCCTGAAAGAACATGATGAGCTCCGCACCTTCGCGTGCAACCGCGAGGAAGGCCGAGAAGGAAAGCGTGTACATGCTGCCCTTGTCGATGCTCTGCTGCACCTTGTCCTTGATGTACTTGTTCCAGTTCTCCGCTTCCGCCTTCGAGAGCATCCAGTTGCTCACATAAAAGAGGACAATGACCGCGAGGAACATCGTGACACCCTCGAAAATCTCCTGTCCGGCACCGGACTGTGCGTCGCCGAGGCTCGCCGCAATCCCGTTGAAAATCATTGCGAGCACCACGCTGAACAGCACGCCGAGGCCCGCGCCGATGTAGACCGAAGCCAGATACTTCCGGCTGTTTGTCTTAACAAGATAGGCGATAATCGCGGCAATGACCAGAATGGCCTCAAGGCCCTCTCGAAGCGTAAGGCCAAGCACCGCAAGGAAGGTCTGCCAGGCCGCCCCGCCGCTACTCGACCCGCCGGCACTGTCTGCCGCAGCGGCGCTCCCGTTTCCCTGCGCCGCGGCTTCGCCGCCATCCAGGGTAATCGCATCCTCCGTCAGCATGGACTTTAATGTTTCTACGCTGCTCTTTAACTCTTCTTGACTTCCGCCGTCTCGAATCACTTTCTTGACGAGGTAAAACTGATGCTCCACATCCGTGCCGCGGCTTCCGGAAATCGAAGCCATAACCGTCTTCTCGAAGCCGAGTTTTTCATAAAATTTATAGTAGGCCACGTTGACCTGCTCAGTCGCTTTCTTACCGGCCTCTTCGCCGCCCGCACCGTAAGCCTCTACCGCGCCGTCCAGAACCGTACCCATGGTGGACGCGACTTCCTGCCAGTTTGCATACTTCTGTTCCGCATAGACCGGCAGGGCAAGTAGCAACGCCATCAAAAGTGCCGCACACGCTGCTGCGATGCGGCGAAAGCTATGTCTGCTTCCCTGACTCATTTTTCCCCTTTCTGTTGTTCAACCGGAAGTTACGATTTCCTCTGTCACATCCCGCACTTCGCCATCCCGGAGTTGCAAAATCCGGTCTGCCGCCTTAAGCTGCGACCGGTCGTGCGTCACAACCAGCACGCCCATGCCCTGTGCCCGGAGAGCCGCAAAGAGCCGCAAAAATCGGCCGCGCTCTCCCGGTCCAGATCCGCGGTCGGCTCATCCGCGAGCAAGAACTGCGGTGCGGTCATGAGCGCTCTTGCAAGCAGCACGCGTTTTGTCTCTCCGCCGGACAATTCCGCGGGACAGGCATCCCGGAGGGCAAGCGCACCGGTCCGGTCGAGCAGAGCCGCAGCGCGGTCATAGAGTTCTCTGCACTGTGTCCGGTCTCCCGAAAGCATGGCAGGGAGCGCAACATTCTGCACGGCCGTCAGCGCTTCGAGCAACCCGAGTTGCTGCGGCAAATACGAGATCACGCTCCGACGCAAATCACAGCGCTCGTCCTCCGTAAATACAGCGCTGTCTCTGCCGTTCACCAGAACTCTGCCGCCATCGGGTTTTAAAAGCCCCGCGAGCATTTTTAAGAGTGTCGTCTTGCCGCTCCCCGACTCGCCGCTCAGAAAAACCAGTTCGCCTCGCCCGAGGCAAAGGGACGCATCCTGTAACACTTTGACCTCGCGTTTGCCGCGAAGAAAGCGCTTGCAGAGGCCTTCCGCCCTAAGCTCTTCCATGTTTTGCCTCCACCGTAAGCCTGCAGCAGAGCGCTACGGCACTGACCGCCATCAAAAGTCCCGACAGCACGTAGATCAGCGGGCGCGTGTAGAGATTGCAGGCCATTTCATGCACTCTGCAACCACCGATCAGGCTTTTTGCGAGTGCGAAGCTCTCTGCTCCTAACGCCAGATTCATGGCGGCAATGCCGCCGCTGAAAGCCGCAGGCCAAAGCGCCGCCAACAGGCCGCCGAAGACAACGACCGCCGCGACGCTCTGTTCCGCGACATCCATCCAGTGGCACTTCATAAAACTGCCGTCAGGCTTCATCGGACAGACCGGTGCAAGCGTGCCCGGTGTCAGAAATAACAAAAGTCCGAGAACCAGAAACAGGATGCCGAAGATTCGCTGAAGCCGCATAATCACTGTCCTCACAATGTTAAATTTAGCTAACACGCGCGACAAAAAAAAATACAAATTCCTTGGAATTTGTATGATGCTTTGCGCATTGCTTTCCTTAATACTACGATAGTATCATCCAATTATTAAGTTTATTTTCTATAATTGCACTGTTTTTTGCTCTTCGGCAGCAAACAAAAAGAGCGAACCGGCGCAACCGCGCCGATTCGCTCTTTTTCGTATGGTCTCCAGGTGCTTTTTAGCCCTGCACCTGCTTTGCGACTTCTTCCGCAAAGTTCTCGCTCTTATGCTCAAGGCCCTCACCGGTCTCATAGCGGACAAAGGTCTTGATTGTGATGTGCGCCTGGTTGGCCTTTGCGACCGAAGCCACATAGGAAGCGACATTCTGCTTGCCGTCCTCAGCCTTGACATAGACCTGGTCCAGAAGGCAGATTTCTTTCAGCTCCTTCTGGAGACGGCCCTGCACTGCGCCCTCAATGACCTTCTCCGGCTTGTTTGCCATCTTCGGGTCATTCTTAATCTGTGCCGCGAGAATCTCTCTCTCCTTCTCGAGGTAGTCCGCATCGACCTCGGCATCGCTCGTGTAGAGCGGCTTCAGCGCTGCGACCTGCATTGCGACATTCTTCGCCATCTCTTTAACCGCATCGTTCACGACATCGGTCTCGACCGCAAGGAGAACGCCGATCTTTCCGCCCGCGTGGACATAGGACTCGACGAAACCGTTCTCCTCCTTGAGCTGACGGAAGCGACGGATGTCAAGCTTCTCACCGATCACGGAAATCATCGAGGAGAGCTCTTCCTTGACCGTGAGAGACGGATCTGCCGTCCACGGCTCTGCGAGGAAGCCCTCGAGGTCCGTTGCATCGGTGTTCAGCGCCTGCTGCGCGACCTCACCGACATAGGTTCTGAACTTCTCGTTCTTCGCGACAAAGTCGGTCTCTGCGTTCACTTCGACCGCAACGCCCTTCTTGCCGTCCTCGCTGACAAGCACAGCAACCATACCCTCGGCTGCGATGCGGCTCGCCTTCTTCTGCGCGCCTGCGAGTCCCTTCTCACGGAGGAACTCGATTGCCTTTTCCATGTCGCCCTCAACTGCCGCGAGAGCCTTCTTGCTGTCCATCATGCCTGCGCCGGTGAGCTCTCTGAGCTCTTTTACCATTGCCGCTGTAATTGCACCCATTTTTTCTCTCCTCTCGCCTGATTGCTTATCGCGCGTTTGCTTCGATTGCCGCCTTGATTGCGCTTGCAGCCGTGTCATCGCCCTCTGCGACTTCCTCGCTGCGGTTCTCCTCACCCTGGTGTGCCTCAACAACAGCGTCTGCGAGCTTGGAGACAATGAGTCTCACCGCGCGGATTGCGTCGTCGTTGCCCGGGATCACATAGCTCAGCTCTTCCGGATCCGAGTTCGTATCCGCAATGCCAATCAGCGGGATGTTCAGCTTATGTGCTTCCGTAACGCAGATGTGCTCCTTCTTCGGGTCGATGATCACGATTGCGTCCGGGATCTTCTTCATATCCTTGATGCCGCCGAGGTTCTTCTCGAGCTTCTCGAGCTCCTTCTTGAGCTCCGTCACTTCCTTCTTCGGAAGGCGGTCGAAGGTGCCGTCCTGGCTCATCTCCTCGATCTGGCGCAGTCTCTTCACTCTGGACTGAATGGTCTTGAAGTTGGTGAGCATGCCACCGAGCCATCTCTCGTTCACGTAGAACTGGCCGCAGCGCTCTGCCTCTTCCTTGATGGCATCCTGCGCCTGCTTCTTCGTGCCGACAAAGAGAATCGTGCCGCCCGCAGCCGCAATGTCCATGACTGCCTTGTAAGCGTCGTCCACCATGCCGACCGTCTTCTGCAGGTCGATGATGTGGATGCCGTTTCTCTCCGTGTAGATGTACGGTGCCATCTTGGGGTTCCAGCGTCTCGTCTGGTGACCGAAGTGCACACCTGCCTCTAAAAGCTGCTTCATTGATACTACGCCCATGTTTTTTTCCTCCTGAGGGTTTGTTCTTCCGCCGGCCTTTCGGCGCGCACCACTGCTCTCGCAGCACCCGGCGCACGCCTCGGCCGACGTGTTGTCTGGGAAAAATCCCGTAACTATCTTACTTTATCACTTTTCTTGCCATATTGCAAAAGGATTTTATCGCTTTGCGGCAGCTGTCCGCCGCTTGCCGTTCTCCTCCTGATAGGCAGCGATCTCGTCGAAGACCGCGTCATTCAAAATTTTGATGTAGGTACCCCGCATACCGCTTGAGCGGCTCTCAATGACGCCCGCGCTCTCAAACTTCCGGAGTGCATTTACGATTACGGAGCGGGTGATGCCGACCCGGTCTGCGATCTTGCTCGCGACCAGGACGCCCTCGGTCCCATTCAGCTCGCTGAAGATGTGCGTGACTGCTTCGAGCTCGGAAACTCAAAGTCTGAATTGCCCCGCGCACAATCTGGAGCTTTCTCGCCTCTTCCTGATATTCTTCGTTCACGCTCTGGCGCATCGCCATGCCGATTACCATCGCGGTATATTCGCTCACGATGATATCGTCAATGGTGAAGGCCGCTTCCTTGTATGCCATCAAAGTTCCAAGACGCTCACCTGCAATGTAGATCGGTGTAACAAGCGCCTGGCGGTTCTGCACCGCCTCGCGCGCAAATCCCAGTGTTTCCAGATTCACATTCTCCTTGGTCGACAAAATGGCAAGCAGCCGCTCGTTTAACAACGGGTCGGCAAAACTGCCCACCTTGCCGGACAGGAGACCGCAAAACTCTTCCTTCTCTCCCCCGCCGATACCGCCTGTACCAAGAATCTTACCTTTCTTGCTGATGACCAGGGTACTGCCGTCCAGGACATTGCTCAGTACAGTCAGAATGTCGCTGAACTTTACCTTCATGCTTCTGCCGTTTTGCAGCAACTGGTTTATCTTTCTGGTTTTATCAAGTAATTGCACGCTCATGATGTCTCTCCTCGTATGTCGTTAACCCGGTTGTTATTTCTTTGCTGCAATTAAACTTCTCAGCCCTTGTCCTCCTTTCCGAGCACCTCGCTGTAACCGCACGCCTCATCGGCGCAGACCAGCTTATTGCCTCTCTCTGCCATGTACCCGCCGCACTTCGGGCAACGCTTCTCCGACGGCTTGGCCCAACTCATGAATTCACAGGTCGGATTGTTTTCGCAGCCGTAGTAAATGCGTCCCTTCTTCGTTCTCTTGCGTACCAGCTCACCGCCGCACTTCGGACACTTAACCCCGATCTTTTCGAGATAGGGTTTCGTATTCCGGCACTCCGGAAAGCCCGGACACGCGAGAAACTTGCCGTGCGGTCCGTACTTGATCACCATGCGTCTGCCGCAGAGCTCGCAGTCGACATCACTCTCTTCGTCTGCGATTTTTACGCTCTCCAGCTCTTTTTCCGCCTGCTTGACGGCTGCGTTGAGATCCGGATAAAAATTCTCAACGACAGTCTTCCAATTCATTTTACCCTCTCCGACCGAGTCAAGCAAGCGTTCCAGATTCGCCGTGAATTGTGGCTCCACGATGACCGGAAACGACTTCACCATCATGCGGTTTACGACCTGACCGAGCTCCGTGACATAGAGATTTCTGCTCTTTAATCACATAGCGCCGCGCCAGTATCGTCGTGATGGTCGGTGCATAAGTACTCGGGCGACCGATGCCCTGTTCCTCCATCGCGCGAACCAGACTCGCCTCGGTGTAATGCGCCGGCGGCTGCGTAAAATGCCGCTCCTTGTCAAAGCTCTCGAGCACAAGTTCCTCGCCCTCGCTGAGCTTTAAAAGCGCCGCATCCGGCTTCTCCTCCTCTTCCTCCTCGCTGTCGCTGTAGACTTCCATGAAGCCCGAGAACTTAAGCGAAGAGCCGGAGAGCGAAAAGCGGTGCTCGCCGCAGACCAGTTTGACCGAAGTGGAGGCATAGACCGCCTCCTGCATGCGTCCCGCCGCAAAGCGCTTCCAGATCAGCTGATAGAGGCGGAACTGGTCGCGGGACAGCGAGGCTTTTACCGTCGCCGGTGTCAGCGTGATGTCAATCGGGCGAATGGCCTCGTGGGCGTCCTGAATCTTCTGCCCACCCTGTTTCTCCTTTCGCTCGGCAGCGACATACGCTTCACCGTAGTTCTCACGGATATACGCCCGCGCCGCGGCATCCGCCTCTTCGGCGACACGCGTGCTGTCGGTTCTCAGATAAGTAATCAGTGCGATGGTACCTCTGCCCTCGACCTCGACGCCCTCATAGAGCTGCTGTGCGATGCGCATGGTCTTTTGCGTCGAGAAATTCAGGCGTTTTGATGCTTCCTGCTGCAAAGTCGAAGTGGTGAAGGGCAGCGGCGCTTTCCGGCTCCGCTCACTCTTTTTTTGATTTCCTGCACAAGGAGCGGCTTGCCCTCGCAGTCTTTGATGACCGAAAGGCATTCCGCCTCGCTGTGAAGTTCCACCTTTTCCTTGCCGACCCCGTAGTAGCGCGCCTTCAGAGGCTTTTTTTGCCGCCCGCTGCGTGCGTGATTGCTTCGAGGGACCAGTACTCTTTCGGCACGAAGGCCTCGATCTCCGCCTCGCGGTCGCATATCATACGAAGTGCGACCGACTGCACTCTGCCGGCCGAGAGCCCGCGCTTCACCTTGGCCCAGAGCAGGGGGCTTATGCTGTAGCCCACCATGCGGTCCAGGATGCGGCGTGTCTGCTGTGCATCGACCAGATCCATATCAATCTCTCTCGGATGCTTAATGCTCTCGCGAACAGCGTTCTTTGTGATTTCATTGAATGTAATGCGGTATACCTTTTTTCCTGTCTCCTCCAGTTTCAGCGCTTTTTGCAGATGCCAGCTGATGGCCTCTCCCTCGCGGTCCGGGTCCGTTGCAAGATAAATCTTGTCCGCTTTCTTCACTTCTTTCCGAAGTTTTGCGAGTACATCGCCTTTTCCGCGAATTGTGATATACTTTGGTTCATATCCGTGCTCGACATCGATGCCGAGCTGTGATTTCGGGAGGTCGCGAACATGTCCCTGACTCGCGTCCACCACATAATTGGATCCCAAAAAAACTTTTTTTAATTGTCTTCACCTTCGCAGGTGACTCTACGATCACTAAATTTGACGCCATGTGATTGCATTCCTCTCAAAAAAAGTATTGTTATTTCCGCGGAAAAAAATGCGAAATAGCTCCTATAGTAAGAAAGCGTGTTTTACCTTACCGCATTTCTCAAAAGTTTGCAAGTATGTTTCCCTTTGCAAGCCATCATTTTTTTAGGTTTTTACACCGATAAATATCCGATTACAGAAAGGAAAAAAACTATGGCTTTTAGACGGTATTGTCATCGCCGCACTCGTGCAAGAGTTGCGACGCACTCTGCTCGGCGGGCATATCCAGAAAAATCGCGATGCCCGAGAACAATGAGCTTCTTCTGACCATCAAAAAAACAATGCGGCCCAGCACCGCCTTCTGATTTCCTGCGAGGCGGCCCTCCCGCTCCTCTATCTGCAGCACGAGAATAAACCGAGCCCGCTCACGGCGCCCGGCTTTGCGATGTTACTCCGGAAACACATCGGCTCCGGCAAGATCACCGCGATCGAACAGCTGGGGCTGGAGCGCATTGTCCGCATTGAGACGACGCAGCTCAATGAACTCGGAGACATCGCGCCGCGCGCCCTCTATGTGGAGCTCATGGGCAAGTATTCGAACATTATCTTTACCGATGAAAGCAACGTTATCCTGGACAGCATGCGCCGCGTCCCCGCGAGTGTGAGTTCGCTCCGCGAAGTGCTGCCGGGACGCCCCTACTTTGTCCCCGAGAAATTGCAAAAAACCAATCCGCTCTCGCTCACGGAAGAAACTTTTGCCGCCGCCCTCACCGCGGCGAGCGGCCTTCCGCTGGACCGCGCCCTCTCGGCTGCCTTCTCCGGCATCTCTTCGCTCGCAGCCCAGGACATCCTGTACCGCGCATCGCTTGACCCGCGCGCCGGGTTTTCCGATTTGCAACCCGAAGAAAAAGCACGGCTCTTTGCGACGTTTGAGAGCGTCATCGAAAAAGTTCGCAGCGGACAGTTTTCTCCCGTCATGTATCTCAGGGATGAACTTCCCGTCGAATTTGCCGCGCTGCCGCTCGCAACGCTTGAAGCCGAAGGGCTCTCTACGCGCGCCTATGACTCGATGAGCGAACTTCTCTATTCCTACTATTCGCTCCGCGCGGAGAGCGCCCGGATGCGGCAAAAATCCGCGGATCTCCGCCGCCTCGTGCAGAACCACCTGGAGCGCAGCCAGCGGAAGCGTATCCTACAGGAAAAACAGCTCGCCGACAGTCAGAAAAAAGAGAAGTACCGCGTCTACGGTGACCTCCTGAATACCTACGCTTTTCAGGTGCCGCCGGGCGCCGACTCCTTCGTCGCCGAAAACTTTTACGATGACAACAAGCCGCTTCGGATTCCGCTCGACAAAAATCTGACGCCGGCCGAGAATGCCAAAAAATATTTTGACCGCTACGCCAAGTTAAAGCGCACCGAGCTTGCGGTCGGTCAGGAACTCGAAAAAACCGTGCAGGAAGAGGCACACCTTTCCTCCGTTTTGACTGCTCTGGAGCTCGCGACCGAGGAGAGCGACCTCGCCGAAATTCGGGAGGAACTCGCTGCCTTCCAATATGTGAAACGCCAGCGTTCGCCCAAGGGAAAAACGCCCGCAAAAAAATTCAATCGCACCCTGCTCCACTTCCGCTCGAGCGACGGCTTTGATATCTATGTCGGCAAAAACAACTATCAGAATGAGGAGCTCACCTTCAAAGTGGCCTCGGGTTCCGACTGGTGGTTCCACGCGAAGGGTATGCCGGGCTCCCATGTCATTGTCAAAGCGAACGGGCAGGAACTTCCGGACCGCTGCTTTGAAGAGGCTGCCGCCCTCGCCGCCTACTATTCCAAGGGGCGGGATCAGGACAAGGTGGAAATCGATTACCTCCAGCGCCGCAATGTGAAAAAGGTAAACGGCGCACCGCCCGGCTTTGTAATCTACCACAGCAACTGGTCCATGATGGCAAAACCGCGGGCGGAGATATAAGCGTCTTTGCGGCTTCTCCCTACCGAAAGCCAAACCTTTCAGGTCGACACGATTTTTCTCATCACGCTTGATATTACATTTGTTTTCATGTATCTGTGAGAAATAAAGTTACTTGTAAAAGGCCTCTATGAAGCATTAGTGCCGGAATGTCCGAAAGAATCGGTACTGCCGGGCACACTATTTTCCGTTCTCATTCGCTTACGAAAGGGCTTGCCGGAATCCTCCGGCAAGCCCTTCATTTCATTATTCTTTTACTCGCTCAGCAATGCGGTATAAGACGCCGCGTTGTCAGTTTTCACCATGTCAATTGCAAAAGCATCATACTGGTTCGGGTTTCCCAATCGGTTCGTGATGTTCGATTCGGTCTGTCCATCACCACCGATGTACTCCACATCGAGATTCAAAATATCATCGTACTGCTTTAACAACGGCTGGTAGGTTGAACCCAGGAAATTGTCCGCAGCATTGTAAATACATAACCAGACCTTCTTAGTGGGATGCTTGGAATTATCTAACTGTTTACCGACCGGCTCATATATCTTGGTTGAATCCATGTGCTCCTTGTAGTTTTCCTGCGTAATTGCCACGTTGAGCGCATAGAAACAGCGAGTCTCTTCATCGTAGCGGTAAACTTCGTCGGATAGAACATTCCCTTCCTCGTCAGGCTTGCTGATACCGGAGCTGATATCCACACCATCCAGAGAGTTGCGCAAAACTCTAAGCGTCAAATATGCCTGCACATCCGCGTGCTGACTGATTGTCCCAACATAACCATCCGCAATTGCAGCAACCGCATCCGCATTCGCGTCGTAGCCAAAAGTCGGAACGCCCTTCTCCTTGCTCCACGCATTGAACATGGACATTCCCATACCGTCGTTGTTTGAAGCAACCATATCAATCGAATCTCCGAAGGAAGCACTCCAGGTAATAATGGCATTTCCTGCGGTAGCGGCATCCCACGTTGCTCCCGCCGAGTTCTTCATTTCTTGCGAAGCCAGCTCGCGAATTACATAGGTCTTACCACCTACTTCAACGGAACCGTCCTTTACGATTCGTGAACTACCATCCGTATTGGTTCCGATCGGATCCGGGTTGATGAGTCCATCCTTTTCTATGCCGGTACCGAAAGCTTTGCGGACACCTCTTGTACGAGCCAGCGAGTCATTGTGTCCAATATCGCCGATAGCAAGTACATATCCGATAATGCCGTCTCCGTTCCGGTCTATCTCCTTAGCGTGCTTTGATGTAGTTCAATGCCATCTTGCCCTGTAGCTCCGCACCCTGATTCGCGTCAAAACCGACGTAATAGGTCTTGTCATTAAAGTGCAATGCCTGCATATCCAACTCTCCGGTCGTGCTGTTGGAAGGCTGTTTATTAAACCACGCAATCGGCTTATCCTTGTTTGCGATGCTTCCGCCGGCTGCAGTGCCTGTAGACTGACTCTGGTCAGATGCAGCTTGCGTAGCCGACGAGGATCCTGCGGAAGATGAGTTTCCGCACCCCATTAAACTAACCGTAAGCATAGCTGCCGTCGCAATACTGATGATTCTCTTTGCCTTCATGTGTCTTTCCCTCCTTGAAAAAATTGTTTTGCGCATTACTTTTCATAGAAAAAACCACATTCACACCCTCAGCAGTGACTATCTAGTACCCGTCTCAAGGAATCTCACCTCTTCCTGACTGAGTTTTAACTTGGCCGCCTCAATATTCAGCTTCATCCTGTCCGGACTTGTCGTAGATACAACCGCAAATACATTCATCGAATGGGAAAAAATGTAACTCATGGCCACCTGTGCCACGGAACAGCTTCGTTTTTCAGCCAATATTTGGCATCGTTCAAGACGTTCCATATTCACCGGGTACATGTATCCCTTCTGCGCATAAGCATCTAAAACCGACTTGGCGGTTTCATAATCTCCGGCTTCAAACCGTCCTGAGAAAAAACCTCGCCCCAAAGCGGAATATGCAAGCACCGGCATGTTCGTTCGGGAATACCAGTCTCGCACTTCTTTGTTTCCTTGACCGGAAATCGTGACACAGTTGCCGCCCCAAGGATCATTTACCTGTTCCGCCAGTCCAAAATTCGGACTGGAGAGGCTAAACGGACACAGACCATGTTCCGCAGCATATGCATTTGCTTCTTGAATTCTATCTACGGTCCAATTGGATACACCGAATGATTTGATAATCCCTTCTCTCACAAAGTCATTAAAGGTCTCCAGATATTCGGCAATCGATGTGTTTACATCATCCCGGTGCAAAAGCAGAATATCCACATAGTCCGTCCCCAGTTCTGACAATGACTGCTTCAACTCATTTGTCATCACAGCTCTGTCGATATGAACTGTGCCTGTCGGTGTGGCATTCCCACACTTTGTTAAAATCACCACCTCCTCGCGGTTCTTCTTATGTTTTACCCAATGCCCCAGCACTCTCTCCGATAATCCATATCCCCTTGCCGAATCAAACGCATTGATACCCAACTCATACATTTGATCCAGCAAATCATCCGCTTCCTTTCCGTCCAGAAAGGGACTTATCGCCGTGCCAAGGAAAATACGGCTTACCTTCTTACTTAGTCCTCCTATTTCTCCGTACGTCGCATCCTGCTCATCGGTATGTGTTTGCATACCCTTATCTTGCTTTATATTGTTATCGCTTGACATTATTCATCCTTTAGACGGATATGAACTTCATACGCCTGTGACTGTCCCGGGTTAAGGAATTTGAGCATGCCCTCCTTACGCATCACATCGCGTCCGTCCGGATAACAGTTCCCACATTCCAGTCCCAGGACATAATCACGCACTCCCATCATCTTCCACTCGACGAATCCGTCCAGTTTTTCCGCATCGAAAGTAATTTCCAAGGAACATCCGAGTTTCGGCTGATATATCTTTGCACGTCCTGCTTTGTCTTCGAATTTATGGTAATAGCAGCATTCTTCGTAACCGGCAGTCGGTTTCTGCATATGCATCCAGCGCGCAATTTCTTTGGCAGCCCGATCATTTCTGGGCGTAACCTCGACGGAAGGAATCTCTATGACCGAATCTTCATCCAGCAAGGGATAACCCATGTTCATATGATAGAGAATTTCATACGGCTCGGTTTGTCTCCGGTATTCGCAATGATGTCCTTGATACAAAACTCATTGTTTTCTGTGCTGACTCTGATTTCCCTATGCAGACATAACTTTCTGCCGAAGATGCTCTCGTCCTTTGTTACCGAATGCACGACCAGATAAACATCGTTTCCGCTCTCCTCTTTTGTCCAATAGCTGTAATCTGTGGGAAGATTGGCAATACTACCGTGCAACGGCAGAACCTCACCCCGATCTGTGTTCGGTGTGCCGACATTATTGAGTCCGCAAGTGGTAAGAAACCCCGCTGTAAAACTGCTAAGCCAGTTTGTTCCCAGACTGTCATAATAGGCAGGCGCCACATAGCCTGAAGGGGACAGATAGCTCATATTCATGCCTTTATAGCGAAGTCTTGTGACGTCTCCGTTCCGATCCGGTGAAACGGTGAGATCCAGCCCTTTTCCGTTGTGGATCTGAAACAGACGCATCCCGTCTCCCTTACCACCGATAAGCCTATGTTCCTCAATACCGTATAGCTGGCTCTCATGGCCTAAATATGAGTTCACATTTCACCTCCCACAAGCGGCCTTACCGCATCGTAGAGCTTTGCATAACGCTCAAATTTACTCCTGTACAAGTCATGCATTTCTTGATTCGGCTGATATGTAACCGTCTCCTGTACCATATGCTCTGCTGCATCTTTTAAGTCTCGGAAAGCACCTATGGCAATTCCGGTCAACATGACCGCCCCCACAGTTCCCGCATCTACGGTCGACAATGCTGTGATGGGAATATTCAGGATATTTGCCTTCATCTGCATCCACGTGCGAGATTTTGCACCGCCTCCTGTTGCTGCCATTCTTTTGCAGTTTATGCCACTTTTGGTGAGAAGCTCGAAATTAACAAGCATCTCATATACCACGCCCTCCATGCATCCCCTGTAAATATCAAAAACCTTGCTGTCCATGGTGAGTCCGAGGATTGCTCCTTTTGATCCCGCATCCATATACGGTGTTGCCGCCCCTGCAAAGTGCGGGAGTACCAGCAAGTCACCCGGAACATCTCCCCTTGCCTCGATATACTGTTTTTCCAGGAGTTCATAAACCGAGATTTGTTCTGCTTCTGCTTGCTTTTTTTCTTTGTCGGCCAGCGTATCTACACAATACTGAATCAGTGCACCGCCCGTATAAGAATAGGCATACGTGACATATTTCCCCGGAATGACATAGGGTACCACTGCATAATTCCCCTCATACATCACCTCCATGTCAGGTATACTGTCATACACCGGTACCATGCATTCAACTGTACCTGCCCCGTCCGCCGCAAGTGTCCCTTCGAATACACCTGCTCCGATGGCAGCCGCCACTTGATCATGAGCAACATTCACAATAATGGTATCAGGCTTTAGTCCAAGTTCTCTTGCCTTCTCTATCGTAACTGCTCCGGCCGATGTCCCCGTCGGCACGGGCTTTGACATTTTAGACATATCGATTTTAGCCTGATTAAAAATAACCTTGCTCCAACATAGATTGCGAATGTCAAAGGCCTGTGTTCTTGATGCCAATGAGTAATCAATCTGCGCAACCCCCGTTAGATGATAGACCACAAAATCTTCCATTAAGAAAATGTGTGCTGCATGGTCGCAAATTTCAGGCATGTTGTCTTTCACCCACATCATCTTTGCCAACGAGTAAGTGACATGCGGCTTTACGCCGGTAATTTCTGCATCTCGTGACTGCCAAGTGCATCGACCAAAGACAGGTTCTGTTCCTCCCCTCTGGGATCGGTATACAACATCGCCTTATGCAGGGGATTTCCCTGCACATCGGTCATTACAAAGGTTTCACCGAAACTCGTGATTCCGATTCCGGCAATGTCCGGATACTGCTTTGCCATTTCCGCAATGGTTTCAAACACTGCGCTAAGTATCAAGTTTGCGTCGATTTCGTGTCCATTGTCATTTCTATTCGCAGGATACTCACGATAAGCCCGCCCCAAATACTTTCCGACCGCATCAAACACGGTACATTTACATCCTGTTGTTCCTATATCAACCCCGGCAATCTTCATATTCACCTCACAGGAAGCTCAAATTTCATTCGAGACTTTCGATCTCCGCTTTTTGTTGGGACCATTGCTTTTAGCGCCTACGCGTTTCCGCGAAGCCTCGCAGAATAAACTGTTTCGAAAATCAGTAGGCCCCGTGATCGATATCCACCCATTCGTAATGAAGATAATTAACGAATGCCTCGTGAAGTACTTCGCGCATATGACCTACGCCGACAGAGGTGTGATGTTTAAATCCGCCGTATGCAAGTCTTTGCAGCTTATCCTGTAAGTGAGGAATCTCGCACACACCGGCACATCCGAAGAACTCCTCCGGTATTTTGTCTGCTGTGAATTCACCCTCGGAAGCATAGGTGACGATTTTTCCGTCCTTCGTCTGGCAATTGGAAATCGTCGTCGGAAACGCTTTGATTCGCCCCTCGTTCGTTCCCCAACCGCTGCCCGGGTCCGTTTTATCAAACATTTGTGATTGGTAACCTGGCCTTTCGCCGTCATCAAACTTTGTGCCACCGGTCCGCAATGGAAGAGGATTACCTTATCCGGATCATCTCCGTAATTGTTGTTCCAATCCAGAACAGCTGTCGGCTGCTCCGATGCAAGAGTCATTGCTCGCATCATCAATGCCGAGCACATATCAATCTCGCAGGAAGCCACGATCCCCTTATCATTTAAGTACGACAGCAACACGCAAGGACAGATACGTAACACCTGTTCAAATTCATTCCAACACCGTATTGCAAGCGCATCCAGTCGATAATCGGCAATATAACGATCCAAAACCACTGCCGACTTCGCAAGATTCTTTTTGTTGGCCTCCGGGACATTGCTGAAGTCTGTATAGTGCTCCAGCTCAAGAATTTTATGATTCACATCGGGGTCGTTATCATCTATTTTCCCTACCTTGAAGAAAAACTCCGACAAATCGAATGACTCGACATTGATTCCGTATTTTTGAAGTGTGATTTCATCAAAACGCACTGTCTTGAAAGCAGTGGTTCTTGCTCCGATACATCCTATGTTGAATCGTTTCATGCCATTCACAACACGACAGATGGCCGCAAAATCCTTGAGATTCTTTGCGAACTCCTTTGACAGCGGATGCACGACGTGCGGCTGTAAACAGGTAAAAGGAACGCCGTACTGCGTAAAAACATCTGTTACCGAAAATTTACCGCAATACGCATCTCTTCTATGCGCAAAGTCCATTTTGTCCAATTCATCCGGATAGGCTTGCATCAGAATAGGTACTCCGGCGTCCTGTAAAGCTGCGATTGCGCCATTTTCGTCAGCAAATATCGGCATCGAAAAAATAACGCCGTCAAACTGCCCCCGATGATTGTTCAACCATTCCGCATATAAGGCGCCTTCTTCTCGGGTTTCGATTCCGCCGAACTTTGTTGCCTCCGGATCCATGGCGATATAATCATATCCGGCATTTTGGACCGCCCGGATCATCTCTTCTCTTGCGGCGTAAATCAGTTCTCCCGGCATAAACCCACGATTACAAAACGCAAGTGCAAATGTCATTTTCTTCTTTTCCATCTTCCATCCTCCTTCTCTCTCATTTAAGCCGTCAATTGATAGCTCTATTCTTGTAGATATTGCTTCCAACTTTCGTTACTCCTTTAACGCAAACATCCTGATTGCATGTCTTACGTTCTCCTTCATCTCATCTCTTGCAGCCAAGAAAACCGAAGAATAAAACTGCGGTACATCCGAAGAGATGCTATCCAAGTAAGTCTTTGCTCCTTTTCCGCCCGCCTTATCCATATAGGTGAAGTAATTGATCTTCCTGACACCAGCTTTTATAACCGCATGGTAATCCTCTCTGCTCACACCGCTACCGCCATGCATTACCACCGGCATGTCATTCGTGGCTTTTCTTACCCCTCGTACGATTCCCAAGTCCAATTTAGGCTCTTTCAAGTAAATCCCGTGTGTAGTGCCAAACGAACAAGCCAAAAGATCTATACCTGTTTCCGAGACAAATTCCGCAGCCAGATTCGGATCCGTGTAAATCTTCGTTTCGTCGCAATCTCCGCTACGGTCATTCGCTCCGGACTCACGTCTTCCCATGGATCCAAGCTCAGCCTCCACCGAGGCACCGTACCTTCTTGCCATTTCCACAGCTTTCTTTGTGTTCGCTACATTTTCTTCATACGGCAGTACGGAACCGTCATACATAATCCCCGTAAAGCCAAGCTCGAGCGCTTTTTTCAAATACTCCAAATGTTCTCCGTGATCCAGGTGAACACAGACGGGGACAGTTGCTTGCTTTGCCGCATTCAGCATTGCCGGACCGATGAGATCCAGAGATACCCATTCATCATGACACTCCGCAAACATCAGGATTACCGGTAATTTCTCCTCTTCCGCTGCACCGATTACAGCCTCTAAGGAAGCAAGATTCGGTGTATTGAAACCCCCTATTGCGATTTTCTTTTCTTCCGCAATGCCCATCATATCTTTTAATGTTATTAACATTTAACCATCCTCCCTTCTTATTTCTGAAACCTTGTACTTGTATTCTACCGATTCAATTCTCAACGTTATATACAGAAGTGTTCTAAAAACTTTGTTTTTGTTCGTCTGTATTGTATAATGCTGTAAATAACTATAGGAGGAACTCATACATGATTTCGACATTTGACCTAGTGAAACTCCATAGTCTGCTGAAAGATTTCTACACATTGACCAGAATCCGAATTTGCGTTTTTGATGAGAACTTTAATGAACTCGCTTCTTATCCTGAATCCCTTCCTTTGTTTTGCCGAACTCTGCGTGCCACCCCGAACGGATACAACGAATGCCGTGAGTGCGATGCCCGCTCCTGTTCTTATGCTGCAAAAACAAAAAACACCTACACCTATCGTTGCTATGCCGGCATGACAGAAAGCATCTCTCCTCTTATCATCGGTAATCTGGTCGTCGGATACCTTCTTCTTGGCCATGTATTCAGTTATCAAACCAGAGAAGAAGGTTGGGAGAAAATCAAAGGATATACCGAAAAATTAGAAGTCGATTACATTGCTCTTAAAAAAGCTTGCTGGGAACGTCCCTTAACATCCGAGGACTACATCAAATCCGCAACGAAGATTCTCTCAGCTGTCGGAATCTATTTATGTATGGAGCGCATGGTCTCCCTCCATCAAGAGAAACTTCCCGTCAGTTTAGATACCTTCTTGCAAGAACATTTCACTGAAGATCTTACGTCTGCAGAAATTGCTTCCCACTTCAAAATAGGAAGAACACGACTCTACGAATTATGTAAACAGAATTACGGGCGTGGTCCTGCCAAACAGATTCAGCATATGCGTCTTGAAAAGGCAAAGGTACTGCTGACCGAGAATTCCGACCTTGCTATTTCAGAAATCGCCTACCAATGCGGTTATCCCGATTACAACTATTTCATCACTGTATTTCACAGAGAGATCGGCATCTCACCCGGAAAATACAGGGAACAGATTTCTAACTCGCATTCTGCAACCACAACATAATAAAAATTCGGCTAGGCGGACAAAATGAGTTGGTGCCGCTATTTTCCTATATTTCATACAAGCCCTACTACAAGAAGAACAAACAGCACGCTGCATGATGTTCTCCTCCAAACATACTTATTCTTGTCCTATGACGCAAAAAGCGGGCAGCCCGGATTTTCCGGACTGCCCGCTTTTTATTTCTGTTTTTGTTTTGCCGAAGCGGCTCTTTTACATCATGCCGCCCATGCCGCCTGCCGGCATAGCCGGTGCCGCCTGGGGCTCCTTGATGGTCGCAACCGCAGACTCGGTCGTGAGCAGGGTGCTCGCAACGCTCGTTGCGTTCTCGAGTGCCGTTCTGGTCACCTTTGCCGGATCCAGAATGCCCTCCTTGACCATGTCGACATAGACTTCGTTGTAAGCATCGAAGCCGATGCCCTTCTTGCTCTCCTTGACCTGGTTCACAATGACAGCGCCCTCAAGGCCCGCATTCTCCGCAATGTAGAAGAGCGGAGCTTCCAGTGCCTTCATGACAATCTTTGCGCCGGTCTTCTCATCGCCCTCGAGGCTGTCCACCAGCTTCTGGACTTCCTTCGATGCGTTGATGTACGCCGTGCCGCCGCCTGCGACGATGCCCTCTTCGACAGCCGCTCTGGTCGCATTGAGTGCGTCCTCCATGCGGAGCTTTGCTTCCTTCATCTCGGTCTCGGTTGCCGCGCCGACGCGAATCACCGCGACACCGCCGGAGAGCTTTGCCAGACGCTCCTGGAGCTTCTCCTTGTCGAACTCGGACGTGGTCTCTGCAAGCTGCGCCTTGATCTGCGCGGTTCTTGCGTCGATATCCGCCTTCTTTCCGAGGCCGTCCACAATCACGGTGTTCTCCTTCGTGACCTTGACCGACTTCGCGCGGCCGAGCTGAGCCATTCTCGCGTCCTTGAGCTCAAGGCCGAGCTGCTCGCTGATTACGGTACCGCCGGTCAGAACCGCGATATCCTGCAGCATCTCTTTTCTTCTGTCGCCGTAGCCCGGTGCCTTGACCGCAACCACATTGAAGGTACCGCGGAGCTTGTTCACAATGAGGGTCGTGAGTGCCTCACCCTCGACATCCTCTGCGATGATGAGGAGCTTCGCACCGCTCTTCACAACCTCCTCGAGCAGCGGGAGAACTTCCTGAATGTTGGAAATCTTCTTGTCGGTAATCAGGATGTACGGATCCTCGAGGGTCGCCTCCATCTTCTCGACATCGTTTGCCATGTAAGCGGAGATGTAGCCGCGGTCAAACTGCATGCCCTCGACCAGATCGAGCTCGGTCTTCATGGTCTTGGACTCTTCAATCGTGATGACACCGTTGTTCGTGACCTTCTCCATAGCGTCCGCGACCATCTCGCCGACCTCGTCGTTCGAAGCGGAAATCGCAGCGACTCTCGCAATCTGCTTCTTGCCGGAAATCGGCTGAGACATCTCCTTGATGGTCTCGACAGCCTTGTCGCAAGCCTTCTTCATGCCCTTCCGGAGCACAATCGGGTTGGAACCTGCCGCAATGTTCTTCACGCCCTCGTTGATCATCGCCTGTGCGAGAACGGTCGCGGTCGTCGTGCCGTCACCTGCGACATCGTTGGTCTTCGTCGCAACTTCCTTGACGAGCTGAGCGCCCATGTTTGCGAACGCATCCTCGAGCTCAATCTCCTTTGCAATCGTCACACCGTCGTTCGTGATGAGCGGCGCACCGTAGGACTTGTCGAGAACCACGTTTCTACCCTTCGGTCCGATGGTGACGCGCACCGCGTTTGCAAGCTCATTGACACCCTGAATCAGCGCCTCTCTCGCCTCGACGCCAAACTTTACTTCCTTTGCCATAATTCCACTTCTCCTCCTGTCCGCTCTCTTATTCCATCACCGCAAGGATATCGCTCTGCTTAATCACGACATACTTCACGCCGTCGAGCTCCACATCGGAACCCGCATATCTCGAGTACAGAACCTTGTCGCCTGCCTTGACCTGCATCTTGACTTCCTTGCCGTCCACAAGTCCGCCCGGACCCACTGCAATAATCTCGCCCTGACCCGGCTTCTCCTTGTCGCCCTGACCCGGCAACACGATTCCGGATGCGGTGGTCTCTTCCTCAACCATCTTCTTCAGCACGACACGGTCAAATAACGGTACCAGCTTCATAATACAATGCCTCCTTCACCAAACATGAACTGCATTTTGTTTTATCTTCTCAACAAGAGCAGTTATAACATTTGTTGTTAGCAGTGTCAAGGTTTGAGTGCTAACTTTTTTGATTTTGTTGCAAGACATAAAAAACGGCACCCTTTCGAGCGCCGTTTCCGCTTACGATTTGTCCGCGATCAGATATTCGATGCCGTCGACCACATCATTGGTCAGATAAATTTGAGTTCGGTGTCTCCGAGCGTGTAATAGAGCACGCCCTCGTCCTCTTTGCAGCCCGTGCCGTACACCTTCTCGACCGCCTCGCGCGTAGAACCGAGGCGTATGCCCTCCGGGGTGCTGACATTCTTATCGAGAATGCAGACCGACTGCACCTTCTGTGCGCCGTTGTTCTCGCTCAAAGTACAGAGCTCAAAGCCCTTGAAGCTGTAAATTCTCTCCTTGCCGTTGCCCTGCACCGCTTCCTGGACAATCACCTTATCCGCCTTGCCGAGTGAGTTGAGAATACCCTTGGCGCTCTGGCCGCAGGTAATCTTTGCGCCGCCGCTCTGGAAGGTATAGGCACTCTTCTTGGCGCCGAGTGCCGCAAAGCTGCCGGCAAAAATCGTAGCGCTGATGACAACTGCCGTGATAACCTTTTTCCCCGCACCCATGTTTCTCTTCATGCTCTTCCTCTCGACTCCGGTTATAATCTTTACGAATTTATTACATTCTACACGAAGAGCGTAAAAATTGCAAGTGCTTCCCTCAGTTCGAGAGGTCGGAAACATCCGCATCCGGGGTGATATCGACCCGGTAACCCGGATAAGCGGCTTCGATTTCGCGCCGCAATGCATCGACCGCATCCGCCCTACTCTTGGTGAAGTCCACCACGGCATCAAAGCGCATATATTTCTTCGCGGGCTCCGCATAAAAGCCGTGAATCTGCAAATCCAGGCATGCGAGAGCGCAATGTGCTCGACCGTATGGCGCATCTCCGCTGCCACCGGATCTTTGGTATTGTGCGCGTAGACACCGATGGTGCTGATTCGGATGCCGGTTGCCTCTTTGACGCGCTTCTGAATCCGCCTGGTCAGCGCGTCGACCTCTTCGACGGTCATCGTGTCCGGAAGCTCGAGATGCACCACGCCGTAGCGCCGCTCCGGGCCGTAGTCCGTGATAAAGAGATCATAGGCCCCGATTACAACCTGTTCCTCCATAATGAGCGCACGGATCTTCCGGACGAGTTCCGTGTCCGGGCGCTTGCCCAGAATCTCATCGAGGGTATCGCATACCATGCCGTAGCCGGACCGCACAATCATCACCGAGATTAAGGTTCCCACATAGGCCTCGAGGGAGATGCCGGTGCGGAGGAAGATGAGGGGCGGATGCGAGCACTGACGCCGAGAGCAAGGCATCAAACGAGGCGTCGGAACCCGAGGCGACCAGCGCATCCGAATTCAGCTGTTTCCCCCGGTGCTTGACATACTGCCCCATCAGAACCTTCACGAGCACCGCCACCGCGATGATGACGAGACCGACCGCACTGTACTGCGGCGTCTCGGGATGCAGCATCTTTTTGACCGACTCGACGAGCGAACTTAAACCCGCATAGAGAACCAGCGCCGCCACCAGCAGCGCACTCAGATATTCAATGCGACCGTGTCCGAGCGGATGCTCCCGGTCGGGCTCCTTTGCAGCGGCTCTCGCACCGATAATTGTGATGACCGAGGACAGTGCATCGGTCAGATTGTTGACGGCGTCGAGTAAAATCGCGATGGAATTGGATGCGAGGCCGACCGCTCCCTTGAAAACCACGAGAAACAGATTGGCAATGATGCCGATGACACTGGTTCTTACAATGCCCTGATTTCTCGCTTCGGGCGTCTTCACGGTTTCTTTTTGTGCCGCTGCCTCTGCCTGCCCCTTGTCCCCGGCTATCGGCAGCTCTTGTCTCTCGTTTTCCCGCATGTGCTTTTCCCCGTTTCCTTCCTCTCTTGTATACAATTTTTCACCTTAAAAAGAAGTCCTTTGCCGGTGACAAAGGACTCTTTGTTGTTCTGCTCAGATAATTGCCGTAATCGCCGCGATGAGGCCGAAAATGATGCCCGGCGCATTCGCCATCGCGACCGGATAATCGCGATTCTTCTTTAAGAGCGCATAGGTGACCCAGAGGGTGCAGTTGATTGCCGCGACCAAAGGCTGAATCGGTGTACCCTTCATTCCGTGCAGATTGTTCATAATCTGCGGAATATAGGAGACATACATCATTACGGAGACACAGGTTGCAAACCATCCGAGTCCGGTCAGTGCTTTTTCCGACATAGTATCCTTTCTCTGCCACGGCAGGAAACCGCGCTCATCAAGCGCGCAACACAGTAACTTGTGTCTTAGATACTAGCAGTTCTCTCCGTTCTCCGTCAACTTCCGTATTTGACAAAATTATAACGCCATTTCCGACTGTTTTTGACAAGGCGACAGTTGCACCTTATCTTTTTCCCGGGTTGCACGGGGATTCAAAGTGTATACTCGACCGCATTGATGAAATTCCTGTCCGTAGGCCGCCCGGGAAGGAGTCTTAATCCCTGTCAATCTGAGTCAAAGTCGCGCGAACGGTTTTCGGATTGTTTTCTGCTTACTCCCAAAGCGTGTGATCCGCATGAACCTTATAGCGGAGCGGCTCTCCCTCCATGGTAAAGCTGCCTTCAAACACATAGCTCGTAAAGAGTGAGTAGGGTGCGGTCTGTAATCTCAGAAGTACAAAATCCACTTGCACCGATTCTTTCACATCCGGTGCTTCAATCGCAAACAGCTCTGCGGGGGGCTGTTTTTGAAAATCCTGCGCCTTCAGTTCCGCTATCTTTTTGCCCTGCACGGCGACCTCCGAAAAGCCCTCGTCTTCCGGCGTGAAATAGCAGGAAACCAGCACGCAGTCTTTCAGCTTGGCGTGCAGCTTACCGTTCGGTACCAGCCTGACCCTGCCGTAGCACTTCCCGTCTCGCCGAAGCTCCATGGTGAGCGCTTTATAATCATAGACGCCCTTGATCTCCGCGTATTCCACCTCCGTATCGGCGCTGTTTCCGCCGAGCGAAAATCCCTCGGCCAGCAAATCCTTTCCGCGGCTCAAGCCGGGCGTCAGTGTGCTCCCGGCAATCTGTACCCGAAGCGGCGGCGCCGGAACTCCCGTCAAGCTCACCGTTAGCATGAGGAGAAAGGAGGTAAAAAATGCCGTGCCCCAGACCGCCATGGAGGCAGAATAGGAATGCATCTCTTCATGGCGATGAAACAGCCACCAAAGATTCTTTCCCTGTACCACGAGAATGCGCATCACAAGGACAATCCCAAATTCCGCGCGCAGCGCAAAATAGCCGGCCGCATAGAGATTGAGACCGCTGTGATACTTGTAGGCAATGACCAGGAGATTGCCGAGCAGGATGCCGAGCAGGAAGAGTCTCGCCTCCCTGAGCGCCTCGGGCGTAGTCAAGTCCTCATAATGATCCGGGCCGCGACCGTGTACCGCATGTCCGAGCTTATATACCCAGTCCGGCACTTCTCTCTCCGCCATGACGGCATTGCGAAGCGTAATATACACGACCGGCACCGTAAAGGCGCAAGCCAGTGTCATTCCGACAAATAGCAGCGCACCGATATAAAAGCCCATTGCACAGTAACCTCGTTTTCCCAAATTCCGCTAAGAAACCGCGTCAACAGGATTATACCATTATTTCTTACTTCTTGCTGTTTGCGAGTGCCTGCTCAATCAGCTGGTTGAGGCGCTCCGCCTGCTTTTTCTCCGTGATGGCGCCTACAATGGGCTCTCCCACAATATTGCCCTTTTGATCGACCACATAGCTGGTCGGGAAAGAGTAAATGCCCATCGCAAACTTCCCAGCGTCCGTGTTCGCATCAAAGCGAAGGTTTCGGTAGCTCGCGCCCTTTTTCGCAAGCACATCCTTTGCCTCCGCAATCGCCGCCGCATCGCCGTCCAGCGTAAAGCTGTTGATGCCGACCACAGCGCCGCCTTTTTTTCCGCGAGCTGCTTGTTCAGCGCATCCAGCGCCGAGAGTTCTTCCACGCAGGGTCTGCAACTTGTAAACCAGAAGTTTACGACCGTCACGGTATTCCCGCCGAAGAGCTCGCTGCTCTTCACCGCGTTGCCGTCTAAATCTTGGCCTTCAAAAGCAGGGAAGCTACCAAGGGAACTATCGGAGACAGGCTTGCCGTTTTCCGCCGGAACACCGATATTGCCGCCATCCGGCTTCGCGCCGCTCTCCGGATACTTCTGTTCCAAAAATCGTGAGCTTTCCCTCAATCTTTTGAATCTTCTCCGCACCCGCGCGAAGGGTTTTCAGTTCCTCTTCGCTGAACTGCCCCTTTGCGTCCTCGATGGTCTTTAAGAGGAAATCCCCGTAGTTACTGCCGTCCTCAATCATCGCCGAACCCTTATCCGCCGCAAGGAATACCTTTTCCCAGAGTTCTTTGTTCTCCGTGAGTATGGCGTTCTCTGCCTCCGTGAGCTTTTGGTGCAGCGCCATGGCTGTTTCGGTGTTATCGACCTCCAGGTTTAAGAGCGTATCGAGATCCGTGCTCGCCGTTCCGTCAAGACTGCCGCTCGCCGAGACAGCCGCGCTTGTTTCGGCCTTACTTGTCCCCGCCGCCTTTGTCTCCTTGCCGCCGCAGGCAACCAGGCTCCCCATGGTCAGTGCGAGTGCGATTCCGGTCAACAGTTTTGCTTTCTTCATTTTGCTTCCTCCCTTTTCATCTTCTTATTTTCGATTGTTTTTCCTGCGCCGAGGCCGCAGCGGAAATGCACTGCCTTGGTCGGGCAGGCGTCCACACATACCGCAGCGTATGCACTCGCTGTGGTCCGGCGTCTTGGTCACATCGACATCCATCTTGCAGGCCCGCGCACATTTCCCGCAGGAAATGCAGCGACTTTCATCCACCTGCATACCGACCAGCGAGACTTTGTTGAGCAAGGCATAAAAAGCGCCGAGCGGACATATCCACTTACAGAAGGGGCGGTAGATGAACACGCTCAGCAAGATAAACGTGATCAAAATGCCGAATTTCCAGGCAAAGAGTTTGCCGAGTGCCGCGCGTATCCCCGTGTTCACGACGGAGAGCGGTATCGCGCCTTCAAGACGCCCTGCGGGCAGAGGTACTTGCAGAAAAAAAGGGTTCTCCCATGCCGAGATCATTGACCGCAAACGCGGGGAGAATCATCACCATAAGGAGCAGCACCGCGTATTTGAGGAAGGTCAAGGGGCGCAAGTTCTTGGTCGAAAGCTTTCTTCCGGGCAACTTGTGCAGCAGCTCCTGAAACCAGCCGAAGGGGCAGAGAAAGCCGCAGACAAAGCGCCCCAGAAGAACGCCGAAAAATATCAGGATGCCGGTCACATAGTAGGAAAAGCTGAACTTGGAACTCCCGACGACCGCCTGAAACGCCCCGATCGGACAGGAACCCGAAGCCGCGGGACAGGAATAGCAGTTGAGACCGGGCGCACAGGCGAGTTTTCCCTTACCCTGATAGATACTCCCCTTCAAAAAGTTCGGCAGATGAATGTTGGTGAGCAAAGCGGCGGCCGCCTGAATCCATTTTCTATCCAATGCCGACACACTCCAGACAGAGTCGTATCGCCTTACTCAGCACGGTATCTGCCTCCCCGCGCCAGGCACCGAAGCCTATCATTGCGACCGAAGAGAGCAATAAAACCACTTGCAGCATCGTTTTTTTGAGAGCTTCACCGCAATTCCTCCTTTCATTTGACCCCATTTTAGCGCGGGGCGTATAAAAATCTCCGTTAAGAGAAAAACTTAACGCGGATTTTTATGCCGGCTTATGATACAACTTAAGAAGACTTCCATTGAAGCTGCATCCTTGAATTTGAACCCATCAATGCGGAGGGAGGATTTCTTATGCATATCTTAGTCGTTGAGGATGAGCGCGCGCTCTGTGAGACCATAGTACAAAGTCTTCGCCGCCTTGCCTACAGCGTGGATTTTTGTTTTGACGGGGACGAAGCGCTCTCTCTGCTAGAGAGCGAGCGCTTTGATCTCATCGTCCTCGACCTGAACTTACCGGGCGCGGACGGCATGACCGTACTCAGAACGCTCCGCACGCACGACCGAGACACTCGCGTCCTGATTCTCTCCGCGCGGAGCGAAGTCAGCGACAAAGTTGCGGGACTGGATGCCGGGGCAAATGACTACCTTGCGAAGCCTTTTCACTTAGCCGAACTCGAAGCCAGGATACGGAGCCTTACCCTCAGGCAGTTTACCCAGCAGGATGTACTGCTCCGCCTCGGAAAACTCTCCTTCGATACGAAGGCCAGGCGTGTCAGCGCGGACGGGCAGTTGCTCTCCCTCACCAAAAAAGAACTCGGTATCCTCGAGTATCTCCTGCTCCACCGGGGGCGTCCGGTCAGTCAGGAGGAATTACTGGACCATGTCTGGGACAGCAATGCGGACCGCTTCAGTAACTCAATCCGCGTTCACATCTCGACGCTCCGCAAAAAGCTGCGCGCTGCGCTCGGCTACGACCCGGTTACCAACCGTATCGGCGAGGGCTATGTGCTCACGGAGGCAGTTGAATGAAACGACTCTCTCTACAGTGGCGCATCACGCTGATGACAGCGCTGCTCATAGCCACAGCCTGCATCAGCATGAGCCTCTTACTCGGCTACTCCGGCAGGCACTATATGGACCGTATCGGCACTTCGATTTCCGCCTACGGCGAAACCGTTTCGGGAAACGATACCGCAGAGCACACCGATGATTTCTCGGACACAGCGACGCTCGCACCGAACTCCGATCTGGTCATCGTGATCGACGGTGCGCAGGCTGCTTTTACCGCGAGTAATTGGCTCATCACCGCCGTCGTGACGCTACTCAGCGCGGCACTCGCCTACTTTGTGAGCGGAAGGGCGCTTGGGCCCCTACACAGCTTTGCTTCCCGCCTCGAGGAAATCGAGCCGAACAATCTCGGAAAAATGAAGCTTCCCGAGGACCTGTTGCCTGAGTTCCGCCGCTCCCGCGATGCCTTTAACCGCATGCTGGACCGACTGGACGAGGGCTTTCGCGCGCAGAAACAGTTTACCGGCAATGCCGCCCACGAACTCAGAACACCGCTTGCCCTCATGCAGGCAAAGCTTGAGCTCTTTTCCGCCGAGCACCCGAATGCGGATGCCGAAACCGCGGACTTTCTTCGCCTGCTCGGAGAGCAGACCGAGCGCATGGCGGAAATGAGTAAGACCCTCCTGGAACTGAGCGAGCTCCGCTCCGTCCCCTGTGAGGACAGGATAGAACTGGAACCCCTGATGGAAGAACTATGCACCGATCTTACGCCGCTCGCGGAACAACAGAACATCGAACTCCGCTACGAGGGCAATGCAACGCTGATCGGCAGTGATACCTTGATTTACCGCCTGCTCTTTAATCTCAGCGAAAACGCGATACGCTATAACCGCCGAAACGGCAGCGTGCGGCTCTCCGTGCGCGAAGAAGCGGGATGCATCGAAATACGGGTTGCGGACAGCGGCACAGGGATACCGGCGCAGTACCGCGAGAGCATTTTTCAGCCCTTTTTCCGCGTGGATAAATCGCGGAGCCGCCGCTACGGCGGCGCGGGGCTCGGCCTTGCCCTCGTGCGGGAGATAGTCTTGCTCCACGACGCGGAAATTCGGGTCGAAGAAAGCAGCGACGAGGGAACCACCATGGCGATCCGCTTTCCCAAGATGCGAAACGCGAGTCTCAAAAACAGCTCTGAGACCTCCTGAGCTATTCCTCCGAACACACTGTTTCAAGGAAGATGTCTTTTTACCAACTCGTTTTGTCCGCCCTTCATCTTGTTTCAAAGAAGATACGCCCCCCGCAACGCGTGATTCTACCGGCTTTGGGGGGCGGGGAGACACCATCTCTTTTGTCCTATAACCCAAAAAGCCCTGAAGTACTCGCGACTATAAGTACTTCAGGGCTTTTTGATGTGATTTGCATTCACCTTAGCGCCAGCAAGGCGGCAGGTCCTGCTTCTCCATCCGCAGGGGCGCGGGATACGTTTCTCCGAAGAGCTCGAGTTCTGCCCGTTCGATGATTTGGGGCTCTGCGGGCTCCAGGATTTTTTTATCGGTACCGGGGTAAATTACTTCGCGGGTCGGAAGTTCCGCAATGCGCCGTATCTCATCCATCCCCTCGATCACCTCGCCGAGCACCGGATAGATGCCGCGAAACTCCGGGAAGTCTTTGAGCGGAAAGAATATTTCCGCGCTCGCAAGACCGGCTTCATCGTAGCCTCCCATGCAGATAACGCCGGGGCGCGGAGTCAGAGGCTCCAAGTCGGGATTCAGTTGAAATTCATCGGGAATCAAATAGCGGCACTCCTCGTGTCCGTACGCATTGTAACTCAGATCCACCCACTTCCCGGGCGCAATGCGCTGAATCGCGTGGTGATCCATCCAGCCGTGAGAGGCCACATAAATCAGACTGTTCACGGCATTCGGGGCCGCTTCCGGCCAAAGTTCTATGACAATCTTTGCACCGCTCTTAAGATACAGCTTGAGATAGGGCTTTGAATGACGTTTGGGTTCCATGTCTCGGTCTCCTCTTGTTCAATGCTACGATTGCTGTCTATGAAACACTGCCTCTATCATAGCACAGCCGCCCGCAGGCTGCCTCTTCGAAAAAAATCCGGCGCGCCCTCTTTTGCCGGGCGGCCGGATTTTTCGTTTCTTCTGTCCTTAGTCGATTACATCCAGATCGTGTGAATAGTGGTTTAAGGGCTCCACGCCGTCCTCGGTCACCATCACGAGGTCTTCGACGCGGACGCCCGTGTCTCCGACCAGATAAATGCCCGGCTCAATCGAGAAAATCATACCGGGCTCCACCTTCCAGTCGAAGGCCGAGGAGACATCGCCGAACTCGTGATCCTTTAAGCCGATGAAGTGCCCGAGGCGGTGGTTAAACTGTGGGCCGTAGCCCTTTGCCGTGATCAGGTCTCGCGCCGCCTTGTCGATGTCGCAGAGTCTCACGCCGGGGCGGATGATGGCGGTCGCCGCTTCATTCGCCGCACGGGTGGTCTCATAGACCTCACGGCAGTGCTCGCTCACGCTCTTATAGTAAAAGGTGCGGGTCATGTCCGAGCAGTAGTGATCCTTCACACAGCCGACATCAAAGAGTACGCAATCGCCCTCCTTCAGCACGGTGTCGTCCGGCTCATGGTGCGGATCGGCGGCATTGGCTCCGAAGGCGACGAGCGGCGTAAAGGAAAAGCCCTCGGCGCCGAGATCCTGATAAATCTGCAGCATCTGATCCGCAATCTCCCGCTCGGTCACGCCCTCGTGCACAAGGGAACGGAACTTTGCCATGGCTGCGTCGTTGATGGCTGAGGCGCGGCGCATCTTCTCCTGCTCTTCCGCATCCTTCACGCCGCGGGTCTTATCGACCGCGAGCGAGCTGTTCACAAAGCCGGCCGCCGCCTTTTTCTCCATGAGTGGCAGCAGGAAGCGCGCCGTGAGCTCCTTGTCCACGCCGAGGACAGCGTCCCGCATGAGATACGGTGCAACCACTTCCGCAACCGGATCGGTGTCGGAGAACCAGACTTCCTTGACGCCGCTGTTCTCCGGCGCATAGAAGAGCTTGTTGAGGAAGAGGACATGCTGACCGTCCTTCCGAAGCAAAAGCCCGAAGAAACGCTCGTACGGATCGTTTGCATACTCCGTCAGATAGTAAATCGACAGCGGATCTACAATCAGCATCTGGGAAAGTCCCTGTTCCTCCAGTGCTTTCAGAATCCGCTCCACACGTTGCTCTTTCATACCGAATACCCTTTCAGCCGCATTTCGCGACTGCCTTTCTGACACTCTTTTATCCTGTCACCTGCCTGTTCCCCTTAGTCGCCGAGCACGTTCCGGATGGCGCGCGGGGTGCGGTAGTTCCAGGTTGAAATCTTAATGCCGGAGCGGCGGCTCGCCGCGTTGACAATCTGACCGTTGCCGATGTAAATGCCGACATGGTTAATCGTGCCGCGCGAGTTCGAGTAAAAGACCAGATCACCCGGCCGCATCTCGTCCTTCGTGACCTTCTTGCCCATCTGTGCTTGAGAGCCCGAGTAATGCGGCAGCGAGACACCGTAATGTTCCATGACCTTCATCGTAAAGCCCGAGCAATCGCAGCCGTGCTCGAGGCTCGTGCCGCCCCAGACATAGGGATTGCCGAGATACTGGAGCGCGAAGTTCACAATCTGCTGACGCCTTGAGAGCGAAACATGCTCCGCCTCTTCCTGCGGGCTGAAGTGAATCGCCTCATTCAGCGCATAGCGCACATCGACGTATTCGCTCTTTACGAAGACATCGTCACCCTCCTCGAGTTCCAGCTTGACCCAGCCGTCCAGCTGTTCCACAACCGGATAGCGCTCGCTGTTGTTGATCTGCGTCCAGATGGCGCTGTCCTCCTTCGGCTCGGAGCGCGCATTCAAAACATCGGTGTGCACAATGGCCATCAGCGAGGCGTTCTTCATAGCCTCTTCCTTGGCCTGCTCGCCGGTCGCAATGTACTCGGCCTTCACATAGCCGGTGATGCCGCCGGACTTGATTTTCAGCCAGCCGTTTGCATTCTCGAGGACATCGCAGCCCGCCTTCGAGGTCAGCTTGCCGATAATCTTGCCGTCCTCCTTCGGCTCTTCGCGGATATTTAAGTAGCCTGTCACCTCGGAGACGCCGAGGTTGTCATACATATTGAGAACCATCGCGCGGAGATCCTGCTTCCTGGCCTCGTTCAGACAGTCCCGAATTTCCACATAGTCCGCGCTGATATAGCCGGAGCGCGTCTTCACGAAACCGTTCTCCTCGCCGAGCACTTCATAGCGCTCGTACTGCAGCGCCGTTCCGACGCTGTCCGCGTCCTTGCTCGGCGCGGAGCGGATGTTCAGCTTGTCGGCTTTCACAATCGCGCGCCGTTTCACGTTCTGCAGCGCGAGAGTCTTTGCCTCTTCCCCGGTCTTCACATAGTCGCTGTGCACATAGCCCTCGAAACCGCCCGAAGAAATATGATACCAGCCGTCCGCTGTCTTATCGAGAATCTCGCAGGCAGAGCCGCCGTAGAGCTTTCCGTTGATTTCGCTGTTCTGAGAGCCCTCTTTGTGCATGTTGAGGTAGCCCTCGACATTGACGATACCCAGGTTATGATAGCCGTCCACGACGGTGCGCGCATTGGCCTCGAGTTCGGCCGCACGCGACTCTTCCGGCGAGAGCGTCGCCTCAATGCTCTCGACGGCTGCCGTCGACGCGTGCGCCGCATTCTGTGCGGTGCTTCGGTTCCGGGCGCCCTTGCCCGACCGCCCCTGCACAAAAAAAGACAGTTCCGAAGACCAAAAGAACAGCGCCGAGTCCCGCCGCTGTCTTTTGCGCGGTGGTCGCCGCGCGCCGTCTTCTTCGCTTTTGCGGCGTCAGTCCACCGCCCAGATTTTTCTCGGATCATTGTTCATAGCGCTTCCCTCCAGACGAAAGCGCCTATATTATACCTTGACGCACTTGTCCTGTCTGTAAAAAAACTGTGAATTGGCCTCAGGCCTTCAGGAGTCCCCGCAGTCTGAGATAGGTCTTCACAAGCTCTGCCGTCTCCGGAATCGTGAGATGGGTCGTGTTGAGCGGCAGATCGTAGAGCATCGGATCGCCCCAGTTGTTTCCGGTGAAGTAGCGGCAGTACTCCCGGCGCTGACGATTGATCTTCTGGATGCGCGCCATCGCCTCGTTGGCATCCACACCGTCCACCTCCATGACGCGCCGCATCTTGTTCGCCATGTCGCAGTAGACAAAAAGGCTCACAAAGTCCCCGAACTCCGTCGCATCGAGCACAAAATCCGCACTCCGCCCGATGAAGATGCAGGACCCCTTGTCCGCCATCTCGCGTATGGTCTCCGCCTCAAAGCGGAACAGGTTGTCGGGGTGGGTGATATTGCCCGCGAGGCGCGGCTTTCCGACCACATCCCGCGCCTGTCCGAAGAGACGCTTCCCCGGCTTCTCGTCGTGGAGACGGAAATACTCCTCGCCGACCGCCGCATGTTCGGACGCCGCGCGGATAATTTCGTCGTCATAGTAGGGAATGCCGAGCTCCTCCGAGAGCGCCTTGCCGAGCAGACGTCCGCCGCTCCCGTACTCCCGCTCGATCGTGATGACAAGATGCTGTTTCATGGTCATATCCTCCTGCTTTTTGTTCGCTTAGATGCCGTTTCCGTTCCGATAAAACCAGCGCTTTGCAATCTCGGCTGTCACCATATAGCATACCACAACCAGCCCCAGTGCCGCGAGCAGAGAACCCGGCAACGGCACGAGCCCGAGCAGCGCGCCGAGCGGCGTGTAGGCAGGGCAATCGCCGCGAGAATCGAGAGAATGGTTGCAAAGCAGAGTCCCTTGCCCACGCGGCTCTTGAAGAAAGGCTTCGCTGTCCGGATCACCAGCACCACAAGTGCCGCCGAGACGACAGACTCTACAAACCAGCCGCTCCGGAAGAGCCCCGCGTCCGCGTGGAAAACGCGGAGCAGCACAAAGAAGGTCAGATAGTCAAACGAAGAGCTGATGAGACCGAAGAGCAACATAAAGCGGCGTATCATGCGGAAGTCCCAGCGAATCGGGTGGCTGACCCACTCGGCATCCACGACATCGTCCGCAATCTGCACCTCGGGCATATCGGTCAGCACATTCGTGCTGAGAATCTGCTTCGGCAAAAGCGGCAGGAAGGGCAAAATCAGCGAGATGCCCGCCATACTGAACATATTGCCGAAGTTTGCGCTCGTCGTCATGAAGATGTATTTCAGGGTGTTCGCGAAGGTCTTTCTGCCCTCGCGGATGCCGGCGAGCAGCACACCGAGATCCTGTTCGAGCAGCACAATCGAGGCCGCGCTCTTTGCGATATCGCTCGCGCTCTCCACCGAAATGCCGACATCCGCCGCGTGCAGAGCCGGCGCATCATTGATGCCGTCGCCCATGTAGCCGACGACCGCGCCGGCGTCCTTGAGTGCGAGGATAATGGCCTCCTTCTGCCCGGGATCCACCTCCGCAAAGAGTTCGGCCTCGCGTACCCGCGCCTTTAATTCCTCCTTGGAGAGCGACGCGATTTCGCCGCCCGTCATGATGTGTTTCACATCCATGTCGAGCTGACCCGCAATGTTTGCCGCAATCAGCGCATTGTCGCCCGTGATGATTTGAGGCTCACACCCTCCCGCCGGATGGCAGCCACCGTATTCTGTACATTGTCCTTCAAGGGATCGAGAAAGAGCAGCATCCCTTGGAACATGAGTCCCTGATCCTTGGCCGCCGCGGCATCTTCGTCCGCGGAGAGTGTGCGGGTCGCGACGCCGATTGCGCGGTAGCCGAGCCCCGCATAGTGCGCATACTGGGTCTCAATGTCATTCTTCATCTCATCGAGCGGGACTTCCTGCCCTTCGGCGTTCACGACCGAAACCGAACGCGCGAGAATCTCCTCGAGTGCGCCCTTCGTAATCATGATACGTGCGCCGTGAAACAGCGAGTTCTCCGGCGTGTCCGCCGTGACGGTCAGGCAGCGGCTCTCGAAACTGTAGGGGATTTCCGCGACTTTCCGGTAGCCGTCAATGGGACGCGCCCGGCTGGTCAGCGCATCGTCGAGCGGATTCCGGTAGCCCTCCTGTAATTTTGCGTTTAAATAGGCTGCAAGCAACAGGCGCTCTCTCTCGACTGCGAGCGACTCCGGCAACGCCGTTCCCTCCGAAATTTCATCCTGCAAGCCTTCGCCCGCCGTGACCGCGCCGGAGAGCGCAGCCTCGCCCCGCGTGATGGTACCCGTCTTGTCGGAGCAGAGGACATCCATGCTACCGAAATTTTCGATCGCATTGAGCTTCCGGACAATGACCTTCTGCTCTGCCATCCGCTTTGCGCCTTTCGCAAGGTTAATGCTGATAATCGCCGGCAAAAGCTGCGGTGTGAGGCCGACCGAGAGTGCCAGCGCGAACATAAAGGAGTCAAAAATCGGCTTCTTCATCAGAACATTGAAGAGGAAAATAGCCGCGAGCATCACGACTGTAATGCGAATCAGAAACGCGCCGAATTTCTGCACGCCGCGCTCAAAGTCGGTCGGGGCTTCTTTGCCCTGCACGCTCTTTGAAATCTTTCCGAACTCGCTCTCCGGCGCCGTGTGCACGACGACCGCCCGCCCGGAGCCGGTCTTGATGCCGGTTCCCATGTAGAGGCAGTTGCTGCGCTTCGCGAGCACGGTTTTGGCGTCGAGTGCGCCCGCGCGCTTCTCGGCCGGAAAAGTTTCGCCGGTCAGAGCGCTCTCATTTGCCGTGAGACTGCTCGCCGACAGGAGATAGCAGTCCGCCGGCACAAGGTCGCCGACCCGGAGTACAATCACATCGCCGCGGACAAGTTCCTCGGCGGAGATTTCCTGTTCCCTGCCGTCCCGGCACACGGTCACCTTGTCGCCGACCACTTTGAGAAGCTCTTCGACTGCGACGCCCGCGCGATACTCCTGGAAAAAGCTGAGCACCGCCGAAAAGAGCACAATCGCAAAGATAATCAGAGCGTCCGTCGTATCCTGCATCAAAAACGAAATCGCGGTTGCAAAGAGCAGGAGCAGTGTGACCGGGCTCTCGAACTGCCTGAGAAATACCCGGAGCGCACTGTCGCCGTTCCCCTTGGCCAGGCGGTTTTTGCCGTCGGCGCCGAGCCGTTTTTCCGCTTCCGCCGACGAGAGACCCGACGCAGCGGTCGAGAGTCCCGCGAGCACTTCTTCTGCCTGTAAACTCCAAAATTCAGCTTTCATCCTAACACCTTTCTTGTTTGCACTGCCTCAAAACAAATTGCCATGCCCTCAGAACAGAACCATCAGAAACGGCACCGTGATAAAGATGCCGATGGTAGACAGCACGGAGCCGATGGCCGCGTACTGCTCATCCGCGCCGTAGGCGCCCGCCATGACCGTAATCTGCGAGACCGAGGGCAGTGCTGCCTCGATCAGGAAGACCTTCTGCGGAAGTCCCGTGACGCCGAGTGCCCGGGTCACCAGAATCGAGACCAGCGGCGCAAAGAGTAAGCGGAGCGCTAGCATGGCCGGAATGCCGCGCTCTAAGCGCAGGCTCTTTTTCCCGAGCTCGTAGATCACAAAGCCGCAGTAAAACAGCGCGAGCGGCGTCACGGTCGCACTCACATAGTTCATGAAGCTCATTGCGATGCGCGGCAGGCGGATGTCCAGGAGTAGCAGCACATAGGCCGCAATGATACCGAGAATCGGCGGCTTCGTAAACAGCGAAACCAAGAGATTCTGTTTCTTTCCCGTCTGTTCCGCGGCCTCGCCCGAACGCTCCACCAGCATCAGCGCAACCGTCTGGGTGAAGACCGTCGAGCACATGTAGTAAATCATCACATAGGGCAGACTGACATCGCCGAACAACTCCTGCGCCATGGGAAGACCGATGAAAAGCGTGTTTGAGAGAAACGCGAGCGCCACAAAGACGCCGCTCCGCCGCTTCGGAAGTTTCAGCATTTTTGCGACCAAGATTGAGACCGCGAGACAAATCAGTATTGTGATCAGCGGCACCAGCAGGAGCTGCCCCATCTCGAGCATATCCGAGCGCTTCAGATTCTTCTGGATGCCGACAATCGTATTCAGCGGCACCGCAATGTTGATGACATAGCGGCTCACAAATTTTTTCTCGGTCGCCGTCATAAACTTGAGCTTTCCCAGCAAAATTCCCACGGCCATCAGACTGAAAATCACAAACACCGCCGACACTGCGTTTAAAAACTCTCCCAAACAAACCTCCCTTTCTTCGCCATTACAAAGGGGGAGAGGTTCTTTTCCTCCTCTCCCCCTTCTGAAACCCAAACTGTCTTATTCCTCGTCCCAGCTGTGGAACACGGCCTGGACATCATCGTCCTCATCGAGCAGATCCAGAATGCGCTGCATCTTCTTCTGATCCTCTTCGCTCTTTAAGCTGACCCAGTTCTGCGGAATCATCTTGACATCCGCCTCGAGCATCGGAATGCCTTTCTGCTCGAACGCCTCGCGCACTGCCGAGAACTGCTCCGGATCCGTGAGCACCTCGTAGCTGTCCTCATTGTCCGCGAAATCCTCCGCGCCCGCATCGAGTGCGAACATCATGAGCTCGTCCGGATCCATCTCGCACTCTTCCTTGTCAATGATAATCTGCCCCTTGCGATCAAACATGAAAGAGACACAGCCCGGCGTACCGACATTGCCGCCGCCCTTCGAGAACGCCGCGCGCACATTTGCCGCCGTGCGGTTCTTGTTGTCCGTCAGGGTCTCAACAATAATCGCGACGCCGGACGGGCCGTAGCCCTCGTAGACATTCTGCTCGTAGTTCACGCTGTCCAGGCCGCCCGCTGCCTTCTTGATGCCGTTGTTGATCGTATCGTTCGGGACATTGTTTGCCTTCGCCTTCGCGATGACATCCCGGAGCTTCGAGTTGTTGGCGGGATCGGGACCGCCCTCTTTGACTGCGACAGCAATCTCTCTGCCAATCACGGTGAAAATCTTGCCCTTTGCGGCGTCGTTCTTCTCTTTTTTGTGCTTGATATTCGCAAACTTGGAATGTCCTGACATGCCAAAAACTCCTTTGTCTTAATCTTCTGTGCGGCGCTTTGCCGTCGTTTCCGTCCCATACTAACACGCGAAAAAACGCGCGTCAACCGACGCGCGCTTTCCCGCTTCTGTTCCGAATCAAAAAGTCTGCTGCGTGAACGGAGACTCCGGTCCGCCGACGCGCTTACCCGTATCCTCGTCAAAGCTGCCGTCCTTGCCGTGGTTGCGGGCAGCCTCTCTCGGGCGGTAGGTCTTATCGTTTGCCGTGCGCACAGCCTCTCTCGTCGCAGCCGTCGAATAGACGCGGCGAATCTGACCGTAGGTAATCCACTGACCGTCCGCGTTGACCTGGTAACCGTCCGGCGTCGTGGTGTCCGTGAGCAGCCAGCCGTCCTTGTCGAAGTAGTAGCACTCCGCAATGCCGTCTTTGTTGCCATCCAGCCAGACCCAGGTGTTCGACGGATACTGTCCGTCACCGTAGTCATACCACCAGGCATCCGGGCGGCTCTCGCCCTGTCTCCAGGTGCCCGCAAATGCCGTAAAACTGAGTGCAAGTGTGAGCGCCACCGACGCCACAGCCAACTTTGCAATCTTCATGCCTGCTTCCCCCTTTACTGTCGGACTTTCTTGTCTCTATCATAGCGACAACTTAAATTTCTGTAAAGAGATTCCGCGCCGGAAAGCGAAGACGACTGAAAATTGTAAGTTTTAGTCCTCCTGCCACTCGACTTTGACCGTTTTAATCATCCTGTTTTCTGCCTTCAGAATCTGGAACAGGTAACCGTGAGCCTGTATGCTGGCTCTCTCATTGTCCTCCGGGAAATGGTCGAGCTTCGCAATCAGAAAGCCGTTCAGCGTGTCAAAGTCCTCAAGCTCCTCCTCGGTAAACGGAATACCGCTCGCCTCCTCGGCGTCCGAAAGACGCGTGAAACCGTGCATAATCCAGCTGCCGTCCGGCAACGCGCGAATTTCCTCCTCGTCGCGGTCGTACTCGTCCGCGATGTTGCCGACAATCTCCTCGAGAATGTCCTCCATACTGACCACGCCGTCCGTCTGGCCGTACTCATCGACGACAATCACCATCTGCAGTTTCCGGTACTGCATCTCGCGAAACAGCACATCGACCGCGCGCGTGTCCGGCACAAAGTGGGCGTCGCGGAGCAGCCCCGGGAGCTCCGAAAGCATTTTGTCGCGGCGCGAAGGTGTCTGTGCAAAGCTGATGGCATCGCGCAGATGCAGAATGCCGATGATGTGGTCAATATCTTCCTTGTAGACCGGGAAGCGCGAGTGGACATTTTCCTGCAACAGAAAGGCGACTGCGTCCGAGAGCTTCATCTCGGCATCCAGCGCAATGACGCGCTTTCTCTGTGTCATGATGTCCTCGGCTGTCTTGTCGTTCAGGCGGAAGATGTTGGTGATCATCTTGGCCTCATCCGACTCAACAACCCCCTGCTCATGGCCTTCGTTGACCATGGACATGATGTCCTCTTCGGTGACATTCTCGCCGCTCTTCTCGGGATTGATGCCGCAGAGCCTTAGCACCACGTTGACCAGATTTCGCACAATCCACTCCGGGACAAAGAGCACTGCCATGAAGATGTGCACTGTCCCGAGCGCTCTTCTCGCTGCTTTTTCCGGATCTCGCTCGGCGAGCCGCTTCGGCAGCACCGTGCCGAAGGCCGCAAAGAGCATGGTCGCAAGCCCGTAAACCGGCACCGCCGACACAGCCCGCGCCGCGGGCAGGCCGTGCCAAAAAGCCGCCTTTGCGAGCAATGCGGTGAGCGGCAGAAGGCAAAGGCCTCCGACCAGAAACCGAGTAGCACCGTGAGCAGCTGAAGGCTGCGCACAAACCTGCCCGGGCGCTCTTTCTGCCGGAGCAGCTCCCCGGCGCGCTTGTCACCCGCCTCGAGGGCCGCCGCGAGTTCCTTCTCGCTCAGATTCTGCAGGGCCGCGCCAAACGAAAATCCCGCGTTACACAGTACCAGTGCCAGCAAAAAGCCGATTAGACTCGGCAGTAAACTGTCCAAAAAAACTCCTCTCTTTGCCTCAGCAATATATGCGGGGCACTCTTCGGTTCAGACAACACATAAACTCATAGGGAAAACGCCCGGATTTCTCCGCCAGTTCTTCGAGCGTGATGCGCTCGTTCCCGTCCGCGCCGAGCAAGGTAACCGGCGATCCCGGCGCTGCCTCGCTCACCTCACTCACATCGACCATGAGCTGGTCCATGCAGACCCGCCCCAGAATGCGACAGCGCTTGCCGTGAATCAAGACTTCGCCCTTGTTGCTGAGCGAGCGCGGGTAGCCGTCGCCGTAGCCGACCGGCACCGTCGCCACCCGTCTTGCGGACGCCGCGACATAGGTGCCGCCGTAGCTGATTGCCTCTCCGGCCGGTACTTCTTTCACATAGGTCACCGTGCTGTGCAGCGAGAGCGCCGGTTTGAGGCGCACCGTATGCGCCATTTCCTCCGCGGGATAAATGCCGTAGAGCGCGATGCCCGCCCGCACCATGTCAAAGTCCGTCCCGTGCAGGTTCAGAATACCTGCGGAATTCGCGACATGACAGATGCGAGGCTTTAATCCCCTCTCAGCGAGTGCTGTCTTAAAGTTCCGGAAGCGCGCCGTCTGGCGCTCCGTGGTCTCGAGATCCCACTCGTCCGCGCGGTAAAAATGTGTGAACATCCCCTCAAAGTCGAGCATCGGATAGGCCGCAATCTTCTCGGCCAGTGCAACGCCCGTCTCGTCCGCCCTGAGCCCGATGCGGTTCATGCCCGTATCGACGGCGAGGTGGAACGGCGCCCGGATGCCGAGCGCAACCGCTGCGGCCGAGAGCGCCGCAGCCTGCTCTTCGGTGAAAATCGACGGGCGGATTCCGGCGCGAATCAACGACGCATAGTCGTCGCCCGGCACGGGGCCGAGAATCAGAATCGGCTTCTCGATCCCCTTTTCCCGCAGCTCCAAGGCCTCCTCTGCCGCCGCAACGCAGTAAAAGGCGACATAGGGCGCAATCACCTCACAGATAGCAGCCGCACCGTGCCCGTAACCGTCCGCCTTCACAACACCCGCCATTTTGACGCCTGCCGGCAGGGAAGCCCGCATGGCCTCCATATTGTGACAGAGCGCCGCCTTGCTGATAGTGGCATAGACGCGGCGCTTTTCTCTCTCTTCCCGCTGCACTTCCGCTCACTCCTCTCCCATATCTTCCAGCTCGATGGTCTGCGCAAACCGCATCACCGTCGGAACCGCGTCGGCAATGTCCCGCGCGAGAATGCCGTGCAGCGAGAACTTGCCCGCCGCGACCTGTCCGGCGCGCCCGTGCAGGTAAGAGCCGTAGGCCGCCGCCGCACCGGGTTCCATGCCGAGGCAGAGCAGCCCCGCAATGATGCCGCTCAGCACATCGCCGCTTCCCGCCTTGGCAAGCGCCGGCGTTCCGCTCTCGTTCCGGTAAATTTCCGACTCTCCGCAACAGCAATGATGCTCTCCGAAGTCTTCAGACAGACCGTCACCCCGTAGTGGTCGCGATAGGCCGCCGCAATCGCGCGGCTCTCGCACAGGATTTCCGGAATCTCATGTTCCGTGAGCCGGGACATCTCCCCGGGATGCGGCGTAAAAATCCAGTTGCTCTTCCGACAGGACAAAAGGGACGGACGGCGCGCAATCAGATTCAGCGCATCGGCATCGATTACGAGCGGAACCTTGCAGCGGGAAAGCGTCTCTTTGACGAGGGCAACAGCGGCCTCCGACTGTCCGAGCCCCGGTCCGATTACAACTGCCTTGCTCGAAGCAAGCAGTTCTTCAAGTCGCGCAAGCGGAAGCGGCAGGCGCTGATTTTTCGCCTGTCCCGCCGGTTCCTCTTCCTCGGAGACCGTAATGCTGCCCTGCCGCTGCGCGAGGAACTGTCTCTCGGGGTTTTCCGCCGTGACCGCCTCTGTCTCCAGATCGTAACTTTCCACGATGGCCTCGGGCAACTGGATCTGCAGCACCGAGCGGTTCACCTCCGGCGTCAGAATGCGCACCAGTCCCGCGCCGCTCCGGTAGGCGCCGAGTGCCGTGAGATACGCTGCCCCCGCCATGCCCTCGCTTCCCGCAATGCAGAGCAGAGGGCCGTAAGTCCCTTTGTTGGACTTCCGCTGTCTCGCCGGAATTCTGCAGAGATCGCTCTCCTCCAGCACCAGCGCGTCGTCCGCTTCCTTTCTCATTTTATTCCTCCTCTGTCTTCTCGCTCGAGCACGGCGACCGCCATCGCATGCGTCTTGGTATCGCTGATGCTGACCAGCGGTGTCAGACCGCCGAGTGCCGCACAGTACGCCGCAGCAGCGCCCGAAAGCCGCACATAGGGTTTTCCGAGCGCGTCGCGCAACACTTCGATTTCCGCCGGTTCAATCCCCCGGAACCCGGTCCCGAAGCACTTCACGACCGCTTCCTTGACAGCAAAACAGCCGGCGAGAAAAGCCATGTTTCCCCCCGACTGCCGCCGTTCCTCCTCTGTAAAGGTGCGCGCGAGGAAACGCTCCTCTCGCGCCGCTTTCTCCACGCGGGCAATCTCAATCAGATCGCTCCCCAATCCCAGTATCACCCGTCTCCTCCGTCTTCTTTTGTTTCCGTCTGGCGGCAATCATCCGGTAGGAGAGCTGCATGAGGCTCTCCGAGAGGTGCACATTCTCGACGAGCACATCCTCATCCACCTGGAGATCCGTGTGTGCAAAATTCCAAATCGCCTTGATACCGCAGCGACACAGCCACTTGGCGACCTCGATTGCGCGGTCTCTCGGAAGCGTCAGCGTCGCAATATCGATGGCGTTCTTCTCGAGATACGCCTCCAGATATTCCAGCGGGAAGACCTGCGCGCCCTGAATGGTTCTGCCGATTACTTCCGGATCGATGTCAAAAAGCGCTTTAACCTGAAATCCGCGCTTTGTAAAATTCTGATAATTTGCAAGCGCCTGTCCGAGATTCCCGGCGCCGATGATAATCAAATACTTTTGCTGGTCAATTCCAAGCAGTTTCCCGATTTCCGCATGCAAATGCGGCACATGATAGCCGTAACCCTGCTGTCCGAATCCGCCGAAGGTATTCAAATCCTGGCGTATCTGTGACGCTGTGACGTGCATGCGCGCCGCGAGATCGCTTGAAGAAATGCGCTCTACATTTTCCTCCAGTAAATCCGAGAGATAACGATAATAGCGCGGTAGGCGCTGAATGACCGCCGTGGATACTTTGTCTTTCAAGGCTTCACTTCCTGCTTTCCTGTGTCTTAAAACCCAGTTGCCGTTTGGCGCTTAAGTTTAAAGTATAGGGAGTTTTCTCTGCCTTGTCAATCCGACGGCATTTCGCTATACTACAGCGGAGTATTCATTGTAAATCTTGCGTGAAAATGGGGTGCTTATGATACTGAATGCCGCGCATTTAAAAAAGAGTTTTGTGGGGGAGACCGTCATTGACGACGCCTCCTTTTTCCTGAACGAACACGACAAGGCGGCGATTGTCGGTCCGAACGGTGCCGGAAAGAGCACGCTCCTAAATCTGCTGACCGGGGAGTTGCCGCGGGACGAGGGCGAAGTTACCCTGAAAAAGGAGCTACCATGGGCTATCTCCACCAGGACAACACGCTCGACTCCGAGCTCACCATCGAGGAGGAGCTGACCAAAGTCATTCAGCCGATTCTGGATCTCGAGGCAGAGCTGTCTCTCATGCAGCGGGAGATGAAGCACGCCGAGGGTGCCGCGCTCGAAAAACTGCTCGCCGCCTACACCGAGGCCGAGCACCGCTATGAGCTGATGGACGGCTATGCGGCGAGAAGCCGCGTGACCGGCATCATCCGGGGTCTCGGCTTCAGCGAGGCCGATGCAACGCGCCCCCTCTCCTCGCTCTCCGGCGGTCAGAAGACCCGTGTGTTTCTCGGCAAACTTCTGCTGGAACAGCCCGATCTGATTCTGCTCGACGAGCCGACCAACCACCTGGATCTCGAGAGCATCGAGTGGCTCGAGACCTATCTCATGAACTACGCCGGCGCAGTCCTGATTGTCTCGCACGACCGCTTCTTCCTAGACCGCATCGTCAATAAGATTTTTGACTTAAACCACGGCAAGGTGACAAGCTACGACGGCAATTACACGCAATTCACCGAGAAAAAGGAAGCACTCGCCGAAGCCGCCGCCCGCGCCTATGAAAACCAGCAGGCGGAGATCAAACACCAGGAGGCCGTGATTCAGAAACTCCGCGCCTTTAACCGGGAGAAATCGATTAAGCGCGCCGAGAGCCGCGAAAAAAACTGCTCGACAAGGTGGAGCGCCTCGACAATCCGTATGAAGCGAAAAAAAGGACATGGCGCTCTACTTTACGCCGGACGAGGTCAGCGGCAATGATGTGCTCTCGGTCGAGCACCTCAGCAAAGCCTTCGGCGACAATGTCCTCTTTTCCGACCTCAATTTCTCCTTAAAGCGCGGCGAACATGTCGCGATTATGGGCGGAAACGGCACCGGCAAGACCACGCTTCTGAAAATCATCAACGGTTTGCTTCCGCCGGACAGCGGCACGGTGACCCTCGGGACCAAGGTCTTCTGTTCCTACTACGATCAGGAGCATCAGGTGCTGCACCCCGAGAAAACACTCTTTGAGGAACTCCAGGACACCTGGCCGGACATGACCAACACCGAGGTCCGCAATATGCTCGCGGCCTTCCTCTTCACCGGGGACGATGTCTTTAAGCGCATCAAGGATTTATCCGGCGGCGAGCGCGGCCGCGTCTCACTCGCAAAACTCATGCTCTCGCACGCGAATTTTCTGCTCCTCGACGAGCCGACCAACCATCTCGACATGGAGAGCAAGGAAATCCTGGAGCGCGCCATCCGTGCCTTTCTGGGCACGGTGCTCTATGTGTCCCACGACCGCTATTTCATCAACCGCACCGCGACCCGCATTCTGAACCTGACCGAGCACTGTCTTGTGAACTATATCGGCAACTACGACTACTACCTCGAGAAAAAAGCCGATGCCGAACGCGCCGCGCTCCCGACAAACACGGTTGCGGCCGAGCAAGTTGAAAGCGATGCGCCGACAACGAGTGCCGACGACTATAAGACCCAGAAGGCGCAGAAAGCCGCCGAGAAAAAGCGCCGCGCCGAACTCGAGGCCTTAGAACAGCGCATCGCCGAACTCGAGGAAACGCTCCGCGGCATTGAAGAGGAGTTTTTGCTCCCCGAAAACCAGAGGGACGCCGCCGCTCTCCTCGCGATTCAAAAGCGAAAGGACAGCGCGGAAGAAGAACTCGCCGACTGCTATGAGCGCTGGGAAACGCTCGCCGACTGAGAACCGCCGAAGGAGATATTGCGATGAAACGTGTATTCAGCTTTGCCCTGGCCCTTTTTTTGATTCTCATACTGCTTGCAACCCTCATTGTGGGGCTCTTCGGCGGCCCCGACCGCGCCCCCCTGCTCCGCGCTCTGATTTTTATGGACATCACGATACCGGTCGTAATCTACGGCTTTTTGCTGATTACGCGTCACATAAGACGCTGACAAAAACCACTCATACCCACCTTTTCAGGCTAAGAGGACAAAAAGGACGACAGATCACTCTGTCGTCCTTTTTGTCCTCAGTTTCCGGTCCAGGCTCCGCTCGCATCGACGGTATAGCCATCCGGCGTCCTCTCGTCGCAATACATGACGCCGAACTTTTTCCCATACGCGCCCCAGCTGAAGCAGTACCATTTGTCGTTGATTTCATGCCAATCCGTCAAAATCGAACCGTTTTCCGGATCCAAGTAATACCAATTGCCGTCCGATGGATCGAGCAACCAACCCGTCTTCAAGTAGCCGTTTGCATCAAAATAGAAGCGTCCCTCGCTAATGCCGCCAGAGTCGGGAAGAAATACCCATCCGTTTCTCGGATAAGTGCCGTCCTTGTCTTTTGCTTTAAAATTGCCACCCTCAAGTAAAATGGGCTGTTCGGGATGCGGACTACTATCATTTGGCTGCTCTTTACGCATTTATAATCCAGTTGGCTGCTCGCTCTCTTGCCTGAATAAACGCAGAATAAATGCCCTCCCGATTGATCAGCTCGCTGTGTTTTCCCGCTTGCACTAATTTACCGTCATCAATTACCAAGATCTGATCGGCTTTTCTCACGGTAGTAAGTCTGTGCGCTATGGAAATCACTGTATGTCCTTTGGACAATTCCTCGATAGCCGCTAAAATCTCATGTTCATTTTCGGGATCAACGGAACTGGTCGCTTCATCCAAAAGAATAATCGAAGCATTTTTAAGTAATGCTCTGGCAATCGAAATCCGTTGCTTTTCTCCGCCGGAAAGGGAGCTTCCCCCCTCGCCTACCATGGTGTTATATCCCTCGGAAAGTTCCATGATGAAATTGTGGCAGCGCGCTTTTTTTGCGGCCTCCACTACTTCCTCGCGACTTGCATGCGGATTTGCAAAACGGATATTATTTTCTATGGTATCCCGGAAAAGATACACGTCCTGAAAAACGAGGGAAAGATTTTTAAGTAAACTCTCCACTTTATAATCTCGTAGATCCCTATTTCCCAATTTGATTGTACCGCTGTCCACATCGTAAAAACGGGATATCAAATTGATAATGGTCGTTTTTCCGGAACCGGAGGGTCCTACAATGGCTGTCTTTGACCCCTGCGGAATCGTAAATGACAGGTCTTTTAAGACCGGTTTTCTTTGGTCGTAGCTAAAGCTCACCTTGTCAAAGACAATATCTTGATTTTCCACGGTTTCCAAAGTACCGTCACTTATCTCGGGAATATCCAAAACCTCATCCAAATATTGCATATTGGCAGGATTTTTCACCATCAGAATTGCCGCATTTTCAAGCTGCTTTAGACCGCCGAAAATCATAAATCCGGCCGCCGAAACGGTGAGCGCCTGAGGTAATAAGACTTCGCCTTTTGTATAGAGATAGCAGGAAAACAAGGTAACAAGCAAGCTCGATAGATTGATAACAGTAGAAAAAATTCTCGCATAGACAACAAAAACCATCTCAAAATGTACTTGAGAAAGCCGGAGCTCCTCAGAAGAATTCTTCAATTTGGAATGCACTTCTTCCACAACTCCGGCATCCGCAAGCGGAAAACTGCGGAGTACGGGAATACCGCTGATGCTGTCAACGAGGGCGTCTCCAACTTTGGTAATTGCAGCGTGTTCCCGAGCTATCTCTTTCTTTGCTTGATTTACCATAAGAATTACACAGAGCCAAATAAGAGCTAAGCAAATTAGGGTTAAAATTCCGATTTTAGAATTTATACCAAACATACCTACCAAAAGGAAAAAGGATATTGAAATACCGGAAACAGTAAAGTCTATACTCATTGACGAGTAGTTTTCAAGACTTTTCATGACATTGGTAAAAGCTGACATGATTCTTGAAAGACTCTGTTCTGCAAAGTATCCCATAGGAGCTTTTTTTAGCCTTTCACCGACTGCAAGTCGGTAATCCTTGAAAATACCAAAGAAAACACCATCGCTGAGACTGCTTTTCGCCCACCCCGTCAGAAAATTGAAAAGGAAGGAAGCAAACAACACGCCGAAAATCGTCCGAATATGCTTCCCGGTAGTCTCATTCATCCAACCAAATGCAAGGAAGAGCGCGCAAAAGCCAAACAATATGGACGCATTTTGCAGAAAAATAAGGAACACTCCCGCCCTGAGGCGATTTTTATAGCGCCCTGCCATTTTAAATGACAATCTAATAAACTCCATCTCTTACTCCTCTCCTAAATATTGTCTCCAAAGACTTGCATAGAGCGGCTCCTGCAACAGCTCATCATGCCTTCCCTTGGCTATGATTTGGCCTTTATCAATTAAAATGATCTGATGGGCCTGCTTGATGGTATTCAGCCTATGCGCAACGATCACAAGGTTCTTTCCCTTTACGAGATGAGAGATTGCTTCTTGAATGAGCGCTTCGTTTTCCGGATCAGCGTAAGCGGTCGCTTCGTCTAAAATAATGGTTGAGGCAGGCTTCAGGATGGCTCTGGCAAGGGTTATACGTTGGCGTTCACCGCCTGACATTGCGCCACCTGCAACGCCCGCTTTGGTTTCATATCCCCCGGGAAGCGCCATGATGAATTCATGGCAATGAGCAGCTTTTGCGGCTCTTATGATTTCATCCTCGCTTGCGTCGGGCTTGCCGAGACGAATATTATCCCTGATACTTACATCAAACAGGAAGTTATCTTGAGAAACGAAGGAAATCTCTTCGGCAAGCTGATGAAACGGTATTTTCTTTGTATCCACACCGCCAAGAGAAATCACACCTGACGCCGGATCCCAAAAGCCAGCCAAAAGCTTTGCAATCGTGGATTTTCCTCCGCCGGAAGGACCGACAAGCGCGGTTACTTCTCCCGGCTTCGTTTCAAAGGAGATCTTATGCAACACCTCAGTGCCATCGTGATAAGAAAAACTTACATCCGTAAATTTAATCCCCTTATTGTTATCGATAGCTGCTCTCTTGTCAGGATCAGGACGCTTTTGGGCAGGCATGTCAAGCAACTCCTGTATTGAAACCCAGGTATTGGAGGCCATCTGAAAGAGTTCAAAACTCATCATGATTGCCAAGGCCTGCGGAAGAATGGAAATCGGCAGAATAAGCGATAAGAGCAGGGTTTCTATACCGATTTCCCCCTTTCCGTATAAATAAAATGCAAAAGGCATACTCACAATTTGCGGCGTCATCATTGCCGCAGTCATCAAGGCTTTGCCCAACCAACTTTGCTTCCACCACTTCATTGTGGAAAAATGATAGAATTTTACTGCATCCGCAAATTTTCCGTAAGAAGCCTTATCTTGTGCAAACGCTTTGATTACAGGGATTCCGCGAACATATTCAGCACTTCTATCCGCAACATTGGCATAGCTCGACAACCAAACAGCCATCCTACTGCGGTATTTATGCATCATTGTCGCCATTCCTATAAGAACAACAGGTAGAGGAACGAAAATCGACAATCCTATACGCCAATCCAAGCAAAATAAAATGATCACACAAAGGATTGGATGTAAAAGACGGCTTGGCAGCTCCGGCATGGTATGAGCTACCCAATCTTCCATATCCGCTACCCGGTCCATAATGATTACCTTGATTTTTCCCACGGGATTATCCACCAAGTATCCCATGGGAATTACTTTTAACTTCTCGAATAGCGTCTGCCGAAGCTTTTCCAATATAGAAAAGGACGTCTTATGCGAAATAGTTGTGCTGAGGCCGGTAAGCACAAAATAAAGCAGTAACGAGCCCATTGCCAAAAAGCGTATCGCAGAAGTTCATCAAAACCGATCGAGCTGCCTCCGGCTCTTTTTATAAGCCATGCGGCAGCGTAAGCGCTAAAGAAATAAGTGGCGAAACTGAAAATCTCTCCGAGGCAAGCAAAAATGACAGAAAGCCGCATTCTGCCCTTGTACTCCGGAGCAACACTCATGAGCGCTTTGGTTAAACCATCCATGCTGATTTTAGCTTGCTTTTCACTTTGCGCAACATCACTTTCGATCCGCTGCATAATTTCCTGCGGAACGTCAAGATTCAGACTCTCGACCTCTTTTATTAACGCTTCATCCTGCCCTAGCTTCGTACCGCCCGAAGTACGTTTAAGCATTTCATCACGATGTTTTTTCTTCTCCATATAATTTATCCTCATGTTTTAGTTTTGACTAACTAGCAATCAAAAAAATTATTTGATTTTGCCTTTGTCATAACCATCAATAAACAGCTTTACTGTATTCAGAAAGAACTCTCTGTTCCTCACAAAGCTATCCCTTGCTCCATCCAGAATTTCACATCCTAGCACAATCGTGTTTATAAGAAATATCAAAAAGTCGTTGCGAAAATACTTGTATACATCCTCTCTTGCCCCTTTCACTCCGCTGTAGCTCGCTTTTAAGGACTCCTCAACCAAGATCGGGAACAAAGATCTCAACTCTTCATTGTTTTTCATAGATTGTAGATATATGGCATATACGCTCATAAGCTCACTTTCACCGAGCATTTTATCGACAATCATCTGTGCCACCGCATTTCCATCCAGTTCCCCCGAATAGGACGATAAAAATTCATTGATTTTCTCAATCCGATAAGCCATGCCCTCCCGCATTAGATCATGTAATATTTCTACCTTGTTTTTGTAATGGTAATATACACCTCCTCTTGAAAGGGATGTTTCGGTGATAATATCCTCCATTACCGTGTCAGCAAACCCTTTGCTCAAAAAGACCTTTCTAGCCGCATCTAAAATCTCTTTTTTCCTGATTTGACCGGCTTTCTGTTTTTTCTCTTCCAAAAATAGATTTCTCCTCGTAGTAAAAAAAACCGACAACTTTGTCGGTTTTATTGTAGCACCAAGTTTTGATAGAGTCAACTAACATTCCCATGTTTACTCTATTATCCTGAAATCAAAAAAGAGCAAAGGGACGGCAGAGTCACTCTGCCGTCCCTTTGCTTAGGCTACACGGACTTTGAATCCGCTGACGTACTTTCATCGATACGCGATCAGTGTGCCTTTTTGTCGTGGTGCTTATCGGTCGGATTTGTATCCTCCGCCTGTGCTACCGCCTGCTGTGTGGGTTCCGCTTCCGCCGGTGCCTGCTTGATTCCCTCTGTGCACACATTGGCGTGCTCCAGGCCGGTCACATTGAGGTTCCGGTTCACCTTCGCGTCATAGGTGCCTGCGCGCATAATCTCGCCGAGATCGATGCCCGTGGTCTCCTTCATCGACTCGAAGAGCTTGCCCATGACGACGGGGACATTCGAAGCAAGCTGTGACACACCGTTCTCGTTGCTGCCGCTGCCGCCGATGATTGTGATCTTATCAATCTGTGCGAGCGGCTTCGCAATCTCACTTGCAATCTCCGGGAGCACCTTGATCAGCATCTCCGCCATTGCGGCATTGTTGTACTTCTGGTAAGCCTCAGCCTTCTTTTCCATGGCCTCGGCCTCCGCAAGACCCACGGCTCTTCTCGCCTCAGCCTCCGCCTTACCGCGGAGCGCAATACCGCTTGCCTCTGCCTCGTACTTCGCGCGGATACCGCTGGCCTCCTGCTCTGCGGCGTACTTCGCCGCCTCGGCGACGGCCTTTTTCGCCTCTGCCTCTCTCTCCTGCTCGTACTTTCTCGCCTCTGCCTCTCTCTGGCGCTTTGCGAGCTCTGCGGCAGCCGCCTGCTCCACGCGGTACTTCTCGGCATCCGCCTTTTTGTTGATTTCAGCGTCAAGTGCCTGCTGCATGACCGCAACTTCCTGCTTCTTCAGCTCGGAGTCGCGCTCTGCCTTTGCAATCGCGGCATTCACCGTGGCAATCTGGATATTCTTCTCCTGTGCCTGCTTCTGAATCTCGTAAGCGGCATCCGCCTCTGCCTTCTTCGTATCGGAAATGACCTTCAGTTCCGACTGGCGAATTGCGAGTTCGTTGTTCTTCTGCGCAATCTCGGTATCCGCCTGTACGCGCGCATCGTTCGCGGCCTTGTTTGCCTCAGCCTGCGCAATCGCAACGTCGCGGTCCGCCTGCGCCTTCGCAATCGCGGCATCCTTCTTGATCTTCGAAGTGTTGTCCGCACCGAGGTCGTTGATGAGCCCCTTCTCGTCCGTCACGTTCTGGATGTTGCAGGAGAGAATCTCGATGCCGAGCTTCTCCATATCGGCAGCCGCCTTCATCATCACCTGATCCGAGAAGGAATCGCGGTTCGTGTTGATGTCCTTTAAGGTCAGCGTGCCGATGATTTCACGCATATTACCCTGCAGGGAGTCCTGTAAATCCATGGCAATCTGCTCGGGTTTCTTATTCAGGAAGTTGCGGGAGGCCTTTTCAATGCCCTTGCTGTCCGGCGCGATTCTGACCTTCGCGACCGCATCCACATTGACGTTGATAAAGTCCGTCGTCGGCACCGACTGCTCGGTCTTGATATCGACCGTCATCTGGCCGAGGTAAAGCACGTCAAGGCGCTCAAGGAACGGAATCTTGACGCCTGCGCGGCCGATTAAAATCTTCGGCGTCTTCCGGTAGCCCGAGATGATGAATGCCTTGTCCGGCGGTGCTTTGACGTAACCGGAGAGTACGACGATCAGAAAGAAAACAACGAGGATAACAGGAACAAGGGTGCGAAGCAATGCAAGATCCATGGCAAAATCCTCCTTTTCTCAAATGACTGTGCCGTTGCCGAAACGTTCTCTTTACTTCTTGCGGTGAATGAGTTCCTCTCTGCCCGGTCCGTTCGAGACCATCGTAATCGGCACGCCGATTTCTTTCTCGATGAACTCGACATACTTTCTGCAGTTCTCCGGTAACTCCTCATAGCGCGTGATGCCGCGGATATCCTGCTTCCAGCCCGGCAGCACCGTGAGCACCGGCTTGCAGCGCTTTAAGAGCGGGGTGACCGGGAAGTAGTCAATGACCTTGCCGTCGAGCTCATAGCCCGTGCAGACCGGAATCTCGTCGAGATAGCCGAGCGCATCCAACACCGTGAGCGCAACCTCCGTGCTGCCCTGGACGCGGCAGCCGTAGCGGGTCGCGACCGCGTCAAACCAACCGACGCGACGCGGTCTTCCGGTGGTCGCACCGTACTCGCCCTTGTCGCCGCCGCGCTTTCTGAGTTCCTCTGCCTCGGTCTCGTCGAGAATCTCGGAGACAAACTCACCTGCGCCGACCGAACTCGAATAAGCCTTCGTGACCGTCACAATGTCCTTTAACTCATAGGGCGGGAACGCCGCACCGACCGCCGCAAAGGCTGCCGTCGTGTGCGAGCTCGTGACCATCGGGTAAATGCCCTGATCCGGGTCCTTGAGCGATCCGAGCTGGCCCTCGACGAGGACGGTCTTGCCCGCGCGAAGTGCCTCGGCGAGGAAAGCGCCCGTATCCGCGAGATAGGGGGCAATCGCCTCGCGGTACTCCGCCAGCGTCTGCATAATCTCATCCGCCTTCAGCGGCTCCTGATGATAGAGGTGCACAAAGAGGGCATTCTTAATGGTGCAGATGTTTTCGACCTTCTCGCGCAGCGCCTCTTCGTCGAAGAGCTCAGCCGCCTGAATGCCGATTTTCGCGTACTTATCCGAATAGAACGGCGCGATGCCGGACTTTGTGGAACCGAAGGCCTTACCCGCGAGGCGCGCCTCCTCGTAGCTGTCCTGTAAAATGTGATAGGGCATCAAAAGCTGAACACGGTCGGAAACCAGAATCTTCGGTGCCGGCACGCCCTGCGCCTCGATCGCCGCGAGTTCCTTCACGAACGAGGGAATGTGGAACGCGACACCGTTGCCGATGACATTGGTGATATTCTCGGAGAACACACCCGACGGCAAGAGGTGCAGCGCAAATCTGCCGTAGTGGTTGATAATCGTGTGACCTGCGTTTGCACCGCCCTGGAAGCGCACCACAATGTCTGCATCCTGCGCGAGCACATCCGTAATCTTTCCCTTGCCTTCATCGCCCCAGTTGGCGCCGACAATTGCTTTGACTGACATATGATAAACTCCTCTCTCTTTTCGTCCCTTAGACCTGAATCTCGGCCTTTTCGCCGAGTGCATCCTGATTCTCCTTGAGCAGCGGATTCACCACTTCGTTCAGGTAATCCGTGACCTGCTCCGCACTTCTGCCGATGTAGCGCTCCGGCTGCATGGTCTTCTCGAGATCCGCTAGATTCAGGTGAAACGAAGGTTCTGCGGCAATCAGCGCGAGAAGGTCGTTGTCCTTGCCCTCCGCCTTCACATGCTGTCCGGCAATCATCGAGAGCTCGCGAATCTTCTCGTGCAGTTCCTGGCGGTCGCCGCCCGCCTTGACCGCGTCCATCATGATGTTCTCGGTCGCCATAAACGGAAGCTCTGCCATGAGGCGCTTCTCAATGACCTTCGGGTAGACCACGAGGCCATCCACGACATTCATGTACAGGTGGAGGATGCCGTCGATTGCGAGGAAGCCCTCCGGAATCGAGAGGCGCTTGTTCGCGGAGTCGTCGAGCGTGCGCTCAAACCACTGCGTGCTCGCGACGAGCATCGGGTTCATCACATCGCTCATCACATAGTTTGCGAGACTCGCCATGCGCTCGCAGCGCATCGGGTTACGCTTGTAGGCCATGGCCGAGGAACCGATCTGGCTCTTCTCAAACGGCTCCTCGACTTCCTTCAAGTGCTGCAGGAGGCGGATGTCGTTCGAGAACTTGTGCGCGCTCTGGGCAATGCCCGCGAGCACATTCAGAACGCGGGTGTCAATCTTCCGCGAGTAAGTCTGGCCGGAGACCGGGACACAGGCTGAGAAGCCCATCTTCTCCGCAATCATCGGATCGATCTTCTTAATCTTCTCTTCGTCACCCTCAAAGAGCTCCTTGAACGAAGCCTGGGTGCCCGTGGTACCCTTGCAGCCGAGCAGTTTCATGTTCACGAGCACATGGTCGAGATCCTCGAGATCCAGAAGCAGTTCGTTGATCCAGAGCGTGGCGCGCTTTCCGACCGTGGTCGGCTGCGCCGGCTGGAAATGGGTAAAGGCGAGGGTCGGGAGATCCTTATACTTCTCCGCGAAGTTTGCGAGCTCCGCGACGACATTCAGAAGTTCGCGGCGCACTATGCGGAGCCCTTCCGTCATGAGGATGATGTCCGTGTTATCGCCCACGTAACAGCTGGTCGCACCGAGGTGGATAATGCCCTTTGCGCTCGGGCACTGCTTGCCGTACGCGTAGACATGACTCATCACATCGTGGCGCACTTCGCGCTCTCTCTCGCCTCTGCGACTTCGTAGTTGATGTCCTCGGCGTGTGCCTTTAATTCCGCAATCTGCTCCTCCGTAATCGGAAGTCCGAGTTCCCTCTCTGTCTCTGCGAGTGCAATCCAGAGTTTTCTCCAGGTGCGGAACTTCTTCTCCGGCGAAAACAAATACTGCATCTCCGCCGAGGCGTAGCGCTCGGAGAGCGGACTCAGGTATTTATTGTATTCTTTTTGCATATGCGGTCTCCTTCTTGTTCAGATTGGCAGACTACTCCAATTTCCATAAACAGTATATATTTTAGCACGAATACAGGTTTAACTCCAGTCCCACTGCATACAGGAAACATGCTCCATCGAGCCGCTCCGTAACAGATAGCCCTCCCCGTCCCACTGCACACAGAAAACATACTCCACCGTGCCGCTCCGTGACAGACAACCCACCCCGGTCCCACTGCATACAGGAAACATGCTTCATCGAGCCGCTTCGTGACAAACAGCCCGCCCTAGACCCACTGCATACAGGAGATATACTCCGAAGCGAGACAGCCTCTCCCGGATTCCCACGCGCAAGCGTTCATAGGCGAATGTCGCATACAAAAAAGCACGCCGTAAAGCGTGCTTCTCCGACATTTCAAAATGTTATCCGAGACTTTCTATCCCTCTTCGCAAGAGCCGTGAGAACGAAAGCACTACTCCGCCTTTTCCTCCGAGAACGAACGGAAACCTCTCTGTCACCGCGGTTCTTTGACGACTGCCTCCCGCTTTGTTCTGCCCGATACGCTTTGTCGCAATCAAGAACACACTTCGGATGAATCACGGACTCACTTTTCTTTCAGCAGCGGTACGGCCGCGCGCGGCAGTATGCCCTGCATCGCGGCGAGCGCCACGCCGTAATTGGTAATCGGAATCTCCGCATTGCGGCTCTCTCGAAAGCGCGATAAGAGTTCCGTATCCCCGAGCATACAGGCGCCGCAGTGCACCACCAGCCGTATCTCTTTTTCGCGCAAGTCCTCCGGGAACTCGTGGCCGGAGCTGAAATAAAAGCGGAGTTTTTTCCCCGCGGCCTTTTCGAGTAGCTTCGGGAGCTTCACCGTGCCGATGTCCTTACATTGTCTCTTATGGGTGCAGCCCTCCGATATCAAAACGGCGTCGCCGTCCCGTAGCTTCCCGATTGCCGCCGCACCGATTAACGCCTCTTCGAGCACACCGCTCTGCCGGGCCAGCAACATGCTGAAGGAACTGAGCGGCTGCTCCGCGGGAATGCAGGCTGCGACTTCGGCAAAAGCCTGCGAATCCGTGATAATGAGAGCCGGAGGCTCACGAAGGGCCGAGAGCAGGGCAGGCAGTCCCTCCGGCTGACAGAGAACGGGAAAGGCGCCGCCGTCCAAAAGCTCTCGCACCGCCATCTGCTGCGGCAAAATGAGCGACCGCGCGGCGCGGATTCATCCTGCGGACAGACAAGGACGACTGTATCACCGAGCGCAACAAGATCCATGAGCAGCGCCTTCTTTTCCGCCTTACGCGGTAGCATACCGATGGCAGTCTTTACTTCCTCTATGCCCTCCCCGCTCACGGCGGAACATAGATAAATGTCTTTTACCTTGGCCCCGCAGCGCGTAAGAAGCTCTGAAACGTAAGCCACAGACTCTGCGCGCTCCTTTTCCGTGAGCGCCTCCGCCTTGGTGATAACCGCGAGGAGCGGAATCCCCTTTGCCGCGAGCTCGCGAAACAGCTGCTCTTCGGCCGCTCCCGCCTCTTTTTTTTTCCGCGAGACAGAGAATGGCCGCGTCACAGCGCTTTTGCATCTCCTCGGCGCGCCGCACACGTTCTCTGCCGAGTTCCCCTTCGTCATCGATGCCCGGGGTGTCGATTAAGGTGATAGGCCCGAGCGGCAGTATCTCCATGGTCTTTTTGACCGGGTCCGTGGTCGTTCCCGGTGTGTCCGAGACCAGTGCTGCTTTCTGCGCGGAAAGCGCGTTAAAAAGACTTGACTTACCCGCATTTCTCGCGCCGAAAATACCGATACAGGCGCGAAATTTTTCGCTAGCTCCGAATTCTTCCATGCGCTGCTTCCTCTCTGATTTCTTTCTGTCTTTATTTCTTTCTGTCTTAATTTCTGTCTCTCTTGATTTCTGTCTTTCCGACTCCCGGCTTTCTTGAGCCTGTCTTTCTTCGCTCCGCATGATTCTCGTATGCTTCCGAAAAAAGGCGGATGAGCCTTCCGCCCATCCGCCTTCTCTCAGGTAAATCGCTTATTTCTCATACATAAAGTCATAGAGCTTCTCGGCGGAGTCAATGACGCGCGCGCCGTAGTCCATCACATCGTCATAGTCCATCTCGATAATCTTCTTATTCTTGATTGCGGGCACATCCTGCACCACCTGATTTTCGCTGAGCGAAGCGACCGCGTTGACATCCGCCGCCGCAAAACGATCCGAGCGGACATAGACAATCACATCCGGATTCATCGAAATCAGATTTCGAGCGTGAGGCCGTTGCCGCCCTTCTCGAGCACATTCTCTGCGTTCAGCGTCTTTAACATGCAGCTGCTCATCTTCGAGTTGAAGCCCGCAAAGGTGCCGTCCGTATAACCGGCCATAAAGAGCACCTTCTTCGGCTCTCCCTTCTGGTTGCTGACCTTTGTTAGCAGCGCATCGATTCGCTTGTCAAGTTCCGCCGCATAGGCATCCGCCTTCTCCTGCACATCGAAGATTTTGCCGATGTTGCGGACATCTTCCGGAATGTTCTTGAGCGACTGGTCAATCGAAGCACTCGCGAGTTCGGTGTAGACCGGAATGCCGAGTTCCTGATAGGACTGCACCGTGCCGATTGCCGTGTCGGTGAACATGAGAGGCCCCTTGCCGAGAATCAGATCCGGCTCGAGCGCAAGTATGCTCTCCTTCGAGACCGACTTCTTGTCGCCGAGACTCTTTAAGGAGGCAATCTCGGTCGCAATATCGCCCTTTAACGCATTGTCATTGTCAAAGACCGCGACAATCTTATCTTTTAACCCGAGCTTAATCAAGAGCTCGGTCATTGAGAGCTGCGTCGAGAGTACGCGCTCCGGTGCATGGGCATAGCTCATCTCGACTTCTTTTCCCTCGGCATCGTAAATCTTGAGCGTCAGGGGATAAGCGGTCTTTGCAGCCGCACTGTTCTTCGCCTCAGTGCTGCTCTCTGCAGAAGCAGCGCTCTCGCTACCTGCCTTGGTCGCTGTCTCCGAAGCGTTTGCGGCGCTCGTCTCGGAACTCGCTGCCTTTTGTCCGCAAGCGGTAATCATCAGTGCCGCCGCGACTGCCGCGAGCGGTAAAAGCATGGTCTTTTTCTTCATAGCCCTTCTCTTTCTGCGGGATTTCCGCGCTAAACTTATGTTGCCTTACGCTGTTGTCAGAGATACTGAATCATGAGCTTTCCGTCAATGGGACTCGGGTATACCGCTGCCTCGACATCAAAAATACGCCGCAGGGTATCGGGTGTCATGACTTCTTCCGGCGCGCCGCTCTCCACGATTTGGCCCTGGCGCATGAGATACAGATAGTCGCAGTACTGGGCGGCCAGCCCGAGGTCGTGCAGTGCCGCGAGCACCGTGATGCCGAGGTCTTTGATGATGGACAGAATTTCAAGCCTGTAGCGAATGTCCAGATGGTTTGTCGGCTCATCCAGTATCAGCACCTTCGGGTTTTGCGTGAGCGCACGCGCCAATACAACGCGCTGCTTCTCTCCGCCCGAGAGCGACTGAAAGTTCCGGTCTCGGTAGTCTCTCATGCCGACCTTCGAAAGCGCCTCGAGCGCTGCCTCATAGTCCCTATCCTTTTCACGATCTAGGAGCGTGTGAAACGGATAGCGCCCCATCAGCGCAATGTCCATGACCGTATAGTCAAAATTAATCTGATTGAACTGCCCCATGACAGCCATGCGGCGCGCGATCTTTTTTCCCGAAAAGCGGGCGATGTCCTCACCGTCGAGCCGCACCGTGCCGCTGTCCGTCTTCTGGGTCTTATAAATCGCGCGGAGCAAGGTGGTCTTACCGCTCCCGTTTGCGCCGAGGAGGGCCGAGAACTTGTGCTCCGGCACATCGAGCGTCACGTTTTTCACAATGGATTTTCCGGCGATCGAGACCGCGATGTTTTCTGCTTCCAGTCTCATTTATCTGCCTCCGAATCCGTAGCGTTTCCGCACCATTACATAGACAAAGAAAGGGGCACCGATTAAGGCCGTGAAATACCGACGGGCAGCTCCGTGTTCGGCAGTAAACTCCGCGCAAGCGCATCGACCCAGAGCATGAAGAGGCCGCCGGAAAGCGCTGCGACCGGCAAGAGTCTTCGATGTGCCGTGCCGACCAGGGCCCGCGCGAGATGCGGGATGATGAGCCCCACAAAGCCTATGGTGCCGCAGGCCGAAATCAGAGCGCCCGTGAGCAGCGAGAGCACCAGAAGGTACACGAGGCGGCAGCGAAAGGTATCGATGCCGATTGTGACAGCCGCCTCTTCGCCGAGCAAAAGGCCGTCCAAAGTCCTCGCCTGACTCATGAAAAAGAGCGTGGCCGCCGCGACAATCACGGCAACGAGCCCGATATTCTTCCAACCGGCGCGGGTCAGCGCGCCCATGGTCCAGAACTTAATCGACAGCACACCCTCGGAATTGCCCGCGACCGCAATGATGAAATTGGAAAAGGCAGTGAGCAGCGCATTCACGATCATGCCGGCGAGAATCAGCTTGACCGAGGTGGTTTTGCCGTCCGCCGAGGCAAGGGCCAGCACCAGAAAGCAGGCAAGACCCGCGCCGAGAAACGCCCAGAAGCCCGACACAATGCCGACGCCGAGAAACAGAGAGCCCGTTGCGCCGAGCGTCGCTCCGGCCGACACCCCGAGAATATAAGGGTCAGCCATTGGATTCTGCACGACCGCCTGCATCACGCAGCCGCAGAGCGCAAGACCGCTCCCCGCGAGAAAACCGAGGATAATTCTCGGCACCCGGATTTGCCAGACAATTTGCTCCATCGAAACCGGTATGCTGCTTCCGCTTTGTCCGAAGAGATGGCGCTGTAAGACAGCCCAGGTTGTTTCGACCGGAATTCGCACCGCACCCATACAAAGCGTGACGACTGCCGAGGCCAGCGCCGCGAGTATCAGGCAGAGAACCAGCCATTTTGTTTGTCTCGTAGCGTATACCTCCTTTTTCTTTGATTAGGATTGACTACCGATAGACTATCTTAACTTACTGTTTCTCTCTTGTCCAACAAAACAGAGCATCCGCAGAGCGCCAAATCTTTAGAAGCGGAAGTCCCGGCGGTTCGAAGCGTAAATCTCTTTGATATTCTCCGCAGCGATCGCGCGGCTTCTCTCATTCGGGATGCTCGTGAGCTCGGTTTCAACGAGCGCCTTGCCGGTCTCCCTGGTCTCCTCGGACGCATAGTCGGTCAGGTATTCCGCGAGCGTCATGAGTGCGTTCGGATGGCAGCAGTTGTGAATCTGACCGCTCTTTAAAAGACTCATGAAGCGGTCGCCCGTGCGACCCTCGCGGTAGCAGGCCGTGCAGAACGAAGGCAGGAAACCGTCCCGCATGAGCCAGAGCAGCACTTCATCCAGGGTTCTCTGATCCGAGACGTCGAACTGCTCGGTATCGTGCACTCTCTCCTCCTCCGCATAGCCGCCGACCGAGGTGCGGGAGCCGCCCGAAATCTGCGAGATGCCGACCCGGAGCGCCTTGCCGCGCACCGCCTCCGACTCGCGGGTCGAGATAATCATGCCCGTATAGGGAACCGCGATGCGGATGCAGGCAATAATCTTCAGGAAGGTCTCATCGTCGATGCCGTTCTCAAACTTGCTCGGGTCAATGTCGTCCGCCTTTTTGAGGCGCGGCACGCTGATGGTATGCGGTCCCACGCCGTGAACGGCTTCCAGATGTTCCGCGTGCATCAAAAGTCCCGCGAATTCATAGCGGTACTTGTCGAGCCCGAAGAGCACGCCGATTCCCACGTCGTCGATGCCGCCCTCCATCGCGCGGTCCATGGCCTCGGTGTGGTAGCGGTAGTCGTGCTTCGGGCCGGTCGGGTGCAGTGCCTCATAGCTTTCCTTGTGGTAGGTCTCCTGGAATAAGATATAGGTGCCGATGCCGGCATCCCGGAGTTTCCGGTAATTTTCGACCGTGGTCGCCGCGATGTTCACGTTGACGCGGCGTATATCCCCGTTTTTATGGTGGATGCCGTAAATCGTTTGGATGCACTCTAAGATATAGTCAATCGGATTGTGCAGGGGATCCTCACCCGTCTCAAGCGCAAGGCGCTTGTGTCCCATATCCTGGAGCGCAATGACCTCCTGCCGCACTTCTTCCTGCGTCAGCTTTTTCCGCTTGATGTGCTTGTTTTCCGCATGGTAGGGACAGTAGGTGCAGCCGTTCACGCAGTAGTTCGAGAGGTAGAGCGGCGCAAAGAGAACGATGCGGTTTCCGTAAAAGGCGAGCTTGATTTCCTCCGCCATTTCATCATCTCGGCATTTTTTTCGGGAAGATCGCACGCCAATAAGACCGAGGCTTCTCGGTGCGTGAGTCCCTCACAGCGGACTTTCCCGCCCTCATACTTGGGGCGCGCCTTTTCGAGTATGCGATCGATCAGTTCTTCGTTGTGTTTGTTTTCCTCCGCGTAGCGAAGGGTCTCTAAGATTTCTTCGTGGGAAATAAACTCCTCTGCCGAAAGCGAGGCAGGGTTATAAGATGTGCTTGCAGATATAGCCATGAAGGGTTTCCTTTCTTGCGGTTCGGTGTTTTCCGTTCCGTTCAGATTGAAATTGTATTGGGGTACTATTCGAGCGCCGATGGCGAAGGGAGCGGTTTCACGTCCCCGCGTGTCTCGGTCAGCCGATAGCCTATGGATTCCATGCGCCGGTTTAAACAGGAGCGGCAGGCTGCCGACTCATCTCCGGTGCAGATTTTGTTGTCGTAGAGCAGATATTTTTTCCGGACTTCGACCGGAGACAGATTGGGCATCACGACATTTGCCCCCGCCTGTATGCCCATCTCCCGGCCGAGCGGGTGAATGGTGCCGAGCGCGGTCGTAGCCGGCAGTAAGAGATTCGGCTGCAAAATCCGGAGCAAAGAGAGCAAAAAGAGGGTCTGATGCAAATCCCCCTGTTTCTCGTCCCGGAACACGGTCGCGTGCTGCGGAATAAAAGGACCTATGCCGCACATGGCGGGCTTGAATTCCTGAATAAAGCGGAAATCCTCCGCTAGCGTCTCAACCGTCTGTCCGGGCGAGCCGACCATAAAGCCGCAGCCCACCTGATAGCCTATGCGCTTCAAGTCCTCGAGACAGTTTATCCTATGGCGGAGCGAGAGTTCCGCCGGATGCAACTCCGGTAGTGCGCCTCATCCGCGGTCTCATGGCGGAGGAGATAGCGCTCCGCCCCCGCATCAAAGAGCCGCTGATAGCTCTCGTGCGTCCGTTCGCCGATCGAGAGCGTAATCGCGCAGTCCGGGTGCTGCGCCTTGATGGCGCGGACAATACGGACAAGTCTGTCATCGGTAAAGTACGGGTCTTCACCGCCCTGCAAGACGAAGGTGCGAAATCCGAGCCGGTAGCCCTCCATACAGCAGAGGAGTATATCCTCCTCCGAGAGCCGGTAGCGCTCCGCCTCCGCGTTGCTCCGCTGCAGACCGCAGTAATGACAGTCGTTCTTACAGTAACTCGTGAACTCGATGAGCCCCCGCGTGAACACCTGATCCCCGTAAATTTGTTTTCGGAGCCGCACCGCTCTCTCGGCTGCCTCCTTCCGGAGTGCCTCCGTCTCGGCCCCGATTAATTCCGCATATTCCGAAAAAGTAAGCCCCCGCTCCCGCTCCAATTTGTCGAGCAGGACGAGGGCTCTCTCGTCAGCGCTTCGCATAGGCAGTCTTGACACTCACATGCGGCAGATTCCCGACCTTACCGGCGAGTTCCGCAATCGTGTTCTCCGGCGCGTCGAGGGCAATCGCCATGAGGCTTATATTCTTCTTTTCGTACGGCAGTCCCATGCGCCCGATGATATAACTCCCGTAGCTGTGCAACAGCTGATTCAGGGGCTCCGCGCTGTCTCTGTCCTCCACGATGATACTCATCACCGCAATTCTGGTCTCTTCCAAATGCTTCCTCCTTACTCGCCCAGCAGTTCCTCCGGCTTTAAGGAGCCGATGCCGAGGCGCTTGTAAATTTCGAGATAGGCCTCTCGCACATTGCCGAGATTCCGACGGAAACGGTCCGCATCCAGGCGCTCGTGCGTATCTCTGTCCCAGAGGCGCATATTGTCCGGCGACAGAGCCCCGGTCAGTACCACTTCCTCCTTGTTTTTGCCGAAGGCAAGCGAGAGGTCGATTAAGTCCACCCGGCGCTCCGCAAGGTAGGAAATCAGAATCTCGTTGATGCGGAAGGCGAGCTGTGTCATCTTCCGCAAGTCCTCCTCTTTGACCAGTTCGAGCGCAAGCGCGTCATAGCCGTTTAAGAAATACCGCTGCCCGCCGTCTTTCCGGTTCCGGAGCTCCGCCGTGGGGCGCGAGAGCGCCTTGCCCTCTGCCACGCCGGTTCTCTCCGCAAAACTGCCCGCGCTGAAATTTCGCACCACGAGATCAAAGGAATAACGATGCACGGCGCGGAAACTTAATTCCCGCGCCGAAATCTCTTCCAGAAAGCTGTCCGTATCCCCTTGGTCTCGAGATGGCGAAACAGGCTGGCTGTCATGCGGCTCGCGACGATGCCCTTGTCGGCGACGGTCTCGGTTCTGCCGTCCGCATCCGCGACCTGATCCAGCCATTCGACGAGGGTCACGCCCTCGGTGTCCGTCGCATAGCACCGCGTCACAGCTGTGCCGCCGATACTCTCTCTCTTCTCCATCCCGTCTTTCCTCTTAAACCTGTAAACTTGCGGCAATCACATCCGCCATGGTATAGCACCCCGGCTTCTGTCCCGCGAGAAACTTTGCCGCCTCGACCGCGCCCTGCGAGAAAATGCGGCGCGAGTACGCGCGGTGGCTTAAAGTCAACACCTCGTCATCGCCCGCGTAAATCACATCGTGGTCGCCCGGAATCGTGCCGCCGCGCACTGCGGAAATGCCGATCTCGTCCTGCTCCCGCGCCGTGTGGCGCGACTCGCGGTCATACACATAATGAAAGCGCTCATCGCAGGCCGCGTTGATCTCATCCGCAATCGCGAGCGCGGTGCCGCTCGGGGCATCGACTTTTCTTCTGTGGTGCTTCTCGACAATCTCAATGTCAAAGCCCTTCGCCGCGAGCACATTCGCCGCTTCCGCCGCGAGCTTCATCAGAAGATTCACGCCGAGCGACATATTTGCGCTCCGAAGAATCGCCACCTTCTCCTGCAGTGCCGCAATGCGCGTAAGCTGCGCTTCGCTGAGTCCCGTCGTGCAGATGACCGCCGGCATACCCGTGCGCTCCGCAAAGTCGAGCACGGCATCCACGGCCGCTGCGACCGAAAAGTCAATCAGCACATCCGCGCTCTCTTTGGTAAGCTTCGAAAAATCCGCATAGACCGGATAGTCCGCCGGTCCCGCCGTGCGGTCCACACCGGCGACAATCTCCGTGCCCGCATCCGAAAGCGCAGTGGCACTGACCTCCCGTCCCATATGACCGCAACATCCGTGCAGTAAAATACGAATCATAAATTCCGTACTCCTTCATCGCAGACTTCAGGCTCTCCAGGTGCTCGGGCTCCATCTCGCAGAGCGGCAGACGCAGCGGGCCGACTTCCTTGCCCATCAGGTTCAGCGCGGTCTTCACCGGAATCGGATTCACTTCGATGAAGAGCTGGTGAATGAGTTCCGCTGCCTCAATCTGCATTGCGGCTGCCTTCCGGACATCGCCGTCCAGCATGGCGCGGCAGAGCTCATGGGTCTTCCGCGGTGCGACGCAGGCGAGCACCGAAATCACGCCCTTCGCGCCGAGCGACATGAGCGGAATAATCTGATCGTCGTTGCCCGAGTAGAAATCGAATTCGTGGCCGTCCAGAAACTCAAGCGTGCGCAGAATATTCGTGAAATTGCCGCTCGCCTCCTTCATGCCGACAATGTTCGGCACATTCTTTCCGAGATACGCGGCCGTCTCCGGCTGAATCGTGAGTCCGGTTCTGCTCGGGATGTTGTAGAGCAGACACGGCAGCTTCACGGCATTGGCAATCTCGGTGTAGTGGTGAATGAGTCCCTTCTGCGTCGCCTTATTATAGTAGGGCGAAACCAGCAGGAGACCGTCCGAACCGTACTTCTCCGCCTCAATCGACATCTCTACCGCGGTATCCGTCGAATTGGAGCCGCTGCCGGCCACAACCGGAATCCGGTGATTTACAATCTCAACACTTCTCTGAATGACTTTGAGATGCTCCTCGTGCGTGAGCGTCGAAGCCTCGCCGGTGGTACCGCAGGCAATCAGCGCGTCCGTGCCCTCCGCAATCTGCTCCTCAATGAGCTCCTCAAGCTTCTCGTAATTGACCGTGAGGTCATCATTCATCGGTGTTATCAGGGCAACACCGGAGCCCTCAAAAATGCTTTCCATGCATTTCCTCCGTCTTCACATCCGTGATCGAATCCAATGCGTTTACTTTTCCGTACATCCGGCACTGCGCCGTTTTCTGACGAAGTCGCGATCAAATGAGACTTCCTCTGCTACATTATCGTAACATAGCCATATTTGAAAAGCAAGGCAGGGCTCTATGGACGCCGCGGCTCTGCTCTGGCAAAAAGGGGGAAGAGCCGTCAAAGCTCTTCCCCCTTTCGTCTCAGCTCTCCTGATAGACAATGATATACGCCTTCACATTCTCGCTCCCCTTCACCAGCGTCAGCGGAACGCTGAGCACATCGCGCGGCACATCGCCTTTGTAATATTCCCTCCGCTCCTCCGGGGAGTAGGCATACATCGCGACCGAGTAGCTGTGTCCCTTCTCGAGCTCTGCATCAAACTCTACCATCTCGCTCTCGAGGTTGATGTTCTGTCCCAAAGCGCTGACTTCCGTGCTCTGATAGACACCCGCAATTCTGTGGGAGCCCTCCGGAAGCGCGACAATCTTCTCAAGATTCTCTCCGCTCACCGTCTCAAAGAGAGAGAGGTCCCGACCGTCAATCGAAAACTTCTTTCCGTAGAGATGCAGGAGCGCCTTGTCCGCATTTGACGCCCGGTAGTCTGTTGCCTTACTTTTGCGCTTCTTCTGGATGCTCATCATAATCACAAAGAGCAGCGCCCAGACACCCACCACGATTGCAATAATTAGCTTTGTGTCAATCATTTTCTTCTCCTCCGAACATAGTTGCGCAGTAGATACTGTTTGAAAACACTGTGTTACCGCTTCCCCTTTTGTTTCACAGCCTGCCCGTGTGCCTTGGTATGCTTGCCGTATGGAATGGCAACGAAAGAACAGCTGCGCGGGCAGGCGAGACAGGGCAGTTTCTCGCACACTTGCCGCCGCCGATGCAACTGTCATCCGCAAAAAAGCGACGGGCTCGCACTCGGTTTCAAGTGTAAATCGGCTGTGCAAGCAAGTCAACCGAAAGCACCGGCGCGCGCGCCTTCACGCATACCGCCCGCCGTAGGCCGCCTTTGCGGCCTCTGTCTGCTTCCGAATAAACGCGGTCTTACCCTCCGTGTAGGCGTCCCGGTCGTGCTCGTACTGTCTCCAAAGTTGCTGTTTCAGCGCCTCGTATTCGCTTGCGATTGCCGGATTCTCACGGAGATAATCCCTAAAGTAGAGCTCATCGCAGTCCCCGCGGTACCTGAGGTGTAAGTGAAAAACCTCTTTTGCAAAGCCCTCTTCCGCATAGCCGAGGCGCAGAAAAATCCTGCCGGGCTCCGTGTATTTTCGCACAAAGCCAAGGCTTTCTATGGCCTCGGCCGCCCGCTCCATATCCTCTCCCGGTGCAAGTTCCGCCATGATATCCACAATATTCTTGGCCAGGATGCCCCGAATTGCGGTGCTACCGACATGGCTGATTCTTGCGACAGCGAAGGCACGCAGAGCCTCCTTAAGCGCCTTTCCATCGCCGCGTACTGCGTACCCCAGTTGTCATCATGCTTGACCAGAAAGATGGGGAACAGCTCCCGGAATTTCTCCGGGCTCATATCCGTCACTTGCCTCTCCATATTCGCCTTATCTCTCAGACTGTCTCCAAGAAGCGGAGAAACGCCTGCTTACCTGCCTCGTTTCGCCGGTAGACGCCCGCATCTTCGAGGACCTTCGCAAATACGAGACCGGTCTCCTTCCGCACAATCTCGAAAGCATTATCCGCCGTAATCCGGTACTGCGGGGCAAACTGCTCTGCCCAATCGGCATGCTTTTCGGTCAGAGGATCTTCGCGGAGCGACCGGCCGCTTGCAAGTGCCGCGGCGACTGCCGTGAGCTCGGTCTTCAGTCTGGCGGGCAGCACCGCAAGTCCCATGACTTCGATTAAACCGATGTTCTCTTTCTTAATGTGATGCAGGGCCGCATGCGGATGATAGAGCCCCAGCGGATGCTCCTCTGTGGTCAGATTGTTCCGGAGCACGAGATCCAGTTCGTACTTGCCGTCCCGCATGCGCGCAATCGGCGTAATTGTGTTGTGCGGCACACCGTCGGTCTCCGCAAAAATCATCGCGTCGGCATCGGTATAACTGCGCCACGTCTTTAGAATCCGGTCCGCGAGCTCAATGAGCCGCTGTCTGTCCGATGCGGAGAGGCGAATGACAGACATGGGCCACTTCACAATGCCCGCGCTCACATCATCAAAGCCCGGGAAACGGAACGCTGTCTCAATCTCCGCCCGCTCCATCGCAAAGCTGTAGTGACCGCCCTGGAAGTGATCGTGCGCGAGAATTGAGCCGCCCACAATCGGCAGATCCGCATTCGAACCCACGAAGTAGTGCGGGAACTGGCGCACAAAGTCGAGGAGTTTCGCGAAGGTATCGCGGTCAATCTTCATCGGCGTGTGCTCACGGTTAAAGCAGATGCAGTGCTCGTTGTAATAGACATAGGGCGAATACTGCAAAAACCAGGGCTTTCATTGATTGCAATCGGAACAACCCGGAGGTTTTGCCGCGCAGGGTGATTCACGCGCCCCGCATAGCCCTCATTTTCCGCGCAGAGCAGACAGCGCGGATAGTTTGACGCCGGCAGATTTCTGGCTGCCGCAATGTCCTTCGGATCCTTTTCGGGCTTCGAGAGGTTGATGCTGATGTCAAGCGTCCCGTAAGCTGTCTCGGTTGTCCAGCGGAGGTCCTTCGCGCAGCGGTCGCGACGGATATAATTCGTGTCGCCGCTGAACTTGTAGTACCAGTCGGTCGCGGCCTTCGGGCTTTCCCGGTAAAGCGCTTCGAACTTTCGTCTGACTTCCGCCGGGCGCGGCGTGAGCCGCCCCATGAGTTCGGTGTCAAAGAGATCCCGGTAGGTGGTCGTATTCTCCTTCAGCACGCCGCGCGCGTACGCGTCGTCGAGCAGGGTGTCCAGAATCTCGGGCAGGGTTGCATTCTCCGCGACCGGGAGCTCGGGCAGCGCGTCGAGGCCGAGCGCATCGAGCAGCGTATTGACCGCCCAGATTTGCTCTTCTTCCTCGATAAGTCCTGTTTCCTTTGCATAATCCACCAGTTTCAGTACAGCATTCATACGCTTTTCCCTCGTTCTATTGATATTGGCTGATGCCGAATCAGCGCGCTGCGTCTCTCATGTGATTCACATACTGCCCGTGCGCCTTTGTGTGCTTCCCGTACTGAATCGCAAACACAGGACAGCGGTGCAGGCAGCCGAGACAGAGCGTGCACTTCTCTTTGACCCAGACCGGCTTTTTATTTTCCATCGCTATGGCCGAGACAGGGCAGTTTCTCGCACACTTGCCGCAGCCGATGCAACTGTCTTCCACGGAAAAATGCCTGGTCTTACGCTCAATCCGATTGTAAATCGGCTGTGCAATCAGGTCGGCCACGAATGTCGGCACGCGGGGCCGCATGCCCCGGTTCCGGTGCCGCTCTCCCACCTTTTGCAAGAGCTCATTCACCTGCGCCTCGGTGGTCACGGTAAATTTTGCGACCTTCTCCGGCGTCGAGAGGTCAAATCGGCGTCCAAGTATCCGGCATGCGAACGGAATAATAAGCGTCTATCTCTCTGCCTTGTATCGCACGATTCACTATGGCGCCGATTGCGCCGGGCGTGGTCCCGTAACTCGCGACCAGATAGAGATAGGGCGTCTCAAAGCTCGCGTTTTTCAGGAATTCAAGCACCAGGCTCGGCGGGCCGAAGTTATATGTCGGCACAATCAAGCCTATGCTGCTTTCATCCGAAAAAGAAAATTCTTCCGCGCGCATACAGTCGGGAATGCTCTTCTGTTCCTGCGGCTCGCGTTCACATAAGCGATCCGCAAGGTACTTGCCGTTTCCGGTCGCCGAAAAATATAAAAGCATCCGCTTCCTCTCAATTCTGTTTTATGACGATGTTCTCCGCGCTCTTCACAATCGAATTCGCGGGAACCGTGCCGCGCACCGAGGTGAGCGGGTAAATCATCGTATTTTTTCCGACGACAGAACCGGGGTTTAAGACCGTACCGCACCCCACCTCGACATAGTCGCCGAGAATCGCGCCGATTTCCGTAGGCCTGTCTCGATTGCCCCGTCGTCGGTCCGGATCACGATATTCTTCCGGTCGGACTTGATGTTACTCGTGATCGAACCCGCGCCCATGTGCGCGTGGTAGCCGAGAATCGAGTCGCCGACATAGTTATAGTGCGGCGCCTCGACACTGTCAAAGAGCAGTGAGTTCTTAAACTCGCAGGAGTTGCCCGCGACGCTGCCCGCGCCGATCAAAACATTGCCGCGGAAATAAGCGCAGTGCCTGAGTTCTGCGTTTGCGCATACAATGAGCGGCCCCGTGAGACTCACACTCGGCGCAACTTTGGCGCTCTTATGAATCCAGATCTGCTCGCCCCGCTTTTCGTACTCATCCGAAGAGAGCTGCGAGCCGACCGCGGCAATCCACGCCCCGAGCTCGGGGAGCGCCTCGTAAGGATAGCGAAACTTTGCGAGAAACTCTCCCGCCATGCTGTGACTGAGGTCAAACAGCGCCTTCACTTCAATCTCTGCTGCCTTCATTTACTGCCTCCTTTTCGCCGTACCGCGCGCCTTTTTTCCGTGACGGCCGGATAATACTGTCTGCTCGCCTCAAAGGCCTCGCGGAGCTTATAGCTTGCACTCTGCCCCGCCGCGAGACCGGTGCGCCGCGCCACAAAGTCGCGGAGTTTTGCCATGTAGTCGGCCTCGCTGATTTCGCCCTGCTGTACCATCGTGAGCCCCTTCTCCCAGCTCGCCGTGAGCTCGGGGCGAAGGAGGGGCGGCATCGAGAGATTCACGGCCTCCACAATCAGTTCGCCGAGCTGGGTCGGCGTGATAATCTGGGTTTTTCCGTTCAGCGCAAGGTATTTGTTGTTGACGAGTTTTTTTCAGAATTTCCGCGCGGGTCGCGCTCGTGCCGATGCCGGAGCCCTTAATCTGGCTCCTGAGTTCCTCATCCTCAATCAGCTGTCCCGCGTTTTCCATCGCGAGTATCATGCTGCCCGAGGTGTAGCGCTTCGGCGGTGAGGTCTCGCCCTCGCGGAGATCAAAGCCCTTCACGTCGACCGCCGCGCCCTTTTTCGCTGCCGCGAGCGCGGCGGCGAGTGCAGCCGTGCCGCTGTTTTCGGCCTCGCCCTCTTCGTCCTTCTCTTTCTCCTCTCTGTCCTTCTGTTTCTTCTCGCCGGACACTTTGAGCCAGCCCTCTTCCACAAGGGAGCGGATGCCGGCAAAAAAGTGTTCTCTGCCGAAGAGAAGTTCCAGAGAGCGCTTTTCATAGACCGCGGACGGATAAAAGACAGCCAGAAAACGCCGCGCAATCATCTCGTAAATCTGCGCGGAGAGCGGCGTGAGCCCCGGGAGCGCCCCGAGTCCCTGCCCCGTCGGAATCAACGCGTAGTGGTCGGTGATCTGCTTGTCGTCCGTGTAGCGCGTCTTCGCGATGCCCTTGTAGCTGCCGTTTGATAGCACCTCCTGCGCAAAGCTGCCGACTGCCTGCACCCGCGTGAGGCCGCTCAGATTCTTCTGAATTTCTTTTGCGACCGCCGAGGAGAGGACGCGCGCATCGGTTCTCGGATAGGTCACGAGCTTTTTCTCATAGAGCTCCTGCGCAACTTTCAAGGTCTGATCCGGGCTTATCTTAAAGCGCCGCGCGCAGTCGTTCTGGAGCTCCGCGAGGTTGTAGAGTAAGGGCGGACGCTTGACTTCCTTCTTCTTCTCGTTTTTTAAGAGCGTCGCCGTGCCCGGAAGGGCAGCCGTTAAATTCTGCCGAAACGCCTCGGCATCCTCCTTTTTCAGGAAGCCGTTGTTCTTATAGAGCCCCGGAAAGCCCTCATAGGCAGAGCCCTTCTCCGCGCGCCATTCGCCGAAAGCGCTGGCCCGAGAGTTCAAACTGCCCGAAGATGCGGTAAAAGACCGTCTTCCGGAAGGCCCTGATTTCGTTTTCCCGCCGCACGACCATACCGAGCACACAGGTCATGACGCGTCCCACCGAGACCACGGTATAGCGCTGCTGTAAAAACGAGGCGAGCGCCGCGCCGTAGCGGAGCGTGAATACCCGGGAAAAGTTGATGCCCATCAGATAGTCTTCTTTCGCGCGGAGATAGGCCGCCGCCGCGAGATTCCGATAAGCGCTCCAGTCCTTTGCCTCGGCGACGCCGCGCCGTATTTCCTCCTCGGTCTGAGAGTCGATCCAGACCCGCTTTCTTATTTTCTCCGCGGGAACCCCGGCCATCTGATCGACCAGGCGGTAGATATACTCGCCCTCGCGCCCCGAGTCGGTACAGATATAAATCGTGTCGACATCCTCTCGGGTCAGCAGTCGTTTCACGATTTCAAACTGCTTTTTGACCTCCGGAATCACCTCATAGCGGAATTCTTCCGGCAAAAAAGGCAGGGTGTCGAGCGACCACTTTTGATAGCGCGCGTCGTAGACCTCGGGATAGCTCATCGTGATGAGATGCCCCACGCACCAGGTCACAATGCTGTCACCGGACTCGAGGTAACCGTCCTGCCGCCGACCCGAGACGCCGAGTACGCGCGCAAATTCCTGCGCGACACTCGGTTTCTCCGCAATAAACAGCCGCTTCAGTTTGTCCCCTCCTCTTCTGAAAAGCCGCCGAAGCGGTAGATGCTGGTGCTCCGCACGGTCACCCCTGCCGGAATGACAGGCTGTACCCAGTCCGGGTGATGCAGCGCATCCGGAAAACACTGCGTCTCAAAACAGTAGCCGCCGCGCTTTCGGTAGACCGCGCCTTCCTTGCCGATTGGCGTGCCCTCGCCGAGCCAGTTCGCCGTATAGAACTGGAGTCCCGGGCGGTCGGTGTAGACTTCTAAGCGCCTGCCGCTCGCCGGATCGTAAGCTTCCGCGACCAGGCGCACCAGCCCGTCGTAGTCCTTGACGACAAAGTTATGGTCGTACCCGTGGCCGAGCAACAGCTGCTCTTCCTCTGCCCCGATGTCCCGCCCTACGGGCTTCCTCTGCCGGAAGTCAAAGGCTGTCCCCGCGACCTCCCGCAGTTCGCCGGTCGGAATCGAGACCGCATCGGTCGGCGTGAAATAATCCGCGTGAATCCACACTTCCTGTGCGTCTATCTCGCCCGCATCGTGCCCCGCCAAATTAAAATAGGCGTGGTTCGTCGGATTGAATACCGTGTGCGCGGCTCCCGCTGTCAGCGTTCCCGCGTAGTGAATCTCGACCGCATTTTCCTCCGTGAGACCATAGGTCACCGAGAACGAAAGTGCACCGGGAAAGCCCTGTGCACCGTCCGGCTCTTCGATGGAGAAGCGCACCGCATTCTCTTCCTCGAGCACTTCTGCGCAAAAGAGGCGTTTCCACCAGCCGTCCGGCCCCGAGTGGAGATTGTTCTCGCCCTGATTTTTTTCAAGCTGACAGCGCCTGCCGTCGAGCGTAAACCCGGCCCCCGCAATGCGGTTTGCGTGCCGCCCGACGATTGCGCCGAGACAGCCCGGATTCCTCTCGTAAATTGCCGGGTCATCGTAGCCGAGTATCACATCGACCGTTTCCGCCTTCCGCAGGCAGTTCCATACCGACCCACGCCGCACCGAGATCCGTAAAGGTCGCAGACACGCCCGCGCGATTTGTCAGTGTAAATAAATGTGCTGTCCGTCCCGTTGCATCCGTTCCGAATATCCGCTCTTTGACTGCCATTTTCTTACCTCCTAAGCCCTTCCGCAAACCGCGCGCCCTCATCTGTCACTTCACGAAGCACGCAGCATCAACCGTTTATTTTACCACATTTCCGACTTGCCCGTGCAAAGCGTCCAAGAGCCGCTCCGGCAATTTCTGCAGCGCCCGAAAGAAGCGATACAGCGGTTTTGCGGAGAGCAGCGCTGTCAGGAGGAGACTCAGTACCACCAGTGTAACGGACGCGATACCGGGGTAGCGCTCCACCAGCACCGGATACCCGGCCGCAAGGCAGAGATCCCGAATCGGGCGGTGCAACATATAAATCTGGAGACTGCGCTCTCCGGGACAAGCAAAGAGCTTCTCGAGGCACGGCAGGCTGACAAGCTGTTTCACGAGTAGAAAGAAGGCCGCGCTGATCAGTGCAGCGCCGAGCTGCCAGAAGAGACGCAGTAACCAGGTCGCGCGCCGAAACAGCAGCAAAAGTGTCTCGGGCTCCAGACGGCTGTACCAGACCCCGTAAATCAGTTTTTCATACGGGTGCAGATAGCTCCTCGTGTGCAGCGCAAACCAGAGCGCGAGTGCCGTGCCGCTGCCGATTACGAGCCAGCGAAAGCCCGGTTTCATATTCAGGAAGCGCTGAAAGCGCTGTTCCCCCAAAAAGGCGCCGCCGTAAAAGAAAGGGGCAAACGCAAACACACGGTCCAGCGAGAGGTAATCGCCGAAGCGGTTTGCCTGATCCAGGTAGCCGAGCCGGAGGGAAGCTGCCGTAATCGCGAGAAGCACCCAGACTGCACCGAACTGCCGCCGGAAAAAAGCAAAGAGCGGCAGTATAAGCGTCCAGAAGCAGAGTGCGAGCACATACCAGGGCGTGCCGCTCTCATGCCAAAAATCCGGCAGGCTGCCCGGCATATGATAGGCGATTTTCTCGGGATAAAAGACCAGCCACTTAAAAAAGATATAGAGCCAGAGTAAGGTGAGGCAGCGCTTACACCAGTGCCGCGGACTCCTCAGCGCATGCCCCGCGAAAAGCCCCGAGAGAAAGACAAAGGCCGGCATGTGAAAACTGTAAATCAAATCAAAGGGCAGGTTGATGCTCCTTGCCCCGAAACCGAGCAACGGCAGAAGAAAGTGCCCGAGCACCACAAGAAAAATCAGTCCTCCTTTCATCGCGTCAATTTCTCCGGTTCTCACCGCCATCTTTTCTCTCCTTTGTGTGAATCTTACATTTGTCTCAATCTGTCTATTGTACCGTAAGCGCCCAGATTCAGCCACAACACAAAAGAGCCGCCTCCCAAAAATTCGGGAGAGCGACTCTTTTCGCTGTTCTTACAATTCGGATTCTGCCTTACGGTTACTTCGCCGCGATATAGCCGAGCGCCGTCAGCGCCTCCGCGCACTCGACCGCGCCGCCCGCTGCGCCGCGAAGCGTGTTGTGGGAGAGCCCTACAAACTTCCAGTCATAAATCGTATCCTCGCGGAGACGGCCGATCGAAATGCCCATGCCGCCCTCGTAGTTCACATCGAGCGCGACCTGCGGGCGGTTCTCCTCCTCCATGTAGCGGATAAACTGCTGCGGTGCGCTCGGGAGCTTCATCTCCTGCGGCAGACCGCTGAACGCCGCGAGCTTCTCAAGGAGCTGTTCCTTCGTAGGCTTCTTCCGGAACTTCACGAAGACCGCCGCCGTGTGACCGTTTAAGACCGGCACGCGGATGCACTGGCTGCTGATTTTCGGCTCCGTCGCCGGCTCGATATGATCGCCCTCGATATGTCCGTAAATGCGGAGCGGCTCTTTCTCGCTCTTCTCTTCCTCGCCGCCGATGTACGGGATGATGTTGCCGACCATCTCCGGCCAGTCCTTAAAGTTCTTGCCCGCGCCGGAGATTGCCTGATAGGTCGTGACAATCGCCTCGTAGGGCTCAAACTCCTTCCACGCCGCAAAGACCGGCGCATAGCTCTGAATCGAGCAGTTCGGCTTGACCGCGACAAAGCCTCTCTCGGTGCCGAGGCGCTTTCTCTGCGCGGCGATAATCTCAAAGTGCTCCGGGTTCACCTCCGGAATGACCATCGGGACATCCGGGGTCCAGCGGTGTGCCGAGTTGTTCGAGACAACCGGCGTCTCGTGCTTTGCATAGGCATCCTCGATTGCGCGGATTTCTTCCTTCGTCATATCGACCGCCGAGAAGACAAAGTCCACTTCACGCGCCACCTGCTCGACCTCATTCACATTGTGAATGACCATATTCTTGTAGCGCTCCGGCATCGGAATGTCGAGTTTCCAGCGGTCGCCGACCGCCTCCTCATAGGTCTTGCCGGCGCTCCGCGGGCTCGCCGCCAGGGCCGTGACCTCAAACCACGGGTGTTGCTCCAGAATTGTCAGAAAACGCTGCCCCACCATGCCCGTTGCGCCGAGAACACCGACTCTCAGCTTTTTTTCAGGTGCGTGAAATTCTCTTTTCATCCTCAAATCCTCCGTACATGCGCCATCGCGCGAACTACTCTTTCGTATGGCTCATAACTATACTCTGCTTTTTCCGAGTTGGCAAGTATGTTTTCGCGGTATGCGCACATTTGTATTTATTGCACGGACAGACTTGCTGTTCTGCTTTTCTCTCACGCAAAAACGCACAGTCCGCCCGGGACTGTGCGTCGTATTCTATCGTTACAGCAGACTCTCCACAAACGCGCGGACCTCTGCCATATCCGCGGTCGGCTCAAAGCGCTTCACGACATTTCCGTCGCGATCCACGACGAACTTCGTGAAATTCCACTTAATGTCCGGCTTCTCGGCGTAGTGTCTGTCCTGCTTCAGAAGAAGCGCGGACATCATGAGTGCCTTCGGCCCCTTGCCGAAGCCCGCAAAGCCCTGCTGACTCTTTAAGAAGGTGTAGAGCGGGAGCTCATGCTCGCCGTTCACCTCCGACTTCTTCTGCTGCGGGAAGGTCGTGTGGTACTTCAGCGTGCAGAACTCATGAATTTCCTCGTCCGTGCCGGGCGTCTGTCCCGCAAACTGGTTGCAGGGGATATCGATGATCTCGAGTCCCTTGTCGTGATTCGCCTCGTACATTGCCTCGAGCGGCTCATAGTGAGGCGTGAAGCCGCAGCCGGTTGCCGTGTTGACAATCAGCATAACCTTGCCCTTGTAGTCCGAGAGTTTCAATTCTCCGCCGCCGACCGACGGCACACTGTAATCGTAAATGCTCATAACTTGTCCTTTCCGGTAGATACCAATCAGGCAAAGCCTAGCATAGTTCTAGGAATAAAACAAGTCTCAGGCTGCCGTGCCGTATTTCGTTTCGAGACGGTCCGCGATTGCCGTGTACTTGTCGCGAAGCGCCTGCTCTGCGGAATCCGCCTCAAAGGCCGCCGAAGCCGCATTGATGTCCGCAAAAATCTCGGGCGAAAGACTGCGCTCGGCAAACGGGTAGACGACGGTATTTTCCTTCTCGATGTGGCGGTCTAAGAGCGCGGCATAGCCCATTGCCTCGGCGATAATATCGAGGCGGTTGTCATCGCTCGGATCCTGCTGGAAACGCTCCAACGCTTCGGTCAGCGCAAGCACATGGCCTCTGCCGAGATCGTGCTCGACCAGCATGCCGTGGGTCACCAGATTCTCGCCGATTTTTCCCATATTGGCGACCATCGCCTTGAAGAGGTGTTCCTCCTCTTTCTTGTGGTGGTGGTGATCCGCATAGTTCCGGATGAAGTCGATTGCGGCGGCAAAGTCCGCCTGGTCCACTTCCTCGCCGTGCATCACCGAACGGCACATCGCGCGAAGCACCCGCAACATGCGTCTTATGTTCTCATGCTCTTCAACCATGAGGGAGATGCTCTCGTTCATGCCTTCTCCTTTAACACATAGCTCATCTCCGAAGGCGAGAGCAACTCTAAACGGGTGCCGGAGAGCATACCGCGCATCTCGGCGAGACGCAGCGCATAGTAGAGTTCCGGAGACTGACCGGCCTGAATCCAGAAGTCGCCGTGCAGATCCTGATCGAGGGTCCAGGCAATGTGATCCTCCGCCTGCTCCGTCACGCGGTCCACATGGTCGCAGGGCATGCCGTTCACGAGATTGTCGCCGTAGAAGCGATACGCCTCCGCGGGGCTCGCCTCCGCCGGCGCCGCATTCGACGCGCCAAACGCAAAGACCTCGTCTTCAATCCGGGACTTTGCGCCGCTGTCCTCTTTCAGAATCGCCGCGACAAGCGCCGCATAGCGACCCTCGGCGTCGTGAATGCGCGCCTGCAGCCAGCCGTGAATGTTGTCGGTGTCAATCAGCTCTTCGAGCGGGCGAAGCTCGCGGTTCACATAGGTCTCGTACTTGCCGCTGTCGCCGCTTCTCGCGCCTTCCCGCTCGGCGAGGGTTGTGATCAGTTCCTCCTGGAGACGGATTTTGCGATACAGCCAGTGGTGAATCGGTCCTAAAAATAAACTCATACTTTCCTCATTTCTCCGCAAGTTCTGCGGTCTTCGTTTTCTTGAACGGTTCCCTGTATAAAGGAAGACGCCGTGCGGCATCCGCCTACCCGAGCAGTCTACCACACGGCGTCTTTTTATTTCCGTTGCCGGTGCAACAATTTGCGTTAAATCACTTCCATCACACGAATCATGTTCGTGTTGCCGCTCACGCCGAGCGGCAGACCCGCGGTCAGGATAACCGTGTCGCCCTCGGACACCAGCCCGAGCTTCTTGGCCTCGTGGAGTGCGGCGTCAAAGAGCATGTCGGCATTGTCCTCCTGCGGAATCAGCACCGGGATCACACCGAAGAGCAGATTCATCTGGCAGGCAACCGTCTGGCTCACCGTGCAGGCAATGACCGTGCACTCCGGACGGTACTTCGCGAGCCGTCTCGCCGTGAAACCGGAGATTGTGACTGTGACAATCGCCTTTGCGCGGACATCCTCCGCGACCGTGCAGGTCGCATGGCTGATTGCGGTCGTCGCATCCTCCTGCTTCTCGGTCTCGAGTCTTCTTCTGCGCTCGCTGTAGTTGATGTCCTGCTCGGTCTTCTCGGCAATCTTGCTCATCATCTCGACCGCCTCGACCGGGTAGCTTCCGGCTGCGGTCTCGCCCGAGAGCATAATTGCCATCGTGCCGTCGTAAATCGCGTTTGCGACGTCCGTGACCTCGGCGCGCGTGGGCCGCGGGTTGTGAATCATCGAGTCGAGCATCTGGGTCGCCGTGATGACAATCTTGCCCATCTTTGCGCCGAGCTTGATGATCTCCTTCTGGATTGCCGGAACGTCCTCAGCCGGAACCTCAACACCGAGGTCGCCGCGCGCCACCATGACACCGTCGGCCTCCTTAAAGATCTCCTTGATATTCTTCACGCCCTGCACGGACTCGATCTTTGCAATGATCTTCATCTTGCTGCCGTGCGCATTGAGAATCTCACGGATTGCGCGGATATCCGCAGCCGTTCTCGTGAACGAAGCCGCGATATAGTCAAAGCCCATCTGGCAGCCGAACTCAATGTCGCTTCTGTCCTGGTCGGAGATAAAGGGCATCGAGAGATCGGCGCCCGGAATGTTCACGCCCTTGTGGTTCGAGACCTTGCCGCCGTTCTCGACCGTGCAGTGAATTTCGGTGCCGTCCACCTCGTCGACGCGGAGGCCGATCAGACCGTCGTCAATCAGAATGACGCCGCCCTTCTGCACATCGCTCGGCAGCTCCTTGTAGCTCACGGAGACAATCGTGTTGTCGCCGAGCAGCTCTCTCGTGGTCAGCGTGAACTTTGCGCCCTTCTCAAGCACTTCCGAGCCGTTCTTGAAGTCGCGGAGACGAATCTCCGGGCCCTTGGTGTCGAGCAGGGTTGCGACCGGGAGACCCAGCTCTCTGCGGAGCTTCACCACGCGCTTGAATTTCTCGGCATGCGCCTCGTGCGTGTCATGAGAAAAGTTAAAACGTGTCACATTCATGCCCGCGAGCATGAGCTTCTTCAGCATCTCCTCGCTGTCACTGGCAGGTCCAATCGTGCAGATAATCTTTGTCTTTCTCAAAATTCTCTCCTTTGAAGTCTCTCCCGAGACCTTGAAACAACAACATCTCTCTTCAAAGCGCAAGATTTTAGCACAAGTCTTGCGTTTTGGCAAGTCTCAGCGCTTGACGCGCGCGCCCTTGCCCGCCATCAGCGCTTCGACCTCGTCGACACTTGCCATCGATGTGTCGCCCGGCGTGGTCATCGCGAGCGCCCCGTGCGCCGCGCCGTACTCAACCGCCTTCTTCGGGTCTCCCGTCGTCATGAGCCCGTAAATCAGCCCCGAGGCAAAGCTGTCCCCGCCGCCCACGCGGTCCAGCACTTCCATCGCCTCATAGCCGCGCGAAAAAGCGAGCGCGCCGTCGGCAAAGCAGATGGCCTTCCAGTCGTTCACGGTCGCCGAGTGCACGGTGCGGAGCGTCGTCGCGACCACCTTCCAGTTCGGGAACTCGGCCGCGCCGCGCCGGAGCATCTCCTGATAACCCTCCAGATTCAGCTGATCGAGGCTCTCGCTGTTGCCGGGAACCTCGAAGCCGAGGCAGGCCGTGAAGTCCTCCTCGTTGCCGAGCATCACATCCACATAGCGCGCGAGGGCGCGGTTCACTTCCTGCGCTCTCGCCTTGCCGCCGATTGCATTCCACATCGAGGGACGGTAGTTTAAGTCGTAGGAAATCACGGTGCCGTAGCGGTGCGCCGCCTCGCAGGCCGCAATCGCGGTCTCCCCGGCGCGCTCCGAGAGCGCCGCGTAGATGCCGCCGGTGTGCAGCCAGCGGACGCCGAGCTCGCCGAAGATGTAGTCGAAATCAAAGTCCTCCGGCCCCATCTGGGAGATCGCCGTGTTGGCCCGGTCGGAGCAGCCGAGCGCGCCGCGGACGCCGAAGCCGCGCTCCGTAAAATTGAGGCCGTTCCGGCAGCTTCTGCCGATGCCGTCCGTCTTCACCATGCGAATAAAATCGGTCGCGACGCCGCCCTGCTCAATGCAGTCGACCAGGAGCTTTCCGACCTCGTTGTCGGCGAAGGCCGTGATGACCGCCGTCTTTAAACCGAAACACTTGTGGAGGCCGCGCACCACATTGTATTCGCCGCCGCCCTCCGATACACGGAAGCTCCGCGCCGTTCTGACTCTTCCCTCGCCCGGATCGAAGCGAAGCATAATCTCACCGAGACTCACGGCATCAAAGCGACATTCCTCGCGCGGTCTGAGTTGCAGGTCCATTTGTCTGTCCTCCTTCGTGACTGTCGTTTGTTCAGCGCTCCAGCTGGGCGCGCATGTTTTCCATTCTGCGCAGGCGGTTTTCGCGCTGCTGTTGCATTTCCTCTTCGGAGAACCCCTGATAGATGGTCTTCTCCGCCTCTTCCTCGGCCTGCAGTACAGCCTTTTTCAGTTCCTCCGCCTTCTTCGTGAGCACGGCGCTCTCCGGCTGGCCGAGTTCCGTCCGCACATAACCCTTCAGTGCGAGATACTCGAGCAGCGCATTCGCGCCGATCTGCGTAGAGTTCAGGTACTCCGCAAACTCGCGCATACTCTCGATTTTCTCAAAGTTCGCAAGGAACATGACCGCCGCGATTTCCCGCTGCTCAAGGTCAAAGCGCGCACCTATCGTGTCGGCGTAGCGCCGGAACAGCCGCTCGACATAGTAGTGTTCCGTCCAGACATTGGCGCTGAGCGGCGCATGCGCCGCAAAGGCCTTCTCCTCGCCGAGCCGCTTCGAGCCGGGCAAAAACGGAATCACGCCGTCGTCGTGCGAGTAGTCGAGCAGAAAGCCGTAAATTTCCGGGCGGTGGCTTGCATACTCCTCCTCGGAAAAAACTTTTTTGTAAAAGTCCCGGTAGTAGTTCAGCACATTCATCTTCATCCGGACAATGTTCGGGATATTCAGCCCCTGTTGCACGAGCGAGCCCTCCGTCTTCACATAGTAGTAGGTCGGCGCGCGGAGCACAAAAATGCGCTCCGCATGCAGAATGTACTCCATATTGAAGATAAAGTCCTCGCACCAGCGCAGCTTCTCGTCCATGCGGAGATGATAGTGCTCCACAATGTCGCGGCGGAAAAACTTGTTCCAGATGACGCCGTAATAGTAGTCGGCCGGGCTTTTTGCCATGCAGATGCAAATTCCTCCCGCGTGAGCAGGCCCTCTTCGTCAATCGAACCTTTTCTGGCGGTCCAGCCGTCCACGACGCGGTAAAAGTCGGAAATCACGAGATCCGCCCGGTTTGTCTCTGCGGCGTGAAAAAAGAGAGCCGTCGCCTCCGGCGTGATCCAGTCGTCGGCGTCGAGGAACTGGAGATAGTCGCCGGTCGCGAGCGAGAGCGCCTGATTCCTTGTGTCCGAGACACCGCTGTTTTCCTTGTGAACCACGCGGATGCGGGCATCTTTCGCCGCATAGGTGTCACAGAGCGCCGCCGTGCCGTCCTTGCTGCCGTCGTCCATGACGAGCACCTCAAAATCCGTAAAAGTCTGCGCGAGCACGCTGTCCAGGCAGCGTGAGAGAACCTTTTCGGCATTGTAGACAGGAATGATAATCGAAACTTTCGGCATTCACACCTCCCACCGGAAAAACAAAAAAAACGCTGGTTTCTACCTTCCAGTATACCTGTTTTCAAGGCAATGCGCCTCACATTTTCTCGGACTTCTCGAAATAAAATCCGGGAGTCCTTCCTATGAGCATTGTCTCAATGCCCGCTTTCCGCTATACTGGGGAACGTCGGCGCGGTATGCAGCGTTTTCGCCGCGCAAGAAAGAAGGTTTTATTCTATGAATCGGAAGTATTTTGACTATTTGGAGCAGACGGCCCCAGAGGCCGCTGCCATTCTGGAGAGCCGGAGTTTCCGCTCTCTCTTACATTATCCGCGTCACATTTACACAAATACCTACGACCACTCGGTCCGTGTCGCGGTCTGCATGGCCTGGCTTGCCGCGCGCAGCGGCGCCGACCCGAACAGCGCCGTCAAGGTGGGTCTGCTCCACGACCTCTGCTTTGTCGACTACACCCGGAAAAACGACCACCCGGGGCTCTACTGCTTCTATCATCCCGAAGAGGCCGCGGCCAATGCCATGCGGGAATTCGGTCTGACCCGCAAAGAGGCGCGGGCCATTCGCGCGCACATGTTTCCGCTGAGCGTACATCTGCCGAGCTCCAAACTCGCCTTCCAGCTATTGCTCGCGGACAAGGCAGTCGCGCTCTACGAAGTTCTTCTCGGCGTACACTTCCTCCGGAACCGGGTCTCGCACTTTGCGGCTCGCCGCATCATTCACACCCGCTGAGCCATGGAGACCGAATACTTACTGCCGCGCTTTCGCGAACTGCCGCAGCTCGGCCTCTACTCCGATCAGGTTGTGACGCTCGTCAACGAAGTGCTGTCTCCCCTGCTGCCCGCCGACAGCCACAGCAAAAAAGACATGCCGCCCTTCACGGCGTCAATGCTGAATAACTACGTGAAACTCCGCATTCTGACGGCGCCGGTCAAAAAACAGTACTCGAGAGAGCAGGTCGCGACCGCAATTGTGCTCTGCATTCTGAAACAGGTCTACAGCATCTCGGAGATTGCCGCACTCATCTCCTTTGCCCTGGACAGCGCGGAGCTCCCGAAGGCCTACGACCGCTTTTGCGCGCTCTTTGAGCAGATTCTGATTTGCACGCGGGAAAAGAGAGACTACGCCGAGGTCATCGCGCAGGATGACACCATCTATCTCCTGAAAACCGTCCTGATCTCCTGCTCGGCAAAATTCTATGTGAAAGCGCGCCTCCGAAAAAACACGAGCCGCGCCGGGCGAAACTGAACTCGGGTCCGGCACATAACGGACTGTTTTAAGGAAGATGTAAGCAGTGAAGCGCCTTGTATAGCAAGGGTTTAAAGCACTTTTTACCGACTCTTTTTATCCTATCACTCGCAGAAAAGGTCCTGTATATCCTGTTTCAAAGAAGATAACCCCCCGCTGCGCCTGATGCTGTCGGCGCTACGGGGTTTTCTGTCTATTCTCTTATAACTCCGGAAAATAGTCCTATATATCCTGTTTCAAGAAGATTCCCCCGCCACGCCTGAGGCTGTCAGCGCTGCGGGGTTTTCTGTCTATTCTTTATGTCTCATAACTCCGGAAAAAAGTCCTGTATATCCTGTTCCAAGAAGATAAAACCCCGCCGCGCCCGATACTGTCAGTGCTGCGGGGGAGCACCGACTCTTTTTGTCCGCTTAGCCCTTCATTTTGTCCTATACCTCTCAAAAAAAGAACCGCACGGGGTTTTAGTGATCCCGTGCGGTTCTTCTTTTCGTTTGAAACTGGTATGACAGGCGTCCGCCCCGTCACTTCATTCGGAAAGCAGAATTCTGTCGTTGTCGAGTTCGCTGCCCGCGCCCTGCTTGAAGCGATCCAGCAGATCCTGCACCGTCATCGCGGCTCTCGTCTCTCCGGACACATCGAAGACAATGCGTCCGCCGTCCATCATGAGCGTGCGGTTGCCGAGCTCGAGGGCCTGATGCATGTTGTGCGTGACCATGAGGCAGCTGATGTGCCGCTCCCGGACGATTTTCGCGGTCAGGTCAAGCACCTTCTCGGCCGTCTTCGGATCCAGCGCCGCCGTGTGCTCATCGAGCAGTAACAGTTTCGGGGTGACCACGGTCGCCATCAGAAGCGTCAGGGCCTGGCGCTGTCCACCGGACAAAAGTCCTACCGGCTGCTCCATTCTGTCCTCAAGGCCCATATGAAGCTCGCTGAGCTGTTCCCGGAAGAAAATTCTGTCCTTCGCCGCGCTGCGGCTGAAGGCACTCGTGTGCCCCGAGGCGCGGAGGTACGCAATCGTCAGATTCTCCTCAATGGTCATATGCGGCGCGGTGCCGAGCAGCGGATCTTGAAACAGACGTCCGATGATGCGGCTCCGCTTGTGCTCCGGCATAAAGGTGATATCCAGATCGTCCAGAAAAATCTCGCCGTCATCCACATAGAAGCTGCCCGCAATCGCATTGAAAAAAGTGGACTTGCCGGCGCCGTTCGAGCCGACAATCGCCGCGAAATCGCCGTCCGGCAGCGTGAGCGAGAGGTCGTTCAGCGCAATCTTCTCGTTGACCGTGCCCTCGTTGAAGGTCTTCTTTAAATGCGAAACTCTCAGCATGCCTTGCCTCCTCTCTCCCGGCGCCGCCGCATGGCCGCCTTTTTCCGGCGGTGCAGGGCAAGGGCGCGCTGTGCCTCCGGCGCCGCAATCGCAATCGCGACAATCAGGGCCGAGACCAGCTTAAAGGCCTCTGTCGGCGCGTTTAAGCGAAGCGCAATCGAAATCATGAAGCGGTACAGGCAGAGCCGATCACGACGCCGACAATCCGGACCGGCATGCGCCGCTTGCCGAACAGCGTCTCGCCGATAATCAGCGCGGCAAGCGCTATCGTGACCATGCCGGTTCCGAGGTTAATGTCCGCCGACTTGTTGTAGCTCGCAAAGAGCGAACCTGCGAGGCCGGTCAGGGCGTTCGAGCAGCAGAGTCCCACGACTATCATAAACGAGGGATCGATCGACGAGGCTCGCACCATTTCCATGCTGTCGCCGGTCGCCCGGATTGAGAGACCGATTCGGGTCTTCAGGAACCAGTTGAGGGCCGCACAAATCAGGGCGACCAGAATCAGCAGCAAAATGCTTCTCGACCAGTCGCCGAGCACCGTCCCGTCAAACAATTTGCCCCAGAGCGAAAAGAGGGTGTCCGTCCCGAAAATCGAGACATTCGAGGAAAAGCCCATGACGCCGAGGTTTACGGTATAGAGCCCCGTATTCACGATGATGCCCGCGAGGATGCTCGGCACGCCGAGTTTGGTCTGCAGCAAGGCGGTCACCGCGCCCGAGAGCACACCGGCCAGCATCGCCGCCGGGATTGCGAGCAGCGGATGCCCCGCCATCGTCACAACCGCGCCGACCGCGCAGCCAAGCGTAAAGCAGCCGTCCGTCGAGAGATCACAGATATTCAGGATACTGAAACTGATAAAGAGTGACAGCGCGACAATTGCATAAATCAGGCCGACTTCCAGCGCTGTCCGCAGCATAACCGGCGTCAAAAAACTTCCCACAGCGCCTCCTTACTTCTTATCAAATTCTTTCTTGGTCGTGATCTCATTGACCGCCGTGCTGTGCGGCGCAAAGTCCTTCTTCAGGGTCTCGATGTCATAGCCGAGCGCCTTCGCCGTGTCGGTGTTGACGGTCGCGATGCCGTTGTCAAAAGTCTTGACCGGGACGCTGCCCGCATTTCCCGCCTTCAGCACCTCCGCCGTTAAGTCAGCAGTCTCCTTGCCGAGCTGCGCGTAGTCGACGCCGTAACCCACAAACGCGCCGTTTAACGCGAACGAATCCGCGCCGCCGAAGTGCGGAATCTTCGCCGTGATCAGCTTCTCGTAGAACGAGAGCTCCGCGTTCTGCACCGTGTTGTCGGTCGGCGTGAAATCGCATCGACCTTCTCGGCAATCAGCGCGTCGACCGCCGCATTGATCTCGTCGTTCGTCGTGCCGGTCTTCTCAATGTAGCGGATGCCGTGCGCATCGAGGAAGGCCTTTGCGTCCGCAATCGGCTTCTCGGAGCTGTCCTGGCTCTTGGAATACAAAAGACCCACATACTTGGTGTCCGGCTTGGTCGCGAGAATCAGCTCCATAATCGCGTCCGTGTTCAGGCTGTCCGAGGTGCCGGTGATGTTGCCGCCGGGCGCATTCAGATCCTTCACGAGCTTTGCGCCGACCGGATCGGAGACCGCCGAGAACACAATCGGCGTCTCGGAATGGCCCTCGACCGTGGACTGCACAATCTGTGCCGCCGGAGTCGCGAGCGGAATGATCACATCCACCTTGTCGTCGAGGAGCTTTGCCGCCATCTGGTTTAAGGTCGCGGAATCTCCCTGGCCGTTCAGCGTGTAGGGCTTGTACTCGTAGCGGACCTCGTCGTTCGAGAGCGCGTCGAGCTCCTTCTCCACATTCTGCTCAATCTGGTTCAAGGACGGGTGATCCATAAACTGGAGAATGCCAACCTTGTAGACCTTTGCGCTGCTGTTCGCTGTCTTGCTGTCCGCCTTCGCACCGTCGCTCTTTGCGCCGCAGGCCGCGAGCGCCAAAGTCATAAAGCCAAAGAGCGCTGCCGCCGCCAGTCTGTTCTTCTTCATCTGAAAACCTCCCCTGTTGTACTGCGAGCATACCGCCGAAAACGCCCCGTGAGCACTCGCTCACGGGGCGAAGAAAAGCGAAGTATCCTCTGTCGTCATATCTGCTGATTTTATCTCTTTTGCGAGGTAAGGTCAATCGTTTCCAGCAAATCCGGGCGAAAGCGCGCCGTTGCGCGGACTGCCGCCGCCTGCCGCCAGGCAGCTATTTTCGCGTGGTCGCCGCTGCAGAGGACTTCCGGCACGCGCTGCCCGAAGAGTTCGGCGGGCTGGGTGTACTGCGGATACTCGAGCAGTCCGGTCTCAAAGGACTCCTCCTCCGCACTGCCCGTTTTCAGCACGCCCGGCAGGAGACGGAGCGCGGCGTCGGCGACTGCCATCGCCGGAATTTCGCCGCCCGTCACAATATAGTCGCCGATCGAGATGCGCTCATCCACTGCCTCGAGCGCTCTCTCGTCGATGCCCTCAAAGCGCCCGCAGAGCAGCACGAGCGTGTCGCAGGCCGCATAGCGGTGCGCGGTCCGCTGAACAAACGGGACTCCGGTCGGCGTGAGCGCTGCGACCAGACTGCCGTCCGCACCGCCCGGCTGCCCCGGTCTCTCCTGCAGGCGCCGCCCGGTCAGAGCTTCGACCGCGCGAAAGATGGGCAGCGCGCGGAGCACCACACCTCTGCCGCCGCCGAACGGCGAGTCGCTGACCTGCCGGAAACTCCCGTCCGCAAAGTCGCGGAGATCCGCGACTTCGACGGAATGCCCCTGCCGTCTCGCGAGCTGCACCGCATGCGAGGCCAGATAGCTTTCAAAAAACTCCGGCGCAATGCTCAAAAAAACCAGTCTCAACGGATTGCGTCCTCAATGGCAGCGTCCTCCGAGATCTCCCGCTTCCAGAGCGCATAGTCATCCCGCTGCGTGATGCCGTAGTGAAACGGATTCCGAATCTCGGCATTCGGAAAGAGTTCCCGGAGGCTTTCGATTGCACGGCTCATGTCCGAGCGGCCCGAAGTCGCAAACGGAATCAGGCACTTGCCGTCCGCCTCGAGTCTCCCGAGGAACTCTTTATAGTAGTCCGGCATATCGTCCCACCAGATCGGGAAGCCGAGGAATAAAGTATCGCAGCCCGAGACATCCGGCGTCTCGGTGACGGACTTCGGCAGATTTTTCTGCAGGCGGTCGGCGACCACGCGCGCGCAGGCGGAGAAGAAGCCGCCGTAGAGCACATCCGCCTCGACCTTCAGCAGCGGACTTTCAAAGTCCTTTGCTATCCGCTTTGCGATTTTCTCCGTGCTGCCCGTTTTGCTACAGTAAATGACCCTTGCATTCATGATTCGTCCTCATTTCCGCGCGCTGACCGCGACTTGTCTTAATTTGGATAAATTTCAGTATACCATGCCGCACGCGACAGGGCAAAGCACCGGAGAGCCGTAATGTCGGCGCGCGACCGGTGGATAGGTCTCTTCACATATATTATACTGATACCAACGAAGCATATCTGAAACGCGCACGAATACACAATGTCTGCGATTTTCCCGGAGGTCCCCTATGTTTGCAAGTTCCCGCTCCCGCATCAAGCTTCTCGCCCTGCTTTGTATGACACTTAACCACTTTGCGCACATGTTTTTGCCGGGCAGCAGCCCGCTCGCCATGGTCCTGACTGGAATCGGCTACTTCACTGCGCCCGTCATGTGCATGTACCTTGTGGACGGCTACTTCTATACCCACTCGCGGCGCGGCTACCTAAAGCGCCTCCTTATCACGGCGCTCCTCTCGCAGCTCCCGTTTTGGCTCGCGTTTCGCATTCCGTTTCAGCTGAACATGCTCTTTTCGCTCACCTTTTGTCTGCTGCTTCTGACAGTCGCCGAGGAAATGAAGGGAAGTCCGTACCGGAAGCCGCTCCTCGCTCTCCTCTTTTTGTCTGCACCTTTTTTTCGGACTGGTCCGCGTTTGCGCCCGCCATGGTGCTCCTCTTTCTCGCCGCGCGCGGTGTCCGCGAAAAGAAGCGCTACGGCTTTCTCTTCGCGATGCTCGGTCTCTCGATTGACGCTGTCATGACCGGATACGCCTTACACGAGCCGCTCCCGTTATTCTGTTTCCGCCTGTTCGCCGTGAACGCCGGGCCGCTTCTCGCGCTCCTCATCGCCTACCCGGCGGAACCCGCTTTCACGCGTCCGGACCCGCGCGCCGAAGGGACAGCGCAAAAGACGCCCGCGGGCGCTGTGCCGCGCGCCGCAGGCGTCTCTCAGTGGTTTTTTTACCTTTATTATCCGCTGCACCTCACGGTTCTCGTCCTGCTAAAACACTTTGTGTTCGTCTGAGCAAACGGCGGCATTCAGCGCCGCAGGCGGATTGCGATTTCAAAGATTGCCATCCAAATCGGCTGGTGCAGGAGGTAAATCGGCAGCGCGTGTCTGCCGACCCAGGCGAGTAGCCGCCCTCTCCGGCGAAAGAGCGCCTGCCCGAAAAGCCGCTGCAGCAGAACCTCCCCGAGCGTGCCGCCCTCTTCCGCAGGCGCAACACCTCCGAACCCGCCGTTCACGCCGTACACTGTACAGGACTTTGCCGCAGCTGCATCGCGCCGCTGTTCCGCCCGGTACTGTGAGAGAAAATAGCCCGCGAGAAACAAAAAACCCCAGGGCAGCAGCGAAAAATAGTCGAGCGAAAAGAAATCGGCCGGCGGAAAGCCGAGGCAGGCCGTCAAACGACTGCGGTACAGTGCGTCCGGCAGTGTGACAAGCCTGAGGCTCTCAAAGCCGAGACTTCCCTGATTCACATTGCGGCACAGGAAAAACAGGCCGAGACAGAGTACAAAGCCGATAGGGCCGATCCGGCACCAGGAGCGGAGACGCATCTCGCGCGAAAGCTGATCCTCCGGCAGGGTGAGCAACAACTGCCAGAGCCCCAGAAAGCTCAGAATGCCGTAGTGGATTTCCTGCCCGAAGGCGCCCGCGACCGCCTCGACGAGCGCGCCCGCAAACAAAATCGTCGCACCCCGCCGGAACTTGTTCTTCCCGAGCGCGTAGCTATAGCCCGACAAAAAAATAAAACTCCAGCAGATGCTCTGCTGCCAGACATAGCCGGGCAGAGCGCTGTACCAGTCAAGCCCGGCAAGCGAAAATAGTAGACCAGATCCCAGAGACCGTGGTACAGACACATGTTGATCACCGCGATGCCCCGCCAGATATCGAGCCACATAAGACGCGGCTGCTTCGCTTCTTTTTCCGTCATTTCCCTCTGTTCTTTCATCCGTCACCTGTCTCTCTGCGCTGCCCGGAGAACTCCAGGCTTCGCTTTCATTTTCCCCTGTATTTTAGCAAAATTCTTCCCGTTTTCACATGTTCAGACAGCCCTCTCTATGATATGATAAAAAAATAACAAAGCAGGGAGGGACACCCCATGAAACAGAAACGAAGCTTCTTGCCGTATCTCCTCATTCTGATCGGCATCATACTTCCGCTTTTCCTGATGCAGCACCTCATGCAGACCACAGCGCATAAGGGCGGCGTCGCGAAAAAGGATATTCCGGCCGATGCCGTCACTGCGACTGCCTCGGCGCAGGGCATGAACGGCCCGGTCGAGGTCGAAGTCATTGCGACGCCGGACCGGATTTACTCCGTCAAAGTCCTGGATCACCACGAGACCGAGGGCATCGGCACCGTGGCGATCGGCGAGCTCCCGGAGAAAATCTTCAAAAACCAGAGCTATGAGCTCGATGCCGTCTCGGGTGCAACCCTCACCAGCAACGCAATCCACGACGCCGTAAAAGCGGCGCTCGAGCAGGGCGGCATTGACCCGAAGCCCTTCTCGACCGCAGTCCACGAAGTCCGCGAAAAGCAGCCGGATCAGACCCTCGACACCGACATCGTGATTGTCGGCGGCGGCGGCGCCGGTCTGACCGCTGCGATTGAGGCGGCAAATGCCGGCAAGAAAATTGTGATTCTCGAGAGTCAGGCCATGGCGGGCGGCAATTCGATTCGCTCGACCGGCGGCATGAACGCGGCAAAGACCCCCGAGCAGGATAAGAACAGCTTCGACGAGGCGGCAGGTGTCGAGAAGACCCTTAAGACCGCCGAGGAAAAATACGCGGACAATGCGGCAATCACCGAACTCGCAAAGACGGTCCGCGAGCAGTGGGCGGCCTACCAGGCAGCCCCGAGCGGCTACTTTGACTCCGTGGAGCTCTTTGAGCTCGACACGATGATCGGCGGCAAGGGGCGGAATAACCCCGAACTCGTCAAGGCACTCGCCGCAAATTCGGCGGATGCCATTCAGTGGCTTGATAGCATCGGCGCGCCGCTGCCCTCCGTCTCGAGCTTCGGCGGCGCTTCCGTGAAGCGCATTCACCGCCCGGTCAATGCCGAGGGCAAGACCGTCTCGGTCGGCACCTTCATGCTCCCGATTCTCGAGGAGAACGCAAAGAAAATCGGCGCGGATCTCCGCCTCGAGACCAGAGCCGAGAAGCTCCTCACCGATGAGAGCGGCAAGGTGGTCGGCGTCGAGGCAGTCGGCCCGACCGGCGAGAAGGTCACCGTCCATACAAAGGCTGTGATTCTTGCGAGCGGCGGCTTCGGCGCAAACCTCGAGATGGTCACCAAGTACCGCCCGGAACTGAAGGGCTTCATGACCACCAATGCAAAGGGCGCACAGGGTGACGGCATTGTGATGGGCGAGGCCGTCGGCGCAGACACCGTGGATCTCGACCAGATTCAGATTCACCCGACCGTCGAGATGAACACGGCGGCACTGATCACCGAGGGCCTCCGCGGCGACGGTGCGATTCTCGTGAACAGCGACGGCAAGCGTTTCACCGACGAAGTCGGCACGCGCGACGCGGTTTCCGCCGCCGAGATTCAGCAGCCCGGCAGCTTTGCTTATCTTATCGTCGATCAGGCGATGACCGACGCTTCCAATGTCATTCAGGGCTACATCAAGAAGGGCTACACGACGCAGGGCGACAGCTATGCGGCACTCGCCACCGCCCTGCAGATTGACCCGACCGCCTTTGAGACCACGATGAACGAGTGGAACGCAGCGGTCGAGGCAAAGACAGACAGTCAGTTCGGGCGCACGAGCTTTGCGGCACCGCTCAGCACGCCGCCCTACTACGCAATCAAGGTCACGCCGGGCGTCCACCACACGATGGGCGGTCTCCGGATTAACCCGAACACCGAAGTCCTGACCGCAGACGGCAACCCGATTCCGGGCCTCTTCGCGGCGGGTGAGGTGACAGGCGGCGTGCACGGCGCGAACCGCCTCGGCGGCAATGCCGTCGCAGACTTTGTGGTCTACGGCCGCATTGCGGGCAAGCAGGCAGCTGCTTACCTCAGCCAAAATTAATTTGCTCCTTTCGTTACACTACCTACCATAAAGCTTCAAGAAAGAGAGAGACCCCGGCGCTGCCTGCTTTTCGCAGGCAGCGCCGGGGTCTTTTGCGGTAACAGGGAAAGTCATCCTTTTTAAGGGAATCCTATTTTGTTCTGTAGTAGCAGGTGCTTTTGCCCTTGCCTTCGCGCTTCAGTTCACCGGATGCAACGAGCTTGCGCAAAGCTCCCGAATGTCCTGTTTGGTAAAGCGTCCGATTTTTATCCTTGATTAAGGAATAGTTGAACTCTCTCATTCCCTTACCTCTTCTTATTTCCCCTTAAATAGTATCACAAATTAAGGGAAAGTATAGCCCTTTCAGGGCATTTCCCCTGAATCACATCTCTCTTTTAAGGGAAACTGTTTCGAAGAAATCAAATGAAACAAAGCCCTGAATTGCCGACCTTCCCGGCAATTCAGGGCTTTTGCTTTTCTTTGTTTCGCTTTCGCGATACGCGTCTAATGTATTTCGTCTCAGGCTTTCTCGAGCAAGCCGAGTCTTGTGAGCACCTCGCTCACCTCGCGGACCGGAATCACCTCGAGCTTCTCCCGCACTTCGGGCGCGACATCCTCGAGATCCTCCGCATTGTCCGCGGGGATAAAGACAGTCTTTACGCCCGCCCGCTCGGCCGCCATCAGTTTCTCCGGCAGGCCGCCGATCGGCTTCACCTCGCGCTGCAAACTCACCTCGCCCGTCATCGCGACCGTCGAGGGAACCGCCTTGCCGGTCAGAAGGGATGCGAGCGCCGTGGTCAGTGTGATGCCCGCGCTCGGACCGTCTTTCGGCGTCGCGCCGTCCGGGACATGGATGTGGAGATCGTTCTCCGCAAACAGCTGCGCCTTCTCCGGGAAGAGCGCTTTCACCTTGCTGACCGCAAGCTCCGCCGACTCTTTCATGACATCGCCGAGCTGTCCGGTCACATGAATCTTGCCGCTCCCCTTCGTGAACAGGGTCTCGATGTAGAGGATCTCGCCGCCGACCGCGGTCCAGGCGAGACCCGTCACAATGCCGGGCGTCGTATTCTCGCGCACCTTGCTGTGCAGCATCGGGTGCGTGTCCATCAGAGACCGCAGATTGTCCCGCGTGACGGTGAGCGGCTGCCTGTCGCGGAGGTACCGCACGGCCGCGCCGCGGCAGAGCTTATCGAGGCAGCGCTTTAAACCGCGCACGCCCGCCTCCCGCGTGTAATCCGAAATCAGAATGTCCAAAATCTCATCCGGAATCGACACCTGCTCCGCTGTGAGCCCCACGCCGTCGAGCGCCTTCGGAAGCAGGTGACGCTTTGCGATTTCCTTCTTCTCGAGCGGCGAGTAGCCCTGAAACGAAATCACTTCCATGCGGTTTAAGAGCGGCGCCGGAATGGTCTCGAGACTGTTCGCCGTGCAGACAAAGAGCACATCCGAGAGATCGTAGGGCACATTCAGATAGTGGTCGGTGAAGCTGTGATTCTGCTCCGGATCCAGCACTTCGAGTAGCGCGCTCGCGGGATCGCCGTGGAAACTTGTCGAGAGCTTATCCACCTCGTCGAGCACCATGACCGGGTTCGAGACGCCGCTCTTCTTGATGCCGTCCATGATGCGCCCCGCCATCGCGCCGATGTAGGTTCTCCGGTGACCGCGGATATCCGCCTCGTCGCGCACACCGCCGAGGCTCACGCGGACATATTTTCTGCCGAGTGCACGCGCAATCGAGGCGCCTATGCTGGTCTTACCCGTGCCTGGTGCGCCGACAAAGAGCAGAATGGAGCCGGACTGCTGTCCCTTGAGAGACATCACCGCAATCTGCTGCAGAATGCGATCCTTCACTTTTTTGAGACCGAAGTGATCCTCGTTCAGCACCTGCTCCGCCGCCGCGAGGTCAATCGCCGCCGCTGCCTCCTTCTTCCACGGGAGATTCGTCACATAGTCGAGGTAATCGTAGAGCAGGCCGCTCTCCGCACTCTGCTGCCCCTCCTGCTTGAGGCGCTTCAGGACCTTCTCGGCCTCCGCTTTCGCGCTCTCGTTCATCCCGAGGTCCTGGATCTTCAACTCATACTTCCGGAGATCCGAGACTTTTTCGGGGTGCAGGTTGTCGAGCTCCTTTTGCAGATATTCAATCTGCTTTTTCAGCGCGTTCTCGCGGTACATCTTCTGATATTCCTCTTCCTGCGCGCTGCTCGCCTCGCTGTTCACCTTGTGAAACTCCAGATTTTCGCGGAGCAGTTCCTCTAACTTTTGCTCCCGCTTCTCTCGGCTGTCCTCGGCGAGAATGTCCATCTTCTCCTCGGGCGAATTGATGAGCCAGCGGTTCACAATGCCCGCGATGTCGCCGAGCGACGCCCAGCGGGACATCATGCCGCGGAGCATGGGGCCGAACTGCGGATTGTCGCCGTAAGCCTCGAGCATGTGTCGCTTCATCTGTTTCAGCCGCTCCGCCGAGACCGCCTCGTCGAGATCCTCAATGTCCGGCCTGCGCTCCACATCGAGATCAATGCTGTGATCGGGGTAGATGTTGACCGACTTTAGATCGACACGCGTATTGCTGCGGAATACCAGCACGCCCTGCTCGCCGACCTCGACCACGGTGCCGCTCACGCCGATCGGATAGAAATCGTCCGCGGTGAGCTCCTCTCTGGTCTTGTCCTCCTTCATAAAAATCAGAGTCACACGCTCTCCCGAGACCGGGACCCTGCCTATCATTTTATCGAAACGCTCCAGTGAGAGCGGAATACTCGCGCCGGGCACTGCCAGAATGTTATAAACCGGTACAACTGCCATGTATCAACCTCCTCTGCGCTTGCTGTTATATTTGTTATGTAACAGAATGATACCAGCGCACAGAGGTTCCGTCAAGCGCATCTTTTCGCCTTACCTGCCGTCTCAGATCTGGTAGTCGCTGTAATTCTTCTGATTCATCACGAGGTGGCGCGGCAGACCTGCGACCATCATCGGGTTATAGTGGCCCTGAATCAGCGGCTTCACATAGCTCACGAACTCATCGGTCACATAGTCTCCGGCCGCGTTGATCCAGCTGCGCGGCACCAGCTTCTCTCGCCGTTTGCGATGCGGTGCACATCGTAGACGCCGATGGCCGACTGGTAAGGGTCGTCCGAGACGCGGTCTATCACGACCATCACGCCGCTCGAGCCCTCATCCGCCGCTTTGACCGTCGCACCGCCGACCGCAAACGCCTCGTCCACGTCGACGCGGCTCGCGAGATGCGCTGCCGCGCGCTGCAGGGTCGAGAGTTCCACGGCGCGGGTCTTGATGCCGAGGCGCTCGTGCACGAGCCCCGCGAGATAGGAGGCTGTGCCCGTCATCTGGATATGCCCGAACGCGTCCTTACTGTGCGCGCCGTCCGCGAGCTCGCAGACATAGGCACCGTCCGCCGTCCGTATGCCCTCGGAGACCGCCGCGACAATCACATCCTTCTTCTCGAGCAACCCCGTCACGCGCTCCACAAAGGCCTCAATGTCAAAGGGCACTTCGGGGAGGTAGATGAGGTCCGGGCCGTCGCAATCCTCCTGGCGCGCAAGTGCCGTTGCGCCGACGAGCCAGCCGGCATTCCGCCCCATGATCTCGATGATGTTCACATTTTTCTTCTTATAGGAAAGCCGAGCGCGTCGCGAATCACTTCCTTGGTCGAGGCTGCAATATACTTTGCCGCCGAGCCGAAACCCGGCGTGTGGTCGGTAATCGCGAGATCGTTGTCGATGGTCTTCGGGCAACCCACAAAGCGCTGCTTTGCGCCGGTGAGAAGTGCGTAGTCCGAGAGCTTCCGTATCGTGTCCATCGAGTCGTTGCCGCCGATGTAGATAAAGACTTCAATGTCCAGTTTGTCGAGCAGCGCAAACACCTTGTCAAAGACTTCCTTGTCCTCGTGGATCTCCGGAAGTTTGTAGCGGCAGGTGCCGAGGAAAGCCGACGGCGTGCGCTTCAGAAGCTCGAGCTCCAGCTCATTCCGGATATAGTCCGAGAGATCCACATACTGCTCATCCAGAAAGCCCTGAATGCCGAAGCGCATCCCGTAGACCTTCTGATAGCCACGTTCTTTTGCTGTCTTGAAGACACCCGCAAGACTCGAATTGATGACAGCGGTGGGACCGCCCGACTGCCCGACCAGCACATTCCCTTTCATGACATTTCCTCCTTTTCTGCGCTGAACAGCCAAACTTTTCAGCTCTTTTTAGTATAACGAAAGTTTTAAAAAGAATCCAGTGTGAGAAAAAGAGCGAAGAACTAAGGTTCTTCGCTCTTTTTTCTTTCTCTTCGATTTTGCAAACGCGTCAGGCGAGGCTCGCCGCCGATCTTGCCTGCAGGAAGCCGCGCAGCCGCTCTCTGACCGGGCGTCCGATGATAATCGCAAGGCCGAGCTTAATACAGTCGAGCGGGACAAACGGATAGACGCAGACCGCAAGTGCCTTCGAGAGCGCCATCTTGGTCTGTCCGACAAACCATGCGGTGCCGGCCGCATAGCAGATAATCAGCGCGACAAACATCACAACCGCCTGCAGCGGGACATTCTGATAGAAGCGCTCCACCACGAAGCCCGTCATCAGCGCCATCAGGATGAAGGCCATCAGATAGCCGCCGGTCGGTCCCAGAATCTTTGCCGGGCCGCCGCTGTAGCCGGACATGACCGGAACGCCGACAAAGCCAATCAGCAGATAGACAAGGTAGGCAACGGTGCCGTTCCGCATGCCGAGAATGTAGGCAGCGAGGTATACCAAAAGCGGGGTCAGCGAAAAGGGTACTGCGCCGATCGGAATCGACATGGGGCCAAAGATACACATCAGCGCTGTCATCACTGCAATCAATGCCATGTTGCGAATATCCAAACGTTTCATTCTCTACTCTCCTCTTCCTGTGCGTTTTGCACTAACGCCTAGCATACTCGTCCGGCTTTCGATTGTCAACCTAGAACATAATTTCGGTTGACAAATTTCACTCAAACTGGCTATACTGGGCAAAGATTCCATTGAATACATTCGGGAGGCATGCGATATGAACGCATTGAAACTGGCAGAGGAAATCATTGGCGGGCGCCGTCTGAAGCGGGGCGATCGGGAACTCGAGGAGCTTCTGACCGTGGATCTCACGGAGCTCTGTCAGGCGGCGGATAAACTCCGCGAGACCTTTTGTGAGGACAAAGTCGATTTATGTACAATTATCAACGGCAGAAGCGGCCGCTGCAGCGAGGACTGCAAGTACTGCGCGCAGTCCGCACACTCGAAGACCGGCTGCGAAGAGTATGCGTTTCTGCCGGAGGATGTGATTGTCGCTGCCTGCAAGGCGAACGAGCGCGAGGGCGTGGACCGCTTCTCGATTGTGACTTCGGGGCGCTCGCTGACCGGCGAAGAGTTTAAGCATGCGCTCGCCGCTTACCGCCGCATGGCCGAGGAGTGCAAGATTGATCTCTGCGCATCCCACGGCTTTCTGACGAGAGAGCAGCTGCACGAGCTGCACCTCGCGGGCGTCACGAGCTATCACGACAACATCGAGACTTCGCGCCGCTTCTTCCCTGAAATTTGCACGACCCACACCTTTGACCAGAAGCTCGAGACCATTCGCGCCGCCAAGGAAGAGGGGCTCTGCGTCTGCTCCGGCGGCATCATCGGCATGGGCGAAACCTGGGAGGATCGCATCGACATGGCGCTGACCCTTCCGAGCTCGGCATCGAGTCGATTCCGGTCAATGTCCTGATGCCGATCAAAGGCACGCCGCTCGGCGAGCGCGAAATTCTGAAAGACGAAGAGATTCTGCGGGCACTCGCAATCTTCCGCATGATTAACCCCGAAGCGAATATACGCCTCGCGGGCGGCCGTTCGGCGCTCTCCGACAACGGCGCGCACAGCTTTGCCTGCGGTGTCAGCGCGACCATCACCGGCAACATGCTGACCACGAGCGGCTCCACGATTCAGCAGGATAAGGCGATGCTCCGCGCGATGGGCCGAGATGTGCAGCCCGAGTGGGAAAAGTATCCGGTGCGCCCCGCCTGCTTCGAGGGCGGCAAAAAGAACGCGCAGTAAGAGATAAAAAAGAGGCATACAGCCTTCGCTGTATGCCTCTTTTTTGATTCCGCTCACTTCTTCGCGCTCTCCTGGGCAAAGGTGCGGAAAATCTGCTTGACCTCGCCGTCTTTGATCACAACCGAGATGACCTGCGGGCCCCAGCCCTTGGCCTTGTCGGCCTCGAACGCCTTCTTAATCTGGTCAGTCTGGTAGGTGACACCGTTCTGCTGGTTCAGATCCGAGTAGTCCATGTAGACCACATCGCTCGCGAGCTTCAGCTCTTCCGTGCCGATCGAGTAGTAGAGCGGCGTGCCGTCCTCGCTCTCGGTGCGGAAGTAGTCGCCGTCCTGCAAAAGGCTCACGCCGCCGTTTGCCACACCGCCGTTGATGATGACCTCCGGGAAATTGCCGGTCTCGGCGTTCTTCTTGTCGATGGTCTTGATTGCGACATTGTGATTCGCGACCTGAAGCACATCGCCCACCTTCAGCGCATTGATTTTTGCCACATCATAGCGGTCAAAGGCAAAGAACTCTGCCTTTACGGTCTTGCCGTTGAAGCTGTCCGCATCCAGCTGCACCGGGAAACCGCCGTTCTGGTGGTCGGTCTTAGCCGCCTCGGGTGCAATGATGCTGCCGCCTGCCGCCGTGGTTCCCTCTTCGACCGTAGAAGCCGCAACCGTGGTCTCCGCCGCCGTGCTCTCCTGCTTCGAACCGCCGCAAGCGCTGATGCTGAGTGCCGCCAGTGCCGCAACGCAGAACAATCCTGCTTTTCTCATATAGAACCTCCCGTCATTTACCTGCCATTGTCTTTTGCTCTTGAACCTTAATCTTCATTATACCGGTTTACAGAAATGAATTCAAGCCGCGCCGCGGGCATAAAAAGAGAGGGCTGCGACTTTCATCACAACCCTCTCATACGCTGCGGGAAATGGGACTTGAACCCACACGGCTTGTGGCCACTAGATCCTTAGTCTAGCCTGTCTGCCAATTCCAGCATCCCCGCTCGGTACTTCGTTATTCTACTATGGCGTCCCGGAGAATGCAAGCACTTTTTTATTTTTTTTGCAAAAGCTAGATTGCAAGATCAGGTAGGACAGATTGAAATAATTCCTACAGTGAACTGTAATGAAAAGATTTTCGCCGGATTGCAAAATCCGGTAGGACAGTTTGAACTCATGCCTACCGCGAATCGCGGGGCAGGGGGTGCCGCTGTTTTCCTGTCATTCATGCAATCTGTCATTCATGCTATAATGAGGCGAAACAGTTTTCAGTCTCCGGAAAGGATACCTCCATGGCATTTGATTACCCGATTATTCTCACCGAACGTGACGGCCGCTTTCGGGCCGCTTTCCCGGATTTTCCGGGCTGCTACGGCGAAGGCGCGGACCGCGCCGACGCGATCGATGACGCGCGCGCGGAGGGCGTCCGCTGTATTCTCCAGGAACTCGAGGAGGGCAATCCGCTCCCGCTCCGATCTCTCCCGGAGGATCTCTGCCGAGACAATGCGGGCGAAGTTGTGATGCTGACCCTCACCCTGCCCCGCGAAGAGAACTGGAGCTGGCTCGGTTAAATCCGAAACCGCCTCACGCCCAGTTCTTCCAGACCTCGGGCTGATAGCCGACCGTCGCCTGCGCGCCGTTTCGCACGATGGGCTGTCTTAAAATTTCCGGGTGTTCCAGCAAAAAGGCTTCCCTGTCCTCTTCCGCCGTGTGCTGAAACCAGATCACGGTCTCCTTCGCCTTCGCGGCGGTGTCGACCAGAGCTTCCGTACTGCCGAGCGCCCGGCACACCGCGCGGAGTTCCCCCTTGCTGAGTCCCTTCTCAAAGAGATCCACGCGCTGCACCGGGATGCGGCGCTCCTTAAAATAGCGCTCTGCCTTTTTCACGTCAAAATTCTTGCCGCCGCCGAAAATCTGAATGTTCATATTCCACCTTTCCTCCTATCCCGCTTTCCTTCCGATAATCTGTCAGTTCCGCGGATATGCACTCGCTATCATCCCTGCAGGCGCGATCGCGGCAGTTCTTTTCTCTCTTCTTCCCTCACGCACTTACGGTCTTTTCTTATATCGATGCGCTTGCCTTCGGCAGTCCTTCCGCACGCCCGCAGGAAGCGCATGTTGCCCCTGCACGCAGACTCGCCCGCGTGAGCACGCCCCGGCCTCTCCGCGGTCCGGCCAAAAAGATACCCTCTTTATTTTTGCTCTAAAATCCCCTTCGTTTCCGCAAGCTCCCGCAAGGCAAGTAAGGCCATATTGCCGCTTCCGAGCGGCGGCTCTGCCCAGATGACCCGCCTGACCTTTGAGAGGCAATCCTTTGCCGCTTGCAGACACGCCTCCGAGACAGGCTCGTAGGGCGCGGTCTCAATGACCTTTGCGGCAAGGCGGATTGCCACCGGGTAGTCCAGATCCGCAGGGCTGAAATCCCGGCCGCAAAGGAAACGCCCTCGCGCCGAAGCCGCCGGTAAACCGGTATGCCGCTTCCGCCGCCCGCGAGTACCAGCGTGTCCGGCGGCGTGCCCTCCGTGCGCCGCGGCAATTCCGCACTGCCAGAGAGCGCGTCGTAGGCAGCGCTCAGTCCGTAAATGCGACGCATATTCTCTTCGGAAAGCGCCTCTTCCGGCGAAACGGGCGGCAGCACCTTGCCGTCCGCGACAAGCAGCACGCGGTCGGCACATTTCAGCGCGAGGTCCGGCTCGTGGAGCGAAACCAGAACCGCGAGTCCCTCCCGGGTCGCGAGATCCCGCAGCAAACCGAGGAGCTCTATCTTATGGCGAAGGTCGAGAAACGCCGTCGGCTCGTCGAGTAGAATGAGCCGCGGCTCCTGCGCGAGCGCCCTGGCGAGCAGCACGCGCTGGCGCTGGCCGTCACTCAGCTCCGCAAAGGGGCGCTCTCTGAGTTCCTCGGTGCGCACATAGGCCATGGCGCGCGCCACTGCCGCGTGATCCTGCTCCCGCAAGGTTCCGAAGCGCCCGGTATAGGGATAGCGCCCTGCCTCAACCACCTCGCGCGCCGTTGCAAACTCCGGCTCTCTCCGCTCGGTAAATAAAAGTGCCATGCACGCCGCGCGCTCTCTCCCGGAATAGGCCTGCAAATCTCTGCCTTCCAGGTAGATGCTGCCGCCCTGCAGAGCGAGCTGTCCCGCCGCACTCTTTAAGAGGGTCGACTTGCCCGCACCGTTCGGCCCGAGCAGGGCCATGACCTCACCCGGGTGAAGTTCAAATGCGACCTCCGAGAGCACCACGCGCGCGCCGTAGCCCGTTTTGACCCCCTCTGCCGCGAGTTTTGCCCGCTGCTCCTTCCGCATAGCCCCTCCTCCTCTCGATACGCCCTCTGCCTGACATCACCGTTCTTTTTCTTTTTTAACCGCTGCGCGATGACAAAGCGCTGCCGCAATATCACGTCTATTATGCATTTGAATGCGAAAAACAATTACGGCGTTTGCTGTATCTGCTTTTATACACCGGTGCGTAAGATCCACACTTCGATTTCCTCTGTCGCTGCCTCCGGGGAAAGCGGCATTGGCGCCTCATTGTTTTCATCCACCAAGATTACTTCCTGTTCCCTCGGAAAGTACCGTCTGATCCATAGAATGAAATTTGCGTAATCCCGAATTCTGTTTTCCGAATTAAAATATTCCACCGCAAGCGTGCGGCGTGTTCGATCGAGCCTTACTTCAAACTGTGGACCATCCGCATATCGGCTCCAAGTAATATCGTAAGCCAAAGACTTGCTTTGACTCTGTTCCATATCCGTTCCCGGATATTTTCTCGCCATCTCCCCACAGAATGTTTCGGTATCAAATTCACCGCCCCCCGGATTGCTCAGATGTAAAAAGCTTGTGACCGACATATCCCCTCCATATAGCGTTCTTTCATGAGCAACATCGTATTACCGGAATCTCTGATTGGATCGCAGCGTCTCATTTTCCCCGCCGCTTCACCAATAGCCAGAGAACAATCGGCGCGCCGAAAAAAGAAGTCACCGTGCTGAGCGCGAGTTCGGTCGGCTGAAAGGCCGTCCGCGCAATGAAGTCCGAGGCCATGCAGAAGACCGCGCCGCCGAGAAACGAGGCCGGAAGCACGAGCTGCGGCTTGTTGGTGCAGAGCAGGCGCTGGATTAAACGGCGCGGCCACACCCACAAACGAGACCGGCCCCGCGAAGGCGGTCACGGTCGCGGCGAGCAGGCTCGCGAGGAGAATTAAGAGCGTGCGAAGCCGCATGACATTGACGCCGAGGCTCTCGGCATAGCTCTCGCCGAGCTGTACGGCACCGAGCGGCTTCGCGAGAAAGAGGAGGGCTACCGCGCAGCCCGCAATGAGCAGTGCCGCTGTCCTGACCTCTGCAAGGCTCATGCCGGAAAAGCTGCCCTGCGACCAGCTGTGCAGCGACACAATCTCCGAATCCGCCGCAAAACTCAGCAAAAAATCGGTCGCGGCCGAACAGATATAGCCTATCATGATGCCCGCGACCAGTAGAGCCGCCATGTGGCGCACCCGGCTTGAGACCGCGAGCAGAAATCCGAGCGAAACAAGAGAGCCGAGAAAGGCCGCGAGCACCAGCGCAAGCGAGCTCGTCGCGCGGTTTCGCGCAAAAAAGAGCATCATGCAGAGCGCCACCGCGAGCCGCGCGCCCGAGGAAACGCCGAGCACAAAAGGGCCCGCAATCGGATTCGCAAAATAGGTCTGCAGGAGAAAGCCCGAGACCGCGAGTGCCCCGCCGAGCAGCAAGGCCATCAGCGCGCGCGGCAGGCGTATCTTGAATAAATACTGGCCGCCGGATCTCTGCCGCCCGGCGTGCTGAGAAGCGTCCACAGCTTCGTCGGCGAAAAGAGTACCGTCCCCGCAGCGAGATTCCAGTAGAACAACAAAAGCAGCGCAAGGCCGAGAAACAGAAATACCAGCGCGCTCCGCCCTCTCCCCGCACTCATGAGAGTTTCCTCAGGTACTGCAGCGGGACATCGGTCTCGCCGTGCAACACGCGGTAAAAGTCGAGCGTCAGTCCTGCGACCGCATCCGCCGACTGGTACATGTCGCCGCCGAGCTGATAGACCTCCCCCGCCTGTACGGCCTTGAAATCGGCGAAGAGCTCATCCTTTGCCTTGAGTTCCGCGAGATCTTTGAGCGGCGCCTCCACGGTCGCATTGTAAATCAATACATCGGCATCGCGCGCCGCCTCGAAAAACGCCTCGCGCGACACGCGCTGCACCGAGCTCCTGCCGACCTCATCCGCACCGACCCCGACATAGTGCCCGCCCGCAAGCTGTATCATCTTCGGCACATAGTCCGTGCGCCGCCGGACAACAAAACTCCCGTCGCGGTTCATCGCAAAGAAGACGACCTGTTTGCCGCTGTCCGCGACATTCTGCAACGAGTCCATTTTTTCACACTGCGCGTCAAAAAACCGTTCGGCCTCCGCCTGATGATTCGTCAGCACGCCGTAGAGCCGCACCCACTCGGTGCGCCCGAGCGGATGGCTCTCATTGCTCGAGTAGTCGACAAAGACCGGAATTCCGAGCCGCTCAAACATCTCCTTCACCTCGGGCGCGTGCAGTATCATCAGCGACTCGATGGCGAGATTGCAGCCCTCCGATGTGAGGAGCTCGTAGTCCGGCGCGCTGTACTTTCCCGTAAAGCGCATCTCGCCGCTCGAAAGCGCCCGCTTCGGCGCATCAATGTGCCAGCCCTCCGCTCTCGTGCCGGTAAAACGGACATCACCGAGCGCACCGTTTACCTCAAAGAGACTCATGGCCGCCGTCGCCGCAAGGTAGATGTGATCCAGCGGCTGCTGTAAGCGCACCACATCGCCCGGCAGCTCTTTCGGCGCTGTCTCTCCCGCCGGGATGACCAGATAGCGCGCTGCGCCGTGCACATCGATCAGCGCGAAATTCTTCTCATAGAAGTAAATATCAAAGGTCTTCGCGTAGCGAAGGTCCATCCGTTTAACAAAGCGCAGCCCCGGAATCTCCGGAGCTGCCGCCTGACTTACCTCTTCTGCTTTGACTTCTGTGACTTTGACCTGATGGTCATACCAGACACCCTTGGTGCCGACGAGGGCAAGCGGGAATTCCGTGTCGAGCGCCGGGACGGGGATATCGAACCCGTAAACTTCCTGTGTGCTCCCGTCCTCAAACTTGACCGTGTCGGTTGTCGGCTGTAAGAGCACAGCACCGTCCTTTTTGGCATCCTCTGCGCGTCCGGGGAAAGATTGAGGATGCGCTTTGACTGGAGCGACACATGGAGGGTCATCTTCCCGTCCTTTACGGTCAGCGTCCCGCGGTCATGCATCGCCTCGCTCACATGAAACATCGAGCTGTCGGTCTCAAAGCGCGCCGTATAGACGCCGTCCGGCAGCACAGCGTTTTCTCCGTCGCTCGCCGCCGCTACCGCTGTCGTCTCCTCCTTTGCCGCCTCGCTACCCGTAGCGCCGCTCTCGGAGGACTGTGCCCGACAGCCGCTCATGAGCAAGCTGAGCCCGAGTGCCAGCGCAAGCAATCCGCCGATGCCGCGCATCCTGCTGTTTCTCTTCATCTTCTCTCCCTGTCAGTCTTTAGTTCGCCTTGCTCTCGGCAGCCGTCGTCTCGGCTGCGCCGCTCTCCGCCGTCTTTCCCTCGGCCTGATCGATGGCCGCCTGCGTGTGCGCCGCATAAATTTTCTCAATGTCGACGATACCGCCAAGACCGAGAATCTGGGTCTCGACGCGGTCAAAGTTCTTCGACGCGACAAACTTCTGCACCCAGGAATCCTCTTCCGCACCTGCCATATCGTTGTGCGCGTGATCGCCTGCGACGACCATCATCGGGCGAAGCGTGACCTTCTTATAGCCCGCCTTCTTGACCGCCTCGATCACAGCGTCGACCGCGGTCTCCGCCGGCTCGCCCTCGACGGTGCCGATGAACACATTGTTGTAGCCGAGCTTCCGCATTGCGGTCTGCATCTCGGAATAGGTGATTGCTGCGGTGTGGGAGGTGCCGTGTCCCAGGAAGACAAAGGCCGCGCCCTCCTGCCCCGCCTTCTGGACAGAATCAAAACCGCCGTCGGTCACAGCCGCCTGGACAAGCAAGGTCGCGACCTGCTCCTTGTCGGCATTGACCTCCTCCGCGTCCTTGCCCACTTCGCCGAGCAACGGCTCTGCGAGCGCGACTTTTGCGAAATCCGCCTTGTGTTTGTCAAGCGTCTCCTTTAACTCATCGTACTCCTTGCCCTGCATGAGATGGGTCGGCTGGACAATGAGCTCTTTGACGCCGTTCTTCTTGGCGCGCTCCAGCGCCTGCTCCACATTGTCAATCTTCTCGCCGTCCCGCGCGAGAATGTGGTTCATGATGATCTGAGACGTAAAGGCGCGGCGCACGCTGTAGTCCGGGAACTGCTTTGCGAGATAGGACTCGATGCCGCCGATATCCTTCGCGCGACTGTCGTTATAGGACGTGCCGAAGCTCACTACCAGAATTTCCTTCTCACCGATCTCATCCTGGTTTAAGGGATTGTCCTTTGTCACATCGCCGGTGTCCAGACCGAAATACTCCGGTGACGCGTGCTCGCCCTTCACCTCTGCCTTTGCACTGTCACTCAAAGCGTCCCAAGCCTCCTTTGCCTCTTTGCAGAGCTTCTCCGTGTCCTCGCTCCAATTCTGGACATAGATTGCATCAATCTTCTTGCCGACCTCTGCCGCCTTAGCCTTCTCTTCATCGGTCGCGGGGGCAAGCGTCGTCGCCTCTGTCGCCTCTGTCGCCTCCGTTGCCTGCGTCTCCGCCGCGCTCACGGTCTCCGGCTTCTTTTCTTCCTTTTTGCCGCCGCAGGCTGTGACCGCCAGGGCCGCCGTCAATGCCAACAATGCAAGCTTTGTCTTTCTCATCTCTCCGCTCCTTTATGAATGCGCTGTTTGCCCGAAGTCCTTACTTCTGCAGTTCAAATGTGAGCTGATAGTCGATTGCATGCGGCGTGCTCATCGCCGTCGTGTCGCCGACCATCGCAAGCGGCTTATCGAGCTCCGTGACCGGAACCATAAAGACCGAGTGGCCGTTCTGGATTTCCGGCGTAAAGCGAATGCCCTCGACTTCCATGTAGTCGTACTTGTCGCTGCTCCAGACAATCTTTGCCGTCGCTCTGCCGTCCTTCACCGTGAGCTCGGTCGGGCTCGCAATCTTTGCTCTGCCGCTGCCGCCGGAAAGCGTCACATTGACCTGATAGGTTCCGTCGGCAACCGTCAGCTTCTCGTGCTTCTCCGCGAGCATCTGCGCCGCTGCCTCGGCCTGTGCCGTGATATCGTCGCCCGCCTTGAAATCCTCTGCCTTGAAGTCCGCAAGCTTCTTTTCGCCTTCGCTCGCCGCGCTCTCACCCTTCGACGCCGCCTCGGACGCCGCGCTCTCACCCTTCGATGCCGCCTCGGATGCCGCGCTCTCGCCTGCCGAAGACAGCGCTGCCGCCGCCGTGCTTTCCGCCGAGGAAGCCGCGCTCTCCGCCTTCTTTGCGCCGCACCCCGCTGCGACAACGGCTGCGAGCACCGCCATTGCCACTGCTACTCCGTATTTCTTCTTCATTGCCTACCCCTCTGTCTATGATTTCCCGGAATCTGTCTGCATAAAAAGAGGCTCATCCTCGCGGAGAGCCTCTGGCATTTCAGCAAACAGTATCTTATCTGGACTCGGAAACCGTGGTCTCGCCGGCCTTGTCAGCACCCGCAGCAGCTTTATCCGCTGCTTCGCCTGCCTTCTCTGCCGCTGCGCCCGCCTTGTCGGCTGCCTCACCGGCCTTCTCCGCCGCTGCGCCCGCAGCCTTCTCGCCGGCCTTCGCCGCCTCGGAGCCTGCCTTTGCCGCATCGGAAGCCGCCTTGTTTGCACCCTCCACCGCTGCGGAAGCTGCATCGGAACCTGCCTTTGCCGCGTCGGAAGCTACTTTGTTCGCCTCGTCAACCGCGCTGGAAGCTGCCTTGTTTGCCTCTTCGACATCGCTGGAAGCTGCCGCATTTGCGCTCTCCACCATGCTGGAAGCGGACTCCATAGCGCCGGAAACCGACTCGGAAGCCGCCTTGCTCTCGTCCTTCTTGCTGCTGCAGCCGGTCGCCAGAACTGCCGCGAGCGCTGCTGCCACTAAAACTGCTCCAACTTTAACTTTCTTCATTTCAATTTCCTCCCTTTGCATGAAATTATGCTGCTTCATTGTAACATATCCGCGCAAAAATTCCAAATAAAGCGCAAAGAGAGACTCATCTTCGCAGAGAGCCCTCTCTTTGTCACACAAAGAAGAGGCATCTCGCCTCTTCTCTGCGTTCCCGGACAGGCACTCGTGCTCAGGAAGGTACTTGAAAGACAGGGCCGGTCTCCCGGCTCGCGGCTCACGGCCCCTTGTCTGCCTTCCCGCTCTCGCAGTGACAGACGGACTCCCCGCATACGGTGACGAGTTCGCGCAGATTACGCTGCTTCCCGATTATCCGGAGATTTCTCTCCGGCACCCTGCCTTTATTTTTTTCGTGTGATTAACGGTTGAACGCGTTCTTGCCCGGATACTCCGCTGCGACACCGAGATCCGACTCGATGCGGAGCAGCTGGTTGTACTTCGCGACACGCTCGGAACGGCTCGGCGCACCGGTCTTAATCTGACGCGTGTTCAGCGCGACCGCAAGATCGGCAATCGTCGTATCCTCGGTCTCACCGGAGCGGTGGGAGGTAATCGCCGTGTAGCCCGCCTTGTGCGCCATCTTGATTGCCTCGAGGGTCTCGGAGACCGAACCGATCTGATTGAGCTTAATCAGAATCGAGTTGCCGCAGCCAAGCTCAATGCCCTTCTTGAGGCGCTTCGTGTTCGTGACAAAGAGATCGTCGCCGACCAGCTGAACCTTGTCGCCGAGCTCCTTCGTCATCTCTTTCCAGCCCTCCCAGTCCTCTTCGTCGAGACCGTCCTCGATGGACCAGATCGGATACTTCTCAATGAGGCTCTTCCAGTGCGCAATGAGCTCCTTCGAGGTGAAGTCCTTACCGGACTTCGGCTGGTGATAGGAAGCCGATGCCCTTGTCGCTCTTCCACTCGGAGGAAGCCGCATCCATCGCGAGCACAAATCCTTGCCCGGCTCGTAGCCTGCGTCGCGGACTGCCGCGAGGATGTGCTCAATCGTGTCCTCGTCGTCCTTTAAGTTCGGTGCAAAACCGCCCTCGTCGCCGACAGCCGTCGTATTGCCCTCGCTCTTCAGAATCTTCTGAAGGCTGTGGAACACCTCAGTGCACCAGCGGAGACCTTCGGAGAAGCTCGGCGCGCCGACCGGCATAATCATGAACTCCTGGGTGTCCACGGAGTTCGTCGCGTGTGCGCCGCCGTTTAAGATGTTCATCATCGGCACCGGGAGGTTATTGCCGTTTGCGCCGCCGAGGAAGCGGTACAGCGGAATGCCGAGCGATTCGGCCGCAGCCTTTGCCGAAGCAATCGAAACCGCGAGAATCGCGTTTGCGCCGAGCTTCGACTTGTTCTCGGTGCCGTCCGCCGCGAGCATTGCGGCATCGACCGCGTAGACATTCTGCGGATCCAGACCGTGCAGCACGTCATTGATCACGGTGTTGATGTTCTCGACAGCCTTTCTCACGCCCTTGCCGCCAAAGCGGGACTTGTCGCCGTCGCGAAGCTCAATCGCCTCGAACTCACCGGTCGAAGCGCCGCTCGGTGCGGTGCCTCTGCCGACCGAACCGTCGGAAAGCGTGACCTCTGCCTCAACCGTCGGATTGCCGCGGGAGTCAATGATTTCTCTTCCGATTACCTTCTCAATAGAAAGATGTGTCAACATATTGGTTCCTCCACTTCTGAAATCTGTTAAAGAACTCTTGTCCGTACCAGTATAGCACGGAATCGTTTGTCCTGCCTCTTATTTTTCGTAGCGGTAAAAGCCCTCGCCCGCGTTGACGCCGGTCTTGCCCGCGTCGATTTTTGCCTTGAGCCCCGCCGCAATCTTGCCTGCCGTGCTCTCCGGATTTTTCGCCTCCGGATTCATCGAGACAATGTTGTATGCCGTCTGAAGCCCCACAATGTCGAGAATCCGGAAGGGGCCGTAGGGCGAACCCGTGCCGAGCGTCCAGGTCTTATCGATGGTCTCCGGGTCGGCGACCTCATTGGCCCAGAGCGCCTCCGCGGCACTTAAGAAAGGCACGAGCATCGAGTTCAGAATATAGCCCGGCTGCTCCTTTGAGTTCCAGCGGAATCATGCCGATTTCCTTGGCAAATTCGACGACGCGGCCAAAGACCGCCTCCGAAGTGCCGCTGTGTCCCATAATCTCCGCCGTGTTGCTGCGCCAGATATTGTTTGCAAAGTGAAGTGCGAGATAATTCTCCGGATAGGGCAGCAAATCTGAGAACATGCTCGGAATCATCGTCGAGGAATTCGTCGCGACAATCGTCTTCTCGTCGAGGAAGGGCGCGAGCTTCGCATAAAACTCCCGCTTCGCCTCCCTGTCCTCCGCCATACTCTCGATGATAAAGTCCGCCTCGCGGACACTCTCCGCAAGATCCAGCGAGAGCCGAATGTTCTGTTTCGCCGCTTCGACGGCCTTCTCAAGGCGCGCGAGATCCTCTGCGCTCTTGACCGCCGCCGCGTCGCCGAAACCGCGCGGCAAATCAAGCGGTTTACCCGCGAGCATCGCCTCGCCGACCCGCGCGAGCTCCGCGCGGTACACATTGTAAAGTCGCGCGAGCTTCGGCTCCGTTCTGCCGATCGAGCCCTCGCTCCGGAGCCATATCGTCACCGGGAAGCCCTTAAACGCCGTCTGAAACGCAATCTGCGCGCCGAGCACGCCGCCGCCCGCCACCAATACATGCCGAAATTCCATATACACCTCCGATCTCTCCGAGACCTTGTACATTTATCGATACAAAGAGAGCATACCACGCCCCGGAAGCCGCGCGCAAGCTCAGCCGTCAAAAAGCTCCGAAAAGTCGTGCCGGTTCGCTAGCTCCTCCGCCGAGACCTCAAGGTAGATGTCGAGCGCCGGGCTCTCCTGCGAAGCGGTCAGAATCCCCGCCTTCATGAGCTCGAGCACCGCGAGAAACGTGACCACGAGGAGCAGCTTGCTGCGCCGCTTTTCGAGTAAGTCCCGGAACGAAAAACTCTCGTGCGCGCGCGCATAACTCATGACCGCTTCAATCTGCATCTTCAGACTGATGGGCTCGCGCTTGATGGTCCCGAAGCGACTCCGCTCCGGATCGATCCTGTCTTCGCGCTGACGCATGACCTCCTGAAACACAAACTGAAGTCGCGTGAGCGTCACATCCTGAAAGAGCTCGTCGAGATCCACGGGCTGCGTCCACTCCGCGACCTCTTTCGGAAGCGCGGGTTCGCGGAAAAATACCTTGTAGGCGTCAAATTCGCGGTCGGCGAGTTCCTCCGCCATGAGCTTGTACTTCTTGTGCTCCAGGAGGCGATTCACAAGTTCCGCTCTCGGATCCACCTCTTCGCCGGTCTCCTGATCCACCTCACGCGGCAGGAGCATGCGCGCCTTGATGTCGAGCAGGGTCGCCGCCATCAGAAGGAATTCCGAGAGCTGATCGAGATCCTCTCTCTCCATGCCGGAGAGGTACGCCATATACTGCTCCGTGATCTCGGCAATCGGAATGTCGTAGATATTGATTTTATTCTTCTCAATCAGCTTTAAGAGAAGATCGAGCGGCCCCTCATACTTTTCGAGCCGCAGTGAGAGCGCCTCATCTGCCATGTCCTCTCCCCTTTCGAAGCTCCAGCACCATGAGCTCCGGCAAATTCATAAAGCGGAGGTTGATGCTGTGCGTGCCGATGCCCGGGCTTAAGAGCATCGCGTGCTCCCCCCGGTAGAAAAGCCCGCTCGCCGGGCCGCGGAAAAATTCAAACTGCGGCGTCATGAGGCCTATGTTCCCCGGGAGCCGCACCGTGCCGCCGTGCCAGTGCCCCGCGAACGTGAGATCCGCGCCCCAGTGCGCATAGGCGTCAAAAAAAGCCGGGCTATGCGCAAAGAGAAGCTGAAAGCGCGTCGCATTTGCCGCGCCGAGATGAGACTGCACATAGTCTTCGCGCATCTCATCATGCGGCGCTCTCCGGTAAAAATTCTCGGTGATATGAAGCCCCGAGAGCGCGAGGTCATCGCCGAGCAGCACGGTCTCATCCGAGAGGTAGTGTACGCCCTGCCGACCGAGCCTGCCTGCAAGTCATCGAACAGCTGCAAATAGCGCCCGCGGTCGCGGTCCAACCGCGCCTCGTGGTTTCCCTCGCCGTAGTAAACCGGCGCGATTTCCGCGAGCCGCTCTGTCAGCGCGAGAGTCGCCTGAATCGAAGTGCCGTGCTTTGCCGTCACCATATCTCCGCCGAGGAAGATGTAGTCCGGCCGAAGTTGCGCCGTTTCTCTGAGGAGCCGCGCCACAATGTCGCCGAGACGGCGCTCGTGAAAGTCCGAGAGGTATACAATGCGACGCGGTCTTTCGATTTTCGGGCTCCGCAGTTCATAGCGGCGCACAATGAGGCTCCGACGCTCCCGCTCGGATTCAAAAAGGGCGGCCGCCGCAATGCCGACCGCCGCCAAACCGAACGAGAAGAAAAGTTTCTTCTTATCCAATCCAAACCCCTTCCCTGTTGACTCGGTATCCATCCGGTGTGCGGCTATCTGTCAACATTTTGCCGTCACTTCCAAGATAATACCACTGATTCCGATACTGTAGCCAGCAGTTTTGCTGCAGTGCGCCCTGCCCCGGTGTCAGGTAGTACCAGGCGCCCGTGTTGTCCTGCTGCCAGCCCTCCTTCATATTGCCGTCCGCGTCAAACCAGTACTGCGCACCGTTAATCTCCCGGCGGGCATTCTTCACAAACTCACCGTTTGCTTCTCTGTACGCCCACACACCGTTTCTTTGGAGCCACCCCGCCTGACTTGGAAGCTTTGCCCCCGGTCCGCTTACCGCCGGATTTTGATTTGCTACCGGATTTGCTTCCTGTCTGCTTGCCGGATTTCCCTGACTTCCCGCCGGCCTTACCGTTTGCCTGCTTACCGCCAGACTTTGACTTGCCGCCGGATTTGCTTCCTGCTGATTTTGAGCCTGACTGTTTGCCGTGAGCGCCTGTACTCTGCCGCTTGTCTCCTGTGCCGTTTCCCCGCCCACGGCTTCCTGTTTTTTTTCGCCGGACTCTCCCGCGACCTGAAACCCGTAGTCGAGCAACGCCCTTGTGTCCGCGTATTGCGTCCGCTTGCTCTTCATGACCACGGCAATGAGACGCACGCCGTTTCGCTCCGCGCAGGTCACAAGCGTATTGCCCGCCGCGCTCGTATAACCCGTCTTGCCGCCGAGAATGCCCGGATAGTAATCCGAACCGCCCGGCGCAATCATACGGTGACCCATTGTGATGTCCGTGCCGTTCGGCCGCTTTTGGGTCGCCGGAAAATGGTACGAAGTCGTCTGATCCAGTGCGCGGAAATCGGCGCGGTCAAAACAGGCCTTCGCAATCAGCGCCATGTCGTGCGGTGTCGTGACGTGGTTTGCGTTGTTCAGACCGTTCGGGTTCACGAAATTCGTATTGGTGCAGCCGAGCTGTCTGGCTCTCCGGTTCATCTTCTGTGCGAACGCGGAGACCGAGCCCGAGACATGCTCGGCGAGTCCGTTCGCGACCTCGTTCGCGGATTTCAGCATGAGCCCGTAGAGACAGTCCCGCACCTTGACGCGGTCGCCCTTCGTGAGCTCCAGATTCACCGCGCCCGACTCCAGATTTCCGGTCGCGCTGTCGGAAAACACAACCACATCGTCCTGTGAGCTGTTCTCGAGCACCAGAAGTGCCGTCATAAACTTGGTGATCGAAGCCGGATAGAACTGCTGATTTGCGTTCTTCTCATACAAACTGTCCCGTCGTCGCATTGTAGAGCGCCGCGCCCTCCGAGGCAATCTGCGGCGCGGTCGCCGCATAAGCTGTCTTTATGCCGATAGAGCCGCCGAAAAGCAGCAGTGCCGCGATGAGACAACAGAGCCCTTTTTTGATTTTTTCCTGCATCAAAACGAAATCCCCCTCCCCTGAGATGCCGTCTCCGCCCTCAGTTCTATTTCATTTCTCTTGTAATTTTATCACAATCTTACTTCTCATTTTTTACAAAATTATGAAAAAGAGCGGGGATTTCTGTCGCTTTACAAAAGATACGACCCTGAATGCGATCTTTTCCGCCGCCGCCCTTGCCGCCGCGCGCGCGGATTTCGGCGAGAAAAGGCTCCCGGTCAACCCCGTCGCCGGACAGAAGAAACGCATAGCCTGTCTCCTCCTCTCCGGAGAAAAGCCCGATTATACCGGAAAAACGCTCTCTGAGCGGCTTTAGCGCGCGCTGGAGCGCACTCTCCGGGAGCGGCGGCAGAATAAGGCAGGGTGCCTGCTCGCCCCTCTGCGCTGCTGTCTCTGCCTTCGCAAGAATCAGTTCGACCGCAAGCGAAGCCGCGCGGCTCTCGGCGGCAGCGCTCTTCTCCTGCACTTTCATGACCGCACTGTCCAGTTCGCCGAGCGGCGCCGAGAGTCGCGCCGAAATCTCTTTTGCCTCGTCGAGGCAGGCCGAAAACGCCGTGAGCGCCCGCATCCCGCAGGCGAGATACAGTCTGGTGCCTCCCTTATAGTTCATCGCGCTCAGAATTTTTACGAGCCCCACCTCCGAACTCCGATTGACATGGGGCGCGCAGCAGGCGCAAGTGTCTACATCCCCGATTTCGACAAGGCGAATTGCGCCCGTCAATTCCTTTTTCTGCCGGTAAGAAAGCGCCGCAAGCTCCGCCGCGTCCGGATAAAAGGCGCGCACCGGAATGTCTCGGAAAACAGCCTCATTGACCGCGCGCTCAAGCTTCGCGAGATCCGCCGCGCCGAGCGGGACACTGAGATCCACCTGCACTTCGCGCTCGCTCAGGTGAAAGCCCACATTTCCGCGCCGAAGAGGCGATGCGCAAGCCCCGACAACATGTGCTCGCCCGTGTGCTGCTGCATAAAGTCAAAGCGGCGCGCCCAGTCGACCGTCCCTGTGACCGTGCTGCCGACCGATAGCGGCGCGTCGACCAGGTGGGTGATGATGCCGTCCTGTATCGTGACATCCAGGATTTTTGCCCCGCCGAGCGTGCCGCGGTCCGCCTTCTGCCCGCCCTGTTCCGGGAAAAAAGCCGTCCGGTCCAGAATCACCGCAAAACAAGTCTCGCCGTCCGCCGTTCTCTCCGCGAAAGAGAGCACTTCTGCCGTAAAGCAGAGCTCCCGCGGATCTCTGTCAAAAATCGTCTCTGTCATACGAATCTCCTCTCCGCCCGCCGCGGCAAATGTGCAAACGCTCCGATTTCCCGCACACGAAAAGACAGCCTCCTTTCGGGAAGCTGTCCTTTGCTCATCTCGTCACTGTGCTGCCTTGATTGCCGCGAGCAGTTCCGCATAGGTCTCAAACGCCGGGTACTGCGGGTAAGCCTTCTTGATTTCCTCCGTCGTCCGGAACAGGAAGCCCGCCTTGCTCGCCTCGATCATGCCGAGGTCGTTGTAGCTGTCACCGCTCGCAATCGTCTCATAGCCGATCGACTGGAGCGCGCGCACCGTCGTGAGCTTCGAGTGCTCGATGCGCATCTTGAAGCCCGTGATTTCACCGCTCTCCGCGACCTCAAGCGAGTTGCAGAGTATCGTCGGATAGCCGAGCTTTTTCATAAGAGGAGACGCGAACTGCGTGAACGTGTCACTCAAAATCATGACCTGGGTGAAGCTCCGGAGCTCGTCGAGGAACTCCTTGGCGCCCGGCATCGGATCAATCGTCGCGATGGTCTCCTGAATCTCCTTGAGCCCGAGGCCGTGCTCCTTCAGAATGTCAATGCGGTAGCGCATCAGCTTGTCGTAGTCCGGCTCGTCCCGCGTCGTGCGGCGAAGTTCCGGGATGCCCGAAGCCTCCGCAAACGCAATCCAGATTTCGGGAACCAGCACGCCCTCCAGATCCAAGCAAACAATATTCATGTTGTGCCTCCTCATTTCGCAATTTCACAATAACAGCCACATTATACCAAAGCAGTCCGCTCTTTGCCACTAAATCGACTTGCCGAGGAACTGGCTCTCATAGAGCGTGTAGTAGAAGCCCTTCGCCGCCATGAGTTCCTCGTGGTTGCCCTGTTCGATGATGTGTCCGGCCTTCATCACAAGAATCACATCGGCGTTCCGTATCGTCGAGAGACGGTGCGCGACAATAAAGCTTGTGCGCCCCTCCATGAGCTTATTAAACGCCTCCTGAATTTTGAGCTCCGTCCGCGTGTCGATCGAAGAAGTCGCCTCATCCAGAATCAGCATCGACGGATTGCTCATCATGACGCGGGCAATGCAGAGGAGCTGCTTCTGTCCCTGCGAGAAGCCCTCGCCGTTCTCGGCAATCACCGTGTCATAGCCCTGCGGCAGCTTTTCGATGAAATTCGCAATGTGGCAGATGCGCGCGACCTCGCGCATCCGCTCCTCGGAAATGCCGGGATTGCCCATCGTGATGTTCTCGCGTATCGTGCCGCTCTTTAGCCAGGTCTCCTGTAAGACCATGCCGAAGCCGCCGCGGAGCGAGGCGCGCGTCAGATCGCGGAGATCCGTGCCGTCGAGGGTGATGCTGCCGCCCGTCACATCGTAGAAGCGCATCAGGAGATTAATGAGCGTCGTCTTGCCGCAGCCGGTCGGCCCGACAATCGCAATCTTCTGTCCCGGTTTCACCGCAAAGTCAAAGTTCTCAATGAGATGCTGTTCCGGCACATAGGAAAAGGCGACCTTGTCAAACCCGACCGCACCGTCGAAGCGCTCTGTCACCTTGGCATCCGCCGCGTCGGGCACCTCCTCCGCCTCCTCGATAAACTCAAAGAGCCGCGCCGCACAGGCAATCGCGTTCTGGAGCTCGGTCACAACACCCGAAATCTCGTTGAACGGCTTTGCGTACTGGCTCGCATAGCTGAGAAAGGCCGTGAGCGCGCCGACCGTCAGATGCCCGCCGATCACCGAGAGGGCACCGACCGCGCCGACAATCATATAGACTAAGGCATTTACAAAGCGCGTCGTCGGGTTGGTCAGCGAAGAGAAGAAAGTCGCTTTCAGCGAAGTCTCGGTCAGCTTTTCATTGAGCGCATCGAAATCCGAAATCACGGCGCGCTCGCGGTGAAAGGCCTTGACGACGCGCTGTCCCTCGACCATCTCGTTGATCATGCCGGTCTGCTCGCCGCGAAGCGTCGACTGCGCGCGGAACAAAATATAGCTGTGCTTTGAGATATAACCCGCGAGCAAGAAACTAAGCGGTGTGATTAAAACGACCGCGAGCGTAATCCAGACATTGACCGAGAGCATGAAGAGGAGCGTCCCGAGTATCGTGAGGACACCCGTAAAGAGCTGGGTAAAGCCCATCAAAAGGCCGTCCGAAAACTGGTCGGCATCCGCAATCACGCGGCTCTCGATCTCGCCGACCGGATGCGCGTCGAGGTAACTTAACGGCAGGCGCTCAATCTTCCGGAAAGCATCGTTTCGAAGCGCCTGCACGACCGCATAGGCCAGGTGGTTGTTGCAGAGATTCATGCACCACTGGAAGATGCCCACCCCCGCCGCAGCGAGGACAAGCTGTAGCATGATGCGCCGCACGCCGGGAAAATCCACCCGTCCCGCGCCTATCATGTGGTCCACAACGGCACCGGTCAAACGCGGCGCGAGCAGAGTCAGAACAACCGTCAGGAAGGCAAAGAGTAGCGATGCCATCAGGTACAGCCGGAAGCGGCCGATGTAACGGAGCACCTTTTTGACGGTGCGCCACTGAAAATCATTTTTCTTCTTCTGTTCCATCTCACGCCTCCTTCGGGAACTGGGAGTAGTAAATCTCCTGATAGACCCGGTTGTCCCGGAGAAGCTCCTCATGTGTGCCGCTGCCGACCAGCTGCCCGTTGTCGAGCACCAGAATCCGGTCCGCGTACTGCACCGAAGCCGCGCGCTGCGACACAATGAAGCAGGTGATGTCCTTTGCGCTCTCGCGGATTGCGGTGCGAAGCGCTGCGTCGGTCGCAAAGTCGAGCGCCGAAGCACTGTCGTCGAGAATCAGAATTTCCGGCTTCTTCATCAGCGCGCGCGCAATCGTGAGGCGCTGCTTCTGACCGCCCGACAGATTCCGGGCGTTCTGCTCCAGATGAAAGTCAAGCTGCCCGGGCTTGGTCTCGACATATTCCTTCGCCTGCGCGACTGTCAGCGCCTCCCAGAACGCCGGGATATCGGCATCCTCTTTGCCCCAGCGAAGATTGTCGGCAATGCTGCCCTGAAAGAGCTCTGCCTTCTGTAAGACCATGCCGATTGCCGCGCGGAGACTCTCGAGTGTCAACTTCCGCACATCCTCTCCAAAGACCGCTACCTCGCCCGCCGTCACATCATAGAAACGCGGAATCAGATTCACGAGTGAGGACTTGCCGCTGCCCGTGCCGCCGATGATGCCGATGGTATCGCCCGCATAGGCCGTAAAACTGATGTGCGAGAGTGCTTCGCCGCTCTCTGCGTTATAGCGGAGCGAGACATCGCGAAACTCGACTGCTTTCTTCCGGCCATTCAGCTCCACTGCTTCTGCGGCCGCGATAGCCGCCGCGTTCTCGCTGCCGTCCCGCATATCACTCTGCACCTCCAGCACCGCGGCAACGCGGTCACTGCAGGCCATGGCGCGCGTCACCTGAATAATCAGATTGGCGAGCTTGATTAACTCCACCAGGATCTGCGACATATAATTCAGCAGCGCGACCACCTGACCGGTCGCGAGAATGCCTGCGTTTACGCGCACGGCGTCTGTCTGAATCAGCGCGACAATCGCGAGGTTAATAAGCACATAGGTCAGCGGATTCATGAGACCCGAGATGCGCCCCACACGGATCTGCTCCGCAAACAGTGCTGCATTCCGCTCCGCATAGCGCTGTTTCTCATTCTCCTCTTGCCGAAAAGCCCGGATCACGCGGACACCGGTCAGGTTTTCGCGCGTGCTCGTCATAATCTGATCCAGACACCCCTGCACCTTTTTATAGAGCGGTAAGGTAGTCAGGAGAATCCAGAAAACAACCGCACCGATGACCGGAATCGCGACGGCAAAAATCAACGCCGACGGCCCGTCAATCGTAAACGCCATAATCATTGCGCCGAAGACAATGAAGGGCGAGCGGAGAAACAGCCGCAGCACCATGTTGACGCCGGACTGCACCTGGTTTACATCGCTCGTCATCCGCGTAATCAGCGTGTCCGCGCCGAAGAGATCCAGTTGCGAAAAACTGAGCTCCTGCACCTTGGTAAATAGCTGATGCCTCAGTTCGCCGCCGAGGCGCATTGCCGCCTTTGCCGCAAATACTGCGCGGTAATCGAGAACCCGAGTCCCGCCGTGCCGAGCAGCAAGAGCAACGCCGACTGCTGCAACACATAGCCGCGATCTCCCATCGCAATGCCGCGGTCAATGAGCCGTGCCATAATGAGCGGCACAATCAGCTCGAGCAGTGCCTCCACAAGCTTAAAGAGAGGCGCGAGCACTGCCTCTCTCCTGTACTTCTTCAATATTGGCAACAAAACCTTCATACGCCCCTCCCTTTCTCACAATATCCTAGCGAGCTAAGCCAAGGCTGTCAAGAAAGGCTGCGGCCGGGCAATTCCGCTGCAACCGGCACTGTCCGATGATAACTCCGACGACGAAGCGGAAACCTTCCACTAACAAAATAGGCGGGGCGGTGAAGACAAAAGTCTTCACCGCCCCGCCCGCATATACGAGAATTAGGGGAGTCTCGTTTCTGCCGATATGAGCCTTACGGCGTCTCGCGAATCCATGCACCGGAAGCATCCACATGGTAGCCGTCCGGCGTCACTTCGTTCGCATACATGGAACCGTACGGTCTGCCCGGACGATTTCCGTACACCCAGCGGTTCTGAGAAGCATCCCAGTCCCAGGTCGGTGCCGGTGTCACCGGATTCAGGTAGTACCAGGTTCCGTCAATCTGCTGCCAGCCGGTCATCATAGCGCCGGTCAGCAGGTTCAGATAATACCATCTGCCGTCTGCGCTGTCGTGATACCAGCCCTTGTCCATCGAACCGAACCAGCCGTCGTGAATCGTGGAGAGGTGGAACCAGGTTCCCTGGTCGTTCTTCCACCAGCCGCTGTCCATGACACCGTTCTCGTCGAAGTGGTAGCTGTAAATCTTGGTCTGGCCGTCGTAGGTGTAAGCCACGTCAGCCCAGGTGCCCTTGATTCTCTTGCCGTTACCGAGGTCAAAGTACCAACCGTGGTTCTCGACATCAAAGTTCACCCAGTTGCCCTCGACACCGTTCTGGTACACACGGTTGCCCGTGCCGGTCGAAGTCGTGCTGCCGGTGATGCCTCTGCGGCCGCTGCCGCCGCGGCCACCGCCGCCGCCGTGGCTGCCGCCACCGCCGCCGCCCGGGGTCGGAGTCGGAGTCGGGGTCGGAGCCGGGGTGATACCCGCAATTCTCGCAAGAATCGCGTCAATCAGAGCCTTCAGGTTTGCGTGCTCTGTGACCAGTTCAGCCGTGGTCGGTCTCGGGATGCGGTTTGCGAGCGCATTTGCCTGCGTCACTGCATTGGTCAAATCAGAGAGCTCGGTCGGTGTGAGCTGCGAAACGATGGTCGGGTTCGTCATCACGCCGTTGCCTCTGTTGATCTCGCCGATCAGGTTGTTTCTCGCATTCTGCCAAGCCGTGTCGTCCGCCGGAATGTACATCGCGTAGATAGTCATATCACGGGTCACCGGATCGGAGTCCGCAAAGGTCGGTGCCGTCTGGCTGTTCGCCTTACGGAACTGATCGAACTCATACTCAATGCCGGTCGTCGGATCTGTGTAGTTCGCAGCGAGGGCACCGCGCATGGTCGTGTAGTCCGCATGGCTCGCAATATCGCCGCCGTGCGGGACACGGAAGGTGTAGGTTGTGCCGCGCTTCGAGTCGATCACGGTCACCGTGTGTGCCTTCTTATAGCTCAGCACAAGATAGTCGCCGTTCTTCGCCTCAAAGCTAAAGTTGCCGTCAAAGCCCGCTGCGCTGAGATCCGTCGGATTCATCGGGACGTCCACATAGCTGACATTGCCCGCGCCATCCACGGTGCGCTTCCAGAGACTGTAATTGGTGTTGTTCTTCAGGCTCTCGTCGAGACGCGCAATGACACGCATCGTCGCGTTGCTGTTCGACGCCGGAACCACCTTGTTGACGCCGTCCACATCACGAGCCAGGCCAACCTGCAGGCTCCACGGTGTCTTGAGATCGTTGTCACCCGTCTGGGTCTTCAGCTCGTTTGCGTAAGCCGCCGAGACAGCACCGCGGTTCAGCTTCACAATATAGGTGAGCTTACTCACACTCGCATTCGCAAGTGCTCCGAGGTCATCGGAGTTGTTCGTGAGCTCTGTGAGAAGCTGTGCGTTGTTTGCCGGGTCAGGCGCAAAGCGTCCGTCCTTCGGCGTGTAGTCGAGGTCTGCCTTCGGCTGTGCCGGAATGAGCGGCTGGTTATTGAAGCTTGCCGCAATCGTCACGGAACCTGCCGGCATCGTGACACGCGGTGACGACACGGTCTGTACCGTCGACATATTGAGACTGCCGAGCAGCACATTCCAACGGTTGAAGGTCGTCGCACCTGCCGGGACAGTCACGTCAAGCTTAATCTTGTCGCCCGCCTGGAAGGTAACATTTGTATCATCCGCGCCAATCGGAAGCAACTGCTCCACGCCGCTGATGGTTCTCTTGTGCTCAATCACCTTACCGCCGTTCAGAAGACGCAGCGTGTAGGTGTCCGGCGTTGCCGCCGGGTTTCCCGTCACCGGGATCACCGTTCCCTGTGCCGACTGATTCTGCGGGGTCTGGCTGCCGCCGACCGGTCTCGCGACCACCGTGTAAGTCGTGTTCGGGTCGAGGTTGTCAAAGACAATCGCTGCGCCCGGCGTACTCGGGGTGACCCAGCCGGAAGCCGGAACCACATTGCCGCTCGCGTCAAGCAGCGAGTACTCGGTGTTCGGCGCGGTCGGGCTGACCGTGATGGTCTGCTGACCCGGATTTGCGGCATCCGTGCCGGTCGAAGCGTTCGGTCCGACTGCCGGAATCGTCGCAATAGTCGGCTGACTGCGGTTCATCCCCGTAATGCTTGTAATCGACGTACCAGCCGCCGGGTTCTCGCTGGTCGGGAGCTCATAGACCTGGTACTGCGCGTTGACCGGAAGGCCGGTGAACGCCCCCGTCTGAAGCGTTGCGCCCGGAAGTGTCGCAATCACATTGCCGCTCATGTCGGTGATGGCATAGTTTCTGAGTGCATTGGCACTGCTCACATTGACCGAGCCTGTGCCGTTGTTTGCAACCGTGCCGCTTGCATTCGGCATTGCGAGTACGCCGTCGTCCGTGAGACCGATCCGCAGGAAGTTGACATTGTAGGTCTCGCTGCCACCGATTTGTGTTGTCGGCAACGGATTCTGTCCCACGCTACTGGTCCACGGCGATGCATAGTAGTTTGAGGGGTCATCCGGCGTCGCCGTCGGCACATTCAAGTCTGCCCAAGTCGTCAGATGATAGGTACTTCCTGTCGCGTCCTGCGTCCACTTGCCAACCGTGAGGGTTGTAAAACCGCTCAGGTGACCGTTGGCACTGTGTGTAAAGTTAATCGTGTACCACTCTGCCGGGTTCTTCACAAACTTCGGGTAGACCTTAACCGTGGTCGGCGTGCTGCCTGTGCCCGCCGGAACCACGAACTTATGGTCCGCTGTCGGAATGGTCGAAGTATCGGTCACCGCGTCGTAAATCTTCTGCTCGGCGCCGTTATTGACCTTGACATACCAGCCTTCCAGCATGTAGTTCGGATTCGGATCCGCGTGAACAGCCAATCCGCCGCCGGTTGCAACACCGACCAACTCCTCCCAGGTATAGGAGCCGACACGGATGGAACGCGGTGCCGTATTTCCGGTGATATTGCCGTTGTCATTGCTCTCGTAGGTTTCGCGCGCCCAGACAGCCGCGTCGTTCAGATTCTCAACATAGGTAAGCTCAATACTTGCACCCTGGTTATCCGAACCTGCACTCAATGTAAAGTTAAGATTCGGGTCGGTGGTATTGAGACCGGAGATTCCGCTTACCGCATGGTTGTTTCCGAAACTCTGGTTCGGCGGGTACTTATAACCCGGCAGTACCGGAACTGCATAGGTCTTGGCACCGGTAGCGCCGACCGCAACATTCTCATCGATATCCGGTACATTCGGTCTTCCGTCCTGGCCGTCCATCAGATTGCCGTTGCCGTCGCGGAAACGAATCTGCACCCGAACCTGGAAATGCGGATCGCGCGTATATTTGTAGCGAATCTTGACATTCTGGTTCGGCATCTTGCCGGTCAACTTACCGTCTGTATCAAAGTTAAACAGATTCTTGTTTGCCAGAGTATCCGTACCATAGATGCTCGCATTCGCATCATCCGTATTACCGCTCACGACCTGCACACTGTCATAGACAAAGCCCGCAATGGTCGGCGGAGTGAACGTAAAACTCTGCTCCGCATTCTTTGTCATGGTGTCCGGTGACTTAATCGTGGTGCCGGTCTGATCCACATATTCGGTGCGAAGTGTGAAGAACTTATTCGTATCCACCGTGTAGAGATAACGAATAGTTAAATCATCGTTCGGCATGGTGCCGCTCACAACATCTCCCGCCTTTACCTGAACCATGTCCGCACCGGTTCCGGCGCCGGAAGCCTCGCCGAACTTGCGTTTTTTCCCGTTCTTTACGATGACCGTGCTTTCTTTATAACCCGGAATCACCGATCCGCTGAGCGGAACTGCCGTGACGGGATCTCCCGTGTTCTTCGTTGTCGCAGAGGTCCACGGCGTACCGTTCGGATTAAACGCAATGTAGTTGCTCCCGTAGAAAGTTCCGCTGTCCGTAGCCGGAAGCTCTGTATTGGAGTTATCCAGCATACGGTAATGCATCACCGTATAGTGATACGGATCCGGGGTTCCGTTCGGCGTCCAAAGCGGTTTATAGGTAGTATTACCGGGCTGCATGTGGCTCGGCAACGCTACCTCCGGGTACTTCAGCGGATCGTTCGCATTGTACCATCCGCCGAAGGTGTAGCCGGGATAGGTAACTCCGCTAAAACTAGGTAAAGCCGGTCTCGCATCCGCATCTCCGGCATTTGCAGCGGTTCCGTCCGCGTGAACCAGCGGTATGCCCGCAAAATCAGGAGCATCTTTTAACAAACTTCCCGATTCAGCCGAGAAACTGCTCCGTGTATAGTGATTGCTGCTGTGCGTAATGCCGGGGCCGTCTTCGGTGTCGAAGGTAATCGTACTCGTCGCTGCGTAAACCGGCAGCGCCGGGGCTGCCATGGTAAATACCATGACAGCCGCCATCACCGCGGCGATCCGAGACTTAATCTTCTGTCTCAATCTCATCTCATTCCTCCTCAGTGAATCCACGCGCCATTCGCGTCAACGCGGTAGCCGTCCGGCGTCGTCTCGTTCTGGTACATGGAACCCATGGGTCGCACAACCGAGTTGGACTTGTAGAACCATCTCTCATTCACCGCATCGTACTCGTAGGTGTTTGCGGAGGTGGTCGGTGCGAAGTAGTACCACTTGCCGTTGATCTCCGTCCAGCCGGTGTGCATGACGCCGGTCTGCGGATCCAGGTAGTACCAGTGCTTATCCGCCTCGTCGTAGTGCCAGCCGAGCTTCATCTTGCCGAGCCAGCCGTCGTGCTCTGTATTGCAGTAGTACCAGTCGAGCTTCTCGTCGCGGAACCAGCCGAAGTCCATAATGCCGTGCGAGTTGAAGTGATACCAGCCGTTCTTGTTGACATCGCCGTTTGCGTAGTCAAGCTTTGCCCAGCGGCTCACAAGACGGATGCCGCCGTTCAACGTGAAGATCCACTCCGAGTGCTCCGGATTCACCAGCTGCCAGTTGCCGTTCGTGCCGACCGTGTAGCCCTGCTCGTAGTCCGCGATAAAGGCTTCCTTGCCGATGAAGCTCGGGCCGCCCGCGGTGCTGCCGAAGCTGGTGCCGCCACCGCCACCGCTGCTAGCGCGACCGCTTCCGCCGCCGCTGCGACCGCCGTTTCCGCGACCGCCGCCGCCGCCGCTTGCGCCGCCGGACAGGTTGCCGTTCGTGATCTGGTTGTAGTGGTTGTAACGCGGATTCAGGGTGTTGTCATAGCGACGAATCGTGTCGAGCAAATCGTCGAGTGCCTGCTGCAGCTCTGCCGCCGTAGCTCTCGGGCCGGTCTTCTCAAAGACTGCGATTGCGTCGTTAATGCCCGTGTGTACGCCCGGGACACCGTTGATCAGCGCTGCGGTCTCCTTCCGCTTCAGGAAGAAGTCATCGGAGAGCTTCAGTGCCTTCTTGATGGCATCCTCGAGGCCGTTTCTCGTGTCGTCGACGACCTGCCGGTTGTCTTCCCAGTAGCCGTAGACAATGGTGCGCTTCTTGATCGGCGCCGTGTCGTCATACTGCTTAAACTTGTCAGCCTTGCGGCTCCAGCCCTTCCAGTCGTATTCCACGCCGGTTGCCGGATCCACCTGGTGCGTTGCCGCGCCGGTCGGCTCGTTGTTCGTGACCGTGTTGTACTGCGTCGTATAGTCGGAGTCGGACGGCGAATCGCCCTTTCTGACCGGGAAGCTGTACTGCGGCCACGGTGCCACGGTGTCTCTGTTGTTGATCCAGGTCACCTTGTATGCCTTCGAGTAGGTCAGATAGTACTTGACGCCCTCTTCGGCCGTGAACTGGAACAGACCGCCGCTCGCATAGACATCCGCCGGCGTCAAGGTCTGCGGGATGAAGTTGCCCGGGTTCGACGGGTCTTCGCGGAGCAGCTGGTAGTCAAGGTTATTCACATCTTCCTTGTCGAGCTGCACATAGGTGCGGAAGGTTGCGTTCGATCCGGTCGCCGGACGCGGAACAAGTCTGCCGTTCACATAGCGCTCGATGTTGGTCTGAACCTCCCAAGCTGCCGTGAATGCATCCGGGTGATTTGCCGCCTCGACATTCGCCGTGTCGTTCTTCAGCGCCGTCGCAACCGAAGACGGCACATTCTTCTTGTTGTAGATCACCTTGTAGCTCACATCTGCGTGGTTCACATTCATGAGCACCTGGTCGTCCGGTGTGGTGAGCTGGTTCTCAAGACCCGGAATCTCGTTCGGATCCAGCGCCATCTCGCCCGGGTTGCCGCCACGAACCTCATCTGTGACCGGCGCATTGCCGTTCAGGTTGCGGTTATAGTAAGCGGTCAGAACCACGTTGGTGTCAGGCATGGTGAAGGTCAGGGTCGCATTGCCGAGCTGGCTGTTGATGCCCGGAATCACACCGGTCGTGACTCTCCACGCCTTGAAGGTCTCGCCTGCGCTGTTCGTCGCCGGTGCGGTCAGGACCACTGTCTCGTCCTTATGCGCCTCGTCGAAGTAGTTCGTGTTGATTGCATTGCCGTTGACGGTCGTGATTTCACTCTCGCCGTCCGTCGTCGTGATGCTGAACTTCGGAACATCGATCTCGCCGCCCGGATCCATGACGACAACCGTGCCGTCCGGAAGCTTCTGCAGCGGGGTGATGTCATTTCTGCCGTGCGGTCTTGCGACAACCGTGTACGGCTTGTTCGGTGTCAGGCCGCTGAACGTGATTCTGCCCGGCGTGCCTGCCTGCCAGCCGTCCGCCTGGGTCTCCGGCGTCGTCACGACATTGCCGTTCTCATCGATCAATGCGTAGTCCGCATCTCTGTCAGCCGGATCAATCGTGAGGTTCACCTTCGTCTCATCGTTCGGATCGTAGGTAATCTGCTTGTTCGTGTCGACTGCCGGCACGTGTGCGGGACTCGGCGCGCTGATCGGTGCCGGGACATTCGAGATGTCGTCGCCGACCTGAGCCGTGTTATCGCCCTCTGCCTCATAGACCTGATAGGTCGTGCCGGGTGTCAGGTTGTTAAAGTAGGTTCTGCCTGCCGGGTTGCCGTTTTCGACGCCCACAACCTTGCCGTCGGGATCCACGACAATGTACTTGTAGCCGGGCTTCGTGTCGTAAGCCGTCACAACGCCCTTACCCTGGGTGTCAAGGCTGCCGCCCGCATCCACCGGGTGTACCGGAAGACCGAAGATCACCGGATCCGGTGTGAACTTGATGAGATAGGTCTCACCGTTTGCAATGCCGTCCGTTGCCGCCATCAGGTGGCTATCGGAGCTTCTCACAAAGCCCTTGCGAATGTAGTTGACTTCACCCGTGTAGCTGCTTGCAGCCGGCTCCACCTGTGCCCAGGTCTTGTCCTTCCAGGTGTGAAGCGTGGTCGGAGCACCGGCGTTCCAGGTCACATGGCTGTCAAACGGTCCGAAGTTGATATCAACCCACCAAGCCGGATCTTCCTTGAATGCCGCGACCAGATTCTCGCCGCCCTGGAAGCGATCCGTATCCTGGAGGAGATGCTCACTGCCATCCATGACGCGGTTGTTGTTCGTATCCACGAACCAGCCGTCCAGCATGTAGTGATAATCGTTTGCGGTCACAATCGGCAGCAGACGCTTTGCCTTGAGATCCGCGTAGGTGTAACCCTGGCCTGCGCTGTTGTCCTTCAGCACGCTCACCTTGAAGGAGTTCGTGCCGTTTGCCTGGACATCCGGGGAAACCTGCTTGGTCGGGTCATCCGCCGGAGCCATATTGTCGGAGCTCAGGGTTCCGAGCTCGGTACCGCCGACAGTATCCTTGCCGCTGTAGAACTGGATATTGCTCCACGCGCTCGGATCTCTCGTATAGCTGTAGGTGAGCTTCATATCGGTCGTCGGCATCTTCGCCTTGTAGTGCTTGGTTGCCGTATTGAAGGTCGTGGTCTCACCTGCGACCACCGCGCCGACCGGGTTGTCGCTGTGCGTGCTGAAGATGTAACCGTAGCTCTGCGGCATCGTGAGCGCATCGCCCTCGACCACATCATCGGTCGCGTGACCCGTCACCGTCGCCGGGACAATGTTCTTCAGGAGACTGTCGACCGTGCCGAGATCCTCGTGCGCAACCGTGAACTCCTGCCCCATGCCGGCACCGGTGTAATAATAGGTAATTTCCACATCCTGGTTCGGCATCACACCGTTATAGTTGCCGAGTGCATCCGCACTGCCGGTCAACGCATTGGTGAGCGGGTTCGGATCCGTGCGGTTTGCCGTATTGCCGTGATCCACCGTCAGATGATCATAGCTGTAGCCGACCGCACTTGCCGCATGAATCACAACCGGCTGCTCCGGCTTCACCATCGTGGTTGTCGTCGGGGCGACCGTCGTGCCGGAAGCGGTCTTATGATTGACCTTCAATTGGAAGCCCGGGTGTGACGGATCCACACGATAGCGCCAGGTAATCGCTGCATCCTGGCCCGGGAAACGACCCGTGAAATTGCCGTAGGTTGCCGCACCGGCCACATTGTCAAAGGTACCGAACGGTGCCGCTGCGGTCTGATCGCTAAACTGATAAGTCGCCGGATTCGTGAAGGAATCCGCCGGTGCCCAGACATAGCCCGGAACCACCTTGCGGTTACCGGTCAGCCCCTCCTCGACCGAGTATGCCGACGGAACCGTCGTGGTCTGGAAGACAATGCTACCGTCACTGTTCTCATAGGAAGTCGTGTAGCCGAACTTGATGCCGTGGTTGACCGAATAAATCGCATCGTAAACCTCCGGCGTCGCCGGGAAGTTTGTCGGAATCGACATTGCGGGCGCCACCGGGCTCACGCCGCGCTTATTCCAGCCATCGAAGTTGTAGCCATACTTGACAACGGTCGGTGCCAGTGCGTTGGTCGGATCACCGGCAAGGCCGCTGAGCTGCGCCGGCGTCGGCGTACCACCCTTTGCGTCAAAGGTAATCGAGCTGTTTTCTCTCACATAGTGATAGGTAATCACGGTATCCTGTTTCGGCATAATACCCGTAACCTTACCGAAAGTAGCGCTGGTCGATGTGCTGTCCGGCGTGAGCTTGCGCGCCGCGGGCGTTGCAGCGACCTCATCCGTCGTAACGCTCGAGAGGCGGTAAGAGGTCGGCGTCGTCGTGGGTGCCGCTTCGTCAACCGGATCTCCGGCCGCAACACTCTTCGCCACGCGGTTCTCTGCGCCCGGTACCGTGTCGCCGTTGGCGTCGACATACTGGAAGGACAGGCTGTAACCCTGTCTGCGGAGTGCCGCATTATCTGTTTCCGTCGCAGAATCCGCTACCGAGAGACCGTATTTATCTGCCTGGTCTGCGGTAAAGAAGGTGCTAAACGGCGTTACATTGGCCGCCGTAACACCCGGGCCGGGCTTTGCGAAGTTCTTTCCTGGGTCGCCGTCGGTGTTCCGACACCGGAGAAAGCATCCGGGAGATCCTTACCCGGATTCTCACCCTTCTTCGAAATACCGATGCTCGAGCCCGCAATGCTCTGCATCACGGAAATCTTCTTCGTAGCCGCCACAAAGACGTTGCTCGGTTTGCCCTCGCCGTCTGTGTTTCCACTCACCGTAATCACCGAAGCCAAGCCGTCCGTCTTGCTGCCTGCAAGCTTCAGGTCACCGCTCTCGTAATTGATTGCGCCGCGGCCGTTGGTCGGCGAGACATTGCCGCCGACATTCGACTTATCCTCCAACTGGAGTGTGCCGCCGGTAATGTCAATTGCCGCACCGGAATCCGTCGCCGTTGTCGTCGAATCCTGTACCGAAGCATTCGCGCCGAGGCGAAGCGTACCTAAATTGACCTTAATGACCGGCTTCGTGCGAGCTGCACTGCCGCCTTTCATCACGAGTTTCTCAATCGTGTATTTTCCGCTACCGGTCTGCGTAAAGAGCGGTGCGGCAGGCGAATTTCGAAGTTACCGTAACAGTCCTCCGGTATACGGTGTTGCGCCCTCTCCATACTCGAAGTCCGTCGTTGCAATCACGACATCGGTACCGCTGCCGCCCGTAAGATTCACCGGCGCACCGTTGTAGTCGATGATGTAAATGTAACCCTTCTTGCCGGCGAGCAGGTCGACTGCCTTCTGCACCGTCGCATACGGCTTCTGGTAGGTGCCCTCACCCGTCGTGTCGCTACCGTGTGCGGTGGAAACGTAGTAGGAAGTTGCCTTAATCAGGAAGGCCGTTCTGCGGTGTATCGTCTCGTACGGGTGCAGATCAATCTGCCAGGAGTAAGAGACACCGGAGTCCATTTTATTGCCATGGGAAGCGTAATAGGCTGGGAAACTGGTTGCAGATGTGTCGGGCTCATTATTGCCGACAAACATGTACTCCCAGTAGTCGCCGTACCATCCCAACCAACGCTTATCCGGCGGGGTCAGACCGAGAGTCGGATCGTTGGTGATCAGGTCGAAGGTCTCCTTGGTCGACCGGTTCACCATGTGGAAGCCCGACGGTGTCTTATAGCAGATTGCATAGTCATCGCCGTTGATCATGCTGTCCGCACCGGTACCCATCCAGAAACGACCGGTCGTGTTGGTCGTGTTGTGGAGGTAGTAGTCGACAATAATACTTCTGCCGTCCGGACCCGGGGAAACTTTCTGGCGATACTCAATGCCGAGGTTGGTATCCGTGAGAACATCACCGTTACGCGGCAAGCTCGGCTTGACGGCCTTGTAACCGGCCAGTGTATCATAACGCGTATTCGAAGGCACCGCGGCCGTCGGGTTATCCGCCTTGATGACCCAGGTCACATAACCCGCGTTGTTATAAGTCGTCTGAATACTTGCGTTATTGTAGTTCGTCTCTCCGGACTTCAGACCGCGAACATCAAAACGATAGGTGTAATTGTCATCACCCTCACTACCTGCACCCTTTGCATTCTTCCAAGTGTAGGCGGTTGCCTCGGTGGCACCGTTGTTATCTCCGCCCGGCTGCAACTCCGTCGCATATGCATTCTTCACGCCCAGCCCGCTGACTGCGAGGCCAAAGACCATGAGGAAGGCGAGGAGCTGCGCAAGGGCTCTCCGAAGGATGCCGCGGAGAGAATTCTTGTTGCTACTCATATCTTTCTGTCACGCTCCCTTCTTAGTTCGGATCTGCGATAAAGAGTGCCAGGTCATCCGGCACATCGTTCTTCGTCACAGTCGTGTTCGGGCCGGCAATCAGGCCGCGCGCGAAGTGGTCGCGCTCGCTTCTGTCGTAGTGATAGAATCCCGCACCCGCACTGCCGCTGTTTCTCCAGCGCGGTGCGTCCTCGTCGCCGGAGAAGCCGATGAACTGACCGTTGTAGACCAGAATGTAGCCGTCACCGGTGTTCAGCACACGTCTGCCGCTCACAATCTTGCCGCTCTTGTCGACGACAAAGAAACGGTACTGCGGCGTGCTAAGCGTGCCGATGTTCTGGATGACAATGCCGTAGCCTGCCTCTTCCGGTGCATCCAGACGAAGGCCGTTGATGTAGAACTTGTTGTCCTTCTTCTGGAGGTAGTTGCGGTTGCCGTAAGCCTTGCCGCTCGGTGCGAACGCAAAGGTTCTCGGGCCGTCCGCGAGATCCACCGTAATTTCCTTGCCTGCCTGCATGGAGCCGTCGTTCATCTCATCCGGCGAGAAGAGGTACAGATCCGCCTTCTCGATGCCGTACATATTGCCCTCGATGAAGTCCTTTGCGCTCCAGGCGTCCACATCGTACTGCGCGACGAATTCGCTCTTCTCGCGGTCAAAGAGGACAAAGCCCGTCTGCATGCGGCCGATGCCGTCGAAAGCATACTCGCGGCCGCCGACCTTCAGAATCTTGTTGCGGTACGCTCTGCCCTTCGAGTCGGTTCTCCACCAGGAGCTCTCGAGATCCAGGTTCTCATTCTCATCGAGATTTGCCGCCGGATACATCCAGAGCCACTTGTTCTTCATCAGCGGGCCGCCGTCGTAGCCGTCATAGTAGCGCACGCGCTCATCGGCGGTCGGGTTGGAGCGAACCGCGTTCGAGATGCTCGCGACCTTGTCCCACCACTCGATCATGACGCCCTTCTCATCGAAGCCGTAGGTCGCGCCGTTGATGTCGCGCTGGAACGGCTGCTCGCCCGCACGGCTCCGGTACTTCTTCGAGTCCGCGCCGAAGTAGAACCACATCTTCTCGTAGTCCTCGTAGCTGCGACCCGTCACCTCACTCGTGAGGTGGGAACCCCAGTCGTAGTAGAGCCAGCGGTTCGTGTAGAGCGCACCGTCGGCATCCGCGTAGTAGCGCGCGTTGACGAACGGATCCTCATCGCTGAGGACATTGCCCTCCTCGTCAATCCAGCCGGTCAGCATGTTGCCGTTCTCATCGAACGCATAGTACTGGCCGTCGATTTCCTTGCGGAAGCCCTTGCCCTTCGCGCGATAGCCCTTGCCGTCGGCACCGAAGTAGTGCCAGCCGCCGTCGCCGTAATCGCCCGCGGGATCGCTCTCGTGGTCAATGAAGACCCAGGCATTTTTGCCATGCGGCCGTCCTGGTCGACATAGTAGTCCGACCCGCCGTAGGAGAAAATGCGGTTCTTCAGAAGAACCCCGGAGTCGCCAAGGTAGAACCAATCCTCCTTCGACTTCTTGAAGGCATTGGTCACCGGCTGATCCTCCCGGTTCAGGTACTGCCACTCGTCTCCGACTTTGTTCCAGCCCTCAACCGCATAGGCTGTCACGGTCGGAAAGAGGCAAGCAGCAGCTGCCGCCAGCAGAAACGCTCTGGCTGCTTTGACATGTTTCGTTTGTTTCATGTCCCTCCCCTTTCTCTCTGCACTGCCGGGTAAGTCTCTCGACTTTCCCCGCAGAAGGTTGCTGAGCCCCCTTCTGCACATTAATATTTTCTTAATCAATGTATCACGACTGCATGTTTCTGTCTATAGATGTTCTGACCGGCGGGGCTGTTTTTTCAATTTTCGTGATTTTTCCTATTTATTCTCCGAGGCCAACTGTCGTTTTCTCTTCATTTCGTCTGAATCTTTTTGTTTTACTGGTAGTATTTCACAAGACCCCGATAGCAGACCCGTCTTACCCACTATTCCCTTCGAAATACAGGTGCCATTTTTTCGTTTTCCCTCTTTTTTGCGCCGCTTGGGCGTGCTTACGGCTTTTCTTTTTGGACATTCTGGCTTACACTACTAGAAAAGATTGAGAGAGGAGTTTTAAGAATGGCTAAATTATTGGGAAGACTTGCGCGCCTCGCACTGGTCGCGGGCGCTGCGGCTGCAGCTGTCTCCTACTACCGCCAGTACAGCGAGTTCCACCGCGATCTGGACGAGGAATTTCACGACTATGAAGAGGACGGCGAGAGCGATCACGCGTCGCACGCCGAGACGCCGAACCGGAACTATGTCTCGCTGAATGCAAACCGCGGTGAGTTCACGGCGGCGGCCCAGAACACGCTGGAGGCGGCGAAGGGCATGGTCACGAGTGCCGCGGGCATGTTAAAGGATGTCGGCAACATTCTCGCAGACAACCTGCAGGCGGCTTCCGGCGAGAAGACGGCGGAAGCACAGGTGACGGCAGAGACCGCAGCCGAGAGCGTGCGGGAGAGCGCCGAGGCGGCAGCGGAAGATGCCGAAGCAGCCGCAGACAACGCGGCGGAGGAAATCACCTCCGAGAACATTCTCGCGAAGTCCTATGCAGCAGCCGGCAGCAGCGCAAAGCGCGCCACCGAGATTACGGAGGAAGAATAAAACAAACCGCGCCGCAGAGAGGTAAGTCCCTCTCTGCGGCGCGGTTTTCTTTTTTTACATTCCGACCGATCAACCCATGTCGATCCGGCATGGATGAATCACTGCCGATTTTAGCTCTCGCTTTGTCCCATCACGCTATATTCCCTCTAAACGCTATATGCCCTCTAAATTAAAGTCCGGCAGGAAGCGGCTGCCCTTGCTGTCCGCCTCCTGAATATAGCCGTTCCGGAAGCCGCATTCCAAAAAGTATGCCTCCGCCCGCGCTCTCTCCCGTCCGGTCAGCGCGCGGTTCAGTTCCGGAAAACGCGTCTTGATAAAAGGCGTGTACTGAAACATGAGGCTCACATACTGCTCTGTCCCAAACAGCGCTGCGATGTCATCCAACACCGCAAAGCTGTTTTTTAAGTGCAGCGGCAGCACGAGATGCCGTATCATCACCCCGCGGACTGCCTTTCCTTCTTTATTTAATGTGAGGTTGCCGCTCTGCCGGTACATTTCCCGGAGAGCCGTCCGCGCAACCGCCGGATAATCCGCCGCGCCCGAAAAACGGGCAGCGAGTGCGCTGTCCGCGTACTTATAGTCCGGCAGCCAGACATCAACCAGGCCTTCGAGCTCCCGGAGCACTTCGACCCGCTCGTAGCCCGAGGTATTGTAGAGCACCGGCACGGTCGGGCGGTAGAGCTCCAGAGCCTTTATAATCTCCGTGACCCAGGGCGTCGGCGTCACGAGGTTTATATTGTTTGCGCCCTTTGCCTCGAGTTCCCGGAAAATATCCGCGAGCCGCGCTGCCGTGAGCGCTTTGCCGTAGCGCTCGCGGCTTATTTTATGGTTCTGGCAGAAGACACAGTGCAGGTTGCAGCCCGCAAAAAAAGACTGTGCCGGACCCCTCGGTGCCGCTGATACAGGGTTCTTCTCCGAAGTGGAGCGCCGCCCTTGCGGCAAGAAGCCGGGCGCTGCATCCGCAGGCACCCGGCTTCTCTTCCCGATTGACGCGACAGAGTCTCGGACAGAGCTCACAGGAGCGCAAGTCCAAATCTATCATATATCACTCTTCTTTCCTTCTCAGAAACAGCAGGATGCGCCAAAGTTTCGGCGCAGCAAGCGCTTAAGGCTGCCCGGCGCTTTGCTTTTATGCTTGTCTCCTTCCGTCTCAGAGCTTAAAGCTGCTCTTCAGCGAGACAATGCGGTTAAAGACAAGGCTGTCCGGGCGGGAATCCTTCGAATCCACGCAGAAGAAGCCGTTCCGCACAAACTGGTAGCTGTCATAGGCCTTGGCGCCGTCAAAGTTCGGCTCCAGTTTGCAGTCCTTTAAGATGATGCGGGAGTTCGGATTTAAGTTCAGGTTGCCGTTTGCGTCGAGCTTGCCCTTCTCCTCATCGACCAGGTTCTCGTAGAGGCGGCACTCGGCATTGACAGCGGTCGAAGCATTGACCCAGTGAATGGTTCCCTTCACCTTTCTGCCCTCAAAGCCCGTGCCGCTCTTGGTCTCCGGATCGTAGGTGCAGTGCACGGCGACCACCTTGCCGGTTTCATCTTTGTCGACGCCGACGCACTTCACAAAGTAAGCGCCCATGAGACGCACTTCGTTGCCCGGGAACAGGCGGAAGTACTTCTTCGGCGGCTCCTCGCGGAAATCGTCCTCCTCAATCCAGAGCTCTCTGCCGAACGGAATCACGCGGCTGCCGAGTTCCGGATTCTCGAGGTTATTCGGCATCACGAGGTCCTCGGTCTGTCCCTCCGGATAGTTGTCGATGATCAGCTTGAGCGGCTTTAAGACCGCCATCATCCGCGCGCGCGAGAGCTTCAGATCCTCGCGGATGCAGTACTCGAGCATCGCGGAATCCACCGAAGAATTTGCCTTCGAGACGCCGACCAGCTCCACAAAGCGCTTAATCGACTCCGGCGTATAGCCGCGGCGGCGCAGCGCCGCAATCGAGACCAGGCGCGGGTCGTCCCAGCCGTCCACAATGCCGTCCTCGACGAGCTTTTTGATATAGCGCTTGCCGGTCACGACATTCGTGAGGTAGAGCTTTGCAAACTCAATCTGGCGCGGCGGCTCCTCGAACTCGCACTCGTTCACAACCCAGTCGTAGAGCGGGCGGTGATCCTCGAACTCCAGCGTGCAGATTGAGTGGGTGATGTGCTCGACCGCGTCCTCAATCGGATGCGCGAAGTCGTACATCGGGTAGATGCACCACTTGTCGCCGGTATTCTGGTGAGAGAGGTGCGCAATGCGGTAGATGACCGGATCCCGCATGTTAATGTTCGGGGAAGCCATGTCAATCTTCGCGCGGAGCACTTTCTCGCCGTCCGCGTACTTGCCCTCGCGCATCTCCTCAAAGAGCTTTAAGTTCTCCTCGACCGAGCGGTTCCGGTACGGGCTCTCCTTGCCGGGCGTGTTGAAGTCGCCGCGGTACTCGCGAATCTGATCCGCGGTCAGGTCGCAGACAAAGGCCTTGCCCTTCTTAATCAGCTTGACCGCGCACTCGTACATGGTCTCAAAGTAGTTGGAGGCAAAGAAGATGCGGTCGTCAAACTTTGCGCCGAGCCACTCGACATCCGCGCGGATGGACTCGACAAACTCCCACTTCTCCTTGGTCGGATTCGTGTCGTCATAGCGGAGGTTAAAGAGACCGTGATACTCCTCCGCAAGACCGGAATTCAAGAGAATCGACTTTGCGTGCCCGATGTGCAGGTAGCCGTTCGGCTCCGGTGGGAAGCGCGTCTGAACATGCGAATATCTTCCCGATGCCAGATCCTTGTCAATTTCATTCTCGATGAAGTTCTTCTCGCGGCGCTCGCCGCCCGCTGCTTCCTCTGTTGCCGCTTCCATTGCTTTCTTGTCCTCGCTCATGGGGCGTCTCCTCTCTTATTTTGTGACATTCACGGCGCTGAGCTTATAGCCCGCGTCGGTCTTGGTGAAAATCATATTCGGTCTGCCGCCGTCGGCCGAGACGACCAGATTTCCGTCGGCCGCCGTTAAGGTTAAGAGATCGGCGTGCAGGACAGATTCACAGAACGCATCGGTGAAAATCTGCTCTGCCGTGTACTTCTGCAATAACTCGTCCTTGTTGTCGACCTCATTGCCGGAGGCGAGTCCGAGATACAGCGGGTAGGTCGCCATGCCGGCGAGCGCGTCCGGGTTCTTATCCCGCACCGCGAGCAGCGCCTGACCGACCGTGTAGAGCGCATCCTTGTCGCCGAGCGCCGTCGCCTCATCGGCCGCGGCGCTGAGCTGAAACGTTCCGTCCTCGGTCTTGCCGAGCAGGCGTACGCCCTCGCCCGGCACAATGCCGTTTGCCAGTCTCGTGAGGTCCGGCTTCTCGGCGGCGTCCTCACCGGTCGCGATATAGATAAGCCCCCGGTCCTTATTCTGCAGCGTGAAGCCGTTCATCGACGCCTCGAGCACCACGCCGCTGAGCGTCTCTTCCGCTTCCGCCGCCGTACCGGTCGCCGCGCTCTCTTCGCTCACAGACGCCGTGCCGGGCACCGCGCTGTTTGTCGCCTCTTTGCTCTTTTTCTGTCCGCAACCCGCAAAGAGCAGCAGAGAAACGGAGAGAAGAAGGAGCGCCATTCCTTTTTCCCGTCGCATGCAGAACCTCCTCAGAACTTCCGGAAGCGCTCGTAGCGCTGGTTTGCGAGCTCTTCGCGGCTCATTGCGCTGTAACGGCCGATAAAGTCGAGAAGTTCGGGCTCCAGTTCCCGCGCGATGTCGCGGATGTTTTCAAAGGTCGCCGGTTCTTTCTCCGGAATAATCTTTTCGATGACGCCGAGCTCCAGAAGATCCCGTGAAGTCAGGCGCATATTTTCCGCGGCGCGCTCCGCCTGCTTGCCGTCGCGGTACAGAATCGCGGCAAAGCCCTCCGGCGACAAAATCGAGTAGACCGCGTTCTCCATCATCCAGACTTCGTTTGCCGTCGCGACGCCGAGAGCGCCGCCGCTCGAACCCTCGCCGATGATAATCGAGAGAATCGGGGTCTTCAGCGCCGCCATCTTCTGGAGATTCTCGGCGATTGCCTGACCCTGGCCTCTCTCCTCCGCGCCGATGCCGCAGTAGGCACCCGGCGTATCCACAAAGCAGATCACGGGGCGCTTGAAGCGCTCGGCCTGCTTCATGAGGCGGAGTGCCTTCCGATAGCCCTCGGGATTCGGCATTGCGAAGTTTCTTCTCTTGTTTTCGAGGAAGTCTCTGCCCTTCTGGATGCCGATCACCGTGACCGGAATGCCGTGGAACGAGGCGATACCGCCGATTACGGCCTCATCGTCCCCGAAACAACGGTCGCCGTGGAGTTCCATAAAGTCCGGGAACAGGGCTTCGATGTAATCCATCGCGTGCGCTCTGTCCTTTGCGCGGGACAGTTTGACTGTCTCCCAAGCACTCCGCACCGTGCCCTCGGGCAGATCCGTGCGCGCTGCTTCGTCGCTCTCATCCTCTCTCTGTCCGAGTGCCATGCGCTGCAGGTTCTGGATGGCCGAGGCCGCCGCCCGCAAAAATCCCGGCGCTTTCTGCGGCTTCACTTCCGCCGCCGTTCCCTCGTTGACATGCTCGGTCGCCTCAAATTCGACAGCCTCTACCGCCTCTTCCGCCGAGAGCTCGGCAGCGCCGCGCACATGGAGACGCAGAATGTGTGCGAGCACGGCTCTCTGGTCGCGCCGCGGCACAATCGCATCCGTGAAGCCGTGCTTTAAGAGGAACTCCGAACGCTGGAAGCCCTCCGGGAGCTTGCCGCCTATGGTCTGCTGAATCACGCGAGCCCCCGTAAAGCCGATCAGCGCGCCCGGCTCCGCGAGAATAATGTCGCCGAGCATCGCGTAACTTGCGGTCACGCCGCCCATGGTCGGATCGGTCAGCACCGAAATGAAGAGCTGGCCGCTCTCCTGCAGTCTGCCGAGCGCCTCCGAGGTCTTGACCATCTGCATGAGGGAGATGATGCCCTCCTGCATTCTCGCGCCGCCGGAGCAGGCGTAGAGAATCACCGGGAGCTTTTCCTCCGCGGCGCGCTCTGCCATGCGCGCAATTTTTTCGCCCAGGTTGTGGCCCATCGAGCTCATCAAAAAGCGCGCGTCGCAGACACCGATAGCGACCGGAATGCCGTCGATTGTGATTTTTCCGGTCACGACCGCCTCATTGAGCCCCGTGGTCTCCTTGACTTCCCAGAGCTTCTGCTCGTAGTCCGGGAAATCGAGCGGGTTCACGACCGGGAGTTCCTGATTCCACTCCTCGAAACTGCCTGGATCCGCGAGCAGCTTGATTCTGCGCTTCGCATGAATGCGGACCAGGGTGCCGCAGCTCGGGCAGGCAAAGTCATTTGCCCGCACTTCCTGCACGCTGTGCACCGCACCGCACTTTTTGCACTTCCACTGCTTTACTTCCGGTTCTGCTTCCGTCGTATTTCGCTTGAAAAATCGATGCGCATTTTCCCTCTGTCACTTTCCGAGGATAAAGGTGAGTTCTGCTTCCACCGCCTTCTCATCCTCTACATATGCTGTCGCCTTGCCTTTGCCGACAGGCCCCTTCACCTTCTCAATTTCACAGACGAGTCTCAGCCGGTCGCCCGGCACGACTTTCCGCCGAAAGCGCGCGTGATCCACCGCGCCGAAGTAGGCTGTCTTCCCCGCATTTTCTTCCTGCGAGAGAATCGCAACCGCGCCGGTCTGTGCGAGCGCCTCGATAATCAGGACGCCCGGCATGACCGGTTCTCCCGGAAAGTGTCCCCGGAAGTAAGATTCGTCAAAACTCACTGCCTTATAGCCCTCGGCGCGCACGCCGGGCTCCAGTTCCGTGATGCAGTCGACCAGCAAAAACGGATGCCGGTGCGGCAGTATCTTCTCGATTTCTTTGATGCCAAGCTTTACCTGCATGTCACGCCTCGTACTTTCTCATGATGATAGACGCGTTGTGACCGCCGAAGCCGAGCGAGTTGCTGAGCGCCGCGCGCACCTGCATGGAGCGCCCCCTTGCCCTTCACATAGTCGAGATCGCACTCCGGATCATCGACCGCGAGACCCGCAGTCTCGTGGACAAAGTCCTCCTGTACGCTCTTTGCGAGCACCACGGCCTCGACGCCGCCCGCCGCGCCGAGCAGGTGACCGATCATCGACTTCGTGGAGCTAACCGCGAGCTTATCGGCCGCTACGCCGAAGGCGCTCCGGATTGCAATCGTCTCCGAGAGATCGTTTAAGTGTGTGGAGGTGCCGTGCGCGTTGATATAGTCGATGTCCTCCGGCTTAAGCCCCGCGTCGCGGAGCGCAAAGCGCATTGCCTCGGCCGCGCCCGAGCCGTCCTCGAGCGGAGAAGTGATGTGGTTTGCGTCACAGGTCGCGCCGTAGCCCGCCATCTCGGCATAAATCTTCGCGCCGCGCTTCAGAGCGTGCTCAAGTTCCTCAAGCACCAGAATACCCGCGCCCTCACCGATCACGAAACCGTTCCGCTCCTTGTCAAACGGAATCGAAGCGCGCTTCGGATCCTCCGAAGTGCTGAGCGCCGTGAGCTGCATGAAACCCGCCACGCCGATCGGTGTGATGCAGGCTTCCGCGCCGCCCGCGAGCATGATGTCCGCATCGCCGTGCGCAATCGTGCGGAACGCCTCGCCCACATTGTGCGTGCCGGAAGCACAGGCCGTCACAATGTTGATGTTCTTGCCCTTCAGCCCGCACTGGATTGCGACATTGCCCGCCGCCATGTTGCTGATCATCATCGGGACAAACAGCGGATTGACCATGTTCGGCCCCTTGGTGATCATGCGGTTATACTCGCGCTCCACCGACTGCAGAGAGCCGATGCCCGACCCGATCGCACAACCGGCCATGTAGGGATCTTCCTTCGTGAGATCCAGGCCGCTGTCCGCAAGCGCCTCCTTTGCCGCCGCAACGGCAAACTGCGAAAAACGCTCCATGCGGCGCGCCGATTTCACGTCCATAAAATCTGCCGCCTTGAAGTCCTTGACTTCGGCGGCAAGTTTCACTTTGAACTTCTCCGTGTCGAACTGGGTGATGCGGTCAATTCCGACCTGTCCCGCTTTCAGCGAGTTCCAAAACGCCTCCGCGCCGATGCCGATTGCCGTCACAGCGCCGAGTCCGGTCACAACCACTCTTCTCTTTTCCATGTATTGCGTTCTCCTGCAAAGCCGCGTTGCCTGGTTTCAAAGAACGGCGGAAACTCTTAAATAGAGAGTCCGCCGTCAACGGACAGAACCTGTCCGGTAATATAGGAAGCCTCATCTCCCGCGAGGAAAGCGACGGCTGCTGCCACATCGTCCGCGCTGCCCATGCGTCCCAGCGGAACGCCCGAGAGAATCGCCTCTTTTGACTTGTCACTGAGCACCGCCGTCATGTCGGTGTCAATAAAGCCCGGTGCCACCGCATTGACTGTGATGCCTCTGCTGCCGAGCTCGCGCGCCGCGGTCTTGGTCATGCCGACAAGGCCTGCCTTTGCCGCCGCGTAATTCATCTGTCCCGCGTTGCCGTGAAGCCCCGAGTAGGAGGAAATGTTGATGATGCGGCCGCTCTTTTGGCGGAGCATCTTCTTTGCCGCCTGCTGCATGCAGAAATAAGCGCCGTAGAGATTGGTCTTTAAGACCTCGTCGAACTGCGCCTCCTTCATGCCGATCAGGAGACCGTCGCGGGTGATGCCGGCATTGTTCACAAGAATGTCAATCCGGTTTTCTTTCGATAGCACTTCCTCGAACATGCGGAGTACATCCGCCTCCTCGCTCACATTCGCCTGAATCAAAAATGCCTTGCCGCCCGCAGCCTCGATCTCTGCGCGCACTTCCTCGGCCTTTGCCTCGGAGCCGTTGTAGTTTAACGCCACCACAGCGCCGAGAGAGGCGAGGCGCACGGCAATGGCTCTGCCGATGCCGCGCGACGCGCCGGTGACCAGCGCTACCTTACCGCTCAAATCGCTCATAACTTAGCCAGATCCTCCATGGTCTCAATGTTCACGACCGTTGCCGCTCTGTCAATCTTCTTCACAAAGCCCGCGAGCGTCTTGCCGGGGCCAAGCTCATAGAAGGTATCCACGCCCGCCGATAGCATATTGCGGATGCTCTGCTCAAAGCGCACCGAACTGTAGACTGCTCGGTCAACAGTTCTCTGACCTTCGCCGCATCCTCGACCTTGTCGCCGCTCACATTCGCGTAGTACGGAATGCGAAGCGGATGAATTTCTGTCTCCGCAAGCACCTTGCCGAGCTCCTCACCGGCTTCTCTGAGTAAGCCGGAGTGGAAGGGACCGCTCACATTCAGTATGAGCACGCGCTTCACGCCTCTCGCCTTGAGGGCCTCCGCCGCTGCCTCGACCGCCTCTTTCTTGCCCGAAATGACAATCTGCCCCGGGCAGTTGTAATTGGCAATCCAGACTTCCGGAATGTCCGAAAGCGTCTCCTCAATCAGCGCTGCCTCCGCGCCGAGCACCGCCGCCATGGCGCCGATACCGGCCGGAACCGCCGCTTCCATGAGCTCGCCGCGCCGCGCAACCACGCGAATCGCATCCCGCGTAGAGAGCGCACCCGCCGCGAAGAGAGCCTCGTACTCACCGAGACTTAAGCCCGCCGCCGTGTCCGGCGTAAGACCGTGCTTTTCAACCACTTTCAGAATCGCAATGCCGGTCGTGACCATCGCGGGCTGGGTGTACTGCGTCAAATTCAGCTTCTCGTTTTCTTCAAAACAGAGCGCCTTCATATCGTAGCCGAGAATCTCCGAGGCCTCCTCGAAAACCGCGCGCGCATCGGCATCGGCCTCGTAAAAGCTCTGCCCCATGCCGATTTTCTGTGCGCCCTGTCCCGGAAACAAAAATGCCTTCTTAGACAAAGTCCGCCGCCTTTCTCGCGAGCTCATGACACTCGCGCATCATGTCCTCAATAATCTCCCGACAGGGTTTGATGTCCTGAATGAGACCCGCAATCTGTCCTGCCATGACCGTGCCGCGAATCACATCGCCCTCCTGCACGGCCTTCCGAAGCGAACCCAGCGTCAGGTACTCGAGCTCTTCAAAGCTCTTGCCCTCTGCCTCGAGGCGCGTGTACTCGCGCGTCATGTCGTTCCGGAGACTGCGCACCGGGTGACCGTAGGTTCTGCCCGTCACCGTGCTGTCGATATCCTTCGCCTTCACAATGCGGTTCTTATAGGCCTCGCTCACGACTGCCTCGGTGCTCGCGACAAAGCGCGTGCCGATCTGCACGCCCGATGCGCCGAGCATGAAAGCCGCCATCATTCCTCTGCCGTCGGCAATGCCACCTGCGCCGATGACCGGAATCTTCACGGCGTCCACGACCTGCGGGAGCAGGGTCATCGTAGTCGCCTCGCCGATGTGACCGCCGGACTCCGTGCCCTCCGCGACCACGGCATCCGCGCCGAGGCGTTCCATGATGCGAGCCTGTGCGACCGAAGCGACCACCGGAATGACCTTGATGCCCGCCTTTTTCCAGTCGTCCATGTATTTGCTCGGCATACCGGCACCGGTCGTCACAACCTTGACTCCCTCTTCAATCACAACGCGCGCGACATCGTCCGCGTGGGGCGACATCAACATGACATTGACGCCGACCGGTGCGTCCGTGAGGCGCTTTGCGTCGCGGAGCATATCGCGAATCACTTCTCCGGGCGCGCTCGCACCGCCGATGAGACCGAGGCCGCCGGCCTCACTCACCGCCGCCGCGAGATGCTGCTCGGCGACCCACGCCATCCCACCCTGAATGATGGGATAGCGTATGCCGAGGAGCTCTGTCACTCTTGTGTTCATTCCTCGACGCCCTTGTCCTTCAGGTACTTCATGACATCGCCGACCGTGTTGAGCTTCTCAAGATCCTCGCTCGGAATCTCAACCTTGAATTCATCCTCCATCGCCATGACGAGCTGGAAGAGATCCAGGGAATCCGCGCCGAGATCGTCCTTGAAGGAAGTCTCCTCGGTGATGCTGTTCTCGTCTGCGCTGAGCTGCTCTGCGATCATCTGCTTTACCTTTTCAAACATGTCATTCTCCTTTGTTGTGACAAGTTAATTGACACTTGTCATTGCTTTGTCAATATTGTTCACTACTTTTTTAACCGATTCTCTGCCCTACGTCAATAGCGTATCCGTCAATACCGTATCACGGTCGCACCCCAGGTGAGACCGCCGCCAAAACCGGAGAGCACCAGAATATCGCCCCGTTTTAACCTGCCCTCGCGGTTCAGGCGGTCAAACAGGGTCGGGATGCTGCCCGCCGAGGTGTTCGCCGTGTCCGAGAGGTTCATCGGGAATTTTTCGAGCGGCTCGCCGAGGTGCTTCGCGACCGCCTCAATGATGCGAGCGTTCGCCTGGTGCAGCACATAGGCACTCACATCTTTTTTGTCGATGCCCGCGTTTTGCAGTGCCTCCTCAATGCAGAGCGGCACGGTGCGAACCGCAAAGCGGAACACTTCCTGACCGTTCATGTGCAGGAAATGGTTGTCCGGGTCCGTACGACCGGTGAGGTTGTGTCCCTTCACGCCGTCCGCGCCGAGCGCAGAGCCCAGAATATCGCCCTTCGATCTGTCTTCGGTCGCCTCGAGCACCACAGCGCCGACCGCGTCGCCGAAGAGCACGCAGGTGGTTCTGTCCTGCCAGTCGATATAGCGGGTCACGAGGTCACCGCCGATTACCAGTGTCTTCGTCGCGAGACCGGTGCGCATGAGTCCCTCCGCCGTCCGGAGCGAGTAGAGAAAGCCCGAGCACGCCGCGTTGATGTCGAAAGCGACCGCATTCACCGCGCCGATCTCCGCCTGAATCCGGCAGGCTGCGCTCGGCGTCACATTGCCGTCCGTGCAGGTGCCGACGATGATGAGGCCGATTTCCTCGGCGGAGACACCGGCCATTTCGAGGGCCCGCTCCGCAGCCTCCTTGCCGAGGCTCTCGACGCTCTCCGTCTCATCGGCGACATGCCGCTGCCGTATGCCGGTGCGGGAATAAATCCACTCGTCGCTCGTCTCAATGACCTTTGCGAGATCATCATTCGTCACTACTTTTTTCGGCAGGGCGGAACCCGTGCCGGAAATCCAGAGCTGCATGTGTCACCTTACGCTTTCTGAAGCGACGGGTGTGCGCTCCGGTATGCTTTTTCGCAGGCGGGGCAGCGTCCGCAAATCTTCAAGTAGTCGAGCTTCTCCTGCTGTTCGTATTCATTCCCCTCAACCTCTGCCGCCGCAATGTGACCGCAACCGTACAGAATGGTGTGTTTTGCCATGTTACATCCTTCTTTCTATCTTGCCCTGTTTGCCTGCCTTTGCCGCGAAAAATGTTGCAATCCGCCTCAGATTCTCGCGACGCCCGTGCGTCTCGCCGCATCCGCAACAGCCTTTGCGACCACTTCCTTGACGCGCGGATCGAAGGCCTTCGGGATAATATTGTTCTCGTTGACTTCATCGTCCGAAATCAGATTTGCGATTGCGACAGCCGCCGCCATCTTCATCTCCTCGTTGATGTCCTTCGCGCGGACATCGAACGCACCGCGGAACAGACCCGGGAACACGAGCACGTTGTTAATCTGGTTCGGGAAGTCCGATCTGCCGGTCGAGATGACCTTTGCGCCGCCCTTCTTCGCCTCATCCGGGAAATTTCCGGCGTCGGGTTCGCGCAGGCAAAGATAATCGCATCCTTATTCATGCTCCGCACCATCTCTTCGGTGACCATGTTCGGGCCGGAGAAACCGAGGAAGATGTCGGCGCCGACCAGCGCGTCCTTCAGAGTTCCGGTCTTATGATTCAGGTTCGTGACCTCGAGCATTTCCTTCTGCGCCCAGTTGAGGTCCTTCGAGTTCTCGGTCATGATGCCCTCGCGGTTGCAGAGTGTCAGGTTCTTAAAGCCGTAGGAGAGCAGGAGCTTCGAGACCGCAATGCCCGCGCTGCCCGGTCCGTTCACGACGACCTTGACCTTCTCCTTATCCTTGCCGACCACCTTCAGCGCATTGATGAGACCCGAGAGCACCACGATTGCCGTGCCGTGCTGGTCGTCGTGGAAAATCGGAATATCGCACTTCTCCTTCAGCTTTCGCTCGATTTCAAAGCAGCGCGGTGCCGCGATGTCCTCGAGGTTCACACCGCCGAAGGAACCGGAGAGCAGATAAATCGTATTGACAATCTCATCCACGTCCTTGGACTTGATGCAGAGTGGGAACGCATCCACATCGCCGAACGCCTTGAAGAGCACGCACTTGCCCTCCATGACCGGCATACCTGCCTCCGGGCCGATGTCGCCGAGTCCGAGAACTGCGGTGCCGTCCGTCACGACCGCACACAGATTCCAGCGGCGCGTGAGTTCATAGGACTTGTTCACATCCTTCTGAATCTCCAGGCAGGGCTGTGCCACACCCGGCGTATAAGCGAGCGATAAATCTTCCGAGGTCCTGACCGGAATATCCGTGATAACTTTGATCTTGCCCTTCCACTCGTAATGCTTTTTCAGTGATTCCTCTGCGTAGTTCATGTTATCCTCCTGTCTGAGCAATGCCGGGTAACGACACAAACCCGTATGGGGAAATCATACACAAAATAACAAGTCTTTTCAAGAATAAGCGCCCTCCCCGCAATGCGATTCCGTCCGCTCCGCGCAGGACTGCAATGCCTTTATTAAGCTTCCCTTAATTTTAACCGATGCCTCTATATAATGATTAACATCTGCCGAATTCTGTCAAAAAGGGCTTGCTCTTTTTGCCCTATCCTGTGGTAGAATCGGCTTGTCACTCACTGTAACTGTCTCAGGGCGCACAGCGCCCTTTCGGAGTGTTCTATGAAATTTTATTCCTATGAGTTCCTGCTCCGTCGCAATGTCGGCATGAACCGCGTTCAGCTGGTCATTGCAGCCGTTTTGTTTCTGGTGCTGCTCTTCAACGGCATACGCTACTTTAAGGACAAGCAGATTTCTCGCTACCGGGAACTCGCGCTGATAGCCCTGCTCCTCTTGATTACCATGGGACTCCTGCAGATTAACCGCTACCGGGAAATGCAGGCGAGCGGCCAGCGGGCGGAACTCGCAATCCACTCGGTGGAACGCATCGCCAAAGAGCTGGATGTCCCCGCGGAAGAGGTCTTCCTAAACGCCACAGAATTTTCCGGGAATCCCATCATTTTTGCGGAAGGCAAGTACTACCGCGTGCTCTTCATCAATGACACAAGCTGCAATCTGGAACCCATAGAACTGCTCGGCACGGAACCGGAATTCATCCGCGAATAAAGTGCCCGCTCTCACGCATCGCCTGCGAGGATTTTGATTATGTTTTCTTTTTTCAATAACTTTTATTTTCTCGTCGCAATCAAGCTCTTGATCGGCCTTCTATCCCTCTCCTTCGTCATCAACATCAGCGGAAAGGGAAACCTTGCGCCCTCGAACGCCTCCGACCAGATTCAGAACTATGTATTCGGTGGCATCATCGGCGGCACCATCTATAACAGCGCCATCACCGTGCTGCAGTACATTCTGATTCTGCTCCTCTGGTGCATTGTGATCCTGGGCCTCAAGTGGATCAAAACCAACAACCGCTTCATGGGACAGCTGCTCGACAGCCAGCCCCTGGTGCTTGTGAACCACGGCAAACTGAACATCGCAAATTGCCGCCGCGCCGGTCTCTCCGCGCACGACCTCTCCTTCAAGCTCCGCGCAGCGGGCTACTACTACTGGGAGGATTTGCAGCGCGTTGTCGTCGAGCAGAACGGCCAGCTCTTAATCATCCCTTACGGCGAAGAAAATCCGAAGTATCCGCTGGTCACCGACGGGCAGATTCAGACGGATATTCTGGAAATCATCGGCAAGGACGATGCCTGGCTCACGGAGACCCTCGCCGATATGGGCTACCGCGATCTGAGCCGCATCTTCCTCGTCGAATACCGCAACGGAAAACTCCTGGTCTCCGCATTCTAAGCTTGTGATATGAACCCGAATATGGTACAATTTATACCTATTCGGGGATGTACCGGTTTCGACAGGGACCGTGCAGCCGGTGAAGCTATCCGCATGCGGTGCGTTAAACGGCAAACTTAAATACAAACGCTAACGAAAATTTAGCATACGCAGCCTAAGGGCTTGCCGTCCGACCTGAAGCACTCACACTCCGGGATCCGGGCGTCGACATTGTGAGAAACGACTTGCGTTAAGCTTTGCGCGCAAGGGCGTAATATGAAGCTACCAAAACCGTGAGGGCGTCCGCTCCCGCGCGGCAGAGGGAATGTCAAAGAGCTGACTATGATAGTAGAAGAACGGGGAATCGGTTTTTGGACACGGGTTCGACTCCCGTCATCTCCATCACCAAAAAGAGCGCACATCTACGCCGGAAACGGTGCGGATGTGCGTTTCTTTTATAACAGACGCGTGAAAGGAGAACTTTATGCCTGAGAAAGTAAATCTATCTTCTGATTTTGACTCGGATGCAAAAAAGGATATCCGCAATCGCTGTACCGATTCTTTCTACAGCGAGAGTAACATGGCTCACCTGCGCCGCGGTATGGCTGCCCTAAACGCAGGAGAAGGTAAAGAGCACGAAATGCTCACGGAAGAAGACAACACCGCTGTTTTCGAATGAAGACCGCTCTGCGGTCAGGAGGTTTTGGAATGGAACTATTACTTGTATCCTATCTTGCCGGCACAAAAAATATCACGGCGAACTATCTTTCCAAACTGTCTTCCAAGACAATTACTTTTATTCCCACAGCCGGAAATGTGGAGCCGTATACCGGTTTTATTGACGAGGGCATTGCGATGTTGGAGGACTTAGGCTATCAGCTGCATATGCTCGATATTGCCAAGGTCGAAGAACCTGTGTTGATACAGGAACTGGAGCGCGCAGCCTGTGTCTGCATCTCCGGCGGCAATACCTTTTATCTCTTGCAGGAATTAAAAAAGAAGCATCTCACAGAGCTTCTCGCGCGCCGCATCCGGGAGGGCATGTTCTATATCGGCGAATCCGCAGGTGCAATCATCGCCGCCCCCGATATTGAATACAACCAAATCATGGACGACAAAACCCTTGCGCCCGATCTCACGGATTATTCGGCCCTCAATGTATTTGACCACTCCGTTCTTCCGCATTTGGGAGAATTTCCCTTCGAGACAAGCTCCCGTGAAACCCTGGAACGCTACCGAAATTCATTGAAGCTGATTCCGCTCAACAATCACGAAGCCGTCCTGGTGAACGAGCAAGGGTATACCATACTGCACGAAACAAGCCCTGAAAGGAACTCTCTATGACGCCGTTAGAACGCATGCAAGCTATGCAACCCTATCACAACAGCTACGAAGGCACCCCCGCTCATTTACAGGACAAGGCAAAACAGCTTTGCTGGGAGTACAATCAGACCGCGCCCCGGGCGTGTGAAAAGTCCCCTTCTTACCAACGGCATCCGGTAAAAAGAGGACTTTTTTAAGCACAATTCTTTACAGATTGTGGCGAATCGTCTCAGGGCTATCCAGCGCTTCTTCCAAGATGCGGCTTAAGACAGATGTGTAGCCTTTGCCAAGTATCTTTGCCTTTTTCAGTGCTTCCGGAGAAAGCCTAAGGGTGACGGTCTGTTTGCACCGCTCTTTCCGCTTCCGTTCCGCTACACGCCGAAAATACGACAGCTCTTCCGTAGTCAGCTCCCGACACGTTTCATCCGGCGTCACCGGGCGCTTCTCAAGTGCCTTCAGCATATCCTTCTGCTTTTCGGTCAGCGGCTTCTTTATGTCAATCTCTCTTTGAATCATGTGTGCTGTCCTATTCTTTTACATAAACATTCGATACGCAAACCAAGCCCAGAGCAAGAGGGCAAGCGGCACCGGTATGCGAAACTTCCACTTTTGCGTCTTATGCCGAAAGAAATGCATGCCAAAGAGCGCGCCCGGCGCGCCGCCGAGAAAGGCGCTGAGTAAGAGCGTCCGCTCCGGAATGCGCCAGGAATGGCGCACTGCTCTCCTCTTGTCCAGACCAAAGAGCAAAAAACCGATACAACTCAGCGCCGCTATCCAGATGAGAAATACACTCTGTTCCGTGTTCAAGTGCATGCCACTCCCCTCCTGTCCCCTAATCTCTCTCCTAACTCACCGACTTGCCGCTATCTATATCGCCAAGCGCTTTTCTCAATCTCTTTCAGGCCTTGCGTACACTGACCGGAGTCAAACTTCCTCGTAAGTTCCGGGCTCCCGCGCAAAGACAAAACTTGTCTCGGTGGAGAGTTCTTCCCGGTAGGTATAGCCGCTCTGTGAAAAACCTTTTACTTCCTCCGAACTCTCCGCGCCTATCTCCGCGAGATAGCGCACCATCTCCCCGCGCGCCATTTTCGCATAGACACCCTTCTGCAAAACCTTACCGCCTATCAGTTCGCCGAACACGCAGGTAATGAAGCGGTCCTCCGGCTGTAAATACGCTTCTACCGCCTTCGAATACTCCTTCGAAGCGAGGTTGATGATGACACCGCTCTCATCCCGCACGGCGCGGTACAGCTTGTCGCCCCAGAAGGCATAGAGGTTCTTGTGTCCCGAGACGGCGGCCTTGGCCTGCATTTCGAGGCGATAGGGCAGCACGGCGTCCATCGGCCGCAACACACCGTAAAGCCGGACAGAATGCAGAGTCTCTCCTCCAGATAGGCGAGCGCCGCGTCTTCGAGCACCTCCGGTGCCATGTATTGGTACTGAATGCCCTCATAGGCGAGAAGTGCGGGCGTGTCCGCGTCCCGGAGCGTCATTTCCGCGAGACGGGCCACATTTTCCGCGGTCAGCTTGTCATTGCAACCCCAGAGCGCCTTCAGCTCCGGATACGAGCGCGCCCTGAGCCAGGAAAGCAATTCCTCGGTCTCCGAAAGATATTGCGGCAGATGTCGGGGCGCTATGCTGTCTCGCTGCACGCGCATCTTTTTCGCCGGAGAGATGAGTATCTTCATGCGAGTTCTCCGAGCATATCCGCCGGATTTTCGGCGGGCTTCACCTTTTCAAAGCCTTTCACGATGATGCCCTGCTCGTCGATTAAATAGGTGGTCCGCACCACGCCCATTGAGACCTTGCCGTACATCTTCTTTTCTTTCCAGACATCGTAGGCCTGAATTACCGTCTTCTCGGGGTCCGAGAGCAGCACAAACGGCAACCCGTACTTTTCCTCAAACTTCTTGTGCGAGGCAACGCTGTCCTTGCTGATGCCGAGCACTGCTGCCCCCTTCTCGCGAAACTGCGGATACAACTCCGCAAACGCGCAGGCCTGCTTCGTGCAGCCGGCCGTCATATCCCGCGGATAAAAATAGAGAATCACGCGCTGCCCGAGGTACTCGGAGAGTTTTCTCGGCTGCCCGTTCTGATCCGGCAGTGTAAAATCGGGTGCTTTGGTTCCGTTTGCTAACATAGGGACTCCTCTCTCACATTTCTGTGATGCACAAGGTAAAAAATTCAACTTTCCGCCGAAATCAGTTTACCATATTTCGGATACTTTCCGACCGGCAAAAGTCCGCCGCGTAATCGACTGCCAACAACAAAGCCCCCACCCCGGGTATCCGGGAGGGAGCTCTTTGCATCTATAGAAATAAAAAATCTCCTCGAATTTCTTATCCAAAGCCAGGCAAAGCACCAGTGCCAACTTTGCCGTCGGCGTGAACTGTCCTGTTTCACTTGCAAGCCTAGTTTGACGAAAATCCCGGATACTTCCCAACCGGCAGAAGCCCGCTGCGCGGCACGCAGTAAGCGGGATTCCGCTGCCCTACGGCCTCTGCGACCTCCTCGTAATCTTGCCGGAGCACAGCTTCCTCATCCCGAAACAGGGCGCCGTGAAACTCCTTTTGATAGGAGAAGCAAGTCAGCACTTCAAGCTTTTCAGGTACTCTTTCTGCTCTGCGCTAATGCGGTAGCTCTCCCGCGCCTTCTGTATCGCCTTATTGTGTGTCCAACGCGCAAGCCTCTTGTTTTCCAGATAGGGGATGGTTGCCTCCCACTGCTTTGCGAGCGCCGTCGCAAAGAACCAGGCGAGCATCATGTTGACATAATATTCCTCGGATTGCACCGCCGCCGGAATTTCCAAATATGCGGCATCAAAATCCGTGTCCAGGAAATGCTGCATCAGCATCCCGATTCCGAAGCGGCAGGTATAGGTCTGTTCCGATTTTGCCCAGACACGGATGCGCTCTGACAGCTCCTCTTTGTGCTTTGAAAAGACCTTGGGCGAAAAGATGTCACAGACTGCCCAGTTATCGATGAAGGGCAGAAAAGCTTCGGTCTCTTCCAGGCAGCGCGCAAAGTCCTTCTCCTCCGCGATCAGGAGAGCGTGGAGCAGATTTTCATCGTAATAGTCGTGCGGCAAAGCCCGCAAAAACTGCCGGTGCTCCGGGTCCTTATCATACCGTTTCGCGAGTTTCCTGAGTTCAGGCACCCGGACGCCGATGACGCGCTCCGCGGGAACACCCGGTATTAACTTTTGTTGAAATGCCGCATATCCCTCATCCCGAAGCGCAAAAAGTTCTTCTCGGATCTTCATAGCCTTAGTCTCCGTCCACCGTCAGCACCATACGCACAATTCCGTAAACGCCTCCATAGAGGACGCCCGCCACCGCCCAAATAATCCAGGACTCCTCCCAGTCCTGCCTCCAAGTGCTCCAGCCGAGATAAATCGCGGTTGTGAGGCACCAGTACGCGGCGGAAAAGGCTCCCATCTTTGCCTGTATGCGCTTTTTATTCTTGGCGTAATCCCCCGCCTGGAGTACGGTGTCGTAACTCTCTTTGATTGTGCTGACACGCACAATCAGGTTTGCCCCCAGCGCAACCAGCGCGAGCAAGAGGTCCACACAGAGAATCAAAACCAAGTCGCTTGTCTCCATAACGCCCGCAACGAGGAGCGGAATCACCGCCACAATGCAGATTACGGTGCCGCCGGCAAGTCCCAGCGAATAGCGACTCTCGTAATCCCGCTTCTTCTCCTTCACCATGCCGCTCACACCGTATTCGGTTTCAAATGACTCCCGCTCCAAGTATTCAAAGCGGCTCAATTTATTCCGGTCCGTAATCTGAATGAATACACCTACCGCCGTGAGGAGCAGCAGAACCGCCAAACCGACTGCCATCGCCGGATCTTCCGCCAAGTTGTAGTTCGGACTTTCGGCGATTCCGACAAGCAGAAGCAAGGCGACCGGACTTAAGATGAACAAGCTGACCGTATTCGCGAGTCGGGGAGCTGTCTCCCGCTTTGCGTCCAAAAACGCGTTGGCCTCCTCCATGCTCACGCGCCGCAGGAGACTGTCCGCATCTCTTCCGGAGGTTTCGGCGATGCCTCGGTTTTCCTTCTCCATCTCATCTTTCAGAAGGTAATCCGTGCTCACACCGAAGAGCTCTGCCATCTGAATGACTTTTTTGAGATCCGGCACCGAACCCGCACTCTCCCATTTGGAGACCGACTGCCTCGATACACCCAGCTGCTCGGCCAAGTCCTCCTGAGACCACCCGTTCTTCTTCCTCTCATCTATAATCTTATCCGCCAAAATCATGTCTGTTCTCCTTCCGTTTGATAGCTTAAGCATGCCATTTTGCGCGTTTGCAGGCTACCAAAGCGGCTTGTCAATTTGTCAAACGGGGGTTGCGTTTCGCTTACAGCGCCCCTGACGGCACAGCGACAAGCGACAGTTCATCGGAGCAGTCGCTTATGTTTCGTTTTCGAGGATTGCCGCAATTTTTTCATACGTATTCCCGTTTCGTATGGTGACTTCCCTGTAAAAGGCCTGCTTCATCAACTTTTTATGATAGATGGTTTTCAGATACTCCGCCTCATCGTATTTGCCCCAGAATACCGCGTGTCGCCCGAGGTGCACAACTTCGTTATACAGAGCGGCTTTTTCGATAAAGTCCCGTACCCTGTCCGTGTCCATGCCGCAGGCGTAGAACAAAACATCTCTTCTCGCCATCTCTCCGTGCCACCAGTGCGGCAGGGCCGCCCGCTCTTCCAAGTATTCTTCTTTGGTGAGCAGAGCAAAGGGGATTGGAAAATCATACTTCGCTTCCAACAGCGCTCTGATTTTTGAGATGCAACTCTCTTTCGCTTCCTCACTGCCGAAAAATAGATTTCCGCTGTTGATGTAAGAGCCCACTTCTTCAAAACCCGCGTCCGTGAGCAAAGCGCTTAATTCACGCATCACCACTTTGTTCTTGCCGCCCACGTTGATGCCGCGCAGTAAAAGAATGTATCGCAAGGAAAGACCCTCCCGGAAATCGGCTTCTGTTTTCACTGACTTAATACGGTTATAGCATACTTTGATTTCGCTTGATACCTTTCGTCAGCGCTCCATCTCCTGCGGCTCCTTCCACTTCTTGGCTCAAAAAGGAAAAAGCCCCCTTTACCGCGCTCGGTAAAGGGGGGCTTTCCCTATCAAACTTATTCTTTGTCCTTGTTCAGGATGTTCTTGACGCCGTCAAGCGTCCCTTCCAATGCATCCTTCACATTTCCGGCAACTTCCTTTGCCTTGGCGGATGCTTTCTCCGCCGCCTCTTCCGCTGCCTTCTTGGCATCTTCCGCGACTTCCTTAGCCTTCGCGGTCGCCTGCTCCGCAGCACCTTCCTTCTCTGCCTTTACATCGCCGGAAATCTTACCGACACCTTCTTTGACAGCACCCTTCAGCTGATCAATCTTATCTTCAAGAGACATAGGAATTCCTCCTTTCGTGTTGGCTTCGATTCCGCCTTGAAACCGAAGCACCTGTTCTTCTCAAAAGAGAAGATACTGTCCCCTCTGCCGCTCCCTTTTGCCAAAGAGAAGTCTATTGCAGAGCAGCCGATACCACCCGCCAAGCATCAAACACATCACGCCTTCTTTCTACGGGGCTTCGACTTGCCTGCATTGTACTCTACCTAAGCGAAATAAGCAATCGAACACTCTTCTTCGATCTTCTCTGTACTTGATATGTTTTTTCTACCATGTACAATAAAGGTATCAAAACATGAGGAGGTTTTCGGAAATGAAACGCTATTCGTATCAAACACGCGGTGTCTGCGCAAAACAAATCAGCTTCGAACTCGAAGACAAGCGGCTGCACAACGTCGTATTCCACGGCGGATGTCCCGGCAATACCTCTGCCATCAGCAGGCTGCTTGAGGGCAGGGATGCGGCCGAGGCAGCCTCACTTCTCCGAGGAAACGATTGCGACGGCCGCGGAACCTCCTGCGCCGATCAGCTGGCAATCGCCGTGGAGGAGGCCTTAAAGCAAGCGGGCGTCATTGCTTCTTCAACGTAAGCCGCGCTTACTGTCTCTTATAGCCGGTGATCATCGTCATGACAAAGCAGAATACCGTTGCCCATGCGAAAAACTTGTGTGACTTCATATAGCCGGACCTTCCTTTCTTTTTGTGCTTTACAACTGTATGTGTCAATCTTACCTTGAATCGATATGAAATGCCAGTGCCGAAAGGGCACCGGCATTTTTTCAATTTCTTTTCAGTAGGCCCGTACCGTTTATGCTTTCATCGATACCCCAAATAGTTGATTGATGTGCTTTTCCGCATTTCGTTCCGCAGCTTCCATATCCGCTCACTCCTCGTACTTCTGATATATACATGTAACTGCTTTTGCAAGCCGGTTCCGCAGGTTTTCCGACTCTGACAGCTCCACATAGGAGCCGTATCGTAGTGCCGAGTAAAACATGGTGCTTTTATTAATTGTCGACCAAACGGTTCTCTATTTGTCCTTCTTAGCATGAAATTTTACTGTTACCTTCCGAAAGTCGCAATGTACATTATGATACTGCCACCGCAGAATTATCCGCCAAAAAAGTTTTCACATGCAAATCGTAGAAAAATCAACTTTGTGTTACACTTATGGTGGTGTTTGTAAATACATCTCAAATTTAACAGGATCGGCTACAGCTCTTGGCAAGACAGCGGAGGACGCGAATGATTTACTGTGTTGATCAACTTACGAAGTCATTTGGGAAGCATACCGCACTCAGAAATCTGTGTGTTGAGATAAGCGAACCCGGAATTTACGGGATTCTGGGGCCGAACGGCGCCGGAAAAAGCACCTTTATCAAGCTGATGTTAAAGATATTAACGCCAAGCTCCGGAAACATATACTATAACGGCAAAAACATCGAACGCGCCGGAAATGATTATTTTAGGAATATCGGTGTCGTACTTGAAGGGAATCGAAATTTGTATTGGTATATGTCTGCCAAGGAGAATTTGCGTTATTACGGACGCTTAATGGGTCTTGCTGACAACGTCATTCGAAACCGGACAGAGGAATTGCTCTCTGTTATGGATTTACAGGGGCACGAAAACAAAAAAGTGGGCTATTGCTCCAGAGGAATGCAGCAAAAAGTCGCCTTGATGACAGCACTCATTCATTCTCCTAAAATTCTGTTCCTGGATGAGCCCACCTTAGGCTTGGATTTAACAACGAAGTTGAGTGTTATTTCTGAAATCCAAAAGATGTCAGAACAGGGCACGACTGTTTTTCTGACGACACACCAGATAGATGTATTGGAGCGCCTTACAAATAAACTCATCATCTTAGAAAACGGCATTGCCACCTATCAGGGTAGCATCGATGCTCTCGTAAACGCGCACAAGGGACAACAACGTACGGAATACACCTTGCCCTATACGAAAGAAACCGTTGAGGCGCTCGCATCTCTTATGCCCTCGGAAGCAATCCGTCTCCAGGAAGAAAAAAAACAAATTCATTTGAGCCTTTCCGAGTCCGAGGAAGCTTTTGCGTACTCTCTTGTACAAATGTGTGCAGAGAAGCAGATAAGAATCATAGCTGTCACACCGGAAACGCCGACCTTGGAGGAGGTTCTCATTTCTTTTTGGAGGAATCATCATGGCTAAGATAAGGCGTTGCTTTACCGCTGAGTTGCGTAAGTACTATTTGGAAGCGAAATGCTATTATCCGGATCACATCGTCAACTTATTCGTACTGTTTATCATGTTCGTCGGCTTCTTCAAACTGTTCTCAAGCTCTGCCGAACGCCCCAACTCTGCGTATTACATAGGCTTTGTGTATTGGTTTTACGCCAACGGCATCATCGGCGAATCTTCCATGGCGATTTCTTCGGAAAAGCAGAGCGGAACGTTTGAACAGTTGCTGATAAAGCCCACCGCTCTCTCCGGCATTTTATTTTGCAGAGCCGTCTGCTGGTTGCTGTTTCAGTCCGTCGAAATCATTTTGGTCATGTCCGCAATTCATGTATTGTTTTCTATCCCCATGGCTTTCTCATGGATGGTTCTCCCCGTGTTCGCGATTACCATGTTGGGGCTCATAGGGATATCCTATTTTCTTTCGGCCTTAACACTGATCTTTACCAAAACCGCTTCGTTCATATCCATTGCAAGCTATTTACTCTTGTTCTTTTCGGGAGTGGTAGATGGAAGCAACATTCAAGGCTTTGCCTACTATGTTCTGCCGCTTTCACAGGGCATTTATATTTCACGCAGCATCATCGAAGGGAACATGGTTCCCATTTTTGATGTCGGGCTACTCGTACTTAATTCGCTCGCCTATCTTTTCGCCGGTCTATCGGCATTTCACTTTGTGATGAGACACGGCAGAAAAAAGGGTATCAGTATGGAGTACTAAAAACCGAGAGCTATGCCATTGCAGCGAACACTGCCCGGCATAGCTCTTATTCTGTTTTTGGCTCTAAACTTCCCCCTTCATAAATCAATCTCCGGCTTCGGCGACCTTGCAATTTCAACAACAAGGTTTCCCCTAATAATCAGCATATTTCCGGACTCACATTGTACATGCAGACACTGCCGGTATTCATAATCCTGTTTATTTCCTACATTCTGATAGTAAAGACAATTTCCCAGGGTCGTGTTTTCAGCTGTCCCGTACAGTCCAATGGAACCGCTGCCCCATACCCAGGTAAAGTCAAATGTTCCGACCAGAAGATCTGTCCCAAACATATATCTTCCCCTGCGGCAGCTGATTCTTCCCGAGTTTAAACATAGCCTTTCCGGCCGTGTGTGAATGCTTCTGCGGAGATTTGCTGACCGCTTTCCCTGTTGCCACTGTCTTTGTGTCCGGATCCATTTCCATCTGCAATAAGCGATCGGCCAGCTCTGTTCCGGACATCACTTTCAGAATCTTTCTCCTGTCGGTTTTGTAAGTGACGCTGAATGTCAGCTCCGATTCATCCGGCACGGACTGACTCATGGCAATCGGATCTCCGAAGAATGAGCCGGAATAAATCTGCCCCTAAATTACCAAAGAGATCCATGTCATTATCCCTCCCGCTCCGCTGACAAGCAGAGTCCTCCCCTTCTCATTGCATCGATATCAGCAAGCTATACGCAAGTTTCCCCGTCCCTGGTTTGGCATACTTCGCGATACGAGCATCCCCGGTTGGAAACAGGGAATCGTCGTCCGGTTCCATCCGGAGTACCGATTGGATATTTTCCTCTCTGCCGCCATCATACGTGATTCGGTAGAGCTATTACAAGATAACTGTGCCGCCGCAAAGCGCTCAGGGTGCTCCCGGCGATTCTGTCCGTACCGCTAATAGGCACTCCATGCGTTCTTCCGTTCATGAACCTATCGATTGATACCTTTTAAGACCTAATTTGAAAAACAAGCAGCACGGAATCAAAAAAACAAGTGATAGCAACGGGAACCCAATATAATACGCTTCTGATTTTCTGCCAATTAGATACAACAAAGGATAATATTGGAACAAAGCCAGCGGTATGATGTATGTAAGAATTGATAAAGCAACCTTTCCATAAATGGAAAACGGATATTTTCCGAATTCCCTCGCTCCATATGTAAACAGATTTAAAAAGCTTAAATCCTGTACTGTGAAGAAAGTAAATGTCGCCTTAAATAAGAACAGGGAGAAACAAAACACTTCCGCAGACAATCATCAGCATAAGCGTAATTATCTTTTTACAGTCCCATCGAATCTCAGATTTGGAAATTGCATATGCAAGAGTTCCTACCGCCTGAATCAACAGCCCTATGCGTGTAAAATCTACATGCGGAGCCAGTATTTGGAATACAACATTTCTCGGTCTTACCAATGCTCTATCAAAGCTACCGTCTCCGAGTATGCCACCAAATGTTGCTAAACCTCCGCCGAACGCTTCACCGATGGAGAATGACAAAACAACAATCGAATAGCACAAAATTACATCGGTATCGTTAAACCCGTATATCATGTTTACATGCTCAAACATAAATTTGATACTAAGCAATCCTGCAAACGCTGTTATAAACTGGCCGAAAACTGTCATCAAAAATGATACCTTATATTGCATCTGGCTTTCCAGATTCAGCAACATCATCTTAAGATAAACCCTCATTACACTTATCCTCCCTGCACGACTACATGCTTGATTGCATAATTCATCGCCACTTTACCAATTACAATCAAAATCATCATCCATATAATCTGTGCAGCAATTCCCTTTAAATTTCTGTTCCTGTAATATTTCCGCTGTAAATGAGCAATGGCGTGCTCTGCATCGATGAAAAGGGAAGATATTTCAGTATGGCTAATATTCTTTCAGGAAAAAAAGTCAACGGAATCATTCCGCCTGATAGGAATGAGGTCGTCGCTGCAACGATAATCTTTATCCCACGTTGTGCTATTGTGTAGAACAATGTAATAAACATTAACATAGCAAATGCCACTACAATTCCCAATGCAAGAACGACAGAAACAAAAAACGCAAGTGCCTGTAAAGCGCTCATAGGCGGCCGCAGTCCATATGGTTCCGGAAGTGTCATTGCTATCACTAACACCGGGATACAACTTACCAATGTAGATGTGACTCTATTGGCTGCTGCCTGAAAATACCATTTCCCGTATATATCCATAGGTCTTACAAGTTCATACGCTACGGAGCCGCTATGAATAACACTATATATCTCTCCATCATATGCCACCACAGCAAGCATATTCATCACAATTCTTTTTACCCAAACGTATGAACAAATTTGAGGAAAGGACATTGGCAGTGCATTCTCAGCCGACTTATATAGTGCCGCGTACATCATCAGTTCCAACAGTACCCACACTACATTAGACGCTACAGCCCCAAAGGTAACCGCTCTATACTGAACACTGTTTATAAGGCGGATTCTAAATAATGATAAGTATTTTTTCATATCTGATATTCCCTATAGAGCCGCGCAACTATTTCATCTGCTGATATATCCGAGACTTCCAAATCAATTATTTCGGTCTGAGCGGATAAGTACGCAATTGCTCCGGAAACAGAAATGATTTTAGGATCTATTGAGATGTTTAATTTATCATCCTTTTGTTCCAAGTAATACATTCCTTCACATAGTTCAGGTGTTTCCCCACGATGTTTAATCGTTATCTGTTTCCTATCCGAGACCCTCTTCTTCAATTCCTCAAGGCTTCCATCTAACAGAATTTGACCTTTTCCGATTAACATGACTCGTTGGGTTAAAGCTTGAATATCCTGCATGTCATGCGTTGTTAATATAACGGTAGTTCTCTTTTCCGCATTAATTTCTTTTATAAAATCTCTCACTATCAACTTAGACACCGCATCCAAACCAATCGTCGGTTCGTCCAAAAACAGAATTTTGGGATTATGTAGTAACGATGCCACAATTTCACATCTCATTCGCTGGCCAAGGCTAAGGTTTCTCGTGGGTGTTTTTAATATTGTTTCTAAATTCAGTCTCTGGCTCAATTCCGACACATTCTGTTTATATGTACGACTATCTATTCCGTATATATCCTTAAGCAACTCAAAACTATCAATGATCGGTATATCCCACCATAACTGACTTCTTTGACCAAATACAACTCCGATGTTTTTAACATAGTTTTTTCTGTCTTTCCACGGAACATAGCCATCCACAATGCAATGTCCCTTTTCAGGCGTTAAAATTCCGCACAAAATCTTTATTGTAGTGCTTTTCCCGGCGCCATTGGGACCTATATAACCGATAATTTCCCCATCATCAATTTTGAAACTGATGTCATTCAGTGCTCTTACCTTATCATATTTACGAGAAAAACAAAGCTTTAACAGCATTATGAAGACCAGATTCCCTTTTCACCACCTTATATTCCTTCGTAATATGTTTTACTTCAATCATGGTAATCTCCCGCCATGTATTTATATTTTGTCATACAATATTTGGGTTGATTCTCCCTCATAACTCTATTGAAATCTGACCATACAAACTACTTGCTTGTTTTCGAATAGAACTCCTTGGTTGTAGCTAGCATTTTTTCGTAACAACGCTGATTCATTATTTTCGGCATTGCTGAACAAACTCCGCACGCAACAGCAAGACTGACAGTCGGTTCTCCATCCCAAAGCTGCGTACAAACAACATAGCATCCGTTTTCGTTTGATGTTCGGTTCGTTTTGTTCTATTCTTTCAACATTATAATCCATTCGGAACAGGTGTTACACATCTTTTGTATTACAACAAAGAGGTACGCCTCCTCAGCTTCCTCTGAGTCGACATACCTCTCTCCATATTCGTTCTCAAATGTTTAGTACAACTTCGCGTCCGCCGGTATATGATTGTCTAATTCTGCCCTTTGTGATGACTGGCCATAACAACTTCATACCGCAATTTCATATTGTTCCTTCAGATGATTCAGTGCACTATATTGAATCATCCCCTCCAGCTGCATTCTTCCGACTACGATTCCGGGCGCAATGCCCTGTACCTTTGCAAATTGAAGTACGCTTCTCTCCGAATACTCCTTATTTCTTTTGAACGCCTCCAGATCTTCGTGAGGGATCAGTATGTCACCGGCCCATTTGTCAGCTGCCTTTTCATCCTCCTCAGATGTGCCATGGGGCTGACCCACATGACCGAGAACAATGTGGGCCAATTCATGGAATAAGCTGAACCAAAACTTGTCTGCATCCTTGCCTCTTGCCGTAAGTCCCACAACTATTTTATTTCCGTCCGGAAAAGAAGCTCCCTGAAGAAAAGACCCCCGAAGATGCGGCAAAAAGACTAAGGCGATTCCGCAATCTGCCAAACATTTCTTTAACTGAGGGCAGAACTCCTTGGGTTCGAGTACAGTCATTTTTCGTAACTCAGGCATAATCGAAATCAATTCTTTCATGTTGATCGGCGCCGTACGGATATCTCGTGCCTCATTCTTTGCTTCCTGTGCCCACGCAATCAGAGCCATATCACTCTTTTCTGTAATTGCCAGACGTCTGCAGGCAATTCTCGTAATCTGCTCATTTCCGAGAATGGAAAGCCCTACGACTCCAAAGAATTTCCTGAGCGTAGTAACCTTCTCTGTGTCCTCTTTGGCCTCCGGAACCCAACCGAATTTTACCATCTCGCGAAAGGGCAATTGCTTTGCCAGCTCAATATCGGCGTCCATTGCATTTTCCGCTTCTGCCTTAACAATCTTCTCTCTGTAAATTGCCTCAAGGTTATTCCAAAACTTCGCCGGCACGCCTAAAACCATCTCTAATCTGACTGCTGTTTCCGGTGTAAGCTGTACATCACCATTTATGAGCTTGCTGATATGCTTCTCCGACATATCCATTCTGACCGCAAATTCCTTCTGCGTTAAACCTCTGTCGTTTAACTGCTCTCTGATTGTTGCCCCCGGTGGCGTTGCAATGTAACTGCGACTTCTCACCATAGTGCCTCCTCCTGACTCATCCTTGCAATCACTAGTGATAATCGACTATCTCTAAAATATTTGCGATTTGGATTTCCTCCCCCTTCTTCTCGAATACCAATCTGAACGGATGAATCAAGTCCATCGCGTACTGTCCTTTTCGATTCTGTGTAAGGGGATGACATCGTCCGATATGCCACTGAATCATCATTTCCACGGTGTCAGCGGCATGAAGTTCATCGATACGCTGATGTATTTTATCGGCCATTTCTCGACCATAGGCTCTCTCTGCAGTTTTAGCATCCGTACAAATCTTTCCGATTTTATTGTTTTTGTACGTAACTTCCAAGCCATCACCTCTCGCACAATATTTACCTTTAAGGTAAATTAATGCTAGCACGAATTCCTATTATCGTCAATAACACAATTAACCCAAAAGGTAAATCCACCTGACTGCTTCCGCAAACCCAAAGAGCGTACTCGATCCTCTTCTGCCATTACCATCATTCTCCCGCACAAAAAAGAAAGAGAGGCATGCCTCCTCAGCTACTCTGAGTCGACATACCTCTCTCCATATTCATTTTCAATTGTTTAGTACAACTTCGCTCCCGCCGGGATGTGGTTATCTACCATAAGAAGATGAAGCTCTTCCTCCCCGTTGCGCTCATTGACCGCAGAGAGCAACATGCCGCAGGACTCGATGCCCATCATGGGGCGCGGCGGCAGGTTCGTAATCGCAATCAGGGTCTTTCCGATCAGCTCTTCCGGCTCGTAGTAGGCGTGAATGCCGCTTAAAATCGCGCGGTCCGTACCTGTTCCGTCGTCTAAGGTGAACTGCAGGAGCTTCTTCGACTTCGGCACTGCCTTGCAGTCCTTTACCTTGACTGCGCGGAAATCGCTCTTCGAGAAGGTCTCGAAATCCACCTGATCCTCGAACAGGGGCTCAATCTTAACCCCGCTGAAATCGATTTTCTCGTTCGGGGTAAAGAAGCCGCTTGCCTCTTCCGCCTTGCCTTCGCTCTCACCATGTGCTTCTTTATTCTCGGCCTTCATGGTCTTCATGGTCGGGAGTCCATTTCAAATAATTTTTTGATGATCTGTTTCCACTTGTTATCGCAGGTTTCGTCCCAGTGCTGCCTGAAATCGCCTGTCTGTCACCATGGTTTATCGTTTACTTCATGCCATGTGCCTGTTGTGAAAATGTTGTACATCGAGTCAATTGTTACAGAGTGTTATGCTTCCCAGTTCTGCCTCCTGCCAGAATCAATCACCACATCTGCGGGCAAATCATCTGGCGGAATCGTCCTGGCGCGGCATTCTGCCAAAGACACATTCCTATTCCGTATTGCGCCTTGTGACGATTTGCTCTCCTTCATTTCTGATTATACGAGGCTGAACGGGAAATACCGAATACTTTCGTGTCAGAATTCCTGACATTGAAGGATTCCTGGATCTACTGCCTGGAAACAAGTTCATCCATCATTGCAACGACGGCATCACAAGTCTCTTCAAATTCAATCCCTGCGGCGTAGTCAAAATCCTTTCTGTAATTGTCCCACTGTCGTTTCATAACATCACTACTCTTCACAGTCCTCATGATTTCTACATATTGCATCATAAGCTCTGAAGATCCCCTCTTGGCTGTTGTTGCTGACAAGGCTGCTTTAAGACTATCTACGTCAATATTCTTCGCCTGCAATTTGCTTAGAATATAAATGTCGTAATAATCTCTCGGTCTGGTATTCTGATTGCCTCTTGACACAACTGTTTCCAGCTTTTCAGCCAGAATTGTCGACAAATTATATGCCAGAACACGAATGCTGCGATCTTCCATCATCAGCTTATAGGAATACTCTATCTCCCGCGGTGTAATCTTATCTCCAGTCGTAATATCCAGTTTCAGCGGAACCGCCATCTTCTCATAATCAGCAGTCAATGCAACACGATAACCAGTGTACTCATCGCCTTCCCGGATTTCTCTAACACTTTTCAAGCAAAAATGAATAGCATCTTCTACAGGGACAGTAATAATGTCTTCCACCATTTTTCGTATTGCTTCTTCATTTACCGGATACCCTTTTATTGTCGCATCCATGTCCATCGTTGCTCTTGAATCAAGTCCGACCATAGACGCAATCAAAAATCCGCCTTTGATGATATAGTTGTCATGATATCTGGATAAGGAAACTCTTTCCAAAAAACGTTCCAACATATAGTTCTGAAGAACAAGTGCCGCAGAAATATTTTTATTCTTCGCAATGTTTTTTATGATTGCCTTTAACTGTATAGCGTTTTTCACAGCAACACCTCCAGATAAGATCTTAGTTTTTCTTCTACATGCAATATCGCAGCATATTCGGACAAAAGAGGAATATTTTTCTCCTTGCCTGACATATACTGCTTGTAAGCGTCTGTTATCACCTGGACATCAGTATGATTTTTAGGATTTAAAACATCGCACAATGTCCGCTCAGCTGAATAGGCTTTCACCTTATGGCCACTTGGTGTGAATAGATCTGTTACTCCTAAACCATATAGCGGCTCCTTCATACCTTTGCATAGGATACCTTCCCGTTTTGGATTTGTCAGATTGTAAGTGGACGGAAAAAACATATGAAAATTCGCAGGAGTCCTGTCTGTGAGATCACATAAAAACAATGCTGTATCAAGAGAATAAATACCTCTCTTGTAGCGGCACTGAATATTTACAAACTCATCCTCCCAAACTTCCGGTAAAGTATAGACACCACGTGCGACACGTTCAAGGATTCCTCTATCAGACAAATATTTAAGACTTCCTCTTGGAAGTCCGGCATTGGCAATCATGGCAGTAGTGATCACACCATTATTGTCTTTCGCAAGTTTCAGAATTTGTTGTGAAGGGATCATGTAGCCACCGCCTTTATTTACTTTCTTGCTTGCAATTGTACCAGTTGTAAGCAAGAATGTAAATTTCATTTTTACATTTTGACCTAAATAAAGAAATCCATCGAACGGACGAGGACACCTATCATCGAAGCAACCATAGCGAGAAATGTTCGAGCTCTACTTGATGCCAAGAATGCCTATGCAATAGCTCTGTCTAAAGATACGAAAGACCGCGAATACAGACCTTTAGATTCAATAAAGGACAATTATCCCAAATATGTAGCTGCAGCCAACTCTCTTCTCCAACAGCGCACTGGCATCGAACACATTAACCTGGTAGACTTCATGCGTAACAGAAAAAATTTTTAGCCTCATGCACCAGTTGTCAATTTGCAACTCTTTGCTATTCATTTTCTGGTCCGATCTTCTTTGATATGCCCATATCGTGTATCAAGTTGTTCCCTATCGACTGATCCATCAAATTTTAAAACATAAAGTACATCATCTTGTTCAGTTCCAGAAATAATGACTTCCACAGAAATATCTTTCCAGTCTACATTCCAGCTATTGATACTAGCATTAGCTCCATCATCTGCAATATCAAATGTTTGCTTAATTATGACGCGTTTTCCATTCTTCAAAACAAGTCTTGCATGTGTATATCCAAAAGGCCAGTCCGGATCACCAACCTGCTGGAATGAAAGCTCGTAGGTTCCATCTGGTGATGTTGATTTATCAACCGGATTAATTTTAAAACGTGTGGCATAGATAAAGTCTCCAAGAAGGCAAGCAAAGACGAATGCAATAGCAGCCATGATGCCCAAAATAACTCGTAACACAGATTTCCTTTTATGAATCAACCTGTTTTCCTCCTCCACTATTCTTGAACATTAAATTCTGATTTATCTTCGGATAAACCGGTCATCCGATTCAATTGTCTCCGTGCTGACATAACGCTCCACAGCCATATGAAGATCATATTTCTCACGAAGCTCCGAGATGGTCTGCATCATCGGAGAAGTGTGATGCGCATCAATTGATGCCTGATTCTTCCAACAGTCAATGAGCAGAACCGTCTCTGGAAAGTCGAGGGGTTGATAATACTCGTATCGCAGGTTTCCATCCTCCGCACGAATTTTAACAGGCATCTGCGTCATCTGGCTGCTATTCAAACAGGGATGAAAGGCTTTTCAGCCTCTTTTCCTGCTGTCTGCACGCAAAAAGGCCCCCCCTCTCAGATTGATTCTGAAAAGGAGTGCCTTGAAGGTTTTTGGAACTGGGATGTGCGTCAGACTTTATGCTGTCATCTATTACGATGTACTGTCATTTGACTTTTTGTTGCACAAATGTTGTAAATCCGGTGTCACTGCAAAAAATCGGCTTGGATCTGTTGTAAAAATCCGCAGGTTTTCCGCCCGTGATTTTCCCCGGATCAATACAACTTCGCCCCCGCCGGGATGTGGTTGTCCACCATGAGAAGATGAAGCTCTTCCTCCCCGTTGCGCTCATTGACCGCAGAGAGCAACATGCCGCAGGACTCGATGCCCATCATGGGGCGCGGCGGCAGGTTCGTAATCGCAATCAAGGTCTTTCCGATCAGCTCTTCCGGCTCGTAGTAGGCGTGGATGCCGCTTAAAATCGTGCGATCCGTGCCGGTTCCGTCGTCTAAGGTGAACTGCAGGAGCTTCTTCGACTTCGGCACCGCCTTGCAGTCCTTTACCTTGACCGCGCGGAAATCGCTCTTCGAGAAGGTCTCGAAATCCACCTGATCCTCGAACAGGGGCTCAATCTTAACCCCGCTGAAATCGATTTTCTCGTTCGGGGTAAAGAAGCCGCTTGCCTCTTCCGCCTTGCCTTCGCTCTCGCCATGTGCTTCTTTGTTCTCGGCCTTCATGGTCTTCATGGTCGGGAACAACAGAACATCGCGGATGGCCGGGCTGTCGGTCAGGAGCATCACCAGACGGTCAATGCCGTAGCCGATGCCGCCGGTCGGCGGCATACCGACATTCAGCGCGTTCAGGAAGTCCTCGTCCGTGTGGTTCGCCTCTTCATCGCCCGCCGCTGCCAGTGCGTCCTGCGCCTTGAAGCGCTCGCGCTGGTCAATCGGGTCGTTCAGCTCGGAGTAGGCGTTGCACATCTCTCTGCCGTAGATGAAGAGCTCAAAGCGCTCCACATAGTCCGGGTTGTTCGGCTTCTTCTTCGTGAGCGGCGAAATCTCGATCGGGTGGTCGGTCACGAAGGTCGGCTGAATCATGTGCTCCTCGCAGAAGGTCTCAAAGAAGAGGTTCAGGATGTCGCCTCTCTTGTGTCTCTCCTCGAATGCGACGCCCTTCTCCTTCGCGATGGCTCTCGCCTCTTCGAGGGTCTCGATTGTCGCGAAATCGACGCCGCTATACTCCTTGACCGCCTCAGTCATCGTGATGCGGCGGAAGGGCTTCTCGAGGTCGATCTCGGTGCCGCTGTACATAATCTTCGCGCTGCCGTTTACCTCACGCGCCACATGGCGGAACATGTCTTCGGTGAGGTTCATCATGCCCTCGTAGTCCGTGTACGCCTGATAGAGCTCCATCAGCGTGAACTCCGGATTGTGGCGGGCATCCAAGCCCTCGTTCCGGAATACGCGTCCTATCTCGTAGACGCGCTCCAGACCGCCGACAATGAGACGCTTTAAGTAGAGCTCCAGGGAGATGCGAAGCTTCACGTCCTCGCTCAGCGCGTTGTAGTAGGTCTCAAAGGGACGTGCCGCCGCGCCGCCCGCATTCGATACGAGCATCGGGGTCTCGACTTCCATGAAGCCTCTCTGATCCAGATATCTCCGGATCGAGGAGATAATCTTGGAGCGCTTCACGAAGGTCTCGCGCACCTCCGGGTTCATGACGAGGTCAATGTAACGCTGACGGTAGCGCTGGTCGGTGTCGGTGAGGCCGTGGAACTTCTCCGGGAGCGGCTGCATGCTCTTTGTGAGCAGGGTAAGCTCTTCCGCGTGAATCGAAATCTCACCTGTCTTGGTCTCAAACACCTTGCCGCGAACGCCGATGATGTCGCCGATATCATACTTCTTAAACTGCGCATACGCCTCTTCGCCGACCGCATCGCGCGCCACATAAATCTGAATGTCGCCGCTCAGATCGCGAACCGCGCAGAAAGACGCCTTGCCCATGATGCGCTTACTCATCATGCGACCTGCGACCGAGACTTCCGTGTCCTTCAGCGCCTCAAACTGCGCCTTGATTTCCGCGGCGTGGTGGCTCTGCTCGTAGGTCGTAATCTCAAACGGGTCCTTGCCCGCTGCCTTTAACTCGTTCAGCTTGTCAAGGCGCACCTGCATTAAGCGGTGCACATCCTGCTGCTCCTGCGCTTCGCTGTTCTTCTTCAGCTCACTCATCGCTGCTCTCCTTTGTAATACTGAGTACCCGATAAGAAAGATCTCCGGCCGGAAGTTCGACCGTGACCTGCTCTCCGACTTCCTTGCCGAGTAACGCCGCGCCGAGCGGCGACTCATTGGAGATGCGGCCCTCCATCGAGTCCGCCTCCTCGTTTCCGACAATCTTAAATGTGAGCTCTTCGTCCTCGTCGATGTCAAGCACCTTCACGAGGCTGCCGATGCCGACCTTGTCGATCGGCGTCTCCTCGGTCACATAGACCTCTGCGTGCTTTAAGAGCTCCTCGAGCTCGCCGATTCTCGCCTCGATGTCGCGCTGCTCGTCCTTCGCCGCATCATACTCTGCGTTCTCCGAGAGGTCGCCCTGCTCTCTTGCCTCTTTGATTTTATCTGCAATTTCCTTGCGCTTATTGACGCGCAGATCCTGCAACTCTTCCTCATAGCGCTTTAACCCTTCCTGGGTCAAAACATTCTTTTTGATTTCCGCCATGGCGAACCTCCTTGGTTAAATAAAAACAGTCATACTATTATAAAGAAGTACATTCCGCCGTGTCAAGGCGATTCGCCGCCTGAAAGGCACTCTCCAGAATTTCGAGGAGTACTTCCTGAGACTCCGCTGTGTTAATCGCATGTCTCCACTTTGCCGCATTCGGAAAGCCGTGCAGGTACCAGGCAAAGTGGCTTCTGAGTTTCCGCACTGCCATGCGCTCGCCGTCCGCTTCTACCTCCAGCGCGAGGTGGCGCCGCATGACGGCAAAGCGCTCTTCGATGTCCGGCGGCGGCAGGTTTCGCCCGTCTCCAGATAGTGCTGTATTTCCCGGAAAATCCAGGGATTGCCCTCGGCTGCCCTGCCGACCGCAACGCCGTCGCAACCGGTCTCCCGCAGCATGCGCGCGGCGCTCTCGCCGCTCACAATGTCGCCGTTTCCGATGACCGGAATCGAGACTGCCTCCTTGACCTGCCGTATAATGTCCCAGTCCGCGGTTCCCGCGTAGTACTGTTCTCTCGTCCGGCCGTGTACGGTGAGCATCGCAGCACCGGCCGCCTCTAAGCGCTTCGCGAGTTCCGGCGCATTCTTCCAAGCCTCAGTAAAGCCGGCGCGCATTTTCACGCACACCGGCTTTTTACTTTTTTTTGCCATTGCGGCAATGATTTCCGCGGCGAGTTCCGGCTTCGTCATGAGTTTCGAGCCGTCGCCGTTATTCACGATCTTCGGCATCGGGCAGCCCATGTTGAAGTCAATCAGAGCAAAGGCGGAGCGCTCCGAGAGTGCCTCCGCCGCCTCCGCACAGATTTCCGGCTCCGAGCCGAAGAGCTGCACCGCGAGCGGCCTGTCGTCCTCACAGCTCTTTAAGAGTTCCTCGGTCGCCTTGTTCTTATAGTGCAGCGCCTTTGCACTGACCATCTCGGTGACCGCGAGCTCCGCGCCCTGCTCGCGGCAGAGCAGGCGAAACGGAAGGTCGCTGACACCTGCCATCGGCGCGAGCATGAGCCCGTTCCGCAGTTCAAGTTCTCCGATTCTCAAATCTTCTCCCCCAGAAAAACAACGCGGTAGTAAAGCTCCAGTTCCTCGAGAAGCTCCTGGTGGTCAAAGCGCGCTCTGCCTATCTTCATGCCGCTCGCAATGTCATCGAAGAGGTAGTCGCCGTCCTCGGCGCTCGCCTTAAATAAGAGGTTTCCCGCCTCGTCAAATTCGAGCGTCAACACGCCGCCCGCCTCCTCCGTGATGCTCACGCAGAGAATCTGCAGCTCGCGTTTGATGCTCTCGGGGAGCTTTTGAAACGCCGGATTCAGATAAAACTTCTGCACATAGGAATTTGCCCCGCAGAGAACGGTATTTTCCGCTGTATGTTCCGCCATAAGCCTCCTCAGCGCGTCAGCTTTGCGGAGAGTTCCAGCTGGTACCCCGGAATTTCCTTCTTCATGCGGAGCGCCTCTTCAATGTCAAATCACAGAACTCGCCGTTCCGGTAAGCGACCAGGCGGTTTGACTTGCCCTCGGCGAGCAGATCCACGGCCTTGGACCCCATGATCGACGCGTAGAAGCGGTCCTTACAGGAGGGCGAGCCGCCGCGCTGCATGTAGCCGAGAATCGTCGCGCGGGTCTCAATGCCGGTCGCCGCCTCAATGCGCTTTGCCATGGAGCTCGAGTGCCCTATGCCCTCGGCATTGATGATGATGAAGTGCTTCTTGCCGCGCTTCCGGCTCGCAATGATGTGATTTACGATTTCCTGCTCGTTGCCGTCATAGTGCTCGGGAATCAGAATCGCGTCGCTGCCGGTCGCAATGCCGCTCCAGAGCGCAATATAGCCCGCATGGCGTCCCATAACCTCAATGATCGAGCAGCGCTCGTGCGAAGTACTCGTATCGCGCACCTTATCGATCGCGTCGATTGCGGTGTTGACCGCCGTGTCAAAGCCTATCGTGTACTCGGTGCAGGCAATATCGAGGTCAATGGTCCCCGGCACGCCGATCGTATTGATGCCGAGCTTCGAGAGCTTGCCCGCACCCTTAAAGGAGCCGTCGCCGCCGATGACCACCACACCGTCGATGCCGTGCTTTTTGCAGATTTCCGCCGCCTGGCGCTGGCCTTCCTCCGTCACCATCTCCATGCAGCGCGCCGTGTAGAGGATGGTGCCGCCGCGGTTGATGATGTCCGCGACGCTGCGCGCATTCATGTCAATAAACTCCTCGTCGAGCAGGCCGGAGTAACCTCTCATAATGCCCTTTACCTTCATGCCGTAGTGCAGCGCGGTGCGAACCACCGCGCGGATTGCCGCATTCATACCGGGGGCATCGCCGCCGCTCGTCAAAACACCAATGGTCTCAATTTTCTTTGCCATAACAGGAACCTCCTCACTGTTCCCAACGCGCGCTGCGCCTCGCAGTGCGCCTTTGTTTCTCGTGAAAACTATAACACAGCGTCCCTGCTTTTACAATTTCAGAGGCTCTGCTTCACGGTCGTCTTCACATTTTCCGCGCCGAACGCTGCGCGAAGCGCTTGCAGCAGCTCTTCTTCGGCCGCGACGCGCCAGTCCCGCCCGAGCTGTATAATTTTTTTCTCCGCCCGGCAGTAAATCTTGACCGTATCCTGTCCCTCGCTGTTGCCGAGCGCAAGTAAAAGGTCGCCGCGCTTCTCGCGGAACTCGTTCTCATCCGCAAACTGTAGCCAGAGCGTGCGCTGTCCCGTGCCGAAGACGGACAGCCGCTCACAGATCAGTTTTCCCGCCACCTCATCGCCGCTCAGCGTGACCCGGCCGGAGAGAAAGAGCTTCGCGTCCGGCGTCAGGCGTTCCCGGTAGCGCTCGTAGGCTTTCGGGAAGAGCAGCACCTCAACCGTGCCGACCAGGTCTTCTATCGTGAGAAAGGCCATCGTATCGTTGTTCCGCGTGATTTTGGTCGTGACATTTGTGAGCACGCCGCCGATCACAACCTGCTCGCGGTCTCTAAGCGAAGCGCTGCCGCTCTCATCGTCCACGAGGAAGTCAACCGTCTTTGCGGTCACGGTCTTCTCCCAGAGCTCGCGCACATCGTCGAGCGGATGCCCGCTCAGATAGACGCCGACTGTCTCCTTCTCGAAGGCGAGAAGATCTTCCTTCCGGAATTCATCGACCTCCGGCAGCGCTGTCCGGAGGCTCTCGCGCGCCTCCTCGCCGAGGAAGTCAAAGAGCGAGACCTGCCCCGCAATCGCATTCTTCTGCTTTGCCTTCTTGTCGAGCAGTTCGGGAATCAGCAAGAGTTTCTGCCTGCGGTTTCCCGGCATCGAATCCAGCGCCCCGGCCTTCACAAAGCTCTCGAGCGTGCGCCGGTTCGCCTCCTTGTTGGAGAGTCGCTCGATAAAATCTTCGAGCGAGCGGAACGCACCGCCCGCCTCTCTCTCCCGCACAATCTCCTCGCTCACGCCGGTGCCGACCGCGCGGATTGCCGAGAGGCCGAAGCGTATGCCGTCCCCCCGAGACCGAGAACGCAGACTGCCCGTCGTTCACATCCGGCGGCAGAATCGGAATGCCCATCTGGCGGCAGACCAGAATGTACTCGGCAATCTTGTTGCTGTTGTCAATGACCGAAGTCATGAGCGCCGCCATGAATTCCTTCGGGTAGTAGTGCTTTAACCAGGCCGTCTGGAAGGAGACATAGGCATAGCAGGCCGCGTGGCTCTTATTGAACGCATAGTTCGCAAAATCCATCATCTCGTCGAAGAGGTGATTTGCGACATCCTCGCTGATGCCGTTGTTCACACAGCCGCGTATGCCCTCGGCCTCGTTGCCATAGACAAAGTTCTGCCGCTCCTCCTTCATGACCGACTCTTTCTTTTTGCTCATCGCGCGGCGCACCAGATCCGAGCGCCCCCAGGTGTAACCCGCGAGATCTCGCACAATCTGCATGACCTGCTCCTGGTAGACCATGCACCCGTAGGTCGGCTTGAGTATTGTCTCAAGCTGCGGGCACTCGTACATCACCGCTTCCGGGTGGTTCTTGCCCTCCAGATAGCGGGGGATAAAGTCCATGGGGCCCGGGCGGTACAGGGAGATGCCGGCGATGATGTCCTCGAGCGTGGCCGGTTTTAACTCCTTCATGAAGTTTTTCATGCCCGCACTCTCAAGCTGGAAGATGCCCTCGGTGTTGCCGCTCCCGATGAGCGCCATGACTTCCGGATCGTTAAAATCGATGCCGAGCATGTCAATCGGCTTTCCGCTCCGCTTCTCCGCCTCCGCGGCCGCATTCTGAATCACGGTCAGCGTCCTGAGGCCGAGGAAGTCCATCTTTAAGAGCCCCAGCTCCTCCAGGGTGTTCATGCCGAACTGGGTCGTAATCGAGCCGTCCGCGCCCCTTGCGAGCGGCACATACTCTTCGGCCGCCTTCTTCGAGATGACCACGCCCGCCGCGTGGATCGAAGCGTGGCGCGGCAGCCCCTCGAGTCGCCTTGACATGTCGATCAAATGGCGCACGCTCTCATCGCCATCGTAGAGCGCGCGGAGCTCCTTCGACTGCACCAGTGCCTTGTCGAGCGTCATCTTTAAGTCGTTCGGAATCAGCTTCGCAATCTGATCGCAGCGCGCATAGGGGAGATCCAGCACGCGCCCCACATCGCGCACCACGCCCTTCGCCGCGAGCGTACCGAAGGTGATAATCTGCACCACTCGCTCTTTCCCGTACTTTCTGCCGACATAGTCTATGACTTCCTGCCGTCTCTCGTAGGCGAAGTCCACGTCGATATCCGGCATGGAGACACGCTCCGGGTTCAGGAAACGCTCAAAGACCAGCTGGTATTTTTCGGGGTCGATGTCGGTAATGCCGAGGCAGTACGAGACCACGGAGCCCGCCGCCGAGCCGCGCCCCGGCCCCACACCGATGCCGTGCTCCTTCGCATAGTGAATGTAGTCCCAGACAATGAGGAAGTAGTCCACATAGCCCATGCGGCTGATGACGCCGAGCTCCTCTTCCATGCGCGCCCGAAGTGCCGCCGGCTCTTCCGGGTAGCGCGCCCGGAAGCCCTCTTCCGAGAGCGCGCGCAGATAGCTCTCGGCGTCCGGATAGTCCGCCGGGACATCGTACGCGGGGAGCTTTAACTCATGAAAGCGTATCTCGACCTCGCAGCGCGCGGCGATTTTTGCCGTGTTCTCAAGTGCCTCCGGCACCGCCGCAAAGAGAGAACGCATCTCCTCCTCGGACTTTAAGTAGTACTGTCCGCCCTCATAGCGCATGCGATCCGTATCGCTCGCCTTCTTGCCGGTCTGAAGGCAGAGCAGCAAATCGTGCGCCTCCCAGTCCTCCGGGTTCGTATAGTGAATGTCGTTCGTCGCAATCAGCGGGATTCCCGTTTCGCGGGACAGGCGAATCAACTGCTGATTCACCGCCTTCTGGATGCTGAGCCCGTGGTCCTGGAGCTCGAGAAAAAAGTTCTCTTCGCCGAAGATATCGCGGTAGCGGAGCGCTGCCTCCCTGGCGTCCTCGTAGCGGTTCACCGCAAGGCTTCGCGCCACCTCGCCCGCTAAGCAGGCGGAACTCGCAATGATGCCCTTCGAGAACTCGCGCAGGGTCTCAAAATCGACCCGCGGCTTATAGTAAAAGCCGTCCACAAAGCCCCGCGAGACAATTTTCGTTAGGTTCTCATAGCCCTCGTTGTTCTCCGCGAGCAGGATCAAATGGTAATAGCGCGCCTCGCCCTTTTTGTTGTCCCGGTCAAAGCGGGAGCCCGGCGTCACATAAATCTCACAGCCGAGTATCGGCTTAATGCCTGCCGCCTTCGCCGCCTTGTAAAAATCAATGACGCCGTACATGACGCCGTGGTCGGTCACCGCGAGCGCTGTCTGCCCCAGCTCCTTCGCGCGCTGAATGAGCTCCGGAATTTTTCCCGAGCCGTCGAGCAGTGAGTACTCCGTGTGTACGTGCAAGTGTGTAAATGCCACTGAAAACCTCCGAATCTCTTTCTGCGGCAACAAGAAAAACCGGGCGAATTCGCCCGGCTCAAAAGTTTGTCCTATCCGCGTTTACTGGCAGAGATACTCCTCAATGCCGGTAATCGCTGCGTCTTCGTCTTTGCCGTCTGCCGTCACGACAATCTCCAAGCCGTTTGCAAGTCCAAGGGTCATCATGCCCATGATACTCTTCGCGTTGACGCGCTTGTCCGCGTCGTCCACATAAATGCTGCTCTCATACTGGCTTGCGACCTGTACCAGCATCGCTGCCGGCATGGCGTCCGCTTTCTTTCCGTTCAACTTCACTACCATAGACTTTTTAATCATTGTTCACCCCTCTTTTCTCTTGCCCCGCAACTCGTCCGCGTATTCCGAGAGCTTCCGCAGTCTGTGATTCACGCCGCTCTTGCCGACCGGCGGATTCAACTGCGCCCCCAACTCTTTGAGAGACATATCCGGATACTCTAATCGGATTTCCGCCATCTCGGCGAGTGCCGACGGCAGGTCATCGAAGCCCTCCGCATCGCGAATATACTCGATATCCTTTCGCTGCTTCAGAGCTGCCGCCACCGTCTTCTGCAAATTTGCCGTCTCACAATTGACCGTGCGATTCACACGATTTCGCATGTCCTTTAAGACACGGATTTCTTCCAAAGCCAGCAGCGCGCGGGAAGCGCCCATCCTGCCGAGCAAGTTCACAATGTCGTCGCTGTCTTTGACATACACGACATAATGCCCCTTCCGCTGCACGACGCCTGCCGTTGCATCGAGCGCGGAGAGAAGTAACTTCAAGTACCAAGCCTTGGTCTCGTCCGGGCAGACAAATTCCAGATGATAGAAGCGCGCGGGATCGGAAATGGATCCCGCCGCAAGAAAGACGCCCCGGAGAAAGGCGCGCCGCGCCTCCTCCCCGGAAAGCTTCTGTTCCGACTTTCTGCCGATCTCAAACTCCCCGTCCTCATAACCGAGCCCGGCACTCTCAAGGAGCACCGCCGCGTCTTCCCGGGACAGGACAGCACTGTAACTTTTGTTTTTTCCGTTCGGATGCCGTATCGTGATGGCAAAATCTGTTTTGATTCTATCTGTTTTTTTTATGAATGTAAAGTATTTCTTCGCACTTTCCTCGCTCTCGCCGAGAACGCGAAGCTCCACACCGTCGTCTGTTTCTGTCAGTTTTGCGCCGTAGAGCAATAATCCTTGCAACTCTGCCGAAAAGAGCTCGTTGTCTTCCGGTATCATCTCCGCGAGTTCGCGCTTTAACCGCCACCGAGAACGACATGCTCAGAACTCCCCGAGGAAGCGGATTTCCGGCTCGAGTCGGATGCCGGACTGCGCCTCGACCCGATCGGCCGCCTCTTTCAGCACCGCGCGCACATCGGCCGCGCTCGCGTGATCGAGGTTCACAAGAAACCCGGCGTGCTTTTCCGAAATCGCCGCGCCGCCGACACGGAGTCCCTTGCAGCCCGCCGCATCGAGGAGACGCGCCGCCGCGTCCCCCGCCGGGCGCTTAAACGCAGACCCCGCGCTCGGGAATTCGAGCGGCTGCTTTTCGCGGCGTGACTCCGCATAGCGCTTCATCTCTGCGAGAATTTCTTCTTTCTCACCGGGTTGCAGGACAAACACGGCCGAGAGCACAATCGCCCCCAGTTCCGGAATGTTGCTGTGCCGGTAGCTGAGCTCCAGTTCCGCGCCGGTGAAGTGCCTCACACTGCCGTCCGGCAGGAGGAGTTCCGCGCTCTCTAAGACATCCTTCATCTCGCCGCCGTATGCGCCTGCGTTCATGACCAGCGCGCCGCCGACCGTGCCGGGAATCCCCGCCGCAAAGGCAAGCCCTCTAAGCTCTGCATTCGCCGCCGTACGCGCCAGTTTCGCAAGCAGCGCCCCCGCCTCGGCTTTCAAGCGGTTTCCGTCCGTTTCAATGGCACCGAAGCCCTCGCCGAGGCGTATGACCGCGCCGCGAAAGCCCTTGTCGCCGACCAGGAGATTGGAGCCGTTACCTATCACTGCCGTCCGGATTCCCTCTTCCTTGCACTGCAAAAGGAGGTCCCGAATCTCCTCTCTTGTCTCCGGCTCATAATAGAACGCCGCCGGGCCGCCGATCCGGAAACTTGTGTGGTTCGAGAGCGGTTCTTCTCTCAGCTGTCTTCGCAACTTGCCTTCCTCCTCAATTTTAATTTAATTCAGTTCTCCGACATCCGCGCTGTCGGACTCAATCCGGTAGCCGCTCCGCTCAAACTCGCCGTAGTGCGGCGGGAGATCGCTCTCGTCGATCGTGTCGAGGTGGCCGAGCATCTTACTCTTGACCTCCTGATTCAGCGCCTCGCCGATGCGCTTCCGCTCGGCAATCAGCTCCTCCTCGCGGCGCTCCTTCTCGTGCTCCTCGGCGCTCTTTGCCATATTGTCGCTCACGCGGCGGTAGAGCTCCTTCGCCGCATTGTAGCCCATCTTCTTCTGGCGGCGGTTCACGGCCGCAGTCTCACAGATAATCGCGAGATTCCGCCCCGGTCGAATCGGGAGCGTGTTGCAGACCACGCGCACACCGAGAATTTCCGTGTACTGATCCTCCATGCCGAGGCGGTCGTAGTCCTTGGTCTTATCCCAGTCCTCAAGCTTAATCACGAGGTCCACGGTCTGCACATCTTTCACGCACTCTGCGCCGAACAGCGCGCGCACATCGATGATGCCGATGCCGCGGAGCTCGATAAAGTGCTTGGTAATCGCCGGTGCCCGTCCGACCAGAGCGACCTCCGAGACTTTCCGGAGCTCGACCACATCGTCCGCAACCAGACGGTGCCCGCGGCGAATGAGCTCAAGCGCAGCCTCACTCTTTCCGACACCGGAATCTCCCATAATGAGAACACCCTCGCCGTAGACATCCACCAGGACGCCGTGAATCGAGAGCTGGGGCGCGAGTTTTGCCTTGAGCCAGCGAATCAGCTCCGAAGTCAGATCGCCCGTGGTCTGCGAGGTCACCATGCAGGGGATGCCGTACTCGCGGCACTTCTTTAACAAGGTCTCGTGCGGCTGCAAATTCCGCGAGAAGATAAAGCCCGGCACGCGGAAGCGGCACATGCAGTCAAACACTTCTTCGCGCCGCGCTTCGTCCATCAGGCCTATGTACTCCGCCTCGACATTGCCGATGACCTGCAGTCTCGCGTTGTCAAAGTGCGCGAAAAAGCCGGTCAGTGGGAGCGCCGGGCGGTTGATATCCGATGCCGAGATGATGATCTCGTCCGTGTTAATCTCCGGTGTCAGATTTTTAAAGTGGTTTCTCTGAATCAGTTCCGTCACTGTCACGCCTTGCATCTTCCTGACTCCTTTCCCGATGAAAATACCGATAGACTTCCTCCGCCACGCGGAGATTGAAACTGGGCAGGGATGCTGAGTTCCTCGACGCTCGCGGCGCGGATCCCTTCGACGCCGCCGTACTGCCGGAGCAGGGTCTTTCGCCGCACCGCGCCGATGCCCGGAATATCGTCGAGCACCGAGTGCACCTCCGCCTTCGAGCGGAGACTCCGGTGGTACTCAATCGCAAAGCGGTGCGCCTCATCCTGAATCCGGGTCACGAGTTTAAAGCCCTTCGCTCCGCTCGGAAATCGGCAGCTCCGCGCCCCGGTACCAGAGTCCCGCGCGTCCTGTGCTGATCATCCTTGACCATGCCGCAAACCGGAATTTGCAGATCGAAACACTCTAACACTTCGAGGGCGATGTTGACCTGCCCTCTGCCGCCGTCCATTAAAATCAGATCCGGCAGCTTTACAAAATTGCCGTCCTCGGCCGCGAGACTCCGCCGAAAGCGGCGCGTCAAGACCTCGCGGAGCGACGCATAGTCGTTCGGTCCGATGACGGTCTGAATGCGGAACTTCCGGTAATCGCTCTTTTCTTCGGCTTGCCGTCCTCGTAGACAACCATGGAGCCGACCGAGAGCGTTCCGCTGATGTTGGAAATATCATAGGCTTCCATGCGGTGCAGGTTCCGAAGTCCCGTCAGTTCTTCGAGCTCGTGCACGGCGCCCTTGCTGCGCGCCTCGTCCATCTGAAGCCGCTGTCTGTCCTTTTCGAGAACCATGTCGGCGTTTCGCGCCGCGAGCTCCATGAGCTTTTCCTTCTCTCCCTTCTTCGGCACCACGAGCCGGACGCGCGCGCCGCGCTTCGCGGAGAGCCAGTCGGTGAGGAGGGCGCTGTCCGTGAGTTCCTCCTGGAGCCAGATTTCCTGCGGGATGAAGGGCGTCCCGGCGTAGAACTGTTTTCACGAAGCTCTCGAGCAGTTCCCGGCTCTCATCTTCCATTGCAATGTGGAGATAGTGGTGCTCGCGTCCCACAATTCTGCCCTCGCGGACAAAGAAGACCTGCACCACCGCTTCCCGCTCATCTCTGCCGAGCGCGATGATGTCTCTGTCCTCCATGCCCTCCGAGGTCACCTTTTGCCGCTGCTCAATGTGTTCGATGCTGCGGAGCAGATCCCGGAGTTCACCCGCGCGCTCAAATTCCATGCGCGCCGCCGCATCCTCCATCTCATCTTTCAGCTTTCTGACCGTCGGCTCAAACTTTCCGTTCAGAAAGTCGAGTGCGGCGTCCACATTCGCGCGGTAGGCCTTCTCGCCCATATAACCCGCGCACGGTGCGCCGCACTGGTGAATGTGATAGTTGAGGCAGGGTCTCTCCTTACCGATGTCCCGCGGCAGCACGCGCTTGCAATCCCTAAGCTGAAACGCGCGGTACATAAAGTCCAGGTCTTTCCGCACCGCCTGCGAAGAACTGAACGGTCCGAAGTATTTTGCCTTGTCTTTCTTCATCTGCCGCGTCATGAAGATGCGCGGAAACGGCTCCCGGACCGTCACCTTGATGTAAGGATAGGTCTTGTCGTCCCGGAGCATCGTGTTGTAACGCGGGCGATTCTCCTTGATTAAAGTTATTCTCGAGCACCAGCGCCTCGAGCTCCGAGTCCGTCACAATGTACTCAAAGCGGGCTATGCGGCTCACCATCTGCAGGATTTTAGGACTCTTGCCCCGCGAGGACTGAAAATACTGCCGCACGCGGTTTCGGAGTGAAATCGCCTTGCCCACATAGATAATCTCGTCCCGTTTGTCATGCATGATGTAGACGCCCGGGCTCCGCGGCAGTTTTTTCAGTTCCTCCTCAATATCAAACATGGCGGTCGCCGCGCTCCTTCTCGTAGCGCTCCTGCACGCGGAGTGCCGCAAATGCATTCCGGAGCTGGTCCTCGGGCTCGCCGCTGTCCTCAATTTCGAGCGTTGTCGCAATCCGCAGAATGTCCCGCTCGGTCAGATTGTCGCGCTCTTCCTCGAGGTAGATTCTGCGCTCCCGCGGACTCTGAAGCTCGAGGAAATGCAGAAAGCGACGGTCCCGCTCTTCCGGCGCGGGCTCCGGGATGGAGTGCCGCGTTTCCGTCTTCGCTTCGCTCTCCTGTCCCGCGGCCTCGCTCTCCTGTTTCTGTTCCGCCGACTGCGTTTTCTCTTCGGAAACGCCCCCGGGCGTGTCGCCCGTGCACGCAGTCGCCTCCGGCGCCGCTGTCTCTTTTTCCTCTGTGAGCGTCACCTCCGAAAACCGCGCCGCAAACTGCGACAGACGGTAAGCCAGGAGTCCGAAATCAGCGGACAATTTCTGGCAAATCACAAGCGCTTCGCCGCCTGCGGCATCGGCCGCGACGCAGCGCACCTGATACAGACTTCCCTCTTCCTGCCGGTAAAAGGCCCCCGGCAACGGGCTCTCTTTTTTATTCATGGCAAAAAGTATACCACATTTTTGCAAAGCTATGATACAATCTCGTGCGTGTCAAATGCACCCGGCACAGGGTCGGGCGGAATTCGGCGCAAAGGAGTGGATATGAAAATTGGGTTTGACAACGATAAATACCTCCGCATGCAGTCTGAGCACATCCGCGAGCGCATCTCCAAGTTCGGCGACAAGCTCTACCTCGAATTCGGCGGCAAGCTCTTCGACGACTACCACGCCTCCCGCGTGCTCCCGGGCTTTCAGCCGGACAGCAAGCTCCGCATGTTGCTGCAGCTGGCCGATCAGGCTGAGATTGTCATTGCGATCTCCGCAGCGGATATCGAGAAGAATAAAATTCGCGGCGATCTCGGCATCACCTACGATGTCGATGTGCTGCGCCTGATTCAGGCTTTTCGCGACGCCGGTCTCTATGTCGGCTCCGTCGTCATCACCCGCTACACCAATGCGGCCGACCAGTTTAAGAGCAAGCTCGAGGCCATGGGCATCAAGGTCTATCGCCACTACTCGATTGACGGCTATCCCGCAAATGTCCCGCTCATTGTGAGCGAGGAGGGCTACGGTAAAAACGAGTACATCGAGACCACGAGACCGCTCGTCATTGTGACCGCACCGGGACCGGGCAGCGGCAAGATGGCAACCTGTCTCTCCCAGCTCTACCACGAAAACCGCCGCGGCGTGAAGGCCGGCTACGCGAAGTTCGAGACCTTCCCGATCTGGAACCTTCCCTTAAACCACCCTGTGAATCTCGCTTACGAGGCTGCGACCGCCGACTTAAACGATGTCAATATGATTGACCCCTTCCACCTCGAAGCCTACGGTAAGACGACCGTCAACTATAACCGCGATGTGGAGATTTTCCCTGTGCTCTCCGCCATGTTCGAAGGCATCTACGGCAGCTGCCCCTACAAGTCTCCGACCGACATGGGCGTCAACATGGCAGGCAACTGCATCGTCGACGATGAGGTGTGTCGCGAGGCAGGCCGCCAGGAAATTATCCGCCGCTGGTACACCACCATGGACCGTCTCGTAAAGGGCGAATCCCGAAAGTCCGAGGTCACAAAGATTGAGTTCCTGATGAAGCAGGCCGGCGTGACCACGGCAAACCGTCCGGTGGTGCACGCAGCGCTCCTCAAGGCGGAAGTGACCGGCGCACCGGCCGCTGCGATCGAGCTGCCGGACGGCCGCATCGTGACCGGCAAAACCTCCGAACTGCTCGGTGCAAGCGCAGCCGTACTCTTAAATGCCGTCAAGACGCTCGGCGACATTCCGGACGAAATCAAACTGATTTCCCCGACTGTCATTGAGCCCGTACAGGCGCTGAAGATTAACTATCTCGGCTCCAAGAATCCGCGCCTCCACACCGACGAGATTCTGATTGCGCTCTCGATGAACGCCGCGAGCGACCCGAATGCCGCCAAAGGCCCTGGAACAGTTGAAAAAGCTCCGCGGTTGCCAGGCGCACACCTCTGTCATGCTCTCCGAGGTGGATATCCGCATCCTGAATAAGCTCGGACTCCAGCTGACGAGTGAGCCGCGCTACGAGAACAAGAAAATCTATCACTGAGAAGTTCTTCTCATACAAGAGGGGACACCCGTCGGGTGTCCCCTTCACTTTTATTCGCAAGCCGACCGAGCGAAAGGCCGGCGAAACAGACAAAAAGCCCGGAACCGCCTGCTCCCACAGCAAGCATTCCGGGCTGTTTCATTTTTGTAATCCGCCTCAGATCAGGATGGGCTCCTGTTCGGAGAGCGGCGTCGGCAGGTTCTTCACCTTGCGGAGAATCCGCATGAACTCCTTGCCGGTGATGGTCTCGCGGTTAATCAGGAAGTCCGCGATCTGATCCAGCACCATGCGGTTTTCGCGGAGCAGCTGCAGGGCTGTCTGATACGCCTCTTTCAGAATGCGCTCCACTTCCTTGTCCACCTGTGCGGCGGTCTGGTCCGAGCAGTCCATCACGGTTCTGCCGGAGAGGTACTGATTCTCCACGCGCGCCAGCCCCATGAGGCCGAAGCTCTCGCTCATGCCGTACATCGTGACCATCGACTTTGCGATGTTGGTTGCCTGCTCAATGTCGTTCTGCGCGCCGGTCGTGACATCGCCGAAGACCAGCTCCTCCGCCGCTCTGCCGCCGAGGGTCGAGACCAGCCGCTCCTCAAGCTCTTTCTTCGACATGAGATAGGTCTCCTCCTCCGGCACATACATGACATAGCCGAGCGCGCCCATGGTGCGCGGCACAATCGTAATTTTCTGCACAGGCTCCGTGTTCTTCTGGAGTGCGGAAATCAACGCGTGGCCGACCTCGTGATACGAGACGATGCGTCTCTCCTTCTGGTTCATCACGCGGTCTTTCTTCTCCTTGCCGACCAGAACCACCTCGACCGACTCAAAGAGATCCTTCTGGCTCACGGCCTTCCGTCCGTTCTTGACCGCGAGAATCGCCGCCTCGTTGACCATGTTCGCGAGCTCCGAGCCGACCGCCCCGCTCGTCGCGAGACCGATTGCATCAAAGTCCACCGTGTCATCGAGCATGACATCCTTGGCGTGCACCTTCAGAATTTCGATTCTGCCCTTTAAGTCCGGCCGCTCCACAATGACGCGGCGGTCAAAGCGCCCCGGGCGCAGGAGCGCGGGATCCAGAATCTCCGGCCGGTTGGTCGCACCGAGCACGAGGAGCCCCTTCGAGGAGTCAAAGCCGTCCATCTCCGAGAGCAGCTGGTTCAGGTCTGCTCCCGCTCGTCGTTGCCGCCGCCGTAGCGCGAATCGCGGCTCTTTCCGATCGCATCGATTTCATCGATGAAGATGATGCAGGGCGCAGCCTCCTGCGCCTGGCGGAAGAGATCGCGCACACGGGACGCACCGACACCGACATACATCTCGACAAAGTCGGAACCCGAGAGCGAGAAGAAGGGCACATTGGCCTCGCCCGCAACTGCCTTCGCGAGCAGCGTCTTTCCGGTTCCGGGCGGTCCCCACGAGGAGCGCGCCCTTCGGCAATTTTGCACCGATTTCCCGGAAGCGCTCGGGGTTATGCAGGAAGTCGACAATCTCGGTCAGACTCTCCTTCGCCTCGTCCTCACCGGCGACATCGGCAAAGGTCACGCCTGTCTCCTTCTGCACATAGACCTTTGCATTGCTCTTGGTGACACCGCCCATGAAGCCGCCGCCGCCCCCGCCGACACCCATGCGCCGAATCAGGAAGTTCATCGCGACAAAAATCAGAATGACCGGCAAAAAGAGCGCCGCGCCCGAGAGCAACAGACCGCCGATGTCAAAGCGCTCCCGCGTCACGACCGCGCCCGCCTGATAGAGCTTCTCGGGCAGGTCTCGATCGCTGTCCATGCGCGTTGTCACATAGTGTAAGGTGTATTTCTTGCCCTCCGGTTTCACGTCAAAGCGAATCACCGAATTGCCGATTTTCGCCGAGACAATCGACTTTTCATCGATGCGGCGCAGGAACTCCGTGTACGAGACCTCTTTGACCTGCGCGCTGTTTCGCCTGCCGATGAGGGGCAGCAGTACAGTGAAAAGCAACAGGAAGACCGCCAACAGCATGAGGTACTGGAACAAAGCGCTGCCAAAGCCGCGCCCGCCGCGATTGCCGTCATCACCCGGATCGCTGTCCTCCGGATTCTCGTCCTCCTCGTCGTCCTCGTCGTCCTCCTCTTCTCCGTCGTCGCCGCGCATCCAGCGCGGAATCAGACTCCCGGACACATGTCCGCCCAGCGACTGCATCCGACTTTTCAGGTTGTCAGTCAGCGGCTCCTCCCGAAAGGTGTAATCTTCGGTTTCCGGATCAAAGAAAATTTCAACGTGATACTTCGCCTCTAATTCCTTTCGTTTGCTCTCCCGCTCCTCCGGCGGACAAGCCTTCAACTCGTCACAAATTTTTCTGTATTTCTGCCGGAGCTCTTCCGGCGACACAAACTCGTCTGTGTCCTCATCATCGCCGCCGAGAATCAAATCTCGCAGGCGCCGGTAGAGCCCCCCTTCATCCTTCTTTCGTTTGCTCATAAACTCGTATTCTTTTCTCCTTCAACATCGAACGGATTCCCCGTCCTCTCATCTGAGATATCCTGTTTTCTCGCAATATCTGTGCTACTTAGTATAGCACTTCTTTTCTTTTTCGTGGGGAATCTTTTCATTGTCAACCGCCTGTGCTATGCTTTTTAGACCTATTCTTTTTTTCAGAGGAGCGCTCCATGAAAGCCAAGACACAGGCGCCGTCCATCACGACGGGCCCCATCACCGGACAACTGTTACTGTTTTTCTTTCCGATTCTGCTCGGTACTTTTTTCCAACAGCTCTACAACACCGTAGATACCGTGATTGTCGGCAGCTTTGTCGGCACCAATACCGCCCTCGCCGCGGTCGGCGGTGCGACCGGACAGCTCGTGAACCTGTTTGTCGGCTTCTTCATCGGCCTCTCCTCGGGCTGCGGCGTCATCATCTCGCAGTACTACGGTGCGCGCGACCGGAACGCAGTCTCAAAGAGTGTCCACACGGCTCTGGCCTTTTCGCTGGTCTCCGGCGTCGTAATCATGGCGCTCGGGCTCGCGCTGACCAAATTCTCGCTCCGCGCAATGTCTCTGCCGGATGAAATCATGCCGGAGGCCTCCGCCTATCTCCGCATCTACTTCCTCGGCATGATTCCGAATCTCTTTTACAACATGGGTGCGGCCGTGCTCAGAGCGATCGGCGACTCCAGACGCCCGCTCTACTTCCTGATTCTAAGCTGTCTCAGCAACATTGTGCTCGACCTGGTCTTCGTGGTCTCTCTCCACATGGGCGTCGCGGGCGCTGCGCTCTGCAACCATACTCTCGCAGGCGGCTTCTGCGATTATGGTGCTCTATGTCCTGCTCCACACGGACAGCGAAGTGCGTCTCAACCCGCGGGAACTCCGCATGGACTTCGGCTGGCTCAAAAAAATGATTTATGTCGGTCTCCCGGCCGGTCTGCAGAGCACCATGTATACCATTTCGAATATCATTGTGCAGGCGACCGTCAACAGCTTCGGCACCAACACCATTGCCGCTGTCACGGCCTACGGCAAGATGGACGTGCTGTTCTGGATGGTCATCAATGCCTTCGGCATTGCGATTACGACCTTTCGTGGGACAGAAACTATGGCGCAGGACAGGTAAAACGCGCCTTTCAGGGCTTCCGCGTCTCCTTCGCGCTCTCCGCGTTCGCGACCCTCTTTCTCTCGGCCGTCATCTGGTTCTTCGGCATGGATTTCCTGCACTTCTTCACGAAAAGATCCCCGATGTCCTCGCGATTTGCCGGCGCCTGATTCACTATGTGGTGCCTTTCTTTATCACCTACATTCCGATTGAGCTCTGTTCCGGCACTCTGCGCGGCATGGGCAACAGCTGGATGCCCATGATTATGACCATGATCGGCGTCTGTGTGCTCCGCCTGTTCTGGATTTTCCTCGCCGTGCCGCTGCACCGCGATATTCTGACCCTGATGACGGCTTACCCGATCAGCTGGATCACGACCTCCGTCGCGCTGAGCCTCTACCTCTTCCTGACCAGACACCGCTATCATCCGAAAAATCTGGCGAAGCAAAACGAAAAGAGCACCGCGGTTTAAAAAAATCCCCGGCAGTATCCGAACGATACTGCCGGGGATTGTTCTATCCGGATGCGATTAACGCTCCGAGAGAGAAAAGTCGTCGTAACTTGCGGCGACCGCTCTGCCGTTTTGAAACAGAATCATCACGACCTGGTTCGAGTAAATGTCCTCGCCGAACTGGTAAACCATATTGGACATATGCTTCTCGTTGTCAAAGGTCTTCGAGAAAGGCTCACCGTAGACATCCGCAACCTGCTGTCTCGTCGCCCCCATCGGAATCCCGTAGAGAGTGAGATCCGGATCCGGTTCGGAGCTGCCGATTTCGATGCCCTTAATCGTGCAGTCCTTGACCGGCAAATCCTCATCCTGATTGTTCCGCACATTGATCCGGATGTGTCCGAAGGAGCCCCGGTACTGCACGCGGCAACTTCCGGTCGCCCCGGCCTTCACAATTTCATTCTCACCGCTGAATACCGCACCCTCTTTCTGCAGGCCCTCAAACGAGGTCGGCACCGAGATGGTCTGCGCACCGGCGCGCACCATATGCCTGCCCTCCTGCTTGTGTTTTTCGATTTTCAGGTCGACAGTCACCGTCTTTGCGGCAGCCTCGCTCTCTGCCGCCTCAGCGGCCTCTGCCTTGATGTCCGGAATGCTGCTCTCCGCCTGAATGGTCAGTGCCTCGGCGGATGTCTGTGCCGCAGTGTTCTTTTTATGCCCACAGCCGGTGAGCAGACTCACGCTTATCATTCCGATGGTCACCGCGCCGCAAACCGCGCTCCGCTTACTGCCTTTCACCTTGTCTCCTCCTCTGTTGCCCCGGGTTCGCAACCGACCTGAACCGGTTCCGCCGTGAGATCTCGAAACGGCAGGCGGTGCCCGGCGCCTCGCTGCCGATTTCTTCTTCGGCGGAGGGCTGTGCTTTCGTTTTCCCGCCGAGACTTCCGCAGGCAGCCATCCAACAGCTGAAAAATCCGATTGTCAGGGCCAACACGAAGCCCCTGTCTCGCCGTTTCATCCGCACACCTCCCCCGCTTTTTTTCTATTGTACCATGCCCCCCGGCTCCTGTCCCGCTATGACAAAAAGCGGCTCACACCGCTCTCGTGTGAACCGCTTTTGTGACAGGACTCCTGCTGCGCCCGACAGGACTTGAACCTGCACGGTCTCCCACTGGAACCTAAATCCAGCGCGTCTGCCAATTCCGCCACGGGCGCCGACTCTTGCTATTTTACGCAAGCCCTGCGGAACTGTCAATTGACCTTTGGGACAAGGCAGGTTTTATGTTATGATAGGAATAGCATGAGGGCGGCGTTGCCGCCGCAAAGACAGTTCGGAGGCTTGCTTGGATACTAAAAATTTGAAATACTTTGTCGGTGTCGCGCGTTACGGTTCCATCAATCAGGCTGCGAAAGCCATGTATATCTCCCAGCCCCAGCTCTCGCATATCATCAAGAGCATCGAAGAGGAAGTCGGCTTTGACCTCTTTCAGCGCACCAACCAGGGCGTGCGTCTCACCAGAAACGGTGAGAGTTTTCTCTCACATTGTCAGGTGATTCTCGACGAGATGGACAGCCTGGACCGCTTCATCAACCAGACGCACCAGCAGGGCAGTCGTCTCGTGGTCTCGATGACCCGCTTTTCCCACACGGCGGTCTGCTTCAATGAGGTTGTCTGCCGCCACCAGGACCAAGAGAGCCTGTTTCTCCGCCTCCGGGAGACCGATGCGATGGATGTCGTGGACGATGTGGCCAGCGGCTATTCGGAAATCGGGGTCTTACACTTCTCCGTCTCCGAGAGCGAGAGCATGCTACGGAACTTTGAAAACAAGCGGCTTCGCTTTCAGAGCATTGCCCGCTTTAAGCCCTATGTATTTCTCTCGATGAATCACGAGTTGCTCCGCGGCAAGGAGGTCCGGGAACTGGATATCCGCGACCTCTTAAACTACGGCTTTGTGCGCTACATCGGGCAGTACGAGGACTTTTTTTACCACATTGCGACCGAGAACGGCATTGTGGATCTCAATGACTCCGCAAAAATCGCCTATGTCAACGATCGCATGGAGCAGATTAGGCTCCTTGCGCGCTCCAATTTTTACACGATAGGCATTCCGAAATATCCCGACGAAGGCATACACTACAATGTCGTGAATATTCCGCTCCGCGCGACCAACGAGCATCTGCGCTTTGGCATTCTCACGAAAGAGAGTAAGCGCCCGACCGACATCGAGGACGAGTTTATTGCGGAGCTCAAGTCGCGCTACGGTGCGCTCTCGGATGAGGCCGAGGCGGCTGCACAGTAAGTCGTCCTGTGCGGTTCTCCGTGCCGTCCGTTTTTTGCCGCTGTTGCATCCTTTCACTACTTTGATACATAAAAAGAGAGAAACCGCTTTCTGCTGCGGTTTCTCTTATTTTTTGCTTCCGTAATCCGATTCGGCTTTCAGCGTTCCGTCTCGCTCCGTACGCCTGACACTTGCTCAGAGCCTTCTGCGCCAGCTCTCCATGCGGTAGCGGCTGTGCTCGCGCGCCTCGCGCACTTCGCGGAGGAGGCGCGGCAGATCCTGATTAAAGGTCCCCGCGAGCGCCAGATAGTTTGAGGCGTGGTTCGTGCGGAACACCGTTCCCGGCGAGTCGATATGCGTTAAGAAGAGCTCTGTCTCATCCATAATCTGATCCGGCTTTAAGAGCTCCATCTCCCCCCGCTGAATCTCCTTCGCCATCGGCGACTCCGGCGAGAGGTGCAGGGTCAGAATCGAAGCGTACTCCGGGTTCATTGCGTTGATGAGCTCCGCGGACTTCACGGCGTGCGCCTCCATGCCTGCGCTGCCGCCGAGGCCGGAAATTAAGGTCACCGAGGTCTGAATGCCGCAGCGCTTTAACTTCTGCCCTGCCGCGATAATCTCCGCCGCCGTCTCGCCCTTTTGAATGTGCACGAGGACCTCATCGTCCCCCGACTCCGCGCCGAGGTAAATCATTGCGAGTCCGGCTTTCCGAAGCGCTACCAACTCTTCCTCCGACTTTCGCAGCACATCCTTCGCCGTGCCGTAGGAGGTAATGCGCTCCGCATAGGGGAAGTTTTTCTTCACATAGTGTAAGAGTTCCAAGAGGAGCTCGGTTTTCACGACCAGCGCATCGCCGTCCGCGAAGAAAACGCGCTGCACATAGGGACCGTAGGTATCCCGGCATTCGTCGAGGTCGGCAAGAATCTCCTCCCGCTTTCGCACGCGGAACTGCTTGTCCGTGTACATGTGGCAGAACGTGCACTTGTTGTGCGAACATCCTATGGTTACCTGAATAATTAAACTGCGCGCCTCGCTCGGCGGGCGGTAGACATCACCTTCGTATTGCATCTCTCTAAAACACTCCTTTGCTTCTGCTTTGCTCGCCCCAGTATAGCCGATTTCCCGCAAAAAGGCGAGGCCGGTAAATTCGCCGTCTTATTGATTGACTTATAATGCAAAGCAAAAAGCGCCCTGCCGAAGCATGGCGCTCTTTTCAGAGAGCGATAGACGGGACTCGAACCCGCGGTCTCGACCTTGGCAAGGTCGCGCGTTACCAACTACGCCACTATCGCATACTTACACCCTGAAAATCGCACACAGAATCTTTTATCTATTCATCTCTTTCCCAAACCCTTTGGTTAAACCCTCGACCGATTAGTAAGAGTCAGCTGAACGTGTCGCCACGCTTACACCTCTCTCCTATCTACCTTGTCGTCTTCAAGGGGTCTTACCGCTTTCGCATGAGATATCCCATCTTGAGGGGGGCTTCACGCTTAGATGCCTTCAGCGTTTATCCCGTCCCGACTTGGCTACCCGGCCATGGGGTTGCTCCCCAACCGGTGCACCAGTGGTCAGTCCATCCCGGTCCTCTCGTACTAAGGACAGCTCCTCTCAGATATCTTACGCCCGCGCCGGATAGGGACCGAACTGTCTCACGACGTTCTGAACCCAGCTCGCGTACCGCTTTAATGGGCGAACAGCCCAACCCTTGGGACCGACTTCAGCCCCAGGATGCGATGAGCCGACATCGAGGTGCCAAACCACTCCGTCGATGTGAACTCTTGGGAGTGATAAGCCTGTTATCCCCAGGGTAGCTTTTATCCGTTGAGCGATGGCAATCCCACTTTATACCACCGGATCACTAAGTCCTACTTTCGTACCTGCTCCACCCGTCGGTGTCGCAGTCAAGCTCCCTTCTGCCTTTGCGCTCTTCGAATGGTTTCCAACCATTCTGAGGGAACCTTTGAGCGCCTCCGATACACTTTCGGAGGCGACCGCCCCAGTCAAACTCCCCACCTGACATTGTCCCCCATCCGGATCACGGATGTAGGTTAGAAATCCAGTGCCACAGGGGTGGTATCCCAACAGCGGCTCCGGAAAGACTGGCGTCCTTCCTTCTTAGCCTCCCACCTATCCTGTACGAGTAACACCGAATCCCGGTATCAAGCTGGAGTAAAGCTCCATGGGGTCTTTCCGTCCTGGCGCAGGTCACCAGCATCTTCACTGGTACTTCAATTTCACCGGGTGCATTGTTGAGACAGCGCTCAAATCATTACGCCTTTCGTGCGGGTCGGAACTTACCCGACAAGGAATTTCGCTACCTTAGGACCGTTATAGTTACGGCCGCCGTTTACTGGGGCTTAAATTCAAAGCTTCGCTTGCGCTAACCTCTCCTCTTAACCTTCCAGCACCGGGCAGGCGTCAGCCCATATACCTCACCTTACGGTTTCGCATAGACCTGTGTTTTTGCTAAACAGTTGCTTGAGCCTTTTCTCTGCGGCTGCATCTCTGCAGCACCCCTTCTCCCGAAGTTACGGGGTCATTTTGCCGAGTTCCTTAACAATGCTTCTCCCGCCGGCCTTAGGATTCTCTCCTCATCCACCTGTGTCGGTTTGCGGTACGGGCTGACATGATACAATAGCGGCTTTTCTCGACAGTCCCTCCACCGGCTTCGCTACTTATATTTCGCTCCCTATCACGCTTTCGGATTGTGCGGCGGATTTGCCTACCGCACTCCTAACTTCGCTTCGCCCGGTCTTTGCTCTCCCGGGTCCGGTTTTGTTCCTGTGTCCCCACAGTTCTGATCATGTCAGGTGCAGGAATATGAACCTGCTGTCCATCGACTACGGATCTCTCCCTCGCCTTAGGTCCCGACTTACCCAGGGCAGATCAGCTTTACCCTGGAATCCTTGGATATTCGGCCATGATGATTCTCACATCATTCTCGCTACTCATTCCGGCATTCTCTCTTCTCAGAACTCCACGCTTCCTTGCGGTAGCGCTTCGGCACTCTGAGATTGCTCCTCTACCAATGTATTGCTACATTCCTAAGCTTCGGTATCGTGTTTTAGCCCCGGAAATTTTCGGCGCAGGACCTCTCGACTAGTGAGCTATTACGCACTCTTTGAATGTGTGGCTGCTTCTAAGCCAACATCCTAGCTGTCTTCGAAATCCCACATCCTTTTCCACTTAACACGTATTTTGGGACCTTAGCTGTAGGTCTGGGCTCTTTCCCTTTTGACTGCCCAACTTATCTCGTGCAGTCTGACTCCCGACCATCATCAGGACGGCATTCGCAGTTTGATATCCCTTGGCAGGCTTTGACGCCCCCTCAGGAATTCAGTGCTCTACCTCCGTCTGACTAAGTCGAGGCTAGCCCTAAAGCTATTTCGAGGAGAACCAGCTATCTCCGGGTTCGATTGGAATTTCTCCCCTATCCACACCTCATCACCACCCTTTTCAACGGATGTGTGTTCGGTCCTCCATCCCCTTTTACGGGGACTTCAACCTGGACATGGATAGATCACCCGGTTTCGGGTCTGCCGATGCTGACTGTAAGCCCTATTAAGACTCGGTTTCCCTTCGGCTCCGGACCTGTAGTCCTTAACCTTGCCAGCACCGGCAACTCGCCGGACCGTTCTACAAAAAAGTACGCGGTTGTGCGTTCATGTATCGCACTTCCACTGCATGTAAACATAGGGTTTCAGGTTCTTTTTCACTCCCTCCCGGGGTCCTTTTTCACCTTTCCTTCACAGTACTATGCACTATCGGTCACTAAGTAGTATTTAGCCTTAGGGGGTGGTCCCCCCGCATTCCCACAAGGTTTCACGTGTCTCGTGGTACTCTGGATCCTGCTGAGTCATGACTCGTTTTCCCGTACGGGGCTTTCACCCTCTCTGGCAGACTGTTCCAAAGTCTTTCCGGTAACGATTCAATTCCCGTGTGCAGTCCGAACCCCGCAGTGCACGCACTGCGGTTTGGGCTCTTCCGCGTTCGCTCGCCGCTACTTACGGAATCACTGTTGTTTTCTCTTCCTCCGCCTACTTAGATGTTTCAGTTCAGCGGGTTCCCGGCTGTACGCTATGGATTCACGCACAGTCACTGCAGCTCTTCTGCAGTAGGTTTCCCCATTCGGAAATCTGCGGATCAACAGATATTTGCTCTTCCCCGCAGCTTATCGCAGCTTATCACGTCCTTCATCGGCTCTTAGTGCCAAGGCATCCGCCCTACGCTCTTTTTTGTTTAACCTCTTACATGTTCTCTAGCGTAAGAACATGCGGGTTGGTCGCTCTGCTTTCACAGAGCATACGTTTATATCTTGGATACGACTTTCGTCGTATCACCTCGGATGTCTAGATATTCTAAAATTGAATATTCATTCTGTATGCGATTTTCAAGGTGCAAAAGCTGATTTTCATCAGCCATAGGAGCGTTCCAGCCTTTCGGCTCAAGCGTTCCGATCGCTTATGAAAAAAGAAAAAAATCCGGCGCCCGCCTATTCTCCCATACCGTTACCAGCATAGTACCTTCGGCCGTCTTCCTCTTAACCGTCGTGTTCGGGATGGGAACGGGTGTTTCAAGAAGACGCATCGACACCGGATATCCGGTGTGAACCTTTGATCAAACCAGACAGCACAAGCAACCCTTACTTTTTCCTTAGAAAGGAGGTGATCCAGCCGCACCTTCCGATACGGCTACCTTGTTACGACTTCACCCCAGTTATCCGCCCCGCCTTCGGCAGCTCCCTCCTTGCGGTTGGGTCACTGACTTCGGGCGTTGCTGACTCCCATGGTGTGACGGGCGGTGTGTACAAGACCCGGGAACGTATTCACCGCGACATGCTGATTCGCGATTACTAGCAATTCCAGCTTCGTGCAGTCGAGTTGCAGACTGCAGTCCGAACTGAGACGTTATTTGAGCTTTGCTTAAACTCGCGTTCTCGCTTCTCTTTGTTAACGCCATTGTAGCACGTGTGTTGCCCAAATCATAAGGGGCATGATGATTTGACGTCATCCCCGCCTTCCTCCCGGTTATCCCGGGCAGTCTCGCCGGAGTGCCCAGCTTTACCTGCTGGCTACCGGCAATAGGGGTTGCGCTCGTTGCGGGACTTAACCCAACATCTCACGACACGAGCTGACGACAACCATGCACCACCTGTCACTCCCGTCCCGAAGGAAAGCACTCATTACGGTGCGGTCAGAAGGATGTCAAGATTTGGTAAGGTTCTTCGCGTTGCTTCGAATTAAACCACATGCTCCACTGCTTGTGCGGGTCCCCGTCAATTCCTTTGAGTTTCATTCTTGCGAACGTACTCCCCAGGTGGAATACTTATTGCGTTTGCGACGGCACCGATGCCCTTCGGGCACCAACACCTAGTATTCATCGTTTACCGCGTGGACTACCAGGGTATCTAATCCTGTTTGCTCCCCACGCCTTCGAGCCTCAACGTCAGTTTTCGTCCAGCAGGCCGCCTTCGCCACCGGTGTTCTTCCTAATATCTACGCATTTCACCGCTACACTAGGAATTCCGCCTGCCCCTCCGATACTCAAGCCTTGCAGTTTCCAAAGCAGTCCCGCGGTTAAGCCGCGGGCTTTCACTTCAGACTTGCAGAGCCGTCTGCGCTCCCTTTACACCCAGTAAATCCGGATAACGCTTGCCCCCTACGTATTACCGCGGCTGCTGGCACGTAGTTAGCCGGGGCTTCTTACTCAGGTACCGTCATTTTCTTCCCTGCTGATAGAGCTTTACATACCGAAATACTTCTTCACTCACGCGGCGTCGCTGCATCAGGGTTTCCCCCCATTGTGCAATATTCCCCACTGCTGCCTCCCGTAGGAGTTTGGGCCGTGTCTCAGTCCCAATGTGGCCGGTCATCCTCTCAGATCGGCTATCGATCGTCGCTTTGGTGGGCCGTTACCCCGCCAACTGGCTAATCGAACGCGGGTCCATCTCATACCACCGGAGTTTTTACCCCCGCACCATGCGGTGCTGTGGTCTTATGCGGTATTAACAGTCGTTTCCAACTGTTATCCCCCTGTATGAGGCAGGTTACCCACGCGTTACTCACCCGTCCGCCACTCGAAATAAAGCCTTCCGCCCGAAGGTTTCCGTCTTCACTTCTCGTTCGACTTGCATGTGTTAAGCACGCCGCCAGCGTTCATCCTGAGCCAGGATCGAACTCTCAAATTTAAGTTTGTTCGTTCCGGTCAAAATAACGTTGGTCTTTCTCAGTTATTTTACCCGTTATTACTTGGTTTGGTTCTTTTTTGAAATTCTTTTGGAAGCTCACGGACACATTCGAAAGATGTCCGCGAGCCCTCTGTTTTCACAGAGATTTCAGGGTTGTTTGTACTGTCTGATCTTTGATTTTCAAGGTTCTTGGCTCGCCCTCACGAGCAAGCTTGTGTACTATACCATTCCTGTATCAGAGCGTCAAGTGTTTTTCCAAACTTTTTCATTTGGATGATTGTAAGATGAACTAGGACAATAAAAAAGAGCCGATGACGAACTCGTGGTATGATGAAGCTACCACACACCAACACACCAGGAGGTTCGCCATGGCCCAGAACGAGTATACCACAAATAGAAAATATCGCCACCTGACACGCGAAAAGCGCGCACAGATTGAAGTGCTACTGCAATTAAAGCTCCCAAAAAGTCGCATTGCGCGCGAAGTCGGGATTGCAAGGTCAACTTTATATAATGAACTTGCCAGAGGTACTGTACAGCAGTTAGGACGGAATCTGGAGCCATACACGCGCTACTTTGGAGATTCAGGACAGCGTGTCTACGAACATCGAAGACGAAATAGTCATTGCCCCATAAAGCTGCCGAAAGCCAAGAAATTCGTGTCTTTTGCGGTAAAGCAGATACTGACAAAGCATCTGGCACCTGATACGATTTGCGGTCTTGCCAAAGAAAAGGGCTGTTTCACCGAGATGGTTTGCAGCAAGACTCTTTATAACTATATTGAGCGTGGATTGTTAAAAGCTCGAAATATCGATCTCACGCTAAAGGTCAAACGTAAACAACACCGTAAGGGACACCCGCAGCATAAGCGGCTTTATGGTCTGAGTATTGAAGCCCGCCCCCAAGTAGTTAATCAGCGGGAAGAGTTTGGACATTGGGAGATTGATACCGTGGTCGGTCGAAGGGAATCGCAATCCGTTTTGTTGACACTGGATGAGCGAACCACAAGATTTCGACACATTATAAAGATACCCGGTAGAAGCACACAGGCGGTTGAGCAAGGTTTAAAAACGCTCCGAGAGCTGTACGGAGAACAATTCAGCCAAGTTTTTCGCTCCATCACAAGTGATAATGGCAGTGAATTTGCTTCACTGCCACAGTTACTTCCCACGATACCCATATACTATGCTCATCCGTACTCCGCCTACGAACGCGGACTGAACGAAAAGCAGAACTCCTTGATTCGCCGATTCTTGCCGAAGGGGCGTTCTTTTGATGTCGTTACGGATGAGCAAATACGAGAGATTCAGGACTGGATCAATCAACTCCCCCGAAAATCTTTTCATTACCGTTCGCCGGAGGAATTATTTCAGACTGTCCTACCTGATCTTGCAATCTAGCAAACTTTTTCATTTTTATTTTTGAGAATCGAAAAATCCTGTTTTTTCATCCCGATTTTTGACCGCACGAATATCGCAAGTACGATTCTTCTGCTCACCCTTTATCTCCGCGCATCTATTATGTGAACCAATTAATCTGCTCGGTTAATTGCTTCTGTCGCGTCGATTTATTCTACTCCTCGCTTTCTCTTATTTCGTTTTTTCGCCCTTCGTATCTCGGCGGCTGCGCCGTAACAAGAGAGCCGAGCAGGTTTTCCCCCCCGGCTCTCTCTAATCTTCTACCTTCTATCTACAGCAAAGCCTTCTATCTGCATCAAAGTCTTATTTCAGTCTTTCACCCTTCGTATCCCGGTGGCCGCGCCGTAACAAGAAAGCCGGGCAGGAATTCCCCCGTCCCGGCTCTCTATCATCTTCTTCCTTCTGTCTCCGTCGAAGCCTTCTATCTACCCTACCTCGAAGTCTTATTTCAATTTCGCCCTTTGTATCCCGGTGGCCGCGCCGTATCTTCTCCGGGTTCACTTTCTTCCCGTTAAAGACAAACTCCTCCATGGGCGGCAGAAGCAGTGCCCGCTGCACAAAGTCGCTGTCGCCGAGACGCATACCGCGCACGCCGCGCGCGTTCTTCTTCATTCGCGGCGCTTCTTCGACGTTAAAACGGAGCGCAAAATCCCCCTCACTGAGCAGCAGCGCATCCTGCCGACCTTTGCCGAGCGCGAGAACTGCCACGAGGCTGTCCGTATCGCCGAGTTTGGTCGCAACCACAGTCTTATTCGCGGTCTCGAATTCCGCGCCGTCAACGAGTTTTACATAGCCCTCGCGGCTCACAAAGAACAGCGTGGTCGCGCGGAGACTCCCCGCCGCCGCGACCAGCAGAATTTCTTCCTTTCGCCCGTCGAAGCGACTCACATTGTCAATCGGCACGCCCTTGTCCTTTAACTTGCCGGCGGGGAGCTCGCGCACCTTGACCTGATGCAGAACCCCCGCACTGGTATAGAGCTGTATCCTGCCGCTCGTCATAATCGGGATAACCGCGCGGTATTCGCTGTCCACCTGTTCTTTGTTCTTCTCATAACTCGGGACATCCAGAAGTTTTGCGTAGCCGAAGCGGTCCAGGACAAAAATTACCTGCTCATCCTCCGGCGCTTTCTCTTCGACCACAGCCTCCTTGCTGTCCTCGAGCCGGGTGCGGCGCTCGTGCGCATACTCTTTTTTGATTGCCTCGAGGTCCTTAATGAGGAGCTTATCGAGCTTTTCGCGGCTCGAAAGATACCCCTCGTAGGTCTCGATCTTCTTCAAGGTCTCCGCGTGCTCTTTTTCAAGCGCCAGAATCTCGAGCCCGATCAGTTTATAGAGACGCATGTCCAGAATTGCCTGTGCCTGGCGCTCCGTGAAATGAAGCTTTGTCGCGTCGCGGAGAAAACTCGGGTCCTTAAAATAGATGCGGCTCGCATCGCCCGCCGTGAGGCAGGCCTTCGCGTCCTCCAGTTTCTTGGCACCGCGGAGTATCGCAATGATCAGGTCAATGCAGTCGCAGGCGGCAATCAGCCCCTCCTGCACCTCCTGCTTTAAGCGCTCCTTTTCGAGTAATGTCGCATACTTCTTCTCGGCGTTCTCATACTGAAACGCGAGGTAGTGCTTTAAGATGCCCTTTAGGTCGAGTGTCTCCGGTCTGCCGTCCGCAATCGCGAGCATGTTGACGCCGAAGCTGTCCTCGAGCTTGGTCTTCTTATAGAGCATGTTCTTGACGCGCTCCAGATCCGCGTCGCGGCGGAGCTCCAGGACAATACGGACGCCCTCCTTGGAACTCTGGTTCGAGATATCGACGACCTCCGGGAGCTTTTTGCTCTCCACAAGCGCCGCCACATCCGTTAAAAATTTATCGATGCCTGCGCCGACCATGGTATAGGGAATCTCGGTGATGACCAGCTTGTCGCGGTCGCTCCGCTTCTGCCCGAGCTCCACCTCAATGCGGCCGCGCAATTTGATTTTGCCGACACCGGTCCTATAGATCAGCGGGAGCTCGCTCTGATTGGCGACAATGCCGCCGGTCGGAAAATCCGGTCCCTTTAAGAGGCCGAGCAGCTTCTCGTATTTAAGCTCCGGATTTTTGATGTAGGCGATACAGGCGTCGCAGACCTCCCCCAGATTGTGCGGCGGAATCGAGGTCGACATGCCGACCGCAATGCCCTCCGCGCCGTTCACGAGGAGGTTCGGAATGCGCACCGGCAAAACCTCCGGCTCTTTCTCGGTCTCGTCGTAGTTCGAGACAAAGCGGACAGTCTTGTCAAGATCGCGGAGATAGACTTCCTCCGCAAACTTCTGCAGCTTCGCCTCGGTGTAACGCATGGCCGCAGCGCCGTCGCCCTCGATTGAGCCGAAGTTGCCGTGGCCGTCGACCAGCGGCATGCCGCGCTTAAAGGGCTGGCTCATCACGACCAGGGTTTCGTAAATCGAGCTGTCACCGTGCGGGTGATATTTACCCATCGTATCACCGACAATACGCGCCGACTTCCGATGCGGCTTGTCGTGACTTAAGTGCAGTTCGCTCATATCGTAGAGCACGCGCCGCTGCACCGGCTAAACCGTCCCGCGCGTCGGGAATCGCGCGGGCGGTGATCACACTCATCGAATAGTCGAGATAGCTCTTCTGCATCTCCTCCGAGTATTCGGTTCGAAGAATTTTCTCTGCCATGGTATACCTCTCTCGCCTTTATGCGTCGATTTCCGCTTCGTCCGCGTGGTCGTGGATGAAGTCGCGCCGCGGTCCCACGTTGCTGCCCATTAAAAGCGCCGTGACCTCGCTCGCGAGGCGCGCGTCTTCAATCTCGACCCGCTTTAACATGCGCTGTTCCGGGTTCAGCGTGGTCTCCCAGAGCTGCTCCGGATTCATCTCGCCGAGACCCTTGTAGCGCTGCAGGGTGAAGCTCCCCTCTTTGTGCTTTGCTTTGAATTTTTCGAGCGCCTTGTCGTCGTAAATGTAGACGCCATCCTTATCCTTGCCACGCGTCGGAACTGCCTTATAGAGCGGCGGCATTGCAATGTATACATGACCGTCGTAGATGAGTTCCGGCATGAAGCGGTAGAGGAAGGTTAAGAGCAGGGTGTCGATGTGGCTGCCGTCGACATCGGCATCCGTCATCAGAATAATTTTGTCATAGCGGAGCTTCGTGATGTCAAAGTCGTTGCCGTAGCCCTCCGAAAAGCCGCAGCCGAAGCTGTTGATCATGGTCTTGATCTCCGCGTTCGCAAGTACCTTGTCAATCGAGGCCTTTTCGACATTCAGAATCTTACCGCGTATCGGGAGTATCGCCTGATACATGCGGTTTCGCGCGGTCTTTGCGGAGCCGCCTGCGGAATCTCCCTCGACAATGAAAATCTCACACTTTGCGGGATCCCGGGACTCGCAGTTCGCGAGTTTTCCGTTCGAATCGAAGGAGAAGCGCGGCTTTGCCAGGAGGTTGGTTCTCGCCTTCTCCTCTGCCCGCCGTATCTTTGCCGACTTTTCGGCGCAGGCAATGATGGCGCGAACCGTCTCCAGGTCGCGGTCAAAATAGCGCGTGAGCTCATCGCCCGCAATCGTGGAGACCGCCTTCGTCGCATCCGCGCTCGCGAGTTTGGTCTTGGTCTGTCCCTCGAAAATCGGATCCGGGTGCTTGATCGCGACAATCGCTGTCATGCCGTTTCGCGTGTCCGCGCCGGTGAAGTTCGCGTCCTTCTCCTTTAGAAGCCGAGCTCGCGCGCATAGGTGTTGATGAGCTGCGTGAAGCGCGTCTTAAAAGCCCTGTAAGTGCGTGCCGCCCTCGGCCGTGTAGATGCTGTTGCAGAAGCCGAGCAGCTTCTCTTCAAAGGCATCCACAAACTGGATGGCGCACTCAAGTTCAATGTCCTCGAAGCGCCCCTTGATGTAAATCGGCTCGTGGACCGCTGTCTGCCCCTCGTTCAGCGCGCGGACATAGGCAATGAGCCCCTCGGGCTCGCGGAATACTTCCTGTTCCGCCTCTCCGGGGAGCTTGTTCTCGTAATAGATGGTGATGCCGGGATTTAAGTAAGCGGTCTCGTGGAGTCTCGACTTTAACCAGTCCGCACGGAAATGCGTCTTCTCAAAGATTTCCGGGTCCGGCAGGAAGTTAATTTCCGTGCCGCTCTCCGCCTGCTTTCCGACAATCGGCAGGAGCCCGTTTTTCAGCGCCGTGGTCGGCTCGCCCCGCGAATAGCTGTCCTCGTAAACCACGCCGCCGCGGCTGATGCGCACCCGCATCTTTTTCGAGAGCGCGTTCACGACCGAGGAACCCACGCCGTGCAGACCGCCGCTCGTCTTATAGGCGCTGTTGTCGAACTTTCCGCCCGCGTGCAGGTCGTCATGACGACGCGCTCCGCCGAGACACCTTTCCGATGCATCTCGACCGGAATGCCGCGGCCGTTGTCCCGCACGGTACAGGAACCGTCTTTCTCGAGGACAATGTGAATCTCGCTGCAGTATCCCGCGAGGTGTTCATCGATCGCATTGTCCATGATCTCGTAAATCAGGTGATTCAGCGCCTTCTGCCCGACGCCGCCGATGTACATGCCCGGACGCTTTCTGACCGCTTCGAGACCCTCCAGCACGGTGATGCTGTCCGCATTGTACTGTGTCTTTGCCATCTCTCCTCCTTAGCGCCGCGGAAACGGCGAAAAAAAGAGACCGAAGTCTCCCTTCGGTCCCATGCAGCAAGCGACGGGAATCGAACCCGCGTCCCAAGCTTGGGAAGCTTGTGTTCTACCATTGAACCACGCCTGCATACAAATCAGTATACCGGAAGTCAAGAGGATTGTAAACCTTCTTTTTTCTTCCGGCATGCCTCGCAATAGCCGTAGAGCACCGTGCCCTCGCATTGCAAGGAAAAGCCGTGACCGCGCATCAAATGCTCTCTGACCTCATCCATGAAGTCACAATCCATGTGGATAATTTTGCCGCAGCCGAGACACTTTAAGTGCAGGTGGTCCGCACAGTGCCGCCCCTCGACTTCGAGCTGATAGACAGCCTTCTCGCCCTTCTCCGCGACATATTTGAGAATCTTCTTTTCCTCGTACAGGCGGTCCAGATTGCGGTATACCGTCGTCGGGCTCACATTCAGGCCAATGCCCTGCAGATGATCCAGAATATCCGAAGCGCTCACGGTTCTGCCCGCCGAGGCCTCCAGATATTTCATGATTTCCTGTCTTGACTTTGTGCTGTATGTTCCGCTCCTCTTCATAGCCGCCCCCTTGCAGGAAGGATAGCACAGAACATTCGTTTTGTAAAGAGACGCCAAAAGGCGGCAGCCCGGTTGCAATGCCGGTCCGCCGCCTGTTCGTGTCTTACTTCAGGACTTCTTCCGCGTCAGAAGAGACCTGTGATTTTTCCGTTCTCGTCGACATCGATGTGCTCTGCCGCCGGTACCTTCGGGAGACCCGGCATGGTCATGATGTCACCTGTCTTCACGACAATGAAGCCCGCGCCCGCCGAGACCTTGACCTCGCGAACGGTAATCTTAAAGCCGCGCGGCGCACCGGTCAGATTCTTGTTGTCCGAGAAGCTGAACTGTGTCTTCGCCATGCAGACCGGATAGTGCCCGAAGCCGAGTTCCTCGAGGCGCTTCGCCTGCTTCTTTGCCTCGGCCGTGAGCACCACGCCGTCGCCGCGGTACACTTCGCGCACAATCTTGTTGAGCTTCTCCTCGAGGCTGTCGCTGTCCTCGTAGGCAAAGCGGAAGTGGTTGTCCGCCTTGTCCTCGCAGAGACGCATGACCTCGCGTGCGAGCGCCTCGCCGCCTTCGCCGCCCTTCGCCCAGACTTCGGAGAGCACGACATTGACGCCGAGCTTCTTGCACTCGTCCGCGATGCAGGTAAGCTCCTCCTCGGAGTCAAACGGGAAGCGGTTAATCGCGACCACGGTCGGAAGGCCGAAGACCTTCGTCATGTTCTCGACATGCTGCAAAAGGTTCGGAAGACCCTTCTTCAGTGCCTCGACATTCGGCGTATTGAGTTCTGCCTTGTCGACACCGCCGTGGTGCTTCAACGCGCGCACGGTTGCGACCACGACCGCGCAATCCGGGCGCAGACCCGTCATGCGGCACTTGATATCAATGAACTTCTCTGCGCCGAGATCGGCACCGAAGCCCGCCTCCGTGACCGCGTAGTCGTTCAGGCGGAGTGCCAGTCTGGTCGCGAGCACGGAGTTGCAGCCGTGCGCAATGTTTGCGAACGGTCCGCCGTGAATGAAGGCCGGCGTATGCTCTAAGGTCTGCACAAGGTTCGGCTTCAGCGCGTCCTTTAAGAGCGCCGTGAGCGCACCCTCCGCGTGCAGGTCGCCCGCGGTCACCGGCTCATTGTCCATGTTGTAGCCGATGATCATGCGCGCCAGTCTCTCCTTCAGATCCTTTAAGTCCTTCGCGAGGCAGAAGACCGCCATAATCTCGCTTGCGACCGTGATCTCAAAGCCGTCCTCGCGGACGCGGCCGTCGGTTCTCTTGCCGAGACCGTCGATGATGTTGCGGAGCTGACGGTCGTTCATATCGACCGCACGCTTCCAGGTGATGCGCTTGTCATCGATGCGGAGCGCGTTGCCCTGGAAAATATGGTTGTCGATCAACGCCGCAAGGAGGTTATTTGCCGCCCCGATTGCATGGAAGTCGCCGGTGAAATGAAGGTTAATCTCCTCCATCGGCACGACCTGTGCGTAGCCGCCGCCCGCAGCGCCGCCCTTCACGCCGAAGACCGGACCGAGCGAGGGCTCGCGGAGTGCGACCGCAACGCTCTTGCCGAGACGCTTTAAGCCGTCCGCAAGGCCGACGGAAGTCGTCGTCTTGCCCTCGCCCGCGGGCGTCGGGGTGATGGCCGTGACCAGCACGAGCTTGCCGTCCGGCTTACCCTCGGTATCCTTTAAGAGCTGATAGCTCACCTTTGCCTTGTCCTTGCCGTACTGCTCCAGATATTTTTCATCGATGCCCTCGGCGCGGGCAATGTCTTCGATTCTGGCTGCCTGCGCCTCCTGCGCAATCTCAATATCTGTTTTCATACGCGTTCTCCTTTCGTCCCGCCCTGCGGGTCTCGTTTATTTTGCTGCAACATTATGGACAAAAAAGCGTATAAATGCAATGGTCTGCGGCTGGTAGATGATGTCCACCAGGAAAGCGCCGACAATCGGCACAATCATAAACGCGCGGTGCGACATGCCGTACTTCTCCGTGACTGCCGTCATGTTGACAATCGCCGAAGGTGTGGCACCGAGTCCGTGCCCGCAGAGTCCCGCGCACATCACGGCCGCATCGTAATTGCTGCCGAGCAGGCGGAACACAATGAAGTAAGCCGCAAAAATCATGAAAATGACCTGGCAGCAGACCACGAGCAACACGCCGCCGATTAATCCCGCGAGCTCCCAGAGCTTTAAGCTCATGAGCGCCATCGAGAGATAGAGCGACAGCATCACTTCGCCGATACCGTCTGTCAGCGCATAATCAAAGCTGAAAAACCGAAGCTTCTCGTTCAGGTTTCGCACAAGCACCGCGACAAACATCGCGCCGACATAGGTCGGGAACGACATGCCGATGGCAGCACCGATCAGCGCGGAAACCTTTGCACCGACCGCCATGCAGACCAAAAGCACCGTGACATTTTCCATGATGACACGGGCGCTCCGCGCCTCGCCGCTGCTCTTGTTGACCTCAAAGACATCGCTCCCCTGAAAGCTGTCCGCTTTGTCGGGTGTCAGCTTATGCCGGACAATCAGCTGACTGCCGAGCGGTCCGCCTATCATGACCGCCGTAATGAGACCGAAGGTTGCCGCCGCAGCGCCGACCAGCATCGCCTGATCGTAGCCCATCTCGGTGAACTGCGCCCCGTAAGACGCAGCAGCGCCATGACCGCCTATCATCGAGATGGCACTGGATAACAGCGCATAGGGCGCGGGCAGGCCGATGGCCGTTCCGACCGCAATGCCGATTACATTCTGAATGACCGAGATCACGCCCGAAATCAGCCAGTAGACCACCAGCATGACGCCGCCGCGCTTTAAGAGCGAGAAACTCGCCGAGAGTCCGACTGTCGTGAAGAACGCCAGCATGAACGGACTCTGAAAGTAGGTGTCGAAACTCACCTGGAAACTCCCCGTCACATGGCCGAGGAAGGTTAAAAACATGAAGAGGAAACCACCCACCACCGGTGCGGGAATGCAATAGTGGTTTAGAATCCGGACGCGGTTTTTCACCGCCGCTCCCAGAAGCAATAAGAGCGCCGCGAGCGCCAAGGTCGTAATCGCATCCGCCTCGATTTGGAGGGTGGAATTCAGGATCTGTATGCTCACAACTCCGCTCCTTTCGTTCGCGCAGTTTTAAATCTCTCTTGTCAGCTCGGAGAGCGCAAAGATTTCGCGCTCCGCCGCAATCGCCTGCTCCTCAAGCGCCGCAACGCGCGCGCTGTACTCGGCGACAAAGTCCTCATCCTCAATCGAGGCGAGATTAATCTTCACATTGAGGCCCGCGCCGATCACAGCGGTTCTCGCCGCCATCGCCGCGACGAGGCCGTCGGTCACGGCATTGGTATTGCCGCGCTCCACCACCGTCTTAGCGAGCGGGAAAATGCGCGCCGCGGTCTCCGCGACATGGCAGGGAACCTTTGCCGCGGACTTTAAGCCGTTCTGCATTGCGGCCTTTCGCGCCGCTTTCTCTTCGTCCGTGTTCTTCGGCAGCGCCATCGCCGCCATAAACTCGTTGAAGGAATCGGAGTCGCGGTCAATCTCCTCGACCAGCTCCTTCTTCAGTGCCTCGGCCGCCGCTGCGACCTCGCGCATCTCTGCCTCAACCTCGACATACTTCTTCTTGCCGACGGTCAGACCCGCGACCATGCCCGTAAGCGCCGCGGAGAGGGACCCGAAGAGTGCCGAGACCGAACCGCCGCCCGGCGCCGGGGCATCGGAAGCCGTGAGATCCACAAACGCGGCGACGCTCATTTCTTTCAGCTTTTCGCTCATGCCTCTTCCTCCTCATCCTCAAGGAGCCAGTTCTCCATGATCTGCTTCTTCGCGTCGAACTTCATCGGTCCGAACATGCAAGCCTGCAGGTAGTACTCCGCGCAGTCAATCAGGGACTGCATCGGCACGACACCGACAATCTCGCTCTCGAGGACATTGACACCGTAACGGCGTGCCTCCATCTTGACTGCCTCAAACGCGCGGTAGATGGCTGTCTTCTCATAGTTCACGAGGTTCATCGAAACCTGTGCGACCGTAGCTTTGCCGGAGTAGTGATCCTTCAGCTCGACACCGATGGCCTTGATGAAGTGGTAGCCGCCGCGGATATTCTTGACCGCATCCGCAATGTGGTTTGCGATTTCCATATTGTCCGTATCGAGGTTCACATTGTACGCAATGAGCGGCATTCTCGCGCCGATTGCGACGACACCTGCGGTCGGATGAATGTGGTCCGGTCCGAAGTCCGGGGTCCAGAGCTCCTTGTCCTGAAGCTTCTCCGCCATGCCCTCGAACTGACCTTTGCGAATCTTTGCGAGGTTTGCTCTGTGCGGTGCGGTTGCGGAATCCTCATACAGGAAGACCGGAATGCCGAACTTCTCGCCGACTGCTTTTCCGACTTCCTTTGCGATTGCATCCGCCTCTGCGACGGTCGTATTGCGGCAGGGGATGAAAGGAACGACATCGACAGCGCCCATGCGCGGATGCTGTCCCTCGTGCTTGGTCATATCAATCAACTGCACAGCGACTTCAAACGAGTCGATGACTGCGTCGCGGAGCGCTTCCGGCTCACCGACTGCGGTAATCACGCAGCGATTGTGGTTCACATCGGTCTGGCAATCCAGAAGCCGGACATTCTTTCTGTTCTTGAAGCACGCGGCAATTTTTGCCACCTTCTCCATGTCACGTCCTTCGCTGTAATTCGGCACAGTCTCAAGCAGTTTCTTTGCCATTTGTCTCCTCCTTTATCGGTTGACAGCGACACCCTGCCGCCGCCCTTTTATTATACTCAGCTTTTTTCACTTGTGCACATCTTTTTATTTAAGATTACAAAATAGACAATTCATCGACATTCTGTCCATCTTTAAGTGTCGCGAGCGGAAATCCATTAGGGAAACTGTATGCAATTTGCAGAAAACCGCCTTGCTTTCTACGCCTTGGTCTACAGCATTGCCTTGTCTCGGGCAAACATGAAAGAAGAGACCGCCCCGATCGGGGCTGTCTCTTCTTTTGTTTCGTATTCGCTTTGATTCCGGGCAGCTTTTCCGCTGTCTCACCTTCGGCTACCCTGTTCTCTCAGTTTCCGCTCCCCGCCGGAAGCAGTTCCTTCAGTTCCGGCGCTCTCTGAATGAGGCCCTCCTGCTTCATCCAGTCGATGTTCTCCTGCCAGCAGCTCTCTGTCTGCGAGAGGAAGGGCGCACTGTCACTCTCCATCTTCGGCAGCAGCACGGCCGCACTCTTCTTCTCGACATTCTCACTGAGCGGGAAGTTCTCGGCATTCTGCTTTTCGAGCAGCAGCTTCACAGCCGCGTCCGGGTCTGCCTTAAAATCCGCAAAGCCCTTCTTTGCCGCGCGCACAAATTTCTCCGCGAGCTCCGGCTTCTCTTTCAGCACGCTGTCATTCGTAATCAGGCAGAGCTCGTAGTAATTCGGGACGCCGTACTCGGTCGGCGAGAAGTAATTGAGTGAAAAGCCCTCTTCCTCAAGCTGCGGCACCTCGTGGTTCACGAGACAGCCTATGGTCGCATCCACCTGCCCCGTGGTCATGGAACTCATGAGATCAAAGCCCACATTCTTTAAGGTGAGGGCGCTCGTATCCGCGCCGACATTCCGCATGAGCACCGAAATCATGGCCTCGGAGAGCGGCGTTCCCGCATAGCCGACTGTCTTGCCCTCGAGATCCTTCGGACTCAGAATATTTTTATCCTTCAGCGAGAGGACAATGTTCAGCGGGCTCTGGCAGACCGCGCCGAGCGACTTCACCTTGACGCCCTGATCCGCGACCATCTGGATGATGTCCTGCTGATAGTAGAGTCCGAACTCTGCCTTGCCCGCCGAGACGAGCGAAATCGCATCGTTCTCGTTCGAGGGGGAACTGCACGTGGACATTGAGCCCTTCTTCGGCAAAGTAGCCCTTCTCGATTGCCTCATATAAAAAGGCATGCACGGCGTTCGGATACCAGTCGAGGACAATGTTCACATCCTCCGCTTTCTCCTGTCCCTCGGCCTGTTTCTCGGTCTTGCCGCCGCAGGCTGTGAGCGCCGTCAAAAGCGCAAGTCCCGTCACGGCAGCCGCTATGCGCCGCCAAATCTGTCCGCCAAACCGTTTCTTCATGAATCTCTCCTCCTTGTCTCTTCTCTGTCGCTGTCCTGATGATTCCGAAACCTGAGCGCTCTCGTCTCTATCTGCCGCGCAAGTGCCGTGAGCAGCATTGCCGCGACACTTAAGAGCACAATCGGCGCAAAGACGCCCGCGCCGTCGAGCTGTGTCATCATGCGGCGGGAGAAATAGCCGAGCCCCGCCTGGGCGCCGAGCCACTCGCCGATGGCCGCACCGATCACCGAGAGCGGTATTGCCATACGAATTGCCGTGAAAAAGGAAGGCAGCACAGCCGGGAGCTTTAACTTCCAAAAGAGCTGCCACCGCGTCGCACCGAGCGTCTGCATGAGCTCTGTCATCTCCGGCGGAATCGCGCGAAAACCGTCCGAGAGCGTGACCGCAATCGGGAAAAAGGTCATGAGCACGGCCGCGAGCACCTTGCTCCAGATACCGTAGCCGAGCCAGAGCACAAAGAGCGGCGCGAGCGCCGTGGTCGGAATGGTCTGCGAGGCGACAAGAAGCGGGTAGAGCGCCCGCTCTGCCGTTTTACTCTGATCCATGAGAATCGCGAGAAAAATTCCGAGCAGCAGCGAGAGCAGCAGCGAAACGGCGACGACCGCCATAGTCGCCGGAAGGTGTACCAAGAGGAGCGGCTTCCGGAGCTCATAGATGCGGCGCAATATCTGTGTCGGCGACGGCAAAATATAGGCCGCGTTCATGCGCCGCGCAAGCAGTTCCCAGGCGAGTAAAAAAACAGAACTGTCAGCAAAAGGGAGGGCAACTGCCTCCGCATCGTCTCTCTGTTCATGCCGTCATCTCCCGTGCGAGAAGTTGTATCAGTTCCCGCTTTAAGTCGAGCGCCGCCGCCTGTCCGAGACTCTCCACGCTGCGCGGGTAAGAGAGCGGCACGCGAAATTCTCTAAGCGACCGCACCGGCCGCGATGTGATGACCAGAATGCGCTCCGAGAGAAAGATAGCTTCCTCGACATCGTGTGTCACAAACAGAATGGTCCGCTTCTCCTGCCGCCATCTCTCGAGGAGCCACTCCCGCATCGAGAGCCGGGTCATATAGTCGAGCGCCGAAAAGGGTTCATCTAAGAGAAGAAGCTTTGCGCCGGTCAGCAAGGTCCGCGCGAACGCCGCCCGCTGCCGCATACCGCCGGAGAGCGAGAGCGGGCTCTTGTCCGCCCAGCCTTGAAGCCCCACCGCTTCCAGTACGGCCTCTGCCTTTGCCCGCCGGATCTCCCGGTCGAGCGGCTTCTCGCCGAGTTCCAGCGGCAGCCCGACATTGTCCGCGACCGTCCGCCACGGAAACAAAAGGTCCTGCTGCGGCATGTACCCGCAGTAGCGCTTCTTCTCCGCAATCGGCACGCCCTCCGCCAGAATGCTGCCGGACTCGGGCGAGATAAGCCCGTTCATCAGGCGAAACAGGCTGCTCTTGCCCGCGCCGCTCGGCCCGAGAATCGAGATAAATTCCCCCGCTTCCACCTGAAACGAGAGCCTGTCCAGTAACAAAGGGCCGCTCCCGGCATAGCGAAAACTCACTTCCGAAAATTCCAATGCTGTCATTGTTTCTCCTCAAGCTGTCCATACAAAAAAGGACAGAACTGCCCGATGGCATCTCTGTCCTTTCATGAGATTCCTACGTTGGCATTACCCAAATCAGGTTTTCGGGTTCCGGTCCTCCGGTCTCAGCTGCACACAGCACCCCGTCTCGTTTTCTGTTTTGATTCTAGTCACCCGCACGCAGGCTGTCAAGTCAGTCTCAGTGCACATAGACCGGCATGCCGACCGTGATTCGCTCGTAAAGCTGTTTTGCGAAGGCCGACGGGAGGTTAATGCAGCCGTGGCTGCCGTTCGACTGGTAGATGTTGCCGCCGAACTTGCCGCGCCAGCTCGCATCGTGAAGCCCGATGCCGCCGTCAAACGGCATCCAGTAGCTCACAAACGCCGCGTAGAGATTCTGGGACCCGCGAAGAATCCGATTCCGCTGCTTGTAAGCGATGCGGAAGTTACCGTAGTGCGTGGCTCTCTCTCCCGGGTCGGAAGGCCGGTCACGCAGGCGCTCTCCATCACCTTCCTGCCGTTCTCAAAGAGAATCACGCGCTGTTTCTCGATGCTGATGTCGATATAGTTCAGGCCGTGTCCCAGTTGAAACTCGGGATCGGCCGCGAGCACCGGGACAAAGAGATCGTCCTTCGCCATCACAATCTCACCGTTCAGAGACTTCGGCGTCTCCTTCACCGCGCTGCCGCTCTCGCTCGCCTCGCCGCTGTTGCCCTCGGCAGTGAGGCTCTCGACCGTCTCGGTCTCGACCGGCGCCGCGCCGACCGCAATCGTGTCGCCGTTGACGCTCTCGGTCTGAACCGTCTCTGCGGCGGTTTGGCTCTCTGCAGCCGTCGCCTCCGCCCCCGCCGCGGCCTGGGCGGGCGCCGGATCCGGATCCGGATTCTCGATGAAAATGCCGTCCCGGAGAGAAGCCGTCAGCACCGGACTCGCGGCATCCGCCGCTCTGTCCTCCTCGGATTTCAGCGTCGCGATGTACTCCGGCGCCTGTGTCTGCTGCGCCTCGGCCTCTTTTAAGATCTGCTCGGCTTTTGCCTTGTCCTTTTCGCGCCGCGCCGCGCGCTTTGCGGCTTTCAGCTTCTTTGCATTGGCCGCGAGCCGCGCTGCCTTCTGCGCCTCGCTCTCCCGCACCGGGCGGTTGATGCCGAGCTTTGCGCAGAGAATTTGCATCATGCGCTCGCTGTCCACGACATAGTTCTCGCCGCCGTGTTCCGCGGAAAGCGCCGCAAGCTGCGGCTCAAACTGTCCCTGCAGTCCGTTCACATAGTCTTCGAGCGCCGCATAGTCAAGACCTGTCGTGCCGTCCCGGGTCTCCCGGAGCCAGCTGTTCAGCGTCTCGCTGTCCAGCTGTACCGTTGCCTGCCCGATGAAAAAGGTGAAGTCGTGATTGACCAGCGCATTTCGCGCGGCTGCCTTTTCGGCCAGGGTGGCATTGTCCGCGGTCACCGCGGGCTGCACCGCAAAGGTGTCGGTGAGGTCAAGCTCGCTCTGATCGCTCTGCAGCGCCTCGACCACGGCATTCAGAATGTCCTCTTTGCTCGCGCTCCAGCCGGTCTCCGCCGGCAAAACGGAATAGCCGGCATCCGCCGTATAGTCGGAGAGTTTGGCATCCTGCGCCGGAATCGAGACCTCAAAGAGCCCCTGCTCCTCGAGGAGTTTCTCGACCGCATCGCGGTGCACATCGACGGTTCTCTTGCTCAGAAGCTCATGCCGTTGAAAAATCGCGACCGGCCACGCGAACGAGGAGCCGTCTTTCAGCGCTGCCTTCCAGTTGTCCCGGCTCTCGACCCCGAGCACATCCTTCCGGTGCAGAGAATAGCTCAGATCCTTGACGCGTATGCCGAGCGAGCCCTCGGTCGCCGCCGCCGTAATCAGTTCCTGCGCTCTCGTATAGGAAATCAGCGAGGCATCCTTTCCGTCCACTGTCGAATTCGGGTAAGTATGACCCGCAAAAAAAGCGGCCCCGGCCAGATAACAGACGCAAAGTGCTGCCGCGGCGCCACCCAGTATCTTCTTTTGTTTCCGTTCCATCTCTCTGCCCTTGCCGACCCTCCGTCTTCATAAAAATTTTATACTCTATTTTAACATTCGAAGCGTCTTTTGAGAAGCTATGACAACAAAAAACCTTGCACACCGCAGTGCAAAGTGCTATGCTGATACGAAATTTTTTCATGTTGTTGTTTCTTTCAGATTGGAGGCAAGGTATGGCACTCGTCATTCCGGAGCACTACGATCCCGTGCTCTCGGTCCGTGAGACCCAGGAGGCAATCAAATTTATCCGCGACCTGTTCCAGAAAGAGTTCGGTCAACAGATGAACCTGGAGCGCGTCTCCGCACCGCTCTTCGTGACCGAAAAAGCGGCTTAAACGACAATCTAAACGGCGTGGAGCGCCCGGTCAATTTTGACCTGCTCTCTTTACCGGGCGAGAACATCGAAGTGGTGCAGTCGCTCGCCAAGTGGAAGCGCCTTGCCTTAAAGCGCTACGGCTTCAAGCCGGGCGAGGGCCTCTACACAAACATGAACGCCATCCGCCGCGATGAAGAGCCGGACAACCTCCACTCCTGCTATGTGGACCAGTGGGACTGGGAGCGCGTGATTCGCAAAGAGGACAGAAGTATCGAAGTGCTCGAGGACACCGTGCAGCGCATCTTCACGATTATCAAGCACATGCAGCATGAGGTCTGGTACAAGTACCCGGATGCCTGCTACCGCCTTCCGCGGGGAAATCACCTTCATCGACGCAGAAGAGCTTCTGAAGCGCTACCCGACGCTCACCCCGAAGGAGCGCGAAACTGCGATTGCGCGTGAGTGCGGCGCTGTCTTTGTGGAGCGCATCGGCGGCGCGCTCTCTAACGGCGAGCCCCACGACCTCCGCGCGCCGGACTATGACGACTGGAACTTAAACGGCGACATTCTCTTCTGGTTTGAGCCTCTGCAGTGTGCGCTCGAGCTATCCAGCATGGGTATCCGCGTCTCGCCGGAGAGCCTTGACGCACAGTTAAAGCTCACGCACTGCGAGAACCGCCGCGCCCTCCCCTACCACAAGGCGCTCTTAAACGGCGAACTGCCCTATACCATCGGCGGCGGCATCGGCCAGAGCCGTCTCTGCATGCTCTTACTCGGCAGAGCGCATGTCGGCGAAGTGCAGGCAAGCATCTGGCCTGAGGAGATGATCGAGACCTGCGCGGCCCACAACATCACCCTGCTGTAAAGCGCCGAGACCGCAGGCGTTTTCGGACTTATGTCCGCGTCTAAGCCCGCGGCATAGACAAAAAATCCGCAGACAAAGAAGCTGTCTGCGGATTTTTTTGTCTTTCATCTGACGAATTTACGCCGTTTCAATCCCTTTATGCTGTTTCAATTCTTTCTCTACCGAATTGCGTCTTTTCAAAGTGTGAGCAGCTGCTCCGCCCGAACTTCGTATTCGCCGAGAGTCTTACTCTTTTTGAGTTCCCGCACCGCTCTCTCGTGTTCCGGAAAGGCAAGTCCCAAATAGTCCCAGACCTCCTTCATGCGGCAGAGCGTCGCATTTTCATAGAGGAAACTCTTTCCGTAGCCGTCGAGGAGCGCCGCATGAAAAGCACGGCGCTGCCGCTTCTCTTCCTCTTCGCCCGGCATTTCTTCACCGCGCAGGCGTCTCAGATAGCGCGCGGCGAGCATCGGATCCCGGAGAAGTCCCCGCCCGAGCATGATGTGGGAGACCGACGGAAAGCGCTCCCGTATGCGGTCAATATCCGCTTCGTCAATGAGATCGCCGTTATAGCCGAGCGGCATCGTTGCGCCGTCTGCCGCGAGCGCAAATGCACCGAGATGGACCGTCCCCCGGTAAAATTCCTTCTGCACGCGCGGGTGGACAATGAGCTCGGAGAGCGGAAACTCGTTGTAGATTTCGAGAATCGCCGGAAACTCCGCCGGATCTTTGACGCCGATCCGGGTCTTGACGCCAAGCTTCATGTCGGACGGGAGCTTCTCAAAGACGAGCTCAAAAAACCGCCGGAGCGCCTCGCGTTCCGATAAAAAGCCGGAGCCCTTCTTCTTCGCCGTGACCGTGCCCGACGGACAGCCGAGGTTCAGATTGAGTTCCTGGTAGCCGTAGTCTCTCAGGATTTCCGCGGCAAAGAGAAAATCCTCCGCGTTGTTCGTTAAGAGTTGCGGAATCAGGTGTAACCCTGTATTGTTCTCCGGCAGAATGTCGCGCCGGTCCCGCTTTGTGATGCCGGCTCCCGCATGTCCCGGCGAGATAAACGGCGAATAAAAGCGCGCCACGCCTCCGTAGCAGCGCTTAAGCGCATTCCGATAGACATAGCCCGTGATACCCTCCATCGGCGCAAGCGAAAATATGATTTCTTTCATCCGGATACTCCCTCTTAATGATATGCCCCACATTGTAACGGAGTTCCGAAAAACGCGCAAGCCGATGGACAGCGCCGGAATCTGTGCTACACTGCCTGTAGTAAAGGAGGAAATTGCGATGCTCGAACAAGTGAATTTGAAACAGGAACTTGCCAAAGAAGACTATCAGGCTGTGATGCCCGCTCTGAAAGTGAGGCTCGCCGCGCTGGATGCGCCGCTCCGCGCTGCGAATCTCCCGGTCATTCTGATTTTTGAGGGCTGGTCCGCCGCCGGCAAGGGGCAGATGATCGGACAGCTCATCAAAAATCTGGATCCCCGCTGGTTCACGGTCGTGAACACGCAACCGCCGACCGAACTCGAACAGCGCTATCCTTACCTGCGCCGCCACTGGCACACCATCCCGGAGGCAGGCAAGTTCTCAATCATGGACCGCTCTTGGTATCAGGAGGTCTCGGTCCGCGCCCTTGCGGAAAAGCTTCCGAAGCGCACCGTGGAGACCCGGCTCGCCGACATCCGCCGCTTTGAAAAAACACTCACGGACAACGGCTATCTGATTCTCAAATTTTTCCTCCATATCTCAAAGCGGGAGATGAAAGCCCGCCTTGCGGCACTCGCGGAGAACCCGGAGACTGCCTTTCGCGTCGTGAAGTCCGACCGGAAGCAGGTAAAGCACTACGACGACTACTATGCCGCCTTTGACCGCATGCTTGCCGAGACCTCGACCGCCGAAGCGCCCTGGACCCTGGTCTCCGGCACGGACCGCCGCGCCGCGACCGCGCAGGTGTTCCGCACCGTCATCGACGCCATCTCCGAACGGCTGAACCGCCCTGCTCCGCCGCAGACCATTGCCCTGCCGAACGAAGACACCGCCGACGCCGCGCTCTGCCTCTCCGACATCGACCTAAGTCAAACGCTCACGCGGGAGGACTACAAGAAATGCCTGAAAGCGGAGACTGCGCGGCTCGCCAAAAATCAGAACCTTCTCTACACCAAACGCATTCCGCTGATTGTCGGCTTTGAGGGCTGGGACGCCGCGGGAAAGGGCGGCTGCATCAAGCGTCTCTCCGCGCCGCTCGACGCCCGCGGCTACGCGGCACTCCCGATTGCGAGCCCGACGCCGGAAGAGAAAAAACGCCACTTCCTCTGGCGCTTCTACGAGCGGCTCCCGAAGAGCGGCCACATTGCGATTTTTGACCGCACCTGGTACGGCCGCGTCCTCGTCGAGCGGATTGAGGGCTTCTGCAGCGAGGCGGACTGGAGACGCGCCTACGGGGAAATCAACGACTTTGAGGCCTATCTGCAGCAGAGCGGCGCTCTGCTGGTGAAGTTCTGGATTCATATCAGTAAGGAGGAACAGCTGAAGCGCTTCCGCGCCAGAGAGCGCACGCCCGAAAAGCAGTGGAAAAATCACTGCCGAAGACTGGCGAAACCGCGAAAAAATGGCCGCGCTACGAGACTGCCGTCAACGACATGTTCCGCTACACCTCGACCGAAAACGCGCCCTGGCATGTGCTTGCCGGAAACGACAAATACTTCGCGCGGATCCAGGCGCTCCGCATTGTGAACGAGACGATAGAGGCGAGACTTAAGGAAAAGGGATAAACAGCACAGAAAAGAAAAGCGGGTCTCTCCGAAAAAGAGGCCCGCTTTTCCTATCTGTAATTCAACCGCAATTCTATAACTTCACTTGATAATCCAATTTGATTTCCGTTTCGTTCCGGTCTGTCTCAAGACACCCTTTTCCTGCAGTGAAGCAAAAATCCTAGAGACTGTTCTTTTTGACACTCCGATTTGCTCTGCGTAATGCGCCTGTGTTGCAGACGGATTTTGTGCAATCGCATCCAGCAGTTTTTTTACCTGCTCCTGCTCTTTTGTTGCCGGTTCATTAACGCCACCATTAGTGCCATTGGCGTTAATTTTGACATTATTCGTGGCGTTATTTGCTGCACTCTTGTAATTCAACCGCAATTCTATACCTTCATACAATCTGAGGGGCTGAGAATTTTAGTACTGCTGCCGGAATCAGACTACTGGTATCAATAAAGATTTTCATCTTATTCCTCAGCTCTCACGGCTTTGGCAAGCTTCAAAACATCTTCCTCACGCTGAATCCCTGCTGCTTCTGCCTGCCCTTGCATACCTTCCTGCAAAAGTTTCATCGCATAAACCGCTGAATTGATAATTCTCACCTCTCCCTGACTGACAACAAAGGTCACCCGGTCTCCTGCCTCAACCCCCAGCGCCTTTCTGACATCCTTCGGAATCGTAACTTGTCCTTTTGGCATCACTTTCGCGTTATCCGTAAAAACAGTTGTCATTGTATCCATATTACGCCTCTTTCCCATAATTCCCTACTTATCGTACTTCTAGGATAAAACTTACTCGCACAAAATGCAAGTGACAACCTCCTTCGCAGACCTGACACCATCCTTCATCGGCGGCAGTTTACTTAGCGCAGGTTGGCAAGCGACCTCATCACGAGGTCAATGTCCTGGTTCTCGAGTTCCTGAATTACATGCAGATAGGTCTTCTGCGTCGTGGTCATACTCGCGTGCCCGAGGCGGCGCGCCACACTCGCAATCGAGACGCCCGCATAGAGTAAAATCGACGCATGGGTGTGGCGAAGCCCATGCACGGAAATCACGGGGATGTCAAGCGCCCTGCAGTAGCGCTCCAGACGGTCATTGACGGTGGAATTGTAGACCTTCTCTTCCGGCACAAAAATCGGCTGATCCGTCGGCAGGTCTTTCACCAGTACGGCGAACTGCATAATCAGCTGCCAGTCAAGTTGCACTTTCCGCACCGAAGAACGGTTCTTGGTCGGCGCGAATCCGCCGCCGTCCTTATAATTCCAGGTCTTTGTGACCGATAGCGTCTGGTGCGCGAAATCAAAGTCCGCCGGTGTGAGCGCGAGCGCCTCCGAAAACCGGAGGCCTGTCTTTGCCACCAACAAGATGAACCAGTCCCAATCTGCCCGCTCTCCGAGTTTCAGACTTCGGAGCAAGGCGTGCAGTTCGAACTGGTTCAGATACTTCCGCTTCTTTCGGCAGGCAGTTTCCCCTTGATAATCACTTTTCGGGTCGGATCGCGGGGAATGAGTCCGTCATCGACCGCGTCGAGAATGGCGCCCTTTAACTGGTGATGGAAATCCATCGTCGTCTGGCGCTCATGCTCCAACGCATAGGCATTCAGGAGCTGCTGGTAAGCAACCCGGGTCAGCTCGCAGAGTCTGAGACTCGGTGCGAGCCGCTCCACCCAGGCGAGGCTCATCCGGTACTTTGCAAGTGTGACATCACGGATGGCCCCCTCCTTGTAAACAGCAATCCAGGTTCTGTAGTAGTCCTTCAGGCAGTCAGTCGGTTGAAACGCATTTGGCATAGTTTCTCCTTCCTACGCCGATGAAGGATGCCACCCTTGTCGCCTCATTCCTCCTGCTGCCTGTCAACCCCGGGAATCGGGATGTCAAATCCACCCGCCAAAATGAACTCCTTGAGCAGTTGTTCCAGGCGATTGTTGACAATAAACAGGGGGAGCGGCTTTCCCTCCAGCTCCTCAAAGTAGCGCTTTGCCGCCTCTATGTCGATGCTCTTTTTCAGGCGGTCAAATCTTCCGTACTGATTCAGTTCATCTTCCGCAATATGCTGTTCCGTCATCTCTGTCAGCAGCGTTTCATCGCAACCGGTGTATTTCACCACACGACGCCTCTGCTGTGTTTTCTCCCGGTTTGCATACTCCGCGAGATAGTCGCGAAACCCCTTTCCCGTGTCCAGACTGATGGTGCCCGCGCCGACATCGGCGAGAAAAAGATCGGCCAGCCGCTGCTCTTCCTGCGACAAGTAGGCAAAACTCTTGTGCAATTCCTCGAGTGTCGCCGCCCGCTCCTCATCCGTGGCGCTGCCGTCGTTCAGCTTTCGCAGATATTTCCGGAAACGGGAGTTCATATAGTCATTGTCAATCTTTCCTGTCTCCAGCTCCGTGAGATAGGGATCCAGCGAAAAGGTCGGCGTTTCCTCCGGATCCCCACCGTCGCCCTCTGTCTTTCCCGGACGAAGTTCCTTGTAGCGCTGCAGGAATAACATAAAATGCGCTTCCGTCGGCTTTACGACAATGGTCTCGCCTCCGCCTTCCTCTTCCGCTTCGACGGAATAGGTCTGCTGATCCCAGGTAAAGCCCTGAATCTCCGCCGCCTGCAGATAGGTGCAGAACTCGCGAAAAGTCTCGGCAAACTTTGCCCGGAGAACCATATCTTCCGGCAGATGATCGAGGTCCGGAATCCCGGCCTCTTTGAAAATCGCCATCATATCCTCGAAGCTCTCATTCATATGCCGCAAATGATCCGGCAGATGGTCGGCAAACAGACCGCGCGGTCTGTCTCCGGAGTAGAGCTTCACTGCTGCCTCAATGTTCCGCTTCATGCTGTGCGGGTAGCGATAATAGCGGATGGAACCAAAGGGCTTCTCGTTGCTGTTGTAGAGGCGATTCGTGCGCGAAAACGCCTGAATCAGACTCTGGTATTCCAGGACCTTGTCGAGATAGAGCGTATTGATCCACTTCGAGTCAAAGCCTGTGAGCATCTGATTCACGACAATCAGAAGATCCAGCTGCTGCTCCGGCTTGACACGCTCATAAGGCTTTTTGTGCGCAAGCCGCGCCGCCACATCTTTCTTGAACTTGTCATAGCCGCCTATGTCAAAGCGCTGCCCGTAGCGCGCGTTGTAGTCCTCGAGCATCGCCTTCAGGCCCTCTTCTTTGTCGAGAGTCTTTTTCCCGCCCTTGTTGTCAATGGTCGGGTCAAAGAGTCCGGTCACGCGAAGTTCCGGATACCGCTCGCGAAACTTCCGATAGTAGCGCACTGCCTCCGGAATGCTGTCGGTCGCAAAAATCGCATGAAATTTGCTGCCGCGGCTCAGTGTATTCCAGTTCTCCCGGATATGATCGACAATCTCCCACTGGTACTCATCTGTCAGAACAAGATCCCGGAACGCTCTTCCGTGCAGATAGTCCTCAATTCCCTTCTCGTAAGTGCCGTCTTCCTGCCAACTCCCCGCCATCGGCACATCATTCAAAAATTCATAGTAGATGGCACTCTTCTTCGGGTCCTGCAAGACCTCTTCCTCGGAGCTCGCGCCTGCCTCATGCAGTGCGACCATCTGCCGGAGCTTTTTATCCGGATAGACACAGACCATCAGCGGGTCAAAGCCGAGCACATTCTTGTCGCGAATGCCGTCCGCAATGCTGTAGCGATGCAGCTCATCGCCGAAAATATCACTGGTTGTGCTGAGCGCCCGCTCATTTTCCGTAAAGACCGGCGTGCCCGTAAAGCCAAAGAACAGCGCATTCGGAAAAGTCCTCTTAATCGAGGAGAGCATGTCGCCGAATGTCGAGCGGTGACACTCGTCGATGATGAATACAAGGCGCTTGCTCTGCATCTCCTCGAGATCCCGCCCGCGGAGCTTTGACTCGGCATCGTCCTTAATATTGCTCATCTTCTGAATCGAGGAGACAATCAGCATATTCTTCGGGTCTTTGCTCTTTAACTTGGCAATCAGCGCAATCGTGTCCTCGGTGTCCTGCACATCGTCCGCGCGGTCCGCAAAGGCGCGGTACTCTTTCAGAGACTGGACGCCGAGCTCAATCCGGTCCATCAGAAAGACCACCTTGTCGGCATCCTTCGTATAGGAAATCAACTGCGCCGCCTTGAACGAAGTCATGGTCTTGCCGGAGCCTGTCGTGTGCCAGATGTAGCCGCCGAGCTGATTGCCGCTCTCCCATTTCTGCCGCTGCACCCGCGTTGTAATCTGATTGACCGCCCAGAACTGATAACTCCGCAGTACCTTTAAGACGCCGTCGGCATCGTCCGCGACCGTATAGAGACCGATGAGCCGGTGCGCCATCGGAATAGAGAGCAGACTATCGGTCACCCGGTGCCACTCGTTCATCGGCTCATTGTTCATATCCGCCCAGTGAAAATAGAAATCCGGATTAAATTTGCCGTCGGGACCCGGATTTGCGAAGTACAAAGTCTCTTCCGGATTCATCGCGACAAAAATCTGCACCAGCGAGAAGAGCCCCGTGAAGACCCCCTCGTGCGCATACTTTTCAATCTGATGCACCGCCTCCATGACTGGCACACCCGAGCGCTTTAATTCAATGTGGAAGAGCGGCATCCCGTTGATTAAGAGCATTACATCCCCGCGTCTGTCCTGCAGCACCGCATCGTGCCGCGGAAAAATCGGCTGTTCGACAATCTGATAGACACTCTGCCCCGCCATAATCTCAAAGCGGTCGTAAATTTTGAGACTCACCTCTTTGCCGAAATGCAGGGTATCCTCCGGGTTCTTCCGGGTGATTGTGACCGTGCGCCCGTTGATCAAGCCGTTCAGCGCCAGCGGGGTGCGCTGCGCCTTGATTTCTCGATGAGCTCCTGCATCTCCTCCCGGAGGAGCGGCACATGATTCAGGCGGTCCACATCCTGGTTATTCTGGTATAAGATATCCGCCCAGTTCCGCAGCAAATCCTCCTCAGTCGGACGGTACAGAAGCGCTCTGTCCTCCCAACTGTTATTCTGGTCGCTCCGGTCATTCTTCCAACCCTGACGCTGGAGTGCAGCAATCAGTGCCCGCTCAAAATTCGCCTCCCGGGTAAATGCTTCCATGAAAAAACCTCCTGATTCTGTGAAATGCGAGAGTCAAACACTGTCGATGATGAAGGGAGAGAAGGGAATCTAATCGAAAAAGGAAGCCTCGATACAAATAGTTCCCTATCTTTCGCTGTTCTCTGCGCTTTTGAGAACACAGCTGCATTTCAAATAGCAATCACCTGGTGACTTTAATCTGATGCATCTATCTGTCTTGCTCTGAGATATCCGCTGAGTTTTACATAATACTCTATGCTAAACATCAGCTTTCTTGAAAAAGTATTCTATCTAGGTCGCATTAAGTCATGCAGCGAAATCTACCATGATAAATCAGCGAACATTGTCTGCTTCCCCAAGATTGATTGCGATTTATCCCTCAAAGCTGCTGCTACACAGATACTTCTAGCTTTATACACAAGAATCTCATAGAACTACATACATCTCCTTCAATCAAACTGATACTTTTTCAGCTATGTGACATGGTCAAACATAAATCGTGATCTGATCATGATTATTGCCAAATACATCTGCTGAAGTTTATCAAACGTCAGACTATCATTGCCTCTTTCGAAAAAAATTCTATTTCGCTAACTTTTTTTTACGTTTGCAATATCCTCCCAGCTTACGCTGTTCCCAAGAAATATTCTGTCGCTTTGAAAAGCTTGATACTCCTCAAAAAGGCTTACGCTGATGAAGGGAGAGAAGGGAATCAATCGATATAAAAAGTTTTCCAACTGTACTTTTGCTCTCTGCTTTTTGGGAACTGGACTCTTACATCTCAAAATAAGCTGATCATTTAATTGAGAATATGTCTGATATTCCTCCATGTGATATCTGTCATAGCTTTCGATAAAATCACCTGTGCTAATGTGCTCTGATACATAAACCTGTATTTGCCTATTGGTTTTACTCGTCCCACTGTTGTGCCCGATATCAGTCCATATACAGCGAACTTTACAGTTCTTCCCAACAGTTTCCGTCCATAGCGTGATTACGAATATCCCCTACTGTGCACAAGAAATTCTAGGAAATCCAAACATCTTTCCTGTCAAGCAATACTATACGATTTCGTAGACTGATGCACATTGCTGAATGAATCGTGAATATCTCCATTATGTGATTACTAGATACTCTGCAATCTGTCAAACGAAACTCATTACTATTCAAACGAAATTCTGTTGAAATAACAGCCATATCCCCCAGCTTACGCTGTTCCCAAGAAATCTCCGCTTCTTCTCATACCTTCTTTCATCTTCCCCGCAAGAAAAGCACCGTGAGTCTCCAAAAGACGCTCACGATGCAATTCAGTGATATAATTTCTGCTCTGCTCCGGTTTCCCGACTGATTTCTAGCTTCGAATCCTCAGACAAACATTCTCTCTAGCATAGACTTCTTAATTTGGCGCAATTTTTCGAGCTTACGCTGATGAAGGGAGAGAAGGGAATCCAATCGTTTCAAATAGTTCCCTATCTTTCGCTGTTCTATGGGGTTTGGGAACGGAATCGGCATTTCAAAAAACACCTGGTCTTTAATTGAGAATCTATCTGCTCTTGCTCCGGAATCTCCGTTGAAGTTCATAAACTTGTGCCAATATCCGCTTTTGAAAAAGTATTCTAGGTAGGTTGCATTAATGTCATGCGGGCGAAACACCGTATAAAGCGGCGACATTACTCCGGTTTCCCCAAGTTTATTGCGATTTATCGGCCCAACTGGTGCTGACACAGAAATTCTAGGATTATACACAAAATCCTCATTGTGAACCACATAATATCCATTTAAACTGGATGCTTTTGCTATGTCATGGTCAAAAAAAACTCTCTGAGCGATTACTCCAAACTCTGCTGAATTTGTCAACGTCAGACTATATTGCATTCCAAAATTCTTTTCGCTAACTTTTTCTGCAATCTCTCCCAGCTTACGCTGTTCCCAATCGTCCGCAAATCCTGAAAACCGAATTTCCGGAACTTTTTCTCCGTTTTTCGGGAACATTTTTTCGAGCATCGCTTTTTTGAGAATTTTCAGCTTTTCAAGCTTACGCTGATGAAGGGAGAGAAGGGTATCTAAACATCGATATAAAAAGTATTTCCAACTGTACTTTTGCTCTGCTCTCTGAGACTGGACATCTAAATCTCAAATTAGCTGATTTCATTAAGCGAAATATGCTTTGATAGTTCCTCCATGTGATAATTCTGTCATAGCTTTCGAGATATCACCTGATTGCTAATGTGCCTGATACATAAACTCTGTGTTTGACTATCGGTTTTACTCTGTCCCATAGTCATGCACGAAATATCAGTCCATTTCCAGCAACTTTTGCAGTTCTTCCAACAGTTCCGTCCATGGTAATTAGAATATCCCCTATGTCCAGAATGTAGGAATCCAATATTTTCCTGTCCAGCAATGTTATACGATTTCGTACAGACTCATGCCCATTGCTGACTGAATCGTGAATATTTCCATTATGTAATTACTCAGATACTCTGCACTCTGCAGCGAAAAACTCATTGCACTCTTTAAACGGATTATTCCATGTTGAAATAACAGCCATTTCCCCCAGCTTACGCTGTTCCCAATCTTCCTCGAACCCCTTGAAGCGGATTCTCGGCACTCTTCTCTCAGCCATGGATATCCTCCCCGAGGAGTTTCCGGAGTTCCTCGATGCCCGCCATATCTGCCTCGGAGCCGGTCAGTTCGCCAAGCATGGCTGCGAGTTCGCGCTCGGTCTCCCGTATCTCGGCATCGAGCGCGCTCATCGTGACCGCATATTTCTTGGAAAGCGCCTCAATCTCCTTCGTGAATTGCCCGAGCAGTTCTTTCGGGAGTTCCTGAATGCCGGTTTCAATCGGCGCCGCCCACTTCTCGTGTAAGAGTGTCCGCACTTCTTCGTCCGTCAGCGCCTGTATCACGCGTCTGGTCTCCTCATGCAGCGCATCTTCCGCTTCTTTGATTTCTGTCTTCAGGCGCTTTTCCGCGGCACTTTTTGCATCCGCCTGTTTCAGCACCCGAATCAATTCCGCATTTGCCGCCTTATCTTCCTGCAGCTGCTTGACTACGACCTTGATATTTTTAAAGACAAAGGCATCGTTGGTCTCATTCAGCGCATCGGAAATCTGCTCTTTCTCATCCTCGCTGAGATTTTCGAGCAGCTCTTCATAGGCTCCCGGAATCTCCGCGAGTTCCTCCCGCTTTTCCTGTAACGCGTGTAATTTTTCCGGGAGGCAAACTTGTTGCACCAAGTCAAAGGGCAGCACATGTCCCTTCCAGCCTTCCTGCACTTCGGCGTCCTTGCCGTTCCGCTTTTTGATGACCATGTTCGGGTCTACCTGCCGCACGGCCTGCATGCCCTCGCTCTGAAGAATCTCGAGGTCCCCCGAAATCTCGGTAAAGTGGTGCGCAAAGAGCTCATACGCCCGGTAGGCATCGAGCAGCGGCAGCGCTTCAAAGCGCCGGAAAATATCGGCGGCGAGCGCCTCCTGCGCCTTCGGAATCGAGAGCTGCAGCGCATTGTCAATCAGCGCCTTATCCATCTCCGCGCCAAAGTCCGCGAAGGCTGCCTCGCTTGTTCGGAGAAACGCATTGACATCCCGATTGTCGTGAATGGTCTCTTTCACGTTTTCCGTCTTTAAGGACAGATAGCCATCCCCGGCAAAGAGTTCTCCTTTCAGCGAAGGGAATACCTGCCAGAACGCATCAAAATTCGAGAGTTCCTCGGCGGGGATACCGCCGAACATCGAGGCATAGATATCGTAACTTTCCGCGCGCTCCGATGAATCCACATAGCGCGGGATGTTCAGATTGTACCCGTTCTGTGCAATCTCTTCGCGGCTCACGCGGCGTGAATACTTCTCGGTGTCTTTCCGCTCCCGCACGGTATCGACAATGCGGCGTATATCCGATGCGCGAAGCCGGTTACTCTTGCCGTCTTTCTCAAAGCCCTTGGACGCATCGACAATCAACACATCAGTATTCTTTCGCTTTTGCCGCAACACGATGATGATGGTCGGGATACCTGTCCCAAAGAAAATGTTCGCAGGCAGACCGATAATCGCATCGATATGGTTCAGCTCAATTAACTTCCGGCGGATTTTTCCCTCCTCACCGCCGCGGAACAGCACGCCGTGCGGCAACACAATGGTCATCATGCCGTCCGGTTTCAGATGGTAGAGGTCGTGCAGCAAAAAGGCATAGTCTGCCTTTGCCTTGGGTGCAAGTCCGTAATCCGCATAGCGCGGATCGTTTTCCTTGCCGTCCGGCGACCAGCGCTGCGAATAGGGCGGATTCGAGACCACCGCATCCACATAGAGCGGCTCGTAGGTACCTGCGGGATCGCTCTCGTCAAGTAGGGCCAGTCGTCCTCGAGCGTATCGCCGTTGCGGGTGATGATGTTGTCGGGGAGGATACCGCGCATCACGAGGTTCATCCGCGTCAGGTTATAGGTATTCGACTTCAATTCCTGCGCATAGTATCGGATGGCATTCGCGTGCTCCAGATACTTTGCGGTCGTCTTGCCGATGTTGATTAACAGGCTGCCCGAACCGGAGGTCGGATCATAGATGCGGATTTCCTGCCGCCCGCGGAGATGCTCGGCAATCAGCTCCGACATGAGCAGTGAGACTTCATGCGGCGTATAGAATTCGCCTGCTTTCTTGCCTGCATTGGACGCAAACTTCTCCAAGAGATACTCATAGATAAAACCGAGCACATCGTAGTCCTGCCTGCCGTTCATCGGAATTTCGTCAATCAGATGAATCAGATCGCTCGCCGCCTTACTCTGCATCTTCGCATTTTCGCCGAGCTTCGAGAGTCCCACTTCGAGTGTCTGGAAAATCCCCTCAAAAACTTTTTTATGCGTCGGCGAAATCAGGCGGTTAAACGCAGAGAGTGCCACGCTCACATCGTCAATCGAAAAGTCCACGCCCTTCTGAATCCAGGTTGAGAACAGATTCTCGTAGGAAATAAAATAGCCGAGATTCTGCTGCAGGTTACTCTTGCCGGAATACGCATCAGGCGCTTTTTCGTTGACATATTCCCGAATATTTTCCGCTTCATAGCCGTTGCTGTGCAGCCACTTTTCCTCCTGCTCAGAGAGATATTTATAGAAAATAAAGCCCAGAATATAGTCCTTATATTCATTCGCCTCAATCTTGGAGCGCATCTGATTTGCCGACTCCCAGATTTTTGCGGCCAACTGCTGTTTGTTCATCCCCCACGCCTCCTCTGACAAATGTTTGACATTTGTACCAACATTATACGCGCGAAGTGAGCGTCTTTCTACCATCTCTCAGTCCCAGCGTAAGCTCTGCAGTATAAAAAAGGCAGCGACCTCACGGCCGCTGCCTTTTCTCTTTTCTCTATTACGAATTCTGCTTCTGCTTAATCATAGCGCGCTTCCGGAGGGTCGGATCCAGAATCTTCTTCCGGATGCGGAGGTTCTCCGGTGTGACCTCAAGGAGCTCATCCGTATCGATGAACTCGAGGCACTGCTCAAGGCTCATGACCTTCGGCGTGACGAGCTTCAGTGCGTCGTCCGAGCCGGATGCACGGGTGTTGGTGAGTTTCTTCGTCTTGCAGACATTGACCTCGACATCCTCGGACTTACCGCTCTGGCCGATGACCATACCGGCATAGACCTTGACACCGGCGCCGATGAAGAGCTGTCCTCTCTCCTGCGCCTGGAAGAGTCCGTAGGCAACCGCCTCGCCGCTCTCATAGGCGATGATAGAACCGGTCTTCCGGTAGAACATATCGCCCTTATAAGGACCGTAGCCCTCGAACTCGGTGTTCAGGATACCGTTGCCCTTCGTGTCGGTCAGGAACTCGCCGCGGTATCCGATCAGGCCGCGCGACGGGATATTGAACTCAAGGCGCGTAAAGTTGCCGTGAATCGGCGTCATACCGATCAGCTCGCCCTTTCTCGAGGTCAGCTTCTGGATGACCGCACCGGTAAACTCGTCCGGCACATCGACAAAGGCAATCTCCATCGGCTCCTGTTTCTTGTCGCGCTCGTCATAGTGATAGATGACCTCTGCCTTCGAGACCGCGAACTCAAAGCCCTCGCGGCGCATGTTCTCGATGAGCACAGAGAGGTGCAACTCACCGCGGCCGCTCACCTTGAAGCAGTCCGGCGTGAGCTCTTCGACGCGGAGCGAGACATCGGTATTCAGCTCGCGGAACAGACGGTCACGCAGATGGCGGGAGGTGATATACTGGCCCTCCTGACCGGCGAGTGGGCTGTCGTTGACCATGAAGTTCATCGAGATGGTCGGCTCGGAAATCTTCTGGAACGGAATCGACTCCGGGGACTCGGGGCTCGTGATGGTGTCGCCGATATGCAGGTCGGAGATGCCGGAAACCGCGACAATCGAGCCGAACTCTGCCTCCTTCACCTCGACACGATTTAAGCCCTCGTACTCGTAGAGCTTGCCGATCTTCACGCGGCGCAGCTTATCCGGCTCGTGGTGGTTCACAATCGCGACTTCCTGGTTCACACGAATCGAACCGTTGTCCACCTTGCCCACACCGATGCGGCCCACATACTCGTTGTAGTCGATCGTGCTGATCAGAATCTGGGTCGGCGCTTCCGGATCGCCCTCCGGCGCCGGAATGTGGTTGATGATGGCCTCAAACAGCGGCTTCATATCCGCATTGTCGCTGTCCATCGAGGTTCTTGCCCAGCCGCCGCGCGCCGACGCAAAGATGAACGGGCACTCGAGCTGCTGATCCGTCGCGTCGAGATCCATGAGGAGCTCCAGCACTTCGTCCACGACCTCGTCCGGACGCGCCTCCGGGCGGTCACACTTGTTCACACAGACGACGACATCGAGCGAGAGCTCCAGCGCCTTCTTTAACACAAAGCGGGTCTGCGGCATGGTGCCCTCGAACGCATCGACCACAAGGACCACGCCGTTCACCATCTTTAAGACACGCTCCACCTCGCCGCCGAAATCGGCGTGTCCCGGGGTATCGATGATGTTGATCTTGACGCCGTCATAATTCACCGCTGTATTCTTGGAGAGAATCGTGATGCCGCGCTCTCTCTCAATATCGTTGGAATCCATGACGCGATCCACAACCTCCTGATTGGCGCGGAACACGCCGCTCTGCCGCAACAGCTGGTCCACGAGCGTCGTCTTGCCGTGGTCAACGTGGGCGATGATTGCGACGTTTCTCACATCCGTTCTCGTACTTCTCATTGAAAAATTCCTCTCTCTTTCTGCCTGAGCATATCAAAACGCAGTGTTATATTTTACTATGCTTTGCGAGGTATGGCAAGCGTGGAAGCGAAAAGGGCGCGGAAATGCATTCATGTCACATCATTGCGTTTTTGTCATGAATACTATATATGTTTTGTGACTTGGGGGTGACGCTGCAAGAGAAACCTTCAGGCCTTTCATTAATGTTGAGGAAGAACCTTCTTTTCAGGCAAAACTTGTAGCGTGGCCTCCTCCTTATTCCTTGTTTCATGAATCGTTCCGCAGTGCGGTGACGGCCGTGTCTCTTCTGTGATGCGGAGTTTAAAATCACAGAGCGCATCCCCGTGCCCCAGGGTCCCGGTTCTCTCCCAGGAGAGCCTACTATGCATGTTCCCGTAGCAGATATCATCCGTGTCGCAAAGGCCTTTCACGAGCTCCGGGCAGCCGTAGCGCACACAGCTGTCTTGATACGGGCATTTCACCATGTCATGCTTGTCGGTCTTCGATAAAATCGGTTTTCGGTTAAGCCTGCTTCCGGCTACACGGTGTTTCAGCGCTGTCTCAAGAACAGTTCGGAACCAGTCTGTATAAGCCGGAATTTTCAATACCGTTCGTATCTAAGGTTGCCGCGCGCTCAACGAGCCTGCAGTAGTAACGGTCACAAACGGCAGCTCTCCGTATCGCATCCGCTAAGGCATGGAACAAGGCGATGGACGGATAAATGCGCTCCCGTTTCTGCCAGGAATATGCCCGGGGCTCGTCCTTATTTTCTTCGAGGAGCGCAGCATAGCGCCTCTCCGCATTCGTAAGGATTTCCCGCGCCTTTTCTTCGCCGTATTTCTCTTTTATTTGCGGAACCATATTGCGCAGATACTCAGGCTGCTTTGTCATATCGATTCCTTCTTTCGCTTGTTTTCTATCCTGTTTTTACCGAAACTCCTTCATCTGTTTCGACATTTTCTCATCTGCCAACAGATTTTTCACCAAATGTCAAACGCCCCCGTTTCCCTCCTCGCAATTTTGTCAATACCTCATAATCGCGTCTTTCATACAATTTATTCCATTTCTACCGTCACAGGGTTTAATGGGTATGCTATTCTTATGTCGCCACATGAAAATGTATGAATGTAATTTTACTGCCACTTTCTGAGATCTTTTTTCTCCATTGCAACCAACAGTACCTCATCTTTTTTCAGCTGCTCTTCGGGATTACCGAACCTCCATTTTTTTCCTTTTCCTTTCAGTGCAACCACATTCATCATGTATTTTTTCCGAAGTTGAAGTTCTATCAGCGTTTTGCCAATCCACTCTTCCCGCACATTTAGTTCTACCACATACAGGTTGTCGTCAATTTCCCAGAAATCCTTGAAAGAGGATGAAAGCAAAATTCTTGCCGACCGCATACCTCCCTCTCCCTCCGGATCAAGAATCTTATCCACACCGATTTTACGAAGAATCGAAGCTGTTCTGTCGGTCGATGCCTTTGCAACGATGAGAGGAACCCCCTGCTCCTTTGCAACCGCAACCGACATAATGGCTGCGGCGATATTTGTTCCCGTACATGAAACGACAATGTCCATATTCTTCAAGCCAAGCGCCACAACTTCTTCTTCGTTCTCCATGTTTGCCTGTACAACAGACGTGCATTTCCCCGAAAAATCATTCACTACCTTTTCATCACTGTCCACGGCCAGAACATCCGCACCCATAAGATATAAATTTTCAGCCAGACTTCTCCCGTATTTTCCGAGTCCCAGTACCGCTATCGATTTTTTCATCATTTTAATTCCCTTTACCCCACATGAAACATTCCCTTGGAATGCCTGATTGTATTGCCTGCTTTTACATCTCCCACAAAGAAACATGCCATCGAAATCGGTCCGATTCTACCGAGATACATCGATACAATGACCACAATTCTTCCGAGCGCGCCAAGCTTCGGTGTAAGCGCTCTTGACAATCCAACCGTACCGAGTGCGCTTGTAATCTCGTAGCAGGCATCCGTCAATCCGATATTCTCAACTGCCATCAAAAGCACGGTCATCATGAGTAAGACCGAAGCGCTGACCGCTACAATGGCTGCGGCCTTTCTCATCATCTCTGCCGATACGCTCCTATGAAAAATCACTGTCTCTTTTCTTCCGTTAATATAGGAATATGCATTCATGAAAACCAGAAAAGCAGTAACCGTCTTAACGCCGCCTGCGGTTCCTATCGGAGAGCCTCCGATAAACATTAAAACGTATCCTATCAAACAAGAAATCTCTGTCAGCTTTTCCTGCGGTACCGAAGCAAACCCCGCAGTTCTGAAGCTTACAGATTGAAACAAACTGTTGCAGAATTTGTCCCACAAATTCATATCTCCGATGGTTCCCGGATTGTTAAATTCTGCCGCCATGATTCCGACAGCACCGGTAATAATCAGTATTGCGGTGACAAGAAGTACCAATTTCGTATGCTCCGGAAACCGTTTCACCGTTGTGACCGGCCCCAAACGATGACGAAAACCCTGCTTGATGCCGTCGACTACATCAAACCACACAACAAAGCCGATTCCGCCCAGAATAATGAGTAGCATGGTGGTAAACATGAGGAAAGGCGAATCCCTGAACTCCATCATACTGTTTGGGCCTGTGACATCCATCCCCGCATTACAAAATGCAGAAACAGACTGAAAACAAGCTGCCCACAAACCTTTCAAAATACCGTACCTCGGTATAAACCTGCTTGCATAGAATAAGGCGCCCATACCTTCAAGCAAAAAAGTCCCTTTAAATATTCGCAACAGGAATGCCAAATGTCCCCTATTTCGCTCAATATTCAGCGCACCACCCAGCAGTTTCCGATCTCCGAGCGTAAATTTCTTTTTCCCCATCAACATAAACAACGCCCCGACCGCAACGACACCGAGTCCTCCGATTTGTATCAGCAACAGAATGACCATCTGCCCGAAAAGGCTCCAATGCGCATATGTGTCCACAACCACAAGCCCCGTCACACACACAGATGTCGTTGCCGTAAACAGCGCTGTCAAAATCCCTGTACTCTCTCCCTCCGCTGTCGCAAACGGAAGCATCAACAGAAGCGTTCCCAAGATAATGGCTAACAGAAAACTCAAGGGAATCAAGCGTTCAGGTGCGATTCTCATTTGCCTGCGTTTTATCAATTTTTTTATCATAGACTCTCTCTTTTTAACATTCATCTTATGAAACAACTACTGACAACCCATCCTTATTATACGCACACCTTCCTTCCCTGTCACTGTCTTCACTCCACAGAAGCCTTTCCACATTTCTCCCTTTCGCTTTCCCGGATATAGAAGAGAGAGGCTCCCGCCTCTCTCTTTTCTCTTTATACCGCGCTCAGCGCACGGTCTTAACCAGCTCCGACAGTTCTTCCTCGGTCATCGGATTTGCCTGTGCCTCGGCGGAATACGAATAGCCGTCTCTCGTCCATGTCGCGAGAAACCAGCGCCCGTTTTCACCGCGAAGCGTGACATTTATGCCGTCAACGCGCTTTTCTGTCGTTTCCGCATACTCGTTAACATCTCCGCTCGGGTCGGTCTCCCCCTTCTCTTTCCGGAGCTCGTAACCGATTTCTCCGTCTTCTTCGCGCATGTAAGCAACACTGATAACTTCGCGATTGAGGACGCGAATCACCTCTCTGGTATAGGGGGATTCGGGCTCCGGTAACACGAGGCCGAAGCCGGTCAGCGCCTCTGCCTCTTCGATACTCGAGACTTCCTGCCAGGGGTTACCGGTCTGCATGACAGCGCCGCTTTGTTCTGTCCCGGCTCGGTACCGAAGATACTGCGGCACCGCTATGAGCAGCACGAGGCAGGCCGCCGCCCCCGCTTCTCCGCGTGCATGGCATCGTAGCGGTCCAACGCATAGAGCGCAACAATCGCCCGGTCTTCCATGTGCCACCTTTACTTCTTCTGTTCTTCGGTTGCGGACGGAAGTTCCGTGCCGAGCTCCAGTTTTTCTGTATCCAGCACCTCGGCGCTGCCATCCGCCTTCTTCTGCACGGTCAGCAGGCAAAAGCTTCTGTCGGCATTCGGGACGGCTCTGTTGCCGCAGAGAAGCGTATAGCTGTTCTCCGGCTCGCCCGCGCCGCCGATGTACGCAATCGGTTCGTAGACGCTGCCCACCTTGCCGGTGAGCGCTGCCTCAAACACCTCCTGTACTGCGGGATTTGCCTGCGGGGCACTGTCGCCGCTGTTATACTTCCACTCCGCCGTCATTCCGGCCGCCGCGGCGGGCAGCAACTCTCTGGTCCCGCGGAGTTCTGCCTTGCCGTCCAAATCCTCATAGACATTCACCAGGAGATACGCGGAGGTTGCATCCGGCACCACCGCCGTGCCCTTGCAGAAATACGCGTAATTCGTCCCTGCGACCGGCTGCGAGCCCAGCACGGCAAGCACCTCGTACTTGTAGCCTGTCATCCCCTCCACAGCCGCAGTAAAGGCCTTCATCGCGTCGGCATTATCTTCCGGCAAAAGGCTCCCCTGGTTGGCGCTCCAGCCGCCCGTCAGGATATCATCACTCTCTCTCGTCTCCGTTTCCGCACTGCTCTCCGCAGCCGCGGCCGTGCTCGCCTGTGCCTTTCCCTGTCCGCAAGCTGCGAGCATCACGCTCAACATAAGCGCCGCCGTCATCAGTCTCTTCTTCATCTCTATCGCATCCTTTCTTGCTTTTCCCGCAGGACTTTTCCTGTTCTCACCCTATCAGACGGTTTCCGTCTCTCCAAGGTCACAGTTTCTCAGATTTTTTTTATTTTGCCCAGTCTTTTTTCTTCTTCCGGAACAAGCCGCGAAAACAAAACGGATGTCACCTCCCGCGAAAAGGGCGGTGACATCCGTTCGTGCAGCAAAACAACCGATTTCTCGGTTCCTGTATCAGCTTGTCTTTTTCTTCCGCGGTGTGACCTTCGGCGCTTTCTTTTTCGGCGCTGCGGTGCTCTCCTTCGCTTTCTTCGGTTGCACCTTGCCGCTGCCCTTCTTATCCTCCGCCGTGCTCTCATCCGTCTTCTTCGTGTCGCCCGGTTTCAGACCCGGAATGCCGATTTCATCGTCCGGCGTGAGCGTGCGGGACGGCGGGAAGATGACAGCGGATGTGTGAATATTACAGCGTCTCTGCGGCGTCAGGCGGGAATCATCCGTCTCGACCTCCGAATCCGGCACCACCATCACGACGCGGCTCGTGGTCGGGCAGTACGGCGTCGGCAATAGCCCTGTGACAGCGCAGACCGACATGGTCGTGTGCTTGTCGCACATCTCGGTCGGAATGGTGCCGCGCGCAAAGAATTCGGTGTAGACCGCATCGCCGCGCGGGTCGTTGCTGCAGACGCCCTTGACCGGGAGTTTGCCGGACTTCCGGCAGATGTCGGCGGTCACAATGCTGTCCGGCATCACAAAGCCCGGATCCGGCTTGCCCTGATGCACCTGCTCCATAATCTTCCGCCAGATGTCCTTGTGGAAGGAGTTGCCGCCGTTGCCGTCCGTGAGCGGCTGGTTGTCGTCGCAACCGCCCCAGATGCCCGCCGTATAGTAGGGCGTGAAGCCCACAAACCAGACATCCACGTTGTTGCTCGTGGTGCCGGACTTGCCCGCGCTGCTCATGTTCGAGGGCTTAGCGCGCGTGCTCGTCGTATTGACATTGATGCCGCTGCTCGCAAATTTGCGGTTCGGCAGCATGGACTGCTGCAGCGCATCCGTCAGCAGAAAAGCGGTCGAGTCCTTGATCACGCGGTGCTGCTCCGGGTTATTCTCAAGGAGCACTTTGCCGTTGTGATCCAGAATTTGGTGTAGAACACCGGCTTCGTGTAGACACCCTGGTTTGCGATTGCCGCAAAGGCCGCCGTGAGCTCCAGGTTGTTGACGCCCTTGGTCAGGCCGCCGAGCGCCATGGCCGGGTTATAGTCCGAGTCCGTGAGGCTCGTGATGCCGAACTTCTTGCTGTACTCCGCGCCGAGCTGCGGGCTCACGGTTTCCATGAGGCAGCGCACCGCGACAATGTTCATCGAGTACATAATGCCGTCGCGGATGCTGGACCAGCCGAGATAGTTGTCGTCGCCGTACCAGTTCCGGAACTGCTTGCCGTTTGCCTCGTAGGGACCGTCGTAGTAGACGGAGCCGAGCGTCTGCCCGCAGGCATCGATGGCCGGCGCAAACGCGGACAAGACCTTGAAGGTCGAACCCGGCTGCCGGTAGGAATCCGTCGCGCGGTTTAAGGAGAGCGAGACGGTCTTCTCGCCGCGGCCGCCCGAGAGCGCCTTTACCTGTCCCGTGCTCTGCTCCATCAGCACAAACGAATCCTGCGGCTCGAGGATGATGTGCAGGCTCTCACCGACAATCTGATCCTCGGCGGGATTCACGACGCTCGCCCGGAAAGCCTCGGCATCTGCCTTCGCCTCGGCATCCGTCCGGTACAGACCGTCAAAGTCTTTCCCCTTCTTGGCGAGCACGTTGCGCTCGCTGTAATTCTGCACCTCACCGTTTGCGCGCTTCACCGAGAGGCGGTATTCGAGCGCGTACTTGGTGACCGCATAGTTCGCGGGGTTGTTGATCTCACCGTCCACAATCGCCTGCAGCGCAGGATCCTGGGTCGTGTAAATCGAGAGACCGCCGCTGTAGAGGAGGTTATGCGCCTGCGTGTCGGTATAGCCGAACTTGTCCTTCAGATCCTGCTGCACCTGGCTCACAAGTTCGTCGGTGAAAGTAGCTGTAGGTGTGGGTCGCCTTCTCCTTGGAAACCAGGTCGGCGTTCTCAATGCGGTCGTAGACATTGTCCGCGAGTGCCGCCTCCTGCTCCTCCTTGGTGATGTAGCCCTGCCGCAACATATAGCGGAGTATCACCTTCGCTTCTCCTCGTTTGCCTGCCGCCCCGTGATGGGGTTTAAGCGCGAGGGGTTCTGGGTGATGCCCGCGAGCACGGTGCACTCCGAGAGCGTCAAATCCTTGACCTCTTTGTTGAAGTAGCGGCGCGAAGCCACTTTTACGCCGAGCGCATTGCTGCCGAGATTGATGGTATTCAGGTAGTTCGTCAGGATAACTTCCTTACTCATGATGCGCTCGAGCTTTCATCGCAAGGTACTGCTCCTGAATTTTTCGGGTCAGCTTTCTCGCCGAAACTCTTTCTCCCGGCCGCCGTTGAAAGAGATTGTTTTTGATGAGCTGCTGGGTGATGGTCGAGCCGCCGCCCGAACTCGAAGTCCCGCGAATCACACCGACAACTGCGCGCATAATGGAGCGCGTGTCGACGCCGTTGTGTTGCCAGAACCTCTCGTCCTCAATCGCGACAAAGGCGTTGATCAGGTTCTTCGGCAATTCCTCATAGGTCGCCTCTTCGCGGTTCGAGCCCGCCATGACCAGGGTCTCCACCTGATTTCCGGTCGCATCGTAGACCGAAGTTGCAAAGCCCATCGGGGCAATGCTGTCCGGCTTGAGCTCCGGCGCCGAGTCCACAATGCCGCGAATCGCGCCGAGCACAAAGGACACCGCGATTGCGGCAACCAAGAGCAACAGCATGAGAACCACGCGGACTGCCGTGAGAGAGATCAGATTTTTCAGTTTGCTCCGGTGCGCGTCCCTGTCCTGCAGCGCGCGCTCCACGGAATTTCTTCCAAAATCCACTGCGCACTCCTTTGAAAAAATTTTGAGAGTTCACTCTAGTATAGCATGAGTCACCCCCGAACTCCAGCAATCCCCCGCCGCTGTCCCGCAGGGCCTTTGCCGCTCTCCTTGCATTTTGGCTGTCCGCAATGCTATGCTAAGATTTCAGTGAAAAATTTCTGTCCTATCTACCTAAGACAGAACAAGGAGGTCCTTCATGCCCGAGTGCCGGTATACCCTACTGAAGAGCGGCAGAGCCGAACTGGAAGAAAAGAAATCGCGCTTCCTGGCGCAGAGTTTCTTTGTGCGGAGCGAGGCAGAGGTCGCGGAAATCCTGGCTGCCGTCCGGAAAGAACACTACGACGCCCGGCATGTCTGCTCGGCCTATGTGCTCTTTGGCAATCCGCCGCTTGAAAAATCCTCCGACGACGGCGAACCCGCAAAGACCGCGGGGCTCCCGATGTTAGACCTGCTCCGCGCGGCTTCGCTCTGCAATACACTCGTCACGGTGACCCGCTACTTCGGTGGCATCAAACTCGGCACCGGCGGCCTGGTCCGCGCCTATACGGCGGCGGCCAAAGGCGCGCTTGAACAGGCGGTCATCGCGGAATTGCTGCCTGCCGTGCGACTCTCCCTGACCGTCGACTACGGTCTCTACGGAAAAGTGTCACGCCTCGCCGAGGACTGTGCGGGCACTGTGCTCTCCCTCGACTTTCTCGCGGAAGTGTCCCTCTGCCTCCTCTTTCGGGCCGAGGACAGCGCGCGCTTTCTCGCCGCGCTGACCGAGCTATCGGGCGGCAGCCTGACACCCGACAGCGCAGAAACCCTGACCTGTGTCGAGCGGGACGGAAAGCTCACGCCCATACAGCTTAGCGCCTGCTGAAAACACGCACCCGCAAGCAAAGACCCGAACCCTCCGAAGGGTTCGGGTCTTTTATTCTTTTTGTTCTTTTTCTCTGTTTGTTCTTTACACAGCGTTTTACTGCGTCTTTCTCGCTCTCCGCCTGTCTCGCGAGTTCTGTGCCCGGGAAGCGCGATATGACTTCCGCAAAAAAGGTATTCGCGTTCTCCGTGTCTCCGAGCGCCTTATAGGCCATGGCCTTCCGGAAGAGCGCCGGCTCGTAATTCTGATTGATCGCGAGCGACTTGTCGTAGAGATCGATGGCCGCCCGGTAATTGCCCGCCTGGAACTGCACTTCGGCGCGGCTGTAGAGGCTTAAGTACCCCTCGCTGTTCAATTTTCCGGCGACCGACTGATAAATCTGCTGCACCGAGACGCCGCTGCCGTCGTCGATGTCGGTGAGCTGAGACACATCGAGGGTCGCGTAGAGCTCGGCCGCATGCGCGTAGTCGTTGTTCCGGAAGTCGTTCAAAATGCCCGCGAGCTTCTGGTACTGCGAGAGCTTGCTGTTTTCGCCCTCTGTCAGCATGTCGACCTGACTCTGGAGCGCACTCTTCTCCTCCTCCGCGCTGCTGTGGTTCACCTCAATGTCGCGAAGCGCGCTGTTTGCGGAGGCGAGCTTCCGGTCCATCTCCCGGAGCTCGGCGTTATGACTCGAATTCAGCTCGGCCCGCTTGGTCGGCATATAGAGAAAAATCACCGCCGCCGCGCCGATTAAAAGACCGATGGCAATGTTCAGGCCGGTCTGCCAGCCCGTGCTCTCGCGGTATGTCGAGGGAATCAGAACCTCGTCGTCCGACATCTCCCGGTGCGAATAGGTTCTGGAGCCGTTGTCGATTTCCTCTCTGGGCTTATCCTGCTTTTTCTGGATGCGCCGCTTCTCCTGCTCGGCGGCATCCGCATAGCGCACCGCCGTCTGGTTCATGCGGTCGGTTTTCCGCACCAGTTTGAGATAGTGATCCGCCCGCTTATAATCGCCCGCCTCGATATAGAGGAGCGAGAGCAGGAGCCCCGCCCGCACATAGTTCGGATGCTGGGCGACGATACCGGCGAGCTGATGAATCGCCGTGTCGTAATTGCCGTTTTTCGCCGCCTCAAGCGCCACATTGTAGCGCTCAATCATCTTCGAGAACGAAGCGAGCTGCCCGCCGCGCCGTCTGACATCGTCGAGATAAAAGACCGCGCGGTTGTTTTCGGTCCGGAGGTCAATGCTGATGACCCACTGCACGAGCGCATCGCCGACCTCTCCCATCTCATAGAAAATGAGTCCCAGGAGATTTCTGGCATCCGTCAGATCTTTGTTGAGCTCCAGGGCGCGCTTTAAGTACGGCACCGCCCCGGATAAATCCCTCTGTCTCGCGAGCTGCAGGCCGCGATTGTAGCAGCTGTTGGCCGCCCGAACGCTGCGCTCCAGTACATTCATGCTTCTGTCTCTCCGCTCCGCTTTAAGAGCTCCATCAAATATCCTTCATATCCGTGAGATCGCTCCGCACAATCGCATCTTCCACCGCCGAAATCTCAAGGCTCGAGCGATAGTTCCGGATCTCCTCGTCAAAATTAATCATTTGCTTTCCTCCGCCAAAATTTCACCTGCCAGATAGAGCGAGCCCGCGATGAATAAAATCGCATCCTCCGCCTGCTCCCCTCTCGCCTGCCGGAGGGCTTCCCCGACACTCTCGTAGGTCTTCACCGTGGTCGCCCCTGCATTGCGGTAGATGTCCGCGAGTGCGTGCACTTCCGTTCCGCGCGAAGTGTGAAGCGGCGCGAGATAAATGCAGGCCGGATGCAGGACTTTCACAAAGGTCTCCGCAATCGCAGCGAGCTCCTTGTCCTGCACGGACGAAGTCAACAGGAGCGGCTTCTTGCCGCGCTTTGCCGCAAGCGCTGCCCCGGCCTCCGCCATCCGCAGCACGCCGTCCGCATTGTGCGCGCCGTCCAGAAACACATCGGGATGTATTTCCTGCATGCGGGCCGTCCAGACCGTCGCGCGAACAGCCTCCGGAAAGGAGACGGCCGTCGTACGCCGCCGCGCGTCCCCTGTCTCTCCTTCCGAAAAGACCTGAAACGCCTTCGCGGCGAGTGCCGCATTTTCCCGCTGATACGGAGCCGGCAGAAAAGCAAAGCGCGTGTCCGCGGGGTCAGGCGCGACCGGATAGGCGGGTGCCTGCATCTCCCGCGCCTTCGCCGCAATGATGTCAGCGACCGAAGGCACGGCGTCCAAATAGACCACCGGAACGCCTTTCTTAATGATGCCCGCCTTTTCCGCCGCAATTTTCTCGACCGTGTCGCCGAGATACTGCATGTGATCCAGGCTTATGCTGGTCAGCACGGTGAGGCAGGGCGCGCAGCTGTTGGTCGCGTCGAGCCTTCCGCCGAGTCCGGTCTCAAGCACGACAACTTCGCAACCCGCCTCTCGGAAGAGCAGCATGGCCATGTAGTAGAGATACTCAAAGTAGGCGGGAAAGTTCCGGCCGGCCCGTACCTCTGCCTCCCCTTGGCGCTTCACCGTCTCCGCGGCTGCCCGAAAGGCTTCCGAAGAGACCATCTTCCCGTCGATTAAGATGCGCTCTCGTATATCCACGAGATGCGGCGAGACAAAGGTGCCGACACGGTATCCCGCGCGGCGCAGTGCCTCCGTCAGATAGGCGCAGACAGAACCCTTGCCGTTGGTCCCCGCGACATGAATGACCCGGAACGCGCGGTCCGGCGCGCCGAGCGCATCTAAAAATGCCCTGACTTCCGGTACGGAAGTCTTCTTCTCGCCCCACATGGGCAAATCATCGGGGCAACGCCTCTCTTCCGCCATCGTTTTCCCTCGTTATGCGCCGAGCATCTTTCTCTGCTCGCGCACTTTTTCCAGCATTTCCTCGTATTTTTTCCGCTTCTCCTGCTCGGCAGCGACCTTGTCGGCCGGTGCCTTCGCGAGGAACTTTTCGTTCCGGAGCATACCGTCCGCACGGGCAATCTCGCTCTCGAGCCGCGCCTCTTCCTTCGCGAGGCGCTCCTTCTCCTTCTCGACATCGACGAGATCCGCAAACGGAATGTAAATCATAGCGCCCGGGATAACGGCCGAGACCGCATCCTCCCGAATGCCGGTCTTGTCCTTCTGAAGCTTTACCTCCGAAGCGCGACCGAGTACGCGGAAGAAATCCTCCGCGCGGCGGAAGCTATCGAGCACCACCTCGTCCTCGGAGACCACAAAGACCTCCGCCTGTTGTCCCGGCGCAACGTTCATCGACGTGCGGATGCGGCGGATTTCACGGACCGCGTCTTTGACGCGCTCCACCTCGGCCGCATCCTCTGGGAACACGAAACGCGCTTCTTCGACCGGCCAGGGCGAAACCATGATGCTGTCCTCTTCGTTGAGGCTTAAGAACACTTCCTCGGTGATGAAAGGCATAAACGGATGCAACAGCTTCAGCGCGCGGCTTAAGACCTCGCGGAGCGTCCAGAGCGCCGCCTCGCGGGTCGGATCCTCCTTGTTCCAGAGGCGCGGCTTCACCATCTCGATGTACCAGTCGCAGAACTCCTCCCAGATAAAGTCATAGACCTTCTGGAGGGCAATGCCGAGCTCGAACTTCTCGAGGTTCTCGGTAACTTCTCCGGTGAGACGGTTCAGCTGATGCAGCACCCAGCGGTCCTGCGGAAGAAGCGCCGATGCCGCGGGCTCCGCCGGCATGGTCTCGCCGAGATTCATCTCGATAAAGCGCGCCGCATTCCAAATCTTATTCGCAAAGTTTCGCGCGGCTTCCACTCTCTCTCCCAGTAGAAGCGCATGTCGTTGCCCGGCGCATTGCCGGTCATCAGCGTGAGGCGCAGTGCGTCCGCGCCGTAGCGGTCAATGACTTCGAGCGGATCGATGCCGTTGCCGAGCGACTTGGACATCTTTCTGCCCTCCGCATCGCGCACCAGTCCGTGAATCAACACTGTGTGGAACGGCAGCTTGCCGGTCTGTTCGATGCCGGAGAAGACCATGCGGATGACCCAGAAGAAGATGATGTCATAGCCGGTCACGAGCACATCGGTCGGGTAGAAGTAGCGATACTCCGGCGTATCCCTCGGCCAGCCGAGGGTCGAGAACGGCCAGAGTGCCGAACTGAACCAGGTGTCGAGCGTATCCTCTTCCTGACGGAAGCTGTGGCCGCCGCAGTGCGGGCAGGTATGCGGCATCTCGCGCGCCACGACCACTTCGCCGCACTTGTCGCAGTAATAAGCCGGAATCCGGTGACCCCACCAGAGCTGGCGGGAGATGCACCAGTCGTGAATGCCCTCGAGCCAGTTTAAGTAAGTCTTGCCGTAGCTCTCCGGCACAAACTTGAGCTCGCCGCTCTTCAGCGCCGCAATCGCCGGCTTTGCCATCTCCTCCATCTTCACAAACCACTGGGGCTTGATCATGGGCTCGATAACGGTCTTGCAGCGGTCGTGCACGCCGACCGCATGGCTGTGCGGCACAACCTTCACGAGGAGACCCGCTGCCTCGAGGTCCTTGACCATCGCTTTCCGCGCCTCGTAGCGGTCCATCCCGTCGTAGGGCGAACCCGGGCAGCGAATCGTCGCATCGTCGTTTAAAATTGTGATTTCCGGCAGGTTGTGGCGCTTGCCGACCTCAAAGTCGTTCGGGTCGTGCGCCGGCGTGATCTTCACGCAGCCGGTTCCGAATTCGGGATCCACATAGCTGTCCGCGATGACCGGAATCTCGCGGTCCGTGAGCGGAAGCTTTAACATCTTACCGACCAGCGCCGTGTAGCGCGCATCGTCCGGATTCACCGCAACAGCGGTATCGCCGAGCAGGGTCTCCGGTCTCGTGGTCGCAATCTCGACAAAGGCGCCGTCTTCGCCGACAATCGGATACTTGATATGCCAGAAGAAGCCGTCCTTGTCGACATGCTCGACTTCCGCGTCGGAAATCGTGGTCTGACAGACCGGGCACCAGTTGATGATGCGGCTGCCGCGGTAGATGTAGCCCTTCTCATAGAGGCGCAGGAAGACCTCCTTCACCGCCTCCGAGCAGCCCTCGTCCATCGTAAAGCGCTCTCTGTCCCAGTCCGCGGAGGAGCCGAGTTTCTTTAACTGGTTTGATGATGCGGTTGCCGTATTCATCCTTCCACGCCCAGCACTCCTCGAGGAACTTCTCTCTGCCGAGCTGTTCCTTATCTCTGCCCTCTTTTTTGAGCTTTTCGATGACCTTGACTTCGGTCGCGATGGCTGCGTGATCCGTGCCCGGCTGCCAGAGGGCGGAATAGCCCTGCATTCTCCGGAAGCGAATCAGGATGTCCTGCATCGTATTGTCGAGCGCATGGCCCATGTGCAGCTGTCCCGTGATATTCGGCGGCGGCATGACAATGCAGAACGCCTTCTTCTTTTCATCCACCTCGGCGTGGAAATAGCCGCGGTCCATCCATCTCTGATACAGCTTATCCTCAATCTCCGAGGGCGTATAAGTCTTCGGCAGTATTTTCATATTCAGTCCTCTCTGCGTTTGTCTCGTCCGGGCCGGTCTTTAGACCATGCTCCGGTATTCTTCCCGCCACTGCGCAATGATTTTTTCTTCGCGCGCACGGCGCTTTGTCTCATCCTGTTCGGCAAAAATGTCTGCGACTTCTTTTGCCTCTCTGCCCGTTGCGCCGCGCGTTGTCACTTCGCGCAGCTGTTCCTCCCAACGCGCTTTCTCGCTGTCCCGCATCTCCGGCAGTTCCCGCCGGAAACGCGCTTTCAGTGTCTCGTCCGTCTCGGTCTCCGCGAGGAAATACATGCGCTTTATGGTATTTCTGTCCCGCCCGAGCGCATAGGCCTCCTGAAAACAGTCGAACGCGCGCTCCGAGAGAAAAAGATTCGCGAGCGCCGCGCCCTCGCGGTCCAGAAGGCGACTCTTCGAGGCGCGGTCCAGCTTATCGTCCGCAAGCGCCCTCTCGTAGGCGCCGACCGCCTTCCCGTATTTCCGGAGCGCGAAAAAGAGATCGCCCCGCTTTAACTCGGCTCTCTCCCTGGGAAGCGCGAGATATTCCTTCGCGTCCTGCAAAAACATGCTCTGCTGTCTCGGGCTCGCATAGCCGCTTCGCGCGAGAAAACGCGCGAGTACCTCTTCGCTCCGCGCATTCTCGCCCCGGTAGCTCCGGAGTTCCCGCGCGAGCGCGGGCTGCAACGCGCCCCGCTCCACAAAGGCAAAAAATGCCTCTCCGACAAAACCCTCGAGAAACAGCGGCGGATATTTGAGAATCAGATAAGAGAGCTCTTCCGCGGTCTCCGCATGAATGCCCAGATTCTCGAGATAGAGCCTCTCTCTCGGATTGTTCCTGCCAACCAGTATTACTCCCACAGTTCCACCTCCTGCGCGAGCACCTCGCCGCCCGGCGGATAAATCTCTCCGAAACCCGGCGTCGCGAAGCTTCAGCGAAACGGTGCGCTCATCCCCGAAACGGAATGCGCAATCGACATAACAGCTCTTCTCCTCCCGCTCCGGCAAAAAGCCAAGCGGCACGCTGAGGGTCTGCGCCGCGCCGCGCGGACCGGCGCCGACTGTGAGCAACAGCTCTTTTCTGTCTTCGGGGCAGCAGCCGAAAGCTGCCGCCCGCCGTGAGCAGTGATTCGCCCGCCTCGACGAGCACCAGCTCCCGCTCTTCGCCGTACTGTTTCACCGGAAGCGAAATCTGCGCGGCCGCCCGGCCCGGCACAGATCAGACGCGGCGCTATGCCGCTGTTCTCCGAAAGACGGCAGGCCTCGACCGCGCCGCGCGAAAACAGTTCCTTCTCCTGGTACAGCTTCCGCTGTCCCTTGCAGATGGCACGCTGAAAGCCCTCCGACCAGCTCATGCGGTTAAAGCCCTCGCCGGTCAGAATCACACTTGCGAAATGGCGATTCCGGAGAAGCCGCTCGGCACTGACCGTCAGCACCTGATCGGCCATGCGCTCTCCCTGCGGCGTCGAGAGCATGCGAAGCGTAAAGGCATCGCGAAGCTTTCGCTGTTCCGCATAGAGACAGCTTCTTCCCTTTTCTTTCTTTTCACGCGCCATATAAAAACAGAGCGACTTCTCCGCGAGATCAAAGAGTCCCACCTCGCCCGCGGCGAGCAGGGCCGGTTCCGCCGAGAGGAAGGCGAGAAAGCTCTCCTCGCGACTTACGAGACGCGTTCTCTCCGCCGGAAAGCCGAACTGCGGCAACAGCGCCGCGAGCTCCCGCACAAACGCGAGCCGGTAATCCGGCAACACAATGACCGTGCGGAGTTCCTCCGCTTTTTCGTCTCCGAGCACCTGCTTCCGCGCGAGCTTTAAAAACCGCGCCAGCAGTTCCACAGCGCGGTATTCGGTATCCTCCGCCACCAGAAGCCCGTCCCGCTCGCTCTCGGCGAGCAGCCCCTGTACCATGCTGCCCCGTCCCGCGAGCGCCTTTTCATAGGCCTCCGCATCGATGTACCAGCGGTCTTCCCGCTTGTCGCGGCAGAGCTCCGTGCGGAGCGAGAGCTTTTGTTCCCGCCCGTCGGAAACAAACAGGAGGTTCGCATCCGTGTTCGAGAGATCAATTCCCAGATACTGCATCGACCTCGGCTCCTCTCTGCGTCATCAGAGACGCCATACTGTCCGCCCCGAAGGAGAAGAGCTCGCTTCTCGCCTCGCGCGCAGCGGCATAGGCAGAGAGCTCTGCCTTAAGTTCCTCTTCCGCGCCGCCGAGCAACTCGCCGAAGCGGTTCAGCCGGGCATAGGCGCTGCCGCGCGAAATGCGCTCCGTGCTCTCGCGGAGCACCGTGCGCCGCACAACCTCGCCGCTCTCGGCGCCGAGAACGCGGTACTCCTCGGTCTCGCCCGAAAAGAGCACACTGCTCCTGAGGTAAATTCTGCCGAAGAGCTCCGTGCAGTCCGCGCGGCGAAAAGCCGTCTCGCCGGGCAGCACGCGGCTCTCCACAATGTAGCGTTTGCCTTCCTCTCCCCGGAACGAAAAGAGGGATCTCTCGAGCAGCGCATCCGGCAGCCGTACCTTTCCGGCGAGCTGTTTGCTCTCCGGCAGGAAAATATCCTGCTCGGAAAGCATCTGTAAAAAGCGTTCGGCCAGCGTTTTTTCCCGCGCGCCGAGCGCATCGAGCGACACATAATAGTGCAGCAGCGCACAGGCATAAAGACGCGGCACTTTGGTCATCTGTTCCGCGTAATCCTCCATGGCCCGCGCCTGATCGGGCGTGAGCGGGATGTCCGAGAGCAGATATTCGCCCGCGCAAACCGTGAAATACGCCTCCGCGAGTTCTCGTTCCACAGCGCCCTGCTGTTCGCAGCAGGCAAAGACCCAGCGAATCTCGCTGCGGTCGCCGAGGAAAAGCTGGCCCGCGAGTACGCGCGTCGGCAAATCCGCGGGCTCTGCGCCCTGCTCTGTCACGGCGTGCAAGAGGGAGCGCATCTCGCCGATGCCGCCGTTATAGTGCGCCGCGAGATATCCGAGGATCGCCAGGTCGGCTTTTTCCGGCGCGGAAATACCGCGAGCGCCAGTTTGCGGAACAACTCGTCCGACGGCGCCTTGTCCGCCTGCACAAGGTAAGAGACCAGTCTTGCCAGTGCATCCGGTTCCACCTCCCGCGGCAGATATTCCTGCAGAAGCTCATAGGCCTCCCTGCCACTTTTTCCCGCTGCACCAGCAGCGAAAAAAATCTCGGCCCGCTCTTTCTCGGTAAAATCCGCCTTGTCGCTGCGCTGCAGATAGCCCTCGCAGCGCGACTTATTCGCGAGCAGCGCCGCGCGTATCCGGCCCTTGCAGTTCTCGGCGAGCGGCATATGTTCGAGGCCGAAGCGCAGCGTGCGCACGCCCTCGTCGTCTAAGTTTTCGTTTGCCTCGCTTGCGCGCTGCAGGAGTTCGTCGAGCTTCCGCAGCAACACGGCGGGCTGTTCCGGCTGAAGTGCCTCGCACTGCGCGAGATACTGCGGCAAATCAAAGAGCGCTTTCCGCTCCAGCCCCTTTCGGCGCGCGGCGATTGCCCGCGCTGTCCTCGGTGAGGAGCAGCGCCTGCGGCGAATATATCGGCAAATAGGCCTCACCCGCCAGGAAGTCCGCCGTCTCCTCTTCTTCGAGTTCCGGATAGACCGCAACGAGGCGGCGATCCTCCGCCCGCGGCGCTGCGACATACTGTGTCTGCAGGATGCGCGGCAGCACAGCGGCGAGTTTTTCATCTATCATGCCGTTCCAGAGCAGCGCCTCATAAATCGGCGCGAGACTCCGGCTCACCTCACCGGCGAGCAGCTTCCGAAGTCCGAAGTCCTCAATCTCGCGGCGATATTCCCGCCAGATTTCCGGCTCTTCGAGTCGGCGCTCACAGACTTTGCGGTAGAGCTTTACCAGGCTCTCCTCGCCGAGCGTATTGTCAAATAAAAAGTATAAGAGCAGCTCGTGCGGCAGCGGTTCCGCCGCATCCTCCGGCATACTCGCAAGCAACGCCTCATAGAGTCCCGGAATCCGGAGATCCCGGCGCACTGCCTCGCAGTACCAGCCATAGGCAGTGCGATCCGTTGCCCTGCGCCGCAGCGCACTGCGCACAAAGACTTCGAGTAACTCCCGCTGCGGCAGTTTTTCATAGACCGCGCGCAACACGCGGAGTGTCTCGCCGGGCTGCTGCGCCGTCGTCTCGGTTGCAAGGGTTGCAACCCGCCGCGCAACAGCCTTGGTCATCGCCTGCTCCCGGAGGAGAAAGCGAAGCGCCGCGAGCGAAACCGGCGTGAGGTCCGTAAGCGCCTCCCGCCGCTCCCGAAACGCGCGCGCGAGGAGCGCATAGAGATACACGCTCCGGCTGCCCTGCCGGTAGCAGTGCTTAAGAGTTTTTCCCACTTTGCGGCGCGCGCCGTCGGGTATTCGGGCACGAGGAGCAGGAGCGCCGGCAGCAATTCCGCCTTGCCTTCCCGCACAATCTCGCGCTCAACGCGCTCGGCAGTCCGGTTCTTCCGGTGCTCATCGCCGGAGAGGAGGCTCTTTAAGCTGTCCGCAAGGTACATTTTCAGGCGCTCCGTTCCCGCGACGCGGATGCCGGAGAACGTTCCGTCGAGCGCATCGAGATACTGCTGCGCGCGCGCCGTATTACCGCGCGCGGCGAGCAGCTCCGCCGTATAGAGCGCTGCGCGCTGCGCATCGATTTCCTTCTCGTGCTCCGCTTCCCGGAGCGCTGCCTCCGCCTCGCCGAGCTGCTCTCTTCTTCCGGTCAGCAAAAACAGCGCGTGGGCATGGCGGTAGCGCAGCATGTGACGCCCCTCGCGCAATTCCGTCGCCCGGTTCTGCGGCGCAAATCCGCGGCGTTCCGCAGCGCCCGCTTTTCAGGGAAATCGGCACCAGTTGCTCGGTCTCCCCGCTCCGGAACACGAAGCGCGCCGAAATTCTTGCCCTCGTGCAGCGCTGACCGGTCTATGTCAAAAGCGATAGCTGTACGGCGCACCGCAGAGCTTCTCCGGCGCAATCCGGCGCTGCGGCGTCAAGAGAAAGGCCGCCTGCGCTTCGACCGTCACCGGCAAGAGCAGCATATCCCGGCTCTCCAAAAAAACATGGCCGCTCCGCGCCGCTCTCGGCAGCGTCGTGACTTCCGCAGTCGCGCGGAAGCTGTCGCCCTGTCTCGCGCCGAGCGCCTCCAGGAACGCATCCATGCCGCATGCCGCATCGCGGCTCTTTGCAAAGGCGCGGTAGAGCGCGCTCCGCTCCGGATCCCGCAAAAAGGGGGCGCGCCAAAATTCCCGGTACGCAAAAATGCGAAGCGCCGCCTCCCGGTCTGTCTTCGCAACTTTTGCAAAATCCTCTGTGGTTTTCAGGCGCTCCAAAGAGTTCCGAGCCCTGCTGATCCGTCACAGTGAAACAATACGGTATTGTCTTCTCACCGCCGTCCGTCACCAGAAGCAACCGACCGGTGAGTTCATCTCCCACTTCCAGGTAGCGCGCGTCCACCGTGAGTCGTATCCGGTTTCTGACGCCGCCGAAACTGTCTGTCAGCACCCGAACGCGAATATCATCCGAGTACGCAAGTCCCTTCAGCTGTATCCCATTGTCGCTGTCCGCATGAAACTCTGCGCTGAGCATCTCCCCGCGCCGCACAGAGAGACGTAAGTTCTCCGGACGCACGGAAAGCACAGGCACTTCTGAGTTCAGTACGCCCCGCGCAAGTCGGTTGATTCTTTCTCTCATCGCCTTCCTCTGTGCCTCCATTTATCGCAAGATATTTTAGCACACTTCCCCTTGCTTGCAAAGCTTGCTATACTTGCCGGGATTGGAGGTACACATGCTGTCCGAACCCATGACACTCTATAAGCTCATGATACTCTATCTGTTAAAGCAGGTGAATGTCGCGCTGAGCGAGAATATGATCTCGGAATTCTTTCTGTCGCGCGAATACACCGGCTATTTTACGCTGAAACAGGCGCTCTCGGAGCTCGGCGAATCCGGTCTGATTCAGCTGCACAGCACCCGGAACGCGAGCCGCTATTCGGTCACCGAAGAGGGCATACAGACGCTCTCCTTCTTCGGTAAGCGCCTCTCGCCCGAAATTCTCGCCGACATCGACCGCTTTCTCCGGGAAAACCGCTTCCAGATCCGGAACGAACTCAGCGTGCACGCCGACTACTACCCCGCCGGGCAGACGGGCTACCGCGTGCACTGCGAGGTGACCGAGGGCAAGAGCTCCCTCTTTTCGGTCGAGCTCACCGCGCCGGAGGAAGCGCAGGCCATTGAGATGTGCCGCCGCTTTTCCCTCTGTTCCGGCGAACTGTACCGCCTGCTGCTCAAAGAATTACTGCAGGCGGACTGACGCCTGCTTTGCCATCTCCGCGACGAGACGCAGCAGTTCCTCTCTTCCCTGTTTCGTGACCGAGGAAAAGAGAATCAGCGGCGTCTCTTTCGGTGCGCCCAAAGTCTCGCGAAGCAGCTTCTTCTGTTTTTCGAGCTGGCTCCGCTTTAACTTATCCGCCTTAGTGCCGACCAGCACGGCCGGGAGCCCCTGCTCTGTAATCCAGTTGTACATCAGAATGTCGTTCTCCGAGGGCGCGTGGCGGAGGTCCAGGAGCAGGAAGACCGCACGGAGCTGCTTGTCCTCATGCAAATAGCGCTCTATCATCTTGCCCCAGCTCGCCTGACCGCCTCGCTCGCGCTCGCATAGCCGTAGCCCGGCAGATCGACAAAGTAGACCGCGCCGTTCACACGGTAAAAGTTGATGGTCTGGGTCTTACCGGGCTGCGCCGAGGTGCGCGCGAGGGCCTTGCGGTTCACAAGCGCATTTAGGAGGCTTGACTTGCCCACATTTGACTTCCCGGCAAACGCAAATTCCGGGAGAGTGCTCTCCGGCAGCGCGCTCGTCACACCGAGCACAAACTGCAGCACCGCATCCTTAATCTGACTGTTTCCGTCTTCGCCGAGTAAGGGGCGATACACCGCCGGCGGAACTTCAATTCCCTTCTTCTTCACCCTCTCCTTCTTCACACTCGGCCGCTTTTTCCCAAAGGCACCTGCCACTGAGGGGCGTACTGTTGTCGCTTTCTTCTCCATCTGTCTCTTCTCCCCGTCCTGTCAGCGCAAGCGCTGCAAGTTCCCGAAACTCTCTGATATAGTACAATTTTAACCCTGCCGTGACTTCCTTCGGCAGTGCCGCAATCTCCGCGCGGTTTTCGTACGGCAGCGCGAGCGCCGTGAAGCGCTCCCGACTCGCCGCGAGCAACTTCTCTTTCAGACCGCCGACCGGCAGAATATGACCTCGCAGCGTGATTTCTCCCGTCACCGCGAGATCGGCGCGCACCGCCTCGTGCCGGAAGGCCGAGAGCAGCGCAAGCGCCATCGCGGCGCCGGCACTCGGCCCGTCCTTCGGAATTGCCCCGGCCGGAATGTGCAGGTGAAAGTCGTGCTCGCGGAAGTAGCCGCTCGGCGTGCCGCGCTCTACCGCAAGCTGCCTTGCAACCACGAGCGCCAGTTCCGCAGACTCCCGCATCACGGCGCCCATCTGCCCGGTCGGCCGGAAGAGCCCTCTGCCGACATTGACCTCGACTTCGACCGAGAGTGCCACGCCGCCCGCCGCGGTGTACGCAAGCCCATGGGCCACGCCGACTTCGTCCCGCCGGTGACTCCGTTTTGCCGGAAAGCGCGCCTTACCGAGGTAGTCCTCGAGATTTCCCGCCGTAATCGCGAAGCGCTCCCGCTCCTTTAAGAGAAGCTGCCTCACGCACTTTTCCGTGAGCGCGCGGAGCTCTCGCTCAACGCCGCGCACCCCCGCCTCCCGCGTGTAGCAGCGAATCAGCGTCCTGACAGCGCCGTCCGTCAGTGAAAACTGCTCTGCCGTGAGACCCGCGTTCCGGCGCGCCCGCGGCAGGAGATAACGCCGCGCAATGTGAAATTTCTCGGCCTCCGTGTAGCTGCTGAGGTAAATCAGATTCATGCGATCCATGAGCGGCGCCGGTATGCCCTCGGTTGTATTCGCCGTCGCGAGGAAAGACCTGTGAGAGGTCCATCGGCAGTTCCACATAGTGATCGCGGTAGCTCCGGTTCTGCGAGCTGTCGAGCACCTCAAGAAGCGCCGCAGCGGCCGCCTGGCCCCGGTAGTCTTTCGAAAGTTTGTCGATCTCATCCAGCAGAATCAACGGGTTCTTGCTGCCCGCGCGCCGGAGAGCCTCCGCAATCCGCCCCGGCATCGCACCGACATAGGTTCTGCGGTGGCCGCGGAGTTCGGCTTCGTCCTGAATGCCGCCGAGGCTGATGCGCACATAACGCCGTCCAAGTGCGCGCGCGATGCTCTCGGCAATCGACGTTTTGCCCGTTCCGGGCGGTCCCACAAGGCAGAGTACATCCTGCGAAGCCGTCGGGTTCAGTTTCCGCACGGCGAGGCAGTTCAGTATCTTCTCTTTGACAGTTTCAAGACCGTAATGATCCCGTTCGAGCACGCGCTTTGCCGCGGCGAGATTCGCCGTATCCTCCGTAACGCGGTCAAACGGCAGCGCCAGCACCGTGTCGAGGTAATTCTGCTGCAGGGTAAATTCCTGTGTCCCCTGCGGCAGATGCCGGAGCCGCAAAGTCTCCCGGCGAAGCGCCTGCTTCACCTCGTCCCCGGCGGGCAGCGCGTCAATCTTTTCCGCATAGGCTTTTACATCGTCCGCGGTGCCTGCATCCTCCCCGAGTTCCTCTTCGATGATGCGAAGCTGCTCCCGCAACATGAATTCGCGCTGGCTCCGGTCGAGACGCACGCGAAGCTTCTGCTCATACTCATGGCGCATCCGCACGACATCAATTTCGCGCGAGAGTTCACCGGTCAGAACCTCGTAAAACTCATCGCCCGTATTGCACTCGAGCAGGCGCTGCCCCGTGCCCCAGGCCCAGGGGAGCTGCGAAGAGCTGTCCCTGAGAAGCTGCATGAGTCCGGTCTGCGAGATGAGCCGCGGCAGGTACTTCTCCGCAAAGGCCTTGTCCTCCCGCGCGTAGAGCTGCAAATAGCCCTTCAGCGCGCGGAGCATGGCTTCTTTCTCCTTGCTGTCCTTCTCGATTTCCCGAAGCGGCGCGTTATATAATTCCGCCTCGTAGATATCGCCCTCCAGAACCAGCTGTTCCACGCTGCAGCGCCGTATACCGAACAGCATTGCGCGCCGCGTATCCCGCGAGGTCCGCGTGAGCGAGCGAATCTGGCACAGCGTGCCGTATCGGTATGTGCCGCTCACCCCCGGATCCAACTCCTCCGGATTTTTTTGTGCCACCAGAAAAATCAGACCGTCCCGCACCATGGCTTCCTCGACAGCTGCGACGGTTCGGCTGCGGCTCAGGTCAAAACGAGCCACGCCGCCCGGCAGGACAACCTGCGCGCGCATCGCAACCACAGGATATCTTCTACTTGTCCTCATGACCTCCTCCTATCTTCGTGCCGCAAATGACTCAAAGGCGGGCATATGCCCGCCTTCCTGTCACAAGTCTCGTGTTCACACACTATTCTGTTTCTGTACTCTTTTCTTTGGATATGCGCGCCGTCAGGCAATCTCGCCCGGCCGCGAGGGTTTCTCGCGATCCCGCTGAATGCTCGACTCGCGGTGCACAATCTGCGGTCCGGCCTCATGCCGTACCATCTCCTCCGTGACCGTGCAAATGCCGACGGACTCATCGGAGGGCACTTCGTACATCAAATCCATCATCACATCTTCGACAATCGCGCGAAGACCTCTGGCGCCGGTCTTTCGCTCCAGCGCGAGGTGAGCGATTTCGCGCACCGCCCCCTCCGTGAACTCGAGTTTCACATTGTCGAGCTCAAAGAGCTTCCGGTACTGCTTGATCAGAGCATTCTTCGGCGCAGTCAGAATCTGCACCAGTGCATTCTCATCGAGCAAATCCAGCGCGACCGTAATCGGCACGCGGCCGATGAACTCCGGAATCAGACCGTACTTCACAAGATCCTGCGGCATGACCTGGTGGAAGAGTTCATCCACCTCCCGCGCATTCTTCGCGACCACCTGGGAGTTGAAGCCCAGACCGCCGCTGCCGAGACGGGAGTCGACAATCTTCTCGAGACCGTCGAATGCGCCACCGCAAATGAAGAGAATGTTGGTTGTATCGATCTGAATGAGCTCCTGGTGGGGGTGCTTCCGTCCGCCCTGCGGCGGCACCGAGGCAATCGTGCCCTCCAGAATCTTTAAGAGCGCCTGCTGCACACCTTCGCCCGAGACATCCCGGGTGATAGATACATTTTCGCTCTTTTTGGTGATCTTGTCAATTTCATCGATGTAAACAATGCCGTATTCGGCACGTTTCACATCATCTCCCGCCGCCTGAATCAGCTTCAGCAGGATATTCTCGACGTCCTCGCCGACATAGCCCGCCTCCGTGAGCGTCGTCGCATCCGCAATCGCAAACGGCACGTTCAGAATCTTGGCCAGGGTCTGCGCGAGATAGGTCTTGCCCGAACCCGTCGGACCGAGCATTAAGATATTACTCTTCTGAATCTCGACGTCGGAGTCCGTATTGGACATGATGCGCTTGTAGTGGTTGTAGACCGCGACCGAGAGCACCTTCTTGGCCGTCTCCTGGCCGATCACATACTCATCGAGAAAGGTCTTGATTTCCTTCGGACGCAGGAGGTTGATGCCTTTTAAGCCGCTCGCCGCCGCGTCGTCCTCCGGAAATTCCTCCTGCAGGATCTCGTTGCAGAGCGCCACGCACTCATCGCAAATGTAGACGCCGTTCGGTCCCGACAGGAGTTTTCTCACATGGTCTTCCGTCTTGCCACAGAAAGAGCAACGCACATGTTCCCCGTTCTTATTGGGCATGTTTCTTTTCTTCTCCTTTTACTCAGTGATGCGCAATGACTTCGTCGATGATGCCGTACTCCTTGGCCTCCGCCGCCGTCATGTAGTTGTCACGCTCGGTGTCGCGCGCAATCACCTCGAGATCCTTCCCGGTATTCGCCGCGAGAATCTCGTTCAACTTATTGCGTGTCTTCAAAATCTGCTCGGCGACAATGCGGATTTCCGTCTCCTGCCCCTGAGCACCGCCGGAGGGCTGGTGAATCATAATCTCCGCGTTCGGGAGCGCATAGCGCTTGCCCTTGGTGCCGCCGGAGAGCAGGAACGCGCCCATGCTCGCCGCCATGCCGATGCAGATGGTCGAGACATCGCACTTCACATACTGCATGGTGTCGTAAATGGCCATGCCCGCCGTCACGCTGCCGCCCGGGCTGTTGATGTAGAGGTTGATGTCCTTGTCCGGATCCTCGGACTCGAGGAACAGGAGCTGCGCGACCACGAGGCCCGCGCTCACATCATTGACCTCCTCATCGAGAAGATGATTCTGTCCTTTAAGAGGCGGGAAAAGATATCGTAGCTCCGCTCGCCCCGGCTGGACTCCTCCACCACATATGGCACTAAACTCATCTGATTTCTCCTGACTTTCACTGGAGCTTTGCCTCCGCGACGAGGAAGTCGACTGCCTCCTGGATCTTTAAATCCATCGCCAGCTCTTCTCTCTGCTCCGCGCCGACATACTCCTTCATCTTCTCCGGTGCAATCTTGTAAGCCTCGGCCATCTTCGCGATCTCGGCGTCAATCGCCTCCTCGCTGACCGCGATGTTCTCGGCCTTAACAACCTCCTCGAGCACCAGTCTGGTCTTTAAGTTTCTCTCGGCCTGCGGGCGGAACTGCTCTTTCAGCTTCTCGACCGTCATGCCGGTGTACTGCAGGTACTGCTCGAGCGGCAGACCCTGGGACTGCATGCGGCGCGCATAGTCATCGAGCATCTGCTCGCACTGCATCTCGACCATCGGTGCCGGAAGCTCGATTTCTGCGTTCTCGACGACCTTCTCGACGACATTGTTCTCGTTCTGTGCCGCCGCGCTCTTTGCCTTTGCCTCTTCGAGCTGCTTCTTCAGATCCGCCTTGTACTCGTCGAGGGTCTCGAACTGCGAAATCTCGCTCGCGAACTCATCGTTCAGCTCCGGGAGATCCTTTCTCTGAATCTCGAGCAGCTTGCAGGCAAAGACTGCTTCCTTGCCCGCGAGTTCCTTCGCGTGATACTCGGTCGGGAAGGTCACATTGACATCGAAGCTGTCGCCGGTCTTGTGGCCCACAATCTGCTCCTCAAAGCCGTCGATGAAGCTGCCGCTGCCGAGAACCAGCGGATAGTTCTCACCCTTGCCGCCGTCAAAGTGCACGCCGTCAATGCTGCCGTCAAAGTCGATTTTGACATTGTCGCCCATCTCCGCCGCACGGTCATCGACCGTCACGAGGCGAGCGTTCTTCTCAAGCTCCTTCTGCAGTGCCTCGTTGAGGTCCTCGTCGGTCACCGTCGCATCCGCCTTCTGCACCTCGACGCCCTTATACTGGCCGAGCTTGACTTCCGGCTTCGTCGCAACCGTCGCCGTATAGACGAGATCCTTGTCCGTGCCGATCTCGGTCACATTGATCTCCGGGCGGGACACAATCGTGAGGCCGCTCTCCTTAGCCGCCTCCGGATAGGTATCGTTGATGCAGCTGTTCACAGCGCTCTCAAAGAACACGCCCTGACCGTAGAACTTTTCAATGACGGCCTGCGGCACATGACCCTTCCGGAAACCCTGCACCTGATACTTGCCCTTCTCGCGGTTGTATGCTGCAGTGACTGCTTTCTGAAACTCTGCCTGCGGCACAGTCACCGTGATCACTGCCATGTTGTTTTCTTTCTGCTCTACCTGAAATCCCATCTGGACGTCCTCCTGGATAATCTGTTCTCTGAATTAGCATATTACTTGCAAAAGAGACATATTCAGTAGAACAGTATAGCACAGAGGCACGCTTGTCACAATGCTTTTCCGGCGTTGCGGGAGAGCATCTTCTCCGCGAGATAAAAGGCGCGCGCCGTGCGCTTCGCGTTGTCGTCGAAATGACCGCCCGGATTCCACTCAAGCACCAGGGTGCCAGGCTGCATGCGCTCCGACAGTTGTTCATGGTACTGCCGCATTAAGCTGCCGCAGCTCGCCATCATCTCGTTCCGGGCCTTCTCTTCCCTGTCGCCGAGGCTTAAAGAGAGCGCCTTGACGCGCGGGGTTCTGCCCCTCTGATACTTCATGAAGCCCTGAAACCAGAGCGAGGGCGAGGCCGCAGCGACCGCGGCGAACGCATCCGTCCGGTAGGACGCCCAGAGCGAGAAGAAACCGGCGAGCGAATAGCCGCCGAGCAGCACGGGGCAGTCCTCCGGCAAATCGTAGCGCGCGCGGAGTGCCGGAATCAGTAAAAGCAGCTTCTCGAGGAAAGCCGGCGCACCGTCTCCGAAGAGACTGTTGCCCGAGGGCTGGGGCGCTTCCCAGGGGGCAAGCTCACGCATCCAGTCATTGACCCGAACCGCGACCAGCAGACCGCGATTGGCGAGCTTTTCCTTTTCTTCAAATGCGGCGAGAAACTTTGCCTCTTCTTCCACGCCCTCTAAATCGTGCTCATCGGCAGGCTGCAGGAGCAGATAGGCCGCTCCCGCGCTGCCGCAGACAAAGCACTCGCGCTGTAACAGCGAAAACTCTTCCCGTATGTTTGCCATCCGATTTCACGCCTCTCCGGCTTCCCGGAGAATGCGCGCCCCCGCCTGGCAAGCATCACAGAGGCAGTTCGGCTCCCCGTTTGCCTTTGCGGCTTCCGCCGCCGTTTTGGTTGCCGCAGCGGCTTCCTTGCCGAAAACCGCCTCGCCGGACGGCGAGGACGCAAAGGCAATCAAATCGTCAATGCTGCAGACATCCTCCTTGAGCTCTCCGACCAGTGCTTCGCGCGCCGCCGCTTCGTCTGCCGTTCCGACTGCCTCTAAGTAGCGCTTTCCTGCCGCAACGACTTCCGCGCAGGCGCTCGGCGCCTGAATCAGCTTTTCCACATCTTCTCTTACAATCTGCTCTGCCATGACTCTTTCCTTTCTCCAAACGGACCCGACTGTCCGAACTATCGTTCTATTTATATTGTACCCGTAAGCATACAAAATTACAAGACACCGGGGTAGCGCATCCGCGCGGAGCCGAACTGTCAAAGCGTAACTCTCTCTGGAAAAACAGGCGGAAACCCTGTAAGCTGAAAGAAAAAGAACCGGTGTCTCCGTCACGCTGTACGGAACACAGCAGGAAAGGATTAAACTCCATGGAACACATTGAAATCGAGCGGAAGTTTTTGCCGCCCGCTTTGCCGGACGGCCTCGAGCACTATCCGCACAAAGAATTTTTGCAGGGCTATCTCTCGACTTCGCCGACGGTGCGCGTGCGCCGCGAGGGCGAAGCGTATGTGCTCACCTATAAGGGCAGCGGTCTCCTGAAACGGGAGGAATATAATCTGCCGCTCACGGCGGAGAGCTTTGCCCACCTCCTCGAAAAATGCGACGGTCTCCGCATCGAAAGACACGCTATCGGATTCCGCTTCCGGGAACTGCTTACACCGCCGAATTTGACCGCTTTCAGGCAGAGCTCGCGGGACTTTTACTCGTCGAGGTCGAATTTCCGGATGAGGCGAGTGCGCGCGCATTCACGCCGCCCGCCTGGTTTGGCAGAGAGGTGACCGGCGACCCGCGCTATCAGAATTCGTCACTCAGCCGTTTCGGGCTTCCCGGAGAGGAGAAAGCATGACACAGAAACGAAAACGGGAACTGATTCTCATCGCTGCCCTCTGCCTCGCAGCGTTACTCTTACTTCTTTGGCAGCGGCTCGGCAGCGGTAAACACGGCATGCGCGTCCTGGTCTCGCAAAACGGCACGGTGGTCGGCGACTATCCGCTCTCCAAAAACCGCGAAGACGTATTTCAGACCTCGGACGGCGGCACAAATACCCTCGTGATTCATGACGGCGAGGCCTGGATCAGCGAGGCCAACTGCCCCGATAAGGTCTGCGTGCACACCGGGCGCATCTCCCGCCCCGGCGAGATCATCGCCTGCCTGCCGCACCGCCTGGTCGTGCAGATTTCGGAGCGGTAAATTTCTTTCCCACTGTGACAAGAACGGGAAGCGCTTTCCCCCAAGCAGGACAAAGCGCTTCCCGTTTCTCAGTATTTTCAGTATCAGATGCCAATCGTTTCACTCCTCTTGCACGGGCTGCCAGCGCGTGTCCCGCAGTTGTGCCAACAACACGCCCATCACCGTCAGCAACATCTCCCAGCGATACAGGAGGTAGCCCTTCCAAAAACAAACGAGCAGGATGCCGTCCGCAAGCAAAAACGCATACCAGAGCTTTCGATTCAATCTCGCATATTTCACATGTAAGGTGAGCAACATTCCGAGAATCAGAAAGCGCAAAAAGCTGTAACTCAAATACGGCCAAGCATGATACCGGTGCCTTCTCCACTGCTGAAAAACACCCATGAAACCACAATCCGCAGCGATAAACAAATGCAGAATCCAGATACTCGCGTTTGCCGGAATCTTGACTGTTTGTTTCATATCCCACCTCCAAGTATTTTGACGATTCCATCTGAATTTTCAATGCCATCTGCTTATTATACTGATAGTTTAGCACCTTTTTCTGTGGAATACGCACAACATTTGTCTGGTGATTACCGCCTTTCCTCTAATCGCTCCGGCTGATTCCGGCGCGCAGACTTCTCCCCGCTCCGAAAAAGAAGCGCCCTGTCCGCTTGGGACAGGGCGCTTCTTTGATATGTATGCGATACCGGCTTTTCTTGTTGCCGCAGCGCTTTAGTTGATGACGCCGACCGGGCACTTTCTCGCGCAGGCGCCGCAGTTCACGCACTTGTCATAGTCGATCTGCGCGACATTGCCGTTCATGTGAATGGCGTCGAACTTACACTCCTTGGTGCAGAGCGTGCAGCCGATGCAGCCCGCCTGGCAGACATCCTTGACTGCCTTGCCCTTCTCCTGCGACATACATCTCACATGGTACTTTGCCTTGTAGGTCGTCATCTCGATGATGTGACGCGGGCAAGCCTTCACGCAGAGACCGCAGGCCACGCACTTGTCCTTGTCGACCACGGCAATGCCGTCGACCACATGGATGGCGTCGAACTCGCAGGCCTTCACGCAGGAACCGCCGCCGAGGCAGCCGAAGTCACAGCCGAGATCGCCGCCGCCCGGCATGACCGACATCTGGTTACAGTCGGTCGGGCCCACGTTCTTGGCGCGCTTGATTGCCTTGTCGCAGGTGCCGGAACAGCGAACCATTGCGACCTTCTTGACAGCCTCGCCCGCCTGGACACCCATGATGTCCGCGATTTTCTGCGCGACCGGCTTGCCGCCGACCGGACACTGGGTGACCGGCGCGGAGCCGCTCGCAATCGCGTGTGCGCAGCCGTCGCAGCCCGGGAAGCCGCAGGCACCGCAGTTGTTGCCGGGCAGTGCCTCGCGGACCGCGAGCTCTTTCTCATCTACTTCTACTTTGAACTTCTCACTTGCAACGCCGAGACCCATGCCGCAGATCAGGCCGACGATACCGACAATCGCAAACGAGACAATGACAATGGTAAAATTCATTTCTCTCCCTCCGCTCAGCTGATCATGCCCGAGAAACCGGTGAATGCGATTGCCATGAGACCTGCGCTGATCAGGACGATCGGCAGACCGCGGAAGTACTTCGGAATATCGTTGCCCTCACATCTCTCGCGGATACCTGCGAGGATGACAATCGAGATTGCGTAACCGACAGCGGTGCCGACGCCCCAGGCGAGGCCTTCCACAAAGTTATACTCCTTCTGCACGTTGTCGAGTGCCACGCCGAGCACGGCGCAGTTCGTCGTAATCAGCGGAAGGTAAATACCGAGGGACGCGTGCAGAGAAGGCATGCTCTTCTTCATGAACATCTCGATGAACTGCACGAGAGACGCAATCAGAAGGATGAAGACAATCGTCTGCAGGTAGTCAATCTTGAGCGGGCGCAACACGAGCATATAGACCAGCGAGGAGAGAATGGTCGCGAGGAAAATCGTGAAGATAACCGCGCCGCCCATGCCTGCCGCCGTGTCCTTTTTCTTCGAGACGCCGACGAAGGAGCAGAGTCCGAGGAATCTGGAGAGCACGACATTGTTGACCAATGCACCGCTGACCAGGAGCAATGCTACTTTTGACATCACTTCGCCTCCTCTTTCTTCTCCGTTGCCGGGTTCTTTGCCTCAACCGCTGCGGTTGCAACCGTTGCCTGTGCCGCAGCTTGCGGTTGTGCCGCTGCCGGCTTCACCGCCGCTGCTGCGGTCGCCGTCGCACTGTTTGCCGCTGCCGCCGGCTTTGCGACCGGCTTCACAACCTTGGTCTTTGCTTCTTCGAGCGAAATCGGCTTGCTCTTCTTGCCGCGCTTGTCGTCCTGGTAGTACTGCATACCCGCGACGAGGAACGCCATTACGAAGAAAGCACCCGGGGGCAGGACGAAAATCGAAATGTGGTACGCATCCGGAATCAGCTTGATACCGAAGATTGAGCCTGCGCCGATAATCTCACGGAAGGAGCCGAGCAGCAGGAGAGCCAGCGTAAAGCCGAGGCCCATGCCGAGGCCGTCAAAGAGCGCCGGAATCGGCTTTGCGCCGAGCGCATACGCCTCCGCGCGGCCAAGAATGATACAGTTCACGACGATCAGCGGAATATAGATGCCGAGTGCCGTGTAAATCGAGGGCGCGAAGCCTTGAATGAGAAGCTGCACTATCGTCACGAGGGACGCGACGACGACAATCTCCGCGGGGAGACGCACTCTTCCCGGAATCACGCCCGAGAGCGCGGAAATAATTAAGTTCGAAAACATCAAAACTACCAGAGACGAAAGTCCCATACCGATTGCATTGACCGCCGAGGTCGTAACTGCAAAGGTGGGGCAAAGTCCCAGCGCCATGATGAAGACCGGGTTCTCGGTGATGAGACCGTTCCTCAGGCGTTCCAAACAAACTTTCACGGAATCTTTTCCCCCTCTCACTGATTTAAGCCGTTGTTCACGAAGTAAAGCGCTGCGTTGACGGAATTGGTCACGGCACGGGATGTAATCGTCGCACCGGAGATTGCGTTAATCTTGTCGTTGTCGAGCTCACCGTCGCCGGCCTTGGTGACCGTAAACTTCTCACCCTTCTTGCCGTTGAACTGTTTGTACCAGTCGGTGTCGCGCGCATTCATGCCGAGACCTGCCGACTCCGCGATGGTGAGGAACGCAATGCCGTTTACCGTCTTGTTGTCGGACTGGATGCCGACCGAAATCGAGACCAAACCGCCATAGCCGTCTTTCGAACCTGCGTTGATGATGTGACCGACGACATTGCCGCTCGCATCGACCGCATCGACCACCTTGTCAATCATGACATTGCCGAAGCCCTGCTCCGCGAGAGAGGCCGCATCCGCCGCAATCAGCTTGTCGCTGTCCGGATTCTCCTTAAAGTCCGCGGCATCCGGAAATACCTTCTTGTAAGCCGCGATGGTCGCCGCATTCTGCGCTGCCTGAATCGGCTCGTAGGTCACCGTGTAGACAATGCCGAGCAGAAGACCTGCAATCACCGTGATCAGCATGAGGCGCAGTGCATCGCTCACAAACGAAGTCTCTTTTGTCTTGCTCATGCCTTTTTTGCCTCCCTTCTGCCGAATGCCTTCGGAATCGTAGCGCCCTCAATGAGCGGCGAAAGCATGTTGCCGATGATGATGGAGTAAGAAACGCCCTCGGCACCCGTACCGAAGATACGGAAGAGGCCGGTCAGAATGCCGATGATGACGGCATAAACCATCTGGCCCTTCTTGGTGAGCGGCGTCGACGCATAGTCGGTCGCCATGAAGAACGCACCGAAGATCAGACCGCCGCCGAGCACCTGCGCGAGAACGTAGTTCAGGCTGTGCTCGCCGAAGATGAACACAAAGATTGCGGTCGTCGCAATGTAGATGACCGGAATCTCAAAGCTGATAACCTTTCTCCAGAGCAGATAGGCCGCGCCGAGGAGCAGGGCAATCGCGGAAACCTCACCGATGGTGCCGGGAATATGTCCCACGAAGAGCTGGAACAGATTCACATCCGCCGTCGCCGGGGTGCCGGCCTTCAGGGCGGTCTTCATGACAGCGAGCGGCGTTGCGCCCGTCGTCGCATCGAAGTTAATCGGCTTCGAGGTGAAGTTGTTCATGTACTTTGCGAGCGAAATCAGCAGGAAACATCTGCCGGCGAGTGCCGGATTCATGAAGTTCTGGCCGAGGCCGCCGAACATCTGCTTTGCGATGATGATGGCAAAGACTGCGCCGAGCGCCGGAATCCAGAGCGGAATCTCCGGCGGCATGTTGAGCGCGAGAATGAGTCCCGTGACAACCGCCGAGCAATCCGTAATCGTCACTTCTTTTTTCATGCCGCGCTGCCAGAGGTACTCGGAGAGCACCGCCGCCAGAACGGTCACCAGAATCACGAAGAGCGAATGGATGCCGAACTGTACCACGCCGTAGACCGCGGTCGGAATCATCGCGATACAGACATCCAGCATAATCTCCCGCGTCGAAGCGCGGTCTCTCACATGCGGAGAGGCGGAAACATTTAATACATTCATCGCTTACTTTGTCTCCTTTCCGCTCGCTGCCTTCTCTGCGGCAGCCTTCTGACGCCGCTCTTCGCCGATGCGGCGCTTCATCTGCTTGAACGCCTGGGTCAACGGGCGTCTCGCGGGACAGATGTAGGAACAGCTGCCGCACTCGATGCACTCCATGCCGTAGAGCTTCTCATAGCCCGCACTGTCGCCGTTCATGCAGCTCTTCATCATGAGCACCGGAACCAGGAACTCGGGACATACCTCGCCACAACGACCGCAACGGATGCACGGGCTCTCCGGATTCTTCTCGACCTCATCCTCGAGGAAGCAGGTCAGCGAGGAAGAATTCTTTGTGACCGGGACATCGGTCGTGTACATCGCCTGTCCCATCATCGGACCGCCCGAGAGAATCTTCTTCGGGTCCGCCTTGAAACCGCCGGCCGCCTCAATGATGTCGTTGTAGTTCATGCCGGTTCTGACCTTGAAGTTCTGCGGCTCCTTGATTGCGTCGCCCGTAATCGTGATGACGCGCTCCAGAATCGGCGTCCGCTTACAGACCGCATCGTAGATTGCCATGACCGTGTTCACATTGTCCACGACACAGCCCGCATCCGCCGGAAGCATCGAGGAGTTGATCTCTCTGCCGGTCACCGCGTAAATCAGCGAGCGCTCGCCGCCCTGCGGGTACTTGGTCCGGAGTGCCTCGACCGAAATCTTCGGCTCGTCTTTGACGAGCGCGCGGAGCTTCTCGATGGCCTTCGGCTTGTTGTTCTCGACGCCGATCACCGCCTTCGCGTTCTCGAAGAGCTGCAGCATGACCTTGAGTCCGCCGATCAGCCGCTCCGGCTCCTCGATCATCATGCGATAGTCGCAGGTCAGATAGGGCTCGCACTCTGCGCCGTTCACAATGATGTAGTCGATCTTCGACTCGTCCTTCGGCGTGAGCTTTACATTGGTCGGAAAGCCCGCACCGCCGAGACCCACAATGCCGGCTTCCCGCACAATGTCCCGGATTTCCTGCTTGCTGAGCTTTGTCACATCCCTGTCTTCGCCGAGACCCTCGACCGCCGTATACTGACCGTCGTTCTCGATCACGATTGAGATGCTCTTCGCGCCGCCTGCCGTGACGCGGGGCTCAATCTTCTTTACTTTTCCCGACACGGAGCTGACCACGACCGCCGAGATAAAACCGCCCGCCTCGGCGATTTTCTGTCCCACCAGCACCTCATCGCCGACCTTGACGATTGCCTTGGCCGGTGCGCCGATGTGCTGCGAGAGGGGGATACACCATCTCGCCGGAAGTCGGTTTCAGCACTGTGACAGCTCTGTCCATCGAGAGCTCCTTGCCCTCAAACGGATGGACGCCACCTCGAAAAGTTGCCAATCCCATCTGACTACCCTCTTTCTTTCAGATTCTGTTACTCTCTGCGTTAATATTATAACATGCCGATAACGGCACAATTAGGAAAAACCACGCAAAGCGTGGTTTTTTTTCCATACAAGCGTCGCATTTTTTACATGCGCTCCGGCACTTCCATACCGAGCACACCGAGACAATAGGCAATGACAATCTCGGCGGTCTGAATCAGCGATAGGTAAGCGCGCTTTTTCTCCTCGTCCGGCTCCTGCAGAATGCGAACCGCGTGGTAGAAGGAATTGAAGTGATTCGAGAGCTCGTAGAGATACTGGCAGATGCGGTGCGGTGCGAGTTCCCTCCAGGCCGCGCGCAGCACTTCCGGATAGCGCGCCAAATCGAGGAAGAGCGCCTTTCGCTCTCGCTCTCCGCCGGTCGTAAATCCGCTGCCGTGATGGCTGCGCCGCCCTGGTTCGCATACTTTTTAAGAATCGACTTAATCCGGACCGCCGTATAGAGGATGTAAGGACCGGTGTTGCCCTCAAACGAAGCAAAGCGCTCTAAATCAAAGACATAGTCCTTCGAGGCCTGGTTCGAGAGATCCGCATATTTCAGCGCGGCGAGCGCGACCGTCTTCGAGGTCTTCTCTGCCTCCTCGGGCGAAATCTCCGGATTCTCCGCAATGCGGGTCGAGACCGCCTCCCGAATCTCCCGGATCAAGGTCTCCAGGCGCATCACACCGCCCTCACGGGTCTTAAAGGGCTTTCCGTCCTTGCCGTTCATCGTGCCGAAGCCGATGTAGATGAGTTCGTGTTCCGGCGGGACGATGCCGGCCTTCCGCGCGACGCGGAAAAACTGCGTGTAGTGGAGCTCCTGACGCTTGTCCGCAATGTAGATGTAGCAGTCCGGCGAGAGTGTCGCCTCGCGGTCAATGAGGGTCGCGAGATCGCTCGTCGCATAGAGCGCTGCGCCGTCCGACTTCCGGACAATGCAGGGCGGCAGTTCCTTCTTGTCGCCGGGCTCCGCGATGTCCACGACGAGTGCGCCCTCGGAGCTTCTCGCAATGCCGCGCTTCTCAAGGTCTTCGAGGAGCGCCGGGATAAAGGGCTGTGCGTCGGACTCACCCTTCCAGAGCTCGAACGAGACCGCAAGCGCATCGTAGTTCTTCTTTAAATCCGCCTTCGAGATGCGGAGAATGTGCTTCCAGAGCGCCGTAAAACCGGGATCGCCGCTCTGGAGTTTCACAGTCGCAAGGTGGGCCGCCTCGGCAAAGGCCTCGTCCTCCTTGGAGCGCTTGCTCGCGGTCGGGTAAATCTCCTCGAGCTCGGAAATCGTAAACGGCGCTTCTTCCGGATAGTCACCCGTACGGCTCTCGTCAAAGTACGGGAGTTCCGGCTTCCGGCGGCGCAACTCCTCGATGATAAGTCCCATCTGGAGGCCCCAGTCGCCGAGGTGCACATCGCCTATCATCTCGTTTCCGAAAAATGCGCCCATGCGCTTCAAGGCTTCGCCGATGATGGCCGAGCGCAGGTGTCCCACGTGGAGCGGCTTTGCGACATTTGCGCCGCCGTAGTCGACGACAATCTTCCGGTTCTCATCGCGCGCCGCGCCGCACTGCGGCTGCTCCCGGAGGGCGCGTACCGCCGTCGCGAGCGCATCCGGGCTCACGCGGAGGTTGATGAAGCCCGGCGGCACGGCGCCGACTTCCGAGAAAAGGCTCTCTTTCTTCAGTTCCGCGGCGACTGCCTCGGCGACCTCGAGCGGCCGCTTGCCGGCCTTCTTTGCGACCGCCATGGCGCCGTTGCACTGGTACTCGCAGAGATCCGGGCGGTTCGAGAGTTGCACAGAAGCCTGCGCCTCCGGATACCCGGCTGCCGCAAAGGCGCGCGCCACGCTCTCGTTCATTTCTTCCAGGATTGTTTTCACTGCCATATCTTTCCCCCAATGTGAAGAAGAGCAGCCCGGCAACGGGCTGCCCTTCGCAAGTCTGTCTTTTAGTTCTGCGCTCTGCCGAGATACTCGCCCGTGCGGGTGTCAATCTTGACGCGATCGCCGATGCCGACAAAGAGCGGCACGGAAATCTGTGCACCGGTCTCGACCGTCGCCGGCTTCTGTGCACCGGTTGCCGTGTTGCCCGCGAAGCCCGGCTCGGTCTCCGTGACCTCCAGCTCCACAAAGAGCGGCGGCTCGACCGAGAACACATTGCCGTTGTAGGAGACAACCTTGACCATCTCGTTCTCCTTGACGAACTTCAGCGCATCGCCAATCAAATCCTTGTTCAGCGAAATCTGATCGTAGGTCTCGGTGTTCATGAAGTTGTACATGTCGTCGTCCGCATAGAGATACTGCATCTCAACGCGGTCAATGCGTGCGGCGGGGAATTTCTCCGTCGGACGGAAGGTGCGCTCAGTCACAGCTCCTGTCATCACGTTTTTAATCTTGGTGCGCACGAACGCTGCGCCCTTGCCCGGCTTCACATGCTGGAATTCAATGATCTGATAGACCGCGTTGTCAATCTCGAGCGTGATGCCGTTCCTGAAATCACCTGCAGAAATCATAAGTTAACCCTCCATCCATTCGTTCCCAAATAGTCTACTGTATTCTACGATAGGCAAAAACTTTTCGCAAGCTTTTTCCGCTTTTCCCTAGGCCGGAAGCGCCCCTTGGGCAAGCGTCAGGAGCTCTTCCTCCTGTTCCGCCGTGCAACGCTTGCCCGTCCAGAGTGAAAAGGCGTGCGCGCCCTGGGAAATCAGCATCGCGAGACCGCCTGCGACCGGCTTGCCCGCCGCGCGCGCAAGGCGCAGAAATTTTGTCTCCTCCGGCGTATAGACAATGTCCGCGGCCGCCGAGAGCTTCTCGAAAAACCGCGGGTCTTCCACAATACTCTCCTCCGCGTTCGGCCACATGCCGACACTCGTGCACTGTATGCAGAGATAGTCGTTGCCGGGAAGCTCACGCCAGTACTCGAGGGCCGCCGCCCGCACGGTAAGGGACGGGTTAATGTCCCGCACAGCCTTTGCGAGCGCCTCCGCGCGCGCGGTGTTCCGGTTCAGAATCACCAGCTCGGCAGCCCCGCCCGTTGCGGCGAGCACCGCCGCGCTCCGCGCTGCGCCGCCCGCACCGAGCAGCAGGATATGTGCGCCTTCCGTCCGCAGATTTTTTCGCGCAAGCATGGTCGCCATGCCGGCAATGTCGGTGTTGTGTCCGACATAGCCCTCCTCCGTCCGGACCAGCGTGTTCACGGCGCCGATCAGTCTCGCCTCTTCGCTGAGGCCGCATAGATACGGTATCACGGCTTCCTTATAGGGAACGGTCACATTGAACCCTGCAATGCCGAGCGCGTGCGCGCCGCGGATTGCCGCGCCGAGTTCGTCCGGATTTGACTTCAAAGGGCAGATACGCGACATTTTCCCCGCAAACTGTCGCGAGCGTATTCTGAATCAGCGGGGACAGGCTGTGCCCGATCGGATGCGCGAGCAGTCCGAGAACTTTGGTCTTTGCGTCAATCATTTCTCGGCTCCTTTCTTTCTCCGGTAAAGTGCGAGCACGGGGCGCTCGAGGAGGCGCTTCAGACGAATCTGTATCTCTTCGCGCGGCTCCATCGGCTGTACGAGAAGACTGTGCATCCCCGCGCGGTTGGCGCCCCAGATGTCCGTGAAGAGCTGGTCGCCGATTGCGATGGTCTCGGCGGGCGCGGTCCCCATGCGCGCCATGGCCTTCCGGTACCCGTAACGTCTGGGTTTTAGGGCGCGCTCCACATACGGAAGATTCACAGCCGTCGCAAACGGGAGAATGCGCGCAGCCTTGTTGTTCGAGACCAGACACATCCGGAATCCCGCGGTCTTCAGACGCTGAATCAGCGTGCGGCAGCGCGCATCAACCGGTGCATCCGGCGGCACCAGCGTATTGTCAATGTCAAAGACAATGCCGCGTATGCCGCGCGCCGTCAGGCTCTCAAAGGGGGAAGTCGTAGACAGAGCGCACCTCTTCCTCGGGGAAAAAGACACTCATGCCTGCTCCTTCTGCGAGATGAGCTTGTTGATCTCCGCCATAAAGGTGTTGACATCCTCAAACTCCCGGTAGACCGAGGCAAAGCGCACATAGGCGACCGGATCCACCTTCTTTAACTGCTCCATGACCATCTCGCCGATGACCGTCGAGGGGATTTCTCTCTCCTCGCGATTAAAGAGCGCGGTCTCGACAGCGTCGGCCATCGCCGTGATCTGCGCCGAGCTGATGGGGCGCTTGTGGCAGGAACTCACAATGCCGCGCTCAATCTTCGCGCGGTCATAAGCTTCCCGCGAGTTATCCTTCTTGATAATCATGAGCGGCATGGTCTCCGGCTTCTCATAGTCGTAAAGCGCTTGCCGCAGCGCTCACACTGCCGACGCCGCCGTATGGTCGCATTTTCGTCCGCAGGGCGGGAATCAATGACGCGCGTATCGGGCGCATTGCAAAACGGGCATTTCATTTTTATTTTTCCTCCGTGAGACCCTGGTCTCGGTAATATCGCAGTGCGCCGTCATGCAGCGGTAACGGCAACTCTCCCAGATAAAAATCTTTGTCGGTGACATTTGCAAATCCCGGGCGTTTTTTCGAAAGGTCGGGCAGTGCGGCATACAGTTGCTCCGTCAGCTGATAGACAAGCGCCTCATCCATATCCGCGCGCACGCAGAGCAGGCATTTGACGCCGAAGCTCGGGATATCTTCGTCCTGACCGGGATAACTGCCCTTCGGAATTACGGTCGCAAAATATTGCGGCTCGGTGGCCAGAATTTTTTGAATTTCCGCCGCGTCATAGCGGAGCAGGGTGCTCTTTTTAGCGGTCGCGAGTTTTTCCAGTCCCGGCGCCGGAATGCCGGAGAGCGCGTGTACCGCCTTTGCCCGCCCCGAGAGCACGAGATCGGCTCCCGAGCCGATGCCGCTGTTCATAGTATAGCCCTCTTCCGGTACCTGCAGCGCCTTCAGCGCGGCGCGCGCGGCGTACTCTGTCGCGGATCCCTCGGGCCCCACGATAACCGGCAGACCTTTTAAATCCGAAACCCGCATAAGGCCGCTCTCCTCCAATGCCATCCACTGGCTCACGCTCGGAAAAACCGCCCCGATGACGCGGAGCGTTTCGCCGCCCGGTTCGTTTTTTGCCGCCGCCGCGACATCCGCCGTAATCAGTGCGAGATCCACATCCCCCGCCAACAGCCTCTTCATATTTTCCGGCGAACCGGTCGAAGCTTTCAGATTAAAGCGGAGCGTCTCGCTGCGCTTCTGCAGAGCGTCCGCGATATCCGCGCCGCTCGCATACAGACTGCCGCCGGTGTCCCCGGTTCCCATCGTGAGCCAGGTGAATTTCTTCGTTTTCTTCGCGCGCCCGCGCTGCACCGCACAGGCGGAAAAGGCGCATAAAAAAGCAAGGCAAAGCGCTATCACCGCGCGCTTTTTCCTCGCGGCAGACATTTCTTTCATTCTGCGGCTCCTCTCTGTTTTCGGAATCAATATCAATTCGGAAACGCTGAAAAAAGCAAGCAGAATACGGTCGGTGGGTTCAGCGTTTTTTGATTATATCATCTGTATTTCTATGCTTCAAGTTTGCAACAAAAAAAAACACCTCCCGCCGAAACGGGAGGTGCCGCAGAGTTTCATTTCTTTGATTTACTTGCCGAAGAAGCTTCCCATCAGCGAGAGGCAAATCGGGTTGTAAATATCGTCGATGATGACGGCGAAGGAGGGATAGAGCACCCACGCGACATCGTGATAACCGTACTGATCCATGACAGCCTTCTCGTTTGCGACGGCGTTCGGACCGGAACCGCAACCCCAGCCGCAGTTACCTGCCGCCATGACCGCTGCGCCGTAGTCCTTGCCGAAGAGGTTGAAGGAGATGAAGATCGCAAAGATTGCCATCATGACTGCCTGTGCGACGAGGATGATGCCCATCTGACCCGCAACCGGTGCGAGCTTCGTGATATCGATTGTCATCAGCACGAGTGCGAGGTAGAGCTCAAGGAACATGTGCTCAATCGCCTCGGTCTCCGGCACTCTCGTGTCGACGCCGAGCGCTTCCATCACATTTCTGCCGATGGCACCCGCGAAGAGGCAGCCGATGAACTTCGGCATCTCAATCATCGGGATCGAGTCAAGCAGCATGTAAATCGGCATACCGAGTGCCGCGAGCAGCAGGCAGGTCGCGAATGCGTAAATCATGCGCGTGTTGTCGAGAGTCGGCTTCACGCCGGTTCTCTGTGCCTCCGGCTTGTCGTTCGGGTCGGACTTGAGGCCCTTGCTCGTGATCAGGTAAGCCGCAACCGGGCCGCCGATCAGGGAGCCCATGATGTTGCCGAGCGTACCGGCCGCAACACCGACCGTCGTCGCATCCGCCGCGCCCATCTTCTCGAAGATCGGGCCGAACGCGGAAGCCGTGCCGACACCGCCGGACATCGAAGCCGAGGAGCACTGGAGTGCAAGCAGCGGATTCATGCCGATTGCATGTGCGAGTGCAACGCCGAGGATGTTCTGCAGCGTAATCAGCAGGCAAGCCGCGAACGCAATCATGATGCAGAGCTTGCCACCCGCATTCTTCAGCATCTTCGCGCTGAAGCCGTAGCCCACGCAAAGGAAGAAGAGGTTCTGGCAAAGGTCCTTCATGATCTTTGCGTCGAAGGTGAATTCCATAATGCCCGCGCCCTTGATGCCGGAAATCACCAGCGAGAAGATGAGGCCCGAGACAACCGGCGCCGGGATTGCATACTTCTGCAGTGCCTTGGACTTCGACACGAGGAAGCGTCCGAAGAAGATGACCAGCGCTGCGAATCCGAGTGTCGTCAGATACTCGAACTGGAAGCCGGCAAGCTTACCCGCCTCTGCTGCGGCGTACTTGCCAAAGTAACCCATGAGTGTTTCCATAATTTTCCCCTTTCACGTTTGGAAACTGTAGCGGTATAATTATAAAATTTCCATAAATTTTTGCAAGCTTTTTTTTACAAAAAACGAAAAGAGCGGATTTTCCTTTCCGGAAATCCGCTCTTTACACGATATATCGCCCGAACGATTCTGTTTTTTTATTGGAATTCGCGATATTGATAGAGAATACCGGGTCTTCCGCCGGTCTGATAGTCAATGGTGCTCGTGAGCTCACCGCGCTCCACAAGGAAACTCACATAGCGGCGCACTGTGATGCGGGAAAGGCCGATCTGGGTCGCAATCGCCTCGCTCGTAAAGCGCTGCCCGAGGTGATTCCGAAGATATTCGCGCACCAGAGAAAGCGTCTGGCGGTTCATCCCCTTCGGCAGCGGCTCGGAATCCTGCAGTCGCTCGGCGGCACCGCGGGAGAGCATACGGTCAATCTCTTCCTGCCGCATTCCCGTTCCGGCGTCCTGCAACACTTCTCTTCTTCTGCGGAAGCGCTCCAGTCCCTCACGGAAACGGTCGTACTCAAAGGGCTTTACAAGGTAATCGCTGATGCCGCGGGACAGGAGCTCCTGCACAATCTCCACGCTGTTTGCCGAAGTCACCATGATGACCTCCGGGCGCATACCGGTCTCGTGGAGCTTATCCAGGAACTCATCTCCGTTCATGCCGGGCGTGTAGTAGTCCAGCACGACGAGGTCAATTTCCTCGGTCTGAAAGAGTTCCAGTGCTTCCTCTCCGTTTTTACATACAGCGACGACCGTAAAGTCTGCGGTCCTCTCGACATAACTCCGGTCAATGGATGCTACCATCGGGTCATCTTCTACAATCAATACTCGATACATCACTCTACTCCTTTCCGGCGCTCTGCGCTCTGTAAAGCGGTCAGGGTTATCGTAAAACAGCTGCCCTCACCGGGTTCTGTCTCGACGGAGACTTCACCGCCGTACTTATCCGCCACCTGTTTGACCAGGTAGAGACCCGTGCCGTGGTTCTTTCCCTTCGTGCTGACACCCCTTATAAAGATACGGTCCAGCATGGCGGGGTCTATGCCCCTGCCGCTGTCCTCGCAACTTATCACATTGACCCCCGGCTTGGCAAAGACGCCGAGGTGAATCTCTCCGTTCTTTTCGCCGCTCTCCTTGAGTTCTTCGATGGCATTTTCCAGCAAATTCCCTATGACGGTCACATATTCGCCGGGTTCCATCAGAAGGTCCCGCTCCATCAGACTGCTGCCGGGCTCGAGACTCAAACGTATGCCGCTCTCGGCCGCATGCATCATTTTGCCGATGACCAGCGCACAGACCTCCGACACGCGAAGTGCATTTGCCGTATCCCGGACAGACTGACTGGAGACAAGATTAGAGTTTATGATAAATTCCTTTGCCTTGTCAATTTCTCCCGTTTGCAAATAGCCCAGAATGATGTGCAGTTTGTTCAGAAACTCGTGGTTAAAGGCGCGCAGCGTATCCATCATATTGCGCGCACCGGAAAGTTCGTCGGAGAGACGAAGTGCCTCCGTTCTGTCCTGCAGAATGAGGAGCACCCCGTCGGGCTGCTCGCCGTGCTCGGTCACCGGCACCTCATTGATCAGCAGGGTCTGGTCTCCGTTCACGTACACCTGGTTCATGACGGCGGTACCGTCCTCAAGAATCTGCTCAAAGTGCGTGTCCGGAAACACTTCTTTTAAGGATTTTCCGACCAGCGCACCGCTCTGTCCGGCGAGCAAGAGCTCCGCCGGCTTGTTGGCAAACAGAATCTTTCCGTTCTGCCCGACCGAGACAATGCCCTCCGCAAGAGAATTGATGACCTCATCCTGTTTCACATAGAGACTCAGAAGTTCCACCGGCTCGTGACCGAGGAGCACGGTCCGCTGGAAACGGAAAAAGGCACCGGTCAGCAGAATGCTGAGCAACAGCATTGCGAGAAACATCGCGACATAGACCAGCATAATCTGCTGACTCTGTCCCGTGATTTTTGAAACAGCAACCGAAACCATGACGAAACCTTCCGTCACGCCCTCTGCATTCCGAATCGCATGAAAGGCGCAGTGCAACGGGCCATCCGTACCCTGGACGGTCGTGATGTACGGCGCTGATCCCGTGAGGATGCGCGTCTCATCTCCGTCCACATACATATCGCCCGCCATATGACGACTAGTCTGATAGAAGCGCAAGCCGTTGCGATCTGCAATCAGAATGGAGTCGATGCCCGAGACGAACTCGGTAATCGCCTCAAGCTGTTCGGTCACCCCCGGGTCCGGATATCCCGCTTCGAGCATGTCGTGAACCCCCCCGAAGCTCGGCGACATAGGTTGCCGCATCGGTAATCTTACGATCCAACGCCTTCCGCTCTCTGGCGATATCCATCGCAAGGGTAAACCCCAAACTGCAGAGAAGAATCACCGTGACCAAGACTGTCATGGTCAGATAGAGCCGGTGTTCCATGTCTCTTCTGCTACCCTTTTCCCTCATTCTGTCCCACCTTCGCACTGTTTTGGCTGCTCGTTTCTACGAATTCAGCTGGCAAGTCCCGAAGCCGGACGCAAGGCTTACAGGGTGCTAGTTTGTCACAAAACACCAATAACTGTCAAGTATAACTTCAAAATTTTCTATCTTATTCGCTATTTTCCGACAGTTCCGGCGCCTGTTTCCGTATTTTGTTCGTATGGTTCCTTTTTAACACATCTAGCGCTCATTGGAAAGTATTTGCTGCCGTTTTCATCTCCCGCACATAGCGCGCAATTTCCTCGTCGGCCTCGCACCCTTTTTCCGCCATGATGCGGACAATCGCGGAGCCGACAATCACGCCGTCCGCGACCGCCGCCATGCGCTTAGCCTGCGCCGGCGTCGAAATACCGAAGCCGATGGCCGCCGGAAGCGACGGGTTTGCCTGCCGCACCGATGCGAGCATGCCCGAAAGATCTGTGTTAATCTCCTGCCGCACGCCGGTCACGCCGAGCGAAGAGACCACATAGAGAAAGCCCTCGGCCGCAGCCGCAATCTCCCGAATGCGTGCCATCGAAGTCGGCGCAATCATCGAGATAAAGTCGATGCCGACTGCCCGGAATGCGGGTGCAAACTCCTCCTTCTCCTCAAACGGCACATCGGGGAGGATGATGCCGTCAATACCGACTTCCGCCGCGCGCGCCGCAAAGCGCTCAATGCCGTAGGAAAAGACGACATTCGCATAGGTCATGAAAACGAGCGGCGTCGTGAGTTCTTCGCGGAGTTCCGCGACCATCCGAAAGACCGCATCGGTCGTGACGCCGCCCGAGAGCGCGCGGAGATTGGCTGCCTGAATCACAGGACCCTCCGCCGTCGGATCGGAGAACGGGATGCCGAGCTCCACGAGGTCCGCACCGGCCGCGACTGCCGCCCGCACATTCCGCTTGGTGCTCTCGAGGTCCGGATCCCCGCAGGTGATAAAGGGAATAAACGCTTTGCCGTTTTGAAACGCCTGTCTGATGTTACTCATGGAGATCCTCCCCTCTGTAGCGCGCAATTGCCGCGACATCCTTGTCACCGCGCCCGGAGAGCGTGACGACAATCACCTTGTCCTTGTCCATGGTCGGCGCGAGTTTTCTCGCATACGCCACCGCGTGGGCACTCTCAATCGCCGGGATAATGCCCTCGGTCCGCGCGAGATATTCAAACGCATCGACCGCCTCGTCGTCCGTGACCGGCACATATTCCGCGCGGTGCAGGTCGTGGAGATAAGCATGCTCCGGCCCGACTCCCGGATAGTCGAGTCCGGCCGAAATCGAGTAGACCGGTGCGATCTGGCCGTACTTGTCCTGGCAGAAATAGGATTTCATGCCGTGGAAAATGCCGAGCGAACCCACATTGACGGTCGCCGCCGTCTCCCTCGTGTGAATGCCTCTGCCCGCCGCCTCGCAACCGATGAGGCGCACGGACTTGTCGCCGATAAAGTGGTAGAAGGAGCCGATTGCATTGCTGCCGCCGCCCACGCAGGCAATCACGGCGTCCGGGAGACGCCCCTCCTTCCGCTGCATCTCTTCCTTAATCTCCTTCGAGATAATTGCCTGAAAGTCGCGCACCATGGTCGGGAACGGATGCGGCCCCATGCAGGAGCCGATGCAGTAGTGCGTGTCCTCAATCCGCGCGGTCCACTCGCGCATCGCCTCGGAGACCGCGTCCTTCAAGGTTCTGGTTCCGGTCTTCACGGCCACAACCTCGGCGCCGAGCAGGCGCATGCGGTACACATTGAGCGCCTGGCGCACCGTGTCCTCTTCGCCCATGTAGACGACACACTCCATGTTTAAGAGCGCCGCAACCGTCGCGGTCGCGACACCGTGCTGGCCCGCGCCGGTCTCCGCAATCAGGCGCTTTTTGCCCATGTACTTGGCGAGCAGTGCCTGGCCGAGCGCGTTGTTGATCTTGTGGGCGCCGGTGTGATTCAGGTCCTCGCGCTTTAAGTAAATTTTTGCGCCGCCGAGGTCCTCGGTCATGTGCTTCGCATAGTAGAGACGGCTCGGCCGCCCCGCATACTCGTTCAGGAGCTCCGTGAGTTCCGCGTTGAACTTCGGATCGTCTTTGTAGCGCTTGTAAGCTTCTTCGAGCTCAATCACCGCATTCATCAGGGTTTCCGGGATATACTGTCCGCCGTGGACGCCGAAGCGCCCGTCTCTCTCTGTTTCCTGTGCCATGGTTTTACCTCTCTGTCTCCGAATCCGCTCTGCGGACAGCTTCCGCAAAAGTTCTCATCTTCTCCGGGTCTTTCTGCCCGTCTGTCTCGAGTGCCGAACTCACATCGACCCCGCGCGGCGAAAGTGTTCTGATTGCTTCGCCGACATTCTCTGTGTCCAAGCCGCCCGCCAGCATATAGGGGCGGGAAAAGTCTCTGAGCCACTCCCAGGCAAAAGTTTTGCCGCTCCCCTTGCCGCTGTCAAAAAGCAGGAGATCTGCCCGGCTCTCCTCAGCCCGCGCCAACACTTCGTTCCCCGTGACCTGAAACGCCCGCCATACGGGTTTCCCGGTCAGGGCGCGCACCCGTTCCAAACTTTCCTCGCTCTCGTTTCCGTGTAACTGAATACAATCCAGCGGCACCTGTGCCGCAATCTCCGCGATTTCCGCCGGACTCTGATCCACAAAGACGCCGACCACCCGTATCCGGGAATCGAGCGCGCCCCGGAGCTTTCTCGCTGTCTCCGGACTCACGGCGCGTCTTGCGCCCGCCGCGAACACAAAGCCGATGTAGTCCGGCAGGCAGGCATTTGCCGCGAGGATATCCGCTTCCCGCCGCATCCCGCAGAATTTCAGTTCTGTCGCCATCTCAGGCCTCCTCATAGCCCTTCCGGAGTGCCTGAAGCAGTTCCGCCTTATTCTCCGCACGCATCAGCGCCTCGCCGACCAGAATGCCGTCTACGCCGACTGTCCGGAGTGCCCGCGTGTCGGCCGGTGTCCGCACGCCGCTCTCCGCGATAAAAATGCAGTTGTCCGGCGCCGCCGCGCGGAGGCGAATGCTGTTTTCCATATTGACCGAAAAGGACTTTAAGTCGCGATTGTTAACGCCGATCAGGCGCGCCCCGACTTCCGCCGCCCTTCCCACTTCTTCCTCATCGTGCGCTTCGACGAGCGCCGAGAGCCCTAACTCCTCCGCGATGCCGAGGTACTCTTCGAGTTCCGAGCGTCCGAGCAAAGCGCAAATGAGGAGCACCGCCGAGGCGCCGAGTTCCCGCGCCTCGTAGATGAGATAGGGGTCCACCGTGAAATCCTTCCGGATGCAGGGAAGGGAGACCGCTGCCGCAATCTCGCGGAGATAGCGGTCATCCCCGAGAAACCACTTCGGCTCGGTCAGCACCGAGATACAGGATGCCCCGGCTGCCTCATAGGCCTTTGCGATTTCAAGATAGGGAAAGTGCTCGGCAATCACGCCCTTCGAGGGCGAGGCCTTCTTGACCTCCGCAATCACCGAGAGTCCCGGTTCCCGGAGCGCCGTTTCAAAGGGAAACCCGCTAAGCGCTTCTCTTTCTCTAAGCTGCCGCTTCAATTCCGCGAGCGGCAGCTTTCTCTTCTTCTCTTCGACGCGCTCCCGCGCATGTGCCGCGAGTGCGTCCAGAACGGTGCCCGTCATTTTGCCGCCTCATTCGAGAGACGGATATATTTTTCATAGGTCTCAAGCACCTTGCCCTCGTCAATCAGACGCCCGGCAAGCTGTACGCCCTCTTTGAGGCTCTCGGCTTTGCCGCCGATGTAGAGCGCCGCGCCCGCATTTAAGAGCACTGCCGTGCGGCGCGTGCCGCGCTCCTCCCCCGAGAGAATTTCCCGCGCAATCCGCACATTCTCCGCCGGATTGCCGCCGACCAGCTCTTCTTTTTTGCCGCGCTGCAGCCCGAAGTCCTCGGGCTTAATGATAGCTGAGTGAAAGCTGCCGTCACGGAGCTCACAGACCGTGCTCGGCGCGCTCGCCGAAATCTCGTCCATCTTGTCCTGACCGTAGACCACAAGCGCTCTCTCGACGCCGAGGCGCTTCAGGACATTTGCGAGCGGCCACACGAGGTACTCGTCGTAGACGCCGAGCACAAAATACCGCGGAGACGCCGGATTCGTGAGCGGCCCCAGAATATTAAAGACCGTGCGGAAGCCGAGCTCGCGGCGGATTGCGCCGACATACTTCATCGAAGCGTGGTAGTGCTGCGCAAAGAGGAAGCAGATATTGATCTCATCGAGCAGCTTCTTGCAGAGTTCCGGGTCCTGGTTGATGTTGATGCCGGAGGCCTCGAGGAAGTCCGCCGAGCCACAGTCGGAGGACGCCGCGCGGTTGCCGTGCTTTGCGACCTTGATGCCGGCCGCCGCCGCAACCAGCGCGGAAATCGAAGAGATATTAAAGGTCTTGGCGCCGTCACCGCCCGTGCCGACAATTTCCAGGGTCGGCTTGTCGTACTCCACCTTCATGGCGTGGGCGCGCATCGCAGCCGCGCAGCCCGAAATCTCATCCGTCGTCTCCGCCTTTGCGCTCTTTGTGGACATGGCCGCTAAAAAAGCCGCATTCTGCACCTGCGAGCTCTCGCCGCTCATGACCTCGTTCATCACCGCATAGGCTTCGTCGTAGCTCAGATCTTCTTTGTTGACAATTTTGATAATCGCTTCCTTAATCATCGTCTGGGTTCTCCTTTTGCTGTTTTGCTTATGCGAGGATTTTTGCCACCCGCAGGAAATTTTTGACCATCGCCGTGCCCGTCGGCGTGAGAATGGATTCCGGGTGAAACTGCACGCCGTAGACCGGGTAATTCTTGTGTTCAATCGCCATAATCTCGCCGTCCGCCGTCCGCGCCGTCACGCGGAGCACGGACGGAAGCGTCTCCTCAACGGCGGCAAGGCTGTGATAGCGCGCCACCTCGACCTGCTCCGGCAGTCCCCGAAACAAGACACTGTTGGTGTCCAGCACGGTTCTCGACTGCTTGCCGTGCATTAACTGCTTCGCATAGCCGACTTTGCCGCCGTAGGCGAGACACATTTGCCTGTTCGCCGAGGCACACGCCGAGCAGGGGAATCTTTTTGCCGAGTTTCCGTATCACTTCGACCGTGACACCGGCGTCCTCCGGCCTGCCGGGCCCCGGCGAGAGAATAATCGCGTCCGGCTGTTTCGCTGCGATTTCTTCGACGGTCAGCGCATCGTTCCGGATGACTTCCATCTCCCCGGTGAGGCTCCCGATTAACTGGTACAGGTTATAGGAAAAGCTGTCATAGTTGTCAATCAAAAGTATCATCTGCCGCCTCCTCAATGGCTCTCAGCACGGCCGCCGCCTTGTTGCGGCACTCCGCATATTCCTTCTCCGGCACCGAATCCGCGACCAGACCCGCGCCGCTCCTCACATAGACCTTGTCCTTCATCCGATAGGCGAGGCGTATGCCGATGCAGGTGTCCAGATTCCCGTTGAAATCGATATAGCCGATTGCGCCGCCGTAAATGCCGCGCTTCTCCTTCTCCATCTCCGCAATCAGCTCCATCGCGCGGTACTTCGGCGCGCCGGAGAGCGTCCCCGCCGGGAGCACCGCATCGATGGCATCGAGCGCATCGCAGTCCTCACGGATTTCACCGCGGACCGCCGAACCGATGTGCATGACATGCGAGAAGCGGAGCACTTCCCGAAGTCTCTCCACCGTGACCGTCCCGAAGCGGCTGATTTTTCCTAGGTCGTTTCTGCCGAGGTCCACGAGCATATTGTGCTCGGAGAGTTCCTTTTCATCCGCGAGCAGCTCTCGCTCGAGCGCCGCATCCTCCGCCGCGTTCTTGCCGCGCGGTCTCGTGCCGGCAAGCGGGAAGGTGTGCAGTTCGCCGTCCTCGAGTTTGACCAGCGTCTCCGGCGAAGCGCCCGCAACCTCGAGAGTCGGGCTCGACAGGAAGAAGAGATAGGGCGAAGGATTCAGGGTCCGGAGCGCCCGGTAGGTATTGAGTAACGACCCCGAAAAGTCCGCTTCGAGGCGGTTGCTCAGCACCAGCTGGAAAATATCACCCTCGTGGATATGATGTCTCGTCTTCTCGACCAGCGCCGCATATTCCTCCGCCGTGAACTGCGGGCGGAAGTCCGAGGTGACATGTCCGCCCGTCTTCTCGACCGGCGGTTCGCTTTGCAAAAGCTTCCGCATCTCCCGCAAGGTTTCGAGCGCCGCCGCATAGTTTTCTTCCAACCTGTTGAGCGCCACATTGACAAGCAGGATGATTTTTTGCCGGTGGTGGTCAAAAGCGATAATCTTCGTAAAGAGCATGAGTCCACATCCTGAAAGCTCTCGCGGTCCCCGTCCGCGAGCCGCAAGGTCGGCTCCGCATATTTCACATAATCGTAAGCAAAGTAGCCGACCAGGCCGCCGGTAAAGGGCGGGAGTTCCGGAATGCGCGGCGCGCGGTACCGCTTGAGCAGCGCCCGGATTTCCTTCTTCGGGTGCGCCGTGCGGTGCATCTCTTCTCCGATTTCAATCGCGCCGTCGAGGCAGCGGATCGTGAGTCCCGGATCGTAGCCGAGAAAGCTGTAACGCCCCCAGCGCTCCTTATCCTCCGCCGACTCAAAGAGAAAACAGTGAGAACCCTGTCCGCGCAGTATCCGCAGCACCTCGACCGGTGTTCTCAGATCGGCGTAGAGCTCCGTCGCAAGTGCCGCCATCGTGTACTGTCCGCTGTCCCGGTAGTCTTTCAGCGTCTCCAGACTCGGAAATGTTTTCATGCTTTGCCTCCTTCTTGGTTCGCGCTGTCCGCCGGCATAAAAAAATCCCCGGCAGACATGCGTCAACATGCTGCCAGGGACGAAATCATAAACTCCGCGGTGCCACCCTGTTTTATGGTAAAACCATACCCTTGTCGGGATACCAACATATCCCCGGCAACTGACGTATGCCCTCACGTCGCAGAATACTTGCCCCACGGCTTTCCCTGCGCCCTCAGCGGTCCATTTGACGACTTGTTTTTCATCTGCATCTCAGCATCGCAGACTCTCTGTAGAAGCATCATCGCCGTTATCTCCGCATCAACGGTTTGCAATTTGATTTTCCGCTATTTTAGTCGAATGATGCGCGGCTGTCAAGCCGGATTTTCCGTGATAATCCGGTTCAACTCCCGTTTGACCTTAAATGTGTTCAGTCCGTGCACGCGGCAGGCCTCGGCGAGTGTCTCCGCACCAGCCGCTGCGCAACCGAAACAATGCATGCCGAGACTCGACAAAAAGTCCTGTGTCTCAGGGTACATATTTGCAATTTCTCCGATCAGATCTTCACTGCCGACCGGTCCCTCTTCGTACTCGAAATCTTCCATATCTCTGTTTCCTCTCCGCCGCAGGCGTGCCGCGGCTTTTTTCAAAGTATACCCGTAAGGTCATCAAAAGTAAACGCGCAATTCATCTTCCGCTTGACGACTTTCTCTGTATTAGTGCATAATAACATAGCATTAGAACTCACTAATAACAAAGCACAACAAAGGGGGATTTTTCTCATGAGAAAACAGCTTTATCGCGTCCTTCCGGCACTCGCGGCGGCAGCGCTCCTCGCGGCCTGCGGCGGCAAGACGGGTGAGACAACGACGGCAAGCGCGAACAGCAGCGCAGCTTCGAGCGCAGCGGCGGGCACCGAGGCAGCGGCCGAGGTTCCGGCACTTTCGTCCGACGAATATGTCTTCGTCAAAATGAATGTGCCCTACGCGGACTACTACTACGGCGAGCTGAAGGATGTTCAGCCGGAGGCTTACGCGAAGGATGCCAAGGCGCAGCTCGACAAGGCGGATGCCGTCGAAGCGGCAGGCTTCCGGAAAGAAGGCGAGTACGACGCGGTCACCTCTCCGACTGTCGGCAAGTACAAGAAATATAAGGGTGCCTTTGCCGAGGAGCAGGGCGAGACCTCTGTCTACAACGGTGTCGCGGACGTCAATGTCGCAATCGCAAAGCCCCTCTACGAGGACGCTAAGAAGGCGATTGAAGAGAAGAAAGAGGCAAAGAACCCAATTCTGACTCTTGTCGGCAATGTGACCGGCGAGGAGAGCGCACAGCCCGCCGAGTACAAGGTTCTGAATTCCGACGGCACGCTCTCGAAGACCTTCGGCAAGGTCACAAAGGCGGCGGATGTCAAGGCTTCGATCACAACCACCTCGAACTACGGCAACTACGAGCTCGACTTAAAGGGTGTCGATGTCGATCCGGACACGCTGCAGGGCGCTGTGCTCGAGACCTCGGACGGCGCAAAATACGGCTTAAGCACCTCGATAACCTCTGGTTAAAGCCGGAAGAAATTGCCTTCTCCGCGGCAGCCTTCGAGGACAAGGCGCACAAGGCGGCCAAGCAGTATGAGCGTTTCGCCGACATCGGCGGCAAGACCATCAAGAAGGTCACTTATCTCGTGAAGGACGGCGACGATGTCGAGGTCGACACGGATCTCTTCGTGAAGAACCTCGCTCCGGCCGACTACAAGGTCACCGGCGATGAGAAAGTCACCTACACAGCCGACGGCAGCAAGATTAACTACACGCTCAGCACCGGTTCCGACGAGTACAAGCTCTCCCGCGTGATTTACCGCCGCGCGGATTCCGATGTCAAGGTTGACACCGCAACCGCAGGCGTCCTCACGCTTCCGAAGGAGGCAAAGCCCGGCACCTATCAGTTTGTCTTCTCGAATGACAAGCTCTCGGATGTCTCGTTCAGCTGCACCGTGGATTCGGGTCTCACGGCCGATGACTTCAGCTTTGCGGACAACAAGCTCACCCTCAAGGAGAACGCACAGGGCCTCACCGTCGCGGACTACCTGAATACCACTTCCGCGGCAAAGGTCGGCGAGACCGAGTATAAGGGCGGCAGAGCGAGAAAGTTCGGCACAGCCGCGTTCAACGAGGACGGCAGCGTAAAGCTCGACGCGACGACCGCAGGTGAGAACGGCGATGTCAAGATCTTTGACGGCGCTTCCTCCTACCCGGTCACCCTCTCCGCAGACGGCTATCCGGATCTCAGCTTCACCGTGGAGGCAAAATGAGTTTAGTGCTTTGTCTGGCCGTCACCGGTCTCTGCTTCTCCCTTCTGGAGAAGCAGATCCGGCGCCGGCCGGTTTTTCTATCTGTTTTTTTTGTGTTGCTCTCGCTTCTCAGCATCGTTTTGCCGAAACAGCTGACCGTACCGCCGCTCGCCTACCTGGTCAACCGCCTGTTACGGCGCGGCGTACTCGCGGGCGCCATGTTCCTCTGGGTCATGTATGCGATTGTGCTCCCGGCAAAGAGCCGTCTGCAGCGCGTCATGATGAGTCTCCGCGCGCAGATTGCGATTGCGGCCTCGATTCTGACGCTCTCGCACAACATCGCCTACGGACAACACTACTTTGTCCTGCTCTTTACCAATGCAGGCAAGTTAAAGAGCTATGAACTGATTGCGGCCTGTTTCTCGCTCGCAATGATACTCCTCCTTCTGCCGCTCACCGTCACCTCGTTTCAGGTTGTGCGGCGGAGGATGCAGGCAAAGCGCTGGAAACAGCTGCAGCGGCTCTCCTACCTCTTTTATGGACTGCTCTACCTGCACATCTGCCTCATCTACACCGGCGGTCTTCGCAAGGGAAAGAGCGAGTATCTCGTGCAGTTTGCGCTCTACACGCTGCTCTACGGAATTTATCTCATGCTCCGGCTCACAAAGGCCTTTCTCAAAAAGCCGCTGCCGACCGTACCGGACTACGCGGCAAAACGCGCAGCGAGACGGCGCAAAGTGATCTGCCTGCACGGCGGCATCAGTCTTCTCATGCTCCTCGTCCTTCTCTTTGCCTTCCGCACGGTGCAGGCCGGTAAGCAAGGCAGCGCGGACACGGCGCAGGCGCAAAGCACTTCCGCCACAGAAAGCGCGAACAGCGCTTCCTCCGCTTCCGAGTCGGCAAGCAAAGCCGAAGACACAGGCGCGGCGCCTGCATGCGGCAGCGGCATTGCCGCCGCTGTCCCGGACGGCGAATACGAGGGCAAGGGCGTCGGCTACAACGGCAATATCAAAGTGAAGGTCACGGTTGCCGGCGGCAAAATCACCGCCATCGAAATTCTGAAGACGGATGACGACGAAGAGTACTTCTACGACGCAAAAAAGAAGGTTATTCAGGAAATTCTGGATCGGCAGACCGCCGAGGTCGACGCCGCAAGCGGTGCGACTTCGAGCTCCGACGGCATCATGAAGGCCGTCAAGAATGCGCTGCAGCAGTGACAAACTTTCATATTCGGAACGTAAAAAGAGGACAGGAAATCTTTCCTGTCCTCTTTTCTTACTTTCCGTTCTTTTCGTCGTTTTCCGATCTCACTTATTTGGATGTGCAGTTGCAGACGCGAATCTTGAATCTCGTCTCGTAGCGCGCGAGCGGCAGCGCATACTTCTGGCCGTCGAGTTCCGCCGTGCAGGTGTCCTTGCCCTCATCGAGCACCAGCTCCGCAAAGGCGCGGTAAGTGCCGGGATCCTTCGGCGCTTCGCTGAGTTCCGCGCCGCGCTCTCCGTTCTCCTCCGTGAAGTAGCGGACCCGATACGGCACGGCGACTTCTCTGCCGTTCACATAGGTGTGGAAGTGCGGCGTCAGGTCGACCGGCTCGCCGATGGCCGGGAAGTCCTCCTTGTAGGCGTGGCTCAGCACCGGCGCGTAGTCGTACTCCTCCCACTCACGGTACAAGGCCGATAAGAATTCGCGCCGCTGCACGGCTCTCTCCTCCTCCGTCACGGCGCGCACGCCCTCGGGCTTGCCGGACAGATAATTCAGAAAGTTCCATCGCCGCAAAGCGCATGCCCTTCTCGTTGACCGGCGCGTAGACAATGAAGCGCTTGTTCGTGACCGTGGTGCCGGTCACATCGTAGACGCCGTTCACGAGCACGATGACCGCCTTATAGAACGAGGTCACGCCGTTGTTTGCCATATACATCGCGGCGCGCGTGCCCGCGTCGGTCTGCACCAGCTTGTCCTCATCGCTGCGGCTCACATGGTAATAGGTATTGCTCGGCTCCTTGCCGATGTGCGTGCCCTCGGAGACCGCCTGCACCGTATAGTAGTTAAAGTACAGGTCCGCCTCCTTGTAGAGCGGCAGCGCGCGGAAATATTCGACAAAGCGTCTCGCATCTTCCTCAAATTTGTCCAGCTCCTCCGCACGGTAGCCCTCTCCCGTGAAGACGATGGTCTGGTTGTTGTAATAGGGCTGTGCGCCCGGATATTTAAGCGTATTATGGTCGGCAATGCAACTCGTGTGCAGCGAAATCTCAAATTCCCGGCTCTTCCGGCTCACCAAACGGCCGCTGCCCTTTTCCGTCGCCGTGACGGTCACGGTATAGCGGCCCGGCAGCACCGGCGGCTCCTCGCTCTCGTAGAGATGCGTGATTTCCGCCGCATAGGGCATGGTGCCGCGGTAGGAATAGTGAAGGTCCGAGGGCGGCGCGTCGTGAAGGGTCGCCTTCACCTCAATCGGCTTGCCGTCACAGACTTTGTTCTCGACCGTGAGGTCAATGAGATCCGGCGGCTCGATTTCAAAGGTCGTCTCCAACACGGCGTCGCCGTAGACCGCATCATGAGAAAGCTCTGCGCGCAGGCGGTAAGTGCCTGCGGTTTTCGGCTGCGCCGGGAGCGGCTTGCCGTCCGCATCGAAGAAGCTTAAGGTCAGGCGGTCGCCGAGCTCGGTGCCGGTCTCCTTTTTCTCGCATTTCCGGACAATGACATACTGCTTCAAATCGAGCGGCTCCGCGCCCTCTCGCAGGGTGTCGGCGTACTGCTGCCAGAAAAGTTTTGTCACATTCGCATGGGCCGCAAACTGGTCGCGGAGCGCCTCCTTGCAGACCTCGCAGAACGGGAACTGGCGCCCGAGATAGCGCATCTTGCAGTTCTGGTGCGGCTTATACCAGCCGTCGCCGCCGTTGTCGTACTCATAGACGCCGATGCCGTTTGCCGATAAAGCGGCTCCAACGCACCTTCTTCGGATCCGATTCCGCCGACATATTGACATACTCACCGGCATAGCTGTTGCCCGCAAAGTACTCGTCCGAGAGAATGCCGATGGTGTGGCCTAGCTCATGAAGGAGCATCTCAAGCGACTCATCGTTCCGGGAGACAATGCTGATTTCGCCGCCCGAGCCGCCGTAGACCTCGGAGTTCACCATCACAATCGCGAAGTCCGTATCGGGCAGATACTTCCGGTAGAGGTCACGGACCTTTCCCTTGTCCTCTTCGCCAATCTCCACAAGGCGCTGCATGCCGAAGGTCCAGAAGGACGCGTGGAAATAGCTGTCCCGCGTGTCGGCATCGGCCTCGGCCTGGGTCCGCGCGTGGTCCGCGCGCACGCCGCTCTCGTTCGAGCAGACGCCGATTGCGTAAATCTTCACGGCATCCGCGTACTCGTCCCAGGGCGATGTCGCCATCATGTACTTTGCCATGCGCTTGGCTTCGGCGAAGAAAAGTTCCTGCTCTTTCTCCGTAAATCCATCTCCAAAAAAGGTAAGGAGCAGCGCGTCCTTGTCTTCCAGCTCTTCCCGTCCGTAGACAAGACGCGGCGTCTCATTCAGAATTGCCTTTTCAGCCTGATTCATAGTTGCCTCCTTTCGGTGGATGAGATTCGAATGAAAGTGCAGGGTGTTCCCCTGCACTTTTCTCTGTCTTGCAAAAGTGCTTTCCGCTCAAAGCGCTTTTCGCTTACATCTTCGTGAACTTGCCTCTCAGATACTCGAGATAGTACTTCGTGTTGACATCCTCGCCGGTCGCCTTGATGATGGTCTCTCTCGTCGTATAGGTCTGGCCGTAGCTGTGGATGTGCTCCGCAAGCCAGCTGTTGATGTCGGAGATATCGCCCTTTGCGAGCTTCTTCCAAGCGTCCGGATGCGCCTTCAGAATGCTGTTGCGGTACTGGCAGGAGTAGACCAGTCCGAGCGCATAGCCCTGGAAGTAGCCGATGAAGCCCGTGCTCCAGTGGACATCCTGCAGAATGCCCTCGGAAGCGTTCTTCGGGGTCACACCGAGGTACTCCTTGTAGCGCGTGTTCCACGCCTCTTCCATGTCGTCAATCGTGAGCTTGCCCGAGAAGTAATCTCTCTCCATCTCATAGCGGAGAATCAGGTGTAACGGCACCGTGAGCTCGTCCGCCTGCATTCTGGACCAGCCCGGGTTCGGTTTGTTCAGCGCTCTGACAACCGTCTCGACCGGGATGTCGCGGAACTTCGGCACTTCCTTCTGGATTTCCGGATAGAAAGCGGTCCAGAACTCGAGCGAGCGACCTACCTGGTCCTCGTAGAACTTGGACTGGGACTCGTGCATGCTGCCGTCGATGCCGCCCCAGAGGCCCGCATCCACGACTTCCTGCGAGGAGCCGTAGTTGTACATACCGTGGCCGGTCTCATGCGCCGCGCCGAGCAGCGTATAGAACAGGTTTCTCGAATAATTGGTCGAAGGACGGGAATCTCTCGGGCCCGCGCAGACGCAGCTCGGATGCTCCTCTTCGTAGAGAATGCCCTGGTTCCAGTTGAAACCGTAGTAGTCCATGAGCTTTCTGACAATCTTCTCCTTCGTCGCTCTGTCGACATCGCAGTCGATGACGGAAGTGTCAATGCTGTCTCTGTAGCTCTCGGTCTTCTTCAGAAGTTCCACAATCTCCGGCTTCACTTCGCCGAAAATCTTGTCGATCTCATCGAGTCTCCAGTCCGGATCCCAGCAGTTCACGAGAACCTGGAACACCGACTCATTCGGGTTAATCGCCTCTGCGACGCGCTTCTGCACCTCAAGCTGCTTCTGAAGATAGGGCTTGAAGCTCTGGAAGTCGTTGTTCTTCTTGCACTCGTGCCAAGCCTTTCTGCCGTCGTTGTTGATGCGGCCCAGCTCCTCGCCGAGCTCCAGCGGAATCAGGGTTGCGTTCTTGTAGCGGTCACTCAGGAAGCGCACCATGCCGCGGTCAATGTCGCTCTTATACTGGCTCTTATCGAAATCAGCGAAGTCTGCGACCAGCTGCTTCACTTCGTCGTTCTCGACCAGCTGCTGGCTGAGCTCGCTTAAGTACATTTCCACATTGGTGGTCTGGTCAAACCGGCCTCGGGGCCTGCGTGCCACTGATCGCAGAACATGATGTTGTTTGCGGTCTCCAGCATGCGGAGTCTCACCATGATTTCACGGATTCTCTTGATATTCGCATCGTAATTCATTGCTTTTTCCTCCTGTTGTGACTGTTGTATTCAGGATCAGCGTCTTCCGCTGAGGCTTACCGAAGTGAATCAAATCTGTCTCACTGCTTCTCCCGGAAGCCCCTGCCAATCGCAAGCTTCTTCGAACGAAAGTAGTAGACGAGCACTGCCATCATGCCGTAGTTCGCAAACGAGTCGGTCATATAGCGGAAACGCAGAACGCCGAGGCCCTCGGGTGCCCGAGAAAGCTTCGCTCCGCCCGGATTTTGGCCACCGCCTCTTGTCTCTGCGATTCTTCCATAAATCCCCTCCCGAAAGACCTTGCTTTTGCGCAAAATGAATGCCACAAGCACCTTTCATCTATTATTTTAGCATAACGACCAAGTGAATTCCACCCCGCTCCCTCTCGGCAGTCATTTCTTTTCGATATAACAGCGGCGCACCCTGCCGCACAGGGTGCGCCGTCGTACTTATTCGCTCGCCGTTTCCGCACCGAGTCCCATGCCTCTTGCGAGTCGACGGCTGAAGAGAAGCACAAGCAGGCCGACCGCGACGACCGGAATGCCCATACTCACAAAGTACGGAATCTCCGCGCCCTCTTTGTAGAAGTTTGCGACCAGCGCGCAGAGGCTTGCCCCCGTCGACTGTCCCATGAACCAGATGGTCATCATCTGCGTCGAGAACGCAAGCGGCGCCACCGCGGTCGCCGCCGAAGTGCCCGCCGGATAGCAGATGGCCTCGCCGACCGTCATCACGACATAGAAGCCGACCAGCCAGAGCGGACTTGCCTTCATGCCCGGCGCATAGATCCGGAAGGGCGCGATCATAATCAGAATCGCAAGGCCGTAGCAGATGGTGCCGATGCCCATCTTGGCGGGCGTCGAAGGCTGCTTTTTCCCGAGTGCCGCCCAGAGGGTCGCCATCAGGGTACCCAAGATGACGGAACAGACGGCCTGTAAGGTCTGGAACGCTGCCGGTGTAATCTGCACGCCGAAGAGATTCAGATCGACCGAGGTCTCCGCGTAAATCGAGAGTATCGTCTGCCCCTGGTAGCTGATGAGCAGCGTGAAGCAGTACGCAATGAACATCGGGAGCAGGAAGAGGATGTGCTGTTTCTCCTCCGGTCTGGTCTTCGGGCTCGTGATCACATAGATAAAGTAGACCACAGGCAGGAAGATGGCGACCGTACTCACCGTATTTGCGAATGTCGTAATTGTGATGATATGGCGGCTGAAAAGGAGGTACAGCGTCACCGCCGTAATCACGACCGCGGCAATTAAATATAGACCGCGCGCTTTCTCGCCGCCGCCGGCATCGGGTCATCCGGCTCCTCGCCTATGGTGCCGAACACCTTGCGCTCCACGAGGAGATAGTAGCCGGAACCAACGACCGCTGCCGCTGCCGAGAGCGCAAACGCCGCGTGATAGCCGAAGAGCAGGGCGACCGTGCCGCTGATACTCGGAATCGCCGCGCCGATGTTCGAGATGACATAGACATACGAGAACGCGCCGTCGCGGCGCTCATCTCCCTTGGCATAGAGCTTGCCGGTCAGCGCCGTCATCGCCTGTCCCGCGACCATACTGCCGATCAGATGGATGCCCATCGCCGCCGCGTACCCGATCAGGCCGGAGCCCGGAATCGCGAGAATAATGTAAGGCAGAGGGCCTATCGTGACAACAATGCGCAGGGACTTTCGAACGCCGAAGACACGGTCGGACATATAGCTTCCGACCACGCCGCAGACGACAATCAGCGCAAAGTAGAGAGACAGAAGCTGCGCCGCCTCTGTCTTTTCGAGACCGAGGCCGCCCTTTGAGACCTCCGTGTAGAGGTAGTAAATCAGAACCGCCGTAAAACCGTAGTACGCAAACGAACTGCACAGATTCTTGACACAGACCGTCAATAAGCCTTTCGGGTGCCCGAGAAAACTCTTGTCGCGGTAGAGCGCCTCATTCGGATCGCCGCCGCTGTTCATTGTGCCGCTTCCCATGATTTCTCCTCCTGTATTCTGTTGTTTTCCGCTGTTTTCCGTCAGCCTTCTGACAGAAGAAGGCGGCAATGCCTGCCGCCTTTTCCGATGCTTTTCACTGTCACTCTCTCCGGTTTGTTATCGCAAATTCCGATAACGCGCGGTTTGTTTCGATTTCGTTATGCCGCCTCGGCCTCTCCGCCTTCCGAGAGTCCCATGCCCTTTGCGAGACGCTTCTCAAAGAACAGGAGGATAAGGCCGGCAAGCGCCGTGCTGCCGCCGATGCCGAGGAAGTAAACGCCCTCCGAACCCTCGTGGTAGAAGTTCGAGACCAGGTTCGCGAGGTTTGCGCCCGCGGTGACCGAGAAACCCCAGATGGTCATCATCTGCGTGGAGAACGCCGCCGGTGCGAGCTGAGAAGCTGCGGAAGTTCCCGCCGGATACGAAACCGCCTCACCGATGATCATGACAAAGTAGAATGCAATCATCCAGAAGGGACTCACCTTGACGCCCGGTGCGTAAATCTGGAAGGGAATCACCATGATCAGGGCACCGAGGCCGTAGCACATGGTTCCGAAGCCCGCCTTCCACGGCGTGGAGGGCTGTCTTCTGCCGAGTTTACTCCAAAGACCGGTGCAGATGATGCCGATTACGATGGCCATAATCGCCTGAATCGTCATAAAGACGCTCGGCGGTGCCTGGAAGCCGAAGAAATTCAGATTGACCGAGGTCTCGGCATAGATCGCGAGTATGGTTGCGGACTGATACCAGACCATCATCGAGAATGCGCCCGTGATGAACATCGGAATCAGATAGGGCAGACGCTTCCGCTCGCTGTCGCTGGTCTTCTTGCTTCTCAGCATGTAGACAAAGTAGATTGCCGGGAGGCAAAGGGTCACGACGCTGACAATGTTCGAGAAGCTCGAAATGGTCAGGATGTTATTCGTGAACAGAAGGAAAAGCAGGCCGCCGAAGGCCAGAACACCGAGAATCAAGAAGGTAACCGCCTTCTTCTTCTGCTCCGGGGGCAGCGGATCGTCCGGCTCCATGCCGATCGGGCCGAAGGCACGCTTCTCAAGCGCCAGGTAGACCGCGCTTCCGAGGGCACCGACAATGCCGAGGATGAAGAAGGTCTTCTGATAGCCGACCACCAGGGCAATGGAACCGATGACCACCGGGAACATAGCGCCGATATTCGAGAGCACATACTGAATCGAGAATGCACCGTCGCGCCGCTTATCGCCCTGCGCGTAGAGTTTGCCGAGCAGCGAGTACATCGAGCTGCCGGCGACCATGCTGTTCATGTAGCCGATGCAGCAGTAAAGGACCACGCCGACGATGCCGAGCCTCGGAATCGCGAGAGAAAAATAGAAGAAAGGCCCGGTGATGGTACAAAAACGATAGGCCCTTCGATTTCCGAACACGCGGTCCGCCATGAAGGAACCGACAATCGAGAAGATCGAGGCAAGTGCCGCATCCAGGGTGATAATCTGCGATGCCTGTACCTTCGTGAGTCCGACACCTGCCGGTGCCGCCGCATAGAGGTAATAAATAAAGATGGCTGTCATACCGTAGCCGGTAATCTGTCCCATCATAAACTTGAAGTTCATGACGCCGACGCCAAAAGGATGGCCGATGAAACAGGTTTCATTTTGCAGCTTCTTGATTTGTTCCTGCCGCTCTCTCTCCTTTTCATCGAGTGCTGCTGTTGCAACTGCTTCCATAACAAGAACCTCCTATCGAAATGAAAAAGTTACTTCAACAATCAAAAAAGAAACTGACCTCCTTTCCCATCCGATTTTCATCGGCGAAACCGCCGTTGTAACTGTGTCTTGCTGTGACTGGGAAATATTACCTCTCTCTATCTGTATTGTATCACTCTATTGTTTAAATTCAAGGATATTTATCCTGACAACCGGCTATGATTTGTTATATTTTTAATAAATATAAAAATAAAATAAGCCTCTGTCATTATTTTGCCGACAGAGGCTTATTTGACTTACGCGGCTTCCGCGTTTTCGTTGAGTCCCATGCCCTTCGCAAAGCGCTTGGAGAAGATAACTAAAATCAGACCGACCAGCAGCGTACTGCCGCCGATACCGAGGAAGTAAAGGCTCTCCGAGCCTTCATGGTAGAAGTTAGATGCCAGCGTCGAGAGGTTGGCACCCGCCGTGCCGGAAAAGCCCCAGACCGTCATCATCTGCGTCGAGAACGCGACCGGCGCGAGTGCCGAAGCCGCCGCGTTGCCCGAGGGATACGAAATCGCCTCGCCGATAATCACAATCAGATAAAAGCCGACCAACCAGAACGGGTTGACCTTGACCCCGGGCGCATAGAGCTGGAAGGGAAGTATCATGAGCAGCGGACCGAGGCCGTAGCACATGGTGCCGAAGCCCATCTTCCAGGCCGCCGACGGCTGGTGTCTGCCCATCTTGCTCCAGATACCGGCGCAGAGCGTACCGATTGCAATGGCAAAGATAGCCTGCAGGGTCATGTAGATACTCGGGGCCACGCGATGTCCGAAGAACACCAGGTTCACACTGGTCTCCGCATAAATCGAAAGTATCGTGGTCGCCTGGTACCAGACCATCATGGCGAACGCACTCGAGATGTACATCGGAATCAGGAAGGGAAGACGCTTCCGTTCCTTCTCCGTGATCTTCTTGCTGCGCAGAATGTAGACGAAGTAGATGACCGGCAGAATCAGCGTGAAGACACTGATGATGTTTGCAAAGCTTGTGATGGTCAGAACATTGTAGCGGAACAGCAGATAGAGCACACCGCCGAACGCAAGGAAGAACGCGATGAGGAGTGCGACTGCCTTTTTCCGCTCCGCCGGCGGCAGCGGGTCGTCCGGCTCCATGCCGAGCGGTCCGAACGCGCGCTTTTCGAGAATCAGATAGACAATACTGCCGAGAGCGCCGATGACACCGAGGATGAAGAAGGTCACCTGATAGCCCGCGACCAGCGCAATGCCGCCGATCACAACCGGGCACATGGAGCCGATGTTCGAGAGCACATAGATGACCGAGAACGCACCGTCGCGCCGCTTGTCGCCCTGTTCATAGAGCTTGCCGAGCAGGGAATACAGCGAGCTGCCTGCGATTGCGCTGTTCACATAGCCGATCACGCAGTAGAGAATCAGGCCGAGCATGCCGACATTCGGAATCGCAAAAGAAAAATAGTACATGGGCGCCGTAATCGCACAGAAGCGATAGGCTCGCCTGTTGCCGAAGACACGGTCCGCCATGTAGGAGCCGATTGTGCCGAAAATAGAGCCGAGCGCAATGTCCAGCGTGATAAACTGGGATGCCTCGAGCTGCGTGAGCCCCAGACCCTGCGGGGCGGCCGCATAGAGATAGTAGATGAAAATCGCGCTGAAGCCGTAGCTCGTGACGCTTCCCATCATGTACTTGAAACTCACAATGCCGACGCCAAAGGGGTGACCGATAAAGCAGGTCTCGTTCTGCAGCTTCTTAATTTCCGCCTGCCGCGCGTTCTCCCGCTCTGTCGCTGTTGCAACCGCTTCCATAACCAAAACCTCCTGTTTCGTTTCCGAGTGACCAAACCGAATACCGCCTGTACGTTCCGTCTGCCGTTCTCTCTTTCCTTTCTGCTCCTCTCCCCTCTGTTTTATGCAGTAAACCCCTCTTTCTTGCATAAGCTTATCACATTTTCGTCAGTTTTCAAGGTTTTTGGCGCGATATCCGCAATATTTTTGTAAATCCTGCCAAAATACAAAGCGCCCCGCACCGCCTGTCAAGCAGGTAGTGCGGGGCAAAAGAGACTCGCCGAAGCGTAAAATCGTACCTTATTCCTGTTTCTCGAGGCCCATGCCGCGCGCAAGCGGTTTCTGCAGCAACAGAATCACGACCGCGGCCGCGACCACGGCGATACCGATGCAGAGGAAGTAAATCGACTCGCTGCCCTCTTTGTAGAAGTTTGCCGCGAGTGCCGAGAGACTTGCGCCGGTCGACTGTCCCATGGACCAGATGGTCAGCATCTGCGTCGCAAACGCCGCCGGTGCGACAATGGTCGCCGCCGATGTGCCGGCTGCCCAGCAGATGGCCTCACCTATCGTGTAAATCGCATAGAACGCGACGAGCCAGAGCGGACTTGCCTTCTCGCCGGGCCCGTAAATCTGAAACGGCAGCACCATGATTAAAATCGAGATACCGTAGCAGAGCGTGCCGATGCCCATTTTTCCGGGCGTGGACGGCTGCTTTTTTCCGAGTTTCGCCCAGAGTCCCGAGATTGCGGAGCCGAGCAGAATCGAGAAAATCGACTGTAAGGTAATGAACGAGGCCGGTGAAATTTCCACACCGAAGAAATTCATGTCGACCGAGCGCTCCGCGTAGATGCTGAGCACGGTGCTGCCCTGGTAGGACACAAGGTTCGTGAAGCAGTAGGCGACAAAGATCGGAATGATGAAGAGCACGCGCCGTTTTTCCTCCGGCTTTGTCTTGGGGCTCGTAATCACATAGATCAGATAAATTGCGGGCAGCACGACGCCGACACTGCTCACGGTGTTGGCAAACTGGCTGATCGTGATGATCTTGTTGACGAAGAGGAAGGCGAGCAGCGCCGCAATCGCAACAACTGCGCCGATCAGGATGAATACCGCCCGCTTCTTCTTTGCCTCCGGGAACGGATCCGCCGGCTCCTCCGCAATCGTGCCGAAACACGGCGCTCGGTGGTCAGATAAATCGTGGATCCGACAATCGATGCGACCGCGCAGAGCGCAAAGGCCGCATGGTAACCGAAGTGCAGGGAAATGGCGCCGGTCACCGCCGGAATCGCCGCGCCGATGTTTGCAATGATATAAATGTACGCAAACGCATTGTCCCGGCGCTCATCGCCCTTCACATAGAGCTTCGAGGTCAGGTTGTTCAGCGACTGTCCCGCGACCATGCTCGTGCAGAGCAGAAGTCCCATGGCCGCCGCATAACCGATCACGCCCGAGCCCGGAATCGCGAGGATGATGTAGGCAAACGGGTTAATCATGTTCATGAGGCGCAGTGCCCTGCGGGGGCCGAAGACGCGGTCGGCCATGTAGGAACCGACCACACCGCAGATGACCACGAGTGCAAAGTAGAGCGAAAGAAGCTGCGCCGCCTCCTTCTCCGCAAAGCCGAGTCCGACCGGGGCTTCCTTGTAGAGATAATAAATCAGAATCGCGGTACAGCCGTAATACGAAAAGGAGTTACACAAATACCGCAGACAGATTGTGAGCAAGCCTTTCGGATGCCCGAGGAAGCTTCGATCCCTGTAAATAGCCTCATTGTCAAGTGCCGGTTTTCCTGCCATGATGCGCTCCTTTCTGTAAAAAAAGAACGCTGCCGGACCTGTCCCGAAGGGGGACAAGCCCGACAGCGCAAGTCACATTGTGAATGTGCCAAAGCCTAAACACCGTTTATTGTTTCGTCGCCGCTGCTTTTTATGCAGCCTGATTCGAGAGACCCATCTCTTTTGCGAGCTTCTTCGAGATGAGCACGATGACAAGGCCGACCAGCAGCGTGCTGCCGCCGATGAGCAGGAAGTACATGGTCTCGCTGCCTTCCTTGTAGAAGTTCGAAGCGAGGTTCGAGAGGCTTGCGCCTGCGGTCATCGACATGCTCCAGGTCTGCATCATCTGCGTCGCGAAAGCTGCCGGTGCGAGTGCCGAAGCCGATGCGCTACCGGCCGGATAGGAGATGCCCTCACCGATGATAACGACCATGTAGAATGCAACCAGCCAGAACGGGCTGACCTTCACGCCCGGCGCATAGAGCTGGAACGGAAGAATCATAATCAGGGTGCCGACACCGTAGAGCATGGTACCGAAGCCCATCTTCCACGGCGTGGACGGCTGCTTGTCACCGAGCTTACTCCAGAGACCGGTGATGAAGGAACCAAAGACAATCGCCATGATAGCCTGCAGCGTCATGTAGATGGTCGGGGAAACCTCGTGGCCGAAGAAGTTGAGGTCAACGCTGGTCTCCGCATAGATTGCGAGAATCGTGGTAGCCTGGTACCAAACCATCATTGCGAAAGAGCTTGCGATGAACATCGGGATGATGAAGAGGAGCTTATGTGCCTCTTCTCTCGTGGTCTTCTTGCTCTTGTACATGAAAACAAAATAAGCAGCCGGCAGGAACAGGGTCAGGGTGCTGACCGTGTTCGAGAAGTTTGCAATCGTTGCGACGCCGCTCAGGAACAGTGCAGCCAGAATACCGCAGAACACCAGGGTTCCGACAATCAGGTAGATGATAGCTTTCTTTCTCTCAGCCGGCGGAAGCGGATCGTCCGGCTCCATGCCGATCGGGCCGAAGGCTCTCTTCTCAAAAATGAGATAGATGAGGGAGCCGAGTGCACCGAGAATACCGAGCACAAAGAAGGTGAAGTGATAGCCTGCGACCTTTGCGAGCGTACCTGCGACGACCGGCGACATAGCACCGATGTTCGAGAGCACGTAGGTGATTGCGAATGCACCGTCACGTCTCTTATCGCCCTTTGCGTAGAGCTTGCCCATCAGCGTGTAGAGCGAGCTTCCGCAAATCATTGCGTTGACGTTTCCGAGTGCATACTGCAGGATAACACCTGTCATGCCGAGACCCGGAATTGCAAGCAGGAAATACAGGAACGGTCCGGTAAAGCAGACGAAGCGATACGCTTTTCTGTTACCGAAGACGCGGTCCGACATGTAGGAACCGATGACGCTGAAGATGGAACCGATTGCCGAGTTCAGGGTGATCATCTGCGACGCCTGAATCTTCGTGAGGCCGAGGCCTTCCGGCGATGTTGCGTAGAAATAGTAAATCAGAATTGCGCTCATGCCGTAGCTCGTGAGCGAGGTCATGAAGAACTTAAAGCTCACAATTCCGATACCGAACGGATGCCCGATGAAGCAATGCTCACTCTGAATCTTATCAATCTGAGCCTGCTCCTCCTTTCTCTTTGCATCCAGTTCTGTGTTTACAGCTGCTTCCATAAAATCCTCCTGTCTGAATTAAAACGGTAATTCTGATAGAAAAACAAAAGTAACTGCAAGTATTACTTGCTCCCCCTCCTAGTTACTCCCTGTCATTTTACGGACAGAGCCGAGCTCGCAACTCGCTGCCCCACAGGGTTATCTGCATTGTTCCTCCTCTCTCGAAATATCATATCGCAGGCAGAGAGCGCCGTAGCGCCCTCCGAGCTGCGGATACTGTTGTGTTTATTGCTCCTCTCCGTGACCGGTGCCGATGCCCATGCCCTTTGCGAGCTTCTTGCTGAAAATCACGACAATCGCACCGCAGAGCGTCACCGCCGCGCCGATGGCGAGGAAGTAAAGGCTCTCGGAACCCTCGCGGTAAAAGTTTACCACGAGCGAACTCAGGCTTGCGCCGGTCGACTGCCCCATGGCCCAGACTGTCATCATCTGGGTGGAGAATGCAGCCGGTGCCACATGCGAGGCCGCCGACTCACCGGCCGGGGTGACAATTGCCTCACCGATGGTCATGATTGCAAAGAAAACGACCAGCCACATGGGGCTCACCTTGACATCCGGCGGGAACAGCTTGAACGGAATGATCATGAAGAGAATCGAAATGCCGTAGAGTGCCGTGCCGATGCCCATCTTGGCGGGTGTGGACGGCTGCTTCTTACCGAGCTTTCCCCAGATTCCGGTCAAAACCGCACCGAAGATGACCGCGAAGAACGCATTGAGTGTCCAGTACGCCGCCGGGGTGATTTCAAACCCGAAGAGGTTGCGGTTTACATTGGTTTCCGCATAGATTGCGAGCACCGTGGTCGCCTGATAGTTCACAAGTAACGTAAAACTAACCGCAATAAACATCGGAATGATGTAAACCAGACGAGCCCGTTCCTCTTTCGTAGTCTTTGGACTCAACATAATATACAACAAATATGCCACGGGCGCAACCACACCTACACTACTTACCGCATTCGCAAACTGGGTGATGGTGATAATGCGGTTTGTGAACAAAAAGCTGAGCAGCGCTGCGACCACCGCGACGCCCGCAATCAGCTTCAGGACTGCCGTGCGGCGCTCTGCCGGCGGCAGCGGATCGTCCGGCTCGGTGCCGATGATGCCAAAGGACTTCTTCTCACTGACAATGAAGAAGATAGAACCGATCAGCGAGAACACCGCGCAGGCGAAGAAAGCGGTGTGGTAGCCTGCGACCAGCGCAATGGTTCCGGTGATACCCGGGACGCAGGCGCCGATGTTGGAGATAACATAAGTAATTGCAAACGCACTGTCTTTTCTCGTGTCACCCTTTTTGTAGAGCTTTGCGGTCAGCGCATCCATGCTGCGGCCGCCGAGCATACTCGAGAAGAGCATCATACCCTGTGCGCCGGCATAGCCCACAATGCCGAGACCCGGAATTGCAAGCAGCAGATAGGCAATCGGCATCACGATGCAGGTGAGCCGGATGGCCATACGCGGTCCGAAGACGCGGTCTGCCATATAGGAGCCGATAACACCGCAGATAATGACCAGTGCGTAGTAAAGCGAGAGGAGCTGGGAGGCCTCTGTCTTCGTGAGACCGAGACCCGCCGGAAGTGCCGCGTACAGATAGTAAATCAGAATCGAGGTGAGGCCGTAATACGAAAACGAATTGCACATGAACTTGAGACCGATTGTGAGCACGCCGACCGGGTGTCCCACGAATCTCTTGTCCGCCTGAATCTTTTCAATTTCGAGCTGTTTCTCTTCTGCTGTCAGTACCTTGCTGTCCTGCATTTTTCAAGTTCCCCCTGCGTCCTTTTCTCAGACCTGATGTTCCTTGCACCAAGTTGCCAGTGTGTCGGCAATCTCCTTCATGCTGCCCTCTCCGAACGGGTTCCGGAAACCGGCCTGCTGCAGGAGGTCGGAATAGGTCTCACCGCCGCCCTTCTTCACAAGCTCCACATAGCGCTTCCACGCTTCCTTCGGATCCTTTAAGTGGAGCGCAAAGAACTGGAGCGCCGCGGTTCTCGCGAGGCAGTAGTCGATAAAGTAGAACGGGAACTCATAGATGTGCTTCTGCTTCTGCCAAGCGCCGCCGTCCGCATAGAACGGAAGAAGGCCGTCGTTGTCAATCCACGGGCGGTACTTCTTGTCGAGGTCAAGCCAGACCTGATTTCGCTCTGCGGGCGTGAGCTCCGGCTTCTGGTAGACAATGTGCTGGAACTCATCGACCTGGCAGCCGTAGCAGGTTGCGAGCATCGCGTCCTCCGCGTGCTGTAACTGGTACTTCGCCGTGTCCTTGCCGAAGAAGAGGTGATGGAAGGGCGAGGTCAGGAACTCCATCGAAGTCGAGTGAATCTCGCAGGTCTCCATGGCCGGCTCAACGAGCTCCAGGATGAGTCCCATCTTGTTGCCGACATAGGCCTGGAACGCATGGCCCATCTCGTGGGTGATGGTCTCGACGTCAAAGGCGCTGCCGTTCCAGTTCGCGAATACGAAGGGGCCGTAGTCGGTCACATTGTACATGTACGCGCCGAGAAGCTTGCCGGGTCTCGTGAGAACGTCAAAGCTCTCGTTTTCAAACATCCAGTCGATGAACTCGGCGGTCTCGGGGCTCAGCTCGTCGTACATCTTCTTGCACATGTCGAGCATATAGTCTGTGTTGCCCGCCGGCTCCGGGTTGCCGTCCTTGAAGCAGATGTCGAGATCGTAGAGCTTCGGATTCTCGATGCCGACGCGCTTCATGCGGAGCTCCATGAGCTGCTTTGCAACCGGGACAATGTCGCGTGCCACCTGCTCTCTGTAGTTTTCGATGTCCTTCATGTCATAGCCGATGCGGCCCATGCGGAGATAGGAGAGCTCGGAGTAGTCGCGGAAGCCCATGCGGCGCGCCTGCTCGTTGCGGTTCTGAATCATGCGGCTGAAAATATCGTCGAGCTGCTCGTGGTGCGCGTCAAACCACTTGCCGTCGGTCTCGCGCGCCGCGCGGCGGGTTGCCGCGTCCTTGCCGTCCATCATGTAGACAGCGAGCTGCGGAAGCGTGACCTGCTTGCCCTGGAAATCGACCATGTAGCTCGCATAGAGCTTGTCATATTCGCCGACGAGTGCGTTGTCCTCGCGCTGGAGATCGATGACACTCTCGTCCGCTGCGTTCAGCGAGACTTGCATTTTCTCCAGAATAATCTTGCCGAACTTATCGGCGAGAACCTGCTTCTTCGGGTGCTCGAGGAGCGCCTTGTAGAGTTGATTCATCGTGTTGTAATACTCGGGCGAAACGCTGTCAAAGTAGGCCTTCTCGCCCGCATAAAATTCATCTTTGACATTCATGGTATTGCGGATATAGACGGTTCTGTCCGGGAGATTATACTCTCTGCCGAGACGCTGATGTGCCTCCCAGATATCCAGAATCTCCTCTTCGGTCTCCGCCTTTTCGGTTCTCTCGACGAGCTCCCTGTAGTCCTTTTGAATGCGCGCGACATCCGGACGGCGATATTCAAGTTCGCTGAATTTCATGCCACTTCTCCTTCCATAAACTGTCTGAAGATCCCCACATTGCTGATGACATCCTTACGCCCTCCGGCCTTTTTCTAATTTTTATACAATGGCACGCAAAATAAGGCTGTAAGATTTAGGCACATTATAACATTTTTCCACCAAAAAGCCTAGCCATACTTGCCCGATATGTCGATAGCGGATATGGCGATTTGCGCTATCTGTTATCGGCGCACGGAATATCCGTTCTAAGTTGACGCGCACTGCCGTTATAACAGCGCAATCCGCGCATTGTCCTCAGACGAAATTCATATTTTGGGGGCAGCTGTCACAGGCATAAAAAAAGAGAACCCGAAGGTTCTCTCTTTTGATATTTGAGCCGACAGCTGTCAGAAATCGGGACCACCGCACCCTGATACTTGTTCTCGATGAACTGCTTGATCTCCGCCGTCGTGAGTGCCTTGACCAGCGCCTTGGTCTTGTCGCTGTTCTCATCGCCCTCTCTGACCGCAATGATGTTCGCATAGGTCTTGGCTGCGACCGAGTCAGCGGACTCCGCTGCGAGCGCATCCGAAACCTTTAAGCCCGCTGCGATGGCAAAGTTGCCGTTGATGACACCGAAGTCCACATCCGGCAGGGAACGCGGAACCTGTGCCGCCTCGACCTCGACAATCTCAATCTTGTGCGGGTTCTCGACGATATCCTGCTTCGTCGCGTTGATGTCGGTGTTGTCCTTCAGCTTGATGAGGCCCTGATCCGCGAGGAGCAGGAGCGCTCTCGCCTCATTCGTCACATCGTTCGGGACCGCAATCTTCGCGCCGTCCTGAATGTTCTTCAGATCCTTCGACTTGCCGGCATAGATGCCGAACGGCTCATAGTGAATCGCCGCCGCGCTGACCAGCTTCGTGCCTCTCTCCTTGTTGAAGTTCTCAAGGTAGGGCAGATGCTGGAAGTAGTTTGCGTCGAGGCTCTTCGACTCGAGCGCGAGGTTCGGCTGCACATAGTCGGTGTACTCGACCACCTTGAGCTCATAGCCCTCTGCCTTCAGCGCGTCCTTTGCCGCCGCGAGGATCTCGGCATGCGGGGACGGCGAAGCGCCGACCGTAATGACCTTGTCGCCGGAAGCCGCTGCCGCGCTGCTGCCCGCCTCACTGCTGCCGGCTGCGCTGCTGCCTGCCGCGCTGCTGTCTCCCGCCGCGCTGCTCTCCGCCTTCTTCTGGCTGCCGCAAGCCGTGAGCAGAGACAATCCAAGCAGTGCCGCCGCGAAAAATACCTTCTTCTTCATAATGAGTTACCTCCCTGAAATTTTGTTCTGTTTGATCACCCGCAATCTGCGGGAAAGCAAGTTGTTCCGTCAGCGCGCGCGCTTATCCGCGTGCCGCGCCATCCACAAAAAACTCTCCTGAATCAGCTGGACGATGATGACCAGCACCACGACGGTCACGAGCATCACATCGGTCTGATAGCGATAGTAGCCGTAGTTGATGGCAAGCGTGCCGAGACCGCCGCCGCCGACGAAACCGGCCATGGTCGAGTAGCCGAGTATCGTCGTGATGGAAATCGCCGCGCCCATGAGGAGCGACGGCTTCGCCTCGGGCAACATGACCTTCCGGACAATCTGGAAATTGCTCGCGCCCATCGACTTTGCCGCCTCGACCACCCCCGCGCCGACTTCTTTAAGGAACTCTCGACCATGCGGGCAATGTAGGGCGCCGCCGCGAGAACGAGCGGCACGACGACCGCCTTCGGACCGAGCGTGGTTCGCACGATGAAGCGCGTGAGCGGCAGAGCCGCGAGCAGCATGATGATGAACGGCACCGAGCGCATCAGGTTGATGATGACCCCGAGTACGGTATTGATGAGGCCGTTCGGCTGAATTCCGTCCTTATCCGTGACAATCAGGAGTATGCCGAGCGGGATGCCGATCAGATACGAGAGCAGCGAGGAGAGCGCGACCATAAAGACGGTCTCCTGCAAGCCCGTGAGTAACATCGTTAGAATCTGCGAATCAAAACTCACTGTTCTTCACCTCCTCCAGATTGACGCCGTGCTCCCGGAGATAGTGAATGACTTTCATCGCATCCGCCTCGTGCTCGGGAAGCTGCAGAACCATCTGGCCCGCGGCCTGTCCGCCGATCTCCTTGGTCGCCGCGAAGAGAATGTTCACCGGCAGCTGACAACTGAGAATCATGTTCGCGATCACAGGCTCAAAGGCCGAGCGCCCGTCGAAGGTCACGCGTATCTTTTTCGAAGCGCCGAACTGTTCCTGCCGCACATCGCCGCCCAGAATGAGCTCGCGCCCGATCTTCGACTGCGGCGCGGAGAAGATGCGCTGTACTTCTCCCTCCTCCGCAATGCGGCTCTGATCGATGATGGCGACACGGTCGCAGATAGACTCGATCACCGACATCTGGTGCGTGATGATGACCACCGTAATTCCGAGATTCCGGTTGATGTCGCGGAGCAGGCCGAGGATAGACTCCGTCGTGTTCGGATCCAGGGCCGAAGTCGCCTCGTCGCAGAGCAGAAGCTTCGGCTCGGACGCTATGGCTCTCGCAATCGCGACGCGCTGCTTCTGTCCGCCCGAGAGCTGCGAGGGATACGCTTTCTCCCGGTCGGCAAGCCCGACGAGCGTCAAAAGCTGTCTGGCTCTCGCCTCCGCCTCCGTCCGCCGGACGCCGATCAGCTCGAGCGGAAAACAGATGTTTCGAAGCACCGTTCTCTGCTCCAGCAGATTAAACTGCTGGAAAATCATGCCCATCGAGCGGCGCACTTCGCGCCGTTCTCTCTCCTTCATCTCCGAGAGGCTCTGCCCCTCGAAAAACACATCGCCCGAGGTCGGGCGCTCCAGATAATTGATGCAGCGGACCAGGGTCGACTTGCCGGCGCCCGATAGTCCGATGATACCGTAAATCTCACCGCGGCGTATGCTCAGGTTGACATCGTCGAGCGCATGGACTGTGCCGCTCGCTGTCTTGAATTCCTTTACAAGGTGGCTGATCCGTATAATTTCGTCTGACATCTCCGCCTCCTCTCTTCAACTGATATGTGGCATTGTAAGAAAATACGCGCGCCCTGTCAACGCGGACGCGCGTATTTCCTCATACCATATCTCTATCCGATTCTATTACTTTTTTTGATAGCTCATTCAGGCGCAGAGATCCACAATGACCTGCGCGAAAATCTTCGCGGAAGTCAGAAGCTCCTCGAGATTTGCCTGCTCATCCGGCGCGTGCATCCGCGTGTCGCTGCCCGGGTAGAAGGCGCCGAAAGCGACGCCGTTCTTTAAGTCGTGAACATAAGTGCCGCCGCCCATTGCGACTGTGCCGCCCGGCAGACCCGTGTAGGCCTCAAAGACGCGGTTTAACTCCCGAACGAAAGGCGAGTCCGCCGAAACCGCATGCGGCGCGCGGAGCCGTCTGCCGTCAAAGACGAGGCCGTAGCGCCCGAAGGCTTCCTCGCAGGTCTTCACGAGCTTCTGTCCGTCCATCGTGACCGGATAGCGGCAGTCAAAGAGACCGTGCAGAGAGGTCTCGTCAATCGAGAGCTTGGAAAAGGCCAGCGTCAGCGGGCCGCTCTCCTTATCCTCAAATGCAATGCCGAGCGACTTGCCGTCGGTCTCGCCGTAGGGCATGAGCGCCACAAGTCCGTGGATGGCCTCCGTGAGTTTGTTCTTGGCAAGCGGCAGCTGGGAGAGGAAGAGAAGAAGACCCGTCAGGGCGTTCTTGCCGGCTTCCGGCGCGGCCGCGTGGGCGTTTCTGCCGCTGACCTCGATCTTCTGCAGGGTCACATGCCCCTGCTCCTCGGCCGCCGAGCCCTCTTTCGCGCCGAGCGCCGAAATCTCGATCTTTAAGCCGGTCTGCTTTTGCACCGTGTCCGCCGTCAAATCGAGCACCATGCGCGGCACGCCCGCGAGCACGGCAGTTGCGCGCGGCGGCACTGCGTTTTCAATGCTGCCGCCGGTCAGCGAGATGAGGCGCGCACCGCTCTCCTCCGCCGGAAAGTCGAGAGAAAACTCGCCCGCAAGCCGCCCCTTCTCCATGTTGACCACCGGGTACTCCGCGTCCGGCGAGAAGGTGCAGGGTGCTTCCTTCTCGGTCGCATAGTAGTGGGCAATGCAACCGGAACCGCTCTCCTCATCGGTGCCGAGAATCAGGCGCACACTTTTCTTTAACGGAATGCCGAGCTCCTTGACCGCGCGCAGCGCATAAATCGCAGCGACCGCCGGTCCCTTGTCGTCCGCAACGCCGCGGCCGTAGAGAACACCGTCCTTTTCAATCGGATTGAAGGCCTCGGTCACAGTCCAGTCGCCCTGTCCCGGCACCACATCGAGATGCGCGAGAATGTCGAGCTCGCGCTCGCCCTCGCCGAGATCCGCCGCGAGCACATAGTTCTCGTAGTTCTTCGTCGCAAGACCGTAGCCCCGAAGCATCTCCTCCGCCGCGCAGAGCGCGCGGTAGGGGCCGTCGCCGAACGGCTTGCCCGGCTCTGCCTCTCCCTTACTCGAATCAATGCGGCAGAGGGTCTTCACATCCTCCAAATACGCCTCTCTGTGCGCGTCCACCCACGCCGAAATCTGTTCCTTGTGATTCATACCAGCCGCCTCCTTCTCTTTGCTTTTCTCTTACTTCTTTAGGATTTGCCGAACTCGAGAAGTTTGAGCCCCGGATTCCGCTCTTCCACCATCCTGACACTCCAGGGGTGTGCAAAGAGCAACAGGGGTTCACCCTTCAGGTTCTGAATCAGTTTCATGTCGCTGGTACCCTGAATCTTGTCGACATCCACGGTTTCCGGCTCGTCAATCCAGCGGATGTACTCGTAGGGCAGGGTATCCAGCCTCACCTCTACATTATACTCCGCCTTCAGGCGATAGGTAAGCACCTCAAACTGCAGCACGCCGACCGCACCGACGATGATTTCCTCCATGCCGGTATTGCGCTCCTGGAAAATCTGAATCGCACCCTCCTGCGCAATCTGCTCGATGCCCTTCGTGAACTGCTTGCGCTTCATCGTGTCAATCTGGCGCACTCTGGCGAAGTGCTCCGGCGCGAAGGTCGGAATGCCCTCGAACGCAATCGGCTCCCGCGCGTTTTCGAGCGTGTCGCCGATGGCAAAAATACCGGGATCGAAGACACCGATGATATCGCCCGCATAGGCGGTCTCGACAATCTTCCGCTCGTCCGCCATCATCTGCGTCGACTGGTTCAGGCGTATTTTCCGCTTGCCCTGCACATGCGTGACCTCCATGCCGGCCTGATATTCGCCCGAGCAAATGCGCATAAAGCAATGCGGTCGCGATGTGCCTTGTTCATATTCGCCTGAATCTTAAAGACAAACGCCGAGAAGAACGGATCTTTCATCGGGTTCACCTCGCCGCTCTCGGTCTTCCGCGGAAGCGGCGGCGTGGTCATTTTGAGGAAGTGCTCAAGGAAAGTCTCGACACCGAAGTTCGTGAGCGCCGAGCCGAAGAAGACCGGCGTCAGATCGCCGCGGGACACGCGCGCCATATCGAGTTCGTCGCTCGCACCGTCGAGAAGTTCGGTCTCTTCCGTGAGCTGCGCGAGATAATCCTCGCCGATTACAGACCCGAGCGCCGGATCCGAGAAATCGATTTCCTTCGTCGCAATCTCCTGCATACCGGCGTGCGCCGCCTGGAAGGTCGTAATTTTCTTTGTGTTCCGATCAAAGACACCCTTAAAGTTTTTGCCGGAGCCGATGGGCCAGTTCACCGGACAGGTGCGTATGCCGAGCAGCTCTTCGATCTCGTCGGTCAGCGAGAACGGATCTCTCGCCTCGCGGTCCATCTTGTTGATAAAGGTGAAAATCGGAATGTGGCGCAGCGTACAGACTTTGAAGAGCTTCCGGGTCTGCGCCTCCACGCCCTTCGAGGCATCGATTACCATGACCGCCGAATCCGCAGCCATCAGGGTGCGGTAGGTGTCCTCCGAGAAGTCCTCGTGGCCCGGCGTGTCCAGAATGTTGATGCAAAAGCCCTCATAGTTAAATTGCAGCACCGAGCTCGTGACCGAGATTCCTCTCTCCTTCTCGATGTCCATCCAGTCACTGACCGCATGCTTGCCTGTCTTTCTTCCCTTGACCGATCCCGCCAGATTAATGGCGCCGCCGTAGAGCAATAATTTCTCGGTCAGCGTCGTCTTTCCCGCGTCCGGATGGCTGATAATTGCGAACGTCCGCCGCTTCTGAATCTCCTCAAATTCGCCTGCCACTTGCGCCTCCTGTCGTTGTTTTTCCCGCCGAACTATGTTATAAAACCCTAGAATATACTGTTTTTGCGCGGGAAATTATACCATATTTCGGCGCGGAAAGGAAGAAAGCATGATACTCGCCATTGATATGGGCAACTCCAATATTGTAATCGGCGGCATCGACGAGACAAACACGCACTTTATGGAGCGCATCACGACCGACACCCGGAAAACGGATCTCGAGTATGCGGTGAGCTTAAAGAGCATCCTGGACCTCCATCACATCGCGGCCGAGGAGCTCGAGGGCGCCATTTTGTCGAGCGTGGTTCCCCCCGCTGAACGCCGTGATTACCGAGGCGGTTCGCAAGGTCACCGGCCTCTCCTGCAAACTCGTGGGCGCCGGCATGAAGACGGGTATGAATATCCGCATGGACGACCCGAAGCACATCGGCTCCGATCTGATTGTCGACTCGGTCGCCGCGAAGGCGAACTACCCGCTGCCGATTATCGTAATCGATATGGGAACCGCGACCTCGATTACCGCGCTGGACCAAAACGGCGACTATGTGGGCGGCATCATACACCCGGGTCTACGCGTCTCGCTGAACACCCTGAGCGGCAGCACCGCCCAGCTCCCCTCGATCGATCTCGAGTCCCCCCGGCCGGGCGCTCGCAAAGAATACAATCGAGGCCATGCAGAGCGGCATTCTCTACGGCACCGCAGGCATGCTGGACGGCATCATCACCCGCATGGAAGCGGAGCTCGGCAGCAAGGCGACCATTGTCGCGACCGGCGGCCTCGCGCGCTTTGTGACGCCGCTCTGCGCCCACCGGATTGAGATTGACGATCTCCTGCTTTTAAAAGGTCTTTTGATTCTGTACCGGAAAAACAGCTGATTGCACCGGCCTCCCGGTGCTTTCCGCGAAACAAAAAAGAGAGCCGAAGCTCTCTCTTTTTTTATGCTCACTTCCGGCTCTTTAAGAAGTCCGGGATATTAATCGACACATTCTTATTCTGGCGCGGCTCAAAGCTGTAAGCTCCCTGCTGCGGCTGTACCGGCTGCTGCGGCTGCGCTGCCTGCTGGTACTGCGGCTGTGCCTGCTGCTGATACTGCGGCTGTGCCTGCTGCTGGAACAGCGGATTCATCGTGCCGTTGTAACCTGCCGTCTGCTGCGGCTGCACTTCCGGCTGTGCCGCTGCCGGCTGCTGTGCGACATGAATCTGGGCGCTCTGCTTTGCGGTGCCCGCCGTCTGCTGCTGGGTCGCGTTTCTGCGGTACCCGCCCGTGGTCGCCGTGCGCTGCTGTGCGTTCTGGCTCGCCGTCTGGTCGAGACCGGTTGCGATGACGGTAATCGAGCACTCATCCTGCGCATTCTCATCATACATCGCGCCGAAGATGATGTTGGCGTCATCGCCCGCCATCTCCTGCACATAGCTCGCCGCTTCATTTGCCTCGATGAGGCTGATGTCACCCGAGATATTGATGATGATATTGCTTGCGCCGTCAATCGTGGTCTCAAGCAGCGGGGACGCGCAGGCAATCTTGACTGCCTCGAGCGCCTTGTCGTCGCCGTGCGCCTTGCCGATACCGATGTGAGCGATGCCCTTGTCGGTCATGACCGTCTGCACATCCGCAAAGTCGAGGTTGATGAGACCCGGCATATTGATGAGATCCGTGATGCCCTGCACTGCCTGCTCGAGCACTTCGTCCGCCTTGCCGAAAGCCTCCGGCATCGAGGTGCGGCGATCCACAATCTCAAGGAGCTTGTCGTTCGGAATCACAATCAGCGTGTCAACCGCCTCTTTGAGGTGCTCAATGCCTGCGAGCGCATTGTTCATGCGCTGTCTGCCCTCAAAGTTAAACGGCTTCGTCACGACGCCGACGGTCAGAATACCGAGTTCCTTCGCGATGCGCGCAATGACCGGTGCCGCACCGGTGCCGGTGCCGCCGCCCATGCCGCAGGTCACGAAGACCATGTCCGCATTTTTCAGCGCCTCGGTTAAATCCTCTGTGCTCTCCTCTGCCGCCTTCTCGCCGACCTCCGGCTTTGCGCCGGCACCGAGACCGCGCGTCAGCTTCTCACCGATCTGCATGACGGTCGAGGCCTTGCAGAACTGGAGAGCCTGCTTATCGGTGTTGATACCGATAAACTCTACCCCTTCGATGTTCTCGTCGATCATGCGGTTCACTGCATTGTTGCCTGCGCCGCCAACGCCGACTACGATGATCTTTGCAGTATTATCGTCTTCGTTCAGTTTGATCTCTAACAAGGTACCTGCCTCCTGTAACTGCTTATTCACAGATTGTCTCATACTGGATAATATGGTCTATCATACTTATTTTTCCCGAAAAGTGCAAGCAACTTTGCGGATTTTACGGATTCTGCGCCTGCAGCGCATAGGTTCCGTTCGACGCGCGCTTCCGGATATCCAGGATTCCGGAAGCATTTCCCGCTTTCTTCAGAATACCCGCGAGATCTTTGCACCTCTCCTCGGCTTCTTTTTCACCGCCGAAGAGCACAGTGATGCCGCCGCAGCGAAACGTCGCCTGATAGGCCGCGTCAAAGACAATCTGCTCCGTGCGGATATCGTTCTTCCGAAGATTCAGCAAGAGCTGCCGGACTATGGTTCTTCCCTTGGGATCGGCCTCGAGCAGCGTCCCGCCGACCGCAACGTCGCCCGTCTGCAGTCCCACAATCTCCGGATACCCGGGAATCGGTTTCTGCACACTCTCCACGACGCGAAGCTCGTCGTCAAAATAAAAGGCCGCACTCATATAGCGCACATAGCCGAGCACCGGCTTTTCGTGCAGTATGAGTTCCACCGAAAAGGGTGAGGTAAAGCGTATGTCGTAGCCGGTCAGAAAAGCGAGTTGCTTCTTTTTGCCGCGCCACAGCCGGAACAGAAGCTCGGCGCTGCGCTCGCCCTCCGCCTGCGGCAGCAGTGCCTTTCGCGCCGCCTCCTCGCTGTATATCCGGTTGCCCTGCACTGTGACGGTTTTGACGCGAATACAGACAAACGCCGCTGCGAGCGAGACCGCCAGCAGCAGCGCAAAAACAATTCCCAGTTTTTGGAGCCGCTTCATGTCAGTTGCTCCGGGCGCATGCCCCTGGAAACCGCAAGAACCAGCCCGATTTCTCCCATGAAACTCACGAGAGAGAGAGGTACCGCCGCTGCTGATAAAGGGCAGCGTGACACCGGTATTCGGCATCAGGCCCGTGACCACGGCGACATGCATCACAATGTGCAGCAGGATATGAACCGCCACACCGCCGCAGAGCAGAGCGCCGTAGCGGTCCGGCGCGTGACACGCAATCCGGAGGATGCAAAAGAGCAACATCGCGTAGAGCAGAATCAATACGCTCATACCGACCATGCCGAGCTCTTCGCCGATGACCGGGAAGATAAAGTCGGTCGAGGGCTCCGGCAGACCGTTCTGCTTGACCACCCCTCTGCCGAAACCGGCGCCGAACCAGCCGCCCGCACTGATGGCATACTTGCCGAGTCTCACCTGGAAGCCGCTGCCGTTCGCATTGGCATCGGGGTTCAGCCAAGACTCAATGCGCGCAATCTGATAGGGATGCAAAAACGGAACCTTCTTGTAATAGTGCACGGCGAGGAAAAAGAGCAGTGCTCCCGCAATCGCAAGCCCCAGATGCATCCGGTTGTCCTTTACGCCGAGCAGCGTAATCAGAAAGACCATGGCGCCGAGTAAAAGGCCGGTGCTGAGATTCTGAAGAGCAATCAGCACCGCCGGGATGCCGCCGAAAACCGCCATCATCCGGAAAACGCGCCCGGGGCCCTCTGACAGCCGACGGTAATAGTTGACCAGATAGACCGCAAAAAACAGCACCAGGGCAGTCTTCATGAGCTCCGAGGGCTGAAAGCTCACGGGGCCGAGGCGAATCCAGCGGGTTCTGCCGTGCGAGCTCCGCCCGAACGCGAGCGTTGCGACCAGCAGGAAAGTGCTGAGCGCATAGAGCTGGCACCAGCTCAGGCAGAGCAGTCTGTGATAATCGAGGCGGGACAGAAGCAGCATCGCGCCCAGCCCGACCAGCGCAAAAAACCGCCTGCTTCTTCACGCCCGAGAGCGGATCATCGCCCGCAAAGGACGTGGTCGAGTAGACCATCGCGAGACCGAACAGCACCAATATGACCGTGACCCAGAAGACATAGCCGTTCATGCGCCGCTGATTCCGCTTCCACTGCTCTTTTCCCGACACAGGGCACAGCCTCGAATATCAAATTCCACCAACCGCGCACATTTCTCTTTTTGCCGCGGATAGAGCGGCTCTACTTTGCCGCCTGCCGTTCGCCCTGGCCGTCTGACGCGCGGCTCTCTCTGCTGCGCGCCACTTGTCTCTTTTCTCCTTGGCATTCTCGCCGTCATAGTGCGCGCACGCACTCCTTAAAGACTTTGCCGCGCACCTCGTAGTTCGGAAACATACCCCAACTTGCACAGGCGGGAGAGAGCAGCACATAGTCGCCCGCGTTGGCGTAAGAAGCGCAGACCTTGACCGCCTCCTGCATATCCTCCGCGAACATGATGTTGGTAAAGCCGTGGCGCTTTGCGCAGTCCGAAATCGCATCCCGGGTCTGCCCGAGCAACACGAGATAGCGCACCTTGCCGCCGAAGGCGTCAATCCACTCGTCGTAAGAGGAACCTTTGTCATAGCCGCCGCCGATTAAGAGAGTCGGCCCCGGCATTGCCTTGATGGCCTGAATCGCCGCGTCCGGGTTGGTGCCCTTCGAGTCATTGTAGTATTTGACGCCGTAGCGCTCCGCAACAAATTCAATGCGGTGCTCCACCGCTCGGAACTTGCGAACCGCATCCAGAATCGCATCCATCGGTGCCTTCATGCAGACAGCCATTGCAATCGCCGTCATGACATTTTCAAAGTTGTGACGGCCGAGCAGCTGCAGTTCGTCCGTCCGAATCAGCTCTGTCTTCTCTCCCTTTTCCTTGCGGCAGATGACACCGTCCTCGAGGTCATAGCCGTCGTCGAGCAGCTGGGTGCTCGAGAAGAAGACCACCTTCGGCTTCAAATCCTTCCGCTCACCGAAGGCGCGGAGTACCTCGTCGTCGTAGTTCAGCACGAGGAAATCATCGACCGTCTGGTTCGAGCTGATGTCCTCCTTGATCCGGATATAGTTCTCCATCGTATGATGGCGGTTCAGATGATCCGGCGTGATGTTTGTGATTGCGGCGACATGCGGGTGGAAGCGGATGATGGTCTCGAGCTGGAAACTCGACGCCTCGAGCACCGTAATCGACTTCTCCGTGGTCTTCAGCGCGACTTCCGTATAGGGGAGGCCGATGTTGCCGACCGTAAAGCTGTTCCCGAACGCGCGCTGCATGATGGCGCCGGTCAGCGCCGTGGTCGTGGTCTTGCCGTTCGTGCCGGTAATGGCCAGAAGCTGTCCCTTCGCAACCTGGAAGCCAAGCTCAATCTCCGACCAGAGTTGAATCTTCTTGTCGGTCAGCTTCCTCACAAAAGGCGTCTCGAGGTCAATGCCGGGGCTCATCACGCAAATCTGAATCCCGGTGAGCAGTGTCTCGTCCAGTTCGCCGAGGCAGATTGTGAGGCGCGCATTCTCCGGAAAGTTTTCCCGGATTTTCTCCTCCGAGAGCGCTTCATTGCCGTCATAGAGCAGCACTTCGCCGCCCGTCTCCAGGATCAGCTTTGTTGCCGCGATACCGCTCTTGCCGGCACCTGCAACCATAACCTTTTCATTCATGAGAGTCTCCCCTTTCATTCCCCGAGTCCTATCCAGGCCGCGAGTGACAAAATGACTGTGCATATCGTAAAGACCGTGACGACGCGCGTCTCGGACCAGCCACCCAATTCAAAATGATGGTGCAGCGGAGCCATTCGGAACAGCCGCTTTCCCTTGGTCGCCTTGAAATAGCCGACCTGCAGCATGACCGAAATCACTTCCAGCATGTAGATGATGCCGACCAGCATCAGGAAGAGCGGCATGCGGAGCACCAGCGCAACGGCCGCCGCATAGCCGCCGAGCGCGAGGGCACCGGTATCGCCCATGAAGACTTTGGCCGGATAGCAGTTGAACAGCAAAAAGCCGAGCAGCGCACCGATGACCGCCCCGCTGACCGGCGCGGCGCCGGGGGCAAAGCGGCAGGCGACCGCCGCAAAAAAGAGCGCCACGACCGCCGTCACGGACGAGCAGAGCCCGTCGAGTCCGTCGGTAAAATTGACGCCGTTGTCCGTGCCGAGCACAACCAGAAAAACAAAGGGCACAAAGAGTCCGCCGAGCGGCAACAGAATGCCGGTCTCAAAACTTCCGCTGAACGGTAGCAGAATATCGCCGTAGTTTCCCGTGCGGAACAGCCGATAGGCGAGAACTCCCGTCGCGATGAGCTGCAACGAAAATTTCTGCCAGGCCTTCAGCCCCTCCGACTGCTTCCGGTGAATCTTCAAAAAGTCATCGAGAAAGCCGATAAACCCGAACGCGAGCGTAAACCCCATGACCGGCAGGGTCTCCGGCGCCTTTTTGAGAAACGGCAGACAGCCGAGTGCAATCGCAAGGACAATCATGATGCCGCCCATGGTCGGCGTTCCGCTTTTTTTCAGGTGTGACTGCGGGCCGTCGTCCCGGACCTGCTGCCCGAACTTCATGCGGTGCAGGATGGGAATCATGATCGGGCACAGCGCCGCACAGGCGAAAAAAGCAATAAAAAGCGCCAATATGGTGTCAGTCAGCATGTATCGCGCCTCCTGTTGTCTGTATAGTTGTGAGCCTCTTTACAGTATACCCTTGCCAAAAGTCTTGCGCAAGCCTAGTGCCGCGGCTTGCCGCCCCGCGCGGGCTTACTTCTTCTTCGACGAAGAGCCGCTCTTTGAACTCTTGCCGCTCTTGGTGGCGTTCTTTGCGGAATTTCCGCTCTTCGTGCTCTTCGAAGTCTTGCTGCTCTTTGATGAAGAGCCGCTCTTCGTACTCTTCGAAGTTTTGCCGCTCTTCGACGAAGTGCCGCTCTTTGCGGCCGCCGTGCTGCTCTTTTGCGCCGCCGTCCGGCTTTCCGCGGCGGTCTCTGTCTCCTGCGCGGCCGGACTTCCGGCTGCCGCCGTACTCGCCGCGGCCGCCGCACTGTCCGAAGCCGCGGTGCTCTCCGCAGCTGCCGCACTGTCCGAAGCCGCAGTGCTCTCCGAAGCCCCGGCACTCTCCGCAGTCGCCGTGCTCTCCGCGGCATTGGCGCTCTCGCCGCCTTCCTCTCGGCCGGAGGCAATCCCGGCATTGATACCCTCTAGCAGCGGCGTCGCCGTCGTGCCCGGTGCATCGCCCGGAACCACATTGAGAGAGGGCAGAATGTCAGCCATGATATTCTGAAACAGCACCGAGGCAAAGGTGCTGTGCGCCTGGTCTTTCACATGCGGCTGATCGACCACGACATAGCAGAGCACCTGCGGGTTGTTTGCCGGTGCATAACCGCAGAACGAGAGCAGGTAATTCTTCTTGTTTCGCGGCAGCTTCTCCGAAGTACCGGTCTTTCCGGCAATCTCATACCCCGGCACCTCCGCCGCCGCACCCGTGCCCTCGGTCACAACACCGCGCAAAGCCTTGCGAAGAAAGAGCGCGGTCTCCTGGGAACAGGTTTCCCGCACGATTTCGCCGCTGTAGTCGCGAATCACGGTGCCTTGCGGGTTTAATATCTGCTTTACCACATGCGGCCGGTAGTACGAGCCGCCGTTGATGACCGAAGAAAAGGCTGCCGCAAGCTGCACCATATTGCAGCCGAAGCCCTGACCGAAGCTGTCGGTCGCGAGTTCGACCGGGCCGAGTCTGCGGTTTGCCGCATCGTCCGGCGGGTTCAGAATGTGCACCTGCGTCGAGGTGTCCGGCTCGCCGGGCAAATCAATGCCGCTGCTCACGCCGAACCCGTAGAGGTTCTGTGTTTTCTCAAACTCCTCCCGCCCGAGCGCCTGTGCAATGCGCACCAGCGCCACGTTGCAGGACTGCTCGAGGGCGCCGGTCACATTGAGTCTGCCGTGGCCGGTCCGCTTGACGCAGTGAATCAGGGTGCCCTGTACATCCACCTCGCCCGTGCAGGTATATTCCTCCTGCCCGGTGATCTTTCCGTTTTCGAGCGCACCCGCGATTGTAAAGACCTTTGCCGTGGATCCTGGCTCGTAGACCGTGCTCACGCAGAAGTTGTTCCAGAGTTTCTGCGTCGCCTCCTCGCTGGTCATCTGCTTCAGTTCATTGGCGCTGTAATACTTCTGCAGGTTTCCGGGGTCGTTTAGGTCGAACGAGTGATTGGTCGCCATCGCGAGAATCTCCCCGCTGTTCGGATCCATCACAATGACGCCGATATTTTCCGCGCCCGTGGTATTCATGAAGTCCTTGATGTGCCGCTCGACACTCTGCTGCACCTTGACATCAATCGTGCTCACGACGGAGTTGCCGTCCTGCGGCTCCCTTGTCACATCCTGCGCCTCCCGGTCGGCGTCCATATAGCTGTACCGCTGGCCGTCCGTGCCGGAGAGCACCTCGTTATAGGACTGCTCTATGCCCGTCGTGCCGACCCGCTGATCGTCGTAACTCCGGTAGAAGCCGAGCACATTGCACGCGAGCTCGCCGTACGGATACTCGCGCTGGTAGTATTCCTGCAGGTTGACGGCGCCGAGACGCCCGCGGTAGCGCTCCCGCTGCTCCTGGCTGAAGCCCTCGTAGGTCTTGTCCTCCGCCCGCTTCTTCGCCTCATAGCGGTCGGGATTGTTCACATGCTCCTGAAAATCCAGGAAGCGGAGCTTGTCGGGTGCCGTCAGCGGCTCTCCGACTTTCAGATTCTGGCTCGTCGAATTCTCTTCAATCTGCTTTCGAAGCTCATTCTCATCCATACCGAGAAAGTCCGCGAGCGCATGCACGGTACAGTCGTAATAGAGATCGCGGCTGTCTTCCTTGAGCAGCGACTTGGGCGACACAATCAGCTGGTAGCGCTTTTCGGTCGCCGTCAGATAGGTGCCGTTCCGGTCCATAATCTCGCCGCGGCGATAGGGGATCACTTCCGGCTGCCGCAATTCCTTGCTCCGCGTGAACGTGCGCGCGACCTCGGCGTTGCTCTTCTGCACGCCGTACACCCGATACGCGAGGCCGCCCAGCGCAAGCACCGTGAGCCCCATGAGGAGCCCGATCTTTCCCCGCAACTGTCCCTTGACGTCGTAGTTCGTTGTCTTATTTACCAGACTTGGTCTCTTTTGGAATTTCTTCATACTGCCTCACATAGCCCTGTTCCGCCCGATCGTAGTATATGACCTGTCCGGGTTCCGGCTGTACCAAGCCGTAGCGGTTGATTGCCAGATCCCGAATGTGCTCCAGATCCTGCTTCCGGTTCAGTTCCACCTGCAGTGCGTCGTTTACTTCTTTCTGCTCATCGAGCTTCCGCTGCATCTCGCTCCGCGCGAGCTCGGCCTGCCGCACACGCCCCTCGCTCCGCACATAGAAGCCAAGCAGCATGACGACACAGACAGCGCCGATTGCCAGCGCGACCACGAGCCGGAACACATCGCCGAGCGAGCGCTTCGGCTCCGGCGCGCGGCGCGGCTGCTTTCCGGGGGGGCTTTCCGACCGTTCTCCGATTGCGCGGTTTCTCCTCCGGTTCCAGCTTCGGCGCGGCACTGCCGTAGGTATAAGGCTGTCTGCTCACAGTATGCCTCCTCTCTCAAATACCCGGAGTTTCGCACTCCGGGATCTCGGATTCGCCGCCACTTCCTCTGCGGTCGGCACAATCGGTTTTCCGGTCACGACCCTGCCGCGACTCTTCTTCCCACAGATGCAAATCGGAAAATCCGGCGGGCAGGTACAGGGCGAGGCATTTCGCCGAAAACCCTCTTTGACAATTCTGTCCTCCAGCGAGTGGAAGGTGATGATCGACAGACGCCCTCCCGGCTGTAAGCGCAATATCATCTCGTCGATCGCCTGCTCCAAACCGTGAGCTCACCGTTCAGCGCAATGCGGAGCGCCTGAAAGGTGCGCATGGCCGGATGACCGCCTGTCTTCTGCAGGCGCATCGGAATCACGCGTTTCACAAGCGCGGCAAGTTCTCCGGTTGTCTCAATCGGCTTCTTTGCGCGCGTCTCGACGATGCGGCGCGCAATCTGATTCGAAAAGCGGTCCTCGCCGTAGACGCGGATGATGCGGGCGAGTTCCGCCTCGCTCTCCTCGTTCACAAGATCCGCCGCCGTCCGTGCGCTGCGCCTGTCCATCCGCATGTCGAGCGGCGCATCCTCCATATAGCTGAATCCCCGCTCCGCGTTATCCAGCTGGTAGGAAGAGACACCTAAATCCAAATAGATGCCGTCCGCGCGCGGTATGCCGAGGTTGTCGAGCACCGTCGGCAGATTCACATAGTTGTCGCGGACAACGGTCACCTTGTCCCCGAACGGTCTCAGCCGCTCTCCGGCCGCCCGGATGGCATCCGCATCCTGGTCTATGCCGATCAGCCGTCCGCCTTCTCCGAGTTTTGCGGCGACCAGCGACGCGTGGCCGCCGCCGCCGAGCGTCCCGTCCACATAGATACCGTCCGGCCGGATGTTCAGGCTGTCAATGGTCTCCCGCGGGAGCACTGAAATGTGATGAAAGTCCATATGCTGTCCTCCGCTGCCCACAGCTCTGCCATATCTTGTCACAATCGATACTCATTTGGATGCATCATACCAAAATAAGCGGCATTTTTCCAGCTTACGGGCGCATTCCGTCAGTTTTTCGCCCGCGCGCCGCAAACCGCCGCCCGGCCAGAATGCAAAGCAGAGCGACCAGAACGCAGGCGCCCGCGAGCGCCTGCGAAACCGCGATTCCCGTTCCCGGCAGCAGCAGCGAGTCCGTGCGAAGTCCCTCGATCCAGACTCTGCCGAGACCGTAGCCGCCGAGATACAGGAAGAACATCTCCCCGGTAAAACGCTTCTTCGGGCGGTACCAAAGTAAGAACAGCAAGAGGCAGAGGTTCCAGACGGACTCGTAGAGAAAGGTCGGATGTACCTGAATATAGTCGACGCCGTTCACCCGGACAAGGTGTTGCAACAGCGCGGAATTGATCATAATCGGATTCACGATGTCCCGCCGAAGTTGCATCGCAAAGAGGCTGTCCGTATAACGCCCGAAGGCCTCGGCGTTGAAAAAATTGCCCCAGCGCCCCAGAATCTGTCCGACCAGGACGCCGAGAATCAAGGAGTCCGCGAGATTCAGGAAATTCTGCTTCTTCCGTTTGCAGTAAAACATAAGACTCAGAATGCCGCCGATCACACCGCCGTAAATCGCGAGCCCGCCGGCTCGGAGGTTCAGAATCTCGAGCAGGTTCCCGCGGTAATTGTCCCACCGGAAAAAGACATAGTAGAGGCGGGCGCCGATTACGCCGCAGACAATGCCGAGCAGCGCAAAGTCGTAAACAGTGTCCTCGCCGATGCCGCGCCGCTCCGCATCCCGCGCGGCAAGCGTAATGCCGAGCAGCATGCCGATGCCGATGATGATGCCGTAAAAGGCAATCGAAAAGCCGAAAATCGTGATGTGGTTTTGCAAATGTTCAATCGTGATGCCGAGATGCACGAAGCGCAAATCATATCCCATAAGTTCTGTCTCCCTTCCGCAATTTCAGACCCGAGCATAGCAAAAAGCACAGGTATTTTCCATGCAAATCTTTCGCTGCGCGCTGTCCCTGTCCCCGGTACTTGAGAGCACCGCGGCTCTCTGCTACAATGAAGCCCAAACAGGCTCTGCGTTTGCAGCGCCTTCACTCGCAAAACATCAAAGGAGATTCCTATCTATGAAACTCGGTATTGTCGGACTTCCGAATGTCGGAAAAAGTACGCTTTTTAACTCCCTGACCAAGGCCGGCGCCCAGGCCGCCAACTATCCTTTCTGCACCATCGACCCGAATGTCGGCGTGGTCGCGGTGCCGGATGCGCGCATCAAGACCCTCGGCGAGATGCACCACTCGAAAAAAGTGACGCCCGCCGTCATTGAGTTTGTCGACATCGCGGGACTGGTGCGCGGCGCAAGCAAGGGCGAGGGACTCGGCAACCAGTTCCTCGCAAACATCCGCGAGTGCGACGCGATTGTCCATGTGGTGCGCTGCTTTGAAGATGAAATGTGATTCATGTGGACGGCTCGGTGGATCCGGTCCGTGACATCGAGACCATCAACCTCGAACTCATCTTCGCTGACCTCGAAGTTTTGGAACGCCGCATTGCGAAGACACAGAAGTCCGCGAACAACGACAAGAGCTTAAAGAAGGAGCTCGAGATTCTGAAAGAACTGAAAGTTCTGCTCGAGGACGGCAAGCCCGCCTCCACCTTTGAGACGGATGATGCCGATGTCGCGGCCTTTGTCGCTTCTCTCTGCCTTCTGACCGCAAAGCCCGTCATTTACGCGGCCAACGTAAAAGAAGACGATCTCGCGGACGACGGCGCTTCCAATCCGCATGTCGCCGCTGTCCGTGCCTACGCGGCCGCACATCAGAGCAAGGTCTTCTGCGTCTCCGCACAGATTGAAGAGGAAATCGCCGCGCTCGACGAGAGCGAAAAGGCAGACTATCTCGAGGCGCTCGGCATCTCTGTCTCCGGCCTCGACAAGCTGATTGCCGCGAGCTATGAGCTCCTCGGCCTGATCAGCTTCCTGACAACCGGCGAGGACGAGACCCGCGCCTGGACCATCAAGAAGGGCTCGAAGGCTCCGCAGGCCGCCGGCAAAATCCACACCGACTTTGAGCGCGGCTTTATTCGCGCCGAGGTCATCGGTTATGACGACTTTGTGCGCTGCGGCTCTTCGGCGGCGGCAAAAGAAAAGGGACTCATGCGCCTCGAGGGCAAGGACTATGTCGTGCAGGACGGCGATGTGATTCTGTTCCGCTTCAACGTCTGATTCCCTCTCCCCCTCTACCTCTGTTCTGCAAAAAAAGAGTCACAGGACAAAAAAATTGGCAGAAAACCCCGCAGCGCCGTCAGAAGCAAGCGCTGCGGGGTTTTTGTTTTCTTTCGGACAAGATAACGAATAAACAAAATACGATGCCCCGTCGGGGAGCAGGTCTTTTCACCTGTCTCTCCGGCGGGGCATCGTATTTGTCTCTCCGCTGCCGCATCAGGGCAGCCAGTCTGTCCCTGTGTTGCCGTGATACCAGCCGTCATTCCAGCCGCCGTGCCAGTTGTCGTTCGGATTCGGCGGCAGGTCCCAGGTGTCGTCCACGGATGTGTCCGTCGGCGCAGCTGTGGTCGGCGCGGCCGTCGTCGGCGCCGCGGTCGTCGCAGTCGTCTCTGTCTCCCGCCAAGTCGTGCTCTCCTGCGTCGGCGCAGCCGTACTTTCCCGCGTCGATTCACGCGTCACTTCCTGTGTCGTCGGCGCCGAGGACGAACTCTCCTCCGGCTTGGTCGGATTCTCGGTCGGTCTTGCGGGCAAGGTGTCGCTCGCCGAGGTCTCCTGTCTGCCGCCGCGGTGACGGGTGCCGCCCGGCTTTGTGATATAGCGGACGCTCCGCTTCTTAGTCTCCGTCTCCGTGCTGCTCTCTGCCTCGCTGCCGCTCTCTTCCGTCGTCTCAGCCGCTGCGCTCTCGGTCGGATCCGGTCTCGCTCTGACCGTCTGTGTCTCTGTCGCCGTAGCAGTGCGCGTCTCTTTGCTGCTCTCACGCTGCACGGTCGAGCTCTGACTCTCGGCGCGCCGGGCGGTCTCTGTCTCCGTCACAGTCTCGCTCTGTGCTGCCGTCGTCCGCACGGTGCTCGCCTGCGCGGTTGTCGTCTGCGCGGTCTCTGCTTGCGTCGTTGTCTGCGCCTCTGTCGTGAACTCCTGAGACACATCCTGGGTCATCTCTGTCTTATCGCTCTCCGTAATCCGGATCTGTGTCGGATAGAGAAAGGCGCAGTTGACACTGCAACTCCAGCCCGTCGCGCGCGCCCGCCGTCTCCGTCGCCTGAAACTGTGTCGTATAGCGGTACAAAACTTCCACGCCGTCACTGCCGGGATCTGTGTCGCCGAGTTTTTTGAGACCGCTCAACTGCTCCCGCGCAAGCGAGAGTTCCTCCGGCATCCTGCCGAGAAAAGCGCTGTTTTGCGGCGTCAGATACAAATTCGCCGTATACTTGCCGTCCTCCCGCTCCTCCACGCTGCGGTACAGAAGACAGGCGAGTCCTGTCCGAAATGCCTGCGGCATTGCGTCGTACTGATAGCGCACGCCCGAAACGGCAAGGGCGGTCTGCCCGCTCTGAAAGCTGACCGCCTCTCCGTCACCGCGCAGGTTCGGCTGCTGCAGCAGCACTGCGCTGCCGTTTGCGCTGAGCGGATAGGAGAGCCGCAGATAGCTCCCCTTTCCGAGTAGCGCCGCCGGGATACTGTCCCGGATGCTGAGTTCCACGCGTTTCCGTTCCGGCTGCGCTTGACATCGACCGCAAAGTTCTGCAAGGTCTCGCCGCTCTGATTGACAAGCTCGGCGGTATAGCGCTCTTCCTTGGACTGCTGATAGCCGTGACTCATGTCCGTTGCTCTCAGCACCATGCGTGTTCCTTCCGCTCCTCCTATATATTGTTTTCCGAATCCCCAAAAACCCAGAACCAGCACCGCCGCCGCAATCCAGACGCGCGCCTGCCTGAGTGCTCGTATTATTTTCATCCTCTCACCACATCTCTACTCCTGTTTGCCTGCTTATACTATGACAGAGAACGAAGAAAAATACCAGCATTTTAGAAGAATTTCTTAATTTTCCCGATTTATTTCTTATTTCCATACAAAAACGCGCCCTTTTTGGGGCGCGTTCCTGTCCTGTCGGCATTCAGTCCTCGTTCTCGCCGTCCTCTTCACCTTCCATGAGCTCCTTAAACTCCTCTTCGTCCAGAATCTCGTCGAAGGCATCGCTCACGATCTCATATTCCTCATCGCTCTCGATGTTGGTGAGATCCGGCTGACCGTCCTCGGTCTCCGCATAACGGTATAAAAATACATTTCCGTCTTCATCTTCGCCGCTTTCCGGCATCAGTGCGATGTACTCCTTGCCGCCCGCCTCAAAAATCGTGAGCACCACGCACTCCAGCAGCTCGCCGTCATCCAAGGTCAGTGTGACCGTCGTGTCACCGCCGTCAAACAGACCCTCGTGCTTTACTTCATCATAATCGCTCATCCGCTTTTCCTCACTCTCAGAAAGGTTTGAATATCTCTGTTCTGCTACTATAGCGGACAGTTGCCCGCTCTGTCAATGCGACTCGTACTCCCGCACAAAGCGGCTCTCCTCCGCCTTCCGGTGAAAACGGGTCTTACAGGTCAGAATCCGCAGTTCATCCCTGGCGCGCGTCATCGCGACATAGAACATGCGCCGCTCCTCTTCCAGTTCCTCCCGGCTGTTCGCCTTGCGGTGCGGCACGATGCCCTCATTCACATCGAGGAGAAACACCGTCGGAAATTCAAGCCCCTTGGAGGCATGGTAGGTCATGAGCTGCACTTCGTCGCCCGCTTCCGTCCGCTTGCTCCGCGCCTTACAAGCCGCCGAAAATGCTGTCCCGTCGGCCTGCCAGGCGCTGACCGTCGGAAACCCTTCTGTAGAGGCCTCGATTTCCTCCAGAATATCAAAGAGCTCATCGGCCTCGATCTCCCGCTCCTCCGCATACTGCTTTAAAAAGTTGTCGTAGCCGATCTCCGTGCGGATGTAGGCGATGGCCTCGGACGGGCGCATGCGCCCGAGACGCCGGAGCTCTCCGGCAAACTTTCCGAGCCGCTCGTCCATCCAGTGCTCGCCGCTTTTTTCGTAGTGGCGCCTTAGGCCCGCGAGACTCTCGCCCTCCATGCGCACGGCCTCGCGGCGGATGTAGCGGTTCGGCCTGTTCATGATGCGGAGCAGATCCCCCGGTTCCGCCCGGTCTCCGGCGAGGCGCAGATAGGCGAGAAGGTCCCGCGCAATCCAGTGCTCGTTCAGATCCGGCAACATCTCCCGCATGCGAAACGGGATGTTCTCCTGGTAGAGACGCCGCGCGAGAAGACGCGGCTGCAGGTTCGTCCGGTAGAGGACCGCAATGCTGTCGTAACGCGCGCCGCCGCGCACCAGTTCCCGGATCTCTCTGATCAGATAGTCCGCCTCCGCACGCGGCGTCGGACAGACAACGGTGTTCACCGGCTTGCCGGACGGGCGCGCCGCCGTGATTTCCTTCGGAAAGCGGGTCTTGTTCCGCGCAATCAATCGCCCCGCCGTTTTCACAATCTCCGGTGTCGAGCGGTAATTGACATTCAAAACGACCCTGGACGCCTTCGGATAATCCCTCTCAAAATGGAGCATAATCTCCGGCGCCGCGCCGCGAAAGCGGTAAATCGACTGGTCGTCGTCTCCGACAATCATCAGATTCTCCCGCTTTCCGGCGAGCATGCGCACCACTTCGTACTGCAGACGGTTGATGTCCTGAAACTCATCCACCAGTATCCAGGCGTAGCGCCCGGAGAGGGCCGCTCGGATGTCCGCCCGCTCTTTGAGGAGCTCATAGCACATCCGGAGCATATCCTCGTAGTCGATTTTCCGGAGTTCCGCGAGCCCGCGCTCATAGGCGCGGTACACTTCCCGAAACTGTTCCGCCGGACAACTCACCGAATAGTAGTGCGAAAGTTCGGCTCTCTCTTCCTTGACGAGCGCTATTTCCGAGAGCACATTCTGCACCAGACTGCGGAAATCGCCGCTCTCCGTCTTTTTCTGCCGGAGCACGGCAGAGACCAGGGCGCGCTGCTCCTCCTCGCCGATCACCTGATCCGCCTGATAGCCGTAGGCGGTTCGCAGAATGCGGAAAAAGAAGGCGTGAAAGGTCCCGAACGAGACGCCCGTCCGCTCCCTGCCGCACAGTTTCCGGTAGCGCTCCTCCATCTCCCGCGCCGCGGCGCGCGAAAAGGTCAACACCAGGACGGACTGCGGCGCCACGCCGCGCTCTTCGGTCAGAAAGCGGACGCGCTGCGTGAGCACAAAGGTCTTTCCCGAGCCCGGCCCCGCAATGACAAGAAGCGGTCCCTCCCCGTGGGTGACCGCTTCTCGCTGCGCAGGATTTAAATTGTCATGCTTCGCCGCTGCCAAGTTTCTTCTGTCCCTCTCTGAGCCGCGTAAGCGACTCCTCTTTGCCGAGCACATCCATAATTTCGGTTGCGCCCGCCGGTGTCATGAGCTTGCCGGAGAGTGCAATGCGGAGCGGCCACATCACGAGGCCGGTCTTGTAGCCCTTCTCCTCGCCGTAAGCCTTTAAGAGTGCAAAGAGTGTGTCGTTATTCCAGTCCGAAAGTGCCTCGAGGCGCGGCAATACCTCCGCGAGAATCTCGCGCGAGCTGTCCGCGGTCGACTTTGACTTTTTATTCACAAAGAGCTCGGTCTCATAGGCCGGAACGGCATTGAAGAAGTCCACCATCTCCCGGATGTCGAGGAAAGTCTCGACGCGCGTTCTGACCATCTCCGCGATTTTCTTTAAGTCCAGGTGCTTCGTCACATACTCCTTCAGATACTTCTCGCCGCGCCGGTAGAACTCTTCGGGCGCCATCGCCTTAAAGTATTCGCCGTTCATCCAGCGGAGCTTGGTCATATCAAAGACCGCCGGCGACTTCGAGATGCGGCTGTAATCGAAGACCTTTGCGAGCTCTTCGAGGCTGAAAATCTCCCGATCGCCCTCGGGCGACCAGCCGAGCAGCGCGACAAAATTCACGACTGCCTCGCTCACAAAGCCCTGCTCGATCAGATCCTCGAAGGAGGCGTGGCCGCTCCGCTTCGAGAGCTTCTGGTGCTGCTCGTTCGTAATGGTCGGGCAGTGCACATAGACCGGCACCTCCCAGCCGAAGGCCTCGTAGAGGCGGTTGTACTTCGGCGAGGACGAGAGATATTCCTGCCCGCGCACCACATGCGTGATTTCCATCAGGTGGTCATCGACGACATTCGCAAAATTGTAGGTCGGAAAGCCGTCGGACTTGATTAAGACCATGTCGTCGAGTTCCGCATTGTCCACCGTAATATCGCCGTAAATTTCATCGTGGAAGGTCGTGGTGCCGGTCCGCGGATTGTTCTGACGAATCACAAAGGGCTCGCCCGCCGCAAGCCGCCGCTCCACCTCTTCTTTCGGCAGCGAGAGACAGTGCTTGTCATACTGCATGATGACTTCGCCGTTCACGGTCTTTTTCAGAGAATCCAGACGCGCCTGGTCGCAGAAGCAGTAGTAGGCCTCGCCCTTCTCGACGAGCTGCTTCGCGTACTGCATATAAATGCCCGCGCGCATGCGCTCACTCTGCACATAGGGGCCGTAGCCCTTGTCCTTGTCCGGTCCCTCATCGTGCAAAAGACCGGTTTCCTCGAGCGTGCGGTAAATAATCTCGGTCGCTCCCTCGACAAATCTGCCCTGGTCGGTGTCCTCGATGCGGAGAATGAAGGTACCGTCCGCGTGCTTGGCAATGAGATACGCATAGAGTGCTGTCCGCAAGTTTCCGACATGCATGCGCCCGGTGGGACTCGGCGCATATCTGGTTCTGATTTTCATGTTGAACTCTCCCTTCGCTCTGCTCGGCGCAGCTTTTCACTTATTTTAGCACGCTGTGTTTCCCCCCGCAATCGGTCTTACACCCGCTTCGCCGAGCGCCCGCAGTAAACCCTCGCAGCCCGCCGTAATCTGATCGGCGCAAGTGACAAAATCGCCGGTATACCAGGGATCCGCAATCTCCGCCTTTTCTCCCGCTTTCTCCGCAAAGGGGAGCAGCAGTCTGAGTTTTCCCTCCGGATCTTTGCCGAGGATGCGCTCGGCATCCCGCAGATTTCTCTCTTCCATACAAATCAGATAATCGTAATTCGCATAGTCCGCTCTCTTTAACAGAACCGCCCGCTTCTCTCCGCAGGGAATGCCGCGCCGCTTTAATTCCGCCTTTGCGGCCGGATACATCGGATTTCCGATGTCGTAGATAATTTCCTCGCTGCTTGTCGCGGCCGAAGCACACAGAACCTGCTCCTCGACACCGGCTTTTTTCACGAGATCCCGCATAATAAATTCAGCCATGGGGCTGCGACATATATTCCCCAGACAGATAAATAAAATCCTCTTCATAACACACTCCAAACTGCAGGCAGACCTTGTTCCGCGCCAAAAAATCGAGTATGATTCTATCATAGGAACACTGTAAGAATTGTTAAGTTTCCACCGCATTTTTTTGAAAGGAGTCCTGAATATGAAGAAAAAATTAATCCTCGCTTTGACGCTCTCCCTATCCCTCTTTGCAGTCGCCTGCGGCGGCAAAAAAGACCCCGGCACCGCGGAGAGCAGTGCAGTTTCTTCGGCGGCCGACAGTTCCGTAGCGGCAAATTCCGCAGCCGGGAGCGAGAGCGGCGCTGCAGCTGCGTCCGATGCCGCAGACAGCAGTCAGGCGGCCACTCCAGCGCCGGATGCAGCCATGGCGACCGCCTTCCGCGCGCTCAAGAAAGATATGAGCTACGCCGAGGTCGAAAAACTCTTCGGCCGCGCCGGAACCGCAGGTGCCGCAAAGGGCAGCTACAACTGGACGAGCGAAGACGGCGCCGGAATTGTCACCGTCGCATTCGAGAGTGACCGTCTGACCAATTACTCCCAGGTCGGCGTCATTGTCGACAAGACTGCGAAGGCGACCATGGACGCTTACAATCAGCTGAAACCCGAGATGAGCTATGACGAGGCCAAGGAGCTGCTCGGCGGCGACGGCGTCCCGGTCAGCACGAGTTACATTGCCGGTCAGGTCATTTCGTCTTACACCTGGACCGACCCGGACGGTCTCTCCTTTGCGCTGACCTTCTCGAACGACAAGCTCTCCGCAATGAACACCAACCGCTCACAGTAAAGGTAACGCGAGCGGGATCTGAATTTCCGAGACCTGCCCCTTTGCAATGAGAAGTGCGATTTCAACGCGCGGCGGCTTTGGCCGGTAGCCGGATACCCGGAATACCGTCTGCTCATCGGGCGGTCCGAAGACCACTCCGGACTGTGCCTCCTTCAGTAACTTGCTCACGCCGTCGTAACTGCTGAACCGGGGGCTCGCGGCTGTTGCAACAATCGCAATTCCGACTTCCATTGCCGCGCGGAGCAAATTCTCCCACCAGGCTGTCTTCGACTGGCAGAGGGCCGAAAAGCGCTCGGCCCCGTCAATCCAGAGCGCGAGCTCCTTTTCCTGTCTGAAATACTCCCGCATGCGCAGGGTCTTCCCACTGTTTTCGTAGGAAGCCCTGCGCTGTTTGATTTCTGTCTCAAGCAGTTCACCGAGTGCTGTGAGACTCGCGGCATCGTCCGCGTAGTGCGCATCGCCCTCTTTTGCGAGCGGATAGAGATCGCCGCCGCAGTCGATCACATAGCTCTGTCCCGCATAGGCCGCATGGAGCAACAGCAACAGATTGGTCTTTCCGCACTGCGCCCTCCCGAGAATCAGGTTGAGATTCCCGTAGAGGCAGAGGGTGCGCGGCGAAACCTCTGCCGTGTCAAGTCCCGCCGCGTACGAAAACGGCTGCCGGACGGCCGCATAGCGCTCCCAGAGCAGATCCGGCGTCAGCACTTCCGGCATCACGGCGAGCGGCGTCGGCCGCCAGCCCTCGTCTCGCGCGCGCAGGCTTCGCAGCGCGCCCGGATTGCCGTGTCATAGTCCTTTTTCTCCGCCGCGCTCGCCCGGTAACACTGCAGGAAATGGATACCGTCTCGCTGTACCAGCGCCCGGCCTTTGATTTCGGGGAGTTTCAACGGACTCCGCCCGACCGCCTCGGCCGCCTCGGAGGGATCCAGCAGGAAAAGCGCAATCTTATCCTTGATATGATTTAAGAGCGAATAGCGTAAAGCGCCCGGTCTGGTCGCCGTGAGTGCCATATAAATACCGACCGCCGCGCCGTCCCGCGCGAGCTGCATAAAAAAGGGTTCCAGCTCCGGCTCAAGCTCCTTGACCGCGTCGAAGTGATCCAAAAAGAGGACTATCGCTGTCTCCTGTTCCGCTGCCTCGCTGAGTTTTCGCCGCTTTACCTCGGCCGTCAAAAGCGCCATGAGCTTTTTTCGCTTTTCCGTCTCATCAAAGTTCAGATAATCCGCGACATGCGGCAAGCCTCGCACGAGCGACAGGGCTCCCGCGCCGAAATCCAGAAGATAGAAAGTAAACGCGCGACGGCGGGTAGCGCTCCGCGAGCGCAATAGCGGCAGTCTGCAAGACCGTACTCTTTCCCATGCCGCCCGCGCCGAAGACTGCGAAAGTTGCCGTCCCGCCGGAAGTCGTGTGTGCAGATCTCCGTGCGCTGCTCTTCGGGAATGTCCGCACAGCCGAGCGGAAACGCGAGACTTTCCGTTTCATCCGCTGCGCCGCTCTCCGCCGCCGGCAGTTCCAGCATGGCCGGGAGCGGCGGCAGCCATAACTTTTCCGGCAGCTTCAGCGCTTCGGCAGCGGCAACACGACAAATCTCCCGAAGCACCGCGCCGAGTTCGCTCAGCTCTTCGCGCGCCGCTGTCTCGCTGCGCCCTGCGCGGCACAGAAGTTCCCGCTGTCCGCGCGCCGTCCGCCGGTAAATCCGCCGGTCGGCCGCCTCGCCTGCGCGCCGGTAGGCGGCACCGCTGTAAGCCGACTGGAAAGAGTTCGTAGAGCTCATTGTTGCCGACCTGGAGATAAGCCCGGCCGGGCCTGGTGAGTTGCGCGGCGTCCCCGGTCTTTAGCATCTCCTTGCTGTCCGCCTCGGTCTGCACCTTGAGCGCTATCTTGCAGCGCGCATTGCTCCAAATCTGCTCGTTGACCACACCCGAGGGCTTCTGCGTCGCAAGAATCAGATGAACGCCGAGACTTCGCCCGACGCGGGCGGTCGAGATCAGTTCCGCCATAAACTCCGGCTGCTCGGCCTTTAATTCGGCGAAACTCATCGGCAATCAGAAAGAGATGCGGCAGCGGCACCCCGGTTCGCCCCGCACGGTACACCTCTCCGTAGTCGTCAATGTGATTGACGCCGAGTTCCCGAAAGAGCCGCTGTCTTCTCGCGAGTTCGCTCTTCACCGCGACCAGCGCGCGGTAGCTGTCGCTCCCGTCCAGATTTCGTGATGGTGCCGAGCAGGTGCGGAAGCTCCGCAAAGAGATTTGCCATGCCGCCGCCCTTGTAGTCGATCAAGAGAAAAGCCCACTTCCTCCGGCGAGAACTGCAGGGCGAGTGATAGAATCAGGCTCTGTAAGAGCTCCGACTTGCCGGAGCCCGTGGTACCGGCGACCAGCGCATGCGGGCCGTGCGCGCTCTCATGAAGATCCAGGCTGACCGTCTCCGCCGCCGTGCGCACCCCGAGCGGCGCCGCGAGCCCGTCCGCCGCCCGGTTTTTCTTCCAGCGCGCCGCAATCCGCAATTCTTCCGGACTCTCTACGCGAAAGAGCTCGAGGAAACCGAGTTTCTCCGGCAGTTCCTCGCTCGTATCCCGGCGATGAAAGAGACCCGCGAGACGGCGCGCCGCACGCTCGATAGCCGCGGCATCCGGAAGCTCAAGTCGCAAGCCCTCCGTCGCGATCAGACCGTTTCTGAGACAGAGCAAGCCTTCTCCGCCGCCCTCGACCGAGACTATGGTCTTTACACTCTCCGGCAGCTGTTCCCGCCGCTCGGCACAGTAAATCAGCGAAATGCCGAGTTCCGGCGAAGTTTCGTCTAGATAGGACAGGAGACTGTGCCCCGCGAGCAGGCTCGCATCCTCTGCGACCAGCAGATACTGCGGCAAAAAATATCCGCTTTTCTTTTCCTCCCCCGCCTTTCGTTTTCTCTCCTTGATTTGCTGCAAAAGACCGCCGAGCACGGTCTCGGCCTCCTGCGTGTAGGACAGAATGCCGCTACACCGAAAATCCTTTCCCTCGAACTGCGGACACCAGGAAAAGGCACTCCGCAGCGCGCTGTCCGCCGCTCTGCAGAGCAGAATAATCGAGAGATCCCGGTAACTCTGAAAAAAACAGAGCCGGAACAAATAATTCGACAGCACTGCGCGGCACAGTTCCGGCGCGCCGAGGATACCGAGCTGGGACTCTCTGAGATTCACAAATACCGGCATATCCGGCAAAGTTTCAAATTCCCGCTTTAAGGCAAGCGCTTCCAGGCAGAGCGGATCCCTTTCCTGCCTGGTCTCCTGTTCCGAAAATCGTATGGCATAGGGCGCCGCCTGCCGCTGCCGCCCGAGTACGAGGCACATGAAATCCGCATCCCGGGGACTGCGCTCATAAATCCGCGGCGCATAGTGCTCTGCCATCAAAAGCAGTTCCCGGGTCTCCGGCGCCGTCAGCCGGGCGGCCCTGATACTCTGTTCCCGAAGCGAAAAGAAACGCTTCTGCATGCGAAGCAGATAGGCCGCATAGCCCTCCGCTCTCTCCGCCATGCGCGCTTTGGCGGTCTTTTTCCCCTGTAACAGCGCGATGACGGCAAAGCAGACCGTGAGCAACACGGTGCCGCCGCTCAGCGCAAACATCGAGGCACGCCCCAGCGCAAAGGCCGTGCCGCCCATCACGAGCACCGTGCCGAGCGGCATCAGGAGACGGCGAAGCTGCTCGCCCCGCTGTGCTTCCGGGAGATTCTCGGGGCGCAAAAGCTCAATGCTCTTTTGTATCGGCGGCGGCAGGCGCCGCGGCGATCGGTCATAGAGCGGAAACCCGGGCGGGAGCTTCGACCCGGCGAGGCAGGGCGGGAGCGAACACAAAACGTCCTTGCCGCAGAGAAGTAAAGTATCGCCCCGGTAGCAGAGCAGCGCGGTTCCGAAAAAGAGCTTGTCCCCCGTTTCGAGCCGCACGCTCCCCGTCTCCAGCTTTCGGCCGTTCCGGTAGACCTCGCCGCGGTAAAGCGAAAATTCTCCTTCCGGGGAGAGCACGGCAAAGAGGTCTTTCCCCGGAAAAATCAGCTGACAGGGCGCACTGTCCCCGAAGAAAATCGCCTCCCGCGGCAAATAGTAAGACTGCCCGTCGGACAACACCGTGAGAAGAGACGCCCCTTCCTGTTGCAGCGGCGCCGGTGTCTCCAGAATCAACTCATTCCGCAGGTACAGATAGCGTTTCATTCGTCTCCTCCTGTTCCGGCTGCATCTTTTTCCGGAGTGTCTCGATTTCCGCTTCGATGCGCCGTTCCTCTGCCTCTTTCTCCTGCCCGCTCTTGGTGCGGTCCCCGGCGAGCACGCTCTCTTCTTTTAACAGCGCATAAAGCTGCATCTCCTCATCGCCGCGCCGTTTTGCCGCGTCGAGCGCCTCGGGAAACGGTTCTGTCCGATGTAAATCCAGAACCGCAGTGTCTCCTCATCGCTCTTTGGGTGCAACCCCGCGAGGATATGCTCGCGCTGCTCGGGAGTAAGCCCCTCCGTGAAGACGCTCGCGCGCGCCAGCATATATCTGCCTTCCGCCGAAAGTTCTCCGGGCTTCACCCCGCGGAGCGCCTCTCCGACCGCGAGATAGTCCTCCCGGAGATAGGCCTCTGCCGCCGCAATCAAGCGCTCCGCTTTCCGGAATCGAATGCGATACCAGTAAAAGAAACTGCCCGCGAGTGCCAGCAGGGAGATGCTCAACAGCGGGAGCGCAATGCGACAGAGAAGCAACCGCTGTCTTGAGACCTGCACCGTTTTCTCCCGGCGCCTTTTTTCCCGACTCTCCCACTGTTCCGAAAAATAAACCGAGAGTTCTTTCGAATCGGTCTGCCGCGCGAGTCCCGCGAGCTGCTTTTCCGCCCGGAACAGCCGCTCGCCGCCCGCCAAAAAGTCCTCATAGGTATGGCGTTTCGAGAGCAGCGAGGCCGCCAGTGCCCGGTAAGCGCGAAAGAAGTCTTCTTTCGTATCCTCCTCGGCCGCCGCATCCCGCACCAGAATGCGCGGGCACAAATTCCGGTCAAAGACCAGATTGTCCGGAGACAGTACAAAGTAATAGTGCGCGCGGGCGGCTTCGAGCGCAGCACAGTTTGCGAGCAGACGGAATTTCTCCTCTGTCTCCAGTGCCGCAGCCGCCGCAAAGTCCTGCCAGCCCTCTTCCGCCGCAAAGCAAAAGAAAAATCCGTTTTCCGCCTCCTCTATCCCGCAGGGACAAAAGAGAGGATTGCTCACGGCGAGCAATCCTCTCTTTTCTCTCTCCGCGCGAGACTCTGCATTCCGGATAAAAATGCGTCTTGTCGCGTCCATCTCTCCTCCTCAGATCAGTTCGAGCGCATCTCCGCTCACAATGCGGGCTGTCGCAAAGGACTGCACAGTGCAGAGGACTTCGCGGCAGAGACGCGAGCGCACATAGCAGCAGTCCGCCGCTTGTCGGCTGAAAATCCCCTTGGCGGCAAGACGCCCGAGCGTCTCCTGTATCATGAGACCGTCATCCAGAATCAGCGTCTCCTCCCGCGTATCCTCACGCACCGTAATCATAATCTCCATCGTGATTTTCAACCCTTTCGCCGCGCATAAAAGCTCATGCCGCAACCGGAAAGCAGCGAGAGAAGCGCTACCGTTACCTGCCAGGGTTGCAACCGCCCCGCTGTCTTCCCTGTGCGCTCCGGCGGTTTCGACACTGTGTTCACCGGCACTGTCGGAACATCTCCCGGCTTTTCTTCCCGCAGTGCAAGCGGTGCCGCCATCTTCTCATAACTCTCCTTATTCGGCAGACTGCCGTTTCGTGTGTGCGGCAGCTTCTTCGAAAAACTTCCGAACAGGCGCTCGTTTTCCGTCGCGCCCGCGCCGAGTTTTTCCTGCAGACCGCCAACTGCCGCCTTGACGCGCGACTCGCTGTCCTGTTCCGCCGTCGTAAACGCGCGATACAGCGCTTCGCTGTACTGCATGGCGCGCTGCTTGGCCTCGCGCTGTTCCCGATCTGCCTCGCGTATGCTGTTCTGCAGCTGCTCCCGCTCCTGCCGCACCGCCTCGCGCTGCGCACTGCGGCGCGCTCTGCTGTCGGCCTCTGTCTGCTCGGCCGAGAAGATTGCGTTCGAAAATGTTTCGCTCTCCCGCCGTATTTCCGTGAGTGTCGCCTCCCGCCGCTGCCGCATAGCCGCAACCATATCGTTCGCGACAATTTGTTTCATCGTCTCCTCGGGGAAGGCTGTCTCCTGTGTGAGTTCACCCTCCAGTGCCGCAAGCGCGTCGCGTGTCGCGTCCGAAGCGCTCGCAAGCCGATTCCGCTCCTCGCGCCAGAAGCTCACATCCTCTCGGGACAGCGCCTCCGAGGGACTCGCCAGAAAAACAGCATTTGACGCAGAAGCCGTCCGCGAAAGGAAGTTCGTCGTATGCAGCACACCGGCATTGGAATTACTCGCGAGCTTTTCCGTGAGCTGACCGCGACTCTCTTCGATCCGGCTGCGGTAGAGCGAAAGCTGCTCCTGTAATTTCTGCTCCCCCCGCCTCGCCGATGGCCTCCAGCGCGACACCCTCTTCCGCAAGTTCTTCCATGCGCTTTTCGAGCCGTTCCCGCTCATCCAGCAGACGCGTCAGGAGGCGCGCCTCCTGCTCGCTCTCGGCCAGCAGCGCATCGTATGCGCGTCGGGTGAGTTCGGCTTTTTGAGACGGCGCCGTCTCTCCCGGGCGCTCCGGCAGCTCTGCGTGTTGTATCCACTGCTCGCTTCCGAGCTCCTTGACATGCTTAAGCTCCTCCGCCTGATTCCGGAGCGCCGTCTGCACGGCGTCCTGTGCCCCGTGAAATTCACCGAGCACCGCGTGAAAGTAGAGATAGACGATATTCTGATTCATCCGCTCGCCGAAACCGTCGAGACGCCGCTGCAACTCTGCCCGCTCGCTCTCTGGAAGCTCCGCGGAGAGGCGATACCGCACCGTCGCCTGCTCCGGATGGCGGGAGATGCTGTCAACCTTCTCGGAAAAATCTCCGGGAATCACGAGATACGCCGCATAATAGCCGCTCCGCACACCGCTCTCCGCCTCCGGCATGCTCACAGAGACAAAATCGGCATCCGGAAACTCCATCGCATCGGCCGCATAGTAAAGATGCTTTTCGCCGCGTCGTATGCCGTTATCCAGATTGACCACCGCAACACGCCGGCTGTACTGTGCCGCACGGACAGGCGTCGGCGCTGCCCGGCTCTGTAACCCCGTATAGCCGCTGCCCATCGCAAATCCCGACAGAAAAAAAGCCACCATGGCCGCATACAGGCTTTTTTGCATAGGCTCACCTCCCCCGAAAAAAGAGAGAGGGCGGCTGCCCTCTCTCTCCCGCCTCACAGTCTGTCAGGATGAAAATTTCCGTGCCATTTCGCTGTCCAGTCTCTCGGTCGCCTCTGCCACGCCGTCACACTGTCTGGCAATGCTCTCGATGAGTTCGCCCATCTCGTTAAACGAAGGACGCAGCGACTCAAACTGTGCGGCGAACTGTCGGCTCGCCTCGCCTTCCCACTCATCCTGCAACGTCGTGATGAGATTGCTCATGGTCTGGATGACCTGCTCAAAGTTTCCTTTGGCTGTGCGAAACTCGGTTGCTCTGCCGTGCATGGTTTCCGGTGTGACGCGAATCTGACCTGCCATTTGTTAACTCCTCTCATTGATGCGGTTAGTGGTTACAGTACAATACTAACAACTTTACAAACATAAGTCAAGTAATTTCGTACATTAAATTTACTATATCTCTCACTATATTAGTGATTTTTAGTGGCTTTTATATTTATTTTGTAAGTTCTCTCTCGCAAATTCTTCTTGTTTCGCGGCGCTCTGTCTGTGGCGTCCGGCTCTCTGTAGCTGCCGGAGGCCAAAGAAGAAGCAGAGGATTGCAAATCCGGCGAGGACGAACCCGGGGAACCTGTTTTCTGCCTCTCCCCTTGCGGCTGTCCGCGCATAGCTGACCGTGCGCGGCGCAGCAAAAAAGCCCCGCCGCTTCGCTCCTCTTTTGCAGCTCTGCCTGCCGGGATGATGCGGTCTCCGGCAAAAAGCAGAGTTCCTTCAACAGAGAGTCCCGCTCTGCCGCCTTTGCGGCCTGTCTCGCTTCCCGCTGTTTGTCCGAAGCCTCGGTAAAGAGCGGGAGATCCGGACAGCGATCGGTATACGCCTGCGCTGCCCCATAGTCCCGCTCCCGCAGATGCTGCGGATCCAGCTGCAATGCTTCCGGCTGCTCTCCCATCTTTTGTTCTCCTCTCCGAATTTTGTGCGACTTCCGCGATGCTATAGTTATACTTTATTTTATTTTGTTATCACTTTCAAGTTATATATGTATTTTTAGTTCATGATTTTCGCGCAACAAAAAAGCGGCCGGAGCCGCTTTTTTGCAAATGAATAGAGCGCTCGGGGGAGAGCGCTCTATTTCTCTTGGGGGTTGTGCTTCTCATTTGTTGCATGATACAACGTTTGTCTTTCTTACTGGCATGTCCTCCTTTCTCTCGGATTTACATTGCGAGACCCGACAAATTTTCGGGCATCACAAATTGTAGGCTTCCTTCCGACATCGGCGCAACTTCGCCTTCGTCAAAGCAGATGACCAGACGGCCTTCGCTGTTCACATAGAAACTCTGGTCCTTCTTGATTTCCTTAAAATCATCCTCCGGAATATCCGAACTCAGGAAGAAAACTTTTCCGGAATCTCCGGTCATTTCCGCCTGCATCTGCCGCTTGACTTCCTCACTCAGCGTCTTCACATAATCGCTGCCCGGCGCAAACAGGTCACTGAGTTGCATCAGCTTCCCGTCGCTCTTTCGAATTGTAAAATACCGGGTTGCCTCCGCGCTGTCGGCATTCTGCCGGACTTGCGTCAAACAGACCGAATACCACGCGTCACTGTCGGTCACAACTTTGGTCGAGAGCTCCAGGTTCGAGTACCCTTCACGCCCCATTTCTTCCCGGAACGCGGCAACCTGCTCGTCCGTGATGCGCTGTATTTCCGCATTCACTTCCTCGGCACTCTTTTCCGCGCGGACGGCCTGTGTGCCGCTCTGGCTCTCCGGCTGGATTTCTCCGACCTGCACGGTCGCGGTGTGCCCGCCCTCTGCGAGCGTATAATCGCGCACCGTTACCAGACGGAAAAAGGCACCGGCAATCGGCAGACTCTGCAGGGCGTAGGCGGTCGTGCGGTTTAAGTTCGGCAGCACCGCACTGATTAACGCGAGGCTCGCCGCAACGCCGAGTATCGAGCGAAACCGGTGGCGCCTGAGCGGCCGCACCTTGCTCTCATCCGCGGAGATTTCCCTCTGTTCCGGCAGTCGTAACGGCTGCTCCGCAGCCTCCTCTATCCAGTCCTCCGAGATATTGGCAACTGCCTCCATGATGTCCTGACTCCTCAAAGAAATTCCTCCTCTCTCAAGACAAGTGCCAGATTTTTGCGAATCCGATATAGGCTCACCTTCACGGCACTCTCGCTCATACCCTGTCGAAGCGCGATTTCCTGAATCGAATCGGTATAGAAGTAGCGCCGCACGAAGAGAATCCGCTGCGTCTTTGGGAGCTTTTCCAGAAAGCGGTCAATGCAGGCCGCGAGGCGGTTTTTGTCCGCCGCCTCCTCGGTGCTCTCGCTGGTCGGGAGTACGTCCTCATCGAGCTCATCCAATGCAAGCTGATACTGCTCGCTGCAACGCTTCTCTGCATGCTGTTTCCGAAACAGGCTGAGTGCCAGATTTTTGACAATCCGGCTCAAATACGCGCGGAAATACTTCGGCTTTTCCGGCGGGATGCTGTTCCACGCCCGAAGCCAGGTGTCATTCAGACACTCTTCCACGTCTTCGCGCGAGGAGAGCACCGCACCCGCCACCTTGGAAAGGTAGCGCCCGTACGCAGCTTCCGTCTCCTGTATTGCCCTCTGATCCCGCTGCTCATAGAGCGCGAGTAATTCCTGTTCCGTCATGCAAACTTCCCCCGTTTTGCTTCTCTATAAGATAAGACGCAAGCGCCTCCGATTGGTTACTGCATTTTACCATTTTTTCCGAAATTATTTTTTGAACTTCCTGTGTACATGCCGTCCTTTTTCGGCGGCTTTACAGCCCTTGGTCTCCGGCTTATTTTGCCCGCCTCATTTCGCTGTTCATTTCGCTTGTTTCCTTTTTTTACGCTCCGCATACTGATTTCTTTTGCTTTTTCTCTGTGCCTCCCGCTCCGCCGCCGGAGGCCTTACCGGCATTTTGTATTTACACCGGCTTACACGCTTCTGCTTCGGGTGCAACATAGCAGGCCTTGCAGCGCCACCGGGAAGATCCGAACTGCTTCTTCCGCTTTTTCGTACAAAGTATCGCGCAAAGACACAGGTTTACATGCCATCTGACATTTTTTTCTCCCAACATACCGTTTCAAGGAAGATGAAAAACAGAGAAAAAGCCTTGTATCGCAAAGGTTTGAAGCGCTTTTTACCAACTCTTTTTGTCCTATAACCCAAATAAAAAGACAGCTGCCCGCGCATGCGGACAGCTGTCTCGTCTGTAAAACTCGTATGGACTCTTACTTGAGGTTCATAACCTCTTTGACCTTCTCGATGATGTGGAGGCCGATGTCTCTCGACGCGTCGACCGTCTGTGCACCGATGTGGGGGCTGATGACAAAGTTATCGCAGGAGAAGAGCGGGCTCTGGAACTCGTCGTTGCCGCTGAGACCGCTGCCTGCGAGCTCGTTCTCCATGACGTCGGCAGCGTAGCCGCCGATTCTGCCCGCGCAGAGTGCCTCGTACATATCCTGCTCGTTGACGATGCCGCCGCGGCTCATGTTGAGCACGACTGCGCCGTCCTTCATCTCTGCGATCGACTTCTTGTTGAAGAGATCCTTGGTCTCCGGGGTCAGCGGAATGTGCAGGGAGATGAAGTCCGACACCTTGATCAGCTCGTCGATGCCCATGCCCTTTGCGCCCTCGCGCTCAAAGTCCTCGGGCTTCAGGAACGGATCGTAAGCGACAATCGTCATGCCGAAAGCCTTTGCGAGCTCGGCGACACGACGGCCGATGCGGCCGAAGCCCATCACGCCGAGGGTCTTGCCGCGCAGCTCTCTGCCGACATACTTGTACTTATCCCAGATGTGGTTGACCTTGACATCCTGGTTCGCCGGAATCGTGTGGCGGGAGATGTCGAGCATCTTGGAGATTGTGAGCTCCGCAACCGCATTTGCGTTGAGACCCGGTGCGTTGAAGACCTGAATACCCTTCTCCTTCGCATACTCGAGATCAACATGGTTCAGACCGACTGCGCAGACGCCGATTGCCTTCAGGTTCTTTGCGGCATCCAGAACATCGCGGTCAATCTTCGGATCGACGCGCATGATGAGCACATCCGCATCCGCGATCTCGCGAATCATCTCTTCCTTGGAGAGCGGCTTCCCGTCGGAAGTCTTAACATCCATGAACTTCTTCAGCTCCTCGGCAATGCCGGGATACACAGCGTCTGTAATCAGGCACTTCATCGCTACTTTCCTCCTATTTGTACAAAAACAGTTTCTTAGAAAAAAAGCGACCGGAATTTGCGTTCCGGTCGCCTCAGTCTTGTTTGGTTTAACTTACAGTGCGCGACCCTGCTTAATCATAGCGTCCGCAACCTTCTCGAATCCGACAAGGTTAGCACCAGCAACGAGGTCGTAGCCGAGGCCGTAGCGCTCAGCTGCAGCTGCGGAACCGTCGTGGATGCCCTTCATGATTCTGTGCAGCCACTTGTCAACTTCCTCACCGTCCCAGAAGAGTCTCTCGGAGTTCTGAGACATCTCGAGTGCGGAGACAGAGACACCGCCTGCGTTGACAGCCTTGGACGGAGCAACGATCATGTTCTTCTGCTCAAGGAGATACTTCAGAGCCTCGTTCGTGGTCGGCATGTTCGCAACTTCGATGTAGTACTTAATGCCGTTCGCGACAATCTTCTTAGCCTCGTCGAGGTCAACGTCGTTCTGCGTTGCGCACGGCATCACGATATCGACATCCTTCTGACCCCACGGCTTCTGGCCTGCGAAGAACTGAACACCGAACTTGTCAGCGTAATCCTGGACCTTGTTGCGGCCGGAAGCTCTCATCTCAAGCAGGTAGTCAATCTTCTCCTTGGTCGTAACGCCGTCCGGATCGTAGACATAGCCGTCCGGGCCGGACAGGGTGACAGCCTTAGCGCCGAGCTCAGCGAGCTTGGTTGCAACGCCCCATGCGACGTTACCGAAGCCTGCCAGAGCAACTCTCTTGCCCTTAATCTCATCCTTCTCGTGCTTCAGAACCTCCTCGAGGTAGTAGACAGCACCGAAGCCGGTAGCTTCCGGACGGAATGCGGAGCCGCCGAACAGCGGATCCTTGCCCGACAGAGCGCCGTTTGCATAGGAGGAGGTCAGTCTTCTCCAAGCGCCGAACATGTAGCCGATCTCACGGCCGCCGACACCGAGGTCGCCTGCCGGGCAGTCGACATCCGGTCCGATGAAGCGGAACAGGCCTTCCATGAAGGAACGGCAGAATCTCTGAATCTCGGCATCGCTCTTGCCGTTCGGATCGAAGTCGGAACCACCCTTAGCGCCGCCGATCGGAAGCGTGGTGAGCGAATCCTTAAAGGTCTGCTCGAAGCCGAGGAACTTAATGATGGAAAGGTTTACGTTCGGAGCGAAACGAAGACCGCCCTTGTAGGGTCCGATCACGCTCGAGAACTGGACGCGGTAGCCGCGGTTCACGTGCATGTTGCCCTTATCATCCTCCCACGGAACGCGGAACATGATGACACGCTCCGGCTCGACCATTCTCTCGAGAATAGCGTTCTTCTCATACTCCGGATGAGCATCGACCAGCGGGCTCAGCGAAGAGAAAACCTCCTCGACCGTCTGGCAGAACTCCGGCTCGTGCGAATTCTTCGCCTTAACCTCAGCAATGACTCTCTCAATGTACGGATTCAACTTGCTCATGTCACTTTCCTCCTATAGAAAATAAGATGATACAAACAATTATGTGGCAGGTTTTCCATATATTACCCACTCACGATGAAACCATTGTAACACTTTTCCTGAATCTTGGCTATCAGTCTTCCCGAATTGGTTATTGTAGATAGCGATAGGCGGCCTATACCGGGTTATATGCCGACCGGCTTGCAAAAAACGTACAGCTTACAGATGGAAGAAGCTCGTCAGGAAACCTGCGAAGCCCGTGATAATCAGACCGTTTACGAAGTCGATGAAGAGCGAACCGACCAGCGGCACAATCATGAACGCGACCGGTGCCGGACCGTAGATGTTCGTGATTGCCTGCATGTTTGCCATTGCGTTCGGGGTTGCACCCATACCGAAACCGCAGAAACCGGACGAAATGACAGCCGCATCGTAGTCTCTGCCCATGATGTTGAAGACCACGAAGGATGCGTAGAACCACATGACGACAGTCTCAATCAGCAGAATGACAATCATCGGAACCGCAAGGTCCACGAGCTGCCAGAGCTTCAGGTTGCACATTGCGAGTGCAAGGAAGAGAGACAGGCAGACATTGCCGAGCGCATTCATCTCGCCCATCGGCATCTTGACGCCGCGCGCCTCCTGAATGTTGCGGATGATGGCACCGACGATCATCGCGCCGATGTAAGCCGGCATCGTCAGAACCTTGCCGATGAAGAAGGAGACCACGGTTCCCGCGCCGACCGCGACGACAATGTAGAGCGCTGCGTTCAGGACATTGTCCTCATCGAGCGCTGCGGTGTCCGCGGAGACATCGACCGTTGTGGTCGGATGTGCTTCCTTCGCGCCGCCGGCATTCAGACCCTTCGACTTTAAGCCGAACTTCTTAATCTTACCGTACGCGATCGGGCCACCCATCATGCAGCCCGAAATCAGGCCGTAGGTTGCGGCTGCGACTGCGACCGTCGTCGCATTTGCGACGCCGAGATTCTCGAGGAAGGGACCCCAGGAACCTGCGGTTCCGTGGCCGCCGACCAGCGGGATCGAACCCATCGCGAGACCGATGCGCGGGTCAAGGCCGAAGGCCTTTGCGCCGATCGCGCCGACCAGATCCTGAATCACGCACATCGCCGCGGAAATACCGAGGAACAAAATGACGCCGATACCGCCCTTTTTCAGCATACCGAAGGCCGCCATATATCCGACCGAGCAGAAGAATGCGGTCATGAAGACCTTCTGCAGGGTGACATCCATGTCGAACTCCATGATGCCGGTGCCGCGGAGCACCGCGTGCACGATAGCGAAGACAAGTCCGCCGACGACCGGTGCCGGAATACAGTAGCGACGGAGAAACTCAATCCGCGCGACCAATTCGCGGCCGATGAGCAGCATGATGACTGCGATTGCAAGCGCCTGATACATATCAAGCTTTACTGTTTGCATAGAAACCTCCTTTTCCCCCTGTCGGCACGGTGCCGGGTTCTTACCCGGTCCTCCCGGCCCCTGCCGATAACCGATATCTATATTATAAAATAGAGCTTCAAGAAGTTTCAAGAAGTTTCACAAATTCCGTTCAAATTCAACCATCCTGTTCGGCGAGCTGCATAAGACTTTCGATGAATTTCTTAATAGACGGCTTTCCGCCATAGTCTTTTTTACCACGAATCAGGTCCATCTCCGCGCGCACTTCCTCAAAGCGGAAGAGCGTGCTGCCGTAGCGCGTAAAGTTCTCATTCAAAAAATCCTCGAGTCCGAGGTGCGCGAGGTTCGTAAGACCGACCGCAATTGCGCGGCGCATGCGCTGTTCCATGCTCTTCGGATTGTCCGAGAGCTCGGAGCAGAGCTCCCGGATACTCTCCTGTTGCAGCGACTTCTGCTCCCGCTTCACAAAGAGGCAGAGATTCAGGATGTCCGCGCTCCCCTTCTCGCCCGCCATGCCGACACTTGCGAGTATGTTGTTGATTTTCCGCCGGCTCTCCTCATCCGTGTCCTGCGGCACTGCCTGTTGACCCGAAAACAGCACGCGGCGCAGCGCCTCTATGGTTCTCTCGTTCTCGAGCTGCCGCACGACGGTGCCGATGACCGCGCGGAGCTCCACAATATTGATCGGCTTATTCAAAAAGAAATCAATCCCCGCGTCATAGGCCTTTGCGATCATGTCCTTCTGCGTGACCTGGGAGAGCATGATGCACTTGGCGCGGCAGCCCTTCTCGCGGAGACGGCGCACGAGTTCGGCGCCGTCTTGCCCGGGCATCAGGAAGTCAATCAGAATCAAATCCGGCTGCAGCGCCGCAATCTGCAGCGCATCGCCGCCGTCATCCTCGGAGCTGCCGACCACTTCTCCGAGTCCCTGGTCCTCAATAAAATCGCGGAGGGTATCGATCACGCCGACGTCATCCTCCGCGATATAAATTCTAAGTTCTCTCTCCATGAGCAGCCCTCTCCTCTTCCGTATATGCGATTGCTTCTGCCGGGATTTTCACGGAGAAGCAGGTGTTGCCGGGCTCCGAGCGCACCGTTATGGTGCCGCCGAAATGTTCCTCCACCATATTTTTGACCCCGGCGAGTCCCACGCCGCGGTAGATGTTGCCGGTCCGCTCGTCGAACTTGGTGGAATAGCCGAGGCGGAAAATTTTGTCCAGTTTGCGCGGCAAGATTCCCGGGCCGTTGTCCGAGACCGCGAAGAGATAACAGCCGTCCACCTGACGCTCCGACACCGTAATCGTGCCGCGCCTGCGGTCGCCCTCGATGGCCTCAATCGCATTGCCGACCAGATTTTTGAGCACGGTCATCAGCGCATAGTGTTCCCGCGTCAGAAAGTCGTCGCGGCAGTCATATATCAGCCGGATATCGAGCCGCTTCTCGCGAATCACCCCGTTTGAAGTCGCATCCAGAATTTCCATAAGCTCCCGAAACCGGATGTGATCCTCGTCGTACTCATTTTCCGCTGTCTCCTCAAGTCCTCTGATGATGCGGAGATAATCCTTCTTGATCTCGTGGACATCGCGGGCGATGTCGAGCGCGCGGCGCTGCATCTCTTCCGGCAGTGCCTTTGCGCGGAGCTCCTCCGAGAGGTGATACGCATTGCCCATGACCCGCTCGATTTCCTCGGAATTTCCGCATCAGATAGAGCTCACTCTTTAAGCCCGTGATCATCAGGAAGAGTCGCTGATAGCGGCTCTCCTGCTCGTGCCGGACTTGTAGCTCCCGGTACTGCCGGTCCATGACCAGCGCGAGAAGCACAAGCCCCGCGCGGAGCAGCGCAATCGGAAACAGCACAAACAGCGCCCGTTCCGCATTGACCGCCGTGCCGAGCAACAGCGCGCGGAGCAAAAGTTCGGCGACATTCGCGAGCAGGTCGCAAAAAAACACGGCTGTGACGACCCGCGGTAAGGTCGTGATACGCTTATTCGGAATCTGCAGGCGGAATAAGATACCGTAGCAGACATAGAACAGCGCGCCCGGCAACTGCTGATAAAGGCGGCCGCTCGTGTAACCGTGGCTGCCGACGGCCACCAGAACGCGGAACAAAAAGACAATGAGCGCCGTAAACCCGCAGACCGAGAGGCTGTGTATCTGTGCCCCCATCGTCATCAGGAGGACCGGCAAGAGCACGACCGCAATCGAGATGCGGAAATCACTGCTGATCACATTAAAATAAAATTGTGAGAGCAGCGCGACTGTCGCGCCGATCAGAGCACTGCGACGCACCGGATGAAATTCCAGCGGTCGTCTGAAAAGTCCCCTGTCCATCTGTCTCGTCTGTTCGACCACCCGTTTCTCCCGTTTTTCCCGCACGCGCTACACCTCTCTTTCCCGCATAGTATAGCATTTTATGCTATACTGGTCACACCAAAGCGAACTGCTTTGTCTATTTTTCGGGAGGCCTTCTATGACTGTACCTGCGATCCTTCTCGCACTGCGCCCGCTCCTCGCAGTGCTCGTGGTTCTGTTTTTGATTCCATGGATTTTCCGGCGCCCGCTCGGCGAATTTACCGGCTTTCTCCGCGATTTGCGCTCCCTGCTCCGCGCGGCCGAGGAGAGCAAGAAACTGGGGCCCACCGAGCGCTCGGTGCCGGACATGACCAAGCTTTTTTTGCCGACCATCAACCGCGATTTCCCGGCGTTCAACTGGCCGGAAGAACGGATTGCGATTGAAAAGCGCCTGGTCTCGGTGCTCGCGGCCAGACAGGCGCTCGATTTAAGCAAGCTCGTCTCGCCCTCCGAGAGCCTTCGGGAGCGCGTGCGCCTCGCCATCGAGGATGACCGTATGAACGGGCTGACACGCAGCTTTCCGACATTGTGATTCATAAGACCGCGATTGCGGACTATAAGAATTTGCCGACCCTGACGGAAATCCGCATTGTCAGTTCCGTCGGCTTTCTCGCTTCCCTGTCGGGCGAGTCCGTCAAAAAAAGCGAAGGCAAAGCGCGCGCCGCTGCGCTCGCTGCCCCGCACCGGGTGGAGACCAGCGTCACTTCGGTCCTCGTCCACGCCCAGAGCGTCAATGTGAAAAGCGGCTATCAGAAGATTGTCGGCATCTCCTGCCCGCACTGCGGCGCCCCGTTGCAGCGCGCCGACGCCCGCATCTGCCCCTTCTGTAAGAGCGCTCTCGTGCAGACCGACAGTATGGTCTGGTCGCTCGAGGAAATCGAATTTCAGACGCTCATCTGAGCTTGTCACACGCCCGGCCGTACACGCACACCGAAGCAGCTCCTGTTTGCAAACTTCCGCGGCATTCGCGCCGATGTCCGTATTCTTCCCGCCCTTTTCCTGCGAAGATGCGGATTCCGGACTCTACTGCCAAAAGAATAACTTCTACCTCAAAGACAAAAGGTATTTATACCGGCTTCGATCTGCCCCGAAAAACCATGCTGCCTTTCTTTACACACCAAGCGACAGCCCCTGCCTCAAAAAGACTGCTTGGGCAGGGCAAGAAAAAGGATTTGTAGCGGCTCCATACCTTTCCGGGTAGCCGGAGACGGAAAAAGCCCCCGCAGTGACCGTTTTTACGGTCGCCGCGGGGGCTTTCTTCTGTTCTTTTTCGATTGCACGGCGCTTTTCTGTCTGCTTTCGACATAGGCGCCGCTTCCGGTTTACTGTCTCTGAATCATCGCGAGGACTTCCTCGGCCGTCTTGCCGCTCTCCTCAATGGCCTTCATGATGACCTGCTGTGCTTCGCTCTTCTCTTCCCTCTTCAGCTCCTTAATCTCGGCCTTCTTTGCTTTGACCGCCTCCTGAAGCTCCGTGAGTTCCGCATTTGCCTTCTGCAGTCTCTCGGTGACACTGAGTGTCGGCTTGTTCTTTGCGCCCTTTGTGCGTGCCATTTTGTTTCCTCCTCTAAACCCTTTTCTCTTATTTATTCTCGAGTTTTGCCTGCGTTTTTTCATCAAAACGCACCCGATCCACGACCGCTCTCTGGTGCGTTCCCTCGCCGATCAGCCCGCACTCATCGTGCGCCTCGACATGGAAGGTGAGAATTTTGCCGTTCGCGCTGACTTCCAGAAGCTCTGCATCAAAGGTCACCTTCATGCCCTTCGGCGTCGCAGCGACGTGGCTCACATCCACCTTGACACCGACCGTCGTCTTGCCCTCGCCGAGCAGTTCCTCGACCGAAGCAGCCGACGTGTATTCCATATTCGCAATCATCATCGGCGTCGCGAGCACATGGACCGTGCCGCTGCCGACATGAATGGCGAGATCCTTTTCCTCAACCGTGATTTCCTGATGTCCTTTGATTCCCGGGTTCAGCATTCTATCTCCTCTTTTCTATTCCAAACGCCCTGTTTTATACAAGCAATTCCTTATAAAGAGTTATAGCAAACTCTCTTTTTCTGTGCAAGTATTGTTTTGCAAAAAGTGATATTTATTCGAGCAATAAAATTCCCTTGCCCTGCAAACAGCGATATTTTGAATATCATTGTCAGCGCAGTAAAGCGCGCGAAGCTTTGAGAGCGCCGTGAGCGGAGAAATATCCTCGATGCGGTTTCCGACGATATCCAGCACTTCGACATTCGGAATTGCGTTTACAAACGTAAGATCGGTGAGTCCGCAGTGATTCAGGCGGAGTTCGCGGAGTGCAGTGCAGTGCGAGAGAACCGAAAGCGCCGCGGAGTCTTTGGTCTCGCTCCCGTAACCGCCGATTTGGATGCCGCCCTGAAAGCCGATGATGCTGAGGCGCGTAAGCGCCGTATTCTCGCCGTCGGGCGCCGGATCGATTCGGAGTGCGTCGGTACTCAGATCGCCCACAATATTATTTCCGATTACCGTGATGTCCGTGACCTGCGGAAACGCCCCCAGCGGCAGCGGTCCGTCTTCGCCGACGACGGTCAGTTTCCGAAGAGCGGGCAGGGCGGATAGGCTCTCGATATGCACCGGCTTTTCGTCGTCTCTATCGAAATTCAGATGCAACTCTTCCAGTTGATCGAGGCCTGCGAGTGCCGTAAAATCCGCGCTGTCACCGAAGCGGTTCATGAAGAGCGTCAGCTTTTTTAAGCTCTTGCAAGCCGCAAACTGCGCGAAATCCTCTTCACCGGCTTCGAGTTCTTCGAGTGCGGTCAGTCCGCTCAGGTCAGGCAGTTTCCCCTTCACCGACCAATCGGCATTGGCGACGCGGAGTTCTCGAAGTCCCGTCAAGGCGCTGAGCGCATTCAAATCCGTGAGCTCCGTGTTATCGCCGATGTCCAGTGAACGGAGATTTGTGAGTGCGCGAAGCGGCTCCAGACTGCGCAGTTCCCTGCCGTTCGAAATACGGAGCTCTTGCAAATTGCCGAGCGGCTCCAGCACATTGAGACTCTTCATCTCATAGGCATTTTCAAGTGTCAGACTCTCAAGCTGCGTGAGACTCGAGAGAAACCTGAAATCCTTGATGCCGTCTCCCTGCGCCGAGGCTCCGAGCTCCATTTTCTTCACACCGCTCAGCTCGAGCAGATCTTCGTTTCCGTCGGCGGAGAGCTCGGTTCCGAGTGTTTCCAGTTGTCCGAGCGCCTTTAACCCCGACAGCGAGACCTTATCCCCGCGGTAGCCGACATACAAGGTCTTCAGCGCGGGAAAGCGTTTGACCAGGGTGTCGACATCGTCCGCATCGTAAAGCGTGACACCGCCGAGTTCCTCAATCGCCGCGGAATCCGCGACCAGTTTTGCGAGCCCCGCGGGAGAGGTGGCATAACCACTGTTATTCTGCAGGTAGAGTACCTTCAATTTTTTTAAATTGCCGAGCGTATCGGCGTATTGCTCCGAGGAAAACGAGAGGGTGATATCGTCCGTCAACACCCGGAGTTCCTCGAGGTTTGAAAAAACCTGCAGTGCGGTTCCGTCGATTTCAATATTCTTATCGTGCACCAGCGGGACTCTTGTTTCGCTCGCATCGTCGAGCGTTACCTTCGCCCACAAAATATCACTGTTCAATCTGTCAAACGCAAGCGCCCGGACGCGCTGATAGTCCTCCTCGGTAAACGCGGCGGCGTCCTTCCCGAATACCTCCGACAGCACTGTGCCGAGCACCGGATCTGTCAAAGTCGTCGCATACTTTACCGCTGCCTTGGTCTCTTTCTTTCGGAACAGCCGGTCGAGAAGCGGCAGAAAGATCATGAATACACAGAGGAGCACCGTGAGCGCTGCGCAGAAGAAAAGCAGCGCGCCAGGCTTTTCCTTGGGTTTCGGCGCTCCCCCGAGATTCACATTGATCTGCACGGCCTTGTCTTTTTCTTCGACATAGAGTGCAGTCCCGCAAGACGGACAACTGACCTTGCCACTCTGCTTCACCAGGATGCTGTTCCCGCAGTTCGGGCAGCGAATTTTTGTCGGATTCATTCTCTTCTCCTTGTAATCATTCTGATATCACCAAATCCCTGCCGCGCAGGACCGCGATATTTTGAATCGCATTGTCCGCAGAGAGAAACAGGCGAAGCTTCGGGAGGTCGGTGAGCGGCGAGACATCTTCGATCCGGTTGCCGCTCACATCCAGAATCTCCAAATTCGAAAGACCGCTCGCAAACGCAAGATCCGTGAGCCCGCAGTGATGCAGCCGGAGTTCCCGGAGGGCCTTGCAATGCGAGAGCTGCATCAGTGCCGCCGTGTCCCGCACCGTGCTGTTATAGCCGCCGATCTGCACCCCGCCTTCGTATCCGAAATCCGGAGGCTCTCGAGCGCGGTATTGTCGCTGTCCAGTTCCGAGGTAAGCCGGAGTGCCGCTGTTCCGGTACTGTTCATGATGACCGTGATAGCGGTCGCATGCGGAAACGCCCGGAGAGACAGCGGCCCCGTTCTGCCGGTGATTGTCACGGTTTTTAAATTCGGCAGGACGGCGAGACTGTCGAGGTTCGTAAGCTCACTCGTCACAATGCCGCAATCAATCCGGAGTTCTTCCAGATTGCTGAGCCCCGCGAGCAGCGAAAAGTCATTGCTGTCATCTGCCCCCTCGGCCTCGATTGTGAGCTTCTTAAGACCGGTACAGCCGGCAAACTGCGGGATCATATCGGCCTCGGCCGTGAGTTCTTCGAGTGCGGGAAGCGCACTTAAATCCGGCAACGCCGCGGCGAAGTGTCCGACCGAATCGGCGACATGAAGACTTTGCAACTTGGTGAGCGAGGACAGGGCGCTCAGGTCTTCGATGCCGTAACAGTTTTCGAACTCCAGCGTACGAAGCTCCGTGAGCGCGCGAAGCGGCTCAATGCTCCGGAGCGCACTACCACCGTAGATCCTTAACTCTTTCAGGTTCGTGAGCGGCGCTATCATATTGAGATTCTTCATTTCATCGGCACCGACTAAGCTCAGGCTCTCAAGCTGCGTGAGACTCGACAGAAACTGCAGGTCCTTGACATAGCCTTCGGAGGTTTGCACTCTGAGCTGCATTCTTTTGATCTGACTGAGTTCCGGCAGATCTTCGTTGCTCTTGGTATCCAGATCGGTGCCGAGTTCTTCGAGCTTCGAGAGGGTACGCAGGCCGGACAGCGGAATCTCCGCCTCGCGCCGGTCAATGAACAGCGTCTTCAAATTGGGGAAGTGCTTTGCCAGTTCGTCGACATCCGCCGCTTCGGTGAGCGCGACACCGCCGAGTTCCTCGATCGCCCCGGGGTCTGCAACCAGCTCCGCAAGTCTGTCCGGCTTCTTTTGATAACCGCCGTTGTTCGGGAGATACAGAACCTTTAATTTCTTCAGGTTGCCGAGATTCGGGGTGTATTCCGTCGAATCAAAGGAGATGCGGACATCGTCTCCCGTATTCCCGCTCGCGGCGCGGAGCGCTTCGAGGTTCGGAAACGCTTGAAAGGCCGTGCCGTCGAGTTCTACGGTGTCCGTATCGTGGTAAATCGGGATGCGCTTTTTGCTGTCATCCGTAAAGCTCACATCCAGGTAGAGCAGCGTCCAGCTTTTCATCTGAAACGAAATTTCCTTGACGCTTGCATAGTCCTCCGCGGTCCAGGCGGAGGGTTCCTTTTCAAAGGCATCCGTGAAGGCCCTGACCAGAACCGGATCCGTCAGCGTTGTCGCATAGTGCGCCTTCTCTCTGGGCTCTGCCTTCCGGGAACTCCGGCTCAGCATCGGCAAAAGGATGAAGAAGATACTCGCAACCGCGCAGAGAACCATCGATATGACAAAGAGTTCCGGTGACATTCGCCTGCCGTAATTCACTTGACCGTTCACATTAATCTGTACCGACTTCTCCTGTTCTTCGACATAGAGCATCGTTCCGCAGGCGCTGCATTTCGTCTTGCCGCTATGCTTCACCAATATGCTGTTCCCGCAGTGCGGGCAGCGGATTTTTGTCGGATTCATTCTTCTCTCCTCATCTCGATTTATTCGGTCAGAACAATGCCCCTGTCTTTTAGAAGCCCGATATTTCGGATTACATTGTCCGTATAGCAGAGATAGCGAAGCTTCGGCAGCGCCGTGAGCGGCGCAATGTCTTCGACCCGGTTGTCACTGATATTCAGCAGTTCGAGGTTCGGAAACGCCTCCGTAAAGGCGAGCGAATCGATGCCGCAGCTGCCGAGACAGAGCTCCCGGAGTGTCGTACTGCGATAGCCCTCAAAGCGCACCGCGCCGAAGGCAAAGACAGAGAGCTTCTCGAGAGCGGGAGCATCCTCCCCGGTTGTTGCCAGAATGCGAAGTTCGGAAGAACCGCCGCCCATTTCCGTGGTCTCGCCGAGCACGGTGAGCTCCGTGACCGCCGGAAAGGCATGCAGCGGAAGTGTTCCCTGTCCGCAACTGAAGGTGACTTTTCGAAGCTTCGGCAGCTCCCGGAGTGCGTCGAGTTTTTCCGTATTCTGCGAAGCGCTCTCGACATTCAGCGCAAGTTCCTCGAGTTCCGAAAGGCGCGAGAGACCCGAAAAATCCGTTCTGCTGTCAAAGTGACTGAGAAAGAGCGTGAGCTTCTTTAATTTCCGGCAGCGGGCCAGCTGCGGGAGCGTCTCCGCACCGCACTCCAGTTCTTCGAGCGCCGGGAGCAGGGTCACATCCGGTATGAAACTCCCCGCCTGCCAGCCGTCGGAAATTCTGAGTCTTTTGAGCTGCGGAAGTTCATACAGCGCGGTATAGTCCGAAAGATTGAAACTGTCCCCCAAATCCAGCGTTTCCAGCGCCGTGAGTGCCCGGAGCGGCTCCAGGCTCGTGAGCTGTGTCGCGCCCGATAGGCGCAGTTCCCGCAACTGTGTCAGGGGCTTGATATCGTTCAGATTCAGGAGAGACGCAGCGTCGCGGATCGTGAGACTTTGAAGCTCTGTGAGACCGGACAAGAAACGGAACTCTTTGATATCCTCATTCCCCTCGGAGGCGATGAGCTCCATTTCCCGCACCCCTGTGAGGGAAAGTAAGTCCTCGTTGCCCGCGCACCGCAGCGGGGTATAGAGTGCCTTAAGCTCCTTTAAGCCCTGTAACCCGGACAGCGTAACCCCGGGCTCCCGCTTCACAATTCGCAATCGTTTTAGGTTCGGGAACTTTTGCACGAGCTTTTCGACATCCGCCGTCGCGTAGAGCGTAACCCCTCCCAGTTCTTCCATTGCACCGGGATTTGCGACCAGATATGCGAGCCCCGCCGGACTTCCGGGGTACTCCCCCCGATCCGGCAGAGAAAGACAACGGAGCTGCTTCAGATTGGCGAGCGTATTCGCGTACTCCTTCGAGGAAAATGTGACCTGAAGCAACGAGCGCTGTCCGGACATATCGATGGCTTCTAGATTCGGGAACGCCTGAAACGAGTTCCCGTCGATCGTGATACCCTCGCCGCCGCTGACAATCGAAACCTGCTTCTCACTGCCGTCCCCGAGCGTGACATCCATACGGAGCAGGGAAAAGTCGACGGTCTCAAAGCGGATGCGCCGCACGTTCCCGTAATCCTCCGGTGTCAGCGCAGCCGGGTCTTTCCGGAATACTTCCGCGAACGCTCTCCGCAAGACCGGGTCTGTCACCGTATCGGCATACTTCGGACTATACTTCGATAACGCCGGCAACGCCACAGTGATTGCGCTTTTTTCCCGGGTCGCAGCCGCTTTCTTTGCGGAGACACCCCCGCAGCCGCCAAGCAAAACGCCGCTCAAAAGAAGCGGCGTACAGGAAAGGAAAGATCTTCGAACTCTGCGTGTAATCCCACTCGGATTCATTTTTTTTGCTCTCCGTTTACGGTAAAATTCTCCAAATCGCATCCCGGTGAGTTCCGGTAACCCAGTGACCTCTTCCGCCCGAATCTCCGCATTCTTTAAATACGGCACGCTTCCGAGCGCCGTGAAATCCGTGATTCGATTATTTTCCAGTGTCACCGAGACCAGGGATTTCATGCCGGAGAGCGGTGCTATATCCTGCACACCGGTATTCTTTAGCGTTAGACTCTGTAAGCCCTGCAGACTTTTGACAAAGCCTAGGTCCGTGAGCTGCGGCGCATCCTGAATCGTAATGCTCTCCAGATAGGGGAAGCGGGACAGGCTGCTGAAATCGGAAATCGCCGCCGCATCTTCGATGGTCAGGTGCTTCAGTCCCGTGATATCACTGAGTTCCGCGAGACTCGACGCGCCGGAGAGCGTATAGTCCTCAAATACCCGGCTCGCCGTCGTCTCTGCCTGCGAACTGTGTCTGCCAGCCTCGTTCGAAGCAGCGGTGTTGATGCCGAGCAGGATGAGGGGAATCAGAACGATGCTGACCGTCGCTACACCGATGATGATTTTTTGCGACACAGAGAGTTCGACTTCTCTGCTCGAATTGTTCTGCCCTCCGTTGTAAAAGTTGACCGTGACATCCGGCCCCGAGAGGTCGATGCGGAGCGCTGTTCCGCAGTAAGGGCACTTTGCCTTGTCTTGTCCCTCCTCCCAGTCCAGCGCTGCGCCGCAGTGGGGACAGGTTAAACTTGTGATTTTCATTCCGAGCCGCACACTCCTATTCATCTGCCTGGTTATTGTTCTTTTTTCGCTTAAATTTTATTATACACTTTCTTTTATTGTTTGGAAATAGATACAAACGCTTTCAATATTTGCGGTTGACTAACCTCTGATTTCGGTGATAAATTGGACAGGCTTTAACAGGGAGTAGGGAGCGCCGATACGGCGTTTCAAGTCAACAAAATGGCATTCGCCTGGCTTGGATTAAATCGCGAGACTGAGAAGCACGCTTGTCGTGCACCGGTCTCTTTTTTTGTCCCTGTTTATCACTGCCATCGGAGGTGCTCTGTGACCATACAGCCGTCTTTTATTCTGAACAGCATACTGCTCGGCGTCGGACTCGCGATGGATGCCGTCTCGGTTTCCGTTGCCAACGGGCTCGAAGATCCCGGCATGTCCCGCAAGAAGAGCTTTGGGATTGCGGGAACCTTTGCCTTCTTTCAGTGGCTCATGCCCATGCTCGGCTGGTTCTTTGTGACCTTTCTGCTCTCGCTGTTTCGCGTGATTGCGCCCTTTCTGCCCTTTGTCTCCCTTGCGCTCCTCCTCTACATCGGCGGAAAACTCGCGCTCGAGGGCATTCGCGGCGACTCGGAGGAGACGCCGGACAGCGGCATCGGCCTGAAGGCACTGCTCCTCCAGGGCATCGCGACCTCAATCGATGCCCTCTCGGTCGGCTTTACGCTCGCCTCCTACCGCGCTGCGGAGGCGCTGCTTTCCTCGGTCCTGATAGCCCTCACCACCTTTGTCCTCTGTCTCGGCGCGCTTCACGCCGGAAAGCAGGCCGGTGCGGTCTTAAACCGCCAGGCCAAGGTGATCGGCGGCCTCATTTTAATCATCATCGGCGCGCGCATTTTTATCACCGGCTGAACACCGAAGCGCCGTTTTACACAACGCAAAAAGGAACCGGGAGGCGAAAGCCTTCCGGTTCCTTTTTCTGTCAGTGCGGCGCTCTCGCCCTGCGCCGCTCTGTCCCAAATTAATAATTCTCTGCGAGAATCTCGAAGAATGCCTGCGGGTGCTGGCAGGTCGGACATACCTGCGGTGCCGAAGTGCCGACCACAACGTGACCGCAGTTCCGGCAAACCCAGACCTTGACTTCACTCTTCTTGAAGACTTCCTGCATCTCGACGTTCTTTAAGAGCTTTCTGTATCTCTCTTCGTGGCGCTTCTCGATTGCGGCGACCATGCGGAACTTTGCCGCGAGCTCCTTAAAGCCCTCTTTTTCCGCCGTCTCGGCGAACTCGACATACATGTCGTTCCACTCGTAGTTCTCGCCCTCTGCCGCGTGGAGGAGGTTCGTCGCTGTGTCTCCGATGCCGTTCAGCTCCTTGAGCCACATCTTTGCATGCGCATTCTCGTTCGTTGCGGTCTCCTCAAAGAGAGCGCCGATCTGCTGAAAACCTTCCTTCTGCGCCGTGGAAGCGAAGTACAGATACTTGGTTCTCGCCATAGACTCGCCGGCATAAGCCTTCTGCAGGTTCTTCTCGGTCTCGGTGCCTGCGTACTTGGTCTTTACATCGTTGCCGCTTGTGATCTTCTTCTCGTCTGCCATGATATCCTCCTTATTATTGTTTGTGCATCTGCTGTATCAAATGCATCTGTAATCGTGTCTTCCTTACTATAACAGTTTGTTTCCGACCTGTAAACAATTAAATTGAGAATGATTCCTAATTTGTATTTGTCCCGACTAAATCTTCCGACGAAGGTTTTCTCCCTCCGCTCTCTCTTCTCACCTCTCTGCCGCTCCCTTTCCCGCGAAGCGTGACAGTCCCGCTTCGCCATGCTTCAGACAGGATATACCTATCTTTCTTGCACGGTTTCCGCTCATGCTCCCGCTGCGGCGGCTCTGCCTTGCCGAAATTTCCTGTGCGCGAAGAATGCAGAAAAGACGACGGATCTTAAGTCCGTCGCCTTCTGTCTTAACCAAAGAGGGATTTCTTGGATTTCTGTAGCTTGTTTCAGGCTTCCTTGCCGAAGAAGAGCTCGATGTCGTCCTCGACGGAGCCGATGCCTGCGATGCCGAAGTTGTTGACCAGGACATTCGCGACATTCGGGGAAAGGAAGGCCGGCAGTGTCGGTCCGAGGTGGATATTCTTCACGCCGAGGTAGAGGAGAGCCAGGAGCACGATGACTGCCTTCTGCTCGTACCATGCGATGTTGTAAGCAAGCGGGAGCTTGTTCACATCGTCGAGGCCGAAAATCTCCTTCAGCTTGAGCGCAATGACTGCCAGAGAGTAGGAGTCGTTGCACTGACCTGCGTCGAGCACGCGCGGAATGCCGTTGATATCGCCGAGGTTCAGCTTGTTGTACTTGTACTTCGCGCAGCCTGCGGTCAGAATCACAGCGCCCTTCGGCAGTGCCTTTGCAAACTCCGTGTAGTAGTCGCGGCTCTTTGCTCTGCCGTCGCAGCCCGCCATGACGACGAACTTCGTGATAGCACCGCTCTTCACCGCATCGACAACCTTATCCGCAAGTGCAAAGACCTGTGCGTGTGCGAAACCGCCGACAATCTTACCGGTCTCAATCTCGGTCGGCGGCGGGCACTGCTTTGCCTGCTCGATGATCGGGCTGAAATCCTTGACCTCGCCGTAGGGCGCATCGATGTGCTTGAGGCCCGGGAAGCCGACGCAACCCGTGGTCCAGACTCTGTCCTTATAGCTGTCCTTCGGCGGAACCAGGCAGTTCGTGGTCATGAGAATCGGGCCGTTGAAGGTCTCGAACTCTTCCTTCTGCTTCCACCAAGCGTTGCCGTAGTTGCCCGCAAAGTTCGGGTACTTCTTGAAGAACGGATAATAGTGTGCCGGGAGCATCTCGGAGTGCGTGTAGACATCGACACCGGTGCCCTGGGTCTGGTCAAGCAGCATCTCGAGATCCTTCAGGTCGTGACCCGAAATCAGGATGCCCGGGTTCTTGCGGACGCCGATGTTGACCTCGGTGATCTCCGGATTGCCGTAAGCGCCGGTGTTTGCGCCGTCAAGGAGCGCCATGCCTTCGACACCGTACTTACCGGTCTCCAGGGTCAGCGCGACGAGATCGTCGACTGTGAGGCTGTCATCGAGGGTCTTAGCGAGCGCCTCCTGCAGGAAGCGATCCACTTCCTCGTTCTCACGGAGCAGTGCGTTTGCGTGCTTCGTGTAAGCCGAGAGGCCCTTGAGTCCGTAGGTGATAAGCTCGCGGAGGGATCTCACATCCTCATTCTCGGTCGCGAGAACACCGACTTCCGCCGCTCTCTCCGGATAAGCGCTCTCCGGAATCTCCTCGGTCGCTGCCTTCGGCAGCTTCGAAGCATCGGAAAGTTCCTTGCGAAGTGCGTCGCGACATGCGAGCGTATCCGTGATGCGCTTCTCAATCGCCTTCCGATCAAAGTTTGCGTTCGTGATCGTGATGAAGAGGTTCATCGATACGAGGTGATTGACCTCGGCCGCAACCGGCTTGCCCTCCGCTCTGAGCGCGGTCGTAACCGCAGAGAGACCCTTGGTCACATAAATCAGAAGATCCTGCGCTCTCGCGACATCAAACTTCTTGCCGCAGACACCCTGCACGGTGCAACCCTTGTTGCCCGCGGTCTCCTGACACTGATAACAAAACATTTTAGCGTCCATTGATATCCTCCTGTACATCTCAGGGCCTCCGCCCTGTTGTTTGTTCTTACTGACAGGATTTATGGTATCACGCCGAAACGCTTTCATCCGTTGCTATGGCAACGGCTTTTCGCTTTGCTTTGTTCTTTTTTGCATACGCAGCAGAAGAAACAGCAACACCGGAACGCAGAGCAGGGAGGCGAGGTTCACGAGAGCCGTCGCCTTTTCGCCGTCAAACCCGGGCGGCAGCGTCCCCGAAAAATTATTGACAAAGTGCACGAGATACGGCCAGATGATGTTCCGCGTCTTTGCATAGAGGTAGCCGAGCACCAGGCCGATCAGGAAGGTGTAGACGCCCTGCACGAAAATGCCGTGCCAGATGCCGAAGAGCAGTGCCGAGATAAAAATCGCGGCGCCCTCTTTGCCGGTATCCCGCTCTACGAAATGAAAGACAAGGCCGCGGAACAGAAGCTCTTCGACCATCGGGCCGATGATCGAGACCTCGAGGAGCATCCAGATATAATCGCCGTTCTCGAAGGCGCCCATCTCCGTGTTAAAGGTCTCATAGCTCGCCTGCAGTGCCGGAATCGACTTCTGGATGAGCTCCGCGAAATTCAGCCAGAGCAGCGAGACACCGCCGACACCGAGGCCGATTAGCAACATTTGCAGTGCGCCGCTGACCGGGCGCAGTTTGAGCGTCGCCGGTCTCTCCTCGTAATTTCGCTTGACGAGTTTCAGAAGTCCGCTGTAAACAAAGCAGAGCACAAGTGCCGAGCAGACATAGCCGAGGTTCTGATTGGCGTCGAGATAGTCCCACGAGACGCCGAGAAACGCAAGCCCACCTTCGGCGAGGAGAGCTAGAATCGCATCGATGTAACTGTAACTGTAAATTAAGCTTGCCACCAGCAGAATGCGGAGGCCGCTCACCGCTCTCTCTTTTGAAGTCAATGTTCCATCACCTCGCCGACGCCGTTCAGAATGTAGTTCGGTCGATAGGGATACTGCTCGCACTCCTCTCGCGTCGTGACCCCGGAGAGCACCAGTACCGTCGTGAGGCCGGTCTCAATTCCGGCAATCACATCGGTGTCCATGCGGTCGCCGATCATGACCGCGTTTTCCGAGTGGACGCCGAGGAGACGAAGACCGGTCCGCATCATCAGGGGATTCGGCTTTCCGACAAAATAGGCCTGTTTGCCGGTCGCGAGCTCAATCGGCGCAATCAGCGCGCGGCAGGCGGGTGCAATACCGCTCTCGGTCGGCCCGGTCAAATCATAGTTCGTGCCAATCAGCTTGGCGCCCGCGTTGACAAGACGTATCGCCTTGGTGATCTGATCCAGATTATAGGAAGAGGACTCTCCGACCACCACATAGTCCGGATTCACATCGTTATAGGTGATGCCCTTGTCGTAGAGCGCATTCAGAACACCGTGCTCGCCGACCACATAGGCCGAACAGCCGGGCGCCTGCCGATTCAAAAAGTGTGCGGTCGCGAGCGCACTTGTGTAAAAGTGAGACTCATCGACCTCAAGCCCCATGCGCTCCAGTTTCTGCTGCAGCTCCTTCGGCGTGTACTGGCTCGAATTTGTGAGAAACAAAAAGTGCTTGTCCTCGCGAAGCATCCACTCCACAAATTCCCGCACGCCCGGCAGAATCCGGTTGCCGTGATAAATCACGCCGTCCATGTCGCAGATAAATCCCTCTTTATCCCGCAATGTTGTCTCCATAATAACTCCTTTCCATATAACAATACCCGCGCACCTTGCATGCGCGGGTATCTTCTCGCTCAGACGCCCTGTTTCTTGCCCCAGTGCGCCTGCATCTTGTGAAACTGTCCTCGCTGATCACATGCTCGACCGAGCAGGCCTCCTCTTCGGCGACCTCCGGTGCAATGCCGATGGACTCGAAGAGTTGGCGGAAGAACTCATGCTTCTCGAATGTCTGTGCCGCCGCCTGCTCCCCGGCCTCGGTGAGCTGAATGCGCCAGTCCTCGCGGTGAATGTAGCCCTCCTCCTCGAGTTTTTTCAGCGCGACCGAGACACTCGGCTTTGAAAAGTTCATGAGCTCTGCGATGTCAGTGGGGCGGCAGGCACCCTTCTCCCGGATGATGCGGAGTATGCTCTCCAGATAGTCTTCGCTCGATTTGCCAAGCTCGTGCCTCTCCTGTTTCATGCAACCTCCTCTTTCTGATTTCAAAAAACCGAAGCCGTGAGACCGGCTCCGGTTCTGTTTCCATTGACTAACAAAATAGCACAGCGCGCCGCGCGCGTCAAGTCACCTCAGTCTTCCCGCTCCTGCTTGTCATAGATGCTGAGCGGATGCGACTCCCTGCGGAACACCCGGGCCGCAAGCCACGGTAAGCCCTCCTCTTCAAAGAAAGCGCGCATGCAGCGCACGGTCGCGTCGAAATCCCAGGCGATGAAGTCGACATACCCATTGAAGAGACCGGTTGCGCCGCCGATGAAGCTGCAGCACGCCGCGCCCTCGGGTGTCTCCATCCGCGCCTTTGCCCTGTCCCGGAGCGCTAAGATTTCCTCCGAGCGATTTTCTCCGCGGAACCCGGAGAGCGGGTAGATGAAGAAACCCGCCACCGCACCGTCTGCCTGCAGTGCATCGACCATGCTGTCCTCCCCCTGCAGGTACTCGCTGACCAGCGTCGGGCAGAGACTTGCGCCCGAGATGGTGTCGAGCCGGTAGTCGGCGTTCGGGTCTTCGCTCGGATCTAAGCTGTAAAAGGTATAGTTTTCCGCAATGACTTCCTCCGCTGTGATGTCTAACTTGGCGCCGCGACGCGAAAGCTCCTCCGGCAGTTCGGAGAGCAGACAGGACTTTCCCTCGGCGGGCGCTTTCAGCACATCGAAGCTGCGGATGTAGCGCATATTGACGAGTTCTCCGAGCAGCTGATCGGTGAGCGTCGTTAAGAGCCACCAGACTCTTCCCTCATCTTCTTCGAGTAGGGAGAGTAGCTTTTCGCAGTAGAGCTTGACCCCGTAGTGCTCGCCCTTTCCCGCCTCGACCCAGACCTGCACGTCCTCGCCCCGAATCGGCCCCTCGCCCGCATCGAGCGCGAGACCGCTCATGCGCTGCCGTCCGACCAGGATATTCCAGTGTGCCGCCACTTCCGCGGGCACATAGCGCTGAAAATAGCAGTCCTCGAGAAGCACTTCGATGCTGCCCTCGGGCGTCAGGATGAGCTCATATTTTTCGCCGTTAAAGCCGAGTTCAAAGGCCTGGTTCTCAATGGCCTCGCGCAGAATATCGCCGCATTTCTCGATTAACTCATCGCCGCGCACATGCTCTGTGTCTTCCTCCATGATACGGCGGAGTTCCGCTTCCTCCGCGGCAAAGCGCTTCCAGACGCTTTCCGTTCTCTCGCGAAAGTTTTCGGCAAAGCGCGGCAGCGAGATGCGACGCTCGCAGTCGTCAATAAAGTTCTGCGTGTCCTCATCGCCCGGAAGCGCGGCGAGTGCCTCACGGAAGTGGTGTAAGGCCCTTCCCTCCTGGTCCAGATAGTAATACGCGTAGCCCAGGCGGAAATTCCAGCGGTGATCCCCCTCAAAATAGGCCTCGTGGCGCTTTAAGAGCGAAACCGCCTTCCGAAACAGTTTGCGGTCCGTTGCCTCCGCCACGTTGTTATAAGCGCGCGCAAGTTCGCTGTCGAGTTCCGGCGTCCTCTCCTCCGCCGGAAGCGCCTCAATCGCATCGACTATTTTTTGATGCTCCCCGTTCTCAAACCACTGCGCACACTGCTGTAACAGATCCATGCCCTTCTCCTTTTCTCAAACCAGTTTGAAATCACAGAGCGCTTCCTGCGCCGTGACTCGTCTTAACTCCTCTCTGACTTCTGTCAACGCAAAGCCGAGCAGGTTTTCTCCCTTCCACTTGAGCGGATTTTCCGCTGCCTCTTCATGCTCCGTGAGCCCTATGCCCCAGACGCGGTCGTAGGGGCTGGCCTCGACCAATATTTTATCGCCGGTCGAGAGCAGAAAGTCGCGTAGTTCCCGGTTCTGACTGAATTTGAGCCAGCTCCCGTTTAATACGATGGCATAGCGAAAGCGCTGCCAGACCGCCTCCTCAAAGCCTCTCACCTCTCTGCCGAGCGCCTTGATGCGCTTCGGGTCTCTGCAGGAAAGAATCTCTGCCCTGTGTTCCGCATCGCAAAAGAGCGCGGCTTTCTCAGCCATCATATACTGCTCGGCGGAGCTAAAGCGCTCGCCCGCGCCGTAAAAATCTGCCTTCCACCACTGGCTGAACGCGCTCTTCGTCACGCTTCCGTCCTTTGCGGGCTGATGTCCCCAAAAGAAGCAGTACTTTTGCTTTTTTCCGGCGAGCTTCTGTTTTCCGAGCAACGCCCGCGTATACTTAGGCGCGCCGTCCGGGTTTCGAATCGCGATACAAAAGTCCCCCCGCTCAAGGTACGAGGCCTTATCCTCATCGTCCCACCAGCCGGCCCAGGTAAAGGGCTCCGGGAAGCGCGCGCGGTATATCTCCCGCTCCTTTTCGCCGAGCGCCTCAAACCAGGATACAAAGCGGTCCAGGTAATCTTCGCCGCTGCCCATGCGCCAGCCGAGACTGTAGCGCTCATATTCGGGATAGGCGAGCCACGGCGGCGGCATATAGCTTTGTGTCGCTAAGTTCATCTGCGTCTTCTCCTTCTTACTTAAGCCGACGGTTTTAATCCCACCAGAAATACCAGATTTTCGAGCGACTGAGGCTGTCCGCCAGCGCGCCGAGCGGATAATCCCCGCCCTGATAGACATCCGGACAGAAACCGTAGTGTTCGAGCGCAAGCTCTAACGCGCTGTTCTCCGGCACCGGTGAAGGAAGGAAAAACTCGAGCTCGTCGTGCGACATGGTACTCGGCCAAGCGCCGTACTGTTCCGCCCAGTACTTCGTGACCGCCATGAGCTCCTCTGTGCCCGGGCAATCGTTCCAGCCGCCGAAGGGCAGATAGGCAAAGATTTCCCAGGCATGCTTTACCGGTATCTTTGCGAGTATTACCGGCGCAGTCTCCTCGCTCCGATAGTCCCGGTAAGCGGCAAAGCAGTCGATTTCCTCGCCGCCCTCTACCGAACCGACAAGTTCTCTGTCCCAGTCGATCTCATCGTCCTCGGCCTCTTCTCTACGGTCGGCAAGGTAGCGCTTTAAGATTTCCCGCCCGTCCGGAAGTTCTCGCGAGAGCTGCTCCCGGCGATAAGCGGCCACCGCGGCGGCATCAAAGCGATAGTCATCCTCCCCGTCGGAATCCGGGTCGGAATTCATGATGAGGCACTCAAAGAGTACCTCATCCACCTTGATGAGCATGGGCACATAGCCTCCGTCCGTTGCATCGCGGCGCGCATCACGGTAGGCCGCACACAGTTCCGTATCATCCCGCATGGGCGGAAAATAGCGGCATTCGCAATCCAAGTACTGCATCATCGCCTCGGCAAGTTCCGAGGGCTTTCCGTTCTTTGCTTCCATTTCGGCTGTCTCCGTTTCCGCTTATCAAGCTTCGTCCTGCGTCACTGTACGTTTTTCGTTTTATACTTTTTCTTCAAACAAAACTTTGTCCGATGAAAGCGCCTCTGCCGCTCCCGGCTCGGCCTCAGCAGACTTCGCAAATCGGCTCTCCGGCAGGATGAAACGCTTCATCAAAGGCCACAAAGAGATAGAGCCGTCCCGCCTGCGTATCTCCTGTGTCATAGCCGAGCGCAAAAGCGCCGTAGCTCTCGCCTTGATCCAGCGCGAGCTCCGTCAGCGGAAGCGCCGCAATCCGCTCCCCCCGGGAAAGCGTTTTGCAGGACAGCTCGCGCCTTAAGGTCCAACTCCGGAAGCTCCTCCTTGAGCCGTTTCCAAAAGAGCGCATCGCGAGAGGGCGGTTCTTCCCCGCTGCCGCCGTCCCGACTGAGATTGAGCATCTGTCCGGCATAGGCGGTCTTACAGCAGAGTCTCGTCCCGCAATCAAAGGCTTCTCCGTTCCAGAGCACGCATACCTCATTCCAGCGTAGTTTGCTCACAGTGCCTCCAAGACCTTCGAGAGCTTTGCTTCCAAGGCCGGTGTTCTCGCAGCCTCGATCTCCTCTCGCTCTGCGAGTACAGCCTGCCAAGTATAATAGTAAAAGCTGTAGAAGAGCGCATCGGGGAAGACATCCTCTTCTTCGTAGCGAAGCTCATCCGCCTCTTCATCGTACTCTTCCGACCAGAGATACTCTTCCCGGAGGAGGTCCGCAAAGCGCGGCAGCGGCGCCGCGTGCTCCATGGTATCGCCGAGATGATAGCAGCCAAGCAGGCAGTCAAAGAGCTCTGTCAGCTGTTCGGCCAGATAGGCCGCCACGGGGTTTTCGGCGCTCTCGCGGAGTGCCTTTTCAAAAATGCGCGCGAGAAACACGCTCGCAAACGGCGTCGCATGCCAGAGGGTGTCCTGGTGCTCCACATTGTAGCCGAGCTCCTCAAATGCCTTCCGGACGCCCGCCGCATCCCGCATTTCTTCCAGAACGGCAAAGTACGCCGGAAAGGCGGTCGCTCTGCCGTAAACCGTTGTGAGCCTCTGCCAGGGCACATCGCTCACGCGAAGCCCTTTGATATACGCTCTGTTCTCCTCTGTGATCCGCTCTGTCATGATGCCCTCCGCTCAGCCCGCAATGTTCGCGTACTTCAGTCCCTCGCCCTCGGTGCCGGATATTTCGATCACATGGCCGAAGAAGAGATCGTCGTCGTCATAGTAGGCGACCAGATTGCCGTCCCAACTTAACACCAGGCTCTCCGGCTGTATGCGCCGCATAAAGTCCTCTTCCGTGAGTTCCGGGGCGTTCTCATTCTCCTCATCGCTCGACTGCCAGTCGTTTGCGAGCTCTGTCAGTTCCTTTGCCGCAAAGCGGCGAAGCTCGCTGTCCCAACGCGCCGCATCCGTAGCAAGCTTCCGCGCAAAGGCCCGCGCCTTGTCCCAGGTCTCCGTATCGTCTGTATCGATTTCGAGGGAGAGGCTCATGCGCCCGTCGCCCCAGGGGATTTCGCCCTCCAGCCAGTCGAGCTCCCGATTCAGCGTGAGCTTGCCGAGCACTTCGTCGTTCAGTTCAACCGGCTTTTGATATTCCTCCCAATAGGCCTCGAGTTCCGGGCAGGAAACCGCGGGTTCCAGGACCTCGACCAGCAGCCAGGCATTGAACTTTTCCGGCGTCGTGTGCTCCGGCACCGCGCTCGGCTTCATGCGGCGCAGCTTGAGACGGCAAATCTGTCCTCTTGCAAGGCGCCCCCAGCCGTACTCTCCCTTCGTCTCCTCCTCGGTGAGCGGCCACTCCACTCTGCCTTCTCGAATCACACAGCTCCCGTCCGGAAAAACCATGCCGAGCGAAATTGCCGTCATGTCCCAGTAATTCCCCTCTTTATAGTAACCCGCGCCGAGGCATCTCTGAATGAGCACCAGAACTTCCTGCTCCTCGCTCTCATACTTTTGATAATACTTCTCGTACATCTTGGCTCCCTTTCCCCGCAACACAAAAGTCCCCGCCGCCCCGTGAGGGAAGCGGCGGGGACTCTTTCTGTCCGGGCTTATATACTATCTGTTAAACGGTGTGAAAGCTGTCTCAGCCTCTCTTGATTGCCGCCTGTGCAGCCGCAAGTCTTGCGACCGGCACGCGGAACGGCGAGCAGGAGACATAGTCAAGGCCGATCTCATCGCAGAACTCAACGGAGGACGGATCGCCGCCGTGCTCACCGCAGATACCGATGTGGAGATCCTTGTTCACCGGGCGACCGAGCTCGATTGCCATCTTCATGAGCTTGCCAACACCGACCTGATCGAGCTTCGCGAACGGATCGTTCTCGAAGATCTTCGTGTCGTAGTAAGCGTTCAGGAACTTGCCGGCGTCATCGCGCGAGAAGCCGAAGGTCATCTGCGTGAGGTCGTTCGTGCCGAAGCAGAAGAAGTCCGCATCCTTTGCGATTGCATCTGCCGTGACGCAAGCTCTCGGAATCTCGATCATCGTGCCGACCTCGTACTTGAGATCGGAACCCGCTGCCTTGATCTCCGCATCCGCGGTCTCGACAACCGTCTTCTTGACGAACTTGAGCTCCTTGTCCTCGGAGACAAGCGGAATCATGATCTCCGGAACCAGCTTCCAATCCGGATGATTCTTCTTCACAGCGATTGCCGCGCGAATCACAGCCTTGGTCTGCATCGCCGCAATCTCCGGATAGGTGACCGCAAGGCGGCAGCCTCTGTGACCCATCATCGGGTTAAACTCGTGCAGGGAAGCAATGATGTCCTTGATCTCCTGGACAGTCTTGTGCTTTGCGTCTGCGAGCTTCTTAATCTCAGCCTCTTCGGTCGGGACAAACTCGTGCAGCGGCGGATCCAGGAAACGAATCGTGACCGGGTTGCCCTCCATTGCCTCGTAGAGTGCCTCAAAGTCCTTCTGCTGATACGGCAGAATCTTTGCGAGTGCCTCTTCTCTCTCCTCGAGCGTATCGGAGCAGATCATCTCGCGGAATGCCGCAATGCGCTCCGGATCGAAGAACATGTGCTCGGTGCGGCAAAGGCCGATGCCCTCTGCGCCGAGCTCTCTCGCCTTCTTTGCGTCGGTCGGCGTATCCGCATTGGTTCTGACCTTCAGTCTTCTGTACTTGTCAGCCCAAGCCATGATGCGGCCGAACTCGCCGACAATCGCAGCGTCCACGGTCGGGATGATGCCCGCGTAGACATTACCGGTCGTGCCGTCGATCGAAATCGGATCGCCCTCGTGGAAGGTCTGGCCGCCGAGGGAGAACTTCTTTGCCGCCTCGTCGATCACGATGTCGCCGAGACCGGAGACGCAGCACTTGCCCATGCCGCGCGCAACGACTGCCGCGTGGGAGGTCATGCCGCCGCGCACCGTGAGGATACCCTGGGAGCTCTTCATGCCGGTGATGTCCTCCGGCGAGGTCTCCAGGCGGACCAGGACGACCTTCTCGCCTCTCTCTGCCCAAGCCTCGGCATCCTCTGCCGTGAAGACAACCTTACCGCAAGCCGCGCCCGGCGATGCGCCGAGGCCCTTGCCGAGCGGGGTCGCCGCCTTCAGTGCCTTCTGGTCAAACTGCGGGTGAAGCAGGGTGTCGAGGTTTCTCGGATCGATCATTGCGACCGCTTCCTTCTCGCTTCTCATGCCCTCATCGACAAGATCGCAGGCAATCTTCAGCGCTGCCTTTGCGGTTCTCTTGCCGTTTCTGGTCTGCAGCATGTAGAGCTTGCCGTGCTCGACGGTGAACTCCATATCCTGCATATCTCTGTAGTGCTCCTCGAGGGTCTTGCAGACATCGACGAACTGCTTGAACGCCTCCGGGAACTTCTGCTCCATCTCGTTGATGTGCATCGGGGTGCGGACACCTGCGACGACATCCTCGCCCTGTGCGTTGGTCAGGAACTCACCGAAGAGGCCCTTCTCGCCGGTCGCCGGATCTCTCGTGAACGCAACGCCGGTGCCGCAGTCATCGCCCATGTTACCGAATGCCATCGACTGCACGTTGACAGCCGTGCCCCAGGAATAGGGGATATCGTTGTCGCGGCGGTACACGTTTGCACGCGGGTTGTCCCAGGAGCGGAACACAGCCTTGATGGCGCCCATCAGCTGCTCCTTCGGGTCGGACGGGAAGTCCTGGCCGAGCTTCTCCTTGTACTCTGCCTTGAACTGGTTTGCGAGCTCGTGAAGGTCCTCGGCGGTCAGCTCGACGTCCTGCTTCACACCGCGCTCTTCCTTCATCTTGTCGATGAGCTCCTCAAAGTACTTCTTGCCGACTTCCATGACGACATCGGAGTACATCTGGATAAATCTTCTGTAGCAGTCCCAAGCCCAGCGCGGGTTGTTGGACTTCTCTGCGAGCACCTTGACAACGTCCTCATTGAGGCCGAGGTTCAGGATGGTGTCCATCATGCCCGGCATCGAAGCTCTTGCACCGGAGCGGACCGAGACGAGAAGCGGGTTCTCCTTGTCACCGAACTTCTTGCCGGTAATCTTCTCCATCTCCGCAATATAGTCATTGATCTGCGACTGAATCTCCGCGTTGATCTCGCGGCCGTCCTCATAGTACTGTGTGCAAGCCTCGGTCGTAATCGTGAAGCCCTGCGGCACCGGAAGACCGATCTTGGTCATCTCGGCCAGGTTTGCGCCCTTGCCGCCGAGGAGCTCACGCATATCCGCATTGCCCTCGCTGAACAGATAAACCCATTTCTTTGCCATCTCTACCTCCTGTGAACACGAATCTAAGATTTTGTTCTACAACGTTAGCATCATACCACAAAAGTTTGTTTTTTAACAGATACACGCTTCCTCAAAACGTAAACTTGTCCAGAAAATAGTTTCTGAGCTCGGAAATTTTGATGCGTTCCTGTTCCATGCTGTCGCGGTCGCGAATGGTGACGCTCTGATCCTCCGCGGACTCAAAGTCGTAGGTCACGCAGAACGGCGTGCCGATCTCGTCCTCGCGGCGATAGCGCTTGCCGATTGCGCCGCGGTCATCGTAGTCGCAGTTCCAGTACTTCGAGAGCTCCGCATAAATCTTCTCCGCGCCCTCGCCGAGTTTCTTCGAGAGCGGTAGCACCGCGATTTTCACCGGTGCAAGCGCCGGGTGGAAGTGGAGCACCGTGCGCACATCGCCGCCCGGGAGTTCTTCCTCGTCGTAGGCGTTGCAGAGGAAGGCAAGGGTCACGCGGTCCGCGCCGAGCGAGGGCTCAATGACATAGGGGATGTACTTCTCCTTGCTCTCCTCGTCGAAATAGCTTAAATCCTCACCCGAGACTTCCTGGTGACGCGAGAGGTCGTAGTTCGTTCTGTCCGCAATGCCCCAGAGCTCACCCCAGCCGAAGGGGAAGCGGAACTCGAGATCGGTCGTCGCTTTGGAATAGAAGGAAAGCTCCTCTTTCTCGTGATCGCGCGCGCGGAGCATATCCTCGCGCATACCGAGCTTTTTCAGCCACCGGATGCACTGTTCCTTCCAGTACGCGAACCACTCGAGATCCGTGTCCGGCTTGCAGAAGAACTCGAGCTCCATCTGCTCAAATTCGCGGGTGCGGAAGGTAAAGTTGCCCGGTGTGATCTCGTTCCGGAAGGACTTGCCGATCTGGCCGATGCCGAACGGAATCTTCTTCCGGGAGGTGCGCTGCACATTCTTGAAGTTCACAAAGATGCCCTGTGCCGTCTCCGGGCGCAGGTAGACTGTGTTCTTCGCGTCCTCGGTCACGCCCTGGAAGGTCTTGAACATGAGGTTGAACTCGCGGATGTCCGTGAAGTCGTGCTTGCCGCAGCTCGGGCACGCAATCTCGTGCTCCTTGATATAGGTCTGCATCTTCTCGTGGCTCCAGCCGTCCACACCGGACTCGAGCTCTACGCCGTGCTCCGCCGCGTAGTCCTCAATCAGCTTGTCCGCGCGGAAGCGCTCGTGACAGCTCTTGCAGTCCATGAGCGGATCCGAGAAGCTGCCGATGTGACCGGAGGCGACCCAGGTCTGTGTGTTCATGAGAATCGCGCAGTCCACGCCGACGTTATACGGCGACTCCTGGATGAACTTCTGCCACCACGCTCTCTTTACATTGTTCTTGAGTTCAACGCCGAGATTGCCGTAATCCCAGGTGTTCGCAAGACCGCCGTAGATTTCCGAGCCGGGATAGACAAACCCTCTCGCCTTCGCAAGTGACACGATTTTTTCCATTGTATAATCCATCTTTTTCCCCTCTCTGTTGCCAAACGTCCTCTATTTTACTGCACCCGCCGCATTTCTTCCAGCACGGAAAGCGCGCGGAAGTGATGCGGCGCGACCTGAGAACGCAGCGCATCCACATTCGCCGCAAATTCCCGCAGCGCAGCCTCGCCGACGGTAAAGGTAAAGAGCTTTTCCACCGGCGTTCGCACCACATAGTCCCAGGTGTAAGCGCAGTTCTCATGGGTTTTGAGCGGCGGCGCTACGACATAGCTCCCGTCCAGTACCAAAAGCTTTAACTCCAGAATGCGCCGCACGAGTTCCCGCGGAAGCTCCGGCTTTTCCAGGGCGAGCAGCGCAAAGTAGAGGAGCTTTAAGCCCTCTTCCTCCCGCTGAAACTCCCGGTAAAAGTAGTCGGCGAGTTCCAGAAAATAGCTCGCATAGCAGAGCGCCAGGGCGTCCGCCTCCAGCGTTCCGAAGAAGCGAAGACCCTCCGCCGCCGTGACGATATCGGCGTCCCGGCCCGGTCTTAACGTAAACTTACCGTAGACCAGGGGGCGCGCAATGCCCATCAGCGGGCTGCCCTGGCGGGCGGCGCCGCGCGCAAAGCAGGAGAGCTTTCCCTTTTCCCACGTGAGTATCGTGACGCGCCGGTCCCGCTCACCGATCGGCATGGTCTTTAAAACCAGACCGGTGACTTCCTCGCCCTCTCTCATACTTTCTTGATGTCATAGCCGAAGGAGCGGAGCTGGGTATCATTGTCCCGCCAGTCGCGCCGCACCTTGACCCAGAGCTTTAAGTTCACCTTGCTCTCCGTCATCTCTTCGATGGCCTTCCTGGCGCCGATACCGATGCGCTTTAACATCTGACCGCCCTTGCCGATTACCATGCCCTTATGGGACTCCCGCTCGCAGATGATATTGGCGTCGATATCGAAGCCGCCGTCCTCTCTCTCCTTCATGCGCTCGACCGTGACGGCGACACCGTGCGGCACCTCGTCGCGGAGTAGGCGCAGGGTCTGCTCCCGGATTAACTCGCCCGCGAGTTCCCGCATCGGCGCCTCGGTCACCGTGTCCTCGCTGTAGAAGAACGGTCCCTCCGGCAGATAGCGGTACAGGGTATCGAGCAGAAGTTCGACATTCTCGCTCTTTAGCGCGGCGACCGCGACCAGATCCTTCGGGCGGCAAAAGTCCTCATAGGCCTTGACCTGCGCGGCGAGCCGCGCCTTGTCGGTGATCTTGTCGATTTTATTGACCGCGAGAATCAGCGGCTGACGGCACTTCCGAAGCCGCTCGGCGAGCTCCCGCTCCGCGGCCCCGATGTGCTCGCTCACATCGACAATCCAGAGTATCACATCCGCCTCTTCGATGGTCTTCTCGGCGACGCCGACCATGAAGCGTCCGAGTTTATTCTTGGCGCGGGTAAGCCCCGGCGTGTCCTCGAACACAATCTGGCCGCGCTCGTCCGTGTAGACGGTGCGAATCTGATTCCGTGTGGTCTGTGCCTTCTCCGAAGTGATTGCGATTTTCTGCCCGATCAAGTGGTTCATGAGGGTCGACTTTCCGACATTGGGACGCCCGATCAGCGCGACAAATCCTGCTTTCATGCCTCTGTCTCCTCGCTCTCCTTGGCAAAGAGCTGCGGAATCTCCGTAAAGAAGTCTTCCGCCCGCTCGATTGCGCTCTCGTTTCCGATCACGCACTTTGCCTCGTAGCGAAGCGCCTCCCGCACCAGCGGAGCAAGCGCGCGGATGTCCGCCGGCGTCGCCGTGAGCACCTCTCTCCGCTCGGCCGAGAGCATCTCGTCCGTGACCTTCGAATAGTAGGCCGCGAGCGCAAGCTGACCGCTCATCTGGGCGCTCCGCGGCGTGTCCATTTCGCCGATGGCACCGATGATGGCCTTGGTCATCTCTCTCTCATCCGCCTCGTACTGCTCGAGATAGGCCGGGGTTCCCTCGTAGACCTTGTCGGTCGCCTCGAGCTTCGGGTCGCGGTAGGAGCTGAAGACTACGCTACCGCCGCGCCCGAAACGGACGCTGCAGCCGTAGGCGCCGCCCTTCGAGCGAATCTCGTTCCAGAGATAACCGTAGCTCAGCATGGTCTGGGCAATGCGGAGCGCGCCCGTGTAGCGGAAGCCGCCCGTGCGGAAATTGCCGACCCGCGCCACATAGTTCACGCGGGACGCCGAGCGGAAGCCCTCGCGCCGGATATCTTCCACGAGACGGAAACGAACTTCGCCCTTGCCGCCCGCCGGATAGCGCTCTCCGAGCGTTCTAAGCAGCGGCAGCAGTGCTTCCTTATCTGCCTCCTCCGCGGTCAGATGCACGAGCAGGCGGCCGCGCACGACAGTCTCCCGGAGGAGTTTCGGTGCGCGCTCACAGAAAGCGCGGCGCGCGGATTCTGCCGAGAGGCGCTCTAAGAAGCGGTAGTAGGCGATGCCCCGCGTCACATCCCGGAAGAGACCGCTTTCGTTAAAATAGGAGGCCGCGCGGTTTGCCGCAGCGACATCGCCCGCGGAAAGGAGCGTGTCCTTTAAGCCCGCGCGAATTTCGCCGATCAGATTGCGGATTCTCGCCTCGTCCGTGAACAGTGTCTGCAAAAGCTGCTCGTTCACGAGATTCAGCGCCCGTTCCGCCTTTTCCGTCAGGAACTTGACCGAGGCCGAGAAAACTCTACGGTCGCCCCGGAAGTCCGCAAGATCCGGGTAGTTGTCAATGCCGAACTGAATGCCGCCGGTGTGAAGATTGACGAGCGTCGAAAGTTCGGTGTAGCTGTGTGCCTCCGTGCTCAGATAGCCGAGCAGATCCTTGATTAACGCGAGCGCCGAGAGATCTTCGACCGGCAAATCGCTCACGTCAAAGTCGAGGCGGAGATAGTCGATGCCCGTCGTGTTCCGCGCCGCATAGTGGAAGGGTGTCTCGCCGAGCGTCCCCGTCTCGTAGCAAAGCGGTGTGTTTTCCGCGTCGAGATCTTCGCGGGAGAGCATCGGAATCGTGCGGAGTGCCGCCTCGCTGTCCGGCGCGTCCTGGTAAGCCTTCATCTCCTTGCCGAAGCGAATCAGCGCCTCTCTCTCTTCCGCCGTCATGGCCGCCTTGACGGCCGAGAGCTTCTCGGCATCCTCGGCCTCGTGCTTTGCCGTGAGACCGCGCACCGGATAGAGCTCCGCGACCGCATAGTCCTCGTTATCTAAGAGTTTCTCCCGGATCAGCTCTTCAAAGTAGTTATCTCCCACCTTGCCGCGAAGCGCGTCAAAGAGCCCCGCAAACTTTAAGTGCAGGCAGGGATCGCCGTCGTAAATCCAGCTCTCAAAGCTCTGCAGGCCGTAAATCAGGCCCTTCGGATAGGGGCCGAAATTCGCCTCGCGCGCGCGGAACTCCGCCATATTGATCGCTGCGAGCAGCATCTCGTGATCCAGGCCGTCTTCCGCAAGCTCTGTGAGCAGTTCCCGGACGCGGCGCACGAAAGCGTCCTTCTGCTCGCGTCTCAAGTGCTTCGCCGTAATCCGGAAATAGGGTTCGCGGATGCCGTTTGCGTAGCCACCGTAGACATCGTCCCCGAAGCCCTCCTCAATCAGTCTGTCGTGCAGAATTGCGCCCGGCGCTTTTAAGAGCACATAGTCGAGCGCCTGAAATGCATTGTAGGGAACCGGCTCGAGCTGCCCGCCGACGCGGATGTTCAGCGAGACATAGGCCGCAGTCTCTTCGCTCTCGGCGTCGCCGATCGAATACGGGCGCGACACCGAGACCGGTGCGGCGAGCGGCTTCGGCACCGGGATGGCCGAGTCGATTGCGAGGCGCTCGTACTTCGAGAGATAGTTTTCATCTAAGTAGCGCAGTCTCTCCGCCATGTCGAGATCGCCGTAGAGGTAGATGAAGGCATTGCTCGGGTGGTAGTAACGGCGGTGGAAATCGAGGTAGGCCTCGTAGGTCAGATCCGGAATGAAATCGGGATCGCCGCCGGATTCCTCGGCATAGGGGTGTCCCGGGAACAGCGCTTCATCGACTGCGCGCGCCATCACCTCATCCGGGTCCGAATACACGCCTTTCATCTCATTGTAGACGACGCCGTTCCGGCTGAGTTTTCCGTCCTCGCTCTCCAGTTCGTATCTCCAGCCCTCCTGCCGGAAAATCTTCTCCTCTTTGTAGAACAGCGGGTGGAAGACCGCGTCGAGATAGACATCCATGAGGTTCTCAAAGTCCTTCGGGTTGCAGCTCGCGACCGGGTAGACCGTCCGGTCCGGATAGGTCATCGCATTCAGGAAGGTGTTGAGCGAGCCCTTCACAAGCTCCATAAACGGCTCTTTGACCGGATACTTCTCCGAACCGCAGAGCACGGTGTGCTCGATAATATGCGCGACGCCGGTCGAATCCTGCGGCGGCGTCCGGAAGCCGATTGTAAAGACCTTGTTCGGATCGTCCGCGAGCAGGAGAAACACGCGCGCACCGGTCTTCTTGTGCGAGAGCACCACGCCGTCCGCGTGCAGTTCCTTCATGTCGGTGATTTGCCGGATCTCATAGGCATCCAGCCGCTTCAAGGCTTCCAGCTGTTCTTCCCGGTTCCGTTTTGCTGTCATATAAGCTCCTCTCTATTGTGTATGTCGTTTACAGACGCCCCAGAAACTTGTCTTTTAAGAGCGCAATGCTCTCTCGCGCGAGATAGTGCACGAAAAGCACAGGGTCGCTCGGCGCGGAAATGCCGAGCGCCTGTATGCCGAATTGCTTTTTTAAGATTGCGGAAGCCCGGTAGAGATGAAACTCCGAGCTGACGATGCCAAGCGATACCGGCTCCGGTGAGACCAGCAAAAAGCTCTCGCCGCGCAGGTCGAAAAAGCAGGGATTGCTCTCGTTCCGAAGGCGATAGAGCAGCGCATGGCTGTATACAATGTTCTCGTAGGTATTCTTCGACTGCATCTCGAGGAGCAACCGGTAGCGCGGAATGCCGTGCTGTTCCAGGTAAGCAGCCATCGCCTCGGCCTCACTCCGCTGTCCCCGTCTGTCGTGACCGCCGCTCAGCACGAAACCGGTGTCCGGCGATTCCTCGGCAAAGCGGAGCGCTGCGTCGAGGCGCTGCCGGAGCGTTTTGGAGAGCGTCCCGTCCGGTTTCAGTCCCGCGCCGAGCACTATCGCATACTCGGGGCTTCCCTTTCCTTGGGATGCATGCCGGACGCGATGACGATACCGGCCGCCATCAGTACGACCATGCCGAGAAGGCTGATGGTATGTGCGAAAGTCAGAAAAAACAGCGAGACCCGCGCCGGGCTTTTCGCGTGCAGGTAGCGAAGCAGCGCATTCACAAGGCACACGCCCGCAAAGAAGAGCCAGATCCAGCTGCCGGACAGCAGCTGCTTTGCATAGACCAGGAGAACCACGAAGTAAACCGCCGAGACACCCGCGGCACTCAGAAAAAAGGCGGTCATTTCGCGGTCTCCGTGCGGAGCAATTCGCCGACTACCGGTACCGCCGAGAAACGGACCGCAAGCGCCTCTTTGGGATGCGGCGCGCTCTCGACCGAAAGTCCCTCGTGATTCCGGATTTCCAGCACGGTGAGCAGCTCGTTGCTGCCGTCAAAGCGCATGCGCTCAACCCGGTCGCCGACCGAGAACTTGTTTTTCTGCTCGAAATGCGCAAAGCCCTCGGCATCGACCGCGGCAATTTTTCCGAGATAGGTGTAATTCCGCACATAGGTATTGCTGTCGTAAATCTGCGCCTCCTCGTTCGGTTTTCCGAAGAAAAAGCCCGTCGTGTACTCCCGATAGGTGCACTTGCCGATTTCCTCCCGGTACGATTCGAGATTCGCCGCATATTTCTCTGTGCTCTCGAGGTAGTCGTCGATGGCGCGGCGGTAAGCGCGCGCCGTGACGGCCGCATAGAGCGCGGTCTTCATCCTGCCCTCGATTTTAAAACTGTCAATCCCGCTCTCGATCAGTTCCGGGATGTGGTCTATCATACAGAGATCCTTCGAGTTAAAGAGGAAGGTCCCTCTCTCGTTCTCAAAGACCGGCATGGACTCGCCCGGGCGTTTCTCCTCGGTCACGCTGTACTGCCAGCGGCAGGGGATGCGTGCACTCGCCGTGGTTTGCGTCCCGCCCCGCCATGAAGCTCGAGAGCAGACAGCGGCCGGAGTACGAGATACACATCGCGCCGTGCACAAAGGTCTCGATCTCCATCTCCGCCGGGATGCGCTCCCGGATTTCGCGTATCTCCGCGAGCGAGAGTTCTCTGGCCGTCACGACGCGGCTCGCGCCGAGTTCCCGCCAGAAGAGGAAGGTCCCGTAGTTCGTGTTGTTCGCCTGGGTACTCACATGTAACTCGATGCCCGGGCAGAGGCGCTTTGCCAGCATAAAGAGCGCCGGATCCGAGACGATGATTGCATCCGGTCTCAGTGCGGCGAGTTCCTGAAAGTACCGCTCCGCCTCGTTTAAGTCATCGTTGTGCGCGAGGATATTCGCGGTCACATACACCCGCTTGCCTCTCTCATGCGCAAAGCGGAGTCCCTCCGCCATCTCTTCCGGGCTGAAATTTTTGGCGTTTGCGCGGAGCCCGAAGGCCTCGCCGCCGATGTAGACCGCGTCCGCCCCGTAGTCAAAGGCTGTCTTCAGAACTTCCAGGCTGCCGGCCGGCAGCAAAAGTTCCGCTTGCTTCCTCTTCTCTCTGCTCAAATGTCTTCTCCTTTACACTTTTACACTGAATGCAAGTCCGTCGCCGATCGGCAGGATGGATGTCCGTATGCCCTCCGTCCGGGAGAGCTGTTCCAAATAGGCGCGCATCCGGCTGTGAATGGTCCGGTCGCGCCGGTCAATCGCAAAGCGAGACTCTGCCGTGTCGCCGCCCTGCAGTACATTGTCGGAAAGCAGGGTGCCGCCGGGAGATAGCACCCGCAAAGAGCTCGGGAAGCCACTTCACATACTGCCCCTTCGCGGCGTCCAGAAACAGGAAGTCATAGGACTCGTCCGGCTGTTCTCGCAGCACCTGAAAGGCATCGCCTTCGATCAGCGTGATGCGCCCCGCCCCGTATCTCGCCAGATTTTCCCTTTCGCGCGGGCAATGCGCGGCGCATAGTTCTCCACGGTCGTGATATGCGCGGACGGCGGCAGCTCTTCTGCCATGACCAGTGCAGAATAGCCCACCGCCGTTCCCAGTTCCAGCACCCGAAGCGGCCTAAGCCCCGCGAGCAGCGCGCGGAGAAAAGCGCTCGCTGTCCCGGCGTATGATCGGCACCTCGCCCTCCTCCGCTTCCCGCCTAAGTTCTTCCAGATAGCGCCGGTTGCCGGGATCCAGATAATCCAGATACTCTCGGATGCGCTCTGTTATCATGATTTTCCGCTCCTCCGCTTCTCGGGCGCGGTCGATAAAAGTTCCAGCATCTCATCGATGGTCTCGGAGGTGTTCAGGCGGTACTCGCCCGCGCGCACCTTTCTCCCGAGAAACAGCGACTGCACCCGGAAAGCCCAGGTATCCCGGATGAGACCGAGCTCCTTTAACTGCTTCGCCGTCTCCTCGGTACTCTGCCCCTCCGGAATCCGAACATCAATGTCCCGCCCCGGCGCAGCCTCGACGCTCTGCTGGTAGAAGACATCGTGGCCGAAGCGATATGCCGCAAAAACACCCCTGAAAAGCACAAAAAGCAGGCAGGCGGTGATTAACAACCGCACTGCCATGCCCAATGCCTCAGAAGACAGATGATTCAATTTTTCTGTATTCTGCCGCGCTTTCAACGTCCCGCTCTCCTCTTTTGCAAGTTCAGTTGACGCCGAGGATAATCGGCAGGATCACCGGGGTGCGCTTCATCTTCTTCCAGAAGAAATCGCTGAGCTCATCCCGCACGACATTCTTTAATTTGCTCCAGTCGTTGACGCCTGCGTCGAGGCTGTCGGTCACGGCTGTCACAGCCCGCTCTCTCGCCTCTGCCATCAAATCCTCGGAGTCCTTGACATAGACAAAACCCCGTGACACAATCTCCGGTCCCGCAAGCAGCTGATTCGAGCCGCGCTGCAGACCTATGGTCACTATCATAATACCATTCTGGGCGAGATTCTGTCTATCGCGCAGCACGACGTTTCCGACATCGCCGACGCCGAGGCCGTCCACGAGGATGCCGCCCGCCTGCACATGGCCCGTGATCTTGCAGCTCTCGCTGGTCAGCGTCACGACATCACCGGTCGACATGAAGAGAATATTTTCCTTCGGCACACCGACTGCCTCCGCAATCTCGACCTGTGCCTTTCTGTGGCGGTACTCACCGTGCACCGGCAGCGCAAACTTCGGGCGGAGCAGGGAGTACATGAGTTTAATCTCCTCCGCGCAGGCGTGGCCGGAGACATGCGTGTCCTGGAAAATGACATCCGCGCCCTTGATGGAGAGCTCGTTGATGACCTTGTCGACCGCCTTCTCGTTGCCCGGAATCGGGTGAGAACTCATGATGACCACATCGTTCGGGCTGATGGCGACCTTTGCGGTGCATGCCGCTCGCCATGCGGGAGAGCGCTGCCATGCTCTCGCCCTGGGAACCCGGTCGTGATGAGGACGGTCTTCTCCGGCGGGTAGTTCTTCAGCTGATCGATTTCAATCAGCGTGCCCTCCGGAATCTTGATATAGCCGAGCTCGTTCGCAATGCCGATGACATTGACCATCGACCTGCCCTCGACCACGACCTTTCTGCCGTACTTGTAGGCGGAGTTGATGACCTGCTGCACGCGGTCCACATTCGACGCGAAGGTCGCGACGATGATGCGGTTTTTCCGGTGCTCCGCAAAAGATCAGATCAAAGGTGCGGCCGACCGTCTTCTCGGACATCGTAAAGCCCGGGCGGATTGCGTTGGTCGAGTCGCAGAGCATCGCGAGCACGCCGCGCTTGCCGAGTTCCGCCATGCGCTGTAAATCCGCCGCCTCGCCGAAGACCGGCGTGTAATCGATCTTAAAGTCGCCTGTGTGGAAGATGACGCCCGCCGGGCTGAAAATCGCGAGGGCAGAGCTGTCCGAAATCGAGTGATTCGTCTTGATGAACTCGACATTGAAATCGCCGAACGGAACGGTGTCGCCGTGCTTCACGACAAAGAGTTTTGCCGAGTCCAGAAGCCGGTGCTCCTCGAGCTTATGGCGAATCAGCGCGATCGTCAGCTTTGGTCGAATAGACCGGCACATTCAGCTCTTTTAAGATATAGGGCAGGGCGCCGATGTGGTCCTCGTGGCCGTGCGTAATCACAAAGCCCTTGACCTTGCTCCGGTTCTCCTTCAGATAGCTGATGTCCGGAATCACGCAGTCAATGCCGAGCATGTCCTCGCTCGGGAAGGCAATGCCGCAGTCCACGACAATAATCGTGTCGTTGCACTCGAAGGCCGTGATATTCATGCCGATCTGCTCGAGGCCGCCGAGCGGAATGATCTTGACCTTTGCCTTCGGGTCGAGGTGAATGTTGTGCGCCTTCGGGAGCTTGGCGCGCTTTAAGAGCTCCGCGAGCTGTCCGGCCGGCGCTTTCTTCCGGGGATTGCGGCGCGGGGCGCGCTTTTCTTTCTGCTCTGCCTTTTCCGCCGTCTTACCGGAGGCTGCGCTTCTCTCGCTCTCCGCTCTCTCGCCCTGCGGCTTTCTCCGCGGCTTCTTTGGCGCGCGCGGCTTCTCGGTGCCGACAGCCTCCGCCGCGCTCTCATCGCTCTGCGGCTTCTCGCTGCGACGGCGGCGCGGGCGCTTCGGCTTGTCCGCCGAAGTACTGTCAAAGGCGCCTAAGCCTGCCTCTGCAGCCTCCTGCCTGAGCGCACGGCTCTTTTCGGACAGGCGCTTAAAAAAATGCATGGGATTCTTTTCCTGTTCACTCAAATTCTTACCTCTCTCTTTCTGTTTTCGAATCTATCTGTGTCTTTCAAATCGATATGTCTATACGTGTCTCTTCGCTTCTCGATTGATTCTCGTCTGTTTCTTCTCGCCCGCAACGCACACCGGATAACACCGGGATTTTTATTCGTCGAGGAGATCGATGTCCGCGCCCTCATCTTCCAAGATGGTCTGAAAGATTTCAAGCATATAGCCGGCTTCCTCTTCGTTCTCCACAAATTCGTAGACGGCCTCGGTATCGTCCGCACCGGACACGTCCTTTAAAAGATAGCAGGCACCGTCTTCGTCCGCCTCTTCGCTGTCCACCGCGAGGATATAGGAGCAGCCGTTCAATCTGGTCTCCTCCAGAATATACAGAGTCACTTCCTCGCCGTTCTCATCTCTTACCACCAGCGACGCCGCCCGGAATGCCTCGGGCTCTCTCTTCTCTTCTTCCATGATTTCTCCTGACTTTCTCTCCGTTTCAGCGCGCCTCCGGATGCGCGTCCATGTAGTCCTGCAAAATAATCGCGGCGGCAAGTCTGTCGAGATACTGTTTTCTCTCCGCCCGCGGAATGCCGCGCTCCGCGAGGCGTTCATCCGCCTCCGCTGTCGTGAGCCACTCGTCCTGCCAGACCACCGGCAGTCCCGTCCGCTGTTCCAGTTTCTCCTTAAATTGAGCACAAAAAGCGACCCGCTCTCCCTCGGAGCCGTCGAGATGCGAGGGGTGCCCGAGCACAATGCGGGTGATGCCGCGCTCGGCGACAATCGTCTCGATGCGCTGCAGGGTCTTCCGGAGCTTCTTCTCCGAGTCCCTCCATATGGTTTCCAGCGGCTGTGCCGCAAGGCCGAGTCCGTCGCTCACGGCGACGCCCACCGTCTTTGCGCCATAGTCCAATCCCATCAATGGCAAGTATTTTCCCTCCTGCACACCAAAAGCGCTGATACGGAATACTCCGTATCAGTGCAGAGGTGCATGATTCATTTTCCGACCGAGCCCATAACGGTCCTTCACGCGGCTTTTATCACAAATGAGGTAATCCGAAGTGTCAGTGGCGATCAATCTTATGTCTGATGTAGTAGCTCAGAAGGAGCTCCAAAATATCATCGCGCTCAACCTTCATGATCAAACTGCGCGCATTTTTATGGCTCGTGATATAAGTGGGGTCTCCGCTCATCACATAGCCCACAATCTGGTTGACCGGATTGTATCCTTTTTCAGACAGCGCCGTATAGACCAGATCCAACACCTGGTCTACATCCATTTTATTCTCCTGAACTGTCTGAAAAAACTGTGTGTCGTGCAAGTTTTCATTCATGATATGCTTTCCTCTCAATTACTGTCCATTCTATCTGATTTGAAAAGAATCCACAAGGGCAAAAGCTTACGTTTTGCTTACATTTGTCAGTAGAAGTATTTCGGAATTGAGAAATTTTTCTGCCGTCCCGCGGTACAGACAGTTCACCGCGCAATCGCCGCCGAGCGCCGCAAGCGGCACTGCCAGTTTCACATATTCGCGGCTGTTGCCGACGAGATACGCCTGTCCGTCGATTGTCACCGTTTCTTCGGAGAGCAGCTCCTGTGCGCTGCCGAGGCGGGATAGACGAAATTCCCGCTGCCGTTCGAGATTCAGCTCCTGTAAAAGCGCGGCGCGCCGCTTCTTCACAGCGCCCGGCACCTGCTCCGGCATTGCGGCAGCCCTGGTCCCCTCCCGCTTCGAATAAGGGAAGATGTGCGTCTCGTAAAACCGTATCTCCTCGATAAACGAAAAGCTCTCCGCGAATTCTTCTTCGCTTTCCCCGGGAAAACCGACAATCACATCCGTGGTTATCGCGGCGTCCGGGAACGCCGCTCGGAGTGCCTGTACCCCCGCCCTGAATTCCTCCGCGGTATAGCGGCGCCCCATGCGACGCAGGGTTGCATTGCTCCCGCTCTGGAGTGACAGGTGAAAGTGCGGACAGAAATGCCGCAAAGACGCGAGACCCGCGGCAAAAGCCGGCGTCGCAATCTTCGGCTCGAGCGAGCCGATGCGAAGCCGCTCAATGCCCTCGACACCGTCGAGGAGTGTCAGGAGCTCGAGGAGATTTGCCGCACCGTCGCCGAAATCCTCCCGCTCCGCCGCATTCTTAAAATCGCGCCCGTAGGAGGAGAGGTGAATGCCGGTCAGCACGAGTTCCCGCACCCCGCTCGCCGCGAGACGCTCCGCCTCTCGCCGCACATCCCCCGGACGGCGGGAGCGTATGTTGCCGCGGAGAAACGGGATGATGCAGTAGGAGCAGTACTGGTTGCAACCGTCCTGCACCTTCAGGAAAGCGCGCGTGTGCCCTCGCTCCGGTTTGCCGCAAGGTCCTCATACTGTGTTGCCGCGCGCATATCTCCGACCGCAAAGGGCGTCTCGAGTTCCTCTGCGAAATAGGCGTCCAGAATGCGGACCAGATCCTTTTTCTCCTGATTGCCGAGCACCAGATCCACACTGCCGTCTTCTTTCAGGCTCTCCGCCGCTGCCTGCGCGTAACAGCCCGCCGCGACGACAACAGCCCCGGGATTTAAACTCTTCGCGCGGTGCAGCATCTGCCGCGATTTCCGGTCGGCGATATTCGTGACCGAACAGGTGTTGATGATATAGACATCCGCTGCCTCCTCAAACGAGCGGAGTTCATAGCCCGCCTGCAGGAGCGCCTGCTCCATCGCCTCGGTCTCATAGGCGTTTACCTTACATCCCAGCGTGTGAAATGCCGCTGTTCTCATCTTATTCTCCTTCCTCATCTTGACTTTACACGGTCTTCCCCATAAGATGAAAGCAATACGCTATTACATCTCTAAAAGGAGGCTCTGCCATGAAAACCGTCAAGATTTCCCTGGACTCCATCGAGAAAGTGAAGTCCTTCGTCAATACCATTGCGCGCTTTGATGCCGACTTTGATCTGGTGTCCGGTCGCTATGTGATTGACGCCAAGTCAATCATGGGCATTTTCAGCCTGGATCTCTCGAAGCCGATTAATCTGAACATCCACGGAAACGATTCGATGGACAATATCGTAGAGGCGCTGAAGCCTTATATTGTCGAGTGAGTTCTGTCTGAGAAAGAGAAAGCCGCACAACTTGTGCGGCTTTTTTTCATGCCCGATTTACGCCTCGCAGAGAACCGTCTCCTCCGTGCGGAGCGCTGTCTCCACCAGTTCTTCGATTCGCTCCGCGAGCTTCTCTTCCGACTTCTTGATGCGCGATAACTCGGGGTTCGTGACCGGGTGTTTCGCGACAAAAATCGTGCAGCAGTCCTCAAACGGAAGAATCGAAGTCTCGTAACTCCCCATTTTTTCCGCGCGCTCAATGATCTCCTGCTTGTCAAAGCCGATCAGCGGGCGGAACACCGGCAGCGTGCAGACCTCATTGGTCGAGAGCAGCGACGGCACCGTCTGGCTCGCAACCTGGCCTATGCTCTCGCCGGTGACGAGCGCCATGCCCTTGTTCTTCTTCGCGAGGGTCTCCGCAATGCGCATCATATAGCGGCGCATGATAATCGTGAGTTCCTCGCGCGGGCACTTCTCGTAGATATAGAGCTGAATGTCCGTGAAGTTCACAATGTGCAGGCGCACCGGTCCCGCATAGCGCGCCAGAATGCGCGCGAGGTCCACGACCTTCTGCTTGGCGCGCTCCGAGGTATAGGGCGGCGCGTGAAAATATGTCGCCTCAAGCTGTACGCCGCGCTTTGCGATCATATAGCCCGCGACCGGCGAATCGATGCCGCCCGAGAGCAGTAGCATCGCGTGTCCCGCCGTGCCGACCGGCATACCGCCGGGGCCCGGAATCGAGAGCGCATAGAGCAGTATCCCCTCGTTCCGGATTTCAAGGTTCAGTCGAATCTCGGGATTTCTGACATCGACATGCAGATTCGGGCAGCATCCAGCAGCACCGCGCCGAGCGACGCGCTGATTTCCTCGGAAGTGCCCGGGTAGTTCTTGTCGATGCGGCGCGTAAAGACTTTGAAGCTCTTTGCCTCGCCCGCCGTGATTTCCCGAAGAAAGCGCACCGCTTCGGCCGCAATCGCGTCCTCGCCCCGCTCCGTGAGTCGGAGCACCGGGCAAATCGAGACCACGCCGAAGACCCGCTGAAGCGCCGCAATCGTATCCTCGTAATCATAAGCGCCGTCCATATCGACATAAATGCGGCCGTGCTCCTTCACAATGTGAAAGGCATTGCCGAGCGGCTTCAGGGCAAGGCCGAGCTGCCGCACCAGGGCATCCTCGAACTTATAGCGGTTTTTCCCCTTGACACCGATCTCGCCGTATTTGATCAAAAAAGACTTATATTCCATCCTCTGTTCCTCACCGTCTGAATTTCCGGAGTTCCGGCACGAGCCGCCGGAAGACCTCTGAAAAGCGCTCTGCCTCCGCCTCGGTATTTTCTGCGGAGAAGCTCAGGCGTATCGTCGCGTCCAAAAGCTGTTTGGGGAGCCCGATGCCCCGCAGCGTCGCGGAAATGCCCGGGTGATTCGAGGCACAGGCGGAGCCGCTCGACACAAAAATCCCCTCGGCCTCGAGCGCGTGCAGCAGCACCTCGGCGCGAACCCCTTCGACCGAGAGACTTACAATCTGCGGCGCGGAGTCCATGCCGGGCGCGCTGTTTGCGCGGACACCCGGGATTTCGAGTGCCGCCGCGAGAATCCGGTCCTTAATCGCAAGCAGGCGCTCCCGCTTTGCCGGAAAATCCGAATACGCCTCCCGCGCGGCCTCTCCCATGCCCGCAATGCCCGGCGCATTCAGCGTGCCGCTCCGAAGTCCGCCCTGCTGGCCGCCGCCGAAACTCACGGGTTTTAACGAGACGCGGCGGTTCTTATAGAGAAAGCCGACGCCCTTCGGCCCCGCAATCTTATGGCTGCTTGCGCTCAGGAGGTCTATGCCGAGACGCTTCGGATAAATTTCGAATTTCCCGTAGGCCTGCACGGCATCCGTGTGAAAATAGCAGTCCGGATTCAGACGGTGTACGAGTTCCGCCGCCGCCGCAACCGGCTGAATTGCGCCGATCTCATTGTTCACATACATGAGCGAGACCAGTATCGTGTCCTTCCGGACGGCAGCTTCCAGATCCGAAAGCGCAATTTTTCCGGCCCCATCGACCGGCAAAACAGTCACCGAAAAGTCCTGTTCTTCCAGAAAGCGCATGGCTTCGAGCACCGCCGGGTGTTCGACCGCACTCGTGATGAGATGCCGCCCGTAGCCCTTTCTACCGCGCGCGGTTCCGAGAATCGCGAGATTGTCGGACTCCGTGCCGCCCGAAGTAAAAATAAGTTCCGCCGGTTCCGCCTTCAGGGTCTTTGCAATTTGTTCCGCAGCCGTCCGAACCGCCGCCTCCGCGCGGACACCCGCGAGATGCAGAGAGGACGGGTTGCCGTAGTCTTCCCGCGCCACCCGGTCCGCAATCTCCGCCGCCGCCTTCCCGAGACGCGTCGTCGCCGCATTGTCAAAATATATTTCCATCCGTCAATCTTCCTCTGTCTCCGCCATCAGAAGGGAGAGAATCACAAGTCCGGCCGTCTCCGTCCGGAGTATGCGTTTTCCGAGCGTAACGGCCGTGAAGCCGCGCTCCTCGGCCGCCGCCACCTCGGTCTCCTCAAAGCCCCCTTCCGGGCCTATCATCACGGCAATGCGCTGTCCGGGCTTTCGCCGAGCGAATCAGCGCTCTGGTCTCTGCGATTCCCTCCGCCCGCTCATAGGGGAGGAGGCGAAGTTCGGTTCCCTCCTGTTCGACCTGTGCGAGCGCATCCGCAAAGCGGAGCGGCAAGGTCACTTCCGGAATGAGACTCCGCCCCGCCTGCTTGGCCGCCGCCTCTGCAATGGCCTGCCAGCGCTTCTGCTTGGCCGCCGCCTTCTTCTCATCGAGACGCACGACCGAACGGTGCATCGCGACCGGAACCACGCGCGCTGCGCCGAGCTCCACCGCCTTCTGCACAATGAGCTCCATCTTTTTCGCCCTTCGGGAGTCCCTGATAGAGCGTGATCGACACCGGGAGTTCCCTGGTCTCCTGCCTGCCTTCTAGGATGCGAAGTTGCACGGCCTCCGTCCCGATCTCCGCAATCTCGCAGAGATAGTCCCAGTCGCCGCCCGCATTGACCATAATCTTTTCGCCCGGCTTCATCCGGAGCACCGCGCCGATGTGCCGTACATCATTGCCGAGAATCACCGCGCTGTCCTCCGAAAGCTGTTCGGGTGCGATAAAAAAATGATACATCTCAGGCCTTTCTCCGCGCGACAACGCTCGACCACTCGCCCTGACGGTTGACCTCCAGCACCTCAAAGTGCGGATTCGCCGCAATCGCCGCGCGCACTTCCTCTTCCTTTTCGTCGATGATGCCGGAGGTGATGAAGATACCGCCGATTTTTAAGTGCCGCCAGACTTCTTTCTCGAGCATCAGAATCACGGGCGCGAGTATGTTCGCGAGCGCTATGTCATAGCACGCCTCGCCGGCCGCCGCCTGCACGGCGGGGTCATCAATCAGGTTGCCGCAAACGACCGTGAAATCCTTTGGATTCAAGTCATTGCTCGCGAGGTTCTCCGCAACGGCTTCGAGCGCGTTGTCGTCGAGGTCGGTTGCAAAAATCTCCGCAGCGCCGAGCTTCTTTGCCGCGATGCCGAGAATGCCGCTCCCCGTGCCGACATCCAATACACGGATGTTTTTGACCCCCGCCGCCTGCATGAGCTTCATATAGCGGTTCAAGGCGCGGATGCAGAGCTGTGTGGTCTCATGCGCACCGGTGCCGAACGCCGTGCCGGGATCGATCTGGATGCAGGTGAGTCCCGCGCTCTCCGCCGGCACCTGCTCCCAGGTCGGCTTAATCAGAATATCGTCGACGACAAAGGGATGGAAGAAGGTCTTCCAGTTGTTAATCCAGTCCTTGTCCTCGGTGAGACTCTCCGCAATCCGCGCCTCGCCGAGATCGGTGAACCGCGACAATTCCTCGAGTCCCTCGCGGACGCGGCAGAGCATCGCCTCTTCGCCGCTGCCCGGCTCCAGGTAAAAACTCACGCGCGCTGTCCCGTCGTCCGGCGGCAGTTCCGGCAGAATGTCGATGAACATACCCTTGGTATCCCGCTCCGAGAGCGGCGCATTGTCCTCGATTTCAATGCCCTCAATGCCGAGTTCCGCGAGCGTCGCGCTCACCAGATCCACTGCCTCCTCTGTGGTATACAGCGTATACTTTTTCCATCGCATGGGCGTTTTCCCTCCTGGCTCTGATATCGTTTAATCATAGCACAGCGCACTATGTTTGTAAAAGCGGGCTTCCGCAAAGCAAAAAGGGCGGCTGCCCCGCGGCATCCCGCCGCCGGAACAGTCACCCTGCCAATCGCTTGTCGTCAGGAGAACAAGCCCTTCTTTTTGCCGTCGCCCTGCATCGCCTCGTCGAAGTTCTTTAAGGCCTCGCGCTGCTTTTGCGTTCAGCTTGGTCGGAACCTCGACGACCAGTGTCACATAGTGGTCGCCGCGCATCTTCGGATTCCGGAGCGAGGGCACGCCCTTGCCGCTCAGGCGCACACGCGTGTCGGTCTGGGTTCCCGCCTTGACCGTGTACTCGACTTCGCCGTCCACGGTCTTAATCCGGATCGTACCGCCGAGTGCCGCCGTCGCAAACGAAATCGGCACCGTCGAGAAGATATTCGTGTCCTGACGCTTAAAAGATCGGGTGCGGACTCACAATGCACTCGACCAGCAAATCGCCGCGCTCGCCGCCGTTCACGCCCGGCTCGCCGCCGTGCGGCATTCTGACCGAGAGTCCGTTGTCGATGCCGGCCGGAATGCTGACCTCAAAGCTCTTCCGGATGCGCTTATAGCCCGTGCCGTTGCAGGACGTACACTTCTCCTTCACAACCTTGCCGCTGCCGTGGCAGGTCGGACAGGTCTGCACATTCTGCACCGTGCCGAACATGGTCTGGCTCATCTTGACAATCTTGCCCTGCCCCTTACAGGTCGGACAGGTCTCGGGCGAGGTACCCGGCTTTGCGCCGCTGCCCTTACAGGTCTCGCACTCTTCCTTGTAATCGATTGTGATTTTCTTCTTACAGCCGAAGATTGCCTCTTCGAAGGTCAGCCGGACGGTCGCGCGGACATTCGCGCCGCGCATCGGCGCATTGGCCGCCTGGCGCTGCGCGCCTCTGCCGCCGCCGAAAAAGCTGCCGAAAATATCGCCGCCGAACATATCACCGAAATATCGCCGAAGTCGGCCGCATTGCCCTCGTAAAAACCGCCGCCGCTGCCGCCGCCCATGCGCGGGTCAAAGGCAGCGTGTCCGAACTGATCGTACTGTGCCCGCTTCTTAGGATCGCTCAGAACGGAATAAGCTTCGTTGATTTCCTTAAAAGCCGCCTCCGCCTGCTTGTCGCCGGGATTCGCATCCGGATGATACTTCTTCGCGAGCATCCGATATGCCTTTTTCAGCGCCGCATCGTCCGCGTCCTTCGAAACCCCAAGCACCTCATAATAATCGCGCTTCTGTTCTGCCATCGTGATCCTTTCTCAAACGGACACGCGAGAGCCTTGCTCCCGCGTGCCATCCGTTTTCTTTAGACTTCCTTGAAATCGCCGTCCACAACACCGTCATCCGGCTTGGAGCCGCCGTTATCCGCGGCGCCCTGGCCCGCCTGACTCTGCTGTGCGTTCTCATAGACCTTCTGGAAGAGCTGCTGCGCGCTTGCCATCAGCTTCTCCTTGTTTGCCTTGATGTCTGCGACCTGCTCGTCCGTCATCGACTCCGCCGGTGCGCGGTTCACAGCCTCCTTGAGTGCGCTGAGATCTGCCTCAACCGCCGCCTTGTCGCTGTCGCTTAACTTCTCACCGACCTCCTGGATTGCCTTCTCGGTCTGGAAGATCAGGGAATCGGCGTCATTTCTCTCGTCAATCGCCTCTTTCTTCTTCTTGTCCTGTGCCTCGAACTCGGAAGCTTCCTTGACTGCCTTGTCAATGTCCTCCTGCGACATGTTGGAACCGGAAGTAATCGTGATGTGCTGCTCCTTGCCGGTGCCGAGATCCTTTGCGGAGACATTCACGATGCCGTTTGCATCGATGTCGAAGGTGACCTCAATCTGCGGGACACCTCTCTTCGCCGGGAGAATGCCGTCCAGACGGAACTGGCCGAGGCTCTTGTTGTCGCGCGCAAACTCACGCTCACCCTGCACCACATGGATGTCAACCGCCGACTGGTTGTCTTCTGCCGTCGAGAAGACCTGGCTCTTTCTGGTCGGGAATGGTCGTATTTCTCTCAATCAGCTTGGTCGCAATGCCGCCCATCGTCTCAATCGAGAGGGAGAGCGGGGTGACATCGAGCAGCAGCACATCGCTTGCGCTCGAATCGCCTGCGAGCTTGCCGCCCTGAACCGCCGCGCCGATGGCAACGCACTCGTCCGGGTTCAGGGTCTTAGAGGGCTCCATGCCGGTGAGCTGCTTTACCTTCTCCTGTGCGTTCAGCATACGCGTGGAACCGCCGACCAGAAGAACCTTGCCGAGGTCTGCGTTCGTGATGCCCGCATCGCGCATTGCGTTCTGCACCGGAATCACGGTGCGCTCAATCAGATCTGCCGTGAGCTCGTCGAACTTTGCACGGGTCAGGGTCATTGCGAGGTGCTGCGGGCCCTCTGCGGTCGCCGTGATGAACGGGAGGTTAATCTCCGTCGTCGTCGCGGTCGAGAGCTCCTTCTTTCGCCTTCTCCGCCGCTTCTTTCAGTCTCTGCAGCGCCATCTTGTCGTTGCCGAGATCCACGCCGACCTGCTTCTTGAACTCGGCAATCATCCACTCGGTAATCTTGTTGTCGAAGTCGTCGCCGCCGAGGTGCGTGTCGCCGTTGGTCGCGAGCACTTCGATGACGCCCTCGCCGATGTCGATGATCGAGACATCGAAGGTGCCGCCGCCGAGGTCATAGACCATAATCTTCTGCTCTTTGTCGTTGTCGAGGCCGTAAGCGAGCGCTGCCGCCGTCGGCTCGTTGATGATACGCTTGACTTCAAGGCCCGCAATCTTGCCTGCGTCCTTGGTTGCCTGACGCTGCGCGTCGTTAAAGTATGCCGGAACCGTGATGACCGCTTCGCTGACCTTCTCGCCGAGGTAGCTCTCCGCATCCGCCTTCAGCTTCTGCAGAATCATCGCCGAAATCTCCTGCGGCGTGTAGCTCTTGCCGTCGATTGTCACCTTGTAGTCCGTGCCCATGTGGCGCTTAATCGAAGCAATCGTGCGGTCCGCGTTCGTGACTGCCTGGCGCTTTGCCGGCTCGCCGACCAGACGCTCTCCGGTCTTTGTGAATGCGACCACGGACGGTGTGGTTCTTGCGCCCTCGCTGTTCGGAATCACGACCGGCTTGCCGCCCTCCATGACTGCCACACAGCTGTTGGTTGTACCAAGGTCAATACCGATAATCTTACTCATTGTTTCTCCTCCTGAAAATCCGCTCGTATATAAAAATCAGTTTCCTGTTGTATTCCGATTTAGTTCGCGACCTTCACCATGCTGTGGCGAAGTACGCTGTCCTTGTAAAGATAGCCTTTCTGCAACTCCTCCGAGACGACATTCTCGCCGAGCGCCTCATTGTCCTCGTGCATCACCGCATTGTGATACGCCGGGTCAAAGGGCTTGCCCTTCGCGTCAATCGCCTCGACGCCCGCCTCCTTCAGATTCTTCAAGAGCTGGCGGTATATCATGTCCATGCCCTCGGCATAGGCCTTGATGCCGCTGTCCTCGCTCTCCGGAACCTGCGCGACGCTGCGCTCAAAATTGTCGATGACCGGCAAAAACTTCTCGAGCACCGACTTGGCACCGAGATCAAACATCTGTGCCTTTTCGCGCTCGCTCCGCTTGCGGAAATTCTCAAACTCCGCGAGCGTCCGCTTCAGACGGTCGTTCAGCGCTTCGATCTCTGCCTGTGCCGCGCTGTTTTGCTCGTCTTCGGCAGTCTCCGCGCCGGAAGCGGTCTCTGCTGTTTCTTTCGCCTTGTCTTCCGCTTCGAGCTCTGCCGCCGCAGCGGCAGCTCCCATCGCAGCGCGCTCCTCGGCGCTCTGCCGCTCCTGTCTCTCCCGCTCGTGTCTGTGCTTATCCTTAGCCATCGTCTCCTCCGAAATTCTCATCCATCTCACGCATCAGACTGTGCAAACGTCTTCAGCACCTTCTCATAATCCATGCGCTTCGGTCCCACGATACCGATGGTACCGCAAAGGCCGCCGCCCAGATCGTAGCGGGCTGTGACGATGCTGCAATCATTCATCTCAGGCACCGGAGATTCCTCTCCGATAAACACCTGAATGTTCTCTTTCTCCTCTCCCGTCTGCGCCGCCGCATCCGCCACAATGCGCTTCAAGCGGTTCTTCTCCTCAAAGGTCCGGATGATGCGCTTTGCGCCGCCGCCGTCGGTGAGCTCCGGATACCGGAACACATTGGTCGCGCCGCTGGTATAAATCTGCAGCTCTTCCTCCTCCGAGAGCATGTGCCGGAGTTCATCGAGAAGATAGGCGACAAACTCTTTGTTGTCCCCAGCCTCCGCGAGCAGCTTCTGCATGACGCCTGCCTCCGCCTCCTGAATGCTGACGCCGTTTAAGCGCGTATTCAGCAGAATATTGAGTTGCAGGAGCTCTGCGTCCCCGATCGGCTGCCGCAAGGTCAAAATGCGGTTGCTGATCAGATTGCCCTCGAGTACCAGAACAACCAAAAGGCGGCTCTCATCCATTTTGGAGAGTTGCAGCAGCTTGATGCGCGCCCGGCTCGTGTCGGGACCGCTGATGACTGCTGCGTAATTGGTATGGTCCGCGGCAATGCGTGCCATTCTGCGGAGCACCAGCTCGAGGCGATCCACCCGCGCGACAAACTGACGCTTCAGGGCTTCGACCTCATTTTCGGTTTCCCGCAGAATCTCGTTGACATAGAAGCGGTACCCCTGATCGGAGGGGATACGCCCCGCCGAGGTGTGCGGCTGCAGGAGATACCCCATCTCCTCCAAATCGTACATCTCATTGCGTATGGTCGCACTGCTCAGCGCGCAGCCGGGAAGTTTTGAAATCGTGCGGGAGCCGACCGGCTCGCCGGTCTCCATGTAGTTTTTGATCACCGCATTCAGTATCATGACTTTTCTGTCATCCAGCTCCATGATTTCCTCCTTCCCGTTGTTAGCACTCATTCGATTGGAGTGCTAACATCTGCTGTCGTTACTATAGCTGTTTTGCAAGACCCTGTCAAGCGGGATTCAAAATTTTTTTTAGAGAATTTCTCTGTCCCTCTTCCCGCTCTGTTTTCCCTGCCGCGCTACGCTCCGCCGCGCGCTTCCGGCGCCGCAAGGCTCTCTCGTCCCCTCTGCCCTCTGCTTCTCCCGCACACGATTTTCTTGCGCGTTTCCTGTCTCTCATGCTATATTGCAGACAGAAGGGTAACATCTCTGTAACATTTCGACATGAATGAAAGGAGACCTTGCATGCGACTTTTGACAAAGTTTTCAGCCCTCGGGCTCAGTATCCTGCTCTCACTCGCCGCAGCCCAGCCTGCCGCGGCCGCAGTCGTGCAGAACAACGCAACCGCCAACAGCCGAACCGAAGAAGTGACCGCTGTCATCGAGGCGCCGAGCGAGTCGCCGGAGACCGCCGTGCCGCTCCCGCCCGTCCGGAACGAGCGCTCACTCGGCACCTTTAAGACCACGGGCTATTCGAATCCGAACGGCACCCGCTGCGCCGACGGCTCCGTGCCGAAGGCCGCGCACACGGTCGCATCCGACTGGGGTGTGCTGCCGCGCGGCAGTAAGATTCGCTTTGCCGGCAGCGACACCATCTACACCGTCGAAGACAACGGGGTCCGCGGCCAGATTGTCGACGTCTACTATGCGACGACCGCCGAGGCCTGGGCACACGGTGTCCAGTACCGCGAGGTGTACCTGATTCTCGAGTAAGTCCCCCGCTGTTTTAATTTTAATTGACAGTCCCCCTCCTCTGTTTAGAATAAAGTTGTAGTTCTTACAGAATTCTTAAGAGGATACAGAACCATGCACAAACATATGAATGCCATTCAGCGGGCGTGCATCTTTCTTCTGACCCTGCTTCTGTTTCTCGTGCCGCTCAGCGCGCTGGGTGAGCCGAAAGCAGAGCCGGCCCCGGAAGCCGCTGCGGCCGAGACAGGCATCACAGCCTTTGTCTCGCCGACAGACACTCCCTCCGCGAGCGCTGTCTTCACGGACAGCACGGTGATGGGAGATGTGCAGCACGCCGAAGAAAATCTGAGCGACCAGATTGATGTACCTGCGCTCAACGATGCCCGCGTCGCGGCGCAAAACGCGCTGATTGAGACCCGGACCAATAAAGACCGCGCCTGGCTCAGCCTGAAAGCAGGAAGAACAGGCCAAGGCCGAGGCAGCCCAGCGCGCCGCCGAAGAAGCCGCGCGCGCCGCGAGTGAGGCGGCCAGAGAGCGCGCCGAGGCGGAGTCTCGCGAGGCGGCAAAAAAAGCCGCGGCTAAAAAGGACAGCGGCAAGCAGAGCAAGACCACAGCCGCCGCAAACCACAGCACGAGCGTCAAGAGCGCCAAAAAAGAGAGCGGCCGGAACGGCAAAAGCCTCGGTGTCTTCAAGCTCACCGCCTACTGCCCCTGCTACGAGTGTTCCAAGGGATGGGGGCGCATGACCAGCTCGGGCAAGATCGCACAGGCCAATCACACGATTGCAACCGATCCCGCCGTGATCCCGGAGGGCACGCGCGTTGTCATCAACGGCACCGTCTATGTCGCCGAGGATGTCGGCAGCGGTGTCGCCGGCAAGCACATCGATATCTTTCATGGAGAGTCACTCGAGCGCGCTGAACTTCGGCGTGCAATACGCGGAAGTCTATCTCGCGGATTAAAAAAACGCAGGGCGAAAATTCGCCCTGCGTTTTTTTCCGCAACTCTCGCGACCTCAGAATTCCAGCTTGCAGTCGTGACCGCTCTCCCGGTCCAGAATAATGCCGATCAGGCGCAGCGCGGTCTCATCGCCGAGCGCCTCCCGGCTCACATCGAAGTCCTTCCAGTAAAGATGAATCCGCTGCCCGTAGGCATGCTTTCCGAAGCCGCCCCGCAAAATGTCGTCAAACGCCGAGAGATTGTGTCCGGTCTTTTGCGTCCCGTCGGTCAGAACCCGGTCAATCTCCGCATAGAATGTTTCCAAATCCCGGACATGTTTCCCCTCAATCGTAAAGGTCGGCACATTCAGCGCCTCCGTGAGGAACGGCAGGGCCTTTTCGAATTTGACGCCGTACCAGTGCGCGTTGTCTCCCTCGGTCGCGCGTATGCTCGCAACCACAAAGCGCGCGGCGAGCTTTGTCGCCTCGAAAGCGCTCTTCCCCCACAGCATGGCGCCGGTAAATGCCGCGGCAAAGCAGTCGCCGGTTCCGTGGCTGCTTCGCGGCACGCGCGGGGTAAAGTCGTAGCGGAGGTCATCGCTCGCGCTGTCATAGACTACATTGCCGATGCGCCCTTCCTCGTAGGAAATGCCCTTCAGAATCACATGTTTTGCGCCGAGCGCCGCAAGTTTCTTGAGGAGCTCCCGGATTTCCGCTTCGCTCTGCAGCCCCTCGCGGTACGCGGTTCCGGTCAGCAGGCAGGCCTCCGTGAGGTTCGGGAGAATATAATCCGCCCCGCCGCAGAGCGCCGCCATCTCCTCGACAAACGCGAGATCAAAGCCGGTGTAGAGCGCACCGTTGTCCGCCATCGCGGGGTCAACAATTCTGAGGCCGCCGGGCGCGAGGAGCGTATCCATAATCTCCTGCACAATCGCAATCTGTCTCCGGCTTCCGAGATAGCCCGTATAAATCGCATCAAAGACAATGTGCTCTTTCTTCCACTTTGCGGAGATTTCCGGCATATCCTCGGTCAGATCCCGGAAGGTAAAGCCGTGGAAAATCTGCGCCGGTGTGATTGGAGAGCACCGCCGAGGGGAGAATACAGGTCTCCACGCCGCAGGCCGAGACGATGGGCAGGGCCACGGTGAGCGAGCATTGTCCCACACAGGAAATGTCCTGTATTGTCAATATTTTCTTATCAGCTGCCATTATAATGCCTCCTTTTGTTCGACTTGCTGAAAGTATAGCACAGAAAAGCGGCAAAGAACAGCTTGCAAAGCATTAAACCCCTGTAGTAAGATAGGTTTATATGCTAGATGAGAGGAGTTCCGTATGATGATTTCAACCCGGGGCCGCTATGCACTCCGCGTCATGATCGATCTCGCCGAGCACATCGGCAGTTCTTATATTCCCCTGAAGGATATTGCCGAGCGGCAGCAAATTTCCGAAAAATATCTGGAGTCCATTGTCAAAATTCTGGTCCGCAAACGGCCTGCTCGATGCGCTCCGCGGCAAAGGCGGCGGCTACCGCTTAAACCGTTCACCCGCCGAGTATACGGTCGGCAGCATTCTCCGCCTCACCGAGGGCAGCCTTGCGCCGGTCGCCTGCCTCGAGGAAGAGGCCGCCTGCGAGCGCGCGACCTACTGCCGCACCCTGCCCATGTGGCAGAAACTGGACCGCTTGGTCAATGACTTTTTCGACGGCTACACGCTCGCCGATCTCGCCGCGCCGAACCTCGCGGGCAATGATTTTGTCATCTGAGCGTTTCTCTTCACACCTCCGTGCCGCCCGGCGCGGGGGTGTTTTCTTTTCCTCTCAACATACTGTTTCAAGGAAGATGTACGCGGAGAAAGACCTCGTATATCAAGGGCTTGAAGCGCTTTTTACCAACTCTTTTTGTCCACCCTTCATCTTGCTTCAAAGAAGATAAGAAACCTGCACCGCTTGATTCTGCCGACGTTACAGGGCTTTCTACCAACTCTTTTTGTCCGCTCATCCCGATTTTCTCTCGAAAAAGCGCGAAAAGGAGCCGCTTTGCCGGAAAACAGGCAAAACGGCTCCCTTGTGATTCACTTACATTCGAATTTTAATCAGTCCTGGAACAGCGGCGAAGAGAGATAGCGGTCACCGGAATCCGGCAACAGGACGACAATCGTCTTGCCCTCGGCCTCTTTCCGCTTTGCGAGCTGCACTGCCGCATAGAGCGCCGCACCCGAGGAAATGCCGGTCAGAATGCCCTCGGCTCTTCCGATCTCCCGTCCCTCGCGGAACGCATCCTCATTCGAGACCCGGATGACTTCGTCGTAAATCTTCGTGTCAAGCGTATCCGGCACAAAGCCCGCGCCGAGTCCCTGGATTTTATGCGGGCCCGGCTGTCCGCCCGAGAGCACCGGCGAAGCGTCCGGCTCCACGGCGACCAGTTTGACCTCCGGCTTTTTGCTGCGGAGATAGCGGCCCACACCTGTCAGTGTACCGCCCGTACCGACGCCGGAGACAAAGTAATCGACCTCACCGTCGGTGTCCTCCCAGATTTCGGGACCCGTGGTCTTCTCATGCGTCGCCGGATTCGCGGGATTCACGAACTGTCCGGGAATAAAGCTGTTCGGAATCTCCTTTGCGAGCTCTTCCGCCTGGCCATTGCGCCCTTCATGCCCTTGGCGCCCTCTGTCAGAACGAGCTCCGCACCGTAGGCCTTCATGAGATTTCTGCGCTCCACGCTCATCGAGTCCGGCATCACAATGATAATGCGATAGCCTCTCGCCGCCGCGACCGAGGCGAGGCCGATGCCGGTATTGCCGGAAGTCGGCTCAATGATGACCGAGCCCTTCTTCAGGACACCGCGCTGCTCCGCGTCGTCGAGCATGCCGCAGGCAATTCTGTCCTTCACGGAGCCTGCCGGGTTAAAGTACTCGAGCTTTGCGAGAATGCGCGCCTTTAAACCTTCCTCCGCCTCAATGTGCGTGAGCTCGAGGAGCGGGGTGTGTCCGATCAACTGGTCTGCAGAAGTATAAATTTTCGACATGAGAATACCTCCCTTTCGTCTGTTCGTCTCTGACAGCTATCCTACCCCCTTTTAACATATAAGTCAAGTAGGTTTAAGGATTAATTGCTCGAGAGCTTCGCGACGCGTGCCTGGATGTCCTCCCGGCTCGGGATACTCGCAATGCCGCCGGAGCGCTCCGTCGAGAGGCTCGCCGCCGTCGAGGCGAAGGTGCCGATGTTCTTTAACTCTTCCGCACTGAGTTCTGCGGCGTTCTTGCCGCTCTCCAGAATGCAGGCGAGTGCCGTGCCGCCGAAGATATCGCCCGCACCGGTCGTGTCAATCGGCGAGACCTGCGGTCCCGCACAGTAGGCGAACGCGCCGCTCCGGTTCTTCAGGTAGCTGCCCTTCGGCCCGAGCGTGACCATCGCGAGACTCACGCCGTAGACATTGAGGAGCTTCTCCGCGCCTTCTTCCGGCGTGCACCCCCAGAGAAAGTCCACCTCTTCGTCGCTGATCTTCACGACATCCGCGTGGGAAACCGCCCAGAGCATCTCCCGGCGCGCATCCTCAATCTCCCGCCAGAGCGGCAGGCGGAGATTCGGGTCGCAGGTGATGAGCTTACCCTTTGCCTTCGCATAGGCGACAGCCGCGCGCGTCGCCGAGCGCACCGGCTCATCGGTCAGCGAGAGCGTGCCGAAGTGAAAAGCCTTTGCCTGATCGATTAGCGAGAGCTTGATCTCCTCAAAGCGGAGCTGGGTGTCCGCGCCCGGCTTTCTCGCAAAGCTGAAAGCGCGGTCCCCCTCGCGGTTAAAGGTCACGAAGGCGAGGGTGGTGAAGACATTCTCGTCCTGCACGAGCCCGCTCACATCAATGCCGCAGCGCTCCAGGGTGCCGAGCAGCATGACGCCGAAGGCATCCACGCCGACCTTGCCGATGATAGCCGTGCTGTGTCCCAGATTCCGAAGCGCCGCAAGGAAATTTGCCGGTGCACCGCCCGCGTGCGCTGCCATGGTCGGATAGCCTTCCACATCTTTGGATTTCTCCGCAAAATCAATCAACACTTCCCCGAGTGCCACAACTTCTGCCATGTCAAACCTCCTGTCTTTTCACTGCTCTTTGCAGTCTTTGCCTGATATCCGAAGTATAACATACCGAAGCCCTTCCTGCCTTGCGCGATTCTTACAATACTGCTAAACTATAGACATTTTCGCACCTGATTCTGCCGGAAAGGATGGTATGTATGACCGAAGCCAAACAGCAACTCCCCGAAAACAAGATGGGCACCATGCCGGTCGGAAAACTCATTTTTTCGATGTCGGTTCCGATGATGATTTCGATGATCGTCCAGGCACTCTATAATATAGTAGATTCGATTTTCGTCTCGATGATCAGCGAACAGGCACTGACCGCCGTGAGCCTCGCGTTCCCGCTGCAGTCGCTGATGATTGCCTTCAGCACCGGCATCGGCGTCGGCATCAACGCACACCTCTCCCGCGCGCTCGGCGAAAAAAAATTGCAGCGCGCAAACCGGACAGCCGCGAGCGGCCTGTTACTCGAGCTCTGCTTTGCGCTGCTCTTTGTGCTGACCGGCATCTTTCTCGCCGTGCCGTTTTTCCGCGCGCAGACCGCCGACCCCGAAATTTTCTCCTACGGTGTTCTCTACACGCGCATTGTCTGCTGCGGCTCTCTCGGCATCTTCGCGGAAATCACCTTTGAGCGCTTTTTGCAGTCGACCGGCCGCACCACACTCTCGATGTACTCCCAGCTCTCCGGCGCGCTCTTTAATCTCGTGATGGATCCGGTGCTGATCTTCGGCCTCTTCGGCGCGCCGAAACTCGGCATTGCGGGCGCCGCGCTCGCGACCGTGCTCGGCCAGCATCTCTCCGCACTTGTCGCGATTCTGCTGAACCAGACCAAATCCCGAAGTCAAGCTGCACGCAAAGTCCTTCGGTTTCTATCCGGAGCTCCTCGGACATATCCTCGCCGTCGGCATTCCGTCGACCATCATGCAGGCGCTCTCCTCCTTCATGGTCTATGCGATGAACCAGATTCTGATTAGCTTCACCGCGACCGCAACCGCGATCCTCGGCGTCTACTTTAAAATTTCGAGTCTCATCTTTATGCCGGTCTTCGGCCTGAATAACGGCACGGTGCCGATTCTCGCCTACAACTACGGGGCCGGCCATAAGCGCCGCATCCTGCGCGCCCTGAAAATCTCGGTTCTGACCGCGCTCGGCTTTATGACGGTCGGTCTCCTGCTCTTTGAGCTCCTGCCGGGACCTCTTTTTCCGCTTGTTTCCATGCCTCGGCCAACATGCTGTCCCTCGGCATTCCGGCGCTCCGCATCATCGGGCTCTGCCTGCCCTTTGTCGGTTTCTCGATTGCGACAAGCTCGGCCTTCCAGGCCCTCGGCAAGGGCTACTACAGCATGCTGGTTTCGATTTGCCGCCAGCTCCTCTTCCTTCTGCCGACCGCCTATCTGCTCGCAAAGACCGGTGTGCTGCAGAATGTCTGGTGGTCCATTGTGATTGCGGAGGGCGCGGGGCTCTTTGTGAGTCTCTTCTTCCTGCTTCGCAGCCTGCAAAAAATAGTCGCCCCCATTCCGGATGACCATGTGCTGTGATTGCGGGTCCTATTAACCCGTTTCCTCTTAAAAAGCAAGCATACCTTTGTTACAGAACAATCTCCTCGGCATTCTGATTCCGTTTGCCGGCACCACGCTCGCCGCGACCGATTTCTTCATCCCGGCAATGCCCTATCTCCTGAGCTTTGCGGCCGGTGCGATGCTCTATGTGGTCGTCGAGGAATTAATCCCCGAAATGTCGGAAGGAGAGCACTCCGACATCGGGGTCCTCTCCTTCGCGCTCGGCTTTACTCTCATGATGGCGCTCGATGTGGCGCTCGGCTGAAAGTAAAGCCGTCTGTATTTTATTTTGCGACATAGCTCTCCGGCTCGTAGAAAATAACCGTCGTGCCGCCGTTCTCAAAGGTAAACGGGACATGCAGAAGGTTTGAAAGCGCGGCATGTACCGCCGCCTGTCTCTCCTTCTCCACATAAAAGAGAAGAAAGCCGCCGCCGCCCGCGCCGAGCAGTTTCCCGCCGAGCGCGCCGGCTTTTTTTGCGTCCGCATAGAGCCGATCAATCGAATCCGTCGAAATCTTCGCGCTGACACCGCGCTTTAACTGCCAGCTCGTGTCGAGCATGCGGCCGAACTCATTCAGGTCGCTCTCTTTATGAATCAGAATCTTCTCGGCCTCATCGACCAGCGCGCACATCTCTCTAAGTTCCGCGGTCTTATCCGAGAGGGCCTTCTTGGTCGCGGTCTGAATGTCCGAGGAAAAACGGGAAAAGCCCGTAAAGAAGAGCATGAGATTCTCATTCAGCGCGCGCTTCCGCTCGGCACTCACAATGACGGGGCTCACACGATAGCCGTCCGCGTCAAAGCGTATCACATTGAGACCGCCGTACGAAGCGGCAATCTGATCCTGCCAGCCGCCGGCCTCTCCGCAGAGTTCCCGCTCGAGGTAGATGGCCTCATCCGCGAGGCGCTTCTTATCCGCATACTTGCCCTTCAGCGCATAGAAGGCGTTTAACATCCCGACCGCAAAGCTCGAACTCGTGCCGAGTCCCGAGCGCGCCGGGAGATCCGCCTCGTAGGTTAAGCGCAGCTCGTGCATGTCGAGGAACTTCATCGCCTCGCGCACGGCCGGGTGCTCAATATCCTCGATTCGCGTCACGCGCTCCAGCTTCGAATACGAGAGCTCGGTGCTGTAGTCGAAGAAGCGCGGCAGATGCCGGACATTGACATAGCAGTATTTGTCGAAACTGGTCGAGAGCACAGCGCCGCCGTGCTCTTTGAAGAATTCCGGCATGTCGGTTCCGCCGCCGAAAAACGACATGCGGAAGGGGGTTCTTGTGATAATCATGTCTCGTCTCCAACTGTAAGGCCGAGGGCGCGCGCTCTCGCCATGGCGCTCTCAATCACCTTGTCCATATCGTAATAGCGGTACTCGCCGAGGCGTCCGCCGAAAATCACGGGCTCCCGCGCGCCCATTTCCCGGTAGGCCTCGTAGAGCGCCTGATTCTTTGTGTCGTTGACCGGGTAATAGGGCTCCATGCCCGGTTTCCAGTCCGAAGGATACTCGCGGGTGATTACGGTCTTTTGCTGCGTGCCGAAGACAAAGTGCTTGTGCTCGATGATGCGCGTATAGGGAATGTCCCGCTCGGTGTAGTTCACGACCGCGCAGCCCTGGTAGTTCTCCGTGTCGAGGGTCTCGGTCTCAAAGCGAAGCGAGCGATACTCGAGCGCGCCGAGCGCATAGTCAAAATACGCATCGATCGGTCCCGTGTAGACCACGGCATCGGCGCGCAGGTTCCACCCCTCTTTGTCCGCGAGATAATCTGTGTTTAAGAGAATATCCGCCTCCGAAAAGAGCGCCTGCACCAGCGCATCATACCCCTCCTCGGGAATGCCCTGGTAGCGGTCGTTGAAATAGTTGTTGTCATAGGTGAGGCGCACCGGCAACCGCCGTATGATAAACGCCGGAAGTTCCGTGCAGGCCTTGCCCCACTGCTTCTCCGTGTAGCCCTTGATGAGCTTCTCGTAAATGTCCCGTCCGACGAGGGAAATCGCCTGCTCCTCGAGGTTTTTCGGCTCGCCCGTAATCTCCGCGCGCTGCTCGTTCAGAATCGCGAGCGCCTCCGCAGGCGTCCGGATATTCCACATGCGCGAAAAGGTGTTCATGTTAAACGGGAGATTGTACATCTCCCCCTTGTAATTTGCGACCGGCGAATTCGTGAAGCGATTCATCGTGACAAAGCGGTTCACAAAATTCCAGACCTCGGCGTTCGAAGTGTGGAAGATGTGCGCGCCGTAGCGGTGCACCTCTATGCCCTCCACGGTGTCGCAGTGAATGTTGCCGCCGATGTGCGCGCGCTTTTCGAGCACCAGGCAGCGCTTGCCCGCGCGGGCCGCCGCGTGCGCAAAGACAGCGTTAAAAAGCCCCTGCGCCGACCAGGAGATAATCATAGTGTTTCTGCATAGTCCACAGTCCCTCCTCTGTCAAATCCTGTCCTCACGCCGATAGCGTAAAGAGGACAATACCGCCGAGAATCAGGGCGAGCGCCAGAAGTTTTCTCCTCGTAATCCGCTCGCCGAAGAACACGGCGCCGAAAATCAGCATGTAGAGATAGGCGCTCGCCTCCAGAATGGGGCCGAGGCTCAGCGGAATTTTCCGGTAGGCAATCACATCGATCAGCGTCGCCAGAAAAAAGAGCCCATAGGCAAAGATGACCTGCGGGTTTAAATACTCCTCTACGACGCTCCGATGCGGCCGCATCGCCGCTTTTTTGAGGAGCACCTGAGAGAGCGCCGCGATGAAGACCGCGCCGAGGTAAATTGCGAGGTGCAGCCAGGGGAGATCTCTCATGCTTCCCGTCCCCCGCGCCGCGCCCGGCAGCGCATAGAGCACAATGCCGGCAATAATCAACGCCGCGCCAAAGAGTTTTCCCGGCCGTCACGCGCTCACGGAAAAAGAGAGCGCCGAACACGAGTCCCCAGATAACGGTCGCCGCCTTATTCATGTAGGCGGTCGAGAGCGGCAGGCGCTTAATGATTTGCTGCCAGAAAATTGCGTAAAGCCCCAGAATCAGAATCACCGCGCCGTAAAACAGCAGCCAGCGAAAGCTGCCGACCGGGTAGGAGGCCGCTGTCTTCGAGCAGAGGGCCGAGAGGCTGTAAAAGAGCACGAGCGCATGCAGGGCGAGATAGATGCCGCCCTTCGAAGCCTGTCTCATTCCGCGAGTCCCTCGCGGATTGCTGTCGCCATATAGTCAATCATCTCATCCGTCATGCCCGGATAGACGCCGATCCAGAAGGTGTCGCGCATAATGCGGTCGGTCTCCGTGAGTTCGCCGACAATGCGGTAGCCCTTGCCGCTTGCGCGGAGCGTGTCGAAGCAGGGGTGCTTCGTCAGATTGCCCGCAAAGAGCATGCGGGTCTGCACGCCCTTCGACTCGATGTAGCGCACCAGCTTCTCGCGGGACACGCCCTCCCGGCAGGTCAGAAGAAAACCGAACCAGCTCGGGTCCGCATTCTCGCAGGCCTCCGGGAGTATCAGCTTGTCCGCTACGGAAGAGAGCGCCGCGCGGAGACGCTTAAAGTTTTCCTTCCGGCGCTCGACAAAGTGCGGAAACTTCTCAAGCTGCGCGCAGCCTATGCTCGCCTGCAGATCGGTCGCCTTCAGATTGAAGCCGAACTCCGAATAGACATACTTGTGGTCATAGCCCTTCGGGAGTTCTCCGTACTGGCCGTCGAAGCGGTGGCCGCAGAGATTGTCGACCCCCGAGGGGCAGCGGCAGTCCCGGCCCCAGTCGCGCATGGAGCGGAGTATGTTGTGCAGAACTACATTCTTCGTGTAGACCGCGCCGCCCTCTCCCATCGTCATGTGGTGCGGCGGGTAAAAGCTCGAAGTGCCGATGTCGCCGACGGTGCCCGTGAACTGCGTGACGCCGTCCAGGGTATAGCGGCTGCCGAGGGCATCGCAGTTGTCCTCAATGAGCCAGAGCCCGTGGGCGTCGCAGAACTGCTTGACTGCCTTTAAATCAAAGGGATTGCCGAGCGTATGGGCAATCATCACCGCCTTGGTCTTCGGCGAGTAGGCCGCCTCGAGCTTCGTCACATCGATGTTGTACTGCGGAATGGTCACATCCACAAAGACCGGGATCGCCCCGTACTGCAACATCGGCGTGACCGTCGTCGGGAATCCGCAGGCCACGGTGATGATTTCATCGCCGCGACAAACGCGCCGCTCGCCGAGCTTCGGGGAAGTCAGCGCCATGAAGGCGAGCAGGTTCGCGCTCGAGCCCGAGTTCACGAGCGACACAAAGGGGACGCCGAGATAGGCGCCGAGTTTCTTCTCAAAGAGATCCGTGTAGCGCCCGGAGGTCAGCCAGAATTCGAGGACCGCATCGGCCGCGTTGACCATCTCCTTGTGGTCGTAGACGCGGGACGCATAGGAAATGCGGTCGCCCGGGTGAAATTCCCTCTTCTTTTCGCGGAAACGCTCCGCGTATTCTTCTACCAGCGCGAGAATTTCCTGTCGCGCCTCCTGTTCCGTCTTATCTTCAAACATGCAAGTTTCTCCTCACCATCGCTTCCAGGGCGCGTTGCCGCTTTCCCAGAGCTCTTCTAACTTTTTCTTTTCGCGCTGCGTGTCCATGCACTGCCAGAAGCCTCTGTGGTAATAGCCCACGAGCTCCCGGTCGCGGCACAGGTTCCGGAAGGGTTCCTGCTCGAGCACGGTGTCATCGCCCGCAATGTAATCGAAAATCCCCGGCTCACAGACCATGAAGCCGCCGTTGATCACCGCGCCGTCGCTGTCATCCTTCTCGCGGAAGGAGCGGATTTCCCCGTTGTCACCGACATCCAGCACGCCCTTTGCCTGCCCGATATTCACCATCGTGATGGTCGCGATTCGCTGTTTCTCCCGATGGAACGCGAGCAGCGCATTGAGATCCACATCCGAGACCCCGTCACCGTAGGTCAGGAGGAAGGGCTCGTCGCCCACATAGTCGCGAATGCGCTTCACTCTGCCGCCCGTCATCGTGTGGAGACCCGTGTCAATCAGCGTCACCTTCCAGGGCTCCGCATGCCGCTGCAGCACCTCCATGCTGTTGTTCGAGAGATCGAAGGTCACATCCGAGGTGTGCAGAAAATAATCCGCAAAATACTCCTTGACCACATACTGTTTGTAGCCGAGGCAGATCACAAAATCGTGAAAGCCGTAGGAGGAATAGTATTTCATGATGTGCCAGAGTATCGGCTGCCCGCCAATCTCGATCATAGGCTTTGGGCCGAAGATAACTCTCCTCCGTAATTCTGGTGCCGAAGCCACCTGCAAGAATGACTACCTTCATCGTGTTTCCTCCCTGTCTCAGACATGTAACGCTATCTTAACGCATTTTTGAAAACTTTTCTATGCTCTTAACTTATGCTACACTGATTTCAGTGCAAATGATACAGAAAAACGCTGGGAGGATAGCAAAATGGACGCTTGTATCAAAGAACTGTACCGCATCGGCATTGTTCCGGTTGTCGCAATCGAGGACGCGAACGACGCGCTGCCGCTCGCCGAGGCCCTCAAGAAGGGCGGTGTCTCCGCAATCGAGATTACCTTCCGGACCGCGGCTGCCGCAGAGGCCATCCGCACGCTGACCCGCGAGATGCCCGACATGACAGTCGGCGCCGGCACCGTCGTCACCAGGGAGCAGGCGGACGCGGCGATTGCGGCGGGTGCAAAATTCATTGTGAGCCCGGGCTTTCAGCCGGCGCTTGTCGCCTATGTGCGGGAAAAGGGTATTGCCATGTGTCCGGGTACGGCGACCCCCGGCGAGATGGAACAGGCCATGTCGCTCGGCCTCGACGCCGTCAAGTTTTTCCCCGCCGAGCAGAACGGCGGCCCTGCGATGTTAAAAGCGCTCTCGGCGCCGTATCAAAATCTCCGCTTTATGCCGACCGGCGGCGTGACGCTTGAAAATCTGCAGCGCTACTTTGCCCTGAAGCAGGTCTTTGCCTGCGGCGGCACCTGGCTCGCCAAAAAAGAGGATATCCGTGCGCACGCCTTTGAGACCGTCACGGCGCGCACCCGCGCGGCTGTCCGCACCATGCTGAACTTTAAAATCAAGCATGTCGGCATCAACTCGAAGGACGACGCGGAAGCAAAACAGAATGCCTCGCTGATTGCCTCGATTTTTGACCTCGACTGCATCGAAACCCCGGTCTCCTTCTTCTCCGGCACCGCCGTCGAAGTCATGAAGTATCAGGGCAAGGGCTCTCTCGGCCATGTCGCGATCGGCACGGACAATGTGGACCGCGCCGAATACTACCTCGCAAAGCGCGGCGTTCGCTTTGACGAGTCCACGCGCAAGGTGGACAGCCTCGGCCGCAGCACCTTCCTCTATCTGGAGGGTGAGATCGGCGGATTTGCCTTCCATCTCGTCGAAAACTGATGCGCCGCCTGACGCTCGGCATTCTGGCCCATGTCGATGCCGGCAAGACGACACTCTCGGAGGCCCTGCTCGTCGCGGCGGGTGCGCTCCGCGTGCCGGGACGCGTCGACTACGGCTCTGCCTTCCTCGACACCGATCCCGCGGAACAGCGGCGCGGCGTCACGATTTTCTCCAAACAGGCCTATTTCGAGACCGGCGACCTCGCCGTGACCCTGCTTGACACGCCGGGGCACGTTGACTTCTCGCCGGAAGCCGAGCGTGTTCTTCAGGTTCTGGATCTCGCAATTCTCGTAATCAGCGCGGCCGAGGGCGTGCAGAGTCACACGGTGACGCTCTGGCAGCTTCTTCGGCGCTACCGGGTCCCCTGTGTCGTCTTCTTCAATAAGACCGACCGGCCCTGCGCGTCCAAAGAGACGCTGCTTGCCGCGCTTCGCGCGCGACTCGGCGGCGACTTCATCGATTTTTCCCGCCCGGCCGCTTCGCCGGAACTCGCCGAGGAGCTCTCGCTCCTCGACGAGCGCTTCTTAAACCGCTATCTCGAGGACGGCAGCTGCCCGTCCGACGGGGAAATAGCGGCGCTCCTTCGGGTGCGCCGCTTTTTCCCGTGCTTCTTCGGCGCTGCCCTGCGTCAGCAGGGTGTGAAAGAACTGCTGGACGGCATCTCGGCGCTATTCGTCCCCCCCGCCTATCCGGCGGACTTCTCGGCGCGTGTCTTTAAAATCGCCGCGGATGAGAAGGGGGCGCGCCTCACCTTTTTAAAGGTCACGGGCGGAACGCTCAGCTCCAAAATGCCGCTCCCGCCGCTGACCGAAAAAGCCGAACAGCTCCGCCTCTACTCGGGGCGCTCCTATTCGCTCCTCAAGGAGGCGCCCGCCGGCAGTATCGTCGCGGTGACCGGCCTCGCGGAGAGCCGGGCCGGCATGGGACTCGGCGCCGATCATAGCGAACACACGTTGCCTGTTTTGACCCCGGTGCTCCGCTATCGCCTGATTTTACCGGCGGGTGCGCAGTGGAGCGAGTGGCTGCCGCGCTTTCGTTCTCTCGAAGAGGAAGAGCCGAGTCTCCGCTTCCGCTTTGACAGTGCCGCGGGTGAACTGCAGGCGTCCCTGATGGGCGAGATGCAGGTGGAAATCCTGAAGGAACTTCTCTTGCGCCGCTTTCGCTCGCGGTCGAGTTCGAGCCGGCGGGCGTCAGCTACCGCGAGACCGTCACGAAAACCGCCGAAGGTGCCGGACACTTTGAGCCGCTCCGCCACTATGCGGAAGTGCATCTCCTGCTGGAACCGCTTGCGCCGGGCAGCGGTCTGCAGACAGAGAGTGCGCTCACGCCGGAACAACTCCCCGTCCAGTACCAGCAGCAGGTACTCCGCACACTCGAGGAAGAGGAGATACCGGGCATCTTGCTCGGCGCGCCGCTCACGGATATTAAAATCACCCTGATTGCGGGGCGCGCCCACGAGAAGCACACCGAGGGCGGCGACTTCCGGCAGGCGACCGTACGCGCGCTCCGCGCGGGGCTCTATGCCGCCGCGCCCGAGGTACTGGAACCCTGCTATGACTTTTCGCTGCAGCTTCCGGCCGCCTCGCTCGGGCGCGCCCTCCATGACCTTGAGCGCATGGGCGCCTCCTTCGCACTCGGCGAAGCCGGGAGCGCGGAGCGCGCCGAAGTACACGGACAGGCAGCCGTCGCCACCATGCAAAACTATGCCGCCGAACTCCGCCGCTATACCAAGGGCGAGGCTTCGCTCTCCCTCTCCTTTGCAGGCTTTTTCCCCTGTCGGGACAGCGAGGCCGTGATTGCCGCGCGGGGCTACGATCCCGCGGCCGATCTCGCCTTTCCGGCCGACTCGGTCTTCTGCCGCCACGGGAGCGGCGAAACGGTTTCCTATGAGGAAGCGCCCCGCTACATGCATCTCCCCTACCGGCGCGACCGGAACGCCGCCGAGGCAGAAAACGGCGAAGACGCCCTCGTCCGCGCCGAAAAAGAGAGCACACCGCTCTCTTTGGAAGAAATCGATGCGATTTTGGAACGCACCTTTTACCGGAACCGCCGCGGAGACAAAAAGCGCCCGGAGGTGAAACGCCGTGAGGCAAGCGAGGCAGCAAAAGAGCGCGCTTATCGCGCGCTCCGCACCGCCGCGCCAAGGAAGCAGTTTCTCCTGGTCGACGGCTACAATATTATTTTTGCGTTCCCCGAACTCCGCTCCCTCGCGGAAGAAAACATCGACAGCGCGCGGCTTGCACTCCTCGACCTTCTCTCCGACTACCAGGGCTTTACCGGTGTCACCCTGATTGTGGTCTTCGACGCCTATCGGCGGAAGGACCACAAGGAGGAGCGCTATCCCTGGCACAATCTGTTTGTCGTCTACACCAAGACCGCCCAGACCGCGGACAGCTATATCGAGAGCTTTTCGGGGCGCCACGCGGCGACCGACAGCGTGACCGTTGCGACCTCGGACGGTCTCGAACAGATCATTGTGCGGAGCCAGGGCGCTCTCCTGCTCTCGGCGAGCGAGCTCCGCGAAGAGATGCTCCGCGCTCACGGCGAGGGACTCTCTACCCCCGCGATGACGGAGGCGGCGCCCAAAAACCGCCCCTTTGCGGACAAGCTCAGGCGCCCAGAATCCAGTGAAGAAGCGCCGTAAACGGCAGGCGATTGCCGATCAGGATACAGACTGCCGCGAGCGGAAGCGCTGTCAGCGCGTCGATCAGGACATGCTGCTTCGTAAAGAGGGTCGAAATCACAATGCCGAGCGCGACCGGCACCGCAATCGCCGCGACGGCGGGCGGCAGACCGGGCGTTGCGCCGACAAAGTGCAACACGAGATAGCACATCGAGCAGTGCATGCTCGGCGCGCAGTTTAAGCCCTTATAGCTTCCGCGGAACACGAGCTTCATGGCCCTGCCGGAAACGGTATCCGGTGCCTCGGGGCGCGCAAAACTCGTCGGGTAGACGAGGTAGCAAACGAGGCTCAGCGCGATGTCCAAAAGAATTGCTGTCTGGTAGCGCGCATAGGCCATCGGATTCGCCCGAAAAAGAGCGAGCGGAAACAGAAGGATTAACGGAAACCAGAGCACATAGATATAGACAAAGGCGGGCACGAACGGTATGTGTCCGTCTATTTTTTTTGCCACATTGTGCGGCTTTCCCTCAAAGGCCTCGACGCCGAAGTAGAGGAGGGTCTGCAGGCCGAGAAGCAGGATCTCGGCGAGCAGAACCTTGATTTGAATGCCCATGACTCAGCGCTCCTCCCGGAAGTAAGAGAGACCGAGGCTCGCCGGCGGCTGATCTTCCGGCCGGTTTCTGCGCCCTGTCTGAATCAGAACCAGGATGGTCGCGAGATAGGGCAGCATCTTAAAGAGTTCCTGCGCCGAGCGGTTCAGACCCGGAATGTAGAGATACAGAATATAGAGACCGCCGAAGAGGAAAGATCCCCAGATTGCCTTTCTCGCATTCCAGACCGAGAGAATGACCAGGGCGACGGCAAGCCAGCCGCGATCGCCGAAGCCGTCGTTCGCCCAGGTGCCGCCGAGATATTCCATCACAAAGCAGAGACCGCCGAGTCCGGCGAGCGCAGCCCCGACCACGGTCGAGACATATTTTACGCGATTCACATCGACCCCGGCCGCATCCGCCGCGGCCGGATCCTCACCGACCGCCCGGATTTCGAGTCCCTTCCGGGTGCCTGTCAACAGGAAGGCGAGGCAGAGCGACAGCGCAATCGAGAGATAGGTCAAAAAGCCGAAGGAAAAGAAGGCCTTGCCGACAAACGGCAGACCCGAAAGTCCGGGCAGACTCTGCCGGTACGCCGCTGCCGTGAGCTTTGTGGAAATCTGTCCCACGCCGCCCGCGAGCTGCGAGAGCGAGCCGCCGAAGAAATTGCCGAAGCCGACGCCGAAGGTGGTCAGCGAGAGACCCACGACATTCTGGTTCGCGCGGAGTGTGACCGTCAAAAAGCTGTACAAAAGTCCCGCGAGCATCGAGACGAGCAGCGCCGCACAGAGAGAAATCAGCAGTCCGACAAGCCCCGACGCGCGGTCACCCGCCGCTCTCTCATAGAAAAAGGCCGCAATGAGCCCCGAGACACCGCCCATATACATGATACCGGGAATGCCGAGGTTTAAATTGCCCGCCTTCTCGGTCAGAATTTCCCCGTTCGCGCCGTAGAGAATCGGGACGCCCTGCAGGATGGCGCGCTGCAAAAAAGTGGAAAGCAAATTCATTTCGTCGCTCCTCTCTTTCGAAGGGTCAGTCGGTAGCGGACAAAGAACTCACAGCCGATCAGGAAAAAGAGCACGATTCCCGTGATGATGTCCGAAAAGTTCTGGTTTAACTTAAACTGCGTCGCAATCTGAATGGCGCCCTGCTGCATGAAGCAGAGAAGAATCGCGGTCAGCGCCATGAAGAGCGGATTGAAATTCGCCATCCAGGCGACCAGAATCGCCGTGAAGCCGCGCCCGTTTGCCGTGCTGACCGAGAGCGTGTGCCCCGCGCCGCCCACAATCACCGCGCCCGCGAGACCGCAGATTGCGCCGGAAATCGCCATGGTCCGGAGCATGACGCGCTGCACCGAAATGCCCGCATAGCGCGCCGTGTTTTGGCTCGCGCCGACCACCGAAATCTCAAACCCCTGCTTGGTGCGTGTCAGATAGAGGTGCATGAGCACCGTCACGAGGAGGATGATGCAGAGGCCGAAGATATACTGACTGCCCGCAAACCCCGTGCCGCCGATGCGCGGAAACCAGCCCGCGCGCGTCGCCTGGTTAATCGTGCCGATGCTGTTCGAGCCCTTCGGATTCTCCCAGAAGCAGATGGCAAAGGTCACCAGCTGCAAGGCGACATAGTTCATCATGAGCGTGAACAAGGTCTCGTTCGTGTGATAGCGCGCCTTGCAGTAGGCGGGAACGAGACCCCAGACCATGCCGAAGAGCATGCTGCAGACAAGCATCAAAGAGAAGGAGCAGCGCGTTCGGCAGTTTTCCGCCGAGAAGTATCATAAGTCCGGCGCTCGCAATGCCGCCGACTAAAATCTGTCCCTCCGCGCCGATATTCCAGAAGCGCATGCGGAAGGCCGGCGTGAGTCCGACCGCGATTAAGAGCAGAATGCCGCTCTCCCGTATCGTGACCCAGAGGCGCCGCGGGTTTCCGACCGCGCCTGTAACCAGTGCCTCATAGACCCCGAGCGGGTTCACCCCGGTCACGAGCACAATGACTGCCGCGCAGGTCACGAGCGCGAGCAGCAACGCAATCAGATGAATCAGCGCAAGCTTCCCGAAAGAGATATAGCCGCGCTTATGCATTTGAAACAGTGGTTCCCGACTCTGTCTCATACCTCGCTCTCCTCTCCGCCCATCATTCTTCTTCCCAGTTCTTCCTTGCTCGCCGTGCGCGCATCCAGAATCCCGGCGCTCTTGCCGCCCTGCAGCACGAGGATGCGGTCGCAGAGCTCAAGGAGCACATCCAGATCCTCGCCGACGCAAATCACGGCGCTACCCTTCTTTTTCTGCTCGTTCAGGAGCTGATAAATCATGTAGGAGGAATGAATGTCGAGACCGCGCACCGGGTAGGCCGCCATTACGACCTTGGGGCTTCCGAGTATCTCACGCCCCACCAGCACCTTTTGCACATTGCCGCCCGAGAGTCTGGCAATCGGGGTCGCCGTGCCGGGCGTCGCGACCGAGAGCTCTTCGACAATCTGCTCCGCCTGCTCCTTCGGCTTCTTCCGGTCGGTCACAAAGCTCGCGCCGCTCCGGTAGGAGCGGAGCATCACATTGTCCGTCAAATCCATGCTGCCGACCAGACCCATGCCCAGTCTGTCCTCCGGCACAAAGGCGAGACGCACGCCGAGCGCTTCGATGGCCGCCGGGGTCATTCCCTTTAAATTCTTCTCGCTCCCGTCGTCCTCTCCGTAACAGATTTCTCCGCTGTAGCGCACCAACCCCGCTATGGCCTCGAGAAGCTCCCGCTGGCCGTTTCCGGCGATGCCGGCAATGCCCAGAATCTCGCCGCCCTGTAGCGTGAGGCTCAGATTCGAGAGCACCGGGACGCCCTCTGCGTTCACACAGGTGACATTTTCGAGGCGCAGCCGTCTCGGCCCGTTTAAGGGTGCCGCACGGTCTATGCCGAGCTTCACCTTCTCGCCGACCATCATCTCGGTGAGCAGGGTCACATCCGCCTTTGCGGTCTCGACCGCGCCGATGTACTGTCCCTTTCTAAGCACCGCAACGCGGTCCGAAAGCGCAAGCACCTCCGTCAGCTTGTGCGTGATAATCAGAATCGACTTGCCGTCTTCCCGCATCTTCCGGAGAATCGCAAAGAGGCGCTCGGTCTCCTGCGGGGTCAGCACGGCGGTCGGCTCATCGAGAATCAGGATGTCCGCGCCGCGGTACAGAACCTTCATAATCTCGACGGTCTGCTTCTCGGAGACCGAGAAGCTCGTAGACCTTCTGCTTCGGATTCAGCCGAAAGCCGTAGCGCTCCGCGAGTTCCGCGAGGCGCTGCTCCGCTGCCTTCAGGTCGTATTTGCCGCCCCGCTCGCCGAGGATAATATTCTCGGCCGCACTGAACACCGGAATCAGCTTGAAGTGCTGGTGTATCATGCCGATGCCGAGCCGGAACGCATCCTTCGGGGACTGAATACTCGCAACCTCGCCGTTTACTTTGATCTGTCCGCTGTCCGGAAAATAGATGCCGGAGAGCATATTCATGAGCGTCGTCTTGCCGCTCCCGTTTTCCCCGAGGAGCGCCAGTATCTCTCCCTTCTTCAGCGAAAAACTCACGCGGTCGCTCGCCGTGACTTCGCCGAAGCGCTTGGTAATCTCGCAAAACTCAATTGCGTTTTCTGCCACAGTTTCCTCCTAAAGCCGCTGGCTTTGAATCAAAAAGCCTCCTGCCGTCGCAGGGGGCTTTTTGTGGGTCTTTCCTGGATTAGTTTGCGGTCGCCTCGATGCCATCGACAATCAAGTCAAAGCTCGGAGAAGAGCGGTACTCCGACTCGTGGAAGTAACCGTCCGAGACCAGCTCCTGGCCGTTCGGCGCATAGCTCGTAACTTCCTTGCCGTTCACCGTGAAGGTCTTGGTGTCGAAGACATGCAGGGCTCCGTCCTTAATCTTCTGCTCCACTTCCTTCAGTTTCTCCTCGGTGCCCGGTGCAGCCGCCGTGCCGAGCTTCGTGAGACGCACAGCATCCTGCGCAAAGCCCTCCGACCAATCCGTTGCAATCGGCTCACCGGAAAGCACGCTCTGAATCGCGTACTCGTAGTAAACTTCCCAGTTGTTGGTCGGCGAAGTGATTGCCGAATCCGGCGCAACACCGGTCATATCGATGTTATAGCCGACGCAGGGCACCTTCTCCTCTTCCGCAGCGGTCGGCGCGCCGGTCGTGTCAGCATGCTGGCTGATCAGCACGCAGCCGTCGGAAATGAGCTGCTTTGCGGTCTCCGCCTCGACCGCCGGGTCGCCCCAGCTGTTCGTGTAGAGCACCTTCATCGTGGTCTCCGGGACCACGGACTTCGCGCCGAGGTAGAAAGCCGTATAGCCGGAGATTACCTCCGCATAGGGGTACGCGCCGACATAGCCGAGACGCGCCTGATCGGCCTTGATCTTGCCCTCGTCGATCATCTGCTTCAGCTTTAAGCCTGCCGCGACGCCGCTCACATAGCGCGCCTCGAAGATGTCGTCGAAGTAGTTGTGGAAGTTGCTGAGACCGGCACCGGCTGCCTGGTTGCCGCTCGCGTGACAAAAGGTAATCTCCGGGTGGTCCTTTGCGACCTCCAGCATATAGCTCTCATAGCCGAAGCTCGTGCCGAAAATCAGCTGACAGCCCTGGTTTGCGAGATCCTCGGTCGCATCGAGCGAAGACTCGTCCTCGCGGATGTTGGTTTTCAGAATCAGCTGATCCTCGCTGAGACCCAGCGTCTTTGCCGCTTCCTTGAGCCCGTTGATGTGGCTTGCGCTGTAACCCTCGTTCTCATCACCGATTAACAGCATGCCGATTTTTAACTTCTCCTTCGGAACCACCGTCTGGGTCGAGCCGTCCGCTGTCGTCGTGCTCTCCGCCGCAGCCTTTGTCTCTGTCTTTGCACTGCTGCCGCAACCCGCCAGCAAGAGTGCTGCCGAGAGCAGCGCGCAAACCGCCTTTGCCGTCTTCTTCATACTGTTCCTCCCCGTACCTTCTATATTATATGAATCACCGTGTTCCTTTTGTATACCACATTTTTACCGTGCGCTCAAGTCCTTCTCAATCGCTGACAATGGGCGTGCTGAGCCGCTTGGTCATCCAGACTTCCGGCGAGAGCAGGAAGAGGAGCGGGAAAATCTCGAGGCGTCCGAACAACATATCCACCGAGAGCACAAACTTCGAAATCCGAGAACGCGCTGAAGTTTCCGGTCGGCCCGACCATGCCGAGGCCGGGGCCTATGTTGTTAAAGGTACAGATGACCGCCGAGAATGTCGTCTCGAAGCTCTTGCCGTCCAGAGACACCAGAACCACCGAGACAATCAGAATGCAGAGATAGGCCGCGAGAAAGGCCGTCGTCCCGAACATCACGCTATTGTCCACGCGGCGCTTGTCCATGCGCACCGAGCGCACGCGGCGCGGGTGAATCATCTGACACATCTGCAGTCTCAGATGTTTAAAGAGCAGCAACACACGCGACACCTTGAGGCCGCCGCCGGTCGAACCCGCCGAAGCGCCGATACACATGACGAGCAACAGCATGTAGCGCGAGAATTCAGGCCACTTGTCAAAGTCCGCCGTGCAGTAGCCGGTCGTCGTCATGACCGAGGAGACCGAGAAGAAGCTGTCACGGAAGGCCTGCCCGAAATCGCCCGGATAAAACCCGCGGAACACATTGATTGCAATGAGCAGCGAGGCACCGAGCATGATAATCCAGTACCAGCGGAACTCCTCGTTGTGGAGCACATCCTTCCACTTCCGGGTCAGCATCAGATAGTAGACCGAGAAGTTGACACCGAAGAGCGCCATGAAGACACCGATTGTCATCTGCACAAGCTGGCTCGGATAGGCCGCGATAGAATTGTTCTTAATCGCAAAGCCACCCGTGCCCGCTGTGCCGAAAGTGTTCATGACGGCATCAAAAAGCGGCATGCCCTCGAAAAGCAGAATAATCACCATCAGGACGGTCATCGCAAAGTAGATGATGTAGGTAATCTTTGCGGTCGTCGAAATCTTGGGCACCAGCTTGCCGACCGAGGGGCCCGGACTCTCAGCCTTCATGAGCTGTAAGGGACCGCCGTCGCCCTTTGCGAGCGGCAGAATCGCGAGCAGGAAGACCAGCACACCCATGCCGCCGATCCAGTGCGTAAAACTTCGCCAGTAGAGCAGACCGTGCGACATGGCCTCGACATTCGTGAGGATACTCGAGCCCGTCGTCGTGAAACCGGACACCGTCTCAAACCAGCAGTCAATGTAGCGCGGAATCTCTCCGCTGATATAAAAAGGCAGGGCGCCGAAGAGCGAGAGCACAATCCAGCCGAGCGCGCAGACCACAAAGCCCTCGCTCATCGAAATGGAGCGGTGCACCCGGATACAGGAGAGCAGTATACCGGGCAACAGCGTAATCAGCGCCGCAATCGCAATGGCCCGTGCACTCTGCGGCTCGCGGTATGCCATGGCCACCGCAATCGCCGGCAGCAGGAAAATCCCCTCCACGAGGAGGATGTTTCCCGTGTACTTTCCGATCAGACGATAATTCATGCTTCGCCTCCGCGATTCCGGAAGATGTCCGTCAGATTGGAAACCATCTGGCTCGCTCTCGCAATCACCACGATCGAGTCACCGTGCATCAGGCAGTCCTGGCCGCCCGGAATAATGACCCGCTGGTTTCTGACAATGCTCGCGATCAGAATCGACGGCTGCAGCGGGAGCTCCATGATCGGCTTATTCACGAAAGGCGCATCCTCAGGCACGGTGAAGCCGAGCGACTCAATGGAACCGCCGCCGAGTGTGTGCAGCGTCTCGACCGAGCCTTCGCGCGTCTGGCTCGCCGCGCGGGCATAGCGCGTAATTTCATTGGCGGTCAGCACCTTCGGGCTCACAACCGCGCCGAGGTGCTCCTGCCCGAAGAGATTCACATACTCCGTCCGGTTCACCTTTGTGATGGTCTTCTTCGTGCCGATCGAGTGGGCATAAAGGGAAATCATGATGTTTTCCTCATCGATGCCGGTCAGCGGAACCACCGCGTCCATATTCGCAATGCCCTCTTCCGCGAGCACATGCTGGAGCGAGCCGTCGCCGTGGATGATGGCGGCGCCCGGCAACAGGTCCTCAAGTACCTCGCACTTTTTGAGATCCGTCTCCAAAATCGTCACATGCAAACCCGAGCGCAACAAGTCGGTCGCGAGGTAGCGGGCAATTGCGCTGCCGCCGATGATCATCACATTCTTCACATCAAGCGTCCGGATGCCGAAGCGGTGCAGGAGCGCGGGAAGATCCGCGGTCGCGGCCGCAAGCCCCAGCTTATCGCCGGCGCGGAGCTCGGTGGAACCCGAGGGAACCAGCACCTCGCCGTTTCTCTCAATCGTACAGATCAGTGCCTTCTTGTCGAGAACATTTGTGAGCTCCGAGAGCTTCCGCCCGGTGAGCTTCCCCTCCTCCGGGACAATGAGCTCGACCATCTCCGCGCGGCCGCCCGCAAACGAGTTCCGCGTAAGGAAGGTCGGGAACTGGAGCAGGCGGAAAATTTCCTTCGCGCAAGTCTTTTCCGGGTTGACCGAGACATTGATGCCGAAGCTGGTCTTTAAGAGGTTCATCTCCCGGTCGTATTCGGGGCTGCGGACGCGCGCCACCGTATAGTTGCAGCCGAGTTTCTCCGCGACCAGCGCAGTCAGAAGATTTACCTCGTCGCTGTTGGTCACCGCAATCAAAATGTCGGCGCTGTCCGCGCCCGCCTCCCGGAGAATCTCAATCGAGGCGCCGTTGCCCGGCACCACCGCGACATCCAGCTTCTCCTGCATAAATTCGAGCCGCGCCGGATTGCTATCCACGACCACCACTTCATGCCCTTCCCGCGAGAGCTGCTGCACGAGAAGTTCGCCTATTTTTCCGTTACCTACCACAATAATCTTCATTATTTCGATAAACACCTTTCTTGGGGCTAAATAACTTTTCTATCATAGCACACTTTTTCGCGAAACATTGCCGCTTGCGTCTGAATTATTTTTGACTTTCTCTTGTCAACGCACTTTCCTCTCGCTATAATAATGCTTGTGATTTTAATAGACACAAGTCTATTAAATGCCAACCGTCCATTACCGGTGCGAATACCGGCTGTTATGTATAGAACAACACAAAAGGAACAAAGGAGTCTTGCAGTATGAACAGCAACAGAACAGCGCGGAGAAAACCGCTTCGCCGCGGCGGCAGACAGTTCGCAGCCCTCATCCTCGGCGCAAGTCTTGCGCTCAATCTCCCCGTCGCAGTGCAGGCCGAAGTCACGAGCGGCGTGCACCCGACTGTCGACGAGGCCTATTATGTGACTCTCGACAGCTACGGCAACCCGACCGATGCCGCCGTTGTGAAAAGTTATGCACTGAACGGCGCGACCGAGATTTTGGATCACGGAACCTATGACAGCGTCGAAAACCTGACGAACGGCGTGAAACCCGAAATCAACGGCGACACCGTCCGCTTCTCGCTCGGCGAGGGCGCGCCTTCACACTTCTATTTCGAGGGAAAGACACGCGCGCCGTTTGAGACCCTGCCCTTTCAAATTTCGATTCAGTATCTGCTGAACGGTGTGCCGACCGACGCCGCAAAACTCGCCGGCGAAAAAGGTGTGGTTGAGATGCATATCCGCGCCGTCCCGAATCCGGCGAGCAGCGAATACCAAAAAAATAACTGGTTTCTGACTGCTGCGGCTGTCTTCAATCAGAATGACATTCTCTCCCTCACGGCGCCGGACGCACAGATACAGACCGTCGGGAATCTGAAGACGGCCCTCTTCGTCTGGCTTCCGGGCGAGTCGCAGGAATATGTCCTCTCGGTCGGCGCGGAGGACTTCAAGTTTGACGGCTTCACCTTCCTGCTCGGCCCGGTCAATGCCTCCGGCCGTCTCGGCGACCTGAAAAAATTACAGGATGACAAACAAGACATTCAGAAGTCCTGGGACAGTCTGAATGCCGCGAGCGACCGGCTCTTTGACGCGGCCGAGGGCATGCAGGGCAAGTTAAATCAGGCGGCAAACGGTCTCGACGGCCTGAATCAGGTTCGAAAAAACGTGCAGAGCCGCGAGAGCGAGTTCTACGGAAACCTCGACAACTTTCTCGGCAACATGGACGGACTTGACAGTGCGTTGGCACCTGCGAGCGGTCATCTGAATGCCGCGAATCAGACGGTCGGCGAACTGCAGGACAATCTCTCCGCGGTCAATGAAAGTCTGCTCACCCTGCAGCGGCATTTAAAGGAGAGCGAGAGCACGCTCAGTGCTCTGCAGAACAATATGGAGAGCTTTCAGGATGCAAGCGACGATTTGGACAGCGACAGCCGCAACATCAAAAACGATCTCCGGACACTTCGCTCTCTCAGTGAAGCCGGAAAGACCGGTGCGAATCAGAAAATAAGCGGCACTTTGCAACAGATGGGCGCCCTCTATCAGGATACGCGCAGTACATGCAGGCGCACGGCCTGCAGCCCGTCGACGCGGGCGGTACCGGCAGCAATCGCATCCGGATTCGCGCAACCAATCTCGGCACAGCCTCAAATGCCGGCGGTATCGACTACACCACCGATGCCGAACTCACGCCGTCGCCGCAGTATCCGCAGGGCAGCTTCCAGGACTTTGCCGTTCAAAAACTCGCCTCGCTCGGCTATGACAGCGAGCAGATTGCCTATGCCCTTGCGCTCTGGAATCAGCGGGACACGGTGCAGGCGGCAGCCGCGGGCGCAAACGAAGTCTACGGCAAGGTCGATGCGCTCGGCAACGACCTCGAGGCGCTCCGCCTCTCCTCACTCTATGATGCCCTTTACGGCAGCAGCGCGACCGGAAGTCTGGCGGCCGCGGATGTACAGAAGCTCTCCGCCGACATCCGCCAGAGCATCGATGCACTCAACCGGGTCTATCAGACCACGGACGGCTATCTTCCCACCCTGCAGGCGACCCTCGGCGACGCCGCAGCCCTCAGCGAGACCGTGCGCGCGGATACCGAGAGCCTCACAGCGCTGCTCCGCACCTCGCGCGATATTGTTAAGAGCAACAGCGCCGCATTTCACCGAAGCGCCGACCTCTCGCTCGACGCGAGCGCCTCGATTCTCCGACAGAGCGCCACAGCACTCGACAGCACCGACGCGATGCGGCAGGCGGCCGACAGCATACGCGACTTAGTCGATCAAAAGTGGAACGAAAATACCGGCGAGAAGACCCGGCTCTTCTCGCTTGACGCCGCGGCGGCCCCCGAGTCGCTGACCTCCCCCGAAAATACGGAAGTGAGCTCTGTCTCTGTCATGCTCCGGAGCGCCGAAATCAAGACCGCCGCGCCGGACAGCCATGTGAAGGGCGCGACCGGACAGAAGAAGGCGGGAATCTTTTCGCGCATCCGGAAAATGTTTGCGGACATCTGGCACGGCCTGACCGGCTGGATGCACCGCTGAAACAGGAGGAACTGCAATGATTCACAAGTTGGCAAGGCGCATCACCGGGAACCCGAAATTTGTTCTCTTTGTCGCCGCTTTACTCTTAATTCCGGCCCTGCTCGGCTACATCGGCACCCGGACAAACTATGATGTCCTCTCCTATCTCCCGGAAGATGTGCGCTCCGTGCAGGGCGAAAAGCTCCTCGAGGAACCCTTTCAGGCCGCTGCGACTTCTATGGTGGTCGTCGAGGGCATGCCGCCGTCCTATACCGATGACCTCCTCGAGAGCATCCGGAAAGTGCCGCATGTCAGCAATGCCTTCTGGCTCTCCGGCACCCTCGGCATCCAGGTGCCGACCGACATGCTCCCGGCAAAACTCCGCGAGAGCTTTTACGCGGGCGATGCGACTCTCATGATTGTCCAGTTCGACACCGCGCTCTCCGCGGATGAAACCATGGACGCGATTGTCGAAATCCGGAAGCTCACGAACGAGAAATGCTTCGTTGCGGGCATGTCCGCAATGGTGCAGGACATCAAAGAACTCGTAATCTCGGAGCTGCCGATTTACACCGTGATCGCCGTGATTTTAATGCTCACGGTGCTGCTCTTAAGCTTCGAATCCTATGTCATGCCTTTTTTGCTGCTCGCAAATATCGGCATGGCCATCCTCTACAATATGGGCAGCAACATCTTCCTCGGTCAGATTTCCTATATCACCAAGGCAATCGCGGCCATCCTGCAACTCGGCGTGACCGTCGACTACTCGATTTTCCTCTATCACCGCTATGAGGAGGAAAGAAAAAAATGCGGACAAGCGGGAGGCCATGGCAAACGCCATCACAGCGGCCTTTACCTCGCTCTCCGGCAGTTCGCTCACAACGATAGCGGGCTTCCTCGCGCTCTGCGCGATGCGCTTCACGATGGGGCGCGACATGGGCATTGTCATGGCAAAGGGCGTCGTGATCGGCATTGTCTGCGTGATTGTGGTTCTGCCCTGCCTCTTCCTCGTCTTTGACGACGCGATCGAGAAGTACAAGCACAGATCCCTGTTCCCGGATTTCACGGGCTTTAACCGCTGGCTGCTGCGCCACCGCCGCCTCTGGATTATCCTCTTCCTCTTTGCGCTCGTGCCCTGCCTATTACTCGCAGAAAAACACCGACATCTACTATCAGATTTCCCGCTCTCTGCCCTCGACTCTCCCCTCTCTCCGCTCGAACGAGAAGTTGAAAGAGGACTTTCAAACGGCAACGGAGCATGTCGTGATTCTGGATCGCGCGGTGGATAACGGCAAGCTCGGAGAGATGGAGGACGAACTGAAGGCAGTGCCCGGCATCAGCCATGTAGTCTCCTACCACAGCCTGATCGGCAGCGGCATTCCGGACTTTTTCCTCCCCGAACGGGTACGGAAGATTTTTCTCTCCGACGACTACCAGCTTCTCATGATGACCTCGGACTTTGAGCCCGCGACCGATGATACCAAGGAACAGCTGGCCGATATTCAGGAGATTGTGCACCGCTACGATCCGAGCGCCTACCTGACCGGCGAGGCCGCGATGACCGAGGATCTGCGCGAGGTCTTTTACCCGCGACAATATCGCCACGAACTATCTCTCGATTCTCTCGATTTTCGTGATTGTCATGTTTGTATTCCGCTCCTTCACGGTCCCGGCCGCCCTGATCTTAGCGATTGAACTCGCCATCTATATTAACCAGGGACTGGTCTACTGGATGGGCGGCAGCATCTCGTTCATCGCGCCGATTTTAATCAGTGCGATTCAGCTCGGCGCAACCGTCGACTATGCGATTCTCGTGACCTCCCGCTTTCAGGAGGAGTTGCAAAGCGGCAAGAACCGCGAAGAGGCCGCGATCCTCGCAGGCGCCACGAGCGACGCCTCGATTATCACGAGTTCGCTCGGCATGTTCGCCGCGACGGTCGGTGTCGCCGTGGTGTCGAAAATGTACCTGATCAAAGAAGTGTGCATGCTGCTCGCGCGCGGCGCCCTGATTTCCGCCTTCATCGTCGCCTTCATGCTCCCCTGCATCCTCTACGTGCTGGAGCCGCTCTTCCGGCGCACCAGCTTACACTGGGACAAGCTCCCGGCACCAAAGCAAAAAAAGCAGCGCAACGAAGTGCATCCGGAAGAGGCCGCGGCAAGTGCCGCCGCTCTCTGAGAGCTGCCGGAACAGCGCAAGGCTAAGCAGACGAAACATCAAAGAACCCCGGAGACCGCTTGGTCTCCGGGGTTCTTTGTCTGTACCGATATAACGCTTTGTCTCAATCGTCTCTGTCCTGCTGGATAAAGTCGAGATGCTGCTTGTGCGCTTCTACCTCATTGGCACTCAGGAACAGATACTTCCGTATGCCGAAGAGCATTGCGAGCGCAATCACGCCGAGCAGCATACTGACACTGCTCTCGTGCGAGACCAGCAAATTCTTGGTCACCGCAAAAATCATGACCTCTATGATGGAGTCCATGTCGTGGCGGCAGAGCATCGTGATGAGCTCGAGACACATCAGGATGTCCAGCACAATCTGAATGAATTCCACAAACTGACTGTGCGCATCCTTCGGCAGGTGGGTCCGCAAATTCACCACCTGAAAAATCACCGCCGCAAAAATAAAGGCGGCAATCACAATCTCCGCCCACATCGCGGCCTGGAAAAAACGCCCCTGCACGCGGTGCAGCGCATGGTTCACTTTTGAATGTTTCTGATACATACAACCTCTGATTTCTCAATTCCGACTGTCGACATCCGCCTCGCTGCCGTAGACCGCAACCTGCGCGCGCAAGTCGTCCAGTCCGTAGGCAATCTGAAGCAGATCCTCCTCGGCAAAGTCCTCGCCGAGCGTAAACAGGGTCCGGTAAAATGTCTCGTTGACCGGCGCATCCGTAACTTCTTTTTCGAGCGCGCGGTGCACTGCGCCGGAAAGTTCCTGGAGTGTCGAGAGTATCATGTACTTCAACGCGCGCACTTCCCGCTCGTCCTCCGCCCAGCTCTCCATGTGAAAGTCACCGGTCAGATCCGGCGCGCCCTCGCAGTCGTTGCACTTCGGCGCCTGCAGGCGCTTCCGCATTGCTCTGACCTTTTCGGCTTCCGCCTCGAGTTCCTCCGCCGTCGCGACCGGCGAAGCGCTCAGCATAAGGCCCGCAAAGAAATGCGGTCCTTGTCGCTGATCATATTAAAACTCCCGGTTCCGCCGGTCCGTATCATCCCGACCAGCGCCTCGATGAGTGCCTGTCTCGCGCTGCCAAGCGTCTGTTCCGCCTTTGCCCAGGCTGCCTGCGCGGCGCGCTGATCCTTTCTCGCAAATTCCATCTTGTTGTCCTCTCTTCTCAGCTGCGGCGCTGCCGCAGCACTTCATAGGCAAGCACACCGGCCGCGACACTCGCATTTAACGAGTCAATCTGACCGAGCATCGGAATCCGCGCCGTAAAATCACACTTCTTCCGGACAAGCTCCGAGACCCCCTTGCCCTCGTTGCCGATGACCAAACCCAGCGGCCCCTTCAGATTCAGACTGTACATCTCTTCGCCGTCCATATCGGCCGCGACAAACCAGAGTCCTTCCTTTTTCAGCTCCTCGATGGTGCGCGCCATATTCGTGACCTTCGCGACCGGCGTGTAATTCAGCGCCCCCGCGGAGGTTCTCGCAACACTCGCGGTCAGCCCGACCGCGCGGTTCTTGTTGATGATTACGCCGTGTGCCCCCACCTGGTTTGCGGTCCTTATAATCGCGCCGAGATTATAAGGGTCCTCGATGCCGTCGAGCAGAATCAAAAACGGATCCTCGCCCTTCTCCCGCGCGCCTTCGAGAATATCGCCGAGTTCCGCATAGCTGTAGCTTGCGACCATTGCGATCACACCCTGGTGCTTGCCGTCCTCGCTCATGCGGTTCAGGCTCTCCTTATCCGAATAGAGGATGCGACTCCCCTGCTTTTTTGCCTCCCGCACGATGCTCAGAATCGGACCGTCTTTTAAGCCCTCCTGCACATAGAGCTTGTCAACCGTCTTGCCCGCGCGAAATGCCTCCAGAACGGCATTTCGCCCTTCAATTGCGTTTCGTTCATGCGCCTGTCTCTCCTCCTGCTCCAGCGCTTCGAGCCCGGCTCCCACCAGGTCCCGGAAGCGCTCTTCCTGTCCGCTGAGCCGCCAGTAGCCGACCAGCGCCTCAAACGCAGTCGCAAAGCGGTAGTCAATCATGCTTGCATTTTTTGCCATCGTGTTCGCGTGCGCATTCCGTCCCCGGCGAAAGACACTGCTCTCCTCCCCGGTGAGCCCGGGCTCCAGATAGTGCGCGAGCTTTGCCTGGGTCTCTGCCTTCACATAGTGCACGGTCTGCCCGTGCATGCGGTTCACCGGCTGATTCCCTCTAGCCAGAATGCGCTCCCGGATATAGAGCTCGTAGACCGCGTCGCCGAGATAGGCGAGCACCAGCGGCGAATACTGCGCCGCCTGCTTTACGCTCTCTTCCACTTGACGCCCTCTTTGGTGTCCTCGAGGAGGATGCCCATCTCCGTGAGCTCGTTTCGGATTTCATCGGCGCGCGCAAAGTTCTTCTCCTTCCGCGCCGTCTGCCGCTCCGCAATCAAAGCCTCCACACGGGCATCCAGATTCTCTTCCTTCCGCTCGGACAAAAGACCCAGCACGTCGAGCAACTTCTCGAGAAGCTCTTTCACGCGGGTGATGTAGGCCTTCGAGCTCTCTTCCGTGACCGTGATATTGGCGCGCTTCACCATCTCGAAAATCACACTGATTGCATCCGCGGTGTTGAAGTCATCGTCCATCGCGGCCTCGAATTTTTCGCGGAGCGCGTCAAAGGCCGCGAGCTCCTCTTCCTCCGCGCCCGTTATCGCCTCGGCCTTCGCTGCCGCAAGGCAGTCTCTGAGATGCTCCATCGCGGTCAGAATACGGTCCAGGCTCGCCTTCGCGCCGTCCATCATCTCCCGCGAGAAGTTCAGCGGACTTCTGTAGTGCGCCGAGAGCATGAAGAAACGGAGTACCTGGAGATCGTATTCCTCGCTGATTTGCCGCACAGTCTTGAAGTTGCCGAGCGACTTCGACATCTTGACGTTGTCGATGTTCAGAAAGGCATTGTGCATCCAGTAGCGCACAAACTGCTTGCCGCTCACAGCCTCGGACTGCGCAATCTCGTTCTCGTGGTGCGGGAACACCAGATCCTCGCCGCCGCCGTGAATGTCGATGGTCTCGCCGAGGTACTTTTTACTCATGACCGAGCACTCGATGTGCCAGCCCGGGCGGCCCTCACACCAGGGCGACTCCCAGTAGGGCTCGCCTTCCTTCTTCGGCTTCCAGAGCACAAAGTCGTTCGGATCCTCCTTGGCCTCCTCGCCGCGCACCTTGAGGGTGCGGAGTCCCGCCTGGTTCTCCTCGACATTCTTGTGGGAGAGCTTGCCGTAGTCCGGGAAACTCTCGACCCGGTAGTAGACCGTGCCGTCCGCCGCGACATACGCGTGACCGCCGTCAATCAATTTCCGAATCATATCAATCATGCCCGAAATCTCTTCGGTCGCACGCGGGTTATAGCTCGCCGGACGCACGTTCATGCCCGCCATGTCCTTCTTGCACTCGGCAATGTAGCGCTCGGAAATCACGGAGGCGTCCACGCCCTCCTCATTGGCCGCCTTGATAATCTTGTCGTCCACATCGGTGAAGTTCGAGACAAAATTCACCTCATACCCCTTGTACTCAAGATAGCGCCGCACCGTGTCAAAAAAGATCATCGGGCGCGCGTTGCCGATGTGAATCAGGTTGTAGACCGTCGGGCCGCAGACATACATTCTGACCTTGCCCTGGCTCAATGGTCCGAAACTCCTCTTTGTAACGCGTCATCGTATCGTAAATTTTCATTTTGTTCTCTCCGTCAACAGGCACACGGCATGCGCCGCAATGCCCTCTCCTCTGCCTGTGAATCCCATGTGCTCCTCGGTGCTCGCCTTGACGCTCACAGCCCCCACCGGGAGCGCGAGCACCTCCGCAATCCGCGCGCGCATCGCGCCGATATGCGGCGCGAGCTTCGGCGCCTGGCAAACCACCGTGCTGTCAATGTTTCCGATTTCGTAGCCCGCCGCGCGAACCAAGTTCCCGACCGCGCGAAGAAGTTCCGCGCTGTCCGCGCCGCTGTACGCCGGATCGCTGTCCGGAAAATGCGCGCCGATATCGCCGAGCGCCGCCGCGCCGAGCAGCGCATCCGAAATCGCATGTAAGAGCACATCGGCGTCGCTGTGCCCGAGCAAACCCTTTTCGTACGGAATGTCGACGCCGCCCAGCATGAGCTTTCGCCCTTCCACCAGGCGATGCACGTCATAGCCCTGTCCGATTCTCATCTTCCTCTCCTCCCGCTCTCAACAGAGAAAGCGTATCTGCCGGTGCACACAGCGCACCGTGAACTCCTGCCTGCTCCCGCGCCCCTCGCCGTCCGTGTGAAACGGCAGCGCTTCGTCGAGACAGAGATGAAACTCCCGGCAGCGGTACACCCGGACGCCCGCATAGGCCTCCGGCTGCAGACGCCGCGGCAGGAGCAGGAGCCGCGCCTGCTGCAGGCGACTCTGCGTATTCAGCACCGAGACGGTCAGCTGACCGTCCGAGAGCGGCACCTGATTCGCGAGGCGTATGCCGCCGGCCTCTGTCGGCTGCAACTGCGCGCTCAGCAAAAAGAGATGCCCGAACTCGACCCGCTGTCCGCTGTCCGTCTCAAAATAGCCCCGGGTACAGCGCGCGCGAAGCAGGGCGCGAAGGCCCTCTCTGCGCCGCGTGCCGAGCCAGAGCAGCCGCGAATGCCGCCCGCGGCGCTGTTCGAACGCATAGAGTCCGGACAGCCACTCCGCGTCGAAGCCGACGCCGCAACTCACGAGAAAGCGGTGATGCAGGGGCTCGTTTCCGCCGAACTCCACCACGCCGTAGTCAAGCGACCGCTCCTCGCGCGGCGCAAGAATGCGCTTTAAACAGCCGAGCGGCGTCACCGGGAGTTTTAACCCGCGCGCAAAATCGGAGTCCCGCCCCACAGGAATAAACCGAAGCGAAGCTTCTCCGAGAGCCGCGCGCCGTCCAGCACCTCGTTCAACATGCCGTCGCCTCCCACGGCGACCAGGGTGAGTTCCTTGTCGTCCGGCGCTTCCGTGAGTTTTGCCGCAAGCTGCCTTGCCTCGCCGGTGCCGCCGGTCACATAAACCTGATATTCTGTTTTGGTGCGGAGCAGCCTCCGCTCGAGTTTCTTAAAGACGCGGTACCCGCGCTCGCCGCCCGCATTCGGATTTACCAAAAAAACCAGCATCGAAACGACCTCGCTCTCCGCCGTGTCCGGCCTTCGCAATAAGATACCTCATTCCCGGTTCCTTGCGCTTTGAGTATAACACAGAAAGTAGGGTGCTGGAAAATATATAAATTCCTATTGACACCCGTGCATTCTTCCCGTATACTAACAAAGTCGCAAAGACATGTGGCGGAATAGCTCAGTTGGCTAGAGCACACGGTTCATACCCGTGGTGTCGAGAGTTCGAATCTCCCTTCCGCTACGACAGAGCCGCCTTTTGAGGCGGCTTTTTTGTTTTTCTATCGCTGTGGTACTTTCTCTCTTCTCTTTTGTGCGCCGCATGTTACAATAGAGGGTATCGCAACCGACATCTTTCTTGCATACAGGAGACCGATTTGAATCAGAACAAAGCGAATTACTCTCCCGCCCATATGCTCGCGCGAGACCATCTTCTCTCTGTCATTTTTCTCTATACCGTCTTCTACATCCTCTGGTTCCACTATCTGGAGACGACAGTCACCGGTAACTATCTGGTCATGCACACCCGCCTGGATGAGCTGATTCCCTTTCTGCCGGTCTTCATTGTTCCCTATCTGCTCTGGTTCGTCTACATCTTTGCCGCGCTGCTCTACTTCAGCCGGACGGATAAGGACGAGGCCGCAGACCTCTGCCTCTTTTTATCGCTCGGCATGACTGTCGCGCTCTTCATCTGCACCGTCTTCCCGAACGGCACGGATCTCCGCGTCCCGGCGGATCCCGCAAACGGCTTCTTTGCGTCTCTGGTCTGGATGATTCAGTCCACCGACACGCCGACCAATGTGTTCCCGAGCATCCATGTCTTTAACGCGCTCGCGGTCCATGTCGCGGTCACGCGGAGCCGCTCGCTTGCGCACCGCCCCGCTTGTGCGGCGCGCCTCTCTGATTCTGATGATTCTGATTTGTCTCTCGACCGTCTTCTTAAAGCAGCACTCGGTCCTCGATGTGTTCGGCGCCCTGCTGCTCGGTTACTTTGTGAATGCGGTCGTCTACGGCGGCTATGAAGTCCCCGCCCTGATTCCGGCCGGTGCCGATGCCCTGTTCCGGCGCAAAAAAAATCCGGCCAAGGCCTACCGGCAGCTTCGAAAGAAATAAAAAGAGACAAAAATCCCGGAAGCGCTTCAAGCGCTTCCGGGATTTTTTATCTCAATTAAAGCCGTAGAACTTCTGTGCGATTTTATAGCCCGCAATGCTGATTTTTCTGCCGCCCTTTCCCGGCAGATTCATGCTCTGTCCGAGGAAGCCGAAGCGAATGCGGAAGTAGAGCCGCGGATTCTGCTGCTTTAAGTAGCGCCAGATTTCCTTCTTCTTCTCGAGATTCTCGGGGAGCTCCGACTTGATTGCGAGAATCGAGCATATCGTCATCATGATCTCCAGATAGAGTATCATATAGCGTCTCAGCCTCTTTTGCGGAATCTTATAGGGATCGTAACTCTCGACCATGAGTCTCGTCACGCGGAGCTGCTGGTCGATGCGCCCTATCATGACCTGCTCGTTGACCGACTGATCCTCTCTGCCGATGTAATAGCGGTAAAAGTTCACATCGAGATAGTAGAGCGTCTTCACATGGGGCAGCGGCTGATAGACAAAGATATTGTCCACATAGAAGGTATGCGCCGGGAGCTCCAGGCCGCAACTCTTTAAGAGCGCCGTGCGGTAGATGACCGAATGCATCAGAATGTACTGTCCCGGCAGGAAGTGTCCGATTTCATCCCAGCCGATCAGCCTCTCTGTCGGCAATACCTTCCGGTAGTTCATGACGCGCTTATGCGCGGCGCCCTCTTTCTCGTAGACAAAGTTGCTGATCAGGAGATCCAGCTGCGTGTTCTTTGCCGTGAAGTCCCGGAGCGTGTCGAGTATCTTATCATAGCTCTCGGGGTCGACCCAGTCATCCGAATCCACGACCTTAAAAAAGACACCGCTCGCATTCCTAAGACCGGTCATGACCGCAGCGCCGTGGCCGCCGTTCACCTGGTGAAGAGCCCGGCAGATGGTCGGATACTCCCGCTCGTAGCGGTCCGCAATCTCGCCGGTATTGTCCTTTTGCGAGCCGTCGTCGACAATTAAAATTTCGACCTCTTCGCCGCCGTGCAACAGCGCGCGGATACAGCGGTCCATATATGCGGCGCTGTTGTAACAGGGAACCGCAATACTCAATAGCTTCATGCTTTCCTCCTTTGATTTGGATTGCAACGAACGCATTGTTTCATTTTACCCGCTTTCCGCCTATTTTACCAGCCTAGAGAAATAGCGCGAGGAGGTTAATCGAGAGGTGTGCTGCGACGGAGGCACGGAGCCCGCCGCGCGCTTTCAGCCGGGCAAAGGCCAGTCCCAGCGGAAACGCAAGCAGGCCCTGGGTGAGATTCCCGTGGTAGAGCGCGAAGAGGAACGCGCTGCCGAAGGCAAGCTGCCAAGGCCGCCCAAAAAAGGCGGCAAGCCCCCGCTCCGAAATGCCGCGAAACAAAAATTCTTCGGCGACCGCCCCGCAGAGCGCATAGACAACCAGCGTAGCCCGCGCCGCTTGCCCGCCGATGCTTCGGAGTGCGCCTGCGCTATTCCGGTACAACCGGTCCGACATCGCAAAGCCGCTTCTGTCGAGCAGCAGCATGAGAAGCAGATAGAGGCAGAGTGTTCCCGCAAAATAGCGCCACGGAAAAGGCCGCTCATCCCGCATGCCGCTTTTACCGCCCTGCCGGTACCAAGCGAATGCCGCGAGGAGCAGGCAGCTCTGGTAGGCCGCATTAAAGCGGAGCGCTGTCTCGCCGAGCGGGAGCAGCTTTAGGAGAAGCGAGGCCGCAAGATTCGCGACAAGCGGCAGGAAAAAGACCGCGAGGAGATCCGCAATGCAGCGCCGCTTACTTTCCCAAAAACTGACGCTCATTCCGCCGCTCCTCTCGCTTCCCGGGCAGCGAGATCTTCCAGAATGCGCCTTGTCACCTCTCGGTTTCCGCCGCTCGCCTGCATTTTGCGCTTCATTGCAAGCCGCGCCTTCCGGGCTTCCGGATCCCGTAGCAGCTCCTTTGCCGTCCGCCAAAGCCGCGCGGCTGTGAGCGCCCGCGGCGCGATGACGCGCCCCAGTTTTCTCCTTTCAAGTTCCCGCCCCACGAGCGGCTGGTCGAGGCCGAAGGGCAGCACAATCATCGGGACGCCGTAATAGAGCGCCTCGTTCACGCTGTTCATCCCGCCGTGCGTCACAAAGAGCGCGGCGCGGCTGAGCAGTGTGAGCTGCGGCACTTTCGCAAAGACCCGCACATTGGACGGCAAGTCCCCGAGAGAGCGCACAAGCTTTTCGCTGCCGACCGAACAAACCACTTCGACCCGTTTCCCTGCGAAGGCTGCAATCAGTTTCTTCCAGAAGCGCTTGTCCGCATGCATCAGGGTCCCGAAGGAAATATAGACAAGGGGGTTTCCGCTCTTCTCAAAGGAAAAGGGCTCTTCCGCTCTGTCATCGACCGCGGGGCCCACAAAGTGATAGTTGTCTCCGGAAAGCACGCTTCCTCCGGCTGAAAGTCCCGCAGCGTGTAGATAAAATTGTGCGGCGGCGCTTCCCGCACCAACGCCTCCGCGAGATTCTTCTCCCGCAGCGAAAACTTCGGGAGAAAGAGGCGGCTCAGTGCCGTGCAGAGCCGCTCCGAGCAAAATAAGGCCGTCAGGTAGGGGCCGCCGGTTTTTCCGAGCACACGGAGTAAATGCCGGTTCAGCGCAAAGGTGGAAATCAGACGATAACAGGGAATACCGAGTTCCGCCGCGAGCGCCTTCCCCGGAAAGAAGAGAAGTTCATAGATCAGGCAGTCATAGTTCGCGCCGATACGCCGCACAGTCCGATACGCCGCCCCCCAGTTCCGCACTTCATTCAGCGCCGGGACAAGGCTCTGCGGCGGCTCGTCGTAGGGCACAAAGCGCGCGCCGCTCGCCTCCACCCGCTCCCGAAACGCTTCCGCCTGGATATAGTCCACCTCGTGTCCCGCCGCGACGAGGCAGCGCACCAGCCCGAGCGAGGGATTCGTGTGTCCCGCATACGGCAAATTTACCATCAGAATGTGTCTCTTCTTCCCTTTCATCCGCTCACACCCTCCCCCGCGGTTGCTTTTTTGTTCCTCTGAATCTATAATTTTATCATGATTTTTCACGCATATCAGCTGAATTAGGAGGTCTCTCATGTCTAAAAAGCGTCTGGTGCTCTCTCTCGGCCACAAGGATCTCGGCACCAATCTGCCGGAGCAAAAAGCGGCTGTCGCTAAGACCGCGCCGATTATCGCAGATTTTGTCGAGGAAGGCTGGCAGGTCGCCGTGACCCACTCCAACGCGCCCCAGGTCGGCATGATTCACGGCGCACTCTCCGAGTTTGCGGCGCACCACGAGGGCTACACGCCTTCGCCGCTCTCGGTCTGCTCGGCCATGAGCCAGGGCTACATCGGCTACGACCTGCAGAACGGACTCCGCTCGGAACTTCTGTCCCGCGGCATTTATAAGTGCGTCTCGACCATCATGACCGAGGTCACGGTGGATCCCTATGACGAGGCCTTCTATCAGCCCCTTAAAACCATAGGCCGCTCATGACGAAAGAAGAGGCCGAAGCCGAGGACGCAAAGGGCAACCATACGGTTGAAATCCCGGGCAAGGGCTATCAGCGCATTGTCCCCGCGCCGAATCCGGTCGCCATTGTTGAGATCGATGCGATCAAGGCACTCCTCGACGCCGATCAGGTGGTCATCTGCTGCGGCGGCGGCGGTGTGCCGGTGCTCGAGCAGGGCACGACGCTCCGCGGCGCGAGTGCCGTCATCGAAAAGGATCTGACTTCGGGCCTCCTCGCGCGGGAGGTGGATGCGGATGTGCTCCTCATCCTGACCGCAGTCGACAATGTGACCCTGAACTTCGGCACCCCGGCCGAGGAAGCCATCTCCGAGATGAGCATTGACGACGCCAAGGCCTATATGGAAGCCGGTCAGTTTGAGTTTAAGAGCATGCTCCCGAAGGTCAAAGCCGCGGTCGACTTTGTGAGCGCGGGCAAGAATCGCGCCGCGATTATCACGAGCCTTTCAAAGGCCGGGCAGGCGCTCCGCGGTAAGGCGGGCACGCGCATCTCCTGAGTTCTGCCTGTTCTTCGAATCACTTCGGCAACGCAAAACGAGCCGCAGAGAAACCCTTCTCTGCGGCTCGTTTTTTCGTTTCGCAGGCTACGCGAACCCAAAATTTGTCCGCCCTTTATCTTGTTTCAAAAACGATAAAACCCCGCAGCGCCTGTCTGTCGCGCTGCGGGGTCTTCTGTAAACTTTTTTTGACCTGTAACTCTATTCCTCTCGATTACCACTGGAACGGGAACAGGCTGCCGTCCTCATTGCTGTTATCGCCGCTGTTACTGTCGCTGCGGTTCCCGCTGTCTCCGCGGCTGTTCCGGCGCTCGCTGCCGCTGTCCCGACTGTCCTTGTTATCCTGTCCCGTCTTTGCTCTCGCTCTCTGCGGTCGCATTCTTCATGCTGTCCTGTCCCTTGAGGGTGAGCTGAATTTCCTTCTCCTCATAGCCCTTGTTCGACGGGCGCTTGACCGTCAGCGTCACAGTCTCGCCCTTTTTGTAGCGCGTGAGCTTCTCTTTCAAATCCTCAATCGAAGAGACACTCTGTCCCTCGAACTTCGTGATGATATCGTTCTCCTGCAGCTCGGACTCCGCCGCCGCGCCGCCGTCGATAATCTTGTAGACAAAGATGCCGACCGGCATGTTGAACTTCTGTGCCGCCTCGTTGTCCACATTCTGCCCGCGGAAGCCGATGTAGCCGCGGTCCGCCTCTGCGACCGTGCCTCTCGTCTTCTGTGCGGAGAGCTGGTTGATGAGCTCTGTCACGCTCGAAATCGGAATCGCATAGCCCATGCCCTCGACCTTCGTGTCGACACTCTTCGACTCGTTGATGCCGATGACCTGTCCCTGCATATTGAGAAGTGCGCCGCCCGAGTTACCGGGGTTAATCGCCGCATCGGTCTGCAGAAGGTTTTCGACCTTGGTCTCCTGTCCGGTCGAGCCGTCCTGTGCCGTAATCGTGCGGTCCTTTGCACTCAGGTAACCGACGGTCACGGACTGGCCGTAGCCGAGCGCATTGCCGATTGCAATCACGCCCTGACCGACCTTTAATTCATTCGAATCGCCGATTTCCGCAATCGCAATCTTCGACTTGGTCTCATCGGCGACATCCGACTTTTTGACCGCAATCACCGCGACATCGGCGCCGGAATCGGTGCCCTTAAGCTCTGCATCAACACTCTTGCCGTCGATAAACTGCACCTTCATGCTGGTCGTATTCTCAATGACATGGTTGTTGGTGACAATCAGATACTCCTCTTCGTTCTCGCCGATGATAATGCCGGAACCGGCGCCCGAAGTTTCATAGGAAGCGGTGCGGCCAAAGAAGTCGCTGACCTGCTGCTCGCCCTTCACATCGATGGCGACGACCGAGGGCATGGCCTTTTCAACGATAGCCGATACATCGAGCGTAGCGCCCTCGCTGCTACCGGCCGTGCTGCCCGCCGCTGCCTCTTTGGTTGCCGTCTTTGTCAGGTTCGGCATGACCTCTGCCGCTGCGCTGCTCTCTGCGGATGCGACGCTGTTCTTCGGTGCGACCGCGCGGCTCACCGTGCCCATTGTGACGCCCGCCACGGCGCCGAAGACCAGCGCACAGGCCGCTGCGGTGCCGAGCTTCTTTGCGAGACCGCTGCCCTTCTTCGGCTCTTCGGGCGCACCCGCTACATTTCCGGCGTTCCGATCCGAGACTGTGTTATAGGGATCCTCTGCCTTTCGCGCGCTGCTGTCATAGGGGAAGTTATTGAAATTGCTGTATTGATTGTCCGAGTCGTACATGCTGCATACCTCTCTTTCGATTGCTTTCTCTTGTGTTTCTATGTTGCCCAGTATAAAAAGAAGCTGTGAACGAAATGTGTTGAGAGACAGAGCAAAGTGTGAACAATTCGCCTGTCAGGTTCGACGCACCGACAAAAAAGAACTGCCCTGCCGGTCTTACACTTCGCCGGAAGGACAGTTCTTCTCTTTACTTTCTCGTATTACTCTTCATTCACCGCGGGACCGTTGGTCTCCGACGGCGCCGCTGCCGCGGTCGCCTCGCGCGTTGTGACCTGCGCGCTGGTCTCGGCCGCCGTGGTCTCGCGCGCCGCGGAACTCTCACCGGCCGCGCGGCTGCTCTCCCTAACCGCACCGCTCTCCGCTGCCGAGCTGCTCTCGCGCGCAGCGCTGCTGCTCTTCGCACCGGGCCCCGTGATCACATTGCCGCGGGAATCCGTCGCCTCCGCACTCGACTCATGCGTACTGCCGGACTCGCTCTCCTCCCGCGTGCTCTTCGAAGAAGCGCTGTTGCCGCCCTCTGTTTCACTGCGGCTCCGTCTGGTCTCCTCCTCGGTATTGCTGTTTCGCTTTCTCGCTGCGGTCGTCTCCTCGCCCTCGTTGTACTCGCGCATCTTCGCCTTGTACTTTCGCTCCTCCGAGCGGCCGCGGTAGCGCGCAATGTCGGAGGCGATGTGGTTGTCGATCTCCTGCACCTGGTTGGAAACCGTGTACTCTTCACCGCCGAACAGGAAGGTGTGCAGATCTTTGACATTCTTCTCGAGCGTGTTCGGAATGACGCAGGCGCCCTTGAAGCCCATGTTAATCTCGCGGCGATCCATCGGGAAGCCGATGGTCTCCACAATGCTGTACTTCTTGACATTGGTCGCGAGGCTCATGCCGTCGTCCCAGGTGAGACTCGTCGCAACCATCGAGAGCAGGTTGCCCGCGAGGTTCGAGAGTGTCGCCGGATCCGCCTGCTTTGCCTTCTGCACGCAGAGCTCCAGGACGCGGCGCTGCCGCTCGGTTCTCGTGTAGTCGTTGTCCATGTAGCGGAGACGCGCATAGCGACTGCCTGAATGCCGTCCAAATGGTTCATGCCCGCGTGCGTCAGCTGCACCGAGCCGATCTTGGTGCCCTTGACGGTCTCCGTGATATAGGAGTTGATGTACTTAAACTCCGGCTGGGTCAGGTCGATATCCACGCCGCCGAGGATGTTGATGCCGGTCGCAACCGCCTTCCAGTTGAAGGTCACATAGTCGGTGATGTTGAGGTCGAGGTTCTGGTTCAGCGCCTTGACCGCAAGCTCCGGGCCGCCGACCGCATAGGCCTGGTTGATCTTATTGTAATTGCCGTTCGCGAGACTCAGATAGGAGTCGCGGAACACGCTCGCAATGCGGATTTCGCCGTTCTCGCGATTGATGCTCACAATCATGATGACGTCGGCATTGTTGCCGCGTCCCACCGAGGAGTCGCGCGAGTCGACGCCGAAAGCCGCGATGTTCCAGTATCCCTTCATCTTCGCGATATCGTCTGTCGTGAGCTCCGTGTTCTCGACATTCTTCACCTCAAAGACCGGGCGCTGTATCTTGGAATACTGCTTCAGAAGATAAGCATAGGCGAAAATGGCGAGCAGAACGAAGACCTCGAGCACTGCCATAATGATAAATCTGCGCCGCTTGATTGCCTTCGCGCTCTTCGGTGTTTTCTCTGCAACTGCCGCTTCCGCTTTCTTCCGGCTTCTGCCTCTCTGCGGCTCCTGCAACTCATTTTCCATACAATCTCCTGTTTTCCTCAATAAGCATTTTTGTTGATAAATCCGCGGACAAAGGTGAGCAGTATGATTTTAAAATCAAAGCCCAATGTCCAGTTCTCGATATAGTAGAGGTCGTATTCGATTCTCTTCTGTATCGAGGTGTCCCCGCGAGGCCGTTGATCTGCGCCCAGCCGGTGAGACCGGGTCTCACCTGGTGCTTGATCATATAGTGCGGAATTTCTTCCTTGAAACTTCTCGACAAAGTAGGGGCGCTCCGGTCTCGGCCCGACCAGACTCATATCGCCGCGCACAATGTTGAAGAACTGCGGCGTCTCATCGAGACTGGTCTTCCGGAGGATGCGACCGATCCAGGTGACCCGCGGATCTTTTTTGACGGTCCAGCCCTTCTTTTCCTCCGAATCGACCTGCTGTCGCATCGAGCGGAACTTGTACATCCAAAATTTCTTCTGGTGTAAGCCCACCCGCTCCTGCTTGAAGATAATCGGGCCGGGGCTCGAAACCTTCACGAGAATCGCGGCGAGCAGCATAATCGGCGAGAAAACAACCAGCCCGACAATGCCGCCGATAATATCCACGAGGCGCTTCGCCGCCGCATTGTAAAACTCGGTCAGCGGCACATGGCGAATGTTGATGACCGGCATACCGGCCACATCTTCCATATAGGGAATGGTCGGAATGACACCGTAGTAATCCGGGATAAACTTCGTGTGCACGCCGGATTTCTCGCAGATGGACACGATATTCTTTAATTTTTCATACTGGGAGAGCGGCAGGGTAATCGCAATCTCATCCAGCGCGTTTTGCTCAAGCAAAGGCTGCAACTCATTGACGGCGCCGATAATCCGTATGCCGTGATAGCTGAACCCGGGCTCATGGGTGTCGTCGAGAATGCCGTTGATCTGATAGCCCCACTCGGCATTGGTTAAAATGCGGTCAATGTAACCCTTCGCCGCTTCGCCGTAGCCGACCAGGAGGATATTCTTCTGGTTAAAGCCGAGTCGTCGCATGCGCCGCAAAAAGCCGCGTATCACATTTCGCTCAATCGTCATCCAGACCACACAGGTCAGATAGAAGACCAGCACCAGCCGGCGCGAAAAGTGATACAGAACCGCATTCTTGGATCCCAGATACAACACCAGCGTAAAGAGCAGCACGCCGATTGTATTGACTTTCAGGATGCCCGCAAACTCCGCGCGCCGCCCCTTGGTGCGCTTCGGCGCATAGAGCCCGAAGAGCGCATTCAGCAGGAGGTACAGCGGCACAATGAAAAACAGCGCCTGCATGTAAATCGCAAAGCTGAGGCGCCCGACTTTCTCGTGGTAGAGACCGAACAGAATGTACCAGGCGAGAAAATAAGAGCCGCTGATCACCGCTGCATCAATTAAAATATGCAGTCGATTGAACTGCTTTTGGAAGTCTTTTACCATACGAAAATTATACTGGATTGGAGGCCGATTTTCCAGCTTCCTTTTTCGCGCCCCGCGAGACATAGTGTCTCACATAGGCAGCGGTGCCGAGAACCAGTTCCCACTCGATTGCGAGAATGCGGGAAGTCGGAATCTTCGAGAAATCCGTTTTCTCCCGCGCGGGGAGCGCCGTGAGCCCCTCCGTGAGACCGCGCAGATAATCGGAAAGCAGGCCCTTCTTCGCGAAGAAAGCCGCCTTTCACGGCAATGCCGCCGAGAAGGAAGGGCAGGTTCCAGATGAGCTGCCAGAGCGGCTGGTTTTTCGCCATCGTGAAAATATGGTTTCTCGCGGAAAGCCGCACCTTAAACGCATTGTATTTCGAGCCGCTGGTCGCGGAGCCGAAGTGATACACCTTGGCCGCCGGGCAGTAGAGATTCCGGTAGCCCGCGAGTTTCGCGCGCCACCCGAGGTCTATATCCTCCAGATAGGCAAAGTAGCTTTCGTCGAGCCCGCCGAGTGCGCGGTACAAGTCCGTCCGGTAGATGGCCGCGCCGCCGCAGGCGGAGAAGACCTCTGCCTCTTTCGCATAGGCCGCGCAGGGCTCCATGGTACCGCGCTGAAAGGCCCAGCCGGGCAGAGAGACCAAATCTCCGGCATCGTCGATTTCATCGTGGTTCTGCGTGCGTATCATCATCGCACTGACCGAAAAGATGCGCTCGTGCCGTGAAATGCTCTCTTCGAGGGCGCGCACAAAGCCCGGAAATACCTCGGTGTCGTTGTTTAAGAGCAGCACATAGGGCGTCCTTACCTCCCGGACCGCGCGGTTCACACCGCCCGCAAAGCCCAGATTTTCCTCGCTGAAGATGGTCGGAATGCCCTCTTCTCTGAGCCATTCCGCGCTCCCGTCCGTCGAACCGTTTTCCATGACGAGGAGCGAAAAATCCCGTTCTGTCTGCCGCTTCAGCGCCGCAATGCACTGCGGCAGATACTTCATGCCGTTATAGTTCGGGATGACTACCGTGACGCGCGCATCCTCGCGCTCCCATTGTTCCGCTCTCACGCCTCTTCCTCCAGTTCGCGCAAATATTTTTCGATGCCCGGCATGTGATAGGGCTCGCCGATTTTTTCCTTGTCGAGATCCCGGAGCGCAAAATTCGACTTCCGGAGTGTCAGATTGGGGTTATAGTAGGGGTCTCCCTGCTCCAGAATTTCGGGCCAGCGCTTCATGAAGCGCGCCACCTCGCGGTTAAAGCGCTCCACCTTTTCCGGCGTGTCCTCGAGACCGCGCGACTTCGACTCGTAGTGGTGTAAAAGCGCATAGGGGTTATAGACCACCAGTTTTCCGGTGGCCCGCACTTTGAGGCAGTAGTCAATGTCGTTGAACGCGACCGCAAGTTCCTCCGTAAAGCCGCCGACCGAGAGGAAGAGTTCCTTCTTCGTGAGCAGGCAGGCCGCCGTCACCGCCGAGTAGTCCTGGGCGGTCAGCGCGCGGTGAAAGTAGCTGTTCTGCACTTCGTGGAGACCGATAAAGGTGTGACCCGCAATACCGCCGAAGCCGATCACCACACCCGCGTGCTGTATCGTATCGTCCTCGTAGAGGAGGCGGCAGCCGACCGCGCCGACATCCCGCCGCATCCCGTAGCCGAGCAGTTCCCGCATCGTGTCGGGGTTAATAAGCTCCACATCGTTGTTCATAAAGAGCAGATACTCGCCCTTGGCATAGCGAACGCCGAAATTGTTAATCTTCGAGAAATTAAAGCCGCCCTCGTAGTAAACAACCTTGACCTGCGGCAGCTCCTTCCGAATCGCCTCATAATAGGCAAAGGTCTCGGGGATCGGTCGAGTTGTTCTCGACGACAATGAACTCCAGATTCTTGTACGTTCCTTTCTCGAGGAGGGAGCGCATGGCCTTGTCGAGATCCTCGCGGTGATCCTTTGTTCGGGATAATCACCGAGACCAGGGGCTCTTCCGTGAGCTCGAAAATCGTGTGGTAAATGCCGTAGTCCACACCCTTTTTGACCTCTTTAATCTTGAGCTCCGGATAGACGCGCTCATAGTGCGCGCGGATGGCCCTTGCCCCCGCCTCGAAGGCATAGAGCTTGCTCTCCGGGTTCGAGGCCGTCGAGTTCATGTGACAGCGCCAGTGGTAGAGCACCTTCGGGACATGGACAATGTGCCGCGCTTTCTCGGTCACGCGGAAGATAAAGTCATAGTCCTGGGCGCCGTCATAGGCCGCGTCAAACTGCCCGACTGTGTCGAGAAGGCTCTTCCGCACCGCAAAAAGGTGGCAAATATAGTTGACCGAGCCGAGCAGATCCGGGTTAAAGTCCGGCTTAAAATGCGGGTCGAAGAGGGAACCGCCGTCCATGTCGAGCTTGTCCTCGTCGGAGTAGAGACAGTCGGTCTCCGGCTCCTTCACAATGGCCTCGGCAAAGGAGAAGAGCGCCTCGGGCGGCAGAATGTCGTCGTGGTCGCAGAGCACCATAAAATCACCCGTCGCGAGGGCAAGCGCCGCATTCGTATTGCCCGCAATGCCGCGGTTCTCGCCGAGCACCGTATAGCGCATTCTCGAATCGCGCGTCGCATAGTCCCTGAGGACAGCCTCCGTGTCCTTTCCGGGGCGGCTGCCGTCCGCGAGACAGACCTCGAACTTCGCATAGGTCTGCGCGAGCAGGGAATCTAGAAGCGCCTTCAGATACACCGCCGGCGTCTCAAAGAGCGGAATCACGACCGAGAAGAGGGGCGCCGTGCTCTCCCAGACCGTACCCCGCTGCCGCTGTAACTCCGCCTCCGTGGGTCTGGTCTTTTCGTACCACTCGGCGTACTCGTAATCCGAATCTATGCCCTGTAACTTATTCTTGGATTTTAAGAAGAGCTTTTTCAAGCCGTGCTTTCCTGAAATAGTCAAAGGCCACGCGCACGGTCTCCATGTTGCAGAGATCCTTGATTTTCTCCATGCGCTTATGCGCGACCGAAGAACGCTTCGCAATCAGCTCTTCGTTGTATTTGATGCGCGCCTTATGCCCCTCGACGGAAATGACCAGATAGTAATTCTTTCCGCTCTCGTAGGGGAAAGCGGATGTCAAAGCCGTATTCTTTTTCCGAGGCTTGGTGATAGTAGATCTGGCTCACATCGTCCCGACGAGTCCGCACCAGCTTTAAACGGCAGGGGGCGGTGTGCCTCATCCTCGACCGAAAATGTCGCCTCGCTCCCCGGGTTCCGCCCGATGGCCCAGCCGTTTAGGGTGATGTAGTTCTCTCGAATGCGCACCACATCGACTCTGTACTTCATCGCGTCTCCTCCGCGTCTTCGCTGTCAAAATTAAGTCGCTCCGCCTCGACCACCAGCGGGCGCTTCATGACGCGCTGGTTAATCGTCAGCACATACTCGCCGACCATGCCGATGAAGAAAATCTGCACTGCGCCGAGAAAGAGCATGCCGATTAAGAGCGGCGCAAGTCCCGCCTGGAAGCGATCCCAGTAGAGGAGCTTCATCACGAGGTAGATGAGCGCAATCACGACGCTCACCACCAGCGTGATGCCGCCGAGGAAAGTCGCAAGGCGCAGGCCGAACTTCGTATAGGAGGTCACCGAGAGCATGGCTGCGTCGTAGAGCTTATAGAGATTGTTGCTCGTCTTACCCGCGCGGCGCTTCGGCTGATCGTAGGGGATTTCCTTCCGGCGATAGCCGAGTTCCGCGACAATGCCGCGGAGGAAGGGCGTCGGGTCATCGAGATCCCGGAGCACCTGAATAAAACTTTTGTCGTAGAGACCGAAGCCCGTGAAGTGCTCAATCTGATCCACCTCGGAGAGCTTCCGGATCCACTTGTAGTAGAGCGAGCGGAGGTGGTACATGAGCGGATTCTCCGCGCTGTGGGTCTTGATGCCGATTGCGATTTTGTAGCCCTCTTCCCAGGCCGCGACATATTTCACAATCATCTCGGGCGGATCCTGGAAATCCGCCGCCATCAGTACCGTCGCATCGCCGGTCGACTGGAGCATCCCGTAGTAAGGCGAGTTGAACTGCCCGAAGTTTTTGGCGTTAAAAATCGCTTTGATTTTATGATTCTCCGCACAGAGTGCGCGGAGATACTCTCTGGTTCTGTCCTGCGAATCGTTGTCAATGAAGATGAGCTCGTAGTCATAGGCTGCGAGCTCACGCCGAAAGAGGCCCACGAGCGTTTCCGCCATCGGCCCGACATTTTCCTCTTCGTTATAGCAGGGAATCACAACGCTGATTTTTTTCATGCCTGCTTTTCCTCTCCTCCCGGCGAAAGGCGCACCATCACCTTGATTAAATCCTGCGGTTTTCGCCGCATGAGTTCGAGCCCTTCCGCAAGTGCCGGAAAGCCCTCGAGCTTATGCGTGACCATGCGCCCGGGCTCTATTCTTCCGGCCTTCACAAGGCGCAGAAGCCGCTCCATCCGCGCTCTTCCGCCCCTGCAGAGCTCGAGGTGAACGGTCTTTCCCGCCATGCCTCTGCCGCCGGAAAACTTCGGAATCCCGATATCGCCGTCTCCGGGATAATGCTTTAAGTTCACGACGCGGCCGATGCCGTAGCGCACCATGTCGACAGCCTCCCGGAAGGTATCGTCGTTGCCGCCGCAAACAAAGACCGCATCCGCGCCCCGTCCGCCGGTTCTCGCCATAATCTGCTCCCGGATATCGCCGTCCTTATAACTCAGCACCTCCGTCGCGCCGAATTCGAGGGCGCGCCGCACGCTGATTTCCCGCGTGCCGACCGCGTAAATCTCGGCGGCTCCCTGCAGCGCGGCCCCCTGCACGGCCATAAGTCCCACCGCGCCGATGCCGAGCACCACGACCGTGTCGCCGAATTTGAGTTCCGCCGCCTCAACGCCGGTAAAGCCTGTCGTCACCATGTCGACGCACATCAGCGCGTCCTCGAGGCGCACGCCCTCCGGCACTTTTGCGAGCGTCGTGTCGGCATCCGCAATGCCGAAGGCCTCGGCAAAGACGCCCGGAATGCTCCGCCCGAGCGCATTGCCCGAGAAGGGCCGCCCCGCATGGCGGTCATTTCCCTCCTGAATTTCGACATTCCGCCAGTCCGGCGTGATGGCTGGCACCGCGACCAAATCGCTGACCTGAAAGTCCCGCACGCGGCTTGCGACCGCCTTGACCCGCGCAATGCACTCATGCCCGAGAATCAGGTTGTCGGGCTTTTTGGAACCGCTCCCGTAGACCGTGTTGACATCCGAGCTGCAGGGCGCCACAACCACCGGCTCCAGAAACGGCGCCGTACGGCTCCTCGAGCAAAGGATACGGCGCGCTGTCAATGAGCGTCGCCTGCCCGGGTCTCTCCAGTACAAATGCTCTCATGCCTCTCTCCTGTCTGTGAGCCGCTCGGGTACATCGCTCCGAAGCGTCCAAATCTCGGTGCCTGCCGGAAACTTCTCGCGGATGCGCGCCGCAATCTCCTCGGTGTAGCCCGGCGCGACAATCAGGATACAAGTCGCCGGGTCCGCCGCTGCTGCGTCCGGCGAGACAATCGGAATGTGCGAAGCGGGGGCAATGTGTCCCTGCTTAAAGGGCGCGGAGTCGATGATGTAGCAGATTTTATCGCCGAGTCCGAGGGACGCCGCAATCGAAAAGCCCTGGTGCGAGGCGCCCCAGATTGCGACCTTTGCCGCGCACCGCCGCCTCATTCACAAGCGCAGTGATGTCCCGCGCAATGCTCTTTTGCTTCTCAATGAGTCCCGAGACATCCGGTCTCGCCTTCTTTTTCACCCAGACCGAAATCGTATCGCGGTTCACGCGTTCTTTTTTTAGAACGTCAAAGCCGCAGCGGTTCAAGAGAGAACTTAAGCTGTCCTCGGTGAAATAGGAGAGATGATCCGGAATGAACTCGTAGAAGCTGTTTCTCCTCGAGAATGTACTCAAAGCTCGGCACCGTCACGAGGCCTGCGCCGCCCGCCGTCAGATTGTTTGCAATCGCGCGGAGATAGGCCGCCGGGATCCGGCTGGTGCTCGAGGAAGTTAAACGAGGTGAAGGCGTCAAAGGGTCCGTTCTCAAAAACCTGATCCTCCCGCTCCGGATACTCCTCCGCGACCGTGAGGCCCTTTTCGCGCGCCTTTACCACAAGCTCGTGAAAGTGCTCCATCCCGTAGGCCCTGACCGGATATTCCGCGAGAATCGAGAGAAACTCGCCCTGCCCGCAGCCGGCCTCCAGTATCTTCTTACCCTCTAAGTGAAAGGCCGGAATCCAGGCGTCGTACTGCGCGCGGCGAAGTTTGTCCATGGTCTCGGAATAGCCGCCGGAGCGTATCACATCCCGGTAGTAGGAAACCGGCTCGATGTCGAGCTGCGTGAGCCCGCAACCCGTGCAGGCGCAGAGCCTGAGTGTGACGCCGCGCTCGGTCGCCGCATCCTCCGGACGCGGCAGATGCTGCGCAGCGGCGGGCATGTTCTCAATGGTAAGCAGCGGCTCCGCGGAAAGCGGCGCACCGCAGGCAATACATCTCTTCACGTCTGTTTCCTCCCTCAGTTCTCTTCGTTTGCGTTCTCCGAGAGCAAGTCCCGCACGCCCGCGCGAAAGCTGATTTCGGGCTTCCAGTCTATGCTCCGCAGTAATTTTGAAATGTCCGGCGCGAGATACGGTGTTCCCTCGGGCCCTGTCTCCCGCGGCAAAAAGCTTGCAAGCGAGGCAGGTTTGCCCGCTGTCTCAAAAATTTCCTCCACAAAGCGCCGAAGTTCTCTGGTATCGAGACTGCCGACATTGAAGACCGGGTTGCCGTCGGTCCGGAGCACTTCTGCCTCGCCGAGCAGGCGAAGAGCCCGCACGGCGTCGGCAAGCGCCAGAAAGTTCCACTGCTGCGCGCAGAGACTGAAGCTCACGGCCTCTCCTGTCCGTGCTGCGCGGACAGCCGACGCGACCAGCGACGTCTCATGGTCTCCCGGCCCGTAGACCGAGAAAATGCGAAGGTGGCGGTAGTCCACGCCGAGTCGCGCCGCCATCTCCCCCCCGCGCGCAGAAAGGCGAGCTTAGCGCGCCCGTACTCCGAAATCGGACGGCAGGGCGTCTGCTCGTCAATCGCTGTGCCCGGCATCTCCCCGCGCCGCACGCGCTCCAGCGTGACGCCGTACTCAGCCTGCGAGCCCGCAAACAGAAAGCGCTTCGCGCCGAATTCCGCCGCGAGCGCTACCATGTCCTCCGAGGCCGCGAGGTTTCTGTCCTGGATCTCCCGATCCATGCGTCCCGCGCTGTCCCACGCCGCCCCAGGCGAGGTGGAAACAGACATCTAACGGCAGCGCCTCCGCTGCCGTCAGTTCTCGCTCCAGATTCTGCCGGAGGACAGAGCGCTCTTCCATATCGCCCGGGAAGAGATGAAAGCCCTTCCCCACGAGCGGCAGCGCTGCCCGCCCCGGCTTATCCCGGAGCGGCGCGAACACTTCATGTCCCGCATCGAGCAGCTCTTTTGCGAGTGCAAGCCCCAAGAAGCTGCTTGCACCGCTTAGGAGCACTCTCACGGCCGATACCTCGGCACAATCATATTCTCATCGAGCTCTTCCTCGCTGAGGAACGGCGTCAGCTCCTCGAGCGGCGGGCTCACCATCGTTCCGTCCGGCAGACGCTTGCCGCCGGACTTCGGCTCAAAGTTCTGGTCCGTGTCCACAAAGACCTCGCAGAGAATCGGACCCTCTGCCGCGAGGGTCTTTTGTAACGCCGCATCAATCTCATCGTTATTCCGCGCCGCGACATAGGGCAGCTCGAACGCCGCCGCAATCTTTTCGAAAGACGGGAAGCTTAAATCCCCGCTGTCGCTGCCGATACCGACCAGTTTCTGGTCGCCGAAGAAGTTCCGCTCGGTCTGTCGAATCGAGTGATAACCGTCGTTGTTAATCAGGAAAATTTTAATCGGCATCTTTGCGCCGGAAATAGTCTGGAGCTCCTGCAGATTCATCATGATGCTGCCGTCGCCGGTCAGGAGGACAATGTCGCGCTCATAGCGCTCGCGATCCTCGTTTGCCTTCGCTGCGCCGATGGCCGCCGGAAGATCGTAGCCCATCGAAGCGATTGCGGAATTCGAGATGAAGCGCTGTCCCTTCTTAATCCGATAGGCATGGCCGCCGACCACGCAGGCGGAGCCGTTTCCGACCACGGTAATCGTGTTTTCCGGCACCGCATCGCCGAGTTTTCGAATCAGCGCGTAGACATTCGCCGGGCGCGAAGCCGGGACCGCTAAGTGCTTCTCCTGCACGACCGGATAGCGCTCCACCCAGTACTTGCAGGTCTCGCTCCAGCTCATGCCGCGGAGACCCTCGCCGCCGCCGAAACCGGTGTCTGTCTTTCATCCAGCAGCTCGTTCATGACCGTCAAGAGATCCTTTGCATCCGCATGGACCGGGAGCGAGACATGAATCGTAGGCTTCTTCAGCTCCTCCGCGTCGATGTCGTTCACAATCGTGAAGGCCTCGCGCGCCCACGCCTTCGACTGGAAGCCGACCTGGCGCACGCTGAGGCGAGAGCCCACGGAGAAGACCAGATCCGCATTCTGAACCGCAAAGTTACCCGGGCGGTCGCCGAAGTTACCCGGGCGTCCCGCGTAGAGCGGGTCGTCGCTCGGGAGGCAGTCCTCCGAATCCCAGCCGACCACGACCGGAATGCCGAGCTTTCGCGCGACCGCGAGGAATTCCGCGTGCGCATTCGCAATCCGGATACCGTTGCCCGCGTTAAAGACCGGGCGCTTTGCCGCAGCAATGCGGTCAATGATTTCCGCCGCAAGTTCTCGTGTCACCTTCTTCGGCAGCGCGGCGCGGTACTCGCCCTTCCCCGCCTCGTCCTCGGGAATTTTATGCGTCGAGGCTGCCGCAAAGCCGTCGCCGCCCGCCTCGTAGTTCTCGGGGATCGAAAGCCCGGGAGCTCGTCTGTCTCGACAAAAGGCGCCCTGCACGTCGAGCGGAATGTCAAGCCAGGTCGGACCCGGTCTGCCGCTCTCCGCGAGGTACAGCGCTTTCTCGAGGCAGTAGCGGATGCGCAGCGGATCCGTGACCATCTCACAGTACTTGGTCATCGCCGCGACCGACTTGCAGATATCAAACTCCTGGTCGCCGAGCGCGCGGATGTGCACACCCGACATGCGCGCCGTCCAGTCCGTCCGGATCTGTCCCGAGAGCACAAGCATCGGAATCGAGTCCAGCCACGCGCCGACCACACCGGTCAACGCATTCGTGCCGCCGGGTCCCGTGGTCACGCAGACCACGGCGGGCTTGTTATTGATGCGCGCGTAGCACTCCGCCGCAATCGCACAGGCCTGCTCGTGGTGGTTATAAGTGATTGTGAGGCCGTCTTCATGGCCGAGGGCATTGTTTAAGTGCATCGCACCGCCGCCCACGACACTGAACCCGCGCACAATGCCGCTCTCTACCAGTTTTCTCGCAATGTAGTTGCTGACTTTAATCCGCATTTTCTCCTCCGGCTTGCAACTTTTTACTTGCCACCCGTCTGATGGCATACCGTTAAAAGTATACCACAAAGCACATATGCTGCATAGAATACGCCTGCCGCCGTAAACACGGAAGAATTCCTTACAATATGTTTACAGCTCTCCTAAGTCGCTTTTCACACCGCAAAAATCTGGTATAATTATTCTGACGAAAGGGGAAAGGAGGATTAAAGCATGAAGAAAAAAGGGTTGCGAATTGCTCTGCTGTTCGCGCTGGTCCTTTCCATGTCACAGGCAGTTCCCGCATTTGCGGCGCATACGCTCGTTGATGCAAACAGCTATGTTCTCACCAAAACAGCGCAAGGTGTCGCTGTCACCGGAAAAGACGGTAAAGCGGTCTCCGGCTGGGTGCAGGACAAAGACGGAAATTTCTACTACTTTAAAAAGGGCGTCAGAAATTCCGGCTGGGATAAAATCAACGGAGACTGGTATTATTTTTACCCGGAGACAGGCGCACTTGCGCGGAATACCAAGGTCCTGAATTATGATGTGGATGATGACGGCCGCATGATTAAAGTTCACGAGTGGTAAGGCAATCGTTTCCTTAAGTCAAGGCAAGAAAAAAAGAAGCGCAACCGCGCTTCTTTTTTCTTGCCCTTTAATGCCGCCACGCGCCGTCCGCGTCCACATAGAATGTATCCACCGTCGTATTCCGCGCCATCTCCCCGCTCTCCGGGTAGAAGTAAGACCAGTGGTCGCCGAGCTGCACCCAACCCTTGGCTCTCTGTCCGTCCGCGAGTGCGTAGTAGTACTTGTTGCCGTCGACAATCAGCTCATTGGCTGCCATCTTACCGTAGGTCGCCGAATCCGGGTCCGCATTCAGATAGTACATCTTTCCGTTCACATCCTGCCAGCCGCTCAGCATCTCTCCGCTCTCCGCGAAGTAATACCAGCCCGAGACAGCGCGCGCCCAACCGGTGCGCATTTTCCCCTCGGAGCTGAAGAAATACCACTTGCCCTCGATTTTCTCAAAGCCGTCTTTCTTAAAGCTGCCGTCCGGGAAGCGGTACATCCAGGCGCCGCCGCTCTGAATCCAGCCTGCCTTCTCAATATTGCTGCCGTCGCCCTTGCCGGTCTGATCCCAGACGGCACCCTGACCGTTCGAGACCTGCGCAGCGTTGACCTTCTGCGTCTCCGACTCCGTGAAGCCGGAACTCTTACCGCTGCCCTTTGCCTCGGTGCGGATGCGGAAGCTGTAGTTTCCGCTCTTCGTCATGTACGGATAAAAGTTATAGCTGTTGCCCGTCACACCGAAGACACGCTTCACAATGTCGCCGCCGCGCCGGAGTACAAGCTCATAGCTGCCGCTCGTGTTTGCGGGCTCGCGCCAGCTCGCCTGGCCGAGCGCGCCCTTCTGCCAGCTGACGCCCTCCGGCTCCGCAAAATCGCCCTTGATGCCCGGGAAGCGAAGTCCCACAATCAGGCGCGTCTTGCTGCGCCGAAGCTCTGTCACCTTAACCGCATTGTCGGAGAGGTGCACATCGCTCTCGCTTAAGGTCTGCGAAAAACTCCTGTCGCTGTCCGTGGTCCGGAGCACTGCCTCGACGCTGATGACACTGCCGACCGGCAGATTGTCGCCGACACCGCCGGTTACGCGCACGCTCTCGAGCTGATAGGAATCCGCATTCACCCAGACGCCCCAGTTCGCCCTTGGCGGGGTCTCCCTGCACCACACCGTCCCGCGTGATGCTTCCGCCCGTCTCAATCCGGTTCTTCGCATTGAGACGCACACTCCCGATTTTCTGCTTGGAAGCGGCTAGCGCCGGTACCGCGGCAAAGGCCGACAACAGCGCCACAGTCAATGCCGACAAAAGTATCTTTCTCGGTCTCATCTGATACCTCCTTCTGTGCAAACGGTACAAACAGTTTCCATCATGTTAAGTATACCGAATATTTCCGGACAGAACAAGCCGCTCATATCACTCCTTTTCTGTGCACTCCGCCATTCGATGAGCTCTGCCTCTCTGCTCTGCCCCTCTTTCGTACAAGGCCCGCCACAGGAAGGACAGACCGTATGCTTCCCGACCTTTTCCTCCGGCCATTCCGGTGCAAGGAAGATGTACGCAGAAAAAAATACCGGCTTTCCTTGCGGAAAACCGGTATTCGAAAAATGCTTCGGATTCTGCTTAGACCAGCTCGAGCAGCACTTCCATCGCTGCATCGCCCTTTCTCAGGCCGATCTTTACGATGCGGGTGTAACCACCCTTTCTGCTCTCATACTTCGGTCCGTACTCATCGAAGAGCTTCGCAACAAGGTCAACCTTCTTGCCTGCCTTCTTGTGCTTCGGATCGAACTCGCCGACTGCGTAGAGCTTTGCGAGCATGTGGCGTCTCGCGTTCATTCTGGACGGCTTGTCCTTCTTGATTTCCTTCTGAACCGTGTCATAGACAACGACTCTCTTGCCGTCCTTCTCTTCTCTGACGCGCTTGCCGTTTGCATCCTTGCGCGGCACTTTAGCCGTGACGCTCACGGTCTCGAAGTTGTCCTTCTCCTTCACTGCCAGCGCAATGAGGGGCTCGACCATCTTTCTGACTTCCTTTGCTCTCGCCTCGGTCGTCACAATCTTGCCGTTTGCGATGAGCGCCGTCGCCTGACTTCTCAGGAGAGCCAGTCTCACATCCGTTTTGCGTCCAAGCTTTCTGTACTTTGCCATTGGTTTTCTCCTCCGTTTGGGAGCGCGATCCGTGCCATATCGGGACTCATCGGAATCGCACCATACTCAGGGGCTGCCGCTGTCTTGCCCGGCAGCCTGTTATTGCTCTTCTTCTTCCTCTTCTTCGGTCTCCTCGCTCTGGCGCAGCTGCAGATTCAAATCCGCGAGTTTCTCCAGAACTTCATCGAGGGACTTCTTGCCGAGGTTGCGCACTTTCATCATATCTTCCGGCGTCTTGCTGATCAGCTCTTCGACCGTGTTGATGCCCGCGCGCTTCAGGCAGTTATAGGAGCGCACCGAGAGTTCGAGCTCGTCGATGTTCATCTCGAGCACTTTCTCCTTCTCGTCGCTCTTCTTCTCGGACATGACCTCGACTCTGCGTGCATCTCCGAGAGATCCACGAAAAGGCTCAGATGCTCCGAGAGCACCTTGGCCGCGAGGCTCACCGCCTCGTCCGGCGCCGCCGTTCCGTTGGTAAATACGTCAAGGGTCAGCTTATCGTAGTCCGTCATCTGACCGACACGGGTATTCTCGACGCGCATGTTGACGCGCTCTACCGGCGTGTAGATGGAATCCACCGCAATCACGCCGATCGGCAGGTCGCCCTGCGCTTTATTCTTCTCCGCGCTGACATAGCCGCGTCCGCTTGTGATCGTGAGTTCTGCCGAGAACTTCGTGCTGCCGCCGGAAATGGTCGCGATGACCTGATTCTTGTTCAGAATCTCAATGTCCGCATCGCACTGGATGTCTGCTGCGGTGACCACGCCCTCGCCCTCAAAATCAATGTAGGCGGTCTTCGGCTCTTTCGAGGAAGAATGATTCTTGATTGCAAGGCTCTTGATGTTCATGATGATTTCCGTCACATCTTCCTTGACCTGGGGGATGGACGAGAACTCATGGAGCACACCGGCAATCTTCACCTGGCTCACCGCCGTGCCCGGCAGGGACGAGAGCATAATGCGGCGCAGGGAATTGCCCAGCGTCAGACCATAGCCTCTCTCCAGCGGTTCACAGATGAAACGGCCAAACGTTTTGTCTTCGGAGATCTCAGCAATCTCGATATTTGGTTTCTGAAATTCGAACAAGAATGATACCCCCTTTAAATCTTTGGCCACGCATGGAAACACTCCGGAAAGTCCCACTTAGGGAGTCTCTCAAACAGAGACTCCCTAGCGGTAGACATATTACTTGGAGTACAACTCAACGATCTGCAGTTCATCGACCGGAACGTCGATTTCCTCGCGGGACGGCAGTGCCTTGACTGCGCCCTTCAGATTCTCCTTATCGGACTCAAGCCAGGTCGGCACAATGCGACCGGACGTCATCTCGATAATCTCCTTGTAGCGCTCCGAAGACTTCGCCTTCTCCTTAATCTCAACCGTATCGCCGGCCTTGATCAGGTAGGAGGGGATGTTCACAATCTTGCCGTTCACAAGAACGTGTCTGTGACCGACAATCTGACGAGCCTCTCTTCTGGTTCTTGCCCAGCCGAGGCGGAAGATCACATTGTCCAGTCTGCTCTCGAGAAGAACCATCAGATTCTCACCGACCTGTCCCTTCATGCGGGACGCCTTCTCGAAATAGTTGCGGAACGGCTTCTCCAGCACACCGTAGATGAACTTTGCCTTCTGCTTCTCGCGAAGCTGAGAACCGTACTCGCTCATCTTGCGGTTTGCTCTTCTCAATTCTCTGTTGGATCTTTTATCGATGCCGAGGAATCCAGGCTCCAGGCCGAGAGATCTGCATCTTTTAAGAACAGGAACTCTGTTAACTGCCACTTTTCTACCTCCTGATTATACTCTTCTGCGCTTCGGCGGACGGCATCCGTTGTGCGGAACCGGGGTCACGTCCTTAATGCTGGTCACCTCAATGCCACACGCCGAGAGCGCGCGGATTGCGGCTTCACGCCCGGAACCCGGACCCTTCACCATCACGTCGACAGACTTTAAACCATGGATGATAGCTGCTTTTGCGGCAGTCTCTGCAGCCACGGAAGCTGCATACGGAGTAGATTTCTTTGAACCTCTGAATCCAAGGCCACCGGCACTTGCCCAGGACAGCGCATTGCCCTGTAAATCAGTCAGCGTAACAATCGTGTTGTTAAACGAAGACTGAATGTGTGCCTGGCCGCGTTCAACGTTTTTCTTAACGCGCTTCTTGGCGGACGCCTTCTTCGCGCTTGACATCTGCTGCTTTGCCATTAAACTAACCTACTTCTCGTTTACTTGAACCAAGTTCGCTCCTGTCGTTAAAACATGCAACGTGATTCAATTCTGCGGTTACTAAAATTACTTCTTCTTATTAGCAACGGTCTTTCTCGGGCCTTTGCAGGTTCTTGCATTCGTCTTGGTCTTCTGACCGCGAACGGGCAAGCCCTTACGATGGCGAATTCCGCGATAGCAGCCGATTTCGGTGAGTCTCTTGATGTCCATAGCGATCTGTCTTCTCAGATCACCTTCAACAACCTGAGTTTCAGCGATCACTTCGGCAATCTTCTTGACTTCGTCATCGGTGAGATCCTTGACTCTCGTGTTCGGATCCACGCCGGCCTGGGACAGAATTCTGTTGGAACTCGTCACACCGATACCATAGATATAGGTGAGTCCGATTTCAACACGCTTCTCTCTCGGTAAATCAACGCCTGAAATACGAGCCATTGTGCTGTCTTCCTCCTGTATTATTTTTGCTGCGTCTTAGCCTTGTCTCTGCTTGTGCTTCGGGTTCTCGCAGATGATTCTGACGGAGCCCTTGCGCTTGATGACTTTGCACTTCTCGCACATCGGCTTGACTGAAGATCTGACTTTCATTGTGTGATACTCCTTTCATCTGCCAACAAAGTCGCCATAGTAGTATAGCAGTTTGAATCTGCTTTACAAGCCTATTGCGCACTTCCGCAGATTATTTATTTCTCCAAGTGATTCTGGCCTTGTTGAGGTCATAGGGGGATAATTCCACCGTCACCCGGTCGCCCGGGAGTATGCGGATATAATTCATTCTGAGCTTGCCGGAAATGTGTGCGAGCACCTGGTGACCATTTTCCAGTTCTACCTGAAACATCGCATTCGGCAGCTTCTCAATGACCTTGCCTTCCAGCTGGATTACGTCGGTCTTTGACATCCTACTGTCCTTTCGGTTTAATGCACTCTGTCCGGATCGTTCTTGCCGAGCGATAAAATCTCCGGTTCGCCGTCCGTAATCAGAATTGTGTTCTCGTAGTGGGCTGCGAGACTGCCGTCGGCCGTGGTCACGGTCCAGCCGTCATCGCCCCAATCCACTTCGTAGGTTCCGATGGTGATCATCGGCTCCAGGGCCAGGGTCATGCCCGCCTGCAGGCGGATACCCTTGCGGTTCATGCGGAAATTCGGAACTTCCGGATCCTCATGCATCTCGGTGCCGATGCCGTGGCCAACTAAGTCTCTCACGACGCCGTAGCCGCGCTCTTCGGCGTAATCGCCGATCGCACCGCAGATATCGTTCAAGTGATTGCCCGCCTTTGCAAAGCGGAGTCCCGCAAAGAAAGATTCCCGCGTCACATCAATCAGATCCTGCGCCTCTTTCGAGATTTCGCCGATGCCCCAGGTTCTGGCCGCATCGCTCTGCCAGCCCTTCCAGATCACACCGGTGTCGAGCGAGACAATATCGCCCTCGCGGATCACGCGCTTCTTCGAGGGAATGCCGTGGACAATTTCATCGTTCACGGAGACGCAGACACTCGCGGGATAGCCCTCATAGCCGAGAAACGAGGGAATGCAATCATAGCCCCGAATCAGCTTCTCGCAGAGTCTGTCGATCTCGAGGGTCGTCATGCCCGGCTTCAGCGCCGCATGGAGCTCCTCGTGCACCTTGGCGAGAATTTCACCCGCCTCCCGCATCAACTGAATCTCATGTTCCGATTTTACCGTCACTGCCATTTCTTAACTCCAATCTCCGGGGCCCGTCAGAGCAGCGCTTTGATTGCCTCGAACACTTCTCCCATCTCCTGCGTGCCGTCCACTTCTCGAAGCACTCCCTGCGCCCTGTAGTAATCGATCAGGGGCTTGGTCTGCTCGTGGTAGACCCTGAGGCGCGCCGCCACCGTCTCCGGCTTGTCGTCCGCGCGCTGCACGAGCGCGTGGCCGCAGACATCGCAGATGTTCTCTGTCTTCGGTGCGCGATAGCGGACATGATAGCTCTCGCCGCAGTTCGGACAGCTGCGCCGTCCCTCCATGCGGTCGATGATGGCCTCATCCGGCACTTCGATATCGACCGCTGCGTCGATCTTCGTGCCCTCCGCCGCCAGTGCCTCGGTCAGTGCCTCCGCCTGCGGTATGGTCCGCGGGAAGCCGTCCAGCACATAGCCCTCGCCGCAGTCAGCCTCGTGAATGCGATCTTTCAGCATTCCGATGGTCACCTCATCCGGCACAAGACCGCCCGCGTCCATGTATCGCTTCGCCTCAAGGCCGAGCGGCGTGCCTGCTTTGATGTTTGCGCGGAAAATATCTCCGGTCGAGATATGGGGAATCCGATAGTAGTCCGCAATCCGTTTTGCCTGTGTTCCTTTTCCGGCGCCAGGAGCGCCGAGCATGACAATCTTCACTGCCTTCTCCTTTGCTAGCGTGCCCATCGCAATGTAGAGCATCCGGCGGACAAACCTGCCCGCCGGACGCCGCGCTCTGCGTTAATTTCCGAGGAAGCCTCTGTAGTTTTTCACCAGAGTGATCGACTCAATCGACTTCAGCGTCTCGAGAATTACGCCGACAATAATGATCAGAGAGTTTCCGGTGAACGTGAGCGAGCCGATGTTGAACACGCCCGAGATGAAAATCGGAATCACGGCAACAATCGTGAGTCCCCGTCGCACCGAGAAAGATGACATACTTTAACACTTCACTCAGATAGTCACTGGTCGGACGACCCGGGCGGATACCCGGGATGAAGCCGCCGGACTTCTTCATGTTGTTCGCGACCTCCAAGGGATTAAACGTGATGGAGGTGTAGAAATACGCGAACAGGATGATGAGCACGATGTAGAGCACCAGACCGACCGAGTATGCCGGACGCTCGGGCTTTAACCAGTTCGACGAGTTCAGAACCATGATGATTTTGCCCGGAATGCTCGCATAGTCCACATTGAAGAACTGCGCAATCACAACCGGCATCGACATAATCGAGCTCGCGAAGATGACCGGGATTACGCCTGCGGTGTTGACCTTCAGCGGAATCTCCGAGGACTGTCCGTTGCTCATCATTCTTCTGCCCTGCATCTTCGCCGTATACTGCACCGGAATGTGACGCTCCGCGTCGCAGAGCAGCACGACAAAGACAGTCATGAGCAGGATGAAGGCCACAATAATCAGGCCCGCAACCACTGCCGTCGCCGGCGACTTCGCGTTCATGATGAAACGCTCCCAGAGCGTTGCGAAGTCGTTCGGAATCGAGGACAGAATGTTAATCAAAAGTACAATCGAAATGCCGTTGCCGACACCCTTCTCCGTGATTCTCTCGCCGATCCACATGAGGAAGGCGGAGCCCGCGGTCATCGCCGCAATCGTGACGAAGACACTCTTCAGGGTGAAGTGGGTCAGAAGACCCTGGCTGCCGAAACCGACCGCCATGGCAATCGACTGAATGAGTGCGAGCGCAACCGTCAGGTAACGCGTATAGCTCAGCATTTTCTTTCTGCCGTCCTCGCCCTCCCGCTGCAGCTCTTCGAGCTGCGGGATGGCAATCGTCATCAGTTCCATGATAATGGAAGAGGTGATGTAAGGCGTGATGCTGAGTGCCAGCACACTCATCTGCTCAAACGAGCCGCCGGTGATCGCATTGAAGAAATTGAATGCGTTGCCGGCGCCCTGACGCTGCTGTTCAAAGAAGTTCTTCAGATAATCCGTATTCACGCCCGGAATGGGAAGATTGCTTCCAAAGCGGATCACAATCAGCATCAGCAGGGTGAAAAGAAGACGATCTCGAACCTCCTTGACTTTTAATGCCTTTTGGAGACTCTTCAGCATGTTTACAGCACCTCGCAGGTACCGCCCACAGCCTCAATCTTTGCCTTTGCGCCCTCGCTGACTGCGTTGACCTTGACGGTCAGCTTCTTCGTGAGCTCGCCGTTGCCAAGGATCTTCACGCCGTCGCGTGCGTGAGAAATGATGCCGAGTGCAATCAGCGACTCAGCCGTCACTTCGCTTCCGTTCTCGAACTTCTCAAGTCTCTCGACATTGACCGCCACGATATCCTTCGTGTTGCGGTTCTTGAAGCCTCTCTTCGGAAGGCGTCTGTACAGCGGCATCTGGCCGCCCTCGAAGCCCGGTCTCGGAGCGCCGGAACGCGCCTTCTGACCCTTGTGTCCCTTACCGGCAGTCTTTCCGTTGCCGGATCCGTGACCGCGGCCGCGTCTGAAGTTGTCAGAGTGGACAGCGCCCTCAGCCGGTCTCAAATTCGATAAATCCATGACTGAACCTCCTATCCTTATTCTTCTACTTCTTCGACACGCACAAGGTGTCTCACACGCCAGACCATGCCGCGCATTGCTGCGTTGTCCGGCATGACGACGGTCTTATGCATCTTTCTTGAGTCCCAGCGCTGCTACAGTCGCTCTCTGCTTCGGAATTGCGCCGATCGGGGACTTGACAAGAGTAATCTTAAGCTGTTTCGCCATGTTCCTGTCCTCCTTTTCAGCCGAGAATGTCTTCCACGGACTTGCCGCGTCTCTTTGCAATCTCCTCCGGGGAGCGGATTGCCTTGAGTCCTTCCAGCGTCGCGAGCACAACGTTGGTCTTGTTGTTCGAGCCGAGCGACTTGGTACGGATGTTCTGGATGCCTGCGAGCTCCACAACCGCACGAGCCGGACCGCCTGCGATGATACCGGTACCTTCCGGTGCGCGCTTCATCAGCACCACTGCGCTGCCGTACTCACCCGTGAAGTCGTGCGGGATGCTCTTGTTCTCGTCAATTGCAACCGTGACAATGTTCTTCATTGCCGCCTCTTTGCCCTTGCGAATAGCCTCCGGAACCTCACCTGCCTTGCCGAGTCCGACACCGACCTTGCCCTTGCCGTCTCCTACAACCACGAGAGCGGAGAAACGCATCGTGCGGCCGCCCTTGACGGTCTTGCTGACGCGCTTGATGGCGACGACCTTGTCGTTGTACTCAGAATTCTTCTGATCGTTTCTATCGCGATTCATTGCCATTGTCTTCTGTTCCCCCTCTTAGAATTGTAAGCCGGCTTCGCGTGCAGCGTCTGCGAGCGCCTGAATCTTACCCGTATAGAGGAATCCACCTCTGTCAAACACGACGGCGCTGATGCCCTGCTCCTTCGCGCGCTCTGCGATGAGCTTGCCGACATATGCAGCAGCTTCCACGGTATCCGTGTGCTCCAGTGCGCTCTTCGCCTCCTTCTCCAGCGTGGAAGCAGCGACGAGGGTACGGCCGACCGTATCGTCGATAATCTGCGCGTACATATGGCTGTTGCTGCGGAACACGGAGAGGCGCGGTCTCTGCGCAGTGCCGCTCAGGTGGCTGCGCATTCTCCAGTGCTTCTTCTCGCGGACAGCTTTTCTGGATTCTTTGCTTACCATAATAAAACCCTCCTAATTATTTCTTACCGGTCTTACCGACCTTGCGTCTGATGGTCTCCGTAGCGTACTTGATACCCTTGCCCTTATACGGCTCCGGCAGTCTCTTCTCACGGATCACGGCAGCATGCTGTCCGACTTTCTCTTTATCGATACCCTGCACCTTGATGATGTTCTGACCGTCGAGGACCGTCGTGACGCCTTCCGGATCCTCCATCTCGACCGGATGAGAATAACCAAGAGACAGGACGAGTTTGCTTCCCTGCTTAGCGGCTCTGTAACCAACACCGTTGATCTCCAGAACCTTCTCATAGCCCTCAGTCACGCCGACTACCATGTTCTTGATCAGTGTTCTCGTGAGACCGTGCAGCGACTTGATTCTCTTCAAGTCGTTGGGTCTTGTGACAATAATCTCGCTGCCTTCCTGCTTGATCTCAAGCTCAGCGGGCAGCACTCTCTCCAGCGTACCCTTCGGACCTTTTACAGTCACAAGATTATTTCTGCGATTGTGACAGTGACGCCTGCCGGAATCGCGATAGGCATTCTTCCAATTCGTGACATGCCGATTTCCTCCTGATGTCTTTAAAATGATCGGGATCTTATGTGCATTTCATGCGGTAATTTCTTACCAGATAAATGCTAAAACCTCACCGCCCACACCTAAACGGCGCGCTTCCTTGTCTGTGATGACGCCCTGGTTTGTGGAGATGATTGCAGTGCCGAGGCCGCCGAGGACCTTCGGCATATCTTCCTTGCCCGCGTAGATACGAAGACCGGGCTTGGAGATTCTCTTGAGGCCGCTAAGGATGCGGTCATTCTTGGTTGCGCCGTACTTCAGCGTGATACGAATGTCCTGGAAGCCCTTGTTCTCGACGAACTCGTACTTCTCGACATAGCCCTCGTTCACAAGAATATCGGCAATTGCGACCTTCATCTTGGAAGCCGGGACATCGACCACATCATGCTTTGCAGTATTTGCATTGCGGATTCTTGTCAGCATATCTGCAATCGGATCGTTCGTTGTCATGGAATGTTTCCTCCTGTTGGATTTCTATCAGCTTCGCCTTACCAGCTTGCCTTCGTGACACCGGGGATCTGCCCCTTGTAAGCGAGCTCTCTAAAGCAGATACGGCAGATTCCGTACTTTCTGAGATAAGCGTGAGGGCGTCCGCAGATTCTGCAGCGGTTGTACTCTCTGGTGGAGAACTTCGCCGGACGCGCCTGCTTGATCTTCATCGACTTCTTAGCCATGAGTCTTTTCCCTCCTGATTATTTGGCAAACGGCATGTTGAACAGCGTTAACAGGTAGCGCGCCTCTTCGTCCGTCTGTGCCGTGGTGACAAAAATGATGTCCATGCCGCGCACCTTGTCGATCTTGTCGTACTCGATCTCCGGGAAAATCAGCTGCTCTTTGATACCCATTGCGTAGTTGCCTCTGCCGTCAAAGGAGTTCGGGTTCACACCTCTGAAGTCGCGGACACGCGGCAGTGCGAGGTTGATCAGACGATCGGCGAACTCGTACATCTTCTCGCCGCGCAGCGTCACCTACAACCGATCGGCATATCCTCACGAATCTTGAAGTTTGCGACCGACTTCTTGGACTTCGTAATCACTGCCTTCTGGCCCGCAATGATCTCCAGGTCGCGGACTGCAGCCTCGAGGACCTTTGCGTTCTCCTTCGCCTCGCCGACACCCATGTTGATCACGATCTTGTCGAGCTTCGGGACCTGCATCGGATTCTTGTATCCGAACTTCTCAATCATCTTTGCGACAAGCTCGTTGTCGTAGATTTCTCTTAATCTAGCTCTAGCCACTTGGAATGCTCCTCCTCTCTGCGTTAGTCGATGACCTTGCCGCTCTTCTTTGCGACACGGACCTTCTTGCCGTCTCTCAGCTCAAAGCCGACCTTCGTGCGCTCACCGTTCACGAGGAGCGCCACGTTCGAGACGTGAATGGAACCTTCCTTGCTCACGATGCCGCCGTTCTGGTTCTGCGGGCTCGGCTTCTGGTGCTTCTGCACCATGTTGCAACCTTCGACGATGACTCTGTCCTTCGCCGCGTCCACATGCAGCACCTTGCCGCTCTTGCCCTTGTCCTTGCCAGCGATGATCTGAACGTTATCGTTCTTCTTAATCTTGCGCATTGCGGACCTCCTTATAATACTTCCGGAGCAAGGGAAACGATCTTCATGAACTGCTTTTCACGAAGCTCTCTTGCCACCGGCCCGAAAATGCGGGTACCTGTCGGCGTCTTGTCATCCTTGATGATGACTGCCGCGTTCTCGTCAAAGGTGATGTAAGAACCGTCTTTTCTGCGGGTCTTCTGCACCGTGCGGACCACGACTGCCTTGACGACATCACCCTTCTTAACAACGCCGCCCGGCGTTGCGTCCTTAACGGACGCCACAATCACGTCGCCGATGTGCGCATATCTTCTGGTTGAACCGCCCATCACGCGGATGCAAAGGAGTTCCTTCGCACCGGTGTTGTCGGCAACTCTCAAGCGTGTTTCCTGCTGAATCATGCCGGATACTCCCTTCCTCTACTCGATTATCTCGCCTTCTCGACGATCTCAACCAGTCTCCATCTCTTATCCTTCGAGAGCGGTCTGGTCTCCATGATTCTGACTCTGTCACCGATTCTGCACTCATTGTTCTCATCGTGCGCCTTGAACTTCTTGGTCTGCTTGATGATCTTGCCGTACAGCGGGTGCTTCACGTGATCCTCGACCGCAACCGTGATGGTCTTATCCATCTTGTCGCTGACGACCTTGCCGACACGTGTCTTTCTAAGATTTCTCTCTTCCACGGTTTATCTCCTTTCGGCTCACGCTCTCGCCTGTTCCGTGATAACGGTCTGGATTCTCGCGATGTTCTTGCGAACCTCGCTGATTCTCGCAGTGTTATCCAGCTGGCTGGTGGCGTTCTGGAATCTGAGGTTGAAAAGCTCCTTCTTCGCGGAGACCAATGCCTCTCTCAGCTCAGCTGCACTCTTCGCTCTTAACTCTTCGACATACTTATTCGTTTTCACTCTGTTCACCGCCTTCTGCAGTCACTGCGGAAACTCCGTCCACGCCTGCGTTGACTTCTTCCTTGGAAGCAATCTTGCACTTGCACGGAAGCTTGTGCATTGCGAGGCGCAGTGCCTCTCTAGCATCAGCCTCTGCGACGCCGTCGATCTCAAAGAGGACGCGTCCGGGCTTGACAACAGCCACCCAGTACTCCGTGGAGCCCTTACCGGAACCCATTCGGGTCTCAGCCGGCTTTGCGGTGACAGGCTTGTCCGGGAAATCTTGATCCAGACCTTACCGCCACGCTTCGTATAACGGGTCAGTGCGACACGGGCCGCCTCAATCTGATTGCTCCGGATCCAGCAGGGTTCCTGAGCAATAAGACCGAAGGAGCCGTTCGTGATTCTGTTTCCGCGCATTGCTTTTCCGGCCATGGAACCGCGGAACTGCTTTCTGTGCTTGACTCTCTTAGGCATTAACATAGTTTATTTCGCGCTCCCTTCTCTGGTCTCAGCTCTCGCCGGCAGAACTTCGCCCTTGTAAATCCAGACCTTGACGCCGACCTTACCGTAGGTCGTGTCTGCCTCGGCGAAGCCGTAGTCGATGTCCGCGCGCAGGGTCTGCAGCGGAATGGTACCCTCCGAGTAGAACTCGCTTCTTGCGATATCCGCACCGCCGAGACGGCCTGCGCAGCAGGTCTTGATGCCGAGGATGCCCGACTTCATGCTTCTCTGCATCGCGGACTTCATCGCGCGGCGGAAAGAGGTTCTGTTCTCAAGCTGCTGCGCGATGTTCTCTGCAACGAGCTGTGCCTCTCTGTCCGGTCTCTTGATCTCCTTGATGTCGATGAAGACCTTCTTCTCGGTGAGCTTCGCAACTTCCTTCTTCAGCTTCTCGATCTCTGCGCCCTGCTTGCCGATGACCACACCCGGCTTCGCCGTGTGAATGATCACGCGGACTCTGTCCGAAGCGCGCTCAATCTCGATGTCGCTCACGCCGGAGGCATAGAGTCTCTTCTTCAGGAACTTCCGGATGTTGTAGTCCTCGACTAAGTTGTCCGCGAAGTCTCCCTCTGCGAACCATCTGGAGTCCCAGTCTTTGATCACGCCGACTCTAAGGCCGTGCGGGTTAACCTTCTGTCCCATTCTCTACCTCCTCATCTCTCGTCCAGAACAACCGTGATGTGGCTCATTCTCTTGAAGATTCTGTAGGCTCTACCCTGCGCTCTCGGGTGGACTCTCTTCATGATGGGGCCGTTGCTTGCATAGCACTCTGCGATGTAGAGCTTGTCAGCCTGCAAGTTGTTGTTGTTCTCTGCGTTCGCGATAGCGGACTCCACGAGCTTCTTAATGACGCCGGAAGCATATCTGGGGTTGTATGCCAGGATGCCGAGCGCCGTCTTCACGTCTTTGCCTCTGATTGCGTCCAGTACGAAGCATGCCTTCTGTACCGGGATTCTCGCATAAGAAAGCTTTGCAGACGGTCTCTTGTCGTTCTGTGCGTTTCTCTCTCTCTTAAACTGGGATCTATGTACTTTCTTGTGTACGTTAGCCATGTTGAAACCCTCCTTTCAAACCTTTCTTATTATCTGGGCGACCCGACCTTCTTCTCGTCTGCGCCGTGACCTCTGTAGGTGCGCGTTGCAACGAACTCGCCGAGCTTGTGTCCGACCATATCCTCGGTGATGTAGACCGGGACATGCTTTCTGCCGTCGTGAACCGCGATCGTGAGACCGACCATAGCCGGGAAGATCGTGGAGCGGCGGGACCAGGTCTTGATAACCGTCTTCTGGCCGGATTTGTTCATTTCTTCGACCTTCTTGAGCAGGCTCTCGTCTGCGAAGGGTCCTTTCTTCAGTGAACGTGCCATCTGTGTCCTCCCTTAATTAGGCCTTGCCGTTTCTTCTTCTGACAATCAGCTTGTTAGACTGCTTATTCTTCTTTCTGGTCTTGAGGCCCATAGCCGGCTTGCCCCAAGGTGTGCACGGACCCGGGCGACCGATCGGCGCTCTGCCCTCACCACCACCGTGCGGGTGATCGTTCGGGTTCATGACAGAACCGCGGACCGTCGGGCGGATGCCCATGTGGCGCTTTCTGCCTGCCTTACCGAGGTTGATCAGGTTGTGCTCGCCATTTCCGACGCTGCCCATCGTTGCGCGGCAGTTGATCGGCACCATTCTCATCTCACCGGACGGGAGACGAAGCGTTGCGTACTTGCCTTCCTTTGCCATGAGCTGTGCGGTGATGCCTGCAGCACGTGCAAGCTGTGCGCCCTTGCCCGGGTAGAGCTCGATGTTGTGAATCTCGGAACCGACCGGAATGAGTGCAAGCGGAAGGCAGTTGCCCACTCTCGCCTCAGCCTTGTCGCCGCTCATCACGGTCTGGCCGACCGTAAGACCCTGCGGTGCCAGAATGTAAGCCTTTGCGCCGTCCGCATAGCAGAGCAGCGCGATGTTAGCCGTTCTGTTCGGATCGTACTCAATCGCAACAACCTTTGCCGGGATGTTGTCCTTCGAATTTCTCTTGAAGTCGATGATTCTGTACTTTCTTCTCGCGCCGCCGCCTCTGTGTCTGACCGTGATCTTACCCTGCGCGTTGCGTCCAGCGTGCTTCTTCTTGCTGACGACCAGGGACTTCTCCGGCGTGGATTTCGTAATCTCAGCGAAATCGGAACCCGTCATATTTCTTCTCGACGGAGTATACGCGGTATACTTTCTAATTCCCATTGTCTTCTCCTTTAGTTTGTTATCGCGGATTCACACCGCATAGTTTGAGGCATTACAGACCCTGGAAGATCTCGATCTCCTTGGAGTCCGCGGTGAGCTGCACAATTGCCTTCTTGCTCTTTGCAGTCTGACCGACGGTCATGCCTCTGCGCTTGGTCTTGGTCGGGCGGTTCATCGTGTTGACGCTCTTAACCTTAGCGCCCTGCGAACATCTTCTCCACCGCTTCCTTGATCATCGTCTTGTTTGCTTCCGGATGAACCAGGAAGCAGTATCTCTTCTCCGCCATGCCCGCCATGCTCTTCTCGGTGACCAGCGGCTTGAGGATTACATCATAGTACTGAATGCTTGCCATTATGCGTATACCTCCTCAATCGTGGCGACAACGTCCTTCGACGTGACCACCGTGTTGTACTTCAGAATGTCGTACACGTTGATGGTCTTCGGCGATGCCGTCTTGACGCCGGCAATGTTTCTCGCGGAGAGAACCGTGGTCTTATCGTTCTCCGGTGCGACAACCAGTGCCTTCTGTACCTTCAGGTTCTTCAGGGTCTCTGCCATCTTCTTCGTCTTGACCTCGCTGAGCTCAAAGCTCTCGAGGACAATGAACTTCTGCTCCTGAACACGGCTCGAGAGTGCGCAGCGAAGTGCCTGGCGCTTCTCCTTCTTGTTCAGCGTGATGGTGTAGTCTCTCGGGGTCGGTGCGAAGACAACGCCGCCGCCCTTCCACTGCGGAGATCTCGTGGAACCCTGTCTTGCGTGACCGGTGCCCTTCTGTCTCCACGGCTTTCTGCCGCCTCCGGAAACCTCGGAGCGGGTCTTCGCCTTCTGCGTGCCCTGGCGCTTATTGGCGAGCTGTGCAACCACAGCCATATGTACGAGATGCTCGTTCAGCTCTACGCCGAACACAGCGTCATTCAGTTCGATCGTTCCGACTTCTTTGCCGTCGGTGTTGTAAACAGATACGTTTGCCATCTTGCGTTCCTCCTTTCCTCTCGAATTACTTCTTGCTCTTCACGGTCTCGCGAAGCGTGACCAGAGCTTTTCTGGAACCCGGGATTGCGCCCTTGACCAGAATGAGGTTGTTCTCAGCGTCGACTCTCACGACCTCAAGGTTCTGCGTCGTGACCGTCACATGACCCATGTGACCCGGCATTCCCTTGCCCTTGAACACGCGGCTCGGATCCGAAGAGGAACCGTTGGAACCCTGGTGTCTGTGGAACTTGGAACCGTGTGCCATCGGTCCGCGGTGCTGGCCGTTCTTCTTGATGGCGCCCTGGAAGCCCTTACCCTTGGAGACAGCCGTCGCGTCGACCTTGTCGCCCGCCGCGAAGATATCTGCCTTGATGACATCCTTCACATTGAACGAAGCAGCGTTCTCGAAGCGGAACTCTCTGAGGAAACGACCTGCCTTGAACACCTCTCTCTTGTGCTCGCCGCGCGTCACGACTTCCTTCTCGATGCCTGCCTTCTCGAGCTGACCTGCATCCGGCTTGTTCACGAGCTTTGCGCGAATCTCGCCGTATGCGACCTGAACCGCATTGTAGCCGTCGCTCTCTTCAGTCTTGACACGGGTCACGACGCAGGGACCTGCCTGCAGCACCGTGACCGGCACAAGCACACCGGCCTCATTATAGACCTGGGTCATACCGACCTTTGTTGCAAGAATTGCCTTTTTCATTTCTTCCTCCTGTTTATCCTACAGCGGAGCGCCGGGGCGCTCATACTAGAGCAGGATATTATTTGTCTTCATGCGGATGTCAATGTGAACGCCCGCCGGCATTTCGAGACGGGACAGTGCATCGACCGTCTTGTCCGTCGGTGCGAGAACGTCGATGAGTCTCTTGTGAGTTCTCTGCTCGAACTGCTCGCGGCTGTCCTTATACTTGTGGACCGCACGAAGAATTGTAACTACCTCTTTCTTGGTCGGCAGCGGAATCGGGCCGGAAACCTTAGCTCCCGTTCTCTTCACCGTGTCGACAATCTTTCCGGCAGACTGATCAACCAGCTTGTGATCATACGCCTTCAACGTGATTCTCATTACCTGATTTGCCATAAAAAAAGTCGCCTCCTTTTCGCACTTTTTTAAAGTACGACAAGCGGTGACTGTACACAGTGCCGTGTGTGTCCTCCCGGAAACCCAACGGCAGGCCTTCCTTCTTTCGAAAGTCGGCGCTCTTCGTTTGTACAGTGACTTGTCGTCAGTATCGAGACTTGACATTCGCTCCGCGGAACTCCTGCTCTTTCGAGACAGCAACCTCTCGCTTCACAGCTATCATGTCACAGCGCCATATAGCTTACCACAAAAAAAAGAGCTGCGCAAGTAGTGTCGCAGCTCTTTTTTTAAGGATGATTGTAAGATGAACTAGGACAATAAAAAAGAGCCGATGACGAACTCGTGGTATGATGAAGCTACCACACACCAACACACCAGGAGGTTCGCCATGGCCCAGAACGAGTATACCACAAATAGAAAATATCGCCACCTGACACGCGAAAAGCGCGCACAGATTGAAGTGCTACTGCAATTAAAGCTCCCAAAAAGTCGCATTGCGCGCGAAGTCGGGATTGCAAGGTCAACTTTATATAATGAACTTGCCAGAGGTACTGTACAGCAGTTAGGACGGAATCTGGAGCCATACACGCGCTACTTTGGAGATTCGGGACAGCGTGTCTACGAACATCGAAGACGAAATAGTCATTGCCCCATAAAGCTGCCGAAAGCCAAGAAATTCGTGTCTTTTGCAGTAAAGCAGATACTGACAAAGCATCTGGCACCTGATACGATTTGCGGTCTTGCCAGAGAAAAGGGCTGTTTCACCGAGATGGTTTGCAGCAAGACTTTTTATAACTATATTGAGCGTGGATTGTTAAAAGCTCGAAATATCGATCTCACGCTAAAGGTCAAACGTAAACAACACCGTAAGGGACATCCGCAGCATAAGCGGCTTTATGGTCTGAGTATTGAAGCCCGCCCCCAAGTAGTTAATCAGCGGGAAGAGTTTGGGCATTGGGAGATTGATACCGTGGTCGGTCGAAGGGAATCGCAATCCGTTTTGTTGACACTGGATGAGCGAACCACAAGATTTCGACACATTATAAAGATACCCGGTAGAAGCACACAGGCGGTTGAGCAAGGTTTAAAAACGCTCCGAGAGCTGTACGGAGAACAATTCAGCCAAGTTTTTCGCTCCATCACAAGTGATAATGGCAGTGAATTTGCTTCACTGCCACAGTTGCTTCCCACGATACCCATATACTATGCTCATCCGTACTCCGCCTACGAACGCGGACTGAACGAAAAGCAGAACTCCTTGATTCGCCGGTTCTTGCCGAAGGGGCGTTCTTTCGATGTCGTTACGGATGAGCAAATACGAGAGATTCAGGACTGGATCAATCAACTCCCCCGAAAATCTTTTTCATTACAGTTCGCCGGAGGAATTATTTCAGACTGTCCTACTTGATCTTGCAATCTAGCAGCTCTTTTTTTAGCTTTAGTGAGCGGATTCCGACTCCTCCGGCATGGTCGCGCTGAGCGGCGGCTCGACAGCCTTGCTCGTGCTCTCCGGCTTCACATAGTTGCCGGCTTTGTTCTTCTTGATTTTCGTCACCTTGCCGGTCGGGCCGTCGTCCGCCTTTGCGGACTCGTGTGCGCCGGTCTCCTCCTTGGCATCCTCTTCCGCCTCTTCCTTGGCCTCTTCATCTGCCTCCGACTGCTCGATCGAGGAGAGCTCCTCCGGCGAATAGGTGTCGTAGACGACATTCTCGTCGCCCGGGTCCGTGCTCTCACCCGCAACCGTGCTCGCACCCTCGCTCGTCGTCATCGACTCTGCCGTGCTGCTCTCGGAAGCCGCTGTTGTGTCACTGTTCTTCTTTTTTTGCGCCGCAAGCGGTCGCAAGCATCAGGCTCGCCGCCGCAAGGAGCACAACTGCCATCTTCTTTTTCATAAGGTTCCCTCCGTTGTGAACTTCTGTCACTCAGTTTCCGCTATTCTAGCACGACAGCGCAATTCTTGAAAGCTTTCCGCGAAAATACAAGAAAGTTGTAAGAAAGCGCCTTGAAGCCCTCCGTTCCCTTTGCTAGACTAGACCCGTATATTCGCTGAGAGAGGAGGCTGCTATGCTGAGAGCCGATCGCTGGAAAGACTATGAAGTATTGGACTGCGCCGGAGGGGAAAAACTGGAGCGCTGGGGGGACTTTTTTTTGGTGCGCCCGGACCCGCAGGTCATTTGGCGCGGCGACAAAAAAGACCCGCACTGGAGAAAGCCGGACGCGCACTACCACCGGAGTAACCGCGGGGGCGGCGACTGGGAGTTCTTCTCCCTGCCGAAGCAGTGGGACATCTCTTATGCACTTCCCGCCTCCCTTGTAAAGCCCCGCACGAGTACGCTCCGCTTCCAGTTAAAGCCCTTCCGCTTTAAGCACACCGGACTCTTTCCGGAGCAGGCGGCGAACTGGGATCGTTTTTCTTCCATTATTAGCGGCGCGGTGCAAGAGGGGCGTCCCGCGCGTGTCTTAAACCTCTTCGCCTACACCGGCGGCGCGACACTCGCCGCGGCGGCCGCGGGCGCGGAAGTGACCCATGTCGACGCGAGCAAGGGCATGGTCGCCTGGGCCAAGGAAAACGCGGAGTCCTCGGGGCTCTCGACAGCGCCGATTCGCTGGCTCGTCGATGACTGCGCAAAATTTGTCCAGCGCGAACTCCGGCGCGGTCACCGCTACGACGCCATCATCATGGATCCGCCCTCCTACGGGCGCGGCCCGAACGGCGAGCTCTGGAAACTCGAGGATACGCTCTACGACCTCCTGGTCGACTGCGCCGCACTGCTCTCCGACACGCCGCTCTTCTTCCTGATCAGCTCCTATACGACGGGACTGCAGGCATCCGTCCTCTCCTACCTGCTCGGCGACCTCATTGTGCCGCGCTTCGGCGGAAAGATTGCCGCCGAGGAACTCGGACTTCCGATCAGCGGAAACGGTCTCACCTTGCCCTGCGGTGCGAGCGGCCTCTGGATTGCGCCCTGACGCGACATAAACCGCATCTCATCCGTAAAAAAGGCTAAGCGGACAAAAAGAGTTGGTGCTAGCTCCACACGATTGCATCACCCCAGGTCGGGATTGAACTTTCTATCTTTTTCTGCGGCGAGAGCCGTTTGTATATCTCCGCAATACTTTCATCCGTTGGCATTACCTTTAACAGTTCTTTTGCAGAAAGCGGCTCTGGTGAGTGCATATAGCACCACCGGAAAGCCGCTTTTATTCGTCTCTCTATGCTTAGACCTCTATGATCTCTCAGCATGGCTCTAAGCCTTGCATTTACACCCCCTTCGATCTGATTGTTTGTTGAAGGGATTTTTTCAATTGTACGCAACAACTCTTCATCCAAGTATGTAAACAAGGTCCCGTCACGAATCAATCGTATAAGCCAATTTCACACCTTGACAAGACGTTCATGAGTCGGCCTACGCTGACCGTTCTCGTCTATTGTCACCTGGTTTAAAATGTTTGATACCGTTCCATCCGGTCTATGAATCGATGAACCCATTTCTCTGCCTCGGCTTTGTTTTTCAGATGCAACAGGTCTTTGGCTAGTATATATAACTCCATCAACAGAGCGAACCCTGCCTTTTTCTTTTTGCAGCATCAGCACAGCCTCTGAATAGTCCTCACCCGACGCATGAATCTTCATTCTATCACCCACTCACATAATCCCAGCATTTGCAAACTGCTTGTTGTAAACCTTTTTCGCAATAACTCCGACAATTATTGAGATAACTACGGTTGCGGCAATAGCAAGAACCATAAACCACGGAGAAGTCAAGGTTGATAATATCTCAGCATAATTTGCAGACATTTCTTCGGATGCCTCTGAAATGGCATAGTCAGAGAATACCCATACATACAACGGAGACCCGATATTGCTTAACGAAAGCAGGATATAACTCATCACGATACCTTTGTAATTCTTATATCCGGCCCATTTCCGAATGATTTCCGCTAAAATAGAACAAGCAATCAAGCTCCCAAGCAACAGATTCGCAAGCTCCCCAAAAGCCACGAAAGCGGTTGCTACAAATAGGTTCATAATGAGAACCACGCCTGCTTTCGGCACTTTTGCCATAACATACATATATGGAATCCATGCCACGAGAGCAATTAAAGCTGTTACAAACAGATAGAGCAATGGGTGTATACCGCCCATAATCGTAGCTGCCAAAAACCACAGCAAAGTAAATAACGGAAAAATACGATTGTCAGACCTAAATCTTTTTAACTTCCAGTGTTGTTCCATAAGATTTCCTTTCTATTTTCCTTGCTGTAATTCAACAAGGCGTGCATATAGACCGCCCTTTTTTTCATCAGTTCGGCAGGTGCGCCCATCTCACTGACCTTGCCGTCGTCCAGAACCACGATCTTATCAGCATTTGCCACTGTCCTCATGCGATGGGCAATCACCATGACCGTCTTATCCTTCAGCAACACCGACAAGGCATCCTGCACCAGTGTTTCACTCTCGGCATCCATAGATGCGGTTGCCTCATCAAGCAGAACAATGGGAGCATTTTTCAGCAGAGCGCGGGCAATCGAAATGCGCTGACGCTCGCCGCCGGACAGGGCGCTGCCGTTTTCCCCGATATTCGTTTGATACCCTTGGGGCAGGCGCCGGATAAATTCCTCGCATTGGGCAGCTCTGGCCGCAGCCATAACTTCCTCATCGGTAGCATCGCCCCGTCCCAGCCGGATATTCTCCATGACAGTCTCATCAAAGAGCATGACATCCTGGAACACAATGGCATAGTTCTTGAACAGCGTTTCCGGTTCTACTGTTTTGACATCCACGCCGCCCAGGGTAATGGTCCCGGAGTCCGCATCCCAAAAACGGGCCGCCAGTTTAGAGGCGGTGGACTTGCCGCTGCCAGACGGACCTACCAGTGCCGTGACCTCACCTTGTTTTGCCACAAAGGACACGCCCTTCAAACCGGCTCCTCATTGTAGGAGAACACTACATTCTTAAACTCAATGTCGTAGCCCTTGTTATTGCAGACATTTGTGCCGGTCTGCTCCGGGGTCGCATCGATCTGCTTCATCCGCTTGACGCTGACAAGGGCAGAGAACACTTCTGCCATCAGCATGAAGCAACTGGTGAAGGGGTCGTAAATGCGTCCGGCAAAAAGCAGGAACAGAATGAACATGGGGATGGACAATGAGCCGGCCGTCACCAGAATACCGCCCACCAGCATGACCGCCACAAGACCAAACCGAAGGATAAATTGAGCTGTGGTCGTAGCAGCACCGGGAGCAATCTCGTTGCGGAAGGAACACTTCACCACATAATCCAACTTCTTTTCCAGCCCCTCCAGGTATTCTTCTTCACGGGAGCAGGATTTCAGCTCCCGGATGGTATCAAGGTATTCCTGCACGCCGTCATAGGCAGCTCTCTTGGCATCCATGTTGGCGCTCTCGGCATTGGACTGGGCTTTCTTTGCCGCAAAGACTACCAAGGCTGCCACAGGCACCGGCACTACGATGCAAAGCCCCATCCGCCAGTCAAGCACCAGCAGACCGATAGCCGTTATCATGAACATGAAAATCGTTCCAAAAAGCTGCGGGATCGCATTGGAAAATACGCGCTCCAGAGCCGTACAGTCCCCCATAATGGTGGTAGTCAGGTCAGAAAGATCGCGCCGGCCAAAGAAGGACAGCGGAAGTTTCCGCAGCTTCTCTGCCAGAACAATCCGGCGATTGGCGCTTTCCTCATACGCCACGGTATAAGTTTTATTGTACTGGAGCCACTGGGTCAAAAACACAATGATAAACATGGTTACTGTACCGCAAATAAATAAGGCTGCATGATCCCGCATACTGCTTTCTGCCCGGAAATCACATTCAGCAGTTCCCATATCACCATGACCAGCAGGCTGACCGGAGCAATCAAGCACAGGTTGCTGAGGGTAGTGGCCGCAATTCCTTTGTTCAAATCTCTTGATCCCCGATCGCTCAGGGCAAACATTCGTTTCAGCATACTTTCACCTCATTTCCAATGTGCCATTTGGTCGTCTTTGTATAGTTGCTCCACATCTTGGCGTATTCGCTGCCCTGTTTCACCAGCGCGCCGTGGGTTCCGCTTTCCACCAATTCACCCTGCTTCATTACCAGAATGAGATCAGCGTCTTGAATGGTGGAGAGCCGGTGTGCGATCATAATGACCGTCTTGCCCTTGACCAGCCCCTCAAAGGCTTTCTGGATTTGCTGCTCGTTCTCCGGGTCAGCGTAGGCGGTGGCCTCATCTAACACCACAATGGGGGCGTCTTTCAAAATGGCGCGGGCAATCGCAATGCGCTGTGTTTCGCCGCCGGAAAGATAGACACCTTTACCGCCCACCACGGTATCGAGGCCATCCGGGAACTTCTCCAGAATATCATCACACTGGGCCAGATGCGCCGCCTGCAAGACCTCCTCCCGTGTGGCGGAAGGTCTGCCCGCCCGGATATTTTCCAGAAGGGTGTCCTTGAACAATTTGGGGGCCTGGAATACAAAGGCAACCATCTTCATCAAGTCAGCATGAGAAATTTCCCGAATGTCCACACCGCCGATCTTGACTGTCCCCTGCTGCACATCGTAGAAACGGGGGATCAGGCTGGCCGTTGTGCTTTTGCCGGAGCCGGAATGCCCGACCAATGCGGTAGTTGTTCCGGCCTTAGCTGTAAAGCTCAAATGGGATACCGCCGGATGATCCGTATTTTCGTATGCGAAGGTCACATCCTCAAAGGAGACATCGTAAGTCTTTGGATGTTTTGGTACAGAAGTCTCCACCTGCGGTTCGGCACTCAAGATCATGTCGATGCGGCGCATGGACTCCTCAGCCTGCATCTTGTAGCTGGTCATATACATGATCTTGTTAAGCATAACTGCACAGGCAGGAGAGAAAATCACATAGAACAGAAAACTTTGCATAAAGCCAATCAGGTCGTTGGAAACGAACCCGATCATAAGCGCCGTAGGCACCAGCACCAGGAAGCCGGAATTGATGACTGCGTTAAACGCCACCATTCCCTTTTTGCAGGACATCGTGTAATCCAGAGCAAACTTCCGGTAGGATTTGATGGCGTCGTTAAACTTGGTGATAGATTGCACTGTCTGTCCGAACACCTTGACTACCGAAATACCCCGGATGTACTCCACCGCCTCATGGTTCATCGTTTCCAAAGAGTCCTGGTAGGTCTGCATGAATTTCATGCTGTCCTTCCCCATGAGGGACCCCTGCAAGAAGAAACCGATGCCAAAGAGCAGCAGGAGAGGGATACCTACACGCCAGTCAAAGACCAGCATCAGCACCAAACTCACGATCATCGTGACCTGCGCTCCCACCAAGTCGGGGAGCTGGTGAGCGATGAAAGTCTCAGTCTGAAAACTGTTGTCGTCAATAATCTTCCGAAGTTTTCCGCTGGGATTGGCGTCAAAGTACCCCATCGGCATCTTCGCCAAATGTTTCAACGCTGCCATCTTTAGGTTTTTCTCCGTGTGAAATGCCACTACATGAGAGCAGAGCAGCGCCGAAAAGTAAAGGACCAGACCGATCAATTCCAGTCCCAGGGCAAGCAGGCCCCAGCGTACAAGGCTGTTCGTGTCTAAAGGTGTCCCGGCAAATACACCCACCAAGTCACGCGCCGCAAAGTAAACGCAGAGGAAAGGGCCAAGGATAAAGACTGAACTGATACCGGATAGAATGCGGGAAACGGTGAGTAGACCGCGATACTTTCCTGTGAACTCCATCAACCGCTTAATCCCGCCGGATTTTTGTTTCATGGATACAAGACCTCCTTGTCATTTTCGATTAGCAATCGCTAATCTTTTGATTTAGTTTACTGCTTTAGGTTGCTTTCGCCTACGACCTATAAGGCATGTTATGCTCCAATCAGGTCAATCAAAGGGAGCAATCCCGCAGCCCATCGCCCAGCAGGTTGAAGCCTGCACAGCAGACGATGAGGCAGATGCCCGGGTAAATCAGCCCTACGCCTGGGAAAGCAAAGCCGGACACCGACATGACAAGAATAAAATTGATGATGCGTTTGGTAATTCTTTTTGCGGTCCCTCCCGCAATCCGCATAGTACATCTCTCCAAACATTAGTTAGGTTATGCTAATCTATGGTCAAAAAAACAGCCGCGGTTCAGCGGCTGCTCCATAGCGTACTCACCATTGGCACATCAATAATGATAGCTGCTCCAATCAGATCAGCAGTATTTGTGTCGGTATGCCTGCGGCGTCACACCCATAACAGATTTGAAAGCGGCAGAAAACTTACTTTGATTTTCATATCCTGCCACACTTCCAATCTCTCCGATGCTCAAAGCCGACTCCGAAACCAACAGTTCGGCAGCGGCCTCCATGCGTTTCGTCTTGACAAAAGTGCCGATGGACGCTCCGGCGATAGACTTGAAGCATCTTTTTAAGCTGGACTCTGCCAGTCCGAACATACAGGCCAAATCCTGAATGGTATCTTTGGTAAAGGGATTTTCTATGATGTACTGGTAAACCTCCTGTGTCCGTTTAGAGATGTCTGCAGAAAACTGCTGCGGCCGGCAAACTGCGCTGCCATCCAGGAGACTTAAAAACAGCAGCAATTCGATGACCTTGATCCAAAAGTATGGAACCTGGATACGCTCATCTACCGAGTACAGTTCACTGAAAATATGGTCGATTTCGTGCTTAGATTTGATGATAAGGGAGCGACCATCCGTACACAATCGCTCTCTAATCTGTTCCAGACTGATGTGAGCTTGCTGAAAGCCCTGATCTAAAGTTTGCTGTGCTATTTCCATTTCCAGCAATACAGTGATGCCTCGATATTTCTTTAGAGGAATTCGGGAACCAAGGAACACCTGTTTATCTTTGGAGAGGTAATCCACGCAAAGGTCGCCTTCGCCTAAAAAGCTGACTGAACCACCTTCCAGTTCACACTCATAGCAACCTTCCAGGCAATGATTGATTTGCAAGAAGTCTTTTTCAAATCGGATAGGACGAAAACAGGAGTCCATTTTCAAATCGTTATAGGTAATTTGAATACCGGGCGCTACCTCAAAACGCCGCATTGTCCCTTCGCCTGACTCATTTCCTTCATGCAACACCGTTTGAATATTCTCGACTTCATTTTTTGTTGTATATATGTTATGAAATGCAAAAGTACCGCTCACAAAAACGCCTCTCTCGATTGTCTACTAAAAAAAGAGCAGCTTTCGGGCTGCTCTTTTCTGTGTTTACAGATCCTCTTCGCACTTGGCAACGGCGCTCTCCGCCTTCTCCTCGTTGAAGACAATGCCGGTAATCGCTCTGCCGTAGCGCTCAAACATCGCCGCCGGGCAGGAAATGCTGTTGTCAATGATGTCACGGTTCGGCACCATACCCGTGCTGTCCACATGTACCTTGAAGCGAATCTCGCCGTCTCGCATGTCGAGCTCAAAGTTGCCGAGCTTCAAATTATAGTTCGCACGGCAGGTAAACTCCGCCATTTCTTTCATCATGCGCGCATCGTCCTTGTCGGCGCCGATCGGCGAAATCGCATAGCAGGTATAGGACTGCTGGCCGACCACAATCACATAGCGAATCTGCTGCAGCTTGCCGTCAATCGAAAGGCCGAAGCGAAACACGCCCGTGTCCTCATCAAACGAGATCTTCCAGTCGTTCTCAATCAGATAGTTGTCAATTGCCTCCGCGAGCTCGCGCGAATACTCTCTCTCTGCCATCTTTTCCCCTCCGTCGTACTTGCTTTCTTCCTTACCTATTCTACCACGAATTGCGCCTTCACTCTAGCGGAATCACTGCTCTTCCAGTATCTTTGTCGCCGCCGCAGCGAGATCATCCGCGACAAGATCCGGTGTGACCGCATACTTTCCGTCCCGTCCGGCCTCTCCGGTCCTGACCAGCACCGTTCTGACGCCGGCATTTTTGCCGCATTGTATATCACCGGTCGTATCGCCGACCAGATAGCAGGCCGAGAGATCCAGATGATAGCGCTCCGCCGCGCGGCGTAGCATACCGGTCTTCGGCTTCCGGCAGTCGCAGTCGATTTTCAATTCCTTCACCTCGCCCGGGAAGCCGCTGTCCGGGTGATGCGGGCAGTAGAAGACATCGTCCACAAAGGCACCCTCGCGCCCGAGCAGGGTCTTCATCTTGTTGAAGATGGTCTCGAGTTCCGCTTCGCTCGTCTCGCCGCGCGCCACAACGGGCTGGTTGCTCACAACAATCGTGAGGTACACCGAGCTGTTTAAACGCTTTAAGCCCTCGGCCGCACAGGGCAGGAGTTCCAGTTCTTCCGGCGTTCTCACAAAACCGTTGTAGCGGTTGATGACGCCGTCCCGGTCGAGAAACACCGCGCGCTGCGGGAACTCCAGATTCCGCTTTGCCGGAAAGCCCGACTTCCACTCTTCCTCGGCGGCCCGAATGCGGTCCACCGTGCCGACATCCTTGACGTACTCCGGCGAGCGGTAGGCGTAAATCGCCTCGCCCGCGGCCGCCATGGGCGCAAGAATTTCCTTCTCAAAGTCCGTCTTTTTAACTTCGGGAACACGGCGCAACATATCCCGCGACAGGATGTAAATGCCCGCATTCACAAGATTGTCCTGCCAGCCCGTCCGCACATTGTGTTTGGAGTCAAAGCCCGTGACGCGGTTCTCACGATCCGTCACAATGAGGTCCGAGTCGTAGGGATGGGCATTCGGATGCGCAAAGAGCAGGCACTCTGCCCGCTTCTCGAGGAAAAAGCGCTCCATCCGCGCAAGATCGATGTCAAAGCGGATGTCGCCGAAGAGGAGCAAAAAGTGCTCGCTCTCGATTTCGGCAACAGCAACGGAAATGCGCCCGCCGTGCCGAGCGGCGCTGTCTCTTCGACATAGTCGAGCTCCATGCCGAGCGCACTGCCGTCTCCGAAGTAGTCGATAATCTTCTCTTTCAGATGTCCGACCACCAGGGTTACGCGCTGTATCCCGTAGCGCTTCAGCTGTTCGAGCTGCCATTCCAGCAGGGGCTTTCCGAGGAACGGGGCCATGGGCTTCGGAATTTCGTCTTTTGTGAGCGCCGCAAGGCGACTGCCCTTGCCGCCCGCCATGATTACTGCCTGCATCTTTGCTCCTCTCCGTTTTGTTTGCTGTTTTCTGGTCGATTATACCATAAAATGTCCTTTTTCCGGCGGAACATTCTATTTTTCATTTTCACGGCACACTGCTATACTAAGTCCGAAAACAGCAATTGTTGCTATTATTGTTTCGTGTAAGGGGGTACTCATGAAGGGATTTATGAAAGAGTTCAAGGAGTTCGCGCTGAAGGGCAATGTCCTTGACATGGCGGTCGGTGTCATCATCGGCGGTGCGTTCAGCACCATCGTGAAGTCTCTGGTCGACGACATCATCATGCCGTTACTCGGTATGATTCTCGGCAAGATCAACATCGCAACGCTCGCGCTGACCATCCCGAACCCGCTCGGCGGCGAGGCTGTCTCGCTTGCTTACGGCGCATTCCTGCAGAATGTCCTGAACTTCTTCTTCATTGCGCTCGCAGTCTTCTGCATCGTGAAGGCGGCAAATGCGGTCAGCAAGAAGAAAGAGGAGAAGCCGGAGGAGCCGAAGCCGAGCAAGGAAGAGATTCTGCTCACCGAGATTCGCGACGCACTCCGCGAAAAGCACTGACTTCCGTAAAAAAGAACAGCCGAGCAAACGCCCGGCTGTTCTTTTTTTCATCTGTTTCGTAAAGCTGTAACTCAGCGCCCCTCTCGCAGTTCTTTGACTCTGTAGTAAAGCACCAGATGGACCGCCTGCGCAAAACTGCCGTCCTCAATGGCCCGCCGAAGTTCCGACTCACCGAGATGCAGATAGACCACACACTCGGTCGCATCGAGTTCCTGCGCGGTGACGGTCTCGCAGTCCTCTGCGAGAAAGCAGTGCGCGCGGCTCGTTCCCATGGTGGGATTCGCATAGAGACTGCCGAGGTCCGTCCAGCGCGCCGCGACCGAACCGGTCTCCTCGCGGAGCTCCCGCTTGGCGGCGTCGAGCGGCGTCTCGCCCTCCTCAATACCGCCCGCCGGAAACTCGGTCGTGACCTCATCGATGCCGACGCGAAACTGCCTCACACAGATATATTTTCCCTGCTTGTCGATGGCCGCAATCACGACAAAGTCGCGCCCTGTATAGTGATAGAACGGCGCTACCGTGTTGCCGTTCGGCATGCGGTAAGTTGCCTCCCGAAAGTCGACCCATCTGTCCTTCCGGACAATTTTGTCCTCCAGTTTCCCAACAAAGATTCTCGTCCATCGTTCTTCTCCTCTCTTCCGATTTGTCCGCTCAACGCCGGCGCCGACTCCGGTGACTCGGCATCCGCGCTTCCACTTCACGGCTTTCCGCCCGCTGCCGCTTTCTCAGCACGAGCTGCAACCCTTCGCCCGCATTCAGTAACCACTGCAACAGATAGTTCAGTCCGTAGCAGACAAACAGCAGCACTGTCGGATGCATGCGCTGCGGGAAAAAGAGCCCGAGCAGGCAGTAAACATAGCTGCAGACCGAGAACCAGACAAAGAACCAGACCGTCAGACGGAGCGCCGGGAGCCGGATTGCAAACCAGATTGCCGCAATGCCGAGCAGTGTGCCCAGCAAAAGGAAGGGCAACAGTTTCAGCCAGGCACCGCTCTGCAGCGCCGCCCAGACATGGTTCAGCGGAATCGACAGGGTCTCGGCAAGCTCATCGCCCGCAATCGCGTCCTGCCCCTTGTCCGCCGCATGATTCAAAAGTTTCGAGAGCAACGGCAAAATCCAGATCTGAAAGAGCAGCTGATAGCCCGCGTTCAGATTCTTCTCATACTTTGTGCTCATCTTCACTTCGACCAGCGACAGCGCGCGCGACACAAGCAGCGACAAAAAGTAAGAGAGCGCGAGCGCCTGTGCGACGCCGAGCTTTTTCAGCTGATAGAGGCTGCCCTGGTAACCGTAGACGCTGCTTCCGAAGAAGAGCTTCATCACATCGTGGAAGGAGCTGATGCGCCCCGTGAGCCAGGTGATGATCCAGAGCAGCACGCAGATCAGGGCGAGTAACAGGGTCTGCTCCCGGCTCGCTTTGAGCGAAAGGAGCGGCTTCTTTTTCGGCCCCGCCTTTTTTGCGCTGCCGAACTTCCAGGCCTTCGTCAAAACCTGTAAGAGAACTGCGGAAAGCCCTGCCGCGAGCAGTCCGAGCAGCAGCTGCAACCCGCCGCCGAGGAGCGCCGCATGTCCCGCGAGCCAGATTGCCGCGGAGAGCGCACTTACGAGCAACGCGGGGAAAAAGTTTCTAGGCCCCAAAACGCGCAGACTCACGAAGAACGGATAGAGATACAGGAGCGCTGCCGCAACCTGCCACCCGAGCTGCCGGTCCCAGTTTGTTTTCATCCGGAACACGCCCGCAATCACATCTGCGAGCGAGTGTACGAGGCTGTCCGTGAAATGCCCCGTCATGAACCACGCCGTCGTGAAGTGATTGTCAAGCAGCGTATACGGGCGAAGGCAAGCGAAGAGATACAGTAAGAAACCGAGCAGCACGAAGCCCGCAAGCTGCAATGCCCGCGTCTCCCGCACCAGGGCGCCGAGTGCGAGCAGCATGGTAAAGAGCAGCTGAAAGAGCAGAATCAACACGAAGAACAGCAGGAGCATCGCATCCAGCTCGCTCTCCGTTCGGAAACTGCGCGCCGCAACGGCTCGCGGCAGCGAGAGCGGTCCGCCGGCCGCCCGCAAACTCCCAATACAGCAGAAAACATCCCAAAAAAAGAGCGGCAGCGCGGAAGCACTGCCGTTTCAGCTGCTCAGGCATGGTCTGCCTCGCCGCCCGTGCGGCTCACCGTATCCTCGCCCATAATACGGTCAAAGTCCTTTTTCTCCGACGAAAAACTCGACGTGCAGCCCGCGCCGCAACTGCCACAGTTTCCGCAGCAACCGGTGCTGTGCTGATGACTGCCGTGTCTCAGAATAAAGCGGGTGATGAGAACGATTCCCATAAGAATCGCAAGTGCCAACAGAGTGGTATATATATTTGTTCCGTCTGCCATAATACACCTCCTGCGCTTTCGCGCTTTTTCATTGTAGTCCCAATCCAAAATTTTGTCATTAAGGATTTCGTAACGTCTGGTCACATAATATTCAGAATAGTTTTCGACAAACTTCAAGCATTATCGCAGCACTTCTTCTATACTAAGTGCATAATAAATGAACAAAGCACGGGAACACTCCCCCGGTTTTGAAACCCCCACCCTAATGGAAAAAGCCTCCGGCCGGTAACGGAGGCTTTTTTCATGTCCTTTTTTGCCCGAACCCTTTTCTGCCGGGCAAACAGAAAGCGCGGTTTCTGCTTCATGCGCTTTCACGCTGTGCCTTGCAGGCATGCAAGCGGTATCGACGGAACCCGTATTGATTCTTCCATAACGTCCCGCACATACCACCGTTTTGCCAACGCGCCGTTTATTTCAGATACTTGTCCATGATATCGCAGAAGTCGAAGGTCGCAAAATAGTCCTTCGGCGTCTCGGCCCGTCGTATTAACTGCACGGAAGCGTCCTCACGGAGCAAAAGCTCGGCGCTCCGAAGCTTACCGTTATAGTTATAGCCCATCGAAAAACCGTGCGCGCCCGTGTCATGGATGTAGAGATAGTCTCCCATCTCGATTTCCGGCAGTTCTCTGCCGATTGCGAACTTGTCGTTGTTCTCGCAGAGAGAGCCCGTGACATCATAGACATGGTCGAGCGGCGCATCCTCCTTGCCGAGCACGGTGATGTGGTGATAGGCCCCGTACATGGCCGGGCGCATCAGATTCACGGCGCAGGCATCAACCCCGATATACTCTTTGTAGATGTGCTTCTCGTGAATTGCCTTCGTGACAAGTGCGCCGTAGGGTGCCAGCATAAAGCGCCCCATCTCCGCATAGATTGCGACATCGCCGAGCCCCGCGGGAGTCAGAATTTCCTCGTAGACCTTCCGCACCTCGCGGCCGATTGTGAGAATGTCGTTTGCCTCCTGCTCCGGGCGATAGGGCACGCCGACACCGCCCGAGAGGTTGATGAACGCAATCTCCGCGCCGGTCTCTTCTTTTAAGCGCACCGCCTCGCGGAAGAGGACCCCTGCGAGCTTCGGATAATACTCGTTTGTCGTCGTATTGCTCGCAAGAAAGGCGTGCAGACCGAAGCGCTTGACCCCCTTCGCCTTCAGAATGCGGAACGCCTCGGTAATCTGCGCCGGCGTCATGCCGTACTTCGAGTCGCCCGGGTTATCCATGATGCCGTTCGAGAGTTCGAACATGCCGCCCGGATTATAGCGGCAGCTCATGGTCTCCGGGAGCTGTCCGAGCTCTTCTTCCACACTCGATATGTGGGTAATGTCGTCCAGGTTGATGATGCCGCCGAGCTTCGCCGCGAGTGCGAACTCGCCGGCCGGCGTGTCATTCGAGGAGAACATAATCTGCTCGCCGGAAAACCCGCAGGCATCGCTCATCATGAGCTCAGTCTCCGAAGAGCAGTCCACGCCGCAGCCGTACTCCTGCAAAATCTTTAAAAGGAACGGATTCGGCGTCGCCTTGACCGCAAAATACTCGCGAAAGCCCTTGTTCCAGGAGAACGCCTCCGTGACGCGCGCCGCATTTTCCCGGATGCCGCGCTCATCGTAGATATGAAACGGCGTCGGGTATGTCTTTGCGATTTCCCGCGCCTGCTCCAGCGTCAAAAATGCCTTTTTCTTCGTCATACAATCTTACCTCACGATTCCAAATGCTCATGTGTGTAGAGATGGTCGCTGCAATACTCATGATCCCCCTTGCACTTCGAGCAATACCGAAACTCGAGCTCGGGGTTGGTGAGTTCCGTTCTGCCGCAGACCGTGCAGCAGTGCCGCGCCTTTTTCTCGGGTGCCGCTTCCTTCTTCCGTCTCGCCGCATCGACGGAAAGAATTCTGACTCTTCTCTCTCCCGCACCGCTGTTCTGTCCCGCTCCGGCTCCCTGCAGGAGTTTTTTCAGCGCACCGGACCAATGGAGATAGAGCCCCAGATTCATGAGCGAGAGCAGTATGGTAATCCGGTTGCCCGCCGTGCCCATGACAAAGTAGTAAAACTCCATCACAACATAGACCAGCGCCACATAGATTGCGCGAATCGGCAAAAAGCCCATCAGGTATACCCGCATATCGGGGAAACTCAGGGCAAAGGCGAGAAAGAGCGACAAATTCAGCGCGTCGGGCGTGATCAGCACAAAGTTGCGGAACACGAGATTCGCCACGAAGGCCGCCACAATGTGGAAGAAGACGCCGAGAAACAGGTAGAAGTTAAAGCGGAAACAACCCCAGCTCTGTTCAAGCAGCGCGCCGATCCAGTTGTAAAAGAAAAGAGTCACAAGACCGAAGACCAGCACTTCCAGCGAACTTCCGCCGCCGCCCGGCGGGAACATGAGCCAGGTGACCAGGCGCCAGATCTGCCCGTGTAACACAGCTGCGGGATTCAACGACAGATACAGGACGTAAAAGTCGGATTCAGGAGCCAGATGACCAGACCGATTGCATAGAGCAGGGTGAAAATACGCATCACATTCGGAATGGCATAGCGCCCGAACCGCCTCTCCAGACGATTCAAGATATTCATGTAAAGTCCTCCTCCAGAATAGAACTATTATCCGGTAAGAAAGGGGCTTTGTCAAATTGCGATATCGCCCGCCGAGCGGATAACGCCTGTCCCATGTCCCGTAAATGTCCGCTTGCGGGCGGAACAATCTCGTTCACAGAACTTACGTTCTTATTTCTTGTTTTTCCCTATGTGCTGTGCTAGAATGTGTCACTATATATGGTATAATTGTTGTGTATGCGCTGTCGCGGCGCATGTGCCACATCATTGCAACTACTTTGAGGACAGTAAAGTATGGATAAGAAACAATACAGATTAGGCATCGACATCGGTTCCACGACCGTGAAGATTGCCATCTTAGACGAGAAGAACGAAGTGCTCTTCTCGGACTACCAGCGACACTTCGCGAACATTCAGGAGACCCTCGCGCGTCTTCTGGTCGAGGCGCGGGAAAAGCTCGGCGAAATTGATTTGGTGCCGATGATCACGGGATCGGGCGGTCTGACGCTCGCAACCCACTTACATGTGACCTTCGTGCAGGAGGTCGTCGCGGTCGCGACAGCTCTCAAGGCGATTGCGCCGAAGACGGATGTCGCAATCGAGCTCGGCGGCGAGGACGCAAAGATCATCTACTTCACCGGCGGCATCGACCAGCGCATGAACGGCATCTGCGCGGGCGGCACGGGTTCCTTCATCGATCAGATGGCTTCCCTGCTCCAGACGGACGCCTCGGGTCTCAACGACTACGCGAAGAACTACAAGGCCATTTACCCGATTGCGGCGCGCTGCGGCGTATTCGCGAAATCGGACATTCAACCTCTCATCAACGAGGGCGCGACCCGCGAAGACCTCGCGGCTTCGATTTTCCAGGCGGTTGTGAACCAGACCATCTCCGGCCTTGCCTGCGGTAAGCCGATTCGCGGCCATGTTGCCTTTCTCGGCGGTCCGCTCCACTTCCTGCCGGAGTTAAAGAATGCGTTCATCCGCACCCTGAGACTCACCGACGAGTACATCATCGACCCCGATAACTCCCACCTCTTGCAGCCATCGGCTCGGCCATGAGCGCAGAGCAACAGGAGGGCGTCGAAATCACCGCGCTCATTACCCGCCTGCAGAAGGGTGTCTCGATGGATCACGAGGTGCAGCGCCTCGCACCGCTCTTCCGGAACGAGGAAGAATACCGCGAATTTGAAGCGCGCCACACCGGTCACTCGGTCAAGTCCGGCGACTTCGAGAGTTACGAGGGCAAGATTTTCCTCGGCATCGACGCAGGTTCCACGACCACCAAGATTGCCCTGATCGGCGAAGACGGGCAGCTGCTCTACAAGTTCTATTCGAGCAACGAGGGCTCGCCGCTCACCACCGCGATTCGCGCCGTCGAGGAAATTCAGAAACGCATGAATCCGAACGCGGAGATTGTCTACTCCTGCTCGACCGGCTACGGCGAGGCGCTCTTAAAAGCTGCCTTCCAGCTCGACGAGGGCGAGGTCGAGACCATCTCGCACTACTATGCCGCTGCCTTTTTCGAGCCCGACGTGGACTGTATTCTTGACATAGGCGGTCAAGATATGAAGTGCATCCGAATTAAGGATCACACCGTCGACTCCGTGCAGTTAAACGAGGCCTGCTCGGCGGGCTGCGGTTCCTTCATCGAGACCTTCGCAAAGTCGCTCGGCTACTCGGTGCAGGACTTCGCAAAAGAGGCGCTCTTTGCGAAAAACCCGGTGGACCTCGGCACCCGCTGTACGGTTTTCATGAACTCGAACGTCAAGCAGGCGCAGAAGGAGGGCGCAACCGTCGCCGACATCTCGGCGGGTCTCGCTTACTCGGTCATCAAGAACGCGCTCTTTAAGGTCATCAAGATTGCCGACGCCTCGAGTCTCGGCAAACACATTGTGGTGCAGGGCGGCACCTTCTATAACGATGCCGTGCTCCGCGCCTTTGAGCGCACCGCGGAGTGCGAGTGCGTGCGCCCCGACATCGCCGGCATCATGGGCGCCTTCGGCGCGGCATTAATCGCACGCGAGCGCTGGGAGCACCAGCCGACCACGATGCTGCCGCTCGACAAAATCATTGCGCTGCAGTATAAGACCGCCATGACCCGCTGTCAGGGTTGTAACAACAAGTGCGTGCTCACCGTGAACCAGTTCGGCGGCGGTCGCCGCTTCATCTCGGGCAACCGCTGCGAGCGCGGCCTCGGTCTGGACCGGAAGAAGAAGGAAGTCCCGAACCTCTTTGACTACAAGATGCACCGCCTCTTTGACATCGAGACCCTCTCCGAGGATCAGGCACCGCGCGGCACCATCGGCATTCCCCCCGCGTGTTGAACCTCTACGAGAACTATCCGTTCTGGGCGGTCTTCTTCCGCGAACTCGGCTTCCGCGTGGTACTCTCTCCGGTTTCGACCCGGAAAATCTACGAACTCGGCATCGAGTCGATTCCCTCGGAGTCGGAGTGCTACCCGGCGAAGATTACGCACGGCCATGTGAGCTGGCTCATCAAGAACGGCATAAAGACCATCTTCTATCCCTGCATTCCCTACGAGCGGGATGAGGAAAACGGTGCGGGCAATCACTACAACTGCCCGATTGTCACGAGCTATGCCGAGAACATCAAGAACAATGTCGAGGAACTTGAGACCGAGCACGTCCGCTTCCTGAGCCCCTTCATGGCCTTTACGAACGAGAAGATTCTGACTGCGCAGCTCGAGAAAATCATGCAGCAGGAATTCGACATTCCGGCGGCCGAGACCCGCGCCGCGGCACATGCGGGCTGGGGCGAGCTCATTCAGGCAAAGAAAGATGTCGAGGCCGAGGGCGAGCGCGCGGTGCAGTGGTGCAAGGACAATAAAGCACGGCATTGTCCTGGCGGGCCGTCCCTATCACATCGACCCCGAAATTCACCACGGCATCCCGGACATGATTGCGGGCTTCGGACTCGCGGTTTTAACCGAGGACAGCATCTCCCACCTCGGCAAGGTCGAGCGCCCGGTTGTGGTCTCCGACCAGTGGATGTACCACTCCCGCCTCTATGCGGCGGCGAGCTATGTGAAGAACACGGACGAGCTGGATCTCGTGCAGCTGAACTCCTTCGGCTGCGGCCTCGACGCAGTCACGACCGACCAGGTCTCCGATATCCTGACCGGCTCCGACAAGATTTATACGGTCTTAAAGATTGACGAGGTCAATAACCTCGGTGCAGCGCGCATCCGCATCCGCTCCCTGATTGCTGCGCTCCGCGTCCGCGACCGGAAGCACTACCAGAGAACCGTGAAATCCGCGGCTTACGAGCGCGTCCTCTTCACGAAGCAGATGAAGAAGGACAACTACACGATACTCTGCCCGCAGATGTCGCCGATTCACTTCGACCTGCTCGCACCGGCAATTTCGGCCTTCGGCTACAACGTGGTGCTCCTCGATAACGACGACCGCCGCGCAGTCGACATGGGCTTAAAGTACGTGAACAACGACGCCTGCTTCCCCCTCGCTCTGCACAATCGGTCAGGTCATGGACGCGCTGCTCTCCGGCAAGTACGACTTAAACCGCACCGCGATTTTCATGAGCCAGACCGGCGGCGGCTGTCGCGCTTCGAACTACATCGGCTTTATCCGCCGCGCGCTCGAGAAAGCGGGCATGGGACACATCCCGGTCATCTCGGTCAATGTGGGCAACATGGAGCAGAACCCGGGCTTTAAGGTCACGATTCCCATGGCCATCAAGGCGATTCAGGCGACCGTCTACGGCGATGTCATGATGCGCTGCCTCTATGCGACCCGCCCCTACGAGAAGGTGCCGGGCAGCGCGGAACTCCACAAGAAGTGGCGCGCCATCTGCACCAAGGCGGTCTCCAAGCGGAACCCGGCCATGAACGAGTACCGCCGCATTGTCCGCGCCATCGTGAAGGACTTCGACGAACTGCCGCGTCGCCCGGTCAAGAAGCCGCGCGTCGGCGTGGTCGGCGAGATTCTGGTCAAGTTCTCGCCGCTCGCAAACAACCACATTGTGGATCTTCTGGAGCGCGAGGGCGCCGAAGCGGTTATGCCGGATCTTCTCGACTTCATGTACTACTCTTTCTACAACTTAAACTTCAAGGCCGAGAACCTCGGCTTCTCGAAGAAGGGCGCCTTCCTCTGCAATGTGGGCATTAAGCTCATGGACTGGTTCCGCGCGGATGCAAAGGCGGCCCTCCGGAAGAGCAAGCACTTCACCGAGCCCGGTGACATTCGCCACATGGCGGAGACCAGCTCGAAGTTCGTGTCGCTCGGCAACATGACGGGTGAGGGCTGGTTCCTGACCGGCGAGATGTTGGAGCTGATCGAGAGCGGCGTGAAGAATATCGTCTGCACCCAGCCCTTCGGCTGCCTCCCGAACCATGTGGTCGGCAAGGGCGTAATCAAGCAGCTCCGCGCCTCCTATCCGGATGCGAACATCATCGCGGTCGACTACGATCCGGGCGCGTCCGAGGTAAACCAGTTAAACCGTATCAAGCTCATGCTCGCCATGGCGCAGAAAAACCTGCAGGGCGGCTCCTGTGCGACGGGCGCCGAAAGCCACGAGGAGCACACTTCCTCCTGCGGCTGCGGTTGCGGCAGTCATAACGACAGTCACAGCGGTGGCTCCTGCGGCTGCTCGCACTGCGGTTAATGTTCCCGCAGTGCACTTGCTGCCATAACGCAAAAAACACCTCCGAAGCTTCCGCTTCGAAGGTGTTTTTTTGATGCCTTGATCTATTTTCTCACTGAATGCCGCTGATTGTGACATTGCCCATTTCGCTGCGGAGCAACAGGCGCTTGCCGCTGTTGCCGCGCTGCAGGAACTTGCTGTCCACGACCGCGCCCTGCGAGCGCACTGTCCCTGCCCTGTCCGCGCAAAGAGCGTAAAGTCTGCGATCGGCTCTGCGAGCGTGACCGTCAGATTCGAGAGTTCGGCATCCGCCTTAAAGTCACTCGTACTGAGCGCATCCGCGCGAAGTTCTCCCGCGGTCAGACTGAGAAGCGCGCGCTGTACATTCACCGTCTGTAGCGTCACATCGCCGAGCTCTGCGGAAACTGTCAGGCTGTCCGCATTGACACCTGTGATAGTCAGATCCCCGGCGCCGAGCGTAAAGCTGAGTGTCCCTAAGTTGGTGCCGCGCGGCACCGCAATGCGGAGCAGCTTGCCCGCCGTTCCGCTCTCCTTCACATAGAGCGTATCATTCTCGCGGTCTTCGGTCTGCAGTGCCGGTTCGCCGTCATAATCAAAGTGAAAGTTGCCGTCAATGCTCTCCGAAAGTTCAATCGAGAGACTGTCGCCCTCGACCGTCAGATTCCGGAAACGACGCGCCAAGGTCTGCGGCGTCTCGGCTGCCGTGCTCTCTGCAGCCGTTGTCTCACCTGCCGCAGTCTCGGAACTGCTCTCGGCAGCTGCGAGCGTCTCACCGTCGGCTGCGGTCTCAGCTGCGCTCTCTCCGCCCGCGGACTCTCCCGCTGCGAGCTGCTCCGCGCCGCTCTCGGTCTCTCCGGACGCTTCCGTCGTGCTCTCCTCTCCGCTCTCTGTCGCGTTGCTCTCGCTTGCGCGGCTCTCTGCCGTACTGCTCTCCGCTGTGCTGCTCTCCGCTGCCGTCGTGCTCTCTGCTCTGCTCTCCGGGCGCGAGAGAAGCGCTCCGCGAGCGAGGAGCAGCCGGCCAAGAGCAGAAGGCTTCCGCCGAGCGCCGCGAGCAGCGCACACATCCTTTTTTTCATCTGAAATCCTCCCAAAACGGTACCTGAATTGTCATCGCATTCAATTATCCAGTATGCCGAAAAAGAGGGCATATGTCAATTGACAGGAAAAAGTACCTATTCTATACTCGTGATATGAAAAGAAAATATCTCTCACCGAAAATTCGCAGTGCACATTTTGAGACAGAAAGCGATTCGAGTTTCATCGACCTTGTTCGCGATCTGTTTCCGACTTTCAGTACGCTGGCTATCAGCAAATTGTCCCAGAATAGCGTAGCGGGCGACATCATATCGATTGCCTATGCAGTGTATACCCTGCGTTTATTATGGCAAAACCGTCACGCCGAAAGCCCGACGAGTGCAGTTACCTTACAGATAGGTCGTGACATTCGCAAGCTGTTCCGCTTCTGACATTCCGCTTGCCAAAGCTTAACCGAACAAAGACACAGCCGAGATGGTTGTGTCTTTTTGTGATGCCTTCTCCGGCAATTCCGTCTCTGCAAAAGTTTCATCTGTTCCTGATAGGTAAGAAATGGTTTGCACTTTTTCTCGTCCTGCATGAATTAGATTGTTCTCCACATATGATTCCCATATATAAAAACGTCCCCCCCTGGGTCACTTCTGCGAGAGGTGCGGGGAGGTCCTGACGATGTTATTATAATCCATTTATCGGCATATTTCAACGGCAAGCACATTTCTTCACGCAAAAACACCCGCGGCATCTCTGCCGACGGGTGTTTCTGTTGTCGTATTCTTAGAGGGAAAGCACATCCGCAAACGCCTGGATTGCGGTCTGTGCCTGACCGAAGTCTCTCATCTGCTGGTCGATGCCCAGCTTGATGTGCGGGATACCCGCATCGTCCAGAGCCTTCTTGAGGTACGGATACTCCATCTCCTCCGGATCGCAGAACTGCTGCATGAAGAGCACCAGTCCCTGTGCGCCGCTCTTCTTCACGAGCTCTGCAACGAACTCGCCGCGGCGGTTCTTTGCGGACTGCGGATCGTAGAGCAGAATATCGTGGTCGCGGTTTGCGAACTGCACGGCGAGGTCTCTGATCGGGTCGTCGGTCTCCGGCGCATCGGTCTTGAAGAAACGGCTCTCGTGCGCGACATCGTCCGCTGCGATTGCAATGTGGTTGTCGTCGAAAATCTGCAGGAGCTTCGGGTTGTCGCAGATGATACCGCTCGTCACAACCTTGCTGCCCGTCCACTTCGCAGCCGGCAGCTTCTCAAGCTCTGCATTGAGCTCTTCGAGAAGCGGCGTATACTCGCTCTTTGCCATGAACCACGCGGACTTCAGCACCTGCATTCTCTTGACTGCCGTGATTACATCGCAGTGCTCGCTTGCGAGCTCCACAAAACGGCGCGCCGCACGGCGGTAACGGTTGTAGAGCTTGATGCTCGCCTGCAGTGCCTCCGGCGTAATTGCCTTCGAAGCAATCTTCTCAAGCTGGCGCTTGACCTCGTGGTACTGGTCCATCGTGAACTGCAGACCCCACTCCGCGAAACGGTTCTGCGGATGTGCGAGGAAGATGGTCGGCATCTTGCCGCCCATTGCCACGCGGATGTTCTGGGACATCGGGCGCAGCGTATCGCAGATGGTCGGCGTAATCACGCCGTCCAGCTCATCGAGGGTGCCGTTCAACAGCATCTCGAGACCCAGCTGCGCAATCGTGCAGTAGAACGTCGCGCAGTACTCCTTTGCCATGCTGATGGTCTGGTCGTTTGCACCCCAGACGCCCATCGGCACCATGCCTGCCGCATCGACAAGCTCTTCCGGCGCATAGTACGGAAGCACGCCGATGACCTTCTTGCCCTCTGCCTTATACTTCTTCAGCTGCGCCTTCGGATGTGCGGAGACCGCTGCAAACTTGTCTAACAATGCCTCGATGCTCATGCCTTACGCCTCCTTCGTCTCGTTGTTCTTCTCGTTTGCTTCCATTGCTTCCATGAGACCCTGGACTCTGGTCTCGTACTGCGCCGCGTTGAAGTTACGCGGGTCAGCCTGGTCGCCGTCAAAGCCTGCGGTCGGAACACCGAGGTCCTTCGTAAAGCGTCTCTGCATCTCTGCCATATAGCCGGACCACGGCTTGCAGGAGCGGTTGTAGTGCACCAGTACGCCATCGACCTTGTTGTCGCGGCAGATGCCCTCTCTCCACGCCACGCCCTGCTCGATGCAGACCGAGTTCGGAGCCTTGTAGTACGCTCTTGCCATGCCGTCCATGTCCTTGTAGACAAAGCCGAATGCCGGCGCATACACGACTGCCGTGACGTTGATGCCGTTCTCCTTCAGCGGCTTGAAGAGCTGCGGGAGCTTCGGCCAGCACGGAATACCCTCGAACATGATACGCTTCTTCTCCGGGAACGGAAGTGTCGTCGTGCCTTCCTTTACATTCTCCTCGAGGTCGCGCGCGAGCTGCTCGAATGCCTCTGCGGTCTCGACCTTGCCGCGAGCGGTAACGATATCCGCCATGTGGTTGAAGAGGTCAAAACCGGACATCGGCGCCGGCTTGTACTGGAGGTAATCACAGACCTTGAGCCATGCCGTTGCCGAACGGTTTGCATTTGCACAGGCCTGCTCGAATTTCTTCTCGTCGAACTTCTTGCCGGAAATCTGCTCGAGCTGCTTGATTGCCGCATCGAACTGTGCGCGCACATACTTGACCTTGGAATCATCGACCTCGACATCGTTGTTGTACGGAATGTCGATCATGATGAGCGGGATGTTGTGGATGCGGGCAATGTTCTCATACCACTTTGTCATGCAGTTGCAGATGTTGTTGCAGCAGAGGACAAAGTCGGGCATCGGCATCAGGTTCTGACGGATCGGCTTCAGTGCCTTTAAGCGCATTTCCTTCTCCGGACCGTCCGGAAGCGCCTCAATCTCGTTGATGTTCACAAGCTCCTCGTACGGAACCTGGGTCTTCGGATCCTTCTTCGGCTTGCCGGTCTCGGGATCGATGACCACATTGCCGTTCTCATCCTTTAACGGCTTGCCGCTCGCCGGGTTGATGATGAACTCACCCGTCGCCGGATCAAACTTTCTGCCGACGCGGAAGCCCTCTGCGTATGCAAGGCTGATACGGGTATAACCGCAGATATCGTTGTCATAGCCCATATCCTCCGCCGCCTGACAGAGCATTTCGCCGTCGCGGTTTGCCGCGATGCCTGCTGCCTGGTTCTCCGGATAGACAACCTTCAGATCGAATGCCTCTGCGAGCTCGCAGGGGAACTTGGAAGAAGACCAGCCGACCGGCTCGCCGCGCTTCTTTGCCTCTCTCGCCTCTGCGTAGACATCGTCCACGACTTTACGGAGTGCAAGGACGCCGGGGCTCACTTTCTTCTTTGCCGGCTTCTTCGCTTCCGTGTTCTTTACTTCTTCTGCCATTTCAATCGCCTCTTTTCTAAATATGGCTTATGCCTTGGCGTGCTTTAACGCGCCCTGATATGCAAACAGCGCCGCGCCGAGCGCACCGTTGTACTGTGTGAGCGGGGAAGTCTTGATTTCACAGCTCAACTGCTCCTCCAAAGCCTTCACCACGCCGTGGTTCTGTGCGACACCGCCCGTCATGACAACATCCGGCACAAGACCCACGCGGTGCACAAGTCCTGCGACTCTACCCGCAATTGCCCTGTGAATGCCCGCAATGATGTCCCGCTTGTCGGTGCCCTGCGCGAGCTGGCTGATGACCTCGCTCTCCGCAAAGACCGTGCAGGTCGAGCTGATGCCGATGCGCTTCGTGGACTCCGCCGAGAGCTTCTCGAGGTCCTCGATGTTGACCTCAAGAACCCGCGCCATGACATCCAGGAAACGTCCCGTTCCGGCCGCGCACTTGTCGTTCATCTGGAAGTTGACCATAGCGCCGTTTTCGATCTTTAAGACCTTAACGTCCTGGCCGCCGATGTCGATGACGGTGTGCACCTTCGGAAACAGGAAAAACGCACCCTTTGCGTGACAGGAGAGCTCACTCATCTGCTTGTCCGCAATGCCCTCGAGGGAGTTGCGGCCGTAGCCGGTTGCGAGCGTGTAGTCCATGTCCTCACGCGTCTTGCCCGCATTCTTCAGAACCTCCTCGATGGCGCGCTGAGGACCGGATGTACCGGTCCCCACGCTCACCAAGGATTTCGATACGATTTCCTTGCCGTCCTTTAACATGATGCACTTGGAGGCAGTGGAACCGACGTCAATACCCAACGTGTAAATTGCCATAAAATCCTAACCTTCTAAACTTCTTTGCGAATGAGAGTTAAGCCTTTGCTCCCGCGGTCTTCGCGTTCTGGCCGTTCTCATCGTAGTCCTTGATAATTCTCGGAAGAATCATCTGGTGAACCGGGCAAATGGACTTCGGATTCTGGTAAGCAGCATCCGCAAATGCCACGACATAGTTTCTGATCTTCGGCATATCGACGATCTCATCGACCAGACCTGCCTTTGCGCAGTAAGCCGGGGTCGAGGTGTCGATGTAGTGCTGAATCAGCTGGTTCATCTTGTCGATGGTGCCCTGGAGATCCTTGCCCGAATCCTGATCCTTCACGAGACGGCGGCTGTACATAGCGCCTGCCGCGGTCTTGCCGTACATAACGTTGATCTCGGTTGCAGCCGTACCGATCGAGAAGACGTTGTTGTCATTGCCCTGCGGGCCGCCAAGCACGTAGTGTGCCGCCGCGGTACCCTTGCGGAGCGTAATCTCGAACATCAGGGAGCTTCGTGGACTGGATCGAGTAGATCAGGCTCTGGCCGAGACCAAGCAGCTCTGCCTTCTCTGCCTCATTGTCGACATCGATACCGGTCGTATCCTGCACCCAGATGATCGGGAGACGGTCGCGGCCGCAGAGGGTCACAAACTCGTTCATCTTGATCAGGCCCTGACGGTAGAGCTTGCCGCCCATACCCATAGCGCCCTTGCCTCTGTACTCCGGATAGTTCGGGTAGCCCTGCATTGCGAGCACGCCCTGACGGTTTGCGACGACACCGACCGGGAGGCCGTTGACCTTCGCGATACCGGTGATCATCTCCGGGCCGTAGTCCTTCTTGTACTCCATGAACTCGCCGCCGTCGATGAGTGCCTTCAAGACATTGTACATGTCATAGGTTCTGCGGGTGTTGCGCGGCACGATGTCATAGAGCTCTTCGCCCTGAATTGCCGGTGCCTTCGGCGTATCGACCCGGAAGAACTCCGGATTGAATGCCGGCATGTAGTCCATGTACTTCTTGATGGAATCCAGAACGCCGAACTCCTCCGCATAGACCTCGCGGAAGAAACCGGTTACATTGTAGTGGATGGAGACGGAGCCCGGCGGGTCGTTCTTCATCTTTCTGGTCGCATCGATCATGCCCTGTGCGCCCTCAAGGTCAACATACGGCTTCGAATCCATACCGCCGACAATGCCAGCGCCACCGACTGCCATGTTTGCCTTCTCGTGTGCAATCAGAACGGTCGGGGAAATTGCGTGATAGCCGCCACCCGCCGGGTTCGTGCCGTAGATGCCGACAATGACCGGAACGCCGAGCTGGTTCAGCTCCGAGTTGCGGTAGAACGGCGTACCGCCGCCTCTGCGGTTCGGATAAACCTTCTCCTGCTCGTCGAGCTTAACGCCGGAGCAGTTCAGGATGTAGACCAGCGGAATGCCGAGCATCTTCGCCGTGTCGGAGCCGCGGAGCAGGTTGTCTGCCTGGCCGGGAACCCAAGCGCCCGCCATCTTCTTGTTGTCGGAAGCGATGATCACAGCCCACTTGCCGTTGATGCGGCCAAGTCCCTTGACAATGCCGGTCGAGACAATGCCAATCTTCTCCTCCGCATTGTCCTCCGGGTTGTAGAGCGTGTTGAGCGGGCAGAAAGTACCCTCGTCAACGAGCTGATTGATTCTCTCGAGTGCCGTGTACTGGCCCTTCGCGTGAATCTTGTCATCCGGCGTACCCGCAGAGAGAAGCTTCTCTGCGCGTGCGTGGATGTCCTGCTCGACTTCCTTTAACTCTTTCACGTTCTCCGGATTCGGTTTTGCAGCCGGCACATTCAGAACCTTCATGTTCTGGAAGTAGCGCGGCATGGTGTAATTACTCATTTTAAATCTCTCCTTAAAAGTGAGTTAACTGGTGGCTCAAATCTTCGCTTACTGCTTCGGAACCTTGATGAACGCCTGGCCGGGATCGATCTCCTCGCGAATCAGCTTGATGATCTCCGGGCTCGGTCCCTCCATGAGCTTTGCTCTGGACACATCGACATCGAAACCGGTGTTCTCCTTGACCATCTCCGGGCTCGAGAAGGGATAGTAGTATGCGAGGTACATTCTCTTGGTCTCATCATCGAACTTCATGATGCCGAGATCCGTGACGACCATCTGCGGGCCTCTGTTGCCCGGAAGACCGGCTCTCTCTCTGCCGCCGGGGCCGTCCATCCAGCCCGGGCTCGTGACATAGTCGATCTTGTCCATGAATCTTCTCTTCTGGTGCTGCATCATGATGACCGTGTTGCAGTAGGTCGCGATGCCGTTTGCACCGCCGGAACCCGTGAAACGGGTCTTCGGGTTGTTGTAGTCGCCGATGCAGGTCGAGTTCACGTTGCCGTAGGGATCGATCTGTGCGCCGCCGATGAACGCAATCAGGCGCTCCTCGCCGTGCAGCCACTCATTTGCCTCGAAGCCGACAAAGCGGATGTTCGGCCACTGCACCGCGCAGTGTGCCATGAAGCGGAGATCGCCGACCGAACGCGGCACCTCGACCGGATCGCAGTCCATGAGACCGCTCTCCACGATCGGATGGCAGGACGGGCAAACCACGCGCTTCGCGAGGGAAGCGCCGATGAGCGGAAGTCCGGTTCCGACGATGACAATCTGATTCTCCTGAATATTCTTTGCAATGGCGTAAGCCTGCATCTCCTGCTTGGTATAATTCGTGTAATCAGCCATGTCTCTCTCCCCTCCTTTATCGCTTCGCGTAGCCGAGTCCCGGAATGACCTTCAGGCTCGCGAGGTGCGCGCCGCCGATCTTGTCGAGAACATCGTTGTTATCCTTGCAGCTGTAAACCCACTTGTCCAGATAGTCGCGGAAGGTCTCCGGGTTGACCGGTGCCGTGTACGGCAGGCCCTTCTTCTCGGCCTTCTCCTTCTCCTTTGCGATCTGGCGCTCTGCGTCTTCCTTATCCTGGTACTTGGAAGCCTTGTCGTACTCCTTCAGAGCCTTGTCGTCGCAATCATAGTAGTTGTAGCACTGGGACGGCCAAGCGCCGAACGGCACGTGCACAACCGCGTTGACGCACTCGCCGAAGACCTTGTTCTGCGACGGCTCCTGACGGATGTACTCGTTGCTCACAAGCTCCTCGCAGGTCACAATGACCTTTCTCGCCGCGACAGCGACATCGACATCGTGGAACTCATCGCCCTCGATCACGCAGGTGCCGTCCGGGGATGCCTTCTGCACGTGGATGATGGCGGTGTCAAGCTGCGGGGTCGGCACCGCGACAACCTTCTCACCCGGATTGAAGGGGTTCTCGACATACGCGAACTTTAAGTTGGTCAGCTTGTCGAGGGTCTGTCTCTTCTCCTCCGAGATGCCCCAGAAATCCGTGAGGCCGGAACCCTGCATGAGGCGTACCGGAAGGTACGGAAGGCCGAGGGAAGCAGCATGAAGCTGCAGCATCAGAACGTCCTGCGAGTAGTCCTCGTAGGTCAGGGTGCCTGCCTCGATCGCAGCGCGGAAGCGGCGGGACACGTTCGTGTAGCCGGAGTTCGCGGTATAGCAGTTGATGTATGCCTTGACGCGGCCCTCGCCGATCATCATATCCCAGTCACCGCCTGCCGGGCCCGCCCAGACAGTAAAATCGGTCTGTCCCTGGCGAAGGATCTCGAAAACAGCCGCATAGGGCTTCCGGTTCGTTGTAAATCCGCCGAAGCAAATCGCATCTCCGCTCTCGACATACTTTGCAACAGCATCATGTAAACTCATTACTTTATTCAAGGTAATGTCCTCCTTTCTCGAAACACCAAAACGATTTTGTTCTTGCCTGTATTGCCTCTGTTTCTATTGCAAAACGACTCAGTGCGCGAAGAAGGTCAGGAAGAATCCTGCCGCAACCGCAGAGCCGATGACGCCTGCCACGTTCGGTCCCATTGCATGCATCAAGAGGAAGTTGGTTCTGTCCGTCTTGGAGCCGACCGTCTGGGACACACGCGCTGCCATCGGGACAGCCGAAACACCTGCCGAACCGATGAGCGGGTTAATCTTGCCGCCGGTGACCGCGTAGAGAATCTTACCGAACACTACACCGCCGAAAGTCGAGAAGCTGAATGCCGCAAGACCCATGACGACAATGGCGAGCGTCTGCGGGCGAAGGAAAAGCTCGCCGCGCGCCGTCGCGCCGACCGAAAGACCGAGGAAAATGGTGCAGATGTTGCAGAGCGCGTTCTGCGCGACATCCGAAAGTCTCTCAACCACGCCGCACTCGCGGAACAGGTTGCCGAGCATCAGCATGCAGAGCAGCGGAGCAACGTCCGGGAGAAGCAGGGACACGAGGCAGGCAACGAGGATCGGGAAGATAATCTTCTCGGCCTTCGAGACCTTTCTGAGCTGCTTCATCTTGACGCGGCGCTCCTTGTCCGTCGTCAGGAGGTTCATGATCGGCGGCTGAATCAGCGGAATCAGCGCCATGTAGCTGTACGCCGCGACCGCAATCGGTGCGACCAGCTCGGGAGCAAGGTTGTTTGCGACATAGATAGCGGTCGGGCCGTCAGCGCCGCCGATGATGCCGATTGCGGCAGCCTGCTGCGGGGTGAAAGACCGGTCGCATTCGCAAAGATGAACGCGCAGTAGATACCGAGCTGCGCAGCCGCACCGAGCAGCAGCGAGATCGGGTTTGCAATCAGCGGACCGAAGTCCGTCATTGCGCCGACTGCGAGGAACATCATGCAGGGGAAGAAGCTGGACTTGACGCCCATGTACATGACGCCGAGAATACCTGCATCGTACCAGTGGTCAAGCTGGTAGAAATATTCGAAGGTGCCGGAGTGCGGCAGGTTCGACATGAAAATACCAAAGGAAATCGGGAGCAGTAAAAGCGGCTCGAACTGCTTTACAATGGCGAGATACATCAGGATAAACGAGAGGACCAGCATGACAAGCTGCTGCCAGGTCATCGTCGCGTATCCGGAACTCTTCAGCAGTCCCTCAACGATAGCAATCAGATTCACTGTAGGTTCCTCCTTCGCTTAGTTCAACGTGCCCATGACCTGGTCGGTATCCACCGTGTCACCCGTCTTCACGTTGATCGAAGCGACCGTACCGTCAACCGGTGCAACAATCTCATTCTCCATCTTCATTGCCTCGAGGACGAACATGGTCTGGCCTGCGCTGACCTTGTCGCCGACATTGACTTTGACGCCGAGCACGGAGCCGGGCATCGGGCTGGTCACGGATGTGCCGCCGGGCGCTGCCTTTGCCGCCGGTGCCGCTGCCGGAGCTGGGGTTGCCGCTGCCTTCGGAGCCGGAGCCGGTGCCGCCGCTGCCGGAGTCGGCGCTGCTGCCTTCGGAGCCGGTGCCGCAACCGGCTGTACCGGTGTAGAGACGCCGGAAGCGATCTCCTCGCGGGTGAGCATGTGGAATGCGGACATGCGCTCCACTTCGACCTCGTACTTCTTGCCGTTCATGGTAACAACGTACTTCATTTTTGTAGCCTCCTGTTTTGTTCTTGGTTTACTTCAACTCTTTGATGCTCGTGACATTGATCTCTTCCGGCGACGCATGAAGCTCCTCACAGATGACTGCGAGTATCATGGAGCAGACTTCATCGCTGATACCCGGCGGGTCCGGAATCGGTCTCGGCGCCGACTGCGCCGCCGCATTGCTGGATCCCATGACCTTGGCGAATACCAGGATGACCAGCGCAAGAATGATCAGCGTGACCATCACCACGCTGAGTCCCATGACAGACAGAAGTACGCTCTCAGGAACACCCATGGATGTGCTTGTCCACATACTACCCCTACCTCCTTTTCGATATGTACTCATTGTAACACAAGAGGCGCAAGATTCCTCCCCTTTGTTGTCAAAAAGCTAGCGCAAATTGTCTCAGTTTGGGAAAACCCGCCAAAAAACTGATTTATTTGGTGTACTTCTCTGCTGTTTCTTGCACAAATTCATTTTCGCCCCAAAAGTCCGTTAGGATACTCTACTTGCATCTTTTGCAACTTGTGTTATATTGTTGGTAAGGCGAGCGGAATATCCGCCTATTTATGCGGAAAGTCCGAACTCATCGCCCGAGGAGGTTCGTATGGAATCCAGAGACTACATTATTCAATATAAACAGGATGACCAGTGGCGCATGCACCGCCTGCACTATCACGAGGGCATAGAGCTCATGCTCGTGCTGACCGACGGCGGCGACTTCTTCATGGATCGGAAAATGTATCCGCTGAAGAAGAACACGCTTTTCATCCTGAACGCCAATACCTTACACCGCGACGAGAACGGCGCGGACGGCTCTGTCTTCAAGCGCTATGTGTTGCACATCCTGCCCTCGCTGCTCGACCAGCTCTCGACGCCGCAGACGGATTTTGCCGAGGCACTGAAAAACAGCGGGGCCTGCATCCGCCTCACGGAGGAAGACAGCAAGCGCCTCGCGCGCCTGTTCGAGAAGTTGCGCATCAGCATGCCGCCCTCCTTCGGCACGGACATTCTGGAGCGCATCACACTCTACGAAATTTTGCTTCTGGTCTGCAGCCGCATCCGCTCCACCAAAAAGGAGCACGGCACCTCGAACCAGGACTATAACCGCGTACAGCCGATTCTCGACTATCTCCGGAAGAACTGCACCGAGCACCTGTCGCTCGACGAGCTCGCCGATCACTTCATGCTGAGTAAGCACTATCTCTGCCACATCTTTAAAGGGCACGGGCTTCTCTGTCATGGAGTATGTGATTCAGCTCCGCATCATCACCGCCCAGCAGCTTCTGCGCCAGGGCGCGAACGTGCAGGAGGCGAGTGAGAAATCCGGCTTCCAGACTTATTCGCACTTTATCCGCACCTTTAACAGCTATGTCGGCGTCTCGCCGAAGAAATACGCAAAGCTCTACCGTCAGGGCGACCGCTATGCGGTCAATGCCGAAATCCACGGCATCCGCAAGGTGCGCGCCACCATGCCGGACTAAACAACGCAAAAAGAACGAACCGCAACTGCGGTTCGTTCTTTTTTGTTTTTACAAGATTTGCTGATTCGCCGCGCGAAGTTTGGGCTTATATCTTGCGGTGTGCGCTCCCCCGGTTTTCGTAAGGTACTTCGCTTCCTCTTCACCGGTCTCGAAGCCCGGGGGTAAGGCGAACTTCACTCCTATGCCAAGCGTATTTCTCACGATGCGAAAACCGCGTTTCTGGACATCCGCAAAGATTTCTGTTTCGCAAAGGTTTCGTTTCGCACCGCTCACATTACTGCCGGAATTTCTCCCTTCGTTCCGTGCCGTCCGATAAACGTGCTGTTCTCTGACAATAAACCCTTATAAAATCAGTTAAGAACAATGTACACGGGTTAAAAATAAGAACATATGCTTTCTCTTATTTCCCCGTTTCAATGCTTGTTTTTCAGTTGGTTTCGAGCGATGCCGCGCGAGCGCTCTTTCTGTTTTGACTTCTTCACAGGTGGCGCATGAGAGAAGTCAGTTGTGCCACAATTGCCCAGAGGAGAAGGCCGCCCGCAAGGTAGAGCCCCCACCGAAACACTTGCTTGATGTGCGCATTCTTCACCGCGGAAAAGCCAAATAAAGCAAAGAGACCGGGGTCAGCGCGTAACCGCCGAGCAAGCCAAAGTACCAGAGCCACGGGAGAAAGCGCGGAACCACGATGTCGAGCGGCGCGGTCAAATTCATCCAGACAGTCGAGAGCGCACAGCAACAAAGAAGCCCCGCGGTCAGCGAATAGAGCTTTCGAAGCCGCGCTTCTCGCTGCCGCACGTACAGCCAAAGCATGAGCAGTGCGAGGCCGAGCGGTAACACCACATTGAGGAATACGGGCATAACTACCTCCTTCCATGTGCCAAACCGGCACTCGGTTAAGCCTGAGCCTACGGCGCAGCACAGGCGGCCATGCAAACGAAAGCAGCGGATTCATACCGCTCTCTTACGCTTCGCGTCGAATCAAGGCAAAGTTCCGCCCCCGCGCTTCCCTCACTGTCCGAGCAGTTGGGAAATAATCTTGACAAAGAGCAGCACCAGCACGAGCAGGAGGACCGGGCGTATGGCCTTGCTTCCCTGCTTTAAGGCCAGTCCCGCGCCGAGGTAGGCGCCTATCATATTGCAGACCGCAGCGCTCAGGCCGAGCGGAATTAAGACGGTACCGTGCATCAGAAAGACAATGAGCGAGCTCAGATTGGTCGCCAGATTGATGGCCTTCGCCTGTCCGTTCGCGCTCTTTAAGCCGAGCCGCGACCAGACATTTAAGAGGACAATCAAAAAGGTACCCGTGCCCGGGCCGTAGAGTCCGTCGTAAATGCCGACCAGGAAGGCAGAGGCCGCTGCTGTCGCATAGGTGCGCCCCGTAATCTGCTCTTCCTCCGGGCTTCGGTCGCGGAGCAGCTTCTTATTCAGCACCAGAAAGGCGACAAAGGGCAGGATGACAAGCAGGATAATCAAAGTCATCCGCTCCGGCATGCGGAGAGAAAGTCGCGCGCCGATTGAGGCGCCCACAAAGGCCGCCGCGACCGCAGGAAGCGCAAGCCGCTTTTCAATCATGCCCTGCTTCGCAAAGCGGCCGGTCGCGAGTGTGGTCCCGAAGACCGCCGAAAACTTATTGGTGCCGATGGCCGTGTGCACCGGTATCCCGGCAAAGAGATAGGCGGGCAGGGAAATCAGACCGCCGCCCCCGCCGATGGCGTCTACAAAGCCCGCCAGAAAAACCAGCGGGCATACAATCAAAAAAGTTGTGATATTCATTGTTTTCTCAGGCGATGTGAACGTTCACTTCCTCGCGGTACATCTTCTCGGGAAAGAAGCGGCGATAGAAGCGATCCAAAATGTGCCGAATTTCGGCGGGGGAATGCGGCGTGGCGCCGCCTGCCTCGAGGATACGGTAGTTCATGCCGCAGACCTCCGCGCGCACGCGGGTCTCACGGACACCGTTCCGGAGATAAAACGCGCGGCGGCGAAGGCGCACGGCCTCCTCTTCATCGTCCGCGGCGTGATCCGGATCCTCAATCTCACCGAGTATGGTCTCGGCGTCGTCGATGTGTGCCTCCATCTCCCGCAAAAAGTCGGTCCCGATTCCGCTGCCGCGTTCCGATTCCTTGACGGCAAAGTAGTCGAGCAGATAGTGGTGTCCCTCCTCTGCCTTTTCCCGCGCAAAAAGCGCGTAGGCGAGGAGGTCGTGATTCTCGCTGTTGTCGCGGATCGCGAGCGGCAGATAATGTCCTGTCTCGTAGAGCTCCTGCATCTTCGGGAAGGGCTTTAATTCTACCTCCGGAAAATCTTCCTGCATTCTTGTCTCAAAGAGCTTCCGCAGTGCGGGCAGGTTGAGTTTTTCCACTCGGATCCGCTTGGTACAGTCTGTGTCCGCCGTCTGTTTTCGTTTCAGTTCGTGTCGCATGATTGGTTTCTCCTTTTCTTACTTTTCTTGTCCCCGCTCCTTACGGGGTGTAAACCGTTCCTTGTGGGTAAGCGCATAATAGAAGAGATACTGCTGTAAAATACCCGCGTGCTTCCGGGCGACCAAGGGATCCACACCACGATAGCCCCCACTCACAATGCGCTGCATCCAGACGTCCGAGGGCACGCGCTCCGTTCTGCCGTAGCCAAAGAGCATCACGCAGTTCGCGACCTTCTTCCCGACGCCGTGTACGCTCTGCAGTTCCGCAAAGAGTTCCTCATCCGGCAGGTCCCGAACCGCATCGAGATCAAGCCTTCCGTCCGCCACGCGGCGCGCGGCATCCAGCACATAGGGTGCGCGGTAGCCGAGCCCCAGATTCCGCAGGCTTTCCTCAGAGCTTCCCGCGAGCGCCTCCGGCTTCGGAAACAGGAAGACCGTCTCCCCGGAGGGCGCCTCTGTCGCCTCGCCGTAAGTCTCGGCGAGCTCGCGGACGGCGGTCCGTATGGCCGGAATGGATTTTCGCTGTGAGAGCACAAAGGAGACCAGCATCTCAAAGGGCTCCTGACGAAGTACCCGTATGCCGTCGCCGTGAACGGTTGCCTCCGCGAGCAAGGCATCCCCGCTCTCAAAGATGCCTTGCTGTATGGCGCTGTAGTCGCGCGCCAGGTCAAAGTAGGGGATCCAGACCCTCTCCCAGGTTTCCGCGTCGCAGGAGACCTCCACGGCGCGGTCGCCGCACTGTCTTAGCTCCAACACCTCGCTTCCCGAGATAAAGCGGAACACGCCGTCCCCGATTTCACCGGGGCGGAAACACTGGCCGCTGTCCGCTATCTTCCGTAAACTCAGCGCTTCCCTGAGCTCTATGGTACGAAACTCCCGCACAAGTCCTCCTTCGGTCTACATAAGCGTTATGCTACTATCCTAACCCAAATTCAAAAAGCCGTCAAATCGGCAGGAAAAAGTTCCCCCGAAAGGATGAGGTCACTTAAAACGAAAGACCACACCGAAAAATAAAACCCTTGGTGTGGTCTTTTTCTTGTCAGCGCAAGGCTATGCTGTCGTTCCCCGCGACCGCGTGGAGCGTATTCTCTTCCGTGAGTTCCGGGCAGGAAATCTGCACATAGTCGTAGGCACTGCGCGGAAGTTCCCAGTAGAGCACACTGCCGTCTCCCCGCTGCACGGAAATCTGTTCTCTCGCCGGGTGCTCGCTCTTAAGCTCCCATTCAAAGAAAGGCTGTGCGGACTCTGTCGAAATCTTCTCCGCCCGTGCCTTCATGCCCGAGGCAATCAGGACGCCGCCGTCCACGCGGCAGCTGCCGTTCCAGTCGAGCGCGGCATCCTTTCCCGTGTCGGAGCCGTTGATATAGCTTGTGCCGCCGCTGAAAATCAGATCGCCGTTCGAGTCCAGGCCGTCGCCGCCCGCCGTCACATAGAGTTCTCCGCCCGCAATGCGAATCCAAACCTCGGGATTTGCCTCCTTCTTCTTAGTCTTCGTCTCCTCCTTGTCATAGTGTTCCCGCGCGTTCATGCCGTCATCGTCCGCGCTGATGTCAAAGCTGCCGCCGCTCATCTCTATGGTCTTGCCCTCAATGCCCTCGCTCGTATGCGCAAACACATAGGAACCGCCGGACAAGATCACCGCGCCGTCGGAGCTTACGCCCTTACCCTTATCGCCCTGTGCGCTCGCCCGGACCGTGCCGCCCTGCAAGGTGACGCTCTCTTTGCCGCAGAAAATATCATCCTCCGTTCGAAGGTCAAAAATCCCATCCGCGACAATGAGCTCACCCTTTGCGACAATTCCGCGGTTTGCCGCTTTGATATTCGCGCTGCCGCTGCCCCGCAGTGTGAGATTTCCCTTGGAAAAAATCGCCGCGTCCACGCCTTTGGGGTCCGCCGCCGAGCCGTCCTTCTTTTCTCTTCCGTCCGTCTCTATGCTGTTTTCCTCTTCGCCCGCAAAAATCAGCGTGAGGTCGCCGCGCTGTACGGCGCGAATTGCGCTGTTGCCCCGCGTATGAAGTTTCACATTTTCAAGATACAGCGTGACCGAGACATTCGCCGCGCGCACTTCGACCGGCAGACGACTCTCTCCCGTCAGCCGGTAAGTCCCGCCCTCGTGAATCACGAGCACGCCTTTCTCGACCTCTGCGCCGCGCCCCTCAATCTTTGCGCTGTCACCCCGCAGCAGAATATTGACCGAACCCGCAGCGGCGTTTGCGGGAGATGCCGTCTCCTCTGCCCCGGTCGCTGTGACAGCCTCACGACTGCCGCAGCCGGAAAGCGCTGCGATAAGAACTCCCAGACCAAGCAGCATTTTGATATGCGAAGCTCTGTTACGCTGTCTCATTTCACACCTCATTTTGAAAAACTGTGATACCATCTAGGAAATAACCGGTTCCGAAAAGGGGGAACATACGATGACGATTTTACTGGTGGAGGATGAAAACCGCCTCGCGGCGGCACTCCTCGAACTGTTTCACGCCGAAAAATATCTCGCGGACCACGCGGACAACGGGGAGGACGGCCTCTACGCCGCCCTGCAAAAGGACTACGATGTCATTGTCCTCGATGTCATGCTCCCGAAAATGGACGGGTTTGCCGTGGTGCACGCGCTTCGGCGTGCCGGCAAAGAGACACCTGTCCTCATGCTGACCGCGCGGGATGAGATTCGGGATAAATCGAGGGACTGGACCGCGGAGCGGATGACTATATGACCAAACCCTTTGTGCCGGAAGAACTCCTTGCGCGCGTCCGTGCGCTCTCCCGCCGCCGGGGCGAAGTGCTGCTCGACGAACTCCGCTTCGGCGATTTCTGCCTGTCGCTCGCGACCAATGAGCTCGCCGCCAACGGCAAGACCGTGCGCCTTGCGTTTAAGGAGGCCGAACTCTTAAAACTGCTGCTCGCAAACAAGGGCGCGATTCTCGGCAAAGAGACGATACTTCGGAAACTCTGGGGCGATGAGAGCGACGCCGTCGAGAACAATGTCGAGGCCTACATCTCGTTTCTCCGGAAAAAGCTCGCCTTTCTGGAGTCCTCGGTCAAAATTCAGGCGCTTCGCCGCCAGGGCTATCGCCTGGTAGAGGGAGATGCACAGTGAAGCCGCTTCGTCTCTTACAGCGCCGTATCATCGCGACGAATCTCGCCTTTGTTCTGCTTCTGCTCTTCGGTATCCTGACCGCGCTCTTTTTAAACGCCCGCGCGCGCGCCGTGAAGGAGGCAGGCCGCTATCTCGGCGCCGAGTTCCGCTTTGCGAGTACCTTTTCCGCGCACGAAGCAGAGAGCGGCAAGCCGGACAGCGATACCGCACCGCCGTACGGTGAACGAATGCGGCAGACCTATTATCCCTATGTCATTTTTTCAAAAAATGAGACCGACGGCAGCTATACCGTCTATACCACGCAGGATCTTAGCCTGAGCGACACGGATACCGCCCGCTTGCAGAGCCTGCTGCAAGAAATCGCCGGCAAAGATACGGATACCGCACAGACAGAGCCGCCCGAAAAGCCGGAAGAGAGCGAGCATCTGACCCATGCCTTTTCCTCTTATTATTATTTGCAGGGCAGGCAGGGCGGAAAGCGCGTTTTCCTCGTCACCTCACTTGACAGTCTGAATGCCTCTCTGCTCCGCTTTGCCATGGAACTCGGCGGCATTTTTCTGCTCGCGGGCTTCCTGGTCTTCGGGCTCAGCTTCTTTCTGGCCCGGATGAGCCTCCGCCCGGTCGAACACGCCTTTTCGGAGCAACAGCGCTTTGTACAGGATGCCTCGCATGAGCTGAAAACCCCGCTCACAGTCATCCTCGCAAATCTCTCCATTCTGAAATCGCATCCGACGGCGACTATACGGGAAGAGGCACTCTGGATTCAAAATACCGAGACCGAGGCGAAGCGCATGCAGGAACTCACCGAGCGCCTCTTATTTCTCGCCAAGGCGGATGCCAAAAAACTGCCGCCGCGAAGCGAAGTGCTCTCTCTCTCGACCCTGGTCGAGTCCACGGCCCTTCCCTTCACGGCACTCGCCTTTGAGCGAAAGCTCTCCCTCGCGCTGGACATTTCCCCGGCACTGTCCGTGAGAGGCGACGCGCAGACACTCGCCCAGCTCCTTGCGATTCTGCTCGACAACGCACTGAAATATGCCGCGCCCGGCACCGAAGTCACCGTGCGCCTCTGCCGTCAGAAAAAGCATGCGCTGCTCTCCGTTCATAACAACGGGGAGCTCATCCCTGCGGATGCACTCCCCCGTCTCTTTGACCGCTTTTTCCGCGTGGACAAGTCGCGCGCCCGTGCGGCGGGCGGTTACGGCCTCGGTCTCTCGATTGCAAAGACCATCGCGAATGCCCACGGCGGCGATATTCGCGCCGATAGCACCGCGGAACACGGCACCGTGTTCACCGTGACGCTCCCGCTCTCAGAATAAATTGCGGGGATCGTCCGGAAACAGCGCCTGGTTTCGCGGCAACACTTCGTAGAAGTCCGCAAACACGGTTGCTGAGATCGATGCCCCGCTCCGTGAGGCGGAGCATCGGCGTATCGACCTCCAGGAGGCCGAGTGCCGTGTTCTTCCGGATTGCATCCCCGAAGAGGTCAAACATATTCAGGTGAAAGAGGTCATAAAAATCCGCCCCCGAGACGCCCTTGGTCATGCGGAGCCCGAGGTACATAAACTCTTCCATCTCGTCCGCAACCGTGAGCGCCACCAGATCCTGGTAGAGCGGCATCAGATCCCGGTGCATCTCGACCGCCATGTAGCGGTCCAGTCTCTCCTCCGAGTGAAAGCGGTGGTGCTTTAACTTACTGGAGGCGCCGAGCCCGACGCCGAGGTAGTCGACGCCGGTCCAGTAGCCGATGTTATGGCGGCATTCCTTGCCCGGGCGGGCATAGTTCGAAATCTCATAGCGCGTAAACCCGTACTCTTCCAGCAAGGTCTTGGTCTCCGCGTACATCTCGCGCTCTTCGTCCTCGCCGGGAAGCGCTTTCTGCCCCTCCTCGCTGCCGTAGAGCGTCGCGAACGGTGTCCCGGGTTCAATGATCAGCGAATAGGCCGAGATGTGCTCCGGGTGGAGGCGCAACACCTTTTTGAGACTCTGGCGCCACTTGTGCAAGGTCTGGTGCGGAATGCCGCTCATCAGATCGATGTTGATGTTGTCAAAATGCGCCGCCCGCGCGAGCTCGTAGCTGTGAAGAAAGTCGTTGTAGCTGTGAATTCGCCCGAGCAGCTTTAATTCTTCATCGTCCGCGGACTGCAGTCCTAAACTCAGGCGGTTGATGCCGGCCTCGCGGTAGTATTCGAGCTTGGTCGCGTCGAGGGTTCCCGGATTGCATTCAATCGAGATTTCGGCATCCGCCTCGACCACAAAGTTCTCATAGACCGCCGAGATAATGTTTTGAATTTGCAGACCGCTCAAAATAGAGGGCGTCCCGCCGCCGATAAATGCTGGAGAGCTGGTACTCGGGAAGTATCTGCCCCTGGGCGCGTATCTCTTCGATCAATTGGTTGACATAGGCGCGCTGCGCCTCCGGCGTGGATTCGCCGGAGAGAAAGTCGCAGTAGCGGCATTTCGAGGCGCAGAACGGAATGTGGATGTACAGTTCCAGTTTTTGTTTCTCACTCATCGCCGAGTTTCAAGACGCTCATGAACGCCTTCTGCGGCACCTCGACGGAGCCGATCTGGCGCATGCGCTTCTTGCCTTCCTTTTGTTTCTCGAGAAGTTTCTTCTTCCGCGAGATATCGCCGCCGTAGCACTTTGCGAGCACATCCTTCCGCATCGCCTTGACGGTCTCGCGCGCAATGATCTTCGAGCCGATAGCCGCCTGAATCGGAATATCGAAGAGCTGACGCGGAATCTCCTTCGTGAGCTTCTCGCACATCTTCCGCCCTCTCTCATAGGCGCCGTCCGCAAAGACGATGAACGAGAGCGCGTCGATGGTCTCACGGTTAATTAAAATGTCGAGCTTCACGAGCTTCGAGGGCATATAGCCCTTTAACTCGTAGTCAAGCGACGCATAGCCCCGCGAGCGGGACTTTAACGCGTCAAAGAAATCGTAGATGATTTCATTCAGCGGCAGTTCGTATTTCAGAATCGCGCGGTCCTGCTCCATGTAGTCGGTGCCGAGATAAAGGCCGCGTCGCTCCTGGCAAAGCTGCATGATCGGCCCGATAAACTCGCGGGTCAGCATAATCTCCGCCGAGACCACAGGCTCTTCCATGTGTTCAATCTCCGCGGCATCCGGGAGATTCGAGGGGTTCGTGAGTTCCAACATCGTGCCGTCCGTCTTATAGACGCGGTACACGACGCCGGGCGCCGTCGTCACAAGATCCAGATCATACTCTCGCTCCAGTCTCTCCTGAATGATTTCGAGGTGCAGGAGTCCTAGGAAACCGCAGCGGAAACCGAAACCGAGTGCGAGCGAGGTCTCCGGCTCATAGGTCAGAGAGGCGTCGTTTAACTGCAGCTTTTCGAGCGCATCGCGGAGATCCTGATACTGCGCGGCATCCGCGGGATAAAGACCGCAGTACACCATCGGCGTGACCTTCTTATAGCCCGGGAGCGCCTCCGCCGCCGGATTCTTCGCGTGTGTGACCGTATCGCCGACCCGCGTGTCCCGCACATTCTTGATGCTCGCGGTGAGGTAGCCTACCATACCGGCCGAGAGCTCGTCGCAAGGGATAAAGCGCCCCGGCGCAAAGTACCCGATCTCAACCACGTCCATCTCCGCGCCGGTCGCCATCATGCGGACGCGGTCGCCCTTCCGAACCGTGCCGTTCTTCACGCGGAGAAAGACAATAACGCCCTTATAACTGTCGTAGAGCGAGTCGAAAATGAGCGCCTGCAGCGGAGCCTTTCGTCGCCGCCCGGCGGCGGCAGCTGCTTCACGATGGCCTCCAGCACCTGATCCACATTGAGACCGGTCTTCGCGGAAATACGCGGTGCGGACTCTGCCTCGATGCCGATGACATCCTCGATTTCCGTCGCGACCTTATCGGGCTCCGCGCTCGGAAGATCCACCTTGTTGATGACCGGAATAACCTCGAGGTCATGATCCAGCGCCATGTAGACATTTGCGAGCGTCTGTGCCTCTATGCCCTGGGAGGCATCGACCACAAGCACCGCGCCGTCGCAGGCCGCGAGCGCGCGAGACACTTCATAATTAAAGTCAACATGTCCGGGCGTGTCGATTAAGTTGAAAATATACTCCTCGCCGTCCGCCGCGCGATACACCGTGCGGGTCGCCTGGCTCTTGATTGTGATACCGCGCTCCCGCTCGAGCTCCATCGTGTCCAGAATCTGATCCTGCATCTCCCGCTCGGTGAGCAGGCCCGTCTTCTCGATGATGCGATCGGCGAGCGTAGATTTGCCGTGATCAATGTGGGCAATGATACAAAAGTTTCTGATATGTTGTCTGTCGTAAGTCGGCATGCTTCCTCCATAAAAACCGTAAGCAGACTGCGGCTTTCCTGCCTTTTCATCTGGAATGAGAATAACATTTTTGCTTTTCTCTTTCAAGTAGCTTGACACTCTCCGGGCTTTGTCCTACAATTTACGGGTATGTTTACATTGAACTGTCCGTGTCCAGACTTCGATGCGAACGCCCACAGAGAGCAAGACATTTGCGCGGCTGCCCGTCCCTGACGGTTGTCTTGATGACTGTGAAACTATCATCGTATCCGTGAATGGGAGGAAAAGAAATTGGCAAACATCAAATCCGCGAAGAAGAGAATTCTGACGTCCGCAAAGAGAGCAGAGAGAAACAAGGCTGTTAAGTCCGCTGTCAAGACCGCTGTCAAGAAGGTCGACGCAGCTGTCGCAGCAGGCGACAAGGCAGCAGCAGAGGAGAGCTTCCGCAAGGCAGAGCGCGCGCTCACGATGGCAGCTTCCAAGGGCATCCTGCACAAGAACACTTCTTCCCGCAAGGTGTCTCGCCTCTCGAAGTCTGTCGCAGCAATCGGTTAATCGCTGCCATAGAACAAAGGCAAAAGCAGAGCGAAATTCCGCTCTGCTTTTTTCTTGCCGTTTTTACTTATCTCTGTAGTGAGAACCGCACTGAACAATCTGAATCACATCTCCGTCGATCCGATACACAATCCGGTTACAATCATCGATTCTCCGGCTCCAATAAGACGACAAATCTCCTCTCAAGGGTTCCGGCTTCCCGATGCCGTCATATCCGTTCCGCTCAATATCCCTGAGTAGTTGCAAAATTCTTTTGAGTGTCTTTTTATCCTGCTTTGTCCAATACGCAAAATCTTCCCACGCATCTTCTGTCCACGCTTTAATCATTGAGCTTCACTTCGTGGACAATACCGCCCGTTGCCTCCATTTCTGCAATGGATTTTCTCAGTCTTGCCAGATTAGCCGCACTGTAAAAGGGATCTTTTTCTGCGGATATCTCAAAGGGAATTCTCTGCTCTCTGACAGCAGTTTTTGCAAACACGCAAAATGCCGTCGACATGCTCATACCGATATCGGAGCAGAACGCGTCAAACTGCTTCTTTAAATCCTCATCCATGCGGATATTGATACTTGTTTGCGCCATATTGCACCTCCTTTTACATGCATTGTATCTACATTTGACGCGAATAGCAATACAAAAAGAGCAGCGCGGAATTTTCCGCGCTGCTCTTTTCTATTTCTGTCGGAAGCTATTTCCTATTCTTCTTTAATTTCCGCTTGCCACGCGCTCGCTCATATACATCTTGGCATCCGGATGGCGCTGTAACAGCGTCACCGGGAAGGAAGCGCTGACTTCGCCGTAAGCAGCGCGGCGAATGACCGAGTAGTGCCAGTCGCGGAACATGCCGAGGCGCACCTTCTTTGCCGCGAGAATCTGCTTCATGCCTATGGTCACGCAGAGTGAGGGCATGTCCTCGAGCGCACCGCGAAGGTCGCCGATCGAGTTCACCGCGCGGGTCTCGGGCGCAATCGTGCGGACACGGGTCGGAAGCGCCGCAAACTCCTCGGGGGAAAGCTCCGGCTGGGGCTCGTTGAATGCGAGGTGACCGGTGATGCCGATGCCGCCGAAGCAGATATCCGCGCCGCCGAGCTTCTCCAGCAGCTCATCGCCCTTCTCCGGGTGATGCGGATCTGGGAAAATGCGCTGCTCTTCCGGGATGTTTAACTCCGGCGCAATCTTGCTGTATACGGTTCTCTCCATGAAGCCGCGGAAGGAAAGTCTGTCCTCCTTCGGAACCCACTCACCCTCATCGGTCAGGTACTCGTCCATGTTAAAGAACCAGCAGTCCTTTAACGAAATCTTTCTCTCGTTCACCAGGCGCACAAAAATCGGGTAGTGTCCCACCGGTCCCACCGGGCAGATGAACACCGTGCGGCGTCCCGCCGCATTGTTCTTCTCAATCTCCTCTACCATCTCGAGTGCAAGCTCATAGAACGCCTCTCCGGGCTCCTTGCAGACAACAATCGGAATTTTTGCATCCTTTCCGAGTTCCTCTCTGCCGATCTCATAATACGAATGATACAAATGTCCTGCCATGATGCCTCCTTCTCTGCTCTCTGTTCTCAATCAAAATTGCAAAACGCGCCGCGAAGCATGACGCGGTGAATCTCATCGTCTTTTAAAATCAAGAGGTCTGCCTGTTTGCCCGGGGTGAGACTCCCGATTCTCTTCTCCTCCCCGAGAAGGCGCGCCGCATTCTCCGAGAGCAAGGGAACCAGTTCCGCGGTCGGCCGTCCCGTAAACTTCCTAAGGTTCCGGAAGGCACGCGCCATGGTGAGCGTGCTTCCCGCGCGGGCATCCCCGTGCTTAAGCGCGCATCGCCGTCCTTCACTACGACCTCGTTGACGCCGAGCATGTATTCGCCGTCCGGCAGTCCCGCCGCCATGATGGAGTCCGTGATGGCAATCGCGCGGTCAAGTCCCTTCGCCTGTAAGTAGAGGCAGATGCTACCCGGGTGTAAGTGCAGGCCGTCCGAAATCATCTCGCAGTAGATCTCTTCCGAGGCGAGCACCGCACCGAAAATAGCCGGCTCGTGGCGATCAAACGGGCGCATCGCGTTACCGGTGTGCGTTGCCGCGCGCGCGCCCGCAAAGATGGCCTGTTCCGCAGTGCGGTAATCCGCATCCGAGTGACCGAGCGCCGTGACGATGCCGAGCGCGCGGAGCTTCGGAATCAGCTCGATGGCACCCGGCAGCTCCGGCGCAAGGGTGATATAGCGGATGTGCCCCTCTGCCTTTTCCTGGTAACGCGCAATCAGTTCATAGTCCGGCGCACGGAGCAGACTCTCCGGCATCGCGCCTTTGTGCTTCGGGGATAAAAACGGACCCTCTAAGTGGATACCGAGTAAATCGGCGCCCGCGTGCGGCAGCTTCCTCCAGTCGAGAAAGGCCTGAATGGCGCGCTCTGTCTGCGCTTCCGTATCGGTCAGAATCGAGCAGAGAAAGCTGCCCGTCCCCTGTCGCGCAAAAAAACGCGCCAGTTTTTCAAAGTCCTCGGCGCTCGCCGCATTGACATCCACGCCGACCGCACCGTGCGTGTGAATATCCAAGAAAGCCGGTATGACCGCCGCGCCGCCGAGCTCCAGCACTTCCTCATTCGCAAGCGGCACAAGACCCTCCGCGGTCTGCGGGGAAAATGCCGCAATCGTCTCGCCCGTCACGCGGAGATCCCCCGATACCAGGCGTTTCATAATAAAAAGAGCCGTTCTTTAAGAGCATTTCTGCCTCCCCTCTTGTCCGAACCGTACCTGCTCCAGTGTAGTCCATTCCGGGCACTTTCTCAAGTCGAACAACAACACCGGGCCTTTGGTTCCGTCTTTTTCTGTGCAATATGGTCAGCAATGCCTTCACGCCCTCGCATTCGCGCTCACATTGTTACCAAAATATCAAAGTCAACTCCCGATAAACAGCAGCGAAGCGACACAGGGCGCAACAACCCGCGCGGAACCGGCGCGCAGAGATTCGCGGTCGCAGCGCGGCTCCCCCTCGCAAGCCGTTGTGTACTTTCTACAGAATTTCATTCTGTTTCACCTGTTTAGTCCAATTTTTGTCGATGTATTTCTCATGTCCATCAAATTTCTTAACCATTTTTACCTTAAATCTTTATTTTATTGTTTGTATATCCGTTGAAAAGACGACAGCCGTGCGTTAAGATTTACTTGTACGGAGGGGAGGTGTCTGTTGCAGAAGAGAGGACTATTGTGAAAAAATTAAGGCAGTTTGCAAGCCTGGTACTGACTGTGGCAATGGCTGTTTCGCTCTGCGCCTGCGGCGGCACAAAGAAGGCGGAGACCAAGAAGCTGAAGGTCGGCATCTCCTGGTCGGAGGACAATCTCGACACCGCGAAAGATGACTACTGCAACGCTGTCATCAAGGCGGGCGGCGAACCCGTCTATCTCAAGCAGTTCAAGACGGAAGAAGAGGCAGCGGCAGCCCTGAAGGATCTGGATGCGCTTGTCATGACCGGCGGCGAGGATATTGATCCCTCCTACTATCATGAGGACAAGGATCCGCTCCTCGAGAAGACCAACGAGGCGCGCGATGTCTCCGACTATGCGCTGATTAACGCGGCCATCAAGGCGGATATTCCGACGCTCTGCACCTGCAGAGGCATGCAGTTCCTGAACATCATCTGCGGCGGAACGCTGTATCAGGACTTCCCGTCCAAAGTCGAGAGCGACATCATTCACCGCGACCCGAACCACAAGGTCTTTGTGTACCACGACATCACGGTTGACGGCGACAATATTGTGGCGGATGCCTTCGGCGGCGCGGGTACCTATGAAGTCAACTCCTGGCACCACCAGGCTGTGGACAAACTCGGTGATCACCTGAAGGTCGTTGCCAAGTCCGCCGACGGCATTGTCGAGGCTGTCGTGAAGGATGACAATACCTACTTCATGGGCCTGCAGTTCCACCCGGAAGCGCTGATTGTCGAAGACGGCAAGGATGCCTATCTCCCGTTCTATCAGAATCTCCTCAAAGCGGCAGAAACCAAGAAGCAGAAATAAGCAGTTTTTGCATCTGTATCGGATTCAATGTTCCTGATACTCTATGACTGACCATACGGCAGCGACATCGCCCCCACGAAAAAAGGAATCCCGGATGAACGCCGGAATTCCTTTTTGCTTGTAAGGCTGTCTCAACGACGCTTTGCCGCCACATTCATGCCGAGCACCGCGACAAAGAGGAGATCGCCGACCACATTGATTGCGCAGGCAACGCCGACAAAAAGGAGGGGTGAATTGCTGTCCCCGAGCCCGCGGTAAATTGCCGCAATCACATTGTAGGCAACGCGGCTTTTTCCGTGACCCCTAGCGAACTTCACCCATGACAGAACTTCGCCGGAAACAGAACGCTGCTCTTTCTCTCTCCGGCAGAAGTAGACAAGGCCCCGCGCACAAAAAGAGCCGCGGCGAAAGTTCCCTTTCGCCGCGGCTCTTTTCGCATTCGAATTCATACCCTCCAGCTGAGCGCCTCGCTTCTCGCCTCCACAAATCTCCGGTATATGCCATCCTCCCCGAGAAGTTCCTCGTGGGTGCCGCGCTGTACGATCCGTCCGCGGTCAAGTACGAAGATACAATCCGCCGACCGCACGGTTTTCAGGCGGTGCGCAATCATTAAGACCGTCTTCTCTTTTGTGAGTGCCGCGATTGCCTCCATGAGTTCCTTCTCATTCTCCGGGTCCACATTGGCGGTCGCCTCATCCAGAATGATGACTGGCGCATCCTTCATGATGGCCCGCGCAATCGAGATGCGCTGCCGCTCCCCGCCGGAGAGCGAAGCGCCGTTCTCTCCGATTACGGTCTCATAGCCCTCCGGGAGGGCCGTAATGAAGTCGTGGCAGCAGGCCTGTTTTGCCGCCGCAATGACTTCCTCCATCGTCGCATCCGGCTTTCCGAAGCGTATGTTGTTTGCGACCGTATCGTGAAAGAGATATACCGACTGAAACACGAAGCTGAAGTTCTCCATCAGCGCGTCAATCGAGTAGTCCCGCACGTCTTTTTGATCGAGGCGCACGGTTCCTCGCTGCACGTCCCAAAAGCGGGCAATCAGTCGGCAGAGCGTGGTCTTACCGCTGCCGGAGGGTCCCACAAAGGCCGCGCTTGTGCCGGACGGGATGCGGAGCGAGACGCCGTCTATCACCTTCCGGCTCTCATACGCGAAGTCAATCGCTTCGAGAGCAATGTCATGCGTTTCGGGCATATACGCTTCGCCGTCAATCTCCATCGACGGAAGCGAGAGTATCTCCTGCCCCCGCGAGACACAGAGATCCACCATACGAAGCAGCGCCGAATATGCGCCCATGCTCGAAAGTCCCGTGAAAACATGAAAGGCCATGACCATCATCAGCACCGCGGTGATCAGGTCCATGCTGCCGTCCAGATAAAAGCGCAGCGAGGCCAGTAAAATCCCGAGTCCCGTGAGCTTCAGGACCCCGTTTTGCAGCGGCATGTAGCGGTTTGACGCAAACTCCAAGTCGGTCATCAAGCGGGCGGATTCCGAAATGCTCTCCTTCAGTTTTTGCTCGGACTCTCCGCTGAGCCCGTAGGACTTTACCTCGGAAATGCCCTGAATGTACTCGAGAACATTCTCAATGAGTTTGGTGTCGTTCGCTATTTTTTGTCCGGACAAGGCCTCGTTGTTATGCTGCATACGGGCGTTAATCAGGGCAAAGAGCAGCGCCCCGATCAGAGCAATCAGACCGATTCGCCAGTCAAAGATCAGAAGCATCAGCAGAATGAGCGCTGTATTGAGTAGCCCCTGGGTTGTCTGCATCACCACGCGAGTCGCCACATCGCCGAGCATCTCCATCGTGTTGGTGGTCACCGAGCTGATATCGCCGAGGCTCGTGCGGTTAAATAGCCCATGGGCAAAAAGCGCAGCTTTTCCGCAATTTCAATGCGCTTGTTCGCGCACTCCCCGTAGCCCGCGCGGCACTGGAGCATGGCCTGTTTGGAGCGGAACGCAGCCTCCGCGAGCACGCCGATAAGCAGGAGCAGAAAGCTGAACAGGATCAGCTTTCCCGTCATTCCGTCTTCCGAAAATCCGCGGAGTATGAGGCTGATGGCCGGATATTTCAGTACTTCGCAGACGGCAATCAACACCCCGAGCCAAAGCGACGCATAAAACATACGGCGGTGTTTTGCGGAACAAAAGGCAAAGAACTTTTTGAGTGTCGCAATCATTCGGACAGCCCTCCTTCCTCCGAGCAGTCTCTTGCACTGCTATGCGCCTCCCACATCTTCCGGTAGAGCGGGCACTCTCCGAGCAGCGCCTCGTGCGTCCCGCAGGCCGCAATCCTCCCGGCCTGTACCACAACAATTTGATCCGCATTCACAATGGTCGAGAGCCGGTGCGCAATTACCAGCAGCGTTTTATTTTGCGCAAGCCTTGCCACGGAGCGCTGAATCAGCGCCTCATTTTCCGGATCCGCATAGGAGGTCGCCTCGTCCAGAATAAGGAGCGGCGCATCCTTCATCATCGCACGGGCAATCGAAATGCGCTGGCGCTCACCGCCCGACAAATGCGCTCCGCTTCCGCCGACCACGGTGTCAAAGCCGTTCTCGAGTCCTGCGATAAAGTCATAGCAGCCGCTGTCTCGCGCGACCTGCTCCACCTCGGCATCACTCGCCCCGGGTCTTCCCATGCGTATGTTCTCACGCACTGTCGTATTAAAGAGAAAGCTGTCCTGAGAAACGTAGGCAACTTGCCTGTTATAGTCTTCCGACGAAAGTTCCCTTAAATCAACGCCGCCGAGGGTGATGCTGCCGTCTCCCACATCCCAGAGGGAGGCAACCAGTTTCGCAATGGTCGACTTGCCGCTCCCCGAGGGGCCGACCAAGGCTGTCACCTTTCCGGCCGGAATGCAGAGGTTTACGCCGTGCAGCACCTCCTTGTCCCCGTAGCCGAAATGCACATCGCGAAGTCTGACTTCACTGTCCGTCGGCAGGGCGCGACTCTTCTCCGGACGCGAGAGTTCCGGAAGCGTAAGGACAGCGTCAATCTCTCCGAAGATTGAAGTCGCCTTGCCGATGTCGTCGCTGTAGCTGAGTGCCGTGATAAGCGGCGTAATCAGACCGCAGGCGAGAATCAATATCATCACATAGTCATGAAACGCGAGCGTGCCCTGCATTACAAAGACCGCGCCGAGCGGAAGCACCGCAATCAGGGTTGCCGGTGCAATGGTCATGCTGAGGGAAAACGGCACAATGCTCGCCTGCATCCAGTCGGTAAAGCTGTTCGCGTTCTCCTCGGCCGCGCGCGCAAAGCGGGCATAGGAGCTCTCCGCCTTTCCGAAGGCCTTGATAACCTCAATGCCGCCGATGTACTCGACCGCCGTATCGTTCAGCGCCTTGGTGGTTTCCTGTGTTCTGCGGAAGGGGCGCTCGTAATCGCGAAACATCGCCATCAGGCAGAGCAGCGTAAGCGGCAGGGTCGCGAGCGATAAGAGCGCCATACGCCAATCGATGCGGCAGAGATACAAAAACATGAGGAGCGGCGCAAGCAGGTTTGCCGTAAACTCCGGCACCACATGCGCAAGTGTCGTCTCAATCGCATCCGTTCGCTCGACCATGATATTTTTGAGCGCGCCGGACGGCGTCTCGCGCACCGTTCCGAGCGGCAGACGCGCGAGCTTTTCGCAGAGTTCCGTCCGTATCCCCGCAATCAACGCGAAGGTCGTTTTGTGCGACAAGTTGGTAGAACAGGTGTGAAAGAGGATACCGAGCACAATAAAAACTGCCATCAGTCCTCCCTCCCGGAGAAATACATCATAGTCGCGCTCTCCCTCAAGGAGCTGCTTTACCATGATGCCCATCACAAAATACGGGACCATGGAGCAGAGAACCCCGATACAAGCCAGCACGACACTCTTTTGGTAGCTCGCTTTGCTCACCGCCGCAAACTTTGTCACATAGTAGAAAAAGCTCGCCATCCTCCCTTTTTCCGGCTCGTTTTGTTTGCTTGCTTCCGCCATACATTTCTCCCCCTTCTTTGCCCGGACCGCGGCTCGTTCCCGTGGGCCGAATCCGTTGACTGCGGATTGGTTATAAATCACTAACTAACTCCAATGATAGCACTGCGCTTTTATAAATAAAAGCCGCAAAACCGCTTTTTACAAACTTTTGTAAAACCGTTCCTTCTTTCCTCCGAACATCACTTGCCACGGCGCGCCGCTGTGTCGCTTTTTCAACCCTTTGCCGAGACAAAATACCCTCTTCTGTCGTAGCAAGTCGTTTCTTTTCAAAAAAATCTCCGGGTACGGCTTTCGCCGCCCCGGAGACCATGGTCATGCTCTCGCGTTGCAAATCAAGCTTCCGGCTCAGAGACTCTTAACGCCGGTCACCTCGTAATCTTTTTCTTCCACTGCCTGCTTGAGGGCCTCGTCGCTGACCTCTTTGCTCAGCTCGACAACCGCCTCGCCCTTCTCATGGCTCACCGCAGCATTCTCGACGCCCGGCAGTGCCTCGAGCGCCTTCTTGACCGTTGCCTCGCAGTGTCCGCACATCATGCCCTTGATTGTAAGTTCCTTCTTCATAAAATCTCCTTCCGCGCCTTTTTCGGCGCTTGCGGCTTCCAAAAGCCGCCCCGATTGGTTTACGGTAACTTGGTTTCGCAGCGGTCGGTCGTGCCGCGCATCGTGCACACGGAACAAATTAAGACGCAGCGCATTGCTCACCACGCAGACACTCGAGAGGCTCATTGCCGCCGCGCCGAGCATCGGGTTCATCGCGATACCGAAGAAATGCAGGTAAGCACCCGCCGCCGTCGGCACCAGGAGCACATTGTAGATGAGCGCCCAGAAGAGGTTCTCCAGAATGTTCCGGTAGGTCGCACGGCTCAAACGTATCGCCGCCGTGACATCCGTGAGACGGCTCTTCATCAGCACCACATCCGCCGCGTCGATGGCCACATCCGCGCCCGCACCGATCGCAATGCCGATGTCGGCACGCGTCAGCGCCGGTGCGTCGTTGATGCCGTCGCCGACCATGGCGACCTTGCCCTTTTCCCGGAGTGCCCGAATCACGGCCTCCTTGCCGTCCGGCAACACACCCGCCACAACCTCGTTGACACCCGCCTGCTTACCTATGGCCTCCGCCGTCTTTTGGTTGTCGCCGGTCAACATGACCACATGGATGCCGAGCTTTTTAAGCTCTGCGATTGCCGCCGCGCTGTCCTCCTTCATCGTGTCCGCGACCGCGATCACGCCGAGGAGCTGCTGCTCCGCCGCAAAGTAGAGCGGGGTCTTACCCACAGCCGCGAGCGCATCTGCCGCTGTCTCAAGTTCCGCGGGAATCGCGACTTTGCCGCGCACAAAGCTCAAGTTTCCGGCAAAGAGCTGCGTGCCGTTTGCACGGCGCTTAAACCGTTTCCGGGAAGCGCCGCAAAGTCATCGACCTCCTCTAAGGAAAGTCCCTGTTCTTTCGCATAGGCGACGACCGCCTTTGCGAGCGGGTGCTCACTCTTTGCCTCGAGCGCATAGGCCGCGCGGAGCAGCGTATCCCTGTCGCCGTTCGGCAGCACATCCGTCACAACCGGTGTTCCGTTCGTGATGGTGCCGGTTTTATCGAGCGCCACAATCTGCACATTGCCGGTCTCCTGCAGCGCTTCGGCATTCTTGAATAAGATGCCCTGTCTTGCGCCGACACCGTTGCCGACCATGATGGCGACCGGTGTCGCAAGGCCCAGCGCGCAGGGGCAGCTCACCACGAGCACCGCAATGCCGCGTGCCAGCGAAAAGCCTATGCTGCCGCCTGCGAGGAGCCAGATGACGGTCGTCACGATTGCCACCAGTATGACCGCCGGCACGAAGACGCCGGAAATCTGATCCGCGAGCTTTGCGACCGGCGCCTTGGTCGCCGCCGCATCGCTTACCATCTTGATAATCTGCGCGAGGGTCGAATCCTCGCCGACTCTGGTCGCACGGCACTCAAGGAAGCCCGACTGGTTCAGGGTCGCGGACTTCACTTCGTCGCCGACCGCCTTGTCGACCGGCAGACTCTCGCCGGTCAGCGCGGCTTCGTTGACCGCACTGTTTCCGGAGACCACAAGGCCGTCCACCGGGATATTCTCACCCGGCTTCACGCGGAAGATGTCGCCGACCCGGACACTGTCGACCGGAACCGTGACTTCTTCGCCGTTCCGGAGAACCCGCGCGGTCTTCGGCGCAAGCTTCATGAGCGACTTAAGAGCGCTCGTTGTCTTTCCCTTTGAGTAGGCCTCCAACATCTTGCCGACCGTAATCAGCGCGAGCACCATAGCGGCTGTCTCAAAGTAAAACTCCATCATGTATTCCGTGACCTTGGCCTGATCGCCGTCTACCACGGCCCGCGTCATCAGGAACAAAATCACGGTCGAGTAGAGGAAGGCCGCCGAAGAGCCGATGGCAATCAGCGCATCCATATTCGGCGCGCCGTGGAAGAGGCTCTTAAAACCGTTCACAAAGAACTTCTGGTTAACGACCATGATTGCCGCCGCAAGGAGGAGCTGCAGCAGACCCATGGCCACATGGTTTCCGTCAAAGAATACCGGGAGCGGCCAGCCCCACATCATATGTCCCATCGTGAGATAAAGGAGCGGCAGAAGGAATAAGATCGAGGCAACAAGTCGCCGCTTCATCTTCGGCGTCTCCCTGTCTTTTAGCGCATCTTCCTCGGCCGCGAGCTTCGCCTGATAGCTGCCGTGGCTCTGCTCTTCCGCGTCTTTCTCGGTCGCACCGTAGCCCGCCGCCTCGACGGCCCGTATGACCTCGCTCGAGGCCACCTCGCCCTCAACGCCCATGGAGTTCGTGAGCAGACTCACCGAGCAGCTCTTTACCCCGGGCAGTTTTGACACTGCCTTCTCGACCCGCGCCTGGCAGGCCGCACAGCTCATTCCGCTGACTGTATATTGCTTCATCTTACCTTCTTTCTCATGCTTGTCCCGTCCGGTACCGTCTGCCTCACTTCATCAGCTTTTGCAGGGTTCTGACCAGCTCGTCCAGCTTTTCCGTATTGCCCTCGCGCACATCCTCCGCGACACAGGACTTTACATGCGCCGCGAGCAAAACTTTGGTAAAGCTGTTCAGCGCACAGTTCGCCGCCGAAACCTGATTCAGAATGTCGATGCAGTAGGCATCTTCCTCGAGCATCTTCTTGACGCCGCGTATCTGCCCCTCGATGCGGTTTAAGCGGTTTAGGAGCTGTCTCTGCTCTTCTCCGTCCCGCACCTTTTTCATGCCGCTGCAATGAGGACAGGCTGTCTCTCTCTTCTCTTCCACGCCGCACCTCCTTCGTTTTCAGATACCCCGGTTGGGTACCTCTTATCTGTTGCTATCATATACCCCCACACCGTATCTGTCAAGCCTCCGTTTCAAAAAACAAAAAAACAGCCAAAGCGGATGCTTCCGCCTTGCCTGTTTTTCTCTCAGCGCCCGAGCTCCAGGAGCCGCGCGAGTTCCGTAAAGTCGGTCTTTACGAGCACACAGTTGCCGAGGGTATTCGGCTCGATCAGCGTGATATTCTCGCCCCGGCGCTTCTTATCGGCGCGTGCCGCCGCGAGAATGCGCTCGCTCGGCAGCTCCGTGTTGTTCGGCAGCTTATATTTTTTGAGAAGCTTCTCCAGTATCTTCTCACAGCTCTCCGGGCAGCGGCCGTCCCGCACCAGCGCCCGCGTCATAATCGCCATGCCGATTGCGACACAGTCGCCGTGGAAGAGCTTATAGTTCATCTCCCGCTCGATGGCATGCCCGAGGGTATGTCCGAAGTTCAGAATCTGGCGCTCGCCGAAATCCTGCTCATCCTCCGCGACCACATCACGCTTTAAGCGCACACACTGGGCAATGATATGCTCCAGTTGCTCCGCCGCCTCATCGCGGAGCAGGAGTTCCAGAAGTTCACGGCTCCGTATCATACCGTACTTGATGACCTCCGCCATGCCCTCGGCAAAGACCTCGGGCGCCAGCGTGTCGAGTGCCTTGCTGTCACAGAACACAAGATAGGGCTGCGTGAAGGTTCCGACCAGGTTCTTACCCTCCGGCAGGTCGACCGCGGTCTTGCCGCCGACCGAGGAATCCACCATTGCGAGCAGCGAGGTCGGAACCTGAACACAGGGTACCCCGCGGAGATAGAGAGAAGCCGCGAGCCCCGCAAGGTCGCCTGTCACACCGCCGCCGAGCGCAATCACGACATCCTGTCTCGTGAGCTCTGCCTTGGCAAAAAAGGTCAACACTTCCAGGAGTGTTCCCGGATTCTTCGAGGCCTCACCCGCCGGGAACGTAAAGGTCTCGACCGAAAAGCCCTCCTGCCGGAGCGTCTCGGCCGCCTGCTCGCCGTAGAGCGGCCCCACATTGGAATCCGTCACAATGACCGCCCTGCGCCCGCGAATCAGCGCCGCCGTCCGGAGTCCGAGCTCCGAGAGCACGCCTGCGCCGATAATTACCTCGTAAACCCGCGAGGCCCGCACCAGAACCTGTTCCATACCGTTCCTCCTCTTCGCTCAGGCATTTGCCTCAATCGTGGCCTTCCGGATCAGCGAAATCGCGCGGGACACATCCGCAAACTGCTCCGGGCGCAGCGACTGCGCGCCGTCCGAGAGTGCGTGCGGCGGATCGTTATGTACCTCGATGATGAGGCCGTCCGCGCCGGAAGCAACCGCCGCCATGGCCATCGGCTTCACATAGCGCGCCACACCCGTTGCGTGGCTCGGATCCACGACCACCGGAAGGTGCGAGAGCTCGTGCAGCACCGGAACCGCCGAGAGGTCCAGCGTGTTTCTGGTCGCCGTCTCGTAGGTGCGGATGCCGCGCTCGCAGAGAATCACGTTCTCGTTGCCCGAGCTCATGATGTACTCGGCACTCATTAAGAGCTCCTTAATCGTGTTTGCGAGACCGCGCTTTAAAAGGATGGGCTTATTCAACTTGCCGAGTTCCTTTAAGAGTTCAAAGTTCTGCATGTTTCGCGCACCGACCTGAATCACATCCACATCCTCAAAGAGCGGAATGTGCTCGGCGCTCATAATCTCGGTCACAATCGGAAGCCCAGTCGCCTTCTTCGCCTCGAGCAGAAGCTTCAGTCCCTCCGCCTTTAAGCCCTGGAAATCGTAGGGGGAAGTGCGCGGCTTGAACGCGCCGCCGCGGAGCATGGTTGCGCCGGCCGCCTTGACGCTCTGCGCGACAAAGATAATCTGCTCCTCGCTCTCCACCGAGCAGGGACCCGCAATCAGGCCGAAGTTGCCGTGGCCGATCTTGACCTCCGGCGTCACCTCAACCACCGTGTCGTGCGGATGGAACTTGCGGTTTGCCTGCTTGAAGGGCTCGGAGACCCGCTTCACGGCCTCGACAATGTCAAAGCTCTTCACCTGATCCTCGTCGATGCGGGAGGTGTCACCGATGACGCCGATAATATTCTGATAATCACCCTCCGTGATATGGGTCTTGAGACCCTTTCTCTCAATCCAGTTTACCAGATCGTTTACTTTTTCCGGCTTGGTCTTGCTGTTGATGATGATAATCATACTCTCTCTCCTCTGTTTCAATACCTGGTTCAGCGGGTAACTCGAACAAAAAAGGACGTCCGCGGTGAAGTGTTTTCACCGCGGACGTCCCGAAAACGCCCATCCCGAATTCAAATTTCGGAATTTAATTTGCAGCAAAAAGCACTCTTACTTTCAGACCGTAAAGCCGTAAAAGTAAAAGTACCAATCGCCATTGACTGCGAACTTCTGACTCATAAAATAAAGACCTCTCTCGTATGGCGTTCCCTTTTGTTGAAGGGAATATAGCACCATGTGCGGGAGAGGTCAAGCTTTTTTTGATGGTCAATGCCTATCCCGCGGCATTAAGCCTTCTTGCGGGAGCGGTAGAAATAGACACCTGCCGGAAGCAAAATGTAGCCGATCAGCATCGCAACGATTGCGTAGTAGTTCGGCACGGTCTTGCCGCCCACCTCAATCGAGAACTGCGCCGCCCACTTGAATTTCGCGAGCAGAAAGACTGTGAGGCCGAGAGACAGCAGAGAGAACGGAACATCCAGCACAAAGTTTTTCTTCGGGTTCGGAATCACCTCGCCGCGGTTCTTGCCGTAATAGAAGGTAATGACCGCGAGCGGCACAAGCACGAACTGCACGAAACGGCTGATTGAACTGATAATCATGATGCCGCGCATGTCATATTGGAATACCATCGGGATGATGATGGCAAGCGTCACCGTGAGCAGGAAGGCATAAATCGGAACGCCACTTTCCGTGCGCTTTGCAAATCTTCGGAACCAGCCCGTCCGAAGCCATAGCCTCGAGCACGCGCGGTGTCAGGAAGGATGCAGCGACATTGATGCCGAACATCGAAATCAGCGCGCCGCCGACAATGAGCCCCTTTAAGAGCGGGTTCGGGAAGACAGCCGCAAGCACCACGACATCCTTCGAAGTGACCAGGGACACCGGATCGATCCGCATGGCGACAAAGACAATGCCGCAGTAGATGAGGGCGATGATGCCGATTGCAAGCGGGAGCGCGCGCGGCAGGTTCTTCTCCGGATTCTCCATATCGCCGGAGCCGCTCGCGACACTCTCAAAGCCCGTGAAGGCATAGAAAGCCGAGATGACTGCCGTCACGAAACCGCTCGTGGTGAGCGCCGGGATCAGCTTCTCGCCCGCGTCGTTCGTGAGAAGCTCGACTTCCGCGAGGCGGTTCACACCGGTCGTGAGAATCAGGAAGAGCCCCGCGGCCACCGTGAGTACCAGCGCGCCGAGCTTACCGACCGTCGAGAGATTCGAGACGAAGCGGAACACCTGCATGCCGCAGAAGTTGATGATGAGCAGGATAACCATGAGGCAGAGGAAGCCTATGGTCACATTGGAAATCTTGCTCGTGTCGAGGCGCAGAATCTGAAGCGCCGTCTTCACGACACCGGTCGCCATGACGCCCCAGGCAATGCTGGCCGCGACAAAGCGAGTTGCGCCGACATATAACCCGGCGCTCTCACCGAACGCCGCCTCCGTGTATGCATAAGCCGCACCGCTCTTTACGACATAGCGGGAGGCCGATGCGAAGGTCACGGCGAGGCATGCCGCAAAGAGCGCCGCACAGAAGTAAATCTCCGGCGCAATGCTGCCGACCTGCTTCGCGACACTGCCGGGTGAGAGGAAAATACCGGTTCCGATGACGCCGTTGATGGTGAGTAATACAATGGACCAAAACCCTAACTTTTGATTCTTCTCTTTCACAAAATCCGCCTTTCCCGTCCGCTCAGTTTTTCACTGCCTGATGCCGCTGTCCCGCCGCAATGAATGCACTCCAAAGTTTCCGCATGACCGGATCCACACTCTGTAACATTTCCGGATGCCACTGGACCGCAATCAGAAAATCATCGCCCGGTAGCTCGATTGCCTCGATCACACCGTCCGCCGCCGTCGCAACCTCAGTAAAGGGTTCTCCGACCTTCTTCACCGTCTGGTGGTGGAAGGAATTCACGCGGTGAGAGGTGACACCGAGAATCTCCGCGAGCTTCGAGCCTGCCTTCACCGCCACGCTGTGCGTCGCAAGACGCGGGCTGTGCCCCTGGGAGTGCTTCAGGGTCTCCCCCTGACGCTCGCCGAGATCCTGACAGAGACTGCCGCCCTCCGCGACATTGATGAGCTGGAAGCCGCGGCACACTCCGAGAATCGGCAGATGACGCTCCCTCGCGAGCTCATAGAGCGTGAAGTCATAGCTGTCGCGCTCCGGCACAATCTTGCCGAGACCGCGGTGCGGCTCCTCGCCGTAGTAAATCGGGTCGATGTCGTCGCCGCCGGTGATTAACAGCGCGTCCAGCTTGTCGACCACCGCCGAAAGCGCCGCCCGGTCACCGTTCATCGGAATCATGACCGGCACGCCGCCGGCCGCGAGAATCGCATTGATATAGTCCTCATTCACATAAATGCGGCGGTAGCCCGGGAACATACCCCCGTCATCCACAATCAGCCCCGTCGAAATACCGATTACCGCTCTCTTCTCCATGTTTGTCACTTCCTTTCTCAGATGCAATCGTCCACATTGACCTCGTCGGTCATGACGCGCAGAATTTCCTTGTCCGTGTCGCGCATACCGACTCTGCCGATATAGCCCATGTTCTTGATGGTCTCCTCGACATCGCCTTCGACAATGCCCTCGCCCGCCTGGAAACAGCGGTTACTCATGCTCATGTGATGCGCAAGAATCGCCGCGTGCAGGGAACTCGCAATCTTTGCCGCGCAGCTCGGCTTCGCACCGTCGCAGACAATGCCGCCGACATTGCCGAGTGTGTTCGTAATCGTGCGGGAAATCTGCGCATAGTCGCCGCCACAGAGGAAACTGATGCCGGCCCCTGCGCCGCAGGACGCCGAGACCGCACCGCAAAACGCGGACAGAGCGCCGATATAGTGTTTGATGTAAATCGAGACCAGATTGCTCACAATCAGCGCGCGGAGCATTCTGTCCTCTGAGACCTGCAGCTCCCGCGCATACTCGACAACCGGCATACTGACCGTGATCCCCTGGTTGCCGCTGCCCGAATTAATGACAACCGGCATCGGACATCCGCTCATTCTCGCATCGCTGCCCGCCGCAGCGCGCGCGCAGGCGCGACACTTCACATCGCTGCCGAAGGTCTCGAGTATGGTGCTGCCGATATTGGCGCCCCAGTTCTTGTCGAGACCCTCCTGCGAAATCGCAAGATTGCACTCCACCTGACGCCGCAGCACCTCGTGGACTTCCGAGAGATCGGCCTCTTCCGCGTACTCGATAATGCCCTTCAGATTCATGTGATCGCGCGGCGTCTTGTACACATTTCCCTCAACTGCGCGCGACGCCTCATCCTGTGCCAGTTCCTTCTCGTCGCGGAAAATGTGGCTGATGTTGGTGTGCTTCTTCTCGATGATGACTTCCGCCGTGTGATTGTCACCGAAGACCTTTGCCGCGATATAGAGGTTCGGCGCATGTTCCGCAAAGAGCACTTTGCAGAAGCCCGCCGCCGCGAGCTCGCGCGTCTTTCGCGCGCGCTGTCCGTCACATCCGCAATGACCTCGAGCTGCTTCTCCGGATTGCCGCCGATAAGGCCCAGAATACCCGCGACCGCAATGCCCTTCTGACCGCCCGCGTTCGGCACAGCGACCGCCTTTACATTCTTGATGATGTTGCCGGAGCAGCTGAGCTCCATGCGGCGCGCCTCCTCGCCGAGCACTTTGCCCGCGACCGAAGCCGCGTACGCAATCGCAATCGGTTCGGTGCAGCCCATGGCCGGAATCAGTTCCTCCCGCAAAATGGCCGCGTAACGGTTCTTTTCTTCCTGCTTCAGTTCACTCATGCCTTCGTTTCCTTTTCCGACTCGATTTCTGCCTGCAGTTCCGTCAAAAATTCCCAGCGCTCCATGCGCTCGAGAAGTTTTTCCTCTACTTCTTCGCGCTCCTGATCGAGCGCGGTGAGACGCTGAAAGTCACTCGCCGAGGCGGCATACTCTGCCTCAATTTCCGCGAGGCGCGCCTCAAGCGCCGCGATCTCATCCTCGATGTGCAAAAAGTCCTGCTTTTCCTGGTATGTCATGCGCCGCGCTCTCTGCCGCCTCGTCTCCTCGGCACGCTGCTTACTCGCCTCTTTTTCGGCGCTCACACCACTGTCCGCTCCCGCACCGCCGCTCTCGCCGCTCGCCGCTTCCCGCCTCAGCTTCTCAACCTGATAGTCCGTATAACCGCCCTCGTACTGCGAGATCACGCCGTCCTCGAGCGCCAGAATGCGGTGCACGGTACGGTCCAAAAAGTAGCGGTCGTGGCTCACCGCAATCACGATGCCCGCAAAGCTGTCCAGATAGTCCTCGAGAACGGTCATCGTTCGGATATCCAGGTCATTGGTCGGCTCGTCCAGAATCAGGAGATTCGGCGCACCCATCAGGACTTTCAAGAGATACAGCCGCCGCTTCTCGCCGCCCGATAACTTCTCGACCTTCATATAGTGCTGCGAGCTCGGGAAGAGGAAACGCTCCAGCATCTTGGCCGCACTGATCGGTCCTTCCGGGCTCGGCACAAATTCCGCAATCTCCTTGATGCTCTCGATTACCGTGAGCTCTCCGGAGAGCGCCTCGTTTTCCTGGCTGAAGTAGCCGATTTTTACCGTCTGCCCGATTTCAATCTCACCGCTGTCCGGCTTCTCAAGCCCCGTAATCAGCTTTAAGAGCGTACTCTTGCCCGCGCCGTTTCGGCCTATGATGCCGAGCCTGTCGTTCTTCTGAAACTGATAGCTGAAATCCCGGAACAGATATTTTCCGTCGTAGGCCTTGCTCACATCGTGAAACGCAAGCGTGGTCTTCCCGAGCCGCGAGTAGGCCGAGGCGAATTGCAATGCCGCCTCTTCCTCCGGCCCCGAGAGTGCCGAGAGCTTTCGTAACGGGCGATTCGCTCCTTTGACTTGGTGCCGCGGGCGCGCGCGCCGCGCTGCATCCAGGCGAGCTCCTTTCTGAGAATGCTCTGTCTGGTTCTCTCGTTCGCCTGCTGAATATCGAGGCGCTCTGCCTTCAGCGCGAGAAAGCCTTCGTAGTTTGTGTCATAGGAGTAGAGCTTCCCGCGGTCCAACTCTAAAATGCGCGTGCAGACCGAATCGAGAAAGTAGCGGTCATGCGTGACCATGAGGAGCGCGCCGCGAAAGTTCTTTAAGTAGTTCTCAAGCCACTCCGCGGTCTCACCGTCTAAGTGGTTGGTCGGCTCGTCGAGAATCAGAAGGTCCGCCGGATGAAGGAGCACGCCCGCGAGTGCCACGCGCTTTTTCTCGCCGCCCGACATCGTGTCGCAGATCGCCTCCGCGTCGCCGACACCGAGCGCGGCGAGCAGCTTTTTTGCCGCCGTCGTATCTTCTCCGCTCACCTCGCCGCCCGCCATGCGAAGGCAGGCTGCGAGCGCGGTCTCCGCCGCGAGGAACTGCGGGTTTTGCGAGAGAAAGCGAATCTCTATCCCCTTTCGCACAATCAGTTCGCCGCCGTCCGGACTCTCCTCCCCCGCCAAGATGCGGAGCAGGGTGGATTTTCCGGTTCCGTTCACACCAATCAGCGCCAGCTTTTCGCCCTCCCCGATATAGCAGGCGGTGTCGTCGAAAAGCTTGCGCGCCGTATAAACCTTTTCTAAATGTTCTATAGAGACAATTGTATTCATAATTTTAGTATAACAGAGCTTTCTCTAATCGAAAAGGCTGTAAAAAATGCAAGATGCATTTTCTACAGCCTTCGTTTTGTTTGGTTCAATTTATGCAAAGATGTGGTAGCCGAGGCGCTCCGAGAGATACTGTAAAATCTTCTCGCCGCCCACGCTGTTTCCCTTCTTGTTCAGCATCGGCCCGAAGGTACCGATGCCCATACCGTTCTGCCCGACTGCGACAATGCCGCCGCCGACACCGCTCTTCGAGGGCAGGCCGACCTTCACTGCGTACTCACCCGACTCGTCGTACATGCCGCAGAGCATCATGAGCGTCGTAACAATGCGGACAATGTCGGCATCGAGGAGGCGCTCCCCGGTCTTCGGGTCAACACCCTTGTTCGAGAGAATCATCGCGTAGTGCGCGAGATCCTTCGCCGTGCACATGACCGAGCACATGCGGAAGTAGACATCCAGCACATCCTCCGGCTCACCGTCCAGCACATGATCGCTCTTTAAGAGATAGGCAATCGAGCGGTTTCTGGTGCCCGTCCGCTTCTCGGAGTGGTACACCTTCTCGTTCAACTGAATCTTCGGATTGCCGCAGAGCTTTCTGACCAGCGTGAGGAACTCCCCGAACGGGTCTGCCGCCGCAATGCAGTCCGCCGTCACAATCGCACCCGCATTGATCATCGGGTTAAAAGGCCGCCAGTCCTTTAACTCGAGCTGGAGTATGCTGTCAAAGCGGTCGCCGGTCGGCTCCATGCCCACCTTCGAGAAGGTGTGGTCATAGCCCGAAGTCTGCAGTGCGAGAATCAGCGAAAAGGTCTTCGCGATGCTCTGCATCGTAAACGGAATATTGTAGTCGCCCGCCTTGTACATGCTGCCGTCCGCATTCATAATGCAGCAGCCCAGGTTCGACGAATCCGCCTTTGCGAGCTCCGGAATGTAGCTTGCAACCTTGCCCTCAATCAGTACGTTCTGGCCCTCTGCGAGCGCCTCTTCAAGAATCTGTTGAACATCCTGTTCCATTGTTTTTCCCCTTATCTTGTCGTAACTCAATCCTTCCAGTAATCCAGCTCATCGGGGTTCAGCCCGATATCCTTTGCGTGGAACACCGGCTCTTTTCCTGCTTTGCGCTGTGCCACATAGTCGTGGTAGGTACCGATTGCGACGCGGCTTAAGAGCACGCAGGCAATCAGGTTAAGGAAGCACATGCCGCCCATCATGATGTCCGCGATATCCCAGGCAGCCGCCATCGGGAGCAGCGCACCGACGAAAATCACAATCACGCCGTAAATCCGGAAGCCCTTCAGGAAGCCCTGACTCGGCATGGTCTTATGGTTTAAGTACGCGAGCGCGTTGTTGCAGTAGTTATGCATTTTTACCAATTTAGTTTATCATAGGCGCGCGTCAAGAAAAAATTGCCGAGGCCGATACCTGCTATCGACATTGGGAATATCTATCTAATTGCATTCTGTTTTTCGGTCTTATGTTGTATAATGTTATCAAGAAAACTAATAGGAGGCAGGCTTGGACGCAAATAACATCAAATACATTGTCGCCATTGCAAAGTACGGCTCCATCAACCATGCCGCAAAGGCAATGTTCATCTCTCAGCCTCAGCTGAGTCATATTCTGAAGATTACCGAAGAGGAGTGCGGCCTCACGCTGTTCCAGCGCACGAGTCGCGGCACCAGACTCACCCCCGAGGGCGAGGACTACCTGCACCACTGCGAAATTATCCTCGCAGAGATGGCAAAACTGAACCGCTATGTGACACAGGCGGCCTCCGCCCAGTCGAGACTCAAGGTCAGCATGACACGCTTCTCCCATATCTCCGAGTGCTTCAACGAGGTCTGCCATAGGCATCAGGCCGACAGCTCCATCCACTACCATCTCTACGAGGCGTCCGCCTCCAATGTTCTGAACGATGTCGTAGAGGGCAAGTCGGATATCGGCATTCTCCACTTTTCGACCACCAATCAGGAGATGACCTTGCAGGGCTTGCCGACAAGAAGCTGAGCTTCACGCCGCTCGCCACCTTCCGCCCCTATGTGTGCCTCGCCGAGAACCACCCGGTGTTGCAGGGCAAGGTACCCGCGGCGATTGATATCCGTGAGCTCAAAGACTACGGCTTTGTGCGCTACGCGGGGCAGTACGAGGACTTCATCTACCACATTGCGAGCGACAGCGGCCTCATCGACCTGAACGAATCGCAAAAAATCATCTATGTCTGCGATCGCCAGGAGCAGATGCGCCTCATTCAGGCCACGACCTTCTATACCATAGGCATCGCCGCCTTCTCCGACCAGAGCAAACTCTACCAGGTGATTTCCGTCCCGATTCTGAAGAGTTCCGAGCACCTCGCCTTCGGCATTATCACCCGGAAGGACACCGTGCTCTCCCCGCTCGAACAGGAATTCAAAGAGGAGGTCATCCGGAAGTATCGCACACTTGCGAAGACCGGGGACTGAATTCCGACTATATTTTGCCGGGGCTCCGTTTATTTAGCGTAAACTCATAATGTTTTGCCTCGTTCACTGACAAGTTTCCTTGTTCTAACTGTTCTCGCGTGTTATACTCGCAAGAACAAAATTGTTTCATAAAAGAAAAGAACAGACAACGCAGCGCAAATTTGCCGCGGGAAAGGACTTTTGTCATGCAGATTCATGAATCCGCCGAGGACTACCTCGAAAAAATTCTGATGCTCCGCGAGGAGAACGGACATGTGCGCTCCGTCGAAATCGCAAACGCCATGGGATACTCGAAACCGAGTATCAGCATCGCGATGAAGCATCTCCGCGAAAACGGGCTGGTGCGCATGGATGCCGAAAACTTCATCTATCTCACCGAAGAGGGCGAGGCGATTGCGAGCCGCATCTATGACCGCCACCAGACGCTGACACAGCTCTTTGTAAAACTCGGCGTTCCCTCCGACATTGCCGAGCGGGATGCCTGCAAGGTCGAACACGATCTGAGTCCCGAATCTTTTGCGGCCCTGAAGGAATGTAGCAGACGGCTTTAACCTATACCGACATGAGACGAGATCCGCACTTTCCGGATCTCGTCCTTTTATATTGCGCCGCAATAGCGACGCTTAAAAAGCCGATACCCTTGCGCCGAAAAGGGTTTGCTTTTTTTATGATTTCGTTTTAGCATACGCATTGAATGTCAAAAAACAGATTAAAAAGGGGTTTTGTGTATGAGTACTTCGATTCCACTGTGGCTGTGCCTCCCGTTCGCGGGCCTGTTGCTCAGCATTGCGATTGTGCCGCTTGTCGCCGGCGAGTGGTGGGAAAAGCACCGCGTCCACGCGGTCATCTTCTGGTCCCTCCTCTTCATTGTCCCGTTCACGGCAATGTACGGTCCGCTGAAGGCTTCCGAGACCGTGCTGGAAACCGTCTTTAACGACTACCTCTCCTTCATCGTGATGCTCTTCGGCCTCTTCTGCGTGGCCGGTAACATCACCTTTGAGGGCGATCTCGCTGGTTCTCCGCTCGTCAACACGCTGTTCCTGTTAATCGGAACCTTCCTGTCGAGCTTAATCGGCACCACGGGCTCTTCGATGTTAATGCTCCGTCCGATGATCAAGATCAACTCCTGGAGACGCCGGAAGCGCCACATTATGATCTTCTTCATCTTCCTGATTTCGAACATGGGCGGCTGCTTAACACCGCTCGGCGATCCGCCGCTCCTCATGGGCTTTATGCGCGGTGTGCCCTTCCTCTGGAGCCTGCATCTGCTCCCAATCCTCATCTTCAACCTGGTGATTCTGCTCACTGTCTTCTGGCAGCTCGACAAGCACTATTACCTGAAGGATGTGAAGCTCGGCTACCGCCCGGACATCTCGAAGCCCGGCACGGAGCTCTCGCTCCGCGGCGCCCACAACATCCTCTTCCTGCTGATGATCATTGTCGCAGTCGTGCTCGGCGGCACGCTGCCCGGCAATCCGATGTTTCAGACCGCAGAGGGAACCGTTCGCGGCATTCACATTGTCGGCGAAGTGGTACTCGGCTTCCCGACCATCATTGAGATTGTGCTGATTCTCGCGGCAGCTTTCCTCTCCTTCAAGACCACACCCGAAGAGATTCGCCGCACGAACCACTTTACCTGGGGCGCTATCCAGGAGGTCGCCGAGCTCTTTATCGGCATCTTCATCACCATGCAGCCCGCCCTCATCATCCTCAAGGAAATGGGACCGAAGCTCGGCATCACCGAGCCCTTCCAGATGTTCTGGTCGACCGGTCTGCTCTCGAGCTTCCTCGACAACACGCCGACTTACCTGGTCTTCCTGACCACGGCGGGCACACTCGGCATGACAAGCGGTCTCACGACGACCGTCGGCACGATTCCGGTCATCTTCCTGAAGGCCATCTCCTGCGGCGCTGTCTTCATGGGTGCAAACAGCTACATCGGCAACGCGCCGAACTTCATGGTCAAATCGATTTCGGACGAAAACGGTATTCACATGCCCTCGTTCTTCGGCTACATCGGCTGGGCACTCGCGTTCCTGGTGCCGGTCTTCGTGATTGACACTCTGGTATTTTTCTTATAAGGAGGTAGCGCATGGAACAGTTAACAACACGCTGCCGCACACTGGCAGAAAAATTTATACGCTCGACGAAAATGTCTACAAGGCACTCGGTTCTTCCCTCGGCCGCACGCTGATCGGAAGCCGCGAAAAAGTGCTCTCGGTGCTTGAGCACGAGCTCTCGCTCCGCCCGCAGGGACAGCTGATTCTCTCCGACATGGCACTGATCGGAAACATGGCGCGCACGCTGCCCGAAGGCGCCTCCAGAAAGCAGCTCCTCACCGAGTACAATGACATTATTGTGGCGCTCAAAGCCCTCGAAGAGGAAATCGCAAAGGGCGATATTTCCGACCAGAAGCGCGTCTTCTTAAATCCGTTCGCGACCGGCGCAAAGCCCTTCTCGAAGGACGACCACCTTGTGATCTGCATCGGCCGCTCCTACGGCAGCGGCGGCACGGAAATCGGCTTCCAGCTCGCGGACGATCTGCACATCAACTACTACGACGCGACTATCTTCAAGGACGTGCTGGAGCGCCTGCAGGCCAAGCGCGAGGCGACCGAAAAGCACGATATCGCCGAGACCCTGCATGAAATGCGCCACGCGCACGGCTTAAAGCTCTTCACGGCAAACTTTAACCGCTTCCACGGCCTGCCGACCGCCGATGCGCTCTTCTTCAACCAGAGCCAGTACATCGAAGAGCTCGCGCGGAAAGAGGACTTTGTTGTGATGGGGCGCTCGGCCGATGTGATTCTGAAAAATGCCGGCATCCCCCACATCTCGATTTTCATCACGGCGCCGTTTGAAAGCCGCGTGAAACGCTTAATGGAGATGCACGAGCTGAGCTTCAAGGAAGCCGCAAAACTCGTGAAGCGCGAGGACAAGGCACACGAGCACTTCTACCACCGCTACACCGGCTTTAAGTGGGGCTCCGCCGTCCACTACGACCTCTGCATCAACTCGGCGAGCTACGGTATCCACGAGTCCGAGGAGCTCATTATCCGCGTGATCAAGGCGCGACTCCGCGAAGACCTGCAGGCACTCGCAACACGCCACCAGGAGTTCGTCGAGAAAGCCGACGCCGAGCTGCTCGCAAGACGGGCGGAACAGGCGGCAGACAGCATCTGAAATACAGACACAAATAGAAAACGCCGCCCCCGAGGAATGCATCCTCGGGGGCGGCATTTTCTGTCTCAGGAAGCCTGTCCGGGCGTCCCTGTCTCACGCGATTGGTTAATCCGGTCAATTTCTTCCTGAATAATATTGCCGAACGTCTTATTATCCACTTCCATATTCTCTGCGGCAATCGACTTATCCGCAAAGGCATCAAAAATAGCCTGCTTCTCCGTCAGCAAGTCCATCACCTTCTCGTCGACTGTCCCTGCCGCGAGCAGACGATAGACCAAAACATTGCGCGCCTGTCCCATACGGTAGGCCCTGGAAATCGCCTGTCGCTCAATCGAAGGTTTTAGCTGCGGTTCACAGAGAACCACAACGCTCGCCGACTGAATATTAAGTCCCGTGCCGCCCGCAATCATCTGCGCCGGCAATACCTGCCCCGCCGGGGCCTTTTGAAAGGCATCAATAATTTCCTGTCGCTTTGCCGGAGACATGGAACCATTGATCGGCTCCATACACTTGTCTCCCAAGAGGCGTGCAATTTTTTGTATTGTATCAAGGTAGAACGAAAAAACCAGAACTTTTCGCCCTTCGGCCTCGGCATTTTTCAGGATTTCCAGCAATCGCTCCGCCTTGCAGGAATCTTTCAGATTCTCTACATTCCAGGATACCCGACGTGCCTCGTGATAATTTTTTCCGAGCACCGCATCTTCATATACCATTCGCTCGGCCAATCCCAATTCACACCAGCTCTCCTGCTCAATCAACTCCGGCAGTTCTGTCAGTACATCTTCCCGCTTTCTGCGATAATAGACAGGGGCGACTGTCTCTCGGAACTGTTTCGCCGAAGAAAGCATTTGCATGCCTGAAACACTGCGTGCAATCTCCGGCCGTAAAACAGAAATCAGTTGTATCATCTCGCCTACATTGTTCTCAAGAGCAGTACCTGTCATGAACAGCAAACGTTCTCCCCGATTGGCGAGCGCCCGGGTATACACCGAGCGCCTTGCCTCCGAATTCTTAATGTAATGTGCCTCATCGACAACAAGCAGGGCAAAATAAAATCCTTCCGGAAGTTTCCAATGCATCGTTGTTTCATATGTCGTGACCGCAACGCCACCCTTATCAATCCAGTCTTCCAGCGCTGCCAGCCGCTCTGTCCCATGCACCTTCACAACGCGCAATTTACTGAATTTCTGAACTTCCCTGCACCAATTGAGTACGACGCTCGCCGGACAAACCACCACAAAATGCGTTGACCCCGTATTTTTCAATGAAACCATAGTTGCAATTGCCTGAATGGTTTTTCCGAGTCCCATTTCGTCGCCAAGTAATACCTTGCCCTGGTGCAAAATGTACTTAACACCCCACTCCTGATACCGTCTCAAATCACAGAGTAAGCCGTCCGGAAAAAAAGCACTCGTCCTGTACCTGTCTCGCCAACTCCTCCGGTAAGCCATAGACAGAATCCCCGTTTCCCAGTAGCTCGGGGACAAGTTCTTCCAGGATATTGATATATGCAATCGGATGCTGCAGGAAATCCTCCCAGGCAACACTCGGCATACATGCATCCAGTTTTTTGTCCTCATCCGAAAGCCGTGTCAGTTCGGTGACATAGTCTCCCTTGGCAGTCTCATCCAGATACAGGTAGGCATCGATTGCCAGCTGCTTCTTTTCTTTCCCCAGAAACAACCACCGAAAGAAGCCGTTCCCGCGCTCCAGATTTTGCCTCGCATCCAAGATGTCCGCTGCATAGCTGTTTGTCAGTTTTGCAAGTTCTTCTCTCAATGCTTTCGCTTTTTGGTAGCGATAGATCAGCTCTACAATTTGCGTCGTCTCATCCGTTCGTTGGTCTGCGCTGAGTTTCAATCTTGAACTTGCCCTCACAGGTTCGGCTGTCTCCCGCACAAGCTGTTTAATCAGAGCAGCCCCCTCTTCGCTGATACCGCGCAGTGAAGAAAGCTGCTGTTCGGAGGCTGCCATGAGCTCCGCATAATTGGTAAAACCACCTGCCCGCAGAACTTTTACTCGTATTCCGTGCCGATTCCGATTCACCTCTTCTACCGGAATATCACGTAACACAGCCATCATCTCGGCGGCAATACAATGCTCCGCCGCTTCCCGAATCGCCTGCTGCAAATAGTCACTTCTCGAAACAATGCGATTCGTCTCTTCCTGCCATTCTTCAAACCGGTGCAGCAGATAGCCTGAATCTAAAAACGAAAACGGACGCTTCATAGCAGATTCCCCCCTACCCCTTACTTTTTCTCCGGCATCAGACTCCTTATGTAAGCCGTGCAGTCGTATAGGCTGTCGATGCGTCCCCCTGTCTGAATTTCAGGTCATCTATACAAAATTCTGAAACAGTTTAGGTACACGCGTAATTCATTCTGCGCAGCGATCCCCGTGTCCATACAGTAATTGTATCTTTACGACATCATACGTATTCACGCTTCTTGTGAGTTAATGCTCTTTCCCAGTGTGACCAGTATAACAGTCGCAAGCAAAAAAGCGAATCATGACAAGCTCGCCACTCGTCAACCGAAGCGCAAAGGCAACGCCTTATTCCGGCTATACCTTTTCTATTGCCAACAATCTCAACTTTCTTCAGTTATATCTTTATTTCTTTCCATATTTTAAATATAATAAAGATACAACTTATATTTTCAACAGAAAGGAGCCTTCATGATCCCACGCGAACTGTATATGCGCCGCATCCGCCCTTTCATCGGTACAGAGCTCATCAAGGTAATGACCGGTATGCGACGTGCCGGAAAGTCCGTCATGTTAGAGCTGATTCAAGAGGAGCTTGTCCGCTCCGGCGTGAGCCGCTCCCAGTTCCTCTGTTACAATTTTGAGGATTTACGCTATGCACCGCTACAGACGGCTTCGGCATTACACGAGGAGATACAGCGCCAGGCTTCCGAAATCGGCGGTAAAGTCTACCTCTTCCTAGATGAAATTCAAGAAGTGGCGGACTGGGAAAAGTGCATTAACTCTCTCCGCGTTACGCTGGACTGTGATATCTACATCACCGGCTCCAATGCCAAGCTTCTGTCCGGAGAACTCGCCAGCTATCTGAGCGGCCGGTATACCGAATTTGTCATTTACCCCTTCTCGTTCGGTGAGTTTATTGAGCTGTACCGCACGGTTTCTCCGGATACATCCGTTGCCGCCTGCTTTCAGAAATATCTCCTGCTCGGCGGTATGCCCTATCTTGCCAACATTCACTTCCTGGATGCACCGTCCAAGCAGTACCTAAACGACCTGTATCACTCCGTCCAATTGAAAGACATCGTGGCGCGCAATCAAATTCGCGATGTCGATTTACTGGAGCGCATTCTCAGCTATATCATCTCCAACGTCGGGACTACATTTTCCGCAAACTCCATCTCAAAATTTCTGAAAAGCGAAAGGCGCGCGGTGGCACCGGAGACGATTCTCAATTATATCCGCTACTGCTGTGAAGCTTTTTTATTTTATCAGGTGAAACGCGAAGACCTGCAAGGGAAACAAGTTCTAAGTTCCAATGAGAAATATTATATTGTCGATCACGGAATTCGTGAGGCTGTCTTTGGCGGAAATCTCCGCGATATCAATCTCATTCTGGAGAACATTGTCTATCTGGAACTGCTGCGGCGCGGCTATCAGGTGACCGTCGGAAAAGCAGGCACACAGGAAATAGACTTTGTCTGTCATCGGCAAGATCAGATACTATACATTCAGGTGAGCTATCTGCTCGCTTCCGAAGAGACCATCCAGCGTGAATTCGAGGTCTACGAGAAAATTCGAGACAATTTCCCAAAGTACGTAATCTCCCTCGACGAATTCGACTTTAGTCGCAACGGCATCAAACACTGCAATATTCGAGACTTTCTCCTCGCGGAAGAGTGGATATAACATTCGCGACGTCTTCTGTCTTGTCATCCGTAACTGCGCGTTCTATAATATCGTTAGCCTTGCTTAATTCATTCGAATTTGCTACGGAAGGACAAAACAATGGGCTTATTCAAACGCTTTCTCGGGCAAACCCGAAAGCCTGAGGGCTTCTTCGGGAAGCTCATGTTAAATGCCATGAATCAAGGTCATGCAGCCCTCTCCGACTGGGGGCTCTCGCATATCGATGGTCTGTCTCCGCTTTTCATTGCGGAACTGGGCTGCGGCGGCGGGCGCAATGTGCGGGAACTGCTGCGCCGCTATCCGATGGCCAAGCTCTACGCGGTCGATTATTCCGCGCTCGCCGTGTGCCGCACCCGCGCCTATAATAAGCCCGCTGTTGTGCGCGGGCGCTGCCGCGTCCTCAAAGCTTCGGTGCAGTCTCTGCCCCTCGCGGCTTCCCGCTTTGATTTGGCGACCGCCTTTGAGACCGTGTATTTCTGGCCCGATTTAGCGGAGTGCTTGCCGAAGTGTACCGCATCTTAAAATGCGGCGGCAGCTTCCTCATCTGCAACGAGTCAGACGGGACGGATGCCGAAGGCCTTCGCTACGAGCGCATCATAGACGGCATGCGCTGCTACACCGCAGAAGAGCTCGAAACCCTGCTAAGGACCGCGGGCTTCTCGGAGGTGCGGATATTTCGCCACGAGACCAAGCCCTGGCTCACGGTGCTCGCAAAAAAATAAGGAGACTTCATAACAAAGCCGCAAGAAAGGAAAGACATCAAGATGAAAGCCGATTATAAAAACTGGATGCCGCGGGGTCTCATTTTCGGCAATGCGGCTGTGAGCAGCGCTTTTCTTGCCATGGGGATTCTGTGCCGCAAGAAGACGCAAAGACCTGCTCTGCGCCTCATCTCTACGCTCGGCTTTGCCTTCGCGGGTGTGGGCTTTTTAAGTTCCGCCTACCTGCTGATGCTCTACCGCATCTTCTCCTACAAGGGAAAGCGTAAACTCGCGAAACACATCATAGACGGGGTCGCAGCGCAGATCAAAATTCCCGCGGGCGGCAGAGGACTGGACGTAGGCTGCGGAAGCGGCGCGCTCACCATAGCCGCTGCCAAGCGAAATCCGGAGGCAAGCTTTGTCGGTGCGGACCGCTGGGGGCGGGAGTACGCTTCCTTTAGCCAAAAGCTCTGCGAAGATAACGCCCGCGCCGAGGGCGTCAAAAATGTGCACTTTCTCCGCGCCGACGCGCGGGAACTTCCCTTCCCGGACGAGAGTTTTGACCTTGTGACCAGCAATTATGTCTACCACAACATTCCGGGCGACCGTCAGGCCCTGCTCCGCGAGAGTCTCCGCGTCCTGAAAAAAGGCGGCCGCTTCGTGATTCACGACATCTTTTATCCCTCTGCCTACGGCGACATACAGGCCTTTTTAAAGAGTCTTCAGGACGAGGGTTATGCGGAAGTGCGCCTGATTCCCACCGCAGACGGGCTCTTTGTCAAGAAATGCGAGGCCAGATGGATGATGATTGCCGACTCCGCTCTGCTCATGGGAATCAAATAAGCTTGACGCCATCCCCCGCCTGCCCTATGCTAACCCAAAACAGCAGGAGGTAAAATGTATGCCCGGCATATCTTCCGGAATCCGCGGTGATGCAAATTTATTGAACCTGAGGGAAATTCCCGTCGCCAACATCCGCCCCGAACTTACTATGTTCCTCATTCCGGGCGAGAACATCACGCAGGCCTTCCAGACCATACGCGATCAGGTGGTCTTCACAAATAAGCGGCTGATTGTCGCAAACGTGCAGGGCATCACGGGGAAAAAGGTATCCTATACCTCCTATCCCTACTCGAAGATTCAGTATTTCAGCGTGGAGACCGCCGGTTTCCTCGACATTGACAGCGAACTGCTCCTCGCCTTTTCGAACGGCGCACACCTGCAACTCGACTTCACTTCGAACGTGGATATCAAGCGGATATGCGCGAACATCTCGCAGATGGTACTCTAAGGGAGATTATAATGGGACAAGATACAAAAGATGCTTCTCTCCGCCAAACGATGAACGAAGAGACGATTCCCGGTGAAGTATCAGGCGATTCCTTTTACAGCGCGGAACACATCTCCGTGTTGGAACGCCGTATTGCCGATATGAAAGCCGGGAGAAATGTACATGTGCATGAACTCATTACAGACGCAGAATAACGAAAAAGCGTGCCGTCTCTCAATCGTTTGAGACAGCACGCTTTTTTTACATATTCTTCAGTCGCCAGGCTTCCCGGCTGAGTAACGAGACATGCTCGATTCGCACTTCTTTTAAGAGGGGCACCTCCACCTCCCGCAGAGTCTTCTCATGGCGAAAGCCGAGCTTTTCCTGCACGCGCTTTGACTTTTCATTGCCCTCGAAGTAAGCGCACCACACGCGCCGCATGCCAAGCTCCGTAAACGCACGGCGAAGCAAGGCTTCCGAAGCCTCCGTCATAAGACCCTGTCCCCAGAACGGCTTCCCGATCCAGTAGCCGAGCTCGCACGCATCTTCCTCTTCCGCAAGCCTCGAATCTCCGTTCAACGACAAGGCAATCGCGCCGATGACGCGCCCGTCTTCCTTTTTGCAGATGGCATAGCTCTCCGGACCGCTCAGCACCAGGCGGATGATGTTACAGCTCTCCTCTACGCTGCCGTGCGGAGGCCAGCCTGCCGCCGGGCCGACTTCCGGGTCCTTGGCATACTTATATAAATCAGCCGCGTCCGCCTCTTCAAAGGGGCGGAGCAGCAGGCGTTCGGTTTTGATTTGCATCCGTTTGCTCTCCCTTCGACGAGAATCAATCCCAGTAGCCTGCTTCTTTGGGTTTCAGAGTTCCGCTACAGTACGGGCAGGGAAGCCCCGCAAAACACTCCTCTTCATAAATGGGCCACATCCGATGCCCACAGCGGCAGCGATGTTCGTAATCACGAAAAAAACGGTAGCTTTCCGCCAAACAGCCGTAACTGTCCCAAAAGAAAGCGTAATTCTCCCTCTCACTCCCTTCCATCACGGGAAGATAGGTCGCCAACAGCGGGCGGACTTCATAGCGGTAACAGTGCTCACACTGCAAAATGGCGTCTTCTCCGTCCACCACTGCACCCGGATACCTCGTTAGCAAGGTCTTTAGTTCTTTTCCGTACCTTCCTTCTCTCGCCGCCTTCGTCACGCCTTCGGGGAAAATGCCATTCATCCCATATCCCAAGTAAGCCTCTAACGAATACCCACATTTGTTACATTGCCAGAGATAAATAACGCCCATGGAGACCTCCTTTGCGTTCTATACGACTTCGTGTTTTGCCGGACAATCAATCTTCATAGTGCCCACGCTCTGTCCTCCCAAAGAAAGCTCACCTATCTTCATCCTCTGAGAGAGCGTGCTCTGTAAAATGCGCCCTGCCTTCTCTCACATCGTTTGCGATTCCGTTCAAGTATCTCATATTGCTCTCGGAATAAAAGCGATCCGCCGAAACATCAAACGGAATTCTCCGCTCCCTGGTCATGCGCTTCGCAAAAATCGTAAAGGCAGTCGTCATCGACATTCCCAAGTCATCGCAGAGTTCTTCCATATTGCGCTTGAGCTCTGCGTCCATTCTGAAATTCACATTGACCGCATTGGACATACCGTTTTCTCCCTTCTGTCAATCTTCTAGTTTTACTCTAGCACCAATGCGACAAAAAGCAAGCTCTTATCCAAGTTTGTAATGAAAATCCATTTCATTGTCATTATTTCTTTCATTCTTCAGTGCGTACGAAAACGCTCGTTTTTTTGTGAACTAAAAAACCGGCACAAAGAAAGTTGTGCATTCCCGAAAGAAAGCATCCTCTGAAGCCTATAATATATAAGACTTTATAACACGTGGATGAAATGCAATCTCTTTCATTTAGAAGTTTTCGTATGGTATCCAATATACACAAATTCGGTCGGCATTGGGAGATTCGGAAGTTATGGGGAAGACCGTTAAAAATTGCACTAAATGATGGTAAGCTTATTTATATTTGTATGTTAACGATATTGATTTCTTTTGCCGGGTTTGCTATGTTTAACTAAGATGCAGCAGAAGGGTGTTCGTTTGTAAAAAACGCATGCGAGAAAGGGAAGCTATGAGAGCCAAAAATCTATTGAATGCAGCAATACCTATGGCACTTGCAGTTGCAGTGGTCGCAGGTTGCGGCGCTAAAAACGGAGGAAGTGAAAGTTCTGCCACGGCAAAGAGTGCCAGTGTGACAACTTCATCTAAGTCTTCAGAAAACACATCTTCTTCCGGTGCGGTAAGCACTGCTTCTTTTCCTATAACAATGAAGCATGCTTATGGAGAAACTGTTATTAATGCAAAGCCTGAAAGGGTTGTCACCCTTGACTGGAATAATGCAGATGCAGTTTTGGCCCTTGGAATTGTTCCTGTGGGTACAGCTAGGGCAAACTGGGGACCTGTTACCGATAAGGGTCTTTTACCTTGGACCGAGGAGAAGTTTAAGGAGCTTGGAACTGATAATCCAAATGTGTTTAACGACCTTGAAGGCTATGACTATGAGGCTGTAGCAGCAGCCAAGCCTGATATCATAGTAGCCCCTTACTCAGGAATGGATGAAAAGGCTTATAAGCGTCTCTCTGAGATAGCACCAACCCTTCCATTCAAAGAAACAGCTTGGAAGACTACCTGGAGAGAACAGACAGTTGAGGCTGCAGAGGCTTTAGGACTTACAGCCGAGGGAGAGAAGCTGGTTGCAGATACAGATGCATTTATAAAAGAAAACTTCGCAAAATATCCTAACCTCGCGAACAAGAGTGTAGCAATTTGTTATATCAATGCAGCTGACCTCAGTAGCTTTTCAGTTTATAGAACAGCAGATCCAAGAGGGGCATATCTTACAGACTTAGGCTTTACCTTTCCTGAAAAGGTAGAGGCCCTGGCAACAGATAAAAATGCATTTTACGTGCAGATATCTTCTGAACTGGCAGTTGATGCTCTAAGTGATACGGATATCATTATAACTTACGGTGATGATAAGACAGTTGCCGCCTTGCAAAAAGACGCAATCTTCTCTAAGATTCCGGCAGTCAAAGAAGGCAGGGTAGTGGTGCTTGACAGCAACGGCAATCTTGCAGCGGCCTGCAATCCTTCCGTGCTTTCTATCAAGGCAGAGCTTGTGAACTATCTTGAAGCAATCAATGCAGTCGTTCAATAAAAAGGCATAGTGAACATGGGAAATAAAAAGTTTGTACTTTCTATAATCTTATGCTTAGCCCTGCTTTCTATTATGGCAGTATTTTCCATATCGCTGGGTGCTAAAAACATAGCATTTTCTAAGGTTGTAGACGTTCTCCTCGGAAATGATCCGGATAGCCTTGAGGCTGCTATCATATTACAAAGAATTCCAAGAACCGTATTTGGCATACTTGCGGGAGGCGCCCTTGGCATATCAGGGGCTCTTATGCAGAGTATAACAAGGAATCCTATTGCTGATCCAAGTATACTCGAGTGTAAATACCGGCGCATCACTCTTCGTGGTCGCCGGTATAGCATTTTTTTAATATTACTGTTGCCTATCAATACATCTGGCTTGGCATAACAGGAGCAGGCGTTACCGCAGTTTTTTTGTATACAGTGTGGCAAGTATGGGCAAAGACGGTGCTACACCGCTAAAGCTGGCGCTCTCGGGTTCGGCTGTAAGCATAGTCTTAGGTTCACTTGTTAGTACCATTATGCTGCCAAATAACAGGGTAATGGAAGCTTTTAGGTTCTGGCAAGTAGGGAGCATCGGAAGTGCAACCTGGGAAAAATATTATGCTCATTAGCCCATTCCTGATAGTAGGTTTTATCATATCAATGTTTATATCAGGGTATTTGAATAATCTGGCTTTGGGAGATGAAGCCGCTACTGCCCTTGGGACTAATGTAGTGATGACAAGAACCATAGGAGCTCTTGCATCCGTACTGTTATGCGGTGCTACTACAGCACTTGCAGGACCAATAGGATTTGTAGGGCTTATCATTCCCCATATTATAAGGCTGATATTTGGAAGTGAAATGAGTAAAATGCTGCCTCTTTCTTTTCTAGGCTCAGCTCTACTTATGCTTATTTCAGACGTAATAGGAAGAATCATAAGCTTGCCGGGAGAGACTGAGGTGGGTATCGTTACCGCCGTCCTTGGTGCACCGGTATTTATTCTGGCCATTCGGAAAGGGAGGGTAAAGAGTCTATGACAGAGCTAAATGCAGGATATAAGAAAAGGACTCTTCGATGGAGGCTTGTTGTACTTGCCCTTCTTAGCATTATCCTTATTCTATCAGCCTGTGAGCTTTGCTTTGGAAGTGTGTCCTATCCCATAAGAGATGTAATCAAGGTTTTACTTGGCGAAACGATTGACGGAGTATCTTATGCAGTAGAAAATGTGAGGCTTCCGAGGATGATGGGCGCCGTATTTTCAGGGTTTGCCTTTGGAGTGGCGGGCTATGTATTTCAAACATTGTTACACAATCCACTTGCTTCGCCGGATGTAATTGGAATTTCCGCAGGAACAAGCACAGCAGCGGTTTTTCTCATACTGGTGCTTGGACTTAGGGGAAGCATAGTGTCCTTGTTAGCGATGATATTTGGAATTGCAACAGCTTTAATCATTTACAAGCTTTCAGTAATTAAAGGGCATTTTACCTATGGAAGAATGATCCTTGTCGGCATAGGAATTTCAGCACTTTTAAGAGCAGTTACATCTTATTTACTGGCAAAAGCTGCGGAGTACGATGTAGGGACTACCATGCAGTGGCTGAGCGGAAGCTTAAATGGCGTACAGATGGAAGATGTGCCTGCACTTGTTTTGGTCGTTGGGATAATCACTATTGCGTTGGTTTCACTTACAAGACATATGGAGATTATTCCTCTGGGAGACAACTTCGCAGTATCACTTGGGCTAAATACAAAATTTACCTATTCGGTAATGATAATCGGTGCAGTTATACTTGTTTCATTTGCAACATCTGTCACAGGACCTATCGCATCTGTAGCATTTCTTTCGGGCCCAATTGCCGCAAGCCTTGCAGGAAAGGGGAAATCAAGTCTTATTCCTGCGGGACTGGTTGGCACAACACTTACCTTAGGAGCAGATTTGGTGGCTTTTCATGCATTTCCGGTACACTATCCTGTCGGTGTTATCACAGGGCTTTTAGGAGCACCGTATATGCTGTATCTGCTCATTCGAATGAATAAAAGAGGTGTGAATTAATGGGAAACCACGTATTAGAAGCCAAAAACCTGGTGGCCGGTTATGATGGGAAGGCAATCATAAATGGTCTTAATCTGACCATACCCGAAGGAAAAATATCCGTGATTATAGGATCAAACGGCTGTGGCAAATCCACTCTTCTAAAGACCTTTTGCAGATTAAACAAAGTCATGAGCGGAGATATTTATCTGGACAATAAGCCTGTATCCGAGTATTCGTCTAAGGAAATATCTAAAATAATCAGCCTTATGCCACAATCGCCACTGGTACCCGAGGGAATAACCGTCTATGATTTGATTAGCAGAGGCCGTTTCCCTTATAGAAAGGTATTTCGGGGTCTGGATGATAAAGACTTTAAGGCGATTGAAGAAGCTATGCAGACTATGGGTGTAACCGAGCTTCGAGACAGAGCGGTAGATGAGCTTTCCGGAGGACAGCGTCAAAGGGTGTGGATAGCACTCGCACTTGCCCAGCAGACTGATATATTATTTTTTTAGATGAGCCAACGACATTTCTTGACATCGCATATCAGGTGGAGATTCTTGATTTGCTTGGCGAGCTAAACAGGACTAAGAAGACCACCGTCATTATGGTTCTGCACGATATCAATCTCTCTGTAAGATACGCAGACTATATATTTGCCCTCAAATCAGGGAATCTTTATGCCGAAGGAAGGCCTGAAAAATATAATAAGTGAAAAAAACTCATAAAAAGATGTATACGGGCTTGATAGTAAGGTCATTACAGATCCCACTTCAGATGCACCCATGGTCATTCCTATGGGAAAGCATCATAAGGCGCTTGATCATCTTGATTGACTGCAATTGCAACCGGAAAATGAAACAGAACCGGCGCGAATCGAACACGCCGGTTCTGTTTTCTTTTCCCAAACTACAAAAAGTCGAGTATTTAGAACGAAATCATGTCATGCAGACTTTTATAGCTGTCCACATGCTCATAGTGCACGCTTCCGTTTGACAGCTTTTCAAAGAGCCGCTTTGCGCAGCTTATCTTTGCCTTCTCAATGGGTCTTAAGTCCAGGCTGCTCATGCTGCCCTTGGTTTCGGCAATGAAGTACACGTGCTTTACACTGCCCTCACGAAACACAATGGCCCAGTCCGGCGAGTAATTGCCGACCGGGGTCGGAATTTGGAATCCCTTCGGGAGCTTTGCATAAATCTTGACCTCTTCCGCCTTATCCATCTCTTCCGCAAAGCGGCGCTCCACGCTCTTTTCGGCACTGCCGTCCGTAAAGACATAGTCCTGTACGGCCTTGTCGGCTTTGAAGGCCATATCTAACGGCACCTTGTGCGCCTCTGCGGTGAAGATATCGCTGTCATACCTTCCCTCCAGCGTATCATAGCAGATGTGCTCCACAATCATGGTCGCCTTCTGCTCGTTGATCAGCCGTATGACCTTTGCAATGAATTCCTCGGGGTTCTGCCGGTACAACGCAAAGCGACTCGCATCTATGCCCTGCAAAATAGCGGCGACGGTGCGTCTGGTGAGCACCGTTCCCTTGGCAACCGCGCCGATTAAATCATAGCGAAGGGTACTCTGCGGCGCCGTCCGAAGCGTTTCGGTGCGCGATTTTGCCGCGAAGAAGCTACTGCCTTCCTTCACCTGATCCGCTGTAATTTGCTCCGCCTGACTACCCGCGGTGACCGTATACTGCAGGCGGCTCACAAAGAGCTCGCTGTCGATGTGCGCAATCGCCTTTTGAATCAGCTCCTCGGAATTAAAGTCCACCGTATAGGCGTACTTATGGTTAATGGCCGTCCAGAGCTTCTGGAACTCCTCTTTGTAGAAGCGCTCATTCAGCGGATTCTCATTGATTTTAGTCTTGTTGCCGTCCGTATACAGCGCTGCCAGCTGCGACGGATCGTAAAGCGCGTGCACCAGACGGTGAATCTCTGCCTCAATCGGCTTTAACTCTTCTTTGACCGGCGCATATTCCGCAGTCTCCCGATAGAGCGCGGTCACATTGGCATCGTCATCGATATAGTCGTTGCGCAAGAGATAATTGTAAATCTGCCGCGCCTGCGTCTCGCTGAGCTTCACCGGCTTACCGTCCACCTGCACAGTTCTGCCCGCAAAGTACTCCTGCGTCGCCTTCTTGGGACGTTCCCGAAGCTCTGACTCGGTCTCCTTCTGTAAATCGTCCACAAATCCCGCATAGCTCTCGCTCGCAATGACCGTCAGGAGGTTAATCTTCTGGACATTCTCACCGAGTACAGACCGATCCATGCGATTGCCGCTCCGATCCACGGAAAGGCGCAGACCGCGCCCCACCTCCTGGCGCTTATTCGTCGTGTTATTGCTGTGCTTTAAGGTGCAAATCTGAAAGACATTCGGATTGTCCCAGCCCTCGCGGAGCGCCGAGTGGGAGAAAATAAAGCGCGTCGGCTCTTCAAAAGAGAGCAGCCGCTCCTTGTTCTTTAGAATCAGGTCATAGGCGGAGATATCATCCGATACATCCGCGCCGCGCTTCAGCGCGCTGTCCACACAGTGTCCCTTTGTCGATGCTGAAATATCCCCGGTGCACCGAAGCGGCATCCGCCGCATCGAGATAAGCTGTATAGTCAGGGTCCAAGTCCGTGCGGTACTGCGGCAGCAAAGCGCGGTATTCCTCTTCAAAGATACGGCCGTACTCGCCCAGGACTTCATTGCCCGCCTCATCATACTGCCGATATTTGGCCACTTCGTCGATGAAGAAGAGAGACAAGGTCTTGATGCCGAGTTTAAACAGCTGCCGCTCCTTTTCCAGGTGGGAGATGATGGTCTCGCGGATTTGCAGGCGGGGCAATTCTTTTGACTCGTCGCCGACCAGATTCCCCTTCTTCAGAGTCAAGCCGTTTGTGAAATGCACTTCACCGGCAAACGCATCGATTTCCGAAATCACCAGCCCCTTGTACTGCTCCATCTCCTTGGAAATGTAGTAGAGGTTATCGCCCTGCTCCACGAGACGCAGTTCCCGCTTGACCCCGTTCTTATGCCGAACCTCCAGCTCGATGCGCGCACTCGGCGGCTTTTTTGCCGATAACACAAGGTCCTCGAGATAGAGATACTGATTCGTACCGGGCAGATTCTTCACCTCAAAGCCCTTCACTTCAATCTTCTTGACCAGCCGTTGATTGTAAGCATCCAAGGCATCCAGCGCATAGACCGCATTGTGATTCGTTTTATGCGTCGCGGAGTAGTAAAGCGAAAAGAGCGGATTAAAATTCCGGAGCGCCTTTTGCGTGACCGAATCCTTTTCGTTACCCATCTTCTGCGGCTCATCGAGAATTAGAATCGGGCGGTTCGCCGCAATCACATCAATCGGTTTCCGGGAACCGAAGCTATCCCTTGCCGTAAAAATAATGCGCGCGGCTGCATCGCCCTTCCGGCCATCCACATTCTTATCTTCATTCAGCGAAGCCGCAAAGGCCTGGGTGTTGATGATCATCACATTGAGCCCTGCATTGCTCGAAAAGGCATCCAGCTGATTCAGGTTCGAGCTGTTGTAGACAAAGAAGCGTGCCTTTTTGCCGTAGCACTCCATAAAGTGCTCCGCCGTGATTTCAAAGCTCTTCTTTACGCCCTCGCGGATGGCAATGCTCGGCACCACGACCACAAATTTGCTCCACCCGTAGAGGCGGTTTAACTCAAACATGGTCTTGATGTAGACATAGGTCTTTCCCGTGCCGGTCTCCATCTCAATGTCCAGCCCCAAGCGCCCCTGCGCCGCGGCCAGAGCGGCAGATTCCTGCAGGCCGTTGCCGCGCTGCACCGCGCGTATGTTTTCAAGTAGCTGCGCGTCCGTGAGATGCAGTTCCTCGTTCTTAAAGCCGGCATCGTTCTCCAAGTCCTCAGTGCTGAGCATATCCGGCGCATCGGCACTGCCGACCAGGCTCAACTGCTGCTGCGTTACCGGAAGCGTGCCCAGATCCCGGCGGTAGGAAACCGCGCTGACAAAGGGCTGCCCGCGAAATACTTCCGCAACCGCATTCACCGCATCGGTCTGATATTGCTGAATCTTGAAATTAAATTTCATCATCACAGCACCTTCCGTTCGGTCTCCGGACTGTAGCTCGCAAAGATCTGCTCAAAGTTGGTCGCGACACTGTCATTTGCCATGGAACTGTCGCGGAGCACCGCGTACTGCGGCTTTTGCTTTGCGATTTCCGTGACCACTTCTTCCGTGACCGCACTGTCAAAGCAGGCAAGTAAGAAGCCCTCTCCCACATCAAAGACCTTCTTCCCCGCAATGTCGCGCTCCGAAATCTTTGCGGAGAGCGGAATGCCCATGTCCAGCATGACCTGGAATAACAAGTCCTCCGCCGTGCGCCCCTGCTTCACATTGTCCACCTGCGAGAAGATATCCTGTTGCCCAAGCTTCTCCGGCTCGTAGTAGACATCCTCCATATTGCTGCTGTCAAGGCGCAGGCAGCGGAAGCCGAAGTCCTGCAGGGCAGCCGCCTCTCCTGCCTCCTCGCGTATCTTTCTGCCCGCGCGGCGGATGCGCTCCTTGCCGATTTCGCAGATATTCGGGTAGCCTGCCTTGAAGGCCTCACTCTTTTCATCCGTTTTTTCCGGCAACTGCACCAAGATAAATTTGCGATGACCACCGTCCTCCGCATTCAGCTGCATGACAGCATGAGCTGTCGTCGCAGAACCGGAGAAGAAGTCGAGAATGATGTCTTCATCTGTTATCCCAAACAGCCTAATAAGTTCAATTAAAACTGCGGCATTCTTAGGACTGTCAAACGGTATCTCTAATCCCGACTGTTTGGATATTAATAAATCTGACCAGTTACTGTTTCTCAGTATTCCTTCCGCCGGAGCAACCCAATGCTCCACTCCCATATTCTTTCCTTTACCATTTATGGTACGTCTTATAAATCTCTTGCTCTTCCCTGTCTTTCCCAATATTCTTCGAGCGTCATAGAAGAAGAATATGTGCCTTCGTACTCCTGATAGTTTATAATCGCCTCCCGGGCTACATCTTCTTTCCATTTCCATTGACCTTCTTGAGGTTTGTATCCAAGAATCTCGTACCTCATGGTCGGTCTATCTGCATTATTCCAGAAGCCTTTCCAATATCCTGTGTTTTCTCTTTCATCAATTGATTTCTTATAAACTGCACTCATCTTTGAAAATGGAAGTTTCGAATATATGTAAATATACTCGAGTCCTACATTCATAGTCCGTAGTCCATCTGCTGCAAACTGAAGATTTAGGTTCTTATCATATCTTCGTACAGCTACAACATTCCTGAAATTTTGTTCTCCAAAAATCTCATCGCAAACTTTTTTTAAATTATCCGCCTCTTCTTCACCTATACTAATCGATATAAAACCATCATCACTCAATAATGACTTTGCAAGCTTTAATCTCGGATATATCATATTGAGCCAGTCCGTGTGAAAGCGACCATTGCTCTCGGTGTTCGTGACCATGCGATTTCCTGCTTCATCGTACTGCCCGCTGCCCGCAAGATATTCGGCTGTGCTCTGCGCAAAGTCATCCTCATAGACAAAGTCATTGCCGGTATTGTAGGGCGGATCGATATAGATCATCTTGACTTTGCCGAGATAGGTTTCCTGCAAGAGTTTCAGGACTTCCAGATTTTCGCCCTCAATGTAGAGGTTCTCACTGTCAAAGCCGCCGGGCGTGCCGTCCTTCCCGACACTGTCCGCGACCACCGGGCGGAGGGTGGAAGTAATCGGTGCATTTGCCGCAAGCACGGCCTTCCGCTTATCCGGCCAGGTGAACTGATAGCGCTCCTCGCGCCCCTCCACAATGCTGTCCGAGAGCTCCTGCCGGAGCACATCAAAATCAATGGCGCGCTCTGTCTTCCCGTCGCGCAGCACTTCGGTCACCGCGTTCGGGAAAAGCGCCGCGATGGCGTCGATGTTCGCGGCAACCTTGTCGAGGGAGTGTAGTTTTAGATTATTCATATCTCATCTCCTGATTCAATCTTCATCATCATATTATAATGCTGTAAGTGTCCCATTTTATCGAAAATGAGACGAAATGCACTCAGATATCTTTCAACAGACCTCTCTTCTAACGGGGCATAGCAAATATCGTCAAAGCTGGCATGGGATCCATCATTTGCCCAAAGCAGTAGTTCCTTTACTATAAACCGATTCTCCACTCCAACGTTTTCCGGCAAGCGATTAAGCGAAACATCTCCATAATACTTATAATAATGCTCCAATATTCTTCTCATTGTATTCTGAAGTGAATTCGAATTGACTTTCTCAGGAAATTTGGTTGCCTCTCTCACATCACTCCATAGTATTTCATAAGTGGATTTTATCGGATTCTCCTCATGAAACTCAATTGTCGATTTTCCGTTTCTCTTCCTCACCACCCAATGATGGTTTAGTTCTTTTTCTATCTTCCTGCCACATGATTGTTTGAAAGTAACTTCCTTGTAAAAATATAAGTTATGTGACAGCACTAGCATTTGCTTAATTGTACCGTTTCCTTTAACTATCTCATTATACAAATCTCTAATAAGCAATGACACAATAAACAAGATTTCGTTGTCTAAACTGGAGACAGGATCATCAATCACTACCACTTGCGGAGTGACTGCGCCGGAGCTTTCCTTGCTTCCTTTGAGTAGTGCCAGAAAATACAGGAATGTAATAAAGCTCTTTTCCCCCTCACTAAGTGTCTTTTGAATCTGTTCTCCATTATCTCGGGCTAAATAGTATTCTTTCTTCTTCTCATTGACCTCTATTCGAAATCCAGTAAATCCAAATCTGGCCAACAGACCATTTATATAATCTTTTGTCCAATTCACATTCGTGATTTTAGCATTTAATTCTTGTAGCAGAAGTTTCTTCCCTGTAATCCATTTATTCTCACCTTCAATTCTCTTTTTTATACTATTGTTTTCTTTTTCAATCTTTGCTTTCCTCTTCTTATACTTATTTATGTATTTTCTAGTTCTAGTCTCCAGACTATCCCATACTCTTTCCGCTAATTCCTTTCTCTCATTTGCAATATTAAACACTATATCATTATGGTGTCGAACGGCAGAACTTTCATTTTCGACTTCATGTATATAATCTGCAACCAGCTTTTCATCCCAATCTAAGACAACAATTTTACTCGGCTCTTCTCTTTTCGTGTCGAGCAACACATTGTTTTTTTCAAACAGTTTCTTCAACCCATCTATCAAGTATGTTATTTTCTCACAATCAATGTCAATTAGTTGTGGTTCACAAAAACGTGCTGATAACCTGAGCAGGCTTTCAACTCTTTCTCGATACTTTTCGCATATTCCCGACAGATTTTTCAAATCATTTTCATACTCATGTCCGAAATATTCCTCTAATTCTCTTCCGAGATCTCTAGTCAACTTCTGCTGGCAAAACGGGCATACCCCTTCGCTCTGATGAAGATACTCCCTCCCTTTCTTAACCCAGTCACTATTTCCTAGGCGCTCTATTAAGCCACTGATATTTAAGTTCTCTTTACCGACTATTCTCTTATTTAGAATTGGATTTTCCGCTATGTTTCTAAGTTCATCTAAAATTCGCTTGTATTCATCAACAACAATTGGTTTTACTTCCATTAACTCTTTTGAGAATACTCTATCTCCCAACTGTTGTAACTTTTCAAGCGTGTCTTGATTATTAGATTTACCATCTCCACGCGGTTTATAACGCTCCACAGCCTCCATAAGCAATTTTTTACTTCGCATATAGCCACGGAAAACACTTTTCAGTGATCCCCCAAAAAATTTTTTTCCTTCCTTCCATACTTCTTCCTCACACTCTTCTCTAATTCGAACTAATTCCTCCTCGTTCATTTCCATCGTTTTTTGTTCTTCCAGCTGCATTTTACTAACCTTCTCCATACAGCCATTAATACAGTCTATCTTTTGCTTAATACCATTTTCTTCGCTTCCAAGCGTGAATATTCCCGGAATGCTATCATCGCTTTTAAAATTCTCATCTATAAAATCCGCATTGTAAACACGCGTACACAACGCAACATCGTTCTCCCAATTAACCGCGCAACTCGGATATCTCTCCGGAGATGCCAAAATCCGACTAATTGTTGTTTTTCCACTTCCATTAGACCCAAACACAAAATTTATTTTTCCAAGGTTCTCTAATTTTTGCTCATCTTCTGAATAAGTTGCTACACCCTTTATCGTAATCTCTCTAATCATACAGTTCTAATCCTCATCCATTTCCCGTCTGGGTTTTAAGCGCATAACGAAATCAGTAATTAGCAAAGCATTTAATGATGCTTTTTTGTTTGGATACTTATGGTACTTACCGTGTGATACCGCATTTCTATTGGGAATTCCTTCCAGCACTTCTTCTGATGTATTACAATCACATATGATGTAGTTATTGTAAAATTCCCCAAAAATAGATTTCATTCTATTTTCTTCTATCAATCTATTCAAATCTTTTCCCATTTTCTTTTGGCTATATCGACCTGAAATACGCAATTTCTGATGGATCAGCTCCTCCCACATCGTTGAAAGACAAGATATCGATAATACATACTCTCCACGTAAGTGTGCCTCTACTGCGTGTCCAAGAATTTTCTTGAAATGAGGCATTAGGTTTAATCTCCTCCAATTTTGCTTGAGTGTTCTAACCCTCTTCTTGGTATAAAAATCAATAATTAATGCATCAATTCTTTTTTCACATCTTCTACTGACTCCCACGACTACTTACCATTATCTCTTTCACCGCTTCAAATAGACTATATTTTGCATTCCATCCCGCATACGGGAACCATTTACATTCATATAAGGTCTTTAGTACTTCCTCACTTAGCATTTCAAATTCGTTTGAAAAGTACTCATCCACCGGTAACGGTAGAAGGCAACTCTCCCATGGAATAAAATCAAAACCTTTATACAAGCTCGGAATCCCAGAAAATATTTTCTGAATTCTACTCATCGTTTGTATATGATGTTGGTACTCTAATCCTGGGATAAGTCCCAAATCTCCAAAAGGTTTTACAAATCTCTGTATTCCCATATCAGGAATAAAACCTTTCGGCAGTACATCTTGAATACTGCTGTTTATTTTTAATGCCGAACCAGCGGCCGCTGTCATTGAATGTGAGAATACCTCATCCTTTGGCCAAATATTCAAGGCAGCATTTGTTATCGGTACAACTCCTCTGGTTAGTGATGTTATGCTTCTATCAAAAGGGGAAAACATTTGTTGATACACAGCTTGCGTTTCCCTAGCCGGTCTGAGACATTCTTCCATTCTGTCCACATTTTTCTGTAGTGATTCTATGTATCTATCTTGTTCATGCATATCTTAATACTCACCTTCTTTGAAACTTGGTTTGCAGCCTCTTCCTCGCCTGCACCAATTCAAACTTCTTCTTCGGCTGCTTTTCCTTCCGTATCTTTGCATCCAGAGCCGCAAGCTGCCGCTCCAGTTTCTCTTGTTGCGCTGCGCTCTCCACGCTCTCCCGTAAATCGCTGCCTTGCGTGCCGGTAAGCGCCGCCCCCGCAATTTGCCTCACATAGCCCTCATAGACCGCATCGATATCCAGGCCACAGAGTTCCAGGCGAAGTTCCGCTTCACTGCCCCACGCGGTCGCATAGTAGCGGTTCACTTTAAATGCGGCAGTGCCTGCCTCTGCCGCTTCTTTGTAGCCGATTACGGCCTTATACTGATTTTCATATTCCAACAGAAACAGGAGGTGATACGGGAGTTCCCGGTCTATCTGCCTAAGTACCCGCTCATCAATCTCCTGCTCCTTTAGATGTATGAGAAACACTTCGAGTTCTGTGACCTTGGTTCCCGGCTGTAAATTGAGTGTATCCGGCGAAAGCTTGTTGACCCAGCAAATCTCTTTGATTTGTTCCACAAGAGCCCGTTTGACCTCCGGTGAAATCTCTATCTTGTCATAGAACTTCTGCTTCGGAATTTTCTTGCCAAATTCTGTGGACTTCGGAAGGTTCAGCACACTTGCTCCTCTCTCATTGAACTACCAGGAAACAAATCAATTCAAAATCGCCGAGTCCCGAGACCTGACTCTTTAAGGCAGTCGTGCCGCCGGGTGTGAAGAGGCTGTCGATATCACTCTCTTCTTTGACCTGTAAGATAGAATCAATCGCCTGTCCCAACAGCTTTGAGACTGCTTTCATATCGCGTCCGTCTTGGGTCTCCCGGTTAAAGCGCGCGCAGAGTTCCTGCAGGGGTTCTGTTCTTCCCTTGCAGAGCAGACGCAGGTCGCCGAGCAGCTGCTTTGGGTGCAGGTAGTCGCAGACCACGCTGCCGTCCGTCTTAAGATACACCAAATAGAACGGGTGAATCTGATTTCGCCCGTCTATGTTCACACTGTCCTGAATGTTTTTGAGCACAAAAATGACACCCGCCGGCAGTTCTTCCGTTGCGGGCACCAGCGCATGGAGTCCGCGCGGCTTTGTCTCGATGGCACCGTCATGTTTCATATATTCCATCAAATCCAGACGGTATTCATTGAGCCCGAGGTCCATAATCGAGATGCCGTTTGAGCTCTCTTCTATGTCCACGACCTCCTCCTGCATGCGACGAAGCTGCGCCTTCCGGTAAGCCAGGTCACCTTTTTCCTCGGCATTGATGAGGTCATCGTCTCCGGTCGCCGTCAGTATAGTTGCCTTCATGCGGCTCTCTACCCGGGCTTTCAGATTAATGTATTCGTCGAGCGATACATCCGGCCAGAAGTTGACCAGCTGAATGCGGGCGTTCCGGCTGCCGATGCGGTCCACGCGTCCAAAGCGCTGGATGATGCGCACCGGGTTCCAGTGGATGTCGTAGTTGATCAGATAGTCGCAGTCCTGCAGGTTTTGTCCCTCGGAGATACAGTCGGTCGCAATCAGAACATCGATATTCACCTTGCTGCCCGGCATGAGGAGTTCTCTGCCCTTCGAAACCGGAGAAAAGCAGGTAAGCACGTTGTTGAGGGTTGCCGGAAACTGTTTTACCGTGCTCTTTCCGTCTACACTTCCCGTAATGATGGCGGTATCCAGTCCGTAGCGCGCTTTCAAAAAGGCCCTGACCTCCTCATAGAGATACTCCGCGGTATCGGAAAATGCCGAGAAGATGAGCACTTTTTTGTTGCCTTCGTTAATCGGGTGTTCTATTTTTTCCGCGAGCAGGTGAAAGAGCTCCTGCAGCTTGCTGTCGTGTGCGGGCGTAACCGCCGTTATCAGCTGAATGAGCTCGTTCAGAATCTCTTGATCTTTTTTAAGTTCCGCCCGCCAGCTGACCCAGTCCATATCCGCAAGCGAAATGTGTATTTCCTTGCCCACCTGAAAGAGGTCATTGTTTTCATCGTCAAGATCGAAGTCGCTGTCGTTTACCGAATCTGCGACGCTATCGTCTCTGCGCGTACTGTCATAGCGGTCTATTTCTCGATGGTCGTGTCCAGAGTGTCCTTAATCCGCGTCAAGGTTAAACGAAACGCATGCACCGAGCTCTCGAGGCGCTTTAAGAGATTTATGCTCATGAGATGGCAAATGCCCTGCTCGCGCCCGCTCTGTGTGAGATTCTCGCCCTTATTGTGCGTTAAGTCCCTGTATTTCCCGAGCTTACTGGGGAGAATGTACTTCGACGGCATATAGATACTGAGGGTTAGCTTCATGAGCTGCTCTGCGATTTTCCGGTAGCTGATGTCCAGATTCAAATCCGTGAGCCCCGGGCGCACGGAAACGGGCTTTAAGCGCGCGGGGAAGGTTCCGATTTTCGCCGTGTCGTAGTACTTCTCAATGTGACGCCTGGAGCGCGCTATGGTCACGCTGTCCAAAAGCTCAAAGAAGTCAAAATCCAGAGCAGAGAGCAGTTTCTCCGTGCTCCGCTCTTCGGGCTCTTCCTTACTCCAGCTGTTAAAGGCCTTCTGGGCTTGGCGGAAGATGTCGTCAATGCTCTTCTTCGTCTTTAACTTTTGATCGAGTTGTCCGGCATTGCCCTCGTAGGCAAGCGCAAGTTGATTCTTTAAATCCGAGAAGTTGTTATTGACCGGTGTCGCAGAGAGCATTAAAACCTTGGTCTTTACGCCCGCTCGTATCACCTTCTCCATGAGTTTTTGATAGCGGTTGTCCTGGGTATTGCTGTGGGTACCGATGCCGTTCCTAAAATTATGGGATTCATCGATCACAAGCAAGTCGTAATTGCCCCAGTTCAGGCGATCCAGATCCAGCCCGTTCGACTGTCCGCTGCTGCGGGATAGGTCGGTATGAAAGAGTACGTCGTAGTTCAGGCGATCTGTCGCAATCGGATTGTTGACATAATTGTCCTTATAGGTGTTCCAGTTCTCCGAGAGCTTCTTCGGGCAGAGCACCAGCACGGATTTATTGCGGCTCTCATAGTACTTGACCACCGCGAGAGCCGTGAAGGTTTTTCCGAGTCCCACACTGTCTGCCAGGATACAGCCGTTGTAGGTCTCGAGTTTATTGATGATGGCAAGCACCGCATCGCGCTGAAAGTCATAGAGCAGGCTCCAGATTTTACTCTGTTTAAATCCGGTCGCCTCATTCGGCAGCACATCCTCAGAGATATCGTCCAAAAACTCATGAAACACATGGTAGAGCGTCATAAAGTAGATGAACTCCGGCGCATTCTCCTCATAGACAGAGTTGATTCTCTGAATGACCGCCTCGGTTACATCCTGCATCCTGCCCCGATCGTTCCAGAGCGACTCAAAGTTTCGGACAAGGGATTTGGTATTCTCTGTCTCCTGTCCCGCTTCTTCTTCCATACGGACTAGGTTCTCAACGAGACGGTTCCCGCGCTCTGCCCCCAGATCGACGGTAGTAAATTCCTGAAGAGAGGGATAAACCGTTGTCGAAAGAGAGGACTCTATCGTCATAAAACCGCTAAAGCCCCCATCTCCCGCATTTGCTTTGAATTTCGCCTTTTTCCGAATCCACGCCGCGCACTCTCTCGCAATGCCGCGCTGCGTGAGTTCGTTCCGGAGTTTAATCTCGAATTCCGTCCCATAGAGACCGGACTCTCCCGAAAACTTCGGAATATAAAAATTCCTTTCTCTGCTTCTCTCTGTCTCCCAGACCTTCCGCGCTATCTTCCACAAAACTCGGCGCGGTGTAGAGAAAGCGAAATTCTTCGACGCCTTCCAGTTCTTTCTGCAAAGCCTGGTAGGCATAGATGGAAAAAAGCAGGCAGCCGCAATCGAGACCTTGCTCCCCTTGCGTATGGTATCCTTCAAATCATCCAGAAGCTTCTCTGTCGTATTATTCAGAACTTTTACCGACGTAGCCACGTTTCCGACTCCCCCTCACAGCACTTTCCCCAAGCGTGGAATTCATTTCTTACATTTTTTTCTTACGCACTTTATCCATCATAGCACAGCGAAAGGGGGTTTTACAGACAAAAAAAGACCATCCGGAGATGGTCTTCTTCAATTATGACTGTTGCCACTGACGGCTTTTTGCAGGACCAATGGTCCTCAAAATCCGATTTCAGCAGGATGCAACGATATACCGGTTCAAGAAATTGCTCCAGTCTATTGATAGCAACCTCGAAGGACAGGCCTACCTCCTTTGCAGGTGCAAAGGCCTTCCATTGTGTCAACAAAGCCTCATTCTCTGTAAACAGGCGTATTTGCGCAAACACATCTTCTGAAACTACTCGTCCACGATGCTTCAAGGTACTCTCTAAGGCCTCGGCAAGTATCTGACCCTCATAATCAATCATTTCGGAGAGATAATAGATATCATAGAAATCCTTCATTCTGCTAGTTCCTGCCATTCTAAGGAGAATGGCGTCGAATTTTCTCTGCTATTGTACTTTCCAGAGAATATGTATATAGCTTTGGCGCTTCAAAGTCCGGAAGCCTCGTAGAAATGGCGCGTTCCACTGCCGCAGGAACAATGACATCATCAATCCCCACATCAATGGAAAAGGGCATCCTAACTTTACCGATTTTTCCGAGCAAAGTAGTTTTTATACCCGGATACCTTTTTTCAAGCGTAATTTTCTCTGTCCTAATTACTTCCAGCTGAATAAAATCATTTCCGGTCCCTATCGCACAGATGTTTTTCATGGTCTGCTCTATATTCTCCATACTTCCGTGCAAGTCTCTCAAGAGAAAATCAATATCTTTTGTGGGCCTCGATTGGAATTCCGTAAGCGTGTATATGAACATACCTCCTTTCAGAACAAAATGATTCGCATATTCGGATCGCGACAGCTTTCTCAGAAACTCCTCCTGCGCAAACAGCTGCAACACCAACTGAAACGGAATTCTCTCTTCCTTCGCCTGGTTCTTTAGCCGCGTCAGTACCGATGCCGCCATATTTTTTACAGCCATGGCCCCAATATTTCCCTCACCTTTCTCTCCACACGGAGTAGCTTTGCATACTGGAACAGTCGTGCCGTGAACTTTTCCGGATCTCGCAGATAGCGCTGAATTGCTGTGGCAAATACTTCTGCATCTACCTTATTTCTGTGCAGCAGCAGGTCACAGATGGTTCTCTCCTTGTCATAAATTTTGACCGTACACCCATCTATCTCCGCTTCTTCGATACCTGCCGAATAGCGTTCTTTCTGAATAAATGAGGCTTTACAAGCGGATACTCGATTTGAAAGCGCTTGCGCGCGGTCCGGTTGCTGACTGCAAGATGCCAATACGCCGGTGTCCTATCCGTGTAGCCGTAGTAGTCCAGCGCGCTCTCCATACAGATAACCGCATCCGGAAACAGTGCTTTCAGAATCGGCAGGTCTGAAAACGAATTCTCGTCAACATACTGATAATAGCCTCGCCGCAGCTGCTCAAGCCTACCTTCCTCCAGAAGACTCTGTACTTTCCTGTAATATAGCCCTTCTCGCTGCAGTTCAGCAGTTCTCATCACACCGCCGTGCGCCTCGAATATCTGCTTCAGTGCTTCTCCCATAGTAACTCCTTGTCATGAAACAGTACAATTATATTATACTTATTGTATCCTTTCATGACAACGGTAAAAATAACTGTTCGGTATGCACACGCAAAAAGAGAGCGCCCCCCCTCCGGAGCGGCGCCCTTTTCTTCTACCTTTTCACTTAATTCAAACTTCTCTGCCAATCACCAGTTCACTCTTCATCCCGTTCAACTCTATCCGCTTCTCCGCGCAGGGCGTATCAAAGGGTTCTGCTGCCTTTCCCTCGTTCGCATAAGAAATCCGTGTGCCTATACCCTTTGCCTTTGCGGTAAAGACCGCATCCGCCGGGACATAGAGCTTTGAGCAGGCCGAGAGCTGGTTGAGTTCCAGGGAGCTCGCAAGGCTAAGGCAGTGAATCTCCATATCGAGGTTACTGTCAATTTCCACGGTGCCGGGAACTGCATCGAGATATAATTTCCGGTTCCTTCCGCCGAGCTCAATGCGCTCGCAGTCCAGAGATGAAAGCGTTACCAGCTCTGCATTGACCGCGCACTCTACTTTTCCGAGATAGGCCGCCGGGAGTTCCGCGTAGATGCTGAGTCCTTCTTTCGAGGCGGTCTCGCTCATCCCGTTTTTGCGGAGCAGTTCCAGATCGAGCCGCCGCTTTGTATCGTCCAGTTTGATTTTAAAATCACTCTGCAGCGAGGCAAGGGTATCGGAGACAAGGCGAATTCGGAGTTTTTCTCCCGGATGGCCGGAAAGGAATACTTCTTTGGCGCTGCCGAACTTCATATCGTAGTGTTTCACTTCATCGATATCGTATTCGGTGACGCTCTCATAGCGCTGCGCCGCTGCCGCTTGCGCTTTTGCCTCCCCCGTAAGCAGTTCGTCTACGGTGATTCCAAACAGGACTGCGATTGCCCGAAGGTTCTCGATGTCCGGTGTGCCGCCCTCGGTCTCCCACTTGGTAACGGCCTGTCTCGAAACATGCAGCTTCTCTGTCAACTGTTCCTGGGACATGCCCGCGGTCTTCCGAAGGGTTTTGATTGTTTCTGCGATTGTCATGTTTTGACCTCCTGTGTCTTGATGGCCTCAGTATAAAAAAATCGCAGCGGCACACAAGAAACACGGGCTTACATTTCAAATTTTTCTTGCTACGCTCCGTAGCATACCGCTTAATCCCAGAGATAAACGTCGTTTCGCTCTAAGGCTGTCTTGCAGCGCGGGCATATCTTCTCGCCCTTGTTTTCCCAAATTTCTTGCTCCGATAAGATACGCATCTTTCCGCCGCAGTCCTTGCAGCGGTGTTCGTAAGCCCCGTAGAGTTCGTACCCTTCCTTCTCGGGCACTGTCCAGTGTTTTTCCGGGATTGGCTTTGCCTGTAATTCGGCATCCTTCGGAATATAGGCTGTCAGCAATGCTTCGTTATCGAAGCTACCGCAGTTCTCACACCGAAGCAACACGAGTTCCCCATCCAGAAAGGTTCCGGGATATGTTTCTACCAAATCCTGCCACTCGGCGCCGTATGCACCGGCACGCGCTTTCTGAATCAGCTGATGGCAAACCCAAGGGTATCTGAAACCAAATCCCAGCTGCGCGGAAAACTCGTACCCGCAGTTCGGGCAAATCCACGAAAAACCATGTCCCATGGCACACACTCTCCTTTCTCTCGTCGCGCACAGCTTTTACCTTTTTAATCATAGCTTCCTGTCGATAACAGTATAACGCCTTCACGAAAAAAAGAGCCACCTTTGTGGCTCTTTCCTATCATACCGCTCAATCTTCCCGCTGTATAAAGTTGGTCTCCGCTCCTCCCTCGGTCTCCGGGTACGGAATGCCCTGCTCTTTTGCGAGGGCAAAGCTTCGCATCATCCAGACCATATTCCGGGCAAGATTCCGCATGGTCTGCATGCCTTCCCGGTCCTTGGCGGCATCTTCCGCAGTGAGTCCGTGGGAGATGTTCCAATAGGTAGAGCCTGCGACCGGCATCTGCGAGATCCCGAAGTATTTGTTCAGCACATCAAAGGAGGCCGTGGTGCCGCCTCTTCTCGCGACTGCTATCGAAGCGCCGGGCTTAAAGGCAAAGGGATTCTCGACATTCTGCACGGAATAAAAGGCCCGGTCAAGGAAAGCCAGAATGCGTCCGCTCGGATGCGCGTAGTAGACGGGCGTCGCAAAGACAAAGCCGTCGGCCTCTTTGGCGAGCGCCGTGAATTGATTCACCGCATCGTCCCGAAACACACAGGCATCGTGCGTCCCGCAATAGCCGCACTGAATGCAGTCCCGTATGGGCTGATTGCCGAGCTGTATGACCTCGCTCTCCACCCCTTCCGCAGAGAAAATCTTCTGCATCTCCTTGACTGCCTGCATGGTGGTGCCGTTCACATGGCTGCTGCCGTTCACAAAAATAACTTTCACGATAAAATCCTCCTTCGCGCCGCGTGGCGGTACGAGGACTTATCATAGCGCTTTTTGGAGTTTTTCGCTATATCTCGGCTTTCCGTAAGTTGCGCGCCCTGTGACTCCCGTCACTGCTTCAGCCTCTGTCCCGCTCCTTTGCCTTTTCCTCCCGATAGACCTGCCACGCTCTCACAGTCGAAATTACGATTGCCGCCATGGTATAGACAGCAAGTAGCAACATCCCGTAGCCCTTCGGCGAAAACGCAGTGCTGACAATGCCGAGTATCCCCGCCGCGACCAGCATGATCCCTGCAAAGCGGTTGCTCTTCTGCCAGGTGAGGTCGTTATATCTGGTCCAGGACAGGCGGAAGCCGACCATGCCGTTTCGCCTGCACTTTGGCAGAATGTCGCCGAGTATAAGGAGCAGGGCACCGCAGAGTATGGTCAAGAGTTTTTCGCCCGCGAAGGTGCTGAGGAAGCTCTCGCCCCGCAGCGCAAGCACGGTGTTATAGAGGAGAACGCCCTGTATGCAGCTTAAGATCAAGGTCTGCGAGAAGATTACAATACCGAGTACCTTGGCATTCGCGGCCGCTGCCTGTCTTTCCTTGTCGCTCCCCGCCTGTTCCGCCTTTCTACGTAAATGAAGCAGTAGAAAGCGGCTGCCGAACGAAATCAGAAGCAAATCACCGGCAGGATTAAAAGTTCGTACTTACTGCCGTATCGCGTCACGTTTCCGGCAAAGTCATAGTGCGCCGGTATCTGTGCGGGCAGTTCCCGCAAAACCAATAGCGTCACAAACAGGCAGAGCGCCGCAAGCATTCTTGTAAGTTGTTTCATGCTTTCCTCCCTCCGAACTGTTCCACCCAGAGGATCAATTCCTGCAGGACGGTCTTGTTGCGTTCATCACAGACAAACAGAGAAGCTCTCTTTGATTTTATTTTTCCGCACTTTCTTCCAAATACACTTTCCTTGAATACCATGTGGTCGCTATAACGGCGAGCAGCAGAAATACCGTGAACAGTCCGAGTGCAAGTTCTGCGGAGGGAGCAAGCAGCGCACTGACTATGCCGAGCAACCCGGCGATCACCATGGCTGTGCCCCCAAAGCGGTTACTCTTCTGCCAGGTGATGTCGTTATACCGGCTATACGGCAGGCGCACTCCCACATTGCGGTTTTTCCGGGTCTTCGGCAAGATGTTGCCGAGCAAAATCAGCATAACGCTTGTCAGAACACACATCGCTTTCTGCGCTGTTTGCGCAATGCTCGCCCCCGCCTGCGCTCCGCCTGCAGTTCCGAAATGCTCTGCGGTCCAGGCCGCAGACCACAGCAGCCCGGCCTGCAGCAGGCAGAAAAAGAAATTCATCACAAGCCCGACCGATACAAGCACCTTTGCATTCGCCGCCGCTCCCTGTGCCTCTTTGTCATCGCCGACGGCCCGGCGTTCAAAGTGTGCCACAAGAAACTGCCAGAGCAGCGTGATCAAAAGCGTGACCATGGGTAAAATCAGATAGCTGTACTTACTGCCCCAGCGTCTCACCTCTCCGCCGATTGAATAATCCACGGGAAGCAAAGCAGGCATGGTCTGCAGAGGAATGATTGTAACCATCAGAGTAAGCACCGCGAGTAACCACACTGTTTTTTTCATGATTTCCTCCCTCCGAACTGTTCCACCCAGAGGATTAATTCCTGCAGGACGGATGTGTTCAGTTCATAGTAGACAAAATTTTTCTCCTTATATTCCGTTACCAGCTCCGCGCCCTTTAAGAGCCGCAGATGGTAAGAAAGCGCAGGTGGGCTCACGCCGAGTTTCTCCGCGATTTCTCCGGCGCTCATGCGCCCCTCGCGCAGCATAACCAGAATGTCACGCCGCTGCGGGTCCGAGAGCACTTTAAAAATACTGCTCTCTCCCATACGGACATCACCTCCTTAAAATTTCTTTTAACTAGATTTTAGCACAGCACGCTATCCTGTCAATCAGCATTTCAAAATATTTTTAATTTCCTGCCGTTCTGTTTCCATGGCAATCTTTTTGCCTTGCGGGTTTCTTCCCTGCGATTTTCTGATTTAAATTTTTGTCTTGTGCTTTTCCGACCTCTGATTTTCTGATCCGGGTTTTCTGACCTATCGTTTTCTGATTCGGGTTTTGTCTTGTTGCTTCCTGATTTGGGTTCCTGAGCTGTGCTTTTCCGACCTCTGATTTTCTGATTCTATTTTTCTGACCTATCTTTTTCTGATCCGGTTCTTTTGTCTTGTCGCTTCCTGATTTGGGTTCCTGACCTGTGGTTTTCCGCTCCGGTTTTTCTCCTTGGCTTTCTCTCTCAACTCTCGTTTTCTAAGTAAGAACAGGAGAACGCAAAAAGAGGACGGATGTCTCCGTCCTCTCGCTTTCCGGCGCACTGCGCCGCTGTTTCTTTCTTGTTCGCCTCCAGAATTACTCCCCGGTCGTGCTGCCGCTTTCCCTTATGATACGGCCTTTGCTCCCGTTTTTTCTGCGCTTACAGAAGCTGTGCCCGCAGGTCCTCTGCGCTGAGGGGGCTCAAATAAGCCGGTGCAATGTCAAAGATGGTCTTGCAGCCCTGCTGTCCCTCTGCCGCGAGGCGGTGTGCCGCGCGCGCATAGGCCGCGAGCACGGCGCCGGTAAACTCGGGGTTCGAGTCGAGCTTCACGCTGTACTCAATGAGCTCCCTGTGCTCGCCGTCAAAACCGCTCACGCCGCTCCGAATCACGAAGCCGCCGTGCGGCAGTTCCGCGTGCTTTTCGCGCATCTCCTCGGCCGTGATGAAGTGTACCTCGGTGTCATAGTCCGCGAAGTAGTTCGGCATGTTTTTGATTTCCGCCTCGATTGCGGCGCGGTCCGCACCTTCCGCGGCCACGACAAAGACCTCTCTCTTATGCATCTCCCGCGCGGTGAATGCCGGCTGCTCGCCGCCTCGAATACGCGTCATGGCGCTATCAACCGGAATGGTGTACTGTCTCGCATCCAGCACGCCCGCGATGCGGCGCACCGCATCGGAGTGTCCCTGGCTCACGCCTTGCCCCAGAAGGTGTAGTTCTTGCCCTGCGGGAGAATTGCGGTAGACATCATGCGGTTTAAGGAGAAGAGACCCGGATCCCAGCCGAGGGAGATGATGGCCAGGTGGCCGCTCTCCTTTGCCGCGCGGTCCACCTCCTCAAAGTGTGCCGGAATCTTGGCATGCGTGTCAAAGCTGTTGATCACGGTAAAGTGGCGCGCGTATTCCGGCGTCTGGGTCGGCAGATCGGTCGCGCTGCCGCCGCAGAGCACCATGACATCGATTTTATCCTTCCAGTCGAGCGCCTCGGAGAGCGCGACGACCGGGACCTGTTCCGTGTGAATCTTCACGGTCTTCGGATCGCGCCGTGTAAAGACAGCGACGAGTTCCAGGTCCTCGCTCTGTTTGATTGCACTCTCAATGCCTCTTCCCAGGTTGCCGTAGCCCAAAATACCGATGCGTGTCTTCATTCTGTTCTCCTCTCTGAACGCGAAAGATGCCGCTAACATGATATGTTTTCTCTGTTGTAACGGAAAAGTCCTTTTTCTGTCAATCAAACCTTTGTGAAGGTGCTTGCCGAAAGCTCCGCGTGCCCGCTGTGTCATAGAAGCGGGCCGTGCTGTCGGCAATCCGCGCCGCATCCTCCTCTTCATGTGTCACAAACACCGTCGTGAGACCGCGCGAGCGCTGTTCCCGCCGGAGAAGTTCCGTGAGTTCCCGGCGAAGTAGCGCATCGAGGCCGGTAAAAGGCTCATCGAGCAGTAAGAGCCGCGGGCGCACCAAAAGGGCGCGAGCCAGCGCCACGCGGCGCTGCTGTCCGCCGGAGAGTTCCGCCGGAAAGCGCGCCTCGAGGCCGGTGAGTCCGAGTGCGGGCAGAAGTTCCGCAATGCGCGCCGCCGCCTCCGCCGCCGTGACACGCGCTGTCACAGTCCCGGTCAGACAGACCTCCAGATTTCGATAGACCGTGAGCGCCGGAAACAGGCGGTGCTCTTGAAAGACCATGCCGAGCTGTCTCTCTTCGACCGGAAGCTCGTTTACCCGCACCCCGTCAAAGCGGATTTCGCCCGCCGTGAGCGGTAAAAAGCCCGCAATCGCGCGGAGCAGACTGGTCTTTCCCGAGCCCGAGGGCCCGAGGAGCGCCAGCAGTTCGCCGGAAGCCGCGGAAAGATTGACATCCCGGACAAGTTCCGTATCGCCGTAGGCGAGTGCGGCGCCCGTCACGCGGAGCGCAACCCCCTGATTTTCTACCGACATTTCTCACCTCTCCCTTGAAAAAGCGCACATCTTGCGCCGTTTTTTTGCATACAATGTTCACCTATAAGAAGAATATTATACTTTTGTCCCCGAATTGATATTTGTAAATTCCTACCGTTTTCTGTATATTTCTTAATACAATCACTATCCTAGATGAAGGGGGAAACAAAGCAGCATGAATGAAGTATCTGTAGGCATACTTGGGTTTTTGACAATTATTGCCATTGTCGTGACGCTCTTTAAGAGCAAGACCCTACCGAGTATCGCGTTCATTCTCTTTCCGTCGGTTCTCGCACTGATCCTGGTGCTCGGCGGCTATTATAACTTTGAGGGTGTCGCGTCTCTGATCAAGGAGGGCTTTAAGAGCACCGGTCCCACGGCTGCACTCTTTGTCTTCTCCGTTCTGTTCTTCGGCATCATGACCGATGCGGGCATGTTCGATGTCATCATCGGCCAGCTCATGAAGCTGGTCGGCGACAATGTCATTGGTGTCACGGTCATGACGGCTGTCATCGCAATGATTGCACACATGGACGGCGCAGGCGCTGCGACTTTCCTGATTGTAATCCCCGCGATGCTGCCGGTCTATAAGAAAATGCACATGCGCGCCACCTCGCTGCTCCGCATCACGGTGCTCTCGATGGGCGTCCTGAACCTCATGCCCTGGGCCGGCCCCACAATGCGTGCGGCTTCGGTGCTCGGCATGGAGGCCGGCAAGCTCTGGAATGAGCTGCTGCCGATTCAGGTCTTCGGTGTCATCCTCGCGCTGGGTCACGCAGTCCTGACCGGTCTTCAGGAAAAGGCGCGCGGCGCAGGTCTGAACGGCAAGCTCGCGCAGACCGAGGGCAAGGTTGAAATTACCGCAACGCAGGAGGAGAAGGTTCGCGAACTCGCGCGCCCGAAGCTCTTTGTCTTCAACATTCTCCTCACGGTCGCCGTCATCGCCATGCTGATCTGGGATGTGTTCCCGAGCTATGTGCCGTTTATGCTTGGTGTCGGTATCTCGATTCTCGTGAACTACACGGACATTAAGCTCCAGAAGAAGGTGCTGAACGCACACGCTGTCCCGGCACTCCTGATGTGCACCACCCTGATGGGCGCTGCCGTTCTCATGGGTATCCTGGTCAAGAATGTCAAGGTCGACGGCACGGAAATCCCGAGCGTCGTGAACTGCATGTCGAATCTCATTTCGATGATTCTTCCGGCAGCCCTCGGCACCCACCTGCCGCTGGTCATCGGTCTTCTCTCGGTGCCGCTCGCACTTGCCTTCGATACGGACAGCTACTTCTACGGTATGCTCCCGGTCATGATGTCGATCGGCCAGGGCTTCGGCGTCCCGGCACTTCCGATTGCTGTCTCGATGGTCGTCTGCCGCAACTGCGCGACCTTCATCAGCCCCATGGTCCCGGCAACTCTGCTCGGCGTGGGTCTCGCGGAAGTGGATATCAAGGATCACATCCGCACGAGTTTCTTCTATGTGTGGGGCTTCTCCTTCCTCTGCATGATCTTCGCAATCATCATCGGCATCATCCCGGCGTAAAGCAGCGGATACAAAACCGTAAATTAAGAAAGACTGTCGCAGGACTGCGGCAGTCTTTTTTGCTTTCTTCAGCTCTCGGGGAACTCTTCGCTCCGCGGCAGCTCGAAATCCGGTTTTAAGAGGCGGATCAGCTCGACCATGTAGTGCGTGAGATACTGGTCCTTCCGGTGGCAGAGGTAAAAATGCCGCCCCTGTTCCACACCGATCAGGGGATAGACCACACAGGTCCTTTTCAGCTCGGGCGAAATATCAATGTAGTTCTTCGGACAGAGGAAGACTGCCTGGCAGGGTCCCACCGCGTGTTTTGCGACCTCTATGCTCTCGGTCTCGAAGAGAATTTCGGGGGGAGATGTGGGCGTCCGCAAACAGTCCGTCCTGGGTAATGCGAGTTGAGTGCCCGGTGCGAAGGCTGATAAAGGACTCGGCCTCGGCCTCGCATATGTCTATGGGCCTTCCCTCCTCAATGCGCCCGGCGAGCGCGGTATTTCTGGAGGCGAGCAGCACGAGTTCCTCGCGGTTAATGAGGACATAGTTCAGCGCATTGGTCTTTGCGCTGGTCGTAAGACAGGCGATGTCCAGCTGATGGTTTAAGAGCATGGTTTCGAGTGCATCGGACCCCTGTTCCGTCAGCTTTAAGTTCACGGCCGGATAGCGCGCGTGAAAGCGCGGAAAGATGTCAGGCAGCAGTTCCAGCGAGCGCTGCAGGGGCATGCCGAGCCGTATGCTGCCGCGCGTCCCGAGCCGTATCTCCTCGAGCTGGCGGTCCAGATTCTGCTGCACGCTCTGGATGGCGCGCGCCGCCTGCATATAGCATTCGCCCGCCGGGGTCAGCACCAGCGGATTCGTGTGGCGCACAAAGAGGTCGGCGCGCAGTTCCTCCTCCACCTTCCGCACCATCTGGCTCACCGAGGGCTGGGAGACATAGAGCACCTCCGCGGCGCGGCTGATGCTGCCCTCCCGGAAGATGGTCAGCATGTATTTAATCTGTCGTTCGTTCACGCTTGTTTCCTCACGCTAATTTTATAATAAAAACACTATACTCATCATAGCCAATAAATTCCTTGAAGTCCAGCCCCTACAAAAGTTACAATGAATTCAGACAATAGTATCTCGTCAAAAGGAGGCAGCTATGGAGATCAAAAAGCCGGCGGTCGCCGGTACCTTAGAGTCCAGCGATTGCCAGGTCACGGTGGAACCGGGCAACGGCAAGGTCGATTTTTCGCTGGAGAGCGCAGTCATTCACCAGTTCGGCAACCAGATCAAAAAGGTGACGCTCGAGACCCTTAAGGATCTCGGCGTTGACAATGTGCGAATCTCGATTGTCGACAAGTGCGCACTGGACTGCACGATCAAGGCGCGCATTGAGGGCGCTGTGTTCCGTGCCGTCGATCAGTACGACAACATTCCCTGGGGAGGTGCTGTCAGATGAGCCATCCGAATAAAAAGCGGCTGCGCCGCTCGATGATGTTTTTGAATGCGCAGAAACCTTCTTTAATCAAGGATCCCTATCTCTACGGCGCCGACTCCCTGATGCTTGACCTCGAGGACGCGGTCGCTGTGACCGCGAAGGACACTGCCCGTTTTTCGCTCTATCAGGCGCTGAAAAACGTCGACTACCGCGGCTGCGAGCGCGTGGTGCGCATCAACGGCCTTGACACCGAGTACTGGAAAGAAGACATTCGCTGCTGCATCGCAGGCGGCGCGGATGTGCTCCGCATCCCGAAGACCGAAGACGCACAGATGGTCAAGGCGGTCGAGGACGCTGTCCTTGCCGCAGAGCGCGAGTTTGAGCGCCCGGAGGGTTCCACCCTCCCTAATGGCGGCACTTGAGTCCGCCAAGGGTGTCATGAATGCCTATGAAGTCTGCACCTCTTCCGATCGCATGATCGGCATTGCGCTCTCGGGCGGCGACTACACGAAGGATCTCCAGACCAAGATCACCGGCACCGGCGTGGAGCTCATGGGTGCGCGCCAGCAGATGATTATTGCGGCGCGCGCTGCGGGTGTGCAGTGCTTTGACACGGTCTGGACCGACCTCGACAATCTCGAGGGCTTCCGGAAGGAAGTCATGCTGATCAAAGACATGGGCTTTGACGGCAAGTCCATCATCAACCCGCGCCAGATTCCGATTGTCCACGAAGTCTTCACACCGAGCCTGAAGGAGATTATTTTCTCCGAGAAGGTAATCCGCGAGATCGACTCCAAGCGGAAGGAAGGCATCGGCGTCTTCACGGTGGACGGCAAGATGATTGACATTGCATTCTACGACGGCGCGCAGCGCGTCATTGCGCTCGCCAAGGCATCCGGCGTGTACAAGGGGGAACTCTAAATGAAATGCAGTCGGCAGAGATATTCCGGAAGAGATTTTACGGGTGACCGGGAAGGATGTGTTCCGCGGTTCCCATGCGATGGACGGCAAGGAGTACCGCCGCGACGGCGCGCGTGTCAAACCCGTCATCAATTCCGAGGGCTCGAAACTCCTCCCGTCCATCAAGGACGCCCTTTTGAAATGTGAAATCAAAGACGGCATGACGCTGAGCTTCCACCACCACTTCCGCGAGGGCGACAAGGTCCTCAACATGGTTATGGAAGAGGTCCATAAGCTCGGCATTAAGAACATCACGATTTGCGCTTCCTCGATGGGCAGCCAGAATAACCCGATTGTCTACATGATCGACGACGGCACCATCACCAATATTCAGAGCTCGGGCGTGCGCGGCGAAATCGGCAAGGCCATCTCCGAAGGACGGCTTCAGGGTCTCGCAATCATGCGGAGCCACGGCGGCCGCGTCCGCGCGATTGAGTCCGGCGAAACCCACATCGACATCGCCTTTATCGGCGCACCGACCGCGGACGAGTACGGCAACTTAAACGCAAACGGCGGCAAGGCAAACTGCGGCGTGCTCTCCTACTCCGCGCCGGATGCGCTCTATGCGGACAAGGTGGTCGCAATCACGGACTGCCTGGTTCCCTACCCGAACTGGCCGCACCAGATCAGCCAGATTTACGTGGACTATGTGGTCGTGGTCGATGAAATCGGCGATCCCACGAAGATTGCGACGGGCGCGGCAAAGCCGACCTCGGACCAGAGAAAGCTCCTCATGGCGAGCTACTGCACCGAGGTCGTGAAGCGCACGCCCTACTGTAAGGACGGCTTCTCCTACCAGACCGGTGTCGGCGGCGCTTCGATTGCGAGCACCATCTCGCTCGCCGATGTGATGCGCGAGCGGAACATCCACATGAGCTTCGGTGTCGGCGGCATCACAAAGCCGATGTGCCAGCTTCTCGAAGAGGGCCTTGCGCGCACGCTCGTGGACACGCAGGACTTTGACGAATACGCAATTCAGAGTGCAGCGACCAACCCGAATCACCACTACATCACGGCGGGCGAGTATGCGGACCCCTTTAACAAGGGCGCCTATGTCAACAAGCTCGACTTCGTGATTCTCGCGGCGCTCGAGGTCGATGTGCACTTCAACTGCAATGTCGTGGTCGGCTCGAACGGCGTTGTGAGCGGCGCACAGGGCGGCCACCCGGACACGGCGGCGGGTGCAAAGTGCACCATCGTGATCACCCCGATTCTGCAGGGACGCATTCCCTCGGTCTGCACCGATGTGACCACGGTCACGACCCCGGGTGAGGATGTGGATGTCGTGATCACCGACTACGGCATCGCAATTAACCCGAAGCGGCAGGATTTGATTGACGCGCTGAAGGATTCGGGTCTCCCGTTAAAGAGCATCGAAGAGCTCCGCGACATTGCCTATGCGATGACGGGCGAGCCGGAGCGCGTGCAGTTCGGAGATCGCGTGGTCGGTATCATCGAGGCGCGCGACGGCAGCATCATGGATGTGGTTCGCGAGATTAAGCCTTTTCAGTTTGCGGACTGAGTGAACAGATAAAACCCGGAACCGAAACCGGTTCCGCTGCGCCGGGGAGCCTTCCCCGGCGTTTTGTTTTTCTCCGCTCTGTGCTATGCTGAAGCGGCAAACGAAAACAGATTTCGGAAGCGAGTACCCTGTATGACAGACAATTATCATCTCGGAGAGATTCTGCTCTCCTATCCCTCGGAGCGGGAAAAGCTCCGCGCCTTTCTCGCGGAAAATAACTTGCAGTGCGAGCCGGATCTCGATACGGCCTACGGCATCTTTGACGCAAACGAAAACCTGGTGGGCTGCGGCTGCGCTGCCCGGTCTCTCTTAAAGTGCTTTGCGGTCAGCGAGGAACTGCGCGGGCAGAATGCGCTCGGCACTCTCCTCTCGGCGCTCATCGAGAACCGCTTTCAGCGCGGCTACTTTGATCTCTTTGTGATTACGCGGCGCGAGAAGGCGACGCTCTTCTCTTCCTGCGGCCTCCGCCTGCTCGCGGAGACGGGCGCGCTTGCGATGCTCGAAAACCGCCCGGACGGCCCCGAGCGCTTTGCGGAGAGCGTCCTCGCCGCCCTGCCGCCGCACGAAGGAAACAGTCGGCGCGATTGTGATGAACTGTAATCCCTTTACGCTCGGGCACCGCGCGCTCGTGGAATACGCCGCGGCAAAGGTAGATCTGCTCTGCCTTTTTGTGGTCGAGGAGAATCGCTCCCTCTTTCCGACCGAAGTTCGCTTTCAACTGGTCAAAGAGGGCGTCAAAGACCTGCCGAACGTACATGTCTTCTTGAGCGGCCCCTATATGATTTCCGGCAACACCTTCCCGACCTATTTCCTAAAAGCGGGGGAGGATGCCGCCGCCCTCCAGTGCGAACTGGATGCCACACTCTTTGCGCACTGTCTTGCCCCGAAACTCGGCATTTCCGTCCGCTTTGTGGGTTCGGAGCCGCTGGACCCGACAACGGCCTGCTATAACCGGGCGCTCCGGGAAATTTTGCCGCCTGCCGGCATTTTACTCGACGAGCTGCCGCGGCGAGAACTGGGGGCTACGCCGATCAGCGCCTCCCGCGTGCGCGCCCTGCTTAGCGAAAAGGGCGTCTGCCCGGAAGTACGCTCTCTCGTGCCGCCGGTCACGGCCGAATGGTTAAACGCCCATTGGAATGAACTCAAAATGCCCAAGGCTTCTTCCTGAGAAAGGAGTTCCATGTCTGATTTTACCCCCTACGCTGTGAGCGTCGAAGATATGATGCGGGCGCGCGATGAGCGCGTACACGCCCAGAACGAAATGCTCGCGGCGGCCGCTTCTTTTCCCGCGCCGACCGCCCTTCTCTCCTTCGGCATGAACATTCCGGGCGCGGTGAAGCAGACGCCGCTCATCCGGAACGGCTTTCTCTTCGGCAAAGAACGGCTCACGGCGCTCTTACACCGCGAGGACTATGCGCTCCTCCGAACACGCGAACTGCGCCGCGCGAGCGGGGACAGCTGGCTCTGCCTGATCGGCGCGCCGCCCGAGGCCGTGAAGCGCCTCGCGGTCGCACTCGAGGACAGCGAGCCGCTCGCGCGTCTCTTTGACATCGACGTGCTGAATTGCGAGGGACAGAAACTCTCCCGCGAGGACTTTTCCCTGCCGCCCCGCCGCTGCCTGCTCTGCGAGGAGGCTGCCGTAGTCTGCGCGAGAAGCCGCGCCCACAGCGTGGAGGCGCTCTTTTCCCGCTGTGAATCCCTGCTCCGGGAGGCCTTTCCGCTCTCCGCGTCTTTCTTCTCCGCACTCGAAATCACGCGGCGCTCTCCCTCCTCGACGAGGTCTATGCCGCGCCGAAGCCCGGCCTTGTGGACCGCATCGATTCCGGCGCGCACGCGGATATGAAGTTTGAGGACTTTATTTTGAGTACCGCCGCAATCACTCCTTTCCTGCGGGAAATGGCCGTTACGGCTTACCAAAGCTGCTTCACCCTGCCCGCTTCACCCGCTTCGAAAGAGGAAGCCGAGCGCGCCCTCTTTCCCTTGCTCCGGGAAATCGGGAAACGCGCCGAACGCGAGATGTATGCGGCGACCGGCGGCGTCAACACGCATAAGGGCGCTGTCTTTACCCTCGGGCTTCTCTCCGCGGGCGCTGGGCTACTCTACGCCAAAAGCGGCAAGCTCAGTGCCGAAGCGATTCTGGACGAGGTACAGAACTTGGTCGGCGACACCCTGCGGCAGGAGCTCGCTGACTTAAAAGCCGGAGAAGTCGGAGAGGCCCACGGCGAAGCGGTGCTGCACCGCGACGGCACAGGCGGTGTTCGCAGCGCGGCGGCTAAGGGCTTCCCGGTGCTCCGCAGCGTCGCTCTGCCCCTGCTTCGGCAGTACGAGGCAGAGGAGCGTCCCGCGGAGGCAAGTGCCCTCAATGTGCTCCTGCATCTCATCCTGCATGTCAGTGACACCAATGTGCTGTACCGCGGCGGGAAGGGCGCCCTGCTCACCCTCCGTGCAGACTGCCGCAACATCCTCACGCACGGCGGCGCTTTTACGCCGGAAGGGACAGACCTGCTCTACGAGCTCAAAGAAACTTGCAAGCAGCGAAATATCAGTCCCGGCGGCGCCGCGGATCTTCTCTCGGCCGCCTTATTTTTGCATCGACTCGAGAAAACTTTTCGTTGACAATTACTTCTCTCCGTGCTATTCTACATAAGCCTTATGGCAAGAGGCTGATGTAGCACAGTCGGTAGTGCGTCGCATTGGTAGTGCGGAGGTCACGGGTCCGATTCCCGTCATCAGCTCTCCTTTATAAAGACCCGGGTCGTTTGACTCGGGTCTTTTCGTTATTCCGTATCTTTGTCCGCTTATAGCATTTATGCTATAATTTTTACAATCATACAAGGAGGGAGTTACGGAATGCCAACAATATCCATGTTTACGGAATCATTATTCGCATGTACAATACCGGTGAACATAACCCGCCCCACTTTCACGCTTCCTACCAAGGACAGCAGGCTGTCTTCAATATGGACGGTGAGTTAATCGAGGGAAGTATGCCATGAGCGAACAGCCTCTTTACAAAATTGAACCTTTGCGTTAAACGATGACTCTATACCCTGTAAGAGAGGACGTTTTTTCTATGAATACCCCAGCGTGGGTTGTTACCTCTGTCACACCGAAAGAAGATTATAGCTTGTTACTCACTTTCGCAGATGGTTCCGTAAGGCGTTATGATGCTCGGCCCCTCTTAGAGAAGCCCCTCTGTGCGCCTCTCAAAAATCTTGCTTTTTTTCTCACTGCAAGGGCAGAATACGGAACTGTTATCTGGGATGACGAGATTGATATTGCTCCGGAACATCTTTATTCCTGCAGTCAGCCGATTGAGGATTCTCTCCATGTCTGAAGATTGCACAAACATTATCGATATTTTGATTGAAACCCGCCGTTTGCGCCATATGACACAGGCAGAAGTAGCCTCTGCCTCCGGACTGACACAATCGGTGATTGCACGCCTTGAAAGTAAGAAGACGATTCCGCAGCTTGATACCCTTCTGAAAGTGACCGAAGCACTTCATTGTAAACTTACCGTGAGCCAAAACGCTGACTGATATCGCCGTATAAGGCTTCTGTTTTAAGAGGTGCGCGCCCTATGTTAAACAAGAATATTGCAAATCGTCAAAAAAGCAGCATTGCAAGCAATGCTGCTTTAAGCAATGAAGATGAGAGCAAGAAAGAACGTGCGAAAATTATCGATGGACTCCATACCGCTTTGGAAGACTGCCTGTCGGAAGAAGAAGTGAATTTTTAAACGCCGCCGAAACGCCTAGCAGCGTATCGCTTCCACGCCTTCGCAGAGCTCCCGTATCCACTCTTTCCGCGGTATCACTTCGATCCATTCCGCCGGGATGCCCGTCTTGCCGTCAAGGCCGTAGATGAGCCCCGCGAGGCCGCCCGCCACCGCGCCCACGGTGTCCGTATCTTCTCCGAGGTTCACGGCAAGGAGGGCGCAGTCGCGGTAGCTTTCTGTCCGTAAGAGGCACCAGAGCGCTGCTTCCAGCGTGTCCACGACATAGCCGCTGCTCTTAATTTCCTCGCGGCTCAAGGTCTCGATTTCCGGGAGACGGACATAGTTCTGCCAAGCGGGCTCGTTCCCGTAAATCCGCACGGCGCGTTCTAAGGCAGAGGAAAGCGCCTCCCGCTTTCGCTTCCGCGAAGCAATTCCCCTACGACAAACACATAAATCAGGCAGCCGATGTGCGAAATCATATGGTTGTGGGTGAGTCCCGCAACCTGCCGCACCGCGGCTGCCTTTGCTTCGTCCGTCCCCTCGAGTAAGAGGCCAAGCGGCAGCATGCGCATCAGCGCGCCGTTTCCGTTGTCCCGCTCTCCCGTTCCGCCGCAGTTCTGTGGTGCGACACCCTGTCCGTAGGTCCAAATGGCCTTTCGGCAGGCATTGCCCACATCAAAGACATCGTCCCGCGCCGTAAACCGTTTCTCAAAGAGCCAGAGAAAAAAGTTCTGCATGATATCGGCGGGATCCACACAGCCCTTTCGCTTAAAACTCTCCAAGGTCGCAAGCGTCATGGAGCTGTCATCCGACCAGGTGCCGGGCAGCTGCCGGTAGGTCCCGTAGCCCGTCATTTCCGTCACCAGATAGCTGTCCCGCAGCGCAAACTCGACCGGAACGCCGAGCGCATCCGCGACCACCAATCCCATGACGGCCTCGTAAAGCCTGCTCATCTCACTCTCCCTTCTCTTCCTTCCCCGGATTTGTCCCGCTGTATTCTTTGTCTTTCGCTCCTCTACTGCCTTCGGTATTTAGTACAAAATCAATCCGATTCTCAAGTGCCTCTCAAATTTTTCTCGATGCACTTGCGGTATCTCCTGGCCGTCAGACATGACTCGGGTCTTGCGACGCAAGCATGCAGGTTTTTCCTCTGCTTCTTTTCCCCGCCTACCGGTTTGCACTCTTACCTGCTTCCCGCCTTTTGTCCCACTTCTCAAGAAAGGTTCTTCGGGGCGCTGCGGTGCTTCTCAAATCTGGTAGAGAATCGCGTTCACGATGGCCGCCGCGACGGTCGAGCCCCCCTTACGGCCGCGCGCAATGATGTGCGGCGTGCTGCTCCCGACAAAGAGTTCCTTTGCCTCGACCACATTGACAAAGCCGACCGGCGCCGCGATTAAAAGCGCAGGCTTCAGTTGTCCGGCATCCATGAGCTCTTTGATTTACAAGCGCGGTCGGCGCATTGCCGATTGCGAGTATCAGCGGCCTCTCCGCGGAGAGCGCTGCCGCCCGCTCCATTGAGACCGTCGCGCGGGTCACGCCTCTCTCCTTTGCCTCGGCGGCCACATCCGCCTCCGCCATAAAGCAGCGCGCCGTAGCGCCGAAGCCCGCGAGCCTTGCCTTATTGATGCCGGCAAGCGCCATATTGGTATCCGTCACGATGCAGGCCCCCTGCCGTATCGCTTCCTTCCCCTGTTCGACCACACCTTCCGAAAAAAGCAGGGTGTCCGCAAACGAAAAGTCCGCCGTCGTGTGTATGACGCGCTTCACAACCAAATCGACCCCGGCGGGAAACTGCCGATCGCCGAGTTCCTCGCTGATGCGCCGAAAGCTCTCTGCCTCGATTTCCTCCGGCTTCCAAAATTCTATGCTCATCTCTCAACTCCCATGATGCGGTACAGTTCCCGCAAATCAAAATGTTCCCGAAGCGTTTGCGATAGGAGCCGGAAGCCCGCTTCCTGCCGCTCCCTGCGGCTTTTTAATCGGTGCGGGTAAGAAAGCCCCTTTCTCGCGGCAAGCGCCTTAAGAAGCGCCTCCGTGACCCCTACTTCGTCAAAGAGGCCGTGCAGATAGCTTCCGCAGACAGCGCCCGTCGTGCAGCCGTCCGCGCGTTGCCGCTCGCTGTCCTCTCGCGCGGAAAGGCGCTGAAAGCAATCGGCTTCTTTGCCGATACAGCTCTGTCCCATGTGGATTTCATAGCCCTCGGTCTTTTGCCCGGCAAGCGCTGCCCAAAAGCCGCTCGAAGCCGTAATTGTTCCGGATGCGCAGACGGTTTGCTTGGCCGCGTAAACACGGTGTCGACCGGCAAGAGCCCGAATCCCGCCGCCTCTACGCCGCTCTCTTTGTCCCGCAGTGTTTCGCCGAGCATTTGGTAGCCGCCGCAAATGCCGAGCACCGGGCGTCCGGACGCCGCAAAGTCCCGGATGCACGATTCAAAGCCCTGTGCCTTTAACCACGCGAGGTCTTCGAGTGTACTCTTGGATCCCGGCAAAATCAAAAGGTCCGCAGCCCCGATTTCCGCCGGGCTGTTCACATAGTTTAATGCCACATCCGGCGCCGCCTGCAGCGGATCGAAATCCGTGAAGTTCGAGAGCCGCGGAAGACGGATTACGGCAATGCGAAGCAGGGCTTCCGCCTCTGCTTTCGTCTTCCGAAGCCGCTCCGAGAGGGAATCCTCGTCCTCCAAATCAAAGTGGCGGTAGGGAAGAACCCCGAGCACAGGCTTTTCGGTGAGCGCCTCGATTTGCCTTAAGCCCGGCTCCAGAATTTTGATATCGCCGCGGAACTTGTTGATCACCAGCCCCTTGATCCGCGCTTGCTCGGCCTCGGAGAGGAGTTTCACCGTCCCGTAGAGCGCGGCAAACACGCCGCCGCGGTCTATGTCGCCGATCAAGATGACAGGGGCATCGACCGCCTCGGCGAGTCCCATATTCACAATGTCGTCGGCGCGGAGGTTAATCTCCGCCGGGGAACCCGCGCCCTCAATCACAATGATATCCTGCTCGGCCGCGAGGCTATGATAGGCCTTCAACACTTCGGAGAGCAGTCCCTTCTTCTTTTTCTGATATTCGATTGCACTGTAGTCCCCGACCGGTTTTCCGCAGAGCACCAGCTGAGAGCCCGTGTCCGAGTTCGGCTTTAAGAGTATGGGGTTCATGCGCACATCCGGGGCAATGCCAGCGGCCTCCGCCTGCATTGCCTGCGCTCTCCCGATTTCGAGCCCGTCCGGCGTGACCGCGGAATTAAGCGCCATATTCTGAGACTTAAAGGGCGCCACCCGGTAGCCGTCCTCCCGGAAGACACGGCAGAGCGCCGCCGCAAACAGGCTCTTGCCCGCGTTGGAGCAGGTGCCCTGAATCATGATTGCCTTTGCCATTCGCCCTCCTTCTCAAAGTCAGCGAGCGCCGATAAAGACGCTGATTCTCTTCGGGCGTCTTCACCGCAGTTCGAAAATAGCCAGCGGAAAGCCCGCGAAAGTTCGCGCAGTCGCGAAGCGGAAGTCCGCACGCCGCAGCAAAGCGAAGCCTTGCCGCGTTCTTTTCTGCGTTCGGCACTGCATCCGAAACGAGCAGAAAATTACTCTCACTCTCCGAGACCCAGAGCCCGAGAGAACGCAAGCCAACAGCGAGTTCCGTCCGCCAAACGGCGATTTTTGCCGCACTTTCTCTTTCCCAATCCGGAGAGGCGAGGGCCGCCTCTCCGGCCGCCTCCGCGAGCACCGAGACCGGCCAGGGCTGTCCGGCCGCAAAGAGTGCTTCGCCGAGCGCGGGATCCGAGCTCACGCAGTAGCCGAGCCGCACGCCCGGCATCGCAAAAGTCTTGGTAAACGCCCCCAGAAGAATACGCCGCGCCCTGCCTTCCGCCGCCCGCAGATGGTACCTGAGCGAGGGTGCATTGTCCCGGTTCAGAAAGCCGAAAAAGCACTCGTCGGTAATCAGGGTGATATTCCGTTCCGCACAGCGCGAAAGAATGCGCAGAAAGAGCTCTTCCGAGGGAACCAGTCCCGTCGGGTTATTCGGGAGGCAGAGCCAGAAAAGCTCGGTCTCCTCGTTTAAATCGTCGAGCACCCGTTCCGTGAGTTGAAAGCCTTCTTCGCGGCGCAGCATATGAAACGCACAGTGACAGCCGCGCCGCGTGAGTGCTCGCTCGTACTCCGAAAAGCTCGGGGCAAGAAGCAGGGCGCGCTTCGGCTTCAAGACCTCCGCGAGCCGCTCAATCACATCCGCCGCGCCGTTTCCGCAAAAGACCTGTGTCTCGCTGACCGCATAGCGCCTGGCAAGCGCCGCGCGGAGGCCGCTCGCAAAGGGATCCGGATAGTGGATGCAGGCGTCAACCGCGCGGTGCAGCGCTTCCCGCACCGCGGGCGGCATACCGAGCGGGTTAATGTTCACCGAGAAATCAGTTATACCGCTTTCTTGCACGCCGCCCCGCGGAAAGCAGGCGCCGCCGTGTTCGTAGGCGGAATTCATTGCTTTCCTCCCTGCTCCGTATAGGCCGCAATGCCGAGCTCCGTAAAGCTATCTGCCCCGCTGTACACCGCCGCTGCCATGTCAAGGAGCGGGAGCGCCGCAACCGCCCCCGTGCCCTCGCCGAGGTGCAGACCCGCGGAAATGAGGGGCTTTAAGTCGAGCGCCGTAAGGAGAGCCTCCGCGAGCGGGTCTGCCGAGCAGTGGCTCGCAAAGAGGTAGCCTCGAACCCCCGGTGCGAGGCAAACTGCGGCGAGTGCGGCTGCCTCCGTGATGATGCCGTCGAGTAGCAGCGGAATTTGTTCGACGGCCGCGCCGAGCATGAGTCCCGCGAGCGCCGCCAAGTCAAATCCGCCGAGCGCAGACAGAAGCCCGAGCGCATCGCCGCGCAAGTCCTTATGAAGCGCCAGTCCCTTCTCCACCGCGCGCCGCTTTCGCGCCAGTCCCTCATCCGATAGCCCCGCGCCGCGCCCTATGAGTTCCGCGGGATTCCGTTCCAGCAGCGCTGCCGTTAATGCCGCGCTGGTGGTCGTATTGCCTATCCCCATCTCTCCCGCAAGGAGGAGGGCCGTTCCCCGCCGCTTTTCTTCGGCTGCGAGCTCCATGCCGATACAAAGTGCCTGTAAACACTCTTCCCGCGTCATTGCGGCTTCTTCCGTAAAATCCCGCGTTCCGCTTCGTACCTTCCGCCGAAGGATTTCCTCGCCCCGCGGCTCTCCCGCAGTGCCCACATCGACCGGGACCACCGCGCAGTCCGCGAGCGCGGCCATGCGATTCACCGTGCTCCCGCCGTAGGCGAGGTGCTCACAGACCGCCGTGGTCACCTCCTGCCCGGTCTGGGTGACGCCCTGCTTCACGACACCGTTGTCCGCACAGAAGACAAACAGTTTCCGCGGCTTTAAGCGAAGCGCCGCGGTCCCCTGAATCCCCGCCATGCGGATTAAATCCTCTTCGAGCACGCCGAGCCCATGAAGCGGCATCGCAATCGAGAGAAACTTGTTCGCCGCGGCCTCCGCCGCAGCCGGGTCCGGCGGCAAAATGCGCGAAGTCGCCTCGAAAAAGCTCGTCTCGCAATCTTGCAACGCCACCTTAGCCCTTCCTCTTCTTGTCATAGCCGCGCGGCGTCAGGAGGTAGCCGTTCAACTCCATGCTGTCCTCCGCGCCGATAAAGACCGTGGTGCGCATATCGACCTCGCGACTTTTCAGTTCACCGAGTGTCAAAAGCTCCTTGCTCTCCCCCTTCCGGCCTATGTTACGCGTAATCGCACAGAGCGTGTCCGCCCTCCGCGCCTCGAGGAAGATTTCCGCCGCCCGCGGGAGGCAGTCCTTGCGGCTTCGGCTGCCCGGATTGTAAATGACCACCGCCATACCCGAAGCCGCGAGGCTCTTTAAGCGCCGCTCAATCTGCTCCCACGGTACCAGGAGATCCGAGAGGCTGATGCAGGCAAAGTCGAGGGTCAGCGGGCTGCCGAGCAGGGCTGCGCCGGAGAGCGCTGCCGTGACGCCCGGCACCACTTCGACCGTGAGCTCCTTATGTGCCGCCGCGAGCTCTAGGATAAGGCTTGCCATGCCGTAAACGCCGGCATCGCCCGAGGAGACCACGGCGACCTGTTTCCCCTGAAGCGCAAGGGCAATCGCCTCTTCGCAGCGCTGTATCTCCTCGGTCATACCGCTCTGAACGACCTCTTTTCCCTCCAATAAGTCTTCAATCAGCTTTAAGTAGGTGCTGTAGCCGACAATCGTATCGGCCGCCTCAATCGTGTGAAGCGCCTTTAAGGTCATGGACTCCCGGTCTCCGGGGCCGATGCCGACCACCGCAATCGTATATGGTTTCATGCTTGTTTCCCCTCTCTGAATTCAGTCGTAAAGCTCGGGTCGTAGAGCTTTGAGTTCTCATATTCGGCGCCGAGAAATCTCCGATTAAGAGCAGCGCAGTCTTGGTAATCCCGGCGGCCTCCGCATCTTTGGCAAGTTCGCCGAGTGTGGTGCGCAGAATGCGCTCGTCCGGCCAGGTCGCCTTATATACAACGGCAGCCGGCGTCTCCGTCGTATAGTAACCGCCCCGAAGCAGCTCCTCTACCGCCTCGGCGGCGCGCCCCGCCGAGAGAAAGAGTACCAGACTTGCGCCGTGCGCCGCGAGTGCCGATAGCCTTTCCTTTTCCGGGACCGGCGTGCGCCCCGCCGCGCGGGTCAGGATGACTGTCTGCGAGACGCCGGGCAGGGTGTACTCCGCCCCGAGCGAAGCCGCCGCACCGAAGAAGGAGGAGACGCCGGGACAGACCTCAAAGGGCACAGCGGCTGCCTTTAGGGCGTCCATCTGCTCCCGGTGTGCGCCGTAGACGGAAGGGTCTCCGGTGTGCAGGCGCACCACACGCTTTCCGGCCTTTGCGGCCGGAATCAGAATATCCAGTACCTCGTTTAAGTCAAGCCGCGCGCTGTCGTGAATCTCCGCCTCCGGCTTACAGCGCTTTAAGAGCGCTGCGTTCACCAGGGAGCCCGCATAGACCACGACATCCGCTTTTTCCAAAAGTGCCGCGCCGCGCAGGGTCAGAAGATCCTCCGCCCCCGGCCCCGCGCCGACAAAATATACTTTTCCCGCTTCCACTGATACTCCTTTCTCTCCCGATTCCGGGCGTTTAAAACCAATCCCCTGAAAGCTTCGCGTCGGCACACTTTGCTTCTGCCAAAAAAGCTTCCGCTGTCTGCCTCTGCCTTGAGAACCCTCTGCCAATCCGGTTTTTCATGTCTTGATGTTCCCGCAATTTTCCGTCGTTTCAGCTTTCCGCTCGGATCACTGCGATTTTCGCTCTGTCTTTCGCAGCCGCCGTTTTTTCGGCGCACCGCTCCGCTCCATTGTAACAGAAAAGGAGCCTGTCGTCGCCGACAGGCCCCCGGACTCTCTTGTTCAGTGATGCAGGTCGCGCTCCGCTTCCGCAATCTTATCCTTCAGCTCCTTGCAGGACGCGTTGAACTTTTCCTGCTCCTCGTCGGTGATCTGGCACTGAATCACAGACTGCACGCCGCTCGCGTTGATGACCGCCGGAACACCCGCGAAGACACCGTTCTGCTTGTACTCGCCGCGGAGGTAAACCGAGACGGTCTGCACCGAGCTCTCGTCGCCGAGAATAGCCTTCGTCAAGCGGGTCAGCGCAATGCCGATGCCGTAGTAGGTCGCCTTCTTCGCCGCGATAATCTTATCCGCCGCGGTGCGCACATCGACCTCAATCTTTTCGAGCTCTTCCTTCTTGTAGACGCCGTTCGACTCCGCAATCACATCGAGCACCGGCTTCGTCGCAATGCAGACCTGACTCCACGGCACAAACTCGGAATCGCCGTGCTCACCCATCACATAGCCGTGAATGCTGCGCGGATCTACCTTGAAGTAGCTGCCGACCAGATAGCGGAGACGCGCGGTGTCGAGCGAGGTGCCGCTGCCGATGACGCGCTTCGGGTTAAAGCCCGAGAGATCGCAGGTCACCTTGGTCATGACATCGACCGGGTTCGTCGCAATCAGGAAGATGCCGTTAAAGCCGGAGTCCGTGACCGGCTCCACAATCGACTTAAAGATGGCCGTGTTCCGCGCGAGCAGATCCATGCGGCTCTCGCCCGGCTTCTGCGCGACGCCCGCACAGATGGTCACGATATCCGCCTCCTTGCAGTCGGCATAGGTGCCGCTCCAAATTTTCATGTGCGAACCCGAGAACGCGAGGCCGTGGTTTAAGTCCATCGCCTCACCCTCGGCTTTTTCCTTCACATAGTCAATCAAGACGAGCTCATCGCAAGTCTGCTGATTCAGCATTGCATAGGCATAGCTCATACCGACCATGCCGCAGCCAACCAGTACAACTCTTCTCTTATCCTTTGCCATGATATTCACTCTTTCCCCTTGCGGTTCCTGTACGTCCTCTGCCGGACGTATTGTATACGATACAGTTCTACTTTATCACATTTTTCCAAAATGTAGTATGTTTGCTTTGAATAACGGCATAAAATATTGTCTTTCCTCCGTTCTGCGACAAAAACGCCGCCGCATTCCGCGCGGCATGCTACAATAGAGCTCACGTTTATTTTCGCCGCAAAGGAGTATCTATGTCTTCTTCCGTCAAAAATCCGACTTCCTTTCGCCGCTTTGCGCTCTCCGCGCTCCCGGAGTTCTGGATGTTTCAGCTGCTCGCCTCTCTGTTTCTCTTTCCGCTGAGCCGCCTCGTGTGGCGCTTTGTCCGCGCACTCACGGCCAAGAGCGGCGCGCTGACGAGCTCGAACTATCTTCGCTTTCTCGCCTCGTGGCGCGCGCCGGTGCTGCTCGTTTTGCTCTTCCTGCTCGTCATGCTCTACCTGCTCTTTGAGCTGCTCGCGCCGATTTCCTCTGCAACGCGCTGCTAAGCGGAAAGCAGCTCCGCTACCGTACCGCGCTGCTTGACGGGCTCCGCTCGCTCCGGAAATTTGCCTCTCCGCGCGGCCTTCTGTTTCTCTTTTATCTCGCCGTCCTGACGCCGCTCACCGGCGTCGGCTTCCACATCAGCCTGACAAAAAAGCTGTATATTCCGAACTTTATCTCCGAAGTCATCGATACGACGCCGCTCTACTTTCTGCTGTATCTCCTTCTCATGGCGGTTCTCTTCTGGCTCGGCTACCGCATGCTTTTCTTCCTGCACGCGGCGATTCTCGAGTCCCGCACACCCGGCGCGGCCTTTCGCCGCTCCTCGGAACTGGTGACTTCCAACCGGCTACGCATCGCAAAAGAACTCCTGCCCTTGCTCCTCTTTCTCGCCTTCATCCGTCTGCTCGCGCAAGGTCTCTTTAAGTTCCTCCCGGCCCTCGTTTTGATTGCGCGAGAGGAAAGCTGCTGCGCGGCGCAGCCACGCTGACCACCGGTACGGACCTTCTCCTGAGCGCCGAAAGTCGCGCCGAACTCCTGTACCGCTTTGCGGCGGCCTTTGCCGTGCTCCTCGGGAACTATCTGCTCTCCATGGTTTCCCTGCTCTGCAGCAGCTTCTTTCTGCTTCGCTTTACCAGACTCTTTCTCTTGCTCGCGCGGGAGCAGGCGCCCGAAGAGCAGCCGCTTCCCAAAAGTCCCCGCCGCACGCTCCTGCTCGCTGCGATGGGCGCCTCATTGTTCTTTACGGCTCTGCTCTCCTTTGTGCTCTCCTTCCTCTATGCACCCCTCTTTGCACGGGAGCAGCACACCAAACTGATTGCGCACCGCACCGGCGGCTATCTCGCGCCGGAGAATTCGGTCGCAGGCATCGTCGCCGCGGAAAATGCGGGCGCCTACGGCTCGGAAACCGATGTGCAGCGGACCTCGGACGGCTACTATGTCATCAACCACGATGACAACTTTAAACGCCTCGCCGGGGTGAACCGGACGCCTCAGTCCATGACCTTCCTTGAGGTCAGAGGGCTCACCCTGACCGACCCGCATTTTCCCACGGAACCCTATCCGGTCGCAACGCTCAGCGATCTCCTGGACGCCTGCCACGGCAAGGAAAAACTCTTCATTGAGCTGAAAGGCGTGACTGCGGACAAAAAAATGGCGGACGATGTCGTGCGCATCGTCCGCGAAAAAAACATGGTTTCGGAGGTCGTAATCATCTCCCTCTCCTACCGCGTCATCAACTATGTGGAGACCCACTATCCGGAGTTTGACACCGGCGTTCTCTTCTTTGCCGGCGTCGGCAATCTCCCGAAGTTAAACTGCGACATTCTCCTCCTCGAGGAAGAGAGTGTCAGCAACGCCCGCATTGCGGAAGCGCACGCCGCGGGCAAACAGATCGGCGTCTGGACCGTCAACGACAGCAACGGACTGTCCCGCTTCCTGGACAGCGAAGTCGACTACATCATTACCGACGACATTCGCCTCGCAAAGGAAACCGAACAGGATCTCCTCTCGCGCACGCCCTACGAGATCTTTGAGGACCGCCTCGGCAATTTCTGGGATTTCATGTTCTTCTGAGTCTTCCTTAACGGAGACTCTCCGGCCGCTCGGCCGCGTGCGCCGAGAACTCATCCGCTGTCCCCGCGCCGCGGAAGTCCGCGCTGGTTTTGTATTCGCCGGTCACGGTCACCGTATAGGCGGATTTTCCCTTCCGGTAGACCGTGCCGTCCTGGCCCTGAATCGTGACATCGAGTCCCTTGTCATCCTTCACAAGCCCCTCGGTGTAGAGCGCACGGAGCGTTGAGTTGCCGTTCACGACCCAGATCGAAGTGCCGTCGATATAGAGGGCAATGCCGGGCGCCTCTGCCTTACCGGGTCCCGGCGTCAGCTGAATGTCTCCGGTAAACTTTGTGACATCGCGGAGGTAAACGGCAGCGCTCGCATCCTCCTCGCTCACCAGATGCCCTTCCATCATTTCGCCGTAGGCGCTCAGACTGCTCTTTGCGCCGTTCGAGGCGAGCAGCAAATTTGCCCTGCGATACATCGACCGCGAGCGTGACATTCTTCACCACAATCGACGCATCCGCAGCGTCCACATAGAAGAGATTGCCGCGCTGGGCGCGCAGTGTGCCGCCGGAGAGCAGGAGCTGCGGCGCCGTCGCATTCGCCTCGCTGTTTTCGGCACGGCGCAGAATCACCGCCGCATTCTTCCGATTGCCGCCCGGCTCGGGCATGTTACCGGAGACATGACAGTCGTAGAGCGAAAGCTGGGCGCCGTCCTCGAGGGTGAGCGCCTCCGCATTGCCCGCCGTCAGAGTCGCCGCGTTAATCCAGCCCTTGCCGGACGCACTGACCGCCGGGGCGTGCTCGCCGGTCGCTGTAAAGGTGCCGCCGGAGAGCGTCATGCTGCCGTCCTTGCCCACAGAGAGCGCCGCGGAATCGTTTCCCGTCGTACCTATCATATTGTCCCAGGCGTAGAGCGCGCCGCTCCCGCGCGTCTCGATTCCCGGCGATTGCTCCCCGGCTGTCGAAAGCGCCGTGTCCGCAATTTCCACCTCTGCCGTGTCACCGATCAGAATCCCCGCGCTTCCGGCCGCATCCGATGTGAGGTTCGAATTCTTGATAACCGCCTTTCCTGCCTCTAAGAGCACCACGGCGGTATCTGCCTTGCCCGCTTTCCGGCGTACTTCCGCGAGAGTTCCGCATTGTTGATGAGCGCCGCACCGCCTGCTTTGATCAGCACTGCGCTCTCGTTCCGCTTCGCGGACATCACCTCGCCGTTCACGGTTCCCGGTTCCGTAAAGGTCTTGACCCCCTTTGCACTGCCTCCGCCGCCGCAGCCTGCCAGCAGCACCGCCCCGAGCAGACAAACCGCCATTGCTTTTCGTCTCATACCCTGCCTCCTTTTGTCTCATTTTAGCTTGCGGCGGGGATGAATTGCAAGATACTAAACATTTTCTTGAAAAATGATTATTTTCTCACGGTCTGCTATACTGAGACCATCCAGTCTATCCGGAGGTAGCGCGATGCAAAATGATGCCAGACGGGCAGAAATCCTGTCCACCCTCGCCAAAAGTCAGAAACCGATCAGCGCGACGACGCTCGCGGCCGCGTACCATGTGAGTCGCCAGAGCATTGTCGGCGATATTGCCCTGCTCCGTGCATCCGGCGCGGACATCATCGCGACCTCCCGCGGCTACCTGCTCGCGGCGGCATCCCGACAGCCGCTGCTGAAAAAGACCATCGCCTGCCGCCACGACGCCGCTGCGATACGGGAGGAGCTCTATATCGCGGTCGATGAAGGCTGTACGGTCGCGGATGTGTCGGTCGAGCATCCGCTCTACGGCGAGCTCCGCGGCCAGCTGCAACTCTCGACCCGCCACGAGGTCGATGCCTTCCTCGCGCGGAGCGCCGAGTGCGCCGCCCAGCCGCTCTCTCTCCTGACGAGCGGCATCCACCTCCACACCCTCCTCTGCCCCGACGAGGCCGCCTACCGGCGCGTCACCGAAAAACTCCGCGCCGCCGGTATCCTCCTCTCCGAATAACGGAATTCCAAAAGCAAATAGCGCTTTTGCTTGACAGTCTTGTCAGTGTATACTATACATATGTCTTGACACTAGTAAGGTTCAAGGAGGATGTATGAAAGCACTGGCAGCATTTCTGAAACGAAAGGACATCGAAATCTCGGCCAAGCGCTACGGCATTGACGCGCTCGCCGCGATGGCACAGGGACTCTTCTGTTCTCTCCTGATCGGCACCATCATCAACACCATCGGCGCACAGCTCCACCTCGCTTTTCTGACCTCGCCGGTCGCAACGATTGCGGGCACCGAGTACACGGTCGGCGGTCTCGCCTCGGCGATGTCCGGTCCCGCCATGGCGACCGCAATTGGCTGGGCACTCCGCTGCCCGCCCCTCGTGCTCTTCTCGCTGATTACCGTCGGCTTCGCCTCGAATGCGCTCGGCGGTGCGGGCGGTCCGCTCGCCGTGCTCTTTGTCGCGATTCTCGCGGCCGAGGCCGGCAAGGCAGTCTCCAAAGAGACCCGGGTCGATATTCTGGTCACGCCGCTCGTCACGATTGCGGTGGGCCTCCTCTTCTCTGCCCTGCTCGCCCCGGCACTCGGCAAGGCAGCCATGAAGGTCGGCGACCTCGTCATGTGGGCAACAGAACTTCAGCCCTTCCTGATGGGCATTTTGGTCTCGCTCGTGGTCGGCATCGCGCTGACCCTGCCGATCAGCTCGGCGGCCATCTGCGCGGCGCTCGGCTTAACCGGGCTCGCGGGCGGCGCGGCCTTTGCCGGCTGCTGCGCACAGATGGTCGGATTCGCCGTGATATCCTATCCGGAGAACGGCTTCGGCGGCCTCGTCTCCCAGGGCATCGGCACTTCGATGCTCCAGATGGGCAATATCGTGAGAAACCCGAAGGTCTGGATTGCGCCCTGCGTGACCTCGATGATCACCGGCCCGATTGCGACCTGTGTGTTTCATCTCCAGCAGAACGGCGCGGCCGTTGCCTCCGGCATGGGCACCTGCGGCCTTGTGGGACCGCTCGGCGTCTACACCGGCTGGGTCAAGGATGTCGCAGCCGGACAGAAGGCAGCAATCACCGGCACGGACTGGCTCGGCATGCTGCTGGTCGCCGTTATCCTTCCCGCAATTCTCTGCCCGCTGATTCACGCGCTCGTGCGCCGCATGGGACTCGTGAAGGACGGGGACTTAAAGCTCGCATAAAAACTTTTGAGAACTAAGACAAAAAGGAAGAGTTAACACTCTTCCTTTTTCTTTCAGCATCAAACAAATTCTGGATTCAAGTCCATCTTCCATCTGACCTTTTCAATCAAATACGCTCTCATCATACTCAAAGAATTTTCCATACCCCTGATCTTTTACATCTGATTTTTTGAGGACAATGCTCCCTATATCTTTGAACTCCATGGTGATAGTATCCCAACTATTGTAATAACTATCACCTAACTCCAGTATGCTGTCAGTAACAGAACCCACTCGTGTTCCAGCAATTTGATTCACTGGAAATATACTGGTATCAGCTCCAGACATATCAATTTTTATCACAAGATTTTTCCCCTCTAGGGAGATATCCGTTATTTTTCTCCCTTTCCCAGAGAATCCTTCGTGCAGTCTCTTACAGCTGTAAGGAAGTCACTTTCATTTTTTGTCCCGGCAGATTCATCACTCTCAACAACATACTGCTTCCCTGTAGCCAAATCATAGAAGTTATCTGAGTATACGATTCCTTTTTGAATCTCCTTAGCATCTCTTTCTTCGCCCGAAACATACTCTGTTGTTTTAACTTCCAGTATATTATTCTGAATATGAATCTTCGTCGTTGTCTTTAGAGCATAGTTGACAATGAAATAAACACACGTTCCATCCTTATCTCCTCCAGCCGGAATGAGATATGCTTTGGCATATTCAATGGCATATTGCTCAGGCGCAGTCCCATTTGCAACTGTAGCAATTCTCCAGTTCCCTGTGGTGTCCCCAGTAGCAAACCTATGGGGACTATCGATACCATACTGCTCTTTGAGTTGTTTTCTTGACTGTTCTAATTGTTCATCAACCGCCTCGGTGGTAGCAGTTACTTCTCCGCTCTCACCTGAGCTCATCTGGATTTGCGTTGTTTCTTGCGTTGAATCAAGTGCTTCTGTTCCCCTACTGATAAGTTCTTCTTGAGTCGCTTTACTACTACTATTTCCTTGTGCTCTAAAAAAATGCACACCACTAAAACCCAATAATATAACGAGACCTGCAACTATCGATATTGTTAAGTACTTCTTTTCCTGTTTCCCATCCTTTCCATCCTTTTTGCTCTCCAAAAGTTGAACAAGCCAAAAAACAGTCAACGCTAACACCAATGCCCCCAGAATCATAAAAAACACTTCCATACTCAATTCTCCCTCTTCACGATTCATTTTTCAAAAGATTGATATTTCTTCTATAATCACAAGACACTCGTAAAAAATGCCAACTATGTAAAAATAACATCACTATCTTCAATACTCTTTATTCATCCCGTTCCGTAACGGTCATATCGCTCTCGGATGTCTTCCTGGAATCCGCGACCGCCTCTTCGAGCGTGTCGTAGCCGCTCGCCGTGTCGTCGTTCGTGGTGCTGCCGAGGTATACGGAGTGCCCCGTCGCCATATAGGTGCTGTAGTCGAAGCTCGTGTTATTGCCGCTCCGAAACAGCACATTCCGGTAGCGCGTACACTGGTACACGGTCTTCTCCTTGCCGTCAGAGCCGCGGTAAGTCATTTCAAAGATGTCGCTCAGCACATTTTTATTCCCCTTCGAGAGCAGCACCAGTTTCACCGGCTTCGCCGAAATCTCCTCGCTCCGCTTGATGCCCGATATGCTGTTCGGAAAATAGGTCTTTCGAATGGCTGCAAGGCTCGTGCTGTGCAGCATCTCGAGTTTTGTGCCGTCCAGAGAATCGAGGTCGCTTAAGTAACTGTCGAGTCCCGTGACGGTATACTTCTCCACGCTCTTCGTGAGCCGGTAACGATCGCTCGTCGCCTGCACGGTCACCGTATCGCCGTTCGAGAGACGCTCTCTCGGCTCTACCTGATAGCCGAGATAATATTCGTTCACGGAAGCCGGGTAGTTGCCGCGCTTTAATTCCGCCTTGCCCTCGCCGCTCACGCCGGAAAATTCGACCGTGACATAGGGGAAGGGATCCACGCGCTGCTTCTTTGCCTCACCGTACAGACCGGCTGCCAGAACCAGGCCGACAAAGATGCCGATTCCGATCAGACGATGCTTCCACTTCCGAAAACTCTTCCGTCTCTCCTCGGCCTCTTCGGCCTCCGCTTCGGCGCGAAGTTTTCCTCTGGTCTCGCCGTAAGAACGCTCCTCGGCTTCCTTCGCGGTCAGCTTGCCGTTTTCCATTGCAAAATAGAGTTTCTTCCGGCAATAGGGGCACACCGCCATCTTCTGATCTTCGGAAATCTGCATCTCTGCGCCGCAACTCGGGCAAGTCAAATCGATTTTCCGGATTTCTGCCATTTTGTTCTCTCTCCTCCCGCTGTCTCGCTGTATCACACCGCCTTCTTAATGTGATGCCGTCTCACTGCCAGCCGCTGTCTCAGCTGTCTTTACCTCTTCTTTCTCTCCTTGACGCTGTAGCTCTCTGCGTCAAAACGGAACACGGCAACACCCGCCGCCTGCTGCGCCGTGATTTCAAAATCTCTGCCGGTCTGTGCCCGCATGAGGAGCTTTAGACCCGCAATTTTCTCTTCGGGGTCTTCGACCACCGTGACCTCGCCGCGCGCCATGAGGCTCGCATAATTTGCGCCGTACACGCAGGCAACATCGCCCTCCCCCGTCGTCTCGACCTCGCAGTCGAGCTCGACAAACGCGTGGGGATTTGACACCGCGAGCGCGAGCTTTTTCTCTTCCTTTGCGCCGTGCATGTAGAAGCGGAGCACATCACCCGCGTAAATATAGCCGTAGTGCAGGGGGACAATGTAGGGATAGTCCCCGTCCGTGAGTCCGAGGCGTAGCACCTTCGCGACCTCCAGAATGCGCTGAATCTCTGCTCTGTCCCGTACCTCTCTGTCGTTTCGCCGCATATCTTCCTCCTCGCCGTTTTGTCCAGTATAACATAAAAAGGACCGCAGCCTCCTGAAAAGCTGCGGTCTCCGCCGGTTTATTTTGCTTTAGTTTAGGTAAAAAGTCCCTGGAACAGAATGATCAGCACCAGAACCGGAAGTCCGAACTGAAAATAATACTTCAGCGCGCGCGGCAGTTTGATGCCCTTGCCGTCATTTGCCTCCGCGAGGTAGTGATCAAAGCCCCAGCCCCATCTGGTCGTGCAGAACAGAAGAAAAATCAGGGAGCCGAGCGGCAGCAGCAGATTCGAGACAATGAAGTCCTCGCTGTCCAGCACATCCTTGCCGCCGATCAGATGCACATGACTCCAGACATTGTAGCCGAGCACGCAGGGGACGCTCGCAATCAAAATGAAACTGCAGCAGACCAGCGCTGCCTTTTTCCGGCTCCAGTGAAGCGAGTCCATCAGATTTGCCATCAGGTTCTCAAACACCGCGATGACCGTCGAGAAACTCGCAAAGGTCATGAAGAGGAAAAAGAGTGCGCCCCAGAGCCGTCCCAGACTCATGTGCAAAAAGACGCGCGGCAGCGTGATGAAAATGAGCGACGGCCCCGCATCCGGCTGCACGCCGTAGCTGAAGCAGGCCGGGAAGATGATCAGGCCGCTGAGTAACGCCACAAAGGTGTCAAGCACACAGATCCAGGCTGCCTCACCGGCAAGTGTCTTCTCCCGGTCCATGTAGGAGCCGAAATCTCCATCGCGCCGACGCCGAGGCTCAGCGTAAAGAAGGACTGGTTCATGGCCGCCGTGATGACCTTACCGAAGCCCTGATTCATGGCTCTGCCGAGATCCGGGAGCAGGTAGAATCTGACACCCTCCATCGCGCCCGGGAGCACCAGACTGTGCACGCCGAGCAGGAGGATGAGCCCAAGGAGCCCCGCCATCATGACCTTCGTGATACGCTCCAAGCCCTTCTGCAGGCCAAACGAACAAATCAGGAAGCCAAGCACCACGGTGAGCACCATGTAAAAGCCCATCTCCCCGGGATTGCCGAGCATATTTGTAAAAACCTGATCCACCGCCTCGCCGCTCACCTTCGCAAAGTCGCCGCGGAGGAACTTCACGAAATAAGAGACCATCCAGCCGGAGACGGTCGTGTAGTACATCATGAGAAGCGCACACCCGATCAAGCAGACCCAGCCGTGCAGGTGCCAAAAACTCCCCTTCGGCTCCAGTGCCTTGTAAGCGCCGACCGCGCTCTTCCTGCCCGCGCGCCCCACCGAAAATTCCATGGTGAGCACCGGGATTCCCATAATGACCAGAAAAAGCAGATAAAAGAGCACAAAGAGGCCGCCCCCGTTTGCCCCCGTCACATAGGGAAACTTCCAGACGTTTCCGATTCCGATGGCGCAGCCCGCGCTCACCAGAATGAAACCCAGTCTGGATCCGAAACTTTCTCGCTTCATGAATCCAATTCTCCTGTCCGCAAATTGTCGCAAAAAACAGGTTTAGTTTATCACATAAAAGCGGTAAAGTCACCCGTCCGCCGCCGTCCGATTCCCCCTCTTATTCTCTGCTCCTTCCCGATGTAATTCCCGAGCACCCGGCGCATGCCATCGCCCCGTTTTCTCCGGATACAGGCCGCGGTGAGCGTCACCGGACTGCGTTCACACGGATTCTTTCCCTTGGCATACCGCTTGAACGAGCGCTTACGGTCAGCGCTTCCCGCCCGCGCGTTGCCGTCTCTCCTCGATATAATTCCCGAGCACCCAGCGCATATAATCGCCGCGCTTTCTCTGGATGCAGGCTGTGGCCAAGGTCAGCGGGCAGATGTAATACGGGCCCGTTCTCGTCTCGTATCGCAGAGACGGGAGCTTGTAATAAACGTTTTTCGGCTGATCCAGTATCATGTACCAGGTCCCGCCGAGCTGCCGCCGGTACACCTCCCCCACATAGATGCCGCAGAGATCCGCCAGGCGGTAATCATACCCATACGGCTCCTTGTCCTCGATCAAATCCATGCTCTTTTCATACTTGCCGAGCAGCCAGTGTTCGAGCACATCCAGACTTTCCGGCGTGTAATCGAGCGTAAGTCCCCGTTCCGCCGCAAAGGGACCTGTAAAGTAATCCAGTTTATCCGAAAGAAAGAAAATCCACTCATCAAAATCCGCTTGCGTATACGCCATTTTCGCCCTCTCCTTTCGTTTTCCCTCACATAGCAAGAAACGGTTCTCCGGACTGAACATCCGGAGAACCGTTTTTCCGTTGGGTCTCTCTGAAACGCTGTTTACTGCTTCTTCGAAGCGAGGTAAGCGCTCAGCTGCTTCGTGAGTGCCGGGACAATCTGGTTCAGGTCGCCGACAATGCCGATGTCTGCGACATCGAAAATCGGCGCATCCTCATCCTTGTTGATGGCGATGATGAGGTCGGAGTCCTCCATACCGGCAAGGTGCTGGATTGCACCGGAGATGCCGATTGCGAAGTAGAGCTGCGGGCGAACCGTCTTACCGGTCTGACCGACCTGGAGCGCCTGCGGCTTCCAGCCTGCATCGACCACCGCACGGGAGCAGGAAACTTCGCCGCCGAGAACCTCTGCGAGCTCATCGAGAATCTTGAAGTTCTCTGCGCTGCCGACACCGCGGCCGCCGGAGACCAGAATCTTCGCGTTCATGATGTCGACCGTATCGCTGATCTTCTTCACGACCTCGAGGATCTCGACATAGCGCTTGTTCGGCGTAAAGCCCGGGTTGAACTCCACGAGCTCAAACTTTCTGCCATCTTCCTTGGCTCTCTTCTGCATAACACCCGGACGAACCGTTGCCATCTGCGGGCGGTTGTTCGGGCAAGCAATCGTCGCGATCGTGTTGCCGCCGAATGCCGGACGGGTCATGAGAAGCTGGTTGTGCTTCTGGGTATCTTCCTTGCCGGCCGGAACGGTCAGCGGGAAGTCGCCGATCTCAAGCTTCGTGCAGTCTGCCGTGAGGCCGGTTGCAACGCGTGCCGAAGTGCTCGGGCCGAGATCGCGGCCGATCGGGGTTGCACCGATCAGGACAATCTCCGGCTTGTACTTGTTGATGACTTCCGCGAGCGCGTGCGTGTACGGCTCGGTTCTGTACTCCTTGAGCTCCGGATCATCGACCAGGATCACACGGTCCGCGCCGTAAGCGCCGAGCTTCTCGGCCTCGCCCTTCACGCCGGAACCGATCAGCACTGCCGTGACGTCGGTCTTCAGTGCCTCTGCGAGGTTCTTTGCCTCACCGATTAACTCGTATGCAATGTTGCTGACTTTGCCGTCCACCTGCTCGGCAAAGATATATACGCCCTTGTACTCTTCTAAGTTCATTGCCTTCACCTCTCTCCCGCTCTATTAGATGACGTGTCTCTCGACCAGCTGATCCATCAGGTACTTCACGGACTCCTGTGCGTCCAGGTTCACCTTGACGCCCTTGCCCTTCTTGACCTTATCGGAAGCTCTCGCAATCTTGGTCGGGGAGCCCGCAAGACCCATATCCTTGTCCTCCAGGGTCGGCAGATCCTTTCTGCCCCAGGTCGTCACGTCCTGATCGAACGCGTCAAAGAGACGGCCGACCGTCATGTAGCGCGGCGGGTTCAGCTCTGCGAGTGCGGTGCACAGGCAGGGGAGCTTCACCTTCAGCACATGGTATCTGTCCTCAAACTGACGCTGCACAATCGCATAGTCGCCGTCGATCTTCAGGTCCTGCGTGTAGGAGACCACCGGGAGACCCAGGTGCTCCGCAATCTGCGGGCCGACCTGTGCGGTATCGCCGTCGATTGCCTGGCGGCCGGTGATGATGAGATCATACTCGAGGTTTCTGAGTGCTGCGGCAATCGTGCTCGAGGTAGCCCAGGTATCTGCGCCGCCGAGCACACGGTCGGTGACCAGAATCATCTTGTCCGCGCCCATCGCATATGCCTCACGCAGCATATCGGTCGCCTTCGGAAGTCCCATCGTGAGCACAGTGACCTCTGCGCCGAGCTCATCCTTTAAGCGGAGAGCCGCCTCAAGTCCTGCCTTGTCATCCGGGTTCATGATAGCGAGCATGGCAGCTCTGTTCAGCGTTCCGTCCGGGTTGAATGCAACGCCGCCCTTGGTGTCCGGAACCTGCTTAATGCAAACGATAATTTTCACGATCTGTCCCTCCTCTTGATTACTTCAGTAAGCTTGCAGAGATTACCATGCGCTGCACTTCGGACGTGCCCTCGTAAATCTCCGTGATCTTCGCGTCGCGCATCATGCGCTCCACATCGTACTCTCTGATATAGCCGTAACCGCCGTGCAGCTGCACGCACTTGGTGGTGACAGACATTGCCGTGTTTGCCGCGAAGAGCTTTGCCTTTGCAGCCTCGACGCCGTAAGTGGTCTGGGTCTGCTTTGCGACCGCTGCCTTGTAAACAAGAAGCTGTGCCGCCTCGCAATCCGTCGCCATGTCAGCGAGCTGGAACTGCGTGTTCTGGAAGGCCGCAATGGCTCTGCCGAACTGCTTTCTCTCCTTCACGTAAGCAACGGTTCTCTCGAGAGCGCCCTCTGCGAGACCCAGTGCCTGGGAAGCGATACCGATACGGCCGCCGTCCAGCGTGTGCATTGCGACGTGGAAGCCCTTGCCCTTCTGGCCGAGCATCGCATCCTTCGGAATGCGGCAATCCTGGAAGATGAGCTCGTAGGTCGCGGACCCGCGGATACCCATCTTCTTCTCCTTCACGCCGAAGGTGAAGCCCGGGGTGCCCTTCTCGACGATGAACGCCGAAATCTCCTTCATGCTTCTGCCGTGCTTCTCAACCGTGCCGGTCACTGCGATAATCACATAGACATCGGCATACTTACCGTTCGTGATGAAGCACTTGGAGCCGTTCAGAACCCACTCGTCGCCGTCCAGCACAGCCTTGGTCTGCTGGCCCTGTGCATCGGTACCCGCACCCGGCTCCGTGAGGCCGAAAGCGCCGAGCTTCTTGCCGCTCGCGAGATCCGGCAGATACTTCTGCTTCTGCTCCTCGGTGCCGTAGGTCAGAATCGGGTCCATGCAGAGCGAGGTGTGTGCGGAGACAATAACGCCGGTCGTGCCGCAGACCTTCGAGAGCTCCTCGACACACATTGCGTAAGTCAGAATATCACATCCCTGGCCGCCGTACTCCTTCGGAATCGGAATACCGAGGAAACCGTAGCGCGCCATCTTCTCAACGGTCTCAACGGGGAAGCGCTCCTCCTCGTCAATCTCCTGCGCCAGCGGCTTTACTTCGTTTTCCGCGAAGTCTCTGAAGAGCGAGCGCGCCATCTCATGTTTCTTGTCCAGTGCGAAATCCATTGATCCTTCCTCCATGTTAAATAATTAACGCACTGGAGCAAATCCAAACGGGAAGGGAAACCCTTACCCGTTGGATTGCTCCGGTGTAATTACCAGAATCGCTTACTTCGTATAGTCGTAGAAACCTCTGCCGGTCTTTCTGCCGAGTCTGCCGCCGCGAACCATCTTGCGAAGTTCCGGATGCGGTCTGTACTTCGTGTCGCCGGTCTCGCTCTGCAGCACTTCCATGATTGCGAGCACGACATCGAGGCCGATGAGGTCACCGAGTGCCAGCGGTCCCATCGGATGGTTTGCGCCGAGCTTCATTGCCTCATCAATCTTCTCTGCCGGGACATTGTTGTCCGCATAGACGCCGATTGCCTCGTTGATCATCGGAATCAGGATGCGGTTCACGACAAAGCCCGCAAACTCCTGCATCGGGACAACCGTCTTGCCGATGTCCTCCGCAATCTTCGTGATGCGGTCCAGATCCTCCTGCGGGGTATCCAGACCGGAAATCACCTCAACCAGCTTCATGACCGGAGCCGGGTTGAAGAAGTGCATGCCGGTCACCGGGCGATCCAGGCCTGCGCCGATCTCGGTGATCGAGAGCGAGGAGGTGTTGGTCGCAAACAGGCAATCCTTCTTGCAGATCTCGGAGAGCTCCTTGAAGGTCTGCTTCTTAATCTGCATGTTCTCGATGGCTGCCTCAATGACCAGATCGCAGTCCTTGCAGATATCCTTGGTGCCGGTGTGGATGCAGCCGAGGATTTTGTCCATCTCTTCCTGCGAGAGCTTGCCCTTTGCGACACGTCCCGCGAGACCCTTCTCGATTCTCTTCTTTCCGCCCTCTGCGAATGCATCTGTCAGATCGCAGAGATAAACTTCATAACCATCTACCTGCGCAAACGCCTGCGCAATGCCGCCACCCATGGTGCCGGCGCCGATGACGCCTACCTTCATGCTGTTCCCTCCTCTGTGCGTTTTGCCGATTCCGGCACAATCTCTCACCATACTACTATAATGTATGCACTTTTTCCAGACGAACTTGAAATTTTATTATGTGATTTTCGGATAACCGTTTTTCACAAGTAACTCAACGGTTTTGGAAGCTCACACCCTTCTTCTTTTCGAGGAAGGCCTGCATGCCCGTCTTCTGGTCCTCGGTCGCAAAGCAGCTGCCGAAGAGCTTTCCTCGGTCACGATGGCCTCTTCCATGGGCTGCTCTAGTCCCTCGTTGATTGCCTTCTTGCAGGCGCGGACAGCAACCGGCGCATTTGCCGCAATCTGTCCCGCGAGTTTCTCGGCCGCCGCCATAAGCTCCTCCGCCGGATACACCGCATTCACGAGGCCGATGCGAAGTGCCTCCGCCGCCTTGATGTTCTTTGCCGTATAGATGAGCTGCTTCGCCATGCCGGGGCCCACGAGGCGCGCAAGACGCTGGGTGCCGCCGAAGCCCGGCGTGATGCCGAGGCCCACTTCCGGCTGTCCGAAGATTGCCTGCTCCGCGCAGATTCGGAAGTCACAGCTCATTGCGAGCTCGCAACCGCCGCCGAGCGCAAAGCCGTTGACCGCCGCGATGACCGGCAGCGGGAAGGTCTCGATCATGCGGAAGATGTCGTTGCCCTTCTTGCCGAAAGCCTCGCCGCCCTGTGCATCCATGCCGGACATCGCAGCGATATCCGCGCCCGCGACAAAGGACTTTTCTCCGGCACCCGTCACGATTACGCAGCGAATTGTCTCCGTATCAATCCCCTCAAAGGTCGCCTTCAAGTCATCCAGCACCTCCGCATTCAGCGCGTTCAGCGCCTTCTCGCGGTCAATGGTCACAACGGCGACAGCGCCCTTGGTCTCATACTTTACATATCCCATTTGTCTCGCCTCCTCGGAAAAATCAACCGAGGGTCCCCGCGCGCGCGAAGACCCTCTGATCACTCTTAGTTGTACTGCTCAACAATCGTTGCGCAGCCCTGTCCGCCGCCGATGCAGAGCGTAGCAAGACCTCTCTTGGCATTCTTGTGCTTCATCGCATAGAGCAGCGTCACGAGAATGCGGCAACCGGAAGCGCCGATCGGGTGACCGAGTGCAATCGCACCGCCGTTTACATTGACCTTGGACATGTCGAACTTCAGGTCGCCTGCGACCGCAACCGACTGCGCTGCAAATGCCTCGTTCGACTCGATGAGGTCAAGATCCTGCACACCGAGGCCGGTCTTCTTGAAGAGTCTCGTGGAAGCCTCGACCGGGCCGACACCCATGATAGCCGGATCCACGCCGCCGAGCGCGCCGCCGATCCAGACTGCCATCGGCTTCACGCCGAGTTCCTTTGCCTTCTCCTCGCTCATCACGACAACCGCCGCAGCGCCGTCGTTGATGCCGGAGGAGTTACCTGCGGTCACAATGCCGTCCTTCTTGAATGCCGGCTTCAGCTTCGACAGAGACTCCGCCGTGGTTCCCTCTCTCGGGCCCTCGTCCTTGTTGAAGATAACTGTGCCCTTCTTGGACTTCACTTCAACCGGGACAATCTCTTCGTCGAACGCGCCGCTCGCCTGTGCCGCGACAGCCTTCTGCTGGCTGTTTGCCGCAAACTCATCGAGCTGCTCTCTCGTGATGCCGTACTTCTCGGCAACATTCTCCGCCGTGATACCCATGTGATAGTCGTTGAACGCATCCCAGAGACCGTCATTGACCATCGTGTCAATCATGGTCGCATTGTTCATGCGATAACCGAAACGCGCCTTGGTCAGCGCATACGGTGCCATAGACATATTCTCCATACCGCCTGCGACGACGATATCCGCATCGCCCGCCTCAATCATCTGCGCCGCCATGTTGACGCAGTTCAGACCGGAACCACAGACAATGTTCACCGTGACTGCCGTGGACGTGTAGGGAAGACCTGCCTTCAGTGCTGCCTGACGCGCCGGGTTCTGACCCAGAGCCGCCTGCAGTACATTGCCCATGTAGACATGATCAACCTGCTCCGGCTTCACGCCTGCTCTCTGCAGAGCCTCCTTGATGACCAGTGCGCCGAGCTCCACTGCCGGCGTGGTGCTGAGGCCGCCGCCCATCTTACCGATTGCGGTGCGGCATGCGCCTGCAAGAACAATTTTCTTCGACATATCCTGTTCCTCCTTCGCTGTGCGATATATGCTATCGAACTTGTCTCAACTGTGAGAATGCATACTCTCACGCACTAAGACCTATGGCAATAATAGCGCAAAAAGAGGCTTTTTGTCAAATCGGGCTGTGCTTTTTCACGGAGTTTCTCCGCGTCCCGCGCGGCATTTTCCGGCTATTCTTGCGCTTTTTCTCGCGCTTCTTGCGGCCGCCGCCTGCACAATCTTGCGCACTTTATGGCTTTTTTTGCGTTTATTCGCCCCGACTGCTTCTGCGTTGAAAAGGCGGCGGCGGAATGTTACACTAGGGTTTAGAATTTATTCATACTGCTGAAACCGCGCGGAACAAAAGCGCAATGGGAGGTCAAAATGAACATGCACGAAGAATACAAGCAAAAACTGGTGAGCGCGGAGCAGGCCGCCGCTCTTGTCCGGTCCGGTGACTGGATTGACTACGGCTGGTGTGTCGGCACGCCGGTCGCCATTGATAAGGCGCTGGCAAAACGCATGCCGGAACTTAGCGATGTCAAGATTCGCGGCGGCGTCCTGGTCCGGAAGCCCGCTATCTTTGAGATTGAGAACCCGGCCGAGCACTTCTGCTGGAACTCCTGGCACCTCGGCGGCTGGGAGAGAAAGGCAGTCTCGGAGGGCTTTGGCTTCTTTAACCCGATGCGCTATGCGGAACTCCCGCGTTTTTACCGCGAGGACAACATCGAGAAGCCTGCGGTCGCCTTTCTGCAGGTCGCCCCGATGGACGAACACGGCTACTTTAACTTCGGCCCGCAGGCCTCCCACCTCGCGGCAATGTGCGCTTCCGCCGCTAAGGTCGTGGTCGAGGTCAACAAATCAGCCCGTGTGTCTCGGCGGCTACCAGAACGCGATTCATATCTCCGATGTCGACTACATTGTAGAAGGCGAGAACGATCCCATGCAGGAACTCGGCGCGGGTGCGCCGCCGACCGAAGTGGACCGCGAAGTTGCGCGCCTCATTGTGGAACAGATTCCGAACGGCGCCTGCCTCCAGCTCGGCATCGGCGGCATGCCGAACACCGTAGGCAGCATGATTGCGGCCTCCGACTTAAAGGATCTCGGCGTGCACACCGAGATGTATGTCGACGCCTTTGTGGATCTCTATGACGCCGGCAAGATTACAAATCTGAAAGCCCTTCGACAAGGGGCGCGAAGTCTATGCCTTCGCGGCAGGCACGAAAAAGCTCTACGACCACTTAAACAATAACCCCGGTTGCATGAGCGTGCCGGTCGACTATACGAACGATCCCTATGTGATCGGCCAGATTGACAATTTTATCTCGATCAACAACGCCGTGGATATGGACCTCTTCGGTCAGGTCAACGCGGAGTCCGCGGGGCCGAAGCAGATTTCCGGCACCGGCGGCCAGCTCGACTTTGTGCTCGGCGCCTACCTCTCGAAGGGCGGCAAGAGCTTTATCTGCATGAGCTCCTCCTTTGAGACCAAGACCGGCGAGCGAAAGTCCCGCATCCGCGCAACCCTGACCCCGGGCTCCATTGTCTCCGATCCGAGAAGCGCGATTCACTATCTCGTGACCGAGTACGGCATGGTCAACTTAAAGGGCGTGACCAACTGGCAGAGAGCGGAGCGCATCATCTCGATTGCGCATCCGGACTTCCGCGACGAGCTCATTCAGGAAGCGGAGAAGATGCACATCTGGAGAAAGAGCAACAAGCGCTGAGATAGCGCTGCGAAAGCATTTGGGATGCACGGCATCTTTTCTTAGCAGTCTCTAAGAGAGGAGGATATATCATGTCACAGAAACAATTTCGTTTATTCATTGCCACCCTGCTACTCTGCACAGCAGCGCTGGTCTTTGCAATTCTCTTTCTCGCATCTTATGTCCACTGGGCTGCCACCGTCCAAACCGGGCAGTGGCTGAATGCTCCTGCTATATTCCCAAGTTTTGTCTTTGTAATCCCGGGCACGCTCTTACTGTTTGCCTTTATCAACTTTTACATGACAACAAAGCCTTGAGTTTTTCACTGTTTCCTGTGTGCGTCATGTGTGTATCGCAAAAAGAAGCTACCGCAAGTTATTTGCGGTAGCTTCTTTTAGATAGCTGACTTATTTCATCTTCTTCAATTCTTCGATCAAGTCCAAGTCCGACTTTAAGACGCGCATGTTGGTGCTCACGGTCTCCTCGCCGGGCTTCGTGACACTGATTTCAAGTACGGTGCCCTCTGTTAGGCCGCCCGCAAAGTGGGTGCGGAAAGGCGCTCACCTTGGGGTGATTCTTCTGAAACTTCTTGTTCATGCCGAAGAGCTTCATGAGCTGCAGGGGATTCAGTCCCATTTACTTGTCCTCGGTTGTGACCGGCTCTGCATTGCCGTTCAGCATCTCTTCCATGGTGTGCCAGCCGAGCACCGCGCACTTGACGCGCGCCGGCATGTGCGCAATGTCCTTCAGGATGCCTGCCTCTTCAAGTTCTTCGCGCTCTTCCTCGGTGATATTGCCCTTGATCATACGGAAAAAGATGTCGGCGAGGCGCTTTGCCTCCGCCTCGGTCTTGCCGATCACAAGGTCCAGCATCATATCCGCCGAAGCCTGGGAGACCGCGCAGCCGTCACCGGTGAAACCGCCGTCCCGAATCACGCCGTCAACGACCTTGAGCTTTAAGATGATGTCGTCGCCGCAGCTCGGGTTCACACCCTCGAGGACCAGGTTCGCATCCGGGATGTCGTGCTTATTGCCCGGGTGGAGGTTATGGTCGGTCAGAATTTCATTGTAAAAAGTCTTTTCGTTCATGGTCACTCCTGATAGCCCATCTCGCGGCGCACCTTGCGGAGACTCTCTACAAGACGGTCCAATTCCTCCTCGGTGTTATAGAAAGCAAAACTTGCGCGCGTCGTGGACGGTGTCTTCATAAACTGCATGAGCGGCTGTGCGCAGTGATGTCCCGCGCGGATATTCACCTTGTCGGCGTCGAGAATTGCCGCAATGTCGTGCGGGTGTACACCCTCAATCGTAAAGGTGAAAATGCCGTGGTGTTCCTCGCCGCCCTTCGGTCCGAGCACTCTGAGGTGCGGAATCGCGGAGAGTTTCTCCATCGCGAGACAGCTGAGGTGCGCTTCGCGCTCCAGAATCGTATCCCAGCCGAGCTGCTTATAGTAGTCGATTGCCGCACGGAGGCCGACCGCGCCGCCCACATTGACGGTACCCGCCTCAAACTTGTGCGGGAGCTCTGCCCAGGTCGCCTTCTCGCGGCTCACATATTCAATCATCTCGCCGCCGAACAGGAAGGGCGGCATCGCAAGCAGAAGGTCACGCTTGCCGTAGAGCACGCCGATACCCATGGGAGCCAGCATCTTATGGCCGGAAACGCGAGGAAGTCCACGTCGAGGTCAGCCACATCGACCGGAATATGCGGCACGGACTGCGCGCCGTCCAGAACGAAAAGACTGCCGTTCTCGTGCGCAATTCGCGCAAAGGTCTTCACATCGTTTGACGCCGAGCACATTCGAGATGTGCGTCATCGAGACGAGTTTCGTCTTCGGGCTCAGCATACGGCGGAAATTTTCTTCCGAGATATAACCCTCTTCGTCCGGCTCGAGGAACTTTAAAACCGCGCCCTTACGCGCCGCCGCCTGCTGCCAGGGAATCAGGTTCGAGTGATGCTCCATGATTGTGATCAGAATCTCATCGCCCTCGCCGAGAAAGACCTCTGTCGCAGCGTAGGCGAGCAGGTTCAGACTCTCGGTCGCATTCCGCGTGAAAATGATTTCCTGAATGCTTCCCGCTCCGATAAACGCACGCACCGCCTCCCGCGCGTCTTCATAGGCCTCGGTCGCCCTGACCGAGAGCTCGTAGAGGCCGCGCAGCGGATTCGCGTTTTCCTCGAGGTAATAGTGCTGCATCGCGCGGAGCACACTCTCCGGCTTCTGTGTCGTCGCGGAGTTGTCGAGGTAGGCAATCTCCGGATGCGCATGAATCAGCGGAAAATCCTTGCGGATTTTCGCGTCTATCGCTCTTCTCTCTTCACTCGTCATCGCTCTTCCCGCTCCTCTTCCTCATCGAGCTCCAGCAAGTCGTGGCGCGTCTTTGCGTCCGGAATTTTCCGCACAATCGCGTCGATTCTCGCCTTCGCCATCATCTCGTAAACATCATCCTTCAGCATGCCGCGGGACTCCATGTAAAAGAGCAGGTCCTCGTCGAGGCGGCCTATGGTCGCGCCGTGGTTGCCGACCACATCGTCCTCGCTGCAGAGAATAATCGGCAGCGAGCGGTTCTCGACGGTCTCGTCCATGAGGAGCACATCCTCGGTCTCGTTGCCCTCGCTGCCGGAGCAGCCCTTCCGAAGGTCAATGCTGTCGCGGAACACTTTTTTCGCGTGACCGCGCAGGATGCCCTTACCGTGAATCTCCGCACCGGTCTTTTTGCCGGTGTGAATGCTCTCGTAATTCAGGTCGTAGCGCGCGTGATCCTCCCCGACATAGCCGACATCGACCGCAACCTGCGAGCGATCCCCTTCCATCGCGGAACTGAAGCCCTGATACACATGCTTGCCCGAGAGCACCAGATGAATCACACGGAGCTCGGCATCCTTCGCGCAGACCGCGCCGACATCGTTCAAAAAGGTGTAGCCGCTGCCCGGGCGCACAATCTGCACCAGCGTGAGCTTTGCGCCCTCGCCGAGCGTAACTCTGGTCTGAACGCCCGCAAGACCTTTGCGTCTTCTTCCGAGCGATAGTCCATGACGGCCGTGAGGGAGCTGCCTGCCTCGAGATTCAGCTCGACCTCGGCAAACTTACCCGCCTGCGCCGGTGCGTCATTGGTCTTTGCGCTCTTTAAAGCAATGCGTCCCTTCGGGTCGTACTCTTCGCCCTCATCCGGCAGTTTGAACGAGAGACGAAGTGCATCCCGCTCCGCAATCCGCTGTCCCGCCGGGACCGTGCAGATTAACACCGGGAGCTTTGCGGCCGCGAGAGCCTTTCCGAATTCTTCGCCGCCGCCCGTCCGCATCTCACGCCCCCCGACGCCGTTTAACTTTTCCACGCGCACCCCCTCCGGCAACTCAATCGCCGGGGAGAGGCGCTCCATCGCGGGGAGGTCTAAGAGTTCCCCGCCGTTCATCTTGAGCCAACCGAAGGTCGGGCTCGCCAACGTATTAAATTTCATCTCGCCCTCCTTATCCGATTGCACCCTTCATCTCAAGTCTGATCAGGTTGTTCATCTCGACCGCGTACTCAAGCGGCAGTTCCTTGCCGACATTGTCCGCAAAGCCGCTGACAATCAGCGCTCTCGCATCTTCCTCGGAGACGCCGCGGCTCATGAGATAGAAGACCGCGTCGTCCGAGATGCGGCCGATCTTCGCCTCGTGACCCACATCCGCCTTGTTGGTCTTGACCTCGATTGCCGGAATCGTATCCGAGCGGCTCTCGGCGTCGAGCATCAGAGACTGACAGGACGTGGAACTCTTTGCGTTCTCCGCGCTCGCCTGCACCACAACCGCCGAGCGGAAGGTCGAGATGCCGCCGCTCTTTGAGATCGAGCGGGTGTTCACATAGGAACTTGTATTCTTGCCGATGTGCACGACCTTGCAGCCGGTGTCGAGATTCTGCCCCGCACCCGCAAAGGTGACGCCCGAGAATTCGGAGCGCGCGCGGTCGCCCGCAAGCACGCTCATCGGGTAGAGGTAACCCACATGGGAGCCGAAGGAACCGGAAATCCACTCGACCTTGCCGTCTTCCTCGACTCTGGCGCGCTTCGTATTCAGGTTGTACATGTTCTTCGACCAATTCTCAATGGTCGAATAGCGAATCGTGGCGCGCTTGCCGACAAAGAGCTCCACGCAGCCCGCGTGCAGGTTTGCGACATTGTACTTCGGCGCCGAACAGCCCTCGATAAAGTGAAGATAAGCGCCCTCGTCGACAATAATCAGGGTGTGCTCGAACTGTCCCGCGCCCGGCGCGTTCAGACGGAAATAGGACTGCAGTGGAATTTCGACGCGCACGCCCGGCGGCACATAGACAAAGGAACCGCCCGACCAGACCGCACCGTGCAGCGCCGCGAACTTGTGGTCGGTCGGCGGCACGAGCTTCATGAAGTGATCGCGTATCATCTGCTCGTAGGGGCCGTGCATCGCGCTCTCCAGATCGGTGTAGATGACGCCCTGCTCCGCGACCTCTTTTTTTACGTTGTGGTAGACGAGCTCCGAGTCGTACTGCGCGCCGACGCCCGCGAGACTCTCCCGCTCCGCCTGCGGGATACCGAGCTTCTCAAAGGTATCTTTGATTTCCTCCGGTACTTCCGACCACTCGGCGCTCATCTTCGTGTTCGGGCGCACATAGGTCGCAATCTTGTCCATGTTGAGGCCTTCGATTGAAGGGCCCCAGACCGGCATCTCGCTCCGCTCGAAAATCTCGAGGGACTTCAGGCGGTGCTCCAGCATCCACGCCGGGTCGTTCTTGGTCTTCGAAATCTCCCGAATAATCTCCGGTGTGAGTCCCGACTGAATGCGGTAGGCATCCTTCTCTTCGTTTCGGAAGTCATAGATCGAACGGTCTATGTCTTCCACATAGGTCCTCTCTTTTTCTCTCTCTTCCGACATACTCACTCCTTGTTCTCAAATTTGGCAAAGCCCTCTCGGTTGATTTCCTCGACCAGGCTGCCGTCGCCGTCCGCGACAATCGAACCCTTCACCAGCACATGGGTCTTGTCCACCTTGAGCGAGGACAGAATGCCCATGTTGTGGGTGATGATAATCAGCGCGGAATCCTTGTCCTTCTGGTACTCCTCAATGCCGCGGCTCACGGTTCTGACCGCGTCCACATCGAGGCCGGAATCGGTCTCGTCGAGAATCGCGAGACTCGGCTTCAGCATGAGCAGCTGTAAAATCTCCGCCTTCTTCTTCTCGCCGCCGGAGAAGCCCACATTTAAGTCGCGGTCCGCATAGCTCGGATCCATATTCAGCACCTCGAGTGCCTTCGCAATCTCCTTCCGGAAATCCCAGAGGCGGATGCGCTTGCCGGTTCTCTGCTCGATCGCATTCCGGATAAAGTTCGCGAGGCTGATGCCCGGCACCTCAAGCGGATTCTGGAAGGACATAAAAATACCCGCCTTGGCGCGCTCGTTGACCGGAAGGTCTAAGAGATTCTGTCCCTGGAACTCGACCGAGCCGCCGATCACCTCGTAGTGCGGATTGCCCATCAGCGTGTTGCCGAGTGTGGATTTGCCGGCACCGTTCGGTCCCATCAGGACATGGGTCTCACCGGGCTTCACCGAAAGATTCAGGCTCTTCAGAATATTTTTCTCTTCGACCCGCACGGATAAATCCCGCACTGTCAGTAAGTCTTTGCTCATAATTCTCCCTCCCTTGCGCCCTGCGCAAGTTCACACAAATATTGCGTTTTTAGCATTATAGCGCGGCACGGTTCCCACTGGCAAGATTAATTCCTACCAATGCACTTGGAATTATGTATTTCTTGAAGTACAAGTACCGTCGTGTTACAATCCACTTTGAGGCGTTTTGCTTATTTTTATGCAGAAATTCTCTATCTATTCAGTCATCTTTACCGGAAACCGCGCAGTTCCGCGTTGAGCTTCGCGGTTCCGCACAAACAAAAAGGAGGTAATACTATGTATCATGTGGATCTCAACTCGGATCTCGGTGAGAGCTTCGGCGCCTACACCATAGGTCTCGACAAGGAGGTGATTGCGCAGATTTCCTCGGCGAATGTAGCCTGCGGCTACCATGCCGGCGATCCCCTCGTCATGGCGGAGACCGCCCGCTTGTGTCGGGAGGCAGGGGTCGCAATCGGTGCACACCCGGGCTTCCCGGATCTCATGGGCTTCGGCCGCCGCAACATGGCCTGCTCCCCGAAGGAAGTCAAGGCCTATATGAGCTACCAGCTCGGCGCTCTCTATGCCTTCGCAAAGGCTGCGGGACTTAAGCTCCAGCATGTCAAGCCGCACGGCGCGCTCTACAACATGGCGGCAAAGGACGCGGCGCTCTCGCGCGCGATTGCCGAGGCGGTCGCGGAATTCGATGACAAACTGATTCTTCTCGGCCTCGCAAACAGCTTCCTGCTCACCGAGGCTGAGGCGGTCGGTCTCCGCACGGCCTCCGAGGTCTTTGCGGACCGCGCTTATCAGGCGGACGGCTCCCTGGTGCCGCGCTCCAAAGAGGGCGCCGTGATTCATGATAAGCAGCTCGCGATTGCCCGCACCGTCCGCATGGTGAAGGAGGGCAAGGTCACGGCAATCACCGGCGAGGAAGTCCCGCTCCGCGCGGATTCGATCTGTGTCCACGGCGACAACCCGTCTGCGGTCGAATTTGTCCGCGAAATCCGGAAGACCCTCACCGAAGAGGGTGTGCAGGTCGAAGCGCTCGGCAACTTTATCCAGTAAGTCTTCAACATCAATCAGAGGGGTAGCAATATGAAAAGCAACCAGAACAGCCACAGTCTCTCCGTAAAACTCGGCGCGGCTTTCCTGATGGCAACTTCCGCCATCGGCCCGGGCTTCTTTAACCCAGACCTCCCAGTTCACGGCAAAGTATCTCGCTTCGTTTGCCTTTGTGATTCTCTGCGTCATCATCATGGATGCGGTCGCGCAGACCAATATCTGGTCCGTGATCGGCGTCTCGGGCAAGCGCGGGCAGGAAATCGCAAATACGGTGCTCCCGGGTCTCGGCGTATTTTTGACCTTCCTCGTGGTTCTCGGCGGTCTCGCCTTTAACATCGGCAATGTCGGCGGTGTCGCGCTCGGCTTTGACGCGATGTTCGGCCTCCACGAGAAGGTGGGCGCCCTCCTCGGCGGCGCACTCGCAATCTGCATCTTCCTCTCGAAGAGCGGCAAGGCAGCCGTCGATAAGGTCGCACAGATTCTCGGCGGCGTCATCATCCTCGTCATGCTCTTTGTCGCAATTTCCTCGAAGCCGCCGGTCGGCGAAGCGGTGGTTCGCTGCTTCACGCCGGAACGTCCCGGCTCCATGGTAGGCCCCATGCTGACCCTGCTCGGCGGTTCCTGCGGCGGCTACATCACCTTCTCCGGCGCACACCGCCTGCTCGATGCGGGCTACGGCGGCAACAAGGATGAGGTCCCGCACTTCCGCCAGTCGGTCCTGACCGGTATCTCGGTCTCCGGCACCGTGCGCATTCTGCTCTTCCTCTGCGTGCTCGGCGTCTGCACCCAGGGAACCGCTCTGGTCACCGCCAATGTGGATGCGATTACAAGCGCGAAAAACCCGGCAGCGGAAGCGTTCCGCCTCGCAGCCGGCAATCTGGGCTACCGCCTCTTTGGTCTCGCACTCTTCTCCGCGGGCGTTACCTCGGTCATCGGCGCAGCCTACACCTCGGTCTCGTTCTTAAAGACCCTGCACCCCTATGTGCGCGAACATGAGAGTCAGTTCATCGTCGGTTTCATCGCATTCTCGACCCTCGTCATGGCAGTGCTCGGCGGCGCGAAAAAAATGGTTATCTTTGCGGGCGCGGTGAACGGCCTGATTCTCCCGATCTCGCTCTGCTGCATGCTGCTCGCTTGCCGTAACCCGAAGGTCGTCGGCAAAGAATATCGTCACCCGATCGCACTCTATGTCCTCGGATGGATTGTGGTGCTCTTCTCGGGCTACCTCGCGATCACGGCACTCCCGAATCTCGGAAAGCTCTTCTCGTAATCACCCCCGCAAGTTTGCGCAGAAAGGATTGTCATGGATACTTCATTTCCGCGCTTTCTGGTAAACGGAGACAGCGCCGTGAGCGCTGTCTTCGGCGACCGGATCTCGGAAGAGATCAACCAGAAAATACGCGCATTCCAGCTCCTGCTCACCGCGCGGCATATCCCGGGACTCATTGAGACCGTCCCGACTTACTGCACGCTGATGATTCACTATGATCCCTGCCTGCTCTCCTATGAAGAGCTCCTTCAAAAACTCCGCGCGCTCGCGAGCGAGATCGATCTCACGGCGCTGCCGCCGAGCGAAGTCCTGGAAATTCCCGTCCTCTACGGCGGGGAGATGGGACCCGACCTCGCACATGTCGCAGAGCACGCCGGTCTTTCCGAAGCGGAAGTCATCAAACTGCACAGCGAGCCGGAATATCTGATTTACATGCTCGGCTTCACCCCGGGCTTCACCTATCTCGGCGGCCTGAATCCGAAGCTCGAGACCCCGCGCTTAGAGACGCCGCGCGTCCTGATTCCCGCGGGTTCGGTCGGCATCGCCGGCAAACAGACCGGCATCTATCCGATTGCCTCGCCCGGCGGCTGGCAGCTAATCGGCAGAACTCCCGTTCGTATGTATGACCCCGATCGCGAGGTTCCGATTCTGCCGCGCGCCGGCCAGTATATTCACTTCTCCCCGATCACAGAGGAGGAATACCGGAAGATTGAAGCGGAAATCGAGGCAGAACTTATCGGCTGAACATCCGGAAGCGAGAGGAGGCTAAGGCATGAGCATTCAGGTGATTACCCCCGGCGCGCTGACCACGGTCCAGGATCTCGGCCGCAGCGGCTACCAGGCCTTCGGCGTCCCGGTATCCGGCGTTATGGACCCGCGCGCCATGCGGCTCGCGAATATTCTCTGCAACAACCCCGAGGAGGAGGCCGTGCTCGAGTGCACGCTCCTCGGCCCCGCGCTCAAGTTTACCGCGGACAATGTCATTGCGCTGACCGGCGGCGACCTCGGCGCGACCCTGGACGGCCAGCCCCTCGCGCCCTACGGCGCGTATGCGGTGAAGAGCGGACAGACGCTCCGCTTCACGGCGCCGAAGACCGGCTGCCGCGCATATCTCGCCTTCCACGGCGGCCTCGACATTCCGCCCGTCATGGGCAGCCGCTCGACCTATTTGAAAGCCAAGCTCGGCGGCTTCTCCGGCCGCAAGCTCGAGAAGGGCGATGAACTCGGCTTCCGCGCGCCTATGGCGACGATTCCGAATCTCGATGTGCGCCGCTTCACCCCGGAATTTGTGCCGCGTGAGGTTTACACCCTGCGTGTGGTCCTCGGACCGCAGGACGACGCGTTCAGCGAGGAAGGCCTGCAAACTTTCCTGAACGAGACCTATACGGTGACGCCGGAATTTGACCGCATGGGCTGCCGCCTGAACGGTGCGGCGATTGCGCACAAAAACGGTGCCGACATCATCTCCGACGGCATTGCCTTCGGCGCGATTCAGGTTCCCGCGTCGGGCACGCCGATTATCATGCTCGCGGACCGGCAGACCACCGGCGGTTACACGAAGATTGCCAATGTGATCAGCGCGGACTTCCGCCTGCTCTCGCAGCTGAAGGCGAACGATAAGGTTCGCTTTGCCAAGGTCTCCGTTGCCGCAGCGCAGGATGCAAAGCGCGCCGAGCGGGATGCGCTCCGCGTCTTTGCCTATGCCTTCGGGCGCTGAGATTCTATTCTAAATCAGAAAAGGACATCATTTCATGCATACAGAAGACGATACGAAGCTGACACCGCGGGAAGTCCGCGCGCTCGCCAGAGATAACAAGCTGACCGCCGCGACTTCCGCACTCTGCCCGGACTATGTGAAGGCAAGCCTCCTGATTCTCCCGGCGGCTTACGCGGACGATTTTCTCCGCTTTGCCTCCTGGAATCCGGAGGCCTGCCCCGTGCTCGAGGTGATACGGGAGAAACCGCTCTCCTCTTTTCTCGCACCCGGCGCGAATCTCTGCACGGACTTTCCGCGCTACCGCGTCTTTTTAAACGGCGAGGTCTCGGAGGAAGTGCGCGAAGTGAAGGCGCTCTGGAACATAGGCTCCGTCGGCTTCCTGCTCGGCTGCTCGGCCTCCTTCGACGGGGCGCTGCTCGCGGCCGGTCTTCCGGTGCGCCATGTGGAAGAACATCGCGCGATGCCGATTTATCAGACCAAGCTCCGCACCTGCCCGGCCGGCCCCTTCCGCGGCCCCGTGCTGGTCTCGATGCGCCCCCTGCCGCAGGCTATGGTCAAGAAGGCCTATCAGCTGACCGAGCCCATGGAACTGGTGCACGGCGCGCCGATTCAGATCGGCGCCCCCGAAGAATCGGCATTGCCGATTTGAACAAGCCCGATTTCGGAGAGGCAGTCAGCATCCGCGACGGCGAGACGCCGGTCTTCTGGTCCTCCTCGGCGACGGTACAGGCGGCTCTCCGCTTTGCGAAACTGCCGCTCGCCATCACCGATGTGCCGGGCTACCCGCTGATTTCCGACATCCGGAACGATGCGCTCCCGGAACTCTTTCAAAAAGAAAAAGCGCGCGTTTAATCAACGCAGCGCTTTCTCATTCCGCCGGTTCTCCCGGCGGTTTTTTATGCTCTCTATGACAAATTTCCGGAAGCCGCCGAAGAGATGCCCGTTCAGCATCATGAGCAGTCCCTCGGTCATACCGGGCGATATTTTCCCGCTGCCGAACTTCGAAAAGGCACGGAAAGGCATGTGATAGGCAAAAATCAGATTCAGGTCCGGCTCTCTTCGCGCCGCGCTCCTGTTCAGCGCACGCCGAAGCTGCCGGTAAAGGAGCCGCGCGAGGAGCCCGCGGGAGCGCCTGAGCTCATGGAGCGCATCGCCGCGGAGGAGCTCCCCGGCAATCGGGTGCCGCTCGAGTTTTCGCCCGAGCAGCCGCTCAAACTCCGCCCTTCCGATCTGTTGCGCCGCCCCGCTGAAATAGTGGGGCAGGCGCTTTTTTTCGTCGGGACGGCCAAGCTTCTCCCCCGCCCGCACGAGTTCCCCGTTCAGGCGGATATCCGCCGCGGAAGCGCCGATCAGAATCCGGTAGCGCCCGCTCTCTTCCAGAAAGCGGTTCGCTACGCTGTCAAAGACCCGGAAACTCTTATCGTCAAAGGGGATAAACACTTCCCGCTCCTCCCCCGCTTTCAAAAAGACCTTGGCAAAGCCCTTCAGTTCTTTTTCTGGCCGGAAGGTCTCGCTCTCAGCGGCGCCGATATAGAGTTCCGCAATTTCCGCGCCCGCCCGGCTGCCGGTATTCCGGAGCCGGAAGCGGACCCCCGCTTCGCTGAGTCGCAAATCCTCGTAGGCAAAGCGCGTATACGAAAGGCCGAAGCCGAACGGATAGCGGAGCGGCACTTTCGCCTTGTCGTAATAGCGATAGCCGACATAAATGCTCTCGCGGTACTCCGCACAGTTGCCGCGCAGTTTCCGGTAGGGATAGGCCGGCGTATCCGAAAGCGCACGCGGATAGCTCTCGGCGAGTTTTCCGGAGGGATTCGCATCGCCGTAGAGAAGTTCCGCCATCGCACCGGCGCCCGCCTCGCCGCCGAGATAGCCGTGCAGGATGGCTTTCGCCCTGGCGGCCGGCGCGAGATCCACGACCGAACCCGCGCTCAGCACGAGGACAATGTTCGGATTCACGGCCGCAAGCGCGCGGAGCGCCCTCTGCTGCGCTGTCGGGAGCGCCAAGGTCTTACGGTCGAGCCCCTCGGTCTCCGCCATCTCATCGAGCCCGCCGCAAAAAATCACACAGTCCGCGCGGCGCGCGAGCCGCAAGGCCTTACGGAGCCGTCTCGCCTCCTGTCGCTTCGTGTCGTTTCCGTGCCGCGCATAGCCGCTCACGGTGCCGAGCAGTTTTTGTCCGAGACGCTGCGTGAGCTGCCCCCGAAGGGTCTCGACCCGACGACTGTTTACGAGCGAAGACCCGGCTCCCTGGTAGCGCGGCACACGCGCAAAGTCTCCGATCAAAGCGACTGTCTCCTCACCGGTGAGCGGCAGAATGCCGTCGTTCTTTAAGAGCACCGCGCTCTCCCGCGCGGCGCGGCGCGCGAGTGCGTGCTGCCGAAGCGGATCGACCGGCTTTGCCTTTTTTGCCTGTACCGCAACCCGCCTAAGGGTACGGAAATAGTCGGAAAGACAGGCGTCGATTTCCGCCTCGGAGAGCTCCCCGCGCTCTACCGCATGCATCACTTCCCGCGCCGCATGGAGCCCCGGGTCCGGCATCTCGATTGTCGTGCGGCACTGAATCCCGCGGATATGGTCGTCCGAGCCGCCCCAGTCCGTCACGACCATGCCGTCGTAGCCCCACTCTTTCCGGAGAATCTCGAGCATGAGCTGCGGATTTTCATTCGACTGGAGTCCGTTCACCTGATTGTAACTCGTCATCAGCGCGCCGGGCTTCCCCTCTTTGACCGCAATCTCAAAGCCGGTCAGGTAAATCTCCCGGAGCGCTCTTTCATCGACCTCGGCGTTTAAAGTCATGCGCCGGAATTCCTGCGAATTTACGGCATAGTGCTTCACGCAGGCGAGCGCACCGCCGCGCTGGATACCGCGCACATAGGCCGCCGCGAGTTTGCCGGAGAGATAGGGATCCTCCGAAAAGTACTCGAAATTCCGCCCGCAGAGCGGACTCCTTTTGATGTTGAGCCCGGGGCCGAGCAATATGTCCACGCCCTGCGAACGCGCCTCGCTTCCGAGCGCCTCGCCGACCTCCTCAGCGAGCGCCGTATCCCAGCTGTTGGCGACAGTCGCCGCCGTCGGGAAACAGGTCGCGGGGAGCGAGGCGTTCAGTCCCAGGTGGTCGCCGACGCCCTCCTGTTTCCGGATCCCGTGCGGCCCGTCGGAAAAGAAAAGAGCCGGCAATCCCCGTCTGGAGAGTGCCCGGCTCTTCCACGCGCCGCCGCCGGATAACAGCGCTGCCTTTTCGAGCAGACCGAGCCGCCCGATACGAGTTTCCGACATCTCTGTCTTTTTTTCTTTCATCTGTCTACTGTCTCCTGACTGCGCCGCGGCATAATCCAAAACTTCATCGCCGGAAAACTGATTGCGACCTGCATGACAATGTTCAGCACTGCCGAAGCCATGATGCCGAAACGCGGCAGCGTATAGGCCGGCAGTGCCGCCGAGAGCAGGACCAGCAGGACTGCGAGCAGCGCAAAGCGAAGTGCCGCCTGTCCCGCCGCTGCCGACGAGTGAAATACCAGTTTTCGCTGCACGAAAAAATTGACGGTCTGTGCGAGCGCGGTCGCGAGCAAAAAACTCAAAAAGCCCGCGAGTCCCAGATCCTCTGCGACATTCCGATAACGGAAAACCAGAAAGGAAAACGGTACGGTCCGCAACCCGCGAAACAAAACATGTGTGCCGAGATAGGTCATCAGAAAATTCACCAGCGTCGAGCAGTTCGAGAGCAGGTTAAAAAGTAAGAACTCCCGGAGTGCCGGATGGCGCCGAAAAAACCGCTGCATTGCGCCGCACTCAGTCGTAGAGAGTGTCCGGGTGCTGAATACCGCGCTTGATCTTTTCCGCTGTCTCGCTGCCGCAGAGCTTTGCGACCAGCGCGAGGCCGAAGTCCATCGCCGTGCCGAGCCCGCGCCCCGTCGTGAGGCCTTCGCTCTGCTCCACCGCGGCGCCTGTCCACTCCGCGCCGTTGATGCCGTCAATGCCCTTTTCCCAGCCCGGATAGCAGGTAAAGCGCTTGTTCGCAAAGAGCCCCATCTTTCCGAGTATGCTCGGCGCCGCACAGATGGCCGCGAGCTCCTTGCCCTGTTCCGCCTGCGCTTTCAAGGTCTTAGCCACCAGGGCATGGCGCACCAGATTGCTGACCCCCGGCATACCGCCCGGCAGGAAGATTACATCTTCCGCCGAGAAGTCCATCTCCTCAATCAGGCGATCCGTCACAATCGCAATGCCGTGAGAACCGGTCACGACCCGCTCTCCGCTCACGGAGACCAGGGTCACCTGTACCTCGGCGCGCCGCAAGAGGTCGACGACCATCAGGCATTCCACTTCTTCCAAGCCCTGTGCGAGCAGGGCACTCACCCGTTTCATACGCTCTCCTCTCACGCCTCCGCCTGCATTGCCATGCGGAGCGGCGGTATCATCTGTTTCTTCCGGCTCACGACGCCCGGCAGATAGAAGTAACCCTCTTTTTCCGGCTTGCGGCGGAAGGCGCGCTGCGCATACTCCTCCGCCATGTTGCCGTACCAGAAGAGCTCGGTGCTCTCCGACGGCGTGTCGGTCGCCATATAGTAGACCGTATCGACACCCGCGCGGTTTGCCGCGCTCTCGAGGAAGGGTCTCACGAGCTCCTCGGCCATCTTCCGGTTTTTCTCGGTCATAAAAGTGCTCTGACTCACGCCGAAGCGGATGTCGCCGAACGTGAAGACCTTGAAGTCCGCAAAGAAATATCCTCGGCACACCGGCCGGTTAAATCTTCTCCGGCCTCAAACATCTGGTTCGCGTAGCTCTCGATATCGACTTCGGCGATGGTTGCGAGCGCCTCTGCGGCCGCGCGATCTCTCGCCGTGCAGGTCGGCGAGCGGAACATCAGCGTATCCGAGAGAATCGCGGAGAGCATGAGTCCCGCAATCTCCTTCGGCGGTGTCAGGTTCTTCTCCTGCATAATCGTATAGATAATGGTATTCGTACAGCCGACCGGCTCGTTCCGGAAGTAGGCCGGGCTGCCGGTCTCCAGATTGCCGATTCTGTGGTGATCGATGATCTCGAGAATATCCGCCTGCTCCATGCCGTCCACGGTCTGCGTGAACTCGTTGTGGTCCACCAGAATGACCCGCTTCGGATGCAGATTCAAGAGGTTTCTGCGGCTCACGACACCGACATACTTGCCGTCGGAGTCCAGAATCGGGAAGTAGCGGTGGCGCACGGAGGCCATAATCTTCTTCGCATCCTCGACATAGGTGTTGAGGCCGAACTGCAGAATATTATTGCTCTGCATGATGTGGCGCACCGGAATCGCCGTGCTGATGAGACGCGCCGCCGTGTAGGTGTCGAACGGGCTCGTTAACACCGTGCAGTTTTTCTCCTTCGCGCGGCTCAAAATGGTCTTGCCCGCGAGTGCGCCGCAGCACACCACAATGCAGGACGCACCGCACTCAATCGCGCAAATCTGCGCCTCATAGCGGTTCGAGACCAGCACAATATCGTTCTCGCCGACAAACTCCTCGATGACCTCGGGGCTCGTTCCGATGTAGATATGACCCTCTTCGATGCAGGCCTCCGGGTCGCCGGAAATGAGCTCCGCCTCGAGGGTCGCAATCAGGTTCTTATACGGCGTCTTCGCCGTCGCGAGAATGCCGTTGTCGAGGAGATTCATGTTGATATTCATGATATCCGTGACCGAGACCAGTCCCTGGAGCTCCTGCTCCGGCGTCGTAATGCAGAGGGTCTCAATGTCCTCCTCGCGCATCTTCTTCCAGACCTCGCGGAGACTCATCTCCCCGTCGATGCCGGGCTGAATGCGGAAGTCGATGTCCTTCATCTGCGGGCTCACACTCATGATGAGACGCGGCGCCTTCATCTTCCAGTAGTCGAGCACGAACTGCGACTCGCGGTTCACACTGCCCGCTCTCCGCGCCTCGTACTCACCCTTCGGATCGATCTGCTTTTTCAGCCAGCAATAGCTGAGCGCTGCGCAGATGGAATCCGTGTCCGGATTTTTGTGTCCCACAATATTGATTTTCTTTCTCCGGTTATGAGTCGGCACGCGTATTCTCCTCTCTCTTCACAGCGACGCGGCCGTCCACGCAGTAAAACGTGAAGGTCGCGAGAAATAACTTTTTTCCCTTGGAATCGGTCACCTCGGCCGCAATCACGGCAGTCTTGCTGCCGCGGCGCAGCACATAACTATGTCCGTAAATGCGCTTCTCCTCGGTCGACGCGAGATAGTGCAAATCCGCGGTCTGCGTCACATAGGCGTGGCCGCTGCCGCGCGCCGTCATGCCGGCGATCACATCGGCGAGTGCGTAAAACGCGCCGCCGTGTACCATGCCGTAGGCATTCGTCACATCGTCCTCGACGTCCAGATAGCCCTCGGCGCTCTCTTCTTCCAGATCCGTGAGCACCACATGATTGTGCAGCGCAAAACGGTTGTTAACAATTAAATCCCGATTCTCTTCTAATTTCTGTTTACTCATTGAATCTCTGCAATAACCTCCATAACCTTTGCTTCTTCCATCCCCTGCGCAAGACTCAGCGAATAGGCGTAGTCGCCGCGCTGCCAGGTCGCGAGATACACTCTGCCGTCCTGGCCGCGGAGGCGCACCTCTCCCTCACTGTCGCTGACCCTGCGATCCTCCGGATAGACCGTGTAGTCGCCGCTGATATCTTCCATGCTCTTTGCCTTGCGGAGCAGTGCCTGCGTCTCGGTCTGATCCGCAAGACTGCCGTAAAAGACCTGGACAATGCCGCCGTCCTGTATCGCCTGGACATGGCTCAGATGAAAGTCTCCGATCTCCTCCGGTGCCTTCAGCTCCACGCCGGTCTCTTTCAGCGCTTCCTTCAGATCCCGGACATCGATCCAGGGATTTGCGGTCTCGGCGGTCCCGTCCGTCGCAGCGGCGGTGCTCTCCGCTGCCTGCGTGACTTCCGCACTCGCTGTCGTCTGACTTTCCGCCGGGCTCTCCGCTTGTTTCCCGCCGCAGGCGGTGAGGGTGCCGATTGCCAACATAAGTCCCAGCGCGGTCACAGATACCTTTCTCCGGTCTCTTCTCATCTCTGCTCTCCTTTCCGATGCGGATAAGCATTTCTCCGCTTTTATCTTAGCACAGGCACGCAAATTCACGCCATACCTTCCGATGGCAGAACTTGCACGAAAAAACGCCGCGGGACCCCTGTGCCCCGCGGCGTTTTCATCAAACCTAATTGTACTTTTGAAAAGACGACTCAGATCTCTTCTTTTTCCGGAAGAGAAGAAGGACGCCGAGACCGGCTGCGCAGAAAACTGCCGCCGCCGCACTTGCCGGCTGACCGGTCTTCGGCATTCTGCCCTTTCTGCCTCTCGCGCTCACCTGTCCCGCAAGTCTGTTGCCCGCGTTGCGGAGCGCCGCCCCTGTGCTCGGCGCTGTCAGACTGCCGGTACCGTCTACCGTCGCATTGGCCGACGGCGTGAAACCGCTGCCGTTGCTGCCCGGCACTGTCGTGCTCGTGTTCGTCGCGCTGCCGCCGTACGCTGCGCTCTTTCCCGACATTCTGCCGCTGCCGGTGTAACTTCTGCCGCCGCCGCTGCTGCCGCTGCCGCTCGAGAAATAGTAGCTGTTTACCAAGTCAAAGTTCATATCCTGTCCCACCGCGCGAATGCGGCTTGCCGCCGGGAAGCGCAACACATAGTTGCCGCCGCTCAGAACTTCGGACAGTCTGTAGGCGTGCACGGACTGTACCTCGCCCTCTCGCTCTGCCTCCGAGGCGCTCGCGAGCTGTGCATTGGAGCGCGAAGCGCGCACCGCATTGGCATCCGTCGCCTTCTCGAGCTGGTGCAGACCCTCGACAAAGTACCACTGTCCGTCCGCATTCGGCCGGACAGTCGCAATTCTCGACTTGCCCGGAATCACATTCTGCTCCGCATCCAGCGCATCGAAGCGGACCTTAATCTCCGTCGGACGTGCCGAGACATTGTTGCTGTCATCCCAGGTCTTTCGAATCACGACCGGGGTCTCCCCGGTTCTGTGATCGACGCTGACCGCTTCGGTCTCCGCATACCCGGAAACCGAACCCTGATTTCCGAAGTAGTAGGGCTCTCTCGCGTAGACACTCGAAAGATTTTCGGTGTCCTCCTTCACAAAATAGCTCGTGCCGTCCGCAAGGCCGTCGATTTTCGCCGCGTCATTGCCGTAGAGGTTCACGGTCGCATAGCTCACGTACGCACTGTCCACGCCGTACTGCGCGCGCACCGCATCCGAGAGCGTCGCAAAGCGAATCTCCTGCTTTTCGCCGTTTCTCTCCAGCGAATAGGTGCCCGGCGCACTCGAGAGGAATACCTGCACGCTTGCATCTCCCTGTAGCGCAACGCCGCTTCCCGCCGTGAAGTGACGAAGCGACAGCTTTGCATTGCCCGCCGCAAATGCACTGAGCGGAAAACTCAGCGCCGCGAGCGATGCTGTCATCGCACAGGCAGCAAGGCGGCGCGCAAACATTCCGAACATTCCCTTCTTCTTCATAAATGAGACTCCCCTCTTTCCGGCCTGCGCTTTGGCACAGGCAAAGCAAAATTCAATTGACAGCGCTATCATAAAAAAACGCACACTTCCGGTCAATAGAAGTCACTAAATCGACCTTATTTCGTAAGAACTCCGCAATAATTTCCGGACAGCTTCCGTTTTGACGGCATACTGCTTTCGCGCTATAATAAATTCACCGATGACATTGTTTTCAGGAGGTCTGCTATGTGGAATATCGTGACCGATTCCAGCTGCGACGACATACGCTTTGAAGAAAAGCGCGAAGATATTCTGTACCAGAGCGTCCCCTTTTACCTCTATACCGATCAAAGGGAATATGTGGACGACGGAACCGTTTCGATTCCGGAGATGATGGCGGACCTGCAAAAGAGCAAGACCGCCCGCACTTCCTGCCCCTCTCCGGCTGCCTTTGCCGAGGCCTTCCGGAAACCCGGCGATGTGATTGCCTTCACCATTTCCTCCGAGCTCTCGGGCAGCTTTCAGAGTGCCGAGACCGCGCGCCTCATGGTCGAGGAAGAGGAACCGGGAAAACGCATCACCGTCTTTAACACGCGGACGGACGGTCCCTCGATTATGCTCTTAATCCGCGAGACCGCGCGCATGATTCTGGACGGTCTGGATTACGCGGAGATTATCTCCCGCATCCCGGCCCTCATAGACCGCACCTTCATTATCTATGCGCTCTCCTCGTTTAACAATCTGATCCGGAACGGGCGCATGAGCCGCCTGACCGGTTTTCTTGCGAACACGCTCGGCTTCTGGGGCGTCGGCATCGCAAGCCCCGAGGGAACCATACAAATCAAGGGCAAGGTTCGCGGCACAAAAAAAGGTCCTGGACAGCATTGTCCAGGACCTCAGGGAAAAGGGAAGAGCCGTTCAGGAAGTCGTAATTGTGCACTGCCTGAACCAGCCGGTCGCCGAGGCACTCGCAAGTGCCATTCGGGAGGCATTTCAGTCTGCTTCGGTCGAGGTACGACCGGCCGGCGGCCTTGACTGCTTCTACGCCGAGCAAAACGGCATGATTATCGGCTATCGCGTTGCAGCGCACTGAGGCGCCGCGCCCGGTCAAGCGCAATCCACTCGAGAAGGCCGAGCGGACGGTACTCCGAAAACATACAAAAACAGTTGATCATGAGACAGGGGATGTCCTTTTCGAGGATTTCCCCTGTCTCTCTGTCTCTCTGCGGGCGCTTTGCCGCCCTTGTCTCCGCGATGAAGCGGTTCACGAGCACCTCATCGAAGGTATCGTGCAGATGGCCGTAGAGCATGACACTCCGAGGTTCCCCCTCTGCGGTCAGCCGGTTCTGCCCGTTGTAGCAAAAAACCGGGTAATGCGAGAGTATCACCTTTCTCCCCTCGTCGTGAAATTCCGCGTAGTCCTGAATCCAGTGAAAGCGGCTGCGGTCAAATGTGCTCTTTTTTAGAAATAGTCGTGATTGCCTCGAATCAGATAGAGCTCACCCTTCAGCTGCCGCACGATCTCATTGGTCTTCTCGGCCTTTCCCACCGAGAAGTCGCCGAGGATGAACACCTCGTCCTTCGGCGACACCGTTTGATTCCAGGCGGCAATCATATGCGCGTGCATTTCTTCGAGGGAGGCAAAGCCCCGGCAATCCATCTCGCGGTTTAAGTTGTCGTGAAAAAAATGTAAATCCGAGATATAGCGCTTCATCCCGCCTCCTGTCAAATTCAGTTCTTTCCGATTGCGTCGACAACGCTTTCCGCAAGCTGCTCCGGCGTCATGCCCTGCGCTTTTAAGAGCATCGAGATGCGGTAGCGGTCATAAAAGGCCTTCGGGAGGCCGCGGAGCAAGACCTTCATTTCGCTGTCTCCGTAAAAGCTCGCCACTTTCGCCCCGAAACCGCCCGAGAGCAAAGCGTCTTCCAACACCAGAACGGTGCGGTGGTTCTCCCGAAGCGACGAAAGCAACGCTTCATCGAGATCCGAGACCACCCCGGGGTTAACGAGGGTCGGGCGCAGGCCGTACTTCTCTTCGAGGAGAGCGGCTGTCTTTTTGCCGAGCGCCTGCATGTCGCCGGGCGCCAGAATTGCTGCCTCCCTGCCGCAGCTCAAAATTTCATAGTGCGCGGGCAGCGAAAAGCTCTCCCGTACCGGACCCGTCGCGTGGCAAAGTTCGGTGGAGGGAATGAGGATTGCGACCGGATTTTCTCTCTGCTTCAGGGACCAGCGGAGCATGCTCAGGTACTCTTCGACCGAGGTCGGTGCGAGTACAAGGAGTTCCGGGATATTGCAAAGCATGGGGAGCGCCAGTACGCCGCTGTGCGTCACATCGCTCATACCGAAGAGCGAAGCGCTGCCGAGCAGCATCGTGACCGGGCTCTTCTGGATGCAAATATCGTGAACCAGCTGGTCGTAGGCGCGCTGTAAGAAAGTTGCCTCCGTAAAATAGACCGGCTTTGCCCCGCGCTTTGCCGCGCCCGAGGCGATGGCGAGCGCCGTCTGCTCCGCAATGCCGACATCGAGATACTGCGCGCCGAGCATAGCGCGGCGCTCGGGCGTTAAATCGACGGTGCCCGGCACGCCGGAGGTCAAAACGAGTACGGCGGGATCTTCCGCCGCTGCCTGTAAGAGAAAGTCCGCGGTCGCCTCCTCATAGCTCTCGCCCTCAAAGCGGAAGTCCGGCAAGGTCTCGCCGCTCTCCCGGTCAAAGGGGAAGTGCCAGTGGAACTCTTCCTTCCGGGTCTCCGCAGGACCGTAGCCCTTGCCCTTAAGGGTGTTGATGTGGAGCACGACCGGGTGGTCTAAGTCCTTCACCGCGTTCAGCGCCCGAATCAGCGCGCCGATGTCATTGCCCGCCGCCTCATAGCGGTAGTCGAGCCCCATGGCGCGGAACAAATTGTTCTCGGAAGTTCCGTTGCTCTCGCGAAGCGCCTTCAGCGAGGCATAGAGCCCGCCGTGATTTTCGGCAATCGACATCTGGTTGTCATTCACCAGAATGAGAAACTGCCCCTTGAATTCGCCCGCGGTATTGAGGCCCTCGAGCGCCTCGCCGCCGGAGAGCGAGCCGTCGCCGATGACAGCAATCACCTTCTCCGTTCCGCCGAGCAGCTCCCTGGCCTTCGCCATACCGAGCGCAAGATCGATCGAGACCGAGGTGTGCCCGAGTTCAAAGAAATCGTGCGGGCTCTCCTTCGGATTCGAGTAAGCCGAGACATCGTCGTAGTGCGCGGGGTCCGTGTAAGCCTCCCGCCGCCCGGTCAGCATTTTGTGCGGATAGGTCTGGTGGGAGATGTCGTAGATGATTTTATCCTCCGGCGAGGAAAAAACCGCGTGGAGCGCAATCGTCGCCTCGATAAAGCCGAGATCCGGCCCCACATGTCCCATGTGACGGCTCGCGCGAACGATGAGTGCCTCGCGCATCTCGGCCGCGAGCGCCGTCATTTCTTCGATACTCAATTTTTTGAGATCCGCGGGGCTGTTGATTTTTTCCAGATACATGTCTCTTACCTCGTTTCAAAACAGTTGCCTGACAGCAGTATTATAAGAGCCGTCTGCGAAAAAGAAAATAAACTCCGAAAAAAACAGCGGGAGCTTGCGCTCCCGCTGCGTGCCTGGGCTGGCCGGATTCGAACCGTCGAATGAAGGAGTCAAAGTCCTTTGCCTTACCGCTTGGCGACAGCCCAAAATGCCTATTCAGCATAGCAGACTGCCTCTCTTCTGACAAGCCTCACTTTGCTCCCGGCCTCAGTCCTCCAGGAGTTCTTCGAGCGAGTCAAGCTCGCGCGCGGCCCCGTAGACCCGTCCGAAGCCGTAACGCACATGATAAAAATCGACGCCGGCCTCCGCGGCCGCGGCCTGGTCCATCTCGGTGTCCCCGATGTACACGGCGTCCTCCGGGCTGAGATCGTTCCGCTCGAGAATCAGCTCTATATTTTCTCCCTTCGGGCGTCTCGTCTCACCGTAGCAGATGAAATCGCGAATCACGCCGTCTTCTCCGCTGCTCAAATTTCCGGCTTCGAGCAGGGACTCGATATAGCCCTCCTGGCAGTTTGAGACAATGTAAAGTTCCATGCCGCTCTCATGAAGGGCGCGGAGCGTCTTCAGCACCCCGGGATAAAAATAGCCGCTGTGCGACTCCAGATAGTTAATCTCGTGGCGCATGCAGGCATCCATAATGTCTCTCTGCGCCTCGGGGTCTGCGTCCGGCGAGATGCGCTCCGCGATCTCATCCATCGTGTGCCCCATAAAGCTGTGCATATCGTCGACCGTGAGCGTCCCGCTCCCCCGTCTCTCTTTCAACACCTCGTTCCAGGAATCCGTGACCACCCGCGCGCTGTCCCAGAGCGTCCCGTCCACATCAAAGAGATAAGCCCGTTTCATTCCGTCCCTCCTCATTGTCTCGCCGTTTTTATCTTGTATAGCCTGTTTTTGCCACTTTGACAACAAGAAAAAAGCTGCGGCAACCTGCCGCAGCTTAAATTTCTGTCTGTCATCTCTCTGTCTCCGAACCCCGCTTCCTTGGTTCGAAGCGCCGCACATCTTTACCCCAGATAGAAGAACTGTCCCGCCTTCTTCAGAACCGGGCGCAGCGCCGCGTAGGCGATGACCACGACCACGGTGCCCGCAACCGAGTTGATTGCAGTCACACCGGCCGCCCAGGTTGCCATAATCTTCGACACATCCTGCGGAATGCCGAGCAGGTAGGTCTTATAGAGATAGCCCACAATCGGGTCCGCAATCACATTGAAGCCGAGCGCGACCGCCGAAGCGAGGAGTGTCCAGAAAAAGAGATATTTTCTGTCGTGATCTTCCGTAATGTGCCCGAGCTTATGTGCGATGAAGCCCGCAATGAGACCGATTAAGAACTTGAGCAAAAAGGTCTTCGGCGCGGACGTCACGTACTTCGGATCCATTAAATCCGCAATCGTCATGCCGATGGCACCCGCAAGACCGCCGTACACACCGCCGAGATAGAGCGCCGCGAGCACGCAGAAGGCATTGCCGACATGCAGTGCCACCATGCCGCCGCCGGGCGTCGGAATCGGAATTTTCAAACGCAAAGGCCGCGTAGCAGAGCGCCGCCATGAGTCCCGTCAATACGATTTTATGAAGCCTCTGATCCGTGTTTGTCGCTGTTGCTGTCTGTTGTCCTGTCATGACATCATCCCCCTTTGTTTCGATGAGTACGATTGTAGCGCAAATCTGGATATAAAAAAGATTCAGTTTTCATATTTTTTATAATATCAGTTTGCGATAAAATCATATCAGATGATGAAATCATCTTGAACGGAGGCTCTCATGCTCACTTACTTCATGGACGCGCGCGGAAAGCAGCGAAAGTACCGCTTCCTCTACCATGCGATCCGGCGCGACATCCTCGCAAAGAAACTACTGCCCGGCGAGCGCCTGCCCTCCAAGCGCGCGCTCGCGGAGCACCTCGGCTTAAGTCTCTCGACCGTTGGCAGCGCCTACGCGGCCCTGCTCGACGAGGGCTATCTCGAAGTCAAGGCGCGGAGCGGCTTTTTGTCTCCGCTCTCACACTTCCGGAAAACGGCAGTGTCACTCCGGCTGCGACGGCGGACTTTCAATCTGCGGACGAAAACACAACTTCCGCCCCCGCGACTTCCGAAACCGAGAGCGCCGTGCCGCACGCCTCCCTCGGCGATCTATCGGCCGACTTCCCCTTTACGCCCTTCTCCCACATTGTCCGCGATGTGCTGCTCCGCTTCCCGAACGAGCTCCTCGCGCGCCCCGAAAACCAGGGCGTACTTCATTTCCGCGCGGCAATCAGCGCCTATCTGCTCCGCTACCGCGGCATGCAGGCGGAGCCCGCGCAGATTGTGATCGGCTCCGGCACCGAGTACCTCTACGGGCTGGTTGCCCAGCTTTTGCCCCGCGCGGCACTCTACGGCATCGAGGCGCAGTCCTATGAGAAGATACGCCTGGTCTACAGTGCCTACGCCCGCCCCTACGAGCTCCTGCCGCTCGACGCCTACGGGGTGAGCGCCGAGGGACTCGCCGCCTCCCGTGCCTCCCTCCTTCATGTGACACCCTACCAGAGCTATCCGAGCGGCGTGACCGCAAACGCAGCCAAGCGCTTTGAATATCTCCGCTGGGCCAAGGAGAGAGGTGCCTTTCTCGTGGAGGATGACTATGCCTCCGAGTTTTCGCTCCAAAAAAAGCCGCTGGAAACCATCTATGCGATGGATTCCAACGACTCTGTGATTTACCTCAATACCTTTACCAAGACCCTCGCGCCGTCCATGCGCGTCGCCTATATGGTGCTCCCGAAGCGCCTCCTCGAAAGTTACCGCGAACGTCTCGGCTTCTATGCCTGCACCGTCCCCGCGCTCGACCAGTATGTGCTCGCCGAGTACATAGACCGCGGCTACTTGGAACGGCGCCTGAACCAACTGCGTCGAAAACTCCGTCTCTCTATGCGGGATTCGAAAGCGCAAGCTCCAGAAGACGTCCCGCAGCCGCTGCGAAGCGAGTCAGGGAATTGATCTTCACAAAATTTTGCCCGAAAACCCGCTGCACCGCGGGGAGCCCGGCATCGTCGCCGGTGTAAACGCAGAGTGTCGTAATTCCTTCGGCACTCACCGTGCGAACTTCCTTTGCGGCGTTCTCTATCGCCCCTTCGCCCGCGTAGGCCTGTTCCTGCCCTTGATAGAGAAACTTCACCATATCGTTCGGCGTCACATCGCTCAGCACAATCAGAATTTTTCGCTCCGAGGGGTACTCTGCCATCAGTTCGCCAACCGCGCGGTAGGCGAGCCCGTCCCGGTTTGCGCCCGCCGTGAAATAGCGGAAAATCTCTTCGTTCTTCTCGTGCTCCTCGTAATCGCGGTAGCGCGTGAGCACTGTGTAGCCGCTCATGGAGAGATAGCCCCAGACTCGCACCGGCAATTTCAATGCACTCAGGCTCTCGGCCAAAATATAGGCCTGGCGCGCAACCAACTCGGTTCTCTCCTCCTGCGAAGTGCTCGCATCGAGCAGGAGATCCACGCTCACCCGACTCTGATCCCCGAGGCGCTGCTTTTCGAAGATGCGCGCATCATTCAGACAAAGCGCGCGGTACAGTTTCCCGGGAAGCAGCCGCCCTGTGCGGCCGGGCACTTCCTCCGAGTCGCGGAGCTGCCGCAGCGCATTTTTAAGGCGCTCTCTGAGTTCCGCAATCGCCGCGTGATCCCGCGCAATTTCACCCTCATGGGCGCGACGGGTCTTTTGCTCCCGCGCTTCCATCTCGCGGCGCATGCGCTTGGTAAAGCCTTTTAATTTTTTGACTTCTTCGAGCGGCAGTCTGCCGTCCGTAAAATAAAGCCTGCTTCCCGCGTGGGCATCCTTACAGCAGCGGAGATTCAGTTCACTCTCCTTCGCCTCCGGATACAGGGGGGTGCCGAAATAGTCGCGAATATACTGTCTCAGCTGTTCCGCACTCTTCTCCAGATAGCGCTCGCCGAACTTTGGCACCTGTCTTTGCGCCCGCGCTCGGCACAAGTTCACCGAAGCCCATCACGAGGCGGCGCACATTCGGCTGTAGGGGCTCCTGCCGCTCTGCCGCGCTCCGCTTCCGAAACACAAACTTCGGCAGCGCGAAGCGACGGCGACGCTGTTCGGAAGCCGCCTTGCCCGGAAGATAGGTAAAGTAGCGGGCAAGGGTCTTGCCGACGCTTTCAATCCAAGCCTCGGTATCCAAGTCTCCGGAGACTTCCAGTTCCGCGAGGAGTTTCCGGTCCACGAGGTCCGGGAGGCCGCTGTCCTCGCCGAGCATTCTGCGATAATGCCCCTCGAGTATCCAGCCCTCGCGGCTCTCCGCTATACTCGGCATAAAGTTCTTCAACTTTTCCCGCGCATAGGCCTGCCGGAGCGATTCTGCCGCAGGGCGCTCCGTCTTGACTTTTTCATAACAGCCATTCTCGAGCGCCAGCCAGAAGAGACTCTCATAGACGCCCTGATCCACGGTCTCGTGAAAGCTGTTGTAAAACTCCATCAAGCGATCCCAGTCGTAAAAACGGTGCGCCGCGCCGATGATACTGTTCCAGTAGAGATCCGCCCGCCCGTGCTCGTCGTACATGCGAAAGCCCGGGGAAATGCTGTAGTCCCCGGCCGCATTCCAAATCAAATTGGCGGCGCGCCGCTTCTCAAATTCACTGAGTTTCATGCAAACACGCGCCCGGCTTCCAGGCTCTCCGGCAGGCGGGTCGCAACGAGGTCGCTGACCAGGGTCTGCTCGTAGCTGTCAAAGCACTTGTTCACAATGCCGAGTCGCAGCGCTCTCACCGGCGAGAGCCCGCGCTCCATCATGCCGATGGCGGCAATCAGGCCGCGAAGATCCAGCGCGCGGCTCGTGATTTCGCCGCCCTCGCTCTTTTTCCGTATCTCATCGAAGAGCTCCGCAAACTGCGTCGCATATTCCGGGCGTAAGTTCGGATACTTGCCGCTCAGGAGGCGCTTCACGTCCGCGAGCGGAATGACAGGCATCTGAATCACGAGGAAGCGGGAGGCGAGCGCCTCGTTTAATTCGCGCGTTCCCGCGTAGCCGTAGTTCATTGTGCCGATGAAGCGGGTCGCCTCGTGGAGGCACACACGCTCATAGCCCGGGATATCGATGACGCGACGAAAGTCGAGGGCAGCGTGCAGTACCGCGAGGCTCTCATTCTTCGCCATATTGATTTCATCCAAGATGCCGAAACCGCCGCACTCTGCCGCGCGGAGCACCGGCCCCTTCCGAAGCTGTACTTCGCCGTCCCGAAAGGTATCCGTACCGATTAAGCTCGCGGCATCCGCATTCACATAGAGGGAAATGTCCCAGAGCGGACGCCCGAAGGCCGCCGCGAGTCCCTCCGCGAGCACATTCTTACCGCTCGCCTTGCCGCCCGAGAGGAGCAAATGTTCCCCGGCGAGCAAAGCGCCGATTGCCTCTTCCCAGACCTCTCTCCCGTAGTAGGGGTAAAGCGGCTCCGGCACGCGGACCGCCTCCGCTTCATCCAAGTGATAATAGCTTCGAAACGCGCGCAGTTCCTCAATCAGACGCTCGGAAATTCCCTCGGCGCGCAAAAATTCCAGACTGTTTTCTTTCATCTCTCTTCCTTTCAGGTTCTAAAAAAGAGGTTCGGTCAGCGCCGAACCTCTTTTCTGTCACAGGGTATTTGCCGGTCTTCTGCCGCGCACAAACACGGAGACGGCATAAAGTACCGCAAGCGCCACACCGCCGGCATACGCCGCATTCCACGGCAGGTTGAAACCGATCTTCGCATTCAGAATGTAGCTGCCGCAGACTATGGTGTAGAAAATGCCCGGAATGAGCGGCATCCAGACAAAAGCGCCCTTCTTCTCGATCAGGAGATAAATGGCCGCCGCCGCCAGCGCAAAGAGTGCCATCGCCTGATTCGACCAAGCGAAGTATCTCCAGAGCAGGTTAAAGCCGTTCGTGTCGACCTTTGCCCAGACCAGAATGCCGAAGACCAGCACAAAGATTGGGGTTGCGAGCATCAGACGTCGCGCGTTGTTGTCCTGCTTGATGTGGAAGGTATCCGCTATCGTGAGGCGCAGCGCGCGGAGCGCCGTATCACCGGAGGTGACCGGAAGCACAATGACACCGATGAGCGCAATCGCACCGCCGACCGGGCCCAGAGCCTTACGACAGAGCACACCGACCACCGAGGTCGCGGAAATTGCCTTGAGACCGCCGTCCGCCGCCTGCTGGAAGTAGCGCAGCACACCGTTCTCGAACTGCATCGTGATACCGCCCTTTGCGGCACCCATCTGGATCAGCGCCATGGTTCCCGCTGCCCATACCATTGCGATAAAGCCCTCGACAATCATCATGTTGTAGAAGGTCATCTTGCCTTCGCGCTCGCTCTTCATGGTGCGCGCAATCAGCGCGGTCTGCGTCGAGTGGAAGCCCGAGAGGATACCGCAGGCAACCGTCACGAAGAAAATCGGCATGAAGTGGCCGAAAGACTTCATATCGCCCAAGCCGAAGAAATAGTCGCCGTACGCAAACGCGCCGGTATTCCAACTGTCCCAAACGTTCACAAGCGGATAATGGCTTCCGACCATTACAAAGAAGACACCGACCGCAGAGAAGACCAGCACCGCACCGAAGATCGGGTACACCTTGCCGATGATCTTATCGATCGGGAAGACCGTCGCAATGTAGTAATACACGAAGATGATGCCGTAGATAATCCAGGTCGTCGGATCTTTCGCACCGCCCGAGAAGCCGAAAACCTGCGTCGCGGCGATGTCGCCGGGTGTGTAGATAAAGACGGCACCGACCAGAAGCAGAAGCACCGAGACAAAGACGTCATAAACCCAGAAGACCTTGCTGTTCGTGTACTTCTTGATCATATCCGGCATCTGGATGCCGCCGTCTCTCGTACAGATCATGCCCGCGAAGTAGTCGTGCATCGCGCCGCCGATCACATTGCCGATCGGAATGGTGAGCAGAGCAATCGGCCCGAAGAGTATGCCCTGAATCGGCCCGAGTATGGGACCGGTACCCGCAATGTTCAAAAGGTTAATCAACGCATTCTTCCAAGTCGGCATCGGAACAAAGTCCACACCGTCCTGCTTCGCATACGCAGGGGTCTCGCGGTTATCCGGGCCGAAGACGCGCTCACAGAGGGCGCCGTACAAAAATCCGCCGCAGATCAGAATCGCGAGGCCAATCATAAATGTTGCCATAACTGTACCTCTCTTTCCACTTACCTTTCATCCCCGCCGGACGGGGATTGACAAACATTTGTCAGATTAGTACAGTCAAGCTATTTTTTCAATTGCTGTTTATAAATTCTTTCGATTTTTTACTTATGTATTTCACAAAGTTAGCGTTATTAAATCTTTGCTTTTCTTTTGTTTTCGCTTCAAAGCTCATGAATCCGAGCGGGGTCGAAGCGATCCTCCGCAGTTCTTTCTTCCGCCGGATAGCCAAGCGGTAAAATCGAAATACGTATTTTCCCGCCGGAATTCCAAGTATTTGATTCGAAAGATTCACGCGTTCTTCATAGGGATAGACACCGATCCACACCGTTCCGAGTCCCACCGAAACCGCCCCGAGCCATAGGTTCTCCGTGCAGGCCGCCATATCGGTTGCCGCGACCTCCGCAAAGCGCTTGCCCTCGGGGTCGCATACCGTGACGATTGCGAGCGGTGCCGCAGCAATCGGCCCGGCATAGCGACTCAGCTTGGACAGAGCTTCCAGTTTCTCGCGATCTCGCACAATGTAAAATTCCCAGGGACGCTGATTCCCCGCAGAAGGCGCCGCCATCCCGGCGCGGAGTACCGCCTCCAGTTTTTCCGTCTCCACTTCTCGCGCCGCAAATTTTCTCACGCTTCGTCTCTCAAAGATTTCTTTCATCGTCTTGATTCCTTTGCCTGAATCCCTTTTCTTTATTCCTGTCCCGCTCTCAATCGCACCGTCGCATCCATGCAAATGCGAGCACCGTGTTTTCCGTAATCGCGCTTACTTCCGCGTCCGTGAACGCAAGTCTGCCCGCTTCTCCCGTCTCCGCAGAGAGCAAGAGATAGGACCCGACTTCACAGACACTTTCCTTCCCCGCCTGTCGAAGCGCGGCGGCACCCGAATAGCAGTAGATCAAAGGCTCTCCGCTTGTTCCGCTTCCTTCGGGAAGAGTGCGGAGAGTCGCAGCGCATCGCCCGCGCGGAGCACTGCCGTTGCCATGCCGCCCTCTGCCTCTCCCTTTCGCAGCATCAAATTAAAATCCGTGACCTCGCCGCGGGACTTGGTCTCTGCCCCGCCGTCGAATTCGAGCACTTCGAGTGCCCCGAGTGTCCGAAACGGTCCGCCGTCTTGCGAGAGCTTGAGCGCCCCGCTGAGCGGCGTCAGATAGCGCCGATAGTCCGGCAACGGTGTAAAATCACTCTCGAGAAGCTCCACGGTCGCCGAACTCACACGCCAGAGAAAATCTCGCCCGGCATAGCTTGCGCCCTCCGGGAAGAGCAAAAACTCTCTGGTCTCCCCGCCGCTCCAGCGGCTCACGCGGTAATCCTTTGCGGTTCTCTTCCTCACTTTCATCTCGTTTCTCCTCCGTTCGACTGAAAAGATGTCTAAAACCGGTTTGTCGGTACGACTCGATATGGCGACAGCGCGGGCGGCAAGTCCTGCGCCGTCCGTCATACGCCCCGCCTCTGCTTGCCTCAACTTGTTTCTATATACGCATTGTAGTCTTTCGCAAGGCGGAAGAAAAGAGCGCCCGGCACGCCGGGCGCTCTTCCCTCTTTACTTTTTCTCCACGCGCTCTATGCGAATCGCGGAATTTCGTTTGCGGGCGAGCAAGAGGATTTTTTCTGCGTCCTCCTTGTCAAAAAAGAGCCGCTTTGTCTTGTCGCCGCGTCTAAAATATAAGGCTACAAGTGTGGGATGCCCCCTGTCCTCGAGGACCACGGTGTCGATCTCGTTCCAGGGATAACACTCGTAGTGCGTCGTGATGCGCATCTGATAGAACTGCTCGATCCCCTCTTCGCTCACAACCACCTGCTTGTCCATGAGGAGCGCCAAGAGGTAAAGGGCGCCGAAGAGCAGGGCGATGCGGTAGCGGGTCAGAAGGCCCGCCGCGAGTAAGAGTACCGCGAGGCAATAGCCCCCGTAAGTGACCCAGCGTTTTCGGGGCCGCAACTCCCGCGCCGTATAGACGACGCCCCCCTCATTCTCCCATGGAAGCATGTGTTTTCCTTTCTGTCTTGATTTGTCTTATCGCTCCGTCTTTCTGCGGAGCAGGGGCACCTTACTTGCCGACCTTCGGCGCCTTGCCCTCCGCGCGCAGTCTCTCAAGATTCTTAAGGGCTACCTCATGCGCCTCTTCGGGTGCGGCCGCCGGCTTATGCATCGTGGTCTTGCCGAAGATATTGGTATACGCGCCGTCCGCCCAGAAGACATTGCGTCCCAGGAAGGCCGTGATTGCCGCATAAATCGGGTTCAGCAGGTTCACGAAAGCGAAGGGGAAGTATGCGAAGGGGTGTACACCGAGCACGCCCATCTGATATGCGCCGCAGCCCGTCCACGGGAACATAACCGCCCAGAGGGTGCCGCAGTCCTCGAGGGTTCTCGAGAGCATGTTGCGCGCAAGTCCCATCTCATCGTACTTGTCGCTGTAGAGCGGTGCCGGAACACCGATGCCGAGGAACTGGTCGCACATGGTCGCATCGCAGAAGAGCGAGGTGAGCAGGGTTGCAAGCACCAGCTGACCGACCGAGTGCAGTTTATTCTTGAGGCCGCCAAACAGCGCGTCGACGCAACCGCAGCGCTCCAGCGCACCGCCGTAGGCGACCGCGAGGAGTATCAGGTTGATGGTCCACATCTGGTGATCCATGCCGCCGCGGTTTAAGAGCTTGTCAGCGATTTCGTTTCCGGTCTCGACCGTGATGCCGTAGTGCAGCGCGTTGAAGATATCGCCGATGTTGATCATGCCCTGGAAGATGGCTGCAAAGAGCACGCCGCAGAGCACAGAAATCGCGATGCCGACCAGACCCGGGAGCTTCATCACGCAGGCTACGATGACCACGATAATCGGAATCAGCAACAGCGGGTTGATGTTGAACTTCGAAGCGAGCGCGGTCTGCAGACCCGCCGCCACCTGCGGGTCGTAACCCGAGGTGTTGATGTTTATGCCAAGTATGGTGTAGAGAATCAAAGCAATCACAAAGGTCGGCGCCGTCGTGGAAACCATTGCCGTCACATGATCGAAGAGTCCCGTGCCGGCAACCGCCGCCGCGAGGTTGGTGGTATCCGAGAGCGGCGAGAACTTATCGCCGAGGTATGCGCCGGAGATAATCATACCGGCGGTGATTGCGGGGTTGATGCCGAGCCCCGCACCGATGCCGAGGAAGGCAATGCCGATGGTCGCCGTTGCGGTCCAGGAAGAACCGCAGGCAAGACCTACAATCGCGCACATGATGCAGCCGACCGGCAGGAAAAGCCGCGGGGTCAGAAGATCCAACCCGTAATAGATGACAGCCGGAATGGTTCCCGACATGATAAAGGATGCGACCAGAATGCCGACGGTGCAAAGAATCAAAATTGCTTCCATCGTCGCATTCAGACGATCCAGCATACCTGCAAGCATATCCGAGAAGCTGTGGCCACAGAGGCCGCCGATGATGCAGGCGACGCAAATCGATACGACCAGGGGCATATGCGCATCCGTATAGCCCGTCTTTCCGACATACCCGAGTAACATGAGTCCCATCATGACGACGATGGGAATGAGCGCCTCAATGAAATTCGGCAGTCTTACTTTCTTGCTGCCTGTCTTTGTCTCTTCCATACTCTCCTCTTTTCTGTTTGATTGCGCCTCAGAGCGCTCTTTTGTCAGACTTCCAGTTCTCCGCCGATGGCAGCCTCAACCGCCCGAATCAGGGAGCCGTCCGTGAGAATCCGCTCGCAGTAGTTGATATCCTCGTAGAGCTCTCTGTCATCGTCGAGGTATGCGCAGCCCTTCCGCACGAGATCATACGCCGCCTGCGTGCCGCGTCCCAGTCCCTTGTTGCCGCGCATGTCAATGCCCTGGCAGGCAACCATGAGCTCCATCGCGAGAACCCGGCGCACATTCTTGCCGATTTCCGCTGCCTGGCGCGCCGCAATGGTGCCCATGCTGACATGGTCCTCCTGGCCCGCCGAGCTCGGGATGCTGTCCACGCTCGCCGGATGTGCGAGCACCTTGTTCTCCGAGACCAGCGCTGCCGCTGAGTACTGCACGATCATGAAGCCGGAGCAGACGCCGCCGTGCGGAGTCAGGAAAGCCGGCAGTGCCGAGTACGCGGGGTTCACCAGTCTCTCGATGCGACGCTCCGAGACATTTGCAAGCTCTGCCTCCGCAATCTTTAAGAAGTCAAACGGCAGTGCCATCGGCTGACCGTGGAAGTTACCGCCCGAAATACCGGCTCTGTCCTCCTTGAAGATGAGCGGGTTGTCCGTGACCGAGTTAATCTCAATGTCCACTCTGCCCTGCACATATTTCACCGCGTCCTTCGAAGCGCCGTGAATCTGCGGGCTGCAGCGGAGCGAGTATGCATCCTGCACGCGAATCTCACCCTGGCGGGTCGTGTTCTTCGAGTCTGCGAGCAGACGGCGCAGGTTCTTTGCGGTCTTGCCCTGACCCTCGTGCGGGCGAATCGCATGGACTCTGTCCTCGAGTGCATCCATGACACCGTTCTGCGCCTCAAAGCAGAGCGCATCCGCAATGTCTGCAATCTTTAAGAGCTGTGTCGCGTCGTGAAGCGCGAGTGCGCCGACCGAAGTCATCGCCTGGGTGCCGTTGTTCAGCGCAAGGCCTTCCTTTGCCGAGAGTTCAACGACCGGAATGCCTGCTCTCTTCATCGCCTCCGCGCCGGTCAGCAGCTCACCCTGATAGTAAGCCTTGCCGAGTCCCAGCATGACGAGAACCATGTGCGAGAGCGGCGCGAGATCGCCGGAAGCGCCGAGCGAACCCTTCTCGGGAATAAACGGCGTCACGCCCTTGTTGAGCATCGCAATCATGGTCTCAAGGGTCTCTAAGCGAATGCCGGAGTAACCCTTCGAGAGATTGTTGACGCGGAGCAGCAACATGCCGCGCGCCACATCCTCCGGGAACGGATCGCCGGCGCCGACCGCGTGCGTGATGATCAGGTTCTTTTGCAGGTCCTTGCACTCATCGGTGCTGATGACGACATCGCTGAACTTGCCGAAGCCCGTCGTAATACCGTAGACCACCTTTTTCTCGGCGACCAGATCATCGACAATTTTCCGGGAAGCCAGAACTGCCTCTCTGCTCTCCGGCGAGAGCTCCACGACCGCGTGTTCCCGGCAGACCGCAACAATCTGCTCCACGGTCAGATCTTGCCCGGTAATCAGAATCTTCTCCATCTCTCTATGTCCTCCTGTCTACAAAGCTGTGTGCTTTCAGCAATTTTTTCAAGTACAGTCTACAGAAGTCCCGTCAAAAAAGCGTCTATTTATGTTTTTTTAGAGAAACATTTGTAGAGAAATTTCGGAATCACCGCTCTACTCTGTCTCCCGCAAAGTGACACCGCACCAGTCCGTATCCGCAAAATAGGACAGCCCAGCCGGCTGTCCCTCTCAATTGCATACAAAAAGGGCGGCAAGCCGCCCTGCAAATCGTTTTCTTTACGGATTCACTGTCTTCCTCAGGACTTCCCCCTCATCGTCCGCGCGGCTCCCGCTTGACGCGAAAGCGCAACCTCCGCTTCCCGAAGCAGTTCTTCCGTCTCCGGATTCCGGATTCGCTCCGCTATGTAGCGGGCCTTTTCGAGGTGTTCCGCCGCTGCCGCTGTTTGCTGCTGTCGGATTGCAAGCAGCGCGAGGTAGCCTTCGGTTCGCTCGAGGCCCCAGCGATAGCCGCTCGCCGTGAGGATACCGGCAGCCCGGGTCAGATATTCGCCGCTCTCGGCATCCCGCCCGAGCAGATAGAGCAGCTGCCCGATGCCGGAATAAATCTGCGCCATCCCGTTTGTCTCTCCGGAGACGCCGCCTATGGTCGCTGCGTCCCGGTAGGCGACAAGCGCCGCTTCAAGCTTGCCCTGCAGCCGCGCAATGTCGCCGCAGTAGGCAAGGCAGGCCGCAATGCTCGCGCGATACTTCGGAGACTTCTCTGCCTGCTCCGCTTCGAGCGCCTCAAACGCACTGCGCGCTTCTCCGAGCGCTGTATTCGCCGCTTCAAACCGCCCCCGCCTTAACAGGCACCAGCCCCAAAGGCGCTGAAACGCCGCGTGCATCTCGGCGTGACCTTCCGCCGATTCTTTGAGCCCGAGCGTCGTATAACGCTCCGCTTTTTCGAGGTTTGAAGTCTGAATGCTGTGAAAAATATGCTGCAGATAACAGGAAAAGAGCATATCCAGGTCCGCGCAGCGCCGCGCCGCCATCATGCACTGTTCAATCGCCGCGACGCCGCTGTCGTAGTGCCCGGCCGCGATGTCGTGCCGCCCGAGAATATATAACATCTGCATTTTCATGCGGCTCACTTCGGGCGAATTGTCCTCGAGGCGTATCACATCCTTGGCGAGCTCCAGCATCTTCTCCGCCTCCGCGAGTGCGCCGAACTGTCCGCCGAGATCGGTGATCTCCGAGTGCACAATCGGAAAGTTCTCATTCAATATCGTATAGAACTCCTGCAGATAGCGAATCTGGTAGCCGTAGGCCTTGACCGGGCAGAGGGCGTGCATCCAGTGGTGCGCAATGACAGGCAGTGCGGCGTAGCGCCCGCCCTGCGTACGCTCATAGTACTCGGCGAGCATGCGGTGATAGAGCCGCGTGCGCCCCGCACTCTGCTGTTCATAGAGATATTCCCGGAAGACACGGTGCACAAACTTGTAGCAGACCTCAAATCCGACCGTGAGCTCCTGTATCAGCCGGTTGCCCTCGAGACTCTCGAGATGTCCGAGCAGTTCCAGACGATTCATATGCGGCAGGAGGTACTCGAGTTCTTCCATATTGATTTTTTCCGGAAAGATTGCCATGCAGGAGAGCACCTCCCGCTCGGCGCCCGTGAGACCGGAGAGTCTGGCCGCAATCAGGCGGTCAATCTTGGGGGTCTTCCGGAGCACAAAGCCCTTTTCCCGAATCAGCGCAATCATCTCCTGTAAAAAGAAGGCATTGCCCTCGGTCATCTCATAGAGCGCGGCGAGGCGCTCGGGCGCCTCCCGGAATTCCGGAAACACGCGGAGCACTATGCGGTCGGACTCTGCCCGTGAAAACGGCTTCAGCGCGAGAAAGCGGACGCGGTCCTCGCGAACCGGACGCTCCAGCTGCCGCACGACTTTTGCCTCCTCCTGCCCCTGGTAAGTGCAGATCAGCCGAAGCTGCGTAGCGTCGAGACTCTGCAACAACTTTAAGAGCAGACGGTAACTCACCTCATCCATCCACTGGATTTCATCAATCGTGATGAGCACGCGCTTTTTCCGGCACAGCGACTGCAAGAGGCCCAGTAGCCGCTGCTCCACCGCCTGGTAGCGGAGATAGCCGCTGCCCTCCTCCTCCACTCCGCCTGCGAGTTCGGCTATCGTCAAAGCAGTCTCCTCCTCCGAAATATCGCCGAGCTTTCCCTCCGCGGCGAGCTGACGTAACTCTTCAAAGATATCGCCGAACGGACTCAGGAAAAACTCGGCGCCCTGGCGGTAGCAAATCGCGTGGAGCGCAAGCATCCCGTTCCCCTCCGCGAGCTTCCGGCAGGCATCGAGAAAACCGGTCTTGCCGCAGCCCTCTTCGCCCTCAATCAAGGCGACACTCTTTGTGCTGCCTGCCTGCAAAAAACCGCTGATTTCGAGCAGTTCTTTTTCGCGGCCGATGTAGCCCGGGCCGCCGCTCTTCTCCTCGACCGGCGGCAGCTGCTCTTTCATCGTAAAAATCTGCTGAAAGAGCTGCGTCGCCTCGCGGGAGGGCGCTGTCTCGAGCTCCTCGCGGAACAGTTTCCATGTCGCGGTACAGACGAAGCGCCATGTGATGCTGCCCGCAGGCCGCATAGCGCTGCATGAGTTCCAAATATAGAGCCTCGTTAAACGGGTCTTCCGCGAGCAGCACTTTTGCCGCGCGCTGCATTCCCGCGACATCCTCCTCTTGATAGGCCGCCTCATACTGCTGTCTGGCGACTGCGCTGTCCTGTCGCTGCCGCTCACTGCGGACGCCCTCGGCCCATTCCTCGAACTCGTAGCAGTTCTTCACAAAAAAATGCTCGAGAAACGGCGCATCACAGCGCGATAAGTCGGTCGAAAGCCGCACCTTTGCGGAGAGGGCGAGTTCCGCATTTCCCTGACTCGTCAGCACCTCGCTGCCGAGCTGACGCCGCACCTGATAGACCGCGTCCCTGAGTTTTTTTCTGCCGGTGCTCTCCTCTTCGTCGCCCCAGAGCAGATGAATCAGCTCCTCGCGGCTTGCGCGCTGCCGGTAGGCAAGGTAGTAGAAAAAGGCCTCTGCCTTGCGGTACGGAAAACTCACGCGGGTTCCGTTTCTCCGAATCTCCGGATTGCCCAGAAACCGAATCTCGATTGTCTCCAACTTCCCTGCCTCCTCTTTCATTCTGCCCTTATTATAGGAGCGGATTGACGGCAAAGTCCAGCATAACCGTCAAATTTAATCCTTTTGCCCCGCTAAAATTAGACGATTTTTCGACTCTGTCTGTCTATACTGGGTCTCAATCATGAAATAGTTCTGACTGTGTTTGCACGATCTGCAGAAAGGAAGGTGCCCCATGACCAACCAGGAAATCGGCGCTTGCATGACCATCAAGCTCGACGCTGTGCTCCCCGAATATCCGAAATTCGACCCGAAGCTTCGCCGCGCACCGCGGCGAGACCTCGAGCTCTCCGACCACGAGAAAAAGCTCGCGCTGAAAAACGCGCTCCGCTATGTTCCGGAAGAGCTCCACGAGGCGCTCGCGGACGAATTCATGGAAGAGCTTTGACCCACGGCCGCATCTACGGCTACCGCTTCATGCCGAAGGAGCCCTTACACGGCAAGCCGATCGACGAGTACCGCGGCAACTGCCTGCAGGGCAAGGCGTTTCAGGTCATGATCGACAATAACTTGAGCCCCGAGATTGCGCTCTATCCCTACGAGCTCGTGACCTACGGCGAGACCGGCTCGGTCTGCCAGAACTGGATGCAGTATCAGCTTTTAAAGAAGTACTTGGAAGCGCTGACCGACGAGCAGACCTTGGTCGTGATGTCCGGCCACCCGCTGGGTCTCTTCCACTCCCACAAGCAGGCGCCGCGCGTCATCATCACAAACGGTCTCCTGGTCGGCGAAGCGGATAACTTAAAGGACTGGACCCGGATCACCGCGATGGGCTGCTCGAGCTACGGTCAGATGACCGCAGGCGGCTGGATGTACATCGGCCCGCAGGGCATCGTCCACGGCACCTTCAACACCATCCTGAACGCAGGCAGAAAATATCTCGGCGTTCCGGCGGACGGCGATCTCGCAGGCCACCTCTTTGTGACCAGCGGTCTCGGCGGCATGAGCGGCGCACAGCCGAAGGCAGTCGAGATTGCGGGCGGCGTCGGCATTGTGGCTGAGGTCGATTACTCCCGCATTGAGACCAGACACAGCCAGGGCTGGGTCTCCAAAGTCGCCGAGACCCCCGAGGAAGCGTTCCGCTTTGCACACGAATCCCTCGAGAAAAAGGAGCCCATGTCGATTGCCTTCCACGGCAACATTGTGGATCTCCTGCAGTACGCGGTCGATCACAACGAGAAGATTGAACTTCTCTCCGACCAGACCTCCTGCCACGTTCCCTACGACGGCGGCTACTGCCCGCAGGGCATCAGCTTTGAGGAGAGAACGCGTCTCCTCGCCGAGGACAGAGAACAGTTTATCAAGCTGGTCGATGAGACCCTGACAAAGCACTTCCACCTGATCCAGAAACTCGTGGAGCGCGGTTCCTACTTCTTTGACTACGGCAACTCCTTCATGAAGGCCATCTTCGACGCGGGCAACCCGGAAATCGCGAAGAATAAGCGCGACACGACCGAGGGCTTTATCTTCCCGTCCTATGTCGAGGATATCATGGGTCCGATGCTCTTTGACTACGGCTACGGTCCGTTCCGCTGGTGCTGCCTCTCCGGCAAGCACGAGGATCTCTTAAAGACCGACCACGCGGCCATGGAAATCATCGACCCGAACCGCCGCTTCCAGGACAGAGACAACTGGGTCTGGATTCGCGACGCGGACAAGAACAAACTGGTTGTCGGCACCCAGTGCCGTATTCTCTACCAGGACGCACTCGGCAGAAGAGACATTGCGCTCCGCTTCAACGAGATGGTGCGGAACGGAGAAATCGGACCGGTCATGCTGGGCCGCGACCACCACGACACCGGCGGCACGGATTCTCCCTACCGCGAGACCTCCAATATTTACGACGGCTCGCAGTTCACGGCTGACATGGCAACCCACTGCTTCGCCGGCAACGCGGCGCGCGGCATGAGCCTGATTGCGCTTCACAACGGCGGCGGCGTTGGCATCGGCAAGGCGATTAACGGCGGCTTCGGCCTGGTTCTCGACGGCAGCGAGCTCACGGATCAGATTATCCGCGAGTCGATTCCGTGGGATACCATGGTCGGCGTGTCCCGCAGAAACTGGGCGCGGAACGAGCACTCGATCGAGACCGTTGCGGCCTACAACGAAAAGTTCAAGGACAGCGACCACATCACCATGCCCTATATTGCGAGCGACAGCCTTATCGAGCAGGCATTCCGGCGCGCAACCGAAAAGCACTAAGTTTTCACTGCGGCGCAGTTCCCCTGCGCCGCGGTTTTTATTTGACAGCCCACTGACTCTCTGAGGAGGACAAAGCATATGAAGCGAACTTACATCCGCCGCGCGGCGGAGCTCGTGACCTGCAGCGGCGACAAGGCAAAGCACGGCAGCGAAATGAAAGAGGTCGGCATCATCAAAAACGGCGCCGTTCTGATTGAAGACGGGCACATTGCCCTGGTCGGCAGCACCGAGGAACTCGACAAGAAAGTGGATTTCCAGACGGCGGAGCTCATCGATGCGGGCGGGCAGGCAGTCCTGCCGGGCTTCGTGGATTCCCACACCCACTTTCTCTTCGGCGGCTATCGCGCCGATGAATTCGGCTGGCGCCTGCAGGGCGAGAGCTATCTCTCTCTCGATTATGGAAAAGGGCGGCGGCATCAATGCGACCGTGACCCCGACACGCGCTGCCTCGGTCGAAGACTTTGTGGCGGTCGGCAAAGAGCGGCTCGACACCATGCTCCGCTTCGGTGTGACCACGGTCGAGGGCAAGAGCGGTTACGGCATGGATAAGGATACCGAACTCCGCATGCTCCGCGCGATGAAGATACTGGACGAAAGCCACCCGGTCGATGTGGTGCGCACCTTTTTGGGGCCGCACAGCGTGCTCCCCGAATGGAAGGGAAAGGAGCGCGGATTTCTCAAGTACATGCTGACCGAAGTCATGCCGGAGGTCAAAAAAGAGGACCTTGCGGAATTTGCCGATATCTTCACCGAGACCGGCGTCTTTAATATCGAGGACTCCACCTGGTACCTGCAGGAGGCGAAAAACTCGGCTTCCGTCTGAAGGTCCACGCGGACGAAATTGCGCCAAACTTCGGCGGCGCTGAAATGGCGGTTAGTTGCGGCGCGCACTCCGCAGACCACCTCTTAAAGGCCTCCGACGAGGGCATACGCCGCCTCGCCGAGGGCAACACGATTGCAACCCTTCTGCCGCTCACGGCCTTCTGCTTAAAGGAGCCCTATGCGCCCGCGCGGAAGATGATAGATGCGGGCTGCGCGGTCGCGCTCGCCTCGGACTTAAACCCCGGCAGCTGCTTCAGCAACTCGATTCCGCTCCTCATTGCGCTCGGCTGCATCTACATGGGCATGCGAATCGAAGAGGTGGTCACGGCGCTCACCTTAAACGGCGCGGCGGCAGTCGGCAGAGAGAGAGAAATCGGCAGCATAGACCCGGGCAAGCAGGCGGACCTCATCTTCCTGCACTATCCCTCGATTCAGTTCCTGCCCTACCGAACCGGCGTAAACATTGTGTCCCGCGTCATGAAGCGCGGTGAGCTCGTCATTTGAGTGGCAATACCGTTTTGATTCTGACAGTTTTCTTACACTTAGTTTAAACTTATTGTTTTTTCTCCTTCCTGTACTATACTAAACATATACAAAAGAGCTGTGCACAGCCGTTTTCCGGAAGGAGGAAGGCATATGAATCCGGCAAGTCAGAAGAAACTCTGTTTCGTCGCCTTTTATCTCTATGTTGCTTCCATTGTGACGGCGCTTCTCTTGTCCTATGCGCCGATCGATCCGCTACTTTGCATCGGCCTCAAGGTGCTGCTTCTCTTCCTCGCACTCTTCTTCTATGCGTTGCACGCGAAGAACAATGAGAACCATGTCTACCTGGATCCGAAGGCACTCCGCGCAGCGGGTGGCCCGCGCTATCTGCTTTACTTTCTGGTCGCGCGGCTTCTGCCCGCCTACTACATCTTCCGCCTCGTTCTGATTCTGCTCACGATGGATGTAGAGACGACCTACGACTAAAGCGCTGAAAAAAACAGCTTGTTCTTTCCCTCCCTTTTCGGTATACTTTTAGGATTCACACGAAGAGGGGGGATTGTTTTGTTAATCTCAAGGGAACTCGACTACGCGCTCCGCATTCTGCGCGGTCTCGGCGACGGCGATATGCACACCATGCGCGCACTCTGCGAAGAAGAACTGATTCCGCAAAAATTTGCCTATAAAATCATACGAAAGCTCGCGGCCGCCGACTACATTCACGCCGTGCGCGGCGTGGGCGGCGGTGTGCGCCTCACGGCGGATTTATCCGCGCTCACACTCTTTGACCTTCTGAAAGTCTTTGAGCCGGAAGAGCGCGTGAACCACTGCACCGCCGGCGGCTACTGCTGCGAGTGGATCGAGGCGACGCAAAAGCCCTGCCAGACCCGCGCCTACCTCGCCGATCTGGAGTCGAGACTGGACCGTGAATTGAAGCGGGATTCGCTCGCGACCATGCTCTTCGGAAAACAATAATCGATCTGTTTTGCGGAATGCGTTTCGAAGCGTCCGATTGATTTCACCGAAACAGGAGGTTTCTGCCATGTCCGATGCAAAGCAATTCTATATTCTCTCTGTGGTGCGCGTCATCACCGCAAATCTCAGCGTTCTGGCAGGCGCGTTTTGCATTGTGCTCGACCGGAAAATTCCACTGTTTGCGCTTGCCAGCCTCTTGTTCTGCCTGTCCGAAGTGTTGCGTTTCAGGTGTAAAAAGCTTGCAGCCCGAAATCCAAACGCGACGAATGGGAACCAAAAGCTAAAAGCCCTGCAGCGCTTTGAACAGAACCACCAACAGTCCGTCTACATGCTGTTGCTCTGGGGAAGTATTCTGATTTCTCTGCTTCGCGACAATCTCGGAAACTGAGAGGTGAAGCGAACCGCTTTCCGCAAAAATAAGCTGCGGGACGAATATTTCGTCCCGCAGCTTATTTTTCTATCTGTTTGTCTGTCCCTTACGGCGCCGTTGTCTCGCCCTCATTTTGGGTATTGACGTTCTCTAGCACCGCGTCTTTTAAGACAGCGTATTTGTACTCGCCCTCTTTGTAGACATCAAAGCGCCCGCGCACGGTGATTTCCGAGCCCTCCGGCGGATAATCGTCGGGGAAGCGGTAGTTGTCCGCCAGCTTGAACTCGATGCCCTGCGCACAGCAGGCGGTCGCATCCTGCACAATGCAGGAGTAGTAGTCCGTGTCCTTGGTCTCGTCGTGGTAGATTGCGACGAGTCCCTTCATCCGTATGGTCTTGCCCATGCAGCTGTCGGGATTCACCATGATGTTGTAGACCTCCGAGAAGACCATGGTCGCGCTCAACTTCGTGAGGTCGATGTCCGTGCCGTCCGCGCCTTTTAAGTCGACCGGCGCTTCACTGCTCTCTTCGACCACGCGGCTCGCCGCGGTGACATCGACGGTCTCCGACGATGCGCTCGCTGCCTTCTGACTCTCCGCCGCCTGTTGCCCCGACGCGAGCACCTCATTGACACTCTTAGTCTGGCTTCCGCCGGCACGGCTCTTTGTCCCGTCCGCGCTACCGCAGGCACTGAGCAGAAGCACAAGCGTCAGTGCCACCGGCCATACATACTTCTTATTTCTCATGCTGTCTTCCTCCGCTGTACCGCCGCAATCAGGGAGCAAAGCCCGAATGCGATTGCATCCGCCGCGACGATGGTCGAGCCGACCGGTGTGCCCGCGAGGATAGACGCGAGAATACCGAGCAGCGCGCAGGTCACCGAGAGCAGTGCGGAACAAACGGTAACACTCTTAAAGTTGTGAAACAGGCGCATTGCCGAGAGCGCCGGGAAAATAACCAGCGCCGAGATGAGCAGCGAACCCACCAGATTCATCGCAAGCACGATGATGACCGCGACTGTAATCGCAATCAGGAGGTTATACCGCCCGGCATCGGTCCCCGAGGCGCGCGCAAAGTTCTCGTCAAAGGTCACCGCAAAAATCTTCTGGTAATAGACAATGAAAAGGCAGACCACCAGGAACGAGAGTGCGGCGCAGAGCTGCACCTCCCGGCTGGTCAGCGTCAAAATCGAGGTCGAACCGAACAGTGTCGAGCAGACATCGCCCGAGAGATTGGCCGAGGTCGAGAACACATTCATGACCAGATAACCGAAGGCCAGGGCACCGACCGAGAGCATGGCGATGGCCGCATCGCCCTTGATTTACTGTTCTGGCCCGTGCGGAGCAGGAGCACCGCGCAGACGATCGTGACCGGCAGTATGAGAACCATCTGGTTCGAGAGCTTCAAGACCGTCGCGATGGACATGGCGCCGAAGGCGACATGCGAGAGGCCGTCGCCGATGTAGGAATAGCGCTTTAAAACCAGGGTCACACCGAGGAGCGAGGAGCTAAGCGCAATCAGCACGCCGACGATGAGGGCATAGCGCACAAACGGATACTGCAGATAAAAGAGGATTTTTTGTACCATAGCCATCATGCGTTCACACTCTCTTCCTGTAAAAACCACTCGCCGAGCCGGGAGTGCTGATATTCCTCTCTGGTGCCGAAGAACACTTTCTTGCCGATGTGCAGAATATGGCTCGCATACTGCACAGCTGCCGCAATGTCGTGCGAAATCATGATAATCGTGATGCCCTCTTCATTCAGCCCCTGAATCAGCTGGTACATGTCCGCCGTGACTTTCGGGTCGAGCCCCGAAACCGGCTCATCGAGAAGCAGCATCTTCTCGGTCGCGCAGAGCGCCCGCGCAAGCAGCACGCGCTGCTGCTGTCCGCCCGAGAGCTCCCGGTAGCAGCGCTTCCGGAACGCCGTGATGCCCATGCGCTCCATGTTCTTTTCCGCGCTCTCCCGGTCTGCCTTTCTGTAAAACGGCCAGAAACCGGTTCTGCCCTGCCGCCCCGAGAGCACAATTTCCTCGACCGAAGCCGGGAAATCGCGCTGCACCAGGGTCTGCTGCGGCAGATACCCGATTTCATTGGCGCGAAGACCGTCACCGCGCTCTACCGTGCCGGCGAGCGGCGGCTGCAGTCCCAATATGGTTTTCATCAGCGTGCTCTTGCCGGAGCCGTTCTCTCCGACGATGCAGAGATAATCTCCCGCGTTGACTTCAAAATTCAAGTGTTCCAAGATGCTTTTCTGGTCATAGCCGAGTGTCAGATCCCGGCAGAGAAGCTGTGCCATGCTTTGCCTTTCCGTTGCAGGCGCTTTCGCGCCTTAATTCCGTTTCCTTACTGCAGCGCTTTCTTCAGAACTTCCAGATTCTGCTGCATGATGCCGAGATAGGTCTCGCCGCTCTCGATGTCCTGTTCCGTCGTGGACTGCATCGAATTCAGGGTCAGAATATCCTGATTCTTGTCCTTCGTATTCTGGATGATGGTCTCCGCAATCTTCTTATTCGGTCCCTCAATCGTCATGACGTGCTTAAGGCCGAGCTCATCCATCTTCTTGCGAGGAAGGAGACGGTCTCAAAGCTCGCCTCGGTCTCTGCCGAGCACCCCACAAAGGCCGCATAGTACTTGATGCCGTAGTCGTCCACGAGATAGCGGAACGGGAAGCGGTCGCCGAAGAGCAGGGTCTTATTAGCCGCTGCCTTGACCACATCCGTGTACTGCTGATCCAGCGAATCAAGCTGCTCCGTATACTTCTTTAAGTTCGCCTCATAGACTGCCGCGTGTGCGCTGTCGAGGCTCTTCAGATCTTCCGTGATGACTTCACAGATGCTCTCGGCATTCCGGAGCGAGAGCCACACATGCTCGTCGTATTCCGGGCATTCCTCTTCTTCGCTCTCCGCGCTCGCCGCCGTGCTCTCACCCGCAGCCTGACTCTCCGCCGCCTGGCTCGCCGCCGTGCTCTCGCTGTCCTTGCTGCCCTCTTCTTCCTCGGCCTGCATACCCTCGACAACTTCCTCTTCCTTCGTGTTGTTGCCGAGCGCCTCGAGGAGGTTGATGACCTTACGGTCCGGATTCTTTCCTTCCTTCAATGCGTCCTTGACCCAACCGTCCGATTCACCGCCCACATAGAGAAAGAGGTCGCACTCGGAAATCTTTGCGATATCTTCGGCGTTCGGCTGGTAGCTGTGCAAATCGACGCCCTTGTCCAGAAGAAGCGTGATATCCGCATTCTTTGCCTCGTCACCGAGAATCTGACGCACCCAATCGTACTCCGGGAAGATGGTCGCGACAATCTTTAGCTTCTTGCCGCTCGCCTCTGCGCTGCTCTCCGCACTCGCCGCTGTGCTCTCCGTCTTCTTTCCGCTCTGTCCGCACCCCGCAAGTGTGCCGAACGCGAGCACTGCCGCTGTTGCCATTGCCATCCAACGTTTGAATTTCATGTCTCTCCTCCTTGTGCTATAATGCCGACAAACTCAAGTCACAGCTGCAGTAGCAGGAACGGCGGCATGTGACCCGAGAGGGCCACTGCCGCCGACTGTGCACTTCGAATTTGAAAGCTGGTTTTATTTTATGCCGCTGTCCCTACTTTGTCAAGCACCCCGAAAGGATTGCCATGCATTTCCGTCCGAATGATATCCGCCGCGCGCTGCAAAGCGCACCCGCACCGCAGAAAAAAGAGCGAGAGGCCGCTGTCCTCCTCCCCCTGATTGAGAAAGACGGGGAACTCTTCATCCTCTTTGAGCGCCGCGCACTCTCCCTCCGCCACCAGCCCGGCGATATTGCGCTCCCGGGCGGCGGCATCGAAGACGGGGAGACGCCGCTCGAAGCCGCCCTCCGCGAAGCGCGAGAGGAGCTCCTTGTAAACGACAGCCAGCTCACCGGGCTCGGGGAAATCGGCACAGAGAGCGGTCCCGCCGGGCAGAAGGTCTACGCCTTTGCGGCGGAACTGAAAGACTACCGTGGCACATTTTCACCTGCCGAGGTGGATCGGGTCTTTACCCTGCCGCTCTCCTTTTTTCTGACCCACCGCGCCGAGCACTATCGGGGGAGCTTTGTCGCCCGCCCGATTGAAAACTTTCCCTATGACCGCATTGAGGGCGGCAAAAACTACCCCTTTGCGGTCCGCGACTACACCATACCCGTCTATCCGGACACCGCACCCTTAATCTGGGGCATGACCGCCCGGGTGCTGGAGCGCTTTGTAAAGCGCCTCCTCGGCGGAAGCGCGCCTCTCTGAGCCGCGAATGATTTCCTTACCCCTTTCTTCGGCACTTCCCCCGGAAACAGCGAAATCCGATTGCCGCTCTCTCTTTATGTATTCTGCCGCTTCGTAACCTGATACGTCGAAAAAATCCTCCTCGGAAAAACCGAGGGGGATTTTTCATACAACCATATTGCACCGCAAACAGACGGCACGCCGCATTCTGTTTTTACCGCCCAGGCGACGGCGCTCCTCCCCCTTCTTCTCTCAGAACACAGAAAAATAGAGATTTTCCTTCTCCGGTGCCGCAAAGTGCTCTTCGAGCATGCGGACATGGGATAAGAAGGCCGCATCCTCAAAGTACTTAGCCCCCTGCTTACAGCCCCGCACGCAGGCCTGGCACTTGATGCAGATGCCCGGGACATTCGAGGTGTCCGCCGCATCAATCGAGCCCATGGGACAGTGCGCCGCACAGACGCCGCAGTGCAGGCACTTCGAAAGATCTGTGAGCGGCTTCGCCTTCAGAAACTTGGCGGGTGTGCCGTCCTCGCCCTTCGGCACATAGTAGGGCGCCTCCGCATCGCCCGGAACCGTGAACGCAAGGGAAGCCGCCTCTAAAACCGCGGGGTCCGCGGCCTTCAGCGCTTCCGCCGCGCGCGCCGCAAAGCTTGAACCGCCGCAAGTTCCTCGACGCGCGGTCTCTCGGGACAGATGCGGTCCGAAAAGGCATGGCGGCAGGCAAAGGCAGCTGCCGCAAGCGGCAAAAAGCCGTTTGCCCGGAGCACGGACAAAAGCTCCGCAAGGCTGTTGTCGAAATTCCGGTTTCCGTAGCTCACAAACAGAAGGACGGGCGTATGCTCCCCGCGAAGCTTCTCCTGAAATTCCGGCAGTATCTTATTCGGGAGCTTGCCCGCGTAGGTCGGAGAACCGATAATGAGGAGCTCATCGCTCGAAAAATGGCGCACTTCCTCCCGCTCCCGCGGCAGGGTAAAGGAACTCACTTCCGCGGGACAGGCCAGCGCCTCCGCCGCGCCCGCCGCCATGGCCTTTGCATACTTTGCCGTCCCGCCCGTCGGGCTGAAATACAAACTGTGAATCTCACGAATCTGCATGTATTTTCCCTCGCTTTCACCGTCAAAATGACTGTTTCTGAGACCATTATACCATGTGCATCCCCGCAAGTTCCGCTTTTTTCGGCGGTTGTTATTTGATTATTTTTATGTAATTTACCTTTTTTCTGACTATGCCATCTTATTCTTGAAACCGTTTTTTTTTCAAAGGAAAGGAGGTTCCTTATGAAACTTCGCAGACAGTTTGTGCTTGTGGCCCTCGCTTTTGTTCTCCTGCTCGCAGGCACAGTTTTTCACACCCAGGTGCTCGACTCCAGACGGGAAATCCTCGATACGGACGATTATGCGGAAGGCAAGGAGGAGACAGAAAAAGGGCGCCGGTATGAACCGGCGCCCTTTTGAGGGGGTAGGAGGATATATCAAATCACTTGTTTTACTTCGCTGCCGCAAAGCCTCCCTCGAGGTCTGCGATGATATCGTCGATGTTCTCGGTTCCGATCGAGAGACGAATTGTGTTCTGCTGAATGCCCTGCTCGACAAGCTCTGCATCGCTGAGCTGCGAGTGGGTCGTGGTCGCCGGGTGAATCACCAGGCTCTTTGCATCCGCGACATTTGCGAGCAGAGAGAAAATCTTCAGGTTGTCGATGAAGGCAAACGCCTCCTTCTGACCGCCCTTGATGTTGAAAGTAAAGATAGACGCACCGCCGTTCGGGAAGTACTTCTGATAGAGCGCGTGATCCGGGTGGTCTGCGAGAGACGGGTGGTTCACCTTCTCAACCTGCGGGTGCTTCGACAGGAACTCGACAACCTTCAGCGCGTTCTCGACATGGCGCTCCACGCGGAGCGACAGGGTCTCGGTGCCCTGCAGGAGCAGGAAGGCGTTGAACGGCGAGATGGCACCGCCTTCATCGCGGAGCAGGATTGCGCGGATGTAGGTCACAAAGGCCGCCGGGCCCGCGACATCCGCGAAGGACGCGCCGTGGTAGCTCGGGTTCGGATCCGCAATGTTCGGGAACTTGCCGCTCTTCTTCCAGTCGTAGCTGCCGCCGTCCACAATGATGCCGCCGAGCGTGGTGCCGTGGCCGCCGATGAACTTCGTCGCGGAGTGAACCACAATGTCGGCGCCGTGCTCGAACGGGCGAATCAGGTAGGGCGTGCCGAAGGTGTTATCGACCACGAGCGGCAGGCCGTGCTTATGTGCGATCGCCGCAATCGCGTCGATGTCCGAGATATCGGAGTTCGGGTTGCCGAGGGTCTCGAGGTAGACTGCCTTGGTGTTCGGGCGAATTGCATTCTCGACCTCATCGAGCTTGTGTGCATCGACAAAGGTGGTCTCGACGCCGAACTGCTTCAGCGTGTGCGCGAGGAGGTTGTAGGTGCCGCCGTAGATGGTCTTCTGTGCGACAATGTGGTCGCCTGCCTGCGCGAGTGCCTGGAAGGTGTAGGTAATTGCCGCCGCACCGGATGCGACCGCGAGTGCCGCGGAGCCGCCCTCAAGCGCTGCGATTCTCTTCTCAAAGACATCCTGCGTGGAGTTCGTAAGTCTGCCGTAGATGTTGCCGGCGTCTCTCAGACCGAAGCGGTCCGCCGCATGCTGCGAGTTGCGGAACACGTAAGAAGTGGTCTGGTAAATCGGAACCGCTCTCGAATCGGTCGCCGGATCCGGGCTCTCCTGGCCGACATGCAACTGAAGGGTCTCAAACTTGTACTTTCTCTGCTCGCTCATTTCTATTCCTCCATAGACCCGAACCGCTCGGGTTTTCTCTCTTCAAACTGAGGGCTTGTTCTCTCTGTTTCTTCCCTCAAACTCACTAGGTATGTTCGGATTATAGGGGATTCTATCTGTGCTGTCAATGATTCCGGCGCCATAGCTTTCTTATACGCCGTCATTACTTTTTTTGATATCCCAGCTGCCTGCTACTTTGAACTACCGCGCTTCGTCTCAGCGCTTTGTGAGGCGCTGCAGAAGGGCAACCGCGAGCATCATCACAGTCGCCGCGACAAAGAGTCCGCCCATGCCCTTGCCCATAATTTCCAGTGCAATTTCCGCTGTATTCATTTTCTTCTCCTCCTCTTTTCTTTAGAGGTACTGGGACACAATGCTGATCACGAGGCCGCCCGCAATGACGGACGCGACCTGACCCGCGACATTGGTGCCCGCCGCCTGCATCAGAATAATGTTGCCTTTCTGCTCCTCGTTCGCGAGCTTCTGCACGACGCGGGACGACATCGGGAACGCCGAGATGCCGCAACCGCCGATCATCGGATTGATGAGGGGCTTATGAAGAATCGCGAGCACCACATTGACAAGCTTCGCAAAGAGCACGCCCGCCATCGTGTCAAAGACAAAGGCGACAAGGCCGAGCGCCAGTATCATGAGTGTCTGCAAATTCACGAACTGCTCTGCCCGCATGCTAAACGAAATCGTAATGCCGAGGAGGAGTGTAATCAGATTGACCAGCTGATCCTGCGCGGTCTGGCTCAGCGTGTTCAGGACGCCGCACTCGCGGAGGAGGTTACCGAACATCAGGAAGCCAACCAGCGCGACCGACTGCGGGGAGATGAAGCCGACAATCACGGTGACCGCAATCGGGAACGCAATCCGGGTGAACTTCGGAATTGCCTTTGCGTTATAGCTCATGCGGATCTGACGCTCTTTTTTCGTCGTGACCAGCTTGATTGCAAAGGGCTGGATAATCGGCACGAGCGCCATATAGGAGTAAGCCGCAACGGCAATCGGACCGATATAGGCGGAATTCAAAACCTGCGAGACCAGAATCGAAGTAGGGCCGTCCGCCGCGCCGATGATGCCAATCGAAGCCGCATCCTTTAAATCAAAGCCGAGAAGCGCTGCCACGAAGATGACCGCAAAGATGCCGAACTGCGCCGCCGCACCGAAGAGAAAATAGAACGGCTGGCTTAGAAGCGGCCCGAAGTCAATCATCGCGCCGATGCCGATAAAGAGTAAGAGCGGCATCATCTCCGAGGACTCAATACCGACTTTGTAGAGCCACTGAATGATACCGGCCGCCGGAACCTTGCCCTGAACGAGCTGATCCAGAACTCCGCTCATCGGCAGGTTCACCATAATCGCGCCGAAGCCCATGGGCAGTAAGAGCGACGGCTCATACTCCTTGTTGATTGCGAGCCAGATGAGGACGATGCCGACCACATACATGACAAGCTGCTGCCAGGTGACAGCCCGGATGCCTTCGAGTAAAAAATCCATACTTTCTTCTCCTTTTCTGTTCCCGCTGTGCCTGAGAGCCAACAAAAAAAGACTCTTACCACAGCTAATCTGTGGTAAGAGTCTTGCCATCGGTTTTTCCTTAACCGGATTCGGACGCTCGCGCATCGGGTATGTCGCCTCCGGTTGCTGTGCTCTGCACTGCCAGCTACTCCCTCTTACGCGAATATCATACGCGTAGCACTTTTAATTGTCAAGAAAAAACAAAGTTTAGAGCAATGCCCAGAGATTCTCCGTGACCTCCATGAGAAGCTCATTAATCTCAAAGAGGTTTTCGTTTCCCGCGCCCGCCGCCGCGAGATGACTCGCCTCGTCGAGTAAATCGACCGAGTCCTCCATGACCGCGAGTTCCTCTTCGGTGTGATCCGCCGCATTGAGGTAGCGCTCCGATTCCGGACACGCCTCAAACTTGTGCTCGCCGACATCCTTGATCTGCTTTAAAACCTCACGCAGCTCTTTGATGTGCCCGATGTCGCAGGACGCCCCGCTGTGCGCCGCCTCTGCCACCGCAAGTCGCTCTTCTTTTAATTCCAGAAGGAACCTCCGTAACCCATCCTTTTCTCTTCTATGCATACGCTTCCTCCCGACACTCTATGTCATATCCCGCTTCCGAGAAGGGTTTACAGCAGACAGCGTTTCTATTGCTTTCATTAGGCAACTTTATAGTATCATAATAGCGAATTTATTGAACTTTTTCAAGGGTTCATTTTGAAGGGCGGCTCTATCGTAAAGCTCAGTTTTTTTCTCGTTTTGGGCTGTGTAAAGCTGAGTCCGGTCGCCGCCAGGCAGAGTCCGCCGTAGCAAAACAGCCTCTCCTGTTCCGCTATCGCGCTGCCGTACTTCCGGTCACCGATGAGCGGAAGGCCGTGCGCCGCGAACTGCACCCGCACCTGGTGCCGCCTTCCGGTCAGCAGTTCAATCTCCACTTCGGTCACCTGTTTTCCGGCGACGAATTTACTCCGGAGCACCCGGTAGCGAAGCTGCGCTTCCTTCGCCTCCGCCGTGCCCGCCGGGACAATACGACTCAGATTCGCTTTCTTATCCTGCAAAATCCAGTCCGTGAAACTCCCCGCTTTTTCGGCCGGTTTGCCGAGCACGATCGCCCTGTAGCGCTTTTCCGTCTTCTGTGCCTTCAGTTCCTTCGAGAGCGCAGCCGCCGCAGCCGGCGTCTTACCGAAGAGCATGAGCCCCGTGACAGGCTTATCGAGGCGGCGTATGAGCCCCACATAGGGCAGACCCTTGCCGCCGACAGCGAGGTGCTTCCGCACCAGATTCACCATATCGGGTTCCAGTCCCCGCGCCTCTTCGCTCTCCACGCCGGCGGGCTTTACCGCGACCAGCACTTCGGCGTCTCATAGATGATTTCCATTCTCTCCTCCTGCCAGATTCCCGGGACTTCGAAGCAGAGCTTCCTTCCTGCTCCGCGGCAGACGTTTCAGCGCCGCCTCCCGACAGAGTGCCGCCCGCTTGTTTGGCAGGCGCTCCAGATAGACAAGGGTCAGCGGTCCGCGACCGCGCGTATACTTTGCGCCCTTTCCGGCGCGATGTGCCGCCAGCCGCCGCTCCATATCCACCGTATAGCCGCAGTAGTAAGTCCCGTCACCGCAGAGGAGGAGGTAGACATACGCTGTCTCCTCCTCCTCTGCGGTATTCTTTTCAGGCGCCACGCTTGCGGCTCTCCTCTTTGCTCTCCGCGAGTTCCTGCTCCAGTGCGTCAATCTGCTGTTGCATGCTCTCGACCTTCTCCTGCAATTCCCCGAGATCTGCGCTGTAGGCATGTGCCTTCTTCTCGACCGCCTTGCCGCCGATTCGCACCGGGCGCGCCGGAATGCCGACTGCCGTCGAATCCGCCTGCAGCGGCTTTAAGAGCACGGCATTTGCCGCAATCTTGCAGTTGTCGCCGACTTCAAAGGAGCCCAGAATTTTGGCGCCCGCACCGATGGTCACATTGTTGCCGATGGTCGGGTGGCGCTTGCCCTTTTTCGTGCCGACACCGCCGAGCGTCACGCCCTGGTAAATCGTGCAGTTGTCGCCGACTTCCGCCGTCTCGCCGATTACGACACCGGTTCCGTGATCAATCAGAATGCCCTTGCCGAGCCTTGCCCCCGGATGAATCTCAATCAGCGTCATGAAGCGCGAAAACTGGGAAATGAAGCGCGCAATGAAATAGTGCTTGTGTTTCCAGAACCAGTGCGCAATGCGGTAGGCAATCAGCGCATGCACCCCCTGATACAGAAGCAGCACCTCAAGAAAACTGCGCGCCGCCGGATCTCTGTCCTGCGCTGCGCGGACATCCGCAATGATATCGCGAAGCAGCATAACTCCCTTACCTCTCCAATACGTGAAGCGCGCGAAGCGCCTTTGCGATGCCGTCCGCCCGGACGGTATCCGCAATATAGCTCGCATACGCTTCCAATTCTCTGTCGTGCTCGCCCATCGCGATGCGATGCGCGGCGTTACTCTGAAACATCGTGAGATCGTTCACGCTGTCGCCGAAGACATAGCAATCCTCTGCCGCAATCGAAAAGCGCTCCATCAGAAAATTGACCGCCTTGCCCTTGGTAAAGCCCTTCGGCACAAACTCGTAAAACCCTCTGCCGCGCGCAATCCCCTCAAAGTCCGGCGTAGCTTGCAGCAGCGTCTCGATGCGGGGATCTTTCTCCCCGCCGGGCACAGTCTGCACGCAAAACTTGTCGAACAAAAAGGCGTTGTCCGTCAGCGCATTGACCTTGGTCTTCGCGTAGCTACCGACAAAGGCGAGCAACTTCTCCATGAGCGCCTCATTTCAAACGGGCGGTTTGAAAAGTAGACAGCCTCCTGCGCTTCCAGTACGGCGTCGAGCCGCAAGTTCAGCAGCAGCTCCCGGAGTTCCGTCCCTCGTGCGCGGGAAATGCGCCGCTCGAGGAGCACCGTTCCGTCCGCAATGATCTCTGTCCCGCAGCCGCAGACCGCGCAGGAGATGCCGAACTGTTCCATTTCATGTGTCAGAAGGCAGCGCGTGCGACCGGAATTCAAATAAACAAGATGTCCCGCCTCACGCAGTGACCGGATAGCTGTCACTGCGCTCTGCGGGATCTCCTTGCTCTTGTCGTCGACCAGAGTTCCGTCGACATCGAAGAAAAATAATTTTTGATTCATGAAACGCTTACGGCTGGGTCGTGCTCTCTGCAGCTGCGCTGCTCTCGCTCGCCTGGGTTTCCGCCGCTGTCTCGCTTGCCTGCGTCTCGCCCGCTGCCTCGCTCGCCGCTGTCTCACCTGCGGATTCCCCGGCGGATGCCGCCTGCGTGTCATCCGCGCCTGCCGGGACCTTGGTCGCCTTGTCGAGGATGAAGTTCGCGACCTGCAGCTCTCTTGCCTGCAGATCCACCTGCTCCTTGCCGAGAATCGAGACCAGCATATCCTTCGAGTAACCGTAGCTGTCCTCGAGTGCCTTATACGCCTCGTCGTTCAGCTTCAGTTTCTCTTTCTTCGCGATTGCATCGACCATCAGCTTGACCTTCGCGACATTCTCACCCGCCGCCTGCATCTGCTGGTCGTAGTTCTCCTGCGTCATCGAAGTCATCTGCAGGTAGCTCTCGAGCGTGAGGCCGTACTGCTGGAGCTGCTTGTTCATGCGGTCCTTCTGCAGCTCGGTCTCATACTTCTTCGCCTCCTCGCTAACCTCAAACGTGGAGGAAGCCATGACAGCGTCCAGCGCCGATGTGAGCTCCTGGTTCTTCTCGTTCTTTTCCTTCTGCGAAAGCAGCTGCTTCTTCACTTCCTCGCGGTACTGATCCACCGTGGTCTGCGCATTGTTCGTGGTCTTCGCAACCCACTCGTCGTTCAGCTCTGGCTTCGACTTCTCCTGCACCGAATTCACCGTGACATCAAAGGTAACCGCCTGGCCCGCGAGATCCTTGTTGCCGTAGTCCGCCGGGAAGGTAAGGTTTAAGGTTCTCTTCTCGCCCTTCGCCGCGCCGATCAGGCCGTCCTCGAAGCCGTCAATGAAGCTGTGGCTGCCGAGTTCCAGGTTCTGTCCCTTCGCCGTGCCGCCGTCAAACGCAACGCCGTCCTTCTTGCCCTCGTAGTCAATGTTGACGGTATCGCCGGAAGCCGCCGGGCGATCCACCTCAGTCAGGTTCTGGCTGTTCTCAAGCACATTCTGAATGTAGCTATCGACTTCCTCGTCGGATACGCTGACATCGTGGGTCTTGATCTCAACGCCCTCGTACTTGCCGAGCGTAACCTTACCGAAGTTCTTCGGCTCCTTCGGGAGGTTTGCGTCGGCTGCGGTTGTGCTCTCCGCAGCTGCGCTGCCGTCCGAGCTCTTAGCCGCGTCCTTCTTGCCGCAGGCCGCAAACGAAATTGCCATCGCCGTAAGGCCGGTCATCAGCAGCAACTTTTTCGGTGAAAATCTCATTCTTATAACTCCTTTTTTTTGATTCTTTCCTCGCAGAGGGTTTACGCCTCCGGGTAGAACGCCTTGAATGCGAGGTACATATTGTAATTATCCAGCTTGCTCGTCACTTCAAACGGCGAGTGCATCGAGAGCACCGCGACGCCGAGATCCACGACATCGACATTGAGGCGCGCCACGTCGCCGGCAATCGTGCCGCCGCCGCCGAGATCCAGCTTGCCGAGCTCACCGATTTGCCAGTATACGCCGTTCTTGTCCATGATATCAATCACTTTTGCCATGAACTCCGCGCTCGCATCGCTCGCGCCGAACTTGCCGCCGGAACCCGTATACTTCGTGAGCACCACGCCGCGGTTCAAGTAGCTCGAGTTCTTCGCCTCAAACGCATCGGCAAAGGTCGGGTCGTACGCGCCGTTTACATCGGCCGAGAGGCAAGCGGACTTCGCAAAGACATCCTTCGCGTCGACACCCTCCATCTGCGCGAGATAGCAAATGTAATCATAGAGGAAATTCGACTTGGAACCGGTGGTGCCGCAGGAACCGATTTCCTCTTTGTCGGTGAGAATCGTGACGGTCGTGTACTCCGGATTTACGGTGTCGAGCTGTGCCCGCAGCGCCGCATATGCGCAGACTCTGTCGTCCTGACCGTAGCCGCCGATCAGCGAGCGGTCAAAGCCGATGTCGCGCGGCTTGTCCGCCGGTACAAATTCAATCTCCGCCCGCGCGAAATCGCGCTCGGTAATGCCGTACTTTTCATTCAGATAGCGGAGCACTTCGAGGCGGAACGGCTCCTTCACACTGTCGTCCGGATAGGGCGTCGTGCCGAGTACAATGTTCAGCTCCTCCGCGCGCAGTCCCTCGGAGAGCGTTCTCTGCATCTGCTGCTTCGCGAGGTGAATCAGCAAATCGGTGATGTAAAGAACCGGATCGCTCGGATCCTCACCGATCGTAATCTCGACCGTCGTGCCGTCCTTCTTCACGACAACGCCGTGCATCGCGAGCGGAATGGTGCCCCACTGGTACTTCTTGATGCCGCCGTAGTAGTGGGTCTTAAACAGTGCAATGTCATTCGACTCATAAAGCGGGTTCGGTCTCAGATCGATGCGCGGGGAATCAATGTGCGCGCCGTTGATCCGGACGCCCTCCGCAATCGACTTCTTGCCGAAGACCGTGATTGCCATTGCCTTGCCGCGGTTGGTCGAGAAGACCTTGTCGCCTGCCTTGTACTTCTTCTTGGAATCGAAACGCTCGTAGCCGGCCTCCAGCAGAAGCTTCTCCGCGTAGTTCACGCACTCGCGCTCCGTCTTGCAGGCACCGAGAAACTCCATATAGCCCTTTGCAAATTCGTGCGCCTTTTCCCGCTGCTCAGGTGCCTTCTTTGCGATGTTCGGATACTCCCAGCAGAGCTCCTTCTCCAGCTGCTTGCCCTTGCTCAGTTCCTTCTCCGCCATTTCGTGCTCCTTTCCGCTACTTTGTTTTATGATATGAAAAACCGGCAGCCTAAGCTGACGGTTTCTCATTCCCAAAATCGGGTATAACTCAAAGCTTGATGTTCTTCAGCAGATCGCCGAGGTTGGTCGTCGCGCGGGTCTTCTCCTCGTACTTGAAGCCGCCGGTCTCCTCGAGCGTGTTGTTTCTGCCGCTGAAATGATCGTCCGGCTCCTCGAGTGCCCGCATGGAAAGGGAAATCTTGCCGTCGCCGATCTTAATGATCTTGACCTTGACTTCCTGGCCCTCCTTGAGGACATCTGCCGGTGTCTTGACTCTCTTTCTCGAAATCTGCGAGACGTGCAGAGACCCGTCGCACCGCCGAGATCGATGAATGCGCCGTAGTCCTTCAGAGACTCGACCTTGCCGTCCAGCACATCGCCGACCTTGAGCTCGGCGAGGCGTGCAGCCTTCTCCTTCTCCTTCTCCTCCTGCTCAATCGCGCGGTGAGAAAGGACAAGGCGCTTCTTCTCCGGATCTGCCGTAATCACGACAACCGTGATGTGCTTGTTTGCGTAGTCCTCGAGCTTCTCAACATAGCTCGAGGAGAGCTGGCTTGCCGGGATGAATGCGCGCGTATCCTCGAGATATGCGATGCAGCCTCCCTTCACAGCCTCGATGATCTTGACATCGAACTGCTCCTTGCTCTCGACAAGGCTCTGCAGATGCTCCCACTTGCCGCCGTCCTCATTTTCAACTTTCTTTGCGGTCTTGAACGATTCGTTAATTTCCTGCTCGAAATCCTTCATGCTCTCTTCTGCCACTGTGGTACCTCCCCCGAATCCAGCCAAAAGGCCGTTATTTGCTGACAAGTATATCACATTTCCCGCCGGTCTGAAAGCAATAGTTCAATTTGTGCCCGACTTATGCTTGACAGATGCGAATTTGTTGCTATACTAGTAACAGTTCCTATTACTGATGGAGGCGCTATGAAAGTACGAAAGCACAGTCGACAGCGGGACGCCATCCTCGGCAATCTCTCCGCCCGTCTGGATCACCCGACGGCGGACATGATTTATCGGGATCTCCGCGAGGAATATCCCCGCATCAGCCTCGGCACCGTCTACCGCAATCTGAACCTGCTCGCGGAACTTGGGCAGATTCGAAAGATTCACTGCGAAGGCGGCACGGAGCATTATGACTTCGATACCTCCGATCACTGTCACTTCGTCTGCAAGCACTGCGGCAGTGTTGTCGATCTCCCGCTGGAGACCGATCACACCCTGAACGCGCTCGCGGAACAGACAGGCATCGGAACGGTTGAGTGCCATGCCCTCGTATTTTACGGTGTTTGCCGCAGCTGTGAAGAGGCGGCAAAAGCGACGGTCTCCCGGGAACAAGTCGCGGCTCCTCTCTGAGTCCGCGCAGTCTCTTCCGGTTCGCCGGAAGAGATTGTTTTTGAAAATGTCAGGCAATGCAATACAACACATAGAAAAGGAGAATACGATTATGAAGCAGTGGAGATGTACAGTTTGCGGTTACATTTTTGAGGGACAGAATCCGCCGGAGGCCTGTCCGCAGTGCAAGGCTCCCGCGAGCAAGTTCGAGGAAGTCAAGGAAGACGGCAACATGGTCTGGGCTGCCGAGCACCAGGTCGGCATCGCCAAGGATGTCGAGGAGGAGATCAAGGCAGGCCTTCGCGCAAACTTCGAGGGCGAGTGCTCCGAGGTCGGCATGTATCTCGCAATGAGCCGCGTTGCATTCCGCGAGGGCTATCCGGAGATCGGTGAGTACTGGAGAAGAGCGGCTCTTGAGGAGGCGGATCACGCTTCCCGTTTCGCCGAGATGCTCGGCGAGGTCGTGACCTCTTCGACGAAGAAGAACCTCGAGATGAGAGTCGCTGCGGAGTTCGGCGCAACCCAGGGTAAGGTTGACCTTGCTACGCTGGCAAAGAAGCAGAACCTCGACGCGATTCACGACAGCGTTCACGAGATGGCGCGCGACGAGGCGAGACACGGCAGAGCTTTCCAGGGCCTGCTGAAGAGATATTTCGGCGAGGAGAAGTAATTCTTCTCTTCCGAAAGGCTGTGAGAACCTTCCTCCATGGGTTCTCACAGCCTTTTTTCTTTGCGGATTTTCCTGTTTTTTGTTACGCTTCCGGTAGAAACTGCAACAGGAGGTTTGGTATGGACGATTTTGTAAAAGACTATTATGCGCTGCCGAGCGCCGGCGAGCGGCTGCGTTTTTTGGAGCACGCGGAGCAGGAGCTCTCTCGCCCGGAGAACGAAAAAGTTCTCTGTGCGCTGCTCAAAAAACTTCTGTACGCGCGTTTCGGTGCCCATCCCGCGCGCCCGCACGCGACCGATGCCTTTCTCGCCGCCTTTCTGTCTCTCCGCGTCACCTTTCAGCGGGACAGCGGCTTTTTGTCGCGCGGCAAGCAAAAAGCAGAAGTGCTGCGCGCTTTCGCAGCACTTCTGCTCCCCGACTTTCTCATAGAACCGCTCTCGGACAGTCCCGCCTATCCGGCGCTCTTACGGACCGAATGGGCCGATTTTGCCGACACGCTGTTTCGCACCTGTCTCCGCGATCCTGCCTACCGCACGCGCGTCTTCGGTCTGCTCCCGATGAGCGACGAGATGACCGCTGATCGCATCCGCGGCGAAGTGCGGCAGCTCTTTCGCGAGCTGCCCGCGCGCTTTTCGCTTCAGCGGGAAACCGCACCGCTTCTCTCTGTCATGGAAGAGAAGGCTTGCCGCCGTAATCGGCTCATAGGGCAGGCGGATATACCGCCCCTCCGTGAGCGGATACTCGCACTTCCCGCCGGTTGAGAGCGAGAGTGCAAGGGAGAGCATGGCCTTTGCCTGTCCCTCGCTGTCGTTTCTGACGGTGCCGGTCAGGCTCCCCTCCCGCACTGCCGTGATCCCCGGATTCGTGCCGTCGATGCCGAAGACGGGCGGGGGCGTGACAGCGCTCTCCCGATAGGCATCCAGCGCACCGAGCGCCATGTCGTCATTGTTCGCAAGAATCAGCTCAATCCGGCTGCCGTAGCTCGTGAGCAGCTGCCGCACCTGCGTCTGCGCCTGCAGGCGGTTCCAGTTTGCGAGCGCATAGCCGAGTTTTTCGAGCGCGATGCCCTCATCCCGGAGGGTTGAGGTCGCATACTCGGTCCGGAGTATCGCATCCTGATGGCCCGCCTCGCCCTCGAGCACCACATATTGAATCACACCGTCATGGTTCCGGTCCGCCTCGGGGTGCGCCTTCAGATAGGCGGCCGCAAGCCTTCCCTGAATCACACCGGACTCCTTCGCATCGGCGCCGACATAGTAGAGCTTATTCCAGCGCTCCAGATCCTCTTCGACCAGCTCCCGGTTAAAGAAGATGATAGGGACATCCTTCTTCTTTGCCATATCGATGATTTTTCCGGGCGCCGTCCGGTCAACCAGGTTCACACAGATGACGTCGCAGCCGTTGTCGAGCATCTGCCGCACGGCCTTGTCCTGCAGTTCCTGACTCCGCGCGGCATCGCTCATCTCAATCTGCACGCTCCCCTGCTGCAGCGCGGCGTTCTCCCGGAAGGCCCCGGTCAGCTCTGTGATAAAGGTATCGTAGCTGTCATAGACACTCACGCCGATTCGCACTTTCTTTTTTTGCTGCGCGCGCTGCGCTGTGCAGCCCGTGAGCAGCACGAGCGTGAGCAGCAGTGACAGCACGCGCAGTATTCGCTTTTGCATCTCGCCTCGCTTTCACCGCACCAGCGGAAAGAGTAATTTCTGATTTTCTGCGCTGAACATGGTATCCCTCGCGACCAGCGTATCGCCGACTCTCAGCTGCTCCATTTCCCGGAGCCCGCTCGAGAGTTTTTTCTTTGCCTCGGCAACCGCGAGATAGCCCATGTTGAATTCGTTGATCACGATCATATCGGCGATGTCGCCCCGGTCCAGCGCGTAGATATTCCGGTTGGAATTCCCGACGCCGACCACCAGCGGCCGCTTCTCTTCCGCCGCCGCGCTCTCCGCCGCCGCAGTCAGCGCGCTGTCCTCGAGTCCCACAAGAAGCGCTACGCCCTGCGTCTCCTCCTGTACCTGAACGGCACTCCCGCGGAGCGCCTCCCGAATCCCCTGTCTCCGCGCCGCAATCGAGCCCTGCTCGTCGCTCTCCGGCAACAGCGCAATCCGGCCGCCGTCCGGCAGAAGCTCGGCTATCTCCTTGCCGAGCGCCACGCCGATTGCGTAATTGTCGGCGCTCACACTGCCGAAGTGCCCGGCGGCCTCCGTGTCGGCGCGCTCGCCGAGCAGCACCACGGCTGCGCGCTGGGACAGTTCCTCCGCCATTTTGCCGCTCCCCGCCGTCGAAACCGGCTCAAGAAGCACCGCTCTCGCGCCGTCCGCAATCTCCTGCTCGGCGAGCAGCTTTTCTTCTGCGAGTGTCGCTGTCGGCGGCACCACGACATAGTTCAGAATCACTTTGCTGTCCTCCGCAGCTTTCTCCATGCCCGCAAAGAGCGCCGCATCGCTGACATCCACATCGCGCCGCGTGAGAACGGCGATTCGAGCGCGCTGCGGCTCTGTCTGCCTGGTCGTCTGCAGGATGAGCAGCAGTGCAAGCGCCGTCGCTGCGATTATCACTGCGCCGAGCATGATGTGCCGCCTCATCTTCCCTCCTCCAGACGCTGTCTGTTCTCTTCGTTGTAGGGAACGGCCGGTAAGCATATGCGCACTTCGGTCCCCTCATCCGGCTCGCTCTCGATTGCAAGGCCGTAGTGCTCCCCGAAGCGGAGCTGAATACGGCGCTGCACATTCAAAAGTCCCACGCCGGAGCCCCGGCTCGGTCGCCGCTCGCCTTCCCGCAAAAGAAGCGGAACTTCCTCTTCCGGAATGCCGAACCCGTTGTCCCGCACTGTGAGCAGAAGTTCGCCGTCCCGCAGTTCCGCGCGGAGCAGAATTTCGCCCTCGTCCTCCATGCCCTTCACGCCGTAGTAAATCGCGTTCTCCAGAATCGGCTGGAGTATCAGTTTGACCGTACAGTAATTCCGCACTTCCGGATCGATCTCATAGCGCACGCGGAAGCTGTTCTTAAAGCGGACTTTCTGAATATTCATATAATTTTCCGCGTGCCGAAGCTCCGCCTCCATCGAAATGATGGTCTTGCCGCCGCTTAAACTGATGCGGAACAGGCTCGCGAGCTCGGTAATCATGACAACCGCGTCGTCGTAGCGCTGCCCCTCAATCATCCAGACGATTGAGTCCAAGGTGTTATACAGAAAGTGCGGGTTAATCTGTGACTGGAGCGCATCGAGCTCACTCTTTCGCTTCTCCTCCTGCTCGCGCACAATGTCCCGCATGAGGAGCTGAATCTCCCGCACATAGGACTGCAGTGTGCGCCCGAGATGCCGCACTTCCGCGCTGCCGCCGACATAGATTTTGCTGTCCTGCCCGAGCTCCAGTTTCCGGATGGACTCGTTCAGCCGGATCAGCGGCTTTGAAACCTGAGCTGCCATGAGGCGGTTCACAAGCGCAAGTGCCGCCGCTGTGAGCAGCACGAAGGCGAGCGCCAGTTGTCTCGCATTTAGGAGGCCAAGCGCAAAGTAAGTACCCGGAATCACACTGATTAGCTTCCAGCCGGTGTAGCTCACCGTCTCGACGACGACCTCCCGCCGCTCTCCCTGAAAATACTCCCGGTGGGCGCCGTCCGCGTATCCGGCCTCCGTGAGATTGTTCTCTGATACAAGCCCCGCGTCAATCTGCATGCGGCGCGGATGGTAAATGATGTCTCCGCGGCTGTCACAGAGGTAGACATAGCGCCCCGCGCTGTCCTGATTCACATCGTCCAGCATGTCCGCGACACTCTTATAGTTCATGTCGACCAGCAATATGCCCTCGCTGCTCTGGCCGCCCTCGTTTAACTCGACCGCGCGACTCAGCGAGATGACCCAGTGATAGCGGTAGCTCGGGTCGTCAAAGAGATCCTGCACATGCGGCGTTGAAAAATGCAGATTTTCGACCTTTGCCGCCGCACTCTGAAACCAGGCCTGCCGCCGCACATCGACATCCTGTTTCTGCACCGCGACCGGGGCCGCGCCGAGGAGCGTCCCGTCCCGCCGGTAGAGTGCAAGGCTGATCAAATCGTCGCGGTTTGCCTCGTAGAGCAGCTCCATCTCGCGGTTCGTATTGTCCACGGCAAAGTCCTTGCTCTTAATCGAGGCATAGTAAATCGCGTCCGAGAGAGCGCGCGCATATTCTTTAGATAGTCGCCCAGATTTTCCGAAACTCGGTGCAGGAGCTGTGCGCTGCTCTCGGTGAGGAGTTGTTCGGTATGGCGCGCAAAAATGCGATACAGCCCCACGCCGAGCAGCCCTGTGATGCTGACAGAGACCGCCGTAAAGGCGACGACAATAATGAACCGAATGGACCGCGGCAGCGTGAAAATTTCCGGCAGTCTCATTGCGCCGCCTCGCGGCTGTCCTTATATTTGCTCGGTGACATACCGAACTGTTTTTTGAAGACATAGCTGAAATAGTTCGGATCGGCATAGCCGACCTTCCGCGCAATCATATAGGTCTTCTCATTGGTCGAGAGCAGAAGTTTCACTGCCTTTTCCATGCGGAGGTCGGTCAGATACTGCACAAAGGTCTTGCCGGTCTCCCGCTTAAAGACAGTCGAAAAATAGGCGGCGCTCACATTCAGGTAGGAGCACATCGCATCGACCGTGAGATCACCGTCGGCATAGTGCTCGTTCACATGGTCAATCGCGCGGGCCGCAAAGGAGCGCGCGCTGTCCGCGCGCTTATGCTGTATCATCTCCCGCATTTTCCGGCAGACCCCGTCCATCCAGCTCGTGAGTTCCCCGGGTTCCAACTGCTGTAATATCCGGTACATCGCGTCGTTGTCGCCGAATATCTCCTCGGTGCTAAGCTCATTGTCCTTTGCAAAGCGGTACAGCTCCCCGGCTGTCCCCATCACAAAAAAGCGGTACTCCTGCACCGAGCCCTGGGCGGCTGCGTTGTCCGCCATGTAGCGCGCAATCGCAGCGCTTAATTCCTCCTCTTTCTCCATGCGCATCTTCCGGAAAATGTCCTGCATGGATGCCTGCTCCGAGAGCTCGGTTCCGCTTTTCTCCTGCGGCGCAATCTCCGAAATGCTGATGGCCTTCCCCGTCCCGTAAATCATGCGGTACGAGAGCGCACTTCTCGCGCCTGTGTAGGAATCTCTGAGTTTCGACAGCTCTCCGCAGGCCTTTCCGATGCCGACGGTGACCGTCGCGCCGAGCTTTGCGGCCGCCAGACGACAGAACTTGTCACAGGCATCGGTCAGGAAGCGGAGCTGCCCTGACTCGCCGAGCGAGACCAGCATGACCGTGTTGCCGAGATAGCCGAAAAAACGCGCCGAAAATTTCTCGCCGAGCTTCTCCTCCGCGAGCTTTCGAACCGAGGCCGCGAGGAGCACTGCGCTGACACCGGCCGGCAGTCCCGCGCTCCCCGTGTGAATCACCGCTGCCACATAGGGCGCTTCCTCGAAACTCAGCTGGTAGTCCTCTGCCTGGCGCATGAGCTCCTCCTCCGGAATTTTTCCGTCCAGGAGAGACACAAAAAAACTCTCCTGCAGACGGGGCAGGCTCTTCTCATAGTAGGCGCGGAGCTGCTCCACATTTTGCCGCTCCGCCCGCTCGGCGTCGAGCCGCTCCCGGATTCGGAGAAAGAGCTTTGACAGCTCCGCCGCGTGAATGGGTTTCAAAATATATTCTTCCGCCTCGAGGCGCAGCGCCTCGCGCGCGTATTCAAACTCATCGAAGCCGGAAAAGACGACAATGCGGATGTTCGGATAGAGCTCCTTTAAGCGATGCGCGAGCTCCAGACCGTCCATATACGGCATCTTGATGTCGGTCAGCACGACATCCGGCGCGCTATCCTCCGCGAACTCGAGTGCCTCGAGTCCGTTATGCGCCTCCGTCGGCACGGAGAAACCGAGACTCTCCCAGTCTATGGTGCGCCGTATCGCATTGATCACATCTTCCTCATCGTCCACCAGCATGCAGGAATAGGGCATAGTCTTTCCTCCCGAATTCAAAAAAACCGCAGCGTAAGCTGCGGTTTCAGTATAACATATGCGGGCTCTTTCCGTCCGACGGGAAGCCTTACTTCTTCTGGACGTACTTTAAGCAGTCCAGGGTGACAGCCGTCAGGATGATGATGCCCTCGAAGACGAACTGGAGGTTCGTGTCGATACCGAGAATGGTCAGCGAATAGGTGAGTGCCGTGAAGATCAGCATACCGACCACGACGCCGGAAATCTTACCGATACCGCCGGTGAAGGAGACACCGCCGACCACGCAGGCCGCGATTGCGTCCATGTCCCAGCCCTGGCCGTAAGCCGCCGAACCGGAACCCACCATGCGTGCGCACTCAAGCCATGCGCCGAAGCCGTAGAGCACACCCGCCATCATGAAGGCGCCCATGGTCACGGCGAAGACCGAGATACCGGAGACCGAAGCCGCCTCCGGGTTGCCGCCGACTGCGTAGAGGTTTTTGCCGAAGCGGGTCTTGTTCCAGATGAACCAGACAATCACGATTGCCGCAACCGCCCAGAGAATGATGAGCGGGAAGCCGTTGACCTTCGGGACAATCATCGAAGCAATGCCCGGCTCGATCGCACCGAAGGACACGCCCTTGGTCGCATAGGTCACGAGACCGAAGATAATCAGCATGTTCGACATGGTCGAGATGAACGGGTGCATCTTGAAGCGCGCCGTGAAGAAACCGGCAACCGAGGTGAAGCAGGTGGTCAGAACAATGCAGACCAGCAGCGCGAAAATGGCTCTTCCCGCATACGGCAAGCCGGTAAAGTCGAAAATCTTACCGAAGACCGCACCGGTGTTGACGCCCTTGTGCATGATGATGGTCGCCGCGACCATACCCATACCTGTCATACGACCGATCGAGAGGTCGGTACCGGTCAGGAGAATCAGGCCTGCGACGCCGAGCGCGAGGAACATACGCGGAGACGCCTGCTGCAGAATGTTCAGAATATTGTTGTAGGTAAAGAGCTGCGTGTTCTTCACAATCGGGGTCACAATGCTGAGCGCGATGAAAATCATCACGATGACAATGTAGAGACCGTTCTTTAAGAGGAACTGCCGCTGATTAAAGGTGTACTTGTAGTTCTCGATGCGCTGCGCCTGCTCCTGCGCAAAGGTGAAGCGGGACATGCGGAGCAGGTCGATCATATGATACTGCTCGGCGAACGCCTCGTGGCGTCTGTCCTTGATGGCCTGGAGCTCCTGCTCGTAGGTTACCTTCGCGTCAAAGAGCTTGTTCTTGTAGACATAGTTCTCGTCCTTCAGCTCCTGCTGCAGATCCGGCGCGTTCTCCTTCCGGAGGCGCTGCACTTCCTGCTCGTGCTCCTTGCCGAGCTCCGCGACCCGCGCCTGGTAGCGCTGTTTTGCGCTCTCGCGGTCTTTCTTGCAGTTTCGCTGACCGGGCCGAAGTAATCCTTCTCGTAGTGCTCCTTTAAGTAGCTCTCCGCCTCAGCGACGAGCCCGGCGACTTCGGCCTGGTTCTTGCTCTCGACAGCCTGTGCCGCCGAGAGAGCCGCATTACTTTCGGCAATCAGCGCATCCTTCTTCTCTTTCTTGATGTGCTTATCTTCTTTTAAGAGCTGAATGCGGTTCTTCAGCTTCTGTACCTGATCGCTGCCGTCCTTCCGGAGCACATCGATCTTCGCCTGAATCTCTCCAATGTGGGCGCGAATCGGCGCGAGGAGTTTTGCCTCCTCCTCTGCGTGCTGCAGAGCGCTCTTCTCTGTTCCTAACTGACTCATAACTCTCCCCTCACTTTACAGGTACTTTGCGCTGAGACGCAACAACTCTTCCTGATTGGTCTCCTTGGTCTCGACAATGCCGGACAGATAGCCGTTCGACATCACACCGATTCGGTTCGTGATTCCCAGAATCTCCGGCATCTCCGAGGAGACCACGATGATGGTCTTGCCCTCTTTTGCCATGCGGATGATGAGCTCATAAATCTCATACTTTGCGCCGACATCGATACCGCGGGTCGGCTCGTCCATCATGAAGACATTCGGCTCCCGCTCGAGCCACTTGCCGAAGATGACCTTCTGCTGGTTGCCGCCCGAGAGGCTCGAAATCAAATCCTCCGGCCCCATGCACTTCGTGCGCATGGTCGTGAGCTGCTTCGAAGTCGCCTTTGTCATCTTCTGATCCGAGAGCGCCGGTCCGTTCTTGTAGTGCTTCAGATTTGCAATGGTCGTGTTAAAGGTCAGGTCTCCCTTGAGGAAGAGACCGTTTGCCTTTCTCTCCTCGGTGATTAATGCGAAGCCGTGCTCCATGGCCTCCTTCGCCGAATTGAAGTTCATGAGCTCGCCGTCGTAGTAGACGCGCCCCGCCGCGCGGGTGCGAATACCGAAGATGGTCTCGAGGAGCTCTGTTCTGCCCGCGCCGACCAGGCCGTAGAGACCGAAAATCTCGCCCTCGCGCACATTGAAGGTCACATCCTGGATGTGCGGCTCAAACTTGGTCGAGAGATGCTGAATCGAGAGAATATCGTTGCCCGGCGTATTGTCGACCGGCGGGAAGCGGTTCTCGAGCGAGCGGCCGACCATCGCCGCAATCAGCTCGTCGAGGTTCGTCTCCGAAGTGTCCTTCGTCATGACCAGCTTGCCGTCCCGGAGCACCGAGACCTGATCGCAAATCTCAAAAATCTCATCCATCTTGTGAGAGATGTAGATGAGGGAGATGCCCTGATCCCGGAGCTTCCGCATCATCGTGAACAGTTTCTGACCTCGGGCTCGGTGAGCGAGGAGGTTGGCTCATCCAGCACGATAATCTTCGAGTGATAGGAAATTGCCTTCGCGATCTCGCACATCTGCCGCTGTGAGACAGACATGTTCCGCATCGGCTGCGTCAGGTTCACGGTCATGCCGAGGCTGCGGAAGAGCTCTGCGGCCTCTTTCTTCATGCGCGCCTCGTCGACGATGCCCGCGCCGTTCACCGGATAGCGCCCGAGGAACAGATTGTCCACGACCGAGCGCTCCAGGCACTGATTCAGCTCCTGATGAACCATGGCAATTCCGTTCTCCAGCGCGTCCTTCGGTCCGGAGAACGAGACCTCATGGCCGTCGAGGATAATCTCGCCCTCGTCCTTCTGATAGGTTCCGAAGAGGCACTTCATCATCGTGGACTTTCCGGCACCGTTCTCTCCCATGAGACCCATGACGGAGCCCCGCCTCAAATCGAGGTTGATGTGATCCAGCACGCGGTTTCTGCCGAAGGACTTTGACATACCGCGTATGGATAAAATGATATCTTCTTTCTGATCTGACATGGTTCTTCTCCCAAGAAATAGAACAGGGGTATCAGGTTTGCCCCCCGATACCCCCAAAATACAAGCTTCGATTACTGGTTCAGAATTGCGGTGTAGGAAGCTGCATTGTCCGTCTTCACCATGTTGATTGCGAATGCATCATACTGGCTCGGGTTGCCGAGGCGGTTCGTGATGTTGGACTCAGTCTGTCCGTCGCCGTCCACATAGTCGACATTCAGGTTCAGCAGCTCTGCATAGTTCTTCAGCAAGGGCTTGTAGGTAGAGCCAAGGAAGTTATCTGCCGCATTGTAGGTGTTGAGCCACACCTTCTTCGATGCATGCTTCGAAGCGTCGAGCTTGTTTGCGACCGGTGCATAAGCCTTGGTTGCATCCGCGAAGTCCTGATAGTTGTCTGCGGTCACTGCAAGGTTCAGAGCGTAGTAGGATCTGTCTTCCGGCACATACTTGTAGTCCGCTGCGGTGAGGACATTGCCTGCCTCATCCGCGGTGCCGATGCCCGTGTCGACATCCACGCCGTCGAGCAGGTTTCTCAGCACTCTCAGAGTCAGGTAAGCCTGCACGTCCGCGTGCTGGCTGATGGTACCGCCGTAGCCCTCCGGAATCGCAGCGACTGCGTCGGAGTTTGCGTCGTAACCGAAGGTCGGAACCTTGTTCTCCTTGGACCAAGCGTTGAACATCGACATGCCCATGCCGTCGTTGTTCGATGCGACAATGTCAATCTGATCGCCGAAGGAGGAAGCCCAGGTGCTGATGCCGTTGCCTGCCGTTGCAGCGTCCCAGGTTGCGCCCGCCGCGTTCTTCATCTCCTGCGAAGCCAGCTCTCTGACCTTGTAGGTCTTGCCGTCGACTTCGAGCGTGCCGTCCTTGACCACCGTAGCGGTGCCGTCGACGTTCGTGCCTGCCGGTGTGGAATCGATTGCGCCGTCCTTCTCAACCGCCGTGCCGAGTGCCTTTCTGACACCTCTCGTACGAGCGATCGAGTCGTTGTGGCCGATGTCCCCAATGGCAAGGACATAACCGATCGTGCCGTCGCCGTTCTTGTCAATCTCGGACGCGTGCTTCTTGATGTAGTCGACAATCATCTGACCCTGCAGCTCAGCGCCCTGATTTGCGTCGAAGCCGACATAGTAGGTCTTGTCGTTGTAGTGCAGCGCATCCTTATCCAGTTCGCCGGTGGAGCTGTTCGAGGGCTGGCGGTTGTACCAGACCAGGGGCTTATCCTTGTTTGCGACTGCGGTCGTAGTGCCGCTTGCAGCGCTCTCGCTGCCTGCCGCTGCCGTGCTCGCTGCGCTGCTGCTCTCGCTCTTGCTGCCGCCGCCGCAAGCTGCCAGCATTGTGGTAGCCATCGCCACAGCTGCGATGATGCTAATTGCCTTCTTCATGTTTGACTCCTCCTCGTTTCGGATGCGTTCTCCGCGCTCCCGTTGATGAGTAAAGAATACCAAGTGAAAGCACAAAAAAAAATAGGATTTTCTATACTATCTCTAGAAAATCCTATTCTCTCCCGCAAAAATCTTGCAAGCATCCGTATAGTTCTCCGTAATGCCGCGAGGTTTTTATCTATGTTGCATAGTTAGTCTATTTTATTTGTGCACTGCGCTCAGAAGTCGACCTCAACCGCACCGAAGCGCCTGAGACCCATGCGGTAGATGTTCTCTCTGCCGAAGTACTGCGAGAGGAACGCCGTGTAATCTTCCCGCTCTTCGCGCGGCAAAATCGCCATAATCACGCCCGCAAAGCCGCCGCCGTGGATACGGCAGGTGCCGCGCGCGCAGCGCTTTAAGAAGAGCTCGGTGAGGCAGAGTGCCAGCGGAATCGGCTGCTCCTTCGGGTTCTCCGTGCAGTAGGCGTTTTGCAACCATTCGTAGGAGGACTTGCCGCTCTCTCCCATGAGCCGCAGGAGTTTGTCGCTGTCGCCGTCCGTAACCGCCTCCCGCGCCTCATCGACGCGCTTTTCTTCCTCGAAGAAGTGCAGGGCGCGGAGCAGCGCTCTGTCGTTGCCGAGCTTTTCGCGGACACCGGAAAGTGTCGTGAGCAAGGTCAGCTCCCGCACATCGGCAAGGCGGCTCTCGCCGAGCTTCTCCGCGACCGCATACATCTCCCGCGGAATTGCCGAGTACTCCTCGGTCAGATCCGCATGTCCCTTGCCTGTGTTCACAATGAAGAGATCCAGACCGTACTTCTCAAAGGAGAAATCAATGGTCTCATAGCGGACCCCCTCCGAAAAGTCGAGGAAAATCACGCCGCCCGCCGCGCAGGCCATCTGGTCCATGAGGCCGGATGCCTTGTTCCACCAGTGGTTCTCGGCGTACTGGCCCATGCGCGCATAGTCCGCGATGCTCATCTTGCCGTCATTGTAGAAGGCGTTCAGAATGGTGCAGACCAGCATCTCAAACGAAGCCGAGCTCGAGACACCGGCCGCCGCAATGACCTCGCTCGTCACATAGGCGCGGAAACCGCCGACCTTGTAGCCGAACTGCTCCGCCGCCTCTGCGATGCCCGCGACCAGCGACTTCGAGCCGTCCTCCTTCGCGGTCTCCGCAAGTACCTTGGTGTCGACCGAGACCGGGCGGTAGCCTTCGCTCACAATCGTGATGACGCCGTCGTCGGTCGGCGCTGCCGCGCAGACGGTGTCAAGCGTAATGCTGCCCGCCAGAATTTTGCCGCCGTTGTGGTCCGTGTGATTGCCGATAATCTCCGTTCTGCCGGGCGAAGAAAAGAAGCGAAGCTCCGCCGCGCCGAATTCCTCCGTGTACTTTTCCCGCAGATGCTCATAGCGTTTTTTTGCCCGCGCGCTCTCCTCGCCGTAGAGCGCTTCCAAATCCGGTTTTGTCCCGTTCATAGTCCTTTCCCCCTTGGGTTAATCTCGCGATACTGTTCCCATCATAGCGAATTCCCGTTTTCTTTTCCAGCGCTTTCCGAGTCGGCGGTTCCCGCGAGCTCCGCCGCGCGTGAGGCGTGAAGCAGCGCATCCAGAATTTCGTCGAGATCGCCGTCCATCACGCGATCAATGCTGTAGAGCGTGAGCTTAATTCTGTGGTCGGTCACACGTCCCTGCGGGAAGTTATAGGTCCTGATTTTTCCGAGCGGTCTCCCGTTCCGATCTGCGCGCGCCGCGCCTCGGCGGTCTCGGCCTGTCGCCGCTCGAGTTCGAGCGCGTAAAGCTTACTGCGGAGCAGGCGGAACGCCTTTTCTTTGTTCTGAAGCTGCGATTTCTCGGTCTGCGAGTAGATCACAATGCCGGTCGGGTAGTGCGTTAAGCGCACCGCCGAATCCGTCGTGTTGACACACTGACCGCCGTTTCCGGACGCGCGCATCACATCAATCCGCACATCCTTCATGTCGAGCTGCACATCGACCTCCTCCGCCTCCGGCATCACAGCGACGCTCGCCGTGCTCGTGTGGATGCGGCCGCCCGCCTCGGTTGCCGGGACGCGCTGCACGCGGTGCACACCCGACTCAAACTTGAGCCGCGAAAACGCCCCCTGTCCGCGCACCGTTGCGATGACCTCTTTGATGCCGCCGAGCCCGCTCTCGTGGATGTCGTCGATTTCCACCTTCCAGCCGCGATGCTCCGCATACTGCCGATACATGCGAAAGAGCTCCGCCGCAAAGAGTGCGGCCTCGTCGCCGCCCGCGCCCGCGCGGATCTCGAGCACCACATTTTTCTCGTCGTTCGGATCCTTCGGCAAAAGCAATTCCTTCAGTTCTGCCACGTGCCGCGCTTTCTCTTGCCGCGCTTCCTGCAGTTCCTCTTTGGCGAGCTGGCGAAGCTCCTCGTCCCGCTCGGTCTCGAGCAGCGAGAGTGCCTCTGCCTCCCGCTCTTTTGCGCGCTGTAACGCTTCCATACAGGCGACCAGGGGGGAAAGTTCCGCCTGTTCCTTTAAAAGGCGCTGCAAGCGCACACTGTCCTCATGTGTCTCCGGCGCCGCGAGTTCGGCCATCACTTCCTCATAGCGGCGCAGCGTTTCCCTGAGATGTCCCTCTACCATGAAAAGTCCCTTTCACAACGCGATCCCGCCCCGCGAGATCCTGAATGATTTGTATGTCCGAAAACGCTGCCGCCCGGAGGAGCGCAGCCACCGCCGCGCCCTGTGACGCGCCGATTTCGAGATACAGGCCGCCGCCGTCCGTGAGATGCGCGCCGCTCTCCGCCGCAAGCCGCCGGTAAAAGGCGAGCCCGTCCGCCGCGCCGTCGAGCGCAAGTCGCGGCTCATGGTCGCGCACTTCAACGCTCAGTGTTTCGATTTCCGCGCTCTCGATGTAGGGCGGATTCGCCGTGATGACATCGAAGCGCTCCGGAATCTCCGAAAAGAGATCCGAGCGCCGGAGCGAAAGCGGCAGCCCCGTTCGCGCACGGTTGATCTCCGCGACCGCGAGCGCATCCGCCGAGATGTCCGCGCCGAGTGCCGTGCGGAACCCGCCGAGCTTTAAGAGCGCCAGCGGAATGCAGCCGCTCCCGGTGCAGAGATCCAGTAAACGCCCCTCTCTTTTGTCCCGCAGCACTGCTTCGACCAGGCACTCCGTGTCGTAGCGCGGAATCAGCACGCGCTCATCCACATAGAGCTCAAGCCCGCAGAAATTCTGCGCCTTTGTCAGATACTGTAACGGCACGCCCTGCGCCCGCTGTTCCAGCATAGCCGCATAGCGCCGCGCCGCCTCCGCCGGAAGTTCCCGCTCACGCGCGAGGATATAGTCCGTGAAATCCATCTCCAGAATATGGCAGAGAAGAAGCCGCGCAGTCTGCGCGGCTTCTTCTCTGCCGGCCGCCGCGAGGTACGCTGCCCCGCGGTGCTCTGCCTCTCGAAGGCTCTCGGCACTCATGCGCTCGCCTCGTCTTCCGGAAATACCGTGCCGAAATTCTTCCGGAGATAGTCCTTCCAGTCAAAGACCGCTTCGACGGCCTGCATCGCGACTTCCGCCATGTCGGGCGTGGGCTCCCTTGTCGTGAGCCCCTGCATCCACATGCCCGGGCGGCTCAGCGCATTCACGAGTGCCGAGTCATGGGTGCCTGTAAAGCGGAGAAACTCATAGGAGACGCCCGCAATGACCGGCATTAAGAGAATGCGCGAGACTGCGCGGAGCAGAAGGGTCTCCGGCCGTATCACAATAAAGAAGAGAATCGAAATCATCATCACAATCAGGATGAAACTGGTCCCGCAGCGCTTGTGCTCTCTGGAACTCTTCATCACGTTTTCGACCGTGAGCGGCAGCCCGTGCTCCACGCAGTTAATGCACTTGTGCTCGGCGCCGTGATACATGAAGGTGCGGTGTATGTCCTCCATCCGCGAAATCGCCTTGATGTAGAGAATGAAAATCAGAATGCGGAACACGCCCTCCAGAACCGCAATCAGCGTCTCGCTCGCGATGACTCTCTTTAACAGCCGCGCGAGGAACATGGGCAGCAGCATAAAAATACCGATCGCAAGGAGGAAGGAAAAGGCCATGATGACCCCCATCATCACCTTCATTGCCTTTTCGCCGAAGGTCTTTTCGAGAAAGGCCTCAAATTTCGAGGGCTCTTCCTCCGTCGCGCTCTCGTCGCCGCCCGCATAGATTTCGGCCGACCAGTTCAGCGCCCGCATACCGAGTATCATCGAGTCCGCAAAGCTGAAGATGCCCCGCACAAACGGCAGGCGAAGCAGCGGATACCGGTCCGTAAGACTCACATAGCGCTGTTTGTCCACCGCAATGCCGCCGTCTTCCCGCCGCACCGCGCAGGCATAGTACTCTCCGTTTTTCATCATGATGCCTTCCAGAATCGCCTGTCCGCCGATGCCGGAATATTTTTGTCTTGCCATTTTGTCGCCTCCTCTCTCAAACGTAAAACAGGGGCTGAGTGATACCCTCAGCCCCTGTCCCCTGTTTATTTTTTACTCGCCCTTCACGCCGTACTTCTTGTTGAACTTCTCAATGCGTCCGCGCGCGCCGGCGGTCTTCTGCTGACCGGTGTAGAAGCTGTGGCACTTGGAGCACACCTCAACGTGAATCTCCGGCTTCGTCGAACCGGTCACAAAGGTGTTGCCGCAGTTGCAGGTCACCGTAGCCTGGTAGTAATTCGGATGGATTCCCTCTTTCATTTGTTTCACCTCGCTTTAACTTGATATTGATGAAAGCGGCGAACCGCTTTTCCGTTCCCATTCCCATTGAAAAACAGCTTTCACAGTATAGCATGCTTTCTCTGCCGCTGCAAGCCCGGAAACAGCTTTTATTTGGAGTCCGCGAGCCTTTCGAGCAGCGCTTTATTGTCCGCGCTCTCCCGGAACAGCCTGAGAACAGCCTCGGTCTGCGCCTCGTTTGTCCCGCCGCCCCGGAGGTTCCTGAGCCTTGCGACGCCCTCTCTCTCCGCCGCGCTAAGCAAAAGCTCCTCTCGTCTGGTTCCGCTCCGCGCCACATCGATGGCCGGAAATGCGCCGCTCCGCGAGTCGGCGGTCCAGCATGAGTTCCATGTTGCCGGTGCCCTTGAACTCCTCGTAGATCACATCGTCCATGCGGCTGCCGGTCTCGACGAGCGCCGTCGCCAAGATCGTGAGACTGCCGCCCTCCCGCATATTCCGCGCCGCGCCGAAGAAGCGCTTCGGCATATAGAGGGAGGCCGGATCCAGACCGCCGGAGAGCGTGCGCCCCGAGGGCGTGACCGTTAAGTTATAGGCGCGCGCAAGGCGCGTGATCGAGTCGAGCAGTATCATGACATCACCGTGCTGCTCGGTGATGCGGCGCGCCCGCTCAATCGCCATCTCGGAGACTCTTCGGTGCTGCTCCGGCTCCCGGTCAAAGGTCGAGTAAATGACCTCGACTTCCGGGTCCGCAATGTACTCTTTGATGTCCGTGACCTCCTCCGGTCTCTCGTCAATCAGGAGCACAATCAGATGGATTTCCGGCGCGTTTTTCCGGACCGCCTTGGCGATTTCCTTGAGCAAAGTTGTCTTGCCGGCCTTCGGCGGCGCGACAATGAGGCCTCTCTGTCCCTTGCCGATCGGTGCAATCAGGTCGACGACCCGGAGGGCGAGCGGGCTCTTGTCGCCGGTCGCGAGCGGAATGCGCTTGTCCGGAAAGACCGGCGTCATATCCTCGAAATTCGCGCGCCTAAGCTCCGCCGCGCGGACGCCGTTTACCGTATTCACATAGAGCAGCGCGCTGTAGCGCTCCTTTCGCCGCGCAGGCGCTTCACACCGGTCACAAGGTCGCCGGTTCTCAGGCGAAAGCGCCGTATCTGCGAGGGCGACACATAGACATCCTCCTCGCCCGGCAGATAATTTGCCGAGCGCAGGAACCCGAACCCGCCCTCGCTCACAATTTCCAGTAAACCGGAGGCGAGCGTCCCGCCGTCCGCCGCGTCGCGAAGGCTGTCCGGCAGTTCCGCAACCGCCTGCTGCACCCGTGTGCGCGACAGCGCCGTCAGCTTTTCCGCGAGTTCCTGCTTCCGAAGCCCCGTGACGCCGTGCAGTCCGCGCTCTTTTGCGAGTTCCCGGAGTTCCGTAAGGCTCAGCTGCTCAAGTCTTTCTTCCGCCATGCTTCTCCTCTCCCGCCGCTTTCAGGGCGGCGAGACGCGCTTTGATTTCCGCTTCCTTTCCGTTGTCACTCGGCGCATAAAAAACAGTTCCGCGGAGTGTCTCCGGCAGATAGTCCTGTGCCACATAGTTGCCCGGGTAGTCGTGCGGATACCGGTAGCCCACGCCCCGGCCGAGCTTCTCATGTCCCGCATAATGGGCGTCCCGGAGATAGGGCGGTATCACAGCCGCCGCCGTCTGCGCCGCAAAGTCGAGCGCCGAAAAAATCGCGGTCGTCGCCGCATTGGATTTCGGCGCGCTCGCGACATAGAGGCAGGCCTGACTGAGTAAGAGCTTCCCCTCCGGCATGCCGATGCGGTCCAGCGCCGCGGCCATGCTCTCCGCGACGACCAGCGCCATCGGGTCGGCATTGCCCACATCCTCCGCCGCGCAGATGACAATGCGCCGCGCGAGGAAGCGCGGGTCTTCGCCCGCATAGAGCATGCGCGCGAGGTAATAGACCGCCGCGTCCGGGTCGGAGCCCCGCATGCTCTTGATAAAAGCGGAGACCGTGTCGTAGTGATTATCGCCGTCCTTGTCGTAGCGGATGACTCGCTTCTGAATGCAGTCCGCCGCGACGGAAAGCGTGATGCGAATGCAGCCGTCGCTCTCCGGCGCCGTGGTCTTCATGCCGAGCTCGAGCGCATTCAGGGCGGTTCTCGCATCGCCCGCGGCGGCATCCGCAAGAAAGGCGCAGGCTTCCTCCGTGAGTTCGGCGCTCCAGTTTCCGTACCCGCGCTCCTTGTCCGCCATGGCGCGGCGAAGCAGCGCAGCGATATCCGCCGCCGCAAGCGGTTTTAACTCAAAGATGCGGGAGCGCGACAGCAGCGCCGCATTGACCTCAAAAAAGGGATTTTCGGTCGTTGCGCCGATCAGCGCAATCGTGCCGTCCTCGACATAGGGGAGCAGAAAGTCCTGCTGTCCCTTGTGAAAGCGGTGAATCTCGTCGACAAAGAGCGTGGTCCGCCTGCCGCGCCCGAAATTCTCCTTGGCGCGCTGAATCACTTCTTCCATCTCTTTTTTGCCGGCCGTCGTCGCATTCAGACGGCAAAAATCCGATTGCGTCTCGCGGGAGATGACCTCCGCAATCGTGGTCTTCCCGCAGCCGGGCGGACCGTAGAGTATCATGGAGCCGACGGCATCCGCCTTGACCGCCCGGTAGAGCAGCTTATCCTTGCCGAGAATGTGCGCCTGCCCCGCAATTTCTTCGAGACTCTGCGGGCGCATTCTGACGGCGAGCGGTGCTTCCTGCCGAAGCGCATTCTCCCGCATATAGTCAAAGAGATCCATCAGTTCAGCCGCTCGCTCTGCAGGAGATTAAATCCCGGTAATTCAACTGCTCATGCTCGAGCTCCGAGAAAATGTAGCTCTTGTCATAGACCCCGTTCTCGTTGTCGTAGTTACTGGTATCAAAGATCAGCCATCTGCCGTCCAGCTTGGATGTGCCGAAGATATGCATGATGCCGTTCTCCTTGTTGGTCGCAATCATGCTGACATAGGAGAGCCCCGCGCTTCGGAACAGGAGTTCCGTAAAACCGTTATAGCCGACGCAGGCAGTCTTCCGCGAACCGACAACGTCCTGCAGGCTGTTCTGCTGTATCGTAAAATCGTAATTCAGGCGACCGGCCACATAATCGCAAATCCACTGCGCCTTGTCGCGCGCGCTCTTTCCGGCGGTCTCCGCCTTGACCTCGTCGACCAAGCCGAGGAGGCGAACCAGACTCTGATAATTCCGATAGGCCTCGCCCTCGGTAAACGGGCGGTTCAGCTCGACTCCGGCGAGAATGCGCTTATCCCGGGTATTCAGAATGACCCGGGCGTTCGGGAAGAATGCGAGCCCGGACAGGAGCTCATAGCTCAGCTGCTTCCGGTTCGTGGCCGCGCCCTCATAAATCAGGAGGTAGGACTTTCCGTTGTTGTCGACATACTGGTTCTCCGGGCTGTACCATACGCTGTTTCGGTACAGCTGCCGCTGAATATCCCGGCGAATCGGATCCGTCTCGTAGGAGAGCAGACGGTCCACCGCCTTGTCGACATCTTCCTCGGTATAGCCGTAATCTGCCCGGCGGGGAAGCGCCACGCTGTCCGGCTGCAGTGTCGTTTCCACGGTCTGCACTAGTTTCGTCTCCGCTGCGTGTGCACTGCCCGGCAAGCTTGCAGCAATTCCAATTCCCATCCCCAGCGCAAAAAGCGCTCCTTTCCACTTTTTTATGGACAATTTCATTCCTCTTTCTTATAATAACCGTATCATTAAATACTTTTCCCTATGGTAATAGGGGATATTATTATATCGCAGCTTTGGCAACTATGTCAAAACAGAAAGGACTTTTCCATGAACAATGATGATCACGAGCGCCGTGTCGCCGTGCTGATTGATGCCGAGAACATCGCCCCGAAATATCTGCCGATTGTCCTCTCGGAGGCCAATAACCTCGGGAGCGTGAACATCAAGCGCATTTACGGCGACTGGACCATGCCGCAGATGAGCAGCTGGCGCACGGTGATTCTCGACAACTCGATTCAGCCCATCCAGCAGTATTCCAATGTCTCGGGGAAAAACTCTTCGGACTCGGCGCTCATCATCGACGCAATGGACCTTCTGTACCAGGGCCGCTTTGACTGCTTCTGCATCGTCTCCTCGGATTCCGACTTTACCCGCCTTGCCGCCCGCCTCCGCGAGTCCGAAATCTATGTGCTCGGCATGGGCGAACAAAAACCCCGAAGAGCTTCATCTCCGCCTGCAGTAAGTTCTCCTACATAGACCTTCTGTATCGCGCGAACCAGCCGAATTCCGCGCTGCCGGCGACTGCGGAGAAGACCGCCGAGAGCGAACACAGCGAGAAAGCCGCCGCATCCACCGGTTCCTCCGGCATGGGCATGCGCCTGAAAGCGGTCCGGAAGGCCCTCATTCAGATCTGGGAGGAAAATTCCGACGACGACGGCTGGATTGCCTCGAGCCAGCTCGGCAATTTCTTAAATAAGCGCTTCCCCGACTTTGACGTTCGGAACTTCCAGTTCAAGAAATTTGTCCCCTTCATCGACTCCACAAATCTCTTCGAGAAACGCACCGAAGGGCTGCATGTGAGCTTCCGCTTAAAATAACAGGGGCAGCAGCACCGCAGCGCTCTGCAAACCGACCGCAAGTTTTGTCGCTATCGCGCGGCAAAGTAACCGGAGTGCCAAAAAGAAAAACAGCGAGAGCCAGGACGCTGCGGTGAGCATGCGGTTTGCCCGCGCAATATCTTCTGTCTCGATTTCACGCCCTGCATCGCCGATGTAGGGCTTTTCTTTGCGCTCTCCGAAATAAGAGGCCGGCCCCGCAAGCCGCACCCCGAGGGCCCCCGCCATCACGCTCTCGGTCTGTGCGGAATTCGGGCTCGCGTGCCGGAAACGGTCCCGCCTGAAATGCGGACGGCTTCTCCCGCGTTCTGTCCCGTGATTGCCGCCGCAGCAATCAAAAGAAACGCCGCGATTCTCGCGGGTATCCAGTTGAACACATCATCCATGCGCGCCGCGACTCTGCCGAAGAACTCGTAGCGCGCATTTTTGTAACCGAGCATCGAGTCCATCGTGTTCACGGCCTTATAAACCCAGCCGCCCGTCACGCCGAATAACAGCAGATAAAAAAGCGGCGCTGCCTCGCCGTCGGACGCATTTTCCGCGACCGTCTCGACCGTCGCACGGATGACCCCCGCCTCATCGAGCGCTTCCGTGTCGCGGCCTACAATGTAGGAGACCGCCTTTCGCCCCGCGGCAAGGCCTCCTTCCCCGAGGGCACGCGCGACCCTTTCGGCGCTGTCTCGGAGGCAGCGCGCCGCAAGCAGCTGGTAAGACAAAAGGATTTCAAACAAAAAGCCGAGCGGAAAGAATACTCCGCGAAGCCCCGCCGTAAGCAAAAAAGCGACAGTGCCGACCGCCCCGACACAGCAGAGCCAGAGGAAAAGGCCGTTCCAGAACGCGGCGACCTGCGGCCCCGCCTTCGGATAGAGCCGCCGCTCGAGTTCCCGTACGAGCCCTCCTATGAGTCGCACCGGATGAAACCAATGCTCCGGGTCGCCGAGCAGCCAGTCGAGCAGAAAACCGAGCACAGCCGCGACCTCTGTATGCCACTGCTGTAAAAAGCCGTAAATCTGTTGCATTTATGCCTCCTCCGCGCGAAGCGCTTTCCCCCAGAGCTCCGTGAGGCGCTCCAGGCGGTAACTCGCATTGGCCGGACTCGTCGAGGGCAGACAAACGGCCGGAATGCCTGTCTTTGCCTCCAGATAGCGTGCGTAGTACTTTGCCGCCGTAGCGCCGTTCACGAGGACGCGGCGGATGTCGGCGCAGTCCGTGACGGTCTCGATCCGGGCCGGTACGGCCGCGCGTATGCTCGCATCGCTCGAGCCCTGAATTTCGCAGCGCTCCAGGACATCCCAGAGCGCAAGCCCGTGCGAAAGAAGCAGCGCGCGCTTCTCCTCCACTGTCTCCGGCACAGCCTCCTGATAGACCGCCGCGAGCACACGCCAAAAGCGGTTCTGCGGATTCGCATAGTAGAACCCCGCCGCGCGGGACTGCACCGAGGGAAAACTCCCGAGAATCAAAATTTTGCTGTTCCGGTCAAACACCGGCCCGAACGAAAAACTCTCCTGCACAAACGCTCCTCTCCGAATAAGAAGTCCCCGCCGAAACAAGTTCGCGCGGGGACTTCTGTCAGTTCGTGTTCTGTTTTAAGCCGATTCAGCAAATCTTGCGAATCCAGCCCTCCGGGCCTTCGATATGACCCGCCTGAATACCCGTGATTGTATCGTAGAGCTTCTGCAGCACCGGTCCCATCTTCTCCCGTCCGGACGGCAGTCAATGACTTCGTCGCCGTTGACCACGCGTCCCACCGGGCTGATGACCGCCGCCGTGCCGCAGAGACCCGCCTCCGCAAAGTCCTTCAGCTCGGAGAACTTCACCGGTCTGTGCTCCGTCTTCATACCGAGCATGTGCTCGGCGATGTAAAGGAGAGAGCGCCGTGTGATCGAGGGCAGAATCGAATCCGACTTCGGGCTAACGAGTACGCCGTCCTTCGTCACAAAGAGGAAGTTTGCGCCGCCCGTCTCCTCGATATAAGTTCTGGTCGCAGCGTCTAAGTACATGTTCTCGTCAAAGCCGTGCGCATGTGCGTCCACATAGGCATGCAGACTCATCGCATAGTTGAGTCCGGCCTTGATGTGACCCGTGCCGTGCGGTGCCGCGCGGTCGTATTTGCTCACGCAGAGCGTGGTCGGCTTTGCGCCGCCCTTGAAGTACGGACCTACCGGCGTCGCAAACAGCCGGAACTGGTATTCATCCGACGGCTTCACGCCGATCACCGGACCGCTCGCGAACATATAGGGGCGCAGATACAGAGAAGCGCCGCTGCCATAGGGCGGAACCCAGTCCGCATTTGCCTTGACAACCATATCCACCGCCTCGAGGAATCTCTCCTCCGGGAACGCCGGCATCTCCAGATAGCGCGCCGAATCCGCCATGCGCTTCGCATTCATGTCCGGGCGGAAGGTCACAATGCTGCCGTCCTCGGTGCGGTATGCCTTGAGGCCCTCAAAGACCTCCTGGCAGTACTGCAGGATGCCCGCGCACTCCGAAATGCACACGGTCGCATCCGCCGTGAGACCTCCCTCATCCCACGCGCCGTTCTTATAGTTGGAAACGTAGCGCTGATCCGTCACGCGATAGGCGAAGCCAATGTTTCCCCAGTCAAGATTCTTTTCTGCCATGTAAAACGCCTCTCTTCTGTCTCTGATTTGCTTCCGACTGCTTAGATTCTGTTGTTCGATCCCAGAACTTCCGTGATCTTGTGTGCGACAATCGCCTTGACATTGGCTCTGCCGTCACCGAGATACTGTCTCGGGTCAAAGTGATCCGGGTGCTCGTTGAAGTGCTGACGAATGCCCGCCGTCATGCCGAGGCGCAGATCGGAGTCGATGTTAATCTTGCAGACCGCGCTTCTCGCTGCCTCGCGGAGCTGATCCTCCGGCACACCGATGGCATCCTTCAGCTGACCGCCGTTTGCGTTGATAATCTTCACATACTCCTGCGGGACGGAAGATGCACCGTGCAACACAATCGGGAAGCCCGGCAGTCTCTTTTTCACTTCCTCGAGGATGTCGAGGCGCAGCTGCGGCTTGGTGCCCGGCTTGAACTTGTAAGCGCCGTGGCTCGTGCCGATTGCGATTGCGAGAGAGTCGCAACCCGTGCGGCTCACGAACTCCTCAACCTCTTCCGGTCTCGTGTAGGAGGACATACCCTCCTCGACGCGGACATCATCCTCCACGCCCGCCAGCGTGCCAAGCTCAGCCTCGACCACAACGCCGTGTGCGTGTGCGTACTCGACGACCTTCTTGGTCTCGGCGATATTCTCCTCGAAGCTGTGGCCCGAGTAGTCAATCATGACCGAAGTAAAGCCGCCGTCGATGCAGTCCTTGCAGGTCGCAAAGTCTGCGCCGTGATCCAGATGCAGCACGATCGGAATCTCCGGATGGAGCTCCACCGCTGCCTCGACGAGCTTCACAAGGTAAATCGAGTTCGCGTACTTTCTCGCACCCGCCGAAGCCTGCAGAATCACCGGGGACTTGAGCTCTGCCGCAGCCTCCGTGATACCCTGAACAATTTCCATATTATTGACATTGAATGCGCCGATGGCGTAACCGCCCTCATAAGCCTTCCGGAACATCTCAGTCGAAGTGACCAATGCCATAACCGCTACCTCCCTTTCAAAGAAGACGACGTATAAAAGTTTCTGTCATTATTCTAAACAAAGTCGTGGACGAATTCAAGGGACGAAGCGGACTTTTGCGGGCACTCAAACCACTCTCTTCCGATACAGCTGATATGTTCCGAGAATCAGAAGCACATTGACCGGCAGGTAGAGCAGAATCAGCGCATAGGCCTGCGGTATCCGCAGACTTCCGAGTCCCACAAATTGCATTCTTCGCAGCAGCCGTCCGAGATGCAGCAGCCCGTCCGGCAATAAGAGCATCTTTGCCATGCCCGGCACATTCGCTTTCAACGCCGGAATGCAATAAGCAATGACAAAGGGGGTGATGGCCGCGACCGCGGCGGAACGGGTCAGTCCGAGCAGCAGCGTCGCCAGATTCACGACGAATAAAATGCCGATTTGATGCCCCTTCGTTGAAAATGTTCCGTTTTCCGATTTCGGAATTCTACGCCGCAGGGAAAACGGCGTGTTACAATGGATACCGTAACTTCTCAGTCGAAACCGGAAAGGCTCTCACCATGGCATTACAAAGCGGCGCGGAGGCGGAACTGCTTCTGCACTGGTATCAGAAAAACAAGCGCTCTCTCCCCCTGGCGGGATACCGGAAATCCGGAAGATGTCTGGATTTCCGAGATTATGCTGCAACAGACTCGGGTGGAGGCGGTCAAAGACTACTTTGTCCGCTTTCGGACAGCTCTGCCCACTGTCGCCGCGATTGCCGCCTGTCCCGATGAACAGCTGCTTCGCCTCTGGGAGGGGCTCGGCTACTACACCCGCGCGCGCAACATCAAAAAATGTGCGCAGGTTCTGCTCCGCGACTACGGCGGCGAACTCCCGGTGGACCCGCTGGAACTGAAAAAACTCCCCGGCATAGGCCCCTATACGGCGGGGGCCATCGCCTCGATTGCCTACAATGTCCCCGTCCCCGCGGTCGACGGCAATGTGCTCCGCGTCTTTTCGCGTCTCACGGCCTGCGCGGACGATATCATGGAGCCCGCGGTCAAACAGGCCTTTACCGAGCGCCTGCAGGATCTGCTCTGGCAGCTGGTCTACACCGACCGGAAAACCTTCCCGGTCGCAGACTTTAATCAGGCGCTCATGGAGCTCGGCGCGCTGATCTGCATTCCGAACGGCGCGCCGAACTGCGAGCGCTGTCCGCTTGCGGCGCAGTGCGACGCCCACCGCCTCGGCATCGAGACCGAACTTCCGCACCGTGCGCCGAAGAAGCCCCGCCGCGTCGAAGTGCGCACCGTACTCGTGCTCCGGGACGGCGAGCGCTTCTATGTACAGCAGCGGCCCTCAAAAGGTTTACTCGCGGGAATGTACGAATTTCCGGGACTTCCCGGCGCGCTCTCTGAAGAGGAAGTCTTACAGGCGGTCAATGCGCGCGGCTTCACGCCGCTCCGCATTCTTTCGCTCCCTGCCTTTCAGCATGTCTTCACGCATATCGAGTGGCACATGAGCGCCTTTGAGGTACAGATTGCGGAGCCGCTCTCGGCTGTGTCCGCACACCGGAACCGCAAGGAGAACGCGCGCGAGGGCATTTTCGTGACGCGCACCGAGCTCGAAAAGCTCGCGCTCCCCTCTGCCTTCCGGCCTCTTCTGGCCCGCTATGCACTGCGTCCGCCCCACAAGAAAAAAATTTAAATTTCCGCTTGCTTTTTTCTTGTACCTCCGGTATACTAATCCTCGCTGGAGATATAGCTCAACTGGGAGAGCATCCGCTTGACGTGCGGAAGGTCGCAGGTTCGAACCCTACTATCTCCATTTTTTGTACCCAAAAAGTGAATTTGATTTTTCGTCTACGGACAGCGAAAAGCGCGTGCCTGTCGTGAGTTACGACCGGCACGCGCTTTCTTTTCGTTTCTCTCAAACTTCCACTTCCTCAATGTTCTCGGCTTCCCCCTCGGAAAAGCGCTCCAGGATTCCACGTCTGCCGTCGGCGCGCACCCACTCACCCTCGCGCACATGGTCAAACAGATTCGGCAGGCCGAGTAGCGTAAGGATTCCGAGCTCGCGCGCAAGCACGGCCTCGTGAGACCAGATGCTGCCTTCTCCGAGGACCAGCCCCCGGCTCACGGCAAAGAGCGGCAGGAGCCGCTCCGAAAAGCGTTCCGCAAACAATACGGTTCCGCTGCGGCGCGGCAGGCCTCTCCGTCAAAGAAACCCGCCTCTCCCTCGGCGATGGCACCGCCCGCCTCGACCGGCACGCGGTCTGTCTCCGCACTCGCCTTGGCCTCCCGCCGTATCACAGTCATATTTTCCCGCGCGAGCAAACCGAAGCAGCAGAGCTCCCGGTAACGCGGCAGCGCGGCATTCCGTTCCTGCTCGCGCTTTCTCTCGTTCATCCGGGGCTGCAGACTCCGGAAAAAGGCCGCCCGCTCTATCTCTCCCGCAAACGCGCGCCCAATTCCTCGCGGTGAAGGTAGAACAGATCCTGCGCCTCCGCGAGTTCTCCCTGTCGCACCAGCTGTTCCCCGAGACGCACGACTTTGCGGCGAAGACCATCCACACGCCGCTGCGCGAGAAAATCCAGATTTTCGCGGGCGCGGAGGAAAAAGACCAGTTCCTGCAAAAGCCGCTTTCCCCAGAGACCGCCGAAGAAACCGAGCTGTCGCATCAGCTCTTCCTGCGCCTGCTCGCTGACTTCCCGCTGTTCCGTGCGGATTTGCACCGGTTTAGCGTCGGCGTAGCGCTTCAGGAAGCGAAAGAGCGGCTGCGGATTCTGCCGAAGACTCTCCCGCTCCAGCACATAATCGGCCGCGCCGTAGGCACCGAACTGTTCCAGAAAACGATACAACTCGGTCGCAAAGACACTGCGCTCACGCTGTGCTTTACCCTCCTCCGCGCGAAGCCGCCAGCAAATGCCCTCCAACTCCTGCGCCGTGTGCGCCGCAAAGAGTCCGCGCAAATCGCTGCTCTCCTGCACGGTGCGGAGCAGGGCACTGAGAGCCTGCACAAAGGCTGCGCTCTTCATACCGCCCTGTGTCATAAGTGCCGCGTGTAAAAGCCCCTCGGGATGCTCTGTCTGCCGCGCCTTCAGTTCGATAAGCAGCGCCGCATAGCAACGCTTTGCGCTCTCCTCCGCCTCTGCCGCAAGCCGCCCGAGCGCGCCGAGCGCGGTACTAGCGGCCTCTATGGCCTGCCAGCGCTCCGCGGCAGTGACATCCGCCTTCTCCTCAGGCTGCTTCTCCTGCTCCGCCTGTTGCAAATAGCGTGAAATCGCATAGTGCTGCGGCAGTCGCTGCAGGAGCTCTGCCGCCTGCGAATTCTCTCCGCCCTCCTCTACATTGCCCTCGCGTCGCATATAGAGCCGCCCTTCAAACAGCACGGTTTTGCAACCCGCCTTCTGATACAATCCCTGCAGCAAATCAAAGCCGAGCGGTGTGAGCAACGCGCCCGCTCTGCCGTCCCGCGCGGCAGCCTCCAGATAAAAATGCGGCTCCCGCTTATCCAGGTGGCGGTATACGGCCATCTCACTCTCCTGGACCAGCCAGAGACTGCCGCTCTTTCCCTCGACGAATTCAAACCGCCGCGCGGTTGTGGGCACATTGTCTCTCTCAAGTTCTCCCGCGAGCGTGGCAAGACGCACAAATAAAACCTCATCCGCCTCGTCCGGCACGCCGGACACCGTGCTCCTGCGTATTTCTCCCGTTCTGCTCAGCACCATCCGCTGCTGCCCTACAGCATCGTCATAGACGACAAGCAGTTCCTCCGGGTCGCCGCTGTCCGGATTGGTCGTATAGACCGCAAAGTTCCGCACCGTCGCAATCATCTCCTGGAGAATCACGGCGACTGCCATGTCTTCGTCAAAGAGACCGTAGCGCAACATATAGCCGGTCGCGCGCGCCGAGAAACAGGAGAGATAGCAGTTCTTCACCGCCGTGAGAATCTCCTCGCCGCATGGCACATGCATATAGCTCTGAAAAATTCCCTCAAAGCTGTGGCGCTCTTCCCCGCGCAAAATCAGGCTGCTCCGCACCGCAAACCGCTCTGCCCGCGGCACAGCGGTCGAGAGTTTCGCAATGAGTTCGGCGGCATCTTCCGCCGTAAACTCACATTCCGCGAGCAGCGCCGAAATCGCTTCTCCCGTCTCCGCATCGGGATGCCGAAGCAGCTCTTCATAGCGCGCCCGGCGCTCGCCCAGAAAGCGAAAAAAGAAATTCCGGTCCAGGACAAAAAAAGCGGGCACGGCGTAACCCAGTGCACGCCTGCGGAGCAATTGCCACGCCTTACTGCCCAGCAGTTGCTTCCCTTCTTCCTCTTTATTCTGCATGTTCTTCCCTCCGACGCCGTCTGTTCTGATAGCTCTATCATCTCATATTCCGGACTTTCTAACAAGCAAAGAAGGGGCAGCGCGTTTTTGCGCCGCCCCTTCTGCCATTGCTGATTTCCTTATTCTACCGTAAGCGTGAAGCTGCCGACCTGATATCCGCCGGCTGTCACCGTCACCTCATTGCTACCACTCTCAAAGAGATTGCCGCTCAGCGTGAGGCCCGCGCGGCGATAGCGCTTCAGACTAAAGGCAAAGCGATCGTCATACAGGTGGATGTAATTCGCATGAACCGAGCTCAGCTTCCTGCCGTTCACCGAAACTTCCAAGTCATTGCTTCGAAGCCAGGTGTCGAGTGCCTCATCCTCGAGTCCTTCAAAGCTGAGCGCATACGCGGGCTTCGAACCGATGTCATAGCCCTGACGCGGGACCACTTTCTCAAGCACCGCGCCGGTCGGCACCGCCTTGCCCGCTGCCGCCTCGTTCTCACTCTCCTCCGCGGAAGCGCGCTCCACCGTGAAGCGGAAGGGCTCGTACCCCTCTACCTCAAGAACTACTTCATTGCTTGCCTCGGTAAAGCCGTTCGCCGAGAGACGCACGCCGTTCTTCTTGTAAGTTCTGTCAAAGAGCGTCGCATACTTATCGTCCATCGAGAAGAGATAGCTCTTGCTCTGCGCTTCCGTATAACGCTTTCCGTTCACCGTGAGCTTTGTAATCTTGGCGCGAAGGTAGGTATCCAGGGCATCCGCATCGAGTCCCGTGAAGGTGAGATCATAGACCTCCTTCGTGCCGCTGTCATAGCCCTGACGCGGCGTAACCTTCTCTGCCTGAGCAGCCGTCGGCGCTTTCTTCTTTGCCGTTTCGGCCGGTGCAGCGCTTCCGTTTTGCACCGCAAATTCCTTCTCTGCGTAGCCCTCGGCCTTCACGACGATGCGGTTTTCGCCCGCCGCCAAAGCCCCGATCGCAAACTTGAGGCCGTCGTTTCTGCCGTAGCTGTCCTTATGGAAGCCGTACTCGCTGTTCCCGAGACCGTAGCTGTAGCTCTTACGCTCGTAGGCCGTACCGTTTACGCTGAGCTCCGTGATCTTCGAAAGATAGCTCTCAAGCTCATCCGCCGAGAGTCCCTCGAAGCGAAGAAGCCAATTGCTGCTGAGGAGGCTCTCTTCCTTCTCAAGCGTTGCGCTTGTCGGCGCTGCCTTCTCCTCTGCCGCGGGCTGCTCGGGCGTTGCCTCCGCCGCCGCGACCGTAAAGTCTAACTTCACCGGTATCTTGGCATCCGTAAACTTAAGATAGAGCGAGTAATTGCCGGTAGTCTTAAAGAGTCCGCCCTTCAGAATGAGCTGTGTGCCGGAGAGCTCATAGTAATCGTCGGAACTCGTGCCGCCCTCCGTTGCCGTCATGAGTCTTCTGAGACCGCTCTCTTCCGGATTGCTGAGCTCCATCTTGGCGAGCTTTTCCGCCAGTCTCTCCGCGCTGAGACCTTCCACGTTCACCGTGACATCCGCATTCTGCTTTGCCTCGCCCTGCAGCGCAAGGGTCGGCAGCGCCTCCGCAGCCGTATAGGTAAGTTTCAGTTCCGCCGTTCTGTACTTCTGCCCCGCATCAATCTTCAGCTTGTGCTCGCCGACCTCCGGCGTGTTGTAAAAGTTAAATGCGCCTCGCTTCACGGTCAGCGTGCCCGCCGCTTTGTCCAGCACGTACTGCTTCTCGTAAGCGTCCATGAGGTTACGGCTCTCGCCGTCCACATAGAGACCGCGGATTGCCTCGAGGTAAGCGCTGTCGTCCGTGTGCAGCACAAAGTCATTGCCCGCAACCGCTGTCGTGCCGCTAAAGTCCGGAACCTTGTCGCCCTTATAGAACTTAAAGCTCGTCAGTGCGCCGAGGCTGCCGTCCTCAAGAACATTCTGCACCTCGTTCGGGCCCGCATAGCTTGCCGCCGCGTGGGAGTCCGTATATTCCTTGAAGCTAAGGCTCTTGCCGCCCGCAAGGCGCGCCTCCTTGTAGGCATCCATGTAGTCCGTGAAGCGGTACAGCTTCTCTGCGCCGTCCTTATAGATGTAATCGCTCTCCGTCGTGTCAAAGAAGCGCTTCACCACCGCCCGCGCATCCTCGTTCAGCGCTTCAATCTCATTGAGAATCAGCGCATTGGTCAGGAGATCGTAGTCAAAGACCATGCGGCCGTCCACATACTGGCCGCCGCCGCTGCTGCCGGAGCTCTTCTTGCCGGAGACGGAACCAGTCGTTGCACTCGAGACCGCATCGATCTCGACCGGCTTACTTCTCGCGCTCTTCTTTGCCTTCAACTCGGTCTCGCTGTCCTCTTCCTTTAAGAAGGACTGACCCGGGTAAACCTCAAACTTTTTCTTAATCGTCTGATAGCCCGAGTACTTGAGCGTTAATGTGTAGACACCGACCTCGTCCGTGTTGACCGTCTTCTCCTCATTGGAGCTCTTTCCGTAGAGGACAAAGAGGTCGCCGAAGTTGAAGAAATCGTCGATGTACTTGAGCTCAACGACCTTACCGCTCGGCTTCTTTAACGTGACGCGCATGGAATCAATCTTCAGATCGTTTCCGAAGCTCTCGCCGCCGCTCGCCTCCACGTTGAACTGGACGCGCTCGCCTGCCTTCGGGTTTGCGGTCTCAACGCGCTGCTTTAAGCCGAACTTTGCGCTGCTCACCAGTTCAAACGGCACTGTGACCGTCTCGTTCGTATAGCTCGAGTGAATATTCACGCGGTAGATGCCTCTGCTCCGCATGTTATCCTGACCCGTCGGAATCTGGATGATGCCGTTTTTGCCGTGCTTCGTGTCCTTGACTTCCTTCGTGAAGGTCGGGTTCTGATTGACCGGCCAGTTCTCGTTGTTCATGATCTTCAGGCTGTCGATGCCCTCAAACCACTTCTTCTGCTCCTCGTTCTCGACATTGAACTTGATGACAATGTTGTCCTTTTGAACGCCCTTGCCCTCTGCGTTGATCTCCACAGCCTTTACATAGAACTGGGTCGTAACTGCGTCGCTGTTCTCTTTTCTCTCCTGCAGAAGATCAAAGGTCGTCGTTGCCGGGAGTATGCGGTCTCTGCCCTCCTTGTCCTTCGGTGCAAGCAGGTAGTCAAACTTCGAGACGCGACCGCGGGACAGAATGTAGTCCGGCTGATCCTCCGGATTGCCCGGCGTGACCGTCTCGCTTGCGGTACCGGCATTCAGGCGAAGCGTCTGCTCCGTGCTGCCGTCCGCCTTGTTGACCACGACCAGCTCCTTCGGAGAAGCCACCGTGGAAGCCCACTTCACCACGCGGCCGGCATCATCCACCTTTCGCACTGCCTCGGTGACATTCACGCCGTCCACATAGATCTCATGGTCCGCAAGCGTTCCCTGACGGAATACCACCGTCACAAAGTCCGCAAAACCGAGGTGCACCATGCGGCTCTTCAGTTCCTTCTCAGGCTGCTTGTTTTCAGGCTTGGAAGCATCCCCATTCTTGCCCGGTCTGTCATCTTCCACCGGACCCACCGGATGCTCGGGTGCCTCCGGGCTTACCGCCGGATTTGCCGGATTTGTCGGATTCTCCGGGGTAATCACACCCGGCTGTGCGGGGTTGCTCGGGCTTGCGGGCTGTGCCTCGGGCTGTACCGGCTTACTCTGCTCCTCGGGCTGTACCGGCTTTACCGGCGTCGTGTGGGAGCCGCCGCCTCTTCTTCCGCCCCGGCTTCCGCCGCCGCCCGAACCGCCGCGCTTTCCGGAAGAAGACGTTCCGCCCGACTTTCCGCTGCCGGAGCCGCCCTTGCCTGCGTTTGCGCTCTTGGTGATATAGCCCTCACCCGTGCGGCTCTGAATGTTGCCGCTCGCATCGACCCACTTGCCGTCCTTGTCCACGCGATAGCCGTCCGGCGTCGTGCCGTCCTTAATCAGCTTACCCTCGCGCTCATCCGCCTCGGTCACAAAGTAGTAGCAGTTGCCGTCAATCCAGTTCCAACCGGTCAGCATCTTGCTGAAGCTGCCGTCGTGCTTGTTGCTGAAGAAGTACTGACTGCCGTCTGCAAGGTAAAGCCAGCCGCTGCGAAGTGTTCCCGTCTTCGGGTCTACATAGTACCAGCTGCCGTTTTCATAAATCCAGCCGAGGACATTCTGTCCCTTTTCATCCAAGAAGGACCAGTTTTCACCGCTCTGCTTCCAGCTTCCCGCCGTGTTCGCCCGTCTCTTTGCAAAGACCTGCAGCGGGCTCGATAGGACCATGCTCATTGCGGTTGCAATGGCAAGCGCCTTTAAACCATACTTTCTCATCTCTGTCTCTAACTCCTGTCATTAGATATCTCTAATTATTAGCCTTTTTTAACCTAGCATGGCTTTCCGACAGTCGTCAAGAAACATATCTTGCGTTTTTCTCGCATATCTTAAGATATTCTTGCGAGTGATAGTATCAAGAGTTAGATTCTTCTTATTAACATGGTGTTCGATTCTTACTGCGCTTCGGGCTTGCACTTTTTTTCGAGCAATTTGCGGTTTTGTGTCAAGACAGAAACAGAGAGCAGCAGAACATCCCCTTTGACATTGCTTATTACTCAGAGCCCCCGCGCGCTGTTCCGATACAGAACCACAAACCGGCGGGTGCCGAATATGATAATCTTTCCGTGTTTACAGCGTATGGTGCGGATGCCGTCATAATTCGATAGCACTTCCTTCGCGCTCGCTTCCGAAATTTCCTTTTTCAGAAACCTTTCCCAATAGAGCTTCATTTCCGGTGCATTCGGATCCCTTTTTCTTTCTTCATCAACGAACCATATGCATCGATACAGAGCCGCCTCTGCTATCATTGTAATCCCAAGAAGTATCATTCCCAGACAAACACCCATCAGTGCACGCCAAACCATAGCCGACATACTGTGAAATAAAACCAGAACAATCAATGCCAAGACCAGTAAAAAAGACAGCAAAAGGACCGGAATTCCCAAATGGATAAACCCGAGGAAGCACATCCTCTTGACCTCCCCCCAGCAAATATCCTCTTGATTTTCTCGTCTCTCTTCCGCTTGCCTTAATTTCTTTGCAGCTTGGATCCAGCCACGAATCTGCGCAAGCTGTTCGTCTGTCAATTCTGCCTTCGGTATAGCCAGGTAGACTTGCGCGGAACTCATAAGCGCTACTGTTTCTTTCCCGACAAGCAACTTAATGCCTAGCCAGCTTCGCTTTCCGGTATCGGATAGAATTCCCTTCTCGTATAGAATCAGCCGTATCCCCTCTATTTGAAGTATTCGCTTCAGCATCTCATCGCTGTTTTTGAGTCTCCGCTGAATGGCTCGAAGAAGCAAGCCGATGAAACCGAAGCCCATCAAAACACAAAACATTTGTGCTCGGTCTGTATCTGCCAAAGACCCCAAAAAACCCGCAATTCCGAGTCCCGCAATCAGGCAGCTACTCCAATGCTTTGCCAGAGACAAGCGTGTTTTTCCTGCCGCCCATCGTATACAACGCAGCGCTTCCTCGACGTTTTCGTACTCTACCGTAATGATGCTTGCATCCTATGCTTTCCTCCCTCCGGCTTTCCGCATCTCAGCAATTGACTGTATTGACAAATTTCTGAATTTCACCTGCCTCCGCCTCATCAAGCTGCGTCTTATAAAACCAATACTGCAATTCCCGCTGTTCAAAAGGTCTCGGAACCTTTCTCTTCAGTTTTAGCACATATCCGTTTCTTCCTCGAATCCATCGAGCGGATTCCCAATCATCCGCATCCAAACAGAGTGACGTCCTTCCTTCATAGAGCATTTCCAAATCCGCTATCGTTTCCTCTGTATAGCGACTCTCACGCATATCCCGAACATCCCAAATCACAGTCCGTATGATTGTCATCGCATATTCAAAAATCAGTCCGATGCCGGCCCCATGCAGCAGAAAGGCAAAGAGAAGCTGCGCATGGGTTTTCGATACTGCAATATTATACCCCGAAATCAGAACTGAAAACGGCAGAATCAAAAACAGCCCCCAGGCAAAGTTTTTTTGAAGCAGACACCAAAAGCGAAATGTTCGAATCTCCTGCCAATTCAGTTGCTGATTTCCGCTAAGCGGTCTGTTGGGAATCTCAATTTGATTCACTTGCTCTTCCATTGCTACTTTCCCTCCGAAACCCATTGTATGAGCTGCTGCAACTGTTCATCTGACATATCCCTCACGGAAAAACAAAATAGATACTCGTTTCCGATACAATCGTCGCATAATCCTTCCGCACCAGCAAGCGTTTATTCTTCCAAGTCCGCATGCCTTCTCGCATCAGAAACCCCTCCTTTGAAAGGAGAAACTTTTCGTCATCGGCCTGCAATAGCCTCGTCACTTGTTCCCATCGGAGCAACCACTGAACGAAAAAAATAAGGCCGCTGAATCCCAAAAGAAAATTCCAATATTCGCTTGTCAGGATGTTCGTATTCCGCATAATAATCACGGAAAGCAATGCGATCCCCGTGATTTTATCAAGGCGCTGAAATAACGGCATTTTTCTCACCGCCCAGAAATATTCCATCAGGCGTTTCTTTTCCAGCTTTGGAACAACTATTTTATCGTTCATATCAGCCCTCAATATAATCCCAGGCAGCAGATTTCACTGCTGTCTGGGATTCATTCTATTGCGCGTTAATTATCGGAACAAGTTCAACTGCCATTTCTGCTGCAGTCAGCGCCAAATATATCACGCGATACTTCTTCCGGCGAAACTACACTGTAACATCCGCTTCACAGCTACAGGGCACGCCCTATGTTTTTATACAGGACAATAAATCCCTGATAGCCATACATAATAATTCTCCCGTGCTTACAGGAAATCGTGTAAATCGAATCTATATCCGGGAAAAGTTCCCGCGCTTCTTCCTCAGAAATCTTTCTTTTAGGAAACACTTCCCGATATAATTCCATTTCCGGAGCACTCGGATCCACCTTTTTCGCCTCATCCACTGACCATATACATCTATAGAGCATTATTTCGAGTGTACTAACGATTATCAGAAGTATGATTCCCATCTCAACACCCAGAAGTACACTCCAAAACATATCGGATGCCCTGTAACACAAAACCCACACAATAAGTCCCAACACCAGCGAAAAGCTCAGTGCAAGGACCGGGAATCCCATATTGAGAAAACCCAGGAAGCACATCTTCTTGACTTCTCCCCAACAAATACCGGATTGATCTTCTTGCTTCTCTCCCCTTGCTTCCACTTTCTTTGCCTCTTGCATCCATATACGAATTTGCGAAATCTGTTCCTCTGACAATTCTGTCTTTGGAATGGCTAGGTAAACTCGTATGGAACTCAGCAATGCTAAGCTCTCCTTGCCAATAACCAATTTAATGCCTTGCCAACTTCGCCTACCGGTATCTGATACGATCCCTTTCTCGCACAGAATCATTCTAATGCCTTGCAACTCGTATTCCTGCCTTTTCATCTGACTTACCGTTTTTGATGTCCGCCAAATATGTTGCATGAGTAACCAAATAAATCCGAAACCCATTAGAGTGCAAAATATCTGCGTACGTTCAATATCTCCCAGTGATTCCGCAAAGCCCACCACCCCGATTCCTGCAAAGCAACAAGCAAGCCAACGCTTTGCCACATCCAACCCTTTTTTTTTATCAGCCCACTGCCTACAGCGCACGGATTCTTCTGTATCGTAATATTCCACAACAATTATATCTCGCATTCTTTCCACCTTTTATAAAAATATATGGGCAGGACCCCCTGCCCATATATTATATCTTCAATGTGCTAACCGCGGTGTTAACTGAGGCTGTGCCCTTAACAGTCCTTCGTACCATTTTATCACAAACTCCCAAAATTTCTCTGCTAGATTCTTCACAGTTTCGGGATTTTGTGTCGCTACAGCCAAAACCAAAATGATCAAATAGCAGCGCTCACTCCCAGCGGTGCCCAATTCTCCTCATAGCTTACCTTTCCCTGCAAAGTTCTGATGTTATAAATTAAGGCATCATACGACTCCATAGGAACCGCAGGCGGCCGCGGATCATCATCCAGTGGACGAACCCACCAGGTTAATCCGATAGAGAACTTAAAATCTTGTCCCTCTGCAACATGCATCACTTTCTCAAACACCAGCGATACCTTTATCCAAGTGCCTTCCACCGAAACCTCGATGCGCCCCGGCGCATTGTCAATTTCCAGCGACAAATTCGAGAGTCTTGGGATCAGTTCTTCCCCCAAACCATCAAACGTTGCACCAAATCCATCGCGTGAATGCGAAAGCGACACTCCATCCGCCGAGATATCAAAACTTGTATTCTCATCACAACTGAGATACCATGAGAAACCTCTACTGACTTTAACGCTGAATTTATTGTACATATTTTCATAAAGGATGAGATCTTTGTCAAGTCCCAGCTTATCTAACCTCTCGCTCAGCTTCTCCGTCAGTGGCGACGGTGGGAAAAGTCCCTCCACAAAGTGAAATGCCATCAACTCTGCCTGTCGCTGTGCCTCCAGCTCAGTCAAGGGACTCCCATAGATTGGAAGCCCTCCGTTGTCACCATACCCATCAATCGTATCCTCTTTCAGAGAATGCCAGGACTTTCGCACGCTATTTTCGATCCCATTGCCATCGATAACGAAAATACCGCGTGCATCCCCCTCTACCACAATCCCGGTATGTGCTACTCGCCCCTTCCTGTAATTATAGAAGAAGATAACATCTCCCACTTTCGGGATATAACCGCTGTCCCTTTTATAGTAGCGCTTCATCTTGCGATAGTAGTTTACGCCGTCCGGGCAGTAGGCAAAGCGCGGTACAAACACCGGCAGCATGTTCGCCCGATAAGCGCAGTAGCTCACGAACATCGCACACCAAGACTCTCCGTTTAAACCGTACCACTCCCCATAGGGCGTAATATTGTTCTCATAGTCCTCGGCAAACCCAAGCTGAAGCTCAATCTCAGCTGCCTGTACAAAGCGCATTGTATCGCTGAAAAGCACTAACTTGCTTCTTACCTCGAACAGTTTTTCCAACTTTGTGCACCAAAAATTCCATCCGACGTAAGCCCATGTTTCTGCTGGAAATTTTCAACTGCACGTTTCATCTCCGATCCAAAGACACCGTCCACAGTCACCGCGTAATTTTGCTCTGCGAGCAGCTGCTGAAGATAACGCGTCAGCGAACCGCTGCTTCCCTCGCGAAGCACTGCGCTTAAAGTTCCCCCTGCATTCGCATCGCCAAATAACAGCGTTTTTGTTCCTCTTCCGATCATACCGTCGGCACTGAGTGCATGCTTGCGCTGAAAATCCAGCACCGCCTGATAACAAGCTGTGTCTGCAACTCCGTCTGCGCGACAGCTGTATCCTTTGTTGCGCAGCGCCTCCTGCAGCGGCTTGATCTCCGCACTCAATCTTCCCCAGAGTGCGGTATCCACCACGCCGCTCTCCGCAAGCTGACATCTCTTCTGATACTTCTTGACTGCTGCCTCGGTGCCGCCTCCAAAGATTCCATCTGTGCCATTCGGATCGATACAGAGCATTCGAAGCGCATACTGCAGGTTCTGTACACGTTCGCCCCGCGATTTCCGCTTAAGCGGCAGCGAATCCAGCGCATCCCCCTGAACGGCTCCGAACAGCAACTCTTCCGTGGCGGGTCCCACCTGACCATCCGCCGTAAGCCAATTCTGCTTCTGATACGCACGAATCTGTTCAATCAGATTGGCATCCGCATACCCTTCCTCTGCGGCAGTCGGATATCCCTTTTCACGAAGTGCGCGCTGAATCCGCCGAATTTTTTCTTTGCTGTGCTCAAACAGTGTACTGTCAACAGCTCCATTGTCCGGGAAACCATAGCGCTTCCGGTACTTCCGAACCGCCTCTGCCGTTGCACTGCCATAGACACCGTCCATTCCACCGGGATTACAGCAAAGCACAAAAAGAGCATACTGTAGATTCCACACATAATCGCCCTTGCTGCCCAAGTCGAGCGGAAATACTACGCTTTCTCCGGTACGAAATAACCTGGCGCGCGTTGCTGCCCCCGCCATGCCGTCCGGCTGCAGTCCTCTTGCCCGCTGAAAAGCACAGAGAGCCTCATAAAGTTTCACGCTCGGAGCACCGCTCACATAGCTCTTATAAAAACCTTGCTCCTTTAACGCAGTGCCAAGCGAAAAGAGCTCTTCTACCAGGCAATGCCAAGTCTCATCTCCCACAATGCCATCCGCTTCGATTCCCTGCTGTTTCTGGAACTTCTGAACGGCTGCCTCCGTGCCACCTCCGTACTTTCCGTCCGGTGTGCCACCGTAGCAGCAAAGCATCTTTAAACCTCGCTGCAACGCCTTGACCTGCTCACCACTGCTTCCTGCCTTCAATAACATTCTCTTGTCCTCCTTCATCTTTCTGAATTTGCAAATTCATAAGAGAAGAAACCCGGACAAGCGAAAAAAGCAACTCCGTTTCTTATTTTCTACTCGCTGTGTTCTTCTTCTCCTTTTCTTCTCGCAGTGCATGCAGTTCCTCTGCAAATTGTTTTAACAGCTCTTGGCACGCAGCCTCCCGCGCAGCTTCCTGTTTGTCCTGTTCCTCATTTTTTCTGAGCACATAGCAAAGCAGAGCAACAAACAAGACTGCCCAAATACCTTGTTCCCGCAATAATCCATACAGTATTTCTTCCAACGCATTTTCCTCCTGATTTATCCGATTTCCTTCTTCCCGAATTAGCACAGATACTGCTCGGCCTGTACACGAAATTCGCGCTTTAAGCGGTTCACATACTGCCTACTGACTGCGTATTTCTGTGCAACCGCCGTCTCCGTCTCTCCGGAAAGATACAGTTCCGCCAGAATATTCCGCTTCTTTTCCGTGAATCCCTGTAATTCTCTTCGCAAGGCCGTCTCCAATAAAATTCGTTCTATCTCACTGTCATGACATGTCCTCTCCGGAAGTTCTTCCTCCGCGTATTCCGCTTGCCCGTTTCTCGCATAGCTGCGATAGAGTTTACAAAAATGATGACGCACAACTGTCTTGCAGTAAGCCAATGCCTGTGCTTCCGTTGCAGGCTCACGCACCTGTCGCAAAGCAAGAAACAGTGCGAAACAATATTCTTGCATCGCATCTTCATATTCCATGAAATGGGTTCTGCTTGCTTCCGCAGCCAGCAGCGGATACATCTTCTTATAAATTTCTTCCATCACCTTGCCATTACCCGTCCGAAGCATTCGTATCATCTCAATCAGCAACAAAATCTCTCCTTTCGACAACGAAAAAGCCGGCAGAGTATTCACTCTACCGGCTGCCTCTCAATACTGGTACAACACACCGTTCTCTTGCACGGACCTGATGCGGGCTTAGTTTTCATGCCGCATCGTCGTCATGCCTCTTCCTTTTTCTATTTGTTTTCCACCGCCAAAAGCTGCAACTCACAACGTCTCCGACTCTTTACCGTCCGAACAATGATAAGACCGCAGGACTGACACTTCAGTCTCGCACTGCCATCCGCTCGAAGATTTCCGTGCAGGTAACGCCCGCAATTTGGGCAATGAAGCTTCACCTCCTGCCAGAGTTGTTTTGACTCTTCCATAAAACCTCCCCCTTCCGCGTCAAGAACATTTGTTCTTTTGAGAGTATCGCATAAACCTACGCAAATGGCAAGCTCTTTTTCGAACATTCGTTCTCAGCTCTGTCTGCTTATCACATAAACAAGGCATAAACAATGGCAACAAAATTACGAAATCCGCCCGTTGTCCATGTGATAGCGGCAATCCGCAATAGACAGGGTGGACTGCCGGTGCGAGACCAGCACTATGGTTTTTCCTTCCTTTTCTTCCGAAAGGGATTTTAAGATAATGCCCTCGTTCAGCACGTCCAGATTGCTGGTCGGCTCGTCCAAGAGGATAAAATCGGCCTCGTGGAGAAAGGCTCTTGCGAGGCCTATCCTCTGCTTTTCTCCGCCCGAGAGCCTGTCGCCGAGCTCGCCGAGTTCGGTCTCATAGCCCTTCGGGAGGCTCATGATGAAGTCATGGATGCTTGCCTTTGCCGCCGCGGCCTCAATCTCCGCCTGTGTCGCATCGAGCTTTGCGACCGCTATGTTCTTTGCAATCGTATCGCGGAAGAGCACGGTGTCCTGGGTCACATAGCTTGTCATTTCTCGAAGCGCCGCGGTTTGAATGTCCCGCACATCCTCCCCCGAGATTCGCACCGCGCCCTTCCGCACATCCCAAAAGCGCATCAGGAGCTTTAAGAGTGTCGATTTTCCGGAGCCGCTCGCGCCGTGAATGCCGAGCACCTTCCCTCTTTCGATTTGCAGAGAGAACTCGTTCAAAATCTTATCCTCCCGGTAGGAAAAACTAACACGATCAAGCTCTGCGCCCTCGAAGCGCGGCCTTTCCCCGTCGCTTCGCTCTGCCACCTCGGGCGTCTCTTCGAGCAGCGAGAGCACGCGCTCTCCGCAGGCCAGGGTCTGATTTAAGTGATTCGAGAGCGAGGAGAGGGCAACGACGGGACCGAAGGAGCCCATCATCGCGAGGGTCGCAAGCAGCATACCCGAGAACGTGGCCTCCCCCTGCTGATAGAGGAAGAGCATCAAAAAGAGCATCCCTAAGGAATAGAGCTGAATGACCAGATTGGTGAGCGCGCGCTGCGAACCCTCAAAGCCGCTCAGCTTTCTGAAAGCCCGCAAGCCGTTCGGATCTTTGCTCCATTTCTGTGAGCTTCGCTTCTCCCCGGTTGAACTGCAGGAGCTCGTCCACGCCGTAGAGGCTCTCCAAGACAAAGTGATTGAGTTCTCCCATCTCGCTTCGAAGGGCCATACCGGCTTCGGCGCTCCGCCTGCCGTTTCGAATCGGAAGGCCTATGCCGACCGTCACGTACGCGAGGACGGCAAGAACGCCGGCGAGCCTGTGCTGCGCCCCGATAAAGCCCACCATGATGAGCGAGGTCAGAACGGCAATCGCAATCGGAGATATGGTGTGCGCAAAGAACACTTCCAGGAGTTCGATATCACTCGTGATGACGGCAATGAGATTGCCCTTTTCCCTGCCCTCAAGCTTTGCCGGGCAGAGTTTACGCAGCACCGCAAAGACCTTATGGCGGATGATGGCCAGGATGCGAAAGGCAATGTAGTGGTTACAATACTGCTCGCCGTAGTGCAGGACGCCGCGCAAAATCGCAAACACCAGGATTGCGGTAAAGAGCTGCTTGGAAGAGCCGCCGAACAACGCTGTGAACCGCCCCGGAACTTCGCTGCCCGCGACCGCTGCGAGCCCCTGAATCACGCCGTAGCCTCCGAGTATCGTGATAAAAATGGCGCAGAGAAAACCGAGCACGCCGAGCAGAATTCCTGTTAACATAACGAGCGTGAGGGGCTTCACGAGCCCGATCAGGCTGCCCATGATTGCGAGATCCGATCTCCGTTTATGCATGACTGTCACGCCTCCCTTCCGCAAAGCGCTCAAGCTGACTCTGTTCCTCAAAGAGGCGCCGATACGCCCCCGCTTGCCGCATTAATTCCGCGTGGCTGCCCGCCTCCGCAATCTTACCGTCCTTTAGCATATAGATGTTGTCGCTGCCTACCACATTCGCAAGTCGGTGTGAGATGAGCAGCACGGTTCTGCTCTTTGTGAGCTCGTGTATGACTTTCATGATCATCTCCTCGCTCTCCGCATCGATGTTCGAGGTGGCCTCGTCAAAGATGTAGACGGGCGTATCGTGAAGCAGGGCCCTCGCGAGCGCAAGGCGCTGCTTTTGTCCGCCTGAGAGGTTGCTGCCGTTCGATGCAAGCTGCATCTCGAGACCGCCCTGCGCTTCGATAAAGGAGAGGAGATTCACCTTCCGGAGCGCCTCTTTCATCTCAAGTTCGGTCGCCTCCGGCTTTGCGAGCAGGAGGTTTTCCCGCACACTCGCGCGGAAAAACCGGCTGTCGTGCCCTACCATGGTCAGGTGATTCATGAGACTCTCGGTCGAAACGCGGCTCAGCTCTTCGCCGTTTAAGCGCAGCGAGCCGCCGTAACCTCTGTTCCGCCCCATCAGTATGCCGGCAATCGTGGATTTCCCGGAGCCGGAAACACCGACCAGGGACACAAAGGACTGCGCGGGAAGCTCGAGCGTGATGCCCTTTAAGATTGGGCGGCTCTCCTCATAGGAAAAGCTGAGCGCTTCCATGCGGATATCGATATTTCCCGCGCCGAGCTCTGCCTGCCCGGCCGCAGGTTCCGGGAGATCCAGAAAAGCAAAAATGCGGTCACTCGCCTTCATGCCGTTCATGCCGATGTGGAAGAAGCTGCCAAGGATGCGCATCGGCAGAAAGAATTCCGCCGCGAGCAGGATGAACATGAGCACCCCCGCAAGGGAGAGTTCACCGCTCGCAAAACGGGCCAGGCCGACACAATGCCGACCGCCGCACCGCCGTAGGCGATGATGTCCATGACCGAGGTACTGTTTAACTGCATGGTCAGCACCTTCATCGTAATCTTCCGGAAGCGCTCGGACTCCCGGTCCATATCATCGGCCGCCGCCCGATCGGCCTGATAAATTTTTAACGTTGTCATGCCCTGCAGCTTTTCGAGGAAGCTGTCCCCGAGCCCGTAGTAGATGTCAAAATAGCGGCTCAGAAGGCGCTTAGCGACCAGCATGACGAGCATGATGACCACCGGAATCAGCGGAACCGCGAGGAGCAGCAGGGTCGCTGTTCTAAGATCGATCGGGGACAGCACAAAGAACAGGGTGAGCGGCGCAAGCAGGGCGTAAAAGAACTGACTTAAATACCGTCCGAAATAGGTCTCGAGCTGCTCAACGCCTTCGCCCGACATCTGTACCAACTCGGCACTGCCGATTTGTTCTCGGTAGGAGGGGCCGAGCCGCAGTATCTTTTGATAAATGCGGCCGCGGAGAATGCGCTTCACGTCCGCGCTCGCGCGGAAGCTCGCCGCGGTATAAAGGCGGTCACAGACAAAACGGAGTAAAAGCCCCGGTATGATAATTCCGAGCGCAACTAGAATGCGCTCCGTTCGGATTCCTTGCTTCCCGGCGTCCTCGATGAGCCCCGCGATGTTCCAAACAATCACAATCTGTACCAGGAGTGAAAGCCACAGCCAGAGTATCTGGTAAACAATGTACTGACCGGCCCCCTTTAGGAGCCGTATGAGCCGCATTTTGATCATCCTTTTCCTCTCCCCTTTTTGCCTGTGTTTTTGTTTTGCATGCCCGTGAGTGCGTGCCGCACCGAGAGAAGCGGGTGGCGTATGAGCATGTGCGGACCGCTGTAGCGCATGAGCTCGCGTATCCTCTCCCGCATCTCGGGCGCGTAGCAGTGCACTTCGCAGTGGCTGCAAAATGTCTTGCTCTCTGTGAAGGGGCAGCGCTCAATGCGCGTATTCGCGTAATCCATGAGCTTTTGACAATCCTCACAGATAAGCCCCGCCGCACTGCCGTGCTTCTTTTGACAATAATATGCAATCATCTCCGAAATGAGTCGTTTCTCATCCTGCCGCTTCTTTCAGGCGCTTCTCTCCTCATGTTCTGCTCCTCTTAAGCATGCAAACTCCGATTGCCGCTCCGAAGAAATCGGTTTTATGAAACTAAGTCCAGTATAGTGTAGACGGTGTTACCGTTTCAAGCGCTTCTACCCTGAACGCGCGCCTTCCGAGACTCCTCTGCGACCCGTCGGTGCAGCCTCACTCCGTGTGAGACTGTAGTGCTGACAAAGCCCGCGCGCTAAGCTATAATAAATTCGCACAATTCAGATCAATATTGTTTTTTTTCGGAGGGCAAGGCCATGTACCAAGATGAATTTTCGGCAATGACCAATGCGGCAGCTGCGAAAGTCGGCTTACTGAAGAAAAACCCCCTCGGGTATTTTCTCATGTCCATGCTGGCAGGCGCTTATATCGGCTTCGGCATTCTTTTGATTTTCACGGAGAGCGGCCTTTTGGCCGGTAACCCGGCGGCCAAGATTGTGATGGGCGCTTCCTTCTGTGTCGCTCTGAGCCTCGTGATCATTGCAGGCGCGGAACTCTTCACCGGCAACACCATGGTCATGACGGCCGGCGTCCTTTGAAGGCAAGATAAGCGCAGCCGAGCTCCTGAAGCTCTGGTGTGTCTGCTGGCTCGGCAATGTCGCGGGTTCCGTACTGCTTGCCCTGCTCTTCTACGCGAGCGGCCTGCAGACCGGCGCGGTCGCGGAAGCCGTTGCAAAGGGCGCCTTTGCTAAGATGTCGGCAGGTTTTGTCCCGCTTGTCTCGCGCGGTATCCTCTGCAACATCCTGGTCTGTCTTGTGGTCTGGTGCGGCTTCCGCGTCAAGAACGAGAGCGCCAAGATTCTCATGTGCTTCTGGTGTCTCTTCGCCTTCATCACGACCGGCTTTGAGCACAGCATTGCCAACATGACCCTGCTCACCTCGGCGCTTTTAGTCCCCGCGGGGCAGGCTGTGAGCCTTGGCGGCTGGTTTTTTAACCTCGCGGCGGTCACCCTCGGCAACATCATCGGCGGTGCGGTCTTTGTGGCGCTGCCCTATTACATCGCTTCGAGAAAGCGCTGAGCACATTTCTCTGCCTGTTGACGCAAAAATCCCCGCAGCGGCCTGCCGGTCGCTGCGGGGATTTTATTGCCTGCGTTTTGTCATCTGCTTTTTGTTATCTGTTGTAAATGTAGAGCGCCATCTCGCCGTTGGTCACAGCGCCGAGATACAGCGTACCCTCTTCTACTTGGGAGAATGGTTCCGGAGCCGTGGCTCCGGTTGCGTATATAATACACGCCGTCCTTCGTATAGACCTCCCCGTTATCACGCACAGCAACATTGCCCTCCACGCGGAAGGTCAGAGATTCCGGCACGTCGTCCGCTCTCTGTGTCTTGAGGCGGTACTGACTCTCGTCATCCGTCTGCGAAATCTCACAGACATAATGCCAGGTTCCGGCAATGGTCTCATTCCCGGCATCATCGGGCAGACTGCCGTCGATGCCGACCCGATAGCCGTCCGGCGTGATTGTATTGCGGAGCATCTCCCCGGACGAACTCAGGTAATACCATTTGCCGTCAATCTGCCGCCAGCCGGTCGCCATATACCCGTCCGCGTCAAAGTAGTACCAGCTCCCCTGCATCTGTTCCCATTGGCCTGCGGCGTAGCGCCCGTCTGCGTACTGATACCACCAGCCCTTACCATCCCGCTGCCAGCCCGCAGCGAAAGTCGGAAGCGCCATTGCAGCGCTCAGCAGCATTGCCGCCAGTACCGTAGCCGGTTTTCTCTTCATCCCGATTCTCCTCCTGTTCACAGTTCTCTTCTCGCTGTCACCAATACACAGAATGAATCTCTTGAATCGAAATCTCGTTGCCATTTTTATAATACTATATTTTCAATATCTTTACAATACCCTTGTTTTTGTTCAATGTTTCCGTCCGATTCTTCCGGGTACTGTGTTCTTTTTGAACGCATTCTAACGTTATAGGACAAAAAGAGTTGGTGAAAAGTGCTTTACCCCCTTGATATACAAGGCCTTTCTCTGCTTATATCCTTCCCTGAAACAGTATGAAAGTTCAATCCCGACACGAGAGGATGCAATCACAAGGAAATGACACCAACTCTTTTTGTCCGCTTGGCCGCATTCTAACAGCGAAAACGCCGGTGTCCTTTCCGCTCGTTCGCGACAGGCATACCTCCGCCCATACAAACAAAAAAAATAAGCCCCGCAACGCTGATTCCTCGCGTTGCGGGAGCTTTGTTTTAGAGGTTGTTCTGCCGGTTTCGGCGCGCTTCTTTTTTTAACTTCGCCTTCAGCGTGCGCCACATCTCAAAGACCGCCGTGATGACCGAGATGCCGGCCGCAATCGCGAACGCATACTGGATTGTTCTGGAACTGTAGTAGCTCGCCGCCTCGCTGTCACCGTGCACAATCGCGCTCATCGTGTAGTAGAGACTGCTTCCCGGCACCAAGGGGATAATTCCCGAGATAAAGAAAATGGTCACCGGCGCCCGCTGCCACCGCGCCAGCAGCTCCGCATAAAGCGCGGTAAAAGCCGAGGCAAGAAAGCTCGCCGGGAATACCGCGCCGATGAGCTTCATGAGCAGCAAATACACGCCCCACTCCAATGCACCGCCGAGCGCCGCGATGAAGAGATACTTTCGCTTCAACTGAAATAAAATCGCAAAGCTCCCCGCGCCCATGAAGGCCGCCAAGAGCTGAATGACTACCGTGCGCATTTCCTCGCTCATACGCTGCTCTCTCCTATTTTCATCATGTTATGTTCAGGAGAGCATGTTGATCAGCGCCAGGCTTGCCATGAAACCGCAGGCCAGCGCAACTGTCCAGAGCAGACTCTCAAGAAGGCGCATCATACCCGCCATGGTATCGCCCGACAGGACATCGCGCACCGCATTGGTCATCGCGATGCCCGGCACAAAGAGCATGACCTCTCCGATCATAATCGCATCCATGTGGAGGAAGGGCAGCGCCCGCACGGTTCCGCCGAGCAGGCAACCCGTCAGAAAGGATCCGACAAAGTTGTCGATGACCGGTGTCGGCGTGATTTTCCCGAGGCGCTTTCGCATTGCCGAGACAAGCAGCCCGAGTATGCTCGCCGCAATCACATCCGCTGTCGTTCCCGCGAAGAAGGCCGTAAAACTGCCGGCGCCGACCACATTGCCCGCATAATAGAGAAAATCCGAGTGCGGCTCCGAGCGGATGGCCTCAAGTTGCTCCTTCAAATCTTCAATGGGCAGGGGCTGCCTGCAGCAGCGACGGCTAAGCGCATTCAAATCCTCAAGCAGCGTGAAGTCGGTCGATCCGCCGTTCCGGATGCGCCTGGTCTGGGTGCGCTCCGTGCCGTCCGGAAAAATCATCGTGATGACGATGCTCGTGGTGATCACAAATACATTCATATGGGATGCGCCGTACGCCTTCCCCATGCGGGTCAAAGTATCCTCGACGCGGTTTACCTCCGCACCGCTCGCCATCAAAAGTTCCCCGATGTCCAAGAGGCGGTGCAGAAGCGCGCTATGGCGCGCGCTGTTGTCGTCTGTCCATTGGCCTCCGTTGACGAGAGGCGACGTTGTCAGTCCCATAAAATGTTCCCAGCCTTATTGATATTTAGTAGAGGCGAAGCTTTGCCGCAACGCGGTACTCTGCCGGAAGCTGCATCTCTGCGCTTGCCTCTCCGCCGATCTCCCAGCGGGCAGCCGCCGGATTGTAATTGGAATAGACCAGCCAGAAGTTCGCCATGGTCGCGCCGAGGCTCAACTGTCTATCCTCTTCCGTGGTCTTCTCGTCGGCGCCGTCGAGCAGGTAGAGATCGCGTCCCGCCTGCAGGTAGCGATAGGCCTGACGGTTGTGGAAGCTCGGCGCAAGGCTCGCCGCATAGAGCGCCTTGTCCAGCACCGGGTCAAACTGATCCTCGACAAAACTTGCCTCCTGTCCGAACTTCTCCTCAAAGAAGAGTGCCTGCTCGGAAATCTTCGGGGCAATGTGACCCGCGCGCGTGTCCACCTTTACATTCGCGGGGGTGTCGATGTCCAAGCGCTTCTCCGCCCGCTCCGCTCTCGCATAGCCGACCGCGAGCAGGGCCGCCGCTTTCTTGTCACTCTCGATGCCGAGCGCGCGCTTGGTTGCCGCCTCATCGGTCAGCGTGAGCCAGCAGGCGGAAATGCCGAGCTCCGTGAGCTTCAACAGAAGTTGCTCGCTCACAAAACCTGCGTTTTCAAGCCAGCCTTCCTTTTCCTCCGAGAGCACCACGAGGTAGAGCGGCGCACGGAAGGCATTGCCGCCGTAACCCGCGATGCCCTCAAGCCCCGTGCCGATGCCGGCTACGCAGTGCAGCTCCAGACCGATTTCCGGTAAAATGTGAGCCGTCTCTCCGAAATAACGCTCTACTTCCTGCAATGCAGTCGCCGGAACTTCCTTCTGCTCAAACGAGCGCAGCGACTGTCTCTCTTCAATCAGTGCTTCATAGTTCATAGTAAACCTCCGTTGCCTTTTACTTTCTCTCATTATACACAGATTTGCACCGCTTTGCAAAATGGCAAAACAAACTGTATTTCACTCTGTCTTTCTCAACATTTCGCCGAAAATGCAGGCTCTGCTTGATTTCACAGACAAAAGAGCCGACAATAGAATTGCTGCGTATGATGAACCGTCCATAGAAGGAGTTGTCATGAATACTACCATGTCCTATGAACACTTCATACAAGTCGCGGAGCTGAGAGCTCAGGTCATGGAAGCTGCCGCGCGCTTTGATTTTCGGGAGACACCGAAGGCTCTGCTCTTTGCGGAGCGCTGCCATGCCGGACAGCGGCGCAAGGGACCGGCCAAGCTTCCCTACATTATTCACCCGCTGACCATGGCCTGCCACGCCCTGTCCCTGGGCCTCGCGGAAGATGAGCTGATTGCCACGGCGCTGCTCCACGACACCTGTGAGGACTGCCATTTGCTGCCGGAAGAGCTTCCGGTCAACGCAGCCGTACAGGAAGCCGTGCGCCGTCTCACCTTCTTTCCGGAACCCGGGGTGCCGCACGCGCGCGCGCGCGGGACAGCTACTTTGCGCGGATTCCCGGCAACCGCACTGCGGTTCTGACGAAGTTACTGGATCGTTGCAACAATCTCTCCTACATGGCCTACGGCTTTTCGCGGGAAAAGCTGCTCGATTACATCGATGAGACCGAGCGCGCCGTGATTCCGCTGCTCGACTACGCCAAGCAGCACTTTCACCGCGACCGCGACGCGCTGTTCCTCTTAAATTATCAAATGTATTCCGTGATGAACTCGATTCGCGCTCTGCTCGAGCGGGATCTTTGAGTCATAGAATAAGGCTAAGCGGACAAAAAGAGTTGGCAGAAAACCTCGCAACGCCGGCAGAAGTCGGCACTGCGGGGTTTTTGTCTTTGGGAAAACCTGCGGAAGACCGGACAAAAAACGGGATGTGCGAAAGCACATCCCGTTCTTCTTATTTCGTTGTAATCATTTCGATACCGTGCAACAGGGTATCTTTGTCGATGGCGCCGCGCGCCTGCGCGGTCATCATACCGTTTGCATCGATAAAGTAGGTGCAGGGAATCGAAAACACACCGTAGGTTCTCGCCGCGTCCTGTGCCGTATCGTAGAGAATCGGCAGGCTGTAGCCCTGCGCCGCGACAAAGTCCGAGGCGCTCTTCACGGTCTCTCGGTTGCCGTCGGTCAGGTTGACCATGAGGAACTGAACCTCTGTGCCGCGCTCCTTGTAGACCTCATTGAACTCCGGCATCTCCGAGCGGCAGGGGCCGCACCAGCTCGCCCAGAAGTTCAGGACAATCGGCTTACCCTTGTACTCCGAGAGCTTGTGCACTGTGCCGTCGGCCTCCTGCACCGTAAAATCCGGTGCCGCCGTCAGCGCCTCGCTGCTCTCCTCCGCGGTGCTCTCCGCGCCCGCCTTGGACGCAATGCTGTCCTGTCCCTCAGCCGCCGGACTCTCGGCAGCCGTCGTGCTCTCGGCCTCCGCCTGCAGTTGGGAACCCGCCTGCTTTGCGGCGAGTTTCCGGTAAAGCGTGCCAGCGCCCACCAGAAGAACCAAAAGCACCAGTGCCAGAATCCATGTTGTTTTTTTCTTCATGCAGTATTTCCTTACTATCCGTTCAGGGCGTGAGCAAAACCAACAGGCGTCCCATGGTGCCGGTCGCCATCAGGATGCCGACCAGAATCAGAAAAACGCCGCTCACGCGGTTAATGATGCCGTAGTGCGATTTGATGATCGCAAAGCTCTCTTTCAGCCTGTCAATCAGCGCCGCGCTGAGTAAAAACGGCACGCCGAGCCCCAGCGAATAGGCGAGTAACATGCGCACCCCCTCGCCCGCATGCCCGCTCTGCGAGGCAAGCGCGAGCGCCGAGCCGAGGAACACGCCGACACAGGGTGTCCAGCCGATTGAGAAGATTGCACCAAAGAGCATCGAAGAAAAGAAGCCGAGCTCTGTGGTGCCGAGACTCCGCGCCCCGCCCCGGAACAGCTGAAAGCGGAGCACACCGAGAAAATTGAGTCCGAAGACAATCACGATCACACCCGAAATCAGATTGACCGCTGTCCTGTGTTGTCCGAGAAAGCCGCCGACCGTTCCCGCAAGCGCCCCCATCGCCATAAAGACGAGACTGAAGCCGAGCACAAAACCGGCCGCATTCCGAAGCGTCTTTCCGAGACTACGCTCACCGCCGCCCGCAAAATAGCTCACATAGACCGGCAGGAGCGGCAGGAGACAGGGGGAGATGAAGGTGATCATGCCCTCCAGGAATGAAATCAGATATTGCATCAGTCGAGCGCTTCGTCGAAGACGCGCTTCACAGCGGCCTTGATTTCATTGTGACCCATGCCGATATGAGCCTCGAACTTCTTCACGCCGTCCAGATAGAGGGTCGGCACCGCATAGTAATCGAATTTCTCAATGAATTCCGGCTCTCTGGTCTCTTCGACCTCCCGGATGTGAAGGGTCTTGTAAGCCGGATTTTCCTCCATCAGCTCACGAATGCCCTTGTGCGCCTTCGCGCAGTACCCGCAGTCATCGCGGGTAAAGAATAAAATTTCTTTTGCCATAACTTCCTTTCCGTCAGGCGAGCAGCGGCTTCATCGCTGCCGCCAGCTTCTCCTTTTCCTTCTTGGCCTCGTCCATGCCCTTGCCCTTCGTCGTGAAGTAAGTCTTAATCTTCGGCTCGGTGCCGGACGGACGTACAATAACCGTTTCGCCGTTCTCCAGCGCAAACAAGAGAATATTGGCGCGCGGCAGCCCCGTCGTCTCCGCCTGCTCAAAATCTGTGACCTTGGTGACCGCATAGCCCGCGAGTTCCTTCGGCGGATTCTTGCGAAGCGCCTCCATGATGCCGCTCATCTTCTCCATGCCGGAGAGACCCGGGAACTCAAAGCTGTCAACCGCGTTCAGATAGTGACCGTAGGTCTCGTAGATCTCCTCGAGGCGCGCCTTAATCGAAGAGCCGATGCTCCGGTAGTAAGCCGCCATCTCACAAATCAGCATACTCGCGACGACAGCGTCCTTGTCGCGGACATAGGTGCCTGCGAGATAGCCGTAGCTCTCCTCGAAGCCGAAGATGAAGCGCTCCGCCTCATTCTTGCTCTCCAGTCTGTGAATCTGGTCGCCGATCCACTTGAAGCCCGTGAGCACGCTGCGAAGTTCCACGCCGTAGTGCTCTGCGACCTTGTCCGCGAGCTGGGTCGAAACCACCGACTTGACCGCAACCGGCCGCTCCGGCATGGTGCCGGCTTCTTTTCTGCCCGCCGCAATGTAATCGAGCAGCAATACGCCCATCTCATTGCCGCTCACGAGTTCGTACTCGCCGTCCGGTGTCCGCATCGCAATGCCGACGCGGTCCGCATCCGGATCCGTCGCGAGCATCAGATCCGCGCCGGTCTCCTTTGCGAGTGCAAGTCCCTTCTCGAGCGCCTCAAAAATCTCGGGGTTCGGATAGGGGCAGGTCGTGAAGTAGCCGTTCGGATACTCCTGTTCTTTGACTATCGTCACATCCTCGACGCCGATGTCTTTCAGGACACGCGTTACCGGCACGAGACCGGTTCCGTTCAGCGGCGAGTAGACGAGCTTTAAGCCCGCCGTCTTGCAGATGCCCGGGCGAACCTGACGGGACTCGACCGCCGCATAGAAAGCCTCCTTGCAGTCGTCGCCGACAAAACGGATCAGCCCCTTCTCAACACCCTCCGCAAAGCTCATGAACTTCGCGCCGCCGAGCACATCGGTCTTCTGAATCGCCGCGTAGACGACAGCGGCATCCTCATCCGTGACCTGGCAGCCGTCCGCACCGTAGGCCTTGTAACCGTTGTACTTCGCCGGGTTATGGGAAGCCGTGATCATGATGCCCGCGTTGCAGTTGTAGTAGCGCGTCGCAAACGAGAGCGCCGGAACCGGCATGAGCTCGTCGTAGAGGCGCACCTGAATGCCGTTTGCCGCGAGCACGGAAGCCGCGTCGCGTGCAAAATTCCAGCCCTTCAGGCGGCTGTCATAGCTGATGGCGACCGTCTGGCTGCCGCCCTTCGTCTTCACCCAGTCCGCGATGCCCTGGGTTGCCTGACGCACCACCCAGATATTCATGCGGTTTGTCCCGACACCGAGCGTCCCGCGAAGTCCCGCCGTACCGAAGCTTAAGCTCGCGGCAAAGCGCTCGCGAATCGCATCCTCATCTCCCGCAATTTCCGTGAGTTCTCTCTTTAAGTCAAATCAACCAGTTCTGCCTTGCACCAACGACTGTACTCGTCCCGATACATTCGGATACCCTGCCTTTCTCACCTTTTGCGCTGTCATTTTGAGCCGCCGTTTGAACGGCAGACTCTGTGTTAAGAATACTCGATTCCACGCACTTCTGCAAGCTGTGCCTAATTTTACGGTGGTCCTATGTGCAGGGCAGCGTATCTGCGGGTGCAAGGCTTTCTCCGGATTTTACAGGCTTCCCTTCGGCCAAGCTCTCAAAAACCGAACGCCGCCGATCGCGTTAACAATGGATGTATGGAACCGGAAAGCAATTCCGCCGCTTTTCGGGCATAAAAAAGAGCGAGGCATTTCTGCCCCGCTCTTCCAAAAAGCAAGTCTTACTTCAGGGTGACCTTTGCGCCGACTTCCTCGAGGGACTTCTTCAGAGCCTCAGCCTCTTCCTTGGAGATGCCGGTCTTCACCATCTTCGGTGCGCCGTCAACCAGCTCCTTTGCCTCCTTCAGGCCAAGGGCAGTTGCCTCACGGACAACCTTGATGACCTTAACCTTGTTTGCGCCGACCTCGGTGAGCTCGACATCAAACTCGGTCTTCTCCTCCTCAGCTGCTGCGCCGCCCGCTGCCGGACCTGCGACAACAACACCCGCTGCTGCGGAAACACCAAACTCCTCCTCGCAAGCCTTAACAAGCTCGTTCAGCTCGAGAACGGAGAGCTCCTTCAACGCGTCAATGAATTCCTGCGTGCTTAACTTTGCCATCTCTGTATCCTCCTATATCGTGGAATAAATGTTTGATAATGCTTCTGGAACCTGCGGCTTACTCCGCAGCCGGTGCAGCGTCCTTCTCTGCAATCTGCTTGATGACGCGTGCAAAGTTCGTGATCGGGCTCTGCATGCTGCCGAAGAGTCTGCCGAGCAGCTCCTCTCTCGACGGAACCGCTGCGATTGCAGCCATTCCCTTTGCGTCGTAAGCAGCGCCCTCGACGATACCGCCCTTGATCTCAAGCTTCGGTGCGGTCTTCGCAAACTTCGCGAGCACTCTGGCAGCAACCGTTGCGTCGTCCTTGCTGACTGCAAGCGCCGTCGGTCCCTCCAGATAAGCGTCGAACTTCTCGAAGTCCGTGCCCTTTGCAGCGATGCGGACCATCGTGTTCTTATAGACCTTATAGACCACGCCGGCTTCTCTCAGCTGCTTTCTGAGCTGGGTATCCTGCTCGACCGTGAGGCCGCGGTAGTCAACGACCACTGCAGAGCTTGCGCCGTCTAAGAGCGCAGCGATTTCCTTCACGACCGGCTGCTTCTGGTCGATCTTAGAATCTCTCATCTCGTTTCCTCCTTCTTCCGTACTTGCAAAACAAAAGAACCCGCCTGCCGCACGACAGACGAGTTCGTAATATTCACAGATGTGAACATCCTCCTCGGCGGACAAGAGTTCCTTACGCCATTGGCGTCCGCTGTCTTCGGCAAGAGTATTCTAGCTGTTAAAAGCTAACACGAAATCAGCTTTTTGTCAAGCTTTAGTTTGCAATCTTCGCAGTGTTGAGCTTCACGCCCGGGCCCATGGTGCTCGTGAGCACAGCGCTCTTCATGTAAGCGCCCTTCAGGGACGACGGCTTCGCCTTGTTCAGCGCATCCAGCAGCGCCTGAAGGTTCTCTCTCAGCTGCTCCTCGGTGAAGGAAGCCTTGCCGACCGGGCAGTGGATGATGTTGGTCTTGTCCAGACGGTACTCAACCTTACCTGCTTTGATATCGGCAATTGCCTTGGTCAGATCCATCGTGACCGTGCCGGACTTCGGGTTCGGCATGAGGCCCTTCGGGCCGAGCACCTTACCGAGACGACCGACAACGCCCATCATGTCCGGGGTAGCGACGACGACATCGAAATCAAGCCAGCCCTCGTTCTGGATCTTCGGGATCAGCTCCTGGCCGCCGACAAAATCAGCGCCCGCTGCCTTAGCCTCATCCTCCTTCGGTCCCTTTGCAAACACAAGGATGCGGACCGTCTTGCCGGTGCCGTGCGGGAGAACAACCGCGCCGCGGATCTGCTGATCTGCGTGGCGGCCGTCCGCGCCCGTGCGGACATGTAACTCGACCGTCTCATCAAACTTCGCATTGGCGGTCTTCTTGATCACGCCGACTGCATCTGCAACATCATAGTACTGGCTGCGGTCAACGAGCTTCGCTGCCTCTGTATATCTCTTTCCGTGCTTCATGGTCTCATCTCCTCCCCATTAGTCCTCGACAACAATACCCATCGAACGGGCTGTGCCGGCAATCATGCTCATAGCCGACTCAATGCTCGCTGCGTTGAGGTCGGGCATCTTCATCTCGGCGATCTTCTTCACTTCGTCCTTCGAGATGGTCGCGACTTTCTCCTTGTTCGGAACACCGGAAGCCTTCTGCAGCTTGCAAGCCTTCTTCAGAAGCACTGCTGCCGGCGGGGTCTTGGTGATGAAGCTGAAGCTTCTGTCTGCGTAAACCGTGATGACAACGGGGATGATGAGATCGCCCTTGTCAGCGGTTCTCGCGTTGAACTGCTTCGTGAACTCAACAATGTTCACGCCGTGCTGGCCAAGAGCCGGACCTACGGGTGGAGCCGGGGTCGCCTTGCCTGCCGGAATCTGCAACTTGATGTAGCCAGTAACTTTCTTTGCCATAATGGCACCTCCTTGTGGTCATGACGGGGCTTATGCCCCTTCCACGCAACCTTCCCTTGCGGGAAAATTACAACTTCTTTACCTGGGTGAACTCGAACTCCACCGGCGTCTCTCTGCCGAACATATCGATGGGCAGCGTCACGGTTCTCTTCTTCTCGTTGATTGCCGCTACCTTGCCGACCGCGTCCTTCCAGGGGCCGCTGACAACGGTGACGGTATCGCCGGGCGCAAACTCCAAAACGACCTCGCGCACCGCCGTCTGCTCTCCGCCGCCAAAGCCGAGCTTCTGCATCTCCTCCTCGGAGAGCGGCACCGGTTTGGATCCCGGTCCCACAAAGCCCGTGACACCTCGCGTGTTGCGGACAACATACCAGGTCTCATCGTTCATAATCATGCGGATTAAAACATAGCCGGGGAACATCTTCCGCTCAATCGTCTTTTCGACATTGTTCCGGAGCTCCGTGACCGGCTGTGTCGGAACGGAAACCTCCAGGATCTGATCCTGTAACTTCCGGTTCTCCACAGACTTCTCGATATCAACCTTCACCTTGTTCTCGTATCCCGAATAGGTATGCACAACATACCAACTTGCTTCAGCCATGCGCTCTCCCACTTCTCACTGAAATACGCGTGTCAGCCCCAACCGGAAAGCCCAGTCGAGTACGGCAATAATCGTGCCCAGCACGAGGGAGACTGCAACGACCGCAGCGGTCTGCTTTGCCAGCACTTCCTGTGTCGGCCAGACAATCTTTCGGAATTCGGCTTTCAGGCCATCCACAAATCCCTTTTTCTCGGAATTTGTCTTCTCGTTCTCAGCCATCTTGCTTCCTTTCTCAAAGATTACTTTGTCTCTTTGTGCAATGTGTGCGTCTTGCAGAATCTGCAGTACTTCTTCACTTCCATACGATCCGGATGCGTCTTCTTATCCTTTGTCGTATTGTAGTTGCGCTGCTTGCAGTCTGTGCAGGCAAGAGTAATTCTCGTACGCATGGTCTCCACCTCCCATTTCAAATTTGCCGATTGAAGTCAAAAAAAAAAGACCTCTCATCTTCTATCGCAGAGTCACTATAGCGCATCCCGGGGGTGCTGTCAAGGCGCACCCCCAAAGAAACGTGCATTTTCTCTAGTCTTCCGGCACAATGCAGAGGCAGACCGACATCACGGCTTCCGCGCCCGCCGCCCGGAGCACCCGGGCCGAGGCCTCAATCGTGCTCCCGGTTGTGAAAATATCGTCAACCAGAATGATGCGGCGCACACCGCGCGCCGAAAGCAAGGTCTCGTCCGCGCGGAAAGCTTCTGCGAGATTCCGGATTCTCGCGTCCGGCCCGAGACTCTTCTGGGCCGCTGTCTTCTTGTGTCGCAGCAGAAGGTCCGTATAGAGCGGCAGCCCGAGTTCTTTGCGACTTCCCGCGCGAGTTCCTCCGCCTGGTTAAAACCGCGGCTTCTGCGTCTCTCCGGGTGCAAAGGCACCGGGAGCAGGCAATCCGCCCGAAAATTCTTAAGTTCCGCCGCAAACTTGAGTGCCAGCAGGCGTCCGAGCGGCGCGAGGTACTCTTTTTTATGGTGATACTTGACCGCCGCCATCGTGCGGCGCATACAGTCATCGTAAAAGAGGAGCGCCAGATTTTTTTCAAAGCTCCGCTCTCTCGTCTCACAGGAATGACAGTAGCGCGCCTGTTCATCCGCAAGCGTGCGCCCGCATTTCAGGCAGCGCGGTTCCCGCACAAAATCAAGTTTCTTCACACAGGGCGGACAGATGCGCTGTCCCTTCGGCAGGACAATTTCGCCGCAGACCGGACAGCGACGCGGAAAAATGACGGAGAGCAGCGTCTCCGCAAAGCTCTCCCCGAGGTTCTCACTCAATCTCAGCCTCCTGCCGCAACAACTCCCGCAGCCTGTCTGCCAGGCCGGTATAGCGCCCGAGCTCCTTGGTATTCGCGACCATTTCATAGAAATAAGACGGCTCCCCGATCAGAACCACACACTTCTTTGCGCGCGTCACCGCCGTATAAATCAGATTGCGCGTCCTTAGCATCCTCGGACCGCTAAAGACCGGAATCACGACGGCCGGGTACTCGCTGCCCTGTGACTTATGAATCGTAACCGCATAGGCGAGCTCTAACTCTTCGACATCCGCAAAGCCGTACTCGACCTCCCGCCCTTCGTCGAAGCGGACGGTCAAGGTCTCCGAGAAGCGGTTGATGTCGGAAAGAATCCCCACATCGCCGTTGTACACCCCGCGCTGGTAATTGTTCTTGATCTGCATGAGTTTGTCGCCGACCCGGAACAGCGCGTGGGGAAATTCCCGCTCCGCTTTTCCGTGCCCCGGCGGATTTAACTTTGCCTGCAAGACGGGGTTCAGTCCCGCGACGCCGAGCGCGCCGCGGCGCACCGGCGTGAGCAGCTGGATGCTCTTCGCATCCGCGCCGACATAGGCCGGCAGTTTCTCCGTGATGAGCCGGAGCATGGTCTGAATCACACCCTCCGCGCTTCCCTGCCGGATAAACAGAAAGTCCTTACTCCGCTTTCCGAGGTCTATGGGCTCCTCATCCATCATCTTATGGGCATTCACCACAATATCGGATTCCGCTGCCTGGCGGTAAATCTGCGTGAGCTGTGCGACCGGCAGACAAGCGGAGGCAATCAAATCGCGGAGCACATTGCCCGCGCCGACACTGGGCAGCTGATTGCTGTCGCCGACCAGAATCAGGTGGGCGCCGACCGGCACCGCGAGGAGCAGCGCATGGAAGAGCCGTAAATCCACCATACTCATCTCATCGATGATGATGCAATCGGCCTCGAGCGGCTGCTCCTTGTTGCGGTCGAAGCGGACCGTGCTCCAGCTCTCCCGCCCGGTATCTCCCTCCTCGTCGCCGGTCGGCGCGCCCGTGACTTCGAGCAGGCGGTGTATGGTCTTCGCCTCCCGCCCGGTCGCCTCTGTCATCCGCGCCGCCGCGCGTCCGGTCGGCGCCGCGAGCAGAATCTCCGCGCCCTCCGCCTCAAAGCAGCGGATAATCGCATTGATGGTCGTGGTTTTGCCGGTGCCGGGACCGCCGGTGATTATGAGCAGGCCGGACTGTACAGCCGCGAGCACAGCGCGCCGCTGGGTCTCGTCGAGCACGAGTCCGGCCTCTTCCTCTTCGAGCAGTGCGAGCTGTTCCTCCGCGCGCGTATGCCCCGTTGTCTCCCGGATATCCAGCTCCTTTAACATCGCGGCGACATGCAGTTCCATGCGGTCATAGTTTGCGAGATACACCCGCGTTTCTTCCGCGTCGTTCGGGGCGCACCGAAGGACCAGGCGCTTTTCCATCTGCAAATCCAGCAACAGCTGCCGCAGGTTCTCCGGCTCCAAACGGAGCAGTGCCTTCAGGCGCTCCGTGAGCAACGACGCAGGGAGATAGCAGTGTCCCTCCTGCACGGCGAGGCGCAGCACATAGAGCACCGCGCTCCGGATCCGGGTCTCCGCGTCCGCGCGGACGCCCATGCGCCGCGCGATTTCATCCGCGGTCTGAAAGCCGACGCCGCTCAAATCGTCCGCGATTCGATAGGGGTTCTCGCGGAGCAGGGTGTAGACCTCATCGCCGTAGCGCTGGTAAATCTTGACGGCGAGGTTCATCCGTATGCCGTAGCCGGAGAGAAAGAGCATGGCGCGGCGCAGTTCCCGCTTCTCCTCAATCTGCCCCGCGATTTCCATCGCAAGGCGCTCGCTGATGCCCTTCACCTCCGCAAGGCGCTCGGGTTCCTCCTCGAGAATGCGAAGCGTGTCGTTCTTAAACTTTTTGACGATACGCTTCGCGAGTGCCTCGCCTACCCCTTTGACAGCGCCGGAGGACAGGTAGCGCTGCACGCTTGCGCTGTCCTCCGGCGTCTTGATTTCGTATGTCTCGACCGCCAGCTGTTCGCCGTAGGTCGGGTGAAGCTGAAAATGACCCTCTGCGCTGATATACTCCCCTTCCGATATCATCGGAAAGGTACCGACCAGCACATAGTCCTCGCCGCCGCTCTCCACGCTGAGAATCGCATAGCCATTCTCCTCGTTCCGGTACTTGATTTTCTCAACAAAGCCGCTCAGCGAGTCCATCCGGTCAATACTCCTTCTTTGCGTCTGCGCTGTCGCCGTTCTGGAACTCGATGAACTTTCCGGTTCCGATCGCAACCGCCGTGAGCGGTGCCTCGGCAATCATGGTTGTGATACCCGTCTTCTCCTGGCAGAGCTGATCGAGGCCGTAAATCAGAGAGCCGCCGCCCGTAAAGACAATGCCGCGGTCATAGATATCGGCCGCGAGCTCCGGCGGGGTGCGCTCGAGCACGTTGTGCACGGCGTCGACAATCTGCATTGCCGGCTCCTGCAGTGCCTCGAGGGTCTCATCCGAAGTCACGACGATGGTCTTCGGCAGACCGGTGACCAGGTTACGGCCGCGCACCTCCATGGTCAGCACCTCGGGACGGCGGTAGGCCGCGCCGATCTGAATCTTGATATCCTCACCGGTTCTCTCACCGATCAGGAGGTTATGCTTCTTTCGCATGTAGCGGACCACTGCCTCGTCAAAGTCATCGCCCGCGACCTTGATCGAAGTTGAGACGACGGGGCCGCCGAGGGAGATGACGGCGATATCCGTGGTGCCGCCGCCGATGTCGACAATCATGTTGCCGCAGGCCTTCGAAATGTCGATGCCCGCGCCGATTGCCGCCGCGACCGGCTCCTCAATGATCGAGACTTCCTTCGCGCCCGCCTGGTAGGTTGCATCCTCGACGGCCTTTCTCTCGACCTCGGTCGCACCGGACGGAATGCAGACCGCGATGCGCGGGCGGAGCAGGGTCTTCTTGCCGACCGCCTTGTTGATAAAGTACTTGAGCATCTTCTCGGTCACGGTGTAATCCGAGATGACGCCGTGGCGCAGCGGGCGAATCGCAATGATATTGCCGGGCGTACGGCCGATCATGAGACGCGCCTCCTCGCCGATTGCGAGAATGCGGTTGGTGTCGCGGTCAATCGCGACGACGCTCGGTTCCTTTAAGACAACGCCCTTTCCCTTGATATAGACCAGGATACTCGCGGTACCCAGGTCGATGCCGATGTCATTTGAACTCATTCCAAACATATTAAACATGAAACCCCTCCGGACAGTATAAAAAGAGAGCCTGCGCCCTCACAACCTCTTGACAATGTTTGGAATTCATTATATCCAAAAGTATTGCGCAATAAAAGCCTTTTCCCAAGAAAGCGCATTTAAATTGTCTTAATGACTTCGACCGGCTTTATTCAGAAACTTTATGCTTTTTTTAGAGGGCCGCCACACTTTCGACACAGATCTCAGGTATTATATCCTTGTCATCAGAAATGATGACGGAAATGCCCTGGTTTCAGTTGGCTGAGACCGCAAAGCTTTTTCATACTCATACCGGGCGGCTTACCCCCGCCCGGCCCCCCTTACCAGCTCCTGATCTGAGATCCCCCTCTTAAGATCATTTGCATATTTTGTTCCACAAAAAAAAGCATCCGACTCGCAGCGGATGCTTTTTTTATTACTCCGATTCCCTGTGGCGAAAGGCAATCGCCGCCTCGTCGAGGCGCTGTTTTGTGCCGTCCGCGCCGTAGTACCAGAGCTCCTTTGTATCGCCGTACCCGGTGAGGAGGACCGCACTGCCGTCCTCCTCCGCCTCGTAATCACTGACGCCGTAGAAGAGTGCCTCCCCGCTGTTGTCCGCACCGCCGTCCCACTTGACCAGAGTTCCGCCCTTGTCGTCGCCGTTCGGAAACACGTCCTTCAGATAAAAGAGCGCCTTGCCCGTCTCGCTGACGCGCTCGTAACTCGCAACGCGCTCGGCGAGCTGTTGTCCGTCGACCACCAGACTCGCATAGCTCTCGTTCGGGTTCTCCGCGCCCGCAAAAACATTGCCGCCCTGCGCGTTGGAAATACCGCTCACGCCGGAAAAGAGCGCCTCTTCCTTCTCAATTTCCTCCGCTGTATAAGCCCGCGCAAAGACTGTGCCACGCTGGGGATCCTGCTCGCCCTCTCCGTCCGGCCGGAACAGCACATAGTAGAACTTATCTTCCCCCGCATCGAGCGCGATGTCCAAAAGTCCCTGGTCAATGAGGTGCAACCCGGTGTTCAGCGCCGCGCTGTCTCGCAACAGATAAATCGAGAAGCCGCTCCCGCTGCCCTGCCAGGCGAGCGCGCGGTCCGCCTGCACGCGGTCTGCGTAGACTGCGCTGAGCCGCGACACATTGTGCAGCAGTATCTGATTCTTTGTCCCGTCAAAATAGCAGAGCGTCTTGCCCTCTGCCGGCGTAATCTCGCTCATCGCTGTCTGCTGTTGCGCCGAAGCCGCGTCCGGCTCTTCCGCTGTGGCTTCGCTCTCCCGGCGCGCCAGCTCTTCGCCGCGCTCCTTCACATCCGAAACTGCTTTCTTCTGCTGCTGTTCTTCCGGAACACTGTGCTCGTCCCGCAGATAATAGGCGTGCCCTGTCTTCCGGATAAAGATGCTCTGATCCACATCGACACTCACAACCTGCACAGGGTGCAAATCCGCGCTGTAGCAGAGCGAGCCGCCCGCATCGCTGCAGTAAAGCTGCCGTAAATCCGCACTTGCGAAGCTAATCTGCTGCATTCCGGAGGCCAGCTTTACGGCCCCACCGCGCTGTTCGCCGCTCTCCGTGAGGCGCAGGGCGTATAAATTTCCGTCGCCGGTCAGGTAGACCGCCGACTGTCTGTCCGCACTCACCCGGAAATCAAGCACCAGAGCCGCAAGTACCTCTCCCTGCCAGCTCTTCTCCGTCCGGCGATACAAGCTGAGCGCCCCTGTCTTATCCTCCCCGAGCAGTGTGCCGCCCGCCGTCGGCTCGTATTTGACAATATCCGCCGCTACGGTCTCGACCGCACCGCCGAACTTCCGCGCGCAGAGTTCCCCCGAGAAAAAGCCGTAGCTTGTGTCCTCCCGGTAATTCCGGCAGAAATAGACTTGTTCCCGCGTCTCGTCAAACCGCACATCCTGGGTCGGATCGTGGCGGCCCAGAAAACGCTGCACCGCATTGGTCTCCCCTGCGCTGTCAAAGCCCGCGATTTCCTGCGGGTTTTCTCCCGGAAAGCAGGCGTAGAGCCCGCTCCGGTTGTACCAGATCAGCGGATCCGCCGCATGGCCTGCCTGTGTGGTCCGCTCTGCCTTCCCGCAGCCCCAAAGGGCTGTCACCGTCAGGCAGAGACCGAGCACCGCTGCCGCCAGCTTTCGCACTCTCATTTCACCGCTCCCCCGTTCTCTTTTTTCTGCGCTTCCAGCCACGCCGCCGCATGGGCGTAGAGATATGTTTTTTCGTTTCGCGCCGGTTCTTCCAGCACTGCATGGAGCAGCGCGCGCAGACAAGCGCCGAGCGCCGGTCCCTTCGGAATGCCGAGCGCGAGAAGCTCCGCTCCGCCGAGCGCGAGACCGCGAATTTCCAGGCAGTCCCCCCGCTCCGCAATTTCCTGCCGCAGCGCGCGAAGCTTTGCAATCCGCTCTGTCCGCTGTTCAACGCCCCCCGGTGTCTCCTCACTGCCGTAGCCCGCCTCTTTGAGAAGAAGCAGCTCGGTGAAGGCGTCGTGCCCGATGTCCGAGAGGCAATACCGGACTTCCGTCTCACTCTCCGGCAACGGCTTGTGTACGGCAGTCAGCAATAATACCGCCCGGTCTCTCGTCGCGCGGTCGCTCTTTAACTCGGTGAGCAATTTCCCGAGTGCCTCCGGTGTGATTCGCTCACCGGCCGCCGCAAAGCGCAGCGCCTTGCAGCGCGGCAGTCTTGCCGCCCGGCTGTCGAGATGCACGCCCGGGAAATGCGCCGCCATCTCGGGTGCCAGCCCGGCCACATACAGAAGTTCCAGTTTTTTTCCGGGTGGTTCGAGAGCAGCAGTTTCGTGAGTTCCGCGAGAATCCGCTCCTTGCTGACCCGCGCCAAATTGGGCGAAAGCTCCGTGAGAGCTTTGAAAGTCTCGGCCTCTATTTCAAAATTCAACTGCGCCGCAAAACGCACCGCGCGGAGCATGCGAAGCGCATCCTCCCGAAAGCGCGCATACGGATCCCCGACGCAGCGAATACAGCCGCGCGCGAGGTCTTCCTGTCCGCCGAAGAGATCCACAAGTTCTCCGCGCTCGGAGACCGCCATCGCGTTGATGGTGAAGTCCCGGCGCTTTAAATCCTCCGCGAGCGAGGGCGTAAAGCAGATGCTGTCCGGGTGCCGCCCGTCCGAGTAGCTGCCGTCAATGCGGTAGGTCGTGACCTCATAGCCCTCTCCGCCGAGCAGCACCGTCACCGTGCCGTGCTGAAGCCCCGTGTCAACCGTGCGCGGAAACAAGGCCTTGACCTCCTCCGGCCGCGCATCGGTCGTGAGATCCCAGTCGTCCGGCTCTTTTCCCAGAATGCTGTCCCGCACACAGCCGCCGACCGCATAGGCCTGAAAGCCGGCCGTCTCCAATTTGTTCAAGATGTCTCTCACCGTCTCCGGCAAGCGCATGCGCATCACACTCCTCTCCGCAACGCCAAAAAGAGAGCTGTCGCGTTTGCCGCGGCAGCTCTCTGCGTTTTAGTATGCAACACCCCAGTAAACCATCTTCTTCGCAGGTTTTCCGCAGCAGACACAGCGGTCCGCGAGCTTTTCCTGGGCGAACGGAATGCAGCGGCTGGTTGCCCCCGTCTCCTCTTTGATTTTGTCCTCACACGCCTGGTCGCCGCACCACATCGCGCGGACAAAGCCCGGGCGGTTCTTAACGGTCTCCGCAAACTCTTCCATCGTGGTCACATCATAGTGTGCGTGTCGCGATGCTGCTTGGCTCTCTCGAACATGGCCTTCTGGATGGTCTCGAGCATCTCCGAAACCGTTGCCGCAATGCCTTGGAGCGCTGCCTCGGATTTCTCGCCGTTATCGCGGCGCACCAGCACGCAGCTGCCTGCCTCGATGTCCTTCGGTCCGAGTTCAATGCGAAGCGGCACGCCGCGCATCTCGCACTCGGCGAACTTAAAGCCGGGGCGGCGATCCGTGTCGTCTACATTGACGCGAACACCTGCCGCTCTGAGCTCTGCCGCGAGCGCCTTAGCGCGCTCCAGAACGCCTTCCTTATGCATCGCGACCGGGACTATCGTGACCTGCACCGGCGCAATGTGCGGCGGCATCTTGAGGCCGGAATCATCGCCGTGCACCATGATGAGCGCGCCGATCATACGGGTCGTCATGCCCCAGGAAGTCTGGTGCATGTACTTCAGACTGTTGTCCTTGTCCTGGAACTGCATGCCGAAGGCGCGCGCAAACCCGTCGCCGAAGTTGTGGCTCGTGCCGCTCTGCAGCGCCTTGCCGTCGTGCATCAGAGACTCAATCGTATAGGTTGCGACCGCACCGGCAAACTTCTCCTTGTCGGTCTTCTGACCGCGCACCACCGGAATCGCGAGCTCCTGCTCGCAGAAATCCGCGTAGAGATTCAGCATCTGTTCGGTTCTCGCCTGTGCCTCCTCTTCGGTCGCGTGCACGGTGTGTCCCTCCTGCCAGAGGAACTCACGGGAGCGGAGGAAAGGACGGGTCGTCTTCTCCCAGCGCACCACCGAACACCACTGGTTCAGCACCTGCGGCAGATCGCGATAAGAGTGCACGTGCTTCGCATAGTAATCGCAGAACAGCGTCTCCGAGGTCGGGCGCACGCAGAGGCGCTCCTGCAGGGGCTCAAGGCCGCCCTGCGTAACCCAGGCGACTTCCGGCGCGAAACCCTCGACATGATCCTTCTCCTTGTCGAGAAGACTCTCGGGAATAAAAAGCGGCATGTAGCAATTCTTTACGCCTGTCGCCTTGAAGCGCTGATCCAGAAGGCTCTGGATGCGCTCCCAGATTGCATATCCGGCGGGCTGAATGACCATACAACCTTTGACGCTCGTATAGTCGCAGAGCTCTGCCTTCCGCACAATGTCGGTATACCACTGTGCGAAATCCTGTTCCATCGAAGTAATCTCTTTGACCGCTTTTTTCTCCTCTGCCATACTTCCCTCTCTCTCCCTTAGTTCCGTTCCTGCGCGGCTCTGTGCTTGGTGAGCGCGCGGTGAATGCGCTCGCTGGGCTGCAGGAGCTCACTCACGGACGTATCGTGATTCAGACTGTCAATCAAAAGTGCAATGTATTTGCTCATCTCGACGCTCACATAGTAGGGGCGGCTTAAGAGCTCCGGGCTCTGATAGACCAGGTTGGTCGTGAAAATCTTATCAATCATGCCCTCTTCGTAGTAGCGGTCAAAGCGCGCGAGGCCGTTCGTAAAGAGACCGAAGGTCGCACAGACAAAGACCTTCCGCGCGCCGCGGCGCTTCAACTCTCGCGCGACTTCCTGCACGGTCTCGCCGGAGGAAATCATGTCGTCCACGACAATCACATCCTTGCCGGTGACATCCGCCCCGAGGAACTCGTGCGCAAGAACCGGGTTTCTGCCGCCGACCAGACGCGTGTAATCGCGGCGCTTATAGAACATGCCGACATCGAGGCCCATCATGTTCGCAAAGTAAATCGCTCTGCCCATGCCGCCCGCATCCGGGCTGATAATCATCATGTGCTCGGAATCCACCTTGAGTTCCGGCTCCGTCTGAAGGAGCGCCTTGATGAACTGGTAAATCGGCTGCACGGTCTCAAAGCCCTTCAGCGGAATCGCATTCTGCACACGCGGCTCATGCGCGTCGAAGGTCAGAATATTGTCAACACCCATGTTGACGAGCTCGTGCAGGGCGAGCGAGCAGTCGAGCGACTCTCTGCCGTCCCGGTGCGACACGCGGCTCTCGTAGAGGAAAGGCATAATCACGTTGATGCGGCGCGCCTTGCCCGCCGCCGCCGAGATGACGCGCTTCAGATCCGCAAAGTGGTCGTCCGGCGACATGTGATTGGTCATGCCGCAGAGCGAATAGGTCAGGCTGTGGTTGCAGACATCCACCATGAGGAAGAGATCCTTGCCGCGCACCGACTGTAAGAGCGTTCCCTTGCCCTCGCCCGTGCCGAAGCGGTTAATCTGGCTCTGCACAATGAAGGAGTCTTTCTCGTAGCCCATGAACGCAAGCGTGTCCTTGTGCTCGCTCTGCCGCGAGTTCCGCCAGCGCACCAGATAGGCATCGACCTTTTTCCCGAGCTCCTCGCAGCTCTTCAAGGGCACCAGCCCAAGCGGTCCCACCGGAATGGTCTCAATCTCTTTGTCTTCGTTCGACATCTGTTCTGCTCCTTTTTCTTCGATGATTCGGAAAACTATTGCTTGCGCTTCTGTGCGCGGATATCGCTTCCATAGAAGGGAAGTATATCATATTCGCCCAAAATGCGCGATGTGCTTCTCTCGGTATATTGCGCTTTTAATTGCTTCGGGTCCAGATTGGTGGAGATCAGCGTGCCGCGCTTTGTGATGAGGCGCTCGTTTAAGAGCGTGAAAAACGCCGAGGCCGTAAAGGCATTGCCGAACTCTGTCCCGAGGTCGTCTATGATCAGAAAATCGCAGCCGTAAATGTACTCGCGGAATTCTCTCTCCTCCCGTGCCCTGATTTTTTCCTCGTCGCTCTCCGCCCGCTGCCGCCACTGGGTTGCGGCGAGCAGGGAGAACAGCTCTTCCGCGCTGAGGTAGACGACGGTCTTGCCGCGCGACAAGAGCTCCCCGGCGATGCAGTGTGAGAGAAAGGTCTTGCCGAGCCCGGGCTTGCCGGTGAACAGCAGATTGCCCTTTCGCTTGTCGAAATTTCTGAGATAGGCCTTGCACTGTGCGAGTACCAGCTGCTCCATGTAGGCGCGCTCGCTCATGTTGAGCCCGGGAACCTTTCGCTCGTCGCTGTAGTAGGCGAGCGAGAAATGTTTGAAATTCTCCTCGCGTATGCTCGCCGCAAGTCTTCCCTGGCGGCTGAGCCGCGCAATCATCTTCTGCCGGAAGCAGCGGCATTTTTCGCCGTCCGCAAATCCGGTGTCTTTGCAGTGCTCGCAGTGATAGGGCGGCGCAAGGAAATCGTCGGGATACCCCGCCGTGCAAAGAAGCGCACTCTTTTTCTTTTCCAGTTCCTCGAGTTCCGCCTTCAGGCCCGTCAGCGCTTCCTTATCTCCGCCGACGGCTGCGCGGTAGCGCGCCATCGCGCGGTCGGCAATTTCCTGCTCGAGCGCACGGTAGCCGGGCAGCACGCGGTTCAGCTCTGCCTTCCGCGCCCGCAGCAGCTGTTGCCTCGCAGCCTGCAGTGCCTCGTATTCGCGCAAAATGGCATTGTACTCTGTATTGCTGAGTGCCACGCCCTACCTCCTCTCAGGACTCCTGCTCGAGCTTACGCTTGAGCTGCTGCAGCACGAGGTCGTTCGGATCTTCCTCCCGCTCCTCGAAATTGTGAAAGCGTGTCCCGTTCTTTTTGGCGCCGCTCTCCGCGCCTTTCTTTCTGCCGGTCTCCTCCCGCTTCTTGTCCTCTTCCGCGATGTCCTGCATGCTGTGCACGCCCGCGCGATGCCATCTGGTCAGAATGCCGTCGGCATAGGGAAAGCTCGGCTTATTGACATGGCGAAGAGTCCGGCTGCAGGCCTCTACGACCAGTTCCTCGGAGAACGCATACTCGCGGTACCACTTCTCGATAAACTTCTGTTCCTCGACGCCGGGACCGCGGTCGCGGATGCCGAAGGCCTTTAAGACCGCATAGACCTCTTTGGTATAGCTCTGGCCGCGCTGCTCTGCCTCCTCCGGCGTCCGGATGCCTCTCTCGTACCAGTCGAGCGCAACTTTTTCGAAATAGCGGAGCGAACTCTTTTTCTTTCCGCGCAGTACTCGCCGAGTTTAATCAGCAAATCCGCCGACATGCCGAGCGTCCCGTAGAGATAGGCTACGGTCTCGGTGTCCGTCTGCGAAAAGGTTCTGCCGAGATAGCGCTGCAGCGCATAACTTAAACCCGCAAATTCGCTGTCATCCTGCAGGCGTCGGAAATCCACGCCGGATTTGTCCGGCAGTTTGGCCGGCGGCAAAACGGGTTCCGTCGGCTCCGGCTCCGGGCTTCTCGGGCAGCGGTTCCGGCTCCGGCGGCGTTTCGGGCAGCTCATATCCGCTCTCTGTCTCCCGGAGTCCGTCCTGTCCGATATCGCCCGCAATCAGACCTTCCCGCTGCCAGCGGAGCAGCGCGCGCTTCACATCGCCCTCCGTGAGTTCTAAGCTGTCCGCAATCCGGGCGTCCGTGACCTCCTCGCCCCGATGGCGCAGGAGATAGAGATAAACCTTGACATATGCGCCGTTTACCGATGGCATATAGCGGTCGATAAATTCGTTGGAGACGACCGTCACGCCGGGCGCGGCGTCGCCCTGAAAAATAATTTTCATCTCATCCTCCTTTTCTCACTGCTCATCTTAACATAAAGTATCCCCGAGAACTTCACATCTTTTTCCACAATTTATCCACAAGGCTGTGGAAAAGCCGGTGTGCAGTTTCGCACACCGGCTTTTTTCGCGCCTTTTCAGGTCTTATTTTTTCACATCGGCGGTTTTTGCCCTCTCTAAAAGTTCTTCGCCGACCCGGAAAATATCGCCGGCGCCCATCGTGAGCACAAGGTCTCCGGGCTCTGTCACTTTGTCGAGATAATCTTCGATTTCACCGAAGCTGCCGAAATACCGCGCCTTGCCGGGCTGGTCCGCATTGATCGCCTCTGCGACATCGCGCGAGCTGATGCCGAGGGTATCGGTCTCCCGCGCCGCATAAATATCGGCGAGCAGCACATGATCCGCGCCCTCGAGCGCCTTGCCGAAGTCCGGCAGAAGTGCCTTGGTTCTCGTATAGGTGTGCGGCTGAAAAACACACCAGAGCGCCTTGTGCGGATAATTTTTGCTGCCTTTAAAGTCGCCGCGATTTCCTGCGGGTGATGCGCATAGTCGTCCACGATGACCGCGCCCCGGTACTCGCCCTTTTTCTCAAAGCGTCGCTCCGTGCCGCGGTAAGCCTCGAGCCCCTCGCGCACAGTCTCCGCCGGAATGCCGAGCAGGCGGCAGGCCGCCAGGGCCGCGAGCGCATTGTAGACATTGTGCTCGCCCGGCACGCAAAGCTGAATGCGCGGCAAAGCCTTCCCGTGCTCCGTCGGCGTAAAGGCCGCGTTGCCGCGTTCGTCAAAGCGGATATCCGTCGGATAATAGTCCGCCGCTTCGGTTCCCACCGTCACGACCTTGCCCTTGAAATCCCCGACAATTTCCCGGTAATCCCGGATTCGATTGTCAATGACGAGACTGCCGTTCTCCGGCATGCGCCGCACAAAGCGCCGGAACGAATGGCGAATATCGTCGATATCCTTGAAAAAGTCGAGGTGATCCGCCTCGATGTTCAGAATAACTTCAAGCGTCGGGAAAAAGGACAGAAAGCTGTTCGTATATTCGCAGGCCTCGAGCAGAAAGGTATCGCTGCCGCCGACCCGGATATTGCCGCCGATCGCATCCAGATTGCCGCCGAGCGAAATGGTCGGATCCTTTTTTGCCGCGAGCAGAATGAGAGACAGCATCGAGGTTGTCGTGGTCTTTCCGTGCGTGCCGCTGACTGCGATACTCTCCCCGTAGCAGCGCATCAGCTGCCCGAGGAGTTCCGCGCGGCTCAGCATCGGAATGCCCTGCCGCTTTGCCTCCCGAAACTCCGGATTATCCGGGTGAATGGCCGCCGTATAAATCACATAGTCAACCGGACTGCTGAGGTTCTCCGCCCGCTGTCCGATATAAATCCGTATGCCCCGCGTTTTCAGATGCTCTGTGAACTCGCTCTCCTTCGCGTCGCTGCCGCTCACCGAGAATCCCTCTTTCTGAAGAATTTCCGCGAGACCGCTCATGCTGACGCCGCCGATGCCCATAAAATAGACGCGGCAGGGCTTTTTGAAATCAATACTGACTGTATCCATTCTGTCTCTCCTCAACCAATCCGATTCGTCAAGCTCACTCAGCCTATGCTGCCCTCCGGAAAGAGCTTGCTGCCGTAGCGAAGCAGCGCGAGGCGGAGCATATTTCCCAAAATTCCGACTGCAATGATTTCGCCGACACCGACCGTCAACACAAAGAACGGCAGGAAGCCCTCAATCCCATAGCCGTAGCGCAGCACGAAGGGAATAATCAGCGCGTTGCAGAGAATGGGCGGAAGGGCGGCGAGATAGCCTTTGTCGCGGAGCCGGTAAGTGCCGTAGGCGCCGAGCAGCGTCGCAAGACTTCCGAAAATTACATCGAGCGCCGCAGCGCCGGACAGGAAGTTTGCGAGGAAGCAGCCCACAAAGAGCCCGGGCACGGCCGCGACTGTAAAGACGGGCAGGATGCAGAGCGCCTCCGAGACGCGAAACTGCACGGCGCCGAAGCTGATGGGCTTCGTGACATAAGTCAGCGCGGCGTAGACTGCGGCGAGCAGCGCGGCATTTACCAGCGCCCGCGTGTTGCCAAGGGATGTTTCTCTCATTTTTTTGTTTCCTCCATAGTTTTGTTTTAGGTGAGGATGGTCTCGAACTCACCGGTGCAACATTATAGCACGGATTTTCATCCTTTTCGCGCTTCACCGGAAAACTGTGAGAGATCTTCGTCTTTCAGCGCGGCCGCCAGGAGTTCCGGCAGTCGTTCCGGTGCGCAGGCAAAGCAGGGAATGCCGAGCGAAGCGATATGCTTTGCGTTGTGCTCGTCGTAATAGGGGGCGCCGCCGTCCGCAATCGCGAGCAGCACAATCACGCGGACGCCCGCCTCCTTCATCGCCGCAATGCGGCGCATCAGCGCGGCGCGGTTGCCGCCCTCCATGAGGTCGGTAATCAGAAAGAAGAGAGTCTTCTTCGGTTCCTCAATCAATGTCTCGCAGTACTTGACCGAGTTGTTGATGTCGGTGCCGCCGCCAAGCTGAAAGCCAAAGAGCAGCTCGACCGGATCCTCGATCTTATCACTGAGGTCGACAACCTCCGTCGTAAAGGCGACCACATGGGTCTTCACGGCGCGGAGCGAGGCGAGGATGCTGCTCATGACCGAGGCGTAGAGCACCGACTCTCCCATCGAGCCGCTCTGGTCGATGTCGAGGATAATGTGATACTTGGCGGCGTTGTTCTGTTGCTTCGCAAAGAAGTAGTACTTCTCGGGGAGAATGCGCTTTTTCGAGGCATCGTAGTTTTTGAGCCCGTGGCGTATGGTCTTTTTAAAATCAAGTCCCGTCGCCGAGGGAATCGGTGTGTGCTCTGTCCGCTTGCAGGCGGCCACGACCGCACGGCGCACATCTTCCGCGAGACGGCGCTGAATTTCCTCGACAATGCGCTGAATAAAGCGGCGCGCGCTCTCCCGGCTCTGCTTCGGCACCTGATCCTTTAAGAGGAGCAGCATGCTGCCGAGGTCCACACTCGGCTCGGCGGCGTCGAGAAGCTCCGGCTCAAACAGAAGCTCTTTCATGCCGCAGCGCTCCACGGCATCGCCTTCCACGAGTTTTACGAGTTCCGGCGGAAAGAGGGTCCGAAGATCGCCGAGCCAGCGGCTGATGACAGCAGAACCCCTGCCGCTGCCGCCGCCGGGCTGCGTATCGCCGTAGGAGAAGTAGGCGTCGGCATTGTAAATCGCCTCGAGTGCGGCGTCCATCTGTCTGTCTTCTTCGGACAGATAGGGCGCACTGTCCTTGCCGTAGGCGCTCCATTTCGCCTCACTCTCTCTGCCGAGCAGCAGCCTCCACTTCCGGATGCGCGCTTCGTTTTCGTCCATGTCCTGTCTCCCTAGAAATCGTCAAAATCAAAGGATTCGAGCGCCTGACTCTCCTCCCGACTCAGTTCCGCATTCAGCACTTCGCTGACCTGCTCCTTTTGTAAACCCCAGAATTCCGCCAAATTCTCCGCGACCATATCCTTTTCGCCCGCCGTATATGTCGCGAAGGCGCGGCGCAGAAATACCATGGCGCGCTGCCAGCAGTCCTCGGGAATCGCATCGATGTAGCGGCTGAGGCTCTCCCAGACCACGCGCCGCACAATGAGAGCATAGTGATTGCGGAGAGAAAGCCCCTCAAACCAGAGCGCGCCGAGTTCCGCCCGAAGCCCGACCGACATGCGGCGGCTGATTTCCTGCGAGAGTTCTTCCTCGCCGAGGTCGCCGAGATCGAGGCGTATTGCCGTCGCAAGCCCCGAGAGCTTGGCGTTTAAATCGTCCCGGCGCGAAAGTTCCCGAATGGCCTGCTCCCACTTTTCGCTCGGCAGCCCCTTCTCGACACTGAAAATACGCTGGATCTCTTCGATGCTCTTTGCGAGCTGTCCCGCCGCTTCGTCGTCGCAGAAGCAGGCGTCCGTGAGGGTAAGACCGGCGCGGAGCAAAAGGCGCTCCAAAATGGGGCGGAGCACCGAGACATCCGACTGCCGCACATCCCCGAACTGCAACATGCGCGACAGAATTTTGGCTGTCCGCGCAATCTCCTCGATGCTAATCTCATCGATACTCGCGCTGTCAAGACGGCTGACCGCCGCCTGCAAAAGCTCCGGCATGCCGCAGAGAAAGGCGCTCTCTAAGAGCTCCGTGATCTCCGCAATCTGTTCCGTTGCCGTGAGTTTCTCCTGCAAATCAAAGCTCACGGCGTGCGCGATCGTGTCGCCTTTTAAGACGGCCTCGGCGAGCTGCATCTCCGCCTCCGGCGTCCTGCTTAAAACCCAGTTTTCCTCCCAGCTCGCATCCTGCTGCCTGCTGCCTTGCAAAGCGGCAAAACCGATGCCGAGAAGGCGCAGGCGCTGCAAAAAGAAGGAACGACGCAGCTGTAAAAAAGCGCTCTTCTCGCTCTTTGCACGGCGATTTTCGCGGAGATCCAGGCGGAGTTTTTCCGCGACCAAACCGAAATTCAGCTTTAAGTCCGCGCACTGATCCGCAAAATCCTGCTGAATCGAGGTGAGCAGACCGCTCCGCGGCACCTCGCCGATTTCGTGCCGATGTCGGTGAGCGCGAGTCCCTCGGCAATCTCACCGAAGCTCCCGTGCCCCATGCAAGTCACCGCGGCATCCTTCAGTTCTTCGTGCGTCGGATATACGCCCTCGCGCAACCTTGTGAGGCTCTCGGCGAGTAAGGTCGCCTCCAGCACTTCCGCCGAAGAGACCAGGCCGCCCCGCTCCCGGATGTGTACGGCCAGGGCGGACAGATAGCGCGCGGCGTGGCTCTCGGGTTTCCCTGCCGCAAGCGCTTCCCAGAGCAGCTCATAATAAGCGGGCGCCAGGTTGCCGGCCGCATAGCCCGAGCGACTCGAAAGGCGCCGGTACGAGTAGGGCATCAGTGTGAGCTCAGCCTTGCACTGCGGCAGCTTTTGAAGCGCTGCATCGTCGAGCAGCTCCCCCGCGGAAAGTGCCGGTGTGTGAAAGGCACCGGTCAGAACGACCAGGCGGTCCGCCGGAATCCCCGCTGCGATTTTTTCCGCAATCACGCGGCGCATATAGGCCTCCCGGACCGCATTGTGCGCCTGTTCAAAACGCTCACCGGGCATGGCGGCCCGCACTTCTTCGCCGAAAATCCGGGAGCGCTCGAGATAGTCTTCGAGCGTCGGACTCTGCTCGAGATAGCGCTCCCAAAAACCCTCCATGTCGTCGGGTTCCGCGGCGCTCTCTGTCTTTTTTTCCGCTGCCTCGTCCCGTTTCCGGTCGAGGTAGCGCTCCACAGCGCCCTGCAGCCCCAGCATATAGGAAGATGGCAGATCGCAAAAGGCGACCGGAATCCCGAGTTCCCGCGCGGCAAGCAGCGCCCGGTACTCGGGGGAATAGACCGCAAACGGGTAGAGGACACTCCGCACCGGCGCCTCCGTCGTATAGGCCATCACGGCAAACGGCGGCTTCAGCGCCGGATCCGCAAGCCGGTCAATGAGGCTTTCAAAGTCCGCAGGCGCCTCAATCAGAACGCAGGCAGGCCGCTTCTCCCGAAGCAGTTCCCGGATAAAGCGGGCGCCGGCCGGCGAGTGGTGGCGTATGCCGACAAAGACCGGCGCTCTTTCCCCGCTCTCCATGCCGCCCCTCTCTTCGCTCACAGCGAGCGGCAGGCGTCATAGAGCTTTGCCCACTCGCTGCCGCGCCGCTTCATGATGTGCTCGAGATACTCTTCCCAGATTTTCCGATCCTTCTCCTCGTCTTTGACAATTGCGCCCTGCAGCGCTGCCGCGAGGTCACTGTCTTGCACTTCGCCGGTGCCGAAGCTTCCGGCCAGTGCCATGCTGTTCACGAGGAGCGAAATCGCCTCCGCGGTCGAGAGTACATTTTGCGTTGTCTTGACTTTCTGGGCGCCGTCGATGGTCTGCCCCGCGCGAAGCTCGCGGAATACCGTACAGACCTTGCGAACGGCGGCCTCCGCCGGCAAAACCGCCGGCAGGCGAAGTTCCGCCGAGAGCTGATGCAGACGCGTCTCCACAATTTCGACCTCCGCCTCGAGGTTTTTCGGGACTCGGCAGAATCACCATATTAAAGCGGCGCTTCAGCGCGGCGGACATTTCGTTCACGCCCTTGTCGCGCGTATTCGCGGTCGCAATCAGCGAGAAGCCGCGCAAGGCGGCCTGTTCGCGGTTCAATTCCGGAATCGAAATCCGCTTCTCCGAGAGCAGGGAAATGAGGGCATCCTGCACCTCCGGCGCGCAGCGGGAAATTTCCTCAAAGCGCGCAATCTTGCCCTCTTCCATCGCGCGGAAAATGGGCGTCTTTACGAGCGCCCGCTCGCTCGGGCCCTCGGCAATCAAGAGCGCGTAGTTCCAGGAGTAGCGAATCTGCTCCTCGGTTGTACCGGCCGTGCCCTGCACGACACGCCCCGAATCCCCGTTGATGGCCGCCGTCAAATGCTCCGAGAGCCAGGACTTTGCGGTGCCGGGCTCGCCGATTAAGAGGAGCGAGCGGTCCGTGAGCAGTGTCGCGACCGCAATCTCGACAAGGCGGCGGTCGCCGATATACTTCGGGACTGATGACCTTGTCCCCTGCCTTGCCGCCGAGAATATAGGTGAGCACCGAGCGCGGCGACATGTTCCAGCCCTCGGGGACTTCGTTCTGTTCCGCCGCCTTAAGTGCGGCAATCTCATCCGCAAACAGGCTCTCGGCCGCGCGGCGCTGTACTTCCTTCTGTTCCATCCTGTCTCCTTTTCTCATCGTCACAGTTCTTCGGGATCCGTGCCGTCTTTGAGCGCCTGAATCTCTGCATACAGCTTGGGAACCGCATCGCCGTAACTCTTCTGTCGTTTACTCACCCCCTGATAAATCCGTTCGAGCAGCGCAAGCATTTTCCCCTTCGACAGATTCAGTAAAAGCAGCTTCTGGTTCAGCTCATTCAGATCATAGGTATAAAAAGTGCGCTCCCTCCAGATTTTAATACCGCCGTCAAAGACTTCACTGAAATCTGTCCAGCCGTAGTCCTTGAGACGCTGTAAATCCTCAGCTTCTGCGATACGGTGGTGGAGGTTATGATACTCCCAGGCGCTCCAGAGCTCCTTTGCGTGCGGAATGTCCTCGCGATACAGCGCACGGAGTCCCTTTTCGTACTCACTGTAGCGCTTCTGTTGCAACAAAAGCGGATACCAGCGCGGGTCCATATGTTCCCAGCCGTATGCGGGACGGAAGCAGAAACTCTCCGTCGCCTCAAAAATGCCGTCCTGCCTCTCCTGATTTTCCGCCTGCGAGCCGAGCGCCGTCTTCACTTTGCCAAGGATCCCCTGCCTCTCCGCAAACAGCCCCGAGAACATTTCATAGACCTCTGCCGGCGTCTTTTCTTCCAGGGCGAGCAAAAAGTCAAGTTTGGTCTGTTCCCGCGGCGGCAGACTCGGGATCAGGGTATGAAGCGCCGCGCGGAAGTCCGCACTGAGCGGTGTCTTCCAGAGTCTCGAATTGAGATAGATGCGGCGCACATGCGACACAATCGCGCCGGTTCGCGTGAGCTGCCGAAGAAGCGCCGGACTCTCCATGTCGATTGCCGCATACCAGAGTTCCTTCATCTTTTCCAGATAGGTCCGGTTTTCCCTCTCCTTCTCGGCATCCGGATACATCTTCTCCATCTCTGCCGCGACGAGATCTGCCGCGTACGGGAAAGGGCAGTGCGCAATCGCATCGAGATAGCGCGCGGGCTTTTTGAGGAAATTCTCTCTGACCACTTCCTCGGCCTCCGGATATTTTGCGAGCGCCGCAATCACCGCGACATGTGCCTTGTTTTTTTCGGTCTTCTCGAGAGACAGGAGGGTTCCGTAAAATTCCGGATGCTTGCCGAGCGCCGCAATCGCTGTCTCCTTCAGCTCCCCCTGCGATCTCGCAATGACATCCGTATAAAAGGACTCGCTCTCCCCGCCGCTCAGCGCATCGATCAGCGTAAAGTAGCGGCACTGCACTCTTTCTTTCTGCTCCGGTGCAAAGGCGTGCCGAAGCAGCGACAACATGCTCTGCGGTCGCTCTTCCCGGATCCAAGTCTCGACCGCATCCGCAAACTCCGCATAGCGGTCGCCGAGAGCCCTTAGGAAGAGCGGCCGAAGTCTCAGATCCTCGAGATAGGGGCGCTTACTCTCTCTTGCTGCCTTCAGCACTTCCATGCGCCCTTTTCCGCTCTCGGTCAGGGCGAGGCGCAGACTCTCGAGGCTTCGGTAGCTCTCCTGCCGGTAATAGAGCTCCGGGATTGCCTCCTTTTGCACGGCTTCCTCTAAGAGGACTTCATCCCCGCTGCCCGCCGCTTTGCTCTGCGTGAGCAGGACCGCATCGAGCAGCGCCAGTAAGTCCAGAATCTGCGCACCTCTTTCCTCCGCGGGCAAAAGAAGCTGTTCTCCGCGGCGCGCGAGTTCTTCTAAGACCTTCGCCTCGCCGCGGTGATTCCCGAGTTCCGCGAGGGCGCGCGAAAGCGGGGATCCTCCGCAATGCGCTCGCTCCCCGTGAGGGCACACTGAAAGAGACTCTCTCTCATCGAAGTCAAAATTTCCGCACTCATGTGTTTCCCTCCCCACTCAGAGCATGAGGCGGATGATGCCCCGCCCGGTCACCAGACTCTGCGGCAAAAAGCAGAGTTCTCGCCGCACTTCATCCGCAAAGAAGAGCCCGAAAATTGCGCTCTTCCCGGTATCAAATTGCGAGAGCTGACGAAGCGCTGCCTCGCTGCCGTTTGCGTCCGTGACGCGAAGCAGGCTACCCGCCGCATCTCTTACGTAGACTGCGTCCTCTTTTACCGCTATCTCCGAAAGCTGCAAAAGCGCCGGCACCCTGTCCTCCGCGAGCACCGACTGAAGCGCCTTGGCCGCCTGTTTTGCCGCCTGCGCGATGGGCGCCGCAAAGCCGATGATGCGCGCAAAATCCGCCGCTTCCGGCTGCTCCGCCGTCGCGTCCTCGAGGCGTATGCGCGCTGCCTCCCCCGGGAAGGCCGGGTAGTAGGGGAAGCGCTCCGCGCGGAGTCTCCGGTCGGAACTGTCCTTCTCCGCAATGTAGTTCTTTGCGCTGAGCGGTCTAAAGTTCATCTCGCGGTAAAGGGTTCCGTCCGAGAGCGAAATCCAATGTCCGAGGTCCAGGAACTCCCGCTTGGCCTCGTCGTAGCACACTTCGAAGGCAAGCTGAAGCAGCGCTGTCTCGGCGAGCGTCAACCCGAGTGCCTCCAGTTCCTCCTTTTTCCGCACGCCGCCGAGCGCATCGTAGAGCGGATTTGCGTCGGGCTCGCCGGCCTTCGCTTCCAGCCTCTCCGTTAAGTAGGCGCTGCCGCGGCGCACCAGGGTGCGAAGCTTTTCGAGTTCCCGCACGGCGCCCCTCAAGAGGCTCTCTTTTTTCGCCTGTTCCCGCGCAGCCCCCGCTTCGCTAAGCAGAAAGGTGAAGCGCTTAAAGAGCTGCTGCGGCCCGGAGAGGTAGCTGTCGCCGAGTCGCTTCACGAGGAGCGCGTCCTCTTCCTTCGTATTCGTGAGGCCCGAGAGCAGACCGAGCTTCATGCGCCGCGAAAGCGCCTCGTCAAGGAGCGCAAGGCCCTCGAGCTGTTTTTCCGTCTTCTTTCGGAAGGCAGTCTGTCCGCTCGCGCTCTTTTTCTTTGTCTGCGGCTTTCCCTCGGCGGGCTCGGCCTTCTCTTCGCTCTTCTTCTCGTCCCGCTTTTTGAGCTTTTCCTGCTTCTTCACGATATCCTCGGGAATCTCTGTCTCGGCGAAGTCCTTGCCCGCGGCAATCTCGAACAGAAGGGCAATCCCGTGCTTGCAGGGAAACTGGCGACTCGGGCAGCTGCAGCGTATCACAGGCGCTTTGCCCTCTTCAAAGCAGGCGGAAACCTGATAGAGGCTCTTTCCGGACCCCTTGCATTTGCCTGCGTAGTAACTCTCGTCCTTCGAGCAAACCCGCTCCGTAAAGGCACCGCTGTCCGAAATTTTCTTTCCGTTTCGAAAAGCGCTGTCATTGGGAGCAAGCGGACGTATATCCTGTTCGCTGAGTGTTCTCATGTCTCTCCTCCTGCGCGATGGTCATTGGCTATCTTTTTATTATCCCAAAAAAAGACAGCCACGGCAACCTGCCGCAGCTGTCTTCCGATGCTCATCCCTTCTTCCGGACGGAGTAGCCGTATGTGCCGAGCAGCGCGCCGAGCGAATAGTACTCCCCGTGGGAATATGCGACCAGCTTTGGCCTTTTCGAGACAGAACTTCCCCTTCTCGTCCATCAGGCTCTTGTCCACATCGACCGCGAGCACCTCCGCGAGAAAAGAGGTCGTGAGTACCGAGAGGAATGCGCTCTGTCACGCGGCACTCGAGATTCACGGGGCTCTCCTTGACGAGCGGCGCCTTGATTTTAGACGCCTTCTCCTCGGTCAGTCCGAGCAGCTCCCACTTATTGCAGTCGCGCCCCGAGCGCACGCCCGCCTCATCGGCCTTTCGGACCAGCGCCTCCGTGGTCAGGTTGATTGCGAACTCGCCGCTCTCCGCAATCAGCTGATGCGAAAAGCGCTCCGGACGCACCGAGATGGAAACCATTGCCGGGTCAGAGCACACGGTCCCCGCCCACGCGACGGTGATCAGATTGCTTCTTCCGTCGTTGCCGCGGCAGCTCACCATGACTGCCGGCACCGGATACAGCATGTTTCCGCCGCGCCACACTTCCTTTGCCATCGTTTCTCCTCTTTCTGCTCCGCTGTTTTTTCGGTTCCGGCGGCGCGGGCAAACTCAGCGCCCTCGCCGATTGCCCGCGCAATGGCCTCGACCACTTTCCGCGTGCTGAGTCCGTTCTCATCAATCACGAGATCGGCATACTTCTCATAGAGCACCGTGCGCTCCCGGTAGAGATCCCGGAGTGTCTGTCCCTCTTTGATGCTGACGCCGCGCGCGGTCAGATCTCCGAGCCGCCGCTGAATCGCGGGGTAGGAGAGCTTCAGATAAATGACTTTTCCGAGCGCCTTCAGTCTGGCCATTGCCTTCTCGCCGTATATCACCGAGCCGCCCGGCGCAATCACCGCATTTTCCGTCTCGAGCGCCGCGAGGGTCTCATCTTCCAGCGCGCGAAACCCGTCGTCCCCGCGCTCGGCAATCAGGTCCTTTAAGAGCTTCCCGCTCTGCTCCTGAATCAGAAGGTCGCCGTCTATAAAACGGCGACCTGTCTTCTTTGCAAGCACAACGCCGACGGAACTCTTGCCGGAAGCCGGCATCCCGATCAGCGTGAGGCAATTCTTAGTCATAGAGCTTCTCCGGATACCGGCCGCTCTCAATCAGCGCGCGAATGGCTGCGACGACGGTCGGCTTATCCTCCTGATAGGTCACACCGAACCACTTGTCGTGGGTCGGCAGCACCTTCACGCTGCCCTCGCCCGAGCGAATGCAGCTGTCCACGATGGTCGGCAGAAGATATTCACTCTTCAGCTCCGTGCCGTGCGCCTCTAAAAAGGTCGGGAAGCCCTCGGCGAGGACATCGAGAAACCGCGGCGGCAGGCCCCACATGTTCATCGAGACATACTGCTCGGGCGTCAGGGAGACCGGATTGCCCGCGCCGTCCTTGGCCTGCAGGCCCTCCTCCGTCATGCGGATCTCAAAGGTCTCACGGACACTCTTCAGCATATGGTTCTCATCGACTTCGCAGACGCCGCGCGTCACCGTGCCGTTGTCCGAGAGCGTGTTCTTCAGAATGAAGCCCGCCATGCACATGTCGAGCTTTTCGCCCGTCAAATCCATCTCCTCGGTCATGTACTTGTGGACCGCACGGAAGCCCTCCGGCCCGTAGTAATCGTCCGCGTTGATGACCACAAACGGCTCATTGACCTTGCCGCGCACCGATAGTAGCGCCTGCCCGGTGCCCCAGGGCTTCTTTCTGCCCTCCGGCACGGAGAAGCCCGCCGGCAGATCGTCGATCTCCTGGAACGCATAGTCGGTCTCGATGACCTTTGCAATGCGGTCGCCGATGATGCTCTTAAAGTCCTGCTCGAGGTCCTTGCGGATGATGAACACAACCTTGTCAAAACCCGCGCGCTTCGCATCATAGATCGCATAGTCCATGATAATCTCGCCGTTCGGCCCCATCGGCGTGAGCTGCTTGATGCCGCCGCCGAAGCGGGAGCCGATGCCTGCCGCGAGCACCACCAGTGTCGTTTTCATATGCATTTCCTCCTGTGATCGCCTGCTTTCCGTTCAAAGCGTGCGCAATATACTTCCATGATACGCGATTTTACGATATTTCGCGACTCTTTTCTTAAAAGGAACTAATCGCGTCATCGCTGTGATCCTCGGCAATCGAGCGGATTCGACCTCATAGCCGCCCTGCGGCAGGCTGACCTGCACGCGGTCGCCGACCTTGTGTCCGAGCAGCGCCTTGCCGAGCGGCGACTCGATCGAGATGCGCCCCCTCTGTCGTCTCGCTGCGAATCGAAGTCACGACCTTGTAGCTCTCACTCTCGTCCTCATCGACAAAATAGACTTCCACCATCTTGTTGAGCCCGACTTCATCGGCCGCGGCGCGGTCCTCAATGATGGTCGCGAACTTCAGCATGCGCTCCAGATAGCCGATGCGGCTCTCATTCCGGTTCTTTTCCCGCTTTGCGGCGTAATACTCAAAGTTTTCGGAGAGATCGCCCTGTGCCCTCGCCTCCTTGACTGCCTGAATCAGTTCGGGGCGCAACACGAGCTTGCGGTGCTCAATCTCCTCTTCTATCTTTTTGACATCTGCCTTTGTCAGCTTTTCTCCCATTGCTTCCTCCCCGGGCAAACAGCCCGTTGCACAGGAAAAGGGAAGTCTCCCCTGCCGTTCGGAAGACTTCCCCGCACGTTCCGGTGCCGTCTTATTTTGTGAAGTACTGCGTAACGCCGTCCGCAAGCCCCTCGGCGAGCTTTCGGAGTGTCGCCTCGCTGTGATCCGAAACTTTGTCGCCGAGCTCAATGTCCACGCTCGGCACCGTCGAATACGAGGTCTGCGTGAGATCCACATCCATCGAGCCGCCGCCGAAAATCTTGACGCCTTTGCCGCGGAGACCGCCGATCAGCGCCTCGCCGAAGGCCTCGCTCTTTTTGCCAGGTCGAGGAGACCGGATCCATCTTCTTGAGACCGTCCGGCACGCTCATGAAATACGCGCCCTTATCGGAAGAGGTGCTGTCCCAGTGAACCGCAATGTGGCAGGCCGCATAGTTGTTTGCGAGCACAGTGCGGGCAATGTTGTCGAGCTGCACATCGCTGCCCTCGCGTATCATGAGAACGCTGAAGCCCCGCTTTAAGAGCACATCGCGGAGAATCTGTGCCTCCTGCAGCGTGACCCGGCTCTCCGGCGTGCCGTCCCGAAAGGTCATGCCCGAGGAGACCGCCATGGACTCCACCGCCCCGCGCTGGTTCGTGCCGCCCGTGACCTTCGGGCTGCCGTCCGGATGCGAGAGCGTCTTGACGCGCTCGCCGCCGCTCGTGCCGTGCCCCGCATTCACGCAGACCACCTTATCGCCGTACTTGCCCTTGGTATTCTTATAGAGCTTTGCCGTTCCCGTCTTAATCTTCGAGGACGAGGCAAAGCGCAGGTTGTCGCTGAGCGTAATGTCACTGACCGTGACCCCTTCCGGGACAGAGACCGGCGTACTCGCCGCCGTTGCCGTGCTCGCCGCCGCGCTGTTTCCGCTGCTCAAATAACGGCTCGCGACATAGTAATTCTTACCGCCGAGCGAAATACGCGCCCACTCTCCGGACAGGCCGTTCACCTGTACCGCCGTGCCGCGAGAAAGACTCTGCGCCTTGCCCGCTGTCGCCGAGGGTTCGGTTCTCACATTTAAACTGCTCGCATTGACATACATGACTTGATTGACTGTCTGAAACGAAGCTGCCCATGCGCCGAAGGCCATGGCTGCGCTGAGCGCCGCCGCGGCCGCCGCCGTCAAATATCCCTTTTTCATTTTTTCTCCTCTCGCTTGCGCTTCTCCCCGGCGCTTTGCGTTTCTATGCTTTGCATCTATCTTAAGGTCCCGTTGCGCTTGTCGCAAGCGACAATACTCTTAAGAAAAAGAGACGGCTTTCGCCGTCTCTCTTATTTTGCCGAACAAATTTCACTGCAACACGACGGTTTCGGTCGCCGGGAGCTCCTTGGTCGAAGCCTTGAAACTCTCCCTTTGCCGCCGCGCCGCTCTCGCTGAACGCGCCGTAGATCTGCTCAAACTGACCCTCCGGAGCCTGCGCAATGTACATACCGCCCTTTGCGTACTGGCGGAGCACCGCCTTCATTGCCTCCGGCTGAATAGCCACACAGCCCGCCGTGCTCGGCTTGCCGTTGCTCGTGCAGTGCAAAAAGAGCGCAGAACCCGTGCCGGGCTGGCGGTTGTCCTTGTTAAAGCCCGGTGTTCAGCGCATAGGCGTAGATGTTCTTGGCCCAGTCCTCCCAGAGCTTTTCGCCCTTCTGCTCGGCCGCCTTGTCCGCGCTCTCGAGGCGATTGGTGCGGTCGGACCAGTACTGGCGCTTTGCCTCCGCCTGAATGTGCGTGTAATCGGACGGGAAGCCCTCCTCGGCCGCGTTCCGCCCGAAAGGGCGTATCGGTCTTCCAGAGTCCGATCGGGGTGGTGCCGTCGCCGCTGTGCCGCGTCGCCGACATGCCGCCGTAGCCGTAGACACCCGCCGACTGGATTTTTGCCTGCCACTGTCCCGCCTCATCTTTGACAAAGACTGTGACGCGCGCCTTGTTCCAGCGCGACTCGTCGCTCACCTTGGTCTCGCGGTAGGTGTCCTTGCCGCCCTTGACCGCAAAGCCCTCGACGACAATCAGGGACTTCGCATCCGCCGGGAGTGTGAACCGGGACACATCATAGCTCAGCGCCGTCACATCAATCTTCTTCTGCTCGGAAGTCGCCGCGGTGCTATCCGCTGCCGCTGCGGTCGTCGCCGCGCTGTCCTTCGGCTTTGCCGGCGCCAGGAGTGCCTGTGTCGCGCTGCCGTTTTTCTGCGCGGCTTTGCTGCCGCCCTGATTCAGCGCGGGCACGGTGCTCTCCTGCGCGGTCTTCGCCTTACTCGCCTCCGTGGCTTTTGCTGCGCTGTTCTGCAAAGCCGCCGTCGTTTCCTGCGGCTTTGCCTCTGCCTTGATTTCGTTCTTTTCTGTCTTTGCCTCGCGCGGCGCATAGACTTCATCGATCGGCTTTTCCACCCGACCGCGCCGCGCCGCGGTATCGCTCTCGGTCTGCTTGACCTCTCCGGCCTTCACGATTTCCGATTGCCGCATAACTCGTCGCATTGCCGAGCAAAACACTGCCACAGAGCAGTGCTGCCGCTGCCGTTGCCTGCAAGTGTCTCAGTTTCATGATGGTTTACTCCTTTCGCAATTCGGTCTGCCTGCCGCGCCCTGCTTACCTGCGCCTCGTGGCCAGCCAGTAAATCAGGACCAAATCCAGAACCGCTATGATTGCCCGCGGTAGGATAGCCGGAATGTCGTTTGCAATCCGGGCGCTGACACAGAGCACCGCGAGACCGAACAGAGCCGGTAACTGCTGCCGAAATCGCCTGTCCCGCGCGGCACTGCGCTTCTCCGTCTCTTCCTCGCCCGGCAGTTTCGGCCACTCCGGTAATTCTGGTTCTTCTTTTCCCAAGCTTCTCACCTCCGCGACCTTGCTTCTATAAAAAATCCCCGCAACCCGTCGTCAAGGGAGTGACGGCAGGTTGCGGGGAGAAGCGAGAGCGATAGACGGGACTCGAACCCGCGGTCTCGACCTTGGCAAGGTCGCGCGTTACCAACTACGCCACTATCGCATCTGTCCGTATCTCGGACATTCAGAGTATAGCATAGCCTTCCACGCACGGCAAGTCTTTTTTACGACGGTGCCGTGCCGAGATAGATTCCCGCCGAATTTTGGGTCACATAGACCAGAATCATACCGTCCTCGAGGGCATAGCGGACATGCCCCACATTGTAGCCGTTTTCATAGGTCAGCATGACGCGCTTTACCCCCTGCGGAATCGAATCCGCCAGTTTCCAGTAGGGGAGGCGGAGCAATTTTTCCTCGGTGCCGGTGTAGACAAAAATCAGTGCCTGCTCCCGTCCGTAGACTCTGCCGTAACAGACCAGATCCTGCTCCATTAAGAGCGGAATCAGAGACCCGCGGCGGAGCGCCGCCGAATTGCGGTGCAGCTTACTTAAGTAGCGGTGATATTCGAGGAGCTCCAGATTCTCGTGCCCCCAAGGATAACTCCGACGGCTGTCCGGGTCCGTAAAGCCGCAGACACCGACTTCATCGCCGTAGTACATGGTCGGCGCACCGGGCCAGGTAAAGAGCATCAGTGCCGCCTGCCGCATCACGGAGAGCTGCACGCCCTCTTCCGCCGCCGCCGAACCGAGCTCCGCGAGTCTTCCGACCCTGCCGTTGGTCCGCGTCAGAAAACGCGAGTGATCGTGATTCGAGAGAGCTGGTTCATCGCCGTGTGGAGCGAGGGCTCCGGCAGTTTTGCCATTGCAAGGCTCATCTTGTCCCAGAAGTGCGCGCCGTTGCCGCGAAGCCCTGTATCCCTGCTGTCCGAGTGCTTCTCCATGCCGGTCAGAAACCAGCTGACCGGCTCCATAAAGCCGTCGTAATTCATCACGGAGTCCCACTCCCTGCCGTTTAGCCAGGACGCCGGGCTCCCGTAGTGCTCCGCCAGAATCAGTGCATCCTCCCGCACGGCCTTGACGCGGCTGCGGAAGCGCTGCCAGAAACTGTGATTATAGTCCGGCGAGTGTCCGAGATCGGCGGCGACATCGAGGCGCCAGCCGTCCACCTGATAGGGCGGCTTTAACCACTTTTCGCCGACCTCCAAAATCTGTTCCGCGAGTTCGGGGCTCGCCTCGTAGTTTAACTTGGGCAGGGTGTCATTGTCCCACCAGCCGTCATAGCTCTTGTTATCAGGCCAGGCCTCCGGACGCTTGTCGGCAAAGACAAAATACTTGCGATACGGGCTGTCGGGTGTCAGATACGCGCCCGGCGCATAGCCGCCCTCGCGCGCATAAATTTTCTCGCGGTCCAGCCACTTATGGAAGGAGCCGCAGTGGTTAAAGACGCCGTCCAGGAGAATGCGAAAACCGAAGCGATGTGCCTCTTCCGTAAATGTCGCGAAAAAACGATCGGACGCCTCGAGATTCTTCGGGTCCGCGCTCCGCTTCTGGTAGCGCGTCGCATTGAGGTTGTCGCCCGCCTCCGCCGGGAGCAGTTCTCCGCCGTCTTCCGCAATGACGGTGAGATGCGGGTCGATGTGCTCGTAATCCTGGGTATCGTACTTGTGATTCGAGGGCGAGACAAAGAGCGGATTGAAATAGATCACTTCGACGCCGAGGTCTTTTAAATACGCGAACTTTTCGCGCACGCCCGAGAGATCGCCCCCGTAAAAATAGCCGACATCGAAGGCCGAGGGTTTTTCATCCCAGTTCTCGATGTGCTGCACCGGGAGGCCGATGTAGAGATACTCGTCCGTATCCACATCGTTTGCGGAATTGCCGTCCCGGAAGCGATCCACAAAAATCTGGTACATCACGGCGCCCTTGGCCCAGTCCGGCGTCCGGAAACCCGGAATATGCTGGAAACAGAGTTCGGGGCGCGCTGTCTTGCTCACGCCGCGTCTGTCGTAGTAGAGCTTTCTCCGCTCTCTCCGTCCTCAATCAAAAAGAGCCAGGATACCGGACTCTCTGTCACAAAGGTACAGGCATATTCGCGAAAGCGGCTGCCGCCGCTGACCGGCGAGAGCGAAACCGCCTCTTCCCTCTCCTGCAACAGCAGGCTCACGCGAAGCTTGTCGGCGAGTGCCGCGCGAAACCGCACCCGCAGGGTACAGCAGGTCCCCTGCATCCACTCCGTGACGTAATGTTCATTGGTGTCGCTGAAAAATGCGTTTCTATCCATGCCCTATGCCAACTTCCTTCTGTTTGTCCGAGCAGTCGCGCGGCGCATATTCCAAGCTGTCCCGATGCAATGTCCCCTGTTGTCGCTTGCTTCGCGGTAACACTCGTCTGTGATGCGTTTTTCTTTCCTGCCACGAAAGAGCTCTGATCTCCTCGCTGTCTTCTGCTTTGCCCTGTAACACCTCTCTGCGGGAATAGCCCCGCTTTTATCCCGGACTGTCTCGGTCCGGCAAACGGTACTTCTCTTATGCTTTGTCGTCTTCGAACTCGACGACACCGATGTACGGATAATTCCGGTATTTCTGATCGTAGTCGAGGCCGTAGCCGACCACGAAGCGGTCCGGAATCGTGAAGCAGACATAGTCCACCGTGACCTGCTTCTTCACGCGGCGCTCCGGCTTGTCGAGCAGGGTGCAGAGGTGAATGTCCTTCGGTCCTCTCTTTTCCAGCACCTCGATGAGGTAGGCGAGCGTGCGGCCGGTGTCGATGATGTCCTCGACAATCAGGACGTGCTTGTTCTCGAGCGACTCGTCGAGATCCTTGACAATCCGCACCACGCCGCTCGACTCCGTGCCGTTGTAGCTCGAGACCGACATAAAGTCAAACGAGACCGGCATTGTGAGCCGCTTCGCGAGTTCGCACATGAACATCGCGCCGCCCTTCAGAATGCAGATGAGGTGCAGCGGCGTGTCACCGTAATCGCGGTTGATCTGATCCGCAACCTCCTGAATTCTTTGGTTGACCTCTTCCTCCCGGAACATTATCTTCACATGTTCTCTCATGTTTCTTCCCCTTCGTATCGCAATTCCAAGATTGTTGTTGTCGTCTCGTCCACCTGATACAGAGCACTCCGCCGTAGGCCGATTGCCCAGATAATCTCCCCGTCCGCCGTGAGCAGCGGGAGCCGTTCCCGCAATTCCACCGGCACATTCTTCTCTGTCATGAGCGCGCGGAGGCTCTTGTGCCCGCCGCCCCGCAGCGCAAGTTTATCGCCCGGGCGGCGCGTCCTGATTTCATAGTCAGCCGGCATCTTGTCCCGGTCAAACCACTGGAGGAAGCGCCCGCCGGGAATCGTTTCCCCCTGCACATACGGAAAGATTCGGGCGTGAAGCCGCTTTTGCACAGCCGCTTCCGAAAAGACAGGCATCTCTACCGTTCCTTCCGGTCGGAACAGGACAAGGCGCTCGCCCCGCCGCTCCGCAAAAAGCCCCTGCGGGAGCGAGAGGCGTTTGCCCCGTGCCTTGCCGGCAAGTGCCTGCAGCGCTTCCGTGTGCCGCGCGGTGAAGTTCTGCCGACTTCCCCCGGCTGCCTCAAGGAGTTGCCAGAGGAGATAGCTTCGAACAATCGACGGCTCCCGATTTAACAGCGCGCAGTCACAGCTCGCGCCGCCCTTTTCCCGATGGATGAGTCTGTCCGCCTTTTCGCGCGACAGCGCCTCGAAATAGGCGTCGGCCTCGTGGAAATACTGTCCCGCGCGTGCCAGGTGGGACACTGCCTCCGGGTTGATTTCCGCGCAAAGGCGCGGCAGAATCTCTCTCCGCAGGCGGTTTCTCGCAAAGAGCGCGGTCGCATTGCTCTCGTCCTCCACATGCGGCTGATGAAGCCGCGCGAGATAAGCCTCAATCTCCCGCCTGGAGACCGCGAGCAGCGGGCGCACAATGCGCCCCCGTCTCGCCGGAATCCCGGCGGCGCCTTTCAGGCCGCTCCCGCGGGCCAGCTGTAAGAGCACGGTCTCCGCCGCATCCTCTTCCGTATGCGCGGTCGCAATCTTGACCGGGCGCCCGAGATCTTTGCCCCAGCGCTCTGCCGTCTCTTCGAGCGCCGCATAGCGGAGTTCCCGCCCGACATCCTCGAGCGACCGGCGCGCGGACACGGCCGCGCTGCGCACATCGACCTCCGCCAGAAAAAACGGAATCTCCTTTTCCGCGCAGAGCGCCTCGACAAAGGCGGCATCCCGCGCTGCCGTTTCTCCCCGGAGCCCGTGGTTTACATGGAGCACCGCGAGCTTCAGGTGCAGCGCCTTACGGAGCGCCGCGAGACAACAGAGCAATGCCGTCGAGTCGGCGCCGCCGCTCACCGCGAGCAGCAGGGCATCGCCTTCTTCGATTACGCCGCTTTGCCGCACCGCCGCTTCCGGACTGTCCCACACACATGTTTTCTCCCCACCGTCTGCCTCAGTGCTCTACTTTAAAGATGACTTCGCCGCGGTCCACGAGTCCCAACTTCTCCTTTGCCACTTTCACGACATACTCTTTGGTGTCGACGACGGCGCTGTCCTTTTTTAGGGAATCGTTTCGCTCGACCTCACTCTGATACTTAGCCTCCAGTTCCTTGGTCTGTTTTTCGATTTTTTCCGCCCTCTCCATGTTTTTCTGACAGCGCTGCAGTACCAGCACCGCGAGCAACATCAGCGGCAGAACATAGAGCGCCGCAAAAAAACGGGCTCTGAAACTTTTCTTTTTTCGGGCTTTCTTTTGATTCCGAACCATACCACTGCCCCCTCTCGTCGCATATAACCCCGATTTTTATTTTACTCCAGACAGGGCATTTTTTCAATTTATGCAAAAAAATGCGCCGCCCTGACTGCAGGCGACGCTGTTTTTCTTTGAATCTCCGGAATCACAGATAGCGAAACAATTCCTTTGCTTCTTCTTTTTTGGTGGTCTCCGCAAGGTCTAAGACCTCCGCCTTGACCGTGCGCTGCCCGAAAAGCAATTCGAGGACATCTCCCTTTTTGACTTCATAGGAAGCCTTGACCGCTTTGCCGTTCACCAGCACTCGCCCTGCGTCACACGCCTCGTTCGCGACCGTGCGGCGCTTAATCAGGCGGGAGACTTTCAGAAACTTGTCTATTCTCATCTCAGGCGTTGACAGCGTCCTTCAGAGCCTTGCCGGCCTTGAACTTCGGGTCTTTGCAGCGGCAATCTTCATGCTCTCGCCCGTTCTCGGATTTCTGCCCTCGCGCGCAGGTCTCTCGGAAATCTCGAAGGTTCCGAAGCCGACAAGCTGGATCTTCTCTCCCTTGACGAGCTCCTGCTCGACAGTCTCCGTGAATGCCTTCAGTGCCGCCTCGGCATCCTTCTTGGAAATCTCTGCCTTCTCTGCGATCGCAGCTACCAACTCGGTCTTATTCATCCTTGAATCCTCCTGTGTTATGGTTCCTTTTTACTCTTTACCTTTATAGCGGGGCTCTTCCCCGTTGTCAATATCCAAGGTCGTTTTTTCGGGCAAAAGCGCCTCAAAACGCTGAAAAAGTGCCAGTGTTTCCCGCAGCATCGCATCCTCCGCGCGCCGCGTGCTCTGCTTGGTCAGCAGAAATTCGACCGGCCGCGCCGGGCGCACCGAGAGGTGACCGGCGTAGTCGGCGAGCAGGGCAGGCAGCTTTCCGTGTCGAGCACCGCGGTCTCCGCCATCGTGATGCGGGCGCTCTCGCGCTTCACCTTGACTTCGGATGCCCGCACCTTTTCCGCCGCCGCGCGGATCCGGGCAATCAGCAGGAGATTTGTGACTTCGATCGGCATGTCGCCGAAGCGGTCAATCAGCTCATCCTGCATCTCCCGCTCGTCTTCCTCGTTTTGAATCAGCGCGATTCTCTGGTAGAGGTCAAGCTTCTGCTCTTCGCTCTTCACATAGCTGTCCGGAATATAGGCGCTCGCCTCGGCTTCGACCGTCGCGCGCACAGTCTCCTCTTCTTCCGCTGCCTCTTGACCGGTCAGACGGCGCACCGCCTGATTCAGGAGCTTACAGTAGAGATCATAGCCGACTGCCTGCATGTGCCCGTGCTGTTCGGCGCCGAGCACATTGCCCGCGCCGCGAATCTCTAAATCCCGCATGGCAATTCGTATGCCGCTGCCGAGCTCGGTGAACTCGCGAATCGCGCGGAGCCGCTTCTCGGCCTCTTCGCGGAGCAGCTTGCCCCGCTGGTAGAGCAGAAAGGCATAGCCGATGCGCGAGGATCTGCCGACGCGCCCCCTGAGCTGGTAGAGCTGGGACAGCCCGAAGCGGTCCGCCTGCTCAATGATGATGGTGTTGACATTCGGAATGTCGAGGCCGGTCTCGATGATCGTCGTCGTGACGAGCACATCGATTTCGCCGTTCATGAAGTCCAGCATGATGCGCTCCAGTTCGCGCTCCTGCATTTTCCCGTGCGCATAGGCGACCTCCGCGTCCGGGAGCTCCGCCGCCAATTGCGCCGCGATTTCCGGCAGACGGCTGATCTTATTGCAGACATAGTAGACCTGGCCGCCCCGGTTCAGCTCGCGCTGCACGGCCTCCCGCACGATCGCCGGGCTCTGTTCCATCACATAGGTCTGCACCGGTTGTCTGTCCTGCGGCGGCTCGGAGAGAACCGAGAGCTCGCGTATGCCCGCGAGACTCATGTGCAGTGTCCGCGGAATCGGCGTCGCCGAGAGCGTCAGCACATTGACGTCCTTCCGGAGCTGCTTCACTTTCTCCTTGTGCGCGACGCCGAAGCGCTGCTCCTCGTCGATGATGAGAAGCCCGAGCTTATGGGGTTTGATGTCCTTCGAGAGCACGCGGTGGGTGCCGATCAGGATGTCAACCGTTCCGCGCGAAAAATCCGCGAGCGTCTTTTTCTGCTCGGCGGCGCTCCGGAAGCGGCACAGGAGGTCGATTCGCACCGGAAAGTCTTTTAAGCGCTGCGAGAAGTTGTTGTAGTGCTGCTGGGCAAGTATCGTGGTCGGCACAAGGAAGATGACCTGGTACCCCTCCTGCACGACCTTGAAGGCCGCGCGAAGCGCAATCTCGGTCTTGCCGTAGCCGACGTCGCCGCAGACCAGGCGATCCATGATTTTCCCCTCCTCGAGGTCCTCCTTCACATCGGCAATCGCCTGCAGCTGGTCTCCGGTCTCCGCATAGGGGAAGAGTTCCTCAAACTCGGTCTGCCACACCGTGTCGGGGCCGTAGCGGTGTCCCTTCTCCTTGAGCCGCGCGGCGTAAAGGGTCACCAGTTCCTTTGCGATTTCACGCACGGCGCGCTTCACGCGCGTCTTGGTTCTGCTCCACTCCGGGCTGCCGAGGCGGTTTAGCTTCGGCACGACGGCCTCCGCCGACGCGTATTTCTGAATCGCGTCGAGGCGGGTCGCCGGGACATAGAAGTTGTCGCCGTCCTTGTACTCGATTTTGATATAGTCCCGCGCGACTCCGTCGGTCTCTATCTTCTCGACACCGCGGTAGATGCCGAGGCCGTTCTCCTCGTGTACCACATAGTCCCCGACCGAAAGTTCCGAGAGCGCGGAAATCCGGCTGCCCGCCTGCTCTGTCTTCCGCTTCCGCGGCTTCTTCTCTTTCCGCCGCCCGAAGAGATCGCTCTCCGCGAGGAGCGCGAAGCGGAGCAGCGGATACTCAAAGCCCCGGTGCAGCTTTCCCTGCAGCAGCAAAATGCTGCCGGGCTCTGCGGCGGGCAACTCGTCTGCATCCTCGTCCGGACAATACGCCAATAGCTCATAGCTCCTTAAGCTCTCGGCAAGTCGCCGTGCCCTGGTTCTCGAGGGCGTCATCAGAATGACGGCCCAGCGCTCTCTCCGGTAGCGCCGCAAGTCTTCCAGCAGCAAGTCGAAATTGCCGGGGAAGCTCGCCACGCTCTTTGCGGCAATCGAGAACTCACTGCGGATTTTAAAGTCCGGCAGGCGCGTGTCCAGTCCCGCGAGGCAAACCGCCCGGCTGCTCTGCAAGTCCGCAAAGAGCAGGTCCGCCGTCACAATCGCCTCCGCTGCCTGCTGCGTCTCTGCCTTGCCTTCCGCACTCTCGAGATATTCCCGCTCCACTTCGCGCGCTCTCTCGCGGAGGCGCGCCGGTTCGTCCAGAATCAGCAGACTGTTGTCCCCCGAAATAGCGCAAAAAGGAGTCGCTGCCGCCGAGCAGTTCCTCCTGTGCCGGGTAAATCCGGATTTCTTCCGCGGGCTCCGTGGAGCGCTGTGTCTCCGCATCGAAGTAGCGCATGGAGTCGATTTCATCGTCCCAGAGCTCGATTCGCACCGGCGCGTCTCCGGTGACCGGAAACACATCCAGAATGCCGCCGCGCACCGAAAACTGACCGCGCCCGTCGACCTCGGCCGTCCGCTCATAGCCGAGCGCCGCGAGTTCCTTGGCAGTCTCGCCGAGCTGAAGCCGGTCGCTCGCCGCAATCCGGAGACAGCGGCGCAAAAAGCGCTCCGGTGCCTCCAGTTTGTCCATCAGACCGTCGATTGTCGTCACGACAAACCCGCTCCCGCTCTCCGCAATGCGGCGGCGGATGTCGATTCGGAGCGCGGAGAGCTCGTTGCTGCGCACATCTGCCGCGAAAAAGAGCAGATCCTTCGCGGGATAGAGGAGCGCGTCGGCGCCGAAGCTCTGCAAATCTTCCTGCAGCTCCCGCGCCCGCACCTCGTCGTAGGTCACCAATAGTTTCAGAGGGTACCGGTCGTCGCCGAGCGCCTCGGCGAACTGTCCCTTTGGCGGCGTCCGCAAGACCGCTGACCAGCACCGGACCCTCGCGGCGCCGAAGCTTTTCCGTGAGCGCCCGGTAGACATCCAGCGCCTGCAGCGGGTTCCGAAACCTGCTCATCAGCCCTGCTCTTTCCGGTTCACCTTGTTCATCGTCCGGTCAACCCCTTCTTCGAGAATCGAGAGCACGGCCTCGGCGGCATCGCGGTAGGCCTGCTCCATCTTCTCGGCGTCCTCGCCCTTTGCGCGCCCCAGCACATAGTCCGCGAGGTCCCATCCCGCGGGCTTACTGCCCACGCCGACGCGGACGCGGATAAAATCGCCGGAGCCCAGGTTCGAGATAATCGACTTCAGCCCGTTGTGCCCGCCGGCGCTGCCGCTCTTCCGAATCCGGAGTCTTCCCTCCGCGAGATCGATGTCATCCGAAATCACGAGGATGTGATCCGGTGTCACCCGGTAAAAGGCCGCCGCGCTGAGAAGGCTCTCCCCTGAGAGGTTCATATAGGTCTGGGGTTTTAAGAGCAACAGCTTTTCGCCTGCGTACATCGCCTTCCCGGCGAGCGCCTTGTGCTTCTTCTCCCAGTTTGAAACCTCCAGCTTGGCCGCGAGTCGGTCAATCACCTCGAAGCCCGCATTGTGTCTTGTCTTTTCATACTCCCGCCCGGGGTTTCCCAGGCCCGCGATGATATACATAGTTCCCTCCTTTCCGGACAGCGAAAACAGGGGCTTTGCATACGCAAAGCCCCCGCTCTTTCCTGTGATGCTACCGGCGATTAATCCTCCGCGGAGAACTCATCCTTGCCGACGCCGCAGAGCGGACATACAAAATCCTCCGGGACATCCTCCCACTTGGTGCCTGCCGCAATGCCGTTATCCGGATCACCGGTTGTCTCATCGTAAACGTAACCGCAAACGTTGCAAATGTACTTCATCTCAATTCTCCTTTCAGTCTGCGCTTCGTCGCGCTTGTGTAGCCGATTGTACTCTATGTATCCACACTCCGCAAGTTGTCAGAACTGCCGGAAATATGACATCTTTGCTCCACATTTTGGGCATTTAGTGCTTTTTTCCGCCGAGACGCTCTCTCAGCTCCTGCAAAAGCTCCGCGTGCCAGTTGGGTTTCAGCTCGGGGAAGGCATTCAACATGCGCCCGGTGCCGAAAGCGTGTCCTCTCCGCCCGCTTCTCGAGAAGCGCAAAGCGCGCCTCCGCCGCACTGCGCTGCCGTTCCAGTTCCGTCTTGCCGCGAATGCTGTCTTCGCCGATTCGCTGGCTCAGCCCGTCGGAGACCGCCCGAATGCGGTCTCTCAGTTTGCCGAGCTCGCCGAGATCCCGGCTCAGTTTGTGCGCCGTCAGCACCGAAGCGACAAAGTCGACGAGCAGCGTGAGGTAGGCGAACGCCAGAATCCACTGTCCGAGCGCGGGCGGAAACAACCGCACATAGCCGCGCACCAGCGGGTGCACAATGCGTATCATAAACACGGTGCCGAGACCCCAGAGGATACTGAACCGCAGACAGATATAGCCGTGAAACTGAAACGGCTCCTTGCTGTAGTCCCACCAGCGCGCGTGAAAAAAGGTATTTAAGAGCCAGCCGCCGCACAGTTCAATCGAGGTCGTAAAGACAATGCCCGCCAGAAAGAGGGTCGGCAATCCCACCGCTTCCTCCTGCCCGGGTGCGAGCACATTCATGAGCGCACAGATGGCCAGCATGCCGAAGCCGTAGATCGGGCAGACCGGGCCGTTTAAAAAACCGCGGTTGATGATTTTCCCGAGGCGCAGCGCGTGAAAGGCAACCTCCACGACCCAGCCGAGAAACGCATAGATAACAAAATAACAGAGTGCCTGATAGAGCGTCATTGCCTTCTCCCCGTTTGAAAAAAAGCCCGCACAGGTCTCCCCGCGCGGGCCAAGAAAACTTCGTTACTCTGCCTTGCCTTCTTCCTTCTGGCTTGCCTGGAACTGCAGGTACTCGTTCACATAGTCGACAACCTCGTCCGCATTCATGCCGTGCACCATGCTCGCATCCTGCAGGACTCTGCCTGCGATGCCGGGCAGCTGATGCAACCCATGCCGCACTGCATGAGCGCAAATGCCGCATCCGGATACTTGCTGATGATTTCTCCGACCAACATGTCCTTTGTGACCAAAGCCTTCTTCTCTTCCGCCATATTCGCTCCTTCCGTATTGCTTCGCCGGAAACCGGCCGCAATATTCTTGACAATTTCGATTCACATTGATTCTACCACAGCTGTCACAGCCGCCGCAAGTGGCTATGGCAACACGCCGTCAATTCTTCATCGAGACGCCGCGCATCGCATCGCCGCGCTGATTCTCCCCGAAGTGATAGTCGTTTCCGGGCAGAATCGCATTCAGCAGCACACCGGCAATCGAGGCGATTGCGAGCGCCGTCAGCGTAATCGGCGTGCCGAACACCGTAAAGCTCAAACCCTTCGAAAAGCCGAGACCGGAGACCAGAATGACCGCCGCAATGATGAGGTTACGGCTGTTCGAAAAGTCCACGCGGTTCTCGACCACGTTCCGGACGCCGATTGCCGAGATCATGCCGTAGAGGATAAAGCTGATGCCGCCGATGATGGCTGTCGGCAGCGAAGCCACGACTGCCGCAAAGCGCGGCACAAAGGAGAGCAGAATCGCATAGAGCGCCGCGAGCCGGATGACCCGCGGATCGTAGACATGCGAGAGCTCAAGGACGCCGGTATTTTCGCCGTAGGTCGTATTCGCCGGACCGCCGAAAAATGCCGAGAGCGAGGTCGCAAGGCCGTCGCCGATTAAGGTGCGGTGCAGACCCGGGTCCTCAATGAAGTTTTCGCCGACGGTCGCCGAGATTGCCGAGATATCGCCGATGTGCTCCATCATCGTCGCAATCGCAATCGGCGCCATCACGAGAATCGCCGTCAGGTCAAACTTGCAGAGCTGAAACGGCGGCACACCGAAGATCGGGCTCCCCGCAATTCTCGAAAAATCCATGACCGCGCTGCCGTCCGCGTTCCGCAGACCGATTGCGTAGAAAATCAGCGCCGCCGCATAGGCGATCACGACGCCCATCAGAATCGGAATGATGCGGAATATGCCCTTGCCCCAGATATTAAAGATCACAATCGTGCAGAGCGCAATCAGCGCGAGCAGCCAGTTGGTCTCCGCCGAGGAAATGGCCGTGCCCGCGAGCGAGAGCCCGATGCAGATGATGATGGGACCGGTCACGACCGGCGGCAGAAAGCGCATGACCCGCTTCACGCCGATCAGCTTGATCACCGCTGCGAGGACCAGGTACAGGAGTCCCGCGACCACAATGCCGCCGCAGGCATAGGGCAGTTTTTCCCCGTAACTCATATTCGCGTAGATGCCCGTGTTCAGCTCCGCGACGGTCGCGAAACCGCCGAGAAAGGCGAAGGAAGAGCCGAGAAAGGCCGGCACCTTGAACTTCGAGCAGAGGTGGAAAAAGAGGGTTCCGGCCCCCGCCATGAAAAGCGTCACCTGAACAGACAGTCCCTCACCATGAAAATAGCTGTCCACGAGAATGGGCACCAGCACGGTCGCGCCGAACATCGCAAACATGTGTTGCAGGCCGAGCAGCAACATGCGCCCCCGCCCGAGCGTTCTCGCGTCATAAATGCCGCCCTGCTTCTTTTGATTCTCCATTGCTTCTATCTCCTTTTCAACTTGGCAGTTGTACGATAAAGTACATGACCTTATCCCGCCACTGCGCGCGGATTTGTCCCTTGTACATGCGGACAATGCCCTCTGCCATCGAGAGGCCTATGCCGTAGCCCTCTTTCTTGCAGTTGTGGGACTTGTCCTCGCGGTAAAAGCGGTCAAAAAAGCGGCTGCAGTCGACCTCCGCGCCCTCCGCATAGTCATTTGAAATCGTGAGCAAGCTGCCGCGCCAGTTTCCGCGCCGCACGAGCCGGATGCGCACGGTTCCTCCCTTGTCGCAATATTTGACCGCATTGTCGAGCAGAATGTTCACGAGCTCCGGGAGCTCCCGCTCGGTCGCGGTCGCCGTGACATTGTCCGCAATGTCGGCGCTGAGATGCTTGCCCTGCTGCTCCGCGACCGGATAAAAAGCCTCGGCAGTCTGCCGCACGGCCGCCGTAAAACTCTGGCGACTCAGCTCCTTTTTGATGCCCTCCTCGACGCGTGTCAGCACAATGAGTCGTCCACCAGTCTGCTTAAGCGCCGCACCTGGTGCAGAATGCTGTCCGTCCACTCGGAACTGCCGTGCATGATTTCGAGGAGCTCCGCATTGGCGGAAATCACCGCAATCGGCGTCTTTAACTCGTGGCTTGCATTTGTGATAAAGCGCTTCTGGCTCTCCATGTTCCGGACCACGGGCTCCACTGCCCGCGCCGAGAGCAGCAGCATGATGAAGCCGAACAGGAACAGTACCGCTCCCGACGCAAGGCAACTGTCCCGCCAGGTGCGCCGCAGCTCGCGGAAATCACTGCTCACATCGAGAAAACAGAGCAGGGTTTTGTCACTGCCCTCCCGGCGCAGGAAAAAATAATGTTGCTTGCCGTTCCGAAGGAGTCCTCTGGGTCTCGGCATACGGAGCGCGCGAATGCTGAGCGCCTGCAACTCCTCCGTCCCCATGCCGCCAAGGCTCATCACCGGCGTCAGGGCTGCACTCTCCTGTTCGTACTGAACCGAAAAATAGCGCGCCGCATGCGGCAGTTCCACTTCTTCTTCCGAACTGCCGATTCGCCCCGGCAGGGCGCCGCCGTAATAGCTGATGAGTTCGAGCGTATCCATACTGTTCTCATAGAGAGAGAGAGGTAGCTCATCCGGTTGACCAGCATCAGAACCAGCACCAGAACGGCAAACACGGCGCTCGTCGCGACCAGGACAAACTGCCGCTTCAGTTTTCGTGCCATCCCCGTTCTCCCCGTCTCAGGCATCCCGCTGCCGGAGCACAAAGCTGCCGCCGCGCTCGCCCTCAATCAGGAGATCCGCCTGAATCGCGCCGAGTTTCTGGCGAAGATACGAAATGTAGAGAAACAGCTGCTCATCGCCGCTCTCCTCGCTCTCGCCCCAGACCCGCCGGAAAAGTTCCTCGCCCCCGAGAAGCTTATTCGGATTCCGCATGAAAAGTTCCATGAGGCGTGCCTCCTTGCTGCCGATGCGGATGGAACTCAGCGCTTTGAGCTCCTGCTCCCCCATGTCCAGGGTCACATTGCCCGCCTGAATGCGCTCTTCCTGATACCCCGAGCGCCGCGCCATGCTGCGAATCCGGGCGAGCAGCTCCCGCATCGCAAAGGGCTTTGTGAGGTAATCATCCGCGCCTGCGTCGAGCCCCGTGATTTTGTCCTCAAGCTGGGTCTTCGCGGTCAGAATGATGATGGGCGTCCGGTCACCCTCCGCGCGGAGGGTCCGCACCACCGAGATGCCGTCCTGTCGCGGCATCATCACATCCATGACCATACAGTCGTAGCTGCCGGCACGCGCCTTCCGGAGCGCCTCCTCTCCGTCATAGGCCGGATCCACCTCATTGCCCTGGTGGCGGAGAATCGCACAGACGGCGCGCGACAGCTCCACCTCGTCTTCGGCAAACAAAAGCTTCATGCTTCCTCCTTTCTGATCATGTTGCGTATCGTCTGCATCGAGAGATCGCAGGAGGCCAGATCGTCCGCGACGTGCTTTAACTCCGCCGCAATCAGCTCCCGGTTGCCGCCCTCCCGCTTGTAGTGCATCTCGTGCTCGAGGCTCGCCCAGGAGTCCATCGCAATCGTGCGAATCTGCACTTCGACAAAGAACTGTCCCGGCACCCGCCCGTAGAAATCCGGCGCATCGGTCTCGCAGCGGAGTATGAGATGCAAACTCCGGTAACCGCTCGGCTTGACATTCTGAATATAGTCCTTTTCCTCCGCAATTTCCACACCCGGCAGTGCCGCGAGTTTTGCCTTCACGCGGTAGATGTCGTCGACAAAGCGGGTCACAATCCGGAGGCCGATTGCGTCGGTCAGGCGGCAGAGCGCATTCTCCGTGGTCTCTTCGAGGCCCCTGCGGAGAAGTTTGTCCCGCATGCTGCGCTCGGTTTTTACCCGGCTCGTCAGGTGCTCAAAACACTTGTGCTCGCCGCGCTGCGCTGCCTCCTCATTCCAGGCCAGAATCTGCAGCTCGAGTTTCTTCTTTACCGCAAACAGTGTCTCCGTAAAATTGCCGTAAATACCGCTCTCTGCCATGCCTTCTCTCCTTGCTTGCGTTTCCGCAGTGTCTCCGATAAAATACCTCTAATTCACCTTAGGGAGGCTCATTATGCGCGAAGTCAGACTCGGAACTCTTACACTCGGACGCGGTCCGGTCAAGGTCGCTGTCCCGCTGGTCGGAAGCGACCGAACCGCACTGCGGGCGGAGCTTGACGCTCTGCCGGACAGCGCCGCCGATCTTGTCGAGTGGCGCATTGACTGCTCATGCCGTTTCCGGACACCGAGAGGCTCCTCGCGCTCGCGCGGGAGCTGAAACAGTCTCTCGGCTCTCTCCCGCTCCTCATCACCTTCCGAAGTCTCCCGGAAGGTGGCCGCCTGCCGCTCGACGCGGCTGCCTACCGGGAATTCCAGCTGCGGCTCGCCAAGGAGCAGCTCCCCGACTTATTGGATGTAGAGCTCTTCTCCGGCCTTCCGGATCCCGCCGCGCACATCGCCGCACTGCAGCGAGAACATATTCCCGTCATCGCATCCCGCCACTTCTTCAACGGGACCCCCGCGCCGCAGGTCATGCGAGAAACATTTCAGCGGATGCAAGCCTGCAATGCCGACATCCTGAAACTCGCCGTCATGACCGAAACCGCCGAAGATCTCCTCTCGCTCTTACAGTTCTCTGCCGCTCAGCGACAGACTGCCGACCGTCCCTTTGTCCTGATCGGCATGGGGCCGCACGGCGTTCTGAGCCGCATCTCCTGCGCGGAGTTCGGCTCCTGCCTGAGTTTCGGCGCTCTGCGGGAGAGTTCCGCGCCGGGGCAACTCCCCGCGCGGGACTTAAAGCGGATTTTATCCCTCCTGCCGGAATATCCGGTCTCTCAGACGACGGAGCCCCGCAAATAAGAAGGGCAGCGTCCGCTCCGCGCGGATAAAGCCGCGGTCCCGGAGAGAGAGTTCCCGGTAGTAGCGCCGGTAGCGCGGCGAGAAAATCTCGTCGTAGTCCCGGAGATTTACCCGCGTCAAAAAGTAGACGCGCCGCGCCGCCGAGACCGCTGCGCGGTGGTACCTCCCGCCGCTCTCCCGGTCAAAGGCGCGGTATAGCTCCCGCATGGCAATCGCATAGGCATTCTGCTTCTTTTTGAAATCGCCGCTCTTCATCTCCTCGGTCCAGGAGCCCGCGCCGTGAAAGCGGTACACGCTGTCAAAGCGATCCGCATAGTGGCAGTAACCCTTTAACGCCGCGAGGAGTTCCAGCGGCCGGTCGCCGACCGGGCAGCGGAAGTACCAGTCCGGCAGCTTTTCCACTACCTCGCGGCGCAGGAGCATGGCCCCGAAGGGGGAAGCTGCCCGCCTTGTCCACCAGTTCCGCGGGGCTCAAATCGCGGTCGCCGCGGTAAGGGCGCATCAGATTCCGATTCACGAGCTCGCCGCGGTCGTTCTTGACTTCGGCCGCATGCACGGCCATCGCACAGTCCGGATGCGCTTCCAGATAGCTCACCTGTGCCTCCAGTTTGCCGGGATTGCACCAGTAGTCGTCGCAGTCCATTAGAGCGATGTACTTGCCCCGCGCGCGCGGAAAGTTGAAAATGCCGGAGATATTCTGCCGCCCCTGCCGGTACTGGTTCTCCCGCTGCAGGATCGGAAATATCTTGTCCGGGTAGCGCGCGGCATAGCGCCGCAAAATCTCCGCGGAGCCGTCGGTCGAGGCGTCGTCGTGGACCAGTATTTCAATGTCAAAATCGCCCCGCTGGGCGAGAAAGCCATCCAGCGCCTGCCGAAGGTAGTTCGCGTGGTTATAGCAGACCGCGCAGATACTGACGAGCGGGCGCTCTTTTTTCTGTGTCATGCCTGTTTTCCTCTCATCCTGACAAAATTCCGGAGATACCGCAACATGTCGCGCTGGAACAGTGCGGCGAGTACGCCGTAGCACACGATGCCTGCGGCAAGCTGCGAAAGCAGAAGCAGCGGCGCGCTGAGCGGCAGTCGCTCCATCCGATAGACCAGAACGCCCATGAGCAGCGAACAGAGCGCTGCCGGGCCGAGATCCCGGTACTGCCTGCCCGGCCCGTAGCCGAGCAGCCTGCCGAGCGGCCACGCGTTCAGCGCGCTGCAGAGCGCCTCGTCGACCGCCTTGAAGATAAGCAGGCCCATCATCCCGTAGCGGAAACTCAGCACCAGCAGTGCCGCGCCGAGCAGCTTCTTGATGCACTCGAGTTTCAGAAACAGATCGCTCCGCCCGAGCGCCGTAATCATCTGCAGATTGCTGACATGCAGCGGCCAGAACGCATAGCAGAGGCAGAGCAGGCGGAGATACGGCACGGAAAAAGCCAGTCCTCGGTTAAGAGCGTGCGAATCAGGCTTGTGCCGACCGCCGCCATTCCCGCCATCATCGGAAATATCACAAAGGCCGAGAGGCGTATGCTGTCCCGCAGCATGTCGCGGAGACTCTCTTTTTCCGACTGCCGCCTCGCATAGGTCGGCAGCAGCACCGACTGCATCGCCGCCGAGAGATTCGAGGTGATGAGCTTCGGAAACTGTTCCGCGCGGTTATAGCCGCCGAGCGCCGCCTTCGAATAATACTTGCCGATCAGGAGTCCGTAGATATTGTTCCAGAGCGTGTCGAGAAGACCCGAGAGCAGAATTTTCCAGCCGAAGGAAAAGAGCTTCTCCACCCGCTTTAAAACAATGCCGCCGCGCGGTCGAAACGGAACCGCGATAAAAAGTCCCGCCATCAGCGCGACATAGTAAATGAGCTGCTGCGCCGCCATCGCAAAGACGCCGTAGCCCCGCTCCGCCATCAGAATCGCGATGAGACCGGATAAAATCACCGCCGCCATGGTCGCCTCGAAAAGCTTCCGGAATTGCAAGTTCCGGGAGACATAGGCAGTCTGCACCGAAATGACCGCACCGGGGAACAGCACCAGTCCCATCGCGCGGAGCAGCGGCAAAAGCACCGGCGTCTCATAGTAGTGCGCAATCAGGGGCGCAGCTGCAAAGAGCAGCCCGTAGACCGGCACGGAGACCGCAAGGCCTATCCAGAAGACCGAACTGAAATCGCTCTCCTCCACCTGCTCCGCCTGAATCAGCGCCGTCGCAAAACCCGACTGCACGAATACATTCGCAAGCGTGATGAAGATCATAATCAGGCCTATGGTCCCGTACTCGGTCGGGGTCATGAGCCGCGCGAGAAACAATGCAACGACAAACTGAACGCCCTGCGCGCCGAGCAGCTCTAACAGCTTCCAGAAAAGCCCGCCTGCGACACTCTCTTCTCTCTGTCTCATAAAAAGAGTAATTCTCCCAGTGTGCGGTGCGGCAGATTAAAGGTAAAGCCGCCGCGAAGGATGCCCACTGCCTTTCCGATTCTTGTTTTGTGTTGCAGCGCGAGGAAGTCATCGAGTGTCTTCCTTGCCTCTGCCGGAAGCTCCTTCCCGTACTGCCGCCGGAACTCTTCGGCCTGTAAAAACAGGGCGCGGTAGGCCGCTCCCGATTTTTCGTTCATCTCCCCGAGACTCTCTCCCGCAAGGCCGAGCCGCCGCCTGACTTCCGCAAGCGCGCCGCCCTTTTTTGCGCCGAGCACATTGTCGCCGTGCTGCCGGTAGTCATAGAGCGCGCGGTCCAGATACGCAATGCGCCCGAAGGCCGCCGCGACCAGCGCAATCCAGTGGTCGTGCATCACCGCGTGCTCCGGCACCGGATGCGCGACCAGGAGCCGCACGAGCGCGTGGTTCATGAGCATTGCGCCGCCGGTCACATTGTTCTGCACGAGCAGCTGACGGAGCTGCCGTCTCGCCGGGCTCATCTTCTGATAGCGCACATAGAGGGTGCTATCTCCCGCCCTGTGCCATCGACCACCCGCATATCGCAGTGCACCAGGAGCGGCAACGCTTTCCCGTAGCGCGCTTCGAGATAGCGCATCGCGCGGGCCTCAACCGCCAGTTTGTCCGGATGCCAGATGTCATCCTGGTCGGAGAACAGATAGTAGTCGCTCTCATCGGCCGCGGAAAAGAAGCGCGGATTGCGCAGCCCCTCTAAAAATGCCGCGCCGCGCTGCCGCTCCCCGATTCCCGCCGGATTGCCGTGATGCGCTCATCGCGCGCTGCGGCTGCCTCGCCGATTGCAAAGCTCCGGTCCGTCGAGGCATCATCCGAAAGAAGCAGACGGAAATTGCTCTCCGTCTGCCCTTCCATCGAAGCCAGTTGCGCCTCCAAATATGCCTCTCCCTCGTAAGTGCAGAGCAGAATACGGTTCGTCATTCCGCCGCCTTCCGGTAGCGCTCTGCCTGCTCCCGGATGAGTTCGCTGTCCTCAAAGTAGTTGATTCGCATGGCATCCTTGACCTCGTGCAGTGTCTCCGCCGCAATCTCTCTCGCCCGCTCCGAGCCCTTCTTCAGGATCTCATAGACCGCCGGAATGTCGCGCTCGTACTCCTTTCTGCGCTTCCGAATCGGCTCCAGCTCTTCCTGCATGACCGCCGTCAGGAATTTCTTGACCTTGACATCGCCGAGACCGCCGCGCGTGTAGTGCGCCTTCAGCTCGTCGAGAGATGCGTACTCCGGCAGGTAGCGCTCGAAATGTTCCGGGCGCGAGAAGGCCTCCAGATAAGTGAAGACCGTATTGCCCTCGAGGTGTCCCGGATCGCTCACGCGGAGATGTTCGGGATCTGTGTACATGGTCTTGATGCGCGCCGCAACCGTATCCGCATCGTCCGAGAGGTAGATGCAGTTGCCGAGCGACTTCGACATCTTCGCCTTGCCGTCCGTGCCGGGGAGGCGGCGGGAGGCCGCATCGCTCGGAATCAGCGCCTCCGGCTCCACAAGCACCGGCGCGTAAATCGAGTTGAACTTCCGGACAATTTCTCTTGTTTGCTCGATCATCGGCAGCTGATCCTCGCCGACCGGCACCGTGGTCGCCTTAAACGCCGTGATATCCGCGGCCTGGCTGATCGGGTAGGTGAAAAAGCCGACCGGAATATCCGCCTCGAAATTCCGGAGCTTAATCTCGTTCTTCACGGTCGGGTTGCGCTGCAGTCTGGCGACCGTGACGAGATCCGAGTAGAAAAAGGTGAGCTCGGTGAGCTCCGGAATCTGCGACTGAATGAACAGAACGGATTTCTCCGGATCGAGTCCCACCGAGAGATAGTCGAGCGCCACCTCAATGATGTTCTGTCTGACTTTCTCCGGGTTGTCAAAATTGTCGGTGAGCGCCTGGGCGTCCGCAATCATGACCATGGTTCTCTTGTACTCGCCCGAATTCTGCAGAACCACTCTTCTGCGGAGCGAGCCCACATAATGTCCCACATGCAGTTTTCCTGTCGGGCGGTCGCCGGTCAAAATAATTTTATCTGCCATCGCTTCTGGTATCCCCCTGTCTCTTCTTGCTTCGTTTTGTCTTTCCTTCCGTCGGCACTTCTTTCGCGAGCAACACAACGATGCTCCGCGCCGGCAGCAAAAATGTCTCCTGGTCTTCGAGGCGCTCCTCTTCGCCGGGCGTCAGGCAATGCGCTGACTCGCCGTAGGTCCGGACGGCGAGATGCCACGCCTTCCCCTTGCCTGCGCCGGGCAGCGAAAATGTGTGCGCCTCCCAGTGCATATTATAGATGCAAAACAGGGAGCTGTCTGCCTCGCCGTTTTTAAGCTTTGCGTAGTGCCCGTTATACAGGATGCCGATCTGCCGCCGAAAAGGTTCGGTCTGCGCCTGCCACGGCTGTTCTCCGTGGTAGGAGACATCCGGAAGGCCGACCGCATCCGTGTCGAGGAACAGCGGCGGTGTCTGTCTGCCGAGCGCCGGATGCGCCTTTCGAAACGCAATCAGCCCCCGCACAAAGGCTAGTTCTCTGCCTCCTGCTTTGCCTGACGCCAGTCGAGCCACGAAACCGCATTGTCCTGACAGTAGGCATTGTTATTGCCTCCCTGGCTGTTCCCGAACTCATCGCCGGCGAGAAACAAAGGCGTTCCCTGACTCAGGAATAACAGCGCAAAGGCATTCCGCCGCTGTTGCGCCCGACAGGCGAGGACCGTACGGCGTTTCGTCTTACCCTCGACGCCGCAGTTCCAGCTGTCGGTTTCGCTGCCGCCGTCCATATTATTCTCGCCGTTCTCCTCGTTGTGTTTTCTCTCATAGCTCACGAGGTCGGCGAGCGTAAAGCCGTTCGTGTGTGCGAGATAGTTAACCCGCGGCGCCTCACCGGCCGTGCGGCGGCTGTAGCCGAGCAGCGCGCGCACCATGCCCTCGTCGCCCTTTAAAAACTTTCGCATATCCTGCTGAAAGGCGCGGTCGCAGCAATAGAAGTTTGCGCCGGACTCTGCAGGGCGCTCCTCCGCAAAGAGGAGAAAGCCCTTGAGATACGGGTCCCGCAAAATATCTCCGAGCGGGAACTGTCCGCTTAAACGCGCCCCGTCGAGGTGATAAAAGTGCCGGTAGTAGCGCAGTACCTCGAGCACATAGCTCACGGTCTGCTTCCCGTCGAAGTAGAACTCCATCACGAGCTCCATGCCCGCGGCATGAAGCGCCTTCACAAGAGCGCGGAGTTCCCCGGCCGGATCGCGGCGGCGCTTTCTGCAGTAACTCGCCTTCGGCGCAAAATGAAAGGTCTCGCCGTAGCCCCAGTAATTGACACGCGCACTGCCGAAGGGCAGCTCCTCAAATTCTTCGGCCGGCAGGAGTTCAAGTGTTGTCACGCCGAGTTCTTTCAGATACGGGAGCTTTTCGACGATGCCGTCAAAAGTGCCGCGCTGCACCACGCCGCTGTTTTTCGCCATCGTAAAGCCGCGCACATGCAGGCGGTAGATGACACGCTCTCTGGCCGGAATCACCGGCGCCGCTTCCTCTTCCCAGTCAAAGTCCGACAAAAAGAGCGGCGAGCGCTTCACAGAGGCTTCCTTCAGCGCCTTACCGAAGCTGTCGTGTCCGCTGAAGCTCTTTCCGTAAGGATCGGCAAAACGCTTGCCGTCGGCCTCAAACTGATACTCCGCGCTCTTTAACGCAGCGCCGCGAAATCCCGCCGCGCGGAGTTCCCGGAAGCTCACGGTCAAGGTGTACACCTCTCCCAGCCGCCGGTCTTTCGAAAACGGAAGCCGAAGTCGCGGCGCTTCCTCATTTCTGAAAAAGAGCAGCAGCTCCGGCACTGTCTTTGCGACAACAGAGACCGAGATGCCCTCTTTCTCAAGCTGTATTCCGAGCGCCATGCTTCCTCCTCCTCAAAGATTGATTTTCAGTTCCACCGGGCAGTGGTCGCTTCCCAGAATTTCGCTGTGAATCGACGCTCCCTGTATCCGGTCTTTCAGCCGCTCCGACACAATAAAGTAGTCGATGCGCCAGCCGACATTCCGCTCTCTCGCTTTCATCCGGTAGGACCACCAGGAATAGGCATCTTTCTCCTCCGGGTGGAGGTAGCGGAAGCTGTCCACAAAACCGTTCGTTAAGACGCGCGTCATTTTTTTCGCGCTCCTCATCGGTAAAGCCCGCATTCCGCCGGTTGGTCGAGGGGTTCTTGAGGTCGATTTCCTCATGTGCGACATTCAAATCGCCGCAGTAGATGAGCGGCTTCTTTTGATCCAGGCCCTTGATGTACGCAAAGAAGGCATCTTCCCATTCCATGCGGTAGTCGAGACGCTTTAACTCATTCTGGGAATTCGGCGTGTAACAGGTCAGCACATAGTAATCCGGAAACTCGAGGGTAATCACGCGTCCTTCCCTGTCATGCTCCGGAATGCCGAGCCCGTAGCTCACATTCACCGGCTTTTCCTTCGTGAACATGGCGACGCCCGAATAGCCCTTTTTCTCCGCATAATTCCAGTAGTCGTAGTAGCCCGGCAAATCCAGTTCGATCTGCCCTTCCTGCAGCTTTGACTCCTGGATGCAGAAGATATCCGCATCCAACTCGTGGAACGCGTCAAAGAAGGTCTTGCCCGCTGCCGCGCGGAGTCCGTTCACGTTCCAGGAAATCATTTTCTTTTCGCTCATGCTCTTCCTCAGTCGTCGCTCTCATCATCCGCGCTGACCGTATAGGTGAAGCGCTTTCTCTCGCCATCTCATCGCTGTCCAGGTAAGCGTCGTAGGTCGTAATCTTGTCGACCAGCTTGCCGTTGATGATCTCCATGATGCGGTTTGCGGTCGTCTCGACAATCTGGTGATCGCGCGACGAGAACAGCAGCACGCCCGGGAATTTGATGAGGCCGTTGTTCAGCGCCGTGATCGACTCCATATCGAGGTGGTCGGTCGGCTCGTCAAGGAGCAGCACATTCGCACCGGTGATCATGAGCTTCGAGAGCATCACGCGCACTTTCTCGCCGCCCGAGAGCACGCGCACTTTCTTCACGCCGTCATCGCCCGCAAAGAGCATACGGCCGAGGAAGCCGCGCACATAGGTCGCGTCCTTGTTCTCCGAATACTGGGTCAGCCACTCGACAATGGTCTCATCGCCTGAGAAGTCCTTCGTGTTGTCCTTCGGGAAGTAGGCAGTTGTCGTCGTGATGCCCCACTTGTAGTCGCCGGAATCCGGTTCCATCTGGCCGGAGAGAATCTGGAAGAGCACGGTCTTTGCGCGCTCGTTCGGTCCGACCAGGGCGACCTTGTCCGTGCGGTTTAAGGTGAAGCTGATGTTATCGAGAATCTTGACGCCCTCAATGGTCTTACTGAGGTTCGTGACCGTCAGCACCTCGTTGCCGATTTCGCGGTTCGGACGGAAATCAATGAACGGATACTTCCGGCTCGAGGGCTTCATCTCGTCGAGCTCAATTTTCTCGAGCGCGCGCTTTCTGGATGTCGCCTGCTTGCTCTTCGAAGCGTTTGCGGAGAAGCGCTGAATGAACTCCTTGAGTTCCTTAATCTTCTCCTCCTTCTTCCGGTTGGCCTCCTTCATCTGGCGCACAATCAGCTGACTCGACTCGTACCAGAAGTCATAGTTGCCGGTGTAGAGCTGAATCTTGCCGTAGTCGATGTCGGCTGTCATCGTGCAGACCTTGTTTAAGAAGTAGCGGTCATGCGAGACGACAATGACGGTGTTCTCAAAGTTAATCAGGAACTCCTCGAGCCAGCCGATGGCCTCAAGATCCAGGTGGTTCGTCGGCTCGTCGAGCAGGAGAATGTCGGGGTTGCCGAAGAGGGCGCGCGCAAGCAGCACCTTGACCTTTAAAGCACCCGGCAAATCTTTCATCGACGAGTAGTGGTAGTCCGGCTCCACGCCGAGTCCGTTCAAGAGGTTTGCGGCATCGCTCTCGGCATCCCAGCCGTTCATATTCGCGAACTCATTCTCGAGTTCCGCCGCCTTGATGCCGTCCTCGTCGGTAAAGTCCTCCTTCGCATAGAGGGCGTCCTTCTCCTTCATGATGTCATAGAGGCGCTGATTTCCCATAATGACGGTGTCCAGAACCGAGAACTCATCGTACTTAAAGTGGTCCTGCTCCAAGAAGGAGAGACGCTGTCCCGGCGTAATCGCGATGTTGCCGTTCGTGGGTTCCAGCTGGCCTGAGAGAATTTTCAGGAAAGTGGACTTTCCCGTTCCGTTCGCGCCGATGAGGCCGTAACAATTTCCCTCTGTAAACTGAATGTTTACGTCCTCAAAGAGCGCCTTCTTGCCGACGCGGAACGTAATGCCGTTTGCACTGATCATATCTTCTTTCCTCTCCTCATCACAGTGTTTTTTTCTTGCTGCCGACCGGCAGCTTTCTGCCCGCAAACAGGCGCGCGTCCTCATAGACAACGCGCCCTGCGCAGATGGTCACCAGTACCTTGCCCCGGAGCGTCTTGCCGAGCCAGGGCGAATTGGTGGACTTGGATTCCGGCACGAGATAGGCCCAGCTCTGCGCCGGGTCAAAAATCGTGAGATCCGCCGGGTGATCTTCCTTAATCATGCCCGCATCCAGCTGATAAAGCTTTGCGGCATCCGTGCTCATGCGCTGCACAAGCTGTAAGAGCGTCAGATAGCCCGGCTCCACGAGATTCATGCAGCCGAGCGCAAACGCGGTCTCGAGACCGATGATGCCGCTCGGTGCCTCGGTAAACGGTCTGTCCTTCTCAACCTTGGCGTGCGGCGCATGGTCGGTCGCAATCATATCAATCGTGCCGTCCGCAAGTCCTTGTATGATTGCCATGCGGTCCTCTTCTCCGCGGAGCGGCGGATTCATCTTGGCGTTGGTGCCGTAGAGACTCACGGCGTCATCGGTCAGCGAGAAGTGGTGCGGTGTCGCCTCTGCGTAGACCCGCACGCCGCTCTGCTTTGCGCGGCGCACAAGCTCGACCGACTCTTTTGCGCTGATATGCTGAATCACGATCGCCGCGCCTGTCTCCCGCGCGAGGCGGCAGTCCCGCTCGACCATCACAATCTCCGCCTGCCGGTCCGCCCCCGTCAAGCCGAGGCGCTCTGCGGCGGGGCCGCTGTTCACCCCCGGCTCTTTCACGAAACGCGGATCCTCCTCGTGGAACGAGAGCGGCAGCTTTAAGCGGCGCGCCTTCTGCATGGCCTCCCGGATCAGCGCCTCTTTGTTAAGCGGTCTGCCGTCGTCGGTGAAGGCAACGGCGCCGCTCTCTTTCATAAGCTTCATATCGACGAGCGCCTCGCCCTGCATCCCCTGACTGATGGTCGATGCGCTGTACACACGGATGCCCGTCGTCCTGCCCTTCCGGATATTTTCGACAATTCGCGCCTCGCTGTCGATCGGCGGCGTCGTATTGGCCATGCAGACCACCGAGGTGAAGCCGCCCGCCGCCGCCGCGCGCGCGCCCGCTCAAAATATCTTCCTTGTGCGTCTGTCCGGGGTCCCGGAAATGCACGTGACCGTCCACGAACCCCGGCGCCGCGCAGAGCCCCGCGCAGTCAAAGACCTCGAGCACCTCGCCCTTGGCCCGTGCAATCAGCGAGGCATCCAGCCAGAGATCCTCTCCGACGCGGATAATCTTGCCCTCTGCGAGCAAAATATCCCGGATATCATCCGTTCTGCTCAGCGGATCCAAGAGCCGCACTCCCTGCAACATAATCATAGCGTAAACACCTCACCTTCTCTGCCTGTCCCCAGTATTCTGTCGCGATAGGGGCGCGACGCCTCGCGCTCCCGCAGTTTTTGAATCACGGACGCATCGCCGTAGAGATGCATCGGCACCAGATAGCGCGCGCCGACCTCCCGCATGTAGGCGTCCGCGCCGCGCCAGTAATCCGCGCCGAGCCTCGAATCCACCGGCACAAAGGCAATGTCCGGTATCCGCTTGCTCCGCTCGACTTCCGCGCGGATTTCCCGCAGTTCTTCCAGATAAAGCGTGCGCTGGGCATTGTTCTCCGCCGCCGTATTCTCTTCCCAGTGCCAGTCGTTCAGATCACCGGCGTGGTAAATGCGCGCCTCCGCCGTGTCGACCAAACGCGACACCCTCATCGGTCGAGCGGTAGGTATTGACCTTCAGAAAAGTCTCCTGCCGCGGTTCTCCGCTCTCGGCGTCACGCACGAGGCGGCAGAGCTCGGTCTCGGTCTCCGGCGCGAGCAGTCTGACATTGCCCTGCACCCAGAGCGGCAGCGCGGAGCGGCGTATATCGTCCGAGAGAAAGTAGACCACATTGTCCGCCCGCTCGGCGAGCGAAAAGATGCTCTTCTGAAAGTGATCCGGATGCGCATGGCTCACAAACACAAAGAGCGGCTTGTCTGTGTCAGGCGCGGGGAGCTCGCCCCGATAGTAGTCGAAGAGCAGATTCATCTCTTCCAGTTCCACATAAAATCCGGAGTGTCCAATCAAGCGGATTCTCATCTCTTACGGCACCCAACTTTCTGTTGCGGCCTGTCTGCCAGGCCCTTAGTTGTAGCAACAGCAAGTATAACATAGGAAAGGGCGCGCGACAGCCTTTTTCCGTTCCGCTCAGGGCAGCACAAGTTCCGCGGAACTTCCGCCCTCGGGCTGCTTCCGGATTCGAATCTGGCGCTCAATCTTTTCCTTGAGCTCCGGGACGTGGGAAATCACACCGACCAGCCGCGCATCGGCCGCGAGCTTCAGAAGTGCCTGCAGTGCATTCCGGAGCGCCCCCTCATCCAGGGTTCCGAATCCTTCGTCGATGAACATTGCGTCGAGGCGGATGCCGCCGGCCTCCTCCTGCACCGTGTCCGAGAGGCCGAGCGCCAGCGCGAGCGAAGCCTGAAACGACTCGCCGCCGGAGAGACTCTTCACGCTGCGCTGACCGCCGTTGTAGTGATCGATTACATCGAGCGAGAGCCCCGACTGCGATCTCTTGTTCTCGGCCTCTTTGCTCCGCACGAGCTCATAGCGCCCCTCGGTCATCTCCATGAGGCGGATATTGGCGCGCACGATGATGCGCTCAAAGTAGTCGAGCTGCACATACGTTTCGAGCATCAGCTTCTCCTGTCCCGAGAAGCTGTCCGCTCGCTGTGTCGGCGAGACTTTTTGCCGCCCGGAAGTGCTGCAACGCCTCCGCCTCCTCTGCCGCAAGTTTTTGCCAAGTAAGAAAGGCCTCCCGGTTTCGCGCGAGGGAGGCGCTGCACTGTTCCGCGCGCTTTCGCAGCGCGTCACGCGCTGCCTCTGCCTCGCGAAGCCGCGCCGTCAAAGCAGCCGGGTCGGCAGGTTTGAGTCCTCGCGCTCCGACGCGAGCGCCTTTTGCTCGCCCTCGAGGCGGCTGAGCCGCTGTGCGGTCTCCGCAATCGCCGCGAGCAGCGCCTGTTCCTCTCTCTCCGCTGTCTCTTTTTCCGTTTCGAGCGCCCGGATCTCGCGCTGTAAGTCGGCGGCCTCTCCGGCCGGCAGCTGTTTCTTTCCGGCTTCCTCGGCCGCGCGAAGCCCCTCGAGTGTTTGCCGCGCCGCACTCAGCCCTTCCTGCGCGCTCCCCCGCGCCGTCTCCAGTGCCGCGCGCTTTGCTTCGAGCGCCGGAAGTTCCTCGCTGAGACGCTGATACTCCTTGGCCGCCGCTTTGCACTTAGCCGATACCGTGAGGCTCTCCGCAATCTGTGCCTGCAGTACCGCCTCTTCGGCCTTTGCGCTGCGGTCCAGGTCCTGAAAGGCAACGCCCGGAAACAGCTCTTCCGCCCGCTCGGTGAGTTTCCTTTCCTGCCCTTCCAGTCGCTCCTGACTTGCGCTGTGGCGCTTTGCCGCCTGCTCGGCCGCCTGCTGACAATCTTTCTGTGCGGTCTCCAGCGCCTGCAGCGCTGCCTCGCTCGGCGTTCCGGCGGCTCTCGCCGCAATCTTCGGATGGTCTAAGCTCCCGCAGACCGGGCAGGGTTCGCCTGCCCGCAGCTGTTCCGCGAGAATCCCTGCCTGCCCCGCAAGAAAATGCCGATAGGCTGTCGTATAGTCCGCATTCGCCTGCTCGTAGGCTGCATAGCTCTCTTTATAGCTTTTCAAATCTCTCTGCCGCTCGAAGTAAATCCGCTTGTAGTCTTCAATCTGCTGCCGCACAAGGGCAAGCAGCTTCTGCCGCGCCGCCAGCGACTCTGCCTTGGCCTCTGCCCGCGCGAGATTTTCTCCGGCGCCGCTAAGCGCCCGGTGCTTTTCCCGCGCCGCGCTGAGCGCCTGCTCCGCCGCCGTAACGTCTGTCTCCGCGCGCCGAAGAGTCTGTTCCGCCGCCTGCACTTCCCGTTCGCCGCGCTTCCGTGCTTCCGTCAGCGCAGCGACCTCCTCATACTTCGGCAGGAGCTCCCGGTAGGCCGGCAGTTTATCCCAGTGCGGCTTTTTCGCGGCAATGTCCGCGGAAAGAGTCGCCTCTCTCTGGCGCTGCGCTGTGAGCTTCTGCTGTTCGGCCAGAACCTCTCGCTCCTTCTCCTGTCTGCGTCTTTTCCGCTCTGCGGCCTCCTCCGCCCGCGCGAGTTCCGCCGCAAGCATTGTGATTTCTTGGTCCTTCTCCGCCCGCACTGCGACAGCCTTTTCCCGCTCCCGCTCTTCTTCCGCGAGCAGCTCCGGCAGCTGCGAGAGCAGTTCTTCCGCCGGCTTCTCTCCGCGGAGCACCGCTTCTCGCAGGGCTTCCGCCTCGCCCTCCAACCTGAGCTGCTCTGCGCAGCTCTCTATCTTCTGCGCGAGCCGGTCACAAATCCGCTCACAGTCTGCGCTCCGCTGTTTCAGCCTGTCCTGCAGCGCGGCAAAGCGCTCCGTATGAAAAATACGGCGGAAAATCTTTTGTCTCTCTTCCGTGCTCGCGAGCAGCAGCTTTAAGAAGTCTCCCTGCGAGATCATCGCGGTCTGCAAAAACTGCTCGCGGTTAAGCCGAGTATGTCCTCGAGCGCTTCATTGACCTCTTTGACCTTGGTCCTGACGCCGCCGTCCGGCATATGTAGTTCGGCCTCCGGGAGCTGCTGGGTCTCTCCCTTGCCGCGGCGCGCCGGGCGCAGATAGCTCGGCGTGCGCCGCACCTCGTAGATTGCACCCTTATCCTCAAAGCGGAACAAAACCTCTGTCTTCTGCTCCGGGGCGGCGTACTTTGAGCGGAGCATCTCGGGCTTTCGCACCGCGCCGCTCCCCTCGCCGTAGAGCGCAAAGCTGATTGCGTCAAAGAGAGTTGTCTTGCCCGCGCCCGTGTCGCCGGTAATCAGATACAGTCCGGCGCCGCCGAAGCGCGCAAAATCAATGGTCGTCTCGCCCGCATAGGGGCCGAACGCGTTCATTGTGAGAAGCAGCGGTCTCATGCGTCCACCTCCCGCTCCGCAAGTGCCTGCGCGAGCATCTTCTGTTCGAGCGGGTTCATCTCCCGCCCGTTCTGTCCCTTAAAAAAGTCCGCGAACAGTTCCTCCGGCGTTCTCGACTCTGCGCGGCTCTGTTGCCCGAGCGCCATCCGGGTTCTGGTTCGCCGGTTATCATAGGCGAGTTCCATCAGATTGTGATAAATGGTTCTGAGGCGCTGCAGAGCGCCCGGCACATCGCTCTCATCGGTCAGCGTGATGCGGTAATAGTCCTCGAGGCTAAGCGGCGCATAAAAAGACCGCGCCGTGAGTTCCTCGTAGCTTCCACGGAGGCAGCGGAGTTCGTGAAGCGGCGTGAGCGGCAGCTCTTCCACCTTGAGCGCCGCCATCCCGTCTGCCTGCTTTTCACCGAGCGTCACAAGACTGATGCTCTTTTCCTGGGCCGCCTCGGAAAAAGAGTATTTGAGCGGCGAACCCGAGTAGCGGATTCGCTCGCTCCCCGCGTTCTGCGGCCTGTGGATATGCCCGAGCGCCACATAGTCAAAGCCTTCAAAGACCGATGCGTCCACATTGTCGAGTCCGCCGACCACTGTCTCCTCCGAGTCGGAGCGCAGCGCGCCCGTCACGAACTGGTGCGCGAGCAGCACTTTTCTGTGTGTCGGGTCCGCGGTACGGCGCGTCGCCTCTAAGACCGTCCGGACGGCATCGGTATAACTCTCGATTGCGGCCTCCGGAAAGAAGCTCCGCACAGTCGCAGGCTTCAAAAAGGGTAGCAGATAAAAATCCACCGCGCCAAAACTGTCTTCGAGCGTCACATAGCGCACAATGCCGTCAAAGACCGGGGACACATAAATCCGTGCTTTCCGAAAGAGGCCGCCGCCATAGGCCGTGCGCTCCGGCGAGTCGTGATTGCCGTAAATCGCAAGTACCGGGCAGTGTTCCGCCGCGAGCGCTTCCAGGAATAAATTCAAGAGCTGTACGCTCTCGGCGCTCGGCATCGTCTTATCGTACAAATCGCCGGACAGCAATACGGCATCCGGCCGCTCCCGCCGGACGGCCTCCAGAATCTTCTCCAGAATATCGGCCTGGTCCTCGCGCAGGGAATACTCGTGCAGCCGCTTTCCGAGATGCAAATCCGAGAGATGAAAAAATCGCATACTGTCTCCTCCACAAAAAAGCCGGGTCGGGGCTACATACCGCGCTCCGACCCGGCTTCTCAACTTTTATCACTCGCAGGAGAGCTCTCCCGTCTCCTCGATCTCGTCAATCAGCGCGACCCGCTCTGCGTGACGGCCTCCCTGGAACTTCGCATCCAGCCAGCTGTCCACAATCATCTTCGCGAGGTCTTCGCCGACCACGCGCGCACCGAAGGCAATCATGTTCGCGTTGTTGTGCTCCCGCGCCATCTTTGCGCTGTAGGGCTCCGAGCAGACCGCCGCGCGTATGCCCTTTACCTTATTCGCCGCGAGGCTGATGCCGATGCCCGTGCCGCAAATCAGCACGCCGCCGTCCGCCTCGCCGCTCGCGACCATCTTGGCCGCGCGGTAACCGGCGAGCGGGTACTGATAGCGCTCCTTCGTGTCCGTGCCGATGTTCACGACTTCGATGCCGCGCTCTTTTAAATGTTCGAGAATCGCAAACTTTAAATCGACCGCCGCGTGGTCGTTCGCAATCACCAATTTCATTCCTGTGCCTCCCGTGCGAGGAGAGCCTCTCTCTCCTTCTCGTAGCCCGGCTTGCCGAGCAGTGCGAACATGTTGCGCTTGTAGCTCTCGACACCCGGCTGATCGAACGGATTCACGCCGAGCAGGTAGCCGCTCACGCCGACCGCAAACTCAAAGAAGTAGAAGAGTGCGCCGAGCGAATACTCATCCTGTGCCGGGATATTGATCTGCATGACCGGAACGCCGCCGTCAATGTGCGCGAGCTTGGTGCCGCGCATCGCATTCTTGCACACAAAGTCCATGGTCTTACCCGAAAGGTAGTTGAGGCCGTCCGGATCGCCCGCCTCTTCCTGAATCACGAGCTCGTTCTTCGGCTGCTCCACATTCAAAACCGTCTCCATCAGGATGCGTCTTCCGTCCTGAATATACTGGCCCATCGAGTGGAGATCTGTCGTCAGGTTGACCGAGTGCGGCAAAATGCCCTTCTGATCCTTGCCTTCGCTCTCGCCGAAGAGTTGCTTCCACCACTCGGAAATCATCGCGAGGCTCGGCTCGTAATTTGCGAGCACCTCGACCTCCTTGCCCTTGCGGTTCAAGACGGTTCTCGCGACCGCATAGCGCATCGCATCGTTGTCCGCATACGCCTCGGTGAGCAGTGCCTGCCGCTCTGCCGCCGCGCCCTCCATCAGGCGGGAGATGTCGGCGCCGGAAACGGCAATCGGCAGGAGACCGACCGCGGTCAGCACCGAGAAGCGTCCGCCCACATCGTCCGGAATCACGAAGCACTCATAGCCCTCGCGATCTGCGAGCTGCTTTAACGCACCGCGCTGCTTGTCCGTCGTCGCATAGATGCGGGACGCCGCGCCCGCCTTGCCGTACTTCTTCTCGAGCAGGGTCTTGAAGACACGGAAGCTGATTGCAGTCTCGGTCGTCGTGCCGGACTTCGAGATGACATTCAGCGAGAAGTCGCGCTCGCCGATCACATCGATCAGCGCGTTCATATACTGTCCGCTCATGTTGTTGCCGACAAAATAAATCTCCGGCGTCTTCCGCTCGCCCTTCGGCAACTGGTTGTAAAACCCGTGGCGCAAAAACTCAATGGCCGCGCGCGCGCCAAGATAGGAGCCGCCGATGCCGGCGACTACCAGGACATCCGAATCTCCCTGAATCTTCGCCGCCGCCTTCTGAATACGCGCAAACTCCTCTCTGTCATAAGCTTCCGGCAAATCCACCCAGCCGTGGAAGTCGTTGCCCGCGCCCGTGTGCTCGACCAGCTCATCCTTTGCCGTCTCCGCAGCCTGCTCCATCTGGACCAGTTCCCGCTCACTCAGAAAAGAAAGTGCGCCCCGCAAATCAAATTGAATGCAGCCCATATTTTTTCCTCCTCACACCGCGCCTCGCGGCATCCTTTTTCGTTCCATTTTATCACAATTTTACAAGAAACGCAGTCGTTTGTAAAGCCCTGCGCCCCGTGTTACACTGTCCCCAAAACAACCGGAGCTTCACAGAAAAGGAGTCTTTTTATGTCCGTCGATGCAACTTCCGCCGCGGTTCGTCACCGCTTAAAGCAGCACCTCTTCCTGATCGGCTTCATGGGAAGCGGCAAGTCCACGGTCGCAAGCACACTCTCCGCAGCACTCGGTATACCCGCGCTGGACAGCGATGCTTGCCTTGAACAAGAGCTCGGCTGCAGCATCGCCGACTTTTTTTCGCGCGAAGGCGAGCAGGCCTTCCGCGACCGGGAGACCGAATTTTTACGAAAACTCCGCGGGCAGAGTCCCTGTCTGATTTCCTGCGGCGGCGGCATGGCGCTCCGCAGCGAAAACCGCGCGCTGATGCGCCTTCTCGGTCCCGTCATTTACCTCACAGCGACACCGGAGACCGTTTTTTCGCGCATCGGCACCGATACCGCTCGTCCGCTCTTAAAAGACAAGAAGACCCCTGCCGACATCGCCGCCATGATGCAGGTGCGTCTCCCGTTTTACGAGGACGCGGCCTCGCTGAAAATCGCAACCGATCACCTGAGCCCCGCGGAAATCACAAATGCGCTCATTCGTCTGTTGCAGCCGTTTTTGTCCGGAGACGAATCCCGTTGACCGTGACATCTTCGGAGACCGGAATCAGAAAATATTCCCGGCCGTCGATTACCCGGGTGCTGAGAAGCTCGCTCGCATCGCTTTGCAGTTTTAATTGCAGCGAATCCGTCTCGACCGTGAGCGTCTTCGGCGCGCTCAGATTTTCGACCAGCAGCGCTTCCTTGCTCTCCCCGAGCACCTCTTCATAGACCTCATCGAGGCGCGAAAGCGCCTCTTCTTCCGCGCCGCACTCGTCGAGCAGGCGCTTGAATTCCCCCTTCGATAACACCGGCGGCTCCGTGACTTCACTGTCTCCGGCCTCTTCCGCAAAGCGGTTCACCGCCTCCTGCAGACTCTGCACCAGAGCAAAGTTGCAGTCTTCTCCGAGGCTGCGCTCGACAATCTCCCGGAAGGCATCCTTCTCCGCGCTCTCGGCGCGAGGAAGTTCGGTTCCGAGCAACACATCCGCGAGCTCCTCGTGGCGCGTCTTCTCGCTCCGCGCATACCAGAGCGCCGCGTGCAAATCCGTATTTCTCTCGTTGAACGCCGGGTACAGGAGACCGATATCCGGCTTTTTTACGCTCCAGTTCTCCATGCGGCTCAGGAAGGACTTTGCCTCGGCGTCATAGCAGAGCCCCTCGCGAAGCAGTTCCACCGGACAAATCGAGAGCTCGAGGAAGGGATACACATATTCCGAGCCGTCGCTTAACCCCACGCGATCCTTGGTTCGCCCCGGAATATCGTAGACACCGTGCACCAGGAGAATCAGATAATTTCCGGTGAAGGCGTAGTGCTGAATAATATCCTGAAAAAATTCCTGCAGGAGCGCCTCATCCTTTAATTCGCTCTTTAAAAGCCGGTACAGCTTCTCCTGCGCGCCGCCTTCCTTCTCCGCCGCAAGCGGAAATTCGATATTAAAAAGCGTCCGTCCGATTCTGCCGGAGACCGCCTTTTTAAAGAGCTCGCAGTACTGAAACAGCTCCTCCTCCTCAAAGCTGTAGAACTGATCCTGCAAATCCGCTATAATCTGCTTTTCGCCGTTCACATAGCAGCCGCGCATGCGGTCAATACGGCAGTCGTTCTTATCGAATAGTTTTCTCACCTCGAGCACTGCTTTTCTGTCCATTTTTCTCCTCCTCAAAGTTCTCCGAGCCCGAAAGGCTGCTCTTCTTTTGCGTAGCGACATAAGTCATTCAACACACAGTGCCCGCAGTCCGGCTTCCGCGCCGTACATACCGCCCGTCCGTGGTCCACGAGGCGGTGACAGAACTGGTTGCTCTCCTCCGGCGGCACCAATTCCCACAAGAGTTTTTCTACCTTTGCGGGTTCCTTCACCTGATCCACGAGCCCGATGCGATTCACGAGCCGTATGCAGTGGGTATCGGTGACAATCGCCGGTTCCCCGAAGACATCTCCCATAATCAGATTGGCGCTCTTTCTGCCGACCCCCGGCAGCGCAAGCAATGCCTTAAAATCGCGCGGCACCTGATCCCGATACTCTTCATGCAGCACCGTCATACACTTTTTAATGTCCCGCGCCTTGGAATTGCCGAGCCCGCAGGGACGAACAATTTCCTCTATATCCTCAACCGGCGCCTCCGATAGGGCCCGCACCGTCGGGAAGCGCTCATAAAGCCGCGGCGTCACCTGATCCACGCGGAGATCCGTGCACTGCGCCGCGAGCCGCACCGAAATCAGAAGCTGCCATGCATCTTCATAGGTCAAGGTACACTTTGTGTCCGGGTAAAGCGCTTTTAAGCGCTCTATGACTTCTTTTGTGAGTTCTCGACGCGCGTTCAAAGCAGCCGCGGCACCGCGCGTTCCCTGTTTTTTTTCTGCTCTTTTCTCCGTCTTTTTCTCTGTCTTCTTCTCTGTCCCTTGTCTCATTTCCTTCAGTCTTACCTTTCTCTTCCTCTCGCTTCCCGGCTTTCTTTCGCCTTCTCTTTATGCTATCATACTTTCTACTTTCATTTTCAACGGAATAAGGAGGCGAAGCTGATGAACGGTGCAGAGGCAATGGTCAAATGCCTGACCGCGGAAGGCATCTCCCGCATTTTTGGTTATCCGGGTGTCGCAATTTCACCCTTTTTGGATGCCGTCTTTCAGGACGCATCGATTGAGCATATTCTGGTACGCCAGGAGCAGGCCGCAGGCCACGCCGCGAGCGGCTATGCGCGCATCACCGGTCGCCCGGCGGTCTGCGTGAGCTCTTCCGGCCCGGGCGCGACCAATTTAATCACGGCACTCGCAACCGCCTACGCGGATTCCATTCCGCTCATTGCCATCACGGGACAGGTCAACTCCTCTCTCCTCGGACGCGATGTGTTTCAGGAGGCCGATATGCGCGGCGCGACCGAGTCTTTTGTCAAATACTCCTATCTCGTCAAAATGCCGACGAGATTCCGCGCGTCTTCAAAGAGGCCTTCTACATCGCGAATTCCGGCCGCAAGGGGCCCGTGCTCATTGATATTCCGATTGATGTCCAGATGCAGACGCTGAAAAAGCCTTTTTCCTATCCCGAACAGCTCACGATGCGCGGCTATAAGCCGAACGTCAAGGGCAACAGCCTCCAGCTGTCCCGCGTGATTGCCGCGATTCAGAAGGCGAAAAAACCGCTGGTCTGCGCGGGCGGCGGCGTGATTCTCGGCCAGGGCGAAGCGGAACTCCGCGCCTTCTGCGAAAAGTACCGGATTCCGCTCGTCCACACGATGATGGGCATCGGCGTACTGCCGAAAAATCACCCGCTCTACTTCGGCATGCTCGGCAACAACGGAAAACCGTATGCAAACCGCGCCGTTGCCGCGAGCGACCTCCTGATTATCGTCGGCGCGCGCATCGCGGACCGCGCTGTCCCAAAGCCGGAAATCTGGAGCAACGCGTCAACATCATCCACATTGACATTGACACCGCGGAAATCGGCAAGAACTTAGGTCCCACGATTCCGCTGGTCGGCGATGCGAAGATTGTTTTTGCGGCCCTCGCCGAGGCACCCATCACGATTGATACGAGTGAATGGCTCCGGGAACTCGAGGAAAAGAAGCGCAGCACCGTGGATTTGCGCCGCTTCAGCGACAAACTCGTAAACCCGGTGGAGCTCGTGAAACAGCTCTCCGAAAAGATGGAGGACGATGCCATCTATGTGGCGGATGTCGGTCAGAACCAGCTCTGGTCCGCCGACAACTATGTGATGAAGCGCGGTCGCTTTCTGACCAGCGGCGGCATGGGCACCATGGGCTACTCGATTCCGGCGGCCATCGGTGCGAAGTTTGCCGCACCGGAGCGCCAGGTCGTCGCAGTCTGCGGCGACGGCTCCTTCCAGATGTCCCTCTATGAGCTCGGCACCGTTGCCGTCCAAAAACTCCCGGTCAAAATTCTGATTATGAAGAACCGCTTCCTCGGTCTGGTCCGCGAATACCAAGCGAAAACCTACAACCGCCGCTACGAGGCAGTCGAGCTCTTTGACTACCCTCGCTATTCGCATATCGCCGCTGCCTATGACATGGCCTACTTCCACTGTGACAACAACGCTGCGCTCGGAGAAACGCTGGATGCCTTCCTCGCCTGCGAGACAGCCGCACTCATGGTCTGCGATGTGGACAGCGAGAACAATACCCAGTGAGGAGGACCCCTATGAAAGGAATTTTTCTGTGCTGGTCGAGAACCGCGACGGTGTGCTCTCGCAGATTGCGGGTCTCTTTGCGCGCCGCGGCTTCAACATTGACAGCCTCGCGGTCGGCGAGACCGAACAGCACGATGTATCCAGTATGACCATTGTCTCGAGCGGCGACAGCCGGACCCTCGACCAGGTCGAAAAGCACCTGAACAAAAAGATCGATGTGATCAAAGTGCGGAGGCTCGAAGAGAGCAGCTCCATCTTAAAAGAGATGATGCTAATCAAGGTCGCGCACTCCGTGACCACACGCGCTTCCCTCATAGAGCTCTGCTCCGTGACCGACGCGAAAGTGGTCCACTTCTCGCAGAAGACCATGGTCATTCAGCTGACCGCAGAGCCCGAGGCCATTCTGAATTTCATTGAACTCGTGCGAAATTACGGCATTCTCGAGATTCAGCGCACCGGCAGTATCTGCGTGAGCAAGGACTGAAGAAGATACAAGACTTTTCTCTGCTTACATCTTCCTTGAAACAGTATGTTTGGAGGAAAAAGGCATGAAGCATGCTATTTGTCCTTCTTTTGGTGGGGCTTGTATGAAAGACGGGAAGAATAAGTCCGGAACCCAACGGTGGCGCTGCGATGCCTGCTCAAGGATGCGTGAAAGTTCAACCCCGACACGAGAGAATGCAAACACAAGGAACTGACACCAACTCTTTTTGTCCTATAACTCAAAAAGGAGCTGTGAAGAAACATTCTTCACAGCTCCTTTTTCTGTCTCAGGCTTGGCCGCTGCGCTTCGGCACCTTGGGCAGGTTCCAGTCATAGTGCACGGCAATGCAACGCACCAGAATCACGCAGAGACTGCCGATCAGCGCAGCCTTGTTTTCCGAGCCGAGCATCCGCCAGGCGAGAACCGTCAGAATGGCTCCCGGCACCGAGGCCATCGCATAAATATTTTTCCAGAATATCTCGGGCATCTGGTTTGCGAAGATATCGCGAATCGCACCGCCGCCGACTCCCGTCACCGTTCCGAGGAAGGTGCAGAGAAACAGTCGGTTCATGCCGATGTTAATGCCGGCAAAGACACCGTCCACCGTGAAGGCCGCAAGGCCCAGGGTGTCACACCAGAAAAGCAACGCATTCAGCGCCTTCTTCGAGCCCGGCAGACGGCGATTCGTATAGAGATACAGAAAAACGATGTTCGCCGTAATCACCGCAATCAACACATAAATCGGATTCACAAACATGACCGGCGGCTCTTGCCGATCACAATGTCGCGCGTCATACCGCCGCCGCAGGCCGTGATGACCGCGAGAATGTTGACGCCGAAAATGTCCATGTCTCGCTTCACACCGACCAGCGCGCCGGAAATCGCAAACGCAATGGTGCCGAGCAAATCCATAAAACCGATGACTGAGAATACCATTATTTTACCCCGCGGCTAAAGCCCTCACCGTGAACCTCCGAAATACGTCCTACAATCAGGAAGCAGGCCGGATCAATCTCGTGCGCAATGCGAATAATCTGCGGCAACTCGCGGTTGTAGATGACCGAGAGCACCACCTGGGTGGGCCGCTTCGTGTATCCGCGGTCCGCATGCAGCATGGTCACGCCGCGTCCCATCTCCTTGAGTATGGCGTTCTTCACTTCCTCCGGCTTCTCACTGATAATCTTGACTTCGGTGCGTGTGGTTCCGATCAGCGTCATCTTATCGATCGAGATGGAAGTCACAATGACACAAATCAGACCGAAGAGCACGCGCTCCCAGGAGAAGAGAAGTCCCTGCGAGAGCAGCGTAATCATATCCGTGATGATGAAGCCGGCGCCGAGCGGCAGGCTCAAATACTTCTTTGCCATAATCGGAATTACATCCATACCGCCGGTCGAAGAGCCCGCGCGGAGCACAATGCTGAGCGTAAGTCCGGTTCCGAGTCCCGCAAAAATCGCATTCAGCATGAGATCCTGGGTGAGCACCACACCTTTCAGCGCGTGGCTCCAGAACTCCAGCGCAATCGGGCTGATGAAGGAACTGAGTATCGTCGACATACCGAAGCCCTTGCCGATGAAGATGAAGCCGAGCAACAAAGTAAATATGTTCAGTGCGAGCAGGAGCGGCGGCACCGGAAGTCCCGTAATCTTGTGTAACACGAGGGAAATACCCGTGGTTCCGCTGGTGAGGAGATCCATGGGCAAAATAAAAAGCTGTACGACAAGCGCATAGCCTACATTGCCTACAATGATTTGCAGGAGACCGATTAATTTCTCCTTATATTCCATTCCCCCCAGCATTTTCCGCAATTTTTCCATAAAAAACCGTCCTGTTCTTCATTTTTCGTGCTTCTTTATTATAACGCTTTGTCCAAAAGAGACAAGCGCGAAAAAAAGCACCCCATTTCCGAACAGTTTAACAGAACTGTTCGGAAAATGGGGTGTCTTTTCGCTGTGATACGTCATTTATCTTTCTGATATCACTCGGCACCGGGCGGTGTGAGACTCTCGTTCGCATCGCCGCTGCCCTTCGGCGAGACATAGTGCACGCCGCTGTCTTGCGCCGTATTGCCCGCGGCGGCTGTCGACGTGCCGTTCGAAATGCTCTCGCCGCTACGGCCGAGCAGTGCGTTGACGAGTTCCGGAAGCAGGCCCTGATTCTGTTGCCAGATTTTCTCAATCTGGTTCTCCGGAACCGGCGAGACACCGAGTCCCACCTCGAGGGTGATGTTCGGAATGCCTTTCTCCCAGTCGAGCCAGTCCTTAAAGCCTGCGCCGTAGCGGGAGCCGTCCGCAGCCGGATCCACCAGCGCATAGCCGGTGCGGCGCGCCGCAATCACCGCCATCGCCTTGTCCTTGGCCTGCACTTCCTTGGAGGCATGCATCTGCGACCAGTAGATAATCTGTCCCTGCGCGTGGTAATTGATGACCTCGCTGAACTTCTGCTCGTTCACGAGCTTTATGATTGCCTGGGTCTCCGGCTCCGAAGCGGCCGACGGTCCCTTGTAGAACTCCGAGGACGCCTTGCCGCGGTTATCGTTTAGCTGTGCCCAACCTTTGGTCGGGAAATTGTGATTCAGGTCGACGCCGTTCACATTGTTCTTCCACTTGTTCAAATACCAGTTGTACTTGTCCTTGTTCTCCAGGAGACCCCAGTCCGCCCAGCTCTCAATGACACGCTGTACGGTCTGCTTGGAATTTGCATTGTTCAGGCCGTCCAATGCGCGCTGGGAAATCTGCACGCCGTCCGGGTTGGCCATCGGGACAAACTGGATGCAGACATCGTTCAGCGCGGTCTCCCCGCTCGCTTTCCGGTCCAGCATCTCCCGCACCTGCCGCATCACGAGCGGCGTCGTGATATACTCGCGCGCATGGATTGCCGCGAGCACCAGCACCTTTTTCTCCGCGTTCGGATTGCCGATCACAATGCGGTAGATGTTTCTGCCGTCCACCGTTTTTCCGATCGAATCCGTCGTGACGCCCTCGTACTTTGACTTCAGGAGCTGCATATCCGCTTCCAGACGCTGGTAGGTATACATCTCCTGCCCCGCAAAGTAGAAGTCGGTCTGCGCTGCCTCCGCTGTATTACTCGCCGCGCTGCCCGCGGCGCCGCCGCTCACCTGCGCTGCGCTCTTTTTCACAACACCGGCCATCGTAGGCTGTGCCATTCCTGCTGCCATGCAAACCGAGAGCGCTGCCGCCCACAGTCGCATCCGCTGTTCTCTCTTCATCTCCACCTCCGTCGTCGAAGCGCATTGCTGCGCGAATTTGCAAACTATCTTGATTATACGACAGGGAGGCGTTACAAAATACCGACGATTTTGTTAAGAATCTTAGTTTTATTCCGCATCCGCGAAACGGAAATTCTCCTTGCCCGCGCCCTGTTCAAAGAAATACTTGATAATACCGCGGTCCACATCCGAAAAAGCGCCCGCCTTATAGCTGACTTGCACCACAGCATCCTTGCCTGTAATCATAAAGGCCTGCTTGTTCATTGCCGTCGGCGCGAGCAGCGCAGCCTCCACACCGCGCGAAAACCACTCCGGCTCACTGCCCTCATAGCGGCTCACGCGCATCGCGTCCTTGGAGCGGTGCGGCTTTCCCCTCTTCTTTGCCGTAGCCGAACGCAATCACGCCGTAGAGCTCACCGCCGGCCTCTCCCTCCACCTTCTTCATGCTGTAGGTGCCGCCGATCCACCAGGTGTTAATGCCCTCCTGCTGTGCCAGCAACAAAAGGTTCGCACCGCAGTAACCGACCCGCTCGGCCGCCTTGCTGCCGTGGGGTCCGGCGAGCAGAATAAAGTTCTCGACGCCGCTCGAGAAACAGCGTCATGCCCGGCCAGAGCTGCAGCTCTTCGTTTGCATGCAGGCTAAGCTTCAGACCGAATTCCGCATTCAGCGCCCGAATGCGCTCCTGCAGTGCATCCAGCACCTCCTCTTCGACTGCCTCATCCGTAAACTGCCGCACTGTGTGCCGCTCTTCGATTGCTTCCCAAATCGTCATATCGCATTTCCTCAAATTTCGCTTTGACACCGGTTCATCGTATTGCTTGATAAGCTTCCGTAGAGTTCTTCCCGTCTGTCCTCAAAACTCGGGAGCTTTTCGCGCACCTCGCGAAGCCGCTCGCTGTCCAAGTAGACCGGAAATACCGTCTCTCCCTCACCCGCACTCGCCGTCACAACGCCCATCGGGTCTACGGCAGCGCTCTCTCCCATGCGGATTTTACTGTACTGATTTGCCGCGAGCAGATAGCAGGTATTCTCAATGGCGCGCGCCTTGAGCAGCGTGCGGAAGTGTTCGCTCTTTAAGTCGCCCTTAACCCAGGCCGAGGGCATCAGCAGAATTTCGGCGCCCGCGGCTCGCGCGGCCCGCGCGACTTCCGGAAACCGAAGCTCGTAGCAGACAAAGAGTCCAAGCTTTCCGAACGGACTGCCAATCGGACAAAACAGCCGCTCGCCGCGCAGATAGTCATCCGACTCCCGGTACCCGAAGGCGTCATAGAGATGCGTCTTCCGGTAATGACCGCGAATCTCTCCCCTGTCATCCAGAATCAGCGCGCTGTTATAGCTGCGGTTTTCGCTGTCCGCCGTCTCTGCGCGCTCGTAAAAGCCAAAGACTGTCCAGAGCGAAAACCGGGCGGCGAGTTCCCGCACGGCGCTGACAAAAGGCCCGTCCAATGCTTCCGCTGTCTCCGCGCGCAGCTCCCGCGTCATCCCGCGTGAAAACTCCGCCATGCAGGTCTCCGGGAACAGAATCAGCTCCGCCCGGAAGCGCTCCCGCGCTTCCCGCATCATCGCTTCCATTTTTTTAAGATTATCGGACGCCTGTTCGGCCACCGTCATCTGGGCGATTGCAAAGGTGTGCCGCATTGTTAAAGACGCTCCACGAGATCCGTAATCGGCTTTCTCTTCTCATGCAGATGCGCCGGATGTGCCTCCGCCGCCTTTCCCCGATCGGGAAGAGCGCAATCAGTTCGTACGGCGCCATCGCAGGGAAGAGCTCTTTCGCGCGCGGTGCGTCAAAGTAACCCACCCAGGTCGTGCCGAGTCCCTCCGCCTCGATTGCAAGCATGATATGCGTCGCCACAATGCTCGCGTCAACCGTTGCAAAGTTCTTTTGATCAAACTCGCGCACCCAGGCCTCACCCGGAGCGGCCGCCACCATCAAAAAGCAGTTGGCCCCGAAAATGCAGGGGGTTATCTCATGTACCTTCTCCACCGCCTCCGGACTCTCGAGCAGAAATACGCGGAACGGCTGCTCATTGTGTGCGGTCGGCGCAATGCGCGCTGCCTCCAGAATGCGCTCCAGTTTCTCTGCCGCCACCGGTGCCCCCGTCAGTTTTCTGCAGGCATAGCGCGCACGCGCAAATTCCAAAAAATCCATCTTATCCATCGTGAATCTTCTCCTTCCTCAGGAAGCCTTCTTCTTCCGGTTCCAGAACAACGGAAATCCCGCGCCGAGTGAGCGGAACTTCTTGCCGCTTTCTGCTCGATCCACGCCGCAAACCCGGCCGCATCCGCCGGTTGCAGCACTCCCATGTCGACAACGACCGCGGTCTGCGGGTTGCGGAACAGGTAAAAACGCTGTGCGTCCTTTGCGAGGCGCAGAAGCTCCTCGTATCTCCAGGATCCGCTGTCCTCAATCTGAATTTCTTCCTCCGCAAAGCGGTAGATGACATGCCCCTCGGCATCGCCGCGCTGTTTTAAGACAGCGTCCGCCCGCGCCTTTGCGACGGTATTCCAGCCAAGCAGCAGCCAGACCCCGAGCGCAATACAGAGCACCCGCTGCGGGGTCCCGAACACAGGGCTGAACCCGAAGGCAGTCAGCACCGCCCCCATCGCAACCCGGCTCCAGATACGCAACTTTTCAAATAAAAGGAACTGTGCGCGAAATAAGCCCCGCACAGCCTCCTCCGTAAACACGGTCTCCGTCTCGTAGCGCACACCGCGCTCTTTCTGTTCGTCCATCGTATTTTTCCTCTTGTTGTTATGCTGCTCTTATTTTGCTACGGTTCTCCGCAAAATTCCATGAATTTTTGATGAATTCCCCGTCAAAGCTCCTCGCCATAACAAAAGGCATAATTGACAAAAAAACGGACGCCGGACGCAAGGGCGCTTTCCTCGATTTGAAACCGCGGGCTGTGATTCGGATAGCGCTTTTCTGCGTCCTCACTCCCGCCGCCGAGTGCCAGAAAACACTTCGGATTCTCATATTTTGCGAAGTCCTCGCCGCTCATGCGGACACCGCCCGACCGCAATCGATCGCCAAAGATAGAGGCCGCCGCACGGCGCGCGGTCTCGGTGCAGGCCGCATCGTTGATGAGCGGCGGCGGTCCCGGCTCATAACGGACGCTGATCTCTGTCCCCGTGCTCTCGCCGATGCCGCGCGCAATCCGCTGTAAAAGTGCCGGGAAGCGCTCTCTGACCTCTGTGTCAAAGCTGCGGCCGGTTCCGAGCAGCACCGCCCGATCCGGAATCACATTGGCGCTCTGTCCCGCCTGAAACGAAGTTACGCCGAGCAGCGCCGCGGTCTGCGGGTCGAATTCCCGCGCGAGCGCACGCTGCAGTTCCTCCACGAACAGGCACCCCGCCGGAATCGGATCGATTGCGCGCTGCGGCGCCGCGCCGTGTCCGCCTCTGCCGCGAATCTCTACTCGGAAAGTATCCGAAGCCGCCATCACGGGACCGCTCTCAAGGGTCGCCGTTCCGGCTTCCATGTCTCCCCAGATATGGAGACCGATCAGCCGGTCGCAGCGGCGCACCAGCGGATGATCCTTCATCCGCTCCGCGCCGCTGTTCCGGATTTCTTCCTCCGCCGGCTGAAAAATGAAGAGAATATCGACCGGAAGTTCCTCCCGCAGCTCCGTGAGCACACGCGCCGCCACCAGGAGCATCGCGAGATGGCTGTCGTGCCCGCAGGCATGCATCACCCCCGGCACTTCCGAGGCAAACGGCAGGCCGGTCTCTTCCTGTACCGGCAGCGCGTCCATATCGGCCCGCATGCCGAGCAAGGCCCCCTTGCTCTTTCCGCCGCGAAGATACGACAGAACTCCCGTACCGATCGCGCGCTCCGCCGTGAGGCCGAGTGCCTGCAGATAGGTCATGATTTTTTCCTGGGTACCTGACTCCTTCCAGGAGATTTCCGGATGCGCGTGGAATTCCCGCCGCAGCGCCGTGAGTTCGTCTCTGTGTTGCGCCACCCGCGCAGCAATTTCTTCTTCCCGCTTTGTCATGCCGCTTTCCTTTCCTTTCCCCGCAGCATACGGATACCTATGCCCGTGACCACAATCTCTGCCGCCGGCATCGCAATCCAGACGCCGGTCATGCCAAAGAGTGCGGAGAAGAGCAACAAGAACGGCAGCACCAGGACAATTCCGCGGAGCAGCGATAAACCTGCGCCTGCTTGTCCCGCGCCGTCGACACGAAGTACATAATGGTCAATAAGTTAAACCCGAGAAACACACAACTCGTAAAGTAAAGGCGGAAGCCCTCCACGGCGAGCCGCTGCATCTCCACATTGTTCTCGTGATTAAAGAGCGCCGTAATCTGTGCGGGGAAGCCCATCATTGCGACATAGAAGACAGCCGAGGCAAGTCCGACCGCAATCAAGGCGTCGCGATAGGTGAGATGTAGCTTTTCTGTGTCGTGCGACGCGAAAAAGCGCCCGAATAGCGGCTGGGATCCCTGTGCAATGCCGTTGTAAACCGCAATCACAACGAGGATGATGTTTGCCAGGACGCCGTAGGCCGCAACCCCGGCATTGCCCGCGAGGCGCAGAATGATGATATTGAAGACAATCATCACGATGCCGGTCGTAATCTCACTGATCAGCGAGGAAACGCCGAGCGAAAGCATGCGCCGCAGTTCTTCGAAACGATAGCCCCGCTTGACCGGATAGAAACTGCTCTTTTTCCGGATCAGATGCAACGAGAGCACCAGAATACCCATGACAGGCGAAAAGACCGTCGCGAGCACCGCGCCGAAAATACCGAGTCCCATCGGAAAAATAAAAATATAGTCAAAAATCGTATTAAAGACACTGCCCGCAATCATGCCGAGCATCGCAAGTTTGGGACCTCCGTCGTTCTTGACAAAAGCCGAAAAAATCGAATTCGAGATAAACGCCGGGGCAAAGAGCAGCACCATGCGGAGATAAATCTTTGTCATCTCATAGGTCTCCGCCTTCGCGCCGAGAAGCACGGTCAGAGGATCCACAAAGAAAAGACCGAGCAGAGAAACAGAGTCCGGCCAGTACACCGGAAATTGCAGCTGTCGTATAGATCCGTCTGGAGCGTTCGGCGTCTCCGACCGTGCGGGATATAATGAAGCGCGTCGCGCCGCCGATGCCGATCATCAAGCCGACGCCGTTGATAAAATTATAAATCGGTATAGCCAGGTTGAGCGCGGCAAGGCCGTTGGCGCCAAGTCCCTTGGCGACAAAATAGGTGTCTGCCAGAATATAAATCGACTGTCCTATCATGGCGAGCATACTCGACAAAACATACTCCAGAAATTCCCTTTCGCGACTCATACTTCCCCCAGTTTACTTATGTTCTTTATTGTTATACTAAAAGAACCGGCGCACAAAAGTCAAGAGGCGGAACCCCCGAAAGAGTTCCGCCTCTTGTTGCCTTTCACCGTGCTCACGCCAGCGTGAGCAGCAGCGCCATCTTAAACTGTCCGTTTGCCTTTACACTGTGTCGTCCGCCCTTTGCCATGCGGAACTGGTCACCCGCCTTCAGGCTGTGCGGCGTGCCCTCATAGACAATCTCACCTTCGCCCTCCAGCGCAAAAATCAGCGCATCTCCGGGCGCGCTGTGCTCCGAGAGCCCCGTGCCCGCATCAAACGCCATGACTACAAACTTCATGTTCGGATTGGATGCGACATCCATATTGACGATGCTCCCCTTCTCATAGGAAAGCAAATCGCTGAGCCGGAATACCTCACCTGCCTTGACCTGTTCGTTCATAGTAATATCCTTTCCCGGAATCACTTCCGTATAAATGAATCCCTCTTCCGTTCGCACGCCGCAGAGCGTATTTTTTCTGACCAGCATCGCAGTCCCCGCTGTGAGTGTTCGAAGTCTCTCCTTCTCCTCCACCGCGTTGCGAAGCCGGAACTCACCGCTCCCGAAATTGCCGAGATAGAGCACATCCTCCGGATAGCGCTCTGCGCTGATATCCGTGTTGCCGCCGAGCGAAAAATACGTCACACCGACGCTGCCGCTCTCCGTTTCCCGCGTGGAAATCGTGAGTCCTGCCTTCGGCGCGTGATCCTCTGAAAGCGAAAACTTTCTCTCCATAAGTCTCCTCCTTTCGTCAACTATTATCGCAGATACCCTGCCCTTTCGCAAGGAGTTTTCGCCTGCGCTCATTCATTTGCCCCCGTCCCGGCGCTCTTGTCTTTTCTCGCCGTTTCCAGTATAGTTTTACCAAACTATTTGCTCGGAGGTACTATGAAAATTCAAAATTCCCGGAGAAGTGATGTGCTTCTGCTCATCACCTATTTGTCTTCTACACCCTGGTGCTCTCACTCCTTCTCGCCTTTGCCGCCGCCCACATTCCGCTCTTTCGAAACGGCGCGGTTTACTACGGCGCTTACGGCGCAGGTACACTGCTCACCTTTCTCATTTTCTTTTGGCAGAAAAAGAAAGTGCTCCGCGAAGACTTTGAAAAATTCCGCGCGCATTTCGGCAAGAACTGCCGCGTGGTGTTTCTCGCGCTGCTCATCATCTATCTCTGCAATATTCTGATCAATCTCCTGTTGCAGCATTTCCATATCAGCAACCAGAATCAGAATGTGCTCGGCGGCCTGGCGGCCGGCGGTTATCTCTGGCTCCTGATTTTGCTCGCCGTTGTATTCGCACCGGTCGTCGAGGAACTGGTTTTCCGGAATATCATTTTTAACCGTCTCTATCCGAAGAACCATCTGCTCGCCTACCTTGTCTCGATGGTCACCTTCTCGCTGCTCCACGGCGCGGCGGCCCTGACGAGCGGAAAGCTGCGGGATATGCTTGCCACACTCATCTATCTGCCGCTCGCCTTTTTCCTCTGCCGGCTCTATGAGACGCGGAAAAATATCATTTTTCCGATTGCGCTCCACTTCGTCAACAATCTGCTCGCAGTCCTTCTTCTTCTGTTACTACAAGCGGTCAAAGGAGCCTGAGCCATGAAAAAAGCCTTTCCGGTCATGAAAACCTGCCCGCTCTTTGCCGGCATCGCAGAGAGCGACTATGAGAACCTGCTCGCTGCGCTCTCCGCCAAAGAAGACTTCTTTCCGAAGAACGAAACGGTGATTCAGATCGGAGATTCCGGCAAACGCGCCGGACTGGTGCTCTCGGGCGTTCTCGAAGTTTCCTTTTACGATGAAAATGCCGCTCTGGTCAGTGTGACCCGGATTGAACCCGGTAATGTCTTCGGCGCCATGATGCTCTGCGCCAAGGTCACCGACAGCCCCATTCATCTCCGCGCGGTCTCCGACTGTACCCTGCTCTTTCTGGACTTCTCGCGCCTCTTGCAGAATGCCGCGCGCCAGAGCACCGCGGAGACACAACTCGCCGCAAACCTGCTCGGCTATTTTGCCAGACGCTCTTTTCTGCTCACCCAGAAAATTCGCATTCTCGGGCAGAAAAAACTGCGCGACAAATTAAAGCTCTACTTCACGACCCTGCCCAAGCAGAAAAACGGCATCCGGAAACTCCCGCTCTCTAAAACCGAGCTCGCGAGCTTTCTCTACGCGGATCGCAGCGCTCTCTCCAGAGAGCTGTCCCGCATGCAGGAAGAGGGCATCATCGCAATGGACGGCAAGGAGATTGTCATTCTGGATCCGGATTTCCTCGACTGAATCCGACTTTTCTTCTCCGTACAGCTTGCAAAAAGCGGTTCCGGCGCCTGCCTCGCGCAGCGCCGGAACCGCTTTTTCTTTCCGCATGCATCATCCCATATCGAGATGAAGATTTCCTTCCATCCGTTGGTATTACCTGTTGTCTTATCACGTCCCATGTCAGGATGGAACTTTCCGCCTGCGTCTGTGACCGGATTTTCGACTGTTTTTGCGCCACCATCGGACCCGGACTTATTCTTCCCGCATTCGATACAAGGTCCGTCACAAAAAGACAACCAGCCTGTTTCCAGACATTTCCCTCCGGCCATACTGTTTCCGGGAAGATGTATGCAGAGAAAATCCTTGCATCCCCCGGGTCGGAATGAAACTCTCCGCCTTTTCTGCGGCGAGAGCTTTTATATGTCTCAGCAAGGCTTCCGTTCGGCAACATGGTCTCCCACAATTCCCTTACGGAAAATTGCTTTTTGCCTCTCTGTGCCTCAAATTTCCGCAGCTCGCATTGCAGGCTCAGTTTCCGAGCTCCGCATTGATAAACTGCTGGGCCGTGCGTCCCGACACTCCGCCGTGCCGCAATTCAAACTGGTCTGCGCGCCGCAGCAGCTCTTCCTCCGCCAGTGCTATGCCGTGGCGCTCGGCGAGCGCCAGTACAATCTCGTGATAGGCCCGGCGCGCCGGTTTGTAGTACCCGATCGAGAGACCGAAGCGGTTCGCGAGCGAGAGCTTTTCCTCCATCGTGTCGGAGTGATGAATGTCCGCATCCTGCTCCACATCATTCCGGTCTCTCCAGCTCTCCCGGATCAAATGTCGCCGGTTCGAGGTCGCGTAAATCAACACATTGTCCGGACGGGTCTCTACGCCGCCCTCAATGACTGCCTTTAAGAACTTATACTCCGACTCATTTTCCTCGAAAGACAGATCATCCATATAGATGATGAAGCGATAATTTCTGTTCTTGATTTCCGCGAGCACCTCGGAGAGCCGCCGGAACTGATACTTGTAGATCTCTATCATGCGGAGACCGTCTTTATAATATTCATTTACAACCGCCTTGATGCTCGTCGACTTTCCCGTGCCGCTGTCGCCGTAGAGCAGCACATTGTTGGCTCTCTGCCCGCGAAGAAAAGCTTCCGTATTTTTCCGGAGCTCTTCCTTCTGCGTCTCGTAGCCGATCAGATCCGAGAATTGCACGGCATCCATGTTGCGGATGGCCTTTAATAAGGTCCCCTTCGTCTCATCGTCTTCGAGACGGAAAGCTGCGTTGAGGCCGAACTTACCCACGCCGTAGGCACGGTAAAAATCACTCATCGTCGCAAAAAAGGCGGCGTCGCTCTCCGCAGCCGCAAGCTTTCGGCTCAGCGCCTTCACCTTCTCACTGACCGCCCGATAACAGCGCACGGCAGGCTTCGGCAAAGCCCGATAGTTCGTCAGAACCGAGAAGCAGTTCATGCCGAGTGCGGTCTCGAGCGGCTGAAAGTCATAGTGAAACAGCGCGCGGAAAATATGAAAATCCTGCTCCACAAAGGTATTCACACTGCCCTCGCCCGCGCCGGTCTTCTCTGCCGTCAGCGTAAACGGATTTTCATCCATCATGAGCAGATAGCTCAAATAATTTGCCACAGATTCTCGTCGAAGCCATATTCCGTCGCAAGTTCCAACAGTTCCCGCACGGCGCGATAAGCGCGCTGTCTGTGTTCCGCAGTCAAGGTCTCCCCCCGTTTCCGCTCCCCCTCCAGCGCAGCGAGCGTCGCGAGCACTCCCTGCTCCGCCGTCTTGCCGTACATCAATAAATTCGAGACCAATACGTCCATCGCAATCCTCCTTTTGTTTCCGCTCAGTATACCGCCGAAACTTTCGCTTGGAAAGAGCGCCCACACGTGTATAATAGTGGAGAAGATATGTAGAGTTTGCTGTGCCGCACATAGCGCACACGGAAAGAAAAGAGGACAAAACCATGGCATGTTGGGGATTTCACGCATTGGAATCGGATGAGGGGCTGCTGCTCCTGGATCGCATCGGCGAAAAGCTCGCCGCAGGAAAGCAGAGCCTGAAACTCGCGGATATCATCGCGCTGCTCCGCAGTGAAAAGCTGCTTGATCCGGAAGGCGCTGCGAATACCGAGGACTACGACCTCGCAGTACTCGCACTCTCGGAGTTTTACGACAGAATGCAGGGTGAAAAAGACCTGTCCGCACTGAAAAACAGCCGCCACGCGCTCGCGGGGCTCGAAGCACTCGAGGAAGTCAGCGCCGACCCCGAGAGCCTCGCCTTTTTACATCGCCGTCTGCAGGAAATTCAGGACGACATTGACAGCTGTGAGCGGAGTTATGCCGCTTTCTGGCTGGAGGCCGCCGACTATTACGACTGGGTCTCCTATGTCGATCGTCTGGTCGAAGCCATAGGACGCGAAAAGGTAGCCTGTTCTGCCGCCAACGCCTGAAAACACGAAACCGCGGGATGCAAGACAGCATTCCGCGGTTTTCTTTTCATCCGAAGCAACAAAAAAAGCCCTATCCCAGCAGCTCGCAGTCTGCCAAGTCAGGACTTCTCGTGCGCCTTCAGGGACTCGAACCCTGGACAAATAGATTAAGAGTCTACTGCTCTACCAACTGAGCTAAAGGCGCTTTTGTTTGTGTCGCATCTCCGTGACACAAACAGTATTCTACTTGCTATCAGTCTTTCTGTCAACAAGTTTTTTTATTTTTTTCGCGTCGGATGATTGTAAGATGAACTAGGACAATAAAAAAGAGCCGATGACGAACTCGTGGTATGATGAAGCTACCACACACCAACACACCAGGAGGTTCGCCATGGCCCAGAACGAGTATACCACAAATAGAAAATATCGCCACCTGACACGCGAAAAGCGCGCACAGATTGAAGTACTGCTGCAATTAAAGCTTCCCAAAAGTCGCATTGCGCGCGAAGTCGGGATTGCAAGATCAACTTTATATAATGAGCTTGCCAGAGGTACTGTGCAGCAGCTAGGACGGAATCTGGAGCCATACACGCGGTACTTTGGAGATTCGGGACAGCGTGTCTACAAACATCGAAGACGAAATAGTCATTGCCCTATAAAGTTGGCGAAAGCCAAGAAATTCGTGTCTTTTGCGGTAAAGCAGATACTGACAAAGCATCTGGCACCTGATACGATTTGCGGTCTTGCCAAAGAAAAGGGCTGTTTCACCGAGATGGTTTGCAGCAAGACTCTTTATAACTATATTGAGCGTGGATTGTTAAAAGCTCGAAATATCGACCTCACGCTAAAGGTCAAACGTAAACAGCACCGTAAGGGACATCCGCAGCATAAGCGGCTTTATGGTCTGAGTATTGAAGCCCGCCCCCAAGTAGTTAATCAGCGGGAAGAATTTGGGCATTGGGAGATTGATACCGTGGTCGGTCGAAGGGAATCGCAATCCGTTTTGTTGACACTGGATGAGCGAACCACAAGATTTCGACACATTATAAAGATACCCGATAGAAGCACACAGGCGGTTGAGCAAGGTTTAAAAACGCTCCGAGAGCTGTACGGAGAACAATTCAGCCAAGTTTTTCGCTCCATCACAAGTGATAATGGCAGTGAATTTGCTTCGCTGCCACAGTTACTTCCCACGATACCCATATACTATGCTCATCCGTACTCCGCCTACGAACGCGGACTGAACGAAAAGCAGAACTCCTTGATTCGCCGGTTCTTGCCGAAGGGGCGTTCTTTTGATGTCGTTACGGATGAGCAAATACGAGAGATTCAGGACTGGATCAATCAACTCCCCCGAAAATCTTTTCATTACAGTTCGCCGGAGGAATTATTTCAGACTGTCCTACTTGATCTTGCAATCTAGCATTTTTTTCGCGTCGCAATCAAACGGGAAATCTTCTGCCCCCGCGCGGAATTTCTCCTCATACTCGGTCATCACATTCTCCTCCGCGGGCACATCCCGGTGCAGGTCTCGCGTCACATCTTGTAACACCCAGCCCGCCGCCGGAATCTCTTCGAGCGACCACTCGAACAGGCCGTCATTGTCGGTCTTAAACCAAATCTCTCCCTCGGGTGCCAGCACCGCATCGTAGAGTTTCAGAAATTCCGAGGAGGTCAGACGACGCATCGCGTGTCCGGCCTTCGGCCAGGGATCGGAAAAATTCAGGTAAATGCGCGCGACTTCGCCGGGCGCAAAGATTTCGGTGAGGCGCTTTGCATCCTCCCAGAGAAAATAGAGATTCTCTCTCTCCCTTTTCTCCCGCTCTCTTTCTTCCCGCTCCTTCCGCTCAATGGCCTTTTGCAGTACGGAAGCGTAACGCTCCAGTCCGAGGAAATTCCGTTCCGGTTCTCTGGCCGAGAGCTCACGCAAAAACCGGCCCTTTCCCATGCCGATTTCCAGCGCAAGCGGCGCCTCCTTCCGGAAAAATGTGCTCCAGTTTCCTCTGTATCGCTCGGGCGCATTGACGACCGAAGCCGCCTCCCGCACAAAGTCTTCACTACCGGGAATGTGTCTAAGCCGCATTGATTCTGTCTCCAATCTTTTTATTCTGAGAAAGCAAAGCCCCCGTCCCGCGCCTCCGTGCGCAGGCCGTAAAAGCAGCGTGCAATCCGGATAAAGTCCAGATAGTCCGAGCAGCCCGCCGTCTCATAGGGCGAATGCATCGCAAGCTGTGCGAGGCCGATGTCGACTGTGGCCAGCGCAACCTGATTGCCCGAGATATTGCCGAGCGTAGAGCCCCCCCGCAACATCCGAGCGGTTGTGGAAGTGTTGCAACGAAACCCCCGCCTTGGCCGCGAGATAGCGGAACACCGCATCGCTTACCGCATCGGTCGTATAATGCTGGTTCGCGCTGTGCTTCACCACGACACCGCTGTTCATATAGACGCGATTGCTCGGATCGTGCTTGTCCGCATAATTCGGATGCACGGCATGTGCGTTGTCCGCCGAAATCATAAAACTGTTTGCGATTGCGCGGAGATAATCCGCCCGGCTCTTTCCCTGTTCGAGGAAGAGGCGCAGCAGCACATCCGTCAGGAAGGTAGACGCCGCACCCTGCTTGGTGCCGCTTCCGACCTCCTCGTTGTCAAACAGCGCAAAAATCGGTGTCCCCCGGCTCTCTTCGGCTGCGAGAAAGCCTTCCATGGAAGCCGCGGCGCACTCGAGGTCATCGAGCCGCGGCGCCGAGAAGTAACAATCTCCCTCGCCCCAGACTGTCCCCGGCATGCGATTATAGAGAAACAAATCCGCGCCGACAATCTGTTCCGGCGCTACACCGGCTTCCTCCGCAATGCAGTCCATAAATTTCTTTTTTGAGTTGCCGTCGCGCCAGAGCGGCAACATGTCGCGCTGTGCATTGTACTCATATCCCTTGTTGGCCTCGTGGTTCATGTGAATCGCCAGATTCGGAATCATCAGGAGATCGCGGTCAATGCAGACCAGCTCCGTCCGGATCTCATTTCCCCGCTGCACGGCAATACGGCCCGCGACTGAAAGCGGCCGGTCAAACCAGGGTGCGCAGAGCATGCCGCCGTAGCGCTCCACATTCAATTTGACATAGTGTCCTTCGACTTCCATATCCGGATTCTCTTTGATTTTAAAAGAAGGAGAATCGCTGTGACTCGCAATAATCTGGAAGCTGTCCGCCTCGCCCGCGGGAAGCCGGAACGCAATCAGTGCCGAGCCGTTTCTTGTCGTAAAATACTTGCCGCTCCGGCAAAGTGTCCAGGGCTCTGCTTCTCTCAACTCCGTATATCCTGCCGCCAGCAGGCGGCGTTTCAGCGCCGCCACGGCCTGAAATGCCGTAGGGCTCTCCTGAATCAATCCTAACAATGCTTCGATTTCACGCTTCATTCTTCTCTCTCCTCTTATATCGCAAACGTTGTCACAAAGCCTGTATCTTCTCTATCATACCATCTCTCACGCAAATAAGGTGCAAAGCTGTCTTTTTCCTGTATAATACAGATAAGTTCAACAAAGGAGGCCGGCATGGCAGATAGAAGAACTGTTCGGGAACTCATTGAAGAAGGGCTCAGTACAACAGAGAGCCTGATTTCCCAAAAGGACTATACCCAAGCAATGATTTGTTCACGCCAAACTCTGGAATTCCTGGTTCGGAGTCTTTGCCGTCGCAACAATATTTCGGATAGCGATCCCGAGCAGATGGTTGAGAGTCTTTATCTTGGTGGCATTATTTCCAAAGAAGTCTGCGGTGAGTTTTTCAAAATTTATAAATTCGGTGAACTGGCTGCCGTTCAAGGCTACAATGATACCTTCAGTGCAAACGAATCTTATCGGCTTCTGAGTCAGGCAGTCTACGCCTATCAGCAGATGCTCCAGTCGCAGACCATGCATCGCAACGGCAGCCCGGCACGGCGCAGCGCTCGCCGAAAGGTATCCGGCGGCACACTCAATCAACTGCCGCCCTATGTAAAGTTCGGTCTCCCGCTGGTAATTCTTCTGTTTCTGATTTCCTCGTGCGGAGTTTTGCCGGACATCGCAAGGCTTCGGAGCCCGTTACCACAACGGAAGCCGTGAGCAGCGAGAGCAGCGCAGCAGCGGAACTCACCACGGAGGCCGAGACCACCAGTGCTGTCGCACCGTCCGCAATCACCGTCTATACAACCAGCTCTTCGCTGAATGTGCGTGAGACGCCCTCTACCAGCGGCAAGTTGCTCACGACCTTGCCGGCCGGCACCGTCCTCGACTTCGTCGAAAAATACAATGACCAGTGGACGGTCATCAATTACAACGGCACCCACGCCTATGTGGCAAGCCAGTATGTGACTGCCTCCGAGGTCAACCCGGCTGAGCGCGGCAGCGCTTCCGCAACCAAGAGCTCCTCGCAGAGCAGTGCCGCCGAAACCGAACCCGCCCTCGGCAGCACCGCTTCCGGCACCACCGCGGCAAATGAAACCAGTGCGCAAAAAGCGCAGAGCAGTGCCGCAAAGAGCAGCACGACAAAAAGCAGTACCGAAAAAAGCAGCGCAGCAAAAAGCAGCACTGCCAAGAGCAGCACAACCAAAAGCAGTTCCCGCTAAGTAAACGTGTTTGTACGTTCAAAATGCCATCCCGCGCTTACGCAGAGATGGCATTTTCCTTTTAAGAACCTTGGTTCAGACGAAAGTAGGTACCGGACAGAGAGGAGGTCTGATTGACTACCGTTTTTCACATATCAAAGCCCACGCACTCGCGCTGTTTCTTGCATGTTGTATTTGCTTTACGGCTCTGCAGCCTTCCGAGAGTTTTGCCGAGCCCGCTTGGCCGCAGGATGTCCTGATTGAAGCGGAAGGCGGCATTCTGGTGGATGCCGATTCCGGCACTGTTCTCTACGGAAAGAATATTCACCAGCGCTACTATCCCGCGAGCATCACAAAAATCCTGACTGCCCTCATTGTCATTGAGCGCTGCAAACTGGATGATACCATCACCTTCTCCTATGACGCGGTTCACAATGTCGAGAGCGGTTCTACCAGCGCAGGTTACGGCGTCGGCGACAAAATCACCGTCCGCGAGGCACTCTACGCGCTCCTGCTCCGCTCGGCCAACGAAGTGGCCAACGCGCTCGCCGAGCACTGCGCGGGAAGTCGCGAGGCCTTTGCCCGCCTGATGAATGAGAAGGCGGCCTCTCTCGGCTGTAAAGAATCACACTTTACGAATCCCTCCGGCCTGAACGACGAAAATCATTACACGACTGCCTATGACTATTCTCTGATTGCGATGGCCGCGTTCAAAAATCCGACTTTTGTCGAGTTTGACTCCACCACGTATTACGAACTTCCACCGAACAGCGCAAACGCCGAACCCTTTACCATCTACTGCGGACACAAAATGTTAAAGAAGAGTTCGGGTCTCTATTATCCCGGCATCATCGGCGGCAAGACAGGCTATACCATGACTGCCGGCAACACGCTCGTGACCTGTGCCGAGCGCGACAATCTAAAGCTGATTACCGTAATTCTGAACGGTCATCTCACACATTACAGTGACACAAAAAAAACTCCTGGACTTCGGCTTTGCTAATTTCAAAGCCGTCAATCCGGAGGGTACTGATAATCACTATGAAAAACCGCAGACCGATCTCGATCTTGTCGGCCGCCACAAGACCTTGCTCTCCCTGTCGGGCGGCAAGACCATAACACTCCCGAAGACCGCGCAGCTCTCGGATACGACCAGCACGCTGAGCTATGAACTCCCGTCTGACGCACCCGAGAATGCCGTCGCACAAATCCGCTATCTCTACGGAGAGCGGACAGTCGGCTCTGTCTGGCTCTGCGCCACTCTGCCGGACTCCGGCAATAAAGTCTCGACTTCCTCCAATGCCAAGGCACTCCGTCGACTGCGCTATCGCCTCACAAGTCTGCCGCTCCCGCTCGCAGCGGCCATCGGCAGTCTTGTTCTCCTGCTCCTGCTTCTTCTCTTTGCCCTGCGCCGGCACAGAAGGCAGCGGGCGGCCGCAGACCTCGCCTTTTCTCGCAGCATGAACCGCGTCGCAGACCGCGAGAGTTTCAACGGACCAAAGGAGCTCTCGGACAGCGCTTCGTCTTTGGACCGCTATCTCGGTGACAGTTCCCTCTCCCGCCGCAGACGCAGACCCGGCTTTTTCTCCCGGCTCTTCCGGCGCCGTTAAGGATTCCGCCTGTGGGGCAGTTTGCGATTCTTGAGAGTCTGCTTTTCCCGAAGCGTCTGTTGCAGTTGCGCGATTCGCTCTGCCGTCTCCTGATTCACAAACTTGGTCGTCTTGATACAATACACCTGCATTCCCTCTGCCCGTCGTATTTTAAGCTTCCCGCGGAGCAAACCGTGTTCCGGACAGACGGCAATGCAATAATAACTGCGCTGGTTTGCCGAAAACCAGCGCAGCTTTTTTTTTTTTTCAGCATGCGATGGCAGCGGAAGCAGAGCATATCGGTAACTGTCTTGTCATGAATCGCGCTGTCCCGGTCCGGGAAAATTCGCGACACATACTTGGCATAGTCCGGGAAATCGATATAGAGCTCCTCATCCTCGTTCGCGGGCAAATGATAGTAATCGAGGGAGCGATATACCTTCAACGCCTCAAAGGGAAGCTGCTGAAGCACCTTCGCCGTATAGCGCGCATCCTCAATTGCGCGATGAAAGGCTCCTTCCGCCTCAAGTCCCAACACCTCCACAGCTGTCGCGAGCGCCGTTGCCTTTTTTTCTGCATCCGGAAAACATCTTCCGTACAGCTTTTGCACATCGTAGTAGAAAAGCGGATAGGAAAAGGGATTCCGGACATGGAAAAAATGTAAGTTGCGCTGTAACTCCAAAAGGTCCATGTTACCCCAGCTGCAAAAGATGACTTCTTCGCCGCTGTCCATCCCGCACCAGTGAAAAAATTCTCGCATCACCTGCGCAAATGCCCTGCCCTCTTTTTGAAGCTGCCCGGTCTGGATATTTGTGAGCGCGCGCACACGGTAATCCAGCTTCTTATAAATAAAAGGGCGCACGAAGCGAGAGAACTCAGAGACTGTCTCCAGGTTCTCGTCCAGCTTCACTGCGCCCACCTCTATAAATCTCAGAGGGAAGGTCAGGTAACTTCCCGACCTTCCCTCTGGGGCTTTGATTCCATTCCAAATCAAAAACGATATAGCTTATTGCCATGAATTAAATATCTCCGCTGCCCACCATTTCCTCGACGCTCTCAATCATGTCCTCCGGAAGCTCCTCGTACTGCTCTAAAATCTTCCGCTGCATTCTGTCGCGCGTCGTCGAATTGATAGGATGCGCAATGTCCCTGTATCCGCCGTCTCTGGAAAGACGACTCGGCATTGCAATAAATAGGCCCCGATCCCCCTGTATCACCTTGATGTCGTGAATCACAAACTCGTTGTCTAGTGTGATGGATGCCACTGCCTTCATAGATCCGGCTTTCTGAATCTTTCTGATACGAACATCTGTAATCTGCATAGCGCCTCCTCCGATACAGCATGGATGTGGATGGCGATAGGGTGATCAACCCGGGCTCCCCTGACACTGAACTCAGATCACATACCGCTCATTCTTCTCGATAACGATTTTTACCTCCTCCGGTGTCCCGATATGTCTCGTATTTGCCCGGAGCGTATCCCGACTCTCTACGATGCAATTTTCAATCACTGTGTCATTTCCAATGTAGACATCGTTCAAAATCACGGAATTGCGAATCACGCAATTTTGACCGACAAACACCTTCCGAAACAGCACGGAATTTTCAACCCGCCCGTTCAGAATACAACCGCTTGAAACGAGCGAATTTCTGACCTCCGCGCCCGGATTGTACTTTGCGGGCGGTAAATCGTCAACCTTGGTATAAACCTCCGGATAGGTTCTGAAAAATACTCCCGGATGTCCCGCCGCAGGAAATCCATATTTGTCTTGAAATACGACTCCACGCTTGCGATGTTGCTCCAATAGGAATCCATTTTGTAGGCATAAATGCGTTTCAAATTCTTGTACCGCACCAGGATGTCACGAACAAAGTCATAGCGGTCTTCCGCTGCGCATTTCTCGATGAACTCAATCAGCTGTCTTCTGCGGACAATGTAGATGCCGCAGGAGATCATCTTGGATTCCGCAACCATGGGTTTTTCATCGAACTGCGTAATCCGGTTGTCCCCGTTCGTCTCCACGACGCCGAATCTCGTGAGATCTTCCAGCGCCGACGCCTCTTTGCAGACCACAGTGATGTCTGCTTTCTTCTCAATATGATACTCGAGCACCTTGTTATAATCCAGCTTGTACACACAGTCACCCGAAGCAATCACCACATAAGGCTCATGACAACTCTTCAGGAACTGCAGGTTCTGGTAGAGAGCATCCGCCGTGCCGCGATACCAGTCATTCGATGTCGCCGTAATCGTCGGCGTAAAAACGAACAGACCTCCCTGTTTTCTGCCGAAATCCCACCACTTTGAGGAACTGAGGTGCTCATTCAGAGAGCGCGAGTTGTACTGCGTGAAGACAGCTACGCGCTGTATATGAGAATTCGACATGTTGCTTAAAACAAAATCAATGCTTCGGTAGCTTCCTGCAATCGGCATCGCTGCGATGGCTCTTTTGTTAGATAACTCCCTCATGCGCTTTGAATTTCCGCCCGCTAATACGATTCCAACCGCTCTCATCTCAAACCACCTGCCTTTATAATTGCGCCACCGCTTTCCAGTTTTCCGTCCGGATAATCCGCAGTGACCGTGTCGCCCCAGATTGCTGTGTTCTTTCCGATGCTCACATTGTCTGGAATCACCGTCTTTCACCGACTGTCACCAGCTCTGAATTGTAGACGCGCCGGTCATAACTGCTCTCCCGGAATTCTCCCACCCCCAATTCACTGTTCTTGCCGACAACAACTTGTTCCGCCAAAATTGCCTTCGTCACCTTTGCGCCCGCGCCGATGACGGATTCCCGCATGATAATCGAGTCTCTGACAACCGCGCCCTCTTCAATAACCACGCCGGCTCCGATGACGGAGTGATGCACTTCTCCGTAAATCTCGCAGCCCTCGCCAATCAGACTCGCCTCAATTTTTGCATGCTCACCGAGGTATTGCGGCGGAATAAAGTCGCTCTTTGTGAATATTCTCCAGTACTCCTCATAGAGGTTAAACTCCGGCACAATATCCACCAACTCCATATTGGCTTCCCAGTAAGAGGAGAGAGTCCCCACATCTTTCCAGTAGCCGTGAAATTCGTAAGCAAACAGGCGCTTTCCTTTGTCTCTGCAGTACGGAATCATATGCTTGCCAAAATCCAACTCCGGAACCTCTCGAAGTCGCAGCAGCGCTTCTTTCAAAACCGGCCAAGAGAAAATATAAATGCCCATAGATGCCAGATTGCTCTTGGGTTCTTTCGGTTTTTCTTCAAAATCAACAATCCGATTTGTTTCGTCCGTGATCATGACGCCAAAACGGCTGGCTTCTTCGATTGGCACAGGCATAACCGCCACGGTCAAATCCGCCCGGTTTGCCTTGTGAAAGTCGAGCATCACCTCGTAGTCCATCTTATAGATGTGGTCTCCGGAGAGAATCAGGACGTAATCCGGATGATACGAGTCGATGTACTCGATGTTCTGGTAGATTGCATTGGCCGTGCCGGAATACCAGTCACTGCCTTTTGCACTCTCATAGGCGCGAGCAGCGTCACGCCGCCGACCGCGCGATCCAGATCCCACGGAATTCCGATTCCGATATGTGCATTGAGACGCAGGGGCTGGTACTGGGTCAATACGCCCACCGTGTCCACACCGGAATTGATGCAATTGCTCAGAGGGAAGTCAATGATACGATACTTCCCGCCGAAAGAAACCGCAGGTTTTGCAACCGTCTGCGTCAGGACGCCCAAACGGCTTCCCTGACCACCCGCCAGCAACATGGCAACCATTTCTTTTTTAATCACGCTCTCACCTCGCAGTCAAGTGTATTACTACTTTATGAACCTTTATTATGTAAACGTCAATGATGTAAGAATCTGAACCGGTCCGCTTGCCTCCTGAGGGTAGGCACAGCTCTGCTCCCAGACAGCTATGCCACCATAGATAGTCTGCTGCCAGTTTCAGTATATCATAATTTTCGAAAACGTGTACAAAACAGGGGCAAAATTCTGCACGATTTTTGGAATTCTTCGCAGAATTTCACGTTTCGTCTTTTTCCGTGCCGGTCCGTCTTTGGCATATTTTGCAAGGATTTCTTTGCCCTCGCATTCTGTTTTCCCAGCTGATGTATGATATTTATTTTTCTCTACCGTATCTCGTAGTTTCACACATTTCCGTCTGCTCGCCCGACGGATTTCACAGGTTATTTCGTTGCTCCTCCCGACCTTTCTTCCCGGCTCATCTTCTTACTCGGCATCTCCTGTTTTTTCATCTTGCCCTGTCTTTTTTCGTAGTTTCCGCTGCCTCTACTCTTTGTCCGCTTGCCATAGCCTCTCTGCCGATTTTCCCTGTCCGCCCGGAAAACCGCTTATAGCGCGGTCATGGCCGCTGTCTTTCACGGGCTGCGTTTTCTTTATTTCAGATTTCGCATTTTTGCACGCCGCGGCAGTGTCTCATCCCATCTATTCCGTTCTATTCCGTCTGGCCTTCTCTTTTCCCTCTCCGACCGCCGTACTGTTATCATGACGCTGTGATTTATACCTGTCGGAAAGGGCTCTTTTCCCCCAGCCTCTGCCTTTTATTTTTGGTCAAAGTGCGCTAAAATAGAAGAGTTATAAGCTCGGGATCTCCCTGTTCCCGGCACTATCTTTGAGAGAAAGAGGAATAAGCGAATGAAGCTCACAACAGTCAAACAGATATGGGAAAATCGCGAAGCGTATTTAGATCGAGAAATCGACTTAGGCGGCTGGGTGCGCTCGAATCGCGATTCCAAGTCCTTCGGCTTTTTGACCATCAGCGACGGCAGTTTTTTTGAGCCCCTGCAGGTTGTCTACCATGACAGTCTGTCGAATTTCCAGACCATTCGGAAAATCAATGTCGGCGCTGCCCTCATCATCCGCGGCACCCTCGTCGCAACGCCGGATGCAAAACAGCCCTTTGAGATTCAGGCCAGCGAAATCTCCGTCGAAGGCGATTCCGCACCGGACTATCCGCTCCAGAAGAAGCGCCATTCTCCGGAATTTTTGCGCACCATTTTGCACCTGCGCCCCCGCACAAATCTGTTCCAGGCAGCTTTCCGCGTGCGCTCTGTCATTGCGTTTGCAATTCACCGCTTCTTCCAGGAGAGAAATTTTGTCTATGTCCACACGCCGCTCATCACTTCGAGCGATGCCGAGGGTGCCGGCGAAATGTTCCGCGTGACCACGCTCGACCCGAACGATATTCCGCGCACGCCCGATGGTTTCGTTGACTACCGCGCGGACTTCTTCGGCAAGGAGACCAACCTCACAGTTAGCGGCCAGCTGGACGGAGAAGCATTTGCGCAGGCCTTCCGCGATATTTATACCTTCGGTCCGACTTTCCGCGCCGAAAACTCCAACACGACCCGCCATGCCGCGGAGTTCTGGATGATAGAGCCGGAAATCTCCTTCGCGGATCTGAATGACGCAATGGCGCTCGCAGAGGATATGCTGAAATATATTATCCGCTATGTGCTGGAACACGCGCCGGAAGAGATGGAATTCCTGAACCGCTTTGTCGACACCGGTCTGCTGAGCGCCTGAACCATGTGCTGAATTCCGAATTCGGACGCATCAGTTACACGGAAGCAGTCGATATTCTGATGCAGCACAATGACAGTTTCGACTACAAGGTCTCCTGGGGAACAGATCTCCAGACCGAACACGAGCGCTTCCTGACCGAGCAGGTCTTCAAGCGTCCGCTCTTCGTCACCGATTATCCGAAGGATATCAAGGCTTTCTATATGAAGTTAAACCCCGACGGCAAGACAGTTGCCGCGATGGACTGCCTTGTCCCCGGCATCGGCGAAATTATCGGCGGCAGCCAGCGTGAAGATGACTACGATAAATTGCTCGCGCGCATACAGGAACTCCATATGGATGAAGAGAGTTACCGCTTCTACCTGGATCTCCGCAAATACGGCAGCAGCCGCCACGCAGGCTACGGTCTCGGCTTTGAGCGCTGCGTCATGTATCTGACCGGCATCCAGAACATCCGCGATGTTCTTCCCTTCCCCCGCACAGTTGGAAACTGCGAGCTGTAAGCCACAGTAATCTTTCCAATTTAACAAGGAGCTATCTCATGAAGTTTATTCACACAGGCGATCTCCACTACGGTATGAAACCGGATATCGGAAAACCTTGGAGTGCGGAACGGGCGCAGGCTGTCAAAGATGCGCTTGCTTCGATTGTCCGGGCTGCACGCGATGAGAAGGTAGATCTCCTCTTGATTGCGGGTGATTTGTTTCATCATCAGCCGCTTGTGCGTGACTTAAAGGAGATCAGCTACCTGTTCGCCTCGATTCCGGATGTTGCCGTAGCTGTCATTGCGGGCAATCACGACCGCATTCGCGATAACTCCGCCGTGCTCTCCTTTCCCTGGCCGAAAAATGTTTACTATTTTACCGAGAGTTCGCTGAGTTCCGTCTACCTCAGACGCATCAATACCGAAGTCTACGGTTTTTCCTACCACACGCGCGAAATCCGAGATAATCTGCTCGAAGGAGTTGAGGCGCCCGAAAACGGTCGCATCCGTATTCTGCTCTGCCACGGCGGTGACGCGAAACATTTGCCGCTCGATGTCAAAGAACTCTCCGAAGCCGGTTTCCTACTGCGCGCTCGGGCACATCCACAAGCCCGAAATCGCCGTTCCGGGCAAGGTCGCCTGGTGCGGCTCTCCCGAACCGCTCGACTTGACGGAGACCGGACCGCACGGTTATTTCCTCGGCGAGATCAACGACATCAGCCGCCAGATTACTTCTCTCGATTTCGTACGACTTGCCAAGGTGCAATACACCTCGCTGATTGTACATGTGACGCCGGACTCCACCAATGCGGAACTCCTGATGACCCTGAGCGACGAACTCGCACGGCGCGGCAGTCAGAATATTTATCGCCTGCAAATTAAGGGTCTCCGGGATCCGGATGTCGTGTTTGATCTCGACACGCTGCGACAGCGCTTCCGCATTGCCGAGCTCTTCGATTACTCCGAACCCAAATATGATTTCTCACGCCTCTTCGCAGAGCATTCGTCGGATATGATCGGTTTCTTCATTCAGGAACTCGACAAACCCGATCTCAGCCTGCTCGACAAAAAGGCGCTCTACTACGGCGTCAGCGCCTTGCTGCATACGACAGAGGAAAGGGGACAAAAGACATGATTATCCGTGAACTCAACATACGCGGATTCGGTGCGCTGCAAAACCGGCGCTTTGTCTTCGGCGACCGCCTGAATATCCTCTACGGCGGAAATGAAGCCGGCAAATCGACCCTTCACCTCTTTCTCCGCGCCATGTTCTACGGACTCGAGCGGGCGCGCGGCCGTGCCGCCAAGACTGATGCCTACGCGCTCTATGAGCCCTGGTTCGGTGACGGCGCCTACGGCGGCAGCCTCCGTTTCGAAGAGGGCGGTAACTTATACCGCATCGAGCGGGACTTCCGAAAAAGCCCAACCGACCTCAGCATCATCGATGAGAGTGCGGGGCTGCCGATTGAGGATCCGGAAATCTTTCTCCGCACCTGCCTCTGCGGTCTCAGCCAGACCGCTTACATGAACACCGTCAGCATACGCCAGCTCCGGAGTGCCACCGACGCGGGAATGACCCAGGAACTCAAAAACTATATCGCCAATATGAATGCAACCGGCGAGCACACGCTGAACATTGACCGCGCAACCGCCTATCTCCGCGACCAGCGCAAGGCCTTTGAGCAGCGCCTGGTTCCGGATGCCGCAAAGCACTACGCGGCGAATGTGTCCGAAATCCGGAAATTGGAAGAGCAAATTGCGGCGCCCGGTTACCGGAATACGCTCCAAAGCCTGAGCGCCTCCAAGCAGGACAGTAAGACCATCCAGGAGACTCTGCTCGCTGAAAAGGAAAAACGCATCCAAGCACTTGCTGCCAAGCGGCAAATTCTGGAGGAGCGCGGATTCCGAAGCCGCCGGGATTTACCGGACCTCCGAAACCGGCTCAACGCATGGCAACAGGAGAGAACTGCGCTCCGATCTAAGAACAGCCTCCGCGCACAGCTGATTACGGCTTTTCTTTTGATTCCGCTCGCCCTATTGCTCTATTTCACCATGCGGCGTGTTGTGCCGGACAGTGCCAACAAGTTACAGGCGTTGCTCTGCATCACGGCAGTCGGCTGTATTGCCCTCGGCCTCTGCCTGTTTTTCTCCGTCCTGTGCGGAAACCGACGTAGAATGCGGTCTAACCGCAACATACGGCAGCTCATTCAGGCACATTTCCCGGAACTTCTTTTGGACAAAGAGCTTGCCCGCCGTCCGGTTTCCCTGGCCAAGGCCGGTAGCGAAAAAATTGATGAGCTCCTCTTGGTGCAGGATGAAATACAGCGCAGCGAATCCGATGTCTATGACATTGAAGAAAAGCTGCGCCTCCTGAAAACCCGGCAGGAGGAGACTGAGGCCTCCATGGCAAATCAACAAAAGAGCCAATGGCTTCTGGAACAACAGCTGCAGCACCTCTCGAGTTTAAAAGACGAAACCGCGGCACTGAAAAGTGTGGTTGCGGAAAATGATCGCCTGAATACAGAAATCGAGGCCATTAACATCGCCCTCGAGACTCTGGTTCGCCTTTCCGAGACCATCCACGATTCTTTCGGTCGCTACCTGAATCAATCGGCGTCACAGCTCATTTCCGGCATTACCGGCAATGTCTATGATTCTCTGTCTGTCGACCAGAATCTGAACGTGTTTCTAAACACCTCGCGAAAACTGATTCCGCTCGAGCAGGCGGGCGCAGGTACCGTTGACCAAGTCTATTTTGCTCTTCGTCTTGCCGCCGCCGATTTGCTGCAATTCGGCGGTAATTCGCTCCCGCTTTTCCTGGACGACAGCTTTGCAAACTACGATGATCAGCGCCTCCGCACGGTTCTCCACTGGATGCTGGAGACCTATGCTTCGCGGCAGATATTGCTCTTCACGCCGCGTCTCCGGGAAGCGCAACTGCTCACCGCTTCCATGCTGCCGTTCCATCTCGTGGAACTCTGATGCGCCTAGCTTTCCTCGAACTGATACCAACCCGGCCCATGACTTTTGCGATTCCGCATAAGTCATGGGCCGGGTTTATAGTTTGAACCATTCGCAGCTAAGCTTACAAAAGACAATACTTCCGGGGCGCCGGAACAAAGGCATGGGGTCCTCCGGATTGAGCGAAGTATCCTGTCTATTGCTCCGGTTTCTTGTCCTCCGCCGCTTCTTTCCCCTTCTTCTCCGCTTTCCGCTCCTCGAACGGTTTCCACTCCGGGTTAAACTTCCGTTTTCCTTCCTCACGGTAAATCAGTAACTGTCGCAACAAAACCTTCAGCGCCCAGAGTGCCATACTGCAGACCAGAATTTCCATCACCGGAATTCCTCTGCCCGGCACGCTCTTTCTGCCTTTCGCCTTCCCAGGAAGCAGACTTAGTTGTCCCACCGTCGGCGCTGCATTCCGCAGTGCTACCTGCTGATTCACTGCCGTATCGCTTCCTGTCTCCAACAGCGCACTGCTCACAACGGTTTGCCTTTTTTCTTCCATGCCGCTGAGCTGATAGCGTCGCCTCGTAATGTGCTGTTCCGTACCACACTGCAAGGTTGCCGTCACCTCAAGCATGCCCGCATAGTGTTTTCCGTCTTCCACTGCCTGACGTACACCTTTCGCTTGCAAAACATAATGCTCACCCGGTTTCACGGCACTGCTCCGCCAGTCAAACCGGCCATCTGCCGTCAAAGCCTGCGCTTCCGTCACAGCACCCGCGCCCTGTCCTCTCGTGACAAAAGCTTCTGTATATTGCACCTTCTGTGCTCCGATTCCTTCCGGCAAACGGATTTGCAACTCCAGTTCCGGAACTTCCGTCTCCGTCTGATTCTCTATCTCGCAGCGGACAGAAATATCCGTATTTCCGTCCATCAAAACTTCCGGTGAAATCTGCAATGTCTCCTCACTCTTGTTTTGCTCTGCCCACACCGGAGCTGTCGCAACAAGCAGTGTGGCCACAAGAAACACAAACATTTCTGTCCCTATACGAAGGACTCTTCCCACAAGCTGACGCATGACTCTCCTCCCCTTATTCACGGTTCTGCTTTAATATGCCTCTCCTGTGAGTTCTTCAGTGACATCCGTCACATCTTCCGTAAATTGATTTTGCTGAAAGGCATAGACCGCCCGGTTACCTGCCAAGTCCCGGACCTGCACCTGTAGCGGAAACTGTGTCTTGGAAACCGCAATGCAACCCTGCTCTCTGTCGATTCGAACTGTCTCTGCGCTACCGTCTTCCCGCTGACAACGCAAGGTATCCCAATCGATACTTGCAGCCGCATCCTGAAAATACAAGTAAACCGTGTTATCCTGTTCCTGATAACCTGCATAGTGCGGGGCTTCGCGATCAATATTGGAAATCTCCACGACTTGCTCAATTGTGTGATTCGCAATATCCTTTGCCGCAATAATATAGGTTCCGTTGGCATCGATATGTGCCTCATACACTTTTCCCTGCCTAGTCAACGGAATCTCCTGTTTGCCCGAAAGAGTTACTTTCAATGGGGGCTCCGCTGTCAACGCGAAAACGCACCAACTGTTCATTGACATAGCGATTGGTATCCCGATATTGCAGAGAAGAAATCCGTATCCCGCGCAATGCAACCGAACCGACCAGTCCTACGGAGAGCAGCACCATCGCTGTCTTACCCATAAATCCGACCGAGGCCGTTGCTACTTTTCCGCTCAAATTCCAGGATTCGAGCTGAGAAAGAAATGTATACAGTGTAAAGGGACTGAAGCAGTACAACCTTGTGCCGAGCCTCTTTTTCATTTTCTTCTTAGCTTCGGCAAGGCGGCTTTTGACGGTTCCGAGCGGCACATTCATAATGTCCGCAATCTCTGCCTCTCGAAGTCCCGCAAAAAACCGAAGCAACAGCGTAGCACGCAGCGCCCAGGAGAGATGGTCTGCCGCATCCATGATTTCCTTGTTCTGCTCAGCCTGTTCAATCTGCCTTCCTTGATCCGAAAACTTTTCTGTATTGAAGTCCGACTCGAGCAGCGCATCCAGTGAAACCGTATTTTTTACTCCCGCATAACGGGTTGAGACCATGTAATCCAAGGTCTTGTGATATGCAATCCGGTTGGACCAGCATTGAAAGCTCTCCGGGTCCGTCAGTTCACGAAGCTGATGAAAAATCTGCAAAAACACTTCCTGGGTGACATCCTCTGCCTCATGTCGGTCCCGAATCATCTTGTAAATAATATAATAAATCGGTCCGTAGCAGAGCGAGTAAATCCCGTCAAATGCCCTTTATCCCCTTTTTGATACGCCGCAATCAGTTCTGTTACACGTTGTTTGCGCTCGCGATTTGCCTTCTCCATCTTGTCCTTCATCCTGTCTCCTCATTGCTGCCTTGCGACCATATGCAGCGCACGCAATAACATTGCCAGTGACCAAAGAATTGCCAGATGAAACCATATCCCCTGTTTTGCAGCTATTTCTCCTGTGTGCGGAAGCCGACGCAGTACCGTGCGCTGTGTCCGCTCTCCCGTACCCGCCAGAACCAGTTGCCGTCCCTGCAACTGTCCCTGTGTTTTTTTGACCTTACAACTTCTGATCTCTGCCCATGGAAGATATGCCGGCGTTGCCGTCTCTCTTTTTTTCGGCCTGTACCTGCCTGTGCGGCTCATCCTCTCTGCCGGGACGCGCGTCCTGTATTTGCGCTTCCTGCCTTACTTCTTGCGGCTTTACTTCTTCCCGCTTCACTTCCTGTTGCTTTGTCGGGTCCGTTTGCTCGTTCACTTCTTCTGCCGCGCGTTCAGTCCGCCGTAACAGTTCCGGCTGTCTCTCCCCTCTCTTTGCATTCGCTGCATCCTGTCCCCGTGAGAAAAATCTGTTAATCCCGACTGATATCTCCTTCCGATTCGTCACCTCAAAATATGCACTGTCGCCGATACGCCGGAATGCCTGATACTCCGGCGTCCAACCTGCCGGAATGTCCACTTCTTCCACACCGATTTGTCCGCCTGCATCGTTGCTGTCATTCAACAGTTCCGCATCTTCGCGGAATTCCTCTTCACGCTCTGCATCTGCCATACTTGCGCGCTGCATGGTTCTGCGTCTCGCATCGGAGGGCGTAGCCTGTAAGTTCCAACCGACTTCCCAGCCATTGTCCGCATTAACCGCCTTGACAGCTCCGAGCACAGCTACCACTTCTCCGTTTCTCCGAAGCACCGGGCGAAATACGCCTCTGATGGCGTAGCTGCTCCGTGCCAGCGCTTCTTGACTACGATGCGGCGAATTTCCGAGTCCTCGGGTCTCGAAAAAATTGCATTCACTCTCTGACAGCCCCCGTCATAGAACAGGGCCTCCACCACGCGAATACGCCGACTGTCTCTTCGCAAGTCCTGCTCCCGTATTCTTCGATTGAGCACTTGCTTCGCTTCTGTCGGGTGCGCATAACTTCCGAGCAGTGTCTCATCCTCATAGATCGAAACTCTGCTTCCCGGAAGAAGCTCATACCCCTCTTTGTACGGCAACTCTCCTTTCAGAAGCTCCACATATCCCAGGTCGGATAAAAATCCGTCACAATTCAGAGCATCTGCCGGTTGCAAAACAGCTGTATCCTCTTCCGTCTCGATTCCTTGCATTTCGCCGCGATTGAGAAAACGGATATTTTTCACATTGCCTGTCAGCGCATAACTTTCGGAAGACCTGAACACTGTGCCTCTTTTTCCGGAATCCCGGCGCTTTGACGAGCATCCCGTATGACAACTTGAAAGCTGCTCTGGCGCGCCTCGTATCCCGGCTTCCGATTCCGTTGCTCTATCCGATATGTACCGGCTTCCAGATTTGCAATGTAAATCCTACCTTTCCCATCCGTTATATAGTCCGCACTGCCGTCTGTGCTCAGAATCTCCCTGCCGCTGTCCGCTTGCCATATGCGGTAGTAAATACCCGGAAGCGGCTCTCCTTCTTCTGTCGTAGCCGTCAGTTCTATGCTTCCCAGTGTTTTCTCGTATACCGCATCCTCAAATTCTCGCATGAACCTGACATCCAGCGGCATGGACCACTGCAGCTGTAGCCGTGCTTCCGTGCCTTCACGCTGCAGGTATCGCGCTGTCACGGAAAACGGCAAAGGATATGCCTGTTCTATACTGTGTAAAATCTCTGCTTCCTCGCGATTCCGGAATACAACCGCCTTCTCGGTCGGCCGACCGCCGGGTTCCTCAAAGTAGTGCAACAGCAACCTTCTCTCTGCATCATCATTCCGGTAGGAAAGTGAAACAGGTACCGTAATCTTTTCATCCAGGCGATAACAGCCTGCAATAAATCCCATCATCTGTTCCGGTACCCGATGAATGGGATTCCCTGTCAGTACAATTTCCGTCGCCGCAAAATAATTTGCTTGTTCCTCTATGCGCATATCCCGTTTCAACGGGCTCAGATCCTGAATCTGATTGTCCGAGAGGTCGATTCGCGTCGCGTGCCGTAACAGCCATATTCCGCTGATATCCCGGATTTCTCTGCCCCGTGCGTCAATTTCTGCCTCAGCTGTGTGTGCACCGTACTCCAGCAGAATCTTCTCTGTGCTATCTCCCGGTGATACCGAATAACTGCCGTCGGCAATGTGGGAAGATATACTATCAAATATAGCCTTCGCAAAAGCTGCGTCCCGCACGCCGACCTGTTGAATACTTTCAACCGAAAAACCGTTCCCGCCACCGGCTGCCCATGCCGTGTGCTGCCATACCGGCCATTGCCACAAAACCATGAAGATCACCGCTAGATAAGGAATCCCTCTGCGCATATACTTCTTTGCCGTTTCCATATCACGTTCCCTCCACAAGTACGCTGTCTTTTTCGATGCAACTTCTCTCCACTTATATAAGGACGGTATAAAGCAGTAAAAGGTTCATTTTTTTTACAAAAAAAACAGCGGAATTTTTCAATCCCGCTGTTCGGCATTCGCAGCAGAACTATGTATGATAGTACCATAGTTCCGGTGTTTTTCTGCACAAAAATTAGTAAAAACTTCTTTCAATTCTCTTAAGTTATGCCTCCGTATAGCCGAGTGCCCGTTCCAAGGCATCCTTTTCTTCAGCTCCGAGCAACACTTCCGTCTGACCGCAATCTACAGTCTTGATGTAAAGGTAACAGCCCTCCCGCGAATGTACCGTATTCAGAATGAAACCTGAATTCGTATAATCCAAAAGAGCAAGCGCAAAGCTCATCTTACCCCCCATATCTTTGAACGCATTGTAGCGCACAATGCCGACCTTCTGATAGGATGCTCTCTGGTTTTTATTCAGAACACGGATTGCCTCCTTATTTATCTGATCTTCCGCCCGCAGCTGCCGCAGAGATTCTTCCAAGTCAAATCATATCTTCCATGCTCTCCGCATCTTTCCCGCGCATAAAGAAGTCATACGATCGTTTGACCTTCGTATACTTGCTCAGCAAAAACAATACAAGAATCAGCATGATTGCATCAAAAGCAATCAGTGCTCCCAGTAGAATTGTGGTATGCATGACTCACGCCCCCTCACTTATTTTCTACGGAGCGCAAGAGATCCATGATGCGCTCCAACTCAGCTGTCGAATAGTAGTCAATCTCTACCCGCCCTTTATTGTTATCACGGCGGTTGATGTGAACCTTCGTGCCAAGTATGCTTCGCATCTTGTCCTCATAGTTCTGATAGTACAGACTCAAATCCGCTGTTTCCACCACAACTTCTTTCCGTTCTTTGCGTTTCTTTTTCGCCTGCTTGACAAGTTTTTCCACCTCGCGGACACTGAGCATCTCTTTGACGATTCTCTCCGCGAGCGCATCCTGGTCATCCTCATCTTCGACAGCGAGCAGTGCCCTCGCATGCCCGGAGGAAATTTTTCCTTCCATCAGCAGTTCTCTGGCACCCTCTGCGAGCTTCAACAGACGAAGCGCATTCGTAATGGTCGTGCGGCTCTTACTGACCTTGTCCGCCACTTCTTCCTGTGTCAGACCATAGTCCCGAATCAGCATCTGATACGCCATCGCTTCTTCAATCGGATTCAAATCCGCGCGCTGCACATTTCGATGATGGAAATTTCCGCCACCTGCTGAGAGCTGTAATCTCTGACCAGCACAGGAATTTCCTTGAGACCCGCTGCCTGCGCTGCGCGATATCTTCGCTCACCGGCAATAATCTGATATCCTCCCAGCTTTTCATCTCTCTGCACCAATAGCGGCTGCAAGATACCAAAGTGGCGGACCGAATCCGTCAATTCCTGCAGCGCCTCCGGTTCAAAATGCTTGCGCGGCTGATCCGGATTTCCATGCACTTCTTCAATCCGTAGCAGCATCTCCTTATCTTTCGCAGCTTCGCTCTCATCCGCGGTACGATTCTCTTCCTGAACCGCGGTCTCCTCCGATCTGTCTTCGAGATGCTCCATTCCTCCCATCAGATCGCTGAGTCCCTTTCCCAATCTTCGCTTCTTACTCACAGCACACATAACTTAATCTGCCTCTCTTGTCAAAATTTCTGCCGCCAACTTCCGATAATTTTCCGCGCCTTTGGAGCGCGGATCATATTCTGTCACCGGCATACCGTAACTGGGTGCTTCCGCCACCCGCACATTTCGCGCAATCACCGTATCATAGATATACTCTTTCAGCACATCCTTCACGCTGTCCACGACCTGCTGCGACAAATTATTTCGGGCATCATACATCGTAAAAATGATTCCGTTGATGCGAAGCGCAGGATTCAACTTCATCTGTAAGAGTTTAATGCTACGGAGCATCTGATTTAAGCCTTCCATCGCATAGTACTCACACTGAATGGGGATGATGACATCGGTTGCGGCTGTCATCGCATTGACCGTCAATAGACTCAAAGACGGCGGGCAGTCAATAAAAATGTAATCATATTGCTCCACCACAGGCTCAAGATAATGCTTTAATACATACTCTCGATTTCGCTTGTCGAGCAGCTCCAGTTCCAGTCCCGAAAGATTGACATTAGAAGTAAGCACATCCAGATTTTCCGAATATGTTTTATGTACGGCCTCTTCAAAAGTGCATTCTTCCATCAGAAGCTCATAAATCGTATTTTCTTCCTTTTTCTTCTCGATGCCCAATCCGCTTGACAAATTACCCTGCGGGTCAAAATCGACTGCCAATACGCGCATTCCGGCTTCTGCAAAAGCCGCCGCCAAATTAACGACAGTTGTCGTTTCCAACTCCGCCCTTCTGATTTGCCAATGCAATGATCTTTTTCATGACCCCACCGTGCGCCTCTCTATTCGTTCATTTCCGCTTTTTTATATCATAACATAATTTTTATTCCTAAGAAATATTATCTGCGTAGAAACAACCTTTCTCCTTGCATTTTACATGAAACAAGACACTTTTCCGGCTTTCTCAGGCCTTCTCTTTCGTTATAGCAAGACCGAACAGACGGCAATTCTTGTCTGCACAGCCTTGCTTCTCAGAATTCTGTAAAGCGTTCTACTATCGTTTCACACGAAATATCTTTCTTTTGATCGACATCCATTCCGGTATTCTTGTATTCCGACCTTGGCACGCAGGCTTTGTTTTGACAGTATCATTTTCTTGTTTTATCCGATTCTGTGAGAAACATTGCTTTTGGAATGAATCTTTCGGGAGAGACGCTATGAGTCTGCTCACAATATTCTTGTTTGAACATAATCATTTCCTCCGCTTTTTGGAAATCCATCGTTTTGTTCCACGTGGAACATCAAAGGAAGTACCGGCAACAAGTAATTTCTCAGAATAATTTCTTAGAATGTGAATTACCGAGAGTATCAGGTTGTTCTGTTTCACTGCCTACGGACTTCGTTTCAAAGAGGTCCTATAGGACCCTATAAGAATCGACTCAAATGTATCTTTTGAGCCAAAGATTTTACTCTTTGTTTTCGGCAGTCATTCATTTCACGTGAAATCTCAACGTGATCGTCATCGGATTTAACATAGCAATATCAATATAATGAACCACTGAAGTAACGGCCAAAGCTGCAGTATCTACTACGAAGTAAGTTTTAAAAGCTCCTCTGAATCAGCTCCCGGCGTTCTTATTTTAGCAAAAGCATTTATTTCCTGATTCCCGTAAATCCATCCCTTTGTTTCATGTGAAATATCAGAGTTATCACCAAAAATTGTACATTCTTAGGATTATGAATGACTGAGAAGAAGATGAGTTTTCCGACTGATTTTTTTTTTTGCAAAATCAAGTTCTGAAAAGCGCTATCGCTATGCATCTGCTTACAATATATGCTTATTTGAGCAGTCTGAATTGACTTCTGATAATCTTATGGCTTGTTTCACGTGAAACATCAAACTAATAACGAGCAAGTTGATGTACAAAGGACCTTAACCCTCTATTCAAAATATTCTTCCTTCAAAAAGCACTCCTTCCTTGTTCCCTGTATAAGTCCAACGAACCGGCCGGAACCGGCACAACTTAACTCGAAAGGTACCCTATAATTCTGTAAGTATCTGTCCCTGATTGCGATTGAACAGGCATACTGATGGTCTGCGAAACACGTTCCGGCAAGATCTTGTTCCAGTCAAATCATCGGACGCAATCCGATCAGAAGCAATCCGAAATCCTTCGAGATAACAGCTGTACATCATGTGCAGAGTGCTAAAAACATCTGATTGCCGACCATCTATATTCAGGATTCTATTTTGATCTCAGATTTTCCCTCCCGTCCGAATCAAATCTATACATTGAACTTTTGATTGCAACTTCCAATTTTATGATATGACATCCGAAATCAGTTTCGATATTGCAACTACAAATGCGTTGGCTTTTTGCCTCCTTTGGCTCATTAACAAATCAATTCATTCAGTTACAAACATCTGCATCCGATTAATATCGGCGATACTATGTTTCACGTGAAACCTTCTGTCTTATTTTCAGTGCCGTATCGCCGCAATGTGCGGATTCCGGATGTTAAGCTCCGTAGCACTGCGGATATGAGCTATGACTGACCGTGTTAACTTCACTATTATGGTTCAGCTCTCTATATGAATCTCTTAACTGATTTGCAGCCACATAGTTCGATAGAAATCAGCCGTAATATGTTTCACGTGAAACATCTGTTTCTATTTAGCAGAACCAGTTGCTATGAATGGACCGGTACTCGCACAAATTCTGTGACTCTTCAGACATGAGTACCTATAATGCTTCCCCCGCAGCTCAGATTTCTTAAGCAGCTCAGCTCATTCTGAATCATACTGAGACGATTGACATTGGCCGTAATATGTTTCACGTGAAACGTTTGTCTTCATTTCACAGGGCAAGTTGCTATGAATTGAAGGGTACTCGCACAAATTCTGTGACTCTTCAAACATGAGTACCTACAATGCTTTCCACGAAGTACAGATTTCTTAAGCAGCTCAGCTCATTTCGAATCATACTGAGACGATTGACATTAGCCGCAAGATGTTTCACGTGAAACATCTTGCCCTATTTAACAGGGCAAGTTGCTATGAATTGAAGGGTACTCGCACAAATTCTGTGACTCTTCAGACATGAGTACCTACGATACTTTCCACGAAGTACAGATTTCTTAAGTAGCTCAGCCCATTTCGGATCATACTGGGCAATTGACATTAACTGCAAGATGTTTCATGTGAAACATCTGTTTCTATTTAGTCAGATGCTATGAATGAACAGTACTCACATGGATTCCGTAATATTTCTAACATGACCGCCTCTGATGATTGGCATTGTAGTAGGTCGACTCTTTAGCTTAATTCTTTATACCAAACAACCTGATTCATTTGTAATCACTTGAGCTCAATCATTTTTGGCGGCAAGCAATTTCCTGTGGAACATCTGATTTCATTTGACAGTGTCATATCTCAGCCAATATATGAGCAATCGCAGGTAGTGGCTCCATAGCTCTACCGATATGATTGACGGTATGGACTTCACTATCATCCGGCTCTCTACATAAATTACCTAGCCTGTCTGTGACCATCTGAGTCCGATAAAAATTAGCATCGATCTGTTCACATGAAACACCTGATTCTACTTAACAGCCTCCCTTGCTATAAATGTACAGATGCTCGCACGGATTCCGTGAATCTTGAACAGGACTGACTCAAATGTCTTCACTGCAACGATTCTCTGCATAAACCGACTCAGCTCATCTGCAAACATACTTTGACAACTGATATTAGCGGCAATATGTTCCATGTGAAACATCCATTTCCATTTGACTTAAAAACATCACTGTAACTATGCGGACAATCACAGATATTACGGATAATTCGATATAACTGAATTGAATGCTTTCACTGCAGCACGATTCTCTGCACAAACTGACTCAGCTTATTTACAAATTCTCGAGACCATCAATATCGGCAACCTGTTTCATGTGAAATATCCATCTCAATTTGACAGACAAATATCAATACAAATGTGCAATCAATCGCAGCTATCTCGGGCACTTCTGATAAAGCTTAAACATTCTAATTCGATAGGTATTCGTGGCCATATGTTTCACGTGAAACATATGCTTATTCGGCAGAAATATAACCGGCCAATATACCGGAAATTGCATACCGTAAAAATCGCTGTGATAACAAGATATTTTGCTTAAAGCATCTGCTTTCTCTGATAAATTCATATCGTGAAAAGTCCGCCGAGCAGCCGCAGGACTTTCGGACGCCTCGGGTAAGGACAGCTGAAGCTGAAGTTGGAGATTGTATGTGAAACATCTGCTTCTGTTCAGATACCCCCTTCCACGTGAACTATGAAATAGGTACAGAAATTCCTTGGTGCCGCGTATGTGACTATATATTGACCTATATTAGCCTAGCCCTCAACATCAATCAGTCAACTCATTTGTAAGCCTCTAAGCCAGATTGAATTCTCAACAAGCGCTTTCACATAGAACTGCTAATTTCTTTCAAAGCTTTATTCTGCGAAAGTACAGGACAACTGCAATCATTCTGCGGAAATAGGAGTACAGCTAAGCGGAATTATGAAGAAATTTCATGTGAAACATCTGATTTCTTTCAACGGACATATCACGACAAGTGTTACCGCAGAGACGCAGGAGCTTCGTGACTCCACAAAGAGAATTGTGATGGCATCTCTATAGTCCGACTCTCTGCATCAATTGCTTCACTTATCCGCACGCGCTCAAAACCAAGCATCAATGCCTATGATTGGTTTCATGTGAAACATTTGATACTCGTTGATAATCCCCACTCCAAAAAGTACTTCCGGACCAGAGCGGGAACGTACCTGCATCTAAAAGCCAAAATGATTGACTGATACCGGGTAATTGTTTTACATGAAACATGTATGCTGCCGTTCCTGCATAAGAAATTTTCGAATTGACTTCCGGGCATACTCCAAACATGAAGAAGACGCACCGATTTCATAAGCTGCTTTCCGACACACCGGTAATTGTCCCGAATCATTTTCTGCGCAGAGCTAAGGAAAAGATTCTCTCGCAAATTATTCCGATTTGTTTTCGGCAAGGGAAATTCCTCCTTAAATAGAAGCATTAAGTCCGCATCAAACCGATAATTTGCGATAGAAGATAAACTTAGGTACAAGCCATAGAAGATATCGAATCATTCGTAACCTTTTCCTGTGCTCTCGAATTTAACTGATTATAGGTATTTTCATGTATTATTTATCACTGTTACCGGCAAAAGCTTATACAAAAAAAGATGTTTCACGTGAAACATCTTCCGAGAACTTGATTTCCTCTATTGTGAGCTATCGCTATACCAAAAGAGCTGAGTCTCGCATTGTAGACTCAGCTCTTTCACACACTCAGGATTTCCGTGAAGAATTGCACAGCGGCTCTTTGGCCGGCATGCCTGCCTTTCTCGGATACACAGCCGGTGTTTCACGATATTTGCGGATTACTACCAGACTTCGTTCTCCGGCATCCTCCGGCAAAGAAAACGAAATAACCTGCTCCGGCTCGCCGCCAAGTTTCCGGATAGCATACTTCGCATCCGATAGTTCCTCTGCAATATCCCCCGCCTTATAGGCAATCATCTGACCACCCACTTTCACAAAAGGAAGACAAAACTCGGAGAGTACAGAGAGACGTGCAACAGCTCTGGAAGTACAATACTCATATGTTTCACGTTGCTCCGCCTGACGAGCCAAATCTTCAGCTCGCGCATGAATTGCTGCAGTGTGCTGATTCAGTCCAAGCTTCTTGATTTCATCTGTCAAGTAAACAACTCTTTTATTTAAACTGTCCATTAGTGTCAGCTGTAAGGCAGGAAACGCAATTGCCAGCGGAATGCCCGGAAAGCCCGCCCCGCTCCCCAGATCCAACAACTTCGCATGTTCTGCGGGAAAATCAGCAAGAAGACCAGCAGGTGCAAGGCTATCCAGATAATGTTTCACAATCACTTCTCGCGGCTCTGTAATTCCGGTCAGATTCATGACCTTGTTCTTTTCCAGCATATCTTCGTAGAAGATTGCGAACTGTTCCATCTGTTCGTCCGAAAAAGACAACTTTTCTGTGCCGGAAAAGCCTTCCAGAGCTGTCCGCATATCGCGGACAAACAGTACTCTTTCCTCCTGTGTCATTTGCTGTCCCCCTTTCGAGACTGATGTGCCTCCAGCCATACCAGCAAGACCGAAATATCCGCCGGAGATACTCCTGAGATTCGAGAAGCCTGGCCGATGGATCGCGGCTTCAGTGTGTTCAGTTTCTGAACGGCTTCGAGGCGTAGACTTCCGACTTCCTCGTAGTTCAGATTCTCGGGCAGCAGTTTATGTTCCAGGCGCTTGAACTGCTTTACCTGTTGTTCCTGGCGGCGAATATAACCTTCATATTTGAGTTCGATATTCACCTGCTCCGTCACAGCTTGTGGCAAGGCTTTCCGCTCCGTATCAAGCGGCGCAATCAAATCATAGTTGAGTTCCGGACGCTTGATGAGCTCAGCAAGAGAAATCCCTGTCTTCAACGGTGTCGACTGCAATGCCGTCAGAATCTCAGCATTCCCGGCACTTGCGCCGATATGAGTCTCTGTCAGACGCTTTTTTTCCGATGCGATTGCAGCGCGCTTTGCCCGCAATCTGGAAATCTTTTCCTCACTGACCAAGCCCAGCGCGTATCCCCGCTCCGACAATCTCAAATCCGCATTGTCCTGGCGCAAAAGCAATCTGTATTCCGCGCGAGAAGTCATCATTCGATACGGCTCATGGCTCTCCTTGGTCACAAGGTCATCGATCAAGACCCCAATGTAAGCCTCCGCTCGTGTTAAAAGAAAAGGTTCTTTCCCAAGTACCTTCTGTGCCGCATTGATGCCCGCCATCAATCCCTGTGCAGCCGCCTCTTCATAACCCGAACTCCCGTTCAGCTGTCCCGCCGCAAATAACCCCGGAATTTTCTTGAATTCCAGCGCTGCCGTCAGCTGCCTCGCATCAATGCAGTCATACTCAATCGCGTACGCATTGCGGACAATGACGGCATGCTCAAGCCCCGGCGTCGCATGAATGACCGCATACTGCACATCTTCCGGCAGCGATGACGACATTCCGCCGAGGTACATCTCATCGGTATAAAGTCCCTCCGGTTCCACAAAGATCTGATGCCCCTCTTTATCCGGGAACTTCATCACCTTATCCTCAATGGAAGGGCAGTAGCGCGGTCCTGTTCCGTGGATGCTGCCGTTGTAGAGCGGAGAGCGCAAGATATTTTCCTGAATCAGACGCTTGACCTCCGCTCCCGTGTGTGTGAGCCAGCAGCTCACCTGTTCACGCTGTACCGTTTCCGGATCCGTATCAAAGGAGAAGGGGACAACCGGAACATCTCCCTTTTGTTCCTCCATCTTGGAATAGTCCACGGTTTTACCGTCCACCCGCGCAGGTGTGCCTGTTTTAAATCGCCGCATTTCAATGCCAAGTGACAGGAGAGAGGCCGTGAGATGCGTGGCAGCCTTCAGCCCGTTGGGGCCGGTTGCCTCGCTCACCTCACCGAACACACAGCGCGCATTGAGATAAACCCCTGTCGCCAATACCACAGCCCCGCCGTAATAGCAGCTGCCGGAGACCGTTTTTACACCGATGCACCGTTTTTTCCCCAGCTTATCCACAGTATCCTCTGTTAAAATTGTGGATATCTCAGCCTGACGAATGGTAATGCGTGGATTTTGTTCCAATACCCGTCGCATCTCCCCGATATACGCCTGCTTATCCGCCTGCGCGCGCAGCGAGTGAACGGCAGGTCCCTTGGATTCATTCAGCATACGAGACTGAATAAATGTCTTATCGATTACATGTCCCATCTCTCCGCCGAGCGCATCCAGTTCCCGCACCAGATGCCCCTTGGACGTTCCGCCTATATTCGGATTACAGGGCATCAATGCAATCGAGTCTACGCTCACGGTAAATAGAATCGTTGTGAGCCCCAGTCGGGCCGCTGCCAGCGCCGCCTCACAGCCGGCATGTCCCGCGCCGACCACAATTACGTCATATCTTTCTTCTATCATTCCGTTTACTTTCCTGTGCAAAACTTTTCAAAAATACGATTGACCACGTCGTCTTCCACACTGTCTCCGGTCACAGTACCCAGTGCGCGATATGCCGCCGCCAGATCTATCGAAAAGAAATCCTCCGGCATCTCTGCCGCAATCGAGGCCTCCACATTGCGCAAACTTTCCTTTGCCTCCGTCAGAGCCTCCTTGTGACGCGCATTGATTGCGAGTTCCTCACTCTGATTGTCAAATTCACCGCCGAAGAAGAGTGCAGTCACGGCCCGCTCCAATGCCTCCAGGCCGTCTCCGCGCCGCGCCGAGAATGAAAGGACGGTTGCGGCACCGCAGTTCTGTATTTCTTCTTTTGAAATCTGTTGTGATAAATCAGCTTTATTCAGTAAACAATGGTGTGCTGTGCTGCGGCATAGGAGAGAAGTGCGCGTTCTTCCTCACAGAGCGGCTTCGATGCATCCAGTACGAGAAGAATTAAGGCTGCGGCTGCGGCTGCCTGTTTGGCACGGGCCACGCCTATCTGTTCGATTCTGTCTTCACTCTCCCGAATTCCCGCGGTGTCCGATAACACGAGCGTAAGTTCTCCGAGTCTAACCTGTTCTGTCAGGATATCCCTCGTTGTGCCGGCAATCTCGGTCACAATTGCGGACTCCTCCCGTGTCAGCAAATTCATCAGCGAGGATTTTCCGGCATTGGGCAGACCCAAAATGACGGTCGGAATTCCCTCCCTCCGGAGTTTCCCGTTATCTGCCGTCCGGAGCAACTCTTCGAGCGACTGTATAAAGCCATGAATACGCTCCTCGAGCTTGTGCGGATACCCAGTTAAATCATAATTTTCGGGATCATCCAGCGCAGCTTCAATCCAGGCAAGCTCATCCAAAATACCTGTCCGGAGTAAATGGATCTTTTCCGACAATCTGCCATCCAGTTGATTGACCGCGGCCCGCAGCGCATGGGAATTCTTTGCCTGAATCAAATCCATGACGGCTTCCGCCTGACTCAGATCCATGCGTCCGTTCAGAAATGCCCGTTTTGAAAATTCTCCCGGTTCTGCCATTCTGGCACCGGCTGAAAGCACAGCGTTTAAAACAGCCTGCAGTAGATAAAGACCGCCGTGACAATTGATCTCCACGCTGTCCTCCGCCGTGAAACTGTGCGGCGCGCGAAAGACTGTCACCAATACTTCATCCAGGATGAGCGACTGCTCCTTTACATGCCGGTAATGCACCGTATACCCTGCCGCCTCCGAAACAGGACGATTCAGGATGCTGTCGGCAATCTGGAGTGCTTCCGGACCGCTGATTCTCACAATCCCGATGCCTCCCTCTCCCAGTGCGGTTGCAATCGCTGCAATGGTATCCCGTTCTTCTCGCAAACTTTTCTCCTCTCTATCCGGAAAATGAAAAGCTGTCAGCAATTTTTCTGCCGACAGCTCCTCACACTTATTTGATTGACTCTTCTTTTTTCTGCCTGTCGGCGTCTTTCCGGAGGGTGATTACGACATGGCGCTTCTCACCTTCTCCTTCGGAATGTGTAGTCACATAGCGATCGCGCTGCAACGCGGCATGAATAATACGTCTCTCATTCGGCGTCATAGGATCAAGGGCCAGCGATTTACCGCTCTGTTTTACGCGGCGCGCAGCATTTCTGGCAAAGCCTCTCAACTTATTTTCCTGCTTTTCCCGGTACGAGCCAATATCAAGTTTGACACGCAAGAAGGCATCCTGCTGCCTGTTCACAACATGTCCCAGCAGATACTGCAGAGCATCGAGGGTTTGTCCGCGTTTTCCGATCAGCGCGCCCAGATTTTCACCGCGCACCCGGAAAAACAATGCCTTCTCTGCGGCGCGACCATCACTCTCTATCTCTGCCTCGAGCTTGAGCGTTGCAAAAAGCTCCCGCAAAAAAGCTGTTCCGCTGCTTTTTCCTGCTTCCAGCGCAGCCGTAATTCCTGTTTCACTGCCGACCTTTTTGTTCTCCTTCGGCGCTTCCGGGACTGTCACAGCCGTTTCTTCTTCTGCCGTAACCACCGTTTCTTCGACTTCTCTGACTTCCTCCGGTGCTTCCGCACCGCTTTCTGCCACCGGAATCACTTCTTCTGCTTTTACTGCTTCTTCGGCAACCGGTTCTTCGGAAGCGGGCTCATCGGTTTGGCTTTCCTGTCTGATCGGCTCTGTCTTCAGAACCGCACGGAGCTTCCAGGGTTTACTTCCGATGAATCCCAGCAGACCCGCACTTCCCTGTTCCAGGACGGATACTTCCAAGCGCTCGCTTGTTGTCCCCAGCTCCAGGAGAGCCTTTGTCAATGCTTCGTCATAAGTCTTCCCTGTCACAGTGACTTCAGTTTTCATTGCTGTTCTCTCCGCTCGAGATATCGCTTCCTTTATCCTTCTTGTTTCTGCGCTTCTCAGCTAACCGCTCATCGTACATTGCGACCATATTTGCCTTGGAGGCAAGTGAACCGGGCTTCGCATTCTTCTGATAGTAAGCCGTCGATTCTTCGACCTGCTTTACCGTCTTCTCTGTGCGCTGGCGCTGACGCTCTTCCTCGTTTTTCTCTGCTTCCTCCTGTCGTTTTACCTCACGGAGAAGCTTATCCGAGTTGCTCTTTACCAATGCCGGATTCTTACCCTCACGGATGGCCTTTTCATTCGCCTTTTCCGTATTCTTTCTCACAATCTCATCGACATCCATCTTATCAAGCTGTGCGTTGATAACGAGCTGCTGGATCATACGGCAAAGTCCGCTGGCAACCCAGTAAATACCGATACCCGCGGGGAGCGTAAAGCAGAAGAAGAGCGACATGATCGGCATCATCGTATTCATGCTCTGCATCTGCTGTGCCATCATGTTATCCTCATCAACCTTGGCTTTATTGCTCTTTGTGCCTGCGGTCATGAGTTTTGCGGAATACCACTGAACAGCAGCCGAGAGGACCGGAATAATCCAGGCAAAATTCGGATGATCGATGCCCTGGAACGGCGGTGTCGCCAGATTGACCCCCAGGAAATAGTTCATCTTTGCAATTTCTGCCGAAGCCGCGGAAATCGTAGAGGACAGCGCCGGATAGGCCTGCTCGAGGTTGCTCCACTGTGCGGGCGTAAACTTATAGAGGAGATCGATTACGTTTTGTACCGTCGCGGCATCCGTGAGCGGCGGCTTTACCTTCGGTGCCAGTTCTGTCAATGTGCTCACAAAATTGCTCTGCTGCATCAACGGCGAAGCGACGCTCTCAAAAACTTTATAGACCGACGGCACATAAGCGGGAATTTTATAAATAACCTGATACAAGCCGAACAGAATCGGCATCTGAATCAGCAGGAAGAGGCAGCTGCCGCTCATGCTCGTCCCGTACTTCTGATAAACCGCTCGCGTTTCTGCCTGCATGCGTGCCATCGACGCCTGATCTGTCTTTCCCTTATACTTCTTTTGTACCGCCTGAAGTTCCGGCTGCATGACGCTCATCAGCTTGGAAGACTTCTGTTGCGACACGGTGAGCGGCCACATCAGCAGGTTCGTGATAATGGTAAATAAAATAATGCTGAGGCCGATGTTGGTAATGCCGAACTGGCTCGTAAAACGAAACAGCGCGTCCATAATCATGCCCAAGACAAAAGCAACCTGTCCGATAATCGGCACGGATGACTTGGTTAAAAAGATGAGTTCCAAAGCTTGCCTCCTATTATTTCGGTTTTACGGAACCGGATCATATCCGCCCTTTGAAAAAGGATTACAACGCAAAATACGGAAGAGTGCTAACTTTCCACCCTTCCATGCGCCATATTTTTCAATTGCTTCCAGCGCATATTGCGAACAAGTCGGATAAAACCTGCAATGACAACGCCATTTATAGGGAGAGAGTGCCCTCCGATAAAAACGAATCGAGCAGAGCAAAATTTTCTTCAGCACCTTGCCTCCTCTAAAATTCCCTGTGCCCTACAAAGCTTCAGAAACGAGGGCTTCCAATGTACGGTAATCCTGCTTGGCGCCGTCTTTTTCGCACGACGAAAAATCAAATCACAGGGCGATGTGAATGCATGGCGGTGTAATCGAAATATCTCGCGCAAAACTCTCGTCACGCGATGTCTTACAACACTGTTTCCAATTTTTTTTGATGCACTGATACCAATACGCGAGTCTCCCGCAGGGCGGAAACACAGATAGAGCACCAGATTACGGTCAGCTCTGGTTCTGCCGCTCTCATAAATCTGTCGGAATTCGCAATTGTCTTTGATCGACGGAAAGCGTCTCATTCCTCTTAATCCTTTGCATTCATATAATTTCAAGTGCACAGACAAAGCGAAAAAGAAAGGGGTCGTCGTCAGACAACCCCATTGTTCTTCGACGCGAATGCCGATCAAATTTTAAACTGTCAGTCTCGCTCTGCCCTTTGCTCTTCTGGCAGCCAGAACTTTTCTTCCACCCTTGGTCGCCATGCGAGCACGGAATCCGTGTACACGGAACTTCTGCGCATTGTGCGGCTGGAATGTCATTGTACCCTTTCTCATTGTCAGAACACCTCCTCACTTCCTAGCATTTTCCCAACCGGCCCTGATCTCTCAGCTCCTACCGGAAGCAGTTTCCGGAGATATCACGCAAACGTGGGAATATTCCTGCTTATTATACGGAACTGTGCCTTTTTCGTCAAGAACTTTCCATCCCGCATTCCACGCATATTCGCACTTAAAATAAGCGCTTCTGTATCTTACAAAATATTGAATCTTCGTTTCAACAATTTGTACTGCGATTCTGTGGATAACCGTTACTCCTTCCTCTGAGTTATCCAGATTCTCCACATCTTTTTGTTGATAACTCATTGTATACAATAAGCACAGCTTAGATTTCAACTTTACATAATGTTATTCACATTTTGTGAGTAACTCGTTGATAACTCCTTCATCTGCCTGAATTATTTCAAACATTCGGCCTGTCATGCGCCTTGATTCCCTGTGTAAATGCGGAAAATTTCTTCTGTCTTTCATCCACAGCTGTGTTTTTCCCATTTGTGTAAACCGATAATCCGCTCTTTTTCCTCATCTCGTCACATGCAGTTCACGAGATGCTCACAGACTTATCCACAACCCTCATTTTGATTGCGTTGAGATTATCCTGTCTTTTTGCTATACTGAGAACGACTTATCCCCAAACGCGGCAAAGGAGTCTTTGATTATGGAGCAAAACGCAGCGTTCCAAGCAATCGTAAACCAATGGCCGGATATACTGGCCTATATCAGAAACGAATTTGAAATTTCGGAGATTTCCTACGGCATGTGGATTTCTCCGCTAAAACCACACCATCTGCTCCAGAATTCAGATGGCAACATCCAGCTGTTTGTCGAAATTCCGGAAGAAAACGATAATCTGCCCAATGCGGGCTTCCAGACTTTTGTTTCCGGTCGCTATGCGGGCATTATTGAAGCTGCCGTCGAAGCGGTAACCGGACTATCCTGCCGCCTGGCCTTTTACAGCGCCAAGGAAGAACAGTCTGCCGGCAATCGCACAAAGCCGGTGAGTCAGCAGATTTTGTCCAATGCAAAGCTGGATCCCCGCTATACCTTCGATACCTTTGTCGTCGGTAAAAACAATAACCTTGCTCATGCCGCCTCTCTCGCAGTCGCCGAGAATCCGGGAGAAAGTTATAATCCGCTTTTCATTTACGGAGGTGTGGGACTCGGAAAAACACATTTGATGCAGTCCATCGCACATTTTGTACTTCAACACAATCCGAGCGCCAAGGTACAGTATGTAACGAGCGAATCCTTCACCAATGAGTTGATTGAGGCTATTCGAAGCAAAAACAATTTCACAACGACAGAATTTCGCGACAAGTACCGCTATATCGATGTGTTATTGATTGATGACATACAATTTATAATAGGAAAAGACAGAACCCAGGAGGAATTTTTCCATACCTTCAATGCGCTGCACGGCGCAAAAAAGCAGATTATCATCTCCTCGGATAAACCGCCGAAGGAACTCGCAACACTGGAAGACCGACTGCGTTCTCGTTTTGAGTGGGGACTCACCGTTGACATCCAGCCGCCGGATTACGAGACGCGCATGGCCATACTCAGGAAACGCGAGGAACTGGATCACATCAACGTTGACAACGAAGTCATTCAATACATCGCCTCCAACGTGCGAAGCAATATTCGTGAACTCGAGGGATCGCTGACAAATCGTCGCTTTCGGCAAGCTGAATCACATGGAAGTCAACCTGGAACTCGCGCAAAATGTGCTCCGCGATATCATTGACCCCAATGTAAAACAGGAAATCACACCGCAATTCATCATTCAGGTCGTCGCAGAACACTACGGAATCTCCGAACTCGATCTGGTCGGCACCAAGCGAACCAAGGAGCTTGCAACTGCCAGACAGGTCGCAATGTATCTGTGTCGTGAAATGACCGAAGTCTCTCTCCAGCAAATCGGCGCACATTTCGGCGGAAAAGACCATACGACAGTCCTCTACGCCATCAAAAAGATATCCACAGAGGTTGAGGATAACCCCGATACCTCCGGCACTGTGACCGTTCTGAAGAAAAAGATTTCTGCACAGTAATTCACAAGCCACTGCGAGAATCCGCTATGATTTCCACGGCAGTTTCCAAGTGGAAAAGCGCGCTGTTTTGCGCCTTTCCGGTGGATTCTCACATACTCACAGCCCCTATTATTATGATTACGGGATGAATATGAAAGAGAGGACGGCTCTATGAAGCTCGCGTTCAACAAAGAAAAACTCACAACCGCTCTGGGGATTGTTTCCAGAGCCATTCCGACCAGAACAGCCAACCCGATTCTGAGCTGCATCTTATTCGATGCTTCGGAGGACGGCGTGACTCTCATTGCGAATGATTCGGAATTCGGCATTTCAACCAAAGTAGAGGGCATTGTCAGTGAAAAAGGAAAAGTAGCGCTGGATGCGAGACTGGTCAGCGACATCATCCGCAAGCTGGAAGGCGGAGAAGAACTCGTCAATATCGAGACAGATCAGAGTTTCACGACAAGAATTTCTTGCAGTGATGTACTTTCACGATTCCCGGCAGAGACGGAGAAGAATTTGCCTATCTCCCGCAGATTGAGAAAGAACACAGATTGTGCCTCACACAGTTTACGTTGAAAGAGGTAATCCGGAAGACAATCTTTGCGGCGGCATTGAATGACAGCAATAAGATGATGGGCGGTGAGTTTGTCAATATCAAAGGGCGCGTTGCTACGTTTGTGGCCTTGGACGGTCACCGCGTCGCCGTCAGAAATGTGACGCTTCGCGAGGGAGATGAGACCTTCCATGCGATTATTCCGGGCAAAACCATGAATGAAATCAGCAAGATTATGGAGGATGACAACGAAAAAGAGGTAGAACTCTTTTTCTCCAAAAATCATGTGCTGTTCTCGTTTGAAGGAACGATGGTTCTTTCCAGACTGATTGAGGGAGAGTACTTTAAGATTGAGCATATGCTCTCCAAGGACTATGCGACCAAATTGGAAATTAACCGGGTTAAGCTGCTCAGCAACATCGATCGCTCGACCATTCTGATTAAAGAGAGCGATCACAAACCGATTATCCTTGATATCGGTGATCAGAAGCTCGCACTGAAAGTCAAATCGTCCTATGGTTCGATGGATGGTGAGCTTCCCTGTGAGAAAACCGGAAAAGATCTTTTGATTGCGTTTAATCCCAAGTTTTTGATGGATGCGCTTCGCGCAATCGATGATGAGACGGTGACCCTGTATTTTACCAATGCAAAATCACCCTGTTTTTTGCGGGATGAACACGACAGTTTTGTCTATCTGATTTTGCCGGTCAATTTTGTCGCATAAACCGAGAGGATATTGAAGTGAACGAAGTCAGGATTAAAGATGCTTATATTAAACTGGATCAGGCGCTGAAATTGTCGGGGGCCTGTGATCTCGGTTCCGATGCAAAGTACGCCATTCAGGGAGGAAAAGTCTCTGTGAACGGTGAGGTGGAAGAGCGGCGCGGGCGCAAGTTACATCCGGGAGATTGCTTCTCCTTTGACGGGCATGATTATCGAATCGTTGGAGCTTGAAAACTTCAGGAACTATCGCTGCGGAAAATTTCAATTTTCCGCAGGCAGTAACCTGCTCTACGGGGATAATGCACAGGGAAAGACCAATCTTCTAGAAGCACTCTATTACTGTGCCGGCGGAAAATCACACCGCGCCGGTAAAGATAGGGAGTTGATTCGTCTCGGCGAGACCGAGGCACACATTAAACTGTTGCTGCAGAGCAAGGAGATTCCCCACCGGATTGACATTCATCTCCGGAAGAACGGAACGAAGGGTATAGCGGTGGACGGTATTCCGCTTCGGCGAACCAGCGAATTGTACGGAATTGCGCGCATGGTCGTATTTTCCCCGGAAGATTTAAATCTGATTAAGAGCGGTCCCGCAGAGCGCAGACGTTTTCTTGATATGGAGTTATGTCAACTCAATCGACGCTATGTCAAAGAACTTCTGCAGTACAACCGGGTATTGCAGCAGCGAAATAAGCTGTTAAAAGAATTGGCTTTTCGTCCCTCCCTGCTGGAGACATTGGATCTCTGGGACGCACAGCTGGTATCGGCGGGAACCGCACTGATGCAAAGTCGCGCGGTCTTTTTGGAGCAGCTCAACGAAATCTGCGTGGAAAAATACGCGGCATTGACCGGAAAGCGTGAGCAACTGCGTCTTTTTTATGAGGTCAATGTCTCAGAAGATTGTTTTGCGGCAGCGGTCAAGAAGAATCGGGAGTCTGATCTTAGACAAAAGACAAGTTCTGTCGGACCGCATCGGGATGATATTGCTTTTTATTTGCAGCAGGGCGAGGAAGAAGAGATGGATTTGCGAAAATTCGGTTCACAGGGGCAGCAGCGAAGTGCGGCCCTTGCCGTGAAACTGTCGGAATTTTCGCTGATGCAGAGAGAATGCGGTGAGAATCCGGTTTTTCTTCTGGATGATGTGCTCTCGGAGCTGGATACAACCAGACAGAAACAGCTCTTAAAGAGCATTCGGAATGTACAGACCGTTTTGACGAGTACAGGAATGGATAACTTGTTGCAAGATGGCTTTCAAATTGACAAGAAATTCCTGGTGAGAACAGGAACGGTGACAGAAGTATCAGAGGAGGAAAGTGCATGAGCGAAGAATACAATGCTGATCAAATTCAGGTGTTGGAAGGTCTGGAGGCAGTCCGGAAAGACCTGGTATGTACATAGGATCGACCTCTTCGCGGGGATTGCATCACCTCGTATATGAAATTGTGGATAATTCGGTCGATGAAGCACTGGCCGGTTATTGCAGTGAAATTGAAGTGACGGTTCACAGAGACAATTCGGTGACGGTCAAAGACAACGGGCGTGGCATTCCGGTTGATATTCAAAAGAAAATGGGACTTCCTGCGATTGAAGTGGTTTTTACGGTGTTGCATGCGGGCGGAAAGTTTGGCGGCGGAGGTTATAAAGTATCCGGCGGTCTGCACGGTGTCGGTGCTTCTGTCGTAAATGCGCTCTCTACCTGGCTAAAGGTGAAAGTATATCGCAACGGAAAGTGCTACGAAGAAGAGTTTGCGCGCGGCAAGACGACGGTTCCGCTTCATGTGGTCGAAGAAGTGAGTACAGAGTTACACGGCACGGAAGTTCACTTTTTACCGGATCCGGAGATTTTTGAGACTACGGTATATGATTATGAGACCTTGCGTGTGCGTCTCCGGGAGACAGCTTTCCTGACCAAAAACCTAAAAATCACACTCAGCGATGAGCGCAATGACGGAAAAAAAGACTGCTTTCACTTCGAGGGCGGCATCCGTGAGTTTGTGCAATATTTAAATCGCGGCAAAGAAGTGCTCTATGAGCAGATTATCGACTGCGAGGACAAGCGGGAAGGTGTGATGGTCGAAGTTGCGATGCAGCACAACGACGGTTTCAATGAAAATATATTCACATTCGTGAATAACATCAATACGCCGGAAGGCGGCACACATCTGACCGGATTTAAGAACGCCATCACGAAGACATTTAACGATTACGCGCGAAATCGGAAGCTCTTAAAGGACAATGAAGAGAATCTGAGCGGTGAGGATCTCCGGGAGGGGCTCACGGCCATTGTCTCCGTCAAGGTAGAAAATCCGCAGTTTGAGGGACAGACCAAGCAAAAATTGGGAAATTCCGAGGTTGCGGGTGCGGTCAGCTCTGTGCTCAGCGAGCAGCTCACTTATTTTTTGGAGCAGAATCCTACTGTGGCAAAGCAGATTTGCGACAAGGCAATTCTTGCACAGCGCGCACGCGCGGCAGCCAGAAAGGCGCGCGATCTGACGCGCAGAAAATCCGCGCTGGACGGCGTGGCATTGCCCGGTAAGCTCGCAGACTGTTCCAGCAAAAATCCGGAGGAGTGCGAGATTTTTATCGTCGAGGGAGATTCGGCAGGCGGCTCCGCAAAGACGGCCAGAGACCGGAAAACACAGGCGATTTTGCCGCTGCGCGGAAAAATCCTCAATGTGGAAAGGCGAGAATGGACCGCGTCTATAGCAATGCGGAAATTAAGGCGATGATTACCGCCTTCGGTGCCGGCATTCACGAGGACTTTGATCTTGCAAAACTGCGTTACCACAAGATTATCATCATGACCGATGCCGATGTCGACGGCGCACATATTGCAACCCTGATGCTGACCTTCATCTACCGCTTTATGCCGGAACTCATTCAGGAGGGCTATGTCTATCTGGCGCAGCCGCCGCTCTACAAGCTGGAAAAGGGCAAGCGAATCTGGTACGCATACTCGGATGAGGAATTGAATCAGATTCTGCAGGAAGTCGGCAGAGACGACAGCAATAAGATTCAGCGCTATAAGGGACTCGGAGAAATGGATGCGGAACAGCTCTGGGAGACGACAATGGATCCGGAGCGGCGCGTTCTGCTCCGCGTCAGCATGGATGAAGATGCCCGCTCGGAACTGGAACTCACGTTTACGACTTTGATGGGAGATCAGGTGGAGCCGCGCCGGGAATTCATCGAGAACAACGCAAAGTATGTGAAAAATCTTGATATTTGACGAAACGGGGGCCATGAATGGAACCAAATGTATTTGATCAGATCAAAGAGGTTGATCTGAAAAAAACAATGGAGAAGTCGTACATCGACTATGCAATGTCTGTCATTGCGGCGCGGGCGTTGCCGGATGTGAGAGACGGCCTGAAGCCGGTGCAACGGCGTATCCTGTATTCCATGTTCGAATTGAACAACGGACCGGACAAAGCCCACAGAAAGTGTGCGCGTATCGTCGGTGATACCATGGGTAAATATCACCCGCACGGCGACTCATCGATTTACGGCGCTCTTGTCAATATGGCACAGGAATGGGCCATGCGGAATTGTCTGGTCGACGGACACGGAAACTTCGGATCCATTGATGGCGACGGCGCAGCAGCCATGCGTTATACCGAGGCAAGACTCTCCCATATTGCGATGGAGATGATTGCCGACATCAACAAGGACACAGTGGACTTTGTTCCGAATTTTGATGAGACGGAGCAGGAGCCTGTGGTGCTGCCGAGCCGTTTCCCGAATTTGTTGGTTAACGGTGCGCAGGGTATTGCGGTCGGTATGGCGACCAATATACCGCCGCATAATCTGCGGGAAATTGTCGGCGCCGTCGACTGTATCATTGACAACAGAATTGCAGACAGGGAGACCGCGCTGGAAGAAGTGATGGCTCGTGTCAAGGGACCGGATTTTCCGACCGGTGCCACGATACTCGGAAAGAGCGGTGTACTGGAGGCATATCGGACCGGAAGAGGAAAAATTCGTGTTCGCGCCGTGACCAATATCGAGCCGATGCAGAACGGAAAGCATCGCATTGTGGTCTCAGAGCTTCCGTATCTGGTCAATAAGGCGAGACTCATTGAGAAATTGCGGATCTGGTGCGCGACAAGCGCGTGGATGGGATTACGGATCTTCGCGATGAGTCAAACCGCGAGGGAATGCGGATTGTCATTGAGCTCAGAAAAGATGTGAATCCGCAGATTGTCCTGAATCGTCTGCTGAAACATACACAGCTCGAGGATACTTTCGGTGTCATTATGCTCGCGCTGGTCGGCAATGAGCCCAGAGTCCTGAATCTTCTGCAAATGCTCGAGTACTATCTGGAACATCAGAAAGATGTGGTGACGCGAAGAACCAGGTATGATTTGAACAAAGCAGAAGAGAGGGCGCATATTTTACAGGGACTTTTGATTGCCCTGGATCATATCGACGAGGTAATCCGCATTATCCGGGAGAGCAGAAGCGTAGCACTGGCAAAGCAAAACCTGATGGAGCGGTTTGGGCTTACAGAGGTGCAGGCACAGGCCATTGTCGACATGCGTCTTCGTGCGCTGACCGGCTTGGAGCGCGAGAAGCTGGAAGCGGAATATCGTGAGCTTGAAAAAAAGATTGCCTATTATAAAAGCATTCTGGCGGATGAGAAAAAGTTGCTTGCGGTCATCAAAGAGGAGATTGATCTCATCGCGGAAAAATACGGGGATGACAGAAGAACCGGTTTCGGCATCAGTGACGAGATGGAAGCAGAGGATTTGATTCCGGATGAGACTGTTATTGTCGCGATGACAAACCGCGGCTATATTAAGCGGATGAATCCTGATTATTTCCGGAATCAGGCACGCGGTGGCAAGGGAATCCGGGGCATGCAGACTATAGAGGATGATTTCATCACCGATCTTCTGATGACCACGACGCATCGTCCGATTGATTTCTTCACCAATAAGGGAAGATTGTATCGACTCAAGGTGTATCAGATTCCGGATGCGAGCCGAACGGCGCGCGGCACGGCAATCGTAAACCTCCTGCAGTTGCAAGCGGATGAAAGTCACGGCCATGATATCTTATCGGAAGAAGGGCGGGGCCAAGTATCTCTTTATGGCAACCAGACAGGGCATGGTCAAGAAGACCGAGCTCAGCGCCTATATGAATGTTCGGAGTAACGGACTTGCGGCGATTGCGCTCCGCGAGGAGGATGAACTCATAGGTGTCAAGGCGAGCCGCGGTACGGAAGATGTACTTCTGGTGACGCAAAACGGGCAGAGTATACTCTTCTCCGAGGAGACAGTCCGTGTCACAGGAAGAAATTCCTACGGTGTCAAGGGCATTGCACTCCGCGAGGGCGATGCGGTCGTTGCGATGCAGCTTACGGCGCAGGGCAAAGAACTATTGACAGTCACGGCCTACGGTATGGGTAAGCGTACGGAACTCACGGAGTTCCACGCCCAAAACCGCGGTGGCTACGGTAATCTCTGCCATAAACTGACGGATAAGACGGGATTCCTGATCGGTGCAAAGCTGGTTCGGGAGGATCAGGAGATGCTGCTGATTACGAATACCGGTGTCATGATACGGATTTCGGTCGGTGATATTTCCAAGTACGGACGTCTTGCGTCCGGTGTTAAACTCATGAATATTGAGCGGGACGGTGAGGAAGAAATCAGAATCGCCGGAATCGCAATGGTAAAAGAAAACATGAGTGCCGTACAGGAGAATGAGGACGGCGCCGAATCCGGCGAGGACAGTGAAGATATAGAAAGCGACAAATAAGAAACAACAAGATATAGAAGAAAAAAACAAATTGCTGTGCCTGGGAAATAAAGCCTTAAAAAGATTCAAAAAAATAGCTTTTATCCGTTGACAGATGGCGAAAACATCCGTTATAATGGCGTAGCAATTTGTTTCTGGAGAAATACTCAAGAGGCCGAAGAGGCCCCCCTGCTAAGGGGGTAGGTCGGGTAATACCGGCGCGAGGGTTCAAATCCCTCTTTCTCCGTTTGAGTCACCCTGAAAAAAACTTTTGAAAAAGTGTTGACAGGAAAAACTCAAAGTGATAAAGTAAGGGAGTTGCGCCTGAAGGGCGAGACAACCTAAAGAACCTTGAAAATCAAAGATCAGACAGTACAAACAACCCTGAAATCTCTGTGAAAACAGAGGGTTCGCGGACATCTTTCGAATGTGTCCGTGAGCTTCCAAAAGAATTTCAAAAAAGAACCAAACCAAGTAATAACGGGTAAAATAACTGAGAAAGACCAACGTTATTTTGACCGGAACGAACAAACTTAAATTTGAGAGTTCGATCCTGGCTCAGGATGAACGCTGGCGGCGTGCTTAACACATGCAAGTCGAACGAGAAGTGAAGACGGAAACCTTCGGGCGGAAGACTTTGTTTCGAGTGGCGGACGGGTGAGTAACGCGTGGGTAACCTGCCTCATACAGGGGGATAACAGTTGGAAACGACTGTTAATACCGCATAAGACCACAGCACCGCATGGTGCGGGGGTAAAAAACTCCGGTGGTATGAGATGGACCCGCGTTCGATTAGCCAGTTGGCGGGGTAACGGCCCACCAAAGCGACGATCGATAGCCGATCTGAGAGGATGACCGGCCACATTGGGACTGAGACACGGCCCAAACTCCTACGGGAGGCAGCAGTGGGGAATATTGCACAATGGGGAAACCCTGATGCAGCGACGCCGCGTGAGTGAAGAAGTATTTCGGTATGTAAAAGCTCTATCAGCAGGGAAGAAAATGACGGTACCTGAGTAAGAAGCCCCGGCTAACTACGTGCCAGCAGCCGCGGTAATACGTAGGGGGCAAGCGTTATCCGGATTTACTGGGTGTAAAGGGAGCGCAGACGGCTCTGCAAGTCTGAAGTGAAAGCCCGCGGCTTAACCGCGGGACTGCTTTGAAACTGCAAGGCTTGAGTATCGGAGGGGCAGGCGGAATTCCTAGTGTAGCGGTGAAATGCGTAGATATTAGGAAGAACACCGGTGGCGAAGGCGGCCTGCTGGACGAAAACTGACGTTGAGGCTCGAAGGCGTGGGGAGCAAACAGGATTAGATACCCTGGTAGTCCACGCGGTAAACGATGAATACTAGGTGTTGGTGCCCAAAGGGCATCGGTGCCGTCGCAAACGCAATAAGTATTCCACCTGGGGAGTACGTTCGCAAGAATGAAACTCAAAGGAATTGACGGGGACCCGCACAAGCAGTGGAGCATGTGGTTTAATTCGAAGCAACGCGAAGAACCTTACCAAATCTTGACATCCTTCTGACCGCACCGTAATGGGTGCTTTCCTTCGGGACAGGAGTGACAGGTGGTGCATGGTTGTCGTCAGCTCGTGTCGTGAGATGTTGGGTTAAGTCCCGCAACGAGCGCAACCCCTATTGCCGGTAGCCAGCAGGTAAAGCTGGGCACTCCGGCGAGACTGCCAGGGATAACCGGGAGGAAGGCGGGGATGACGTCAAATCATCATGCCCCTTATGATTTGGGCAACACACGTGCTACAATGGCGTTAACAAAGAGAAGCGAGAACGCGAGTTTAAGCAAAGCTCAAAAATAACGTCTCAGTTCGGACTGCAGTCTGCAACTCGACTGCACGAAGCTGGAATTGCTAGTAATCGCGAATCAGCATGTCGCGGTGAATACGTTCCCGGGTCTTGTACACACCGCCCGTCACACCATGGGAGTCAGCAACGCCCAAAGTCAGTGACCCAACCGTAAGGAGGGAGCTGCCGAAGGCGGGGCGGATAACTGGGGTGAAGTCGTAACAAGGTAGCCGTATCGGAAGGTGCGGCTGGATCACCTCCTTTCTAAGGAAAAAGTAAGGGTTGCTTGTGCTGTCTGGTTTTTGATCAAAGGTTCAACCGGATTTCCGGTGTCGATGCGTCTTCTTGAAACACCCGTTCCCATCCCGAACACGACGGTTAAGAGGAAGACGGCCGAAGGTACTATGCTGGTAACGGCATGGGAGAATAGGCGGGCGCCGGATTTGAAAGGGATTATAGCTCAGCCGGTTAGAGCGCACGCCTGATAAGCGTGAGGTCGGTGGTTCGAGTCCACTTAATCCCACTTTGCACCTTGAAAATCGCATACAGAATGAATATTCAATTTTAGAATATCTAGACATCCGAGGTGATACGATGAAAGTCGTATCCAAGATATAAACGTATGCTCTGTGAAAGCAGAGTGACCAACCCGCATGTTCTTACGCTAGAGAACATGTAAGAGGTTAAACAAAAAAGAGCGTAGGCGGATGCCTTGGCACTAAGAGCCGATGAAGGACGTGATAAGCTGCGATAAGCTGCGGGGAAGAGCAAATATCTATTGATCCGCAGATTTCCGAATGGGGAAACCTACTGCAGAAGAGCTGCAGTGACTGTGCGTGAATCCATAGCGCACAGCCGGGAACCCGCTGAACTGAAACATCTAAGTAGGCGGAGGAAGAGAAAACAACAGTGATTCCGTAAGTAGCGGCGAGCGAACGCGGAAGAGCCCAAACCGCAGTGCGTGCACTGCGGGGTTCGGACTGCACACGGGAATTGAATCGTTACCGGAAAGACTTTGGAACAGTCTGCCACAGAGGGTGAAAGCCCCGTACGGGAAAACGAGTTAAGACCCAGCAGGATCCAGAGTACCACGAGACACGTGAAACCTTGTGGGAATGCGGGGGGACCACCCCCTAAGGCTAAATACTACTTAGTGACCGATAGTGCATAGTACTGTGAAGGAAAGGTGAAAAGGACCCCGGGAGGGGAGTGAAAAAGAACCTGAAACCCTATGTTTACATGCAGTGGAAGTGCGATACATGAACGCACAACCGCGTACTTTTTGTAGAACGGTCCGGCGAGTTGCCGGTGCTGGCAAGGTTAAGGACTACAGGTCCGGAGCCGAAGGGAAACCGAGTCTTAATAGGGCTTACAGTCAGCATCGGCAGACCCGAAACCGGGTGATCTATCCATGTCCAGGTTGAAGTCCCCGTAAAAGGGGATGGAGGACCGAACACACATCCGTTGAAAAGGGTGGTGATGAGGTGTGGATAGGGGAGAAATTCCAATCGAACCCGGAGATAGCTGGTTCTCCTCGAAATAGCTTTTAGGGCTAGCCTCGACTTAGTCAGACGGAGGTAGAGCACTGAATTCCTGAGGGGGCGTCAAAAGCCTGCCAAGGGATATCAAACTGCGAATGCCGTCCTGATGATGGTCAGGGAGTCAGACTGCACGAGATAAGTTGGGCAGTCAAAAGGGAAAGAGCCCAGACCTACAGCTAAGGTCCCAAAAATACGTGTTAAGTGGAAAAGGATGTGGGATTTCGAAGACAGCTAGGATGTTGGCTTAGAAGCAGCCACACATTCAAAGAGTGCGTAATAGCTCACTAGTCGAGAGGTCCTGCGCCGAAAATTTCCGGGGCTAAAACACGATACCGAAGCTTAGGAATGTAGTAATACATTGGTAGAGGAGCAATCTCAGAGTGCCGAAGCGCTACCGCAAGGAAGCGTGGAGTTCTGAGAAGAGAGAATGCCGGAATGAGTAGCGAGAATGATGTGAGAATCATCATGGCCGAATATCCAAGGATTCCAGGGTAAAGCTGATCTGCCCTGGGTAAGTCGGGACCTAAGGCGAGGGAGAGATCCGTAGTCGATGGACAGCAGGTTCATATTCCTGCACCTGACATGATCAGAACTGTGGGGACACAGGAACAAAATCGGACCCGGGAGAGCAAAGACCGGGCGAAGCGAAGCTAGGAGTGCGGTAGGCAAATCCGCCGCACAATCCGAAAGCGTGATAGGGAGCGAAATATAAGTAGCGAAGCCGGTGGAGGGACTGTCGAGAAAAGCCGCTATTGTATCATGTCAGCCCGTACCGCAAACCGACACAGGTGGATGAGGAGAGAATCCTAAGGCCGGCGGGAGAAGCATTGTTAAGGAACTCGGCAAAATGACCCCGTAACTTCGGGAGAAGGGGTGCTGCAGAGATGCAGCCGCAGAGAAAAGGCTCAAGCAACTGTTTAGCAAAAACACAGGTCTATGCGAAACCGTAAGGTGAGGTATATGGGCTGACGCCTGCCCGGTGCTGGAAGGTTAAGAGGAGAGGTTAGCGCAAGCGAAGCTTTGAATTTAAGCCCCAGTAAACGGCGGCCGTAACTATAACGGTCCTAAGGTAGCGAAATTCCTTGTCGGGTAAGTTCCGACCCGCACGAAAGGCGTAATGATTTGAGCGCTGTCTCAACAATGCACCCGGTGAAATTGAAGTACCAGTGAAGATGCTGGTGACCTGCGCCAGGACGGAAAGACCCCATGGAGCTTTACTCCAGCTTGATACCGGGATTCGGTGTTACTCGTACAGGATAGGTGGGAGGCTAAGAAGGAAGGACGCCAGTCTTTCCGGAGCCGCTGTTGGGATACCACCCCTGTGGCACTGGATTTCTAACCTACATCCGTGATCCGGATGGGGGACAATGTCAGGTGGGGAGTTTGACTGGGGCGGTCGCCTCCGAAAGTGTATCGGAGGCGCTCAAAGGTTCCCTCAGAATGGTTGGAAACCATTCGAAGAGCGCAAAGGCAGAAGGGAGCTTGACTGCGACACCGACGGGTGGAGCAGGTACGAAAAGTAGGGACTTAGTGATCCGGTGGTATAAAGTGGGATTGCCATCGCTCAACGGATAAAAGCTACCCTGGGGATAACAGGCTTATCACTCCCAAGAGTTCACATCGACGGAGTGGTTTGGCACCTCGATGTCGGCTCATCGCATCCTGGGGCTGAAGTCGGTCCCAAGGGTTGGGCTGTTCGCCCATTAAAGCGGTACGCGAGCTGGGTTCAGAACGTCGTGAGACAGTTCGGTCCCTATCCGGCGCGGGCGTAAGATATCTGAGAGGAGCTGTCCTTAGTACGAGAGGACCGGGATGGACTGACCACTGGTGCACCGGTTGGGGAGCAACCCCATGGCCGGGTAGCCAAGTCGGGACGGGATAAACGCTGAAGGCATCTAAGCGTGAAGCCCCCCTCAAGATGGGATATCTCATGCGAAAGCGGTAAGACCCCTTGAAGACGACAAGGTAGATAGGAGAGAGGTGTAAGCGTGGCGACACGTTCAGCTGACTCTTACTAATCGGTCGAGGGTTTAACCAAAGGGTTTGGGAAAAGAGATGAATAGATAAAAGATTCTGTGTGCGATTTTCAGGGTGTAAAGATGGCCCGATGGCTCAGTTGGTTAGAGCGCCGCCCTGTCACGGCGGAGGTCGACGGTTCAAGTCCGTTTCGGGTCGCTCGGTTTGATACATATTAGGGATCTTAGCTCAGCTGGGAGAGCATCTGCCTTACAAGCAGAGGGTCACAGGTTCGAGCCCTGTAGGTCCCACTACCAAAACCAATCTATGTCGTGCCGATGTGGCTCAATGGCAGAGCAGCTGATTTGTAATCAGCAGGTTATCGGTTCGAGTCCGATCATCGGCTTTGGTATCAAACCAAACAATATGGGGGGAATTCCCGAGTGGCCAAAGGGGACAGACTGTAAATCTGCTGGCACTGCCTTCAGTGGTTCGAATCCACTTTCCCCCACTCCGCGGCAAACGCCGTGAACAAACAAATTGGTGTGGCAACACATCACATACTATCGCGGGGTAGAGCAGTCCGGAAGCTCGTCGGGCTCATAACCCGGAGGTCGCAGGTTCAAATCCTGTCCCCGCAATTTATGCCTTGGTAGCTCAGTTGGTAGAGCGGAGGACTGAAAATCCTTATGTCACTGGTTCGATTCCCGTCCAAGGCATTTTTCTTTTATCTAAAGGTATTCCATATCAATAGTTTTAGGTGAAGAAAGATGGGATACTAGCTCAGGTGGTAGAGCACTTGACTTTTAATCAAGTTGTCGCGGGTTCGAGTCCCGCGTATCTCAGTCGTTTGTCAGGTCATCGCAGTCTTGCGGTGACTTTTTTTGTGATTTGGAGGAAACATTGGGAGAAGAAGAGAGACGCATTCGACAGATTATGGATCGTCTGAATGCACATTTTGAAGACAGACCTATGGAATTTGACAGATCGGGAGCCATGGAAGTTGTTACTCGCGACGATACTGAGTGCACAGTGCACGGATGCGCGCGTCAATCAGGTAACAAAGGTCTTGTATCAACATTATCCGCGTCTGGAAGATATTGCCGCAGCAAGTCAGGAAGAAATAGAACGAGAGATTTATACGACGGGGTTTTATCACAATAAGGCGAGGAATCTGCGTGCCTGTGCACAGGCGTTATTGCTTCGCTTTGGCGGCACCGTGCCGGATGAGATGGAAGCTTTGTTGACCTTACCCGGGGTCGGCAGGAAGACGGCAAATCTGATTCTCGGAGAGATTTACGGGAAACCTTCCATTGTCGTCGATACGCATGTCAAACGCGTCTCGAGACGTCTGGGACTCGTGACGGCAACCGATCCGACCAAAGTGGAAGCGGAATTAAAGACTGTTCTTCCGGAGTCGTTTTGGATTCTTTGGAATACGCGGCTGATGGCGCTCGGAAGAACGTATTGCACGGCAAAAGCACCGAACTGTGCGGCTTGCTATTTGTCTGACCTCTGTCCCAGAGTCGGTGTGAAATGACAAGGGGTGAGGAATTTGACTGCGGTTTTTAGGAGCTGTCAAGGATGGTGGGTTTAGCATTTCCGTGAAGAAAGATGGGTGTGAGATGAGAAGGGAGAGGAACAGATGAATATTGTGTTGCACGAGCCGGAAATACCGTTTAATACGGGGGCCATCGGGAGAACCTGTGTTGCGACGAACACGGCGCTGCATCTGATTAAGCCCTACGGTTTTTTTCTGGGAGACAAATATTTGAAGCGTGCGGGGATGGATTACTGGCAGAAACTCTCGCTCCGTGAATATGACGATTATGCGGCATTTCTGGCACAGCACCCTGAACTCTCTTTCGGACAGAAAAAGACAGGCAGAAAATTGTGGTTTGCGACGACCAAGGCGGAGCAGACCTATGCGGATGTGAGTTTCGGGCCGGACGACTATATTATGTTCGGCAAGGAGTCTGCGGGGATTCCGGAAGAAATTCTGGCAAAGCACAGAGAAGCCTGCATTCGTATCCCGATGTGGGGGGATATTCGCTCGCTGAATCTCTCGAATGCGGTTGCCGTGATTCTATACGAGGCGCTCCGCCAACAGGATTTTGCGAAGCTCGAGAAACAGGGAGCATTGCATCGCTTGCACTGGGAGACAGGGACAGAATATTAAGTTTTATGTAAGCAAACTGTTAAGATTAAGGGTAGTTCTTATCTTGAATCCGACAAGTATACAGGCTAAAATATAAAAGTCTTCAGAAGAAAGGGAACGGAAGTTCCCGGAAAATACAGGAGGAGGAAAATAAGATGAAAAAGGCATTGACTGTGTTTGCAGCGGCGGCGATGGTTTCCGTGATGATGGCATCGAATGCATTTGCATACATCGGCTGGGTCAGAGATACGAGATTTACACCGGAGAGATGGTGGTACTCGACGCAGGACAATTTCGGTGATTGGTACCGCGGCGAGACCGGCAAGGTCAAGTGGGCTTGGATTGACAGCAACCACGACGGTCTTGAGGAGTGCTACTGCTTCGGCGATGACGGCTGGATGAAGGCAAACCAGAGAACGCCGGACGGCTACTATGTCAACGAGAAGGGCCAGTGGACCGTCAACGGTGTTGTGCAGACTCGTTCGGCACACTACTATGCGCCGGGCACAAAGAAATAATGAATTGAGCGTGAGAGGCCTCCGGACAAAAGTCCGGAGGCCTCTTTTTTCGTAAAAAGGAGAGTGAGGGGAGCATATCAGAAGACTTTCTTCGGGCAATCGAAGAATATATGACCTGCTACACAACCAAACGTGTACAGAGAAAACCGAGCGTTATGACGCCAATGGAATATCATGAAATGAAGCGGCAGCATGAGAACTGCCCGGCAGAAATAACGGGCAGGAAAAGGTTTTTGCTTTTTTAATTGTCTACTTGGCGGGATGCACACCAGAATCAGGCGTTGAGGGGGAATCCTCTTTGAAACAAGATGAAGGGTGGACAAAGCAAGTTTGGAGGACAATGTCAGGAAGCGTGTTATCTGTCCTTCTTGTGGCGGGCCTTGAATGAAATACAAGAAGAAATCCGGAACATAGCGGTGACGCTGCAATACCTGCTTAATGAGGAAAGTTCAACCCCAACATGAGGGAATGCAATCACAAGGAACCGACACCAACTCTTTTTTTCCGCTCAGTCAAAATAGAGCGAAAAAACGAGTGATACAATCGCAGGAAGCCGGTACCGACTTTTTTCCGCGTAGCTTTTTTGATGTAAGACAAAAACCTTCTTTTGCGGTTTGAATGTTTCGGATTCCGTCCGGTGTAAATATGCAATCGTAAAGAGTTAACATGAGTGCTGCTTTTTTGGCTCAGCCGCAAAAAAAGTCGGCAAGGCTTCTTTTTTGGCGGTATGGATAGAGTTCCCTCCTGACTCATGGTAGAATAAAAGACTGGTGAAGAAGGAGGGACTGTATTGAACACACAGGCGGGGCTGCTGCTCTCAGATGCAATCCGGCGTGCGCGGGCAGGCGAAAACGCAGGTTTCGAAGATTTATACCTTCTCAGTTATCAGAAAACATATCGGGATATTCTGGCACTCGGTATTTCGGGCGAGGCGGCCTGGGAACTGTTGGCAGAGCTTTATGCCGAGGTCTGGCAGAAGCGCGCCAATCTCCCGGAAGCCGGTATTTTCAGATCCTGGCTCCGCGTCCTGCTGCGGGACTGTCTCAAACAGCGGGGCAGGGAGATTCCGGCGACACTTGAATTTCCCGCGGACTATACGGTAGAAAAGGGACTCACGGAAAAGGCCACAACGGTATTGATTGCGCTCGAGGAGAGACTCGGTTTGCTCGGCGAAACCAAAAAGCGGCGTCCCGGAAGTCGTTTTCAGACGAACATGCAGTGGCTTTTGACACTCGGCACAATTGCCGCAACCGCTGCCGCTGTTTCACTGCTCTTTGGCTTTTTAAACCGGGAATCAGGTGCGATTCACCGTGCCAAGGCAGTTGTCAGCAGTGCGGTCGAGACCAGTGCGCAGACGGTTTCCGCGAGCAGCGGAGCTCTTGCCTATACGGGTTGGAATGAGAGTGCCCGGGGGCGGAGTTATCTCACGGCAGGCGGGCAATGGCTCGAGAGTTGCTGGTTTGAGGACGGCGATACACTATATTGTTTCAACGAAGACGGATATGTGCTGACCGGCAATCAGAACATGGAGCATGAAACATTTCACTTCGGGAAGAACGGAGCGCTTGAAAACATTACCCGCGGATTAGAGCGGGAACAAGGTCGCACGGTAATCTCCGAGAAGATGAAGAGGCCGGCAAGGTAGAGGCTGCATCCGGTATCATTGCGAATTCCATTACGATTGACGGCGATTGGATTTACTATCTCTACATGGAGGCGGACAATGCCGCGCTGCCGAGTCTGCTCCGTGTGCGCCGGGAAGGCAGTGACACACAGATTATTGCGGACAAAGTGAGCGGGTATACCGTGCAGCAGAAGGCGGTCTGGTACGCGCGCGAAAATAAAATTGAGCGCTTTGCCAAAGAGGGAAGCGGCGCCGCAATCGGAGCCGGTTTCTATGTGGAAAATGAGGACAATCGGTATGTGCTCATGGATCGTTTCGGAAAGCGGGTCAGCGAGGACATGCAGAGTATCAACGGGCGGCGCTATATTCTTTCGGATGCGGTGATTCAGGATGTGATACCGGAGACCGCCACGGTCGGCACACAACATTTTTATGCGGCGGCGGCCGGTGAGAGCCCTTCTGTTCTGACGGATGAGGGAAAGGAGTTTCTGCGCCACGGCGCCGCCATCGATGCGATGACAGCGTTGGATGCGGACCTCTACTACAGCGTGATGCTCTCGAAAGAAGGAGCGACGCCGTCCAGTCAGATTTGGAAAATCAATGTAAAAACCAAAGAGGCCGAAGCTGTGAGCGGCGTTTTTCCGGGGCGCGTGGTGCGCATGTTGCCCTATCCCGAGACCGGCGTTATCTACATGGAGTACCGACCGGGTTCCCTGGGATCGGTCTACGGCCAGCTCGCAATGATACGCGGCGATGAGAGCTACCTCCTGAATGACAGCACAATTCGGGTCGGAGATTTCGGCAAGGGCAATGACCGGTTGCTTCCGGTCTGGGCGATGGAAGACAGTATTCTGGCCTACTGGGAAAACTGTGAACCGGGCGCAACGATCAACGCCGAAGTCAAGGTACTGGATTATCAGGCGGTTGCGGTGCCGCTCACGAAGAAGCGGCGTCTCGGAAGTTATCAAAAGAGCGAAAAACCGTTGATCGCACCGGAAAAGGGCAGTCTGCCGGAGACAACGGCGGAGGAGAGTCCCGCCATTGTCGAGTCGACAGAGGCAAAAGCCCGACAGGTGGAATCGGTTCCGACCGGAGAGAATTTTGTCGGGGAGCGGACGACCGACTGGATGGAGCCGCTGAACGGCAGCCGGGATTACGGCATTCTGGAAGCGCCTGCCGAGGATTAAAACATGCATATTTTTTATCTGATGGGAAAGAGCGCGGTCGGAAAAGATACCGTTTATCAGAAATTACTGGTCAAGTTTCCGATGTTACGTCCGCTGGTTCCCTATACGACGAGACCGCAGCGGCAGGGAGAAGAAGAGGGAAGAGAATATCACTTTGTCGGGGAAGAACAGTTTCTGTGCCTGCGAGAGAGCGGACGAATGATTGAGGAGAGAGCCTATCGGACGGAAAAAGGGCTCTGGCGTTACGGAAGTGTCGCGGAGGAAGAGGCGGAAACCGTTTCCCGGATCGGCATCGGTACGCTTGAGAGCTATCAGAAGTTCTGTGCCTACTTTGGCAGAGAACGTATGATACCGCTCTATCTGGAAGTGGCAGCCGGAGAACGGTTGCTCCGCGGTTTCAGGCGGGAGAAAAAAGAGGCGGAGCCTTGTTATCCGGAACTGGTGCGTCGTTTTCAGGCGGATGAAGCCGACTATACGGAAGAAAAGTTATCGGCCGCCGGTATTCGGAAGCGCTATGAAAACCTGGATCTGGAGCGCTGCCTTGGCGAGTTGTATGAGGTTGTGTTACAATATGTGTGATTTTAAAGATGTACCGGGGCAGGAAGAGATGAAGCGCCAGCTGGAGATGAGTGTGAGAAGAAATCATCTCTCGCACAGTTATCTGTTGCTCGGCGAAAAGGGTGTCGGCAAGCTGACCATGGCCCGGGCGTTCGCAAAACGTCTGCTCTGCACCGGTGAGGGCCCGCGCCCCTGCGGTCGCTGTCACAGTTGCATTCAGATTGCGGCGGACACGCATCCGGATGTGGTCACCATACAGCGGGACAAGACAGCGCTCGGCGTCGATGCGGTGCGGGAACAGCTGGCACAGGAGATACGGATTCGCCCTTTTTCCGGCGAGCGGCGCATCTTTATTGTCCCGGAAGCGGAAAAGATGACGCAGCAGGCGCAAAATGCGATTTTAAAAACGATTGAAGAACCGCCGGACTATGCGATGATTCTTTTGCTCGCAGAGCAGGAAGAGGCACTGTTGCCGACCATACGGAGCCGTGTTCTGCGGCTCGTGTTCCGCCCGGTTCCGGAGACAGAAATCCTTAAGAGACTGCGAGCGGCAGGTGCACCGCCGGATCGGGCAGAAGAGGCAGCGCGCTTTTCACGCGGCATCTACCGCCGGGCGGAAGAACTGGTACAGGTAGAAGAGGTCTATTCTCGGTATCGGAAGACGCTGGAGCTGCTTCGGGAACTGCCGGGTTGCAACGAGACGGTCTTTCAGCGCACAGAGGCGGAAGTGGCAACACTTTATGCGGATCCGGCAGTTTTTCTGGAATTTTTACGTCTGTACTATCGGGATGTGCTCTGTTGCAAGAGCGGCGGAAACAGCGCGGCGCTCATCTTCCCCAGGGAAGAACAGACCCTGATTCGTGCGGCAAAGGCGCTGTCCTATGAGCAACTGGGCGCTATTTTAAAAGAAATCGAGACGGCGGAGGAGCGTTTGCGGCTCAATGTGAGTAAGGAACTCACAATAGAGCTTGTGCTTCTCGCAATACGGAGGGAGTAATCAGAGATGACGGAGGTGATAGGCGTTCGCTTTCGCGAAGTAGGAACCATTGAGACCTATAGTGCGGGGGAAGAACAGTTCCGGCGCGGCGACCATGTGCTCTGTGAGACACAGTGCGGCGTGGAATACGGAACCGTGATTCTTGGCAATTATACGCTCTGCAACTGCAAGGAAGAGAACCCGCCGCAGGCCATCCTCGGCCGGGCAACGGAGGAAGATGCCGTGCGGGCGGCTGCCTATAAGAGCAAGGAGCGGGAAGCGCTGTTGTTCTGCAGGAAAAAGGCGGAGGCACTCGGACTCGATATGAAAATCATCTCGGTGGTCTTTCGCTTCGGGATGACAAGGTGCTGTTCTTTTTCAGCGCGGATACGCGCGTGGATTTCCGCACCTTGGTCAAAGAGCTCGGCGCACAGTATCAGAGACGCATTGAACTTCGCCAAGTCGGCGCGAGAGACGAGACCAGGTTGCTCGGCGGCATGGGAAATTGCGGACGGCCGCTCTGCTGCCACGCCTATCTCTCGGAATTCATGCCGGTTTCCATCAAGATGGCAAAGGAGCAGGGACTGGCGCTGAATCCGCAGAAAATCAGCGGTGCCTGCGGGCGTCTCATGTGCTGCCTGAAGCACGAGACCGATACCTATGCGGAGCTCAATAAGACCCTTCCGCGAAAGGGAGACAGCGTGCAGCTCTCGGACGGTGTGCGCGGCGATGTGGTGGAAGTCAGCGTTTTGAAGCAGATGCTGCGTGTCGCCTGTTATGTGGACGGAGAAAAAGAACTCCGGGATGTCGCAGTTGCGGAAACGACCATCGTCGAGCGAAAGAAAAAAGGCATGCCGCCGGCGCAGAAGCGTGCCGCGGATGCCCAGCGCGAGAAGAAGACCGGAGAAGCTGCGGCAAAGCAGCGTGAGGGAAAAGAAAGACCCGGAAAGCGGAGCGGTGCCCCGCAGCAGGAACGAACCCGGGAGAAGAAAAAGTGATTCCGTTAAAGACAGGGGAGCGCATTGACGACCTGCAGCGGAGTGCGCTCGGAATCATTCAGAATCCGGCGCACTTTTGCTTTGGAACGGACGCGGTGCTGCTCAGCGGTTTTGTGCGGGCGTACGCGAGGGAAAGAGTCGCGGATCTCTGCACGGGCAACGGAATTGTTCCGCTTTTACTCTCGGCGAAGACGCGCGCCAAAGAGATTGTGGCGGTTGAGATTCAACCGGAGATTGCGGATATGGCAAAGCGCAGCATAGAGATGAACGGTCTTTCGGAGAGAATCCGCATACTGCGCGGAGATCTTCGGGAAGGAATTGCCGGAGGAAGCGGAAGCTTCGATGTGGTGAGTTGCAATCCGCCTTATATGGCGCTTGGGCGCGGGGAACACAGTCAGGCATCGAGCCGTGCGATTGCGCGCCAGGAACTTTGCTGTACCCTGGAAGAAGTGGTAAAAGAGACAGCGCGTCTCCTGAAACGGTGGGCGCGCTTATTTTGTATACAGACCGAACCGACTGGATGAACTCTTTGCGGCCTGTGCACACAGAGGACTTACGCCCAAACGCATGAAATTTGCCCACCCGTTTCCGGACCGCGAGGCAAACCTGGTCCTGCTGGAAGCGGTCAAAGGCGGCGGTCATTTTTTGCGGGTGGAGGCGCCAATCATTGTATTTCGGGCGCCTGGTGTTTACACAGACGAAATTCGGGAGATTTACGGATATTAAAAGGAGAGAGCAGTGGAAGAACGCGGAAAAATATACCTGGTTGCGACACCGATCGGAAATCTTTCGGATATGAGTCCGCGCGCCGTTGAGACGCTGCGGGAGGCAGATCTCATTGCAGCGGAAGATACCAGAAATACCATTAAGCTCTTAAATCACTTTGAGATTAAGACACATATGACCAGCTACCACGAGTACAACCGGACCGAAAAAGCCTATGAACTCGTGCGCCGCGCAGAGCAGGGAGAGACCATTGCGGTCGTGACCGATGCGGGCATGCCGGCGATTTCGGACCCGGGTGAGGTGCTGGTGCGTTTCGCACTGGATGCCGGCATTGAGGTCACCATTGTACCGGGACCCTGCGCGGCTGTGAGTGCACTTGCCGTCAGCGGACAGCCGACCGGGCGCTTTGTTTTTGAGGCCTTTTTGCCGCAGGACAAAAAGGAACGCAGAGTGAGACTGGAAGCACTGCGGGATGAGACGAGAACCATGATTCTCTATGAGGCACCCCACCGTCTTGCGAGGACGCTTGTGGAACTCGCGGAGGTGCTCGGCGGGGAACGGCAGCTCAGTCTGGTGCGCGAACTCACGAAAAAGCATGAGGAGGTGCAGCGGGACAGTTTTTCGCACTTCCTGCAGCGCTATGCGGACGAAGCAGGTCGCGCGGAAATTCGCGGCGAATATGTCCTGGTCATCGCCGGTAAGAGCGAGGCAGAGCTGCGGGCAGAGGAGGCGGAGGCATTTGCGGACCTCACACCGGCCGAGCATGTCGCCTGGTATGAGTCCCAGGGCTTTGATCGAAAAGAAGCCATGAAAAAAGCCGCAAAAGACCGCGGAATCAGCCGCAGAGAACTCTATCACATGTTGCTCTGATATGTTACACTAATAAGAATCGAAGAATATGCGGAGGCTGACTATGGGAGAAAAAATCAGAAAACCCTACTATATCACGACGGCGATTGCCTATGCTTCCGGCAAGCCGCACATTGGAAATACCTATGAGATTATTCTGGCGGACGCGATTGCCCGCTTTAAGCGCGAAGAGGGCTATGACGTATATTTTCAGACCGGAACGGACGAGCACGGTCAGAAGATTGAGGGCAAAGCAAAAGATGCCGGTATGACGCCGCAGGCCTATGTCGACAAGGTATCCGCGGAGATTAAGCGTATCTGGGACCTCATGAACACATCCTACGATCGCTTTATGCGGACCACCGAGCCCTACCACGAGAAGCAGGTACAGAAGATTTTCAAAAAGCTCTATGAGCAGGGAGATATTTACAAGGGTTCCTACGAGGGCCTTTACTGCACGCCCTGTGAGAGTTTCTGGACCGAGTCGCAGCTTGTCGACGGCAAGTGCCCGACTTGCGGCAGAGAGGTGAAGCCGGCTTCGGAGGAAGCCTACTTTTTCCGCATGAGTAAGTATGCGGATCGCCTGATTCAGTACATTGAAGAGCATCCGGAGTTTATTCAGCCCGTTTCCAGAAAGAACGAGATGATGAATAATTTCCTGAAGCCGGGTCTGCAGGATCTCTGTGTGTCGCGCACCAGCTTTGACTGGGGAATTCCGGTCGACTTTGCGCCGGGTCATGTGGTCTATGTCTGGCTCGACGCCCTGACCAACTATACGACAGGCATCGGCTATGATGCGGACGGCAACAGCGGTGAGCTCTATCAAAAGTACTGGCCGGCGGATTTGCATCTGATCGGAAAGGACATTGTCCGCTTCCACACGATTTACTGGCCCATCTTCCTGATGGCACTCGGCGAGCCGTTGCCGAAGCAGGTCTTCGGTCATCCGTGGCTTTTACAGGCCGGCGGCAAGATGTCGAAGTCCAAGGGCAATGTGCTCTATGCGGATGACCTGGTTGCCTTTCGGTGTGGATCCGGTGCGCTATTTCTGTCTGCACGAGATGCCGTTCGAGAACGACGGCAGCATCAGCTGGGATCTCATGGTAGAGCGCTACAATTCCGATCTCGCAAACGTGCTCGGAAACCTTGTGAGCCGCACGATTGCGATGACCAATAAGTATTTCGGCGGCGTGGTCGAGAAGACGACAGCCGTGTTCTCCGAGGAGGAGCGGGCGCTCGACGCAGAGTTTACGGAGACTGTTCTCACCGAGGTCAAAAAGGTGCGGGAGAAGATGGATGTGCTCCGTGTTGCCGATGCGATGACGGAACTCTGGAATATCTTCAAGCGCTGCAACAAGTATATCGACGAGACTCTGCCCTGGGCGCTCGCAAAAGACGAGGCAAAGCAGGACAGACTGAAGGCTGTGCTTTACAACCTGACCGCGGCGCTGACCATCGGTGCGTCGCTGCTCTTCAGTTTCATGCCGGAGACTTCCGAGAAGATTTTGAAGGAGCTCAACACGGAGAAGCGGGAGGTTGAGGCAATGACGAGCTTTGGTCTCTATCCGTCGGGCAACCGGGTAGCGGCTGAGGCAGAGATTCTGTTCCGCCGCCTGGATCCGAAGGAGGTTGAGGCAAAGCTGAATGCGGAGAATGCTGCGGCGGAAGAAATTCCCGCGGAGGCAGAGAAGACCGAGGAGGCACAGGCAGCGGCGGATGTGCGGATTCCCGCGAAGCCGGAAGTGGAGTACGATGCCTTTGCACAGTGCGAATTCCGCGTCTGCAAGGTCTTAAAATGCGAGGAAGTGCCGAAGTCGAAGAAGCTGCTCTGCTTCCGGCTGGATTGCGGCGGCAAGCAGATTCAGATTCTCTCCGGCATCAAGAAATGGTATCCGGAGCCGGAAAGCTCGTCGGCAAGCAGGTCATGGCAATCGTGAACCTGAAGCCCGCGCGTCTCGCCGGTATGGAGTCGCAGGGCATGTTGCTCTCGGCCGCGGATGAGAACGGAAATCTGAGCCTGATGACGACGATGACGGAAGGTGTGGCCTCCGGTGCGGAGATCGGCTGATGCTCTTAGATACACACGCACACTATGACGACGAAGCCTTTGATGCGGACCGGGATGTGTTGCTTGAAGACCTGAAAGAATACGGTATCCGGAAGGTCATTAACGCGGGCGCTTCGGTCGAATCGAGTTATACGGGGCTTAAGCTCGCAGAGCGTTACCCTTGGGTATATGCGGCACTCGGCGCGCATCCGAACTATGTCGAGGAATTGAACGAAACGGTGCTCAAGGACTTTGCGGAACTCACGAAACATCCGAAGGTGGTTGCAATCGGTGAAATCGGACTGGAGTACCATTACGAGGAACCGGCGCGGGACATACAGAAGATTTGGTTTCGACGCCAGTTGGATTTGGCGGCGGAGACCGGGCTTCCGGTCATCATCCACTCCAGAGAGGCAGCGCAGGACACGTTTGATGAGATGCAGCGCGCAGCGGCGCGCGGCATCGGCGGGGTAATTCACTGCTTTTCTTCCGGCGCGGAGCTTGCGCGCCGCTACACAGACCTCGGTTTCTACATCGGTATCGGCGGCGTTGTGACATTTAAGAACGGCAAGAAGATGAAAGAGGTGGTGGCGGCGGTTCCGCTCACGAGCATATTGCTCGAGACAGACAGCCCCTACCTCGCGCCGGAGCCGAATCGCGGCAAGCGGAACGATTCGCGAAATCTGACCCGGATTGCGGAAGAGATTGCGCACCTTCGGGGGATTTCCGCAGAAGAGGTGCAACGCGTTACCGAAGAGAATGCGATGCGCTGCTTCCCCAAACTTGCGAACGAGGAGGTGGGCTGATGGCAGATCTCGGCAGAGCGGAAAATACGATTGCGCTCTTACAGCGCCACTCGGAGTTTCGTTTTCAAAAGAAGTTCGGGCAGAATTTTCTGATTGACAGCCATGTGCTGGACCGGATTGCGGCAGCGGCGGAGCTGACGGAAGAAGATGCTGTGCTGGAGATAGGTCCCGGCATCGGCACCCTGACCCAGCATCTCGCAGAGCGAGCCGGAAAAGTTCTCGCGGTCGAGATAGACCGCGCGCTGATTCCGATTCTGGAAGAGAGTCTCGCAGACTATGACAATGTTGAAATTCTGCAGGGCGATATTCTGGAACAGAATCTCGATGAACTGGCGGAGAAGCTCGGCGGCAGACCCATCAAGGTCGTCGCGAACCTTCCCTACTACATCACGACGCCGATTCTGATGACATTGCTGGAGAGCAAGCTGCCGATTGTGAGCATTACCGTCATGGTGCAGCGGGAAGTTGCGGAACGTATGCAGGCTTCCCCGGGCGGCAAGGATTACGGCTCGCTTTCGCTCGCGGTGCAGTACTATGCCGCGGCGGAGATCGTGGCAAATGTGCCGCCGCACTGCTTTTTGCCGCGCCCCAAGGTCGGGTCGGCGGTCATCTGCCTCAAAAAGTACCGGGAAAAGCCGGTGCAGGCAGAAAATGAAGCGCTTTTGTTCCGTATTATCCGGGCTTCGTTTAACCAGCGGAGAAAGACGCTGGTCAACGGACTCAAGAATGCGGGCTTTGCGAAGGACAAGATTATAGCGGCACTGCAGGCGCTGGAACTTCCGGAGACAGTGCGGGGAGAGACACTCTCGCTGGCACAGTTTGCGGCATTATCCGCTGCGTTGCAGGCATAAACAGTAAACGTAATACCTTTTACATTCCGCGGGGAATCCCGCGTTTTCATACATAAAGTCGAGGACAGGACATGAGACGGAGAATTTCGAAGAAGCAGGCGCTCGCGCTGATATTCGCAGCTGCGATGCTGACTGCCTGCTCGCAGGGTAAACCGGCAGGAGCAGTGAGGCGGCTAAGGAGAGCGCAGCAAGTGCGGAGAGCAGTGCGGTAGCAGACACGACGACAGGAACGGAGAGCAGTGCGGACAGCAGCGCGGCCGAAAGTGCGGACAGCACGGCAGCGGAGAGTACGGGGAGCGAAGCGGCAAGCGCCGGGAGCAGCGGCACAGAGGCGGAAGCTTCGGCGGCAAACGGCGATATTCTGGCCGTTTCACCGGGCGGCGCACAGTTTCCGGATATGGATCTCGCGGTGCCGACCACAGAGCCTGCGCCGGAAATTATCCGCATCGGTACGCGAAACTGGATTGTCAAGGATTTGCAGGCGCGTCTCATGCAACTCGGCTTTATGGACAACGATGAGCCGACGGATTACTACGGCGAGGTGACAGCCGCAGCGGTTAAGGTGTATCAGCGACAGAACAAGCTGCCGCAGGACGGCATTGTGGGTGAATCGACGCTGAAGGCCATCATGGATGAAAATGCACATTACTACACGGCGCAGGAGGGCGACAGCGGCACGGACATCCAGACATTGCAGCAGAGACTTTATCAGCTCGGCTATCTCGCACAGACGACCGATGTGAGCGGCACCTACGATGCCAAGACCCTGGTTGCGGTGCAGAAGTTTCAGCAGATGAACGGCCTCAGCGATGACGGCAAGGTGGGCCTCAAGACCATGAACCTCATCTACTCGGACGAGGTGAAGCCGAACATGGTTGTCTACGGTGAGAAGAGCGACATTGTCATGGCGGCACAGCAGAGATTGAAGGCGCTCGGCTACCTGACCGGCGAGGCCGACGGCAACTTCGGACTCGGCACCGTCATGGCCATCAAGGAGTTCCAGAGCCGGAACAACCAGGTGGTCGACGGGTATCTGGGACCCGGTACCCGCGATGCCCTGAACAGTCCCAACGCGCAGCCGTTCGGTCTGACACTCGGCGACGAGAGCGACTCGGTGGAGAAGGTACAGAAACTTCTCAGCAAGTGGGGGTACCTCGACAAGCAGCTTGCGACGGGCTACTACGGGGAGGCGACCAAGAATGCGGTCAAGGCTTTCCAGGAGCGGAACGGTCTCACAGCGGACGGCTCGGTCGGCGCTTCGACCATGGCAAAGCTCACGAGCAACGATGTCGTGAAGCCGGCGCCGAAGCCGAAGGCTAAGACGCCGAAACAGAACAATGACAAGCCGAAGAACGGCGGAAAAAAGAACGGAAGTTCCGGCTCTCAGGGAGGCGGCGGCGGTTCGAGCTACACATACTCGGGCAGCGGCTCGGTGGGAACCTTGCTCAGCGTCGCGAGTTCCAAGCTCGGCACACCCTATGTCTGGGGGGCCAAGGGCGACAACGCATTTGACTGCTCGGGCTTTGTCTACTGGTGCCTGAACCACTCGGGCGTGAGCCAGTCCTATATGACTTCCGGCGGCTGGGCGAGCTCGGGCAGAGGCCAGAGAATTAACAGCTATTCGGAGTTACAGGCGGGCGATATCATTGTGGTATCCGGACATGTCGGCATTGTCGCAGGCGGCGGCGGTGTCATCGATGCGAGCTCTTCGAACGGAAGAGTGGTGCATCGCTCCCTGAATGGCTGGTGGGAGAGAAACTTTATTTGCGGCTGGCGTATTTTCTAAACAAGAGGAAATGCGCGGAAGGTTTTAGGTAGGAATCAAAGGATGCACAGATTTTTTCGGACAGTGGGCTATGCAAGGGTGGAGAGTGACAGGGAGGCCAGAGAAATTCTGGAGGATATGCTGCTCCGCTGCCGGGATGCCGTTCACCATATCGCCATGCGAAACGGTGACAGGCTCTGGGAACTCCGCGTGCCGCTCGGCGACAGGCTTGGCATTGCGATGGGTGGCTATGTCGGAGAAGGCGGTAAGCTCATCCGGGAGCGCTACCTGCCCTATATTGATGTCGATGAAATGACTTCGACCGCGGAGTGTATGATAGAGCGCCATGTGGACAATGAGGTCTACTCGGGGCTGATCGACGACATGCGGATCGGAATCAGTCTGATATTCCGCCTGACCAATGTGGCGGAATACCGGCAACAGCGCGCACTGGCAAAGTACAGCCCGCCGCGCGGTGTGGCGCTTGGCGGCCTCAGCCGGGACGGCAAAATCCTGTTGCCGGTCTATAAGAATGACCGCCAGCGCGAACTGCTGCACATGACGGAGCGGGAGCGCGCGCGCATGATCAGTGCCGCAAAAGAGGGCGATGAGAACGCAATGGAGAATCTGACCAACAGCGATTTGCGTCTCTACGAGTCCGTCAATCGGCGATTGCGGCAAGAGGATATTTATTCGATTGTGGATTCCTGCTTTATGCCGGACGGAATCGAGTGTGACCTCTATGTGGTGATCGGGGAGATTCAGCAAATCAGCCAGCGGAAAAACCGGGATACCGGAGAATTAATCTGGGATTTTCTGATTCGCTCGCATGATCTTCCGTTTCATGTCTATATCAACACGCTGGATTTGCAGGGAGAACCCAAGGTTGGACGACGGTTTAAAGGAACCGTATGGATGCAGGGAACCGCTATCTGGTGAATTGCAAAGAGAGAGAACTTCCGCGGGAAGCTCTCTCTTTTTTGTCAGAGTGCAAGTCTTTTAAAAGCGGTTTATTTCAGCTATAGTGAATAGAGTACAAAATCGCAGCATATCGGAGAATAACGCTAGACAGAAAGAGGTGCACAATGGCTGTATGCAGTGAACTGGAACCGAAGGAAGTATTTGCTTTTTTTGAGGAAATTGCCGGAATTCCGAGACCATCCCATCACGAGGAGAAAATCAGCGCATATCTGCAGCGCTTTGCAAAAGAGAGAGAGGCCTGGAACACTATACCGATGAGAAGCACAATGTGATTATCATCAAGGAGGCCTCCGCAGGCTATGAGAACGAAGCGCCGATTATCCTCCAGGGACACATGGATATGGTCACGGAGAAGACGGCGGACTGCCAAAAGGATATGACCAAGGAGGGGCTGGATCTCTATATTGACGGCGACTGGCTCCGCGCGAAAGGCACCACGCTCGGTGCGGACGACGGCGTTGCGCTTGCCTATGCGCTTTCGCTGCTCGACTCGCCCACGCTCAAGCACCCGAGACTTGAATTCATTTGCACGGTCTCGGAGGAGACGGATATGGGAGGTGCCCATGCGGTCGATGTGTCCATGCTGAAGGGAAACCGAATGCTCAACTTGGATTCGGATGAAGAGGGCATTGCGCTTGCGGGTTGTGCAGGCGGCGGAGATGCGGATATTACACTGCCGGTCCGGCGGGCTGCGGTCAGAGGCGAGCACATTCGCCTTGCGGCGACCGGTCTCACCGGCGGCCACTCCGGCATGGAAATCGGCAAGGGTAGAGCCAGTGCGGCACTGCTGTTAGCGCGTGTTCTGACGGGACTTCGCGAAGACTACGCGTTCCGTCTGGTCTCTCTCGAGGGCGGCGCAAAGTACAATGCGATTACCAGAGAGGCGAGCGCGGAAGTGGTGCTCGCAGACAGCGTCAGCACGAGCGCTTTCCGCGAAGCGGTGAAAGCGGAGGAAGCGGTGCTCCGCAGAGAGTATGCAGCGACAGATCCGAGCTTGTCGCTCACGGCAGCGATTGCGGACAGCGAAGCGGCAGCGCTCACCGAGGAGAGCACCAAGCAGGTTCTGGGACTCATGGAAGCACTGCCTTACGGTGTGCAGCGGATGAGCGCTGATATCGACGGTCTGGTTGAGACCTCGGTGAACCTCGGCATCACAAAGCTGGAGGCGGATAAGCTCACACTCAGCTATTCTGTCCGCAGTTCGATTGCGACCGCTTTTCAGGCGGTCATCGACAAGCTGGAGCTGGTGAGCAGCTGCTTCGGGGCGACCGCACTCGTGCACAGTACATACCCGGCCTGGGAGTATGTGCGGGAGTCCGCGTTCCGCGATGAGGCGGCAGCCATCTACCGCGAGCTCTTCGGAAAAGAGCTGTCGGTGCAGGCCATTCACGCGGGGCTGGAGTGCGGCATCCTCTCGGGAAAAATCAAAGACCTCGATGCGGTCTCGATCGGACCGGATATGAAGGATATCCATACGCCCGAGGAGAGACTGAATATTCCTTCGACCAAGCGCGTCTATGATTTCGTCGTGAAGATTATAGAGCATAAGAGTAAGTAAGTCGCGTGAGACAGTACAGTTTACAACTGCCGCAAGAGCTCGAGAAGGGCAAGCGTTATCCCCTGCTTCTCTGGAACGATGCGCTTCCCGAGACGCTTGCGGCTTTGCTTTCGGATATGTTTGTGCTGTCCGTGGTTTCGGAGGAGAGAACCGCGGATTTCAGTCCCTGGCCGGAGCCCGCATTCCGGGCGGATGCACCGCCCTTCGGGGGAGGGGCGGATGCGTATCACAGGGAGCTTTTCGAGGAAAAACTTCCGGAACTGATAGCGAAATATCCCATTGATGCGAGGCGCATTGCCTACGGAGGATATTCCCTCGGCGGGCTTGCGGCAGTGTACAGCATATTCCGCGAGACCGCAGCGTGTGCCGTCTTCTCACTCTGCGGTTCTTTTTGGTACCCGGGTTTTGCGGACTACTGCGCGAGGACGGAAATCCGGAATACGAATTGCCGCCTCTATCTGCAAAACGGCAAACGCGAGGGCGAAGGGCATCCGGCGCCGCTATCTAGGGCTGCGGATGCCGCAGTGCGGGTCGCGGACATCTTGAGAAAAAAGGGCGTAAAGCTGCGGTCTTCCATGGACGACTACGGTCACCACGACGGAAAGGAAGCGCGTTTTCGGGAACTGGGAGAACAAATTCGTTCGGCGCTCTGCGAGAGCAATGTCAGCTGAAACGGAAAACGGAGCCTGCATGTTTGCGGAAAAGGCTTGCGGGCACGGAAGGAGCGAAGCATGTACATAGAGAGCTACTGGGGCAGTTATATCGGCGGGACAGACGACAGTCTGACTCTCTTAAGCCTACTGGAAGACTTTGAAAAAGATGAGATAGGGCTCGGCGAGATTTGCAAGGACGGGCCTTAAGGCGCTCGAAGAGCGGGCGTCTTCGCTCCGCATGACCGGGGATGCGCTTCGCTTTACGAACCGCGAGGGATTGGAACTAAACTTTTACTATGCCATTGATCTGATCGGCGACCTTGCGGCCCTCTTCTTAGAGTGCCTGCGGAGCGGAAGCGTAAATTTACAAGACCTGGATGAAGGTCTTGAAGCGCGGAACATTCGCCTTACGGCGAGCAGCGAAGAAAAGGAAGTTCTTCGGGCAGCGCTCCTTGACTTTGCGGAACATGCGAGGGAATACGATATCACAGAGGTGATGGACGAGACTTCGCTTGCGGAATTCCGCGAAGAACTGAAAGCCCTGCGTTTGGAATTGTTTGAGAGCTGAAAGGGAGCGCTCGTTCGGAGCGACTTTAAACGGGAGAAAAGGATGAGCGAAGAAGTATTTCGACAGGATTTGGATGAGAACAAGGCAGAGCGCCCCGGTGGTCCTTTTGTGATAGAGCTCCTGTTCCGAGAGCCGGCAGCGATGCCGTCTGAGGAGCGGATGCGTGCGGTCATCGAGAAGCATGTCGGAAAGACAGAGTGCTTTTGCCACGACGGCAAGACAGCGGGTTTTGCGGCACTCGACTATAGGGCAGAGTTTCAAGATCAAAGCGTGCCGGTGCAGCTCATGGTGACGGCGTGCACGGCATTTGACGGCGAGGAGATCGATGACTTCCTTCGGAGCCAGATGTGGGACTGCATCGAGGAGAGAGACCGTATACTCGGCAACTGCCGCTACCGTGTGATTGCGACCGATATGCTTGCGAGGGCGCTTCCGGCCGCAAAGCGCGCCACCCTCGACATGGACTTTCTGGAGGCCCTTTCGGAACTTTACCCGGACTGTGAGGCCTTCTATTTCCCGAGTTCCGGAAAACTGTTTGCTGCGGAGAGCGTGCGGCGGGATGAGACGGAGGGCACCAACCGCTTCATCTACTTCGGTGTCAACGTGCGTTTTTTCAATGTGCAGGACAGCGAGGACATGGTCGTGGATACCCTCGGCATGAGCACTCTCTTCCTGCCGGATTTACAGTACCATTTCCACGGCATGAACCCGAACTGGGTTGTGAATCACGCCTACAATGTAGCCGCCTATCTGCTTTCCAGCGGAAACGTAATTGCGGACGGGGAGACGGTGGACGGTGTCGTAGACGGGGAGATGAGTTCCGAGCTGCACTGGTCCTGCCGCTATGAGGATGCATTGATTCAGCCGCCGCGGGAGGTACTGGATATCAATATGGGTGAGTACGCGTCGGGGACGCGCTGAAAAATGGAGTCAACAAAAACACCGGAAAAACCGGTTGATCGAGAGGAAAAAAGATGCCGACAGCAGAGTGGATGAAACAGTATGAGGCAGTGCGTGAAATTCTGGACGCGGATGTCAAATTGGAGCGCTATTTTACGGAGAAGGTCATCGGAAGAAAGGAAGTGGATATCCTGGATCTCGGGCCCGTGCATTTTCCGACGGGGAAATCGTGGTCTGTGACCCCATGGTTACCCTGGATGATGCCGTGCCCTATCTGCAGACCATACCGGCCGGAAGCTATACGCTTAAGCTCTGCGTGGTGCCGAGCAAGGAGTACGGAGACCGCTATGCCTGCGCCAAGCTGGAAGTGAGCGGCCGAGAAACGGTGCGCTATGAGCTCGCGGTGACGGGCGAAGAGAGACTTGAGGGAGAATTCAAAGAGGGCGATTACTTCGGCTTCGGCGTGGATGCCGGTATGGCTTGCATCGCGGACTTCGCGACAAAAGAAGCTTATCTTGCCTTTCTGGAAGAGAAGACAAAGCAGGACAGCGATTTTGACCTCTACGGCGATTTACTGGAAGAACTCTTAAAAAAGAACGCAGCGGAACATCCGAAGTATCAGAGAGAATGGGGCGACTGGCTCAAGTGGGAGGTTCCGGGTGCGAATGCGGAAGTGGCTCTCTTTGCGAGCGGCTGGGGAGACGGCTATTATCCGACGTATTTCGGCTATGACAGCGAGGGTGAGGTCTCCGGCATCTACATTCAGTTCATAGACATCGAGCGGACCTATACCGAGGAAACGAGGCATGAGTGAGCCGAACGAGGAGAGTCTCTATGAGGCGCTCAACAAGGGAGAGCTGAGTGCTTTCGTATCGCTGGTGGAGGCGGGCGTCCGCGTCACTTCGAGGGAAGAGAACATAAGCCGTCTCTTCTTTTGCCTGGAAGATGTCAGAGATCCGAAGATACTGCCCGTAATCGATATGCTATCCTTGGATTTACGGCGCTACGGCGGCAAGCCGCTCCGCGCTGCGGCGCACAGCGGGAACCGCATGCTCACGGAGTACCTCTTAGAGCAGGGGGCGGACATCAACTTTCATAAGCCGGACATGGTCTTTCCCTATGCCTCGACCCCGGTCACGGAGGCGGCACGCGAGAATCACTTTGAACTTCTTCGCTATCTCGTTTCAAAGGGGGCGGATATCACCCTTTCGGACAAGTACGGCGACCGTCCTTATACGCTGGCGGTGCAGAACAAGAACGGAGAGATGGCCGAGTATTTGTGCTCTCTCGAGCCGGAGGACTGGCACAACGAGCAGGAAAAGCTTAGACAGCTAAAAAGCTATCATCTGCCGGCGGCTATGACAGCGTACTTGAAAAGCGGAGCGTTGCGCCTCGAATTTCCGGAGCGCGAGTCGGTGCGGTGGATGGAGTTTTACCCCTATCTTGAACTGCGGGAGTTCCGTTGGAAGCGGAAAAAGCTCTTGTCTCTCATGGCGGAGATGGATAACTACAGCGATTATCTTTTGCTCTGGAGTCCGAGAGACAAGCGAATCTGGTACCTCGATACGGAGCAGGAGGAATTTTGCCCGCTCGCAAGCTGGGAAGCGTTTATCGCCGACCCAGGTTTTTATTTGAACGGCATGGTAGACGGAGAATTTTCGGAGTAGTGTAGGATTGGTTTTCGAAGTCCTTTGCAGTGCGCAAGGGCTATGCTGCGTTTCGGCAAAGTCGGAAAGCGAATGAGGAGGAAAGCGCGTGGATATTTTGGAACAATGCCGGCAATGGAACGAGAGCGGCGCGTTTGAGAAGAGCAGGGAGATGTTGGAGGCAATTCCCGCCGAGGAGCGCGGCCCCGAGGGGGATGCAGAGCTCGCGGAGGCCTATCTCGCACTTGCGGAGACCGAGGGAACAGAGCTCTATCATAAGGCGCTCAGAGTCTTGGCAGTGCACGAAGAAGCGCAATCGGAAGATTTTCGGCATAACAGGCTGATGGCGCTCGCTTATTATTACCTCGACGAGGACGGGCTTGCGCTTAGCTACTTTGAGCGCGCTTTTTCCCTGCGTCCGGAAGACAAGGAAATGAGTGACTATGTCGAAGACTGCAGGGAGCGTCTTACCTTTCCGCGCTTTGAGAAATTTCCGGGAGAGAACGGCAGAAGCCTGGGACGCATTTCTTAAAATCGAGGCAGAACTCCGGGCGGCAATCGACCGAAACGAGGACGATGGAGAGGCGATGTTGCAGCGCTGCGGCGCCGTACTGGAGCAGGCCATTCGGGATGTCTCGTTTGAACTCGGCTTTGACGGAGAGAAGTATGAGCTCATACTCTGTGCGGAGGGAAGACGCTCCGCGCTCTATCCCCTCGTGTATTTTTGCCGTCGCGCGCCGAAGGAAGTTCTCGCGCACTGGAAGATACGGGCGGGTTCCGCGCCGAGCGATAAGTTTGCGCTGCAACAAGATACCGTTCAAATCGATGCCGCGGATGTAGACGTTTGGCTGATTCCGACCGGAGAGCAGCTCTTTTCCCTGAAACTCTACTGTGAAAAGGTCCTGCCCCTGCAGCGGGAAAATCCGCAGCGGGCGGAGTGGATGCTCTATAAGCTCACGAACCAAATACTCGGCGACATAGCGGCGATTGCGTTTCTCACGGGCATCGAGTTACTGGAAGCGCCCGAGGCGGGTGAGTCGAAGAAACTTTCGGACTTATACGCGTATGTAACGGAGCTCGGCTATCCCGCGTGGGAGGATGCCGGAGCCTATCTGGACGCTTCCGAAATTGCGTATCGGCTCGATGCGGATGAAGATCCGGATGCCGACTGGCGCCTGGATGTCTATGAGGGCAGCACCCGCCTTTCCGTGGCGATCAATGAATATCTGCACGGAGAGAGCGATCTGGTTGACGAATATCACCGGAACGGCATAGTGCCGGGCTTTCTGCTGTATCCCCCCTCAGCGCCTTTCCGGAAGAGGGAAGAGAAGAGGCGCTCGCAGCGTTTCGCGATGCATTGCGCGCCTATTTGAGCGAACACGGCGGTGAGGATGCCCTCTGCCATACGGGCTTTGCGAGCGGTCTGTACTACGGCTATTTGGACTTCATTGCCTGGGACTTGGAGTCTGTGCTGGATGCCGCCCTCGCCTTCTTTAAGGAGCGGGGCATGACCGGCGCGGAGTTTCACAGCTTTCGAAGAAATGTGGGCGGAATTACCCTCTACCGCGCGGAACCGAAACGCTACCCGGAGACCGGCTCTCTGCTCTCGCCCGAAGACATTGAGACCCTGGAGGCCTTCCTGGAGGATGACGGCGGCTATTACGGGAAAATGGTGCGTTGGATCGAGCAGTTTGTGGATGCGGGCGCCGCGGCCGGCCGCTTTTCAAAGAAGCAGGCCCGCCGGGATTTGAAACTCTCGCTCTACTACGGTCTCGCCTGCAACAACGTGGGAGAATACAGTTATTACTACCGCGGGCAAGCGTGGATGAAGGACGCCGAGGAAAACGCCAAGGGTTCCGGCGTCTGGTATTACCGCTATGCAGTGGGACTTTTGTACAGCGGATATCCGGAAGAGGCGCTGCGCTATGCGGAACAAGGTGTGCTCGAAGAAGCGGACTACCCCCTGGACTTATCTTTTGCTCGGAAAGCTACGCGCGCACTTCGGAGACAAGGAGGGCGCACGCGCCGCGGCAGAGGAGGGGCTGAAACTCGTACCGGGAGATTATGAGTTCCTCACCCTAAAGCGGGAAGCGGAAGAAGGGGCAAGTCTGGAAGCGATGCTCTACCACTGGATCGATCCCAAGGCGGATTTGGCGCTGCAGGAGGGAAGGGATGAAGACGGCCCGGAAAAGAAGCGCGCCATTGCCTGCATTCGAAAGAACGAGGCCGAGCTCAGAGACTTTTACGAACTCTTCCGTCCCGAGGAGCATGAGTACACGAAGGATGCGCCCTTCTGTGAGCTCTACTATCCCGTGGGAGACCGGGCGGTGCAGCTCTGCTTCCGCATGAATGAGGCCGGACTCTCGAAACTCGGGCACAGCTACCTCGTCGCGCTGAAGGAGAAGCTTGACAGCGGCTCTCTCATCTCCGCAGAGTCCGAGGAAGGGGTGGCAGGCAAGTTAGAAGCCGTTCTGGTGCAGCAGACAGGGCAACTGGCTCTCTTTTACCGCAGACCCGGAAGCAGGCAGTATTTTACGGTGGAAGATGACAGTCTGGACGACAAGATTGATGCCGCGCTTCGGTAAAGGAAATGCAGAGAGCTCTGCCATGCCAAAATACAAGCGACATGACAGCGTTAAGCGCTCGGGTAAAAGGAGGAATGTCGCTTCGGTATAGGGAGGCGGCACAGGATAGAGGAGTCGCGTATGATACGGAAATACCTTCGGTTTTACGGCTTTGTGCAGGGCGTCGGGTTTCGCTACCGGGCAAAGTACGCCGCGGAATTTGCGGGCGCTGTGGGCTGGGTGCGAAATGAGGACGACGGCTCTGTCAGCATGGAGATTCAGGGGACGGAAGCGCAGATTGACCGCGTGATCCTGGAAATCGAACAGGGACGCTATGTGAAGATTGAAAACATGGAGGTCAGAACCATTCCGATTAAGGAAGAGGAAAGGGGCTTTCGGATACGATAAGAGTCTTCTTTCTACGGAAAGACCGTATTTCTTAACTTGTTCCGCGATAGGGGGATACGCTATAGTTAGCCTTGGTATATTGTTGCCGAAGAATCACGGAAACAGCAGGGAAATAGTTCGTTTCGAGAAGGGAGTTCTTATGAGAAAGAAGAACGGTCGTATGCTGTTGCTTGCGACAGCGGTGGCGCTCAGTGTTGCCGCCTGCGGAAACAAGGCTGCCACAAGCACCAAGACAGAGAGCAGCACGGAGACAGAGAGCAGCATGGCGCAGGGAGAAGCGCCGAGCGGTGCGCCGGATGGAAAAGCCCCGGACGGAAAGGGCGGCCCCGGAGGAGCGCCGGGCGGAAGCAGCTCGGACATCGAGTACAAGGGCGCCGCGGAAATCACATCCGCAACTTCGACGAGCGACCAGACTTATGTGAGCGCGACGAGCGATGAGAGCGCTCTGCTCATTTCGACTTCCGATGCGGTGAGCATTGCGAATCCCCTGCTCACGAAGACCGGCGACTCCGACGGCGGTGACAACTGCAACTTTTACGGCCTCAACGCAGCGCTTCTGGTAAAAGGCGGTTCCAAGACCACGATTACCGGCGGAAGCATCACATCCAACGCAAACGGCGCGAACGGTGTGTTCAGCTACGGCGGCAACGGGGGAAAGAACGGCGCGAGCGGCGACGGCACGACAGTCACCATCAAGGACACGAAAATCACAACCATGGGCGACGGCTCCGGCGGCATTATGACAACCGGAGGCGGTATCACGAACGCTTCGAATCTGAAGGTCACGACGACAGGACAGTCCTCTGCGGCGATACGAACGGACAGAGGCGGCGGCACGGTCGTGGTAGACGGCGGCAGCTATGAGTCAAGCGGCCTCGGCTCCCCGGCGATTTATTCCACGGCGGACATCACGGTTTCCAACGCGGAACTCAAGTCGTATCGCGCGGAGGGCGTCTGCATTGAGGGACTGAACTCCATTAAGCTTGAGAACTGCAATCTCACGGCGAAGAATACGGAGCGAAACGGCAACGCGACCTTCCTCGACAGCATCATGATTTATCAGTCCATGTCCGGCGATGCGGACAGCGGCACGAGCAGCTTTACGATGAACGGCGGCAGCCTGACCAGTCAGAGCGGCCATGTGTTCCATGTGACCAACACCGATGCGGTGATTACATTGAACGATGTGAAGATTGTCAACGAGGACTCCGAGAAGATACTGCTCTCGGTCTGCGCGGACGGCTGGAGCGGCGGAAAGAACATTGCGACCTTGAAGGCGAGCAAGCAGACGCTTGCGGGCGCGATCAAGGTTGGCAACGATTCCACCTTAAATCTTGAGCTTAGCGACGGCTCGAGCTTTGAAGGTTCCGTGGACGGCAAAATCAGCAATGCAAAGGGCGAGAGCGTTTCGACCGAAGTCGGAACCGTCTCGGTGACCCTGGACAGCACAAGTACCTGGACGCTCAGCGCGGACAGCTATGTGAGTTCCTTTAACGGAAATGCGGCGAATGTGACGGCCAACGGGCACACGCTCTATGTGAACGGCGTAGCGCTCACGGGAACCAAGTAAAGAAACGGTAAAGAGGCAGAGATAAACACTTCATGTAGCGGCGCTTGTCATCGCAATACGCTATCGTAAGCATTAAGGGATACAGAGAAAAGAGTTATAGGACAAAAAGAGTTGGTAAAAAACCCCGCAACGCTAGTAGAATCAAGCGTTGCGGGGTTTTTATCTTCTTTGAAACAAGATGAAGGGTGGACAAAAAGAGTTGGTGAAAAGTGCTTCAAACCCTTGAGATACAAGGCTTTTCTCTGCTTACATCTTCCTTGAAACAGTATGTTTGGAGGAAAACGTCATGAAGCATGCTATTTGTCCTTCTTGTGGTGGGCCTTGTATTAAATACGGGAAGAATAAGTCCGGAACCCAACGGTGGCGTTGCAATGCCTGCTCAATGATTATTACGCCCAAGTTTGATAACGCAGCAAAACAGCTACAAGTCTTTTTAAAGTGGTTGTTTGGCAAGCAGACACAACGTGAGATGCCTGCTGAAGGAAGAACATTTCGAAGAAAAGCTAAACAGTTTTGGGATATATGGCCGATGCCTCCTCGGATTGAATCTGAAAGAGATGTGGTCTTTGTAGATGGTATCTACATGGGGCGCAAAGCGTGCGTATTAATCTGTTGTGATGCGCAGCATGTACTTGGTTGGTATCTGTGCAGATACGAGCATTCAGGCGCTTATAAGGCGTTATTATCACGAATCGCAGAGCCTAGGATGGTTGTATCAGACGGCGGTACCGGCTTTGCGAAAGCTTTGAGACAAACCTGGAAACATGCCAAGCTTCAACGGTGTACATTCCATGTGTTCAGTCAAGTGAGACGATACACGACTAGCAGGCCTAAAACCTTGGCTGCGATGGAGTTATATATACTAGCCAAAGACCTGTTGCATCTGAAAAACAAAGTCGAGGCAGAGAAATGGGTTCATCGGTTCATAGACTGGATGGAACGATACCAAGCCTTTTTGAACCAGATGACAGTAGACGAGAATGGACAACGTCGACCGACTCATGAACGCCTTTTGAAGGCTCGAAACTCGCTTATACGATTGATTCGTGACGGGACCTTATTTACATACTTGGATGAAGAGTTGTTGCGTACAATTGAAAAAATCCCTTCAACAAACAATCAGATCGAAGGGGGTGTAAATGCAAGGCTTAGAGCCATGCTTAGAGATCATAGAGGTCTAAACATAGAGAGACGAATAAAAGCGGCTTTCTGGTGGTGCTACATGCACTCACCAGAGCCGCTTTCTGCAAAAGAACTGTTAAAGGTAATGCCAACGGATGAAAGTATTGCGGAGATATACAAACGGCTCTCGCCGCAGAAAAAGATAGAAAGTTCAATCCCGACATGGGGTGATGCAATAGTATGGAGCGAGCTTCATAGGACATCTCCCTACCCCGAACTCTGGAGCTAGCACCAACTCTTTTTGTCCGCTTAGCCAGAGAAAAAGAGACGGCCTTCCGTAGTTTGGGAGGCCGTCCTTTTATGCGCTTGACCACGTCGATGCGAATGCTTGTAGCTCAGACGCTTCGAACGGCCGGTTTTGCTTGTGCTTCCTGCGCAAAGCTTTTATAATGTGAAGCATAGGTTTCTGTAGCTCAGTTGGATAGAGCGTTCGCCCCCTAAGAAAAATGTTATCATGCGCCAAACCGAATTTCGAATTTTTTGTTCGGCGTTCGAAACGGGAAAGGGGGATTCAGAGCACCGAAGTGCGGCGAGCAGAGTCATTTGATTCATGGTTTTCTTGACCATCACGGCAAAGCCTTGAAAATAAAGGAAAATCCAATATGTCTTCGTACCTCAGCTGGATAGAGGGTTCGCCTCCTAAGCGAAACGTCGGCGGTTCAAATCCGCCCGGGGACACGTCTGGACAGGGGAAGATTGCACAATCTTCCTCTGTTTTCATCTAAAAAAACAGAGATCCGATTAGACAATATCTAAAAAACGGCTTTTTTTTCTAATGCCGGAGCAAGTCCCCAGAGGGGACGCAAGCTAAAAATGGCGGGAGGTCGTGAGTTTTTCGTTGTGCAGCAGTGTTTACCGGTGCTCAAACCGGAAAAACAAATTAGAAATATGGCAATTATATACGGAGAATGTCTAAATGCATTAGAAATTAAGGTCTGAGAATTTTGGATTTCCAAAGGCACGCGCCTTGATTAGCCCGATTCCTCTCACAGTCCTCTCATACGATATCTTACATAGCCCTGTAGTGAAGAAAATTCACTGCGGGGCTTTGTCGTTTCCGGATTTTCCGGAGACGCAGCAAAGAGAGGAGGATATCAGCTTGAGAGGGAACAAACAGAAACGAAGGAGAGTCATTCTGGTGGAGGGTGTTCGCTACTACGATGACAAGCCGGAAAGCTGCAGATGCTGCTTCTTCTGGAAAAACCGCAAGGCCGGTTGCATCCTGGAAGAGCGGAACTGCTACTATCTGGCCGAGACCGTGAAGAGCGAGCAGGAAAGAAATGCGAGGGCTGCTGCTATGCGAAAACGCAGCCCTGTGTCAGCGCCTGCTGTTACAAGGAGCTGGACAGGTGGCTACTGGCAAGCAGAGAGATGCGCGGGGAGAAGGACGGGACGCAAAATGAGCAGGAATGAAGCGATCTTCCGACGATATGAGAAGCTGACAAAGGAAGCCAAAAAGGTAGGCCGGAAATCAAAGGAGAGGCCTGTTAGCTGTCCTCTGTTCCATAGTGACAGAGGTTTCCAGTATACAGGCAAACCTTTCTGCACACGTTTAAAGAAACATCATATGAAGCAGAGTATGTCCAGAGTGCCCATTGTACCGACAATGGGCCGATGGAAGGTTTTTGGGGTATTTTGAAGCGGGAAATGTACTATAGCAAGAAGTTCACCTCAAAAGGAGACCTGATTACTGCTGTTGAATCCTACATCAGGTATTACAACACAGAGCGGATCCAGCGGAAGATGCATCTGATGACACCTGCGGAATTCCATGATCATTTCGATGCTGCGGCATAAGAATACCGCCAGCCGATTATTGCTCTGACTGGCGGTAAAAAGCTTTTTAATGATTCACTGTCCTCTTGACGGGTAGCACACCATTGCGGCAGCTCCCCTTCCTCTTTTCTCATTTTCCGATCCTTCCGTACCGCTTCGTGATCTCATACAGCGTCTTCACTTCCTTCTCTCCGAATTCATCCTTCAGAAGACGCCATTTCCAGTTGTTTCCGTAGGTGGAAGGAGCGTTCATCCTTGCCTCGTTTCCGTACCCCAGAAGGTCCTGCATGGGGATGATGCAGAGTCTGCTGACGCTTCGCATGGCGGCGCAGATCATGGGTATGTGCATCCCGGCGTCGGGAGTCGTATGGTCGCAGAAATAGTCTCTGACTGCCTCCTTCTCCTCCGGCTTCAGGCCCTCGGAAAACCAGCCGGTCACCGTCTCGTTGTCATGGGTGCCGGTGTAGACCACACTGTTCTTTTCGTAATTGTGGGGAAGGTAATCCTCCGCACAGCCGGAATCTCTTGAGTCAAAGGCAAATTCCAGGACCTTCATCCCGGGATAGCCGCTGTCCTTCACCAGCTGCCGGACACTGTCCGTCACATACCCCAGATCCTCCGCGATGATCTCCCGTTCCGGGAAGGCTTCCGAGACCTTCCGGAACAGATCCATGCCGGGTCCCTTCTCCCAATGGCCTGCTCTTGCGTCCTCCGCACCGGCAGGAATGGAAAAATATTCATCGAAGCCGCGGAAATGGTCGATCCGCATCACATCATAAATATCAAAGCAGTTTTTAAGACGTTTCAGCCACCAGGCAAAACAGGTCTTTTTGTGATAGTCCCAGTCATAGAGTGGGTTGCCCCAGAGCTGTCCCACAGCGCTGAAGCCATCCGGCGGGCAGCCCGCCGCCGCGGTCTGTCGGCGGTTTTCATCCAGCTGGAAAGTTCCGGATCCGCCCAGACGTCTGAACTGTCCAGGGATACATAGATCGGGATGTCTCCGATGATCCGTATTCCCTTCCGGTTCACGTAGTCCTTCAGCTGCATCCACTCTTCGAAAAACTCAAACTGCAGGAAACTGCAGAAACCGATGCCTTCCTCCAGGCGTTCCCGCGCCGCGGCCAAGGCTTCCGGATCCCTGAGTCTCAGCGAATCTTCCCATTCGTACCAGGGCCTTCCTCCGTTCTCTTCCTTCAGAGCCATGAACAGCGCGTAGTCCGGAAGCCATTCCGTCTTCTCCGTGAACGCCCGGAACTTCTCATTCTCTTCGATCCGGCTGTTTCTGTACGCCTTCCGGAGCAGCTCATAGCGGCGTTGGTACTGCAGCACGTAATCCACACCGCGCGGGTCGGAAGAAAGGCCGGCTTCGCGGCAGTCCGCCTCAGTGATCCATCCCTTTTCCACCAGCGTCTCAGGTGAAATGTAGTAAGGGTTGCCCGCGAAGGTGGAGAAGGACTGGTACGGTGAATCTCCGTATCCCACCGGCCCCAGCGGCAGGATTTGCCAGTAACTCTGGCCCGCCTCTGAAAGGCGGTCCGCAAACTCATATGCTTCCCTGCTGAAGCAGCCGATCCCGTATTCGGAAGGAAGGCTGCTGATGGCAAGAAGAATTCCACTTTCTCTCATGCTGTCTGCTCCTTTATTCATTCGATCACCGCCAGGACTCCGAAATGGTCGGAAAGCACCGGCTCGCTGATCCCGTTCAGGACCACCTTTGACTGAAGCACCCTGTGCCTTTTTGCGGTCCAGATATAATCCAGGCGCATGCCCGTATGTTCACCGTCCCTCCATCCGTCGATGTTTCCCGGAACGGTGATGCCGCTGTCTTTTATTTCGGCATCCTCATAACTGTCCCGCCACCCGAGGTCCAGGACCATGTCCCTTCCCTCTCCGCGGATCGCTGCGGGACTGTTGAAATCTCCCATAAGGAAACTGTCAGAACCGTCCTGCGGACGAAGCTTCCTTTCGCGGAGCGCCTTCTGCAGCCGTTCCATCTGCCCCCGGAAGTTTTCCTCCGGATCATTCCACCATCCCATGTGGACGCTCAAAAAGGCAGGCCCGTCAGCGGTGCAGGCCGCCAGCGCCTTCCGGGTCTTCCAGTTGGAGAAGTCCCGGACGCCGGAAATATAGAAACTGTCCGCGCCTGTAACAGGGCGGCGGCTGAAGATGGCCAGACCCTCATTGTATTTTCCGTACCCGAGCTTCGCTCCGGTCCAGGCCCACCAGTACTCCTGCTGCAGGCCCTGAAGTTCCTCCGCCAGGACCAGCGCACAGTTATCCTCCCGGACGCGGGAGTCCGGTCCGGCCGGCACCCAATGCATGGGGAGGGGGCCGGAGACCACCGGCCTGTCCTCCTCTTCACTGCATTCCTGGATCGCCGCGGCATCGATCTCTTCTTCCTTCATAAATGCCGCCAGCGCCTTCATCTTCTGATGATAAAGTTCCGGTTCAAAGTCACTTCCATGGCTGTGAATATTGATAGTAAGCAGTCTCATAGTTCTTTCCTCTGCGTATTGAGCAAAATCTGCCCGGTGAGCAGGCTCCCCGTTCATATTTCACTCATTTCCGGGGTGCTGAATTGTTACAGGATATCGTTGATATCCGATTTCAGCACGTCCGCCTTGGGTCCGTAAATTGCCTGGATGCCGTTGTCTTTCTTCACAAGGCCCATGGCGCCCTCTGCCTTCCACGCCGGAAGTTCAGCCACCTTGGAGAGATCCTTCACTGTCACGCGGAGCCTGGTCATGCAGGCGTCCACAAATTCAATGTTCTCCCGTCCGCCAAGGAGGGCGATGATACGCTCGGGCTGGCTGTTCCCGCCCGCTGCGTTTCCTGCCGCGCCGGCAGCGGGGCCTGCCTCTTCCTTGCCTTCGTCATCCATGTAGTTTCCCAGACGGCCCGGCGTAGCGTAGCCGAACTTTCCGATCATGAAATACGCCACAAAGTAACCGATCGCAAAGAAGACGACCACGCAGATTACAAAGTTTACCAGGTCCCCGGCAAGCCCTGCCTTCAGCGCCATGGGAACGCGGGTCAGGAACTCCAGGTTCCCGAAGGAATGAAGCCTGAGGTGGATAATGCCGGCCATGGCGAACGCGCAGCCCTGGAGAACTGCGTACACCAAGTAGAGCGGCAGTGCGCAGAACATAAACATGAACTCCAGAGGTTCCGTGACACCGGTCAGGAAGACCGCGGCCGCAGTGGAGATCAGCATGGACTTGTACTTTGCCCTGTGCTCCGGCTCCACCCGGCGGTAGATCGCCAGGGCGATGCCGAGAAGAAGGCCTGTGGCGCCGATCATCTGGCCAACCTTGAAGCGGGCAGGCGTCACCGTGGTGAGGAGGTTCGTATAGGCAGCGGTATCGCCCGCGTTCTTGAAGTTGATGAGATCCGTGGTCCAGGCGAGCCAAAGCGGATCCTGTCCGAACACCTGGGTCCCGGCGTTGCTTCCCGTAAGGATCGTGTAGGTGCCTCCGAAAGAGGTATAGTTCATGGGAATGGTCAGCATGTGGTGCAGGCCGAAGGGGAGCAGCAGACGCTCCAGAGTGCCGTAGATAAACGGGGCAAGAATGGGGGAGGTGGAGCTGGAGTTCGCGATCCACACACCGAAATCATTGATGCCGCCCTGGACCACCGGCCACACTACGCTTAAGAGGATCGCCGTCACCGTAGAGTAGAAGATCACCACCAGGGGAACAAATCTCTTGCCGTTAAAGAAAGACAGCGCGTCCGGAAGCTTCCGGAAGTTATAATACTTATTGTATGCGTTGGCGCCCACGAAACCGGCGATAATACCTACGAACACGCCCATGTTCAGCGCGGGCCTTCCCAGGATGTTGACAAAGTAATCCTTCACCAGGATCTCTTTTCCGAGCAGCGTGTGGGTGACTGCCGTCGGATCTTCCAGCATGGCCGAGCTCACACCCAGCATGGCGCCGGTGACGACATTGATGAGACAGAAAGCAATGACTGCGGCAAAGGCGCCTCCTGCTTTCTCCTTCGCCCAGGAACCGCCGATGGCGGCAGCAAACAGGATGTGCAGGTTTCCGATGATCGCCCAGCCGATCTGGGCCATGGTATTGCCCGCCATGAGGCCGAAGCCTTCCGGGAAGCTCATCGTCAGAATGTTGCCGAGACTGATCATTAGACCCGCGGCGGGCATGACCGCGATCACGGTCATGAGGGACTTGCCGAGCTTCTGCAGGAAGTCAAAATCGATGGGGAACTTCTTTTTGGCGGGGGGTGCTGCCGCAGCTGCCTTGCCTGCCGGCTGTGCGTCCGAGGGGTCCGCTTTCTGCGCATCTCCATCCGCGGCGGCTGCCGCATCCACGCTGATCTCCGCAGTCATGATCTCTTCCCCATGGCGGATCTCTCCTGTCTTTACAGAGAAGCTTCCCTCCTCTGCTCCGTCTGTCACCAGCACCGGCGTCACCGTGTTGATGCCCTTTGACTTCAGGAAGTCCATATCCGCTATACAGAGAAGCTGACCCGCTTTCACTCTGTCCCCCACCTTCACCTTCGGGGAGAACCCTTCTCCCTTCAGGTTCACGGTCTCAAGGCCAAAGTGGACGATCATTTCGATCCCGGCGTCAGACCGGATTCCGTATGCATGAAGGCTCTCCGGAATAGAGACGATCTCGCCGTCTATCGGGCTGTAAATGTTTCCATTCTCAGGAATCACGGCTGCGCCGTCTCCCAGCACCTTTTCCGCGAAAACCTCATCCGGCACTTCCTCCAGCGGTATCACCCTGCCATCCAGAGGGGACAGTATCAACATCCTACTCATTTCCTGCTCCTTTCTGTTCATTTCCCGTCTCTTTTTAGTGTAATTTCAAGCTGTTTTCCATCTTCCCAAAGGTGTTTCAGCTCCGCAAGATACTTGCCACGGAAAAGGCGCGAAATGCCCCTGAGTAGGAAGAAAGAACTCTTCTCCGTTGTCTTTCCAATGGTTTTTGGGAGTCAAGACCGCCGTCAAGCACAACGGCATGGATGTGGGGATGGAAGTTCATCTCACTCCCCAGGTATGGAGAATACAGATGTACCCGATATCCGCACCAAGATACTTGCTGTCTGAGGCCGGTTTCCGCAGTGTGTCAGATGAAGCGTGATAAAGGGCATCATACAGAAGCTTCTGGTTGCTATAGATTACCGGGTTCAGTTCCTCCGGGACAGTGAAGACTACGTGGAAGTATGGCGCATCCAGTACATCTTCCCGGCGGGCGCCCACCCACTTTTCCTTTGGGAACTCCTGGCACATACCATCCCGACAGCCTTTTGATACAGGCGCGCCGCAGGAAATGAAAAATGTGCAGAATAGTGCAGCCTGTATTTAAATAGTATACTCGTTTTACGATCTTCTTAAAACGGAGAAATGTTGTATAAAGCCTTAATTTACGGGCTTTTTGTATTCTGGCGCCCGTGGGAGCGGTATTCCCTCGGGGACATTCCGTATTTGCGGCGGAAGCGCCGGATAAAATAAGAGAAGTTGTCGAACCCGCACAGGGAGGCGATGGCACCGACAGAGTCCGGGCGCTCCCTGAGCAGATAGGACGCGTATCTGAGCCGGTAATCCGACAGGTATTCGCCGAAAGTGAATCCCGTCTCGCGGCGGAAGACCCGCATGAAGTGAGCGTCGCTGTAGTCAATAAGACTTGCGGCGTCGCTTACCGTGATCGGCTCCGAAAAGTGATTCTGGACGTAGAGCAGGACCTGCTTGATGGCGTCCTCGTAGGGGGACGGCGGTAAGCTTTCCTCGCGGATCCGATGGGTGTAGAGCGCAAAGAAAAAACGAAACAGGCTGCTGCGCACCAAAAGAGAATAGCCGTCAGGCCTCTTGCTGCAGGCATCGTCAGCCGCGTCAAGGGCAGCGGATACCTCGGCGTGCATCGCGGTGTCCGCGTAGATCGGGCGGGGGAAGCGCAGGGTCCCCATCTGCAGAGGGGTCAGAATATTGCGCCTTGCCCAGTCGTTTTCAACCTGATTGTCCAAAAGGGAGAGGGGGAATATGATATTCTCGTACTCCATCCGCACGCCGGGGTCGCCGTCGATGGCGTGGAGTTCACCGGGGAGGATGGGCATGATGGAACCGGCCATGACGGGATATTTGCGGGAAGAGGCGGTCACTGTGCCGCGCCCTTTTTTGACATAGATGATCTCCATCTGGTCGTGCCAGTGCAGATCCACCCGGGCAAAGTCCTGGGGGATGGTACCCAGGTAAGTGTTGTAGGCGAAACCCGGCTGCTCATGCAGCAGGGTCTCTCTGTATTGTGAGTATTCCTCGAGATTCATAAAAACGGAACCCTTCTTTGTGCCCTTCTTTGTGCTGAATTAATTAATATCATTATTGTACTATTATTTGCCGCTATTCTGCAAGATTATCACACATATAAATCATTATAATGCATTCTAATAAATGGAACCATTGTAAGCAGCGGAGATCTTCCGCAGGAGGCAGTAATGGATACATTAAAACTCAGAGATTACACTGGAAAAGCACTTAGCGAGTGCACGATTCTGGAACTTTACAACGCGGCGCTGGCCCTGACGCAGGACGCCTGCAGGAACAGGGGATACAACAGCGGAAAGAAGAAAGTTTACTATATTTCGGCAGAATTCCTGATCGGTAAACTTCTTTCCAACAACCTGATTAACCTCGGCATCTACGATGATGTGAAAGCGGAACTGGCTGAGGCTGGGAAAGACATTACGGAGCTGGAGGAATTTGAATACGAGCCCTCCCTCGGAAACGGCGGCCTTGGCAGACTTGCAGCCTGCTTCATCGACAGCCTTGCGACACTGGGCCTTCCCGCTGACGGCGTAGGCCTGGCCTACCACTGCGGTCTGTTCAAACAGTCCTTCGAGGACCGCAAGCAGCACACGATACCTGACTACTGGCGCAAGTGGGGCATGGCCAACTGGATGAAGCGCACCGACAAGCACTATAAGGTGCAGTGCGGCGATCTGGAGCTTCTTTCCACCATGTATGAGATCGATGTCACAGGTTACGGAAGCAAGTGCGGACGCCTTCGTCTCTTTGACCTGGACACGGTCAATGAGGGACTGATCGGCTCGGGTATCGATTTTGACAAAAAAAAGATCGAGAAAAACCTGACCCTCTTCCTGTATCCCGATGACAGCGATGAGGACGGAAAGCTTCTCCGCGTCTATCAGGAGTATTTCATGGTCAGCAATGCCGCCCAGCTGATCCTCGACGAGTGCGTGGAGCGCGGCAGCAACCTGCATGACCTTGCCGACTACGCGGCGATCCAGATCAACGATACGCACCCTTCTCTGGTCATTCCGGAACTGGTGCGCCTTCTGACCGAAAAGGGCATTGAGGAGAAAGAAGCATATCAGATTGTGACTGATGTCTGTGCTTACACGAACCACACGATCCTTGCTGAGGCACTGGAGACATGGCCCAAGCACTTCTTCAAGGCTGTCGTGCCGCACCTTATGCCGATCATCAAGAGGATGAATGACGCTGTTAAGGCAAAATATGAAGAACCTTCCGTTCAGATCATCGACGAGTACGGCAACGTGCATATGGCCCACATGGACATTCACTACAGCCACTCCGTGAACGGCGTCGCGAGACTTCACACTGACATTCTCAAGGAGACAGAGCTCAACAATTTCTACAAGCTCTATCCCGAGAAGTTCAACAACAAGACCAACGGCATCACTTTCCGCAGATGGGTCATCGAGTGCAACCCTGAGCTGACAGAGCTGATCACCGAGAAGATCGGCGAGGGCTGGAAGACGGACGCCAGACAGCTTGAGCAGCTTATTCCTTACGCGGAGGATGAGACTTTCCTGCAGTGCATCCTGAACAGGAAGAACACGAAAAAACACAAGTTCTCCGCATGGCTTGAACAATATCAGGGCGACAAGGTTGACCCCGAGTCCGTCTATGACGTGCAGATTAAGCGCCTGCACGAGTACAAGAGACAGCAGCTCAACCTCCTGTGGGCCATCGACCGTTACCTGCACATCAAGGACGGTTACAGGCCGAGAAGACCGATCACGGTATTTTTTGGCGCAAAGGCAGCTCCTGCCTATGTGATCGCCAAGGATATAATCCATGCGATCCTCGCCTTCAGCAGCATCGTGAACAACGACCCTGAAGTGAGTCCTTACCTCAAGGTCGTCATGCTTCGCAACTACAACGTGTCCATGGCGGAGAAACTGATCCCCGCATCGGACATTTCCGAGCAGATCTCACTGGCCTCCAAGGAAGCCAGCGGGACCGGCAATATGAAGTTCATGCTCAACGGCGCTGTGACGCTGGGAACCATGGACGGAGCGAACGTCGAGATCGCGGAACTTGTCGGGGAAGACAATATTTCACCTTCGGACAGTCCTCCGAGGAGGTCATCGAGCACTATAAGAACGCGGATTACGTCGCAAAGAACTGGTATAAGAAGGACAAGAGACTTGCCGCGGCTGTGGACTTCCTGGTCAGTGAAGAGATGCTCGAAGCCGGCGACAGGAAGCTTCTCAAGCAGCTCTATGACGAGCTGCTTGGCAAAGACTGGTTCATGACATTCCCTGACTTCGAGAGTTACTGCAAGACCAAGGACAAGGCTCTGGCAGCTTATGAGGACAGAATGGGCTGGGCGAAGAAGATGGCAGTCAATATCGCCAAGGCGGGCTACTTCTCCTCCGACAGAACGATCGACCAGTACAACAATGATATCTGGCATTTGGAGAAAGACTGCTGACCGCAGGGAACAGAATATCGTGCAGAGAAACCCCCCGGAGATCCGATTTCTGGGGGTTTTAACTTGCCCCATTAAGGCCTCTCTGCAATAATAAAAGTGGAGGATTATGTCAAAAGCGGGGCATTATTGCAGCGGAGATTTTAATGCGCCGCCATCTCATGGTAGATGGTATTGAGTTCCTGATTATACCAGTCATTGTTATGGATCACAGCTGTCTTGGTATTATCCGGAACCAGGATTGTAGGATTACCATACATGTGTTACAGCAGTGAATATAGAGAACGGAAGAACTCGCTTTGTGTTAAAGTGAAGTTCACCACAAACATCCACTCAACAAAGGAGGTCTTCCGTTGTGGCTACTATAACACAGGATATGCGTTTTCGCCTAGCTCTCATTCACTATGCTGCCCACCATGGTGTCAACAAAACAGCGATTAAGTATCATGTCAATCTCCAATACATCTATCGGTGGAAAAATCGTTACGATGGTTCCTGGGATTCTCTGCGTAACCGGTCCAGGCGACCACATCACCACCCTAGACAACATACTCCGGAAGAAATCAAACTCATTTTTAACATGCGTCGCCGCAATCCCCATGTCGGCTTGGTTGTTTTCTGGGTAAAGCTTATGCAACGAGGTTATTCTCGTTCTGTCAGCTCTTTGTATAGAATCCTAAAACGACATGGTATCACAACAATTCATCCAAAGAATCCAAAGTACATCCCTAAACCTTATGAACAGATGCAGTTCCCGGGACAACGCATTCAGGTTGACGTGAAGTATGTTCCTTCCGTCTGCCTTAAAAATAGCGCTGTTGCCGAAGAACAGTTCTTTCAGTATACAGCTATTGATGAATACTCTCGCTGGCGCTATGTAGAAGCCTTTGACGAGCACAACACCCATGCTTCGACACGTTTTCTGGAACATCTGATCAAGGCATTTCCACTGCCTATACGATGTATTCAGACAGATAACGGTACTGAATTCACAAATCGTTTTACCACGCACCTGAATAAGCCTACGTTGTTTGAAAATCGCTTAAAGCAATATGGAATTCAACATAAGCTAATCCGTCCGTTTACGCCGAGACACAACGGAAAGGTGGAACGAAGTCATCGCAAAGACAATGAGAGATTCTATGCCACACATCTGTTTTATTCCTTTGAAGACTTCGCACTACAACTCCAACGCTATAACAGGTACGATTACAATCGTTTCCCAATGCGTCCATTAGGATGGAGATCACCCCAAGCTGTTCTTCAAGAGTTTCTCTCGGCTGGTGTCACACATGATTGACAAACCCTCAATGGATGAAATGCGCGAACGCTTCCCGAATCCGGAATTTAGATTCCGGGAGATGAAAAAGCTGCAGGGAGAGTCCTATAAGGGACTCATGGTAACGCTTCCCGGCAGCAAGGTGAGCGCAAGCCTGAACCTGGATGCCTACTATGAGCGCACCAACACTGGTTCTTCCGAGCATCAGGTGATGGACTTGATTGAGAGTGCGGTTAGGGAGGCTTCTTAGAATATGCCGCAGCTTGACTGGAATGTCCTCGGCAACTATGAGCAAAGGAAGTTGTAAAAGCGGAATTGATTTATAAGAGAAAGTCCGGGCAGGAGACTGTTCGGACCTTTCTCATATAGTCCAAAGTTACGGCAGAATTGTTCAAAAGTTTATGGTATAATTTGAATACGAAAATTGAGCAACAAATCGGAATCTATGGAGAGATGTAATGCGTGGCTGCGAATGGTGTGCGTATAAAGAAACTGAGTGGTTGCTATATCAATCACTGCATTGGTCAGTCTATTTGGCAGATAGACAGGATTATGTCGGCAGATGTATTCTGGTGCTGAATCGGCATTGCGGCAGCCTTTCAGAATTGGATGTTCCTGAGTGGATGGAATTGAAAACGATTATAGATCGACTGGAATGGATCTATAAAGAGGTATTAGGCGCCGAATTATGCAATTGGAGTTGTCTGCTGAATAACTTTTATAAAGAAGCAGTACCAAACCCACATCTGCATATCCACGTGCGGCCGCGGTATAAAAATGCCGTTGTAATCAACGATCATGCATACAAAGATACAGAATTTACCCACAACTATGCTTTGAAAAAAGAGAGCATAGTGGTTGATGATGACAGAAAAGTATTGTATGCGCTTATGAAGAAGCATTTTGTTTTATGACTGTAGTGGTACAGTGAATTTGTAACATCTCTGCCTGATAGAGTATATTGTCGGCAGAGGAGAAAAGCACATGACTCGAATATCAGACGAAACTAGGCGAAAAGTTGTTCGTGCGCACATTCAGGACGGATGCACGATTGCCGGCATTGCGGTTGAGTACGGCATATCCGGATCCACTGGTTCCAACTGGGTACGCTCGTATCGCGAAAAATGCCAAAACAATGATGAGAAGAAGTCTCAGGTGGAGATGATGGAAGAGAAATTGTCAGAATTTGTAAAGACGAAAAAATGTCATGGCAACACCTCCGACTAAAATCGAGACAGTATAAAATCACGAGAAGGTTAGAAGATGAAGGATTATATCAAATTAAATGAAGACAGATGGAATCATGTAAATAATGACTATACCGAGCCGTTGACACATGAAGAAGTGGAAGAAGCTAAAAATAATCCGATTTCTGTTGCATTAACTGTCGGGAAAAAGGTTCCGATAGAATGGTTTGAAAAAGCCAACGGGAAAAAGATATTAGGGTTAGCCTGCGGCGGAGGACAGCAGGGACCGGTTTTTGCAATAAAGGGTTATGATGTAACCATAATGGATTTTTCTGCATCACAATTACAAAGAGATGATATGGTTGCTGAAAGAGAAGGCTTAAAAATCAACACGGTTCAAGCCGATATGACAAAACCGTTCCCGTTTGAAGATGAGACCTTTGATATCATTTTTAATCCGGTTTCAAATGTTTATATAGAAGATTTAGAAAACATGTATCAAGAAGCCTCTCGCGTATTGAAAAAGGGTGGACTGTTAATGGTCGGATTTATGAATCCTTGGATATACATGTACGATGCTGACATCGTATGGGACAAACCCGACGAGGAATTACTTTTAAAGTTTTCAATCCCGTTTAATTCAAAAGAGCTTGAAGAGGAAGGTAAGATAAGCATAAATCCGGAATATGGATATGAATTCAGCCATACCTTAGAAACGCAGATTAGAGGACAACTTAAAAACGGGCTCGCGATGATAGATTTTTATGAATCGTGTGACAAGAGAAATAGATTAGCGCGTTACGGAAATGACTATATCGCTACACTTTGCATTAAACTGTAATGTTATAGAGCACACTTCGGGAGCATGGCCCGCTTCATTTTTTAGAAGGGTTAAAAGCTAAATATAGAGGAGACATGAAGTCGGTTCAAGGGGACTCCGGTCATGAACGGAGCGACAATGTTTTGCCAACGTAGTAAGAGACCGTGTGTGAAAGCTATCGTTCATACGGAGATGAAGAGGGAAGATGTTTGAGCTGACAAAACACAAGGCCTACGAGTTATTGAAAACCACATGGAGTCGAGTGAGTCTCGATTATGTGATACTCTCTGTCGGCAAGGAGTATGAAGACTATGCCACGCACAAGCTTGCGGTGATTGAGGCATTCCGAATACTTGAGCTCAGGTTTGCCGCGTTCGCGTATCAACTGAATATTGAGGCTAATAACATGAGGGCAACAAAAGTCGATACGGAAGAATTTTTGGTGCCGCCGAGTTATGCACATTATGAGGACAGAACCAAGAAACGAGGTTCGATGCGATGAGCGAAACATATCAGCCGCCGTTTCGTATGACGGAGGAAATTACAAACTTAATCGTTGAAATCGGACAATATGTCGGCTCGATCACAACCTATGAGTCTATGCACCGAAATCCGGTTCTTCGAAGAGAAAACCGGATTAAATCCATCTATTCTTCATTGGCGATTGAACAGAACACACTGTCTCTTGATCAGGTCAGTGATGTAATCAATGGGAAACGAGTACTTGGACCGCCGGAGGATATCCGGGAAGTGAAGAATGCGTACGAAGCATATGAGCGTGTTTCCGAGCTTGATCCGTACAGTGTTAAGAATCTGCTCTATGCCCACAAGCTGATGACGGAAGGGCTGGTAAAAGAAGCCGGGAGATTCCGAAGCGGTAACGTCGGCGTATATGCCGGGGACCGCTTGATTCATGCCGGCACACCGGCAAGATATGTTCCCGAGCTGGTGTCGCAGTTAATGACCTGGCTAAAGGAATCCAAATACCATCCGCTGGTAAAAAGCTGCATCTTCCACTATGAGTTTGAATTCATTCATCCCTTTGCGGATGGGAACGGACGAACCGGAAGGCTCTGGCAGTCGCTGATCCTTCGGAAATGGAATGAGCTTTTTGCGTGGCTGCCGGTGGAAACTCTGGTGCATGAGAATCAGGAAGAATACTACCGTGTACTGCAGAAGGCAGACAACGCGGGAGATTCCACAGAGTTTGTGGAGTTCATGCTGGGCATGATCCGCAATGCACTGAAGGAATTGCGTGACAATCAGAACAAGGGTGTCAATGAAGCCAATGTTGAAGCAAATGAAGCTAATCGTGAAGCCAATGAAGCAAAAAACGGGACAATCGAGAATCAAATCCTGCGGCTCATTCGGGCGAATCCTAAATCTCGCAGACACGGATTGCGGAAGAGCTCGGCGTTTCCCGCTCTACGATTCAAAGAGCCTTTGGCAAGCTGATTGAGAGTGGATGGGTTCGGAGAAGCGGCGGAACACGGGGATCATGGATCATACAGGAGAAACACTGATATGGCAGAGCTTAACCTAAAACAAATCATTGAGCGGCTGAATGCCGAATTTACGGGAGATACGCGTAAGCTTGTCTTCCGGTAAGACGATAAGGCAGAATTTGCGGAGGATATAGCTTCTGTCGAACCGGAGAATGCCAAGGTCTACCGGCTGGAGTCTGACAATCAGTTTATGACAAAGCGCTTTCCGGAGCGCGAGGATACGAGCACGAACTACTGAATCGATGCGCCGTTTCCGAAGCCGGATGTAAAAGACAACCACTTTGAAGATACGATGTTGTATTCCAAGCGCTTCTTTGCCGACCGGGCTTCTCTGCTTTCTGTGGATCTCGGAATTGAATGGAGAGGCGGCCCGCTCAAATTTCTTTGGTCAGCATCGTCCAAAAGATCACGAACTTGATTACGACCCTGGATTTCATCCAGACCGATGCGGTCAGTGATACCATTAAGAAGACCACAAATAAGATGTACTTTATCTCCGAGGATATTGAAAAGATTTTCAATGAGAACACGTACATCGCGGACAGCCGCGATACGGATACGCAGAAGAGAATTTTTCGAATGCGCTTTACGTTCAAGAATAAGCAGTATGATAAGAATCAGCAGTATTACCTGGTCGTTTACGATGAGGCGACCGGAACGGAAAGTTTCCGCCATCCCGTGATTATGGACTTGGCATTTGCGGATGATTACGGTTTCACCTTCTGACAGACGGAAGGGAGGGGAGGCTTGTAACAAGTTCTTTCCTTGAGATGACATCATGAAAGTAAGCTACTTAGACCACAGCGGTTTCTTGCCGGAATTAAAAGACCGCTACTGTATTTTTGTCTATTATAAGGGCGAACTGCCGCCGCTTGACAAAGGAAAAGAAGTGCTCGTCTTTTGCGGGTATCGTCAAGATTTATGATTTATGCGCAACTTTTTTGCTCCTCTGATTCAATGGAGCCAGCCTGCTACAGAGGTGTTTTCTGATTCTCCTTCTGGGTTCCCGCAACATAGCGCAGCCAAGCTCCAATCTGCATTCACAGAGTTCCCAACGCCTAACACAGACGCGCATCCGTAAACCACCTCCGCGAGGCCTATACCGCGAATATGGTATACTGGTGTTCGGTATTTCAGCATAGGCAGGAGGTGGAGATGGCGAAGAGAAAGCACAGATTGCGGAAGAGAACGCTTCGAAGTGCCGCGACGCTGCTGGTACTGCTGTTGACGGCGGCCGCACTTCGAGTCGGCGCGGGCACAGCTGGGATTGCGGTACAACAGGAGAGCGTGGGAGCCGTTCCGGAGAGCAGTGAGGCGATCGGTGTCATTGTGCCGCCGCCCGGAGAGACAGAATTTCCGGTGCTCTCGGCAGCGGGCAGCTATACGGGACAGGCGGCTGTCGACATCAACCGCGGAATCCCGGACTTTACGGCGGAGGAGCGGGAACTCGGCAGGGCGCGGGCCAAGGAGGGCTATGAGTCCTATGCGGCGCTCGACGCCCTCGGGCGTTGCGGCAGTGCGTTTGCGGTTCTGACCAAAGAGACGATGCCGACAGAACCGCGGGGTAGCATCGGCATGGTGCGCCCGAGCGGTTGGCACACGGTGCGCTACGATGATTTGATTGACGGAAAATTTCTCTATAACCGCTGTCATCTGATTGCCTACATGCTCTCCGGAGAAAATGCGAATCCGAATAACCTGATTACGGGCACGCGCTATTTGAATGTGGAGGGCATGTTGCCCTATGAAAAGCAGGTCGGAGACTTTATCCAAAACGGCGGCGGCGCTGTCCTCTACCGGGCAACGCCTGTCTTTTCCGGAGATGAGCTGGTGGCGCGCGGCGTGGAACTGGAGGCTGAGTCCCTGGAAAAGGGCGGGATTCGCTTTCATGTGTTTCTCTACAATGTGCAGCCGGGCATTGTGATTGACTATGCGACCGGGGAAAGTCGGCGGGAAGATTGAAGGACAGAGGAGGTTCTTATGAAAGTGACATACTTGGACCACAGCGGTTTCTTGCTGGAATTAAAAGACCGCTACTGTATTTTTGACTATTACAAGGGCGAACTGCCGCCGCTTGACCGGAAAAAGGAAGTGCTTGTCTTTTGCAGTCACTCCCACAGGGATCACTACAATCCGAAAATCTTTGACCTGCTCGATGAGAGGGGGCTGCGCTACCGGGCGGTGCTGGCAAGCGATATCAGCGATGAAAAGCGCTTGTCGAAGATAGAGCACTGTTTTGTGGAGCCCGATCAATGCTATCGGCTTGCAAGCGGGATTCAGGTTGAAACTTTGCTTTCCAACGACAGCGGCGTCGCGTTTATCGTGAGCACCGGAGAGGGAAGCATTTACCACGCCGGTGACTTAAACGACTGGTATTGGGAGGGCGAACCGGAGGAGGAGAACCGAGAGCTCCACGCGATCTTTCACACGGAGATCGGAAAAATCAAGGGCAGGCATTTTGATTGCGCCTTTGTGCCGCTCGATCCGAGACTGGAAGCACACTACGCCGACGGCTTGCTGTATTTCCTGGAAAATGTGGACTGTGATGCCGTTTTTCCGATACACTACTGGGGAGATGCCGCAGTGATACAGCGTTTTCTCACGGAATACCCGCAGTATGGCGCCCGCATCAAAAATACGGAGACAGTGAAAGGAGAAGAGGTATGAAGTTTCGGATGATTCACGAGAATTTGAATGTTGCGGATTTGGAGCGCTCCATCCGCTTCTATAACGAAGCGCTCGACTTATACGAGGTGAGACGGAAGACGAGCGATGACTTTATCATCGTGTATTTAAAGAGCGAGGTCGGGGAGTTTGAGTTGGAACTCACTTGGCTTAAGGACCATCCGCAGCCGTATGATCTTGGCGAGTGCGAATTTCACCTTGCATTTCGGGCGGACGATTTTGACGCGGCGCATAAAAAACACAAGGAGATGGGCTGCATCTGCTTCGAAAACGAGGCGATGGGCATCTACTTTATCGAAGATCCGGACGGCTATTGGCTTGAGATTTTGCCGTAATGAGAGTTTGTTGTAACGCGAAAAGGACAGAAAAGCGAAGTTAAGCTCTTCTGTCCTTTTTGCTTTTCGAATTTGCAACTGTAAAATAGGGGCAAAGGCCGGATTCTCGGAGTAGCACTGCGGGTCACAGCTGTGGCGGGGGCCGCAGTGGCCGAGAGAAACCGATGAAAAGCGAATCTACGGGGCATTTACCGAAAAACGGGGTGAGGAAAGAAGAGCTTCCGGCAATACTGCTGCGTTTTACTGCGGGGAATCGGATTTGGCGGCGGCGCAAAAGAAGCGAACGTCCCGAACCTGTTCAAGCCGGAGTTCCCAGAAGGTTGCCTGAATTTCGTGCCCTCTTCGAGCCCAGCCGTTGTTTAGGGGGCTTAGATTAAACACGCTCCCAGTTTTTCTCTTTCATGCGACGCTTCTCGGAAGGGGAGAGCGCCTCGTATTGCGCCTCGAGGTAACGGTCTTCTTGCTCGGTATCGGAGAGGAGGCCGTCGTTTAAGATGATACACCAGACATCAAGGTCAGATAAGAGAACCTCCCGGTCGGGGATTTCGATTTCGATGCAGGCAAAACGTTCTCCGTTGCAACCGACAGCCCAGCGCTCTCTGCGGAGATCCGGTTTACGGTGTTTGCCGTCCTGTTGATAGAGGGCCCAGACCGGATAAGTAACCTGTTCCGGCGGCGGGCCGATGCGTTGTTTCATTTGTCGTACCAGCCAGTCGTACTGCTTACGACAGTCTCTCATCGATGAAAGATTAAAATCGCAGCGATAGACGCCGGTTTCCTGAAGCTGTCGGTAGATGGCTTCCTCCTGACAAGTCCAAAGAATCATTGCGGACTCAGCTCTCCACGCGGTTCATATAGTAATCCCAGCCGAAGACGGCCTTTCGCAGCGGACGCCGATTCGGTAGGAGGGGGTTACGAGCGTATCAAATTCCTCGGACTGCGGGAATTCGATGCCGAGTTCCAGGAGAACACTCCCGTCGGCTCTTGTTTCGCTGAGAATCTGGAAGAGGTACACATCGCGGAATGTGGGGAGCAGTGCCTCGACTTCGGCCGGTGAGAGCACGGTGTCCGGGACGGATTCGAGGAGCTTTCCGTTGGCATCGCGGTAGCGGTAGCCTTCTTTGATACTGTCCGTCAGTTGTCCGCCGATGAGGCGCAACTGTACGGGACCCGCGTAGCTCTTGGTGAAGTTTGTATTCTGTGAATTTTCCGGGAGGACAATGAGTGCCTCGAGTGTGAGCTGTATGCCGGCGGAGTTCTGTTCGATTCCGGTGAGTACACAGTCGGAAAAAGAGAAGTGGGAGAATTCGTTGACGGATTGAAATTTCATGCTTGTCCTTTCGTAGTAGCGCAGTGCGCTCGGTCGGGTCCGCAAAGCGGAACTTTATCCAGTATAGTGTGCATGCGCAGCGGCTGCAATCATGACATTGGTGCCGGGGCGAGAAGGGTAAAAGAAACCCGGCACAGCCTGTTCGGGCTGTGCCGGGTTGAAAAGAGTATTGCGGTGATGTCGGCTTAGAGCGCGGAATTGTCGGAAGTACTGTCACTTACGGGCGGTTCTTCGGTGCCGTTTTCAGCGGCGGGAACTTCCGGCTCTTCGGGAGCGGGGGTCGTACTTTCCGGCAGCGCCGCCGTACCTGTCGCAGCGCTTTCTGCCTGTGCTGCTTCGGCGGCCTTCGCTTCTTTGGCTTCCTTCAGCTTCTCGCTTTGTTTATTGATTTCTTCGGAAGCGGATTTCACAACCGTTGTGGTCGCCTGGGCGACGGTCTTGGAGAGATTTTTGCTCGCATCCATGACCTCGGTCAGCGTGTCCTTCGAGAGCTTGCCGCCGGAGAGTGCCATTGCGCCGAAAACGGCAGTCGCAATACCGGCGAGGAGGTCGAACAAGAAGCCGATGCCGATGTGAACGCTGACACCGTAGCTTTTCAGTGCGGCACCCTGCGAACCGAACACGCGGCTCAGGTTGAGGAGGTTGATTAACATAATCAGGGTCTGCAGTGCGCCGATGACGGCAACGCCGGTCGCAAAGTTTCTCGGCAGAGCTGTTTTATTGTCCTGCAGGCAGGCGAGGACAATCGCGATAACGCCGAGTACCGCGATGAAGGTGCCGTCGCCCTGGGTGCCGCGAATGCTCATGGCGCCGAAGAAACCGGCAGAGACACTCGCCCAGGGGAGAAATGCTCCGAGAATTGCAACAGCTGAGGAAATGATGATAAGCAAGCGATTTCGATTCATGACATATCTCCTTTCTATGCCATATAACTATATCATACTTTCATAAAATGCGACATATTGAACGTGATAGATTTCTCTAAGCCTGAGATTGTGTAAAACTTACAAAACAGATTCACAAAGCGCTTTCTTTTTGGTACGATGATACAGAAGTCAACAGTTGCTCTCGAAAGGAGAACCCAATGGAACAGAAGCTGCCCAAGAGAAGTGAAGTTGCGGTGGAACAGACCTGGAAGCTGGAGGATGTCTACCCGGATGTACAGGCCTTTGAAGAAGATCTGAAGCGCGGCCTCGCCCTTGCGGACGAAATTGCGGGCTACGAGGGAAACTCGGCGACGGCGCCGAGGTACTCTTAAAGGTCTATGAGCTCTACCAGGAGTGCAAGAAGACAGATTACCGCTTCTTCGGCTATGCGATGATGCGAAGCGATGTGGACACCGGAAATGCGGACAACCTCGCGCTCTTACAGAAAGCACAGAGTGCGGATGTAAAGATCCTCGAGAAGACAGCTTTCATTGAGCCGGAAGTGCTGGCACTCGGCGAGGAGAAGATGAACGCCTACTATGAGAGCTGCCCGGCGCTTCGCGCATTTAAGATTACGATTGACGATGCGATTCGCCTTGCGCCGCACACGCTGAATAAGAGCGAGGAGAAGTTGCTCGCGGCGGCAAACATCATGGCACTTGCCCCCTATCAGAGCTTCTCGATGCTGCAGAATGCGGACATGAAGTTCCCGACGGTAAAGGACGGCGACGAGGAAGTGCAGATTACGAACGGCAGATTTACGCTGCTCGAGGCATCTCCGAACCGTGAGCTCCGCAAGGAAGTGTTTGAACAGTACTACGGAACTTATAAGAGCTTCCGCAATACCATTGCTTCTCTCTACGATGCGCAGATGAAGCAGCTTTTCTTCTTTGCGAAGGCGAGAGGGTATAAGAGCTCCTTTGAGGCGGCGGTCGGCAGAGACAATGTGTCCCCGCAGGTCTGTGAGCGGCTGCTCTCGAGCGTTCACAAGAACATTGCACCGTTCCACCGCTATATGGCACTCAGAAAGAAGATGCTCGGCGTGGACGAGCTTCACATGTACGATGTTTACGCGAACATGTTAAAGGACTACGAGCGCAGCGTGACTTACGAGGAGGCAAAGGAGATGCTGCTCGAGGGTCTTGCACCGCTCGGCGATCACTACCTTGCGCTGCTTCGCGAGGCGTTTGAGAACCGCTGGATCGATGCGGTCGAGAACGAGGGCAAGCGCGTCGGCGCATACTGCAACTCGGTTTATGCGACGCATCCCTTTGTTCTGATGAACTTTAACAATACCTTTGAGGATGCCTTTGTGCTTGCCCATGAGCTGGGGCATGCAATGCACTTCTGGCACTCCGACCACAGTCACGACTTCTTCAACGCACAGTATAAGATGTTTGTCGCGGAGGTCGCTTCGATCACCAATGAAGTGCTGTTGAACCACTACCTGATCGGTAAGGCGGCGTCCCGCGAGGAGAAGGCGTATCTCATCAATCACCTGCTTGACAGCTTCAAGGGCACGCTGTTCCGCCAGGCGATGCTCGAGGAGTTCGAAATTGAGAGCAACCGGATGTCGGAGCAGGGCGTTCCGATTACGGCGGACAGCCTCTCCGAGCTCTATCTCCGCCTGAACAAGGAGTACTACGGTCCGGCTATGATATCCGACCCGTTAATCGGTGAGGAGTGGAGCCGCGTGCCGCACATGTACATGAACTTCTACTGCTACCAGTACGCGACGAGCTTTGCGGCTTCGGTTGCGGTCGCGAAGCGCATCCTGACCGAGGGAGAGCCCGCACTCAAGGATTACATCCGCTTCCTCTCCGCAGGTTGCACGGACGATCCGGTCAGCATCCTGAAGATTGCAGGCGTGGATCTCTCGACCGAGAAGCCGGTTGAGGACGCAATGAAGTATTTTGATGAACTGCTGACACAGCTCGAGGAGCTGGCAGAGTAAATCGCGAGAGGCGCCCGCAGGGGCGCCTCTTTTTGTGCCGTGCTTCAGGCTGCTTGGGAGAGCAGCGGGAGCAAAGAGCAGAAGAGGAAGGAAAACAATGGCAGTTACATTTTTGCGGCGCTTGCGCGCATGAAGTACATAGACCGCTGGGCCCTGATGCGGGCGAGCCGGCGCGAGAACCTGAGCGAGCATGCGGCCGAGGTCGCGATTCTCGCCCATGCGCTCTGTGAGATCGGAAATTTGCGCCACGGCAGACAGCTGAATGCCGAGCGCGCGGCTGTGATCGGGTTATTCCACGACGCGAGCGAGATTATTACCGGCGATATGCCGACGCCGGTCAAGTACGGCAGCGCAGCGCTCCGCGAAGCGTATCACGCAGCGGAGGAGAGGGCGACGGAGAGTTTACTTGCGCGTCTGCCGAAGGATCTCGCAGCAGTCTATGCGCCCTTGCTCGGGATTGTCACGGCGGCGGAAGAGGGCGGCGCGGAAGAACTCTATCTTTGGCGGCTCGTCAAGGCAGCGGATAAGCTCTCGGCGTATATCAAATGCCTTGAGGAAGAGAGCGCGGGAAATACGGAATTTCGGACGGCAAAGAAGACCATAGAGGCAGAGCTTGAAAAGCTCGCCGGGGAATTGCCGGAGCTTCGGGATTTTATGGAGAATTGTCTGCCGCCCTACGGCAATACGCTGGATGAGCTCTCCGTACAGGGTGACTGGGATGAAAAAAAGCATACGGAGACAGCGCCGGATGCGGAGGCCTAACGCGAACAAAAATTAGCGTCTCTAAAGTTAAAAAAATTTTGACTTTTCCGGAAAAGGTGGTATTCTGGAATCAACAAATGAACAAATGCTCATATGTTCAAATGTGATAGATACTTGCAAATTCAGAGGAGGAGATATGCCGGAGAAAATCAGACAGCAGGTGCCGAGCGAAGATCAGCTCTACGATCTCGCCGAGCTCTTTAAGGTTTTCGGAGACTCGACGCGAATCCGGATTTATACCGTCTGTTTTCGGGAGAGTACGGCGTGAATGAGCTCGCGGAGAGCCTGAACCTCACACAGTCGGCCGTTTCCCACCAGCTGAAACTGTTGAAACAGGCGAGGCTGGTGCGGGCGCGCCGCGAGGGGAAGTCGATGATTTATGCGCTCGCCGATGACCATGTGAGCACGATGATCGGGCAGGGATTGGAACACATTGCAGAATAAGGAGAGGAAAGATGAAAAAGAAGTTCGCTTGTGAAATTGATTGTGCAAATTGCGCGCAGAAGGTGGAAGATGCAATCCGGAAGCTGGACGGCGTCGTGGATGTGAAGGTGAATTTCCTGATGCAGAAATTCACCCTGGAGGCGGCCGATGAGTCCTTTGAGGAAGTGCTTGAGGCTGCGATTCGGACCGGACAGAAAATCGAAGCGGATTTCAGCGTGAGCCGCTGAGCGGAGGATCCATATGAATCGGAAACAACAAACCCTCTTAAAGCGCATTTTACTTGCGGTCGCGGGCTATGCGGCCGTTCTGATTTTTGACAAGAGCGGTGCGGCCGAAAGCCTGCAAATGCCCGGGTGGATGCTCGGTGTTCTCTTTCTGTTCCCCTATCTTCTGGTGGGACGAGAGGTCATCTTAAAGGCGCTCAAGAACATACGAAACGGTCAGGTCTTTGACGAGAACTTTTTAATGCTCATTGCAACCGTCGCTGCCTTTGGCATCGGTGAGTACTCGGAGGCCTGCGCGGTCATGATTTTTTACCAGGTCGGTGAGCTCTTTGAATCGCTCGCGGTCGGAAAATCCAGAGCTTCGATCACGGCGATGATGAGCATCGCGCCGGAATCGGCCAATGTGGAGCGGGACGGAAAAATTGAGGAAGTGGATCCGGACGAGGTAGAGGTCGGCGAAGTGATTCTGATTCGCCCGGGCGAAAGGTGCCGCTCGACGGCATTGTTCTCGAGGGAAGTTCTTTTCTCGACACGGCGGCGCTGACCGGTGAGCCGGTGCCGCGCGAAGTGCGCCCCGGCGATGCGGTAATCAGCGGCTGTGTGAACGGCGAGACAGCGCTCCGCGTGAAGACAAGCAAGGCGTATGAGGACTCGACGGTTGCGCGGATTCTGCAGCTGGTCGAGAGCGCGAGCGAGAAGAAGACTCGCATGGAGAACTTCATCACCCGCTTTGCGCGCTGGTATACGCCGGTGGTCACGATCACGGCCTTTTTGCTTGCAATCTTGCCGCCGCTCATTCTCGGTATGCCCGCAGCGCCCTGGATTAAGCGCGCCTGCATCTTCCTCATTGTCTCCTGCCCCTGCGCACTGGTCATCTCGGTGCCCCTCGGCTTCTTCGGCGGCATCGGCGCGGCGTCAAAGCGCGGTGTTCTCGTCAAGGGATCCAACTTTCTCGAGACCGCTGCGGAGTTAAAGACGCTGGTCTTTGATAAGACCGGCACGCTGACCCGGGGAGAGTTCCGTGTGGTCGGCATTCACCCCGCGGAGGGGTGTAGCGAAGAGGAACTTCTTGCGATGGCGGCGCACGGAGAGAGCCTCTCTTCGCATCCGATTGCCCAATCCATTTTACAGGCCTACGGCGGTGAAATAGACCGCGCGCGTCTCGGCGAGATGCATGAGGCGGCCGGGCACGGGCTCGAGGGCATGCTGGACGGCAGAGAGTTGCTTCTCGGCAACGAAAAGTTGCTTAAGAGCAAAGACATTGATTTTCCCGCGGTCAAGGAGCACGGAACTGTGGTATACGCCGCGCACGGCGGCAGTTATGTGGGACATATTATCATTGCGGATGTCGTGAAGCCGGGCGCCGCTGCGGCACTCCGGCAGCTCCGTGAAGTCGGCATCGAGAAGCTGGTCATGCTGACCGGCGACCGGAAGGATGCCGCAGAGGCGATTGCCGCGGAGGTCGGTGTCGACACGGTCTATCACGACCTGTTGCCCGCGGACAAGGTTGAGAAGGTCGAGGCCCTGCTCGCGGCCGAGAAAAACGGCGAAAAGGTCGGTTTTGTCGGCGACGGCATCAACGACGCGCCGGTCTTGATGCGCGCGGATGTGGGCATTGCGATGGGCTCGCTCGGCAGCGACGCGGCCATCGAGGCTGCGGATCTTGTCATCATGGACGACGAGCTCTCGAAGATTGCGGACATCATCCGCATTTCGAGAAGACGGTGCGCATTGTGCGACAGAATGTCGCCTTTGCGCTGATTGTCAAGGCGGCGGTCCTGATTCTCGGCATCTTCGGTCTCGCGAATATGTGGGAGGCAGTCTTCGGCGATGTCGGTGTGACGGTGATTGCCGTGCTGAACGCGATGCGCGCGCTCACACCGCCGTCCGCTCAGCGCTGAGGCAACGCTCTATTTCTTCGAGAAAATGAAGCATCAGATCATTCGGAACGGTTCCCTTTTTTAGGATGTAACCGATCCGCATGGTCTGATTTTTATTGTGCCTGTCTTCGCGAAACGGTATCGCGACATAGTCGGAGCCGTTTAAGTCGCGGCTTATGATGCCCGAGCAGAGGGTGTAGCCCAGAATGGAGCGCATGAGATTTAAGTTGGTCGCGCGGTCGGAGGTCTTGATGACGCGCGGGTAGTCGCGGTCGCTCAAAATCTCCTCGGCGAGGAAGGCTGAGCTGTCTTCGCCCTGGTCAAACTGAATGCAGGGGTAGGGTTGCAGTTCTTCGAAGCTGATTGCGTCGAGGGAGGCCAGCGGGTGGTCTTTGTAGAGATAGACATAGGCGTTGCACTCAATCAGCGGGTGGAATTCAAGTAGCTCCTCGCGGAATATTTCGAGAGAAAGCGGTGGTTAAAGCTGCTCTCGTAGAGGATGCCGACATCGGATTTGCCGCTGATGACATTGCGGATGACATCGATGGTGCGGGTCTCGAGCACCGAGAACTGGTACTCATTCGTGTCAAAACGCCGGGTCATATTGGCAAAGGCCTGGGTCACAAAGGAGTAGTGCTGGGTCGAGATCGAAAAACGCTGCCGGATCTGGCGGGAAGCGCCGAAGCGGTCCATCAGGAGCTCATATTGCTGGTGGAGTTCTCTCGCGCGTGCCAGAAATTCCGTGCCGTCCGGTGTCAGGCTGATGCCGCGTGAGTTTCGGTTAAAGAGACGGAAGCCCAGTTCTTCCTCAGCCTCTTTGACGGCGTTCGTGAGAGCGGGCTGCGAGAGGAAGAGCTTTTCCGCGGCGCGGTTGATGCTGCCGGCATCGGCGATTTCCGTGAGATAATAGATTTGCTGAAGCGTCATGACAGCCTCCTGCTATACAGTAGAGTTATAGGTATCAGAGGTGATACTAACACGCAAAACCGCGCAAAACAAGGGAAGGGTATATGCTCTGTGCGCGTAGCGGTGCGGGGGGACAAGGGTATGGCAAGAATTACGATGAGGCATATACTCTGTGCGCGGCGGCGCAAATCAGGCAAATATACAGGGAAGAGAAGAAGAGGGATGAAGATAGTACGAGATTGATGTTTGAGAAGTAGGGGTTCGAAACAGGAAAAGAGCTCGCCTCCGGGAGGACCGGAGACGAGCTCTTTTTGGGCTAAGCGGAAGTAAAGTGGGTGCACAAGTTCCGGTATTCGCCAGAAGGCTTGCCGAGTCTGTGCCTGTCTCGGCAAGCGGTCATTGCAGCGAAGGCAGATGAGAAAGGCCGCGGCGTATGCGCTCCCCAAACAGTTCCGGCTTTACGCTTGCCCTCGGAAGCGAAGTTCGTTCGCGAAGTTCGTTGCAAAAGGGAAGCGCGCGAAAAGCAGGCTCAGAGTTTTTCGAGGAGAGAAATCATCTCGAGCGCAGAGACCGCGCACTCAAAGCCCTTGTTGCCGGCCTTCGAGCCCGCGCGGAGCAGCGCCTGCTCGAGCGTATCGCAGGTCAGAACACCGAAGAGCACGGGGAGACCGCTCTCCAGGCCGACGGCAGCCAGTCCCTTGGAGACTTCGTTGCAGACATAGGTGTAGTGGTCGGTATCGCCGCGAATCACCGCGCCGAGCGCAATGACCGCGTCGTGCTTGCCGCTCTCCGCCATTTTTTTGGCGACAAGCGGAAGCTCAAAGGCGCCGGGCACCTTGAAGAGTGAAATCTGTGCGGGGAGCACGCCGTGGCGGAGCAGAGCATCCTCCGCGCCGTCAATCAGGCGGGAGACCACGAGGTCGTTAAAGCGCGCCGCGACGATGCCGATGCGGATTTTTTCGGGGGACTCGAGATGTAAGTTTCCTTCGTAAAGATTCATGGTTGTATCCTCTCTTTCACTGGTTCAAAGTCAGGGGTATTTGCATGCAAAGCGTTTCAGCAGCTTTCGCGGAGCAGGGGCTCGTCGAGCAGATGTCCCATGCGCTTCTGCTTGGTGCGGAGATAGCGGATGTCGTGGCGATTTGCGGGAATCTCAATCGAAACGCGCGATGTGACCGGAAAGCCGAAGTCCGTGAGCTGTGCGATTTTATCGGGGTTATTGGTCATAAGGCGCAGAGACCGCACGCCGAGACTGCGGAGCATGGCAGCGGCCGGCGCATAGTTCCGGAGATCGTCCGGAAAGCCGAGCGCGCGGTTGGCATCGACGGTGTCGAGTCCCTGTTCCTGGAGCGCATAGGCTTTCAGCTTGTTAAGGAGACCGATTCCGCGCCCCTCCTGGCGGAGATAGAGGAGGACACCCTGTCCCTCGGCTTCAATCTGTCTCAGTGCGCGCTGCAGCTGTTCGCCGCAGTCGCAGCGCCTGGAGCCGAAGACATCGCCTGTCATGCATTCGGAGTGCATGCGGCAGAGCACCGCCTCTTTTCCGGCGAGATTCCCCTTGACGAGCGCGAGGTGTTCGAGCCCGCTCAGCGGATCGAGAAAGCCGTGAATTTGAAAGTCACCGAAGGCACTCGGGAGGGCAGCGTTCGCAACTTCTTCGAGCGCGTAGTCGCAGCGCTCTCGGTAGCGAACCAGGTCCTCGATGCTGATGATACTGAGGTCTTCGCGCTCGGCGAGAGAGAGCAGTTCTTTGGTCCGCATCATCTCGCCGTCCTCGCGCATAATCTCGCAGCAGAGGCCGGCGGGTTTCAGTCCCGCGAGGCGGCAGAGGTCAACGGTCGCCTCGGTGTGGCCGCGGCGCTCGAGGACACCGTGCGGGCGCGCGAGGAGCGGGAAGAGATGGCCCGGGCGGCGGAAATCAGAGGGAGCGGCATCCTCGGCGACCAGTTTCCTTGCGGTCAGCGCGCGCTCGGCGGCGCTGATGCCGGTCGTGGTCTCGACATGGTCAATCGAGACCAGAAAGGCAGTCTCGTGGTTATCGCTGTTTACGGCGGACATCGGCGGCAGCCCGAGCTTCTTTGCATAGTCCGCAGTCACCGGGAGGCAGATCAGACCGCGCGCAAGTCCGGCCATCCGATTCACGAGTTCCGCAGAGGCAAATTCGGCGGCGCAAATCAGGTCGCCCTCGTTTTCGCGTGAGGGGTCATCGATGCAGACAATCAGTTTTCCGGCGCGAAGATCCGAGAGCGCCTGTTCAATCGTTGAAAATCCCATGGCAGAATTCCTTTCTCTTATTGGGGCGAACGGTTTCAGTAACCGAGTTTGCGAAGCCACTCCTCGTTGATTCGGCTCTTTTTGTCTGTCCCGTCCTCCCCTGCGAGGGAGAGGGCGCGCAGCACATATTTGCCGAGCAGATCGGTCTCGAGATTCAGCTTGTCGCCCGGACGCTTTGCGGCGAGGGTTGTGACTGCGGCTGTGTGCGGAATCACGGAGACCGAAAACTGATCTTTGTCGACGGAGACCACAGTGAGGCTGATGCCGTCGATTGCGACGGAACCTTTTTCGACGATACCCTGTAAAATAGCGGGGGCCGCGCGAATCGAAAAGAGCAGGGCGTTGTTCTCGCAGTGGATGCCGAGCAGTTCGCCGGTGCCGTCGATATGGCCGCTCACAAAGTGCCCGCCGAGGCGACCGTTGACCGGGAGTGCGCGCTCCAGATTGACCTGGCTTTTTGCGCGAAGCATACCGAGATTCGAGCGCCGCAGTGTCTCCGGCATGACATCTGCCGTAAAAGACTGCGCGGTGAAAGAGACGACAGTGAGACAGACGCCGTTGACCGCGATGCTGTCGCCCGCAGAGAGACCTTCGAGCACCGTTTGAGCGGCGATGGTGAGCTGATGCTTTTCGGAAAAGTTGAGAAGCGTGCCGCGCTCCTCAATGAGGCCGGTGAACATAATCAGAGATCTCCTTCGATGCGCACATCGGCGCCGAAAGAGCGGATGTGCAGATTTTTGAGGGCAAACGCATCCGGCGGGCACGGCACACCGGTGCCGCCGAGCGCCGAGGGGGCATTTTTCCCGCCGAAGAGTTTCGGGGCGATATAGGCCTGTACGCGTTGCACGAGACCGGCACTGAGCAGCGCCCAGCCGAGTTCCGCGCCGCCCTCGACCAGCACCTCGTTGATGCCGCGCGCGCCGAGTGATGTGAGCAGGGCGCGGAGGTCAACGCGCCTGCCGGGGAAGGTGAGGACTTCACAGCCCGCGGCAAGATAGGCTTCGTGCCTTGCTGTATCGCTCACACAGCAGGCGAGTAAGGTCGGAACTTCTGCGGCGGTCTTTACGAGGGCGCTGTCAAGCGGCGTCCGGAGACCGGAGTCACAGACCACACGGAGCGGATTTCGCCCGCCCGGAATGCGGCAGGTTAAGAGAGGATCATCCTGCAGCACGGTATTGATGCCGACCATCACGGCGCCTACCGCAGCGCGGGTCCGGTGAACTTCCTCCCGTGCGGCCTCGCCGGTAATCCAGCGGGAGGCGCCGGAGGCACAGGCGGTTTTGCCGTCGAGCGTCATCGCATATTTCAGAAGGACAAAGGGGAGGCCGGTTCTGATGTGGTGAAAAAAGGGAGCGTTCAGCGCATCACACGCGGATTCCGACACATGTTCCGTGACAGCAATGCCGCCCTGCCGGAGTGCGGCAATGCCCTTGCCTGCGACCAGCGGGTTCGGATCGCTGCTCCCCACAAACACCGCGCGGATGCCGGCGGAGAGAATCGCCTCGGTGCAGGGCGGCTGCTTGCCGGTATGACAGCAGGGTTCCAGTGTCACATAGAGTGAGGCGCCCGCCGGAGAGAGTCCGCGATGCCTGCAGTCTTCGAGCGCGGCGCGCTCGGCGTGCAGGCCGCCGTAGAATGCGTGAAAGCCCTCGCCGATGATTTGCCGTCCCGGACAAGGACGGCGCCGACCAGCGGATTCGGCGCGGTGTGACCGCGGCCGCGTTCTGCGAGCGAAATGGCGCGGCGCATAAAAGTTTCGTGCATGAGACCTCCTTTCGGCAATCAAAAAAGCCCCGGCGTAAGGCTCGGGGCAAGTAGAAAAAAGCCCTTGGAATTTCCATTCCAAGGGACTTTTGACTATGGAGGGTGCGTTGCTTCTTCCATCCAGACTATACTGTCGGCTCCGGAATCTGACCGGATCATGCCTTTCGGCTCGCGGGCTGTACCGCCGGTAGGGACTTTCACCCTGCCCTGAAGACTACAGGCTCAGTATAGAATAGCAGAGCAGTTCTGTCAAGATTCGCGATACTTGGCCATCATACTTTTGAAGAGCTCGGCGGTGGAGGGTGGTGTGAAGGTGATGGCATTGGCGCCGGCCGCAATGGTCGCCTGAATGCTCTCTTCGGTATTGCCGCCGCTCGCGATGATCGGGACCTCCGGAAAATCGCGGCGGATTTTCCGTACCAGCGCCGCGGTGCCGGGGCCTGCCGCGACATTCAGAATACTTGCGCCGCTTGCAAGGCGCGCGGCGATATCGGTCTCTTCGCTGACGACAGTGATGATGACCGGAATATCCACGACCTTGGTCACGGCGAGGAGGTTTAAGTCGCTGATCGGCGCATTCAGGACAATGCCCATGGCGCCCTGGCCCTCGGCATCCTGTGCGAGCGAGAGCGTGCGAAGTCCCTTCGTCGTGCCACCGCCGCAGCCGCAGAAGACGGGGATATAGGAGCCGTTGATCAGTGCGTGGCTGATGGCCGACTGCGGGGTAAACGGGTAGACCGCGAAGACCGCATCGGCGTCACAGTTTCGGATAATCGCGAGATCGGTCGTGAAGACCAGGGACTTGATGCGCCGTCCGTTGACCACGATGCCGCTCGCCTGATAACAGGAGAGAGGCAGTTGTTCAAACCAAAAAGTCTCTTTCTTTATAAGGCTGTCGCTGAAAAAAGACAAGCGGATTGCCGGTTTACACTTTTCTGTTTGCAAAAAAAGTTTTATGATAAGGAAATCTTAAGGCAAGCAAGGTAAAGGAAGAATCGAACCATGAGATTGATGCGACAATTCGGCATTATCGCGGGCATGACTTGTGTCGGCGAACTAATGCATTATTTTATTCCGCTGCCGGTGCCCGGCAGTATTTACGGTCTGGCGCTCATGATGATTGCGCTGATGACGGGGATGATTAAGCTGGAGAGTGTGCTCGAGACCTCGCAGTTTCTGATTGATGCGATGCCGCTCATGTTCATTCCGGCCGGTGTGGGACTCATGACAGCCTGGGGGCAGCTCCGGGAAATCCTTCTGCCGGTCACCGTTGTGACCTTTGTCTCGACCGTGCTGGTTATGGGAATCACGGGGCGCGTGACCGAAATTTTGCTCGCCGTGACGGCGCGCGGACGTGCAAAAGGCGAGACGGCTTCGCAGGAGTTAAAGGAAGAGGTTCTGGCCGAAGAGAATGTAATCGCCGAAGAATTGCGAGAGGCGGCAAAACACGAGACGGAAAAAATCAAGCACCTGCTGCACGGCGAGGTGACCAAGAGCGAAGAGCCGGAAGCAACGGACTGCGTCGCACGGTCAGAGTCTGCCGAAGCGGAAGAGACCGCGAAAACAGAACACGCTGCCGCAGAGGCAACGGCAGTGCACGGGAAGAAAGGAGGAAGCATCATGGGCATGGATGAGGCCATGAATGAAGTTATTCGAAACTCGACCATCATAGGCATCGTCATCAGTCTGCTCGCCTTTGATATCGGCAGCGCACTGCGCGTCAAGACGGGGCTTGCGGTGCTGAATCCGCTGCTGATCTCGATTATTCTGGTCATCGGCTTCATGGTTGCGTTTAATATCGACTACGGAAGCTACATCCGGAGCGCGCGGTATTTAAGCTATCTTCTGACGCCGGCGACGGTGGCGCTCGCTGTGCCGCTCTACCAGCAGCTGCAACTTCTGAAGGATAACCTGCTTGCGGTCGTGCTCGGCGTTCTGGCCGGTGTGCTCACGAGCCTCGGTTCGATTCTCGTGCTCTGCACGATATTTCATATGAACCATGTGGAGTACATCACGCTGCTGCCGAAGTCCATCACGACGGCAATCGGCATGAGCGTGGTCCAGGAGCTCGGCGGCTATACGACCATCACCGTGGCTTCGATTATTGTGACCGGTATTCTCGGCAATGTGCTCGCCGATCCGATTTGTCATCTGTTTGCGATTCACAGCCCGATTGCCAAGGGGCTCGCGCTCGGCACTTCGGCCCATGCAATCGGCACCTCGAAGGCAATGCAGATCGGTGAAATCGAGGGTGCTATGGCGGGACTCGCGATTGTAGTCAGCGGTATCATGACCGTGGTCGGGGCTTCGATTTTTGCCACCTTCCGCTGAGACAGAGTAAACACTGCCGCGGGTTCAATGCAAGGCGGCGGCCATTTCATAGAGAGGTCCGCTCTCATAGGCGGGCAGCAAAGCGCAGGCGTAGTCCTGCGCTTTTTCCGTTTCCGGGGGAAGCTCCAGCGTCTCGGTTTTTTCGAGCAGCTGCGCGCGACCGCTCTGCCGGAGATACTCCCGGAACGAGTTGAGTTTCAGCGCGGAGAGCGGGTCGGAGAGCACAGGCATGAAGATGCGGTCGCAGAGTTCCAGGAGCTCGAGCGCGCGGCGGCCGAAGGCGCCGAAATCCAGAACCATGCTGCGGTAGCCGCTCTCCCGCGCGATGCGCTGTAAGAGGGCGGCGAATTCCTCCGGGGGGGAGCAGAGACAAATCTTCCGCACAGCGTACCGGCGGCAGCAGATCCAGTGCGCCGAAGGCGGAGAGTCTGCTCTGTAAAACGGCCCAGCTGTAGCGACCGCTGCTGTGGGCAAATAAAAGTTCCGAGAGACTTTCGGCGGCATCCGGCGCAATTTGCGCATAGACGCCGGCGTAGTCTTCGAGCGAGAGAAGCAGAGTCTTGCCCTGTGCGGCGCGCGCGAGTCCGAGGGAGAGGGCGAGGGTGGTCTTGCCGCAGCGGTGGACGGGGGAGTAGATCCCCAGAATTTCGCAGTCGCTGCGCTGAACCGGGGAGAGGGCGCCCGGTCTTGCGGTTGCATAGAGCTGCATGACGCGGCGCGCAAGGGCATCGGCCGGGCGATAGGAAAAGACAGCGGGAACCGGAAGCGCGTTTTGACAGCGCTCGCTGACAAAGCCGTCTTCGCTCAGCAGGATGGCCATACTCTGTCCGAGCAAGCCCTGCATCTCATCGGCAAAGTGCTCGGAGAACAGCAGCAACTCCACATCGGCACGCGCGCGAAAGGCGCGGAACGCTTCGAGTGCGGAGAAGGCGTAGACGGGAAGACCGAGACTCTTTCGCTGGTTCCAGAAGTCGGCAAGGCGTCCGGCGTAGTCGGCGTCGGGGTGTAAAAGAACGGCACAGCGTCGCATGAGAAGAACCTCCTTTGGTGTGTCAGAAGAAAAGGGTGTGAAGAAGCGGGGTTTCGGAGAGCAGCTTTAGGAGCGCAAAGCCGGCAAAGAAAAAGGGCGCAAGCGGCAGCTGTTCACAGCGCCGTCCGGCGAGCAGCAGCCAGAGCGCCGGCAGGGTGGCGGCGAGGAGGCTCAGAAAAAGAAACCGAGAAAGGCGGAGAGCCCCAGATAGGCGCAGCAGAGACCGAGGAGCTTGACATCGCCCGCGCCGATGAGATGCAGGCGGAACCAGGGATAAAAGAGAAGGGCAGAGAGGCAGAGGCGAAGCAGGAAGTGCGGATTCTGTGCCGCCATACCGGGCAGCAGGGCCAACAGGAGGAGGCGGTTCGGAATACGGCGTTCCTTCAAATCCGCAATCGAGAATAGTGGCAAAAAGAGGGCGAGCGGAGAGAGTTGTAAAAACATAAAATCCTCCTTTTCTTGCTTTGTCAAATGTCGAAAAAAAAGCTATACTTGTAGCATAAAAAACAATCGTTGCGCGGAGGGAGTATGGCAGAAGTCAACAGAGGTATGGGTGTCATCACAGAGACAGATTGTTATCTGTTCGGGCAGGGAACGCACTATGAGATTTATAAGAAGCTCGGTGCGCATCCCATGACGCGGGACGGCGTGGAAGGGTATTACTTTGCGGTCTGGGCACCGCACGCGCGCGCGGTGAGTGTGGTCGGCGAGTTCAATGACTGGCAGGCAGAGGCAAACCCGTGTGCGGAAATTTTTGAGGGCGGCATCTGGGAGTGCTTCATCCCGGGACTCAAAGCCGGGATGCTCTACAAATTCCTTCTGAAAAGCGCTGCCGGAGAGCTTCTCTACAAGGCAGACCCCTATGCGCGCGCGGCGGAGTTCCGCCCCGGCACGGCGTCACAGCTCACGGGAGAACCCTGGGACTACCGGTGGAAGGATCGGGCGTGGATGCAGCAGAGGGCAAAGCAGAATCCGCGGCAGGAAGCGCTCAGCATTTACGAGTGTCACCTCGGTTCCTGGCGGCGGGGCGATGAAAACGAGCGGGACGGTTTTCTCTCCTATGAGACCTTGGCGCGGGAACTCTCGGCCTATGTCAAGGACATGGGCTATACCCATGTGGAACTCATGGGCATTGCGGAGTACCCGTTTGACGGGAGCTGGGGCTATCAGGTGACCGGCTACTACGCGCCGACGTCCCGTTACGGGAGCCCGGCGGAATTTCAGGCTTTTGTCGACACACTGCACGCGGCGGGCATCGGTGTGATTCTCGACTGGGTGCCGGCGCATTTCCCGCGGGATGCCTTCGGCCTTGCGGATTTCGACGGACAGGCGCTCTACGAGTACGCCGATTCGAGAAAGGGCGAGCATCCGGACTGGGGCACCAAGGTTTTTGATTACGGCAAGACCGAGGTCAAGAACTTCCTGATTGCGAATGCGCTCTACTGGATGGACGAATACCATGTAGACGGACTCCGGGTCGATGCCGTCGCATCGATGCTCTATCTGGACTACGGCAGACAGAGCGGTCAGTGGTGCCCGAACAAATACGGCGGCAACGAGAACCTCGAGGCGATTGAGTTCTTCAAGCACTTGAATTCCGTGATCGCCGGGCGGAAGGACGGCAGCATGATCATTGCCGAGGAGAGCACGGCCTGGCCCATGGTCACACATCGTCCGGAGGACAACGGTCTCGGTTTCACCTTTAAGTGGAACATGGGCTGGATGCACGACTTCCTCGAGTACATGAAGCTGGATCCCTACTTCCGGCGCGACAACCACAACAAGATGACCTTCGGCCTCACCTATTTCACGAGCGAGAACTATGTGCTCGTGCTCTCTCGCACGATGAGGTGGTGCATCTCAAGTGCTCGATGATCAACAAGATGCCGGGTATTTACGAGGACAAGTTCTCAAATCTGAAGTGCGGCTACAGCTATATGATCGGACATCCGGGCAAGAAGCTGCTCTTCATGGGACAGGAATTTGCGCAGTGGCACGAGTGGGATGAGAAGGTATCGCTGAACTGGGAGCTGTTAAACGAGGCGCCGCACCGGGATATGCAGAACTTTGTGCGGGGACTCCTACAGCTTTACCGCTCGCATCCGGCGCTGTACCATCTGGACAACGACTGGCAGGGCTTTGAGTGGATCAATGCGAACGATGCGGACCGTTCGATTTTCTCTTTCCTCCGCCGGGATGAGAGCCGGAAGAAGTCGCTACTCTTTGTGATTAACTTCACGCCGGTTGCGCGCGAGGACTATCGTGTCGGCGTGCCGCACGCGGGCAGTTACCGGCTGATTCTGGATGAGACCGAAGGACTCTATGCGCTTCGGAAGAAGCGCGCGGTCTCCTATCGCGCAAAACCGGGCGAGTGCGACCAGAGACCGTTCTATCTGGAAGCGCCGCTGCCGGCGTACGGTGTGCGGATTTTCGAGTTCGATGAGACAAAGAAACCGGCGGTGAAGAAGGCGGCGGGAAGCAAGAAAACCGCGACCGAGAAGGTGACGGGAGCAAAGAAACCGGCAGTGAAGAAGGCGGCGGGAGCAAAGAAACCGGCAACCGAGAAGGCGGCGAGTAAGAAACCCGCGGCGAAGAAGACTCAGGGTTCGCGGAGTGCCTCCAAGAAGACGGCATCTTCCGCAGAGTGATTCGGTTCTTCTGTGCGGTGAAAGAGGCGGCGGAGCAATCCGCCGCTCTTTTTTTGCGGAAGTTCCTCGGCACTGACCTCCCGGATTTCGCTGACGAGAGGGTCAAGCGGCGGCGCGGCATCGGCAGCAGGGTCCGCCGCGCGCGGCGTTGTCTCTGCGGCAGTCAGAATGCGCTCCAGATAGTCGAGAGAGTGCGGATGCGAGAGACTTTCCTGATAGAGGCGGTAGGCGAGCACCATGTGTCGCTCTTCACTCTGATCGGTCAGAGCGAGTAGCGCATGTAAAAAGGCGGAGAGGCTGTCCGAAAAGTCCGCATGTTGTCCAGGGTGATAGAGAAAGCAGGGGGCGCGGCTCTGCGGGTCCAGGTAAATCGCATCGGCATCGAGGACCAGACCGTCCGGAGACAAGAGATAGACCGGGAGACGGGAGAGCGCCTGAAGAAGATATAGTAACAGGCGGCGAAGATCTTCGGCGCGAAGTTTTTGCTCGGCTGCGGCGTCGGTGAGAGAGAGAAGGCCGGTCACATCATAGGAGAGTGTCTCGGGCAGCGCCTCACCGGTAGGGCAGAGCGGCAGAAAACCGGGGATATGGTTTTCCTCGAGCATGCGGCGCGGAAAGCCGGATGCGTCGGCGGGGGAGAGAGGAAGTTCGAGGGCGCTGTGTGTCGCACTATGAACCGGTTTCATCATGGGGTTACCTCCTTTGTGCTGTCCGGAAGCGGACTGGTGCTGCGAAGCGCTGTCTCCGGGCGCAGCGGTTTGTATTCGATGCGCGCAGAGAAACGGGGCGCGCGGAGCTCGACACCGCCGACATCCTGTTCGCACCAGACGGTGAAATTACTGTCGCCAACGAGGAGCAGGGAAGAGAGACGGCGCAGATAGTGTGACTTCAGTTCGGCCGGGGCAGCGGCGATATCGCCGGTGCGGGAATCCGCGCGCGAGGCCTGTACCGCGAGATTTTCGAGCAGAAAGCCGGCAGTGCAGCGGGCCTGTTCCCGATAGACGAAGCGGGTCGCTGCGGTCAGCGATAAAAAGAGAAGCGAGAATACATAGAGTGCTTCCACGGTGAGAGAGGCGCGAAGACGCAGAGACAGGGGCCGCCTCATGACAGAACCTTGCCCGGAGAAAAGAGACAAAAAAGGGCGGGGAGCAGAAAAAAGGGGAGCAGCGGAATGCGCTCTGTCCCTGCCTTTTTCGGGCGCCCGAAGCGGCGGCAGAGCAGAAAAAGAGAGAGGAGTGCCGCGGACAAAAAACCGGCTGTCAGCAGAAACAGCAGGCGGTGAAAGCCGGCGCCGAGCCCGAAACAGAGGAGAAACAGTGCGTCGCCGAGCCCGAGGGCTTCGCGGGACAGCAGGGAAAAGGCGAGTAGCGGAAGAGACAGGCAGAGCGAGAGCAGAAGCTCTGTCGGCACAGTCGCGCGGACAAAGAAGAGGCGCCACAGATAAAAGCCGAGCTCCAGGAGGAGCAGAAGCTCAAAAAAGCGGCGGGGTACGGTTTGATAGAGAAAATCCTCGCACGCGCAGGCAAGTGAAAAAAGCGTGAGACTGAAGCAACCGAAGAGGGTAGTCGCAAACATCGGGAACTCCTTTCAGGGATAGCAATAACTGCAGGGGCCAAGCTGCTCCACTTCGCGTTTCGGCACGGCGCGGACATAGGCGCGAATCGCGCGGCAGGCCGGATCGCGGTGCCAGGCGGTGCCGCTCGGCATCAGGTAGACAGTGCCGCCGCTTGCGCCGCGCGCACAGACCGGGCAGGCATGATAGCGACCGCCGGAGGCATTGCGCGCAGCCGTCGCTTCGGAGAGAGACACAGCGCGAAGGTCATTATAGAGATAGTGGCAGCGGGCGGTCTTATGGTAGCGGGTCGAATGCCTGCCGACATAGACAATTTCCTCTTCCGGGTTTGCCGCGACGCAGTTTTCCGGATCGGTTTCCCCGATCCAGGCGCGCCGCCATGCCGTGCGGCTGCAGCGGATGGCGGGCAGGCGAAATAGGGGAATCGGGAGTGTGTAGCTGTAGTCCAGCACGACGCGAACCGTTTCGCCGTCCGCGAGGAAGCTCGAGCGCTCGGCACTGAGCCCGCTGAGATTCGGATCGGAGACAGCGGCGCGCGCGGCCGCAAGTGCCAAGGAACTCAGCGAATTTCTGTATTGCGCGGCCTCCGGCGTTGACAGCGCGGCCAGGGCAGCGGCGCGGTCACAGACGGTTTCCGCGGCGCGCTGCATCTGCCGCTCGGCGGTCATGATGCGGAAGGGCACGGAAAAGAGGAGGAGCACAAACAAAAAGAGAGGCAGCACGAGCGCTGCCTCTACCGTGAGTGAGGCAGAGAGCGGGGCGCGGCGCCTCAGCGCTGCGCTCCTGTGAAGAGAAAAAGAGACGGAAAGTCGGGATTGTGCCTGGAGAGCTGTTTTCCGATTTTGATTGACAGTGGTTTTCATGTGGCCGTCTCCTCTGTTCACAGAAACGCAAGGTTGAAGCGCCGTCACCCTCTCAGTAGGCCCGGAAACTCTGCACGGAAATCTGAAACTGTTTCGGCGCGGCGGCGGGCAGGGAAAAGAGCGCGGTGAAGAGATGTGAGGCATTGCAGCGGAGCTCCGCGCGGAGCGAAACCAGGCAGTGCGTGATCCGGAAGGGCGTCTGTCCGTTCGAGAGCGCTGTTTCCATGAGATCGAGCATGCGGTAATTCCGTTCGGCGCGAGAAGTTTGCAGGTAGAAAAAGAGCAGGGCGTCCCGGTAGGAGAGTCCTTCTCCGCTCTCCGAAAGAGCGGCGGCAGGCGGCTGAAAGCCGCCGCCTTGCAAGAGCCGGTCGGCAGAGATGCGGGGGACGGGGGTAAGCAAAAAGAGCGGTGCTTTCTGTCCGGCGAGCAGCAGAGACAGGTCTGTGAGACTGTCATAGGCTGCAAGCGCATAGAGCAGTAGGAAACGGAGCAGGGCACGAAGCCGCGGGGAAGCGGCTGCGGTACATATGCTGTCGGCGGCGTGTTCCGCGGCCTGACAGGCAGCCGGGTTCGAGAGCAGCGCGAGCAGGCGAAGGCTTTCCTGGTCCGCAAAGAGGCGGGAGCAGACGGCGGAGAAGTTTTCGCGGTCGGTCTCTTTGCCGGCGCTCAGATATTCCAGCTGGAGGCTGAGACCTGCCTGTGCCGCCTCTTTCGTTTGGGTCAGATAGCAGGGGAAAGGAGGCCGCATAGTGCGCAAAGAGACAGTCATCTTCGTCGCTGCGCGAGGCGCCCGGCTCCGCCGCCGCAAGCTGCGCGGAGGGAAGCTCTGTGAGAGACAGGCTTCCGGCGGGAACGGCTGCACTCGCCGGGAGGCAGAGCGCCTCGCGGGTCGCGGGCTCGGTTCGAAGGAGAGCGGCGAGGGAGAGGGGAGAGGCGTCCTGCCGGAGGCCCGAGGCCGCGCTGAGAGTCGGCAGACTGAGTGCTGCGGAAAAGTCGGCGGCGAGCGAATGCCAGAGGGCTTCGGCATCGATGCCCATGCCGTCGTCTTCGTCATCCTCTTCGGCTTCTTCGGCGATGCGCGCGGCGAGCTCGGCGGCAGCAGTCTCGTAGGCGGAGACCGTCGCTGTGAGAGCGGGTGCGGCCGTCTCGGCCGCGGAAATTTCGGGACGCCGCGCGCGAAAGGCAGCTGCCGTCTCGGAGACGGTCTCGTAAAGCGGCAGGAGTGCTGCCTCTTCCGCCTGTCCCGAAAAGGCGAACCGTGCACTGCCGTCTGTGAGTTGTGCGGAGAGCAGCAGGCAGTCGGCGGAAATAAGCTCTGTTTGCCGGAGAGCTGCGGAGAGCGCGGCGGCATGTTGGGAGAAGTCAGGGAGATTGCCGGCTGCGAGCGCTGCGGCCGCGGCTTCCTTTTCGCGCCCGGCGTCAAGAAGGCTCTGCTCCAGCCGGAAATACAGCGACTCGCTCTCCGCGGCGTCTGCAAAGAGGGGAGACAGCGCGGTCACGGACGGGGACACATGCTCGGCGAAGGTAAGACCGGGACGATACTGCGTGAGCAGTGACACCGTGAGCGGCGCAGCGTCTCCCGGCTGTGTCTTCATGTAGTCGAGCATTTCCTGCTCCAGCCAGACCGCACCGCCGTCACCGAGGAAGCCGGTTTCGAGCGGACGTATGGTCGCCTCGAAAAAGGGATAGCGCCCGGCATCCTGTTGGTATGCCTGTACGGCGCGGTCCAGTTCGGCTGCGCAGCGCTCGTCGCCCGGGTAGCGGTAGGCGAGGATGCGGTAGCGCGCAAAGAGCGTGCGGTCATAGCGGGAGAACAGGGAATCCACGGCGGCATTGGCGGCGAGAGCGGCATAATAACGGGTTCCCGCGGTTCGCGCGCTCTCAAGCAGCGCACAGATGAGGGCGCAGCAGGAAGTCAGAACCAGCGCGAGAAACAGTGTGACCGAGCCGCGGAGCCGCATCAGTAGACCTTGCCGGCCTGGTTATTAATCTCGCCGAAGGCGCGATTCAGGAGGGCAATGACCTGCCCCTTGAAGAGCACCACCAGGGTCACGAGGACCACGAGAATCAGAATGAGCTCAATCGTGGAAAAACCGTCTTCCGAATCAAAAAATCCTGTCGCAAACCGTTTCATGACAAACCTCCTGAATTTGTTTTATGAGAAGCTGAAAAACGCGGGGACAACCATGACAATCATGACGACAAGGAGCATGAGAAAGAGCGGGAGCAGAAGCCTGGTTCCGGCTTCCTCGCCGAGACGCCGCGCCAGATTTTTTCGCTCCTCCCAGGCGAGAGTCATCTCGGCCGCAAGGATGGTGCGGAGGGCGGCGACCCCGGTTCTCTGGTTCTGCTCGAGCAGTGAGGCGAGCTTCATATATTGCCGGAGACCGCAGGCGCGCCCGAAGGCGCGGTACATGCGGCTCTCGCTTTCGCCCGCGCGGAGCAGAAGCAGTGCTTTCCGGAGCTCTTCGTAGGCGGCGCGCGGCGCCGCTTTTCTGCTGTTCGGCGCTGTAATCCGCGGCAATCGAGAGCAGGGCGTTGCGGGCATTCATTCCTGCGCCGAGCAGCACGAGGAGCTTGGACACGAGCTCGGGGTAGTCGAGCAGGAGCTGCCGCTGCCGCAAAGCGGCGGCGTCCGCCCTGTCCTGTCGCTCTTTCAGGAGAAACAGCAGCGCGGCGACAGCGCCGAGCAAAAGAAAGAGGCGCGCTTCGCGGTGTTTCTTTTCGCGGTAGCGGAGCGCATGTCCTTGGTATTCCCGGGGGAGGGAGAGTTCAGGCGCTGTAGCCTGCCGGCTGTCCTCCGCCTGCAGATAGGCGAGAAAGTCCTTGGTGCGCTGTGCCGCCGGATCCGCAGCGGGCGGCAGTATCGTGAGGGGCAACAGGAAGCGGAGCCCCTCGCGCGCCGGTGTATCGCGGAGTGTCACTGTCAGTGTGAGCTCTGCGGGTCCGGTCAGCGCGGCGTTATTCACATTGCCGTAGCTGTCGAGCAGCGCAGGGTCGGAAGAGAGATAGCTCGCCGAAAGGCCTTCTTCCGGGAAAAGGGCGGGGAAGTCGAGGCGGCCGCGGATTTCCGCGAGCGAGGCGTTGCCGTTTAAGACGACAAGCGGCAACTTTTCCATACAGCGATCCGCGGCAGCTTAAATTCGGCGTCCGTATAGCGGCGCGCCTGTACGGGAAGGCAGAGTTCTGTCTCGCCGTCCCCGAGTCCGTCGACAATCAGATCATAGCGGCTGTCGGCGCCGCCGTAGGAATTCCTTGGCAGGCGTGCGGCCGTTTCGAGCGAGGCGCGGGCAGGGTGCCGCAAGGTGGCAAAGAGGTAGAGGGCAAGCCCTGCGGCCAGGCAGAGGCAGGGCGCACGATAGCGTTTCAGCAGGGAGAAAAGTCGTTTTTGCATGACCGCTCCTAGAGGGAAATGGAAGAGATGCGCTGTGACAAGTAGAGCGCGAAGAGATAGGTGGCAAGGCAGAGGGTCATCACGAGACGCCCGAGCAGGGTCTCGTACATGACCCGGAAAAAACCGGGAGAAGAGAAGTCGACATAGAGAATCATGAAGAGCGGCACGAGGTTCATGACGCGCTGCTCAAAGCGCCGCGCCGCGGTGAGAGTCAGGATTTCCTCTTTGATCTGGATGCGGTCGCCGATCACCTCACTGGTGCGGCGCAGGATTCCGGCGAGATCGCCACCGGACTTTCTCGCAATGCGGAGCACCCGGGCAAAGGTCTTGATGTCATCGAGGCCGCTGCGCTTTGCGAAGTCATCGACCGCCTGTTCCGGCGGAATGTTCATCCCGATTTGCCGCAGTAAATAAGAGAATTCGCGGACGATGAGTGAGGTGTTTCCGTAGAGGACGCTGAGTTCGCCGAGGCTCTCGCGGAGCGCATTCTCGAGGGAATAGCCCGCGCTCAGCGAGGAGGCGAGCAGAGAGAGCGCTTCGCGGAAGGCAAGCAGGAGTTGTCGCCGCCGCGCGGCGGCGAGTGCCTTTCGCTGTGTGAAGGGGAAGAGAAATGCGAGGGGAAGGAGGAAGAGAAAAAAGAGGAGGTTCCGGTAAAAGACAAAGGTGAAGAGAGCTGTGATGAGAAGGGCGCGGAACAGAAGCCGAACGTACTCCCGAAGGGAGAGCGTGTAGCGCTCATAGGACGAGACCGGCAGCATCGAGCTTTCCGCGGCGCCTGAGGGTTCCGACCGCGCGGAGTTCTCCCCGCACCCGGAAACCGTCCTGTTCTTTTTCCTCCTGAAAGGCAAAGAGATCGTGCAGTGCAATTTCGCCATGTGAGACACCCCCGATTTCCGTGATGGAAAGCACACGGCGGCTCCGGTCGCGGAGTCGGCCGAGATGCACAATGAGATCCAGTGCGCTTGCAATTTGTCGTTGAATCGCGGCGAGCGGGAGATTGGCGCCGCCGAGCGCCATGGTCTCGAGCCGCGTCAGCATATCGGCGGCCGAATTGGCATGGCCGGTCGAGAGGGAGCCGTCGTGGCCGGTATTCATCGCCTGCAGCATATCGAGGGCCTCGGCGCCGCGCACTTCGCCGACAATGATGCGGTCGGGGTTCATGCGGAGACTGGCGCGAATCAGGTCGGCAATGCGGACTTGTCCCTCCCCTTCGGCATTCCGGTTGCGGGTTTCGAGGCGCACCAGATTTTCGATGTGGAGAAGTTGAAGCTCCGCGGAATCCTCAATCGTGATGACACGTTCGGTTTTCGGAATAAAAGCGGAGAGTGCGTTTAAAAAGGTCGTCTTGCCGGAATTGGTACCGCCGCTGATGAAGATGTTATACCCGGCTGCGACCGCTTTTTTCAGAAAGGCGGCGGCCTCGGCTGTCAGTGTCCCGAAACCGATCAGTGTTTCCATCGTGATGGGCTCGGGGAATTTTCGAATGGTGACAGCGGGACCGCCGAGGGAGATCGGCGGCAGCACGATATGAACCCGGCTGCCGTCGGGGAGGCGCGCATCCGCAATGGGGGTTGAGACATTGACGCTGCGGTTTACGCGGCTCACAATGCGCTGAATCATATCCTCCAACTGCTCCTCGCTTGAAAAATGCAGGTCGCAGCGCTCTACCTTGCCACGCCGCTCCACGAAAATCCGGTCCTTGCCGTTCACCATAATTTCCGTGACATCTTTTTGATCGAGGAGTTCCTGGAGTATGTCCAGCCTGCGAAAGGAATTGAAAAGAGAGTTGCGGAGATACAGCTGATCGCTGACAGAGAGCAACTGTGTGGCGCGGAGCTGTGAAATCGCGGCATCAATCTCTGCGAAGAGCGCGGCATCACTTGCATCCTGCATGGCGCAAACCGTTTCAGACAGCTGTTCCCGAAGCGAAGCGTAGAATACTTCCAAGGACTTCATGGGCTCTCCTTTCGTCGTACATATATAAGGACGGTCAAAACGGGAAAAAGGTTCGAAGATTTTCAAAAAAAGTTTCATTTTTTTTCGATGCGACGGGAAAGCGGTGAAACGGGGAGTTACAACCGGTGCAGCGGCAGGCAGAAAAGCGGGCGTCGGCGCGAAGAGAAACCGAGACTCGGCGCGTGGGTGTTGACAGGTGAGCGTGTCGATAAGAGAGCGAGTGCGACCGGCGTAGCGGCGAGCGGAAAAGGGCGCATGGGTCGGCATGCGAGAGTGTTTTCTGGGTGAAAGTTGTGCGCCCGGGAAGGTAGCGGGAATCGGCGCGACGGTGTGAAGAGAAACCGAGATTCAGTGTGTGTGTTGTGACAGGTGAGGACATAGATAAGAGAGCGGTTTGCGACCGGCGCAGCGGCGGGCAGAAAAGCGGGCTGGCGGCGGCGCGAAGAGAAACCGAGACTCGGCGCGTGGGTGTTGACAGGTGAGCGTGTCGATAAGAGAGCGAGTGCGACCGGCGTAGCGGCAGGCGGAAAGGCAGCAGGCGTCAGCGTGCGAGAGTATTTGCGGTGTAAAAGCCGTGCGATAAGGAGAACCGTTACAATCGGTGCGGCGGCAGAAAGAGGGCGCATAGGCGGGTGCGCGAGGGGCTTCTGCGGAATTGGACAAAAAAAGCGCGGTGCTGTAAAGTAAAGACAGCACTGCGCGTTACAGACAGGAAGAGGAGGCTTGAGATGAGAAAAGACGACTGTATTTTTTGTAAGATTGCGAACGGCGAAATTCCGTCGACGGAGATCTGTGAGAACGAGGGATACCGCGTGATTCTGGACCTCGGTCCCGCATCGAAGGGACACGCTCTGGTGTTGCCGAAGGAACATTACGACAATATCACGGAGATGCCGGAACAGGCAATCGGCGAGGCGTTTTCGCTCGCAGGCAAGGTCGGCAAGGCGATGCAGCGCGGCCTCGGCGCCGCGGGTTTTAACCTTGTTCAGAACAACGGCACGGCGGCCGGTCAGACGGTATTTCACTTCCACATCCACATTATCCCGCGCTACGAGAACGGCCCGGAGATGGTTGCGTGGACCCCGGGTAAGGCAGAGCCGGAGGAACTGAAGGCAACTGCCGAGAGCATCCGCAAAGCGCTCTGAGCACGGCGATGGAGCTATATCGGAGAAGTCGAAATGCGCCGGTCACGGATTGGATGATTCTCATCAATGTGCTGGTGTTTCTCTCTACACCGCACTCCGCGGCGGCATGAGCGACAATGACATTCTGCTTCGCTACGGCGCGAGCTATACGCCCTATATTTCGAGAAGCACGAGTACTGGAGACTGCTCACGGCAGCTTTCCTACACTTCGGCATACGGCATCTCGGGAACAATATGCTGGTTCTCTTTGTGACCGGCGACAGTCTGGAGCACGCACTGGGGCATGTCAAGTACCTGGTATTCTATCTGCTTTCGGCCGTCGGCACTTCGGCCTGCTCCTATGCGGTCGAGGTGTGGATGAGAAGAGAAGTGCTGAGTGCCGGCGCTTCGGGCGTGGTCTTTGCCGTGCTCGGCGGTCTGATCTGGGTGCTCATCAGAAACCGCGGGCGCTTTGAAGAGTTCCGTATCCGGAATCTACTCTTTTTCTCGGGGCTTATGCTGCTTGGCGGCTTTATCTCCGAGGAAGTCGACAACGTGGCACACACGAGCGGTCTTCTGATCGGGTTTCTGCTCGCGGTCGTGCTTTACCGGCGACCGGCAGTCACGCTGTTCAGCACGGACATGACCTGAGCCACGCCGTTGGCGCTGCCGCCCGCTTCCATCGCGGCGAGGTAGCGCGCGCGGTCGGCGTAGGTTTCCCGCACGGCGGCGAGTAAGGTATCGCGCGACAGGGCTTCTTCCTCAAGGACACGGGAGTAGCCCTGTTTTTCGTAGGAGCGGGCGTTCAGAATCTGGTCGCCGCGGCTCGCTTTTGCGGAGAGCGGAATCAGGACGTTGGGCTTCCGGAGCGCGAGAATTTCGCAGATGGCATTGGCACCGGCGCGGCTCACCATGATATCGGCGAGTGCAAAGTAGTCCTTCAGCTCCTCGGAGACATACTCAAACTGGCGGTAGCCCGGGGTGTCGGAAAGCGCCGGGTCCAGGTTATTCTTGCCTGCGATGTGCAGCACCTGAAAGTCCTTCAGAAGGTCCGGCAGGGCGTCGCGGACGGCGGCATTGACCGCGCGGGAACCGAGACTGCCGCCGATCACGAGAAGCACCGGGCGCGAAGCGGAGAAGCCGGTCAGCGCGAGGGCGGTCTCCCGGTTGCCGGAGAGGAGCTCGGCGCGTATCGGAGAGCCGGTCAGCACCGCCTTGTCCTTCGGGAGGAGCGAGAGCGTCTCGGGGAAGTTACAGCAGATTTTGGTCGCCGCGCTGTAGAGAGCCGGTTTGCGAGTCCCGGCGTCATGTCCGACTCGTGAATCACGGCGGGAATGCCGAGGCGCTTGGCGGCGCGCACCACGGGTACGGCGACGTAGCCGCCCTTCGAAAAGATGAGGTCCGGCCGGAACTCTCTGAGAATGGCCTTGGCCTCGCCGTACCCTTTCAGAACCCGGAAGGGGTCGGTGAAATTTTTCCAGTCGAAATAGCGGCGTAGTTTTCCCGAGGAAATGCCGCGGTAGGGGGTGCCGGTCGCTTCGATTAATTTGCGCTCCATGCCCTCATAGGAGCCGATGTAGAGGACTTCATAGCCCGCCTCGCGAAGGGCAGGGAGCAGGGCGATATTCGGCGTGACATGACCTGCGGTACCGCCGCCGGTCAGAACGATTTTTTTCATTTACGAACCTCTCCTTACAGGGTAAGATGAAGAAAGCTATGTCTTGTATTTTACTCTGCGGAGGGCATTATCTCAAGGCGACAAAGGAGGCAATATGACAATCGGTATGATCGGAGCCATGGAAGAAGAAGTGGAAGGGCTCGCCGAAAAACTTGAGGGGAGACAGGAAGAAGTCCGCGCGGGCATGCGCTTTCTGACCGGAAGAATTGCGGGCAAGGAGGTTGCGCTGGTCTGCTCGGGCATCGGCAAGGTCAATGCGGCGGTTGCCGCGAGCATTTTGGCAGAGCGCTTTCATGCGGACTGCATTCTGAACACGGGAATTGCGGGCGGCATTGCGCCGGAGGTGAAGCTCGGTGACATTGTGCTCTCGACGGACTGCCTGGAGCATGACTTTGATGTCACGGCGTTCGGCTATGAGAAGGGTGTGATTCCGAGAATGAAGACCAGTACGTTTCCGGCGGATCAAAAGCTCCTGGAGCTCGCAAAATCCTGCGAAGAAGAACTCGATTCCGGCGTCACGGTCCATACGGGGCGCGTGGTATCCGGCGATCTTTTTGTTGCGAGCCGGGAAAAGAAGGAAGAGCTGTACCGAGATTTTCACGGCAGCTGCTGTGAGATGGAGGGCGCCGCGATTGCGCACACGGCCTATCTCTACGGCCTGCCCTACCTCGTGATCCGCGCGATCTCCGACCAGGCGGACATGAAGGCGGTGGAAAATTACCCGGCGTTCACGGAGCAGGCAATTCGGAACTTTTTAGCCCTCACGCTCCGCATGCTCGAAGCGCTCTGAGCTCATTCTTCGAGGACTTCGATTTCCAGATAGTCAAAGGGCAGGGCTTCCAGAAAGTTGTCGGCGGTAAAGCGCGTGCGCGCGCGCCGTTTGAAGTCCCGGATGTTTTTTTTTCGAGCCAGAGAGGGGACGGCAGGTCAAATTCCGTTGCGAGCTCCCTCACGGCGCCGAGCACTTTCTCGGTGCGGCTTTTCTCTGTGCTCTCATCGCTGATGACAGCGCTGCTTACGATTTTAGTGTGCCGGACACATTTTCCGGAGAGACGAAACATAAGAGTACCTCCGCGGTTGCGAATTTTTTTCTATGGTAGCGGAAGCACCGGAGAAATGCAATGCGGCAGGGAGAAAGGAGTTTTGGTTGGAAGATTACGGTAAATTCCTGGAGGAGGCAGAGCAGGCTGTGCTCCTCGAAGAAAAACTGCGCGGTCAGGAGACCGATTTAAAGGCGCAGACAGAAGAGCGGCAGAAGGAACTCGCGGCCGAGGAGCAGAGCTTAAAGGACAGCATTGACCGCACCGTGACGAGCCGCCGGAAGGAGCTCGCCGCAAATTTCGACGATGAGATTGCGGAGGAGCGGGCGGCCTTAAAGCGCGCGCAGTCAAAGAAAGAGAGAGCCAAGCACATCGGCAAACAGGAGCGCATTGCGGCGGAATCCGCGCCGATCGAAGAGGAGATGTCGGAAACCGGCAGACGCCTCCGGGAACTGTTCCGGAAACAGCAGGTTCCGGGGATTTCCGGAGCAAGCTGTACTACGCGCTTTACTGGCCGCAGCACTTCGGCGAGTGGCTGCAGATTCTTCTCTTTGTCGCGCTCCTCTTTGTGGCACTGCCCTGCGGCATTTATTTCCTGGCGCTGCCGGATTCGCTGCGGCATATCCCGGCGCTGGTGCTGATTTACATCGCGGACATCGTCCTCATCGGGGGCATCTACACCGTGATCGGCACGCAGTCGAAGCTCCGCTATCTCGAGACGCTGAAAGAGGGAAGACGCATGCGGAACGAGATCGCGGAAAAAGGACGGGAACTCCGGCGCGTGAAGCGAAGCATTCAGCGCGATAAGAGCGATGAGCCGTATAACCTCGGGGATTTTGACAATGAGATTGCGGCGGCCGAGCAGCGCCTCGAAGCGACGCAGCAGAAAAAGGCCGAGGCGCTCCGGATCTTTGACGCAGAGACCGCCGACAAAATCGCAGAGGAACTGCGCGGCGAGGCAGCGACGCGCATCAATCAGAAGAAGAGCGAATACGAGGTGGCGCAGCATGCGCTCACCGAGGTCGGGAAAGAGCGCCAGGCGGCGGCACTGCGCCTCGCGGAGCGGTACGAGCCCATGCTCGGCAAGGAATTTATGACGGCGGAAAAGATTGCGGCGCTCAAGACATCATGGAGAACGGGACGGTCACGAATCTCGCCGAGGCCATTGCGCGGTATCGGGACCGGCAGGAGTCGTAAGGTATGGCGGAAGACACCAAATCCGCGCGCGCAATCTGGCGGGGCCTCGTCTGGATCGGCATCGGACTGCTGCTCTTTCTGGTGCTGCTCAGTCTGTATCACGGGCGCAAACAGTATCACGCCTACGCCGTCATCAACCAGCAGGATGTGAGTCAGGGCAGTCTGGTCGGCTACGAGCCGTTTCAGCAGGGGTATCTCAAGTATTCGAAAGACGGCGTGAGCTATATCAGCGAAAAGAACGACACCTACTGGACCTCCAGTTTTGAGATGAAGGATCCGGTGATCGATGTGAACGGGAGCTATGCGGTGATTGCGGACCGTTCGGGCAACACGCTGCAGATTTTCGACGAGAAGCACGGAAAAATCGGCGAGTGCCGCACGGAGCGAACGCTGGACAGCGCCTCGATTTCGCTGTCGGGTGTTGTCGCGACGCTCGAAGAAGACAGTTCGGCGAGCTATATCCAGTTTTATAAGAAGGACGGCTCTGTCCTGGATATCACCGTCAAGGCACTGCTCGAGGGCGACGGCTATTTCACCGCGCTCGATCTCTCGGATGACGGCAGTCAGGTGATTGCGGGTGTCGCCTATCTGGAGGGCGGCAAGCTCGCCGGGAAAATCGTGGTATACGATTTCTCGGACAGCGGCGGCAGCGGCCGGGAAGATCAGATGAAGGGCGGTATCACGCCCTATGAGGGCGAAATCTGATCTCGGAGGTGCGGTACTTCCGGAAAGGGCGCGCTTTTGCGGCGTCCACACGCGGGCTCTGTTTTTTCCAGGTCGGCAAAAACGGCATTGAGAAGGGCTGGAAGCTCGCCGAGAAGCAGGAAGTGATACGCTCGCTCTGCTTCGACCGGAACTATGTCGCCATTGTCCTAAACGAGGCGGAGGCGCAGGACAATAAGCCCTACCGCGTTGAGCTCTACAACAGCGGCGGCGACAAAGTCATGCACGCGAATTTCAGCGAGCACTACACCTCATCCTTTGTGGACAAGGGCACGGTTTTTCTGATCGGCAGCGATGCGCTGACCGTCTTTTTGCAAAACGGCACGAAGCAGTTCAGCGGCGCCGTGGATTTTCCGCTGGTGCGTGCGGTCCGGCTCTCGGGGGAGAACCGCTATCTCTGGCTCGGCGCGGCGCATATCAAAGAAGTCAGGTTGAAGTAAACCAAAAGGAGGAAAGGAATCATGGAGAAAGTTGGCATTGGTGTAGACGTCGGCGGGACCAGCGTAAAGCTCGGCCTGTTTCAGCCGGACGGAACCATTCTGAAAGTGGGAGTTCCCGACAGATACGAGTGAGAACGGCACGCATGTGTTGCCGGACATCGCCGAGAGCATTCAGAAGACGATGGAAGAGACCTTTCATGGCAAGGCAGAGCTGCTCGGCGTGGGACTCGGCGTGCCGGGTCCCGTGCAGCCGACTGGCTATGTTGAGGTGGGTGTCAATCTGCACTGGCGGGAAATGTACCCGGCGCGCGAGCTCTCGGAGCTGTTAGACGGCGTCCGCGTTGAGGTCGGAAACGATGCGAATGTCGCGGCGCTCGGTGAGGCGTGGCGCGGCGGCGGCGAGGGCGCGGCCAATGCGGTGCTGTTGACTCTCGGCACCGGTGTGGGCGGCGGCGTCATTATGAACGGCGAAATCGTGACCGGAAGACACGGCCTCGCGGGCGAGGTGGGCCATATCCACGTCCGCGACGGAGAGACAGAGCCCTGCAACTGCGGCGCGGTCGGCTGCCTCGAACAGATTGCGAGTGCCACCGGCATTGTCCGCGAGGCGAGACGTCGCCTTGCACAGGAGAAGACGCGCGACAGCGGGCTCCGGGCCCTCGGCGACAAGCTGACGGCAAAGGATGTCTGTGACCTCGGGAGAGCCGGTGACGGCCTCGCGGACGAGGTCATGGAGACAGTCGCCAAGTATCTCGGCGAGACCATCTCAATGCTCTGCATGACGATAGACCCGGAAATTTTTATTATCGGCGGTGGCGTGTCCCGCGCGGGCGCGTATCTGCTCGATAAAGTTAAGGTCTACTACGACCGCTACACGAAGATTTCGCAAAACCGCGGGCGCGTGGTGCTCGCGGAACTCGGCAACGACGCAGGTATCTACGGCGCGGTAAAGCTGGTGCTTGGATGATACAGGAGATTTTTCCGGGCGTCTACGTGGCGGAAATCGAGACCGAAATGGTCGGCGTCCGCCATCTGAATTACAGCTTTCTTCGCGGTGCCGCCGGCGAGCGCAGTGTGCTGATTGACTGCGGTTTTCCGGAAAAGGCGGATCCGTCCTGCGGAACGGCGCTGCGGGAGGGCATGCGGACACTCGGTTTCCGGCCGGACGGTCTGGATGTGCTGATTACGCACGGCCACAAGGATCATCTCGGGCAGGCGCGGGCGCTCGCGGCCGAGGGGGCGCGCATTTTCGTGAACCCCGAGGACATGGATCAGAGCGCGATTCTGAATACGCTCCTGATGGACGATGCAGGGCGGCGGCAACTCTTCGTCTGGTCGGTCTCGAGACCTATGACCGGGAGACCTATGAGGCATTTTGGCAGGCTGCTGACTGTTTCAGCGAGGGCTATGAAGGGGTCTGGGATTTCCCCTATCTGCCGATACGGCCGGGCGACTGCCGTCAGGTCGGCGACTACCGCCTCGAAGTCGCGGCGCTGCCCGGGCACACCCGCGGAGAGCTCGGCTTCTTCTCACGGGCGCATAAGTTTATCTTCAGCGGCGACCATATTCTCGAGGAGGTCGCGCCGATTGTGAGCAACATCGGGGAGTTTCCGAATGCGCTCTCGTCCTACATCGCTTCGCTCGGTGAGGCGGCTGCCCGCTTTTCGGACTATCTCTTTGTGCCGGGGCACGGTGAGCCGTTCCGGAACCCGCGCACAGCGGTCGAGAAGACCATACGCTACTATCACCGGCACTGTGAAAATCTGTATCACATTGTCCGCGCGGCGGGAGAACCGCTCCTTTTGCGGGATATCGGTGCGATGGCATACCGCCGCTATCAAAGGCCGCTCACGGAAAAGGAGCGTGAAGTCTGTATCCAGATCTGGTTTAAGACTTATGCCTGCCTGAAATATCTCGAAGAGCAGGGCGCTCTCCGGGAAGAAATCAAAGAGGGTGCCTCCTACTGGCAAAGCTTACAGTGAGCCCTCGGAGGCAGCGGAACAAAAAAAGCATCCGGTTTTTCGGATGCTTTTTTTGTGTGATCGGCTTAATCGTTAACCTCACGGAACCGCACGCGGGCTTTGAAGTAATCGCCGTCGATCTGAATGTCCAGCGTGCCGCCCTGCAGTTCCGTGAGCGACTTCGCAATCGAGAGGCCGAGGCCGCTGCCCTCGGTCGTGCGGGAGCGGTCACCGCGCACAAAGCGCTCGGTCAGCTCTTCGGGACTTATGTTCAGGGCGCTCGCCGAAATGTTTTTCAGCGTGAAGCTCACAAAGCCATCCTCCGCCGAGACTTCCGCGTAGACGCGGGAATTTGCGGCCGCGTACTTGCAGGCGTTGTTGTAGAGGTTTTCGAGGACGCGCCAGAGATGCTGGCCGTCCGCAAAAATGTAGAGCGGTTCGGTCGGAAGCGTCGGTATGAGTGTCAGACTGCGCTCCTCGAAGCGCTCTTCGAACTCGCCGTTGGTCTGCTCGACCAGCTCCACAAAGTTAATCTTGACAGGATCGATCTGCACATTGCCGGTCGAGGCCTTGCTTGCCTCCACGAGATCCTCGGTCAGCGTTTAAATGCTGCGATTTCTTTTCGAGGATGTCGACATACTTTTGGACCGCGGGATCGGAGGGGTGGGCTCTCCGAATCAGGTCGATGTAATTGATGATCGAGGTGAGCGGCGTCTTGATGTCGTGCGACACATTGGTGATCAGCTCGGCTTTCATGCGCTCGGAGCGGACACTGTCATTCAGCGCGCGCTGCAGACCGTTGCTGATGTTGTTGATTGTGGTCGCGAGTTTCGCCTCGCGCCCGTGGAAATGTGCGGGATCCAGGAGCCGCTCACTGCGATCGGGCTCCGCGTCCAGCGTGCTGATGGCGCTCGCAATCTCATCGTTCTCGGCCTGCTTCTGGTAGAGATGCTGGTAGAGCCAGAGATCCAGGATGCAGATGAGGAGCGCGAGGGACAGCGCCTCAAGGCGTGCATTCAGCGACTTTCCGTGTAGCAGAAGCGTCACGCTTGTCGCGCCGGCGAGATTTGCGAGCAGGAAAATCAGATAGTAGATCGTGATGCGCTGGGCAAAGCTCACATCTTTCGCGCGATTTTTCAGCTTGTCCGTGAGTTCCCGGAGGAAGCTGTTCTGCCAGAGCTGTCCCGCCTTGTAAGTGCGGAGCACCGAGAAGTAGAAAATCAGGAAAAAGAGATAGACAATCGCCGCGAAGAGCAGCTTCTCCGAGAAGTCCCAGTAGCCGGAGGGTAAAATCAGGCGGAGCAGCCGCGCGATGACCTGATTCGCCAGGAAATTGGCGACTGCGCAGAGCAGGGAGAGCAGAAGAAAATTGCTCTCGAAGCGGTGGCGGTCAAAGGGGAACAGGAACACCTCGCGGGAACCTCTGCCCCTGCGCCCCGAGAGGAAGGAGAGCAGGGGAAAGCTGATTATCATGAGTCCCGCACCCGAGAGAAGCAGTGCGAGTCCGTAGGCGTAGTGTGCGCGCTGCTTGGCGTAGTCGAGCACGCCCTGGTAAAAGGCATCCTTCAGCGGATAGTTGGTATCGACCGCGAGAATCAGGTGGTATTCCGCGGTGCGGCTCGCAATTTCATCGAGCAGCAGCGAGCGGATTTTGTTCGGCGTCTCGGGCAGATTGTTGTTCGGCAGCGGATTATCGGAACTGAAAATCGCATAGCGGCCGAACGAGCGCGCCTGCGCATCGGTTAAGCCTGGGCGGTTGGTGTAGTCCTTTCGCCCCTCAATCTGCAAAAATAATAGAGATTGGAGTTGCCGGTGTTAAAGAGCTTGACGCCGCGATAGTAGTCGCCGAGGCACTGCATGACCTCGCGGGTCATGGTGTCCAGGGTCTTAAAGGCGGAGCCGGGGCCGGACGCCTTCTGGGTCTCACGGTAGGCGCGCCAGGTGATCGGATAGGTCTGCCCGTCGCCGCCCGGCGCGGCATCGTCGTGTATCACGCGGTAGTCGTTGTCAAAGGAATAGCCGTGCTCTTTGGCGTAGTTCAGGACATCCGACACGCTGAACAATTTCTCCGCGCCGTTGCCGTCCGAATAGGAGAAAACTTCATTGTCCGCGTCAAACTTTCCGTCGGTCTCGAAGACATCGCGGTAGCGGACATAACTGAGGAGCTGTTGCACGCGGTCGCGGAGCAGCGCCTCGAAAGCGGGCGAATCCTCGTAGTGTTCCGGATTCACCCAGCTTAAGCCCTCCCGGAAGCCGGAGCTCCCGTAGAGGAGGCAGATGCCGGAGAGAAAGAGTAACAGTGCCAGAAGATGGAGGGTGAGCAAAAAAAGTCTTTTGGTAGAAAGAGACTTTCTCTGCCCGTGAGACCGGTTTCATGGCTTCTTTTCCACCTTATAGCCGACGCCCCAGACAACCTTCAGGTAGCGCGGTTCCTTCGGATTAATTTCGATTTTCTCGCGGATGTGGCGGATGTGCACGGCGACCGTATTGTCGGCGCCGATGGCCTCCTCGTTCCAGATTTTCTCGTAAATCTCATCGATCGAGAAAACCTTGCCCGCGTTTGACGAGCAGGAGGAGAATGTTGTACTCAATCGGCGTGAGCTTTACATTGTTGCCGCTCACCTGTACTTCCTTGGTCTCGTCGTTGATCACGAGATCGCCGACCGTGTAGAGATGCATGTTGTCGCGGCTGTCCACATTGCCGAGCTCCGTGTAGCGGCGCAGCTGACTCTTGACGCGCGCCACGAGCTCCAGCGGATTGAAGGGCTTCGTGAGATAGTCGTCCGCGCCGATGTTCAGGCCGAGAATCTTATCATTGTCCTCGGATTTCGCGGAGAGAATGATAATCGGGATGGAGCTCTTCTCTCGGACCTGTCTCGTGGTGCGAATGCCGTCCAGACCGGGCATCATGACATCGACAATCAGAAGATCCACGGGGGTGTGTTCCATAATTTCCAGCGCCTCCGCACCGTCATAGGCGGGCAGAACCTTGAAACCTTCGCCGGTGAGGTAGATGCTGATTGCCTCGACGATTTCGTGGTCATCGTCACAAACCAGAATTCTCTGCATATGCTTTCCTCGCTGTGTTAAAATGAACGTTCCAGTCACAGCGCGGTATGAGACCGCGCTGTGTCTAGTATATCATAAGGAGAGCGGGAAAGCGAAATGACGGATGAACAGTTGATGCGGGCGGCAATCCGCGAGGCCGCAAAGGCAGGGGCGCTCGGCGAGACACCGATCGGCTGCGTGATTGCGAGAGAGGGAAAAATTATTGCGCGGGGCTATAACCGGCGCATGACAGACCGGCAGACCCTGGCGCACGCAGAGCTCTTTGCGCTCCGGAAGGCCTGCAAAAAGGAAGGCGACTGGCGACTCGAGGACTGTACGCTCTATGTGACCTTGGAGCCCTGCCCCATGTGCGCCGGTGCCATTGTGCAGGCGCGGATTCCGCGGGTGGTCTACGGAGCCTCCAATCCGAAGGCTGGCTGCGCGGGATCGGTGTTGAATTTGCTTGACGAGCCGCGCTTTAACCATCAGGTCTGTGTAGAAGCCGGTGTGCTCGGAGATACCTGTGCCGCGCTCATGAGGGACTTCTTTCGGGAGCTCCGCGCAAAGCGTAAGGCAGAACAGAGCGAGAAGCAGGAATTATAGATAATAAAAGGATAATTCACAGACAATTTAACACTAAATTTACAAATCATTCCGATACAGCTTGCAAAAGTTCCGGGGGCATACTATACTTAATACTGGTTAAATTAAGAATAGTAAAAGGAGAATCCCCATGCAGCGCACGGAACGATGCTTTCGCTTGTTTCGCATCGGATATGCGGTTGTCTATCAGATTTTGTTGCTGTCAGAATGCGCGAGTCAGTATATGACCGGCGGCAGGCATGAAATTGCGGTGTTCAACCTGTTTTTAAACAATATGATGCTGGCGCTGAGTCTGTATGGCATCTTCCGCAAGGGGCAGCTCCGCGGCGATTTGCGTCTTTCGCTGAAGCTCTGCCTCGCGGCACTGGTCTGTATTTTCCTGAAAACTTTAGTTTTACAAGCAATTCCGATGCCCTTTGCCTACACCGAACTGTTAAACGGCGAGCTGGTCTTTATGGTATATCTCTTTTACCATCAGCTCTGGTGTTACGATCCGGAGTTCTTCTGAATCCGGTCCTATCTTGACAAAGGACGGCCGCCTCCCGTATACTGAAAGTCCGCACAGCCGGGGAGACGGCGGTTCCCTGCACCTGCAGTCCGCCATAGCAGGGGTGATATCCCGCCTCGGGCGTGCAGAGCTGTGAAGCAGCCCACGGTAAGCGGCGTAGACGCGAGGGCCCCCGCGCGGCGGACCTTTGCGAACCGTGTCAGGGCAGGAATGCAGCAGCACTAAGCAAATGCGTACGGGCGATGCGGGATCGCCGTCGCCGAGCTGGCTGCCGCGGTAACGTTCATGGCTCCCGTTCAAAGCGGGATGTGCGGTTTGTTTTTGATTGATGTACAGAGGAAGAGACGGCAGAGCCGTCTTTTTTTCGTGGGGCTTTCTTGTGATATAGGCGGATCTGTCGTATACTTTTGAAAGGTATGCGGTCGGAAATTGCGCATACGGAAGCGTCTGGAGGAGTCGGATATGGCAGAGAGAGAAAAGTTAGAAAAAGAGAAGTTGGAGAAGGCAAAGGCAGAGAAGAAGGGCGGGCGAATCCGCGTCGGTATGCTGACCAGCGGCGGCGACTGCCAGGCGCTGAATGCGACGATGCGCGGTATCGCAAAAGCGCTCTACAATCTGTATGACAGCGTGGACATTGTCGGCTTTCGGGACGGTTATCGCGGCCTCATGTATGAGGACTACCGCCTGCTCCTGAAGAATGATTTCCGGCATTCTCACGCGGGGCGGTACCTTGCTCGGCACCAGCCGGCAGCCGTTCAAGCAGATGACACAACCGGACGAAAACGGCAATAACAAAGTGGAACTGATGAAGGCGACTTATCGGAAGCTGGGGCTCGACTGCCTCTGCGTGCTCGGCGGCAACGGTAGCCAGAAGACGGCCAATCTGTTGCGGCAGGAGGGGCTGAACATCGTCTCTCTGCCGAAGACCATCGACAACGATCTCTTCGGCACGGATGAGACCTTCGGTTTCCAGAGCGCCATTGAAATCGCCTCTAACGCGATTGACTGCATTCACACGACGGCGGCTTCCCACGGCAGAGTCTTTATTGTCGAAGTCATGGGACATAAAGTCGGCTGGCTCACGCTCTATGCGGGCATTGCGGGCGGCGCGGACATCATTCTGATTCCGGAAATTCCCTATGATATCAAGGCAATCATCGAGGCACTGCAGAAACGCCAGCGGTCGGGCAGTCGCTTCTCGATTATTGTCGTCGCGGAGGGCGCAATCTCGAAGGAGACGGCGGCGCTCAGCAAGAAGGAGAGAAAGACCAAGCTCGCATCGCGCCGTTATCCCTCGGTTGCCTACGAGATCGGCGCGGAGATTCAGGCCATCACCGGACAGGAAGTCCGCGTGACCGTGCCGGGTCACACCCAGCGCGGCGGCGCGCCGAATCCCTATGACCGCGTGCTCTCTTCGCGTCTCGGCGCACGCGCGGCAAAGCTGATCAGCGAGGGCCGCTTCGGTGAGATGGTGGTCATCCGGAACAATGAGATCACGAGCATTCCGCTCGAGGAGTCGGCGGGCAAGTTAAAGACCGTGGATCCGAACTCTTCGATTGTCGAAGAGGCGAGACTTCTCGGGCTCTCGTTCGGAGACCGCTGAGATGGCCTATGTCGCACTTTACCGGAAGTGGAGACCGAAAAACTTTGACGAGGTAAAGGGACAGGATGCCGTCTGCACGGCACTCCGGAACCAGATTGAGACGGGGCGTGTGGGGCACGCCTATCTCTTCTGCGGAACCAGGGGCACGGGAAAGACAAGTGTCGCCAAGATTATGGCGCGCGCCGTCAACTGCGAAAACCCGGTCAACGGAAATCCCTGCGGGGTCTGCGCATCCTGTCGAGCGATTCTCTCGGAGAGCTCGATGAATGTGCAGGAGATTGACGCGGCGTCGAACAACGGTGTCGACAACATCCGCGACATCAAGGAGCAGGTGCAATATCCGCCGACCGATGGCAAGTACCGGGTCTTTATCATCGACGAGGTGCACATGCTCTCGAGCGGCGCGTTCAACGCGCTTTTAAAGACGCTGGAAGAGCCGCCGTCCTATGTGATTTTTATTCTCGCGACAACGGAGCAGAGCAGAATTCCGGTCACAGTGTTGTCCCGCTGCCAGCGCTATGATTTCCGGCGCATCACGACGGATACCATTGCGGCGCGGCTTACGGAACTCGCAGCTGCCGAGCATATTCGGGCGGAAGAGGCCGCACTGCGCTACATCGCGGCGCAGGCGGACGGCGCGATGCGCGATGCGCTGAGTCTGCTCGACGAGTGTGTCGCCTTTTGTCCGGACGGAGAGATCCGCTATGAGGCCGTGCTGAACATACTCGGTGCGGTGGATGTCGAGGTCTTCTCGAAACTGTTTCGCGCCCTGCTCTACGGCAAGACCGGTGAGGCGCTGGCACTTCTCAACCGTGCCTTTCTCGAGGGGCGGGAACTCGGGCAGTTCAATGCGGACTTCCTCTGGTACCTCCGGAACCTACTGGTCTTAAAGACAGCGGAACACGCCGAAGGACTTGTGGACAGCGCGGGCGAGCGCTTGCAACTGCTCCGCGCGGATGCGGAACTCGCGAATAAGGCCGTGTTGCTCCGGGCAATCCGCGTGCAGGCGGAGCTGTCCCAACAGCTTCGCTATGCGTCCGATAAGCGGACGCTCACGGAGCTCGCGCTGATACGGCTTGCGGAACCGGAGATGGACACCGACGGCGATGCGCTGCTCTCGCGGATTGCGCGCCTTGAGAAGCGCCTGCAGGATGTCGCAAAGAACGGTATCCCGGCCGCGGCGGCTGTAACGCCCGTGCCCGCGGAGACGGAAGTCGCGCCGGAAATACAGCGCGCGCGGAAGTCAAAGAAATTGCTCTGTCGCGTCCCGCTTACGAGGACTTCATGAAAGTCCGGAGTGAGCTCGGCAGCATTGCGGAGAGTCTCGGCGGTATGTACGCCCCGGCACTCCACAGTTGCGAGCTCATTGCGGAAGAGAGCGGCAAGCTGACCGTCTGTTGTCCCAATGAGGTGACGGAAGGCGTTCTCGGCAACGGGGGACTTGACGCTCTGCGGGACTGTCTGCGGGAGCGCTACGGCAAGGAGTTTCAACTGGGGCTCGCGCGAAAGACCGGTCAGACGGCGGCGCGGAGCTATCGCATGACAGAGGAAGAACTGCGGGAACAAATTCATTTTCCGCTGGAGCGGGAAGAATGAGTGCGCCGCAGGCAGTAAAATACAGGAGAAAAAAATATGGCAAGATTTAACGGTATGCCCGGCAACGCAAACAATATGATGAAACAGCTCCAGAAGATGCAGAAGCAGATGGAGGAGCAGGCAAAGGCTTTCGAGAGCAAGGAGTTTGAGGCGACGGCCGGCGGCGGTGCGGTGCGCGTCACGGTGGTCGGCGGCCGGGAGGTCAGCAAGATTACACTGGACAAGGACGCCGTGGATCCGGACGATGTCGAGATGCTTGAGGACCTCATCAAGGCGGCGGTCAATGAGGCACTTCGCATGGCGGAGGCCGAGAACCAGCAGATGATGGGCAAGCTGACCGGCGGACTTCCCTTCTAAGCAAAAGAACGGATTTTCATGGACTATTACGGCAAACAAATCACGAGACTCATGGAAGAGCTCTCGGCGCTGCCGGGCGTCGGCAGAAAGTCCGCGCAGCGCCTTGCGTTTCATATCATCAATATGCCGACAGAGCGCGTCGCGTCTCTGACCGATGCCATTCGCAGCGCGCGGCAAAACGTGCGCTATTGCAAGGAATGTTTTACCCTGACCGATGAGGAGCTCTGCCCGATTTGCAAGAGCGCAAAGCGCAATCACCGGCAGATTATGGTGGTCGAGAACACGAGAGATCTCGCCGCCTACGAAAAAACGGGAAAATACGAAGGCGTCTACCATGTGTTGCACGGTGCCATTTCACCGATGCTCGGCATAGGTCCCTCGGACATCAAGCTCAAAGAACTGATGCGGCGTCTGGAGGGCGATGTGGAGGAGGTCATCATTGCAACCAACCCGAGTCTGGAGGGCGAGACCACCGCGATGTACATCGCGAAGCTCGTGAAACCGACAGGCATCAAAGTCTCCAGAATTGCGAGCGGGGTTCCGGTGGGCGGCGATCTGGAATATATCGATGAGGTCACGCTCCTGCGTGCCCTGGAAGGAAGAACGGAGCTCTAAGAGGCGGAAAGGAAGCGGATGGACAAGCACGAACTGAACGTAAAGTGGAGCAGATGCGCAAGCAGGCGGGGCTTGGTGACTATCAGACGGCAATGAAGATTGCCGATAAAATCGACTGGAGACGCGTGTCGAATGTGAGTCTTCTGACGCAGGTCTCCGAGATTTACGAGAAGAATGAGAAGTATCGGGAGGCAAAGGATATTCTGCTCCTCGCGGTCGAGAGAACGCCGATGGGGCGGGGCTTGCTCTTTAAATTGACGCAGCTCGCCCTGAAGGTCGGGAGCATTGATGAGGCGGAGGAGTGCTTCGAGGAGTTTCAGAAGCTCGCGCCGCAGGATTCCCGTCAGAAGCTGCTTCGCTATCAGATTTTAAAGGCAAAGGGCGCACAGCCGCAGCAGCTGATTCCGCCGCTCGAAGAGTATGTGAATGAGGAAATCTCCGAAGAGTGGATGTACGAGCTCGCCGAGCTCTACCATAAGGCGGGAATGCGGGACGCCTGCCTGGATCTCTGCGACCGCATTACCATACTCTTCGGTTCCGGCGAGTGGGTGCAGAAAGCGCTGCGCTTAAAGGCGGAGGGCGAGGGCGAGCCGCTGAACGAGTACCAGCAGAGCATTGCCGGAGAAATTTACTACCAGCCGGCAAGCTCGCCGCGTCAGAATGCCGTGCGGGAGACAGCGCCGGTGACACCGGCGTTTTCGCAGTCCGTGCCGGTGATTCCGGAGTTCTCGCTGCAGCCGCAGGAGGCAGTGCCGCCTGTCATGACAGCGCCGGAGACCGTACCGCCGTTCACAGCGGCACCGGAGACCGTACCGCCGCTTACCGCAGCACCGGTTGCCGCGCCGCAGTACACGGAGAGCGTGCCGTACGGCAATACGGCAGTTCGGGAAGCGGCGGTGCCGCAGCCCGCGGTCGCAATGCCGCAGTATGTCGGCGGCGTAGCGGCAGGGATAGCGCCGCAGCCGATGGCGGCACAGATTGTACCGGAAACCCCGGTGGCATCGAATCCGGCTCCGGTCCCCGCGCAGGCGCTGACCGAGCAGTATGCGCTGGGGCAGGAGGATCGCTATCGCAATGTGCCGACCTTCCAAACGGCGACGGCGGCGACGACCGGTGTGCCTTCGTGGACGGAGGCCGTGCAGCCGCAGGAAGCGCCCGCGCAGAACGATATTGATGCCGAAATCGACGCGCATCTCCGCCGCCTCGAGGAGGAGAAACTCGGACGCAGGGCCGCGGCAACGGTTTCACAGCCGCAGAGCGCGGCGCCGATGCAGGTCGCGACGGAAAGCACGCAGACAGCGGCAGCTGCGGGAGCGGGAAGTGTGCCGACCTTAGACAGTGCGGCAGCGACGGAGCACGCGCCGCTTGCGGATCCACGCACGGTAGAACAGCGCTACCGCGAGGAGAGTTCCCGCCCTTCGCGCGAGTATGTGGTGTCGACCGAGCAGCGCGCGGCCGATTCCGAATTTCCGGGCACCGAGCAGCTCATGGTGGACAGACTCCGCTATGAGGAAGAGAGCGCGGCAGCCAGAGCGCGGGCGGCGGCGCGCGCCGGTGAGATTGAAGAGGAACTGAGATCCCGCGAGGCGAAGCTCGATGAGACCAAAGTGCTGCCGAAACTCCCCGGACAGGAGAGACGGGAACAGCTCGCGCGGGAAGAGGCGGAACTGCGTCGCCTTGAGCAGGACAAAGAGGCAGAGCTGATTCAGAAACCCGCCGGGAAGACCGAAGAGACCGCGGCTGTCGATGAAGAGACGCCGGTCAAGGCGAGCGAGAGCGCGGAGACCGCGACTGCCGTCAAAGAGGCGCCCGTCAAGGCAGCGGAGATTGCGGCTGCCCCTGCGAAACAGGTCGCAGAGCAGGTCGATGCGAAGACCGCGGAAGAGACAGCGGAAGCGGCGGCAGGTAAACCGGAGACGGCAGTCAACGCCGTGGCCGAAGCGGCGGCGACGGAAGAGAACGCAGCGACACCGGCGACAGAGCGCGCCGTGAGCCCCGCGAAAGAGCCGCTTGCGGAAGAGGCAGCGGCCGCAGAGCCCAGACCGAAGCAGCCGAAACTGCTCCGGACGCCGGGCTCGTTCAACGCACTGATTGAGGGAAGAACTCCGGAAGAAGGACTGCAGGGGGCGGTGGAACGCCTCAAGGAGGCGCAGGCCGTGACCGGCTTCAAGCGTCCGGCGGCCAAGGTAAAGGCAGAGCGCCTCAATGTTTACGGCGTCCGCAATTCCGCGGAGAAGACGGCAGGCCGCGACCTCATCATCGAAGAGGCGGGCGATTTGAGCGATGTGAGTCTCAGCGAGCTGATTCAGCTGATTGCCGCGGACGGCGGCATGCGCACCGTGCTTCTGATTGACAACCCGCTACAGCTCACCAGACTCCGCGCGTCGCACCCGGAAGTGGAAAAGGTTTTCCACACGGCGGACAAGCGCGAGGATGTGAAGGCATACTTTGCGGCGGAGGCGAAGTACCGGGAGGCCGAGGCGCGTCGTCAGGAAGAAGTGACAAAGAGCGCTCTGGAGGCAAAGGAAGCGCGCCGAAAGGAAGAAGAGGCGCGCCGCAGGGAAGAGGAAGCGCTTGCGGCAGCGGCCGCTAAAGAAGCGGCGGAGAGAGAGAGGGCCGAGGCCGAGAAAAAGGCCGCGGAAGCGGAGCGGGAGAAACTCGCCAAGGCGCGGGAGAACAATGTAGCACAGGCGGTCGGTGCCGCCGCCGCACCGGCAGCGAGTGTTGTCAAGGAAGAGACCGTGCAGGTGCGCACCGCGCCGCAGAGACAAGCGGAGACGGGAGAGAGAGACCTGAGGCCCCGGGAGCAACGCAGGCCACGGAGGCAGCGCAGGCGGCAACACGGCAGGCGCGCACGCATGCGGAGGAACTCGCAAAACTCGAGGCCGATAAGAAGCGTCTCTATGAGAACGAGCCGATGACCAAGGATGCGTTTGCGAACTATGCGGCGGTCTACGCGCGCAATATCGACTGTGTGATTACGGGCAAGAGCATGAATGCCCTCTACGAGCGGATTGAGCTTCTGCAGGCGGACAATGTAAAGCTCACGCGGAAAAATGCGGAGACTCTGATTGAAGAAGCGGCCGATCGCGCGGAGAAGCCGCCGCTCAGCAGAAGACTCGGCGGGCTCTTCTCCAAGCGCTATAACAAAGACGGGCTCCTGATTCTGAAGGAAGAGGATTTCCTCGGCTGATGGGAGCGCAACTCAGCACCTGGCTCGATCGGAACTGGTTCGCCCTGCTCGTCGCCCTGTTTCTCCTCGGCATGATGCTGGACGGTCACCGGCGAGGCTTTCTTCGCCTCGCGGTGAGCGCCCTTTTGCCCTGATTCTGACAACCCTGTTTGCGCGGACGGCTCTGCCGGTAACGGCGAGTTTTCTCGCAAAGAACACAGGCTTACAGATGGCCGCGGAGCGCTACATTTCCGAGAAGACAGGCCTTGACACCGTGACGGACCGCCAGATCGACGACACGGCAGGGCAGGATCGCGTGATTGAAAATCTGCCCATTCCGGACAGCCTGAAAGCGGGACTTCGCACCAACAATACGGCGACAACCTGGGAAGCACTCGGCGCGACCGGTTTTCAGCAGTATGCGGCGGATTTCCTCGGGCGAACGCTTCTAAACTACTTCGGTTTCAGCCTGCTGTTTATACTGTTTCGCATGTTGCTGCACCTTCTGATGCGCGTGCTGAATCTCTTTACCTCGCTCCCGATTATTCACGGAATCAACCAGATTGCGGGAGCTGTGCTTGGACTTGCAGAGGGGTTCTTTTTCCTCTGGTTCGGCTTTATCCTCCTGAATCTCTTTCAGTATACGCCGCTCGGCAGCGGGATTCTGGAGCGCATCGAGGCGACGGGATGGCTCACCTTTCTCTACCAAAACAATCTGTTGCTCACGGCGCTCGGCAATCTCTGGCAGGGCCTGTTCTGAGCGGCACGGGATTGTAAATTAAAAAGCCCCGAATCCTTCGGATTCGGGGCTTTTTCTTGTCTTTTTTGCAGTTACGGATTCAGCGGTTCGACCACCTGAATCGAAGAAGTGCTTTTCTTCGGCTCGGTGGATTTTGCCGGGCCGCTCTTTCCGCCGGAGACAGTCTCGCCCGGGGCGGGCGCGCCGCTGTTGTTGACGGCATTTGCCTTATTGCCCGATTTTGCGGCGGTGGAACTCTCCTTTGCCTTGCCGGAAGCGGCGCTTGTCTGCTTTGTGGCGGTCGAGCTTTCCTTTGCCTTCGTACCCGCAGCGGCAGAAGTTTCCTTTGCCTTTGTGCCCGCGGCGCTTGTCTGCTTTGCGGCGCTGCTCTCTTTCGCCTTGGTGGACGCGGCGGTCTGGCTCTCTTTTGCCTTGGTGGGCGCGGCGGTGCTTGTCTTTGCGGCGGTCTGGCTTTCTTTTGCCTTGCTGGGAGCCGCTGTGCTTGTTCTTGCGGCGCTCGTGCTTTCTTTCGTCGCTTTTGTCCGGCTCTCGCTCTGCTCTGCCTTGCCGCTGTTCTGCTTCCGCTCGCTCTCTCGCGTCTCATCTTCGACAGCGGTGCCGCCCTGCTTCTTTTCGTCGGCGCCGTAAGTGTGGTACTCGTGGCTGTTGTCGCCGCCGTTTCCCATCGCATCGAGCTCGGAGAAATTGCAGACAGCTTCGTGGCCGAGTTTATCGGACGCGTGAATTTCGAGGCGGTCGGTCGTAATCTGGAAGACCGCGGTGTGGGCGGCATCGTCAATGCTGCGCGGGAGCACGCGCTCCTCGTTTGCGTCCATGCCGTAAATCGAATCATAGTCCACGCCGGACTGGGCGTCGTCAAAGCTCACGGTCAGCATGTTGCCGTCGAGCTCCTCGCCGGAAATCAGCGGGGGCTGATCGTCGACCGAGCCGATGTGCTCGTACTGGGTGCGGCTCATGCCGTTGATATAGCGGACTGTGACTTCCAGCGTGCCGTTCTTATCGACACTCGTCTTATAGTGACCGCCGCCCAGATTTTCAAGGTTCAGCGGTGTGTCGTCGAGCTTGACATCAAACGCAGCGAGCGGCAGGCGCGGGTGCATCTCCAGTTCGATTTCAGCCGAGCGGAAATCGACAGACTCCTCAATATGAAGCTTAAACTTGGGACGCAGGGTCACCAGGAAAAAGATCAGAAGATTCAGGAGAAGAAAGGGAATTACATAGAAGAGAAACACATTACCCGGCTTCTTTTCCTCCGGCGTCGGCTGACTTGGGTTTCTCGCCTCCTCGTTGGCCATAAGACTCCTTTCAAACAAGCTATATTTTTTTCATTCTAACATTTGCGGGGAATGCGGGCAAGTGCGCGTTTTAAAGGAAAGTTTAGGACTTTTAGGGTAGTCATAAGTACAAAACATGTTATAATAGACGCTATCGTGCGCGGAAAAGCTATGGAAAGAAAAGGCGCACGGTCTTTGTGCTTCTCAGGCAACAAATGGGGGAAATATCATGAACGAGGAGGCAGAAAAGAAAACGATGAAAAAACAGACAATTTTTCAGCGTATCGCGGCGGTTGCACTTTCGCTCGCAATGACGCTTGGTATGAGTAACCTTTCCGGAGATCTCTCGGCACCCGTACACGCGGAAGAGGGCAAGGTAGTCCTTTCCTACGAGATGGAATATAAGGGACAGGCTGGACCGGCTGGGCCGGGGACAACCACATGCTGACCCGCACGGGCACCTACCCGACGGCGTTCCGTGCGGCGCTCAGAGAGCAGCCGGCAGGCATGACGGGAACCATTCAGTATCAGGTCAATGTGAGCGGCAGCGGCTGGACCGGCACGAAGGAGAACGGCGCTGTGGCCGGCGTGGAAGGCGGAACGGCGCCGCTCGAAGGCGTTCGTGTCTGGCTGAACGGCGATCTCGCGTCTTCTTTTGATGTATACACGAAGGCACAGGTGAACGGACAGTGGCTCGACTGGGTCACGAACGGACAGGATGCCGGTAAAGTCGGCGTCGGCACGCACATTGACGGCGTGCGGATTGCGGTCGTGAAGAAGGGGGAGACTCCGGCAGAGGTCGCGGCGGCATCGGTGCGAAAGGTGGATCCGAACCGCCCGATGGTGGCGCTGAGCTTTGACGACGGCCCGAGCAAGTACGACGCACAGATTCTCTCGGCGCTCGAGGCAAACGGCGGCCGCGCGACTTTCTTTATGGTCGGCAATCTCGTGGCGCGTCACCAGAAGACCGTGCAGCGCATGGCGGCGGACGGCATGGAGCTCGGCAACCACAGCTGGGCACACGAGAATCTCGCAAAACTCAGCGGCCCGGCCGTGCAGGAATCAATTCAGAAGACCAACCGCGCAATCCGCGAGGCAACCGGTCAGAGCGCAACGCTGGTGCGCCCGCCCTACGGTTCGCTCGGCGGCAAGGCGCGTCCCACGCTCGCGGCAATGGGCTATTCGGCGACGCTCTGGGACATTGATACCCTGGACTGGAAGACCAAGAACGCGGACAATACGGTGAATGTCGTTCTGAGCCAGGTGAAGGACGGCGATATTGTCCTCATGCACAGCATCTATGCACAGAGTGCGGCGGCGGCAGAGCGCATTATTCCGGAGCTGACCAGAAGAGGCTATCAGCTCGTCACGGTCAGTGAGCTTGCGGCGGCGCGCGGCGTCAAGATGGAGCCCGGCCACAGCTACGGTTCCTTCCACAAGAAAAAGTGAGTACAGCAGAACTTGAGAGCGCACTGAAAAGCGGTGCGCTCTCGCGGGCCTATCTTCTTTGCGGAGAGGAAAGCTATCTCCGCAGGAATTATAAGGCCCGCTTTTTTTCGTTGTTTGCGGGCGACAGCATGAATGTCACGCTGTTGCGGGAAGAGGCGGCGAACGAGGATAATATCATCGCGGCGGCCGATACGCTGCCCTTTTTTGCGGAGCGTCGCCTGGTCTTCGTCGAGGAGAGCGGCCTTTTCCAAAAGAGCGCCGACAAGCTCGCGGACTACCTGCCCGCACTGCCGGAAAGCACCCTTCTGGTTTTTTTCGGAGGAGAGTGTCGACAAGCGGACGCGCCTCTACAAGGCAGTTGCAAAGCTCGGCGGGATTGTGGAGTGCGCGCACCCGGCGGAGCGGGATCTGAAGCTCTGGGCAGCGCGCTACCTGCTGCGGAGCGGCAAAAAAATTCAGGAGAGTGTGCTGGAGCAGCTGCTCGCGGCGGTCGGCGGAGACATGGAGCTGCTCGGCGGCGAGCTTGAAAAGCTGATTGCCTACCTCGGCGCGCGGGATGTGGTCACGCGGGAAGACCTGGCGGCGATTATTTCGGTCTCGGTTGAAAATCGAATCTTTGATATGATTGCGGCGAGCTGTGAGCGGAAGACAGACCGGGCACTCTCGCTCTACAGCGACCTGCTTGCCCTCAAGGAAAAGCCCGGGCGCATTCTGGCGATGCTAAGCCGCCAGTACCGCCAGCTTCGCCTTGTCAAGGCCTTTGCGGCCGAGGGAAAGCGGGAAAAAGAAATTGCGGAGCTTGCCGGACAGCCCCAGTGGCTGGTACGGAAACTTTTGCAAATGGGGCGGCAACTTTCGCTCAGCGGCCTCGCAGCCGCCGAACGACGCGCCGCAGCCTTGGAAACAGCTTATAAATCCGGCCGCATGGGCGAGCAGCTCGCCGTGGAGCTACTGCTTTGCGACAGCGATTTGACAGAATACTCTCTGTGAATTTGCACAATTATTAATAAACGACATCCATAAAAATGTGAAAACAACACAGAAAAACGAAATACGCATTGACACTCATCGTAATACTTGCTATAGTTACATTGTGATTTGAGTGGACACGGATTCGCGCGACAGCAAAGACCATGAGGTTCCATCCATGGTCGATCTGACACGCACTTTGTTGCCCCGGGGGATTACGGATTATTTTATTCATGGAGGCACGACAATGCACAACGGAACAGTTAAGTGGTTCAATGCGACTAAGGGTTATGGTTTCATCACGGACGATGCGGACAAGAGCGAGATTTTCGTTCACTTCTCCGGTATCAACTCTGAGGGCTACAAGACGCTCGAGGATGGTCAGAAGGTCACGTTCGAAGTGGCTGACGGCAACAGAGGACCGCAGGCAGTCAACGTAACGGCTGTTCAGTAAGCTTATCCCATACGGGGGCAAACGAAACGACAGCAGGTTTTTAACTGAGATGGAACAAGAGAGAGTGCGAGAGCATTCTCTCTTTTTTTTGTGCGCAGCACTGCAGAGTCGCGGCAATCCGTATCATCCGGGGGATACGAAGACCGCTGTAGCACCGCGGCAAAAAATGTGCTTGCAGTCAATAGAGGATTGGTGTATTATTCAAATAGTTCACTATTGCGAACAAACAAAGACAATCGGAAGAGCCGGAGGTCGCTGCGGATTCCGCGTCAGACCGCAGCGCGAACAAAAGAGAGATGACAGAAGAGAGGCAAAGAATGAATCGGATTGAACTTAGGGGGGTCAGCAAGCGCTACGGCAAAAAGTCTGTGCTGGACGGGTTTAACCTAGCGGTCAGACAGGGTGAAATTTACGGTCTGATCGGCAAAAACGGCGCCGGAAAGACAACCCTTTTTAAAACCATTCTGGGGCTCACGGAGATACAGGGCGGGCGTGTCTCGATTGACGGAGAGACGACACCGGCAGGGCTTCGAAAGGCAAGGCGAAAGATAGGCTTCTTTATCGGCGGTAATTTTTTTGACTATCTGAGTGCGGAGGAGAATCTGCGCTTTTACTGCGGCGTCAAGGGGATACGGGACACGGCGGAAATCGGGCGGGTGTTAGCGCTCGTCGGACTTTCCGGCGTCAAGTCCAAGTTCGGCGCCTTTTCACTCGGCATGCGACAGCGTCTCGGCATTGCGAATGCGATGCTCGGGAAGCCGGAGATTCTGCTGCTCGACGAGCCGGTGAACGGTCTCGATCCGGAGGGCATTGCCGAGATGCGCGCGCTGTTCCGGAAGCTGGCTGCGGAAGAAGGATGCACCATTCTGCTTTCTTCCCATATCTTGGGGGAGCTCGAGCACACGGCGGATCGCTTCGGCATTCTGGAGAACGGCACCCTGGTGCGCGAGATAGCGCGGACAGAGCTACAGTCTAAGGCAGCCGATTGCGTGACCTTGCGGGTTTCGGATTGCGAGCGGGCCAAGCGGGTGTTACAGGCAGCGGGTATTCGAATCTGCGGGCGGGAAGAAAACAGGCAGAGCCTTGAGGACTACTATTTTTCGCTGACGGGAGGCAGAAAAGATGCATAACTATATGTTTGCGGATATCTCGCGTGTTTTGAAAAAGCGAAGCGTCCTCTTCGGATTTCCGGGTTTTGAACTTTGTCTTGCGCTGCTGCTTCTGTTCTACGGCGGCAAGGGTACGGTTTCGGACGATATGCGCCGGGCGGCCGAATTCGCGCTTGACTTTTTCCCTCTGGTCATCGGGACGCTGCTCTTTGTCTCTGTCTATGCGGACGATTTTAAGTGCCGGGCAATGCAGGTCGCAATCGGCGCGGGTGTCTCGCGAGAAGGTATCGTCCTCGCAAAATTCGGAGAATGCGCGCTGCTTCTGCTCTTCACGCTCTTGCCGACCGCGGCGCTCTGCTTTCTGCTGCCGGGCATACGAAATCTGTTCTACACAGGCGCGGAGGCGGAGTCGGTCGCCCTTACCATCGCACAGGTATTTCTTCGGACGCTCGGTTTTATGCAGCTTGCGGCGACGCTCTGCTTTCTCACGCAGAACAGTTTGCAGGGCGTGATTGCCTTTGCGCTGCTCTCATCGAACGCAATGTATATTCTGATTACAATGATTTTCTTGACGGGACCGCTTAAAAACAATGTGGGACGCCTTCAACCCTTTCTTTATACCGCGCTGCTTCACAGCGTGCAGACTGACATACTGACCGGAAAGCCGTTTGTCGGAATTCTTGTGCTCGCAATCGGAGTGTATATGCTGCTTCCGCTGATTCTTGCCCTGCCGGGCTTTCGGAAGAAGGAATTGTCGTTCTAAGGAGGAATGGTATCATGCTGAATCTACTGAAAAAAATACTGAAGCTCTGCGTTCGACTGCTCTTAGGGCTCATTCTGCTCGTGCTCGGAATTTTGCTGTTCCGCTTCGGAAGCAGAAGTTAGAGGAGATGCAGGCGCACCGGGAAATTCCCGGACTCAGAGAAGAGATGAAGCCCTTATCCGCGAATCATATCCCGGCCAATGTTTCCGTCCTGGCCATCGGAGAGGCAGTCCACGGCAGCCGTGAATTTCAGGCGCTGAAACTCTCTGTCTTGCGGGAGATGGTCGAGAAACAGGGGTATACGGCCTTTGCGCTCGAGGCGGATTACAGCGAGTGCGCCGACATCAACCGCTATTTGCAGAGCGGCGAGGGCAAGCCGGAAGAACTGGTGCAAAAGTTCTCGTTCCCGATTTATCACACCAAAGAGATGGCGGAACTGCTTGGCTGGATACAGGACTGGAACCGGACAGCGCCGGAAGAGAAAAAGGTTCGCTTTTACGGCTTTGATATGCAGAACCCGGAGACCGGTTATGCCTTTTTAAAGCAGTACAGTATCGCGCACGGACTTGCAACGGAGGCGGAATTTGATGCGGTGTTTCAAAATGTTCTGACGCCCCCTTACTCCTTGAGTCCGGAAAGTGCGGGACAGGCGATTGTATTTCTGGATGGGCTGCGTGCGAAAGCCGGCGATGCGGATATGCGGGATGCGGATGCGCGGGACTTTCAAATGGAACTCACAACCGTCCGACAGGCAATGGAATCCTGGACTTCGACCGAGGAGTCCAACACGCTGAGAGACCGGGATATGGCGGAAAATGTAGAGGCCATTCGGAAAATCGAAGCGGAGATCGGCTCCGGGAAGATTGTGATTTCCGCACACGACGGGCACATTGAGCGGGTAAACCCGATTTACACCTCTATGGGTGTTCTCTTAGCGCAAAACTTCGGAAACGATTATTACGCAATCGGCACCGATGTCTGGAAGGTGCGGGATAATATTAAGAGCATGGGCGAAGCAAAGCGGAGCATGCAGACCTTTGTCTCCTGTGACCCGCTGGCGGCACAGGCGCGGTTTGCGGAGGGACAGCAATATGTCCTCTATTTTTCGGAGGTTTCGGACGAGAAAAGCCGGGTTGCCGCGCTGGTGCGGTCGCCGATGCGGATGATGCAGCTCGGCGAAGGTTATACCTTTTTGATGCGACTCTTGCCGGATCGCAGCTATCGGCTGAAAGGCGCACCGGCGGCCTATTACGACGCGATGCTGTTTCTCTATGAGGCGCATCCGATTGAGATTTTGAACGGTTCCGGCAGCTGAAGTTGCGGCACACGACGGAAGAAAACGAAAGCGAAGACACACAGTATTCAGCAGGCAGAGCGGTGAAGAGAACATTCACCGCCCTGCCTGCTTTTGTTTTTGTCTGATACAAAACAACTGTCGCGATACGGCGGAGATAGAAACTTTGTTTTGTAATAAGCGACAAAGAAAGGCTTTTATATGCGGAAAAAAGTACGATAATTTGTGTGATTTCACTATATTTATGCTTGCTATATCGATAATATTGCAAACCGCGACGAATATTCTTATAATTAATTTAAGCTTTTATGAATTTCATGCCGGCTGCCGGGCGGAAAAGGAGGAGGGGGTTAGGCAGAGTGTAACAAGCTTCAAGAGTGCATCAAGTGTTTGCGATTGGAAGGAGATTACAAGCGAATGAGACGTAAAACCAAACAGGGGCTGTGGGCCGTGTTGCTCGCAGCCGCTGTCGCTTGTCTTGTTCCGACTGTGACAGCCTACGCCATTGAGGGTTGGAACAGAGAGGGGGATGAGTGGCAGTATTTGAATCGGGAAGATCAGCCGGTGACCAATGCCTTCAAAAAGTCGAAGGACGACTGGTTCTATCTGGATGAGAGGGGCTTCTTATTAAAGAACCGCATCTTTTCGTTCGGCGGCGATGACTTCTATGTGGATCAGGACGGCCGCATGGTGCGGAATGCCTGGGTCTTTATTGACAGCGAGAAGGACCCGGACGGCAATTACGGGGACAGCGCCTGGCACTATTTCGGCGCGGACGGCAAAGGCCTCCGCGCGAAGGGGAAGGGCTTCCGGAAGGAGATTGACGGGCAGGCCTACGCCTTCGACGAGAACGGCAGAATGCTGACCGGCTGGATCAGCGACGAGGGCGCGGTGCTTGAGGACGAGGACCCGTTTGTGAACGCGCGCTACTATGCGGACGCGGACGGCGCGCTCTACACAAACCGCTGGCTCTATTACGACTGGGGCTCTCATTTGACAAGCGAAGTGACCGGCAGAAGTTATGAGGACTACGAGAAGATGTGGTTCTACTTCGGAGCGGACTCGAAGAAGTACCGGAGCCGCGCGGGCGAGCAGCCCTTCCAGCGGGATATCGACGGTCAGACCTACGGCTTCGATGAGAAAGGCGTCATGATTGAGTGGTGGGACAAGGTCGCAAGCATCTCGGATGCGGTTCGCTCGAATCCGACCAGCGATGAGCGTGTCCGCTACTACAGCGGCTACGACGGCGGCGCTCTCATGAAGAGCAAGTGGTTCTGGATGTATCCGTCCGCAAACCTCGACGAGAATCAGAACCGCGATCTCGAGTGCTCCTGGTGGAGAAGCGATGCAAAGGGTAGAGCGATTCGCAACAAGATTTACCGGGTCGGCGAGAAGGAATACGCCTTCGACGGCATCGGCCGCATGAAGACGGGCTTTGTGCTCTTCGACGGGCGACATGAATTTGTCGCGCAGTACGATGTGGACGCCTGGGATGCGGCGCACTTTATCAACGGCGACATCTATGGCATTGAGAAGGCGGATCTGTACCTCTTCTCGCCGGATGAGTTAAACGACGGCTCCATGCAGACGGGCAAGGAAATCACGGTCGAGCTTGCGGACGGCCCGCGGACCTTTGCCTTTGCGCCGAGCGGCAAGGCCTACGGAAACCGCAACATACTCCAGAAGAAGGACAACAAGTTCTATATCAACGGCCTGCGCCTCGATGCGCCGGAAGAACAGGGGTACGGCGTGGTCTCGCAGAACATCGGGACACTTGACGCCCCGCAGTACCGCTTCTATGTGGTCGACCGGAGCGGCAAGATTGTCGGCGGCAGACGCGTGCTCCGCGCGGGCGACGGCTACCTGCTGGTCGCAAACGGTCAGTATGTGGGATACTGCGGCGACGAGGATGCGCCGCGCTGGAAGAACGACGCCTTTTATCACTATGACAGAAGCAACCGGCAGAACCATTACGCGGGCGGTGTGGTCGAAGATATGCGCACACCGATGACCAAGGACAAGGTGCCGGATGAGCTTTCTGTCTTTGAGGCAGATTGAGAAAGGAGTGAGAGGATGAAAAAAGGAACAGGCGGGCGGCGAAAGGGGCTCGGACGGCGGTTTCTCGCCGGACTGCTCTCGCTGACCACAGCGCTTACACTGCTCGCACCGGGCGGCGGGGGACTGCTGACCGCACAGGCGGCGACGGAGTTGCAGCCGGAGACACTCCCGGCAACCGAGTCGACGGACAATATGGAAGCCACCTGGCAGGTGAGCGGAGACTTTGCGGAAGAAACTGTAGAATCAAATCGCTATAATATGTCGGGAATTAACAGCGACAATACCAGAAAATCCATTACATTCGGAAACTACGGGGTACCGCTTTACTTAGTGATGCCGGTATCAAATGTGAACAATCCTTTCCTGTTGGAACAGATGACGGGAGGATATGATCCGACTGTCTTGGTGTCGAATGCCGGAAATCAGTTTTACATGGCAAAGCTTGGGCAGAGAAAGGCAGAGCTCAGTGCCGGGAACGCTTTGCCGGCGGGACAAAACCAGGCGATGAACCCGCTGATTCCGAAAAACGGCGCGGTGGAAACCACGCGCTTCGGAGGTGCTTCCGATCATCGCACCGTGGAGTCCATGGTCAAGACTTCCGCGAACGGCAAGTACATGATTGCGGACTACTACTTCTACGGCCGCGAAGATATTCCGGCTGCCGGTCAGGACTTCTATGTCTCAATGGCCTATGACTTTCAGGTAAATGATTCTCTGGATAAGGATATGGTTGTGACAGACCGGGGATTCTATGCGAGAAAGCATGGAGAGAATTCTACGGTAAATGTCATTCTGAAGGATGATAATCTCGGTGTGACAGCAGCAGATTCCAAGTGGATAGGATATTTAATCAGCGAATCCAAAGATCTCTTACCACAGGATTGTCTCCGATTAGCGGTTATACTGTAACGCATACAATTATGACCTTGGCACAAATCACCGGGAAAATATTAGATCACAAGGATTATTCCATCTCCTACTCTTGGAAAATCCGCTTACATCCCGGTGAGACCATCCATAAGCGCGTTGCCTACACCTATACCGAGGCGGCAATCTATATTTCCGCACACGGTGCGGACACAAACAACGGAAACTTCGATGCGCCGGTCAAGACCTTTGCGCGGGCACTGCAGCTTTCTCAGAATAAAAATGCGACCATTTTTATCGAGGACTATAATGTCGCGGATTGCGGCCCTATGGTAATCGGCTCCGGCGCGGGTACCGGTACGCTGACCATCACGAGTGCGGATATCACCGGCGGCGGGATTTCCATCGGCTTCGGACAGGGCACGCAGGTCATTCAGTCTCCGAGCGGCAGCACTGCGGCGCTCTTTGAGAACAACCAGAGCGCGCGGCCGGTCACGATTGACGACCTGACATTTCAGGGTAACGGCAGCGAGACAGAGCCGCTGCTGAAACAGCTCGAGTGCGGGCGTGCTGAATCTCGGCGCGAAACTCACCGTCACCGGCGCCGGAAACGGCGCGCTGGATATTAAGGGCGGCACAGTCTCGACGACGGCAACCAGCGACGCCGAGAGCAGTATGCCGGTCACAATTACCGGAAACAAGGGGTATCTGGAGACGGTGACACCGCCCGGCGGCGGCGCGGCGGAGCAGAAGAAGCGCGGTGCGGTCTCGCTCCAGGGCGGCAGCTTAAAACTTGCGGGTGCCGTCAATATCAGCGGGAACACAATGGAAAAACCGTCACCGGTTGCCGGTGCGCCGAACATTCAGGAGCCGAAGAACCTCTATGTGAAGGACGGCCTCCATGTCGATGCGACGGCGCCGCTCCGGAGCGGCTCGACGGTCGGCTTTACGACCGAAAAGCTGCCGGATCCGAACCAGCAGATCGAAACGATTCAGATCACCGGACAGCCCGGCAATGCGGCCTGCTTTACGAAGGACGAACCCTCCGCAGGCGTTCTGAAATGGCTCAAAAAGATGCCTCCGGGCAGATTATCGGCGTGGGTCTTGAGGCGAGAGCGCAGAAGGTGGAGCGCGTCGCAGTCGATTTGGACGGCAATCCGATTGCCCATGCCCCGGCCTTCGGCGGCACGAACCCGGAGGACCTGACCATAGGTGCCACCTTCAGTTATGCGGCTTCGACCGTGCCGGGCCACTACCAGACGGGCGGCACGGATCAGAGACCCAAATTTATAGCGAACGGCACGGAGTGGCTGTTTGACTCGATTGTCACAGATCCGTCGAATAAAATCACCGCGGCGCAGATGAATGCGACGACGGGTGCCGTTACCGACGCCGAGGTGCCGGAGGACGGCTTAAAGATTTACTACCGCTACAAAAAGAACATCGGCAAAGTCAAGTTTGAGGGCAACGGCGGCACACCTTCGCCGATTACATTGAGCGGAAGCGGCAGCACTACGGGTACCACGCCGGTGGTGTCGCGCTACGGCTATAAGATTACCAAGTGGACGCTGGATCAGGCGGGCACGAATCCGAGCAATGTGCTGACGGTAAACCCGGCGACCGGCCAGGCGGTGTTCACCTTTGAGAGCGGCGAAAAGACCTACTATGCGCAGTGGGAGTACGATACAAGTATCACCTTCGATCTGAATGCGATGTACTCGAATGCGGACGGCAGCATCAACTTCCAGACGCTTTCGCCGGTCACGACGCCGATCGGCAGCACGACGGCAGTCGGCATCAAGCACATTCACGGCTACCAGCCGGATCCGAGTCAGACGCTCAGCGTGATTACCCCGCAGCTCAGCACGAGCGGTACTTCGCCCGAGGCGGCGTGGGAACTCACGGGAACCCCGCGGCAGTTTAAGATTTATCACATGCCGGGGCAGGATACGACGGTGGATCTCCACTATGTGCTCGGCACCGCGGAGTCCGACAAGTCCGACTTTGCGGTCGAGTATTACAGCGGCACGGCGGCAGCGCCGGGCGCTCTCTTAAAGACCGATTCGCCGGTGCGTTACTTCCCCGAGACGGCCATCGCCTATACGGTGACGCCGCCGCTCGGCTACGATGTCGCAGACTTCGCGGTCATCGACGGCAATGTCGCGAGCACGCCGACCACGCCGGATAACCTCGTGAACGCGATTCGCGATGCGGACCTGAACGGCAACCAGTTCACGGCGATTATGCCGAACCAGAATGTCAAGATTCGGGTTTACTGCACGCCGAACGGCACGGGTGTTCCGCTGGTCGTGGACTACAGAGATGCGGGCAGTCTGGACACGGCACTGCAGGTGCTCCGCCCGCAGAAGATTGAGACCAAGCCGATTGCGGGCGCTGACAGCGAGGAACTGCCGGAAATTTACGGCTACTACTACGGCAGCAACGAGCCGTCCGGCGCGGTGACACCGGCAACGGGTGTCACGGGCAGCTTCCAGTATGCGACGGCGCCTTACAGCTATAACTATACGATGCCGTCCGGCGAGCTGGATCTTCTGCTCACTTACCACAGAGATCCGTCGAAGTGGGTCAAGCTCACTTACCTCCCGGGCAACGGCGGCACGCTCGGCGCAGATCCGGCCAAGGTATCCCCGGATGTGCACGCGGGCAGCGCAAGCGGCAGCTACGAAGTCGATGTCACAAAGCAGGGCGCGAGCGCTGCCGAGGGCTACAGCTTTGCGGAAGTCGAAACCAAGCGTCTGGTGCCGACGGTCACGGCGACGGATGCGCCGTACTACCGCTTCAAGGGCTTCATTGTCAACGACAACGGCAACGGCATTTTGGACAGCGGCGAGCATCTGGTCGCGGACAACGAGCAGTTCCCGACCGACACGACGCTCACAGCCTGCTACGAGGAAGATCCGGCTTACTGGATCGACATCCTGTTTGCGCCTTACGACAGCAATACCATCCAGAATCCGGGTGCCCTGCTGACCGCGCACTTAAAGAAGGATAAGCTCTGGGGCGACGCGCTTCCGACCGCTTCGCTCGCGTTCCACGGCATTGTGAACTATGTCTTTGACGGCTGGTACGATCTCGCTGGACATAAGATGGCGCTCACCGACACCCTCGAAAACGGCGGCATTTACCGCGCGAAATATGTGCCGGATCCGCTGGTCTTCGGCCTCCCGGCGCGCGGTCTGGACGCTTCGGGCAGCATTGACAGCCAGGGCAAGGGCAGAGTCACGGCGTATGACACAAAGCCGGGCTACAAGTACATTCTGACCGATCTCGACGGCCATGTGGTCGATGTGCAGAACGGCACGACCGGCAGAACTTACTTTGACAACAAGACACCGGGCACGCGCTACAAAGTCTACGAGGCAACCGGGGATGTCGCGGTCAATCCGGGCGATGACATCACCAATGTGATTGCCGCAAACCCGGCGGCACCGAATTCCAGAATCGGCGATCCGACCGAAGTCCTGATTCCGGTTGTCGAGACCAACTATCAGGTGACCTACGACCCGACCGATGAGACCGAGGGCAGCGTGGTGCTCACCATAGATCCGGCGGACCGCGATGCCGACTATGCGTTGATTGATGCGAGCGGCAATGTCGTGACGACGCCGGAGACCCAGGCGGACGGCTGGCAGGCCGGAACGCCGGGCGCGATTCATTTCTCGGGTCTCCGCGCGAACGAGACCTATACGGTGGTCGCGAGACCGCACGGCAGAAACGATATTACGGTGCTGAGCAGGCTGCCGGACGGCACACAGCTTCTCATGGCACCGGCCGGTGAAATCGAAATTCCGAAGTTCAGCATCACGACGACGGACGGCGAGAGCCGGATTGACAGTGTGAACGGCGCCGCAATCGGCGCGGCTTACTTTGATGAGGCGCACGCGGGCGAGGCAGTCGTGCTCACCGCACCGGCGGTGAACAGCGCGGGCGAGCCATTTAAGACCTGGCGCGTCACGACCGGACAGATTCCGGGCATTAACAGTCAGCTCGGCAATGCGACGCTGAACTTCACGATGCCGGACACGAACCTTGTGATGACCGCTTACTATGAGCGCAACCTGAACGGCAATGCGCCGGTCGAGGACGAAGTGCGCGGCGGCAACCCGGGCGAGATGGCACTGGATCCGAATGCGCTCCCGGGACTTGAGAGCGCGCTGACAACGCCGGATGACCGGGTGCTCATGCAGGTGAACCACGCGGATGTGCGCTACAAGATTGTCTACAACAAGCGCAAGGTCCCGGCTTCGACCTCGAATGCGCTGAAGAACGACACGGCGAATATCGACGCGGCAAATCACCCGGCGGCCTTTACTGCGGCCTTTGAAGTGCAGACCAATGTGGAGCGCTATGTGAACGGCCGTCTCGTGAATACGCCGTCGAATGCGACCCCGAGAACCTTCCCGACCTATGTGCAGCTCTCGCGCGAAGATGTGAACAATCTCGACTACCAGCTGGTCTACTACGACGCTTCGACCGGCAGCTTCGTGCCGATGCCGCTGAATCCGGCGGATCCCTATGCGAGCGGCGGTCTGTTCCAATTCACGGCGACCGAGGGCGTGAAGTATTATCTCGTCTATTCGAAGGCCTTCAAGCTGACCTTTGTAAACGAGCGGAATGCACTGGCACCCTGGCCGCACTACAGCTTCCTTGTGCGTCGCGGCGAGGCACCGGAGGACGCCGACTATACGACTTTCTATAACACAGTGGAAAATGACACGCCGAGCGGAGCGGATGTGCACCAGGTGGACACGGCGACCGGCGTCGAATACGACTGGAAGGGCTGGAGCCGCCGGGCAGACCGGCGAAAGACCGTCGATGTCTTCGATCCGTCCGCGCCGATCCGGAAGCGCACCATCATCTACGGCTACTGGGAGAACAATAAGGCCGTGCTCGATCAGGCGAGAACGGATCTCGACGATGCAATCCGGCGGGCACAGCGCCTTGCGGACGACTTCTTCCTGAAGCGCCGCGAGACAGCGGATTTGCTGCGCGGTGTGCCGGGGCAGTTCACCGGCTTAAACGAAGTGATCGCGTTTGCGGAGCGGACCAACCCGAGACCCACGGCGGCCGAGATTGCGGCAAAGATTGCGGAGCTCGAGCACACGATTGCGATTTTTGAGGCAAAGCTGAATCCGCGGTACGCGAACTACGGCGCGATTCAGAACAATCGTCTCTCCGGCGGAACCGGTGGCGGCGGCGGCCGCGGCAACGGAAACGGCGGCGGTGGCGGCGGAACCGGTCGCGGCAGAACCGTGAGCGGCGGCAGCCTCAGCACGGCGGGCGGCCCGAGTCTAATCGGTCGGGAGGCCTTTGTCGCGGATTATGAGCCGGGCTATACCGTCGGCACGAACGGAAACTGGCAGCTTGTGAACCCGGAGCACGCGGAGTGGATCTTTACGCTGAACGGCGGCATCCGCCTGGTGGGACGCTGGGCAAAGCTGGACTACGCAAACGGCGACCGGACGAAGAACGGCTGGTATCACTTCAACTCCCACGGCATCATGGATTTCGGCTGGTTCAAGGATGAGAAGGGTGACTGGTACTACTGCAACACCGAGCACGACGGCTGGCTCGGCAAGATGCAGTACGGCTGGCATTTTGACGAAGTGGACAAACACTGGTATTATCTGGATTCGACGACAGGCGTGATGCTGACAGGCTGGCAGGAGATTAACGGCAAGTGGTACTACTTCACCCCGGAGACGACCGCATATACCTACGAGTACGATGCGGTCAACGAGAAGTGGTTCTACAAGGCGGGGAACACGGTTCGCCCGCACGGCTCCATGTATGTCAATGAGACCACGCCGGACGGCTATCGCGTCGATGCAAACGGCGCGTGGCAGCGTTGAATATGTCGGGGCACCGCTTCGGTGCCCCGATAGATAGGAGAACAGAATGAAACGACACAAACTGAGAAAGAGGGCATTGACCGCGCTTCTCGCGCTGAGCCTGTTCTCGACCCAGCTGCTGACGGCACAGGCAGCGGGCGCGACGGACTACTCGGTGTATGAAAATGCCGGAGAACACGGCTACTCCGGCCCGTCGGGAAGTTATACCGCGGGAGATGCGGAGGTCATCCTTGATACCGGCAACGGACCGCGTGTCACGGCTTCTTCCCTCTCCGGCTGGCGCGGCGTCAGCCAGACAAACCGTTTTTATGTCATTCGCGGTCAGGTCGGAAAGCCGTTGAACGAGATTGCGCCGTTCAATACGGGCATTGCGGCATTCGGCGATTGGCAGACTTCCCAGCCGGGCGGAAAGCCTGCGTTACCCTGGGGGCAGGGGACAACGGCAGCACCGAGCTGGACAGGCTATAGCTTTGTCGGCTGGACGAAGCTGATTCCGCAGAGCCAGACCTTTGCGGAGGAGGATGAGGTCAAGCTGACGCGCGGCATGGACCCGGTAATCCCGTACAACAAAAAGACGATTTACCGGGCAAACTGGATGGGCAGCGCGAACTACAAGCTCTTCACGACACACGGCAGAAAAGCGGACACGGCAAGCGAGTTTGCGCCCTGGACCTTTGACCGGAGCGATGACGACATTGTGGTTTCGAGTGCCGTGAGTAAGGGCAGTGTGGATCTGCCTGGCTATAAATCACCGGGGTCACGGTGAAGAGCACGGGCTCCACGGATGCAACGAAGACCGCAGCCACAGACTTTACGGTCACCGGCGCCTCCGGCCTTGGGCCGGACGGCACGGTGATCTCCGGAGACGAGCGCTTCCCGGTGCCGCCCACGATTACGAGTCCGCTGCTTCTGGACGGCAATATGCCGAACCAGAACGTCTCGATGCAGTTTGACTACGAGCCGGACACGAACCAGAAGTTCAAGTTCTCGACGAGCTATGTTTATCTGGATCATGGTATTGAGAACGGCATAACGGTGCCGGACGGCGCGGGCGGCATACTCGGATCGGCAAAACTTTTTGCCGCGGAGAGCGACGGCGCGGGCGTGCAAAACGGCACGACGCGCTTCACGGCGGCGCTGCTTCCGGATGCAAACAATCCGAAGGACAATACGGCGGCGCATCATCCGAAGTATGTGTTCTACAAGGCGGAAATCGTGACCGGCAAGGAAAAGAAGACCCTCTCGAAGACCGTCGTGGCCGGCGGAACGGCGGAGACTTTTGTGAGACAGCGGGGTCTCGAGGAGAGCCTCTTCGATCTGCAGATGCCGGCGGTTAATGCGGTGTCGCCGACACCGGTCAGCTTCAAGTGGATGCCGAACCAGGACGTCAAGGTCAAGTATATCTACAAACTGAATCCGGACTACACGAACATGGTCAGCATTGTCCTGAAGAGTTCGCGTGACGACGACACAAGGGGTTTTGTGGACAACAATGTGCCGCGGCCGATTATCGAGAAGCCGACGGCACCCGGCAGTCTGACGACCGTCAGCATCCCCTATGTGCCGAACTACACGGTGGTCAGCGCAATCGCGCTGGATTCCGCGGCACTGACCCGGCAGCCGCAGATCCTCCAGCAGCCGACCGCAACGGCGAACGGAAGTATCCAGTATGAGTCGACGACCGACCCGGCGACCATTGTGGTGCGCTATCAGCCGAATCCGAGCGCCTTTGCGAAGGTCTATTACACCGCGAAGACGGAGGGCGGCGGCACCGGCGGCTCGCTCAGCGGCGTACTCGCACAGCAGATGACGATGCCGAAGACCTACACGCTCGACGAGCTGCTCACGCTGCACGGGATCTCGGCGACACCGGCCCCCGGTTATCTCGGCGACGGCTGGTACAAGGCAAATGCGAGCGGGACTGCGCCGGACGGACCGAAGCTGAGCGGAACAGACTCGCTTTCGGTCACGGCTGCGGGACCGAATAAGTACATCTATGTGTTCAAAAAGAACCCGGCCGACTGGGGCACGGTGCGCTTCTTCAGCGGGGCGAACGGCAGCATCAGCGGCACGGCGGTGCAGTCGGTGTTAAAGAATAAGGCGCTCAGCAGCCTGGCACCGACGGTCACGGCGAACATCGGCTATCAGTTCGAGGGCTGGTATGACAACGCCGGGAACCTCGTGTCGACGGATCAGAACTTCGGCAGTCTGACGGTGCAGGGCAATGCGAGCTATACCGCGCACTTTGTCCTGACCGCAGCGCTCAGCGACACCATCTTTGCGGTGCCGAATGTGGACGCAAGTGTCAGCGGCGCGGACGGCACGGGACAGCTTCGGGTCAACACGCCGAACACCTCGCGCGTCTATACGGTCACGGATCTGAACGGCAATGTGGTCGCGACGATGACGGGACTCGCGCTCTCGACAGGCAGCTTACGGGGCTCCGCCCGGGCCAGCCCTATCACATCTATGAGCTGGCGTCCGACCAGAATCCGGCAGCCGGAACCAATATTTCCGCGGTCCCGGCCAATAAGAAGGGACCGGAGGCGCTCGCGGTGATTCCGGCGACACAGCCGAACCTCACGGCAGTGCCGGATCCCTCGAACAACACAGCTTCGATCACAGTCAACCCGGCGGATGCGAACAGCCAGTATGCGCTTGTCGACGACGCGGGCAATGCGGTCGCACCGGGCTTTGTGAGTCCGGGCGTCGGCGGCGTGGTCTTCACGGGGCTTGACCCGGCGAGAAGTTATACGGTTGTCGCACAGCCGAACGGCAGTGCACAGAATCCGGCGGCGAATGCGGCGGCGGGATACGGCACGACCGTTCCGGCGGCGACACAGAGCGCTGCGGTCGCAAACGACAGCTTTACGGTTAAGGTCTACAACGACCCGGCAAACAGCGGCCGCCTGCTCCTGCACACGAGAGCCGGCGCAACGCTCCCGGTCTCGGATGAGAAGAAATCGACGATGCCAAGAGCGGTGACATCGTGATGCTCTCGGCCGATGCGACCGACAGCACCGGCGCGGCCTTTGTGCGCTGGCAGCTCCTCGGCGGCAGTGTGCTCGGCTTTAACCCGGCACTGCGCAGCCAGAGTGTCACGGTGAGCGGGAACGCAATCTTTGAGCCGATCTATCAGAGCGCACTCGGCGCGAATCAGGTGGAACTGCAGGTCTCGTCGAGCGACAACAGTTTCGGCATCGCCGAGAACATCCGCCGGACAAAGCAGGACGCTCTCAACAGCCCGCAGCTTCAGGAGGACAATGTCTGGGCGAGCAACAGCAACGCGACCTATACCATTAAGCTCCAGAAGGGCGCGCCGAGCGCGGACGTGAGACAGGCGGTTGAGCAGGCCGACGGAAACAGCGGCGAGGCTTCGTTCCGCTTCGGCTGGATGCTCGACGTGAAACTGTTCCGCAGCCTGACCAGAACGGCTGACGGCGCGGTCTTAAACCGCCCGGTACCGGAGGATGCGGCGGCGCGGATTGCGAACTTTACGATTACGACTGCCCTGAACACGGCGGCAATCGGCAAGACCGACTACGCGCTCTATGCCGTCCGGAAATGCGAGCGGTGCCCTGACGGCAGTGGATTTGAGCTCGCAGCTTCCGGCGGACTTCGCGACCAACCCGGGTGCGATTTACGAGCTCCCGGCGGAAATCGGCGATAAGCTCGTGCTGACCTACCACAAGGCCGTGAAGTTCCGCATCATCGACGGAAGAACGGCGAGCAACAATGCGACCGTGCTGCTCCGGAAGGGATCGGCACCCGCGGCGAATACAGCCTATACGGCGCTGCCGCTCGACTTCACACAGAACCTCGACAACGGCAAGTACCGCTTCGTGGGTCTCTCGAAGACGGCGGGCAGTTATACGGCTTTTGATCCGGCGACGGATGCGGTCAACACGGATTTGACAGTCTACGCATACTACGAGGTGGATCCGGCCTGGACGGCGGCGCGCGCGGCGCTCGATGCGAGTCGCGCGACGGGCACGGCGGCACTCCCGAATGTCTCCGACCCGACGCTCGCGGCAGCTTTGCAGGCGGCCTTGAACAATGCGGCGGCAGTGTCGAATGCGACGGCACCTTCCTCCTCGATTGCGGCCATGCTTGCGGCACAGGTCGCGCTGGATCAGGCAATTCACGATGCGAGTGTGGCGCCGACACCCACACCCACACCCACACCTACTCCGATACCGACTCCTACGCCGACACCGGTTCCGACGCCGGGCGGCGGCAGCGGCGGTGGCGGTGGTGGCGGCGGTGGTCGCGGCGGACGCGGCGGCGGACGCGGCCTGCGCGGCGGCACAACCCCGACCGGCACAGGCAACCGCGTCTACCAGAACGGCGCGGAAGGCAACTGGGTCAACTTCGATGTTGCACAGCACGGCTGGTACTTTGATCTCGGCGCCGGAAAGAAGATCAGGGGCAGCTGGGCGGATATCGCCTATACCTACGGCGGCGAGACGAAGATTTACAGCTATCACTTCGACGACGACGGCGTGATGGACAGCGGCTGGTGGAAGAATGATCAGGGCACCTGGTTCCACCTCTCGACCAATCATGACGGCTGGTTCGGTTCCATGGACAAAGGCTGGTACCATGACAGCGCGGACGGCAGATGGTATTACCTGAATCTCTTGACCGGTGCCATGCTGACCGGCTGGCAGCAGATCGACGGGGTCTGGTACTACTTTAACCCGGAGACGCCGGCGCCGACCTGGGACTGGAACAGCGAGACAAACCGCTGGGTCTATGCAAACCGCGGCGGCAGACCGTACGGTTCTATGTTTGCGGGCGAGAAGACGCCGGACGGCTACCATGTGGACGCCGCCGGTGCCTGGATTCGCGAGACACCATAAGAACATCCTTTTCGCTTCACAAGAAGGGCTCCCTCCGGGGAGCTCTTTTTTTTGCATTTTTACTGGACAAGTGCTGTATATCTGCTATAATTATTCATCATTTCTTAATTTTTTGTGAGGTGCCATTTGGAAAAACGAGTGTCAGGAGCAAGTTGGATGCGGAGAGCGGGTCGGTCCGCGCTGAGTCTGGGACTCAGCGCGGCGCTCGGACTGCTCTCTGTTTTTGTGCCCGCAACGAGTCTCGAAGCGCTGGCGGCCACAGAGTTGCAGCCCGCCGTGCCGGCGCTCCCGCAGAGCGGCGAGACCACGAATCACAGCATGACCTTTTCCTGGAAGGTGGGAATCGATGACCGCGAGATGACCGCGGCGCTAAGGTCGAACCGTTATAACCTACTGGGTAAATGCGGACGGCTTTGAGCCCGCACTTACGCTGGATTCCGTAGATGGACAAGTAGAAGGAAACGGTGTGCCGCTCTACATCGTCATGCCGGATACGGACCAGGGACCGGCCCCCTACCCGAAGCAGGTGGATACCACAACGGGGTCCGGCGGAACCGGTTACTGGCCGGGCGTTGCGGAACATGACGGTCAGGGGAATACCTACTACATCGCGAAGATGGGGCAGAGAGCTTCGGAACTCGCGGGGGGCAATGTAGCGAACGGCGCAAACCAGAACCTGAGCGGCGCGGCGCTGGTCGCAAAGAACGGCGCGGTCGAGACCACGCGCTTCGGTCCTTCCGGGCGCTATCGCACGATTGAGACCCAGGTCGAGACCCGGGTTGCGGGCCGCTATGTCTACGCCGACTACTACTTCTATGGGCGTGAGAATCTGCCGCCGGGTGGGCAGAAGTTTTATGTGGGCATGGCCTACGATCTGTCGGTAAACGATACTCCTGAGACTATTCCCGGTTGGCCGGGGCTGTATCCTTCGGACAATGCACGCAAAAAGGATATGATTAGCACGGACCGCGGCTTTTATGCGAGAAAGAACGGTGATATCGCGACCGTGAACATCGTTCTCGACGATGCGAGCCTCGGAACATCGGCGCCGAGCAGTAAGTGGATTGGGAAATTCGACCGCCGTCTGCAATATGCCTTTCATAACGGTTATGAGTCCATCTCAGGACATTCGGGGCTGGTTCCGATTTATCAGTATCATCCACTCGGCAGCGTCGCGGCAATGACAGGGCGCTCCACCGAGGGTTCGGACCTCTCGCCGGCCTTTTCCTGGGAGCTAAACCTTCGTCCGGGTGAGACCATCCATAAGCGCATCGCTTACAGTTACACTGAGGCAGCCATTTATGTATCGAGCAGCGGTGATGATGGAAACAGCGGAACCTTTGATCATCCGGTAAAGAAGTTTGACAAAGCACTGGAGCTCGCGAAAAACAAGAATGCCGTTATTTACTTTGAGGATGATCAGGCCCTTAGTGCTGCGCTCACTATTGATGCGAGCAAGGTGGGAACCATGGGAAGTTTGACCCTCGCGAGCACGGATATCCGGCAGAACGCGACTTCGGTGAGCTTCGGAAGCGAGACCAAGACCATTGCGCCCGCGGGGGGCTACAGCGGACCGCTGTTCGTGAACAACCAGAGCACGGTGCCGGTCGCGATTGAGGATCTCCGCTTTGCAAACGGCAGTGGCGATTTTATGTTAAAAAATACGGCGGGAACGCTCTCGCTCGGCGCAAAGACCGTGCTCGAGGGCGGCGGAAGCGGTGCGCTCGGCATCACCGGCGGCAATGTTGAATTTGCCGCGAGCGGGGAGACCGGCAGGCAGTATCCGCTGACCATCCGGAATAACAGCGCGCATAAGGACACGGCTGTCACACCGACAGTCTCCGAGGGCGCCGTGTACCTCGGCGCGGGCGGCAACTTAACGGTCGGCGGCGCGGTGCAGCTGACCGGAAACCAAAATGCCGCAGGCAAGGCCGAAAATCTGTATCTCGCGGCGGGAAAAACGGTTGCGGTCAGCGCTTCGGAGCCTCTGGATGCCTCTTCGACCATAGGCTTTACGACCGCCGTGCTGCCGACCGCGACAACGGATGTTCCGGTTGCGGTCAATGCCGCTGACGCGTTGGACCGCTTCGAAAAGGACAGTGCGGCGGTCGGCATCGTGAAAAAGAAGAGCGGCACGTCGATTGTTCTGCACGCGGTCACGCAAAGCTGAACCGGAGCATCACGGATTTGTACGGTCTGCCGATTTCCGGGTCTCCGGTGCTCACGACGCAAAGCTCCGACGAACTGGTCGGCAGCAATCTGACGGTCGCGGGACTTCCGGTCGCCCTGCAGAGCTTCGTGTCGGGCAGCACCCTTTATGTCTTTGACCACGCGGAGCTCTCGGTTCCGCTCGGCAGCGGCGCAGCGCTGTCGGCGACGGACGGCACGCTCTCGAACTTTGTGATGCCGAATGACACGGTCAATCTCCAGTACCGCTACCGCGAGGACATGGGCCGCATTGTCATTAACGGCAACGGCGGACTTCCGGGACTGAACTCGACGAACGGAATGGCGGGCGCACAGACCGTAGCGCCGCTGCCGACGCGCTACGGCTATGTGATCGACAAACTGACCGAGAACGCGGACGGCACGGGCGCGGCTGTCACGGCCAATGCGGCGGGACAGTATCTCCTGACCTTCGTGTCGGGGATCAAGACCTACTATGTGCAGTGGAAGCCGGATCCGAGCATTCACTATCAGCTTTACGCGCAGTATATGAACGGCGACGGCTCGATTTTGTTCCACCAGACAGCGGCTGTGCCGATTACCTTCCAGACGGCGTTTACGGTCGGCAACAAGCTGATTCCGGGCTACCGGCTCTTGCCGGACCGGAACCTGTCCGAGATCACACCGACCTCGCTGAAAAACCTGGTCGGCGGCGTGGACACGAACTGGCAGGCAAACGGCGACTATCAGGGCATCATGCCAAACCAGGATGTGGCGATTGCCTTCCACTATGTCCCGGGTAACGCGGAGAGCGACAAGTCGAACTTCACGATTGAATATCACACGGGCACGGCGGCAGCGCCGGGCGGGCTGGTGCCGGGCACAGCGCCGATTACGGTGCGCTATCTCCCGGAGACACAGATTAGCCGGAACCTCAGCCTGCCGACCGGTTATCAGGTCAACGGCAGCACGCCCTTCCGGGTCGTGCAGGGCGCTCAGCCGAGCCTGCCGACCGCGACCAACAATTTTGTCTCCGCGGTGCGGAATGTGGACATCACCGGCACGACTTTGACGGCCGAGATGCCGAACCAGGATGTAAAAATCGAGATTTATCTTGAGCCGGACGGCACCGGCGTCCCGTTTGTGATGAGCTTCCGGGATGCGGACAGTCTGGATCCCGCGCTGCAGGTCTTAAACCGCAGCAGATTTCAAACCGGCCGATCGGCGCTGCGCTCACCGAGACCTTCCCGCAGATTTACGGCTATCGCTATAGCGCGACGGAGCCCGGCTTTAGCGATGCGCCCGCGGGGAGCGGCATTGTCAGCGTGAGCGGCAATGCGCAGAGCTATACGGCTACCATGCCGGCGGCGAGCTGGACTTGAATCTCGACTATCACCGCGACAGCGGCAAGTGGGTGAAACTCAGCTACCTGCCCGGTGCACACGGCAGCCTCACGGCGACCGGGGTTTCGGCGGATGTAAAGACCGACGCGGCCGGGCAGCTCTACGCGGAAGTGCTCCGCGCCGGAAGCACGGCGACCGAGGGCTACACCTTTGCGGACATCAAGGCAAAGCGGCTGGTGCCGGCTGTCACGGTCAGCGAGAGTCCCTACTACGACTTTGCGGGCTGGATTGTGAACGACAACGGCAACGGAACGCTCGACGCAGGCGAAACCCTTGCGGCCGACACCGACAGGTTTACGGCCGACACGGTGCTCACGGCGTACTACCGGGAGAATCCGGCCTACTGGATTGATGTCACGATTGCGCCCTATGACAGCAACACGCTGCCGGTGCCGGGCATGCGCCTGCAGTACCACGTTAAGAAGGACAGCCTCTTCGGCAGCATCCGGGCGAGCGCCGACGCTGCGTTTACCGGTATCGCGAACTATGTGCGCGAGGACTGGTATACGGGCAACGGCAGCAAGGCGGATACCTCGACGGTTCTGCAAAACGGGGAGACCTATCGGCTCAGATATGTGAAGAATCCGATTGTCTTCGGCCTCCCGGCGCAGGATGTGGATGCGGTCGGCGGTCTGCTCTCCGACAACACGGGGCGCGTGACCGTCTTCGACACCAAGCCCGGCTATCAGTACATTCTGACCGATCCTTCGGGCGCGGTGCTCGACATTGTGCCGGGCTCGATTGCGGGGCGCAGTTACTTTGACAACCGGACACCGGGCGAACAGCTCGTGGTCTATGAGGCGACGGGAGATGTCACCGTGCAGCCCGGCGATGCGATTGCGACCGTCATTGCGGCACATCCGGCGTCGCCGCACGCAAAGGTGGGACCGGGCCACCCGGTCAGCATTCCGCTGCCGAATCAAAATCCGGATCCGGATGCGGTCGAAGTGCCGAAGTTCATGCTTCAGACCTATGAGGGCGAGATTCAGACCATTGCGACGCGGGCGGTCAACGGAACCTTTGACAGCGACGCGCACGCGGGCGAGACCGTGGAACTGAACGCGCCGCTCGTCAACGCCGCGGGAGCGGCATTCAAGGGCTGGCGCGTCGTCGCGGGATATATCCCGGATGTGACGTTCCAACCGGGACAGGCGGCTATGCAATTTACAATGCCGGCGAGCAACCTCGTGCTGGAAGCAGAGTATGAGGCAGGGCCGGGCACGGATGCGACAGTCAGCGACGAGAGCCGCAACGCGGCAAAGGGCGAGTTTTCGCTGGTGCCGGATGAGAAGGCGAGACTGTCGGCGCTGCTCACCACGCCGGAGGACCGCGTCCTCTCGGGCGTGAACGGCGCAAAAGTCGAATATCGTACGGTCTACAGTAAGAGAGAGGTGCCGCAGACAGCATCGAACGCATTGAAGACCGTCAGCATTGCGGGTACGCAGCACCCGGATGCCTATACGGCGGCCTTTGAGTTGAAGACCGATATCGAGCGCTATGTGGACGGCAGAAAAGTCAATGCGACGCCCTCGAATGCAACCTTTGAGACCTATGTGCAGCTCGAAAACAAGGACAACGACATGCTCGACTACGAGCTCTTTGAGGAGCAGCCGGGCGGCGGCTATGTCGGTGTCGCGCTGCAGACCTTGTCCGGCAGCGTCGAGGAAACGGCGGCCTGTTCCACTTCACCGCGAAGGCGGGTGTCCGCTACTATCTCGTCTACTCGAAGGCGTATCGCCTGACCTTCCTCAACGAGGCGCCGAATGCGGTGCAGCCGCGCTATCGCTTCAAGGTGCGGCGCGGAGAAGCGGCGGAGGACAGCGACTATGCGGGCAGCGATGCGCTTGGCGGCCTCGTAGATCCGGATCCCTATGCGGTCGATGCCGACGGCGTCGAATATCGCCTGCACGCGGTCCCGGTCTGGAGCAGGCGGAATGACCGCTACCTCGGCTTTGATCTCGGCACGCCGGTGCGGAAGCACATCACGCTCTACGCGTATTATGAAAACAACCGCGCGGAGTTAAATGATACAAGACGGCAGCTCGACGAGGCGACCCGCCGCGCAATCCGCATTGCGGACGACTTCTTCTTAAAGCGGCGGGAGACCGCGGATCTTGTGAACGGCGTGCACGGGGTCGCGGGCAGACCGGAGCTCTACGGCATCCGCGATGCGCTTTCGGTGCTCGAGCGGACAGCGCCGCGCGCAAGTCTCGCGGAGCTGCAGGCAGCGCTTGACTCCATTCTGCAGACGCTCGCGCAGTACGACGATATTCTGAATCCGCGCTACCGGCACTACGACGTGCAGCAGAATAACAACCTGTCGGGCGGCGGTGGCGGCGGCCGGGGCAACGGCGGTCGCAGCGGCGGCGGAAGCGCGCGCTTCAATACGGCCGGCAGTCCGAAGCTCCTCGGCAGCGAGCCCTTTGTCGCGGACTATGAGAAGAGCTATGCGGTCGGCACGAACGGCAAGTGGGAGCTTGTGAATCCAACGCAGCACGAGTGGATTTTCACCTTAAACGGCGGCATGCGCCTCGCAAATCGCTGGGGAAAACTGGTCTATCACTACGGCGATCACACCGAGACGCACTGGTATCACTTCGGACAGCACGGCATCATGGACTTCGGCTGGTATCGCGACGAGGCAATGAACTGGTATTATCTCGACCGGAATCACGACGGCTTCTTCGGCAGAATGAAGACCGGCTGGCATCTCGACGACTTTGATCAGCGCTGGTACTATTTCGACGAGAGCAGCGGTGTCATGCAGACCGGCTGGCAGGAGCTCGGCGGCAAGTGGTATTACTTCGCGCCGACTGCGAGCGCGGAGACCTATGAGTACGATGCGGTCAGTGAGCGCTGGTACTATAAGGACAATGCGACGGTGCGCCCCTACGGCTCCATGTACCGGAATGAAGTGACACCGGACGGCTACCGGGTCGATGCCACGGGCGCCTGGATTCCCGGCGCGCGATGAAATAAAAGGGATAGAAGCAGGACAGGGAGAAATACTCTCTGTCCTGTTTTTTTTGCGGAAGACAATCCGCCGCGGCATTTATCTGCCGAAAGAGCATATTTGATATGGCAAACAGAGGGCGCGGCTAAGCCCTTTGTTTTGAATAAACGGTGTTACTGATTTGTTACCGGAAGGCGCGGTATTGCGGCAAAACGGTAGTTTGTAAGCTGAACTTTCCGGAAATCACAAGACTTAGGCGGCATGTACAAGCCGTGCGGTTTGTGATAAGATAGCGCATAGAAGTCTTCGATTGACAGAGGAGGAATCAATATGCAGGAGTACAGACCGGTAAAAGAGGGAAAAGTGCGCGAGATTTACGATGTCGGCGAGGGCCTTGTGATGGTCGCGACCGATCGCATTTCCGCTTTTGATGTAATTTTGAAGAATCGCATCACCGACAAGGGCGCAGTGCTCACGCAGCTGTCCCGTTTCTGGTTTGAATATACCAAGGATGTCATGCCGAACCACATGATCAGCACGGACACGGCGGATATGCCGGAGTTCTTCCGGACGCCGGAATTCGAGCGCCGCAGCATGCTCTGCAAGAAGCTCACAATGCTGCCGATTGAGTGCATTGTCCGCGGCTATATCACGGGCAGCGGCTGGGAGAGCTACAAGAAGAACGGAACGGTCTGCGGCATTCAGCTTCCGGCCGGTTTACAGGAGTCCGAGCAGTTGCCGGAGCCGATTTTCACCCCGAGCACCAAGGCGGAGATCGGTGACCACGACGAAAACATCGATTTTGCGCGCTGCATCGAAGTGCTCGAGAAGGCTTTCCCGGGCAAGGGCAGAGAGTACGCGGAGATTATCCGCGACAAGACGCTGGCACTGTATCGCCTCTGCGCGGACTATGCGAAGACCAGGGGTATCATTATTGCGGACACGAAGTTCGAGTTCGGCCTCAACGAGGCGGGTGAGGTTGTCCTTGCGGACGAGATGCTGACCCCGGATTCCTCGCGCTTCTGGCCGCTTGCGGGCTATGCGCCGGGCAAGTCCCAGCCTTCGTTTGACAAGCAGTTCGTGCGCGACTGGCTGAAGGCGAATCCGGACAGCGACTACAAGCTCCCGCAGGATGTCATTGACAAGACCATCGCAAAGTACAAGGAAGCGTATGCGATGCTCACGGGAAAGGAGTTAGACTGAAGCACTGCTTCGGGCGTTATGGATTGTAAGAAGGAAAGTCAGCCGGAATTTCATCACTTTCACGCGGGAGATATCGCGGGCTACGCACATTTTTATGAGTTGCGCTCCAATCTCACCTCGGACAGCACGCCGCTCGAGAGTTTCCTCTGGAGAAAGTATTTTGACGCGCGGGCTGCGGTTCTGAGAGACGGCGAGCGGGAACTCGGTCTGCTCTGGCTCTACGGCACCGAGGACGAGCCCTATGCGGCGATGCCGCTCGCGCGGGAGGAGGATCTTCCCGCCTGTTTTGCGGCACTGCAGCGGTATTTTCGCGAGGTGCTGAAAAAGCCGCTCATTGTGAAACTCGCGGATGAGGGCGCCGTGCGCGCACTGCAGCTGCCGGAGGATCAGTATCTGGTCGAGGAAGAGGAAAATGCCGCCGATTATCTCTATGACGGCAATGCGCTCCGCACGCTGTCGGGCAGAAAGCTCCACAAGAAAAAGAATCACTATAACAACTTTATGAAGAACTACGGGGAGCGCTTCAGCTACCGGCCGCTCGAATGTTCCGATCATGACGCAGTGATTCGCTTTCTCGACAAGTGGCGGGGCGGCAAGGGCGAGGAGGTTGAGAGTCATCTGGACCGCGAGGTCGATGGCATCCATGACCTTCTGAATCACTGTTCGGAAATCAGTGCCGAGACGGGCGCCATCTTTATCGACGGTGAGCTCGAGGCCTTTTCCGTGGGCAGTCTGAATCGGCGCGACAATATGGCGGTGATTCACATTGAGAAAGCAAATCCCGAGATTGACGGGCTGTATCAGGCAATCAACAAAGAGTTTTTGTGTCGCGCGTTTCCGGAGGCGGCCATCATTAACCGCGAGGACGATGTCGGTCTGGAGGGACTGCGGAAATCGAAGCAGAGCTACTATCCCTGTGGATTTGCAAAGAAATATCTGATCTTGGAGCGAAAGGGCGCGGATTTGAGCGACCGGCAGATTCAGGCAGAGATGCAATACTAAAAAAGAAAGAAGATCTGTCCGCGCCGGGCAGATCTTTTTTGACAAGGAGAGGGAAAAAGTGCATGCAAGTCAAGAAGTTGGAACAGACGGAAAAGGAGCGCACGCGGAAGCTCTATGAGGAGGCTTTTCCGGAGGACAGTGCGCGCATGCGAGATTTTTATTATGCGTCGCGCATGCGGGAAAATACGGTCTATGTCATAGAGAACGAGCAGGAGGTCGAGGGCATGCTCTGCCTGAACCCCTGCCGGGTGCAATTCGGGAGAGAAGAACTGACACTCTCCTATATTGTCGCGGTGGCAACGGGGCAGAAGTACCGGCGGCGCGGTATCATGCGGCGCATCCTCACCGAGGCGCTCCGGGAGGAGTATGCGTCCGGCAAACCCTTTGTGTTTCTTGAACCCGCGAACCCCGTCTACTATACGCCGTTTCAGTTTGCCTATGCCTCGCGGCGGGAAAAACGCATTCTAAAAACGATGCCTGCTATCACTGCCGCGCGGTGGATGTCGGAGATGAGAGCCTGTTAAATGAGCTGTCCGCCTGCTGTAACGCGGTACTCGCCAAGAAGTATGATATTTTCTGCCTGCGAAGCCCCGACTACCTGCGCCGCGTGTGCGGCGAAGTGTCCGCGGGAGAAGGACGGGTGCTGTCTGTCCGGGAGAGACAGGCAGGCGGCGAAAAGCTGATCGGGATGGAGGTCTTTGACTATCCGGATACACGGGAGCAGGATGCTCGCGTCGTATTGCCGGACGCAGCGACCCTGAAACGCTGCGGCACCGAGCCCTTTATCATGGCGCGCATTCTCTCGCTCCCTGCCTTTTTTGCGGGGATTTCGCTCCGGGAGGAAGTTGCGGCGGAGGAGCGGAAGTTTTTCTTTTCGCTGAAAGATCCGCTGATTGCGGAGAACAACGGCGTCTTTTTGCTGCGCGCGACCAAGCAGGGGAGTTTCGCGGAGCGACTTTCGGCAGAGACAGAGCGGCGGCAGCATGTCACGGCGCTCACGCCGGAAGAACTGGTTGCCGTGTTTTTCGGCATGCAGCGTGCGCCCTGGGCAGAGGAACTGACGTCATACAGAGCCTATTTTGACGAAGAGATGTGAGCAACGATTGCCGGAGCGGCAGAGGGGGGAGAGGTAGATGGAACAGACAGAATATCAGGAACAGCTGCGTGAGCTCGCACAGTGGATTTCGGAGAGTCGGCGCATTGTCTTTTTCGGCGGCGCGGGTGTCTCGACCGAGAGCGGGATTCCGGATTTTCGCTCGGCGGACGGACTCTATGCGGAGAAGCGGCGTTATCCGCCGGAGCAGATTGTGAGCCACAGTTTCTTTCTGTCGCACACGGAGCAGTTCTATGATTTTTATAAGGAAAGAATGCTCTATCCGGACGCAGAGCCGAACGCCGCACACCTGGCGCTCGCCGCGCTCGAGCGGCAGGGAAAACTCAGCGCGGTGATCACCCAGAATATCGACGGGCTGCACGAGAAGGCCGGGAGCAAACGGGTATTGCCGCTCCACGGAACGGTCTTGGAAAACCACTGCATGCGCTGCGGAAAGTTTTATTCCCTGGCAGAGCTGCTATCGCGCCCCGGCACAGTACCGCACTGCGACTGCGGCGGCATCATCAAGCCGGATGTGGTGCTCTATGAGGAAGCGCTGGACAGTGCCCTGCTCACCGAAGCGGCGCGCCGCATCGCAGAAGCAGATCTTTTGATTGTCGGCGGGACCTCGCTCGCGGTCTATCCGGCGGCGGGACTCCTGCGCTATTTCGGCGGACGTCATCTGGTCGTCATCAACCGCAGTGCAACGCCGGCAGACCGGGATGCGGATCTGGTCATACAGGCGCCGATCGGAGAGGTACTCTCAAAGGCCTTGGAAGAGGCGCACTGAAGCGCGACTTTTACAGCATTTGCGCTTGCAAAGCGGCTTAAAATCAGGTAAACTTAGTTACCGTGACATTATATCCTTGCTTCCGGACGTGACCGGAGGCCGGAGACCAAAGGAGGAAGAGCGAAATGAACAAATACGAATTGACGCTTGTTCTGAACGGAAAGCTCGAGGAAGAGGAGAAGGCAGCTGCGCTGGAGAAGGCGCAGGGCTACATCACCCGCTTCAACGGCACTGTGACGAATGTCGACGACTGGGGTAAGAAGAGATTTGCTTACGACATCCAGAAGATGAAGGAAGGCTTCTACTACTTCATCAAGTTCGAGTCTGAGGATGCATCCACGCCGAACGAGCTGGAAGCAAGCCTTCGCATTTTCGAGCCGGTCGTGAGATATCTGATCGTCAGAGACGAAGCTGTCGAGCAGCCCGCACAGGAAGCAGCAGAATAATTCAGAAAGAGTGATTGTATGAACAAAGTCGTTTTGATGGGAAGACTGACGAGAGATCCGGAAGTTCGCTATTCGAGCGGCGAGAAGTCCATGGCGATTGCGCGTTACACCCTTGCGGTGGACCGCAGAGGCAGACGCGGAAACAGCAACGGCGAGCAGACAGCGGATTTTATCCCCTGTGTTGCCTTTGACCGGGCGGCGGAGTTCGCGGAGAAGTATTTCCGGCAGGGAATGCGCGTGCTGGTGTCCGGCAGAATTCAGACCGGCAGCTACACGAACCGCGAGGGCCAGAAAGTTTATACAACCGAAGTGATTTTGGAAGATCAGGAATTCGCCGACAGCAAGGGCGCTGGCAACGGCGGAAACGGAAATTATAACAGCGCCCCGCAGACAGGCTATGCGGAGGAGAGAAGACCGAGCCCGCAGAACGCCAGCACCGAGGGATTCATGAATATCCCGGACGGCGTCGAAGACGAAGGACTGCCGTTTAACTAAAGAGATAGGGGGACAAGATCATGCCTTTTAACAGAAGTGACAGACCGGAAGGACAGAGAAGCAGACGTCCGGGCGGCATGCGCAGAAGAAGAAAAGTTTGTGTGTTTTGTGCAGAGGGCGCAAAGCCGATCGATTATAAGGATGTTGCAACGCTGAAGAAGTACATCTCCGAGAGAGGTAAGATTCTTCCGCGCCGCATCACCGGAAACTGCGCGCGTCACCAGAGAGCACTCACGCTCGCAATCAAGAGAGCACGTCACATCGCTCTGCTGCCGTACCAGGTGGACTAAGCCACAGGCGCAATACGAGAAACCGGAAGGGAGTTCCCGCGAGGGGGCTCCTTTTTTTCTGCACGCTGGAAACTGCGCGCGTCACCGGAGAGCGCTCACGCTCGCAATCAGGAGAGCACGCTGCATTGCTCTGCTGCTGTACCGGGTGGACTAAGCCAAAGGTGCAATGCGAGAAACCGGAAGGGAGTTCCCGCGAGGGAACTCCCTTTTTGCGCGCGCCGGAAACTGCGTGCGTCACCGGAGAACACGCACGCTCGCAATCAAGAGAGCACGCTACATCACGCTGCTGCCGTACCAGGTAGACTAAGCATAGGCGCAATACGAGAAATCGAAAGGGAGTTCCCGCGAGGGGGGGGCCTTTTCCGTGCGTGTTTCCGGATGCGCATATACCGGTGGCTCGGAAGATTGCCTTGTTGGGGCAGGGAATGATAGCCTATAATAATCCCATAGAGAATACAAATAAGGTGTTTATGAAAGTCAAGAAGCAAAAGAGGGAGTTTTACGAATCGGGACGCAAAGAAGTGCTTGAAAATGATGAATATAAGTTAAGCGGAAGGGGAGGGAGAAATCATGAGTGATAGAGTAAAGCGCTATGCGGATATTTTATTGGATGCAAAGAACATTATTTTGCACGGGGCGCCGGGGACCGGAAAGTCCTATCTGGCAAGGCAGATTGCGGCGTATATCATTAGCGATGGAAAAGCGCAGAGGGAAGAGGAACTCTCAGAAGAGCAGCGCCGGCAGATGGAGTTCGTGCAGTTTCATCCGAGTTATGACTACACGGATTTTGTGGAAGGTTTGCGACCCAAGGTCAATGCGGATGGCAGTATGGGATTTGAGTTGCGGGATGGAATTTTTAAACGTTTTGTATCAAAGGTTAAGAAACGCCCGACACCGGAAGAATTTGTAGATGATATACAGTATAGAGAGGTGGAGAAAGTTAACTTTGGCGCTTGGTGTGGGAATCGGATTCAAGCGAAAGGAAAAACGGTAACTTCGATTTTAGATAGGTTTCAATTGTTGAATCTGCTTGAAAATGGAAGGGATATCACGGACTACAACGCGTGTATGAGCTTTTTTGAGGTTAGCCAGAAAGGGCCTGAGTATACGCACTATAGTGATTTGTGGAAAGCCTACCAAAAATGCGAAAATCGATATGTCTTCATAATCGATGAGATTAACCGCGGCGAAATCTCCAAAATCTTAGGCGAGCTTTTCTTTTCCATTGATCCGGGTTATCGTGGGCGGCGAGGAGAAATAGCAACGCAGTATGCAAGCCTACATAAAGATTCGGAGGAGAAATTTTATGTTCCGGAAAACGTATATATCATCGGAACAATGAACGACATCGATCGCTCGGTAGATAATTTGATTTTGCAATGCGGCGGCGCTTTCGGTTTCTTAAGCTGAGAGCGAATGATTGCCCGGATATGCTCAATGAAATTCAGGATGAGTCAAAGCGAGAAGAGGCGATTCGGCGTATGGAGTCGCTGAATCATGCAATCGCTGAGGTGGAAGAGCTCAATGAGAACTATCAAATCGGCGCGTCGTATTTTCTGAAACTGCAAACACTTGATTTTGAACAGCTCTGGGATGATTATCTGGAGCCTTTGCTTGAAGAATATATACGGGGCGTCGCAGACGAAACAACGGTGATGAACCAATTAAGGCAGGCATATAAAGCCGATGTAACGAAAGGCGGGACAAATGAAAGTGTGCAGAATCCGAGATAACAGCGGCGTGGAGGAGGCTGAACTTTCGGAGATTCCGCAACTTAGAGCTCGTCTTGCCGATAAGACGCTGGGGCAACTGGCGGATGAGGGAGTGCTTTTATTTCCGCATCCGCTTGAGAGGTCGGAGGATATTACGAGGGAGCAAAGTCTGCTTTTGAGACAGTCCGGAAGCTACATGACCGGAAATGTGATGGGATTTCTGGGCTGCGGAGAGGAACGGCTGACAATAACTTCGCGCTTTTCTGTCGGGAACGACTTTTTTTTGCAGTATTTATTGCGGCGTGTGCTGGAGATTCCCAATGTAGTGAATCTGGAAGTCGATGCGGTAAGAAATGATATGCTCTTCAATTTACTTGTATTCTTATTTCCGAGCTATCTCAGAAGGGCGGTCAAAAAGGGAGTCTTCAAAGAGTATGTGTGTCACCAATATAACGATGGAAATGTAAGGGGAAATATTGATGTAGCGCGCCAGCTTGCGACGAATGTCCCTTTTATTGGGCGTGTGGCCTATCATCAGCGAGGTTTCTCACATGACAATATGCTAATGGAACTGGTGCGACATACGATTGAACTGATTCAGAGAACAAGCCAGGGGAGGGAGCTGCTCGCTACTGTAAGAACTGAAGTAAAACAGGTTCTGGCAGTGACTTCCTCCTATAAACTTTGTGACCGACAGAAAATAATCCGTCAAAATCAAAGGGGACGGGTAAGACATCCGTATTTTCACGAGTATTTTGACTTACAGGAGCTCTGTCTTTCGATTCTCTTACATCGGAGACATCAACTCGGGACCGGCTCAAAGCGTCTCTATGGAATTTTGTTTGACGGGGCGTGGCTCTGGGAAGAGTACCTGAATACAATCTTGACATCCGCTTTTTATCACCCCGAGAACAGGCGGAAAGAACGGAGAATGGTTGTTTTGTGATAAACAGGGAGTTATGCAGGGCGAAATTTATCCGGATTTTATCGGAAAAGATTCGGAGAGACGTGTGATTGCGGATGCGAAATACAAACCTGCGGGCAATATTCGGGATAAGGACTATCTGCAACTTCTGGCATACATGTTGCGGTTTGATTCGCAGCGGGGGTATTATCTCTATCCGGATTGTTGTGAGAGAAGAGAGCAGCTGTTTCTCAATCGAGGCATTACGAATGAAGGGAAGGGGGTTGTCAAAGGGCGAGAGGATATAGCGCTGGTAAAGTACGCATTTTCGGTGCCGTCCGAAGAATTTGACTCTTATCAGAACTTTGCCGCTGAGATGCAATCGCGTGAACAAACGTTTTTATCGGCGCTGTTGGAAACTTAAATTGAGCTTTGAAAAAAGGCAAGCCCCGCTACCGGAATGGGGCTTGCCTTCGCTTATTCTCCGCGTCTCGCTTCATAGTCCTCGAGGAAGCTGTGGTCGCCGTCGCTCTTTCGAATGCCCGGGAAGGTCTCGGTACAGACTGCGTGAATCGCGTTAAAAATGCTTTTTTCAATGTCAGGGTTGGTCTGCTTTAAGTGGCGCAGCAGAATCTTGATTTCCTGACGCTTGCTGCCGCCGCCGCCGTTGTCGCAGATGGTGCAGTTCTCGGTGAAGCGGCAGGCACACTGGATGAAGGAGAGTTCGTTGTAGCGCCGCCAGGCGATGATATCGTCCTCGCGGATGCAGTACATCGGGCGTATCAGTTCCATGCCCTCGAAGTTTTGCGAGTGCAGTTTCGGCATCATGCCTGCAGCTGGGAGCTGTAAAACATCGCCATGACGGTGGTCTCGATCACATCGTTTAAGTGGTGGCCGAGCGCAATTTTGTTGCAGCCGAGGTCCTTAGCCTTCCGGTAGAGGTGGCCGCGGCGCATGCGGGCACAGAGGTAACAGGGGTGCTCGTCAGCATTGTTCGCGACATCAAAGATGTCGGTCTCAAACACCGTAATCGGGATATGCAAGAGTTTTGCGTTGCTCTCGATCTTCGCGCGGTTCATCTCGTTGTAGCCCGGATCCATCACGAGGTAGATGACCTCGAAGGGAACATCGCTGTGGCGGTGCAGTTCCTGGAAGAGCTTGGCCATCAGCATGGAATCCTTGCCGCCCGAGATGCAGACCGCGATTTTATCGCCGGGTTCCACAAGGGCATAGCGCTTTACGGCGGCGATAAAGGGGTTCCAGAGCTGCTTTCTGTATTTTTTGATGATGCTGCGCTCGGCAATCTGATAGGGCAGTAGTTCTCGTGCCATGGTAGTCCTTTCTGGTAAGCGGTCAATGCAGGAGAGGAGCGAGTGCCCCGAGCAGGGCATCGAGTTCCTCGCGGGTGGTCAGGTGGCTTAGACTCAGGCGGAAGGAGGCGAGTGCGTTCTTCCGGGAGCGGCTCACGGCAAAGACGGCGCGGCTCGGCAGAGCATCCGTGGAACAGGCGGATTTCACGGAGATGCAGATGCCGGAGCGGGCGAGAGCTGCCTGAACGGCTGCGCCCTTAAGACCCGCGATGCTGAGATTCAGAATGTGCGGAACGGCGGTCGCCGGGCTGTTGACGGTGACTTTCGCCTCTCCCTTGAGCGCTGCGCGGAGATACGCGTTGTGCGCGGCGACAAGGTCGTAGCGGGCGGCTTCTTCGGCGAGTGCAAGTTCTAACGCGGTCTCCAGCGCGCAAATTTCGGCGAGTGCCGGTGTGCCGCTCCCGGTAAGGCGAATCGCTTTCTCCGCCGTGCAGCTGGGGGTAGAGCGGAACGCCTTTCTTCTTATATAGAACACCGCTGCCGACCAGACCGTAAAACTTGTGCGGGGCAAAGCTCACACTGTCGGCGACGGAAATCGACCGGGACTTTGCCGATGGCCTGGGTTGCATCCACATGAAAGTGACAGTCCGGGAAACGCCGGATCAGTGCGGCGGCCTCGGTAAGCGGCTGCAAGGTGCCGAGTTCGCTGTCGACTGCGGAGAGCGATACGAGGCAGGTATCCTTCCTGAGGAGAGAAGAGAGTGCGTTCAGATCGATACAACCGCTCGGCAGAATGGGAAGCAGATCAATCTCATAGCCGACCTCCTGCAGATAGCTGAGGGTTGCGCTGACGGAGGGATGCTCGAGCGCGGTGCTGATGATGTGGCGGCCGACATGGCGCTTAGCTGCCGTGCTGCCGAGCAGCGCGAGATTATTGGCTTCGGTGGCACCGGAGGTAAAAATCAATTCTTCCGGCAATACGCCAAGCAGCGCCGCAATATGCGCCCGCGCGTCGGCAAGTGCGTTTGCGGCGGCCTGTCCGGCGGGGTGTCTGGAATTCGGATTGCCGGGGTAATCGAGACTTGCGCGGAGAAAGGCTTCGGCGACGCGGGGGTCTGCCGGAGTATTTGCGCTGTAATCGAGATAAATCATAAAAACCTCCCAAAAGAGTACAGAAAAACATTCTAGCATGCGGCTCTAAGCGGTGCAAGGCGACGCAGGCGGAAAGGAAGCAAAAGGGAGAAGCAGAGAGACTCTGACAAAGCGGCTCTTTTTGACTGTCTCGGTTTTTGCCGAAGGGGCGCTCTTTTGATGGAGTCACAGATGAGCACATACGAGAGCTCCGGGACCGGATCAATCAACGCCCCCCCGAAAATCTTTTCATTACAGTTCGCCGGAGGAATTATTTCAGACGATCCTACTTGATCTTGCAATCTAGCGAGAACGAAAAAATAAAAAAACGAAAAGTTCTTGTTGACAGTTCGGAACAGGTCTGCTATATTATGAAAGTCCCGCGAGTGAGCGGAGCAAGAACCTTGAAAATCAAAGATCAGACAGTACAAACAACCCTGAAATCTCTGTGAAAACAGAGGGCTTGCGGACATCTTTCGAAGGTGTCCGTGAGCTTCCAAAAGAATTTCAAAAAAGAACCAAACCAAGTAATAACGGGTAAAATAACTGAGAAAGACCAACGTTATTTTGACCGGAACGAACAAACTTAAATTTGAGAGTTCGATCCTGGCTCAGGATGAACGCTGGCGGCGTGCTTAACACATGCAAGTCGAACGAGAAGTGAAGACGGAAACCTTCGGGCGGAAGACTTTATTTCGAGTGGCGGACGGGTGAGTAACGCGTGGGTAACCTGCCTCATACAGGGGGATAACAGTTGGAAACGACTGTTAATACCGCATAAGACCACAGCACCGCATGGTGCAGGGGTAAAAACTCCGGTGGTATGAGATGGACCCGCGTTCGATTAGCCAGTTGGCGGGGTAACGGCCCACCAAAGCGACGATCGATAGCCGATCTGAGAGGATGACCGGCCACATTGGGACTGAGACACGGCCCAAACTCCTACGGGAGGCAGCAGTGGGGAATATTGCACAATGGGGGAAACCCTGATGCAGCGACGCCGCGTGAGTGAAGAAGTATTTCGGTATGTAAAGCTCTATCAGCAGGGAAGAAAATGACGGTACCTGAGTAAGAAGCCCCGGCTAACTACGTGCCAGCAGCCGCGGTAATACGTAGGGGGCAAGCGTTATCCGGATTTACTGGGTGTAAAGGGAGCGCAGACGGCTCTGCAAGTCTGAAGTGAAAGCCCGCGGCTTAACCGCGGGACTGCTTTGGAAACTGCAAGGCTTGAGTATCGGAGGGGCAGGCGGAATTCCTAGTGTAGCGGTGAAATGCGTAGATATTAGGAAGAACACCGGTGGCGAAGGCGGCCTGCTGGACGAAAACTGACGTTGAGGCTCGAAGGCGTGGGGAGCAAACAGGATTAGATACCCTGGTAGTCCACGCGGTAAACGATGAATACTAGGTGTTGGTGCCCGAAGGGCATCGGTGCCGTCGCAAACGCAATAAGTATTCCACCTGGGGAGTACGTTCGCAAGAATGAAACTCAAAGGAATTGACGGGGACCCGCACAAGCAGTGGAGCATGTGGTTTAATTCGAAGCAACGCGAAGAACCTTACCAAATCTTGACATCCTTCTGACCGCACCGTAATGGGTGCTTTCCTTCGGGACAGGAGTGACAGGTGGTGCATGGTTGTCGTCAGCTCGTGTCGTGAGATGTTGGGTTAAGTCCCGCAACGAGCGCAACCCCTATTGCCGGTAGCCAGCAGGTAAAGCTGGGCACTCCGGCGAGACTGCCCGGGATAACCGGGAGGAAGGCGGGGATGACGTCAAATCATCATGCCCCTTATGATTTGGGCAACACACGTGCTACAATGGCGTTAACAAAGAGAAGCGAGAACGCGAGTTTAAGCAAAGCTCAAAAATAACGTCTCAGTTCGGACTGCAGTCTGCAACTCGACTGCACGAAGCTGGAATTGCTAGTAATCGCGAATCAGCATGTCGCGGTGAATACGTTCCCGGGTCTTGTACACACCGCCCGTCACACCATGGGAGTCAGCAACGCCCGAAGTCAGTGACCCAACCGCAAGGAGGGAGCTGCCGAAGGCGGGGCGGATAACTGGGGTGAAGTCGTAACAAGGTAGCCGTATCGGAAGGTGCGGCTGGATCACCTCCTTTCTAAGGAAAGTAAGGGTTGCTTGTGCTGTCTGGTTTTTGATCAAAGGTTCACCGGATTTCCGGTGTCGATGCGTCTTCTTGAAACACCCGTTCCCATCCCGAACACGACGGTTAAGAGGAAGACGGCCGAAGGTACTATGCTGGTAACGGTATGGGAGAATAGGCGGGCGCCGGATTATTATGGGGGTGTAGCTCAGTTGGGAGAGCACCTGCCTTGCAAGCAGGGGGTCAAGAGTTCGAATCTCTCCATCTCCACTTTGCACCTTGAAAATCGCATACAGAATGAATATTCAATTTTAGAATATCTAGACATCCGAGGTGATACGACGAAAGTCGTATCCAAGATATAAACGTATGCTCTGTGAAAGCAGAGCGACCAACCCGCATGTTCTTACGCTAGAGAACATGTAAGAGGTTAAACAAAAAAGAGCGTAGGGCGGATGCCTTGGCACTAAGAGCCGATGAAGGACGTGATAAGCTGCGATAAGCTGCGGGGAAGAGCAAATATCTATTGATCCGCAGATTTCCGAATGGGGAAACCTACTGCAGAAGAGCTGCAGTGACTGTGCGTGAATTCATAGCGTACAGCCGGGAACCCGCTGAACTGAAACATCTAAGTAGGCGGAGGAAGAGAAAACAACAGTGATTCCGTAAGTAGCGGCGAGCGAACGCGGAAGAGCCCAAACCGCAGTGCGTGCACTGCGGGGTTCGGACTGCACACGGGAATTGAATCGTTACCGGAAAGACTTTGGAACAGTCTGCCAGAGAGGGTGAAAGCCCCGTACGGGAAAACGAGTCATGACTCAGCAGGATCCAGAGTACCACGAGACACGTGAAACCTTGTGGGAATGCGGGGGGACCACCCCCTAAGGCTAAATACTACTTAGTGACCGATAGTGCATAGTACTGTGAAGGAAAGGTGAAAAGGACCCCGGGAGGGGAGTGAAAAAGAACCTGAAACCCTATGTTTACATGCAGTGGAAGTGCGATACATGAACGCACAACCGCGTACTTTTTGTAGAACGGTCCGGCGAGTTGCCGGTGCTGGCAAGGTTAAGGACTACAGGTCCGGAGCCGAAGGGAAACCGAGTCTTAATAGGGCTTACAGTCAGCATCGGCAGACCCGAAACCGGGTGATCTATCCATGTCCAGGTTGAAGTCCCCGTAAAAGGGGATGGAGGACCGAACACACATCCGTTGAAAAGGGTGGTGATGAGGTGTGGATAGGGGAGAAATTCCAATCGAACCCGGAGATAGCTGGTTCTCCTCGAAATAGCTTTAGGGCTAGCCTCGACTTAGTCAGACGGAGGTAGAGCACTGAATTCCTGAGGGGGCGTCAAAGCCTGCCAAGGGATATCAAACTGCGAATGCCGTCCTGATGATGGTCGGGAGTCAGACTGCACGAGATAAGTTGGGCAGTCAAAAGGGAAAGAGCCCAGACCTACAGCTAAGGTCCCAAAATACGTGTTAAGTGGAAAAGGATGTGGGATTTCGAAGACAGCTAGGATGTTGGCTTAGAAGCAGCCACACATTCAAAGAGTGCGTAATAGCTCACTAGTCGAGAGGTCCTGCGCCGAAAATTTCCGGGGCTAAAACACGATACCGAAGCTTAGGAATGTAGCAATACATTGGTAGAGGAGCAATCTCAGAGTGCCGAAGCGCTACCGCAAGGAAGCGTGGAGTTCTGAGAAGAGAGAATGCCGGAATGAGTAGCGAGAATGATGTGAGAATCATCATGGCCGAATATCCAAGGATTCCAGGGTAAAGCTGATCTGCCCTGGGTAAGTCGGGACTAAGGCGAGGGAGAGATCCGTAGTCGATGGACAGCAGGTTCATATTCCTGCACCTGACATGATCAGAACTGTGGGGACACAGGAACAAAACCGGACCCGGGAGAGCAAAGACCGGGCGAAGCGAAGCTAGGAGTGCGGTAGGCAAATCCGCCGCACAATCCGAAAGCGTGACAGGGAGCGAAATATAAGTAGCGAAGCCGGTGGAGGGACTGTCGAGAAAAGCCGCTATTGTATCATGTCAGCCCGTACCGCAAACCGACACAGGTGGATGAGGAGAGAATCCTAAGGCCGGCGGGAGAAGCATTGTTAAGGAACTCGGCAAAATGACCCCGTAACTTCGGGAGAAGGGGTGCTGCAGAGATGCAGCCGCAGAGAAAAGGCTCAAGCAACTGTTTAGCAAAAACACAGGTCTATGCGAAACCGTAAGGTGAGGTATATGGGCTGACGCCTGCCCGGTGCTGGAAGGTTAAGAGGAGAGGTTAGCGCAAGCGAAGCTTTGAATTTAAGCCCCAGTAAACGGCGGCCGTAACTATAACGGTCCTAAGGTAGCGAAATTCCTTGTCGGGTAAGTTCCGACCCGCACGAAAGGCGTAATGATTTGAGCGCTGTCTCAACAATGCACCCGGTGAAATTGAAGTACCAGTGAAGATGCTGGTGACCTGCGCCAGGACGGAAAGACCCCATGGAGCTTTACTCCAGCTTGATACCGGGATTCGGTGTTACTCGTACAGGATAGGTGGGAGGCTAAGAAGGAAGGACGCCAGTCTTTCCGGAGCCGCTGTTGGGATACCACCCCTGTGGCACTGGATTTCTAACCTACATCCGTGAACCGGATGGGGGACAATGTCAGGTGGGGAGTTTGACTGGGGCGGTCGCCTCCGAAAGTGTATCGGAGGCGCTCAAAGGTTCCCTCAGAATGGTTGGAAACCATTCGAAGAGCGCAAAGGCAGAAGGGAGCTTGACTGCGACACCGACGGGTGGAGCAGGTACGAAAGTAGGACTTAGTGATCCGGTGGTATAAAGTGGGATTGCCATCGCTCAACGGATAAAAGCTACCCTGGGGATAACAGGCTTATCACTCCCAAGAGTTCACATCGACGGAGTGGTTTGGCACCTCGATGTCGGCTCATCGCATCCTGGGGCTGAAGTCGGTCCCAAGGGTTGGGCTGTTCGCCCATTAAAGCGGTACGCGAGCTGGGTTCAGAACGTCGTGAGACAGTTCGGTCCCTATCCGGCGCGGGCGTAAGATATCTGAGAGGAGCTGTCCTTAGTACGAGAGGACCGGGATGGACTGACCACTGGTGCACCGGTTGGGGAGCAACCCCATGGCCGGGTAGCCAAGTCGGGACGGGATAAACGCTGAAGGCATCTAAGCGTGAAGCCCCCCCTCAAGATGGGATATCTCATGCGAAAGCGGTAAGACCCCTTGAAGACGACAAGGTAGATAGGAGAGAGGTGTAAGCGTGGCGACACGTTCAGCTGACTCTTACTAATCGGTCGAGGGTTTAACCAAAGGGTTTGGGAAAGAGATGAATAGATAAAAATTCTGTGTGCGATTTTCAGGGTGTAAATATTCCTTGTTAGCTCAGTCGGTAGAGCACGCGGCTGTTAACCGCGGTGTCGTTGGTTCGAGTCCAACACGAGGAGCTTAATATGGCGACATAGCCAAGTGGTAAGGCGTGGGTCTGCAAAACCCTGATCACCGGTCCGAATCCGGTTGTCGCCTCTCGCGAAACCGGTCCGAAGGGCCGGTTTTTTTGTTGCAAAAAAACCGGAAGAATCTATAATAAATCTTGGGTGGACAAGATCCAAACCAAGAAAGAGGGTATGAAAATGGCGGGAGTGCTGGAAATGAAGCGCGTCTACGAACCCGCAGCGCCGACGGACGGCTGCCGGATTCTGGTGGACCGCTTGTGGCCGAGAGGTATCTCCAAGGAACGGGCGGCACTGACGCGCTGGGACAAGGAGATTACGCCGTCGTCGGATCTCAGAAAGTGGTTCGGGCATGAGGAGGAGCGCTTCGCTACCTTCTCGGAACTCTACCGGAAGGAACTGGATGCCAATCCGCAGGGCGAGGCGTTTGTGGATTACATCCGGGATACGCTGAAGACCGAAAATGTGACCTTGGTTTACGGCGCAAAAAGCCCGACCTGCAACCATGTGCTGATCTTAAAGGACTGGGTAGAGAAGCGTTTGTAAAAGTCCTCGTGCGGCAGACAGATTCGAAAGAAACAGGCGTACAATCAAATAAAGAAACGTAGTGCACTTTTCTCAGGAGGAAAAAAGCATGGAACACATGAAGAATGTAAAGTCGGTGACAGTGGCAGCCTTACTCGTGGCGCTCGCGGTGACACTCAAGTTTTTGAAAATCGCGATTACGCCGACATTGGAGTTCAGCTTCGCCTTTCTCGCCAACGCGAGCGCAGGTTTTCTGTTCGGACCCTTTGTGGCCGGAACGGTCGGCGCACTCTCGGATCTGCTCGGCTATGTGGTGCGTCCCACAGGACCCTTCTTCCCCGGCTTACACTGAACGCAATCATCAACGGCGTGGTCTACGGCCTGGTTCTCTATCGGAAGCCGGTGTCGATGCAGCGTGTCGTCATTGCCCGCCTGATTAATACCGTATTGATCAGTTTCCTGTTGAATCCGATCTGGCTGTCCATGATGTACGGCAAGGCGCTGCATCTCCTGGTGATGACGAGACTCATCAAGGCAGCGATTCTCTTCGTGCCGGAGTGCATCCTGCTCTATGCGGTTCTGAAACTTGTCAAGCGAATCGCGAGCGATTCCGCGCTGTTGCCGCAAAAGAGCGCGTCCTAAGTATCCGTTATATCGCTGAGAACGACCGCAGAGAGGCAGAGTCATTGCTTCTCTGCGGTTTTTATTTTGGCAAAGCGCAGGTGACAGCGCCGCAAAGGAGCCTTCCGAAGATTCAAATTGCACGGTCTTCCGAACAGTCTCGAAAGGCAGATGATTGCGTCTCAGGCGGGCTTTGGCACAGCACAGAGACATGACGCTGTTGCCGCAAAAAGAGCGCGCCTAAGTATCCGTTATATCGTTGAGAAAGACCGCAGAGAGGCAGAGTTACAGTCTCTCTGCTTTTTCATCAAGTAGAGGTGATGCGGCGCTATCTCCGCAAAAGAACGATTCTGAAGATCCGGATTTCACCGCGTTCCGGAGAGGTAGTTTCATTGCTTTTCGGAGATGGTGTTTTGGCAAAGCGCAGGCGGCAGGCCTTGTTCTACAGAAGGGAAGCTCATAAGCCGGGGCATTCTATCAAGAAGTGAAGCGGGACAAAAAGAGTGTCGGAAAACCCTGTGTCGCGGTAGAACGGCATCGAAAAAAGTCACACGGGGTGTCGCGGGACAACCTGCGTCGCAACCGGGTTTTGAGGTGGTTTTGTATGCAATATAAGGGAATGGTAAAAAAAAGAAGCGTTTCCGCCGCTTGCAATCTACGGCAAGAGCGTGTATAACGGAACAACATGCAGTTGGATTGACGCGTTTTCGGTCAGTCCTGTTTTTTTATCGTTCTTTTGGGGGATACAGTATGACAATGAAAAAGAAAGGAAGTGCAATTGTTGATATGACGGTCGGAAGCCCGACCGCATTGATTCTGGGATTTGCGATTCCGATGTTGCTCGGCACCTTGTTTCAGCAATTTTACAGCATGGCGGATACCGTCATTGTGGGACGCTTTCTGAGTGTTCAGGCGCTTGCGGGCGTCGGCTCGACAGCGGCCATTAACTTTCTGATCAACGGCTTTGTGATCGGCATGTCCTCGGGTTTCGCGATTCCGGTCGCACAGCGCTTCGGCGCGCGGGACTATGTGGATATGCGGAAATTCATCGCGAATACGATTTGGCTCTCGCTGATCTTCTCCGTAGTGGTGACAGGGCTTGTGGCGCTCTTCACAAAGCAGCTGCTCATTCTGACGCAGACGCCGGAGGACATTCTGCCCTATGCGTATCAGTATATCTTCATCATCTTCCTCGGGATACCAACCACCTATCTCTACAACGTGACGGCGAGTCTGATTCGCGCGCTGGGTGATTCCAAGACGCCGGTCTATTTTCTGATTCTCGCCTCGGTTGTGAACATCGTCCTCGATTTTGTGTCGATTGTCGGCTTCGGCTTCAGTGTGAACGGCCCGGCGCTCGCGACAGTCTTCTCGCAGGCGGTATCCGGAATCTGCTGCATTTTCTACATGCGGAAAAAGTTTCCGCTGCTCCGCTTTGCGCCGCGGGAGATGCAGTTTGACACGCGGAAATGCGGCATTCTGCTCTCGATGGCACTGCCGATGGGGTTGCAGTATTCCATCACGGCAATCGGCTCCGTCATTTTACAGAGCGCCGTCAATATGCTTGGCACGGTGACGGTCGCCTCGGTGACGGCGGGTCAGAAAATCAGTATGTTCTTCTGCTGCGTCTACGATGCGCTCGGTGCGACAATGGCAACCTATGCGGGACAGAATGTCGGCGCGGGCAAGTTACAGCGCGTGCAGGACGGCGTCTATGTCGCGACCAGAATCGGCATTGCCTACGGCCTGCTCGCCTTCCTGATTTGCTTTCTGTTCGGCAATCAGTTGCCGTTGCTCTTTCTCTCGCCGGATCAGACGGAGATTGTGCGGCAGGCGCGGCTCTTCCTGCTCGCAAATTCCGCGTTCTATGCTGCGCTCGCCGTCGTCAATATATGGCGCTTTACGATTCAGGGCATGGGATACTCCGGCTTTGCGATTCTTTCGGGCGTCTCGGAGATGATTGCGCGCACCCTGGTCGGTTTTATCGGTGTTCGCTTCTTTGGTATCTACGCGGTATTCTTTGCCTCGCCGCTCGCCTGGCTCTCGGCGGACTGCTTCCTGATTCCGGCCTTTTACCACTGCCTGCGGAAACTGCGCCTGTTAATCGGCATTCGGGAGGACTGAGCATTCATAGTTTGTTCATGATTTCTTTGAAAAAGAGTTACAAGTCGCACATGAATTCATCACGACTCTTCGCTATCATATAGACATAGCAAGCGGGAAACCGCGAACATCTTTTTTTCATATACTGGCCGGGGGCGAAAGCACCCGGCCTCCTCCCTTTTTACGGCTCTCTTCGCACAGGCGACGGGAGCCGTTTTTATATGAAAGAGCGTCATAAGATAAAAAGAAGTTAAGCGCTGCGGGGCTTTTATCTTCCCTGAAACAAGAGAAAGGGGGATGTGGCGCTGCCATCGTATGGAGCCGGCACCGATTCGTTGTCGGTTCCGACTTGTTCGGTGCGGCATTTTGCCTGCATGTAAGCGGCGGAATCAGCGAGTGTCCTGACATAAAAAAGCACTGTTCTTTTTGAGAACAGTGCCTTTTTATGCGTTATCGCTTGCTTATTCCCGGCCGTCCCAGCAATAGGTGCAGAGCTTGTCGCGGTCGATGCCGACGGCCTTGATGAGGTCGTCGAGGCGGTTATAGCGGAGGGTTGTGAAGTTCAGCTGCTTGCAGATCACATCGAGCATCGCCTGATAGCGCTCGGAGTCCGGATTTGCGTAGTCGCTCAGGACTTCACGGCTCACATTCTCGCCCTCGGCGTCGCGAATCATGCGCCGCGTGATGAGCTCCATCTCGCCGGTCGAGCGGGAGAAGTTCAGATACTTACATCCGAAGAGCAACGGCGGGCAGGCGGGGCGCACATGAACTTCCTTTGCGCCGCTCCGGTACAGGAACTCCGTGGTCTCGCGGAGCTGCGTGCCGCGGACAATCGAATCGTCGATTAAGAGGAGGCGCTGTCCCTCAATGAGCTCATGCACCGGGAATCAGCTTCATCTTTGCGATGAGATCGCGCTTGTCCTGAATGGTCGGCATGAAGGAGCGCGGCCAGGTCGGCGTGTACTTGATGAAGGGACGCGCAAACGGGACACCGGACTCATTCGCATAGCCGATAGCGTGTGCGGTGCCGGAATCCGGGACACCGGCGACCGAGTCAATCTGGTCGTGGGTCATATGGTCGCGCTTTGCGAGCTCCTGGCCGCAGCGCACGCGCATGGCTTCGACGGATACACCCTCGTAGGAAGAAGACGGATAGCCGTAGTAGACCCAGAGGAAGGTGCAGATGCGCATCTTTTTGCCGGGGGCGGAGAGCGTCGTGATACCCTCCGGCGTCATCACGGCGATTTCGCCGGGGCCGAGCTCGCGAAAATCCTCGTAGCCGAGGTTCAGATAGGCGAAGCTCTCGAACGAAGCACAGAAGCCCTCGTCCTTTCTGCCGATGACAATCGGCGTTCTGCCGAGTTTGTCGCGGGACAGGTAAATGCCCTGCGGGGTCAGGAGCATAATGCTCATGGAGCCGTCAATCACTATCCTGCGCATAGCGGAGGCCGTCAATCAGGTTGTCCTTCCGGTTAATCAGAGAGGCAACGAGCTCCGTCGGGTTGATGATACCGCCGCTCATCTCGAGGAAGGAAGAGCCGTTGTTCTTTAAGAGCTCATCCGAGAGAACATTCAGGTTGTTGATGCGACCCACGGTCGTAATCGCGTAGGTGCCGTGGTGGGAGCGCACAATGAGGGGCTGCGCCTCATAGTCGGAAATACATCCGATGCCGAGATTGCCGTGCATTTGCTTGACATCATCCGCAAACTTGGTGCGGAACGGGCTGTTCTCAATGTTGTGGATGGAACGGTCGAAGCCGTCCTTTCCGTAAACAGCCATGCCGCCGCGGCGGGTGCCGAGGTGGGAGTGATAATCCGTGCCGAAGAAGAGATCAAAGACACAATCTTCCTTGAGTGCCGATGCAAAGATACCGCCCATAGGACCTTCCTTTCAAAGTGCGCATACATGATACCAAAGACTTCGTGAAAATCATAATCGATTCAAGCGGTGAATGCAAGGCGCGGGCGGCGGAAACAGTGCCGGTTTTTGGATAGAGACAAGCGGAAAACAGGTGAAAAAAGATACGGTTTGCACATAGGTATGCAGAGAGGATGCATTTTTTCACGAAAGTGAGCGCGGGAAAACAAGCCATGTCGATTGACAGCTGTCGGGCGGGAGCTCAGCGGCGAAGGCTGGTAATTCGGACAGAGACATATTAAAATAGAAAAATACTATCGCGCAGGAGGAGATCATTTGAACATTCATCAGAAAATTGCAGAGGAACTCGGCGTCCGGACAGAGCAGGTTGACGCGGCGGTGCAGTTGATTGACGAGGGCGCGACCATACCCTCATTGCCCGCTACCGGAAAGAAGTGACAGGATCTCTGGACGATGAACAGCTTAGAACGCTCGATACGCGGCTCACCGCACTCCGCAACCTGGAAGAGCGCCGCGAAAAGATACGCGCGGCGATTACGGAGCAGGGGAAGATGACGGAGGCGCTCGGCGCGCAGCTTGATGCGGCGGAGACGCTGGTGCAGCTCGAGGACATCTACCTCCCCTACCGCCCGAAGCGCAGCACCCGCGCTACGGTGGCCATAGAGCGCGGCTTAAGCGAACTCGCGGATCTCATCTGGGCGCAGAAGACCGAGAAGAGTCTCGAGGAAGAGGCCGAGCGCTTTATCTCCGAGGAGAAGGGCATCGGTACCGCAGCGCTCTGCATCCAGGGTGCTTTGGACATACTCGCGGAGCGCTTTTCCGACGCGCGCGTCATTCGAAGCTATGTGCGCGATACGACCAAGCGGGGCGGTCAGCTCTGCGCGGCGCGGCGTGAGCAGAAGGGCAGCGCGGAGAAGCAGAACGAGGCGGAGAAGGAGAGAGAGAAGCGGGCGGTCTACGAGACCTACTATGACTTCCGCGAGCCTCTGATGAAGGCAACCGGCTACCGCGTGCTCGCGATGAACCGCGGCGAGAAGGAAAAGATTTTGCGGGTCTACATCGAGGCACCGAGCGAGGAGATTCTTTCGACCCTCCGCAGCCGCCTGATTAAAGCGGAAAACAAGAACACCGCCGAGGCCATGGACCGCGCGATTACGGACAGCTATGTGCGCCTCATGGCACCGGCGGTGGAGCGCGACATTCGAAATGAGCTCACCGAGGCGGCGGAGACGGGGGCCATTGAGGTGTTCCGGAAGAACCTGCATCAGCTGCTCATGCAGCCGCCGATTGCGGGCGAGGTGGTGCTCGGCTGGGACCCGGCGTTCCGCACGGGCTGTAAGCTTGCGGTCGTTGACGAGACCGGCAAGGTGCTGGATACCGCTGTGGTCTACCCGACCATGCCGACCAACGAGAAGAAGCAGCGCGCGGCGGCGGAGAAGCTGCGAGAATTTATCGAGAAGTACGGCGTGACCCTGATTTCAATCGGAAACGGCACGGCTTCCCGCGAGTCCGAGCAGTTTGTCGCGGAGGTCTTAAAAGAACTCCCGCAGAAGGTCTCCTATGTGATCACGAACGAGGCGGGCGCTTCGGTCTACTCCGCGAGTGCGCTCGCGACCGAGGAGTTCCCGGAGTTCGATGTGGGACAGCGCAGTGCGGCCTCGATTGCGCGCCGCGTACAGGACCCGCTCGCGGAGCTCGTGAAGATTGACCCGAAGTCGATCGGCGTTGGGCAGTACCAGCACGACATGGAGCAAAAGCGCCTCGGCGAGGCGCTGGAGGGCGTGGTCGAGGACTGTGTGAACGCGGTCGGCGTGGATTTAAACACGGCTTCGGCTCCTCTGCTCCGCTATATCTCCGGCATCACGAAGACCACGGCAAAGAATATCGTGAGCTACCGCGAGGAGAACGGAAAATTCAAGAACCGGAAGGAGCTCTTAAAAGTATCGAAGCTCGGCCCCAAGGCCTTTGAGCAGTGCGCGGGCTTCCTTAGAATCAGCGGCGGCGAGAACCCGCTCGACGACACCGGCGTGCACCCGGAGAGCTATGCGCTCGCGAAGGCCATCCTCGAGGCGGCAGGGGAGAGCGAGGAGAAGCTTCGGGAAGGCCGTCTCAGCTTTAAACTCAACAAGGCAAAGCGGAAGTCACTTGCGGAGCAGCTCTCGGTCGGAGAGGTTACGCTCGAGAGTGTCGAGAAGGAACTCACGACGGCGCGGCGCGATCCCCGCGAGGACATGCCGAAGCCCATCTTAAAGAGCGATGTGCTGCAGATTGAGGATTTGAAGCCCGGCATGATACTCCGCGGCACCGTGCGAAACGTCATTGACTTCGGCGCCTTTGTGGACATCGGCGTACACCAGGACGGCCTCGTGCACATCTCCCGCATGAAGAAGGGCAAGTTCGTGAAGCACCCCTCGGAGGTCGTGAAAGTCGGCGATATCGTCGAGGTCAAGGTGGTCGAGGCCGATGTCAAGAAGCAGAGAATCGGACTTTCGATGATACTGGGCTGAGAAAAGGTTCGCCCGATAGGATTGAACCGGGACGATCATACAGGGCCGATAAAAAACAGTGCATAAAAGGTTACCTTTGCTTGAAAAAAATGAGGGGTATAGTAATATTAGTATATAGAGTACCTTAGGGAGTCTCGCCGGGGAGCATTATTCTTTGGCAGTCCGCGAATAGAGCAGACGCGGCGTAGAAGCAGGACCGGTCACCGCCGTGTGAAGTGTAGTGACAGAGTATGCCGGCATAAGTGGGGAAGGTTATATGTTAAATGGCCTTTTACGGAGGGAACTGTTATGTTAAATTACAAGACCTTGCACCGTCTCTTTGTGCTTCGCATTGCGTTTGAACTGTTGGTTGCGCTGTTTGTTGTAATAACTTTTCTTTCAAAGCGTTATTTTTCACAGTTCGGAATGTTTTTTCTGATTGCTTTGCTGTCTGCAGGGGCGCTTTGGCTGGTTTTTTATTTCATACAGGTTCGCACGGACAGAGAACATCTGTTGAATCATAAACATCTGCAGGTGTTGCGGGAGACGGATACCGACCTGTATCGTTTGCAACGCTTTTACCTGACCCGGGTGATTCCGGCAGAGCGTCTTGTTTTAGGGATTGCCGCGATACTCGGTATTGCGCAGCGTCATATGTCATGAGAGGAGTGATTATGTCAAAATACAATCACCTGCGACGCATCTATTTATTCCGTATGATACTGGGCGTGCTGATTATCTCCTTGGCTGTGGCGGAAGTACTCGCGTCAAAGCTGCTGACAGAGCTGCCGCTTTTACGGCTTGTGGCAGGCCTGGGAATACTCTGGCTCATCGGTAGCTTACTGATACGCCATATGGACAGCGAGTGCTTGCTCCGTTCCGGGCAGGCGCAGAAGCTTAAGGAGGCGGATGCCGCGTTATACCGTCTGCACCGCTTTGAAGAGAAGGTGCTTTCGAAGGCGGAATTCGGCATTTTGATGGCTGCCTTGTTGTTTATGCTTGTACGGCAGCGCCTTTGGTAAGCGCACGAAGCGGGAAAACAGAAGAAAAAAGAGCTTGTCATCCGGCGGATGACAAGCTCTTTTTCGCTTTCTTTGTATGAAATTGTCAGAAAACGCAATCAGCGAATTTCCTGCTGCGCCGCGAGGAGGCGAGACAGGACTTTCACAATCAGGGTGCTCACGATGCCGCTCACCACGACTTCGATCACGCCCTGCAGGCCGACCAGCAGCACAATGAAGGCGAGGGGATTGGTCGCGTGGAGTGCGCTCGCAAGGGCCTGAATCGGCTCGGTCTGATAGAAGAAAAGAACCATGTAGCCCATGAAGAAAAGCGTGTTCGTGAGGGGCGCTGCGACGGCGCCGATCAGGAAGGAGAGATTTTTCCGCTTGCTCGCGCCGAGCACCAGGCGGAAAATCCAGGCGGTGCAGAGCCCCACGAGGATGCGCATGGTCACACAGAGCATAAAGGTGTGGAACACACTGAGCTGCAGGAGCGCGAGGCCGAGCGGCGAAGTTCCGCTCACGCACTCATAAACGCGGTGATGCCGAAGACAGCACCGGTCACGGCGCCCGCGAAGGGCCCGAGCAGGATGGCTGCGACCGCAATCGGGACCGTTAAGAAGGACATCGACAGCGGGCCGATGGGGACGGAGCCGAGGCCGACTAACTTCATCACGAGTTCAATCGCGACGAGGAGAGCAAGCTGGCTCAGGTAGAGGATGCGGTTTTTGGGTGTATACATAGTTGTCCTTTCTGTCGTTCTCTCGGAGATACGACGAAACAAGATGTGCGGACACGGCCGCGGGTTCCGCTCCGGAGAGCCGCAGTTCCCTGCTGCCGAAGGTGCGGCGGGAATTGTGCCGGAGCAGGGCTATTATAGCACGAAACGGCAGGCTGAAAAGACCGGAAGCTTGCAAGTCGCAATCGGAATTGGCTATAATGCAGACGGTGTTGTTTTTTCTGAAAGGATAAATGATGAAACGTGGACTGGTCATGGAAGGCGGCGGCATGCGCGGGCTCTTTACCGCGGGTGTCACGGATGTCTTCCTGGAAAATAAAATTGTTTTTGAGGGCGCCATCGGCACGTCCGCAGGCGCGGTATTCGGCTGTAACTATAAGTCGAATCAGCCGGGGCGCGTGCTCCGCTATAACTTAAAATACGGCGCGGATCCGCGCTACGGCTCGCTCCGCTCTCTCTTGCTGACAGGCGACTTTTACAACAAGGACTTTGCCTACCGCGAAGTGCCGTTTGAAAAGTTTCCGTTCGACACGGAGACCTTTCAAAAGAACCCGATGGAGTTCTATGTGGTCTGCACCGATGTGGAGACAGGCAGACCCTTTTACTACCGCTGCGACAAGGGTGACTTACACGATGTCGAGTACATGCGCGCTTCGGCCTCGATGCCGCTGGTGGCGCGGATTGTCGAGGTGGACGGGCATAAGCTCCTGGACGGCGGTATCATCGATGCGATTCCGCTGAAAAAGATGCTGAGCCTTGGCTATGAGAAAAATGTGGTGATTCTGACGCGCCCCAAGGGCTACCGGAAGGAGCGCGGGGCGTCCGGGACCATCGTCGGGGCGGCGCTCAAAGGCTATCCGCGTGCATCTCTCGCAATGAAGATGCGCTATCTCACCTATAACCAGAACATACGCTTTGTCGAGGAAGAGGCGGAGCGCGGCAGAGCACTCTTAATCTATCCGGAAAAGGAACTCGGTATCAGCCGCATTGCGAGCGATCCGGGCGAATTGATGCGCGTCTATGAGCTTGGCCGCGGCGCGGGCTTACGCGCGCTGGAGCGGGTTCGCGCCTACCTCGGGGAGTGAGGAGAACACCATATTCGCAGCCGCATAGCGAGCAATCCCGGCGAACGGATGCGCGTCTGTGAGCTTGGGCGTGGCGCGGGCTTACGCGCGCTGGAGCGGGTCCGCGCCTACCTCGGGGAGTGAGGAGAATACCATATTCGCAGCCGCATAGCGAGCAATCCCGGCGAACGGATGCGCGTCCGCGAGCTTGGGCGTGGCGCGGGTCTACGTGCGCGGGAGCGGCTCAGACATCTTATGGGTGTTTCGGCAGAAAAAGAATCGCTGTTGCATCCGCAGCGTGCCTGCAATCGAAGAACGGAAGAAGATCTCGGAAATATGATTTTTCGCCGAGTTATGCTATACTTTCCTCTGTGAGTTCTCGCTAAATAAAATAAGCCTCCTCTCGCCGAGAGGAGGATGGAAAGAGGAAAGTATGAAATGTAAGGTGGTACATGAGACCGGTGGTAGCCTCCGCGTCAAGATTCTGGGACGGCAGCTTTCTTACAAGGAGTACGAGGCTCTGCACGGGCTTCTCGAAAAGACGGAGGGCGTGCAGCGCATCCGCACTTACTGGGCGACAGGCAGCATTGCGCTGAATTTCCGCGGTGACCGGGAGCGGCTGCTCGCGACCATCCGCGGGATTTCCGAAGAGGATCTCGCGGCGGCGGTCGAAGAAAACCGCCGTGCCCTGGCAGAGCTCGGCAAGAAGGAAATCGAGCAGAATACGCCGGTCGACTTTGTCGACTTAAAGAAGTTAAAGAAGCAGGGCAAGAAGATGAGTTCCCTCTGGAAGCGGCGCTTAAATCGCCGCATTCTCATTGAGGCGGCAGCGGATATGATACTCCCGGCGCCGGTTCAGGTGGCGTATCACGCCTATCAGATGCTGGTGCTGCAGAGCCTCTGAGTGATTACCGCACGACGGCGACTTCGGTGACGCCGTAGCGAAGAAAGAGCGGAAGCAAGTCCGCCGAGAGGCGCTCGCCGCTCACCGCGAGCGGAACAGCGGGCGGGCAGGAAACCGTGGGCTGGCCGAGGATGCGCCCCACGGCCTCCGTGACCGGCACGGTCTCCTGCGGAGACAGCATGGCTTCCCGTATCGTTAAGACACGCGGCAGAGGAAGAAGACGAAGAGACGGTTCTTTGACCGTCTCTTTTTTTGTCCAGACGGCGGGCTCGTCGCGGTAAAGCGCGGCGATGCGGAGAAAATCTTCGGGGCGGTTTTCCGGGGTCAGCATGAGAACCACGGCGGAGAGATCGGCAAATTCCGGCTCCATATGGTGCAGGCGAAAGAGCGCTGCGACCTCTTCCCCCGAGAGAGCGCCGCTGCCGAGCACAAGTTTCAACGCTTCGCTCTCCCGGACCTCGGCGCCGAGGGTGCGAAGATACTGTTTGAGGCCGTCGATGCGGCGGATGCAGGCGGCAAGCCGCGCGGGATAGCTGTCCGCGAGATAGGCATTGCAGAGGTCAAGGGACTGTAAAATCAAATACGAGGGACTGGTCGAGGCAAAGAGCTCCATGGTGCGTCGCGCGGACGCGCCGACTTCCGCGGCAGCCTCTGCACTGAAATGGAGGTAGGCGCCGCCGGTCAGAACGGGCAGGGTCTTGTGCGCGGAGTCGCAGCAGAGATAGGCCCCCTGATCCATGGGGTGCAGGGGCTCTTCGAGAAAGTGAAGGTAGGCGCCGTGGGCGTTGTCGACTAGGACAGGGACTGTCCCCTTGCCGCAGTGCGCATCGACCGCGCGAACAATGCCTTGTATATCGGCGAGAAAGCCGAGGTAGTCGGGGCTTGTCAGAAAGACAGCGAAGGGCGGCCGCGGCAGGGCGCGTAACGCTGCGCATACCGAGTCCGGGCTCGGGTGGCAGGAGCAGGCGCTGTCCAGCGCTGTGTCCGCGGGATAAATCCAGGCAATGTCAAAGTCGAGGAGAGCCGCCGCGTAGAGGAGGCTCTTGTGTGCGTTTCGCGCAGCGAGGAGGAGCGGGCGTTCGCCCGGGGTGCGCTCCGCGCGGGAGAGCGCTAAGGCCAGCATGGTGCGGAGCGCAAGGCTGCTGCCCTCGGTCGAGTAGAGGGTCAGCGCCGTGCCGAAGAGGGCGGCCGCATTGGCCTCGCTCGCGCCGATGATGCCCGTGGCCTCCGAGAGCACATCCGCACCGCGGATTTCCGTGATATCCCGCGCCTCAATGCCGTAGAGTGCCGCGCCGAAGGCGCTGTGCCCCTTGTGGCCGGGCATATGGAGGCGGCTTATGTCAGCGCGTATGTATTCGGTCACAAAGTCATAAATCGGTGTGTTCATCGGCATTTCCTTCCTGTTTCGGTATGCATCCATAGAATTGAAGCTGCGCGTTTCGCAAGACACTACAGTGTTGTGAGTACTTTTCGTTGCATCGCGATTCGAAGCGGGGGCCGACATTTGGTGGTCGGTGATTGTTTCGCAGTCTCGCCTCATGGCGAGGCGTATCGCTGTCTTTGAATCAGGGCTCTGTGCTTTGCTGTCCCTGCTTCTTGCTTCTGCCTGCGCGTTTCGCAGCTCTTTTCTCTCGGCAGAGAGCAGCGCCCCGCCGCGAAGCAAAGCCTTGTCTCCGTAGCGCGCGGAGATTGCGGCCTGCATTTCGCCGAGCTTTCGGCGTTTTTCGGCTTGGGCCGCCTCTGCCGCTTCGCGCTTTTCGGTCTCGGCTGCCTCCGCCGCGGCGCGCTGCTTTGCTTCCCGCACTTCCGATGGACTCGGCAGGGAGAAGAGGGACAGCTGCTGATACTGCGGGTCTTCGAGGCGGGCGGCGCCGATGCCGACGAGGCGCAGGGCCTCCCGCTTCGAGAACAGACCGTCTTCGCCCTCGAGCAGGGCAAGAAAGAGTTGCGAAGCGCAGCGCTCGAGATCCGCGGCTTCATTGCTCGGAAAGTCGAGGCGCTGCTGTCTCGTGTGGCGCTGAAAGGAGGTTGTCTTTGCGATAATCGCGAGCGTCTCGGCGCGTACATTTGCCTTTTTGAGGCGCGAGGAGAGTTCTTCCGCGAGTTCCCGGAGGAGCGGTGGGAGTTCGCGCCGCATATTGGCGCGGTCAATGTCAACGGCGGTGGTCTGCTCGACGGAATGGCTTTTTGCCCTGGGGCGCTCGCGCCGCACCTCGGAGCGGCTAAGCCCCCGCGCGCTGTAGTAGACAGCCTCTCCGGCGCTCGGCCCCAGAATGCGCTGCAGGACATCGCAGGGTGTCGCGGCGGCTTCGCCTATCGTGTGAATGCCGAAGCGGAGCAGTTTTTCGGCACTCCTTCCGCCGACCCCGAAGAGAGCGCGAATCGGCAGCGGGTAAAGTTTTTCCGGCAGTTCCTCGGGCCAGAGCGTGTGGATTTTATCAGGCTTCTCAAAGTCGCTCGCCATCTTGGCAAGAAGCTTATTTTCGCTGATGCCGACATTGACCGTGAAGCCGAGGGTCTCCCGGATTTCTGTCTGAATGGCCGCCGCACAGGCGCGAATCGCGGCTTCTTCCTGCCTGCGGTCCGAGAAACGCCCACTCATATCGAGAAAGGCTTCATCAATCGAGAACTGTTCGACCGCAGGACTGTGGCGGCGCAAAATTTCGAGGAAGGCTGCGGAGCGACGCCGGTAATAGGCGAAGTTTGCGGAGACCAGCACAAGCCCCGGACAGACACTGCGGGCGCAACTTACGGGCTGGCCGCTGTGTACGCCAAAGCGCTTGGCGGGAATCGAGGCGGCGGTCACGACGCCGTGGCGCGAGGCGACATCGCCCGCGACAGCAGAGGGAACGGTTCGGAGGTCAACGCTGTCCGGATTTTGTTCGAGCCGCTCGAGTGCGCTCCAGGACAAAAACGCCGAGTTCACGTCAATATGAAAAACGATGCGGGACAAGCGAGACCTCCTTTCGAAAATTGAAAGACCCAAGCGTTCTACTATGTGTTAGTATAGCAGAAGCGCGGGCGAAAGAACATGTGTTTCCCGCCTGCGCCGGAGGAATGATGGGAAAGACTTACGTTTGGGATCACAAGATTCAGTACTACGAGACGGACCAGATGCAGATTGCGCACCACTCGAACTACATTCGCTGGTTTGAGGAGGCGCGGACCGCGGCCATGGAAGAGGCCGGGCTCGGCTATGAGGAGATGGAGGCTGCGGGTGTGATCAGCCCCGTGGTTTCGGTCTCGGCCAAGTATCACAAGATGTCCCGTTTTCCGGAGACACTCCGGATTGCGGTCGAAATTGCGGACTATAACGGCGCGCGCATGCGGCTTCGCTACCGGGTGACGGAGAAGACGAGCGGAGAGCTCCGCTGCACCGGAGAGAGCGAACACTGCTATCTCGACGAGAGTCACAAACTCATCTCGTTAAAGCGGAGTAAGCCCGAAATTCATGCGATTCTGGACGCAATGAAGTAAGGGGAGACTGAAAGCCGGACAATTCACAATAGAAAACGCGGCGCGGGAGATATTCCCGCGCCGCGTTTTGCGTCGCTGTGAGCGCTTGGAGAACGCTCTTTAGTTCTTCTTCAGTTCGTCCGCGAGCTGCTGCTCCTCTGCGGTGAGCTTTACCTGACCTGCCGCAACCGCAGCTGCCTTCTGCTGCTCAAGCTGTGCCGCTGCCTGGAGCGCCGCAGCTGCCTCGCCGGAGCTCGGGTCGGTCGGATCCCACTTCTGGTCGCGCGGAATCGGAACCTCGATTGCATCCTTCTCAACCGGTCCCTTGTTCCACGGGTCGTTGTAGATGTGAACCACGGTGCCGTTGCCGCAGTTCTTGTAGACCCAGTAGGAGTAACCGGTCAGCAGGCGGAGGCAACCGCCGGACGCCGCGTCGTCGATGTAGTTGAAGGTGATTGCATCCAGCTCAAGCTTTGCGCTGTAGTAGAGAATCGAGTGGATGATGAAGCCGTTGTAGAAGCGGTTTAAGTACTTGCAGTAGATGGCCGCCGGGACATCGTCGTGCATGTACTTGACATCGTACTTCGCGTAAATCTTATAGTTGCCCATCGGCGTATCCGGGCCGCTCGTCGAGTTGAAGGTCTTGTACGGGATGATGTAGCCGTTGTCGCCGTCTTTCGCCATGATGTACATGGTGCGGGTTCCCTGGTTGTAGTTAATCTGGTAGGAAGCCTGCGGTCCCAGGATGGTCTCGAGGTCGGTCACGACGGAGCCGTCGTTGTTGAAGTAGTACTTGTAGCCGTCGACATAGTGCCAGCCGCGCGCCGGTTCGCCGTCAATGAAGTAGTGCTGGACATTGTCGAGGAAGCCCCAGCCCGTGTACGGGGTGCCGCTGTGAGAGGAGTAGTGAACGCCCGTGCCGTCGCGGTAAGCGCCCTCGTACTTGCCGACCATCAGGTTCTTCGAAGCATAGGGGAAGTGCTCGGTGTTATGCCAGAAGCCCACGCGGATGCCGACAATGTAGCGGTCGGAGCCCATGGTACCGGTCGTCTGGCCGTTCTTTGCCCAGTCGAGGACGGTGCCGTCGTTCAGCATGACCTTGTAGTAGACATCGTTGTAGCGGTGCGCCATGCCCTTCACGCGAATCTGGATGGCCTGGACCTTTGCGCCGTCCTCGTTGTAGGGCGTGATTTCCTTCGAAGCCGCCCACGGGCTCCAGCCGTGCTGATCGGTGTAGACGCGGTAGTACATGCGCGCAATCCCGGAGTGAATCATGTAGAACTTCGAGAAGCCGTTTGCCGAGAAGAGACCCTTGCCCGGGTTATTGGTCGCGGTGTCACCGATTACATTGCCGGCCGCATCGCGCATCTGGTAGGTCGCAATCTGCACCTGGTTTAAAACCGGATCCGCCGGGGTGTTGCCGGTGCCGAGTGCCTCAAAGCCCGCATTCTCGAAAATCGAGGAGAGGTCATCGCGCCCCGGATTGCCCGCAAACTCCGCGCTGCCCGGCAGGCTGTAGTCGGAGTTCACCGACTTCTCGGTCGCCGTGTAGGTAGCGGTGTACTGTGCGGTGCTGGACGGGAACTTCGCGTCCGGATTGGTTGCATCGGAAGCGGGGCTCGGGTTCTGCGACTGCGCTGCGTTCTGGGTTTCGTCGAGGCTCGTCGCCTGGCCGCCGATCTCAGGCTGGCCGTCCGAGGTCTGCGCCGCGGTCTCGGTCGAGGCGGGGGGCGGAAGTCTCTGCGCCGCCGGTGCCGGTGGATGTCGCTGCCGGTGCGGAAGTTGCGGCAGCCGCGCTGCTCTGGCTGTCCGTGCCCTCCGGTGCGGTGAGCTGCGCCTCGCTGCTTGCGGAAGTGCTGTAAGCGGCAGGGTTTGCGCTGTGTCCGGCCACCTTTGCGAAGGCGGGGACAGGCGCCTGTAAGGTCATTGAGGCAGAGAGCACCAGGGCCGCGCCTCGTTTCAGATTTAATTTCATACCTTGGGATACCTCCTGAAATCAGAGTCAATTCATACAGTTGAGAAACAGGGCTGCCACAGTGTGCGGAACAGCCCGCGATGCGCAGAGCGCAACATAGAACTCATAATATCTTAACATATTGCGTCAACCGCCGCAGTGAAAAAACGGTGTTTAATTCTGACGGTTTTCTTACAGTTTAAGCTTTCTCAGTCCGGATAGCGAAGCTGCGACGGCCGCGGTGCGTTCAGGGCGCGCTCCAGGTAGCGGCGGGCCTCCCATTTTGCCATCGGCAGGTTCATGTCGAGGTAGTTGCCGCAGTCGCGCGCGGCCGCCCCCGGTACCTCGCCCGTAAAGTCCGTGACAAAGCGGAAGAGCTCACGGAGCAAAGGCAGAATGTCGGCGGGCTCATAGTCGCCGCGGAGCAGGAGATAAAAGCCGGTGCGGCAGCCCATGGGGCCGAAGTAGAGAACGCGCGCACCGAAGTCCGCGTGGTTCCGGAGGAAGGTCGCGCCGAGATGTTCGAGCGTGTGGACTTCCGCGGTATTCATGACGGGCTCCCTGTTCGGCGCAGTCATGCGGAGATCGAAGGTGGTGACCGTCTCGGGGCCGACCGCATCTTTCCGGGATACATAGACGCCGGGTTCCAGGTTCAGGTGATTGACAGTAAAACTCGTGATTTTTTCCATGTGCAGCCTCCGCGGGAGGGCGCCGTGTCAGCGTAATCCGCTCCCTGATTGACATTCTTGATAGTTATGGTAAAGTTTTAGCCTAACACAGTAAATTCGGAATGCAAGCGCAGTGCGCGGAAGGATGGAAATAGCAATGGAGACAAGAGAAGTGAGACGTATACTGGTGACGGCAATCGGCTCGTTTGCGGCGCCCGCCGTGATCCGGGAGTTGAAGAAAGAGGGCTGTTATGTCGTCGGAACGGATGTCAATCCGGCGGAACTGCTCTCGGAGAGCACGGAAGTGCAGGCGTTTTATCAGCTGCCGCGCTGTGACGCGCGCGAGGAATATCTGCAGAAACTTAGCGCGGTGATTCAGCGGGAACAGATTGACGGCATATTGCCGCTGACCGATGCGGAACTCGATGTGCTCGGCGCGGACACGGAGCAGCTCGGAGGCGCCCTTTTGCTCGCGCCGTCCGGGGAACTGTTGCAGCGTGCGCGCCACAAGAAGCAGAGCAAGGAGGCAGCGGAGGCAGTGTTTCGCCGCGCGGGGAATGAGCGCTTTGTGACGATTCCGACCTTCCGCATGCCGCACCGCACGGAGGAGGAGAGAGAACAGTGGCTGCTCCGCCACATGCCGCTCATCTTAAAGCCGGACAACGGCAGAAGCTCGGAGGGCGTGTTCCGCATCGGCAACCGCGAGGCGCTGACACGCGCGCTCCTCGAGCTTCGCATGCTCGGCCGGGCGGAAGGCTATCTCGCGCAGCCCTTTATTTCGGGTCGCGTGGTCTGTGCGGACACGATTCGGGACAGCGCAGGGCACACGCTCGCGCTCGCGCGGGAGGAGTATATCCGGACGCCGCGCGGGGCCGGTCTCTCGGTGCAGGTGTTCCGGGACAGCGAGCTCGAGGCAATTTGCGGAGCGCTCGCGGCGGAACTCGGCGTTATCGGCTGTGTGAACTTTGAATTTATCAAGGATGCGGGTGGAAAGTATCATTTCCTCGAGTGCAACCCGCGCTTTTCGGGCGGCATCGGTTTTTCGGAGCGGGCAGGGCTTCCCGCGGTGCGGCTGCACCTCGGGGCTTGGCGCGGCGAGAGCATTCCGGAGGATATCACGGAGCGGATTACGCCCGGCTGGCAGGTCAAGAAATATATAGAAGTGGTAACAAAAGAGTGATATAGTAAAAAAGCGCAGTTATGCTTCTGCTGCGCTTTTTTGGCGAAGAGAAAATAAGACGCCACGGGAGGAATATGGACGAGAAGAAGAAACGAAACAGGCATGTCGCGCTGATAGTCCTGATTTGTTGCTTGGCATCGCAAACGGGAAGCGGCTCCACGACCGGAGCGCACATATCAAGCGATATGCGGAGATGCCGACGGCGGTTGCGGCCGAGACCAAGGCAGCGGAGACAACGGCGGCGGCAGGAGAAGAGAGCACGGCAGCAGCTCTGCCGGAGCAGGATGCGGATGCGGCGCGCGTCATTGACTTTGCGGCGCTCAAGGCCAAGAATCCGGATGTGGTCGCATGGCTTTATGTGCCGGGCACCGATGTCAACTACCCGATTCTGTACCGCGAGGCGGACAACGAATATTACCTGCGCCGCGATATCGACGGCCGCGAGGGTTCGTATGACGGCGTCTTCTTAGACGGCGATGACGCTCCGGATTTTTCGAAGCTCCAGAATCTGATGTACGGCCATCACATGAAAAACGGCACCATGTTCACGCCGCTCGTCAATTTCAAGAAAAAGAGTTTCTTTGAGGCGCATCAGAGAGTGTATCTCTACACGCCGGAGCACACCTATATTTTAAAGCCGCTCGCCGCGCTCTATACGGACGCGGGCGAGGATAAGCGCCGCATCGAGTTTTCGGACCGCCGGGAGTTCAACGCCTATGTGGATCAGATGACGAAGGGCTGCGAGTTCCGCGATTTGCCGGCGGAGGGCATAGACAAACTGTTCTCGTTTGTCACCTGCTCCTATGAGTTTAACGACGCGCGCACCATTCTCTATTGCTATGAGGTGGATGCGGCGGGCAATCCGGTCAAACCGGCTGCCATTGAAAAGCAACCGTAACAGCAGGCAACATAAGAACCGGCATCACCCAAAACTACCAGCAGGGGGAGAGGCAACATGAAGGGAATTGTACTCGCCGGAGGTTCCGGCACGCGGCTTTATCCGCTGACCAAGGTCACCAGTAAGCAGTTGCTTCCGGTTTACGACAAACCGATGATTTACTACCCGCTTTCCGTCTTGATGACGGCGGGCATCCGGGACATTCTGATTATCTCGACGCCGGAGGACACACCGCGCTTTGAGGAGCTCCTCGGCGACGGCAGCCAGTTCGGACTTTCGCTCTCCTATACGGTGCAGCCGAGTCCGGACGGTCTCGCGCAGGCGTTTCTGCTCGGCGAGGACTTTATCGGTGACGATCGCGTCGCGATGATACTCGGCGACAATATTTTCGCGGGCAACGGCTTAAAGGAGCAGCTGCTCCGCGCCGCTGGGCGCGAGCAGGGCGCAACGGTGTTCGGCTACTATGTGGACGACCCGGAGCGCTTCGGCATTGTGGAGTTCGACAAGGCGGGGCGCGCGGTCTCGATCGAGGAGAAGCCGGAGAAGCCGAAGTCGAATTACTGCGTGACGGGACTTTACTTCTATGACCGCCGCGTGGTCGAGTTTGCGAAGAGCTTAAAGCCGAGTGCGCGCGGCGAGCTCGAGATCACCGACTTGAACCGCCTGTATCTCGAAAAGGGCGAGCTCGAGGTGAATCTGCTCGGTCAGGGCTTCACCTGGCTTGACACGGGCACGCACGAGTCGCTCGTCGAGGCGACTAACTTTGTCTATACGATTGAGACCCACCAGCACAGAAAGATCGCCTGCCTCGAGGAAATCGCCTACTTAAACGGCTGGATTTCCGGCGAGCAGCTCGCGGCGGCGGCAGAGTCCATGCGGAAGAACGAGTACGGCAAGTACTTGCGAGACGTTCTGGACGGCAAATATCTGGTACAGTAAACAGGCGAGAGAGGACAGAGAGATGAAATAGTAGTGACAGGCGGCGCAGGTTTTATCGGCAGCAACTTCGTGCAGTACGAGGTGAATCGCTATCCGGAGGATGAGATCATCAACCTGGATCTCCTCACCTATGCGGGCAATCTGGAGAGCGTTGCGCCGGTCGCGGACAAGAAGAACTACCGCTTTGTGCGCGGCGACATCGCGGACAGAGCGTTTGTCTTTGACTTCTTTGAGAAGGAGAAGCCGGACATTGTGATTAACTTTGCGGCGGAGTCCCATGTGGACCGCAGCATCACGGATCCGGAGGTCTTTGTGCGCACAAATGTGGTCGGCACGACGACCTTGCTCGATGCCTGCCGTACCTACGGCATCAAGCGCTATCATCAGGTTTCGACCGATGAAGTCTACGGCGACCTGCCCTTAGACCGCCCGGATCTCTTCTTCACCGAGGAGACGCCGCTCCACACCTCGTCGCCCTATTCGAGCGCGAAGGCGGCGGCCGATCTCTTTGTGCAGGCCTACCACAGAACCTACGGGCTGCCGGTGACCATCAGCCGCTGCTCGAATAACTACGGCCCCTACCACTTCCCGGAGAAGCTGATTCCGCTCGTCATCAGCCGCGCGCTGAACAACGAGGAAGTCCCGGTTTACGGCGAGGGCAAGAATGTGCGCGACTGGCTCTATGTGACGGATCACTGCTCGGCAATCGACCTCGTGGTGCGAAAGGGCAGAGTCGGCGAGGTCTATAACATCGGCGGCCACAACGAGAGAAGCAATCTCGAGGTCGTGCAGACCATACTCCGCGCGCTGAATAAGCCGGAGAGTCTGATTCACTTTGTGAAAGACCGCCCGGGTCACGATCTCCGCTATGCAATGGACCCGACCAAGATTGAGACCGAACTCGGCTGGAAGCCGGAGTACACCTTCGACACAGGTATCCCGGTCACAATCGACTGGTACCTGAATCACCGCGACTGGTGGGAGCACATTGTGAGCGGCGAGTATCAGAAGTATTTTGAGAAGATGTACGGGGAGCGCCTCTGATGCGCGCCCTGGTGACCGGCGTCGCGGGTCAGCTGGGCCACGATGTCGTGAATGAACTGCTGCGTCGCGGCGAAGAGGTGATCGGCTCCGATCTTGCGGCGACATACAGCGGCGTGCAGGACGGCACGGCGGTCACGACTTGCCGCTATGTGCCGCTCGACATCACGGACCGCGCGGCGGCAGAGCGCGTGATGCGCGAAGTGAAGCCGGACGTGCTGATTCACTGCGCGGCCTGGACGGCTGTGGATGCCGCGGAAGATGCCGACAAGCGCGAGCTGGTACAGAAAATCAACGGGCTCGGCACCGAGTACCTTGCTGCTGCCTGCCGCGAAATCGACGCGAAGATGATGTACATCAGCACCGACTATGTCTTCTCCGGACAGGGCACGTCGCCCTGGGAGCCGGACAGCCGCGATTTCGACCCGCAGAATGTCTACGGCATGACCAAGCTCTACGGCGAAGAGGCGGTGCGGCAGGAGCTTAGTAAGTATTTCATTGTCCGCATCGCCTGGGTCTTCGGCGTGAACGGCAACAACTTTATCAAGACCATGCTCCGCGTCGGCGCGACCCACCCGGAGCTCCGCGTGGTCGACGATCAGATCGGCACGCCGACTTATACGCTGGATCTGGCGGTTCTGCTCGCGGACATGGTTGAGACCGAGAAGTACGGCACCTATCACGCGACCAATGAGGGCGGCTATATTTCCTGGTACGAATTCGCAAAGGCGATTTTCGAAGAGGCGGGGATGGACACGAAGGTCACCCCGGTCACGACGGCGGAATACGGGCAGTCGAAGGCTGTCCGCCCGTTTAACAGCCGTCTCGAGAAGAAGAAGTTGAGAGAGCAGGGCTTTACGCCGCTGCCCGACTGGCGGGACGCGTTACACCGCTATGTGAAACTGCTTCGGGAGGAAGCGTAATGGGCAAGTATTTCGGAACTGACGGCTTTCGCGGCGAGGCCAATGTCGAACTCACGCCGATGCACGCCTATCAGGTGGGACGCTATCTCGGCTGGTACTACGGACAAAAGCACACGGACGGCACGCGCTGCCAGATTGCAATCGGCAAGGACACGCGCCGCTCGAGCTACATGCTCGAGGATGCGCTCTCGGCGGGGCTCACGGCCTCCGGCGCGGATGTGTACCTCCTGCATGTGACGCCGACCCCGAGTGTCGCCTATGTGGTGCGGACCGAGGGCTTTGACGCCGGCATTATGATCAGCGCGAGCCACAATCCGTTCTACGACAACGGCATCAAGCTCTTAAACGGCAACGGCGAGAAGATGGAGGAGCCCGTCATCGAGGCAATCGAAGCCTGGATTGACGGAACCCCGGCGGAACTGCCGCTCGCGCGCCGCGAGAATATCGGCCGCACGACGGACTTCTCGGCGGGACGCCACCGCTACATCGGCCATCTGATCTCGCTCGCGACACGCTCGTTTAAGAATGTGAAAGTGGCGCTCGACTGCGCGAACGGCTCGGCCTCGAGCATCGCAAAAAATGTGTTCGACGCGCTCGGCGCGACGACGGTTGTGATTCACGCGGAGCCGAACGGCACGAACATTAACCTCGGTTGCGGCTCGACGCACATCGAGAATCTGATCGAGACCGTCAAGCGGGAGCACTGCGACATCGGCTTCGCCTTTGACGGTGATGCGGACCGCTGCCTTGCGGTCGATGAGAACGGCGAGCTCGTGGACGGCGACCGCATTCTCTATATCTGCGGCAAGTACATGAAGCAGCGCGGCGAACTCGCAAACAACCGCATCGTGACGACGATTATGTCGAACCTCGGACTCTACAAAGCGCTCGAGCGCGAGGGCATTGCCTACGAGAAGACCAAGGTCGGCGACAAGTATGTCTACGAGGAGATGCAGCGGAGCGGCGACCGCCTCGGCGGCGAGCAGTCCGGCCACATCATCTTCGCGAAGTACGCGACGACGGGCGACGGCATGGTGACGGCACTGAAACTTATGGAAGTGCTGATGGAGACCAAGGCACCGCTCTCGAGACTTGCGGGAGAGGTCACGATTTACCCGCAGCGTCTTCAAAATGTCGCGGTCAGAGACAAGGCAGCGGCCGAGACGAATGCGGCTGTGCTCGCGGCGGTCAGGCGGGAAGAAGAGGCACTTGCCGGCGACGGCAGAGTGCTGCTCCGCGCGAGCGGCACGGAGCCGGTGATCCGCGTGATGGTCGAGGCGTCGAGCGAAGCGCTCTGCGACGAGACGGTCGAACGCCTCGTCGGCGTGCTGGCGGCCGAGGGGCTCACGCTCGAGGCCTGAGATCGCGATACAGGAATCGGAATCAAAGCAGTTTGTTTTACAGAATATCAGAAGGAGAGAGTTATGTATCATATCGAGAGATATCAACGGAACCCGGTCGTTCATTTCCCTGAGCGCGAGTGGCCGAATCGTGAGATTGAGAAGGCGCCGATCTGGTGCTCGGTCGATCTTCGGGACGGAAACCAGGCGCTCGTGGAGCCCATGGTTGTCGAGGAGAAGACAGAGATGTTCAACCTCCTGCTAAAGCTGGGCTTCAAGGAAATCGAGATCGGTTTTCCGGCGGCCTCTCAGATTGAGTTTGACTTCCTCCGTCTGCTTGCGCTGCGGAAGATGATTCCGTCGGATGTGCATGTCCAGGTGCTCACGCAGTGCCGCGAGCACCTGATTCGCAGAACCTTTGAGGCGATCGAAGGCATCCCGAATCCGATTGTGCACATCTACAATTCGACCAATACCCTGCAGCGCGATGTGGTCTTCCACGCGAGCCGCGAGGAGATTAAGCAGATTGCCATAGACGGTGTCAAGACGGTCAAGGCCTGCATGAAAGAATTCGGGCGCGACGACATCATCCTCGAGTACTCCCCGGAGAGCTTTATGGGGACGGAACTCGACTTTGCGCTCGAGGTCTGCGAGGCGGTCCTCGACGAGTGGGGGATGGCGACACCGGAGAAGAAGGTCATCATCAACCTCCCGCTGACGGTCGAGATGAACACGCCGAATGTCTATGCGGACCAGATTGAGTGGATGGTGCGTCACTTTAAGAATCGCGATTCGATTGTGGTCAGCATCCACCCGCACAACGACCGCGGCACCGGTGTCGCGGCGACCGAGCTCGCGCTGCTTGCGGGTGTGGACCGTGTCGAGGGCACGCTTTTCGGAAACGGCGAGCGTACCGGCAACGTGGACATTCTGACCGTAGCTTTACAACATGTATTCGCAGGGCATAGAGCCGCATCTCAACCTCTCGAACGAGAAGGAGATTGCGGAGGTCTATGAGCGCTGCACGAAAATGAGTATTCCGCCGCGCCACCCGTACGCGGGCGAGCTCGTGTTCACGGCCTTCTCAGGCTCTCACCAGGATGCCATCAGCAAGGGCATGCAGGCGATGCGGGAGCGGAACAACCCCTACTGGCAGGTGCCCTACCTCCCAATCGACCCGAGCGACATCGGCAGAGTCTATCAGCCGGTGGTTCGCATCAACTCCCAGTCCGGCAAGGGCGGCGTCGCGTTCATCATGGATACCTTCTACGGCTTCCGGCTGCCGAAGGGCATGCACAAGGAGTTCGCGGATATCATCCAGGCGCTCTCCGAGAAGCAGGGTGAGATTGCACCGGAGGAGATTTACGCCGAGTTCCAGCGCTCTTACCTCGACCGCAAAGGAGCCGGTGCACTTCAAGAAGTGCGTGATTTCGGACAACGGTCTCGAGGAGGGAGAGTTCTCGACCCGCGCTGTCTGCACCTACACCTTAAACGGCGAGGAGCGGCAGTTTGAGGGCGTCGGCAACGGCCCGATTGATGCGGTGCGCCACGGCCTCGCGGAGGCACTGGGTCTGCAGATCCGCATTCTCGACTACTCCGAGCACGCGCTGCGCCAGGGTTCCAACGCGCAGGCGGCTTCCTACATCCACATGCTGGATGAGAAGAGCGGACGCACGACCTACGGTGTCGGCATCTCGAGCAACATCACGAGAGCTTCGCTCCGCGGTATTTTCTCGGCGGTAAACCGTCTGTTCTACTAAAAAGCTGATTTCATACAGCCCGGCGCGTTCCGGGCTGTTTCCATAGGAGGGGATGCGGATGAATGTGGTCTATGTCTCGAACGAGGCCTATGCACAGCACTTTGCGGTCTCGTTCGCCTCGCTCTGCGACTGCAATCCGGACGAAGAGGAACTCACGGTCTATCTCTTGGACACCGGCATACGGACAGAGACAGCGGAGAAGTTACAGGCACTCGCGGCCGATTTCGGGCGGGAACTGATTCTTCTGCCCTGTGAGAATCTGGAAGAGCGCTTTCCGGAGCGGCCCGACACCGGGAAATTCAATCTGAGCACGCTGGGACGCTTTTTTCTCGGGGAACTGTTGCCTTCCGATGTGAAGCGTGTCCTCTATCTGGACTGCGACACCGTGGTGCAGCGGAGTCTGCACCGCATGTATACGGCAGATCTTCGCGGCGCGCTGCTCGCAATGGCGGAGGAACCGACCATCTACCACGAGGTCAAGGCCTATCTCGGGATACTGCCGGAGGCGCCGTATTTTAACGCGGGCGTCATGCTCGTGGACCTCGCGCGCTGGAGAGCGGAGGACATCGGCGGAAAGCTGCTCGACTACTACGGGACCATTGCGCCCTACTGCCTCTTTCAGGATCAGGACGCCATCAACGGGCTCCTTAGGGGGGCGCATTGCGACCCTGCACCCCGCCTATAATTTCATCACCAATTATTATTACTTCTCCTATGCGGCGCTCGAGGTCTTTTCGCCGGCCTACCGGAAAATCGGCGAGCGGCGTTTCGAGGCGGCAAAGCGCCGCCCGGCAATCCTTCACTACGCGGGAGATGAGAGACCCTGGCGGCAGGGCGCCTATAACCCCTACGGGAGGGCCTATCTCTGTTATCTCGCGCGGACACCCTGGAAGGATGCGGCGCCGGAGAGCGGCAAGCAGGCGTATCTTCTCTGCTACCACGGCATGAATCTCCTGACGCGACGTTTCCCCTCGCTCCGCTTTGCCATCGGACGGCGCTATGTGAAAAAGAGTGCGGAGGAGAGAAGGCGGAAGATGCGGGAGGCGGGAAAGGTATGAGAGAGCGCACAGCGGCCGTAGTGGTCAACTACAATGACAGCGAGACCACGCTCGCACAGATACGGCGCATTCGGGACTATGCGGCGCTGGACCGTATCATCGTGGTCGACAATGCCTCGACGGACCGGAGCCTTGCGGCACTCCGGGCGGTTGCGGGCGGAAAGTCACCGTGCTCGCGGCAAAGAGAAACGGCGGTTACGGCGCGGGCAATAATCTCGGCATCCGCTATGCGGCGAAAAAGGGCATACAATATGCACTGATTGCGAATCCGGATGCGGAATTCACGGCCTCCTGCCTCGCTGCGCTCGTCGCGGCGATGCGGGCAAATCCGGCAATCGCCGTGCTTGCGCCGGTACAGGTGAATCCTTCCCACGGAAAAGCGGCCGAACTGCCGGGGAGCCGCGCGAATGTGCTCTCGGGCGCGGCGGCGTTTCCGCTCCGGTCCTGGCTCCCGGACCTCCTCGAGGCGGGGCCGGTCGCGCGGCGTCTCTTTACGCCGCTCCTGCATTATCCGAAAAGTCACTACCGCGAAAAACTGGCGCCGGTCGACTGCGTGCCGGGTTCGCTGCTTCTCGTTGACATAGAGCGTTTCTCGCGGCGGGCGGCTACGACGAGCGCGTGTTTCTCTACGAGGAAGAGTATATTCTTGGACAGCGGCTGCGGCGGATCGGCGCGGAGACAGCGCTGCTCACGACAGAGCGCTACCTTCACCGCCACGCGGCGAGCATCGGCAAGAGTTACCGGCGGGCACTCGACCGGCAGAGGCTCAGGGAGCGGGCAATGCGCTTTTACTTCCGGCACTACCTCGGCTGCGGGAGAGCAAAGCTCCTCTTCACGGAACTCTGCTTTGCGCTGATACGGCTGGAAATCTTTTTGACGGGCGGGGGAAAATGAACGGAATCGGCAGTTTTTTCATCGGGAGCGATCGAAACATCGCAAAGCGCAATGTGCTCTGGAACATGGCCGGTTCCTTTATCTATGCGCTGACCAGCATGCTGCTCGGCGCGGTGGTCACGCGGACACTCGGCGCCGCGGCCGGCGGTATTTTCTTCTTTGCCTTTTCGACCTTCGGGCAGCAGATTTTCATTGTCGCCTACTTCGGCATGCGCCCGGTGCAGGTGACGGATGCGGGCGAGCAGGCGACTTTCGGTGAGTACCGGGCGTTCCGGTTACTCAGCTGCGCGGCGGCGGTGCTTTCGACACTCGGCTACGGTTTTCTGCTCAGCGCGCCCGGCGAGGCGCGGACTGTGCTTTTTCTGACCGCGGGCTATAAAATTCTGGACGGCTTTGCCGACTGCTACGACTCGGAATTTCAGCGGCAGGGGAGACTGTATCTCGCCGGAAAGAGCAATGCGTTCCGCACGCTCGGCAGTGTTGCGGTCTTTTTGGGACTGCTCTTTGCGACACGCTCGCTGGTTGCCGCCTGCTTAGCGGCCCTCATCGGACAGGCGGGCATGATTCTGCTTTGCTGCGTCGCGTCGCTTTCCTGCCTGCCGAATGTGAGAACGGAGCGCCGCAGAGGGTATATCCGGCATCTCTTCGCAAAGAGCCGCTGGCTGTTTCTCGGCGCGTTTCTGGATCTCTACATCTTTGCGGCGAGTAAGTACGCGGTGAACCGCTATCTCACGGCGGCGGACAACAGCTACTATACGACGATTTTCATTCCGACCTCCGTCATCAACCTCATGGCGAACTTTGTGATACGCCCGGTGCTGACCCTGCTCTCCGAGCAGCGGGAGCGGGGCGACAAGGCAGCGTTTCAGGCGACGGTCGCGAAAATCGGCGGTCTGATTTTTGTGCTGACCTTATTTGGCGCAGGGCTCGCCTGGCTGCTCGGCATCCCGGTGCTATCGCTCTTAGTCGGCGCAGAGGCAGGAAAAGCGCTCCGGGGGCTCAGAACGGAACTTTTACTCGTGATTCTCGGCGGCGGCTTTTATGCGCTCTTAAATCTGTTATACTATTGTCTGGTGATTCTCGAGCGGCAGGGACTGATTTTCCTCATCTATGTGCTCGGGACGGGACTCGCCTGGCTCAGCGCGGAGCAGGGGGTGCAGCGCTTCGGTATGCGCGGCGCGGCGCTCTCATATTGCGGCATGATGCTCTTACTCACGCTGCTCTTTGCGGTTTCAACCGCACAGGCGCTTCGGCGGGACAGAAAATTCAGGGGGGAAGCTTAAATATGGGAGAGACAGAACTTGATGTGATCATTCCGGTTTATCGCCCGGACGAGCGCTTCTTTCGGCTGCTCGCACAGCTTGCTTGCCAGAGCATTCCGCCGCACAGAATGATTCTCATGAATACGGAGCGCGCCTACTGGGATGCCGCCGGGGCCGAGGGGCGGCTTGAGACGCTCGGCATCTCGGAGCGCTGTGAGATTCATCATCTCTCCAAGGCAGAGTTTGACCACGGCGGGACGCGGAATACGGGGGTCTTATTTTCGGAGACGCCTTACTTTGTGATGATGACGCAGGATGCCGTCCCCTGTGACGACAAGCTCCTCGAGCGCCTGCTGTTTCCGCTCGTGAACGGCAAGGCCGAGATGAGCTACGGCCGTCAGGTCGCGAGCCCGGACGCGGATATTCTCGAGAAATTCACGCGGCGCTATAACTACGGCGACCAGTCTTGTCTGAAAACCGAGGCGGACAAAGAGAAGCTCGGCATCAAGACCTATTTTGCCTCGAACGTCTGCGCGGCCTATGTCCGCGCGCGCTTTGATGCGCTCGGCGGCTTCCCGCCCCGCGCGATTTTTAACGAGGATATGATTTACGCGGCGCGGCTCTTACAGAGCGGCGGGACCCTCGCCTATTGCGCGGATGCGCGAGTCTATCACTCGCACTGCTATACCCCGGCGCAGCAGTTTCACCGGAACTTTGACCTCGCGGTCTCGCAGGCGGAGCACCCCGAAATTTTCGCCGATCTGAAAAGTGAGGCGGAGGGCATACGTATGGTGCGGCGCACGGCGCGCTTTTTAAAGCGGCAGGGCGAGGGGCGTGAAATTCCGCGGCTCTTTGCGCTGAGCGCGGCCAAGTATTTCGGCTATGCGCTCGGCAAGCACTATCGCCTGTTGCCGAAGTGGCTGAGGGAGCGCTGTACGATGAACCGCAGTTACTGGGAGAAGTGTGCATGAAAGAAATCCTGGTCATTATTCCGGCTTACAACGAGGCGGGCAGCATAGAGCGCGTCGTGGAAGGCTGTCGAAAGAAACTCCCGGAGGCGGACTATCTGGTCGTGAACGACGGATCCTCCGACGACACCGCAAAGATACTCCGCGCGAACGGCTACCGCGCGCTCTATCTGCCGGTCAATTTAGGCCTCGCCGGGGCGTTTCGCGCGGGGATGCGCTATGCCGACGAAAAGGGCTACCGCGCCGCGGTTCAGTTTGACGGCGACGGGCAGCACCGGGCGGAGTACATCCCCGCGATGTACGAGGAAATCAAGGCGGGCGCCGAAATTGTGATTGCGTCCCGCTTTGTGACGGAGAAAGCCGCGCACGCTCCGCATGCTCGGGAGCCGCATGATTACGGCGGCCATACGCCTCGCCTCGGGGGTGCGCATCGAGGATCCGACTTCGGGCATGCGGATGTACAACCGCCGCATGATAGAGCTCTTCTCGCGGCAGATTAACTACCCGCCGGAGCCGGATACGCTCTCGTTTCTCGCGAAGAACGGTGTCCGCTTCCGGGAAATTCAGGCGGAGATGGATCTCCGGACGGCGGGGACCAGTTACCTGACTCCCTGGATTTCCGTGCGCTACATGACGCGCATGCTGCTCTCGATTCTGCTGATTCAGAGCTTCCGGGCGGAACAACGGCGCGGCGGAGGGAAAGAGACATGAGTGTCGGACTGAGACTGTTTTTACTGGCGGTATCGCTGCTCGCGGGCGCCGTGGTGCTGGTGCGGATTCGCAAGTCGAAAATGCAGATCGAAGACAGCGTTTTCTGGGTGCTCTGCGCGCTGCTCTTCATTCTGCTCGCGGCCTTTCCGCCCATTCTTTACAAATTGACGGAATTGTTTGGTGTGCAGTCACCGGCAAATCTTCTGTTTTTGCTGGTCATTGCCTTACTCTTCATGAAAGTCTTTGCGCTGAGCCTGAAGGTCTCGCTGCTCGAGGAAAAGCTGAGTTCGCTCGCGCAGACCATGGCGCTCAGGGAGCGCTTTCGGGAAGAGGAACAGCAGGAGAGTCTGAACCGACAGAACGGGGGGAATCATGAATCGGAACAATGAGAAAGCCGTGCGGACACTGCCGTTTTTCCTTTGCGGCATTTTTCTGGTTGTCATCTGCGGCCTCTACGGCGCAATTTCCGCGCTGAATGCGGCGGCACAGTTCGGGGACAATCTGCTCTTTGTCCTCTACGAGCTCCTGTTTCCGGCTTCCGTCATCACGGCGCTTTTTGCCGCGCTGCTCTGGAGCCGGAAGGGAGACCGCATGTACCGCGCCTATGCCTTTCGGCGATGGTGCTCGGGGTCCTGTACCTTGCGGTGATGCCGGGGCTCTCGGCGCCCGATGAGCTGAGCCACTACAGCACAGCCTATCGCATTTCTTCGAACATGATGCTCGAGGATCCGCTGATTCGCCCGGCCGGACTCACGGCGGTTCGCGCCGTCGACTATCCGCTCGAGGATATGAACGGCGTCAAGACGCCGCTGGTGCCGGACGACGAGGAGAGCGTGCCGGAAGTGCTCGGCAATCCGGTCAAGCAGACCACCTATCGCGCCGTCAAGGACTGGGATAAACGCTATGCCTTTTCGACAAAACCGGTCGCCTCGGCAATTCCGGATGTGCACACGACGCCGGTCTTCTACCTGCCGCAGGCCATAGGTTTTTCGATTGCGCGCGCACTCGGGCTCGGAACCATGGGACTTCTGTTCCTCGGCAAATTCTTAAATCTCTGCTGCTATGTCGCGCTGACCGCGCTCGCGGTCAGAACGACGCCGCTCGGCAAGGGCTGGTTTGCGGCGGCGGGACTTTTGCCGATGAGCGTGAGCCTCGCGGCCTCGCTCTCCTATGACGCGGGTTTAATCGGAACCGTGTTTCTCTTCACGGCGCTTATTTTTAAGCTCGCCTACGGCGCGGAGGAAATCCGCGCGCGGGAACTGTTTGCGCTCTGCGCGCTCGCGGCGCTCTTCGGACCCTGCAAGCTGGTCTATGCGCCGCTGATTCTCTTGCTCTGGCTCGTGCCGGCGCGCGTGTTCGGCGGGGGCGGCAAAGCTGCTCTGCTTCCTGATTCTTCTGCTCTCGCTGATTGCGGCGGTGCTCGCGGTCAACGCGGATGTACTGGAGGCCTATTTCTTCCCGGCGGTTGCGGAGCAGGCGGGCAATGCGAGCGCCGATATGCGCCACGCGGGCTTTACGGCCGCGGAACTCTTCTCGCACCCCCTGTTCACGCTCCGCATGCTGTTGAATAGTTTTGCGGCCTGCATTCTGACTTGGGTCGGCGAGATGATAGGGACGAAACTCGGCAATCTGGATCCGCTGCTCGGCGCATCCGGGTTACAGACGCTGTTCTTTGCGCTCGGGCTCTTCTGCCTGACCGTCGCCGACAGTGACGGGGAAACCGTGCGCATCCTGGTGCCCGGCACGCGGGCCGCAAGACGCGCGGCGCGCGAGCGAGAAGAGAGTGAGAGAGCGGCGGCAAGTGCGGAAGCACTGCCCGAGACAGGGACAAGCGCTGTCGAGACGACTGCGGTCGCGGTAGAGGCGGCACAGGCCGAGGACAGCGCGCAGGCGGAGATGGAGACGGCTCTCGACGCAGTCTCTCAGCAGGCCGCTGCCGGGGAAGTGCTGACCGCACCGCTCGGCGAGCATGTCGCGGAGGCCGCGGAGACACTCCGGGAGGCCGAGGCGGCTGTGGCTGCGCAGACAGCGGCAAGCGAGGCCGTGAGCGCTGCGGAAGAGGCGGACGAGAACGCGCTGCCGCACTATATCGAAGTCGGCGTGCCAGGCCGCATTGCGCGGCTCTTTGCCTTCCTGGTCGGCACGCTTAGCTTCTTCGGGGTTCTCGGGGCCATGCTGCTTGCCTGGACCTCCCGCGACGCTGTCTGGATTGAGGGCGTACAGGGCAGATATTTCCTGCCCCTTCTGCCGGTCTTTTTATTCAGCCTGCAGAGCCGGATGTTGCAGAGCAGACTGCCGTTTAAGCGCCTCGTGCCCTACGGCTTTGTGATATTAAATCTCTGCGTGGGAATCCGCATTTTTGCGCTTGCCGTGCTGAGAGTCTGAGGAGATTGTTGTATGACGAAACTCATGCGGGAGCTCGTAAAAAACCGGAAGCTCATTTTTGAGCTCGCCAAGGCGGATTTCCGGAAGCGCTTTGTCGGCTCCTACTTCGGTGTTATCTGGATGTTTGTCCAGCCCATCGTGACCGTGCTGATTTACTTCATGATTTTCCAGCTCGGCTTTAAGTCGGTGCCGCCGATTCCGGGCGTGCCCTATGTGATCTGGCTGGTGCCCGGCATTGTCCCCTGGTTCTTTTTCCAGGAGGCGATGAATGCCGGGACCGGCTGTCTGCAGGAATACCACTACCTGGTCAAAAAAGTGGTCTTCAATGTGGAGGTGCTGCCGGTCATCAAGCTGGTGTCCTGCCTCTTCGTGCACGCGATTTTCGTGATGATTATGATCGCGATGTTCTTCTGCTACGGCAGACTGCCGCTCGCGACCTGGATTCAGCTCTTATACTACAGCGCGGCGCTCTCCGTGCTGATTCTCGCGCTGACTTTGATCACGGCGTCCGTGCAGGTCTTTTTCCGGGACATGGCGCAGCTTGTCAGCATTCTGCTGCAGTTCGGCATGTGGCTGGTGCCCATCATGTGGGCGCCCGAAATGTTTGACAATTTCCCGCCGAAAGTCCTGCCGATTTTGAAGCTGAATCCGATTCATTACATCGTGACCGGATACCGGGACAGCATGATTTCCGGAAACTGGTTCTTTGAGCGCCCCATGCAGACTGTGTATTATTGGGTCGTGACCCTGGTGCTGCTCGCGCTGGGACTGCGCCTGTTCCGGAAGCTCAGACCGCATTTTTCCGACGTGCTGTGAGAAAAAGGAGACTGATTCATGGATAAAAATCTGGCAATCTCGGTGCAGGGAGTCAGCAAAATTTATAAGCTCTACGACAAGCCGATTGACCGGCTGAAGGAGGCGGTGAGCCTGACCCACAAGTCCTATCACCGCGACTTCTTTGCGCTCTCGGACATCTCGTTCGATGTGAAGAAAGGCGAGACCGTCGGCATCATCGGGACGAACGGCTCCGGCAAGTCGACCATATTGAAGATTATCACCGGCGTGCTGAGCCCGACCACGGGCACAGCCGAGGTCTCCGGCAATATTTCGGCGCTCCTCGAACTCGGCGCGGGCTTTAACAGCGAATACACGGGCCTCGAAAAATATCTATATGAACGGCACCATGATGGGCTTTTCGCGCGAGGAGATGCAGCGGAGAATGGATGACATTCTCCGCTTTGCGGATATCGGGGACTTTGTGAACCAGCCGGTCAAGACCTATTCCTCGGGTATGTTCGTGCGCCTGGCCTTTGCGCTCGCGATCAATGTGGACCCGGAGATTCTGATTGTCGACGAGGCACTCTCGGTCGGCGATGTCTTCTTCCAGGCAAAGTGCTATCGCCGCATGGAAGAGATGATGAAGAACGGCACGACCATCCTGATGGTGAGCCACGACATGGGCAGCATCATCAAGTACTGCGACAAGGTGGTGCTCCTAAACCGCGGACACTTCGTGGCGCAGGGTGAGGCCGGGAAGATGGTGGACCTCTATAAAAAAATACTGGCGAACCAGACCGACGAGCTCGCCGAAGCCCTGATCGAACAGAAGAAAGAGGCGCTCGGCCTGCCGGTCGGGGAGGTGCACACGGATAAGAGCATGAAGGAGCGGATGAATTTAAACCCCGAGGTGCAGGAGTACGGCGACGGCAGAGCGAGCTTTGAGGACTTCGGAACCCTTGACGCGCGCGGCAATGTGACGAACCTCCTCTTAAAGGGGGAGATGTTCACGATACGGGAGCGTATCCGCTTCCACGCGCCGATTGAGATGCCGATTTTCACCTACACGCTCCGCGACAAGAAGGGCACCGATATCACCGGCACGAATACGATGTTCGAGGGCGCGGATATCAAGCCGGTCAAGGACGGCGATGTCTACACGGTCTCGTTCCGGCAGAAGATGAATCTGCAGGGCGGCGAATACCTGCTCTCGATGAGCTGCACCGGCTATGAGAACGGCGAGCATGTGGTCTACCACAGACTTTACAATGTGCTGAGCCTGACGGTCATCTCGAATAAGAACACCGTGGGCTACTACGATATGGACTCGGAAGTTGAGGCTGTGAGGGAGGAGAAGGCATGAGCGAGAGAATTGAAAAAGCCAAGGAATTGCTCGAGCGCTACGGGAACGATACAGCGCGCATGCTCGACGAAAACCCGGAGCTTGAGACCTTAGAGCTCTTTTCCGACCGCCGCGAGAGTCTTCTTGACTGGTACCCGTTCCGCGCGGGCGCAAAGCTTTTACTTGCCGGTGCGGGTGACGGCGGTCTCCTGCCCCTGCTTCTTCGAAAAGGACTTGCGGTCACGGCGCTCGACACGGATGAGGCAGCGCTCGCCTTTCTGCGGGAGAGAAAAGAGACCTTTCGGCTGCCGGGAGAACTTGAGACAGTGTCCGGAAAACTCGGTGCGGAGAGCACGGTACTCTCCGGGCCGTTTGACTACATTCTCTTTGACGGAACCCTGGGGGGCGAGAGAGCGGCGGCACTTTCCGCCGCGCGGAAACTGCTTACGCCCGGCGGCACGCTCTTTGTCGCCGCGGAAAATGCCTACGGCGTCCGCGCCTTTGCGGGGCAAAAGCTCGGCGAGAACGCGCTGAGCTATGAGGCGCTCACGGCGGACATCGCCGCGGAGGGCGGGGAGAGCTTTTTCTACTTCCCGGAGCCGCTCAAAAATCTGGCGGATACGGTCTACTCGGAGCGGCGCCTTCCGGAAGAGGGTGAACTGTCCCGCGTGATACCGGCCTACGGTTTCCCGACCTATGTCGCGATCAATGTCGGCGCAAAGTATAACGAAGTGTGTCGCGACGGGCTCTACCCGCGCTTTGCGGATTCCTTCCTCGCCTGCTGGACCAAGGGAGAGGCAGCGCCGGAATCCCGACCGGTCTATGTGAAATACAACCGAAACCGCGACACGCGCTACCGCCTGGTCACGATTATTTGGGAAAAGGCGGACGGCACGCGTCTGGTTGAAAAGCGCGCATTGAGCGCGGACGGAAACGCGCACATCGCGGCGTTTGCCGAGCGGCTTCGCTGCCTGCGGGAAGAAGGCAGGGATATTTCTTACGCGACCCCGGAGATACGGACGGAAAACGGTCTGACGAGTGCCTGCTTCCCCTATGTGCTCGGCGAGAATTTTTCGCAGCGCATCTGCCGCGAAATTGCCGCGGGGGCGCCGCTCGAGGACACGCTCGAGCGGGCTTTGGACCGGCTGATCGGCGGCGGTGAAGTCCACAACATCGATGCGATTTTCGATAACTTCCTCGTGACCGGCGGCACGGCAGAGACCGAAATCGAGCGCCTTCCGCTGACCGGCATCGACTGCGAGTGGGTCTCGGAGACCGCGCTCGACAAAAACTATGTGCGCTACCGCGCGCTTCGCACCTTCTATGAACAGCAGCGGGAGAGCCTCGGGCTCGGCACAGAGGCGGAATTTTTACAGCGCTTCGGTGTCACGGCAGCGGAGTGCGCGCGCTTTGCGGCGGAAGAGGCAAGCTTTCAGCGCGGCGTCGCGGGCAAAGAGCAGGCGCGCTTCTTGGACCGCTTCATTGTCTCGCAGCAGAACGCGGAGATCATCGCGCGGACGGAGCGCACGCTCGAGGAGACCAGAGAACAACTCGCGGCCTCCTGGGAGGAAATCCGCATCCGCGATGCGGAGATTAAGAAAATCACCGAGGTGAAGCGCCTGACGGATAACCACGTCGTGAACCTCGAGACCATGATACGGGATCTCCGCCGGGAGAACGGACAGCTCGCGGAGACCCTACAGTATCTGAGTCGCCACCAGACGCTCTATTCCCGCCTACGCCGGAAGGCGAGCGCTGTCTTTAACGCGAAGTATCCGAAGGGGTCCGGCGAGCGGAAACGCTTCCTGTTCCGCCTCGATGCGATCCGGCATCCGATCCGGCACCGGAAACTGGTCAGCACGCCGGAGGGCAGAAATCTGATTGACGGCGAATTCGCAATCGGGGACATTTACCGCGAGCACGGGAAACTTTCGTTCCCGCAGTTCGACGCGCCGCGGGTCTCTATCATCATCCCCTGCTACAACCAGATTGCGTATACCTACGCCTGCCTGGTCTCGATTCTCGAGCACACGCCGGACATCTCCTATGAGGTCATTATCGCGGACGATGTCTCGACCGACGCGACCAAGCGCCTCGCGGACTTCGCGGAGGGACTCGTGATCGCGAGAAACGAGACAAATCAGGGCTTCTTAAAGAACTGTAACCAGGCGGCGGCAAAGGCGCGCGGTGAGTTCCTCTTTTTCCTGAACAACGATACGAAGGTCACCGAGAGCTATCTCTCCTGGCTCTTAAAACTCATGGACGAAGACCCGGGTATCGGCATGACGGGCTCGAAACTCGTCTACCCGGACGGGCGGCTTCAGGAGGCGGGAGGCATCATCTGGAGCGATGCCTCCGGCTGGAATTACGGGCGGCTTCAGGACCCCTCGCTTCCGGAATTCAACTATGTGAAGGATGTCGACTACATGTCCGGCGCTGCGATTCTGATCCGGCACGAGCTCTGGAGGGAAATCGGCGGCTTTGACACGCGCTATGCACCCGCTTACTGCGAGGACTCCGACCTCGCCTTTGAGGTGCGATCACACGGCTACCGCGTGGTCTATCAGCCGAAGTCGGTGGTCATTCACTTTGAGGGCATCTCGAACGGCACGGATGTGCAGGGCACGGGCCTAAAGCGCTATCAGATCGAGAACACCGAGAAGTTAAAAGAGAAGTGGAAGAAGGAACTGGCCGAACAGTTTGAAAATAACGGCAATCCGGATCCCTTCCGGGCGCGCGAGCGGAGCAAGGGCAAAAAGATTATCCTCGTGGTGGATCACTATGTGCCGACCTTTGACAAGGACGCGGGCAGCCGCACGACCTGGCAGTACCTGAAAATGTTCGTGAAGCAGGGCTATCAGGTCAAGTTCCTCGGCGACAACTTTGCGGCGGAGGAGCCCTACACGACGGCGCTCACGCAGCTCGGCATTGAGGTGCTCTACGGCCCGGCGATGCAGCAGGGCATCTGGGACTGGATCGAAAAACACGCGGCAGATCTGGACTTTGTCTATCTGAACCGCCCGCACATTGCGAGCAAGTACATCGACTTTATTCAGGAGCGGACTTCCGTCCGCGTCCTCTACTATGGTCACGATCTCCACTTCCTGCGGGAGCGCCGCGAGTACGAGCTGACCGGGGAGACAGAGCACCGGGATGCCTCGGCCTACTGGAAGGGCGTCGAGTTCTCGCTGCTTCGGAAGGCAGCGCTCAGTTTCTATCCCTCGGCGGACGAGTGCAAGGCGATCCACGCAATCGACAAGACCATACGCGTGAAGCCCTTGACCGCCTATGTCTGGGACAGTTTCCCGCCGGAACGCGATTTCGGCTATGAGAAGCGCGAGGGGCTGCTCTTTGTGGGAGGCTTTGCGCACCCGCCGAATCTGGATGCGGTGCTCTGGTTCCTGAAAGAAGTGTTTCCGCGGATACGCGCGGAGGAGGCGGTCAATTTCTATGTCGCGGGTTCCAAGGTGCCGGACGAACTGAAGGCGCTCGACAATCCGGCGGAGGGCATTCACATTCTCGGCTTTGTCTCGGACGAGCGGCTTGCGGAACTCTACCAAAGTTGCCGCCTCGTCGTCGTGCCGCTCCGCTACGGCGCAGGCGTGAAGGGCAAGGTCATCGAGGCGCTCTACTACGGTGCGCCGGTGCTCACGACGCCGATCGGCGCGGAGGGTATCCCGGATGCGGCGAGCGTCATGGAAATCCGGGAGGATGCCGCGGACTTTGCGGATGCGACCTTGCGGCTGTACCGGGATCGGGACGCGCTCACGGCCATGGCGGAACGCGCCGCGCGCTATATCCGGGCGCACAACAGCATGGACGCAGTCTGGGCGGAATTGAAAGATGACTTTGCCTGACCGTTCTTGCGTAAAGCAGTTCTTACAGAAAGCAAAAGAAAATCCTAATATGTTTTGTGAACATTCCGTGAACAAAAAAAACATGATATACTGCTCACATGACCCGGAATCGGGCGGAAAGGGAGGAAACCAATGAGATTGTTCGGAAGATGGAAGAGAGCGGCGGTCGGCGTAGCGTCGGTTGCGGCGGCAATGGCACTGGCAACCGGTTGCGGCAAAAAGGCGGCGGCTTCGCCGGATCAGCGCTATAAGGAAGCAGAGCAGAAGCAGGTCAAGGAGTTCAGCGAGAGCTTCCTCGGCGCCTATGACACTTCGCGGGAAAAGCTCGCGAGCGACAAGGTCGCGAGCGGCGAGGGCACGATGACGATCACTGTCTCGGATGACGCAAAGAAGACCATGCAGGCGCTTTCGGGCGGCACGGATTTCTCCTGGCTCACGAAGCTCGGCATGCAGATGAAAGCCAAGGTCGGCAAGACCGCACTCGAGGAGAATGTGGCGCTCAGCCTGAACGATAAGCCGCTCGGCACCCTGAATCTCTTCATGTCGGATGAGGCGCTTTACATGCAGATTCCGGAACTCGCCGAGAAGTTCATGAAGATTCCGACGGATGAACTCGGCGGCAGAGAGAACTTTGCGAAAACCTTCGAGCAGTACAAGAAGATGCCGGAGGGCAAGCAGCTCGACAAGGTGATTACGGGCTACAGCAAGCTGATCACCGACGAGGCAAAGAATGTTCAGGAGTCGAAAGAGGATGTGACGGTCGGCAATCACACCGTCAATGCGACCAAGCTCGAGGCGACCTTTGAGGGCGAGCAGCTGACCGAACTGCAGAAGAAGATTATCGCGGCCGCTTCGGATGACCAGGATCTCGCGGCAGTGGTCAAGGGCTTTGTGGGCGATGACGGCTATACGCAGTTCAAGGACGAAATCGACAAGGTAAGAGCAACCCGACCGAGATTCAGGGCAAGCTGATTTCGACCATCTGGCTTGGCGAGGGCGACAAGATTGTGGCGCGTGAGATTCGCATCGAGAACCCGAATTCGAACGAGAACTATGTCTTCTCGATGAAGGCGCCGAACAAGGGCAATGAGTTCGCGTCGGAGGTCGCATTCTCGGAGGACGGCAAGGAGCTGTTCAATGTGAGCGGCAGCGGCTCGAATGACGGCAAGAAGATGAGCGGTGTGTTCACCTTCACGCAGAACGGCGAGCAGGTCGGCGTGCTCATGCTGGACGAGCTTGACCTTGCGGCGATGAAGAAGGGTGAGCTCACGGCAAAGGGTAAGTTCAAGCTCGCGGGCGGCAGCAGCACGAGTGTCATGGATCTCAGCGCATTCAGCTTCGGCTTTGATGTCGCGGAGACCGAGAAGAGCACGAAGATGACCGTGACGGTGAATAAGGACGACAACGAGTTTGTGACCATGGCACTGGATTCGACCAGAAGCGAGGGCGGCGAGGAGCCGGCGGCACCGGCAGAGGATGCGAGCGTGGATGTCTCGAACAACACAGAGGCTGAGAACTTTGTGAAGGGTGCAAACTGGAACGGATTCCTCGGTCAGCTTCGTCAGACGGATATTCCGTCGAACTATCTGGACCTCATGGAGAATTCGCTGAAGAGCGCGGGTTACATGCAGTAAGCAATGCTGGTTTTAACAAAGATTCAAAAGCAATACGGAAAGAACGCTGTCCTGCGGGAGATTAACCTGCAGGCGGCGAACGGAAGTTTGTGTGGGCATTCTCGGCGGTAACGGCGGCGGGAAGACCACACTTCTTTCCGTTTTGGGAGGAATTCTGCGACCGGACGGGGGGAGCTTTACCTACGAGGGAGAAGAGCTCTTCGGGCACGAGGCGCGCCGCAGGGCGCTGGTCGGCTTTTCGCCGCAGGCGAATCCGCTGATGGAGGAACTGTCCGGTTTTGACAATTTACTGCTCTGGCACGACAGAAAAACCATAGAGAGAGGCATGGCGGAAGACGGGGCGATTACGGCGCTCGGTGTGACTGCATTTCTGAAAAAGCCGGTCGCCAAACTCTCGGGCGGCATGAAGAAACGCCTTGCGCTCTCGATTGCCGTGCTGCGCGCGCCGAAGATTCTCCTGCTCGACGAGCCGACCGCGGCGCTCGATATGGAGGGAAAGGCAAAGTTTTACGCCTATTTAAAGCGCTTTACGGAAGAGGGCGGCACGGCCCTCTTTGTGACCCACGACTTCGCGGAATTTGCGCACTGCGACAAGCTTGTCTTTCTGAAGGACGGCAGACTGCGGGAAATCCCGCACCCGGAAAATCAGGCGGCGGCGGAGGCGCTGTTTTTATGAGACGCTATTTCGGCGCAGTGGAAGAGAGCGCTGCGAAGCCTTCCGGGAGCGCTGTGCGCGAATGTCCTGCTGCTGCTGTCGGCGGCGCTGCTCACGTTCTTTCTGACAAAGCTCTTTTCGCCCTCGGCGGAGGGAAGCGCCAAGTTGAAACTCGGCATTGTCGGCGGCAGAGGCGAGACCTATCTCGGGACGGGGCTCGGGATGCTGAACAATATGGACAGCTCCCGCTTTGCGATTTCCTATGAGCAGATGGACCGGGAGACCGCGGAGACGGCTCTTCGGCGCGGTGAAATCCAGGCCTATTTGGATGTGCCGGATGATTTTCTCTCCGCGCTCGCCGACGGCGAGAATAAGACCATACGCTATGTGGGCGGCGGCCTCGAGGCGGGCTTAAACAGCGCGCTGATTCGCGAGGCGGGCAGCGCGGCAGAGGTGATTTTAAAAGAGACCGAGAGAGGCATCTATGCGGCGGAGGGCTATTTTGACGCCCACGGCGAGGCGGCACGGCACGAGAAGCTGCTGACAGAGCTGAATCTCCGCTATCTCGCACTGGTCCTGAACCGGAATCAGGCTTACCGGACGGAGAGCGTTGAGCCGCTTCGGGATGTCTCGATAGCGCGCTACTATGCGGCGGCCCTGCTCTGCTTTCTTTTCTTTTCCTCGGGCGTCAGTGCGCTGCCCTTTGCGGCGGGACGCTCCCGGGTGCTCGGGACCCTGCTCGCAGCGGAGGGGGTATCCCGCACCCGCCAGCTATTCGCGGAATACGCGGCCTACTTTCTGTTGCAGTTACTCGCGTGCCTGCCGCTCATCGTCATCCTGCGGGAAAAATTTCCGGGAATTCTGCCGGTGCTTTGCACATCGACAGCCTTCCAGTTCCTGCTCTATGAGCTCGCGACGGGGATATTGGCGGGCGCTTTTTTACAGCTGCTCGCGGGAATCACCGTTTCCTTTGTGAGCGGCTGCTTTTATCCGCTCGCCTTTTTTCCCGACAGCTGGCAGCGGGTTAGCCGCGCGCTCCCGAGCGGACAGTGTTTTTCCTACCTGCAAAACCTCACAGCGGGGAGCTCTGTTGAAGCGCTTCTTTGGCAGGGAGCATGGCTTTTGCTCTTTGCGCTGCTGTTTCTTCTGCTCGCGGCGCTCTGCCGTGCGGGAAGGAGGCAGGCATGAGACAGATACTTCGCTGGGAGTTCTTGCTTGTAAAGCGCTTCTTCCGAAAGAAGAGTTTTTTGTTCCTCTGCCTGCTTCTGCCGCTGCTCGGACTCTTTTTGCGGCTCGGAAGTCGCGGGGAGAGCGGTATTTTGCGAATCGGTCTGGTTACGGAAGAGAAGGAAGGGCAGCAGCCGGAAGTGAATCGGAGGGTCGCGGACAGACTGCTGACCGGTGACACGGTGCTCCGCATCGAGAGAGTCGCCGATGAACGGCGCGCGCGGGAACAGCTCCGTAACGGCAGACTGGACGCCGCGTGGATTCTGCCGTCCGACCTCGAAGCGCGGATTGAGAAGCGCGCCGGCGGCAAAAATATTCCGCTGGTCACGGTACTCGAGCGGGAGGACAGCGCGGTTGTGCTTTTGTCCCGCGAAGTGTTGTACCGCGCGCTCTACCCCGAGATTTCCGAGTCCGTCTACCGGAGCTTTCTCACGGAGAAGTTTCGTTGCAGCCGGACAGTCCGACCGTCCGGCAAGAACTGGATGCGCGCTATGCGGCGGTGAAAATAGGCGGTGAGCTGATCTCGTACGAGAATGCGGCGGGACAGACGGTGCGGCGGCAGAGCTACCTCCGCTCGCCGCTCCGCGGACTCGGCGCGCTCTGGCTGCTGCTGATGAGTTTTGTCGCGCTGCTCTACTTTCTCGATGACAGACGGAAGGGGCTGTTTTCCTTTGCGCCCGCGGCGGCGGAGCGCCGGTTTGCGCTCCGCTATCTGCTCGCGGTACAGGCGGTGGCGAGTCTCGGGTTCCTGGCGCTGCTCTTTGCGGGCGGGCTTCTGCAAAGTGCGGGGCGGGAGGCCCTGTCCCTGCTCTGCCTGAATCTCCTGGTGCTGCTCTTTGTGTCGGTAATCGGCGCGCTGACCCGGGGACGGCAGGAAATCCTGCTCGCGCTTCTGCTGCCGCTCTTACTTCTCTGCCTGCTCGGCGCGCCTGTATTTCTGGACCTCGGCATCCGCGCGCTTCAGCTTGTAAACCCGCTGTACTATTATCTCAAACTGGCGGCCGGAACCTTGGCCCCGGTGGTTGAGTTATGAAAGTCTATCGTGTAGGATGGAACCTGTAAAAGCTACGAAAAAGCTACGACTGAAAACGAAGGAGGCAGGAATATGGATGCATTGGAGAGACTCATTTCTTATATCAAAATAGATACCCAGTCTTCGGAGGAGTCGGGAACGCACCCGTCCACCGAGAAGCAGTTTGACCTCGCGCGTAAGCTCGAGGCGGATTTAAAGGAGCTCGGCGCAAAGGATGTGCGTCTCACGGACAAGTGCTATGTCTACGCGCGCATTCCCTCGAATCTCACAGAGGCGGAAATGCGGTGACACCGGCACTCGGCCTCATCTCCCACATGGATACCTCGCCCGCGGCGAGCGACACGGATGTGAAGCCGCGCCTCATCGAGAAATATGAGGGCGGGGATATTGCGCTCGGACACGGCGAAGTGCTCTCGCCGAAGACCTTCCCGCAGCTGGAACTCGCCAAGGGGGATGCGCTTCTGGTCACGGACGGCAGCACGCTGCTCGGCGCGGACGACAAGGCCGGTGTCGCGGAGATCATGGCGCTCGTCGAATATCTGCACGAGCACCCGGAGCACCGCCACGGCGAGCTCTGCATCGGTTTCACGCCGGATGAGGAGATCGGAGAGGGCGCAAAGTTCTTCGACGTGAAGGGCTTCGGCGCGGAAGTCGCCTACACGGTGGACGGCGGTGAAATTGGCGGCATCGAGTACGAGAACTTTAATGCGGCTTCCGGCACGCTGCACATCAAGGGCGTGAATGTTCACCCGGGTTCCGCGAAGAATAAGATGGTCAGTGCCGTCATGCTCGGCATGGAGTTCCAGTCCCTCCTGCCGCCCTGCACCCCGGCGAACACCGAGGGGTTTGAGGGCTTTTTCCACCTCTGCCAGATGAAGGGCGATGAGAGTTCCGCGGAACTCCGCTACATCATCCGCGAGCACGACCGCGAGAAGTTTGAGGGCATGAAGAAGACCTTCCTCGCAGTCGCGGAGCAGCTGAATCGGAAGTACGCGCACACCGAGGCGAAGCTCACGGCAGAGGTGAAAGACAGCTACTACAACATGAAGGAGAAGGTGGAGCCCTATCCGTATTTGATCGAGACCGCGCGCGAAGCCTTCCGGAAGAACGACATCACGCCGAGCACGGTGGCCATTCGCGGCGGCACCGACGGCGCAACGCTCTCCTACATGGGACTGCCCTGCCCGAACATCTCGACCGGCGGCGAAAACTTCCACGGCATCTACGAGTACCTGAATGTCACCGACTTCTACCGCATGATTGAGGTCCTGAAGACCCTTGTCACCGAGATGATCGGAAAAAAGGCGAAATAAAATTGTAAGGAAACGAAAGATAGCTTACAAGTTTTGGGATTGGGTGTAAGATATTACCTGTTGGTACGGTAGTACCGCTCAAATCCCGTGGGGGTGTAGCTCAGCTGGGAGAGCACCACGTTCGCAACGTGGGGGTCAAGGGTTCGAATCCCTCCATCTCCATTCAAAAGAAAAGCCGCAGGCAGAAGCCCTGCGGCTTTTCGCGTTTTCGGCGTGCGTCTCACGGGAGAGAAAGCAGTCACAGGTTTTGCAGTGAAGGAGTATTGTATGTATCAAATCAACGAGAATTATCTGAAACTTCCGGGTTCCTATCTGTTTTCGACGATTGCGAAGAAGGTCGCCGCTTTTACCGACGCGCATCAGGGCGAGCGCGTCATCCGGATGGGCATCGGCGATGTGACGAAGCCGCTTTGCCCGGCGGTCATTCAGGCGCTGCACAAGGCGGTCGACGAGATGGGAGAAGCAGAGACCTTCCGCGGCTACGGGCCGGAAAACGGCTATGCCTTCCTCCGGGATAAGATGGTCGAATTCGACTATAAGGCGCGCGGCGCGGAGATCCGGGCGGATGAGATTTTTATTTCGGACGGCGCAAAGAGCGACTCCGGCAATATCCAGGAAATTTTCAGTCTCGATTCCACAGTCGCGGTCTGCGACCCGGTCTATCCCGTATACCTCGACACGAATGTGATGGCGGGCCGGAGCGGTGACTACGACGCGGAGAAGGGCGTCTATGCGGGCATCACCTACCTGCCCTGCACCGCGGAAAATGATTTCACACCGGCCTTCCCGGCGGGCAAGGCGCCGGACCTCATTTACCTCTGCTCGCCGAACAACCCGACCGGTGCGGTCATGCGGAAGGAAGCGCTGCAGCGCTGGGTGGATTATGCCAACGAGAACGGCAGTGTGATTCTCTTTGACGCGGCCTATGAGGCCTATATCACCGAGGCCGATGTTCCGCACACGATTTACGAGTGCGAGGGGGGCGAGAACCTGTGCGATTGAACTTCGCTCGTTCTCGAAGAAGGCAGGCTTTACGGGGCTTCGCCTCGGCGCGACGGTGGTGCCGCACGATCTTAGGAAAAAGGTGAAGCGCGCGGACGGCACGACCGAGGAAGTCGAGCTGCACGCGCTCTGGAGCAGACGCCACGGGACCAAGTTCAACGGTGCGCCCTACATTGTGCAGCGCGCGGGCGAGGCCGTCTACTCCGCCGAGGGACAGCGGGAGACTGCCGAGCAGGTCGCGTACTATATGCGGAATGCGCACTACATGTACGAGACCCTGAAAAAGGCCGGCTTTTCGGTCTACGGCGGTGTGAACGCGCCCTATGTCTGGGTGAAAACGCCCGGCAATATGACGAGCTGGGAGTTTTTTGATACACTGTTGGAGAAAGCGGCGGTGGTCGGCACGCCGGGCTCCGGCTTCGGACCGCACGGCGAGCATTATTTCCGTTTCTCGGCCTTCGGAACTTACGAGGACACAGTCGAAGCGATGGCGCGCATACAGGCCTTACAGCTGTAAGCACAGACCCGAAAAGACGGAAACAGGCAGAGAGGAGCAGATAGATGGAGAGAGAAGAAAACCTGGAGCTTTTGCTCACGCATTACACGGAACTTGCCCCCCTCCGGGCAGAGCTCTACCGCGCTCTGGAAGTGCTGCGGAGCGCCTTTTCGGCGGGCGGTAAGTTGCTGGTCGGCGGAAACGGCGGGAGCGCGGCCGACAGCGAGCACATGGTCGGCGAACTCATGAAGAGCTTTGCCTTTCGCCGCAGCATTCCGACTGCGGTGCGGGAGACCCTGAGCGCGCAGGGGGAGCGCGGCGCGCGCGTCGCCGCGATGCTGGAGGGCGCGCTTCCGGCCATCGCAATCACGGGACACGATGCGCTGCAGAGTGCCTTCGGCAATGACGGCGACTGGAAGTTTGCCATGGCACAGCAGGTCTACGGCTACGGCAGAGCGGGCGATGTGCTGCTCGCCATCAGCACCTCCGGCAATTCCGAGAATGTTCTGAATGCGGCGGAGACCGCGCGGGCACTCGGGTTAAAGGTCATTGCCCTAACGGGTAAGAACGGCGGCGCGCTCGCAAAAATCGCGGATGTGGCGCTCATTGTGCCGCGGCAGGAAACTTACCGGATTCAGGAGCTGCATCTGCCGATTTACCACGCCCTCTGCCTCGCGCTCGAGACTGCCTTTTTTGGGGAGGACGCAAACAAATGACGCACAGCTTTGCGGTTTGTGCCTACGGGGATTCGCCCTATCTGGAGCGCTGCCTCCGCTCGCTCGCCGGGCAGACGGTTTCTTCGGAGAAACTGCTCTGCACGGCGACGCCGAGCCCCTTTCTCGAGCGGCTCGCGGCACAGTACGGCTTTCGCTACTGTGTGCGGGACGGAGAACCCGGCATCGGGGCGGACTGGAACTTTGCGTTGCATCAGGCCTCCGGTGACTTTGTGACGCTCGCCCACCAGGACGATGTCTACGCGAAGCACTATGCGGAGACTCTGTACCGCACGGCGGCGGCGCACCCGGATCTCACCCTCTTTACGACGGACGCGCGCATTCTCCGGGACGGCAGGATTCAGCCGCGGAGCAAGGCGGAGTTCGTGAAAAACTGCTGCGCGTTCCGCTGCGCCTTCCGTTGCTTTCGACCTGTACGGCGGGGAAGCGCCTCAGCCTTCGCTTCGGCAATCCGATTGTCTGCCCGTCCTGCGCCTATCGGCGGGACGCGCTCGGTGAGGCGCCCTTTTCGACCTCGCGCCGCTTTGTGCTCGACTGGGAGTTGCTCTGGCGGCTCGCGGCGGCGGGCGGGCGCTGGGTGGTCGCGGAGCAGAGCCTGTTACTCTACCGGATTCACAGCGGCGCGGCGACCGCGGCGCTCACGGAGAATCATGTGCGGGAGCGGGAGGAGAGAGCGATGTTCCGCAGGATGTGGCCGGAACCCGTCACGGAACTGCTGATGCGCGTTTACCGGAGTGCCTATGTGGACTACGGGGCGTAGGGCGGGGCTGCTTGCGGCAGCTGCTGCGGGACTCAGTCTGTTTGCGGCGCACGGCCTCGCCGGGGACGGCTTTTTTGCGGAGCAGTTCGCGGACCCGCGGACGGCGGCGATGCTCCTCGAGACCGTGTTTGTATACCTGCTCTTTTTCTGTGTCGATCGGATTTATGGGAGAGGGCAGCGAAAGATAGCGCGTGTTCTCCTGCTGCTTAGCTTCGCGTTTCGCCATCTGGCACTGTGCAGTGTGCTCATGGCGGGACTCTGGGTTCTTATGTTGAGTCTTGCCGGCATGGCGCTCTTATACCGACGTGCGGAGATCGCCGCCACGGCGGAGAAGCTGTATCGCGGTTTTCTGACGGGGGCGGCGTGCTGGATTGCGCTGGTCGGCCTGCTGTCGGGCTTTCATATCGGCGGTCTTTTCACCTGGCGCGCGCTGGCTGGCGTATTTTCGCTGCTTGCTCTGCTCACCGTAGGGCGGGCGCTTGCCACCGGGGGGCTTCGAAGCAGGGCGTTTCCCGGCGCGGCGGCGGATGTGCGGCGGAGCGTCGGAGAGAGCGCTGTCAGGGCGCTCACAATCACGGCCGTACTCGTGCAGCTCGGCCGCCTGAATCTCGCGGTCGACTACGATTCCCTCCGCTATGCGCTCCGCTCGCCCTTTGTGCTCGACAACGGCAGGGGCATTTTCGAGGCGCTCGGCTCGGTGAATCAGGTCTATTTTTACCCGAAGGGGCTCGAAATTCTGACCCTGCCGCTATACCTCGGGAAAAGTTACGGCCCGACACTCGCCTTTTCCTTTTGCCTCGGGCTGCTGCTCTTATTTCTTCTCTATGATTTCTGCAGAGCGGAAATCGGAGAGAAGAGCGCGCTCTACCCGGTCGCTGTCGCCGCGCTGCTGCCCGGTGTCATGAACTTAAGCGTCTCGGCGAAGACCGATCTCATCACGATTTTATTTCAGCTCTATGCCGTGCGGGAAGTGCGCCGCGCGGAAAGGCGGCGCGGTACGGAGCGCCGTGTCGCTTTTTCCTTTGCCGCGAGCGCGCTGCTCTTTACCTTCATGCTGAAACCGACGGCGCCGGTCTTTTCGGGGGGCTTACTCATCGGCTTTTTCCTCTACGCGCTGGTATACGGACGGCGGAGAGGACATATCACGCTGTTTGCCGGGGGCGGACAGAAAGATAAGATACCGTGGCGGCAGCTTTTGCTCCCGCCGCTGTTTACCTTGACAGCGCTTGCGGCCGTGACGCTTCGGACGCTGCATCTGACCGGTTATCCGCTGGTCTCGGTCTTCACCGGCCTCTTTGAGACACTCGGTTTCGCGGCAGATATCCGCTCGCCGTGCAGAGTCTCCCGGATGCCGGGGCAGAGCTCTCCGGGAAAGCGCGTCTCTTTGCGCTTCTCCTGCGTCTTCGCCTTCTGTTTCTGACGCCGGTCGGGGAAGCGGGGCTGCACATCCGGATTGCCTGGGGCACGACACTGATTCCCGTTCTGCTCCTTGCACTCTGCGTTCGCGGGCGCAGGGAAACGCCGCAAAGGGCGGGCAGTGCGGCTCTGCCGGGCTGTCTCCTCGCGGTGCAGGGTGTTTTGCTGCTCCTCTCGCTCGAGCGCCTGCATCAGATTGACGGCAATTACTACGGCCTCTTTTATCTGCTGCTTCTGCTCACGGTCTTTCTGCTGTGGCGGGAGAAGAGCGCGCTGTTATTCCGGGCGCTTAGTCCGGCGGCCCTGCTCGCTGTCCTGATGCTCTGCCTCACCAACTGGGCGGGCGCGCGGGGCTATACGGGCTATGAGGAGCGATCCGGCCTTTTTTATCCGCACGGGCGGCTCGCCGAAGAGACGCTGATTCTCGACGGCGGCGAGCCCATTTACCGCTATGTGAAAAATGCGCCGCGCATGCGCCTTCTGACCCTGGCGGCCGAGCCGGAGTGCTACCTGCTGCCCTGTGATGCGCAAAGCTACACCGACCTCGCGGGGAGCGGCGGCAATGTGTATCTCGTGAAGACGCTGGATCTTTTTAAGGAATTTCTGGACCGCGCGGGCATAGACGCGCTCTATACGGACGATATGTTTCTGGCGGATCACAGCCGCGCGGCCGATATCATCCGCTATCTCGAGGAAGAGGGGAGCATTGAAGTCGTGATACGGCAGAGGGCAATGCCCTCTATCGCTACCACCGCGCGCGCTAGCGCGCCAAGACAAGGAGGAGCCATGGGAGAAAAGCAAAAGAAACAGGATATCCGCAGCGATCTCTTGCTGCTCGCCGCGCTCATCGCCTGGGCGTTCTTTGTGAACCGGCAGTTCCGGATCAGCGGCCTCTACAAGGACGATCTCTACACCTGGTCCTGCTGGGGCGAGCAGAGCTTTTGGCAGTATGCCTTTCCGCAGGGCTCGACCCGCTGCCGCTTTGTCTACTGGGCGGCGTCCTGGCTGGAGTTGCAACTCATCGGCCACCACATCGACTGGATTGTCCCGTTCAACATTCTGCTGAATGCGGGGCTCGCGGGTTTCCTCTATCTCTTTGCCAAGCGTCTCTCCGGAAACCGGGCGGTTGCGTTTGCCGTGGGCTTTTTGTTTCTCGGCTCTCACTTTGCCTACTACCAGATCGGGCAGCTGCTCGGCCTCATGGAGACCATGGGCGTCTTCTTTGCGGTGCTGCAGGCCTTTCCTGTACCGCTACCTGAGGGGGCGGGCGGAGACAAGGAACTTTTGTCTCGCGCTGCTCGTCTATTTTCTGAACTGCTTCACGCATGAGCGCTATATGGTGCTGCTGCCCATGTTTTTCTATTGCCTCATCGTGAAACGGGACAAAAAGTGGTACCGCTATCTCGCGGTCGTCGCGGTCTTTTTGCTGATGCAGGGCATACGCCTTTTGATGATAGGGACGGTCTCGCCCGAGGGCACCGGCGGCACCAGCTTAAAGGACACCTTCACCGTGCAGGGGGCGATTACGAATTTTGTGCTCGAAGCGCTGTATTCGATCGGGGTCAATGCGGGGCCGGAGCACCTCTGCGGCCGCCCCTGGCAGGACACTTCGTTCCGCGTCAAAGTGCTGGTGCTGTTCTGGAACCTCGCGATGCTCTTTTACCTGCTGATCAGCTTCTACCAGCTCTTTTTGTCGAGAAGGTACCGGAAGCGCGGGGCGGAGGGCATGAAGCTCCTTAGGGACCTCGTCTTTTTCCTCGGGTTCTGGATCGGCTCCGCGGCTGCCTCGGCGGTCACGATACGCGTGGAGCTCCGCTGGGTCTATGTGCTCTATGCGTTTCAACTTCTGCTGGTTGCCTATCTCTACGGAATCCGGCGGGCTTCCTGCGAGGCGCGGAACGCAGACCCCGAGGCGAAGCGCCGCTATCAGTTTGACAACGCGGTGCCGCTTGCGCTGCTCTCGGTTGTTGCCCTGTTAAGTCTTGTGATGCAGCAGTATTACCGCCGTTTTATCCCGAAGATTTATCTCTTTCCGGATCAGGCGCGCTATAACTCCCTCGCCGATGTGACCTACGGGAGGTACGGGAGAGAGGTGCTCGGCAAGGACATTGTGATTGTCGGCAACAGCTATGAGATGAGCGATTTCACGGGGCGCACTTTCTTTAAGACCTTTGATCCGGCGCACACCGGGCAGGGCACGGAGGTCCGGCATGTGGACTCGGTCTATGACATCGGGCTCGTGCATCCGGATATGCTCGTGCTCTTTGAGGACCCCGCACACAATGCGTTTCTCGATGAGACCAAGGCGGTGCGGGAGTTGCAGTGCGCGGTCGACTACGGCTACTATGAAGACGAGTGGATGGATCAGCGCGCATCCCTCCGCATTCTGCTGCAGGAGAGCGGCGAACTGCACTTCCGTGTGACCTACCCCGGCACCCTGCGGGGCGGCGAGGAAATCACGGTCGAGAGCGGAAACAGCGTGCAGCATTTCCCGCTCACGAAGAATCGCGAGAGTTTCACGGTCGCGGGGAAACCTTTGGGCACTGAATGCCTTCCGCTTCTCGACGAACTTTCAGGTGGAGAATGCCGCCGAACAGCGCGGTGATACGCCGCTCGCGCTGCTGGTTCGCTTTGATGTCGATGCGGGAGAAGGAGAGAAGGCATGGGAAGAAAAATAACGGTCCGGCTCCTGCCGCTCTTCGGCTTTCTCTTTCTGACGGCCTATCTCCGGTCTGCGAGCGCGAATGTGGTCTACACCGACTACATCCGCCTCGTGAACAGCTATCTCGAAAATGTGTACAGCCTGTCGCCCTACCTGCACGGCGATGTTCTGACCCGGATTCCGGTCAACTACTTAGAGCGCATTGTGAATGTGCGCTTCTTTCACTACAGCACCATGTTCGACATGGTGCTCGGCGCAGCCTTTCTCTCCTTTAATGCCTATCTCCTGGGGCGCTACTGCGAGAAAAAGCGGCTGCCGCTCGCGGTGACGGCGCTCCTCATGCTCCTCATGTTCTCCCTGAACAAGTGGGAGATGCTGACCAACGGCTCGGGCTGGGTGCACTTTGCGGCCTTTGCGCTCTTTTTCTGCCACTATCTGAGCCTCGATGCGCTGCTGCAAAAAAACGGGGACAGGAAGGCGGCAAGGCGCCTGCTTTGGCTGCCCTCGCTCACGATTCTCTTTTTTGCGGGACCCTACTGTGCGATTTACGCGCTGACCGCCGTGCTCGCGGAACTTGTCATCGTGCTTCGCTTTCGGCGGGACTTTCGGCAGAGCGCGGCTCGCGTGCTCGCGGTGCTGTTACCGTTCGGGCTCTATCTCATCAGCCGCAGCCTTTCGGTCGAAGAGAGACACGGCGCGACGACGGACTCGATTTTCACGGTTGTGCGGGCGCATCCCCTGCTCCTGCCGCGCTTCTTTGTGCGCTCTTTTGCCTCCGAAATCATCGGGCAGGAGAGTGCGGGACAGCTGCCGGGCTTTGTCTTCACGGGACTCGGCCTTCTGGTGCTTGCGCTCTACGCCCTTGCGTTTCGGCGCGCGGCAAAGCTCATGGAGAAGGAGCGTAGCCTCTTTCCGCTCTGCCTAATCGCCTCGGGCTTTCTGAACCATCTGCTGGTCACGGCTTCCCGCTGGATTTTTCTCCGGGAAAATTACGGCATGAGTTCCCGCTATGCGCTCCAGTATCAGGTCGGTATGCTGGGGCTCTTGCTGATTCTTTTTCTAGCGGCAAGGGACAGCGGGAGGCAGGGCGCGCGCCGTCTCGCAGCCGTTTCGCTGCTTGTCTTTTGCCTCGGCAATCTCGCCACGACGGCGCATGAAATTCACATGGCGCCCTACCGGAAGGAAAACTTTCTCGCAATGCGGACGGTCGCAAAAAATTTTGAGGCCGAGAGCGATGAGACCCTCGTCAAGGTTCTTTCCTACCATGATCCTGTCCGGATACGGAAAGCACTGTCTCTGTTACAACATAAAAACTTAAATGTGTTTTATGAAAAAAAGGAGTAGAATCGCCTCATGAATAATGCCTATGGCCTGCAGGCAGTGCAGGAAGCGAACTTGAAAAATTTTTAAAAGAGATACACCGAATCTGTGAGAAGTACAGGATTTCCTATGCGCTGGACTCCGGTACGCTGCTCGGTGCGATTCGCCACGGCGGTTTTATTCCCTGGGACGACGATGCCGATATTGTGATGACGCGGAACCAGTGGGAGGCGTTCCGGAAGGTCGCACCGCGGGAACTTAGCGAGGGCATGCATCTTTTGCTGCCGGAGAGCTTTCAGGGCGGAAGGCGTTTCTACGACTTCACGCCGCGCATCATCTACGAGTACTCGAGACGGCGGAACCCGGATGCGGAGACTGCCTACTACGAGGAGAAGTTAAACCATCTCTGGGTGGATATCTTTATCCTGGACCGTCTGCCGGACGGACAGGTGGGCGCACATACGCTGCTCGAACAGAAGGCGCTCTACGCGCTCGCGATGGGACACCGGAGAGCGCTCAATTACGGGAAGTACAGCCTCGGACAGAAGAGTGCGGTATTTCTCGGCAGCAGCGCGGGAAAGCTGGTGCCGATGAAAAAGCTCTTTGCCCTCCAGGACAAAGTTGCGCGGCGGGCCAACAAAAAGCAGACGGCGGAGTGGTACTACTCGAATTACGATCCCGGCTACATCGACATCCGCCTGCCGGATGCCGTCGCACAGGAGCGGATTCAGATTCGCTTTGAGGATTGCACGCTCTGCATTCCGAAGCACTACGACGAGGTACTCACGAAATCTACGGGGACTATATGCAGTTGCCGCCGAAGGAAGAGCGGCGGCCGTCCCACGAGAGCACGGGGATTCAAATTTATGGCTGAGAGAACAAATATCCTGACCGTCGTGGTCTCGGTATTTAACGAGGAGGAGGCCCTGCCGCTTTGCCGGGAGCGCCTCACGGAAGTGCTGGAGAGGAGCGGCAGACCCTATGCCCTCCTCTTTGTCAATGACGGGAGCAGTGACGGGAGTGCTACGCTTCTGGACCGCTTCGCGGCGGAGGACGCCCGCATCCGCGTCCTGCATTTCTCGCGGAATTTCGGGCACGAGGCCGCGATGATCGCGGGCATCGACTACGCGGAGGGCAATGTGATCTGCATGGACGCAGACCTCCAGCATCCGCCGCAGTGCATTCCGGAGATTTTGCGGGCGTTTGACGAGGGCTGCGATGTGATCAGCATGGTGCGGACCGCAAACCGCTCGGCGGGGCTCATCAAAAATATCACCTCCGCCGGATTTTACGGCGTGATGAATGCGCTGAGCGGCACCAGATTCGAGAAAAACGCATCGGACTTTTTCGGCATCTCGGCGCGCGCGGCGGAAGTGCTGCGGCACGACTACCGGGAGCGGGTGCGCTTTCTCCGCGGCTATGTGCAGAGTCTCGGGTTCCGGAGCACGACCCTCTCCTATGAGGCGGCGGAGCGCGCGGCGGGCCATTCCAAGTATTCGATCCGGAAGCTGTTCCGCTTCTCGATAAATACGATTATGAGCTTTTCCGACCTGCCGCTCCGGCTCGGCATCTATGCGGGCATCGCCTCGGGTGCGCTCGGCGTGCTCCTGCTCCTCTATTCGATTTCACGAAGCTCCGCTTCGGTGCACCGGACGGCTACACAACCATCATCGTCGTGATCTGCTTCATGTTCAGCATGCTGTTTCTGATTCTCGGCATCATGGGACAGTACATCGGCGTTCTGTTTCAGGAAGTGAAGGGGCGCCCGATTTACATTGTCGCGGCAGAGCGCGGCGCGCGGGCGGCGGAGCACGGTGTTTTGACAGACAAAAAAACAGAAGCGTAACAAGAAGAGGAGAATTCCCAGTAAAACGCTGGGGATTCTCCTTGCAAGTTTTTCGGAATATGCTATAGTGGTGATAACAAGAATGATTCCTGTATTACAGGAACCCAACGAAAGGAGTCCCACTATGTTTGAGCAGGTAAAGCTTGATTACGCATTCGCGGCACTGGAGCCGTATATCGATGCCCTGACCATGGAGACCCACTACTCCAAGCATCACGCGACCTACACCAAGAACTTCAATGCGGCGGTCGAGGCTGCCGGCATTGCGGGCAAGTCCGCAGAGCAGATTCTCTCTTCCCTCGACGAGGTGAAGGACGAGGCGAGCCGCAAGGCGCTCCGGAATAACGGCGGCGGGTACTATAACCACAACCTCTACTTTGAGATTATGAGCCCGGAGAAGCACAGCGCGCCGGAAGGCAAGCTCGCGGCGGCCATCGAGAAGCAGTTCGGCTCCGTCGAGGCGCTGAAGGAAAAACTCACGGCGCTCGCGGTCGGGCAGTTCGGTTCCGGCTGGGCATGGCTCTCGGCAAACAAGGACGGAGAGCTTCAGGTTTCTGCGAGCGCAAACCAGGATAACCCCCTCATGGAGGGCAAGGGTTTTGTCCCGATTCTCGGCATCGATGTCTGGGAGCACGCTTACTACTTAAAGTATAAGAACCTGCGCCCGGACTACGTAAAGGCATTCTTCGAGGTGCTCGACTGGAAGAAGGTCGCGGAGAAGTACGAGACGGTACTCGCATAAGAGAGCGGTAACAAAAGCCGGCAAAAAAACGCGGAATCAAAAAGGCGTCGCAGAAGACTGCGGCGCCTTTTTTGCGGGCGTTGCGCCTTGTCCGGCACATGGGGTGCCTGGTCAGAGAAGAGCGCGGAAATCAAGGGCTTCGCTGAGGCAGAAAAGCGGCGGGAGTATACAGCGCGGAAACGCCGCGAGAGAATCGACCGAACTCCCGCGGATCTTCAATCGCCCGGAACCGGTTATCGCAGACTGGCAGCCCGCTTCGCCCGAAGGTCCCGCGCAGTAACAAAAAACCACCCCCGCAGCGTAGTCGGGGGTGGCTTTGTTCGGACCTTTCGGTTCGGCTCAGCGCTCTTTCTCGTTTCTTTCTTGTTCCTGCTCCTTTAGGTAGTCCGAGGCATCCCGGAAGAAGGAGGCGAGGATCAGTATCATGATAAAGCCGATCGGGAAGGCCGCGATGATCGAGACGGTCTGCAGATTCGCCATGGAGCTCTCCGAGAAGAGAAGCGCAATCGGTAGCAGAATTAAGAGGATGGACCAGAAGAGCTTGAGTCGCCGGTCGGGCTCCTCGTCGCTCGACATCTCGCGGTAGGAATAGGCGCTCGCGACCACGGCAATCGAGTCAAAGGAGGTCGCGTAGAAGGCAATCATTGCGAGCACGAGGAGAATCAGCACGAAGCGGTAGCCCGGCAAGGTGCGGAGTATCGTGAGTATGGTCTCATAGAGATTGCCGCTCTCTGCATACATGCCGAGCAGGTCGATTTTTCCGAACATCTGCAGACCGAGGCCGTAGTTGCCGAGCACAATGAAGGAGACCCAGGTGCCGAGGAGACCCGCCGCATAGCCCCCGAGTATCACCTCGCGTATGGTTCTGCCGCGGCTGATGCTGCCGATGAAGAATGGCGTCGCGACACACCAGACCATCCAGTAGGCCCAGTAGAAGATGGTTGTGTTCTGCGCAAAACCGGTCTTCCGAAGCGGATCCGTGTAGGTGCAGAGCGAGATAAAGTTCTGCGCGACATTGCCGATCGAGGAGAGACCGGTCTCCAGAATGTAGCGCGGCATGCCGCCGAGGAAGAGTACATAAAGAAGAAGCGCAAAGAAAGCCAGGTGCAGGAAGCTGCCATGATCGAGATGCCGTGGATGCCGAAGTAGGCGCAGACGGTGTAGACCACGCAGATGAAGAGCAGAATCGCGATGGTCAGCGCCGTGCTGTCCTTGACCGAGAAAATTGCGGAGATTGCGCCGGAGAGCAAGGGCGCGGAGACCGCAAAGGTGGTCGCGGTGCCGGCAATCAGCGCGAAGACCGCAATCAGGTCAATGAGCCGCCCCGGGATGCCGTCGGTGTGCCGCTTTAAGAGCGCGCGGCAGGCCTCCGAGTATTTCTGCTTGTTGCGCTTCCGAACATGAATCATGAAGGCAAAGGCGACCGAGAGCGCGAGGTAAAAGCCCCACGGGACGGGTCCCCAGTGGAATAAGGAGAAGCTGCCGGCCCAGTCCTGTGTGTCGCCGAGCGATTGCACATGTGCATCGGTCGCGTAGGTCATCCACTCGCAGAGCGAGTAGAAGAGAATATCCGCCGCGAGTCCCGCCGTGAACATCATGCTGCCCCACTGGAAGAAGGGGTACTGCGGGCGGTCGCCGCCGAGGCGAATGCTACCGAAGCGCGAAAAAGCGAGGTAGAGGGTCAGCAGAAAGATGCCGAGTCCGAGGAGCAGATAGTACCAGCCGAACTCCTCGCCGAGAAAGCTCCTGATGGCATTCAGGGCAGCGCCGGAAGCCTCCGGTGCGGTGAAAAAGGTCAGGCAGAGTGCCAGAATCAGCAGAAAGGGCAGTAGCGTAATCATCCAGTCGATGCGCTGTGAGAGTTTCTTGTTCATTTTTGTCTTTAACACCTCCAATATTGAACAATTTACCACCCTACGCCCGGTTTGACAAGAGAGAAACTTTAAGCTTTTCTGACAAAGTAGGGAAAATGCTGTTAAAATAGTATGGCATTTACTATAATGCGGAATTAAGTGAGCAGAGGTGAATGGACGATGAGAAAAACAAAACAGGTTTTAGTTTATACAACGGGATTGGCGCTTCTCGGCGCGACAGTGCTTCTCGGCGGCTGCGGACCGAAGCGCGGTCAGCTCGCGGCTTCGGCTGCGGCTTCGGCAGCTGCGGAGCAGGGCAAGGGACAGGATGCCGTGATGCATGACGACATCAAATTGGACTTTGACGAGGCGCAGAGCTCCTGCGAGGATCTCCTCAAGGACAACGCGAGCGACTACCCGCTCTCGAAGTACATCGACACCGTCGTGGACGAGAACACCAAGACGGTCATGCTGATCTGGCCGCTCGACAACGCGGCGACCGAGGAGGACGGCGTGCGCTACGCAAACGAGCTGATTCGCGCGTTTAACGATGCCTGCGCGGAGCAGGATTTCTCGATTGCGGCGAGCTCGGAGGAGAGCTACGGCGGTCTCTATCAGAAGTACGCCGTCAACATTCAGGTGTTCCGCGAGGCGGATATTTTAAAGCCGGAAAAGTATCTGGTCAGCATGACCATTCCGGCGGGCAGCAATCAGGCCGTGGTGCCGTTCTCGCAGTATGACGGTGTCAACGAAGTCATCCTGACGGACGGCACCGTCAAGGTGCCGGGCGGCAAGTACACGGGCGACCGGACGGGTCTGTACAGCGGAGAGTAAAGCTAGGAGGCAGGACAGCATGAGAAAATTAATTCGCCGCACAGCGGCTTTGACTTTGGCACTGGTAACCCTCGCGGCGGGCAGCGTGCGCGCCGATGTGCTGCAGCGCGGCGCTTCGGCGGCGACCACGGCCGCCGCGACGGAGAGCGACACTTCCGGCGGTGCGGTGGTCGATCAGAATTCGGTCGGCACTGCGGAGACAGCGGCGAGCCAGAGCAGCACGGCGGCAGTGCAGGCGACCACGGCGGCGGCATCCCATGGTTCGGGTGTGAACAGCGGCGCGGCCAAGGTGGTCACGAGTACGCTGTTTGGCGGCGATGAGCTCATGCTGGTCGCGCCGCGCTCGGCAAGCCAGATGATGAGCTTTGTCGTCACGACGAAGGCCGGCAAAGTCCTGGTCTTTGACGGCGGCACCGAGCACGACACCGAACACCTGAAGGAAGTGCTCCGCGCGAAGGGCGGTCATGTGACGGCGTGGTTCATCACCCACCCGCACTCGGACCATGTGGGCGCGCTGACCAAGATTCTGCAGGATCCGAATTCCGGCATCAAAATCGATGCGGTCTACTACAACTTCCAGCCGCAGGAGTGGTACAACACGAATGAGGCGTACCGCGCGGACATGGTCGCGCAGTGCCGCAGCGCAATCGAGACGCTGCCGGAGAGCGCGCGTCACACCGTGCATAAGGGAGATAACATTCCGATCGATGACATCACGGTCCATGTGATGAACGATCCCTACCTCTCGAGTGTGAACTCGATCAACAACTCTTCGGTCGCCTATCGCCTCGATGTGAGCGGCCGGAAGATTCTGTTCCTCGGCGACATGGGCGTTCAGGCGGGCAATCAGCTCGTCGCGGACTATGCGAACAACCCCGGCGCGCTGCGCGCGGACATCGTGCAGATGGCGCACCACGGCCAGCAGGGTGTGGGACGCAATGTCTATGAGATGGTAAAACCGGAGATTTGCCTCTGGCCGACACCGCTCTGGCTCTGGGAAAATAATAACGGCGGCGGCTTAAACAGCGGTAACTGGCGCACGCTTGAAGTGAGAGGCTGGATGCGCCAGCTCGGCGTGAAGACCCATGTAGTCGCGAAAGACGGCGACCAGGTGCTTCGCTGATGCGCCTCGGTGAGAGACGCATCGTGCTCGCCTCCGCTTCGCCGCGCCGCCTGGACCTGCTCCGTCAGCTCGGACTTTGCCCGGGCGTGCAGCCGAGCGAAGTCGATGAGAGCTCTTCGGAACGGGATCCCGCGCGCTTTGTGCAGGAACTCGCGCGCCGGAAGGCGGGCTGTGTCGCCGCGACGGAGGCGGCCGGAACCCTGGTCATCGGCGCGGATACCGTCGTGGTGCGGGACGGCGCAATCCTCGGGAAGCCGAAGGACAGCGCAGCGGCGGCGGAGATGCTTCGCAGTCTGCAGGGCAGAGCGCATGAGGTTTATACCGGTGTCGCGCTGCTCCTCGCCGGAGAAACCAAGGAGCGGGTCTTTGCGGCAGAGACGAGGGTCTTTGTCGCGTCGATGACGGAGGACGAAATTCAGGCCTATGTGGGCAGCGGCGAACCCTTGGATAAGGCGGGGGCCTACGGCATTCAGGGGCGCTTTGCCTGCTATATCGAGAAAATCGAGGGCGAGTACAGCAATGTGGTCGGTCTCCCGCTCGGGGCGCTCCGAAAAGCCTGGAAAGCGCTGGAAGAACAGAGCGAAGCGAAAAGCGAATCGTAATACCGGAGAGAACAGTGTTGCCTTGCGGCGCTGTTCTCTTTTTTTGCGCCGAGATCACCCCGCGGGGGAATCCCGCTGTCCGCGCCCCTTCCCCCGCATAGACAAGCGCGGGAGTTCCCGCTATAATAGGTTTATGTTTTTATGAAGATACAATCACAAGGAGGAAGCTGACAATGAAACACCCAGTCGTAACAATTACCATGGAGGACGGCGGCGTCATGAAACTGGAGCTTTATCCGGAGGTCGCACCGGGTACGGTCAACAATTTCCTGAGCCTCGCAAAGAAGGGGTTTTATGACGGCCTCATTTTTCACCGTGTCATTGAGGGCTTCATGATTCAGGGCGGTTGCCCGATCGGCAACGGCGAGGGCGGCCCGGGCTATGTGATCAAGGGCGAGTTCAAGCAGAACGGCGTGCAGAACGACTTAAGCACGAGAGAGGCGTGATTTCGATGGCGCGCACCTCGATTCCGGATTCCGCGGGCAGTCAGTTCTTCATCATGCACAAGGCGGCACCGCATCTGGACGGCGGCTATGCGGCGTTCGGCAAGCTGATCGAGGGTGAGGATGTCCTGGACCGCATTGCGACGACAAAGACGAATGCGGCGGATAAGCCGCTGAAGGATCAGAAGATTAAGACCGTCACGGTCGAGACCTTCGGTGAGACCTATCCGGAGCCGGAGAAGCTGCCGGAAATCGAGTATTGACAAAAACCTATGCGGTTTCGCTCGAGGACGGGACAGAGATAAATGTCACTGTCTCCGATGAGCCCTGGCGGGGCGATGTCAATGTGACGGACTGGGAGGCGGTGACCGAGAATCTGCTCCTTCGGGCGGCCTGCCGGAAGTGCGGCCGTCCCGCGCCGATTGCGGAGACAGAGCGTCTCTTTCTCCGCGAGCTCTCAATCAAAGACCTCCCCGCCCTGCGGGCTTTTTCGCTCCCGGCAAAAGAGAATCGCTATCTCGGCGGTGACTGGGAGGGACTCAAGGACGAAGCGTTTTTGCGGCGCTATATCGAGACGCAGTATGCGTTTTTCGACTACGGCCTCTGGGCGCTCTTTCGGCGCGATCGAGAGCTGCGCGAAGCGCGCTTTCTCGGTCTGGTCGGATTTTTCGCCGGAGGAGCCGCCGGAACTGGGGTACGCCCTGCGGCCCGAAGCGAGAGGACAGGGATATGCGGCGGAAGCCGGACTTGCGGCCCTTCGCTATGCCGAAAAAGAGCTCGGATTTACGGCGGTAAAGATACGCGTCATGCCGGAGAACCGGGCCGGCTGTGCGGTCGCAGCAAAAATCGAAGAGCAGTGGAACCGTGCGGGCGGCGCGCCTCAGTGCCGCCTTTTTGTAAAGCGTGAAAGTTCTGTATACAAAGGCTGAGCGAGAGCGCCCGGGATGCGGAACGGCGTGTCGACAGGGGAGTTGCTATGGAAACAGGAAGGGAGAGCGTCCGCGCGCGGGCGTTTGCAAAAATCAATCTTGGGCTTGAGGTGCTCGGCACCCGGGCGGACGGCTATCACTTGCTCCGAACGGGGATGCAGAGCATCAGCCTTGCGGACGAGCTCTTGCTCACGCGGACGGCGGAAGAGGGCATAACGCTCCGCTGCGATGAGCCGTCGCTGCCGACCGACGGGCGGAATCTCGCCGTTCGGGCGGCGGAAGCCGTGTTCCGGCACTGCGGCCTTTCGGGCGGCGTCCGGATTGAACTGAAAAAACAAATTCCCGCGGAAGCGGGGCTCGGCGGCGGTTCGGCGGATGCGGCGGCTGTCCTGCGGGGACTGAGAGCGCTCTTTTCGCTGCCGCTCGGCGACGAAGCGCTGCGAGAGCTGGCACTTCCGCTCGGCGCCGATGTGCCCTTCTGTGTGGGCGGCGGAACCATGCTCGCGGAGGGCATAGGCGAAGTACTCTCGCTGCTGCCTCCGATGCCGCCCTGCAACCTGGTCATCGTAAAGCCGCCCTGCGGCAGTTCGACCAAGGCGGTCTATGCGGCGCTCTCGCTCAAAGCGCTGCGCCCCTGGGAGCAGCCGGATGCGAGACTTTTGGAAAATGCGCTGCGGGGACAGAATGTGACGCTGCTCGGCGCTTCGCTGCAGAACGCGCTCGAAAAGCCGGCGACGGAGTTGCAGCCCGTCCTCCTCGACTACCGGCAGTTTCTCACGGAGAGCGGCGCCGCGGGCGCTGCGATGAGCGGCAGCGGCTCGGCTTTCTTTGCGGTGTTCCCTGAGGCCGAGCGGGACAAGGCGGAACAGTGCATCGCTACAGGTAAGAAACAGTTTCCGGCAGCAGCTTTCTTTTTGTGCCGCCCGGTCTCTGCGGAAGAAGTCAGCGCGTCGACCATATGAGCGCGCGGAACAGGAAGGAGGCGCTATGCCGGAAGAATTTAAGATGACGGTCAATGAGTATATGCCGCTTCGCGATGTTGTATTTCACACCTTGCGGCAGGCAATTTTAAAGGGCGAGATGGAACCCGGCGAGCGCCTGATGGAAATTCAGCTCGCAAAGAAGCTCGGTGTGAGCCGCACGCCGATTCGCGAGGCCATACGCAAGCTGGAGCTCGAGGGTCTGGTCACGATGATACCGCGCCGCGGCGCGGAGGTGGCCGGCATCACGGAGAAGAGTCTCCGGGATGTGCTCGAAGTGCGCCGGGCGCTCGAGGATCTCGCGGTCGAACTCGCGGTGGAGCGCATGAACAGCGATGACATTGAGCGGCTCGAGGCGGCCAGAATCGGCTTTCGCGAGGCACTCGACGCGAAAGACATGATACGGATTGCCCAGGCGGACGAGCTCTTTCACGACGCGATTTATGCGGGCACTTACAACGACAAGCTCGTGCAGATGTTAAATAATCTGCGCGACCAGATGTACCGCTATCGCCTGGAGTACATCAAGGATACCGGCAAGCGCCAGATTCTGCTCCACGAGCACGAGCAGATTCTCACAGCGGTGAAGACGCGGAATATTGAGCTCGCGCGCCGCACCATGCGCGAGCACATTGACAACCAGGAGCTCACGATTTCCAAGCGTCTCAGCGAGGAACTCCTGGAAAAGAAAAGCGCAAAACGAAAAGAGGCAAAGAAAAGATGAGTAAGAAACAGTTGCGGTACTATTCGGCGGGCAGTCCTCGGAGCACGAGATTTCCTGCCTCTCGGCGGCAAATATCATTCACAACATTGATCGCGAAGCCTATGATCTCGTGCTGGTCGGCATCACGAAGGAAGGACACTGGGTCAAGGTGAGCCGCGTCGAGGACATCGAGGACGGCAGCTGGAGAGAGTCGAAGGTCGGCGCCGTGCTCTCGCCGGACGCAACGGAGCGGTGCCTCATGATTCATGAGCAGGCTGCGATTACCCGCGTGAAGATCGATCTGGTCTTCCCGGTGCTGCACGGTCTCTACGGCGAGGACGGCACCATTCAGGGCCTTTGCAAACTCGCGCGGATTCCGTTCGTCGGCTGCGGCGTCACGGCGTCGGCGGTCGGCATGGACAAAGGCGTCGCCAAGCTGGTCGTGCATTCGCTCGGCATCCGGCAGGCGGATTTTCTCCTGGTGACGAGCCGGGAACTCAAGGATATGTGCGCCGTCATTGACCGAACAGAGGATCGTTTTTCTTACCCCGTTTTCGTGAAACCCTGCAATGCGGGCTCGAGTTGCGGTGTGACCAAGGTGCACAAGAGAGAGAGGAGCTCGCGGAGGCGCTCCGCGAGGCGGCACGCTTTGACAGCCGCATTCTGATCGAGGAGTGCATTGTGGGGCGCGAGATTGAGTGCGCGGTGCTCGGCGGCGGCGCACGCCCGGTACAGGCGAGCGGTGTCGGCGAAATTCTCGCGGCGGCCGATTTCTATGACTACGACGCGAAGTACTACAATGCAGAGTCGAAGACCGTTGTGGATCCGGAGCTTCCGGAGGGCAGCGCGGAGGAAGTGCGCCAATCGGCAATCCGCATCTTTGATGCGCTCGACGGCTACGGCCTGTCCCGCGTCGACTTCTTCGTGACGGCGGCGGGAGAGGTCATCTTCAACGAGATCAATACCATGCCGGGCTTCACGGCCATCAGCATGTATCCGATGCTCTTTGCGGCGCGCGGCAAGGACAAGAAGACGCTCGTGAAAGAGCTCATGGAGCTCGCGTTTGAGAGAGAGGCCTGAATGGACGGCGAGACATTTGACGAGCAGGACCCGGTCAAACTTTATGTGCCGAAGCGGGAGCGCCGCGAGAAGTTTACCATCGACGCGCACGCCCCGATCGGCGTATTTGACTCCGGCGTCGGCGGGCTCACGGTCGTCAGAGAATTGATGCGCCAGATTCCGGACGAGCGCATGGTCTACTTCGGCGACACGGCGCGGCTGCCCTACGGCGCAAAGTCGCGAGACACAATCATACGCTTTTCGCGCCAGATTGTGCGCTTCTTAAAGACGAAGGGTGTGAAGGCGATTGTGATTGCCTGCAACACGGCGAGTTCTCACGCCTTGAAGACGCTGGCGGAGGAAAATGAAATCCCGGTGATCGGGGTGATTTACGCGGGCGCCCTGAGCGCGGTGCGCGCCACAAAAAACGGGCGCATCGGTGTAATCGGCACGCGCGGCACGGTCAACTCCGAAATTTATCCGAAGGTTATTCAGAGCATTTCGCCGGGTATCCGCGTGTTCCAGAAAGCCTGCCCCATGTTTGTGCCGCTCGTCGAGGAGGGACTCCTTCACGACAGCGTGACAGACGAAATGGCGGCGCGCTATCTGCAGGAACTGAAGGAGAAGTATGTCGACACCCTGGTGCTCGGCTGCACGCATTACCCGCTGCTCCGGAGTACAATCGGGCGCGTCATGGGCGAGGAAGTGACGCTCGTGAATCCGGCCTACGAGACGGCGCTGGAACTTCGGGATATCCTCGCGCGGGAAAAGCTCTTAAACCCGGGGGACGGAAACATGGAGGGGAAGTATCGCTTCTATGTGAGCGATCTCGCCGAAAATTTTCGGGATTTTGCCAACTCCATTTTGCCGACGGAACACCTGGAGGCGAAAAAAATCGAAATCGAAGAATATTGACGGGAGGGAGAGCCATGACGGAAGATGTGCTGGTGACCATCAGCGGCAAGCATCTGATCGGCGGCGAGAGCGAGGACGTGGAACTCCTGGTGCCGGGGACCTACCGCCGCACGGATGACGGCATCCACGAGATTGTCTATGAGGAGCCCACGGAGGAGGAGAGTTTCGGCACGAAAAACACGCTGCGAATCGACGACAGCTCGATGCGCATCGAAAAGCGCGGGGTCTGCACGGCGGAACTCTGCTTCTTAAACAGCGCGGAGCGCACGCTCTGCAACTACCGGACACCCTACGGCACATTTCTGATCGGCATCAGCACCTCGGATTTCCGCGTCACGGTCACGGAGAACTGCATCACGGCGGAGTTGATTTACGCGATGGATGTCGGCGATGCGTTTCTGAAAGACTGCGAGATGAAGGTCGAAGTGCGCGCGAGAGAGGGCATGCCGGACGAAATCTGAATGACGGGCACAAAAAAACAGGCGCTTTCGCGCCTGCTGTTTTTGTATTATTTTCTGTGAAGAATGCGGTCTAAGAGGGAGCGCTTCTTCGGAATTGCGGGAACCGCGCCGCCGCGGACACCCTTCACCTCGACGATGTAGATGCCGCTCACGATGACCTTGCACTCCTGCTTTAAGGGGAGCTGCCGGAAGGCTGTCTCATCCGCCATCAGGGTGATGATCTTTGCGCCGACCTTTGCCTTCACGACCGGGACTTTCATCCAGCGGAGATAGAAGGGGGTCTGCTCCCAGACCAGTTTCGGAAAGCCGGCGTCTTTCAGCTTGACTTTCTTTTTGTCGATCGGCAACATCGTGACGAGCTGCTTGGCCGCCTCGAAGGCCGGTTGCGAAGCCGCCTGTTTCTCTTGTAAGCGCCTGCCGACAAAATAAAGTACGGCAAGTGCGACTGCCGCGATCACAAGGAGCACGAGCAGTACCGTGAGTACGGTATTCATCATTGTCTGGAATCCCCCCGTCAATTTTGGTTTTACGTCTATCCTGAAAATAAAGGGACGCTTCAAAAGTATAGCAGAGTCGGAAAAAATACGCAAGACTGTCGCTTGACAGCTTGCAATCGGAATGTTAGGATGAAGTTTGCACTATTGTGGACTCGTAGGCCTTTAGGGAGAAGTATGCCCTTTGGGCCTTAATCCGCACGGGTAACCATTGGTCTTTCAAGTATAGGGGTGATAACGTACATGGAAAAAAGCAATATGCGTCCGATTAAAGCCGGAAAGGGCATTCGCATGAGCTTCTCCCGCCAGAAGGAAGTTTTGCAGATGCCGAACCTCATAGAGATCCAGAAGGATTCTTACGACTGGTTCCTGGGAGAGGGATTGCGGGAGGTATTCCGCGATATTTTCCCCATTGAGGATTTTGCCGGACACCTCAGTCTGGATTTTGTGGATTTTCAGCTCTACCGCGATGAGGCAAAGTACAGCATTGCGGAGTGCAAGGAGCGGGATGCCACATATGCAGCCCCGATGAAGGTCAAAGTGCGGCTGTACAATAAGGATAAGGATGAGCACAAGGAGCACGAAGTCTTCATGGGCGATTTGCCGCTCATGACGGACACCGGTTCCTTTGTCATCAACGGCGCAGAGCGCGTCATCGTAAGCCAGCTGGTTCGTTCCCCCGGTATTTACTATACGATTGAACACGATAAGGTCGGAAAGGAATGCTACTTCTGCCAGGTGATTCCGAACCGCGGCGCATGGCTCGAGTATGAGACCGACTCGAACGACGTGTTTAATGTCCGCGTCGACAGAACGAGAAAGGTGCCGGTCACGGTGCTGCTCCGCGCGCTCGGCCTCGGAACGAACGAGGACATCAAGAATCTGTTCGGCGATGAGCCGAAGCTCGAGGCGAGCTTCCTGAAGGATTCGACCGAGAATCACAACGACGGTCTCCTTGAGCTCTACCGCAAGATTCGTCCGGGCGAGCCGCTCTCGGTCGAGTCGGCGGAAGGCCTGCTGCATTCGATGTTCTTTGATGCACGCCGCTATGACCTTGCGCGCGTGGGTCGCTACAAATTCAATAAGAAGCTCCACTTAAAGAACCGCGTGGTCGGCAAGGAGCTCTTAGAGGATGCCGTGGATCCGAACACCGGCGAGATTCTCGCGGAGAGCGGCACGGTGATCACGAGAGAACTCGCGACCGAGATTCAGGACGCGGGCATTCCGTATGTGATGGTGAAGGGCACGAGCACGCCCGAGCGCGCGCTGAAGGTGCTCTCGAACCTCATGGTCGATATCCGCAACTATGTCGACATGGAGAATCCGACCGAATACGGCATTGTGGAGCCGGTCTACTATCCGGCGCTCATGGAAGTCCTGAAGGAGGCCGAGGAGAACAAGGTCGACGTCAAGAAGTACGTGAAGCGGCATGTGGATCGCCTGATTCCGAAGCACATCACGAAGGAAGACATTTTTGCTTCGATCAACTACAACATGCAGATCGAAGAGGGCATCGGCTCGACCGATGACATTGACCACCTTGGCAACCGCCGCATCCGCGCGGTCGGCGAGCTCCTGCAGAACCAGTACCGCATCGGTCTGTCCCGCATGGAGCGCGTGGTCAGAGAGCGCATGACGACCCAGGACATCAGCGAGATTACGCCGCAGTCCCTGATTAACATCAAGCCGGTCACGGCGGCGGTCAAAGAGTTCTTCGGTTCTTCGCAGCTCTCGCAGTTCATGGACCAGAACAACCCGCTCTCGGAGCTCACGCACAAGAGAAGACTCTCGGCCCTCGGCCCGGGCGGTCTCTCGAGAGACCGCGCAGGTTTCGAGGTTCGAGACGTCCACTACACGCACTACGGCAGAATGTGCCCGATCGAGACCCCCGAGGGTCCGAACATCGGCCTCATCAACTCGCTTGCGAGCTACGCGCGCATCAACCCCTACGGCTTTATCGAGGCGCCCTACCGCGTGGTCGATAAATCCGAGGACCCGAAGAATCCGCGCGTCACGGATGATGTCGTGTATCTCGCGGCGGATGAAGAAGACAATTTCATTGTCGCACAGGCAAACGAGCCGCTCGACGAAGAGGGGCACTTTATCCACAACAATGTCTCCGGCCGACACAAAGAAGAGACTTCGGCGTTCCAGAAGCGCCTCATCGATCTCATGGACGTCTCGCCGAAGATGGTCTTCTCGGTCGCGACGAGCATGGTCCCGTTCCTCCAGAACGACGACGCAAACCGCGCGCTGATGGGCTCGAACATGCAGCGTCAGGCCGTTCCGCTCATGCTGACCGATGCGCCGGTCGTTAGCACCGGCATGGAGGCAAAGGCGGCGGTCGACTCCGGTGTCTGCCAGGTTGCGCGCCACGCGGGCACGGTCGTGATGAGCGCGGGCAGCGAAATCACGGTGCGCCGCGACGACAACGGCGAGATCGAGCACTACAAACTCACGAAGTTCCAGCGCTCGAACCAGTCGAACTCCTACAACCAGAAGCCCATCGTGAACGCGGGCGACCATGTCGAGGAAGGCGAGGTCATCGCGGACGGTCCTTCGACCCACGACGGCGAGATCGGTCTCGGCAAGAACCCGCTGATCGGTTTCATGACCTGGGAGGGTTATAACTACGAGGACGCGGTTCTTCTCTCCGAGCGCCTTGTCCAGAACGATGTATTCACCTCGATTCACATCGAGGAGTACGAGTGCGCATCGCGCGACACGAAGCTCGGTGCGGAGGAGATCACGAGAGATGTCCCGGGGGTCGGCGACGACGCGCTCCGGGATCTCGATGACAACGGCATTATCCGCATCGGAGCGGAGGTTCGCGCCGGCGACATTCTGGTCGGCAAGGTGACGCCGAAGGGCGAGACCGAGCTCACGGCGGAGGAGAGACTGCTACGCGCAATCTTCGGCGAGAAGGCCAGAGAAGTCCGCGACACCTCGCTCAAGGTGCCGCACGGCGCCTACGGCACGGTCGTGGAGGCGCGTGTCTTTACGAGAGAGAACGGCGATGAGCTCTCCCCGGGCGTGAACCAGAATGTCCGCATTTACATCGCACAGAAGAGAAAGATTTCGGTCGGCGACAAGATGGCAGGCCGCCACGGCAACAAGGGTGTCGTGTCGCGCGTGCTTCCGGTCGAGGATATGCCCTTCCTGCCGAACGGCCGTCCGCTCGACATTGTGCTGAATCCGCTCGGCGTGCCGTCGCGTATGAACATCGGACAGGTCAAGGAGATTCACTTCTCGCTCGCGGCCAAGGTGCTCGGCTTCAATGTGAGCTCCCCGGTCTTTGACGGCGCGGACGAGAACGACATCATGGACATGCTCGAGATGGCGAACGACTACGCAAACGGCAGCTTCGAGGACTTCAAGGCGAAGTACGGCGAAGTGCTGCGCCCGGAGGTCATGCAGTATCTCGAGGAACACCTCGATCACCGCGAGGAGTGGAGAGGTGTGCCGATTCAGCGAAACGGAAAGGTACAGCTCCGCGACGGCCGCACCGGCGAGCCGTTCGAGGGCGAGACCACAATCGGCTTCATGCATTACTTAAGCTGCACCACCTGGTAGACGATAAGATTCACGCGCGTTCCACCGGCCCCTACGCAATGGTCACGCAGCAGCCGCTCGGCGGCAAGGCGCAGTTCGGCGGCCAGCGTTTCGGAGAGATGGAGGTCTGGGCACTCGAGGCTTACGGCGCGGCTTACACGCTGCAGGAGATTCTGACCTTCAAGTCGGACGATGTCGTGGGTCGTGTCAAGACCTACGAGGCCATCATCAAGGGACAGAACATTCCGCAGGCAGGCGTGCCGGAGTCCTTCAAGGTTCTGCTCAGAGAGCTGCAGGCGCTGGGTCTCGATGTGCGCGTGCTCCGCGAGAACGGCGAAGAGGTAGAGCTGAAGGAAAATGTCGACGAGGAAAATGTGAGCATGCGCTCCATTCTCGAGGGCGATTCCAGACGCTATCGCGACGAGGACAACTTTGCGGGCGCGGGCTATTCGACGCAGGAGTTCCAGGACGGCGAACTTGTGAACGTCGGAGAAGAAGCGACGGAAGATGACACACAGGGAGAAGCGTAAGTGTCAGATCACTTCGCGGTTTCAAGAGAAGGAGGCTGTACTGAATGCCCGAAACAACAACAGGTTACGAGCCGATTACGTTTGACGCCATTCGCATTGGGCTTGCGTCCCCGGAGAAGATTCTGGAGTGGTCGCACGGCGAGGTCAAAAAGCCGGAGACCATCAACTACAGAACGCTGAAGCCCGAGAAAGACGGACTGTTCTGCGAGCGCATTTTCGGACCGAGCAAGGACTGGGAGTGCCACTGCGGAAAATATAAGAAAATTCGTTACAAAGGTGTGATTTGCGACCGCTGCGGCGTCGAGGTGACCAAAGCCTCGGTCCGCAGAGAGCGCATGGGTCACATTTCGCTTGCGGCCCCCGTGTCGCACATCTGGTACTTCAAGGGCATCCCGAGCCGCATGGGACTCATTCTGGATCTCTCGCCGCGCATTCTCGAGAAGATTCTCTACTTTGCCTCCTATGTGGTGCTCGACGGCGGCGATACCGCCCTGTCCTACAAGCAGATTCTCTCCGAGAAGGAGTTCCGCGAGGCGGAGGAGCAGTACGGCGACAATGCGTTCCGCGCGGGTATGGGCGCGGAGGCGGTACTCGAGCTCTTAAAGAACATTGACCTCGAGAAGGAATCCGAGGAGATGCAGGCGGAACTCGAGACAGCTTCGGGCCAGAAGCGCGCCAAACTCATCAAGCGCCTCGAGGTCGTGGAGTCGTTCCGGAAGTCCGGCAACCGCCCGGAGTGGATGATACTCACGGTGGTTCCGGTCATTCCGCCGGACATCCGCCCGATGGTGCAGCTCGACGGCGGCCGTTTCGCGACGAGCGATTTGAACGACCTCTACCGCCGCATCATCAACCGCAACAACCGTCTCGCGCGCCTCTTGACCCTCGGCGCGCCGGACATCATTGTCCGAAACGAGAAGCGCATGTTGCAGAGGCGGTCGACGCCCTGATCGACAACGGCCGCAGAGGCCGCCCGGTCACGGGCCCCGGCAACCGCGCCCTTAAGTCCCTCTCCGACATGCTGAAGGGCAAGCAGGGACGCTTCCGTCAGAACCTGCTCGGCAAGCGTGTCGACTACTCCGGCCGTTCGGTTATCGTGGTCGGCCCGGAATTAAAGATTTACCAGTGCGGTCTCCCGAAGGAGATGGCAATCGAGCTCTTCAAGCCCTTCGTTATGAAGGAACTCGTCGAGAACGGTGCGGCGCACAACGTGAAGAGCGCAAAGAAGATGGTGGAGCGCATGGAGACCGCGGTCTGGGATGTCCTCGAGGATGTCATCAAAGAGCACCCGGTCATGTTAAACCGCGCACCTACGCTGCACCGCCTCGGCATCCAGGCCTTCGAGCCGATTCTGGTCGAGGGCAAGGCAATCAAGCTCCATCCGCTCGTCTGTACCGCATTTAACGCGGACTTCGACGGCGACCAGATGGCAGTTCACCTGCCGCTCTCGGTCGAGGCGCAGTCCGAGTGCCGCTTCCTCATGCTCTCGCCGAACAACCTCTTGAAGCCTTCCGACGGCGGCCCGGTCGCGGTGCCGTCGCAGGATATGGTGCTCGGCATCTACTACCTGACCCAGCAGCGCGACGGCGCAAAGGGCGAGGGAATGTTCTTCAAGAGCCCGAACGAGGCGCTGCTCGCCTACGCGAACCACGAGATTACGCTCCAGACCAAGATTAAGGTCCGCTTTACGAAGAAGATGCCGGACGGCACCGTGCTCTCGGAAGTACAGGACAGCTCGGCCGGACGCATTCTCTTCAACGAAATCATTCCGCAGGATCTCGGCTTTGTGGATCGCTCGAAGCCGGAGAATGCGCTGAAGCCCGAGATTGACTTCCTCGTCAAGAAGAAGCAGTGCAAGCAGATTCTCGAGAAGGTCATCAACGTGCACGGCCTCTCCCGCACGGCGGAAGTGCTCGACGACATCAAGGCGATCGGCTACAAGTACTCGACGATTGCCGGTATGACGGTTTCGATTTCCGACATGACGGTTCCGGCGACGAAGAAGGAACTCATCGCGAAGGCACAGGCGCGCGTGGAGGAAATCAGCAAGAACTTCCGCCGCGGTCTCACGACCGATGAGGGCCGCTACAAAGAGGTCATCAAGACCTGGCAGGAGACGGATAAGCAGCTCACCAAGGATCTGCTCGAAGGTCTCGACCAGTACAACAACATCTTCATGATGGCGGACTCCGGTGCCCGCGGTTCCGATAAGCAGATTAAGCAGCTCGCCGGCATGCGAGGCCTGATGGCGGATACGACCGGTCACGCGATCGAACTCCCGATCACGAGTAACTTCCGTGAGGGACTCGATGTTCTGGAGTACTTCATCTCCGCACACGGCGCCCGCAAGGGACTTTCGGATACGGCTCTCCGTACGGCGGACTCGGGTTACCTGACCAGGCGTCTGGTCGATGTCTCGCAGGATCTCATTGTCCGCGAAGTGGACTGCTCCGAGGGCAAGGAAATCCCGAACATGGAGATCAAGGCCTTCATGTACGGCAAGGAGACCATCGAGGGTCTGCAGGACAGAATCACCGGCCGCTACATCGCCGAGGACATTGTGGATCCGGACACCGGCGAAATCGTGGTCAAGGCAAACCGCATGGTCACGCCGAAGCGCGCCGAGGCCGTGATGCGCGTCCTCGAGAATACCGGCAGAACTTCGGTCAAGATTCGCACGATTCTCACTTGCAAGTGCATGAACGGTATCTGCGCGAAGTGCTACGGCGCCAACATGGCGACCGGCCAGGCGGTGCAGGTCGGCGAGGCGGTCGGTATCATCGCGGCACAGTCGATCGGTGAGCCCGGTACGCAGCTGACCATGAGAACTTTCCACACCGGCGGTGTCGCAGGCGGCGATATCACCCAGGGTCTTCCGCGTGTCGAGGAGCTCTTCGAGGCGAGAAAGCCGAAGGGTCTCGCAATCATCGCCGAGATTCCGGGCGTGGTCGAGTTCCGCGATACGAAGAAGAAGCGCGAGATTATCGTCACGAATCCGGAGGACGGCAACTCGAAGACCTACCTGATTCCGTACAGCTCCCACATTGTGGTTTCGGACGGCCAGAGACTCGAGGCCGGCGACGAGCTGACGAGCGGTTCCTTAAACCCGCACGATGTCCTGAAGATCAAGGGCGTCCGCGCCGTGCAGGACTACATGCTCCGCGAAGTGCAGCGCGTGTACCGCTTACAGGGTGTTGAAATCAACGACAAGCACATCGAGGTCATTGTCCGCCAGATGCTGAAGAAGATTCATGTCGAGGACGCGGGCGATGCCGGTATTCTGCCGGGCATCAACATGGATGTGCTCGAGTTCAACGCGATGAACGAGAAGCTCATCGCCGAGGGCAAGACCCCGGCCGAGGGCAAGCAGATCATGCTCGGTATCACGAAGGCTTCGCTCGCAACCGACTCCTTCTTCTCCGCGGCATCGTTCCAGGAGACCACGAAGGTGCTGACCGAGGCGGCCATCAGCGGCAAGACCGATCACCTGATCGGCCTCAAGGAGAATGTCATCATCGGTAAGCTGATTCCGGCGGGTACCGGCATGCGTCGCTACCGCAACGTGAAGCTCGACACCGATGTGCCGGAGAGCGAGGCGGTCGAGGAGATTTCGGACGACGATCCGGCAGTGCTCGATATCCGCGACGAGATCGATGAGGTGCTCCCCGAAGAGGAGACGCGCGACGCTGTGGAGCGCGCGGTCGAAGAGCTCGCGGACGATGGCGAGGATGCCTGAGTCTGCTTGACAAACAAGTAAATACAGCGTATATTGATATGGCGTGCCCTATGGACATGCCATATCTTTATGTCCGGGAAACGCAAAAAACTGCAGGAACGCAACCGCAGAACACTATCACAAGGAGGAAACAGAAGAATGCCTACATTCAACCAGTTAGTCAAAAAAGGCAGAGAAACTTCCGAGCGCAAGCCCAAGGCTCCGGCGCTTCTCAGAAGCTTCAACTCGCTTCACAAGAAGCCGATTGCCGACAACTGCCCGCAGAAGAGAGGCGTGTGCACCGCCGTCAAGACGGCGACCCCGAAGAAGCCGAACTCCGCGCTGAGAAAGATCGCGAGAGTCCGTCTCTCGAACGGCGTTGAGGTGACGAGCTACATCCCGGGCGAGGGCCACAATCTCCAGGAGCACAGCGTTGTGCTGATCCGCGGCGGAAGAGTCAAGGACCTGCCCGGTACCCGTTACCACATTATCCGTGGAACGCTGGATACCGCAGGTGTCGCAAACCGCCAGCAGGCCCGCTCCAAGTACGGCGCTAAGCGTCCGAAGGCGAAGAAGTAATCTTACGCCACAGAACCAGGCGATCATAGACTCATAAGTGCACGATTGTGATATGTGCTGCAGGTTGCAGGAAATAAATCAGAATCCGCACGAACAACCTAATGGGATGAGTACCGATGATCTAATTCACGGACGGGGATGGTGCCGTCCGCATAATTAAGGAGGGAAGTAACGTGCCACGCAAAGGACAGACAAGAAAGAGAACTGTTCCGGCAGATCCGGTTTACAACAACGCGGTTGTGACCAAGCTGGTCAACCAGATCATGCTGGATGGCAAGAAGGGCATCGCACAGAAGATTGTGTACGGTGCATTTGAACGCATTCGCGAGAAGACGGGCAAGGAGCCGGTCGAGGTCTTTGAGGCTGCCATGAACAACATCATGCCGGTGCTCGAGGTCAAGGCGAAGAGAATCGGCGGCGCGACCTACCAGGTGCCGATTGAAGTTAAGCCGGAGAGAAGACAGGCGCTTGCGCTTCGTTGGCTCACGAGCTTTTCCCGCGCGCGCGGCGAGAAGACGCAGGAAGAGCGTCTCGCGGCAGAGCTGATGGATGCTGCAAACAACACCGGCTCCGCAGTCAAGAGAAAAGAAGATATGCATAAGATGGCAGAGGCAAACAAGGCTTTTGCTCACTACAGATTTTAATTAGGAGGAGAGTCAGTGGCTGCAAGTAAAGAACGTCAGTACCCTCTCGAGAGGACCAGAAATATCGGAATCATGGCGCATATCGATGCCGGAAAAACGACACTGACCGAGCGCATCCTCTACTACACAGGCGTCAACTACAAGATCGGTGAGACCTACGAAGGTACCTCCACGATGGACTACATGGAGCAGGAGAGAGAGCGCGGCATCACGATCACGTCTGCCGCGACGACCTGCCATTGGACCCTGCAGGAGAGAAATCAGGTCAAGCCGGGTGCGAAGGAACACCGCATCAACATCATCGATACGCCCGGACACGTCGATTTCACAATCGAGGTTGAGAGATCGCTCCGCGTCCTGGACGGCGCTGTCGGTGTCTTCGACGCAAAGGGCGGTGTTGAGCCCCAGTCGGAGAACGTCTGGAGACAGGCGGATACCTACCATGTTCCGCGTATCGCATTCATCAACAAGATGGATATCATGGGCGCGAACTTCTTCATGACGGTCGACCAGATTGAGCATCGTCTCGGCAAGAACCCGGTCTGCATTCAGCTGCCGATCGGCAAGGAGAACGATTTCAAGGGCATCATCGACCTCGTGGAGATGCAGGCTTACATCTACAACGGCAATAAGGGCGACGACATCTCGATCACCGACATTCCGGAAGAGCTGAAGGATGAGGCGGATGAGTGGCACCAGAAGATGGTGGAGCAGATCTGCGACCTCGACGAGGAGCTCATGGAGAAGTACCTCGAGGGCGAGGAGCCGTCGATCGATGAGCTGAAGAGAGTGCTCCGCAAGGGCACCTGCGAGAACAACGCCGTTCCGGTCTGCTGCGGATCCGCACACTTCAACAAGGGCATCCAGAAGCTCCTTGACGCTGTCATCGAGTACATGCCCTCCCCGCTGGACATCCCGGCTATCAAGGGCTGGACGCTGGACGGCGAGGAAGACGAGCGCAAGGCTTCCGACGAGGAGCCGTTCTCCGCACTCGCATTCAAGATTATTTCCGACCCGTTCGTCGGCCGTCTCGCGTTCTTCCGCGTCTACTCGGGCACGCTGAACACCGGTTCCTACGTCCTCAACTCCTCCAAGGAGAAGAAGGAGCGCGTGGGCCGTATTCTGCAGATGCACGCAGACAAGAGAATGGAGCTCGAGAAGGTGTTCTCCGGCGATATTGCCGCTGCGGTCGGCTTCAAGGCAACTTCGACCGGTGATACGATCTGCGACGAGCAGCATCCGATCATCCTCGAGTCTCTGGAGATTCCGAAGCCGGTTATCGACATCGCGATCGAGCCGAAGACCAAGGCAGGCCAGACCAAGATGATCGACGCGCTGCAGAAGCTCGCGGAGGAGGATCCGACCTTCCACGCGACGACCAACGCGGAGACCGGTCAGACCATCATCTCCGGCATGGGCGAGCTGCACCTCGAGATCATTGTCGACCGTCTGCTTCGCGAGTACAATGTCGAGGCAAATGTCGGCGCACCGCAGGTTGCATACAAGGAGACCTTCACCAAGCCGGTGGATGTCGAGTCCAAGTATGTCAAGCAGTCCGGCGGTAAGGGTCAGTACGGCCATTGTAAAGTCAAGTTCGAGCCGATGGACGCAAACGCAGAGAAGACCTACGAGTTTGTCAACGCCGTGACCGGCGGTGCAATCCCGAAGGAGTTCATTGCCCCGATCGACGAAGGTATCCAGGAGGCTGCAAAGAGCGGTATCCTCGGCGGCTACCCGGTGCTCGGTGTCAAGGCGACTGTCTACGACGGTTCCTACCACGAGGTCGACTCCTCGGAGATGGCCTTCCACATCGCAGGCTCTCTGGCATTCAAGGATGCCATGCAGAAGGGCGGCGCTGTGCTGCTTGAGCCGATCATGAAGGTCGAGGTCACAATCCCGGAGGATTACATGGGCTTCGTCGTCGGCGACATCAACTCCCGTCGCGGTCGCGTCGAGGGCTTTGAGGATATCTCCGGCGGCAAGATGATTAAGGCATTCGTTCCGCTTTCCGAGATGTTCGGTTATTCGACCGATCTTCGTTCCGGTACGCAGGGCCGCGGTAACTACTCGATGTTCTTCGAGAAGTACGAGCCGGTTCCGAAGAACATTGCGGACAAGATTCTCTCGGACAAGAAGTGAGCGGGTATTGATTAAATTCCCCGCATAAGCTATAATTCAAACTAGTATATTTTGATAATCTGAGATTATATTTCGGATTTCACCAAGGAGGAAATTTCAATGGCTAAGGCTAAATTTGACAGAACCAAGCCCCACTGCAACATCGGCACCATCGGCCACGTTGACCACGGCAAAACCACTCTGACTGCGGCAATCACGAAGGTTCTCGCAACCAGACTGCCCTCCGACACGAACAAGATTGTCGACTTCGAGAACATCGATAAGGCACCGGAGGAGAGAGAGAGCGTGGTATCACGATCAACACCGCTCACGTCGAGTACGAGACCAACGCTCGTCACTACGCACACGTCGACTGCCCCGGACACGCTGACTATGTCAAGAACATGATCACCGGCGCAGCACAGATGGACGGCGCTATCCTCGTCGTCGCTGCAACCGACGGTGTTATGGCACAGACCCGTGAGCACATCCTGCTCGCTCGTCAGGTTAACGTTCCGTACATCGTTGTCTTCATGAACAAGTGCGACATGGTCGACGATGAGGAGCTCCTTGACCTCGTCGAGATGGAGATCAGAGAGCTGCTGAACGACTACGGCTTCCCGGGCGATGATGTCCCGATCATCCGCGGTTCCGCTCTGAAGGCTCTTGAGGATCCGAACGGCCCGTGGGGCGACAAGATCATGGACCTCATGAACGCTGTCGATGAGGCAATTCCGGAGCCGGAGCACGAGAACGACAAGCCGTTCCTGATGCCGGTCGAGGATGTCTTCACGATTACCGGTCGTGGTACCGTTGCTACCGGCCGTGTGGAGAGAGGTACTCTGAAGCTCAACGACGAAGTCGAGCTCATCGGTATCAAGGAAGAGGGCAGAAAGACTGTCGTCACCGGTATCGAGATGTTCAGAAAGCTCCTTGACTACGCTGAGGCAGGCGACAATGTCGGTCTCCTTCTCCGCGGTGTCAACAGAGAGGACATCCTTCGCGGCCAGGTTCTGGCTAAGCCGGGTACGGTTACCTGCCACACCAAGTTCACGGCTCAGGTTTACGTCCTGACCAAGGACGAGGGCGGCCGTCACACGCCGTTCTTCAACAACTATCGTCCGCAGTTCTACTTCAGAACCACCGACGTGACCGGCGTTTGCGTCCTTCCGGAAGGCACCGAGATGTGCATGCCGGGCGACAACGTCGAGATGACGGTTGAGCTGATTCACCCGATCGCTATGGAGCAGGGTCTCCGCTTCGCTATCCGCGAGGGCGGCAGAACCGTCGGTTCCGGCAGAGTCGTTAAGATCATCGAGTAATCAGATCTGATTTAAATTAACATCGCCACGCGGCGATTACGATCCTACGGTGAAGAGGCCGGGAGCGAAAGCTCCCGGCCTCTTTGGTATTGATGCGTATACACTTGGATTCATCGGCAGATTGGAGGAATAGTAATAAGCGTCAGCTTTTACAAACCTCTATGTCTGGAGTCACACTGCAAAAGCGAGTGTGTAGTCACCTTCTATTTGCAGAGAAGTACACCTGAAAATGAGAGAAAAACTCTCGTTAGTTCTGAAGCGCTTTAAGCCGCATCGTATACATAGAAGATTGAGAGAGATTGGAAAAAAGAGCTGTAGAAACAGCTCTTTTTTCTTCTTCGTTGTCCCGGGAGAGATCTTCTCCGATTGTATTTTATTCAAGCGCCTGGAGTGTAGGTTATAACTGTGAAAGATTAAGGCGGTATGATGTGGTGCAGACAGGAGGAGGGAACCGCTTTGAAAAGCGGTTCCCTCGCAAGAAAAGGATTGTAATCTATTGGTATATAGGCAGTTTATTTGTCACCGATGCACACAACCTTACCGTTCTCGACAATCAGAACTTCTTCTGAAGTACCTTCGTCGAAGATAACAGTCGGGTTGTACTGCACCATATCGATATGAACTGTGGATCTTGCGGGCTGACCATAGTAGAAGCCGTTGCCCATTGCAATATGGCAGGTTCCGCGTGCCTTCTTTTCTTCCTCGAAGTCACCGTTAAAGAGGCAGGCCGGATTCAAGCCGATTCCAATCTCTGCGATGTTGTCACTGTCTTTAATCTCAGCAATCTGACGGCGAATCTCTCTGCAAATTTTAGCGTCGCCTCCGACAACCTCAACGATACGACCGCCCTCAATTTTAAGTTCTACCGGAACTGTGGGGCAACCATAGTAGCAAATCGGTCCGTCAATAACTAAGGTACCATGCGTACTGCCGATGACCGGTCCCAGCGAAACTTCGCCATCGGACCATGCCATTGCATCGCCCGGGTTTCTTGCAATGCCGCACTCGATAATCGGCTCCATCTGGTTCATTTCCATATAGAGATTGGTTCCGGCGGGAGTTGTAATGTGAGCTGTCTTGTGACCTCTCCAGACTTCCTGCAGTTTTTCTCCGTCTTTGTAGACCTGCTCATAATCTGCCAAAGCACCGCCTCGAGTAAAGTTCTCGATGCTTCTCAAGCAGATGGAAACCTCGCGCAGCTTCTTCTGATTGATGAGTTCTTTCAAATGGTTGTTATAAATCGCCGCACCAGATGCAGTTGTCATACCGACAAAAACATCGCAGGCATCCATTCCGAGCTCAAGAGACTTCGGAAATATGGTGGCTTTGTCTTTGCCACGAATCGGCATCATATAGACGCCGTATTCAGCGCCCAGGTTGTTGGCTGCTGCTGCCATAGCCTGTGTCATTCTGGTATCGGTCTGGGGATCGACGACAATCAGGACTTCCTCTCCGGGCTTGACGGCCATCAGATTGCCGAGGATGTACTGCGCTCTCTCCATACATTCGATGATTCTGTTGTCTGCCATGTTTACTTCCTCCTCTTTACTGTGATGCGCTGTTGTTTGGTTAGCTGCTGTCTGAGGGGATTGAGAAACTCCCTTTGACTTACAGGCACATCATACACAGAGAAGGAAGTCAATATAAAGAAATATGACGGAACGCGTATATCCTATAACTCTAAGATGATAATCAGATTTTTTACTGGATTAAAGCGCGGGGAATCAGTGTATTGCCTTATGTGACAGAGTTACCGATACGAATGAATTCCTGTACGGCCTTAGAGACATAGCGCCCCTTTTTGAGTGACCAGTTGATGGTTCGTACAGTGAGCGAATCGGATATCTTATAGCAGAGCAAGCGGTTATCCTCCGGAAGGTGTCGGATGATATCGGCGCGCATAAAGACAGCACCGGCTCCTGAGGCTGCAATATTGAAGCTGGTCATGACCTGATCTACATAAAAGCTGGATTTCATTTTGAAACCTGCGTTCTTACAAATTTGTGTGCTTCTCTCGTACATATCATTTCCCGGATTCATTCGGATGAAGGGGGTATCCTTAAAGTGAATTAGGGGAACTCCTTTCACGGAGTCATTCAAATACTTTCCGTTTCTTATATGCTCGAAGGGAATGACATATGGTTGCAGCTGTAGATTTACCGGAAATATCTTCGGTACGACGAGGATGATGTGTTCATCTCGATAGATGAGATTGGTTATCTTCTTGTCTTCTCTGGAAATCGCTGTCTCCAAGACTAAGTCCAATTTGTCTTCCAGCAATTCAGCTCGTAGGCGATCAACCATTTCTTCTTTCAGATGGATAGTGACATTTGGATAATGCCGGTGAAAACGTCCTATCATCTCGGGAAAAACAAAGGAACAGAAGTAAGAAGAACCGCCGAGATTGATGTTACCGGTGTTCAAATTTTTGAGATCTTCAAAGTAATCATGGACATTACTTTGTATGTTGCGGATGGCTTGTATTGATTGGATGTAGTATTCACCCGCAGGCGTGACGGTGAGCGGTATGGTGCTACGGTCAAAAATCGGGGCGCCTATCTCTTTTTCGGCTTTTTTGACCATGTTGCTAAGGGCTGGCTGACTGACAAAGAGCTTTTTGGCAGCTCTGGAAAAACTCTTCTCTTCGTAGACAGCGTAGATATAGTCCATCTCTTTTAGCATAAGCAGTCCTCTTTTCGAAGTTATCACTTGTGCATAATATATCATTTCGAAAGCTACATAACAATTTATATTTGTAAATATGACGTGTAAGATACAAATGCAATGATAGCAACAAGGCGCCTGAGTCAAAATAACAAAGACAACAACAAAACTCGGAAAGGAGATACGCATGGAGTGCGCAACAAAAACAAAGAAGTCAATGCCTTTGTACGTAAAAATCTTCATTGGCCTGGGTGCAGGTGTCGTGTTTGGCTTCGTTCTGAACAAGATAGGCGGAACAGACAACGCGATGATTAACGGATATGTTCTTCCGCTGCTTCAGTTTCTTGGTGACTTGCTCGTCCGTCTCATCAAGATGGTCGTCGTGCCTTTGGTGTTCTTCAGTATCATTGACGCGGCTCTGTCTTTGGGGGATATTAAAAAGCTGGCAAATGTCGGAGTGAAGACGATTGTATGGTTCTTGGCAACCGGAATGATATCCGCTACAATCGGTCTCATTTTTACAAATTTAATCCAGCCAGGAAAGGGATTGCAGCTTGGAACTGCCGTGTCTAACGTAGAAGCAAAGGAGCTTCCCGGTTTCTATGCGACATTGCTTGATTTGCTTCCGTCTAACCCGTTTGATTCATTAGCAAGCGGCAGCATGATGCAAATCATCGTATTTTCTCTGTTTCTTGGATTCGCCATTATCATGATTGGTGATAGAGCACAGTCTTTGAAAGACGGAATTCATCTGCTGTCTGAGGCTATGTTCAACATCATTAATATGATTGTGGGCTTCACACCAATCGGCGTATTCGGTCTCATGTCCGTAACCATGGCAAAATACGGTACGGCTATTTTTGGCCCGGTATTAAAGTTCATCCTGACAGATTATATTTCGTCGATCACGATGAGTGTGGTGGTCTACAGTATTTTACTTACGGTTTTTTTGCACGCGTGAGTCCGTTGATGTTCTGGAAGAAGGCATTTGAGTCATGGATTATCGCATTTAGTACCTGCACATCGTCGGCAGCGCTGCCGGTTTCGATGAAAATTGCGCCAAAAAAGATGGGAGCATCTTCGGATATCTCGAACTTCGTTTTACCGTTCGGATGTACGGCGCAGATGAACGGCACCTGTGCTTATTTTGGCGTAGTAATTTTGTTTGCGGCACAGTTATACGGTGTGCAGCTGAGCATTCAGCAGCAGGTAATGCTGGTAATTCAGGCGACCTTCCTGAGTGTAGGATGTGCGGCAACTCCGCAAATCGGATTGATTATCAGCCTTACCTTAATGGCACAGATGGGGCTTCCGTTGGATGCATATGCTCTGGTGGCAGGTATTTACCGTATTGTCGACCAGATTCATACGGCGACCAACTCCGTCGGAGATCTGGTGTGCACGGTATGTGTTTCCAATATGGAGGGTGAACTGAATCACAAGGTATTTAACGATCCGAACGCCGGAGTGGAAGATGCAGCATAAAGGCTTGATATGGCAATGAAGTTTAGGAAGAGGTCGGGAGCGAAAGCTTCCGGCCTCTTTGGTTTTTTGTTCAACCGTTGACGCAACGAGCCGTTTGCCTTATGATAAAACCATAAAGTGGTACTAAATAGAGGTGCGAAATGCCGACTAAGGAAAAGTTGCTGCGAAAGCTGTTTCAGAAAAGGCTGCCAAGGAATTTCACTAAACAGGACTTGAGTGCATTGTTGGCGCAATGCGGTTGCCGCAAGGGGCAGGGAGGAAGAGGCTCGGGCATCAGAGTAAGCTGGTGCGACAATTTCTTCGGGAAATCGGAGCGTACACAGAGGATAAAACAAATGATGGAGTATAAGGGATATCACGCAGAGATTAAGTATTCGGATGAAGATAGGCTGTTTGTGGGACAGGTAGTCGGGCTGAGCGATACGCTGGCCTTTCACGGGGCATCCGTAAGCGAGCTGGAGGAAATGTTTCACCAATCGATTGACAATTATCTGGCGCTTTGCAGAGAGGTTGGGAAAACGCCCGAGAAAGAGTATAAGGGAAGATTCAATGTGCGGATTCCCGCCGCCTTGCATCGGACCGCAGTGCTTTGCGCAAAGCAGAGGGACATGTCTTTGAATGACCTTGTGACGCGTGCCCTGGAAGAGGAGTGCGCGAAGCTCACGGCAGGAGCCTAAAAGCCCTTGTATAAAACGAAAAAAGGCGTATAATGTCCCTATATAATTTAGTGCGTTAAAGCGAAAAAGCAAACGAGAAACAGGGGGATGTGGGGATGAGCCCGATTGTTGCAATCATAGAGGGTATGACAAAGTTTGTGGGGCGACTTGCTGCGGATTCCGCTGCCGGGAGGCAGTTCGATCGGGCTCTCGCTCATGGTGTTGCTGTTGATTCCGGCGGGTATTTTCTACACGATACGGACGCGCATTTTGCCGCTCCGTCTGTTCCCGGAGATGATTTCCGTGCTGCTCGAGAAACAGGAGGGCAGGGACGCGGCGGATCCCGCGAGCGGACGGCTCTCGGGCATGCAGGCTCTCATTGTCTCGACCGCGACCCGTGTGGGCATGGGCAATCTGGTCGGCGTGGTCGCGGCTATCTCGGCGGGCGGTGCCGGTGCGGTCTTCTGGATGTGGGTCACGGCGATCATCGGCGCTTCGACGGCCTTTGTCGAGGCGACGCTCGCCCAGCTCTATAAGAAGAAGGACCCGCTCTACGGCGGTTACTGGGGCGGCCCGGCGTACTATATCCACGACTTTTTCTTGAAGCGCCGCATCCGGGAGGGCGCGCGCTCCGAGGCGGAGATCGAAGCGCAGACCGAGTTCCGCGGCAAGCGAAACCTGGTCTCGATTCTCTTTGCGATTTCGGCGTTAATTTGCTGGGGCGGTATCAGCCAGGTCATCGGCAATTCGGTCTCCTCGGCCTTTGCAAATGCATTCCGGATTCCGCCGCTCTACTCGACTGTCGTGCTGGTCGCGATTGCGGCCGTGATTGTGCTTCGGAAGCACGCGACCGCAAAGGTACTGGATCTGATTGTCCCCTTCATGGCGGGCATCTATTTTGCAATGACAGTCTTTGTGATTGTGCGGAACATAGGCCTTCTGCCCTCGGTCTTCGGTCGCATTTTCTCGGAGGCGTTCGGTCTCCGGCAGATCGTGGCGGGCGGTTTCGGTGCGGTGCTGATGAACGGTGTGAAGCGCGGTCTCTTCTCGAATGAGGCGGGCAGCGGTTCCGCGCCCTGTGCGGCGGCCGCGGCGGATGCAAATCACCCGGTCAAGATGGGGCTCTTTCAGGCGGCGGGCGTGTTCATTGACACCCTGGTCATCTGCTCCTGCACAGCTTTCCTCATGCTGCTGGCACCCCAGGATAAACTTGCGAATCTCAGCGGCATGGACCTGCTCCAGACTGCGATGCAGTATCACTTCGGGCGCTTCGGCGTCTTCTTCATCGCGCTGGTGCTCTGGCTCTTCAGTTTCTCGACCTTCCTCGGGATACTGTTTTACGCGCACAGCAACATTGCCTACCTCTTCGGCGCAAACTGGGGCTCGCAGTTCGGCTATAAGATTTTTGCGCTCGTCATGCTCTTTGTGGGTGGCCTCGCGCAGTACTCGGTGGTCTGGGATCTCGGCGATGTGGGCATAGGCCTCATGACCATCTTTAACCTGATTGTGATGTATCCGCTCAGCAAGGATGCAATCACCGCACTGAAGGACTATGAGCGCGGCATGAAGAGCAGAAGAAGACCCTGAGGCAGCGGGCTGAAAAGGCAAAGAGCAGCGGTTTCCGGTGGGAAAGTGCGACCTTCTGTGCTATACTGCTGTGTGGTGTCCATGAGACAATACAGAGAACAGCAAGGGGGAATCGATATGAATGCACAGATGATGACGATCATCGTCACAGCGGTCTGCGCCGTCCTGGCGGTCGGACAGATTCTGTTAATCAAAGTGGCCAATGAGAAAGGGTGGAGCATCCGCATCCGTCCGCTCAACATTCTGGCCTGCATCATTGTCGTGGTGCTCGGCGTATATTCGCTGGTCACCGGAAATTATCTGCTGAAATAAGGTTTTGTAAGAAAGCGCCTCGCCCGGCAAATCCCGGGCGGGGCGCTTTTTGTAAGCTTATATTCATAAAACCGTAAGGGGGGTGTAATTGATTAAAGAAAACTAATTGATATAATAAAGATATCAGATAAATTCAAGGATAACTGGCATCGATGAAGACAAGAAATCGAAATCAAAAAGCTAATAAATACTAAGGTGCGGGCAGAGAAGAAACGAAAATAAGACAGGCGGGAGGAGGAAAACGCTACGGATAACGGATGGCCGGGTTGGTGATAAGCGGGATTCGGAGCCGGATGGAAAGAACGGAAAATAAAGACAGTCGCAGAAGGAGGTATAAGATGAGCGGAAGGAAAGCACAAACGATAGAACAACTGGCAGATGGGATCTTGAATTTATTGATTGCTTTAGTTGCACTGACTACGGTAAAAGTACTTCCGACTATTTCGGAGAGCTTTCAGATATGGTGCACTCTTATTTTTAATAGCGCAATCGGATTGGGATGGCTCCTGGGGTCTGAGCGGATGGGGAAAAAGGTAATCGCTGTTTTGCTTCTGCTACTCAGTGTACTCGGACTGTTTGTGAACAGAGCAGTTCTTTTTTGATGGGGAGAAAAGCCATGACGGATGAAAAATTGACGCGTAGCCTTACGAAGGTCTCGCGCATGCTTGCCATTTTCTTATTTTTGTTTGCGATTGCGGATGCTTTTGTGTTGAAGTATGGCTTGGTGCAGTACGGAGGGCCATACTCCGCTGTATACCTGGGGCTTTTCGCGCTGAGCGGCTTTCTTGGAAAGACAGATCGGTGGCAGGAGGTGCTAAGTGCAGTGTTGCTGGTGTTTCTTTGCCTAGAGCTTGCGGGATTTCGGTTTTGATTAAACTTATTTGTGCACGGGGTATCACAAAGAGAGGGAAGCGGCAATCGCCGCTTCCCTCTCTTTGTTTTGTCTGTTTTTTCGTGCTCTTATTCGCCGGGCGCGTGTCCCACGCTGGCTTTCTGCGCGGGGGCGCTGACGGTAAGCGCCGGAACCTGTTCTATGGCGCGCTCGGTCTCCGCGGTCGGCGCTTTGAGCTCGGCCTGCGCGGCGCTGCCCGGTGCCCGGCCGACTTTTGCGCCGGCCGAGACGGTCAGCTGCTCATTCCGCGCGCCGCTATCGGGCACGGCTGCCTCGTGCATCGCACCGCTGCCGTCTATGGTCCAGTGTTTTTCTGCGTAGTCGATCTCGGTATTGACTTGCATCGCGCCGGAACTGCCGAGCGAGTAGAGCGTGCCGCCCACATCGGTGACGCCGGTCCGCATGGCGCCGTCGCTTCCGAGATAGTACCAGCTGCCGTTTATACTTTGCCAGCCGGTCTGCAGAACGCCGTCCTGATTCAGGTAGTACCAGCTGCCGTTCACCTGAATCCAGCCGGTCTTCATGGCGCCGCTGCCGTTTAAGTAGTACCAGTTGCCGCCGAGCTGCTGCCAGCCGTTCTGCATGACGCCGTCCGGCCCGAAGTAGTACCAGCTGTTGTCAAGCTTTTGCCAGCCGGTCTTACTGTCGCCGCCCTGTCCGAGGTAGTACCACTTGCCGTCAAGCTTCTGCCAGCCGGTCAGCATCTTCCCATCCGGCCCGAAATAGTAGCGGAGATTGTCGATTGCCTGCCAGCCCTTCTCCGTGACGCCGTCGTCGCCGAGGAAGTACCAGTTGCCCTCGAGCATGAGCCAGCGGGTCTGCATCGAGCCGTCGAGGTTCAGGTAGTAGAGGCTGCCGCCGTCATCGAGCCAGCCGGTCTGCATGGTGCCGTCCGGGGCGGCATAGTAGAACTTGCCGCCGTCGGAAATCCAGCCGATTTCGAGGGCGCCGCTCTCGGAGAAGTGATACCACTTGCCGTCAATCTGCCGCCAGCCGAGCCGCATTTTGCCGCTCGACGGCTCAAAGTAGCGCTTGGAACCGTCGACCTCTTTGAAGCCGCCGGTGTAAATCGTGCCGTCGTCCTGCAGATAGTAGGAGTCCTTGCCGTCGAAAATCAGCGCATTCTTCTGCATGCGGTAGTTCTCGTAGTAGTACCAGACGCCGTCAAACTTTTTCCAGCTGTTCGGCGGAATCTTGTCCGAGAAGTCGACAAACTGGAGGTCAATGTCCACATTGCCCTGTACGCCCGCGACCGCGCCGGACTCCGTGCCCTGCCACATCGCGGGGCGGTCGTACTTCGGCGTCCGCTCGTAGGCGGCGACCCAGACCGGGTACTGCGAGAGCGAGGGCATGTCGAGCTTGTTCTGAATCCAGTAGTCGTTCGCGTAGAGAATCGGATAGTACCCGGCGTCGCTGATCTTCTTGCAGAAGGCGTGTACAATCGCCGAAATCTGCGCTTTCGGGAGCGAGCCGAGCGTTTTCTCATTTTCCGCGTCAAAGGCAATCGGGTAGGAAATCGGGTAGTCCTTGACGAGCTGCAAAATAAAGTCCGCCTCCTGCTCGGCCTCTTCGGGCGTGGTCGCGTAGGAGTAAATATAGGCGCCGATTTTGACACCGGATTTTACGGCCTGTTCGGCGTTTCGCGAAACTTCGGGTCGGTGTCCCCTTTGTAGCGGGTGCCGAGCATCACAAAGTCCACATCGTCCGCGCGCGCCTTATCCCAGTCAATGTCGCCCTGCCAGTGACTCACATCCACACCGCGGTGCAGCACACCGTCAATCGTGGAGCTCCCGTCAAAGAGGCGATATGTGCCGCCGCTCTGACGGCTCAGTTTTGCATTCCCGGCGCCGTAAGAGCTCAGGCAGAGTGAAAAGAAACAGATAAGACTGAGTGCTGCGGCGGTGAGCTGCTTACCCTTTCTTCGCATGGCGGGCCTCAGTTATTCTTCTTGACGCCGGGGCCTGTGGTCTTGTCGCTCGGGAGTCCCTTCTTGCCGTTCGAAGCGCCGCTCTTTGTGTCGCTGCTCGCGGTCTCGGCCTCCTGCTTCGGCTCCTTGTAAATGCTCACCTCGGTTGCCGGAACACTCTCGTTTCCGGTGTAAGCGCCGTTGCCGTCAAAGGTATAGCTCACGCCGTTTAAGGTGAGGGTCGTGTTGCTCACCATCTTGCCGTCGGTGCCGAGGTAGTAGTAGTGGTCATTCACATGGATCCAGCCTGTCATCATGTGGCCGTTCGCGTCAAAGAACATCCACGCGTTGTTGATCTGCTTCCAGTTGTGAACCATCTTGCCGCTCTCGGGATCCATGTAGTAGCGGTTGGTGCCGTCGGAGAGCCACCCGGTCTTCATCTTGCCGTCCTGACCGAAGTAGTAGTAGATGCCCTCGACCTGCTGCCAGCCGGTCTTCATCTTGCCGTCGGTGCCCATCCAGAACCAGTCGTTGCCGATCTTCATCCACTTGAACGCACAGCGACCGTCCGCCTTGAAGTAGTACCAGCTGCCGCTCATGTTGCGCCAGCCCACGGCGAGCTCGCCGGTGCCGCGCATGAAGAAGTAGTTTTCGCCGACCTTGAGCCAGTTCTCCTGCACGAGGACGCCGTCCTCGAGGCAGTAGTACCACTTGCCTTCGTCCTTGATCCAGCCGGTCTGCATGAGGCCGTCGCTGCTGAAGTAGTACCACTTGCCGTCAATCTTCTTGAAGCCCTTCAGCATGACGCCGCTTGCGGTATCCATGTAGTAATAGCCGTCCTTGGTCTGAATCCAGCCCTTATGACGGTTGCCGTCGTTGTCGTAGTAGACCCAGTTGCCGTTCTCGGAAGTCCAGCCGCTCGCCGCAAAGCTGCTCATGGTCGGCGTGAGCGCAAGCGCTGCGAGGAGCGCCGCAGCCGCAAGATATTTTTTCTTCATGAAAAAGTCCTCCTTTTTGTGTGCTTCGAACTTATCTGTTTCATTGTAGCAGATATTTGAAGTGCGAGAAAGCTTCCGCGCGGTAAGAATCCTTACAGTTGCTTTACTCTTCAATGAAGTCACAGGCTGTCCGCGTCACTTTCGCGCTCGGAAAAGCGCCGGTAGCCCTCTTTTGCGTAGCGGTACTGCGTGAGCGGGTAGGTGCCGAACGAGACGCCGAGCGCTTCTTTGTAGACCGCCCAGAGTGCCCAGAGGAAGCCGCCGAGCGCCATGTAGGCGATTACAAGTTGCTCGGCCTTATCCCGCGGCACATCGGTGTCACCGTAGTAGTCGAGGAGACGGAAAGCGTAGCCAAAATCCTTTTCCGCGTAGATGGTCGCCATCGCAAAATCAATCAGCGGATCCGCCATGCCGGCATATTCCCAGTCGATGAGCCGTATGCCCTCTCCTGTAAAAAGAAAGTTCGCGTAGACGGGGTCGATATGGGAGAGGGTCTCCGGGCGCTGTAAGCTGTGAATCCAGGTGAGCAGGCGATTCATTTTTTCGCGGACTTCGGCGTAGTCGAGGAACGGAATCTCACCCTTTTCGAGGCAGAGAGACTCGTAAAAGGCAATGCGCTCGCCGAGGTCAAAGCGCTGGGACACGCGGCAGGGGGCCTCGTGCAGTTTTTTGAGGACCGCCATGCAGGCGCGGAGATCCGTTTCGGAATCGGGATCGGCCGTCCGCGCATTTTCATAGTAGACCGAGATCTTATAGCCGTTGTCCGGATTAAAATAAATCAGCTCTTCGGCGAGGTGAAGCGGCGCAATCGCGCGGTAGCACTCGCCCTCGGCCTTCCTGTCGATGAGCTGCGCCGTGCCTTCGCCCGGAATGCGGCAGATGTAGGCCTTGCCCTTGACCCGGAATAAGAAGGAGCGGTTGGTCATGCCCGCTTTCAGGCACTCGATGCCGGTAATCTCGGACTCCGGGACTTTCAGCACCTCGGCAATCAGCGCCATGGCCTTGCTGTCCGAGTGGTCGCGATAGGAGGCATCGAAGGCGCGGAGTTCTTCGAGATTTTCAAATTCATAGATTATGCCGTCCGGCTGCAAATTCACGCTGAGCGGCGGCGCTTTTTTGGCGGCGAGGAGATCGAGGTACACATTTTCCCAGTAGTACTGCTCCTTGCCGGGCGTATGGTAGGCTTCTTTCAGGGCGGGGAGCAGCGCTGCGCTAAAGTCGCGGGACAGATAGACCGGCCCGTACATCACATCGGCATCCCGGCCGCCGATTTCGACCGAAGTGATGAAGTCCTTCTTATTATAATGTAAAACCCACTCCCGGGTTTCGCCGTCCGCGTGAACCGCCGCGTACCAGCTGCCGGGCTCGTAGGTGTGGAACAGATTCTCCCGCATCCAGTTGTCGGAGGAGAGGAGATACATGTTTCTGCCCTCGAAGAGCTGCGCCGCGCGGTAGACCGAGGAGATATTGTTCATGGTCGCATAGTCGGGGTTATAGAGGAGCTTCACGCCGTACTTGTCAATCAGATACTCGAAGGCCTCTTTTAAGTAGCCGACCACGAGGGTGATGTCGGTGATGCCGACCTCACGGAGCTGCCGAAGCTGCCGCTCGATCATGCGCTCGCCGTTTACCTTGAGGAGCCCCTTCGGGCGCTCATAGGTGAGCGGCACAAAGCGGGAGCCGAATCCCGCCGCGAGAATCACCGCGCCGTCTACGCGGTAGGGCGTGAGGTAGGCAAAGCCGGCCTCCGTGAGCTGCTGCCCGGACGCCGCTGTCTCCGTTAAAAGCCCCTTTTCCTTTGCCTCGGCGCAGAGCGCGTTGACGCTGCCGAGAGAACTCCGCAGGCGGGACGCCAGGGCGCGCTGGGTCAGGGTAGGCTCGGCTGCGAGTTCCCGGAGCAGAAAAGCAAGTTTATCCATGGAATCATCTCCTTTGTACAGGGTGAAGAGTGTTCATCCGCAACTGAAAATCAAAATATATGAACAGTATAGCAGAGTGCGCGGAAAGTGGGTAGCGGAGCTTGCATAGCGGGGCAGAGAAAAAGGCTTTTTATGCAGGTGGAGAAAAAAAGAAAAGAGGACTTGACGACAGCGGCTTTTCCACCGCTTTCGGGGGTGAAACACAGGATTGTACGGATATAAATACAAAAATACGGGAAAAGCGTGTCTTCGTAATATTTCTGTAAGGAAATAGCCAGAGAAAAGCTATAGATATTTTACGAGACTAGGTCTATACTGTGTCCTGTAAGCAAGAGAGGAACCGCTGGGCGGTATTTGTAAGTTGATTTTTACGCCAAAGCGCGGTAAAATCTCTTCGTACGCAATTAGGGATTTCAGTGGTTTCAAAACAACAGTGAAAAGGAGAGTGCATTTATTATGAGAAAGCAGACAAAAATTGCTGCAGTCGTTTCCGCAGCAGCGCTTCTTGCAATCGGTGCATCCATGACTTCTTTCGCAGCTACCGGCTGGCAGGAAGAGGACGGAACGTGGGTGTACTACAACAGAGCAGGTGAGAAGGTTGCAAACGCTTGGGAGTACTCCGGCGACAACCGTTTCTACCTCGATGATGCAGGCAACATGGCTACCGACAGCCTGATCGAGGACAACGACGATTACTACTATGTCGATGCAAACGGCGCTATGGTTCGCAACCGTTGGGTCGCAATCGACAACGAGGAAGCTGGCGAGGACAACCAGCCGGATGTTTGGTGGTACTACTTCCAGGCAAACGGCAAGGCTTACAAGAACACCCACGCTTCGGGCAACATCTTCAAGAAGGTCATCAACGGCAAGACCTATTGCTTCGATGAGGACGGCAAGATGCAGTACGGCTGGGTCAAGAAGGAAGATGGCGTCACGAACTACGATGACAACGCTTACCAGGAGTGCGACTACTACTTCGGCGACGAGAACGACGGTGCAATGAGCATCGGCTGGAGAGAGATTGCACTGACCGATGTCGCAGATGCCGACACCGAGCAGCCGGGCGATTCCTACTGGGATTCCGACCAGGTTCGCTGGTTCTACTTCAAGTCCTCGGGCATGAAGCAGACCTCCAGCACCAATAAGACCATCAACGGCAGAAAGTACGGCTTCGATGAGTGGGGTCGCATGATTGCTGACTGGCACGCTGCTACGGCAAATAATGCTGACAACGAGCTGAGCAGAAGAGGTTCCATGAACAATGCTACCGTAGCTGCAACCAAGAGCTACGCGAGAGAGTTCATGTACTTCTCCTCTCCGGAGGACGGCGCTCGCTTCACCAAGGGCTGGTTCAAGGTGGTTCCGGGTTACTACCTCAACTACAAGGACTACGATGACGGCACTGACAGATGGTACTATGCAAACGGCGACGGCAAGATTGCTGCCGGCGAGATCAAGGCCATCAAGGGCAAGAAGTACGCATTCGACCTCAAGGGTGGCATGATTTCCGGCCTCGCTCTGCTCCGCACCAACGGCAAAGAGATTTCCGAGTACGCTGACAGCGACGGCAAGTATGACAGCCAGGAGTCCTTCGAGACAACGGCTAGAGGCCTGAGCAGCGACTGGGCATTCTACTACTTCTCGGACAACGAGGATAAGGACGGCTCCATGAAGACCGGCAACCAGAGAATTTCGCTGGATGGCGAGAACTTCAGCTTCAGCTTCCGCAAGGGCGGCACGAAGAAGGGCCAGGGTATCACCGGCATGAACGAGAAGAAGTACTACCTCGGCGGCATGCTGATGACGGCTTCTGTCGACAACAAGATTGAGCTCCTCAACAAGAACACGCTTGAGAGAGTCACGGTTGACAAGTTTGTCCGCGACAACGGTCTTGTCGGCAAGGATGTGACCTCGGGCAAGGTCGGCCAGGCAAACAAGGGCGAGGTTGTCTACACGGATGGCACGACCGGCACGACCGGTGAGGCTACCGGCCTTGACATCACGAGCCTCACGAGCAACTATGTTGTCATCAATGTCTCCGGTAATGTCGTGAAGAGCGGCTCCAAGGTTGACGGCGACGGCTACAAGGTTGTGCTGGACGGCAACAACAACGTCAAGCAGATTATCGGCACCAACTAATTTCAGCGGCAGTAAGTTTCAGTATCATCATTTCGAAATGAAATACTAATTGCGGCAGCAGGAGGGCAGAAATGCCCTCCTGTTTTGCTGTGGTAAAAACGGTGAAATTTCTGTGCGTTGAAGCTTGCAAAACTCTTACGAAACAGGGAAGAAGTCTTACAATCCCGGAAACGCCCTTGCCTTTTCGGGGAGAGCTTCGCTATAATGCGGACAGTGCCGGAAAAGTTCCGGCAGAACGGAGGTAAGAAATCATGAGAAAATTATTTGCAGTCGCAGCCGCTTCGGCGCTGACCCTTGCGATGAGTACCACGGCATTTGCGGCAGCCTGGAAGCAGGACAAGACAGGACAGTGGCGCTACATGACGAGTGACAGCACCTGGCTCACGAGCACCACGACGCCGGATGGCTACCAGGTCGATGTGAACGGTTACTGGAACGGCCAGCCGAGCACCAAGGCGGCGCAGCAGGCGAGCGGCAATGCGCTGGACCAGGGCGAGAGTGCGGTCTCGCAGTACAAGGTGAACGGCAACCGTATCTTTAAGATCACCGAGGCGAGCCTTGACGAGGCTTCGAACAGCTATCAGATTAAGGCGGATCTCTTTGACACGGCGTTCAAGACGAACGACGAGATCAAGGCAATCAAGAAGGGGGATACCGTAGAGCTCCCGGGCGTCGGCAAACTGATCGCCGAGAACAATGCGGGCCGCGGTGTGCTCCGTGCATCGACTGCGCCGAAGAAGGATGGCACGACGCCGAAGGAGTCCGGCTACTCGGTGCGCCTCACGGATGCGGCGGGCAACCACTATATGCTCTCGGCGCAGCGCCTCCGCAAGACCAATGCGGACAACTCGACCTCGGAAGTGATTCTGCGCCCGGTCGCAACCGGCATTGCACTCACGCTTCCGGCCTATAGAAGCTCGCAGCGCGTGAACGGTACGAGCCACTACAGCTCCACGAAGAAGATGATCGAGAACAAGATGATGTTCGAGGCGACGCTGAAGGGCAGCGAGATCACCGAGCTGAAGGACACGGTCTATAACTACGACACGACCACGACGCCGGTGTACAGTGCGGACGCGGGACACGGTCACCTCGCGAATAAGGACGAGTACTAAAGCGATGGAAGCGGACCGGGAGTACGGCAGGGTTCTGCGGAAGAAGCGGGAGCTCGCTTACGAGGGCACGATTCTTTAAGGTGTACCGCGATCTGGTGGTTGCAAACGGCAGAGAAGAAAGCTGGGACTTTATTCACCACGACGGCGCCGCCGCCGTGGTGCCGGTGCTCCCGGACGGGCGCATCCTGATGGTGCGGCAGTACCGGAATGCGCTGGACCGCTTTACCCTGGAACTGCCGGCCGGCAAGGTGGACAGTCCCGAAGAACCGCGCGTGCTCTGCGCCTTCCGTGAACTTTCGGAAGAGACCGGTATGCGGGCGGAGAGCCCCGAGGCGCTCGAATTTCTGCTGCGGATTGACACGACTGTCGCTTTCTGCGACGAGGAGATTGATATTTTTGTCGCGCAAAATCTCCTGCCGGGGGAACAGCATTTGGATCCCGACGAGGTGATCGATGTGCAGGCGTATGAGCTTTCGGAACTCCTCGCGCGGATTGAGCGCGGCGAGATCCGGGACGCGAAGACGGTCGCCGGGCTCACGGCCTATGCGCTGAAGCAGAGCCGATCAAACAGAACTTGATGAAACACCCGGAAGCGCCGGTAAGTGACGGCGCCCGGGTGTTTTTGTTTTCCGAAGAGAAAACGGGAAGCGGGGCAGCCTTTGGAATGTTACCCTCGGGATTGTAGATTTCGGAGAAAAAGAAGTTTAAAAAAATAATGGCGGGGTATCCGGGTTCAAATTAAGAACAAAAGCGCAAGATATGAGGTTTACATAAAGGAAAGCACTATATTTTGGAATATGGGGAAAAAACCGCGTGAAAGCCGTAAAAAAGCGGGCTGTCGCGCGGTTTGCTTTTTGGGTTCCGCACCGCTATACTGGTGTGACCAATGAGGGTGAGGGGGCGATCGGAATGGAAGAAGCGTTGCGGGCATTTTTGCGCGCGCTCCGGGAAGAGCGGCACATGGCGGAGAATACGCTGCTCTCCTATGAGCGGGATTTAAAAAAACTATTTGCGTGGTTTCGGCAGGAGGGGTCACTTCCCTCGCGACAGTCAGCGAGCTCAGACTGAATTCCTATCTGCTCTGGCTCGAGCGGGAGGGCTTTTCGGCGGCGACCATTAACCGCGCGGCGGCTTCGATCCGCGCTTTTTTTGCGTATGAGACGGCGGGCGGCCGCTATCTCAGCTCCCCGGCGGAGGGACTGCGCTGCATGCGGCAGGAACACCGGGATCCGTATATTCTCGAGGAGGAGGAGATTCAGAGCTTTCTCCGCGAGACCGAGGGGAGCAGCGCAAAGCAGCTCCGCGACCGCGCGATGCTCGGACTTCTCTGCGCGACGGGACTCCGGGTCTCCGAGCTCATCTCGCTGAAGACCGGCGATGTGGATGTACAGCTCGGCTATGTGCGGCAGCAGTCGAGAGGGGCGGGAGCGCGTGGTCTCGTTTGACGAGGAGCTTCGGCAGGCGCTCTGTCTGTACCTCGAGTCCGGGCGGCCGATGCTCTTAAAGACCGCGGAAGAAGAGCATCTCTTTTTTAACCTGAGCGGCGGCGCGCTGAGCCGCCAGGGCGTCTGGAAGATGATACGCGCCTACGGACAGAAGGCGGGCATTGCGGGCGAGGTGACGCCCCAGTCCCTAAAGAACAGCTATGCCGTGCACCGCATGCTCCGCGAGAGTCGCGCGGCAAAGCAGAGAGCCGTGAGAGCGCGGAGCGGGAGCAAGCGATGAAATTTGAACTGCACAGTGAGTTTCAGCCGACGGGCGACCAGCCGAAGGCCATACAAGAACTGGTCGACGGGTTTCGCGCGGGCAATCAGTTCGAGACCCTGGTCGGCGTGACGGGCTCGGGCAAGACCTTTACGATGGCGAATGTGATTCAAGAGCTGCAGAAGCCGACGCTCATCATCTCCCACAACAAGACGCTCGCGGCGCAGCTCTACAGCGAGATGAAGGAGTTCTTCCCGAACAACGCGGTCGAGTATTTTGTCTCCTACTACGACTACTACCAGCCGGAGGCCTATGTGCCGCAGACCGACACCTACATCGAGAAGGATGCCGCGACCAATGAGGAGATAGACCGGCTGCGGAATTCGGCGACGAGCGCGCTCCTCGAGCGGGAGGATGTGATTGTGGTCGCGAGTGTCTCCTGTATCTACGGTCTCGGCAGCCCGACCGACTATAAGAACATGATGGTAAGTCTCCGGCCCGGGCAGGAGAAGGACAGGGATGAGGTCATCGCGGAGCTCATCAACATTCAATATAACCGGAGCGACCTCGACTTTCACCGCGGCACCTTCCGCGTGCGCGGCGATGTAATCGAGATTTTTCCGGCGGATCAGGACAAGCTTGCCTACCGGATCGAGTTTTTCGGCGATGAAATCGACAAGATCACCGAGACGGATGTGCTGACCGGCAATCCGCTCGCGGAAGTCCTGCACATTTCGATTTACCCGGCGAATCACTATGTGGTGCCGCGCGAAAAAATCGAGCGGGCGGCGCGGGAGATTCTCGCCGAGTGCGAGGACTATGTGAAGCTCTTAAAGAGCGAGGATAAGCTCCTCGAGGCGCAGCGCATTGAAGAGCGGACGCACTACGATGTCGAGATGTTACGGGAGACCGGTTTTTGCTCCGGCATTGAGAACTACACGCGCTTTCTGACCGAACAGAAGCCGGGCGAGCCGCCGTTTACGCTGATTGACTATTTCCCGAAGGACTTTCTCACGATTGTCGACGAGAGCCATATCACGATTCCGCAGATCGGCGGTATGTTCAACGGCAACTTTGCGCGAAAGTCGACGCTTGTGAAGTACGGCTTCCGCCTGCCGAGCTCCATGGACAACCGCCCGCTGAACTTTCGCGGAGTTCGAGGAGCGCATGAATCAGATGCTCTTTGTTTCGGCGACGCCGAACCGCTACGAGGCGGAGCATGAACTGCTCCGCGCCGAGCAGCTGATACGCCCGACCGGTCTTCTGGATCCGGAGATCTCGGTGCGCCCGGTTGAGGGGCAGATTGACGACTTGCTCTGCGAAATCAACAAAGAGATTGAGAAGAAGAATAAGATTCTGGTCACGACGCTCACCAAGCGCATGGCGGAGGATCTGACGACCTATCTCCGCGAGGTCGGCATCCGCGTCCGCTACCTGCACTCGGACATCGACACTCTGGAGCGCGCGCAGATTATCCGCGCGATGCGCCTCGACGAGTTCGATGTGCTGGTCGGCATCAACCTGCTCCGCGAGGGACTCGACATTCCGGAGATTTCGCTGGTCGCGATTCTCGACGCCGACAAGGAGGGGTTTCTCCGCTCGGAGACCTCGCTCGTGCAGACCATAGGCCGCGCGGCGCGAAATGCCGAGGGGCATGTCATTATGTACGCCGACAACATGACGGACTCGATGCGCCGCGCCATCTCGGAGACCGAGCGGCGTCGCACGGTGCAGGAGGCCTACAACAAGGCGCACGGCATCACGCCGACCACGATCAAAAAGGCGGTTCGCGATGTGATTATGCTGACCAAGGCGGTCATTGCGGACGAGAAGACCTGGGAGAAAGACCCGGAGTCGATGAGCGACGCCGAGCTTCGCCGCCTCTCGAAGGAACTCGAGAAGAAGATGCGGCAGGCCGCGGCCGAACTGAACTTCGAGGAGGCCGCGCGACTCCGCGACCGCATGGGAGAGGTGCTGCGCCTTCGGAGCGACCCCGAGAGCCGCGAGAAGGCGGCGGAAGTGCAGCGCGCCGCCCTGGTGCGCTACGAGAAACCGGCGGAACACAAGCGGAACAAGCGGGAGTAAAAGATGGCCTTGCTCTCCGGCGCAAAACAAGGTATAGTAGTAGGGTACTTTGTGTTTGTAGCGCAGCTGGATAGCGCGTCAGACTCCGACTCTGAAGGTCGCGGGTTCGAATCCCGCCAGACACAGACCTGAGAGAAGCCCCGAAACGGGCTTCTCTTTTTTTGCGCGGATTTGATTTCCGGCAACGGTATGTTGGGAGAAGAAGACAAGGAGGCATAAAACACTTTTCCTGCGGCAGACCTTGCGGGAAAGGCGGTGTGAAACGGCAGGCGGCGCGAGAGCGGTGCGGTCACAAATGATTGCGACACAAGACATTTTTACCGTGTACGGTTTCCCGGTAACGGTATGCTTTGCGAAGAAGATAAGGTGACATAAAGCACTTTGCCTGCGGCAGAGCTTGCGGGAAAGGCGGGACGGAAGATGACGCGGGCAGTGGCAAGATAGCAGGCGGCACGGGGGCGGCCTTATCGCCGCCGCCGATTGCGATACAAGGCATCATGTCGCTCTGCGCGGTTTTGGAAACCGTATGTTTCGAGCGGAAGGCGATGAGGCGCAGAGCTTACCTTCCCGGGACAAACCTTGCGGGAAAGACAGGTGAGGCGGCAGGCGGCGGGTCGAAAATTGCGGACTGGAGTCTGTTTTGGAATCATGGTAAAATAGGTGAATTACAACGGAGGTCAAACGAGTGCGATACGAAAAGGATAGAAAGATATTTGGGATCGATGAGCTCACGCTGCAGCGTTTCGGGCGTTTTCTCCTGCTGCCGCTTGCGGCGCTCATCCTGATTCTCGTGATTCTCGCGCTGGATCACAAAAAGACGGCAAAGCCGAAGGCGGAAAAGGCCGGGAAGAGCGGCTACGACTATGCGGCCGCCGCGCCCGAGAAGTGCACGGACGACGCAATCAACACGCTCGTGCAGGACTACCTGACTGCGCGCTCCCAGGGCGATGCGGAGGAGCTGTACCGCGTCTTCGGCATGAGCGGGCAGGAACTGCCGACCGCGCTGCAGGAGCAGATGGCGGCGGAGAAGAAGCTCTACGACGCGTTCGAGAACACAATCACCTATGTGATTCCGGGCGTCGAGACGGGAAGCTACATCGCTTACATCGAGAGCCAGGCGTGGTTTAAAAAGATTCAGACGCCGGCGCCTGTGCTGCTGCGCGCTTACATTGTGAGCACCGGCGACGGGCTGCAGATGAAGCCGGACGAGTCGCTGACGGAGGCGGAGCGCGCGGCAATCAAGGCGGCCGAGGGCAGCGAGGCGGTCAAGAAGATGAACAATGACTACCGGACAGCGCTCGCAAAGGCGATTGTGAGCGACGCAAAACTCGGTTCACTCTACCAGAAACTCCGCGCGGGCGGCAGCGCGGCCGCGGCCGCGGAGGAGGCGACCGAGGAGAGCACGGAGGCGGTGACCGATGCGGTCATCGAAATTCCGGGCACGAGCGCGGCAGAGACGACAGCAGAGACCACAGCGGCGACAGCGACCACGGCGGCTTCGGAAGGGACGGAAGGCTGATGGAGTTAAAAGATTTTTACTACGAGTTGCCGGAGGAGCTGATTGCGCAGGATCCGCTCGAGGACAGAGCTTCCTCGCGGCTCATGGTGCTGCACCGGGAGAGCGGCGAGATTGAGCACAGACATTTCCGGGACATTGCAGAGTACCTGAAGCCCGGCGACTGCCTGGTCTTAAACGACACGAAGGTGATTCCGGCGCGCCTCATCGGCGAGAAGGTCGGCACCGGCGCGAAGATCGAAGTGCTGCTCCTCACGCGAAAGAGGACAGAACCTGGGAGACTCTCGTGAAGCCCGGCAGAAAGTGCCCGATCGGCACGAAGATCAGCTTCGGCGAGGGAAAACTCATCGGCGAAATTGTGGGGCAGACCGAGGACGGCAACCGCTTTGTGCGCTTCTCCTACGAGGGCGTCTTTGAGGAGATTCTCGACGAGCTCGGGCAGATGCCTCTGCCGCCCTACATTCACCATCAGTTAAAGGACAAGAACCGCTACCAGACGGTCTATGCGGCGCACGAGGGCAGTGCGGCGGCGCCGACCGCGGGGCTTCACTTCACGGAGGCTCTCTTAAAGAGTCTGGAGGAGAAGGGCGTTATCATTGTCCGCATCACCCTCCATGTGGGACTCGGCACCTTCCGCCCGGTCAAGGAGCAGGATATTCTGAAACACCACATGCACGAGGAGTTCTATGTGGTGAGCGAGGAAGCCGCAGAGACCGTGAACCGCGCAAAGGCGGCGGGCGGCCGCATTGTGTGTGTCGGCACGACGAGTTGCCGGACGCTCGAATCCGCGGCGAATGAGGACGGAACGCTCCGGGCCGAGAGCGGTTACACCAAAATCTTCATCTACCCGGGCTATCGCTTCCGCATTCTGGATTGCCTGATTACCAATTTCCATCTCCCCGAGTCGACTCTGGTCATGCTGGTCAGTGCGCTCGCCGGGAGAGAGAGAAGATTTTAAATGCCTACCGCGAGGCCGTGAAGGAGCGCTACCGCTTCTTCAGCTTCGGGGATGCGATGTTGATCGAGTGAGATGTTACAAACGGGAGAGGACCGGGGCGAGAGCACCGGTCTTTTTCTGTATAGCGCGGCAGGGCGGCCAAACTTGACTGAAAGGGACAGCTTTGCCTATAATTATAAGTTACAGCGGTAGGAGAGCGGCGCAAAGCGGCGCCGGAGGGGGAGAACAGTGAATCAGAGCGAGGGAATGCGCATCAATAAATTCTTGAGTGCGGCGGGCGTCTGCTCGCGCCGGGAGGCCGACCGGCTCATTGCGGCGGGCAAGGTGACGGTCGCGGGAGAAACGGCGGAACTCGGGACGCTGGTCTCTGCCGGCATGGAAGTGAAGGTGAACGGCAGGCGGGTCGGCGCGGTCGAGGAACTGGCGTCCAAAAAGAAGGTTCTGCTTGCGGTGAATAAGCCGGTCGGCGTGGTCTGCACGACGACGGACAACGACCGCGCGCCGAATATTGTGGAGTTAATCGACTACCCGGAGCGCGTTTATCCGATCGGGCGGCTCGACAAGGACTCGGAGGGACTGCTGCTTCTCACGAACCAGGGCGAACTCGTGAATCAGATTCTCCGCTGTGAGAACGGGCACGAGAAGGAGTACATTGTCCGGGTCGATAAGGCACTGACCCCGGCCTTTCTGGAGAAACTTCGGCGCGGCGTGCACCTCGAGGAACTGCAGGTCACGACGCTGCCCTGCAAGGCGGAGGCGCGCGACAAGACGAGTTTTTCGATTGTTCTGACGCAGGGCTTAAACCGGCAGATTCGCCGCATGTGCGAGGCCTGCGGCTATCATGTGATCAGCTTAAAGCGCATCCGCATCATGAATATCTCCCTCCGAAATCTCCACAGCGGCGCATTCCGGAATGTGACGGCGGCCGAGCAGAAGACTTGTTGTCCCTGCTCGAAGAGAAGCCGAAGGCACTCACCGGCAGGAGCACGAAAACCGCGCGCACGGAAGCACGGCGAAAGAAAAACTATGCGGCGCGGCAAAAGGCGTACTTTCAGCGCAGAGAAAGAGAGGGCGGGGCATGGAAGAGAGAAAAGTAAGAGAAGAGATGCAGGCGTTAATCGATCGCCTGCTCCCCGCGGCGCGCGCCTATTACCAGGAGAGCCGCGAGCTCATGAGTAACTTTGAGTACGACAGCGCCTACGACCGCCTGCAAAAGCTTGAAGAGGAGAGCGGCATTGTGCTCTCCGGCTCACCGACCCAGCGCGTCGGCTATGAGGTGGTCTCGTCGCTCCCGAAAATCACGCACGAAAAGCCGATGCTCTCGCTCGACAAGACCAAGAGTGTGGATGAGCTGATTGCCTGGCTCGGGGATCAGAAGGCCCTGCTCTCCTGGAAGATGGACGGCCTCACGATTGTGCTCCGCTACCGGAACGGTGAGCTCTACCAGGCGGTGACGCGCGGCAACGGCTACATCGGCGAACTCGTGACCAACAATGTGCGCGCGTTCCGCAATGTGCCGCTCCGCATTCCCTATCAGGGAGAGCTCCTGCTCCGCGGCGAGGCGCTGATGCGCTATTCGGACTTCGACCGGATTAACCGCGAACTGCCGGATACCGACGCGAAGTACAAGAACCCGCGCAATCTCTGCACGGGCACGGTGCGCCAGCTCGACCCCGCAGTCACGGCGGCGCGCGGCGTCTACTTTCACGCGTTCTCCCTGGTGGAGGCAGAGGGGGGTAGATTTCAACAATTCCCGCGCCGCGCAGTTTGCGTGGCTCAGAGACCAGGGCTTTGAGGTCGTCGAATTTGAGACGGTGACGGCGGACACGCTCCGGGAAGCCGTGGCGCGCTTTGAGGCGAAGATTCCGCAGAATGACTTCCCGTCGGACGGACTGGTTCTTTTGCTCGACGATATTGCCTACGGCGACTCGCTCGGCAGAACGGCAAAGTTCCCGCGGAATGCGATTGCGTTTAAGTGGCAGGATGAACAGGCGGAGACTGTGCTCCGCGAAATCGAGTGGAGCCCCTCGCGGACGGGGCTCATCAACCCGGTTGCGATTTTTGACCCGGTGGATCTTGAGGGCACCGAAGTGCGGCGCGCGAGCGTCCACAATGTGAGTGTGCTGCGCAGCCTGAAACTGGGCCTCGGCGACCACATTCTGGTCTACAAGGCGAATATGATAATCCCGCAGATTGCGGAAAATTTAACAAAGAGCGACACGGCAGAGCCGCCCGCGCACTGCCCGGTCTGCGGCACAGCGACGGAACGCCGCAAGGAGAACGACGCCGAGACCCTCTACTGTGTGAACCCGGACTGCGCGATTAAGCGCGTGAAGCGCTTTGCGCTGATGACAAGCCGCGACGCCTTTCATATCGACGGGCTCTCGGAGACCACGCTCGAGAAACTGATTCAGGAGGGCTTCATCCACCGCTACGCGGATCTCTTTCACTTAAAGCGCGCGGAGGCCGCGATTGCGGCGATGAAGGGCTTCGGCGAGACTTCGGCGGCAAAACTGATCGAGGCGGCCGAGAAGGCAAGGCACCTGCCCCTGTCCCGTTTTGTCTACGGGCTCGGCATTCCGGGCGTCGGCGTGCAGAACGCGAAGGTGCTGTCAAAGGCGTTTCGGGCGATATACAGGCGCTGCGCTCGGCCGATGTCGAGACGCTGACCGGCATTGACGGCATCGGCGAAGTGATGGCGGCGGACATTGTGACCTTTTTCCGGGATCCGAAGGAGAGGGAGATTATCGACGAACTCCTGCAAGAGGTGACGCTGGAACCCGAGGCGAGCGCGGGTGCGGAAGCGCAGCGCTATGCGGGACAGACCTATGTAATCACGGGCAGTCTCGTGAATTTCCCGAACCGGACGGCGCTCAAAGACTATATCACGGCGCGCGGCGGCAAGGTCGCGGGCGAGGTCTCCGCAAAGACCACGGCGCTCATCAACAACGACATTCACTCGACTTCCGGCAAAAACAAGAAGGCGCACGAGCTCGGCATTCCGATTCTGAGCGAGGCGGAATTTCTCGCGGCGGAGTCGTGAGCGGACGGCGGCAAGGCCGCTGAATCAAGGCAATGAACAGGAGGTGCGGCAATGCCCATACGCATACAGAACGATTTGCCGGCAAAGGCAATTTTGGAACAGGAGAACATCTTCGTGATGGACGAAAAACGCGCGGTGTCGCAGGACATTCGCCCGCTGCAGATCCTGATTCTGAACCTGATGCCGCTCAAAGAGGACACGGAGCTCCAGCTGCTCCGCGCGCTCTCGAATACGCCGCTTCAGGTGGACTGCACCTTTTTGATGACCAGTTCCCACGAGGCGACCCACACGAGTAAGAGCCATATCTCGAATTTTTATGTCTTTTTCGACGAGGTGAAGCACCGTCACTTCGACGGTCTCATCATCACGGGGGCGCCGGTCGAGAACCTGCCCTACGAGGAAGTGAGCTACTGGGAGGAGCTCTGCGGCATCATGGAGTGGTCAAAGACCCATGTGACCTCGACTTTCCATATTTGCTGGGGCGCGCAGGCGGGACTCTACTACCACTACGGAATTCAGAAGTACCCACGGAAGGAGAAGCTCTCCGGTGTCTACTGCCACAAGGTGCTGCACCACTCGGTGCCGCTGGTCAGAAGCATGGACGACTACATGGAATGCCCGCATTCCCGCTGGACCGAGGTGCGGCGCGAGGACATTGTAAGCACCCCGAGCTCACGATTCTGGCGGAGTCGGACGAGGCGGGCGTGCTTCTCCTCATGGACGAGACCGGACGGCAGATTTTTGTGCAGGGGCATCCGGAGTACGACCGCATGACCTTGGACAGCGAGTATCGGCGCGACAAGGCGCGGGGCATGGAGCCGAAGATTCCGCTCCACTACTATGAGAACGATGACCCGAGCGGCCGCCCCCTGCTCACCTGGCGGAACATGGCAAATACGCTCTACACGAACTGGCTGAACTACTATGTGTATCAGGTCACGCCCTATCTCCTCGAAGAGGGAGAGAAGCCTTGATTTATCTGGATCACGCGGCAACCGCGGCGCTTCGCCCGTCGGCGCTCGAGGCCATGCTCCCGTATTTGACAGAGCAGTGCGGCAACCCCTCGGCGCTCTATGAGAGCGGCAGGAGAGCACGGCAGGCGGTCAGCCGGGCGAGACGGGAGATCGCGGAGACCCTCGGCTGCCTGCCGGAAGAGCTTTACTTCACCTCGGGCGGCACGGAGGCGGATAACTGGGCGCTGCTTTCGATGGCGGAAGCGGCACGGGCGCGCGGCGAAGCGCCCTTTCTCGTCAGCACGGCGATTGAGCACCACGCGGTGCTCGAGACCCTGCGCTACGGCAAAGAGACCGGGCTTCTCGACTATGCGCTGCTCCCGGTCTCCGGCGACGGCGTCGCAGCACTTTCGGGGCTCGACGCCCTATTGGCAAAGCGACCGGCGCTCGTCTCCTGTATGGGGCTAATAACGAGACCGGCGCGCTGCAACCGCTCGGAGAACTGCTCGCGCGCTGCAGGGAGCGGAACGTTCCGCTGCACAGCGACCTCGTGCAGGTCTACGGTCAGCTGCCGCTTAAGAGCTTACTCGGCGAAGAACTGCCGGATCTCTTTTCGGTGAGCGCCCACAAGTTCGGCGGGCCGAAGGGCGTTGGCTTTCTCTATATACGCCGCGGACTGTCTGTCGGCGCGCTCTTACACGGCGGCTCACAGGAGAGGGGGCGGCGCGCCGGAACCGAAAATGTCGCCGGAATCGTCGGAATGGCAGCGGCGGCGAAGGTCGCCTTCGCAGAGATGGCGGAGAGCGGAGAAAAGAAGCGGGCGCTCACGGAGCTGTTTTTCCGCCTGCTGCGGAGGGAGCTTCCCGCCGTATATCGAAACGGTAGCGAGACCGCGCGGCTTCCCGGACACTTAAATCTCTGTTTTCCCGGTATCTCGGCGGAACTTTTGCTGATTCTTCTCGATCGGGCGGGCATTGCGGCGAGCGCGGGCGCGGCATGCGCCTCCGGTGCGCTCGAGCCCTCTCATGTGCTCCTCGCGATGGGGCGAAGCGAACAAGAGGCGCGCGCCTCGCTCCGCTTCAGCTTCGGCGCGGAGAATACGGAGGAGGAAGTGCGGAAAGCCGCACAGATCGTCACAAACTGCGTCAAAGGCTTACAGGAGGAACAATATGTTTAAAGACTTTCGGAGTGCTTTGTTTCGCTTAAAAGACTATCGGCAGCTCATGCGGCGGCGGACGGGCCGCTTTTTCGCCTACTGCGCCTTTCTCTGCCTGCTGACCTGGCTCACGGGCTTTGCGCTGCCGCTCGGCATGTTCTGGCAGCGGCAAGGCGGCGTGCGTCATTTCTTTGAGGCCAATATCCCCGAATTCACGATTCAGAACGGCAAGCTCTCGGTGCCCGGCGGCTATCACCGCGAGGGCGCGGACTACTATGTGGACATCAATACGGATGCGAGCCACAAGATTGATTTGAATGCGCAGGAGACCCGCACGCTGATGGCGCTGAAATCGGTCGTGCTTCTCGGCGATGCGGATCAGCTCGTCATGAAAAACGACAGAGGCGGCATTGCCGCAGACCTGCGGACCATTCAGTTTCCACGATTTTCAGGACGGCATCAGCAAAGAAACGCTGCTCTCCCTCACCGGCTATGTCAAATGGGGGCTCATCATCGCGGGCGTGATTGTCTACGCCGGTCTCCTGATCGGCTTTTTCCTGCTGAATCTCGTGGAAGCCGTGCTCGCGGCGCTGCTTCTGCGCTTTGTCGGCGTCTATACCGATTTCGGCAGCACCTATCGCCTGACCGGCTATGCGCGGACCATGTCCACGCTCATTGTCGCGCTGCTTGCGCTGCTTGGCTTTGACACGGATCTCACCATGTATCCGGCGGTTGTCCTGGACCTCTTTATCGTGGCGCGCGCCGCGCAGTGCATGCGGGCGGCGGGAAATGCGCGGAACACCGGAGACAACCGTGCGCCACATACGGATGACACAAGTATTCGCGCGCTCACATCGGAACCCGCGCCGGAAGAGAGCGGAGCGGCGAGGACGAGGCAGCGGACAGCGCAGAGCTTGAGACCGAAGCGCAGACCGAGACCGAAGCACAGACTGCGACGGAAGCAAACGATAGCAGAGACCAGGGCGCAGCGCCGGAGGAGAGCGCGAGCGAGAAGAAGGTCGCGGACAGTACGGCGGAGACGCCGCCGCGAGATGACATCACGCCGAGCGACGGCTGGAGTTTCTGAGACAGAGAGGAAGTACAGGATGGGAAAGAAGGTGGTCGTCGGGATGTCCGGCGGCGTGGACAGCTCGGTTGCGGCCTATCTCCTGAAGGAGCAGGGCTATGAGGTGATCGGCGTGACCATGCAGATCTGGCAGAGCGAGACAAAGTGCGAGGTCGAGAAGAAGGGCGGCTGCTGCGGCATTTCCGCCGTGGAGGACGCGCGCCGTGTCGCCGAGGTGCTGGACATTCCCTACTATGTGATGAACTTTCGCACGGAATTCAAGCGCGATGTCATCGATTACTTTGTGCGGGAGTACCGCCTTGGGCGCACCCCGAATCCCTGTATCGCCTGCAACCACTTTGTGAAGTGGGAGGCGCTGCTACAGCGGAGTCTCCTGCTCGGCGCGGCGTATATCGCGACCGGCCACTACGCGCAGGTGCTTTGCCTCGAGAACGGGCGCTATGCGCTCGGTCTCTCGAAGACCGCCGCAAAGGATCAGACCTATGCGCTCTACAATCTGACCCAGCGGCAACTCTCGCACACCCTGATGCCGATCGGGGCGTATGAGAAGCCGGAGGTTCGCGCGATTGCGGCGGCAGCCGGGCTTCCGGTCGCCGCGAAGCCCGACAGTCAGGAAATCTGCTTCGTGCCGGACGGCGACTACGCGCGCTTTATCGACGAGAGCACGGGAGAGCCGAGTGCGCCGGGCAATTTTGTGGACACGGCGGGGCAGGTGCTCGGACAGCATAGAGGCATTACCCACTATACGGTCGGGCAGCGAAAAGGGCTCGGGATAGCCTTCGGGGAGCCCCGCTATGTGACCGCGCTTCGTCCCGAAACCAACGAAGTCGTGCTCGGCACGGGCGAGGAGGTCTTTCGTCAAAGCTTCTCGCGGACGATGTGAACTGGATGGCCGTTTCGCAGCCGGAGATCGGGACAAAGCTTCGCTGCCGCGCAAAGATACGCTATAACCACGGCGGTGCGGACTGCGAGGTCCTCATGCTGCCGGACGGGAAGATACAGGTCATGTTCCCGACACCGCAGCGCGCCGTGACGCCGGGACAGGCCGTTGTACTCTATACGGAGGCGGGAATCGTGCTCGGAGGAGGAACCATTGAGAGGTAGAAGAATTGCGGCGGTGTTCGCGCTGCCGCTTGCGCTTGCGATGTTCACGGCCTGCGGCAAAAAGAAGCAGGTGACCATAAGTCTTGCGGAGAGCAGTTCCGTGATGGAGCTGCATAGCAGCAGTGAGAGCGCGGCCGCTACGGGCACCGTGGAAGCGCGCCCGGAGGACATTGTAAACGGCTACCGCTTCAGCGGCAGCAATCAGATTGTCTACTGCAAGGCAGAGGAGAGCGAACTCCGCGACCGCCCCGGCACGGACGGAACCGTCGCGGGCAAGATAAAGCGGGGCGAAGCGCTGCGCTGCACCGCGATCAATGTGCGCTGGCTCCGCTTTGACCGGAACGGGAAAATCGTCTACGGCGCGGCGGAGGACTTTGAGACGGCAGACCACAGCGCGCCGGGCGCCGAGGTGCAGACAGAACATGAGAGCGCGGAGGTCGGCGTCGCACCGCACTGAGAAATGCAAAATTTTGCGTGACAAAGCCGGAAAGCTCTGCTATACTTTTTGGGTATTCGGAGAGTTACCCAAGCGGTTCAAGGGGGCGCACTCGAAATGCGTTAGGCCGGGTGACCGGTGCGTGGGTTCGAATCCCATGCTCTCCGCGAAGCAAAGAGCTGTAGAGAAGAAGTTCTCTACAGCTCTTTTTTGTCGTTCCGGATAAGTCGTGCGGGTTTCTTCCGCGAGCCTGTCTCTGTCTCGTCCCTTGGAAAGCCGGGAGCGGCGTGTTACAATGACGGCGATACCAGTCAAAACATACCGGTGCGCGCGGCGCAGAGGAGAGAAGATGGGAGATATCGCAGAGATTGTCGGAATGTTTGAGCGGGAGATGCCGATTAAGCTCTTTTGGATGGATGAGGACAAGCGGGAGCACGAAGAGGAAGCACCGCTCCGCATGATCGAGGCGGTGAATCTGCTCGGCTACATCGCCCCGACGGTAAAAACCCTGGACTGGCTCTTTGACGAACTCAGGAACCGCGTCTCGCGGCGCTTTATCCGTCAGCACGAGAACAGCGGTCTGGAGCGCGCCTATGTGGACGGCAAGGTGCGCATGGACAACGAGGCGGTTTATAAGTACTTAGACGCCTTCGATGCGATCGTTCTGGAGCTCCGCGACAACATCACCTTTGTGCGGCTCTCCGAGCGCGGCCGGAAGATATACCGCGAGGCGGCTGTCCGGGAGTTCAAAGAGAAAGTACAGGAAGACTGAGCGCCATGTACAGTACGACGCTTTGCTATCTGGAGCGCGACGGGAAATGGCTCATGCTGCACCGCGTGACCAAGAAAAACGACATCAATGAGGGCAAGTATGTGGGTGTCGGCGGCAAGTTCCTGGAGGGTGAGAGCCCGGAGGACTGTGTGATTCGGGAGGTCTTTGAGGAGACCGGCTACCGGCTCACGAACTACCGCTACGCGGGGCTCGTGACTTTTGTTTCGGACCGCTATGAGGCGGAACACATGCACCTCTTTACGGCGGACGGGTTCACCGGCGACTATCACGACACCGACGAGGGCATTTCCGCCTGGATTCCGAAGGAGGAGGTTTTGGGACTCCCGCTCTGGGCGGGCGACCGCATTTTCCTGCCGCTCTTACAGCAGAATCTTCCCTTCTTTTCGCTGAAACTCTGCTATGAAGGCGATAGCCTGGTCGCGGCGACGCTGAACGGGAAACCGCTCTCCTCAGCTGTCTGAAAAAAGAGACAGAGGACTGCGGGATAGGAGTCAAAAAACCGTTTTTTTGTGAACTTGCACAGGAAAACGGGGCTATGCTACACTGAGCGGGTAACCGCGAAACGAGGCAGGTCGTCTGACCTGCGGGGGGGCTATGCTCGACAATATTACAAATCTGTTTCTCTTTATCGGAGGACTCGGAATGTTTCTCTACGGCATGCATGTCATGGCGGAAGGAACACAAAAGTCTGTCGGCGGTAAGATGAAGGACTTCCTGGGGATGCTGACTTCGAACCGGCTGAAAGCCGTGCTGGTCGGAACCCTGATCACAGGTATCATCCAGAGTTCGGGCGCGACCACGGTCATGGTCGTCGGTTTCGTGAGCGCCGGTCTCATGACACTGAGCCAGGCGGTCGGCGTCATCATGGGCGCAAACATCGGTACCACGGTGACCGCATGGATTGTCTCGCTGAGCCAGATCGGCGACTCGATGAAGTTTTTGAACCCGGAGTTCTACGCACCGGTCTTAATCGGCATCGGCGCGGGCATCATCATGTTCTCGAAGTCCGACACAAAAAAGAACCGCGCGGAGATTATCATCGGTTTCGGCCTTCTGTTCCAGGGTCTCAAGTTCATGTCGGAGTCGGTCGCGCCTTACACTGACGCGCCGATTTTTGCGACAGTGTTCACAACGCTCGGCTCGAATCCGTTTCTCGGCATGCTCGCCGGTGCGGTTGTCACGGCGCTCTTACAGAGTTCTTCGGTCTCGGTCGGTATTTTGCAGATGCTCGCCGGCAACGGCCTGATTATGACGAATGCCGCGATTTTCATCACCCTCGGTGAGAACATCGGCTCCTGCGTGACCGCCATGCTCTCGTCGATCGGCGGTTCGCGCGATGCGCGGCGCGCGGCGGTGATTCACCTCTCGTTCAACATGATAGGCGCGCTGCTCTTCACGGTCATCAGCATTCTGCTCTTCGCGCTGAAGCCGACACTCGCGCACTATCACATCAGCCCCGTGCAGATTTCCATGTTCCACACGGGCTTTAAGCTGACCATGACCGTTTTGCTGTTCCCGTTCGGCGAGCAGCTGGTCAAGCTCTCGGGCATGCTGGTGCCGGAGAAGCAGGCGCTGCTCACGGGCGAGAAGAAGGAAGAAGAGCTTGTGACCCATCTGGATCCGCGTATCTTTGAGCAGCCGGCGATTGCGGTCGCGGCGCTCTCGAATGCGGTCGCGACCATGGGTAAGCTCACGCTCCGCAATGTGGAGCGCGCCTGCGAGGTCTGCTTTACGCAGGATGAGGCGGTCATCGCCGAAATTTTCGAGACCGAGAAGAAAATCAATGCGATGAACCGCGAGCTCTCGGAGTATCTAATCAAGGCGAACACGCTGCCGGTCAACGACCACCAGCGCCTGGTCGTCGCGGATCTCTTCAACACGCTGACGGATTTGGAGCGCTCGGGCGATCACGCGGAAAATGTCGCCAAGGAAGTGCAGCTCCTGATGACGCGCCAGCTCACGCTCTCGGAGACCGGCAAGAAGGATCTCCGCGATATGACGGACGCCGTGCAGGAAGCCTTCCGCTGTGCGGTCAAGGCACGGGAAGAGCGGAGTGTGACCAGCGCGAGAAAGGTGAGCGCCTGCGAGGATCTCGTGGACTCGCTGCGCGACGAGCAGAAGGAGCGCCACATGGATCGGCTCTCGCGGGGCGAGTGCAAGCCGGAGGCGGGGCTGGTCTTCATCGAGATCATCGACAATCTGGAGCGTATCTCCGACCATGCACAAAACATGGCGGAGTACATCATGAATGAAATTTAAATTTAACAAAAGACCGGACTTACTAAACTATTGAAAATTAACAAAACAAATGTTAGGATAGCAACAGAGTCCTGACAGAATTGCCGGAGCTTTGAAAGTGGCGCCTGTGTCATTCGGACACAGGCGCTTTTTGTGTCACAGAATTGCCGAGACAGGAAGAACATGCGTGCAGCGCGAAAATAAGGAGGCGCAGGATGGGACAGTGCAAGCATTGTGGCAGTGAGGTGAAGGAAGGCATGCGTTTTTGCGGCAACTGCGGCGCGCCGCAGGAAGCGGCGGCGGAGGCGAGCGGAGAACCTGCTGTGACGGCTGCCGGAGAGAGTGCTGCGACAGATACCGAAGAGAGCACGGCGGCGGGACAGGAAGCGCCCGGAGAGGACAGAAGTCCGGCGCCGGTCGTAGCGGTCGGAGAGGTTGCCGAAGAGACTGCCGCGACGGTTGCCGAAGAGAATGCTGTGACGACGACTGCCGAAGGGAGTTCGGCGCTACCCGCACCTGCGGCAGAGACGAGTGGAGAATCTGTGACGACGACTGCCGAAGAGAATGCTGTGACGGGTATCGAGGAAACTGCAGCGGCGGGACAGGAAGTGCCCGGCGAGACTGCGAAGCGGAAGCCGCGCCGTCTGCGGGTGGCTCTCTTTGCCGCTGCGGCGGTCACAGTGGCGGCGGTCGGCGCGGCGGTGCTGCTGCACCGCATGACGGCCATGACGGGGGAACGCTTTGTCCGCGTGCAGGCGGAAGCGCTGCGGCAGGAGGCCGCGCCGTTCGAGGGACTCGGCGCGGTCTTTGAGAACGGTTTTTCGAGCGACTTTGTGCTCAGCATGCAGATGTCGCGCAGCAGACTGCTCGCCCTCTCGCGGAGCGGCAATGAGGACTATATGCTGGTCGCAAAGGCTCTGCAGCGCGGCGTTCAGGCCAAGGTGGACTTCGGAAGGCATCTGGAGACTGCCGTGCTGAACCTGGAGTTTGGCACCGACGATAGCGCGAAGCTCAATTTTGACTGCTTTCTGGACAGCGAGAAGTTCGGCTACCGGATTCCGCAGGTCGGCAAGCAGGTCTTTGTTCTGAACTACCCGGAAGTGCTTGGGCAGTACAGCGGCGGGACGCGCTTCAGCACGGCGGAGCTTGCTGCGCTGGTGCCGTCGAAGGAGCTGCTCTCTGCGTCCGCGGCGCGTTACGGGCGTGTGCTTGCGGCAGCCGTCAAACCGGAGGAAATCAAGGTCAAAAAGCGGGCGTATACATCCCATGTTCTGAAGCGTCAGCTGGACCACGAGATGAAGGGGGCGTATACGGTCTACACCTGGAATCCCGATCGGGAGACGCTGGAGACACTTTTCCGGAGTCTCGCGGCCGAGATGCGGGAGGATAAGGACTTTGCCGACTGGTATAACAGGCGACAGGAGGCGGGCGAAGAGCTTGCCAAGGTACTCGGCATGGGGCGGGGCAAGGCGGCCCACTTTTCGGATGTCGCCGACTATGTCGAGAAGCACGCGGCGGATTGGGCGGAGACACTGGAAAAGCGGAACCTGCGCTGGAAACTTGTGATGCAGGGGAAGGAAGTCGCGGCCATACGCGTGGTCGACAACGGTGAGAGACCGCTCTTTTGCTATGAGCGGGATCAGGTCGGCGACACACTTTACCACGGCGTCGGCGGCGAAGTGTTTCTCGGTACCTTCGCCGAAGAGCGCAGCAAAAAAGAGAACAGCTATGAGGGGCGGGTCATCGGGCGCCTCGCGATGTTCGGCGACGCCTGGCTCTGGGGCTTCCGGCTGTACTACAGTAAGGTGCCGCTTGACGGAAAGCCCTCGGTGCTCGGACTGCCGAACGGCAGTTACCGCTACACCTACTTTGATGCGGACCGGCCGGACCGGAAGTATACCTTTGAGGTCAAGGAGAAGTGGGGGCGCTCCGTCTACGAGCTTGACGATGGCTACGACAAGTTCACGCTGACGGCGACGCGGAAAGGCAGCGCCGAGAAGCCGACGGGCCGGGAAGTGGATATCAGCGACGAGTTGTCGGGCAGCGGCAAGAGCCTGCCGCAGGAGAAGTTTTCGGACATCATCGAGAAACTCTGAGCGGAAAAGGAAACACGAAGCAAGCGGGCAAACTTTTCCGGAGAGATGGCAAAATTTGTAGGAATATCAGAGAAGCAAGGCTCGAAAGAGCCGGAAAGATTGCGGTTTAGCACAACAAATGTTAAGATAAAAAGGAAAGTCCTGACAACATTGCCAGAGATTTTGCGCAAGGCGTCTGTGTCGTTTGGACACAGGCGCCTTTTTGCACGCAACGGGGGAACACAGGGTCTCGGATTGAAAAAGGGGGAAGTGACCATGGGCAAATGCAAGCATTGCGGCAGCGAAACGGGGGAAGGCGAGCTCTTTTGCGCGAACTGCGGCGCGAGACTCGAGGAAGAGAAGTCGGAGACGGTAGCGGCCAAGGCAACGGAAGAGCCGCCCGGAGGAACCGCGGAAAAAGCAGCGGAAGCGGCAGCAGAAACGAAAGAAGCGGAACATGAAGAGGCGACAGAGCCCGGCGTGAGAGAGGCGGCAGCGCCGAAAGAGCCGGTTCAGGATGAAGCCGGAATGGAGAAAAAGGACGCGGCGGAGCCCAAGGAAACGAAAGAAACGGCGGAACCCGCCGCGGGCAAGAAGAAAAAAATCGGTTCCGCGGCGCTCATCGCGCTCGCCGTGCTGGGACTGGCGATTGGTTTCGGCGCCCGCACGGTGTCGAAAAATCTCGGATCGCCCGGGGAGCGCTTTCTCGCAGGACAGTTCCGGGCGCTTTCCAAGGAGGCCGCGGTACTAAACAGCGCGGAGCAAGTCTTTGAGAACGGTTTCTCAAGTGATTTTCAGCTCACGACAGAGCTCTCGGACAGACAGGTGACAGCGCTCACGCGGCGCGGGCTCTTTTCGGGGCCGTACGAACGCATCTTGCGGGACGGCTGCGAGGCGCGCATTTTTATCGGCAAGAAATTTGAAAAGGCTGTATTAAATCTGGAGCTCGGGCGCGGGGATGACCCGGTGCTGCAGGCGGACTTCTTCATCGATCCGGATCGCCTCGGTTTCCGCCTTCCGAAAAAGAGCGACAAGGTCTATGTGACGCGGTATCCGGAGGTATTACAGGAGCTCGGCAGCGAGTCGCGGCTCAGCACCTCTATGTTTGCGGACTTACAGTTTCCGAAGGAGCTCCGCGCCGCGACGGTGAAGCGCTACGGAAAAAAATTGTGGCGGCGGCCATCAACCGCAACAATCTGAAGACCGAGAAGCGGAGTTACCGCTCGCGCGTCTTAAAGCCCGAGTTAAAGCATTCGCTTGAGAAGGACTATACGATTTACAGCTGGGAGCCGAATGCCGAAGAGCTCGAGCGGCTGTTCCGGAACATTGCGGATGAAATGGAGAAGGACAGGGCGCTCGCTGCCTGGTACGACAGACGGCAGGAAATCGGCGAGCAGTTTGCGAAGGCGAGCGGACAGCACCCGGGACGGAGCGTCAGGTTTGAAGATCTCGCAGACAGGCTCCGGGACAATGCGGAGACCTACGCGAACCGCCTGGAAGACCGCAAGTTCACCTGGAAACTCGTGACGGAGGGGCGTGAAGTTCGGGCGATTCTCCTGCAGCTGGACGGCGGTGACACGCAGATCTTCTGCTATGAGCGGGATACGGACAAGGGCAAGCTGTACCGCGGCGTCAAAGTGTTTGACTCGGTGCTCACGGAAAAGCGGGATCTCGAGAAGAGCGGCTATTACGGCACCGTTGCCTGCCGCTTCAGCTGGTGGTTTTACACCGAGAGCTTTGCGCTCAAGTACAGCAATGTGGACTTTAAGAAAAAGAGTGTGCTCGGTCTGCCCTGCGGGAAATACCGCCTGCTGCCGGGCGGCGACGAGGACGGAGACGGCATCAAATTCGAGGTGCGAAACGAGGGCGCAAACTCGCTCTATGAGCTGAAGAACGAGCTCGGCAGTTTTACCCTGAAGGCCACGAAGACCGGCACTGCGGCACTGCCGACCGGGGAGGAAGAGAACATAGACGATGAACTGCTGGACGGCATGACACCGCAGCAGGGAATTTTGAAGTTTATCGGCGCACTCTGAAGAAAAGCGGGGGAAAAGAGATGTATTGCAGGTATTGCGGGAGCAAGTTAAAACCGGGGGCAAAATTTTGTACGAGCTGCGGCATGAAAGTCGAGTCGTCCGAAAAAACAGAGGAGACCAAGACCGAAGCGGCGGCAGCGACAGAGCAGACGGATACTGCGGCAGCCGCGGGAGCGGAAGCGGAGGCAACAACAGCGGAAGGCGCGGGCAAGCCCAAGCCGTCCGCGTCCACGCCGCCGGAAGAAAAGAAGACAGAGGGCGGGAAGTCGAAAAAGGGGCTTCTTCTGATTCCGCTCTTTCTGCTGCTCGCCGGGCTCGGCGTGGTTCTCGGCATCCGAATCGGCTCGGGGCTCGGTTCCGGCGGCGGTTCAATCAAGCAAAACGATCCGTTTGCGAAGCGGGACACACAGGAGAGCGGCAAGGCGGCCGGGACGGAAAGCGGCGAGAGCGGCGCAAAAAGTGAGAGCGCGGAGAGCAGTGCGGAGAGCGGGAGCGAGGGCACAAAGCGCGAGGAGAAGCTGGTGCTTGCGGCCGAGAATACCGAGCTCGGCACCCTGCAGCGAAAAATCGCGGAGTTAAACAGCACGGCGGCGGCCGCCCAGCGCATTGACCTGTCAGCGGTCAAGCACGCGGTCGGCACCAGAAATCCGGGCGAGAGCTGGAATTCGGATGTCTTTTACACGCTCGAGGGCTACGAGAACCGCCCGGGCTATGTGAACAAGAACCTCTGCCGTCTCGAGCAAAAGCAGCTCATCAACGCGGCGACCGGAAACCGGATTGACTATGTCATCTACATCAACCCGAACGACGGCGTCGCGAACAAGATTGTCGCAATCGAATATCTGGTCAGCGGAAGCCTGCAGGTCACGGAGTACTACTACGACGCGAATCGCATGCCGCGCTTTGTCTACCAGTATGACATTGACAACTATGTCGCGGGCTATGCGGTGCCGGAGAAGCCGGGACAGCGCTTCCTCTTCGGCAGTGACACGCTGCTCACCTGGCGAGAAGTCCGGGACGGCGGCTTCAAGTGGAACTGCGCGGCCAATGCGACGGAGGCCGAGCGGCTCCGGAAGTCCTGGCCCGCCAACACGATTTTCCTCTACCAGAACGAGAGTGCCGATATGCGGCGCGCCTTCGACGAGCGGGAATCCATCATGCTGAATGCCGCGTACAATACCTATGAGACCGTGATGAACGCGCAGAACCTGACGAGCATCAGCGGCTATGCCTACGATGAGCAGGGTAACGGCATAGGCGCAGCGGCGGTCCGGCTCTACCGGAACGAGGACGGCAAGCTGCTCTACGAGAGTCAGACCGATGCGGACGGCAAGTACCAGATTTATGTGCCGAGCGAGGCGAGACAGTACATGCTGCAGATTGCAAAGCAGCCTATCAGGCCTGCGAAATTTACGGCATCGGCGTCGAGAGCGACCAGCTGGTTGCCTACCAGACGCCGGTATACCTCTTTGAGCGCGGCGGCGCGACCATCGACTATCGCCTGAAACTCGGCGATGCGCTTCACTACAACGAGAGCCGGAGCGGCATGCAGACCGTCATCGCCTCGGCAATCAATCTGCGCGAAGGCATCAATAACCGCACGGGCACCATCGTCGCGACCGCAAAGGCCGATGCGTCCGGCGAGGCGGATGTACAGCTGAAGCCCGGCGTCTACACGGTCGAGCTCATTGCGAGCGGCTACGAGACAGTCTACGACACGCTGGTCGCGCGGCAAAACGGCGAGACCGAGCGGGAGTTCTTTGCGGCGCCGACGGTCGGTTCGGGGCAGGTGTCGATAGTCCTGACTTGGGGCGCGGTGCCCGCGGATCTCGATTCTCACCTCTTTACGCAGCGCGGCACCGAGACCTCGCATGTCTGGTTCGGCAGCAAGGAGGACAGCTTCGGCAACGATCTCGATGTCGACGACACGAGTTCCTACGGGCCGGAGACTGTGACCATCAAGCAGTTCTCCGCCGAGGATTACTACAAGTACTGCGTCTTTGACTTCACGAACGGTGTGCGGGAAAATACGCAGAGCTACGAGCTCTCGAACTCGGGCGCGACCGTGCAGGTCTACACAGACCAGGGCCTCGCGGCGACCTACCATGTGCCGACCAACCGGCCGGGCGTGGTCTGGGAAATCTTTGAAATCCGGAACGGCAGAATCACGCCGATTCAGCGCTATTATAACTATGTGAGCAGCCAGGACTGGTGGATGCACAGTTAAAGAAAGCGGGATTTCCTTTCTTGCATTTTTGTAGGCACACGGGTAGAATGAAATAGAAAGATAATTCATTTCCGCAGCAGATACAGGAGGATAAAGCCATGGTTAAAGTTGCGATTAACGGATTTGGACGCATCGGACGTCTTGCGTTCCGCCAGATGTTTGAGACCGAGGGCTATGAAGTCGTTGCAATCAACGACCTCACGAAGCCGGAGATGCTCGCACACCTTCTGAAGTACGACACTTCGCAGGGTAGCTTCCTCGGCAAGATCGGCGAGGGCAAGCACACGGTCGAGGCAGGTGAGGATTCCATCACCGTCGACGGCAAGAAGATTACGATTTACAAGGAGGCAGACGCAAAGAACCTTCCGTGGAAGGCTCTGGATGTCGATGTTGTCCTGGAGTGCACCGGTTTCTACACCTCGAAGGAGAAGGCTTCGGCTCACCTTGAGGCAGGCGCAAAGAAGGTTGTCATCTCGGCACCGGCAGGCAACGATCTGCCGACCATCGTGTTCAACGTCAACGAGAAGACGCTGACCAAGGAAGACAAGATTATCTCCGCAGCTTCCTGCACGACGAACTGCCTTGCACCGATGGCAAAGGCACTGAACGATTACGCGCCGATTCAGTCCGGCATCATGAGCACCATTCACGCTTACACCGGCGATCAGATGATTCTCGACGGCCCGCAGAGAAAGGGCGATCTCAGAAGATCGAGAGCAGGCGCTGCGAACATTGTCCCGAACTCCACCGGTGCGGCAAAGGCAATCGGCCTGGTCATTCCGGAGCTGAACGGCAAGCTCATCGGTTCCGCACAGCGTGTCCCGGTCACGACCGGTTCCACGACCATTCTGGTCGCGGTTGTCGCGAAGGATGAGGTCACGAAGGAAGAGATCAACGCAGCGATGAAGGCAGCGGCAAACGAGTCCTTCGGCTACAACACGGATGAGATTGTCTCCTCCGATGTCATCGGCATGCGCTACGGCTCCCTCTTCGATGCAACCCAGACCATGGTCAGCAAGATTGCGGACGGCTGCTATCAGGTGCAGGTTGTCTCCTGGTATGACAACGAGAACTCCTACACGAGCCAGATGGTTCGCACGATCAAGTACTTCGCAGAGCTGTAAGCATCTGCTTTTGCAAGGCGACTCTCGCGGGTCCGGTCTTTGGACCGGGCCCGCTTTTTTATGACAAAGACGGAGGACAAGCATGTTAAACAAGAAGACCGTAGACGATCTCAAAGACTTAAAGGGCAAAAAGGTACTGGTGCGCTGCGACTTTAACGTTCCGCTGAAGGACGGCGTGATCCAGAACTATAACCGCATCGACGGCGCGCTGCCGACCATCAAGAAGCTCCTCGATCAGGGCGCAAAGGTGATTCTCTGCTCCCACCTCGGCAAGCCGAAGGGCGAGCCGCTGCCGGAGATGAGCCTTGCCCCGGTCGCACCGGCACTTTCCGAGCGCCTCGGTGTCCCGGTCAAGTTTATCTCGGATCCGCAGGTGACCGGCGAAGAGACCCGGAAAGCGGCTGCGGACTTAAAGGACGGCGAAGTCCTGCTCCTCGAGAACACGCGCTACCGCGGCGAGGAGACCAAGTACGGCAAGGATGAGGCGGCCGAGAAGTATGCGGAAGAGCTCGCGGCGCTCTGCGACGACGGCATTTTTGTCGATGACGCGTTCGGCACCGCGCACCGCGCGCACTGCTCGAATGTCGGTGTCACGAAGTACTGCAAGGAGAATGTGGTCGGCTACCTCATGGAGAAGGAGATTCGTTTCCTCGGACAGGCGGTCGAGAACCCGGTGCGCCCGTTTGTCGCAATTCTCGGCGGCGCAAAGGTCTCGGATAAGCTGAATGTCATCAACAACCTGCTCGACAAGGTCGACACGTTGATCATCGGCGGCGGCATGGCATATACCTTCTTAAAGGCAGAGGGACAGGCATCGGCAACTCGCTCTGCGAGGAGGATAAGCTCTCTTACTGCCTCGACATGCTGAAGAAGGCGGAGGAGAAGGGCGTTAAGCTCCTGCTCCCGGTGGATCATGTCGCGGCGGAGAAATTTGCGGCCGATGCACCGCACAAGGTGGTGGATGAGATTCCGGAGGGCTACATGGGCCTCGACATCGGACCGAAGAGCATTGCGCGCTTCACCGAGGCGCTGCAGGGCGCAAAGACCGTGGTCTGGAACGGCCCGATGGGCGTTTTCGAGTTTGAGGCGTTTGCGGCGGGCACCCTGGCAATCTGCAAGGCAGTCGCGGAGCTCAAAGACGCGACGACCGTGGTCGGCGGCGGTGACTCCGTGAACGCGGTGAAGCGCCTCGGCTTCGCGGACCGCATGACGCACATCTCGACCGGCGGCGGCGCTTCGCTCGAGTTCCTCGAGGGCAAGGAGCTCCCGGGTGTTGCGGCGGCGGATAACAAGGACTGAAGGAGCGAGAGATGAGAAGAAAGATTATTGCGGGCAACTGGAAGATGAACATGACGCCGACCGAGGCGAAGGCACTGGCGACCACGCTGGCGCCGCTCGTCAAGAACCCGGAGGTCGACGTAGTTTACTGCGTGCCGTTTATCGATATCTTCCCGGTCAAGGAAGTGATTGCGGGCACGGCCGTGCATCTCGGCGCGGAGAATGTCTACTTCGAGGAGAAGGGCGCCTTCACCGGTGAGACTTCCCCGGCGATGTTAAAGGACGCGGGCGTCGAGTATGTGATCATCGGCCACTCCGAGCGGAGAGAGTATTTCCATGAGACCGATGAGATTATCAACAAGAAGCTCTTAAAGCTCCTCGAGCACCAGTTTAAGCCGATTCTCTGCTGCGGCGAGAGCCTTGCGCAGCGGGAGGCGGGCGTCACGATGGATTTCATTCGGATGCAGTTAAAGCTTGCATTTCAGGGCGTCAGCGCTTCGGATGCGGCGAAGGTCACGATTGCCTATGAGCCGATCTGGGCAATCGGCACCGGCAAGACCGCAACCGTCGCACAGGCCGAGGAAGTGTGCCGCGGCATCCGCGAGACCGTGAAGGAGCTCTACGGCGAGGCGATTGCCGAGGAAATCCGCATTCAGTACGGCGGTTCGATGAACGAGAAGAACTGCAAGGAGCTGCTCGCGGAGCCGGACATCGACGGCGGCCTGATCGGCGGCGCGTCCTTAAAGCCGGAATTCGGAAAAATCGTAAACTACAAGGCACTCTGAGCCTTTTGAAGGGTTGTATGCAGAGAAGAGCGGCGCAGCGCAGGCTGTGCCGCTTTTTTGGACGGTTCGTTGACAGCAACAGAGCTATGGTGTATTATGCAAATGGTAAGCTATTTTACAGGACAGGCTGACGGTTCCGGGTGAAAAAGTTCAAGAAAAATTCAGTCTTTTTTTCCGGGTGCCGTTGTTATCTATGTTAGAATGGCTCTGTTCCGAACGAAAATGAACAGCGAGAAACGAGGTGTCTAATATGATGCGAAGAACCAAACCGCTTGTCTGCCTCCTGAGCGCCGCCGCTGTGGTCGGCACCGTGGCCTCCCCGCTCAGCGCCTATGCAAATACAAGCAGTAACTTTGCCTACCGGCGTCAGGTCATTGCGCTCTCGGGCATTATGCCGACCACGGGCGGCATGGCGGAAAGTGACGCGCGCGCAGTTCGCGGAGATGCTGGTGCGGGCATCCGCTTACCGGAGTGTGCTCACGAAGACCAGCAATGTCTCGGTCTTTGCGGATGTGAAGTCGGGCGACGCGTACGCGGCTTCGATACGCCTCGCGGCCGAACAGGGCTGGATGACCGGCTATCTCGGCGGCAAGTTTAAGCCGTCCGAACCCGTGCGCTTAAACGAGGCGGCAAAGGGTGTGCTGGGTCTCCTCGGCTATACGGCGGAGGATTTTGCGGGAGATCAGTTCAACAAGCGCATGGCGCAGTATGCGAATTCCGACTTAAACGAAAACATCGGTTACAGCGATCCGCAGACCGAACTCACGAAGGCGGACTGTGTGAATCTCTTCTATAACCTCCTGAAGGCAAAGCAGAAGAGCGGCACGGTCTATGCGGGCGTTTTGAATGCCGAGGTCGATTCGAACGGCGAGGTGAACGCGCTCAAGATGGCGGACAATACGACGCGCGGCCCGAAGGTCGCGGAGAGCCGCACCCAGGTCGACAACATCATCCCCTTCCGCCTGGACGATGCGACCATCTTCATGAACGGCAGAGAGGTGCAGAAAGAAGCGCTCTACGCGGCGGCCGCGCAGTATGCGGTCATCTATTACAGTTCGCAGACCAAGACGGTCTGGGCCTACAACGCGGACACCGATTCCGACGCTGACAAGCGCGTGGCGCGCGGCGTGGTCGAGGCCATCTACTATCAGAACACGAATACGCTCACGCCGAGCGCGGTCAAGCTGGACGACGGCAATGTCTATCAGCTCAATTCGACCGAGATGCAGTTTGTGTTCTCGGTCTACGGCAGCGTGAAGGTCGGTGACCATGTCGTATTGATTTACCAGGTTGCGGGAAACGGCGCGGCGACCGAAGACGGCGAGGCAAGTCAGAGCTTCAGCGTCGTAGACTATGTGGAGCCGTAAGCGGAAAGGGGGCAGGCAGTGACAGAAGAAGTAAAGCCGAAGAAGAAAGGGCTCAGCAGAGGGGCCAAGCGGAACATCCGGCGCGCGGTCATCGCACTCGCGGTTCTCGGTCTCGGCGGCGCCTTTGTGTACAGCCGCATGGCGGCGGCCAAACGAGCGGCGGCGGCGAGCATGGCGGTGGACACCGGCAAGGCGACCGTCGAGGACATCACCCAGAAGATTTCCTCGACCGGCACCATTTCCGCAAAGGACACCTATTCGATTACCGCGCTCGTGCAGAGCGGCACCATCACCGAGGCGAATTTTGAGGTCGGTGACCATGTCGCGAAGGATCAGGTTCTCTACCGGATCGATGACAAGCTCGCGGCCTCGGAGATGAAGAGCGCGGAGAGCGCACTCGCGCGGGCACAGAAGAGCCTCGCCTCGGCGACGGCGGACTTACAGGACGCGCAGAGCAAGTACGGCGACGGGGTCTATAAGGCGACCCGCGCGGGCTATGTGACCAAGGTCTATGTGACGGACGGCGAAAAAATTTCGGGCGGCGCGACGCTCGTCGACCTGACCGATGAAACGAGCATGAATGTGCGCATTCCGTTTCTCTCGGGCGAGGCGGATCTGATTCAGGCCGGCGCCCCGGCGACCTTGACGCTCTCGGACACGCAGGAGCAGGTCGAGGGCACGGTGGTCGCGGTCGGCGCGCAGGAGAGAACCCTGACGGGCGGCCGCCTTGTGAAAGATGTGACAATTTCCCTGAAGAACCCGGGCGGTCTGACGAGCAACACCTCGGTCAGCGCGACGATCAACGGCTTCCGCTGCGTCGAAGAGGGAAAGTTTGAGGCGCACTACACGACCAATATGGCGGCGGATCTGCCGGGCGCGGCGGACAGCGTGAAGATTCTGGTGCATGTCGGCGATTACATTCAGCCCGGGACGCCGATTTTTACGATGACACCGAAGTCCGTGAAGGACATGCTCGAAACCTATTCGGACAAGGTCGACAGCGCGCAGAGCGGTGTCGAAGGCGCGCAGAAGGGCGTGGACAGCGCCAAGGAGACGCTCGACAACTACACGATTAAATCCCCGATTGACGGCGAAGTCATCACAAAGAGCTATAAGGTGGGCGATAAGCTCGGCGGCGCGGGCATGAGCGGCACGAAGTCCGCGACGACGCTCGCGACCATCTATGACATGAGCGCCTACACATTTAAGATGGCGATTGACGAGACGGATATCTCGAAAATTCAGGTGGGACAGCGCGTCGAAATCACGGCGGATGCAATTCCGGGCGAGACCTTCGGTGGCACGGTCACGAATATCAGCCTCGAGGGCAGCTCCCAGGGCGGTGTCTCGACCTATCCGGTGACGGTCACGCTCGACAACACCGAGAAACTCCTGCCGGGCATGAATATCAACGCGAAGATTGTGATCGGTTCGGCTTCGGGCGCGCTCTGCATTCCGGCGGATGCGCTCATGCGGGACAACCAGGTCTATGTGAAGGACGACTCGGTCACCGAGGCCAAGGGCGAGGTCCCGGCGGGCTTCCGCGCGGTCACGGTCGAGACCGGTCTCATCAACGGCGACAAGGTGCAGATCACTTCGGACAATATCAAGGCGGGCGATGAAGTCTATGTGCAGCCCAAGGCACCGGACACGAGTGACAGCATGAGTATGTACATGAACGGCGGACAGAGCGCGGAGGGCGAGGCCGGCGGAAGCGGCGGTGAAGCGAACGGCGACACGGCAGGCGGCGAAGCGCAGGGCGGTGACGCGAATGGGCAGAATTAAGACGGTCCACATCCCCCAGGGCGAAGTTCTGATTGAGATGAAGGACATCTGCAAGACCTATGTGATGGGCGATGAGGTCGTGCACGCAAACGACCACTTAAACCTCACGATACGGATGGGCGAATTTGTCGCGATTGTCGGCAAGTCCGGCTCGGGCAAGTCCACACTCATGAATATCATCGGCGCGCTGGATGTGCCGACTTCCGGCACCTACCTGCTCGGCGGGGAGGATGTCGGCGACATGACGCAGAACGAGCTCGCGGATATCCGGAACCGCATGATAGGCTTCATCTTCCAGCAGTACAACCTGCTGCCCAAGTTAAACCTCCTCGAGAATGTGGAGCTCCCGCTCCTCTACGCGCATGTGCCGGGCGACAAGCGGGAAGAGCGCGCCCTGCAGCAACTGGAGCGCGTGGGGCTCGGCGACAAGGCGCGAAATATGCCGAACCAGCTCTCGGGCGGTCAGCAGCAGCGCGTCTCGATTGCGAGAGCGCTCGCCGGAAATCCGTCTCTTTTGCTCGCCGACGAGCCGACCGGTGCGCTTGACTCGAAGACCAGTCGTCAGATTCTCGACTTTTTCAAGGAACTCCATAAAGAGGGCAATACGATCGTCATGATTACGCACGACAATTCGATTGCGGTGCAGGCGAAGCGCGTCGTGCGGATTCAGGACGGAAAGATCAATTTTGACGGGAAGGCGGAGGACTATGCTGCAATCATTTAAACTCGCCTTAAAGAGCATCTGGAGCAACAAGGTGCGCTCCGCCCTCACCATGTTCGGCATCATCATCGGCGTGGCCTCCGTCATCATCCTCGTGAGCCTGATGAACGGCTATCTGAACAGTCAGATTTCCCAGTGGGGCGATCTCGGCGCGACGAATATCAATGTCACGGTCGTGAACCAGCCGAGCCGCTCGGTCACGATGGACGAGATGTATGCCTATCTCGCCGACCACAGGGATTTGTTTGCCGGCATGAGTCCTACGGTCCCGCCGGGGGAGGGAACCCTGAAGGTCGGCAACAAGAAGTCCGAGGGCACTACGATCACGGGGTCAGCGAGAGCTATGCGTCTCTCGTGGACAAACAGATGGATCGGGGGCGCTTTCTCAGCTACGCGGATGTGCTCTCGAAGCAGGAGGTCTGTGTGATCGGGCCTTACACGGCGAAGCGGCTGTTCGGCTCTCCGGAGGCCGCGCTCGGCGAGAAGGTCACCTACGGCGGCGTGAATCTGACCGTCATAGGTCTTCTCAAACAGAAGAGCAAAGGCAAGATGGAAGAGAGCGGCACGGACGATGTGCTCCTGCTGCCGTATTCGACGGCGCTCAAGATGGCGCACACGGCGCAGCCCTCGGCCTATCTCTTTGCGGCGAGCAGCACGGACAAGGCGGCCGTTCTGAACGCCAAAAAGTCGCTCGAAGACTATCTCCACAGTATTTTCCACAACAAAAAGCACTACACGCTGATGGCCATGGTCGAGATGCTCGACCAGATCAACCGGATGATGGCGCAGATGTCGGTGCTAATCGGCGGCATTGCGGGTATCTCGCTCTTTGTCGCGGGCGTCGGCGTCATGAACATCATGCTGGTCTCGGTCACCGAGCGGACGCGGGAAATCGGCATCCGGAAGGCGCTTGGCGCGCGTCCCGGGGTGATTCTGCAGCAGTTCGTGCTCGAGGCGATTACGACCTCGGTGCTCGGCGGTCTGATCGGCATCGGCATCGGCAGCGGAATTCTGAACATCGTCGGAATGTTCCTCGGCTACAGCGTTGCGGCGACGCCGAAGGCAATTCTGATCTCGTTTTCGGTCTCGGTGGCAATCGGCCTTTTCTTCGGCTACATGCCGGCAAAGCGGGCGGCAGCATTGAATCCGATCGACGCGCTGCGGAGCGAATAAAGAGCTACAGACACAAAAAAGTCAGGTCTTTCGACCTGACTTTTGCTGCGAATCAAAGGAGCGGCATCCCCGCTCTGCCGAGGATTATTCGACCGGTGCTTCGTCGCAGGCAGCGGCTTCTGTCTCGGCGGAAGCCGCCGCCGCATCTTCGGTCGCCGAAACTACGGCGGACAGCGTCTCGGCACTGTCTGCCGTCTCAGCTTCGTGTTCGCTCGGAACCGCTTCCGCCTGTGCTGCTTCGGCGGTCTGTGTCACCTCGTTCACCTGTGTCATATCCTGCGGTTCCGTGTTGTACGCCACTGGCTTCGGGAGCTCTGCGGTCTGTGTCATTTCGGCGGGAAGCGGCGCATCCGCGCCCTGCGTCATATCCTGCGGTTCCGCATTGTATGCCGCTGTCTCAGGTATCTCCGCGGACTGCACTGCATCGGCAGGCTGCATCTCCTCGCCCGCTGTTGCAATGTCCTGCGGCGCCGCATTGTGCGGTGTCGTCTCGATACGCTGCTCTTCGCTGACGGTTGCGTCTGCTTTCTTCAGCACAGCCTTTCCGTAGTGGCCGCTCTCAAAGAGTTTCTTGTAGAGCTCCTCGGAGAGAGCCTCGATATAGCCCTCATCCATGCCGTCGTAGCGCTGTAGGAAGCAGTCCTGAATAAAGTCAAAGCGCTTCAGGGCGAGCGCCTCCGCGCGGAGCGGGTGGCGGGTTGCGCCGAGAATTTCGAGGTCAATCTGTTCCGGCGCATAGTTTGCGAGGAACCAGCTCTCCAGTTCTTCGGTGATGCGCTGTTCCTCCTCGATGTGCGAGTAGGCGCGGGAAGCTTCCCGGCGCGTTTTCCAATAGAGTCCGAAGGCACCGATTGCAAAGACAAGAAGGAAAAAGCGCATCAGTGCGGTGGTCGGCAGAGCGAAGGGGAGATGCAGCTGCTGACCGAAGCTCAGCAGCGTTAGCGCGCTCATCACGATGCCGACAATCAAAAAGGCCGAGGCCGAGGAGCTCAAATCTTCATAGCGATCTTCCTGGCGCACATAGAGGCGGGGGGTTTCCCGCGCTGTGCGGTCGGAAGCAGGTTCGTTTACTTGCATAGCGTCATCCTTTCGCGCGGCTTGGAACAGCCGTTGTTTACCCAAAGTATACTACAAAGCTGGCTTTTTTGCGACGGGCGCTGTGCAGCTTTCCTTTTTGCGGGAAGCTGTGTAGAATAAAGAGTAACACGCGCTGCGCTGCAGCGCGAAGGCCAAGCCCTGAAAGGAGTGTTCCGATGCCGCAGCATCCGCCGTTTCCGAAAAAGCTGCCGCCTCTGCGGCTCAAAAACATACTCATTGTGCTGTTTCTTCTTGTGGGGCTCCTGCCGCTCTGCCTTTCCGGGCTGGTGGCGACCAACAGTTTCCGGCAAAGTCTTCTGGACACCCACAAGGCAGAGGTGCAGGAGAGAAGCGGCATCCTGTCGACCAAGCTGACCCGGACGGGCTATCTCCACAATCAGGACAAAAAAGACAACAGTCTGAATTCGGAGCTCGAAATCATCGCGCAGAGTTACCACGGGCGCATTCTGGTCGTGGATCAGAACTACCGCATCATAGAGGACAGCTTCCATCTTGCCGAGGGACGCTATCATATCGCACCGGAGGTGATACGGAGCTTTCGCGGCGAGAACGCGACCAACTACAATGCCGACAAGTACTACATGGTGCAGACCACGCCGATTTACGACTCCCTGGATGTGAAGGCGGAAGACAGAGTGGTGGAGGGCGTGCTGCTCTTTATCTCGTCCACGGAATTGCAGCGCACGGAATTGCAGGGGGTCAGTGAGACCCTCCGCATTTTTACGGTGGCGGTCGGGCTGCTGCTTGCGCTGATCAGCGTAATCCTGGCCTCTCTGATTCTGCGCCCGTTCGCGGAACTCCGCGCGGCGCTCCGCAAGGTGTCGGTCGGCAATCTGAACGAGACGGTTGAGCAGAACAGCTACCTCGTGACCGCGCAGATCAGCGAGGATGTCAACGCGACGCTCCGGAAACTTCGCGCGCTGAACGAGTCGCGCCAGGAGTTTGTCTCGAATGTCTCGCATGAGTTAAAGACGCCGATTACCTCCATGCGCGTGCTCGCGGACTCTCTGATTTCGGCGGGCGATGCGCCGCTGGAACTCTACAAGGAGTTCATGACCGATATTTCGAAGGAGATTGACCGCGAGGCAAAGATCATTGACGATCTTCTGAGTCTGGTTCGCATGGACCGCTCGGGCACGGTGCTGAACCGGAAGGAGACCGACATGCACGAGATGCTCGAGCAGATTCTGAAGCGCCTCCGCCCGCTCGCGAAGGTGAATCAGATCGAGCTGACCCTGCATACGGTGCGGGAGGTCACGGCCGAGGTGGACGAGGTGAAGTTTTCGCTCGCCATCATGAACCTGGTCGAAAACGGCATCAAGTATAACGGCAACCAGAAGGACGGCTATGTGCAGGTCACGCTCGATGCGGATCATCAATTCTGCTATATCCGCGTCGAGGACAACGGCATCGGCATCCCGGAGGATCAGCAGGAACTGGTCTTTGAGCGCTTCCACCGCGTGGACAAGGCGCGCTCCCGCGAGACCGGCGGCACGGGACTCGGGCTCGCAATCACGAAGGAAATCATCCTTCTGCACCAGGGCATGATACGCCTGACCAGTGAAGTCGGAAAGGGCAGCACCTTCCAGGTGCGCATTCCGCTCAAGTATATCGAGAGCAGCACGCCCGCGCAGGCGGCCTCGCAGAAGAAGAGCCGGAGAGAGCGGGGAAAGAGAGGTGAGGCGCGTGGCGAATAAACAAAGAGGGTGGCTCATCCTGTTGCTCTGCCTGCTCTGCCTCTGCGGCTGCAGCCGAAAGGAAGCGGGCGCGGACCCGTCGGCGGGGCGCTATGCGATTTACTATCTGGACAAGACAGCGACCAAACTGACGCCGCTCATTTACGAGACCCAGACCACGGACAAGAACCAGCTGGTCGGCGAACTCATGCAGCAGTTTCTGCATGTGCCGAGCGCCGAGGATCTGATCACGGCGACGGGAGACAAGACGCGCTACGAGTCCTTCAGTTTTGACGACAAGGTGCTCTATGTCTACTTCGACGAGAACTACCAGGACTTGAAGACCGACCGGAAGACCCTCTGCTCGGCCGCATTGACCGAGACGCTCGCGCAGATCAAAGGCGTCGAACATGTCGGCATTTACAGCGGCGGAAAGCCGCTCGCCGGGGTGGACGGCAGTCTTCTGGGACCCTTCAGCGAAAATGATTTCGTGAACAGCGTCTCGGATGTGAACAGCTATGAGACCGTGGAGCTGCCGCTCTACTTTGCGGCGGCGGACGGCAAAAAATTTACCGAGGAGACCCGCAGCGTGACCTACCGCGCGAACACCCTGCTCGAGCAGGTCGCGGTGGAGCAGCTGATTGCGGGGCCGCGGGGCAGCGGCAATGCCATACTGCCGCCGGAGACCAAGTTACTCAGCATTTCGGTCAATGAAAACATCTGCTATCTGAATTTCAGCAAGGAATTTCTGAATCCGGTCACGGGCGTGAGCCCCGATGTGAGTCTCTATGCGCTCGTGGACACCCTGACAGGGCTCAAAACCGTACAGCGGGTTCGCATCTCGGTCGAGGGCTCCCAGACCGTGCTGTTCCGGGATACCATCTCCCTCGACGCGCTCTTTGAGCAGAATCTCGACTATGTCGGCAAGGGCCTGCCCGGGAATACCGCTTCGCCCAGCGAAACCGCTGCGACGGATGCATCGCAGTAAGCAGTCGGTTTGAAGTAAGTTTATTTATCTTTAGAAAATTCATTTCGGAGAAAACAGAATATGAGACGTCCGCTGGAAGTACTGGCAGTCGGGGTTGTGCTTGGAGAGCTGCTTTGCCTCGCCGGAATCCGCGGAATTTTACTGTTTCTGCTCTGCCTCTGCCCGGCGCTCTTCGCGTTTTTTTGGCGCGGGGTGCGGCAGCGCATCCTGCTTGTCCTTGTCCTCGGCGCGGTTGCCGGGGCGCTTCGGTTGCAACTTGCCCTTTTGCCGGGGGGCGCCGAGCGGCAGTTACAGCGCGCCGAGGGAGTCGCCGCGACCTTTCGCGGGCGCATTGCGGAAATTGAGCCGCGCGGCGAGCTGACGCGCGTCCGCTGCGGCAGCGTGTACCTTTTTGCTGCGGGAGAGCGACGGAGAGCGCCTCGCGCTCGGGCGCCTGTTGACGGCGAGCGGCAGCTTAAGCTCGATCGCAGCGCCGACCAACCCCGGAGAATTTGACTACCGGGCCTATTGCCGCGCGCGCGGTGTGACGCACCGCATGCAGGTGCGGGAGTATACCGTAGCGGGCAGGGCGAGTCCGCTCGCGGAGGGGCTCAGGCGTTTTCGAAGCGCCGCACTGGAGCGGCTCAAAGCGGTCTGTCCCGAACAGGAGGCCGGCTATCTCGCCGCACTCCTACTCGGCGACAAGCACGCGCTCAGCGAGGACTTCTACGATCTTTACCGGAAAAACGGCATTGCGCATCTGCTCGCAATCAGCGGGTTGCACACCGGTTTTCTGGGGCTCGCGCTCTACCGCCTGCTCCGGAAAAAGTGCGGGCTTTCTCTGAGCGCTGTCGTCACGGCGCTGTTTCTCTGCCTTTATGCGGCGCTGACCGGCGGAGACACCGGCGTTCTTCGGAGCAGCCTGATGCTCGGCCTCGGTTTTCTAGCGCTCTGTCTCGGCAGAAGCTACGATTTACGGAGTGCTGCCGCCTTTTCCCTTCTGTTTCTTCTTTTCCTCTCGCCGCTTCAACTCTTTCAGTGCGGCTTTCAACTCTCTTTTCTCGCGGTCTTTTCAATCGGCGGCCCCGGTAAGGCACTCACGGAGCGCTTTGCGGCAAAGCGAAAGCTTTGTGCCGCGTTTGCAGAGTCTCACGGTCTTTCTGATTACACTTCCCGTTATTTCCTACTGGTTCTTTTCCCTGCCACCCTACGGCATACTTCTCAATTTGCTGGTCATTCCGATGACAGGAGCCCTGCTGCTGCTCGGGTTCGTGTTGCTCGCCGCGGCCTTTGCCGTGCCGCCGCTCGCGCTGCTTTGCGGACAAATATTGCACCTTGCGCTCGGAATGCAGATCCTGCTCTGCCGTCTCGCAGAGCACCTGCCGTTTCACCGGATTCTGCTCGGGCGGCCGAAGGCTTGGCAGCTTGTCGCCTACAGCCTCTGCCTGTCGCTTAGCTTCCGGCTGCTGCTCGGACGGAGCGCGCAGGAAAAAGAGAAGCGGTTCTCAAAAAAGCGCTGTGTGTTGTTTGTGTGCGCGGTGTTCGGCGCGGTGCTGAGTCTTTTGCCGATTCGGAGCCGCGTGCCCCGCGTCTGGGTGCTCGACATAGGCCAGGGCGATGCCCTCGTGATCGAGCAGGGCAGCCGCTGCATCACAATCGACGGCGGCAGCACTTCGCGGCCGGACTGCGGGAAACAGGTCATAGAGCCCTTTCTTATGAGTCGCGCACTCGGAACCGTGGACGCTGCCTTTCTGACCCATGCGGATCTGGATCACACGAACGGCCTAAGCTACCTGGCAAGCAGGGGCTCGGGGATACGGGTGAAGCGCGTCATTCTGAATCCGGCGGCGGAGACCGATGCGCATTATGCAAAATTGATGGCTGCGCTCAGGGAAAATCCGGAGACAGAACTTTTCTTTATGGGCGCGGGCGATGTCTACGGAAACTTTCACTGTCTCTGGCCGCCGCGGGAGGTGCTGCCGGAGGAGGTCAACGAGCAGTCCTTAATCCTCCTCTTCACGGCAAACGGCAAGCGCTGCCTCTTTACGGGCGATGCGGGACAGCCGAGCGAGGAGAAACTGCTGGAGCGGCTTGCCGCTCCCGAACGGGCTGCCGAGCGCGCCGCGCTCACGGACATCGACCTCCTGAAGGTCGGGCACCACGGCTCGAGAGGGGCGAGCAGCGACGCCTTTCTCGCGCTGCTTTCGCCGGACTGCGCGCTGATTTCCTGCGGGCGGGGCAATTCCTACGGGCATCCGCACGCCGAGGCGATGGAGCGCCTTCGCCGCCATGCGGGGCAGGTACACAGCACGGCGAAGGAGGGAGCCCTCTCGGTGGAACTTCAGCCAAACTGAAAAAAAGTCAAAAAATTTAGCACTCATCTATTGACAGTGCTAATAATGGCTGCTATACTGGGCACAGTTCAAAGAATGTTATATAGCATGTATAGCAGCATAGCAAAGCGAGGTGAAGTGCATGAATATCAGTAAGTTTACACAGAAATCTCAGGAAGCGATTGCCGCAGCGGAGAAGCTGGCGAGCCAGAACGGCAACCAGCAGATTGACGAAGAGCATCTGCTCAGCGCTCTGCTGACGATTTCGGACTCCCTGATTGCAAGCCTCGTCGCGAAGATGGGGATACAGAAAGAGGCCTTTCTCAATGAGAGCGAGGCTCTGATTCAAAAGCTCCCGAAGGTGAGCGGCGGCGGCCAGGAATATGTGAGCGCGGATTTGAACCGCGCTTTGAACGGCGCGGAGGATGAGGCAAAGGCGATGGGAGATGACTATGTCTCCGTCGAGCATTTGTTCCTGAGTCTCTTAAAGAATCCGAACCGCGCCCTGAAGGAACTCTTCCGGACCTACGGCATTACCCGCGAGAAGTTCCTGCAGGCACTCTCGACGGTGCGCGGCAACCAGCGCGTCACCTCGGATAACCCCGAGGCAACCTACGACACGCTGAATAAGTACGGCTACGACCTCGTGGAGCGCGCGCGGGATCAGAAGCTCGATCCCGTAATCGGCAGAGACGAGGAGATTCGGAACGCAATCCGTATCTTAAGCCGAAAGACCAAGAATAACCCGGTACTGATCGGTGAGCCCGGCGTCGGCAAGACAGCCGTTGTCGAGGGACTTGCCCAGCGTATTGTGCGCGGCGATGTGCCCGAGGGGCTCAAGGATAAGCGGCTCTTTGCGCTCGATATGGGCTCTCTGGTCGCGGGTGCCAAGTACCGCGGCGAGTTCGAGGAGAGACTGAAGGCCGTGCTCGAGGAAGTCAAAAAGAGCGAGGGCGAGGTGATACTCTTCATCGATGAGCTCCACACGATTGTGGGCGCGGGCGCGTCCGAGGGCAGCATGGATGCCGGCAATATGTTAAAGCCCATGCTTGCGCGCGGCGAGCTCCACTGCATCGGTGCGACGACTCTTGACGAGTACCGGAAGTACATTGAAAAGGATCCGGCGCTCGAGCGGCGTTTCCAGCCGATTCTCGTGGATCAGCCGACCGTGGAGGATACAATTTCGATTCTCCGCGGCCTGAAGGAGCGCTACGAGAACTACCACCATGTGAAGATTCAGGACGGCGCGCTGGTCAGCGCGGCCGTGCTCTCGGACCGCTATATCACCGACCGCTTTCTGCCCGACAAGGCCATCGACCTGGTCGATGAAGCCTGCGCGATGATTAAGACCGAGCTCGACTCTTTGCCCGCGGAACTCGACGAGATGAACCGCCGCCGCATGCAGCTCGAAATCGAGGCGACGGCGCTCCGGAAGGAGACCGACAATCTCTCGAAGGAGAGACTCGAGGCCATCGAGAAAGAGCTCGCCGAGAAGAAGGCAGCGTTTGCCGAGGCGAAGGCAAAGTGGGAGAATGAAAAAGCAAGTGTCTCGAAACTCGCCGAGATCCGGCAGCAGATTGAGGACACGAACCGCGAAATTCAGGCGGCGCAGCAGGCCTATGACCTGAACAAGGCCGCAGAGCTTCAGTACGGCAAGCTCCCCGAGCTGCAGAAACAGCTCGCAGCCGAGGAGGCGAAGGTGCAGGGGCAGGACTTCTCGCTCGTGCACGAGGCGGTCACCGAGAATGAAATCGCAAAGATTATTTCCCGCTGGACCAATATTCCGGTCGCAAAGCTGACGGAATCCGAGAAGAATAAGACTCTGCATCTCGATGACACCTGCATCAGCGCGTCATCGGCCAGGATGAGGCGGTCGAGAAGGTCGCGGAGGCCATCCAGAGAAGCAAGGCGGGCATCAAGGATCCGTCGAAGCCGATCGGCTCCTTCCTGTTCCTCGGCCCGACCGGTGTCGGCAAGACCGAGCTCGCGAAGAGCCTCGCGGCGGCTCTCTTTGACGATGAGAGCGCCATGGTGCGACTTGATATGTCGGAGTACATGGAGAAGTTCTCCGTGTCGCGCTTAATCGGAGCGCCTCCGGGCTATGTGGGCTACGATGAGGGCGGCCAGCTGACCGAGGCGGTCAGAAGAAAGCCCTACTCCGTGGTTCTGTTCGATGAGGTCGAGAAGGCGCACCCGGATGTGTTCAATGTCCTCTTGCAGGTGCTGGACGACGGCCGCATCACCGATTCGCTCGGAAAGACCGTCGACTTTAAGAACACGATTATCATCATGACGAGTAACTTAGGTTCCCAGTATCTGCTGGACGGCATTGACGAGCAGGGTAATATCAAGCCCGAGGCGGCGGCTGCGGTCGACGCCGATGTGAAGGCGCATTTCCGCCCCGAGTTCCTGAACCGTCTCGATGAGATCATCATGTTCAAGCCGCTCACGAAGCAGAATATCGGCGGCATTGTGGACCTCCTTCTGCAGGAGACCAATGAGCGCCTCGCGGACCAGGAGATTTCGATCGAACTTACGCCTGCGGCCAAGCAGTATGTCGCGGACGAGGGCTACGATCCGACCTTCGGCGCACGGCCGCTGAAGCGCTTCCTGCAAAAGCATGTGGAGACCCTCGCGGCAAAGCTGATTCTGAGCAGCGATAGCGGACTGCATAAGGGCGCTGTGATTCGGATGGATGTCGACGAGAAGAAGGGCGGTCTCAAGGCGGAAGTGGTCGCCTGAAAGATGCGCACAACAGAATCGATATAAGAGATAAGCCCCGGGAAACCGGGGCTTATTTTTGTGTCCGGATAGGCTGTCTCGTCAATTTCCGGACATTGTGGTAAAATAGATAAAAATACAATCGCCGTGGGAAGGAAGTGCGTATGATTCGCGCCGTTTTTTGCTTTATCGAGATTTTTTTATTTCTGGTCCTGGGTCTCCCGGTGCTCCTGGTGCTCTGGATTTATCAGCTGTTCAACCCGCATCGCGTCTCGGAGCGCGCGCAGTGGTATGTCGCCTGGATACTCGGCGTCATCACGCGGACCGCACTCGGCGGGAAGAAACTGACCGTCCTGGGACTCGAGAACATACCCCGGGACGAGGGCGTTGTCTTCATGGGTAACCACAGAAGTTATTTTGACATCATTTGCACCTATCCGATTCTCCCGGTGCAGACCGGTTTCTCGCGAAGGACGGGCTCTATCAGGTGCCGTCGCTTCGCCGCTGGATGCAGCTTCTGCACTGCCAGTTCCTCGACCGGAAAGACATACGGAAGGGCATGGAGACCATCAAGACCTGCACGGAACTCGTGAAGAGCGGAACCTCGATTTGGGTGTTCCCGGAGGGCAGCCGCACGAAGAATCCCGACCCGACCGCGCTGAGCCCCTTCCACGCGGGCAGCTTTAAAATAGCCGAGCGCGCGAATGCGTATATTGTGCCGGTCGCAATCTACGGCACCGATGTGCTATGGGAGAATCAGTTCCCGGCAGTCCGCCCGACCGATGTCACGATTGAATTCGGCAAGCCCTTCCGCGCGTCCGAGTTGCCGCAGGAGATGAAAAAAAAGGTCAGCGAGTACACGGCGGCGCGGATTCACGAGATGCTGGTCGAAGAGGAGCGGCGCCGCGCATGAGTCAGGATACCTTCGGTTACGAGCGCTGTGAGCGCCTGCCGCACGCGGAGCGCATTGTCTATCAGGGGCTCGAGGGCGCCTACAGCAATCTCGCGGCCGTGCGGTTTTTTGCAAACTATCCGGAGGCGAGCTTTTCGCATGTGAAGACCTTTGATGCGGCGGTGCGCGCGGTCGATGAAGGCACGGGCGACTATGCCGTGCTCCCGATTGAGAATTCGACCGCGGGCAGTGTCGCGGACAGCTACGACGCACTCGTAAAGCGCGAGGTCTCGGTGGTCGGCGAGTATCTCTTGCCGGTCCGGCACGCGCTGCTTGTGTGCGGCGACGCAGAACCGGCGGACATTAGGACCGTCTACTCGCACCCGCAGGGCATCAAGCAGTGTGCGCCGTTTTTTGAGGAGCACCCGGAGATCGAGGCGGTTGCGGTTTCGAATACCGCCGTTGCCGCCCAGCTGGTGCAGGCGATGGGCAAAAGAAGCGCCGCGGCGATTGCCTCCGCCTATGCGGGACAGATTTACGGCCTCAAGGTGCTGATTCCGACTTTGAATTACCGCGCGGAGAATACAACCCGCTTTTTAATTGTCGGAAAAGAAAAGTTATACTTGCAGGGCGCAAAGACCGTGAGTCTCATGATGGAGACCCGCCACGAGGCGGGCGCGCTCTACCATGTGCTCGGCGCGCTCTACGCGGAAGGGATTAACCTGCTCCGCCTCGCGGCGCGCCCCGTGCCGGAAGTCAGCTGGGCATACCGCTTCTTTCTCGATTTCGCGGGAAACCCGGAAGAAGGCGCGGTACAGCACGCGCTCCGGGAGGTGGAGCGCCTCAGCACAAGTTTGCGCATTTTGGGTTGCTTCTAGGAGGAACTATGGCGTTAAAACGCTTTGCTTCAATTGACGTAGGGTCGTTTGAAATCGAACTGGGTATTTATGAGTTCAGCAAGGGCGGCGGCATTCGCCTCGTGGACAATGTGCGCCATGTCATTGCGCTCGGCTCCGACACCTACCGAAACGGCGAGATCAGTTTTCCGCTCGTACAGGAACTGATTGCCGTATTAAAGGATTTTACCCGCATCATCGCGGAATATCGCTGTGAGGCTTACCGCGCCATCGCGACGTCCGCGATGCGCGAGGCGACAAACAGCGCGATTGTGCTGGATCAGATTAAAACCAGGACAGGGCTCTCGGTACAGATCCTCTCGAATGCCGAACAGCGCATGCTGGTACTGAAGGCGCTCGCTGCCTGCGGCGAGCGCTTTGACGCGCTTGCGCGCGAGGGCGCCGCTGTCGTGGAAGTCGGCTTCGGCTCCATGCAGGTGAGTCTCTATGAGGCCGGAACCATGCAGAGCACGCAGAATTTGCGGCTCGGCGCGCTCCGACTCCGCGACACGCTGCAACAGTTAAACTCCGCGCGGGATGACAGAGAGCGCATTCTGCAGGAGACCGTGGCTCACGAACTGGATGTTTACGAGCACCTGCACCTTCGCGGGCGCCGTGTGAGACACATGATTGCAATCGGTGATCCGATTCGCGTGCTTTATGACAAGATTATGCGCGCGCAGCAGCTGAATCCGGAAGCGGAGAGCTTTGCCGACATCGATAGGATGAAGGGACTCTACCAGTATGTGATTGCGCGCACCGAAGCCGAGCTCGAGGAGACGCTCGACTTAAATCCGGCGACCACGGGTGTCCTGCTGCCGGCAGCGGTGCTCTACCAGCGCATGGCGGAGACCGTCGGCGCGGAGAAGGCCTGGTTCCCCGGCACTCGTCTGATTGACGGCGTTGCGGCGGACTACGCCTTTGAAAAGAAGCTGGTGCAGCGCACGCACGATTTTGACGCGGATATTCTGGCGGCCGTGCAGGAACTCGCGACGCGCTACGGCGAGCGAACGGCGCACCGCCGCTACACGGTCGGCTGCGCCCTGCAGATTTTCGACGCGCTGAAAAAGGCGCAGGGCTTCACGGCGCGCGATCGCCTGCTCCTTGAGATTGCGGCGACCTTGCATCACTGCGGGCGCTTCCTGAACATGGGCAATGCGAGCGAGTCGAGCGGCGACATTATCCGCGCGACCGAGATTGTGGGGCTCTCGACCGAGGAACACGCGCTGATTGTGCAGATTCTTCGAAATGAGGACGATGTATTCGGGCGGCGCGACATTCCGCTCAAAGCAGCCAAATTTGCGGCCGTGATACGGCTTGCGAACGCGATGGACCGCTCGGCCAAGCAGAAGGCGGGCGCCTACCGCATCCGCCTCCGGGAGGACGGCAGTCTGCTGGTCGCGACCGATTTCGGCGGTGACATGACCCTGGAGCGCCTGAGTTTCGAACAGTGTATCCCTTCGTTTAGCAATGTGTTCGGCATCAGCCCGGTATTCCGGCAGAGAAGAAGCCTTGGGAGCGGCGTCGTATGAAGAGAGAAAACGAGAAAAAGAATAAAAAGCAGGGACAGCAGGAGAAGCCGCTGAACCTCGCAAATCCCGACTACTATGTATGCCGCGAACTCTCGTGGCTCCAGTTCAATCTCCGCGTCCTGAATGAGGCGCGCGATAAAACCATTCCGCTCTTTGAGCGGCTCAAGTTCCTCAGCATCGTGAGTTCCAACCTGGATGAGTTCTTCATGGTCCGCGTGGCATCCCTGAAAGATCAGGTGCTCGCAGACTTCACGAAGCGGGACATTGCGGGGCTCACGGCGGCGGAGCAGCTGAAGAAAATCTCCAAAGAGACCCATGAGATGGTCGAACTGCAGTATCACAGTCTGAAGCGGAGTCTGCTACCGGCACTCGAGAAGGAAGGACTGCATCTGATTGCCCGCCACGAGGAACTCGGGGAAAAAGAGCAGGTCTTTGCGGATCGCTATTTTAAGGACACCATCTACCCGGTGCTCACCCCGATGGCGGTGGATTCTTCGAGACCCTTCCCGTTAATCCGTAATAAGACCTTGAATATCGCGGCGCGCATCCGGAAAAAAGAGCATGTAAAGCCCTTAATCCGCATCGAGGAGAAGAAGAAAAAAGGCGGCCAGCGCCCGGACTTTGCCATTGTGCAGGTGCCGTCGGTATTGCCGCGCCTCGTGGAACTGCCGCCCGAAGTCACAGGCAGACCGGCGGGGGGAGAAGACCTTTATTCTGCTCGAGGAGATCATCGAGCGGAACATAAGCTCCCTCTTCTTAAACTACGATATCCTCGCGGCGCATCCGTTCCGCATCATGCGGAATGCGGAGTTTGAACTTGACGAGGAAGAGGCAGCCGACCTTCTGGTCGAGATTCAGAAGAAGTTAAAGCGGCGGCAGTGGGGCGAGGCCATCCGCCTCGAAGTCGAAGAGGGCATGGACGAAGAGCTCCTGAAAATATTGCAGGACGAGCTTGAGATTGAGTCGGAGGATCTCTTTTCCATCAACGGACCGCTCGACCTGACGGTGCTCATGAAGCTCTACGGTGTCGGCGGTTTTGACCGCTTAAAGCTCCCGAAACATGTCCCGCAGCCGGTGCCGGCGCTTGTGAACGAAAAGAGCATTTTCGCAAACATCCGCGAGGGCGATATTCTCTTAAGTCACCCCTACCAGTCCTTTGATCCGGTTGTGAACTTCATTCAGGAAGCGGCAAAGGATCCGGATGTGCTCGCCATCAAGCAGACTCTGTATCGCGTGAGCGGCAATTCGCCGATTGTCCAGGCGCTCGCGAAGGCGGCGGATAACGGCAAGCAGGTCACGGTACTGGTTGAATTGAAGGCGCGTTTTGACGAGGAGAATAATATTGTCTGGGCAAAGATGCTCGAGAAGGCTGGCTGCCATGTGATTTACGGCCTGCTCGGCTTAAAGACACACTCGAAAATCACACTGGTTGTCCGCTCCGAGGAGGACGGCATACGCCGTTATGTGCACCTCGGCACAGGTAACTACAACGATTCGACTGCAAAGCTCTACACGGATCTGGGTCTCCTCACCTGTAAGCGCGAGTTCGGCGAGGACGCGACCGCAGTCTTTAATATGCTCTCGGGTTATTCCGAGCCGCTGTTCTGGAACCGGCTCATAGTCGCACCGCTCTGGATGCGCGAGCGCTTTGTCCGCGAAATCGAGCGGGTGCGCGCGGCCGCGCGCGCCGGAAGCCCGCGTTCATCATGGCGAAGATGAACTCGCTCTCGGATCCCGATATGATACGGGAACTGTACCGCGCGAGCATGGACGGCGTGCAGATCGATCTCATTGTCCGCGGCATCTGCTGCCTCCGGGTCGGCATTCCGGGCATCTCGGAGAACATCCGCGTGCGCTCGATTGTCGGCAACTTCCTCGAGCATGCGCGCATTTTCCGCTTCCACGCGGACGGCGAGGAGACACTGTATCTCGGCTCGGCCGACTGGATGAGCCGGAACCTCGACAACCGCGTTGAGATTGTGTTCCCGGTCACGGACAGCGCAATCCGTCAGGAGGTACAGCACTATCTGGAGACCGAACTCCGCGACAATGTGAAGGCGAGCATTTACCGCCCGGACGGCAGTTATGAGAAGGAAAACCGCCGCGGCAGGGCGCCGCTCAACTCGCAGGAAGTGTTTGCCGAGGAAGCGACGGCTGCGGCCGCGGTCGCACACCTCGAAGAAAAGCAGCGCGGAAAGCAGGAGGAGAGAGGCTTCACGCCGCTACTCTGAGCAAAAAAGGAGAAACATGGGTAAGAGAAAGAAAAATACAGGCAGCGCGGGGGGATTGCGGGAAGCGGACAGCAATGCGCTGCGGGCGGAAAAACCGGTTGCGGCAAAGCGGGAGCATAAGCTACCCGAAGAGGAGGACAGCCGGGCTTCGTGGCTTGCGGGCGCATGGGTTATGCTCATGTTCGCGCTCTTTCCGCTGATTTTTACCGACCATTACTTCAACATTCTGCAGACCAAGGACGTGACTTTCATCGTCCTGGCGCTGCTGCTCGCGGTCGGCATGGGCATCGTCTATCTGGACGGCGGCCGGAAATTCCGGCCGCTCGGCAGCCGGGAGGATTTAAACCGGGCCGACCTCTCGGTGCTCGCCTTTCGGCATTGCGCTGATCGCGACCCTGCTCTCCGGCAAGTTCTGGTTCCAGGCGCTGACCGGAATTGACGGCCGCTTTGTGGGTCTCTTTTACATCGCGCTGATCACGGCAAGCTATTTTATTGTGAGCCGGAATCTGCACTTTTCCGGAAAGTACCTGACCGTATTCCTCGCGGTAGGCCTCCTGGTCTGCCTGCTCGGCTATACGGATTTTTACAACATGGACCTGCTCGGCTTCCGCACCGAGATGCTGCCCGAGCAGTATGCGATGTTCATGTCGACCTTCGGCAATGTGAACACCTATACGACCTATGTGGGACTGGTTGTCGGCGTTTCCGGCGCGCTGTTTACGCTGAGTGAAGAGAAGACCGGACGCCTCGTATTCTACTATCTGGTCTATCTGGTTGCGATGCTCGCACTGATCACCGGCGCCTCGGACAACGGCTACTTGAGTCTCGCGGGCCTCTTCGGAGCACTGCCCTTTGTCGCCTTCCGGAGCCGGAAGGGGGAGAGCGCGCTATCTTTTGCTGTTTGCGACCATGCTGCTGGTCATCGATTATCTGACCGGCGTCAGCATCTCTAAGGCAGGCAAAGTGATTCCGCTCTACGGTCTGTTCCTCGTCATCGGGAAACTGCCGGGACTGCCGGTCATCGGCGCCGTGCTCGGCGTACTTTCCCTGGTACTTCTGTACCGTGAGAAAGGCAAAGAAGCGGTGCGGAGCCCGCACGCGACGCTCTGGCTTCGCGGCTATGCGGTGCTTTTGATACTCGCGGTTCTCGCGCTGATCGGTCTCTTTGTCTATGCGAACAGCCTGCCTTATGAAACCGTACACGCGAAGTTCGGCATGCTCGGCGACTATCTGAAATTCCGGAACGAGTGGGGCACCTTCCGCGGCTATGTGTGGCGCGCAACGCTTGACGAGTACAGCAAGCTCCCCATCCTGAACCGCATCTTCGGCAGCGGCCCCGACACCTATGTGGGCTACATGGTCACGAATCGCTGGAACGAAATGAACCAGATCACCGGGCAGTTCTACGACGCCGCCCACAACGAGTACCTGCAGTATCTCTTCACCGTGGGACCGTTCGGCCTGCTTGCGCACCTCGGCATCCTCGTGTTCAGCGTGAGAGCCGCTTTCTCAAAGGCGAGAGCGCTGCGGGAGAGACAGGACGGGAGCCTGCCGCGGGAGTACAGCGCCTATCTCTATGCGCTCGGCATTGCGGTAATCTGCTATGCCTTCCAGGCCTTTGTCAATATCAATGTCCCGGTCGCGGCCCCGGTTCTCTGGGCGCTTCTTGCGGTCGCGAGAGCGGCGGAGTGACGGTATGGAACAGATGGAACGCTATAAGCGCCTCATTAAGTTCGGCGCGGCAGCGGTGATACTCTTTGTCGAGATCGGGCTCTACTACCTGCTCTGGACACATTACTACAACCGCGTGATTACCATGCCGTTCTGGCGCAGGGGCAACTGGTTCATGACCGGTCTCTACGGCACCATGCTCTTTGTCTTTCACAGCCTCTACGGCGGCTTGAAGATCGGTTTCTTTCGAAAGAACAATATCATCTACTCGCAGTTTCTCGCGATACTCGCGACGAATGTCTTCGGCTACCTCTTGCTCGCGCTCGTGGAGCGCCACTGGTATGTGCCGCTGCCGTTTCTTCTGCTGACCGCGGTGGATATGGCGCTTGTCTTTTTCTGGGCGAGCATTTTCCAGTGGACTTATAACCTGCTCTTCCCGCCGCGGCAGCTCCTGCTGATTTACGGCAAGCGCTCGGTCGCCCATGTGCTCGAGAAGATGAACTCGCGGGACGATAAGTATGTGCTGACCGCTGCAATCCGGATTGACGAGGGCATAGAACGCATCATGGAGGAGGTGCCGAAGTACGGCGGTGTGATTATCGGCGACCTCGGAAGCCATGACCGCAATCTGATCTTCAAGCGCTGCTATGAGATGGATAAGCGCGTCTACATGATTCCGAAAATCAGTGATGTGCTGATTCGGAGTTCGGACGAGTTAAAGCTCTTTGATACCGTGCTCCTGCTCTCCCGGAACGACGGCCTGCAGGTCGATCAGCTCTTCTGTAAGCGCGTGCTCGACATTCTGAGTGCGGGTGCGCTGCTCATTTTTAGCCTGCCGCTCTTCTTGCTCTTTGCGATTGCGATTCGCTTAGAGGACAGAGGCCCGGTCTTTTATAAGCAGTGCCGTCTGACCAAGGACGGCAAGACCTTTGACATTCTGAAGTTTCGCACGATGCGGGTCAATGCCGAGGCCGACGGCGTGGCGCGTCTCGCCGCGCAGGCCGATGACCGGATTACGCGGGTCGGCAAAGTGCTCCGCGCGACCCGGCTCGACGAGCTCCCGCAGGTGCTGAATATCCTAAAGGGCGATATGAGCATGGTCGGACCGCGCCCCGAGCGCCCGGAAATCGCAGCCGAATACAAGAAAGAAATTCCGGAATTCGACTATCGTCTCAAAGTTAAGGCCGGTCTCACGGGCTACGCGCAGATTTACGGCGTCTACAATACGACGCCCTACGACAAGTTAAAGCTCGATCTGATTTATATTCGCAACTATTCGATTTTCCTCGATTTGAAGCTCATTTTCATGACACCGAAAATTCTCTTCATGAAGGAAAAGACCGAGGGGGTTGCGGACGGACAGGTCACGGCAGTGCAGCACGCGGATATGCTGCGCGACGAGCTCAAGTTCTGAGCGCTACCGAGACACAGAGGAGGGAGAGATGGGCGGGACAAAAAAGGCGCTGCTGGTCACAACCGTGAGCGGTTTCGTGCCGCAGTTTGAGATGAACAACGTGCGCCTTCTGCAGGAGAGAGGCTATGAAGTGCACTATGCCTCCAATTTTGACATGCCCTCCTACGGGGACAATAACGACAGGTTAAAGGGCACCGGCATACGCTGTCACCAGATTGCGTTTGCCAGAGAGCCCTGGAATTTACAGAATATGAGCGCCGTGCGGGAACTCGCGGCGCTCATTCGCCGTGAAGGGGTTTCGCTCCTCCACTGTCACACACCGATGGGGGCCGCCTGTGCGCGGGTCGCGGCGGCGCGCACCGGACTTCGGAATGTGATTTATACGGCGCACGGCTTTCACTTTTTTGACGGGGCGCCGAAGAAAAACTGGCTCATCTATTATCCGGTCGAAAAATTTTTGTCGCGCTACACGGACAGCCTGCTCCTAATTAACCGCGAGGACTATGTGCGCGCGAGGAAAAAGTTCTCCGCGCGGCACACCGATCTCCTGCCGGGCGTCGGCATCGACATCGAGGCGGTACAGCGCGGCAGTGCGGAGAGTGGGGGGCTCCGGGAGGAACTCGGAATTTCGCCCGACAAGCGGGTGCTGCTCACCGCCGGGGAGATGATACCGCGAAAAAACCAGGCGCTGCTTCTCGAAGTATTGCAGCGCCTCAATAATCCGGCGCTCACGCTGATTATTCTCGGACACGGGAAACTGCAGGGAGAATTAAAGGCAAAGGCGCGGGCGCTCGGCGTGGAACGGCAGGTCATTTTTCCGGGATACCGGACGGATGTGTTCCGTTTTTACGGCATCGCGGACTTGTTTCTATTCCCATCGTTACAGGAGGGATTGCCGGTCGCGGTCATGGAGGCAATGGCTGCCGGACTGCCGGTCGTCGCCTCCGGGGTGCGCGGCAACCGGGATTTAATTCTGCCCGGTGAGGGCGGCGAATTACTGCCGCCGCACGCTGCGGAAGCCTGGGAGAAAAATGTAAGCATTTTGCTTCGGGATTGTAAGAAACGGGAGGCCTACGGGCAGTATAATAAACTGCGGATCGGCGCGTTTTCCCGCGAAGAAAACGAAAAGAAAATGAGGGAAATTTATGCGCGCTACGACTGAGCATAATGCTCTGGTATTTCTGAAGTGCGAGGAGGACGGCTCTTCTTATTACCGCCTTTACCAATACCTCGCGGATAAACCCTGTCGTATGGTTAATATGACACCGCGGTGGATGTACCGCCTTTTTTACGGGAGGCGGTACGGCAAGGCAATGAAGCTAGCGCTAAAGCTCTTCATGGGCGGCATCACCTTCGGCACGACGCTCGGCGCCATGGCGCTGGATGCCCTTGTTTGGAAGTCGGAGGTTGTGATTTTAAACCGGCGCTTTTTTCCGCGCGCCTGTCCGCCCCTTCTCGCGGGACTTTTAAACGCTATCTCCGCGGTAAGAAATTCTACTGGGACTTTGACGATAACATTGCGCTGGACGGCGAACTCTCTCGGACCGAGAAGGCAGTGCTCGAAGAAGCGGCACGCAAAATCACCGTGACCGGCGCTTACCTTAGGGAAACCGTAAGCGAAAACGCGAGAGAGAAGGTAGAGCTGCTTCCGACCACAGACCGCGCCTTTCAGCGCGAAGAGACAGAAAGTCTCCTTGCAAGCAAGGGAAGTGACGGTGCAGCGTTAAAACTACTCTGGCTCGGCACCCGCGATAATCTAAAGTATCTCGAAGCACTCATTCCGGCACTGGAGCAAGCCGCCGAAACGATTGTGCGGGATACAGGAAAGCGCCCGGAGTTACAGGTGGTCTCAAATGCGCCGCTTACCGAGGAGACCAAGCAGCTTAAACTGCGAAACGTACCCTGGAGTCGCGAGCGCGGCGTAGAAGCCCTCCGCGAGGCGGAGATAGGCCTCATGCCGCTCACGGAGAGCGCCTACACACTCGGCAAGGGCGGCTTTAAGGCAATTCAATATATGTCGGCCGGAGTTGTTCCGATTCTCTCTCCGGTGGGCTATAATAAAACCGTGATAGAAGACGGCGTGAGTGGCTATTTTGCCGCGGATAGCGGCGCGTTTGCGGCGCGCATTGCGAAACTCGCGGCAAATCCCGCGCGGCTTAAAACCATGGCGCGCGCGGCAAGAGAGCGCTTTGACAGCTGCTTTTCGCCGGAAGAGATACAGGCATTTTGGAATCGGGCAATTGGGGAGAGTGAATGAACAGACTTCGCGTATTTTTTGAAAAAGATAAAAAGATGATAGGGAAGCTCGTCAAGAACGACTTTAAGGCGCGGTACAGCGGTTCCTACCTCGGCGTGGTCTGGGGCATTGTGCAGCCGCTCATCACGGTACTCATTTACTGGTTTGTCTTTACCGTAGGTTTACGGAACGGTGAGCGCCCGGACGGCACCCCCTACATCATCTGGATGATATCCGGTATTGTGGCCTGGTTTTTCTTTTCGGATGCGCTCGGCGCGGGCACCAATGCCTTTCTCGAGTACTCCTATCTCGTGAAAAACTGAACTTCAACGTTGGGCTCATTCCGCTCGTGAAGGTAGGCACCTCGCTGATCATTCACGGCATCTTTCTCGGCATTGTGACCGTCATCCTGAACTTTTCGGGCTTTACGGCGGACTGGTACTATTTGCAACTCGCCTATTATATTTTCTGTAACTTCATGCTGGTCTTCGCCGTGGTGCTCTTTACTTCTTCGGTCACGGTCTACATGCGGGATGCAAGTCAGCTGGTGGGCATCTTTATCCAGATCGGTTTCTGGGCCATTCCGATTGTCTGGGGACCCGAGGTGCTGAGCGGAAAGCTGCGATTTATCTTTCAGCTGAACCCGGTTTATTACCTGGTTGAGGGCTACCGGGATTCGCTCTATGCGCACATCCCCTTCTGGACCAAGCCCCTTTATACGCTCTACTTCTGGGCGGTCACAGGCGCGATTTTTGCGCTCGGTATGTACACCTTCCGGAAATTAAAACCGTACTTTGCAGACGTGCTCTGAGGATAAGCGATGAATCAAAATGAAAATGCCATTGAAGTGAGAGGCGTGAGCAAGTTCTATAACCTCTACGAGAGACCGCAGGACAGGGTCAAGGAACTGTTCTCGCTCACCAAGAAAAATATCACACGCTCTACAAGGCGCTGGACCAAGTCTCCTTTACCGTAAAGAAGGGAGAGACCCTAGGTATCATCGGGCGGAACGGTGCGGGCAAGTCGACGCTCTTAAAGCTCATCACAGGTGTCATCACGCCGAGCGAGGGCAGCATAGAGACGAGGGGCGAAATTTCCGCTCTGCTTGAGCTCGGCACCGGTTTTAACCCGGAGTACACGGGCTATGAGAACATCTTTCTGAACGGCTCCATGCGCGGCTTTTCCGACGAGGAGATGCAGGAGAAAGTCAAAGAAATCGTGGACTTTGCGGACATCGGCGAGTACATGGGGCAGCCGGTCAAGACCTATTCGAGCGGTATGTTTGCCCGCCTTGCCTTTGCGGTCATGATCAGCTTCAAACCGGAAATTCTGATTGTCGATGAGGCGCTCTCGGTCGGCGATATCTTCTTCCAGCAGAAGTGCAATACCTTCATGAAGGAGGAGATGAAGGGCGTCACCAAGCTCCTCGTGACCCACGATATGAACAGCATTGCGAATATGGCGGATCGCGTGATTTTAATCGATCGCGGAAAAATAATCCGCGAGGGCAAGCCGCTCGAGGTCATCGAGGATTATTTAAAGCTGCTCCACACGAGTGTATTTCAGAGCGAGGAGGCTGCCGCAAAAGACGAAGATGCGCGCCTAAATGCTGCCACAGAGGCAGAGGCGGAAGCGCTCGCTTTGGAGGCCGCGGCCCGCGAAAAAGAAAAGGCGGAAATCGGCTGGGTCGATGCGCCGAAGGAGAGCATAGGCGGTGCGCAGGATATTTTAATCGATCGCTGTCGCATGCTGATTAACGGCGAGGCGGTGGATGTTGTAAAGCCGGGCGATGCGGTGCGGATCGAGCTTTTACTGCACGCGAAAAAAGATGCAGACAATATCATAATCGGCTATACTTTTAAGGATAAGTACGGAAACAGTATTTTTGCGCAGAGCACCCTCGGCGAGAATATTATGATTGAGGGCGTAAAGCAGGGAGAAGTGAGAAAAAGCCTCCCTTTCCTTCCATTGGCCGGAGGTCAAAGAGGGCGATTATTTTCTGACCCTCGGCATAGGCGAGGGTTATGACCAGATGGTGCACACCGTGCAGTGTTGGGTGCACAGCGTCCTGCACGTGCAGGCAATTGCCTTAAAGCCCATGCACGGCATCATCAACCACGTGATTGAAGAATTCAAAATCGAGAGGATAGAGCATGAACCATGAAACCGACTGGGTCGTCTCAGACCCGCGATATGACGCAGATCAGTTAAACCCGAAGCTTAAATTTGCCTACTGGGAAGGCCACCGGGATTTTGCCTATGATTTATTGCAGTTTGTGCGGCCGGAGCGCCTGGTGGAACTCGGCAGTCAGTACGGCTGCTCGCTGTTTACCTTCTGTCAGGCCGTGCGGGATTTTAAGCTGAACACCGAAATCAATGCGGTGGATATGTGGAGCGGCGATATCGGCGCGGAAATTACCGGCGAGGAAGTCTATGCGCTCGTACAGAAGACCGCCGCGACCTATTATCCGGAGGTAAACCTGCACCTCTTCCAGATGTGCTTTGACGATGCGCGCCCGAACTTTGCGGACAATTCAATCGACATTCTGCACATCGACGGCGGACACACCTTTGAGGACGTGGAGCACGATTTCACGACCTGGCTGCCCAAGCTAAAGGAGAACGGCATCGTCCTCTTCCACGATGTGTACAGCCCAATCGACCAAGGCTCCTGCGACCACTGGGAAAGACCAAGAAGGAGTACGACTGCTACTTTGACTTTACGCACAGCTGCGGCCTCGGCATCCTCTTCCCGAAGGGACGCTACTGGTATGACAGACTCGAGGAAGCGGGCTTTTTCAAGTACTATAAGGACCTCTACTTCTACCGCTCCAAGTATAAGTACACGCAGGAACGCTTTGATGAATTGAAGGGCCTTTACGAGGAGCGCTACCGCGCCATCGAGCAGCAGTCAAAGATGATAGACGAGCGGGATGCGCGGATTTCGGCGGATGAAAGATTGGTCGCTGAGAAGGATGCGGCGATTGCAAGTCAAGCGAAGATGATAGATGAGCGGGATGCGCGGATTGCGGCGGATGAGAAGCTGGTCGCCGAGAAGGATGCGGCGATTGCAAGTCAGACGAAGCTCATTGAGGAGCGCAATGCGACCATTGAGAGCCAGAACAAGTTGATTGCGGAAAGAGATGAGCGGATTGCGGCGGATGAGAAGCTGGTCGCGGAAAAAGATGCGGCCATCGAAGCGCAGGCTAAGTTAATCGATGAGCGCGACCGCAGCTTAAACGAGGCACACAAGATTGCGGAGGAGAGACTCGGCATCGTGCAGCAGCAGGGCAATATTATTCTCACCTTGCAGCAGCAGAACGCGGAGTATGAGGCAATTATCAAGCGGCACTGGATGTCGCGTCTTGAGTTTCGAAAGAGGTACGGGGAGGAAAAATGAGAGCTGCGTGGGTACTGCCGTCGCTGATCGAGGGCTCCGGAGGGCACAGAACCATACTCCAGAACGTGCAATACTTGATTCGCAAGGGTTATGAATGCGATGTCTATGTGGAAGATAAGGGAGAAGTCAAGAATTCCGAGGAACTCCGCCGCCAGGCAGAGACCCTCTTCGGCAAGCACGACTGCCGCTTTATTCTGGGCTATGACATTCAGGGAGAGTACGACATCATCTTCGCGACCGCCTGGTTTACGGCCAAGGTGGTGCGGGACTGTAATAGCTCTGCTGTAAAAGCCTACTTCATTCAGGACTTTGAGGCGCTCTTTAACCCCATGGGTGACGGTTACATACTCGCCTGCAATTCCTACGGCTACGGCTTAAAGCCGGTCACCATAGGCCGTTGGCTTTCGCACAAGATGCAGACGGAGTACCACACGCCTTCCCGCTATTTCGATTTCTGCGCCGACCGGCGCATCTACCGCCCGCTGCCGGACGCAAAGAAGGAACATGCGATTTGCTTTGTCTACCAGCCCGATAAGCCGCGCCGCTGCAGTGTGCTCGGCATTGAGGCGCTCGGCATTGTGAAGTTCCTGCGCCCGGATGTGAAAATCTATCTCTACGGCTCGAATATCAAGGGCAATGTTTGGTTTGAGCACGAGAACCTGGGAATTATCCCGCTTGAAAAGTGCAACGCGCTTTACAACAAGTGCGAGGTGGGACTCTGCATCAGCTCATCAAACCCCTCGCGCATTCCGTTTGAGATGATGGCGGCCGGTCTGCCGGTTGTGGATCTCTACATGGAAAATAACTTTTACGACATGCCGAACGAGGGCGTGCGCCTCGCGCACACCACGCCGGAGTCGATTGCGCAGGCCCTGATCGAAATTCTGGATCACAAGGAGACGGCGGCAGAAATGTCCGAGGCGGGCAAGCGCTATATGGCGGACAAGGATCTGGAACACGGCTTCGAGCAGTTCTACGCGGCGGTCAGTGACATGGCGGCACGCCGGGAACCTTCAGAGCCCGCGGTTTACGACAGAAGCTATACGCGCCCGCCCGTCTCGGCGGATGTGGTCATGGACGAAACTCGCGGAGCAGAGCTATGCCCCGCCTGTCATCGTAGACAATTCGCTCTTCGGGCGCCTCAAGCGGGTCGGCTTTATCCGTAAGAGCAAGCTGCTCCGCAAACTCTGGTATAAGTTGCGGGGAATGTAAACAAAGAAAGGAGCTTCGCGGAAATGCAAAGCTATCAGCTCATATCACTGGATATCTGGGATACTGTCTTGCGGAGAGACTGCCATCCGGATGCAATCAAGGTGGAAACCGCAGCTGTGCTCTTGGAACAGCGCGGTGCCTTACTCAAAGAGGAGTACCGGAGCGGAAGGGCGCTGTTTCGTCTGCGCCAAGCAGTAGAACGTGATTTGGGGCAGCAGAGCGTTTCGCAGGGCTATGACGATGAGTACGAGATGCACGCGGTTTTCCGTGAAGTACTGGTGCGTTCTCTTTTTGAGCCGCTTCCCGAAGAAGAGCTGAGTGCGTTAACCGAGCGCCTTGTGGCGGAGGAACTTGCCGCAGAGAAGCGGCACATCTACCTGGACCCCGGCATTGAGGCGAAGATAGACAGCATTCCGCACGAGCGACTGGTCTGTATTTCGGATTTCTACGCGGGCGAGGCGTTCTTAAAGGAATTAATTGAAGCAGCGGGCTTTTCGAAGCCTTTGGAGCGCGTTCTGGTGTCCTGCGATTTTCGCGTCAATAAGCGCTCGGGGCGGCTCTTTGAGGAGGCAGAGAAGCTGCTCGGCGTCACACCGGCAGAGCACATGCACCTCGGGGACAATGCCTACAGCGATGCGGAAGTCCCGAAGCGACTCGGCATTGCGGCGGAGCGCTATCTGCCCGCGGAGGAGCATAAAAAACGCGAGGAGCGGGAGCGGAACTTTGTCGGAGACGCGAAAAAACCGCTGCAGTACCCGGGGGCTCCGCTCAGCGGCAGTGACGATGTGAGCCTCTTCTTCTACGGCTTTGTCCAAAACCTTGCGGAAGAGGCGAGGGCAAGAGGCATTGAGAAAATCTACTTCTTTACGCGCGAAGGTGAGTTTTACAAGGAGATTTACGACGCGATGGCGGCGGTCTCAAAGCGCGCCTACCCGAAGTCCTATCTCCTCGAGGTGAGTCGCCTTGCGACCTTCATGCCCTCGCTCCGCGAAATCAGCACGAAGGAACTCATGCGGCTCTGGAACCAGTATTCCGTGCAGTCCATGCAGGCACTCTTCACCTCGCTCGGCGTGGAGCCGGAGTCTGTGCGGGAATTTCTCCAAAGCATGAGATTCCGGCGGAAGAAGTCATCACCTATCCCTGGCAGGATGAAAGGGTACAGGCGCTCTTTGCGGATCAAGCCTTCCTGGAGCGCATGGAAGCGGAGCGGGACGAAAAGCGCGCTCTCCTGCTTTCTTACTGCGCGGAGCGGGATTTATGCGGTGCGGAAGAGGAAGTCGCGATTGTGGACATCGGCTGGAGAGGTACCATTCAGGATAACCTCTGCCACCTGTTCCCGAAGACAAAGATGCTCGGCTTCTACATCGGCTTAATTCCCTTCCTGAACGAGCAGCCCGGGAATGCGGAAAAGCGCGGTTACATTGACGCCTTCCATTCGGCGCGGGCGCTCATGACGGTTTCCACGCCCTTTGAGATGATATGCAATTCACCGAACGGCAGCACGGTCGGTTATCGCCGCGTAGACGGCAAGACCTTTGCCCTTAGAAACTGCGAGCAGGAGGAGGATGCAATCTTCTTTTCCTACACGAAAGAGTTGCAGAAACACATCATCGAGACTTGTGCGGCGCTGTGCATTTACTGCGAAACACAGCTTGTGACCGAGTTTGAGCTCCGCCCGCTCGCCTGGGAGTCCTTAAAGCGCTTCATCTACGAGCCGAAACGGGAGACCGTGAATGCCTACTTTGCGCTCCGCCACAATGAGGAGTTCGGTGTGGGCAGCTATGTGGATCGGAGCACGCGGTTTCGCCCGGTCTTAATGGCACTTGCGCTGGTCAGTAAAAAGAAGAGGAAAGAGTTCAAGGACTTTCTTCGCGACACGACCTGGCCGCAGGGCTATCTCACCAAGTATCGGCTGTATCCGCTTATCGGCATGTACAACCGCATTCTGGAACAATATTACTGAGGGAGAGCAATGAAGAAAAGAATAGCTATGGCGTTCTTGCTGGCGACACTCGCGGCGACGCCGGTCTACGCAGCGGAAGTACAGGATTTCGGCACGGCGGGAAATGTCAGCGTGCAGCAAGTTCCGAACGGCAACGGCGGGAGCGATGACTGGATTGTCGTGAGCCCGGGGGAGAGCGGAAGAGGCGTCAAGATTGTCGATGAGAACGGCAAGGCTGTGGTCTCTGTGGACCGCTACGGCGGTGTCTATGTGGACGGCAAGCTCTATGTGAACGGCAAAGAATACAAGGAAGACGACAGTATGAAGGCGGCATTCACGCCGATCAACGGCTTTCTGTATGCGGCGGTTATTTTTTCTCTTTTGCTGAATCTGATTCGGTTCTCAAAGAAAGGATGACAGAGTTTTTGTCTTTCGGTGGGGAATGATGGGATGGAAGAAGCTTTCAAAGACAGAACTTGCCCGCTTAGCGGTTCTGTTGGTATATTTGCCTTTCTCGCTCTATTTCGATTGGCAGCATTTTTAGCTTTTCAGAGAGAAGTTCGTACCTGTTATATACCATATGCAAATTGGTGCAGCTTTTTTTGTTATATCTATTTTTTTGGGACAGGTTCTGACTGCTTTGCGGAAGAAACGAATAGAAGGAAAGTTTCGCTTGGCACTGTTGATTTTCGCGGTACTTATCGTGGGACTGCTTTTTCCTTTGGCCCGGTAACTGGGTTGAAGTAGACGAATATAAAATCTACCAGTATGCATTGCTGCTAAAAGTGCATCCCACACGGGGACTGTTGATTGCGGTTCTGTATATTGTTGGGCTGATGTTCTTTTTCCATCCGGTAATGATAGTAGGGCTGCAGCTTGTACTGGGTGCATGGATTTATGCGGATTTAATTCAGCAGTGTAGCGCTGTAACCGGAAAAAAAGCGCGTCCTATTCTGGTACTGCTTTTCAGTCCGGCAGCCTTGTACTACTTGTATCAGCCGATGCGTACCTTTTTATTCGGAATACTGCTCGTCATGTTCTTACAGCGCTATCTGATGCTCTGGAACCGGCAGGGAGACGATAACTTTCAGAGAGACATTTTGCGACTCAGTCTGCTGGTGGCAGGCATCATTTGTATTCGGACAGAAATTAAATTCCTGCTGATTTTTTATCCCATCATGTTGGCTGCTCTATTTGTCAGAAAGAAACTCGCTTTTATCAGACAGGTTGTAACAGCTGTTTTGGTGATGGGCTTGGCATTGGTTGGCTACACGGTCTGTGAGAGAAGTTGTGCCGGAGGAGATTCGCCGGTTGCACTGAATTATGTCATGCCGATTTATACGATTCTGCAGGATCCGAAGTTTGACCGGGAAGCACATCGCGAAGAATTAGAGTCGATTGACCGCGTATATGCGATTGATGAGATTATGTCACAAACAAACCGAGCATATACACTGGCAGAACCGCGCGACGGCTACACACAGCAGGAGATGGATCGGTTCTTAAAAAGTAGTACAAAGTTGATTTTTGCTTATCCCATGGATTTTCTGCGCTGCCGTTGGAATGAGTTTGTGATTTCAGTTGGTTTTGATGAAGAGGCAGGATATATTCAGACAACAGAGAATGCAACGGGAGAGCATGTGAAAGACTGGGATGTGGGAGATCTTATACAGAGAGTCAAGCCATTGAACCCGGGACTTCGGAACAAAGTCTCCCGGTTTAGGCGGGCAACTCACATTGCTTGGCATCAACATGAATTTTGTGTTTTGGGCTTTCTGGATTCCCATTGTAATCACTGTGGAGTTATTCTTAGTGGCACTTTGGGAGAAGCGATTGGATTTTGTTCTTGTGCTTTCCGTTTTACTCATTGAATTGGCCGGAGTTGTACTGACAGCACCTGTAAAGTATGCGATGTACTATTTTGCTAATTATTTGGGAGGGTGGTACTTCTTGTATCTGTATTGTGCTCTTGCAAGAACGAATCAAGTCGTATGTGCCGGAAATAGACAGAGAGACTAATCCGGAATTATCGCAGGTGAATCTAAGCTTGATCATGTGGGCAGGGATTGGATTAACATATAGATTTGCTCAGGAAAAATATAAAGCTTCAGAATGAGGACAGTAAAATCCTAATGTTTTAAGTCTGAAATAGGGGATATGAAGACGATGAAAGAAAGAATTGCGGGCTTGGATGGAGTACGCGGAATTGCGGCACTGTTTATTCTATTATATCATTGGTTTTTTATTGGCGCATTACAAGGATTTTATTCTAAGACTATTTATTTGCCGTTTGGATTTTGGGGCGAATACGGTGTTGATGTGTTCTTTATTCTGAGCGGATTTGCAATCCTCTATTCGACCGGAAAGGGAATAACTGCCGGTCTCTTCCTCAAAAAAAGATTGATTCGGGTTTACCCAACCTTTTTCGTAGCAGCAACGTTTGTGCTGATTATGCGTATTGCAATAGGAATTGAAGCTAGGGGACAGCTGATTGCTTATATTACATCCTTTACCATGATGACAGATGTTGTGGGAAGAGAGCCTCTTTCATCCATCTACTGGACGCTAATGGTGGAGTGCAAATTCTACCTTTTGGTTGCGGCAATGATAAAATTGCATATTTGGAAAGAACATAAATATGGCGTAATGTATGCATGGGTTATTTTGTCGTTTTTTGTCACCCAACCTATTCTGAGCAGCCTTCTTGTATTGAAATATTCTAGCCATTTTGTTATGGGTATTCTAATGTATCTGACCTATTACAAAGAAAGAGATGCTAGGATGATCCCACTTTCCATTCTGTCAGCAATTGGTATTTACCGTAATATGACCGGATTCCAGGCGTGGATTGTAGGCAGCTTTTCGGAGGCAAACTATTCTCAAATGACAATACTGTTTGCATTGCTGCTGATTCTGGCGATTATCTTTTCCGCACCGTATTATAAGGGGTGGAGTGAGCGTACACAGCGTATTTTCGCATGGCTTGGACGTTTATCGTTTGCGTTTTATTTGATTCATGCCGATTTTGGAAGTGCACTTTACAGACAACTAATGATAGCTTTTCATTGGAATGAGACCTTTATTTGGATTGTAATGGGGCTGGACTTTGCTTTGGTGACATTTCTGGCTATTTTGGCAGATTATCTTGGACAGCTGCTGACATCCGCTATAAATAAACCTCAAAGACACCGGTGAGACACGGGAGACGAATATTGTGATATCAGCATCATAGGATGATTTTCAGAGACGTAGCACGCTGAGATTTAAATTGTGCGCTTTTAAGGAGAGTGGGGAACGATGAAGGGTTTAGTCAAGAACTTTAAGATTCCGATTATTATTGCGTGCTTGCAATGGGGGATTTTACTTGCAATCAATGCAGACTCTGCCTTTTTTATTTATATCAGAAATGCGCAAGGAAATGTGGAGGCTTCTTCAGTTTTGTTGCGTTGGATTACCCAGTTTTTGGCATTAGTTTTACTCTGTGTTATTTGGAGTTCCGGTTGGCTTTGGCTGCAAAGTTGAGAGCCGGAGACAGGGCTTATAATAGATGGTTTCGTTTTTTTAGCATTTATTTCGGGATACAGATGCTGTTGATGTTAATCTTATGGCCCGGAACTTGGGCTTGGGATGACATTATGACATTGGAATTTTCAGTGAGATGCTATGGGATTTTTGCATGGCAGCATATATTTACAAGTATATTCCAGATGGTAGCATTACATATATTCCCTTTTCCGGCTGGAATTATCATTATTCAACAGCTTTTGATCGCTATATGTGTGGCAACAAGTTTGTTTTTGATGGAACAAAGCTTAGGACTAAATAGCTTGAGAAATGGCGCCCTTGACACTGCAATTAAATTGTTCCCGTTTCTTATGCCACCGGTACTGATGTATCAGTTTTCGGGATATCGAAACGGTCCACTGGTATACTTGGAACTGTTACTTGTGGTACTTCTCTTGAAGGAGATTAAAGAAAGAAAGCAGATATGCGCCCCCATCGGGTATTATATTTTTTTGGTGAGTCTGCTTGCGGTTGTTGCAGAGTGGAGAAGTGAGAATATAATATATTTCGCCATCGGAGTGTGTATATTGGCGCTGAGGAATTATAAGAAGATATATTACAAGGTAAGCATTGTCGTACTGGCTTTAACCTTATTTACGGCTGCACATCAAGTGCAAAAGTATATAATGGGGGAAGATGATATGTATGCAATTGCTTCGACAATGAGACCGGCAGTTGAATTATTGAGGAGAGCCGAACCCCAAAAGGATAAGAAGGAAATTGCAGACATGTCCGAAGTTGTTGACAAGAATTATGTTGACAGCCATCCTGGAATGCATGGGGAGCTTGTATTTGGAAAGGCCGGAATTAGAGACAAACACATTTCTCATCAGGCGTATCAGAAATACATGAAGGGACTTACGAATCTGATTATCAAGTATCCCGGCGTTTTTTTGCACGAGCGTGTTTCGCTATTTTTGGCTGCTATGGGAATTAGGGGCGACGGATTGCAAATGACGAATGTCCAGCACACGGTGCATTTGATGGATACGAGTTATGCCAATATACATTTAGATTTTATGAGAAATTCAGGATGGTTAATGGTGAGGCCGTTTGCTCCTGAATTGCGAAAGAGTCTTATTTTGGTTTTGGGACAGCAGGATTATGATGGGAAAGAAAGCCCCTTGTTTTATGTCTTCTGGAATGGGTTAATTCCGATTGGATTTCTTATAGTGGCACTCTTCTATGGAATTAGAAAGAAAAACCGTCTATTGTTCGGACTAGTTGCTGTGCTGTTGATAAAGATGTTTGCTGTCATTCTGGCAGAGCCGTCTTCATGGATTATGTATTATCTTTCTCAGTACATGGCAGGATACGTACTTCTCTCTTATTGGATTATTATGATGCTGAGCCGGACAAGGATACAGAAAGGAGCTTAATATCATGAGCAAAATTTTACTGTTTATCCCGATGTACAACTGCGAGAAGCAGATTGTTCGTGTTCTGGGGCAGTTGAAGCCGGAAGTTTGCCGGGAATTAACAGAGGTTATCGTCGTGAACAACCGGAGCACGGATAACGGTGAGGCGGCGGCCATGCGTTATCTGGAAGAGCATCCGCTCCCCATTCCGGTTTCCTTGCTCAGAAATGATGATAACTATGGCTTGGGAGGTTCCCACAAGGTCGCATTTGAATATGCCATGGAGCATGACTTTGACTATGTGATTGTATTGCACGGTGATGATCAGGGAGATATTGCAAATATTCTGCCGCATCTGCAGAGCAGAGCATACCGGAAATACGATTGTTTCCTCGGCGCGCGCTTTATGCGCGGCTCCAAGCTGCAGGGCTACTCTGCCTTCCGTACTTTCGGAAACCGTGTCTATAATCTCTTGTTCTCAATCGGTACCGGGAGACGCATCTATGACCTTGGTTCCGGCTTAAACATGTACAAGGTTTCGAGCCTCAAAAGCCGTTTCTATGAGAAGTACAAGGATAACCTCATGTTCAATTACTGCATGATTCTCGGTTCTTCCTATTACCGCCAGAACATGCGCTTCTTCCCGATACTCTGGAGAGAAGACGATCAGGTCTCGAATGTCAAGATGGTCAATCAGGCCATTGTCGTGCTGAAGCTTCTGGGAAGCTATATCGTGAACCGCAAGGGCTTTATTGCTGCGGAGCATAGAGACAAACTGATTGGCGCGTATACCGCGAAGACGGTTTACACGAATCGGAAGGACAAAGAGAACGGCGACCATGAAGCAGAAAACGTATAAACTTGTCAATATCCTGGTGTTGCTGCTCACCGTGCTGCTTCTCAGCAGAGCCTTGCTGCACCGGGATTTTTCCTTTGTTTTGCATAGTCCTTTGATTTTTCTCATCATGCTTGGAACTGCGGTGCTGGTGCATGCCATTAAGGCCTTTCGCCTCTATCTGGAGTTATTGGATCGGAAACTGCCCTTTGGACTCTTCCTCAGGCAGTACTGTAAAATTACGCCGGTCAGCATGATATTGCCGTTAAAGGCAGGAGATTTGTTCCGCTGCTATTGCTACGGCTACTATATCGGTGACTGGATGTATGGCATTGCAGTGATTCTTCTTGACCGCTTTGTGGATACGGCGGCATTGATGACGGTGCTGATTTTATTTGTATTGCCGCTTGGCAATGCGATGCCGGCGGTTTCTTTTGTCTTGCTTGCAGTGCTGTTTGCGTTGAGTTTTATCTATTTTGCGCTTCCGGGGCTCTGCCAATACTGGAATCGTTATTTGATTGCGGGGAGAGGCAGCAAGCGGAAGCTGTTTGCATTGACTGTTTTAGCGCGTTTGCAGGCAGCATACCGGGACATTCACCGAGTGGTACAGGGAAAGTTTTTACTCAGCTATATGCTGTCGGTGGCTGCCTGGCTCATTGAAATCGGAGGACTGGCACTCACCGCATCCATACTGCGCGCGGATTTGGGACGGGCAATGTCGGCCTATTTGCTTGGTGCGATGTGGGGCGGAAAGACCGATTACTTGAGCGGCATTATCTTAATCGGAACGGTGTCCTTGCTGCTCTTTTATCTCGGTGCGCTGATCTTTGTGGGAAGAAAGGAACGGGCAGATGAAGCTTATCGTAATCTTTGATGACACAGTCCGAAAGAGCGAGGTCATAGAGGATGTGATTGGTGAGAAGGGCTTTTCGGAGGTGGTTGTCAAGCGGCAGCGCCTCGGAGAGCGCTTCCGGCAGCAGCTTCTGGCATATTTTCCGGAGATGGAGTGGCAGGTGGTGCGCTCTGTCTTTGCGTTCAATGCGTTATTAGAGCAGTACGAAGAGCAGACGGCGGAGCCGATTCACATTCTGCATATGTTTGCGAATTATATTATCAGCGATGCGGAGTGGGCAAAACTCTCATTTCAGAAACTGCCCTTTATTGCAGAGAATTACCGGATGACTGTACGGGATGAGACTGCGGGCTTAATGTTCGCGGATACAAAGTCGTATCGTACGTTTTTGGAGCGTGTTTGCAAAGAGGGAAGTTCGGCGACAGCCGGACGAACGGTTTCAAACTCGTTCCCGGCGGACGGACTTGTCAATATCGGCGATGTCTTTAACTTTATCCGCTGCATCACTGGAAATTTTGACGCGCGCTATTTTAATTCGCTCGAAGAAAAAGAATACACGCTGACCAAGCGTTCCACCAATAAGAAGAAGATTAAGGCAGAGTACAGCTTCTATCATCTCTTGCCGGATGACATGAAGCGGTGGTTTGTCCTGCCGTTTCATTATCAGGAAGATGAAAAGAGTGCCTCTTATACGATGGAGCGCCTCTATATGACAGACCTCGCGATTAAGTGGGTGCACGGCTCGATCGGCGAGGAGGAGTTTCGACGTCTGCTTGACATGTACTTTAACTTCTTCAAAGAGCGTCATGCGAAGGCGGTCAGCCAAGAAGAATATCAGAAAACGGCAGATTCCCTTTACATCGAAAAAGGTAGAGAGTCGTATTGAAGACCTGAAGAAACTCGAGAGTTACGGGCACATTGCGGCGCTCTTACAGGCCGGTACCGGTGAGAGCATCGACGATATCAAGGCGCGCTACTTTGCACTGAAACAGCAGGTGGAGTTGCGTGTTCGGGTGGAGCCGGTCAGTGTAATCGGCCACGGCGATCCCTGCTTCGCAAATGCGATGTACAACAAGGCGACCAGAATGCTCAAGTTCATCGATCCGAAGGGCGCGCTCACGGAAAAGGAACTCTGGACCAATCCGTATTACGACCTCGCAAAGCTTAGTCATTCGATTTGTGGCAATTACGATTTTTTCAACAACGCGCTCTATGAGATTTCTATTAACCGTGAGTTTCAGGCAGAGTTGAAGCTCGGCTTTGACAATGCACAGTATAAAAAATGGTTCCGGGAGAAAGCGGAAGCGTCCGGATATCATTATCTGCTGATTCGTCTCTATGAGGCTTCGCTCTTTCTCTCGATGTTGCCGCTGCATATCGACAACCCGCATAAGGTCTTAGGCTTTATCCTGAACGCGAGGAACATTTTGGAGGAGATTCAGAATGAACTACAGTGAGTATTCGTTCGTCTTTGACATAGACGGCACGATTTGCCCGATTAAGAAAAAGGGCGAGAAGTATGAGGATCTCGTACCCTTTGCCGAGGTGGTGGAAAAAATGCGTGTCTACCACGAGGCAGGGGCAAAGATTGTTCTCTTCACCTCGCGCAATATGAACTCGTATCAGGGAAACCTGGGTTTGATCAATAAGAATACGGCGCGTGTGTTGACCGACTGGCTTGAGAAGTGGAACATCCCCTATGACGAGATTTTCTACGGGAAGCCCTGGCCGGGACACAAGGGGTTTTATGTGGATGACCGTTCCGTTAGGCCGGATGAGTTTTTGGGCTATACGCCGGAAGAACTGGAAGAACGCTGCGAGGCATCGCGTGTAAAGGGGGAAGAGAGATGAAGAATCTGGACATTGTGATCACAATGGGAGGACTTGGGTCTCGTTTCCGGAAGGCCGGCTATACGGTTCCGAAGTTCATGATTGAGACGCGCGGAAAGACTTTATTTGAGTGGTCTATTCTAAGTCTGCAGGGCTATGCCGAATGCGCGGCGCGTTATATTTCATTGCGATGCGCGACGAAAGTGCGGATGTCGAGACTTTTATCGCGGAGCAGTGCAAAGCACTCGGTATTGCGGATTATAAACTTTTGCTGCTTGATTATCTGACGGACGGACAGGCTACCACGGCGGAACTGGCTTCGAAGTACTGGAACCCGGAGCATGGTCTGTTGATCTACAACATCGATACCTATGTAGTACCGGGCGCGATGAATGCGGCGGAATTAAAGGGTGACGGTTTTATTCCCTGCTTTCTCGGTGAGGGTGATCACTGGAGTTTTGTGCGTCTCGACGAAAGCAGTAAAGCAGTGGAAGTCCGGGAAAAGACCAGAATTTCCGAGAACTGTACGCTCGGCGCGTATTATTTCAAGAGTTGTGCGCTCTATGAGAAGCTCTACCGGGAGTTTTACGCGGACAATGCGAATCTGGAAAAGGGTGAGAAGTACATTGCGCCCATGTATAACTATCTGATTGAACAGGGCGGAGAAGTGTACATCTCCCGCGTACCGAAGGAGGCTGTACACGTGCTCGGTACGCCGGAAGAAGTGAAGGCTTTTGAGCAGGCAGCTTTGGACTGAACAGAGTGAATGAAGCAGAGTAGGGGATGAGGATGAAATACACAGAGGATATGAAGCAGTTTTACGCGGGGAAGCGCGTATTTTTGACCGGCCACACCGGTTTTAAGGGAAGCTGGCTCTCAGTTATGCTCCGTCTGCTCGGCGCGGAAGTCTACGGCTATTCGCTTGCGCCGGAGAGCGAGCCCTCGCTCTTTACTCTGCTGGAGCTTGACAAGAAGATGCACTCCACCATTGCGGACATCCGCGATTTTGCCTGCCTCAAGGAGGCTGTTCGTGAGGCAAAGCCGGACTGCGTGCTGCACCTCGCGGCACAGCCCCTGGTCAGAGAGTCCTATCGCTATCCGCGTGAGACTATGAGACCAATGTGATGGGCACCGTGAACCTACTCGAGGCGGTGCGTGAACTTGGCGCTGTGGAGAGCTTCCTTAATGTGACGACCGATAAGGTCTATGAGAACCCGGAGCAGGCAGACCACGGCTTTACCGAGGATGAGAAGCTGGACGGCTACGACCCCTACTCAAACTCGAAGAGCTGCTCGGAGCTGGTGACCCACTCCTATCATAAGTCCTTTTTCTCGGAGCCCGGTGCAATGCGCATTTCCACTGCGCGCGCGGGCAATGTAATCGGTGGCGGCGATTTCGCGAAAGACAGAATTATCCCAGACTGCGTGCGGGCAACGGTGCAGGGCAAGGCTGTTGAACTTCGGAATCCCTATTCGACCCGTCCTTACCAGCACGTGCTGGAGCCGCTCTACGCCTATCTCATGATTGTGATGCAGCAGGCAAAGGATGCAAAGTTTGCGGGCTATTACAATGTGGGACCGGATGACTGCGACTGCGTGAGCACCGGTGAGCTCGCAGACCTCTTTGTGAAACACTGGGGTGAGCCGGCTGTCTGGAAGAACGTGGCCGAAGCCAATGCGCCGCACGAGGCCGGTTTCCTGAAGCTTGACTGTGCAAAGTTAAAGAAGCGCTTTGGCTGGGCACCGATCTGGCATGTGGATCGGGCGGTCGGTGAGACCGTGCGCTGGTATCAGGCCTGGGCTGATGGCAAGGATTTGACTGCGGTGACGGAAGAACAGATTCGATTGTTTCTTGCGGTAAAGTAAGTTTGTAGAGGGATGGACGTTGGCCATCCCTCTATGACATGATGGGATAGAATGTTGATTTATCAAGGGGATGAGATTATGTCGGGACAAAAGAAGGAATTACTGAGCCTCGAACTCATATAACGGATATCTGACTCCGTTTGAAAAGAGAGCGGAGTGTACTATTAAGCAGTGGTATAACAAAAAACTTTGACCACTACAATGATGAGGTTGTTTGAGGTCACAATTTGTGACTTCAAAGTTCGAAAAGAGAGCGGAGTGTACCATTAAGCAGTGGTGTTACAAAAAACGTTGACCACAACAATGGTACCCTGATTTTCTCTGTAGTTTGTTGACGACAAAGATATTGCAAAAGATTCCGCTTCTGAGAAATCCGGTACGCGAGAAACTCCGTATTTTCGGCTTTGACAAGATTTGATGTGTAGCGGAAAACAGAGTTTTGATTCGCATTGCCTGTCCCGTGCCCGGCAAAGCGAGATGACCTGAGGTTTTGCTGTCTGGTGTTGCATTTGGGAGATAATTATGGAAAACACACGTGAAGACATTTTTGATCGCATGATGGGTCTGCCGGGACTGCGAATTTTAAAGCCCTGGTACAGTAAACACAAGGAAGTACTCCTGTATCTCTTTTTCGGCGGCCTGGCGGTCTTTCTGAATCTGGCGCTCTTTGTTCTTTTCACGAAGCGCTTTGGCTGGGGAGCGCTCTTTGCCAATGTTGTGGACTGGGTTATCTGCGTGTTGTTCCAGTTTATTACGAACAAGACTTGGGTCTTCGATGCTGCGACTGATTCGGCCAAGGGCTTCTGGGCACAGCTGGCTGGTTTCTTCAGCGGACGCCTGTTGACCCTCGGTGTGGAAGAATTGATGTTGTTTGTATTCATCGACCGTTTGCACTGGAGCAGCCTTTTGGTGAAGCTGATTGCGCAGATTGTGGTCATTGTTTCGAATTACGTGATTAGCAAGTTCTTCGTATTCAAGCAAAAATGAGATGTAGATAGCGATTACATATTGAATTGAGCCATTGGGGTCTTGTCGGTTTTTTGAAGAATAAGAACTTCTGAAAGACTGCAAGACCATCCGAGGCTCTTTTATTGTATGCGTCAAGGATTGACAATCGGTTTGTATGGGTTATACAGTTACTCGGAAAGAGGCTCGGAAAAGCATGAAAAAATACCTTGATTTATTGCGGGTAAAGCACTATCTCAAGAATATATTGGTATTCACACCGATATTCTTTAATAAAACGCTGTTCACCGAGAGATTTACAACGGCGCTCATCGGCTTTTTTTCGTTGTGCCTGATATCCTCGACGGTTTATATTTTAAATGATATCCAGGATGCGCCCAAGGATCGTCTTCACCCGACAAAACGTTTTCGTCCGATTGCCGACGGAAGCATCAATATCTTACAAGCCAGAGTGATCGGTGGCTTTTGCCTGTTCCTGTCTTTGACGCTATCGCATCTTGCGGGAGGCGTGTCCGGACTGCTTTTGCTTTTCATTTATTTTGTGCTAAATGTTTCATACAGTTTCGGGCTCAAGAACCAGCCCTTGATTGATGTTATTATTCTTGCTTCGGGATTTATCATCCGCGTTATTTACGGCGCTGTCTTGACTCAAATTCTGATCTCGGGTTGGCTCTACCTGACCATATGGACAGGAGCTTTCTATATGGGACTGGGAAAACGCAGAAATGAAATCGCAAGACAGGGAAGTACTAAAGATACGCGGCCGGTGTTGCGGTATTATTCGTACAGCTTTCTGGACAAAAATATGTACGTCTGTATTGCGCTATCCATCGTCTTTTATGCAATGTGGGCGGTAGAGCATGAGAGTGTCTTATTTATCTGGTCTGTGCCGATTTTGATGATTCTCCTCATGAAGTACAGCCTAGATATTGAGGGGGATTCGGACGGAGACCCGATTGAAGTTATCACACGCGATAAAGTTCTGATTTTGCTCATCGTTGCGTTTGTTGCGTATCTCGGCTATATCATTTATGTATAAAGACGGCAAGAACATCGCGAATTCGCCTAGGCAACTGCCGCGGGAGATACACATGAAAGAAAAAGGAATCCTACGTAATTGCATTATCATTCTCATCTTGGCCTTGCTGAGCCTCTACCTTGCCAATTTTTTCGCATCGATTTATGTTCCTTCGCGGCAACTTTTTCTGGATACGGATCGCCTGAGTGAAGGGAAAATCATGGCTTTTGTCTATGACGAGGCGCCGGTTGAATTACTGCCTACCGGAGAGAATGAGTACACGGGCGAAATTCGGAGCGGCGGAGAGCAGAAGCAGCTTGCCGTGGTAATGAAAGACGGCGTGCCGCTTTCCTGTGCGGTGGATGGGGAAGAGAAACAGATACAGCCGGTGAGCCGCTATACAAGTTCCATGTATTATGTCGGGACCTATTGCATTTCGCTCGGCGGAAACGAGACGAAGCGTTTGCCTGTCACCGCAGCCCTGTTTTTTCTGCTCTTCGGCCCCTTTGTTTTGGCCTTCCGTGAAAATGTGCGGGCTAAGAGCGGTTTCAAGAGATTCGTCTACTCGGATCATGTGGTCAAGGCAATCGGACGGAAACCCATTTTGCTTTCTTTTTTGCTAAGTGCGGTCAGTCTACTCATTTTCTACGGCTGCGACTTAATCGTCATATCCGACAGCATCATCCTTTGGCAAAAGGGTATCGATATTTCAGCTTTTTGCCTGCATTAACCCCTATAAGAATGTAGAGCTCTATTTATGGCAGTACGAGGGCATGATGCTCGCGGGTTACAGCCTGCCGTCCTACCTACTCTACCCGACACTCGGGGGCTTTCAGCCGGGCGCCTATCACTGGTTACAGTCGTTCCTCTATAAAATGCTCAACATGCTCCTCATGAACGGCACGGTGCTCTCACTGATCAGCTTCCTCCTGGAGCGGGGATTCCTCAAAGAAGAGCGCGCGCGGGAAGTTTATTACTTCTCTGTCTTTAACCCGCTCTGCTTCTGGATTGCCATCATCTTTATTCAGTTTGATATCTTGCCGGTTTACTGCACCCTGCTTGGGCTCTTACTGCTCTCCGATGTGCAAAAGAACAAGTGGAGCGCCGCGCTCTTTCTCGGCTTCGGCGTGGCCTGCAAGGTGACTTATCTCATGCTGCTGCCGAGCATGGCCTTCCTTATGTTGACCCTATTTGTGCGGGATAAGAAAGCGAGAAAGGACTGGCTCCTCTTTGGCCTCGGCTTCGGGTGTTTGCTCTTTGTCTTCCTGTTGTTGCCGCGCATTTTGCCGACGGCACTGCGCTTTGCTTACCGGGATTTGCCGCAGACCAGGCGTCTCTGGCGGCTTGCCTTCCCCTTGGTCAGCACGGAGATCAGAACCTATGCGGCGATTGTGGGGCTGGTAATTGCGTTCCTCTGGAGTGTGCTTCACTGGGACACCAAGGCGGCCATGCCGATACAGATTTTGAGGACGGTACTCATGCTGGCGGTTATTATGTTTACTTTCTCATCGCTGACTCTATCCACGCCCTCCTTCTATCTGGTCTCGCTCCCGGCCTTTGTACTCTTGGTGCGGCAGAGCCGGAACCGCTACGAGTGCGTGTTGAAATCGATTTTGTCTCTCCTCGTGGTCACACAGTTTCTGCTCCGCCCGGAGGGGGATATCACGGCGACCCTCTGGTTCTTCGGGAAGACACCGGTCTTTACCCGCGTTTTGCAGGCGGTCGAAGCGAGCGGCAAGGCACTCTGGTGGAAGTCCTTCCTCTACAGCGTCTCCTACGGGGCCATGCTGGTCTATTTAAAGCTCTTCTGGGATTTGGTCTGCAAGACAGCGGAGAGCTGGACGGGGGACACCACCCAATCGGCCACCCAATCGGCCACCCAATCGGCCACCCAATTGACCACCCAATCGACCGGAAGTTGACAGCTCAGCTTGCCCGCAATGGAAAGTGGATTGTAAAACAATAAAAAGCGCCGCTCCGGACTGATATGTACCCAGAATTCTGGACACATTGACTATCGTTAGGCACCGCAACTGGATGCTATCCTGTATTGTACAGGAGGCATCCAGTTTGTTTTCTTCTGGATTCTCCTGTTGTTATAGTAGTCGATATAATCATCGACTGCAGTAACAAATTCCTCAAAGGACTTGAACTCTTGCTCATGTCCATAGAACATCTCATTCTTCATCCGACCAAAGAACGACTCCATAATGCCGTTATCATGGCAATTCCCTTTCTGGACATCGACTGTGTGATGCCATGCTTCTCAAGCTCGGTTCGATAGTAGGCGTGCTGATACTGCCAGCCCTGATCTGAATGCATAATCAAGCCTGTTAACTTTGGGAACTTTGCAAATGCCTTATCCAGCATGTCCTTGATCTGTTCCATGTTAGGATGCAGCGAAACATTGTACGAGATAATCTCGTTTCCGCACATGTCGAGGATCGGAGAAAAGTAGCACTTCCCCCATCCCATGTTGAACTGAGATACGTCTGTTGTCCATTTCTCGAGGGGTGTGTCTGAAATAAAATCCTGTTTAAGGAGATTGTCCGCGGTCTTGCCCACCTCACCTTTGTAAGAATAATACTTCTCCTTCGGACGCTTGCCGAACAGTTCCATGTCGTGCATGAGCCGCTGAACACGCTTGTGATTGACCTCAAATCCACGATTATGCAGCTCCGCCGTAATTCGGCGGACACCATATCGCTGCCGGTTCTCATCGTAAATTCTGCGGATCTCTGCGGAAAGGCCTGTATTCCTTAGAGCAACTGCGTCAGTCCTGCCAAGTTCATAGTAGTAGGTGGACCGGGACATTCCCATTGCTGTCAGCAGGTACTTCAGTTTGTATCCTCTGTCGCGGAGTTCTTTGATGATCGCTGCTTTCTCGCCTTGAGTCGCGCAGCTTCCTTTTCTTCCCTCAAGGCTATCCTTTTTTTTATTACTTCGTTCTCGGCCTTAATCAAGGCGTTCTCTTCACGAAGCCGGAGGAGCTCCTCGTATTCACTCTCCTGGAGTTTTCTGGGATTGTTGATATTTACTTTCTTCATCTTCGCAGGATCCTTTGGCTTGCGTCCTTTCTTCTTACTTACAAGTCCATTGTACCCGTAAATCTTATATTTTTGCACCCAGTCATAGAGCAGACGGCTCCCAATGCCGGCCTCTAGCGCAACGGACTGTGCTGTCCTCCCGGCGAGAACCTTTGTGATTAGCTTCAGTTTCTCTTCAGGCGTCCACGGATGCTGCTTTCCATGCTTTAGGACCTGGGGGCCATTTGCCTTTTCGGCACGAGCCCATCGACGAATCATGACATGAAAGTTACTCGGATCGTTGTAACCATCCGGTGTCTCCGGCCATTTCCCCTGTCGATACAGGTCGACACACATCTTCTTGAATTCATAATCATAGCGCATGATAAAACCCTCCTTACTGTGACACTTTCGTGTCCAGTAAAGAGGGTACATATCAGACAGGATAACTGCCGGGGCGGCGTTGTTGTTTTGTATGAGGGGATTTTTCAATTTTCGTAGTGTCCGCGGCAGGAAAGAATGATCAGATTTTGCTCACTGTCACCGATATAAACCAAGCGGTTTCCGGCATCAATGCGACGGCTGTAGGCTTTCAGACCTTTCAGTGGTTCGGGCTTTCCGATTCCTTTCATGAAGCCATCTCGTTGTATGCTCTGAATCAATTCATTGATACGGCGCAAAGTTTTTCTTATCTTTTGTTTGCCAGGAAATATACTCAAGCAAAGCAGTTTCTGTAAAAGTAACCTTCATTTCCCCATTTCCAGCAGTTCATCCATAGTTTTGACGACTACTTTCCCCTTTTTGAACTGCTGCATGGAGCGCTCAAGTTTGGCAAGGTACTTCGCATTGCGACGCAGTTTCTCAAGTTCGCGATACTCTGCCTCGCTGATCACAATGAGATTCTGATTGTGAGGGCGGGAAATCAGAATGGTTTCACCGGAGTTAATCAGATCGCCAATCTGTTTGAAGTTGTTTCTTACATCCAAGGTTTTTTTAGAGCAATCATGAGGTTCTCCTTTCGTACTGAAATATGTACATATTTTAGTGCATATTTTGGAAAAGGTCAATGTTTTCCGAGATTTTCCTGATGTTCTTGAATCATCTCTACCCTTGTTTGGGGTGGCACTTTTCTTATTCTTCTCTCATTTGCCCCGTTTTCTTTGCTTCCCGCAGCTCGAGCAGCCGTTCAAACTGGATTTTTAGGAGTGTACCGACCGGCACGGCGAGCAGCATGCCGAGGACACCGCCCACCGCACCGCCCACCAGGAGGGAGGCGATTACGAGCAGCGGGTGAATGTCTATGCTGGAGCTTAAGAGCCGCGGGTTAATTACATTGCCGTCCAGGGTCTGAATCACAAAGAGAGCTATGAGCGCCGTGATGAGGCGCGTGTAGTCGCCGTAGAGCAAGCAGACCAGGGCAGTGCTGCCGTAGGCGATAAAGGGCCCCACATAGGGAATCAGGTTGCCGAGACCGGTCAGGATGCCGATGATGAGCCCGTAGCGCACACCGATGATGCTGAGTGACACACTGACCAGAACAGCCATGATGAGCGCATCAATCACCTGGCCACGGATATAGCCCGCGAAGGCGCGGTCCGCATCCGAAAAGAAAACGGAGAGCGCCCGGTTGAGGCGCTGCCCGAGCAGAACCTTGGAGACCCGCTTCCAGTAGCGGAGTATGTTCTCGCCGTCCAAGAGGAAGTAGACGCAGAAGATGAGCGAGAAGAGAAGGTTCGAGAAGAAGCTGCCCATGTTGTTGACGCTCGATAGCATGGAGCCGAGAAAACGTTCCGCGAAGCTCATCAGGTTCGAGACCGCGCTCTTTAAGTAGGCGGTAAAGTCATTTCCGGCGACCGGGAGCGTGGCAAGCTTATTCAGGACATCCTGATAAAAGTTTGAAATCGCGAGACTCAGTTCCTTGGTCATGCGCCAGAGATCGCTCAAATTTGCGAGCTGCACGCTGCTGCTGAGCGCCGAGATGAGGAGAGAGAGCAGCAGGGTGAGAACAAGTAAGACCAGCGTAAAGGTGAGAAGCACGGCAAAGCCCCGGAAGGGATGCGTTTTTTCCTGCTTCGCGGGACGGCGCAATGCGCGCGGCAAGAGTGTCCGAAAGCCCGCAAGGCGCTGCTCGAAAAAGCTCACCACGGGGCTTAAGAGATAGCAGAGCGCAAAGCCCGTGATCAGGGGGCGCAGTACAACCCGGAACCAGTGAAAAAAGCCCGCGACCGCCTCCCAGATATCGGGGAGATGGTCTATGGCGCGGCTGCCGCAGTAGAGCAGGAGAGCGGTAATCAGAACATAGAGCGAAATCAGAATGTAGCGAAAGTTAAACAGTTTTTTCCAATCCATGGGAACACCTCAGAAATTCCGTTGGCTTTGCCCCATTATAAGGGCTGGATTTTTTTCTGACAATGGTCGTATAATAATCATAGAAAAAAAGGGGGTACTTATGGGACAGATTACAGTGACAACTTGCCCGATTGAGGGACTTTATGTGATTGAGCCGGCGGTGCACGGCGATGCGCGCGGCTATTTTATGGAGACCTATAACCGCCGCGATATGGAAGAGGCGGGACTTAACTTAAACTTTGTGCAGGACAATCAGTCCGCGTCCAAGAAGGGCGTGCTGCGCGGCCTTCACTTCCAGAAGGAATTTCCGCAGGGGAAGCTCGTGCGTGCCATCCGCGGCCGTGTCTTTGACGTGGCGGTGGATCTTCGAAAGGAGTCAAAGACCTTTGGGCAGTGGTACGGCGTGGAACTCACCGAGGAGAATAAGAAGCAGTTCTATATTTCCGAGGGCTTTGCGCACGGCTTTCTGGTGCTCTCCGACTATGCGGAGTTCTGCTATAAGGTGACGGATTTCTATCACCCGGGCGATGAGGGCGGTCTCGCGTGGAACGACCCGGAAATCGGCATTCGGTGGCCGGAACTGGTGGGCGCTTACCCGGGCTCTGCGGATGCTTCGGGCTATACGCTATCGGACGGCACGCATCTCACGCTGAGCGATAAGGACCAGGCTTGGGAGACGCTTAAAAAAACGCATCACTTCTGAAGAAGACAACTTAGACCGGGGGGGAGGCACACGCATGAAACAGGTATCACAGGAGGCGCGCTACCGGCAGATGATGGAGGAACCGGTATACACGCTGATCCCGCGCCTCGCTGTCCCCACCATCGTCTCCATGTTGGTCACCGCCGTTTACAACATGGCGGATACCTATTTTGTGTCCCAGCTCGGCACTTCGCCCTCGGCGGCGGTCGGCGTGGTCTTTTCGCTGATGACGGGTATTCAGGCTGTGGCTTTCATGATAGGCATGGGCTGCGGCAACGAGATTGCGCGCTTGCTCGGGCAGAAGGAGATTGAGGAGGCCGAGCGCTATGTGGCGACCGGCTTCTTTACGGAGATACTCGTAGGCACGCTGCTCGCGGTTCTCGGCATAGCTTTCTCCGGGACTTTGGTCTACCGGCTCGGCGCAACGCCAACCATAGCGCCCTATGCCGCGTCCTATACGCGCTATGCCCTGCTCGGCGTGCCCTTCTTCATGTGCTCGCTCGGCATGAACAATATGCTCCGCTTTCAGGGTAACTCGTTTACTCGATGCTCGGCATTGCGACCGGCGGTGTGCTGAACATCTTTCTGGACCCGCTCTTTATCTATGTGTTTCACATGGGCATTGCGGGCGCGGCAATCGCGACTGTAATCAGCCAGATGATTTCGTTCTTCATTCTGGTCTGGCAGTGCAACTGTATGCCGGCCTGTCTCAGCATACGCCTGTGGCGCTTTGCGCCGAGCCTCGAGCGCTACCGAAACATACTGCGCTTCGGTCTCCCGAGCCTTGCGCGGCAGGGCATTGCGAGCATCTCTGTCATCGTGATTAACTTTGCGGCGCAGCCCTACGGCGATGCCGCGATTGCCGCGATTGCCATTGTGTCGCGGGTTGCCATGTTCATGAACTCCGCCATCATAGGCTTTGGGCAGGGCTTCCAGCCGGTCTGCGGCTTTAACTACGGCGCGGGCAACTATAAGCGCGTGGAGCAGGCCTATAATTTCAGCCTTCGCGTTTGTTTCGCTGCCCTGCTCCTCATGGGGACGCTCGTATTCTTCAACGCGGAGCGCGTAATTGTGCTCTTTCGGAAGGATCCGGATGTCATTGCGGTCGGGACGCTTGCCTTACAGCTACAGTCCCTCAGCATACCGCTCGCGGCGCAGATTACCATGGCCAATATGTTTTCGCAGACCACGGGCTATAATGTCCGCGCGACGGTCGTGGCCTTGCTTCGCCAGGGCATATGTCTGATTCCGATACTCCTTGTCTTGCCCCGTCTGTTCGGTGTGCGGGGCATACAGGCGGCACAGCCGCTCAGCGATGTCTTTTCCGCGGTGATTGCCTTCTTCATCACAAGGAGCATACTCCGGGAGATGCGACGTAAGACCGCAGAGCAAGAAAAAGCCGTTTTGAATTCCGGAAAAACGCTTGCACAAGCGGAAGAAGTATGATATAAAATTAGGGCACGTGTTAAGAGAGCACGCTGTCCGCAGGTGTAGTTCAATGGTAGAACACCAGCCTTCCAAGCTGGATACGTGGGTTCGATTCCCATCACCTGCTCTTGAGTCTGTAGCTCAGCAGGATAGAGCAACGGCCTTCTAAGCCGTGGGTCGGGGGTTCGAATCCCTTCAGGCTCGTTGGGATTCGAAACAGTCCCGAAACACGAATATGGTGGGTATGGCGCAGTTGGTTAGCGCGCCAGATTGTGGATCTGGAGATCCAGGGTTCGAGCCCCTGTACCCACCCGATAAAAGAGCACCCGCGAGGGTGCTCTTTTTGTATAATTCAAGTATCTACTCGCTATGACTTGACAAAGAAAAAAATGGGTCGTACAATATGCTACAAAAACGAAGGAGGGAAATATGAGCTTTTCAATCAGACTTTCGTCAGAAGAGAAGAGACTTGCGGAAAGTTACGCGAGATTGCACGGCATGTCGCTCGGCGAAGCATTTAAACAGGCGCTTTTTGAGCGAATTGAAGATGAATATGATATCGCTGTGGCTGCCGAGGCTTATGCAGAGTACGAGAGAAGCGGGCGCAAGAGTAGGCCGATTTCCGAACTGTGGAAAGAATCGGATTTGTGAAATCAAGGGTCTTACGGCGAACCGCAGCGGACAGTGGAGATATCGCATCGGAGATGAATAGGAAACAAAAAAGAGCCTCTCGGCTCTTTTTTGTTTCCGTATTTCTCTTTGCTTACTGCGCCTTGACTTCCTTCCAGAGTTCGTCGTAGAGCGCATCGCCCTCTTCGCCGAGGTACTGGAATACTTCGCACTTTGCGAGGTCCGCATCGTCCGGGAAGAGCGCCTTGTTGTTCTGGAGTTCCGGATCGAGGAGCTCAAACGCTGCCTTGTTCGGGGTCGGGTAGGTGATGTACTCGAAGTTCTCCTTCGCAATATCCGCGCGGCACATAAAGTCAATCCACTTCTCTGCGTTCTCCTTGTGGCGCGCATTCTTCGGGATGACCCAGCTGTCAATCCAGACATTGGAGCCTTCCTCCGGAATCACATACTTGAGCTCGTAATCCGCGCCGGAAGCCTTGACTTCCTTCTGGACATAGAGCATTTCGCCGGAGTAGATGACTGCGAGCGCTGCCTCGCCGCCGATCATCTTGTCGCGAACCTGGTCAATGACATAGGCCTGAACCAGCGGCTTCTGCTCAATCAGCTTGTCCTTGACTGCCTCAAGTTCGGTTCTGTCGGTCGTGTTGATGTCGTAGCCCAGGAGCTTCTCGCCGACCATGAAAGCGTCGCGGACGGAGTCCTGCATGAGGATGTTGTTCTGGTACTTCGAATTCCAGAGGTCGTTCCAGCTCTTCGGCGCCTCGGATTCCGGCACCATGGAGGTGTTGTAGAGGATGCCGACCGTGCCCCAGCAGTAGGGGACGGAGTACTTGTTTTCCGGATCGAAGCCCTTGGACTTTTCAAGGTACTTCGGGTCGATGTTCTTGTAGTTCGGAATCTTATCAAAGTCGATCGGCTGAATGAGGTCCTTCTCGATCATCTTCTGGATGATGTAATCGGAGGGGCAGACCACATCGTACTGCACCGCACCGGCCTCAATGATCGGGAGCATCTCCTCGTTGGTCTCGAAGGTGTCGTAGACCACCTTGATGCCGGTCTCCTTCTCGAACTCCTTCACGACGTTTTCGCCGATGTACTCGCCCCAGTTGTAGACGTAGAGCGTGTTGTCTTCCTTCGCAGACTTCTGCCCGCAGCCGCCGAGTGCTGCGCCGACTGCGACGAGGACGGCAACGGAGAGCGCGCGCGTCAAAATGCTTCTGTTCTTCATACTGTTATCCCCCTTAAATCTGTTTTGAGTTTTTTGCAGACGGCATAAAGTTTGCGATCAGCAGTAGAACCAGGACTGCCGCAAAAATGATGGCCGAGAGTGCATACATGCTGGGCACAATGCCGCGCCTTACCTGTGAATAGATCAGCGTGGAGAGCGTGTCTATGCCTGCGCCCTTGGTGAAGTGGGTGATGATAAATCATCGAGCGACATTGTGAAGGCGAGCAGAAAACCGGAGAGCACGCCGGGCACAATGTCCGGAAATACGGTGTAGAAAAAGGCCTGACGCGGTGTCGCGCCGAGATCCATGGCCGCCTCGTAGGCGGAGCGGTTGGTCTGCTTTAATTTCGGCAGTACGGAGAGCAGCACATAGGGCACGTTAAAGGTGATATGGCTGATTAACACCGTGTGGAAGCCGAGCGAGAAGCGGAAGGCGATGAAGGCGAGCATCAGGGAGATGCCGGTCACGATATCCGCATCCAGCATCGGGATGTTGTTTAGGCCTATCATCAGGTTGCGGCCGGTGCGCTTCATCGCGTTGATGCCGATGGCCGCCGCGGTGCCGAGCACGGTCGCAATGAGGGCGGAGAGGAAGGCAATCAGCAGGGTGTTATAAAACGCCCGCATGATGGTTGCATTCGAGAAGAGCTCTCCGTACCACCTGAGGGTAAAACCGCCCCAGCGTGTTCTTGATTTACTCTCGTTAAAGGAGAGCACAATCATCGTGAAGATGGGGAGGTAGAGAAAGAGGAGCATAATCACGAGATAGAAGTCGCCGATGATGTTTCGTATGCGTCTGTTCATCAGAATGCCGTCCCCCTCTCCGTTTTTATCGTAGCGCGCCAGCACGGTCATGCTGAGCAGGATGAAGAGCAGCATGACGATCGAGAGACCGCTGCCCAGTTCCAGTTGCTCGCCTTGGTGAACTCGGTCTCGATGACATTTCCGATCAGCAGTATCTTGCTGCCGCCGAGAATGTTGGAAATGACAAAGGTCGTGAGTGCCGGGACAAAGACCATTGTGACGCCGCTCACAATGCCGGGCACCGAGAGGGGCAGCCAGATGCGCCAGAGTGTCTGGAGCGAGGAGGCACCCAAATCTCTTGCGGCCTCGACGATGCTGTCCTCAATCTTACACATGGTGTTGTAGAGCGGAAGCACCATGAAGGGCAGGAAGTTATAGACCATGCCGAGCACTATGGCGGTTGGCGTGTTGATGATATTGAGCGGCCGTAAGTGCAGGGCCGCGAGAAAGCCGTTGATTACGCCGTTCTTCTCAAGCAGGGTCTGCCAGGCGAGCGTGCGGAGCAGAAAGTTCATCCACATCGGCAGGATGAAGATGAAGACCACGAAGTTCGCCCCTGCCTATCTTCTTACCGCGCAGAATGAGCGCGAGCGGAAAGGCGAGCAGAAAGCAGATCGCGGTACTCACGAAGGAGAGCAGCACCGAAAGCTTTAAGGCCTTCAGGTGATTGCGCTCTACAATCGAAATCACATTGTCCAAGGTGAAGGCGCCGCTCCGGTCGGTCAGACCGAAGACAAAGACCAGGGCAAGCGGAATCACGATGAAGCCTATCATCCAGACGAGATAGGGGAGAGAAAGGAGTCTTGCCTTCTTATTCATTGACAATCGCCTCCTCATCCTCGGAGGCGGGCTTATTCATAATTTGAATGTTGAAGGGATCGACCGTGATGCCGACCTCCTGCCCGAGGGTAAACATATGGGTGGACTGCACGAGCCACTCATAGCCGCCCTTGGTCGTCACCTCCATCTCGTAGTGCACGCCCTTAAAGATGGAGTGGGTCACATGACCGGTGAGGATTCCGTCCTCCGGCTTTACGAGCTCCACATCCTCCGGGCGTATCACGACGTCGACCGGCTTATTCTGACCGAAGCCCTTGTCCACACAGCGGAAGTTTGCGCCGAAGATATTCACGAGCTCATCGTGCACCATGATGGCGGGGATGATGTTGGAGTCACCGATAAAGTCCGCGACGAAGGCATTTTCCGGCTCGTTGTAAATCTGCTCCGGCGTGCCCATCTGCTGGATATAGCCCTGGTTCATGACGACTATGGTGTCGGACATGGTGAGGGCCTCTTCCTGGTCGTGGGTCACGTAGACAAAGGTGATGCCGAGCTCTTTTTTCAGGCGTATCAGCTCGTACTGCATGTCCTGGCGGAGCTTTAAGTCGAGTGCGCCGAGCGGCTCGTCGAGGAGCAGAAGCCGGGGCTCGTTTACGATGGCGCGCGCAATCGCAATGCGCTGCTGCTGGCCGCCCGAGAGGGAGTTCACGTCGCGCTTCTCAAAGCCGGAGAGGTTCACGAGCTTTAAGGCGTAGCGAATTTTGTCATCGATATAGGCCTTGCTCTTGCCCTTGATTTGAGGCCGAAGGCAATATTTTCCGCGATGCTCATGTGCGGGAAGAGCGCGTATTTCTGGAACACCGTGTTCAGCTGGCGGCGGTTCGGCGGAAGGCTTGTGATATCCTGGCCGTCAAAAATCACCTTGCCGCTGTCCGGAGTCGTGAAGCCGCCGAGTATGCGGAGCGTTGTGGTCTTGCCGCAGCCGGAGGGACCGAGCAGGGTCACAAAGGAGTTTTCCGGAACGGTCAGATTCAAATCGTCCAGCACCATTTCTCCGTCGAAGGACTTCGAGATGTGCTTAAGATCCACCAGTGTTGACATAGTTTGAATCTCCTCTCTATCTTAAAAGGACGGCGGGGCGCTTACGTAGAGAAGCGTGCAGCCGCTCTTTGAGCTGACATAGTGACTTTTTTCGGAGCGATAGTAGAAGCTCTCGCCCTTTTTGACGCGGCGGGTCTCATTGCCGAGGTGCAGTTCCAGACTGCCGCTCAGCACATAGCCGAACTCCTCGCCGGAGTGGGGCGCATCTTCCGCCATACGACCGCCCGGTTCCAGGGTCAGCAGTATGGGCTCCATCATATTTTTTTGCGCGTTTGGAATGAGCCAGCAGATGTGGTTTTTCAGCTCACTGTCCTGCTTTTCAAAGTAGTCCGCTTTTCGGAACACCAGCTGTTCCGGTTCTTTTTCGCTGAAGAAGTCCGCAGGCGTGGTGCCGAGACACTGCAGAATATCCATCAGCGTTAAGATGGAAGGAGAGGTTAAATCGCGCTCCAATTGGGAGATGAAGCCCTTGGAGAGCTCCGCGCGGTCCGCCAGTTCTTCCTGCGTCAGATTGTTCAGTATGCGCAGACGCCTGATTTTATCACCGATCTCCAAGAACAGCCTCCTTAAACTTATAGTTTAGTAAAAATAAACCACCGGTACGATTATACAGTTTTTGAAGGGGGTGTCAATAGAATTTTTGAGGGCCTTGTGCTAGAATGAGCAGGAAGAAAAACAGCAGGGCATCCCTTGGTTTTGCGCGGGGCGCAGTGAGGAGAGAGCATGAAAAAATACGTGGCGTATGTGGGATCTTACTCCTATACGGGAAAGGCAAAAGGCATCACAATTTTCGATGTGGATACGGAGCGCGGCAGCTTTCATAAGCGCCAAGAGGTAGAGGTGGACAATGCCTCGGATGTGATTGCGTCGAGTGACGGGCGCATGCTCTACGCCGTGGAGGATTACGGCGTGGTTGCGTTCCGCATTCTGCCGGACGGCGGTCTGGTGCGCGTTTCGAGCCGAAAGGTGAACGGCATGCGGCCGCATCATATCTGCGTGGATCGGGAGGGCAAGTACCTCTACACCTCGGGCTATCACGACGGAAAGCTCACAATACTCCGCCTCGAGCCGGACGGAACCATAGCTCCATCGTGGATGAGGTTTACCATAAGGGCCTCGGCTCGATTGCGGAGCGCGGCTCGAGAGCCCACATTACCTGCTCGAAGCCCACGCGCGACATGCGCTTTGTGATGGCAGCGGACCCCGGCATCGATCAGGTGAGCATCTACCGCTTTACCGGAAGACCGGGCGAAATTCGCCTGGTGGACGCGATTCGCACCGCGCGGCGTTCCTCGCCCTGCTTCTTTACCTTCTCGAAGGACAATCGCTTCCTCTATCTGCTCTACGATATGACGAACGCGATCGATGTATACAGCTATACGGTCTCCGAGGACAGGGGCATGCCGGAGTTCACCAAGATTCAGACGGTGTGCACCACGGGAGACGAGACACCGGGCGCTCTGAATGCGGCGACCTGCATGACCTTTACGACGGATGACCGCTATATCTTTGTGGGCAATGCGGGCGATAACAGCGTGACCCTCTTTTCGCGTGACGCGGAGAGCGGTCTGCTGACAGCGGAGTTTAATCTTCCGATCAGCGGTGAGTACCCGAAGGACATCGCAATCTTCCCGGACGGGAAGCACATTGTGAGCGTAAATCACGAGAGCGGAACCCTTTCCTTCTTTAAGGTGGATTACGAGAAGAAGCTGCTCATCATGAGTATCAACGAGATCCCGGTGAGTCAGCCGAACTGCTGCATCATGGTACCGGTCGGAGAGGAAGGGTAAATGGCGGGAAGTATATTCGGAACCTTGTTTCGCGTGAGCACCTTCGGAGAGTCGCACGGCACGGCACTCGGCGCGGTGATTGACGGCTGCCCTGCGGGGCTTCCGCTCACGGTGGAGGAGATTCAGGCCTATTTAAACCGGAGAAAGCCCGGGCAGTCCGCGTTTACGACACCCCGTAAGGAGGCAGATGCCTGCGAAATTCTCTCCGGTGTCTTTGCGGGAAAGACCCTCGGCACCCTCGATTGCGGTTCTGGTGCGGAATAAAGATCAGCACTCGGCGGACTATCAGGCCATTTGGGACTGTTACCGCCCGGGACACGCGGACTTCGGCTTCGATCAAAAATTCGGCTTTCGGGATCCGCGGGGCGGCGGCAGAAGCTCGGGGCGAGAGACCATAGGCCGGGTGATCGGCGGTGCAATCGCGGCGAAACTGCTCGCGGAATTCGGCATTCGCGCCTTCGCCTATGTGAGCGCGGTCGGTGCAATCGAGGCAGCGACCTTTGACGAAGCGGTCTGTGCGGAAAAATCCGCTCGGCATGCCGGATCCGGGAAGCGGCTGCGCGGGCAGCGGAATACGTAAAAAGAAGTGATGCGGAACAGGGATTCGCTCGGTGGCACGGTGAGTTGCCGCGTCACCGGGATGTTCCCGGGGCTCGGTGAGCCGGTCTTTGATAAACTTGACGCGGAACTCGCGAAGGCTGTCGCGAGCATAGGCGCGGTGAAGGGCGTCGAGTTCGGCGACGGCTTCGGGGTGAGCACCCGGCGCGGCAGCGAAGATAACGATGCCTTCTGCCCGGGGCGGGAAGGCATCGAAAAAAAGAGCAATCACGCGGGCGGTATGCTCGGCGGCATCTCGGACGGTAGCGATATCCTGCTCCGGGCGGCCGTGAAGGCAACGCCTTCCATCGGCTCTCCGCAGGAGACCGTAAACAAAAACGGCGAGCCGGTCACGATTGAAATTCAGGGGCGGCACGACCCGACCATCATGCCGCGGGCGGCGGTCGTGGTCGAGTCCATGGTGAACCTGGTGCTCGCGGATTTGCTTCTTCGAAACAGCGTGAGCACAGTCGAGAAACTAAAGCGGGCCGCCGGTCGCAATTGAAACAGAACTTGCAAAGAGAAGAGGTACCGAGACGGTACCTCTTTTCTTTCGCCAAAACGCCGAACGAAACCACGCCAAAACGCCGAATGAAATTCAGCCAAAACGCCGAACGAAATCCCGCCAAGTCGCCGAAGAGGCTTCGGAAGCAAGACTTGCAAATACTACGAAAAGCGGGCATGCTGTTAGAAAAGATGCTTGGATCGGAGGTGGCTTATGCCCTTACACTTGGTTAGAAACGATATCACGAAGATGCGGGTGGATGCCATTGTGAATGCCGCAAACAGTTCCCTCCTCGGCGGGGGCGGGGTGGACGGCTGCATCCACCGCGCGGCGGGGCCGGAGCTCCTTCAGGCTTGTAAGAACTTACACGGCTGCGAGACGGGGCAGGCAAAGATTACCGCGGGCTACCGGCTTCCCTGTAAGTATGTGATTCACGCGGTCGGGCCGCGCTGGCAGGGCGGAGCGCAGGGGGAAGAGGAAAAACTGCGTTCTTGTTACCTTGAATCCCTGAAATTAGCAACGGAGTATCAGTGCGAGACGATTGCCTTCCCGCTGATTTCCGCCGGGATTTACGGCTACCCGAAGGCGGAGGCGCTTCGCGTCGCGGTCGATACGATTGCCGCCTTTCTCGAGACTGCGGAGCTCACGGTCTACCTGGTCATCTTTGACCGGGCGTCCTATGAGATCGGCGCGGAGCGCTTCTCGGAGATTGCGGTCTATATCGACGAGCGCTATGTGGATGCACATACGGACAGCGCCGTGCGGCGCCTCGACCGGGAGCGGCTGTATGAGGCAAAGTGCTCGGAAGCGCTGCTCTGTGAGACAAAGGCTGTCGCCGAGGTCTCGCTGGAAGAGACTTTACAGCGACTCGGCGAGAGTTTTTCGGAAATGCTGCTCCGGAAAATCGACGAATCCGGTATGACGGATGCGCAGTGCTATAAAAAGGCAAACATAGACCGGAAGCTCTTTTCGAAGATACGCTCCGATAAGCGCTATCAGCCCTCGAAGACCACAGCCATTGCCTTTGCGCTCGCGCTGGAGCTTCCTCTCCAGGAACTCGAAGAACTCTTAGAAAAGGCCGGCTTTGCCCTCTCACCCGCGAGCAAGTTTGATTTAATCGTTGAGTACTTTGTCGCGCGGGGCAAGTACAATGTCTTTGAAATCAACGAGGCTCTCTTTGCCTTTGATGAGAATCCGATCGGGGCGTGAGAACGCCGAACGAAATGTCGCCTGCGAGGCGACCCTTCCCGCGCTAATTAGCGCTATGCTCTCTTTGTCAGTGAAACAAGTGACTTGGCTCTGTGCGGTACAAGTGCGGTGCAGGTGTTGCGCGCATAAACGCAGCGGCTCCCGTGTAACAGAGCAGTCAAAGGAAAACAGCGGGAGGGAAGCAAAATGAAGAACAATTTGACCGAAATCGTATTTATTCTGGATCGCAGCGGCTCTATGGGCGGCTTGGAAACGGATACCGTAGGGGGCTTCAATGCCATGCTGGAGCGGCAGAAAAAGGCGGAGGGCGAGGCTCTGCTCTCGACTCTCTTATTCAGCAACGAGACGGAGGTACTGCATGACCGTGCGGACATCCGGCAGGTGGAGCCCCTCAGCCTTCAAGACTACCGTGTCGGCGGCAGCACTGCCTTATTAGACGCAATCGGCGGTGCAATACGGCATATCGGTGAGCTGCACCGTAGGGCAAGCGAGGATGGGAGACCGGCGCACACCCTTTTTGTGATTACCACGGACGGGCAGGAAAATGCGAGTCGCCGCTACGGCTATGCGGAACTCAAGCGGCTCATTGAAGGACAGAAGGAAAGTACGGCTGGGAGTTTCTCTTTCTCGGCGCGAATATGGATGCGGTGGCGGCGGCAAGCCGCTTCGGCATCGATGCGGACCGGGCGGTTCGCTTTCACTGCGACAGTGCGGGCATCGCGCTGAACTACGAAGCGGTGGGAGAGGCCATACTCACGCTCAGAGAGAAATCGGCCCTTGACCGGGACTGGGGTGCGCGCATCCGTGAGGACTATCAAAAGCGCGAAAGAGACATAGTCGGATTTCACAACGTAAGGTTGACATAACCTTACAAAGAGGCATGGTAGACGCGCGTCGGCGAAAGCAATGATGCTTAGAAACGGACGATTCGGAAAGTGCCCTACGCGCGTCGCCGTTGGCATTACAATACAAGACAGATTGCAAGCAAGGCCGCCGATATGCATCATGACATTTTTCTCCGAACATACTGTTTCAAGGAAAATGTAGGCAGAGAAAAGCCTTGTAACTCCAAAGCGCAAGGGGGAAGGTGCAAACGATAGAGCATCAAAACACGAAGCACATAAAAAGAGACACAGTCCCCAGGGACTGTGTCTCTTTTTGGCTTTTTCGCCCTGTTTACTTGAGTGCTTTGATACCGGGCCAGTAGCGGAACAGGACTTTTGCGACGATCTTGTCCCGGTAGACATAGTGGTTTCCAGTAGCGCGCGTCTACCGAGCCGTTCCGGTTGTCGCCCATGCAGAAGTACGCGCCTTCGGGCACCTGAAACTCCTGCAACGCCGCGGGCTTCATGGGCTCTTTGATGTAGGATTCCTCGAGCGGCGCCTCGGAATCGTTTAAGTAGACATGGCCGTCCCGAATCGTGACCTTGTCGCCCGGCATGCCGATGATGCGCTTTACATAGAGGGTCTCCGGCTCATCCGGGGCGTGGAAGATGATGATGTCGCCGCGCTTCGGCGCTTCGAAGCGATAGGCGAGGCGGGAGCCGATCACGCGATCGCCCGGCATGATGGTCGTAATCATGGAACCGGTGGGCACGCGCGCGTTGGCAATGACAAAGTTGTTCAGCACAAAGGCGAGAACCGCCGCGATGACTATAATCTGCAGCCAGTCCAACCATTCGGGACGCGGCTTCTTTGTTTCGTTGTTTGTCTGTTTGGAATTCGACATGGGAAACTCCTTTCAAAAACAAAAACTGCGGCGACACCGGTCGATGCCGTCGCAGTTTGCGTGTGCTTTAGTGTATGCCCTTGATTCCCGGCCAGTAGCGGAACAGAACTTTCGCAAGTATTTTGTTTTTATAGACATAGGGATTCTTCCAGTAGCGCGCATCCATGGACTCGTTGCGATTATCGCCCATGCAGAAGTAGGCGCCTTCCGGAACGGTGAAGCTCTTCGGAGATTCCGCGACCATGGGTTCCTTGATATAGCTCTCTTCAAGCGGGGTTTCGGAATCGTTCAGATAGACCTTGCCGTCTCGCACGGTGACCTTGTCGCCCGGCATGCCGATGATGCGCTTCACGAAGAGCACCTTTTCATCGTCCGGCCAGCGGAAGATGATCACATCGCCGCGCTGCGGTTCGCCGAAGCGGTAGGAGAGGCGGGAGCCTATGACACGATCGCCTGCCATGATGGTATTTTCCATGGAACCCGTGGGAACCCGTGAGTTTGCAATCAAAAAGTTATTGAGGATAAAGGCGATGACTGCCGCGACCACAATAATCTGAACCCAGCTTAACAGTTCACGGAGCGCATTATTCTCTTGTTTCTTTCGTCTGAATCTTGCCATCTGACTCACCTCCGATTTCATTTGGTCATAACAGGGAACAGTATAGTCTATAGAAGGCGGAGAGTGCAAGGAATATTCATTTCCGGCTGCCGCGCAGTGGCAAAAGCAGGCATTGCTGTGATAAACTAAGAACATCAATGACAAGCAGGAGGAAGCTGCATGGAAAGAGAGCTTTACGAGGTAATGGACTGGGCAGCGGTCGAGGAGATTGTTTACTCGGAGTCCGGAGACCCGCATGCCATTTTGGGACCGCATAAGACAGACAAGGGAATACTCGTGCAGGCATTTTTTCCGGAAAGGAAGAGTGCGGCGCTGGTATACGGAAAGACCAAGCTTCCCATGGAACAGGTTGATGAGAGCGGCTTTTTTGCCTGTCTGATTCCCGGGGAAAAGGAAGCGCCCCGCTATCGCTTTGTGCTCACGGAAGAGGACGGAAGCGAGCTCGAGTGTGAAGATCCTTACCGCTTTCTGCCGGAACTTCCGGAGGGAGAACTCCGGAAATATAAGGCCGGTGAGAGCACGGCGGCGCAGAGCTTTTTGGGCGCACACGAGAAGAAGATGGGCGGCGTTTCCGGCACCCGCTTCGCGGTCTTTGCGCCGAATGCGATGCGTGTCTCCGTAGTCGGCGACTTCAATAACTGGGACGGCAGAGTGCATGAGCTGCGCTGCATGGGCGACAGCGGTATTTTTGCGATTTTCCTGCCGGGCGTGGAGGCAGGTGCACTCTATAAGTATGAGATTAAGACCTATGCGCGGGAAATTTGCTCCGTGCGGATCCCTATGCGCGCGCGGTCGAGGCGGAGGGCGGCAGTGCTTCCGCGGTGGCGGCAGCGGAAGCCACCTTCGCCTGGGAGGATGAGGCCTACTTGGAAGAGCGCGCCCTGCGCTATGGGAAACGCCCCGGTGAGCAGGCCATCAACATCTATGAACTGAATCTTGCAAGCTTTGCGGCGGGCGCTTCCTATGAGGAACTCGCGGAGACCCTGCCCGCTTACCTCGGCAAGATGCACTACACACATGTGCTGCTCATGCCGCTGCTCGCGACCCGGGAGGAGGCGTCTCTCGGCTATTTGACGAGCGCGTATTTCACGCTCAGCACCAAGCTCGGCGCGGCCGCGGGCTTACGTAAGCTTGTCAATGCGCTGCACAGTGCCGGCATCGGCGTACTCATGGACTGGAGCTGTGTACGCTTCCCGCGGGAAGAAGCGGGCCTCGACTATTTTGACGGAAGCACACTCTACGAAGAGAACGGCAGCGGAGACACCGCGGTGTTCCGCTTCGGGCGTGCGGAGGTGCAGTCCTTCCTCTTCTCGAATCTCTGCTTCCTCGCAAACGAATTTCACATTGACGGCGTCCGTGTAATCGATATGGCCTCGGCGCTCTGGTACCGGGCAAACGAGAATCGAAACTGCTACGGCGGCGGCGAGAACCTGGACGGTGCGTCCTTCCTGCGCCGTCTGAGCTTGATGGCGCATAAAAAGCTGCCGGGCTTCCTGTTAATCGCGGACGGCAGTGCCGAGTGGCCGCGCACCACAGAGCCGGTCAAGAACGACGGCCTCGGCTTTGATTTCCGCTGTAATCAAGGCTTTGCGGACGGCATGCTCTCTTACCTCGGCGCGGACGAGGCGGGAAAGAGCGAGCGCTACGGCGAGCTCTCCTATGCACAGCTCTACCAGTACTCGGAGCAGTATGTACTGCCGCTCTCGCACACGGCGCTCTCCGAGCGGCAGCCCACCCTCATGGGACGGCTCGGCTATCTGCCGTTTGAGGAGAGAATTGCGTTGCTCCGCGCCTTCTTCGGCTTCGTGACGGCGCATCCTGGTAAGAAGTTACTCTTTGCCGGTCAGGAATTCGGAATGCTTGAGCCCTTACAGCTCGGCGGCGAACTGGACTTCTCGCTGCTTGATTTCCCCTCGCACCGAGAACTCGCGGCCTGCTCCGAAGCGCTGAATGCGTTTTATTTGGAGCATCCGGCGCTCTACGAGGGAGACGGAGACACCGAGGGCTTTACCTTCTTAAACTGCCACTCCTACGAGGAGAATGTGGTGGTGTTCCTTCGGCGCGCGGCTTCCGAGGATCTCCTGGTTGCGGTTAACTTCTCGGGCACGAGCTATCCACGCTTTAATCTGGGTGTCCCCTATGCGGGCAGCTATAAGGAGATATTCACGACCGACGAGGAGCGCTTCGGCGGCAGCGGACTTTTGAACCCGCGCGCGCTGCCGGCTCGCGCGATGGAGGTCGATGATAAGGACTTAGGCATAGGCATTCGTTTGCCCGCGTACAGCGCGCTCTTCTTTGCCTGCAAGAAGCGAGAGCCGGAGAAGAAAGTGACGCCGCGCGCGGAAGCGGAAAAGACCGGGGAGACCAAGGAAAAGCAGAAGCCGGAGAGCCTTCTTGAGAAGGCGGCGGATGCTGCCGGAAAAAAGGCGGCAGGGGTCGCCGGAAAAGCCGCTGACGTTGCGGGGAAAGCAAAAAATGCGGCGGGTAAAGCAAAGGATGCGGCCGGCAGAAAGGCCGCGGGCGTTGCCGGAAAGGCTGCGGATGTCGCGGGCGCAGCGAAGAAGCGGATTGACCGCGCAATGGGAATGGAGAATAAGAAATGAAACGTGCAGCCGGAATTTTGCTCCCGGTATTCAGTCTTCCGGGCGACTTTGGAATCGGTTCCTTCTCAATCGAAGCCTACCGATGGATTGACTGCCTGAAGGAGGCGGGACAGAGCTATTGGCAGATTTTGCCGCTCGGGCCCACCGGATACGGCGATTCGCCCTATCAGTCCTTCTCCAGTTTTGCGGGCAATCCGTATTTTATCGATTTGGAGGAACTCAAAGCGCTGGGTCTGCTCACCGAGGAGGAACTTTCCGGCGAGCGTCACTGCGGTGACGAGGGTAAAAATAGACTACGGTCATATCTACGAGTCGCGCGAGAAGCTGCTGCGCCTTGCGCACCGACGTTTTCGTGAGAGCTTGAACGGAAGCGAAAGTGTGGGTGAGGATGCCGTGCGTCGCACCAAGGACAGAGCAACGTATCAGGCGGCGGTAGCTGCCCTGCACCCGGAGACCGGAGAATACTGCCTTTACCGCGCCGTCAAAGACTCCCAGGGCGGTAAGAGCTATCTCGAGTGGGAGGCCCCCCTTAAGGAACGAGACAGCGAGGTGCTCCGCGCCTTTGCGGCGAGCCACGAGGCTGAGATAGACTATTACGTCTGGACGCAGGTTTTGTTCCACGAACAGTGGAGCCGTTTAAAAGAGTATGCGCTAGCCCACGGCATTACGATAATCGGAGATCTCCCGATTTATGTGGCCCCGGACTCTGCGGATGCCTGGGCGCATCCCGAGCTCTTTCAGCTCGATGAAGAAGGCAAGCCGGAAGCGGTGGCGGGTTGTCCGCCGGATTATTTCTCGCCGGACGGACAACTTTGGGGAAATCCGCTCTATGACTGGGACTATCACAAGAGAAGCGGCTATGCCTGGTGGGTGCGGCGCATGGAGTACAGCCTCTCGATTTACGACTGTATTCGCATGGACCACTTCCGCGGCTTCGACGAGTACTTTGCGATTCCGGCGGGTAAGCCTGCCAAAGAAGGAAGTTGGAAACCGGGTCCCGGTGTCGCGCTCTTCAAGGCAATCGCAGAGGAGCTCGGTAAGCCCTTGCCCATCATAGCCGAGGACCTGGGTTTCATGACGGAGAGCGTCATTCAAATGGTGAAGGAGAGCGGCTTCCCGCCCATGAAGGTGCTGGAATTTGCCTATGACTCCGACAATCAAAATATCTATCTGCCGCACCGCTATGAGCGAAACTGTGTCGCCTACACGGGAACACACGACAACGAGCCGCTCATGGGTTGGATACGCAATCAGAACGAGGCGGTGCGTCTCCGCATGCTGCGCTATCAGGGCTCGGAGCACACGCCCGAGAGCGATCTCTACCGGGACTGCATTCGCACCGTGCTTGCGAGTGTTGCGGACACGGTCGTTATCCCGATGTGGGATTACCTCGGCTGCGGCAACGAGGCGCGCATCAACGTGCCGAGTACGGCGGGCGGAAATTGGCAGTGGCGCATGCCGAAGGGCGGTTTTACCGAGCACTTAATTTGGCACTGCCGCATGCTCACGGAGATTTACGGCAGAGAGCCTGAGCCCGTTCTCGTGCCGGCAGAAATCGAAGCTGCACTGGCCGAAGCACAGGCGGCAAAGGAGAGCGAAGAGCCTGTATCCCTTGAAGCTGCGGAAGATTAAGTTAACATAAAGCTGCTTTCCCTAAAACAAAAAAAACATACAAAAAAATCCCTGCTTTGCCGCAATCGGCAGAGCAGGGATTTTTTTATTTCTATTCGACGGTGTAAGCCGTCAGTGCACACCCGGGCGGGGAATTACCTGGCCGTCGCTGCCCGGGCTGTCCAGACCGGCACCGGGGCCCTTGGTCTCGACCGCGGAAGTGTGAAGCTGTCCGCCGGGGCCGTTTACATTGGCATTCGGCGCAGCGACTGTGGTCATCGGTTCCGCGACCGTGGTCTCTGCGCGCGTGCGACGCGCGGTCGTCTCCTGCGGGGAGCTTTCGCTTGCCGTCGTGGTTTCGCGGGTATGCTCGCGCGTATATTCGCGGGGATTTACGCCCGGGCCGCCGTTTACACCGGTCACGCCGGTTGCCGCCGTGACGTGAGCGGAGGTCTCGTCGTTTTCAAGACTCTCGATCACTTCCGTACTCTCTTCCACGGAGCTGGTCTCGCTCGGGAGCTCATCGTCCTCAACCATGCGGTTTGCGTTCGGGTCCGCCACGGAGGTGCCGTGTGCATTCTCATAGGCGCTCCGTGCGCTGCTGTCGATCGCAGTGTTAAAGAGGTCCTTCTCGCCGGTGTTGTAGTCCACGCGCTCGCCGGTAGAACTCTTGAAGTAGGCAAGTTCCACGGTATCCGGGCGAACCCAGTCTTTTTCCGGCAGATCGCTGTGGATGTCTGTCATGACATTCTTCCAGATTTTTCCGGACACGGTCGCGCCGTAGATGCCGGGCATGGCGCGCGGCGTATCGTAGCCGACCCAGACCGCAGCGGTGTAGTAGCGGGTGTAGCCGCAGAACCAGGTATCCTTCGAGTCGTTTGCGGTACCGGTCTTACCGGCTGCCTGCTGCCCGTCAATGTCGAGGCCGCGGCCGGTGCCGTAGGACTTGTCCATGGTGCCCTTTAAGATGTCCGTAATCATGTAGGCCGTGCCCTCGGTGTAGACCTGGGTCTGTCTGGTCGTAATCGGAATGACCTCCTGCTCGGTGCGCTCGTAAATCACGGAGCGGAGGCAGGTTTTGTCGTCGTAGACACCCATATTCGCGAGGGTCGAAAAGCCCTTGGCCATATCGACCACGCGGGTGCCGTAGGTGAAGCCGCCGATCGAGACCGCGGCTGCGGTGCTGTCCTGCCAGGTGAGGGAGGAGAACTCCATCTTACCGAGGTAGGCGAGACCGGTTTTTACATCAATCTTCTGGAGCAGCTGCCAAGCTACGGTATTGAGCGAGCGGTTCAGCGCCTCGCGCAGCGTGACGGAGCCGCGGTAGCTGCCGTCGGAATTCTTCGGGCCGCCGGCAAACTCGCGGTCTTCAATGACGTAGGAAGGATAGAAGTATCCGGTCTCAAAGGCGGGCGCGTAGTCGAGCAGGGGCTTGATCGTGGAACCCGGCTGACGGCGCGCAAGGAAGCCGCGGTTGTAGGCATCGTCCGTGCCGCGACCGCCGACAATTGCGACCACGGCATTGCTCGCGTTGTCGATGATGACACCGGCACCCTGCAACGCGTACTTGCCGTTCTCCTGCTTTTCGTCGGAGCGGTCATCGAGCGTATCGTCGATGCGCTTCTGGAGCTTGCGCTGAATGTCGGAGTCTATGGTCGTGTAAATCTTATAGCCGCCTGCGCGAATTTTCTCGCTCTTATCCCCGTAGAGCTCGCGGTACTCGGCCTGATATTTCTCATATTCCTCTTTGTTCTTGAAGGTGTACTTGAACTTGAAGCCGTCGTTCTTCATGAGCTGCAGCGCCGTACAGTAGATGGCGTAGCTGGTCTGGTAGTTCTCGGTGGATGCCGCCGTGACGGTCTGCGGTGCGATTTCAAGCGGTTTATCCTGATATTCCTTGAGTTCTTCCGCGGTGATTTCGCCCTGCTTGTAGAGGCTGTTCAGGACCTCGTTTCGCTTGCGGAGCGCGTTCTTCGGGTGGTTAATCGGCTCATAACTCGCGGGGCGGTTGCTGATGCCCACTAGGACTGCGGCCTCCCAAGGCTCCAGATCCTTTGCGCTCTTGTCAAAGTAGTAGCGGCTCGCGGCCTCCACGCCGTAACAGCCGTGGGCGTAGTAGTTGCCGTTACAGTAGAACTCCATGATTTTTTCTTTGCCGAATTTCTTTTCGAGCTGCGGCGCAAGCAAAATCTCGGTAATCTTACGCTTGAGCGAGCGCTCCTGCGTGAGATAGGTGTTCTTGATGACCTGCTGGGTGATGGTGGAGCCGCCCTGGGTCACACGGCGGTGTTTCACATAGGAGACGCCGGCGCGGAGTATGGCCATCCAGTCCCAACCGTGATGGGAGTAGAAGCGCCTGTCCTCTTGGGCAATGTAGGCCTTTTTGATCCAGGGGCTGATGTCGTCGGTGTTCACATAGACATAGCGATGCCCGGAACTGATAACGCCGATCTGCTTGTCGTCCTTATCGAAAATCTCCGTGTCGGTCACGAGGCGGAAATCGTCCTCGGACATGTGCTGATAGGTCTCATAGGCGTGTTGCTGAATGGACTGGAGATCCGGGAAGACCTTGAAGAAGACAAAGCCGACCGCAGCGAAGATGAGTATCATGATGCCGAGCAGGATACTCTTTAGGACACGGACTACAATATGGGCTTTCTTCTTACGTTTTCGTGACTTAAGTGCCATGTGTTTACCTCTCTGTGCGCTCACTCCGTGAGTGCGGCATACGAAAAGCGTATCATTTTGCCGAGCACCTCGGTGCTGAGTTCCACCTGATAGCCGCGCTTTCCGGCAGAGAGGATGATGTGTTCGAATTTCTCTGCGCTCTCATCGACGACCGTCGGGAAAAACTTTTTCATTCCGATCGGCGAGCAACCGCCGTGCACATAGCCCGTGAGCGGGAGCAGTTCCCGTTGCGGAAGCATGGCGACGGATTTTTCGCCGACTGCCTTGGCGGCACTTTTTAGGGAGAGTGAAGCGGGGCCCGGAATGACGAAGACATAGTGCTGACCGGATTTTCCGACGGTGACCAGCGTTTTAAACACCTGCGCCGGATTTTGGCCGAGATATGCGGCGACCTCCTCAGCGCTGACAGCCTCCTCCGGTGGGTAAGTATGTTCGACATACGCGAGCTTTTTGCCGTCTAAAAGACGGCAAACATTGGTTTTTTCATTGTTTTTTGACATACGTTTACTATAGCACAGCCCCTGTTCCTTGTATAGAAGCGCAAAATGCCGGAATGACGGCATGGCTTTCCTATGCTATAATCGTAGCTACATATCTGCATTTATATGAAAGGAGGAGGGATGAAAGAGGAAAGAAAAGCGCAGGAAAAATTGCGGAATTATCTCAGATGGCCCATATTTCCCGCCGTGCTTTCCATACTGATGGCGGTTCTGATTTGCGTCGCAAACTGGGAGACCGGCCTGCTGGTATTTCTCCTGGCCCTGATTTGCGGCGGTATTTGCCTTAGGCTTTATGCCGTCTCCGGCGCGGAGATAAACCGCGCGATGATCGGTTTTTCCGCGGCAACGGACAGCATGCAGGCGCGACTTGCCGAAATCTGGACCTCTGCTATGCGCTTCTGGATCGCAGCGGTGCGTTTTCGTATCAGAACACGGCGATGACGGCTTTGCTCGCGGCACAACATAAAAATCCCCGCCGACTGGATGAGCTGTTTCCGGAACTCAATCCGGAAGAACTTGCGAAAATTACGGAGAGCGCGGATTATCATCTGAGTCTCGGAGAACTTCGGCTCCGCGTGCGTCTGGTGCGGGAGAAACTCGGCAATGACAAGGTCTTTGCACTCTATTTCTACGATGAGACCGCACTCTTAAAACTCCGCGAAGAGGAGGAGAGCCGGCGTCTCACGGCGGGACTTTTGTACCTCGACAACTACGAGGAGGCCATGGAGAGTGTCGACGACGTGCGTAGGCCTCTGCTCACGGCCATGATAGACCGGAAGATTGTCCGCTACTTTGACGGCATGCAGGCCATCATGAAGAAACTCGAGAAAGACAAGTACTTCTTCGTGATGGAGCGCCGCCACCTGCGGGAACTTTATGAGACCCAGTTTGATATCCTTGAGCAGGTGAAGACGGTAAACATCGGCAACGAGATGCGCATCACGCTCTCCATCGGCATCGGCGACGGCGGCGCAACCTACGCGCAGTGCTATGACTTTGCGCGCCAGGCCATCGATATGGCGCTGGGACGCGGCGGCGATCAGGCCGTGGTGAAAGACGGCGAGAACATTCACTACTTCGGCGGCAAGACGAACTCGAAGGAGAAGACCACCCGCGTCAAGGCACGCGTCAAAGCCCATGCCTTCCGCGAACTCATCGAGAATAAAGACAGACTCTTAATTATGGGCCACAAGCTCATGGACATTGACTCTCTCGGTGCGGCGGTCGGTATATGGCGCATTGCGGCGACCATGGGGAAAGAGGCGCACATTGTCTCTTCCGCAGTCAACAATGCAATACGGCCCATGTTGGCGCGCTTCCAAAACGGCGACTACCCGGAGGATATGTTTATTCCCGAGGAAAAGGCCCTGCAGCTACTCGATGAAGGCACCGTCCTTGTGGTCGTGGATACAAACCGTCCTTCCATGGTCGAGGGTCCGAGGCTCTTGGATGCCGCAAAGACCATTGTGGTGCTGGATCATCACAGACAGAGCCAGGATTCCATTCGGAATGCGCAGCTCTCCTATGTCGAAACCTATGCCTCCAGCGCCTGCGAGATGGTCGCGGAGGTGGTGCAGTATATTTCGGATGAGGTCAAGATACGGGCGGTCGAGGCGGATGCCATGTACGCCGGCATTGTAATCGACACGCACAATTTCCAGAACCAGACCGGTGTGCGCACCTTTGAGGCGGCGGCCTTCCTTCGGCGTAACGGCGCCGATGTGACGCGGGTGCGCAAGTTGTTCCGTGAGAAGCTGGATGACTACCGCGCGAAGAGCGAAGCCATTCACAATGCGGAGATTTACCGCGAACACTTTGCGCTGAGCTTCTGCGATTCGGAGGGGCTGGAAAGCCCGACCGTGGTCGGCGCACAGGCGGCAAACGACCTGCTCGACGTGATTGGCGTGAAGGCGAGTATTGTGGCGACCACCTTCCGTGAGAAGGTGTTCCTCTCGGCGCGCGCCATCGATGAGGTCAATGTGCAGGTCATGATGGAGAAGCTCGGCGGCGGCGGTCACAGAACCATAGCCGGCGCGCAGCTTGCCAATATGACCCAAGAAGAAGCGATGAACCAAGTCAAACAGGTCATCGATGAGATGCTTTTGAAAGGAGAAATCTAATGAAGGTTGTTTTACTGCAGGATGTGAAGTCGCTCGGCAAGGCCGGTGATTTGGTGGAAGTCTCGGAGGGCTATGCAAGAAACTTTCTGCTGCCGAAGAAGCTCGGCGCAGCGGCAACGGCGGAGAATTTGAACAGCCTGAAATTAAAGAAGGCGAATGAGGCAAAGATCGCCGCGGAGCAGCTCGCGGAGGCAAAGGCGCTCGCGGCAAAGATTGAGGCGGGCGCTGTGACCGTGTACATCAAGGGCGGCGAGAACGGAAAGACCTACGGTTCCGTTTCGACCAAGGAACTCGCGGAGGCGGTGAAGGAGCAGCTCGGCCTGGAGCTCGACAAGAAGAAGATTGCGCTCGCGGAGCCTCTGAAGAACTTCGGAAGCTATGAGACCGTGGTCAAGTTGCACCGCGAGGTACAGGCGAAGCTCAAGGTCACTGTGGCGGAAGAGAAATGACCGACGATGTCCAAAATGTCCTAAAGCGCGTGATGCCGCACAGCGAGGAGGGAGAGCGCTCCATCCTCGGTGCGGTTTTCGTGGACCAGGGAAGTCTTGCCGTCGCGCTGGAACACTGCAGCGCGGCGGATTTTTATTCCCGTCCCTACGGCACGGTCTTTGCCTGCATGGCGGAACTCTTCAATGAGGGCAAGCCCGTCGATATTTTGACGGTGCAGGAAAAACTGAAGACCAAGGAAGTGCCGCCGGATGTGCAGAGCCTCGATTTTTTGCGCGAGATTGCGCAGAGCGAGGCGACCGCCGCCAATATCCGGGAATACGCAAAGATAGTGCGTGCCAAGGCGGTCAAGCGGAAGCTGATTCAGGCCAGCGAGGAAATTGCGAACAGCTGCTATGCGGACAGTCAGGAAGTGGAAAATCTCCTGCAGGAGACCGAGGACAAGATGTTTCGCATCCTCCAACAGCGCAGCGCGGCCGAGTTTACGCCGATTGAAGAAATTACGCTGAATGTCATCAATCGTATTCAGACCGCCTATCAGAACGGCGCGGAGGTGACCGGCATTTCGACCGGCTTTATAGACCTTGACCGGAAGTTAAGCGGTCTCCAGCCCTCCGACCTCGTTCTGATTGCGGCGCGTCCCTCCATGGGTAAGACAGCCTTCGTCCTGAATATCGTGGAGCACGCGGCGGTGCGAAACGGACTCTCCTGCATGATATTCTCGCTCGAGATGAGCAAGGAGCAGCTGGTCAACCGTATCCTCTCGATGGAATCCGGCGTCGACGCGCAGAAAATGCGTAACGGCGATCTCTCGAGCAGTGATTTCGGCAATATCATTGAGGCGGCCGCGCGTATCGCCGAGAGCAAGAATCTGGTAATCGATGACACGGCGGGCATAGGCATAGGCGAGCTTCGGAGTAAGTGCCGCAAGCAGAAGTTGGAGCACGGAGTGGATCTCGTGATCATCGACTACCTGCAGCTCATGAGCGGCAGCGGAAAGTCGGGCGAGAACCGCCAGCAGGAAATTTCCGACATCTCCCGCAACTTAAAGGCTCTGGCCCGCGAGTTACAGGCACCTGTCGTGGCGCTCTCGCAGCTCTCCCGCGCGGTGGAGCAGCGCCCGGACCACAGACCCATGCTCTCGGACCTCCGAGAGTCCGGCGCCATCGAGCAGGACGCGGACGTGGTTATGTTCCTGTACCGCGACGACTACTACAACAAGGACACGGAACACCCGAACGAGGCCGAGGTCATCATCGCAAAACAGCGCAACGGCCCCATCGGCACGGTGAGCCTGGTCTGGAAGCCGGATACTACGCGCTTTGTCAATATGGCGCGCTGAGTCGCGAATTCTAAAAACGCCCGTTCTTTCCGAAGCATTGGTAAGAACGGGCGTTTCCAAACATACTGTTGCAAGGAAGAGGTAGGCAGAGAAAATTCGTCCTATGCGGCAACGTAGATGCAAAAAGCTCCGGGCATAAGCCCGGAGCTTTTCTTCTGTGAATTTAAGCCTCAGCGATTGCGCCGACAGGACATACTGCCTCGCAAGCACCGCAATCAATGCAACCAGCCTCGTCAATCACATACTGGGTGTCTCCCCTGGGAGATCACACCGACGGGACATTCACCGGCGCAGCTGCCACAGCTGACGCAAGCATCAGAAATTCTGCGTGCCATAATTATTTCCTCCTTGATTCATCTAAGACGACAGCATCTTTGCTGTTTCCCATATCTTAAACGAAACAAGGGCTAAATTCAAGCGCGTAACACTGTGAAACTTGCACTTTTGGGGGTACACGATGAACTATTTGTTGTGCTTAACTAACAATACTTAAACCTGTCTATCAGAGCTTCGCAAGCGAATTCAGCACATCCTTTGAGAGGACGGTGCGATAGTGCTCCGCAAAGTAAGCGGCGCGGCCGGTCGTTAAGAAAAACGGCTCGGCGTATTCGCTCAGACGGTTACAGAGCGCCGCAAAGAGTGCGGGCGTCTCGGTTTCGGCCTTGACGGTCAGAATATAGCTACCGCTCTTCGGATCCCGGTAGAGGGCCTCGCTCGCAATTTCGGGCGTGCTGCGGACTGCATGCGCGGCCGCAATGACCGCGTTGAGGTTCGGGAAACGGAAGCCGCGGATATGAGCCTCCGGCGCGGTGTTTGTTTTCGTTCGTCATATCCTCACTGCCGTACGGCGGCGGGTAAGGCGGAACGGCCCCCTTATTCTCGAGTTCCTGTAAGAGATCCTCGATGCCGTGGCGCTCATCGTAGTCTCCCTCGAGCGGCGGTACAAAGCGCGAAAAACGCGCATCCAATTCCTCCGGATCATCTACTTTTGTAATCAATACCTGAATGCTGTCGTCCGAGAGCGGTATGGACTCCACACGGAGCGGCATGTTATCGACTTCAAAGCCCAATTCAGAGGAAGCCCGTTGCATCATCTCCCGAAGAAGCTGTCGTGCTTTCTGGCTGCCGTAGGCGAGCTCACCGAGCTCCATGTTGCGCTCAATCAAGTCAAAACCGGACAGGGTGCAGCTGATCTGGTATTCGCTGACGCGTTCTAGTTTCATGGACTTCACCTCCTTCTGTTTTGTTAATGCATAATACAACGGAATTGCCGCTTTGGCAATTGAAGAATATGTGTCCTGTTGATATACTGAACTCGGATGGAGAACAGGAGGATGGTCTCGAATCTTGTCCCCCAAGACAGATGTTTCACTTCTCATACGGCGGCGTTCTTGCTGCCGCACTGCGCGCATCCGCGCGGTGTATTTCCAGAAAAATGCAGTTTGAATCCGGAGCTGTCCGGCGCTTTTTGTGCGCGCGAATTAAGCCATCCGTCTCGCGCGGCAGAGGGCGGCAACCCGCGGAATTCGCAATTCCGACTCAATGTCACGGAGCATGGGTCAATTTCTGTGTGCTGCCGAGCCTGCAAGTTTGCAGCACGGCGACAGTGCGCTTGTCACGGAGCGCGCTGTCGCTTTTTTGTTTGTCTTAACACATAGCACTTCGTTTTATGATATACTGTTTCGGAATAATTTTTGGCTCTCTTCCTAAATTATATGAAATTGCAAGTGCGCTTTTGCGCAAAGAGGAGGATTATCTTGGAAGAAACAGAAAAGTTGAAGGAGACGGAGCCGGTAAAGCGTGTGAGCGATAGCCGCAGGCGGAGCCGGAAGCGGGGCGGGAACTTTCCTCTCTTACCCCTCCTTCTTGTCCTGTTACTCGGCGCGCTGATTTTTTCGCTCTGGTACCTGCGCTTCGGGCCGAGCCGCGTGCGCATCGGCGAGGCAGAACTCTTCGGGGCTTCGGGAGATGAAGTTGCGGTAATTTACGACTATGAACTCCAAAAAGGAGAAGGCCGTGATGCAAAACGGCAGTGTCTACCTGCCGCTGTCTCTCGTGAAACGGGAGATGAATCAGCGCTTCTACTGGGATCGGGATGAAAAACTCATAGTCTATGCGGCACCGACGGGGGTTCGGAAGTTTACGCCCGAGGAAAAAGATACCGAGGGCAAGGTGCTCTATTATACGGAGGATCAGGAACTCTATCTCTCCCTGCCCTTGCTCCGCGAGTTCACGGATGTTCGAATTGAGAGCTATCTCGACGGCAGCGTGAAGCGCATTTTCATTGCGCCCTCGCCGGAGAGCGACGAAGTGCGGGCGGCAAAGCATAAGCTGGCGCTTCGGAGCCGTCCGAGTGTGCGCGGCAGCATTGTCACCGAAGTGAAGAAAAACGAGGCTCTCCGCGTGATTCCGGATCACGAAGGCGCGACAACCGATACGACACGTTGGACCCGTGTGAAGACCGAGAGCGGTTTTACCGGCTATGTGCAGCTTAAAAATCTGCGCGCGGCAGAAACCGTACCCTACACAAGCAACTTCACAAAACAGGAGTACAAGGGCCTTTCCCTCGGTGAAAAGGTGCTCCTCGGCTTTCACTTGGTCTCCAACCAGGCGGCCAATAAGGGACTCGGGACGCTCGCACAGAACGCGAGCGGGATGAATGTCATTGTGCCGACCTGGTTTTCGCCCGCGGCAATGAGGGAGATTACCAGAACTTCGCGGATCGCGCCTATGTCGAAGAGGCGCATGAGAAGGGGCTCAAGGTATTTGCCCTTCTCGATAACTTTGACAAGACAGTCACAACGGGTGAGCTCCTGAAAAAGACTTCGGTGCGCGAAAAGCTGATTCAGTCCCTGATTTCGGATGCGGATCTCTACGGTTACGACGGCATCAATGTGGACCTTGAGCTCATCAAAGAAGAGGCCATAGATCAGTATCTCGAGTTTATCCGAGAACTCTCGCTGGCCTGCCATGAAAAGCAACTGTATCTGACGGTGGATGTGCCGAATCCCGCGAGCTTTAACCTCTATTACGACAGAAAGGAACTCGGGGTTTTCTGCGACTACGTGATCAACATGGGCTACGATGAGCACACAAAGGGGGATGAGCCCGGCAGCACGGCCTCGCTCGGCTTTGTGACCACGGGGCTCGATATGAGTCTTGCGGAAGTGCCCGCGGAGAAATTAATCCAAGCAGTGCCCTTCTACACGCGGCTCTGGACCGAGGATAAGAACGGCAAGGTGAGCAGTGAGGCGCTCGGCATGAAGGGCGCAAAGGAATGGGGCGAAAAGAATCAGGTGGGTCTTAACTATGACGAGACTCTCGGCCAGAATTACGGGCAGCGTTCCAACAACGGCAGCCTGCAGTTAATCTGGATGGAGGACGCCAAGTCCATGCAGACCAGAATGGATGTCATCAAGAGTAAGTCGATAGCGGGTGTCGCAGTGTGGCGCCTGGGACTCGAAACAGACGATGTATGGGAGATTATTAAGCAATGACGGGAAATTTAGGACAGAAGATTGCGGAAAATTTGATTTTTGTCGGAGAGTTCTTACTGGTTGTGTTCCTCTGCTTCTTTGTCGCCTATGTGATTGAGAAGCGCATTCAGCGGCGACGGCAGCAGAGAGAGCGCATCCTCAACACGAGAAAAATCGCCATGATAGGCCTCTTTTCGGCGGTGGCGGCTGTGCTCATGATGTTTGAGGTGCCGGTGCCCTTTGCACCTCCCTTTTATAAGATCGATCTTTCGGAACTCCCGATTTTAATTTTGAGTTTTGCCTACGGTCCGGTTGCGGGCGTGATGGCGGAATTCGTAAAAATTTTACTGAAACTCGTGTTTAAGTCCACCTCGACTGCCTTTGTGGGCGAACTCGCAAACTTTGCGGTGGGCTGCGCGCTGGTGCTTCCGGCGGGTATCTTTTATCTCGAGAAGAAGACAAAGCGCCAGGCCTTTGTGGCCTGCGCGCTCGGCGTGATTAGTATGACTATCTTCGGCTCCTTTTTCAATGCGGTTTATCTGCTGCCGAAGTTTGCGGCGCTCTACGGCATGCCGCTCGACACCATTGTGCAGATGGGAAGCAAGGTGAACCCGCGCATTGTGAGTGTTGAGACCATGGCGCTCTACGCGGTTGCTCCGCTGAACTTCTTAAAGGGCGGCATCGATATGCTGCTGACCGTGGTGCTCTACAAGCGCTTAAGCCACGTGCTGAAAGAGCAGGAAGGACGGCGCTAAGCATGGAGACAGCATACGGCCTGCTCACGGGAACGGAAGAAGAGCGGCAGCGCGCGCTCAAAGAAGCAGCCCGGATTCTGCGCGCCGGCGGTTTGGTCGCCTTCCCGACGGAGACGGTCTACGGGCTCGGCGGAGATGCGCTGAGCCCTGCGGCGGCGGCGAAAAATTTACGCGGCAAAGGGACGGCCGAGCGACAATCCGCTGATTGTCCACATTGCCCGCGTGGAGGCATTACAGCCGCTTGCGGCGGAAATCCCGGATGCGGTCTATCGCCTTGCGGAGGCCTTCTGGCCGGGGCCGCTCACCATGATTGTCAAAAAGAGCGAGCGCGTGCCGCGGGAGACCAGCGGCGGTCTGGATACCGTTGCCGTGCGCCTGCCGGGCGATGCGAATGCGCGGGCACTCATTGAGGCTGCGGGGCTGCCGATTGCGGCGCCCTCCGCGAACACCTCTGGGCGGCCCAGTCCGACCGAAGCGCGGCACGTTGCGGAGGATCTCGGCGGAAAAATCGATATGATACTGGACGGCGGTGCGGTTGCGGTGGGGCTTGAGTCTACCATTGTGGATTTGAGCGGCAGCGTCCCGACCTTGCTCCGCCCGGGGGCAATCACAGTTGAAATGTTGGAAGAAGTGCTGGGAAAAGTGCAGCTGGACCCTGTGCTTAAAAAGCCGCTTGCCCCGGGCATGCACCCCAAGGCGCCCGGCATGAAGTACCGCCACTACGCCCCTCAGGCCGAGATGTATCTGGTCGACGGCGCACCGGAGGCTGTTATACGTCTTGTCAACAAAAGGGCGGCAAACGCAAAGGAACGCGGCGAAAGGGTCGGTGTGCTCGCGGCAAACGAGACAGCCGGCGCGTATTGCGCGGATGCGGTCTTTCCGCTCGGACAGAGAGAGAAGCCGGAGGAGATTGCCCATAACCTCTTTGCGGCGCTCCGCGAGATGGATGCGCAGGGGGTAAAGCTTATCTACGCCGAGGCCTTTCCGGAGAGCGGCGTGGGACTTGCAATCATGAACCGCATGAACAAGGCGGCAGGACATCATTGGCTGCATGCCGGAGAGGAGAGCGAATGACAGAGAAGCGCAAGGACTATATCAGCTGGGACGAGTACTTTATGGGGGTTGCCTACCTCTCGGCGCTCCGCTCGAAGGATCCGAATACCCAGGTCGGGGCCTGCATCGTGAGCGATGACAACAAGATACTCTCGATGGGTTATAACGGTTTTCCGCGCGGCTGCTCGGACGATGAATTCCCCTGGGGAAAGGAGCACGAGCAGGACGACCCCTATCAGGCAAAGTATTTTTATGCGACGCACAGTGAGTTAAATGCAATCCTGAATTACCGCGGCGGCTCGCTCGAGGGGAGCAAGCTCTATGTGACGCTCTTCCCCTGCAACGAGTGCGCCAAGGCGATTATCCAGTGCGGCATACGGACTTTGATTTACGGCGAGGACAAGTACGGCGATACCGCGGCTGTCCGCGCGAGCAAGCGCATGTTGAATGCGGCCGGGGTTCGCTACTACCAGTACGGGAAAACCGGGCGGCAGCTCAAAATTTTTGTCTGACTTTTCTCTTGCGGAAGGCAGGCGGAGAGACTATAGTAAAATGAAAATTCAGCGGTAAGTACCGCAGAAACGAGGAATCGGAAGATGAAAGATAAACGTCGTCGTGTGTTGGCTATTATTGTTTCGGTGATTCTCTGCCTGTCCATGGTGCTCGGTATGGCGGCAGCCGGCCTCAGCGCTTTCTTGCATTGAGTCGGGCGTATCCGGAAATTGTCGCGGCTTTCTCCGCGGGAAACCTAGAAACGGAGCGCCTTTTGGAAGAATGCGGGGCGAAAAACAGAACGAAAGTTCTAAGACCCGAAGCCGCGATTTTGCGTTGCAAACGCGAGCGGGAGGCCCGGGAAGAGGCCCGTCGCATCGCGGAAAGCGCTTGCGGGGCGTCGCTTTGCCTGCCCTACGGGAGAGGCGGCATACTGGCAGCGCTCTATCTGGCCGCGGTCCGGCGGCAGTCGGGCCTGGAAATCCGCCTGCGGGATGTGCCGCTTTTACCGGAGACCGTTGCGCTTTCGGAGGCGCTCGGCAAGAATCCCTATCGCATGGACACGGAGGCCCTGCTCTTTGACGGAGAGCGGCGACAGCCTTGCAAGGTCGCTTCGGGCAAAAGACATACCGGCAGCCTGCATCGGCCGCTTTGTGCCCGGGCTTGATAAGTGCGTGGTCGATAAGACCGAGCGCGAGTACATCAACCGCCCGGAGCGCGGCATCGAATTGGAAGCAGAAGTGTTTGAGACAGAAAGGAAGACAGATGCGTGAAAAAATCCTTGCGGTTCTGGAAAAGAATGCGCGCATAGATATTCATGAGCTCGCGATGTTGCTCGGGGAGAGCGAGGTGGCGGTCGCGAATGAGATTGCCGACATGGAAAAGGAAAACATCATCCGCGGGTACCACACCCTGATCAACTGGGAGAACACGAGCAACGAGCGCGTGGAGGCTCTCATTGAGGTAAAGGTCACGCCGCAGCGCGGCATGGGCTACGACCGCATTGCGGAGCGCATTTACCAGTACAACGAGGTAGATTCGGTCTATCTGATGAGCGGTGCCTTCGATTTCATGGTCCTCCTCGAGGGCAAGACCATGCGGGAAGTGGCCTTCTTTGTCTCGGAGCGCCTTGCGCCGATTGAGTCCGTGACGGGCACTTCGACTCACTTCGTACTGAAGAAGTACAAGGATCACGGCACGGAGATGGTACGGAAGAAAGAAGACGAAAGGCAGTTGTTCATGGCATGAGAGACATCAATGAAGTGTTGGCGAAGAAGACCGTAGCCCTGCAGCCCTCGGGCATACGGAAGTTTTTTGACATTGTCCGCACCATGGAAGGCGCCATTTCGCTCGGTGTCGGCGAGCCGGACTTTGATACGCCCTGGCCCATCCGAGAGGAGGGGATTTACTCTCTGGAGCGGGGACGCACCTTTTATACGAGCAATGCGGGTCTCAACGAGCTCCGCGAGGAGATTGCGCGCTACATTCAGCGCCGCTTTGCGGTGTCCTACGATCCGCTCAGCGAGATCACGGTGACGGTCGGCGGCTCGGAGGGCATAGACCTTGCCTGCCGCGCGCTTTTAAACCCCGGCGATGAGTGATTATTCCGCAGCCGAGTTATGTCTCCTACGAGCCCTGCGTGCGGCTTGCGGACGGCGTTCCGGTAATACTGGAACTCAAGGAGAAGGACCGCTTTAAGCTGATGCCGGAGGATCTGGAGCGCTGTATCACAGAGCGCACCAAGTTTCTGGTCCTGCCCTTCCCAAATAACCCGACCGGCTCCATCATGACGCGCGAAGAGCTCGCGGCAATCGCAAAGGTGGTGATAGAGCACGATATCTATGTGGTGTCGGATGAAATCTACACCGAGCTCACCTATAACGGCGAGGCACCGGCTTCGATTATCCAGATTCCCGGTATGCGGGAGAGAACAGTTTTGATCAACGGCTTCTCAAAGGCCTATGCCATGACGGGCTGGCGTCTCGGCTATGCCTGCGGGCCGGAGCCCATACTTCGCCAGATGATCAAGGTGCACCAGTACGCGATTATGTGCGCGCCGACCACGAGCCAATACGCGGCGGTCGCGGCGCTCCGCGACTGCGATGCGGAGATTGCGCGCATGCGAGAAGCCTATAACCAGCGCCGCCGCTATCTCTTAAAGCGACTCGAGGAGATGGACATTCCCTGCTTTGAGCCGGAGGGTGCGTTTTATATTTTCCCGAATATCTCGAAGTTCGGACTCTCCTCGGAGGAGTTCTGCACGAAATTGCTCACGGAGGAGAAGGTCGCGGTCGTACCGGGCACGGCATTCGGAAACAGCGGCGAGGGCTTTGTCCGCATTTCCTACGCCTACTCCCAGGAACAGCTGCGCGAAGCCATGAACCGCATGCAGCGCTTTGTGGAGCGCTATGCAAACTAAGAAAAGCAGCCCCTGCATCTGATATGTACCCAGAATTCTGGACACATTGACTATCGTTAGGCACCACAACTGGATGCTATCCTGTATTGTACAGGAGGCATCCAGTTTGTTTTCTTCTGGATTCTCCTGTTGTTATAGTAATCGATATAATCATCGACTGCAGTAACAAATTCCTCAAAGGACTTGAACTCTTGCTCATGTCCATAGAACATCTCATTCTTCATCCGACCAAAGAACGACTCCATAATGCCGTTATCATGGCAATTCCCCTTTCTGGACATCGACTGTGTGATGCCATGCTTCTCAAGCTCGGTTCGATAGTAGGCGTGCTGATACTGCCAACCCTGATCTGAATGCATGATCAAGCCTGTTAACTTTGGGAACTTTGCAAATGCCTTATCCAGCATGTCCTTGATCTGTTCCATATTAGGATGCAGCGAAACATTGTACGAGATAATCTCGTTCCCGCACATGTCGAGGATCGGAGAAAAGTAGCACTTCCCCCATCCCATGTTGAACTGAGATACGTCTGTTGTCCATTTCTCGAGGGGTGTGTCTGAAATAAAATCCTGTTTAAGGAGATTGTCAGCGGTCTTGCCCACCTCACCTTCGTAAGAATGATACTTCTCCTTCGGACGCTTGCCGCGCAGTTCCATGTCGTGCATGAGCCGCTGAACACGCTTGTGATTGACCTCAAATCCACGATTATGCAGCTCCGCCGTAATTCGGCGGACACCATATCGCTGCCGGTTCTCATCGTAAATTCTGCGGATCTCTGCGGAAAGATCTGTATTCCTGAGAGCAACTGCGTCAGTCCTGCCAAGTTCATAGTAGTAGGTGGACCGGGACATTCCCATTGCTGTCAGCAGGTACTTCAGTTTGTATCCTCTGTCGCGGAGTTCTTTGATGATCGCTGCTTTCTCGCCTTGAGTCGCGCAGCTTCCTTTTCTTCTCTCAAGGCGATCTCTTTTTTTATTACTTCGTTCTCGGCCTTAATCAAGGCGTTCTCTTCACGAAGCCGGAGGAGCTCCTCGTATTCACTCTCCTGGAGTTTTCTGGGATTGTTGATATTTACTTTCTTCATCTTCACAGGATCCTTTGGCTTGCGGCCTTTCTTCTTACTTACAAGTCCATTATACCCGTAAATCTTATATTTGCACCCAGTCATAGAGCAGACGGCTCCCAATGCCGGCCTCTAGCGCAACGGACTGTGCCGTCCTCCCGGCGAGAACCTTTGTGATTAGCTTCAGTTTCTCTTCAGGCGTCCACGGATGCTGCTTTCCATGCTTTAGGACCTGGGAGCCATTTGCCTTTTCGGCACGAGCCCATCGACGAATCATGGCGTGAAAGTTACCCGGATCGTTATAACCCTCCGGTGTCTCTGGCCATTTCCCCTGTCGATACAGGTCGACACACATCTTCTTGAATTCATAATCATAGCGCATGATAAAACCCTCCTTACTGTGACACTTTCGTGTCCAGTAAAGAGGGTACATATCAATCGCAGGGGCTGCTTTTCTTGACAAATCCGGATAAAAGAGTTGTTTCCGCGTCGAATTACAATATAATCCGGCTCTTTTTGTCTTATAACGCGATCGGCCTCATTTTGCTTTGGGGAAAATCGATACCGAAGCAGCAGCCGGTGCGGAAAAATTTTAAAGGGAGTAGTCCGAACGATTTTCTCAAAGGGAGTCAAGAAGTTCGCCGGGAAATGCGGTGAACCGTGTCAAAAGCAGGAACTATAACGGTGGTAGTATTTCAAAGGGGGTCTGAGGGAAGTCAAGAAGCCCGCCGGAAATGTGGTGAACCGTGTCAAAAGCAGGAAATATAACGGCGGCAGTATTTCAAAGGTGGCCTGTGAGGGAAGTCAAGAGCTTCGCCCGGAAATACGGAGAACCCGCGAAAATAAAAGAAAAAAACGCCTGTCGCACGTTTTGTGCGACAGGCGTTCTGCCATGGATTTATCTGCTCTGCGTCCAAACACCGCTGTTGTCAACGAAGTAACGGTTGTTGTCAACCCACTGGTTGGTCAGCATCTTACCGAGGTTGCTGTTGTTCTCGGTGCTGAGCCAATACCACTTGCCGGTGAAACGGCTCTTCAGCCAGCCGGTCTTCATGTAGCCGGACTTGTTGAAGTAGTACCAGTTGCCGTCAATCTGCTGCCAGTTGTCGGTCGTGTAGGAACGGTCGGCGTTGCAGTACCACCAGCCGACATTGTCCTTCAGCCAAGCGCCCTTGTTGCCGGCATTCGATCCGTTCGGTCCGGTAGAGCTTCCGCCGTTCGAGCCGCCGTTGGTCTTGCCGCCGAGTGCTGCGAGCACATCGTCGTCGACATCGAACTCATCGGACTCGGTCCAGTCGCCCTTCGAGCTGTTGCTGTTGCCGACCGCTGCGCGAACCTTGACGGTGTAGCTGCCCTTGCCGTTCTCACGGATCTTGTCGCGGAAATCATAGCTGGTGTTCTTCGTGGTGACGCTCTCCTTGATGGTGTTGTTGCGGTACAGCTTCACCTCGTACTGGGTAGCGTAATCCGCCTCATCCCAGGAGATCACCGGGCTGTCATCGTCGCCCCAGGAGACATCGCCGACTTCCAGCGCGCTCTTATCGGTGGAACCGGTCTTCGGCAGGGTGACCGTTACGGTCATGCTGCTTGCGGTCGAGCTGACCTTGGTGATTGCAGCGCCCTTGCCGGTCTTATCGTTGATCTTGACATTGCCCCTCGGCGTGCCCTTGAAGGTGAAGTCGCTGTCCGGCTTCAGCTTCAGTGTGACCTTCGGCTTCTTGCCGAAATCGGTGTTGGTGACCGAAGTGACGTTCACGTTGTCCACACCGACACTGTCGCTGTCCGCGTCAACCTGGCTCGAATTCATGCCCGGTGCGAGGTCATACTCAAGGTCGATGGTAACATTCTGAACTGCGGTCTTGTTGGTCTTTGCGAATGCCATGCTCGTCATACCGAAAAGCATTGCTGCGGTCAGAACCATAGGTGCCACTTTCTTTAAAAGATTCTTTTGCGTCATATTTGTTTCCTCCGTTCTGCAGGTAATCCTGCTTTGTATTGCTTTTGCTATGCCTATATCCTAAACGATTTCCCTGAGAAAAAATAGTGGATTTCACTTACAGTTCTCTTACTTTCCTGTAAGAAGATAAACACAAAAAATTAACGCATTTTCCTGTAACCTTTTGATAAAAATAGGCACCGCGAAATCGCGATGCCCATTTTTATTGCAGCATATTTAAAAAGCTTACGCAGCCTTCCACTTTCCGTCGTAGTTGACCAGGAAACCGTCCGGCGTCTGCGTGCTGACCAGCATTGCGCCGTCATAGCCCACGTAGTAGTAGACACCCTCTTCGCTTGCGCTCTTAATCCAGGCATTTGCCCACATTGCGCCGTCGCTGCCGGAGTAGTACCACTTGCCGTTCACTTCGTACCAGCCGGTCGCCTTCTCGCCGCTCGGAAGGACATAAGCCCAACCGCCGTTGCCGAGGGTCTCCCAGTGGCCGCTCGGTGCAGCCGGAGCGGAAGCGTTATTCTGTGCGCCGTTGTTCTGACCCGCATTGTTCAGTGCCGCGTTGTACTGCGCAGCGGGGCTTGTGTTCGCAGCGGAGCTTCCCGCAGCGGTATTCTTCGTGTCGTCGACGGAGCCGCGGTTCTGCTTGATCATCTGGATATCTTCCGAAGTGATGGTTTCGCCGCCGACCGCACTCGCGAAGCGGGTCTGGCCCTTTGCCTTCTTCTTTGCGGTGACCTGCGCGTAGTAGGTACCTGCGCCGCGCTTTAAAACTCTGTCGGTGATATCAACCTTCTCGGCCGTGTAGCCCGCGGTCATTGCGGTGCCGAGCTTATGCTTCGGCTTCAGGTCGGAAGAGCTGTAGAGCTGTACCGAATAGCTGGTGCGGCTGTCGCCGACCGACCAGTTGACATAGACGCGGTCGTTCGAGACATCGAAGCTGACGTCGCTGACCGAGTAGTCCTGCGGATCGTCCTCTGCGGTTGCCGCGTGTGCAAACACACTCTGAGAGAGAGTCATTGCAACGCAGAGAAAGAGGGCACCGGCCCGCTTCAGTCGTTTCATCATAGTAAAACACCTCCAAATCTTAATATTTTCTGTAAACAGTATAGCACAGTAAGCTTACGAAATCCTTACGGCAGAATGACGATTCCCTGTCAGTGACGTAGGTTTTTTTCGTCAGCTTTCGGGAGGGTAAAGAAGAAACGACTGCCGCCCTCGGGGCGACGCTGCGCTTCCAGGCTTTCGCCGTGCGCGAGCATGACCTCGCGGGCTATGGCGAGGCCGAGTCCCGCGCCCATTTTGTCCTGCCCGCGGGATAAATCTCCCTTAAAAAAGCGGTCAAAGACGCGGGATAAATCGGCCTCGGAGATACCGATGCCGCTGTCGCTCACCGTTACGACCATGCGGCTGCGCCGCTCGCTGCAGGCAATCTCGATCTCGCTGTCTTCCGGCGAGAACTTAATCGCATTGTCGGTGAGATTATAGAGCACCTGCTGAATGCGGGAGGCATCGGCATAGACCGGGCTCTCTTCCTCGGCAAAGAGGAGAGAGATGTGAATGCGCTTTGCCTTGCACTGCATCTCAAAGCTCTCGGCGGTGGAGCGCACCAGTTCGTTCAAGTTAAAGACAGTCTTGTGAAGGGTCTGTCCCATGCCGAGGGAGTTGAGACTCAGCATGTTTTCGGTGAGCTTTGCGAGGCGTTCGGTCTCTGCGATGATGCGTCGCATGTATTTTGCCTGCAGTTCCGGGGGTATGGTGCCGTCCAAGATGGCCTCGGAGAAGCCCTTAATCGAGGTCAAGGGGGAGCGGAAGTCGTGGGACACGTTTGCGATAAAGCGGCGCTCATCGTCCTCGAGACGGGAGAGCTTTTCCGCCATGCTGTCCATGGTCCTCGCGAGATAGCCCATCTCATCCGCGGATGTGACCGGGATGCGATGGCTTAGGTTTCCGTCTGCGAACTGCCTTGCCCCCTCGGTGATGACGGTCAGCGGCCGGTATACGAACACATTGAAGTTAATCAGGAAGGTCAGCGAGAGCAGAAACACAATGCCGTAGCTGATGTAGACCAGATTCATAATCTTGGCGGCATCTTCCTGCACATGGTCCATGAGGAGATGAATCACGACATAGCCGTAGGTTCGGTAGTTTCCGGCAATCGGCGCGGAGACGCTGAGCACGGTGCGCGGGAAGGAACCGAAGTAGGAGCCGACCATATAAGAGCGGCTTCCGGTTGCCGTCGGGTCAAAGTCCGGGATGACGCTCCCGTCCCAGCTGTGGGCGGAGTCGAGGACAATGTTGCCGTCCTTATCCATGATCCAGATTTCCGCCCGCAGGTAAGTTGCGACAGCCTCGAGCTGGGGGTAGGCGCTCTGGAGCGGGAGGGACTTGCCGTCGTAGACGCCCGAATAGGCCGCGGCAATGAGGCTCGCCTCGTCATAGAGTGTCCGAGCGCGGCTCTTGATTAAATAGTTCTCGGTGAGCCGCGCGGAGAGCGTAGACACGGCAAGGAAGCCGGCCACGCCGAAGAGCAGATAGCCGAGCAGAAATTTGAGGTAGAGGGAACGTTTGAGCCGCTTCATCATGCGCGCAGGTCAAACTTATAGCCGACACCCCAGACCGTGGCGATGGACCAACTCGGCTTATCCTTTAACTTCTCGCGGAGGCGCTTGATGTGCACGTCGACCGTGCGTGTATCGCCCGCGTATTCATAGCCCCAGATGTGATCCAAGAGCTGCTCGCGCGTAAAGACCTGGTTCGGGTGGGATACCAGGAAGAAGAGGAGCTCAAGCTCCTTCGGCGGCATCTCGACGGCGCGGCCCTCGTAGCGAACCGCGTAGTTGGTGAGGCTGATTTCCAGGTCCTCACAGCGCACGCTCTCTGTCTCCGCGCGCTCGGGCGGCGTGCTCTCTTGCGGGCGGTAGCGGCGCAGCACGGCGCGAACCCGCGCGACGAGTTCCTTCGGTTCAAAGGGCTTTATGATGTAGTCATCGGCGCCGAGCTCAAGACCCAGTACCTTGTCAAAGACCTCGCCCTTGGCGGAGAGCATGATGACAGGCGTCTGGGAACTTTTTCGAATCTCGCGGCACACCTGATAGCCGTCCACATGGGGCAACATGAGATCCAGCAGCACGAGATCCGGCGCGAGGGTGCGGAAGAGAGTCAGGGCCTCGGCACCGTCCGCGGCGATGTGGGTTTCATAACACTCCTTCTCCAAATAGAGGGAGATGAGCTCTGCGATGTTATCGTCGTCGTCGACAATCAGTATTTTCTGTTTTCCTGCCAAAGGGACTCCTTTCTGCGGATTAGCGGAAGGTCACCACGGTCACGGCCTCGCCGCCGTCGTCAAAGTGGGCATCCTCGCATTTCTTGACATAGGGCTGCTTTTTGAGCCAGGCGAGCAGACCTTTTTTCAGTGCGCCGGTGCCGCGCCCGTGAATCACGCGGACCGAGTTCAGGTGCGCGAGCAGGGCGTCGTCCAAGTATTTGTCAAGCTCGCCGAGCGCCTCGTCGACCGTCTTTCCGATCAGATTAATCTCGGGGGAGATGTGGGAAGCCTTGCCGAAACTCGGCGCGCCGCCGCTGCGGCTTTGCTTTGCGCCCTTGGACACAGCAGCCTCCTCTTCTATGAGGACCACATCGTCCGCGGAGACCTGGGTGCGGAGCACGCCCATGCGCACAAAGAGGCGGTTGTTCTTATCCGGCAGGGTCGAGACTATGGCCTCGTGGTCCATGCTGAGCACGCGAACCGAGTCGCCGATGTGAAGCACCGCGGGCTTTGCCGCCTTTACGGCCTTCTTCTTCGGCGCGGTCTTTTCGACCGACTTTAACTTGTCGCGGAGACCGCTTCTCTCTTTCTCGAGCTCGCGGAGCAGGCCGGAGTCCGCGCTCAGGCGGTTGATGCGGCGTATGCTCTGATCGGCGCTCTCCTTTGCCTCCGATAGGATGCGCTCTGCTTCGGCGCGCGCCTTTTCGAGGATGCGCTCCTTGCGCTCGTCGAGGTTTTGGTCCGCCTTTTCGTGCCGCGCCTTCAAGTCTTCGATTTCCGCGCGGTAGGCGAGAATTTCCCTACGCTCGGCCTCAATCGTGCGGCGATCCGCCTCGAGGCGGGTCAAGAGATCCTCAAAGGCCGCATCGTTCTGCTCGATGTGGTTCTTTGCGTCTTCAATGATGTAATTCGGGAGCCCGAGTTTTTGAGAAATCGCGAAGGCGTTACTCTTTCCCGGGATACCGATTAAGAGCCGGTAGGTCGGGCGCAGAGTCGCGACATCGAATTCACAGCTTGCGTTTTTCGACGCCCTTCGTGGTGAGCGCGTAGACCTTGAGCTCGCTGTAGTGTGTGGTCGCGACCGTGCGCGCGCCGATGTTCTTTAAGAACGAGAGAATCGCAATGGCGAGCGCCGCACCCTCGGTCGGGTCCGTGCCCGCGCCGAGCTCGTCGAAGAGGCAGAGCGAATCGCCGTCCGCCGCATCGAGGATCTCGACCACATTTTTCATGTGCCCCGAGAAGGTGGAGAGCGACTGCTCTATGCTCTGTTCGTCGCCGATGTCCGCGAACACATCGCGGAACACCGCAAGGCGGCTGCCCTGGAAGGCCGGAATGTGGAGCCCCGCCTGTCCCATCAGGGTGAAGAGGCCCACCGTCTTTAGTGAGACCGTCTTACCGCCGGTGTTCGGTCCGGTAATGATGAGGAGGCTGAATTCCTGCCCGAGCCATATGCTGATCGGAACCACCTTGTCCTTCGGAATTAAGGGGTGGCGTCCGTCCTTGATTTCAATGATGTGTTCGGTGTTAAAGAGCGGCTTTGAGGCCTGCATTGAAGAGGCGAGCCGCGCTTTTGCAAAGACAAAGTCAAGCGTTGCCAGTATCTTTTGGTTTGCGAGGAGCTCTGCCGTAAACGGGGCGAGCAGGGCGCTGAGAGAGGCGAGTATTTTTGCGATTTCCTGCTGCTCTGCGAGCGTGAGTTCGCGGTATTCGTTGTTTAAGCGCACCGCGACCAGGGGCTCAATGAAGACCGTGGAGCCGGTGGAACTCTGGTCGTGCACCACGCCGGGAAGCTTGGTCTTAAACTCGCTCTTTACGGCGAGACAGTAGCTGCCGTTACGCATGGTCACGATGGTGTCCATGAGATAGCTCTTGTGGCGGTTAATCTCTTCTTGAAGGGCGCTGTGCATGCGCTCATCCGCGGTTTTCATTTGGCGGCGAATACGGGCAAGCTCGGGACTTGCGTGATCCGAGACCAGTTCCTCGGAGAGAATGCAGCGCTTTAGTTCGCGGTTCTCGCGGGGCAGGAGAGAGAGCGCCGTAAAGGCGGACTCTAGAGCATCCGGATTTTCCGCTTCCTCCTCATGGGCGCCGTAGTTCCGTGCGCGCTCGCTTAGGTCTAAGAGAGAGCTTATCGCATAAAGTTCGGAAGTGCTCAGTGTGCCGCCGACATCGAGGCGCTTCACCGAAGGACTCACATCGCGGAGACCCGCGAGGCGCAGTTCGCCCTTCATGCGAATGCGGGAGAGGGCTGCCTCGGTTTCCGCCTGGGCGCACTCTATTTCCCGTAGATCGGTCATGGGCGCGAGCGCGTGACAGAGCGCTTTGCCGGGTCCGCTCACGGCTCTCTCTTCGAGCAGGGCAATGATTTTATCAAATTCCAAAGTATGTAGGGTTTTGCTGTTCATGCGTTGGATTCATCCGTTTCTTCCGCCGTCTCGGCAGAGTAAGTTTCGCTTTGATGCTTTCGGTCCGATAGAGAAAACTTCTCCTAATACAGTATAGCACAAACTGAGGCGCGCGTTTCGGAAGCCTGGCTTTTATGGTATACTAAGCTATCATACAATTAGCGGCGGAGGGAGCTTCATGCGGGAAGATGAGTTTATCACACAGCATATCGCCGAAAAAAAACAGAAGAAAAAATATCTGATGGGGCTGGCCGGAAAGGCAGCGCTCGCCGGTGCAGGCTTTGCGCTCGGCGCAGCGGTGGTTGCCTGCGCGGCCTGCCCCATGATTGCGAAGCGCTGGAAGGCTGCATCGGGAAAAGAGAGCGTGCGCATCGAGCGGGATGAGAGTGAGGGCGCGGTCGAGACCAACGAGCAGTTAAGTTCCCCCGTCGAGAACACGGAGGGCAGCGGAGAAGAGAGCGCAGCGGTCGAAAATAAAAATGTCCGCGAACAGGTAGAGCAGGTGCTGGAGAGCCGAAACTATGAGCTCAGCGACCTGCGCCAGATGGCGGGTACCCTCCGGAAACTCGCGGACAGCGCCGATGCCTCGGTGGTCTCGGTGACCCACGAGCAGGCAGAGCGCGACTGGTTTAACAATGCGCTCGAGAGTTCGGAAAATTACGCGGGGCTCGCGGTTGCGAAAACGGAGAACGAGCTCTTGTTTCTCACGACGAGTGCGGCCGTCGAAGGAACGGAGAGCGTGACCGTGACCCTGTCCCGCGGCGACAAGGCAACGGCGAGTGTCAAAATGCGGGACAGCGTGTATCACCTCGCGGTGCTCTCGGTTCCGATTACCGATGAAAACCGAGAGAGCTGGGGGAAGCTTCCGCTGGTCCCCTTCGGAAATTCCTATCGCTTAAAGCGGGGGGAACTTCTCTTTTTTGTGGGATCACCGCTCGGGATGATACATTCCGTGAAGTACGGGATACTCTCGAATGTGCAGACCAATGTGAGCGTTGTGGACGGCTATGCGACCATCTATTTTCCGGATGTGAGCGCGGATGCGACGTCGGGCAGCTGGGTCTTAAATGCGGACGGCGAGCTGGTCGGCTGGGTTACCGACCTCTTTTCGGAAAAAGGGGAGAACAGCACGGCGACCGTCATGGGACTCTCGGATTTTTAAACCCGCAATCGAGCGCATGATGAACGGGAAGGAGACCGCGCTGCTCGGCATCTACGGCAGGCAGGTGGGAAGTGCGCAGCGGGATCTCGGCATGCCGGCGGGCGTCTACATCTCCCGCGTCGAACAGAATACGCCGGCCTATGCGGCGGGCGTACAGCCGGGGGACATCCTGATTTCGCTCGGCGAGACAAAAATTCAAAACATGCGGGATTTGGAATCCGCGATGGAGAAACTTGCGAAGGGCGAGGCCCTGCGCCTCACACTCATGCGTAACGGCAGAGAGAAGTACGAAACCATTACGCTCACCGCGACGCTTGCGGGCAGATAAAGGCAAACCAGAAAGGATATGACATGAAATATATCGAGACGCTCCGGGAGAACACCCATATTTCGGAAGTTTACCTCTGCCAGCAAAAGGCAATTTACTTGACGAAGAGCGGAAAAGAGTATGAGAGCCTTCAGCTCCGCGATAAGACCGGCGTGGTGGACGCAAAGATATGGGAGCCCGGAAACCCCGGTATCGGCGATTTCGATGAACTGGACTATGTCTCGGTCGATGCGGATGTAATCCTCTACAACAACAAGCTGCAACTCAAGGTGAGTCGCATCCGCCGCGCAAACGAGGACGAGTACAATCCCGGTGACTATATGCCGGTTTCCGCGCGGAATAACGACGAGATGTACAAGGAGCTTTTGGCCTGCATCGAATCGATACGCGATCCTTATCTCAATCAGCTTTTAAAAGCCTTTTTTGTGGACGATGCTGCCTTTGTGAAGCGCTTTCGCCTGAGCTCGGCGGCCAAGTCCGTGCACCACGGCTTTATCGGCGGCCTCATGGAGCACACCTTGAGTGTCGCGAGACTCTGCGACTACTACTGCGGAAACTACCCGATTTTAAATCGGGATCTCCTCATCACTGCGGCTCTCTGTCACGACATCGGCAAGACCAGAGAGCTCTCTGCCTTCCCGGAGAACGCCTACACCGACGAGGGACAGCTGCTCGGTCACATTGTGATCGGCTGCGAGATGCTTGCGGCGGCAATCGCAAAAAAATTCCGAACTTCCCGGAGAAGCGCGCAACAGAGCTTCGACACTGCATTGTCGCGCACCACGGCGAGTTTGAATTCGGCTCCCCGAAGAAACCGGCGCTGATTGAGGCCATGGCCTTAAATCTCGCGGACAACACCGACGCAAAGATGGAGACCTTTATAGAACTCCTGAATGCCGCCGGAGCAAATAACGGCTGGCTCGGATTTAACCGTTTTCTGGACAGCAACCTTAGAAAGACCTCCGAGAGCGGCGTATAAGCGCGGAAAGATGCGCTTTGAAGAGAGAAAGAGAAGACCGCATGCGTAAGAACGATGAGTTTGAACTGGAAATTACGGGGCTCTCCGATGAGGGACTCGGCATCGGCAAGTCGGACGGCTTTGTCTGGTTTGTGAAGGGCGCCCTCCCCGGAGACACGGCGCGCTGCCTCGCGATGAAGCTCAAAAAAGAACTATGGCTTTGCGCGCGTGAAAAACGCTTTTAAAAACCTTCGCCGGAGCGCGTTACGCCGCGCTGTGCGGTCGAGCAGCGCTGCGGCGGCTGCCAGCTGCAGGCGCTCTCCTACGAGGCCGAGCTTCGCCTTAAGGCGAACAAGGTGAGAGAGAATCTGCTTCGCATCGGCGAAGTGCCGGCGGAACGGCTGGATGCCGTCACGGAAGCAATCGTCGGGATGGAAGAGCCATCCCGCTACCGAAAATAAGGCACAGGTGCCGTTTGCAGCCGGCGAGGACGGAAGGCCCGTTGCCGGCTTTTTATGCTGCCCGGAGTCACCGCGTGATTCCCTGGCTTGACTGCGATATCGGTGCAAAGGAAAACGCGCGCATTCTGGAAGTGATACTCGCCTTTACGGAGCGCTTCGGGATAGCCCCCTACGACGAAGAGAGCGGCAGGGGGCTTATTCGCCGCGCCCTGATACGGAAGAGCCGTGCGACCAAGGGCTATATGCTCTGTCTCATTGTAAACGGCAAGGAACTGCCGCATTGGGAGGCGCTGCTGAAAGACCTTCAGGCAGCGGATACCGCGGAGGCTCATCTTGAGACCCTAGTGCTCAACACCAACACCCGCCGGGACAATGTGATACTCGGTGATACGGTGCGCACCCTTTACGGCAAAGGCTATATCGAGGACAGCATAGGCGATATTCGCTTCCGCATTTCCCCGCACTCCTTCTATCAGGTGAATCCCGTTCAGACCGAGGCCATGTACGGCGCGGCTCTGGAATTCGCGGCGCTCAGCGGAAACGAGACCGTCTGGGATCTTTACTGCGGCATCGGGACCATCTCCCTCTTTTTGGCGCGGCAGGCAAAGAAGGTCTACGGCGTGGAAATTGTACCGGCCGCCATTCGGGACGCCAAGGAAAATGCCAAGCGAAACGGCATTGCAAACGCGGAATTCTTTACCGGGGCCGCCGAGGAAGTACTCCCGGCGTGGCAGCGGGAACACCCTGTGCAGCGCATCGATGTGATCACCGTGGACCCGCCGCGTAAGGGCTGCGACGAGACCGCCCTCCGCACTATGGCAGAACTATCTCCGGAGCGCATTGTCTATGTGAGCTGCAACCCCGCGACCCTCGCACGGGACATTAAGTACCTCCGCGCCAACGGCTATGAGTTAATGCGCGTGCGTCCGGTCGATAACTTTCCGAGAACCATGCATTGCGAGGCGGTTACCCTTTTAGTTAAGTCAGATATTGACGAAAACGAAAAGATGGTACTACCCATGCGACAGATGTCCAAGAGCTAGGGGCAAGGCAAAGTGGTGACTGGAGACAGCAAACCGGAGAATGCGTAACACTGCTTGTACGAGCAACGAAGTAGCGTAGTAGATGTAACCTCTCTTGTAAAGATTTCCTACAATCAGAGAGTGGCGTGAAATAGTCTACTGAAAGCATAGAACATAGGCAAAAAGCGAAATAGTGAAAATCATTAATTTAAGCAGTGTAGAAATTTTATTTTTTTGTAGAAGACGGAGAAGTTGAGACAGTATGGGTAAAAAAGTAGTGATTATTGGAGCAGGTGTTTCGGGGTTGAGCGCTGGAATATATGCATTGCAGGCTGGATATTCAGTAGAAATATATGAAAAAAACAAAATGCCTGGAGGTGAGTGTACAGGGTGGAACAGGCGAGGATATCATATAGATAATTGTATACATTTTCTTGTTGGATGCAATAAGGATGAACAACTATATAAAATGTGGAAAAATCTTGGGGTTATTTCTGATGGTTTAAAGATCTATCGTGAGCCATATTTATATTGTATGAATATGGATGGAATAACACTAAATTTGTGGAGAGATTTAGAGAAAGCAAGAAAAGAGTTTTTAGAGCTTGCTCCAGAAGATTACAAAGAATTAAATTTGTTTTTTGACTGTGCCAAAACCTTAGAGTGTGTAAAGCCACCATGCGATTATTCGATTGCTCATATGAATCCTTTGCAATTTATAAAACTAGGGATGAGCATGAAAGATGCAAGTAAAGCAATTAAGGAATATGGAAAGCAGTCGATGGAGGAGTTTGTCAATCGCTTTAAAAATCATTACATTAGAGCAATGTTTAAAAAAATTACTTTAATATCAATTTTAACGCTCTTTCCTTTGTTGCATCATATGCTTTTTTTACAAGCAACACGGCAGCTATACCAGAAGGAGGTTCTGTTGGATTGGTTGGTAGAATGCTTGCTAAATTTGAATCCTTAGGTGGGAAGTTGCATCTGGGTATTAATATTGGAAAAAAATAAATATTGAAGATGGTCAAGTTGTTAGTATTCTGGGCAACAATGGAGAGGTAATCAAATCAGATAACTATATTTGGTGTGCAGACCCACATTATCTTTTCTATGACTTAATTGGTGAAAAAAATATTTAGATAAAAAAATCTTAGGTATATGTATGATAATCCACAGGGCTATGTTTCTAATACATGTTATCAGGTTGCATTTGGAATAGCTACTGAGGAGGATTTGAAATTACCTAAAGGAAGCATTATTTTTCCTTGTGATGAATATGATGTTGCAGGGGAAACACACAATTTTTGTGGAATGCGAGTTTATGATTATGATGAGACACTATTTCCAATGGGAAAGAGAGTCATTCAATGTAATATTTTACAAAATGATGAAAATTATGCCTATTGGTTTGGACTAAAAAATAATTTTAGCTTATACAATCAAGAAAAACAGCGTCTTGCAGATGACTTGAGATTAAGAATTGAAAAAAAGTATCCACAGCTTCAAGGGAAACTCATCGTACTTGGAACATATTCTCCAGTTACATTTATAACTTGGTGTAATGCATATAAAGGGGGTTACATGAGTTTTAATCCACAGAAAGGATATCAAACCAAGTATGTTAAGAGCACTATTAAAGGTTTAAATAATTTATACCTTGCAAGTCAATGGATTCAAACTAGTGGAGGACTTCCTATTGCTGCAGCAAGTGGAAAGTTTGCTATAGATATTATGAAATCTAGTAGGTAAAGCGTAAATGGTCAATAACCTGTCATCTTTTTTCTCTCCACAAAAATTGAGATAATAGTGAAAAGTTGAATGCAGTTTTTCCACTATACAAACTTTTCCCACTTTACACACTATCTCAGGGAGGAATTCAAGATGAACATAAAACTTGCTACAAGTAGGATATGTCCTGTCATAAAAGGTGAAGATAAAGAATGAGCGTTAAGTTTACAGAAGAGAATAAGCATCTGGAATTTCATGTTCTCGGATATGAATTTCCTGAAAAAGGCAAGAAGGGCGATACCTATGATGCCAACTGGCTTGTAGTCCAAATTGATTATTCGGACGATCAGCTGACATTCAGCGAAAAGGATACATGCCTTCTGAGTTTTGAACTTCAAGATTTGACTGAGTCAATAGATGATGTGCTTGTCGGCAAGGAGACGGGCTTGCTCATGACATTCATGGAACCGTATTTAACATTTGCCATAACGCAGGTTGGAGAAGTCTACGCAGTTCAAATACGGTTTGTGTATGACACATCTGATGGACTTTGGAAAGATGTATATATTTCTCAGGGAATGACATTAGATGAGCTTACGAATATGAATAATAGTTTTAAGGATTTGTACAAGACGTATCCATATCGTGAGACGGAGAAATAATGAGCATGAAACAGGAAACCATAGAAAGAATAAGAAAATTCACAGATGACAGGGACTGGGATCAGTTCCACACACCAGCCAACCTTGCCAAGTCCATCTCCATTGAAGCCAACGAGCTTCTGGAGTGCTTCCAGTGGAGCGACACAGAATATGACCTTGAGCACGTGAAGGAAGAACTGGCTGATGTCATCGTTTACTGCCAGAACATGCTGGATAAGCTGGGGCTGGATGTGGACGAGATCGTGATGAGCAAGATGACTAAGAATGAAGCCAAGTATCCAGTGGAGAAAGCGAAAGGCAGCTCTGCGAAGTATGATGAGCTATAACACTTTTAATTATCTCCCACCTTTTAATTATCCCGTGTGTGTGGCGGAAAGGAGGCTCGGTTTTCGGATGGGCACAGCAACAGAATACAGATCACAAAGCCTGACAGGACGACTGCCGGGCACAAGAGCATATAGCAGAAATGCCGTAAACATGGGCTTTCACGGCACTTTGGGCAGGGATAACTACAGAAGCCGCCGCAGCACAAGACGGATGCTATTTTCAGAGTGTTCAATGTGGATCGTTATGATGATAGGGATGTGGTAATCACAAACTTGATTGAAAGTTATGACCGTTTGATGGAATTTGGGAAGAAGCATTTAAACGACGTATTCACGTTGGATGGCATTCAGAGGGTAAGCGCCAGAGATAAAATCCTGCGTGAGATCATTTCCAATCTGCTCATGCACCGTGATTTTTCCAGCGGATATGTACCGAAGCTTGTTATTGAACGGGATAAGATCACAACAGAAAACGCCAACCTTGCGCACGGGCATGGAAACCTGAACCTGAAAAACATTCAAGCCATTTGCAAAGAATCCGCCGATAGCAAAAAGTATTCCGCGAGATCGGACTTGCTGACGAGTTGGGAAGCGGCATGCGCAATAGCTATAAGTACACGAAGCTGTATTCCGGCGGAGAGCCGATTTTCACGGAAGCTGATGTTTTTACTACTGTGATTCCCCTCTCAGAGGCGGCAACTGCTACAGTCGGGCCGACTACCCAAGATACCCACCAAGTTGCCCCCCAAGATACCCATCAAGTTGCCCCTCAAGACTTGGAGCAAAGGTTGGTGGAATTAATTGAGTTTTTGCAGTATGCCGCATAGTAAGCGCGAGATGATGGACTACATTGGCCTTGCTGATAGCAAGAATTTCAGAGAGATATCTTCTTCCTTTGCTTGAGGCAGGGAAGATTGAAATGACGATACCTGATAAGCCAAATAGTAAGAACCAAAGATATAAAAAAGTGAACATTGAAGTCAAAAACTGAACATTGAACTGAAAAACCGGACATTGAAAAGGCGCAATCGGATATTCAATGTACAGTTTTGACTTAACCAAAAGGTATGTTGAGACGATGGAAATTGACGACTTTCTCGACTTATTCCCTCAGAGCGAAGTCTTGAGGCGATTGGGAAATCTGTGCAGCTGCATTATCTGTGCAGCTGCATTATATAGTAGGAACAAGCACATCGACCTGTTTCCGAGAACGAGCTCAGTTGAGAAAATGGCGAGTTTGCGGTCAAAAAAGCGATTGACCAATTCCCGCGAATGAACGGGACGATTGTTCGAGGATTTTGAGGATATTTGACATCCATCTGGAGCAATCGTGCCATGTGGAGACGGTAGTATTGATGTCAAAGGTCGGTGTGGAATAAGCTTGAAATCCCCCTGGTTTCAGGCACTTTTCGGCTTTAGGTGGTTTCGGACAGGCGGAGGCGGTAACTTATCCAAGGGCAATCCGGCTCAAAAAGTGTGAGAGTTGAGTTGCCGATTTAGATGTTGGGGAGTTGAGTGTCCGATATAGATGTTGGAGGAATTGTTATATGGCATCAAGCAAAGAATACTTGGATTTCATATTAGAGCAGTTGTCTGAACTGAACGATGTATCTTACCGGGCGATGATGGGCGAATTCATCATCTATTATCGCGGCAAGATTGTCGGCGGCATTTATGATGACCGATTTCTCGTGAAGCCTACGAAGTCCGCTGTGGCTATGATGCCGAATGCAGACATGGAACTGCCGTATGACGGTGCAAAGGAAATGCTACTCGTTGATGACGTTGACAATAAGGAGTTCCTAACAGAACTGCTTGAAGCGATGTATTTGGAGCTACCTGCGCCGAAGAAAAAGAACTAAAGAAAACAGACCAAGGCTCCCACACTGCCATCATCGGCGGCGGGGAGCCGTGTTTTAAAAACTCAACCAGCGGTAGAGTTGCTCGATTTCTCCATAATATATGTGAAATCAAATTGTTGCCATGGGGTTAATTCTTCACGAAGGAGGCGCGATGAAATGAGTTTTGCAGTATTTTTGGATGTAGATGGTGTGCTGAATACAATAAAGACGTGTGTAGCATCTCCTGACGGTCATATAGGCGTAGATGACAAGAGAATAGCAATCCTTGCCGGTGCCATCAAAAAGTATGGCGGTGCAGACATTGTACTGACATCAGATTGGAAAAATAAAAGGATAGGCGATGATCTTCAGTATCTGAAAGGAAAGTTGAGGGAACATAAACTTGAGATTTCCGGAACCACAAAAGATCATTGGAACAACAGAGGACAGGGAATTATTGATTACCTGAAAGAACATACCGAAATAGATGAATATGTTATCCTTGATGATAATCGATTTGATTTTGAGAAATATCCAAAAGCTATGGGAGAGGCTTTTGATTACAAATGGAATTGAGCAGGCAGCGTTTGCCTCTGATACTCCTGCAATAGAGACAATGATATTCCATGACTATATTAAAGACATGTCGTCATAGTCTATGGAAAGCTGAAAATAAATATTGAAGATCGATATGAAGATTTGTCTTGGTATCAGCAGCTGATTGTAGACGGCATTGAACAGGCACTGCCCATTATTGTTGACAGAGCTATTGACGGAGCATTCTATTGGGCTGAACGCGGATGGAATGCGGCCGTGAACTACGGTAAGCGGAAAAATCGCTGAACGTAAGATAGCAAAAGCCTATGCCTCAGAAGAATAACGCTTCTACCCATACTGAAGCGCAGAAATCTTCTATGGCGGTAGCAACACTGGAAACGATTACTTCTGTCCTGGATGAAATTGATGCTGCGTATGAAAACTACAGCGTCAATATGACAAGCGAAGAGACACAGAAAGAGTTTGTGGATGCCTTTATCCTCAGACTCCTCAGTGAGAAAAAACTCTGGAAGATTGCCCATGCAAATATCGTTGATTCAGTCGGAAACATTACCGATGGTCGTGCGATGCTCGATAAACTGAGCAGTCCGCTGATGTTTGAGAATATTAACACAATTTTGAAAAACAACCCGGTTCTGCTGGAAACATGGCAGACCATTGCACTGGAAGATATTCTGGGAAGAGAACTTATTGTAGATTCCTGCTATGTTCCTATTGAGGGACAGGCTCTGAGAAAGAATCTCATGTCTCTTTCTGTGTAAAATACGGAGGCAAGATGTCATATGCTGTTATTTTCTACGCTACTTGAAATCAATGATACAATGACAAAGGACTCCTTTATCCAGCTGGTTCTGGAGTGGAATCAGGGCAGTCCTCATGAAGAAAATATAATTCAAGGTATCGAATGGAATGGCGAACGAAATGTCCGATATGGTACCGAGACACTGTGGCTTGCTATCGAGGAATACCGAAATGAGAACATCATCGCGGTTCGTTATGAAAAAACCGAAGCAGATGGTGTGGTCTGGGATACCGACTACGTTATGAATTTTAATGATATGAGAATGTCTATTCAACTCGATCGTAGTTATTTGGAAGAGGCACTGGCCGTTGACCCAACCTTTTCTACACCGCATTTTATCACTCTACTGATAGAACACGGCTATTTGAAGGATGATGGAATTTTACCAATGCTACGCAAGCCTATTTTCATTAAAGCTGATAATGTCGACTTGTTGACGGATGTAATCAATGGCACTTCAAGGTATAGACTGCCTGTTGTGTATATCTCTAAAACATACTACGGTGAAGATCCGGTTGATATTTGGAAATTATCTGGAAGGTTGAAAGGTGTTGCCCATGTACTTGTTGAAGAAGGTACGTGGCTGAACGGAAGAATCCGTCGGCAGTGTGATAACAAAAATGAATTCAACGGCGCTATCGGTGTATACTTCCCCAATAGTGCATATGGTCATAAGAAGTATCTATATCGTGCATACGATGGAATTGATGCTGTTCTGTCTGAAAAGGTTATTCGTAGTGTAATTCAGTACTGCAACGCTCAAATGATGGATAAGCTGTATACTTGGCAAGGCGTAAATAATGCACTTCTTAGAGATCGATTGAGTATGAGAGGTGCAGAATTGCGGGCGGCTGAATCTGAGAAAAACCGCGTGGCAGCAGAAGCAGATGAACTGATTGAATCTGTAGACGAGGACATTCAAAAGCTGAAAAAACAGGTTGAAGAATTGACCCATGCAAATGAAATCCTTACTTACGAGAACCAAGGGTTGCGTTCTAAAATGAGTAGTGCAGATAATATGCCGATACTGTATTTGGGCGAAGAGGAAGAATTTTATCAAGGCGAAATCAGAGAGATGATTCTGGACGCTATTGCTGAGAAACTCAAAAATCTTGGTGAGAAGACAAGAAGATGGGATGTTCTGACTGATGTGCTTAATGCTAACGATTATCAGAATATTCGAGACGAAAGAGAACACACCGTGAAGATTTTGTTTAAGGGTTACAAAACCTTATCGGCTTCAATGCGTCAGCAGCTTTTGGAATTGGGCTTTGAGATTACTGAGGAAGGTAAGCATTATCGACTCACCTATTACGGCGATGGACGATATAAAACCACGGTTGCTAAGACTGGAAGTGACTGGCGTGAGGGAAATAACATTGCATCTGTAATCCTTAAGAGCATGATGTGATGGAATGGGCAATAAAGGAGCGCACTATGAAAGCGATAGATACAGAATTGACAAAGTTTTTAGGGGCAGAGGCTCAATACTATGTTCCTACTTATCAGCGAAAATATAGCTGGAAGAAGGATAATTGCTTAAAATTGATAGATGACATTCTAAAGGTGGCAAAAGATAATGAAAGGCCTTGTCATTTTATTGGCTCTGTCATCTATCTTGCAAAGCAGGACGCGATGCATGCTTCCGCAGTAAAGGAATATTTGGTGATTGACGGACAGCAGCGTCTTACTACAATCTCAATTGTGTTACTTGCTCTTGGGGACTACACAAGAGCGAAAATAGTTGATGATGTTGATTATAATAAAGCAACCACATCATTAGAAAAAAATTGTCTCGCAGATATCTGACGAATGAAGACGAGACTGGGGATACATATTACAAAGTAAGGTTAAATGAAGAAGACTTCTATGCATGGATGAAGCTTCTTGAAAATCGAACTAAGCCGGATGATATTAAAAGGAGCAAGATTTTCGAGAATTATGGAATCATCTACAAGGCTCTTTGTGACAGTGATGTTGAACCTCAATTGGTGTATGATGGAATAAAAAAGCTGAGATTAGTCGACATCTGTCTTGTTCCCGAAGATAATGCACAGTTAGTATTTGAGACGGTGAATAGTACAGGATTGCCGCTTTCTACTGCTGACAAAATTCGCAATTTTCTCTTGATGACAGTCGAGCCGTCAAAGCAGACAAAACTGTATCTGGAATATTGGCATCCTATGGAGAAAGCTCTCGGAATGGAATCTGGTGAGTCTTCTCAATTTGAAAGTTTCTTCAATTATTATATGACGTCTGTTTTTGCAGCGGCAGTTAGTTGGAGATTATTATGATGTATTCAAAAAAATTACTACTATGAGAACAAAGCTGCTGGAACAGAAGGAATTGTAAAAACAAATCCATCAGTATTCTAAGTACTATACAGAATGGAATACCGCTTCTGATAAAGGCACACGTATACAAAGAGCCTTATTTAAGGTCCGGAAGACAGGACAGTTTAAGATTACTCCAGCAATCTTAAAAACTTCTCTCGGACAGAAATGATGGTCTCATCGCTGATGACGATGTTGTTGAAATTCTTACAATTATGGAATCGTATTGGATGCGTAGAGCTATATGTGCGTTGCCAACTAATACTGCTGGACCGGTCTGTATTTCTATGCTGAAGAGCCTTAATGCTACCAATCAGTTAAAAATCATTTAAAAGCAAATCTCTTTTCGTTGACTTGGGCACAGAGAATGCCAAGTGATACTGAAATTAAGGACACGCTCAAAAACCCTAAAAAATTTATTCATTAAGTTCTTCCAGGACTAAAACAATTCTGGATAAACTTGAGAATAATAGAAGAAAAAGAGTATGTTCCTACTTCGGAGTATACAATTGAACATATTATGCCGCAAACACTGTCTGATGATTGGAAATCTGACCTTGGAGCAGATGCGAATCGAATTCATGAAACCTATGTCCATACAATTGGCAATCTTACATTAACTGGGTATAATTCTGAGTATCAGAACAAGAGGTTCTCGGATAAAGTTGATTGTACTGACAAGGCAGGAAATGCCATAGGATATAGACACACACCAATAAAAATCAGCAGTTATTTGACGACTGTAAGCAAATGGGGCGAAGATGAAATATTAGCCAGAGCAGAAATGCTATCAGATGAATTAATTACAATATGGAAGTATCCTAAAAAAGACTAATAGCAGTTGTCTTTTGAAAGAATTAAAAAAACTGCTATTTGTTTCCGAGAACTATCGGGGGGCAACCTGACATCAATGCTGTTTCCTCGTCCCATGTTGAGACCGTAGTATTGATGTCAAGAGTCGAGGGAAAATAAGCCCGGAAGCCCGCTGTTTACGGGCGTTTCGTAAATCGGGCATGAAAACGCGGCAGGCTGCTCACCTTCTTAGTTAAGAACATATCGAAGGACTGATATGTTTCCGCAGACAGAACCTGGTTAGGCACCGGATTAGATGTAGTGGCCGATATGAATGTTTTTGGCGGGGTGGGTGGCCGATATAGATGTCAGGAATATAATTTTGTTGGAGATGATGAACTGTGAAGAATGAAGAGATGTCTACCCAGACGAGGAACAGTCTGGCGGTGGCTTTGAAAAAACGCATGGAAACCACGGAGTTTTCAAAGATCCGGGTCTCTGATCTGCTGAAAGACTGCAATATTGTTCGGTCTACATTCTATTATTATTTTTCTGATATATATGAGCTGCTCGAATGGATGCTGAATACTGAACTGATCGGCCTTCTTGAGAAGTGTGACGAGCTTTATACATGGGATCAGGGGATCACGATGCTTATGGAGTATGTCAGGGACAATAGCAAGATGTGCCTTTGTGCGTTCCACAGCATCGGTCGGGGATCTCTTGAGAAAAATGTTTTATAAGAATTGCTATGTACTTATGGAACGCTTCGTCAATACCGGTTTCTCCAATGTGGAAGTTGCTTCGGAGGACAAGGCATTTATTATGGATTTTTTTACGTTAGGGCTTATGTCTCGGCACTGGCTGCGTGGCTGGTCGGAGGAATGAAGAAAAAAATCCGCAGGCAATGGTAGATATGATTGAGCGGACAGTAAGCGGAGGAATAGAAGACGCCTTAAAGAGGAGTGCAGCTTCCCGGAAAAGCTGAGAGTATACAACATATAAGACAAGTATGGCCTGGGTGTTTTCATATCGAACATCCAGGCCTTTTTTTGCGTGATGAATCAGAAAAAGAGCGCTGGATATAATGACACCATCGAAGAAAAACAAATCAAAAATCAGGAGGTAATCAGATATGGTAAGCGGAACATACGAGATCATGATGAAGACACCGATGGGAGTCAAGAAGGGACAGATGATCATGAACGAAGACGGAGAAAAAAACTTTCCGGAGCATTCGTAATCAAGGGCAAGGATAATCCCTTCACGGACGGGACGGTTACAGGAGACCACTTCAGCTTTGGCGGCGAACTGATGTCGCCGGTCGGCAAGATGGTCTATACCTGCGAAGGCGATGTGACTGGCGATGAGGTTACAGCTAAGGCCGTTGCTAAAAAAAGGCGCTCTTACGATCAGCGGGAAAAAGAAAATAAAGAAGGCGAGGAACAAGATCATGTTAGGAAATCAGAAAAGGAAAGACAACAAGCAGTTCTATTTTTGTAGGCGGCGGCATAGGGAACGTTGACCGGAGCGGCTTATCTTCTGCGTGACTGTGGATTCGAAGGAAAGAACATCCACATCATCGAAGCTCTGTCAAAGACCGGCGGCTCCAATGACGCGGCAGGCAATCCGGAACACGGCTGGGTGATGCGCGGCGAGCGTATGATCAACCGCCAGACGTATGAAAACTTTCAGGACATCTTAAGCAGCATTCCTTCCCTTGAGCATGAAGGAAATTCCGTGGAAGACGATATGCTTCAGTTCTCAAATACAAAACCCTGCTGCGCTAAGGCACGATTTCTTGATGAGACCGGCGAAATCATGGACGTTTCCAGTTACGGCCTGAACAAACAGGAGCTGATGCAGCTTGTTAACCTCTGGAAGGCAGACGAGAGCGAGCTGGACGACGTGACGATCACGGACTGGTTCGGCGAGTCTGACAGCCACTTCTTTCATACCGTCTTCTGGTACTGCTATGAGGCGTCCTTCGCATTCCAGTACTGGAGCAGCGTGGCCGAATTCAGACGTTACACCCTCCGCTTCTTCCATCTGATCCTCCGGCTCACGACAGCGAAGGGAATTACGCTTACAGAACATAACCAGTATGAGAGCATCATCCTTCCGCTCATGGCCGTCCTTGAGGATGCTGGTGTAGAATTCATCTATAACACAGCTGTGACAGATATGGATTTCGCCGAAGGCGACAAGATCGTCGTGACCGGCCTGCATACGCTCACTGATGGTAAAGAGGGCTATATCCGGCTTCACGATGGTGATATGGTCGTCGCCACTCTTGGCTGCATGACAGATAATGCGACCTTCGGTTCACTGGATACTCCTGCTGTAATGGACACCAGCTACCCGATGAGCGGAGTGCTCTGGAAGAATATCAGTGGGAAGAAGGAAGGACTCGGCAATCCCGATAAGTTCTTTACACATACTGATCAGTCGGCATGGATGTCATTCAACTGCACATTCAAAGGTCATACGATGATGGACTGGCTGGAAAAGTATACCCATAACAAGACTGGTGAAGGACTGTCGTCCACGTTCGTTGAATCCCCGTGGCACATGGAACTTAGAAACCCGCTGCCTCCATTCTTCAAGAACCAGACCGACGAGTATTCATTCTCATGGATGTGCGCCTTTTACAGCGGGAATGTCGGAAAAATATACCGGGAAAAACCGAATTTGAATGCACTGGACGAGAAATCCTTGAGGAGATTCTTATGAGTCTGCCTATGGATGATGAGACCCGTCAGAAGTGCCGTGACGAAGCAGTCGCTGCGGTTCCTGTGATTATGCCGTATATCGGTTCACAGTTCTTGCCGCGTGCAGCAGGAGACCGTCCGGACGTGGTACCCGAGAATTCTGTCAATCTCGGATTCACCGGTCAGTTCTGCGAGGTTCCTGAGGATGTGGTCTTCACTGAGGAGTATTCAGTCAGGGCGTCCCGTATGGCAGTATATAAACTGCTCGGAATCAAGAAAGAAGTAGCGCCTGTAAAACCGATCAAATATGACGTACGCATAATTCTCGGAGCGCTGATCTCATATCTCAAGTAATTGTAATGATTTGGTTAAAGGAGCTCCCCATCTCCGGAAATCCCGGTGGTGAGGAGCTTTCTTATTCCGTGATATCCACGCTGACGCCCGATTTGAACGCGACCACGAAGTAGCCGGGAAAAACGGTGATCCGCTGGATGAGCGTCTTGACCTGTGATTCGTCAAAGTCTGTGATCTTCGTCTTCTGTTTCTTGATGAAGTCCTGAAGCTCTTTGACCCGGTTCATGGTCTCGTTCCGGTCTTGGCCGTCGGTCTGCGCCTGCTTTTTTTCATCTGCCGGAGGCGGCGGTTTCAAGCAGCTGATGCAGCGCCAGACGATGGACTTCGCGCCGTGATTGTTCCGGTGGATACGCCGGTATAGCTCACCGCAGTCTCCGCAGATCACAATCTGCGCAAAACAATGATTGCAGGAGAAGCTGCGCTTTTCCCGGAAGAGCTCGTGTGAACGATGCGCCTGCGCACAAGCTCGGCTTGCACCTGCATGAAGAGCTCCTTCGGAATGATCGCCTCGTGGGTGTTGTCTTGCAAGGTGAATACTTTGCACACACCTCCGGGAATAAGAAAATCCCGCCATCCGAAAGGACAGCGGGATACATACTCTGTTATTTCAGCACTAATGCTTGATTAGTTTTGAGCTTATCAATCAGCCCGTGTATACCGGCACGCATCTCAGCCGAGGTCAGTTCCACGATAGCAGTAGCCCTGTGGACTCCGGCATCCTTGGAGGACGCGCCGCAGAGGAACATTTGCTCATTCGTCTCCCCGTAATCCAACACAATGAAGCGGTCGTGCATCATGCCTGCCGAAGTCTGGAATGTAATCGTTATGCCGGGAAACTCTGTCTGGAAATCCCTGTAATCGCTTGCATGCAGCTTATTGTAGCAGTTATCGCTAAACACGGTAACAGCAACTCCTGGCTGAATATCTTGCAGGAGCCGCAACGTTTTGATGCTGATATAGTCATCCACAATGTACACCATCTTCTTTGCGCGGCTGTAGATGTCGATGTATGTCTCATCTGCCTTTGCGGGCTGACCGTTCAGCAGAAGATACTCCTTCTGGTCATCCGGCTTACTGAAGTCCAGAAGGAAGGGAGAGATTTCCGATCGTTTTTAGCATTTCACTCATCTGACTGAGAATTTCGGAAAGCTTATCGTCATGGTCAATCAGCATAGTCTGTATCCTGTCAATTGCCTGTATATTTTCCGACGTTTGCAAGGAAAGACGCAGAAGCTCTCGTTGACCCAGCAGAGGCTGATTTTGAATGATGTAATCTTTCATAGAGCGAAAGATGCGTATAAGTGCTTTACTCTGCTTTGTTGCCAGCTCTCCTTTGAGCACTGTCATCAGCATGTACAGGCCACTTTCAGTAAATGCCCACGGCAATTTAGCTCGGCCACCTTTTCTCCCAGCCATCTGGATCGATGTCACATTTTGTGATATCGATAATTGGGTGACTTCGTCTCTGGTCAACTGAAAGCGAAAATCATCGTCAAATTTCTCCTCATTACGCTTTACCTGCTGGTTAAAGGCAGTTGTCGTATACCCATAAATCTCCGCCAGCTCAAAATCGAGCATAACCTGCACACCCCGGACAATGTAGATTTTGTCCTGGATGCTGCGCTCGTCAATGATAGCAATCTCAGTGCTCTCAGCTGTTGTAGCGATGCTTTTATCCTCGCTCAAAGTCTATCACCCTCACTTGCTTTGGCATCTATCTTCTCACAGCAGACATAATACCACAAAAACGCCGATTTTCCACCACCAGAAACGAAAAAAATCCCCGCCATTCAGCATCTAGCATACCAAGGCACTTGTCTCCAATGATGAGACGAACGCCTTTAAGCCCACGCTCTTTCAGCCATACAAAGAGAGTATGAAAGTTTTTCTGTAAAAACGGAATAAGGAATACCTTCAGGGGCTCCTGTGATATACACTAATCACAGGAGGCCTTTACTATGGCAAAAGAGAAAAGAAACCCGTCCACAAAGTCGTGATGACCGAAGGCAAACGCCAGATTATCCAGCAACTCCTACAGGAATACGACATTGAGACTGCCGAGGATATCCATGATGCTCTCAAAGACCTGCTCGGTGGCACCATCAAGGAGATGATGGAAGCCGAGATGGATGACTACCGTAACGGCTACAAGGAAAAGACTGTCAACTCCAGCTACGGTTCTATGCGAATCGACGTCCCTCAGGATCGTAAGTCCACGTTTGAGCCTAAAGTCTTAAAGAAGCGGCAGAAAGACATTTCTGACATCGATCAGAAGATCATCTCCATGTATGCCAAGGGGATGACCACCCGCCAGATCTCTGACACGCTCATGGATATCTATGGTTTTGAGGCCTCTGAGGGATTCATATCGGACGTGACGGATAAGATCCTGCCCCTTCCTCTACATCGATGCAATCCACTACTCCGTTCGGGATAATGGGATGAAGCTCATTCGTTCCCGCTCCAGTATTCGAACACAGGAGCTTGTTGAAGAATTGGAGCTATCACCACGAACCATTCAACGGTACATTTCCACCTTGCAAGCAGCGGGTGAATGGATTGCATATGACCACAAAAAGGTTGGTATCTTCAAGATGGCGTGTCTCCACTGTTCGATAATTTCTGATGGCGAGTAAGTATATTCAAACCTTTTTTTGTTTAACAGGAGTTGTTTTTCCATGTCAATCGTTTATACGAGAGAGGAGGGATTGCTCGTGAGTTTTGAAAAGCTATTTGCAAAATGGAAAGCCATGCATAATTTTAATGCGTTTATCCGGGACGGGATTGTTGATCCCGAACATTACGAAACGCCACACATTCTGTTTGTTCTCCGTGATATGAACTGCCAATCTGAGCGTGATTTGTGTGGTGATCTTCGTAGGAATGGAAGCGGCTGGAAAAACTTGGAACAACATCGGCAGATGGTCAAAAGCTCTATTGGACGGCGGCGAAGAATATCCGCAGGATATGTCCACAGCAAAGCGAGTGACACAGCTACAACGCATTGCCGTTATGAACTTGAAGAAAGAAGGCGGCGTTAGCCGCACCGCAGGAAACGAGCTTCTGGAAGCGGTACAGAAACAGCACTGATATGATATATGAAGAAATTTGTCTGTGCAATCCGAACATTATTATCTGTTGTGGATTGACTGCTTATGGGATCATGGGCAATGCAACCTTGTTAAAGGATTATGTACTCCCATTTTCTACGGAATGGGCATCTTTTCCTTCCTTAACTTTTGACAGAGATTGGTGGTATTACTTTACCAAAATCAATGGGAAGCAGGTGCCGGTTATCAGCTTTTGCCATCCGCAATCTACCAATCTTGAAGGTGCCAGAGGACATGAAAATTTGTTTCTCCCATTATATCGTGATATGCTGCACATAAAGGAACTGTTTTTGAAAAGCACATCGGGAGGTGAGCAAAACAACAATGGAATTTGAATATATGTTCAAGGATTTAGCAGTTCAGGATGTTGAGCATTAACAGCCCCGATGAGCTAATTGCCAAGCGTATTGCCGATGAATGGACAGCCATAGAGCGCACCGAAGTGATTGCGGATATTGCCGCTTTATATAAATTGGCTGCTTGGCTCAAAGGCAATCGCTATCCATATTGGACGCGCTCTGCCTCTGGCTCCAGCTTCATTATCTCCCCGCACTCCTTCTATCAGGTGAATCCCGTTCAGACCGAGGCCATGTACGGCGCGGCGCTCGAGTTTGCAGCGCTTAGCGGAAACGAGACTGTCTGGGATTTATACTGCGGCATCGGGACCATCTCCCTCTTTTTGGCGCGGCAGGCAAAGAAGGTATACGGCGTGGAAATTGTGCCTGCCGCCATCCGGGATGCAAAAGAAAATGCCAAGCGAAACGGTATTGCAAACGCGGAATTCTTTACCGGCGCCGCCGAGGAAGTGCTGCCTGCTTGGCAGAAGGCAAATCCGGACACCCGGATTGATGTGATTACCGTGGACCCGCCGCGTAAGGGCTGCGACGAGACCGCGCTCCGCACCATGGCAGAACTATCTCCCGAGCGCATTGTCTATGTGAGTTGCAACCCCGCGACCCTCGCGCGGGACATAAAATACCTCCGCGCCGACGGCTATGAGTTAACGCGCGTTCGCCCGGTCGATAACTTTCCGAGAACCATGCATGTGGAGACGGTGGCGCTGCTCGAGAGAGTCGGGCACTGATATTCAAAAAGGCGGCAAAAATTTCTCTGTGGAGATAGATCAATGAATGTGACAATAACGATATTCGTGCAATTGTTGCTTTGGATATGGTTTCTGGGATGTACAATCACATGGCGCTTCGGGAAACGAATTCTTGTCGAAGGAATGGGATTTCGGAGCGCAGAGTTTGTCATGCTCTGTCTGTACAGCATAGGACTGATCAGTTATTACTTTTTTCAGCCGACCGGCAAATGGATTTTGTTCGCTATCTTAGTGTTGTGGTTTATAATCCAGTTTTTCTGCCATTGGTACTACACCATATTCGGTGCTTCCGAACAAAAGTTGAAAGGCTACAATGAGTGCTTTCGAGGAACGTTAAGGCTCATTCCCGTGAGTGAAAAGCGCCTAATCCCGGATTTCTATCATATTGTGCTTCATTTATTGATTCTGGCAAACGGGATACTTTGTTTGCTATCCCGTACGCAGGTATAGAAGCGTTGCAATCCGAAGGACTGCTTAGCCGAATCAAAGAAGCGAAATGCGGAGAATCGGATAACGAACACATCGGGAAGGCAGAGCGCTTTTCGGTAAGCGATTCTAGGGCAGAGTCTGTCAAAAAAGTGGGCGCTGTATTGCCGAGCCGGACGGATCATTACACAAAGTATCATGAGGAGAATCCGCTTGAAGAAATTATCGAGTACAATTTTGAAAATAGCTGTTTTCTTTATCGGGTGGATTATGCTGCTCGGGCGTATTGACATTCCGAGCAGTCAACCCGCGATATGGAGATTCTTTGCGGAGATGATTCCGTTGGTGGCTTTGCTACTGTTTACTGTGGTCTTTTACCTGATCGAGAAGAAAAGCGTGAGCATACCGATAAAAGAAAATATCGGAAAAGGGACATTGACAGGAATTGTCACAGGTGCTCTTTGGATCGGAGCGGCTTCGTCAATTCTGCTTATTTCGAAGCAGCTGGAAATCACAGGCAAAAATGAAGTCTCGCTCTTATGGCTTTGGATACTCTCAGCTTTTCTAAATGTCATCATGCAGGAACTCCTTGTAAGAGGGTACATCTATCAGCTTTTGAAAAAGCAATACAATATTCCTGCGGCCGTAATCGTGACAACGGCAATTTTTACCTTGCTACACGGCGGCGCATTCGAAGCGGGCATCATTCCGGTCATCAATGTTGTTACAATGAGTCTTTTTGCGACAGCGATATATGAGTCGGAGAAAACGATACTTGCACCTATCATGGCGCATGCGATATGGAATATCATCGGGGCATTAATACTCGGAGGTGTTAGCCTGGCAGATGACTATCCGAGTGTCTTGAATATGACGGCTTCCGCAAACAAACTGCTATCGGGCGGGGCATACAAAATCGAAGCAAGTATCGTAGTGACGATTTTAAATCTGACCTTACTGGGAATATTTTATCTTCGATGCCGAAGTCGAATTACGCGGTAATCGATATGGAAAGAAGCCGTCAGCCATAAGTCTGTCGACAAGCTTTTCCTCACCGGGCGGACGCTAATACCGCAGCTTTAAGTGAAATGTTTGGAAGAGAACGAAGAGGGAAAAACAGGAAAAAGAGAAGCATAGAGGGAGATAACTTGGCGGAAGCGGTTAGTTTTCTGTCGGATAGTTGTTTCGTTTTGTCAGCTATTGCTGTTAGTTTGACATACTGTTTTTTTATATGGCTGGGTATTGCCTTGATAATTGGGAATATGGTTTAGCCAGTTAACGGAATGAAAAACACTTAGAGAGTCCGAACTATCAACGACTATCCTACAATTTATGCTAGATTGCATTTATCAGAATAAGAATTGGGAATATTAGCTATTTTTTTAGTTGACTTAAGTGCGAATTTATACACCCTGTTAGGCGGTTATATAGTTGGAATTGTACAGAGAGGGTTACTTATTATTGCGAGCGGTTAAAATATAAATCGTATATTCTGGCAGTCGTTACGTGGAGTGTTTAGATGATTTTACTACAATTAATGAACTGATAAATTCTATATGAGTCGATTATAGAAAAAAAGTTCCAGTTTGGATAGGGATATAGGAAAGAATTGTCTGTTACCTGTCCAACTTTTTGTCTGCATCCCCATACGGAAATATGGAAGTTTTGAGGTAGGGAAATGGCATATGAACAGATAACGCCCATTCAGCAGTTGAATTTCCAGATCAACCGGGTATTGACCTATGGAGAAGTGGCGGGAGATCATGATGAAATCGTCACAGCCCTGTCTGGTGTAAGGAATCTGGACACATGGTTTTCTGCCTGGCGAAACATCGGACAGAGGGCAGAACAGAAAAATCGGTACATGCATGCCGCTTATGCCTACCGGATGGCAGAGTTTTTCCTGAAAGAGACGCATCCGGAAAAAGAGCGGATGTATGAAAAGGCGATAGAAAATTTTTATAAAGCGTTTGACGTTCTGCATATCCCTTATACCATTTGTGATATTCCCTACAAGGGCGCTTTCCTGCATTCTGTTAAGGTAGGCGAGCAGACCAATACAAAGATCTTATTGGTCTGCGGCGGGTATGATTCCTTTATAGAGGAATTTATACCGGCCACTCTCGGTTTGCTGGACCAGGGGTATACGCTTCTTTTCTTTGAGGGCGATGGGCAGGGGAAAACACTTAAATATGGTTTGCCACTAACCTATGCATGGGAAGAACCCACAAAATGTGTCCTGGATTATTATCAGATCAACCACTGCCCGATGATCGGCATTTCCTGGGGAGGATATTTTGTGATGCGTGCTGCAGCCTTTGAAAAAAGAATCTCTGCGGTTGTCGCCTATGATGTCGCGGATGATGGATTAGAGATCATGACAAACGTCTTCCCTCCGATCCTGCGCAGGCTAATCCGCTGGGTATTTGCTCACAAACAAGAAAAGCTGGTGAATCATCTGGTCCGGTTTGCCATACATAAAAGCGTTCTGGCGGACTGGGCGCTATCGCAAGGTCAATATATCACCCATACGAAAAGCCCGTACCGCTTTTATCAGGAAGTACAAAAGCATACCCTGAGAGGCGTTTGCGACAGGATCACACAGGACTGCCTGCTTCTTGCCGGAGAGAAAGATCATTATATTCCCATAGACCAATTTGAACGACTTCAGAGCAGTCTGCCAAATGCAAGGTCGGTAAAAAAGTGTGTCTTCACACAGGCGGAAGGCGGCGAACAGCATTGTCAGATCGGGAATCATCAGTTGGCTCTGAATGAGATCACACAATGGCTGGAGGGTCTGGAATGATCTTCTTCCTGCCTTCATGGTATTCTGTGTTAATTTAATAATTTTTTCGCTATCTGTTTATCCTTTACCCGACCGCCATAGGGAAAAGAGCTGTTCTACTACGTGAATGAAGGTATCCTGAAAGGATTTGCTTCTATCACCACTCACATTCATAGATTTGTGATCTGTCAATTTGTTATACTATCTAAGTGATTTTTGTTTGTTGCAAATTAGAAAAAATTGAGTTGCTGGAAAGGAACTGCTGATGGCAAAAGTCAGGAACTGGATATGGATTGGGACCATATTCAATGGGTTCATAGCTGTTTTTGGTGCTTTGATTGCAGCAGGTGTATCAGCTCTTGGCATATGGGGAGCGCGGTATGCCCGGACATCGGTTCCCAACGACGATATGGCGCTCATCCCTATCCTTATGCAGGCTCTGGGAGCGGTCTTCTCAGCCCTGGCACCTTTTATCGCGGTGATGGCAGGAGTTGTTTTTGCGCTTTCCCTCATCTCCTGTTTTTTAGGGAAAGTTTCTTTAAAAAAGCATCAGAACCTGCCCTACAGCAGGGGCAATCTTAGGAATACCACTGGACGAATTTTGTGCAACGGGATCTTGACGCTTGGATTTATACTGATGCTTTTATTTCTGAAGTTTCGTTCTTTTTTGATGATCGTAATTGTATTAGATCAACTTGTCATCTGCGCGTTGCAAGTCAGGGAAATCCATGAAATTAGAAAGCTACCTCATTCTGCATAGTATTTATAAGTAGACATTGGAATGAGTTAGGTCTCTTACAAGGGAGAAAGAACAATGTCGGGAGAAGACAAAAAGCTGGTGTCTGCTGCATTGACAGATGGAAAGAAAAATAGAAAAAACCATTTAGCAAGACATGTTATTCTGAGTGTGTTATTCCTCTTTGCCATTTTATTTTGTTCGGCCATAGCAGCAGGACTCTTCTTTAGTTATTGCTTCGGCATTGTTATTTAGAATCAGAAACCCCAAAAGGGAGAAAGTTAATAGGGGGAATGCATTCATTGTGGAGACGTAGCGTTGCCGTAGAGGGGTGTAGAAGTGAGGGAGGAATACAATGTCGCAGGTGATAGCATCAAAGAATGAACTGGAGTTTGTAGTCTTCTGTATCGAAAACCTCGCAGTGGCTCTGCATATGGATGCGCAGAGTGTCTATCGAGCACTGACGGAAAAAAGCGATATTTTAAAATCCTATATTGTGCCGGAATATGAGATGCTTCACACGCAAAGTAAAGAATATATTGTGGATGATATCTTGGAAGTCATGAAGGAAAGAGGTGTAGAAGTATGATTCTTTATCATGGCTCTTATCTTGCAATCGAAAATCCGGATTTGCTACACTCGCGACCGAATCTTGACTTTGGAAAAGGGTTTTACCTGACGTCCATTCGTGAGCAAGCAGTAAAATGGTGCGAGGAAGTTTGTCAAAAGGGGAAAACAAGGAGTTATATCGAATTACATATTCGATGAGGAGCTGTTTCAGCGGCTCAAGGTATTGAGATTTGATTCCTATTCCGAAGAGTGGCTTGAATTTATACTTGCATGCAGAAGCGGGAAGGATAGTTCTGATTACGATGCGGTTTGTGGTGGTATTGCAAATGACCAGGTATTTAATACGGTTGAACTGTATTTCGAGAATTTGATTGATAAGACGGAGGCAATTAAAAGGTTACGGTATGAAAAACCAAACATGCAGATTGCCTTAAGAACAGACGCTGCGCTTACCTGTTTAAAATATATGGGGTGCGAAAAGATATGAATGCGAGTCCTGTTTTATTGCAAAAAGAAATTCGCACGAGTCATAGCGTGTTTTGCCGAGAAAAAAATCATATCTCATTGGATGAAGCGACGGATTTCTTTTTACAAGTCCGAATTGTACCCTTTGCTACATGAAGGTGTATCGGATTTACATTGCGTGAGTGATATGTATTTGGCGGATGAGCTCACGGAAGAATACAAGGGAACTTGACGAGCTCGATAAAAAAATAACAAAGATAAAAACGCAACGCGTACAGCAAATGTATGCCAGAGCCGGTAGGTAGCCCGGCCGTCACGGCATAGCCGTGGTAGGTAACCCTGCCCTCCGGGTTGTCCGTTCTTTGTTCATGAATTGAATTTTAGGGAGGGATTGTCATGGACAAAGTAGTTATCAGTTGACGGTTTATTTTGCAGATCCGTTTTGGGTTGGCGTAGCTGAGCGGATTGCGGGCGGACATTTATCGGCAACAAAAAAATCACTTTTCGGGTGCAGAACCCAAGGACTTTGAAATCGCCGGTTTCATACAAAGACACTTTTTATGAGCTGCGCTTCAGTCAGTCTGTGCCGACGGAACGAAGGGAAGCAAAGAAGAACCCGAAGACAGGACAGCGTGATGCGAAGAGACAAATGCAACAGGTCGGAATCGGGACAAAGTCACAGCAGGCGCTAAAACTGCAGCATGAAGAGAAGCGCCTGGAAAGCAGGAAAAAAAGAACAGAGAAGAAAAAGCAGGCAAAAGCGGAGCGCCTGTTTTTGTTAAAACAGCAGAAGCGAAAAAGAGAAGCACAGAGGGCGCTGACAGAGGAAGCGGATGGACTATATACAGGATAGAAGCTAGGAGTATCAATTTCAGCCTTCAGGAAAGCCGGATAAAAGAGATAAAATTCCATAATAAAACGCTGCGCTTTTAAGCTTGACAGAATATTTCAATGCGTCGAAGGCGAAGAGAAAGAATATCCGGGCGAACTTTTGGCTTTTGAAGCGTGTGATTTGGAGCTGTGCAGCGTGCTGATATTCAATAAAAACGCTGGGGGAAGGGCGTTTCACCGGGAAGGCCGTATCGCTGCGGGAGTTTATGGATATGTATGCGGATGCGGAATTCGAAATCATAAGAGAGGGCTATTTCGGCAATACGACTACCTATAGCGCTTGGCTCTGGGAAGCCGAAAAAGCACCGGTATCCGCAATTATGTATCTTTGGAATAGCGGAGATGTAATTTATCGAATCGAGGATTAGGGACTTCATTTGGTTTTTGTGAGGGAGGTGAAGGGCTGTCCGCAATATTGAAGGAGAGATATCCTTTCAAGAGGCCAATGCCCTGTTACAGAGCTACTATGAAGAGCATCCTCCGCGTAATTTCGAAGATCGTACCGAGGAGGCGGATAAGGTTTCTGTCAGAATTGCGGAACTTCTTTCGGAAAAGGCGTTTCGTTTTACACCGCAGGCGTACATTTCAATTCATCGCAAACTATTTGCGGGGGTTTATTCGCATGCGGGACGCCTCAGGGGCTATAACATTGCCAAACAGGAGTGGGTTCTTGACGGAGCAAGCGTTCTTTACAGCAGCGCAACAGGGTTAAGAGCAATTTTGGACTATGATTTTTCTGAAGAAAGAAACCTCTCGCGGTATTCCTTTCGAGACTCTGGCAAATTCATATATTCGGAGAGGGAAATACCAGGGTGACGACGGAATTCTTTATTAAATATCTGAGGAGCTTAGGATTTGAGGCTACGAACGACGTTTTTTTGCGGAGAATGCGTGGTATTTTCGCAATGCGCTTGTACTGGCAAACTATAATGACCTAAAAAAAGAAATTCATGAGACGACAGCGTTTCTGGAACTCTTTTTGCGCAACCTCTTGTTGAATGAGCTCACCCGCTTTGGAACCGGACCTTGAAACGGAAAAAACGGACATTGGCAAGACAAAACCGGACATTGCAGCGGCGAAATCGAATATCATGGCCGAGTTTTGCCAAAAAAACGGTCAGAAACATACGGAAACTCTGGGAAGCATTCCCGGAGGGAGAGATTTTTCGGACGAACGGAAGTCATGAAGGCGCTTGGTTTAAAACTTCCGGAGCGTTCGAACTTTTGATAAAACTGCGAAAGAGCGGCATTGTTGAAGCGGTTAGCGGTCAGGGAAAGTATCGCTTCATTCTGTTTTCTTGAATAATGCGGTAAACTGTATGCTCGCTTGGGATATCGACGCCTTCAGATTTCCTGAAGTATGGATGAAGTTCACAAAAGACAATTATCTCAGTGTAGTAGCTGATAGTAACAACATTAATTTTGATATTCCAAACCATAGAAATATGTATGACGAAAGGAGAGAACTGACGATGGAAATATAATTCTTCTAGGATATTGATTTATCATCTTGGAAAGGAGTGGGATTCTCCTTTTGTGCTTATATGCCCAATTATAAAGTGGCCTGAAGAAAAAAACGGAATTGTATGAAAGAAGTACAGGTGATTTTCTTGTGGGAAAAAATCCAATTCTGGATTATTATTCTCACGGAATTGGAAATTAAGCATGCCATGTTTGTGTCAGAGGCTCCTGAGGTTGAGACAATTATATTCCATGACTATATCAAAGGAATGCCGTTATAGTCTTTTTAGAATGCTGAAAATTAAAAATATTGAAGATTGATTTCTCCATAATATATGTAAAATCAAATTGTTGCTATGGGGTTAATTCTTCACGAAGGAAGAGCGATGAAATGAGTTTGGCAGTATTTTTGGATGTAGATGGTGTGCTGAATACAATAAAGACGTGTATAACATCTCCCGACGGTCGTAGAGGGCGTTGATGACAGGAGAATAGCAATCCTTGCCGGTGCCATCAAAAAGTATGGCGGTGCAGACATTGTATTGACATCAGATTGGAAAAATACAAGGATAGGCGATGATCTTCAGTATCTGAAAGAAAAGTTGAGGGAACATAAACTTGAGATTTCCGGAACCACAAAAGATCATTGGAACAAAAGAGGACAGGGAATTATTGATTACCTGAAAGAACATACTGAAATAGATGAATATGTTATCCTTGATGATAATCGATTTGATTTTGAGAAATATCCGAAGCTATGGGAGAGGCTTTTGATTACAAATGGAATTGAGCAGGCAGCGTTTGCCTCTGATACTCCTGCAATAGAGACAATGATATTCCATGACTATATTAAAGACATGTCGTCATAGTCTATGGTAAGCTGAAAATAAATATTGAAGATGGATTCCTCCATAATATGAGTGTAGGATAAATTTTGATAACGGAGGATTGGATTATGAACAATATGATGAAAGAGTATTTAAAAAATGAATACAGCGACAGCTATCTCAGAAACTTCTGTTTGTATTGAATGAAAGCTTACGGAGGAAGCGGAGATAAGTGGAGACAGAAAAATGATCTTGACTGTCTTTATTTTGACGGTGATTTGCTGGCAGATACACTCATGAGCGCATGGACACCCATAAAGTGGGTTGCAGATCTTCTGAATGAGGAAAAAGGAATCAGATTCCGTAAATATAGAAAAGACAGTGATGGTCTGCTTATGGATTTACGGATGTTATCTGATGACAGTGAGCAGTACCTGCCGATGAATCACAAGTTAGTAAAGCTTCTTTATGAATTTCTTGCGCTTGCTGAACAAAGGTGTAACTTTATTCTTCTTCCCAACAGAAAGATGAATTGTGCCAGATATAAGAACTATATAAATGGCGAGGCGGTTTGGCTCTACGATGAGGTGCCTGCAACTTTAGCCCACCTTTTTGATAAGAACAGTCTTTTCAATATTTGCTGAAAAAAATTGATGATTATACTATGAGCCTTGCAGATGGAATGGAGCATTTTCAGGAAGTCTTTATTGAATAGATAGAGTGCCTGAGAGAATTATATAACATTTTTTTGGTGCATGAACAGGACTCAGGAAGCAAGATTAATTAAAGAATTGGATGAAGAATGTAAAGAGGACGAATTAAAAAAAACAGGCAATAAAAGAGAAGATTGCTATTATTAATAATGCGTTTCAGCCGGTGGCAAGATGCTTGAAATACCACGATTACAAGAAGAATGACACTGATCTGTTAAACAATATACCGTTCATTTTATCATATTCGGATGATATTGATATGGTCGTGCCTGTCGAATATGGTGTATTGACGGCTAATTGGAATGATGTGAAGCCGTCACAATTATTTTCATATGTTGCAGCAGCAACAGTTGTCAATCCAAAGAAACTGTATCTGCCGTGTATTGTTCTGGTGAAAGAAAAGAAGGCGATATCCGAATTGATTGAACAAAAGATAGATTGTTTTAATGATTATTTCAAACGAAAAAGATTACAGACGACCGTTAGATTAGTTAAATGTAATAACAGAATGCCAGTCGAAGAGATTGTAGATGATAAGGAAACGAGCAGATTGCTTTTTGTGGAGGATAATCACAATGATGTAGTTATGTATGGAGATAACGAGACAACAAGAAAAGTGTTTCCGTACTCTTTTGATATGATTAACATCACTTTTGACCCTAAAAGCGGAGCAAAGTGGATGAATAGCATAAGAAGGAACGTGGGAATTTCAGCTCGAGATGTTGCGGCTTTTCTGGGGAGAGAAGCAAAAGTTGGAATTCAGCCATCGTTAAGGAGAATTGATAATCGTATACTCTTTGGAATATATAAATCAAATAGGGTTGCTTGGAGAAATTTATGCGCAAAGTTAAAGAAATCTGAAAACAAGAATAATAGTGTTATACGTTTTGCTAAAGTGGCTCATGATACCACAAGTGAAAATGAGGAGAGACGGATTTACATTATTCCGTACACATGCTTTAAGTCGGCGAATGAGATTTTAACGCTGTTTAAACACCATAATATAGTTAGTAGCAAGAGCTGTATTTATCGCTATTCGATAGATGCTTGTAAGATTATTTTGTTTGAAAATAGTGGTTGCGAGGAGGTTTTGAGAAAGGTGTTCTCGAAACATGACATCCTCTCATCGGGATATAGTTTTAACCTAATACAGGATGGTGACGAATATGTACTTCGATGTGATGGCTTGAGTATAGAAAATATTAAGTTTAACTTTAGTCAGGATGAACAAGGGAAGGAATGCTAAGCATTCTAAAAGAACTTCAGAATGCAGGGTTTATTTCGTTTAAGCAGGAAAAGGAAACTTTTGATATTACATATGGAAGCAGTCAAATAAAGTATCTGTTTATGGCAGAAGGAAATATGTTGGAAGTATATACATATTACAAGTCAAAGGAACTTAATTCTTTTGATGATGTAGTTACCGGAATAGAATTTATTCGTCCGGGAAACAAAAATGATAATGGTGATGGGAATGAGATTGACTGCTTTGTCACAAAAGGATTTCAGACTTTAGTTATTGAATGTAAAGCAAGGTCGCTTAAGCGGGGGGGGCAGAAGAATTACTCTTAGGTTTTAAGAAGAAATTATTTGAAGAAGTAAAGAAATATGCGATTAATGGCCGAGGCTTGCTGGTTATAGATAGTGAGACGGGAATACCGAGCGTGGATGACTTTGATAATGTATCTGTTTGCTCAAATTTCAACAAGATAATTAATATTGGACATGTAGTCAGTGCGCAAATCAAAGAGTATTCATCAATAAGGTAGGAGGAAACCATGAGAAAATATGTACCCAATCCGGTAGATACCAGTGACATTATCCTTCCGGAGGAGATGATTGAGCTTACAGAGAAAATTGCCAAGAACACCCATGATGTCTGGGCTGTAGGGAGAATAAAAGAAGGGTGGAAGTATGGCGAAGTGAGGGATGATGCTAATAAGCTGACCCCTTGCATGGTGGAATATGATGAACTTCCGGAATCAGAGAAGGAATACGATAGGAATACTTCTCTGGAGACTATTAAGCTTATATTGAAGCTGGGATATACGATTACTCCGCAAGACTGTTAACTTCTAACTGTTATGTTAGATATTTTTCGGCATATGCGGCTTTAGAGAGGGGGGAGTCTATGTACGATGTTTTCATTTCCCTTAAGAATACAGACGGAAAAGGAAATACAATACGGATATGGTATTGTTATTGGTTGTGAATTTATAGATAAGACAAAATGTAGGCTCTTAATACATTTTTCGGTAATGATGTGAGTATGATTTATCCTGAGGCGTTTAAGGAATCCACGGTATTTGTTTTAGAAGAGAATAATATTAGATACCAGGAGTTTGTTGAAAGAACACAGGATTTAATTGAGGTATATGAATCATGAAATACATAAAAAAATATTTCTAGCATCTTCAATTGTAGAGTTTAAATATGAACGAGATGAATTTGGTACATTTATAAGAAGTCTCAATAACATATATGCTAAGCGTGATATATATTTCGAACTTATAGTCTGTGAAGATGTGACCAAAGAATTGCATAATAAGAGGATGCAGGATGTTTATAATGACGAGATAAAAGACAGCCGTTATTTTTATATCATCGTTGGTAAAGAATTAGGAGAAAGAAGTCTTGAGGAATTTGATGTGGCACTGGAGAATTTTTATTTCTACTGGTGTTCCTAAAAATAATGACGTATTTTTTTATGAAGTTTCAAGAAATAGTGGCAGTTATTCTAACTCTGTTCAAAGCTTTATGGAGCGATTGGACAAGAATTTAGGACACGATTATAATCTGTTTTCTCATTTCGATTCTATTAAGCTGGACTTTCTTATGAGTATGCATCAGGATCCAGAATTAGGTGCCAACATTTCTTTTGCCGATGGTGAAGCATCACTGGATGGTGTGTCGGTTATGCCATTAACAAATGTTCCTGTTTATGGAAAGAACAAGTCATTGAATGATTTAAGAGCTCAGAAGGAAGAATTAGATTCTGTCTTTTCTGAAATAGCGATTGAGTACGCAAATAATATAAATGATAAATCACTATATGACAAGTTGACAGATGTTAGTGAACGAAGAGCACATGTAGCAGATTCTCTTAGGAAGGCAGAAAGCGATGTTTTAGCGCTTTATACGGATATCTTTGTATTTAAATCCGGAAAACGAAAAAAAACATGGCGTGAGGAAAAGGCAGTTCAACTTGTAGATTCAGGTGATTTTGAAGGTGCTTTATATATATTGCGCGATAACGAAAAGAAAAAAAGGAATTGTCACAAGCTCAAGATATAATAAACGGTCAAATGGATGTCGTCAAAGGATATATTCAGGAAAATTTGTTGAGAATAAAAACGCTTAGAGCAAGTGGTCTTAATGAGGAAAGAATACATGAAATTGATGAATGTTATGATGAAATTGTAAATTTGGCTGTTCGCTATAATTTAAATGAAGATTATGTTTATGATTATGCAACATTTTTTTATTGGACGAAAAAAAGTGATTATGATAAGGCTATTTTAATTGCGAATAAATTATATGAGACGGATAATCAGGAACATGTTTTTGGAGGCAAGGGTAAGTGATATTATTGCTTATGCAATGTTTGTTGGAAAAGCATGATTTGAAACGTGGTATAGAGTATTATGAGCGTGCCATAGGATATTACACAGAATCGGCAAATACGGGCAAGTGGTATAGATTGGTATATGATTACAATATGCTTAGTCGAGCATATCGTCTTGCCGGAAAGAAGGAGTTGGGCCTAGACACGGCTTTGAAGAGTTTGAAAATTGCTACAGAAAAGTATAATAGCAAATCATCATTAATAGATGTATATATTCTTTTATCAGAGGCGTATTCTGATATGAATGACTCTGATGAGAGGAATAAGTATGTTGATCTTGCATATGAACTGGCATCAGAAATTTATGAAAGAAGCCATGATGATTATAACACCTCAATCTTTGCTAAAGCATGCAGTGTAAAAGGTGAAGCCCTACAGGATGAAAAAAAATATCAAGAAGCCAAGGAATATTATGAGTTAAGGTTGAACTTGATTAAGAAATTGTATCAACATGACCCTTATACATTGATGGGTCGTTTAAGATGGGCTTATTCTGATTATGCTGGAATTCTGTCCAATCTTTATCTTTATCAGGACGCAGCAGAAAACTATCGCAGTGCTGTTGAATTATCAAGAAAATTATGTGAAATCAACCCAGTAGGCGAGACTACATTTTTAAGTTCACGTCTGCATAGTTATGGTAATGCATTAAGGAATATTTATAGGTTTGAAGATGCACTATCTGTACATAAAGAGGCGGTTACAGTCCGCAAGGGTTTACTTGGACGGGATGATGTGTACATTTGGGAAGTTTTGTTTTCATCGAGATCTTTAGCAGAGGACTTAAGTGATTTGGAAATGTACGATGAGGCGGACAAAGTCTATCTTGAGTGCATAGAATTATCTGAAAAAAGTGCTATAGAAAATCCGGAGAAATATAATCGAGAACCTAATTTATCTAAAAGAAACTATGCATGGTTTCTATGTGAAATTGGTAGATCTGATGAGGCAAAACAGATATCTGACTTGCTTCTTGTGGATGAAAGAAATTATTCATCCAATATGCCAATTAATAAAAAATATTCCCTTGTATGGACATTGAATTGTTGTGGCTTCATAGAGTATAAGCTAGACAATTATGAAAAATCAGAAGAATACTTTTTAGAAGCTCTTGACATTATAGAAGCTTATTATAAAGGGAACGAAGATGAAGGTGAATTAGACATTTCATGTATTTGCACTAATTTGGCAATGTGCTTATATTTAAAAGGAGATTATGATAGGGCAGAAATCTTTTGTGAAAAAGCCTATGAAATTCGGAAGAGAATGTATGATGCCGGCAGGGAAGGGATGGATAATTACCTTAGAAATGTTTGTGTAATATATGCGAATATCCTTAACAAAATGAATAGCGATAGTAGAGCACAATCACTTTACATAGAAGGACTTGGACTGGCCGAGAAATTGTATGGTATTTGTCCCAAAGCCTTTATTTCTAGCTTGGCAGAGGTAAAATTATCTTATGCTCAGTTTTTAATGAAGTTAGATAATGCCGAAGATGCAAAGCCCTTTGCCGAAGAGGCTTTCAATCTGTACCATAAACTAATGGGTGTTTGTGAAAAATTTATAAAAAAAGAAGTTCAAGGAAGCAAATGAGTTGTATATTAAACTACTATAATTGGTTTATTTAGTTTGCATCTGCTATTTATAAATCAAAAACGTGGGAAGGAGAAATGTGAATGATTTCCTTAAAAGTTTTTATAAGCTACAGTAGCAAGGAGATAGATGATGCTCTTAAGATAAAATCTGTTTTGGAAAGTAATGGATTTTTTTGCTGGATGGCACCATATTCCATCCATCCTGGTAGTGACTATGGAACAGAAATCCCCCCGGCCATTCGGGAATGCGATGTATTTGTGCTTGTCCTTTCAACCGCATCGCAAGAATCACTGTGGGTACCTAAGGAGGTGGATTTCGCATTATCGAATCGTAAGCCCATTATTTCTGTATATATAGATAAATCGGATATTGCCGACGCATTCAATTTTAGGCTTAGCAATATCCAAAGAATTGAAACTTTTGAAAAAAGCTTCTGACGCATATGAGATATTGATTGGAAGATTAAAGGCATTAGCTCCTGATGATAGGAATTCTGCCAAGCAAAGGAATCAGACCTCTGTTACTAATGCCTATGTGGATACAAATACGGTTGTAAGGACAAATGTTTGTCCTATTTCCTTCAATACAATGCCCGGGAAAGAGTATATTTCAGCTAAAGAGACGAATCCAGAGCTGCAATATCGACACGGACCGATTAAAATAAACGGTGAGGATTCATACTGTATTTTAACCACTGTTAACAATATGTGTCCAGATGGAAATATGATTGCCGAGGATGTCAGACTTTCGATGAAAATAAGAAGAATATCTGAGACTGAGACAGAGGTGACATTGAAGATAATTTGTCAGGTTGCAAAGCCTCAGGTATCCGAACATACTATTAAGTTTGTATCAGAACGGCCGTTTGAATTGGTTTATTTTAATGGTTCTCCATATCTTTATAGTGAATATTACGGATTAAGGGGTGACCGCGGATTGTTGCTTACAGATAACATAATGACAGAACAAGGAATAATACTTGGGTTCTGGGAGATTGATGGGAAGATTCGAGAGGAGCAAATAATGCTGTTACAGTTTCTATTAAGGTGAAAGTCAAGAGATAACAGTCTTCTACAATAATTGCTGTCTGCAATAACTTTATATGTTTTAATTGGCGAATTGCTGATGACCTTAGGGTTGTCAGCATTTTTTATACCCCATGAAAATTGCAAAATTTCGTCCTGCTATACTGCATATTGTCAAGAGGACAGCAACCACCAAGGCTATGGATTAGAAAACATACCTCCTGAAAAGATGAAAATAACCACGGGTTACAATACATAACATCAGGACGGAAACAGACAGATAAAAAGGGGAAGCACACAACATTGAAAGCGATACAGCAAATATACCTCCTGAAAATCAACGCAGAACTTTGAAGTAAGATAAAGTCAACAGATAACACCTCCTATATGATGAGTGCTGGATGATGACCAGCCGAAACGGAGCTGTAAACACCTATAACAGCTCCATCATAGGAAATCGTACATTGATAACTGAATATGAAAATTGAATATTGAATCGCCCGGTTGCCGGGGCGTAGAGTTCGGCAACAGCGACCGAAAGCGGCTGAAGACATTCGGGGCAACGCCATACGGAAATTTCAGAAGGGACTATTTGAAACATACCCCCTGAAAAGCAACTAAAGAGATTGATGTAGGATTTATGAGTAAGCCAAACAACCTTTCAAACACAAGGAGGAAAGAGATATGAGCAGAGGATTTAGCCAGCGTGGAGCAGATGGAATTACAAGGCACTACAACAGCAACGGAGTAATGACCGGCTATAGCCAGAGAGATGGAGATGGGATCACCCGCCACTATAACAACAGCAACAATATGACCGGCTTCAGCCAGAGGAACGGATACGGTGGATATAACCACTATGACAACAGAGGCAACAAGAGGAAGAGTTCCTGGTGGTAAGAAGCCAAGTGGGACGGAGGAGTTGGATTTTGCATCAGCTCCTCAGGGATATACCCCCTGAAAAGTAGCAGAGAAAATTGAAGTAGGATATTCAATGTAAACAAAACACCTTTCAAATATAAGGAGGAAAAATCATGAGCAGAGGATTTAGCCAGCGTGGAGCAGATGGAATTACAAGGCACTACAACAGCAACGGAGTAATGACCGGCTATAGCCAGAGAAATGGAGATGGGATCATACGACACAGGGATAACCGCAATAATGTGACCGGCTACAGCCAGAGGAACGGACACGGTGGGTACGACCACTATGACAACAGAGGCAACAAGAGGAAGAGTTCCTGGTGGTAAGAAGCCAAGTGGGACGGAGGAGTTGGATTTTGCATCAGCTCCTCAGGGATATACCCCCTGAAAAGTAGCAGAGAAGATTGAAGTAGGATATTCAATGTAAACAAAACACCTTTCAAATATAAGGAGGAAAAATCATGAGCAGAGGATTCAGCCAAACAGATGCATACGGGATTACAAGGCACTACGACAGCAATGGAAACATGACCGGCTACAGCCAGAGAGACGGAGATGGGATCATACGACACAGGGATAACCGCAATAATGTGACCGGCTACAGCCAGAGGAACGGACACGGTGGGTACGACCACTATGACAACAGAGGCAATAAGAGAAGATAACAGAAAGACAGGCGGAGGAGCCGTGCTGATATGCGGCTCCTCCGGATAAAAAGAATCAATATGAAAGTAAGATAAAGTCAACAGATAACACCTCCTATATGATGAGTGCTGGATGATGACCAGCCGAAACGGAGCTGTAAACACCTATAACAGCTCTGTCATAGGAAATCGCACATTGATAACTGAATATGAAAATTGAATATTGAATCGCCCGGTTGCCGGGGCGTAGAGTTCAGCAACAGCGACCGAAAGCGGCTGAAGACATTCGGGGCAACGCCATACGGAAATTTCAGAAGGGACTATTTGAAACATACCCCCTGAAAAGCAACTGAAGAGATTGATGTAGGATTTATGAGTAAGCCAAACAACCTTTCAAACACAAGGAGGAAAGAGATATGAGCAGAGGATTTAGCCAGCGTGGAGCAGATGGAATTACAAGGCACTACAACAGCAACGGAGTAATGACCGGCTATAGCCAGAGAGATGGAGATGGGATCACCCGCCACTATAACAACAGCAACAATATGACCGGCTACAGCCAGAGGAACGGACACGGTGGGTACGACCACTATGACAACAGAGGCAACAAGAGGAAGAGTTCTTGGTGGTAAGAAGCCAAGTGGGACGGAGGAGTTGGATTTTGTATCAGCTCCTCAGGGATATACCCCCTGAAAAGTAGCAGAGAAGATTGAAGTAGGATATTCAATGTAAACAAAACACCTTTCAAATATAAGGAGGAAAAATCATGAGCAGAGGATTCAGCCAAACAGATGCATACGGGATTACAAGGCACTACGACAGTAATGGAAACATGACCGGCTACAGCCAGAGAGACGGAGATGGGATCATACGACACAGGGATAACCGCAATAATGTGACCGGCTACAGCCAGAGGAACGGACACGGTGGGTACGACCACTATGACAACAGAGGCAACAAGAGGAAGAGTTCTTGGTGGTAAGAAGCCAAGTGGGACGGAGGAGTTGGATTTTGCATCAGCTCCTCAGAGATATACCCCCTGAAAAGTAGCAGAGAAAATTGAAGTAGGATATTCAATGTAAACAAAACACCTTTCAAATATAAGGAGGAAAAAAATCATGAGCAGAGGATTTAGCCAGCGTGGAGCAGATGGAATTACAAGGCACTACAACAGCAACGGAGTAATGACCGGCTATAGCCAGAGAGATGGAGATGGGATCACCCGCCACTATAACAACAGCAACAATATGACCGGCTTCAGCCAGAGGAACGGACACGGTGGGTACGACCACTATGACAACAGAGGCAACAAGAGGAAGAGTTCCTGGTGGTAAGAAGCCAAGTGGGACGGAGGAGTTGGATTTTGCATCAGCTCCTTCGGGATATACCCCCTGAAAAGTAGCAGAGAAAATTGAAGTAGGATATTCAATGTAAACAAAAACACCTTTCAAATATAAGGAGGAAAAAATCATGAGCAGAGGATTCAGCCAAACAGATGCATACGGGATTACAAGGCACTACGACAGCAATGGAAACATGACCGGCTACAGCCAGAGAGACGGAGATGGGATCATACGACACAGGGATAACCGCAATAATGTGACCGGCTTCAGCCAGAGGAACGGACACAGTGGGTACGACCACTATGACAACAGAGGCAATAAGAGAAGATAACAGAAAGACAGGCGGAGGAGCCGTGCTGATATGCGGCTCCTCCGGATAAAAAGAATCAATATGAAAGTAAGATAAAGTCAACAGATAACACCTCCTATATGATGAGCGCTGGATGATGACCAGCCGAAACGGAGCTGTAAACACCTATAACAGCTCTGTCATAGGAAATCGCACATTGATAACTGAATATGAAAATTGAATATTGAATCGCCTGGTTGCCGGGGCGTAGAGTTCGGCAACAGCGACCGAAAGCGGCTGAAGACATTCGGGGCAACGCCATACGGAAATTTCAGAAGGGACTATTTGAAACATACCCCCTGAAAAGCAACTGAAGAGATTGATGTAGGATTTATGAGTAAGCCAAACAACCTTTCAAACACAGGGAGGAAAGAGATATGAGCAGAGGATTTAGCCAGCGTGGAGCAGATGGAATTACAAGGCACTACAACAGCAACGGAGTAATGACCGGCTATAGCCAGAGAGATGGAGATGGGATCACCCGCCACTATAACAACAGCAACGGAGTAATGACCGGCTACAGCCAGAGAGGCGGAGATGGGATCATACGACACAGGGATAACCGCAATAATATGACCGGCTTCAGCCAGAGGAACGGACACGGTGGGTACGACCACTATGACAACAGAGGCAACAAGAGGAAGAGTTCTTGGTGGTAAGAAGCCAAGTGGGACGGAAGAGTTGGATTTTGCATCAGCTCCTCAGGGATATGTTATTTCCTACGTGAGCAGCGATACAGGTGTGTTTTCAGGGACCATATTGGAAAATCTGACTTTAGGCCTGGAGAGTTTTACGGACGAGGATGTTGAAAAGGTTTGTGAGATAACGAAGATTGATGAAATTTGGATGATGTGCCCGGAGCCGGATTTGGATTAAAGGTTGAAGAGAGCGGAGCAAATCTGTCCAGCGGACAGAAACAGAGGATAGCTATAGCGAGAGCTCTTTTGCGTAACCCTCAGCTGCTTATTCTGGACGAGGCAACGGCAAATCTTGATCCAAGAATGGAGTCAGAAATCCTTCAGGAAATAGCAAAGCAAAGACCGGATATGGCAATCCTTATGATTACACACAGACTTTCTTCGATGAAATGCTATGACAGGATTATTTATCTGCAGGATGGCAGGACTACCGGGGAAGGTAATCATGAAGAACTCCAGGATAACTGTGAAGCATACCGTAAGTTCATGGCTGATGAAAAAATATACCCCCTGAAATTCGCCGGAAGAACATGGGATAGAATACAGACATAGAAACACAGAGACATAACACAAATGGAGGTAGAGAAATGGCAGAGAAGCTTAACAGGAATGTAAAGATTGTAGCAGATGACGGAATGAAGGAGGGGTGGTTCGACATCTATTTGGATTTCTCGGGGAACAGGGAGTATCTCATGCCGCACAGGAAGAATGACAGGTTGTATTCCCTACTGAAGGATGGCTTGAGGATTGAGGAGCTTGAAAGAAATGCAAGCAGAGTCATTTCAGATGCTTCTCTGTCAGGAAAGAGATATCTGAGGAGTGACATTAACCTAAGGTTGAAATGTCGTAAGAACTGGGCAAGGAAACTGGAAAATACCATCGATCATCTGGTGACTGTGGCGAATGAGTATATCTGGGACATGGCCCGGGTGGCGTAAGGAGGTGCGGATGAAGAAAACATAAAATGTACCCCATTGATGAAAGAACAGAAGCTATTTACAACAAACCAATTTTATTCCTAAAGGAGGAAACGATTATGGCAAACGAAATGATTCAGAGAACTTTTGACGATGATGTAGCACCGAAGATTTTGAATGCAAATGAGAGCCACATGGCCTGTCTGATGCTGCTTGACACATCCGGATCTATGGCAGGAACCCCCATTGAGGAACTGAACAAGGGACTCAACAAGTTCAGGGAGGAGGTATGCAAAGATGAGACGACAAAGGAAGTGCTGGATGTAGCGGTAGTGGAGTTCAATTCAGACAGTAGGGTAGTGCAGAACTTTGTGCCGGTACCCTTCATGGAGCCCGTGAACCTTGTAGCAGGTGGCGGTACAAACATGAGCCCTGCAATCCGGGAAGCTATCAACATGGTTACCGAGAGATCGAAATTTTACAAAGAAACAGGAACACAGCCGTACAAGCCCTGGATTATCATGATTTCTGATGGTGAGTCGCAGGATGACATTACACAGGTAGCTAGTGAGATTCAGAGCATGGAAGAGGCAGGGGAACTGAAGTTCTTTTCCCTTGGCGTAGGAAAATATGATTCAAGCACTTTACATAAACTCTCCGGCCAGAAAGTGATGAAGCTGCAGGGGTATGACTTTACCGGATTCTTTGACTGGGTAAACAAGAGCATGAGGTCTGTGTCAGTTACGGCTCCGGGGGATGTACCACAGGGTGTGCCTCTTCCTGCAAATGTTGATAAGGATACAAACAGCTGGATGGCATAGTGAAAGGAGGCGGAGTCTATGTTTTATGCATATGGAATATCCAGCCAGGGGGCGGACCACATCAGAAATGGTGTGGTCTGCCAGGACTCCCACAAGATAATAAGATGCGGGGAAGATATGATAATTGCCGCTGTGGCTGATGGGCTTGGGAGTGAGAAGTATACTGATAAGGCATCAAAACTGGCTGTGCATATATCAACTACATTTTGCCGGAAAAAACTGAATAAGAACAGCTCAAGCAAAGAAATTCTGGAGGTTATACAGAACAGCTTTACTACCTCACAGACGCGCATAGAGAAGTTTGCTCGTAAGGCAGATCATGATATAGACCAGTACGATACCACGTTATCTCTGGCTGTTCTGATAAATGATAGGCTTTATTATGGTCAGTCCGGGGACAGCGGAATTCTTGCAATGGGCACAGATGGAGCCTTTTATCAGGTGACAGAGCAGCAGAGGGATGAGGAAGGAAGAGTGTTTCCACTTATATATTCTGATTGCTGGACTTTCGGAGAGTACGAGAAGCCTGTTGAGAGCGTACTGCTTGCTACAGATGGCATGTTCGAGACCTTCTTCCCTATATACATCAAGGATGAACCTGTCAATATCCATGTGGCATTGGCAAAGTTCTTTATGGACAGAGACAGCCTGAAGTTTGAGGAAACAGGAGAAGAAGCTGTTCAAAGCAGTATGGAGAAGTTCATTAATGAAATCGACAGAAAGCAGGTTAGTGATGACAAGACAATTGTTGTGCTTGTAAACGGTTCTGTACCAAGTACAAGGCAGCCGAAGGAGTACTATGACGAACCTGAATGGGATTCCTTGAGGAAGAAGCATAACGATGCATGGAGAAGAATGGCCTATCCGGATTTATACAAAGAGGAAGAAGTAAAAACCGGGGAAATTCAGCAGGCAGAAGAGGTGATGCAGAATGCAGACAGCGACAGTTCAGAAAGAGTTGATGGAAATAAGAAAAAAGACGGGACAGATGGCGAATCAAGCCAAAAACTTCCTGAGAGAGGAGACGACGGCAGTGAAGGACAATCTGTCTATGCTGGTCAGCAGAGAAAGAGCGGAGGATTTACTGGATTCGGCATACGGGACATTATTGGATGGCCTAAGAGACCATTCGGAAAGAATAACAATTCCGTTTCCGATGAAAAAAGAACAGATAATGAAACTTGTGATGAGGGCATCCAGTAATCCTGAGTTATTTTTTGTCAATAGATATAACTGTATGCACTCGATTACTGGCGTAGTGATTTTGCCTTCTTATCTTTATTCGAAGGATGAAACCGATGCACTGAGGGCTGAAATACACAGGAATGCGGATATTATTGTCAGAAACGCCGGGACAGGGAGCGATTATGACAAGGCTCTTATGGTTCATAATATACTCTGCGCCAATGTGCAGTATACCGATGACGGGGAATGGTGCAGGCATACTACAGTGGGTTCCCTGGCGGATAAAAAGGCTGTTTGCGACGGATACGCCAAGGCATACAAGCTGATTATGGATAAGATTGGGATTCCGTGCCTCGTGATTCTTGGAACAGGCGAAAACGCCTCTAAAGGAGAAGAAGGTGCTCATGCCTGGAATATGGTTCAGCTGTCCGGACAATGGAGGCATGTGGATGTTACCTATGATACGAGAAAAGACTGGAGAGAGGGAAAATGGTTTGATTACTTTGCATTGACCGATTCGCAGATAAGAAGGGATCACGAATTTGATGATGATGTATATCCATTATCAGAAGGTGCGGATATCAACTACCATGCCAGTTATGGATTTCTGATGAAGGACAAGGCGGCATTCAGGTCGTGCTTCATCAGTCAAATAAAGCAAGGGAATACATCTTTTTCAGTGCGGCTGCCTGATAATATACCCCCTGAAATCGGGGAGAAGAAAATATCGGATATTATAAATGGCACGGCACTGGATGTTGGCAGGAATATTCAGGTAACTGTGACAAGCAACATAAAGCAAGGCGTGTTCCATTTTAAGGTAATGGAGTTGGGACATAGCCTTGACAGCAGGTAAGGAAAACGGAGGAAACATCATGAAAGTAAAGGGATTGAACGGAACGGTATACTCTCTTGAAGAGAATCCAATCAGCAGCGGCGGTGAGGGGAAAATCCACAGCGTGATTTCCGACAACAGCAAGCTGGTGAAGATTTACCATCCCGGAACGATTAATGCCAATCTTGAGAAGAAGATATCATACATGGTTCTTAATCAGCCCAGTTCCTCTGTTTACACAGATTGCCTGGCCTATTGACCTTGCATACGATGACAACGGAAAATTCTGTGGATTCGTTATGCCGCGACTAAACATTACAAATGTTCTGAGTGATGTGTATATCTATCCGCCTAAATATAAAATTTCGTACAAGCAGAAACTAATCCTTGCCCAGAACATCTGCGTGGTTATTCATGAGATTCACAAGGCAGGGTATGTTTTCGGAGATTTTAACCCGAGAAATATAGGAATAAACATTAATAATGGTTCGGTAGCTTTCCTTGATACGGACAGCTATCATATTGTGCTGGATGCGTCTAAAGGGAAGGCTTTCAGATGCAATGTCTGTGCTGCCGGTTATGCGGCACCTGAGCTTCTTGGTAAATGCTATGACCATATTGCGAAGCATCCAGGTGATAAGAACAATGCCTACGAGAAGACACCGCTGGATACATTCACAATGGAGACGGATAACTTCGCACTGGCTATCCATATTTTCAAACTGCTTAATAACGGCTTCACTCCTTTTAATGGAGTGAAGGAAAATGCCACGGCTTCTGTCGCATCACCAGGTACAGGCGATCAGGCAGTATGGCGTGATAATTACTGCTTTAAGCCGGGGAACAATCCGCTGGCAGTGGCAATACCAAAGCTTGATACGCATCCCAAATATATCGGGGAGCTGTTTACAAGGGCTTTTATAGCAGGCAGGAAGAATCCTGCATCAAGACCCGATGCGATGGAGTGGTACAAGGCACTTGGTAACTACGAGAGAGAGCTTAAGACCTGTGCAGTGGAAAAAACGCATATGTACTCAAAGAAGCTTCATTCCTGCCCGTGGTGTGAAGCTGATGTCAGGTTCCACAATAAACTTAATCCTAATACTCCAATTACTGTACCGGTTTCTGCACCGAAGGCAGCAATATCAAAGCTGATTAATGCTGGAAGCGGGTCAAATTCCAATACTGCTGCTTCGGCTGGAATCGGACAGATGCTGCATTTTAACCCGTTAAAGATAAAGAAGTGATTGCATCTGTTTTGAATGTGGCAGGATGGCTTGGATTCATAGCAAGCATCATATATGTATGTATGCCTCTGGTAAGCAATGGCTCGATTCATCTGGACGAGACTAATCTGTATCAGATTGATATTAACAGGGACATTATCATTACGGTTTGTGCATTGGCTCTGTTGTCTATTGGAAGTCATTTCAGCAACAGTCCGCATCAGGGACTTGCTGAGGTGCTTTCTTGCGTATGGGGAGGGATATTCTGTTTTTCGGCTGCAACGGTTTATTATACGCAGCTTGGTTATAGTACGGCAAATGCCAGCCAGACATGGAAGCTCTTTGGAATCATGATGGTGTCATGTATTGCGGCAATGGTTGGCGGTTCAGCGATAGGAGAGACCCTGTCCTCAATTGGAAACAAGAAAAGTTCAGGCACGGCTAAAGTGAAGCATAAGTTCAATTTCTACGAGAAAGTCGTGCTTGGGATGATGATTGCAGCCTGTGTTGCCTGTGTTCCACTGCTTATGAACCTACAGCTGTTTTACGATTCCATCAGGCTTTACAACCTGATTCCGATTGCCATATGGGTAGCTCCGGTACTGTTCTTTATCCTATTTAACTTTAACGCCAATGCCAGATTTGGAGAGAGTACAGCTGCCTGGTTCTGCGCAGCCATGTCCACATCGTTTACCGTGCTTGTTTTATGGCTTGGGCACATAGGAGGAGCCAAGGCGATTATCGGCTGGATAGTACTGGCTATACTGGCACTCATTCTGGCGGGCTATCTGTCAGAAGAGATTGACAGCACTGTATCAGGAATAACAGCCGTGCTTCTTACTGTGGTATTTATAGTCGGGGCACATATAGACATGCAGGTGATAGACAAGGGAGTAGCTGCCGTTGGCACGGGTGCGCACTGGTGGATGATAGCGCCTGCTCTTATCACGATGGTGCTTGCTATGGGGACAACTGTAAAGGAAATATCCGGGCATTGATGGAGGTGGCGTATGAAGAGAATTTTTACATTAGCGGTTCTTGCGGCTACATTAGTCCTGACCGGGATCTGGTATACGGATGCAACTGAAAGTCAGCAGGAGACAACAGTGGATGTATCTGAAAATGGAGAGGCAATAAAGGAAAGCTCATTTACAGAAAAAGCTCTTGATCCATATAGAACTGACAGTCTTGTGGGCATAACCTTTGAGGTCCCGGCAGATTGGGTACAGAAGACTAAATCAGAGAATAAGTCAGCAGACGTCTACTATTATCCGGAGCCTGTCTCTCAGTGTTTATAGAAGCATCTATGTTTATCGCATGTATGGTATGGGCATACAGGCAGATGCCTGAAAGATTTGAATCAGTTCAAAGACTTTGTGTAATTGCGATTATAACTGCCCTTGCAATCTTTGCTGCAAAAGCAATGGAGGTTTTCATTATAGACAAGGTTTGCTATGGATATAACATTCCGGTCAGGCGGCAATAAATATGGTTAGTCTTAGCGTTGTATTTTTCGTTGCATATCTTGCTATGGAGTATTTCGGTGATATTCCCGAATCAAACCGGCTTTTAATCACTTTAAGCATTGGCTCGGCGCTGTCACATATGTTTATCAGCCATACTTTAGATACCTGTATAAGCTTAAACAGGACACAAATTCTGGATATGCTACATCCACGTTACGAGGATTACGAAGATGATGAAGTGTGCGATAAGGAGAGCTGATGTATCTAAGACATATGGAATCCATGTCTGTGAAACTAAAGAAACAGTTTGTTGAGATCTATCCGGAATCTGAAGATGCAATAAGATGTCTGCATACGGTTATGGTTCCTCGAAAGACGACGAGGACAACTATGATGCAGGTTATAGAAGAAGTGGGCGGACCGCCCAGGAAACATCATAGAAGCTCGGTTTCGGGAGAAATGGTAAGAGACAAGAATGGAAATGCTGTGATGATATACCAGATGGCAATCAGATGCGAGTATCAGTTCGTCTGTACTTTTTATCATGAACTGGGGCATGCCTTTGATTCCGGTGTAAATGGTGAAATCTTTGAAAGAATCACCCAAATAAAGGATTGGAATGATTTCCTGCATATCGGATACGGAGTGTGGTCAGAATTCATTGCCGATTCGTTAATGTATAAAATTGCAGGAGAGGAAAGAAAATTATCACTGCTTTGGGGAGAAGAACCGCCTGCTCATCTTCAATCTTCTGCGAAATATTGTTTTGACAGGTACTGTTTTTCAGTCAAATGGCGACAGCTTTATGACATAGGGCAGTATTTTGCTCTTGGCCTTTTTCTGTTTTGGAAAGATGGAGATTTAGATGCTTCAGATGAGCTACTGGGCATAAGCTGCTATAAGCCGGAGTTGGTTAAGCTTATCCGGGAAATTTTTTGGAGAATATCTGGAAGCACATTGAAGGAGCTTGGCAGCATTTATGCAGAAATGAAGCAATTTTACATAGATGATGACAGGACTGCCTTTGATTTTTTTGATCTTGATGAGCTTGGTGTTACTGATGATATTCCGTTCTTTTGAAAGAGGGGAATATATACCCCCTGAAAATGATAAAAGCAATCTTGATGTAAAGTTAAGATGTGGCAGGTGATTTGACCTGACACAGAGTCTTATTTGAAGGAGGACGGACTATGAGAAAAAAATTATTATTCCTATACTGATAGTGGTTGCACTGTTTCTGTCAGGTTGTGCCGGAGAATCGGCTGAGGTTACAGAAAACGCAGAAACCGAAGCAGTGACAGACGAGGCGACAGTTGCAGTTGCTGACGTGGACAGCTCAACTCTTGTGGATGTTGATAGCGAGGATACAACAGAGGAATCTGACGAAACCGAGGATTCTGAGATGTTTGAGGTTGCCGGGATAACCTTTCTCATTCCATCGAACTGGCAGGTTTATCATGCTTCTGAAAAAAATTACATAGGATATAATCTGTATCCGCCGGAAGTAACCGAAAAACCAGTCAAATATTACTTTCAAGTAAGCCTTGTTTCAATGGATGATACCGCAGATATATCAGATCCAAATGAGGCGGTTATCAATGTGGCAAGGGGAACAAGGAATATCAAGGGCTGTGAAGATTATACGAGTTCCTTAATAATAGTGAGCGATGCTACATCCATAAGGTATAAATGCCATCTGAGCGAGAGCGGATATACGGAGCAGGGGTGCCTGGTTCCCATATATGATTCAGGGATGATATCTGTTTTCTATGGATATTATGACGGTAATGAAGACATCTATGGAGAGGCATACAAAACCCTTATAGATTCACTTGCATTGCCGGAAGAGGAGACTTTTAATGAAAAGTTCCAGGAATTAAAAGAGCAGTATTCTTCAGAAAAAGAGAAAGCTGAATCTGCTGAAGAGTCATCAGGCGAAAAGCAAAGCAAAACGTCTGCAAGCAACACGAAAGCCGATGCTGAACAGGAAAGCAAGTATACGGTTAATTCAGTTCATAACTACTACATAGGAGTATCTTCCGAGGGTGCGCAGTTGTCGGATCAGATTGCGAGTGACATTGCCGCGTCCATTATGGGAAATACTGCATATACAACAGACTTGCAGAGAGTGACCGCCGCAACTGAAATTGTGAAGCAATATTGTGACGCGGATACTTATGGGATGGATACCACGAAATATTACCGGTCTCCCTACGGCGTATTCATAGCCGGTGTATATACATGTGCCGGTTCCACACGTGCACTGGGACGGATCCTTGATTATATGGGCTTCGAGTGGCAGCACACCCATGAGAATCAAAACAGGCATCAATGGTGCGTCTTAACCATGGATGGGCAGACAGGGTACGCTGACGGAATGGCAGGAATAGCAGGATATGGGACTATGACTAATGGAATGACCCTGCCGGATGGAAGCACGCTTCATTTTGCAGAGTGAAAAGAATGCGGCATCAGAGAGATGTAATGATTTTTGAATATAGTGGTTTCATTGATATCGCGGAGTGATGAGCCATGCTTTATATAAGGATAAAATTCAAAGAAATATATAATCGCTATCCAAAACAGCAGATATTTTTGACCAATGTCAAAGCTTTTTCTATTCGGCATCAGAGATTATTGATTGTGATAGGAATTATTTCTTTCCTAATAGCATGCGTTGAAGTCCTACGTGAAATATACAGAGCTGTAAAGAACCACAATTACTAACATGACCTTGGAAACCGTGATTACTGGCCAGTACATGACTATTATGGAAACAATGTGAACATCTTTGAATTTGAAATTTTCTTGAGGACTGTGGTGCGGAGGACATAATAAAGGAGTTTTATTACAAGGAAAACGGTAATACAGCTATCTGTTATGATTTCAATGCTGATGGAACGAGATTTGTCTTGATAACGAAATTCAGGTGTGTTCCGGGAATTATTATAGTCTGAATGTAAGAAGCCGTCTGTCGGTATATGAGGGAGACTTTGTGTATCGAACAGAATATTTGTCGGGTATGGACTATAGAAGTCCTATGTGGGTGGACAGGAGGATTTTTAACATATTGCACGATATCATGGATGATATTAAAGAAGGGAGTTACAGCCATTCGGAATGTCCGTTTGCAAACTTAGGAATAGCTCATTATGAAGAGAATGGTAACGGATAGGAAGCATGGCATGATGACGCGTATGGATACTAAAATGATTAATGCAGCAGATAAAGAAAAAATCCGCAAAGGCAAGGAACTTCTGGATAATCATCTCTATGATGAAGCCAGAGAAATCCTTAAGGAATATGCCTATAGTTTCGGCCCATGTGCATTCTGGCTTGGATGTATGTAAGTTCGCCGAGGGTGTTGAAAAGGATGATGTGCAAGCTATCCATTGGTATCAGACGACAGTTGATCTTGGTGAGATAAAAGGCTGTTACAACCTTGCTCAAGCCTATTGGTGGGGCAGACTCGGGGTTGAACAAGATCTTGTTGAATGAGCATCACCCGCTTCGGAACCGGACCTTGAAACGAAAAAAACGGAAATTGGCAAGACAAAACCGGACATTGCAGCGGCGAAGTGGAGATAGGAAAATGATCTGGACTGTCTTTATTTTGACGGTGATTTGCTGGCAGATACACTCATGAGTGCATGGACAGCCATAAAGTGGGTTGCAGATCTTCTGAATGAGGGAAAAGGAATCAGATTCCGTAAATATAGAAAAGACAGTGATGGTCTGCTTACGGATTTACGGATGTTATCTGATGACAGTGAGCAGTACCTGCCGATGAATTACAAGTTAGTAAGCTTCTTTATGAATTTCTTGCGCTTGCTGAACAAAGGTGTAACTTTATTCTTCTTCCCAATAGAAAGATGAATTGTGCCAGATATAAGGACTATATAAATGGCGAGGAGGTCTGGTTCTACGATGAGGTGCATGCAACTTTAGCCCACCTTTTTGATAAGAACAGTCTTGGCAGATATTTTCTTGGCTCTGACAATGAAGTGGATATCATGCGTGTTACTGCATGGATTGATTGGGAGCATCTTGAAATGGGTTTTGAAAATAATGAGATTGCACCGGAAAAAGTAGGCCCCCTGATATCAGGACTTTCGCCGTATGAAGCCAAATGGCTTATTGACGAGCATGAAATCGAGAAGGCTTTGGAATATATGATTGATTTTCTACAGAAAAGGAAATTGATTCTACAGAGTAATGAGTAGCGATAAATGTCTTACAAATGAAAACATTATCGGTGATTGTTCAGTGGTAATAAGGAGGCATAACAGACTATGCTGTATCATGGTTTTGTTTTAAATTCATCAGCAGAAAAATACAGGAAAATGCAACAATAAAAATTAAGGGAAGACAAAATGCTTACTCGACTGGAGCGATATATAAAAATGGCGGGAAAGACCGAATTATAATCGAAACAGCGACAGCGAGGAAAAACAATGGTTAAGTCGGAGGAGAAAAAAATGTTAAACGTATATTGCTACAGCCGTTGCAGCACCTGTAAGAAGGCCCTCAAATGGCTGGATGAAAAGGGCATCGCATACCGGACGATTGAAATCAAAGAAAATCATCCCGATGCGGATACGCTCCGCAAATACCATGCCATGAGCGGGCTTCCGTTAAAGCGCTTCTGGAATACCAGCGGCATCCCTTACCGGGAAATGGGACTCTCGAAGAAGCTGAAAGAGATGAGCGAGGACGAGCAGTTTGCGCTGCTTGCAACGGATGGCATGTTGGTGAAGCGGCCGCTGTTGGTTTCGGAGGACTTTGTGTTGACCGGATTTAAAGAAGACGAATGGGCGGAAAAAGTTGCTGTGAGAGGGGTTCAGAAGGATTCCCGTAAAAGCCGTATACCGAGCCCGGAAAGCCCGCTGTGATGTAACAAGTCACAGCGGGCTTTTCGGATGCTCGAACGGGAGCGGTCTCTGTCTTGCTATTGGCGCAGAACATGATAGACTGAAGCTATGAAAACAGTCAAAGTAGTCGCAGCTGTCATCTGTGATTCGCTGCGGGAAAAACAGAGCATATTTGCGACAGCCAGAGGATACGGGGAATTCAAGGGACAGTGGGAGTTCCCGGGCGGAAAGGCGGAGCCCGGAGAGAGTGGAGCAGGCGCTTCGGCGGGAAATCAGAGAAGAACTCGATGTGAATATTGTGCTCGGCGACTTGATTGAGACCGTCGAGTACGATTACCCGGCGTTTCATCTCTCCATGGATTGCTTCTGGTGCGAGCTTGCGGGCGGAGAGCCTAAGCTACTGGAAGCCGAGGACGGCAGATGGCTCACGAAAGCCGAGTTGTATACAGTGCCTTGGCTCCCCGCGGACATCTCCCTCATTCGGAATATCGAGTCAAAGATGGGAGAGCCGGATCTCTTGCGGACGCAGGCACTTCGACTGTTGCGGCACCTCTGCGAGGAGCACATCCTCCCCGAGACCGTGTTTCATGCACCTGTGCCGGAGACGCAGAACTTCTCGGCATTGGTATCCCGCCTTAGGCTTGCACTGGGAGAGTGCTACCCGTCCACCAAGTTAAAGCGCATCATGAAGAGCGTGCATTACGCAAACGGCTTTTCCGATACGGACTTACGCGAGGCAGCCTTTACGCTGGATGAGGCGGAACAGTACCTGGTTCGGAACGGCTTCCTCGACCATGACCGCGGCGTTGCCTATTTTAACGAGAGAATCACGGCGCCTGATTTTACCGTTTCGGCGCAGTCCTTACTCGGCGTCATGCTAGAGAGTTTGCTGCTCGCAAAGGCGGGGAAAAGCTAAGGCTTCAAGTTCGAACCCAAGGTTCGGATTTTCATCGACACGATTCACATTTACCTCGAAAGGAGCATCTATGACGACACAGGAAAAACTGAAACAGTACCGCGATTGGATTTTCAAATGCTCTGCCTACAGCATGGCGCTCAATATCATCGATATTGACAAGCAGACGGTCGCGCCGAGTGCAGGTGCGGCTTACCGCGATGAGAGATCCTCGTATCTCGCGGGCGAGCTCTTTAGCCTTGAGACCGACCCGGAGATTATTGCGCTCTTAAAGGAGTTAAAGGACGACCCAGAGGTAGATCCCGAGACAAAGCGCGCCGTGCAGCTCTACTATAAGGGCGTCATGGACACCATGTGCATTCCGAAGGAAGAGTATGTGGCATACCGGAAGCTCTGCAACGAGTCTTTTGATGCCTGGATTCTCGCAAAGTCCAAGGCGGACTATTCGATTTTTGAACCCTATTTAAAGCAGGTCATCGAGAGTCAGAAGAAGCTCTACGGCTACCGCGACAGCAAGCTCTCGGTCTACAATCAGATGCTGGATGACTTTGAGCCCGGCATGACGGAAGAGAAGTACGATGCCTTCTTTGCGGCGCTGAAAGAGCGTCTGGTCCCGTTAATCCGCAAGGTGACGGCGGCAAAGCAGATCCGCGAGGACTTCCTGCACCTCGAGTACCCGGTCGAAGAGCAGAAGAAGTTTATGAAGGAGCTTCTTACTTACCTGCACTTTGATCCCTCCTGGGGCTATCAGAATGAGTCCGAGCACCCCTTTACCTCCTGGACTTGCGAGAACGACTGCCGCACCACAACCAAGTATGTTCCGAACAGCGTGGTCTCGGCGATTTTTCTCGACCGTGCATGAGGTGGGACACGCGTACTATGAGCACGATGTGGATCCGAAGTACGACGGCATGATACTCTCGGAGGGCATTTCTTCCGGCATGCACGAGTCCCAGTCCCGTCTCTGCGAGAACTATCTGGCGCGCACCGAGGCTTTCTGGCGCTATCACTACCCGAAGCTCAAGGCGCAGTTCCCGAAGCAGCTCGGCGATGTGAGCCTTGCGGACTTCCTGAAAGCGGTCAATGCTTCCAAGCCCTCCTTTATTCGCACCGAGGCGGATGAGCTCACCTATCCCTTGCATGTCCTGATTCGCTATGAGATCGAGAAGGGGCTCTTTAATGGCAGCATCTCGACCGAGGGCCTCGACAAGACCTGGAACGCGAAGTACAAGGAGTATCTCGGTGTCGATGTGCCGAATGCGAAAGTCGGCATTCTGCAGGATGTGCACTGGTCCGACGGCAGTTTTGGCTACTTCCCGACCTATGCGCTCGGCACGGCGTTTGCGGCGCAGTTCGTGCACACCATGCGGAAGGAACTGGATGTGGACAAGCTGCTCGAGAACAATCAGTACGATGTGGTTATGGGCTGGTTAAAGGAGCACATCCACAAGTACGGTTGCCGCTATGACGCGCCCGAACTTATGAAGCTGGTCACGGGCGAGGACTTTGATGTGAATTACTTCTTGACTACATCGAAGAGAAGTATACAAAGCTGTATCAGCTGTAAATGTTCCGACTTGATGTTTGGGGCGGTGTCCGGTGGGATGCCGCCCCACTGCTTTACGGTATAAGAGGTACAGTCGCACGGGCGACCATTGTGTGTTGTTTGATTGTGATGAAAGGAAGTCTGTTTTGCTGAATGGTATCGTTGTAGCTATGGGCGGAGCGATCGGCGCAGTGCTCCGTTATCTAATCGGTCTTTTGCCGCTGAATCCGCAGAACGGGTTCCCGCTAAAGACCTTTTGTATCAATGTAATCGGCGCCTTTGTAATCGGTCTGGTTGCGGCGCTGAGTGCAAGAGCAAGTCTCAATCCGCGCTTCACGCTGTTCCTAAAGGTGGGGATTTGCGGCGGTTTTACGACCTTCTCTTCGTTTGCGCTGGAGACAGAGACTTTGCTCGGAAAAGGGAATCAGACCATAGCCCTGCTCTATGTGGTGTCGAGTCTGGTCTGCGGCGTTCTGGCAGTGGCAGTGGCTGAAAGTCTGGTATAAAAACGTTCACAAAAGGTTCACATAATATTAGCACTCAACTATTGACAGTGCTAACAACAGAGATATAATGGGCACTGTAAAGAGGAACAGAGAGTAAGCAAAAGAGAGTTCACCCTCTTTCCCCCTGAATCAGCTTCGACCTTACGGTCGAGGACAATTAAGGAGGTAAGAGTATGTTAGTACCGAGTCTGTTTGGCGAGAATTTGTTTGATGATTGGTTTGATTTCCCGGCATTGAAAGGAGCAGACCGGACGGAGCGGAAGTTGTACGGTCGCCGCGCGAGAATGTTGATGAAGACCGATGTGCATGAGAAAGAGGACAGCTATGAGCTGGACATTGATCTGCCGGGCTTCAAGAAGGAAGAGCTCGCGGTGGAGCTGAACAACGGTTATCTCACGGTCAGTGCCGCAAAGGGGCTGGACGAAGAGAAGAAGGATCAGGATGGAAAGCTGATTCGGCAGGAACGCTATTCGGGTTCCATGCAGAGAAGCTTCTATGTGGGCGCACATGTGAAAGAAGAGGATGTGAAGGCGAAGTTTGAGCAGGGTGTCCTGAAACTCAGCATTCCGAAGAAGACAGAGGCAAATTTGCCGGAGAAGAAGACCATTCTGATTGAAGAATGATTGCGTGAAAAACAAATGCGAGTTCAGGTGGAGTGGATGCCACTGAAAAAGAAAAAAAGCTGCCGCAGTATTGCGGCAGCTTTTTGTCACTTCCGGATTTAGCCGAACGTCCTTTATGCCGCAATCGATTGTTCGGCGTTCCACATGGCCGTATATTTACCTCCCAACTTTAACAGTTGCTCATGTGTCCCGGACTCCGCTATTTTTCCGTCTGCCACGACGAGGATTCGATCGGCATTTTTTATAACAGACAAGGTATGAGCAATCATCACAACGGTTTTGTTTTCCTGCAGCAGATTTGAAATTGCCTGTTTGACAGCGAGTTCATTCTCAATATCCAAAGAGGAGGTTGCCTCATCCAGAAGCAGAATCGGGCTGTTTTTCAATATGGCCCGAGCAATCGAAAAGTCGCTGTCGTTCACCGCCGGATAGCAGATTGCCGTTTTCACCGATGGGGGTATCATACCCTTTTTTCATTTTTCGGATAAATGTGTCACAGTTCGCTTTTTCGCAGGCGGTTTCTATTTCCTCATCCGTAGCGGAAGGTTTTGCGTGGCGTATGTTCTCCCGTACTGTTTCATGAAACAGAAATGTGTCCTGATCGACCATAGAGATGATATTCAGTACATCTTCCGCATTGACATGGAGGATAGAGTGCCCGCCGATGTCAATGTCCCCGCTTTCCGGATCATAATATTTCGCAATCAGATTTAAGATTGTTGATTTTCCGGATCCGGAGTCTCCTACAATTGCGGTTAGCTTATGATCCGGTATTGTGAAACTCATTTTTTTCAGAACAGGTTCTCCCCGCACATAAGAGAACGACACATCATGAAAGGAGATGCCGTGCTCTTTAGGCGAAAAAGATATTTTTGCTTTTCGATATTTCCTTTTTCTGTCAACAGGTTTTGGATGTTTGTTTTTGAGATTAGGAGATTCCTGTAACTGAACATGTCCACCGAAATTGCAGCGGTCAGCTTTGCTAAAACCATCGGCATCATGCACAGAAACAGGACATGGATTGCGTGGATGAATCCGGATTGCCATGGGATGAATCCAATCCACATATTCAGCGGAACGGTAAGCCAATTTACAATGTTAAAAGCAAAATTAACCGGAATCCCGTGTGCCTCATATTGATAACTGACTGTGCTGAATTTCCGCAGGGCAGCGGTTGTGTTTTTGTTTTTAGTGCCTCCCATTCCATATGCCCGGAAGGTCTGAATTCCGTCGATGTACTCAACGATTTGTCCTACAGCGTCGGCCGTAACAGCATTCTTTTCCTTGCCGTACTTTTCCACAATTCGAAATGACAGCCACATTTCGGGGAGCAACAGAAGAAGAGAAAACAGTAGGATGACCGCAGCCGGGAAATACAGAACACCGATAAAGGAGAGCACGATTGCTGACAGAATCCCGTTTTTTACAAGAGAGGCAAGTTTATGCGTAAGAATCTGCTCATAACCATTGACATCTGCCGTCATAATATTGATGTATTGCCCTTCGCGCTTTTCCGTAAAGCCGGATAACGGAAGCTTTCTGAGTTTATCGCCAAGGCCGAGGCGAATGTTCTTAGACACCTCAGCGCCACCGATTTGGCTCTGCGTATAACCAATGCTGTAAATGACAAGTCGTATCACAAAGATAGCGCCGACGAGGCCGGATAGACTGAAGATGCGCCGCATAGAAGCAGTACCGTCGTACAACATTGTGAGCACTGCGTAAATGACAATATAGTTACTTCCGGAAAGAAGTCCCTCCAAAACGGTCAATATCAGACCACGGTAAAACCGGGTATTTTTGTGGAAAAGATTTTTATCTGTCACCCTGCGATACCTCCTTTTCCATAGGTGATATTCCTTGCCGATTCATAGCTTTTCCAACTTCTTCGGTAATAGCTGTTGCGCGACAGCAGTTCATCATGTGTGCCGATATCGGAAATCGTATGATTCTCTACCACCGCAACCTTGTCACACATGCCGACAACACTGAGCCGATGCGCAATGATGAGGACGGTTTTCCCCTTGGAGAGGTTCCGGATTGCTTTGTCAATCTCCATCTGATTTTCCGGATCGGCGGCACTCGTCGCTTCATCCAAAATAAGAATCGGCGCGTTTTTTAAAATTGCCCGTGCAATGGCAATTCTCTGCTTTTCGCCGCCCGAAAAACGGGAACCGTAACTCCCGACTTTTTGTTTCATATCCGTCGGGGAGGGACATGATGAAATCGTCAATTTGTGCTGCACTTGCAGCTTCTCTAACCTGCTCCAAAGAAGCGTTCATCCCCATGCGAATATTGTCAAAGACAGAGTCTCGTGTCAGGAAAGTCTTCTGAAAGACGAGAGATATATGCGCGAGGAGTGTTTCGTATCGGATACTTTTGACATTTTTTCCTCCGATCAGAACCTCTCCGTCATCCGGGTCATAGAAACGGGAAATCAGTGCGGCAATCGTGCTTTTACCCGTGCCGGAGGCGCCTATAACGGCGACTTTTTCGCCTTCGCGGATGCACAGGTTGCAATTTTCAAGCACATTTGTTTTGCCGTCATAGGAAAAGCGCACGCCTTTTAGTGTGATATCACGGCTTTCGGGGAAAGCATCTCCGCCTTCAAAAACCGGAAGTTCCAGTATTTCTTTTTACTTTTTGTAATGCCGCTGAACGCCTGCGCGAAATTTCTGGAAAGCTGTTGAAGCGGAAGCAATTCCGTCAAATACAAGGAGCCGATATAGGTAAACAGGAGAAATACGCCGGATGTGATCGTTCCCCGCAGGAATAGTCTTCCGCCCAGGGGAACAATCAGCAAAAGTCCGGACTCCAGTATCAGAATAAAGACAGCATACAAGGGGGCGGTCTTTTTCGAGATTCTGTTCCACGCTCTGTTTCCGTCGAGAATGGCTTCTCTGAATTTTTGAAATGATTTGCTGCCCATCCGATACGCCTTAATCAGACGCATGCCGCGGACATATTCGACCATAACGGAATTGAAGTCGGCAAGAGATTCGTTGGCCTCAGGCAACATATCAGACATTTTTTGAAACACCGCCATCATCACCGGAATATCCAAAAGGAGAGGAAGCAGAGAAATGAGTGCCAGCGGAACATTCACCGTCATGAGATAAGCAAAAATAACAATAGGACCGGTAAGATAGCTGACAAGCTCCGGAATGTTATGTGCAAGACATAACTCTAACTTCTCGATGTTCTCATTCAAGACGGTTTTGATTTCACCGGTGCTCCGCTCGTTGACATATCCGAGCGGAACCTTCGCCAGGTGTTCTATGATCATGCAGCGCACCCGAAACAGGGTGTTATAAGCACCTTTGTGCGAGAGCACGCCGGACAGACCAAGCAGAATCATGCGAAGAATGGTTGTGACGGTTACCGGAACGATGATGTCCGTCAATTCTTTTTTTGTCAGCGTTCCCAGTAGGACACTGTCCATCAAGCGATAAATGCCGACATACGGTCCGATTACAAGCAGTCCGCTCAAAAATGCACACAAGACAGAGGCAAATAAGTACCATTTGTCGCTGCCGGCCCATGTAAGAAGTAATTTGACCGGTTTTTCTCGTCCCTTATTCAAACAGATCACCTCCCTTATTTATCCCCACGGCAGAAAAGAACAATTGCTTCATCTGTGCCTTGTTATCCGCACGGAATTTTAAATCGTCGCGGATGTCACCATCGGAAAAAACAAGTATGCGGCTACATGTCCTGCAAAGAAATTCATAATCGTGTGTCACAACAAATATGATTTTCCCCTGTTCGGAGAGGGTGCGGATTATTTTGGCGACGCTTGTCATGCTCTCATAATCCAATCCGCTGGTAGGTTCATCAAAGACAATCAGCTCTTTTTTACAGATCTGTCCCACAGCGACGGCCAGCCTTTGCTTTTGTCCGCCGGAAAGCGTACCGGGATGTTGTGCGGCGAAGGGGGTCAGATCCAGCGCGTCCATCGTTTCTGCAATCAGAGCTGAATTCGGGTTACGAATGCCGAAGGAGCATTCTGCCTCCACGCTCTCTGCAAAAAGTTGAAAATTCACATCCTGCATGACCATATAGGAGATTTTCTGCCGTTTTTTTCTTTGAGATGATTTTGCCATCCCGGAAAAAATCTCCTTTGATTTCTTGATGCAATCCGCAGAGGGCTCGCGAAAAGGTCGTTTTACCGGTTCCGTTTTTCCCGACAAGTGCAATTACCTCACCCCGTGAAAATTTCGCGCTGATATTTCTCAGCACAGGTTCTTTCCTGTAGAACAGGGAAACATGTTTGAGCTCCAGACTGTTTTCCTGTTCTGTCTTCGCAATTACCTCGGGAAGCTCTTTTCGCAAGTCAGTGGTTCGGAGCCCCATGATTCGGCGTTCTTCTTCTGTAAGGGTCAGGAATTCTTTGGCAGAGTAATTTTTTTGTTATCTGTCCTTCATCCAATACAAGGATGCGGTCAACGATATCCATCAGGTAATATAGGCGGTGTTCGACAATCAAAATGGTTTTTCCCTGAGACTTAAGCTCTTTGAGATGAGTTCTGAAAGCATCAACTGTCTCCATATCCAGATTGGAGGATGGCTCGTCCAAAAGGTAAACCGAAGGATTCATGGCATATACAGAGGCAAAAGCAATCTTCTGCTTTTCTCCGCCGGAAAGAGAGAAAAGATTCCTTCCGCGCAGATTTTCGATTTTCAGATTCCTTGCGGCGGCAGCCACTTTTTGCGCAATCTGTTCCCTGGGCAAGGCCCGGTTTTCCACGCCAAATGCAATCTCGCTGTCTGTATCCACATTGAAGAACTGTGTCTTTGGGTTCTGAAACACCGAACCGACAAGGGATGCGATTTCGTACATCGGAAGTTCCGATAGGTTCTGTCCGTCAAGCAGAACATTCCCGGTCAGCTTCCCGGGATAGATATTGGGGATAAGTCCGTTTACAAGGCGCGTCAAGGTGGTTTTTCCGCAGCCGCTCTTCCCGCAGAGAAGGACGCATTCTCCGTCATTCACAGTAAAATTGATGTCATGCAAACTCGCTGTTCTAGGTATATTCGTCTGCGCCCTGTGTGAGTCATATGAAAAAGATACATGCTGAAATGTAATCATGGTGACACAATCCTTTCCCAAATAAGACCCAGCACAAGAATGCAGACTGCAAGAACTATGGCAATCCGGTCTCTTCTCCGGAAGCGTATCTCAAGAAGGCAGGTACGTGGCGTTGGGTTCTCTATCCCGCGAGTCACTGCGGCGGCAGAGAGTTCATCTGCCGCATTGGAAGCTGTCATCAGCAAGGGGACATAGAGACATTCCACCGTCATAACCGGATTTTTCAGAAAGCCGAATAAGGAGGGGGTTACATCTCTGAGCCGCATGGCGTCCTTGATATACCCCCAGTCCTCACAAACTGTGGGAATGTACCGAAGCATGATTGCCAACGGAATAATCACCTGCTTGGGAATATGTGCCTTGTTCATCGCGGTCAGGAATTCATTGACCTTCGTCGTGGAAAGAATAATGTTTGCCAGAAAAGCACAGGGGTAGACCGTATAAAATAAGCCGAGCCAGGATGTGAATGCGGTGTAAAACAGGCCTTTTTCAAGTGACATAATCCGTGTTGTCAGCAGGTAAAAGACGCCGTAAAATGCCGCCGGGACAAGTGACTTTCGGACTTTTCGCTTGCGCACCCGAATATGGTAATCGCAAAAACGAGTAAGTTCTCATAGGAAAGAGAGGGCACAATCATCGCTGAAATCACGCATAGAATCAGCAGAATGATTTTTGTGCGGGGATCAAACGACAGCCCGGGACGGCTTTCTGTGTTCGCACTTTGTATCATGCCGTGATTCCCGCTTTTTCAAATTGCTTCTTTAACAGTTGACTGCCGATAAAACCGCTGAAAAGGGCGACTAAAACAGTGCCTGCCAACATGGTTATCAAAATCCGCCGGTTGACGGTTGCCGCCATTGTATCCAGGTATTCCTGCGAGGTGCCCTTTTCCGACATCCTGCTTACCCAGGCCTGCGGATTGATGAAATATGCAAGATAGGACCCGGTTCCGCCGAGGCAGAAAAACAATATAGGATAGAATGTTGATTTTAATATTCCGATAGCGTCCGGTCCTTGCTACCAGATCGGCCAGTGCGCTTCCGGCCAGATAGCCGATGGTCATTCCGATATGCATGCCGGTCACATAGCAGAAGATTGCCATCATCAGCCCCGCAATAAAAATCGGTCCCGGTTTTGGCACTTTTGCGACCAGTAAAAGATATACCGGTCCGGCAAGAAGTGCCGCGCCTACCGGAAAATAAAAGGTCAAGGTCGGGAACATTGCAAAGGGCCCCCCGCTCAAGGAAATACATATCAATATAATGGCGGAAAAGACACCGACAGTAATGAGATCCTTGACTGTAAGTTTCTGTTTCCTGCGGTTTGTTTCACTTGTCATAACAAAGGCCCTCCCTTTCAGTGTACACATTGCAGTGCAAAAGACGCGGTGGTAGTATAGTATTAGATTTGACTAATTACAAAAACAGTATAGAAAATCAGGAAAAGCAAAACAATACGGTTGAGAACGGTTTGTCTGATGCGTATGAAATCGCGTCCGATATGTATGATTTCGAGGGGATTGCGTATGGAAATCGACGAATTTTACAGAGAATGGCTTACCAGCAGCGGTTTTGTTGAGAGTAAGTCAACACACAACTTCAGCCCTGCCGGAAAAGTGTACCTCGCTCCAAAGGGAGTAGCCTGCGGATATTACTGGGTCTACGGAGAAAAAGATTTGTTTGATATTAAAATCCACGATTTCTATTTTTTCGAGGATCATTTGATATCCCTGACTACACCGGAGTGTTTAAGCATTACCTACTATGACTCTGTGTCCGGGGAGGAGTTGACTCCTTACCGCCGCTTAACCGCAGGGTGTGTCAAAACCTTTCACGGAGGACATGAGGTATATCAATCTATGATGCACAAGAATATTCCGATTCGTTCCGTGGGAATTGAAGTATTTCCCGCATATTATGAAAAAGTATCTGCGGGAAAGCTACCCGAATGACTATGTTCCTCCGCAGGAGGCATTCAGTCGAGTTGGGCAAACACTCGACTTCCCGAAAATGTCACAGCTTTTGCGTCAGGTTTGGGAGTATAGAGGAGAAGGCATACCGGCAAAGTTGTTTTATGAGGCCAAGGTTGCGGAAGCAGTCTCTCTTGTTTATGAACGTGGAAAGAACAGCAAAAATGATAGCTGCGGAAGAATATCTAAGCAGGACATGGATGCCTTAAACAATGTCGCATCCTATATCAATGACCACTTCAATTCGGAACTTCCGCTGGATACGCTTGCACGAATCGCCTGTATGGGCACCACAAAGTTGAAGACCTCTTTTAAGCAAACCTATCACTGTACGATTTCCGAATACATCCAACAGCGGCGCATGCGTCACGCGGAAATGCTTCTGGTCTCTACAGACCTTGCAATCGAGCAGGTTGCTTCAGCGGTCGGGTATTCCAATGCCGGAAGATTTGCGGCAAATTTTAAAACCAATGCAGGGCTGTTTCCATCGGAATATCGCAAAATGGCACGCAGGAAATACGACAGTTCTCTCGGATGAAGAGAAAGCTGACTTTTCGGAAAAGAGAGGAAGTATCCTCATATTGCGGTGCCTACGACATTGTGAGGAGTCTGATAAAGGGACTGAATTCGTCGGCAACCGGGGATGAGAGGATGTGATCGCGAAGAAAATGGATATTAGCTACATTCTAAAATGTACTCAAAAGGTATGGTTTACATGGCAGATCTTGTCGAAGACGCTTTGCTCAATATTGTGCATAAAATTCGAATAGATGTTATAAGATTTGTTGCTGTCAACAGAGGTAAAATTCCGGAGATGAAATAAAAGCATGAAGATTGCTCGAAAGTCCTGTAAATGATATAATTTTTAAACAAATATAGGTCGTAACAGAACTGTTTTGTTATGTTGTGTTTCGGAGTCAGACAAAGGGACCGGCGTAAACAAGTTTTGACGGAACCTCGTTGTCGCCACTGTATGAGTGTAGGAGGAAGCATGATGATTGTTCCGCACTATTATGAGGACTTGGATGTATTACACGAGGGTACCTGTCCGGACCGAGCTTATTACATTCCGGCTTCTCGGAGAATGGATGATTTGGTTGAAGAGAGAAAAATCAGATCGTTTCCAACTCTTAAACGGCAACTGGAAGTTTCGTTATTTTGAGAGCATCTACGACCTAAAAGAAAGTTTTTATCGCGAGGATTATGGGGCGGAAGACTTTGAAGTGGTTCAGGTGCCCGGGGTATGGCAGAACTACGGCTATGACCGGTATCAGTACACCAATATTCGCTATCCCTTTGCGGCAGATCCGCCCTATGTTCCGCAGGAGAATCCTTGCGGCGCTTATATCCGCCGCTTTCAATATCAAAAAGGATGCAAATGCCCCGAGAGCCTTCCTCGAGTTTGAAGGGTGGACTCCTGCTTTTACGTCTGGCTGAATGGACGCTACTTGGGATACAGTCAGGTATCACATGCACTGAGTGAGTTCGAAGTGACAGATGCGCTTTGCGAGGGGGAAAATGTACTTGCTGTCCTTGTCTTAAAGTGGTGTGATGGAAGTTATCTGGAAGATCAGGATAAGTTCCGGATGAGCGGCATCTTTCGTGATGTCTATCTTTTGAAGCGGCCGGAGCAGGGAATCTTTGACTATTTTATCAATACCGAGCTCAAGGGTGAGACGGCAATCCTTCGTATCAGGGCTAGTTATCTGGATGGTGCGGTGCCGATTACCGCGACCCTTTTGGACGCGGAGGATGAGCAGATAAGTTGCGTTACATTTGAACACGAGGCGGAATGGGAGCTGCAAAATCCGATGCTCTGGAACAGTGAGAGCCCTTATCTCTATACCCTGATTTTGGAAACGCAGGATGAGGTTATTACAGAGCGGGTCGGAATTCGCGAGATTCATATCGAAGGCAATGTTGTATACATTAACGGTCGGCCGGTGAAGTTTCGCGGCGTGAATCGCCATGACTGCAATCCGGTGACCGGTCCGGTGATTTCTGTCGCACAGATGAAACAGGATTTGGAACTGATAAAGCAGAACAATTTTAATGCAATTCGAACCAGCCATTATCCGAATCAGCCGATGTTCTATCAGCTCTGTGACCAATACGGTTTTTTTGTCATTGATGAAGCGGACAATGAGAGCCATGGTCCGTGGAACCTATATTACCGAGAGGATACGGATGAAGAGCGCGCAGCCCGTTGGAATGAAATGATTTCCGACAACCCCCTATTCAATGAGGCGACGCTTGACCGTGCACGCAAACTTGTGGAACGTGATAAAAACCGTCCCTCTGTCATTGTCTGGTCCATGGGGAATGAGGGAGGTTATGGCTGTACCTTTGAGAGAGCCTTGGAATGGACCAAGGCGTATGACCCGAGTCGTTTGACTCATTATGAGAGTGCATATTACCGGGGCCGGGCGCGAAAGTATGACTATTCCAAGATAGACCTCTACAGTCGCATGTATCCGTCCTATGAGCAGGTGCTGGAGTATGTTGAGGGGATGGCCGACAAACCTTATCTGATGTGTGAGTACTGCCACTCAATGGGAAATGGAGCAGGTGATTACGAGGACTACTTTGAGCTGATTGAGCAATACGATTGCATCTGCGGAGGCTTTGTCTGGGAGTGGTGCGACCACGCGATTTACAAGGGCAAGTCTGAAAACGGAAAGCCCATGTATTGGTATGGCGGAGATCACGGAGAGTATCCGCATGATGGCAATTTTTGCATGGACGGACTGGTATACCCGGACCGTAGGCCGCACAGTGGTTTGAAAGAAGTGAAAAATGTACAGCGCCCGCTTCGAGTGCTTTCTTATGACCGCAGTACGGCAGTTCTGGTTCTGAAGAATGAGCTGAATTTCACAGATGTGAAGGGCTATTTGGACATTGTTTATGAATTGAGCTGCGACGGTCGACGCGTGAGTTCGGGATGCATTGCGGCGGATGAACTGCCGTCGATTGCGCCGTATGAGACAGGGAGAACTTATCTTGCCGTTGAATATCCCTGAGGATGGACGCGTTTTTCTGAAATTCAGCTATCGCCTGAAAAAGGCGAATGCGCTCTGCCCGATGGGACATGATTTGGGGTTTGATGAGCTTTGGCTTGCAAATACCGACAGCCGAAATCAAGATGTCTGTGCCTTCGAGCAGGCGGAGCAAGTTCGGAATGCAGCAGCGGCGGCGTTGTCTGTAGAAGAGAATGAAAGGCAACTGCTGATTTTCGGTGAGGGATTTTGCTATACCTACAATAAGCTTCAAGGCGTGTTTGAGCAGATGAGACTCGGAGAAAAGGCACTCTTTGATCGGCCGATGGAGCTGAACATTTGGAGAGCGCCGATCGATAACGATATGTACATCAAAGCAGAGTGGCAAAAGGCGATGTATGACAGGGCGTTCAGTCGGTCGTATTCAACGGAGTATACGCTGAAGGCGAAGGAGCTGGTTATTCACGGGAAGCTTGCCATCTTAGCAGTGACAGTTCAGCGCATCATGAATATTGATGTAACTTGGAAGGTCTCCGCGAGCGGTAAGGTTTCGGTACATATGGATGTGGAACGCAATCCGGAATTTCCGGAACTTCCGCGTTTCGGCCTGCGTCTCTTTCTACCCGCAAATATGCATGCGCTTCATTACTTTGGACTCGGACCGGAAGAGAGCTATGTAGACAAGAGAAGGGCAGCTTCGCACGGCATTTTATCGCGCAGAGATTTGTGACTTACATGAGGATTACCTGAGGCCGCAGGAAAAACGGAAGCCATGACGATTGCGACTATGTTGTGCTGGAAGGCGAAGGCTTAAAACTGCGTGTTTATGGATCATCAAGCTTTTCTTTCAATGCCTCGAACTACACGCAGGAGGAGTTGACGGAAAAGAAGCACAACTACGAACTGGAGCCTTGCGGAAGCACAGTGCTCTGCCTCGACAAGAAGCAGAACGGAATCGGATCGAACAGTTGCGGACCGCGCCCGAAGGAAAAAAATACAGATTCGTGGATTCCGGTTTCAGTTTTGATTTGAGCATGGTGCCGGAAGAAGGCTAAGGGGGCTGTCACGATGGAAATGAGAGAAAAGGCCTATTTGAAATGGTATAACAAGATTGGCTATGGCTCAGGTGACATTGCCGGCAATGTGATTTATGCACTGCTGTCCGCCTTTGTCATGATTTTTCTGACCGATACAGTCGGGATGAACGCCGGTATCATCGGCAGTCTGATTGCAGCCTCCAAACTTTTGGACGGTGTTAGCGATATTTTCTTCGGAGTTCTGATTGACAAGACAAGTACAAAAATGGGTAAGGCGCGTCCTTGGATGTTCTACGGATACTTTGGCTGCGCAATCTGTTTGGTTGCAATCTTCTGTATTCCGGCGAATATTAGCGCTTTTGCGCAGTACACCTGGTTCTTTGTTGCTTACACTGTTTTGAATGCAGGCTTCTATACCGCAAATAACATCGCGTATTCCGCCTTAACCGCGTTGATTACCAAAAACAACCAGGAGCGTGTAGAAATGGGCTCCATCCGGTTCATGTTTGCCTTTGGTACCAGCATGTTGATTCAGACAATTACGGTATCTTTTGTGGCAGCTTTTGGCGGCGGGGCAGCTGCCTGGAGAACGGTTGCAATTATTTATGCGGTTGTTGGTTTGATTTCCAATACGATTTCTGTGATGTCAGTGCGTGAGCTTTCTCCCGAAGAATTGGCAGGGAATGAAATTAACCCGGTTGTCTATGACAAGCAAATCAAAGAGGGAGAGCTGGAACAGGTTGCCGAGGAACTAAAGGGGGAGGCACAGACAGGGGAGGAAAAATACAGCTTAGGAGCTGCGTTTAAACTCCTGGTTCAGAATAAGTATTATTTGATGATTGTGGTTTCCTACTTGCTCATGCAAATTTATTCCGCAACGCTGAACATGGGTATTTATTTCATGTCCTATGTTCTGAAAAATGCAAATCTGCTCGGCGTTTTTTCCTGGGCAATCAATATTCCGATGATTGTCGGACTTCTGATGACACCGATGCTGGTACAGAAGTGGGGAGGAATGTTCCGGCTCAACAAGATGGGATATATCATCGGAAGTCTGGGACGCATCTTGGTAGTTGTCGCGGGTTATATGGGAAGTGTACCGCTCATGCTGGCTAGTACTGCCATTGCAGCGTTGGGCATGAGTCCTCTTCAAGGCAACATGAATGCGCTCATTGCGACTTGCTCGGAATACACTTATCTGACTACAGGGAAGAGGGTTGACGGAACCATGTATTCTTGCACGTCCTTCGGAACAAAGGTCGGCGGTGGTATCGGAACGGCAGTTGCCGGCTGGCTACTGGCGTTGTCTGGCTATGTGGGAGGGGCTGAGGTACAGTCCGCGGCTTGCATGAACATGCTCCACATTCTTTATCTTTGGATGCCCATGGTCCTTACCATCTTGATTACACTGATTCTGCGCGGATTGAATGTCGAGAAAGCAGTTGTGGAGCAGAAGGAAAAATAAGAATTAGGCCCTTGTGAGTCGTTTTTCTCGCAAGGGCTTATTAGTTCTGATTTTCAAGCAGTCCGTAATGCAGAGAGGTGGGGAGGCTCTTCCGGAAACGGAATCCGAAAATGTTGAACTCGGATATTAGAGTATGGTGTTCGACGCAGTCTTGCTGTAGCTTTTTATGCCTTGCCGTTATGTTGAAAAAGCCCCGCCGAACCGTTATGATACATAACAGATTGATAACCATGGATGTAATTATGCTGCAAACCGTTCCACAGGAGAGTTTGGTCTGATTTTGTAGGCGTAGTTGCTTTGCCCCGGCTGCGCGCGGTTGCAGCCGGGGCTTTGTATTTCCGAGAAAGCGGATGGGAGGAAGATGAGCAGAGTATTGGTGACCGGCGCATACGGTTTTCTGGGACGCTATGTGGTGCGGGAGCTGCTTGCGCACGGCTATGAAGTGGTCGCTTTCGGGCGCAAGCGGGATAAACTCGAAGCGCTGCGCGCGGACAGTGCGGAAGCCGCAGAGCTCTTTGTCGGGGACTTTTGCCGGCAGGAGGACATCACGGCGGCGACAAAGGGCGTGGACTTTGTGATTCACGCGGGGGCGCTCTCTACGGTCTGGGGCAAGCGCTCCGACTTCATGGAGACCAATGTGCGCGGCACGCAGCGGGTGGTACGCGCCTGCAAACAAAATAAAGTGAAGCGCTTGGTCTTTGTCTCATCGCCGAGCATCTACGCGGGAAAGTGCGACCGCCTGAACATACGGGAGGAGGACTACGATGCCTCAAATCGTCTGAACTACTATATCGAGAGCAAGATTTTGGCGGAAAAAGTACTGCGGGAGCAGCGGAGCGTTCCTTGCGTAATCCTACGCCCGCGGGGTCTCTTCGGCATTGGGGACAGCAGCATCATTCCGCGGCTCATCAAAGCAAATCGGCGGAGCGGTATTCCGCTTTTTCGGGGCGGACATAATCTCGTGGACATCACCTGCGTGGAAAATACAGCGCTCGCCCTGCGGCTTGCCGTCGAGAGCGAGGCCGCGGTAGGGCAGGTCTATAACATCACGAACGGAGAGCCGCAAGAATTTCGGGCAATTCTGGAGGAGCTCTTTCGGGCGCTCGGCGAAACGCCGCGGTATCTGCGCCTGCCACTCGGCCTTCTCTACGGCGTCGCGACTTTGTCGGAGCGGGTTTACCGCCTGTTCCGCCTGGACGGGGAGCCGCCGTTTACGCGTTACACGATATGTACGCTCGGCTACAGTCAGACCTTAAACATCGAGAAAGCGGAGCGGGAACTCGGCTACAGGCCTATTGTCAGCCTGCGCACGGGGATTCGGAAGTATGCGAAGGGGGAGCGATGACAGCATTCAAGTCCGTTGAGAGTATCCGCTACTATGCCTGCGGTTACTGCACCAACGATTTGCACACGGTGTTTCGGGGATATCCGCATGAAAAACGGCAGTTTCCGGCGGGCGTCTTTTTAATCCGACACGCGAAAGAGGGTATATCCTTTTTGACACCGGCTATAGCAGCGAAATCTCTGCCTTAGGGTTTCAGGGGAGGCTCTACCATCTGTTGAATCCGACTGTTGTGCGCCCGGCGGATGAGATTCGGAATCAGCTCATGGCGGATGGGATTCAGCCGGAGGAGATACGCTATCTCTTTCTGTCGCACCTGCATCCGGACCACATCGGCTGCGTGAAGCACTTCAAGTCGGCTCGGATTGTGCTGAGCCGGGACGCCTTTTTACGCTACCGCCGCAACCGGCTCGGAGACCTGATTTTTCAAAGGCTCTTGCCGCCTTGGTTTGCGGTGCATTGCACGACGCTTGAGCGGGAGCACCTGCGGGAAGAGAAGAATGCGTATTTTTCTTACTGTGATTTTTTCCGGGACGGGAGCCTACTCTTAACGCAGATGGACGGACACGCGCGGGGGCAGCTCTGCTGTCTGGTGGAAAAATAAAAATCTTTCTCGGGGCGGATGCAAGCTGGGGCAATGAATTCGTCGGAAAAATCGAATGAACTCCGCTTTCTTGCGCGGCTTGTGCAGTACGATATGCGCGCCTATCGGGAAAACGACCGCATTCTGTCGCGCATGCGCTCGGACGGCATACGGCTATGCTTTTAGCCATGACCGCGGAATCGAGGAGGTCATCAAGGGATGAGAGAGCGTTTGGCGGTTGTGTGGTACTTCATTCGGGCGCGCTACTTACAGCATTTCCGCACGAGAAAGGCGCTGCGGCGCTATCAGAAACGGCGGGTACTAAGGCAACTCGCCTATTTGAAAGAGCACTCCCCGTATTTTAAGGGGCTTTCCGTTCATAGTTTCGCAGACTTTAAGAAACTGCCCCTGATGAACAAGCAGTTCATGATGGAGCATTTCAATGCGCTGAACTGTGTCGGCGTAGACCGGGATGAGGCGCTTTCCCTTGCAATCGACAGCGAAAAGCAGCGTGAATTCTCGGAGAAGCTCGGCGGTATCTCCGTGGGGCTGTCCTCGGGAACCAGCGGCGCGCGTGGGCTCTTTTGGTGAGCGACAGGGAGCGGGCGCTCTGGGCGGGAACGGTGCTCGCCAAGTTTTTGCCGAAGGGCAGACTTTTCGGCCATCGTATCGCCTTCTTTCTCCGCGCGGACAATAATCTCTATGAGACCATAGATTCCAAGCTGATACGGTTTCGCTACTTTGACCTTCTGAAAGACATGACGGAGAATCTTTCGGAACTCGCGGCCTACCGCCCGAGCTTGCTGGTCGCACCGCCGTCGGTCTTACTCGACATCGCACGGGCCATAGAGCGCGGAGAACCGAACATTCGTCCCGAGAAAGTCATCTCGGTCGCGGAGGTGCTGCGCGCGGAGGATGCCGCCTACCTAAAGGCGCAATTCGGGCTTCCCGTCATCCACCAGGCCTATCAGTGCACGGAGGGCTTCCTCGGCTATGTCTGCGAATGCGGGAATTTTCACTTAAACGAGGAACTGGTGTTAATCGAACGGGAGTATCTGGACGAAAGGCGATTTGTGCCCATCGTGACGGACTTTACAAGGCAGTCGCAGCCCATCGTCCGCTACCGCCTGAATGACATTCTGGTCGAGAAAAAGGGGCATTGCCCTGCGGGAATCCCGCAAGTCTGATTCGGTACATCGAAGGGCGAGAGGACGATATCTTTTACTTTGCGGGCATCCATCGAAACGAGGTGGCCGTTTTTCCGGACTTCATAAGCCGCTGCGTGATTTATGCGGAAGGAGTAAAGAACTATAAGGTTGTGCAGGACGGCAGCGCGCATGTGACTGTCTGTCTGGAGCGGGAAAGTTCCGACACCTCAGCGCAAATTCGGCGGGAGTTTGCGCGCCTCGCGGAAAAGATGAAGTTTCACTGCCCGGAAATCGCGTTCGCGCCCTATGTTCCGGAGCCTCGGCGCAAGATGAAGCGCGTGGAGCGAAAGTTCGGAGGCTGAGAGAGGATACGCCGCAGATGAGGGAAGCATTCTGCGAGAGGAATTTTGTCGCAGCCGTAAGTCAGTGTTACGCCCGGCAAACGTTGTTTTCCGGGATGCAAGATATGGGAAAAACGACAAAGGGTCTGCCCTGTTTGATATATGTACGGTTTTGACCAAGATGCTGTCTGTGAAAGCGTCGAAGCGAATCCAAAAGTGAAGGGGAAATACAGACAGTGAAATAAAATAAGTTACAGGCGAGCAAACGGCGGAATGAGAATTGTGTCAAGAGACGGAAGAGTAGGGCTTAGAAAGGAGTACAGGCGGATATGAGGAAAAATCCGAATTGCGGGCTACGGGAAGTATGCGCCGGAAAAACACGATGGAATTTCACGGGGAGTGCCGCTACCGCGCAAACGGCAGCGAGACGCAACTCGATATGGCGGTCAAGGCAGCCAAGCGGGCGCTTGCGAGCGCGAAGATGCAAATCGAGGAGATGGACTGCATTGTCTCTGCGAGCGCGGTCATGATGCAGCCCATTCCCTGCAATGCGGCGTTGATTCACGAGCAGCTCGCAAAGGGCAGCAATATTCCGGCAATGGACATTAACTCTACCTGTACGAGCTTTGTGACGGCACTCGATACGATGTCTTACTTAATCGACGCGGGGCGTTACCGGAATGTCCTGATTGTTTCAAGCGACATTGCCTCCGAGGGCTTGAATGACAAACAAGCGGAGAGCTATGAACTTTTCTCGGACGGCGCCGCGGCCTTTGTCATAAGCCGCACGGAAAACGAGAAGCAAGGTGTCGCGGACAGCATCATCCGCACCTATTCGGAGGGGGCGCATTCCACCGAGATTCGCGGCGGCGGAACCTTGCGTTCCGCCATGAAATACCGGCCCGAGGACAGGGCGGATTACTGCTTTGACATGAAGGGAAAGAGTATCTTAAGTCTCAGTGCCAAAAAGCTCCCGGAACTCTTCCGGGAGTTTGAGGCGCAGAGCGGCATAAGCTTTGCGGAGGTCGATATGATTGTGCCGCACCAGGCAAGCAAAGCACTGCCCTTTATCATGGACCGCCTCGGTATCCCGGCGGAAAAGTATGTGAACCGGGTCAGTCAATACGGCAACATGGTCTCGGCTTCGATTCCCTATGTGCTCTGTGCGCTCCTTGAGGAGGGCAGACTTAAGGAGGGAAATCGCGTGCTTCTCTGCGGGACGGCGGCGGGACTCACTTGTAACCTGCTGCTGTTACAGCTCTGAGGCAGGGGAAATGCAAAGCGCAATGAGAGGCAAACGAGTGGTCTTTTTTTCGACCCCGGCATACGGGCATCTGCAGGCTGTGTACCCGGTGCTCGCGCGGCTTGTCAGGGCAGGCGTTCGGGTAGACTGGTATTGCACCGAAGCGTACAGGGAGTTGGTCACGAAGACGGGCGCACACTTTCATCCCTATTGTGTGGATTTTTCGCGCTATCCGCTCGACCGGTTGACGGCGGACTTTTTTTCACTCTATCGCGGACTGCTCGTGCTGAATCGGCGCTGCTATCTGCGCTACAGACGGGAAATCCCGAGAGAATCCGCCGGATCTTTTGCTCTATGATTCGATGTGTTCGTTCGGAAAGAATCTCGCGAAACAATTCGGATTGCCGTCCGTCTGTCTCTGTACGACCCTCGCCTACAATCTGCCGACTTTGATCTTTTCGAATCTCTTTTGGCCCTCACTGAAGCTGACGGTAAAGCATGCGCTGGAACTTCTGCGACTTACGCTTAAGGAGCAGTGCTTTCGGCGGCGGGAGGGGCTGCCGGGCTTTTCTCCCTTGGATCTCTTTGTGAACCGCGGGGACAAGACCCTGGTATTTTCGCCCCCGGAATTTCAACCCTTTGCGCAAAGCTTCCCGCCCTCCTTTGATTTTGTGGGAACCACCATACGGGATCGGATTGAAGCCGATAGCAGCATAGAGAACTGCGATATCTACCTCTCGCTCGGCAGTATTTTTGCGGCGCGCACAGGCGAACTGGAGAGGATTCTGGAGACTCCGCTGTTCCGGGGGAAAAAGGTGATTGTGAGCGCGGGATATGCCGCAGCAGACTTACAAACGCCTCGGGCGTGAGCGGCTTAGCTTTGTGCGCCGCACGAATCAGCTTGCCCTGCTTCCGAAGACCGGCCTCTTTGTGAATCACGGGGGCTTAAACAGTGTCTATGAGAGTCTCTACTTCGGCGTATTTCAGATTTGTATCCCGCAGCAGGAAGAACAGCGGCTCACCGCGCGTTTGGTAGAGAAAAAGAAACTCGGACTCTGCTGCCCGCGGCCGCGCGGATGGAGCGAGGCGGAACTAAGGCGGGCAGAGTTAAAATGCCGCCCGCGGATAGAGCGCTATCGGCACATTTTAAGGTCCTATGACGGGACTGCGAGGGCGCTCCGCTGTATTCAAGAGCTCCTGCGATGATGCGCAAACGATTGAGAAAATCTCTGAGAATTACTTTGAGAAAAGAGCCTTTTTCATTTCCTCCGCGGAGATGGAGCGGGCTCTTTTTGGTTTCTCCAAGCTCGAAACGGGACAAAGTTGGAAAAAAACAGAAGAAAAAAAGCGACAGTGAAAGGCGTAGAAGATAGTATTTTTCTTATAGAGCTCGGCGGAATGCGAACATAGGTTTTGGGAGGCAAAACCTGTAATTCAACCACTATGTACAAAAAACAGAGGAGAGAATTGTGCAATATTACGAAGTGTATACAGAAAAGCTCATTTAGAACAGTGATTATATACGACTAACTCAGCGAAATCATTGCCAGTGTGGGGAAAATGAGTTATTATCTCTGTAGTACTTGTTTTGTATGTGTACCCAGTTCAGGGAGGATGAAAATGAAGTTCAAAGAGATGCAATACGAGCGAATTTCGGTGGAGAGCATCGCCGAAGAAGAAAAGAAGCTTATAAAGGCATTGAAAGAGGCAAAGAGCTTTGCCGAGGCAGAGGCGGCTTTCCTCGAAGAAGATAAGCTGTCGGGACATGTCTCAACCATGTCGGCACTTGCTTCGATTCGCCATTCGATTGACACGACAGACAAGTTTTACGACGACGAACAAAACTACTGGAACAATGCGTTTCCGCAGATTCAGATGTACAGCCAGGAATGGACGCAAGCCCTGCTTGCATCGCCCTTCCGCAAGGAGTTCGAAGAAAAGTACGGCAGCATCATCTTCGTGAATGCGGAGATGGAGTTAAAGACCTTCTCGCCGGAGATTATTCCGCTTCTTCAGCAGGAGAACGAGCTGGTCACCGCTTATGAGAAGCTGCTTGCAAACGCAGAGATTCCGTTCGAGGGAGAGCACTACACCATTTCGCAGATGTCGCCCTTTAAGAACGACCCGGACGATGCGAGACGTCTCGCTGCCTGGAAGGCCGAGGGGCAGTGGTATAAGGACAATCAGGAGGAGTTGGACCGCATTTACGATCAGCTCGTAAAGCTCAGAGACGAGATGGGCAAAAAGCTCGGCTACGAGAACTTCCTGCCGCTCGGTTACTACCGCATGCAGAGAAACTCCTACGACAAGAACGATGTCGAGAAGTTCCGCGCAGCGGTACAGAAGTATGTGGTGCCGGTGGCGGTCAAGGTCTACGAGAGACAGGCAAAGCGCCTCGGCAAGACCTATCCGATGAGCTATGCGGACAACGCGATGGAGTTCCGCTCCGGAAACCCGAAGCCGCAGGGAACGCCGGATGACATTGTCGCGGTGGCAAAAGAAGTTCTACGAGTGGCGCTCCCCCGAGACAGCCGAGTTCTTCAACCACATGATTGAAGATGAACTCATGGATTTGCTCTCCACGAAGGGCAAGCAGGGCGGCGGCTACTGTGCGGGTCTTCGCGATTATAAGACACCGTTTATCTTTGCAAACTTTAACGGCACCCAGCACGACGTCGAAGTCGTGACCCACGAGGCCGGACATGCTTTTGCGGATTATACGAACCGCAACCGCGTGCCGATCGGAACCTGCGGGCCGAGCCTTGAGGCCTGCGAGGTGCACTCCATGTCGATGGAGTATTTCGCGGAGGCGTTCGCGGATCAGTTCTTCGGACCGGACGGAAACAAGTTCAAATACTCTCACCTGAGCGGGAGTCTCTGCTTCATTCCCTACGGAACCATGGTGGATCATTTCCAGCACATCGTTTACGAGAACCCGCAGCTCACACCGGCGGAGAGACACGCAAAGTGGAAGGAGCTCCTTGCCATTTACCAGCCGTGGATGAAGCTGGACGGCGAGATTCCCTTCTATGCGGAGGGACAGAGCTGGCAGAGACAGCACCACATCTATTCGATGCCGTTCTACTACATTGATTACTGCCTCGCGCAGACGGTCGCACTGCAGTTCTGGAACCGGATTCAGAAAGACCAGAACGACGCGTGGAAGCACTACATGGCATACACCGTGCAGGGCGGAAGCGTGGTGTTTACGGAGCTCTTAAAGAACGCAGGTCTCGACAGTCCGTTTGAGGGAGACTGCCTGAAGGAAGTCTGCGAGACCGCGGCGAAGTATCTGGATAACTTCGACCTGACGGGAATCGAATAATGGGAATGTTCCGAAGCCCCTATGACCGAAACGGGGTGCTCTCGGAGGAGGCCATGCAAGACAGGGCAAAGTGCTACCGGGATATACGGCCGGAGGCGCTTGCCGGACGGGAGAACCGCATACTGGGGATGATGTATCCCCTGCTACTCCCGTTTACACTGCTTCCGGGTTTCTTGCCGCGAGTTGCGGTGGCGCGAACGGCGCTTCTCATCATACCGTATGCGCTGGAAGTGGTATCGATTCTGCTGACCGGCATTACCCTGGTCGACTTCCTGCGAAAAAGTCGGGGGGCGGTCAACGGTTATATCTATAAAAATACCTTTATGGGATTGCAGGTTCGAACGGCGCTCTCGGGTATTTTTCGGCATCTTGTTCGGCTTGTCGCAGCTGGTTTGGATGGTGCGACACCGCGCGGAATTGCAGGCGACGGAAGCGGGAGTTCTGCTGACACAGCTTTGTTTTCTCGCGGTACTGCTGTTCTTCTGGCGAAAGCTCGGCCTGATTATAAGTAATTGGCACTTGTCGACCTGAGCGGAATCGCGTATAATAATTCATGGTATTGGATTTTTACTAAATTTTTGGTAACACGCGGGACGGCCCGTAAGAGGGCAGGGCCATCCTGTTGCAAAGGAGCCGCGCACATAGATGTGCGGCAGCCCAAACAAACGAAGGAGGAAAAGGGTATGAAAAAGACAAGACGGATCGTTGCCTCCCTTTTGGCAGCGACCATGGCAGTTTCGCTTCTGGCAAGCTGTTCTTCGAAGAAGGACACCGGTGCTTCGGACGGAACCAAGACATCAGGTGAGGCGGGTGCAGGGGATGCGACCGGAAGCCTCGTCTATGCGGGCGGTGAGTTCACCGCGAAGTTCTCGGCATTCTTCTCGGAAGTCGTTCCGGATTCTGACGTGGTTGCGCAGTGCACGGCAGCCCTCCTGACGCAGGACAGAAACGGCGCAATGGTCTTAAAGGGCATTGAGGGAGAGACCCGCGAGTACAACGGTAAGCAGTACACCTATAAGGGTATCTCCGATCTCGTTGTCACCGAGAACAGCGACGGTACGGTCTACTACGATTTCACCCTGAAGGACGGCCTCAAGTTTGAAGACGGCGAGCCGCTCACGGTTGATGATGTCATCTTCTCCATGTATGTCCTTTCGGATCCGACCTACGACGGTGCTTCTACCTTCTTCGCACTTCCGATCGAGGGCATGGAGGCTTACAGAAGCGGTGTGGACACCCTCTTTAACCTGATGGTAAAGGCAGGCGAGAACAACACCGACTTCTCCAAGTGGACCGAGGATCAGCAGAAGAAGTTCTGGGCTTCCTACAACAAGGCCGCAGAGGCATTTGTGAAGGAAATCGTGGACTCCAACATTGCAAACGGCTCCAACAAGGAGGGCGACTCGATTGCGGCTGTCGCGGCAAATTACGGCTATCCGGATCTCAAGGCGGATGCGACCGCAATGGATTTCTTCAACGCGATGCTCGCAGCTTACGACGGCAGCGTGAAGGATATGTCCTCCAAGGAGAGCGCGGGAACCCAGTTCTTTGAGCTCATGGACGATTACAACGAGTTCGCGGTCGGTGTCGAGACCGGAACTTCCGCGCCGAACATCACGGGTATCCAGAAGACCGGCGACAACACCTTCCGCGTGGTTGCAACCAAGGTCGATGCGCAGATGATTTATCAGCTCGCTATCTCGGTTTGCCCGCTTCACTACTACGGTGATAAGGCGCAGTACGACTATGCAAACAACAAGTTCGGTTTCCCGAAGGGCGACCTCAGCCTGGTTCGCGCAAAGACCACGAAGCCGGTCGGCGCAGGCCCGTACATGTTTGAGAAGTATGAGAACGGTGTTGTCACGATGAAGGCAAACCCGAACTACTTCCTCGGCGAGCCGAAGATCAAGAACCTTCGCATGGCTTACATCAACCAGTCCGACTATATCAACTCGATCATCGCGGGCACGGCAGACGTTGCGAACCCGTCCTACACGAACGAGATTGCGGATGCGATTAAGAAGGCAAACAGCAACGGCGAAGTTTCCGGCGATAAGATTTACACGGTTGCGGTCGATGCAGCGGGCTACGGCTATGTCGGCATCAACTCTCACAACGTGTCGGTCAACAAAGAGCCGGGCAGCGACGCTTCGAAGAACCTGCGCCGTGCATTCGCGACCATCTTCTCGGTGTACCGCGATCTTGCTGTCAGCACCTACTACGGCGACAGAGCAAGTGTCATCAACTATCCGATTTCCAACACCTCTTGGGCAGCGCCGCAGCCGACCGACGAAGGCTATGAGATTGCATTCTCGAGAGACGTAAACGGCGATCCGATTTACACCTCCGGCATGACGGACGAAGAGAAGTACGCGGCGGCTAAGAAGGCAGCGCTCGGCTTCTTCGAGGCGGCAGGCTACAAGGTTGAGAACGGCAAGATTGTCTCCGCTCCGGAAGGTGCGAAGATGGAGTATGTCGTTATGGTCCCGGGCGGCGGCACCGGCGATCACCCGTCCTTCATGCTTATGACCGAGTCCCAGAAGGCACTTGCGGATATCGGTATGAAACTCACGATCAACGACCTCACCAATGTCGCGGATATGTGGAACAAGCTTGAGGCAGGTCAGGCCGAGATTTGGTGCGCTGCATGGCAGTCCACGCCGGATCCGGATATGTACCAGATTTACTACTCCGACGTCGCAAACGGCGGCAAGCAGCCCGGCGGCTCCAACGATCGCTATCAGATCGAGGACGCAGATCTTGACAGCATGATCATGACCGCAAGAGAGTCCACCGACCAGGAGTACAGAAAGACACTCTACAAGGCTTGCCTTGACAAGATTGTCGACTGGTCCTGCGAGGTTCCGATTTATCAGAGACAGGATGTCACGACCTTCTCGGCTGAGCGGATTAACATTGATACGATTACGCCGGATATCTCCACCTACTACAAGTGGTACGGCGAGATCGAGAACATGCAGCTGAAGCAGTAAAATCTTACGGAAATCCGTAAATGTAGTTTTCGGGACATGGCCGCATCCCCCGGGTAACCCGAGGGATGCGGTTTTCCCGATATATAGCAGCTGTCGCGGCTTGCGGCAGTCTGCCCACTAGAGAAGAGCGGGTTTTTTATGAAAAAATATATTATCAAGCGACTTCTGTGGTCTGTGGTGATTTTGGGCATCGTCGCTTTTCTGCTCTATGTGTTGATGCGGTCGCTTCCGACTTCCTACCTTGAGCAGATTGCAAGACAGAAATCGCAGCAGCCCGGATCCAGAACTTTTGAAGAGTGGATGCAGCAACTTTCTGCAACCTACGGTATGGACAAGGGCATTATCCCGGGCTTTGTTGCCTGGCTTTCGAAGGCGGTCCGCTTGGATTTCGGCGACAGCTGGAAGTACACGATTCCGGTCACGCAGAAGTTTGTCCAGGTTGTCAGCATTTCGTTCTGGATCAGTCTCATTGTCATGATACTCGAAGTGGTAATCTCGATTCCGCTCGGCATCATCGCAGCGACGAAGCAGTATTCCATGGCCGACAACGTGATTTCCGTCGTTGCACTGGCGGGTATTTCGCTTCCCACTTTCTTTTTGGCTTCGCTGTTAAAGCTGATTTTTGCGGTCAATCTGAAGTGGTTTGACTTAAACGGTTTGGTCAGCAGAAACCATGACTTCCTCTCGCCGGCAGGGCAGAGATGGGATATCGCCATGCACTTGGTGCTGCCCATTATGACCCTGACCATTGCGAGCGTCGGTGCTTACATGCGTTTTATCCGCACCAACATGCTGGAGGTCCTGAATTCCGACTACATCCGCACCGCAAGAGCGAAGGGCCTCTCTGAGCGTCGCGTCGTGTTCCACCACGCGTTCCGGAACACTCTGATTACGCTCGTGACCATCTGGGGTTCGTCTCTGCCGGCGCTGTTTTCGGGCGCCATGATTACGGAGCAGCTGTTCTCGATTCCGGGTATCGGCTACACCTCCTACCAGGCCATGGTATCGGGCGACATTCCGTTCTCGATGTTCTACCTGGTATTCATCGCAATTTTGACACTGATCGGTAACCTGTTGACAGATATCCTGTACGCTGTGGTTGACCCGCGCGTGCGCATCGCGTAAGAGAGGAGGATCCGGTATGTCTGAAAACGAGAAGAAGCTGGACCAAAATCAGGATCAGCAGAAAACGACCTACTCCCTGAATGATGATCGCCGCGTGAAGACCCTGTCGCCCGGTGCCATGGTTACCAAGCGTTTCTTCCGGAATCGCATTGCCGTCATCGGTATGATCATCCTGATCGGAATGTTCCTTTTCTCCTTTGTCGGCGGTGCCATTTCGCCTACGGCGAGTCGCAGCTCTTTTATCGCACGGACAGTCAGGTCCAGAAGTACGCCGGCGTTAAGGTGAATACGGAACTTCGCTACCAGCAGGTTGAGAAGAATGCTTTCCCCTCGCTCGCGCAGGCGCAGTTCGTGCTCGCAAAGGGCAAGGGTGAGACGAGCTTTGCCGCGGGCGGTGTGCAGTACAGCTACGAAGTGGCGGGCAAGGATTTCTATATCATTTCGAAGGCGGGCGAGGCTGAGCCCATTGCCTTTGCCTCCCTCACCACCGTGAGTTCCGCAAACGGCGCCGAGAGCCTTCCCTTTGCGGAGCAGCTTGCCATCCTGAAGGCGGTTACCAATGAGGAGACTTCCTTCACCTTCGGCAGCGATACCTACGAGGTCGATGCGGAAGGTACGGTCACGAAGGACGGCAAGGACTATGCTTACGCGAGCCGCTACATCATCAACGCGATTATGAGCGATGTCAGCTTCTCCAAGCAGTTCAAGGAAGAGCTGATTGAGACCATCGAGGCGGGCAAGAAGGAATTCAACTTCAAGGATGCGGACGGCACAGAGGCGAGCTACACGCTCGAATACGATGCGCCCTCGAAGGCATACAACATCATGCAGGTCAAAGAGCAACGCGTCTATGACACCTACTCTTCGCCCTCTAAGGCACATCCGCTCGGAACCGATAAGAACGGCATGGATATGCTGACCCGACTCATGTACGGCGGCCGCGTTTCGCTCTACATCGGCTTCATCGTCGTGATTATTGAGACGGTCATCGGCATGATTATGGGCGGTGTCTCCGGCTACTTCGGCGGCTGGGTTGATATGCTCATCATGCGCATCGTGGATATTTTCTACTGCATCCCGAGCATTCCGATTTACATCATCATCGGTGCTGCCATGGACGCACTGCGCATCGACCCGAAGATTCGAATGGTCTATCTCATGTTGATTCTGGGCTTCTTCGGCTGGCCTTCCATCACCAGACTGGTTCGCGGACAGATTCTCACGCTCCGCGAGCAGGAGTTCATGACGGCGGCGGAGGCAACCGGCATTAAGCCCATCAACCGCATTTTCCGTCACCTGCTTCCGAACGTCATTCCGCAGCTCATCGTCACCTGCACCATGAGCCTCGGCGGCGTCATTTTGACCGAGGCAACCCTGTCCTTCCTGGGACTGGGCGTTAAGTTCCCGTTCGCATCTTGGGGAAATATCATCAACGATGTCAACAACACCTATGTGCTCAGCAACTATCTGTTCATTTGGATCCCGGCGGGCTTCTGCCTGCTCCTCACCGTTCTCGCCTTTAACCTGGTGGGAGACGGCCTGAGAGATGCCTTTGACCCGAAGATGAAGCGCTGATCGCGAACGAAAGGAAATAAGATGGCAAGAGATGATGGCTATCTGTCCGCGCGGGAATCGCGGCGGATATCGAAGGAAAACAGAAAGATTACAGCAAAGCTCGAGAAGGCGAGAACCCGCCGCAATGTACCCGAGAGCGAGTACATGACCGAGATGAAGAACCCGGCAAATGCCGTGGAGTTCGAAAATCTCCACACCTTCTTCTTCACGGATGCGGGAACCGTTAAGAGCGTTGACTCCGTGAGCTTTGAAGTACCGCTCGGCAAGACGGTAGGCGTCGTGGGTGAGTCGGGTTGCGGCAAGTCCGTGACCAGCCTTTCGCTCATGCAGCTGTTGCAGCGTCCCCAGGGTCAGGTGGTGGAGGGCTCCATCCGTCTGAACACCGGAGACAAGGTCTATGAGATTACAAAGACCCCTGAGCATGTCATGCAGCATCTCCGCGGCAACTTTATGTCCATGATTTTCCAGGAGCCCATGACCTCCTTAAATCCGGTTTTCCGCATCGGAGACCAGATGGACGAGGTGACCACGCTCCACAAGAAGAGCGAGTACCCGACCAAGGAAGCGGTCAAGGGACGCACCATTGAGCTCCTCAAGATGGTCGGCATTGCGAACAGCGAGGGCATTTATAACATGTACCCGCACGAGCTCTCCGGCGGTATGCGGCAGCGTGTCATGATCGCAATGGCACTGGCTTGTTCGCCGAAGCTCATCATTGCCGATGAGCCGACCACCGCACTGGACGTGACCATCCAGGCCCAGATTTTGGACTTGCTCCGCGGCCTGAAGGACAAGATCAATTCGTCCATCATGCTGATTACCCATGACCTCGGTGTCATTGCGGAGATGGCGGACTATGTCGTGGTCATGTACTCCGGCCGCGTGGTGGAAGCGGGAACGGCGAAGGAGATTTTTGCGAGCCCGGCGCATCCCTATACCATAGGCCTCATGGCTTCGAAGCCGGTGGTCGGTAAACACCAGGACAAGCTCTACTCCATCCCCGGCAAGGTGCCGAACCCGATCAACATGCCCAACTATTGCTATTTCCGCGATCGCTGCGACAAGTGCGAGGGATGTTGCGACGGCGCATATCCCGGCGAGGTATGGCTTTCCGAGACGCATCGCGTCAGCTGCTATCTCTATGACGAGGCGCATCGAGGCGCGAAGCAGAACTGAGTGTGCGTAGGAATTTCTGAGACTAAGTAGGCTTGCGAAGGAAATGAGGCAATGATGGATAATATCGAAACGAAGGGATTAACGCCCATCGTGCACAACGAAGAGAATATCCTGGAAGTCAACGGCCTGAAGAAATACTTCCCGATTAAGGGCGGATTTTTTAACAGCGTGGTGGGCCAGGTAAAGGCACTGGACGGCATCTCCTTTCATATCAAACGCGGAACCACCATGGGACTGGTGGGAGAGTCCGGTTGCGGAAAGACCACAGCCGGCAGAACCATACTCCGCTTAAACGGCGGAAAGACTGCGGGAGAGGTGCTGTTCAACGGAAAAGAGGTCTACGATATTCCGAAGAACGAACTGAACGACCTGCGCGTGAAGATGCAGATCATCTTCCAGGATCCGTTCTCCTCCCTCTCTCCGCGACTGCCGGTCGGCGAAATCATCGGCGAGGCGGTTCGTGAGCACAATCTGGTGCCGCGGGGCGAGTACCATGACTACATCGATCAGGTCATGGACAACTGCGGTTTGCAGCCCTTCCACAAGGACCGCTATCCGCACGAGTTCTCCGGCGGACAGCGTCAGAGAATTTGTATCGCAAGAGCGCTTGCATTGAATCCGGAGTTTGTGGTTTGCGACGAGCCTGTCTCGGCACTCGACGTGTCGGTTCAGGCGCAGATTATCAACCTCCTGGAGGATTTGCAGGAGAAGTACAAGTTGAGCTATCTCTTCATCTCCCACGACCTCTCGGTGGTCGAGCACATCTCGGACACGGTGGGTGTCATGTATCTGGGAAATATTGTTGAGTTCGGCACGACGGAAGAGCTGTTTGCGAACCCGCTTCACCCCTACACAAAGGCCTTGTTCTCCGCGATTCCGATTCCGGATCCGGATGCCAAGATGAAACGTATCATCCTGGAGGGCAGCATTCCCTCGCCGGCAAATCCCCCGGCAGGATGCAAATTCCACACCCGCTGCGCGCAGTGCATGGAGAAGTGTAAGACCCAGGCGCCGGAGCGGAAGGATATGGGCAACGGACACTATGTCTGCTGCCACCTCTACGATGACAAGTAATAAGCTTCTATGAAGGGTTGAGGCTTAAGAGAGCAATGTGGCTGCCGTCTATGCAGAATTGTATAGACGGCGGTCTTTTTTTCATGAAGGATAAATAACGGACTGCCGGTCTGCGCCGGATTTCGAGGTGCACCGACAGCCGCTTTGCGAGACGACACAGGCATTGGGGAGGAAAGGTATATGGCCTGGTTGACACTGGGATTGTTTGCGGCGGGCTTGCTGTTATGCCTGTTCTGCAAGCTATCCGTTCTGTATGCACTGAGTTTCGGCCTGCTGCTGTTTTCGGTTTACGCGCGCCGCAGCGGGTTTTCATGGACAGAGATTTTGCGCATGGCGTTTCGGGGCATTTGGAAGATACGCGGCATTCTGATCACATTCGTTCTGATCGGTACGATGACCGCGCTCTGGCGGGCGGCGGGAACGCTCCCGGTGGTGGTCTGCTATGCGGCGGGGTTCATTCGCCCCTCGGTCTTTTTACTGATGACCTTTCTTCTGAACTGTGCGGTCTCAGTGCTAACGGGCTCTGCCTTTGCGACCTCGGCGACCATGGGGGTGATTTGCGCCGCGATGGGCAGGACCGCGGGCATCAGCATGCAGTTGACCGGCGCGGCGGTATTGTCCGGTGCCTATTTCGGAGACCGCTGTTCCCCGGTTGCGACCAGTGCGCTCTTGGTTGCGGAACTGACCCACACGAATATCTTTGACAACATTAAAAACATGCTGCGAACCGCCTTGGTTCCTTTTTTGCTCGCCTGCGCGGTTTATGCAGGCTCGGGCTCCACGCGGTGCCGAGCGGAGAGCTTCTCAACCTGCGGGCGCTCTTTGCCCGGGAACTGCGTCTCCATTGGCTTGCGATACTTCCGGTTGTTGTGATCATGTTGCTTTCCCTGCGGCGGGTGGACGCAAAGACCGCCATGGCGGCGAGTATCTTGGCCGCCGTTCCGCTGGCTGTCTTTCTGCAAAAGTTTGCGCCCGCGGACTTACTGCGAATTTCTCTCTTCGGCTATCGCGCATCGGATCCCGAAGCAGCAGCCATGCTGAACGGCGGCGGCATTGCGGCCTTTGTCAAAATCACGGGAATTGTGAGTCTCTCGGCCTCGTACGCGGAGCTCTTTCAGAAGACAGACTTACTGGTCGGGGTCAAGGCCCTGGTGGAGCGCTTCGCGAGAAGAACAAGCCCCTATGCGGCTGTACTCGGGACGTCGGTGCTCTCTGCGATGCTGGCCTGCAACCAGACCCTCACAGTTATGCTGACGAAGCAGCTCTGCGAGGAGGTAGAACCGGAAAACTCGAGACTTGCGCTCGGGCTTGAGGACAGTGCGGTTATCATCGCGGCGCTGATTCCCTGGTCTGTCGCGGCGGCGGGGCCGCTGGCTTCCATCGGCGCGCCGGGAAGTGCGGTCTTACTTGCCTGCTATCTCTACCTCCTGCCCCTCTGGCGTTTGATGACGGCAAAGCAGAGGTTCATCGGTTTTGCTTAAACTGCGGGCGAAGCGAAACTTGAAAAAAAGCGCGGAGAGGCGCTATGCTTTCCGGAACAAGCAAGGTTGCGACAGGAAGGAGAGAATGAAGAAGAGAATGAAGAAGCATAAGATACAGTGAGGAAGAAGAAAATCCCATCCCAGCAGAGAACAGAGTAGAAACCGGGCTGTGCGGCGCGTTTGAAGGCACAGTCTTGCGACAGAAAGGACGGAACATGCCACCACTGAAAATCATGAAGACCGTATCCGCCGTAAGTTTCATCGCACTGGCAGCCGCACTCGCGCTGTATTATCTGACCGACATCCACATCTTTAAGGTGCTTGCAATCAGCTTTGGGACTGTGTTTTACCACTTCTATGTGCGCCTCATTGTCGGCATTTACATTGACAAGGTCAAGCAGAACCGCGCGGACATCACACGGCCGTGGTACCGGATACGCCCTTGGGAGACACGTTTTTACAAGCGCATCGGTGTTAAAAACTGGAAGGACAAAATGCCGACCTCCTTTCCGGAGTACTATGATTTGAGGAAGCACAGCCCGGAAGAACTCGCGCAGGTAACCTGCCAGTCGGAAATCATTCATGAGATTAATGTGCTGATCAGTGCCGGCGCGCTGCTGGGGGCTATCCCCTTCGGAATGTTTCCAGCCTTCTTCCTGAGTTCCCTCGCGGCGGGCTGTTTTGACATGATTTTTGTCGTGATGCAGCGCTTTAACCGAAGCCGCCTGTTGCCTTTGATTGAGAGACAGCGCGCCATGGAAGCGCGAAACAAGCCGTGAGAGTTTGTGTGCGATACGATAAGAAAAAAGAGCTGCCTAGCGCAGCTCTTTTTCGTTTGCGATGTAAACGACAAATCCGTTCTTATCACAATCGTCATGTATTTCCGCCGTAAGTTTTGCGTCGGGACGATATTCAATGAGATAGACTTTAAGTCCCGCCTCTTTGGCACGCGTCAGGTAGTTAAGGTAATAGCTGCGGGTCTCGGCATCCTGCGCGGCATAGCGGTTTTTTGAAAAGTCGATTTTCGTAAAGACACTCTCCTGGTTTACGCCGTCAAAGAGCGTCTGAGCGGTGCCGTTTTCCATGCAGGCGCTCACAAAGACATCGCCGCCGTTTACGATGCAGGGCTTTTGATAGCGGCTTAGGCCGCGGAGCATGGCTGAGAGCCCGTTAAAGATATCTTCGCGCGGGTAGAGCGCGTAGACATCGCAGTTGTCGAGGAAGAAGCCGTCCAGCCCGAGGGCAGCGTACGCGCCGCCGAGTTCATCGACCACAAATGACTGCCAAGCGAGGGAAGAGACATCCACCCAGTGCTCCTCGGGCCAGTTTTCGTAGGGCACAAGGGTGAGATTCGCAAAGCGTTCGTAATAAGAGCGGAAGTTCTCCAGAGAACCTAAGTTTAAGTAGCCATAGACGCTTTTTCCTTCGGCCTGCAGGGCTTTGATTTGTTCCGTGGAAAAGAGGCTCGGCTCAATCACGACCGTGCGGTAGGGGCGAAGGCGTTTTAGGTCCGCGGTCTCGAGCCCGATGAATACGCCGTAGGGGTACGAATTTGCGGCGGCTTCGGGGCGGAATAAGCGCAGGCAAATCAGACAGAGCACAAGGAGCGAAAGCAGAAAAAAGCGAAGCAATTTGCGCAAGTGTATATCCTCCGTTCAAAAGGGGAAAGACTGTGTTGCGAGATTTATGATACCACGAATCGGGCGACGGGATAGGGAAGCTTGCGAATGCTTCTCCGGAAGCGCTGCGACGGAGAAAAGGCAGGGAATCAACGAAAAAATAAAAAAGCAGCATCCGCAGGTGCGGATGCTGCTTTTTTATGCCGACGCGGCTTTGTTTTATTCGTCATCCTCGCTGTCCGTGTCATCGTCGGAGGAGACATAGACCACGGACTCATGTGCCTCCGGCCCGATCGGGTAGGAGACGGTGAGAAGCTGCTGGTGCTTTAAGAGACCGATCAGGGTCGGAATCGCACCGATCAGGGTTGCGAGGTAGTAGAGACCCAAATTGCGGTAGTAGACCGGAAGCAGTTCGTTTGCCTTGACCACTTCATTGACGACCGGGAATGCGTCGAAGACATTTGCCTCGTAGGCACGCGCAATCGTGATGGCCCAGTCGAGCTGATTGCCGAAGTAGACCATGACGGCCATGACGAGAAGACTGCAGACAAGACCGACAAAATCGAACTTGCCGGAGAGCAACTCATACCCTTTTGCGACGCAGACGCCCATGACCAAGCCCGCCCAGACCGAGACATAGCCGAGCTGCCCGATGATTACCATTGCAAGGACGCCGACCAAGCTTCCGAGCAGAGCGCCCACAATACCCGCAATCGGATTGCCGCGCTTTGCTGCCTTCTCGTCGAAGGAGGACTGGGCACGATTGCGTTCCGTGTTGTACTCATCCTGGGTCAGGAAGCGGAGAGTACCGCCCACGTAGTAGCAGCTGCTCTCGTCCGGGCGGCCGCTCAGCTCGCTACAGTCGCGAAGACTGTTTGCCCTGAGAAATTCGGTGAGCACAGCGGCAGCGGCAGCGCTCCGCTCAAGCTTTCCGTTGTCGGTCATAGCGTTCGGGATGGCATAGGTCGCGCGATAGCCCTGAACAGAAGGGTTGGAGAGAACCTTCTTGTTCTCCTTGTGTGCCTGCTTTAAAATCTCCTTCTCCGGCATTTGGCCTGTGCCGTTCGAAACCGAGACGACAATTTGGCGCAGATTGTTCTGCATGATGAATGCGATGTGGTAACCGTTGTAGAAGCCTGCGACGATTCCGCTCTCGCGGTCGTAGTTGAGGCCAAGCTCAGTGGCGAGCTTCTGATTGACGCTGATGACAGACATGGGAGCTCCTCTCCGATCGTTTATTCTAAAAAGCTTCCGAAACAGTATAGGGGGTATTTTCGAAAGGAAAAACAAGGCTGAATACAGGAAAAAAACAAACGGTAATATATAATTGACAAGTGTTCAAAAAGTTCCTTATCCCCGGAACTTGAACTATAAATGACCTTACATCGTGATTCTTCGGAAGGATCGAGGCCGAGCTACGTGGTGAGCTTTTGCTGCCCTATAAACTTTTGATGGCAAAAAGTAATATATACTTGACACAAATAAAATGTGGTGCTATCCTGAGTATGTAATATATAGACGACATTGTGTCGCTTATATTTTGAGAGGAGGACAGGGAAATGAGTTATTATTATGTCGGGATGCTTTGCGGTATGCTTGGGGTAGGCGTGCTGCCCTATTTTCTGAAGTGCAAGCGGAATCGGGAAGGGGCTGTGGTCTCACGATGAGCGCCAGCTGATTGCGCGCGGCCAAGGCTTTCAGTATGCCTATATGACCCTCATTGCGCTGCTCATGCTCTATGCGGGCTTTGAGGAGCAGACGGAGCGCTTTGTGTCGCCGGGGGTCATCCCGATTGCGATTTTGCTGTTATCGGGGCTGGTGCTCTTTGGCTATTGCCTCTTTCACGACGCCTATTGGAGCTTCCGCGGGGAGAAAAAGGAAAAGCGCGTGCTGATCTTCTGGCTTGTCATGGCTTTGCTTTCGCTTCTGCAGAGCCGCAATCAAATACTGGACGGCGGGCTCAGAACCAACGGACGTTATTCGGCGCCTGCCCTGCTCCCGCTGTTGCTCGGCATCTTCTTTTTGGGTATGCTTTTATTGCAGTGTATCAAGTACGTGATGAACCGCCGGGAGGAGGAGCAATGAAGAATCTGCGCCTGAAAGCCGCGCGCGCGGCAAAAGATTTATCGCAGCAGCAGCTCGCGGATCTAATCGGTGTGAGTCGTCAGACCGTCAACGCAATCGAGAAGGGAGATTATAACCCGACCATACGGCTTTGTCTCGCGATTTGTCACGCGCTGGATAAGACCCTCGACGAACTGTTTTGGGAGGAATAAAAGTAATTTGATGGGAAAGGGAAAGAAAGAAATAAACATAGTTCCGAAGGGGGATGGGGTTAAGCTTGCGGGCAGAGCTCGGTTCCTGCCCGGGAATGTACAGCACTAGCCGTTTGGAAACACAGCCCGTGCTAAGCTGCTGCCTCATATTTTTGCTCTTACTTTCGGTGCACAGCGCGGAAGCGCTCCTCATACGCACGGATGAGACCGTATTCGGAGAGAACTTTATCAATAAGCTCTTCGGTATTTTGGTCTTGTCTCTCGCGCTGCGACATTTGCATTGGTCGTGGGAAAAAATCGGCTTTGCAAAGCGCGGTGTCCTGAGAAACATGGGGCGCGGTTTTTTGCTGGCCGGCCTTTCCTTCCTGCTTGCTTACGGCACGGAATTCCTGATTTTGCGGGGGCAGGGGCAGCATCCCAGGCTTGATATCTTTATCACAGCGTTCTCGCTGACAGGTGAGACCGCGATACAGCGGGGAGCAGCGCTGATTGCACTCTGTGTATTCTTTAACATTATTAATGTCATCATGGAAGAGGGATGCTTTCGAGGCTTGTTTTTAAACCTGGTCGAAGAAAGGCACTCCGCGCGCTTTGCGCTTTTGTTTCAGGCGCTGCTCTTTGGACTCTGGCATCTGGTGACCCCGCTTCGGAATCTGCTGGACGGGGATATCACTGTCGCAAGTTTTGTTGCGCTGAGTGTGGGTTACATCATCCTCGCAGGGCTCATGGGCATCAAATGGGGACTTCTTTTCCGCATGACGGGGAGTCTCTACGCGGGCATGGCAGATCACTTCTTTAACAACTGCATCGCAACCAACTTGCTCCATGTTTGTACGGTAAGCGGTGTGGATGAGTGGCTCTTGCTCCGTGTGCTCACGGCACAGCTTTTTCTCCTTTACGCTGGTTCTGCTTTTGTGGCGGCGGCATCGGAACCAATAAGGAGACTCTGCACCGGCATTTTAAAAGGGCGCTGCGATATCGCAGCGCCCTTCTCCGTGTTATACTGGAATCAAGCGTCGTGTGGCTTGCGGCGTAGTTTGTGTGACTGCGAAAAACGGACGGAAGGTTTGTTAACGGAGGTGCTCTTTATGCTGACATATCGGGAATTCGGTACGGAATGCCTGGCGGAAGTGCGGGAAATCTACGCGGCCTGCGGCTGGACAAGCTATTTGGGAGATGAGGAAAGGTTGCGGAGGGCACTGGGGCGCTCCCTCTTTTTACTGGGCGCTTTTTGAAGACGGCGCTTTGGTCGGCTTTGTGCGCTGCGTCGGCGACGGGGAGCACATTGTTTATGTGCAGGACTTGATTGTAAAACCCGCCCTGCAGAGAAGAGGCATAGGGCGGGAGCTTATGCGACAGGTTTCGGAACATTTCGCCGGTGTGCGGCAGTTTCTCTTAATCACGGATGCGGAAGATGCGGTCTCGAATGCCTTTTACCGTGCCATCGGCCTTAAGACCACGCTCGGGGGCTATCCCTGTACCGCATATTTTCGCGATTTGCCGGAGGCTTGAAGGCCAAAGAAAAAAGCGGCACGAAGGCCGCGGAGAGAGGAGTCAATATGAACGAAGTAATCAAAGCCATGTTGGAGCGCCGCAGCATACGGAAGTTTAAGAAAGAGCTCCCGAAGCGGGAGGACATCGAAACGATACTGGAGACAGGCCTCTATGCGGCAAACGGAAAGGGGCGTCAGGCAACGCTTACCGTAGCGATTACCAATCCCGTGCTTCGCGCACGCTTGGTCGAGGCGAATCGAAAGATCGGCGGATGGGCAGAGGGCTTCGATCCCTTCTACGGTGCGCCTGTCATCCTCCTGGTGCTCGCCGAAAAGGACTGGGGCAATGCGGTCTATGACGGCAGCCTCGTCATGGGAAACCTTATGCTCGCGGCGCACGCCCTCGGTCTCGGCAGCATCTGGATTAACCGCGCCCGCGAGGAGTTTGAACAGCCGGAATTCATTGCACTTCTGAAGGAACTCGGCGTTGCGGGCGAGTGGATTGGGATCGGACACTGCGCCGTCGGCTATATCGAGGGCGAGCTTCCGAAGGCAGCGCCGCGGAAACCCGGGCGGGTGCTCTGGGTCGAGTGAGACTCAGCGCGCAAACTGTTTGAGGAAATCTATGTAGGCGAGGGTCAAATCCCCGGCCGGGCGCTCCTTCGGGAGGACATAGCCGATTTCCATGTAGTCATCGACCGCGAGCGGCCGGGCGACAATGTTCTCACCGTTTAACTCGGTGTTGATGATGCCGGAGCAAATGGTATAGCCGTTCATGCCGATCAAGAGATTAAAGAGGGTCGCGCGGTCGCAGACCACGATATCCTTCTCGGACTCGGCGGCGCTTTGAATTTCCTCGGAAAAATAGAAGGAATTGTGCTGCCCCTGCTCATAGGAGAGGCGGGGGTAGGCGCGGAGGTCTTCCATGGAGACCTCCTTTTTTTGTGTGTGAGCGGATGATGCGTGCCGAGGAAGACATGCGGCTTCACGCGGCAAAGCGGCGTAAAGAGGAGCTTCATCTCCTGGAAACTCCGCTGCAGTACGGCCTCGTTGAATTGATTTCGGTATAGCACGCCGATTTCCGAGCGGAGCTTTGATACATCCTCTAAGATGCGGTAGGTTTCGGTCTCCCGCATGTGAAACTCGTACTGCGAGCCGCCGTAAGTGTTCAAGAGAGCCACAAAGGCCTCGACCGCAAAGGAGTAGTGCTGGGAGGAAACGCAGAAGTGACGCCTCCCGCGCGCCTCTCCGGTGTAGCGCTGTTCCACGAGGGAGACCTGATCCAGAATTTGGCGCGCGTAGGCCAGAAATTCCTCGCCCGCGGTCGTTAAGGTGAGACCCTTTCGGGAGCGCAAAAGAGGGTGATGCCCAGTTCCTGCTCAAGTTCGCGGAGTGCGGCGGTCAGAGAAGGCTGGGTCACAAACAGAACCTCGGCTGCGGCGGTCAGGGAGCCGCGCTTGGCAATGACATCAACGTAACGAAGCTGGCGTAGCGTCATGGTGATACCTCATTTAATAAAATGAAACTATGGATTTTCAGATATTATAAATATTTTTCAAGGGGACGGCAAGTGCTTAGAATAAAGCGCATCAGAGTTACGCAAGGAGGATTCAAAATGAGCAAATTCGAAACACCGTTTCGCTATGATTATGTCGGGAGCTTTCTGCGCCCGGAGGTATTAAAAGAGGCAAGAGCCGATTGGAACGCAAAGAAGATTTCCCGCGAGGAACTCCGCAAGGTGGAGGATGCCTGCATCACGGATTTGATTGAGAAGCAGAAGGCGCTCGGCTATCATGTGATTACGGACGGCGAGTTTCGCCGGAGCTACTGGCACCTCGATTTCATGTGGGGGCTCAACGGCATCGAGGAGATCGAGCTGGATCACGGTTATTATTTTAAGGGCGAGGAGACCACGCACGGTTCCTGCCGCATGACGGGAAAAATCAGCGGTGAGAACCATCCGATTGTACAGGACTTTCTCTTCGTGAAGCAGTTTGAGGACGAGAACACGATTGCAAAGCAGACCCTGCCCGCTCCGGCGCAGACCCTCGCAGAGCTCTTCCGTGAGGACAATGCGCGGATTACCCGGGAGTTTTATCCCGACGAGGAAGAGCTGCTTCGCGACCTCGCGGCGGCCTATCACAGGGTCTACTTGGACCTTTACGCGGCGGGCTGCCGGAACATTCAGCTCGATGACTGCACCTGGGGCATGATTGTGGACGAGGAAGGCTATTGGAAGATGCGCGAAGGCGACGGCGCGACGCTTGAGCAGGAGGCGGAGCGCTATCTGAAGGTCAATAACCTCTCCCTCGAGAATTTGCCGGAGGACTTGGTCGTGAACACCCACATCTGCCGCGGCAACTATCACTCGACCTATGCGAGCAGCGGCCCCTACGACAAGGTGGCACCCTATGTCTTTGCGCAGGAAAAGGTGGAGAGCTTTTATCTGGAGTACGATGACAAGCGCTCCGGCAATTTTACGAGCTTAAAAGAGATTCCGCGCGGCAAGAAGGTGGTGCTCGGCCTCATCACGAGCAAGCGCCCGGAGCTCGAGTCGAAGGAGCTCATCAAGCGTCGCATCTATGAGGCTTCGCAGTATGTGCCGCTTCGCGATTTGTATTTGAGCCCGCAGTGCGGCTTTGCCTCCTGCGAAATCGGAAACAAGCTGACGGAAGAAGAACAGTTTGAAAAGCTTCGCCTCGTCAAAGAAATTGCGGAAGAGGTCTGGGGCGCGGAAGAAGCCTGAACGGCAGAAAACACAACGCTTCGCTGTGCCCATTGCGGTGAAAATGAGGGCAGAATGCGCAGCGCGTATCGATCGAGGAGATACCGGAGCGCCTGCGCCGAACGGCTTTGGGACGAACGGACTTCCGAACTTATACCGGAACACAGGGCTTCACTGATAATTCATTGGAAATGTCGAAATTTATCTGTTATAACCGCGATAACAGACTCGAGTGAGTTTGCCGGTGATTTTGAATCAGGAGGTTCAACATGACAAAGTCGGGATATGAGCTCTTAAAGGATCCGTTCCTCAACAAGGGGACGGCATTTACGCAGGAGGAGCGCAAGGCATATCAGCTGGAGGGGCTGCTGCCTCCGGCGGTTGAGACCATTGAACTCCAGGCGGAGCGCGTCTATGCGGAGATGAAGAAGAAGAGTTCCTTGATTGAGGAGAGACGTTTTCTCATGGATGTCTTTAACCACAACCGCACCCTCTTTTACTACGTATTTCGCGAGCATCTGGTAGAGCTCATGCCCATTGTCTACGACCCGGTCATTGCCGAGAGTATTGAGAAGTACAGCGAGCAGTTTGTGGATACGCAGAATGCCTGCTATCTCTCGATTGACCGTCCGGATGAGATAGAGGCTTCCCTCCGAAGCGCTGCGGAAGGCAGAGAGATACGCCTGATTGTCGCAACGGATGCCGAGGGAATTTTGGGCATTGGGGACTGGGGTACGAACGGAGTGGACATTGCGGTCGGAAAGCTGATGGTCTATACCGCGGCGGCCGGCATTGATCCGTCCTGCATTCTTCCGGTTGTGTTGGACTGCGGCACAAATCGCGAGTCGCTTCTGCAGGACAAGTTCTACTTGGGAAACCGTCATCCGAGAATTCACGGCGAGCAGTACAATGCGTTTGTGGAGCGTTTTGTTCAGGCGGTCGAGAAGCTATTCCCGCGGCTCTATTTGCACTTTGAAGATTTTGGCAGAGCCGATGCGGCTGCGGTGTTAAAACGTTATCGTGACCGGTTCCCGGTCTTTAATGACGACGTGCAAGGCACCGGCATTATTTCCCTCGCCGGTATCCTTGGGGCAATGCGCATTAACAAGGAGAAACTCACAGATCAGAAATATCTCTGCTTCGGTGCCGGAACGGCAGTGCCGGCATTGCGGATCGCGTGTACAAGGAAATGATCGCCCAGGGACTCAGCGAGGAAGAGGCGAGACAGCGCTTCTATTTGGTGGATAAGCAGGGGTTGCTGTTTGACGATATGACAGATCTCACGCCGGAACAGCGTCCGTTTGCGAGAAAGCGCACGGAATTTCAGAATGCGAATGAGCTCACGACTTTGGAGGCTGCGGTGTTTGCGGTGAAGCCCACGATTATGGTGGGAACTTCGACCCGGCCCGGTATGTTTACCGAGAAGATTGTGCGCGGTATGTGCTCTTGGTGCGAGCACCCGATTATTTTCCCGCTCAGCAATCCGACCGAACTTGCGGAGGCAAAGGCGGAGGATCTGATTGCCTGGTCCGAAGGCAAGGCAATGGTCGCAACGGGAATTCCCGCAGATTCGGTGGAGTATAAGGGCGTCCGCTACGAAATCGGTCAGGCGAACAACGCGCTGATTTACCCGGGGCTCGGTCTCGGCAGCATTGCCGTAAACAGCAGCCGCATGACGGACGAGATGATTTCCGCGGCGGCACACTCGCTCGGTTCCTTCCTCACCCCCGATGTTCCGGGAGCGGCTGTTATTCCGCCGGTTGCGCGGCTTACGGAGTTCTCCCATACAGTGGCTTCGGTGGTCGCGGAATGCGCGATGAAGCAGAACTTGAACCGTGTGGAAGGAGAGGTGGAGAAACTGATTGCGGATGTTACCTGGACCGCAGAGTACAAGCCGCTCTAACGGAGAACGTGCATGATCTTAGAGGTACTCTCCGGTATTGTTCCGATTATTGTCCTGATTGTGCTGGGTTTTGTTCTGCATGAAAAGAAATTCCTGAGCAAGGGGCTCGACCGCAATCTGACATTCTTGGTTATGAACGTTGCCCTGCCTGCCTCGGTCTTTCTTTCTGTCGTCAATAATCTGACGGTCAAGACCTTGGAGGAGCTTGCGAAACCGCTCGTAATCGGTCTCATTGTCTTCGGCGCGAATTATATCTTGTCGTATTTCATAATGCGCCTGAGTCGCGTGCCCCGCGGCCGCAAAGGTATTTTTCTGAATACCGTCGTGAACGCGAATACCATTTTTATCGGTATGCCGCTCAATCAGGCGCTGTTCGGAACGGAGGCAATCTCTTACTTTGGTTTACTATGTTTTGAACACGCTTTCGACCTGGACTGTCGGTGCGGTGTTTATTGCGCGAGACGGCCGGACACAAGGAGCGGGGGGCGGAAAGGTAAATCTCAAGCAGATTTTGTCGCCGCCGATTCTGGGGCTGCTTGCAGCGCTGCCGGTGTTGTTGCTCGGCATTCACTTGCCAAAGCCGGTTACGGAAACGCTCTCTTATCTGGGAACTCTGGTGACGCCGCTCTCCCTGCTCTACATCGGCATTGTGCTGTCGGAGGCGGGGCTTCGGAGTGTGCGTTTTGACAAGGACACTGTTGTGGCTTTGCTCGGTAAATTTGTCCTGAGTCCTGTCCTAACGGCAACTGCTCTATACCTCGCAGTGCGCTGCGGAATCGCGCTTCCGGCGAAGCTCAGAGACACCATGATTGTGCAGTCCGCGGTTCCGGCACTCACGGTGTTGCCCATTCTTGCGGGGGATGCGGACGGAGATGTCGAATATGCCACAAATGTCGTTGTCACCAGCACGGTGCTCTTTGTGGTCGTGATTCCGCTTGTCATGACCTTGCTGAAATAAAGGTATCCCGAAAGGGCGGCTGTCGAGAGACCGCCGCCCTTTTTCGGAGGAGTGAGCCGGGCTATGATTGTACCGGGGAAGCATGACAGAATACACAGAGAAGGAGAAACGATGCGATGAGAATTTTGATGCGCCAGCGGCTTTTGTCGATTTTGGATCACTACGATGTCTGCGACGAAGCGGGGCAGAAGCTCTTTCAGGTCAACGGAAAAATTGCGCTTGCACCCGAGCTTCGCATACGGAACGCGGCGGGAGAGGAAATCGCACATACGAAATTCGAGATGTTTCACCTGATGCCGCACTACAATTTTTATGAGAACGGCGAGAAGATTGACCGCATGGTCAAAAAAATCACACTGTTTCGGCCACGCTACGAATTGGAGGAGGCCGGCTGGACGGTGCAGGGCAACTTCCTGGACCACGAGTACCAAGTGACAGACGACGAGGGCAGGGAGATTGCAAATATTTCGAAGGCCTATCTCAAGGTCCGCGACACCTATGCAATCGATGTGCCGGATGCGCGCAATGTGCTCCGCGTCCTAATGGTCGCTCTGATTGTGGACTCGGTGCAGCACCCGTCGCGCTGAGCGGCGGACACAGCGAATTCATAGAAAATCAGTAGAAATTAGTGGAGTGGATTGCTATACTATAGCGGCAGGACGATGGTTCTGCCGCTATTTTGTTTACATGAGCGCTTGAGAGGCGGCAGGCTGCCTCGGAAGGGAGAAAAATTATGGATATTACCAATCTGACAAAGCTCGCGGAGCTCTTCAAGCAGTACCCGTTTTTAAAGGACGAGCTGGTCAAGTACAGCGATAAGTTCGCGGCGCTCAACAACCCGATTGCAAAGGTGGTTGTGAGCCAGGTGAACCTGGGCCAGGTCTCCGAGACCTCCGGTATCGACGTGAATACGCTGATTGCGAAGATCAAAGAGATCATCGCAGCGCATCAGGCGTAATGCGTACGGGAAAGAAGGCACTCCGTTTTGCGGCTGCAGCGCTCATGGGACTTAGTCTCATGGCCTGCGGCGGCGCGAAGCAGAGTGCGAGCGTGAGCGAACCGGTTGAAATCAATTTGTCGGAGAAGAGCGGACAGGAGGAAGTCAGTGCCGCGCTTGCCAAGGCGGGCATTCCGGAGTCCGATATTCGGGAATTTCAGCGCGAAGTAGAGCGCTTTCAGACAGCGGTCGGCGATGCGAGCACCGAAGATGAGATGGCGGATCGCTGGGAAAAGGCCTATCCGGATTTTGTGGGCACCAACTGTCGCATTACGGCCTTCATGCTCGGCAATTCGCTGGTCAAGGTAGAGGGCGGAAGCGGGGACGGACTCTCCGGGAAGGAGAACCTGGCCTTTGATATGGAGGCACTTCAGAAAGCGCCGGAGACCCTTTGGGACAGCAGTCAAAACGATGCCTTTGCGCGCCTCTTTGCCGAGGTTCCGGCGGCGGATACGAAGGATGTCGCAGAGCAGGTGAAGCAGGTTCAGAAGGCGTGGAAGGAGAGAGGCATCTCCTTTGCGGACGGCAAGGCAAGCCTTGTGACCGTCTGGCTGCACTCCAAGATTACCCCGGAGGAGAACATCCTCTTCCCGGGCCACGTGGGTGTGCTCATTCAGGAGGACAGCGGAAAGCTTCTCTTTGTCGAGAAACTTGCGTTCCAGAAGCAGTACCGCGCGCTGTACTTTGAAAACCGCGCGAGCTTAAATGCCTATCTCATGGGACTCTATGATTTGGATGAGAACCAGCCGACAGCACACACCTTCCTCATGGAAAACGACAAGCTGATGCAGGATTACAGTGTATTAAAGAAGGGAGCGTGAGCAAAATCGAGGGCGGAGAATTTCGTGTTAAGCACCTTGAGCTCTTGCTCAGCGCCGTGCTCTCCCGCGCCGGGATTCCGGAAGAGGAGATCACGGAGCTCAGTGCCGAGCGGAACCGCGTGGCGTTTCAGATGGGCGGGCACAACTATCGCATCTTCATCACCCAATACGAGGACGATGTCTTCGGGGAGACGGTGACCTACCTGCTCTTTGATGAGAAGAACGCGCTCCGTGCCCGCGCGGCCTCGAAGCTCTACCATTTTGAGATTGACGGAGAACGCTTTGAGCAGTTGATTCCCGAGCAACTCTCCTGTGAGATATGCACCGGGGGCTGCCCGGACTGTTATAAGCTTCGCAAGGAGTCATAAAGTTCCGGCAGGTGCTACCCAAGCAAGAAGTGTTGTGCTACTATAACCTTAGTTAAACAGAGGAAGTGCCCGCTTGCGGGCACCCTATTTTTTGTAAGGAGGAGCGGTATGTCTCAAACATTGAAGTATTTACAGGAAGTACTCGCAATTCCCTCTCCGACCGGCTTCACGAAGGAAGTGCAGGAGTACCTGCTTGCGAAGGCAAAGGAATTCGGCTTCCCGGTGAAGCACACGGCCAAGGGTCTTGTGATTGTGACCGTCAAGGGCAAGGACGATGAGCATCAGCGCATGCTGACCGCGCACGTGGATACCCTCGGCGCTATGGTTCGCGCGGTCAAGTCGAGCGGTCGCTTAAAGCTCGCGCAGATCGGCGGCTACCCCTGGAACATGGTCGAGGGCGAGAACTGCACGGTGCACACGGCTGACGGCAAGAAATCAGCGGAACCATCCTGATTCACCAGACCAGCTGCCACGTCTATAAGGATGCGGGTACGGCAGAGAGAACGCAGGACAACATGGAAGTGCGCCTCGACGAGAAGGTGACCAACGAGGAAGAGACCAGAGCGCTCGGCATCGAAGTGGGTGACTTTGTCTCCTTCGATCCGCGCACCCTGATTACCGAGAAGGGCTTTGTGAAGAGCCGCTTCCTCGATGACAAGGCGAGCGTTGCGATTCTCCTCGACATTCTGGATCGCATCAGCAAGGAGAAGATTGAGCTTCCGTACACGACCCACTTTGCGTTCTCGGTTTACGAGGAAGTGGGCCACGGTTGCAACTCCTCGATTCCGGAGAAGGTGGTTGAGTACCTGGCTTGCGACATGGGCGCAATGGGCGACGATCAGCAGACCGATGAGTACACGGTTTCCATCTGCGCAAAGGACGGCACCGGCCCCTACCACTATGCGTTCCGTCAGAGACTGGTGAGCCTTGCGAAGGAGAACAAGATTCCCTACCGCGTGGACATCTACCCCTACTACGGCAGCGATGCTTCCGCAGCGCTGAACGCAGGTGCGGAAGTGAAGCACGCACTGCTCGGCGCAGGCATCGAGTCGAGTCACTCCTACGAGCGCACCAACAAGGAGTCGATTGACGCGGCAGAGGCGCTGGTCATGGCTTACGTAAAGAGCCCGCTGGTGGAAGACTGAGAGCAGTCCGAAAACGACAAGGGCAAATAGTGAACAAAAAAGAGAGCTTTTCGCTGCGGCGGGAAGCTCTTTTTTCGCTGTGAAAAATACTTGACTCTTACCTTGGCAGAGCAACATTACTCCCCAACCCCATGAACAATCGATTGGCTGTGCATGATAAAAAACCAATGACAAAATGACGGAAATAAAGTCTTGCTATTCCGTAAAAATTCTGATTGTTTATTGACAATAATGTGCCTTGAGTATATGCTGTGTATATACGGAATACACAGATGAGGTGTGAAATCATATGAACATAATTGTATCCAATTCATTGGATGTTCCGCTGTATATACAGATCAAAGAACAGATTAAGGAAGCGATTTTAAAAGGTGAGCTGGAGGATGGAGAACTCTTACCATCCATTCGAAACTTTGCAAACGATGTCCATGTAAGCGTCCTGACGATTCGCCGCGTCTATGATGAATTGGAAAAAGAGGGGTTTGCCTTCAGTCAAGCGGGCAGGGGAACTTTTGTTTCGAGGGGCAATCCGGAACTACTTCGGGATTTCAAACGCCGCATCATCGAACAGGATTTACAAAAGGCTGTTCATAACGCGAAGCTGTTTGATATCGAAAAAGATGAGCTGTATGCGATGGTGGATATTTTGTATGAGGAGGATTAGCCATGGACAATATTCTTGAAGCGAATGGTCTTGTGAAAAGGTATCCGACTTTTACGCTTGATAGCATTTCTTTTTCCCTGCCGGAGGGATGTGTCACCGGCTTCATCGGAGCCAACGGTGCAGGGAAAACCACGACGATACGTTCCATTCTCAATTTGGCACATAAGGAATCTGGGACAATAAAGATTTTTGGCTTAGACGCGGACAAGCATGAACGGGAAATCAAGGATCGCCTGGGCATCATCATGGATGGCAGCTATTTCTATGACAACCTGTCAATGGAGGATATGAAAAGTATTATTGCTCCGGCCTATTCCAAATGGAGTGATGTCGAGTACCGCACTTATATGGAAAAGTTCGATCTTGACCCAAAGCAAAAGATTTCTACACTCTCTGGCGGGATGAAAATGAAATTTGCCCTTGTGCTGGCGCTTTCCCATCAGGCTGAACTTCTGATTATGGATGAACCTACAAGCGGACTTGATCCACTTGTGCGAAGGCAATTCCTGGAAATTATCATGGACTACATGAAAAACGGAGGAAAGGGAGTTTTCTTCTCAACACACATCACCTCTGATTTGGATAAGGTCGCAGATGTACTTATTCTCATTGACGGCGGGAAAATTGTATTTCAGCAGAGTAAAGATGAGCTCCTTGATACATTCCGCATCGTGAAAGGCAGTGTCGCATTACTAAACGACCGAAACAAAAGGCTAATCAGAAATCTGAAGATCTCAACTTATGGATTTTCGGCATTAACAGATCGGATTGCGGACGTCAAAAAAGAAATGCCGGGCGTGTTGTTTGAAAAAGCAAGCATTGAAGATATTATGCTCGCGTATGTCGGAGGGAAGAGTGATGGTCGCTAATCTTGTGAGAAAGGACTTTTTGTTGGTAAAAAAGATGGCAGCGGCGTTTTTAGCTGTCAGCATTCTCGTTCCGATTATCTTGATGGTTAATGCAGCACAAATGGCGGGGATTGAAATAATATCCTGTTTATACATGGTCATTTTGACAGAGATTCTTTTTATGCAATCTGTTGCAATGGAAGAAGAAAAGAGCCCAAAAGCAGTAGCGCTTCTTTGTGCAGCGCCATATTCCCGGAAAAGCTACATTATCGCCAGATACCTCTGTTATTTAATCTTCTATGGCGCAAGTCTTGCTATTTACTCAGTTATCGCAGCCGTTTATCCTCGGTTCAATTTCTTGAATGTTACGGAAGCTCTGGAGGTCTTTTTGATTAGTACTGTTCTTTACGGCATATATACTCCGATTATGATCAAATACGGGGCTACAAAAGGACAGCTTGTGATTTCTGCTGCTATATTGCTTGTTTCAATGGGACCTACTTTTCTTGTACGCTTATTTCACCCCGATTTGCATCATATCATAGAGTTTCTGCAAGGTTCGTCAAATCTTATGACTGCAATTGTTGTCGGCATTTCCGGCGTTGTAATATTTACGCTGTCTATGATCTTGTCTATCCGTATCTTTTCCCGGAAGGAGCTGTGAACATCTTTACTGATTGATGTCAAGGAAAGGGGATTAACATGTCAAAATTGAAGGTGTCAAATGAGATTTATTTCCTCGGAGCCATTGCGGTAATAGCCTTTCTGTTCTGCGTCTAAAATTTGGTCAATCTCCTGTTGATTCAAAATAAATCAGCAACAACAACCGGCACAATTATATCCTATACGACTGCAATTCCGAGCACGACTGCTTTTTCACAATTCAAAATGGGCACAGCTTACTTATAAGGTTAACGGGAAACAGTATGTCTCTCAAAAAAGCATACAAGTTCCGTTTTCCTCTGAAATTGGAAGCACCGTGCAGCTTCGTTACGATACACAGCACCCGGAAAGGTTATATAGTTTTACCCCGGCAAGAATTCTGATCTCGCTTGGAATAACGGCTGTCTGCATAATTGCCATTGTATTTAGGGCTAATCTAAGCGATGGGAGTATGGGTATCTGCTATTTTTTTGAAACCGGGACGTTGAATAACTTGACTGAAAGTCGCAGCTCGTCCGCGCATAAAAAAATTGGAAAGCTCTTTCGCGATAGCGCCAAAAAAAGCAGTAAGTCTTGAAAAAAAGAATTGCTGCTTTTTTTGTATCAACTCTTAGGTAAAAATGTATCGGATCACCGCATTAAGTGCAGGAAGAAAAATGGAAACCTTGCGAAACCTTGTACTGACAAAGAAAAAGGAATGGTACGGAATGCGTCGGTTTCTAAGAGTAAGATTCTGCTACGGAACAGCTGATTCCGGGTATAGAGACAAACAGGGGCCATCCCAATCCTTTGGGATGGGGAAGGCCTCTGTCCTTTGTGTACCTAGTTCGTTTCGTCAGATAACTTGTGCGGCAGAAATGCCTGCAACGATAAAATTAGCGGTCTTAGCGATTCCGTCTTGTCGATCAATGATGTCCTTAGCTGTTATTTGAATATCCACTGTTCCACCTCAATAAAAAAACCACACACACAAAACAGAAATGTGTGTGTGGTTTTTATTTTGCCAAAATGTGTGAAATAATCAACAAGAGGCTTTCTGTTTTACGGCTGTGTTTCCCGCGCCGCGAGTTCCGCGCAGTATGCCTCGAAGGCGGTCTGTTCGGTCGCGGAGGCAAAGTGAAATACGAGGCCGTCCGGGTATTTCTCGGTGTAGAGATACATCCAGGGGCCGCTGCCGCCGTTCTCGCTGCTCTCATCCCGCGCTTTGACATTGCCGTTTTGAATCAGCTTAAAAAAGGCGAGGCGCTCCTCGGTACCGAGACTTACGTTTCCGGCGCCGCTTTCCCCTTCGGCGGCTGCGTAATTTCCGTTTGCGTCGCGCTTATCAAAGGAAAAGAAATAGCTTCCGTCCTTCACATAGAAGCGATAGCGCAGATAGCCGCTATTGTTCTCGGCATTTGCGGCGGTGTAGTAAAAGTCCGTGATCTCTTCCAGGTAGATGTCCGCCTGCGTCATTTTGAGCGCTTCCTCGGCCGCAGAGCTCTCAGGTGTTCCGTTCTGTGCCGCATTTTCGCCCTGTCCGGCTTCGTCTTGTGTTGCGTTTCCCTGTGCTGTGTCTCCCTGTGCGGTCTCCCCCTGCTTTGTTGCACCCGGACCTGTCTCTCCTTGGCTTGCCGCTGCCGCGCTTGTATCGCTCTTTTTTGTCGCGGCGTCCTTATTTGCCGCGCAGGCGCTGAGCCCCAGGACAAGAATCAGGCAGCTTGTGAATAACTTTATCTTTTTCATACGCCCTCGCTTTCTTTACAGGCAGTCTAGCATTGAAGCGGCGGCGGGGTCAATCCCGCCGGATGGCATTGCGCTGCGGAAACTGATACTGGAGTGCGGCGCCTGCTTTTTGTTATAATGGCAGCGTTACCGGCAAGAGACTGGGGAGGAAAGCGCGATGAATGAATTTCAGAGACAGTATATCGAATGCTCGAAACGTTACCGGGAAAAAGAGAATGCGGACAGCGTGCGAGCTCTCTATGCATTGAAGGAAGCCCTGGAAGCGGAAACCGTGCCGGAAGCCAAGCGCGTACTGGTCGATGTATACGATCTCCTGGACTTTAAGAAGAGTGCCTATGAGCTCTTTTCCGCTCTTGCAGACAAGCGCGATCGAAAGGACTTAAAGCGTCTCGGGAGCTCAAGGATTACGCGGAGAATTGGGGCGATACCTTTGCGGTCAAATGCCCGAAAACGGGGGCAGTAGCGGAGCGGCAGAGCAAAGCGGAGACAGAGCTCCCGTTTTTCCGTTACCACCCGCACCCGCTGGAGACCGGAATTTTCGAAGCCTCCGAGGAGGGCGTTGTATGTGAATGCTGCGGGAAGCAAACGCATATTGTTTATAACGGTCCGTTTTATGCCATTTCCGATGCAGATTGTTTTTGTCCGGACTGCATTGCAAGCGGAGAAGCAGTCCGGAAATTTGACGGGGCGTTTCAGGATGAATATTCCGTCGACGAAGGGGTCGAGGATCCCGCGCGTCTCGATGAGCTGATTCACCGCACGCCGGGCTACATCGGCTGGCAGCAGGAGCACTGGCGCGCCCACTGCGGCGATTTCTGTGCCTACCTCGGCGACGTGGGCGCAAAGGAAATGAAGATGCAGGGTGTGCTCGAAGAAGTATTGGAAGATCCCATGTGGGATGAGAACGAAAAGCAGTGGATACGGGAGTCCGTAAACGGCGGTTCCATGCAGTGCTACCTGTTCCGCTGCCTGCACTGCGGAAAACACATGGTCTGGATGGACTTTGACTGAAACGCCGGGCAGGCGGAAATGTTTCGGTCAGAAAGAAGGCAGGATGATACGGATTGTACACGTGGATTCGCCGCTCGGTGCGCTAACCCTGGCGAGCGCCGACGGGATAACACTTTCGGGACTCTGGATTGACGGACAGAAGTACGACCGTGCGCTCTTAAAAGGCGAAACCGTAGAGGAATGTACGACAGATGAACTCCCGATTTTTCGGGAGACTCTGCGCTGGCTGGAACTCTATTTTTCGGGGCGGGAGCCGAATTTTACCCGCGGCTTTCATTCAGCGGCTCCGATTTTCGAAAGGCGATAGCGCGGGAGATGTTAGCGGTCCCCTACGGACAGACGGCGAGCTATAAGGAGCTTGCGGCGCGACTTGCCGCAAAAGAGGGGAAGGTCTTTATTTCCCCCCACGCGACCGGCGGCGCGGTTGCGCATAACCCTTTGCTCATCCTGATTCCCTGTCACCGCATCATCGCGGCAGACGGTCGCTTGAGCGGTTATGCGGGCGGAATCGAGAAGAAGATATATTTGCTTAAGCTGGAACAGGCAGCGCTGAATTTACAAAAATGTAATACATCGAAAGAAAAGATTCGGATATAATAACAAATGTTATCGGCTACGGAAGCGCCGCAGTACAGCTGCGGCAAGAGGATGAAGGGAGTTTGACATGAAGAAGAGACAGAAGGCGGTTTTACTTTCACTTTCTCTGGCGGCGGCACTGGCGGTTTCCGGCTGCGGCGGCAAAAAGTCCGGGTCAAAGTCCATCGATGGGAGCGCTGCGGCGCAGTCGGAAGCATCGAACGCGGGGAGCGGCGAAGAGACCAAGGCGAGCGACGGAGGAAGTACATCCGGCGGGACAAATGCAGCGAGCAAGGCGAGCGAAGAGGACAGCAAGTTCCCGACCGAGGTGAGAGCGGCGTTCACGGAGCTCCGAGACGTCAACTACGACGAGAAGAAGAGCAGCGCAAAGAAGCCGGAGGGCGAAGTCCTGACGCTCACGTCGGGACCTGTCACGGCGGAACTTCCGGCCAAGGGCTTTCAGCGCTCCAACGACCCGGAGCAGGCCAATTACGAGGTCTGGGCGGTCACGGAGGACGGACAGGGACGCGCCGCGACGATCACGCTCGAGGTGACGGCGGGCCAGGGATCCGGTGTGCGGCGCGGCGCCGACCGCGTGCGTTCGCTCGAGACTGGCTATAGCTACCAAGATTACACGGACATGAAGGCTAAGGTCATCAATGTGGGCAAGCAAAAGTGGCTCCGCCTTTCCTATCGCTCGGACAGAGGGACGGGGCAGAGCCGGGTGGTTCGGGACTTTGTCGACTACATCGGCTTTCTCGCAAACCGCGAGGTAGTACTTCGCTTTGAATACGGCACGACTGCGGAGGAATACAGAGGAAGAACCGAGTCCCCCTTCACCGAGGAACTGATGGAGCAGATGGTGAATTCCGTCGCGACGGTTCCGGTGAACGAGTATAAGCCCGCCGGCATCGACTTAACGCCCTATGTCGACAAGGAAAATGTGAAGCCGAATACTGTGACCGGCGTGGAGGAATTCCTGCAGCCTGTGCCGCTGAGCCTCGATGCGGGCGATCTTAAAAAGATGCGAAAGGGCGTCAGATTACTCGGAGATGCGTATCTGGAAAAGATGAAGGAACTCGACTTGAGCGCGGTGGAGGACTGCTCCTCGTTCAGCGGCGAAACCGTGGTGCTCCATGGCAACGAAGACAATGAAAGCATCTCGATTCGACTTCCCGCGCAGTTTAACTCGAGTCAGAACGGACCGCTCTATCACCGTCACTTAAACGTTGCGGACTATAACACCGAATCCTACATCGAGGTCACGACCGAGGTGAACAGCGGCAACACCTTGGAAAGAGCTATTTTCAGCGCGAATTCCTACATCTCGCAGTTTGTCGAGGCCGAGCAGGTGGGCGTTCAGGTCTACGGCGACAAGCCCTTCTTTGTGACCCTGCAGCTGGATAAGAGCACCGAGCCCTTCGGAAAACTCCTCAAGAAGAAGGCAATCCTCTGCGTGCACAACACCCTTGTCACGGTGCAATTTGTGGGACGCGGAGAGGAACTCACTTCGTTTACGGAGGGAGAAATCGAGGTGCTCAAGTCGATTGCCGTAAACGGAACCGGCGAATAAGAGTTTCGCTTGCAAAATTTGCCGGAAGCGGGTAAACTGAAAACAGAACAAAGGTTCGCGGAACAAATGTTTGTAAAACGGTTCCCGCGATTTGACTTGAGAGAAGAGGTGCGGTATGGATCAGGATGCAAAGAGACGGGCGCTGGACGAAGCGTTAAAGCAGATTGAAAGGATTTCGGCAAGGGCGCGGTCATGAAACTCGGCGACCCGAGCAATATGATGAGTGTCGAGACCACGCCGACCGGCTCGCTGAGTTTAGATCTCGCGCTGGGACTCGGCGGCATTCCGAAGGGGCGTATCATCGAGGTCTACGGACCGGAGTCCTCCGGTAAGACCACGGTCGCGCTGCACATGGTTGCGGAAGTGCAGAAGCGCGGCGGCATTGCGGGCTTTATCGATGCCGAGCACGCACTGGATCCGGTCTACGCAAAGAACATCGGGGTCGATGTCGACAACCTCTACATCTCCCAGCCGGACACCGGTGAGCAGGCGCTCGAGATCACCGAGACCATGGTGCGAAGCGGTGCCGTGGACATCATCATTGTGGACTCGGTTGCGGCGCTGGTGCCGAAGGCGGAGATTGAGGGCGATATGGGAGATCTCCACGTGGGTCTCCAGGCGCGTCTCATGAGCCAGGCGCTCCGTAAGCTCACGAGCATTGTCAGCAATACGAACAGCACCGTAGTCTTTATTAACCAGCTGCGCGAGAAGATCGGCGTCATGTTCGGCAGCCCCGAGACCACGACGGGCGGAAGAGCGCTGAAGTTCTACTCCTCGGTGCGTCTGGATGTCCGCAAAATCGATGTCTTAAAGCAGGGCGGCGAGATTGTGGGTACCCGTGTCCGTGTGAAGGTGGTCAAAAATAAGATTGCGCCGCCGTTTAAGGAGATTGAGTTCGATATCATGTTCGGCAAGGGCATCTCGAAGGAGGGCGATATTCTGGACCTCGCGGTCAAGGAAAATATCGTCGAAAAGAGCGGCGCCTGGTTCTCCTACGAGGGCAATAAAATAGGCCAGGGTCGTGAGAACGCCAAGGGCTTCCTGCAGGAACACCCGGAAATTTCGGTTGAAATCGAGAATCGCGTGCGCGAGGCGCATGGACTGACACCCGTAGATACGACAGGAATTTCGGCCGGTAAGGCGGAAGCCATAGAGGAGCGGGAAGCGGAAGTATGACGATTACGGAAATTCTTCCGCTCGGCACGAAAAAAAGCAAAGTCCTCACGGATGAGGACTTTGCTTTTTCGCTTTACCGGGGGGGGAAATTAAAAAAATGGACTTGGAAGTCGGGAAAGAACTCACGGAGGACTTCCTGAAGACGGAACTCTATCCCCTGCTCATTCGGCGGAGCCGGGAGCGTCTGCTCTATCTCTTAAAGCAGAGGGATTACACCGAGGCGGAACTGCGGCGAAAATTTCGCGAAGGCTTTTATCCGGAAGAAATCGCGGAACTTGCGCTCGACTACGGGCGCAGTCTTCGCTATGTGGACGACAGGCGCGTCGCGGAGACCTATATCAGGACACGGAGCGGGGAAAAGAGCGCCCGCTATATAAAGACCGCCCTCCGAAACCGCGGGGTCGACAAGGAACTCATTGAAGAGTTACTCGAAGCCGAGGCACCGGACGAAAGCGCACAAATCTGTCGGGAACTTAAGAAACGGCGCTACTCCACCGAACTCGACAACAAGGCGGAACAGCGTATTTATGCAGCTCTCCTGCGTAAGGGCTATACTTACGGCGCGATTCGGGATGCAATACATACTTATACTTGCGATAATTCTTAAGATTTGCTAGTATATTCATATTGCCATGAAATCGAAGCGCAATATAGGGAAAAGATTGTACCATGAAAACTGAATAAGGAGGTGCTCTGTGTCACAAATCATCATTGCAGTTGTCATTACGGCGGTGATTGTGGCTTTTTTGAGCTGGAATCTTGCGATTGCATATCGGAAGCGTACTTATGAAAGCAAGATCGGCAGCGCGGAGGTGAAATCCCGCGAGATCATCGAAGAAGCCTTGAAAACTGCGGAGACAAAGAAGCGTGAGGCCATGTTGGAAGCCAAGGAAGAAGCGCTCCGGACCAAGAATGAACTGGAGCGGGAAACCAAGGAGCGTCGCGCGGAGTTGCAGCACTATGAGAATCGTGTCCTCAGCAAGGAGGAGAATCTCGACAAGAAGCAGAATGCGCTTGAAAAGAGAGAGCAGACCTTGCAGCAGAAAGAGGAGAGCATTGCGGCGAGAAGCCGTGAGGTGGATTCTCTCTACGACAGAGGGATGGAAGAACTGGAGCGCATTGCCGGACTCTCGGTGGAGCAGGCGAAGGAATTCCTGCTTCGTTCGATCGAGGACGATGTGAAGCACGACAAGGCGCGCATGATTCGCGACCTTGAGAGCGCCGCAAAGGAAGAGGCAGATAAGAAGGCGAAGGAGTATGTGGTGAGCGCAATTCAGCGTTGCGCCGCAGACAGCGTCGCGGAATCCACGGTCTCGGTGGTACAGTTGCCGAACGACGAGATGAAGGGACGTATCATCGGCCGCGAGGGCAGAAACATCCGCACCCTTGAGCAGCTGACCGGTGTGGAACTGATTGTCGACGACACGCCGGAAGCGGTCGTGCTCTCGGGCTTTGACCCGGTGCGCCGTGAAATTGCGAAGGTTGCGCTTGAGAAGCTGATTAACGACGGCCGCATTCACCCCGCGCGCATCGAAGAGATGGTTGAGAAGGCGCAGCGCGAGGTCGATACCCGCATGCGTGAAGCGGGCGAGGCTGCGGTGCTCGAAGTCGGCGTACACGGCATTCATCCGGAGCTTGTGAAGCTCATCGGACGCATGCGCTACCGCACGAGCTACGGTCAGAACGCCCTGCGTCATTCGATTGAGGTCGCGGAACTGTCCGGCATACTGGCGGCAGAAGTGGGCGTCGATGTGCGCATGGCGAAGCGCGCGGGTCTTCTGCACGATGTCGGCAAGGCAGTCGACCACGAGATCGAGGGCTCCCATGTGCAGCTCGGCGTGGAACTCTGCCGTAAGTACAAGGAGAACCAGATTGTCATCAACACCGTGGAATCTCACCACGGCGATGTCGAGCCGGAGAGTCTGATTGCATGCATTGTGCAGGCCGCGGACACCATTTCGGCGGCGCGTCCGGGTGCAAGACGTGAGACCATTGAGACTTATACGAACCGTCTCGCGCAGCTCGAGGAAATCACGAATTCCTTTGAGGGCGTCGAGAAGTCCTTTGCGGTGCAGGCGGGCCGCGAGGTGCGCATCATGGTCGTTCCGGAGAAGGTCACGGACGACGACATGGTCATCCTTGCACACAATGTCGCAAAGCGCATCGAGCAGGAGATGCAGTATCCGGGCCAGATTCGTGTCAATGTGATTCGCGAATCGCGCGTCCAGGACACGGCGAAATAAAATTGCGGGAAAGATTCCCGCGCCCAAGTTTTTACGGGCGCGGGAATCTTTTTTTGACAAATGTCATAAAAATGTAAGCGGTTTGATATTGACGATATAGCGGTTATCGGGTATCCTATAGGCAGTCCCGATTAGAAGAAATGTAGAAAAAAAGTTGACGTTTGAAGCGTAGAGTTCTATTCACATTTTCCGACCGGACAAATTTCAGAGCGATTCATAAGGGGAAATGACAATGAAACATGTCGTAAGAGGAACCGTTCTCGCAGGAGCATTGATGCTCTTCACTGCGGCGTTCGGATTGAGCGCGTATGCTGATACCGCGATTAAGACCGTAGGCCTTAAGGTAAGCGGAACCGTACATGCGGGCACCCCGCACGGTGATGAACAGCTTGAGTTCAAGCCTGCCGGCAGCCGTTACTTCGTGAACAGCTTCGAGGTGCTGAACGAGGGAGAGTCCTGGAAGGCGACCGATGTCCCGACCTTCCGTGTTCGTCTGCAGGCTGCGGACGGCTACTACTTCCGGGTCAACGCTGCGAGCCAGATTCATCTGGAGGGCGCAGAGTATGTGAGCGCAACGCGTGAGGACAACGCTTACGCACTGGTTGTTGATTTGAAGCTTCCGAGCCTTGAGCAGCAGGCTTCTAAGATTAACGAGGCTTACCTCGAAGGCACCACGGCAAGCTGGACCGAGTCTCTCGGCGCGGGCGGCTACGAGGTGAAGTTTAAGAGAGGCAACACGACGCTCGGCGGCGTGCAGATGGTGCAGGGAACCTCCCTCGATGTTTCGAAGTACATGACCAAGGCAGGAACCTACTCCTTCCAGGTTCGCGGCGTGAGCGCAATGAACCCGGACTACCGCGGACCGTGGGCAAGCTCCAACGAGATCTCGGTGAGCGAAGAGACTGCGGCGGCGCAGAGAGCAAAGAACGCAACCGAGGAGAGCGCGGGAAACTGGCAGCTGAACGGCGGTAAGTGGAGCTTCCGTCTTCCGAACGGCGAGCTTGTAAAGAGCAGCTGGAGAAGAATCAACAATGAATGGTATGTGTTCGACGAGAGCGGCAACATGATTACCGGTTGGTTCAAGGACGGCGACTTCTGGTACTATCTTGATGGCACGAACGGCAATATGTGGTACAACCGCATGAGCCCGGATGGCTACCAGCTCGACATCAACGGTGTCTGGGTTGCACCGCTGGCAAACGCACAGTAAGACCTGATTAAGATTACGAAAGACGCTGTATTTTTTTCAAGCTTTCTTGAAAAATACAGCGTCTTGTTTTAATATGGAGGGAAAAGTTTTTCCTGAGAGAAAGCTTTTTTGGAATCCCGAGGACAGGCACAGGAGGAGACTACTGTGGAGAAGAAAATTGTTTTGATTCCGGGCGACGGTATCGGACCGGAGATTGTGGGAGAGGCAAAGGCAGTGCTCGCGCATGTCGCCGAGAAGTTCGGACATGTGTTTCACTTTTACGGAGATTGCGATGGGCGGTTGTTCGATTGACCGCTACGGCGAGCCGCTGACCGATGAAAACTTGCAAAAGGCAAAGGAGAGCGATGCCGTGCTGCTCGGTGCCGTGGGAGGAAACGCTGAGACGTCTCCCTGGTACAAGCTGGAACCCGCGCGCCGCCCGGAGGCAGGTCTTTTGAAGATTCGGAAGGAGCTCGGTCTCTTTGCAAATTTGCGCCCCGCGTTTCTTTACCCGGAACTTGCGGCGGCCTGCCCCTTAAAAGCCGGAGCAGCTTCGGAACGGCTTTGACCTTGTGATTGTAAGAGAACTCACCGGCGGCCTCTATTTCGGCGAGCGCCACACCGAAGTCGTAAACGGCGTCGAGACTGCGGTCGATACCCTGGTCTACACGGAACCGGAGATTCGGCGCATTGCCGTCAAGGCCTTCGAGGCCGCGGCAAAGCGCAGAAAGTCCCTGATCAGTGTGGACAAGGCGAATGTGCTGGATACTTCGCGTCTCTGGCGGCGTGTCATGGAGGAAGTCGGCAAGGACTATCCGGACGTGAAGCTCTCGCACATGCTGGTCGACAACGCTGCCATGCAGCTGGTCTACAATCCGGGACAGTTTGATGTCATCGTGACCGAGAACACGTTTGGCGACATTCTGTCGGATGAGGCGAGCATGGTGACGGGCTCCATCGGCATGCTGCCGAGCGCGAGCCTGAACGAGACAAAACTCGGCCTCTATGAGCCGAGCCACGGTTCCGCACCGGATATTGCGGGACAGGACAAGGCAAATCCGCTTGCGACCATACTCTCGGCGGCGATGTTGCTTCGATACTCCTTCGATATGGAGACCGAGGCGCGCGCGGTGGAGAATGCGGTTGCGGCCGTACTGCGGGACGGTTACCGCACGCCGGATATTTACACCGAGGGCACAAAGAAGGTCGGCACGCGGGAGATGGGCGCGCTGGTCATGGCCCGCATCTGAAATTTATAATCTGATTTTTTTATTTTTGATTACAGCTTGGAAAAGACATAGCTAGAAAGAAGGAATTACCATGTTAAGCGATCACGTGAAAGCGGGGATGCAGCAGGCACCCCACCGCTCTTTGTTTAATGCACTCGGTTTTACCCAGGAGGAGATGAAGAAGCCGCTCATCGGCATCATCTCGTCCCTACAATGAAATTGTCCCGGGCCACATGAACCTCGATAAGATTGTCGATGCCGTGAAGCTCGGCGTCGCAGAGGCGGGCGGCATGCCTGTCGTGGTGCCGGCCATTGCGGTCTGCGACGGCATTGCGATGGGACACACGGGCATGAAGTACTCTCTTGTCACAAGAGACCTCATTGCGGATTCGACCGAGTGTCTTGCGAGAGCACACCAGTTTGATGCGATGGTCTGCGTCCCGAACTGCGATAAGAACGTGCCGGGTCTCCTCATGGCGGCGGCGCGCGTCAACATTCCGACCATCTTTGTGAGCGGCGGCCCCATGCTTGCGGGCCGTGTGAAGGGTGAGAAGCGCTCGCTTTCCAGCATGTTTGAGGCAGTCGGCGCTTATGCGGCCGGCAAGATGACCATAGAAGATGTCTCCGAGTTCGAGGAGAAGGTCTGCCCGACCTGCGGCAGCTGCTCCGGCATGTATACCGCGAACTCGCTGAACTGTCTCACCGAGGTGCTCGGCATGGGGCTTCGCGGCAACGGAACGATTCCGGCGGTCTACTCGGAGCGCATTCGTCTTGCGAAGCACGCCGGCAACCAGATTATGGAGCTCTACCGGAATGATATCCGCCCGCGCGACATCATGACCGAGAAGGCATTTATGAACGCGTTGACCGTCGATATGGCGCTCGGCTGCTCGACCAATACCATGCTCCACCTTCCGGCGATTGCGCACGAGGCGAAGGTGAAGCTGGATGTGAACATTGCGAACGAGGTCTCCGCGCGTACCCCGAACCTCTGCCACCTTGCGCCGGCGGGGCACACCTATATGGAAGATCTGAACGAGGCGGGCGGTGTCTACGCCGTGCTGAAGGAACTCTCGAAGAAGGACCTCATCAACCTCGATTGTCTGACCGCGACCGGCAAGACCGTGGGCGAGAACATCGAGAACGCATGGAACCTCGACAAGGAGGTCATTCGCCCGGTCGAGAATCCGTATTCCGAGACCGGCGGTATCGCGATACTCCGCGGCAACATTGCGCCGGAGTCCTGCGTCGTGAAGCGCAGTGCGGTGGCACCGGAGATGTTAAAGCATAGCGGCCCCGCGCGCGTCTTTGACTGCGAGGACGATGCGATTGCGGCCATCAAGGGCGGCAAGATAGTCCCGGGCGATGTCGTCGTGATTCGCTACGAGGGCCCGAAGGGCGGCCCGGGCATGCGCGAGATGTTAAACCCGACTTCGGCGATTGTCGGCATGGGTCTCGGCTCCACCGTTGCGCTCATCACGGACGGACGCTTCTCCGGCGCAAGCCGCGGCGCTTCGATCGGCCATGTGGCACCGGAGGCGGCGGTCGGCGGTCCGATCGCGTTAATTCAGGAGGGCGATATCATCGACATCGACATCGATGCGCACTCCCTGAACGCGCGTGTCTCCGAGGAGGAGTTCGCGGAGAGAAAGAAGAACTGGAAGCCGCGCGTCAACGAGGTGGACGGCTACCTGGTTCGCTACCGCGAGCTGGTGACCGGCGCGCCGCAGGGTGCGGTGCTCTCGGTGGAAGGCTGGAAGCATGACTAAGCTGAGCGGCGCGGAAATTGTAATCGCCTGCCTCAAGGAACAGGGCGTTGACACGGTCTTCGGTTATCCGGGCGGCGCGATTTTGAATATTTATGATGCACTCTATAAGCACAGCGATGAGATTCACCATGTGCTGACCAGCCATGAGCAGGGCGCTGCGCACGCGGCCGACGGCTATGCGCGCGCAAGCGGCAAGGTAGGCGTGTGTGTCTCGCGACCAGCGGCCCCGGCGCGACGAACTTAGTCACCGGCATTGCGAGCGCCTATATGGATTCTTCGCCCGTGGTCGCCATCACCTGCAATGTGGCCAATCCGATTCTCGGAAAAGACTCGTTTCAGGAGATTGATATTGCCGGCATCAGTATGCCGATTACCAAGTACAATTTTATCGTGAAGGACGTAAAAGAACTGGCAGGCGTATTGCGCCGCGCGTTTCGAATCGCGCGGAGCGGTCGCCCGGGCCCGGTGCTGGTCGATATCACGAAGGATGTGACGGCGGCGGAGACCGAGTACGAGCCAAAGAGCATTGCGGTTGCATCCATGCAAGAACTCCCTGCGGCAGAGAAACTCACGGAGGCGATTTCGCTGCTCCGTGCGGCAAAGAAGCCCTGTATTATGGCGGGCGGCGGCGCGATTTTATCGGAGGCGGCTCCCGCGCTGAAGCGCTTTGCCCATAAGCTTGATGCGCCGGTCTGCTGCACCCTGATGGGACAGGGAGCCTTCGACCAGAACGACAGGCTCTACACGGGCATGGTCGGCATGCACGGCACCAAGACTTCGAACTACACGGTTTCGGACTGCGATTTGCTCGTGGTGGTCGGCGCGCGCTTTTCCGACCGCGTCGCGGGAAGCCCGAAGCAGTTTGCGGCAAAGGCGAAGATTTTGCAGATTGACGTTGACGAGGCAGAGGTCAATAAGAACATCCATGTCGCGGCGGCGTTGATCGGCGATGCGGGACAGATTCTATCCTGCCTTGCGGAGAGTCTTGAGCAGCAGCACCACAGAGAATGGCTTTCGGAGATTCAGCGTCGCAAGGAGCAGTTCCCGTTGCAGGTCGGCGAGGGCTTAACGGGCCCGCGCGTCATTCGTGAACTCGATGCGCTCACGCCGGACGATGCCATCATCGTGACCGAGGTCGGTCAGCATCAGATGTGGGCGGCGCAGCACTACAGTTATCGGAGTCCGAGAACCTATCTCACGAGCGGCGGCCTCGGCACCATGGGCTTTGGACTCGGTGCGGCCATCGGCGCGCAGAGCGCCATGCCGGAGCGCGTGGTCGTGAATGTCGCGGGAGACGGTTGTTTCCGCATGAATATGAACGAACTCGCGACGGTAGCCCGCGAAGAGCTTCCGCTGATTGAGTTGATCGTCAATAACCATGCGCTCGGCATGGTGCGCCAGTGGCAGACTTTGTTCTATGAAAAGCGATACTCGTCGACCGTGCTTCGGGATCATGTGGATTACTGTAAGATTGCCGAGGCCATGGGCATTCGGGCCTACTGTGTGACGAGTGTGGAAGAGCTTCGCGCCGCGCTTTCGGAGGCGGTCGCAAGCCGCAAACCGGCGGTATTGGATGTTCGTATCGATTCCGACGAGAAGGTCTTCCCCGATGTGCCCGCCCGGTGCGGACTTAAAGGAAGTCTTTGACGAGACGGATTTATAACTTTAAAATCAGTCAAAATATGGTACAGTAATTGTAAGCAATTGTTTTGGTTTGCGCTTTTCAGGCGGGGAGGAGAGCGGATGGCACGTGTATATAATTTCAGTGCCGGACCCGCAGTGCTTCCGGAGGAAGTGCTGCGGGAAGCGGCGGAGGAGATGCTCGACTACAAGGGAAGCGGAATGTCGGTGATGGAAATGAGCCATCGCTCCAAACTGTTTCAGGACATTTTAGATACGGCGGAGCAGGACTTCCGTGAACTCCTCGGCGTTCCGGCAAACTACAAGGTGCTCTTCATTCAGGGCGGCGGTCATGTGCAGTTTGCCATGGTCCCGATGAACCTCATGCGAAACCGCAAGGCGGACTATATTGTGACCGGTCAGTGGGCCAAGAAGGCCATGCAGGAGGCGGCGCTTTACGGCGATGTGCGTGCAGTGGCTTCGAGCGAAGATAAGGTCTTCGGCTACATTCCGGACTGCGACGATCTTCCGATTCGGGAGGACGCAGACTATCTCTATATCTGCAAGAACAATACGATTTACGGAACGGTCTTTCACAAGACCCCGAATACCAAGGGAAAGACTTGGTCGCGGATGTCTCCTCCTGCTTCCTTGCGGCGCCGGAAAACGTCACGGACTACGGAGTTCTCTGGGGCGGAGTTCAGAAAAATGTGGGCCCCGCGGGCATGGCAATCGCCGTGGTGCGCGAGGACCTGATCGGAGACTGCCTGCCGGGAACGCCGACCATGCTGCGCTACGAGACCTATGCGGCGCACGGCTCGCTCTACAACACCCCGCCCTGCTACAACATCTATATCTGCGGCAAGGTGTTCCGCTGGATTAAGGCGCTTGGCGGGCTCACGGCCATGCAGAAGCGAAACGAGGAGAAGGCGGCGCTGCTCTATGACTTCCTCGATCAGTCGAAGCTCTTTTCGAACCCCGTGCGGCGCGAGGACCGCTCGGTCATGAATGTGACCTTTGTGACCGGCAATGAGGAACTGGACAAAAAGTTCGTCGCGGAAGCAAAGGCTGCGGGACTTGAGAACCTGAAGGGCCACCGCACGGTCGGCGGCATGCGCGCAAGTCTTTATAACGCAATGCCGCGCGAAGGAGTTCAGCGCCTCGTGGAGTTTATGGATGCGTTCGAGAAGAGGGAGGCCTGAGGCATGTTTCGGATTCACTGCAAGAATGCCATTTCGGAGGAAGGCTTACAGAGCCTGCTTCCGAACTTTACGCTGACGGAGCGTCAGGAGGAAGCGGACGGCATACTGGTTTCGCTCCGCGGACATGCACGAGGAGAAACTGGGAGAAGCGACCTTGGCCGTTGCGCGAGCGGGGCCGGGGTCAACAACATTCCGCTGGAGCGTTTTGCGGAGGAAGGCGTGGTGGTCTTTAATACGCCCGGTGCAAATGCAAACAGCGTGAAAGAACTTGTGATTTGTGGGATGTTGCTCGCCGCGCGAAACGTGATTCCCGCCGTGCATTGGGTTGCGGCGCATAAGGATGCGCCGGATATCGCCAAGGAAGCCGAAAAGGGCAAGAAGCAGTTCGTCGGAACGGAAATTTGCGGGAAGAAACTCGGCGTCATAGGCCTCGGCGCCATCGGCGCGGAAGTCGCGAATGCGGCGGTTGCGCTCGGCATGGAGGTCTACGGCTACGACCCCTATCTCTCGGTGAACGGCGCCTGGAGAATCAGCAAGGAGGCGCGGCACGCGACCTCGCTCGAGGAACTCTGCAGGCAGTGCGACTACATCACCATCCATGTCCCGCTGACCGACAAGAACCCGGGCATGATAAGTGAAAAAAGAGATTGCGGCCATGAAAGAGGGCGTGGTCTTCTTAAACTTTTCGCGCGACAAGCTGGTCGATGAGCGCGCCATGGAAGCGGCGCTCACAAGCGGAAAAGTGAGACTCTATGTGACCGACTTTGCGAACCCGCTCTCCGTGAAGTTGGAGAATGCGATTGTGACGCCGCATCTCGGCGCTTCGACCGAGGAGGCCGAGGACCACTGTGCGGTCATGGCGGTCAAAGAACTCATGGATTATCTGGACAACGGCAACATCCGCAATTCCGTGAACTATCCGGACTGCGACATGGGAGTTCCGGCGAGCGCACAGCGCATTGCCCTGCTCCACAGAAATGTGCCGAATATGATAGGTCAGATCAGTGCGGAACTCGCAAAGCGAAACATCAACATCGACAAAATGACAAATAAGAGTCGCGGCGCGTATGCGTACACCCTTTTGGACCTCGAGAGCTGCCTGCCGGCAGAGGATGAGGCGGCCTTAAAGGCCATTCCGGGTGTGATACGCTTCCGCGCAGTGACAGGAGGCTGATATGGCAGAGGTCAAGGCGTTTTGCGCCCTTCGTCCGAATGAAAAGCAGGCGGCGGAGGTTGCGGCCCTCCCCTACGATGTCTATTCGAGAGAGGAGGCGAGAGCGGCGGTGCAGGGGCACCCGCTCTCCTTCCTGAACATTGACCGCCCGGAGACCCAGTTCCCGGAGGACTGCGACATGTACGCGCAGGAGGTCTACGAAAAGGCGCGGGATATGCTGCGCGAGCAGACGGCGGCGGGCGTCTATGTGAGAGAGGAGAAGCCGGTCTACTTTTTCTACGAGCTGAGCGTTGAGAGCGGCGTGCTTGCGCCTCTCTTACAGGGACACAGCCAGACCGGTTTGGTCGCCTGCTCTTCGGTGGACGACTACCTGAATCAGGTGGTTCGGAAGCACGAAAACACGAGAGAGGAAAAGGAGCGGGATCGCATACGCCACGTGGACATCGTGGACGCACAGACCGGCCCCATCTTCCTCACCTATCGCGGCACCGAGGCCTTAAAGGCCTGCGAGGCGCGCGCCAAGAAGCAGGTGCCGCTTTACGACTTTGTGAGCGAGGACGGCATTCGCCACCGCGTTTGGCGCGTTGCGGATGAGGCAGAAGTTGCGGCTGTCACCGAGGGCTTCCGGGCGGTTCCGACCACTTACATTGCGGACGGACATCACCGCGCGGCTTCGGCGGTCAAGGTTGCGTTGAAGCGGCGGGAGGAGCACCCGGATTACACAGGTAAGGAAGAGTTTAACTACTTCCTCTCGGTCTTGTTCCCGGAGGAAGAACTTCGCATTCTTCCCTATAACCGCGTGGTCAATGATCTGAACGGCGAGAGCCCGGCGGATTTATTACTCGCCCTCGACCAGGTCTTTACGATACGCGACTGCGGCGAAACCGTGCCTACGCCCGAGCAGCGCGGTGAACTCGGCATGTACTTAGACGGTCACTGGTATGCGCTCGGTGTGCGCGAAGAACTTCGCTCGGAGGATCCGGTCGAAGGACTCGATGTCTCCTTCCTGCAGGACCTGGTGCTTGCGCCGCTCCTCGGCATCGAGGATCCCAGAACCTCGGAGCGCATCCGCTTTATCGGCGGCATTCGCGGCAGCGAGGAATTAAAGCGTTTGGTCGACCAAAAAGGCGGCGTTGCCTTCCTCATGTACCCAACCCAGATGGAAGAACTGCTTTCGGTTGCGGATGCGGGTCTTCTGATGCCTCCGAAGTCCACTTGGTTTGAGCCGAAGCTTCGCAGCGGACTCTTTATTCACAGCTTATGAGTAAGCAACAGTTTTTGGGACGAGCTTGCGGCGCGTCTCCGGGAGGAGGGCGCCGAGCTTCTGGTCGCGGAAAATCTGAATTTTTATCGCAGTTACATCGAGGAAGAGGTTGCAAAGGGGCGGAGCGAAGAAGAAGTGCTCGCGGAGCTCGGCAACCCGGCGCTGATTGCGCGGTCCATACTGGATGCCGCGGGCTTTCAGGTGGACGGCATGCCGGACCGAAATCCGGAGGGAGATCTCGGCGCGGGTGCTTCCAAGCATTACCGCGAGCAGAGTGAAACGCCGTGGGAAGAGAGTGATATTCATATCAAAGTGCAGCGTTTCAATTCATGGCTGCTCGGCCTCTTATTCCTGCTGTTCGCGCTGCTGCTGATACTCGCGGTTGCGGGCTTGATTATTTGGGCGGCGCCCGTCATCTTTGCGCTGCTGGCATTCCGTTTGTGTATCAGGCGCTGAGCGAGTTGTTTCGGCGCTAAACCATAAGAGGCACAGCCAGAAGGAGGAGAGAGGAAATGTTCAGTTCAAAGAGCAAGGCAGAACCGGTGATTCCTGTATCGGCCAATAAGATCGATACCATCATCGGCGAGAAGACGCGGGTCGAGGGTACGCTGCACACCCAGGACACAACGAGAATCGACGGCAGAATCAAAGGGGAAGCCATCTCCGACGGTTATTTGATCATCGGTGAGAACGGCTACGTGGAAGGGGATATCCGAAGCGAAAATATGCTGATTGCGGGTACCGTACAGGGCAACATTTTTGTGCGGGAGCGCCTCGAGGTAACCGAGAACGGCAAGATCATCGGTGATATCACGACCAAGTCTCTGATTATCGCGGAGGGCGCATCCTTCGCCGGCAAGTGCACCATGACCTCGCTGCAGAAGGTCCAGGACGGTGTGCAGAAGGAGGCAGAGAAGCATGTGGAAGCGAACCGAAAAGAGCAAAAGGCCCCGGAAGCAAAGTAAAAAAGAAACGGGGTTTACCCTGCTTCTGCTCGAACAGCGAGAAGAAGCCGGTGCAATTTCAACTGCCGCCTCTCTTTTTAAGGGGCTGCTCACGGTGGTTCTTCTCTTGCTCGGTCTCACCGGTTACGGCCTCATCTCGGCGGCACTTTTAAAGCCGGTTGCGCGCCAGAAAGCGGCGCTGGAGCAGGAAATTGCGCTCTTAAAAGTGGAGCAGGACAAGATACGCTCGGAAAATCAAAATCTGAAGGCCTACACCGAACAACAGGACAGGGAGATGCACAATCTCCAGGAAGTCTCGGACGAAATCAAGAGTAACATCGAAAATTTGCAGGGACGAGACAGCGAAATTCGCGGAAAGCTGGGACTCTCCGAGAACCCGCCGGCCTCTTCGGGCAATGCGAGTCAGCCGGGGCAGACCCCGGTCGGCACGGCGCAGAGCACGGCGGAGTTACAGCCGCTTGCGCTCGGCGATGCAGGCGAGGGCGAAGAGTACAACAAGCTGGATGGGAGCGCGGCCGAGGTCATTTTGCAGCGGGAGAGCAGTGTGCAGCTCTCCGTCATGATGGGCGCGCGGCAGCGCGGCAACACCATGCAGCTCGCGGCGGAGTTACAGCGGGCACAGGCCCTGGTATCTCTTACTTCGGAGAATTACGACGAGTATGAAGGTGTGGTTGCCTCGCAGGAATTCCAGGCGCAGCAACGGGCCGAGCGGGCGCAGCAGCGGCGACAGACCGTAATCGGCTATGCGCTCTCTTTTCTCGGCGGACGCTATGTATACGGTGGTGAAAATCCCTACTCCGGCACCGATTGCTCCGGCTTTACGCGCTATGTGTTGAGTCATGCGGGCGGTGTGTACATCAACCGCACGGCGGCGGAACAGGCGCAGCAGGGCAGAGAGGTCTCGATTGACGAGGCAAAGCCCGGAGATTTGATTTTCTACAGCAACGGAAGTCGTGTGAACCATGTCGCCATGTACATCGGCGACGGCAGAGTGGTGCATGCCTCTAACGAGAGAAACGGCATCATGGTTTCGCGCTGGAATTACCGGACACCGGTACACATCCGAAATATACTCGGCGAGTGAGCAATGACGTAACACTTTTGTAACAATATTGAGAAGAGCTCCGGGCGGGAAACCGCGCGGAGCTCTGTTTTTTTCAACTGAAAGATAGGGAAATCGAAAGAATTGAGGCCAAATGTAAAGAATTTGTAAAAACCTTGACGGGAGAGCGCCGAGAAGCTATACTAGCGACTGTAACAATTCCGTAACAAGTAAGGAATTGTTCCGTAACAAGAACAAAGAGAGAGTATGAGAGAGCGTCCAAGACGACTATGCTTTTCAACGGAGGGACAATCGATGAACCATTTTAAAAAATATCTGGCACTGGCAACCCTTGCTTCTGTGATTTCTGCGGGCAGCGCAGTAACTTCCATGGCAAGCCCGAAGGTCACGAAGAACACCGCGGCTTGGGTCGAAGAGGCAAAGGAGCAGGCAGAGGCCGAGCGCGCTGCGGAAGAGGCAAAGGCAGCTGAGGAAGCGGCAGCTGCTGCGGCAGCAGAGGCGGAAGCTGCACAGAAGTCGAGTAAGCGCCAGCAGGTCGTGGATTACGCCCTCTCGTTTGTCGGCGGACGCTATGTCTGGGGCGGAACGGATCCGCACACCGGAGCGGATTGCTCCGGTTTTACGGGCTACATCCTGCGCAACGCGGGCGGCGTCGCAATCAGCCGCAGCTCCGCGGAGCAGGCAGGTGAGGGCAGAACCGTCTCGGCGGAGAACATGCAGCCGGGCGATCTTCTCTTCTACGCGAAGGGCGGCGGTGTCAATCATGTCGCGATGTACATCGGAAACGGACAGATTGTTCATGCATCTTCCTCAAAGACCGGCATCATCGTTTCGGCATGGAACTACAGAACGCCGGTTCGTATTGCGAGCTTCCTCGATTAATTTGGTAACTGTCGAGAAAAAACTAAAGAAATCCTAAAGATTGGAACGTTGACTTTGGCAATATCGCCGCCTATACTGGATTCATATTTGCAACAGGTTGAAATATTTTTGTAATATTTAGCACTGTTCGGGGGAATCGACAGAGAATAGATTAGGGGGATGTGCTGTGAGGAAGCGTATCGGGGTTTGTGCGGCATTGGCGCTCTGCGTATCCATTGCGGCGAGTGTACCGGCATTCGCTGCAAAGGATGATGCCATTATGGTGGAGGCGCTCAACAATGAAAGTGCCGAGGTGAACGGGATTGTTCCGGAGCTCCATGTGGAGGATGCGGAGGCGTCTAATAGCAACGGACAGGGAATTGTTGAGTCTGCGGTTGTCGGGGACATGAAGCCGGCAAAGCCGGTCGGAGAGCCCACCGGCGAGGAGAAGACCGAGAGCCTTCAGAATACCAGTGCTGCGGTCATCCGCAAGGGAGCTTCCGAGAAGTCCGAGACGGCGAAGCAGCAGAAGTCCGAAGACAATGCAGGCCCGAACGGCAGAATCCAGGCGAAGCTCAGCGGCAACAGCTCGGATCCCGTAAGTGCACAGACCAAGACTTCCGGCGGCGCAGGAAGAAGCGTCACGGACTGGAGCAAGGTCAGCAAGCTCAGAAAGTCCATTGTCAGCTATGCGAAGAGCCTTGAGGGCAGCCGCTATGTGTTCGGCGGTGTCGATCCGAAGAGCGGCATTGACTGCTCGGGCCTCATCCTGGTCGTGATGCGCGATAAGGCAGGCCTTGATTTGGATCATTATTCCGCTTCGCAGGCGACCGAGGGTGTTGCGGTCAGTGCAGACCAGATGCGCCCGGGCGATATCATCGCTTACGACGGCCAGCCGCGCGACGGCAAGGTCAACCACATCGCAATCTATGTCGGAGACGGCAAGGCGATTCACGCGAGAGGTAAAAACGAGGGCGTGCAGATTACAGCTTGGGACTATGCGGAGCCGCTTGCAATTCGCAACCTGCTCGGTGACTGAGTCAAACAATTGAATGAACGAACCCGTCGGCTTCGGCTGACGGGTTTTTTATTGTTGTGAAAGTTGAAAATTGCCCCGATTACAGAGCTTCGGCTTGCAGTGCTCTTCGTTTTCGCGTACACTCTCCCTATGAAGAATACATTTACATTGACGGCGCCCTGCCATTTCGGCTTAGAGGCGGTATTGAAGCGGGAAATTACGGAACTTGGTTACGATATTACGGCGGTGGATAACGGCAGAGTGAGCTTTCTCGGCGATGCGGAGGCAATCGCGAGAGCCAACCTCTGGCTCAGAACCGCGGAGCGCGTGCTCCTCGAGCTGGGACGCTTTCGGGCGACCAGCTACGAGGAGCTCTTTCAGGGCACTCTGGCCCTGCCCCTCGGAGAGCTGATTCCGCGGGACGGGCGCTTCTGGGTTGCGAAGGCAACTTCGGTGGACTCGAAGCTCTTCTCCCCCTCGGACATCCAGTCTGTCATGAAGAAGGCCATGGTGCGTGCCATGGAGAAGCAGTACGGCGCTGTGCCCTTCCTCGAGACAGGGGAGAGTTATCCCTTCCGCGTGAGCATTCAGAAGGATATTGTGACGGTCGCATTGGATACGAGCGGTATCTCCCTGCATAAGCGCGGCTATCGCACGGAGACAGCTCGCGCCCCGATCACCGAGACGCTCGCGGCGGCACTCCTCCTTCTGACGCCCTGGCATGCGGACCGCATCCTCGCGGATCCTTTCTGCGGAAGCGGCACCTTCTTTAATTGAGGCGGCAATGATGGCATCCAATATGGCGCCCGGCATGAATCGCGAATTCTTAAGCCAGAACTGGGAGCATTTGATTCCCAAGAAGATTTGGTACAACAGCTTTGATGAGGCGCAGGATTTACTCATTCCGAAGCCGGAGACCGATCTCCAGGGCTTTGACATTGACGGCAGCGTGATACGCCGCGCCAAGATCAATGCCGAGCAGGCGGGTGTCAGCGAGTTGATACACTTTCAGGAGCGGGATGTGGCGCAGTTCAGCCACGCGAAAAAGTACGGTTTCATTGTGACCAATCCGCCTTACGGCGCACGTCTCATGGGTGAGAGCGGCGAGGCGGAAGAAGTTGCGGCACTTTACCGCACCCTCGGCGAGCGCTTCCGCGCGCTGCAGGATTGGTCGCTCTATCTCATCACGGCCTTTCCGGATGCGGAGAAGTGCATCGGCAGAAAAGCGGACAAGAATCGGAAGATCTATAACGGTATGATGAAGACTTACTTCTACCAGTTCCTCGGGAAAAAGCCGCCGAAGCGTGAAAAGCGCACAGAGAAGCAGGGGGAGTGAGATGCGGGACATTATCTTTGCGACGGGAAACGAGAATAAGATGCGTGAAATTCGGGAGATTTTCGAAGATCTCCCGGTGAGATTGTACTCGCTCAAGGATGCGGGACTGGTCTCTGACCCGGAGGAAAACGGCGAGACCTTTGCGGAAAAACGCCTTCATTAAGGCAGAGGCCGTGCATGCGCTGCGCCCGGACGCCATTGTGATGTCGGATGATTCCGGACTCTGCGTCGATTATCTGAACGGAGAACCCGGGGTCTACTCGGCGCGCTGGCTGGGGCGCGACACTTCTACGCCGAGAAGAATGCGGAGCTGATTCGCCGCCTCGAGGGCGTGGAAGGAGAGGCGCGGAGTGCCCGCTTTACGGCGGCCATTGCCTGCATACTTCCGGACGGTACCCGGCTTCTCAGCGAGGCGCATATGGAAGGGCAGATTGCAAAGGCACCTGCGGGGCAAAAACGGCTTCGGCTATGACCCCATACTCTATTTGCCGGAGTACGGAAAGTGCTCGGCCGAGCTCAGCGATCACGAGAAAAACGCAATCAGCCACCGCGGTAAGGCCCTGCGACAGATGCAGGAGAAGTTGCGAGATCTTCTTGCGGCGGAGCCGCGCTGAGCGCCGGGGCGCGGGAATTTTGATTTACTTTCACTTCGTAATACAGTATAGTAGACGCTGTGCGGGGTGTAGCCCAGCCCGGTAGGGCGCCTGCTTTGGGAGCAGGATGTCGCAGGTTCGAATCCTGTCACCCCGATGATGAAAAAAAGCGGAAGGCTTTGGAGACAAAGCCTTCCGCTTTTTGCGTGGAAATAACAGGCGGAAATCACAGCAAGCGGAAACCGCCTGTTGCGAGGAGGGGGCGGGGACAGTTCAGAAGTTGATGGTCTGTTGCAGACGGCGGGCAACTTCGGCGAGTTTCGGATAAATTTCTTTTTTGCGGCGCGCAATCGTAACGCTCATGCCGGTGAGACTCAGGGTTGCGAAGAGATGATTGTCTTTGCTCGAGTAAATCGGGACGGAGAGGGCTGCCACGCCCTCAAAAAGCTCTCCGTTCTCATAGGAAAAACCTTCCGTGCGAATCTTTTCGAACTCGTTCTGCAGGGCATCGATTGTGGTGCGGGTTGTCCCGGTGTAAGCGGGAAAGGGGGCATCTTTCAGATAGACATTGAGGGGGCGTTCCCGCAGATGGGCGAGCACCAACTTTCCGCTCGCGGAGCAGTAGAGCGGAAGGTTGGAATTGGCGCGGCGCACCACGAAGGTGCTGTTGCGCGGTTCGGTCGAATGAACCAGTTGCAGATAGAGATCATCGATGCGAAATAGCGTACAGTTCCCCTGAAAGTAGTCGCTCAAATTTTGCATATAGTTATGAGAGCGGTCTATGAGAATGCTGCGCTTGGTATCGGCCGCAAGGGAGGCCTTATTGAAGAGCTCCGCGCCGAGCAGATAGCGCCCGGAACTGTTTTGGCTGATATAGCCGTTCATGTGCAGGGTGTTCAGAATACCGTGAACCGTTCCCTTGTTGAGGCCGAGGCGCGTGCTGATTTGCCCCAACGTGAGTTCGGTGTTCGTGATGTTAAAGCAGTTTAGAATATCGATGGCGCGCTGTACGGATTGAATTTGTTTGCCGGTCAGCAACAGCGTGCCACCGGAGCTTTTCTCGTCACCGCGGGGGTTGCGTTCTTGCCTTTCCATAGTTTACCAAATACCTCCCATTTCACTCGGATACTATATTCTTACTACAAAAAGAAGCATTTGACAATATCAAAAAAGAGTTGACAAATATTGTTGCCTGTTTTGTCATCCGTTACAATGAGCCCATCAAGAAAGCCACTGTATTCCGGCCGGCGCAGTGTCTGAAACAAACTATATGGTTCTGAATGGAGGAAGAACGATATGGAACAAAAGACTGCTTCAGCACGTAAGTTTACCTGGAAAGAAAAAATGGCGGCTCTCGGGCCGGGATTTCTGATCGTCGGTTCCTTCATCGGACCCGGAACGGTTACGAGTTCCACGCGCGCCGGAGCAACCTACGGCTTCCAGCTCTTCTGGTGCGTCATCTTCTCGGTCATCGCGGTTATCGTGGTACAGGGTATGTCGGCGCGGCTCGGCATCATCACCCAGGAGGGTCTTGCGGAAAACTTAAAGAACGACTTTGCGGATCGCCCGCTGCTCAGGAACCTGCTCTGCGGCCTCGTGGCTCTTGCAATCGCAATCGGCGGCTTCGCCTACATGGGCGGCGACCTGACCGGAACGGCGCTCGGCATCAGTGCACTGACCGGCGTCTCGACCAAAATTATCGCACCCGTCTGGGGTTTCTGCATTCTGCTCATCCTCAATTTCGCGGGGGATGCGGTTAAGTACCTCGAGAAGCTCCTCGGTATCTGTGTCATCATCATGGCGGTCGTCTTCATGGTGACCATGGTCGTCGTAAGACCGGATCTCGGTGCTATGTTCGCAGGCTGCGTTCCGAGCATCCCGGAAAACGGCGGACTCATGACCTGCCTTTCCCTGATCGGAACGACGGTGGTCCCCTACAACATGTTCCTGCACGCGGCAAGTGCAAAGCGCACCTGGCACAGCGCGGAGGAAATCCCGTTATGTAATTTCGGCACCACGGTTCCGATGATTGTCGGCGGCATTGTCACCGGTTCCATCATGATTACCTCGGCAGCGGTCATGCACGGCATGACCGTCAACAATGCGATGGATATGGCCATCCAGCTTGAGCCGACCCTCGGCGCACTGGCTCGACCCTTCATGGCAATCGGCCTTGTCGCGGCAGGTGTCTCGAGTGCGGTCTGTACCCCGATGGGCGTGTCCTACGTACTCGCGGGACTCTTTGGCTGGAAGACCGACAGCTCCGACAAGCGCTATACCTTGACGAACGCTGCGGTTTTGATTACCGGTATTGTGATTGCGGCGCTCGGCACCAATCCGCTTGGTCTCATTATGACGGCACAGGCAGTCAACGGTATTGTCCTTCCGGTTGTTGTCGGTGTCACGGTCTATCTGACCTGCCGCGAGAAGATTATGGGCAAGTATAAGAACAACATGCTCCAAACCGTCCTCGGCATCGCAATCTTTGCAATCTCGCTGATCCTCGGCGCGAGCAGCTTCCTCGGCGTATTTTCCTAAGGCAGTTTCAGACGCAGCTTCGTGTTTTCTTTCTTGGCAGTATTAGTTCCCCCTGTTCTATGTCTGAATGTAGCCCGGTGTCACCCCAAACCAACCAGGCTGTATTCAGACAACACAGCAGGTTTTAAACCGGGCTAAGAATCAAGCAAAATTTGTTCTTGCGCAGAGAAGTGTAAATTAGTTTTTAATGAGATGCATATTCATCGAGCGATAGCAAACAAATATAGGAGGTATCCGTATGAAGTACAGCAAACCGACCATCTATGATCCGAATTTTCTCCCGAACAATGTCTACAGCGGCGTTCCGTCTTGGCTGAATCTTTCGGTCGCAGAGTGCAAGGAAGATCTCGAGGGGATGGATGTTGTTGTGAGTGGCGTTCCGTGGGAAGGCGGTTGCACAATCGGCGGCTACTCCTCGACCACCGAAGGTCCGAAGGGCATTCGCTCTGTATCCATACGCTACACCGGCTTCCTTCCGGACTTTAATCTGGACTCCTTCGATTATTTGAAGGCTGCAGATTTCGGAGATGTCGCTTGCCAAAACGGAAACTATGATTTCACCTTCAAGCAGATTCGCGAGAGAATCGCAACGATACTCGATGCGGGAGCGGTTCCGCTGACCTTCGGCGGTGACCATGGAATTGCACTCCCGATTGTCAGTGAGATTGCGAAGCGCCATCCGAAGCGCGTCGGCATTCTTCACTTTGATGCTCACCTTGACAACTATGCGTGCTTCGGAGACGATCTCTACGCGCGCTGCTCGCCCTTCTACCGGCTCTATGAGGACCCGAACATGGATCCGTCCAAGATTGTCCATATCGGCATACGCGGACCGAGAAACCACCGGGAGGAGTTCAACAACGCGCAAAAGTTTGGCGCAAATGTGATTCTCGGCAGAGAAGTAAAAGAAAATGGCTGGAAGGCAAGCATAGACAAGGCAATTGAGCTCGCATTCAAGGACACGGACTTTGTCTATGTCACAATTTGCTCGGATGCGCTGGATGCTGCGAACATGCCGCAGGGGCCGCAGGACATGGGAGGTTTGACTTCGTATGAACTCTGCATGATGGTGCACGAAGCAGGCCTTGCGGGCGCGAAGGGGTTTGATTTTGTTGAGATTTATCCGGATACCAACAGCCTACAGACCGCAGCGCACAACGCTTGCTGGGCGGCTCTCTACTACCTGAACGGCTATGCAGAGAGAAAGAAGAACGGCGGAAAGTAAACGACAAATGTAAATCCGGAGAGGAATTACGAGAAGCAAAGAGCTGTCGCAAACGACATAATTGCGTTGTAAACCTGAGCTTGTCGAAGCTGAAATTCGGAAAATAAGCCAAGCAGCAGCTTGCGGAAGAGAAATGCAGGAGGAGCAGAAACCGAAGGGTAATTCTGCTCCTTTGGCATCGGGGAAGCGTATCGGATAGGCATGAAGAGGGAGGTAACAGATATGAAAGCACAGACGGTGAAGCCTTTGATGAAGCCGATGTTTCGGATGCCGGCGGAAGAAGATTATCTGAATGCGGCGCTCCGGGTCGCACATTGGTTCAGAGCAAATGCGGAACGGACGGAGGCGGGCATACACTGGTTTGAAGACCCCATGCATCCGGAAGGAGAGACGGTCATGGGAGAATTTTTCGGTCTACAGCGGTATGCCGGGGCCCATACTCTTTTTGTCGGAACTCTCGGAAATCACGGGAGAGCTATCTTGGCGGAAAGATGCCTGCCTTGCCGCCGATTACATCTTGGCAAACTTTGACGAGGGGCGGAAGATGCAAACCGACATGGGGGTTCCGGGCTCCGAGATAGGTCCGATCAGCGGAACGGCGGGCTTATGCTTCGTGTTCACCGAGCTCGGGAGGGCGACGGGAGAACAGAAATACCTGGAGTTTGCCGCTGCGGAGGTTGAAAAGATTGCGGCGCTCGCCAAGCCGGTCGGAAAAGGTGTCGAATGGCTCGGTGAGCCGGGCGGAATTTCCTACGACGCGGGCATTGCCCTATATCTGCTCTATGAGGCAAAGGCTTTGGACGAGAGGACTGGAGAGAGTGTGCAATCCGCGCGGCTAGGCGTTTACTTGAACAGGCGATTGAAACTGAGGACGGCGCTTACAAGTGGCGTACCATCACGGTGCCGAATATCGGCATCGATGACGGCGGTGAGATGCCGAACTTCTTTTACGGGACGGCAGGAACGGCTTATGTGCTGGCGCGTTTCTTTGAGGAGACCGGAGAGTGCGCCTTCCTCGAAGCAGCGGAGCGAGGTGCAGCTTATATAGAAGAAATTTGTCTCAGGGAGGGCGAGAAGGTTTTGACCCCATTCTGTCTCCCGAATCCCGATCAGATATATTTCTTGGGTATGTGCAACGGTTTCGCGGGCACGGTGAAACTTTTTTACCTCCTTTCAAGAATCAAAGTGACCGGGCGCAAGCAGCCCGAAGCATACGGAGACTTTGCTTTGCGTATGATAGACGGCATTATCGCAGCGGGCGCACCGGAGGTCCACTTTAAGGGCTACTGGAATGTGGTCTGCATGTGCTGCGGAACGGCTTCGCTTTTAAATGCGCTGACGGGATTTTACCTCGCAACCGGGGAGCGGAATTACCTTGAACTTGCTGAGCGGAGCGGCCGTTATCTCTTGGGACAGTTTACGGACCTCGATGAAGAGCAGGGCTGTTGGTTCCAGTCTTGGCATCGCATCGAGCCTTGGAAGGTGGACGCGCGCATCGGTTACTATGACGGCAATGCGGGGGAGGCTATGCAGCTCTTGGAACTCTATGCCGCTCTCTGCGGGAACTGCCGTGCAGTCCGTTTTCCGGACGATCCTTTCCCGGCAGTGGGGAGCGTAGCGCAGCGCTGAGTACTTCGCATTCGGAGGCAGCCAAAATGCAGACAAAAGCGACCGGAAGCTTGTTCGAGTTTTGCGCGCGGCTTGTGCCTGTTTTTTCAGCATCGGCTGTTCCCGATTATTACAAGCAAAAAAAGAGAAGGCTTTTCCCACGGAAAGCCTTCTCTTTTTTTCTGCTAAAAATAATTCGGAAAAGTCTTGTGAATTAAGTTAGTCTGTGCTATCTTCATATTAAAGAGATTAGTTTAAACTAATCAATAACCGGACGGAGGAAAGAATCGTGAACAGTGTACAGGTGATTCAGAGAAAGTTGCGGAAGTTCGGCATTGCGTTTCTCGCGTTGCTGGCACTTGGCGCTTGCGGGCAGAAGGGGCAGACGGCGGAGAGCAAGGCGGAGAGCGGGAAACTCAAGGTGACGGTTACGACGACCTTCCTGCAGGATATGACGGAACAGCTTGCGGGCGATTATACCGATATTGCATTGGTCATCCCGGCGGGAGAAGACCCGCACAGCTATGAGGCAAAGCCGGAGGACCGGGAGAAGTTTAAGAATGCGGAGTTGGTGCTCTATCACGGTCTCCACTTTGAGGGACATATGACGGAACTCTTGGAGGCGGTCAACGGCCATGCGGTCACGGCATCTTTTACGCAGGATGATATTCTGTCTGCGGACAGCAGCATGGGGCTCGCGGCAAATGCTGCGGATCCGCACTTTTGGTTCGATGTAAAGCTCTACGAGAAGGCTTGCGATGAGGCGGCCAAGGCGCTGATCGAGAAGATTCCCGCGCATGAAAAAGAGATTCAGGCAAATCTCAAGGCATACCAAGAAAAGCTTGAGGCTTTGGATGCGGAGATTCGCACAACGCTTGCGGAAATTCCGGAGGAGAGTCGCATTCTGGTCACGCCCCACGATGCCTTCCATTATTTCTCGCGGCGCTACGGCATTGAGGTGAAGGCACCTCAGGGTGTCAGCACGGATGCGGAACTCTCGACCAATGACATGGCGGAGACTGCGGATTTTATTGTCGAGCATAAAATCAAGGCTATTTTTGCGGAGTCCACAACGGACCCGGCACGCATGAAGAAGCTGCAGGAAAGCTGCGCGGCGCGAGGCTTTGCGGTCGAAGTGGTGAGTGGCGGCAATGAGGAACTCTACAGCGATTCGCTCGCGCAAAAGGGCGAGGACGGCGACACCTATATCACGATGGTGGAACACAATGTAAAACTGATTGCGGCGCATTTAAAATGAGCGCGAGGAGAGAAGCATGAACAAAGAGAGAGCGGCGGTCGCAGTGCATCAACTGTCTGCAGGGTACGGAAAGCGGACGGTGCTGCGAGACGTCGCTTTTTCTCTGCCTGCAGGGGAGAGAATTGCCCTAATCGGACCGAACGGGGCCGGAAAGTCCACCCTCTTAAAGACCATGCTCGGTTTTTTGAAACCGAAAAGCGGAACGGTGGAGATTTTCGGGGAGCCGCTTGAAAAGGTCAGGGCGCGTATCGCCTACATGCCGCAGAGCGCAGAGGTGAACTGGAATTTTCCGATTACCGTGCAGGGTGTCGCAGAGATGGGTCTCTTCTTTTCGCTCGGCTGGTTTCGAAAGCCCGGCAAGGCGGAACAGGAACGCGTCGAACAGGCGCTGGAAGAACTGGGACTCACGGATCTTAAAAAGCGGCAGATTTCCGAACTCTCGGGCGGACAAAAAAAGCGTGTCTTTTTGGCGCGCGCGTTGGTACAGGATGCGGATTTGTTCTTTTTGGATGAGCCGCTTGCCGGGGTGGATTACCGGAGCGAGCGCGCCATCATGGAAAACTGGCGGCCCTTGTCGAGGCTGGGAAGAGCGTGGTCGCCGTACATCACGATGTCCACACGATTACGCGCTACTTTGACCGCGCGGTCCTCCTCGATGACGGAACGGTTCAGGCGGCCGGTGAGGCATGCGATGTTGTGGTGAGCGAAGCCATGCGGCGCTGTTACGGCGAGGTGTTTCAGGCGGAGAAGTGGCGGTGATGAGACTTTTATTATCTTACGATTTTTGGGTGGTCGCGAGCGGCGCGGCGTTGCTCGCCGCAATTGCCGCGGTGATCGGCTGCTTCAGTGTATACCGGGGACAAAGTTTAATCGGCGACGCGCTGGGGCACGCCTCCTACCCGGGGGTGGTGCTCTTTTTTATGTTGTTTCGAAGCCGCAATCCGCTGATTCTCTGCCTCGGTGCGGCCGGAAGTGCGGCGCTTTCCTATGCCCTGATTCTCTGGCTACAGGGCGAAAAGAAGCTCGCGCCGGATGCCGTGCTGGCCACGGTACTCGCGGGGATGTTCGGACTCGGCATGGTATTAAAGACCTTTATTCAGGGAAATCCGGCCTTTCGCAATGCCTCGCAGTCAGGGCTCCGCGTCTATATTTTCGGTTCGGCTGCTTTTATGACAAGACGGGATGTGCTGCTTCTGCTCTGCGGGGCGGTGCTGCTCTCGGTTCTTCTGTTGCTCTTTCGCAGGCCCTTGCAGTATTCGAGTTTCGACCCGGGCTATGCGGCTTCGCTCGGCATTTCGGAGCGGCTCATGGGCGCGGTCATGCTGTTTCTGACGGTCGCGGTCATAGCCCTCGGCATACGCACGGTCGGGGCCGTGCTGATTTCGGCCTTCTTACTGATGCCCTGTATCGCGGCCTCGCAGTGTGCCAAGACACTTTCCGCAGTCTTGCCGCTCGCTGCGCTGATGGCGGTGCTCAGCGCCCTGCTCGGCTGCGCCGTGAGTACGGTATCGGAGGGAATCTCAACCGGACCCATGATTATACTCTGCATGGGCGCGTTTACGCTTGCGGCTTTTTTAGTTCGCCTCGGAAAGGAGAGAGGATGATAGATGTCATTTTGGTGCTGCTCAGCACCTCCCTCTGCCTCGGCGTTCCGGGCTGCTTTCTGGTACTGCGGCGCCTCTCGATGACAGCGGATGCGGTGAGCCACGCAGTCTTACTCGGCATAGCGCTCGGCTTCTTTTTTGTGCGAGACTTAAACTCCCCCGTGCTCATTGTCTCGGCAGCACTCTTCGGGCTTTTCAGCATTCTTCTCACCGAATGGATTGCATTGCGTTGTCATATCGCGCGAGATGAGGCGCTAGGTCTGGTCTTTCCGGTCTTTTTTGCACTCGGTGTAATCCTGGTGACACGCTGCTTTCGGAACGTGCACCTCGACACGGAACTCATTCTGATGGGAAATCCGCTGTTTGCGCCCTTTCTGCAAAGCTTCGGGTTGCCGCGCGCGGTGATTGCGAATCTGTTGCTCTTCGCGGTCAATTTGATTTTTGTGCTTGTCTGCTTTCGGCCGCTCGGCTATGCCTGCTTCGATCCTTCGTATGCGAGCCTGCTCGGGTTGCCGCTCACACGCATTTTCTATATGCTGCTCACGCTGAGCGCCTTCAGTGCGGTGGTAGCCTTTCAGAGTGTTGGCGCCGTGCTCTCCATCGCCTTTTTTATCGCGGCTGCGGCTGCGGCGAGCCTGCTTGCGCGGAACTTGCGCGAAATGCTCTGCCTCACCCTGCTAATCGGGGCCTTGGTTGCCGTTTGCAGCACCGTGACAGCGCTTCGTCTGAATGTGTCACTGTCCGGGATGTGTGCGGTGTTTTTCCTGCTTGTGTTGCTTCTGCTGCGCTTCTCAGCGTTCCTCCGCAAACATCAGCAGTACGCCGACCGCGAGAAAGAGGGGGCAGAATAAAACGGCTTTGATGCCGAAAATCGGAGACAAATTTCCGCCGACACCGGCGCCGAGTCCAAAGATTAGGATGACGCCGAAGTAGTAGAGGGCACGCTCCAGTTGAGACCGGTTCTTGGTGCGAAGAAAATCGGAGACCGCGGCGGTGCCGCTTCTGAGATTTCCGATGCACATGGTGCTCGCATAGGCGTTGCCGTTTACCTTGCGGAAGGCCTGGACCTGCAAGGCACAGGCAAAGGAGACCAACATATTGGCCTCGAGATTCCATTCCGTGCCGATAAAGCCGACAAAGCCGAGAAGCAACATCTCAACAAGGAGTATGCCCTGCCGCCAGTGCAGGCGGCGTGATTGTTTGAACTTCCCCTCGAATTGTTCCGCGGCAAAGATGCCGCCCGCAAAAGGCAAAGAGCGGGAAGAGATAGCGGATGCCGCCGCTGAAATCGCCCGCAAGAAATTTGGTGGACATCAGCACAATGTTTCCGGTCTGGGCGTTTGCGAAGACATGATTGCGGACAATATAGGTATAGGCGTCCTGAAAGCCGCCGCTGAACGCAAGAAAGGCGGTGAGCAACATGGTGTCGGAGACCTGGCGTTTTGTCGGCCGCTTGTGAGTTTGCATGAGAGCTCCTTTCTGTCACAAATGCAAAGTTGCTTGCACAGTAAAAGCATAGAGGCATTTTGTCGGGACTGCAAGAGAAGCGCGGCGATTTGTGATGAATGTACAGACGAAGCGGAAAAAAAGCCTTAATTCCCGGGATTTTACAGGGGAATTTTGCGGAAATACTTGACATTTTCGGCTTTGACAAGTATAAGTCTTAGTAAATGCTTGTGGATTGCTTAATTATTTGTTAAGCCTCAGACTTACAAAAGGAGAGTTGAAATGAGAAAAGAGATTTTTGCATTCGCTCTGACAGCAGCGCTTTCGATTGCGGCTGCGAGTGCGGCATTCGCGGCGCCCGGCGCAGCGACGCCGAGCAGCGCAACTTCGACCACGGCTTCTTCGAGCTTTGCGACGCCGAGCAGTGCGACCCCGGCAGGCAGCGGCCGCGTGGGCGGCGGCGGTGGCGGCGGCAGAAACGTTCGTTCTTCGGGCGGCCGCGTTGGAACCAAGGGCGTTTGGACCAAGAGCGCTTCGGTACAGACCGGCGCGGGTCAGTGGTTCGTGGTGAACGGCCGTTGGTGGTACCGTTATGCGAACGGCGGCTACGCGACGAACTGGGCAAAGCTCAGCTACAACGGCAGAACCGACTGGTACTTCTTTGACAGCCACGGCTGGATGCAGACCGGCTGGCTTGAGGACAATACCGGAAAGTACTACCTGAACCCGTTCTCGGACGGCACCCAGGGCAGAATGATCACGGGAACCTATACCATCGACGGTGTCGAGCATCAGTTTGAGACCCAGGCAGGCAAGATGCAGGGTCACCTGATTCGCTAATTTGAGATAATAATTTGAGATAAGAAAAAAAAGCGGCGCGAGCCGCTTTTTTTCTTGTCTGTTCTTTGATGCGGACTCCGCTCATTCGTGCAGTTCGAGCGGAAGCCCGTCCGGGTCAAAGAAGAAGCACATGGCCTTTCCGGTGTAAGCGTCCGTGCGGAGGGACTCCACGCGGACACCGGCCTTCCGAAGGGCCTCTGCGGTTTCTGCAACCGAGGCAACCCGAAAGGCGAGGTGACGCAGCCCCTGTGCTTCCGGGTAGCTTAGGCGCGGCGGCGCATCCGGCTTTACAAAGAGCTCGAGTTCGGCATTGCCGAGCTGAAAGTCAATTTTCCAATCGCCCGCTGCCTCTCGCCGGTGTTCCCGGATTACGGGGAGACCCAAAAGTTCTGCGTAAAAATGTCTGCTACGCGCATAGTCCGTTGCGATGACGGCGACATGATGAATCGCCTCTAATTTAAGGCTCATTCGACGGTCACGGACTTTGCGAGATTTCGCGGCTTATCGACATCGAGACCCTTCGAAACCGCGAGGTAGTAGCCGAGAAGCTGAAGCGGTATGACCGCGAGGCTGTCGGCAAAGCGTTCGTCGGTTTTCGGGAGGAAGAAGGCAAAGTTCACCGTGTCTTCAATGTCGTAATTCCCGGAGCTTGTGAGTCCCATGAGGTAGGCGCCGCGGCTCTTCACTTCGATGAGGTTAGACAGCGTCTTCTCGTAGAGCTCGGACTGGGTGAGCACGCCGATTACCAGGGTGCCGTCCTCAATCAGGCTTATGGTACCGTGCTTTTAACTCGCCTGCCGCGTAGGCCCTCGGAGTGAATGTAGCTGATTTCCTTCATCTTGAGGCTGCCTTCCATGCAGATGGCGTAGTCTATGCCTCTGCCGATAAAGAAGACATCCTTCGCGTTGCTGAACTTTGCGGCGAACCACTGGAGGCGTTCCCTTGTCGTCAATGATGCGCTGTACCTTTTCGGGCAGGGCCGCAATCTCGGCGAGCAGGCGCTGCTCTTCGCGCTCGTCAATCAGGCCGCGTGCCTTGCCGAGGCAGATGGCAAGCATGTAAGTGCCGATCAGCTGGGTCGAGTAAGCCTTGGTGGTCGCAACCGAAATTTCCGGGCCCGCATAGGGTATAGAGCACAAAGTCCGCTTCGCGGGCAATGAGGGAGCCGATTACGTTTACGATGGCGAGGGTCTTTAAGCCATGGGCCTTCGCCTCACGCATTGCCGCGAGCGTGTCGGCGGTTTCGCCCGACTGGCTGATTACGACGACCAGATTGTTCGGGTCAATGACCGGGTGGCGGTAGCGATATTCCGAGGCGAACTCAACGCGGACCGGGAGCCTTGCGAGGTCCTCAATCACGTACTGGGCGGTCACGCCGACATGGTAGGCGGAGCCGCAGCCTATAATGGTGATGCCGTTGAAGCCGCGAATCAATTCGTCGCTGAGACCGAGCTTCGCGAGATCCACATGGTAGTCGAGCTTTTCCCCTTCGGTTTCGCCGCATAAGTAGGCGCGGAAGGTATCCGCGATGGCCTTCGGCTGCTCGTGAATCTCCTTCATCATGAAGTGTTCGTAGCCGCCCTTCTCGGCCGCGGACTCATCCCAGTCGATTAACACCGGCGTCTTCTCGACCACATCGCCGTTTAAGTCATAGAAGGTCACGCCATCCGCGGTGACACAGCCCATTTCGAGATTGTCGATGTAGCAGACGCGGCGTGTGTACTTTAAGCAGGCGGAGGGATCCGAGGCGATGAAGTTCTCGCCCTCGCCGAGCGCGACAATCAGCGGATTGTCCTTTCTCGCAATGTAAATCTGATTCGGGTAATCCCGGAACATGACGGCGAGCGCATAGCTGCCGCGCACGCGCACCAGAGTCTTTGCGAGCGCGTCGATCGGGCCCACCTTATACTTCTTATAATAGTAGTCAATCAGATTAACGATTGCCTCGGTGTCGGTCTGTGAGTAGAAGCGGTAGTCGTGGCGGGAGAGCTTCTCCCGGATTTCCAGATAATTCTCAAAAATGCCGTTGTGGACTGCGAGCACAGAACCGTCCGTAGAGACATGCGGGTGTGCATTGCTCTCGGAGGGAACGCCGTGCGTTGCCCAGCGGGTGTGCCCGATGCCGCAGCAACCCTCCAGCGCCCGGCCGTTGTCGGTCTTGTCTGCGAGGACGCGCAACCGCCCCTTGGCCTTGACAACAACAGGTTCCCGATCGCCGTCCCGGACGGCAATACCGGCGGAGTCATAGCCTCGGTATTCCAGCTTCTCCAAGCCCTCCAGCAAAATGGGGGCAGCCTGTCGCTTGCCGATGTATCCAACAATTCCGCACATAGAAATCCTCCTTTTTCAATGTGAGTATTTTATCACGAATGGGCAAGGGTTTGAACCTATTGAAAAGCTATGTTAAAATAGGCGGAAAAAAACGGAAGAGGAGAGACATGGGAAAGATATTTTGTTTTGGCAGCGACGTGGATACGGATCAGATTATCGCGTCGCAGTACCTCCTGTACCCGAGTGTTGCGGAGATGGCGCCGCACTGCTTTGAGTCCCTGGACGAGAACTTTGCAACTGCGGTGCAGGCGGGTGATTTTGTGGTGGCGCGCGATAATTTCGGCTGCGGCTCTTCGAGAGAGCAGGCTCCGGCTGTCTTAAAGGCGCTCGGTGTGCGGGCTGTCTTTGCGAACAGCTTTGCGCGCATCTTCTTCCGAAATGCGATTAATATCGGTCTGCCGGTTATTGTCTGCGAGAATTTGATTGAGCGCGTGAAGCCCGGCGAGGAGCTGTCGCTTGACCTCGAGAACGGCACGGTCAGCGTGGGCGGACAGAATTACCGCTGCACCAAGCTGCCACAGAAGATGCAGGAAATTCTGGACCGGGGCGGACTCATTGCGGCGCTGAATCGGGAGGAAGCATAATGGCTATGACTATGGCAGAGAAGATCATTGCGCGCGCTGCGGGAAAGCCGGAGGTGCACGCGGGCGATATCGAGACGGTAACGCTCGACTATATGATGTCAAACGACGGCACAACCCACCTCACCATCGGCATGTACGAAAACTTAAAGCACCCGCGCATTGCGGATAAGGACAAACTGGTCTGGATCGTAGACCACAATGTGCCGGCGGACTCGGTGAAGACGGCGGCCTCTCATAAGAAGATGCGCGATTTTGCACGCGCAAACGGCATTGCCTTCTACGAGGGGGAGGGCGTATGTCATCAGATTATGCTGGAAAAGTACGTGTCCCCGGGGCAGTTTATTTTCGGTGCGGACTCCCACACCTGTGCCTACGGCGCGCTCGGCGCCTTCGGAACCGGCGTTGGCTGCACGGACTATCTCTATGCGATGGTCACGGGACAGAGCTGGGTTCTGGTGCCGAAGACCCTGCGCTTCGAGCTCCGCGGCAAGCTGCGCCCCGGTGTCTACGCGCGCGATCTGATTCTCACCATCATCGGCAAGATAGGCGCAAACGGCGCAAACTATAAGGCCATGGAGTTCGGCGGCGAGGGCCTTAGAAGCCTCGGCATTGCCGACCGCATTGCGCTCTGCAATCTCTGCGTCGAGGCCGGCGCAAAGACCGGACTCTGCGAGGTGGACGAGATGACTCTCTCCTATTTAAAAGAGCAGGGCAGGGAGCCACTTGCTGTCTTAAATCCGGATGCGGATGCGGACTACGAAGAAGTGTTTGAAATCGATCTTTCGGAAATTCGTCCGATCGTCGCAAAACCGCATTTCGTTGACAATGTAGTCCCGGCGGAGGAATGCAGCGGCATTCCCATTGACGAGGCCTTCCTCGGCTCCTGCAACAACGGCAGAATCGAGGACCTTCGGGTCGGCGCGGAACTGCTTCGCGGCAAAAAGGTTGCGGACAGCGTGCGCTTTCTCGTGGTTCCGGCGAGCCGCGCGGTCTATGAAGAGGCGCTCCCGCGAGGGTCTCCTGAAAATCTTTATGGACGCGGGGGCCATTGTGATGAACCCGAACTGCTCGGTCTGCTGGGGTTCCTGCCAGGGCGTCATCGGTGAGGGCGAGACCCTGATCAGCACGGGTACCAGAAACTTTAAGGGGCGCTCCGGTCACAAGGATTCTTACGTGTACCTTGCGAGTGCGGCGACCGTCACGGCCAGCGCAATCAAGGGTGAAATTTGCACGGCGGATAGCCTGACAAAGTGAGGCGAGAAATGGAAGAATTTCAGGGAAAAGTTTGGAAGCTCGGAGATGATATCGACACCGACATCATACTCCCGACCGAATATCTGGTCTTTCCGACCATTGCGGAGATGAAGCCCTATGCCTTTTCGCCGCTCCGCCCCGAGCTCGCAGGCAAATAGTGCCGGGCGATATCATTGTGGGCGGCGAGAACTTTGGCTGCGGTTCCTCGCGCGAACAGGCACCTGAGGTCGTGAAGGCGCTCGGCGTGCGCGCGGTCATCGCAAAGAGTTTTGCGCGCATCTTCTTTCGGAATGCGATTAACAACGGCCTTCTCTTAATCGAGTGCCGAGAGCTCCCGGATGAAGTGCGCGAGGGAGACACGATTTCGGTGACGGTCGGCGAAAAGATACACGCAAACGGCAAGGACTATAAAATCGCGGCACTGCCCGAGAATCTCATGGAAATCTTGAATGCGGGCGGACTGGTCAAGGCGATGCGTAAGAGAAATGGGCTTAACTGAGATGAAAATGACAATGATTGAAAAGCTGATTGCCGCAAAGGTCGGGCACGCGGTGAAGCCCGGCGACATTGTGACAGTCGGCGCGGACCGCGTGATGCTGGACGACATCATGATGCCCTTCATCGCGGCCAAATTTGAAGAGATGGGCTTTCAAAAGCTCTGGGATCCCGAGAAGGTCGTGATTATCTGCGACCATCTGGTGCCGGCAAGTCAGGTTGACGATATCAGAGCCTATAAGCTCTCGAACGAGTTTGCGGCAAAGTACGGCGTCCCGAATTTGCACCGGAGCGACGGCATCTGCCACCAGCTCATGACCGAGGCGGGCTACGTAAAGCCGGGTGCCCTGGTCTTCGGAACGGACAGCCATACGACAACCTACGGCTGTGTCGGCGCGTTTTCGACCGGCATCGGATACACGGAGATGGCGGCGGTGCTCGGCACCGGCGAAATCTGGCTCCGCGTGCCGGAGACCATACGGATTGAGATTAACGGCGAGCTCCCGGCGAATGTGATGTCGAAGGATGTGATACTCCGCATCATCGGGGACTTAACGGCGGCGGGGGCAACCTACCGCGCGCTCGAGTTTACCGGCGACACGGTGGAGGCAATGAGCCTTTCCTCCCGCATGACCATGGCAAATATGGGCATTGAGGCCGGGGCCAAGTGCGCGCTCTTTGCGCCGGATGAGAAGACTGCGGAATATCTCGGCATCGAGCTCACGGACGCAGAGCGTGCCCTGGCGGGCGATGCGGATGCGCCCTGCGAAAAGGTGCTCCGGTACCGCGCCGAGGACTTTGTGCCTGTCATGGCACTGCCCTCGAATGTGGACCATGTCGCAGCCATTCGCGACCTGGAACCCGTGGCCATTGACCAGGTATTCCTCGGCTCCTGCACAAACGGACGGCTTGAGGACTTGATGGCGGCCGCGGAGATTCTGAAGGGCAAGCACATTGCGCCCTTTGTGAAACTCATAGTGACCCCGGCCTCCCGAAAGATATGGGAAGAGGCAGAGGCAAACGGCACGCTGGCAACGCTCTCGGCGGCGGGCGCCATGATTACCCACCCGTCCTGCGGCCTCTGCTGCGGGCGAACCGGCGGCATACTCTCGGACGGGGAGCGCGTGGTCGCGACCAACAATCGAAACTTCCTCGGCAGAATGGGAAGCTCCAAGGTGGAGATTTATCTCGCCTCGCCGAAGAGTGCGGCAGCCTCGGCACTCACGGGAAAACTCACGGAGGCAGCATGTTAAATCAGTTTTCAAGAACCCAGCTCCTGCTCGGTGTTCCGGCCATGGAGAGACTCAAGGCATCCCGGGTCGCAATTTTCGGACTCGGCGGCGTGGGCGGCTATGTCGCGGAGGCGCTGGCGCGGAGCGGTGTCGGCGCTCTGGATTTAATCGATGACGATAAGGTTTGTCTCACGAATCTGAATCGCCAGATTCTCGCACTGCGCTCTACCATCGGCAAGTATAAAGTTGAGGTCGCGGCGGCGAGGGTGGCGGAAATCAATCCGGACTGCCGCGTGACCATGCACCGCATGTTCTATCTGCCTGAGACCGCGAATCACTTTGATTTTCGCGAGTATGACTATGTGGTCGATGCAATCGACACCGTGACCGGCAAGATTCAGCTCATTTTGCAGGCGAAGGAAGCGGATACCAAAATCATCAGCTGTATGGGCGCGGGCAATAAGCTGGACCCGACCAAGTTTGCGATTGCGGATATCTATAAGACCAGTGTAGACCCGCTGGCGCGCGTCATGCGCCGCGAGTTAAAGAAGCGGGGCGTACGGAAATGCAAGGTGGTATACTCGACCGAAGCACCGGTAAGACCCTTGGAGGATCCTAGCATCAGCTGTCGGAGTCACTGCGTGTGTCCGCCCGGCACCGAGCGGAAGTGCACCGAGCGCCGGGATATCCCGGGCAGCACGGCATTTGTCCCGGCAGTCGCGGGCCTGATACTCGCGGGCGAGGTGGTGCGTGAGCTTGCGGGGGAGAGAGAAGCATAAGTTTCATTTGGCTTTGCGGGGGAGAAAGGCTAGAATATAGTTGAGCGGAGGATATGACGATGAAAGTCAGACAAGTATTAACTTCTTTTGCGGCAGCGGCGGTTCTTGTCACGGCGCTCCCGCAGGCGGCGGAGGCGGCAACCATAACCCGCGGCAAGCGGACCGTAGCATCCGACAAGGTCTTTACAGCGGATCGCTACCGTGTCAATGCGCGGAGCGAAAAGGCGGCAGCGAATCAGAACCTGTCCCAATTTGCGGGAAGCGAAAGCGGCACAAACGGCGCGGGGACCTTTCCTACGAGTCGCTGACAGAGGCCTTTCGCTTGCGTGAGCCCTATCTTGTGAGCCGGAACGGCGACGATGCGCGTCCGCTGACCACCGTGAAAGATTGCGGCAGCTACTATGAGCTGGACTTTGTTTCGCTCTATGCGGCGGTCAAGTACGATGCGGAAGCGGTCGAGGCGCTTTCAGTCGGCGAATCTTTCCGCATTGACGACCGGAGCTATGTGCTCGCGGAGATTCGGGAAGACGGCAGCCGGGCCTTTTCGCGCAGCGGCTTTGAGACAGATGAGCAGCTTGTTCTTCGAAAGGTCGCGCCCAAGGGGAAAAAGGCTTACTATATTGCGGCGGAGAGCGGTGAACTCTACTACACAGGTAAGGTCCGCATCAATAAGGACGCCGAGGTGCGTGCAGGCGAGCGCAGCATAACGGCGGAGCAGTACTTGACGGCGGTCGGCAACAGGCTACGCGAGGGCTTTCGGGGCGGTTTTAACGAGCGTGAGCAGTGGATTTCTTTAAACGGCAGCTTTACCCTGGATGCGGCCGGCAACATCAATCATTTTACGGAGCGCTGAGTGCCGTGTTACTTTATGAAACAGCGGAGGACGGAACGCTCTCGGTGGCGGGGGTTCAAGCCCCCGAGGCGGCACTTGTGATTCCCGCGATGCAGGACGGAAAGCCCGTGCGACGCATCCTTAAAAATTCGTTGCGGGAACTCCCCGGGGTTCGCAGCATACAGATTGCGGACAGCGTCACGGAAATCGGAGATTTTGCCTGTTACGCTTCGCCGGACCTCATTCGGGTCTCGTTTTCCGAGACACTCACAGAGCTCGGCGACGGCGTGTTCCGCGGCTGTGAGGCCCCTGCAGAGCGTGCACTATGCCGCGCCGCAGGGCAATTTTTATGCGCTGCGCGCGCTGCTCACCGAGCCGGAACCTGCCTTTCGCTGCGAACTGAAACTTTCGGACGGAGAGGCGGAACTCTACTTCCCCTCTTTCTTAAACGAGTTCGATGAGGATACCATGGCGCGCGCCATACACCCGCGAATCGAGGGCTGCGGCTATGCCTTCCGGGAGTGTGTGACGCGGCGAAGCATTGATTTTTACCAGTATGACCGCCAGTTTGCGCGCGCCGCGGCGGCGGAGCGGGAACCTGCCTGCCGCATTGCGATAGGGCGCTTGCGTTATCCCTACCGTCTTTCGGAGGCGCGGCGTGAGGAGTACAGGGCTTATCTTGCGGCCGAGAGCGAGACCGCGGCAGAACTTGCCTTTCGGGACTACGAGGCGAGCCGTGACCGCGCTCGTCTCGTAGCGACCATGACTTGGCTCAGGCGAGAGCAACTGCTCTCGGGGAAGCGCGGCGTTTTGCGCTCGAAGAGGCGGGAAAGGCGAAGCTCGCAGAGCTCAGCGCGGAACTCCTGCAGGGCAGGGAACAGAGACAGAGCACGGACTTTTCGCTCTGAGGAGAACAGAACAATGAGCGGAAATCGGGAAGCCTTAGAGGCGGCAAGCGAAAAAATATGGAATTATACGGTGACCGAGCTCGGGCTCGCGCTCCCCTTTCTTCGCGGCGCCTTTTTTTCTGCTCAGCCCGCAGCTGGATTTACGGATCCAAAACATAGGCACGGACGGAAGCACGGTCGCCTACCAGCCGCGCTATCTCATGCAGGCCTTTCTCGAGGACCCGCGGTCGCTAAGGCGCACCTGCTTTCATCTCTTTTTGCACTGCATCTTTCGCCATGTCTACCACGTGCCGGAGGAAGCGCGCGCCCGGGAGGACTGGGATATCGCGGCGGATATTGCGGTCGAGTACCTCGCGGACTCCCTGGATGAAGACATCCTAAGAGAGACAGAGAGCGATACGCGGCGTGCTTGGTACGAGCGTTTCCTTGCAGAGAGCCGCATTATGACGGCGGAACGCATCTACCGCAGTCTGCAGGGGATGGACTTAAGCTTTGACGAGCGGGAAGAGCTCCGCGAGACCTTTTGGCGCTGCGACCACAGTCTCTGGAATAATCCGGAGACCAAGCCGCCGAAGACAGAGGAAAAAGTCTCTGCCATCCGAGGAGAAGCGCTGGGAGGATGCGGCGGAGCATGTCGAAAAAATGCTGATCGCCGCCGGGAGAGAGGCGGGAAGAGGCAGGGAGAGCTTTCTCCGCGCGCTGCACATTCAGGGCGAGGCGAGACTCTCCTACGGGGAACTCCTGCGCCGCTTTGCTGTCTCCAAGGAAATTATGGAGATAGACCCGGATGCCTTTGACTATGCCTTTTACAACTACGGCATGGAGCACTACGGCAACATGCCCCTAATCGAGGAGAATGAGTACCGCGAGGAGCGGCGCATTGCCGCGCTGGTCATCGCTATCGACAGCTCGGCCTCGACCCAGCACGGGGATGTGGAGCAATTTTTTGCGGAGACCCTGGGTATATTCCGGGAAGAGCAGGCCTTTTTCCGCGATGCGGAAATTCATGTGATTCAGTGTGACGAGGCCGTCCGTGAAGACAGGCGCTGCCGCAGCCTCGGCGAACTCGAGGCCGCGCGCGAGCACTTGCGGATTGCGGGCGGCGGCGGCACGGATTTTCGACCGGTGTTTCGCTATGTCGAAGACCTGCAGGCAAAAGGCGAGCTGACAGAGCTCCGCGGCCTTTTTTACTTTACCGACGGCGAGGGTGCGTTTCCGGGTGAGGCGAGCCCCTATCAGACGGTTTTTGTGTTTCCCGCGCGCGATGAGAGCGTGGAAGAGCGGGTGCCTTCCTGGGCACTCAAGGCTTATTTGGAGGAGAGAGAAGCGTGAACATTCAAGAGGCAAAAGAGGAGATATCCCGCGCAATCGACGCATATCTTTATAAGGACGAGAGCGGGCACTATCGAATTCCGCGGGAGCGGCAGCGCCCCATCCTCCTGATGGGCGCGCCGGGCATCGGAAAGACCGCGATCATGCGCCAGCTCGCAGAGGAGAAGGGACTGGGGCTTGTCTCCTATACCATTTCCCACCACACGCGCCAGAGTGCTATCGGTCTGCCTGTCGTGACCGAGCAGCTCTTCGACGGCAGACCGCAGAAAACCACGAACTACACCATGAGCGAGATTGTGGCCTCGGTCTATGAGATGATGGAGAAGAGCGGCAAGCGGGAGGGGATCCTCTTCCTTGACGAGATCAACACGGTCTCGGAGACGCTTGCGCCGACCATGTTACAGTTTCTGCAGTACAAGACCTTCGGCACCCACCGCGTGCCGGAGGGCTGGGTCATTGTGACTGCGGGCAATCCGCCCGAGTATAACCGCGCGGTGCGGGACTTTGACGTGGTGACCAAGGACCGCGTGCGCGAACTCCGCGTGACGGCGGACTACGGTGTCTGGAAGGGCTATGCCCTGCAGCGCGGCATGCACGGTGCCGTGCTCGCCTTCCTGGATCTTGAGCTCGAGGCCTTCTTCTTTGTGCGCGCGGGCGAGGCAGGCAAACGCTTTGTGACCGCGCGCGGCTGGGAGGATCTCTCGGATTCGCTGAAGGCCTATGAGGCACTTGGCCTTAGCGTGACCGAGGGCTTCATGAGCTCCTTTTTGCAGGACACGGAGATTGCGGAGAAGTTTTATCGCTACTATCTTCTCTACCGCAAGTACGAGGCACTTTATAACATTGCGGCGATACTCAGCGGCGAGGAAAAGGCGGATGCGGCGCGGCTTAAAAAGACGGGCTTCGATGAAAAGCTCAGTTTTATCGCCCTGCTCGCCTCGGCGCTCGGCGAGCGCTTCCGGAAGTGGCAACAGGACTTCCGCGTGCAAAAAGAGGTATTTGCGGCCTTGAAGCGCGTGCGGGAAGCGGAGGAGTCTGGAGGCAGTGTGATTGCGGCGCTCTCGGAGGAGCGTTTCCTTGCGGCGCAGCGGCTTTCGACCGAGCGCGCGGCGGATGCCCTCTCTCCGGAGCGCGAGCAGCGACTCGAGCAAGAACTCGCACGGCTCAAGGGCTATGAGGCGCTCTTGTCCGGCGTCACCGAAACCGAGGCCTTTTCGCGCCTGCGCGAGGCCTTTGTCGCGGACGAGGCAGAGCGGAAGCAGCGGGAAACAGAGACCGCCGAAGCTCTCAGCGCGGCGCTTCGCTTTACCGCCGAGGGCTTCGGTGAGGGCCAGGAGCTCGCGCTCTTTTTGACCGAGCTCAATGCGAACCGCGCGGCGCTCGCCTTTGCGGATGAGACCGGACACGAGGATTATGCGCGCTACAATCAGCTTTTGCTTCTGCGGGACCGCAGAGAGACATTGAAAAGAGGAGGTCATGCGTTTCCTATGAAATTTGTGATTCAGTGTGTGAGCGAGGCATCCTGCACGGTCGAGGGTCGCGTGACCGGCGCAATCGAAAGAGGCTATCTTATTTTGGTAGGCATCTCGGACAGCGATACCGAAGAGACCGCCGAGCGCATGCTCAAAAAGACAGCGGGACTTCGGGTATTCCCGGATGAGAACGGCAAGACCAATTTAAGCCTCGCGGATATCGAGGGCAGTGTGCTTTTAATCTCGCAGTTTACGCTCTATGCGGACTGCAGAAAGGGAAACCGCCCCTCCTTTGTGAAGGCCGGAAAGCCCGAGCACGCAGAGCGGCTCTACCGCTATCTCCTCGACACTTGCCGCCGGGAGGGAATCGGCAAGAGCGTGGAAGAGGGCATATTCGGCGCGGATATGCAGATTGCGCTTGTGAACGAGGGACCCTTTACGCTGGTGCTCGATTCCGATGAATTGCTGCGCCGATAAATTCAAAAAAATCATTGACAGTGGGAGGCAAAACGGGTATACTCTCTTTGTTCTTGTGATTGGGCTATCGCCAAATGGTAAGGCAACGGACTCTGACTCCGTCATTCTGAAGGTTCGAATCCTTCTAGCCCAGCGAGCAAAACCGAGCCGAACGGCTCGGTTTTTTTGTATCTGTTATTTTGACCGATATGCGGCTATGATTGATACAGTGTATTGTTTCAAAGCTTTGAAATTTCGATTTTGATGATTCGCCGAGGGGCGATTTCGGAAAGGCGGTAGGGCATGAAGTACTTAAAACTTGGCGTCATGCAGACATTGGTGATTGAGCGCAAAAAGGAGTTCGGCGCGTTTCTCCGTGCGGCGGAGGATACGGCGGGGGAGGAGACGGTGCTGCTCCCCAAAAAGCAGATTCCCGCGGGGGCGGAAAAGGGAACGGCGGTGGAAGTGTTCCTCTATAAGGACAGTTCCGATCGCCTGATTGCAACCACGCGCCGCCCCCTGCTCACCGTGGGCGAAGTCGGAAAACTCGAGATTCGGGAGATCACGAAAATCGGCGCCTTCTTGGATATGGGGCTGGAGCGCGATGTGCTGCTTCCCTTCCGGGAGCGGGTCGGCGAGTTAAAGCCGGGCGCAAGCGTGCTGGTTGCGCTCTATGTGGATAAGAGCGAGCGCATTGCGGCGACCATGCGCGTGTATCGCCACTTAAAAGTCGCGGAGGGCATTGCGAAGGAGCAGACGGTGCGCGGCACGGTCTATGAGCTCAGCGATCCGTGTGTCTACGTCGCGGTCGAGGACAAGTACTTCGGCCTCATTCCGCGCGCCGAGGCCTACGGCAATTTCTCGGTCGGTCAGGAAATCACGGCCCGCGTCATACGTATCCGCGAGGACGGAAAGCTGGATTTGAGTCCGCGGCGCAGAGCCTTCGAGCAGATGGACGATGATGCCGAATTGTTGCTCAAAAAAAGCTTGCTGCGGCGGGCGGTGAGCTTCCCTTCCACGACCGCAGCGAGCCGGCGGAAATCGAAGCGGCCTTCGGTCTCTCGAAGAGTGCATTCAAACGTGCGCTCGGCAAACTGTTGAAAGCGGGCAAAGTAGTAAAGACGCAACAAGGCATTCAGTTAAAATCATGAATAATGCCTAAAAAAATGTTGGGATATAGGGTTGCCTCACTTGCTATTCTTGTCAAACTGCCTTATGATATCTCTGATCGCATGTGAATTTCTATGGGAACACGGTAGCAGCGGAGCTGTGTCACCGAAATTGAAAGGAGACAGAGATGATATCAAATCAAATTCTGCAGTCCACCCTGGAAGGAATGAAGGGCATCACCCGTGTGGATCTTTGCATCACGGACACCGAAGGCAGCCTTTTGGCATCGACCTTCCAGGAAGCGGAGACCCAGGAGTCGGCAGCCTATACCTTCGCCAATTCACCGGCGGATGCACAGGTACTCGGCAGCTACCAGTTCTTCAAGATTTTTGATGACAATCAGCTCGAGTACATCCTGATTGCGCGCGGCGCGAGCGAGGATGTCTATATGGTCGGAAAGCTCGCGGCCTTCCAGGTCGAGAATCTCCTCACGGCTTACAAGGAGCGTTTTGACCGCGACAACTTCATCAAGAACCTCCTGCTTGACAATCTCCTCTTAATCGACATCTACAACCGCGCGAAGAAGCTCCAGATTGAAGAGCAGGCGCGCCGTGTCTGCTTTGTGATTGAGACCGAGGCAGGGCGGGAGATGAGCGCGCTCGAGACGGTGCGCAACATCTATGCGAACCGCGGGCACGACTTTGTGACGGCGGTCGACGGTCGCACGATTATTCTGGTGCGTGAGGTGCGTGAGGGCGAGAGCTTTGACGAACTCGACCACGCGGCGCGCGAGGTCATCGAGGGACTCCGTGCGTCGGAGATTCTGAATGTCAACATTGCCTACGGCACGATTGTGAAGGACATCAAGGATGTGTCCCGCTCGTACAAAGAGGCAATGATGGCGCGGGAAGTCGGCAAGATCTTCTACCCGGGGCAGACCATTGTCGCTTACAACAAGCTCGGCATAGGCCGCCTGATCTATCAGCTGCCGTCTTCTCTCTGCAAGATGTTCATCAGCGAAATCTTCGAGGGCAAGACGCCCGAGCAGTTTGACGAGGAGACCCTGCAGACCATCAACAAGTTCTTTGAGAACAGCCTGAACGTTTCGGAGACCTCGAGACAGCTCTACATCCACCGCAACACCTTGGTGTACCGCCTTGACAAGTTGCAGAAGACAACCGGACTCGATCTCCGTGTCTTCGAGGATGCAATCACCTTTAAGATTGCGCTGATGGTCGTGAAGTACATGAATTCAAAGGAAGAGGTATTTGATGGCAGAAAATTCTGAGCGGAGTCAGGAAGAGGAGCTACAGGAGAGAAAGCGGGCCGAGGCCGCGCTTCGCTCCGCGCGCGACCACAGGATGCGGAGCATCGGCTTCCGGAACGGCTTTTTTGTCGGCCTGCTCTGCTGCCTGTTGCTCTTTGCCGGCGGTGTTTTCTGGTTGTTTCACCGGGAAATCGGGATGCTGGCAAAGCAAAAGCCGTACCGGGCGGAACAGAGCAGCGCTTCCAATGCGAGCGAGAATCCGAAGGATCTGAATTATTCCAAGATAGAAGCAAAAATGCGGCTTCTGCAGAATGTGATTTACAAGAACTTCCTCTTTGATGAGCACGAGACAGAAGTGGAAGACGGCATTTATAAAGGCATGTTGTCGGGACTCGGCGATCCCTACTCTGTCTACTACACGGTGGACGAGTATAAGAAGCTGACCGAAGAAACCAGCGGCAAGTACTCCGGCATCGGCGCGGTTTTGAATCAGGATCCCGAGACCAAGATAAGTCGCATCGTGAATGTATTCCCGGGCTCCCCGGCGGAAGAGGCGGGGCTCAAGCCCGAGGATATCCTCTATCAGGTTGACGGGCACGATGTGACCGGAGAGAATCTGGATGTCTTTGTCGCAAGCTATATCCGCGGCGAGGAGGGCACGACCATTGAGGTCAAGGTACTCCGCGGCGAGGCGCACGAGGAACTCAGCTTCAATGTGACGCGGCGTCATATCGAGATGCCGACCGTAGAATCTAAGATGCGGGACAATAAGATCGGCTACATCCGCATCCTCCAGTTCGACACAATTACGGCCGAGCAGTTTGAAAAAGCGGTCGAGGATCTCCAAAGAAGGGCATGAAGCGTCTGGTCATAGACCTCCGCAACAACCCGGGCGGCGTGATGGATTCCTGCGTCAAGATGCTCGACTACATGCTTCCGGACGGCCTTCTGGTCTACACGGCGGGCCGCGACGGCGTGGGAGAGAAGTACTATTCGACCGACGGACACGAGGTCAATGTGCCGACCGTCATTCTGATTAACAGCGGCTCGGCGAGCTGCTCGGAAATCTTTGCCGGTGCTTACCGCGACTTTGGCCGCGCAAAGCTGGTCGGAACCACGAGCTACGGCAAGGGCATAGTCCAGTTTGTGATGCCGCTCGGCGACGGCTCGGCGGTGAAGCTCACCACGCAGCACTATTACACCCCGAACGGTTACGATCTCCACGGCAAGGGCGTTGCGCCGGATGTCGAGGTGAAGTCCGAAGAGGGCGATGTCTTGGACGGCGACAAGGATGCGCAGCTAAGTCGTGCGCTGGAAGTCCTGCAAGAAGAATAAAGAATCGAGGCAGACCGACAGGAAAGCAAGTGTCGGCTGCCTCTTTTTTTGGGAATGAATGCATATATATAAATGATATTCGATTATTATTGCAAATTTCGCTTGCATTTTTGCATCGATGAAGTATAATGAACAAAAGAAAACAACGATTCCATCGGGGAGGGGATTGAAATGAAGATGAAAAAATTTGCAGTGGCAGCGGCGATTGCAATGATGGGAATGAGCTTGATGGCCTGCGGCGGTAAGAAGACGGCCGAGAGCGCTGCGGAGAGCAAGGCAGAGGGCGCGGCAAGCGTAAAGACCGTGAGCGCGGGTAAGCTCATCATGGCGACCAATGCGGAGTTCCCGCCCTATGAGTACCACGAGGGCAATGAGATCAAGGGCATTGATGTCGAGATTTGTCGGGCGGTTGCCGAGAAGCTCGGCTTAGAGCTTCAAATTGAGGACGTAGCCTTTGACGCCATCATTCCGGAAGTAGCCTCCGGTAAGGCAGACCTTGCCGCGGCCGGCATGACCGTGACCGAGGATCGGAAGCAGAACATGGACTTTTCGGATACCTATGCGACTTCGATTCAGCTGATACTTGTGCAGGAGAATTCGAGCATCGCGGGGAAGGAGGATCTCACTGGTAAGAAGATCGGCGTACAGCTCGGCACGACCAGCGATCTCTTCAGCACCGAGGATTTCGGTGAGGATGCGGTGGTTCGTTATTCGAAGAGTATGGAGGCTGTGCAGGCGCTCAGTCAGGGTAAGATTGACGCGGTCATCGTGGACAGCCAGACCGCGAAGGAATTTGTAAACGAGGTAAAGGGCATCAAGGCTCTGGATTCGAGCTACTCGGACGAAGCCTATGCAATCGGCGTGAAGAAGGGAAATACGGAGCTCTTGAATGCGGTCAACGCGGCGCTTGCGGAGCTCAAGTCCGAGGGCAAGCTCGATGAGATTGTGACAAAGTACACCAAGGCAGAGTGAGGAGAAGCATGTTTCAGAGCTTTGCGGATGAATTCTATCGGAATTTTATTTTCGAGCAGCGTTGGCGCTATTTGAGCAACGGCCTCCTGCTCACCCTGGAGATTACCTTCTTTGCGGTGCTCCTCGGTGTGCTGCTCGGCTTCTCGGTGGCACTGGTGCGCGAGGCGCACCGGAGTACCGGAAAGTTTCGGCTGCTCAGCACTATCGGCGGTATCTATTTGACCGTGATACGCGGAACGCCGGTGGTCGTGCAGCTCATGCTGATTTACTTCGGTATTTTTGCCTCGGTGCGCATTCCTCCGATTTTGGTCGCAATCATTGCCTTCGGCATCAACTCGGGCGCCTACCAGGCAGAGATTTTCCGAAGCGGCATCGAAGCGGTGCCGCGGGGGCAGTTTGAGGCGGGGCGCAGCCTCGGTTTCAGCTACCGGCAGACCATGCGGCGCATCATCATGCCACAGGCAATCAAGAATGTGATTCCGACTCTGGCGAATGAGTTTATTGTCCTCTTAAAAGAGACTTCGGTTGCGGGTTATGTCGCCTTGGCCGACCTCACAAAGGGCGGCGATATCATACACAGCCGCACCTTTTCGCCTTTCCTGCCCATGTTGGCGGTGGCGCTGATTTATCTCTGCCTCGTGATGATATTCTCAGCGGGCGTCAAATATCTGGAGAGGAGATTAAAGACCGGTGAGCGCTAAGGCTTTGATACAGGTAAAGGAACTCAGAAAGCAATTCGGAAAGCAGGAAGTCCTAAAGGGCATAACGACGGAGATTAAGGCGGGCGAGGTGGTCTGCGTAATCGGTCCCTCGGGCTCCGGAAAGTCGACCTTTCTCCGCTGCTTAAACCGCCTCGAAGAACCGAGTTCCGGGCGGATTCTCTTTGAGGGGGAGGATCTCTGCGACAAGAAGACGGATATAGACCGCGTGCGCCAGCGCATGGGCATGGTATTTCAGCAGTTTAATCTCTTTCCGCATATGAATATTCTAAAGAACCTGACCCTCGGCCCCATCGAGCTTCAAAAGCGGAGCCGGGAGGAGGCAGAGGCCTATGCCATGGAACTGCTTCATAAGGTAGGGCTTGCCGAGCGGGCGAACGCCTATCCGCAGCAGCTCTCGGGCGGACAGCAGCAGCGCATCGCGATTGTGCGGGCGCTCTGCATGAAGCCGGATGTGATGCTCTTTGACGAGCCTACCTCGGCGCTCGACCCTGAGATGGTCGGTGAAGTGCTGAACGTGATGAAGGACCTCGCCGCGCAGAAGATGACCATGGTCGTTGTGACCCACGAGATGGGCTTTGCGCGCGAAGTTGCTTCCCGCGTCATGTTCCTTGCGGACGGTTACTTCCTCGAAGAAGGAAGCCCCGCGGAACTCTTCGGAAACCCGAAAAACGAGAGATTGCAGAGCTTTCTGAGCAAGGTATTATAGAGCGCGGCGGGATACGCGCTGTGAAAAAGAGGAAGCAGGCCTTTTCGGCCTATGCTTCCTCTTTTTGCTTTTGCTTGACGCGAGGGTGGGAAGGGTCTATGATACTTTTAGGAATGATTCTTATTTTGCATTTGGCATCTGTAAGGAGGTACCGTGATGAGAGAATATAAAAACCTGATTATCGGCTTCGGCAAGGCGGGCAAGACGCTCGCGGGTTATCTCGCAAAGCAGGGCGAGAAGACCGCGCTGGTGGAAGAGAATCCCCTTCGCTACGGCGGCACCTGCATCAATGTGGCTTGCATCCCCTCGAAGTCTCTGGAGCACAGCGCAGCGCTCTCAGCGACCTTCGGCGGCAGCTTGGAGGAGAAGAAGGAGCGCTACCGGGCGGCAATTGCGGAGAAGCAGCGCCTCACGGGCTTCCTCCGTCAAAAGAACTATGAGAAAATTGCATCGACCGGTGCGGAGATCATTGATGCGCGCGCAGTCTTTCTGGATCAGCACCACGTAAAGCTTCAGTTCCCGGACGGTCGCGTGGATGAGGCAAAGGCAGAGCGCATCTTCATCAACACCGGTGCGGTCACGGTGATTCCGCCGATTGCGGGCATCGAAAACAACAAGAAGGTATTTACGAGCGAGAGCATGATGGAGCTCAGCGAACTTCCGGAGAAGCTGGTCATCATCGGCGGCGGCTACATCGGCCTCGAGTTTGCATCCTACTACAATAACTTCGGCTCTGAGGTCACAGTCATTCAGGACATCGAGCAGTTCATCCCGCGCGAGGATAGGGAGATGGCGGCACTCATCGAGAAGACTCTCGTTGAGAGCGGCATCGAGATTATCAAGGGCGCGAAGGTCGAGGAGATTCAGGGCGGCAGCGTGCGCTTTACCGTGGGCGGCAAGGCAGAAGAGAAAACGGGAGACGCAGTACTCCTTGCGACCGGCAGAAAGCCGAACAGCGCTAATCTCGGCCTCGAGCATGCGGGCGTCGAAGTTACGGCGCGCGGCGGCATCGTGACCGATGCGCAGTGCCGCACCAAAGTGCCGCATATCTTCGCAATGGGCGATGTGCGCGGTGAGCTCCAGTTTACCTACATCTCCCTCGATGACTTCCGCATTGTCCGCGATGCCCTGAAGGGCAAGGGACGCAGCACCGAGAATCGCGGTGCGGTGCCCTACGCGGTCTTCCTGACTCCGCCCTTTGCGAGAGTCGGTTTAAGCGAGGAGGAGGCGGTCGCAGCCGGAAAGAAGTTTAAGAAGACCTTGCTTCCGACCGCGGCAATCCCGAAGGCACAGGTGCTCCGTGAGACCCGCGGCGCGCTGAAGGTGCTGGTGGAAGAGGGCACGGGCCTCATTCTCGGCGCACACCTCTTCTGCCCGGAGTCCCCGGAGATGATTAACCTTGTGAAGCGCGCTATGGACAGCAAGATTCCCGCTTCCGAGCTCGCGGAGCAGATTTATACGCACCCCACAATGACCGAGGCATTTAACGACTTGTTCGCATAAACAAATGTTCTCTTTTCCCTTGCCGTGGGACGGTTCTGCCGCTATACTGAATATGTGATTTGTATTTTGCGCCTCTTGCAAGGGAAGAGGCGCTTTGTTTGTACCTGCGACAGGCGATAGAGGAAGAAATGGCAAAACAATATATTAAAATACGGGGCGCGGCGGAGCACAACTTAAAACACGTGGACATCAACATCCCCCGGAATGAGTTGGTGGTTCTGACCGGCCTCTCGGGCTCGGGAAAGTCGAGCCTCGCGTTTGATACCATCTATGCCGAGGGACAGCGGCGATACATGGAGTCGCTCTCGAGTTATGCGAGACAGTTCCTCGGTCAGATGGAGAAGCCGGAGGTGGAGAGCATAGAAGGCCTCTCCCCCGCGATTTCCATTGACCAAAAGAGCACCAACCGGAACCCGCGTTCCACCGTGGGCACCGTGACCGAAATCTACGACTACCTGCGTCTCCTGTACGCGCGCATCGGCATACCGCACTGTCCGAACTGCGGGCGTGAGGTGCAGCGGCAGACCATAGACCAGATGGTGGATCAGCTGCTCGCCCTGCCGGAAAAGACCCGTGTGCAGATTCTGGCGCCCGTGGTGCGCGGTAAGAAGGGCAGACACGAGAAGGTGCTCGAAAAGGCAAAGCGGAGCGGCTATGTGCGCGTCCGCGTCGACGGCAATCAGTATGAGCTGAGCGAAGAGATTGCGCTGGATAAGAACATCAAGCACAATATTGAGATTGTTGTGGACCGCATCTCGATTCGGGAGGGCATTCAGAAGCGGCTCACCGACTCGCTTGAGGCAGCGCTTGCGCTTGCGGGCGGCATAGCCGAGGCAGAGATTGTGGACGGCGAGACCCTGCGCTTTTCGCAGAACTTTGCCTGCCCGGACTGCGGTATCTCCATCGAAGAGGTGGAGCCGAGAAGCTTTTCCTTCAATAACCCCTTCGGCGCCTGCCCGGAGTGCGCGGGTCTCGGCTATAAGATGGAGTTCGATCCGAGCCTCATGATTCCGGACGAGAGCCTCTCGCTGAATCAGGGCGCGATCATTGCGCCCGGCTGGAACTCGAGCAGCCAGAAGGGCAGCTTTACGAACGCGCTCTTAAACGCACTCGCGGATCACTATCACTTTTCGCTCGACACGCCGTTTGAGGACTATCCCGCATCCGTGCGTGAACTCATACTCTACGGCACCAAGGGAAAAGAAGTGCCGGTCTTTTATAAGAGCCAGCGCGGCGAGGGCACCTATCAGGTTGCCTTTGAGGGCCTTATTGAGAACGAAAACCGCCGCTACCGCGAGACCTTTTCCGACACCATGAAGCAGGAGTACGAGAGCTATATGCGCATCACGCCCTGTAAGGCCTGCGGCGGCAAGCGCCTCAAGAAATCGAGCCTCGCGGTCACAGTCGGCGGCAAGGATATCTACGACGCGACGGATATGTCGATCGTCAAGTTCCGCGACTTTGCGGACGGCCTGGCACTCACGGAGACCCAGAGGAAGATAGGCGAGCAGATTTTAAAAGAGATTCATAACCGCGTGAGCTTTTTAATCGATGTGGGACTCGACTACCTGAGTTTGAGCCGCGGCACGGCGACCCTCTCGGGAGGCGAAGCGCAGCGCATACGCCTGGCGACCCAGATCGGCTCCGGTCTCGTCGGGGTCGCCTACATTCTGGACGAGCCGAGCATAGGCCTCCACCAGAGGGACAACGATAAGCTGCTCGCGACTCTAAAGCATCTCCGTGACCTCGGCAACTCGGTCCTCGTGGTCGAGCACGATGAGGACACCATGCGCGCCGCGGACTGGGTCGTCGACATAGGCCCGGGCGCAGGCGAACACGGCGGACAGGTGGTCGCGGCGGGAACCGCCGAAGATCTCATGAAGAACCCGGACAGCATCACGGGACAGTACCTCTCCGGTGCGAAGAAGATTCCGGTGCCCGCGGAGCGGCGAAAGTCCGATCAGTACCTCACGGTGAAAGGCGCTGCCGAAAACAACCTGAAAAAGCCTACGGTCAAATTTCCGCTCGGCGTTATGACCTGCGTGACCGGTGTCTCCGGCTCCGGCAAGTCCTCGCTGGTCAACGAAATTCTCTATAAATACCTCGCGAAGAAATTAAACCGCGCACACGAACACCCGGGCGCGTTTCAGAGCATCGAGTGGGACGGAAAGCTCGACAAGGTCATCGCAATCGACCAGTCCCCGATCGGCAGAACGCCGCGCTCCAATCCCGCAACTATACGGGCGTCTTCGATTTGATTCGCGACCTCTTTGCGGCGACGCCGGATGCGAAGGCGCGCGGCTATCAGAAGGGACGCTTCAGCTTTAACATCAAGGGCGGGCGCTGCGAGGCCTGCGCGGGCGACGGCATCGTGAAGATTGAGATGCACTTCCTGCCGGATGTCTATGTGCCCTGCGAGGTCTGCGGCGGCAAGCGCTATAACCGCGAGACCCTCGAAGTGCGCTACAAGGGAAAGACCATCTACGACGTGCTCAACATGACGGTCGAAGAGGCCTGCAGCTTCTTCGAGAACGTGCCGAGCATCGCGCGGAAGATGCAGACCCTGATGGATGTGGGCCTCTCCTACATCCGCCTCGGGCAGCCGAGCACCGAGCTCTCGGGCGGCGAGGCACAGCGCATTAAGCTCGCGGCCGAACTTTCGCGCCGCGGCACCGGACGCACGGTCTACATTCTGGACGAGCCGACTACCGGCCTCCACTTTGCGGACGTGCATAAGCTCGTGGACATCCTAAGACGCCTCTCCGAGAGCGGAAACACCGTGATCGTGATAGAGCACAATCTGGACGTCATCAAGACGGCGGACTACATCATAGACATGGGACCCGAAGGAGGCGATGGCGGCGGCACCGTGGTCGCCGCAGGCACCCCGGAGGAAGTGGCGGCGGTCGAGAATTCCTGGACCGGGCGCTATTTAAAAAAATACCTTTGAATTGTTTCATAAAGTCGCCAAGGCAGGAGATACCGAAGCTTTGGCGGCTTTGATGTATCCGTGACACATACTCGTTTGCGCGTAGAAACATGATTGTCGATTGTTGCACCGCCCGCAAATGTGATATGATGGCGGGAGATTATTCAGAGAGGAGAGCGACGTGGGACTCGAACAACAGGAAAAGATTATAGTCTTGGATTTCGGCGGGCAGTATAACCAGCTGATTGCACGGCGCGTGCGCGACGAAGGCGTTTATGCGGAGGTATATGCTTCCGACATCGATTTGGACAAGTTAAAGGCAATGCAGCCGAAGGGCCTCATTTACGGGCGGACCGCAGTCCGTCTTCAAAGAGGAGAGCCAGCACATCGATAAGAAGGTGTTTGAGCTCGGCATTCCGATTCTCGGCTTCTGCTACGGCGCACAGCTGATTGCGCACACTCTGGACGGCAAGGTTGAGACCGCGCCGGTCAGCGAGTACGGCAAGACCAAGACGGAAGTAAAGACGGATGCAACGCTGTTCCGCGGTATTCCGGCGGAGATTTCCAGCTGGATGTCCCACACGGACTATATCTCCAAAGTGCCGTCCGGCTTCACTGTGACCGCACACACCGAGAACTGCCCGGTTGCGGCCATGGAGGACACGTCTCGTCACATCTACGCGACCCAGTTCCACCCGGAAGTTCAGCACACCGAGTACGGAAAAGAGTTGATTCACAACTTCCTCTATGACGTCTGCGGCTGCAAGGGCGACTGGCACATGGACAGCTTCGCAGAGGCAGAGATTCAGCGCATTCGCGAGACCGTGGGCGACGGCAAGGTGCTTCTTGCGCTCTCCGGCGGCGTGGATTCCTCGGTCGCGGCGACCTTGATGGCAAAGGCCATCGGCAAGCAGCTCACCTGTGTCTTTGTGGATCACGGCCTCCTTCGGAAGGACGAGGGCGATGAAGTCGAAGCTGTTTTCGGACCGAAGGGAAAGTACGACTTAAATTTTATCCGCGTGAATGTCGGACCCGAGTACTTTGAGAAGCTTAAGGGAGTCGAAGAGCCCGAGCAGAAGCGGAAGATTATCGGCGAGCAGTTTATTCGCATCTTTGAGCGCGAGGCAAAGAAAATCGGCGCGGTCGACTTCCTCTGCCAGGGCACAATTTACGCCGACGTGGTCGAATCCGGCCTCGGCAAGGGTGCTGTGATCAAGTCCCACCACAACGTGGGCGGACTTCCGAAGAACATCGAGTTCCGCGCGATCATCGAGCCGCTCCGCAACCTCTTCAAGGACGAAGTGCGTAAGGTCGGCTTAGAGCTCGGCCTCCCCGAGGCGCTTGTGTACCGCCAGCCCTTCCCGGGCCCGGGACTCGGCGTGCGCATCATCGGCGAAGTCACGCCGGATAAGGTTAAGATAGTTCAGGAGGCGGACAGCATCTACCGCGAGGAAATTAAGAAGGCGGGCCTTGAGCGCGAGCTTAGCCAGTACTTTGCCGCCCTCACGAACCTCCGTTCCGTCGGCGTGATGGGCGATTTCCGCACCTACGACTATGCCGTTGCGCTCCGCGCCGTGAAGACGGACGACTTCATGACCGCCGAGTGCGCGGAGATTCCGTTTGCGGTGCTCCAGACCGTCATGAACCGCATCGTGAACGAGGTGAAGGGCGTGAACCGCGTGTTCTACGATCTGACCTCGAAACCGCCGGGGACGATTGAACTCGAATAAGTCCGACTTAAAAAGAGCAGGGTCTACCAAACTGTATGTGCGGTAGACTCTGTTCTTTTTGTATTTCGAAATATTGCCTCGACCGATGCAAGAGCAAACGATGAAGTACGGGCATGTAGTCCCGGATTCAAGGAAGGCGCGAGGCATGTTTACATAAGCAACTCATGATGGAGATATCATAGAATCTCTGTTCTTATCAGGGGAGAAAGCACACGTAAAGCACTTGAAACGCACATTTCAAGGTGCTATGCTTTGTTTAGGAGGTGAGTGAAATGGCTAAGACAGCGGAAATGTCCAACTTCACATTTAAGATGGATAAAACAACGAGAGAGCAGTTTGGATCTTTGTGCAATGAATTGGGACTTACGATGTCGGCGGCGACTCTCGCATTGATTAAGCAAGCAGTTCGCAATCAGAGCATGAGCTTTTCCCTTCGCGATGAAAACGGTTTTACCCGGGAAGAAGCGGCAGAACTCATGAGGAGAATTCAGGAAGTCCGGAACAATGAGGTGGTTCGCCATGATCTAATGGAGAGCTGATGTGAGAGATCTGTATTGGCAATCGGATGCATGGCTAGAGTATGTCGTTTTACAGGGAGACAAGGTTCTCTGTAAAAAGATTAATAATCTAATCAAAGATATCTTGCGGAACGGGTATCAGGCCGGTTCCGGGAAGTTTGAGTTGCTGAAGGGGAATATGTCCGGATATGCGAGCGTTCGCATTGATAAGAAGCATCGCTTGATTTTTACAGTGGACGCGGGGCGAGTTACGGTCATTCAGTGCGGAGGCCATTACGGCGATCATTGATAGGACGTGGAGCCTTTGTGATAATATTCCTTGATGATAAATTGATAGCATTAGTGGTTAAGTCCATGTTTGTGTGGAAATTACCTTCAGGTATGAGTTGTATCAGGCAGCCGGCATAGTTGCCTGTTCCTTTAGGTAGAGAAACCGATAACCTCGCGGTGTCCCTGCTTGTTTGTTCCGTAAGCAATTATCCGTGCTTTTGCGATGACGCATTCTCGCAAACTTTGAAATATGTTGCGTCAATGGTCAAAAATGGATAATATCTCTCCGACGGACGATTTCTAAAAGGTTCAATTTCTTTGTATAGATTTTTATAGATATCTGGGACATAAGATTTAGACACACTCGTTCCGCAGAGTCTATCGATGACTCTGCTTACTTTGCGGGTAGACACTCCATTTACCACCATCTCTGCCATCGCAGCCACCAAAGCTGCTTCCCTTCTAGAATAGTTATCAAATTAGAGCCTTGAACAGAACATTACGGGGTCTCGGAACCGCAAGTGCAATTCTTCCGATCCGTGTCTTACGTTCTCTGGCACGCAGTCCGTTGCGTCTGTCCAGACGGCTGTCAGAGCGCTCATAAGGGGCCGCCTGTAGTTGTTCCTGAGATTCTACTTTTAAGATGTCATTGAGGGCTCTTTGAAGTAGTTTTCGGAATGCTTCCTCGCGATCTACCAAAAGTAACTGTAGAATTTCATCTTGATTCAATGTAATATTGAGTTGAGCCATTGGTTCAACCTCTCTCGGTACGATGTTGATTGTGGTGATTTACATTATCACCTGAAGGACGAGCCACTGGCTCTTTTCGAGTTTTGAATTTACACCATTATATGGGCATTACCACAATGACTATGATTTTTCTATCAACAAATATAAAGAGGTTGAATATGTAGCGGTAGAGTATCCGCCGACATCAGAGATTATAGCAAATATTAGAGACATCGAGAAGCAGCTCAGCCAGGAAATGGATGAGCTTGAAAAGTTGCTGAATGTGTAACTGTAGTGTCCTGCGGGAGTGAATAGAACTTTGAATTGCGGATAGTAAGGATAGCAGATTGAAATTCATAGAGTGCATTGGCTTGCAGAGCAAGGGTTAGCACCAAAGAGAGCATTTCTTGCAGGTGTTCCACTTTTAATCTTTATTGTAATTGAAATTATGAAGAATAAAAGAAAGAGGAAAATGCCTATGAAAAAGAATGCGATTGATGTACTGAATGTTACCACCAATGTTTTTAACAACTTGAGTGGAAATCTAGCAGGAGGTGCTCTGCTAGCCAATGTGCTCTATGTAAATTGAGATTTGTTGGGATGATAGATAAGAGTAAAACTAGATGATGTTTGTGAGCGTGGCTCATCAAAATTAAAACAATCAGATATAATTGTAGTGGTACAGCGAATTTGTGACACTTCTGCCTGATAGATTATAATGTCGGAAGAGGAAAAAACATCATGTTGTTCGTGCGCACATTCAGGATGGACGCACGATTGCCAGCCTTGTGGCTGAGTACGGCATATCCATAGCCGCTGTTTCCAACTGGGTATGCTCATATCGTGAAGAATGCCAGAACAATGATGAAGAGAAGTCTCAGCTGGAGATGGTAGAAGAACTTCGTCGTCTCCGGCGTGAGAAAGCCGAATTGGAAAAAGAAAACAGCTTCTTAAAAAAACAGTGGCATTCTTCGCGAGGGAAATTAATCGATTTATACGACAGAATTCAAAAATTACTTATACCGCCAAGGGGACGTCTAAGCTCGTGCTTTCATCAGATTTGAACACGAATGCGTATATCCTTTACGACCGCGATTCCTCCAATGGGAAATGTACGCATACGAATATTCCAGTGGAAGTGTATTGTGGCAGATCGTCATGCGTGGGATGATGTGGGCACAGATGAGTTACCGAATGAGGCTGTCTGTGGCAACATGTTGGCAATAACAAGCTCGGATACGCTATCGAGATAGGATAACTTATATGCGTAGGGTATAGATTGATAGTAATGTACCCTAACACAATTCATGATTGAAATCCCTTAGCTGCGGTAATCCGGCTAAGGGATTTCCGTTGTCTGTGGGAGCTTATGCGACTTCAGTCAAAAAAAGCGGAGAAAGAAAACAATCTCCCAAGAAAGCAAAGT